>Ga0265314_10000002_pt1 | contig 2092193 bp, 1722 predicted proteins | sample 4126metaG_FD_203106 | JGI IMG/M metagenome (GOLD analysis project Ga0265314, IMG submission 203106) | Rhizosphere microbial communities from Carex aquatilis grown in University of Washington, Seatle, WA, United States - 4-1-26 metaG | ecosystem: Host-associated > Plants > Roots >... | reverse complement strand
TTTTGACGTACGCGGGCGGCGCGCTCCAAGCGGCGCTGGACGTACCGGTGGACAGCGGAGCGAAGCTGACGCTGGGCATCACGGAGGACCACAACCCCGTGCACTCGGGCGACCAACTGACGTACACCGTGGAGCTCGGGAACACTGGGACGCAGGCGCTGCCGCTGAGCTCGGCGGGCGTGCTGACGGCGACGCTGCCGGCCGGCACGACGTTCGTTTCCGCTTCGACGGGCGGAACGAGCGTGAACGGTAAGGTGCAATGGAACGCCGGCTCGGTGAATCCGGGCGGCAACCAGCGCTACTCGTACACGGTGAGCGTCGGCTCACTCGCGGACGGAACCGTGCTCGTGCCCTTCGTCGAGTTACTCGACGGTTATGCGAGCCTCGTGCGCGCCAGCACGCAGACGGAAGTGCGCGCCACGCTCCCGCTCAGGCTGACCATGATCGCGGACCCCGATCCGACCGCGGCAAATTCCGGCCTCTACTACGAGTACAAGATCACGAACACGAGCAGCAGCACGCTGACGAACGTCACGCTATCGGAGCAGACGTTCTTCAACGCCACGATGTACCCGGCGTACTCGACGGGCGGCGGCGGCTGCGGCGGCGGCAACTGCGGTCCTTCGGCCATCGTCAACTGGCCGGCCTTCACGCTGACGGCGGGCCAGACGCAGACGATTTGGATGACGAGCGGCGTCTCGAGCCTCGCGCCGAGCGGCGCCCTCATCCACAACAACGCCATCCTGTCGTATGCCGGTGGCGCGCTCCAAGCAGCCCTCGACGTGCCGGTGGACACGGCGTCCAACCTCCATCTCGACATGACGGCCGATCACGAACCGGTGAAGCCGGGCGAGAACGTGACGTACACGCTCGCGCTCAGCAACACGGGGACCCAGGCGCTCCCGCTGAGCTCGCAGGGAGTCCTCACCGTGCCGGTTCCCGTCGGCGCGACCTTCGTTTCCGCCGCCGGCGGCACGCAGTCGAACGGCAAGGTGCAATGGAGTGTCGGGTCGATCAACCCGGGTTCGGTGCAGCACTACTCGTTCACCGTGACCGCGGGTGCTTCGCTCGCGGACGGCAGCGTCCTTCAGTCGATGGCCGAGTTCACGGATTCGCTTCTGAGCCTCGCTCGCGCCTGGACGACGACGGAGGTCCGCACCTCGACGCCGGTCTCGCTGCAGGTGACGGTCGCGCCCGACCCGGTCGCGCCGAACGCGCTCCTTGTCTACACGTACGTCGTCACGAACACGAGCTCCGGTACGCTGACGAACGTGGTGCTGAGCGAGCAGACGCGCAGCTGGGCCACGGGGCTGCCCGGCTCGAGCACGGGCGGCGCGAGCTGCGGCGGCGGCAACTGCGGTCCCTCGGCGATCGTCAACTGGCCGGCGTTCACCTTGGCGTCCGGTCAGCAACAAACGGTGACGCTCACGAGTCAGATCTACAGCACCGCTCCCGACGGCACGCTCGTTCACAGCGACGCCACGTTGTCGTACACGGGTGGCGCGCTCATCCACTCGACCGCAGTCGCAGTCCACCACTGACCGACGCCTGACCCCACAAAGCGGCGACGCTCCGGCACCGGCCGGCGTCGCCGCTCGACCGTTCGGGCTCGCTGCTGGTAGAACGGGCGCATGCCAGCTGCAGAGCTTGCGACCCTGCTCGTCTCGTGTCCGGATCGTCGCGGCATCGTCGCGGCGCTCGCGCAGGTGCTCTACGGGCACGGGGCGAACATCCTCGATTCCGATCAGCACTCGGACGCCGCGGCGGGGATGTTTTTTCAGCGCCTGCGTTTCGATCTCGCCGAGCTCCAGACGGATCGGTTGACGCTCGAACGTGCCGTGGCCGAGGTCGCGGAACGCTTCAAGATGAGCTACCGGCTCGTCTACGCGAAGCAGCCGAAGCGCGTGGCGCTCTTCGTGTCGCGCTACGACCACTGCCTCTACGACCTGCTCTTGCGGCACCGCAGCGGCGAGCTCGCGTGCGAGATGGCGCTCGTCGTGAGCAACCACCCCGAGCTCGAGCACGTCGCGCGTGAGTTCGGGGTGCGCTTCGAGCACTTCCCGATCACGCCGGAAACGAAGGCCGAGCAGGAGCAGCGCGAGATCGAGCTCTTGCTCGCCGAGCGCGTCGAGCTCGTCGTGCTCGCTCGCTACATGCAGGTGGTGGGCGCGGAGCTCTGCTCGCGGTTCGAGGGGCGCATCCTCAACATTCACCATTCGTTCTTGCCGGCGTTCGTCGGCGGCAAGCCGTACCATCAAGCGTACGCGCGCGGCGTGAAGCTCATCGGCGCCACCGCGCACTATGCGACGCCGAACCTCGACGAGGGGCCGATCCTCGAGCAGGACGTCGTGCGCGCCTCACACCGTGATTCCGTCGAGGATCTCGCGCGCAAGGGCCGCGATCTCGAGAAGATGGTGCTCGCGCGTGCGGTCCGGAGCCACCTCGAAGATCGCGTGCTCGTCTACGGAAACAAGACGGTCGTGTTCGATTGAGCCTTTAGGCCGCCGCCCCGAGGAGCCCACCAATGCATCCGCCGACTCGCCTCACCCCCGACGAACCGCTCGATACCCATCAGAAAGCGCTCGCCGTGAATCTGGATCCGCGCCGCTACGGCACCTTCGCCGAGATCGGTGCGGGCCAAGAGGTCGTGCGCTGGTTCTTCCGCGCGGGCGGCGCCGCGGGCACGATCGCCAAGAGCATCTCCGCCTACGACATGACGGTGAGCGACGCGATCTACGGGCAGACGCGGCGCTACGTCTGTCGCGAGCGGCTCGAGAGCATGCTCGACCACGAGCAGGGGCTGAACCTCGAACGCCTGCGCGACGCGCGCGGCGACACGACGGCGTTCTTCACTTTCGCCGACACCGTCTCCGCCAAGAGCTTTCGCGGTAACAACGAGTGTCACGGCTGGATGGGCGTCCGCTTCCAGGCGCATCCGCGCGACCAGGACAGCCAAATCATCATTCACGTCCGCATGCTCGACACGGAGAACGCGCTCCAGCAGGAGGCGCTCGGTATCGTCGGCGTGAACCTGCTTTACGGCGCGTTCATGGTGCACGACCCCGACAAGCTGATTGAATCCCTGCTCGACAACCTGAGCACACAACGCATCGAAATCGACATGATCGAGTTCTCGGGTATCGAGTTCCGTCACGTCGACAACCGCGTGATGAGCCTTCGGCTCGTGCAGCTCGGACTGACGGGTGCGGCGATGTTCGGGCCGACGGGCGAGGTATTGCAGCCTTCCGAGGTGCTCTACAAACGACCGGTGCTGGTCGAGCGCGGCTCCTTCCGGCCGGTAACGCGCGTGAACATCGACATGCTGCGCTGCGCGCGCACGCAGTTTCGTGACTCGCTCCCCGAAGCCAAAGACGACGTCATCGAGCTCATGGAGATCACGATGCGGAACCTGATGGCGTCGGGTTCCATCGACTATCGCGACTTCTTGCAGCGCGCGGACGTGCTCGCCGCCGCGGGCAAAACCGTGCTGATTTCCGACTACTTCGAATACTACCGCCTCGTCGCGTACTTCCGCCGTTACACGCAGAAGCCCGTCGCGATCACGCTTGGCGCTGGCAGCCTGCTCGAGCTCTTCGACGAGAAGTACTACGCCGATCTCGACGGCGGCGTGCTCGAGTCGTTCGGCCGGCTTTTCAAGCACGACACGCGCCTCTACGTGTATCCACTCAAGGATCAGCGAAGTGGTGAGCTCGCTACGGTCGCGAATCTGCCCGTCGCGCCGGAGCTCAAGAAGCTCTACGGCCACCTCGTCGAGCGCGGCAACATCCTCGCCATCGAAGGCTACGATCCGGCGTGCCTCAGCATCTTCTCGCGCGACGTGGCGCGACGGATCCAGGCGGGCGATCCGACGTGGGAGACCGAAGTGCCACCGGAGATCAGCGAGGTGATCAAACGCCGCGGCTTGTTTGGCAGTCGCAAAGGCGCGCTGGCGAGTCCGTAGCGCTCCCCTAACTTCTCGGCGCTCCCCGCCGCGACTTTCGTGACAGCCCGTTGGCTCAGATCGTGCCACTCGGCGTCCGCCGTTCGCGGGTTTGAGTCTTCGGATGCCGTGCCTGCAGCCACTCGGGTTCGGGCCGGAATATTGCTAAGCTTCACGGCTTGTCCCGGCGTCAAGCGTGGTTCGCGGGTCCTGCCGTGGGTGTCGCCTTCCTCGCGGTGTGGGCGGCGACAGGCTGCGGCTCTTCGAAGCATGAAGGGGCCGGTCTCGATGCGCCGCCGGCAGCCGCCGGCAAAGGTCCAATCGCCGCGGGGAGTGGAGGCAAGAGCTTCGGCGGCGCGGGCGGGGGCGTTGCCGGGCACACGGGCGTGGGCGGCACCATCGTGACGACGGAGGACGCAGGCGCGGCGGGCTCGTCCTGTGAGCGTGACGTTTCGCTCACGGCCGTCGTGCTCGGCGCACCGGCGCCGTTCGATCTCGTGATCGTCGCGGATCATTCGGAGAGCCTGGCTTGGTCACGCGACGAGCTCTCTTCCGGGCTGCAGAACCTCTTGACCAACGTGCGCGGTCGCGCGGTTCGCATCTTCCTGCTCACACCCACGCAGTACGGCGAGTCGAGCTCGCAGGCGCTCTTGCCGCTGCAGGGCACGCCCGTGGTCCCGTGGCAGGACCCCGCAACGGGCAAGGCCTATCAGGACGCAGCCACGAACTACTCGCAGGTGTGCACCAATCCCGAGGGCGCCGTCATCGACTGTCCGAGCGCGCTCGGGCCCGATCCGTACCACGTGGCCGGCACCTGGAGCTTCGCCTTGCCCGAGCCGATCGCGGTGCTTTCGTCCGACATGACCGACGCCGACTTCGCCGCAGAACAAAGCGCCGTCGCCGACGCCATTCTCGCGATCGGCGGTACCGGTTCTCCGCACGAACAGCCGCTCTGCACGTTGAGCCGCTACATCACACAAGCCAAGAGCGCGCTGCCCGAACACGCCGTGTTTCTCGTGATTTCGGACGAAGACGACGTGAGTCTGCCCGCAGACTGCCTGGTCGGCTTTACCGGCGACGTGACGGCCACGAAGAACGAGAACGGAACGACGCCTTGCAGCTCTGGTTGTGACGCCTACCGCTACGGCATGACGGGCGACTCGTTCGCCAAGGGTCTTCCCTTCGAGTGCGCGGCGTTCGACGACCTCGGCAATCGGATCGCCGGGAGCGAGCAGACGGGGTACGCGTATCAGGGCCAACTCCCGTCGTGTGACGGCATCGTCCCCGGACCGTGCACGGCCGACGAGCAGCAGTCCGTCGGCTTCTTTTGTGAGAGCGGCAAGGTCGTCGTCAGCTGCAATCGCGAGTGCAGCACGTCGAGCGGACTCACCTGCAGCGTGGACCTTCACGACCCGAGCGTGAATGCGTGTACCGACGCATTCACTTACAATAGCGTGCGCTACGAAAATCTCGCCGCGTACTGCGCTACGCTCGGCAGCGGCTGGAAGAACTGCACGGGCGGCGGCGTCAACATTCAATACGCTCAATCCTTGAGCGGTAGTGCCACGAAGCAAAGCCTGATGTCCGGTACGACCACGCTGGATATGGCGCTGTACTTCCGCGGCATGGCCGACGCCGCGTTCGCCCCAGGCGCTTACCGGACCGAAGCGATCGTGTTCGAGCCGTCTTTTTCGTGCGCTCTCGGCACCGGTCAGAGCTACGCGTCGAACCTCGCGAAGCTCGTCGGGGACGACACGCGCCTCTTCCCGCTATGTGAGCCGTACGCGCCGGCGCTCGCAGGCGTCTTGGATTTCGCGCAGGCGCTCATCCAAACGAGCTTTCACCTCACGCTCAAGCCCGACGAGGACGTGACGGCGGTCACGGTGGTCGACGACCACGGCAACGAACGCACGATCGCCGGCAACGACTTCACGTACGATCGCAATACCGGGGTGCTCACCATCGTGCTCAGCGCTTTGCACGCGACGGACGCCACGCTCCACGTGGAAATCACGTCCGATTGCCGGCCGATCGTGCGCTGAGCTCGTGTAGTTTTCCCACTCCGCCGCACGCCTCCCACCGAAATGGCGCGCGCACATTGAGCGTGGGGCAGCTCGCGTCGTTCGGGGGGATGTGACCCTCATCGCTCGAGCCATCACGCGTACATTGCCCCTCATTTTCACTCTCGCCGGTTGCGCCAGCGCACCCGAAACTCCCGCCAAAGATCCGGCTTCCGCGCCGGCAACCCAAGCCAAGGCGTCCAACCCCGCTACCAAGCCCGAGGCGAAGGCCGAAAAGGCGCCGGCGCCGCAGCCCGCCGCCGATGATGCGCCCGATCCGCGCGCGGACGGCCTGCGCAAAGCGAGCCGGCCGCCGGCCGAGCTCATTACGGGTCCGAATCTCGTCTACGTGTTCAATTTCAAGGACTCCGAAATCGGCGAGCAGGCGAAGGCGCAATGCGCCGAGAAGAGCGACGATCCGGGTGCGATGGGCGCGTGCCTTCAGAAGGCGCGGAGCAAGGTGCCGGTCGAGTTGATCCGGTTCATCAAGGAGCCGTCGGGCGCGCTCTGGTGGGTGACTTACAACCGGTACAAGGGCAACCTGCTCAAGTGGCACCGCGTGCAGTTCCAGCCGGGTGAAGAGACGGCGGACCGCATCACGCTGAACCTCATCGGCGACGACAAGGGGATTGCGCCCATGGCGCGCGTTCCCCGCCATCTCGAGATCGAGCTTCCGAACGACTACTCGATCGTGGTGAAGGATCCCGAGCACGGAGCGATGCTCTACGACGCGAAGATCGGCACCATGGAAGTGGACTGAGGATTACGTTAGCGTATAGTGCGAGGCGTGGGACTCGCCGGGAGCGGGTGGGGCCCCGCCCAGCATGGCGAAGCGTTTTTGCACCGGTTCGGCCCTAGTCCTCGTGGCGCTTTCGGCGACGGCATGCGGCGATCATCACGACGCGGCGGACGGGCCGATCCCTTGGATCGGTCACACGTACATGCTCTCGATCGACAAGGGTGACTACACGGTTCCAAGCCACATCGGTAGCGACCTATACGGCATCGCACCTGCCTTCTTCTTCAAGATCGATGGCAGCGGGACGGAGCTGACCGCGACTCTCGGTACTGGTCCAGGCACGACGACCGACGCCGACATGGTCATGCAGCTGCGGACGCCGGACGACGCGACTCAGGACAGCTGCGGCCCGACCGCCGTCATCCAATTTTCCGCCGCGGACTATCCACACTCGACTCTCGCACTCGACGACGCCCGGATCTTCCTCGTCAATCCAGCGACGCCGCCGGTACAGGACACCGCTGACGTCTACGGCTTGAGGTTCACGGACATTCTGCCGAACGGCGATGCTCCTTCCAAAACCGGTAAGCTCGACGCGACGATGGATTTTGGGCAGCTCTTCGTGCTGTTCAGCTCGCTTGGGCCCACGCGCACGGTTGACTCGGTGTGTGCGGCATTGTCTCGGGCTTACACCCCGAGCACATGCATGGACTCGAGCTGTGCCGTCACGTGCACGACGTGTCCAACCGCGTCGGCGTCGGACACGTGCCTCAGCGTCGAGGCTACCGAGATCGGCGCGCTGGACGCCTCGAACGTGACCATCACGGACGTGACCGAAGCCGATCGCCCGAGTACCTGCGCAGACTCACAACTCGACCCCGGCTGATGGCGCGCTGGTCCGAGGTACCGACCTGTGGGCCAAATCGCTACACTGCAGCAGAATTTAGGCGGCGAACGCCGACGCTACCCTAGGTGACGCGTCCCGGTTCGTCGAACCCGTGACCCGCTTCGTCCCGCCGTCGCCACGGCTGGTCGACTTGGGGTATGGCGTTACGGAGCGGGGGCGGCATGTTTGCTCCCAATTCAGACCATGTCGACTAGCGTGGCGCCGCCGTCCGCTTCCACGATCGCTCCCCGCCGTTCACGCGGGGCACGCATCGGCCTCGTACTGGGCGTGCTGGCGGGTATCATCGCACTCGCGCTGTTCGTGCGCACCCGTCAGAGCGGACCGAGCCCCGCGGCGTCGGCGTCCGCTGCCGCCGCCGCGCGCGTCGTCTCCGTCACGTCCGTGAAGGTGACGCGTGAGGACGTTCCGGTTTGGCTCGAAGGGCTCGGCAACGTCTCCGCGTTTCTGACCGTCACGGTCAAGCCGCAGGTCGACGGGCGACTCGACAAGGTGCTCTTCAAAGAAGGGCAGTCCGTAAAAAAGGGCGACGTGCTCGCGCAGATCGACCCGCGCCCGTTCGCGATCCAGCTCGAGTCCGCGCAGGCGGCGCTCGCGCGCGACAAGGCGAACCTCAAGAACGCGCAGGTGAACGTCGAGCGCTACACCGCGCTCTCGCAGGACAATCTGATCCCGCAGCAGCAGCTCACCGATCAGCAGGCGACCGCGGCGCAGCTGGCCGCTCAGGTCACGGGCGACCAGGCACAGATCGACGCCGCCCGTCTGAACCTCGACTACGCGCGCATCACCTCGCCGATCGACGGCGTCACGGGCGTTCGCTTGGTCGACCAGGGCAACGTCGTGCATGCGGCCGATCCCTCAGGGCTCGTCGTCGTGGCGCAGCTCGATCCGATCGCCGTCTTCTTCACGCTGCCGGAAGATCAGCTGCCCAGCGTGCGCGACGCGATGGGCAAGGATCCGCTGCTCGTCGAAGCGCGCAGCCGCGACGGCGACAAGGTGCTCGGCCAAGGCAAGCTCTCCGTCATCGACAATCAGATCAATCAGGCCACCGCCACGGTGCGGCTCAAGGCGCTGTTCGACAATCCCGACCATCGCCTGTGGCCGAACCAATTCGTGAAGGCGCGGCTCAAGCTCGCCACGCGAAAAGGCGCGCTCGTCGTGCCGGCCGCGGTGGTGCAGCACGGCCCGCAGGGCACGTTCGCCTACGTGATCGGCGCTGACGCGACGGCGCAGGTGCGTCCGCTCAAAGTGCTCACGATCGAGGGTGAGCTCGCGCTCCTCGACAGCGGGCTCAGCGAGGGCGAGACGGTCGTCGTGAGCGGCCAGGCGCAGCTGCGTCCGAACGCAAAGGTATCGGCCAAGCCGCAAGGCCCGGAGCCCTCTACCGGTAGCGCGAAATGACCGGCGGTATCTCCGAGCCGTTCATCCGGCGGCCGGTAGCGACGACGCTGCTCATGCTGGGGCTCCTTTTGGTGGGGCTCGCGGCGTTCACGCAGCTGCCCGTCGCGGCGCTGCCCCAGGTCGATTACCCGACCATCGTCGTCTCGACGTACCTGCCGGGCGGGAGCGCGAGCACGATTGCGTCCGCCGTCACCACGCCGCTCGAGCGCCAGTTCGGGCAAATGCCGTCGCTCTCGCAGATGACGAGCATCTCGAGCAGCGGCTACTCGCAAATCACGCTGCAGTTCGATCTCGACCGCAACATCGACGCCGCGCAGCAAGACGTGCAAGCGGCGATCAACGCGGCCGCGAGCCTCTTACCGGGCGATCTCCCGACGCCGCCCACGTACTCGAAGAGCAACCCCGCGGACCAGCCGATCCTCACGCTCGCGGTGAGCTCGCACGTGCTGCCGCTCGATCAGGTGGACGACGTCGCCGACTCGATCATGGCCCAGAAGATCTCGCAGGTCTCGGGCGTCGGCCTCGTGACGATCAACGGCGGACAGAAGCCGGCGGTCCGCGTACAAGTCGACCCGGAGGCGCTCGCGGGCACGGGGCTCTCGCTCGAAGAGGTGCGCGCCGCGCTCGCCGCGGCCAACGTGAACCAGCCGAAGGGCGACATCGACGGCCCGCGGCAGAACTACGCGCTCGCGACGAACGACCAGATCTTCAAAGCCGAAGGCTTCCGCCCGCTCGTGATCGCGTACACGAACGGCTCGCCCGTGCGGCTCCGTGACGTGGCGGACGTCGTCGACGGCGTCGAGAACGACGAGCTCGCCGGCTGGTCGGGCGATCAGCGCGCCATCATCCTGAACGTCCAGCGCCAGCCGGGCGCGAACGTGATTCAGGTCGCCGATCGCGTCAAAGCGCTCCTGCCGCGCCTGGCCGCTTCGTTGCCGCAGGGCGTCGACGTGAAAATCCTGAGTGATCGCACGGCCACGGTGCGCGCGTCCGTCGAAGACGTCGAGCGGACGCTCGTCATCACGATTGGCCTCGTCGTCGCCGTCATCTTCATGTTCCTGCGGGATGTTCGCGCAACCTTGATTCCGAGCGTCGCCGTGCCGCTCTCGCTCATCGGCACGTTCGGCGTGATGTATCTGGTCGGCTACAGCTTGAACAACCTGTCGTTGATGGCGCTCACCATCGCGACCGGGTTCGTCGTCGACGACGCGATCGTGATGATCGAGAACATCGCCCGCTACATCGAGCAGGGCGAGAAGCCGTTCGACGCGGCGCTCAAGGGCGCGGGCCAAATCGGGTTCACCATCGTGTCGCTCACGGTGTCGCTCGTGGCCGTGTTGATTCCGCTCTTGTTCATGGGCGGGCTCATCGGCCGCCTGTTTCGCGAGTTCGCGGTGACGCTCGCCGTGTCGATCGGCGTGTCGGCGGTGCTCTCGCTCACGCTCACGCCGATGATGTGCGCGTGGCTGCTCAAGCCGCACATACAGCCGACGCCGGGCGCGAAAGAGCACGGCCCCGCCGCCTGGTTCGCGTGGACCGAGCGCGCGTTCGAGCACGCCATCGCGTTCTACGACTGGGGTCTCAAAATCGTGCTCAAGCACCGTTTCACGACGTTGCTCGTCACGCTGGCGACGCTCGGCGTGACGATCGCGCTCGCCTTCGCCGTGCCGAAAGGCTTCTTCCCGCAGCAGGACACCGGGATGTTGCTCGGCGTTTCGCAGGCGGCGCCGGACGTCTCGTTCACGCGTATGTTGGAGCTTCAAACGCAGCTCTCCGACGTCGTGCGGAGCGATCCGGCCGTCGCGAGCGTCGCCTCCTTCATCGGCTCCGACGGCACGAACCCGACGCCGAACAGCGGGCGGCTCTCGATCACCTTGAAGGACCTCGGTGAGCGCGACGCGCGCGCCGAAGAGATCATCGCGCGGCTCAAGCCGAAGCTCGCCGCGGTGAGCGGCATCGAGATGTACCTGCAATCCGTGCAGGATCTGACGATCGACAGCCGTCTCAGCCGCACGCAGTTCCAATACACGCTCGAGGACGCCGACCCGACGGAGCTCGCGGCTTTCGCGCCGAAGCTCGTGGGCGAGCTCAGGAAGGAGCCGGTCTTGCGTGATGTCGCGAGCGATCAGGAAAACGCGGGACTTCAGCTCGCGCTCACGATCGATCGTGACACGGCTTCGCGCCTCGGTGTCACGCCGCAGGCCATCGACGAGGTACTCTACGACGCGTTCGGGCAGCGCCAAGTCTCGATCATCTTCACGCAGCTGAACCTGTACCGCGTTATTCTCGAGCTCCGCCCGGAGATCGCGCAGAGCCCCGTCGCGCTCGACAAGCTCTACGTGCGCGCCGTCTCGGGCCAACCGGTACCGCTCAGCTCGATGGTCACGCGCACCACCACGACGGCGCCGCTCGCCGTGAACCACGAAGGGCAGTTCCCGGCCGTCACCGTGTCCTTCAACGTGGGCGGCGGGCACGCGCTCGGGGACGCCATCACCGCGATCAACGCGGTGGAGCAGCGCATCGGCATGCCGGCGGGCGTGCGCGCCCACTACGCCGGCGCGGCGCAGGCGTTTCGCGAGTCGCTCGCGAGCGAACCGGTGCTGATCTTGGCGGCCGTCATCACCGTCTACATCGTGCTGGGGGTGCTGTACGAGAGCTACATCCACCCGATCACGATCCTCTCGACGCTGCCGTCCGCGGGCGTCGGCGCGTTGCTCGCGCTCATCGTGTGCAAGAGCGACTTCAGCGTGATCGCACTGATTGGCATCGTGCTCCTCATCGGTATCGTCAAGAAAAACGCCATCATGATGATCGACTTCGCGCTCGAGGCCGAGCGCGATCAGAAGGTCACGCCCACGGAAGCGATCCACCAAGCGTGCCTGCTGCGTTTCCGTCCGATCATGATGACGACGATGGCGGCGCTCCTCGGCGCGCTGCCGCTCGCGCTCGGCAGCGGCATGGGCTCGGAGCTCAGGCGTCCGCTCGGCATCACCATCGTGGGCGGCCTCCTGATCTCCCAGGTGCTCACGCTCTACACGACGCCCGTCATCTACCTCTACATGGATCGGTTGGGCCGTTACCTCTCGGGGCGCCGCGCCGCGACGCTCGCGGAGGCATGACGTGAACATCTCGGCCCCGTTCATCCGGCGGCCGGTGGCGACGAGCCTGCTCGCGGCCGCAATCCTGCTCGCGGGGCTGCTCGCGTACGCGCACTTGCCGGTGGCGCCGCTGCCGCGCGTCGATTTCCCCACGTTGCAGGTGTCCGCGTCGTTGCCCGGCGCGAGCCCCGAAACCATGGCCTCGGCCGTCGCGACGCCGCTCGAGCGCCGCTTCGGCCGCATCGCGGGGCTCGTCGAAATGACCTCGACGAGCAGTCTGGGCTCGACGTCGATCATCATGCAGTTCGACCTCGACCGCGACGTCGACGGCGCCGCGCGTGACGTGCAGGCCGCCATCGCAGCCGCGGGCGGCGAGCTGCCGCCGAACCTGCCGCTCAAGCCACGCTACCGCAAGGTGAACCCGGCCGATGCGCCGACGCTCATCCTCTCGCTCACGAGCGACACGTTGCCGCTCGTGAAGGTGTTCGACATCGCGAACAACGTGCTCGCGCAGAAGATCTCGCAGGTCAAAGGCGTGGGCGAGGTCTTCGTCGGCGGCGGCCAGCAGCCGGCCGTGCGGATCGAGCTCGACCCGCCCGCGCTCGCCGGCATGGGCCTGTCGACGGCGGACGTGAGGCGCGCGCTCGCGGCGACCACCATCGATCGCGCCAAAGGCAGCATCGCCGGCAAGATCCAGGCGCAGACGGTCGGCGCGAACGACCAGCTGCTCGACGCGAAGAGCTACCGCTTGGTGCGCATCAGCCACGGCGGCCCCGGGGGAACCACCGCGCAACTGGGTGATATTGCGAAAGTTTTCGACGACGTCGAGAACGAGCGCGTCGCCGGCTGGGCCGACGGCGAGCGCGCCGTTTTGGTCATCGTGCGCAAACAGGCCGACGCCAACGTCATCGAAGTGAACCAGCGCGTCCTGTCGCTCCTGCCCGAGCTGATGGCCGCGGTGTCGCCCGCGATGAAGCTCACCGTGAACAGCGACCGCACTGAGACGATCCGCGCGTCCGTGGACGACGTCGAGGTGACGCTCGGCATCAGCGTCGTGCTCGTCGTGCTCGTCGTGTTCGCGTTCTTGCGCTCGGCGCGCGCGACGCTCGTCCCGACGGTCGCGATGCCGCTCTCGCTCATCGCCACCTTCGGCGTGATGTGGCTCTTGCACTTCAGCATCGACAACCTGTCGCTGATGGCGCTCACCATTTCGACCGGCTTCGTGGTCGACGACGCCATCGTCGTGACCGAAAACATCACGCGCGCGATCGAGGACGGCAAGCGGCCGTTCGAGGCGGCGCTCGAGGGCGCGAAGCAAATCGGCTTCACCATCGTCTCGATCACGCTCTCCTTGCTGGCGGTGTTCGTGCCGCTGCTCTTGATGGGCGGCATCGTCGGGCGCCTGTTCCGCGAATTCGCCGTGACGCTCGCCATTGCCGTCGCCGTGTCGGCCGTCGTTTCGCTCACGCTCACGCCCATGATGTGCTCGCGGCTCCTGCAGCCCGAGCGCGAGGTGAAGCACGGGCGTATTTACGCCGCCTCCGAGTGGGTCTTCGAGCGGCTCCTCGCCGTGTACGAGCGAGGCTTGCGTTGGGCGCTGCGCCACCGCAGGACGATGCTCGTCATCACGGTCGGGACGGTCGCGCTCAATGTTTACCTGCTCGGCAAGGTACCGAAGGGGCTCTTCCCGCAGCAGGACACGGGCATGCTCGTCGTCAGCACCGAAGCGGCCCAGGACGTCTCCTTTCCGGAGATGCTGCGCCTGCAAAAGCAGGTCAACGACATCTTCGACAAGGATTCCGATGTCGCGCACTACGTGACGTTCATCGGTTCCGGCGGATTCGGCACCAGCAACACGGGCCGCGGCTTCATCACGCTGAAGCCGCTCGGCGAGCGTAAGGCGACGGCCGACCAAGTCCTCGCGCGCCTGCGCGGAAAGCTCACGAAAATCGCGGGCATCGTCGCCTACCTGCAGTCGCGCCAGGAGGTGAACGTCGGCGGCCGTCTCGCGCGCACGCAATACCAGTACACCGTGCAGGACGCGAGCCTCGAGGAGCTTCGCGTCTGGTCCGGGCGCCTCACCGACGCGATGAAGAAGCTGCCGCAGCTCAAGGACGTCGTGAGCGATCTCGCCGTCGCGGGCCTCGAGCTCGACGTCGAGCTCGACCGCGACACCGCGTCGCGCCTCGGCGTGACGATGGCGGCCGTCGATCAAGCGCTCTACGACGTGTACGGCCAGCGCTTCGTCGCGACGACGTACACCGAGCAGAACGAGTACCACGTCGTGATGGAAGCGAACGCGGAGCACCGCAGCGCTCCAAGCTCCCTCGATGACGTGTACGTGCAAGCGAACGACGGCAGCATGGTGCCGCTCCGCGCGATCGCGAAGACGGGCCAGGGCCGCACGGCGCTCGCCGTGAACCACCACGGGCAATTCCCCGCCGTGACCATCTCCTTCAACCTGACGCCGGGTTCGTCGCTCGGGCAAGCGGTCGACGCCATTGCCAAAGCCGAGCTCGACATGCACATGCCGCCGAGCGTGATCGCGGATTTTCAGGGCACGGCGCAGGCGTTCACGGCGTCACTCAAGAACGAGCCGTACCTGATCCTCGCGGCGCTCTTCGCCGTGTACCTCGTGCTCGGCGTGCTCTACGAAAGCTACCTCCACCCCGTGACGATCCTGTCCACGCTGCCGTCCGCCGGCGTGGGCGCGCTCGTAGCGCTCCTCATTTTCCACGCCGACCTCGACATCATCGCGATGGTCGGCTTGCTGCTGCTCATCGGCATCGTCAAAAAGAACGCCATCTTGCTCATCGACTTCGCGATCGAAGTCGAGCGTCACGGCAACGTCTCGGCCGAAGACGCCATGTTGCAAGCCGGGCTCTTGCGCTTCCGTCCGATCCTGATGACGACGTTCGCAGCGCTCTTCGGCGCGCTGCCGCTCGCGTTCGGCCACGGCCTCGGCTCCGAGCTGCGGCGCCCGCTCGGCGTCGCGATCGCGGGCGGCCTCGTTGCGTCGCAAATGCTCACGCTCTTCACGACGCCCGTCGTGTATCTCGCCCTCGAAAATTTGCGCCTGCGTTTACGGCGCCGCCCGCCGCACGCCGAGTCGGCGAAGCCGGCAACGGCGTGAGCTTGCGTCGCGCGGTCGCACCTCGAGTACGGGTTTCTCAGTGCGGCAGCGACGTGTGGCTGCGGCCAACAACCGATGACGGCTCAATCTGTGCCAGCTGGAGCTCGGTTTTTTCGGTGAATCATTGGGGCACAAAGCGGGCGCGCTTCTTGCTTAAGGCGCTTGCATGCGGTCTTCGGGGTTTGGTGGAGTGCTGATGGCGTTGGCTTCCGTGTTCTTGCTGCGTTGCGGCGGCGAGAGCGCACCGGGCTCCGAGGCGCGCGGCGATCCGTCCGGCCGTGCAGGACAGAGCGGCACGCCGACTGGAGACGCCGGCTCGGGGGGCGCGGCCGGGTCCGCGAAAGGAGCGGGAGCGGGCTCGCCGCAGCTCGGCGGCGGAGGTTCGAGTGGCAAGCCGCCGGTCACGAATTCGGGGGGCGCCGAAGCGGGCGGTACCCAAGCGTCGGGTCGCGGCGGGGACGCGGGCGCCCATGCAGCCGCGGGCGCCCGTGCTTCGAGTGGGGGTCATGACTTTGGGACTGGAGCGGAGTCGGGCGCCGGAGGCGAAGCGGGAGGCCCACAGAATACGTGCCCGCCGGAACTCGATGCATCGATGCTGGGCGTCGTGCACGACGCGGCGTACGCAGCAGCGAATACCAGCCTGTACCGCTATGTCGGACGTTACCTGACGGGTGACGCGCCCGTCTATCGCGGGTCGGCGACGATCGCGGATTCGCACCAACAACTGACGCTCGACTCGACCGACGTGATCGCCGCCGCGGTCGTGGAGGTCCAAAGCTCAGGCTCGTGGGGGATCCTGACCGTCGTGGATACTCAGGCGCGCACGCACGGCACGTTCACGCAAGAGAACGGCGACCCAAGTGTCACCTACGCCGAGTCGATTTATCCGGTTGGCACGTACGCCGTGGGTGGCGTTGCGAGCTGCACTGCTTGCGCGCCGGACTTTTACCACGCCCCGGACACGATCGCGCTCCCGAGCTTCGACGCGCACCATGCTGCGGACGATCCGGCGGGCGGCGGCGAGCCTACGTTCGACATCACGGCAACGCTCGACCTCATGCTCGTAGCGCCGTCCACGCTGAGCTGGGACGACTTGCTCGCGCTCAACGTCGGTTTCTTGTCGTTCACGCAGATCGGCGGAGACATGGTGCTGCACCAACACGGGAGCGTGACGCTCGTCGAGGGCTCGTACAAGCGGTGCGACGGACAATCCGTCGATTACACCATCGATCTCTACGTCAACCTCGCGAACCCGCTCGACTACGGACTGCGGAACTTCGTCGCCGGGGCTTGTTCCCCGGAGTGCGGCCCGGCCTAGTCGGGCCTACATCGCCTTCGCGCCCTGCGCCGTCTTGATCGCGTTGTCGAGCGCCGAGGGGCTGTAGCCGATCAGGATTTGCCCCATGATGTCGATGACGGGAATGGACGCGCCGCCGCGGCCGGCGCGCGCGAGCTTTTGCTGCATTTCGGCCTGCGCGGCTTCGCTCTCTTCGATGTCTTTGTGCACGACCGTGACGCCGTGAGCTTGCAGGTAGTCGGCGGCCATGTGGCACGGTTTGCACCAGTTCGCGCCGTAGATGATGGCGGTGAGCTTCACGGCGCCGGCCGGCAATTTGCCGTTCGCGGCCGCGGTGGCGCTCGCCGAGGGCGGGGGCGCGGCGCTCGGCGCGAGCGCTTCGAGCCGCGCTTTGCGGCGTGACGCGCCGAGCTCGTCCCACTGCGCGCGCGTCATCGTCGTCAGGCGGTACGCACCGTCCGGCGTCGTTTCATCCAGGTTCGCGACGTAGACGAGGTCGCCCGTGCCGGCTTCCTTGTCGGCGGCCACGATGCGCACCTGCTTGCGGCCCTCCGCCGGCACGTCGGCCGGCTTCTGCACGACGTGAAAATCACCTTTGTCGTCGATCCACGTGATGAGCAGGTTCGGCGTGTCCGCCTTCACGTCGAGCGTCGGCAGTGCGTTCGCCTTCGGCGCTGCGGACACCGGCTTCGGCGAGCTCGCGTCGTCGTGACGCTTGCAGCCGGCGAGCGCGAGCACGCAGGCCAAGAAGAACGTCGCGCGCATCACGGCGCGTCCTTCGTAGCGCCTTGGCCGCCGAGCTCTTCGGAAAGTGAAACCCATGCCTTGAAGACTTTCTCGAGCTCACCCGAGAGCTCACGCTCTTTTTTAGCCCAGTTGTGCAGCTCCTCCCAGTTCGAGCCCGAAGCCTCGACGAGGAGCTTCTTGTAGTGTGCCACTTCGGCTTCGAGCTCGCTGACGCGCGCCTCGAGCAGCGCCACTTGCTTCGTTTTTCGCTCGACGTCGCGCGCCTGGTCGCGTCGTGCCCGGTGCGCGTCGGCGCCGGACGCCGCCGGCTGCGGCGCGCGCGCCGGGGGCGTTTTCGGTGCTTCCACGGATTTTTGTTGAGGGGGCCTCGGTTCCGCCTGACGTGAGCGTTGCGCGCCGCGCTCGCGGTCGCGCGGCCGTTCGGCGCGCGCGGCGGCGCTGCGGATCCGCGCGAGCGCCTCCCCGTAGTCTTTGAAGCCGCCCTCGTAGATGTCCACCTTGCCGTCGTGGAAGCTCACGGTGCGCGTGCTGACCGTCTCGAGGAAGCGCCGATCGTGCGAAACGAGAATGACGGTACCCTCGAAGCCGACCAGCGCCTCTTCCAGGATTTCCGCGGCGGGGATGTCGAGGTGGTTCGTCGGCTCGTCGAGGAAGAGCAGGTTGCGTGGCTCGAGGAGCAGCTTCGCGAGCGCGAGGCGCGTCTGCTCGCCGCCCGAAAGGCTCGCGACCTTGCGCAGCGGGTCGTCGCCGTAAAAGCGGAAGCGCGCGAGGTACTCGCGCGCGCCGTCGACGTTCAGATCGCCGCGCACGCTGCGGATCTCTTCGACGCCCGATTTCTTCGGATCGAGCGAGCCGAGCTGCTGATCGAAGTAGCCGTCCTTCAGGTTCGTGCCGCGCCGCACGTCTCCGCGATCGCCCGCCATGCCCTTGTCGGCGAGGATCTTCATCATGGTCGTCTTGCCCGAGCCGTTCGGCCCCACGACGGCCACGCGATCGCCGCGCCGGATCAGGATGTCCACGCCCGAGAACAGCGTTTGCCCGCCGCGCTCGGCGCCGAGCCCCTTGGCCTCGAGCACGATGTCGCCGCTGCGGGGCGCCTCGGCGAAACGGAAGCGCACCTTCGCCGCGCGCGCCCACACGTCTTCGGGCCGCTCGACGCGCTCGAGCTTGTCGAGCATGCGGCGGCGTGACTGCGCCTGTTTCGTCTTCTGGCCGGCGATGTTCTTGCGAATGAAGTCTTCGGTCTTCGCGACCATCGCCGCTTGCTCTTCGGCGAGCTTCCGCTCGCGCTCGAGGTCGGCGGCGCGCTCTTCGTGGTACGCGCTGTACGGCAACGGGTACGTGCGAAACGTGCGCTGTCCGAGCTCGTACGTGAAGGGGCACGCCGCGTCCAAGAACGCGCGATCGTGCGAAACGACGAGGACCGCCGCGCGCAAGCCCTGCAGGTGCCCTTCGAGCCAGCGAATCGTGTCGAGATCGAGGTGGTTCGTCGGCTCGTCGAGCAGGAGCAGCTCGGCGTCCGTCGCGAGCACGAGGCCGAGCTCGAGCCGCCCGCGCTCGCCGCCCGAGAGCGTCTTCACGTCGCGCTCGAGATCGGACTCGCGAAAGCCGAGCTCCGTCGCGATCGCTTCGACCTGGTGCTCGAGCGCGTCGGCACCCGCGTGGTGGTAGCGTTCCGTGAGCTCGGCGAGGCGCTCGAGCGCGCCCTTTTCGCCGCTCGCCGCGTCCGCTTGGGCCCGCGAAAGCTCGCGCCGTAAGCCCACGAGATCGCCGAACCCGGCGAGCATGGCGTCGCGCACCGTGCCTTCGAGCCGGCTTTCGTGACTCTGCCGGTAGTAGCCGACGGTCGCGCCCTTTTTGACGACGATGGACCCGGCGTCGGGCGCGATTTCGCCGCCGATGGCGCGGAGCAGCGTGCTCTTGCCGGCGCCGTTCGGCGCGACCAGTGCCGCGCGCTCGCCCGCTTCGAGACGGAACGTGACGTTCTCGAACAGCGGCTGGTTCGTGTAGCCGAACTTCAAACCTGCGACTTCGATGACGGGCACGGCTCGCTCTTTACCTGGAAGCGCGCGGGTTTAGCACCGCACGCCCCGAGGCGCGCGCACGTTCAATGATTTTCCAGGAAGATTGCGGTCTGGGTCGAGTGGGCTAGGCTTTTCGGCAGGACTCGATGAATCGAACGCGCTCTTTCTTGACGGTCATTGGTTCGGCGACGGCGCTCGTGCTCGCGTGCTCCGCGGGCGGCAGCGGGACGAGCAACAACGGGCTCACCGAGCCGAATAGCTCGGGTGGAACCGGTGTCAGCCTCGGCGGCACCAGCTCGGGTACGAGCTCGACGGGCGGCAGCGTCACCGCGAGCGGCGGAACCATCGCGGTCGGCGCTACGTCCGGCGCGGGCGGCACCGCGATGGTGGATCCCGACACCCGCACGCCCGCGTGCGCGAGCGGCTGCTCGGACCTGGCGTCCTCGGGTCCGCTGCTGGACCCCGGCGTTCCGGCAAACGTCGACAGCATGTTCTCGGGCAGCCCTTCGGGCACGGGACCGTGCGTGCTCGAACCGGGCGACAACACGCTGCTGCCGTACAACTGGCTCCGCCCGCGCGTGCACCTGAGCGGAGCCGCGGCGGGCACCATCTACCAAATCAAGGTGTCGACGCCGCGTGAAGCCGACGTGCTCACCGCGTACACGAACAAGGACACGTGGATCCTGCCCCAACAATATTGGGACGACGCGGGCACGACCGGCGCCGATCCGATGAACCCGAAGGGCCTCGCGTACAACGTGTTCGACGAGGACATCACCGTCACGGTGCGCGCGCAGAGCGGCGGGGCGACGAGCGTGAAATTCCGGATCGCGCCCGTGAAAGCCGGCGGTTCCATGGTGTTCTGGAGCTCGATCACGACCGACCCCGGCGCGAACACGAACGCGCTCTACGGCTTCGCGCCCGGCGACGAGGGCATCACCTCGGCGCTCAAGCCGCTCGACGTGCTCACGACGATCATGGACGACACGGCGGGCACGCCCAAGCGCGCCATCACCGACATGAAGGACGGCCCGGTGCCGGCTGGTCGCGTGCGCTGCGTCGGCTGTCACACCTCGACGCCCGACGGCGCGGCCGTGAACATCACCGATCACTGGCCGTGGAACGTGCGGCTCGTGAACATCACGACCGACGGCCGCGGCAACGCGCCGAGCTACGTGACGCCCATGGGCGACATGCTCATGCAGATGCCGTGGCAAGGCGTGACGAGCTACTCGAAGGGCGATTGGGCGGCGGGCAACCACCGCTACGTCACGTCGTTCGGCAAGCGACCCGACGGCACGGCGACGCAGCCGTGGCTGTTCTGGGGCACCGACAACAACGGGACCCAGATCCCGTACACCGGCAAAGACGACTTGATCTGGCTCGACGTGGCCGCGCCCGGTACGCCGCCGCCCGACGTTGCCAAAGAAGAGACCACGGGCATGTCGAGCAACACCGACAACGCGATCGCCAAGGCCTGCGTTGCGGCTCAGGGCACCGGCTGGGACATCATCGCGCGCACGGGCGACACGCACGGCGCCGTGCTCCCCGACTGGAGCCACAACGGCATGCGCATCGTCTACACCTCGACCGATTCGACGGCCGACGGCCACGTGGGCTGGGAGCCGGGCAAGGGCGTGCAGCCGCCGACGGCGGTCGATCTCTACACGGTGCCGTTCAACGCCGGCAAAGGCGGCAACGCGGCGCCCGTCATGGGCGCGAGCAACGCGGCCGACGCCGAGTATTACCCGGATTTCTCGGCTGACGACGCGCTGATCGCGTTCACGCGCGTGACGAACTTCAAGGCGCTCCAGACGGACGACGACAGCAAGAAGATTTACTACCGCCCGCAAGCGGAAGTCGTCGTCGTCCCGTCGAACGGCGGGACGGCGATTTCACTCGCCGCGAACGCGCCTCCCGCGTGCACGGGCGAGGCGAGCCCCGGCGTCTACAACAGCTGGCCGAAGTGGTCGCCCATCGTGCGCGAAGCGAACGGGAAGAAGTACTACTTCCTGATTTTCTCGTCCGCGCGGGAGTCGCCGGGTTTCGTGAAGGACTCGGGCGGCAACGACACGAAGTCGCCGATGTCGCAGCTCTACATGACGGCACTGACGGCCGACGCGTCGGGCGCGCTCACGTCCTACGGCGCGGCGTACCTCTGGAACCAGCGCTACCTGGTTACTGGTACGGCCGCGAACCCCACGATCGCGGATTTCACGCAAAACAACGTGACGCCGGCGTGGGACGAGTTCCAGGCGCCGCCGGTGCCGCCCGTGAAGATCACCGTGAGGTGAGGCGGTGCCGCGCCGAGCCCCCTCACGCGCCAAGGAGCGTCCCCCGGCCGAGCGCATCGTGCACTTCGTGCGCCACGGCGAGTACGTGAACGGCCCCGACTCGGAGGGTGCGCTCACGCCACGCGGCCGGCGCCAGGCTCTACTGCTCGCTGCTCATTTCCGCGGCCTGACGATTGACTGCATTCGCTCGAGCGACGTCGTGCGCGCCCAAGAGACGGCCGACATCTTGGCCAAACGTCTGCGGGCCGGCCGCGTCACGCGCCACAAGCTCCTGCGTGAAATGCTGCCCGCTCCGGTGCCCACGCTGAAGGTGCCGGCGCACAAACGTGCGGACGCAAAGCGCCGCTTGAACCAAATCGTGCGCCGGTTCTTGCGCTCGTCCCGCGAGACGCGTCACGAGATTTTCGTCTGTCACGGCAACCTGATCCGCGCCCTGCTGCTCCAAGTTGCGGTCGGACGCGCCACTGGCTTTCACCGTTTGCGGATCCACCACGGCGGCATCACCACCTTCGCCGTGACGTCGACGGGCCGCATCGACATCGTCGCCTTCAACCACGTCGGGCACGTGCCCGTCCGGTCGCGAACCTACGCGTAGCGCGGCGTCAAACGCCCGGCGGCGGCAGCGAGCCACGCTCGCGGCGGGCGAGGCGTTCGGCGAGCACGCGCAGCGTCTCCACCATGCCGATGATGAGGTAGACGCTGAGGAGCCAGATCAGCACGAATTCCGGGCGGAAGCGCTGCCAGACGAAGACGCTCGAGCCGATGACGAAGAGGACGAGCAGGACCGTGCCCGTGTCGAACCGCAAGTCCTTGAACGAGCGGAAGCGCACGTTCGACACCATGAGCAGGCCGAGGCCGATCGTTACGCACAGGAGCACGACGGTGTACTCGGTGCGGCCGATGATGCCGCCGGCGGCGTGGTTCGCGAGTACGAGTGAAATCAAGATGCCGCACGAAGGCGGGGAGGGCAGGCCGAGGATGTGACGGCCCGGTTTCGTGGGGGCGCCGCTCGAGCTCGAAGCGAGCACGTTGAAACGCGCGAGTCGCACGGCCGCCGCCGACACGTACAGGAACGAAACGAGGAGCCCCGGCACCGGCAGCCGGTAGAGCACCCACTTGTAGACGAGGAACGCCGGGGCCACGCCGAACGAGATGACGTCGGCGAGCGAGTCGAGCTGCAGGCCGAACGCGCTCTGCGTCTTGGTCATGCGCGCGACGCGGCCGTCCATCAGGTCGAACAGCATCGCGAAGATGAGAAGCACCGCGGCGCGATACACGTCCTCGTCCGTGGGGTGCTCGCGCGCGACCAGCCGGATCGCGTTGAAGCCGCAGAACACGCTGCCGAGCGTGATGAGGTTCGGCAGCACGAACAGCGTTTTACGCAGGTCGAGCTTGGGCCGCGAGCGGTGCGGCTTCTGGCGTGGACGGCGAGGCCCCACGGAGCCAGCCTAAACCGGGCCCCCCGGCAAGGCCAGCAAGGGGGTTAGCAAGGGGGGCCTTGCCTACTTTATTGGCCGGGCTGAGGTCACGGGCCTACCCTTTCGCCATGCGCTCCGCCCGTTTCATGGCGCTCGTCCGCCTCGCTGTGCCGCTGCTCATCGCCGCCACACCGGGCTGCGCGAACGACAAGGATCACCTGGAAAAACAGCTGTCGAAGCTGAACGACGAGGTTCGGCGCCTGCAGAGCGAGACCGATCGCATGGGCGAACGGCTCGATGCCGTCGAAACGCGCAGCGCCGCGGCGCCCCACTACGCCGAGGAGCGGGTCGCGACGAACGGCACGACCCTGACACGTCCGAAGCTCAAGGTCGTCCGGGTCGAGCCGGGAGCGGACGAAGCCGCACCCGGTGAGGCCGAAGCCGCCCCGACCGCGACCGACGCGCCCGAGGCCGACGACGGGCCGCGCGTCGTGATTCAGGGTGAGGGGAAGAGCATCGAAAGCCGGACGCTGCCCGCTGGCGCGCCGATCGCCGCGAAGACGGCGCCGGTTTCGAAGACGGCGTCCGGCGCGAAGGCAAAGGCCGACGCGAAGGCGAACAAGGCGGAGGCACCGTCGTCGAAGTGACGCCCCGCCGTCTTTTCCCGCCGTTCATCGGTGTGCTGGCCTTGGGGGCCTCGCCTGCGTTCGCTCAGGCGCCGGGTCCGACCGACCCCAACGCCGCGCCGGCTCCGGCTCCGGCGCCGGCCCCCGCTCCTGGACCCGCGACGGGCCCCGTCACCCAAACGCCCGCTCCCGGGGGCGGGACCGTGATCACGCAGAGTCCGTTCGGCGGCTACCTGGTCGGCCCGCCCATGGCCGACCCGAACGCCAGTCTCCCGTCGAGCTCGCAGCCGAAGGTCGGCGACCAGGCCGACACCTTCGACTTCAGGGGCGGCGCCAACGGCCCGACCGTCATCGGAAATCCGAACGGTTCTGCGGTTCTGCCCGACAGCGGCGACCTCAAGCGACCGCCGATCCCCCCGATTCACCTCGTCCGCCATGGCGACACGCTGTGGGATCTTTCGGACACCTATTTCGGCAATCCGTGGCAGTGGCCGCGCATCTGGTCGATGAACCCGCAGGTCACGAATCCCCACTGGATTTACCCGGGCGATCAGCTGCGCATGCAGCCGGGTGGCGGCGGCTCCGTCTACGACCGCCTCGCCGCGGGTGACGGTAAAGAAGGTCCGGCGGGCGCTGATGGGCAGGGGCTCATCAACCGGCGCACGCGGCTGGCGCGCAACACCGTGGTGCTGCGTGACCAGGGCTTTCTCGGCGACGCCGACAAGGACACCTGGGGCGAGGTCGCTGGCTCCTCGGAAGAGCAGATGATGCTCTCCGAGGGCAACCGGGTCTTCGTCTTGCTGAAGCCGGACAAGAGCGCGCGCGCGGGCGACGAGCTCACGGTGTTTCGCAGCCTGCGGCGCGCCGACGACGTCCAAGGCGCGCGTCGGCCGCCCGGTGACATCGTCAGGGTGCTCGGAACCATCAAGCTCGACAGCGTCGACCCGAAGACGCACATCGCGCACGGCACCATCACGGAGTCGCTCGACGTGATCGAGCGCGGTTGCAAGATCGGCCCCGTGCGGCGCCACTTCGACATCGTCCCGCCGCTCAAGAGCGACAAGGTCATCACGGCGCGTCTGCTCAACAGCTTCTACCCCCACGTTTACGTCGCGCAGAATCAGCTGGTGTTCATCGATCACGGCAGCCAGGACGGGCTCAGGCCGGGCAACCGCATGGTGGTGCTCCGGCGGGGCGACATCTGGCGCCAGTCGCTGGAAGCAAAGATGGCGCGCGACCACATGGATACCGACAGCGGCGAGGTCGTGACGGTGGTCAAGACGCCGCTCCCCGGCGATGACGAGGACTTCCCGCAGGAGGCGGTGGCCGAGCTCAGGATCCTCACGACCGAGGCTTATTCGAGCCTCGCGTTCGTCGTGCAGTCGCGGCGCGAACTCGTTCCGGGCGACGTGGCCTCGACGCGTCCGGGCATGTAGGGCGGGCGTTTCGCCCATTGTCGTGCGGCCGCAAGCGTCGCGAGTAGAATGCCCCTCACATGGGCAAAAGCCGCGTGTTCTTCCCCGGCGACGTCGTGGACCGCTGGCTTCAGCACGGTGAAGCAGAGCTCACGGGCGCCGAGCTCTGGGTCCGCTCCGAACGGCGGCGTTACCGCGTGGTCGAGGCGGTGCGCATCCTGCGTGAGGTTTCCGGCGCGCCGGAGGCGTTCGACATGACCGGCTCGGTGAAGACGCTCGGCTTTCTGAGCGAGCTCGGCGCGGAGCTGCTCGGGGATTCCATGATCCTCGCCGAGAACGCGTACGAGACGATCATCGGCTATCTGGGCACGGTGCTCGGCCCGGCGGGCTCGCCGCAGGGGCTCGGCGGCGGCAGCGGCGAGTACGTCGCGCGGTTCTTGCGGGGGGACGGGCGGCGGTGAACGCGCTCGCCACCATCGCGTTCTATCTCGGCGTCATCGCGTACTCCGCGGCGAGCACCTTGTTCTTCCTCGAGCTCGCGCGCCAGGGCGCGGCGGGACAGCGGTCGGCGTGGGGGCCCCGCGTGCTCGCGCTCGGCGCTCTGTTCCACCTGCTGCACGTCGTCACGGCGAGCTTGCTGCTCAACCGTTGTCCGGTCGAGTCGTTGCATTTCGGGCTGAGCTTCAGCGCGCTCGTCGCGGTCGGCGCCTTCTTGCTCTTGCGGCGTCATGCAAACCTCGACCCGATGGGCGTCCTCGTCGCGCCGATCGCGCTCACGTTCCTCGTCGGTGCTCAATTCGTCGGCGTCGAGGAACCGGACGCGCTCGTCTCGCGTCCGTTGCTCATGCTGCACGTGACCGCCAACGTGGTGGGGCTCGGCATTTTCGTCGTCGCCGGCACGGCGGGCCTGCTCTACCTGCTGCAGGAGCGGCGCTTGCGCGACAAGCGCGCCGGCGGCGTCGCTTCGCGGCTCCCGTCGCTCGACGCGCTCGATCGCGCGACGTACCGCCTGCTCCTGAGCGGCTTTCCGCTGCTCACGTTCGGGGTCGTGACCGGCGCGATCTTCTCGCGCCACCTCACGACTTCGGGCGGCGCGGCCATCGCGCGCACGCTGCTCGGCTTCACGACCTGGTTCCTGCTTGCGGCCATGCTGCTCCTGCGCCGGGTCGCGGGCCTGCGCGGGCGGCGGGCGGCGTACGGAACCGTGGTCGGCGTGGTGTGCGTCCTGCTCGTGGTCGTCGTCTACGCGGTGCGCACCGGAGGGCCCGGCTCGTGATCAGCGTCGTGGGTCTGTCGCACAAGAGCGCGCCCATCGACGTCCGCGAGCGTTTCGCGCTGCCCGCCGATCGCGTCCCCGAGCTCTTGCGGGCCGTCGTGGGCCGAGCTCCCGTCGGTGAAGCGCTCTTGGTCTCGACCTGCAACCGCGTGGAGCTCGTGGCAGCGCCGCGCGCCGGCTCGACGCTCGAAGCGGTCGCCGAGGCGAGTCGCGCCGAGCTCTCCGCGCTCGCGCCGAGCGCCCCGCAAGGATCGCTCTACGCGCTCACGGGCGGCTCCGCCGTGCGCCACCTATTCGGCGTCGCCGCGTCGCTCGATTCGCTCGTGCTCGGCGAGCCGCAAATCCTCGGTCAGGTGAAGGAAGCGTACGAGATCGCGCGCAAGACCGGCACCGTGGGCTCCGTGCTCCACCGTACGCTTTCGCGCGCCATCCGCGCCGCCAAGCGCGTCCGCTCGGGCACGGCCATCGGCGCCGGTCAGGTTTCGGTGCCGAGCGTCGCGGTCGACTTTGCGCGGCGCATCTTCGGAGATTTGCGCGATCGTTCGGTCTTGCTCGTCGGTTCCGGCGACATGGCGGAGACGACGGCGCGCTCGCTGCAGTCGTCCGGCGCGCGCCTGCTCGTCATCGGTCGCACCCCCGAGAAGGTGCGCGCGCTCGCGGAGAGCTTCGGTGGCGAGCCGCGCGCGTGGAACGATCTGGCCGGTACGCTCGAGCTCGCCGACGTCGTGATCACGAGCACGAGCGCCCCCGGTTTCGTGATCGAAACCGCGCCCGTGGCGAGCGCCCGCAAGCGGCGCCGCGGGCGCAGCCAATTCTTCATCGATTTGGCGGTTCCGCGCGACGTAAACCCTGCGATCGAGGGCATGGACGGCATCTTTCTCTACAACGTGGACGACCTCTCGCGCATCGTCGCCGAGTCGCTGCTCACGCGCGGGCGCGAAGCCGCTCAAGCGCTCAGCATCATCGACGAAGAAGCGAAGAGCTTCGACCGCTGGGCGGACGCCGAGCAAGCGACGCCGCTCGTCGTTTCGCTGCGCGAACGTATTCGCATCGCGCTGCGCGTCGAGCTCGACCGGAGCTTGCGCGGGCGGCTCCGGCACCTCGGTCAGCCGGAGCGCGACGCGCTCGAAACCATGCTCGACGCGTCGGTCAATCGCGTCCTGCACCAGCCGACGACGCGCTTGCGGCAAGCCGCGAGCTCGAGCGATCTCGACGTGCCGCCGTTCTCGGAGCTCAGCGCCGCGATCGAGCACGTCTTCGCGCTCGAAGACGCTGCGGAAGGCGACGAACCGCGCCCCTCCGACCCGAGCGCTGCGCGCTCGCCCACGTCCGATCCCGCCGCGTCGCTGCCGCCCGTGTCCGATCCGTCCGCGCTAAAGCTAGGCTCCAGTTGATGCCCCGCCTCGTCTACGCCACGCGCCAGAGCAAGCTCGCCCTCGCCCAGTCCCGCGCCTTCGTCGCGACGCTGCAAAAGCTCGCGCCGGCGCTCGAAATCGTCGAGCTCACCGTCGTCACGACCGGCGACCGCGTGCAAGATCGGCCGCTGTCCGAGGTCGGCGGCAAAGGGCTCTTCGTCAAGGAGATCGAGCAGAGCCTCGCCGACGGCGCCGCTGACATCGCCGTCCATTCGTCCAAGGACGTCCCGGCAGAGCTTTTGCCCGGCATGGTGCTCGGCTGTTTTCCCGAGCGCGAGGACGCGCGTGACGTGCTCGTGTCGCGTGACGGAGCGAAGCTCGCCGAGCTGCCCGCCGGCAGCCGCGTCGGCACGACGTCGCTGCGCCGCGCCTTGCAGCTCAAGCGCCGCCGCCCCGATCTCGTGATCACGCCGCTGCGCGGCAACGTGGACACGCGGCTCCGCAAGTGCGACGAGGGTGTGGTCGACGCGGTGCTGCTCGCCCGAGCCGGCCTCGTGCGTCTCGGCCTCGCCGAGCGCGCGACGGAGGTGCTCGAGCCGTCCGTCTGTTTGCCCGCGATCGGGCAGGGCGCGCTCGCCGTCGAACACCGCGCGGGCGACGCGCGGGTGGCGGAGCTGCTCGCGCCCCTCGCGCACGAGGAGACGAGCGTTGCCGTCTCGGCCGAGCGCGGCGTGATGGTCGCGGTCGAAGGCGATTGCCAGACGCCCGTCGCCGCTTATGCCGTACGCAGCGGCGCCGAGCTCTGGCTGCGTGCGCTCCTCACCGAACCCGACGGCTCGAATTATCGCGAAGGCGAGCGGCGCGCCCCGTGGCCGCGAACGCTCGCCGAAGCGGCCGCACTCGGCCGTGATCTCGGCGCGGAGCTGCGCCGGGGCGGCACGCGTTGAGGCGTCGCGCCCTCGCGATCGGCCTGCTGACGCTCGCTACGGGCTGCTCGCGCCTGCCGTCGTACGCACAGCCGCAAGGGTCGCTCATGGATGCGGCCTCGGTCGACGGCGAGGATCTCATCGCTTACCGCAAGCTCACGCGCGCCGATTTTCAGGGCAAGGCACCCGTCGGTGAAGCGGCGGCGCACGCGGACGCGATGGGCGCTCAGACCTACGCCATCGTGCGCGCCGATCCGAACCTCAGAATCTCGATCACCGGTACCGAGCAGCCGAACGGCCGCGTCCGCTATTTCGGCAGAATCGATAAACTCCTGCACTTCCGCGCGGAGATGGACCGGCGGCGCTCCTGGTGGAACCCGAACCTGAAGGACGTGCCCGAGGCCTACGTCCTCCAGCACGAGCAGACCCACTTCGCCATCGCCGCCGCGGAGGCCCACCAGCTCAACAAGAAGGCAGCCGAGCTCACCGCGGAGATGCATGCGACGGGCGACAGCGAAGAGGCAGTGCGCAGCGCCATTCAGAAGAAGCTCGACGACGTGATCCGCGGCGCCCTCGCCGACCTGATCGATGAAAACGGCAAGTTCGACGAGGACACGTCCGCGCGCTACGAGCCGAAAAAGCAGAGCGAGTGGTTGCGCAAGGTGACGGCCGAGCTTTACGGCAAATGATTCTTGCCGGGCGCGGGCTCCAGCTTCGAGCCGTGCTGCGGCCGAGTAAACCAAGGCCACCCGACCGTGAGGTACCGGTTACCCAGATAGCGTTCCCAGAGCCGCGCGCTCGCGTAGATGAGCGCGAGTGTCACCGTAAAATAGAGCGGCCAAAAGCGTGTGACGGGCAAGTGCAGGTACGGGACGCCGAGATAGTAGATGTAATATTGAATGACGAAGACGACGAGGGAGGTACGACCAATCAGCGCGAAGCCCGCGCGCAGTCGTACGACCTGCGCTCGTCGCTCCAGCCAAGCGGTCCCCGCGAGTAGGAGCAACGCGACGCCGGACCCGAAGGCGACGTAGCTCGGCCCCGGGGGATATTTCTGCCCGGCCGTCAGCATCGCGCGCAAGCCGGGAGCGTGGATGAACCAATGCGTGACGTGTCCGAGCGCGGCGACGCCGAGCGCGGGCAGCGCGAGCATGAAGAGCAGGCGCGACAGGTCGCGCCCTTCCCGGTGCCAGATGGCGATCCGGCGGCCGAGCACGGTGGCAGCGACGTAGAAGGCCAGCCACGGCAGCACCGGGAACACCACGCCCGTTCGCAGCGATTGCGGCTCACCGAGCAGGTAGTCCTTCATGGTCAGTAGCTGCCCGTGCGCCGACCACATGAGGTAGAGGAGCCAGGATCCGACGTAGACGCCGGCGCCGAGCGCGAGCCGCTGGCGCGTGGAGGACCGCGGAACCAGCCACGAGCAGAGCAGCAAGCCGAAGCCGATCGTGTCGGTGACGAACCACCAGTGCGCCGAGCTCGGCTCAGCGGCGATTTCGCGAAAATGTGCCATCCGAATCAGCAGGTGTCCCGGCGCGAGCAGAAAAAGCCCTCGGTTGAAGAGCTTCGTCGCCAGGGCCGCCCGGTCCCGGGTTTGCTCGAACAGGATGCCGAGCACCACGCCGCTCACGAGCATGAACGTCGTTGTCGCGGGGATGGCCAGGTGCGCGATGAGCTGAGCCGTGCCGAGCGCACCGCCGCGCGCCAGGTGGAAAATGCCGAAATGCGACAGACACACGAGGAACATCGCCAGGCCTCGCGTCGTATCGACGAACGACAACCGCGAGCTGGGTCGCCTGAGCGAGTCCGCGAAGGAGTCTGTCTGAGCTGACATGTTGTCGACGACCAACGGGAAGGCAGACTCGAGCACAGGCGGACCCTGGTCGCCGAGCAACCCTCATCCTAGCCCAGACTGCTCCCGTTCGCATGAGACGACTGCGTCAAGGCTAGGTAAAGATTCTAGCGACCTGGCAGTTCGGCTGCAGCGTAAATTGATGCGCTGTTTAACTAGTTTGAAGTAGCGGCGTAGCGAGTCGCACGCTTCTGTGCGGCTGCAATGAACTCTGCTAGAGAGCTTCCGCTCGCGCTCCCCGGACCGTTCTCCGATGATCGACGTCTCCGTAGTTATCCCTACTTTCAGGCGACCGGAGCTGCTCCGAGAAGCAATCGACAGCGTGCTCTCGCAGCAGGGCGTGGTCACCGAAGTGATCGTCATCGACGACAGCCCGGAGGGCTCGGCGCGTGCCGTCTGCGAGCAGCGCAACGATTCGCGCCTCAACTATGTGCAAAACAAGTCCCCGTCGGGCGGCCGCCCCGCGCTCGTGCGCAACAGCGGTTGGCCGTTGACGCACGGCCGGTTCGTGCACTTTCTCGACGACGACGATCGCGTCGCCGCCGGTTACTATCAGGCCGCGGTCGAAGCCTTCTCGGCGCACCCCGATCGCGGGGTGATCTTCGGTCGCATCGAGCCGTTCTCGGAAACGGAGTCCAAGGCCATCGTCGCCGAGCGCGCGTTCTTCGCGGACGCCGCGCGCCGGGCTCGACTCGCGGCGCGCCTGCAGTGGCGCCAGTGGCTCGTCGCCAATTTGCTCTTTTACCAAACGGTGCTGGTCAACTCCGCCTGCATGATCCGGCGTGAGTGCATCGCGGATCTCGGCGGCTACGATCCCGAGCTCAAGCTCAACGAGGACGTCGACTTCTATTGCCGTGCCATCCGCGCTCACGGCTTTCACTTCCTCGATCGCGTGGTCGTCCACTACCGCCTGCTCGGTGATTCGCTGATGCACGGCCGAACCGACAACGCAGGTCTCGTGGCTTCCTATCAGCGCATGTACTCCCTTTATCGAGCCAAGCACGGCCGCGCCGAGCTCTTCGCGCTGAAGCTTTTGGCCCGCACGCTCCTCCGCGTCGTGTGATCGCGAGCCAGGCGCTGCCGCGAGCGGGCTTGCTCGGCGCGCCCGCTGAGCGTGAAATCTTTCGTTCCGACTACGCGGGACCAGGCATTTTTCCGGGCAAATCCGCCCTCTTTCTTCGCCCGTCCTTATGGTAAGGTCCCCGCCCATGTCGTTCGGCAAGCTTCCCCGGTTGATGTTGACCCTGGCGCTCACGGCGCCCCTGACGCTCGGTGTCGTCGCCTGTGGCCCGAGTGCCAAGGAAGAAGCGAAGCACGCGCACGTCAAGGCAGGGGAGATGCCGCAAGGTGGCGAGTGGCAGGGCGTCTACTTCAGCCCGCTCTACGGCTACCTCCACATCGTCGCGGACGGCAAAGCCGTGAACGGCGCGTGGCGTACCGCGGCCGGAGACGCCTTCGGCGAGCTCCACGGCGAGATCGACGGCAACCTCCTCCGCTACGAGTGGAAGGAGCGTCGCATCGGTGCCGTCGGCGCCGACGCCGTGAAAAAGGGCAAGGGCTACTTCGTCTACACGATTCCGAAGGAAGGCGAGGCGCACGTCATCAAGGGCCAGTGGGGCCTCGAGGACAACGACGCCGGCAACCCGTGGGAAGCCGTGAAGCAGAAGAACATGCCGCCGGACATCAAGAGCGTGCAGCCCGACGAGTACGAGGGTCACGTCCAGGGTGGCGGTTGGGACCAGGGCGCCGGTGATGACAAGGGCGGCGACGACAAGTCCGACGGCGAGTTGCACTGAGCCCGACGAGCCCCGCATTGTCAGCACCCAAAAATTCGGAAGCCGCTTCGGGTCTGGAGTGGCGTGAACCGCCCATTTTCGAGCGCGGCGCGCCGGGTCGCTCCGCCGTCTCGCTCGGGCCGAGCGACGTGCCGCCGGTCGACGTGCGGCAAGCACTCGGCGTGCTCGCCCGCACGGAGCCGGCTGCTCTGCCCGAGGTGAGCGAGCCGGAAGCCGTGCGTCACTTCGTGCGGCTGAGTCAGTGGAACTTCAGCATCGACACTCAGTTCTACCCGCTCGGGTCGTGCACGATGAAGCATAACCCCAAGGTGAACGAGTGGGCGGCGCGCCTGCCGGGCTTCGCCCAAGCGCACCCGCTGATGCCGCCGCATCTCATCGCCGGCGCCCTCGAGCTCATGGTCGCGCTGCAGGCGCAGATCGCGGAGATCACGGGCATGGACGGCGTGAGCTTGCAGCCGGCCGCCGGCGCGCAGGGTGAGCTCACGGGGCTCATGATGATCCGCGCGCACCACCAAGCGGCAGGTCGCTCGCCGCGCAAGGTGTTCATCCCGGACAGCGCCCACGGGACGAACCCCGCGAGCTCGTCGCTGAACGGCTTCGACTCCGTCGCGTTTCCGTCGGGGCCGCACGGCGTCGTCGAGCCGGAGACGCTCGTGCGCGCGCTCGACTCCGCTCCCGGTGACGTCGCCGCGTTGATGATGACGAACCCGAACACGCTCGGGCTCTACGAGCAGGCGATGCCGAAGCTCACCGAGCTCGTGCACGCGCGCGGCGGCTTGGTTTACGGCGACGGCGCGAACATGAACGCCGTGCTCGGCCGCGCGCGGCCGGGGGACGCCGGCGTCGACGTGATCCAGCTGAACCTGCACAAGACGTTCACGACGCCCCACGGCGGCGGCGGCCCCGGCTCCGGCCCGGTTGCGTTCAAGCGCATCCTCGCGCCGTTCCAGCCGATCCCCGTGGTGCGCATGGACGGCGAGCGCGTCGTCGTCGATCAGGATTCACCGCAGAGCGTCGGGCGCGTGCGCTCCTTCTTCGGCAACTTCGGCATGATGGTGCGCGCGTACACGTACATGCGCGAGCTCGGTCCGGAAGGTCTCGCCGACGTGAGCAACCTCGCGGTGCTGAACGCCCGCTACGTCGCCGCGCGCCTCGCCGAGCACTACCCGCTCGCGTATCAGACCGAAGCGCTCCACGAAGCGGTGTTCACCGATCGCGAGCTCGAGGCCGCGACGGGCGTGAAGACGCTCGACGTTGCCAAGCGCCTCATCGACTACGGCATGCACCCGCCGACCGTCTATTTCCCGCTCGTCGTGCGCGGCGCGCTCATGGTCGAGCCGACCGAGACCGAAACGAAGCAAACGCTCGACGGCTTCGTCGCGGCCATGATCGAGATCGCGCGTGAAGCTCGCGAGAACCCCGAGCTCGTGAAGCAGGCGCCGCACCTCACGCGGCTCGGCCGCCTCGACGAGGCACGCGCCGCGCGCAAGCCGCGCCTGCGCTGGTCGCGCGAACCGAAGCAGACGTAGGGCGCACGGCGCGAGCGCCGCGCTTGCTGCCCCTCAGCGCGCTTTTTTTCGTGGTTTTTTGTTGAGGCGGGCGCAACACATCCCTGACGCCCCCGCACGAGTTCGGAGCCCAACCCCCCGGAGTGGTCAATCCGGCGCGCCGCAGGCGAGAAACTCGCCGAGCATGATGCGCTCGTCGTCCGACGGCATCGCACCATTGGGTGGCATGATGTGGTTGATGCCGTTCGGCCCGCCGGCTGCGAAGCTGTCAATCTCCTTCGTGTACGAGCGAATCGTAGGCAAATCATCCCAGTTTGCGTGGATCGTCGCGCCGTTGCGTTCATCGCTCGTCGTCAGCGTCGAGCTGTGACAGCGCGTGCAGTACGACGCGAAGAAGTATTGAGCCCAACCACTGTACGTGATGGTCGGATGCGCCATATCGGGACAAGTCGACCCGGTTTCGAGCGCGGTCTGTTGCTGCGCAGCCGGTGGCGGATCCCCACTCGAACACCCGAAAAGCGCGCCCACCACGAGGGCGACGGCGCCCGACCTTGCGCTATGAACCATGGCCTTCACGGTCACTAGACTCAATACCCTAGGGCGAGGTTCCCGAGATGGGGAGGCCTTTTGACTTGGCCTACCCGGAGCGTAACATGCAACATAACTTGGCCCAGTCGCCTGTCAGAGTCGGAGACGTCGTCGGAGGGCGCTTCCGTATCGACCGTTTGCTCGGCTCGGGGAGCATGGGCTTCGTCGTCGCTGCGTGGCACCTCGAGCTCGACCAGCCGGTCGCGCTCAAGCTCTTGAACGCCGACGTCTTCGAGCAGGGCGAGGCGGCGGCGCGCTTCCGTCGCGAGGTGCGCGCCGCGGCGCGCATCAAGAGCGAACACGTCTGCCGCGTGATCGACGTCGGCGCGCTCGACGGCGGCGCGCCTTACATGGTCATGGAGCTTCTCGACGGCAACAACCTCGAGGAGGAGCTGCAGCGCCGGGGCACGATGCCGGTGGCCGAGGCCGTCGGCTACATGCTCGAGGCCGTCGAGGCCCTGGCCGAGGCGCACGCGTCCGGCATCGTCCACCGCGATCTGAAGCCGGCCAACCTCTTCATCGCGCGCCGGGCCGACCGCTCGCGCCTGCTCAAGGTGCTCGACTTCGGCATTTCCAAATCGATGATCGACAGTCACGGCCCGGGCGACATGTCGCTCACGAAGACGGGCGTGATCATCGGCTCGCCCCTCTACATGTCGCCCGAGCAGATGCGTTCGACCAAGGACGCCGACACGCTGAGCGACGTTTGGGCGCTCGGAGCAATCTTGTTCCAGCTCGTCACGGGCCGTCCGCCTTACGAGGGCGAAACGATTCCGGAGCTCTGCGCCAAGCTCTTCACCGAGGACGCGCCGCCGCCGAGCACGGTGCGCAACGGCCTGCCCGCCTCGCTCGACGTCGTGCTGCACCGGGCGCTCGCGCGCGAGCCCACGCGGCGTTTCCAGACCGTCGCGGAGTTCGGCGCCGCGCTGCTCGAGTTCGCACCGGGCGGCCGCGTGCACGTCGAGCGCGCGCGTCGCGTCCTCAGCGCGCGCGACGGGCGGCCGAGCTCCGTGGCGCCCGGTCCCGCGTCGAGTGACTCACCGACGATTCAGGCGTCCGTGGCTGCCGTATCGCTCTGGAAACAGCTGAGCACGCGTGAAAGGCGGCGGCGTTACGGCTACGCCGTGGCCGCGCTCGTCGCGCTCGCCGCCGGCGGCTTCGTGCTCATTCGGCAGCGCTTGCTCGCGCCCGCCACGGCCGAGCGCCCCGCGCCCGTCGCGACGCTCGAACCGGTCGCACAAGCCGCGGGGCGCCCACCTGCTGCAACCGCAGTCAGCGTCATCGAGACGGCCGCGCCGAGCGCTGCCGGCGTCGTCACGCCGGGCTCGGCTGCGGCCGAGCAACACGCGAGCGCCGCACCCGCCGCAACCACGGCGCCTGTCATGACCACCGCGAACGCGGGCAAGCGTCCCGCCGTGGCCCGCTCCCATCCCGCTCCTTCCGCGAAGGGCGAGGCGAGCCCGTTCACCGATTTCGGCGGTCGTCGCTAGGACCCGAGCTCGAGGCGGCCGGCCGTTCGAGGCCCAGCGGAAACGTGAGCGCTCCCTCCGCGTGTGTTTGCGCGTGACACAAGGGTGATAGGCTCGCTCCCGACTATGGCACTCACTCGCCGATTGATAGGGGGCATGGTCGGGCTCCTCGCGCTCTTGCACGCCGCCGTCGCTCTGGCTGAAGCGACACCCGAACAAAAAGCGTCCGCGGAGGCGCTCTTCGACGCGGGCCTGCAGGCCATGAAAGACGGGCACTACAGCGAAGCGTGCCCGAAGCTCGAGAACAGTCAGCGCATCGACCCGGGCGTCGGCACGCTGCTCTATCTCGGCGACTGTTACGAAAAGCTCGGTCGCACCGCGAGCGCGTGGGCCACGTTCCGCGAGGCAGAGTCGCAGGCCGAAGCGTCGGGACAGGCACGACGCGCGAAGGCCGCGCAGGATCGCATCGCCAAGCTCGAGCCCGAGCTCGCGTACCTCACGATCGAAGTCGCCGACGCGACGCGCACGCTCCCGGGTCTGCACATCAAGCGCGACGGCGTCGACGCGGGCACCGGGATCATCGGCGCCGCGGTGCCGCTCGATCCGGGTCCCGTCAAGGTCGACGTGACGGCGCCCGAGCACGAGTCCTTCAGCGTCACGGTGCGGCTCGCAGCGCGAGCGCGCCAGACGGTGCTCATCCCCACGCTCGCCGTCGTCGAGTCGCCGCACCCCGCCGACGCGGCTGTGCCGCCCGTCGCGACGACGCCGTCCAACACGTCTGCGCAAGCGGGTGATGGTACGCAGCTTCACTCGGTCGCGCCGCCGCCGAAGCCCGTCGAGGAAACGAGTTCGGGCGGCGCGCAACGCGGCATCGGCATCGCGGTCGGCAGCGTGGGCATCGTCGGGCTCGCCATCGGCAGCTACTTCGGACTCGCCGCCATCAGCGCCGAGAAGAAAGCGGATCGCGAGTGCACGCCGACGCAATGCGCGGAAGCGCTCGGGCAGGGCCACTCCGACGACGCGCACCACGACGCGACCCTCTCGAACATCACATTCGCGGTGGGCGGCGGCCTGGTCGCGGCGGGCGTCGTCATCTACCTGATCGCGCCGAGCAAGTCGGACTCCGCCGTCGGCGTCTCGCCGCTCGTCGGGCCCGGGTTCGCCGGTCTTCGTCTCGGAGGACGGCTGTGATGTCCGGCGTGAAATCGGTATTGCGCGTGCTCGTGGCGCTCACGCTCTTCGCTTCGCCGCTCGTCTCGGCCAGCTGCCAGAACATCGTCGGCATCGACGAGCGCACGCTCGGCCCGTGCAGCCATTTCTGCGACGTCGTCATGGCCAACTGCACGGGCGACAACACCGTCTACGACGGTCGCGCCAAGTGCATGGGCGTCTGCAAGAACTACGACGTCGGCGACTCCAACGAGTGGCAGCAGCGCGACACGCTCGAGTGTCGCCTGCACGAAGCCGAGCTCGTGACGGCCGCCTCCGATGAACAGAAGAAGACGCTCTGCCGCGCCGCGGGGCCCGAGGGCCTCGACCTCTGCGGCGGCAGCTGCGAGAGCTACTGCACGCTCTACGAGCGCATCTGCGGCCAGGTCGAGTGCGGCACGCACCAAAACTGCGTCGACAAGTGCGCCGGGCTGCGTGATCGCCCCGACTACAACGTCGTCGACGACTACGAGGGCAACTCGCTCCAGTGCCGCTTCGTGCACCTCAGCAACGCCTCGATCACGCCCGGCGGCGAGCCGCACTGCGGTCACGCCAATCTCCAGACGCCCACCGATCACTGCAACGACGTGCCCGACAGCGCGACGGGCGTCGGCGGCGCCGGCGACACGGGTGAAGTCCAGATCAAGCCGCCCGCGCCGGACTGCGCGGACTATTGCAAGGTCGAGCTCGTCGCGTGCGGCAACGAGGAGTACGAAAACCCCGACCAGTGCCTCGCGCTCTGCAAGCACATCCCGCCGGGTGAGTTCGCGGACACCACGCAAAACACGCTCGGCTGCCGCATCTACCACTCGTACAACGCGCTCTGCGCGCCCGAAGCGCATTGCCCGCACTCGGGCCCGGGCGGCGAGCGCCACTGCGGCACGACCGACCCCGAAAAGTGCAACTCGTACTGCACCATCGCCAAGGACGCGTGCCCGAGCGTCTACGCCGACGTTTACGCGAACGACGACGCCTGCATGAAGGAATGCGGGATGCTCCCCGACGCCATCGCCGTCGAGGACGGCACGACGCCCGACACGCGCTACACCGTCGCCTACGCCCTCGCGAATCCGGACACGCTCGCCTGCCGCTTCCTCGCGCTGAGCCGCGCTTCCGTCACGCCGAGCCTCTGCGGCGACAAGGACACGAGCCCCGCCTTCGGCAAGCCCGGCTGCTCGCTGCAATAGGCGCGGCCGGCAAAAACGTAGGTTGTGGGTGTTCCCGACCCGCGAGCGGACGCTCGTGGTTCAGCGCCGCGGTTCGACGAGCCGCACGAGCGTCCCGATCACCCGGTGAAAGAGCGCGCCGAGCTCGGGGTCCACGGGCCCGATGAAGCCCAGTGCCTCCGCCGTTTCCAGGCAAGCGAGCGTCTCCCGTGCGGACGCAGCCGCAGACTGAAACCGCGCCTGCCGATTCCTCCCGCGGCTGTAAGCGCCTTCCGCCACGTTGAGCGGAACACTGATGAGCGCCCGCTCCATCTGATCAGCGAGCGCCGAACTGCGCGAACGCAGCACCCTAATCAGTGGCGAAACCCGACGAACCAGCTCGAGCACGACCGGATAAATCTTGAGTTGCATCGCGAAACCTCCCGTTCTCGCTCGTCGAAGACCCCAAATCCGCGCCGGCGCGCGCAGGCAGGGTCAAGGCTCGGCGCGAAGCGCCGACCGCGCGCTTGCGCGCGGCCCGGCCTTGACCCTGCCGAGCACGCCGGCACGCTCGAAGGACCGAGACAAGCGCAGGGGCAGAGTGAGGGGCAGGGGCAGAGTGAGGGGCAGGGGCAGAGTGAGGGGCGGCCGTCATGAAATCCCGCCGCAGTGCGAGAGCACCGACCCATCACGTCAGTCCCGTACCCCAACCACTCCTCCTGCCCCTGCCTCTACCCCTGCCTCTACCCCTGCCTCTACCCCTGCCTCTACCCCTGCCCCTGCCCCTGCCCCAAACACTGCCTCTGCCGCCACCTCTCACCGCACCGAAATCCCCAACCTCTCCCTCAACGCCAAATACTCATCACTCACCGAAAACGCGATCAGATCGTCAATCTGCTCCGCGGCCGGCGACCCCGGCAACGGCGCGCTTTGCGTAAGCCGGGCCGCGAGCGCGAGGTTGCCCGTCGCGAGCAAGCCGGCGCGTGCCGCGACCCGTTCGGCCGTGAGTCCCCAGAGCTTCAAGCGAGCGGCGATGCTCGCGGCGGAGCTCGAGCCGATCGCGTTCGCGAGGTTCGTGACGGCGGGTCCCTTGAGCTTGCGCTTGAGTCCGCGCGCGAGGAGCTTCGCCTCGCTGTCGAGACGGGCCGGCGCGGCTGCCGACCCGACGATCGACAGCGCCGCGCGGGCGAGCGCTTCGAGCTCCCCCGGCTCGGCGAACAGCGTGAGCAGGCGGTTTTCGGGCCGCAGCATGACGAGGCAGCGCGCCCAGCGAAAGGCGAGCTCCGGCAGTGTGAGGCCGCTCGCGAGCACCTTGCCCGCGAGCACCGTGAGCTCTTGCGCCGGTGCCACCGCAAGCTCTCCCGGTACCGCCTCGAGCACGTGGAGCCGCGGCCGCGGCAGCCCGAGCAAGCGCGCCGTCCACACGAGTGTGCGCGCGAGCGTCGTCGTGCTCTTTTCGAGATCCTGCTCGGTTGACGACAAGAGCACGGGCGCGCGGCGCTTGCGCCACGCCGTTTCCAAGCCGACGCTCACCGCGGGCTCGCCGAGCGCACGCACGAGCGCCTCGTCGGCGGGGTTACGCTCGAGGTACAGGATGTTCTTCAGCCAGTCTGCTTCCGTCACGCAGCCGAGCGCGGGCAGGAGCCCTTCGGGGCGGTGCGCCGCCGCGAGCTCGAGCTCGCTCTCGTTCGCACCACCGATGAGCTCGAGCGCACACGCCGCGTTCCAGCGCCCGTCCGGCCGCTCGCAGAGCTCGAACAGCACTAGCGCGCGCCCGAGCGACTGCTTGTCGTGCGGATCGGCCCGGAGCGCCACGCGCAGCGCGGCGAGCGCCTCGGCGTACGCGCCGCGCTCTTCCGAGGCTCGGCTCGTCTCGAGCGCCTGGGCGCGTTCTTCCGCGCCGACGCGCGGGAGCTCGGGGGCCCGTGCCGGCTCTTCCTCCGGAGCGGCTTCGGGCGGAATACTCGCGCCCACGGCCCGGTTGCCGAGCAGCACTTCGAACGGCGCGGAGCCGGGCGCGTGCTCGGCCGCAGGCAGCGCCGCGAACATCGACTCTTCGGCCTGCATCGCCGCGAAGAGCTCCTCGGCGCCGAGCGGCGCGTTGCGCGCCGATTGCCAGTCGAGCACCAGCTCGAGCAGGCTCGTGAACGGCGAGCGCTCGTGGGACGACTGCTCGGGGCGGTTCGCGAACAGGAAGTGAACGGGCGCGCCGGGCTCGTAAAGGGCGTCGCGCAAGAGCTGCACGGCGGCGGCCGGGCTCGTCTCCCCGTCGAAGGCGGAGACGGTGTCGAGCACGACGAGGGCACGCCGCGTGCGCTCGCCGAGCAGCCGCTTCAGACGCTTGAAGGAAAACGTGGCGAGGCGCTCACCGTCGAGCAAGAGCGCGGGCCCGCGTTCGTCGGCCACGAGCGCGTAACCCGAGAAGAAAAAGAGCAGCGACTCGACGGGTTCGCCGGCGTCGCCGAGCACCTGCTCCACCGCCTCGGCCAGCCCTCGCTCAGCACGGAAGGCGTGGACGGTGAACCCGGCGTCCGGCTCGGAGAGTCGCTGTCCGAGCAGATCGAGGTCGAGGGTTGTGCCCGCGAGCTCCGGGAGCTTTTCGCACGCGGCGTAAGAGGAAGCCGCAAGAACCGCCAAGCGCATGCGCGAACTCCGTCGATAGCACGGACGGCACCGCGTCGCTTGGGGCCGAGCTCACCGCTATGCCTCGGTCGAACTTTCGCCGCAGCGCGGCAATCCGAAGCTCCCGCCGTCCAGGCTCGCGGATCGGAATCCCGAACTCAGGACGGTTCCGCGCGCTCGCCTCGCACTTTCGTCGCGTTTCTCGCTGGCCCGCACGTTGCAAACCGAGAAGGCATCACCGCTTTGCTCCGCGCACCCATGAGTGACTCATTTCCCTCCAACACCCTCGGCGCGCTGCTCGCCGGTATGAGCGCGCTCGACAAGCCGCATCAGCGCCTGCCGTGCCGCGTGCTTGCCTACCGCGAGTCGATTCCGATCGGGCTCGCGGGCAGCTTCGTCGCCGTCGCGGGCGGCGGGCGCTCGTTTCAGGTGGGCGTGCTCTGTGATCCGCTCGGCTGGACGGCGCTCGCCAAGACGCTCGGCGAGCACGTCGTGCTGCCCTCGGAGAGCCCCGTGAACGCCTCGGCGCAGGTGACGACCTTCGCGGCACGCGGGCTCATCGTCGGGCTCCCGGGCGTCGGCGCGCTCTCGCTCGGCATGCCGCTCTTCGTCGACGGCGGCGTCGCGGTCGGCAAGGAGACGGAAATTCACGCCGCCGACGTCGTGCTCGGCGGGACGCGCGCACTCGTCGTCCTGCTCGAACGCAAGCGCACGTGAGTCAGGCGCCAGCAGGGCGGATGCCGTATTTCTTCAGCTTTGCGTAGAGCGAGCTGCGGGAGAGGGCGAGCACCTTCGCCGCGTCGTCGACCTTGCCGCCCGTCTGCTTGAGCACGCTCACGATGTGCCGGCGCTCGGCGTCGTCGAGCGTCTGCGGATCCGCGCTGGGATCGGGCTCGAGAGAACGGTCGAAGCGGAGCGCGGCGCGGTCGAGCACGTCCCCCTTGCAGAACAGGAGCGCGCGCTCGAGCACGTTGCGGAGCTCGCGCACGTTGCCGGGCCACGCGTAGCGCGTGAGCACGTCGATCACGTCTTCCGTGAGCTCGGGGGCGGGGCGGCCCCGGCGGCGACAGAGCTCCCGCAGCACGGCCGTCGCGAGCGCTTTCACGTCGCCCGGACGCTTCCTGAGCGGCGGGATCTCGAGCGTGAGCGTGTTGATGCGGAACAGGAGATCGTCGCGAAAGCGCCCGTCCTTGACCATGCCGGCGAGGTTTCGGTGCGTCGCGGCGATGAGCCGCACGTCGACGGCGCGGCTCGTCGTCTCGCCGATGCGCCGAAAGCTCCCTTCCTCGAGCGCCGTGAGCAGCTTCGGCTGCACGGCGAGCTCGAGATCCCCGAGCTCGTCGAGAAAGAGCGTGCCGCGGTGCGCGACCTCGATCAGGCCCGGCTTGTTGTTGACGGCGCCCGTGAACGCGCCGCGCTGGTGGCCGAAGAGCTCCGATTCGGCGAGCTCGCGCGAGAGCCCCGCGCAGTTCAAATCGACGAACGGCTCCTTTTGCCGCGTCCCGCGCTCGTGGATCCAACGCGCGAGGATGCCCTTGCCCGTCCCCGTTTCCCCGAGGATCAGCACCGGCACGTCGGACTCGAGCGCGGCCGCCGCGAGCTCGGACAGATTCTTGACGGCGGCGCTCGTGCCGAGAAACGGGTCAGGCGACTCGTGGTTCGCGACCGCCGCCCCTGCGCGCTGCCGGCGGTCGCGCTGCAAATCGAGCGTGCGCCGCACGAGCACTTCGAGCGACTCGAGATCGACGGGCTTGGTCAGAAAGTGCTCGGCGCCGAGCTTGATGGCGCGCACGGCCAGATCGATGGTGCCGATGCCCGTGAGCACGATGACGGCCTCGCCGCCCTCGCGTTCGCGCGTCTGACTCAAGAGGTCGAACGCCGTCCCGTCGGGCAGCTGGTAGTCGACGATCATGAGGTCGGGCGCTTGCTTGGCTTGCAGCCGCCGCGCCTCCGCGAGTGTCGCGGCGTCGAGTACGGTGAAGCCGGCGCGCCGGAGATAAAGCGCGAGGACGTTGCGCATCTGCGCGTCGTCATCGACCAGTAAAAGCTTGTCCAAGTCCGATCCCTCTCTCGAAAAAAGCGCGGGCCTACCGCGTCAGGTCCGCCTCGCCACACGTTTTTCCCCCCTGCCGAGCGCCGCCGCAACGCTTTCCGAGAGCCGCACCGCCCCGAGCGGCTTCGAGATCAGGTCTTTGATGCCGAGAGCTTTCAGGCCGTCCGCCGTCCAGGTGCTGTGGAAACCGCTCATCACGAGCACGGGCTTCGCGGGCGCGATCTTCAGCACCTCGCGCGCGAGGTCGACGCCGGTCATGCCCGGCATGGTGAGATCGGTGAGCACGATGTCGAACGCGCGCGGAGTGCGGCGGAAGAGTTCGAGCGCTTCGGTCGGGTCCGAGCGCGCCGTGACGCGATAGCCGAGCCGTTCGAGCAAACCCGCGACCGAGCGGCAGAGCACGATCTCGTCGTCGATGAAGAGCACGGATTCGCCGTTCGCGCGCACGAGCTCCGCGGGCGGCGCCAGCGAGTCCTCGAGCGCGACCTCGTGTTCGGGCAGGTAGAGCGTGACGGTGGTGCCCCGGCCCGGCTCGCTCTCGATGAAAATCGCACCCTCGTGATCGCGAACGATGCCGTGCACGACGGCGAGGCCGAGCCCCGTGCCCTCACCGGGGCTCTTGGTCGTGAAGAACGGCTCGAAGACGTGCTTCAACGTCTCGGCCGGCATGCCCTCGCCGCTGTCTCTGACCGTCAGGCGCGCGTAGCGGCCGGCCTGAAGCTCGGAGTGCGCGCGGGCCGCCGCGGCGTCCACGACCACGCTCGTGAGCTCGACCGCGAGCACGCCGGCGCCGCTCTTCATGGCGTGGGCCGCGTTCGTCCCGAGGTTCGTGATCACCTGGTGAAGTTGCGTCGGATCCGCGAGCACGAGCGGCGCGTCTCCGATTTGGAGCTCGATTCGCAGCGTGGACGGCAGCGTCGAGCGCAAGAGATTCAGCGCGTCCCGCACGGCGGCTTCGATGCGCAGGGGCTTGCGTGCTTGCGGCTGACGGCGGCTGAACGTGAGGATCTGCTGCACGAGCTCCTTCGCGCGGTCGCCCGCCCGCTTGAGCTCGACGAGGTACGCCTCGATCTGCTGCGGCGCGTGAATGTCGAGCTTGATGAGCTCGGAGTACGCGAGGATGGCGCCCAGGATGTTGTTGAAATCGTGCGCGATGCCGCCGGCGAGCGTGCCGAGCGCGTCCATTTTCTGCGCCTGCCGCAGCTGCGCCTCGAGCTCGGCCTTGGCGCGCTCGGTCGCGAGTTTCTCCGTCACGTCGCGGATGATCGCGATCACCGAGCGACCGCTCGCGAGCTCTAGGTGCTCCGCCGACATCAGGCACGGTCGCAAGCTTTGATCCTTGCGACGCGCGACGATCGGAAACTCCCTGAGCGAGCCCCTATCGAACAGAAGCGAGCGGCCCCGCTCGCGTTCCAGCGGATCCGCCCAGAGGTCGAGCTCGAGCGACGTGTGGCCGAGCACGTCGGCGCGCGTCCGCTGAAACAGCCGCTCGAACCCCTCGTTCACCTCGAGGAAGGCCCCGGTCTTCACGTCGAGGATGATGTACGCGTCGGGGCTCGCTTGAAACGCCTTCGCGAACAGCTCCTCCGACGCGACGAGCGCGCGCTTGGCGACCTCGCGCTCGGTCACGTCCTGCACGTAGGTCACGACGCACTGCTCGTCGCCGATGCTGATCACCTCGCCGCTCAGCACGAGCGACAGCGGGCGGCCGTGCCGATCGGCGCCCGCCATCTCGAAGTCGCGAAAGGAGCCCTGCTCGCGCAGGAGCGTCAGCATCTGTTTGCGCTGGGCCGGCTCGCGCCACATACCGAGCTCGACGGTCGTCCTGCCGATGGATTCGGCGCGCGGGTAGCCGAAGACGCGCTCGACGGCGTCGTTCACCTCGATCAGGCGCCCGTGCGGCATGTCCGTGATGCTGATCGGGTGCGGGCTCGCCGCGAACGCCTTCTTGAACTTCTCCTGGGACTCGCTGAGACTCTTTTTAGTGAGCGCGAGCGCGTCTTCGGCGTGACGCTGCTCGGTGATGTCGTGCGACATGCCGATCAGGCGGTGGACGCGCCCCGTGCGATTGCGGATCGGCACGAGCGTCGTGCGGAAGGTACGCGGTCCGAGCGCCGCCTCCCCGAGCTCTTCGTAGCTGTACGGCGTGCCGAGCTCGACCGCGCGCGCGTAGTTCGCGAGCACGCGCGCCGCTTCGGCCGGCGGCACCACCTGCTCGGCGCGGCGACCGCGCGCCTGTTCACGCCCGAGCCCCGTGAGCTTTTCCGTCACGGGGTTGAAGCTCTCGAACACGAAAGCGCCGTCCTCGCCCACCTGCACCATGAACACACCCACCTCGGCGTGCTCGACGATGGAGGAGAGCCGCTCGATGGACTCTTGCTCGGCGTCCTTTTGGCGCGATAGGTCGATCAGCGTCGCGACTCGGTATTCGACTTCGTCGAGGAAGGCGCGCGTGATCGTCAGTTCGATCGGCACCTCGCGGCCCTGACGAGTCTGCACGATGCGTTCGCCGCGCAGGAGGACGCGCGGGTTGCCTTCGGCCGGCATTTCGCGGAGCTTTCGGTAGCGCTCCCGCAGCTCTTCCGGCACGAGCTGTTCGACGTGCAGGCCCTCGAGCTCGCTCGCCTCGTAGCCCAGGAAATCCAGCGCGGCGCGGTTAGCCAGCAGCACGCGGTGACTCTTGTCGGTGACGAGCGCCGGGATCGCTTGCACCTCGAAGGCCGTCGCGAACGAGTCCGAGCTCGTGATCAAGGGCTTTCGTGCTGGCATGCTGCGGCCACGGCGGCCCGCTCTCGCAAGGCGTCGAGCCGGTCCCCGCTTGCAACTATACGCGCGTCGTGGGGAGCGAAACAGAGAGCCTGCGGAATCGGCTCTTTCCGGCGGAAATTCGCTCGAAGACGGCATCGGACCCGCGCTGCGGACTGCAAGCCGCGGGCCACACAGGGCGTCTGCTCTGCCGACCACGTTCAGGCGGAAAGCATCGGAGCGCCAAGTGTTTGACGTCTCGAGATTGGGAACGAAGTCCGGGAAGTAGGACAATGGCTGCGCCTTGGTACCCCGCACAGCCGCCGCTCGGGTCCTCGCGATCGCCCTGGCCTTCGCGGCGCCCGCTCCCGCGTTTCCAGGCGTGCTCGTCGCCAAGGACGACGCCGAGCGTGCGGTGTCCGCGACGAGCGCCGTGCTCCTGCGCTACGGCGGCTTATCGGTCGTCACGTTGAGCGCGGAGTACATAGGTCCGCTCACGCCGTTCGCCTTCGTCATCCCGCTGCCGGGAGACGTGCAGGTGGGCGCCGTGAAGACGCTGAAGCGCGGCATCATCGGACGTGTCGAAGCCATCACCGCGCCGCGCTTTCATCCGTTCTACGAGCAGGATCCCTGCGACGAGGGACCGCTCGAGCAGAGCTGGGACGAGCACGTGAAGGTGAAGGGCGCGGGCTTTCTCGCGCCGGCCGGGCTGCCGCCGCCCGATCGGCACTACGCCGTTTCGAACCAGATCAGCGTCCCCGTGGAGGCGACGTTCAAGGACCGCGAGAGCGAGTTCGCGTACACGGAGCTCGCGTCCGGCGGCCCGGAAAAGCTGCGCGCCGCCCTCGCCGCTCGCGGATACCGCATCACGGACGCGGCGCTTGCGGCGCTCGGTCACGCCCTTCACCCCGGGCAAAAGCTGCTGCTCGCCGAGGTCGCCCCTGCGCGCGTCGAGCTTTCGGCTGGCGGCCGCGTGCAGCTCGGCGGCATTCGCTATGTCACGCGCGAGCCGGCCGCCTTGCCCGAGGCGCTCGGGGCGGAAAATACGCGGGCTCCCGAGGACGTCTTCGTGTTCGTTTTCGACCGCGCGGGGCGCGTCGAGGTGACGGGGCAAGAGTCGGTGTTTCCGCCGCTCGCCGTGCGTGTCGAGCCGCGCGTCGCCGACCACCTCGCGACGGCTTACGCTGCGCTCTTCGACGCGGTGACGGTGCGGCATCCCGGCGCCTTCGTCACCGAATACGCGTTCGATACGAGTGGCTGCGGCGAGCCGTGTCCCGACGTTCCGCTCGCGCCCGACGAGCTCATGACGCTCGGCGGCGACGTGCTCGAGGCCAAGACGACGACCGCGAAGGAGCGTGCCCCCGAGCCTTCCGAAGAGTCCGTCCTCGAGCGCGAGCGCTTCGAATCGCACCTCGCCGAGCTGATGCCGAAGGAGCGCCCGGCAGCCGAGCGCGAGCACCGCGCCGAGCGCCGGGAAATCGAGCGGCGGCGGGCGCTCTCCGCGCGCCAGACCTACGTGCTCACGCGCTTACACCACCGTTACGCCGCGGGAGAAACACGGCAAAACCTCGACTTTGCCGGCGCGGCGCCCGTGGCGGGCGGTGTCGGTGTGCCCGCGGGCGCGAGCGGCAAGCTGCCGACTGCGGTAGTGCCGAATCCGGACAATCGCGTAGAAGTGCGCTTCTTTGCGCTCAATGCGTGGTCGCTCGGGATTGCCTGCGCGGCGCCGAAGCGCTGGCGCTGGGGCAAGCGCTGGGCGTCGGAGGCGCGGGCGCCCCGCAGCGTGCCGCTAGCCCTGGATTTGCCCTCGGCGCACCGCGACCCGAGCGTCCTCACTCAGGCACTGCTCACGCCGCTCCCGGAGCTCGGCCTCGTCCCGGTCGCGGCAACGGCGCCCCTGCCGCCCGTCGGCGCGCCCCCCGCGAGTGCCGCGCTGAGCGCCGGGGCGAACGGTGCCGCGAAAAAATCCGTGGGCTGCGGTGTGGCCATGGCGCCCAGGCGTTCAGCGCGCACACACCTCGACGCCCGCTCGCTCGGCGGTTTCTCGGTGATGGTCGGCTGGTTTTGGGTGAGGCTCCGCACGCGGCGAACGGGGCGACTGCGGAGCCATGGCGCGATATAGTCGGAGCATGCGGCTCGCTACGGGGCTCTTGGTGTTGGGTTTGGTGGTCGGGGTCGCGCCAGGTGCCCGAGCGGAAACGCCGTGTCCCGGCGTGCGGTCGGACGCGCCGAGCGCGGACGAGCGCGGGTTCGACGTGGCGCTCGCGCGCTTCACGCGGCTCTGGCAGTTCACGCAGAGCCTCGTCGCCGAGCACGAGCGGCGCGACTTCGAGAGCGCCTCGTCGCAGTACGAGCGCTTCTCCGCGCTCACCCGCGAGCTCGCCGAGCGACACGCGGCCGAGGAGGAGCGCGCCTTCGACGACTCCGTCGCGCTCTACCTGCGCAAGCGAGCGCTCACCCAAGCGCTGGAGCGCGCCCACGAGCACGAACGCGCGCTGCCGTAACGGCGAGCGTCCGACCAGCGGTCGGGAACACCCACCAATCCACACCGGAGCCGTCGCCACGGCGGTTGTGCTATCGCGCTGCCTCGCGGATGCACGAGGTCACCGAGCTCAACCATCGCGCCCTCGGGCGTGTCATCGCCGAGCTTCGCAAGCTCGAGCCGCACGGCCCGCGCACGCTGCTGCTGCTGTCGCCCTCCGACGAGGACATCGACTTCCTGCACGCGCAATTCCCCCGAGCGCGGCTCCTCGTCGCGACGCGCGGCACGTGGGATCTCAATCGGCCGTTTCCCGCCCGCGGTCGCGTGGATCTCGTCGTCGCCTCGAACGTCTTTCACTACTCGCCCGAGCCCGAGCGCTGGTTTGAAAACGTGCTCGGCATGACGCGTTACTTCATCATTCAGGACCTCGTCTCGCGGACCCGCTCGACAGCGCCCGACGGCCTCTGCGACGACGGGGATCGCATGCGCTACTCGTACTCGAGCGCAGGCGTAAAATCGGATTTCGCCGCCGCGTACGATCTCTCGGCCCAAGCCGAGCACATCCAAACGTTCGAGCGCTTCGACGGCGGCCGCAACGAACATCACGCCCCGCCGCTTCCGGCGCCGACTCACTATTGTGCGCTCCTCAAAGGGACGGACGCGGCGTGGGCTCGGCCGGCCGTGAGCGGCAGCGCGTACCTCGAATACCGCTGGGCGCTGCTACGCCGCGTGTGGAGGCGCCGGGTGCGGCGGGTGTTCGGAAGGCGGTGAGCTACGCCGCTTTCCGCTCGCCGCGCGGCGCCACTTCGAGCGTCACCCGCTCGCGGCCGCGTGCGACCTCTAGCGTCAGCGCGCCGCCGCCCGAGAGCACGAGCTTGCGCACCATGTCGTCGACGCTGCCCACCGCTTCGCCGTTCGCGCGCAGGATGAGGTCGCCCGCGCGCACGCCGGCGCGCTCGGCGGGTTCGCCGTTCGCCACTTCGAGAACTTCGACGGCGCGCGGCTGGCCGAGCTCGGTCGCGCGGCGCGGCGGCAGGTCGACGCCGCGCGCACCGATGCCGATGCGCGGGCGCTCGATGCGACCCTGCTTGAGCAGCATCGCGACTACCCAGCTCACCGTGTGGGCCGGAATCGCGAAGCCGAGGCCGCGCGCCATCGGAATCACCGCCGTCGTGATGCCGACGGCGACGCCGCCCGCGTCGAGCAAGGGGCCGCCGGAGCTGCCCGGGTTGATCGCGGCGTCCGTTTGCACGAGCCCCTCGAGCGCGCGCCCGCGCGGGGCCGGCAAGGTGCGATCGATGGCGCTCACGATGCCGAGGCTCACCGAGCGATCGAAGCGCAACGGATTGCCGATCGCGAGCACGAGCTGGCCCACGCGCAGCCGCCGTTCCTCGAGCAGCGGCAGGCTCGGCAGGCCGTTCATCGCCACGCGGACGACGGCGAGGTCGCTCGACGGATCGTCGCCGACGACCTCGGCCGGCACGCGTTCGCCCGGTCCGACGCCGACGGCGAGCTCTTCGGCGTGCCTCACGACGTGTGAGTTGGTCACGACGTAGCCGTCGGAAGCGATGACGAGTCCGCTGCCCTGGCCCCGCGCGTGCTCGACCGAGACGACGCTCGGCGAGGTGTCGTGCACCACGCGCTCGATCGACGCGGAGAGCTCGGCGAGCGGGGTCATCGCGCCTCCGGCCGCACGCTGAGCGTCTGCTCGGCGCCCGCGCGCAGGATGTCGACGGCGAGCTCGACGTCGATTTTGCCTTCGTCGAGCGCCCCCGCGAGCTCGTCCACGCGTTCGACCGCCTTGCCGCCCACGGCGAGGATCACGTCGCCGAGCGCGATGCCGGCGCGTTCGGCGGGACCGCCGGGCGCGACCCCGAGCACGATGAGCCCGCGCCGCGCGCCGCGGCGCGCCGCGACGGCTTGCGGGAGCTCCACGCGTTCGAGCGCGACGCCGAGCTTCGCTCGCCGCACGTGTCCGTGCGTCATGATCGCAGAGACCACGCGTGAGACGGCGCTGCCCGGCAGCGCTACCAAGACGCCGCGCACGACGCCCGTCGCGTTCACCCCGATGAGCGCGCCCTCGGCGTTGACGAGGGCGCTGCCCGCGAGACCCGGCGCCGGCGCGATGTCGCTCTCCACGTAGCGCTCCACCTCGATGCCTGGCCCGAGCCGAAACGCGCCGCTCACGCGTGCGACGACGCCGAGGCGTGCCCGCAGCCCGCGCGCACTGCGCGAGAGCGCGAGCGCGAGCTCTCCGACGTGCGGCGCGACCGCGTCCGCGCGCGAGAGCGGCGTGAGGTCGCGTTCGACGCGGAGCACCGCTAGGTCGCTCGCGGGGTCGGCGCCCACGAGCGTCGCCGCGACACGCTCTTCACCCAACGTGACTTCGAGATCGCTCTCCCGCTCGAGGGCGTGCGCCGCCGTCACGACATGGTGCTCGTTCCAGGCGACGCCGCTCGCCGTCTCGCAGCGCCCACCGTGCACCCCCACGACGCCGCCGCTCGCCCGGGCGACAGCGCCCGCCAGATCGTTCGAAAGGTCCAAAATCGTGCTCATTCGTTGCTCCTTCGGCTCTTTGAAAACCAAGCAAGAACGTAAGGACCGTGCCTGGAGCGCGTAACTCGCCGATCGGCGCGGCCGTCCTCCCCGGGTGGCCCTCCCCGATCGGCTAGGTGCGAAAGCGACGGGCCCTACCTCGATCCAAGGGCGGAACCCTTTACAGCGCGGAACGCGAGCTTAGATTGCGTGCATGTTGGGTCTGCTCTTCGCTGCGGCGGTCATTGCAGACTCCCCCGTCGTGCGCAGAGGCCTCGCCGAGATTCTCGGCTCGTCGCCGGACTTCACGGTCGTCGGCAGCGCCGCGCTCGAGGATGCGCGGACGCTCGATGCGGAAGCGCTCGACGTCATCGTCGAAGACGTGCCGGACGACGCCGAGCCCGAAGCAGCATTGGCCCGAGTCCCCGCCGGAGTACCGGTGCTCGCGCTGGTCGGTCGTGCCGAACGCGTGCGTGAGCTCGTGCGGGGCGGGGCTCAGGGCGCGCTTCGGCGCGACAGCTCGAGCGAGAGTTTGACGGCCGCATCGCGCGCCGTGGCTGCGGGACTCTACGCGTTCGATCGCGAGACCATCGCGCCGCTGCTCGCGCCCGCAGCGGTGCTGGCCGACGCAGGCACTCTGACTTCGCGCGAGCGTGAAGTGCTCGACCTCGTTGCGAGCGGATTGTCGAATCGCGCGATCGGGGAGGCGCTCGGCGTCAGCGAGCACACCGTGAAGTTCCACGTGCGCTCGCTGCTCGACAAGCTCGGCGCAGACACCCGCGCCGACGCCGTCGCCAAGGCTGCCCGCCGGGGGCTACTCACCCTCTGACGCAACAAGGGCACACTCCGAGGCAGTCGAGCAACGCCGTGCGTGGCGTCCTTGTTCCAGAGGCATTTCTGGATGTCTCAAAACCGGATTTCGTTGCGTGCTTAAGCGCGATGATCCAATCGACTTAGTCAGGCCGTAGTGTCACGTGCCGGGCGCGCGTTACGGTCACGGTGTAGCGCGACTGCGCTCGCTCGTACGCACCGGGCCCACCTGCACGCGCGTCGCGCGCTGCACAACTCTTGCAGTGAGTTGCTTGACATGAGCCCCCGCGGAACTAAGTGGAGGTCGCAACGATGACGGAACGTTCTGCCCCCACGCGCAGCGACTCGAAAGCCCCCAGGGTGAGGCCTGCGACGGGTAAGCTCGGCGTCCTTCTGCCCGGGCTCGGGGCGGTTGCGAGCACTTTCGTCGCGGGGTGTCTGCTGGCGCGCCGCGGCCTGGGGGAGCCTATCGGGTCCATCACCCAACTCGGGACGATTCGCCTGGGAAAGCGCACGGAAGGCCGCGTTCCGCGCATTTCGGACTTCGTTTCGCTCGCCAAGCTGGACGACCTGGCATTTGGCGCCTGGGACATTTTTCCCGACAACGCGCTCGCCGTCGCGCGCGAGAGCGGCGTGCTCGAGGAGAAGCATATCGCTCCTATTGCTGACGAGCTGTCGCGCATCGTCCCGATGCCGGGGGCCTTCTATCAGGAGGACGTGAAGCGCCTGCGCGCCACGCATTCGAAGACGGCGCCCAGCAAGGCCGGGATGGTCGAGCAGATCCGGGACGACATTCGGCGCTTCAAGCGCGACCAGGGCGTCGAGCGGGCGGTCGCCGTTTGGTGCGGCAGCACCGAGCGCTACGTGGAACCGGGCGAAGCGCACCAGAGCATCCAGAAATTCGAGAAGGCGCTCGCCGACGACGATTCGTCGATCACGGGCTCGGCGCTATACGCGTGGGCTTGCCTGCAGGAGCGCGTGCCGTTCGCGAACGGTGCGCCGAACCTCAGCGTGGATTTCCCCGCGGCTTTCGCGCTCGCGCGCGACCTCGGCGTGCCCATTGCCGGTAAGGATTTCAAGACGGGCCAGACGCTGATGAAGACGATCCTGGCGCCCGGCCTCAAGGCGCGCGCGCTCGGCTTGCGCGGCTGGTTTTCGACCAACATCCTCGGCAACCGCGACGGTGAGGTGCTGGACGAGCCGGAGAACTTCCGCACGAAGGAAGTGTCGAAGCTCGGCGTGCTGGAGCACGTCCTCGAGCCGAAGCGCTATCCGAAGCTCTACGGCGACATGTACCACAAGGTTCGCATCGAGTACTACCCGCCGCGGGGTGACGCCAAGGAAGGCTGGGACAACATCGATATCTTCGGATGGCTCGGCTATCCGATGCAGATCAAGATCGATTTTCTCTGTCGCGATTCGATCCTCGCCGCGCCGCTCGTGCTCGATCTGGCGCTCTTCATGGACCTGGCCCAGCGCTCCGACCTGCACGGCATTCAGGAGTGGCTGAGTTTCTTCTTCAAGAGCCCGATGACACGCCCGGATCTGTATCCGGAGCACGACCTCTTCATTCAGTCGATGAAGCTCAAAAATACGCTTCGCTGGCTGATGGGTGAGGATCTCATTACCCACCTCGGGCGTGACTATTACGACTGACACGAAAGGAACGATGGAGAGCATGGCCGCCGTCGGTTCGATTCTGGGTGGCCACCTCAGCGCCTCCGAGCGCGTCTGGTGGTCGATCGCCCCCGCGCTCGCGCTCGCCGCTTTCCTCGTTCTTTGCCTAATCGCGTATGCGGTGCGCACGCTCGTTGCGGGTCGCTTTCACGACGAGGAGATGGACACGCGGGGCCTCGGCGGTCTCACCACCGCTCGCATGCGTCACTTCCTCGCCTGGGTGATGCGACCGCTCTGGCTCGGCCTCGCGACCGTCGACGTCCCGCCGAACGCGATCACGACACTCTCGGTCGCGCTCGCTGCCGGCTCCGGTCTCGCGGTCGCCGTCGGGCGCTTCGCGCTCGCCGGCTGGGTGTTCTTGATGGCCGGCGCTCTCGATTTTCTCGACGGCAGGGTTGCACGCGTCACCGGGCGCGCTTCGCCGGGCGGAGCCGCGCTCGACTCCGTGCTCGACCGCTATTGCGAGTCGGCCCTGCTCGTCGGGCTCGCCTGGTACTACCGCTCGTCCTGGGCGCTCCTGCCCGCGCTCCTCGCGCTCACGGGTTCTCTGCTCGTCCCCTACGTGCGGGCGCGCGGTGAGGCGCTCGGTGCGCGCATGAAGGACGTCGGGTTCATGCAGCGGCCGGAGCGCATCGTGGTGCTCGGAGCGAGCGTCGCGTTCGCGCCGATTCCGGAGGCGCTGTTCGCACCGCTGGATCCGCATCCGCCCCACCGGTTGGCGATGGCCGGACTCGTGCTCCTCGCCGCGACCTCGCACGTCACCGCGATTCAACGGCTCTTGAGCCTGCTCAAGGCGCTCGGTACGAACTCGGTCAAGAGCTTTCGCTTGATGCCGCGCGCCGTGATCGTGAGCACGCTCGCGACGAGCGTCGATGCGGCGACCGTGCACGCGCTCGTGCACTGGCTCGCGCTACCGATGCCGCTCGCGACGCTGCTCGGTTGCGGGGTCGGCGGCACCGTGGCGTTCAGCCTGTCGCGTGTTTGGGTGTACCGCGCGACGAACGAGAAGGTGCGGCGCCAGGTCGTGCGCTTCCTCTTCGTCTCCGGTTCGAGCGCGCTGCTCAACGCCGGCGGCGTTTGGATGATGTCGCTCCTGCCCGCCGTGCACCCGTACCTGGGCTGGCTCATCACGCGCGGCCTCGTCTTCGCTTGCTGGAATTTCCCCCTGCACAGCGAGTGGGCGTTCCCGGAGCGCGATCGTGAGCCGAGCGAGCACTTGCCGGAGCTCGCCTCGAGCGTCGGAGCCAAGAGTGCCGCCGACGCTTCCTGAGGAGCCCCCGCTCCCGAAAAATCCCTGGTCTCGCCTCCGCGCGCTGTGGGGGGCCGGGTTCGTCCTGCCGTTTCTGCCGGCGCTCTACGCGCTCGCCCTCCTGGTCTTTCACGGCGATTTGCGACCGGAGCACCTGCTCGTCGGCGCGCTCGCGCTCGCCCTGGGGCTCATCGGCAAGCGCTCGGCGTCGCTCTATCGACAGCTCTTGCCCATCGTCGTGACCATCATCGGTTACGACTGCGTGCGCTACGCGCGCGCGCTGTGGGTCACGCCGGACCGCGTGCTCTCGTGCTCGTTCAAGGCCGCGGAGCAGACGCTCGTGCCGCTCGCGGGTGGGGCGACGCTGCCGGAGTATTTCATGAGCCATCATGTCGCGATGGCCGATCTCGCCGCGGCGATTCCGTACTTCGCTTTCGCGTACTTCGCCGTCGGCTACGCCGTGTGGCTGCGCTTCCGTGATCCCCTCAAGATGAGCGTGTTCGCGTGGGCCTTCGCCTTCGCGAACTGGATCTCGTTTTGCATGTGGATCGTCGTGCCCGTCGCTCCACCCTGGTACGTCCACGCGCATGGCTGCGCCGTGTCGCTCACCGACTTGCCGAGCCCGGCCGGGCTCTCGCGCGTCGACGCGCTGCTCGGGGTCCCGTACTTCGCGCACTTTTACTCGCGTGCGGCGAGCGTCTTCGGCGCGTTGCCCTCCATGCATTGCGCCTACCCGATGCTCGGTTTGTTCTCCGCGTGGCGTGACGCCGGCAAGAAGGAGCGAATCCTTCACGTCGCCTACGCCGCCTGGATGGCGGCTTCAGCCGTGTACCTCGGGCACCATTGGGTCATCGACGTCCTGGCGGGCTGGGCGACGGCCTTTGCGGGCGTCTCCCTGGCGCGCCTCGTGCTCGAGCCGGCCTCCGCGCTCGCTCCGGCTGTCCCGGACGCGCGGAGCCCGATTTCGTGACCTCACCCCGCTTCGTCGGCTTCTTGGTTCGGCACGCGCGCGCGGTGCTGCTGTGCGGCTGCGTCCTCGCCGCGTTGGCGTCGGTGCGCGCCGTGCTCACCTACGCGAACCTGAGGAGCGATCTCGAAGAGCTCTTGCCCGCGAACGCCCCCTCCGTGCGCGCGCTCGCCGAGGCGCGCCGGCGCCTGCCCGGCCTGCGTCACCTCGGCGTCGTGGTGGACACCGGTGGGCGTGAGAACGCCGACGCCGCGCTGCGCTTCCTCTCCGAGCTCGAAGCGCGCGTGACGAAGTACCCGCAGGGCATCGTCGCGAACGTGCGTACGGGCGTCGCGGCGGAGCGCCGCTTCGTCGAGACGCGCGCGCTCGCGCTGATGGAGCCCGCCGACGTGGTGAAGCTCCGCGTCGCGGTGGAGGCACGTCACCGCTGGGAAGTGGCGCACGCAACCGGGCTCTCGCTCCTCGACGAACGGGAGGATCCGGCGCCGGCGCTGCCGCTCGCCGAGCTCGAGGCGAAGTACGCCGCCAAGCACGGCAAGCCGCCGAACTTCCCGAACGATCGCTTCTTGTCCGAAGACGGGCGCACGGCGGTGCTCGTGATTCAGGCGGCGTCGCAAACGACGGCATTGGCCGGCGACGAAGAGCTCCTGACGCGGGTCGAGCGCGACGTGACGGCTCTCGGCTTCCCCGTGCGTTACGCGCCGAACATGCGCCTTGGATACGCGGGCGACATCGCGACGCGCGTCGAGGAGGCGCGCGGTATCGTCGCGGACCTCGGCGTCTCCGGGGCCGTCGTCGTGACGCTCGTGCTGCTTGCCATCGGATGGTTTTTTCGTTCCGCGCGGGCCGTGCCGGTGCTCGTCGTCCCGGTGGTGTTCGGCGCCCTCTACAGCTTCGGGTTGGTCGCGCTGCCACCGCTCTCGATCCGCCACCTCAACTCGAATACCGCTTTTCTCTCTTCGATCATCGTCGGCAACGGGCTGAACAGCGGCATCATCCTGCTCGCGCGCTACCGCGAGCAACGGCTCGTCGGGGAGGGAGTCGAGAGCGCGCTCGTGAGCGCCGTGCGCGAGACGTACCGCGCGACGTTCGGCGCCTCCGCCGCGGCAGCCGCGTCCTATGCGACGCTGCTCATCACCGATTTTCGGGGCTTCAACCAATTCGGCTGGATCGGCGCCGTCGGCATGCTCGTCTGCTGGATTTCGACGTACGTCTTGGTCCCGGTGTTCGTGCGCCTGTTCGGCGAGGGGCTGTTCGTGCCGCGTGCGGTCGCGGCGGGTTCTGCCGCCGCGCCTGCGTCGGCGGCCCATGGTTTCGCGGATTTCGTCGTCGAGAAATCGCGTCTCGTCCTTGCCGTCGTGCTCGCGCTCTTCGTCGTGGCGACGCTCGGCGTCGTCAATCGCCGGGGCACCTGGCTCGAGACCGACTTTTCACGGCTGCGACGCGCCGATTCGTTCGACCATGGCGAGCGCTACTGGGGCCCGCGCATGGATGCCACGCTCCACACCTACCTGACGCCCGCCGTGATTCTCACCGATTCGCCCGAGGCGGCCCATCGCGCGGCAGCCGCCGTGCGGGAGCTCGCGCGTGAAGGCCGGGCCGGCGATTTGATCGCGAGCGTGCGAACGTCCGAGGACGTACTGCCGTCGTACCGAGCGGCATCGCTCGCCGAGGCGAAAAAGCTCGCCGAAGGCGTGACGCCCGCGATGCTCGGAGCGCTCTCGCCGAGCGATCGGGCCCGGGTCGAGCGAGTCTTGTCGCCGGCCGCACTCGCGCCCCTCGAGGCCGCCGAGATCCCGGCGACGCTCGTGGCCGGGCTCCGTGATAGGACCGGCGCGGTGGACCGCAACGTTCTCGTTTTCCCCAAAATCGGCGCCGGCACGTGGAATAGCGCTCGTATGGCAGCCTTCTCGCAGGATCTCCGGCAGGCGGCGGCCGAGGCGGGACCTCATGCCGTAGGGGTCGGCGGATTGCTTCTATCGAGCGACATCATCGCCGCCATGCGCCACGACGGCCCCATCGCAACCGGCGCGGCGATGCTCGCCGTGCTCGCCGTGGCTTTGCTCGCGTTTCGTTCGGTCGGCTTGTCGCTCGCCGCGATCGGGAGTTTGGTGGTCGGCATTGCGCTCATGCTCGGTTTTGCGGCTTGGTCCGGCCAACGGCTGAATTTTTCGAACCTCATTGCGCTGCCGATCACCTTCGGCGTGGCGGCGGATTACTCGATCAACGTGCTCAAGCGCTATCAGGCGCACGGTGAGCTCGCGCGAGCGATCGGCAAGACGGGCGGCGCCGTGGCGCTTTGCTCGGCGACGACCGTGATCGGCTTCGCGTCGCTCCTCATCGCGCAGAACCGCGCGCTCCGCTCGTTCGGTGAGCTCGCCATAACCGGCGAGTTTGCCTGTCTTTTGACCGCCGTCCTCGCGCTGCCCGCGTACCTCGCCTGGCGCACGAGCGGCCACGGCACCGTCGCGAAGCCGAGCGCGCGCGATCAGCAGGAGTCGGGAGCGTGAGGGCGTCGCAGGCGTTCGGTCTCGCGCTTGCGGCGTCCTGCGCGTTCGGCGCTCTGCCGGCGCGCGCCGCCGTCAAACGGATTTCGCTGGAAGCGGCCGTGGAGCGCGCGCGGCACAACCCGTACGCGCAAGCGGCGCTCGAGCAGAAGCGCGCGGCTTCGGCGCAACTCGACGAAGCGCGCGGACACCGCTTTCCGACGGTGACGGTCACGGCGCTCGTCGCGCCGAGCCCGCACATCGAGTGCGCCAATGCCGACTGCACGCGCACGAATCCACAGTCGCTCGGCTTTCATTTCGACGGGGCGATGGGCAGCGTGAAGGGAGAGCTCACCCAGCCGCTCTACACCTTCGGTAAAATCGACTCGGCCATCGACGCGGCGTCGAACAACGTGCAGATGAACGAGGCGCTCGCGAAAGGCGTCGCCGCCGACATGGGGCTCGAAGCCGCGCGCGCCTACCTGGGCGTGGATCTTGCTCGAGGATTGGGCAGCATGCTCGACGAGGGCGGCGAAAAGTTGGCAGACGCCACCAAGACGCTCGAGGAGCGCCTCGCCCAGGGCGACTCCAGCGTGACGGTTCAGGATCGCCTGCGCCTGCAGACGTTTACCGCCGAGCTCGAGTCGCGCCGCAGTGAGGCGCGTGAGGCCGAGGCCACCGCGCTCGCCGGTTTGCGCGCCCTCGTGGGCGATACGGAGGTGGATACGCTCGGCAACGACCTCGAGCCGCTAGCCGTCGATGTCGACCAGGCGAAGGCCTACCTCGAACGCGCGCAACAGTTACGCCCCGAGACGCGTGCCGCAGAGCACGGCGTTTCGGCGCTCGAGGGGCTCCGCGATCTCGAACGTGCCAAGTTGCTTCCCGATTTTGCCATCGTCGGAGGCGCCCAATGGTCACACGCGGCGGGCGTTCAGCACCCGCCGAGCGCCTTCGGTTACGACCCGTTCAACCTGACGACCGGCTACGCCGCCCTGGTCCTGCGCTGGAACATCGAACCCGCGACGCAGCTCGCGCGTCTCGCTCAAGCCAACGCCCAAGTCGAGCGCGGGCGCGATCTGTTGGCGGCCGCGCGCAGGGCGGGGGATTTCGCCGTCCTCCAAGCGTATTCCCGAGCGGTAGAAGCGAAATCCCGCCTGGATTCGGCCGATAAGGGGGAGAAAAGCGCTCGCGGCTGGGTAGCATCCGTCATGCAGGCGGACGCCATCGGAACCGTGAGCTCGCGTGACATGGCCGACGCCTATCTCGCCTACTTCACGCTGCACAGCCAGTCGCTCCAGAACACCTACGACTACGATCTGGCGATTCTCACTCTCCGCCGTGCCATCGGTGAATCGACCCTGCCACCCAAAAAGCCATGAGGCCCGTCGTGCGTTCCCTGTTCAAATCCCTCGTCCTCGCGTTCGCCCTCGCGTCGAGCGTGCCCGCCGTGGCCGCGGAGCAACCCGGCACCGCCACGGTGCGTCAGGTCAACGACAAGCTGCAGACGCTGCTGAAGAAGAAGGCGCAGCCTGGCTCCGCGGACGAAAAACAGCAAGCCGCCGAGATCGACTCGAAGCTCAAGAACTTCCTCGACGTGGACGAGCTCGGCCGCCGCGCGATGCGCGATCAATGGAGCAAGCTCACCCCCGCGCAGCAGGCCGAGTTCACGAAACTCTTGCGGGCGATCGTCGAGGGCCACTACGTGCGCGCCCTGCGTTCCGAGCTCGACTACACCGTCGCGTACCTCGGCGAGAAGCCGCAGGGCGACGAGACGACCGTGTCGACCGAGCTGCGCGTGATGAAAAACGGCAAAAAGCAGGTGATCGGTGTCGACTACGCGCTCCGCAAAGACAGCGGCAATTGGCGTGTGTTCGACATCGTCACGGACGGCGTCGGCCTGGTCGAAAACTATCGTTCGCAGTTCAACCAGGTGATCGCCAAAGAGGGCGTCGACGGACTCCTCGCGCGCATGCGCAAGAAGACCGTCCAGTGACGTGAGCCTTTAGGCTACGCGCTCCAGCGCCAGTTCCTCACCTCGGGCAGATCTTCGCCGAACGTCGTGACGTGGGCGCGGTGCGCCGCCAGGCGTCCGGCGAGCCAGCGCCCGAGCGGCTCGATGCGATCGGCGAAGCCGCGCACGCGCTTGAGGGCGTCGCCCGCGAGGTGGAAGCGGTCGAGGTCGTTCAGCACGGTCATGTCGAACGGCGTCGTGGTCGTGCCCTCTTCCTTGTAGCCGCGCACGTGGAGGTTCTCGTGGTTCGTCCGACGGTACGTGAGCCGGTGGATCAGCGATGGGTAGCCGTGAAACGCGAACACGATTGGCCGATCACGCGTGAAGATGGCGTCGAACTCGGCGTCGGGGAGCCCGTGCGGGTGCTCGCTTTCGGGCTGCAATTTCATGAGATCGACCACGTTGACCACGCGGATGCGGAGTCCCGGCACGTGTTCGCGCAGGATCATGACGGCCGCGAGCGTCTCGAGCGTCGGTACGTCGCCGCAGCACGCCATCACCAGGTCCGGCTCCGCGTCGCCCGTGTTGCTCGCCCACTCCCACACGCCGATGCCTTTCGCACAGTGCGCGTCGGCTTCCTCGATCCCGAGCCACTGCGGTGCCGGCTGTTTGCCGGCGACGATGACGTTCACGTAGTTCACGCTCTTCAAGCAGTGCGCCGTCACGGACAGGAGCGTGTTCGCGTCCGGCGGCAGATACACCCGAATCACCTCCGCCTTCTTGTTCACGACGTGGTCGATGAAGCCCGGATCTTGATGGCTGAAGCCGTTGTGATCCTGACGCCAGACGTGCGACGTGAGGAGGTAGTTGAGCGAAGCGATGGGCGCGCGCCAGGGCAAATGGCGCGTCGTCTTCAGCCATTTGGCGTGCTGATTGAACATCGAATCGACGATGTGGATGAACGCTTCGTAGCAAGAGAAGAAGCCGTGCCGTCCCGTGAGCAGGTAACCTTCGAGCCAGCCCTGACACTGATGCTCGCTCAGCATCTCCATCACGCGACCGTTCGCCGCGAGGCCGTCGTCGTCGTTCGCTTCGGCGAGCCAGCGGCGACCGGTCACCTCGAATACGGCGTTCCAGCGGTTCGACGCTGTCTCGTCCGGGCTCATCACGCGGAAGGTTTTGGGGTTTTTTCGAATGATGTCGCGGACGTACGTGCCCTGGACGCGCGTGGCCTCCGAGTCCGTGCGTCCAGGCGCCGGCACCTCGACGGCGTAGTCGCGGAAATCAGGCAGATCGAGTGGAGCGAGCAGCCGCCCGCCGTTCGCGTGCGGGTTCGCGCTCATGCGCCGGTCGCCCGCGGGCGGCAGCTTCGCGAGTGCAGGCACGAGCGTGCCGGACACATCGAACAGCTCCTCGGGCCGGTAGCTCTTCATCCAGCGTTCGAGCTCGGCGAGATGGCCGGGTTCCTTCATGTGATCGAGCGGCACCTGGTGCGCGCGCCAGGACCCCTCGACCTTCTTACCGTCGACGACCTTCGGCCCCGTCCAGCCCTTCGGACTCCGGAGCACGATGAGCGGCCAGCGCGGTCGCTCGATGCGCGTCGCCGCACGTGCCTTCGCGCGGATGTCCGCGATGCGATCGAGCACGCGATCGAGCGTGTCCGCCATCGTGCGGTGCATGCGCAGCGGGTCGTCGCCTTCGACGAAGTACGGCTCGTAGCCGTAACCGGTGAGGAGCGCCTCGAGCTCGGCGTGTGGGATGCGCGCGAGCACGGTCGGGCCCGCGATTTTGAAGCCGTTGAGATGCAGGATCGGCAGCACGGTGCCGTCCTCGACCGGATGCAGGAACTTGTTCGAATGAAAGCTGGTGGCGAGCGGGCCAGTCTCGGCCTCGCCGTCGCCGATGACGCAGCACACGAGCAGGTTCGGATTGTCGAACGCGGCTCCGAACGCGTGCGAGAGCGAGTAGCCGAGCTCGCCGCCCTCGTGGATGGAACCAGGCGTCTCGGGCGAGACATGGCTCGGGATGCCGCCCGGGAACGAGAACTGCTTGAAGAGCCGCGTCATGCCGAGCGCGTCGCGCGAAATGTGCGGGTACACTTCCGTGTACGTGCCCTCGAGGTAGGCGTTCGCGACGAGGCCCGGCCCGCCGTGCCCCGGTCCCGTGATGAAAATGGCGTCGAGATCGCGCTGCTTGATGGCGCGATTGACGTGGGCGTAGAGGAAATTCAAGCCGGGTGTCGTCCCCCAGTGTCCGAGCAAGCGCGGCTTCAGGTGCTCCGGGCGTAACGGCTCCCGCAAGAGCGGGTTCGCCAGCAGGTAGATCTGCCCGACGGACAGATAGTTGGCGGCGCGAAAATAGGCGTCGAGCTCGGTAAGGTCGTGATCGGAAACGGTCATGGCTGCTCCTCGAGTTGCGCTGCCGCAGCACGCGCAAGCATGGCTTCTTCGTCGGCCTTCACGACGTGCACTTTCACGCGCGCGCCGGCCGCTGAAATCACGTCGGCGTTTGCGGCGTTCGCGGCGGCGTCGAGCGTGACGCCGAGCTCGCCTAACCCGGCGCAGATCTCGGCGCGAAGCTCGGCCGCGTGCTCGCCCACACCACCGGAAAACGCGAGCGCGTCGAGCCCGCCGAGCAGCGCGAGGCTCGACCCGAGCGCCTTTTTCACGCCGTGGCAATAGACGGCGAGGGCGTCCGCGGCGCGTTCGTCCGTGGCGCGGCGGGCCATGAGGTCCCGCACGTCGGCGCTCGTTTCGGAAAGACCCAAGAGCCCCGACTCGTGCGTCACGAGCCGCTCGAACGCGCTCGCGTCGAGCCCCTCGCTACGCAGGAGGTACGCGACGAGCCCCGCGTCGACGTCACCGGAGCGCGTGCTCGTCGGGACGCCCGACACCGGCGTGAAGGCCATCGTCGTGTCGAGCGAGCGGCCCTCGCGCAGCGCGCACAGGCTCGAGCCGCTGCCGAGGTGCGCGAGGACGGCGCGCGCCGGCAGCGGCGCGGGCGCGACACGACGTGCGAGCTCCTCGACGACGGACTCGAAGGCGAGCCCGTGGAAGCCGTAGCGCTCGATGCCCCGCGTGAAATAGCGGCGCGGCAGCGGCAAGAGGCGCGCGACGCGCGGCATGCTCGCGTGGAACGCCGTGTCGAAGCAGGCAATCTGCGGCAACGTGGGCCGGACCGCCGCGCACGCGTCGAGCAGATCGAGCTCGAGCGGCAGGTGACCCGGATCGATCGGTACGAGCTCGCGCAACGCCTGCGCGACTTCGCGCGTCACGCGGACGGGGGCTCGAAAGCGCGCGCCTCCGTGCACGAACCGGTGCGCGATGGCGTCGACCGTCTCGAGCGGGACGATTTGCGACACCCAGGCCGCCAGGGCTTGCGCGTCGGGCTTGCCGGACAGCGAGGATTGCTCGCTCCGGCCGTTGCGTTCGACCGTCGCGTGGGGTGCGTCCGAGCCGAGCCGCTCGACGACCGCGCCGAGCGTGCGCGTGCGTTTCGTCCGAGTGACCTCGAAACACGCGAGCTTCAGACTCGAGGAGCCGGCGTTGACGGCGAGAACCACCCTCGTGCGTCCGTCGCTCGCCCGCTCCGGCTCCTGCATTGCCGCCTCGTCGTCGCATGGGCGGCTCGCGGACGGAAGTGCTCGTTTGCCTCAGGAGAGATCGGTTTGCGCGATCCGGCGCGCGCAAGAGCCGGTGATTGCGTCGCTCGAACGCGCACCGGAGTGGCACTTCTCTTGCTTCGCGCAAAGTATGCGCATTGCCCAAGTTTCGCCGCTCTATGAAAGCGTTCCGCCGCAAATGTACGGCGGAACCGAGCGTGTCGTTTCTTTTCTGACCGAGGAGCTCGTCGCGCTCGGTCATGACGTGACGCTTTATGCGTCCGGTGATTCGCGAACGGATGCGAAGCTCGTGCCGACCTGTGCGCGCTCGTTACGCCTCGACGAGGGATGCGCCGACTCGCTGGCGCATCACTTCGTCATGCTCGAGCGCTTGTCACACGAGTTTACCGAATACGACATCGTCCATTTTCACATCGACTACCTCCATTTCCCGACCTCGCGCGCGCTCGGCATCCCCAACGTGACGACGCTGCACGGCCGGCTCGACATGCCCGATTTGAAGCCGCTTTACGCGGCATTTCCGGACATGCCGCTGGTCTCGATCTCGGATGCTCAGCGCGCGCCGCTGCCGGACGCCCATTGGGTCGCGACCGTCCAGCACGGATTGCCCGTGAGTCTCCTGCCGTTCACCGCGAAGCCGGAGGAGTATCTCTCGTTCGTCGGCCGCATCTCGCCGGAGAAGCGCGTCGACCGCGCCATCGAAATCGCGACGGCGCTCGGCATGAAACTGCGCATCGCCGCCAAGATCGCCGACGCCGATCGCAAATACTTCGAAACCGAGATCGAACCGCTGCTCGGCAATTCGCTGGTCGAGTTCGTCGGAGAAATCACGGAAGAGCAGAAGGCCGAGTTCATCGGCAAGTCACGCGCGTTGCTCTTCCCGATCGATTGGCCGGAGCCGTTCGGGCTCGTGATGATCGAGGCGATGGCGTGCGGGACGCCGGTCATCGCCATCGACCGCGGTTCGGTGCGCGAGGTGATCGACGACGGTGTGAGCGGCTTCGTCGTGAACGACGTGGAGAGCGCAATCGCGGCGACACGGCGCGTGGGGGAGCTCGATCGCGCGCGCGTTCGGCGCGTGTTCGAAGAGCGCTTCTCGGCGACGCGCATGGCGCGCGACTACGTCGAGGTTTATCAGCGACTGCTGCGCGAGCGGTCGCGGGAGGGCCGAAACCATGCAGCCTGAAGCCAGTTCGGAACACGGGCACGACCACCACATCGTCGGCTCGCCCTCGCACGAGACCGAGGGTGGCCGTGTTCTCAAACACGACGACGCGTTCCTGATCGTCGACCGCCTCGGCGAGATCTTGCCGACCGGCCGCGGCGAGCAGGGCATCTATTTCCGTGGCACGCGCTATCTCTCACGGTTGCGCGTGCGCTTCGGGAAGCGACCCTCGATGCTCCTCTGCTCGAGCGTGCTCGAGAACAACCTCTTGCTCGCCGTCGACCTTTCGAATCCCGAGATGCACGTGGACGGACACGTCGTCGAGCACGGCACGGTCCACCTCGCGCGGCGTGCCCTTCTGCGCGACAACGCGTACTTCGAGCGCATCCACGTCCGCAACTACTCGGGCGCTCGCGTGACGTTCCCGCTCACGCTCGAGTTCGACGCGGATTTTGCGGATATTTTCGAAGTGCGCGGGACCGCGCGGCAGGCCCGCGGAGAACGCAAGACGGCAGAGATTGCCGAGCGATCGGTAGAGCTCCCGTACGTCGGGCTCGACGGCGTCGAACGCCGTACCGAGCTCGAGTTTTCGCGCCGTCCCGAGCGAATTTCGGCGACGGAAGCGGTGTTCGAGCTCACGCTGCCACCCGCGGGGGAGCTCGAGCTCGAGTGGCGCATCACCTTCCGGCCGGCTCTGCGTGCGACGCGCACGCCGTCGAACTTCGACACGGCCTCTGCCGCGGCGATCGAGGCGGCCGGCCGTGACGAAGCGCACGAGACGCACGTGTTCACCTCGAACGCGCACTTCAATCGCTGGCTCGAGCGTTCGCGCGCCGATCTGCGCATGCTCTCGACTGCGACCGAGTACGGCGCGTACCCGTACGCCGGCGTGCCCTGGTTCAGCACGCCGTTCGGCCGTGACGGCATCTGGACGGCGCTCCAGATGCTGTGGGTCGATCAGCGCATGGCGGCGGGCGTCTTGCGGTTTCTCTCGGCTAATCAGGCGCAGGAGCTCGACGCTGCCGCCGACGCCGAGCCCGGCAAGATCGTCCACGAGATGCGCGACGGCGAAATGGCGAAGCTCCGCGAAGTGCCGTTCGGGCGCTATTACGGCAGCATCGACTCGACGCCGCTCTACGTCATGCTCGCCGCGGCGTACTACGACGTGACCGGCGACCTCGGGCTCGTGCGTGAGCTGTGGCCGCAGCTCGAGCGCGCGATCGGCTGGCTCGACGAGTACGGCGACCAGGACGGCGACGGTTTCGTCGAGTACGGTCGGCGCTCGCGCGACGGCCTCGTGCAACAGGGCTGGAAGGATTCGCAGGATTCCGTGTCGCACGCGGACGGCGCGCTCGCCGAGGGGCCGATCGCGCTCTGCGAGGTCCAGGGGTACGCCTTTGCGGCGCGACTCGGCTTCGCGCGGCTCGCGCGTGCCCTCGGCGACACGGCGCGCGCCGACCGCTCCGAGCGGCTCGCGCGCGAGCTCCAGCAACGCTTCGACTCCGCGTTTTGGTGCGACGAGCTCGGCATGTACGCGCTCGCGCTCGACGGCAAAAAGCGGCCCTGCCGCGTGCGGAGCTCGAACGCCGGGCACTGTCTCTACACGCGCATCGCGCTGCCTTCGCGGATCGCGGCGCTGCACGACGCGCTGGTCGCTCCGGCGATGCTCTCCGGTTGGGGCGTGCGCACGCTCGGCGCGAACGAAGCGCGTTACAATCCGATGTCGTACCACAACGGTTCGGTGTGGCCGCACGACAACGCGATCATCGCGCTCGGTTTTTCGGAATTTTTGGATCGGACGCTGCCTCTCCAGCTGCTCGAGTCCTTCTACGAGTGCGCTTCGTACGTCGACTTTCAGCGCCTGCCGGAGCTCTTCTGCGGCTTCGAGCGTAAGCCGGGGCAAGAGCCGATTCGCTATCCGGTCGCGTGCTTGCCGCAGGCTTGGGCGGCGGCGTCGCCGTTTTCGCTGCTCAGCGCCGTGCTCGGCCTGGAGACGAACGCTCAGAAGAAGCGCGTCGTCTTCAATCGCCCGCGGCTGCCGGAATTCATCGACACGCTCGAGATTCGGCGCCTGCGCGTCGGCAGCGAGCGCCTCGATCTGCGACTCGTGCGTCACGCCGAAGAGGTCGGCGTCACCGTGCTCGACGGGAAGGGCACCGTCGACGTTTCGGTCGTCACTTCGAGCGCGCCGTGAGCCGCGCAGTTCACGCGCTGAGAGCGGCGTCGGCTCAGGGCGTGCTGAACGTGAGGACGCCGATGGGGTCTTGGGAAAAGACGTCGGAAACGTCGGTGCGTGCCTGGGCTTCGGCGGCGGGCCGGGACGCCAGGCGTTCGCGGAGTTTGTCGGCGTCGATCTCGATGCCGGTGAGCGTCTCACGACAGCTCCAGGTGGCGCCGGTTTCGCTGCAGCTGGCGCTGCCGCGGTCGCCGCTGAGCTCGAGGGTCGGCGCCTTCGCGTCGAAGACGCCGCTGAAGGCGATGTGCGTCGAGTCACCGACGAGCAGCGCCGGGAGATCGTAGCTGAGCGAGGTGGAGCCGCCGTGGTCGCAGAATTGGATCGAGCTCACGTCGAAGGAGGCGTACGGCTCGAGCTCGGGAGTGACCGGGACCGTGTAGGTGCCGTCGAGGTTGCCGCCCTGCGAGCAACTCGGCGGGGGTGCACTCGTGACGGGCGCGGGCGCGGCGCCCGCGGACGCACCGGCGCTGGCAGCAGGTTCGCCACCGGGCGCGCCCCCGGACCCAGAAGAGCCTCCGGAACCGGAAAGAGCGGGTCCGGCGTCGTGTGACGTGCAGGCCGGCGCGATCGAAGCGAGTCCGATCGCGCCGGCAAGCCAAGGCCAAGCGACAGTGCGCTCCTTCGCTCGGCTCGAGCCGCCCATTCGAAAGAGCTTAGCCGAGCTCAATGCGAGCCGCCGTCTTTGCCGCCGCTCGAGCCGTCGCCGCTCGAGTTGCTTCCGCTCGAATTGCTGCCGTTCTTGCCGTCGCCGCTCGACGCGCTGCCGTCTTTGCCGTCGCCGCTCGAGCCGTCGCCGCGGCCGTCATGGCCCGCTTCGCCCTGCTCGCCCGCCGCGCCGTCATGGTGATCGCCGTCGTCGCCGTGAGCGCCGCCCGCGCCGTCGGGTCCGGGGCCGCCGTGGCCGTCGCCGTCGCCGTGCGCGCCGGCCGCGCCATCGGGTCCCGGGCCGCCGTGGTCGTCGCCGTTCGAGCCGTTGCCGTTGGGACCGGGGCCGCTGTGATCGTCGCCACGCGCACCGGCGCTGCCGTCACGACCGGGGCCGCTGTGGTCGCCGTCGTCGCCGTGCTCACCGGCGACGCCGTCGGCGTCCTCGTCGTGACCGCGGTTGGCCGCGCCTGCGGCTCCGTCGTGGCCGTGGTCGTCGCCGCCGACGAGCTGATTCCGGCAGAAGGAGCCGTTCGCTTCCGCGTGGCACACGAGGCCGGCCTGGCATTCGTTCGTCGAAGAGCAGGCCACGCCTTCGGCCGAGGTGCCGAAGCCGCTCTGCCCGCTGCCCGCGCAGCCGAAGGTGAAGCCCAAGATCGCCGCAAAAGTCGCAAGGTTTTTCATCGATTTGCCTCCGGTGGAACGGATGACGGCACTATGTTCCGCGGACCTTGGCAGTGGGCTGACGGCTTCTTACCGGCGTGACGGGAAAGAGTTGACGGGCATGGGGGCCGATGACACCAAAGCGAGCGTGACCCGGGATACGCTGGAATTTCTAGCGTTTTCGGGCGCGTACGCGGAGGTGCTCGCCCGCACCGCCGGCGGCTACGAGCCGAGTGAGGCGCCGGCCGTCGTGGGTGCACTCGCGCTCTCGGGCCGCATCGAAGAGGCCGACAGCGCGTTCAATGCCTTCTTGCCGGCGTCGCCGGACGAGGGCGACACGGCGGAGGCGCGCTTCTTTCTCGCGGCCGGCTTGTGCCACGCCGGAAAGGCGCCCCTCGCGCTGCGCCGCGCGCGGGAGAGCCTCGGGTACGTGCGCGGCGCCGAGCCGCGGCGGCGCTTCTGGGCGTGCCAGGGGCTCGCGCTCGTGCGCTTCTTCGACGAGCATTTTCGGCAGGCGCGGCGCTTCGCGCGGCGGGCGCTCGCGGCGGCGGTCGAGGCCGGCTTCGCGTACGGGCGTTTCCTCGCGCTCGACTTACTCGCGTACGTGTCGGTGCACACGGGCGAGGTGTTCGCCGGTATGCGGCTGCTCTCGCAAGCGGAGGAGCTCGCGATGGCGCTCGGTTACGCGGAGAACGCGCAGAACGAGCGGACGGCGACGCAGGTCTTTCGCTTGCGTCTGTTGCTCACCGAGCTCTCGAGCGCGATTGCCGGCGTCGAGGCCGTCGTGAGCGCGCCCGAGGTGAGCTACTTCACGCGCCGCAACGGCCTGATCGAGCTTGCCGGCATGTTCGCGCTCGGCGGGGACGCGGCGCGCGCGGCGAAGGCGCTCTCCGAGGCGCAGCACATCGCGCTGCCCGGCAGCGACAGTCGCGCGCGCACGCGCTGGCTCGTGTGCCACGCGCTGTGCGAGGCGCTTGCGCACGGGCCCGCGGCGGCGCGACCGAGCGCGGACGAAGCGCGGAGCCTCGCGGGTGATCAGGCGCCGCTCCTCGCCGAGGTCGGCTTCGTCGAGCTCGTGTTCCTCGCCGAGCGCTCGCCCGCGGCGCTCGCTGCCTTTGCCGCCCTCGCGCGCCGCACGGGGATCCAGCGCGCACGCATCGCGCTCGAGCTCGCGACGGCAACGCGCGAGCTTTTTCCGCCGCGCGTCGAGGACGGGCTCGGGCGCGTGCTGCTCGAGTGCGTGGGTAAGCCGCCCGTGGAGCGCTTGAAGCGCGTGACGGCGGCCGGGCTCTCCGGCCTCGTGCCGTGGGCGCTCGAGCGCTTGCCGGGACGCCGCATCATCGTGTTCGAGGGCGGCGTCGTCAGCGAAAATCACGGCAGAGTGAGCGTGCGCGAGCTGCCGAATCGCACGGTGCTGAAGCTGCTCTTCGCGCTCCGCGTCGGCTACAAGAGCCGCGCGAGCTTGCTCGAGGAGGTGTGGGGCATCGCGCGCTTCGATCCGCTGCGCCACACGGCTGTTTTGCACACGGCGGTGTCGCGCCTGCGCGGCGCGCTCGGCGAGCCGGAGTGGATCGTCACCCACGACGACGGCTACGCGTTGCCGGAGGGGATCGAGGTGGTCAAGCTCGGCGAGAGCGTCGAATCGGAGTCGCTCGCGTCGATCGCGCCGCCGCCCGGCGAGGACGCGCGTGTGCTCGAGTTCGTCGCCGCGCGCGGCCAGGTGAGCTCCGCCGAGGTCGCCGAAGCGCTCAGGTTGTCGGCTTCGACGGCGCTGCGGCTCTTGCGGCGCCTTTCGGAGAGCGGCGTGCTCGTGAAGAGCGGCAGCGGGCGGACGACGCGTTACGCGCGCGTAGAGTAGCCGGCTTCCGCCTCGGCCCACGCCTCTGCCTCGGGGCGCCGGCGCGTTCGGAGGCGGTCGAGCTCCAGCGCGAGCTCTTCGCCGAGTCGCTTCAGCGTGTCGGCCTCGAACGCCGAGACGACGATGCCGTCCGCGCGCGCGGCGAGCGCGTCACGTTCGGCGGGCTCGAGGCGATCGACCTTGTTGTAAACGCGCAGCCGCGGGCGATCGACGAGCTCGAGCTCGGCCAGCACGCTCTCGGTCGTCTGCACGTGCTCGTCGCGCTCGGGGCTCGATGCGTCGATCACCTCGAGCAACAGGTCGGCCCCTGCCGCCTCCTCGAACGTCGCGCGAAAGGCGGCGAACAGCGCCGCGGGCATGTCGCGAATCAAGCCCACGGTGTCGCTCAGGATCACGGTGTTGCCCGCGCCGAGCTCGAGCCGGCGCGAGCGCGGATCGAGCGTCGCGAAGAGCTTGTCCTCGGCGAGCACACCCGCGCGCGTGAGTGCGTTCAGGAGCGTGCTCTTCCCGGCGTTCGTATAGCCGACGATGGCTACGCGCGAGAGCCCGCTGTCCTTGCGTTTGTGCGAGCGCACGCCGCGCTGCTTGCCGATCTGCCGGAGCTCGCGTTCGAGCCGTTGAATGCGCTCGCGCGCGCGGCGCCGTCCGAGCTCGAGCTTGGTTTCGCCGGGGCCGCGCCCGCCGATGCCGCCCGTCAAGCGGCTGAGGGCGTCGTCCTTCTGCCCGAGGCGCGGCAGCGTGTACTTCAGCTGCGCGAGCTCGACCTGGAGCTTGCCGTCGCGGCTCTCCGCGCGCTGCGCGAAAATGTCGAGGATGAGCTGCGTGCGGTCGAGCACTTTGAGGTCGGTGCGCGACGCGATGCCGTGGGCTTGCGCGGGGCTGAGATCGCAGTCGAAAATCAACGTCTCGACGTCGAGCTCGATGGCGCGCATCACCACCTCCTCGAGCTTGCCGGAGCCGAGCAAGAGGTTCGGATCGAGCCGCTCGCGCAGCTGAATCACGCGGTCGGCCACGGCCACGCCCGCCGTTTCGGCCAGCGCGGTGAGCTCCTCGAGCCGGACCTTGGCCGTCGCGAGCGCGCCGCGGCTCTGTTTTTCGCCGACGTGCACGAGGATGGCGAGCCCGTCCTTGGCCTTGCGCGTGCGATGCCGGAATTGACGCGCGAATTCCGCTTCGAGCGAGCCGATGAGCGCACCGAAGTCGGGCTGCGGCGCGCCGTGCGGCACGGGTCCCACCACCTCGTACGGCGTGTCGCGTCCTTCGGCGGCCGGCACGTTGTACGCCCAGGTGAAGCGCACCGGCTCGCCTTCGCGATCGAGCAGCACGGCGGCGACGAGATCGAGCCGCAGGCGCGTGAGGTCGACCAAGTCGTCCTTCGTGAGCGGCTCGTTGTGAAGGTGCGTGTGCACGAGCCGCAGCGCGCGAAAGCGCCCTTCGGCGGCGCGCAAGCGGCCGATGTCCGGCAGCATGAGGCCAGTCGCGTGGCCGACGATCACCGAGTCCACGTTGCCCGAGCGGTGGACGAGGGCGCCCACCTGGCGCCCGGTCTCGCGCGACGCTTCCGCGAGCGAGCGAATCAACTCCGGCGTGGCGATGCGATCGAGGGACACGCGGCGGCGGTAGATGCGCTCGAGTGCCTTGACGGCGCTGGCGGCGAGTCCGGCCGTGTTGCCGTGGATTTCCGTCATTCTTGGGGCGACCGAAGAGCTCGGTGTGTGTGGCAGTGTGCCGCGGCGGGGCGTCGCGCGCTAGGCCCGAGCGGAGCCGACGGTTGAGGCAGCCAGGCGCCGCACGGAAGGCCTGGCACGACGGGTGCTTAGTGGCGGGTGAGTGCCCATGCCCGAGCCTGCCGTCAGCGAAGAGCCGAAGTCCGCGCGTGTGCCCAAGGCCACCAGCGTGAGCCCTGGGCAAATCATCGGCGACCGCTACCGCATCGACGAGCCGATCGGCGAGGGCGGGATGGGCTTCGTGTGTCGCGCGACGCACGTCGGGCTCGACACGCCGGTCGCGATCAAGCTCATTCGCCCCGACTTCAAGGACGACGCGGAGTTCGTGCGCCGCTTCCTGAACGAAGCCCGCCGCGCGGCGGTGCTCAAGAGCGAGCGGGTGACGCGCGTTCACGACGTGGGCCAACTCGACAGCGGCGAGCCGTACCTCGTGATGGAGCTGCTCGAAGGCGTCGAGCTCGACAAGTACCTCGAAGCGCACGGGCCGCTCGCGGCGCTCGACGCGGTGAACGTCGCGCTCCAGATCTGCGAAGCGCTCGCCGAAGCGCACGCGGCCGGCATCGTCCATCGCGACATCAAGCCGGGCAACGCGTTCCTCGTGCGGCGCGCCGACGGGCGTTTTGCCGTAAAAATTCTCGATTTCGGCATCTCGAAGCAGATGCTCGACGCCACCACCGGCGTCACGAGTCTCACGAACCACGATCAGAGCCTCGGCTCGCCGCACTACATGTCGCCCGAGCAGATGCTCGATCCCTCGAGCGTCGATCACCGCAGCGATATTTGGTCGGTGGGAGTCGTGCTGTTCGAGCTCCTGAGCGGACAGCGACCCTTCGACGGGACGAGCATGCCCGAGGTGTGCGCCAAGGTGCTCACCGCGCCCGCGCCGGTCTTGCGTAGCGTGCGGCCCGACGTCGACCCCGAGCTCGAAGCGATCGTGATGCAGTGCCTCGAAAAGAAGCCCGAGGCCCGCTACCGCGACGTCGCGGCGCTCGGGCAGGCGCTCCAGCGTTTCGCCTGCATTCACGCGAGCGGCGAGACGCACGTCATCGACACGACGGCGTTCTTCGAGCCGGTCGTCGACGCGGTGCCCGACGAGCTCCACGCGGGACCCGACGACCTCGGCTCGCTGCCGCCGCTCGCGCGGCCTTCGGCGCCGCCGCCCCCGCGCGCTCGGCGCGCGCATTGGGTCGGCGCGCTCGGCGTCGCGGCCGCCGTCGCGCTCACGCTCGTGGCGTTCGGTCGCGCCTCCGTGGTCGGCGCCGGCGGCGCGCCGCTGGTGCGCGCCTGGCCCTGGCACGCAGCGGCGGCGCTCGGCGACGGACCCCGCGCGGCGCCGATGGATGAAGGTTCGTCGCGAACGTATCCGCTCGCCGTCGCCGCCGACGGCGCGCGCGCCGAGCTCGAGCGCGACCGTGTCGTCACCGAGGCCTCCGCCGATGCCGAGCTCCCGACCGAGCTCGCGCCCTCACCGGGCGAAATCCGCCAGCGCATCGAACGCTATCAGCGCTGGCTCGACGACCAGGGCCTCATGCGTCTCGACTCGGTCGAGGACGAACCCGCTTACATGAAGGAGCAGTGACCGGCAGTCACGCAACGGAATGGAGAGCCTGATGCCGAATTCGACTCAATTAATCGTCATCGTCGGGGCGGTCGTGGTGCTGGCGCTGATCGTCGCCGCGGTCATCGCGCGGAACGCGCGCCGTCGTCACGCGGAGCTCGTGGAGCGCTTCGGTCCCGAGTACGAGCGCGCGGTCGACGAGCTCGGCAGCGAGAAACGCGCCGACCGCGAGCTCCTCGCCCGCGAACAGCGCGTCCAGGGGCTTCCGTTGCATCGACTGCGCGAGCGCGAGCGCGGTCAATTCACGGCCAACTGGAGCCACGTGCAAGCGGTGTTCTTCGACGATCCCGCCGCGGCCGTGCAGCGAGCGGATGCGCTGATCAAGGCGGTCATGGAAGCGCGTGGCTACGAGCCCGAGCACTTCGAGCAGCGCGTCGTCGATCTCTCGGTGGAGCACGCCGCCGTCGTGCAGCACTATCGCGCGGCGCGGGCGCTCGCGACGGCGAACGTTCAGCGCGGCACGCGCCCCGACATCGACGAGCTGCGCCAAGCCATCGTCCACTATCGAGCGCTCTTCCTCGACCTCGTCAACGACGAACCCGAGCTCGGGCAGCGCCACGTCTGGCACGGCCGCCACGCCCCGTCGCGGGCTTGAACGGCCATTCGAGGAGCTCGCAACCGTACGCCGCCGCGGCGCGGAGAAACCCGTACTCGCGGTTCGGCTCGTCAGTCCCAGCCGCAGCGCTGCCCTTTGTTTTGCTCGTCGAGCCAGGCCGAAAGCGGCGCGAAATAGTCGAGGATCGCGCTTGCGTCCATCGAGCGCTCGCCGGAAATCGCGGCGAGCGCGTCCGGCCACGGCTTGCTCGCACCGAGCTTCAGCATGGCCATGAGCTGCTTGCCCGCCTCGGCGTTGCCGTAAATCGAGCAGCGATGGAGCGGCCCGGTTTGTCCTGCGGCGCGACAGAGCGCACGGTGAAACTGATACTGGAGGATCTGCGCCATGAAGTAGCGCGTGTACGGCACGTTGCCCGCGACGTGAAACTTCGCGCCCGCGTCGAAGTCCGCCTCGCTCCGCGGAATGGGCGACACGACGCCCTGGTACTTCCGCCGCAGCTCCCAGTAGCTCTGGTTGTACGCCGGCGGTGGCGTGCGACCGTCGAACACGCGCCAGCGCCACTCGTCGAGCAACTTCCCGAACGGCAAGAACGCGATCGCGTGGAGCGCCCGATCGAGCAGAGCGTTCAAGTCCGCCTTCGGATCGTCCGTGACGTGCTCGACGAGCCCGATCTCTTTCAAATACGCGGGCGTCACGCTGAGCGCGATCGTGTCGCCGATGCCCTCGTGAAAGCCGTCGTTCGCGCCGTTCTGAAAGAGCGGCGGAAGCGCGTGGTACTGCTGATAGTAGAAGTCGTGCCCGAGCTCGTGATGAGCCGTCAAAAAATCCGCGCCGGTGACGTGAATGCACATTTTCACGCGTAAATCGCCGCTGAGACCCAAATCCCACGCGCTCGCGTGACACTCCACCTCGCGGTCGCGCGGCTTCACGAACAGGCTCCGCTCCCAAAACGTCGCCGGCAGCTTCGCCATGCCGAGCGAGACGAAGAAGTTCTCGGCCGTCTCGACCATCTTCTTCGGGTCGTACTTGTGCTCGACGAGCGCTTTCGTCAGATCCACGCCGCCGTGACCCGGGTACGGCTCGAGCAGCGGGTAAAGACCCTCCCAGCTCTGCGCCCACATGTTTCCGAGCAGGTGCGCGGGGATCGGTCCGTCTTTCGGCACCTTGTCGGCGCCGTACTTCTTCGCGAGCCGCCCGCGCACGAAGCAATGGAGCTTTTCGTAGAGCGGCCGCACGGCGTCCCAGAGCCGCGCCGTCTCGTGCTCGAAGTCCGCCGCGCTCATGTCGTAGCCGCCCTTCCAGATCTCCGACATGTCGTGAAAGCCGAGCTCGCGCGCGCCGTCGTTCCCCAGTTCGACGAGCTCGCTGTACGGCTGGCGCATCGGACGCGACACCGTATGCCAGCCCTGCCATGCCTCGAGCAGGAGGTCGTAGTCGCGCTCCTTTTCGAGCACGCGGTTCAAGTCGTCGACCGTGAGACAAGCGCTCGTTTTGTCGTCGCCCTTGCCCTTGAGCTTCGGCGAACAGTACTTGCCCTTGGCGTACATGCTCTCGAGCTCAGTCTCGATCTCCGCGAGGCGCGCCCGCTTCTTCGCGTCGTTCGGTGCCGGCCAGCCCGCCGCGTAGCGGAGCAGGTAGAGCGCGCGTGCCGTGTCGGGCGCGAGCGAGAGCCCCGCGAAACGCCCGCTCTCTTTGATTTTGCGCGTCAGAAATTCGAGCATCGCCTCGCGCCCCTTGGCGTCGAGAAACTCGCTGTCCGGCGTGATGTACGTCGCCTTCACCCACGCCGCGCGATCGGCGTCGTTCGTCAAGCGCTGTAGCTCCGCGTTCGTCTCGCGCACGAACGCGTCGGCCTCGGCCGGCGTGGGCGCGATCGTCACGCTCGCGCTCGGCCGCGGCGCCGTGCTCGGCGGCGCGTTCGACGCGACGTTGGGACAAGGAGCCGTCGCGGCGGGGCTACACGAGCCCGCGGCAAGCAGAGCGACCGTTCCGAGCGAGCGAAGCGCGAAGTAGCCGAGCCGGCGTGCCATGCGCGCGCAGCATAAGCCGAATCGGCCGGCGCTTAAAAAGGAGCCGCCGCGCCCCCCTGACGAGGAGCGCGGCGGTACTGCGCCCTAGGCGCCGAGCCTCAGGGCAGGACCACGCCCGCCACGAGGTCGTCCACGTACATGTCGGGGAAGGTCGAGCCGCCGTTCTGGTTCAGGAACAGCGTCACTTCCGTACAACCCGTCGGCACCGTGAAGGAGCCGGAGAGCTGCACCCAGGCGCCCGACGCCGCGTTCACCTGCCCGAGGAACGGGAAGTTGTCCGCGCCGTTGCAGTGCGTCTTCACGGAGAGGACGAACGGGAACGTCGAGCCCGAGTTCTGCAGCGCGAAGAGCGACGCAGTGTACTTGCCCGCGCCGGTCGGGAACGAGAACGCCGGGCCGTTGAACGTCGCCGTACGCCCGCTGTTCTTGCCCGAGAAGCTGCCCGAGTGCGCAAAGTCCGAGCTTTGCGCGAGGCCGCCGCCGAACGTGAACCAGCCGCTCGTGCCCGACTCGAACCCGGGGTTACCCGAGAAGTTCGTGACGCTGCTCGCGTTGACGACCAGGTCGTCCACGTAGATGTCCGGGTTCGTCGAACCGTCGAGCTGCTGCACGTAGAGCTGCGCCGCCGTGCAGCCCGTCGGAATCGTGAACGAGCCCGAGAGCTTCGTCCACGTGCCCGACGCCGCGCTCGCCGCGCCGAGGAACGGGAACGAATCCGTGCCGCAGGTGATCTTCGCCGAAAGCGCCAGGGTGATCGCGCTGCCCGAGTTTTGCAGCGCGAAGATGCTCACGTCGTAGCTCGCCGGGCCCGAGGGAATCACGTAGGACGGGCCCATGAAGTTCGCCGTGCGGTTCATGTCCACGCCGGCGAAGCTGCCGCCGTGCACGAAGGCGTTCGTCTGCGACACGTTGCCGCCGAAGGGCACCCAGCCGTTCGCGCCGAGCTCGAAGTCACCGTTGCCGGCGAGGTTCGTGCGTTGCGGCGGCGGGGGCGGCGGGAGCACCGGGATCGAGAGCCGCTGCTGCACCGACACGTCGTCCACGATCTCGTCGATGCCCGAGGCCGGACCCTCGAAGTACATGATGAGCGAGGAGAGGTTATTGCACGGCGGGACCACGTAGCTGCCCGTCAGGTGTACGAAGCCGGTGTTCGTCGCCGTGCCGGCCGCGACCTGCGTGAAGGCCTGAGCGCCGTCGCACGTGGACGTCACCGTCAGCGAGACAGGCGCGCTCGCGGCGCCGTTGATGCGTACCCAACCGCTCATCAGGTACGTCGCGCCGTCCGTCGTGACGGGCGGGAGCAGGTTGTAACCCGGGCCCATGAACGTCGCCGTGCGGTTCGTGGCGAGGAGGGCGCCCGTGCCCGTGTGCGCGACCGTCGTCTGCGAGAGCGTCGGGCTGCCGAAGGGGAACCAGCCGGACGTGTCGGTCTCGAAGGTGCCGTTCGTCACCACGTTCGGGCCGAGCGGCTCGCCGATCTGCCGGAGCGCCGCGTCGTCGACCACGATGTCGACGCCCGCGGGCGGGCCCTGCACGTAGAGCAGCGCGTTCGTGATGTTGCAGAGCGGCAGCGTGAGCGTGCCGTCGAGCGCGGTGAATTCCTGCTTGTGCGCGCTGCCCGACGCGATCGTGATGAACGTCGGGTCCTGCCCGTCGCACGTCACCTTCGCCGAGAGCTGCACCGGTTGGTCGGCGTTCTTCTTGTCGTGCTTCAACGTGACGAACGCCGACGTGTCGTAGATGAAGCCCGGACGAACGACCGACGTCACGTCGATTGCGGGGCCTTGCCAGGTATCGGTGCGGCCCGTCGCGAGGAGCGCGTTGTCGCCCGTGTGCTGTTCCTTCACGATGCTCACCGACGGAATGCCGAAGCCGGACCAGCCGTCGATGCCGGCTTCCATGCTCCCGTTCGCGATCAGGTTCGGCGGCGTGCCGTCCGGATCCGCGGGGACGCCTTCGAAGCCGTCGACCATGCCGTAATAGGCGGGCTTACGCGCGAAGCTCTCGTCGAACTCGAGCGGGTCGTCCGCGCCGAACGTGGTGTCGATCCAGGAGTATTTGTCGCTCAGGCCCCAGGTCGTGACCGCCTCGCACTTTTCGACGGCGGCGCACGCGGCGACCACGCGGTGATAAATCTGCTTTTCGAGTGCGAGCTTGTTGGCGCGCGTATCGACGATGTTGCGCACCTGCACGTCGAGCTCGCTGATGTTCACGCGCAGGCCGAGCGCGGTGAAGCGCGTGAAGTTGTCGATGATCGCCTGCTGCGACGGCGGAAAGCGCGCGTCGAGGTGCATCTGGAAGCCGACGCCGTCGATCGGCACGCGCGCCTGCACGAGCCCCTTCACGAGCGCGTAGACGGCATCGCTCTTAGCGTTCTGCACTTCGGTGCCGTAATCGTTGTAGAAGAGCTTCGCCTTCGGGTCGGCCTTGTGCGCGCGCTTGAACGCCGCCGCGATGAAGTCGGCGCCGAACGCGCGCGAGAACACCGAGTCACGCAGGTTCGCGCTGTCGTCGATGGCTTCGTTCACGACGTCCCACGCGCGGAGCTGGCCGCGGTAGTGGCCGACGACGGTGTCGATGTTCGCGTTGATCGCCTTCTGCAGATCCGCGGGGGCGAGCGCGCTCGTGATGAAGGGCGGCAGCTGCTGGTGCCAGAGCAGCGTGTGCCCCTTGATCGACTGATGCGCGGCTTGCGCGGCTGCGACGACCTGGTCTGCCTGGGTGAAGTCCCAGTGCGTCGCGTCCACCGGCTGCAGGGTCCCCCACTTCATCGCGTTTTCGGGCGTCACATACGTGAACTCGTTGGCGAGCGTCGTGACGTAGGTCGGATCGGTCGAGAGTGCGGTGTTGTTCGAGGCGGCGCCCACGAGCCTGCGGCTTTCGCAAGCGGAGCGGCCGAGCGCGAACGCCGGATCCTTGTGGGCCTGGCAGGGGGTGGGGGCGTCGTCGTCGTCGCCCTGACATTGTGTGAGGGCCTGTGAGGTGGTGCCGGTCGGCACCCCGCTACCCACATCCGCCCCGGTACAACCCACCACCAAGAACCCCAGAACCGCACGCAAGCCGATGAATCGTCGCATGTCGCTAATCTAACCGAAAAACGAGCCGTAGATCGGTTACGAAACAGCGACTATCGCATTTCAGTGGTTGTTCGTGAGTAAGTGACTCACTCGGTGACGACCCTGCGTACATGCGTCGCCATTCGCGAAATTCAGCGTAAAATTCACTAAATTTCGCTCTGTTTCTGCCGGCTTCGACGCGGACCAAACTTCGCGCATGTAACGAACGGCGATGTTCACTCTGGGGTGTGAACACCGCGCTTTCGAGTCATTGGTGCGAGCGGAGCAACGGAGTCGTTCCGCGGCCGCAACATCGCCTCTCGGGCGGCGCGAGTACACCGACGCGCGTCGTGCCAGGCAGCTCGGGCGAGCCCCCGGTCGATTTTGCGTCGTTCCAGCCTGGCCATCCCGAGGGAGTCGTGCGGCCCCGGCAGCGCGCTCTGACCTTGCACGACCTTTGAACACTTCCTGCGCGGGCGGGCACGGACCCGAGAAGCCGGAATTTCCTGGCGGACGCGCGAGGTAAGCCCCATGCAGCACCCCTTCACCCTTTCGATCTTGGTCGCAGCCGGTTCTTTGCTCTTCACGGGCTGTTACGACGCCGAACGCCACACCGAAACGGCGTCGATCGCCGAGCAGGTCTCGACGGTGCGCGTCGATGTCGGCTCGGGCGACGTCAGGCTCGAAGGCGCGGACGTCGCGGACGTGAACGTCACGGCGCGCATCGAAGGCCCCGCGAACCACCTCGGCTACACGCTCGGCAGCGACGTGCTCACGCTCTTCGACGAGTGCCACGAGCACCATTGTTCCGTCGACGTCCACGCGGTCGTCCCGGCGGGCGTCGCGGTCGAGATCCACACCGGCTCGGGCGACATCGAGGTGACCCGCGTGCTCGGCACGCTCGTGCTCCATACCGGCTCGGGCGACGTCACGGGTCAAGAGCTCGCAGCGATCGATCTCAACGCGCAGACCGGCTCGGGCGACATCGCGCTCCAGGTGAACGAGCCCGCCGAGAACATCAAACTCCAAACCGGCTCGGGCGACGTCGCGCTCGGTGTGCCCGCCGGCAGCTATCGGCTCAGCGTCGCGACCGGGTCGGGCGATCGCCGCCTTCACGCCGTCGAGAGCGACGACGCCGCGCAAGGCGCCATCGAAATCCGCACCGGCTCCGGCGACGTGACGATCGACGGCTATTGAGCGGCCCGGCGGTGCACTAAGGTACGTTCTCGAGCCAGTCCATGCCGGCTTCGGGGTGCGGAAACGCTTGGGCCGTGACGCCGAGCTTCGCGTACGTCTCCATCCAGCGCTTCATGTTCATCTGCCCCAAGACCTTGTCGGGCAGAATCACCGCCCAATACTTCCAGCCTGCGGCGATGGCGCGCGGCGCCCAGTCCTTGAGGGCCCATTCGCCGTCGGGCGGCGTGATCGGCCCGTTGCGGCGGTCGTCCGAGAGCCAGCGCGTGGCGCCGCCGAGCTTGAGCATCGCGAGACCTTGCTCGAGCGCCTCGCGCAGCACGGGGCCGTGCACGAAGCGACGAAACTCGTGATGCACGATCTTGGTGCGCGGGTGATACCTGAGGAGCACGAACTCCGTGTCCACGATGACCTGACTACCGGCCTTCCGCACCGTGCCGGTGCGCTCCTCTTCGAATAGCTCTGGTTCCGAATACCGCCTTTCAGTCATCACCATGTTCCTCACACGCGACCGAATGTCGCCGTTTTACGTGAACGGCCGCCTCGGAAGAAGCTTGAATCCCACGTTGTGTGCGCGGCAAATCGCCGCGCTGTGCGGGCACTTTTGCAGCGAGAAGCGCGCGAGGGCCGCCATATCGCTGCTGGGCGCTGGCACGCGCGTTGCTGATGTCGTGGAAGGTCGGAGTGAAGAACATGAGTAAGCACAATCAAAGCAAGCGTAGTGAAGGCACGGTCGAAGAGCTCGGCGGTAAGCTGAAGGAAGGCGTCGGCAAGCTCGTCGGCAACGAGCGCATCGAAGCCGAAGGCAAAGCGCAGAAGCTCAGCGGCCAAGCGAAGAAGGAAGCCGCGAAGGCCGCAGAGCGCGCCACGGGCAAGGGCGAAGAAGCCGTCGGCGCCGTGAAGAATCGCATCGGCGCCTTCGTCGGCAACGAGCGCCTGCAGGCCGAAGGGAAGGTCAAAGAGCTCAAGGGCCAGGCACGCCAGAAGGCGAACCAGTAGCAGCGCGCCTCAGCCCGTTCCCGGTGGCCAAGAGTCGTGGAGGCCGCGGGACGACGGCGGAAGCAGCACGAGTTCGGCGTCGCGGGCGAGCCGCGCCGCCCGCGCGCCGAGCTCTTCGAGCAGCGACACGTCACGCAGCGCGACGAGCATGCGTGAGACGTTGTCGTTGCCGTCCGTGAGCGGCAAGAGCGAAAGCTCGAAGCTCCGTAGCGCGCCGTGCGGCGGCACCGGGCGCCGAAACTCGCGGACCCAATGCGGACGCTGGGCTTCGGCGAGCAAGGGCGACGCCCCGAAGCATTGACGCAGCGCGCGGCGCATGTCCTCGAGCGCGAACGGGTCGACGTTCGCGTTGGCGAAGAGCACGTCGAGACCGTCCCGCCCGGCGAGCTCTTTCGTGCCGAGCAGGCGTTCGAGATGGGCGGAGTAGCGCGGTTCGATCGCAAGCTCGCGGTCGATGGTGAAGAGGCCTTGCTCGACGCCGTTGAAGAGAGCGGCGAGCGTGCGGTGCTGGTCGGCGAGCTCGCGCGTCTGCTCCGCGAGACGCTCGCCGAGTTGCCCATAGCGCGCGGCGTTCGCGAACGAAATGGCGCCCTGCGTCGCGATCACGCGAGCGAGCGACAAGCGCGCCGCCGTGAAGGCGCCGGTGAGCGCACCGTTTTCGAGGTAGAGCACGGCGTGCAGCGTGCCGCCGCTCGCGATCGGCAGGCACAGCACCGACAGCACGTCCGCGCGCGCGACGTGGGGGTCGGCGGCGTAAAGCTCGTCCGAGCGGGCGTCGTCGAGCGTGACCGTCTCCTGCGTGCGCGCGACGTAGCGCACGAGCTCGCGCGTGATCGGCCCGAAGCTTTCGAGCGCGACGGGCAGCGCCGGGGCCGGCGTGGCTTTGCCGCTCGCGGCGCCGGCCGTCACCGTGAGCTCGCCCGTCGGGCCTGCCGGCACGACGAGGTAAGCGTGCTCCGCGCCCGTGCTCTCGAGCGCGCTCTCTGCGATCACCGAAAACAGGCGTTCGGCTTCGAGCGCGGCCGCCACGGCGTGGGTCGCCTTGAGTGCCGCCGCGATATCGAGACTCGATCCTTCGATTCCCGTCGTGACGGTCGCGGTGACCACCGTGTCGACCGCTGCGGCGCGCTCGGACTTCGTGGCGCGCGGTTTGTCGAACACGTCGGGATACGCCCGCTCGAGGCTCGCGAGCTTTTCGCGGGCGCCCCACTGCCGGTACAGGCGATGGCATTCGAGCAGGCAATCCCGCGCGTGCTCGTGCCGTCCCTGCTCCGTCCAGAACTCGGCTTGTAACTCGCACGCGAGCGCGCGCAGGTGCGTGAAGTCGTCGCCGGCCAGCGCGAGCGCTTCGGCATAGAGACACACGACTTCGTCCACGGGCGCCTCTGTCAAGCGCGCGAGCTCCGCGCGAGCGAGCGTCAGCTTGTGCGCGAAGTTCGCCGGGCAGGCGCTGGCGAACGTCGCGAGCGCGGCGACGTGCTCCTCACCGCGCCGCACGAACTCCGCCCGCTCGGGCGCGGGGGAGCGGCGCGCGCGCCGGCACGCGATCAGCGCCCCGAATAGGTGAAAATCCGGCACCGGGAACGAGCCGTTGCCGACCTCGAGCCGCGCCGCGACGGCCTCGTTCGCCGCCTCGGCCGCGTCCCACGTGCCGAGCAGCACGTGCACGAGGGTGTCGAGCTGCCGCGCGACGAAGACGAAATGGTCGTTGCCGGTTTTCGCGATTTCAAGCCCGAATTCGGCGTCGGACAGGGTCGCGTCCGGCCCTGGGAGCTCCGGCGCCTGGAGCCGATCGAGCGCACGAAGCAGCATGCGCGGCACCGCTTCGTGTCCCACGGCTCCCGTCGCGCGCGTGTACGCGAGCGCGAGCTCGGCGGTCGCGCGGCAGTCGACGAGCGGCTTGCCGGCGAACAGCGTGCTCTTCGCGTGGTGCACGCTCGAGTACGAGGCGTGCAGCGTATCGCCGAGCTCGACGCCGCGCCGGTGCCCGCGCTCGAGCGCTTCGAGACCTTCGTGAAAATGCGCTCCGAAGTGCGAGATGAAGCAGCCGAAGACGAAATTGACCGCCGATTCGAGCGGGGTCGGGATCTGCCGCTCGAGCAGCGCAAAAGCGACCTTGCCCATGCGGTAGGCGCGCCCGTAATCCTTGAGGATGGCGCCGAGCACGATGCCGCAATCCATGAAGTTCTTCGCGGAGCCGGGCACGGTGCCGTGCGTGAGCGCGAGATCGAACAAGAGCAGCTCCGCCAGGATGAAGAGCGGCGGGTTCATCTGACTCGCGGGCGGAATCAGCTGGAACAAGAGCTCCGTCACGGCTTGCTGCGTCGGGTCGGCGAGCGCCGGCAGCCGCTCGAGCTCTTCGATCGGCACGCGCTCGAGGTGCAGCAGGAGCTTGCCGATGCCCGCTCCGACGCCTTGCTCGACGGCATGCGGCTCCGCCGGCAACTCCACGCCGAGTGACGAGAGCCCGGCGAGAATCGTCGCCACCGAATCGGCGAGCCGGCTCTGGTGCTCCTGAATGCGCGCCTTCAAGCAGTACGCGGCCGCCGCCGTCACGCGCTCGGGCGCGCGCGCGAAGAGCTCTTCCACGAGCCCGCTCGCGCGCTCGACCTGGCCGGACAAGAACACGCATTCCACGCGCAGGCGCGCGAGCTCGAAGCGCCGAGCGGCGTCGGCCGCCCATTCCTCGGGCGTGAGCAACCCCGCGCTCGTCTCGAGGTACGCGACGGCCGTCGCGTACGCCGCCGAGCGGCGCGCTCGCTCCGCGGCCAGCAGATTGTAGCGCGCGAGCTCGTCGCGCTCTTCGAGCGCCGCGACCAGCGAGCGACCGAGGTTCACGTGATCGACGAACTCGAAGACGCGCTCCGCGCGCTCGGCGAGCGGTACGGCGTCGCGGAGCAAGCGCCCAATCGTCAGGTGCGCGCGCGCGCGCTCGTCCGGCGTCAAGAGCGAGTAGGCGGCGGCAAGCACGCGGTCGTGCGCGAATTCGTAGCGGGCGCCCGGCGCGGCCCCGTCCGGCGCCTCCGGTGCCGCGCGCAAGAGCCGGTACTCGTCGCCCTTCGGCACGAGCAGTCGCCGCTCGACCGCACGAAAGAGCGCCTCCGCCACGTGATGCTCGGACTTGCCGGTGACGCGAGCGAGCAGAGCGAGGTCAATCTCGCGCCCGATGCACGCTCCGACCCGAAGCAGCTCGAGCGCTTCCGCGGGGAGCTCCTTCATCCGCTCGACCAGGAGGTCGACGACGTTCGCGCTGAAGGCCAGGCTCGGGAGCGCGGCTGCTTCGAAGCCGAACTCGCGCCTTTCGGGGTCGAAGCGGATGACGCCCCGGCGGTACAGGCGGTGCAGGATTTCAGCCGTGAAAAACGGATTGCCGCCGGCCTTTTCGGCGACGAGCCGGGCGAGCGGACGGCAGCGTTCCGCGCTCGAGCGTAGCGTGCGGGACACGACGCGTTCGATGGCCTCTTCGCCGAGCGGCGTGAGGCGGATCTCGTCGAGTGCACTCGGACGCAGGCGCGCGAGCTCGCTCAACGCGGCGCGGAGCAGATGATTTTCGCCGACCTCGTTGTCACGGTAGGCGCCGAGCACGAGCACGTGCTGGAGCTCGGCGTCGGTGAAGAGCTCGAGCAAGAGCTGCGGCGTGGAGCCGTCCGTCCATTGCAGATCGTCGAGGAACAGAACGAGTGGTTCGCTGCGCGTGGCGAGGGCTGCGACCAAGCGGCGAAACACGCGCAGGAGTCGCGCCTGGGTCTCGTGCGCAGAAAGCTCGGCGAGGAGCGGCTGCGGGCCGAGAATGCGCCCGAGCTCCGGCAAGAGCGGCAAGAGCGCCGCGCCTTCGCCGGTGAGCGCCGTCTCGAGACGCTGGCGCCGCGCGAACAACTGCTCCTCGGTGCTGCTCAGGACCTGCTTGAGCAGCGAGCGGAGCGCAGTGACCACGGCTCCGTACGGCTTGTTGCGCTCGAGCTCCGCGAACTTGCCGGAGGCGAACGCTCCGCGCTTCTCGATCACCGGCCGATGGATCTCGCGAACGAGCGAGGATTTGCCGACGCCCGAGTAGCCGGAGACGAGCACGAGCCGCGAGGGTCCGCTGCTCGCGCTCTCGAACGCTGCGAGCAGGCGCGAAATCTCCGGCTCGCGCCCGACGAGCTCCCGCGAAACGCGGAAACGCTCCGACACGTCGTCGGCGCCGAGCTCGAACGTCTCGGTCGCGGCGCCCGCCTTCCAGAGTCGCTGCGCGCGCTCGAGATCGCTCGCGAGCCCGCGCGCACTCTCGTAACGGTCGTCGGGATTTTTCGCCAAAAGCTTGGCGACGATGCGGGCGAGCGCTTCCGAGACCTCGGGGTTCTTCTCGCGCGCGCTCGGCGGCTTTTGTGACAGATGGCAGTGCACGTAGCCGAGCACGTCCGGCGCCGAAAACGGCAAGCTGCCGGTCAAGAGCTCGTAGAACGTGACGCCGAGCGAGTAGTAGTCGGTGCGAAAGTCGAGGTCGCGGTTCATGCGCCCGGTCTGCTCGGGCGAGAGGTACGGCAGCGTGCCCTCGAGATCCTTGCACGGCACCACATCCGGGTGTTCGTGCGAGAGCTCCGAAGAGAGCGAGAAGTCGATGAGCTTCACCGCGCCCGTGCGCAGATTCACGAGCACGTTGCGCGGATTGATGTCCTTGTGGATGACACCCTTGGCGTGCACGTCGCCGAGCGCGCGCACGATGCCGCTCGCGAGCGGGAAGAAGCGTTCGAGGGCAAGCCCGCTGTCGCGCGTGACCGGCAGCCGCTCACCGCCGAAATCCTCCAGAATCAGCGCGATTCGACCAGCCCGGCGCTCGACGTCGAGCACCTCGATCACGCTCGGCGCTCGCAGCTTCTTGAGGAGATGAAGCTCGAGCTCGAGCCGGCGCAGCTCGCGCGCCGTCGGATAGGCGGCGGTCGACGTCTTGATGATGACGCGGGCGCCGTCGCGCGTGCGCCGAGCGCGAAACACCGAGTTGCGCTCCGTCTGCGCGATCGACTCTAAAACGGCGTACCCGTCGAGGAACATGCGAAGACGGGGCTCTACGCCCCTCTCGCTTCGAGCATAGCCCGAAGCGCGTGCCGCGTTCCGAAACTTGTACGCGAAGGTAGTCTGTACGCGAAGGTGGGCGCCCGCTCTCGTCCGAGTGGAATCGAAGGCGCCGTGCTCTGGCACGACGAGTGCATTCCCTCGGGTCTTGGCCCACGAAATGAGCGCGAACCCCCACGAACACCACCTCGCGAAGGACGCGATCGTCGCCTATGCCGGCGGCGCAGCCGAAGAGCTGCCGATCGCAGGCTACGCAGCGATGATCGCCGCGTTCACGGCGTCGCTCGTCGTCGTTACCGGTACGGCGCGCGCGAGCGGCCGCTTACCGAAACGGCTACCGCTGCGCGACATCCTGCTCCTCGGCGTGGCCACGCACGAGCTCTCGCGCACGCTCACGCGCGCCCGCGTGACGATCCCGTTGCGCGTGCCGTTCACGCGCTACGAAGGCAGCGACGGAGCCGGGCAGGTGCGCGAAGAGCCGCGCGGCCACGGTCTCCGGCGCGCCGTCGGCAGCCTGCTCACGTGTCAGTTCTGCACGGGGCCTTGGGTCGCACTGGGGCTCGGCGCCGCACTTTTGTACTTTCCGCGCGGGACGCGCTTTGCGAGCGGCGTCTTCGCGATGGCCGCGGTCTCCGACTTCTTGCATCAGGGTTATGCGGCCGCCCGGCAAGCGTCTTTGCCCGCTAAGACGTAGCTCGAACCCCGTTAGCGTCCCCGTCAGGCGACGCAGGCGGCGCCTGTCGGGCGCGTGGGCGGGAGCAACACGCCGTCGCTGTCGAGGCAGTGAGCGAGCTCGCGCGCGAGGTTCTGAACGTCGTCGAGCGTCTGGTTCACGTTGAGCATCAGGCGAATGCCCGCTTGCCCGCGCGGTACCGCCGGGAAGGCCGAGGCGTTCACGAAGAAGCCCGCGTCGAGCAGCCGGCGCGCAACGGCCGCGGTCTGCTCGCTCGAGCCCACCTCGACGAAACGGATGGGTGAGCGACCGCTCACGGCGCAGTCGATGCCGAGGGCGGTCGCGATGCCGTCGAACAGCTCGACGCGCGCGCGCAGCCGCTCCTGCAGCGTGACGAGCTCCGGCGAGAGGTGAATGCGCGCTGACGCGATGCCCGCACCGAGCTGCGCGGGCTGGAGCGGTCCCGAGAAAATCATCGGCCCACCGCAGCCGAAGATGCGGCGGCCGAGCTCCGCGTCCGGAACGACCAGCGCGGCACCGCCGGCTCCGAACGACTTCGAAAAGCCGAGCGCTACGAGCATGCGCTCGTGCAGCGGCCTTTCGCCGAGCACGACGCCGGCGCCGTGCCGGCCGGCCCAGCCGACGCCGTGCGCGTCGTCGACGTAGGCGAAGAGCGCGGGCAGCCGCTCGAGCAGCGCGTGGAGGTCGTCGAGCGGCGCGAGATCGCCGTGCATGCTGTATACGCCGTCACACAAGTAGAAGACGCGCCGGTGCGTCGCCGCCAGCCGCTTCGCGCGCCGCTCGAGCACGTCGATGCGATTGTGCGGAATCGGCTCGCAATGCACGCCGCGGTCACGCAACGCGGGCAGCACGGCTTGCAGGCTCGTGTGGGCGAGAAAATCGAAGCAGACCGCGTCGTCATCGTCGACCAGCACGGGCAGCGCGGCTTGATGCGCGAGCGACGTGCTCGGCGCGACGACGACGGGGAAGCCGCCGACCATGCGCACGAGCAGCTCTTCGAACTCGGCGAAGAGCGGCACCGAGACGTAGGCGCGCGAGGACGAGAAGACGACGCCGAAACGTTCGACCGCCTCGCAAGCGCCTCGCTTCAGCCGCGGGTCCGTCTCGAGCCCGAGGTACGAGCAGCTTCCGAAATGAACCACGCGGCGCCCCGCGAGTTCGAGATGCCGTCCGTCGAGCCGGCGGTCCCGCGCGCCGAGGTGCGCGACGCCTGCGCCCTTCAGCAGCTCGACCACCGTCTCCACCTGAGCGATTCGCTCGTTCCCTGAGGATTTCACGGTCAAAAGCCCTCGTTTCCGCGCCGCCCGTCCCGGCGTCACTCCTCGCACCCTCTCACACACCGGCGACGCCGAGAACCGAGGTCCATCGCACTTCAGCGGTGACGTTCGATCACGAATTCTCGTGTGACGGCACCCGGCGCGTGCGCCCCAGCCACGAGCCCTGATACGCTCACTGCCATGCGTGGATGCTTTTGGGTGCCCGGGTGCCTGGGACTCGGCCGCTTCGTCATGATCTTGGGCTGCGTGCTCGTAGGGTGCGGAGGGGGGAAGCAGAAGGACTCCGCGACGGCGAATCAGAGCGAGGGCTCGGGCGCGAACGGACCGAAGGTCGTGTCCGGCGCAGATTTCGAGCGCGAAGCGTCGCCCGCGGCCAAGCAGGTCGTGAAGGGCGGCGACGTGTGGACGGCGTACATCGAAGCGAACGCCGCCCCCACGGTCGAGAAGAGCGAGCCGGGCTTCGCGGTGACCGCCGATCTCGGCTGGGGCGGGAGCCCGGTGCAATGCTTCGTCTACGAGCACGTGATCGACGCCGGCGCCGCGGTGCACCAGATGCTGAAGGCCGCCGCGAAGGACGTGAAATTCAAGGTGCTGGCGCCGTATTTCATCGAACATCACGCGTTCGACCCGATGCTGGCCATCCGCGGCGTCTACAACGTCGAGAAGGACGGCAAGCTCCTTGCGGGGGATTTCAAGCTGATGGTCGTGCCGCGCCCGGAGCACCCGCTCATGTGCTGGCACGATGCGCCCGGTTACGCGAAGAGCTTTGCGCGCGTCGCCTCCGAATTCGCCAAGAGCTTTCAGTGGAAGAGCGAACGGCCGACGCCCGCGCGCGGCGAGCTCTGGATTGCGACGCTCGACGGCATGCCCGTCGGGTTCTCGCGGGACATGACGTACATGCTGCAAGGCGACAAGGTGAGTCGCGTTTCGCTCGGCGCGCGCTTTTTGCCGACGGGCCCCGGCGAAATGTCGTTCGAGGACGAGGCGGAGGTCATCACCGCCGATCGCGACGGCAGCATCGCCACGGGCAAATACATCAACGAAGAAAACGGTGAAGCGACGCTCACGATCGACATCGAGCATACCAAGACCGGCTACAATTACGTGGGTACGATCCAGGGCAAATCGGTGAGCGGCAGCTTCAAGTCGAAGCAGCCGCTTCGGGCCCACTACGCCGTGGAGAAGAAGCTCCGCTCGCTGGGTTCGAGCAAGAAGACCAAGTTCGACGAGCTCGAGTACGATCCGGCGCTCGACGTGAAGGCGGGCTCGAAGGTCGCCTACGAGGTGAACCCGCAGGGTGACGGGCTCGTGGTCACGTCGTCGATCGGCCATCGCGGCATGACGATGAAGGCGAACGGGCGCGGTGTCGTGAAGCAGCTAGAGTTCTTGGCGGGCTCGAAGAAGGTACAGGTGGACCTCGTTGAAGAGTCCGGCGAGCTTTAGCGGCTCTTTCTGCCGTTTCGCCGGTCCGGCGCTGCTCGGGCTGGCGTGTGCGCCTGCGCCGCAGGGCCACGCTCCGACCTCGCCTCGCGCTGCCACGTCGCCTCCGCCCGCGGCGTCTTCGCCGGCGAAGCACCTCGGTTTTCAGCCGACTCAGACCATCTTCATGTCGTCGATCCCGATCGACGTCACTCCCCGCGCGCTCGAGCTCGTCGGCAAGAGCACGAGCGACCAGGACTTTGCGCGTTTGCTCCGCGTACGGATCCAAGTGACGAATGCGTACAAGACGCTCGGCGAAATGAGCCGGCGCACGAGCGTGCAGCTCGTCAACGGCGTGTTCCAGCTCTCCGACTTGTCGCACCTCACGAGCCGCGACGCGCCCGCCAAGGGCGATCAGAAGAGCTCGTTCGTCATCGACTACGACGAGGCGCGCTTCGCCGCGGCCGCGTCCGAGCTCGCAGCGAGCGGCGCTTCGCCGTCACCCGTCAGCATCGCCGCCTTCGCCGATCGCTACATCGATCAGAAGACGTACGAGCACGCGTTCGACGTGGCGTCGCGCGTGGCCGTGACGCACGCGGGCGATTGCACGGAGCATGCCGTGTTCACGACCGCGCTGCTCCGCCGCTTCGGCTTCAAGGCGCGCGTCGTGCTCGGCATCGTGCTCGTCGGCGTCACCACCAAGGACGCGCCGCCGTCGGTGCTCGCGTTCGGGCACGCCTGGGTCGAACGCTACGAAGCGAAAAGCTGGCACATCGTCGATACCGCGCTCGCGCCGCCGGAGCATCGCGACGACGCCGCGCGACGCGGTGGTCTGCCGCCGGGCACGAGCCTCAAGCTCGCGTACCTGCCGATCAACGTGCTGAAAGACGAGTCCGCGTCGTATGCGCGCACGCTGATGGACGACGTCGGCGTGGACAGCGTGCTCGCCGTGGAAGTCGACGCCAGCGACCAGGCGCCGTGAACCGCGGGCGTCACCTGCTGGCAGCAGGTGACGGGCGGTGACGTGAGATGGAACCTTCAACCTGCTCCGCCTTCGGCGAGGCGCTGCATGACGGAGCAAAAGCCGCGCGCGGCGGACGGGCCTGCGCTCTTGAAGGCGGCAGCAAAGAGCCGGCGCTGGTGTCCCGACAGGCGATCCTCGAGCGCTTTGCCACGAACGGTGAGCGTGAGCCGGCGCTCGCGTCGATCCTCCGGGTTTGCGGCGCTCTGCACGAAGCCGTCTTTGACGAGCCGGCGCAGCGGCGCGTGGAGCGCCTGCTTCGTCACGTCGAGGGTCGTCATGAGGTCGCTCACGGGCACGCCGGGCGTGCGCGCGATGAAGAAGAGCACGCGGTGGTGCACGCGTCCGAGACCGAGCCGCGCGAGCTCTTCGTCCGGGCGCTTCACGACGGTGCGAAAGCCGAAATAGAGCAGGGCGAGCGGCTCGTTGTCGCCGAGGCTCATCGCGCCTCGGGCGCGACGCTCGTGGCGCCGTAAAGCGCTTCGCCCTCGGCGACGTGCGGCCCGCGAAAACGCATGATTTCGGTCGCGCGCACGGGCTCACGCCCGTCGAACCGCGCGTCGTAGAGCACGGTGAGTGTCGCGCTCCGGGCGCTGTAGGCGGCGAGAGCCAGCGTGAATTCGAGCGTGTCGTTCTGTTCGAGCGCGCGCTGCCAGTACGCGCGAAGCGCCGGCTTGCCCTCGAGGCGCCCGCGTCCGACGATGCGCTCCGCTTTCGGACTCGTGAACACGCAATCGTCCGTGTAGTGCGCGAGCACGGCCTCGGCGTCACGCCGATTCCACGCCGCGATCCAGTCGCGCGCGAAGGCTTGCGCGGCGGCTTCGGTCGGCGCGCCGTCCGGCTGCAGGTTGACGAGCTGTGCGCGCAGGCTCGCGGCGAGCTCCGGTGGGAACGGTACCGTCCGGCGCGTTTCCAGATCGATGTGCGCGGCGACGACTTCGCGCTCGGCCGCGCGAACGCCCTTGTTGACGGCGGTCATCACCTGCACGAACCGGAGCGTTCGCTCGCGCACGTCGAGCAGGCCCGTGTGCACGGTGAGCGGCTCGCCTTCGCGCACCTCGGCGAGGTAACGCGTGCTTTCTTCGAGCGCGAAAGCGCCCCGATGCTCGCGCTGCATGTAACCGCGGTCGAGCCCGTGTTGCTCGAAGTACGCCCACACGCCCTTGTCGAAAAGGTGCGTGTACCAGGTCACGTTCATGTGACCCATCGCATCGAGAAATTGCGGCTCGACTCGCGCTTCTACCGTCAAATCCAGCCCCGGCGGCGATAATAGGTCAACCATGTTGACTGAACTAGCGTCGCGCGCCCGCGCCGTCAACTGGGACGCTCCGCGTCCGCGGGCTTGACCTTCGGCGGGCGTCGCCCCAGGTCGACTCGCACGGTGGCTACTCGGTACGCGTGGCTTGCACTGGCGCTCGTGGTGTCGCTCGGTTGCGGTGAGGAAACGACCGATCCGTCCGCGGCGTTCGCAGGAGCGGGCGGCTCGCCGGCGCGCGCTGGAGGCGGAACCCAGAGCGACGGCGGCGCAGCTGCGCGGGGCGACGCGGGCGGAGCTCCGGATGAAGACGGCGGCGCGGCTGCGTCCGGCGGTACCGTGTCGGACGGCGCGTCGGGCGGAACTTCGTCACAGAGCGCGTCCGGACGCGGGGGAACGGGTCACGGCGCGGGACGCGGTGGCACGGCCGCGAACACGGGCGGCACCGCGGGCGACCGTTCGACGCGCGGTGGCTCGGGCGGCACGGGCGCGGGCGGCGACCCGGAAAGCGCCGGGCAGACGAGCGATGCTGCGGGCGGCGCGAGCGCCGGTGAACGAGGGAGCGCGGGCGAAACCGGCGACGCGGGTGAAGTGGCGCTGGCGCTGGTGCCAGGGGAGTCGGAGCGCAAACGGGTGCGAAACGCCGCAGGACGCGACATCGTGCTCGAGGAGGAGCTCGTCGGGTTCGCTTCTCCGGTGTGGCCTAGGACGCGCCTTCGCACGCTGAGTTCGACGCTCGAGACGAGCCACGAGTGGTCCGCTCCGGACAACAGTTACGTCACCGACTTCTGCCTGCACCCGTCGGGCGAGCTCACGGTCGTTCTCATCGCGGACACGCACGTGTTCTCGCTCGTGCGCCTGGCGCCGGATCTCAGTGTGCTTGGAGAGGCGGAGGTTCACGATCCGGCCGTCGCGACCGATCCGCACGCGGACGCAACCGGCGTGACCGATCTGGAAGGGAACGGCCTGGTGCTCGACCCCGCCCATGTTGCGGCCGCGGGCGAGGATGCCTTCTTCGTCGCCGTGACGACGATCGACGCGGTCATCGGCTACCGCGTGTCGTTCGCGGACGGCGCGTGGTCTGCGCCGGAACGGACGCTGATCGAGCCGCCCGTGGGGCTCACTCCGTTTTTACCGATCGGCGGCAGTTACGACACGTTCGGTGCGATTGGCGCGTGGTTCCGTGCGTTCGTCGACTTCGACGCGAGCGGCGACGCTTTCGTCGCGACCTGGGCGGATCCGCTGCGCATTCGCGCGCACGCGAGCGTCTTTCAAGACGGCCTCGTGCCGCTCCCGCCCGATCCGGACCTGCCCGGCGCCGGTGATTCGGACATGCTGCTGACCAAGCTCGACCCAACCGGTGTCCGGCTGTGGACGCGCGTCATCGGCTCCGAGCACGAAGACGAACCGTATGCGCTGCGCGTGCAGGGCGATGCCGTCGCCGTCGTGGGCCGTGCACGGCGCTTCCCCGGCTTCGACAACACCGCGTGGGACGCGCTCGTCAGCGTCACGAGCACCGCCGGAGACGTCTCGAACACGGTCGTGCTCACGTTCGACGCTTCGAGCATCTTGCTCGGCGTCGGCGCGCGCGCGGGCGGCGGCTGGCTCCTGGCCGGCAGTGACGGCTGGGTGCAAAACCCGGACGGCTTGAGCATCCTCTCGAACGGCAACAAGCTCCTGGTCGAGCTCCCGTCGCTCTCCGAGCCGCCCGTTCGTCGCCCGCTCACGGCGGGGCCGCGCCACAACGAGCTCCACTCGGTTTTCGCCACCGACGGCGGCGTTGCCTTCGCCGGCCATGAAGACGGCCCGCTCACGCACAGCGGCGACGGCGACGCGACCCAGATCCACGCGACCGGCGTGCTCGGCTTTTTACCGGACGAGTGACGCGTCAGCCCTCGCGCCGCCAGCCGGAGCGCACCCGGCTGACGACCTCCGCCGCTTCGCCGTCTTCGTAGACGAGCACACCCGCGGTCCACGAGAACACGTTCGCCGGTCGAGCGCCTTCGCCCGTCTCGTAGACGGGCAGCACGTGAATGTGAAAATGCGGGAAGCTCATCGGAACCGGGGCGCTGGCGCCGAGCACTGCCACGAAGGTGCGTACGGGCGCGAGGGTGCGTTCGAGCGCCGCGCACGCCTCGTAGGCGAGGCGCTGGAGCTCCGCGTAAACGCTGAAGCCGAGCGCCGTCGTCTCCTCCACGTGGCGGCGGGCGATCACGAGCGAGTGACCGAGCCGCGAGCCGAAGCGATCGAGCACGACGACGCCGTGCTCGCTCTCCGCGATGAGCTCGGCCTGCGTCTCACGCGCGCGCCGAACGAGCGCGCACAGGACGCAGCCGTCTTCGGCGCCGAGCAACGCCCGGCGATTCTCGGCGAGGAGCGCGAGCGCTTCCGGCTTTTCGACGACGCGCGGCACCGGCTCTCGAGCTTAGAGCGAGCGCATGAAGGCGACGAGGGCGTCGATGTCGGCGCTCGCGAGCCCCGTGACGTTGCCGTGATTGGTGCCGCCGCAGATGCCGAAACGGGCCGCGAGCGTCGAAGCGCAGCCGTCGTGCATGAGCGGCGCGCGGAGTCCGACGCCGAGCAGGGAAGGCGTCACGAAGGCGCCGCCCGTGCCCACGTCGTGCTTCAGATTGTCGGTGTATTGTGCTCCGTCGTGGCAGGTGGTGCAGCCGGCGCTCGCGAAGAGCTCCTTGCCGTGCGCGACGACCGACGCGTCGAGCCCGTCCGCGGGCGCGAGCGCGGGCACGGTGTCGAGCCACGACTCGAGAGCGTTCACGTCGTCCATCGACGGCACGACGGGCAGCGACATGCGCTTGATCATCACCTCGCCGAAGAGGTCGCGGAAGGTCGGGAGATCCCCCGTCCAGTGGAACGGCGTGCGCGCGCCGACGTTGGCTTCTAGCGGCTGTGACCGCCTCAAACCCACCTGCGCGAAAGACCACACGTGGCCGTCCTCGCCGCCCTCGGGGTGGCACGACGCACACGCAATCCCTCCGCCCGCGTTCACGTGAAAGCTGGCAAAACCGGTGTCGAAGTGCGATTCCGCGCTGAGCGACACGCTGGCGCCGGACTCGAACACGAGCTCCGCGGGCTCACGCGACTGGAGGACATAGTGACCGTTCGCGTCGAACGCGACCGCGACGAGCTCGGTCGTCGGCGCGGGTGACGTGTTGCTGGAGATGCCGCAATTGCCCTGGCCGATCTGCGGGTCCACACCGTTGCCCGCGAGGTCGAGCGAGCCCAGATAGAGGTTCGGCTGTGAAGGCTGTTTAATGGCCCACGAGTTCCCCGTCGCGACGACGGCCAGGCGCGAAGAATCACGCGACACGGCGACGTCGAGCGGCCCCGTCGCGCCGCCGAGCAACGTCGACGCTACGGACACCGAGTTGCTCCCCGTCACCGCGACGGTCCCCGAAGTCGCGTGCGGCACGCTCGAGCCGTCGACGGCGACGAGGCTCAAGACCTGCTCGACCACGCCGCCTCCGCCGCAACCACCGCCGTAATACGCGCCGAAGCCGGTGCCGAGCTGCGCGCTGCTCTCGACCTCGTGCGAGAGCGCGACGATGGTGTTCGACACCGCGACCGCGCGGTAGGCGACGCCCGGCGTGTTCACGCCGAGCACGGGCGGCGTCAGGCGCAGAGCGACCGCGCCGCTCGCGTCGAGGCGCAGCACCTCGGCGCTGCGAAAGCGCGTGACCACGAGCGAGCCGCCCACGAGGAGCACGTCGCGCAAATCCGTGTCGAGATCGAGCGTCGAAACGACGGCGCCCGTCGTCGCGTCGAGCGTCGCGAGCCGACCGGATTGGCACGCGACGTAAAGGTGGTTGCTCGCAGCGTCGTAAGCGAGCCCGCGCGGCGCGTTACACACGGGGAAGCGACTCACGCCGCCGCTCGCGAGGTCGAGCGCGAGCACGGCGCCGCCGCGCCGCGCCGCTACGAATACGGTGCCCGCCGGGCCCTCCACCACACGCCCGACTTCGTCGCCCGGCTGCGTTTTCACGCTGCGCACCGCGTGAGTCGTGAGATCCACCAAGAACACGCTGTCGCGATCCGGATCCGCCGCGACGGCAGTCGCGCCGTCCGCGGTGACGAGCAGCGTGCCGCCCGCGATCGGGACGGCGTGCGCGGTTTGCACGGGGTTGGCGAAGAGCGGCGGCAGCTGATCCTGCGGCGTCGGTGCGACGAGCGGATCGGGGAGCTCGGCAGGCGCCGTGCTGATCACCGGCACCGTATTCGGCGCGCTCGGCGCGGCGGTGGGCGCCGTGGTCGCGGTCGCGCTGGGCGCCGGCGTGAAGGTGGTCACTCCGGCCTCCTGCCCCAGATTTTCCTGCGCGCATGCCGTGGTCAGCGCGATGAGCACGAGGGTGCTCGGGACGAAGTTCGTCGTTCGCATGGCTCAGCCTCCGGGATTGACGATCAGCGGATCGGGGTCGAACAGGCTCGCGCGCAGCGTCGCGCTCAGGTTCGCGAGCTCCGCGGGGAGCGGCGTGTAGTACTCGCTCGGAATCGAGAGCGAGCGCAGGTATTCGTCGATGGCGCTCGCGGGCGGAGAATCCCAGCTGCACGCGACGTACTCGTTGAAGGTCCCGGGGTCGAAGCCGGGCGGGTCCGCCCGCAGCGAGAGCATGAAGCGATCCACCGCGTCCGCGTCGCTCGCGATGCGATCGCGGATGTCCTGCGTGCCGAGCGACCACTCCTCGATCATCGCTTCATTGCCGAGCACGAACTCGCGATAACCGCCGCCGCAGCTCGAATAGCTGCCGCGGTTCACGACGTCTTCCTTGTAAAAATAGACGGCGGCGATGCGCTCGATCTGCGCGAGCGCGTCCGCGATCGGAACGAGATTGTTGTCGAGGTCGACGACGGCGATACCGACGGTGTCGCGCACGACGAGAATCCACGCCTCGGGCTTGAGCACGATGCGCAGGAGTTGATCGCCGTAGTCCTCGCCGGGCCAGCCCATGCGCGTCGCCCACGCGTTCGGCCAGGCGAAACGCGCTTTGGTGAAGCGCTCGTTGCTGATGCGACTCAAGAGCTGGTTTTCTGGCGCGGTACCTTTTGCCGCGAGCGCGTCCATCGACGTGAACGCGTAGCCGCGCCCGAGGTCGGGCGTCTCCGTCCGCGTGAGCAGCACGCGATCTTGCCGCAGCTCCGCCGCTTGCTCGGCCGTCGTCCACGAATAGAGCACGCGCTTGGACGGAGCGAAGTTCCACATCTCCTGCCCGCAGAACGGCGTGTCCACTGCCGCCGCCGCGCCCGCGGCTCCGTCCGGCGTTGCACCGCCCGTGCCCGCGGCCCCCGACGCCGAGGTCAGCACCCACCGACACCACGGCATCGGTACGGCGCCGAGCGGTGACGGCGGCGCGAGCCCGCTCTCCGCGCTCAAATACCCTGCCGGAAAGTTCGTCTGCGGCGGCTCCGGTACCGGTTTGATCTCGATGGGCGTCACGGCCCCGAGCCCGCCCGCGCCGCCAACTCCACCGCTCCCAATCGTGATCGTGCCGCCCGTGCCCACGACGATGCTCGTCCCCCCGGTTCCGCTCGTGCCCGCGGCCGGCATTCCGCCGCTCGCCGTGTCCGTATCGGACACGATGTCCAACTTCGCGTCGTCGAGCTGGCACGCAGCCAGCGCGATCGCCCCGAGCGTGACGCCACAGAGCGTCATACGCCGCCTGGGCAACGGAAAATCACGCCTCGCCGCCACCTGGAGTCCTCAAAGCTATCATTAGTGTCCACGCCAAGCCCGAACGGCTCTCGCGCCGCGGACGAAATCAGTATTTGGAGTTATTTTTTTTGGTTGGGAGCCCATTTCAAGATGGTGCACACCGCATGCGACGGCGGCGGCCGGCTCGTTGCGGCCTGCACTCTGGGGTCCCGCGCCCTCAGCGCTGCCAGCGCCGGCCGAGCGCCGTGAACGCGTCACGGAGCAGCATCACCTGCGCGCAATGGTCCGCTTTGTCGTTCCCCGCGTAGCCGCGCACGTTGAAGTCCCCGTGTGAAAAATACTCGACGAGCTCGAGCCCACCGCGATCGTCGCGTTTGACGGCCGTCGGCTTCTCCCCCAGCGCCGAAAGCAGGTGGTGCACCGCTTCGGTCGTCGACGCGAACGCCGGCGGATCGATCGACGAGTGCGTCACGAACATGAAGCGCTCGCCCGTCTCGGCGCGCCGCGCGTACTCGACGAACGGCGCGAGCTGGTGCTCGAGCGCGCCGCGCTGGCCGTGCAGACCGTCGATCAGCACCACCGCGTCCACGTCTTTCGCCTCCGGCTGCACGAGGATCGAGAGCACCGCCATGTAGCCCGCGCTCCAGGCCGTGAGCGCGACGTGGCGCGCGTGCGCCTTCACGCCGTTCGCGGCGCCGACCGCGGCTTCGATGCCGGCGACGAGCCCGCTCATCAGCTTCGAGCCGGCGAAGAGCGCCGAGTAGCTCTCGCTCGCGTCGAGCGTGAGCCCGTAGAGCACGAACTTCTGCCCGCTCTCGATCAGCTCACGGCGCGCGAGGTCCTGGCCGTGAAAGTGCATCACGAGGTCGAAGTCGCCGTTCGCCGCGACGGCGCCCGTGCGCGGCGCCGTGAACTGTCCCTTCGCGAGCACGGACCACGGCAAAAATCCGCTCGTGTCCGCGTCCGGCAGCGCGCAGGGATTCACGCCGCGCTGCGCCGTGGAGCGCGAATATTGAAAGCTCGGGTGCGCGTGCACCCAGTCGCCGCTCGCGGCCGCGCGCGTTGCATCGAGCTTCGCGGGGCGGTCGGGCGTGATCGGATCCGGGAGTTTGTCGCTGGGCGGCTGCGGTTTCGGTTTCGGCTTCACGACGACCGGGGCCGGCGGCCGCCAGTGCAAGAAGTCCGTGTACGCGGCGATGCCGGCCCCGAGCACGCTCGCGCCCAGCGCGAGGAGCAGCAGGCGCACGCCGAACCACACACGAGCCCGAGCCATCCGTCCGCGATACCACGCGTTCTCACTCGGAGGAGTGGCGAAAATGACGGCTTCCTCAGGCGCCCGCAACGGCGTCCGCGTGCGCCTCCACGTAGCTCGCGATGGCGGCCATGACCGCGCGCACGCGCCGTGAGCCTTGGAGGTCCGGGTGCACGAGCAGCCAGAGCTCGCGCGTGAACACCGCCTCCGGCCCGAGCCAGCGCTCGAGCCCCGCGCCAGGTCCCGCGACGAGACAGGGCAAAAGGCCGAGTCCGAGCCCGAGCCGCACGGCTTCCGTCAGCGTCTCTTGCCGGTTCGAGCGCAGCACGACGCGCGCGTTCGGCGCGTGCTCGGCAAGCCACGCTTCATGCGGCAGCTTGCCCACGATTTCGTCGAACGTGACGAAGTCAGCGCGCGCGAGCGCGAGGCGCGCCGGCCGTGGACGCGCGCCGTACAAGCCGAACCCGAGCCCGGCGAGCTTGCGCCCGACGAGCCGCGTGTCGAGCGACGCGCCGATGCGGAGCGCCACGTCGGCCTCTCGCCGTGCGAGATCGTGCTGCCGCGTGTCGCTCACGATCTCGAGGCTGAGGCCCGGATGTTCGGCGGCGAGGGGCGCGAGCGCGGGCAAGAGCAGGTGCTTGGCGAGCGCGTCTGCCGTCGCGATGCGCACCGCGCCCGTCATCTCGACGTCCTGCCCATCCGCGAGTCGCGCGATGGCGGAGACCTCGCGCTCGATCGCGCCGACCGACTCGAGCAGCGCCTGTCCGACGCGTGTGAGCGCGTAGCCGCGCGCGTTTCTCAAGAACAGCCGCGCGCCGAGCTCGGCCTCGAGCGCGTCGAGCCGGCGCGCGACGGTCGTGTGCTCCACGCCGAGCGCGCGCGCAGCGCCCGAGAGCGTGCCCGCCGTGGCGACCGCGCGGAAGTAGCGGAGTCCGTCCCAGTCCAGGCGTTCTGAGCGTTTACGCACAGACATGGTGCTGACTTAGCTCTGGTCTGTGCGCAAAACAAACAGCAGATTCGAAGCGCCCAACCAAGGAGCGTTTTCATGCAAGCCCTCGTATTCGAACAGACCGGAGAAGCCCGTGAAGTCTTGAGCGTGCGCGACGTGCGCGAGCCGGTGCCCGCCGCAGGGGAGGTGCTCGTTGCCGTCGAGGCGAGCCCGGTTCACCCCGCCGACTTCTCGTTCGTGCGCGGAACCTACCGCGCGAAGCCGACGTTTCCGCAGGTCGCCGGGCTGTCGGGAGCCGGGCGCGTCGTCAGCGCCGGTGCGGGCGTGGGGCTCGCGCCGGGCGCGCGCGTCGCCTTCCGCTGGCCCGGCGCCTGGGCCGAACTGGCGCTCGCGCCGATCGAGCGCGTCTACGCCGTGCCGGACGCCGTCGCGAGCGACGCGGCCGCGCAATTCGTCGTCAATCCGCTCACGGCCTGGGGCCTGCTCGAGGCAGCGGGCGTTCGGGCGGGCGACTGTATCGCGCTCACGGCAGCGGCCTCGTCCGTCGCTGCGCTCGTGGGCGCGCTCGCGGTCGAGCGCGGTGTCCGCGTGATCGGCATCGCACGCGAGCAGTCGCTCGGCGAGCTTGCCGGCGACGTGCGGCCGCTCGCCGAAAACACGCCGGACCTCGCTGCTCGCGTGCGCGAGCTCGCGGGCGGCAGTGGCATTGCCGCGCTCATCGACTGCGTCGGGGGTGGGCTCGCCGGCTCGCTGTTCCCTGCGCTCGAGACGGGCGGCACCGTCGTCGCGTACGGCACCCTGAGCCCCGAGCCCGTCCCCGTCCGCAATGCGACACTCATTTACGGCAATCTCACCTGGTTCGGCTTCGGTATCGACCGCTTCCTCGCCGGCCTCTCCGCCGCGGACAGCGAACGCATGCTGGCAGCGCTCTGGGCGGGAATCGCGAGTGGCCGCCTGCCGCTGCCGGTTCAGGCGCACGCGCCGCTCGCCGACTTTTCCTCGGCATTGCGCTTGGCTGCCGGCAGCGGCCGCGGAAAAGTCATCTTCGCGAACCGGCCGCGAAGGGCCAAGTGAGCGAGCGCTGTAGTAAAGTATTAGATCGGGATTTCGATACTCCCTCGATCGTGAGAGCATGCGGGCCGCCGATGGGTCGAGGAGAGTCGTGAACGCGCAAGCATGGTGTCGGTGCGCCGGCCGCGCGCTCGCGTGCGCGCTCATCGCGCTTCGGAGCGGCGCGGCCCGCGCGGAAGAGCCGGCGCCCGCGACGACGCCCGACGCCGCGCCGGCGCCGGATCCGGCGGCCGAGCTCTTTCGCGAGGCGCAGGCGCGCTACACGGCCGGCGACGTAGCCGGTGCCCTCGAATCGATGCAGCGCTCGTACGACCTGTCGGGTCGTCCCGAGCTCCTCTATAACCTCGGCGAGCTCGAGCGGGAGCTTCGCCAGTGTAACGCGGCCGTGACGTCGTACGCCGAATACCTCGCGCGCGTGAAGCAAGGGCGGCACCGCGAGGATGCGGAGCGCGCGAGCGAGGAGCTCCGCGCGGAGTGTCCCGAGGACGCCGCGTCCGTCAATATGCCGGTGATTCCGCCGCCCCCACCGGCGCCCGTGCAGCGGGTCCCCGAGCCCCCACCAGCCCCGCCGTATTGGACCACCGCACGCGTCGCAGGCTGGTCGTCAGTCGGCGCGGCCGTCGTGGCCGGAAGCGGCGCGCTGTATTTCGCCTTGCGGGGCCGCTTCGACGGGGGGCGCTTCCAGGGGCGCCTCGACGCCGGCGCGGGGGCATACACGCGCGACGAGCAGGCGATCTACGACGAAGGCATGCGCACGAATACGTGGGCCGAGGTGCTCGGCGTCGGCGCCGCGGGCCTCGCGGCGACCGGCGTGGCGCTGCTCGTGTTGAACCCCGGCGGTCAAAAGTCCGCCGCGGGCAGCGTGACCGTTCGAATCGGAACGATCGCCTCCGTACAAACCTGCTTCTAAACCCCGCTCCAAGTCACGCTCGAAAAATTCATCACTTCAATCGTTCGAGAATTCGAGTCGAGCCGTCATCGACCGAGTTTCGCTCGAGTTTCATTGGTCTCGCAGGGGCGGAGCCCGGCCGACCGTTTCCGCCCGCAGCCGGACTCGATGGTAACTTGTTCGTTGGGGTGGCCCACTCCCTGTCTCGCGGCGGGACTCTCGCGGTAGACTGCCGCCGATGAGTGCCGGCGTGGTGCAGCGGATGTACCAGGAAGGGTTGCGCAAGTGGCCCGACGTGCCGCTCGGATTCGACGAGTTCGCGCGGCACTGCGAAGCTTTGTTCGGCCCGCACGGTGCGGCGGACAAGTGCGAAGGCGCTGATCTCTTCCTTTGCTGCGCGTGCGCGCTCGGCGACGTGCGAGCGCTGCGGACGTTCGAGCGCGAGGTCGTGCCCGTGGCGCGCGTGGCGGTCGCGCGCATCAGGAAGGACCGAGAGTTCATCGACGAGACGCTGCAGGAGGTCTGGGACAAGTTGCTGCTCGGGCCGCGCGCCAAGGTAGCGAAGTACAGCGGGCTCGGGCCGCTCGCGGCGTGGGTGCGCGTGGCGGCCACGCGCACGGCGATCGATCGTTGTCGCGCGCTCGGCGTCGCCGGCGCACGCCAGGTCGAGCTCACCGACGCCCTCTCGGCGCCGGAGCACAGCGCTGAGCTCGCGCTGGCACGCGCGCGCTACGGCGAGCTGTTCCAGAGCGCCCTGCGTGAGGCCGTCGCGAAGCTGCCGGTGCGGGAGCGCAACGTGCTCCGGATGCACGTGTGCGGCCATTGCAACATCGACGAAATCGGGCGCGCGTACGACGTGCATCGCGCGACCGCGGCGCGCTGGCTCGAGCGCGCCCGTACGGCGATCGCGGACGGTGTGCGGGCCGCGCTCGCCGAACGCGACGTGAAGCTCACCGACAGCGAATTCATCAGCGTCGCGCGCGGGCTCGCGAGCGTGCTCGAACTGAAGCTCTCGGGTAGCTTCGTCCAGTCGCGGGAGTGCTGATGGCTCCGGCGAGGGTGGTCTCGGAGTGTCCGACCGAAGAAGCGCTCGCGGCGTTCGCGCTCGGCAAGCTCGACGAGGCGGAGCGCTCCGTCCTCGAGGCGCACCTCGACGTCTGTGAAACGTGCCAGTACCTCGCTGCCGACGTCGCGCACGTCCAGCTCTTCGCCGCCGCGAACACGGCGCCGCTCGGCTCGAGCGGCGAGCTCGATTGGAACACCACGTTTCCACGCGGCACGCTGGTCGGTCGGCGCTACGAAATCCGGCGCTTCATCGCGCGCGGCGGGATGGGCGAGGTGTACGAGGCGTTCGATCGCGTGCTCAGCGAACGCGTGGCGCTCAAGACGGTGACTTCGACCGCCTCCGACGACCTGCGCGCCGTCCGCCGGCTGAAGGCCGAGGTGCAGCTCGCTCGGCTCGTGAGCCACCCGAACGTGTGCCGCATCTACGATGTCGGCACGCACGCCCACGCGGGCGCGCGCGCCGAACTCCATTTTCTCACCATGCAGTTCGTCGAGGGGGAGACGCTCGGGCAGCGCGTGCGCCTCGCGGGCGCGTTGCCCTTCGTCGAAACGCAGAAGCTCGCGCGCGAGCTCTTGCTCGCGCTGCGCGCCGCCCACGAAGCGGGCGTCTTGCATCGTGACTTCAAGAGCGACAACGTGATGCTCAAGGCCGCGCCGGACGGCCTCAGCACCGCCGTCGTGCTCGACTTCGGGCTCGCGCGTGCGCTCGACGGCGAGCCGCAGGCGAGCGCGAGCCACCCCAGCGTGGTCGGCACCTTCGGCTACATCGCGCCCGAGCACTTCCAGGGCAAGGGGTACTCGATTGCCAGCGACCTCTACGCCTTCGGCGTCGTCTGGTACGAGATGCTGACCGGCCAGCTGCCGTTCGACGCACCTTCCGGGCCGCGCCCGACGAAGCCGCGGCAGTGGTCGCCCATCGCCCCTCCGAGCAGCCAAAATCCCGAAGTGCCGAAGACGCTCGACGCGCTCGTGCTGCGCTGCCTCGAGCCCGTTCCCGAGAAGCGCTTCGAATCGGTCGGCGCGCTGCTCGACGCCATCGACGAGGCCACCGAGGGTCCGTCCGTCCGCCGGCGCCGCGCCCTCTTCGCCGCATCGAGCGTCGCGACCGGCTTGCTGGCGGCGGCCGTGCTCTTGCTCGTGCGGACCGTCAGCGTCGGGGGCCACGCGCGCCCGGAGCCGGCCGGCGGGTTCAGCGAGCCGGCACCGAGCCACGGCGTCGCGTCGGGGACCGGAACGCCGGCGCGCGTCGCGAGCGGCGAACCGGCGACTGCCGTGCGTCTGCCGGAGCCGCCCGCCGCGACGGCTCGAGCCGCAGCACCTGCCACGCCTGTTTCGCGCCCCGCGCCCTTGCGAACGAACGTGAAGGCGACGCCGCGACCGAGCACGAGCGTGCTGCCGTCGGTCGTCGATGTGGCTCGCGTCGAGGGCGTCATGGCGGTCGCTGCGCCCGCGCCACTGCAACCGCCCAAGACGGCGCCCGATTGGGAAAACCCGTTCGGTCCCAACGCCCCGACCGAGCTCGCGGCCGGATCCAAGCCGCGCCACTGAGCTCGGACGCGAAGTTACGCCCGTGCTTCCACGGCGGGCGCGCACAGGGTCCGCGACATCAGCCGATCGAGCGTTTGCCCATGCCCGGATACACCGAGCTTGCGAAACGCCGTGCCGACCTGGTTGGCGACCGTCCGCGTCGAGGTGCGGCGCGCTCCGGCGATCTCCACGTAGCTCTTGCCCTCGAGGAGCTGCAGCAGGACGCAGCGTTCGGCGGTGGAAAGCGCGTCGAGCAAGCTCAAATCCGGGCAAACCACGCTCACGACCCACGCAATCCGCTGCGAATCCGGCACGAGCGCGATGCGCCCGCGCAAATGCCTGCCGTGCGACAGGCGCGCGGCGCGGGCCGCCATCACCACGATGTGCGGCACGCCGCGCACGCGGCAGCGGAGCCCCATCATCCCGAGGTGCATCTTGATGGCGAGGGCGACCGCCGAATCGGAGACCTGGCGCTCGATCGCCACCGACTTGGCGCTTTGGCCGAGGAGCACCTGCTCCGTCATGGCCGCCCCGCGCGCGCCCCGGCGGCGGGGAGCGCGGTCGCTCTGCTCGACGACGGCGTAAAGACGATCTCCGTTCGAGAAGGCGTCACGAATCCGCCATGAGCCGGAGCTCAGCCGATTCCAGAGCTCTCCCAGCTCGAACGCAACGCCGCCCGACGAGTCCCATTCGATGGCCCGCGACCGCGCGGCCTCACTCGTCGCACGCCGTGAAACCGGCGGGTCCGCTTCGCAGTCCGAAAGACTCTGGCCGTTTCGCTGGTCCCGTCCGGCCGGAGCGCCGAAGCTGCTCCAGTTGCTGAGCTCGTCTTCCATCGTGATCCCTCGCTTGCTGGCTAGACGAGCGGACCCCGCGCTTGTCGCAAAACTCCCCCGCACCCCTAGGGCGCCGATATGCCTTGCACCCTCGGGCGCGCCGATAAGTGGACCCTGGTTGCCGCTCCGCCCCTGGTCGTCTACGCCTCCGTAAGGAAGCCGAAGTCTTGGAGATGTCGCCAGCCGTCGAGGATTTTCGGATTCAAGCGAGCCCGAAGGACGGCTTGGTGCTGGGCTCGCGCTACCGGATCGTCGGCGTGGTCGGGAGCGGCGGAACAGCAGAGGTGTATCTTGCCGTGGACGAGACGACCGGCGCGCCGGTCGTGGTCAAGTGGCTCTACCCCCACGCGGCGCGGGATCCTCAACATCGCGAACGTTTCGTCGCGGGCGCGCGCTCGACGATGGCCGTGTCGCACCCGGCGGTGGCGCGCGTCTTCGCCGTCGAAGAGCCGGCTGACGAGCCGCCGTGGGTGGTGATGGAGGCGCTAGTCGGTGAGCCGCTCTCCGCGTACATCGACGCGCACGGCGCGATGCCCGAGCCGCTCGCGCTCGCCATCGGACGTGAGGTTGCCAAGGGCGTGGCCGCCGCGCACGCCGCCGGCATCATTCACCGCGATCTCAAGCCGGGCAATCTGTTCCTGGTCGAGCAGCCGGGCGTCGTACCGCACGTCAAGATCATCGACTTCGGCTTCGCCAAGGACACGCGCGATCCGGAGTCGGGCCCGAGCAGCACCAATCTGGTGCTCGGAACGGCTCAATACATGGCGCCCGAGCAAGTACTCGCCGATCCCGTCGACGCGCGCACCGACGTGTACGGCTTCGGAACGGTGATGTTTCGGCTCGTCACGGGGCACCTGCCGTTCGATCTCGACGTGAGCGTCGATCTCTTCAGTCATCAAATTTTCTCGCCGAGCCCACCGCCGTCGTGGCTCGTCGACGGCCTCGATGCGGATCTCGAGCAAGTCATCATGCGCTGCATGCGCAAGCATCCCGACAATCGCTACCCGTCGATGGATGCCGTGCTCGCCGATCTCGAGCGCATCGCCAACGGCGGCGAGATCGAGCCGCTGCCGCTCGAGCGCGACCCCGACGTTTACAGGCCGCGCAATCACTCCGGTCGCGTCGCCGCCGATGCGCTCGCCGCCCATTTCGGCGCCGAGCCGCCGCCGCCGCCCACGTCACGCATGGACCCGGAGTCGTTCGGCGAGCGTCACGATCCGTAGTAAGGGGCGCCCATGTACCAGCGCACCTTGCAGGCGACGCACCCGGACATGATGCGCGGCGCCGACGCTGCGGCGCTCGCCGAACGCTACGTGATTCCCGGCCTCTTCGCGCCGGACGCGGTCGAGCTCACTTACTCCCACGTCGAGCGCTTGGTCATCGGCGGCGCGATGCCGGTCGAGCGCTCGCTCACGCTGCCGAAGCAGCGTGGGGACGCGCCCTTTCTCGTGCGCCGCGAGCTCGGCATCGTCAACGTGGGCGGTGCGGGCCGCGTCCGCGTCGACGGCGCCACGCACGAGCTCTCGCCTCGCGACGGGCTCTACGTGCCGATGGGCACGGCGGAGCTCGCCTTCGAGTCAGTGTCCGCGAGCGAGCCGGCGAAGTTCTACCTCGTGAGCACGCCCGCTCACGCGCGCTTCGAGACCGTCAAAATCTCGATCGACCAAGCCGTGCCGCTCGCGCGCGGCGCCCTCGAGACGTCGAACGAGCGCACCATCTACCAGTACATCGTCCCGGAGACGTGCCGTTCGGCCCAGCTCTTACTCGGCCTCACGCTGCTCAAGCCCGGCAGTGTGTGGAACACGATGCCGCCCCACCTGCACGATCGGCGCTCCGAGGTGTACTTCTATTTCGGACTCGGCGAAAAGGATCGCGTCTTCCACTTCATGGGCGAACCGGACGCGATCCGTCACGTGGTGCTCGAAAACGACCAAGCCGTGATCTCGCCGCCGTGGTCGATCCACATGGGCGCAGGCACGAAAAACTACGGCTTCATCTGGGCCATGGCCGGCGAAAATCAGGACTACACCGACATGAACGTCCTCGACCTCTGCCAACTCCGTTAATCGCGCTCGGGTTCACCTCCACGCACCGCGCAGCAAATGCTGCCAGCGCCTGCACGCGCCGTACGATCGAGCGGATTTACAGGGAGAAGGGAGGTCGGGGAGGGATTTTTGCTCGGACAAAAGAGTTCGCGCCGCCTCCGGCTAAAAACCCTCTGGCTCCCCGCCCTCCCTTCTCCCTGTTAAAATCTCCCCCTTCGAAATGGTGCTGGCAGCAGTTGGTGGACCAGGAGTGCGGTGAACCCGATGCTCAATGCGGGGTTGCGGCCGTGATGAGTTCGTCTGCGAGGGCGCGTGCTTCCGTGACTGCGTTCGTGCGGCCGTCCATCGAGGCGGAGACGGTGGCGCCGTCGTAGAGCATAGTGAGGCGGTCGCCGAGGCGCTCGGGATCCGCAACGCCGAGCTCCGTCGCGAGCGAGGTGAAGAGCCCGCGGAGCCAGGCGCGTGAGTCGACGCAGACGCGCTTGGATTTGTTTTCGGCGCGCATACCTTCGGCGCTCGCGTTGACGAACGCGCAGCCGCGATAGTTCGCCTCGTGCACCACCTCCCCGAGTACGTCGAACACGGCGAGGATGCGCCCGCGCGGATCCGTCTGCTTGGCGAGTGCCGCGCCGATGCGCTTGCGGCGCCGCTCGTCGCGCGCCTCCAGGTAGGCGCGAACGAGATCGTCTTTGCTGCCGAAGGTGCTGTAGAGGGACGCCTTCGCAACCTGGGCGCGCTCGAGCACGCGCTCGATGCCGACGGCGTGGATGCCCTCCTCGTAGAAGAGCTCGTTGGCGGCGGCGAGTAGCCGGTCACGCACCGACGCTTCGGATTTGGTACCGGCCATGGACTTGACCATACAGACTGGTCTGTCTATAGTCAAGGGGTCAGACAGACTGGTCTGTTCGGAGGTGCTCCTCGATGTCTCTCTCCCGCAACGCCGCGTTTTTCTTGCAAGCTTCGATTGTCGTCTCCTTCCTGGCCGGCTCGAGCGCCCCGACGCCGCTCTACGCCGTGTACCAAGCCGCGTGGGGCTTCTCCCCGATCACGGTCACCGTCGTGTTCGGCATCTACGCCATCGCCGTGCTCGCGGCGCTGCTCGTGCTCGGCTCCATCTCCGACTACGTCGGCCGCCGCCCGGTCTTGGTCGGCGCGGCGCTGCTGCAAGCCGTGACGATGGTCGTCTTCGCGACTGCGCACGGCGTGAGTGCGCTCGTTGCGGCGCGCGTGCTGCAGGGCTTCGCGACGGGCGCGGCGATGAGCGCCGTCGGCGCCGGCATGGTCGACATCGACCGGGCGCGCGGCGCGACCGCCAACGCCGTCGGTCCCATGCTCGGCAGCGCGACGGGCGGGTTGCTCTCGGGCTTTCTCGTGCAGTACCTGCCCGCGCCCACGGTGCTCGTTTACGCGCTGCTCGGCGTCGTCTTCGTGCTGCAAGCGCTGGGCGTGCTCGCGATGCCGGAAACGGCCGCGCGGCGGCCCGGCGCGCTCGCCGCGCTCAAGCCGCGCTTCGAGCTCCCCGCCGCCCTCCGGCGCCCGATGCTGCTCGCCGCTCCCGCCATCATCGGCACCTGGGCGCTCGTCGGCTTCTACGCCTCGCTCGGCCCGACGCTCCTGCACGTGCTCAGCGGTTCGGGTTCGCGTCTGCTCGGCGGCCTCGCGCTCTTCGCGCTCGCGGGCCCCGGCGCGGTTGCCATCCTCTTCACGCGCGCGGTTTCGCCCCAAAATCTCATGAAAATCGGCACGGCGACGCTGATCGCGGGCATCGCCGCCACGCTCGCTGCCGTGCGCGCAGACTCGGTCAGCGGCTTCTTCGCCGGCACCGCGGTCGCGGGTGCCGGCTTCGGCGGCGCGTTTCAAGGCGCGGTGCGCAGCGTGGTTCCCCGCGCCGCGCCCCACGAGCGCGCCGGCGTCCTCTCCGTGCTCTACGTCATCGCGTACCTGGCGATGGGCCTGCCGGCCGTGCTCGCGGGCGTCGGGGTCGTTTTCGGCGGCGGCGTACTCCGCACCGCGAACGAATACGGCGCGGCCGTGATGCTGCTCTCCGCGCTGGCTTTTGCCGGCAGCGTGACCGCGCGCGCGTCAGTCACTCTCGCCGAGCGCGTGGACGCGGTACCTTCGCGCCCGTGACCCGCGCCGCGCCCACGCTCGCCGAGCTTCGCCGTTTCGCCGTTCACCGCAGCCTGCGTGCGCCGACGACGCTCGCGCGCGCGCTCGGGCGCCTCGGCTTCGTGCAGGCGGATCCGATCCGCGCCCCGGCGCGCGCGCAGGATCTGATCTTGATGCAGCGCGTGAAGGACTACCGCGCCGGGGACCTCGAGCAGCGCTACGCAGAGCTCGCCGTCGAGGAGGATTTCTTCGTGAATTACGGCTTCGTCGCGCCGGCGCTCAGCGCGCTCATGCACCCGCGCTCGGGCCTCGACCATCACTCGCGCGCGCGGGCGAAGAAGGCCGACGAGGTGCTCGCCTTCGTGCACGCGAGCGGCGCGGCGCACCCGCGCGACGTCGAACGTCACCTCGGCGGCGGCAAGGAGAAGAACTATTGGGGCGGCAGCTCGAACCTCACGACGCGCCTGCTCGACGCGCTGCACTACCGCGGGCAGCTGCGTGTCGTGCGGCGTGAGGCCGGCATTCGCGTCTATGCGCCTGCTCCCGCGCGTGCGTTCGAAAGCACGGTGGACGCGAGCGTCGATGCGCTCATCGACGTGGCGGTGAACAAATACGCGCCGCTGCCCGCGCCGAGCCTCGGGATGCTCGTCGGCCGGCTCCGCTACGCGGCGCCGCAATGGCGCGGCGAGCTCCGGCGCGGGCTCGCGCGCGCCAAAGAGCGACTCTCACGCGCACACGTGGACGGCGTCGATTGGTTCTGGCCCGCGGGTGAAGACGTGCGGGGCGCGGCCAACCGCGGAGCGCGCGCCGAGCTCGCGGGACGCGTCCGGCTGCTCTCGCCGTTCGACCCCGTCGTGTGGGATCGCCGGCGTTTCGAGCTGTTTTGGGGCTGGGCGTACCGCTTCGAGGCGTACACCCCCGTGAAGAAGCGGAAACTCGGCTACTACGCGCTGCCTTTGTTGTGGGGTGAGCACGCCATCGGTTGGGCGAACCTGACCCACGACGCCAACGGGCTTGCCTCGACGCTCGGCTACGTCGCCGGTAAGCCCCCGCGCGGCTCGGCGTTTCGGCGCGCGCTCGAGGACGAGCTCGGCCGCTTCGAGCGCTTTCTCACGCCGCGCAAGCCGCGCTGAGCACCCTCTGCGGCTTCGACTCGCGTGCGCACGAGCGCGCGAAGGGCCGCGCAGAGGCCCCGAGCTCGGTCATAAGTCGGTCATGACCCGGTGCCGCAAACTGCCCGAAACGGCTCGCGAGTGTCGCATGTCGTCCGGTGTCGTTCGTGTCAGTTTGTCGCGCCAAAAAATAACTCCTGTGGGTGATTGGATCAACCACGACCTATTGGCGCTCGTCCGCTCAACTCTCACACGCTCGAGTTCGCAGAGCGCGCTGCAACTTTCGAACATGACTCCGAGCACGTGAACGGACGCACAATCGCGGGTTTGAATCGTCCGTGCGTGCCATCTCGCCACGGTGGTGGGCGCGTACTGACGAGCTCGTGACAATCGGAATCCAGCCAAAATCCCGGGGCGGGCGCCGGCGACCGCTGCTAGTTGCCTCGACATGGCAAAACACCACCGGCGCTGGCTGGCGTCTGCTGCATTCACCATCACCCCGCTCCTCACGCTCGCCGCGCACGCGGCTCCCTCCGGCGCTCACCCGCGTCTATGGCTCGACTCGGCCACCAAACAAGGCCTCGCGGCGCAAGTCGGCGTCGCGAATAGCCCGGTCGCGCGTGCCGCGGCTCGTTGCGAAGCCGCCCGCGAGAGCCCGTCGGATTACGACGACGGTGGATGGCAAGGCTTCGAGTTCGCCACGACGCTCTCGGACTGCCTCGCGTCGTGGGAGGCGTCGGGTAGCTCCGACGACCTCGCGACGGCTTTCAAGTACTTCAGCGTGCTCCTCGACGACTACCAGAAGGTCGGCGACGGCGCGGGCGGCGACGACGTGGTCAGTCACGATTCCGGCTACGCCATGCGTACGTTCGCGCCGTACTCGGCGATTGCGTACGACTGGCTGCACGACGCGCCGGGCATGACCGACGCGCTCCGCGCGCACGCGCTCGAGCGCTTCAACGCGTGGATGAGCTGGTACCAGGCGAACGGCTACCTGGCGGATCTTCCCGGCGCGAACTACGAGGCCGGCTACGCCTTCGCCTCCACGCTGATCGCCATCGCCGAAGGCGGCGAGGCGGGCGCCAACGGTGACGCGCACTGGGCGACCGTCACCAACACGATCTGGGGCAAGGACATGAGCACCGGCCTCGCGACGAGCGGCGTGCTCGAGGGCGGCGACTGGGCGGAAGGCTGGCAGTACGGCCCGCTCAGCGTGCTCGAGCACGCGCTCTCCATGCGCGCGCTCGCGGACAACGGCGTGAACGTCGCGGGCGCGAGCGCCTGGGCGGACTCGCTCGTGCTCCGTTTCGCGAACGACCTCACCCCCGTGACGCATCAGGTGTTCGCCGCGGGCGACTCCGACAACACGTCGCCGAACCGCGATCCCGACAACGGCCCGCTGCTCGCCACCATCGCCGGCCTCGGCAGCGACCAGGCCAAGTCGTGGGCGCGCAAGCTCAACGCCGATCTCGGCCTGAAGAACGACAACGCGCTCTTCGACGCGCTGGCGGCCGCGCGCACCGGCGCGAGCAGCGACCTGCCGAGCGACGCCCCGACGAACCACCTCGCGAGCGGGACCGGCAACTGGTACCTCCGCGGCAACCACACGCCCGCGACGATTTGGGGCGTTTTCCAGTGTTCGCACCGGCTCGTCGCCGATCACCAGCACAACGACGCCGGCAACTTCGTACTCACGCGCGACGGGGACGACCTCGTCGTCGATCCGTCGCCGTACGGCACCGTCTCGACCCTGAGCAGCAACGCTCCGGCCGTCGATTCGAATTCGCTGCCCGACGGGTACTCGCCGAGCCAGGGCTTCTGGGGCAAGGCCACGAAGCTCGCTTGGGCGCGCCAGTCGAGCTCGGGCGTCGCGGCCGCGCGCTGCGACTACGCGGACCAGTTCAGCCGCGACGACGTGCCGAGCGACGTTGCGCGCGCTTTGCGCGACTACGTGCTCGTGCCGGACGGCGATTCCGGCGAGGTCGTCTTGATCGACCGCGTGGTCACGGGCGACGCGTCGCGCGGGCTGCACCTGCGCGTGCGCACGCCCGGTTCGTTCGCGCTCGCGTCGAACCGTGCGTCGGCGACGCTCGGCGCCTCGTCGCTCGCGGTCGAAGCGGTGTACGCGTCGAGCGGCGCGCCGAGCGTGCGCGCCACGCCGCAAGGCACGGAGTGCGAGTCCTCGGATCACAGCTGTGATCTTTCGCGCATTCCGGGCGGCACCGAGTACCGCATCGACGTGAGCGGGCCGAACGCCACCGCCATGCACGTGGTGGCGGCGCGCGCCGCGAACGCGAGCGCCGGCGCGCACACGCAGCTGTCTGGTGACGGCTTCCGTGGCGTCGTGATCCCGCGCGCGGGCTCGTCGGTCGCGGTCATCGCGAACAGCACGCCGGACGGCTCCACGGGCAGCTCGTTTTCGTACACGGCGCCGGCCGGCATGCTCCACGTCGTGGTCGACGCTCCGGTCGACGCGAACGGCAAGAGCGACGTGACCGCGAGCGCGGACGGCTCGAACTGCAAGGTGACGGTCACGCCGCACAGCGGCTCCGGCGACGGCTTCGACGGCGCGCCGCTCATCGTCGCGCTCGACGCGAAGTGCGGCGTGAGCGACGACGGCACGCAGGTGACGGCGCCGCCGGCCGATCCGACGGGCGGCACCGGTGGCGGCAGCGCAGCCGGCACCGGCGGAACGAGCGCGAGCTCGGGCGGTAGCGACACCGGCGCCGGCACGGGCGGTACGAGCTCGGGCAGCGGCGGCACGAGCGCGCAGGGCGGCTCCTCCACGAGCAGTGGCGGCACGGCGTCGAGCAGCGGTGGCACCGGCGGTTCGGCGTCGGGCAGCGGCGGCACGAGCGGCAGCGCCGGCAAAGGGCACGGCCATCGCAGGCGCTTCACGCAATTGTTCACGAGTCTCTTCGGCGGCTCGACCAGCGCGAGCAGCACGGCGAGCGGTCGGCTCTCCACGCTGAGCGCTGATTCCGAAACCGATGCGACCCCCGTCACGGGCAGCGTGCCCCAGGACAACGGAGGCGGCATCTCCTGCAGCGTCGCGAGCACGCCCGGCGGCAACCCCGGCGGCGTGCTCGCGGGAGCCATCTTTGCGGCTCTCGCGGTGCTGCGCCAACGCCGTCGCCGTCTCGTGAGCTGACGACACGGTGCACGTGAAAACGCGCGCTGTCGTTCGAGACGACAGCGCGCGTCAGGGTGACGCACGCTGCCGCTTTCAGGCGGCAGCGTGCGTCGCGCTTTTGTGGTCGTTACTTGTTCTCGGGCTGCAGCACCTTGAACTCGATGCGGCGGTTCTTCTCGCGACCCGCCTTCGTCTTGTTGTCGGCGATGGGCTGGTCCGAACCGTAGCCGTGCGTCTGGATACGCTTGGGATCCACGCCTTGATCGACGATGTACTGCTTGACCGAGTCGGCGCGATCTTGCGAGAGCTGGTCGTTCGTCGCCTTGTCGCCTTCGCTCGAGGTGTGGCCGCTGATCTCGAAGCCGATGCTCGGGTAGTCCTGCAGCGCGCGGACGGCCTGGTTCAAGACGGGCTTCGAATCCGGCCGGATCACGGCGCTGCCCTGCTTGAAGTAGATGCCCTGGACGACACCCGAGAACTTCTTCACGGCGTCCGGGATCTTGTCGGGGCAGCCGTCCTGGTCCTCGAACCCGTTCTTCGTCTCGGGCTCGTTGGGGCACTTGTCGACGTTGTCCGGAATGCCGTCGCCGTCCTTGTCGCGCACGGGGCAGCCGTCCGGCGGGATGCCGGGCTCGTTCGGGCACGCGTCGCACGGGATTGGCACGCCGTCCTTGTCCGGATCCGGATCGATGATCGGGCAACCCTTCGGGGCCGGACCGGCCTCGCGCGGGCAGTAGTCGTCACGGTCGAGCACGCCGTCGCCGTCGGTGTCCGGCGGGCAGCCGTCGGGGCCCGGACCCGCGTCGTTCGGACACTTGTCGGCCGAGTCCGCGAGGCCGTCGTGATCCGAATCCGGCGGCGGCGGGGGCGCTTCCTTGCGCGAGCGTTCGATCGTCGCCGAGAGGCCGAGCAGCACCTCGAAGTTGTGCGCCTGGCCGCTGCCGGCGTGATCGTTGGGCGTCAAATTATCGCGGAAATCGAAGCGGACGCCGAGGATGTGCGTCACCGGGATCTTCGCGCCGGCGCCGAACATCCAGCCTTGGTCCACGTCGGCGCCCATCGCGTGGCTCACGCCGCCGAGGCGCCCGTAGCCACCCACGAGGAACGGCGAGATCCAGGCCGTCGGCGCTTGCAGCACGAGGAAGGCGCGATAGCCGTAGAGCACGGCTTGGTTCGGCGTGCCCTTGACCTTGGAGCCCGCGGCCATCGCTTCACCCTCGATACCGAGGAAGGACAGCGGGTAGTAACCGAGGCGCGCGCCGCCTTCGGCGCCGAGCTCGTATTGGCGCTGCCGGTAGTCGTTGGCGCGAATGTTGTGGATGTTGCTCGGAATGAGCAATCCGCCGAACGCGCCGAGCTCGAGCACGTTGCCTTCCGGAGGCAGGCCGTCCTCGTACGGCTCGAACGGCTCTTGCGGCGGCGCTGCCGGAGCCGTCGGCGGCGCCACGGCCGGCGGCGGCGCGTCGGCCGTGGTCGTCGCAGAAGCGTCGGCGCCGTTCGACGTCGAGAGCGAGGCGCCTGCCGACGCTCCAGCCGTCGGCGGCGCATCCTGCGCGAGTGCGCCGGTGGCCGTCGAAGCAGCCAACCCCAAAACCTGCACGAAGACGATCCGCTTTGACATGTAAGAGCCTCTCTCTCCGATCCGGGCTCGAAATTAGCCCCTGCGGTGAGCGTTCCCGCAACACCGGTATCAGACTCGGCGGCTCTTTGTAAACTCTTTATAAAGAAGGCTTAACGGGCGCGTGCGCTCAGGTGCGCGCGGCGGCCCGTGCGAGCAGCGGGCGAAGTTCATTAAGCTCCGCGACGCGCGCCGGATCGGGCAACCCTTCGGGACTATCCGCCTCGATTAAGAGGAGTGCGGGGAATACTGCCTTACCGAGACAGGCATAGAGTGCGAAAGCGGCGGATCCGAGCACCTCGTAGTAGGACTGCGGGATCCCTTCGGCGCTCTCCTTATTGAAGCAGTCCCGAACCACGAAGTCTTTCCCGGCATGGTAGGCGGCTGCGAAGACCTGCGTGCGCGGTCCGCCGGTCCTGAGCGAGAACTTGAGCTCGCGCCGGAGCCCGTCGATGTCGTCGCGCAAGCCGAAGCGGACGCTCAGGTTCTGGCGATCCGAAGTCGCGGTCAAAATCAACGGTGAGCGCGCGCCGAGGTGATCGGCGACGACACGCAACGCCATCCCGAGCACGCCGTGCGCCGAGCCGCCGCTCTCGAGGCTTTGCTTCACTTCGTGGATGCGCTCCTTGAGCGCCCGCGTCGCGTCCGCCGTGACGCCGCGACTGCCGTGCCCGCCCGGCGGTGCCTTGGAGACGTTGCGGATGAAGCGGCTCGACTTCAAGTCGTTGCCGAGGAGCGCCGCGTAGCGCTCGGTGAGCGAGCCTTCGACGTGCTCGAGGATCTTGGCGAGCGCCTCGCCGTCCATCGCGAGCAGGTGCTTGTGCTTGGTGAGCAGGTCGCGAATCGCGCGCTCGCGGTTTTCCGGCGGTTCGCGCGTGACGAGGTCGCAGAGCTCGTTGCTGAAAGCCGCGAGGGCGTTCAGTCGATCCCCCGGACGCTCGAGGTTTTGCCCGCCGAGCTCGCCGGCCGCCATCGCGTTCTGCACGTGCTCGGGGAGCTGCCAGCTTTTCGCGATGGCCGCGCCGAGCTCCTCGAACGAGATGCCGAGCACGCGTTTGGCCGCGAGCGTCGCGCCGAGGCCGTCGCCGACGCTCACCGCTTCGACCTGATCGAAGAGCTCGGGCAGGTACACGAGCACGAGGTGGCGGCCGAGGTTCTTGAACATCGCGCACACGGTCGCTTCGTCGTCGTTCACGCGCGCGTACGTGGCGAGGTTCCGCGCGAGCTCGCTGCTGACGAGCGCGCTGATCGCCGATTCGGAGACGCGCTCGGGCTCCTTGCCGGTGCCCGACGTCTTGAACAAGCTGATACTGAGCGCGAGCGAGCGAACGCGATCGAAGCCGAGGATGACGATCGCGTGCTTGATGCTGTAGATGCGGCCCCCGAAGCGGCGCGCGTAGTTCGCGTTGACGACGCGCAAGAGCTTCGCCGTGAGGGCGTAATCCTTGAGGATGGTGTCGCCGAGCTGTCCGGCCGAGAACGCGCCGTTCGCGTCCGCCTTGTGGCTCACTTCGCCCATCGTGCGCGCAAACGCCGGGAAATCCCCGCGGCGCTGCAGGCGCGAGAGCAGGGTCGCGACGGTGGATTCACCGTCGGGCGCGGCGTCCGCAGCTTTCGCGTCGACCGCGGCTTTCGGGTCGGCACCTTTCCGTGCCGGCGGGGCTTTCGCCACGTCGCGCGCGCCCGCAGGGAGCGGCGCACGTACGGGCGCGACGGGGCGTACCGGCTCTGCCGGCGGCGGCGTCGCGACCCGAAATTCGGCGGGCGGCGCCGGCAGCGGGCGCGCCGCTTCGGCGACGCGCAGCTCTGCGGGCGGCGGTGTCGCCACGCGCGGTTCGACGACCGGTGCGACGGCGACGCGCGTCGTCTCGAGCGCAGGGGGCGCGGCTCGGACGGCCGGGAGCGGCTCGGTATGCACGGCAGGCGGCACGGACGCGAGACGCGTCGGTCGTTCCGCGAGCGCGGCGCGCTCGGCGGGCGTCTCGACAGGGCGCGGCGGCGGGCTCACCACTGCGTCCGGATTCGCGAGCGCTTTCGCCAGCGCTTCGGCCAGGGCGCGCGCACCCGGCGGCCGATCGGCTGGGTTTTTGGCCAGACACGTCTCGACGAGGCGCGCGACGTTCTCCGGCACCTCGGCGACGTGCTCGCGGATCGGACGCACCGCGTCGCGCACGTGCATCACCATGAGCATCATGTCCGACTCGTGGTGGAAGACGGGCGTCCCGGTGAGCATCTCGTACGCGATCGCGCCGAGTGAGTAGAGGTCGCTCTGCGGCGTCACGCGCGTCGGCTCGCCGAGCGCTTGCTCGGGCGCCATGTGCGTCGCCGTGCCGAGCACCTGCCCGGCGCGTGTTTGCGTCGGCGCCGACGCGCTCGAGATGAGCTTCGCCACCCCGAAGTCGAGCAGCTTGAGCCGCAGCGGCCCGCCCTCGAGCACGAGCACGTTGGCCGGCTTCAGATCGCGGTGCACGATGCCCGCGCCGTGCGCCGCCTCGAGCGCCCAACAAATCTGCTCGAGATACGGCTTCATCGCCGCCGCGCTGAATTTGCCGTGCTCGCGCATCACGTGGCGCAAGCTTTGCCCCCGCAGGAGCTCCATCACGTAGTAGAGCGCGCCGTCGAGCTCGCCGAAGTCGAGGATTTCGACGATGTTCGGATGGTTCAGGCTCGCCGTCACGCGCGCCTCGGCGAGGAAGCGCGCCGCGAGCTCGGGCTGCGCGTTCACGCTCTGCGACAGGAACTTCACCGCCACTTCGCGGCCGAGTTGCGGATGTCTCGCTACATAAACCGACCCCATCCCACCCCGCGCGAGCGGGCGATCGACGACGTAATTTCCCACGCGCCGCCCGATCCAGCGCTCACCGAGCGCGTCGGGGTCGCAGATCGGCTCCGCGCTCAGCTGCTTGGTTGCCGCTTCGAAAAGGGAATGCATCGGCGAGCGGTCTCGTTTCGATCCAACTCACCGAACGGTCGTTTTCGGGACAACGTCAGTCCCTAGTACGACGAAAACTTCACGAAGTTTCCAAAGCGGAGGTGCGCGTCTTCCCTACCTCGCACAGGGACGAACCTCGCCGTTCTCGCCGCAGGGGCTCAAAGTCGCGGGTTCGGGCGTGGGCAAGCCGCTTTCGTCCATGCGCGCGCTCTCCGTGCGAAAGCGCACGACCTTGGTCTTCGTGAGCTCGAGCTCGAGCAGCCAGCCGAGCCGCGCTTCGGGTGCGTCGAAGCCGTCGAACACGAAATTACCGAGACTGTAGACGATGGGTTTACCGCGGTAGTACTCCGCCCCTTGCGTGACGTGCGGGTGCGAGCCCACGACGGCGTCCGCACCCGCGTCGAGCATGCGCCGCGCGAGCTCCCGCTGTCGCGCCGACGGCCCCGGCTCGTATTCCCAACCCCAGTGCATGAACGGAATCACGATGTCCGCGCCCGCGTGCCGGGCGGCGCGGATGTCGCGCACGACGTCCTCGTCCTCGCTCCACGCGACGCCCGCGCGCGCCGGGCCGGCCTCGAAGCGCCGCGGTAAGAACTCGTCGTAGCCGAGCAGGGCGATGCGTACGCCGCGCCGTTCGACGAAGAGCGCGCGATGGGCGCTGCCGAGATCACGACCCGCGCCGAAGAACGGGAGCTTGTTCTGGTCGAGGAAGCTCATCGTCTCGAGCAGCGCGCCCGTGCCGTAGTCGCCGCTGTGGTTGTTCGCGAGCGAGACGGCGGTGAAATGCCGCGCGAGCACCGGCACCACCTCTGGGTTCGCTCTGAACGTGAAAATCTTGTCGATGGGCGCGCCGCCGGTCGCCACCGCGCATTCGAGATTGCCGATCACGGCGTCCGCGCGTGAAAACACGTCCGCGAAGGGCGTGAACGGATCGATGCCGGCGGCGATGGCCTTGCCCGGGCCGCCGTCGAGCATGACGTCGCCGACGAACACGATTCTCACGCCGTCCTCCGCCGCTGCTCCACGCGTGAAGGCGCACGCTGCCGCGAGCATGGCGATCGCGAGTGCCTTCATCGGTCCACCCACGCGCACGCGTACGCGAGCTCCCCGCCGTCGTCGTCGTAGACGCGCTGGTGTCCGGTGAACCCAGCGCTTCCGGTCGCGAACGGCGGCAAATACTTCGCTTCGTTCACGATCACGGGCGTGCCGTCCGTCACCTGAAACGTGTACACGCGCAAGCTCGCGAGATCCGGAGGCGCCGTGACGTAGACGAACTTGATCGCGAATCGATCACCCGCCGGAAGCTCGGGCACGCGGTACGGGTCGGGGGCCGGATCGACGCGCACCGTGCTCGAGGCGCCGTCCGCGGAGTAGGTGCATTCGACGCGCGGCGAGACCGCGGGCACGCGCGGGCAGGGCGGCGAAGGCGCCGCGCAGCCGACGACGCCCGCGACGCTCGTGACAGCGAGGCAACGAAACGGTGCTCGAATCCGTCGCGGCGGTCGGGCTCTCTGCATGGCGCGCGAAGATAGCGTTCGAAAACCGGACGCCTACTCCGAAAGTCGAACTCGCAATTTCCGCATACGCCGTAGATCCGGCAAAACTCGCACGGCGCTAGAAGGCACGGCATTTGCTGACGTGGGGCGCGCCCAGGAGGGAAGCCGTCCTCATGCAAACTCATTTCGTTCTCGCCGCTGTCGCCGCGCTGTCGCTCGGTCTCACCGGCTGTGGTCAAGCTTCGCCGGGAGCAGCCTCGGACTCGATCGGTCAGGGAGTCCAGGTTTCGCCGTCGGGAACCGTGACTTCCGCGACGTACACGATTACGGGACCGAACGGCTTCGCCAGCGCCGGCAGCGTGCCGGTGGGCGATAGTCTCGACGTGACGTTCAGCGTGAGCCAGCTCCCCGTCGGACAAGGCTACGAGGTCGACCTGAGCGCGATCGCGAGCGACAACGTCACTGAGTGTAGTGGGAGCACGGCGTTCGACGTGACGACGCCGAACTCGATGACGACGCTGACCGTTCACCTCGACTGTGCGGTCAACCCCGGCAGCATTCAGGTGCAGGGGACGTTCAACATCTGTCCCATGATCGACGATTTTTCGGCTGCGCCCCTCGTCGTCAACGTGGGCAGCGCGTCGAGCATGTCGGTCATCGCTCACGACGCCGACCACGGACCGAGCCCGCTGAGCTATGCGTGGTCGGTGAACGGCGTCCGCTTGCCACGCCAAACCGCGACGACCTTGAGCTTCGTCTGTAGCTCGCACGGTGACGTGAACGTCGCCCCGATCGTCTCGGACGGGGATCCCAACCCGACCTGTGCCGACACCGCCAGCGTGAAGGTGACCTGCCAATGAAACGCTCCGCCAACTCCCGCGTGCGCTCGCTGCTTCCCGCGCTCGCTCTCGTGCTCGCTGGTTCCGTCGCCCTGGTCGGCTGCGGCAAGGGCGATGCGCCCACCGGCTCGGGCAGCCAGTCGTGGTCGCAAGACAGCTCCAGCGGCGCTACGGGCTCGATTTCCCTCGAGCTCACGACGCCCCAGGGCGTCACCTTCACCGGCTTCAGCTACGCGATCGTCGGGCCTAGCTTCACGAAGGGCGGGACGCTCGACGTTTCGCACAGCACGACCATCTCCGCGCTCATCGACGACCTCCCGCCGGGCGCTGGTTACACGATGACGCTCATGGGCACGGCCGCCGCGCCGAACCAGGCGACGTGCACGGGCTCGTCGCCGTTTAGCGTCACGGCGGGTCAGGTCACGGACGTTTCCGTGACGCTCGCCTGCCACCTGCAACAGCAACAGCCGCCGCCACCGCCCGCGCCAGGGGTGCCTGTTCCGCCGTATGCACCCGTCGCCCTCGGCTTTGCGCTGCTCGCGCTCGGTACCTTCGCCATGGGGCGGCGCCGCGCAGCCGTCTAGGCCGCGCGCGTCGTGGCGCGCGTTCACTGGGTCGGCTTCGTCTCGAGCATCACGTTGTCGAAGTAGACGCTCGCGGACGCCGCCGGCGTATCTTTGATCGCGTTCAGCGCGACCGAGACGGAGCCGATCGGCATCAGCGGGACGCCGCCCGCGTTGACGACCGACCATGCTCCCTTCACGTCGCTTGCCGGCGCTTCGAATGAACCGGCGGTGACCCCGCTGCAATCGCTGCTCGTGAAAAACGTAGCGCTCACGTCGGCCTGATTGTGCGCGCTGTCGTCATCGGGCGGCTCCACGAAGACATTCGCCCACGCGACGATGATCTCGTTCGTGGAGGTGAGCGGCACGCATTGAACGGCGCTCCCGCGCGGCGTTTCGACCGTCAGCTTGCCGGAGCCGGACGGCGTGTCGTCGAGCGCGTTTTGCGGATCCCACATCCACGTCGCACCGGCCATTGCCGTCCAGCCGTCAACGTCGCTCGTGAAGCTCGGATTTTGGACCAGCGTCACGGTGCAATCGGCGACGCCGTCGGTATCGAGATCCGCGCAGCCGTCGACGAGCGTGCTGGGGGCGGGCGGCGTCGTTCCGCCGTTGCCGTCGCCGCCCGTGTCATCGCCCCCGGGCATGAAGGAACCGGCCGCGCCTGAACCCGCGGGAACGAGCTGCCGGTCGTCGACCGAACAAGCGAGACAGCCGAACGCGAGCGCGCACGCCCAGACTCCGATCGCTCCGTACCGCATCGTCACCGAGCCGTGACCCGCGCCGTCGTGAATGTTCGGTAAGTACTTTTCATGGGACGCGCTGCTTCGAACCTCATCGCCAAGCTCGTTGGTTCCGCGCTCGTGATCGCGGGCGTGACCGTTCTTGCGCCGCGGGCCGCCCACGCGCAAGTCGTGCAGAACTGTCAGACGAGCCAATACCTCGATCGCGCGAGCCCAAATGATGATCGCGACATCATTTGGGACTTTAGCATCTCGAGCGACCCCGAGCGCTGCATCCAGATCCAAGCGGGGCAGACCGTCGTCTTCCACGGCGACGTCGTCAACACGCACCCCATTGCGGGATCCGGCGGCACGATGCCGAGCCCCGTCGACACGAACCTCGTCATCAAAACGGTCAACGGCGCCACCACTGGTTCCGTCACCTTTCCGAGTCCAGGGATTTTCGGCTACCAGTGCCTCAACCATAGTTCGATGAAGGGAGCGATTCAGGTGATCGCCGCTTCTCAGCCTGCCGCGGCTCCAGCCCTCTCGCCCTGGCTCGCTCTCGGGCTCACGCTGCTCTTGCTCACGAGCGGGCTCGCCATGATCGCCGGCCAACGGCAGAGCCGCCGCTCCGCCGACTCGTAGGTCTTCCGCTGGTTTCAGACGAGGATGGCGGCGATGCGCGCCCACGACCAATACGCCGCGACCGCGCCGACCACGTACAGCGCCGGCCTGCGAGCGCGGCCGAGGTAGCGCTCGGCGAACGGCAGCCGCACCAGCGCTAGCGCGACCAGCACCGCGAAGAGTTGGCCGATCTCGACGCCGACGTTGAAGCTGAGGAGCGCGAGCGGCAGGTGGCTCTGCGGTAACCCGACGTCCTTCAGCGCGCCCGCGAAGCCGAGGCCGTGGACCAGGCCGAACAGGAACGAGACGAGCGCGGGCATGCGTCGCGCCAGGGTTTCACGTTCGCTCAGCGCCTCGCTCGCGACGAGGACGATCGAGAGGGCGATCGACGCTTCGACCGGGGGCGAGCGCAGGCTGAGCCAGCCCATGACGCTGCACGCGAGCGTGATGCTGTGCGCGAGCGTGAACGCGGTGATCGTACCGACGAGGCGCTTGCGAAAGCCGACGAGGAAGAGGAGGCTCGCGACGAACAAGAGGTGATCGACGCCGCCCAGAATGTGCTCGATGCCGAGCCGGACGTAGGCACGTAGGATTTCAGCCTTGCCGCGTCGGTCCTCGGCGGCGCCGAAGAGCTCGACTTTCGGATGCGCGCTCGTCAGCGTGTAGACGCTGCTTTGACCGTCGCGCCAGTAGACTTTCACGATCGCGGCCGAGTAGCGCTCCCCGACTCCCCGGATCGAGAGCGCGCCCTTCAGCCCTTCCGCTCCGCAATGCAGGAGGTTCGGCTCCGTTCGGCAGCGCTCGGGCCAGCTCGGGACGAGGTCGTCGCCCATCGGTCGCTTGTCGTTCGTGGCCGACCAGAGCCACACGAACTCGCCGGGCGAGGTTTCGCGCACCTCCATCTCGGCCATCGTCATTTCGTGCGCGTGGCTCGCGCCCGGCAGCGAGAGCGCGAGCGCGCACAAGAGCCCGACGAAACAGCGGCGCAGGGCGCGGGCGACGTTCATCGCTGCTTCTCGTACGTCACGGCGTACTTCTGCCCGAGCGCGCGCACGGCGTCCGTGCGTTGCTGGGCGGCGGTCGCATCGACCCAATCCTGAGAGACGACGCTGCGATACGCCGCGAACTGAGCAGGCTTCGCCGGAATCAGCGCGTCGAGGCGCAGCGCGCGGAAGCCGTCCTTCGTGCTGACCGCTTGCCACACGCCGGGCTTCGCCGTCGCGAGCAGGTTCGCTAGTCCCGGGCCGTAGCTCTGTTCCAGGTTCGCGCGCGGTCGACCCTTGAAGACGCGCAGGCCCGCCTTCGCGTCGCCCGGCGTTCCGCCGTTCAGCTCGTCGACGAAGGCGCGCACGGCCGCTTCCGAGGCGTCGCCGGACAGCGCGGCCTCTTCGAAGTCGTAGCGCTCCGGTTCGTCGTACCTCTCGCGGTGGCTCTCGAACCAGGCGCGGAGCGTATTGTCGTCCGGTTGCGGCAGCTTCACGTTGCTGTCCACCACGCTGAGCGCCTTGAAAATCACGCGCTGGCGGATGGCTTCGTCGCCCTTGTCCACTCCGAGCGCGAGCCCCTCGCGGTAGAGGATTTCGTTGTCGAGCCAGACGCGCCGGAGCGCCGTGAGCTCTTCCGCGTTCGGCTCGTGTCCGCGCGACGCCTTGAACGTCTCGATCGCCTCGCGGTCCGCGGCTGCGCTCACGACGATGGTGTGTGAGCCGTCGTCCTTCGCATTGAGCAGGTGATCGAGCCCGAAGAGCAGCCCACCGAGCAGCACGAAGTGCACGAGCGGTTCACGCGCGAGCGCTTTCAGCGTCAGGCGCGGTCGCGGTTCGGGCTTGCTTTCGGCGGGTGCTGCGGCCGCGGCGGGTTCGACGAGCGGGGTAGTGATCTGCATGGTGGAATCCGCTGAAACGTGGAACGGCGCCGCGCGATTTTCGCGCGGCGCCGCCCGGTTACGCACCGTTCCGAGGAACGGGTTTTCGGTTACTGCACTCCTGCGACCGGCGTCGAGCCTGCGACCTCGACGTAGATCGGGTTCGCGTAAAACCAGAGGTCCGACCACGCCGCCACGTCGAACGAGACCGCGCGCTTACCCGCGATGGGCGAAGCGCCCGTCGCCGTCGCCAGGTGATCCGGGCAACCGTCGAACTGGCTGCTCGCGCTGTGCGTCACCGTGCAGGGGATCGCCAGACGAGTCGTGTCGTTCGCGTTCGTGTACACGTCCGAGAGCGGGTTGCCGCTCGCGTCCGTCTCGAACGGCACCGCCGCCGGCAGGTTCGTGCCGCGGACGCGGACGTACTGCGACGCCGAGGCCGCCGCGATGGTGTACGTCATCACGTAGAACGTCGAGCCGTCCACGGGGGAGGTGACCTTCGTCCAGGGCGTCGAGCCGTTCTGGTTGAACGTCTTCAGCACCGCGGTGCTCGTGTTCTTCGCCGCGTCCGGCACGTTGGTGAGACCGGTCGTCGTACCGTCCGCCTTGAGCCAGTCGGTGTTCGCCGGCCACGCGCCGGAGTAACCGGCCGTTCCCGGCGTGCGATAGCCCGTGACCGCGCCGCCGATGAGATCGACGTGGTCGAGGACGGGCGCGTTGATCGGGACGTTCAGGTTGACCTGAGCGAGCGACGGGTTCGCGAACGTGTAGGGCGAGAAGTTCGCGCCCGCGGGGTCGCGCACGGCGATGGCGACCACGATGTCGGTGCCCGACGCGACGGGGAGCTTCTGCCCCATCGTCGCGCAGTTTGCGCGGCTCACGGATTGATCCGTGGTCGCCGCGTTCGCCGCGAGCTCGCTCACGATCGCTGCGGGCGTGCCGCTGCAAGCGACGAACGCGAGCCGGTCGATGAGCTGGCCCTGGGTCCCGAAGTTGTTGCCGCTGCGCAGGCCGTCCACGATTTGCTGGGGCGTCGGCTTCGCGCCGTTGCTGCGCACCATCGTGTAGTTGCGCTGGTACTCGCCGGGGAAGAAGTCCTGCGTCGTGCGGCGGTCGTCCGGACCGAAGCTGCCGCGGTTGTGCCAGTCCGAGCTCGCGAAGAACCAGAAGTTGCGGCCTTCACCGAGCAGCGCGTCCCAGACGCCGCCGACGATGCCGCCGTAGACGCCGGTGCCGCCGAAGGTCGTGCCGCCGACGCTGTCCGTCTTCACGCCGTTGATGGTGTTGCGGAGCACCTGGTACTCGCCGCGGTTGGCCGAAGCGCCGTGACCCGGCTGCGTCTCGAAGCCGAACGCCGTCTTCGGCGCGGCGTTGTTGAAGTCGCGGAGATGCTCGACGTTGAAGCCGTTGTCGCCCGCGGGGTTGAACTGACCGGCGCGCTCGAGGTGCGCCGGCACGTAGTAGCTCGTGTTCTCGTGGAACTGCTTCATCCACTTGAGACCTTCGACCGTCTTCGCGTGGCCGACGGTGCCGTGCGTGCTGTCGCTCGGCTGCGTGAGCTTGTGGCCCGTCGCGTTCCAGTTCGGGTCCGCGCTGTTCGCGCTGCCCGTCACCGAGCAATCCCACTGGTTCGTGGTGCCGCGGCTCGTGTCCGTGTCGCCGCGGTCGAAGCAGTACTCGAACTGCGCGAGACCGTCCGCGTTACCCTTCGCCACGTAGGGCGGGGCGGTCGGGAGCGCCGCGGGGTCGATCGTCGCGGGGATTTGGCCCGTGATGACGGACATCGACGTGTGCTCGTGACCCGGCACCACCGTCTCGATGCCGATGAAGAGCGGCAGGTTCTTGTAGGCGTTGAAGTACTCGACGAGCGGGTACTGGAACTCCTGAATCGATTCCCAGCGCCACATGTTGTGGCTGCCGTCGCCCGCGAGCGAAACGTCACCCTTTGGCGTGACACCGGAGGCGTCCCACGTCGTGTTCGGATCCTTGCCCGCGATGAACGGGTAGGCCGGCGTCGCGAGCGTCGAGTCCTCGACGAGCGTGCAGTTGCGGTTACCGTTGCCGCCGTGGCCGGCCTGGACGAACCAGTCGAGGCCCCAGGGCGTGTCCGTGCGGTCGGTCGCCTTCTTGATGAGCTTCTCCATCGAGATGGTGCCGTCGGAGCAGGTCGTGTGGTTGTGGAAGTCGCCCGCGACGTAGGTGCCGGGCGTGGGGCCCGCCGCCGAACACGTGATGGTCGTCGTCTGCGTGTCGGCGCAGGAAGCCGCCGGATCGCCGTCGCTCACCTTGAGCGTGAGCGTCGTGGTACCCGCGGTGTCACAGGTGAACGTCGTGCTCGCGCCGGTCGCGCTCGAGAACGAGCCGTTCGGTGCCGTCCACGCGTAGGCGAGCGCGCTCGGGCCCGCGTCGCTGTCGTGCGCAGCCGCCGCGAGAGCGACCGTGCCGCCGACCGCCACCTCGGCCGGATTCGCCGAGATGCCGTCGATGGTCGGGCAGATGTTGAGCACCCCGGACACCAGCACGCTGCCGGTGCGCGCCGCTTGGCGGCAATCGACCGAGACCGTCACGGGCGTCGTCTGGTGCGCCGTGACGTTGAACGTCGCCGAACCGCCGCAGGTCGTGGAGCCGTCGGTGCTCGTCGCGGAGAGCGTGATCGAGTAACCGTTGCCGGCGGGGATGCCGCCGACGAGCGTCGTCAGCTGCGACGACTTCGACACGTCGACCGGGCCGGACTTCGAGAAGCCGCCCGGACCCGTCACCACGTAACTCGCGCTCGCGAGCGTCGTGCCGTTCGCAAGTCCCAGCGCCAGGTTGACTTGACCCGTGACACCGTCCGAAGCGGTCGGCTTGACGGCATTGCCTTCACTGCTGCAACCGCTGAGGCAGGCGAAGCCCGCCATACCAAGAGCCAAAATCGTCAACTTATGGGTACGCATCATCGGTGGTTCTCCGCGCTGAGCTGAAAGGGGCGTGCTCGTGCGACGCGGGCCCCTTGAGCAAGACGCGGGCCAGCGCCGCTCCGTGCTGCACCGGCGCACCACACGCGCGAAACGGCGCGTTTTCGGTCGCCCGCTGCGGCCTGCGCGGCGCCAGTTCACGCGCGCCTCCGAATTCCGGAAAAGCGCTCCGAAATTCAATTAAGTTTCATGGTGATCACGTGACAATTCAGGGACTTACGGCGCTCGAGGCGGCTGGTCCGGAGGTCATGAACGCGAGCAAGCGGGACGCTTCCGTGCGTGCAGGTTGAATGCGTGACAGCTCCGCGAGCAGCGTGCGCGCGCCGTCGCGGTCCGAACGCGCGAGCGCGCGCGCCATCGACAAGAGCGGATCGTACGCGGGTCGAAAATCGGGACTGATGCGCAGCACGGCGAGGAGCGGCTCGCGCACCTGAGCGAGCATCTCGTCGACGCGCGGCGACGGGTGCACGTCGCGCCCGCTCGCGATGAAGCGATTGCGCGCTTCGAGGTACGCGGCGACGCGCGCGCGAAACGCCGCGTTCGGCGCGCCGTCGAAGAGCTCGTCGGGGTCGAGCGAGAGCTCGGCGAGCAGCGCGCTCAACCGTTCGGCGGGACTCGAGTCCGGCGCGTACGTGACGCGCGGCGCGCGATACGCGACGACCGGACGATCGTCGGTGTTCGGCTCGGCGCTGCTCGAAAACCGCGCGAGCGCCCGTGGTCCCGCGACGAAGCTCCCGAGCACGGCGAGCTCGTCGTCGAGGCCGAGCTCGGCTACGTCGCGGGGCAGGGCCACGTGGGCGAGCCGCGCCTCGAGCGCCCCCTGCTCGAACCCGCGCTCGTGCTCGCGCCCCACGAGCCCGATGACCGGCGTTTCGAGGCTGTTGTTCGCGAGCAGCGCGAACGCGCGCGGGAAGACGCTCGCGAACGAGCGCACGATGCTGCGCAGCGTGTCGAGGTCGAGCTGGTGCAGCGGCAGCCATTGGCAAAACACGCCGTCGGCCGCGAGACGGCGGCGCACGGCCGCGAAGTGCTCCACCGTGTAGAGCGCGCCCGAGCCGCTCCGCGCGGGATGGAAATTGTCGGAGACGATGAGGTCGTAGCGACGCTCGCTCGCGTGGACGTAGCGGCGCGCGTCGGCCGCGATGGCGTGCAGGCGCGGAGGCGCAAAATCGCTCGGCTCGCGCGCGAAATACTTCGACGCGGCGATGACCTCGGGCAAGAGCTCCACCGCGTCGACCGCGAGCGTCGGATCGTCGGCGGCCGACGCGGCCGTGACGCCCGTCCCGAGGCCGAGAAACAGCGCCCGCGCGGGCTTCGGATGCAAGAGCAGCGGCAGCCACGCCTGGCGCGCGTCGACGTAGCGCGTCGCGCTCGAGCCCTCTTGTTCGCGGTCGTCGATGCGCAAGCGCCGCACGCCGTCGGCGTCGGCGACGACGCTCACCGCGGCCATGACGCCCTCGGCGTAGCTTTCGACGTGGCCGCCCGCCGGCACGTCGATGAACGTGAGCGGCGGCGCGAAGAAGAGGAGCAGGAGCAGGCCCGCGGCGGGCAGTAATACGACCCTGGTCCACCAGGTGCCGCGTCGCACCAGCGCGAGGTACCCGCCCGCGACGACCGCGGCGAGCGCCTTCGCTCCGAGCGCGGGCAACGCGACGACACCGAAGAGCACGGGCGCCGCGGCCGCCGCGAGCGTGTTCACGCCGAAAGCCCGGCCGAAGGTCGCGCCCGCGGCGTGCGCCGAACGACAGAGGTGGCTGAAAAGCGCGCCCATCGCGACGGTAGCGGGTCCGAACGAGACGAGCGCGAGCACGGCCTCGCTCGCGAGCGCGCCTGCAAACGTGCGGCCGAACGCGTCGGCGGCCCACGCGCGGATGCTCTCCGCGGCCCAGAGCGACGCGGCGCCCGCGAGACACGCGACCGAAAGCGCCGCGAGCAAGCGGTCGCCGAGCGCGTCGCGGTCGCCCCTCGCGTCGAAGAAGCGCCGGTACGCGGCCGCGCCGGCCGCCGTGCCCGCGAGGTACACCGCGAGCAAGAGCGCGAACGTGTACACGGTGTCTTCCGTGACCTGGCTCGCCACGCGCACGACGAGCACTTCGTAGCCGATGCCGAGAAACCCCGTCGCGGCGAGGCGCACGAGTGCGCGGCGTGACGCGAGCGGGTCGGTCTCGCGCGGCTCCGTCGACGCGACGTGCGGCGGCGTGCTCCCACCAAAAACAAACGAAGCACCCAGCGCCGCGACGAGGTTCAGCGCCACGCACACGAGCCCGCTCTGCGTGAGGCCGAACGCGGGAATGAGCCAAAACGCGCACGCGAGCACGCCGAGCACGGCACCGAGCGTGTTGCTCGCGTACAGGTGCGCGATCGAACGAGCGCTGCGGCCGAGCTTGAGGCGCTCCATGGCGGGAAGCGAGGCGCCCATCGCGGCGGTCGCCGGTAAAAATGCGAGAAACGCCGCGCCGAAGGCGACGGACCACTGCCGGAGCGGTGACGGCTCGACGCCCGTGAGCGCTTCGACCACGCCTTGGAGTCGGGTTCCGAGCACGAGCACGAGCGCGCTCCAGAGGGCCACGACGAGCTCGGCACCGGCGTACCAGCGGAGTGGGCGCGCGCTCTGCTCGATGCGCGTGCCGAACACGAGGCCGCCTGCGGCGAGACCGCCGAAGAACGCCGTCACGACCGCGAGCACGGCCGCCGACTCGTGTCCGAGCCAGAGCGAGCACTCTGCCGTCCACACGATTTGGTAGCCGAGTCCGGCGAAACCGGACGCGAGCATGAGGACGTGCGGCGCGAAGCCGCGCCAGCCGTCGCGGGTCAACCGCCGAACCGGATGACGTAGCCCCACGAGTCGAGCTGCGCCGGAATGGAGTTGAACGAAAGCGTGATGCGTCGCTCGCCCTGGTTCGGCGGCACCGCGTGCATCAGGTAACTCGGAAAGAGCACCATGTCGCCGGGCTCGGGCGCGGGGCTCACCCACTTGTCGGCGCTGAACTCGTTCGGCGTCGTGCCCTTGTGATCGTTTTTGAACATGAAGTCGTGGCCGCCGGGCGACTTCATGAACACGGTTTGCGAGCCCGGGTGCGTGGGCGTGAGGTAAACGACGCCGGAAATGAAGCTGTTGGCGTGGTTGTGCATCGCCTGGCGGCCGCCCTGATCGAGCACGTTCACCCACATTTCCTTGAGCCCCCAGCCGAGCGCTTCGCCGAAGAGATGGCGCCCGAAGTCGACGAGCTTCGGCTTGATCAGCGCCGCGGCGTCGCCGAGCAGCGGGCTGTCGCTCGGCTTGAGCATCTCCGTGTGCGAGAGGTTCTGCGACGAGCTGTTGTCGCGCGTCGCGCGCGCGCTGAAATGCTCGACGAGGCCCTGGACGAGCGCGGGCGTCAGCGTGCCGCGCGCGCGCATGAAGGGGATCGGAAAGAGCCCGAAGACCTCGTCCATGCGAGTCCTCGTATCCTCGCTCGGCGATCACTTCAACGGTTTACGGGGAACTTCGCGAGCTTGTATTGCAGCGTGCGGCGGTGCAATCCGAGCACGCGCGCCGCTTTGGAGACGTTACCGTGACAATCCTGTAGAACCCGCTCGATGTGCTCGCGCTCGAGGCGCGCGAGCGTCGGTGTTTCGAATGGCGGCTCGGCGTTCGGCGGCACTTCGTCCGTGAAGGCCGAGAGGATGCGGTCGGCGTGGCACGGCTTGGTCAAGTAGTCGCGCGCGCCGAGGCGCACCGCTTCGACGGCCGTCGCGATGCTGCCGTAGCCGGTGAGGACGACCAGCTCGAGCTCGGCATCGAGCGCGCGGAGCTCGCGGATCAGCTCCAAGCCGTTCGGCCCGGGCATGCGCAAATCGACGACGGCGCGCTCGAACCGCGCGGCGCGAGCGAGCGCGAGCGCCTCCGCGTAGTCCTTGGCGCTCGAGACGCGATAGCCGCGTTCGCCGAGCGCGCGGGCGAGGCGCGTGCGGAAGCGTTCGTCGTCGTCGACCACGAGGAACGTCCCCGCGGTCGTCATGCGGTCCCCACGTTGGCGACCGGGAGCTTGAGGACGGCGCGCGTGCCGCCGCCCGCGCGCGCCTCGAACGCGAGCACGCCGCCGTGACTCTCCGCGAACGCGCGCGCCAAAAACACCCCGAGCCCGAGGCCGCGCCCCGGCTGCTTGGTCGTGAAGAACGGCTCGCCCACGCGTCCCAGCACTTCGGGCGGGATGCCGGCGCCGCGGTCCTCGATCGAGATAGAGACGTAGGCGCCGCCCGCGGCGACGCGCACCGTCACGCGTTCGTCGCCGGCGCTCGCCTCCATCGCGTTTTGCACGAGCGCCGCGATCGACTGCGCGAGCGCGCCCGCCGGCGCTTGCAAGCGCAGCTCCGGTGCCTCTTCCACGACCTCGACGCGCTCGAGCGTCTCGCGCGCGAGGTGCGAGCGCAGCGACTGCACGACTTCTTCGGCGCGCACGTCGAGCGGCGCGTCGCTCCGCTCCCGCGCGTGCGTCGTGAGTTGCCCGAGGATGTCGCGGCAGCGCTCCGTTTCGAGCTCGATCAGCCGCAAATCCTCGGCGACGGCGGCGGCGTTCGGCAAGCGTTCGGCCGCGGCCAGCGCTTCGTGCGCGGCGACGGCGATGGTGCCGAGCGGCGTGCCGAGCTCGTGCGCGGCGCCCGCGGCGAGCGTGGTGAGCGACGCCAGGCGGGCATTGCGCGCGCTCGCGACGCGCAGCGCCGTGATCTCTTCGCGCTGCGCGCGAATCGCTTGCGTCACGCGCCGCACGAAGAACGCCGTGAAGCCGCTCGCGAGCAAGAACGCGACCCACATGCCGCGCAGGTGCCGCTCGAGGCTCGACGCGTGGTGCAGCGCGTGCGGGTCTTGCGGCAGCGCGAAGAGCAGCCCGAAGCCGAGCACGGCGACGCTCGCGAGCCCGATCGTCCACGCGTCGCTCAGCGCGACCGCCGAGAGCGTGATGTGCACGACGTAGAGCACCGTGAACGGGTTCATCGCGCCGCCGGACGCGGCGAGCAGCCCCGTGAGCAGCAGCATGTCGAGCACGAGCACGCCGCCGATGACACGCGAGCCGGCGTGAACGGCGCGCGCGGCGGCCTTCACGAGCACCAGGTTCGAAACCAGCGTGACGGCGCCGACCGCGGCGAGCGCGTGCCACTCGAACCCGAAGTCGAAGGCGCGTCCGAGCGCGAGCGCGACGAGCTGCCCCACGAGCGCGAGCCAGCGCAGCTTGATCAGCCACGGCAACGTGACTTGCGGCTCGAGCTCGGAGGTCATGCTGCTTTGTTGCAACGCTTCGCGCATCAAGGGAAGGGGTGCGAAAATATGCCGCACCCGCCGGCCCCTCGCCGCGGGTAACTCAAGCGGCATGAACGCACGGACGATTTCGGCTGCGATTTTTGGCTCGCTGCTCGCGCTCGCGCCGGCTTGCTCGAGCGACGACGACGCGGCGCCCGCGCCGGCAGCGTGCACGAGCACGGGCGGCCCCGTCGCGGGAGAGGCGGACACACACTGCGTGGACGGCGACGGCGTGGCGATCAAACAGAGCATCGGAGTTTGCCAGAAGGACGGCGGCGACGTGGGAACGGCAGGCGCGGGCGGAGCCGGCGCTACCGCGGACGAAGAGTACGTCGTCCGTTACGGCAGCAGCGCCGCGGACGACGACTGCAAGTACGACGTGAGCTTCACGCACGACTGCGTCGCGCAAAACACGCCCGTCTACTTCACCGCGACGTTCCTGAAGCGCGCGGACAGCGACGCCCCTGCGACCGGCGACGACCCGTCGAGCCCCGAGATCTTCCTCGACGCCGATCATTCGCACATCTCGCCGAGCCTCGACATCAAGGCGCCCGAGGTATCGCCCGGCACGTACAAGATCGGCCCGGTGATTTTCGACGCCCCGGGACGCTGGGTGCTGCGCTTTCACTTCTTCGAGGAATGCAGCGACATCCCCGAGGATTCCCCGCACGGGCACGTCGCATTTTACATCGACGTGCCGTGAGCTCGCCCTGCGCGTGATCCACACGGCGCCGTCCGCGCGTATGCGCTCTCGAGCTCTACCCGAGCTCGAAGCGAACGACCCAGCGCATGCGCACCGAGACGACCTTGCCGCCCCGCCGCGCGGGTGAAAAGCGATACTTGCGCACGGCGCCGAGCGCGGCCTCGTCGAGGCCGTACCCGACGTGGGCGAGCACGACGGCGCTTTTGACGCCGCCCGTCTCGTCGATCACGAGCTCGACGGGTACGCTCGCTTCCACGCCCGCTGCCTCGGCGCTCGGCGTGTACGCGGGCGGCGCGCCGGCGACGAGCCGCGCCGCCACGTCGACTTCACGCTCCGAAAGCGGCGCCGAAACGGCAGCGCTCGCCCCGTTCGCGCCTTGGGTCGGCCGCCCATCGACGGCTGCCGCGGCTCGGACGGCCGCGGCCGGAAGCACGAAGCGCGGCGCGGCGCTCTCCGCCGTCGTGACGAGCGGCTCGGGTGACGGCGCTGGCGACGGCGTCGAGTCGGCGTGCGCTGCCACGTCGGTCGGCGACCCCGCCGCCGGAACGTTCGCAGGCGTGCGCTCGACGGCGGCGCGGCTCGCGTGTTCGCTCGCGACCACGGCGCGCACGGGCGGCAGGTTCGGCTCCGCGGCGCGCTCCAGCGGCTCCGCTTCGAGCGGGAGCGGCTCGAGCTCGGGCGCCGGCGTCTCGACCAGCGCCGCTCGCGCCGGGATGGCGGGCGCCGCCGCCGCACGGCCGTCGTGCAGGCCGACCGCGACGATGGCCACGTGCGCGAAGACGGAGAGCGCGAGCGCGCCGCCGCGCACGGTCGTGAAGAGCGACGCGTGCGCCACGCTCTCACGCGACAGCGCGGGAGCGAACTGCTCGGCGAGCGAGCGGGCGGGGGCGTGCGCCGTCATGGGTCGCCGAAAGGCGTAGCATGATTTTTCAGAAGTGTGTTACTCGTCCCGCGCCCGGCCGGACGCGCGTCTAGAGCCGAAATCATGCGTCTTTCGTCGAGACTCGTCGCTTCACTCACTGGTTGCATGTTCGTCACCTGGCCTGCCGTGGCCGTGGCGCAAGATCCGACGGGGGGCTCTACGCCGCCGGGCGTTTCGCCCGCGGAGGCGCCGGGCGTGCCGGTGGCTCCCGTGATCAAGGAGCATCCGCTGCCCGAGTACCCTACGCAGGCGCTCGCGGATCGGATCACCGGGAACGTCGTCGTCGAGCTCGACGTCGACGAGACCGGCCACGTCACGGCGGCGCGCGTGCTCGAGCCCGCCGGTCACGGCTTAGACGAAGCCGCCGTCGCGGCCGTAAAAACGTGGACGTTCGAGCCCGCGCGCCAGGGCTCGACGCCGATTCGCTCGACGGTGCAGCTCAGCGTGCCGTTCACGCCGCCCGCCGCCGCCCCGCCCGCAACGCCGCCGCCCGCCGCCCCGCCGGCGACGCCGCCCCCAGCCGTCCCCGCGCCGGCGTCCGCGCCCCCCGTCGCGCCCGCCGCGGCGCCCCCGGCGCTCCAAAGCGAAACCGGCTCGACGCTCGTCCTCGGCCAAAAGCCCCTCAGCGCCGCGTCGTCGTCCGAGGTGCGCGACCGCGACTTCGCCCTGCGCCCGATCGGCTCCGTGCAGGACATTTTGCGCGTCACGCCCGGCCTCGTGATGGTGCAGCACTCGGGCGGCGGCAAAGCCAATCAATATTTCTTGCGCGGCTTCGACGCCGATCACGGCACCGATCTCGCGCTCTCCATCGACGGCATCCCCATCAACATGGTGTCGCACGCCCACGGCCAGGGCTTCGCCGACACGAACTTCATCATCCCCGAAACCGTCGAGCGCGTCGAAATCACGAAGGGTCCCTACTTCGCAAGCCAGGGCGACTTCGCCACGGCCGGCGCCGTCAATCTCGTCACCAAGAGCGGCTTCGAGCACAGCTCGCTCGGTTTCGGGTTCGGCGGCTCGCCCGGCCACGGCGGCCCCGCGTACCGCGGCCTCGTCATCGCGAGCCCGAAGTGGGACAAGGCGAACGCGCTCTTCGCGGTCGAAGTCGGACGCCAGGACGGCCCGTTCGTCAACCCCGAGGGTTGGGACCGCTACAAGCTCTTCAGCAAGCTCAGCGTGCCGCTCTCGCCGACGTCGACCTTCGTCGTCGGTGAGGCGAGCTACGCGGGAAATTGGCACGGATCCGGCCAAATTCCGGCGCGCGCGGTCGAACAGGGGCTCGTCTCGCGCTTCGGTTCGCTCGACCCGAGCGAGGGCGGCAACACGGCGCGCCACCAGGTGTTCACCGGCTACAAGCTGCGCCCGAACGAAGACAGCGAGGTCACGGCGCTCGCTTACGCGGGCAGCTATCGCTTCAACCTGTTCTCGAACTTCACGTTCGATCTCGTCGATCCCGTGAGCGGCGACGAGATCGAGCAGATCGACCGCCGCACCTTTTACGGCGGCAGCGTGAGCTACCGCGTCGTGCACCGGCTCGGCGGCGTGCGCTTCGACACCACCGTGGGCGGCAACGTGCGCAGCGACGACATCCACGAGGAGCTCTGGCACACCGCGAGTCGCACGCAGCTCAGCCAAACGCGCGGCAACGACGTGCACGAAAGCATGCTCGGCGCCTACGTGAACGAAGAGGTCACGCCCGCGCGCTGGCTCCGCGTCGATCTCGGCGGTCGCGCCGACCTCCTCTCTTTCGCCGTCGACAATCGCCTCATCACGACCGACCCGACGAACCCGCAGAGCGGCAGCGACGCCGCGCATCAATTCAGCCCGAAAGCGAGCGCCGTCGTCACGCCGGTCGCGCAAAAAACCGCCGTGGTCGAGGTTTATTTGAATTGGGGGCACGGCTTCCATTCGAACGACGTACGCGGTGTTTTCACGACGCCGTCCGTGTCGCCCCTGACCCGCGCCGTCGGTGAGGAGCTCGGCGCGCGCACCCGCCTCTTCGAGAAGCTCGACTTCGCCGTGACCGGTTTCTATCTCCACCTGAACAACGAAACGACGTGGAACGGCGACGACGGCACGACGGCAGTCAGCCCGTCCACCAACCGCTACGGCGCCGAGTTCGAGGCGCGCTACGAATTCACGCCGTGGCTCGCCGCCGACGGCGCCGTCACCGTCACGCACTCGCAGTTCTCGAGCGACCACGAAAACGGCAACGGTCTCGCGCTCGCTCCGAAGCAAACCTGGTCGGGCGGCCTCTCCGCACGGCACGCGCTCGGCCCGGGCGTCGCCCGCGCGGGGCTGCGCTTCTACGGCATCGGCGATCGCCCCGCGTCGGACGACGGCGTACTCGTCGCGCCCGGCTTCACGCAAGTCGACGCGCATCTCGGCTACCGCCATCGCAACTTCGACGTCGCTTTCGACGTCGAAAACCTGCTGAACGGCGCGTTCCGCTCCGCGCAATTCGCGACCGTGAGCCGGCTGCCGAACGAACCCGCGCTCGGCTCGAGCGCCCCTGCCGGCACCTGCGGCAAGAGGGGTCGCCCCGCCGCGAACCCGACGACGGGCGCCCTCGACGGCCAATTCTGGGGCTGCGAAGACGTCGACTACACGCCCGCGTATCCGATCACGTTACGCGTGATGGCGACGCTCTTTCTCGATTGAGGGAACGATTGAACCGCCAAGACGCCAAGCGCGCCACCGTTCGAAGCGGAGGGGAATTAACAGGAAGAGGGAAGGTCGAGAAGATTTGGTTGGCTCGGACAAAGGTTTCGGTCGCCGTCAGCCCCGAATCCCTCCCTCTTCCCGGCCTTCCCTCTTCCTGTGAATCCGCTCTGATCGTTCGGAGTGCGTAAAGGGGCTGGCAGCATTCGAAGGACCGGGGGTGGAGGTGAACCAGCTCAGGCGGGGCCGAACCATTGCGTGAGTGCGTCGTGGAGGCCGGCGTCGCTGCCTTGGCCGACCCAGGCGACGTAGCCGTCCGGGCGAATCAAGACGGCGCTCGGTGCGGGGACCACGCCGAGTACGGGAAGCTCCCAGGTGCCCGCGTAACTCGCGTCGACGAGCTGCACGCGCCGCGACCAGGGCGCGATGTCGAGAGCGCCGGGCGCGCCGAGGTTGAGCAAGACGGGGCGCGCGCCGTGCAGGAACGTGAACACGCGCTCGGTGCCGTCCGGCGTGAGGACGTCGAGGTCCGGCATGCGACGGCCGAGCAGCGGGTGTCCCGCGCCGAGGTCGTAGTGGACGTCGAGGCCCGAGATGATCGCGGCGTAGCGCTTGCGCGCGTCGTTCGTCTGCAGGAGGTCGGTCACCGTCGTCCGTAGCGCGTCCATGCGCGCGTCGCCGCGACTGAGCGCGGTCTGCGCCATCGTGAGCCGCAAGACGCGCGCCGCGATGGGGTGACGTTCGGCGTGATACGTGTCGAGCAAGCTTTCCGGCGCCGTCCCCTTCACGACCTGGGCGAGCTTCCAGCCCAGGTTCGTCGCGTCCTGCACACCGATGTTGAGTCCCTGGCCGCCGTTCGGCGCGTGCACGTGCGCCGCGTCACCGGCCAAGAGCACGCGCTGCGCGCGATAGGAGGCGGCTTGCCGGGTCATGTCGCTGAAGCGCGAAATCCAGCTCGGGTTTCGCGCGCCGAAGTCCTTGCCATAAAGCGCGATCAGCGCCCCGCGGAGCTCCTCGAGCGTCGGCTGGTCACCTTGACGCACCTCTTCTTCGCGGAGCACCGCACGCACGCGGCCGTCATCGAGCTTGCCGAGCGCATAGGTGCCTTTGGCGTCGTTGCGGACGCCCCCTGCCGGCTCTTCGGTCGTCTCGAACTCCGCGTTCAAATAGCTGACGGACGGATCCCAGCCCGGAAAGTCGATGCCCGCCTGCTTGCGGATCAGACTGCGTCCTCCGTCGCAGCCGACGAGGTACTGCGCTCGTAGCGTGCGGCCGTCGGAGAGCCGGACGTCGACGCCGGCCTCGTCTTGCTGGAAGCCCGTCACTTCGCACGCGCGATGAATCGGCACGGCAAGCTCCGACACCCACGCGGCGAGGATGGCCTCGATGCGGTTCTGCCAGAGCGCGAGCGTGTAGTTGTGGCGCGTCGGAAAGTCGCTGAGATCGAGCTGGTTGAACGAGAAGCCGGCCGCGGGCAGCGTCTTGCCTTGCGAGACGAAGCGTTCGGCGACGCCGCGCTGGTCGAGCTCCTCGATGGTGCGCGCGTGCAGCCCGCCCGCGCGCGAGCTCTCGACGTCGGGCGTCTTGCGCCGTTCGACGACGACGACGTCAACGCGTGCGAGCGTGAGCTCGGCCGCGAGCGTCATGCCCGTAGGGCCGGCACCCGCGATCACGACTGCATGTTGCGTTCGCGAGCCGGCGCGTTCGGATGGTTCGTGCATGTTCGTTCCTCGCTGTGCGTCGCCGCGTTGGCGACCACGCGACTGTGCGGCACGAGGAGGGGCTTGTCGCAAGCCCCCGTCTCTGGCATATGTTCAGAGTGGGAAGGGGACGTCGGCGTGTCGTGCGCGACGGGGCAATTTGCGGCACTAGCGCTTGCGCGAGCGTTTTTTCGCGCGAGAGGGAGCTGCGAGGCATATCGGTCGGGCGGGAGCATGGTTGCGCGCCAATGGTCGTGCGGGTGCGCGTGGGAAGTGCGTGCGTCGGTGCACAGCTGGGCCCGTCTTTCACTCGCAGAGCGAGCGCAACAAGAAGCGTCGCTTCGCCTGCGCCCGAGCTCACCTGCGCTCGGATGCAGGATAACGATTGATCTTGATAACTAAACATCATTCATCGGCGCTTGACGCGCGGACCAAAGGCCTTATGCCCTATTCAAGATGGCGGGGTCGCTGCGGCGGACAATGAATTCCAAATCGGTTCGCGCCACGCACCAACTGGCGTTCGCGTTTCCGGCGGGGTGGGGCGGAGCTCGTCGCAATGCCGGCAGAAAGTCGGGACCGCGCCCGAACACGCCACACCGCGCGCGACCCAGACACCGCGCTTCGGAGCCCGTGCTCGTGACGCTGCGCTCGCGGCTCGCGGCACTGCGCAGCGAATTCGTGTTCCCCACCGTGCGGCTCGCGCTGATGCGCGCAGCGCGGCGGGATCCGGCGCAGTTTCGCGTCGTTCACTTCTCGGTGCAGCGCGATCACGTCCACTTCATCGTCGAGGCGGCGAGCAAGAACGCGCTTTCACGGGGCATGCAGGGCGTTGCAATCCGTATTGCTCGCTATGTGAACGACCTACTGTCGCGGCGTGGCCCGCTATGGAACGGACGCTGGCACGGCCGCGCACTGGCGTCGCCGCGTGAGGTGCGGAATGCACTGGTGTACGTGCTCGCGAACTTTCGAAAGCACGCACCCATCCGCTGAGAACGGGAATCGATCCGTGTTCGTCAGCAGTGTGGTTCGACGGGTGGGCCCACGCGCAGGCGAGCTCCGGCGTGCCGCCGCCGATTGCAGAACCGCGGCGGTGGGTCGAGCGAGAGAAAGGTGGGGACGCTTTCACTCCGCGGACGTGGCTTGCGCGAGTGGGATGGCGGCGACGCGGATTGATTGGACTGACGGAGGCGCCGTTGTAGCGGAGGCACCCAGGCCGGAACCGTTCGCGGCTCGAGACTAGGCGCGTTTGCGCTTCGGTTTGGTGCCGCGCGACGGTGACGACGGTGACGTGCGGCGCGCCGGGCGGGCGGGCGAATGCTCGTGTGAATGGTCGTGGGGGTCGTGAGCGTGAGAGTGCCCGTGATGGTGCGCGTGGCCGTGCGCGTGACCGTGCTCGCGATGGCCGAAGGTGGTTTCAGCGACGTACTCGGCGCCGCCCTGGAGGACGCCGCGCGTGCCGATCATTTGGTTTGCCACTTCGCGCAGTTGGTCGGCGCGGCCGCGCATGACGATGACTTCGAGGCAGTGGTCGTGATCGAGGTGCACGTGCATGGTCGAGCGCACGCTCTCACCGAGGCCGTGTTGCAGGTCGGTCAAGCGCGCCGACAGCTCGCGCACGTGGTGGTTGTAGACGAGCGTCACGGCCGCGAACGCCGGCACGCGTTCGTCGAGGGCCGAGCGACTGACCTCGGCGCGCGTCAGGTCGCGCAGGACTTCCGAGCGGTTGCACCCACGCAGCTCGGCGAGTTTGTCGAGTTGCTCGAGGAGCGCTGGCTCCATGCCGACACCAAAGCGCACGAGCTCGTCCTTCATGCGGCCGGAGGGTAGCATCAGACGGACCTGACTCAGGGCGTGAGCACGAGCCGCGCCGTCGTCGGGCGGCTCCACGCGGCCTCCACGTCGCGCAGCGACGCCGTCTCCGTCTCGACGCGAAACCCGCCCGCTCGATACGCCGCCAAGAACTCACCAATCCCCTTCACGAGCTCTTCATGCGACAGCGCGCCGAGGCCGCTGCCCATGAGCTCGAGCCCGGAGCTGCGCAAGAACAAGGCCGGCAGCGTGACGTTGGGGCCCGCGAGCGTGCCGATTTGGACGAAGCGCACGCGCGGCTCGGCGTCGCCGCGCGCGGGACCGACGCACGCGTGCAGAAACGCCTCCGCGCTGTTGCCGTAGAGATAGTCGAGCACGACGTCGACGCCGTGTTCGCGGTGCTCGCGCCGAAACGCTTCGGTGAGCTCCGCCTGATTCTGCGTGAGCACGACGAGCGCGTCGGCGCCGAGCGCACGGAGCTCGGACTCCACGCCGGGGCTGCGCGCCGTCGCCACGACGCGGCGCGCGCCGAGATACTTGGCGACCTGGATCGCGATTCGCCCTGAAATACCGGCCGCGCCGTTGACGAGCACGGACTCACCGCGCACGAAGCGCGCGCGGCGCGTGAGCCCGCACCACGCCGCCATGCCGGGATTGGCGGCTGCGGCCGCCGTCACGTCGTCGACGTCGTCGGGCACGGGCACCGTGTAACGCCGCTCGACCGCGACCTCTTCGGCCATGCTCCCGACCGGCGCGCGCGGGAACGCGAAGTACATCCGCTTCCCTTCGACCACACCGACGCCGTCCGTCCCTGGCACGAAGGGCGGCTTCGGCGCGGCGAAGTGCTTGCCCGAGGCAAAAATGCGCGCGAGCTGCGTCACCGCGGCCGCGTTCACCTTCACGAGCGTCTCACCGGGCGCCGGCAGCGGCGCGGCGAAATCCGCGTAGCGCGGAGGAGCCTCGAACGTTTCGACGACGGCGGCTTTCATGCGCGGAAACCTACACCCAACCGGGGCCGCGCTCCCTCAAGTTCAGCGCAGAGCGTCCGTTCCATACCTAACGGCGACCACGCCTGGCGCGGGTCGTCGAGCTTCCACACGAAACGGCAAACCTCGCGCGAGCGGGGGACGCAAAGCCATCGGGACTCACTGAGTCGGCTGGGCTACCGAAAGGAACGAGATGAAGGTGCGTGAGGGCGCAAAGCTTGCCCTATTCGTCGCGGCGTGTGCCGCGTGCAGCAGCGATTATTCGGATACGGAACCGTCGGTCGATTTCGAGGCGATCATCGGGGGCACGCCGGCGACCGGCTATCCCGAAGCCGCCTACCTCAACATCGATATGTCGCCGCAGGGCGGCTACGCCTGTACCGGCACGTTGATCGCGCCGCGCGTCGTGCTCACGGCGGGGCATTGCGTCGACGGTCACGGGGTTTGGGAAGTGTACGTCGGCAGCTCGTATCGCAAGTCGACGAGCGCGGCCGTCTACGACTGGAACGAAGCGGGCGCCGAAACCGTGAACCCGAAGCACCACGACTTGGGCCTCGTGTTCTTGAGCGACGCCGTGAACCTCGCGACGTACCCGACGCTTTCGAAGACCAAAGTCGCGGACAACACCAAGGTCATCAACGTCGGGCGCGTGCAGAACGGCACCGTGCTGTCGGCCGAATATCAAGGCAACGCGACGATCAGCGCCGCCGACAAGATCGGCTATCCCTTCGATTACACGTCGGCGCAGGTGATTCAGCCCGGCGACTCCGGCGGCCCGGTGTTTCTCTCGGGTTCACACACGCTCGTGGCCGTGAACTCCGGCGCCGGCAGCGGCATTCAGGTGCTCGCGCGCGTCGATCTCGTCTACGACTGGATTCAAGGACAAATCACTGCGCACAGCGGCGCTGCGCCGACCGGTAGCGGCGGTGCAGGCAGTGGCAACACGAGCGGCAGCGCGGGCAAAGCGGGCGCGGGCGGCATGGCGGGCCAAGCGGGCAGCGGCACGGCAGGCAAAGCCGCGTCGAGTGCCGGCGGCAGCGCGGGCAGCGCACCTGGCGCCGCGGGCGCGAACAGCGCGGGGTCCAACAACGCCGCGAGCGGCGCGGCCGGCAAAGCCGGCGCCGGTGCGGCAGGCGCGAGCAACCCTGCCGCGGCGAGCTGCAGCGGCACGAAAGAGAGCGAGCCGAACGACACTTTCGACAAGGCGAGCAAGCTCGCGGCGTCCGAGTGCGGCGAGCTCAGTAGCGCGACGGACGTCGACTTCTACTCGGTGTCGGCGTCCGCCGGCACGCATACACTCGCGGTCACGTCGAGTTCGGATGCGACGCTGAGCGTCGGCGTGGCCTCGGGCACGAGCTGCGTCATCTCGCTCTCGAACGTGAAATCCGCGAACGTCAGCGTTTCGGGCGGCAGCGCGACGCTCTGCGTGAAGGCGAGCTCGCCGGGGAAACTGACTCAGAGTTACGGCATCTCGTTCAAGTGAGTGCGATGAAAGATTTTTGAGACTTGCTCGCGCGCGCCGGTCGGGCTGTCATCGCGCTTCGATGCACGACTCTTCGCGGTGGTTGGTCAGGGCGTGCGCGGTGGTGCAGGCGCTCGCCGCCTTGGCGTGCTCGGGGAATCGCTTTGCCGACGAGCCGGCGCCGGCCGCCCCAGCGATGACGATCGCCGAAGCGTGCGACGACCTCGCACACGCGCTCTGCAATCTGCGCGTTACGTGCACCAACGCGGTCGAGAGCACGGGGTCGAGCCTGCTCCGCGTGTACGGCGACATGGACACCTGCCTTTCGCGCGAAGCGCTGCAGTGTCAAAACCAAGCGAAGGCGACGGGCAGCGGCTCGAACCCGGCGCACATCGAGCGTTGCGTGAGCGCCGTCGCCGACGAGGCGTGCGCCGACTTCTTCGACAACGTGCCGCCGCCGGCTTGCATTCCGGGCGGCTCGCGCGCCGCGGGCGAGCCCTGTGCGTTCAACTCGCAATGTTCGAGCGGCTACTGTGGCGGCACTGCCCACGCCATTTGCGGCAGCTGCGGCACGGCGCCCGGCGCGGGCGGCGATTGCACCACCTCGAATTGCGGCCGCGATCTCATCTGCGTCGCCAGCACGGACCTGTGCCAATCGCGCGGCAGCGAAGGAGCCCTGTGCAGTAGCGCGCTGCCGTGCCGTAGCGACCTCAATTGCACCCTCATGACGACGACCAACCCCACGAACGGGGCCACGGCCGACATGATGTCGAGCTGCGCGGTCGCCGGGATGGCGGGAGCCGCTTGCGGGACCAACACCAGCAACTGCGACGGCATGCAGGGCCTCTATTGCGGTGGCACCAAGGGCGCTCGCACCTGCATGGGCGTGAGCTACGCCGCGGCGGGCGCGGCGTGCGGCATGCTCGCGGACGGCACGCACGCCATGTGCATCGCGGGCGACTGCTACGCGAACGGTGGGCTCGCGACGGGGACCGACGCGGGCACGTGCACGGGCTTCGCCGGTGACGGCCAGCCGTGCGACGCCGAGCTCGGACCCACGTGCTTGGCCCCGGCGCGCTGCGTGACGACGAACGGCAGCAAGGGCGTGTGCACCCTTCCGCTCGGCGCGAGCTGCGACTGAGAAGAAGCCGTGGGGGCAGTCTCTTCCAACACCCTGGGCGTGCTCCTCGCGCTCTCGTCGGTGGCCTGCGGCCAGGCGACGTTGCCGATGCAGCCCGGTTTACCGCTCGAAATCCACCGCGGGTATTGCTTCGTCGACACGACGTACTCGCAGCGCGGCGAAACGCGCAATCGCAGCGACGTGATGAAGCACCTCTCGCGCTATCCGGAGTCGCGTCCGCACCTCGAGACCGGCAACACGCTCGCCATCGGCTCCATCGCCGCCTGGCTCGCCACGACGGCGGGCATCATCACGTGGGATCTGGCGGACGGCGGCCAGATCAAGATGAGCGACGGCGACAAGACCGCGCTCCTCGCGACCACGGCCGGCGTCGGCGTGCTCGGCATCGTGCTGTGCCTCACCTCGGACGGCCAATACGCGACGGCCGCCGAACTCTACAATGCACATCACACCACGAACGCGCCGCCTGCGAGCGACGAGGATGAGCAAGGCGACCCGAATGATGCGAGTGCGCCGCCATGAGTAACGCGGTTCACGATGCAGTCGGCAATCATGCTCGACAGTGGGGATGAGGAGCGGAAGTCTTGAGACGCGGTGGCGATGTATCCGAGGTGAACGCAGTGGCGATGCTTGTCGCTTTCTGCGACCTGTATGTCGCTCTCGCCTGAATTCGTGTCGCTCACGGTGAAATCTCTGTCGCTCTGGCCAAATATCGTGTCGTTTTTTCGCAAATTTTGCGCATTCTCAGAGGCGACGAGCCCAATGTCCGGGCATTCCGCGCGTTCCTGTGCGATGACCCGCTGATGGCGAGTGGGCGACTCGGGCAGACTATCGAGGGTGCGGCGGAAAAATGGGCGCGCGCGGCGGCGAAGTCTCAGCCGTTCGCCCCCGGGCTGCCGCTCCATCGCTTCGCGGGGGAAGCGTTCGAGCTCGCGTTGTTCATCGAGGAGTATTGGGAGCCGCGTCCGGATCTCGAGGTGCCTGGGCTTGCGGTGCTGACGACTGCTGCATTCAATCGGGAGACGGCCGGTGAAATCCGAGAGCTCGCTCTCGCCGTGCTGCATTGGGAGGCCAAGCGCAAAGCGGCGTACGCACCGGTGCCCGCAGCGCCCGTCCAGCGCGCACGACTCGTCCGCTCGGAGTTGCTCGGTGCGCTCGAGTTCCTCTTCGGACCGGAGCGGAAGAGTCGAGCCAACGCGAGTCTTCGTCGCCTCCGCGATCGCGCGGAGCCAACCTCACATGACGGTCTCGCGCTTGCGCTCGAATCCGTCGCCCGCCTTTGCGTACAACACCGCCGCGCTCTCGCCAAACTACCTGGCGGCCAACTGACCCTCCTCGACGAAGCCGGCGCACTCGCACGTGCGCTCAGAGAACACTCGGCAATCGCGCTCACCGCCTCGGACGCGCGAGCAACCCTGCGCAACACACGCCTGCGTGTCTCTCGCCTTCTCCACGATCGCGTCACCGCGGCGCGCGCTGCGATCCGGTTCGCTTTCCGAGCCCATCCCGACCTGGTTGCGCTCGCTACGAGCGAGTACAAGCGGACGGCCCGCGCGTCACAACGCGCAAAAAGCAACACTCGCTGAACGTGATGACGCTCGGCGGCATGTTGCTCGATGCCGTCTGAGCTTCGGGATCAGGTTGGGAGCGCTTTGTTGGCGCACATTCCGGACGCTGTCGCCCGGCGTCCTACTGAGCGACGCACATGCCGGTCACGTTGCCAGCTGCCGCTCCGCCCGTCGCGCCAACGCCACCCGCGGCGCGGCTTCCACCGCTTCCCATCAGCCCGGTGCTCCCTGCCGCGCCGCCGTTCGCGTTCGTCCCGCCAACCGCAACCGTGCCACCCGTTGAGCCCGCGGTCCCTGCCGCGCCGCCTCGGCCAACGCCGCCGGTGCCTGAACCGCTACGGCCGCCGCCGGAGCCACCCGAACCGCCAGCGCCGCCGGCTCCTCCCGAGCCGCTGACGATGGGAACGCACCCGAATTGATCGTGCCCCCTACCCGTGGGGTCGCAGGTCCAACTGTCGGGACAAACGTAACCGTCGTCGCAGCTCACGGGAACACAGCCGAGCCGATCGGCGTTCGCTGCACTCGGGTCGCAGCGAAAGGCCCCCGAGACGCAGGCGCTCGGCGTCTCGGTGCACGTGTGCAGGTGGCAGCCGTACTCGTCCGCGCCGGGCGCGCTGGGCTCGCAGAAGGAGAAGTTCTGCCCGTTGTAGTTGTACATGCAGTCGAAACCCTCTTCGCAGTTGCGCGTGACGCAGCCGAAGGGGTCCTTGGTCGCTGGATGCTGGGCAGAGCTCGTTGGGTGACAGATGTATTCGCTATCGATTGAGCAATGCCCGAGTGTATCGCAAGGGATCGCGGCGCAGCCGGTGTCTTCGGTCGCACGATCGGGGGCACACTCCCAATCTTGCAGGCAAACGAAGCCTCCGTTCTGATCGCACCGGGTCCGGACGCACCCGCGTTCCGTCGCGCGAGTTGGATCGTCGGTGTCCGTAGCACCGATGATGGGCGTCGTTGATGCGGAGGCTGCCGCCGCGGGGTCGCAATGCCAGTACTTGGCGCAAGCAGGCGCGGACGGTTGATCGCACGTCACGAGCTCGCAACTGCCGCTCGCCGCGCACACTTCGTCCGCGGGGCACGCGCGCGTGGGACAAGCGGGCATGCAGACGTTCGGAGGGCACACCGTCGCGTTCCCTAACTCGAGCTGTGTCGACGCCCCGCAGACGAAGCCGTTCGCGCAATCGTTGCTCGCCGTGCACGATTGATAGCCCAGGCAGGGTGGAGGAGCGTCGGCTGGATGCTCGCCTGGCGACGCGATCGTGTGACACGTCTCTCCGCTCGCGCAGTCGGAGTCGGTGGCGCAAGGAGTCGACTTCGGCGAGTTGGGTCGGCCCGTGCAGCCGAGTGCGAGCAGACCAACAGGCAGGATTCCGCATAAGATCAGGCTAGCTGCGCGAATCGGGATTCAGGCCTGAAGCAAGTGGTAAGCCACAGCATCAACTGCGGAAACCGCCGGCCTGTTGTGCCAGCCTGAGCCAGCCCCGGCTCGAATTCTGGCTCAGTCGCACGTGATCTCGCGAACTTGGCTTTGGCTCACGAATTGCTGGTTGCGGTGACTTCCTTAGGAGCCATCCATGATCCGACCCGCCAACATAGCGAGCTGTCTGCTTCTCGGCCTGACGTTTTCCTGCGGAAGCGCGTCCAATGACTCCGGCGGCGCACCGCGCGATGGCGCGGGGGCAGGTGGCGGCTCGGGAGGTGAAGTTGCGGAAGCCTCTGGAGGAACCTCGGCGAACTCAGGCACCAGCGGCGGCGGTTCGAGTGCTGGAACCGGCGGGACCAAAGGCGGGGTTGGCGGGTCCAGCGGCTCGAGCCCCGGCGGCGCGAGCGGTAGCAGTGCCGGGATATCCAGCGGTGGCACGAGCGGTACCTCGACCGGGGGCGACAGCGGCACGTCGACAGGAGGGAGCACCACCGGCGGCAGCGCCGGCGCATCCAGTTGTGCTCAATGGAACACCGACTCCTGGCGGCCCTTGCCTTCGACGAACGCACCGTCAGCGCGTGAGGAGCCGTGGGTGATCGCGACCGACGACGGCATGCTCGTCTTCGGCGGCTACAACCACGAGAAGTCGAATGCCGATCCGTTCCTCGACGACGGCGCGATCTACAACGTCTGCGACGACACCTGGACGCCGATGTCGACGACGGGTGTTCCGCACGCCATTACGGACACCGTTGCGGAGCGCCCGGTCGGCCTCTGGACAGGTAACGAGTTGCTCGTTTGGGGCGGATTTCAGAGCGCGTCAGCTGGCTACGACGAAGGCGCGCCGGTCTCGTTCGCCACGCGCTACAACGCGGCGAGCGACGCGTGGACGGAAATGGAGCGCGACGGCGAGCCAACCGCCCGCAACTACCTGGCTCAACTGTGGACCGGCAAACAGCTGCTCGTTTGGGGCGGCATCGGGCAGTCGGGCGACAAGTCGTGGGTCAATCACGACGACGGCGCGCTTTACGATCCGAACACGGACAGCTGGACTGCGATGTCGACTGCTGGGGCGCCAGCAGGCCGCTACGCCACGGATCGTGTGGTGTGGACGGGGACGCAGCTCATCGTGTGGGGTGGCTTGAGCTACGGCACGGGTATGAGCTTCGACCCGGTCGTCACCACGCTCGACAACGGCGGAGTGTACGATGCCGCGAGCGATTCCTGGACGCCGATCCCGTCGACCGGCGCGCCCCACGACGGCTTCGCTCCTCTCGCCTGGACTGGCAAGGAGCTCGTCGTCATCTCGAACCTCGACGGCTACAGCACGCCGGGCCAGATCTTGTTCGAAGGCGCCCGTTTCGATCCGAAGGCGAACGCGTGGTCGAAGATGAGCCCGCCAGGCCTCGAGCTGGCGGATACACTCGAATTCGCCAACCTCAAGATCTATTGGGTCGGGAGCGTCCTCGCCGTGCTGGGTGAGAAGGTCAGCCAGGGCACCGGCGAACCAGCGCTGCTCCTTTACGACCCGGAGACGGACACGTGGTCGAGCGGGACCGTGCCCAGCATTCCCTCGTATTTCCGCTGGCAGAGTGCGACGGTGGTGGGCGACACGCTCGTTGTCGCCGGTCCGGGTGACGGCAGCAGCGACGCTCGCGGCGCTCACCACGAGTCGACGGCGATCGCCGTGTTCGACGGCAAGTCGCGCCAGTGGAGGCTCGTGCCCGACACGCTCAATCGCTCCAGTCCGAGTCTGGCGGTGCTTTCCGATCGTTTGCTGGTATGGGGCGGCCTGGACATCTACACGGACCTCGACGCTCCGAACCCTTGCCAAGGTTCGACTGGCCCCTGCGATCCGGTGACGCCCACGATCCAAACGCTGCTCGCCGACGGCGTGGGTATTTCTTATTGAAGCCCGGTGAGGCGTCGCGTGGGCAACGAAGCGCTGGTCAGCGACGCGGGCATCAATTCGGAAGCTTGTCGATGAGCTTCTGCTTGTACGTCGCGTGGCACTTTGCGCATTGCGCGAGCGTGTCACCGAGCGATCGTAAAACGGCCTGCTCGTCCGCGTGCTTCGCCCCCTCGGTGATGCCGTCCGCCGTATGATGGAAGGTCAGCGCGAGTTCGGTAAAGCCCGGCGCCAGAGCGCCCATGTGCTCGCACATCCGGCCCATGTTTTCAGAGTAACCGATACGCTGTGCCGCTCGAGCGACGCGATCGAAATCCCGATTCGCCGTCGCGGCCACGATCTCCTGCACGGCGACCAAATGGTCACGCATGTTCTCTTTCTGGTGCGCGGCCATCATCGGCACGAGCGGCAGCACAGCGCGTTGATCGAGACGATCGAGGCTCTCGGCGGCTGTGACGTCGCGGGTTGCTTCAGACGAAGCCGCGGTGGACGCACCTTGGCGAGGATGCGCGCTTTCGCACGCGACGAGCCCGAGGGCGACGAACAACGCGAACCACTTCATGTCGATTCCTCCTCCAGCGCCGTAACGGCGGCGGTCAAGATCGCCAGCGAGTCGATCAGGGTGCGTCGCTTAGCCTTCGGGACCCCCGCGAGGACGCGAAGAAAGCGGTCCAAACTGGCGTTCTCCGTCGTCTCCGCCATCTTCCTGCCGCGTCCCGTGAGTTCCAGCTCGCGGCTTCGCCCGTCTTCGGCACTGCGACGTTGGGTGACGCGCCCGTCGGCGTCGAGACGCGCGCACAACCGGGCGACGCTGCTCTTGTCGAGCCCCAGGTTCTCCGCAAGCTCCGTCTGCGACGTGACGAGGCCTTGCGCCTCGCGTTCGCGTAAGAACATGAGCGCGTGTGCGTAAGAAGGTGAGACCGGTTGACCGCACGGGGTCTGCTTCGTGACGAGCAGCCCAAACTGGCGCACGAAATGCTGCACCTGAGCCTGTAGTTCGCGAGCGTCGCGGGTATCGTCCTGTGACCTCATCCGTCACCATTGGTGATGGCGCTGGAGGAGCTGTCGGTATTGTCGACGACGATGGGGGTTTCGAAGATCTGGAACTCGGGCTCGGAGCCGTAGAGCTCCCGCACCCTCGCTCGGAAGTCGGCTCCGTGCCAGCGCAGAGCGTGCAATCGCTCGCGCCACACGTAGATGCCGCCGGCGATCCGGCGCTCCATGTCGAGCACGTAGTACTTGCGGATCAAATCGGGATTCTGAGACCAGCTCGGAGCCGTTTTCTCGAACGCGGCAAGAACGCCTTGCCGCGTAGCGTCCGGAGGAACGGCGAACGTCACGATCTCCGTAACCATAGCGGAAGGGTATCTCCGCAAGGTTGCGTGCGCAACCAAAATATATGCGCGCGCAACTATTTTTGGACTTGGAGTCCTGGCCCGCGCAGGGTGCTCCCGACCAGAGCTCCCGCCGCGAAATAGGTGCCCGTGCTCGAAGCCGGCAGAATGTCGTAGGTGCGCTGGTAGCGATACGGGACGAGCTCGGCGCGAACGACGACGTGGCGTTCGTCGAGCAGTACACCCGGCGCCAGATCCGAGAAATGTCGCCCGTCGGCAGTCGGGTGTCCCGCGCTCAGCTCGAGCACGCTGCCGTCATCGAGCTCGGCGCGAACCACTCGGTGATTCACGACCGGAGTGCTCCCGACGCGCGCGACCGGGACGACGACGACTGCGCCTCCGTCGACGCTGTACACGAGATCGCCCGGACGGAGCTCGGCGATGGCGCGCTCACCCTCGGGTGTTGCAATCGGCGTGTCGGGCGAGGCGCAGATCGGACAGCTGATTTGGTCGTACACCCAGACGCCGCTTTCGCAGCGGATCGGGAGCTCGCAACTCGGTCCACACTGGAGCTTCGCGTCGCTGCACGGCTCGCCGGCCTGCGGCAGCGGGTTCGGACAGCCGGTGGGAGGCTTCCCGCATGCCCACTCCGGTGGGTCGATCTGCTGGCATAGCGGATAAGCCGAGCCGTTCATGCACGGGCTGCACGCGCAGTGCGTGCCGTCATCGTACCAGCACTCGAGACTCGAATCGCTGCACGTGTCGCCCATCGTGGCTGGCATCGCCGGGCAGGCGCTTGGCAGCGGCGGCGCCGTGCATTCCGCCGGGTTCGGTTGAGTCAATCTCCACGCGCCGTTCACGCAAGCCGCGGCAACGCGGCAATTCGGGCGTGGATCGTCACCGAACGTGCAATTGCCCCGCGGATAAACTCCCGCCATGTTGTCGATTGAGCACGGCTCGCCGTCGCTCGGCGCGCTCGATGGACAAGCCACACCTCCGGCGCCTCCACCACTTGCCCCGGAGCTCTCGCCGCCCGCTCCGCTCACTCCGCCACGGCCGGCACCGCTCGATCCACTCTGTCCCGCGCCACCCGCACCCCCAGGTGATCCGCCTTGACCCGAGCCGGCGCCACTCGCTCCGCTCGACCCGCCCGTCGCTTGACCGCCGGAGCCGCTTGTACCGCCGGCACGTGCTCCCGAGCCGCCGTTGCCGGCGCCTGACCCACCTGCACCCCGCCCGCTGCCGCCGCTCGACCCCCCCGTGCTGGAAGGCGCGCCGGCGCCCGTCGTCGCTCCGGAACCCGCATGGTCCTTGGATTGTCCGCCACACGCCGGCAGCGCGCACGGCAGGACCGCCAAACACATCCACCCGCGCCTCGTCCACATGTCGGCAGTCTAGCTGACTGCCAGGACTATGCATTGCAAGGACCGGTCAGGGCGCTTTTGGCCGTTACTCGCGAACGCGCGTAGGGCGAGGAGCGGCGTGCGGCTTCGCTGGCGAGAGAGCACTCGGTTTGCGGGCCACGCCGTAGATGCCCGGGCTTACGAGTATGCCGAGCATCGGCAGTCGGACGTGCTCCACACTCTCGAGCACCAACGGCGAGCAGTTGATCGTTGCCAGCGTGTCCCGGTTGCACTGACAGCCGTCCGCCAGCCAGCTCCAAACCTTGGCAAGTCTGTCTTGCCAGCCCGCCAGCGGAGGGTCGTTGGCGCGGACGTGTTCGAGAAAGATCAGTCCTCCTCCCGGTCTGAGTACCCGGGCGAGCTCGCGGAGTACGCCAATTGGGTCGGCCACCGTGCATAGGACGAGCGTGGTCACGATGGTGTCGAAGCTATCGGCTTGGAACGGCATGGCCTCAGCCGCTGTTTCGACGAGCACAGCTATGGTCGCGTGCCCAGCAAGCTTTCGGCGAAGCATGCTGGCCATTGGCGCTGAGGGCTCGGTGAGGGTGAGCTCAGTTACAGCGTCGGGATAGTGCGGAAGGTTCAGTCCCGTGCCCGCGCCAATCTCGAGCGTCCGACCGACAGCTTTGCTCAGGACCGTGCGACGTAGCTCTCGTAGCCCCCCGGCCTCCGCGCGCTTTAAGGCGCGGTCGTAAATCCAGGCGAAGAAGCGTAGATAGAGTCCACCCTGCGGCATCGGGCACGCGGTCAGGCAGCCGATCACGCGCGGGAGGCTTCGACGGTCTGCCCCGGCGTGCGCCGTTCGCGCGGTTGCAACCCCGCCGCCCGGAGTACGCGCTCGTCGAGCAGACTCGTCGTCTCGAACACCGAGCGCGTGAGCTCCTTGGTTCCATTGGGACCCGTGAGCCGGAGCCACAACGGCCCACCGTTCGGCTCCACCCGGAGCTCCCAACGTGCGAACGTGCAGCAGAGTCGATCGAGCGAGACGTATTCGGCCGTCTTGACGAGTGTCGCTGCGTCACCGGGGAGCCGGCAGGCGTAGCCGTCGGGAAGCTCCTCGAGCGCTTCCACCGCGCCGTAGATCTGCACCCCGAGCTCTATCCAGCGTTGCTTCTTGTCGGCGGGCACGCAGGCCGGCGTGCAAGCGACGATGAGGACGGGGCGTTCGCTCGCCATCAGCAGCCACACCCCGTCGTGGGCTTCTCCCGCCCGGACAGCGAAGCGCTCGTGATCTTACCGGTTGGATTCAGGAACGGGTTCGGGTCCTGCTCGAGGAGTGCCATGCCCTCGGCAATCAGCGCTTTCCCAGCTTGTCCGCCCGTCATCCGCAGACGGATGGAGCCTTTGGTCCCGTGCGCGAACGGATCCATCTCGAGCGAGAACGACGCCCAAGAGCAACAGCGGTGTTCGGACGAGGCCCACTTGGCGAGACTAGCGAAGAGCACTTCGTCTCCCTCGTAGTGAAGCAAGTAACCGTCCGGAAGCTCCTGCTTCTTCGTCGGCCAGCGAAGGAATACGTTCTCGGCGAGTGCGTGATGGTCCACCCTTTCGTCTTTCGTGAAGACGAGCGGGTCGCACGCCAGTGCCAACGGGATCGTAGCGGACGCCCTTCTTCGGGCGCGCACCCGAAACGCCATCAAGCCGAGCACGCCCGCAAAAGCCACGATTCCGACAATCACCTCGGCGCCTGGGATCATCACGCTCGAGACAGCAGTCGCCACGGCCCCGCCGCCGACCGCGACCGCAAGCATCGGCAACGAGCACGCGGCCACGCACCCGGCCAGGGCCGCAACCCCGGCCCAAGCCAGACGACGTTTTGAAAGGATGGGGTCAGGGCCCCCGCTGAATATGGGTGCGTTCATCAGGTTTCTCCGGACCGCCCGTGAGGGGCTTGATGCCAGCCAATAGGCCCGACGTGACACCCCGTGACCCACTTCTCATTGAATTCGGGTCACGCCACGCGCCCTGCCGCCTATCGTGAACGGAGCCGAGCGTTCGGAATTGGCTCGGCCGTCGGAAGTAGAACAACGCCCGTATGGAGCTGCCTCGCCGAAAAGCCATCCACGAAGCGATGGTGCGCCTTTCGGACGGCGACCGGTCGGCGATGGAATTTCTGGTGAGCGAACTCTGGCCCGTCATCTTGGCGTTTGCGCAGCGCGGCGTCCGGCAACACGAGGACGCCGAAGACGTCGCTCAAGAGGTCTTTCTTCGTATCTGCTCGCGCATTTCGGACTTCGACCGCACGCGGGATGGCCTCTCTTGGGCGTTTGGTATCGCGAGCTACGAGGTGCTGTCCCACCGGCGCCGCCACACGCGGCGGAGAGAGCTGCTGGGTGACGCCGAACTCAGCGAGCACGTTGCCCCTGGCGCCTCTCAGGAAGAGGCGGTCATCGGGCAGGAGCTCGCTCAGGCAATGGCCGAGGCCCTCGGAACGCTTTCGGAGGCAGACCGCTTGACCCTCGGACTCGCGGGCGCGCCGCTCGCCATTGCTCCGCCCAGCGCCACTGCCAGAAAGCGACGGCAGCGCGCGCTCGAGCGCCTTCGCGTCGTTTGGAGGAAGCTCTATGGTGAACGCTGAGGAGCTGAGGGTTCGAGGCTTGCGGGCCTACGAAATCGGCCGCCTGCTCGGCGCGTCGCGAGTCGGCCTGTTGCTGCTCCCCGTCGCCGCCGTGTGCCTTCTCGAGAGTCGGGGACGCGAAACGTGCGCGTGTCTCACCGTTCTACTTCTGGGCATTGCCATCTGGCTTCGCTGGCGCGATCGACGTGGCGTAGAAGCCGTCGCGACGGGGCTCATGGCCGGTAGCATCCCGCTCGTTGCCGCGTTGCTCGTCGACCATTTCGGCCTCCGCTGCGGATGGGCGGGAGCAGATACGTTCTGCACCGCTGGTTCGGTGGTGTTGGGGATCGGCTCGGGTCTCTTGATTGCAGTCCGCAGGTCACGCTGGTCCGCGCGGTTCTGGAGCTTCGCGACCGCCGCCGCGATCGCGGCTCTCGCAGCGAGCCTCGGCTGCGTACGCCTGGGTTTCCTCGGGGTCGCAAGCATGATCTTTGGGATCGGGTTGGGAGCGCTCGTTGGCGCAGCCGTCACGAGACCGGCGCGGCCGTGAAGGAAGCGCCTACCTCTCGAATGAGGCGTCGATGTAGGTGTTCGTCGCCACGTCGACGAGCATTGTGTTCGCGCGTGAGATGAATACCCTCTTCACGATGGCGGAGCGGATTGTCGTGGTCGGGCTCTTGTTCGCCCTGATGGGTTGTGGCTCGAACGGCGCGTCGGCGGACGGGGGCGCGAACAAGACGCCCAAGAACAACCCGCCGATGCCGGCGCCGGGACCGATGTGCATGGCGAGCGCCGCGAGCGAAACCGCGTGCTCCGACGGCGTCGACGACGATTGCGACGGCTTCATCGATTGCCTCGACTCGGAGTGCGACGGGCAGTCGTGCGGCGACGGGCTCACCTGCGCGGGAGGCGCGTGCCGCAAGCCGTGCGCGGCCGGCAGCAGCGATTGCGTGCCCGAGCTCCCGCCGCTCCAAAACGTGCGTGTCACCAAGCACGGCGACACCGCCGTCATCGAATTCGAGCCCGTCGCGGGCGCCGCCGACTACCGCATTTACCCCGAGCCCGCCGCGAGCGACTGGCTCATCGGGCAGAACGGCGAGGTCGGCGTGAAGAACGGCATCTATCGCTGCGCCGGCGACCGTCCCTACCAGGCGCGTGAAGACGACGACGCGAACCTGTTCGACTGCTCCATCACCGGCTGCGACAACACGCGTCACAACTACGTGCGGACGGCCGACGAAGCCGTGCTCGGCTACGTCTTTCTCACGCCGGGCCCCGATCGCGTCCCCGTGTATCGCCTCGCCGATCCCAACGGCGGCGGCGGTTTTCGCAACGCGGACTGGGTGGTTCCGCTCTATCCCGAAGCGAACAGCGCCGAATACGTGACGGACATGGACGCGCGCGACGCCCTGCTCAAGCAAGGCTTTCGCGACGACGGCATCGTCTTTTACACCGCGAAGGACGCGACCAAAACCGTGTATCGCATCAAGTACGCGCACGGCGCGGACTGGCAGGGCGACAACGTCGTGTTCTTCTTCACGGACGGTCCCGAATACGACGCGCGCTCGACGCAGCCGGCTGCGGAAATCGCGGATTTCGGGCCGCGGTTCGCCATCCTCGATAGTCAGGAGCCGGACAGCGTCGCGCTCCACCGCGTGATGTACCCGGGGAGCTTCGACGTTCTCGCGGCCGGCGACGCGCGCTTCGATCAGGTGCTGCATCAGGGTGTGCGGCCCGTGTGGTCGCTCACCTGGCCGGGCATCACGGACAAGACGCGCTTCGTGATCGAGGCGCTCGACACGGGGTGTCCGTTCCCCGGCGGTTACATCGCGGCCGAGCATCAGGATGCGGACGTGGATCGCACGAGCGGCATGCCGTTCAACGCGCCGTCCATCACGCTCGACGAAGCGCGGCTCTCGTCCGGTGAAGTGTTCATCAACGGCCAGCACGATCCGAAGAACCGACCGAAGCCGCTCGCGCGGAGCTACGTCGATGTGACGCCGGATCCGAAGCCCGCCATGGACTTTCTCGAGACGTTCGACGCGGGAGCGGATTGGGAGCCGTTCACGCGCTGGTGGGACAACAACGGCTTCGTGTTCCGGAACTCGAAGTGGGCCGTGGACACGAGCGGCTGCACCGGGAACTTCACGTTCGGGCCGCTGCTCGGTCAATTCGTGCTCGGCTTCGGTGACGGCGGCTCGAGCTGCAACGTGAGCATGACGCCGAAAAACGTGCCCACGACGATCGCCCCCGACCACTTCCTGCACGTCCGCATGTCTACCGACATCACCTCGACGGCGCGCCGCTACCCGCAGATCATGGTGACCAACGTCGCGCTCGCCGATGATCCGGCGCCGGACGCGGGCAACATCGATACGGTCCCCGTTCACACGCGCCTCGGCAAGTTCCCCTACGAGCTCGTCGGTCCCGACAACATGGCGGGCACCTCCGACGATCTGCCGCCCGAAGGCGGACGCACCATCGTCGTGCAGCCGTTCGGCGGCTATCAAGAGACGCAGATCGAGTTTTGCGACACGCGCGGCTGGGGCGTGAGTCAGCAGTGCAATCGCGCCAACGTCTACGGCTTCCACGCGGGCGACTACCAGGACACGTGGAAAGCGCCGTGGCTGCCCGTGCCCGTCGAAGGCGACATGAGCGGTTACGATCGTCCTGTGCAGTGGGACGTCTACACGTCCACCTCGCGCGTCTACGTGTTCATGGACGGCAAGCCCGCCGCTTGTGCCAATTTGCCCGATGGCCGCATGCCGGCCGGCCCCGTTACCGTCGCGTATCGCGCCGTCATCTACCACTGCGGCATCGACGAGACGGTGACGCCCGACGACACCGGCCATCAATACGAGCACCAATACAGCCTCTGTCACAGCGACCATCACATGGACGACTTCGGCATCGATCTCTCGGTGCCGGAGCCCGCGTGGGACGAGTCGGTGCTGCCGTGCGGGACGCAGTGGTATGGCGGGACCTGACCGCGTCTTACTCTGCGCAGCGGTCGCGGCGCTCGCGTGCGCATGCGGCTCGGGCGGCGGCGGCGCGTCCACGTCGGGCGACGATCGGCCGGTGCTGAGCGACGACGAGCGTGCGGCGCTCGCCGCGCTTCACTACGACGACGGTCCACCCCCGGCGGATCCCAGCAATCGCGTCGCCGACGACGCCGTCGCGCGCGACTTCGGTCAGACGCTCTTTTTCGAGCCGGCACTTTCCGGCCAGCTGCTGGAGGGCGACAACGACGGCACGCTCGGCACGCTCGGGGAAAGGGGCGACCCGGGTCGGGTGAGCTGCTCGGGGTGCCATTTGCCGCAGGCGAGCTTCGTGGACGCGCGCAGTCCGCACCATCAGGTGTCGCTCGCCGCGCAGTGGACGCTCCGGAAGACGCCGACGTTGCTCGAAGTCGCGTTCGCGCCGCTTTACAACTGGGACGGCCGGCGCGACGCGATTTGGAACCAGGCGCTCGGCGTGATGGAGAGCAACCGCGAGTTCAACTCCGGGCGGTTGTTCGTCGCCGAGCAGCTATTTCGCCTGCACCGCGCCGAGTACGAGAGCGTGTTCGGCGCGCTGCCGCCCCTCGACGATGCGACGCGCTTCCCGCAGCTGACGGGTGACACGGCGGGCTGCGTCGAGGTGAGCACGCCGCAAGGCTCGATGTTCCGCTGCCGCGGCGTGCCGGGGGACGGCGCCGATTACGACGGCATGGAGCCCGCCGATCAGGAGCTCGTCACCGTCGCCGCCGTCAATGCCACCAAAGCGCTCGAAGCGTACGTGCGTGCGCTCCGTTGCGGCGCGAGCCGCTTCGACGCGTGGCTCGACGGCGATACGAACGCCCTCAGCGCGAGCGAGCTGCGAGGCGCACGGCTGTTCGTCGGGAGCGCGGGTTGCGTGACGTGTCACTCCGGGCCGCGACTGACGGACGGCGCGTTCCACAACGTGGGGTTGAGTCCCGGGGTCGTCGCGGTCGCGATTCAGGATCTCGACGATCACGGCGCCGCGACGGGCGTCGCCGCCGCGCTCGCGGATCCGATGAGCACCGCGGGCGCTTACAGCGACGGCGACCGGCACGCCTTGCCGTCGGCGCCGGGTGCCGAGCTCGAGGGCGCCTTCCGCACGCCCACGCTGCGTTGCGCCGCCTCGCATCCGAGCTTCATGCACACGGGCCAATTCACGAGTCTCACGCAGGTGCTCGCCTTCTTCGACCGCGGCGGCGACCCCGCCGGCAACTACCCGGGAACGAACGAGCTTGCCCCGCTCGGTTTGAGTGACGGTGACCAAGCGGATCTCGTGGCGTTCATGCAAGCGCTGACGGGGCCCGGGCCGAGCGCCGACCTGCTCGCACCAGCGACCTACTAATGCATACGCGCGGCATCGTTTCACTCGTGCTCGGGTTTGCCGTCCAAGCGACGGCGTGCAGTTCGAACGACTCCGCCGACCACGCGGGCTCGGCCGGCAACGCCGGCTCCGCGGGAACGAGCGCGGGGACGGCCGGAACGGCCGGTGCGACTGCGGGCTCGGCGGGCTCGGCGGGCTCGGCGGGGACGCCGGGCGCCGCGGGTGACTCCGGTGGGCCGCCCTTCGAGCATCCCGAGCCGCCCAGCGACTACACGCCGCAGCCGGGCAATTGCGGCTTCGACACCCCTGCTTTCTGCGAGACGTTCGAGGACGGCCCGAGTGACGGCGGCCGCTCGGGGGAGCTCGATCCCGCGCGCTGGAGCGTCGCGCGCGGCATGCCGTACAACCCGTACCAGCTGGGCGGCGCGTTTCCCGTGGGGCCGGCGCTCATCGGCGCGTGTCGTTCCGACCTGCAAAACACGCGCGTCCTGCCGGACTCCGACGTGTTCGTGTGCGATCCGGTGGCGGCCGTCCCGACCCGCCACGCGCTCGCGACGGCGGCCGAGCAGAACTACGGCCTGGCGACTTATCGCATCCGCCAGCCGTTCGACTTCGCCGCTCGCACCGGCACGATTCAGCTCGACATGGATCTCACGAACAACGGGCTCGGCGGCTGGCCGGCGCTCATCGTCGCCGAGGATCCGTCGCCCACGCCGAGCTTCGACTGGCAAGAGCGCGGCTCCGGTCCGCGCAACGGCATCGAAATCGAGTTCGGCACCGGCTGGTGCAACACGCCGCAAACGATGGAGCCCATCGTCTACACCTTCCAGGACTATCTCCAAACGGCGTTCGTGCCTTCGTTCGATTGTGCGATTCCACACGCGCTGACGGCGCCGGGTGCGCTCAATCACGTGGTCGTCTATCTGACGCAAAGTCACGTGGAAGTGTGGGCGTCCGACGTCTCGCCGGACGGCGTGAACTTCCCGAACCTGCAGCTCCTCTGGTCCGGGGACGTGACGCTGCCGTTCTCACGCGGGTACGTCAGCATCGCGCTCCGCAATCACGCGACCATCAAATATTGGCTCGGCTCGGCGGCGACGTTGCGCTTCGACAACGTCGGGTTCGACGGGCCCAAGCTGAGCGGTCACCGCGAATACAGCGCGCCCGATTCGCTCACGAGCTCTTCGCCGCTGCCGGGCTGCGCGCCGGACGGCGGGGACTGCGCGTGGGAAGGCGACGTGATCGTCTCGCACCCGAACGACCAAGGCCGCATGGACTGTGCGGCGACCAGCTGCGACTACACTGCAGCGGACGCCCGCAACGTCGGCTACGTCGTGCCGAACGTCGACGAGGACGCGCCGCCGCTGGCTTTGGATTTCAGCGGCGTCGACCCGAGCGGCGTCACGCGCGCGCGGCTCGTCTTCGGTGCGATCTATCCCGCCTTCGACTGGAACGGAGTTTCACATCCGCCGACGTACATCGATTTGCGTTTCCGCGTGAACGGTGGGGACTGGCACGACCGCAACGTGACCGACGTCGAAGCGAACGCATTCATCGATTTTTCACCCGACCTCGGCGGAGCAGGCTCGGGTGCAGGTCTCTTGAACCAGGCCATCGACGTGGATCTCACGGAGCTCGTCTCCGGCGACAATCGCATCGAACTGCAAGCAGCGAATACCTGGACGGGCAGCTATCGCGTCGCGATCACGAGCGCCGACCTCGCGCTCGATCCTTGATTCGATACGCGCCCGCGAGTTCGGGCATGTAGTGACGCACTGACACTCGAAGTGCAGGCGTAGTTTTTTGCACCTCGAATTCGTAGTCCGCGAGGCGTAAAGAGTCCTGCACTTGGTGGAGCGGGCGCCGCGTGCGCTCACGCGAGGTTTTGCGCGATGACCATTTGGTTTCGAGCGAATCGGCTGCGGAACGGCGTGGCGCTGTGCGCTTTTGTCGCCGGTTGTTCGAACACGGAGGGTGCCAAGCGCAACGAAAGTACGTCTTCGACCGCGCTCGCGGACCTTGCAACAGCGGACGCCGGTGCGGACGTCAATTTTCTCGCACAAGAGCTGCTCGGTCGCCCCAGCAATCATTCGATTGCAATCAAAGTGATTACCGATCAGGCGGTGGAAGCTTATCTGCAATACGGCACAGTGTCCGGCGCGTATTCCAGCAGTACGCCGCCCACCACGTTTCCAGCCGGCGCGGTGGAAGTCGACCTGGACGGTCTGAGCGCGAATTCAACTTACTACTATCGACTTCTTTTTCGCCCGGCCGGCAGCACGTTGAATTTCAGCGCTCGGGCCGAGCACCGCTTCGTCACGCAGCGCGCGCCGGACGCCACCTTCACGTTCGACGTGCAGAGCGATTCGCATCAGGGCTACACCGCCTTCTACACGAGCACGCTTTACGGCGTGACGCTGCAAAATATTGCGAACGACAACCCCGACATGCTGTTCGACCTCGGTGACGCCGTGAGTCAGGACGACAGCACCGAGACGGCGAGCGCCGTGCAGCAAAAGTATTTGAATCAGCGCACCTACTTCGACCTCGTGGGGCACTCGTCTTCGGTTTTTCTGGTGCTCGGCAATCACGAGCGTGAAGAAGGCTGGTACCTCGATGATTTCGGCTCGGACGTCGCCGACACGCGGCCCGTCCTCGGGGCGAACGCGCGCAAGTATGCGTTCTTGAATCCGGTGCCGAGCGACTTCTACTCGGGCAACGGCGACCAAGTGTCGCAGCTGACAGGCGACCACCTGCGTGGCGACTACTACGCCTTCGAGTGGGGCAGCGCGCTCTTCGTCGCGCTCGATCCGTTCTGGTACACGACGACGAAGCCGTACTCGGGGCCGCAGGGTGGGGAAGTCGACGACGCCCCCGAGACCGTGGGCACGCGTTGGGATTGGACGCTCGGCAAGGCTCAATACGACTGGCTCGCGCAAACGCTCGCGCAAAGCACGAAGCCGTTCAAGTTCGTGCTCGCGCATCACCCGACGGGCGGGACGAGCGACTACGTGCGCGGCGGCGCGCTCGGTGCGATTTACTGCGAGTGGGGCGGCTACGACACCGACGGCAAGACGTACCTGTTCGCGCAAAAGCGGCCCGGCTGGGCGCTGCCGGTGCACCAGCTGCTCGTTCAAAACGGCGTGACCTCGTTCATCCACGGCCACGATCACCTCTTCGCCAAAGAGGAGCTCAACGGCATCGTTTACCAGGAGTGCCCTCAACCGGCAGACAAGACCTACGGCACCGGCTTCACGTCGAACGCGACCGACTACGCGGGTGCGACCGTGTTCCCGAACTCGGGGCACCTGCGTTACACGGTGTCGCCCACCCAAGTCGTGGTCGACTACGTGCGCGCGTACCTGCCCGGTGACGGTCCGAACGACACCGTCGCGTATTCCTACACGATCTCACCGTGCGACGCGCCGAACAGCGACGGACGCGCGTGCGACGACGGGGACGTTTGCACCGTCAACGATGCGTGCGTGCAAGGCGCGTGTGTCGGCACGCCCGTGACGTGCGGCTCGGGCGGGACGGGCGGCGCGAACACCGGTGCAGGCGGGATGGGCGGAACGACATCAAATTCAGCTGGAGCGACAGCAGGTTCAGCTGGAGCGACAGCAGGTACGGGCGGAATGAACGCTGGCGGAATCGGAGGCCAACCAGCGTCCGCGGGCGGCTCGGACACGGGCGGCGCCGTCGGCGCTGCGGGTACGGGTGGAGCCGCGGGCGCACTCGGAACCGCGGGTACGACGGGCTCGTCTGGTTCGGTGGAGGGCGGCGCCGCGGGCGAGCCATCCGGTGCCGGCGGTGAAAGCGGAGGCGGTGGCGAAGCGGCGACGTCGATCGTTCCGACGGGCACGTCGCTCGGCGGAGGAGGTTCGGCTCCGTCAGGCACCGGCGGCACGCGCAGTACACCCGGAGGAACGACGCACGGCGCCGGCGGCGCGCACACGCCGGCAGCGACGCCGCCCGGTGACGACGCAGCGGGCGAGAGCGGCGGCCCGTCGCACGGCGGCGCGAGCGGCAGCGGCGGCTCGTCCGCGGGCTCCAGCGCTGGTCGCGGCGGCAGCGTTGCGGGCGCGGGCGCTGCGGCGGGGAGCGCGGCAGCGACCGGCTCGAGCGTCAACGTGCATGACTCGCGCGGCTGCGGCTGCGTGGTGGCGCGCGACGCCGGCGGCCGGACCGCTACGGGCGCTGGCGTCATTTTCGCCCTCCTCGCGCTCGGCCGGCGTCGCGACGGCCGGCGCCGGCGGCGAGGCTTTGCCGCTTTTTGACGCGATCGCTTGCGAACTCGTCGGCGGGCGTCGTAGGAGCGGCATGGGTAGACCATGACGAAGCTTGCCGTTTTCTCCGCCATTCCCCTCGTTGCTTCTGTGTTCGCGGCCTGTGCCAGCCAGCCGGCGCCGCAGGCTGAAACCGCTTCCACAGCGGCCGCGACCCCGACCCCTGCCGCCGCGCCGGAGCCTGCCTCGGGCAAGGTCGACGCCACGCCGATCGCCGCTCCTGTCGCGAACGTGCCGCCGACCTGTGCGCACGGGACGAAGGCGGCCGACAACGGGCTCATCGACGATCTCGAAGACGGCAACGACAAGTCGGCGCCGCTCGACGGTCGCAACGGCAACTGGTGGGTCGGCAAAGCCGAACACGCGACGGTCTCGATCCCGGCCGGCGCCGTGAAGCCGTCGGCGGGCGGCGCGGCAGGCGGCAAGTTCGGCATGCACTTCGCCGGCAAGACCGACAACTCCGATCCGTGGGGTGCCGCGGTCGGCGTGAACTTCCTCGCGAGCGGCGCCTTCTACGACGCGTCGAAGTACGCCGGCATCTCCTACAAAATCAAATCGGCGAAGCCCGGCCTCGACGTGCGCCTCAAGATCAACGACGTGAACACCCACCCCGACGGCGGCAAGTGCACCAAGGAGTGCTTCAACGCCTTCGGCCGCGAGATGATCGTCGGCACGGAGTGGAAGGAGATGACGCTCATGTGGAGCGAGCTCACGCAGCAGTCGGACTGGGGCAATCCGCGCCCGCCCATGATCGAGCCGCACAAGCTGAAGGACGTCGAGTTTCAGATTTGGCCGGGTGCCGACTTCGACATCTGGATCGACGACGTGCACTTCCTCGCGTGCCAGTAGAGATTTGAACTCAGCGCGGCAGGCGGGTTTTTGCCGCCGAGGCGCAGAGGACGCCGAGATCGATCGGGTGTAGTCTCTGCGGCGTGCGGCGACGCAATGGTGCCGTCTTTGCGTTCGGGCTCGCGTTCGTGGCCGCGGCGTGCGGCACGAGCGGGAAGAGTGATGGGACCGCCGGCGCAGGCGGTGCTTCGAATGCTGCCAGCGCCGGTGCGATGAACGGCGCCGGTGCGCCCGGGAGCGCCGGGAGCTCGACGGCGCAGGCGGGCCACGCCGGTTCGGACGCGGCGGGAGCGCCGGGCGCCGGCGGCACCGGCACCGGTGGCGTGGGTGCAGGCGGTGCCGGCGGCTCGGGCGTGGCGGGCGTGCCCGCAACGGCAGGTCAGTTCGGAATCGGTGGTAGCGGCGCCGGCGGCGCGAGCGCGGCTGCGGCGGGTCGGGCCGGTGACGGCAGCTCCGGGACGGCGCCCGTCGACACGGGCGGTCAAGGCGGCAGCGACGGCGACGTCACCGCCGGCACGCCGACGGAGACCGGGCTCGCGTCGTTGCCGGTCCCGCGCCAAGAGCACGGCGTGGTGGCGCTGAACGGCGAAGTCTTCGTGCTCGGCGGCTACACGCCCGACGTGACTCCGAGCGTCATCGCCTACGATCCCGCCCACGACAGCTGGCGCGACGTGGCGGACTTTCCGAGCCCGTTCAACCATCCCGCGGCGGGCGTCGTCGGCGGCAAGCTCTACGTCATGGGCTACTACGCCGGGACGAGCCTCACCGGTCCCGCGACGGGCCGCACCTTCGTCTACGATCCCGGCGCGGACGGGTGGACGGAAAAGAGCGCGCTCCCGACCGGCACTGAGCGCGCGGGCGGCTGCGTCGCCGCGCTCGGCACCAAGCTTTACGTCTTCGGCGGCGGCAACAGCGGCGACGCGACGAACTTCGCGTCCGTCTACGACACCGCCGCCGATACCTGGGCCGCGCTCCCCGCGTTGCCGGAGACGCGCGAGCACTGCGCGGCGTTCGCCTCGGGCAACAAGCTCTACGTCTGCGGCGGCCGCACGCACGATATCCCCGAGTTTCGTCCCACGACGCTCGAGTTCGACCCCGTAGCGCAAACCTACACGACCAAGACGCCGATCCCGACTCCGCGCGGCGGCGCCGCGGGCGCCGTGCTCGGCGGGCGTCTATTTCTCTTCGGCGGCGAGGGTGCCGACAACGATCTCGGCGTCTTCGACGACATCGAGGCGTACGACGCCGGCACGGACAGCTGGCAAAAGTTCCCGCCCATGCTCGTTCCGCGTCACGGCTTCGGCGCCGCGACCCTCGGGGATCGCATCTACCTGCCGGGCGGCGCGATCCATCAAGGCGGCGCCGCGAGCGACACGAACACCGTCTTTTACTTCACGCCTTGACGACGTTCGGCATCGGCTCGCGATAGACGCCGCGCGTGTCGACGATGAGCGCCGCGTTTTTGAGGACGCGAACGTAGTCCACCGCGCTGTGGTCGGTCGCGATCACGACCGCGTCCTGAGCTCGCAAGAGCTCCGGCGTGAGCGGCTGCGACTCGAGCGGCGGCAAGTGCGGCCAGGAGCGCACCTTCGGCGCCTTGGGAATATGGGGGTCGTGGTAGGAAACGTGAGCGCCGAGCTCGAGCAGCAGATGATAGAGCTCGAAGGCGGGGCTCTCACGCGTATCGTCTACGTCCTTCTTGTACGCGATGCCGAGCAGCAAGATGCGACTGCCGTGCACGGGCTTACTGCGTGCATTCAAGGCTTGTTGCAACTTCTCGATGACGTAGCGCGGCATACCGACGTTGATCTCGCCCGCGAGCTCGACGAAGCGCGTCGGGATCCCGAATTCGCGTGCCTTCCACGTGAGGTAGAAGGGGTCGAGGGGAATGCAGTGGCCTCCGAGACCCGGACCCGGATTGAAGCGCATGAAGCCGAACGGCTTGGTCGAAGCGGCGTCGAGGACGTCCCAGATGTCGATGCCCATGCGTTCGTAAACGACTTTCAGCTCGTTCACGAGGGCGATGTTGACGGCGCGGAACACGTTTTCCGTGAGCTTCGTCGCCTCGGCCACGCTCGCGTTCCGCACGCGCACGACCTTCGCCAGTGCGCGGGCGTAGAGCGCCGCGGCGAGCTGCCCGGCGTCGACGTCAACTCCGCCGACGATCTTGGGAATCGTCGCGGTCGAAAACTGCTTGTTGCCGGGGTCCTCGCGCTCGGGGGAAAACGCGAGGAAGAAGTCCTTACCGCAAGTGAGGCCGGACTCTTCCAGGATTTCACGGAGCAGCCCCTCCGTCGTTCCCGGATACGTGGTTGATTCGAGTACGACGAGTTGACCAGGCCGGAGTCGAGCCGCAATCGCTCGGCCGGTGCTGACGATGTACTGCATGTCCGGCTCGCGTTGCGGTGTGAGCGGAGTCGGTACCGCTATCAAGAGTGCGTCCGGCTGTCCGAGTAACGCGAAGTCCGCGCTCGCTTCGAGCAAGCCGGTCTCTCGAGCGCGGTGCACGCGATCCTCCCCGATATGGGTGATGTACGTGCGCCCGCGCTTCAGCATCTCCACCTTGGCGGCGTCGATGTCGAAGCCAATCACCTTCACTTTGTGTTCGACGAAGGCGAGCGCGAGCGGCAGCCCGACGTACCCCATGCCGATGATTCCCACGGAAACCGTGCCAGCTTCGATCTTTTCGAGAAGTGCTTGCTTGAGTGGATTCACCGTGACCTCCGGCGGATTTCCGGGGCCATCTATCCGAAGGCCGACGCAAAGGTCAACGCTTCACTCTGGAATACTCACGAGCGATTCGACGCATTGATTCGGTGCCGAATTAGTGTCGTCTCGTAACCGCGACGCCATATGCAGAGGTGCAAGTTCGCGCGCCCTAACTTTCGCGAAGAGATGCCTCATGAGCTCGGCGATATCCACAGGTTACAGCAGCCGTGAAGTGAGCTCGATCGAGGAGCTTTCGCCCGAAAGCGCGCGCGCCGCGGAGAGCGTGACGAGTGAGCTCATTCCTCCTGCGCCCACGCCGCGGGCGGCACTCGTGCCGAGGAGCACCCGTGTTTTCGCGTTCATTGCCCTCGCCTCACTCACCTTCTGCGTGCTTTCGCTCGCTTACGGAACGTACCTCGCAGTCACCGACGCCTGGGTGGCGCCGCTCCGGCTTTCACCGGATAGCCGCGAGGTCATCGCGGTGCGAACGCAGGCGGCGAAAGAGCGCGAGGAACGGGCACGCTTTCAGAGCGAGCTCGAGAGCTCGACCGCCGAGGGCACTGCGATCGACCTCAGCCTCGAACGGCTGCGGACGCTCGCCGCGAACTACTCCGACTTGATCCGCTACAGTCAGTCCAATCGCTCGGGCCAGGTCGCGGCGCTGCGTCGCCAAGCGGGCCTGCTCGCCGAGCAGCAAGCGCTCATGACCGAGGCCATGGCGCGCGATCAAGCGGAGCTCGAGCGTGCGCAACGCAACCTCGAGTCAGGAGTCATCACGGCGGTCGACCTCGACGCGATCCGCGCGAACCTGCTCAAGACCAGAGTCACGCGCAGCGAGAAGGTGCTCGAGGGAGCGCGGGTGCGTGACTCGCTCGCCGAGGCGTCCCGCGAGTCGTTGGCGCTCAGCGCGGCGACGGACAGCCCGGCGAGCGCAGGGGCGCGCGGTCCGAGCTTCGCGTCACCCGACGTCGTTCGCTTCGACGAAGTCCGCATTCAGCTCGAGCTGCAAATCGCGCGGCTCGAAGCCGAGAAACGGGCCGCGGATTCGCGGAGACGTGCGGCGGAAGCGAACATCGGCAGCATCGATGGACTGCGGGCGGAGCTCGAGTCCACGCCCGTGTTTTTGGCGGCGGAGCGCGAAGTCGATTTGGCGTTCGTGCCCTATGCCCACCTCAAGGCCGTGCACGAGGGCGATCCGGTCGTCTCGTGCGCCTGGTTCTTGTTCGGGTGTACGGAGGTGGGGCACGTCGCGCGCATCTTCCCAGGCGAAGTGCTGAACGATGACCCCTGGGGCAGCGTGGAGCGCGGCAAGCACCTCAAGCTCGAAATGTCCGATCGCTCGGCGATCTCGGAGCGAACGTTGCGAGTGCGGCGCCGCGCCGTGGCGTGGCCGTCCGTCCAGAGCGCCCTGCTTTCGATCTTCCCGGCGCGCCGATAATGGAGCGCATTTCTTGGTATCTGCTCGCGATCCGCTCGCTGGTCGAGGCGACCCCGTTCGTGCGCGCCGTGCTGGTCTGCATGGTCCTCTACCAGCTCGACTTCGTCGTCGTCCTCGCGTTGTGGCTCTTGCGACGAGCGGGCGCGCTGTCGACCGACTTCGAGCTCGAGCCCGAAAATCGGAAGAGCGCGATCATGGTGCTCCCCACGCTCTTGCGTAAGCCGGCGGAGCTCGACGGCCTCGTTGCGGCGATTCGCAGCGTCGTCGAGAACGGGTATCAGGGGCCGCTTTACGTCGTGGCCTGTATCGACGGCGTCGCGAGCGCAGGCGGTCTGTACGACCGGCTCGTCGAGTGGAGTCGGCGCGAGCCCGTGCCTCCGAACGTGCAGCTCTTCGTCGTCGGAACCCAGGATCGCTGCGGCAAGGCCGTCGCCATGGATCACGGTGTCGAGTTCATCAGGCGCCGCGTGGCGGCGGGGCAGATCCCTGCGTTTCCGGAGTTGTTCTTCAACATGGACGCGGACAGCGCGCTCGGCGAGCGGGCGCTCGAACGCCTGGTCTTCCGCCTGACGCGAAAACGCTGGCTCGCGCGCACGCCCTATCACATCGTGACCTCGAACGTCGTCGTGCCGCTCGAGCAGTGTTACGGCGGCCTCGGCTCGCTGCGTACGCTCGGTCGCTGGATCGCGCTTTCGGTCGCGCGCGAGTACACGGGCTCCATCTCGGCGGGCAAGCTCAACTACAAGCTCTTGCCGTGCATGGAGGTGTCGGGAGCGCTCTATTGCACGTGGTCGGACGTCTATCTGGCGGCGCCGCGTTACGCTGGCTTTCTCCAGCAGCTCCGGCTGCGCGACTGGGTGAAATGGTGGTTCGGCTGGCAGCCCCCGCGCTTTTCCGAATACCGCGGCCGCGCCATCGTGGAGGCGCTCACGGGGCCGGGGGACGACACCTGGATGGGATGGTTCGCGAGCTGTTGCGGCTGGAGAAACGGTCGGCTCACGCCCGAGTTTCCGGCGACTCCGCTGCACGCGTTCGCAGCGCTCGTGCTTCAGTATTTCTCGCGAGCACAGACGTACGACCCGCTCGCGAAGGTTTACAGTAAGACGCCGACCACGGTGCGCGGCCTGTTCAACCAGCGACTGCGCTGGAACAGCTCACGGATGCAGGACTTGATGCGGCATGGGCCGTCGCTCGCCTATCACTGGAAGGCGGGCGTGCCGCTCCTCACGAGCACCCTGGTGATGTTCACGGCGGTGACGCTCTTCGCCCTCACCCCGTTGCGCCTCTTCATGGGGAGAGTACCGGCGCCGGCACCCGCGTTCGCGGTGCTCGTCTACGCGGGCTACTTCACTACCCGTTTCACGAGCACCGTCGCCGGACTCTTGATCTCCGACAGTCCGCGCGCCGAGTGGATCAAGCTCTTGGCGCTGCCGCTCTCGGTCCCCTATCACATCGTGTTCAACACGCTGACGATGCTGATCGGGTATTATCGCGATCTGTTCGGCTACGGGGAGCCGACCACGTTCGCTCCCGAGGCGACGCTCGTTCGGAGCAACCTCGAACGCTTTGCGCTCGGGTTCCGCTTGCGGCGCGCCCTTTGGCTCGCGGTGCGCTCGGCGCTGCGCGGCGACGTGCCGCTCGGAACCTTCTGGTTCGGCTGGAAGCGCACGCCGTTCACGCCGGGCGGCTTCGATGGTTGGGAGTCAGGGACGCGCCCCCCAGCGGTGTATTGGCCAGCGCGCGGGGACAAAAACCCGGGACGCACATGACGCGTGGGCTCTGCGCGTTCTGTCTGACGCTCGCGGCGAGCGCCGCCGGTTGCATTCGCGAGCAGCACGCGGCCGAGTCGGACGCGGCGTGGGCACCGGTGACGGCCTCCGCGCGCGCCACCGATCGCGCTCGGGAGCTGGCAGGTCCGCCGCTCGCGACGTGGGTTTGGGACGCCAGGACCGTCACGGCACCGGACCGGCGGCGAGCACTGCTCGCGTTCGCGGTGGAGAAGGGCGTGCGCACGCTCTTCGTGCAGGCGTCGAAGACCTACTTGGACGACTCGGGCTTCGCTGCGTTGGCGGAGCTCGCAGCGGCCTCGGAGCGTGCCGGCTTTTCGATCGTGCTCACGGGCGGCGAGCCGGCGTGGAGCTCGGCCGAAGGGCACGCCCGGGCTCTGGACTTCTTGGCCGTCGTCGCGGAGCTCGAAGCGCGGCTCGCCAAGCGCGAGCTTGCTCATAGCCGTCGAGTGCTCCTCGACGTCGAACCGTACCTCTTGCCCGCCTGGAAGACGGCGCCGGAACGCGCTGCCGCCGAGCACACCGAGCTCTTGCGCGCCCTGCACGCGGCGGCGCGAGGGGCCGGCCTCGAGGTTTGGCACACCATCCCGTTTTGGTTTGCCAGCACGTACGCTCAGGGGCGCTCGCTCGATCGCCTGACGCTCGAGCTCTCCGACGGCGTCGTCGTCATGGCGTATCGCGATCGCGCCGCCGACGTCGTGGCCGCGGCGGCCCCGACACTCGCGGCCGCCGCGGAGCTCGAAAAGCCCGTCATCGTCGCCGTCGAGACCAAGTGCGTCGAGCCCGCCTACGTCACTTTTTGCGGAAAAAAGCCGCAGGTTTTGGGCGAAGCGTTGAACGCCGTCAGGTCCCGTTTCGCGAGCACGCCCGCTTTCGCCGGACTCGCCGTGCACTACTTCGACTCGTGGCAGGACCTCGACGGGAAGTCCTGATGCGGTCTCCGCTCGCATGGCTCACCGCGCGCGCCTCCTGATCCTCGCGATCCTCTGCTGCTGCCTGGCGGTAGCGCTGCCACGTCGAGCGGCGGCGGGCGTTGGCGATCCGTCACTCTGCGTGCCCGCGTCCGATTACGAACCGGTAGAGACGCGCTGCGACGGACTCGACAACGACTGCGACGGGCTCGTCGACGTGCTGCTGCCGGTCACCGAGAACGAGTGCGTGAGCGACGACATGGCGAGCTGTCACCCCGGCCACGCGGCGTGCATCGAGCAAGAGCGCCGGTGTCTCGCGCCCGGCCCGGCCCCCGAAGTCGTCGATGGCGACGACAACGACTGCAACGGCGTCATTGACGACGTTGCGCCGACACCGGCGCTGCGCTCCCGCGCGCTCTTGCTCGTGCCCGGCTACGCCTTCACCGACGCGGCGAGCGAGGTCGATATGATCGCCTCGATCCTGTCGGATTGGGGCATTGCCTACGACCGCGGGCTCTCGCCCGACGACTTCGATCGAAGTCTGAACTCGCTCGCTCAATACCCGCTCGTCGTCGTCCCGGGCTATCTGGAAGAGGATTTTCTGGTGCCGTTCCGGCAACAGGCGCTGGAGGACTACGCCGCGCAAGGCGGTGTTCTCGTCGTGTTCAAGCCCATCTTCGACGCGGGCAGTCAGACGCAGAGTCTCATCGGAACCACGAGCACCGAGCGCCGTTTCGACATCGACACGGTGCTGTTCGACGGCGCGCGTAACGCCGCGACGCGAGCCTTCGAGAGCCCCGAGGAAATGCGCGTCCCGCTCGCCGCCGGCGACTCGAGCCTGCCGCTGCACGTGCTTTCGCCCGCCCCCGGTACCGAGACGCTCGCCTCGGCGCTCGTGAACGGCGCCTCCGTGGGGGCGCTCGTGACGCGCCGGGTCGTGGGTCAGGGCGCCGTCTATGCCGTCGGTCACGACCTGCACTCCTCGTTCGGCGATCGCTGTTACATCAACTGTTTCGAGCCTGCGGGCGACCTCGCCGGCCTCTTCTTGCGCGAAGCGCTGCGCGAGGGGACCCGCGGTCATCTGGTGCTGAAGCACACGGTTCCGGGACTCGAGGACTCCACCCTCGTGCTCACGCACGACGTGGACGCTTTCGACGCGCAACAGCCCGACCCCGCGTGGGGGGATCCCGGCGCGCTGCAGGTCGCCGCACTCGAAGCACGCGCTGGAGCGTTCGGGAACTTCTTCGTGACCACCGACTACATTCCGACGGACTTCAGCATTCCGTACTACTCGGCGCCGCTGATGCAGTCGCTCTGCGCGCTCGACATGTGTCCGACCGGCGCCCACTCGGTCACCCACCTGCCGAGCTTCACCACGCTCCCCCTCGGCACCTGCACGGAGACGGCGGCGACTTACGACGGGAGTGAGTTCACGTTGTGCGGCGAGATCCGCGTGCCGCTCGAGCTCTTGCTACGCGACGCAGGCGTGCGGCCGAGCGCATGGCGGAGTCCGTATCTCGACGTGAATCCTTCGCAATACGACGTGTTGGCGCAGGAAGGTGTGCTCTACGACTCGAGCTACGCCGTCGGCGACCTGAAGGTCAACTTGCCCGTTTCCCTCGCTCACACCGCGGCAAACCAGAATAGCTTCCACCACCAACCGCTCTATTCGATGTCCATCGCCCTCGAGGACGGGATTGAAACCCAGAGCGTGGCCGGCCTGCAGCGCGAAGAGATGTCGGCGAGCAGCGGCCCGAAATTCACCACCCTTTGGACCTATGCCATGTTGCGCAACGCCGATAACGGCGCACACACGCTGTCGCTTTTGCACCCGTCGTATGGTCTCGGCCAACCCGCGGACAACCTTCAAAACAAGCTCGGCGTGCTCGGTCGCTACATCGACGCCGCAAGAAAGCGCCGCGTGAAACTCGACGCGCGGGTCGACGAGCTCGCGCGCTTCTGGCAGGCCCGGGAAGGGGTCGACGTCGATGCCCGCTATGCGTCCGGTCACTACGACGGGACGGTCGCGACAGGGGAGCACGCCGTTCGAGATTTGACGTTGGAGTTCGGCGACGCCCTGACGAGCTTCGAGTGTGCGTCGTGTGGAGCCTTCGAGCTCTCGGGCAAGCGGGTACACCTCCGCGGTCTGCTTCCGGCGCAGAGCACGTTCAGCTTCGGCGCGACGGCCGGCGTCTTCGTGCCCGCGGCTCCCGCCGTGCCCGCCCTCGGCCTGCGCTCGCTTGCGCTGCTCTTCGGAACGCTCCTGCTTCTCGCCTTTCGCGAGCGGCGAACGCGTCTCGCCAGTCTGGGTGTCGCGGCGGTTCTCGGCGCGCACTTGCCGGCAGCAGCGCAGACCAGCCCTTACTGCAACAAGGTGCGCGAGCGCGCCGCCGATGACGCCGCCCTGTTGATGTCGCCGCGGGTCGTGCTCCAGGGCCTGCGCTTTCCGAGCTCGGGACAGCTCTACGATTCGAGCGTGGTCGGTCGTGGATTCCAGCCGCGTGCTGGTCTGGCCTTCTCGGCCACGAGCCTCTACAAGGGCCTCGGCGTGCTGCAGCTCGGTGACGCCGCCTGTCGCGAAGAGGTCGCGCGAGTGGCGCTCGAAGCTGGGCTCGCCGTCGGCGACGGCAGCGCGCGGCAAGCAGGCTTGACGGCCCAGGTCGCCTATCTCGAAACGCACGGCGCGGACGTCGAAGCGACTGTGGCGCGCGCAGGAGCACGCTTTTCCGAGCGGACGATCACGTTGCTCGAGTTCAACGACCTCCGGGCCGGCGTCAGCGCACTCGAGTTGAAGCTCGCGCACGCCCGAGGTGAGCTGCGTAAGCTCGACGAGGAGCTCGCCGGCGCGCCGTTCCACCGCTCGGTCGCCGGCCTCGAGCACGACTACGAGCGCTCGGCGGTCGCTCTGGCCGAAGCCGAGGGCCGCGTGCGCGCCGCGGACCCCTGGGACTTGCACGTGGCCGCGGGGGTCATTCCTCTATCGCCCGTTGACTGGTACGGCGTCGTCGAGCTCGGCTTCAATCTGGGCGGGGTCACGCGCGGGGGGCACGCCGAGCGCTACGCTCGCGCTCGCGCGGAAGAGGTCGAGCACGCTCCCTACGAGCCGGGCGCGCGCGTCGAACGTCAAGGGGCCGTACTCGCCGCCGCTCTCGAACAAGCGGAGGCCGAGCTCGCGGTGGTCGAGCGCGATCTCCACCGCCTCACCCAGGCGCGCGATACGCTCGAGAACTCGGAAGCGCCGAACGTCCTCCACCAGCGCGAGCGTGTAGCGCTCGAGCAAATCGCCCTCGAGGCCGAGCGCGCTTACTACCTGGGCTACACACGCTCGCTTCGCGCCACGCTCTCCGACCGTCGCTTGGGCACGCCGAGCCAACGTGAGCCCGGCGCCGAGCCAACGGCCGGAGACGCGGCCGGACCTTCGCCCACCGCGCCCGCGCGCCGCTAGCTGGCGCCCGATTCCGCAAAGCGCCGCAGCCGGCGTTCCCGGCCCCCGCGCCGTGCGATACACTCCGAGCGACGCTGCGCGATGGATAACCCCTTTGCCGTCCTCACCGCGATCGTCGCTCCGGCCATTTTGACGAACGCGTGCTCGGTGCTCGCGCTCGGGACCAGCAACCGCGTCGCGCGCGTCGTCGATCGCACGCGCGTGCTCACGAACGAGCTCGCGCGGCTCGCCATGGGCGAGCCGGGTCGAGCCAATCGCATGCGGCAGATCGAGCGGCTGCGCGTGCGTGCCCGCCTGCTCATGAGCGCGCTCCGCATCATCTATGCCGCGCTCGGCAGCTTCGCCGCCTGCGCGCTGATCTCGGTGCTCGGCGCGCTCGCGACCTCGTACGACGTTCCCGCGCTGTTTCACGCGAGCGCCGCGCTCGCGCTCGCGGTCGGCCTCGGCGGCGTGAGCTCGCTCGTCGTCGGCTGCAGCAAGATGGTGGCCGAGACGCGGCTCGCGCTCGTGGGCATGACCGAAGAAGTGACGGATACGCTCGCCGAGCGCGCGATCTGACGCGCTCCACTCCGAAGGGTGTCGAGCTGACGACGCCGCCCGTTTCGACGCGACGTCCGGCACCGGTCGCAGCTTGGAACGCCCGAGCTCGATCTGTCGCAAACCTCCCCGTGCGGCGACGCCGTCGAACATTGACGGGCCGGGACAATATCGCTAACTTTCCGGCACGCTTCGTGGAAGTCAGGCCGGTTCTGCGATGGACACGCCGCCGTCACGCTCTCCCGGCGACTTGATCGCGGGCAAATACCGGCTCGAGCGCCCGCTCGGCGTCGGCGGTCAAGCGATCGTGTGGGAGGCTCACAACGTCGCCCTCGACGCGCGCGTGGCGCTCAAGCTCATCCACCCCGACGCCGACGACCGGGGTCAGGCGGAGCGCCTGCTCCGTGAAGCGCAGGCCGTGGCGCGCCTGCGGCACCCGGCCGTCGTCCGCGTGTTCGACGTCGCCCGCACGAACGACGACGGTGACTGGTTCATCGTGATGGAGCTCCTCCAGGGGGAGAGCCTCGCCGACAAGCTCGAGGACGGGCGCCGCCTCGCGTCGACCGAAGCCGTACGCCTGCTTCTGCCGATCGCGGAGGCGCTCGTCGCGGCGCACGCGGCGGGCATCGTCCATCGGGACGTGAAGCCGGACAACATCGTGCTCTCGGGCGCCGGCAAGCATCTGGAGCCGAAGCTCCTCGACTTCGGCATCGCGAAGCTCCGCCGCGGCGCGGACTGGAAACGGACGACCGCGAAGGGCGTCCTGATGGGAACACCGGCGTATCTCTCGCCGGAGCAGGCCGAAGCCGCGGGTGACATCGACCATCGCACGGATATTTGGTCGTTCGCCGCGACCGTCTACGAATGCGTGACCGGGCGCCTGCCGTTCGAGGGTGAAACGGAAAACGACCTCCTCGCGAGCATCATGACTGGTGAGCCGCGCTCGATCCTCGCGCACTCGGCGGGCGACGCCGAGCTCTGGCGCCTACTCGAAGGCGGCCTCAAAAAGCGACGTGAAGAGCGCTGGCAGTCCATGCAAGTGCTCGGCGCGGGGCTCGCGCGCTGGCTCCTCGCGCAGGGCGTGACGGAAGACGCGCGCGGCGTCTCGATTGAACGCACGTGGTTCGGCTCGACGCTGCCGCCAAACCGCGTCACGCCCCACACCACGGCGCGCCCCACGCGTCCGGCCGCACCTCGGGTCGCGCGTTGGACGGCGCTAGCCGCCGGTGTCGCCGTGGTCGTGCTGCTCGCCGTCGCCTCCATGTTGACGCGTCCGGCGCCGGCGGCCGAGCACGCGCGCTCGCCGGCGATCGTCGTCGCGCAAGCGCGCGCGGCGCCGGAAGTCGTGCCCGTCGGCGCGCCGCCTGCCACGGCGGCGACCACGGTCGCGTCCGGGCCGCCCGCGGGCGGGCAAGAGGTGCCGCCGGCCGCTGCGCCCGACGTGAAAAAGAACGCACCGCACGCGCATCCGGCACCGCCCCCCACCGCGAGCCCAGCGCCACGCTCGAGCTCCACTCCCGACGGCCTCCGACTCATGAACCCCTATTGATGGCGCATTCCTCGGCAACCCTTGCTCGCTTCGCGCTCCTCGCCGCGCTGTGCTTCCTTGCGGCGCCGGCCGCCGCCGAGCCCGCCGGTACGCCGCCTGCCACCTCCGTCGAGCGCGAACAGCAGGCGCGCAAGCACTACGAAAGCGGCGCAGCCGCGTTCGACGCGGGCCAGTACCACGAAGCCGTCGCGCAGTTTCAAGCGGCCGACGAATTGGCGCCGCGCGCCCCGCTGTCTTTCAACATCGCGCGCGCCTACGAGCTCGCGAACGACCCCGCCGGTGCGTTGAAGTACTACCGCGAATACCTGCGGCGCGAGCCGGCGGCGCCGAACGTCGACGTCGTGCGCGGGCGCATCGCGGAGCTCGAGAGCGTGCTTGCCGGGCGTGGCGTGCAGCAGCTCACCGTGTTTTCGCGGCCGCCGGGGGCGTTCCTCAGCGTCGACGGGCAGCCGAGCGGCGTGACGCCGTGGACCGGCGAGCTTACCCCGGGCAAACACCGGCTTGCGCTAAGCCGCGAGGGTTATGCAGCCACGACGCGCGACTACGAGCTCGAGCCGCAGCACGCGAGCGAGCTCGAGGTGCCGCTCGCCGTCGCTTCAGCGCCCGCGCCAGCCGCTGCCCCGCAGCCGCTCACCCCGGGGCCCGCGCCCGAACGCCACGCCAGCTTCGATTTCGGTCCTTGGCCGTGGGTGGTGCTCGGCGCGGGCGGAGCGACGCTGCTCGCTTCCGGCGGCGTGGAGCTCGCGCGCCGCGGCGCCCAGCACGACGCGCATCAGGCCAGCACGCAGATTGCGTACCAAGACGCTTACCAACGCGAGCAGGGCCGGCAGACCGCGGCACGCGTGCTCTTCGGGGTCGGCGGTGCGCTCGTGCTTGCGGGGGGCGCGCTGCTCGTCGTCGAGCTCACGCAGCACAATGCGGCCAAAGTAGAGGCCGCGGCGGCGTGCGACGGGGCGGGTTGCACGGGCGCACTCACGGGGGCGTTCTGATGTCGCGCTCCGCTTGGCAACGTTCGGTGCGCCTCGTTCGCGCGGGGCTCGCGTGGCTCGTCGTCGCGGGTTCGTTCGGCTGGGGCTGCGCCACGGACCTCACCGGCGACCTCGGCAATCGCGCGTGTGACGAACACGGCGCTTGCGTGAGCGGCTACGTCTGCGAGCACGCGTCGAACAAGTGCGTGCGCGAGTCCGACGTAGGCGCCGCCGGCAACGGCGAGGCGGGCGGTAGCGCGGCCGGTACCAGCGCGGCTGGTGCCAGCGCGGTTTGCGGCGAAGGTTTCACGCATTGCGGCCGCGAGTGTCCCGACACGACGTCCGATCCCAAGCATTGCGGCGGCTGCGGCACCGTCTGCACCAAGCCGCTCAACGGCTTCGCCGATTGCCAAGACAGCCGCTGTCGCGCCGGTTGTCCGGATACGCCGGTTCCACTCACGCTCTGCGGCTCTGCCTGCCTCGACCTGACGAGCGACGCCGAGAACTGCGGCGCGTGCGGCGCGCGTTGCCCGCCCGGTGCCGACGGTCGCGCGGTGTGCACCAACGGCAGTTGTGAGACTGGCGCGTGCACGGGAGCTGCCGCGAGCACGGCGGCGTGCGGCGCGTGCGACCCGCCGTGCGACGTGGGCTCGGTGTGCGCCGGTGGGACCTGTCAGAGCGCTTGTCCGAAGGACCAAGAGAATTGCGGCGGCGCTTGTGTCGATACCTCGTCGTCCGTCGCCCACTGTGGCGCGTGCGACACGGCGTGTCGCGCGCCCGGGCACGGCAACGTCACGTGCAGCAGCGGGACGTGCGCGGTCGCGTGCGACGACGGTTTCACGGAGTGCAACGGCAGCTGCGTCGACACGTCGCAGGACCCCGCCCATTGCGGCGCGTGCGACGGCGCGTGCACGACGCCCGCGCACGGTTCGGCGACCTGCGACGCCGGCTCCTGCGGCGTGTCCTGCGACGACGGCTTCGCTCAATGCGCCGGCCGCTGCGTGAACACGGCGCTCGATCCGGCGAACTGCGGCTCGTGCGGGAACGCGTGTGGCCCGAACGAAGTTTGCTCGAACCGCAGCTGCACGAGCGATTGTCCCGCGGGTCTCGACAAATGCGACAGCGAGTGCGTCGACCTCACGGCGGACCCCGCGCATTGTGGCGACTGCGACACCAGCTGCCCGATGCCGTCGCAGGGGCACGCCACTTGTGACGGTGGTTGCGGCTTCGCTTGCGACTCGGGCCTGGCCGCCTGCCACGGCGCCTGCATCGACCTGCGCTCGGACGCGAGCAATTGCGGCAAGTGCGGCCAGGCGTGCCCCGCGCCACAAAACGGCAGCGCCGTCTGCGCCGGCAAGACTTGCGGCGTCCAATGCAACAACGGCTACACGGTCTGCTCGGGCGCGTGCATCGACACGCAATCCGATCGCGCCCACTGCGGCAGCTGCGACAAAACCTGCAAGAGCGGTGAAGTGTGCGCCGGCGGTAACTGCGTCACGAACTGCGACAGCGGCACCACCGATTGCTCGGGTTCGTGCGTCGACACCCAAAACGACACTTCGCACTGCGGCGCCTGCGACAACGCCGTCTGCACCGCCCCGGCGAACGCCGCCCCCACTTGCAAACAAGCCGTCTGCGGCTTCACCTGCCAATCAGGGCTCACCAATTGCGGCGGCGCCTGCGTCGACACGAACGGCGATCCCACGCACTGCGGCGCAAGCTGCGCCGCGTGCCCGACGCCCGCGAATGGCGTGGCCACGTGTAGCGACGGAGCTTGCGGGCGGAGCTGCAACTCGGGGTTCACGAGCTGCTCGAATGGGTGCTTCAACTTGTCGAACGACAAGAACAACTGCGGGGCGTGCGGGAAAAAATGCAGCGGAGTTTGCTTGTTGAGTGGGTGTGTTTTGTAGCGAGAGGGTTCTTGCCAAACGTGGGGTGCGGAAATGTTGAAGAGCACGACTGAAACGGTGTGCCGGAGCCGCAACCGTCTCGGTGCACTCGCCTGTTTTCTTGCTTTGAACACCGGCTGTTCTTTCATCTTCGTCAACACGCCGCCGAGCGACCTATCCGACGAGGAAGCGATCCGCACGTCTCCCGACTGCACGTCGAACGAGTTCTGGCCGATCTTCGACGCAACGGGAGTGGTCGCCTCGGGCGTCAACGTGGGTTTGGTCGGGGCTTCGCCCCAATACACAGATGATCAGAAGAAGCTATTGATGTCGCTGCACGCCGCTTATGGCGTGCTCTACGCCGCTTCGGCCGTGTATGGCTTTTACGAAACGGCGAAGTGCAAAGAGCTCAAGGACAAGTTCGAGCACGAAGGCGCGCAGTGGAAGCCCGCCTTGAAAGAGGACGCGTCGCCGCAGCCGCGGCGTGAAGTGGCTCCAGAGCCTGATGTAGTCGAACCTGCGACCCCGCCCGCGACCAACTCGCCGCCGTAGCATTCGCCGCCCTCCGCCGTCTGCGATACACTCCGCCACTGGGAGTGCGGCATGACGCGAAAAACGGGTTTCGTTCCTCAATTGGCGCTCGGGACGGCGGTCGCGTGCGTGGTTCCGTCGCAGCTCGCGGCTTGCGGCGGGCAATCCGAGAGCTCCAACGGCGGCTCCGGTCCAGGCGCAGCGGGCGGAGCCGGCGGCACGACGGGCGGCTCGGGCGGTAGCGGCGCCAAAGGAGGCGGCAACTCCGGCGGTAGCGGCGCCGTCGGAACGGGCGGCGTCATGGGGACGGGCGGTGTGATGGGGACGGGCGGCTACATCGTGCTCGCCGTAGGCGCCTTCGGCGGGACCGGCGCAACGCCGGGCAGCGGCGGCGGCGGTGGTAGTGGCGCCGGCGGCAAAGCGGGCGGTGCCGGCAACGGTCGCGGTGGCCAAGCGGGTCGGCGCGGAGGCGCCGGGAACGGTGGTGCGCCGCAAGGCGGCATGATGGGTCGCGGCGGGACGTTCATCGCGCTCGCGGTCGCGGCCTTCGGGAACAACGGGGGCGTGAGCGGTACGTCGGGACGGAACGGCCGCGGTGGAGCGTCGGGGCGCGGCACGGCCGGCGCCGGTGAGGGCGGTGCGGCCCATGGCGGCGCTGCGGGCAACGCGGGCAACCAGGGGCACGCGGGCTTCTTCGTGCTGGCGTTCCAAGCGTTCGGCGGGAACGGTGGGGGCACGCCGTGAGCTTCGGCACCGTGGAGGTGCGGCGCTCGAAGAGCAAGACCGCGCTCGCGCGTCATCATGAGCGCGCGCTCCGCGGCGAGCTCGCGCGCGTCTCGAAGCCGATTCCGTGGGACGCCTTCGAGCGCGCGCATTACGCCGAGCCGGCGCTCGCGCTCGCTCGCGATCTGTTCACGAAGCTTGCCATGGGCGAGTACAGCGCCGTCGGGCTCTTCGCGCAGATCACGTCGGGCCTTGCGTTCACGGGCGCGCCGCTCGACATCGTCGCCGCGTCGACCCGCGTGGGCAGCGATGAAATTCGGCATGCCGAGTATTGCCTGCGCATGGCCGAGCTGTGCGCGGGGGAGCCCGTGAGCGTGCGCATCGAGCACGACGCGCTCGCCGCGAGCGTGCCCGAGGCGACGAACCAGGCGAACGTCGATTTCTTGGTGTTCAAGTACGCGGCCATCGGCGAAACGCTCGCGGCGGCGCTCCTCACGGAGTGCCGGCGGCGCGCAACCGATCCGGTGACGAAGGCGCTCTTCGGCTCGCTCGTCGCGGACGAGGTGCATCACGCGCGGCTCGGCTGGTACTACGCGGCGTATCGCGCGCCGCTCTTCACGTTGCCGGAGCGCCAGGAGCTCGCCGATCGCGTCGCCGAGTTCGTGATGGGGATCGAGGAGGAGTTTTGGCTCGGCCGGGACGCGCCGGAGAGCGCGCGCGGCGCGGCCAAGGCGCTCGGCGTGCTCGATTCGGAGACGCAACGGCGCGTGATCGCGGGCGTGATGGAGGGTGAGATCCTCGGCGCGCTCGACGAAGTCGGCCTCGGGGCGTCGCTCGCGTGGCGCGCGCGGCGGCGCCTCGCGGGCGCATGAGCGCGGAGTTTCCGCTGCAGGCGCTCCCGGCGCCGCTGAACCCAGAGGCGCGCGTCGAAGTCGAAGCGGCCCTGCGCGCCCTTCTCGCATGGCAAATAGACCTCGGGCGCTGGGCGCTCCCGGCGCGCGTCCCCGCTGCGACGCCGATCGTCTCGTTCTACCTCGACGGCCGGCTCGTCGGCTGCTCGGGCACGACCGAAGGTGAGCCCGGCGTGCGGCTCGGGCGAGCGTTCGTGCAAGCGCTCGGCGATCCACGTTTCGGCGGCGTGCCCGACGCCGCGCGCGGACGCCTCGTCGCGCAGGTGTCGTACCCGCACTCGCCACGACGACTCAATCCGGCGAGCGCCGCCGCCGAGCTCGAGGTCGGCACGCACGGGCTCGCGCTCGTGGCGCCGAACACGCGCGGCTCGCTCTTGCCCGACGTGGCGCGCGAGCACGGCCTTCTGCCCGAGGAATTTCTGGATGCGCTCGCCGACAAGGCGGGCCTGCCGCGCGACGCGTGGCCGGACGACGGACTCTTCGCGTTCGAAACAACGCGTGTCGTCGTGCGGCAGCGAGCCGTGACGCCACCCGCTTCGGATCCGATCGCCGCGGCGGCGCTCTGGCTCGGCGCCCGCGTGCGCGAGTCCGGCGTGGATTTCGGCTTCGACCCCGCGACGGGCGAGGGCAGCGCGGATCCCCCGATGTTCCACGGTCGCGTCGCGATCCTGGTGCGAGCTCTTTTTGCACAGAGCGCGGCACGTGGAGCCGCCGTGCGCGCGAAGCGCTGGCTCGAAGACGAGCTCCGGCGCGGACTCCGCGGCGACTCACGCGTGGCGTTGCCGAGCTCGCTGCCGCTGCTCGCCGGCACGCTCGCCCTCTGCGCCCTCGCCGACATCGACTGTACGGCGAAGCTCGAAGAGCTGGCGCGCGCGCCGGAGCTCGCCGCGGCGCCCTGGTACGCCGGACAAGTGATCACGGCGCTCGGCTCGCGCGCGCCCGAGTCGCTCTATCGTGCCGTCGTCGCGCGGCTCGAGGACGAGCCGTACGCTCCGTGGTCGCTCAGCGCTGCTCGCGCGCGCCACGACGAGCCCGTCGTGCGGCGCGCTGCCGCGAGACTTGCGCGTTGTGTGCGCACGAGCGCGCCGCATCGCGGCGGTGTCGGGCCGGTCGTGCCCGAAATTGCGCGCACCGCCGCCACCATCGAAGCGCTCGCGCCCGTCGCCGTCACGCCCGAGGAACACAGCGCGGTCCGTCTCGCGCGCGAGTTCGTGCTCGCTCACCAGCTCACCGGCGACGACGTCGCGCTCGCGCTCGACCCGTCCGCCGTCAGCGGCGCTTTCCCGATCTCGCCCGTCGCGTCGTTTCTTCAAATCGACGTGACGGCGCACGCGCTCCTGGCGCTCGTGCAATCGATGTCATTTCGGTGAGCGACGCGCGACGAACGTGCGTCCGTTGCTCGTGGGCTCTCGACGAAAATCGGTGGCCGAGTTCGAAAATCGGAGGTGCACGCCGGAGTCGTCACCCGCTCGCAGCGAGAAATGCCGCGGGAAAACTCAGGGGCGCGCGCCGTCCGCTCGTGGCTCTCGAATTGCATGGGCGGCGGCGTGGCCAACCGCGTTCGTTCGTTCAAGACGTTTTCGCTTCCCGCGTCCCTGTTCACGCTCGCTCTGGCGGCGGCACCGCTCGCCTGCTCCGACGGCACGCCGGGCGGCAACGTGGCGGCCAATACCGGCAACGTCGGGCTCTCGCTGACGGCGCACGGCGTCTCGCTGCAGAGCGTGAGTTACGTCATCACCGGCGCCGGCTCGTACGCGAAGTCCGGCAGCATCGACGTGTCGCACAGCACCACCGTCGCCAGCGTCATCCCCGCGATCCCGGCGGGCAGCGGCTACACCATCGCGCTCAGCGCCACGCCTACGGCCGGCGCCGCAACCTGCAGCGGTGCGGCTCCGTTCAGCGTGACGGCGGGGCAGACCACGCCCGTCAATATCGACTTGCTCTGTCACGAAGCTCCCACGACGGGCAGCGTGTTCGTGAACGGCACCGTCAACCTGTGCCCCGTGTTGAACGACGTGAGCGCGTCGCCCGCCGCAGCGGCGGTGGGCGGCAGTGTGGCGCTGACGTCGAATGCGCTCGATGTCGACAACGCGCCGTCCGCGCTTTCGTATCAATGGACCGCAACGAGCGGCACGCTCTCGGGCGCCAACTCGAACAACGCGGCGCTCCTTTGCACGAGCTCGGCCACGATCACGGTGACCGTCACCGTCTCCGACGGCGACCCGAAGTGCGTGGAATCGGACACCGTCACGGTGACGTGCGGCAACGGCACGAGCAGTGGTGGAACGGGCGGAGCCGGCGGCATGTCGAGCTCCGGCGGCGCCGCGGGCACGACCTCGGCGGGCGGCATGACCTCGGCGGGCGGCACGACCTCCGCGGCAGGGACGACCTCGAGCGGTGGAAGCGGCGCTAGCGGCGGCACGGCCGGCGCGGGTGGTACTGCTGCCGCGGGTGCGGGAGCCGGCGGCCAAGCGACGGGGACCGGCGGAGCCGGCGCGGGTGGCGCGAGCGCAGGTGCGAGCGGCGCAGGTGGCGCGAGTGCAGGAACGGGCGGCGCGAGCGCCGGTGCGAGCGGCGCAGGTGGCGCGAGTGCAGGAACGGGCGGCGCGAGCGCAGGAACGGGCGGCGTGAGTGGTGCAGGAGCGGGCGGTGCCGGTGCGGGCGGCTCGGGCGGGACCAGCCCGGCGCGCGATCTCGTCATCTATCGTGTCGGCACTGGCACGGGTTCGCTGATCAATACCGGCAATCCCGTTTTCATCGACGAATACAGCGCGACCGGCGCGTTCGTGAAGAGCACGGCGCTGCCCACGGCGGCCAGCGGCGCGAACAAGGCGCTCGTCGCGAGCGGCACCGCTTCGTCCGAAGGACTCATCACGCTTTCGAGCGACGAGCACTACGTGATGCTCACCGGTTACGCGGCCACGCCGCCCGTTTCGGGCCTCGCCGGCACGACGAGCGCCACCGTGCCGCGCGTCGTCGGTCGCCTCGACGCGGCCGGGAACGTCGACACGACCACGGCGCTCACCGATTGGGCTTCGGCCAACAACCCCCGCTCCGTCGCGAGCAGCAACGGCACCGACATCTGGGTCGGCGGCGCCGCGGGCGGCGTTCGTTACACGACGCTCGGCGCGAGCACCTCGCTTCAGCTGAACACCGCGACTCCGAACGTCGCGAACATTCGCCAAGTGAGCATCTTCGGATCGCAGCTCTACGCGTCGGACTCGTCGGGGTCGACCTTCCGCTTGAGCACCATCGGGACGGGACTGCCGACCACCGCCAACCAGACGGAAACGAACCTCGCGGCGTTCCCGACGAGCACCGGTAGCCCGTACGCCTTCTTCTTCGCCGATCTCGACGGCAACCCGGGCGTCGACACTCTCTATGTCGCCGACGACAACAACTCGGCGAGCTCGGCCGCCGGCATCACCAAGTACGCGCTCGTCGGCGGCAACTGGACGGCGGAGGGCACGGTCGGTGTCGCGAACGACGCGTACCGCGGGCTCACCGGCGTCGTTTCGAGCGGCACCGTCACGCTCTTCGCGGTGCGCAAGGGCGGCACCACGGCAACCGGCGGCGGTGAGCTCGTGACGCTCGTTGACGCGAGCGGCCAGCTCGGCACCTTGACGGGAACGCCCGCGCTGCTCGCCACCGCCGGCGCCAATCAGGCGTTCCGCGGCATCGCGCTCGCGCCGCTGCCCTGAGCGTTTCCCGCTCGAAATCGGCCCGCGCGCGGCGGGCGCCCGCTTCGTGCTACGGGGGGCGCCCGTGCTCTTTCGCATCCTTGCGGGCGCGCTCGCCGCAGCATTGGCGCTGACGGCGCTGCCCGCCCGCGCAGAAGACGACGACGCGCACCCTTTCGCCCCGCCGCGCGGCGGCCGGCCCGAGGTGCGCCTGCCGCACGGAAAAACCGTGACGGGCGAAGGGCTCGACTACGAAACGCCGCGCCTCGAGCCCGCGGCATTTCCGCTCATCGGCGGTGACAGCGACATCGGCTTCGAGTTCGGCGGCGTCGGCACGCTCACGCGCTTCGGCGACGGCACGCGACCGTTCGTTTGGAACATGGATCTCTTGCTCGCGACGAGCGTCAAATCGGGCCCGCACGGCACCGAGTTCACGCAGCAGAGCTACCTCTGGCAGATCGACGCGCCGCACGCCTTCGGCTCGAGCGTGCGCCTCAATCCTGCCATTTCGTATTCGAACACCGTGAATCAGGGGTACTTCGGGATCGGCAACGCCGCGGGCGCGAAGCGTCCGGCGGAGGTGAGGGGCGATCCGGCGCGCTACTTTCAATTCGACGAACGCGAAGCGCGCCTGCGCGAGCTCACGCGCATCGGCTGGCGTAAGCCTTGGGACTTCGCGCTCGCGACCACGCTGCGCTACGCCGCGCCCGGCGCCTACCCGGGCAGCAAGCTCGCGGAAGACGTGAGCGCCGGCAACATCCGCGGCTACCGTGACACCACGCTCGCCGTGCTCGGCTTCGGCTTCCTCTACGACACGCGCGACAACGAATATTTCCCGCATCGGGGCGCGTTCCATCAGCTCGGTGTGCGCGGCGTCCAGGCGTTCCCGCTCGACGCGAGCGTCGACTACGCGGCGCTCGGCCTCGTGCTCGCCGAATACGTCCCGCTCGGCGGCCCGGTCATTTTCGCGGCGCGCGGCGTCGTCGACGCCGAGGTCGGCCACGTCCCCTTCTTCGACCTCTACACGGGCGGCCCCTTTCAAACCTACGAAATGATCGGCGGCGCCCAGGCCGTGCGCGGCGTTCCCGACGGTCGCTATCTCGGCAAGCTCAAGGCGATCGGCAACCTCGAGCTTCGCGCCATGCTCGTGCAGTTTCATCTGCTCGGTCAGGCGTTCCACCTCGGCGGCGACATCTTGTTCGACGCCGGCCGGCTCTGGTCGGATTACACCTTTCGCGCGCGCGCCGACGGCTCGGGCCCGGGCGTGAAGTGGGGCGCCGGCGGCGGCGCTTACATCATCTGGGGACAGGCCGCCGTCTTTCGGCTCGAGGCGGCCTATTCCCCCGATGCGATCTCGGAAAATCCCAAGCTGCCCGTCGGTCTCTACGTCGCCGACGGCGTGATGTTTTGAGGGCGCAGCCGCGCGTCACCGTGGCACGGAGAAACCCGTACTCCCGGTCTCACCCGAGAACGCGCGCCAAAAAGTCCGGATGGAAGCCGAGGCCGAAAAAGCCTGCGAGCCCAAGGAACACTCCGAGTGACATGAATGCGACGCCGAGCCCGAGCAGCCAGCGCTTGCGCGTGAGGGCCGTCACCCCGAAAAGAGAGATGCTCACCGTCAAGCACGCTTCCGCGGCGTCGAATTGATCGTCGTGCACGTTGAGTGCGTCGTACTCGTGCTCGAAGCCTTCGGCCTTCTGCTTGATGTCCTGCTTTTCCTTGGCGCAGAGCGCCGCCCGTGCCTGGTACTCGGCGATCTTGCGATCGTAGAGCGCGCGCGTTTCGGGCGTGAGGTCGCGCGCGCTGTCGCGCTGAACGGTCAGCGTCTCCGCGCTCGCTTCCGCGAGGTTCTCCTTCGTCCCCTTCGACTGGTAGTACGCCCAAGCGTCGACGCTGCGGCTCTGGGCCTGCTCCATCGCCTGGACGATATTGCCGTCCTTCACGTTGCCGACGGCCATGACCGTCGCCGAGACCGCGACCAGGATCGCGACGAGCGAGTTCAGCCGCGCGTCACGACCCTGATCGATGGCTTGCTGTGCGGAATCCTCGAGCTCGGACATGCCGAGCGACGTTCTAGCCTTGAGTGGGTCGCCACGCGAACGACGCCGGACCTTCAGCGAGGCGGCAGGGCCCACGCGAGCCCTCCAAAAGTGTCAGCGGAAGCTTCCCTTCGCTTGCTCGAACGAGCGACTTTAGCGCTCCCGAAGCAGCAATGCGCCGGCCTCGCCGGTTCTTACGTGGCACCTGGCTTCCCTGGCGATCGTGATCTTTCCTTCCAAGACCGCTCGAGTCGACTCTAGCGCGCGTACCAAGCGACGACCTTCGGGTGCGCGCTCACATTGGCGTGCACGGCTTCGAGCTTCGGGAACGGCGCGAGCACGTCGGCCGGCACGTGGTCGAGTACTCCTTTTTTGAACCAGCCGCCGAGCACGTAGAGCTTGATGTCCGCGACGCTCAGCTCCGAACCGCCGGCGAACGGACCCTTAATCTGCTTTTCCATGTTGCCGGCCCAAGTTCGCAGCGGCCCCTCGACGAGGGCGGCGCGTCGCCGTTTGAGCTCCTCCGGATCCTGAATGCCGAAGGTGCCGCCGACGACCGCGCGCAAATCCTCACAGGCGCTGAGCAGGGATTCGAGCCGGAACGCCTCCCACTCGTCCTTGGGCAAGAGCCCGTGACGGCGGCCGACGTACGCGAGAATCGCGTTGCTCTGGCTGACGGGCGGTTTCCCCTCGACCTCGAGCACGGGCAGGCTCCCGAACGGCATCGTCGGCTTGAGGCTCGGCCAATCCGCGCGCGCGATGCGATTGTCGGTGAAGTCGACGCCGGCTGCGAACAGGGCGAGCCGACACTCTTCACCACGGCTGGTGGGTGCGTCGAAATACGTGAGCTTCGGTTTGGTCATGGTGCCGGAGCCTAGGGCCGGGGTCCCTCGATGTCACGGTGCGTGGTATGCGAAACACCGTGAGCGTCGAGTACCCCGTGACGGCCGCGGTGCGCGTGCTCCGGCAGCATGGCGTCGCGTTCGAGCCGCACCTCTACCCGTACGAGCCGCGCGGTGGAACGCGGGTGTCGGCGCGCGAGCTCGGCGTTTCGGAGCATGCCGTCGTCAAGACGCTCGTCTTCGAGGACGACGCCAAGCAGCCGCTCTGCATCTTGATGCACGGTGATCGCGAGGTGTCCGCGAAGAACCTCGCGCGCCAGTTGAAGAAAAAGAGCGTCGCCCCCTGCGTGCCCGAAGTCGCGGATCGGCACTCGGGTTACCGCGTGGGCGGCACGTCGCCGTTCGGCCTGAAGCGCAGCATGCCCGTCTACGTCGAGCGCAGCATCCTCGAGCTCGAGCGCATCTACGTGAACGGCGGCGCGCGCGGCTTCCTCGTCGCGATCGCGCCGAACGTACTCACGCAAGTGCTCGGCGCGACGGCGGTGGACGTCGCGCTCGAGCGCTGAGCGTCAACGGCAGGGCGCGTCGAGCGTCAACGGCTGGAGCGCTTTGAAATCGATGCAGGCGCCCCCTTGCAAGGTGATGTGCTGCCCGTCGTTGGCGAGCACCCAGCCGTCCGGATCACCCTCGACCCGCAGTGTGTCGCCTACCGTCACCTGGAGCTCGGTCTTGCTCGTCGCGCCGTGGATCGGGATCGAGCACGAGATCGTGCCGCTCAAGAGCGACGTGAGCGCGGCGACGAGCTGTGTCGCGGCGTCGGACGCGGTCGTGTCGACCTCGAACGGGTAGCCTGCGTCCGGCGCGTCGGACGTGTAGCTCGCCGTCAGCGTGCCATTGCTACACGTCTCGTACCTCGCGAGGCATGTGTCGGCGCTCGGGTCGTCGCAACCGGGCGGCGGCTGTACCGGAGCGCCGATGCCCGCGTTCGCCAGATCCTGCAGGTGGAGCTTGCCGCAACGTTCGCTCGTCGAACAGCCCGAGTTCGGCTGACTGATGATGTCGCCGATCCCGAGCACCATCAGCCCGACACCCGCTGCATACGCAGCTTGTGCCGCCTTGAGGGCTTGATCCTGGCCGCATTTCGGATCTTCGGTCACACACGTGTTCGGGTTCCCGTCCGTCACGAGCAGGATGTACTTGGGGCCCGCGTCGGAATCGGCGAGGAGCAGGTTCGACGCGTAACCGATGGCGTAGTTCGTCGGCGTTTCCCAGTGAGGCGAGGGCGGCGACGACGGATTGTAGGTCGCTCCCACGCTCTGGTAGACGGAGTCGATCGCGTCGAAGTTGTCGAGCGCGGGCGCGACGACGGTCATTGTCGCGCACGCCGGATCGGTCTCGGATGATGCGAGGTGTCCTTTGTAGCTCAAGAACCCGAAACGGATCCGGTCCTCGAGCGGTTTCACGACGCCCGCGCTCGGGTCCATCAGTGCGTCGTACAAGACCGACCACGTCGTCGGCATCGTTTCGAACATGCTCGACGACGTATCGACGAGGAGCTCGACGGTCGGGACGGCGGGCGCGCTGGCGACGACGACGCTTTCACAGGTTCCGCCGACCCCGGCGCCGCCGTTCGTCGTGTCCTCGCCGCCGTAGCCGTCAGGCGCTTCACCCCCCATGCTCGTCGCGCTCGTGCCGCCGTGGCCGCCGCCGGCGCCACCTCCCTTGCCGCCGTTTCCACCCGAACCTCCGCCCTTTCCGCCCGAACCTCCGCCCTTTCCGCCCGATCCACCGGCGTTCTCCGAACGTCCGCCCGTCGCGCTCGCGCCTGCGCTGGCGTCGCTTCGGCCGGCGTCACCCGCTGTCGTTCCCGCACTGCCGCCCTGCGCTCTGCCCGCTGCGCCTGCCGTCGCGCTCCTGCCCGCCCCGCTCGAGCCCGCGGCGGCGTCATCGTCCGCTTTGGAGCCACATCCCGACAAAGCGCCCGCGCCGAAAGCCCACGCGTAGATGCCGAGCCCGACGATCCGCCTGAAGTGATTTTTCACGCTAAGCCCTCCAACCAAGCGCTATTTGAGCTCGAGTAACGAGGTCGGTCAACCCCGCGGAGTGTTGCGCTTTACCCCAAGCCAGCGGTCGCTAGGATCGGACTCGCGAAGATTGCTCGCGCAGCCGGCGTCGGCAAGAACTCGCTCCGCGCAGCGGTCCAAGCGTCGATCGCCGCGCTCGTCCACCAGCGTTGCATGACGGCCGGCGTGTTCATCGCCCATTGGCCCCAATGGCCGCCGTACGGGACGCCCGCCTGCGTCAGCGCTTGGCCGATGGCGGTGTGGATGGCCGGGAGCTCGTTCGTGTAGAGGCTCTGAAGCTCGACGAAGACGTTCATCGGCTTGTTGTTCATGGCGAGCCACGCGTCGGAGCCGCGGACGAAGCGCACGCCGATGCCCCCGAGGAATTGGTTTTTGTGGTTGTCCGCTTGGTCCTTCAACGTGTTCAAAATCGTATCGATGCCGGCGCGCGCCTGGGTCGCATCGAAGACGTATTCGGCGCTCGCGCCGCGCAAAGAGCCGAAATCCAAACCGAGGAAGCTCGGCGGACCGAACATCGCGCCCGGTAGCGCCGAAGACGAGTGGACGCTCGTGCCGTAGAGTGATTTGAACTGAGCGTCGGTGATCACGCGGAGCAGGGGATTGCCGGGGAGCTCGATGTCGTCCTGGTAGATGTGCACGAGCCCCGGCAAGAAATCGAAGAGATCCGATCTGAGGCTCACGTCGTTCGGTTGGACGTTGACGCCGGATTGCCCGTGATACGGCTGCTTCTGCATCGAGATCACCCACGCGCGCGCGTCGCTCGCGGGCTCCGGCACGTAGGGATTGACCACGAGCGAGACGAAGTCCGGATCGGTCGGTTGGGAAGGGTCGGCGCCGCTCGGTTGCTGGCTCGAGAGCACGGCGCGCCAGCGAGCGTCGTTGTCCGCGTGCGGCGAGGCGGTGCGCACGAGGTAGTAGAGCGGGACCGCGGCCAGCACCACGTTGAGCACGATGCCCAGCGAACCGAGATGCACGCGTGCGGCCCGGTAAAGCTGGTCATCGCTCATGAGCGTGCACGGAATGCCGAACCAAGCGCCGAGCGCGTCCGCCGCGCTCTTCGTGAGCACGCCGCCGGCGGCTTGGACCAACACGGAGAGCGTGGGGGAGACGACGAGGTGCACCGCGAGCACCGTGTCGTGGAGCGCGCCGACCTTCACGTCGGCGCCGTGCGTGCCCGTCGCGATCGCACCCGCCAGGGATTGCCCGTCGCTCGCCCCCGACGTTTGCAGCGCGAGGTTCATCTTCGCGAGCTCGCGGTTCACCGCGTTGACGCTCATGCTCGCCGAGACGAGCACGGGCGTCTTTCCCGCGGCGTGACTCGCCGTGAGCCCTGCGGGCGTGAACCACGACGGCGGCGCGGCGCCGATCCGGCGGTAGTTCGCGAGGTCGAGCAAAGAGCCGCTCGGCTTCGCGATGTTCGAGAGCGACCAGCGGCCGCCCGGCACGCGCACGGCCGCGCCGTTCGTGAAGGCGTCGTTGAGCACGGCCCTGAGCGCGCCGCCGACTTCGAGCAGCTGTTCGGTCGCGGTCGCCGCGGTGGGTGCGAGCTCGTAACGCGTGCAAATGACGGGATCGTTCGCGGAATGCACGTCACGCCATTGAGCGTTCGCATTCACCTGCAGCGCGGGGTGGCTCGCGGGCATCAGGGGCCTCCTGGCGGCGGCGCAGCCGGAGCCGGCGCGGGCGGTGTGTCCGGGAAACCCCCAATCGGCGCGACCGCGCAATCGTATTGGAGGCGCGTCACTTTGCCGGTCGCGCTCGTCTCGACGTAGACGCTCGCGATGCCGTACGGACACGCCGGACCCACGTCGAGCTCGCGGTCGTACTGATGGAACGACTGTCCGCTGCCACAGACGAAGGTCGTCCCCGCGTCTGGCTTGCACGTGTAGTAGGCGCTGGGGTTCGCGTCTTTGCCTACGAATTTCACGGCGACCACTTCCCCGCCGCCGCAACCGATGACGCCGAAGAGCAGCGTTCCGAAGGACAACACCCGCACCATCTTTTAACCTTCCCTGCTTGCCCCGAAGGAGTTGAACCGCCAGGTTCGTTTATACGCGGCCGTGCGCGTAGCGCGCTGGTCATTTCATCGAGCGCACGCGTGCTCCGATGTGGGCCTGAGTGCGACTCATCCGTGTGGGAGCGAGTGCGACTGACCTGAGTTTCGAGGCTCGAAATCGTGTGCGCGCACTTCGACGTGCGCGTAGAGTGAGCGAGGGCGCAAAGGAGCCACTAACGTAATGGGAGTCTTCGGTCGCGGTTTGTTCTTTCGAGGTGCGGGGCTCTTGAGCTCGCGGAGTCTTTCGGTCGTGGCCGTCGCGACGCTCTACGTCGCGTGCACCGATCCTCCGAACCTCGGTGACGAAGGCTCTGCCGGCAGCGGTGGAACGACAGGCGGTACGGCTGGTGCCGGTGCGAAGGGCGGCTCGAGCACGGGAGGTTCGAGCGGCGGCAGCGGCGCGATGAGCGGCAGTGCCAACGGCGGCAAGAGCGGCTCGAGCGGCAAGGGCGGCTCCAGCGCGAAGGGCGGCAAAGGTGGCAGCACGACGGGCGGCACCGGCGGCGGCACGAGCGGCACGGATCAGGGTGGCGAAGCCGGGATGTCGGCCGGCATGGCCGGAGAAGGTGGCACTACCGGAGGAACCACCGGTGAGGGCGGCGCGGCGGCCGCGTCCGGAGAAGGCGGCGCGGGCGCTGAAGCAGGCGCGGGGCCCGTCGATCCCGTGTGCGCCAAGGCGGCTGGCTCCGTCGGCGGCAAGTCGATCATGCCTGCGCCTCCAACGACGGGCGTTGCGCAACCGAGCGGCACGCCGGGCAACATGAAGGTCATCAACTGGGCCGGCTTCAAGGGCGCGATCTCCTGGACCTTCGACGACAACCTGTCGTCCATGGTGACGCATTATCCCGACCTCGCCGCCGTGGGCGTACCGCTCACGTTTTATCTCGTGTGCAGCACGGAGGGGAACAATCAGGTTTGGCATGACGCGGTCGCTGCGGGCCATGAGCTTGGCAACCACACGATCAATCACTGCAACGCCGACGGCAGCAGTTGCGCCTATGGAGGGACACCGGCCGTCTTCGACGCCGGTAAACAGCTCGACGACTGCACGGCGCAACTCATGTCCGAGTACGGGCTACCCGCCGTCTACTCGATGGCCTCTCCCCAGGGCGATACGGGCTGGGACACGTACGCAGCGACGCGCTTCTTGGTGAATCGCGGGGTATGGGACAACGCCGGCTACCTGCCGAACTCCAACTCGGATGCGTTCAACCTGCCGTGTCACATCTCGAATGGCCCGGATGGGGACAATACCGTCTATCCGACTGCTGGTGACTCGCAGCTCGCCGCGGGTACGGGTGGGTTCAACGCGCTCACAGACTCCTTGGCAACGAGCGGCACCTGGAAGACTGTCCTGATGCACTCCTTTGGCGGCGATTATGGCTACCACAAGGTTCAAATCTCCGAAGCCGTCGCCGCCATCCAGTATTCCAAGGACCAAGAGGCCGCCGGCAACATCTGGGCGGACACCGTGACGGCCATCGGCGCCTATTGGCGCGCCCAAAAAGCCGTCTCGAGCGCCACCCCCGTCACCTCGGGCAACGACATCACCTACTCGTGGACGCTCCCCGATCACTTCCCGCCCGGGAAGTACCTACGCGTCACGGTCGACGGCGGCACGCTCACGCAGTGCGGCACCGAGCTCACCTGGGACGACCACGGCTACTACGAGATCGCGCTCGACGCCGGCTCGGTCACCATCTCGCCGTAACGCTGCCCGTCATTGCGAGCATTTGAGCGCGAGCGACACGTCGTCGAGCGCGAAGTCATTTTGCGCTTCTTCGGTGCTCGTGTCGACGAGCGAGAGCGCGACGGTCGTGCTCTCGCCAGCGTTGTAGGCGGCGGTGTACTCTGTCCATGCGCCGCTCGGATCGGCCGCGAGTGAGTCGCCGAGCGCGACTCCGTCGGCGAACGGTTGGAAGCTCGGCGGGAAGATAGCGTTCGTTTGCACGCTCGCGAACCAGAAGTGGAGCACGTACTCCTCGTGCGGCTCGACCGTCAGCGTTTGCTGCCAGACGTAGCGTTCGGTCACGGCGCCATCACAGATGAGCATGTTCCCGCTGCCGGTCGTGTGATCGCCGAACGCGGACCAGTCCGTGGCGCCGACGCGCACGACGCTCGGGTTCGGAGCGAAGATACACTCGCCGGTATCGTTGATCTGGTCCGGCGCCGTGACGGGCTCGTACTCCGTCGTGAACGCGAAGTTCACGATCTCGAAGTCGCCGTTCTCGACGACGTTGTTGCCCGGCGGGCACGCTTGACCACCCTCGCCGCCGGTTCCTCCGTTCGTGCCGCCAGTTCCGCCGTTCGTGCCGCCGGCTCCTCCGTTCGCGCCGCCGGCTCCTCCGTTCGCGCCGCCGGCTCCTCCGTTCGTAACGCCCGTGCCCGCGCTCGTTCCACCTTCGGTACCAGCGTGTCCGTTACCGCCTTGTCCGTCGCCGGCGCGTCCGGCACCGGCTGGTCCATCGCCCGCCAGTCCGTCGCCGGCTTCCCCCGCGTTGCCGCCGGCGCTCGAGGTGCCGCCGCGTCCTCCCTCGTCCGTGCCGCCGACGCCGGGGGTCGAGCTGCCGCCGACGCCGCCGTCCAGCACCGCGCCGCCTCCGCCGTTGGCAACGGCGCCGTGACCGCCCACCGAAATGGTTCCACCGTGCCCGGCGTTGGTCATCGCCCCGCCTTGTGCCGCCGCTCCCGCCATTCCCGCCACTGCAGCGGTTCCTTCGAGCCCGCCGTGTCCGCCGGATCGTCCGCCCGCTGCCCCCGAGGCTCCTCGGCCCGTGTCGTCATCGCGGCCGCAGCCGTAAAAGCCCAAGAGCGCTGCCGAAAAAAGCGCGAGCCCGTGCGCGCGATCCATAGATAAGCGTAAATCTCGGGGGCTTCGTCGTCAATGCGCCCAGCCCTACTCGCCGGCGCACGCGCGATACACCGCCTCGCAGCGAGTGCTTCGGCTTGTAGGAAAGGGTGCGCTGCCCCGCGCGGGAGACTCAAGAAGGTGCAGACCTATTTAGACGTGAATGAGGTTAACCCTCAGGTCTGAGGACCCGTAGAAGGATATAGGAAAATGGGTGGCCGAATCCGGGTACGGCTGGCGTTTTGCGTCCCGGTTGGGCTACGCTCGGCGCCTGCGCGAAGGGACCGCGCCCATGACTCAGCACCATGCGGGGAGGCGAATCACTCGTGGCGATAGGACCTGAAGGCGAGACCCTTCAGAAGGTCGGCTCGGTGCGCGCGGACATCGTCGCGCTGCTCCGTGAGAAACGTTACGAGGAAACGCTCGCAGCGCTCTATCGCGCGCGCTCGGAGGCCCCGGGTGATCGCGAGCTGCAAAAGAGCATCGATCAGATCAAAGAATTTTTGGTGGGCACGTACGCGAAGCGCCTCGGCGGTCTCGACCGCGTGGCCACGCCGATCCCCGTGTCCGCGGCGCGCTCACCCGACCTCGTGATGCTCGCCCGCTATGTCGACGGTGTGTCGACGTACGGGGACATCGCGCAGATGTGTCCGCTCGGTCAGCTCCGCACGCTGCAGGTGCTCGTGGGCGTCTATTGCGGCGTCGAGCCGCCGCGCATCTCGGGTGTGATGGAGGCGACCGTCCCCCGCGCTGAAGCGCCGAATTCAGGCTTTCGCACGCATGACGAGCCTCCGACGACGCCTTCCGCCGACATCAATCAGCCGCGCCCGGAGCCCGAAGCGAGCCCAGAAACCGCACGCAGCCGCCCCATGGGCACCATCGGTCGCGTGGTCGAGACCGAAGAGGACCGGCGGTACCGCGAGACCTTCGCTCAGGGGACGTCGTTCTTCGTGCAGCGGCGCTTCACGGACGCGGCGGAGGCATTCGAGACGTGCCTCAAGCTGCGCCCGCGGGACCGCGCGGCCGAAGTGATGTTCCGCCGCTCGCTGGCTCAGGGGGAAAGTCGATAAGTGGATGAGCCTCTCGGTGGTGGCGGATCCCGAGCTACGCGAGCGCCTGCGCTGCCTGCGAGTGATCGCTGCGCAGACGAACGTGAGTGCCGTCGGCGCTGCCACGTGGGAAGAGGTCGAGCAGGCGTGCGACGGCGCTAAACTCGGGTTCGTCGTCTACGCGAGCTCACTTCCGGGCGCGCCGGACGACGCGATCGAACAGCTCGCTGCGCGTTCGGGGCGGCTCCTCGTCGCGCTGGCGGACGGCGCCGACGTGAGCGTTCCGAGCGGCGTCACGAGCGTGCCGCGGCCGATCCCGGAAGAGACGCTGGTGCTGCTCGCGCGGGGTGTTCGCCCGTCCTCCATCCACGCGCGCGCGAACTTCAACCCCGTCGATTTCATTCAGATGCTCGCCATGTCCGGCGCAACGCAAGTCGTCGTCATCAGCCAGGGTGACGACGATATGGGCGTCATCGAGGTGCGAGGCGGGGACGTGTGGACGGCGTTCGACGGCATGGGCGCGGGGGAAGAAGCGTTCGCCCGCCTGATTCGGCCGGAGATGCGCGCGCGCATCGGACCCAATGCCGAGTCCGCCAAGGAACGCACCATCTTCAAGGGGTTGCACGAGCTCATGCTCGACTCACTGCGACGCATCGACGAGGGGCAAGTGTCGCTGCCCCCGCCGCTCTCGCCGCGCCAGCTTCAAGTCGCCACCTTCACGCAAGAGCAGCTCGAGCGCCGCGTCCTCGAGCTCACGGCCGAAGCGCGCCGGCTGCTCATGCAGCGCAGCTACGCCGACGCCGTCCGCACTCTCACGGAGCTCTCCGAGCTCGATCCGAATTCACAGCTCGTACGAGCGAATCTCGAACATCTGCGCCGGTTGGGGTATCCGAAATGAGGCACACGATCGCTTTTTCCAGTCTCAAGGGGGGCGTGGGGAAAACAACCACCGCCCTGAATTCAGCCTACGCTTTCGCCAGGAGGGGCATGCGCACGTTGCTGGTCGATACCGATCCGCAGGGCGCCATCGGGCTTTCGCTCGACGGCGTCGCGGAGCGCCCCGGACTCGCGGCAAGCCTTCACAACGGGGAGCTGCCCGAGGTCGTGAAGACTCGCTTGGCGGAGCTCCATCTGTTGCCCGTGGGCACGATCGAAGCGATGGACATCGATCGTTTCGCGCAGGAAGCGCGCGCGAGCGAGGTCTTGAAGCGTCTCGTGGAGCGCAGCAAGGACGACTACGATCTCGTGCTGTTCGATACGCCGGCCGGGCTCGGCGGCATGACGCGGCTCGTGCTCGAGACGGTCGATCACGTCATCGCGGTCGTGCAGTGCGAGCCGCTCGCGCTGCGCTCGCTGCCGCGTTTGCTCGAGCTGCTCGCGCAACTGCGCGAAACGGGGAGCTCTTGCTCGCTGCTCGGCGTGGCGAGCAACATGGGGTCCTTTCGTGACCCCGTGATCCTCGCGTGCCTCGAGGAGCTCTGGGAGCTCTACCGCGATCACGTGTTCGAAACGTCGATCCCGCGGGACAGCGTGTTCCTGGAGGCGAGCCGAGCGGGCGTTCCGCTCGGCCTCTTGAGCCGCCGGCCGCCCCCGGCCGCGTCGGTGTTCGATGGTTTGGTCGCCGAGATCGAGGGACGTCTCGGCGTCGATCAAGGAGGGAGTGATGATGGACCGATCCGTCTCGTGGACTGACCCGAAAAGCGTCGCGCTGCTCTTGTCGCGAGCATCCGGCGCGGTGCAGACGGTGCGCCGCAGCGTGCGGCCTGCCAAAGCCGCGGAGCGGGCCGCCCCGCCGCCCAGCGCCGTCGCGCCGAAACCCGCGCCGCCCAAGGAAATCCCGCCGCTCCAGCAGGTGTCGGACAATCCGTCCGATCGCATGGACGCGCTCATCGCGTGGACGCTCGATCATTTCCCCTGCACGGGCGCCTTCGTCGCCGACGACAACGGGCTCACGCTCGCGGCGCACGGCATTTCCGAGGCGCACGTGGCGCTCGTGGGACCGATGTTGTGGGCCATGGCCAACGTGCGCACGATCCCCGGCATCGACGCGACGGCCGGCGCGCTCCTGCTCGGGGTCAACATGATGTCCTGGGTCGAAGGACGCTCGGAGCGCGGCGGCTTCTGTCTCGGGACGGTGGGAGAACAACCGCTTTCTACGCGGGCGCTCGAACAACTCAAGGCCGCGCTGGAAGTGACCGTCGGCGGTCTCTAGCGCAGCAAGCGACTCGCACTCGCACTCACTTTTTCAACCTCACGGAGAACTATGATCGACACGAAAATCCTCGAAGCGGCGGTTTTGGACCTCCGCAACATCTTGCGCGACGGTCTGGTCGCCACCGACATCTGGGAGCGGGAGGCCGGTCTCTCGCTGGCCGGCTTCAATCAGCAGCCGGTCGCGGTCGCGCTCTTCACCCGCATCACGACCGAGCTCGAGACGTCGCTCGCCGATTCGAATTTCCCCCCGCTCGCGCGCTTTTACCTGCTCGACATGGAGGGAAATCACACGGTCGCGGTGCTGAACCACGGTCCGTTGCTCCAGGGCATGCTCGTGGACAACAAGCGCGCGAACCTCGGCATTCTCATCTCCGTCGCGATCCCCCGCATGATCGAGACCGTAGCGCGCGCCAAGCCTCGCTGAAGCCGGGCGCGCGCCGGCGGCCGCCTCAGCCTGATTTGCTTCGCTTGACCTGGCCGAGCTCGTTCGTGAGCTCGGCGACGGCCCACGTCGCCGACTGCGACGGCGCTCTGGTCGCCTTCGTGCGAACGGGCGCAGGATGAGCGAGCGCGTAGCGCAGGAGCTCGTGGGTCCAGGCCTCGAACGCCGCGAACACCTGGTCGACCGAGCGCTTGTAGCGGTCGCGTTCGGCGGCGTTGATGCGGGCGCGCGCGAGCGTCGAGTGATCCGCGTTGGCCGCGTGACCCGACTCCTTCTCGAAATGGAAGTTGCCGCAATAGCGGAGCTCGATGCCGAGCTCCCGTTCGATGGCCTCGGCGATCGGCAGCATCGTCCCGAAGAGCACGTTGCCCGTCTCCTCGATGGCCTCGATGATGACGAGCCGCTCGAGCCCGCTCGTGTCCTTGACGAGCGCGGTGAGTCGCGCTGAAAGAATGCGATTTTCCTTGGTTTCTTCGCCCCACAGGAAGCGCATCCATTCCGTCGCGGGGAGCAGCGCGTCGTACCCGAGCTTCGTGAAATCCTCGAGGTACCAGGGCCAGTGATGGTCGTCCTCGCGCGTGTGGGCGTTCACCATCTCCTGGTACGAATCGTTGGCGTGCTTCTCGCGCAAGACGAACTTGTTCAGGTCTCCGAACGTCAAGATGAAGTGCGCCATGCACGGGTAGAACGCGAGCCGTTCGGTCGGCTCGAGCCGGTCGTCGCGCATCCACCCGAAGAGCGGCAGCTGGTGGTAGGCCTTCTTCTTTTCGAAAATGTGCCTGAGTACGTCTTTCATCCGGCTGTCCTTTCCTTCGGGCGCACGCGCGCCCTTTCCCGTCCCAAGTACGAGCCCTGCGTCTCGCCACACCCCGGTGCAGGCTCGAGGTTTCTCACCCCGAGACGTCACCTCGTTCACGGAGCCGTTTCGAGCTGGGTGCCGAAACGATCATCTGTGAGGGGTAACGGGGCACGCCGGTCGGGAGTTAAGGGGCAGAAGTTCGGCTCAAATGACAAATCATAACCCTCAGTGGTGACCAGGCGGGGCGTGTGCCTCGACCCCTCGTACGGTACGGCGATTGCTACAAACGGCAGCGCGGGTGCACGCCCGTTTGGCCGTGCACCCGCGGGGATGACGTTCTTGGAATCAGCCGGCGTCAGGGATCGCAGCGAGCAGGAGACACCGAGGTGTCCGGCTTGGTGCAGAGCGGGCCGAGCCCCGTGTCCGCGTCCGGCAGGGTGATCATGGCGAGCGGACCCGCCTGGTGTTCGCCGTTGAACGGCGTGGGCTTGGTGGGGTCGAAGCCGCAACCGACCGCGGCCTGGGGATCGTTGAACCAGAAACCGACGTTGAACGTGCCCGTCGGCGGCAGCGTCACGCCAGGATCGAAGCCGAAGATTTGGTCGAGCAAGATGGTGCGAATTGCCACGCGCATGTTGCCGTGCTTGTCGGCTTCGAGGTCGCTCTGATACCAGGCGAGCCCGAAGTTCGAGAAGTTCGGGATGGGGGTGCCGTTGGCGTCGAGCGAGCTGTTCTCGACGGTGAACATGTCGAATTGGAGCCCGGGCTTCACGTAGTTGCCGAACAAGAAGAGGCCGTCATTTTGGTCGCCGCGCACGACGACGGCGTGCACGGTCGGCGGGCGGTCGGTGTCGTCCGGGTATTGGGCGACGCAGCCCACAAACTTCGGGTTCGGCGCGAAATCGAAGGTCACCATGTCGTCTTGCGACGGCGGATTCACGCCTGCGGCCACGTTGCTGCTCAGCGCCTCGAGGTCGATCGTGACCGAGCCTTCACCGCTCTCCGTCTGGATCCGCTGGCCCCACGCGCCGTTTTGAAAATCCCAAACTTTGACCTGGTCGTCGAAGCGGTATTGGTCGGTGACGGCGTTCTCGTCGAAGGGCAGCGTCAGCGACGCGGGCACGGCCAGCGCGAGGTCGGCGGGCTCGATCGAGAAGTTCGGGCCGCAGCGCACGGCGGTGGACGGCAGCGGCTGTCCGGCGTCGATCGCCTTGAGGGTGATCTCCGTATTCGCAGCGAGAGCGCCGGCCGGAATCGACAGACTGACGCCGGCGAGCGGAGTCCCCGCTTGTCCGACGAGCTCGCCGCCGTCCGGTCCGATCGTCGCGCTGAGCGTCGCGGTGTCGGTGGCCGTGGGCGCGTTCGTGCTCGGAGCATCGTCGCCGTGGGCGGCGGCGCACCCGAACGCGAGCGAGAACGCGGTGAGTGCAGCGAGCGAGCTCGTGCCTGCGAGACCGGACCAGCGACGCGAGCGTAGAACGATGGATTGATTCGAAAGACTCATCGGGTTGAACTCCTCTGGTGGAGGGCGCGGACTCGAGCGAACCGCTCGGCCGCGTCCTCGGGAGCTCATTCAGCAAGGCGCATGCCGGTCGGAAACGCGCTGCCCCCTGCGGACGCGCGCAAGCGGAGTCATGCGATAGAACGCAGCAAATTCGACAGCTTGGGCGCTCGGCTCGAGGGTCGAGGCGCCGCCCAGCGCCCCGTGCACCTTCGTGCGCGAACGCCGTGCGCTTCGTTCGCGCACGAACGTGAACGGCGGCGCCGAGTCAGTCCGGAGCGCCGGCTATGTTCAGCTTCTTCATCAGCCGGTAAAGCACGTAGCGATTCTTGAAGCCGAGCTCTTGGGCGGCGTTCGCCACGTTGCCGCCGTGCTTGGCGAGCGACGCTTCGATTTGTTCGCGCGTCGCGGTTTCGTAGAGCGCGCGCGGCGGCTCGGTGCCGGTGCTGCCGTCGCGTTCGAGCGCTACCGTCGGCATCGGGCTTAGGCGCGTGGGCGGCGGTTGGGTATCGCGAGCGAGGGCACGCGTGAGGCTCGGCGTGAGCTCGAGTCGATCGCCCGGACTCTCGGTGAGCGCGCACCAGAGCAAGCTGCGGAGTTCGCGCGTGTGCGCCGTGTAGGCGTGCCGCGCGAGCGCTTCGACCAGGTTCGGATCGAGGCGCGCCACGCGGCGTCCGTCCGCGCTCGAGTCGAAGAAGCGCTGGGCGAGCTCGGCGTTTTGCGCGGCGATTTCGGCCAGCAAGTGCGCCAAAATCAGCGGAATGTCCGAGCGCCGCGCGGCGAGGGGCGGCAGCTCCACGCGCAGCGTGAGCCGCGCGGCAAGGTCGTGTTTGAGCGCCTCGAGCGGCCGGTTCGTCGCCGCAATCAAGCGCAGATCGGCGCGGCGTGCCTTGGCGTCCCCCAGTCGCTGGTACTCGCCGCCCGCGTCGAGCACGCGCAAGAGATGCGCCTGAACGTGTTGCGGCAACTCGCCAATCTCGTCCAGAAAGAGCGTCGAACCGTCCGCCTCGCCGATGAGGCCCGTGCGTTCCGGCACGCCGGGGTTCGGGTAGTTCTTGATGTTGCCGAAGAGCTCGGCGTCCACGAGCCCCTCCGGCACGGTCGCGGCGTTGCGCGCGACGAGCGGCCGGCTCGCGCGCGCCGACAAGCCGTGAATCGCACGCACCGCGAGCTCCTTGCCGGTCCCGCTCTCGCCGCGGACGAGCGCGTGCTCTTCGATCGACGCGGCGAGCCGCAGCGCTTCGCGCAGGCGCCACACGGCCGGGCTCTCGCCCACGATCCCGAACGCGTCGGCTTCACCGAACGGAAACGCGGGATACTTGAGGCTGCTTGCCGCAAGCAGGCCGCGCGGCCTCGCTTCGACGAGCAGCACGAGCTCGTTTTGCAGCTGGAGCGTGTCACCCGGCCCGACCTCGGCCGAGCTCGCCGCGCGTCCGTTCACGAGCAGCGGGCAGCGCCCAATCGATTTCACGCGCAGCCGCCGGCGCTCGTCGACCGGCTCGAGCTCGAGCTGTTCGCGCGAGATGCGTTGGCTCTTGAGTGAACGGCCCCGCACCATCTCGTCGGGCCGCTGGCGGCTGAAGCAGACACGGGCTCGGTCGGCGTCCTCGAGCGGAGTTCCGCCGCGCCCGAGGATCTGCGGACCGGGGTCGAAAAACGTCACTTCGCCGAGGCGCTCCGGCGCGTCGCGGCACCACGCGATCACGAGCGCGACCTCGTCGGGCGCACCTCCGCTCGCACCGAGCGGGCGGCGCGAAAGGGCGTCGATGGTCGGACGGTCGTCGAGTGTGCCCGCGATGCGAGGTATCAGACGCGCCACCCCCCGGCGGCGTCAAGCGTCGCGCTTGAGTCGGGGCGGTCGATGCGCGGGAGGCGGAATCAGCTTCGCGTCCCGCACGCGTTGAACGAGCGTGCGAAACACACGCTCGAGGTCGCGCTGAATTTCGGGCGGCTCACCGCACAGCGTGAGGGCGTGCGTGACGGATTCGAGGGTCGAGACGAACTCACGCCGGGGTTCCGCCCGCAGGCGCCCGTAGATCGACGGCTTGTCGGGCATGAGCGACATGCGGTTCAGCTTGTTCAGCCACGGGTTTCGCCACCACAGCGTCTTCGCCTTCGACCAGGTGCCGTCAAGCACGATGATGCCCTCGAGTGACGCGGCGTCGAGCGGCGCGCCCCGGCGCGTCGTCACGTGATCGCCCGGAGTTTCGCGATCCGGGAACAAGACGGCCCAGCGGCTCGCGTCCACGTCCTCTTCATCGAGCGCGTGACCGAGGTTGCGCCAGCTCAGGCCGACCACGATCTGCGCCTTCGGCAAGCTCGCCTCGAGGATCTGCGCGGAGCCGAGCACGGCGTCGCGTTCTTGCGGATGCTGCAAGACGAGCACGCGTCGCGCCGTCGGGTAGGACACGATGCGATCGCAGACGCATGCCGCTTTCGGCCGATGACACGTTTTGCAAGAAGGGAACACGGGCTTCGTCATCATAGCTCGCCGCGGCAGCGCGTGACGGGCGGCACGAACACCGTGCGCACCTCACCACAGCGGCACGGCGCATAGATACTGGCGACGAAGGCGCTCAAATCGCGCGGTGCGTCGAGCTCCTCGCCGGTAGCCAGTCGAATGCGGAGGCTGCGGCCGCCGAACGTGACCGTGAGCGCGTCGTTGCCGTAGCGACCGCGCAGGCCCGGGTGATCGAACGCGGCGAGCAGCGTGAAGAGCCCCTGCTCCCGCAGCCGTTTTCGCGACGGCGCACGCAAGCCGCGAGCGACGGCGAGGAGGGGAGCGAGCTTCGGCACGTCGCCGCGGCGTGGCAAGACGCCGACGTCGGTGAGCGCGCGGTTCCTGTACCAATGAATCCCCGGGTCGCCGTAGCGGCGGAAGAAGTAGGGGACGTCGCCGCGCGCCAGCTGTTCACTCTCGGCGGCCAGGAGTGGCGGCCACGGCGGGACGGCCTGCGCGCGCACGTACTCGTCCGTACCACGCAGGCAGACACGAATCGGCGTCTCGCGAAAGCGCGGCAGTCGCGCGAACACGTCCGCGATGGCGGGGCCGTGCGCGTCCAGCAACTCGAGCGTTCTCCGATACGCGCCGGCGAGCTCGAGCAAGTGTTCGCCCCGGAGCGGCTTCCCGAGATACGGCAGCACACGCCGCAGCCCGGCGGCGTGACGATTCATCGCTGCGTATTCCGGATCGGCGTCGGGGAGCAGCTTGGTTTCGCTCGGCAGCGCGAGATCATCGAGGATCATCTCGATATCGAGCGGCGAAAAGACGAGCTGCCCGCGCCGGTCCTTCCCGAGCACCAGGTTCTCCCAGTGCAAATCGGCGATCCCGAGCCAGCTCGAGAGCGCGACCAAGCGCCCGGCTGTCCGCGCGAGCTCGTCTTTCATCCGCGCCGACAAGCGGCCGAGCGGCGCGAGCTCGACGTGCTCGACCGCACCACCCGCGCGCGACCGTGGTCGCTCGAAAGCGAGCGACGGCAGGAAATCGAACGCGTTCGCTCCGAGTCCGCCCGCGCTCGCAGCGCCGGACAGCAAAAGTCGGAGCGGACTCTGCGCGCTGAGCAGCAGCCACTCCCACAGCACTGGACGCGGCTTTGAAACGAAGCGGCCGCGGAGCGCGACGCGCCTTCCGAAATTGTGAGCATCACCGAGCGGGCGCGGAGAGGGCATCGACGTGACGAGAGTAACCGATGCTCCGCGCGGATCGACGGACGCAATGCCGATTCGATGATTGCGCGATGCGCGCCCACGCGATAAGAAGTCGTCGTCGGGAGGTCTTGGTGATGCGTTCGGCAATTCTTGCGGTGACGTGCGCGCTCGCGCTCGGATGTGGCTCGCACGGCTCGCACGTGGGCGAGTCACCGGCGGGTGGCTCCAGTGGAGCGGGCGGTGTCGGCGGAGCCGCCGGCAAGGCGGGCGCGGCCGGAAAAGGCGGAGTTTCCGGGGGCGGCGGGGTCGGAGCGAGCGGCGGCGAAAGCGGGAGCGCGGGCGAAGGAGGCGTCACGGGTGAAGGCGGAGTTTCGAATCCAGGCGGGAGCGCCGGCGAGGGCGGCTCGGGCGAGGGCGGCGCGTCCGGCGAGCACGGCGTGACCGCGTCGATCCGTATCACCCCGAACGGTGACGGTAGCGCCTTGCAGATCACCGGACCGACTGATTTTGCTGCCACGCTCAGCAACGGCACGGGGACGATTCACTGGTCCGTCACGGGCGGCGGTTCGCTCTCGGCCACGCAAGGCGCCCACGTGCGCTTCACGCCGCCGCTCGGCACGGCGACGGAAACGCTGACGGCGACGGCGGCTGGTGCGTCGGCCAGCGTCGAGTTGGCGTCGTCGCCGCCGTCCATCAGGGGCGCGACGATCCCGGGCTTGAGCGCGCCGGTAACGGTAGAATACGACGCTCAAGACGTCCCGCACGTCGCGTGCGCGGGCATCGCCGATTGCATCGCCGTTCAGGGCTACCTGCACGCGCGCGACCGCCTCTTCCCCATGGATTTTCTGCGCCACACGGCGCACGCAACGCTGGCGGAGCTCATCGGACCCGGCGGACTCGCTCAAGACGTCCAGCTGCGGACGCTGCTGACGACGCGCGCCGGGCACCGGCTCGAAAGCGATCTCGTCGTGGCCATGGACAACGGCACGAAGGCGCTGCTCACGGCGTACGTGCGTGGCGTCAACGCCTACCTCGCTCTGCTCCGCGACCACCCGAGCGAGCTGCCCGGCGAGTACGCCGAGCTCGCGGTCCCGCTCGGCGTCGCCGACATCGCCGATTGGACGCTCGAAGACTCGGCGGCGATCATGCGTCTCCAGCAGTTCGAGCTGTCCGAAGGCGTGACCACGGAGTCGGCCTCCGCGTCCTTCGCGGCCGTGTACGGCCCGAGCGCGCCGCTCCAAGATCTCGGCAAGCTGAACGCTTGGGTGCGCGCGGCCCAGCCGGCGAGCGAACTCGCCCACACGCTCGTCCCGCCCCCCGCGCATTCGATGGTCACGCCGAGCGCCCGTGATTTGTCGGCATGGCGCGGCGTGCTCGGTTCGCTGCGGGCCAGCGGCGCCGCGCTGAGCCACGCGCTGCATCCTCTCGGCGCGGAAGTCGGCTCGAACAATTGGGTCGTATCGGCGTCGAAGTCGGCCACGGGCGCCGCGATGGTCGCCAACGACCCGCACATCACGCTCCACTACCCGCCGCTCTTCTATCTGTCGGTACTCACGTCGGCGAAGGCGTCCGACCACCTCGATCTGGCGGGCGGGATCTTCCCTGGTCTGCCGGGCGCCCTCGTCGGCCGCGGTGAGCACGTGGGCTGGGGCGTCACCACCACGGGCTACGACGTGACCGACCTCTACCTCGAGCAGTTTCTGCCGCAAGGGAACTGCCCGAGCCCCACGCTGCCGTGCGTTCTCTTCAACGGCGCGCCGACCTCCGTGCTCTACGTGCCGCAGACGTACCTGGTCCGCACCGGGGCGGGGCTCGTGGATGCTCAGTCCCTCGGCTTGTCCACCCCGCCGCCGGCCGCTGTCGTCATCGTGCCGCACCACGGCCCGGTTATTTCTGCCCCCGACAGCAGTGGCCACGCCGTGAGCGCGCGCTGGACCGGACAAGAGGGCAACACGCAGGACCTCACAGCCATCCTCGGTCTCGCCACGGCGGGGACCGTCGACGCTGCGGTGAGCGCGCTAGCCGGCTTCGCGACCGGCGCGCAGAATTTCGTGTTGGCCGATGATCAAGGGCACATCGCGTACACGGCGCCGGCACTCGTTCCGGTGCGGAAATTCGCCGATGCGCGCGTGACGGACGCGGACAAGCTCATTCCCCCTTGGTTCCCTCTGCCCGGCGACGGAACCGCGGAGTGGGGCGACGGCACCAGTGATTGCGCCGCCGCAACCGCGACTCCCGTCCCCGCTTCCTGCTGGATCGCCACTGCCGACCTCCCGCACGGCAAGGATCCCGCGAGCGGCTTCTACCTGACGGCGAACAATGACCCCATCGGCCTGAGCGACGACAATAATCCGCTCGCGCACCCACCGTACTTGAGCTTTGCCTGGGACGACTCGACCGCCTTCAGAGCGCAGCGCATCGAGGAGCGGCTCGAGCACGCGCTCGGCGCGCACGGCAACATTTCGCTCGACGACATGGAGGCGATCCAAGCGGACCACATGTCGCGTCCTGGGCTCGCACTCACGCAATACATCGCTGCGCTCCCGTCGAGCGGGTCCGATCCGGCGGATCTCGTCGCCGCGAAAGCCGTGCTCGCGCAATGGGCCAACGACGCCTGGGATTGCCCGTCGGGCCTCCTCGACGCCGACCCGACCTCGACGGGCGTCGATACGAGCGTGCTCGTCGCGGAAAATTCGGCGGGTTGCTACCTCTTCCACGAGTTTTTGCGCACGGTGCTCGTCAACGTGTTCGCGGACGATCTCGCCATCGCGCAGCTCGATCTCGACGGTATCAGCGCGATGAAGGCGCTGCTCTTGCTCACCGTTCAGGGGGCCACGGCCGAAGGCCTCGCCGGCGCGTCGTTCTGCAACGACGTGGACGGCACGGGTGCCGTCGTGACTGCGCACACCTGCGCCGAGCAGGTGAACGCGGCGCTCGTCTCCGCGCACCAGGCGCTCGTGAACGCGCTCGGCGCTTCGAGCAATTGGGTTTGGGGTCGCGTCCACACCATGGCGCCGGCGAGCTTCTCGCCGTTCGCGTCGGCGAGTTACTCGCCCGGTCCGTTCGCGCGACCGGGCGGCGCATTCACCGTGGATGTCGGCACGCCGCGCCTTTCGGGAGGCGTGCTCGACTTCGCGTACCCGTCGGGGGCCAACGTGCGCCACATCTCGATCATGGATCCAGAGGCACCCGTGACGAAGATGCAGCTGCCGGGTCCCCAGCGTGACGCGGCGGTCTCGTCCGCGCCCCCGGATTTGATGGGAGCATACGCGCTGAACAAGTACTTCGACCTCCCGGTCGGCGATCAGATCGACGCACTCGCGGTGTCGACACAGTCGTTCACGGCGCCGTAGCGGGGGAACGGCGCACCCGCTCGCTTTCGGGTGGACGCGCGCGAGTGGATTCGGCACCAATCGGCGCATGACCGGCGCGGTGGACTGCGGCATCTGCATCAAACTCACGAATCCCGACGGGGTTCTCTATGAGAACGCGCTCTGGCAAGTGCGCGCGATCGATCCGCCCACGGCGGTGCCCGGCTGGGTGCTCCTCGTCAGCCGGCGTCACCTCGCGGGCCCCGCCGAGTTCGACGAGCGAGAGGCCGCGAGCTTCGGTCCCACGTTGCGGTACCTCCATCGCGTGCTTCTCGACGTGACGGGCGCCCTCCGGATCTACCTCGCTGCGATGGGCGAGAGCTCCCCGCATCTCCACGCGCACTTCGTTCCACGCTACGCGGCAATGCCCAAAGGTGCCAAGGCGTGGGGCGTCTTCGATCTGCAGCGCGCCGCCGCGGCAGGGGAAATTCCCGTCGACGAGGTCGAAGCCGTGCGCGTGGCCGCCAAGTATCGTGACGCGCTCGCGGCGACGCCTCCGCCGGCTCCGCGCTGAGCGGCGTTCACTTCTTCGTCGCGGCGCGCATGCGGTTGTTGCGCGGCTGGTGCTCGACCTCGGCGAGACCGAGCGCCTCGAGCACCGGCGGGACGTACATCGCGAAGCGCCCGCGCAGGCCCTTCTTCAAGCCGTACCAACCTTTGACGGGGTTCTTGCTCGAGCGCGCCCAGGCTTCGACCGTGCCCTCCGCGGCCGGCTTCTGCTCGTCCGCGCTGCCGAGCGGCAGCCAATCCCCGTGTTTCTTCAGCATCGCGGACAAGTCGGCGATGGCTGCGAGGTGATACCGAAGCTCGGTCTTGCCCACTTGCACGACGAGCGCCGGCGGGTCGGCGTCCTCGTCGCGATAGGCGGTGTATTCCGAGGTGCCAGGTGGCGTCTTCAACTTCCAGGGATTCGCTGGCGTGCCGGCGGTGACTTTCATGGTCCTCCTGCCAAGACGACTGGCGCCCGCGAAAGGATGCGGTGCGTCCACCAGAATCGTCGGGTTCACACGCCTGCGGGTAAGCGCGCCGTCAAGCACGTGATCGTGCTCGGCGCGCCAGGGCTCGACGGGAGCGAGCGCGTCGGGTGGGCCGCGTCGCCTGCGGCGAGCCCTTCGCTCGGGTCCCACGCCGGCGTTTCACCGGGGCCGAGTGCGTGGAGGCCGCTTTGAAAAAAGCCGATTTCGTAGGTATGGCCCGCGATGCGCGCGCCCGTAAAGTCGCCGAGCGCCTTCGCGAAATCGTGGCCCGCTGCTGCGCCGAGCGTCTCGCAGGTGCGAAACCAGATCAACGCGTCCGGCGTTAGCCGCTCACGCAGCGCGTCGAGTCCGCGCCGGAGCGGATGCCCGTCGAGCAGAGCCGACCGATCCCACGACTGTTTGTCGATGAGCGCGCGCCCCCACTTGCCGTGACCCCAGAACTGGAGCTCCTGGACGGGATGCTGAACGCGCTCGAGCCAAGCGAACGCACTCTCGAACGTGCGCGCCCCAAAGGCCCCGTCGACGGAGCCCCTCCACCGGTACAGGTTCGAGCCGACGTGCCACGCTTGGCCGAGCCAGCGCGGGGGGCGCGACCGCTGCGTGGCGTCGAAGACGACCAGGCGAACCGGCGCGCTCATTGCTTTCAAGCGTGACCGTATTCGAGGCATTGAGCCACGCTGTGCGCTAGCGACGTGTTCGAAGACTCCGCGGCCGCCCAGGCGGCCGAAAAGTTGGCCCGGCTGATGCTTGGCGTCTTGGGATGGCGAACACGACTCACCTCAAGTCCGATCTCAAGCACCGAAAAAATCAGCCGCCCCAGCCGAAAGCACCGCCCGTCGAACGGGTGACCCAGGGCGACCGCAAGAAGCCCGAGGAGAAGACGACACCTTCGCGTTCGTTGCCGGGTGTCGAAGAAGGCTTCGACGCGCCGGGCAAGCAGCGTCCCCCCGCCGATTCGTGAGCGCCCGCTCGCCGCAAATTTGGTGCTTTGCGGCGAGCTATGGCAGCCCATCGTTTCGATGCGTGCGCTCCTTGGCGTCTCCACCTCGCTCGCGATCCTGCTCGGCGCCGCCGCCGCCGTGGCCCGTCCGACCCCAGCGACAGCCGCTCGCTCGGCCAAGGCGGCCGCGCCGCGCCGAGCCCGCCTCGCGCCGCCCTCCGAGGTGCCGAGACGTAGGAGCGCCGCCGAATCCGGGGCGGAAATTTGTGAACGCTTCGGCGAACAGCTCGGCAACGGCGGTAGCGTCGTCATGCGCACGCACCGCATCGTGCGCGGCGATTCATTAAGTGGCATCGCCGTGCTCTACGGGACTTCCGTGCGCGCGCTCGCCGCAGCCAATGCTCTCAAGTCCGACGACGTCATCCGGACGGGCCAGGAGCTCGTCATCCCGGAGCAGGCGCGACCTGGCGGCGGCAACGATTGGCTGAAGTACGCGCAAAAGCCCGATCAGCCGGGGCACCTCGACCTCATCGGTTTCAACGCGCATTTTCGCGGTCAGGTCGTCGAGAAGGGTCACCTGTCGGCCGCGGCGCGCGCCGAGATTTCGGAGCTCCTCGGCGCCACGGGCTCACGTCCGCCGGTGCCCGAGCGTTTGCTTCGACTCCTCGTGCGTGTGAGCGACACCTTCGGCGGTCGCCCGATCCGCGTGGTCAGCGGCTTCCGCACGAGCTCGTTCTTCTCCGACTCGCGCCACAAGCAGAGCGCGGCCGTGGATTTCAGCATCCCCGGCATTCCAAACTCCGTCGTTCGGCAGTACCTGCTCCTCTTCGACAACGCGGGCGTCGGCTATTACCCGAACTCGTCGTTCGTCCACCTCGACGTGCGCGGCTGCGCCATGCAATGGGTCGACTACGCCGGCCCCGGCGAGGCCCCGCGGCTGCGTCCCGACGGCCCGCGCCTCGCGGGTACGGCGAAGGAGCACAACGGCGTACGCAAGCTCGGGGGCGGTCCGAGTGTGTCCGACCTCGACGAGATCGCCGAAGGCGTCGCCGCCGCGATGGACGAAGCCGGGCTGCCGCGCGCAAAGACCGCGCTGCCGAAGGAACGAGCGGTCGCAGCCGACGAGCCGTCGCGTGATACGACGAGCGAACCTACCGCCCCGCACGCGACGACGCACACCCTCAGAATCGACGAGCCGGCTCCGTACTAGTTCGCCGCGAACACGGCGACGTTCACGCGAAACCAGAGCGAGCGCCGCTCGCCGCAGGCACGGCAACGCACCCGCGCTTCGCGCAGTCGCGTGTGGCCGTCGGCGTGCGCTTCGTGGCTCTCGAGCTCGAACGGCCCGTCGCACGCGGGGCAGTGGATGCTCGTCGCCATCGGCTCGATCACGGCGGGCGTGCCGACCTCCATGGGGTGGGCCGGGGTGCCGCCGGCTTCGAGGTCCAAGAGCTTGCGCCGGGCTCCCGCCAGCTTTTCGCTGAGCACTTGCTGCTGGCGTTGCAACGTGCGCGGGCGCGGAGGGCGTTTCTGTCGGGCCACCAGGGATCTTTTGCGCATCGGGCCGCTCTTGCGCAAGGGCGCTCGAGCCACTTCGGGGCGGCCCTTGGCAGCGGGGCCGCGACGTGGGAGGCAGGCGGTTCGATGCGCATCGCGACGTGGAACGTCAATTCGTTGAAAGCCCGCCTGGAAAGGGTGTTCGGCTGGCTCGAGCGCGCAGAGCCGGACGTGCTCTTGATGCAAGAAACGAAGCTCACGGACGAGGACGCGCCGCGCGAAGAATTTGCGCGCCTCGGCTACGAGCTCGCTCATCACGGACAAGGCCGCTGGAACGGCGTTGCGATCGCCAGCCGCGTCGGGATCCGCGACGTCGTGCAAAATTTCGGCGAGCCAATCGTGCTCGCGCACAACGAAGAGCAGGGTGACGAGCAGCCGTCGGCCGAAGCCCGCATGATCTCGGCGGTCTGCCGCGACGTGCGCGTCGTGAGCCTCTACGCGCCGAACGGCCGCACGCTCGACTCGGTCTTTTACGCCCAAAAGCTCGTGTGGTTCGAGCGCTTGGCGCGCTGGTGCGCCGAGCAGCGCGGCGGTGACGTGCCGCTCGCGCTCGGCGGCGACTTCAATGTCGCGCCGACGGACGCAGACGTGTGGGACGCGCAGGCGTGTCACGGCGGCACGCACGTTTCGGCGCGTGAGCGCGCGGCGTTCGCGACGCTGCTCGCGCTCGGCTTGGTCGACGCGTACCGCGCGCGGCATCCGGAGCCGAACCGCTACTCGTGGTGGGACTACCGCGCTGGGTCGTTCCACAAGAATTTTGGCATGCGTATCGACCACGTACTCGTGAGCACGCCGCTCGCCGCGCGCGTCGTCGGAGCCGAGATCGACCGCGAAGCCCGCAAGGGCAAACCGACACCGTCCGACCACGCGCCGGTCGTCATCGACCTCGACGAGCCGGGACGCCCGTTCGACGCCGGCTGGCGTGGCGCCGAAGCTCGCATCGCCGCGCGCCGCGCTTAGCGTCGAGGCGTCACTCCGACGCCGCGCCGCCCGCGCCGCTGCCGCCGGCACCGCCGCCGCCCATCTCGACCGAGGCGTCCGACGTGAAGAGCAGATTCACGTCGCCGAGCGCCACCGTCTTCAGGTGCTGGTCGAGCGTTTCCGCGAAATTCGCGCCGCCGTCGAGGTCCATTGCGACGCTCGGCGTCGACAGGGCGTAAAGCGTGAAGGCGAAGTGATGGGTGACCGGGGTCGCCGATTCCTCGCTCGCAGCGCCGTTGGGACATGGCGCGACGTAGCTGGAGCCGTCGGCCGCCGACCACTGGGTTGCGCCTTCCACCTCGGGTGGCGTTGCCGAAGCGCTCACGCCTCGCGGGATTTCGAGCGTCGTCGCCGGGACGTTCCAGAGCGCCCAATAGTACGCACTGCTCAGCGTCACCGGGTCGGGCATCTGCTCGATGATGGAGATGTCCTTCAGCACGACGGCGTAACTTTGCGTGCCGTCCGGACCTGCGTTCCAGTCGAGCTCCGGGTTTTTGCCGGAGCCCGCGCACGTGAACGCCGCGGGTATCGCCCCGCTGCTCGTGAAGTCGTCGGACGAAAGTGTCCACAAGGTCGTGTTGGAGACCTCGGCCTTTTTGGGTGCCTTGCTCGGGGGACTCAAGCAGCCCATCACCGCGCAGCCGGCGAGCGTCACAGCGAGGAGCCCTGGGGAGGGGCGAAACATGCCGCGTACACTACAACACTAAACGGTTTCGTCGGGCAGGTTCGCGACGTGGCACACGGAGAAGTGGCCCGTGAGCTGCGTCGTTTCAGCGGATTGCGTGCCCGGGATCTGGATCGCGAAGTTCCCCTCGTACGCGTGGCCCACGCCCGCGGACGGATCGCTACGCACGTCGAACCAGTAGTCGACCGGTTTCGCCGTCTCGGTCACCGTCACGGACGCGTCGCGTCCGTCGGAGAGCTGCCCGTCCGCCGTGGTCCACGAGTAGCCGAAGGCGCCGGGCATCAGCTCGCTCGTCATCTCCGCGCCGGCCTTGAAGTCGAAAGTTAAATCGAGCTCGCTGGTGCCGTCGTCGGAACAAGCGAAGACATAGATCCGGACCATCGAGCCGCGACTGATCGTGTAGCTGGCCGCCGTCGGGTAGTTCTTGACGTCGTCTTGTGAGTAGTCGTTCGGGCAGCCGGCGCCGTAACTTGGGTTCGAGCCAAGCCCTGGCAGGGCGCCGTCGATTTCGACGACGGCCTGCAACCCCGGACACAGGTCGACCGGCAGTGCTGCGGCGCCGCCATTTCCAGCCATGGGGGCGTCCTCGCGCGTGCTGAGCCCACAACCGCTCGCGAAGAGGAGCGCGAGCAGAACGCAGCGTGGCAGGCCCATGCGTCGAGTTTGCGGCGTGCGCTCCGCCGGCGCAAATCAGTCGTTGTCGACGAGCAGCAGGCTCACGACGGCGTCGGCTTCCTGGCCGTCGTCGCGGAAAGCGCTGTTGTAGGTCACGGTCTTCCCGACGACGTCGGCGGGCTCGTTCGCGAGGAAGAGCGGAAGCGTCGTGAAGAACCAATACGGGTCATGCGGCGAGGAGTTCGGCAGCCGGACGTCGTAGTTGAGCGGACTCGATGCATCGTCGAAGCTCACGAGCACGTCCAGGTAGGTGCACGCGCCGTCGGTCCCGAGCGCGCTCGCGTCGACGCGAAACACCGGCACTGCCATGATGCCGCCCTGACTCCCCCTGACGAGCTCGATACTGTCACCGTCCGCATACGGCTGGAAGTCCCCCGCGACATTGGCGCCGATCGAAAGCGCGCCCGCGACCGGCGTGCCTCTCGTCGGCGTGGGACCCGTGCACACTGGATCCGGCTTCGGCTCCGCGCCGTCCGCGCCGCCACCACAGCCGAAGAGAGCTGGCGCGAGCAGCGTCGCCGCCACGCATGCCGTACGCCGTCGCATTGGCCCGTAGCTTACCACGCGGAAAGGGCGCGTTCGCCGCAGCGCGCTGCATCCCTTCCGAGCGACCGCTAGAGTGAGGCATGGTCCGTCGTCACAGGACGCTGCCGTTCGGTCGTGCCGCTTGCGGGTTCGGCGCGCTGGCCGTGGTGCTCGGCGCGACGCGCGCGGCGACCGCCGCGAAGATCGCGTGCGTCGGCGACAGCATCACGTTCGGCTACAACCTCACCGACCCGAGCACGCAGAGCTATCCGGCCGTGCTCGGCATGCGGCTTGGTTCGAGCGACACCGTGCAGAATTTTGGCGTGAGCGGCGCGACGTTGCTCAAGTCGGGCGATAAGCCGTACTGGAACGAAGCGAACTTCACGGCGAGCACGAGCTTCGCTCCGGACGTCGTCGTCGTGATGCTCGGCACCAACGACGCGAAGGCGCAGAATTGGTCGAACAAGGCGGAGTTTTTACCCGACTATCTCGACCTCATCGCGCACTACCGGGGGCTCGGCGCGCTCGTTTACGTGGCCAAGCCGCCGCCGGTTTACCCGCCGGGCGCTTACGACATCCCGCCGGACGTCGTCGCGAACGAGGTGGTGCCGCTCGTCGAAATGATCGCCGGCCAGGCGAGCGCTCCGCTCGTCGATGTCTTCACCGCGCTCAGCGACAAAGCCGAAGACTTCCCGGATACGGTGCACCCCAATGCCGCGGGCGCCGCGCTGATTGCCGACGCCGTGCAGGCGTCGCTCGACATGTACGGTTTGGGCGGAGCGAGCCCGCTCGCCGGCGCGGGCGGCATGGGCACATCGGCCGGCGCCGGTGGTGCGTTGGCGGCGTCCGGTACCGGTGGCGCGCCGTCCGGCGGCAACGTCAACGCGGGCGGCGGAGTGCCCAGCTCTGCCGGAAGGGGCGGCGGCGAACCGAGCGCGGGCGGTGTGCCCAGTGCGTCGGGCACGGGCATGCAGGGCGCGGGAGGGAGCCCCGCGACGAACGGCGGCGCCGCGAACGCGGCGCGTGGCGGCTCCGGCGAACCGGCTGGGAGCGGTGCGGGCACGACGAGCGCGGGCGCGGCCGGCGGTGCGGGCGTCGGTGTCGCCGGAGCGGGTGCGTCCAGCGTGTCGGCGAGTGCCGGCTCCGGCCCGGCCGGCGCGACGTCCGGCGCGAGCGGCTGCGGTTGCCGCGCGAGTCGTGCCGGGGCGCCGGGCGGCGTGTTCACGGCGCTTGCGCTGGTTTTCAGCGCGTTCCGGCGCCGGCGGCGCCAATCGGCTTGACGCGACTCGCGGTTTTTCGGAGTAGCCTCGCGCCCGGTGCAACCGAGTTTCGCAAGCGATGACGCCGCCGCGTCGCAGGCGCGCCCGCTCGCCCTCGCGGAGCGCTGGCTCAGGGCCGCAGTCACGCCGAAGTTCGTCTGGTTTTCGTTGCTCGCCGTGTGGAGCTGCCACGCCGTGGTTTGGGTCGTCGCGACCCAGGCGCGGCGCGTGCCGTTCGAGCAGATGCTGCGCAACTACGACGCCGGTTGGTATTGGCTCATCGCGCAGGGCGGGTACTCGAAGCCGACCGCGTGGGCGTTCTATCCGCTCTGGCCGCTGCTCGTGCACGCGTGTTCGCCGGCTCGGGGCGCAACGACCACGTTCGTGCAGCTCTCCCTCGCCGTGGCGCTCTTCGCCGCGAGCGTCGCGCTCTACTTCACGCATCCCGAGCGTCACCCGCTGCTCGCACCGAAAACGCGGCTGGCGTGGCTCTTCTTCGTGCTCGCGCCGGCCGCCTACGTCTTCCACAGCGGCCACACGGAGTCGCTGTTCTTGTTCTTGTCGCTGTCGGCGTTCGCGCTCGCGGCGCGCGGGCGCTGGCTCCTCGCGGCGTGCGTTGCCGGGCTCTGCGCGCTCACGCGCAATCAGGGTGTCTTCGTCGTCGTTGCCGTCGCGCTCTGGAGCGCCGAGGAAGCGGCCGGAGCTCGCCGTGTCGGACGCTTTGCCGCGGCGGGCCTGGTCGGCGCCGTCTTCTTCGGGCTCTACCCCCTCTATCAATATTTGAGCGCTGGGGATCCGTTCTTGTTCCTGCACGCGCAGTCGGCGTGGGCGCACGCGACGGGCTTCCGCGACGTGCTCCAGACGCTCGTGCTCGGTAACGCCGTCACACCTTGGGAATACGCGACGCGCGTCCACCACCCCTGGTTTCTCGGCGCGCTGGTCGGGAGCGCCTTCTTCTACCGCGACCAGAAGCAGCTGCCGCTCACCGTTTATTTCGTGCTGAGCGCGCTCGTGATGCTGGCGCAGGGCAACGTTTCGAACTTCTTCCGTTTCAGCGTCGTGCTCGCGCCGCTCGCCTTTTACATCGGCGACCGCGTCGCGAAGACGCGCTTCACGTGGCAGGCGCTCTTGCTCCTGCCCGCGCTCTTCTTCCACATCGAGCTCACGATCAACTACGCCATCCGGCGCTGGCCGTACTGAGCTGACTCAGCGGCTGACGACGACGTTCTCGATCGTCTGACCGTCGGAGAGCTTGCATTCACCGCTACCGCCGCGCGCGAGCCCAGCCGACGGTGCGTTCAGGTTGAAACGGCAACGGATCGTCGGGCCATCCGTGTTTGGATTGAGGTTGGCGATCACACGCCCGGTGTACGTGGCCGCAAATGTGTCCCAGTTGGTCTTGTCTGCCCGCTTGGGGCTCGTGACGGGCCAATCGGGCCAGTAGGGCTCCGAGCCGCCCCACGCGCCCGCGTAGACCTGTTCCGGCACGTTCTCTGCGACCTCGTAGTAGCGGCCCGCGTAGTGCTTGCCGTCCGGGAGATTGCCCTCGATCGAGCCGCGCTCGGGTGTTTCCGCGTCCGCTTTCCAGACGAAGGTGACCGGCGCCGGCTTCAGAGCCGTGTTCGTTTCGTGAAGCTCGCCGGTCGCGGTCCCCGTCGTTGCGCAAGCGAGCGCGAGCGAGGCACCGAGCACTGTACGAAAAATTCGCTGCGTCATCGCGTCCTCATTCCTCTTCGAGCCGTCGAGTGGTCCCACCGAATACGTGTGGACGCGAGCTCGAAATTGCAAGGTCCGGACCGCGAGCAAATTCTCGAACGTGACAATGCGCCACGTCGAAGTCCGTTCAAGCCGGACCCGCCGCTACGAAATCGCCGTGCAAGCCGAACGGCACGCGGCCCCGCAGGCGAACGCGCGCGACGGGCGGCGCGTCGAAGTGCGCGGCGTCCAAAATCACGAGCTCCGTGCTCGAGCCGTCCGCGCGATGAACGAACACGAGGACCCAGGCGTCGTCCTCGGCCGAGCTCATCGCGCGGGGAGCGACCACGCATTCGCCGGGCAGCGCCGCGTCGCCGAAATCATGCATGACGGAGCGCCGCGTTTCGAAGTCGAACTGGTGCGCGCGCGTGCGCGTGAAGCCGCCGTCGCGCGTGAACCCGAGGAGCTCGGTCACGTATGCGTAGCGCTGGCGCGCGCCGACGACGGCGGGTGACACGCGCGGAAAATCGAGAAAGCGTGGATCGAGCTCGCTCTCCGACGCGAGCCCACTCGCGAGATCGAGCCGGTAGCGATGGAGCGCGTGCGGGTGCAGCAGGCGCGGCGCGCGCACGGCGTCGAGCACGACCGTCTCGCCGTCTTCGAAAGCGTTCACCGTGTGCGAAATGGTCGCGGGCGCGACGTCGAACCAGCGTAAATCGCCGCTTCGCCCGGCGCGCGGCAGCACGCCGATGCGCGCGGGCATGCCTTCCACCCAGCGAATCGGCACGGGCGAGCGAAAGTCCCCGACTTGGACGGGGAACACGTAAAACACGGCGAAGCGCTCCGTGATCGCGAAATCATGCATGAATGTCGGCGCCCCCACCGCGAGCTCGGCCTCGTGGACGATGTGCCCGTGCGCGTCGGCGCGGTAGTACGTGAGAAAGGGCGGCGTCGCCGCGTACGAAAAGAACAAGAGCTCTCCCGTGCGCGGGCAACGTTTCGGGTGCGCCGTCATCGGGCGGCCGAGCGCGCCGCCGAAATCGAAGACGCCTTCCGTGTCGAGCTCGAGCGTGACCCCGACGGGACGGCGTGACTCGACGAGCGCGAGCAGCCGGCCGGCGTAGCCGACCACGTGGGTGTTCGGGGCGTACGCGCCGGCGATCCAGCGGTTCTTGTACCAGCGCGCCCGCCCGTCCTCGAACTTGACGGCGTGCAGCATGCCGTCACCGGCGAACCACGCGGGCGAGCGCCCGCTCCTTGGATTCGGGCCGTTGCGGACGTAAGTGCCCGCCAGGTCCCGCGGGATGGTTCCGATCACCTCGAGCTCCTCGTCCGTGCGCTCTTCACTCACTGGCGCGAACGCATTGTCGAGGTGGAAGGGTAGGGTGGTGCTCGCGCCGGTCGCCATGTATTCACTGTATACTTAAAGGCTCCCATGTCCAGTTCCCGCTCGAAAAAGCCCGGCCAGTACCACCACGGCGACCTGCGGCAGGCGCTGGTTCACGCTGCCTTGCGTGAGCTCGAGCACGGGCGTGCCGCTGATTTATCGCTGCGCGCGCTCGGCCGCGCGCTCGGGGTGAGCCCGCGCGCGCCCTACCGGCACTTCGCGACCAAGGAGTCACTGCTCGCGGCGGTGGCCGTCGAGGGCCTCGGGCGCTGGGAAGCCTTCGTCACGCCGCGTGTCGCCGCGGCGGGCCCGAGTCCGGTCGCCCAGCTCCGCGCCGTCGGCGAAGCGTACGTGCTCTTTGCCGTCGAGCACCCGGCCGCTTTTCGCGTCATGTACGCGCCCTACGCCACCGTCGAGGAGGGGGCGCCCGAGCTCGTGCGCGCGCGCAGCGAGGGTCACCAAGCGGCTCTCGAGGTCATCCTCGCGGGACAGAAAGCGGGTCTCCTGCGCGGCGGCGATCCCATGCAACTCGCACTCGCGTGCTGGACGAGCATGCACGGACTCGCGGTCTTGCTCACCGAGGGACAGCTCGGTCGCTACGATCGGCCGATCGATGCGGCAAAATTGAGCAGACTCGTGAGTGGGCTCCTCTTCGAAGGACTCCTCGCGCGCCCGAGCGGCACGGTGAAAGCACGCAAGCGTGATTGAGCGCGCCCAGCACATTTTTCCGCCGTCGTTGCGGGCCAGTGCAAGAAAAGTGCTCACGCGGCGTCGCTCTTTGTGTGCGCGTCGCGGTCGCCTGACCTCGAATGCGGCGCTAGGGGTACCATCTAGGGGCCATGCACGGATCCGGTCGCGCAAGCCGATCACTTCGCTTCTCGCAAGCGTGTGCGCTCGTGCTCACGGTCGTGGGTGCCGCCTTCGCTTGCTCGAACAGCGACGATCACGCAAGTAGCGGCGGGTCGTCCGGGCACGGCGCCGTGCCGGGAGCGAGCGGTAGCGGCCAGACTTCCGGCTCCGGCGGCGCGGGCGGCTCGAGCACGGCGGGCACCTCGAATCCGAGCGGCGCCGGTGGCTCGTCAGCGCAAGCGGGCGGTGGCGGTGGCACTACGGGCGGCGCTGGCGGTGCGTCGGGCGCACCCGCGACGGGCGCGGGGACGGGCGGCTCGTCCACGCCGGGCGCAGGCGGCGCGGCCGGCGGAACCTCGCGTGGCATGGGCGGTCGAGCGGCGCGCGCTGGTGCGGGCGGCAGCGACGGCGTTGCAGGCTCTGCGACGACGGGGGGCGACGCCGGACAACCCGGCACGGCGCCGCTCGGCACGCCGACGCTCTTCTGGCTCGACGTGTCGGGTAAGGTCGAGCGCTCCGACGTCGCGAACTTCTCGCCGAAGACGATCGTCCCGTCGGCGGGGCAAGGCTCGGACGGCATCGCGGTCGACGTCGACGCGGGCTACGTCTACTGGACGGACATGGGCGTGCCGGCGGACGACGACGGCTCCGTCATGCGCTCCAAACTCGACGGCTCGAACGTCACGACGCTCGTGCCGAAGGGCGGCACCTTCACGCCCAAGCAGCTCAAGCTCGTGGCGGAACAGGGCAAGCTGTACTGGTCGGATCGCGAAGGCATGCGCGTCATGCGCGCGAACGTCGACGGCAGTCAGGTCGAGACGATCTATCAATCGGGGTCCACGGACGCCGACCGCATGGATGATTCACGCTGGTGCGTCGGCATCGCGGTGGACGTCGCGGGCGGCTACTTTTACTGGAGCCAAAAGGGCACCGACAGCGGGCATGAAGGCTCCGTCCGGCGCGCGCACCTCCAAATGCCCGACGGCGACACGCCCGACAAGCGCAGTGACATCGAGGTGCTCTTCGACGGCGAGGCCGCGACCTGCGACATCGATCTCGATCTCGACGCCGGCTACATTTACTGGGCGAACCGCGGCGACGACACCATCAATCGCGGTCCGATCGCTATGCCGAGCGGCGCCACGGCGAAGACGCGCACCGACAAGCAAGCCATCGTGCCCAAGGTGACGCAGGCGATCGGCGTCGCGCTCGATCACGAGCGCGGCATCGTCTACTACACCGACGCGGTCGGGGACGTGGGGCGCGCGAACTTCGACGGCAGCGCCTCGAAATTCCTGCTCACGAACAGCGGCGCCTTCACGGGCATCGTCATCGTCAATCTGCCGTAGTCCAGCGCTCGACCAGCGCCGGCAAGGCCGCGAGCGAGTCGAGCACCGCGTCCGGCTCCGCGGCAAGCAGCCGTTCGTCTGCCGCCATGCCGCCGCGGACCGCGACCGTCCGCGCTCCCGCCGCGCGCCCCGCGAGCACGTCCTGCGGGCCGTCCCCGACCATCACGAGCTCGCGCGTTTCGACGCCCAGTTGCGCTGCAATGTATTCGAGCGGCTCGGGTGACGGCTTCGGCTGCGGCGGATCACCCCCGGCCACGATCACGCGAAAGTAGCGGGCGAGCTCGAGCGCGGCGAGCACCGCTTCCGTCGTGCCCCGCGCCTTGTTCGTCGCGAGCGCCAGCGGCAGTCGCGGCTCGAGCGCCACGAGCGCCTCCGTCGCGCCGGGCAACGGGCGCGTGAACGTCGTCCCGTGCGCCGTGTAGTACGCGAAGAAGTCGGCAAGCAGCAGCTCGACGCGCGCGTCTGCCGGGTCGAAGCCGCTCGCGCGCACGAGCAGCGAGCGCGCGCCGTCGCCGACGAAGCCCTTCACGCGTTCGAGCGGCAACGCGGGGAGCGCGGCGCGTTCGAGCGCGTGGTTCACCGCGTCCGCGATATCGCGCGCCGAATCGATCAGCGTCCCGTCGAGGTCGAAGACGACGGCGCGCGGCGTTGCGTAGGAGCGTTCTCGCAGGTCACTCAAAGCACCGCCGGTTATAGCTGGTCCACCTCACGGCGCCGCCCGTCGCGTGCTGCCAGCAGCTTCCGCCCGCCAGGGCGCCCGTCCAAGCGCTGGCAGCACTCGCCGTACGCCGCGTGCAAGCACCCCAAAAAAAACTCCCCCCCCCTCTCTTCTCCCTGTAAATTCCGCTCGCTCCCCTCCGTGCGCTCATCCGGACACGTGCTCGATGGCGTGGAGTTCGTCGCGCGAGAGCTCGAGGCTTTCGACGGCGAGATCGAGCTGCAAATGCGCGGCGTTCGTCGAGCCGGTGAGCGGCAGCATGCCGGCGTCGAGTGCGAAGCGAAACACGACCTCGGCGGGGGAGCGGCGGGTACGCCGGGCGGCGCTCACGATGGGCGGCTGTTTGAGCTCGGCGGCGTTCGCCGTTAGCAGGGAGAACGCTTGGTAAACGCTGCCGTGTTCGGCCGCGAGCTCGCGGACGGCGCGATCCCAGCCGGTGCGCGCGTAACACCGATTTTGCACGAACGCCGGGGGCACCTCCGCTTCGGCGTAGAAGAGGCGCAGCTGTTCGAGCGTGACGTTGCTCACGCCGAGGCAACGCGTGCGTCCGGCGCGGGCGAGCGCCTCCATCGCGCGCCACGCCTCCCAATCCTCCGGTCCGAGACCGCGGCTCCGCGTCGGCCCGTGGAGCACGTACGAATCGACGTAGTCGGCCCCGAAGTGCTCGAGCGAGCTCTCGAACGATTGCGCGACCTGGACGGCGACGGGCGCGTCCGGATCGTACGGCAAGCGCGTGTCTTGTCCGCCTGCGTGCGTGAATTTGGTCTGCAAAAACAGCCGCTCGCGCGTGACGAGGCCGCTCGCGAGCGCGGCGCGCACCGCCGCGCCGACGCCAGCCTCGTGGTAATGCTTGCGCTGATTGGCCGTGTCGATGCCGGTGAAGCCGGTCTCGAGCGCAAGCCGCGTGAGCCGTTCCGTACGCTCTTCTTTCCACGCGGTGCCGTAGAGGAAGCGTGGCGTGTTCGCCGGGGTCCGCGTCACGCCCGCAGGATACGTCGCCGGCGCCGCGGCGGCACGCAACATCGTCGTTTCAATTCATATCGACGAGCGGGACGTAAATGCCCAACGTGACGCCGGCGTTGACGCTGCCGCGCTCCGGCTTCTGCCCAGACTTGGTGGGCTCGAGCTCGAAGGACGGAGAGTAACCGCACGTCGCGCCGAGCACGAGCGGCATGCTGCGCCCCCAGCCGATACCGACGGTGATGCTCGGCGCCACGGCGTCCGCGAACTTCGGTGTGCGCACGACGCCGCGATTGTCGAAGGCGACGTATTGCCCGAGGTCGAAGGGGCTGAGCTCGAAGTGAAAGGTACCGCTGCTCCCCTCGCTCACGTGATCGAACGCGACGCCGATGGGCAGGCCGAGCGGGCTCAAAAGGGCCGGCTTTTTCGCGCCGAAGCGCGCGCCGCCGACCCCGCGAAACGAGCCGCCGAAGGACCAAATGTCGTCGCCGTCGCGCGCCGTGCGGTCCGACATGGCTTCCGTCATGGATTCGAGAATTTTCGTGCGCTGGTCGTGGCGCTGACTGGCGTCGTCCGCCGTCTGTCCGACGTAGCTCGCCGAGTACTGAATCAGCGAGCCGAGCAGCAAGAACGCGCGCTTGTGCGTCTTTTGGTACTCCGCGTCGGTATAGAGTGAGAGCACCTTGGCGACCGAGCCGATGACGGCGTTCGAGTCTTTGTCCATGGCGCCGTCCACGATCGGCTTCAACAGCGAGAGCACCGTCAGCATGTCGAGCCGGCTCGGATCGAGGCGCACTGGATCGGGGCAGGCGAACTCCGGACTATCGGGGTGGTTCAACAGCATGCAGCCCGACGCGAGCACGGCGTCGGCGGCGTGCGTCACGCGCGCGGCGGCGTCCGGCGCGTTCTGCGCGTCGACCAGCGTGGCGACGGCGAGGAGCTCCGCGGCGAGCGAGCGCGCGGCCGTGCGCGTCGCCGGCAGGTCACCCGCGTACGCGTCGGAGTAGATCGTGAAGGCGCATTCGCTCAGTTTGCTCTTGTTTTTGGCCGCTTCGTAGTCGCAGCGCACGTAACTCAAGACGCCCGCCGCGAGCGCGCGCTCCGCCTGGTTCTTGAAGGTGGACGCGTCGCTGCCGGAGGGAAAGTGCGTGTCGACGTACGAGAGCAGTGAGCCGAGGATGGCGCGCGCCTGCGGGCTCTCGGCCGGCAATTTCGGGCGCACGAGCAGCGTGACGACCCCTGCGCTCACCACGCCGAGCGCGCCGATCTGCTCGGCCTCGACTTGCTGGGCGGTGAGAGACGCCTGGACGTCGCCGAGGTAGCTCGTCGCGTCGTGCAGCAGCGCGCCGAGCAGCGCGTCACGCGACGTCGCCAGATCCTCGATGCGCAGCGCGTCGAGCAGGCCGCACGTCTTCGGGAACGTCGGTTTCGGCAGCTTGCCCCTCACGATCACGGGCGGAGCGAGCTCGCCGCACCCGAGCTCCGCTTCGAGCCGCAGCTTGATCAGCCGGTACGCCTCCGCCGACGCGCGGTCGACCACGATTTGGCCGAGGATCTGCAGCGCCTCCCCCGCGACCTCTTCGAGCCCCTGCGCCGTGCCAGTCGTCGTCGCGGTCACGTCGCCGGAGAGCCGTCGCTGCCGCAGGGTTTGGTAGTCGGCGAGGCTCTCGGCGATGAAGCGGCTGTCGTCGGTGCGCGAGACGCCCGCGCCCGCGACGCGCTTCGGCGGCTCATTTTGGAAGAGCGCGTCTTCGCCGCCCGCGCTCGTCTCCGTTTTCGGGGGCATGAGCACGACGGGCCCCTTCGGTGCGAACACCGCGAGCGCGAGCCGGCAGTCCTTCGGTCGCGGCGCCACGTCTTGCCAGGCGTAGCCCGTCGCGGCGCGGTAGCTCTCGAGCGGCACGCACTCGCTCGGCGCGGGCGTCTCCGGCTTCGTGCTCGAGAAGTACGCGACCTCGCAGGCGTCGCCGTGGCACGGCTTCTTCAGCGTGATCGCCGTCAGCTTGCCGTCGGCGCTCACGAGCTCGGCGCGGCCGTATTTGGCGCCTTTCGGCCCGTTCGCGAACGCCGCCGCCGCCTCCATGCACGCGTCAGCCGCGTGCGCCCGCGCGCCGAGCAGCGACACACCGAGTGAACACACCACTGCCAGCCATCTCTTCAGCATTCTCGTCTCCGCCCTCACGCTTTTACACGATCGCGAGCTCGAGTTCGGTCCCTTGACGCAGCACGCCGAGCGCACGCGCCAGCGGCTCGAACACGGACATCGCCCCGAATTGCCCGACGCATATGCCGACGGCGAGCGCATCGCCGCGTTCACCGTTGTAAAGGATGGTGCCCGAGTCCCCCGAGTTGGTGACGACGGCTTCGGTGCCGAGCGCGCCGCTCACCGTGTACGTCCCGCGCGCGGAGGAGTCCATCTGCACCTCGACGGGCCCCGCGAGCGTCGCCGTTGCGCGCGAGGCGTCGTGCGCCGTTGGGAGAAATGCCGTCACCTCGAGTCCGCCGGCGGCGTCGGCCGCAACGGAGCCGGTGAGCTTCGGCCCGTCGCTGCTCGCGGCCGCGAGGCGCACGCCGGCCGGATTCAGCGCCACGAGCGCCACGTCGAGCGGCTCGGTCATGAACGCGAACGGCTGGTCGAGCAGGTTCACGGCGAGCGTGCCGACGACGAGCGGCGGCGCGGCACGACGTCCCGAAAACACGGGTGTCTGCGCTTGGCCGCTCGCAAAGAGGTGTCCCGCCGTGAGCAGGTGCGTCGGCCCCGTGGCGTCACCGAGCAGGCACGCCACGCCGCCGAACTCGACGACGCGCCCTTGCGCGCGGATCGCGGCGCCGGGGTAGAGCCCGGTGAACGGGGGCGTGAAGCCCGCGTGTGACCGCGGGTTCGCGCCGACGCCGATCACGTCCGGACGCACGCTGAGCCCGAGCTTCTTGACGCGGATGAGCGGCACCGGGTGCTTCGGCTGCTCGTGCTTGTGCACGACGTACGCGTTCAACGCCGGTTCGCTCGACGTGCGGCCCGCCGTCGTCTTGCGATGGATGCCGAAGCCGAGCACGCCGTACTTGTTGCCCGGCGGGAAATGAGTGCGCGCGGCGTCCATCAGCGGAGCCCAATCGCTCTTGCGTAGTCGTCGACCGGGTTGCTTGCGGGCGCGCGGCATGGACCTCCGAAGCACTGAGCCGAACGCTAGGCAGAAGTGGGAGCAAACTCTATGGTCAGATCTGGGGGAGCGAATTCGGGCACAAAAAGCGCGTCGCGTGAACCTTTGGCGCGGCTCGAGCATCAGTGGGGCATGAGGTCGTGGGTGCTGGTTCGGGTCGGGGGGGTGCTTCTTTCGATCGGTCTCCTCGTGGGTTGCGGGGATGATCAGGGACCTCCGTACGGTGGTCCGTCGAGCGCGGGGTACTCGGGCGGCGGCGGGCACGCGGGACGCGGCGGCGCCTCGGGGAGTGGGGGCACCTCGGCGGCACGCGGAGGGCACACCGGAATTGCGGGGCACGCGGGCACGGGGGATGGGAACGCCGGAGGGCATCCGGGGCACGCCGGAATGTCCGGGGATGGTGCGTCCGGAGGGACGGCAGCGCGTGGTGGCACGGGTAATGGGGCGCGCGGCGGCGGTGCCAACGAAAGCGAAGGCGGCGCTGGTGAAACGGGTGAAGCAGGCGGTGACGGTGATACCGGCGGTGCAGGTGCGGGCGACACCGGTGGTGCGGGCGAGAGCGGCGACGCGGGCGAGACCGGCATTGTCGGCGGCGCGGGAATGGCCGGTGTCGGCGGCACCACGGGGACGGCGGGCGGCATGGCGATCGGTGGGATGGGGGGGGTTGGGCGGACGTGCGGCTGGGTTCGGCGGGAGTGCGACGGCTGGGTTCGGCGGGGTGGCAGGTGCGGGCGCGGGCGCGGGCGCGGGCGGAGTGTCCGGCGGTGTGAACAGTGCGGGCGGTGCCGCCGCCGGTGCGGGTGCGGGCGGCGCGAGCGCTGCGGGAGCCGCGGGGGCCGGTCCGGCGACGTACTTGTCGGCGGAGTCGTGCAACGGGCTCGACGACGACGGCAACGGGCAGGTCGACGACATGGGGACGATCACGTGCGGCGTCGGCCAGTGCGAAAAAACCGTCTCGGCGTGTGCGGGCGGAGCGGTGAACGTGTGCGTGCCGAACGCGCCTGATTCCGGGCCGGACGGCTGCGACGGCGTCGACAACGATTGCGACGGCGCCGTCGACGAAGACTGCGCGAAGTGTCTGCACGTGGCACCGGACGGCGACGACGCGGCGGCGACCGCTGCGAACGGCGCGACTTCGTTTCGGAGCGTCCAGGCTGCGATCGACTTCGCGGATTCGCACCGTAGCGTCGCGACGCGCGTGTGCGTCGCCGCGGGCGCGGCCTGCGGCGCGAGCGCGACGTTCAACGGACCGAGTGGCTCGGACTTGACGATGCGCAGCGGCATCGACGTGCTCGGCGGCTATGAATCGACGGCGTTCACGCGTTGCACGACTTCGACGACGCACTTCGCGCCTCAGACGGGCCTCGGTGTGCTTTTCCCGGCGAACGTAGCGGATCCGACGGTGCTCGACGGATTCACGCTGGATCGCTTCAGCGCCGACGTGAGCGCCGCGGTGACCGTCGACGGCGCGAAGAAGGTGACGCTTTCGAATCTCGTGATCACGGGCGGCCTGGTCGCCACGAGCGCGTACGGAGTGAACGTGATCGACGGAGGGGAGGCGCTCGTCTTCGCTGATCGTATCGATCCCGGTGCGGCGAACACCAGCGTTCCATTCCCGGCCAACGGCGAAATCATCGGCGTGCGCTCGGTCGGCTCGCTCGTGCGGGTCGAAGACAGTTGTCCCGGCGGCGTCGACTCGGTGACGGGCCGCTGCGATCAGGCGTGCAGTGATACCGGTCCCGAAATCCTGGTCAACTTCACCACCCAAAACGGCCCCGAGCTTCAAGCGGTTGCGGGGGTCTTGCTCGAGAGTTCACCCGGGTCCCGTGTCGAACGGAGTGCCGTCTGCTTCAGCCGCCAGGGCTCGAGTTGTGGGACGGATACGCCTTCGACCGTCGTCGTCCACGGTGCGGCCGACGGCGTCGTGCTGCGCGCGAACAGCCTGCACGAAAGCGTCGACGACCGGACCTGCCCCGAGAGCACCGTCTACCTGAGTGACTGCGGCGGAGCCGCACCTTGGATTGCCGACAATGCTCGTGTCGACATGACCATGAAGCCCGGCGCAGGCTCGCCGTCGACGATCGCCGCTGCGGGAAGTTGCAATCCCGTCATCGACTCCAACGCCCACGTGACCGTCGCCGTGAGCTCCGCTCACGAATTCCTCGCCACCCCGATCCGTTGCGACGCAGCGAACGGCGTCGCGAGCGGCTGCGTCGTCGCCGGCAACGCCGACGTGCGCGCTAGCCTGCAGGACGCGAGTACCGGTTTCCGCTTCGAGGGCCGCGGCGTCGATTGCACCAGCGGCTCCTGCACACGCATCAGCTCCAATACCATCGTGGGCATCGAGCAGAGCGGCCAGGGCGGGACGGGCTATTCGCAAAAATTGTACGGTACCGGCGTCCGGCTCTCGGGTCCCACGCTCGTCAGCGCCAACTCCATCACGGGCATCGGCAACAATGGCTGGTGCTCGGTGCGCGCTACGGGCGTCGATCTCGGGGCGCCCGCCCGGCTCGAGAACAACTTGATCCTCGGAATGCTCGGGAGTGGAGGCTGCAGTCAGCAAGTCGACCAACAGCAAGGGCAGGGGATCTACGACCACGGCAGCGGCGCCGTCACGTCGAACTTCATCGCGTCCACGCTTGCGTGTGCGAGCAGCACGAGCGTGGATCCGACGACGGCAGGGCCCCCACCCGTGGACGTCTGGCTGGCGGCGGGTGCCAGCAGCTACCGCAACAACGTCTTCGGCGGAGCCTGCGCCGTGTCCTTCGTCGAAAACGGAACGGAGCCGATCTTCGAGTCCAACTCCTTGCGCGGTGCCTACGCCGATCTCTCGCCCGGGGCGTTCACTCACAGTCTGTTGAACGTCGCCGAGCTCAACGGCCTCACTCCTACCATCAGCGACAACATCGTAGCCTGCGCCTACACGAGCGACCATCACCTCACGGCCGGCTCCGCTTGCATCGACGCCGGCACGACTGCCGGCGCTCCCGCGCGCGACTTCGACGGCGACCCGCGCGACTCCCACCCCGACATTGGTCCCGACGAGTACGTCGCGCCGTAGCTCGCTACGCTCCGAGCTCCTCGAAAAGCCGCAGCGTCTCCGCGTTGACGGGCAGCGCGAGGAAGCCGGCACGCTGAGCGGCTCCGACGCGCTCAGCTCGGCGCAGCAGGCGCTCTCTCGCATCCGTAACTGCGGCGCGCGCGGCGTGCTCGTCGCCGAGCGCGCGACGCACGCCGGCGAGCGCGAGCGGCGGCAGTGATTCGCCTTGCAGGAGCCCACCGAGCTCGCGCAAGAGCTCCATCGCGCGTTCGACCGGTGCCACGGCTTCCGCGGCGCGTCCTTTTCGCACGAGCGCACGGGCCAGCGTCGCGAGGGCCCACGCTTGTAGGCCTGGCGACGCCTCGAGGCGTTCGCTCGCCAGCTCGGCGTGCTCGTATTCGGCGTCGGGGCGCCCCGCGTCGTGCTCGAGGTTCGCGAGGTGCGCGCGCGCCCAGCCTTCGAGCCGGAGGTTCATCACGGCGCGGCACTCGTCGACCGCTTCGAGCAGCATCGAGCGCGCGTCTTCGGCGCGCCCCGCCTGGAGCGACAGGACGTAGCCGAGGTTTACCTTGGCGTACGTGACGGCTTGCTGCGCGCCGAGGCTCCGGCACGAAGCGAGGCTCGCCTCACCGAGCTCGACCGCGCGTGTCACGTCGCCGAGCTCGGCGTGGCACCACGCGACGGTCGAACGCTCGAGCGACACGTTGCGCGTGTCCCCCGCGCGCTCGAATGCGGCAACGGCCGCCGCGAGGTGCTCGAGAAACGTCGGCACGTCCCCCGCGTGGGCCGCTCGCACGCCCTGCACGTGATGCACCTGTGCGCGCGTGAGCGCGTCGAGCCCCGGGCGCGAGCGAGCGAGCTCGGCGATGCGCTCGAGCGCACGGTCCGCCTTCTGAAACTGCGTGTTGAAAATCAGCTGGAAGGTGCCGCGGCACAAGCAGATCAGCTGGGCGTCGCCGGCGTCGTCGCCGCACTCGGTCGCGAGGATGCGCGAAAATAGCCCGTCCACCGCGGCCATGTCGCCGGTGCGCGCCGCGGACACGAGCGCGCTGCCCGCCGCGCGATACCAGCTCTCGCCGCCTGCAGCGAGCGCCCCGAGCGCCTCTTCGCCGTAGCGCTTGGCGGCTTGATATTCGCTCTTCCAGTACGCGGCATGCGACTTGAGCGCGAGCAAACTGCCGAGCCGTTCCCCTTCCGCGCCCGCGGCGAGAGCACGCTCCACGCAAGCGAGCACGCCGTCGAGATCGTTGCCGTCGAACGCTTGCTCGGCTGCGCGGTGAAACCACACGACCGCCTGCGCGCGATCACCGCCGCGCGCGAAGTGCTCGGCGAGCACGCGCGGATCCTGCTCGCCCGCTGAGAGCAGCCATTCCCCGGCGAGCCGATGACCGAGCGCGCGATCCTCGGCCGTCAGCATCGCGTAAGCGGCATCTTGAACGAGCGCGTGGCGGAACTTGAATTCGTGTTGGCGGGGCAAGCGGCTCGGATGCCGCTCCACGATGAGCTCCTGACGGCCGAGCTCCTCGAGCCACTCGGCGAGCTTGAAGGCGCCCGTTTCCCGTCCCACGAGGGTCTCCACGCCACTTTCCCAGAAGACCTCGCCGAAAATCCCCGCTGCGCGCAGGACGCGGCGCGCCTCGGCGTCGAGCGCATGCAGGCGCGCCTGCACGGTGCCGAGCACGCTCTCCGGAACGCTGAGCAGCTTGCCTTGCGCGGCGAAACGCACGAGCTCTTCGAGGTAGAAGGGGTTGCCGCCGGCCTTGCTCACGATGGTCTCGAGCGTCGTCGCGTCGGCACGCTCACCGAGCGCGTGACGCACGAGCTTCTCGCTTGCACCCTTGCTGAGCTGGTGCAGCCGGAGTTCCTGAATGTTGTGGCGCGCCCACAGGCCTGGGAAGCTGTCGTGGATTTCGGGGCGCGCGAGCGCGAGCACGAAGAGCGGCGCGTCCGGCAGCGCCTGCATCAGCGCGTCGAGGTACGCGACGGACGGCTGGTCGCCCCAGTGCAAGTCCTCGAGCACGACGACGAGCGGCCGCGCGGCGCACTCGGCGCGGAGCCAGGTGACGAGCGCCTTCTTCATCAGCTCGCCGAGCAACATCGGATCGCCGCGCGCCGCGCGCAGTGATTCGTTGTCGTCGTCGCCGAACGCGATGCCCACGAGCTCGCCGAGGAACGGCGCGGCGCGCTGGAGCTCCGGATCGCTCGAGCCGCGCGTCACGCGCTGGACGAGCTTGTGACGGCGGCGCTCGGGCGGCTCGCCGTCGAGCACGCCGGCCGCGCGGCGAATGGCCGGGCCAATCATCGCGAACGGGGAGCCGGCGCTGAGCGCGTCGCCCTGCGCGAGCAGGAGGCCGAAATCACGCTCTGCCGCGCCGAGCGCGTGCAGAAATTCGTGGCGCAGGCGCGTCTTGCCGACGCCGGCCGGCGCCGTGACGAGCAGCGCGCGCGGCGCGGCTTCGTCGACGCATTCCTCGAACGTCGCGACCAACATCGCGAGCTCGCGCTGGCGGCCGACCCAGAGCGTGGGCTTGCCGAGTAGCGTGCGCGTGCCTTCCGTCTCGCGTTCGCCGCCGAGCACGGCGCCGTGCTCGCTCGCGCGCACCTCGAAGCGTCCCTCGAGCATGGCCGCCGTGAGCGCGTCGAGGCCCACGTCGCCGGGCGGTAGCTCGAGTGCGCGCGCCACGGCTCGATCCAGCACCTCACCGAGCGGCGCGTCGGCGCTTGCCTGCCCGCGTCCAGTCGCCACGACGAGCGACATGGCGGGCAGTTCGTCGCGCAGAAAGAGCGCCGCGCGCGCGAGGTTGGACGCCTGGTCCTTGGGTGCGCGCGCACGCACGCTCGTGACGAGGAGCGAGCCCATGCCGTCGGCGAGCGGGCGGAGGGCGCAGCCGTAACGCTCGAGTCCTTTTGCGAGCCGGGCCGCGAGCTCGGGCAGGAGCGGTAACGGCGCATGCCCGCGCGCGAGGATGAGCGAGAGCACGCGCGCCTCGACGGCCGTGAGGGCACCGCTCGGACGTACGGCGCGTTTGCGCGCGCCAGGCGAATCGATCGCGGTCGCCGCGCCCGCGTCCGCGTGACCGAGTGACGCGCAGGGCAGTGTCGGCAAGGACGAGCCGAGCGCGACCACGCGCCCGCTCGCCGCGGCGACCGCGCCGCGATTCACGATTTCGCTCAGCGCGTCGTGGACTGCGGCGCCGTCGGCGATGCGGCTTCGCTCGTTCTTTTCGAGCATGCGGCGCACGATCCGCACGAGCTCCTCCGGCAAATCCGGGCGCAGCGCGCCCAGGTCGGGCGGCTCGTCCACCACGATGCGCGCGAGCACCGCGAGCGGGTGCTTCGCCTCGAACGGCGGTCGCCCGGCGAGCGCCTCGTGCAGTACGCAGCCGAGCGCCCAGACGTCCACGGCCGGCAGCAGATCCTCGCGCCCGACGGCTTGCTCGGGCGACATGTACCAGGGTGTTCCGACGAGCACGCCCGCTTCGGTCAGTTTGTCTTGTCCGCTCACGAAACGCGCGGTGCCGAAGTCGAGCAGCTTGGTTTGGCGGGGCGAGCCGCCCGCGAGGAACAGATTGCTCGGCTTCACGTCGCGATGAACGATGCCGCGGCGGTGCAGCTCCGCGAGCGCCGAAGCGACGCGCAGTCCGATGGCGAGCACGTCGGCGACCGGCAGCCCGGCGCGCTGAGTCCCGGATGCGGGCAGCTCGCTTTCCGGTCCGAGCCCCACGCCCGACGCGTCGTCGACGCGTGTGAGCTCCGCGACCGTCGGATCGGTGCCGACGCTCGACGAACGCTCGGTCGTGCCGCCTTGGCTACGCAAGAAGGCGTCGAGGTCGCTGCCGTCGAGCCACTCCATCGCGAGGTACGGTCCCGCGTCGGTCCGGCCGTGCGCGACGTAGCGCACGATGCCCGGATGATGGAGCTCCGCCATCAGCGACGCCTCGCGCAGGAAGCGCTCCACGGCTTGGGTTCCTTTGAGCCCCACCACCTTCACGGCGACGGGCTGCCCGTTCAGGCGATCGAGCCCGCGATACACGCAACCCATGCCGCCGACCCCGACGAGATCGGCGATCTCGAAACGCCCGTCGATGACGTCGCCTGCCTGCATGGTCTCACGGGGCCCGGCTCCAAACCCGCCGCGCCGTGCCGAAATCGGCGGTCAGCTTATCAGCGGTACGGTCAGGCTGCCGCTGATGTACGCGCAGAGCGCGTCCCCGTCCCAGCCGCCGAGCCAGAAGGCGAGGGGCCACGGCTGTTTGGGATCGCCTCCCAGCGTATTTTCGCGGACGGGTCCGTTGAGCTCGACGCTCCAGCCCTTGGCTTGAAGTGCGAGGGTGTAGGCGCGGCGGTCGATCGGTGGGCCGGCGGGGGTCTCCTGTGAAAGATCCCACCAGCGCCGGACAATGGCGAGCTCTCGGACGCGCACCTCGAGCGCGGCGCGCTGAACCGGATCGGTCGTGTGCTCGAGCAGCTCGATGAGGCAGTCGCGCCGGTGCAGGCGGTTCGCGATCAAGTCCTGATCCTTGGGCGGGTTCGGCAGGCCGGTCGCCGCGGCCACCTCCGGCGAGTTCATCTGCCACGCCTTGGGCTGGCGGCGGAGCAGCATCGGGCTGTCGGCTTCGGTGATCGGCAAGCCGGGCCGCCCCGGATCGAGCTCGTCGACGCGCTCGAGCAGCACCTTGCCGTCCTTCGCGAGCCTCAAACAAACAGGGTCGAGGGCGAAGAAATCATTGCGTACGACGAGCCCGTTGCGTTCGACCAGGCGCGCGTTCGGCAAGGACAAGCGCGCGCCCTCGAGCGTCGGGAGCGGCTGTCCGCCCTTCAACGCGCTCGTCACCGTGACTCCGACCCGCGGCGCGAAGGTGTCACGACCGAACTCGCGTTGATACACGCCGGGCTCGTCGGCCTGCAGGTGCAGGATGCCGTCGAAATCCGGCTCGCCGGGCAGCGCGAACGTGTAGCCCGACATGCCGCGCGGATCGTCGGTGGGATCCGGATCCGTCGCCATGCGCATCTGGAAGTACCCGCCGAAATTCAGAACCAGCGTTTTTGCCGTCGTTTCGCTCATGAGCTCGTCCCCTCGTCCTCGGTGCGCCCGACGTTCGTGAACCCCTTGCGCCAATCGGTCGCGAGCCGCCCGAGGTTTTCGCGGATGTAGTTCAAGCGGTCCACGATCGCCGGGTAGCGATCGCGCATTTTGAGGATCGCGAGCGCGTCGAACTCCGTGAGCGCCGCGTCGAGCCGCTGCTGGATGAAGCCGATGGGATCGAGCTTCGCCGCGCCCAGCCGGAGCTCGCGCTGCGACAGCTCGAAGCCGGGCCCGGCGTTGCCCGGTCGCGTCTCGAACGCGGGGAGCTGCGTCAGGATTTCGGCGAGCGGTCGAATGAACATGGTCATGAGCGGAAAGAACGCGGCGTCGGTCAGCGCGACGCGTTGCTCGGGCGTGAGATTTTCGGCGCCGTAGAGCACGAGCAGCATGTAGAGCATGAGCTCGTAGAGTCCGTTCGTGAGCACGGCGAGCTCGAGCGTCTCCGGACGTTCGATCAAGTTGACCTCGCCCGGTGCCGTGATGTCCGGGTGCATGCGCGTGAGCGGATTGCGCACGACGGGCCGGCAGGCGACGAGTCCCGGGCGCGCCTCCATCTCCGTGAGAATCGACGAGAACAAGCAATAGTGCGTGTGCTCGACGTAGCTCTTCGGCGCGAACAGGCCCTCACCCTGAAACAGGATCTCGAACACGGCGAACGACATCGACGCGAGGTTCGTGACACCGACGATGTCGACGCCGTATTGATTGAGGTCGTTCATGCTCCCGGCGTACGGGCTGCCGGGGCCGCCCCAGATCTGTCGGTTCGGATCGCCGTTGAAGAGCGCCTTCTCGCCGAGCTCGGCTGCCACCACGAAGAAGCCGAGCCAAAGCTGCAAGTAGAGGTCCTGAATCGAGGTGAAGCTGACGGCGCCGAGCGCCCCTTTGCGGTGGCGGGCCGTCGCGTGCGCGAGGAGCTCCGGTTCGGGAAAATAGCCGTGGTCGCGCTCGACGGCGTGGATCGCGCGCAGGCGGGCGGCGCGGTGCGTGTCGCTCGCCGAGCGAGGCGCTTGGCAATAGTCCGGTGCCGGCGCCGGGTGCGGCTGCTCGAAAAAGCGGAAGCGCGCCACGGTGTCGTGGTCGAGCGGCGTGAGCGTTTGCTTCAGATCCGAGCGGCCGAAGTAGTCGAGCTTTTGCGGAAAATTCGGACGTTTGAAGTACGGCTCGCCACCGATGACGGAGCGCATGTTCATGACGAGGCCGAGGTGCTCCATCTCTTGGCGCGCGACGAGCGTGACGCTCGAGCCCCATTCGCGCGCTTTCGACAGCTGCACCGGGTCGAGCCCTTCGTCCGGCGAGCGCTTCAACGTGTACGCCGCGAAGAGGTACTGGCAGAGGAGGAGATGCTCGAGCTCGGCTGCGACGCTCAGCGCGTCGAGCAGGTCCTCTCGCGTTCGGATATTGGTCGTGATCATCGCCCCAGGAGCCCCGGCCCGCAGAGCATTTCAGAGCCCGGTCACCGAAGTAAAGCGAAACCTGGCGTCCGCGTTCGTGCGGCCGGTTCAGCGCGCCGACGACGCGCTGGCCGCCCGTTCAATCGTTGGGCGCGCAGGCGGTGACCCACGCGAGAATCGCGTCGCGCGCAGCGGGCAGCGGCGTGCTCGAGTCGAACGGCATGTCGCCGGATTGGTTCACCCACAAAAGGGGTGAACGCTGGGGGTCCGCGATCAGCGAGCGGGCCGGTTCGGCGACGTTGATGAGCCCCGCGCGAACCATGCCCTCGTAACACGTCGCCGGCGAGTCACCGCACGTCCACACGTTCGCGCCTGGTGCGCCGTGACAGTGCGCGGCGGCGCAGTGCCCCGGTGTGCCCGCGGCGAAATAGCGTGTGTAGAGGTCGCTGTACGCAGGTGCGGACGCGTCTGCCGGCGGAGTGCAGGCAGCCTCGCGCTGCGGATTCGGCCCCGTAGGTTGGCGCTCCGTTCCACCGCAGGCGGCGAAGGCGAGTGCGAGCGCGGTCACGAAGATGGATTGCTTCATTTTCCAATATGAACAACGCCGCCGAGTGACCAAGGTTCCCTCGAATCGGCGCTGCTCGTTCGCGGCGCCGTCACGAGCGTCGCTTGGAACCACGCAGCGAGCTCTGCGTTGAACCGGGCATGCTGAAGCTCAACACCAGTTCTACGCTGTTCATCGCTCTTTCACTCGCCGCCTGCAGCGGCGGCGGCAACGCGCGGCCCGGCGACGCCGAACGCACGGATTCCGAGATCGAAACCGTCGTCGGCTTGTTCGGAGACAACGCGGTCGCCTTCGTCGACGTGTCGGCGGGCAAGGTGCTCGCGACGGTCCCGGTCAACGCCCCCGACGGCATCGCGGTCACGCCCGACGGGGCCAAAGTCTACGTTTCGAGCGCCAGTGATGGCACGGTCGTCGTGCTCGACGCGGCTCTGCGGCGCATGTCGAAATCCGTGCCGGTCGGCATGCAACCCGCCGGTCTCTCCGTGACGCCCGACGGCAAATACGTCGTCGTTGCCGTGCAGGGCGACGGCGAGGCCGTCGTGCTCGATACGGCGAGCGACGCCGTGGTTGCGCACGCCGCCGTGGGCAAGGCACACACGAGTCTCACGAATCCCGAAGGCACGCTCGCCTTCGTGGCGTCGCAGGCGACCGATGCGCCCGCCGTCCAGGTCGTGGACGTGCCTTCGGCGACGCTCGGCGCGAGCTTCGGCCTCGACGCCGGCCCGCGCGCTCTCGCGGAGCTGCACGGCGCCTTGTTCGCGTCGCTCAGCGGCTCCGCGGACATCGCCGTGCTCGACGCAGTGAGCGGCAAACGTACCGGCAGCGTCACCACCGGCGGCTCTCCACACGACGTGCGTCCAACGGCGGACGGCGCCTCGATCCTCACCGTGAGTCAGACGGCGGGCGAACTCGAGATCATCGACCCGGCGACCCTCACGCTCACGGCGAGCGTTCCGACGGGCGCGCAGCCGCATTGGATCGCAGTGGCTCCCGACGGTACGACGGCCTACGTGACCAACGAAGGCGACAACGACCTCGCCGTTGTCGACTTGAAGACACGCACCGTGACGAAGAAACTCGCAGTCGGGAACGCGCCGAGAAAAATCGTGCTGCTGCCTTGAAGGCGAGCGGACAGGGGCCGAGTTAGCGTGCGAGGGACCCGGCCCTAGTTCGACTCTCTGCACTCGAGAAGGTGTGGATTTTCACTCCCGTATTCGGTCTCTCATACCCATGGATTTCCACGAATACGGGCATGCTGCAGTGTTTCGATACTGCAAACGAGCCGGCCGATTGGCTGGGTGGTCCGCTGCCGCTTGCGCCGGCAATTGAGCTCGTTTTGCGCCGCTCCGGCAACGAGGAGACGGACAATAGGTAATTATGTTGTTTCGCGTAGGATTCCGGAAAGCGGAGTCGCGAGGTTCGTAAACATCATTTGTAAGCACGGTGTGACTTATCGATTGAGCAATTTTCGCTGACTCGCCTCGAAGCCATTGACGAGGAGCCGGAGCTACGGTTCATATCGCGCCGTTCGTCCCGACTTGGAGGCAATTCGCAAATGATGACCACCGCTTCTCGACTCGCTTGGGGGATTTTTCTGCTCGGTGCCGCCGCTCTGCCCGGGTGTTCGAGTGACGACGACAGTAACGGCAACAACGCGGGCTCGGGCGGCAGCGCCGGCTCCGCTACCGGCGGCACCGGTGGCATGGCGTGTGAAACCGCGCCTGCCCCCACGGACCACCACACGTGTGCGGATTTGCCCTCGGTCGCGAAAGGTGATGCAAGCTTCAAGATCAGCAGTCCTGATTTCGAGAACTGCGCGGCGCTCCCGGCCGAGGACACCTGCGACGGGCACCCTTTCGGTACCGGCAAGTCGCCGACGCTCACCTGGACCGGCGTGCCCACCGGCACGAAGAGCTTTGCGCTCACTTTCAAGGACATCTCGATCCTCGCGGACAATCCCGTTGATCCGCACGGCATGCACTGGGTGATGTGGGACATTCCCTCCGACACGACGAGCATCGAAGGCGGCATGACGGGTCCGGGCTCGGATTACCACTCGACCGTGGTGCAAGGCGCCCTGCAGTGGTCGAACCTCGCGTACGGCTTCTTCCCGCCGTGCCCGAATCCCTTCCCGCTGGGCAGCCCGATGTTCTCGTGCAGCCTCGTGACCGACTCCTATTCCTTCACGCTCTACGCGCTCGACACCGAGAAGCTCACGGATCTGCCGGATCCGGACGTGGACGCGACGACGGGCATGCCGACGGGCAACTACATGGTCAAGCTCGCCCAATACATCGACACGCTGCCCGCGCTCGGCATCACCGAATATCGCGCGACCTCGCACGCGTGGTCGAGCATGTTCACCCCTCCCTCGGGCGCGAACTACCCGTGCACGGCCGGCAACATGACCGCCGGTTGCTTGCAGTAATCAAGAACCCTCGCCGCCTGCGCCGCCGACGGGGCTACACGAGTACCTGTCGGGATCATTGTCATCGGGGCCGCTTTGGATCACGCAGGGCTCCCCCGTTTGACAAAAAATGCCTCCACACTGGTAGAGGTCGGCGCTCGGCGGCGGACAGACGGTTTCGTACTGCCAAGCCAGAATGTCCGTGCGAGCGCGGTGGGCTTCACACAGGCTCGGGTACGCGTTTCCGTCGATCCCACAGACCCAATCGGCCGGGCCCGAAGGCGGACAACCGTCGGGCACGCGCTCGCAGCCGCAAAAGACGTCGTCGTCCACACACGCTTTCGTGTAGCCGCCGTACGTGTAGTTGTGGAGCGTGCAGTAGAGGCCGGGTCCGCAGATCACGGCCGCGTGCGAGGCTCCGCACGCCTGAGCGCATTGAATCAACGGGATCGGGGCGTCGCTCGGGCAGCGCACGCCACACCCGTCCGCTTTGCCTCGAACGACCTTGGGGTTCGTGCAGTCGCTGACACAGTCGAGCGCGTCGCAGCCCGTCGGATTTTCCTGCGGCGAACACACGATGTCCGCGCTCGAGCTACTACCGCCTTTCCCTGCGCTGCAAACGAGCCCGCCGCCGCCCTGACCGGCGCCGCTGCCGCCTTGATTTCGCCCGCCGCCACCCCCTACGCCACGGCTTGTTCCGCCGCCTCCACCGACCTCCGTGCCGGCCTCGCCGCTCGCGCCTTCAGTCGTCGCGCCGCCACCGTCTTGCCCACCGGGGAAAGAACAATCCGCCAGGTCGAGCTTGCCACCTGCGCCCGAGCCTCGCGCACCGCTCGCATTCGCGCTGCCCCCCGTCCCCGCACTCGCACGTTCGGACTTCGCGCCGCAGGCCTGTCCCGTGCAGCTCAGAACCACCCACAAGACGAGACATTCGCTCGTTCGCATCGACCGCTCTCCCAACGGTTAGGTTAGTACGCGACGGAGCTCGGCGCTACGCCACGCACGGCCGGAACGATCCGAGCGGGGTCGTCCGTCATGATGCCGTCGGCGCCGAGCTCGACGAGCCTCCGCGCCTCGGCGGGATCATTGATCGTCCAAAAGTCCACGCCGAGCCCCAAGCCGTGGAGCTTTCGCAGCGTGCGCGGCGTCGCGAAGCGCAGCGGCCCCGCCGAGGTCGGGATTTGCACGCGCGTACCAGGTGGCTTGCCGAGGCGAAGCCACGCGGGGACGAGCCAACACGCCAAGAACTCGCTCTGCGCGAAGGAGCTGTCACCGGTCCACCCGCTCCGGCGCAGTCGGACGAGTGTCGAGCGAAAGAAGCTCGCCGCGACCACGCGCTGCTCCGCGCCGTGCTTCCGCACGACCTCGAGAAAGCGCGTGACGAGCCGCGGGTCCTCGCTCTTCAAATCGACGTTGAGGCGTACGGGTGGCAGCTCGACCAAGAGCTCCTCGAGCGTCGGAATGCGATAGCCGCTGGCCGCGAACGGTCGTTCCCCGCGCGCATCGACGAAAACGTGCCCTGCGTCCCAGCCGCGAATCTCGGCGAGTGTGGTCGCTCCGACCGCGCGTCGGACCCCCGCGACACGCGCGCCGTCCTCGTCGTGCGTCGCGACGATCTCACCGTCCGCCGTGAGGTGCACGTCCGTTTCGAGCGCGTCCGCACCGTGGGCGAGCGCGCGCCGAAAGGACGGCAGTGTGTTCTCGGGCCGCTCGGCCGCCGCGCCCCGGTGGGCGTACACGATGGTCACCGGGGAACTATACGTCAGAGCAAGACGGAGACGCCCGTCAGCGCCACGAGGCTCAGCGCGCGATGGTAGTAGAAAGCGTAGGGCACTTCGACCGACACACCGAGCCGCACGCGCTTGGAAAGCGGCGCCCCCGCGCCGAGCAGCAGCGAAACGGACATGTCCGTCAGCGCCTTGCCGTGCGTTCGCGGCGCGTAGTTGAAGAGCGTCGCGACGTAGCAGGGATCCCAGAAGTTCCAGGCGAGCTGCGGCATGATCGCGAAGCGCTGAAAGCGGCTCGAGCTCGACGGCGGCTCGGGCCAAACGCGCTCGGTGAACTGAAGGCTCGTACCGAAGCGCAGCGCGTCGGCGAAGTAATAGTGTAGGCCGATCGCAGCGGCGAGATTCACCTGCTTGCGCCAGGTCGTCGTGGTTCGGGTGTCGAAGTCGCGGCTCGCGACGTTCGAGCTCAAGACGTTCGTCTCGAGCCATTCACCGCGCTTCGGGGCTGCGTGCGCGCGGGCCGAGGCCAAGACGAGCGCACCAAAGGCGAGCACCGCGAGCGCTCGCCCGCTCCGACGCGAACCGCTGGAGTGTTTCTGCATGGCAATGGGCGGCGGTGTGGGGCGGTGTGTGTCACCGCCCGAGGGCCGTCTGCCTGCTAACGTCCACGCGCACCACCCGCGTAAGTGCTGCGCGCGTTATCGAGGACGCTTCAACTGTTCGCGGGAGGAGGAGCGGGCTCGCAAGCGCCTGCAACGGCGCCTGCGCGTTTGCCGAGCAGGTACGCCGCCGGTCGGTATTCGCTGCCCGCCTTGACGAAGAGGTTGCCGGTCTGCCGGTAGGCGCAGCCGACGAGGTTCTCTTTCCAGTCGCCGTTGAAATAGCGGATGTCGATCGCGAACGGTACGAACGTACGGCCGCTCTTGTCCGTCGCTGCGTTCGCTTCGAGCACACGGACGCGGCGTTCGCCGGGCGGAGGACGCTCGCGTGAGAACTTGCTCCGGTTCGATTCCTTTTGCGCGAGCGGCTTCAAGAGCCCTTCGTCTACCCGGTGCTTGACCCAGTCGACGACGGACTCATCGGCCGCTGCGAGCGACTGAACGGACAGAACGAACGCGCACGACAAGAGCCATGGTCGAGATTTCACGGGAGATTCCTTTCGAGGGCAGGAGAAACGAGAGCGCCGCGCGCGACACGAGCGAACGGCGCAGGCGTGCGAAGTCGAAGCGAGCGGCGGCGAGCTCGGCAACCGCGGCGCTCGCGAGCACGGGGCCCCAGAGCGCGACGACGTACGCCACGTCGGGGTCGAATCCGGCTCGGTCGAACCCGACGATCAGCGCGCGCGAGCTCACCGCGACGCTCATCTGTCCCACGACGTGCAGCATCGCGTGCCGGTGAGTGACGAGGTCGCCGCGCCGTGCCGCGAGTACGCCGAGTACGACTGCGGCCGCGATGATCGCGCCCGACAGCAGGAACCCGGCGCTGCCCGCCCAGCCGCCCTTGGCCGAAAACGCGAGCACGCTGCCCGAAGGCACGAGGCCACCGAGCAGCACGACGCCCGCAACGCGACCGAGCGGGCGATGCCAGCGCGGGCGCCGCTGGAGCACACGCGTCATCAACACCAAGCACAGTGGGAAGGCGAGGGCCGCGCTCGCGACGTGCACCCGCAGCGCCCAGAGCCACAGCGTCTCGAAGCGCAGCGGCAGCTTCTCGACGACGAACGGCGCGAGCGTCTCCGGGTCGAAGTAGGCGAGGCTGCCCGCCGTGATGAACAGCGAGCCAGCCAGCATGAGCAGCAAGAACGTTCGGCGAGGCAACTCGGCGAGCCAGCGCGGCATGCCCTTCGGACGGGCGTCGGCACCAAAAGATTTGGTGTTTCGAACACGCGGCGCCGCCCACTGTCGGCCCGGGGGCGTCGTGAATAGCGATGCCGCTCGTTCGTCGAACTCGAAGGGGACCGTGTTCGTCGGGGGCGGCGCCCCGCGCTAAGGTTCGACGCTCGCATGGTGACGGTGCTGCCGGAATCCGAATTGGAGCCTCGCCCGCGCGACGCCGACGCAATGCTCGAGAACGCGGCAGCATTGATCGCGCGTGGCGGCGTGCTCGTGCTCACGGGCGCTGGCGTGAGCACGGCCTCCGGCATCCCGGACTATCGCGACGAAGCCGGCGCGTGGAAGCGCCCGCCGCCGATGCAGTTCCGAGAATTCATCGGCTCCGAGGCGGCGCGCCGGCGTTACTGGGCGCGGAGTTTCCTCGGTTTCGGCGTGCTCCGCGCCGCGCGCCCGAACCTCGCGCACGGAGTGCTCGTCGCGTGGGAGCGGCTCGGCCTGCTCGCGGGGCTCGTCACGCAGAACGTCGACGGCCTGCACCAGGCGGCGGGCGCCGAGCGCGTCATCGATCTCCACGGGCGCATCGATCGCGTCGTCTGCCTCGCGTGCCGGCGCACGAGCCCGCGGGCGGCGCTCGAGCTCGAACTCGCGCGCTCCAATCCCGGCTGGTCCGAGCGGCCGGCGCTGATCGCGCCCGACGGCGACGCGGATCCAGGCGCCGCCGACTACGGGGATTTCGTCGTGCCCGTCTGTCCGTGCGGCGGGATGCTGAAGCCGGACGTCGTGTTCTTCGGTGAGAACGTGCCGAAGGAGCGCGTCGAGCGAGCGATGGCCGCGCTCGAAGCGTCGCGTGCGCTCTTGGTCGTGGGCTCGTCCCTGATGGTGTTTTCCGGCTATCGCTTCGTACGGGCCGCGGAGCGGCTGGGGCGCCCGGTCGTCGTGGTCAATCGCGGGCGGACGCGCGCCGACGCGAGCGCCGTGCTGAAGCTCGACGGCGATGCGGGTCCCATCCTGGGCGCCCTCGCGCGCCGCATCTAGGCCGGAGCGCGCGCCCGCGGGCGCGCATTTGCGCCCGCCACACCGAAGCCCTACCCTGTTAGGGGTCGATGATCGAGGTCAACGAGGGACCGAAGGGATCCGTCATCATTGATGACCGCTATTTACCCCTGCTCGTCTCGACCTTCATCGGAGAAGTCGAGCTCGAACAAGGCCGCTGGTACGAGCGAGTCGTGCTCGAGGTGATCGCGCGCTCGGCGAGCGAGGGACGGCGCGTGGCGAGCGTGCACGACGCCGGTCAGGTGACGCGCACGACCGCGGAGATGCGCCAATTCTGGGCGGAGATGAGCTCGCGTAACGGGACCACGCTCGAATCGCGCACGCTCGCGAACCTCGTCGTCGTGACCAATTCGCTCATGCGCGGAGTGCTCACCGCCGTCGGCTGGATCAATCCGAAGGTCGCGAGCCTCAAGCTATTTCCCTCGCTCGACGCTGCGGTGAGTGAGGCACTGAAGCTTTTGCGCGACGCCGGCACTCCGGTCACGCTGCCGGCCGGCGGCTATCGCACGCCGCGCCCGGCGAGCATGCGGCCGCGCTGACTTGACGCGAGGCTCCCAAGCCTCGATCGTAGTCAGTGCATGAGTCGCGACTCGGAGCAGGGTGGGAGTCAGACCGACGAGCTCTTCCACGCCGGATCCCAAGCTGATCGCGCAGGTGATGAAGACGCTCGAAGCCACGAGCGAGATGCCGATTGGACTGCGCAAGTTCAAGCGCAAGGACGGTACGACTCTGGAAGTCGAGACGTCGATTGGCCGCACCAAGATCGAAACCCGTCAGAGGCCCTCGAACGCTTCGAAACCATCATTTCTGGCGAAACCCTACGTGCCGGACGAGCTCGCCGCGCGCGTGCGCGAGGTGCTGGATCAGGGTTCCGTGCGGCCGTAGAGCCGCGGCGTCATTCCGCGGCGACTTCCGGGACGGCTCCGCGCTCGCGGCCTTCCACGTGATCGATAAAGCGAAGCAGCATGGCGCGAAAGCGCGCGGGCTCTTCGTGGTGAGGCATGTGCGCGCTGTGCTCGAACTCGACGAGCGGCACGTTCAGGCGTTCCGCGAGCGCGCGAGACAGTGCGGGCGGCGCCGCCGCATCGAGCCGCCCCTGGAAGATCTCGACCGGGACGCGAACGTGGAGCTCACGCCCGAGGAGGTCGAAGTCGCCGAGCTTCGGCAGCACCGCCGCTTGAGTCGCGTCGATGCCGCGCAGCGCGCCGAGCACCTGCCACGGGTCGTAATGCGGTGATTCCCAGAGTGCGCCGAGCGTTCCCCCGAGCAAGCCCCAAAACGACTTCTTCGCATGGACACCGCCGAAATTCGAGACCCAGCGCACGCGCGTCATGAACGCCTTCGCGTCGCGGTGCGGCGGCTCCCCCGCGGCTCGCAACGCGCGCAGCGCCCGGCGATTGCCTCGCCGCTCGGCCTGCTCGAGCGCGAAGGCGTAGGCAAAGCGTTCGGCTTCGGGAAAGTTCACGTCCGGCCCGACGCAGACGAGCGACGCGAAGTGCGTCGGATCCTGGGTCGCCGCGAGCAGCCCGAGCGTGCCCCCGAGCGAGAAGCCCACGACGTGCACACGCGCGACCCCCAGCCGCTCGCAGAGGGCTCGCACGAGCTGACGCGTGTCGCCCGCGAGGTCGTCGATCGTCTCACCGTGGCGCGTGCCGGGGGTGAACGAACGCCCTGTTCCGCGCTGGTCCCAGTACACGACCCGAAATCGTTCTTCGAGCTCGAGCGCGCGTTCGAGCGCCGGCGCCTCCTGAATCATCGGTAACCCAGGGCCCTGCTGGATGAGGAGCAGGACGGGTGCGTCGGGGTTTCCCCGGATCAGCGCCCACTGCTTGGTCCCGTCGAGCTCGAAGCACTCGAGTGCGTCGACTGCGCGCGTTTCATCGTTCATCGGATCCTCCTGCTCGTGACGGGACGTCTGTTGGGCAGTCGAGGGCGTTCGGGCACTGTCCGCGGCGACAGACCGGTAGGTGTAGGTGGGTATAAGTCGGCTGTTCGGCTGATTCGCCTGCGACCCCGTGGACCCCAATATGTTGGTTGACAGAAGCCCTACACCACAATACGTTGCGTCTGGTGTTGGTGCTGCTGGGCGCACGCTCAGCGGCTGAAAAGGGAACCCGGTCGGAGTCCGGGGCTGCCCCGCAGCGGTAGGCGAGAACGAAACCCGCGTCAGGCACTGGTCCTTCGGGGCTGGGAAGCGGCGGGCGGTAGGAAGCCGGCTTTGGCCGGAGAGCTCGCGAGCCCGAAGACCTGCCAGCATCTGGTGCCGGACAGACAGCCGGAACCAGTTCGACCTGAGAGCCTTCGCGGGAAAGGCGGTAGGTCCGAGCAGGCGCGGCTGCGCCCGTCCGGTCCCGACCCGTCGACTCGCGTTGGCTAGCAGCCGCCCGCGGGGGCGAAGGTCGGTCCGAGGGTCTCTCCTGAGTCCCGGCGCTACGGCGCCGTCATCGGCTGACTTTCTCCTTCGTAGGTCCACAAGAGCGGGCCGGTCCCGCTCGGAAGGAGACAACCCATGCTGAGCGAGATCACGAGCCCGAAGGGCAACGGCGCGGCGCCGTTGCGAACGATCCACCCGATCCCGACGTCGCGTCCGTCCGAGGATGCTTTGCCGCAAACGTCGATGCGGGTGAAGAAGCGCAACGGCTCGAGCGAGCCGGTGGACGTGAACAAGATCGTGCGCGCCGTCAACCGCTGCTGCGCAGGGCTCGCGGACGTCGACGCGCTCCGTGTCGCGACGAAAACCATCAGCGGCCTCTACGACGGTGCGACCACGCGCGAGCTCGACCAGCTCTCGATCCAGACGGCGGCTGGCCTCATCGTCGACGAGCCGGAATACGCGAAGCTCGCGGCTCGGCTGCTCGCGACCTACGTCGAAAAAGAGGTCAGAAATCAGCAGATTTACGCGTTTTCGCAATCCGTCGCCGCGGGCCATGCGCTCGGGCGCGTCAATGACCGGCTCCACGCTTTCGTCCTCGCGAACGCGCGCAAGCTGAACGACTCCATCGTGCCGGAACGCGATCGCGAGTTCGAATACTTCGGCTTGCGGACGCTCTACGATCGCTACCTCATCAAGCACCCCGTCACGCGCCTCGTGATCGAGACGCCGCAGCAGTTCTTCATGCGCATCGCGTGCGCGCTCACGGAGACGGTGCCGGAGGCGCTCGAGCTCTACGCGCTCCTGTCGAAGCTCGAGTACGTGCCGAGCTCACCGACGCTGTTCAACTCGGGGACGCGCCACGAGCAGCTGTCGAGCTGCTTCCTCCTGGATTCACCCGGCGACCACCTCGAGGACATCTATCGCCGTTACACCGATGTAGCGCTGCTCTCGAAGTTCTCCGGTGGGATCGGCCTCGCCTACCATCGCGTGCGCTCGCGCGGCTCGCTGATCGAGAGCACGAACGGACACTCGAACGGCATCATCCCCTGGTTGAAGACGCTCGACGCGTCCGTCGCCGCGGTAAACCAGGGCGGCAAGCGCAAGGGCGCCTGCTGCGTCTACCTCGAGCCGTGGCACGCCGACATCGAAGAGTTCCTCGATTTGCGCGAAAATACCGGGGACGACGCGAGCCGTACCCACAACTTGAACCTCGCCAATTGGGTTTGCGATCTGTTCATGCGCCGCGTCGAAGCGGACGCTGCCTGGAGTCTGTTCGATCCCAAGGTGGTTCCCGAGCTCCCCGACCTGTACGGCGAGGCCTTCGACCTGCGCTACGAAGAGGCCGAGGCGCAGGGCCTCGCGGCGAAGACCGTGCGCGCCCGCGAGCTCTACGGCCGCATGATGCGCACCCTCGCGCAGACCGGCAACGGCTGGATGACCTTCAAGGACAAGTCGAACCGCGCCTGCAACCAGACGGCGCTGCCCGGTCGCGTCGTGCACCTCTCGAACCTCTGCACCGAAATCCTCGAGGTGACCTCGGCGGGCGAGACGGCCGTGTGCAACCTCGGCTCGATCAACCTCGGGCGTCACATGGTCACGGCCGAGGACGGCGCCGCCATGTTCGATTTCGAAAAGCTCGCGCGCACGGTGCGCTGCGCCATGCGGCAGCTCGATCGGGTCATCGATCTGAATTTCTACGCCATCCCGTCGACGCGTGACTCGAACCTGCGCTGGCGTCCGGTCGGTCTCGGCCTGATGGGCCTGCAGGACGTGTTTTTCCAGCTGCGCGTGCCGTTCGACGGCCCCGAGGCTCGCCGCTTGTCGCAGCGGATTTCCGAGGAAGTGTACTTCCACGCGCTCTCGGCCTCCGTGGAGCTCGCCGAAGAAAAGGGTCGCCATCCCGCCTTCGCCGAGACGCGAGCCGCGCGCGGCGAGCTGCAGTTCGAAGCGTGGGGTGTCGTTCCCGACGACGTGGAGCGCTGGGACGCGCTGCGCGCTCGCGTCGTGGAGCACGGCTTGCGAAACTCGCTCTTGTGCGCGATCGCGCCCACGGCAACGATCGCGTCGATCGCCGGCTGCTACGAGTGCATCGAGCCGCAGGTGTCGAACCTGTTCAAGCGCGAGACGCTCTCGGGCGACTTTCTCCAGGTAAACCGTTATCTGGTCGCCGAGCTCAAGGCGCTCGGCGTGTGGAACGAGCAGATGCGCACGCGGCTCAAGCTGAGCGAAGGCTCCGTCCAGGGCCTGAGCGAGCTGCCGGCCGAGCTGCGCACCGTCTATCGCACGGCGTGGGAGATCCCTATGCGCTCGCTCATCGACATGGCGGCCGACCGCGGCGCGTTCCTCGATCAGAGCCAGTCGTTGAACCTCTTCAGCGAGAGCCCGAACATCGGCCAGCTTTCATCGATGTACTTCTATGCCTGGAAAAAGGGGCTCAAAACGACGTATTACCTGCGCTCGCGCCCGGCCACGCGCATCGCGAAGGCCACGGTCGAGGAGCCGCCCACCGAGTCCGCCGCCGAGCTCGGCGATCCGCGCGCCGAACGGGGCTGGACGCCGGCTCCGCCCGCGGTCGCGGTGAACGCCGACTCGGCCGCGGTGGCGTGCTCGCTCGAGAACCCCGAGACGTGCGAGGCGTGCCAATGAGCGCCGTCGCACGTCCCGCGCGGCTGCTCGATCCGGGCCTCTGCCTCACGCTGCGACCGATGGCGTACCCGAAGTTCTTCGAGATGTATCGGGGAGCGATCAAGAACACCTGGACGGTCGAGGAGGTCGACTTTGCGACCGACGTGGGTGACCTCAACACCAAGATGACGGACGCCGAGCGCCACCTGATCAAGCGCCTCGTCGCCTTCTTCGCCACGGGCGATTCGATCGTCTCGAACAACCTCGTGCTGAACCTCTACCGGCACATCAATGCGCCGGAAGCGCGCATGTACCTGTCGCGCCAGCTCTACGAAGAGGCGCTCCACGTCCAGTTTTACCTGACACTGCTCGACACGTACGTTCCGGATCCCGAGGATCGGCACCGCGCCTTCGCCGCCGTCGAGAACATCCCTTCGATCCGGAAAAAGGCGGCCTTTTGCTTGCGCTGGCTCGACTCGCTCCAAGGCGTGACGGCGCTCGAGACGCGCGAGCAACGCAAGCAATTCCTGCTCAATCTCATCTGTTTTGCCGCGTGCATCGAGGGGCTCTTTTTCTTCGGCGCGTTCGCTTACGTGTACTTTCTCCGCTCGCGCGGCCTCCTGCACGGGCTCGCCGCGGGCACGAACTGGGTGTTCCGCGACGAGAGCGCGCACATGGCGTTCGCCTTCGAGGTCGTGAACCTCGTGCGCCGCGAAGAACCCGAGCTCTTCGACGCCGATCTGTCCGCGGCGGTCGTCGAGATGCTCGAAGAGGCCATCGCGTGCGAGACGCAGTTTGCCGAGGACTTGCTCGGGACGGGCATCGCGGGCATGTCGGTTCAAGACGTGCGCCGCTACCTCGAGTTCTGCGCCGACCAGCGCCTCTCAACGCTCGGCCTGCCGCGCCGGTACCACGCGAAGAACCCGTTCTCCTTCCTGGATCTGCAAGACGTTCAGGAGGTCACGAACTTCTTCGAACGGCGCGTCTCCGCGTATCAGGTAGGGGTGAGCGGAGACGTCGTGCTCGACGCGGCGTTCTAGCGCCCTTCGAGCCCAATCAGGTCCCGGCGGGAACGCGCGCGCAGCGGACGCCGACGCCGTAGTCGCCGCGGTAGGTGGTCGCGTACGACGTCGACTGGCGATTGCTCGACAGTAAGTCGGGCATCAGCGGCGTATGGAAGCCGCCGCCGGGAAGCACGCGGTCGCCGCTGCCGGTCACGTAGGCGCAGTCGGCGCACGGCGTAGCGAACGCCGCGTAATTGTCGAGGTTCCACTCCCAGACGCTGCCCGACAGGTCGAGCTGGCCGAAGCGCCCCACGCCTAGCGGCGTACTCCCGACCTTCGGTACGTTGCCGATGCTCGTGCAGTTGCCCGCCGAGCCCGTCGGGTAATAGCAATCGAAGATGGCGTATTGACTCTGCGTCCCCGGGGCGCCGGAGCCCCACGGATACATGCGCTGCTCGTCGCCGCCCGCCGCGGCGTATCTCCATTCGGCTTCACTCGGCAGAAAGCCGCCGTCCCAGATGCAGAACGCTGCGGCTTCGAACCAGTCCATGCAGGTGAGGGGAAGTTGTTCGTTCTTGCCTGCTGCCGGCGTCCAAGTCGCATAAGTGCCGCAGCCGAGGTTTTGGTTCCACGTGCTCGCCGCGCTCGCACCGCTCGGGATGTTGCTGTTGAAGCTCGCGTCCCAGCCGGACTCGAAAGCGCCCTTGCTCGCGCTGTTCGCGAGACCTTGTCCGCCGTTCAAATGCGTGTGCTTGCCGCTGCCGCTCGCCGGAGGCGCACCACCGCCGACGAGGTAGTCCACGAATTGTCGAAAGCGGCCGACCGTGAGCTCGTACTTGTCGAGGCGAAAGCTGCTCACGGTGGCCGCGTCGGCTTCACCCATCGGGCCGCTGCCTGAATTCGTGTACGTGCGATAGAAGGTGCCCCCGTCGACGGGCAGGCTCGTGCAGCAGCTCTCGGCGGAATCCGAGCCGCAATCCGAGAGACCGGGGCCGCCCGGCGCACAGCTCGGCGGCTCGGCACCGCAGCTCGTCCCCGAGCAGGCAGCACCGCCCGCACCGCCAGCTCCGACAGCACCGGTTCCAACCGCCGCACCGCCGACTCCGCTCTGTCCTGCGCCGCCTTGCCCAGCGACCAAGCCGCCAGCGCCGCCATTCGCCGCGCCCGCACGTCCGCTCGCGCCCGAGGTCGCCGGTGCACCCGCCGCTGTTCCGTTCGCGCCGCTGCGCCCATTCGCGCCACCGCTCTCACTTGCGCCGCCGGTCCCGCTGGTCGTTCCGCTGCGCCCCGCTCCGCCTGCTACTTGCACCCCGGCGCTCGTGCCCGCGTTCGGCGCACCGCCGGTTCCGGCCGCGCGCGCGCCTGCGGCTCCCCCGACCGAGGGCGCGCCGGCGCCTGACTGATGCGTGCCGTCACTCGTGCATGCCGTCGCGCTCGACGCGAGCCAGCATGCGACCCACGTCAGCGATCGAAAATTCCGCGTCTCGCGAGAACGATGGGTCACGCGCCGCCGCGATTATACCCAGCGCGAGCACGCGGTCCAGTATGACAGACAAACCTCTAATAATTTGCATGCGCATCCCCTCCGCGTGCGGCCATGCGTTCATGGCGCGAGCGCGACGATGATTTCGGCGGCCGCGAGCACACGCGCGCGCTCGACGTCGGCGTGCGTCACCGCGCGCAGCCTCCGCTCCCCGACGGCGTTGACGAGCACTCCGCGTTCCCGCGCGCGGGCCGCGAACTCGGTCGCGCTGCCCGAGCGCACGTTGAAGAGGACGATGTTCGTCTCGACGAGCTCGGGTCGGACCTCGAGTGCGCTCGAGCCGGCAAGCTGCCGTGCGAGCTCCTGCGCGCTCTCGTGATCCTCGCGCAAGCGCTCGCGGTGATGCTCGAGGGCGTAGAGCGCGCCCGCGGCGAGCAAGCCCGCTTGCCGCATGCCGCCGCCCAACATCTTGCGCAACCGGTGCGCGACGCGCACGTGCTCGCGCGTACCCACGAACGCGGAGCCCACGGGCGCACCGAGCCCCTTCGAGAAGCAAACGTTCAACGTGTCGAAGGGCGTCGCGAGCGTCTTCGGCTCGAGGCCGGTCGCTATCGCGGCGTTCCAGATGCGCGCCCCGTCGAGATGCAACGCGAGCCCGCGCGCTCGCGCGGCGTCGGCGATCGCGAGCACGTCCGCCTGCGGGAACACGCGGCCTCCCGCGCGGTTGTGCGTGTTCTCGACGACCACGAGCGAGCTTCGCGGAAAGTGGTCGCCCTCCGGCTTGAGCGCCGCGACCAGCTCGGCCGCGTCGAAGAGCCCACCGTGCCCCGCGACGGCAAACTGGACACCGGCCCACGCCGCACCGGCGCCCGACTCGTACCACGCGCAATGCGAGCCCTCCCCGATCACGACCTCGTCGCCCGGTCGCGCGTGAACGAGCAGCGCGATTTGATTGCCCATCGTCCCCGACGGCACGAAGAGCGCGCTCTCCTTCCCTAGCAGATCGGCGACGCGTTCCTCGAGGGCCCGCACGCTCGGGTCCTCGCCGTAAACGTCGTCGCCGACCTCGGCCGCTGCGATGGCGGCGCGCATGGCTCGCGAAGGCTTCGTTACCGTGTCCGAGCGTAGGTCGATGACAGCCATGGTCGTTGCGGCCGGCGCTCGGCTTCAAGCTCCCGCGCTTCAGCTCTGGACGGCAGCTTGCTCCGCTTGCCGCGCGCGCGCCAGCGGCGAGATCTCGACGCCGAAGGGCGCGCCTTTCACGATCTCGGAGCGGAAGCCGTCCACGCCGATCGGCACGTCGCCCGTCAACGTCACACGGTGGAGCACGCGCTCGACGTCGAGATGGTCGAGATCCCGCGGGCCGAGGTGCGCCGTCGCGCGATTGTCCCAAAAGGCGACGTCGCCCCGGTTCCACTTGAAGCGCACGGTGTACTCCGGTCGCTGGATTTGCTCGAAAAAGAGCTCCAACACGCGCTCGCTCTCGGCCTGCGACAGCCCGACGAGGTGCGAGGTGAAGCCGGGGTTCACGAACAAGACGCGCTCGCCCGTTTCCGGATGCACGCGCACCACCGGGTGGATGGAGACGAGCGGGTTTTGGTTGATGCGCTTCAGGAACGGATTGTCCTCGTGCGGCGAAGTGCGCGCGCCGAAGCGGTGTTCGGCGCGCAGCGAATTCGCGAACGCCTTGAGCGGAGCGGATAGGCCGTCGTACGCCGTCGCCAGGTTGGTCCACGTCGTGTCGCCTCCGTACTCGGGGACGTCGATCGCTCGCAGGATCGAGCCCGCGGGCGGGTTGACGACGGCGGTCACGTCCGTGTGCCAGCGGTTGTCGTAGGTGTAGCGGCGGCGGTCGCGACGTTCGTAGCGGCGGCGGTCGATCGCGAGCACCTGCGGGAAGTCGGCGTCGGCCGGCTCGTCCTCGAGCGGATGAGCGAAGGTGACCTCGCCGAAGCGCGCGGCGAACGCGATCTGCTGGGCGTTGTCGAGGTGTTGCTCGCGGAAGAAGACGACCTTCCAGCGGTGAAGAGCCTGCTTGATCTGGTTTACTTGCGCGTCCGTCAGCGGTTGCTTGAGATCGACGCCGTGGATCTCGGCGCCGATGTGACCCGCTTGGGGTTTGACCGTCACGGTTTGTTGGATGTTGCCGTCCGCCATGTGATCTTCCTCTCCAGCTTCGAGACGACCAAGCCATGCCACGCCGCCACGGGCGCTGTCTTCCTTAGTAGACACGGAACCCGCATTCGAACGCACCGCTGCTGACGCCGCAGCACGCCATGCTGGAGCGAGACCGCGAATGGGGTAAGGAAGCCGTCATGGTCCCCCGACCCGACCCGGGCGCGGCTTCCGCGCAGCGCGCGCTCCTGTGGGCGCTCGGCGCAGGTACCTTCTTCGTCGGCCTCGATGCCCGCATCGTCGCGCCGCTCTTGCCGCGCATCGCGCTCGAGTTCGACACGTCCGTCGGTAACGCGAGCACCGTGATTTCGAGCTACCTATTGCCGTACGGGCTGTGTCAGCTGGCTTACGGTCCCCTCGCGGATCGCTACGGCAAGGCACGGATCGCCGCGTACACGTTCTTGGTCTTCAGTCTCGGCACGGCGGCTTGTGGTGCCTTTGCGAGCTTCTGGGCGCTGCTCGTGATGCGCGCGCTGACGGGCGCGGCCGCAGCCGCCATCTTCCCGCTCACCATCGCCTATATCGGCGACACCGTGCCGTACTCCTCCCGTCAGGCGACCTTGGGACTCTTGATGGCGAGCGCGGGCGCGGCGCAGGGTCTCGGCGCGAGCGTCGGCGGACTCATGGGCCAAATCTGGTCGTGGCGCACGATCTTTCCCGCGCTCGGAGGCGCCTCGACCGTGCTCGCGCTCTGGCTGCTCCGCGCGAGCAAAAATGCCGTCAAAACGCCGCGGTCACCGTCCGGCGTCGGGTACTGGCAGGCCCTCCGTTCTCCTCTCGGCCCGGTGCTCGTCGTCGTCTGCGTCGAGGGTGCGCTGTTCATGGGCGCCTTCCCGTTCACGAGCGGTCTCATGGAGTCGCGCTTTGGGAGTGGGCCCCTCGAAATCGGCCTCGTGCTCGGCGTGGCGGGCGTCGCTCAAATCGTCGTCGCCAAGCTTTTACCTGCCATGCTCGCTCGCGCGGGCGAAACCCGCCTCATGCAGCTCGGAGGCGCGGCGATGGCAGCCGCGTACTTGCTCACGGCGTTTGCCCCGTCGCCCGTTTGGGTCGGCGTCGGGACCGCGCTGCTCGGCGGCGGCTTTTGCGCGTGTCACAGCACCTTGCAAGCGCGCGCCAGCGAGGCGTTCGTCGCGGGCCGTGGTCGCGCGCTCGCGCTCTTCGCGTTTTCGCTGTTCGTCGGTGCCGGCGCCGGGACGCTGCTGACGGCCGCGGCGAGCGAACACTTCGGCTACGCTTCGAGCTTCACCGTCGCGAGCGTTGCGTTCGCGCTCTTCACGCTGCTCGCGCCGCGCGCTTCCGCGCTCCCCGCGCCGTCGCCGCCCGGCGTGTCCACGCCGCCGCCAGCCGAGGTCAGCCGCGCAAACGCTTGACCAGCGCTACGGCGCGACGAGGGTGCTGCGCCGTCAGCAATGCGACCGGCTACCGCGTTGCGCAGCAAGTTAGACAGTAGTCTTGTATAGAGGACATGCTACGAGCTCGCGCATGACGGACCTTCGATTGTACAGCGCGCGTGCCTGCCCGTTCGCGCACCGCACGTGCTTGGTCCTCGGGTACAAGGGCCTCCCGTTCGAGCTCGTCGAGATTGATCTGCGCAACAAGCCCGGCTGGTTCAAGGAGGTGTCGCTGTACGGCAAGGTGCCGGCGCTCGAGCACGCCGGCCGGCGCATCGTCGAATCCGCGGTCATCAACGAATACCTCGACGAGGTTTTTCCAGCTGCGCCCCTCGTGCCGCGGGAACCGCTCGGTCGCGCGCTGGGTCGCATCTGGATCGACTTTGCCAACACGCGCCTCGCGCCCGCGTTCGCCCGCGTACTGCGCGCGCCGACCTCGGGTGAGCGTGAGAACGGCCGGAAAGAGCTTTCGGACGCGCTCAGCACGATCGAGCACGAAGCCCTCTCGAGCCTTTCCGGCAGTGGGCCCTTCTGGTTCGGTGCTCAGCCGTCGCTCGTCGATCTCACGTTTTATCCGTGGTTCGAGCGCCTGCCGGCGCTGGCGGAGCTGCACGGTTTCTCCGTCTCTCGCGAGCTGAACCGCTTGAGCGCGTGGCGTGGCGCCGTGGAGCAGCTCCCGGCGGTGCGCGCGATCGCAAACGCCACCGAATTTTACCTCGAGCGCTTCCGCTCGTACCTGGCGCCGCAGGCTGCGACGACGTCCCCCGCGAACTGACGCGAGGAGACATCGAGCCGAGCAAGATCGAGCACGCGCGCGCCAATCTCGCCGCAGCGGGCCTCGCCGGTCACAAGGCCCTGCTCTAGGGATTGCTCAGCGCACGGCGCGGTGTCAGAGCGCGCGCACGGTCAACATGGCCTTCTCGACCGCGTCCCAGTCGAAATGCCCCGAGCCCTCGAAGCCGACGCCCTCGCGACACGCACGTGCGACGCTGCGAAACGCTTCGATGCGCGAAGCCGCCACCGCGGCCGTGCTCGACGCGCCCGCATCGCGACTCGTCTGCACGACGATGCGCCACTCACCATCCGTGCTCGGAAAGAACAGGTGGATCACGAGCGATACACCCGCGCAGTCGAGCTCGTACGTCATGTTCGACGTCTCTCGATATTGGAAGGTAATGCGCGCGCCCGTGTTGTCGCCCGCCTGTTCCTTCTCCCGGCGCGTTGCGGCGGTGCTACGCCGATCGGCGACCTCGTCGGGTGCCGCTTCGACGAGCAATAGCTGTCCCGCGAAGGGTGCACCGTTGAGCTCGCTGAGTGCACGTTCTGCACCCACCGTGCTGCTCATGCGGACGAACGCGGAGCCGCGGCCGCGCCCGCTGTTGCGGTCCGGCACAATCTGGACGTCGGAGACGACGCCGCAGGCGCTGAAATGGGCGCGCAGCGCGAGCGCGCTCGGAGCGTACGGGAGGTTCGCGACGTAAAGCTTGGTTCCCATCGAGTCCTCACTGCGCAGCGCTGGCGCTCATGGCCTGGCCTTGCATGAAATCCAGTCCTCGCTTCGGGTCGTCGAGGACCAAGCGATCTTCCGAGTCCGGCGTGAGCATCGACAGCACGGGAACCGGCGCGCGCCCCCTGATCGTCGCGACCATGCCCGACGCAGTCTTGTACCCTCTACCCTGCGGGTGCACGCCCATGACGATGAGGTCGCTCTCCAGGTGCGTGCGGCTTGCCAGAATCGCGTGCGTCGTGCCGCGCTCGGCGATACTGCTCTCGCAGCTGACGGCGAGCGCTCGCAAGCGCTGCTCGATTTCCTCCAATTTGCCGCGTGCGCGCCCCACGGTCGTGCGCAGCGGTTCACGCCCGCGCGTCGATGGCTCGCGGAGCGCGGTGGAACCGACGGCGTGCAGGACGTGGACCGTCGCGGAAAACCGCTGAGCGAGCGTGGCTGCCCACGCGACGGCGCGCTCGGTCGCCACGGAAAAGTCCACGGGCAAGAGGATGCTTTTGATCGACGCCGCCTCCGTGACCGCCGGCACCGTCATGACGGCGCAGCGCGCAGAGCGCGCCAGCTCGTCGGCGAGTGCCCCGACCCGCTCCGGCGCGACCGCAGCCAAATGCCGCAAACCGAGCACGATCAGGTCGGAAGCGCACTCCTCGGAACGCTGGAGAATCGCCCGAGGCTCGTCGCCGACGGGCGTGCCGGGCACGCGACTGCCCGGAGTGGACGCGAGTAGCTCCGCGAAGAGCAGCTCTGCTTCCTGTCCCGTGTCGAGCTCACCAGAGCCGGCGGGTCGGACCGTCGTCGACGTGGTCGGCCCGTGTCCGTCACGCACGAGGAGCGTATCGACGCGAGCCCGAAACGGGCGCGCCAGCGCGCACGCGGAGGCGAGCACGCTGATGTCGTCGAGCCGCATTTCGACGGCGCACAGGATGCGCTCCAGCGTCAGCATCGCCGCTCGTCGCGCGTGAAGCGTCGAAGTGTGTCGAAAGCGGGACGGCCCGCGCCCCGTACAATCGCTCGAATCATCGAAACCTCCGGGCCTCGACGAACACTCGACGACCGAATGCGCAGCGCGGCAAAAAAGCGACGCGTCAAAACGCGCCGGTTGGTCTTCGCGTGCGCCCCTAAAACTTGCGCGAGCGAGAAGACGCTGCGCCTGAAGCTACGGTTCGATTCGAAGAGGGTCAAGCTTGATTTGGAATTTGCGCTGCAGGCGGCAAAGAGCTATATTCGATTTCAACACAGCTTTTTCGGCAACCGCCTGACTGTCCCTCGCTCATAGAGCGATCGCGGAAAGTCGTTTTCCCGGTGATCCTGTGAGGCGGCGTAGGCCGCTTTCCGGTGTTCGGGCGCGCGGTCCTCGGGCTCAGGAGACGAGCGTCGGAATGACGTGACGAATCGCGTGGACGGAAACTGCCGATGAACAACAGACTTTATGTGGGAAACCTTGCTTTTCATACGACCGAAGACGTCCTTCAAGGGGCCTTCGCGCAGCATGGAAATGTCTCGGAAGTGAAGCTCGTGCTCGATCGAGAGAGCGGGCGCTCGCGTGGCTTCGCTTTCGTATCGATGTCGAGCGACGAAGAAGCGAAGACGGCGATTCAAGCGCTGAACGGCGCCGAGCTCGATGGGCGTGAACTCAAGGTGAACATCGCCGAGGAGCGCCGGCCGCGTGCCGGAGGCTTCGGCGGCGATCGTCGCTGATCATGAAAACCGACGGCGATCTGAATTGGGACGCGATCGAGCCCGGCCGTAGTCGGCTGCGCTCGCTCGTCGCGCGGGTCGCGCGCGAGCTCGAGACCGTCGAGGGACAGGCTCAAGGTGCTCGCAGCGAGAACCTGGCACTGGCGTGGGCAAATCTCGTCGGCGAGCTCGACCTCGGAGTCGAGCCCTTGCTCCGGGAGTGCCCGCACTGTCTGCGCTCCATCCTGACCGCGGCGGTCCGTTGTCGGTACTGCATGAACCGATCTCCCGCTGCGGGCACCGCGTAAGCGGCGGTCGCCACCCGCGCGAGACGATCCAGAGCGCGAGCCTCACCGGTGGCGGCGCAGGGCCGTTCCAGATCGTCTCCCATTTCCCGATCGACGTTCCGAAAGGCCAGGACGTCACGGTCGAAGTGCAGTTTACGCCCAGCTCGACCGGCACGTTTGCGGCCGACTTGCTGCTACAGACCGCGAAAATGGGCACTTCGCAGATTTCGCTCGTCGGCACCGGTCTCTAGTTGCCCCCACCCGCCGTGCTCGCCCGTTGGGCTGCGCGCGGCTTGCCTCCCCCAAACGTCGTGCTCGGCCTCAGGCCTGCGCGCGCCGTGGAGGGAGGCCGGCGCCGCACGTCGCCGTGATCACTAAGTGCGCTCGCGAAATTCTGCGGAGAGGAAGGGATTCGAACCCTTGGTACGGTTGCCCGCACACATGATTTCCAATCATGCACCTTCGACCACTCGGTCACCTCTCCTGGAGGCCGGCGGCCTCGCTGGGGCGGGGCCGTCGGTTATGTCAGCGCGAAGAGCAAGAGCAGGACACGGAGTTCACGGTGAGGTGGCTCGATGCTGACCTTACTTGCGGAGAGAGTGGGATTCGAACCCACGGTACCCTTACGGGCACACCTGATTTCGAATCAGGCACCTTCGGCCACTCGGTCATCTCTCCGCCGCGGAATATGGACGGGAGCACCTCGTCTGTCAACGCGAAGAAATCTAAGTTATTTCAAATCCTTAGACGCCCGACCGATTTCGGCCGCGCGAAGACCGCCGGATCAGCCGGCCGGAACCAGGGCACCCCTCGCGCTGACAGATCGTTCGCGCCTCCGCCCCGCTTCCGCGCGATAGTTCCGGGCGTGAGAACGCTCGCGCTCTCGACGCTCTTCGCGTGCCTCGCCGTTGCTCCCGCCGCGCTCGCGCAGGCGCCGTCACCGCCGTCGCCACCGCCGCCGCAGCCGTCGCCACCTGCGCCCCAACCACCGGCGCCGCAGCCGACACCACCGACGGGCGGACCGCAGCCGACGCCCGACGTCCCTGTCGCGCCGGAGCCGTCACCGCCGACGCCGCTCGAGCCCGCGCCCGCGCCTCCCGTCTCCGGCCCGATCCAAACGCCGGGCGCCACGACCACACCGACGCCGCCCGCGATGCTCGGCGTCAACGTGCCGAGCGACAAACCGTTCGCTCCGTCTGCTCCCACTCAAGACGCCTGGCAGGACGGACACGCGCTCGCCGTCTCGCTGAGCGCGCGCGGCGGCAGTCGCGTCGGCGCGCCGAGCTTCGCCGCCGACACGCAAGAAAAAGCGGGCCTCGGTTTCGGCCTCGGCGCCTCCTTCCGGCTGCTGCCCGAGTTTTCGTTCGGCTTCGGCCTCGAGCGCATGAGCCTCGGCGCCGCCTCCGCGACGAGCGGCCAGAGCACCGTGAACTCCCACTACGCCGTGACCGAGCTCGAGCTCGGCGCGCGCGCGTACCCATTTCGCTGGGAAGAAGCCGAGCTCTTCGTGGGCTTGCACGTCGGGCTCGCCTGGCAAGACGTCGACGCGTCCGGCCTGCGGCCGTCCGTGAACCTCGAGCCCGCGCAGGTGTTTCGCTGCTCGGACACCGCCGGTCCCGGCTTCGCGATCGGCGCCGAGCTCGGCGGCGCGCTGCGGCTCGCGCGTTCGTTCTGGTTCGTCGGCAACGTCGGCGCGGACGGTTACCAGCTCACGAGCGATCCCATCGGCACCTGCGCCGTCGGCATCGGTTCGATCACCGCGGTCTCAGTGGGCGCGGGCTTGCTCTACGCGTTCGATCTCGGGCGCGAAGCAAAAGTCGCTGCCACAGGCCGCGCTCACAGGTGGTAGTTCGGCGCCTCTTCTGAAATCATCACGTCGTGCACGTGGCTCTCGCGTAGCCCCTGGCTCGTGATGCGGATGAATTGCCCGTTTTTGCGCAGCTCGCCGATGTTGCGCGACCCCGTGTAACCCATGCCGGCGCGCAGGCCGCCCACGAGTTGCTGGATGATGCTCGCAAGCGAGCCGCGGTGCGGCACGCGCCCCTCGATCCCTTCCGGCACGAGTTTCTCGTCGGCGGAGCCCGCCTGGCCGTAGCGATCCTTGCTGCCGCGCTTCATCGCGCCGAGCGAGCCCATCCCGCGATACACCTTGTAGCTGCGACCCTGGTAGAGCACGAGCTCGCCCGGAGCCTCGTCCGTACCGGCGAAGAGCGAGCCGATCATCACGCACGACGCGCCCGCTGCGATCGCCTTCGTCACCTCGCCGGAATATTTGATGCCGCCGTCAGCGATGACGGGCACGCCGCGCGGCTCCGCCACCTCGGCGCAATCGGCGATGGCCGTGATTTGCGGCACGCCGATGCCCGCGACGATACGCGTCGTGCAAATGCTGCCCGGCCCGATGCCGACCTTGATCGCGTCTGCGCCGGCGTCGATGAGCGCGCGCGCCGCTTCGGCCGTCGCGATGTTGCCCGCGATGAGCTCGATGTTCGGAAAGCGCTTCTTCGTGTCGCGCACCGCATCGATCACGCCGCGCGAGTGTCCGTGCGCCGTGTCGACCACGATCACGTCCGCGCCCACTTCGATCAGAGCCTCCGTGCGTTCCACGCGGTCGGGTCCGGGCCCCACGGCGGCTCCCACGCGCAGGCGCCCGCGATCGTCCTTCATCGCGAGTGGGTTGCGTTCCGCCTGCAAAAGATCCTTGATCGTGATTAGCCCGACCAGTTTCTTCTGCTCGATCACGAGCAGCTTCTCGATGCGGTGCTTGTGCAGGAGCTCGCGCGCCTCTTCCGGCTTGACGGCGCTCGTGACGCTCACGAGCTCCTTCGTCATCAGCGCGCTCACCGGCTGATCGAGGTTCTTCTCGAAACGAATGTCGCGCGCCGTGAGAATGCCCACGGGCGTGTCGCCCTCGACGACCGGCACGCCGGACACGTCGTTCTCGCGCATCACCGCGACCGCTTCGCGCAGCGACTGCGACGGCCGCACCGTGACCGGATCCAGGATGATGCCGCTCTCCGCGCGCTTCACGCGGTCGACCTCTTGCGCTTGCTGCGCGATCGGCAAATTCTTGTGAATGATGCCGATGCCGCCGGAGCGGGCCATCGTGATCGCGGCGCGCGCTTCCGTGACGGAGTCCATCGCGGCGCTCACGATCGGCACGTTGAGATCGATGTTGCGCGAGAGCCGCGTCTTCACGTCGACGTCCGCCGGCAACACCTCGCTGTAAGCGGGCACGAGCATGACGTCGTCGAACGTCAGGCACTCGCGCAATGTCTTGTCAAACATGGCGCATGTTTCCGCACGCCCTTCGGTGGCGCAAGCCGGCCCCCGTTGCACCGCGCGCAATTCTTCAAATTTATTGAGTTTTTGGGTTGAGCACGGCGCCGCGTCACGCCGCGAGCCGGCCTCGTGCCGCGACTGACCCACCGAAAGGCGTTAGGTTGCGGAGGTGGCTGCGCACACCGCACACGGCGCTCACGGTGGACACGGCGGCCACGGCGCGCACGGCGGCCATGGCGCGCATGGTGGTCACGGCGCGCACGGTGGCCACGGCGCGAGCTCGACATCGCTCGTGCCCGCGATGTTGCTCACGACCGCGTTCATGCTCGTCGAAGCCGGCGTCGGCATCTGGACGCAGAGTCTCGCGCTCGTCGCCGACGCGGGTCACATGCTCGCGGACGCCGGCGCGCTCGGTCTCGCGCTCATCGCGCAACGCATCGCGGAGCGGCCCCGCACCGAACGCTCGACGTACGGCTACCGTCGCGCGGAGGTCCTCGCCGCGTTCGCGAACGGCATGGTGCTCGCGGGCGTCGCCGTGCTCGTGCTCAAAGAAGCGAGCGAGCGCTACTTCTCGCCCGTCTCGATCCGCGGCGGCCCCATGCTCGGCACCGCCGTCGCCGGCCTGTGCGTGAACCTGCTCGTCGCGGCGCTGCTCGTTCGCGGCCAAAAAGACAGCATCAACGTCCGCGCCGCCTTCATGCACGTGCTGACGGACCTGCTCGGCTCCGTGGGCGCCATCCTCGCGGGCGTCGCCATCGTCACGCTCGGCTGGACGCGCGCCGATCCGGTGCTCGGCGGCCTCATCGCGCTCATCGTCGCGTGGAGCGGCTTCCGTGTTCTCAAAGAGACGGCCTCGATCCTCCTCGAGTCCGCGCCGCCGCACGTCTCCGTGTCGGCCGTGGAGCGCACCATCCGCAAGACGCCCGGCGTCGCCGACGTCCACGATCTCCACGTCTGGCGCATCTCCGAACAATTCGACTCCTTGACCGCGCACGTCGTCCTCGCGCGCGGCGAGCACGGCACCGACGTCTGCCGCCGCGTCGCCGACGCTCTGCGCGACGAGCACCGCCTCACCCACGTCACCATCCAGCCCGAAGCGCCCCCTCCCGACGCCGTCGTCCCGGTCCGCTCAAGCCGCGACGGCCGCAAACTCGGCGGCGCCTAGCGTCGGCGGCGCGACCGCTCGTCGCATCGCGGTCGAGTGTGGCGGCCCTGTGCCGCCGCCCCCCAAACAACAAAAAACGCATGGCATGCGCAACCGGCGCGCGGGGCCGCCCGATACGGGGGTGTTCGGCTCGGACCGTCGGTCGTCGAGCCTCACCAAAAGGAACAGCCATGCGTCTTACTCAACGATCAGCGTTCGGATTCATCTTCGGCGGCGGCTTTGCCATTGCGGGCGGGCTCGCGGGTGCGGCCTGCAGCAGCGACGATTTCAACGGTTGCGCGGCTGCGCGCAACTGCGCCTCGTCCCCGGCGGGTGCGGGCGGCCTCGCGAGCGCGGGCCACGGCGGGGAAGCCGCGGGTGGCAAAGCCGGCCAAGGCGGAGCGGGCGCTGTCGCCGGCCGCGCGAACGGCGGTAAGGGTGCAGTGGTCGGCACCGGCGGCAACGGCGACGCTGGATCGCCGGATGCTGCCGGGAGCGGCAACGGACAGGAGCCGAGCGGCTCCGGTGGCACGCACGCGGGTTCGAGCGCGGACGGCGGCACTGGCGGCCCGGAACCCGTGAGGCCCACGGGAACGGGCGGAAGCAAGAATAGCTCCAATGAAGTAGGCGCCGGCATGGGCGGCGAGGCCGCAGAGCCCGGGCGCGATACCAAGGCACCCAGTCTCGTCATGGTAACGACTCAGGGTTCCACCACCCCTTGGCCGAACACGGGAGCGAAGGGAGTCAAGGATGACGACGTCATTGTCCTTGTCTTCGACGAGCCCATGGCCCCGAGCACGGCCGGCTATGCATCGACCGATCTGCCACCTGACGCGGTGAATTTCACTTGGGACGACACCAAGACGCGTCTCGCGATCAAACCCTTGGCGCCGCTCAAGTACGCGCAGGTGTCGGACCCAACGGCCACCGGTCAGCAATACGTCTTCGCGATCGGAACCGGATTCCACGACCTCGAAGGCAATGCTCTCGCTAGCTCGCAGACGATCGTGTTCACGACGCTACGGCACGTCACTCATTCGCTTGCGGTCGCACCCGGTGGCGGCACCGTCATTACGCAGCCAGCTGCAGGCATGAACACTACGAGCGTTCGCTGTGAGTCGGCCAACGACCACGTGACGGCCGGGGTGGACGGAACCATGGAGACGCTGTTTTCCGTCGTCGTGTTCAACCTGAGCTCGCTGCCGGACGGGATCGAATGGAACTCCGCAACGCTCGCGGGCACGCTCGGCGCGAGTGTGACCAATCCTTACGGCGACACGAGGTTCGGCGCGCTGCACGCCTATACGACGAACGTTACGCCGAACATGGCAACTTGGGATTCCGTGGAAACGGACCTCGGTCTGTTCAGCACGTATGCGAGTCAGACCCACGGGGCGATCGATGTGACGGCTGCGCTAGCTGTGGACTATCGCAACCGCGTGACAGCGCGGAACGCTTCGGAGTTCGTCTTTCGATTTGATCGACAGACCGAAACGGCCGACATTTCGGACCACGATCAGTTGGCGTACATCTACTGCGACGACCTCAAGCTCGAACTCGACTACAGCGCGCCGTAGCCTGAAGCCTTACCACTGCAGTCGTATGCAATGGCCCGGCGCGCCAGTACTTCCCAACGGCCCGCTCCGCGCGCCTCGGCGAACAGCCGCGTCGCGCGCGGGGCCCCGGGCCATCAGGCGTTGGGCGCGGTCCGGCACCACGCGTCCGTGATAAGCTCGCCCGCCAATGCTTCGCGCTCGCTCGTTTTGGTTCTCGTCGTTGCCCCGCCCGTCGTTCGTCGTACGGGGCGCGCGGGTTCTCGTTGCGCTCTCGTGCATCGCCGGCAGCGCGCGTGCCGGGGGGCGGATGATTCACGCGGAGCCGATGCAGGGCGAGAAGGTGCGCGTCGACGGCGACCTGCGTGAGTGGCCCGCGAAGATGACGGAGCTCGGCGAGACGGTGCAGGGCTCGGCGAGCGGCGGGGATCCGAAGGCGGGCGTCGTGCTCGGTTACGACGATGCGACGCTCTATTGCGTGCTGCGCGTGGGCGATAAGAAGATTTATCGAACGAGCGCCGCGGGCGCGAACGAGGATCACGCGACGCTGTTTTTAGCGTTTCCGAAGGGGCAAACTTACGAGATTGGGCTCTATCCGGGCGATCCGGGGAAGACGCCCGGTGTCGTGAAGGTGCACGGCGCCGCGGTGGCGAGCGCGAAGCTCGTCGAGGCTCCGACCGAGAAGGGCTACGACATCGAAGCCGCCATTCCGTGGAGCGTGTTTCCGGAGTCGGCGCGCCAGCGCGTGGGTCTGCGCGCCGCGGTGCGCCTGACGGACGCGGACGCGGGCGGATCGGTGAAGGCGGTGATTGCGACGGCGAGCGCGACGGCGGGTCGCGCGTTGCCGCAGCTGCTCACGTCCGCCGAGGAGGGGCTCGTCGAGTACGTGACGAAAGAGAAGAGCCTTTCGGCGAACCCGCAGCGCGAGGTGTACGGCAACGTGAGCGGGGACGCGATGCTCGAGCGCGTGGCGGTGTTCGGGCCGCTGCTCGCGATTGTGGGGCCCGCGTTTCGCGGTGGGAAGGAGTTTTACGTGGGGGAGCTCGGGATCGAGGACGCGTCGATGGTGACGCGGCTCGAGCTCGTCGACTTCGACGGCGACGGCCACGACGAGATCGTGATTCAGAAGCGCTTCGGCGCGAAGGATCAGTATCGCGAAGTGCTCACCGTGACGAAGATCGGGCGCGACGACCAGCCGTTTCAGGCGTTCGCGCACGAGGTCGGGCTGAAGACGAAGGACGGCACGATCGCGAACAAGGTATCGATTCACGGCGGCACCATCGAGATCGCGCAGGGCGACTCCGACGGCTTCGATCCCGGCACGTACGACGAGCCGACGCCGTCCGACATGGGCGCGACGATCTTGCCGTGGGAATCGGTGAAATCGAAGTCGTTCAAGTGGCAGGGTGACGGTATCAAGCCGGCGGGCGAGACGACGTGGACGCCCAAGGTGAGCGCGGCGAAAAGCGGTCCGGCGCCGCGAGTCCGCGCGGCTGAAGGACCCGCGCAGCCGCCGGCGCCGCGCCCGCCGACGTCCGACGAGCTGCTCGATCGCGTCTACGCGCTCTACAGGAAGGACCGTGGGACCGGCAACGAGCGGCCGCGCTTCGACTTCGTGACGGACGTCGCGGGCGACGGCGGCCCCGAGCGCGTGCTCATTCACGAGCGTGATCTCGTCGTGTTCGGCAAGGGCTTCCGCAACGGGACGAGCTACGCGTTCATCACGATCGGCGTCGCGGATCCGAAGGACATCATCGACGCGACGGCGCGCGATCTCACGGGTGACGGCAAGGCCGAAATCATCGTGCGCGGCGTGCTGCACGCCAAGGCGAGCAAGGCGCTCGGCGGCTCTTCGGTCGATCGCTATGCGCTCTTCGTTTACGGCGTCGAGGGTGACGCGCTCGTGCGCGTGTTCGCCGCAGAAACGGGCCGCGCCGTGGAGAAGGACCGCGTGCTCGGCTCGGTCGAGTTCGCGCCGGGCGACCGCGGCACGACGCGCATCGAGCTGCGTCCGGGTCACGCCGTCGGCTGGACGGAGAAGACGTATCCGTTCCCCGTCGATACGACGACGGCCGGCGGGCTCGAGCCGCTGCTCTTGCCCTGGGGCTCGCCGAGCCCGCGCCGCTACAAGTGGGACGGCAAGACGTACGTCGCCGAGTGACCGCCGTGCGCCGTCTAGCGCAAGTAGCGAATGTAAATCTGCCCGGAGCCGGTCGTGTCCTGCGGCAACAGTGATTCGTAGGTGGAGAAAGCGACGGCCGCGCCGCTGCTTGCGAACGCGAACGCGTTGACGCCGGCTTCGAGCTCTTGCCCGTCGCTGCCTACGTCGACGCGCACCGTCTTCTTCGTCACCGTGTCGCGCACGAAGACGTCGGGCTGACCATTCTTGTCGCCCGTGACGAGGTTGCTGGCGTAGGAGGTGAACGCTACGTAGCGGCCGTCCGCGCTGATCTGCGGGCCGAAGCTCGGACCGTTACCGTGGCCGTTGCTCGAGCTCACGCTCAGTTTGGTGACGGTGCCTTTCGCCAGGTCACGCAGGAAAACCTCGCTCTGCCCGGTGTCGTCAGCGGTGGCCAGGAGGTCGTAACAGGTCGAGTCGAAGGCGACGAAATTCCCGTTTTCGCTCAACACCGCGTCGAGCGACCCCGCGGCGTCCGCGCTCGAGCTGCAGGCCTGGCCGGATGGATTCGCGCTGACGAGCGTGGTGACCGGCTTCTGCGGGTCGGAAAGGTCGCGCAGGAAGACGTCGCTCGCGCAGTTCGAATCCTCGTCCTCGGTGAGTCCGACTCCGGTGGTGTCGAACACGACGCGTGTGCCGTCGCCCGAAACGCTCGGAAGCTCGGCGTCGAACGGCGCGTCGCTGCCGCACGTCGTGTCCGCGGCCGGCACGGCGCCCGCGTTGCTCACGCTCACGAGCGTGAACTTGCCGGGCTCCGTGCTCAGGTAGATGACCTGATTGGTCACTTTGGTTTTGGTCAGCGTGACGGCCGACTGGAACGCGACGACGCTCCCGTCCGTCGAAACCGCCGGCTCGTCCGAATCCACCTTGTCCCCGCTGTGCACGCCCGAGCGCAAGACCGTCGTCTCGGCGAGCACGTCGCGCACGAACACGTTCGTCTTGTCCGCGGTGCCTCCGTCGAGGTTGTCGGCTTTCGTCCCGAACGCGATGCGGCTGCCGTCGGCCGAAATCGCGAGCCCGAAGGTCATCGCGTCGTCGGCGACGGCGCCCTTGTCGTTGACGCTGACGAGCGAAGTGACCCGTGCGATCGTGTCGCGCAGGAACACCTGCGAAGGCGCGCCTTCGAGCGGGGGCGTCACGAAATCCCCGCCGGTCGAGACGAACGCGACGAAGCGAGCGTCCGCGCTGAGCGCGATCGCTCCGGCTTGTCCGGCGCTGCTCATCCCCGAGCTCGCCACGCTGACGAGCTCGAGGCCGGTGCACGTGTGCCCGTCGCCGCTCTGGCTGTCGCGGCAGCGGCACGCATAGCTGCCGTCGGTATTGATGCACTCGCCGCTCGGACTGCAGTCGTTGTCGCCGGCGCACTCGTCGATGTCGGTGCAGGTTTGCCCGTCGCCCCCGTAGCCGTCCACGCACGAGCATTGGCCGCCGCCGCATGCCGCGTGGTCGCCGCAGGTCGCGTCACACGCGCCGCAGTGGTTCGGGTCGATGTTCGTGTCCACGCAGGCGTCGCCGCAGCGCGTGGTGCCGCCGGCGCACGGCGTCGTGCACGCGCCGTCGCTGCAGGTTTCACCGGCTTTGACGTCACAAGCCGTCTTGCAGTTGCCGCAGTGTGCCGGATCGCTCGAGAAATCGACGCAGTTGCCGTTACACAGCGCCGTGCCACCCGTGCACGTGAGGCCGCAGGCGCCCTCCGAACAAACTTGGCCACCCTTGCACACGGTGTCGCAGTCGCCGCAATGGTTCGGGTCGTTCGTGGTGTTGACGCACTCGCCGTTGCAGTCGGTGCTGCCGCCGCCGCAAGCGAGCGTGCAGGTTCCGTTCGCGCACACCTCGCCGCTGCTCGCGTCGCAGACCGTGGTGCAGTTGCCGCAGTGGGCCGTGTCGGTCTGCGTGTCCACGCAGCGTGTGCCGCAGGCGACCGTTCCGGAGCCGCACTCGAGCTTGCAGCTTCCATCCACGCAGCTCTCGCCGTTTCGCAGATCGCACGCGGTGTCGCAGCCGCCGCAGTGCAAGGCGTCGATGCTCGTATCGACGCAGCTGTCCCCGCACTGGAGGAGCGGCGCCGCGCACTCGGGGAACACCGGCACCGACGGCTCTGCGCTCACGCAGCCTGCCGCGAGCGCCGCCAGCGCGAGTCCCGAAACATGCTTTGCCCAAGCTGTAGCCATGCGCGCCTACCGGAGGTACCGGAGATAGATCTGCCCGCCGTCCGTCCGATCTTCCGGCAGGAGCTGCTCGTGGGCGATGAACGCGATGACGGCGCCGTTCGCCGACAGCGCGAACGTGCTCGCGCCGGTGCCGATCTCGGCTCCGTCGGCGTCGAGATCCACGCGTACCGTCTTCTTGGTCAGGAGGTCGCGAACGAACACGTCCGCGGTGGCGTTCAGGTCGCGCGGGACGAGGTCACTCGCGAGCGACGTGAACGCGACGTAGCGGCCGTCGGCGCTGATCTGCGGGGTGTCGCTGTCGCCGTTGGCTTCGACGCCCGACGCCGTGACGCTCACGCGCGTCACGGCACCGCTCTTGAGCTCGCGCACGAAGACGTCGCGGTGCGTCAGCTGGTCGGGGGTCGAGAAGAGGTTCGTGCAGTTCGAGGCAAAGGCGACGAAGTTGCCGTCCGCGCTGATGACGGCGTTGCTCGAACCGAGCTCGCTCGTGTCCGCGCAGGCGTCGCCCGTCGGGTCGGCGCTCACGAGCACCGTCACCGGCTTTTTGGAGTCGGTGTAGTCGCGGAGAAAGACGTCGCTCGCGCAGTTGGCGTCGGTCGCGGACGTGAAATGGATGCCGGAGGACTGAAACACGACGCGCTGGCCGTCGCCGGAAACGCTCGGTTCGAGTGAGTCGACCGTGGGTGCGGAGTCGCAGCCGGAGGGAAGGTCCGCGAGGCTTCCCGCGCTCGTGACGCTCGCGAGGTCGACCGTGTCGCCCGCACCGGTGCTGCGATAGACGACGGAGTGGCCGCTCGTCGCGGTTCCCGTGAGCTTGCGCGTCGATGAGAAGACGAGGCTGCCGCCGTCGTCCGAGAGCCTGGCCCAAGTCGACGAAGCGGGCGTGGTTGATGCGGCGATCACCGAGCGTGGGACGGTCATGTCCGCAGCGATGTCATGCACGAAGACGTTCGAGATTTCTCCGCCCTCGTCGAGTCCGAGGTTCCGCGCAGCGGTCGTGAAGGCGACGGAGTTGCCGTCGCCCGAGACCGAAATCTGCTGGCTCAAGCCCATGTCGGCGTACGCGTCGTGGTCGTCGGCGCTCGCGAGCGTCGTCGTTTTCGCGAGCAGGTCGCGCTCGTACGCTTGTTCGGCCACGTCGGGCGGCGCCATCGACGCATCCAACAAATCGCGCCCGGTCGTCGTGAACACCACGTAGCGGCCGTCGTCGCTGAGGCTCAGGGAGGACGCGACGCCGTTGCTCGCCGTGCCCGTGAAGCCCACCGTGACGAGCTCGAGCCCGCTGCACGTCTTGCCGTCCCCGGTTTGGCCGTCACGACACGTGCAGACGTAGCCGCCGGGCGTGTTGAGGCAATCGCCGTTCGGGCTGCAGTCGTTGGCTGTCGCGCACTCGTCGATGTCCGTGCAAGTCTGTCCGTCGCCGTCGTACCCGTCCGCGCACTTGCACGCGCCGTCGCTGCAGGTCGCGCCGGCGGCGCAGCTCATGTCGCAGGCCCCGCAGTGCTTCGGGTCGACGCTCGTGTCCACGCACGCGTCCCCGCATTGCGTCGTACCGTCCGTGCAGGAAAACGTGCACTTGCCGTCGTTGCACGCTTCGCCGCCGTTCGTGTCGCACGTCGTCTTGCAGTCACCGCAGTGCAGCGGATCGTTCGTGAAGTCCACGCAGCTCTTGCCGCACAAGGACGCGCCGCCCGTACAGGCGAGCGCGCATTTGCCCTCGGAGCAAACCTGGCCGTCGCTGCAGGCGGAGTCGCACTTGCCGCAGTGAGCGGGATCGTTGTCGAGGTTGACGCAATCGCCGCTGCACTCGGTGCTGCCGCCTGCGCACGAGAGCGAACAGGTTCCGTTCGAGCACACTTCGCCGCCCGCGGTGTCACACACGGTGTCGCACGTGCCGCAATGCGCGGCGCTCGTATTCGTGTCGAAGCAGAGCACGCCGCACGAGACCAACCCCTCGTTGCACGGGGACACGGCGGTGAACCCGCACGAGCCGTCGTGGCACGCCACGCCGTGGGCAACGTCGCAGCTCAAGCCGCACTCGCCGCAGTTGAGCGCATCCGTGTGCGTATCCACGCAGCTTTCTCCGCACAACACGAGCGGGTCGCTGCAGAGCGGCACCGTCGGCAACGTCGGCTCCTGACCGACGCAACCCGCCGCGAGCGCGGCGAGTACCGTGACTCCGAAGCAGCGCCGCGCCCAACCGCGTTGCATGCGTCCTCTCAAAACGTCCCCTGGGCGCTCGCGCCCAGCGCGCCCGGCGCGAACCACGGCGCAGCGTGCACGGAGGCACGCTGGTTTTCGAGCGTGAGCGGCACCAAGAGCAACGCGGCCGCGGCGCCCGCGGCCACGAGTCCGACGCCGCCCGTGACGAGCATCCACTGCTGCGCGACCTGCGCGTCGTGGTGCTCGTCGAACGCGTGCTGGTCGTAACAGGCGAGACCCGGCGGGCAGATCGCGTCGCGCTTGCTCGCATGGCTCGCGGCGCTCGCGCCGAAGTAGATGCCGGTGCCGATGCCGACGGCGGCGACAGCGAGACCGCCGTAGACGAGTCCGTGACGCAGATCGAGCCCGCTCTTCTCCTGCTCCGCGGGCGGGGGGACCGGCGCCGGTTGGGGAGCCGCCGCGGCAGGCGCGGCCGGTGCCAGGGGAGCCGGCGCTGGGGCGGGCGTTTCCTCGATCTTGAGCGCTGGAACGGTGACGCGCTCGGTGCCGGGCTCCGCGGTGGTCGTGAAGTGGCCGAGCCAGGGCGCGCGGCCCGGCGCGGTCGCGCGGAGCTCGTGCTCACCGGGGTCGACCGGAATGCCGACGCCGAACGCGAGCGGCGTGACGCTCGTCGTCGCGTCGAGCACGAGGACGATGCCGTCGACGGGCGCTTCGGCGTCGAGCGCGACCTTGTGCAGCGTGGGCTCGATCTGGTTCAGGCGCGCGACCGCGTACTTCTCGCGCGCGGAGTCGCCCGCCTTGTGCGCGAGCGAGGCCACGTCGGAGAACTCGAGCCACGCGGTGGCGCTGCGCCCGTCGCGCTCGTGACACACGGCGAGGTTCAAGAGCGTGCCGAGCGCCGGGTCGGCCTTCTGGCTCGCGGCGAATTTTTCGCAGGCTTCGTGGACGTGCCCCTCGGAGAGCAACCGCTGCGCATCACGAAAGAGCGCCTCCGCGACCGTGCCGCTCGCCTGCGCGCGCGCGCCTCCCGCGAACGCGACGAGCGCACACCCGCACCCCGCGGCGAGGAGCAAACGGCGCACCCGGTACATCAGCCGCTATTTGCGGTTGAAAAGGATGCTGTCGTCAACAACGCTCTTCGGCTTCGGGCGCGACGCCTTGGCGGCGGGCGTTTGCGCGGGCACGGGGTTCGCGACGGGGGGCGCCTTCGGAGCAGCGCTCGCGGACGGAAGCGCCGCCGGCTCCACGGTCGGCTGGGGCGCCGTCACGGGGACGACGGTTACCGGTGCGGAGCTCGCTATCGCGGACGCACGCGGCGCGACCTCGGTGACCGCGCCCACGGACGGAGGCGCGGTCGTGCTCGCTCGCTCGGCCTCGCTTTGCGGCGGCGGAGCGTGCGAGCCGAAGCTCTTGAACGCGACGACGACGAGCACGGCGAGGACGGGCAACCCGACGATCGGAAGCGCCATGCCCCACGAGCGCGGTCGCTTGACGCTGCGGCTTTCGCTCCAGCTGTCCGCCGTCTTCCCGGCGTTCGGCTCGAGCACCGGAGTGCCGGCAGACATGGCGGGCGTTGCGGGCGTCGGCGTCGGGGTCGGGCGCACGCCCGGCTGCGTGATGGTGTGCTCGCCGGTCTGCACGGGTGGCGTGCTCGCGCGGCGGCTCGCGGCCCCGAGCGTCGAGCGAATGCGATCGAGTGAGTAGCGCGAGCGAGCGGGCGCGAACGGCGCGAGCGCTTCGGCCAGCTCGTCGACGCTCTGGAAGCGCGTGTCGCGGTTGCGATCGAGGCAGCGCAAAATCGTGCTCTCGAGCTCGGGCGGCACGTCGGGGCGGTGCGTGCGCAGCGGCACGGGCGCGCTCTCGAGAATGGAAGCGAGCACGGTGCCGAGGTTGTCGCCGTCGAAAGGCGCCTCTTTGCCGATGAGTCGATAGAGGATCACGCCGAGCGACCAGATGTCGCTGCGCGCGTCGATGTGCTTCGAGCTACGGACCTGCTCGGGCGACATGTAGCTCGGCGAGCCGAGCAGCGCGCGTGAGTCCGTCACGGGATCGCCGTGCAGCTTGCGCTCGAAGCCGACGAGCTTCGAAATCCCGAAATCGAGCACCTTGACGAGGGGCGGCCCTTTCTCGCGCTGCGCGAGAAACAGGTTCGCGGGTTTGAGATCGCGATGGATGATGCCGAGCGCGTGCGCTTCCGCGACGGCCTCACAGGCCTGAAGCACGTAGTCGACCGCGTCTTCGATCGGGAGCGGTCCGCGGTCTTCGAGGAGGCGCGCGAGATCGGAGCCGCGCAAGAGCTCGAGCACGATGTACGCCGAGCCGTCATCGAGGCGACCCACGTCCATCACCTGCGCGACGTGCTCGTTGCGAATGCGGGCCGAGGCGCGCGCCTCGTTGATGAAGCGCGACGCGGCGCCCGCGTGCCCCGCCGCCTCGGGCAAGAGCACCTTCAGCGCGACCGCTTGATCGAGGATTTCGTGGTGCACCTCGTAGACGGCGCCCATGCCGCCGCACGCGATGAGCCGGCGCACGGTGTACTTGCCCGCGAGCGTCTCGCCCACGCGCGGCAGTCCTTCGGGGATCTCGGCGTCCGGGCGCGGCACCGAATCATCCTACACCTACATCTCGCCCTCCGCCCGGCCCGTTCGCGCTCGACTTACCGAAGTCAAAAAAACTAGCGCAGCCGCGCGCAATCCGTCGCGCTTCTCCACAGCCGCCACGTCGTGGCTCCGTACGCTCCACGTGCTCCACGCTCGCGACGTCGCCGCTCGCGCTCGAGAAGTCGTCGCGTGCGTGCACGCTCTGCGTGTTCCGTCGCCCTCCGCGCACGCACACGCACACACACAGGGTGATTCCCACAAGGTGAGCCTCGCTGCGCGCGCCGAGAAGTATTGCGACTGAGTGCTGGGCTGCTAGTCTCGGTGGTTGTCGGGCTCCTCCAGCGGGGCGGGTAATCGCCTCGGGACTTGTCGGCTCGAACCGTTCATTCCTAAGCGCCTAGTCATGTCGACGAACCTTCGACCTTTTGCGACGATCGCCGTGATCGCTGCGTCGTGTATCTGGGCTTGCGAGCCCGACCTCGGCGCGCTGTCATCCCAATACGACCCCAACGCCAGCGGCACCGGTGGCAATGGCGGCACGAATCAACAAGTCGGCGGCACCGGAGGAGTCTCCGGAACGAATCCCACTGGCGGCAGCGGCGGCACGAGCCACGCGGGCGGCACCGGCGGTGACGGCTCGCTCGGCGGAGACAGCGGCGAGGCCGGCGCAGCGGGTGCAATTCCCGCCGAGGGCGGCACGGGCGGGACGGGCGCAACGGGCGGCAGAGGTGGCACCGGCGGCACCAGCGCGTCGGGCGGCACCGGTGGTACCACCACGCCGTCGAGCTGCACCAACAACAAGCGCGACTCGAACGAATCCGACGTCGACTGCGGCGGCACGAGCAAGTGCGGAGCGTGCGATTCGGGCTTGCGTTGCACGACCGACGGCGACTGTCAGTCGGACTTTTGCAAACAGGGTCGTTGTGCCGATCCGACCTGCGGTGACGGTGTCAGGAACGAGGGGGAGACGGGGACCGACTGCGGCGGGCCGTGCCAGCCGTGCGAGGACGACGTTGGGTGCGGCACGAACGACGATTGCATCGGCCAGTATTGCAAGAACATGGTCTGCACGGACCATTGCACGAGCGGTCTCAAAGAGGCGGACGAGACCGACAAGGACTGCGGCGGCAAGGATTGCGCCGCCTGTGGCTCCGGTAAGCGCTGCCTGACGGAGAAAGACTGCGCGAGCCTCATTTGCACCAACAGCAAGTGCACGGCGCCTAGCTGCTCGGACACGGTCCAGAACCAAGGCGAGGGTGACGTCGACTGCGGCGCCGTGTGCGCCGACGACGGCAAATGGTGCCTCGCGGCTACGCACAAGAGCTGCAACCTCGCGAACGATTGCGACACGAGCGTGTGTTCGAGCGGGGTCTGCGTCCAAGACACTGCGGCAGCCGCGATCCAGGCCATCGACGTCATCGACGACTTCGAGGCCAGCACGAACATGATCCTCCCGACGACCGGCGGGCGTCAGGGCAACTGGTACGGCTACGACGACATGACGATGGGCGGTACCCACAGCACGGCGAATGAACTCATCCCAGGTCATCGTGGCATCAACAGCACCCGAGCCCTGCATACCTCGGGGAACGGCTTCACGAACTGGGGCGCGGGCATCGGCGCCGACCTCAACCACGGTTCGGGAGCCAAGACGTCGTACAACGCGAGCTTCGACGACGGGGGCACGCCGACCCCGTACGCGGGCGTCACCTTCTGGGCTCGTTCGGATACGGCGCCGCAGTCGATCTCGGTGGTCTTCCCCGACGGCGATACCGACCCCTCCGGCGGGATCTGCGTTCAACCCAATTGCGACCACCACTATCTGACCTCGGTGATCGTGAGTTCCGATTGGCAGCGCTACACCGTGCTGTTCGCCGACTTGATGCTCGAGTCCGGCACGTCGCCGCAGCCTGGGCCGTTCGATCCCACGCGGCTCGTCTCCGTGCAATTTCGTGTGAACCCCGGTCCTGCCTTCGACTATTGGATAGATGACGTTGCCTTCGTGAGGCCGTAGCAATGACCATGATGAAGACCAGTTGCCGCTTTTTGGCGCCGGTGGCCTGCGGGCTACTCGGCTTGATGACCGCGCGCCCGGCTCACGCCCAGAGCGCGCCGCCCGCCGCGCCGCCTACCGGTGCCGCTTGTGAGGCTTCCTACGAGCAGGCGCAAACGGACCGCCTCGCGGGTCACTACGTGTCGGCGCAAGCCGCGGCGCTCGCTTGCTCGCAGATCCAATGCAACCAGGCGATCGTGCGCGAGTGCCTCCGCCTCTACGAGTCACTGCAACAAGACACGCCGACGCTCGTGTTTTCGGCGCGCAAGGCCGAAGGCGGCGAGCTCATCGACGTGAAGGTCGAGATGGACGGCAAGCAGATCCTCGACGGCATCACGGGGCGCCCGTTTCCGGTCGATCCCGGTCCGCACAAGTTTGCCTTCATCGAGCCGACGCGCGGCCGGCAGGAGACGACCGAGTCCGCGCGCGTGGGTGATCACGCGCGCGTCGTGGAGGTCACGTTCCCCGATCCGAACGCGAAGGAAGCTGCAGCCGCGACTCCGGGTGGGCCGATCTCCGATCATCCGACCGCGACGCCCAGGAAGCACGGCATTCCAATCATGACGTACGTCCTCGGTGGCGTCGGCATCGTCGCGGCCGGCACGGCGACGTATTTCCGTTTCAGCGGCGCGAGTGACTACAACCACTACAACCACACGTGCTCGCCCTACTGCAATCCCGCCGACATCGATCCCGTGCGCACCAAGTTCTTGGTGTCGGATATTGCGATCGGTGTGAGCGCTGCGGCCTTCGCGGGCGCAGCGGTCGTCTATTTCCTGAATAATCGTGGCGGCAGCGACGACAGCGCGCCGACGGAAGCCTCTATTTCCCCGCTGGTCGGAGGCGGCGCACTCGCGCAGGTGAGGACGCGATTTTGAGACCACGACGCCTGCTCGCGGCGGAATGCGTGCTCCGCCGGCGAGCGGCTGCCGTACCCGTCGTTCTCGTCCTCGCTGCGGCGGCCTGCACGCCGAACGGCGCGGGCGTGTTGCTCGGCGCCGCGCAGAGCGGGGCCACCGCCGCGACGCAGGTCGTCGTCGACAGCAGCGCGCGCCGGCAGAGCATCACCGGCTTCGGCGCGTCGTCGGCATGGACGGGCGGCAACATCACGCCGGAGCTCGCGGACCTGCTGTTCTCGCCGGACACCGGCTTCGGCATCTCGCTCCTGCGCATGCACATCGCGTCGGACGGCACGACGACCGAGACCAACACCGCGCTCCTCGCGGTGGAACGCGGAGTGAAGGTGTGGGCCGCGCCATGGTCGCCGCCCGGGGAATGGAAGACGAGCGGCACCGACACGAACGGCGGTTCGCTCCTGCCCGACTACTATCAGGCGTGGGCCGATCGTCTCGCGGGGTTCGTCCAGGACGAGGCCGCCGCGGGGGTCCCGCTGATCGGCCTGTCCGCACAGAACGAGCCGAATTGGACGGCGTCGTGGGAGACGTGCACGTACACGCCCGACGACCTCAACACGTTCATTCGCGACTACCTCGCGCCCACGTTGAAAGCGGCGAGCCCGGACACCAAGCTGCTCGCGCCCGAAACCATCGACTGGTCGACGCTCCAAGGCTTCGCCGATCCGTTGCTCGCCGATCCCGACACGGCCGCGGCGCTAGGCGTCATCGCCGTTCACGATTACGGCGGCGTGCCCTTCGACTACAGCGCCGCCGCGCAGAACGGCAAGGAGCTGTGGGAGACGGAAGTCAGCTACGACGGGGCGAGCGGCATCGTCGCCGCCGTCGAGACGGCGCGTCAAATCCAGCAGCATTTCGTGAACGGCCAGGTCAACGCCTTTCACTACTGGTGGCTCATCGGCGATCCCGAAAGCGGCGGCGGCTTGCTGATCAACGGCGAGCCCACGCCGCAGGCGTACGCCTTCGCGCACTACAGCAAATTCGTTCGGCCCGGCTACGTGCGGCTCGACGTGCCCGCGGCGCTGCCTGCCGGCGTCTTCGCGTCCGCGTTCTTCGAGCCCGTGACGGCCCGGACCGTCGTCGTGCTCGTGAACGAGAACGCGAACGCCGTCGACCTCAGCCTTCGCTTCGCGGGGATCGCGCCCACGTCGATCGACACCTGGCTCACGACGGCCGACGTCTCGCTGAGCGAGCAACCGCGCGTGCCGTTCGTCACGCCGTTCGCGTACTCGCTCCCGGGCGACAGCGTGACCACGCTCGTCACCGCGGACGGTAGCTCGCGACCGGCGCCCGACAACGGCGGAGCCGGCGGTGAGTCAGGGCAAGCCGGCGCTACGAATGACGCGGGCGGCGCTCGGAACGGCGGTTCCGGCGGCGACGGCGACGCAGGCCCGACCGCCGCGGGCGGCAGCGGCAACACGAGCCAAGGGTCGGGCGGGACCGGCGCGAGGCCCCCTGGTAACCACCACCCGTCGGGCGGCGGCTCGACGAGCAGCGGAGGCACTTCCGCGGAAGGCGGCGCAGCCGACATGCCGGACGCCGGTGTCACCGACGGCGGCACCGCGCGCCACCTGCAGCCCGGATACTACTCGCCGTGCCAGTGCACGCTGCCCGCGTCGAGCGGCGGCGGAAGCGTGAATGCGGCGCCGCTGCTCGGGTTGCTCGGGCTCTTGCGGCGCAGGCGGCGAGCGCCGCGGGCGCGCTGAACAGAGGACAAAACGCAAAGAGCCCGGTGCGACCAAGCGCACCGAGCTCTCCGCGGTGTCGAGCCCTAACTGGGCTTATTCGTACCAGACGTCGTCGAGGTACACCTGGGTCTGAACGGGCGTGGTTCCGCTGCCGTTCGTGAAGGTGAAGACGGCAATCGCCTTCATTTGCGCGAGGGTCGGCGCGGCGCTGGTCCCGCCGTCCACCGCGAAGTCGAGGTCGACCGTCTTCCACACGCCCTTCGTGAAGGTACTCGCGAGGTAGTCGTGGTGCGTGTACGTGTAGCTGTTGGTCGTGTTGATGCCGAACTGCACCTGGTAGAGGTAGCCGAGGTCCGACGCCGCGGTGTCGACCATCACGGAAGCGTGCAGCTTCGTCTTGCCGGTCCAGTCGCCGGTGAAGTTGACGCCGAGGCTCACTGCTTCGTTGAAGTCGTCGAAGCCGAGGTTGCCCTCCGCCGAACCGGCCGCGAGGTTGCCGGTGGTCGAGTTCCACGACTTGGACGTGTTCGTGAAGAACGTTCCGCTCGTCACCTGCGTCCCGCTCTTCAGCAGGAACACACTCAGATTGAAGGGATCCGAGTTGAACTGGTAGAGGTAGGTGCCGCTGATGCCGCCGCTGCCGCCGGCGCCCGCTGCCGCGCCACCGGCGCCCGCCGCCGCGCCACCGGCGCCGCTCGAGCCCGCTGCTGCGCCACCGGCGCCGCTCGAACCTGCTGCCGCGCCACCGGCACCCGAGGTACCCGCCGCCGCGCCGCCAGCACCCGAGGTGCCCGCTGCCGCGCCACCTGCGCCGCTCGAACCGGCTGCTGCGCCACCGGCACCCGAGGTGCCCGCGTGACCCGCTGCGCCCGCGCCGCCCGAGGTGCCGGCGTGACCCGCCCCGCCGACCGTGCCACCGACCCCGGGATTCTCGCCCGCGACGCCGCCTTCGCCGCCGAAGCCGCCTTCGCCGCTCGCGCCGCCCTCATTGCCGGTATCGCCCGTGCCGCCGGTCGCCGTGCCGCCCGTGCCGCCGGTCGTCGTGCCGCCGGTGCCGCCGGTCGTCGTGCCGCCCGTGCCGCCGGTGCCGCCGGTCGTCGTGCCGCCGGTGCCGCCTGCCGCGCCGGTGCCGCCGGTGGCACCCGTGCCGCCGCTGCCGCCCTTGCCGCCGGTGGCGCCCGTCGCGCCGCTACCCGCAGAGCCGCTCTTGCCGGCGTTGCTGGCGCCAGCCTTGCCCGCGGAGCCGCCTTTGCCGGCCGTGCCGCTCGAACCACCTGCGCTTGCGTTGTCGTCGTCGTCGCTACCGCACGCAGCCATGAAGCCGGCTAGTGCAACAGGAACGACGAACACGAGATTGACGGCAGAGCGTTTCGGAAAACGACGCGAACGTGTCAAAGCATCCTCCTACGTGGGCGCGCTGGATCAGCACGCGGGAGCGACAGGCTAAGAGAGTTCACGCATCTGGGTCAAGCGTTGCTCGCGCGTATCCCGCATTCTTCTCGCGCCTCCTCGCACATCGACCCGCATGGGTGTGGCAGCTCTCGCCAGCTCGAAGGCCGATTACAATGATGCGGTCGCGCTAGCGCACATCGACCTACTCACACTCGGGTCTAATGCGACGTAGCCCGTCTGGTCCCAAATAAAACGGTTCATCGCATGCCGCTTTCTTGTCCGGCGCTTTCGTTTGGACTACGGCCGGCGCGCGCGTCGAACGCGTTCGCGTGGGGGACGCGAACTTCTGTCGCTTGCGCGTGGGACTTTCGATCACACTCTCAGCGTCGGAATCGGAGGGCGCCTTCGCGCTCGCGTCGGCAGCCGGCGCGTCGACGGGCGCGGCGGGGCTCGGCGGAGCCGCGAAGACGGGTGCGGCCGTCGCGGCGATTACGGCCGTCGACACGCTTGGTGCGAGCGTTTGCGCGGCCGGCACGGGAGCTTGCGTGTGCAGTGCACGCGTATCGAGAAAGTGCACCGCGCCGAACACCGCCGCCATGCCCGCGGTGACGACGAGCGGCCACATCGTCTTGCGTCTTTGGCGCGCCGCCGCCTGCGAGGTCGTCGGCTGCCACGAGCCGCTCTGTTCGTCGACCTTCACGCCGTCTTCGTAGCTCTGCGAGACGACCATCGCCGCAGCGCCGCTCGAGCTCTCTTCCGTGGTCGCCAGCGTCAGCCGGCGCTCGACGAGCGCGCGCACCTCGGCGCGCGTGTCGGCGAAGAGCTCGGAGACGTAGTGCGCGAGGTCTTTCTGCTTCACCTGCGCGCTGAAGCGTTCGGTGTACGCCTCGAGGTCCTGCTGCACCTCGAGCGAGGTTTGGTAGCGATCCTCGACCTTCCACGCGAGCGCGCGCATCACGATGTGGTTGAGCTCGTCGTCGCAGCCGGGGCTCGAGGACTGCGGCGTCGGAATCTCGCCGTGCATCACGCTGCGCATGATGTGCACGTCGGGGACGTCCCTCCAGAGCTTCTTGCCCGTCGCGGCCGCCCACAACATGCAGCCGACGGAGTAAACGTCGGCGCGCCTGTCGACGACGTCCCCACAGATCTGCTCGGGCGCCATGTACGCGATCTTGCCCTTGATGACGCCCGTCGCGGTTTGCGTCGAGGACGAGGCGGCCTTCGCGATGCCGAAGTCGAGCACCTTCACCTGGCCGTCGTAAGTGACGAACACGTTGTGAGGGGAGATGTCGCGGTGCACGAGATCGAGCGAGGTGCCGTCGTAGGCGCGCAGGCCGTGCGCGTACTCGAGGCCTTCGAGCGCGCTCATGATCACGTGGAGGTGAAGCTTTTGCGGGAGCGGTTCGCCGCGGAGCTCGGCGCGCTTGATGATGGACGAGAGCGCCTGGCCCTCGAGATACTCCATGACGATGACGTGCCGATCGGCTTCGCTGCCGACCTCGTAGGTTTGCACGACGTTCGGGTGGTTCAGCTGCGCGGCGAGGCGCGCCTCGTCGAGGAACATCGTGAGCGACTCCGGCTCGCTCGCGAGCTCGGGCAAGAGCGCCTTCAGCACGACGAGCTTGTTCACGCCGCCGGGGCCGTGGGCGACCACGAGGTACACGGTGGCCATGCCGCCGCGGCCGAGCTCGGTCAGAATTCGGTAGCGACCCACGCGCCGGCTCGTGCCACCCGGCGGCGAGAGGGAGCGTTTGGCATTCGAAGGGGTGAAAGCCGAATTCGAGTCAGGCGCGGATTTCGCCATCCTCTCAACCTATCATCCATGCGGCACAGGCGCGGTTTATTACGATAGGCTTCGCCGCTGTTTTGTAGGTGTTTTCGGGGCCCCAGCCCCGAAAACGTGCGAACCTGCGCGCACTCCCGCGAACGTGCGTGTGCTGATTACCGGCGCGCAGCGTTACGTACGAAGGAGTGCGTGTGCGATGATCGCTGAAGCCACGAGAATTGGGCCTAAAGGGCTTTGTCCGTCGCACGATCTTCAAGTTACGCGACGCCGCGCGCGTCGCTCAGATTTCGCTGACGCCCGTGTCAGCGCAGGACGGTGAGCGCAGTCACGGAGAAGCCGCCGGGCGCGAGCGTGACGGATTTGGTGCGGCTCGCGCCGTTCGCGCTCATGGCGACGACGTGGTGGCCGCTCGGGACGCGGACGCGGCCGAGCGCGATGCGAGCCGGCAGCGTCTCCCAGCTCCGCGTGTCGGGCGTGTCGGCGGCCGTGAGCGTCGCCTGCGTGCCGAGCGAAACGAGCGCGCCGACGAGCGAATTCTTGCTCGCGCTGCCGGCGACCGCGCCCGCCGCCGTCCCGGCGACGACGCGCGTGATCGTGCGCGTGATGGCTGCGGCCATGATCGCCCCCTTGGCGTCGTCCCACGCGCGCTGCGCTTCCTGATCCACCGCGAGCACGCCGTCGAGCGCCGCAGGCTGCCGATCGATGGCGAGCCGCGGGTCGACCCAGCCGACGCGCGGCCGGCCGAGCTCCGGGTAGTTCACCCACGTGACGAGGCCTTGCGCGGCGAGGCGATTGGCCGTCGCGTCGTCGCCGGCGCTCATGTAGAGACTCGCGTAGGTGAGCGCGAGCCCGATCGGCACGCGCTTGGCGATCTTCGCGGGCACGCGCCCGTAGCCGATGATGCAGAGCAGCTCCGCGTCGTCGCTCGGGCTCGCGTCGCTCGGCGACGGCCCGTCTCCGATGATTTGACGCAAGCGCGGCGTGCGATAGCCGCTCTTCTGGGCGAGTCGCCGGATCGGCTCTTCTAGCGAGGGATAACTCGCGTAGGCGAGCGCTTCGTCGTAGTAGCGCAGGGCCTCGTCCGCGTCGCCCGTCTTCTCGAAGGTGAAGCCGGCGAGGTAGCTGCCGAGCCCGAGCAAGCCGCGACCCTTGCCTTCGCTCCGCTCGATGAACTGCTGCATCACCGCGAGCCTGCGCGCCTCCACGCGCGCGCCCTGCAGATCGCCGCGCACGAGGTAGTTCACCATGTTCATGGTGTTGATCATGAGCTTCTCGTACGCGGGGGCTTTGTACGGCCCCACGTCGTCCGAGTAGAGGTACTTGCCGATGTCGTGCGCAGCGTTGCGCGAGAGATCGAGCACCTCGATCTGCTTGTCGGACACTTCGAGATCACGACTCGAGAGCGCGTATTCGTCGAGTGATTGGAGGACGGTCGAACGGTCGAGCAAGAGCAGCGCGGCGTCGCCCTTCACCTGGGCCGGCAAGTCCTTCGCGCTCTTCACGTCGAGTTGCTCGTTGAGCAGCCCGAGCGCGTGCGTCGCGTCCCCGGCGTCGAGCGCCGTGCGAAACGGGCGCGTCTTGTCGGAATGACTGGCGCACGCGGCGAGCGCCGCCGCGACGAGCGTTGTGAGCGCCAGCCGAAATCGCATGTTCTTCGTGGACTCGCGCGGGCCCGCGACAGCTACATGATGGCCTTGGTCACGGCCGTCTTGTTCTGGAACAGGATTTCACCCGACTGCACGTCGAGCACCTGCACGAACATGAAGTACTGCACGCGTCGCTCGCCGCTCTGGCGTTCGTCGGTGTTGTAGACCTTGCCCGTCACGATGTAGCGCGCGCCGACCTGCTTGCCCCACTGCGCCGTCTGGCTCGGGTCGAAAGCGCCCGAGTACTGCCGTCGAATCTCTTCCACGAGCTTCGGCTGCTGCTCCATGCTGATCACGCGCACGTGACCGGCGTTCACGAGCGTCGTCTCGATGTCGCTGATGAGCGCGTCGAGGGCGCTGTCGATGTGTTCGCTCGTCTCGTTGCGGAACGGGATCACGGCGAGCGCGGGCTTGTCTTCCTGAGCCCAGCGCTGGACGACGGGAGCGCTCTGCAGTGCGTTCATGTTCTCGCGCTCCATCCGCTCGAGGTCGCGCTTGTCGAGGCCCGTGCTCATCGCCTCCGTGTCGAGCCCCGCCACGTCCGTGTCGCGCACGGCCTTCGGCCCACAGCCGGCGAGCACGCTCGCGCCTACCACCAGAACTCCCAAGCATCGGAATGCGTTCATCTTCGTTCCTTGCCCCCCTCCGACTACAGCTACGCCGGTCCGCGCGCAATTCTTCCTTCGCGGCGTGCGACCGGCGTCCCGTGACGACCTCAAGAATTGACTAGGCCGTACGGCGCCGTTCGGCCGCCGGCTCGGCGGCGCTCAGTTTTGGCCCGAGGTTTCGCTGGCGGGCGTCGGGCGCCGCACCGGAATGATCTGCACGCGGCGATCTTCGCCTTCGCCGTCGCTCTTCGTGATCACGCCCTCGAACTTGGCGAGCGCCATGTGCACGACGCGCCGGTCACGCGGATTCATCGGCTCGAACGTGATGATCTTGCCCTCGTGCACCGCTTGGCGGCCGAGGCGCTTGGCCATGCTCGCGAGCGAGTCGTCGCGCCGGCTGCGGTAACCCTCGGCGTCGACGAGCACGTGACGCTTGTCGAGCGTCGGGCGGTTGACCACGCGGTGCGTGAGGAACTGCAGCGCTTGCAGGACCTGACCCTTCTTGCCGATGGCGAGGCCGGCGTCGCGGCCGAGGATCTCGATGTTGATCTCGTCCGGCGAGTCGCCCTCGCGCGGGCGGCGCAAGCGCACCTTGCACTCGAGCTCCATCTCGCGAATCACGTCCGTGACGAACGCGAGCGCTTGCTTGGTTCGCTCGTCCTTCGGTTGAATTTCCTCGCCGTCGTCCGCGTCCACCGCTTCCGCGGCGCCCTCGGAACCTTCGCCCGCCTCGTCATCCCAGCCGTCGTCTGTCGTCTGTTCGTCGTTGTCCATCTGATGTCTCGTGAGCGCCCGCAGGCGATGAATCTTTGGGGAGGCCGATTCCGGCCGTCCGCCTCGGCCAAACCTATTTCCGTCTCATCCGTCGCGCAAGCCCGGGGATGTTCCGCCCGTTTCGTGCACGGCTAGGCCTTTTTTAGCGCGCGCCGGGCGTGCCACTCCACGGCCTGCTGCTGCAGAATCCCGAGCACGCCGTTCGTGAACATGTAGACGCCGAGGCCCGAGGGCAAAAACAGCATCATCACGATGAAGATGCCCGGCATCAGGTAGAGCATCATCTTTTGCTGCGCCGGGTCGCCTTGCATCGGCATCAGGCGCTGCTGCAGGAAATTGGTGCCGCCGATCACGAAGGGCAGGATGAACAGCGGGTCGGGGCCGGACAGGTCCGGGAACCAGAGGAACGGAATGTTGTAGAGCTCGACCGCCGTCTGCAGGGTCGTGTAGAGCGCGAACCAGACGGGCATCGACGCCATCTGCGGCAGGCAGCCCTTGAGCGGATTCACGTTGTGCTTCCGCCAGAGCTCCATTTGCGCGAGGCCCTTGCCCTGCGCGTCGTCCTTGAACTTCTCGTTCAGCGCGTCGACCTCGGGCTTGAGCTCGCGCATCCGGATCATCTGCTTGACGCCCGGCAGCGTGAGCGGGAAGAGCAGCGTGCGCGCCGTGATCGTCAGCACGATGATGGCGAGTCCCCAGTTCGGGACCCACGAGTGCACCTTGAGCAAGAAGGCGACGAGCACCTTCGCGATCACGGAGAAGAAGCCGAGATCGATCAGCTCGATCAGCCGGTGCCCGCCGCCGCCGGCCGCCTCGAGAATGCTGCGCTCCTTCGGCCCGATGTACGAGAGCACGCGGTACGTCTCGCTCTGACCGGGCGCGACCTCGTGTGGGGCGTACGCGAGGCGCGCGCGGAACATGGCGCCGCCGTCGGGGTCGTCCTTGCGCGATTTGAAGCGGCGCGGATCCCAGCGCTCCTCGGCTTGCAGCTGGCACGCCGCGTCGGTCGGGCCCGCGAGCGGCACGATGGCTTGGGAGAAAAAGGAGTTCGAAACCGCGCCGAACGCCGGCTTGCCCGGCGCCTGGAACCAATCGCCCTGCGCGAGCGGCGTCGGCGGGAAAGACTTGAATTTGTCGGCGTCGAAGTCCTCGAGCCGCTTGCGCGTCGCCGTATTCGCGTCGTTCACGCACTCGACGTGCTCGATGAGCGCCGCGGAGCTGCGGCTCAGAAAGCCGCCGCCTTGCTCCTTGTCCGTGTGCCAGGAGTCGGTGTTCACCGTGAGCGCCTGCCGGAGCGGGCGCGTCGAACGATTCGTCACCGTCGCGGCGACCTCGAGCTCGTAGGGCCGCCCGGTCGCGCGCACCGTCTCCGTCACGCTCGAGCGCTCGCCGTCGTACGAAAACTCGCAGCTCGTCTTCGACGTCTGGGTGACGCGGTAGTCGATGAGATCGTCGGCGACGAGCCACTCGTCCGCTTTCAGGCCGAGCGCGGGGTTCTGCCAGTCGAAGCGCAGCTGCCGGCGCGTCTCCACGTCCGGCGTCGTCGACAGGTCGATCGGTTGCCCCTTCTTCCGGTACTTCGTGCGCAGGAGCTCGAAATGCGTGAGCGTTGCGCTGCGACTCGAGAGCTTGGCGTGAAAATCGTCCGTCCAGATATTGCAGAACGTCTCGGGCGCGCGGTCCGCGGCGACGGCCAAGTGTTCGGGGCGCAGCGGCTGGAGCGTGCCCGAACCGTGCATCCACTTCGGCAGCACCACGAGGGCGAAGAAAATCCCGACGGCGATGAAGAGTAAGCGTCCGAGATTGCCTCGTTCCATGGTGTCAGGAGCTTCTTATGCGGGAGGGAACGCAGCCCTAGGGTTACGACGGGGCGCGTCGTAGCACGGTCAGGGCGGCGGGGGATCGTAGCCGCCCGGGTGAAACGGGTGGCACTTGGAGAGCCGGCGCGCCGAGAGCCAGCTGCCGCGCAGGGCGCCATGCAAGCCGATGCACTGGGCGGCGTACTCGGAGCATGAAGGATGAAAGCGACAAACGGGGCCGAGTAAGCGCGAAAGCGTGTGCTGGTACACGCGAATGAGCAGGATGAGCAGGCGCGCGATCACGCTCGGTGCCTCAGGCACCGTTGTTTGTGCGCACGGACGCGGCCGCTAGCAAGCCCGCAATGCGCCGTTCGACCGCATTTCTCGCGCCACGCCACTCCGCCACCACGTCGGCGAGCACGCTCCCGGCGAGCGAGCGGCGCACGATGACTACGAGATCGATGCCCGGCGCGAAAAGGTCGGGCGTTTGCCGGAACGCGGCACGCACCAAGCGTTTCGCGCGGTTTCGCACGACGGCGCCGCCGATCTTGCGCGAGGCGGTGATGCCGAGGCGCGTCGGGGCGCTCGTCTCGGCATTGCGCGCGAGGATCAACACGAAGCGAGCGGTCTGAACGCGCTCGCCGCCACGTTGGATGCGCTCGAACTCGGCGCGCTTGCGGACGTGCGTCGCATGTCGCACGCGCGGGCCGTCGACTCTACTTTTCGTAGGTCGTGACCGTCAGACGCCAGCGACCCTTGCGCCGGCGGTTGGCGAGCACTTTACGCCCGCCCTTGGTGCTGACGCGCTTGCGGTAGCCATGCGTCCGGATTCGGCTGATGTTGTGGGGCTGGTAAGTGCGCTTCATGACGGGCCGCGGTTTAGGGGCGGCGAGTCAGCCATGCGACGGGGCCTTCGTCAAGGGCCGGCACGCGCCGTGCCCAAAAATTCCTAAAAAAAGAGACTCAGCCGGCGGCTGTCTCGTGGGTCTCCGGGGCCCCAGCCCCGGAGACGGGCGACCCGGTGCAATGTGCTGATTCAGCGGGCGACCACGGCCTCGAGTAATGCGAGGTCGGCGAGGGCTTCTTCGGGGGTGATGGCGAGGGGGCGGCCTTTTTGGACCACGTCGGCGAAGTGTTCGAGCTCGGCGCGGAAGCTCGAGACGCCCGCGGGGTGGACGGTTTCACGCCCGCTTACCGCGCGCACGACGAGGCGATCGTAAAAAAGCTCGGCGGAGGCGCGCGTGCCGAAGACGCGCAGCATGGGCCCCGCTTCGGCCACCGTGAACGAGCTCGTCCAGGTGCCGACCAGGCCCGAGTCGAAGCGCAGCAGGGCGAGCGCGGTATCGAGCGGGGGCAGCTTCGCGTCGAAGCTCGCCGTCAGGTTTTTCACGACGCGCGGCGTGCCGAACAGCATGCGGAGCAGGCTCGCGATGTGCACGCCCGCGTCCGTCACGAAGCCGCCGACGTGACGCGGTGCGGTGCGCCAAGCGGTGTGAAAGTAAGGGTTTTTCGCGTCCATGCGCGTGAGCTGGCGCGCCTCGAGCAGGCGCAGCTCGCCGAGCTTCTTCTGTGCCACGAGCGCCCGCAGCTTCTGCACGTGCGCCATGAACGTGAAGTTTTCGCCGACGAGCCACGGCACCGGATAGCGCCGCGCGGCTTTGATCAAGCGCTTGGCGCCGGCCACGGAGGGGCCGACCGGTTTTTCGCTGAGCACCGGCTTGCCTGCGGCGAGCGCCGCGAGGACGTAAGCCGGCTGCGCGTCGATCGGCAGGCTCAGCATGACGGCGTCGACCTCGGGGAGCGCGAAGAGCTCCTCGGCGCTCCCCACGACGCTCGGGATGCGGGCGAGGCGCGCGTAGCGTTCGGCTTTTTTCCGGGTGCGATTCGCGCACGCGACCACGTCGACGCGGCCGCGCAGCGCTTCGAACGCGGGGAGGTACAGCTTTTCGGCGGCGACGCCCGTACCGAGCAGGCCGAGGCGGAGCGGCTGCATCAATAAGGAGGATTGCAGACCGCGCGACAGGCGCTCTGGATTTCACTGCAGGCGTGTTCGCTCACGCAGTGCGAGCACTGCTCGCGCGAGCTCGAGCCGAGCTCGTTTTTGACCTGATACTCACAATCTTGCTCGGTAAAACCCTGCGGCAGCTGCGCCGACGTCCCCGTGGGGAACAGGTGACAATCGTCGAGTTTCTCGCAAATGACGGCCTCGTCGCTCTTGCACCCCCCGGCCGCGCCGCCCAAAAGCAGCGCGAGCAACCAAAAAACCGGCCTCTTCACCGGAAAGCACGTTAGCACGGGTTGCTCGGCCCCTGGGGGGCGTGCTAATTCCGGCTCCCCATGCGCGAGAACATCCGCCTCCTCTCGTCGGCCGGCACTGGCTACACGTACTACGCGACGAAGAACAAGCGCACGCAGACGAACAAGCTCGAGGTCAAGAAGTACGACCCCGTCGTTCGCCAGCATGTGGTGTTCAAGGAGGCGAAGATGCCTCCGCACAGCAAGTGAGCTCGCGCTCCGACTGACTCCGCGTTGCGGTTGCAGCTGCCCCCGCGCGACACGGCGTGGTTCGTCCCGCGTCCTCGGCTGCGCCTGCGGGCGCGGGCGCCCGCCTTGCGTCGGCTTCGCCGCCGCGGGGGCGCCACGCCGAATATCGCGCCGTGCGTTTGCGGCCATTGAACGACGCGCCGAGCGACGCCCTCGAACGACGCCTCGAGTCGCAGTGAAAACTCCGAATTAGCCGCGGAGTTTTCATTCGAACGAGCCGGGCCACACGTCAACGAGCCGGGCCAGGTGATGTGGTCACGCGTGCGCGCGCGGGGCCTCTGAAATGCGGATGAGGCCACCGCGTCGCCAACCGGTGCGCAGGAGCCACGTGCGTGGCGCGAGCTCGCTCGCCAGTTGCGCATCTGTCGCGAGAAGCCAGCGCGCCGGCTCCGCCAGCGGCGGCGGCATGCCCGTGACACGCGACTCGCGAAACCCGTCGAACCACGGCGCAGACGAGTACGGATCGACGCCCAGTCGCGGTGCACGGCGCGCGTGCTTGCGAAAATTGGCGAGCACGTAAACGAGTGCGTTCCGCACCTCGGACGGGCTCGCTAATGGTCGCCCGTGCCAACGATCCGCCCAGAGTGGGCCGCGACGTGACAAGAGCGCATTCACGTAAAGCGCAATCCTGATCGCGATACTGAGCACTCCGCTCGAGAGAGCGCGCTTGTCACTCGCTTCCACGATGAGATGCACGTGATCGCGCTGCACCGAGAAGTGCACGACGCGAAAACGCGCCGGATCACGCCGTGCGGCGCCCAGCAACGCAAGCCGCACCGTGGGAAACACGAACTGACTCCTGAGCGGCGCGATGCGCGCCCGGAGCGTGACGTGCACCGGCTCGGTCGCGCGCTGGAGCGGACGCGCGCGATGCGGAGTGGAGGCTCGTTCTCGCGCGCGCTTGCGGCCCGCGTTCCGCCGCGCGCCGCCACGACCGCGCGGGAACGGAAGAGCGAGCTGAGCCGTACGTGCGCGCAGGGGCGACTTCTTCTCGTTGGCAGCGCCGATGCTTCGCGCCATTGAAAGGGCTGTAGTTATCGAACAGCGAACGTCAAGCGGGTACGCCCGCCATAAAGACGCGTTTAGCTGCAAGAGCTGCGCGTCTGACGGACTCACGCGGCTGACGTCCGCAACGTTGACGGGCCGCGCGTTTGAGCACGCCGCGCGTTTGAGCACGCCACCCGTCGAGCACGCCACCCGTCGAGCGCGCCACCCGTTTGAGCGCGCCACCCGTTGACGCGCGAGCATCGACGTTCCCGCTCGGGCGCGCCCGCGGTCGCGCCCTCAGGTGCGGGCGCCCTTTGTCCGAGGTGGGCTAGCGTCCCCGCGCGCCGCGGGCTGACGCCTTATTCCTTCAGGATCTTGAAGTCGACGCGGCGGTTGCGCGCGCGGCCTTCGTCGGTGTCGTTTTCGGCGATCGGCTTGTTGGGGCCGAAGCCTTCCGACTCGAGACGGGTCGCGGCGATGCCGTGGTTGATGAGGTAGTTCTTGCAGGCCGCCGCGCGCTCCTTCGAGAGGCGCATGTTGAGCGCGAGCGCGCCGCGATTGTCCGTGTGGCCGTAGACGCCGATGTGCACGCTCGGGCGCGCTTTCATCAGCGCGAGCACCTCGTCGAGGATCGGGAAGCTCACTTCCTTGATCACGGATTTTCCGTATTCGAACTCGATAGGCTTGAGCAGCTGCACGTTGCCGCTCTCGTCGACGGACGTGAGACCCGGGCAGCCGACCTTCGCCGGATCCGCGGAACGCACGCCCGCCTGCACCGGGCACTTGTCTTCGACGTCCGGGATACCGTCGCTGTCCGCGTCGGTCTCAGGGCAGCCGTCGTCGTCCTGAATGCCGTCCTTGTCCTCGGGCTGATCGGGGCACGCGTCCCGGTTGTCGGGGATGCCGTCGTGATCGCGGTCGGCGCTGCCGGGGCACCCGTCGCTCGGATCCGGCGGCTTGCCGTCTTCCTTCTCGTGCGGGCACTTGTCGATGCTGTCGGGGAAGCCGTCGCCGTCGCTGTCGGGATCGTTGAGGTCGCCGGTGTTTTCGAACTGGACCTTCGGCGGCGGGGAGCCGGGCTCGAAGTCCTTCAGCGTGAAGAAGGTGCCGATCGAGACGAGAAGGCGGAAGTCAGCCGCGCCGTAGCCCGTCTCGAGCCGCGTGCCGAAGCCGCCCATCGTCCAGACGCGGCGCCGCTTGTCGAGCGCGTAGCGACCCTCCGCCATCCACTCGATGTCGGTGTTGCGGCTGCCGAAAAAAGTATTTTGGTCGTTGTTGGGACCTTCCGAGGCAATCCCCGTCGTGCCCCAGAGCTCCGCGCCGAGACGGATGCGATTGCCTCGGAGCGGCAAGAACGCGCCGAAGGCAAACCGAAGCTCCGAGCCGGTGTAGAGCGTGCCGTTGGTCCCGCCGATGCTGCGCTCGGGACGAAACTGCGGGCCAATCATGCCCGTCACGAAGAACTTCTTGAGGTCGACTTCGCCGGAGCCGTAGAGCATCCCCGCGATCGAGCCGTCGCCCGCGAATGCGTCTGCGTTGCCCGTGGGCGTCCAGATCGCGCCGCCGCCGCCGATGCGCACCGTGCGCTGGTCGTTCTCCCAGAAGACCACGCGCGCATCGAGACGGAGATCCATGACGCCGGCGCGATTCGAATTGATGCCGCCGCCGCCGACGCCGAAGGCCTGCGGATCCTCCCCGCCCGGCATCTTGTAGAGCTCGATCGGCAGCGAGAGGTTCAGGCTCAGACGCTTCGAGATCTCGGCGCCGACCGAGAGGTACATCAGGTATTGCCCGCGGATCGGGTCGTTGATTTCGTACTGCGTCGCCGGATCGGCGGTGACCGTCTCGTCACGCAACGGGTTGTGCGTGTAGCCGAGCGCCGCCATGCCGTAGAAGCGCGTCTCGTCGAAGGCGTGCGGGCGCCAGACCATGAAGCCGTCGTCCGGCGCGCCCGAGAGCTGGGCGCGGTCGAGGTAGAAGTACGAGGACTGCGCGCTCGCTTGCCTGGCCCCGGCCACGAGGGCCACTAAACCGAGCACTAGCCCGGTTAGCGTTTTGAGACCGAATCGGGCGCGCGGAGGATGCTCGGTCAGGCGCACGAGCTCCACGGTACTCCGCTAATCGGTGCCGTAACACCGCTTTTCTGCGCTTCGATAAGAAGTGTAACTCGGCCGAGCGGCCGCTCGGCTCGTGTGACCCCGCCGCGCGAACTCGCGTTTCAGAGGGGGCATCTTGCCCGCTTTCAATCGGTTGGAAGCCCCGCGAAGACCTCGCACACCCAGAGGGTGTCGTCGGCGTCGCGCGCCACACCAACTCCGAGCGCGTCGAAATGCGTTTCGAGCAGATTCGAGCGATGTGAAGGGCTGTGCCACAGCGTCCGATGCGCGCGTTCGGCGTCGGCGGCGTGCGCCACGTTTTCGCCGACGGCGCTCGCGACGACACCCGCTCGAGCGAGCCGATCGGCGGGCGATCCATCCGTCCCCTCGTGTGCGAGACGGTGCGCATCACGCATCGTCTCGGCGTGGGCTTGCGCTATGCGATCGAGGCGAGAGTCACGCAGGAGCCGATCGAGCCCTTCACTTCGCCTCGCGCCGTTCACCATGGCTGCAAGCGCGTCCGCCGGTGCGAGCCCTTGCGCGTCGTCTTCGCCCGGCGCTCGCCGCGACGGAGCGAGTGTCGCGGGCACGGCGCCGGCGAACACGACGGCCTCGGCAACCGGACGCGGGCCGCCATCGACCGTCGCGAGCACCTGAACGAGCCATGGCCCTTCGTGATCCACGTTGAAGCGCGCGCGCACGCGCTCGCCGTCGAACGAGGTCGGCACGCCGTGCGGCACCCCGCGCGGCCCGAGCACGAGCACCTCCGCCGCGCTCGTCGTCACGAGCATGCGCGCGCGCACGTCCAGCCACGCGCCCGGGCGCGCGTTCGTCGGCAGCGGTTCGAGGTCGGCTAGCACGTCGACGGCGACCGCGGCCGCGACCTCGGCGCGTGGTCCGCGCACGAGCGCGCTGCCGCAGCGGAGCTCGTGCACGCGCGGGAGCGCCGCGAGCCATTCGCCGAAACGCGCGGGCGCGCCGTCACCGAGGCGCTGGCCGGAGAGCAACCAGATGTGCGGCCAGACGTAAGGAGCGCCTTCGGCGCGTAGCGCGTCCGTTGCCGTTTCGGCGTCGGCTGGCGCGCCGTTCGTCTCGTGCGCGGCGACGAAGGCGGCGACGCGGTCGAGCGCGGCGTCGCGCGTGGAGCACGCCCGCGCGAGGTCGTCACGCGCCGGAGAAGCCGGCTGTGGCGAACGCGTGGTCTCTTGCCACGGGTACGGCTCGCCTGCGGCGTCGAGCGCGTCCGGCCCGTCCGCGCCGGTGTCACGCGCGGCGCCAGCGCCCGGTTTCGATGCGGGCGCGTCGGCCGGGGCGACCCCATGACCGACGCTGCCGCAGCCTGCTGCCGCGAGCGAGAACGCGCAAGTGACCGCGCGCGCGAGCCTCATGCTGGAAACCTACCGCGCCGCGCCCCGCGCCTGGTAGGCTCCCCGGAATCTTATGCGGCTCAATAGAGCCACAACCGCCGCCAAGGTCGGCGTCTTCGCCGTTGTCCTTTTCGGTGTTGGGCTCCTCATGTACCGGTTCGTCAACAAGGCGAACGGTCCGGGGAACGGCTACGTCGTTTACGCGCTGATGCGCGACGCCTCCGGGCTCGCCAAGCGCTCACAGGTGCGCGTGGCCGGCATCCCGGTCGGGACCATCGACGGCGTCCGCCTCGAAGGCGAGCTGGCGCGCGTCGACATCCGCATGAACCCGGAGGTCGCCCTCTACGACGACGCCGCGGCCACCAAGGTCGCCTCGAGCCTGCTCGGCGAATACTACATCGGGATCACGCCCGGCACCGAAGGCAAGCGCAAGCTCAAAAACGGCGACCGCATCCTCATCGTCGTCGAGTCGACGTCGACCGACCAGCTCATCCGGCAGCTCAGCGACATCGCGCGCGACGTGAAGCAGGTGACGAGCTCGCTCGCGTCCTCCGTCGGCACCGATCAGGGCAAGGAGGACATCAAGTCGACGCTGTCGAACCTCGCGCAGGTGACCGACGCGCTGAACCAGACCGTGCGTGAGAATCGCCAGACCATTCGCGACATCCTCATTCACGTCGACGCCATCACGAAGAACGGCCAGCCGGAGATCCAGCGCATCCTCGAGAACGTGCGCGAGACCACGAACGAGGTGCGCGACCTCACGGCCAAGGCGCAAGAAGGCAAGCCCGGCTCCGCGGGCGAGGTCCGCCAAATCATCGACAAGGTGAACCGCGCGAGCGACAGCCTGGAGAGCGCCCTCAAGAACATCGATGACGTCACGGGCCGTCTCGACCGCGGAGAAGGCACGCTCGGACGGCTCTCCAAGGACGAAAAGCTCATCAACGAGGTCGAAGGCGTGACCGAGGACATCGGCGATTTCGTCGGCGGCCTCGCCCGCATCCGCACCATCGTCGGTCTGCGCACCGACTACCAATTCCTCGGCAACGGCGTGAAGAGCTACGTCGAGGTGCGCCTGCAGCCGAGCGAAGACAAGTACTACCTCGTCGAAGTCGTCAACGATCCGCACGGCATGACGAGCTACGAGCAGGTCGACGTCGACACCACGAACCCGAACTCGCCCCCGCACTACCGCGAGATCCGCACGGTCACCAAGGACGCGCTGCGCTTCTCGCTGCAGTTCGCGCAGAGCTTCGGCCCCTTCACCGGTCGTTGGGGCATCAAGGAATCGACGGGCGGCGTCGGACTCGACCTGCTCCTCTTCGAGAAGCGCTTCGAGCTCCGGCAAGATCTCTTCGGCTTCGGCGAGGTCGTGCTTCCGCGCTGGCGCGTCTCACTCGGCTACGAGTTCGTGAACCGCCTCTGGCTCCTCGGCGGCGTGGACGACATCCTCTCCAACAGTCGCCGCGACTACTTCGTCGGCGCACAACTGCGTTTCGACGACGAGGACCTGAAGCGCATCCTGCCGTTCGCGCCGAAAGCGCCGTAGCGGCGGCACATCCCTTGCTACGCCTCCGGGTGACGGAGGTGTTTTTGCGGTGGATCACGCGGGAATTCGGACGCGAGGTCTGACAATCGAGTCGCGGTGGGCGTGGCTCGCCGTGCGCGTCGGCGCGCTCGGTTTCGCCGTCTCGTCCGCGGCGTGTGACTACTTTCCCAACTACGTAATAACGTCCGTCGGGCTCGTCGACACGACGCGGCAGTCGGTGAACGTACAGATCTTCCGGCCGCCCCAGCCGCTCCCCTGTACCGAGGCCTTGCGGAGCGATGCCGAGTCGATGCTCGGCGCCGAAAGCTTTGCGCTCGAGTCCTGCTCCGTCATCGAGCCGTTCGTGCTGAACGCGCTCGATACGGACGCGGTCCCCTACAACCAAGGGGCAACGCAGACGCCCCCGCCGTCTCCTCATCCCCACCGGGAGTGCGACGCCGTCCTTTTACGCGCTGACGGTCTCGATGACACGGTGATTCTTTGGCATGACGTGCCCCAGGCTCGAATCAGTAGCGACTATGACCCGCCGCTCGACAGTCCGAACATCGCTTATCTGAACAACATCGGCGAGAAGCGCTTCATCCTTCCGCCCGCGGTGGCCACGACTTGGGTCGCCGGCTTCACCCTCGAGAGCGCCGATTGCGCGGCCCTCCCATGACGGCGCGCATTTCGTCATGGTTCGTGTTCGTTGTCGCCGTACTCGCCACGACGCCGGCGCTCGCGGCAACATCTGCGATCAAGCTCTCCTCAGGCTGGAACGCCGTCGCGCGGCCGCGCCTCGGCCTCGGCTGGGTCTTGGGCGAGGCGCTCGAGAGCGACCTCGTCGTCCACGGCCAGAAACAGGGTGACGAGGGCGAGGCCCTGGGGACCGGCGTGGCACTGAGCTACGCGCAGGGCTTCCTTCCCTACGTGGGTATCGTTGCAATCAGCCGCTATGGCACGCAGCCGACGGATTGGTCGGACAAGCGCGGCGAACACCGGACCCGGCTGGATCTCGCGTTCGGACCAGAGTTTACGCTCTCGGGCACGACCTATCACGCCCAGTTCGACTTTAGGCTCGCCGTTCCCGTCGGACCCACCTGGGCCTGGATCCACCGCAACGACTTGCTCGGTGTCTCCGATCGCTATTCGACGGGCAAGGGTCTGGTGCTCAACGTCATCGCCGGATTCGACGTCTTTTGGCAGCATCAAGGCGTCTTCACCGAGCTCGGCTACGTGCGACAGTTCAGCAAATTCACGCACCACGCGACGCTCGACGCCGACCCCACGACTCGCGTGAAGGACTATTACCGCTACGACCAGCAGAGTGTCGTCATGGTCCTCGGCTACGCTTATCGCTTTTGAGCACGTATGCACGCACGAGACGCGAGCTTTCAGAGCTTTTGTCCACCGGAGCCGCGCGCTTGCGAAATCGTCGGACGAGCACCCGCAGCGTGCAGGGGCGCAGCCCCCATGCCAAAATCCGTGAGTGACTCGGTGGCTGGGTGTCGTCGCGGCGGGCATCGCGCTCGTCGCCTCGGCGTGCGACCCAATCCCTCAGGACATCCAGACTTCGATCGCTCTCGTCAACGTCACGCACCAAAACGTCGCGCTTCAGGTCTTCCGCCCGCCCGCGCCGCTCGCGTGTTCTACCGTGGCCTCCGACCTTGCCACGAACCAGCGCGACTCCGTGCTCGGTGCCAGCGCCTTCGCGTTCGAAGCGTGTCACGACGTCGCTCCCTTCGACGTCACTCCGCTCGACGTCAACGGCACCACCGGCGAAACGCGGGTCGACGCGGGTGCCGGCCGCGCCTGTGACGCGGTCCTGCTGCGGTCCGAAGGACTCGCCGACACCATCATGTTTTGGAACGGCATCGCGCAGGCGCAGATCGTCGCTTTGCCCGATTACGAGGTAGAGGACGCACACTTTGCGTATTTGAACCGGGTTGGGCCCAAGCTCACCCTCGAGCCTGCGGCCGTGAGCACGAGTTGGGTCGCCAGTTTCACGCTGCCGGCGGTTCCATGCGGCGCGCAGTGACCACCTGCTCGTGCTCGTCGCTGCTCGCGGCGGCGCTCTTCGTGTCGTTACCGGCGGGCGGCGCAGAGCCCGCGCCGCTCAGTCACGTCATGCGCCCACGGCTCGCGTTGGGCCCCGCGGTCGGCGTGCTCGACCAGAGCAACCTCAGCATCGACGGCAGACGCCAGGCCGATGAACTAGGTGGCCTGACGCTCGCCCAAGCGCTGAGCTACTCGCAGGGTCTCTTGCCGTACTTCGGTCTGATCGCGTTCGGCCGGTTCGGAACCGAGGAGACCGTGTGGTCGGCGAACCGCGGCGAGTCGCGAACGAACATGGACTTCGGGGTGGGGCCGGAGCTGTGGCTCTTGCCGAAGGCGCACGGCGCGTTCGTCGACGTTCGTTTCGCCGTCCCGTTCGGCCCTTCTCTCGCGTGGTTCCATCCCTCTTCCAACCCGCATGGAGCGCGCGACCAGTACTCGACCGGAAACGGCTGGAACCTCGACGTGATCGGCGGCATGGACGTGATCTGGGGCCACCACGGCGTCGGGGCCGATCTCGTTTACATGCGGCGGTGGACCGCCCTCACGCACAGGGCGACCCTCGAGTCCGACCCGAGCGTCCGCAGCAGTGAGCGCTACCGCTACGAGCAAGGCGGCGTGAGTTTCGGCGTCAACTACGTCTATCGCTTCTGAAGCGGCTTGGCCGTTGCGGTCTCGCCTACTGCGTCGCGTACTCGATCCACTCGAGGTGCTTGGCCGTCGCCACGGCCGCGGCGGCTTCGCGCGGGCTCGGCCCCTGGCCTTCGCCGGTCCGCGAAATGCGCTCGAGCAGCACCTGCAAGCTCAGCCGCTCCGGCGCCATGCGCGCGACGCTGATGAGCGACGCGGGCGCGCGACCGAGCTCTTTTTGCTCGTGCGTGAACGCGTGGCGCGGTCCCGGCACGATGCGCGTCGTCTCGCTCGGCAGCGTGCGCAGCGGATCGCCCTCGTTCTTCAGGATCACGCCCGCCATGATCGCGCTCGACAAATCGAGATCGAGCGGGAACTCCACGTGGGCCGGCGCCGTGCCGCGATAGAACGACGCGAGGCCCTCCTTCCAGGTGCAGAGCGCCGCGACGCGATCGCGACCCTGATCGCGGATCGCGCGAAACACGTCGACGGCGTCCACGAGCCCGAGCGCGACCAGCGTGTCGCCGAGCCGCCCGCCGTACTGCCCGAGCGCCGAGAGCGCCTTCTCCAGATCCTCGCGCGACAAGCTGCCGCGCCGCACGAGGTACTCACCGAGCAGCTCGTTCCGCTCCGACGAGGCGACGTGATGGAGCTTGCCGCTCTCGAGGTACATCTCCTTGCGCGTCCCGCGGCCGTTGCCGCCGCGCAGCACGAAGAGCGCGCCCGTCTCCGAACGCGCGCGCAAGAGCGCGAGCGCCTCGAGCATCGACTGGTCGGAGAGCACGAATTGGTAGTCCGGCGCGCCCGGCCCCGACACGCGTCCCGTGACGGCCGTCGTCGACGGCAGCACGTGCCGCGAGAGCTCGTCCACGTCGGCGATGCGGCGGAACTCGCTACCGAGCAGCGACACCTGGTCGTTGGCGTGCAGCTCGCCCGTCGCGATCAGCTCGACCAGCCGCGCGAAGTTCATCTCTTCGACGGCGTCCGTGCCCGTGCGCTTCACGCGCGGCAAAATCTCGACGGGCGGCGGCGACGGCTTGCCGAGCGTCCTTTGCGTCGTGATCCGGAGCTCCGGCACCGAGCTCGACGCGCGCACCGCCTGCAGGTTTTGCGACGAGGAGCGGATCTTGTGCTCGAGCTTGCGCGCGAGCTCGCGCTGGTCCTGCGCCCACTTCACCCAATCCGCGAGCTCGGCGATCACGTTCTCGGCGCGCTGCGTCTGGAACTTCGCGAGCGCGGCGCCGAGCTCCGCCGCGGACTGAAAGCGCTTGTCCGGATCGCAGTGCAGCCCCTTCTCGCAGAGCTCGAACAAGCCGGGCGGCAAGCGCCCCGCCTCGCGCCGCAGCGGATCGATGTTCCCGTCACGGATCGCGAGCAACACGGCGAGCTGCCCGCCGCCCGGGAATACCCGCTCGCCGATCAAGAGCTCCCCGAGGATGGCGACCGCAGCGAACAAATCCGCGCGGTGGTCGAACTCGTCGCCCGAAACCTGCTCCGGCGCGAGGTAGCCGAACTTGCCCTTGAGCCCGCCGAGCGTCGAGCGCGCCTCTTCTTCCACGCGCGCGATGCCGAAGTCCCCGAGCTTCACCTCGCCCTTCACCGAAAGGTAAACGTTCGAAGGCGTCACGTCGCGATGCACGATCTTGAGATGCCGCCCCGCGTCGTCCGTCGCGGCGTGCACCGCCTCGAGCGCGCCGGCGATGTGGCGCGCCACCAAAATCGAAATCTCGATCGGCAGATCGCGATCGTCGGCGTCGAGGCGCCGGAGCATGCGGTAAAGGTCGAGCCCCTCGACGTACTCCATCGCGAGGTACGGCTCGCCGCGCACGAGCCCCGCGCCGTAGACAGCGACCACGTTCGGGTGCCGCACGCGCCGGTGCAAGTCCGCTTCGCGTTCGAGCAATTCGTAACGCGTCCCTTCGCCGCCTCCTGCAGGCAACAGTCGCTTCACGACGAGATGCGGCGCCGGCGCGATGCCCACTTTCGGGTGCGCGAGAAATACCTCCGCCGTCCCGCCCACCGCGAGTCGCCGTTCGAGCACGAACGGCCCGAACGCCGTCGGCCCCTTGAGCCTCGGCTCCCGCTGGTCGACAGCCACGACTCCGATTATGGGCCACGCGGCCTTGGGCGCACAATCAGAACGGATTTCAGGCACCTCGGCCGAGCCGGAACGCCACGCCCCCGTGCTATGCGTCGGCTCGATGTGGCGCCGCGCATCCCACCTCAGCCTACTTCTACTTTGTTTGGTTTTGCTCGCGCTCGGCGGCGGGTGCCGGTGCTCTCGCACTCCGGCGCCGTCCTCGGCCGAACGTCCAGCCCCTTCAGTCCGACTGTATCTCGTCTCCGGCGTCGCCGGTGCGCTCGAGCCGTGCGGCTGCGTGAACGACATGCTGGGCGGCGTGAACCATTTCGCGGCGCTCCTGAAAAAGGACGCCTCGCCGGCCCGGCTCGTGCTCGGCGCCGGTCCCATGCTCTTCAAGGACCCCGCCCTCGATTCGAAAGAGAAGGATCAGGACCTCATCAAGGCGCGTGCGCTCGGCGACGTGCTCGCCGGCATCGGCATGAGCGGCTGGGCTCCCGGCGCGAACGACTTTGCGGGCGGCGCCGAGCTGCTGTCGGCCATCACCAAGGATCGCCTCGCGCTCTTCGCCGCCAATCTCCCCGCTGACGGCTTTTCCGCCACGCGCGTCTTCGAGGTCGGCGGCGAGCGCGTCGGTGTCGCCGGTGTGACCGCCCCGAGACGCGGCGGACTCGCGCCGAGCGGTGTGACGGAGCCGCGCGCGGCCCTCGCGGCGGGCTTCAAGGCGCTCGAGTCGCAAGGCGCGCGGATCAAAGTCGCACTGCTCGCGTTGCCGCGCGGTGAAGCACTCCGCCTCGCGGAGTCCGTGCCCGGCTTCCAGGTGGCGCTCGTCGCCAATCCCGTCGAAGAGGGCGAGACGAACGACAAGCCCACGCCGCCCGAGCTCGTCCGGGACACGCTCGTCGTGCAGGCGCAAAACCACCTGCAATCGGTCGCGGTGGTCGACTTGTTCGTGCGCGACGGCAAATACACCTTCGCGGACGCGACCGGCGTCGAAGCCGAAGAACGCCGCGTGAGTCTCACGGCGCGTGCGGACGACTTGGCGGTGGCCATCGCGCACGGTGCGAGCGAAGCGGACCGCGCGGCTCGCAAGCAGGACCTCGCCGCCGTCAACGCCGAGCTCGCCGAGCTCGCGAAACCACGGGCGCTGCCCGAGGGCAGCGCGTTTCGCTACGAGCTCGTCCCCGTGAAGGAAGCGCTCGGCTCCGAACCGAAGAGCGAGTCGCTGCTCGCGACCTATTACAAGGCCGTCAACGAGCACAACCGCGAAGCGTTCAAGGATCTGTTGCCGCCGCCCGTCGCGGCCGGCCAGAGCAGCTACGTCGGCGTGGAGGCGTGCACGACGTGCCACCAATCAGAGCGCGAATTCTGGAACCGAACGCCGCACCACAGCGCGTACGCGACGCTCGCGACTCAAAACAAGCAATTCAACCTCGATTGCGTCGGCTGTCACGTCACGGGTTACGAAGCGCCCGGCGGCACCACCGTGACGCACGTCGACAAGCTCACCGACGTGCAATGCGAGGTGTGCCACGGCCCCGGCTCGCGCCACATCGGTAGCCCCGAGGACAAGACGCTCGTCTCCATTCCGGAGCGCACGCTCTGCGCCGGCAAGTGCCACCACCCGCCGCACGTTCACGCCGACTGGAGCGCGGACGCCGTGTGGTCCGTCATCGTCGGGCCCGGGCACCAGCTCACGCCCGCGAGCAAAAAAGGCGGCTGACGCTCCCGCCGCAGCAGATGCGCGTCGCCATTCGATCAGTGTGCGCGGGCCGCGAGCTCGCCGAGGCAATGGTAGGCGGCGTATTTGTAGCTGTCGCCGAGGGTCGGGTAGTTGAAGACCATGTCGATGAAAAGGTCGACGGTCGCGCCCAGGGTGACGGCGACTTGGCCGACGTGGACGAGCTCGCTCGCGCGCTCGCCGATGACGTGGACGCCGATGAGCTTGCGCGTGTGCGCGTCGACCACGAGCTTGATGGCGCCGTCGAGATCACCCGTGATCATGCCGCGCGGGTTCTCCGCGAAGAGCGAGCGACCGACGACGTACTCGATGTTCTTTTCCTTGCACGTCTCTTCGGTCTCGCCAAAGCTCGACACCTCGGGGATGGTGTAGATGCCGTAAGGCATCTGGCTCGCGACGGCCGTTTTGTAGGTGAAGCCGAAGGCGTGGCACACGGCGACGCGCCCCTGTTCCATCGAGACGGACGCGAGCGCGGGGAAGCCCACGATGTCGCCCGCCGCGAGGACGTGCGGGACGTTCGTGCGAAACTGCGCGTCGACCGGAATGTAGCCGCGCGAATCGGTCTTCACGCCCGCGCGCTCGAGGCCGAGCTCGTTCGAGCGTCCGCTGCGGCCCGCGGCGTAGAGGATCTGTTCGCACACGAGGGTACGGCCGTCGGAGAGCTCGGCTTGCACCTTGTCGCCGACACGGCGCACGCCCTTCCAGCGCACGTTTTGCACGAGCGTGACGCCGAGCTTTTGCATGGCGGCTTTGAGCCGCCCGATGATTTCCAGATCGAGGAACGGAAGGATTTCGGGGCGCGCGTCGACGAGCGTGATTTTGGTGCCGAGCGCGGCGAACATGCAGGCGTACTCGCAGCCGATGACGCCGCCGCCGAGCACGATCATCGACGACGGCAGCTGCTCGATCGTGAGGATCTCGTCGCTGTCGTGGATCAGGTTGTCGGCGAAGTCGATGTCGGGCGGGCGAAACGGCGCCGAGCCGGTGGCGATCATGACGAAATCACCCGTGACGACGCGCTCGCCGTCCGGGGTCGCGATGCTGATCGTGTGCGGATCGAGGAAGCGCCCGCGGCCGCGCTGGTACTCGACGTGATGGCGCTGGAAATTCTGGCGAAAATGCTTCGATTCTTCGTCAGCGATCGCACGCTTGCGCGACATCAGGTGCTGCAGCGTCGCGCGCGGATCGAGCTCGACGGCGACGCCGTAGAGCTCCCGAGCGTGATACCCCGAGAGGTAGAGCGCGGTTTCGCGCAGCGTCTTGCTCGGGAGCGTGCCGGTGTGCACGGCGGCGCCGCCCGGCTCCGGCTCCGCCTCGATGACGAGTACTTTTTTCCGGAAGTACGCCGCTTGCGCCGCCGCCTTTTCTCCGGCAGGTCCCGCTCCGATGATCACGAGATCGTACGCAGTGTCGTTCGTGTCGGACATCCGAGCGCGACCTTAAGGCCGCCTCGCCCAAGTAACAAGCGGCGCCGCGCCGTGCGCGCTAGGGGGTCGAGGGCGGTTCGGGCGCGTCGGGCGCGACGCAAGTGAAGTACGCGAAGTGCTCGCAGGTGCAGCCTTCCGCCCCGTCGAAGCAGGTGCAATTCGGCCCACACGAGCAGTCGGTGCCGGCGTAAATCGGTTGGCAATCCGCACGGAGCTTGCACGCCGCTTCCGTCGCGAGCTCGGCGCAGGTCGGAGGAGGTGGTGGTGGCGGCGGTGGCGGCGGTGTGACGGTGCCAGCGTCACCCGCTTCGCTGTTTCCGCCGCTCGCATCGTTGGTGCCGCCGGTGCTGGTCGTGCCGCCGGTGCTCGTCGTGCCGCCGCTCGAGCAATTGCTCGAATAGTACGTGGTCTCGTCGCTGCCGCTGTAGCCGGCGGTGCCGTCCGTGTGATCGATGATGCAGCCGCTCGTGAGCGCAAGCATGGCGAACGGGCCGAGGAAGAGCCTCATCGTAAACCTCCGGAGTGATAAGAAAGGAAGTGAAGTGTCGCGAAGCGAAGCAGGAGTGCGTCGCTCACGGGCTCGTGAGTGCAACCGATGTGCCACTGACGAATTTGCGACGCTTCTTAGCGAGGTGTTCGCGCGCGACGGGTTGGGAACGGGGCCGCGACGCGCACGCCCCGACAATTGGATCAGCGCAGTGTTGCTCGCGTGCCACAGCGCTCGCTCCGCCGTCCGATCGCGACCTGAAGCGGTGGGATCAGTCGTCGTTCAGCTGCGTGCGGTACCGGCGGGAGTGGGATCGGAGATGATTGATTTGTATATACAAACTGGCCGCGTGGAAAAGGGCGGCGGGCGGGGGTGAGTGCGTGGGCGGGGGTGAGTGCGTGGTGGCCCCTCCCATGGCGCGCGCAGCCGGAGGCGAGCACGACGTCGGGGAGGGGCGGCAACACGCGCAGGCGGCGAAGCCGACGAGCATGTTGCGGGGTGGGCAACTGCGCTGGTCGCGCGGGCGGGGCTGACGACTATTCGACGGTGAGGAGGGCGGAGCCGGGGGCGTCGCGTTCGCGCTCGAAGCAGGTGTCGGGCATTTGGCGGCGCTTGCGGACGAGGGCGGTGCGCTTGACGAAGGAGCCGCTCACGCGGTCGTGGTAGCCGCTCGGGCGCGTTTCGGGGTCGAAGTTCGGGTAGTGGCGCGCGATGCGCGTCATGAAGAGCTCGCGCACGTACTTGCCGACGAGCGACGCGAGCATGACGAGCGGATCGCTGGCGTCGGCGTCGCGCACGAAGGCGATTTCACCGACGCCGGGGAAGCGGTAGCTCGAGCGCGCGTGCCCTTCGTCGAGCACGTTGTGGAGCCAGCCGCCGAGCGGGCCGAAGAAGCGCGAGTACTCGTTCATGCCGCCGACTTTGCCGCAGACGGCCACGATGTCGGCGGCCGCTTCCTTGCGCAGCGCGAGCACGAGCCGCTCCATCGCATGCAGATCCGAGACGAAGCGATTGTGTCCGGCGCGGCGCGCGCGGTTGAGCGTGTCGGTGCAAAGGACGCTCGAGCGCACGGCGAGGAGCTCGACGCCGCGCGCCGCGAGGAGCGCGCGGTGGCGCGCGACGCGCTTTTGGAGCGCGGGCTCGGCGGTGAAGGCTTCGTCGGCGGCGTGCCAGCACTGCGCCTCGGCGTGTTTCGGGCAACGCTCGCTGAGCTTCGGCACGCCTTCGAGCGACAGCCGTTCGAAGAGCGCGCTCGGGGTCGCCGCGTCCGGCGCTGCGAGCTCGCGCGCCCACGCTTCGCCGAGGCGCACGTCGGTGTGCGACACGAGCCGCTTCGAATCGTCGAGCGACGCGCGCAAGGATTTCGGCAAGCGCTTCGCGAGCGTCGCCAAGCCGTCCGCGTTCGCGCGCGCGAGCACACCCGTCACGACGAGCGGACCGAGTCGCGACCCGAGGCCGTTCTCGTCGACGCCGACGCGGAACGGTGAAGTGACGCTGCTCTTGGCCTTCACGCTGCGAGGCCGAGTGTATCCGGAGAACGAGGCTGACGCCTTACGTCCCGCGCGAATCTGGTGTATCGATTAAGCTATGGCGGAAAAGACTCGCTTGGGACGAGACGTGTACGTGGCGCTCGCGGCCGTCGGCTGGGCGGACGGCAAGCTCGAAGCGGACGAAGCCGATGCCATCGTGCGCTGCGCGGTCGAGGAAGGGCTCGAGCTCGAGGAAATCGCCGAGATCGAGGCCGCGACGAAAAGTCCGATCGATCTCGGGGTCATCGACCGCAGCAGCTTGTCGAAGGAAGACCGCCTGTACGTTTACGGCGTCGCGGCGTGGATCGCGCGGATGGACGGCGTCGTCTCCGACGGCGAGAAGGCCGCGCTGAAGAAGCTCGGTGACGCGCTCAAGGTGCCCGACCGCCCGCGTGAGATCGTCGACCACATCGTGGAGAAGGTGGCCGCCGAGTCCGACAACCGCCCGTCGCGCTACGACCTCGGCGCGCTCCGGACGATCATCGGCGAACGCTTGAAGGCGGCCGAGCAGCAGCGACGCTGAGCGTTACGCGAGGAGCTCGGTCTTGGCGACGGGGAAGCCGTCGGGGCGGCGGACGGCGTACGAGAGCGCAAGGATTTCGACCAGCACGACGCGGTAGACGCCGTGCACGTCGTCGACGTCGATTTGCTCGGCGTGGGCCTCGAGCGTCGCGTCGATGTGCTCGTGGACGAACGCGAGGATGTGAGGCTGCTCCATCGCCACCACGTCGTCCGTATCGAGTGATTCCGCGGGATCCGTGCGGCGAAGCTCTTCATCCAGGCTCAGGAGCTCGCCCGTCGCGCGGATTTGCTCCTCCGTGACGGCGTCGAGGTGTTGGCCGTGCGCGCGCTCGAACGCGAGCCACACGGTGAGCGCCAGAAAATAGCCGAGCGCGAGCGCCGTTTCGTCGAGTGGCTCCCCGAGCACCTCGGCCAGGTGGGCCGCCAGGGCCGGCTGGGAACGCTCGAAGCGCTCGAACGCTTCGTCGAGCTGGGCGCGCGCCTCCTCGTCGTCCTCCGCGAGGCTCTCACGCACGCTCTGGAGCGCGTGAGCCGGGACCGTTGCGTACGCGGGAACGGGGCGAATGGCCGTGCGACGAACCCACAAGATGCTCTGAACCTAGCACGCCCGCTCGACGCCACGCGCGCTCGGCGTGCCCTCTTGTCGTCTCGTTCTCGATTTTCCTCGAAGCCAGCGTAGGCTCCGCCCCGACTTGACCGAAATAGCTCAGGAAAACTCGCCGAACCCCCCGGGCAAATTTCCCCGTGCGGCGCGCCGTGCGTTGCCCGCCATCGCGGCGCTACTCGTGATCGCTGGGGCGCTGTTCTTACCCTGGTTCGATGCGCGGAGCGCCGGGCCGGAACGCGTGCTCGGCGGCGTGACACTCGCGGGAGTGAGCATCGCGCGCCACTCGCGCGCCGAGCTCGATGCGGACATCGCGGCATACGCGCGCTCGCTCGCGGCGCGCAAGCTTGCGGTCACGCTCGCGGGGAAGCGCTTCGAGCTCGCAGCGAAGGACATCGGCCTTGCCGTGGACGTGGCGCGGACACGCGCGCTGGCGCTCGCGGTGGGGCGCGAAGGCGGTTTCGGCACGCGCGTTCTCGGCTATTGGCGGCGGCGGAGCACGTCCGTCGACGTGCGAGGCCTCGCGCTCCTCGACGGCAGTTTACTCGGAGAGCGCGTCGAAGGTTGGGAAGCCGCCGCGCTCGCCGATCGGCCGTTCGCGGGCGGGATCGCGGTGACGAACGGTGAGGTGCAGGAGCTCGCGCCGAAGGCGGGGCGCCGCGTCGCGCTCGCTTCGGCGCAAGCTGGGTTGCTCGCGGTGTTCGTCGCGCCCGCGCCGAGCGACGTGAACCTGATGCTCGAGACGGCGCCGGCGCCGCTGCCCGCGGACGCGGCGCACGCCGCCGCGGTCGAAGCGCGCGCCTTGCTCGTCGCGCCGCTCACGTTGCGCTCGAGCGACCCGGTCGCGTCGGTGACGCTCTCGCCCGCGGAGCTCGGCCCGGTGCTCACGACCGCGCGCACGGACACCGGCATTGCTCTCGCGCTGTCGTCCGAGCCGCTCGGCAAGCTCCTCGAGAACGTGCGGAAGAGCGTGGAGGCGGAGCCGCTCAACGCGAAATTCGCGGTGTCGCCGGCGGGTGTCGTCAGTGTCGTGCCGAGCCGCCCAGGGGTGCGCATCGAGTTCGAGCGGGTGCCCGACGCGCTGCGTGCCGCGGCGCAAAATCCGGAGCACGTCGCCGACTTGCCGATCGCGCGCCGGCCCGAGCCGACGCTCACGACGGCGCAGGCCGAAGCGCTCGGCGTGCGGGGTCTCGTGAGCTCGTTCACGACGCGCCACCCGTGCTGCCAGCCGCGCGTCTCGAACATTCATCGCATTGCCGACATTCTCGACGGCACCGTCGTCCAGCCAGGCGAAACCGTGTCCGTGAACGCGCTGGTCGGCCCGCGCACGCTCAAGGCCGGCTTCGTCCCCGCGCCGACCATCGAGGAAGGCGAAATGGTCGACAGCATCGGCGGCGGCATCAGCCAGTTCGCGACGACGTTCTTCAACGCGCTTTTCCACGGCGGCTACGACATCATCGAGCGCCAGCCGCACACGTACTGGTTCCCGCGCTACCCCATGGGCCACGAAGCGACGCTCTCGTGGCCGAAGCCCGACATCATTTTCAGGAACGACACCGCGGCCGGCCTCCTCATCAAGACGTCCTACACGGACACCTCGATCACGGTGAAGCTCTACGGCGACAACGGCGGCCGCAAGGTGACCGCCAAAGTCTCCGAGCGCCAAAACATCGTGCCCGCGCCGCTCGAAATCATCCCGAACCCGCACGTGACCCCCGACGAAGAGCACGTGAAAGAGCCCGGCAGCATCGGCTGGTCCGTCATCGTCTCGCGCCTGCTCACGTTCCCCGACGGCACCAAGAAGGAAGAGAAACGGCGCGTGACGTACAAGTCACGCCCGCGCCGCATCGAGATCCATCCGTGTCGCATCCCGGAAGGGGAGAAGGGCTACACGGGACAGCCGTGTCCGGTGCCGGCGAATACGGAGGCGGAGGGCGCGGCGGAGACGGCGAATCCTTAGAGCTCAGCAATGGGCACACTGACCTAGACAGATCTTTTCATGGTCAGTGCGCTGCTTTGTTCTGCAGCGAATCTCCTCGTCTCGACTGAGCTGGCGCTTCGGATCGCTGCGACGCGTCACGGGCGCGTGGTGACGGAAGGACCAGCCGGCCGGGATCCGCTCCGCTCTGAACATTCTTTCGCGATCCTTGATCCCGGCCTGGGGTTCCGGGAATCCCTGAGCAGCCTGAAAGCCCGGCGGTCTTCCTCGGAAGGCCCCGTGACATTCAGCCGAAGGCCCGTTCATGGCCCCGCTCCGGGGGTCGAAGGGCTCGATCCGCCTGAACAGTGCTAAGAGAACGTTCTTTCTCCACTTCGCCAGCTCTCGGTTTCGCGCTCGGTTTTGAACGCAAAACGAGAGGATCCACGCCGCTTCCCATGCGCTAAGGTCCGCGCCTCGCAGGAAGCGTCGAGGAGCCACGACGTGGGGCTCGCTCGGCGTCCAAGTCCGGCTTGCCTTTTAGTTTTGATGACCATCGCCCGAAGGAGTTCCCGTTCATGACTCGGTCCGTTTTTAAGCCGTCAGCTGCGTTCACGTCGGCATTGGGGTTGTTGGTAGTCGCCTCCGCTTGCGGTCACTCGAGCGAGATTCTGGACGCCTACGAGAAGTCCAAGAAGAACCCGGTCACGAGCTCGGGCGGCACGGGCAATACAGGTGCGGGCGCCACGGGCGGCACGAGCACTGGCGGTACCGGCACTGGCGGTACGGGCAACATGAGCAGCGGCGGCACGGGCATGGTGGGCCCGCAATACGACTGCAACATGGTCGGCTCGCAGCAGTTCGATCCGGACCACATGCAGGCGTACAGCGTGGATCCGGCTGACCAAAAGGCGGCGGATGACGCCTTGGCGGCCATGTCGCAACTGGCCGACCAGGCCACGCAGATGCTCGGTATTCCCACCGGAGCCGGTACGGACTTCCAGGACATCGAGCGCAGCCCCGACGCGAACGTCTCGGGTCTGGGTTTGATCCGCGGCTACAACTACCGCGACGCCGGCCGCGGCGTGAACCTGGACGCAGGGCAGCCGAACAACCGCGCGACCGACGGCAACAACTACGCGACCGCGTTCCCCGCGCCGTCGATCCGCGCTGCGTCCTGGGACATGGACCTCGAGAAGCGCGTGGGCGAGGCGGCCGGCGACGAGACGGCGGCGTCGCTCAACAACATGCTGCTCGCCCCCTGCATGAACATCATTCGCCACCCGTACTGGGGTCGCACGCAGGAGACGTACGGCGAGGACAGCTACCACATCGGTCGCATGGCTTCGGCGTTCACCGTCGGCTTGCAGGAGTACGTCACCGGCTGCGCGAAGCACTTTGCCGCGAACAACATCGAGCTCAATCGATCGACGAACAACGCGATCATGAACGAGCAGACGCTGCGTGAAATCTACGGGCGTCATTTCGAGATGGTCGTTCAGGATGCCGGCGTCGGCTGCATCATGGCGTCGTACAACGAGATCAACGACGTCAAGAGCACGGAGAACCGCCACCTCCTTCGTGACATCCTCAAAGCACCCGTCGATGAGAAACAGGGCGGCTTCGGCTTTCAGGGTCTCGTGATTTCCGACTGGTGGGCGATGCCGGGATACAACAGCATCCCTGACACCTCGCAAATCCAACCGAACGTCAACGCGGCGTTGGAAGCAGGCCTCGACATCGAGGTGCCCTGGCAGCTCTACTACTCACAGACTTCGCTCACGTCGGTCCCCGATGCAGACAAGCCGCTCATCAAGGACGCGGCGCATCGCGTTCTCACGCAGAAGTACCGTTTCAAGTCGGCGACGGGAAGCGCGTCCGATCCGGCAAGCAGGTGGAGCATCAAGGCGCCGACGGCAAAGCTCAGTGGCGCGTCGATTGATCCCACCTCCGTTATGGATCACATGGACCTCGCGGAAGAGGTCGAGATCAAGTCGGCGGTGCTGCTGAGTAACGGCGTCCCGCCGGCCGCCGGCATGCCCGCCACGCCCGTGCTGCCACTGAAGGGCGCGACGAACATCGCCGTCATCGGCCCGGACGCGGACATCAACCTGGCGCTCTCCTCGGTACCGCGGACCTGTGGTCCTACCGGTCGGAGCTGCACCTTCCACTTCTCGACCGACGCGAACATCGGTGATCGCGGCTCGAGTCGCGTCAACGCCGATCCGGCGCTCTCGATTGGCCCCGTCGACGGTGTGAAGGCGGTCGCACCGATGGGGACGAACGTGATTCCAGGCAACACGCCCGACGCGGCCGCGAATGCCGACGCCATCATCGTCGTCGTCGGTTACACGGCTAACGACGAAGGCGAGGAATACGCCATCATCGCAGGCGGCGACCGCGCGACGCTCAATTTGCCGGCGTACAACGGCGGCAATCAGAACGACTTCGTCAATGCCGCTCTGAACCTGATGAAGCCGACGATCATCGTCGTCAATTCGGGCTCGATCTTCAACCTGCCGTGGCTCAACCATCAGAACCACAACCAGGCGACGATCTGGGCCGGCTACGGCGGTATGCGCACCGGTAAGGCGATTGCCCGCCTCATCTTCAGCCCGAACCACGAGAACTTCTCGGGCAAGGTACCGCTGGCGTGGCCGACGCAGGACGAGCTCGATCGCGTCGATCCGGCGACGGGTAAGAAGTACCTGGCGTTCAAGGACAGCGAGACCGATCCGAAAACGGTGATGGGCTACTTCTTCGGCTATCGCGAGTACGACCGCCGTAAGGCAGCCGGCCTGAATCCCCAGATGCTGTTCCCCTTCGGTTACGGCCTCAGCTACTCGACGTTCTCCTACGCGAACCTGCAGCTCCCGTGCTCTGCGGGGGGCGCGTCGAAAGATGGCATCGTCGATGTGAAGGTCGACATCACGAACACGTCGCAGGTCGACGGCGACGAAATCGCGATGCTGTTCGTGAAGCCGCCGGCGAAACCGCAGGGAATCACCGGCGACCGCCCGTTCAAGGAGCTCAAGAGCTTCAAGAAGGTCCACATCGCTGCGGGCGCTACGGCCATGGGCGTCGAGCTCCCGGTGCGCATCCGCGATCTGCGTCGCTGGGAAGGCGACGACAAGACTGGCCATTGGACGATTGACAGCGGCGACTACACGATCGAAGTGGGCAAGAACGCTGACGATGCGGACGCGAACACGATGATGCAAGGCAAGCTCACGGTTCAGGGCTACTGAGCAAGACCGAGACACCCAGCGCGAAATCGGAAATACGCACCAATGACTTCTCGACGAAATGGTTTGGGGCTCGGGTTAGCCCTGTCTCTCGGTTCGTTCTGCTTTGGCTTCAGCGCCCCGGCGCTCGCTCAGGACGACGCTCCACCGGTTGCTCCCGCGAGTGACGACACCGCCAAGCCGGCCGAAGCGCCCGCAGGCGCTCCGGCAGTGGAGCCGGCGAAGGAACCGGCCAAGGTTGCGGCAGAAGTGACGCCGCCGGAGCCGCTGCCTTCTCCCACGCAGTCGACGGCATCGGGCACGAGCCCCGAACGCGAGAAAACGGTTGCGTTCGTCGGACTCGAAGAGCTCCCCGGCTCGGCGTACCCGAGCGCCGAAGTACGCGGCCTCAAGTACGGCTCGCTGTGGCTGACGTTCCACGGCCAGCAGTGGCCGTACATGCCGCTGATCGAGGGTGGACCGGGCATGCGTATCGGCGTGTCCGGCTCGATCTGGAACGACTTCAGCAACACGCACATCTCGATTGACAAGAAGCTCGCCGGCGGCGGCAACGCGCTGAACGACCGCAACCGGTGGACGACGCAGACCCGCGGCGTGCTCCGCTTCACGCCGACGTACAACGCCAAGGACGGCTGGTTCGCCCAAGGCAACGCCGAGCTCGTGCTGCACGGCGACAACACCGCGGATCCGATCACCAAGGTGCTCAGCACCACGGACGACCTCTGGGTCCGCGCCGGCAAGTGGAACCTCTTCGACGTGACCGTCGGTCGTTTCCAGGGCTGGGAAATCGCGAACCACTACGGCATGGCGCTCGACCAGAACACGCTCGAGCGTGCCGGCGCCGTGATCCTCGGTTCCTCGCTCCCGACACCTTCGGACGGTTACGGTCTCACCTACTTCTGGGACCGGCAGGACTACACCCTCGGTGGTTGGGCAGCCCACATCTATCCGACCAAGTTCCTGCGCGGCGAGCTCATGGGCCACTTCGGCGCCGGCAACAATCAGAACGTGGGCACCGCCTATCAGACGGACATCCGTCCGTCGGCCATCTTCGACATCGGCTATGTGAAGCTCAAGGCCGGCTGGGAATACGGTAAGTCGATTCCGCAGGACAAGACGCTCCACGTGCGTGACTCGCGGAATGGCTACGGTTTTGCGGCGCAGTTCGTGTTCGCGCCGTACGTCGAATTCGGCGGCAGCATTGCGCGCGGCTTCGAGGACGTTTTGGACAAGGACGGCCAGGCTGATCTCAACAACAGCAACACCGTCCAGACGTTCGGCGGATTCATCAACGGCAGCCCGGGCTGGGAGCCCCTCGTGCTCGGCCTCGGCGCGTTCCAAAACCACCGCGAGGACTTTCGCTACGACGGTCGCGTCGGCCCGCATCAGGGCAAAGTCGACACCAACGATCAAACGCAGATCTTCGGAGCGGTCCAGTACACGTTCTGGTCGCAGCTTTACGTGAAGTTCGTGCTCGCGCACGCGCAAAACCACGTCGAGGATTTCGGCGCCGGCACCTATACGAACAAGTCGATGAGCGGACGCCTCCGCGTCATGTTCTTGTTCTGAGAGCGAGCGGCAACGGCCGCGCGCAACGTGCCTCGGGCCGCTTCCGCATGTCGGAACGCGGCCCGATGTTTTTTGTTCAGGGAGCGTCTAAGCGAGCGCGACGCCGAGCGCGCCGCAGACGCGCTTCACGGATCGATCAGCCGTGTGGAGGCGAGCTCCCGCCTTGGCCGCTGCGAGGATGATCTGTGTGTCGGCCCAGCCGACGCCCGAGCCAGCGAACGAACGCGCGTGGCGCTCGATGAACGAGCGCGTCTCCTCTGCGTTCGGGCTCGGAATGCGCGGCAACGCGGCGAGGTCCTTGGCGAAGTCTCTCGGCAGCCCTGAACCGAGCCTGAGCTCTCCGAGCACCACGTCGCAGGTACGGACGCGCTGCTCCAACAGGAACTTGACGAGCCGAGCGTCCCTTCGCTTGAGGTGCGCGACCCACGCGTTCGTATCGGCGAGTATCACGGTCGCTTCCACGCCGAGCGCTTGGCGCGGCGTGCTCTCGGCGCCTTGCCCCCGAGTGCGGCCAACCGTTCGGCGGCATCGCGTGCGAGCAGGGCGCGTAGACCGTCCTCGACGAGCGCCGTCTTCGTCACGCCGGGGTGCGCTGCGGTCACCTCCGTCAGCAGCGCTTCGTCGATGTTCATGGTCATACGAACCGTATGCATCCGTTCATACTAATTGTATGCATCGAAGGGTCAAGACCGTAGGCCCGGCGGGGAGCCTCGGCGGCATGGTGTCCGCGCTCTGGATGCGGTAGCTCTCGCGTGGTGGTGCGTCCCGGTCTGCGTGTACTCGGAGGGCTCCTCTGTGCGGCGGCGGTCGCTTCGGAGAGCTCGAGCGCACGTGCTGAGCCCCTAACAGCGCCGCCGTCGAGCCTCGAGCACATCGCGCTCGTCTACACCGCGCCCGCGGAGTGTCCCAGCGCCGGCACCTTTCACGACGAGGTGCGCTCGCGTGTGACTGGCGATTGGGAGGCCGCACCGGGGGAGCTCGCGCGGCGGATCACGATCACCGTCGTGCGGCGTGAGGAACGCTACGTCGCGGCCATCGAATTCACGAATCCGCAGGGCCAAAATGTGACCCGCAGCGTGGCCGGCGCACAGTGTGAGGTCGTCGTGAACGGCATCGCGCTCGTGACGGCACTCGCCATCGAATCGCGCGTCGAAGAGGCGCTGCAGCAGAGCGAGCCGGCACCGGAAGCCGCGCCCACGCCGGCGACTGCGCCTGTCGCCGCACCAGCGCCCGCCGCCGCACCCGCACCGTCAGTCGTGCATGCGCCTGCGGCAACACCCGCTCGCGCGAAGACGCCGCCCCGCGCGAACGACGCGGTGCATCTCCGTTTCGGCGCCGCCTCCGTGACCTCGACGGGAGTCGGCCCTGACGCCGCCTTTGGGCCCGCGCTGTTTGCCACCGTCGAGTTCGCGGGACCCCGCCTCGGTCTCTCGGGCGCTGCGCTCTGGTCCGGTCTCGTGCACACGGGCGGCGTTCCGGCGCGCTTTCAGCGACTCAGTGCGCGCGCCGAAGGTTGCCCCCTCGCGCTCGGCACGCGCTCGCTGTCGTTCGAGCCGTGTGCGTCCATGGAGCTCGGCTCGCTGCACGGGCAAGGCAACAGCACCGCGGACGTCGTGGGGACGAAGGGTGGCTCGTCGCTCTGGGCGGCACCGGGCCTCATCGCGCGCTTGCTCGGCAGCATCGAGCCGGTCGTCGTGGTGCTCGAGCTCGACGGCGCGGTGCCGCTCTCTCGACAGCGCTTCGGTGTGGTGACGGACGGTAAAGCAGAGCCGTCGTTCAGAGTTCCGCCGGTGGTCTTCGGCGGGGCGCTCGGCGCGGGTGTCCGGCTCTAGGGCCGGGGCTGTGGCGACGGGGGCTGGAACCAGGCAGCGCGTCCTGCGGCGATTTGTCGATCCAGATGCTCGGGGCGGGGGATGGGCGCATGGTGTCAGTTGGAACGGCCATGGCCCCCGTGACGGCTCTCACGACGCCCTTCGCCGTGGACGCGAGTCGAAAAGAGGAGTTCGTTCGCGGCTACTACGCGTTCGTGTGGCGCGTGCTGCGGCGTGCCGGGCTTTCACCCGCAGACGCCGATGACGGAGCGCAACGCGTGTTCTTGATCGCCACGGATCGGCTCGGCGATATCGCGCAGGGTTCGGAGCGCGCGTTTCTGTTTCGAACGGCGGCTTACGTCGCTTCCAAGGCCCATCGCTCGCACCGGCGCCGGCCGGAGGCGCTGGGTTTGGACGAAGGCGAGCTGGTCGACGAGGCGCCCTCCGCGGACGAGCTCCTCGATCAACGCCGGGCGCGCGCGCTGTTGGATCGCATCCTCGCCGAGTTGCCACCCGAGCTCGCTGCCATTTTCGTCCTCTTCGACATCGAGGGTCTGAAGAAAAACGAGGTGGCCGAAGCGCTTGGCATTCCGCCCGGCACGGTTGCCTCGCGACTCAAGCGTGCCCGCGAGGAAATCGAAGCGAGGGTCGTCCGTTACCGCGCGCGCACGCGCCGCACCGGAGTCATGCGATGAGCGAGCCCAAACGCTGGATCGACGAAGGGCCGCCCGCAGCGGTCGAGCACTTGCTCGAGGCGGCGAGCGCCGAACGCCCACCGGAAGCCTCGCTCTCGCGCGCGCTGACGGCGCTGGGCCTTGGTGTGGGCGCGACGGGAGCGGCGACGACGGCAGGTGCCGCGACCGCAGCCGCGACGACGGCGGGCGCGGCGGCGTCAAACGCAACGGCCGGCGCCGTGGGCGTGGTTGCGGCCGGCAAGGTGACCGGCGCGGTCGTGACGAGTGCGCTCGTGAAGTGGGTGTTCGTCGGCGGCGCGCTCGTTGCCGCGAGCGTGGGTGGAACCGCGCTGGTGAAGCGCGCCGCAGTGAACGACGGGGCCGAGCGCGCGCAGGTAACAACGGCGGTTCCCAGCGCGGCGACGCCTGGAGTGACGGTGCCGAGCAGGCTGAAAGCGGTGCCGAGCGCGGCCGAAACGGCGCCGAACGCGGTTGAAACGTCGCCGAACGGTGCGAACGGTGCGAACGGCGCGAGTCCGTCGCCGCCTCTCGCGTCCAGCGTCGCGAACCCATCGAACGCGTCTTCGCATGCGAGCGTTCGCGCGGCGCACCGCGCGTTCGCGGCGCCGGCTGCGCCGGTGAGCGAAGAGGCGGCGCCCATGGATGCCGAGCGTCTCGCTGAGGAAGTGGCGCTCGTCGATCGAGCGCGCAGCGCGCTTGCACGCGGCGACGCGCAGGCGACGCTCAGCGCGCTCGACGACTACGACACGCATTTCAGCCCGCGCAAGTTCGCGCCCGAAGCGCTGTACCTGCGCATGGAAGCCCTGCTCCGGCTGGGTCAGACGAGCGCGGCGCGCGCCGTCGCCGAACAGCTCGCGGCGAGGTATCCGTCGAGCCCGAACGCTGCGCGCGCGCGTCAGGTGCTGGGCGTGTCGAATCCCTGATCCGGATTCGCACGACAGGGGATAGGCGGGTCAGATTGGGCTTTTGAACGCTGGGAGGCGAGCATGAGGTTTTTCGGTATTGCGGTGCCCTTCGGGGTATTGGTTTTGGCGGCGGGGTGCAGCGGCAGCTTCACGGAAATCGGGCAGGGGACCGGCCAAGCTGGCATGGGCGCCGCAGCAGGACGCGGCTCGGGTGGAAGCGGCGGGCTCGGCATGGGCGGTACGGACGCTTCAGGTGGGAGCGGCGCTGACGGCGGCAAGGGTGGTGGCTCGGGCACCGGTGGGACCGGCGGCAAAGGTGGCGGCTCCGGCAAAGGCGGCGGTTCCGGAACGGGCGGCGGCTCTGGCACCGGGGGTGGCTCCGGCAGAGGAGGCGGCTCAGGCACCGGGGGTGCTTCCGGCACGGGCGGTGGCTCCGGCAGCGGCGGTAGCTCCGGCATGCGCGGCTACGAGCCGTGCGCCGGCAAGGACTGCGGATTCACGTGCACGTTGTGCGATCCGAATGACTCGACCTGCGTCAACGACGACCTGGTTCGGCGTTGCGATTCGAACGGCTCCTGCAGCGCAGCCGAGACCATTTGTCCGAGCCCCGGCACGTGCACGACGTCGCAGGACTGCGCCATCACGGGTGAACTCACGGTGACACCTTGTCCGGACGGCAGCACTGCGCCCACTCAATACGAGTGCATCAAGGGACAGTGCTCGTACGTGTTTCCAGGGTGCCCCGGCGCGTGCCGGACCGACGCCGATTGTCCGGTAGCGGCCGTCGCCTGCCAGCAGTGTCCCGATGGCTCGAGCGCGTGCCCGTATTCGGGTTGCGACAACGGCATGTGCAAGAGCGGCATCGCCACGTGCTCGTCGAGCGACGGCTGCCAAGGGAAATCATGCGGTGACACCTGCACGGCGCCTTGCACCGGTGGCCCGGGCAACTGCGTCGCTCCGGCCGCGTACTGCGACGCGAACCTCACGTGCCAGGTCGGCAGCGCGCCCGTGTGCGCGAAGACGGCGTGCACGACCGACTCTGATTGTGGCTCAGGTTACATTTGCGTCGATCAGGTCGGCGGTGCCGGTAACCCTGCGGGCCGCGAATGCGCCCGGCAGCTCGCGTGTCCTTCCCTCGCTAATCCGTGCGCGTGCGTTCAAGACGAAGGCACCTGCACTTGGCTGGACGGGTCGCCCGGCTATTGCCAGTGCGACAACGGCATTCGCTGAGCGCTTCGTAGCCCTCCTCGTTCCTTGCTCCAGGCCTGGGCGCATGGGATACGTACGACCGGTTGGGTCGAGGAATGAGGAGGGCGCTTCAGAGAACCTTCGAGCTTGCGACTGCCGTCATCGCCGTGGTGTTGACTGCGGGTTGCGGAGAGAGTCGTAAGGATCGAAGCAGCGTGATGGGCAGTGGCGGGGCGGACGCTGTGCTCGGTTCGGGCGGCGCCACAACGGGGGGAAGGGCCGGGGCCGGCGGCAACGCGCCGGATGTAGTCGCTGGCGCCGGCATGCCCGGCGGTGGTCACGGAGCCGGGGGTGCGCGCAGCGACGCAGGCGACGCCGCCAAGGGCGAGGCGGGGACGCCGTCCGGTGCGAGCGGGACAGTTGCGGCTAGCGGTGCCGGTGGGAGCGGTGACGGCCGCGGCGGCACGGCATTCGGTGCGGGCGGCGGAATGAGCGCGGGCGGCGGACTCGGTGGGATGAGGGCGCTTGGCGGCAACGGTGACGTGGCCGGGAGCGGCAGCAGTGCGATGCCGCCGTACGTCCCGTGCGACGGTAAGAAGTGCGGAGAGAAGTGCTCCTTCTGCCCTCCGGGTGCGACCGGGTGCACGCTCGACAAAAACCCGCTGTTTTGTGACGATTTCGGCACGTGCGCGGGGGGCTACGTCAACTGCGTTCAAAACACGCCGGCATGCACGACCAAAGAGGACTGCGCGATCACGGCGAGCTTGAGTTGCGCCGACGGCACGACCAGGACCGCCGAGTACTATTGTTCGGGCTCACACTGCCTCTACGAATTTGCAGGTTGCCAAGGCTCCTGCCGGAACGACTCCGATTGCGACACCGGAATCACGGGCTGCGGGGAGTGCCTCTACGGTGGATATGCGTGCCCGTTCGCGCATTGTAACAACGGAGTGTGCAGCAGCAGCGGACAAGGCCAGTGCCCGAGTGACGACAGCTGCAAGCGGAAAGCATGTGGGGACCCGTGCACGCCGCTGTGCGACCCGTCGGTCGACAATTGCGATCCGGGACCGGCGTACTGCGACGCCAACCTCGCTTGCCATTACAGCAGTCCGCCCGTCTGTGGCGCCTGCACGACCGACGCGGATTGCGGCCCCGGACACCTGTGCATCCTGCAGGTCGGCGCTCCTTACCCGAACCAATTTCATTGTGCCGTCAGCGACAATCCGTGCGGCTCGGTCGACAAGTGCTCCTGCATTCAGCACGAGGGTTCGTGCGGCTGGAAGGGCGATACGGCCGGCTATTGCGCCTGCGATACCGGCCAGCGACTCACTGCTTCGCAGTGATTGCGGCGCGCCGCTTCACACGTCGTTGACGCTGGCGCGAAACGCCGTGCCCGCGCCGGCGACCGTGTACGCGCCGCCGAGCGCCGGCACGAAGACGGACGCGCCGGCCGCGAGGGTGACGCTTTCGTTCGCGCGCCGCAGCACGAGCTCACCGCGCGTGACGACGACGAGCTCCGGGCCGCTCACCGCGTCCACGACGAGCTCTCCGGTCGCGAGCTCGAGCCGTGAGAGCTCGAATTCACGCGCGGGCGTGACGTAGCGCACGATCGCGCCGCGCGTCTCCGTCGCGACGAGGCGCACCGGTTCGGCGTGAAAGTCGAGCACCTTGAGCAATTCGGCCGCATCGACGTGCTTCGGCGTGAGACCGCCGCGCAGCACGTTGTCGGAGCTCGCCATGATTTCCACACCGGTGCCCTCGAGGTACGCGTGAAGATTGCCGGCCGGCAGGTACACGGCCTCGCCCGGTTCGAGCACGACGAGGTTCAGCGCGAGCGCGAGCACGATGCCCGCGTCGCCGGGATAGAGCTCGCCGAGGCGCACGCCCCAGGCGAGCTCCGCGGCAAAATCGGAGCCGGCCTCGCGGCGAGCGCGGCAAGCCGCGAGCGTCGTTTCGGCGAGCTCACGCTGCGCTTCTGCCGGCGAACCCGTGACGAGCTCGAACAGCGCGTGGAGCGCGACGGGTGCAGGCTCGTGGCGGAGCGCATGAAGCGTGGGCGCGAGATCCGGCACGCCGAGCGCGGCGAAGAGGTGCACGGTGTCACGCGTGGGTCGGAAGCCGACCAGCGCCGAGAACGGCGTGAGGGCGCAGAGGAGCTCGGGCTTGTGGTGCGGATCTTTGTAGCTGCGCGTCGGTGAAGCGAGCGGCACGCCTGCCGCCTCTTCGCGTTCGTAGCCGGCTCGCGCTTGCGCTTCGCTCGGGTGCGCTTGGAGCGACAGCGGCTCCGCCGCGGCAAGGAGCTTCATCAAGAACGGCAGCTTGCCGTAGCTGTTCGCGACGCGTTCGCCGAGCATGGTCTCGGGAGCGCTCGCGATGAGCTCGAGCAGGGTCGGCCCCCTTGCGCTTTCGACGCGCGAGCACGCGAGCGGATGCGCGCCCATCCAGAGCTCGGCTTCGGGCAACGCGCTCGGTGCGGCCACACCGCGCAGCTCGGCGAGGGCATGGTGTGAGCCCCACGCGTAGTTCTGGATGCGATTTTCGAGCACGAAGAGCGCGGTCACGGAGTCGCCTTCTCACTAGCGCTCTGCGGCGGAAAAATCAGCGTGAAAGAGCTCTTACCCGTGCTGTAAAGGAGCGTGTCGCCCCGCGACTGCGCCGGGTCGTAGTGGGAAAACCAAGGGAGGTCCGTCCAGGGAGCTTCTTTCTGGATGAGCTCGGGCACGATGAGATCGATTTCGACGTAGCTACCGCCAGCGTGCTCGGCAACCGCGGGCCCGAAGCTCCAGGGGGCGTGTGCGGGGGTCGGCGTGAGGTCGTTGTGGACGAGGCCGCCGTAAATCATGATTGCGTGTTCGGGCGCTTGGTGGTCGAGAAATTCGAACACCTCGCGCTCCGTGACGCGCGCGATGAGACGGAGCAACGCGTCCACGTCGTTCTGGGAGGCAAGCACGCCCTCGAGCTCCTCGCACGTGGGGAAGAGCGGCTCGATTTTCATGCCGAGCTTCTTCGCGTCGAAGCCGAGCTCCAGAAACTCGCTCTGGTTCGTCTCGCGCTGCGGCTGCGTGATGGGCTTGGTGCGCTCGACCACGGCTTGCTCTTCCTGTGGTTTGCAGCGCCGGCCCGGATCGAGGAGCTCGAGCACGACGCCGGTGACGCGCGGCGCGAGCGCGGGCAAGAGGTCGCGCGCGAAGCGGCGCGTCGCGGAGTCGACGCCTTCCAGCGCCTTCTGCGCGTGCGCTTCCCCCACGGCCACCACGCGCGGCGAGCTCGCGAGCGCATGCTCGAATGCCAGGCGCGGCGTTGCGAACGCGAGACAATCGAGGTCACCGCAGTGCCGACCGGGTGGCGTGACGGCGGTCGGTGCGGCGGAGCTCAGCGGGGCGGACGGCGTTTGCCGCGGCGCGGGCAGGGACGGGGCTCGTCCCTGCGCCGGGACGGAGGGCGCAGGAGGGCCGCCGCACGCGCTGGCGACGGCTGCCAGCAGCGCGGCTTCAAACGAGCGCAAAAGCACGGCTCACAGAGGTTACCACGGCGACGGGTTCGACCCCGGGGCGCGCGGTTGCCTTGGCGCGGCGCTTGTGCTTTCTGACGCGCCTCGATGAAGAGCAAAGCCGTTCCACGGCGGCCGGCGTGGCCGCGCGTGCCCCGCCCCCGAGCGGGCGTGGACGGACGCGGTCATCTCCTCGTCGCAGAGTACGTCGATGCGCGCGCCCGCGCGAAGATCCTCGCGTTCCTCGAGGGGCTCCGGCCGATCTGGGAGTATCGCTTCCCGCTCGATCGTCCGCCGCCGCGCGGCGAAGCGCAGCGCCGCTTGCTTCGACCCGTCTACTGGCTCGGCAATTGGCAATTCGCGTGCCTCGATTACTACCGCCCGCCCAAGGGCGTGCACGAGCGCTGCGTGACGGCCGAGCCGTTCCCGCGCGTCCTCGCCGACATCGTGCGTGACGTGGAAGCGCGCGCCCGTCGCGCCTTCCCGCGCGAGTACGTGCCGCGCGGCTGGCACCTCAATACGTGCCTCGTGAATTTTTACGGGGATCGGCTTGAGGACGGCCGCTGGATCGACTCGGCGCGCGTGGGTGAGCACCGCGATTTCGAACCGGGGCCCGTGGCGTCACTGTCGCTCGGCGAGCGGGCGCTGTTCCAGTTCGTGCCGCGCCGGCGCGAGGGCGAGAAGGCCGCTCCCGTGCTCACGCAGTGGCTCGACGACGGCGCGCTCCAGCTCTTCGGCGGCCCGCTCTACAAGGATCGGCTGCTCCACCGCATTCAGCGCGTCGACGAGCGCGCGGGTGCGCGCTTGCCGCCCGCGATCGAAGGGTTTCGCACGCGCCGCGTGAATTTCACGTTCCGCTACGTGCCGGACGAGCACGTGACTCCGTTCGAACGGCTTTCGGAGCGCGCGCGCGAGGACGTCAGAGCTTACGTCGCGGAGCTCGCGCAAAGCTCACCGTTCTTCGCGCGTGCCCTCGCCGCGGCTCCGCTTTGAGCCACGCGCGTCAGCGCCGATCGGCCGCGTGCGTCTCGACCTCGCGCACCTGTCCCGCGATGACGTAGCCGTCCGTCGTGCCCCACTCCACGCGATCCAGCCCGCCGTGCCGCTCGAGCACGTAGATCTCCGCGCCTTCGGGCACCACGTTGCTCTCACCGCTCGCAGGCGTCGCGAGCGGGCGACCCGCGTCGTCGAGCAAGCGCGCTTCGGACACCACGACGACGGCGAGGGTGGAGGTGCGGCGGAAGTGGCGCGCCCCGAGCGCGAGTCCGCCGCCGACACACAAGAGGAGCGCCCCGATGCCGGCGGCGAGCGCGCCGGGCACCTCCGTCGTCGTGCGTTTGACGAAGAGCCTCAGCGCGAGCCCCCACGCGAGGCTGGCCGAACCGAGCGCCGCGAGGGCGCCCCAGGCTTGTTCCGGCAAGAGGCCGGCAATGGCGCGCGAGAGCCGCGGGCGCGCGACGAGCGGCGAGCCCCCGGTGCGCGCCCGCCGGCGGCCGATCTCGGAGCGCACGGCGTCGAGCGCACCCTCCGCTTCGTGGTCGGCGGGGCGCAGTGCGAGTGTTTCGGCGAGAGCGGCGGCGGCGCGTCCGAGATCGCCCGGTTGTTTTTGGGCTGAACGGGCGCGTCCGATGTAAGCGGCCGCGCGATCGAAGCTCGCGTCCGGATGCGCGAACCCGCGATCGGCCAGGAGTTCGAAGTGGTCGATCGCGTCGCCGTAGGCACCGCGCTCGAGGGCGGCGACGGCGGTGTCGAACTCCTCGTTCGGCGCGGCCGCGAACGCCGGCCGCGCCAATGCGGCACCGGCGATGACCGCTGCAAGCAGCACGCAAAACCAACCGAAGAGCCGCACGCTCAGGCACTCCGGCGCTTGCGCGACAGTTCGCCGAGCAGCCCGCGCGCGCGCGAAACGAGCTCCTTCGGCTGGAGCTCGCCGGATTTGCCCGTGAAGCGCGCCGACTCGCACGCGTCGAGGAGCTCGAGTGTCTGCGTGATGGTCGCCGCCTCGACGCCGGCGCCGCCGAGCGCCAGCTTGAGGTCGTCCTTGAGCAACGCGCGCGCGCGAATGCCCGTGCCCGCTTCGATCGCCAGGAAGAGCGCACGCTCGACGGCAGCCGCCGTCTTCGCGATCTCCGAGCCGCGAGCGGCCGCCTCCGCCGCCTTGAGCGAGTCCTGGGCGAGCCTGAGCGGGCTCGAGCGCAAGGTGCTGCGCGAACGTCGAAGCCGCGCACCGAGCTCGACGCCCGCGCCGCTCAGCGCCACGGCGAGCGGCGCGCCGAGCAGGAGGTACCAAAAGCGCAGCCCGTCGGTGAACGGCGCGTTGGCACCGGCGTAGGCGGTGAGTGTGTGGCGCGGCTTGAGGGCCAGTGGATCCCCGAAGTCGCCGTTGGCGCTCGCGGCGGCGCTCGCCGTCGCGCTCGGCGCGGCTTTGGGGTTCGGCGCGACGTCGACCTTGCCGAGCGCCGCGCGGGCCGTCGCGTAGGCGCGCTTGCGCGGATCCCAATAGGGCAGCGTGAGCTCGCCGAGATCCACGGCGCCCGCGTCGTGCATCTTCACGATGTAGGTGAACGCGCGGAAGCCGCGGACGGTTCCGTGTTCGTTGTTCACCTCGTCCACGTGCGTGGGGTCGAGCCATTCGACGCCGCGCTGCTCCGGCACGTGGAGCGCCGTCGGGATGCTGCCCGTGCCCGAGAGCTTCGCGACGACGCTCACGGCGTCACCCGCGGTGACCTTACGCGGATCGACCGCGACGCTGAGCTCGAGCGTGCCCACGTCGCCGATGCGATAGCCCGCGGGCCTGCCGTCGAGCGGCGGCTCCGCCACGTCGAGCGTGAGCGGCGCGGTCGAGCGGGTGATCGGGGGATTGGCGCGGTAGGCGCCACCGTCGAAGGTGAGCCCGAAGCTGCCGATCGTCAGGCGACCGGCGTGCAGCGGAAACAGGCAAATTTCGCGAATTTTCCCCGCGATCCAGATGGTGTCGCCGATGGGAACACGCACGGCGTTTTCCGCGATCGAGTCGTCCTGGCCCGTGTAGTCGAGGAAGTCCGGGTGCGTGGGCTCGAGGGCATTGACGGGACGGAAGATGCCCCGCGCGCCATAGGCGTAGAACCGGACCGTCACCTGCTCGCCGACGACCGGGTGCTTCGGCGTGACGATGGCGCGCACGAACGCGATCGGATCGGGCGCGCGCTCGACTTTGAATTCGTCAGGGACGGGGGGGAGCGCCTCGGGCTCCTGCTGGACGTCGTTCGGGCCGAACATGCCCTGGGGGAACGGCGAGCCGCCGCCGAACGGATCGAAGAAGCGAAAGGGGTCGAAGGGCTGGCCGCCGCCCCGCGGCGACCGCGGCAATGAGCCCGCGGGGACCACCTCGAGCGTCTCGATCTGGCTCTGGAAGTGTTGACCGCCGAATTCGACCGAGGCAGGTCCGATGCGAAAGGTACCGAGCTTGGTCGGCTGCACGCTCCACGTCGCCGAAATGCCGGTCTGGCGCACCATGTGGCCGTTGTTGATGCTCACCTGCGTGCGGCTGCCGACGTTCGGCCCGCGGATGCTCAGGCCCGCGACCGCTGGCAGGCGCGGATTTTGCGGCGGTTCGTCGGTCGAACTCGTGGCCGTGATCTCGAATTGGACGCTGTCGCCGAGCTCGATTTTGTGAGCGCCGATCTGCGTGTCGACCGCAACCTGCGCGTGCGCACCGCTCGCGAAGCAAAGCGCCACGAGGGCGCAGGCGAGGCCGAGCAGCGCGCGCGGGCTCATTTGTCGTCCATCCCCGGGCGGCCTCGAGCGTGCGCCGCGCGCTCCTTGGCGTTGTGCTCTTGCAGCGTCGGCGCCTGCTCGAGCTCGTCGAGCAAGCGATCGTCCTGGTTCTGCGTTTGTTGTTGCTGGGGCGGCTGCTGTTGCTGCTGTTGTTCGGGGGGCGGTGCGCCGCCGTCCTGGCCGTTCTGTCCGCCGGCGTCGGGCTGATTCGGCTGGCCTGCGTCCTTGCCTTCGTTGCCGGCGTCGGGTTCGTTTTGCTTGCCGCCGCCGTCCTTGTCGTCGTTGCCGGCGTCGGGCTGGTCCTTCTTGCCGCCGTCGTCGCCCGCGTCCGGTTGCCCGCCGTCGTTGCCGCCGTCGGGCGGCCCCGCATCTTTCTGTTCGTCCTCGATGCGGCGCAGAGCGATGGCGCGATTGTAGGCCGCGTCGCGCCCGGTCGAGTCGCCCGCGTCCCCGGGTAGGCCTGGGATGAGCTTCAGGGCGGCGTCGTAGCTGGCGACGGCCGAACGGTAGTCACGCCGCAGAAACTCGAGGTTTCCTGCGAGGTAAAAGGCGCGCGCTCGCAGCTCGAGCGGCACGTTCGTGTCCGTGCCGGCCAGGCGCACGATACGCAGTGCGCAGTCGACTTCGGCGCTGCGCTTGGCAAGCTCCGCTTCTTCTTCCTGCGAAGGGCCGCCGTCGTGGACGGGCGGATCCTCGCCGAAACGCTTGCCGAAGCGCTCGGCGAGGTTGAAGAGACCGAGTCCGAGATCGAACGCCGCGTTCGGTCGCGCGCTCACGGAGCTGGGCGCGCCGATGTTGCCGCTTTCGCACTTGCCGGTCGAAAGGTACTCCTCGAGCAGCGACACGGCCGCGCCCGCGTCCCCCGCGTCCAAGGCCTCGACGGCGTTCTTCACGACGGGCGAGCTGCGCGTGAAGAGCTCGTTCGCTTGATCGCAGCCGCTCAAGGCGAGCGACAGCAGCGCCGAGCCGGCGACGCCCGTGAGCGCGGCCTTTGCCACGCGGCGCTTGCGCGTGCGGCGCCGATCCTCGGGCAAGGGCGGCACCACGGCGCGGTCGCGCCGCTTCGCTTCCGGGATCCAGGTCTCGAGCACGAGCAGGAGCAGCGCGAGCCCGAGCGGGTAGGCGAACACGTCCGCGTACACCGTTTCCACCCGCTCCGAGAGCTCTTCGCTCATCAAATGCCGCAGGCGCGCGGCGATGCTCGCCAGGCCGGTCTCGCCTTTCTCGCTGCGCGCGATGAGGCCGCCCGTCGCCTCGGCGATCTTCGCGAGCTGCTCTTCGCCGGCGGCCGAGAGCTCGGTCGTGAGCGGCTTGCCCTGCTCGTCGGTGCGCCAGCCTTTGACCTGGCCGAGCTCGTTCACGTCGGGGATCGGCTCGGGCGTGCGGCCGCCCACCTGGTCGACGTAGATGGTGAGCTGCTCCTTCGCGGCGGCCTGCGCCTCCTGCACGGGATCCCCTTCGAGATCCTCGCCGTCCGTGACGAGCACCATCACCTTGCGGTGATCCTTCGAGAGCGGGTCGCGCGCGAGCAGTTCGCGTCCGGCCTCGAGCGCGCGAGCGATGGCCGTGCCGCCCACGGGCATGTCGTTTGGCGTTAGCTGCCGCAAGAACTGCGCGATGGCGGCGCCGTCGCTCGTGAGCGGAAACGACATCGTCTCCCCGGCGAAGGCGACCGCGCCGAAACGCGCCCCCGGCAAATCCGCGATCAGCCGGCTCATTTCGGCCTTGGCGCGCTCGATACGCGAGGGCGGAATGTCGCGCGCGTACATGCTCTTCGAGTAGTCGAGCACGATCACGACATCGAGGTTGGTGGCGGGAATGACGCGTGAGCCGCGGCCATATTGCGGCTGCGCCACCGCCACGAACGCGAGCGCGAGCGCGACCACGAGCAAAACGCCTTTGAACGCGCGACGCCCGCCGGCCCGCGCCGTCGCGAGCTCGAGCACGAGCTTCTCGTCGCCGAACCGGCGTAGGGCGCGCTGCGAGAGCACCGCGCCGATCACGAGCAGCACGCCGACGCCGAGCGCTCCGAGCGCTCCGAGCAGCCAGATCGAGTCGGCGAACCTCACGGGAACCTCCGGAGCACGAGCGCGCGTAAGACCGCGTCGAGCGCGAGCAAGAGCACGCCCGGCACGAGCAGGAAGCGGTAGAGGTCCTCGAAGTGCGCGACGCTCGCCGAAAGCTTCGTCTTCTCGAGTTTGTCGAGCACGTCGTGGAAGCTCGCTTGCAGGCCGCGCGCGTCGCTCGCGACGTACATCTGGCCGCTCGTCTTGTCGGAGAGATCCTTCAGGAGCTTGGGGTTTACACGGAAGGGCGCGCGCACGTAGCGAGGCTGACCGAACAGGTCGAAACCGTCTTGAATTTCCGCAGTTTCGCCCTGGCCGATCTGGATGCTGTAGATGTGGGCACCGACTTCGTTCGCGAGCTTCGCGCCGTACTCGGGCGCGAGGCGGCCGCCCTGATTGTCGCCGTCCGTGAGCAAGATGATGACCTTGCTCTTCGCGGTGCTGCGCCGGAGGCGGGCGACGGCGACACCGAGCGCGTCGCCGATCGCGGTCCCGTTGGGGTCGATCACGTCGATGTCCATGCGCTTCACGAGCTCGTCGAGCAGGTGGTAGTCGAGCGTGGGCGGCGAGACGACGTAGGCGGCGGAGCCGAAGGCGACCATCCCGATGCGATCCGTCTTGCGCCGCGAGATGAAGTCACGCAGCACGGCCTTGGCGACGTCGATGCGCGTCGGTCGTGCGGCGCCGCGGGAAGGCGGCATGTACGCACGCAGATCCTCCGGCACGTTGTCGAGCACGGCGCGCATCGAACCCGAGAGGTCGAGCGCGACGATCATGTCGATGCCCTCCTCGTCGGTCGTCATCGGCCGGAGCGTGTTGAGCGGGCGCGCGAGCGCCGCGATGCAGAGCGCGAGACCGAGGCTGCGCGCGATGCCCGGTACGTCGCGCAGGAACACGCGCGGCCCCGCCGGCCCGACCACGAGCGGCATCAGCGTGCCGAGCCGCAGCCGCGGCGTACGCCGGTCCTCACCGAACACGGCGCGATAAAACACGATCGGCACGAGCACGAGGGCCGCGAGAGCCCACGGTTCGGACCAGCGCGCGTGCATGAGCTCGTCGCCGCGAGCGGCGAACGGGTACGCCGCGCCCAGCAGTGCGAGCAGCAGCAGCGCGCACACGGAGACCGTCGGGCGGAGCCAGCGCGTCACGGCTTCTCCTCCGGAGTCGGCTTGCTCGGCGTCATGGTTTCCGGGGCGGGCGTGGCCGCGGACTCCGTGGGCGCAGCGGCCGGCTTCGGGCCCCACTTGGCCGCTTCGTCGTCGGCGGGGGACGGCGCTGCCACCGGCGCCTCGGCGGGCGCGGGCGCGGCGGTGACGGCAGGGGCGCCCGGGGCGGCTCCGAGCGGCGCCGTCGGCAACGTCTCGCGCACGATGTGCTCCGCGCGGACGAGCGCGAGGTCGCCGTCTTCGGCGCTCGGCGTCGTCTTCGCGAACTTCACCAGGTCGGCCTGGCGCAAAAAGCCCTCGATGGCGTCGAGCGGAGCGATGCGCGGTTTCACGTCGCGTAGCACGCCGAGCGCTTCACGCGTCGTGCTCTCGAGGCCGTCGAACCCGAAGCGCGACCCGAGATACTTCCGCACGCTGTCGGACACGCGATCGAAGTGTTCGGCAAAGCGCCCTTCCGCGATGAGTCCGGCGTGGCGGATGTCGAAGAGCTCCTCCATCGCGACTTCCCAGGGCGGCCGCGGGGGCGGCGGCGGCGGCACCGGGCGCGGCCGCCGGAGCCACCTGCCGACGATGAACGCGATGAGCGCTCCGAGCGCGAGGGCGACGGCGCCCACGATGAGCGCGTTCTTCAACGCCGTCCATTCTTCGTTCTGTTCGCGGGCGGCGGGGTTCGCGCGCGGCTTTGGGTCCGACGTATTCGCGATCGGGTCCTCGATCGTGACCTCGTGCGGCTGCGTGCAGAGCACGAGCACGTCGCCGCTCGCGCGCGCGACGCTCACGGGCAGCGGTGGCACCACGAGCACGTTGCGCCCCGGCTTCTGCGGCAGCGGCACGAACGAAATCTCGACGTGCGTCGTGACGCGCTCGCCGTTTTCCGTGCGCGTGAGCACGGGGCCGGCGCCGCCCTTCGGGTCGGGCAGGTAGAGCCCGACGCGCTCGAGGCCGCGGAACGTCGGATCCTCGCTTTGGGGCTGGAAGCCGCCGGGGAGCACCGTCTCGCCCTTGCCGTGCTCGAGCGTGAGCGAAAGCGTGAGGGCATGTCCGCTCTCGCCGCGCGCCGGAAATTGCTCGCTGAGCTTCGGGCGCTCCTTGCCTTCCGGCACGTGCTCGCGGCACGTCTCCGAGCCTGCGGGAGCGGATGACGCGCTCGCCGCCGCGGACGCCGTCGCGCTCGCCGCGCGCGGTGGGGTGAGCACGGGTGGCGGTGGCGGCGCGCTCAGGAGCGGCTCCGTCGCCGGTGTTTTCGACGGCGCCGCGGCTGCCGCGGACGCGACGAGCGCCGCCGCGAGCGCGAGGGACAGTCGCCCTTTCACCGGTGCGCCCTCCGCGCCCGCCGCGCGAACAGATCACGCATGGGACCGATGTACGGGCGGTCCGTGCGGACGACGCAGTGATCGAGCCCGAGCTTGTTGAACAAGCGAATCGGCGCCTCGCGGCGCCGCCGCATCTCATGCGCGTAGTGCGCGCGCACGCGCGGGCTCGCGGTGTCGACCATCACGCTGTCGCCCGTCTCGAAGTCCTCGAAATTCGCGAGGCCGACGTTGGGCAGTTCCTCGTCACGCGGGTCGGCCAAAATGACCGGGATCACGTCGTGGCGCGACGCCGCGAGCGAGAGCGTGCGCTCGTAGCCCGACGTGAAAAAGTCGCTCATCACGAAGGCGACGCTCCGGCGCCGGGCGACGCGATAGAGCGTCTCGAGCGCGATCTTGAGATCGGTGCCGGGCCGTTCGGGCTCCGCGCCCAAAATTTCGCGCACGACGCGCAAGACGTGCTTCTGCCCCTTCATGGGCGGCACGATCTTTTCGATCTGATCGGTCGCGAGGATGAGCCCCACGCGGTCATTGTGGGTGATGGCGCTGAAAGCGCACAACGCGGCGACCTCCGCCGCGAGGCGCGCCTTGCTGCCCGTGCGCGTTCCGAAGCGCTGGCTCGCCGACAGATCGACGACGAGCATCACCGTCATCTCGCGCTCCTCGACGAAGACCTTGACGTAAGTCGCGTTCATGCGCGCGCTCACGTTCCAGTCGATGGTGCGCACGTCGTCGCCCGGCTGGTATTCGCGCACTTCGCGAAACGCGAGACCCTGCCCCTTGAACCCGGACGTGTAGTTACCCGACAGCTGCTCCGTCGCCAGACGGTTGGTCGTGATTTCGATTTTTCGAAGGGCTTTGAGGAGTTCTTTGGGGATCATGGCGATTCGTTCGCCTGTCGCGCCTCAGGGCACTTCTACGACTTCGAACACGCGGCGCACGATGTCTTCGGCCGTGACTTCTTCCGCTTCGGCTTCGTACGAAAGGACGACGCGGTGGCGGAGGACGTCGGGGCCGATGGCCTTCACGTCCTCGGGCGTCACGTAGCCGCGGTGACGCAAGAACGCGTGGGCGCGCGCGGCGAGATTCAGCGCGATGCTGGCGCGCGGGCTCGCGCCGTATTCGATGAGCGGCGCCAGATCCTTCAAGCCGTTCTTCTCCGGCTCGCGCGTCGCGAACACGACGTTGACGATGTAGTCCTTCACGCGATCGTCCATGTACACGTCGCGCACGACCTTGCGTGCTTCCATGAGCTGCACGGGCGACGTCTTGGCAGCCGCGTGGGTGTCGCGCGTGCCCGTCATGCGGTCCATCACGCTGCGCTCTTCCTCACGCGACGGGTAACCGACCTTCACCATCAGCATGAAGCGATCGACCTGCGCTTCGGGCAACGGGTAGGTGCCCTCCTGCTCGATCGGGTTTTGCGTCGCCATCACGACGAACGGGTCGGGTAGCGGGTAGCTGCGGTCACCGATCGTGACCTGGCGCTCCTGCATCGCCTCGAGCAGCGCGCTCTGCACCTTGGCGGGCGCGCGGTTGATTTCGTCCGCCAGCACGAGGTTCGCGAAGATGGGTCCGAGCTTGCTCGTGAACTCGCCCGTCTTCTGGTCGTAGATCACGGTGCCGATGAGATCCGCCGGCAAGAGGTCGGGTGTGAACTGCACGCGCGCGAACTTCGCGCTGATGGCGTCACAGACGGTGCGTACCGTGAGCGTCTTCGCCAGTCCCGGCACGCCTTCGAGGAGCACGTGGCCGCCTGCCAGAAGGCCGACCAGGATGCGCTCGACCATCTGCTGCTGGCCGACGATGACCTTGCCGATTTCGGCCGTCAGGTCGTCGACGAAGGCGCTTTCCTTGGCGACGACGTCGTTCAACGCTCGTACGTCTTGCATATCCAAATCCTCTGAAATACTCGGCTGAGGCGCGCGTCATAGCGCGCTCGGCGGGCCCAAGACAAATGGGTCTCGCGCCCTATTCCCGGCCCGCCGGAATCGAGCCGGGTGGGAGGTTCGGTCACCCGCCCAAGGCCGCGTCGACGACCCAGGCAAGCCCGTTCACGGTCACGACGGTGGCCGTGAACCAGGCGATGCCGAGTGCCACACCGAGGGCCGAGCGGCGCGTCCGCACGAAGTGTACCGGCACGCAAATGGGGCTGAAGCAGACGATGGCCGACCAGAACGACGAGTCGGGCCAGGCACGCGACAGGAGCTCGGGTCCGAGGCGCTTCAGGTCGTGCCGCACCACCCAGGCCGAGACCAAAATGGTCGCGGACAGCTGCACGATGAGCTCGACGACGTCGCGCATGGTTCGGGGCAGGCACCGCTCGGCGGCTCGCTGCCCCCCCTCGCTACTCCAGCGGCTTCACGAGCTCCAGAAACGCCGTATCTTCCCCGCCTTGCGGGCGCTCGGCGCGCCGCAGCATCTTGGCGCCGCCGTGGTTGAGCTCGCAGTGGATGCTGTCCGTGTACTTCTTGAGCGACTCCGTCACGTCTTTCGACCCGACGACGGCGTCACCCAGGTCCCGCAGCGCCGTCGACATCGAGCAGTGCTCGTCGGGCAAGGCGAGGGGCTTCGCGTCAGGGCAACAACCGGCGCGCACCACCGCGAAGGCGGGCAGCGCGTACCAGCCGATGCGCGAGAAAATCTTCATCGCCGCCGTGACGGTACCCTTGGGCGCCGCGGAGACGACCGCGGCGTGGAGCTTTTCAGCGCCCTCGCGCGGATCGGTTTCGGGGCAGAGCCACTCGACGTCCGGCGCCTTGACGAACGAGCCTTTCGGCAAATAGCCCGCCACGCAGGTCACGAGCTGGCTGCCGAGCCGCACCTCGTTTTCGGCGGTCACGGGCACGTCACCGAGCTCGAGCGCGGACGCGCTCGGCGCCGCGACCACTTCTTTCTCGGGCAGGGCCACGAGCTTCACCTGCTTCGGCCGCAGGAACGTGAGCGCGATGCCGACGATCGCTCCGAGGAGGACGGCGCCGATCGCGAACGTGCCGACTTTGCCTTTGGGGGGAGGCGGCACCGAGAGGCGCGCCGGAGGCCGGCTTGATTTGGGGCGCACGCTGGGCGGCAGGGGCGGCGGCGCCGTCGGGTGGTGGCTCGGCGCGATGGGCTCTTCACCGGCGTGATCGACGAACCAGCGCGCGAGCTCGCGCCGGAGCGGCCGGAGATCGCTTTGGCGGTCCGGGCGACTCGCGGTGAGTGTGTGAAAAAGAGCTGTGCGGAGCGCGCGATCGGTGACGCCCGCCGTTTCGAGCTCCTCCTCGCTCGCGTAGCCGCTCTCGGGCGGCGCGCTGCCGGTGAGCATCCAGTCGAGCAGCGCGGCGGTTGCCCAGGTATCGTCGGCGATCGTCGGCGTTCCGGCGGGCGCGCGCTCCGGAGTCTTCAACGCCTTGTCCGTGCGTACGCCGAGCGCGAGTTGCGGCCGCTCACCCTTGGCCGGCTCGACCACGACGGCGTGCGGACTCACCCAGCCGTGCACGCCGCCGGCTTCGTGCACGTGCGACAGCGCGTCGGCGAGCCTCAGCGCCGAGCGCACCGCGTCCACCGCCGGCTTCTTGCCGATGGCTTCGAGCCGCTCCGAAAGCGTCTCGCCTTCGATCGTGCCCGCGACGGCGACGAAGTGATCGCCCAGCGGCTCGAGCGCCACGAGCGGCGCGAGGTGCGCGTGCGCGATGCTGAGCAGCGGCATCAGCGTCTTCTCGCGTTCGACCGTGATCGGCACCAGCACGACCTTGCGGCCGTTCGTCGTGTCGACGCCGTAGAAGCCGCCCCCGAGCGTTTCACCGACCTTCTCCTCCACGCGAAAGCGCCCCGCGAACGTTTCCCCGACGGTCAGGGTCGCGGCGGGCTCGGCGTCTGTGGGGGCGTCGGGCGGCTGACTCACCGGCTGAGAGCGTCGCATTTGCAGGCCGAAAGGTCCATATTGAGCCCGTGCACGTCCTCGCCGGAACGAGCGGCTTCAGCTACGACGAATGGCACGGTCGCTTCTATCCGGCCGAGCTACCGGCCAACGCGCGCCTCACGCACTATTCGACGCGCCTCCCGAGCGTCGAAATCAACAATACCTTTTATCAGACGCCGAAAGCCGAGCTCCTCGAGCGCTGGCGTGACGCGGTCGGGCCTGATTTTCGTTTTGCACTGAAGGCGCCGCGGCGGATCACGCACAGCCAACGCTTGAAGGGTTCGGAGGAGTCGCTCGGCTACTTCTGGAATGCGGCCGCCGTGCTCGGCGAAAAGCTCGGTCCTGTCCTGTTTCAGCTGCCTCCGTTCGCGAAGAAGGATCTCGGCGTGCTCGCGGAGTTCTTGGCCGCGCTGCCCGCCGGCTTGCGCCCTGCGTTCGAGTTCCGAAACCCGTCGTGGTTCGAGGACGACGTGTACGCATTGCTGTCGTCGCACGGTGCCGCGCTCTGCGCCGGTGATTCCGACGAAGACGCGCGCTCACCGCCGCTCGTCGCCACGACGGACTTCGGCTACCTGCGCCTGCGCGCACCGAGCTACGACGCCGCCGGTTTGCGCAGCTGGCGCGATCGCATTGCAGCACAACCTTGGGAGCGCGCGTACGTGTACTTGAAGCACGAAGTGCTCGGTCCCGACTACGCGACGTTCCTTGCCGCGCTCGCCCGAGGCGGAGCCGAGCCGCCGTTCCCGCAAGCGTTGCCCGCGCCCGTCCCGGTGCCGTACGCCATGGCGAAGAAGCGCGCGAAGAAAATGGAGACGCCCGACGACGCACCGGCAGCGAAAGCCGAGACCAGAAAGCAATCCGGTTCGAAGAAGCCCGCCGCGAAAAAGCCGCCTGCGGCGCCGAAGCCGAAGAAGACGGCGCGTCGCCCGCCTAAGTAAGGACCATGATGGAGCCACTCTTTCGCTGCGTGCCCGGTCACTTTCGCCGCGTGCCCGCCCTCTTGCTCGCCGTGTGCGTGCTCGTGACGCGGCTCGCCTTCGCGGGCGACGCGGCGCCCACGCCCAAAATCACCGAGAAGGCGTGTCGGCTCCCGCAATTCAGCGGCACCGTCGAGACCGTCTTGGAACCCCAAGATTGCAGTAGCGGGCGGTGCCGGCGCGAGTTCGACGTCTCGCTCATCGATGCGAACAGGACCATCATTTACGGCGTCAAGGGCAGCATCGGCCGTGGCGACCCGCCGCTGCCCTCGCTCGACTGTGAGGGCCGCTACCTCGTCTTGCGCTGGCGCGGGCAAAAGCTCCGACTCGAGCTCGAGCAGGATCACCTGCTCCGGCTCGCGCCTGCCGACGGCCGCCGTGTGAGCGAATTGTGGAAGGCGCCTCCGGCGCGTACGCCGAAGGAGCTCGGCGTGCACGTGGCGCTGCGTGCTCTGCTCGAGCTCGCATACACCGGACCCTTCGGTATCAACTCGCTCGTACTCGAGGGCATCGACGAGCATGTCATTCAGCTCGCCGAGCTCGTCGTGATTCGCGATCAGTTGCAGGGCGGCGATTTGAAGTTCGTGGGCGGCGTGCCACGCAAGTTGCGCGCTCCGTTCGAAACGAGCGGCCCGCCCGAGCTCTTTTTTCGCGGTGCGGAGCTGTGCGTGGTGGACGCGCCGTCACGCATGCGCTGCTTCGCGCCCGACGCGACCGAAGCGCGCGAGCCGGAGCCCGTCGTCTTGCCCGCGGGCGGTTCTGCCGGCACACGACTGTCGGCGGCGACCTCGCTCGAGGGCACGCACTTGGCGGAACGAGCGCTCGTCTCGCCCGATCAGCGCTGGGTCGTTGCGCAAATCGGCAAACCGGACGGACCGGTGTCGCTTTGGGTCTTTCCGACGGCGCGAACGGAGTGAGGCACGTGAGGGCGCGGGCACTGGCCGCCCCGTGGCTGGCGCTCGGAGCGCTCGTTTGCACGACGGGCGTCGCCCGCGCGGCCGACGAAGAGCCGACGCCCGTCCGCACGGAAGCGCCGTGCAGCGTGCCTCGCTTCGACGGCAAGCTCGTGAGCGAGGTTTGGCCTGCGGACTGCGACGGCGGCAGCTGCGTGACTCCTCGCGCGCTCACGCTCGAAAATGCCGAGGGCCAAGCGGTCTTTGGTGTCGACGGCTTGACGGCTATCGGCGGCCCGCCTGCGCTCGAATGCAAAGACGGTTTCGTCGTTCTGAGTTACGAAGGTGAGGCGCTCCACTTCGAGTTTCACGCGGGCCGGCTCCGCCTTTCGCTTGCCGACAGCCGCCGCATCGCCGGGCTCTGGGCAGCGCCGGAAGCGCGCACTCGGAGCGGGATCGTGTCGCACGCGAATCTCGCGCTGACGCTCAGCCTCGTACAAAACGGCCTCAGGGGTCGCGACCTGCCGCGGCCCACCGGGGTCGAGGACGAGATCGCCGACCTCACGCTCCTGGTCTCGATTCGCGATCAAATTCGCGCGGGGCGGTTTCAACCCGCCGAGGAGATCCTCTCGCTGGTCGAAACGTCACGCGTGCAGTCGAGGCCTCACAGGCTATCGCCCAGGGTGGCGACCCACGTCGTCGAGCTACGTCACGAGCTCGATCAGGCTCGCCGCCGCACGCTGCCGTTTTCACTCGGGCCGCGCCGCTTCGTCGGCGGCGCCGAGCGCGTCCTGCGCACGCCGCTCGACGCAGGCGGCCCTCCGGAGCTCTTCTTTCGCGGCGCCGAGCTCTGCGTCGTCGCCGTAGCACCCGCGCACGACGAGCCTGCCGTCGAGCCGGCGTGGCCGGAGGACGCGATGCACTGCTTCGCTCCGGCGGCGACGAGCTCGCGCGGGAGCGAGCCTCGCGCCTTGCCTCGGAGCTCGACGGCCGAGCTCGCTCGTGTCGCCGGCGTGGACGTGAAGGATCTGCTCGCGGTCGTCGAGGGTGAGGCGCTGCTCGTGGTTGCGCGCGGCGAGCTCGTGCTCGTGCGCGGCCCCACCGTCACGGAGACGGTCTCGCCGGCGCGGGCGCGGGAGCTCGTGGCAGGCTCCGAGGGGACACGCCTCGTCACGCGGACGGCGAGCTACTTCGCGGACTCCCGGCATATCGCCCAGATCGCGGGCGAGCGCGCCAAGACGTGGGACGTCTTCGACAAACCGCCGGACGGCGTCGCTTGGGTGGGCACGCCGCTCGTCTCGCCCGACCAGCGTTGGGTCGTGGCCCAGAGCGGCGACGGCGCGCACGCCGTGTCGCTCTGGGTCTTTCCGATTCGCTGATTAAGAAACCGCGATCACTCGGCCGGCGACGGCGCCGTGTTGCCGCTGGCTTCGCTCGTCGTGCTCGTGATGCGCATCCCGTAGAACGAGCGGTGCACGAAGAAGAGCATCAAGAGCCCGAAGACGACGGCGAGGATGGCGCTCGTCGAGCGCTCCAGCTCGATCGCGAGCTCCACGGCGAGCAGGCCGAAGAGCGTCGTGAACTTGATGATCGGGTTCATCGCGACGGACGAGGTGTCCTTGAAGGGGTCGCCCACGGTGTCGCCGACGACGGACGCCGCGTGAAGCTCGGTGCCCTTCTCGTGGAGCTCCGTCTCGACGACCTTCTTCGCGTTGTCCCACGCGCCGCCCGCGTTCGCGAGGAAGAGCGCCTGGAAGAGCCCGAAGAGAGCGAGCGAGATGAGGTAGCCGATGAAGAAGAACGGATCGAGGCAGGCGAAGGACAGCGTCGCGAAGAACACCGTCAAGAAGATGTTGAACATGCCCTTCTGCGCGTACTGCGTGCAGATCTGGACGACCTTCTTGCTGTCTTCGATCGACGCCTTCGCGGCGCCTTCGAGCTTCATGTTGCGCTTGATGAACTCGACGGCGCGGTAGGCGCCCGCGACGACCGCTTGCGTGCTCGCGCCCGTGAACCAGAAGATCACCGAGCCGCCGGCGAGGAGGCCGAGCAAGAACGGCGGGTGCAGGATCGAGAGCTTCTCGAGGTTCTTCGTGAGGCCGTCGGTGAGGAGCACCACGATCGAGAAGATCATGGTGGTCGCCCCGACGACGGCGGTGCCGATCAGCACGGGCTTGGCGGTCGCCTTGAAGGTGTTGCCGGCGCCGTCGTTCTCCTCGAGCAGCGCTTTCGCCTTCTCGAAGTCGACCTTGAAGCCGTGCTTCTTCTCGATCTCTTCCTTGGCGCCTTCGATCTCCGTGATGAGCGAGAGCTCGAACACGCTCTGCGCGTTGTCCGTCACCGGGCCGTAGGAATCGACGGCGATGGTGACCGGGCCCATGCCGAGGAAGCCGAACGCGACCAAGCCGAACGCGAAGACGGGCTCCGCGATCATCAGCTGGTGCAGGCCCATGCCGCTCACGTAGTAGGCGGTGCCCATGAGCGCCATCAGCACGATGCCCATCCAGAACGAGCTGTAGTTGCCCGCCGTGAGGCCCGAGAGCACGTTGAGCGAGGGGCCGCCTTCACGCGACGAGGTGACGACCTCGGCCACGTGCCCGGAGGTCGTCGAGGTGAAGACCTTGATGAGCTCGGGGATGATGGCGCCGGCGAGCGTGCCGCACGAGATGATGAGCGAGAGCTTCCACCAGAGCGTGCCGTCGCCGAGTTGCGGGATGAGGAGGTAGGAGACGATGAACGTCGCCGACAGCGAGACGAACGACGTGAGCCACACGAGCCAGGTGAGCGGCGTCTCGAAGTTCACCTTCGTGGCGCGCTCGATGGCACCCTTCTGGATCGCCTCGTTCACGTAATAGGAGAGCACGCTCGCGATCACCATCACGATGCGCATCGCGAAGATCCAGACCAGGAGCTGGACCTGCACCTTCGTGTCGTGGACCGCGAGGAGGATGAACGAGATGAGCGCGACGCCCGTCACGCCGTAGGTCTCGAAGCCGTCGGCGCTCGGGCCGACGGAGTCGCCCGCGTTGTCGCCCGTGCAGTCGGCGATGACGCCCGGGTTGCGCGCGTCGTCCTCTTTGACCTTGAAGACGATCTTCATGAGGTCGGAGCCGATGTCCGCGATCTTGGTGAAAATGCCGCCGGCGATGCGCAGGGCCGAAGCGCCGAGGGACTCACCGATGGCGAAGCCGATGAAGCAGGAGCCCGCGTAGTCGCCCGGGATGAACAGGAGAATGGCGAGCATCAAGAGCAGTTCGACGCTGATGAGCAGCATGCCGATGCTCATGCCGGAGCGAAGCGGGATGGCGTACACGCCGTAGGGCTTGCCGCTCAGGCTCGCGAACGCAGTGCGCGAGTTCGCGTACGTGTTGATGCGGATGCCGAACCAGGCGACCCCGTAACTGCCGAGGATGCCGACGATGCTGAAGAGCAGGATGATGAGCACGCGACCTGCGCTCATCTGCTGCAAAAGGCCGAAGTAGATGAGGATGATCGCGCCGACCAGCACCTCGAGCATCATGAGGAAGCGGCCCTGCTGGAACAGGTACGTCTTGCAGGTTTCCCAGATGAGCTGGGAAACGTCGGCCATCGACTGGTGCGTCGGCAGGTTCTTCACCTGATTCAGCGTGTACAGGCCGAACACGATGCCGAGCGCCGCCACGATCAGGCCCAGCATCAACAGGTTTTGGCCGGTCATGCCGAGCACCGTCACGGACGAGAGGTCCGGGAGCTTCAGGCTAGCTTCACCGCCCTTGGGCTCCGCGAGCGCCAGGGTGGGGAAACAGATGACCAGCAGGGTGACGAGGACAGACGGGAGGTACGGACCGATACGTCGCAAGGCGGTTGGCTCCAGGTGGGGGCAGGGCTCGGCGTCAGCCGGACCCCGAACAGTTCCACTCGATTGGCGCGCCCTATTAGCGCACCCTCAGCCCTGTCGCTACCGCCGAAGGTCAGGGCGCCAGAAACGAGAAGCGGCGCGCCCGTAACCCACCGAAATCAATCACCTTCCGAGCCCAGGTGGCGGACCCTTCTCCCGCTCCACCTCGTCCTGCAGCACACTCATCACGATCACCGCGCCGATGAGCGGCAACAGCCAAATCAGCTGGCTCTGCGCGACCTTCTGCGAGCGGTCGAAGAGCTTCGAGCGCCAAACACGCAGGGTGGTCCGCGCCTGGAACCCCAGGACGGCAAGGATGATGAGAAGCCCGATCCATTCCGCGCGCTGCACAGTCCGCAGAACCTACGTCCGCCCGCGCGGCCCCGCAAGTAGCCGACGTAGGTTCTCGGGCGCCGGGAGGAGAGGCCCTGATCAGAGCTCGATCTGCGCGCCAATCTCCATGACGCGGTCGGAGGGGATGTTGAAGAACTTGTTTGCGGGCTGAGCGTTTCGGGTCAGCGTCGCAAAGACGCGGATGCGCCAGCGCGCCATGTCGGGGTGAGCGCTCGAAATCAGGTTTTCGCGACCGAGGAAGAAGGTCGTGTGCTCGACGCTCGAAACGAGCCCTGCCCGCTCGAGCAGCGCCGGTGCGTCCGGCTGTTCCATGAAGCCGTAACGGCCGGTGATGCGAGCGAAGCCGTTTTCGAGGTGCTCCACCTCGAAGCGATCTTCCTCGGCCACGCGCGCGGTCTCCGTCGTGCGCACGGTGAGGAGGACGATGTGCTGATGCAGCACGCGGTTGTGCATGAAATTGCGAAGCAGTGCTGGCGGCGTGCCGTCTCGGGCTGCGGTCATGAACACCGCCGTGCCCGGCACGCGCGCCGGGATCTCCACGCGCAGGAGATCGAAGAAGTCGGTGAGCGGGAGCAGATCCTCCTGGAACCGGCGCGAGAGAATTTCGCGCCCGCGACGCCACGTCGTCATGATGACGAAGAGGCCCACGCCGATGGCGATCGGCACGAAGCCGCCGTCGAGGAACTTCGCGAGGTTCGCGACCAAGAACACCGTTTCCGGGATGAGCAAGAGCACCGTCAGCCCGAGCACGCGCCCGAGCCCCCAACCCCAGCCGCGGCGCGCGTACATCCCGGCGAGAATCGTCGTGATCACCATCGTCAGCGTGACGGCGATGCCGTACGCCGCGGCGAGTGCGTCCGAGTTCTTGAAGCTCAAGACCAGGCTCACCGTCGCGAGCATCAAGAGCCAGTTCATCGAGGGGACGTAGATTTGGCCCTGCTCGTGCGCGCTCGTGTGCTTCACCTCGATGCGCGGCAAAAAGCCGAGCATCGTCGCCTGGCGCGTGAGGGAGAACACGCCCGTGATCAGCGCTTGTGAAGCGATGACGGTCGCGGCCGTCGACAGCGCTACGAGCGGGTAGAGCGCCCAGCTCGGGGCCATGCGAAAGAAGGGATTTTCGACCGCGTCCGGCTCGCTCAGGAGCAGCGCGCCCTGGCCGAAGTAGTTCAAGAGCAGCGCCGGGAAGACGACCGCGAACCATCCGAGTTGGATCGGCCGTCGCCCGAAGTGCCCGAGGTCGGCATAGAGCGCCTCGCCGCCGGTGACGACGAGGAAAACGGCGCCGAGCACGGTGATGCCGGTCCCGCCCTGCGCGAGCAGGAATTGGACGGCGTAGGTCGGGCTCACGGCCGCGAGCACGCTGAGGTTCCCCGCGAGCCGATAGGCGCCGAGCGCCGCGAGCGACCCGAACCAAACCACCGTGATGGGGCCGAAGACGGCGCCGACGCTCGCCGTGCCGCGCTTCTGGATCCAGAAGAGCGCGACCAAGATCACGAGCGTGATCGGGATCACGAACGGCTGCAGTCTAGGCGCCGCCACCTGGAGACCCTCGACGGCGCTCAGCACCGAGATGGCGGGGGTGATCGCGCCGTCCCCGTAAAGGAGCGCCGCCCCGAATACGCCGCAGGCGACGATGAACGGCCGCAGTCGCGACCCCTTCACCGCCGAGGACGCTAGCGCCATCAGCGAGAGGATGCCGCCCTCGCCCTTGTTGTCGGCGCGGAGCACGTAAAACACGTATTTGATCGCGACGATCAGCGTGAGGGACCAGAAAATCAGCGACAGGATGCCGAGCACGCTCTCGCGTCCGATGCTGAGGCCGTGGCCCTGAAAACAGACGCGCATCGAGTAGAGGGGGCTCGTGCCGATGTCGCCGAACACGACCCCGAGCGCGGCCACGGCGAGCTTCGCGACGTAGCTCGCGCTTTGCGGTCCTTCGGGCTTGGCGTGCCCGGTGGCGCTGGAGGCGGCGGCGATCATCGATTCAGGGTGGCGGATACCGGGCGGGCCGAGCGAGGCTTGCGGGCGTACCGTCTCGCTGGCAGGGGTACCGGTCTTCGCGCGGGTCGCACCGGCCGTGCTCGCGGCCGCTGGGTCCGACATGCTCGGATTCGTACTCCGGTGCTCGTGCCGTGTCACTTGGCTACGCACCGGCGGATCCGTTGTGCACGGATCCATAAGGGATCCTTTACTTCACTCGCGCATCCAGAACACAGTGAAGGCATCGCCGCCCTCGTCGGGGTCGGCCGCGCGGCTCTGAGCCACGTAGCCCGAGGCGCCGAGGTGTTCGCGGACGGCGCTCTTCATGGCGCCCGTCCCGTGTCCGTGCAGGACGAAGCCGACCGGTTCGCCTTCGCCCATCATGACGTCGAGGAAGGCGTCGAGCCGCGCGAGCGCTTCGTCGACGCGCGTTCCACGCAGGTCGAGCGTGTTCGTCGCCGTGCGCACGGCCGCGGGAAGCGCGCTCGCGCGCTCACGGGCGCGCGGCGCGGGCTTCGGTGCGCTCGCGCGCGGCTTGCCCTTGGCCGGCTCGATCTCCGCGAGCGACAGCGTCAGGCGCACGGCGCCGGCGCGCAAGCGGACGGAGCCGCGCTCGGGCGGCGCTTCGACGACGGCGAGCGTACCCGTCTTCTTGACGCGCACTTGCATGCCCGCGGTGAGCACGAGCGGAGCGGGCGCCGCCGGGGGAGTGCCGCGGCGGTGCTCTTCGCGCGCTTCGTGTTGCTCGAGGCTGCCGCCGAGCGCGACGTGCGCCGCCGCACGACTCACCGCGCGCTCGGCCTCCCGTAGCGTCGCCGGCTCGAGTCCGGCGCTCCGCAGGCGCTGGCGCGCCTCGCGGACGTCCGTGCGCGCGGCGCGCACCACGGCGAGGAGCTCGCGCGCTTCGCGGCCGAGCTCCGTGTTCGCCTGCGACAGCGCGCGGTCACGCTCGCGCTCGATGTCGCTACGCGCGGCCTGCGCGAGCGCGAGCTCACCGCGCAGCTCGGCGCGCTCGCGTTCGAGCACGGCCCGCTCCTGCTCGAGGCGTTTGACGGCCTCTTCGCGCTCCTTCGCCCGGTCCGGCAAGAGCTCGTGGGCGCGCGCGAGAACGTCCGCCGCGAGCCCGAAGCGCGCCGCGACCGCGAGCGCGCTCGACGGTCCCGGCACGCCGAGCGTCAAGCGAAACGTCGGCTCCATGCGCTCGAAGTCGAAGGCGACGCTGGCGTTCTCGAGCGGCCCCGGCGTCGCGGCGAGCTCCTTCAGCCGCTCGTAGTGCGTCGTGACGGCGGCGGCCGCGCCCTGCCTCGTGATCGCCTCGAGGACGGCAGCCGCGAGCGCGGCGCCCTCCTCCGGATCGGTGCCCGACGCGACCTCGTCGAGGAGCACGAGCGTGCCGGGCCCCGCGCTCTTCACGATGGCGGCGAGGCGCGTCACGTGCGCGCTGAACGTCGAGAGCGAGCGTTCGAGCGATTGCTCGTCGCCCACGTCGGCGAGCACCTCCGTGAACCAGCCGACGCGCGAGCTCGCGTCGCACGGGATCGGAATGCCGGAGCGCGCCATCCACGCCGAAAGCCCGAGGCACTTGAGCGCGACGGTTTTTCCGCCCGCGTTCGGCCCCGAAATCACGAGCGCGCGCCCGCCCTGCACGCGCACGTCGTTGGCGACGACGTGAATGCCGCTCGCGACGAGCAGCGGGTGGCGCACCTCGCGCAGGTCGATCGCATCGCCCTCGCTCGGTTCGATCACTTCGGCGCGGGCGGCACGCGCGTAGAGCGCGAGCGCGGCCAGGCGATCCGCTTCGAGCGCCGCCTCGAGCGCGCGTGCGATCGCGGAATCTTCATGCGCGACGGCGCGCGTGAGCTCGGAGAGTACGCGCTCTTCTTCGCGTTCGACGGCGGCGATCCGCAGCTTGAGGCGGTTGCCGTGCTCGGTCGCTTCACGCGGTTCGACGAAGAGCGTGCCGCCCGACGCCGACGAGCCGAGCACGATGCCCTCGACGCGGAGGTGCGCGTCCGAGCGTACCGGGAGCACGTAGCGGCCGTCGCGCTCGGTGTAGTAGCGGCCCTGCAAGACTTCGGCGTGCGTCTTCAGGCAGCCCTCGAGCCGCTCCTTGAGGGCGTCACGCGCTTCGCGCACGCGGGAACGCGCTTCGCGCAGGGCGGGCGAAGCGGCATCGCTCACGGTGCCGTCCGGCTCGAGCGAGCGTTCGAGCGCGGCTCCGAGCACGTCGAGGCGCGCCTCGCTGACGACGGCGGCCGCGAGCGCCGGGAAACGCTCGCTGCGCTCGTCCGCGAACAGGCGCACGTCGCGCGCCACCTCGAGCAGGCGCGCGATCCCGACGAGGTCCGTCCCCGCAAGCGTGCCGCCCTTCTGCGCTCGCGCGAGCGCCTCGCTCACGTCGGGGAAGTCGCGTAGCGGCAGCGCTTCACCGAGCGCGTCGAGCGCCACCGCGTCGCGCGTGCGGGCGGCGAGGGCGCGCGCCTCCTCGAGCGAGGGAGCCGGCTCGGTCCTGCGCAGTCGCTCGCCGGCGGCGCGGCTCGCGGTGCGCGCGGCGATGCGCTCGAGCAAGAGCGGCCATTCGAGGGCGCGAAGCGTGACGGAGTCCATGCGAACGGGCGGCGCTTTAGCATTTTTGCAGGCGCGTGCTCGGCGCAGGACGCTGCGGCCGCGGCCGCGGGCCCTTGCGCTTTACTACGTCTGTAGTAGGTATGGGTGCATGGTCGCGACGGCGGAGCTCGGCCCGCTCGAAATGCGGGTGCTCGGCGTGGTGGAGCGCCGGGGGTCGGCCGCCGTCGGGGACGTGCAGAGCGAGCTTTCGCGCGAGGGTGAAGAGCTCGCGTACACGACGGTGATGACGGTGCTGTCGCGCCTGCACGACAAGGGCGCGGTCCGGCGGCGGCGCGAGGGCCGGCGCTTCGTCTATTCCGTCGCTCGCGGGTCGGACGTCTTGAAGGCGCGGCTCGTGAAGCGCATTCGGTCCGCGCTCTTTCGCGGTGAAGGCTCGGCGCCGCTCACGGCGCTGCTCGACGCGAGCGAGCTCAGCCGCGACGAGCTCAAGGAATTGCGGAGGTGGGTCGACGGCAAGCTCAAGGAGCGCAGTGGGTCATGAGCGTCTTCGGTGCCGTGCTCACCAACCTACTCTTCAATACGCTCGCTGCGTTCTGGCTCGCGCTCGGAGCGAGCTGGTTGCTCTTTCGTTCGCTGCGCTTGGAGCGGAGCGCGCTCGGGCTCGGCGTGCTGCTCCTGCCGTTTCTCAAGGTCGGGCTCGCGACGGCGCGCGGCGTGCCGGCGAGCTCGTTCTTGTGGCTTTCCGAGCGCGGCGTGCGCCAGGCGCGCGGGGAGTTCCGCGTCGGTTTCGGGGCGACGCCCACGCGGCCCGTGTTCGTCGCGGAGCTCTGGGCGAAGCACGCGGGCGGGCGCGCGCCACAAAGCGCGGGCGATTTGCTGACGCGCTTCTTGCGCATCAGGGTCGGCGCGCACGCGGCGCCGGTGCTCGCGCTCGCGGTGCTTGCGGTGTCGCTCGGCGGTTTCGCGCTGTTTTTGCTGCGGCGCGTGCGAGCGTCGCGGGCGGCGCGTCGTTTGGCCCAGCGCGGGACGGTCGTGGAACGGCGACGCTCGCTCGGTCGCACGGTGCACGTCGTCGAGAGCGCGGAGTATCGCGGAGCGCCCTTCGCGGCGGGCGTGCGCGCCCCGTTCGTGGTCCTGCCGCGCGGGCTGCGCGAGCGGCTCGGCGCGGGCGAGCTCGAGGCCGTTCTCGCGCACGAGCTCGCCCACGTGGCACGCTTCGATCTCGTCGTGTTACTCGCGCTCGAGGGCTTTCAGAAGCTCTTCTGGTACGTGCCGGGCGTCGCGTTCGCGCGGCGGCGCGTGGCCGCGCTGCTCGAACGGCGCGCGGACGACGCCGCGCTCGCGGCCGGTGTCGCTCCGGCAGCGCTCGCGCGGGCGCTCGTGGTCACGGCGGAGCTCACGCACGACGTGCTGCCGTCGCCACATCCGTGCGTCACGGGGGCGCGTTCCGAGCTCGCGGGGCGTGTGCGGCGGTTATTGAACGCGCCGGCGCCTGCGCGCTTTGCGGGTTCGGCGCGTGCACGCGCCGTCATGACGTTGCTCACGACGGCGACCGTGGTTTGGTGGGCGATCGGGATCCTGGGCGCGGTCGTATTCGGCAATCACGTGGAATAGAGCAGGTGAGGGACGCGCTGAGGGTTCGTGGCTTGGGTGGTAAATACTACGAGAGTAGTAGATTGGAGTTCTTCAGCATGAAACAATCGAGTCGTCGTGTTCGTCTTGCGCCCGCGTGGGGGTTGCTCGCGGCTTGCGTCCTCACGCTCGGCTGCGCGTCGAGTCAGCCGCCCGTGCTGATCCGCTCGGCCGACTTGGGCAAGGCGCCGCTCCTCGCGGGGCGGCCCTTCGTGATCGCGTTCAAGGCCGGTGAGCGCCTACCCGTGCTCCTCGACGTGAGCGGGGAGATCGTCGAGCTCAGTCCGCGGCCGAGCCGCGTTTGGCTCGTCGCGAAGCGCGACTTCTTCCTGCGCATCGACGGCACGCACATCACGACGAGCCTCGACGGCGTGCACTTCGATCGTCATCCGGAAAAGCCGGGCAGCTTTCGCTTCGGACTCGGCGCGGACGCCACGAACGGCCCGCACGTGGAAGTCGCGATCGTGACGCCGGTGCACGCGCGCTGAGTGCACGCGTCGCGCGGCGCCGGTCCTCGTCCGTACGGCGCGTTCGGCCGCCGTACGGCCCGTTTCAGGCCGTCGCTGCGATCGGGCGGGAAATCAGCGGGCGGCTCCACACCGGCTCGGCTTCGCCGACGCGCACGCACAGCGCGAGCTCGGAAGCGAGCGTCACCGGTTCGAGCGCGGCGGCAAGGAGCGCGAGCTCGTGCGTTGCGCGCCGGCCGTGCGCCTCGCTCACGCTGAGCGTCAGCTGACAGCCGCGGCTCCCCTTCAAGTGGCCGAGCAGTCCGCGCGCGAGCACGGAGCGCGCGGCGGAAGATTCGGGATCGGTGCGCCCGTTGGAGACGAGCACGACCTCGTCGAGTTGCCAGCCGGCTTGACTGAGCCGAGTGATGCGGCTCGCGACCTGCGCAACGAGATCGGTGGGCAGTCCTTCGTAGTGCTGCGCGACCACGGCGACGTCGCCCGAATGTGCGGGGTGCAACCAGCGTGGCCAGCTGGCGCCGAACTCGATCACGACCAACGTTGCCGGGCGACTTCGCATGACGATCCTCCGGGTCTCGAAGCGGTAGGCCTTTCGCGCCACGAGGGCCAACAAAGCCGGCAGGCGCTTCGATATGTGACGGAACAGCGCGGGAGCGCGCTGAACGGTGGCGCGCCGCTGCAACATGAGCGGGAAATCGGGCTATTTTGGCGTGTTGGCGAGCGTTTCGAGGAGCGCTTCGGCGCGGACGCCAGCCGCTCCGAGCTCGGTGTGCCCGGCTCCTTCGGCGTAGCTCGCGACGGCGTGGAGGCCTGCGCGCTCCAGCACCGGCGCGCTCGCCGCTGCGCGCTTGGCGCACGCTTCGGTGCCGCACACGATGAACACGCTCTGCCCGCCGTTCTCGCGAAACTGCGCGGCGCGCTTCTGCGTCCAATCGCCGCTCCCGCCCTCGATGAGCAAGAGGTGCGGGAAGAGCGCACCGTGGTCGACCACCATCAGCGCGCCCATCGTCGCGCCTTGCGAATAGCCGACGTACACGCCGTTCGACGTGGCGACGCGCGCGCCGAACGCTGCGCGCACCGCCGCGACGACCGCCATCACTTCGCGCTCGAGCGTAGGGTGATCGGGGTAGAAGTAGCTGCCCGCTTCGCCGCGACGGAGCGCGGTGCCGCGCGGGCACGCCAAGAACCAGCGTCCGCGCGCGACATACCCCCAACGTTCGCACTCCCACGTCGGGTCGCCCCCGGCGCCATGCGTCGCGACGAGCAGAGGCACGGGGCGCTCGCCCGGCGGAACGACGATCACGGCCGTTTCGAAGCCTGAAACGGCGAGCTCACGCGTGTCGTTCGTCGCTGCAGTGTCGGGCTCGGGTTCGTGTGGCGCCGTTCCCGTGCTCGTCAAACGCTCGGTGGTCGTGGGTTTGAGCGAGGTGCCCACGACTGCGTGCTCGTTCGCGCCCGCGCACGAGCAGGCGACGACGAGCAGCAAAAGCGCACGCGCATGGGGCGATCCTCCTCGCCTTCGCGAGCGAGAAGAATACTTAAACGAGTCGTGCGTCCGCTGAGCGCAGAACTTCGTCATGTCGGTACACTCTCATCGAAACCAAATGTGATTTTTGCATGCGCGATGCGCGAGGGGGCGTGCATATCGGGCACGAGGGGGTTAGCGTCCGGTCGCGCTCGCCGCGGAGGACACCATGGACCAAACCTATGGCACCACCGAGATCCCTTCACCCGAACCGAGTGACGTGAATCACGTCCTCGAGATCGACGAAGCGGACATTCGGCTGTTGCTTCCTTACGAGGGAGGGAGCGAGGGCCAGACGCTCGTCGGCCTTGGCCCCGTTTCCCGGCAGGCCGCCGCTGAGAAGCCGGAAATCGCGCCCGCCCCCGCTTCCCTACAACCCGTCGGCGCTTGGACGAGCGGCGACGAAACGCTGCCGCACTCCGTCTCGGGGAAGAAGCTCGGACTCTGGAGCGTCGCCGCGCCGCTGCTCCTGGTCGTCGCGGGCGTCGCGGTCATCGTCCTGCGCGCGCTCGGAAGCCCGGCGCCGGAGCGGCGGGCGGTGACGAGCGTCGACCCGCTCGTCGAGCGGAGCGAAGCGTCGCTCGCCGTGGACCTCACGGGCGCGGACGTGCGTGTCTTTCTCGACGGTCAGGACCGTGGCCGGCCGCCGCTGCTCTTGAGCGGACTCGCGCCCGGCTCGCACGCGCTCGCGATCCTCGGGTCCTCGTATGCGCCGTTCGAGCAACCGGTGACGCTGGTCAACGATCACGTGAGCCGCATCACGCCGAAGCTCGAGCTCGTGCGCGGCTCGATCAATCTGACGGCGGGCGCGGCGGCTGACGGCGCGCGCGTGGAGGTCGTCGGCGGCGGCGAACGGCGCGAGCTCACGACGCTCCCGTTGAAGCTCGAGGCCGCGCCGGGTGCCTACGAGATCCACGCCAAAAAGCTCGGTTTCCCGCCGTTCGAGACGAGCGTGACGCTCTCGGCCGCGTCGCCGGAGGTCGCGGTCGTCGTCGAATTCGGCAAGTCGGCCAGGGGTGCCGCGTTGCATGCCGTCGGCGCGAGCAACGACGACTCGACCTCGTCGAACGGCGCGTCCGCCACGCCTGCGGTCGGGTCCGGCACGTCGAGCAGCGCGTCCGGCACCGGTTCGCTGAACATCACCTCGAGCCCGCCCTCGAGCGTCATCCTCGACGGCCGTCCGCTCGGTAAGGCGCCGCGCATCGTCGACGTGCCTGCCGGCTCTCACACCATCGTCTTCATTCACCCCAAGTACGGCCGGCAATCGGTCACGGTGAACGCGCTGCCGGGGCGGACGACGAGCGCGTCCGCCGACTTCTGAAGACGGCGACGGGTCGCGCGGGGCGCGCTTACTTCGCTTTGCGCTTCTTCGGCTCCGCGGCGGCGGGCGCTTCCTCTTCGTCGGGCTTCGCCTTCTTGGGCGGCTTGAGCACGCTCGGCGGCGGCGTGGGCGCGGTCGCGAGAGTGCGCTTGAGCGCGTCGAACAAGTCAATGATCTGAGCCTTCGGCGCCTCCGGCGCGACGGTGATTTCTTGGCCCGCCGCCTTTTGCTCGACCGCGGCGAGCACCTTGTCGCTGAAGGTGTCGTGGTACTTCGCTGCCTCGAAGGCGTCGCTCGTGAGCTGCTCGATGAGCTTTTCCGCGAGCTCGCGCTCCTTGTCGCTGATCGTCACCTTCGCCGTCGGATCGACCTCGGCGAACGAGCGCACCTCGTTGGCGTAGTAGAGCTGGTGCAGAATCAGGCCGTCCTCGTACGGTCGCACGACCACGAGCTGCTCCTTGCCGCGCGCGCCCCAGCGCCCCACGGCGACCACCTTCTTGTGCGTCATCGCTTCGGAGAGGAGCCGGTATGCCTTGTCGCCGCCCTTGTCGCCGCCGAGGTAGTAGCTCTTCTCCACGTAGACGAAGTCGACGCTCGCGAGCGGGACGAACTCCGTGATCTCGATCGCGTTCGAGCGCTCGGACTCGAACGCCTTGAGCTCCTCCTCCGTGAAGAGCACGTACTGCCCCTTGGCGTGCTCGTACCCCTTCACCATGTCCTTGCGGTCGACGACCTCGTTGTTGTCGGTCGGGCAGATGTATTGCTGCTTCACCCGGCCGCCGCACTTCTTGTGCAGCATGTTGAAGCTCACCTGCTCGCTCGAGGCGGCGGTGTAGAGCTTCACGGGGATGGAGACGAGGCCGAAGCTGACGGTTCCGGAGGCGATGGCGCGGGACGGCATGAGGGTTCCTTCGGGCTCGAGGCAGGGTTCGTCGAGGCCGGCCGCGCGATCCTAGCTTGAGCGCGCCGCGACCCCGAAAAGTTCGGCTGCGATCTTCGCGAGAACCTGAACGAAAGACCAGCCCGGCTCGCCTCGAGGCCGGTCAGTCAACGTCCGCGCGGCGCGATGAATTAGAAGAAGATGTCGCCCGTGCTGGTATTGCAGTCGGTCGTCGGCGTGCCCGCCGGGACCGGTATGGGCGTCGTGAACTCCGCGGCCAGCTGCCCCACCTGGTCCGAGGTGAGGTGAATGAAGCCGGCCTTCGTCGCAGGCCAAATCTCGATCGCACGCGCTCCCCGCCAGACGCCATCCGCGATGGTCGCCGTCCATTGGCACTTGTCCGGGATCGGCGCCTGCGTCTGGAAGTTGATCGGGGCGTGCAGCGTCTCCGACATCTCGTCGTAGACGGCGCTCAAGTTCGAGTCCTCCGGCCACTGCAACGCGTGATTGTCGAGCACACAGCGCGCGCCGAGCTTCTCGCGGCAGGCCTCCATCACCGAAGTCGTGAAACCGGAATCGAGGCCGCCGTCGATCGAGTTGAACGGATTGAAGGTGTAGTCGATGAGCGTGCGCTTCCACGCGGCGTAGTCGTCGACGGCTCCGCTTAGGCAGCTCTGCTCGAGGGCGTCCGTATAGCCGTAGTCCTTCAGGATCTGATGCGCGTGTTCTTCCCCGTCCGGCCCCTGATCCTCCGTGGCCACGAACGGCTCGTCCGTCTGCGCCGCGCAGGACGTCACCGCGACCTGGCGGATGAGCGGCTCGTCGTCGTAGCGCGCAGCGAGCGCCGTCTGGAGGGCGCGCCAGGCCGCGATGAATTCCGGCGTCCAAAACTTGCCGACCGTGATCGGACAGAGCGTGGCCGGGGGCGCGCAGCCCGCGTGGTTTCGATAGATCGGGACGGGCCCGTCGTTGATCGCCTTCGCCCAATCCGGCGTGGTGGACCCGGCGTAGACGCGGAGTTTCACGCCGAGGGCCGCCGTCGGATGGTTGTCGTTGAAGACGCGCACGTCGGCGAGCGCGCCGTCGATGAAGCTGAAGTCGATGGGATCGCTCTGGGACGGCTGGAGCTGATTCCAAGCGACGTTGATCACGATGCCGCCGAAGAGTCCGGCAAAAGGCTCGAGCTCGTCGACGTTGAAGGTCGGCACGCCGGCGTCGCTGTTGTGCCAACTGATGATCTGCATGTCGATGAGGCCGCTGAGCGGCTGCTTCACGGCGCCTCCGGAGCCGCCCTCGCCGCCGGCGCCGCTCGTCTCGTTGCCGGCGCCCGCACCGGCCGCGCCGTTCGTCACTCCGCCTTCACCCGCGCCGCCTTCACCCGCGCCGCCGAACGCCAAGGAGCCGCCGAGCCCCAGCGAGCCACCAGTTCCGCCTGAAGTCGAAGCGCCGCCCGTGCTCGTGGAACCGCCCGCGCTCGTCGTGCCGCCTGAAGTCGACGTGCCGCCGGTGCTCGTCGTGCCGCCGGTGCCGCCTGAAGTCGACGTGCCGCCGGTGTTCATCGTCCCGCCGGTCCCCGGGCTCATCGTACCTCCCGCGCCGCCCGAGCTCTTCGTTCCGCCTGAACCCGAAGTGCCGCCCGCGCTCTTCGCGCCGCTCGAACCCGCCGCGCCCGCGCGCCCGGCGATCCCCGAAGAGCCGGCGCTGCTTCCAGTCGAATCATCGTCGCTGCCACACGCAACAGCCGCCCCGCCCATCAACACGCCCACGGTCAGAACGGTTCGAAGACGCATGGAACAGCCTTAGAACTGGGAAGCACCGGGTGCAATCCAGCTAGCGAGGACGCGCTGGCGACGCCGGCTTGTATAGACAAACTACTAGCGCCGAGACCTCCCTCCACGCGGTCGAGATTGCTCTAAACGTTCGAGCCACCAGCAGCTTGGCGCGGCAGAGCCTGCTGAGGACGCCGCAATGGCGCGTCGCTCGGGCTGGCTCCCCGAGTGGTAAAAAGCCTTTATCCCCACTCGCAAATCCCCCCCCACCGCCGCGCCCGCGTCCCCCGACGACGCCCTCGACGAGTATCGCAAAAAGCGCGACCCGCTCCGCACGAACGAGCCCTTCGCCGCCGAGCGCAAAGCGGCCCTGCGCGAGACGCGTCAAGGTCGCTTCGTCTGCCATCTGCATCACGCGACGCGCGTGCACTACGACCTCCGCTTGCAGATCGGCGGCACCCTGAAGAGCTTCGCGGTTCCGAAGGGCCCGTCGCTCGATCCCGCCGTGAAGCACCTCGCGATGCTCACGGAAGATCATCCGCTCGAGTACCTCGACTTCGAGGCCGTCATCCCCGAGGGTAACTACGGCGCCGGCCCGATGATCGCGTGGGACCGCGGGCGCATCAGTTATCTCGAGACCACGGCGGAAGAAGGGCTCGTCAAAGGCAAGCTCGACTTCATCCTCACCGGTTTCAAATTGAACGGTCGCTTCGCGCTGATCGAAACCGGATCGCGCCAGGGCAAGGGCAGCAAAGAAGACGGCCGCCAATGGCTGCTCGTAAAAAAGCAGGACGCCCACGCCGCCAAGCGCGACGTCGTCGTCGAGGAGCCGCGCAGCATTCTCGGAGGCCTCACGATCGAAGAGCTCGAACGCCGCGCCGAGCTCTCGGACGCGCTCACCGAAGCCGCCGCCGGCGCCGGCGCCGAACGCTCGGACGTGAAGGTCGAGAGCATGACGCCGATGCTCTGCGCGACCGAAGGCGGCCGCCTCGACGACGCCGAGCGCCTCTACGAGCTCAAGCTCGACGGCGTGCGCATCGTCGCCGACAAGCACAAGGACGCCGTCGCGCTCCGTTACCGCAACGGCCGCTCCGGCACGGCCGCGTACCCGGAAATCGCGCGCGCCGTCGCCGCGCTCGCGCCGGACCGCGTCGTCCTCGACGGTGAAATCATCGCGTTCGACGACGAGGGACGCCCGAGCTTCCACAAACTCGGTCCGCGCATCCATGCCGAACGCCCGCTCGACGTGCTGCGCGTTCAGGGCGAAGTGCCCGTCACCTACATCGTGTTCGACGTGCTCGCGCTCGGCGACCGCGACCTACGCGACGTGCCGCTGCGCGAACGCAAAGCGCTCCTCGCGCAAGTCGTGCAGGGCAAAGGCTTCATCCGCGCGCTCGACCACATCGAAGGTAACGGCGACGCGCTCTTTGCTTTCTGCACCGAACAGCGCCTCGAAGGCGTCGTCTCGAAGCGCCTCGCGTCCGCGTACCGCCCCGGTCCGTCGCGCGGCGACGACTGGATCAAAATCAAGTGCGACCGCGACGACGAGTTCGTCGTCATCGGCTGGATGACGGGCAAGGGGAACCGCAAGACGCTCGGCGCGCTCTGCGTCGCGAGCTACGGCCCCAACGGCCTGAGCTACCGGGGCCGCGTCGGCAGCGGTCTCGACGACGCGAGCATCAACGCGCTGCTGCCGCGCCTCGCCGAGCTCGCGACCACGGAGTTTCCGGGGATTGGGGGTATTCCCGCCGAAGCCAAGGATGCTCGCTGGGTCAAACCAGAGCTCGTCGTGAGCGTGCGTTTCCAAGGCTTCACGCCCGACGCGCACCTGCGTCACCCCGTCTTCCGCGGCATTCGCCACGACCTCGAACCGAGCGCCTGCCGCGCCATGCCGCCCAACGAAATGCTCGTCGCCGAAGAGCGCGCGAACGCGACGCCCGGCGCGAACGCGACGCCCGGCGCCGGCACGGAGAGCGACTCGGACGCGCCCGACGCGTCCGGCGCCGCGGCCGCGCCGCCGCAGGCGACCACGCCGGCGCGCGTGAAGATCTCCAATCGCGACAAGGTGTTCTGGCCGGACGAGGGCTACACGAAGGGCGACCTCATCGAGTACTACGCCGCGCTCGCGCCCGCGATGCTGCCGTTCCTCGCCGACCGCCCCGTCGTGATGGTGCGCTACCCCGACGGCATTCGCGGCAAGAGTTTTTACCAGTGGAACGTCCCGCAAGGCACGCCCGACTGGCTCCGCCGCACGATGCTGCGCGATTCGAGCGACCCCGACAAGCGCGAGAAAGTCGTGTTCCTCGTCGACGACGTGGACGCGCTCGTTTACCTCGCGAACCTCGGCACCATCCCGCTGCACGTGCTCGCGTGTCGCGAAGCAACGCGTGACGCGTGTGATTTCCTGACCGTCGACTTCGACATCGGCGACCGCCCGTTCGAACACGCCGTGATCCTCACGCTCGCGCTCAAGGACGTCCTCGACGAGATCGGCCTCGTCGGTTACCCCAAGACTTCGGGCCAAAAGGGCTTGCACGTCCTCGTGCCGCTCGGGCCCGGCGTGCCGTTCGAAGCGGCCAAGCTTCTCTGCGAGCTCTTCGGCCAGCTCGTCGTCGCGCGCCACCCCAAGCTCTGCACGCTCGAGCGACGCGTCGACAAGCGCGGCGGCAAAGCGCTCGTCGATATCGGCCAGACCGGCCCGTCACGCACCATCGTCGCGCCCTACTCCGTGCGCGCGTGGCCCGGCGCCACCGTCTCGACGCCGCTCTACTGGGAAGAAGTCCACGTCGCGCTCGACCCCAAGCGCTTCACGCTGCTGACCGTCCCCACGCGCCTGGCCGAGAACGGCGACCCGCTGCTCGGCTTGCTCGATCAAACGCCGGACATGGCGAGCGCCGTCGCGAAGCTCGAAAAGCTCCACCGAGCGAAGTGAGCGCCGATCGCTAGACGCTGGCGAGCCACTCGACGAGCGGCGCGGTCGTCTTGCAGCCGTCGGCGAGCCACTTCACGAGCTTCGGCGAAGTGAGCATGGCTTTCGGCACGGAGGGAAACGCCACCGTGAGACCCTTGTACGTGAGGAGCTCCGCGCGCGGGTGGTCGGGCGGAAAGCCCTTGGGCACGCGCTTGGAACGCTCGTGAGCCTCGGCCGCATAGCCCTTTTTCCCGAGCGCAGCGAGGATCTTCACGAGCTCCTTGCCGCGCTTGTCATCGGCGACCGCCGTGCGAAAGCGCGCCAGCGACTCCTTCGCCATCATGTAGTGACCCGCTGCCGCGAACGTTTCGCCCGCACCCACGTGGAAGTAGCAAGCCATCGGCAGGTCCGTCGCCGATTTGCCGCTGCGAGCGAGCGGCACGTACCCGCCGATGTGCGTCTTGTACGGCGACTTGTCCTTCGAGAAGCGCACGTCACGGAAGATGCGGAACACCTTGGGCTCGCCGAGATCGGTGTGCGGGTAGGCCGCGTCGATGGCTTCGCGCAGCTCGCTCAAGAGCGCCTTCATCGGCTCGTTCCAACCCGTCTCGAACTCTTGTTTGCGCTTGGCAAACCAGTCGCGCGCGTTGTTCTTCGCGAGCGCTTTGAAAAACTTACCCTCGGCGTCGGGGAACCCCGAAAACGAGCTCATGGCTCGCCATTCTACACGTTGTCTTGTCGCGAGGACGAGTGGCAGTGGAGCTCGCGGTCAGTGCCGCCGCTCAGTTTTTCGGCGTGCGTCCCTTGTCGAGCAGCTTCGCGAAGGGATTGTTGGTGAACTTGCCGGCGGCGGCGGGCTTCGGCGCGGCGGGTGCGGGGCGGCGCTCGTTGCGTGACGGTGCGGCCTGCGTCTGTTTTTCCGCGGCGGGCGCCGGTCCGCCCCGACGCGCGCTGAGCGCGATGCGCCGGCGGTCGAGATCCACTTCGAGCACGCGCACCTGAATGCGGTCGCCGACCTTCACGATTTCGTGCGGGTTCGTCACGAAGCGGTCGGCGAGTTGCGAGATGTGGACGAGGCCGTCCTGGTGCACGCCCACGTCTATGAACGCGCCGAACGCCGTGATGTTCGTCACGACGCCTTCGAGCTCCATGCCCGGCTTGAGATCCGCGAGCTCGCGCACGTCGTCCCGAAACTTCGGCGGCTCGAAGCTCTTGCGCGGATCACGACCGGGCTTGTCGAGCTCGTTCAGGATGTCCTTGAGCGTGAACTCGCCTACGTCGCCGCCGTGGTAGCGCGCGAGATCGATGCGGCGGAGGAGCGCCGCGTTGCCGATCACGGAGGCGAGCGGCACGTCGAGGTCGGCCGCCATTTTCTCGACCAAGCCGTAACGCTCGGGATGGACCGCGCTCGCGTCGAGCGGATGCCGCCCGCCGCGGACGCGCAGAAACCCCGCCGCCTGCTCGAACGTGCGCGGGCCGAGCCCGCCGACGTCGAGCAGCGCTTGCCGTGATTTGAACGGCCCGTTCGCGTTGCGGTGCTGCACGATGCGCTTCGCGAGCGTGAGCCCGATGCCCGCGACGCGTGAAAGCAGCCAGGCGCTCGCGGTGTTGAGCTCCACGCCCACGCTGTTCACGCAGCTCTCCACGACTTCGTCGAGCTTCTCGCCGAGCGCCACCTGCGACACGTCGTGCTGGTACTGCCCGACGCCGATGCTCTTCGGGTCCACCTTCACGAGCTCGGCGAGCGGATCCTGCAAGCGCCGCGCGATGCTGATCGCCCCGCGCACCGTCAGGTCGAGGTCGGGGAATTCGTCGCGCGCGACCTCGCTCGCGGAGTAAACGCTCGCGCCTGCCTCGTTCACGGACACGCAGAACGTCTCCGTCAGACCCTCCGCCGCCAGGAGCTCGCGCACGAACGCTTCCGTCTCGCGACCGTGCGTGCCGTTGCCGACCGCGATCGCGCGCGGCGTGTGCTCGCGGCAGAGGCGGCGCAAGGTCTCGCGCGCCTTGCCGAGCGCCCCGTCGCCTTGCACGAGATAAATGGTCTCGTGCGCGACGAGCTTGCCGGTCTCGTCGACGACCGCGCATTTGCAACCGGTGCGCTGGCCCGGATCGATGCCGAGCACTGCGTTCCCGCCGAGGGGCGCCGCGAGCAAGAGCTCACGCAGGTTCTGCGCGAAGACGCGGATCGCTTCTTGGTCCGAGCGCACCTTGAGCTCGATCCGGACGTCCACCGTGACGCTGGGCGCGACGATGCGGTCGACCGCGTCGACGACGACCTTTTCGAGCTCGGCTCGGTACGCCGAGTTCGGCTGGATCGGGATGCGCGAGGCCGCGAAAGGGAAGTGCGGTTCGAGCTCGAGCTCGAGCGCCGATTTCAAGACGCCCTCCTCCTCGCCGCGCCGGATTGCGAGAAAGCGATGGGAAGGGAGCTTCGCGAGCGGTTCGGCGAAGTCGGCGTACATGTCGAACTTCGTCGTTTTCTCCGCGTGCTCCTTGCGTTTCTTCACCGCGATCACGCCGGTGCTCAGATACGCCTGTCGCACGCGCTGGCGCAGCTCGGCGTCCTCCGCGAGCCGCTCTGCGCAAATGTCGCGCGCCCCCGCGAGCGCGGCCGCGACGTCCGGCACCTCCTTCGCCGCATCGACGAAGCTTGCCGCGAGCGTTTCGGCCGCCGCGCCGCCCGTCTGAGCCCAGAGCGCCTCCGCGAGCGGGCCGAGCCCACGTTCGAGAGCGATCACCGCGCGCGTGCGTCGCTTCGGCTTGAACGGCAGGTAGAGGTCTTCGAGCTCCGCTTTGGTCACGGCGGCGCGGAGCTTGGCAGCGAGCTCGGGCGTGAGTTTGCCTTGCTTCTCGATCTCGGCGAGCACGCTCGAGCGCCGCCCCTCGAGCTCCGTCACGTACTCGAAGCGCTCACCGATGGCGCGGATCTGCACCTCATCGAGGTTGCCGGTCGCCTCTTTGCGGTAGCGCGCGATGAACGGCACCGTGCCACCCTCGGCCATGAGCTTGATCACCGCCGCCACGCCCGCGGCCGGCAGCTTGAGCTCGGCGACGAGCAGAGGGAGCGGATCGAACGCGAGACTCATCTTAGTTTCCTCCGGCGGCCACCTGGGCGAGTTCGGTCTCGAGCGCTTCCCATTCGGCGAGCAGCGCCTCGATGCGTGGAGCGAGCGCGCGCTCCTCGGCTTCTAGCGCGGCGATGCGATCCTTCGGGGTTTGCTCGAAGAAGCCCGGTTCGCAAAACTGGGCCTGAATTTGGGCTTTGCGCGTCTCCGCCGCTTCGATGGCGGCGAGTGCCTGGTCGCGCAGGGCGGGGAGCTGCTTCTGGCGATTCGCGCGCCGCTTGTTCTCTTCCCACGACGGCGCAGGGCCGGCTCCCGTCGTCGCGGCCGCGCGCTCTTTCTTCGCTCGCAACACGACGGCGTCGGCGTCGAGGTGGTCGTCCCCGGAGCGCGCGAGGTAGTCCGCGTAGCTGCCGGGGAAGTCGTTGAAGCCGCCTGCTCGCACTTCGAGCACGCGCGTTGCGAGCGCCGAGACGAACGCGCGATCGTGCGAGACGAAGAGCAGCGTCCCTTCGAACTCGGTGAGCGCCGCGACGAGCGCGTGAATCGCCTCGAGGTCGAGATGGTTCGTGGGTTCGTCGAGCACGAGCACGTTCGGGCGCTGCACCATGATGCGGCAGAAGACGAGCCGCGCCGCTTCACCGCCCGAGAGCGCCGCGATCGGCTTGTGCACGTCGTCGCCGGAAAAGAGCGCGCGACCCAGGTGCCCGCGCACGACGCTCGGCCCTTCGAGCGGCAGCGCCGCGTCGATCACCTCGAGCGGAGTCGCGTCGGGGCGGTCGAGCACTTCGTGATGATCCTGCGCGAAATAGCCGACGTGCGTCTCGTAACCCCACGTCACCTTGCCCGCGTCCGCGGCGAGCGCGCCGGTCGCGATCTTGAGTAGCGTGGATTTGCCGAGACCGTTCGGCCCGATCACGGCGACGCGCTCGCCGCGCCGCACGGTCAGCGAGACCCCCTCGAGTACGGGTTTCTCTCCGTACGCTTTCGAAATTCCTGCGAGCTCCAGCACCTCGCGCCCGCTCGGTCGTTCCGCGACGAAGCGAAAGAGCGGGCTGCGCCGGTTGCTCTGCTCGAGCTCCTCGACCTCGATGCGCTCGATCTGTTTGAGCCGGCTCTGCGCTTGGCGCGCTTTCGTGGCTTTCGCGCCGAAGCGCTCCACCCACGCGCGCTTCTCGGCGATGGTCGCCTCGGCGCGCGCGACCTCCGCTTCCTTCTGCGCTCGCGTTTCGGCCTTTTGGCGCGCGAACGCCTGGTAGTTCCCGGCGTAGAGCGTGACCGTGCCGTAGTCGACGTCGAGGATGTGCGTCGCCACCTGGTTCAAGAACTGCTCGTCGTGGGAAATCACGACCGCGGTCCCGGCGTACGCGGCGAGGAACTGCTCGAGCCAGCGGATCGAGAGAATGTCGAGGTGGTTCGTCGGCTCGTCGAGCAGCACGACGTCAGGGCCGCCGATGAGCACCTGCGCGAGGAGCACGCGCAGCTTGAAACCACCGGACAGGGTGGCGAGCGGGAGCGCGTGCTGTGCGACTGGAATGCCGAGCCCCTCGAGAATCGAGCTCGCCCGCGCCTCGAGCGTGTAGCCGTCGTGCGCGGCGATGCGATCCTCGAGCTCGAGGAGCCGCTCGGCGTCGGGCGTCGCGGCTTCGGCCAGGCGCGCCTGCTCGGCGCGCGCGCTCGTGACGATCTCGTCTCCGGCCGTCGCGACGGCGAGGATCGGCTGCGCGTCGTCGAGAAAGCGATCCTGCCGCAGCACGCCCATGCGCACCTGCTTCGGGACCGTGACGCTGCCGTCGCTCGGCGGCTCGTCGCCGGCCAGGATCTTGAGCAGCGTCGTCTTGCCCGAGCCGTTCGCGCCGACGAGGCCGTAGCGGGCTCCGGGCGAGAGCTTCAGCGACACGCCCTCGAACAGCGTACGGGCGCCGAAGGATTTGCCGAGGTTGATCAGGCCGAGCATCGCGGAGGCGGCGTCATAGCATCGCGCCGGGTCCGTGAGCCCTTTCAGCGCGCGCGCCCACTGAGGGCACATGAACTCGGAACTCCGCGCGCACGGGGCGCTCGTGGCCTCTGCGCTACTCCTCGCTGTTTGCGGCTGCCAATCGCACTCCGCGGTCACGGCGCCGAGCTCCCTCGGCCTAGCATGCGGAGACGTGGAGGCCGTCGTCAGCGGCCAAGTGGAGGTCAGTGATACGCCCCCGGTTTGCGGTCGAGAAGCCGTCTGTCTTCACGGCGACGCCGTGGCCGCGGGCGCCACGGCGAGCCCCGGCATGTGCACCTGCCGCTGCGACGGCCCGGAGAACGCAGCGCCATTTTGCGCGTGCGGCGACGGCTTCGTGTGTCGTGCGGAGGTTCAGGACCTCGGCGTGAGTGCCGACGACCTGAGCGGCTCCTATTGCGTGCCGGCCGGCTGAGCTAGACTGTGCAGTCATTATGGCGCTCAGTAAGGCGCAAAGCGCCCTGACGGCTCTCGCACTCTCGTCGCTGGTGGCCGCGACCGCGCGCGCGGAGGAGCCGCCGGGGAGCGTTCCGCCAGTCGCTGCTCCGGCTCCGTCCGCCACCACTGCACCGCCGCCCGCCGTGCCTCCTCCACCTGCGGCGAACACCGCGCCGCCATCGAACGTCGCCGTGCCGCCCGGCTACATGCTCGTCCCCATTCCACAGTCGAACGCGGAGACGCGCTACGACGTTCAGTATCCCCAGACGCGCGGCGCCCTGCCGCCGGGGATGGAATTACCCTACGAGGACGGCGATCCGGTGCCGCCCGGCTACCGCCTGGTCCGGCAGCGGCGCCGTGGGCTCATCATTGCGGGTTCGATCGTGACCGGTGTGCCGTGGGTGATCGGCGTGACCGCGGCGACGGCCGCAAACTTCGGCGACAATAGCGGTCTCCTCGTCCTACCCGTGGTCGGCCCCTGGCTCATGCTCGCGACGAACGACCTGCACGGGAGCGACAAGGCGGGTGAGCGCAGCGTGCTCGTGTTCGACGGCCTCCTGCAGGCGGCGGGCGGTGCCATGTTTTTTGCGGGCATGTTGCTGCCGCGCGTGCGCCTGGTTCGCAGCGACGTCGTCGTGAGCGTGGTCCCGCTCGAGCTCGGCCACGGCGCGCACGGCATTGGCGCGATCGGGCGCTTCTGATTGCCAGGCCCGCGACCCCGTCCGCGGCGGACGAGAGTTGCGGATTAGCCTTCGAGCCGCAGGCCGGGCAGCCCCTAGTTCAAGCAAATTTCCATGCGATCCACCGTCTCGGCGCGCATGGCGCAGTCGTATTGATGGCGCGTGACCTTGCGCGAGCATTCGGCGAAGGCCGGATCCTCGGCCGCGCGGGCGCGCGCGGTCGCCTTGAGCTTCTCGAGCTCACCGGGCGTCACTTCCGGACGATCGGAATTGACGAGCTTCTCGGTGTAGCGATCGAGTAGCGCTGTGCACTCCGCGGGGCTCGGCGGCTTCCCACACGCCGTCGCCAGCAGCGCCAACGAGGCGATGCGCTTCACCGAAAGCATTCTTGTTCGATTTGATCGGCGCTCCGCGCTTGGCGCACGCAATCCATCGCGGTCTGCGTCACGCGCCTGCCGACACAGCGGCGGCTCATGTCCTTCTTGAAGGACTCCTTGGCGAGCTTCACCTCGCTCTCCACTTGCTCTTCACCGGCGTGCGCGTTCTTGAGCTCGAGCGTCGCCACGCGCTCGACGATCTCTTCGCACTCTTTTTCGGTGGCGGGGTGCCCGCACCCGGCGCAAAGCCCCGAGAACGCGAGCAACGTGAGGAGGACGAACTGGCGCATCGCGGAGCGAGCCTGGACCGGGACCGCGCGTCCCGCAAATGCGGCTCGGCCGAGCTTCCATAAGTGTCAGCGTCACTGCCGAAATCTGGACGCCTGTACAGGTAATGCTAGGCTGAAGGGAGATGACGCGACTGCGCGCCACCGCCCCCTCGGAGCCGCCGACCCCGGAGTCGATGCTGCAGAAGGCGAGCCTCGCACGGACGCCGCTCATCCGGGCCAAGTACGCACGGCGCGGCCTTTCCCATCGCGGCGCCCTCGACCGCACCACGCGGACGATGCTGCTGCGGCAGCTCTACCTTTCGCACATGGAGGGCCGGCGCTTCGCCGAGGCGCTGCACATTGCGGAGCAGATGCTCGAAGGCGCCGTCATGCCCGACGTGGCTCGGCAAGACGCGGCGCGTGCCTGCCTCGGCCTCGGGGACCGCGATCGCGCGATTTACCACCTCCGCGTCGCGAGCCGGGTGAGCCCGCCGGCTCGCCGCGCGTTCCACCTCTGGACGCTCGGCAGCGTCTTGTTCTTGACTGGGCACCACCGAGCAGCAGCCGGCGCCCTCGCCCGCGCCGCTCGCTGGGGCACCACGGACAAACCGCTCTACCGTGCGCAGCTCTGGCTCGCCCGTCGCGCCGCGGGCGAAAGCGTCAGCGACCTCGTCACCGTGCGTGAACGGCTGGAGGAGGCGCCCTGCGGCCAAGGTTACGGCCAGTTCGTGCTCGGCTCGCTCGCCTTCGAGCAGCGGGACGATCCGTCGGCCGAGCGCTACCTCACGGCCTTCGTCCAGCGCGCGACGGGCGGCCGGGTGGCGCTCGAGGTCGCCCTCGCGGCAGAGGTAGCCCATGCCCGGCTGCTGCTCCGGCGCGTCCGCGCCCGCCGCCGAAAACCCAAGGCCAATCGGGGCTGAAACCGCGGCGGCCTGGCCGCAGTACAATGGGTTAGAAGAATGCCCGCCACCGACGCCTTCACCGAAGCGCTCGCGCGCGGTCCCGTCTACGCGGCGCTCGCGGCGCTCGCGGGCGGGTTCGTCGTGAGCCTCACCCCTTGCGTTTATCCGATGGTCGCGGTCACAGTCAGCGTCTTCGGCGCGCGTGAGGCGAGGAGCCGCTGGGAGGGCGCGGCGCTCTCGGCCGCCTTCGTGCTCGGCATCGTGGCCATGTTCGTGCCCCTCGGCGTCGTCGCCGGCCTCACGGGCTCGATCTTCGGCTCCGTGCTCCAGAACCGCTGGGTCATCGTCGCGATGGCGCTGCTCTTCCTCGCGCTCGCCACGTCGCTGTTCGGCGCCTTCGAGCTCGCGCTGCCCGCGGCGCTCACGAACCGCCTCGCGATGATCGGCGGCATCGGCTACCGCGGCGCGTTCTTGCTCGGCCTCGCCTGCGGCCTCATCGCCTCCCCGTGCACCGGGCCCGTCCTCACCGGCATCCTCGCCTGGATCGCGAAAACCAAGAGCGCGGGGCTCGGCGCGCTCGCGATGGGCGCGTTTGCGCTCGGCCTCGGCATCCCGTTTTTCATCGTGGGGGCCTTCGCCGTGCAGCTGCCGAAGAGCGGCCGCTGGATGGTGCACGTCAAGTCGATCCTCGGCATCGTGCTCGTGGTCGTCGCGCTCTACTTTTTGAACAACGCGTTCCCGCTGCTTGGCGCTCACGTGCACCCGAGCACGCTCTTGTGGGTCGGGGCCGGCGTCGCCGTCGTGCTCGGCCTCGGCCTGGGCGCCGTGCATCGCGAGTTCAGCGATCCGGTGACGGGCGTGAAGGTCGCGAAGGGCCTCGGCTTGTTCCTCACGAGCGGCGGGCTCTTCGCGCTCGTGCTCGGTCTGGTGAAGCCGGCGGAAGCGCTCGCCTGGCAGCAGGGCAACGTCGACGTCGCGCGCGAGCGCGCCCTGCGTGAAAGCCGCCCCATGATCGTCGATTTCACCGCGGCGTGGTGCGGCGCCTGCAAAGAGCTCGACAAGGCGACGTTCTCGGCGCCGCCCGTCGGCGTCGAGCTCGGCCGCTTCGTCGCCGTGCGCGTCGACGCGACGAACGACGAGGATCCGAAGGTCGGCGCCGCGCTCCAGCGCTTCGGCGTGCGCGGCCTGCCGACCGTCGTCATCTTCGATTCACACGGGAAGGAAGCGCTCCGCTACACGGATTTCGTGCCGCCCGAGCCGTTCCTCGCGTCGATCAAAGCCGTCGACTGAGGTAAGGTAGGGGAATGGGAGAGCGCAGCCGTACGTCCGGGTTGCGTGGAGAAACCCGTACGCCGCCGTTCACTGCCGCCGTCTCGGAGCGACTCGCGCGCGTCACGGCGCTGTGCTTGGTGCTCGCGCTCGGCTGCGGTGGCTCGGCAGGCAAGTCGAACACGGCCGCGGCGCGCCGCACCGGTCCGCCCAGTGAGCTGATGAGCTACCGGTTGCTCTTGCGGGACAATCCGGTCGACCCTGGCGAGGCATTTCGTTGTTACGGCCACTGCCAAGATCGAACGACCCCGAAGGCGTACGTCGAATGCCTTCAGCAATGCCCGGGTTTCGAAATCGACCCAGGCATGGCGTGCGACGAGCACGACGTGCCGCCCGCCGCGGCGTGCCTCACCGTACGAAAAATCCCTCTGACCAAGGAGGTCGACCACACGCTGGTCGTCCTCGCAACCGTCGGTAGCTACGTTCTCGTCGTCGGACTCGCGTCGCTCTGCGCCACCTCACACTCGCAATGCGGCTACGGCTACTACCCGCCGCCGCACTGAAGCCACGCGCTCCGTGGCCCCACGCGCCCGCTCATTGGAGCGACGGCGGCCCGACCGTCGGCACGTCGGCGACCGGGAACGCCTGCCCGAACGTGGCTGAAACGAGCGGCCCGAACCGCTCCGTCGAGCCCGGGACCCGCTGCGGATGGACCGGGAAGCCCACGTCGATCCGCAACCCCGCGCGCTCGATGAGGGGAGTGACCATGCGGACTCCGAAGCCGACCGAAGACTCTGCGAAGAGCCGCGAGAGCCGAGGGCCGACGGCCGCCGCGTCGTAAAACGCGACCGCGCCGATTTGCTCCGTTGCGAGCGCGAGGGCCGGCGTTCGGTACTCGAAGTCGAGTGCCGCGTCGCTCGGCCCCACGAGGTACGCGGGCGCATAGCCGCGCAGCCGGTCGTCGCCGCCGAACGCGTCGGTCTGCCGCAAGCGATCGTGGCTCCGCGCCGTGAGCTGGGCGTCCTCGACGAAACGTCCGAAGCCGAGCCGTGGAGTCACGACCCTGAAGCGCAGCGTGGCGCGGCGCTGTTCGAGCGTCGAAAGTCCGAAGTCCCATTCAGCGCTGCCTTCGAGCGCGACGCGAACGAAGCCGTTCACGAGCGGAAGCGTCTCCTGCAGCGAGGCGTCGAGGCCCAAGACCGTGTGGAACTCACCGAGCTCGGGGTGGTTCGCCGGCAGCCACAGCATGCCGGGCTCGGCCCCGAAGAGGAAGTCGTGCCCGAGCCTGAAATCCTCCTGGAAACCCAGCGTCTCGACCTCGTACGTGCGAAGGAAGTCACTCGTGTATTCGTGCCATTGGAAGAACGGCCCCGCGCGCGCGTTCGAGGCGGGAACGCCCGCGGCGTCGCGAAAGGTTTGGACCGAGGCCTCCCCCGCGGCGAGGGTCGGATTCGGGAGCCGGTAACGCTCGCGCGTCGCGCTCAGGCCGGCGGTGAGGTCGTGCTTGTCACGCCAGCCCACCGAACGAGTGATGGCGGCGATCCCGCGCACCGTGTCCGTGCGCCACTCGTACGGTAACTCCGTGCCGTCGGGCGTCGTGAACGTGCGGAGCTCACCGCCGAAGAATTTGCGGCTCACCTCGCTCCGCCAATCGAAGGAGGCGAACCAACTCCAGGGCGAGCGACTGCTGCGGAACGGTCGCACGACCTGAATCGCGCCGAAGGAGCCTTCGACGTCGCGCGTCGCGCGGTTGACGATGGCGTTGGCGTCGAGCACGAGCGTGAGCCAGCGGCCGTCGACGCGGGGAATGCGGTAGTCGGCACCCAGCGTCAAGCTCGCTGGATCGTAGCCGAAACGCGCGAAAACCGCGTGATGCGTGCCGAACAGGTTCGACTCCTGTGGCTCGAGCAGCAGCCGCGAGAGCCCTTTGCTGTCGGCGTCGAAATCGAGATTGACGATCAGGCTCCAAACGTCCTTCGTGATCACGACGAGCCGCACGCGGTCGGGCGCGCTGCCGTTCAGCGCGACGCAGACGACGAGCGAGAACTGCGGCGAGGTCCGCAGGTTCCGCGCGGTTTCGTCGGCGAGCACCTTCGAGTAGCGGTCGCCCCGGCGCAGCAAGAGCTCGCGCTGGATGACGTAGTCGCGCGTGCGCACGTGCACGACGTTGAACGCCGTCGGCAGCGGATCGCGCGGCTCGACCGGGTCGAGCCCGACGAGGTCGATCCGCTCGACGAGCTTGCCCTCGGGCGTCGCATCGACGCGCGCGCCGAGCGCCTGCTCCGCTCCACGAATCGCGGCAAGCTCGTACGGCGAGTAGCGGCCCGTCAGTGAAACGGGCACCGTGACCGCCTGGGCGCTGGCCGGACGCGCAGCGAGCCCGAACACGCAGGCCAAGAGAGCGGCGCGCGCGTGCCTGTGCCGCGAGCCTCGCAACCAACGCGCAGCCGCCCCGCGACTAAGCGAGGCCGAGCTCCTCGAGCTTGTTGTAGAGCGTGCGGCGGCTCATCTTGAGCAGGCGCGCGGCTTGACTGCGGTTGTTGCCGGAAATCGCGAGCGCGCGCTGGATTTCGTCGCGTTCCGCGCTGCGGCGAGCGGCGGCGAGCCCCCCTGCGCCTTCGCGGGCGAGCTCGCGCGGCTCGGGGGCGCGTGCGGCGTCCCGTGCGAGTTCGCGTTCGACGCCGGCACGCGCGACCACGGACCCGTCGCAGAACACGACGAGCCGCTCCACGAAATTCTCGAGCTGCCGCACGTTGCCGGGCCAGGCTTGCGCCGCGAGTAACTCGATCGCGGCGTCCTCGAGCCGCAGCCCTGCGCGCCCGTTGGCGGCGGCCGAACGCGCCGCGAAGTGGAGCGCGAGACTTTGCACGTCGTCCGGACGCTCGCGCAACGGCGGCACGTCGATCGGCAGCACGCTCAGGCGATAGAACAGATCCTCGCGAAAGGCTCCGCGTTGGACCAAGCTTTCGAGGCTCCGGTTGGTCGCTGCGATGAACCGCACGTCGACCTTGAACGTGTCCGTCCCACCGAGCCGCGAAACTTCTCGCTCTTGCAAGATGCGGAGCAGCTTGAGCTGCACGGCCGGCGAATAATCCCCGATTTCGTCGAGCAGCAGCGTGCCGCGATCGGCGAGCTCGACGCGCCCGGGCTTCTGTTTGTTGGCTCCGGTGAAAGCGCCTTTTTCGTAGCCGAACAGCTCGCTCTCGAGCAGCGATTCCGGCACGGCGGCGCAGTTGAGCTTCACGAAGGGGCCGTCACGCCGCGGGCTCGCGTCGTGGATGGCGCGAGCGACGAGCTCCTTGCCCGTGCCGTTCTCGCCCCGAACGAGCACGGTCGACGTGCTGCTCGCCGCGCGACGCATGGCGTCCCGCAGCTCGCGCATGCACGGCGAGTCTCCGATCAGGAGGCGCGAGTCGAAGGGCTGCGGCGGCGGCTCACTGCCGCCACGGGCGACCAGCAGCGCACGCTCGACCAAGGCGAGCACTTCCTCGCGCTCGAACGGCTTGAGCAGGAACTCGAAGGCGCCCTTGCGCGTCGCCTCCACGGCGAGCGGGACGGTGCCGTGTGCCGTAAGGACGATGACGGGCACGTCCGGCCAGGTCTCGAGCGAACGCTCCAAGAGCGCGATGCCGTCCATGCCGGGCATGCGCACGTCCGTCACCATCACGTCGATGGCGCCCGCTTGCAGCAACCCGAGCGCCTCGGCCGCGCCCGCTGCTTCCGCCGTAGCGATGCCGGCCTGGCCGAGGAGCGCCGCGAGCACCGTACGCACGGCCGCGTCGTCGTCGACGAGCAAGACTTTGGGCTTGGTCCGGCTCACGCGTGCTCCTCGGGGTGTCGGCGAAAGCTCAGCTCGACGGTGGTCCCGCGGCCGACCGCGCTCGTGACGCGCAGCGCTCCACCGTGCGCCTTGGCGACGCGGTCGGCGAAGCTCAAGCCGAGGCCGGTGCCTTGCGCCTTGGTCGTGAAAAACAGGGAGGCTGCCTGCTCGAGCTCGCGCGCATCCATGCCCTTGCCGTGATCTTCGACGCGCAGGAGCACGACGTCCCGCTCGGCGTCGTAAGCGGTCTTGAGCGTGATGGCGCCGCCGTCGGGCATCGCCTCGCAGGCGTTGCGCACGACGTTCTCGAGCGCGGTGACGACGAGGTCGCGGTCGAGCGGACATTCCGGCACGTCCCCCGCGAGCTCCGCGCCGAGCGTGATGCCGGCAACGACCCCGAAATGCTGGAGCGGCAAGAGCTCCGAGACGAGCGCGTTCAGCGACGTCGGCGCCGCCCGTGGCTCGACCTTGGCGATCCGCTGGTAGTCGCCGACGATGCGCTGCACTCGATCGATTTGTTGTTCCATCAGGGTCAAAAAGGCGTCGTGGCCGTCGAGCGAGCGCCCGCGCCGCCGCTCTTCGGCAAGGAATTGGAGCGCGCCCTTGAGGGCGGCCAGCGGGTTCTTGATGTCGTGCGCGAGCTGCTCGGAGAACCGGCCCAACGTCGCGAGCTCCTCCGTGCGTAGCCGCCCTGCCGCCGCAACCTGCCCGAGCTCGCGCGCCGAGATCACGAAAAGCAGCGCGAGCACGCACGCTCCGAGTACCCACGGGCTCGAGCGCGGATCGAGCCAGCGCGTGAGCGTGAGGTGCAGCGCCACCCAAAGGACCCCGAACAGCAAGGCATAGAGCGCGAGCACGGGCGGCACGTCGCCGCCGAGGAGCCGCAGGCGCAGCGTCGCAGTGGCGATCAAAACCATGGCCACGAGCGTACCGATGGCGCCGAGGCGCGGCAGCGGAAAGCTGAGCGCGCGGTACCAGAGGTCGGTGAGCGCGAAAAACGTCCCGACGAGGATGGCGAGCAGCACGAGATCCGCTCGAGCGCGCTCGCTGGGATCCGAGGAGCTTCTACGGTGCAGCACGAGCAAGCAGACCGCGATCAACATCCCGAGCGGTCCGAGCACGGCGAGGGCGTACTTCCACCAATAGGTGCCGTTCAAGAACGAACCGATCGCCAAGAACACGGCGTACGAGCTCAGGATGAGCGGCCGGAGCGACCGCGAGCGCCCGACGAAGACCGCGACGACGTGGAGCGCGAGGCCGGCCATCACGCTCGAAAAGAAGCGATCGATGGAGTGCCAGATCTCGATCCGCGAGATGTCGTAAGCGAGGCTCGCGAAGTTCCAGCTGAAGGCGTCGAAGAACAGGGCGGCCATCAGCAGGCCGAGTGGGCTGCGTGAGCGACGAAAGAGCGCCAGCACGCCGAACGCGAGATCGCCCGCGCACGCGACGACGGTCATCATGCCGTGCCCATCCATCGGCACCGAGTATGCGACGGGAGCCTCCCCGGAACCAAGCGTCCGCACGGATTCACGGCGCCGTTTCGACGTCCGAGCAGAGCACCGCGCGCTGCTCGCGATCGCGACGCCGGAGCTCGTCGTCGTCGGCCGTCGGATTGAAGAGAAACGGCGAGACGCCCGCGCGCCCGAGCACGAAAGGCGAGACGTGAAAGCCGCCGTCGACGCCGTCGTGCGCGTGACAGCCCGCGCAGGTGCCGCGATCGAACTCGGAGCGCACCTCCGGCGCGACGTCGGGGAGTGACCAGTCGTGGGCGCCGTATGGCTGGACTTGCGCGAGCATCGCGGCCGGCACGAGCTCGGTCCCGTCGAGGACGCGTGCTGACTGATCGACGACCACGGCGTCGAGCGCGTGGCTTCCGTCCAGGTCGGGGCGCGGCGTGTTGCGGAGCTCGCGCAGAGCGAGCTCTCCGTCCGCGTCGGGCGCGAGTTGCCGGAGCTCGGAAGAGTCGGGGTCGAGCTCGATGCTCGCACGGAGCTGCGACAGCGCTGGCCGGCCGTCTTGAAGAGGCGGCGCCGAGACGAAGCTCGCGACGATGTCGCCGAGAGCGCGGCTCGCGTCGGCGTCGCTCAGCGGGGCGAGGGCGTGCCAGCGTTTCGCCCAGCTCTCGACGCCGTCCTCGAGCGCGTACTCGAAGATGAGGGTGAGCCCGAAGGCGGGTGCGTCGGCGCCGGTTTCGGGGGCGAGGCCGAGCACCACGCGCCCTTCGCCCGCCTGGCTGCGCGCGTCCGGCATGAGCCGCAGATCGCTGCGATTGACGACCGCCAGCGTGCGCAGCGGCGCGTGCTCTTCCGGATAGTCGCGCGCGACGCACTGCGTACAGCGCTGGTCACAGTGGTTTTCGGGCGTCTCGCGCAGCCAACGACAGAGCACGCCGTCGTCGAGGGCGCCGGCGACCGCCACATTGCCTTCGCTGAGTGCCGCGTCGCGCCAGCGCTCGAGGCCGCGCGCGAGCCAGGCACCGGAGCCGGTCGTGCTCAGCACGCGGCGCGGCGACCATGCGAGGTCGGCGGCGTCGGCGCCGCTCGGCGCGAGCAACGCCGGGTCGACGACGAGCAACTCACGGAACGGATCCGTCGCCTGCGCCTCGCATTGCCCACCCATGCCCGGTGCCATACACCCCGCGCAAAAGACGGAGAGCAGCGAGAAGGGCCAGCGCGTCACAGCGCCGTCTCTACGCCGATGAAGGCGATCACGGGCGGCCCGCCCACCCAGTCACGACCTGCGAGCGCGAAGCTCGTGTCGAACACGAGCGCGCCGTCGGCGAACAGATGCGTGGAGCGCGAGAGGCGGAGTGTTGCGAGCGCATTCGCGGTGAGCCAGACGCCGCTGTCGAAGTGCTTGGGCGCGCTCGTCGGATACGGGCTCACCACGGTGGAGTGGTCGCTACGCGTGCCGAAGAGCGCGTCTTGCGTTGCGGCGGCGATGGTTCCGCCGCCGAGCGCAAGGTTCCCCCAACCGAAGTGTCGCTCGAGCAGCACCGAGGGACGAACGAGCCACCATTGGCGACTCGAGGCACTCGGCGGGTAGTACACGCCCGAAGCGATTCCGAGCAGCGACCAGCGGTCCCCGAGCGTGACTTCAGCGCGCGGCCGCAACCCGAAGCCGCTCACCTGCGGGGTTGCGCCGGCGAGAACGCCGACGGCCGCGTGGTCCCCGAGCCCCAAGCTGAGCTCACTCATGACCCAGAAGGGAACGCCGGTGCTGAGTGCGACCGACCCATGCCCGCCCCCCGGAAAGAGCGCGTCGGTTTGCGCGCTGCGCGCGTTGACTTCGTCGGTCGCCGCCTGCGCCACCGCGGGCGCCGCGCAGGCGCACAGTACGATCCAGGCTGCCAAGCACCAACGTCTCATGATCGCGGACTCCGCGCTGGCGCCCATCGCCAGCTCGGTGGTCCGCAGAGCACGCCACGTGCCACGTGGTTTTGACGCGGATTTTCCGGGCAAACGTTGCGAGTCGCCCGCGCTGCGGCGGGAGAGTGCGCAGGGGGCTGCACAGCTGTGAGTCCCCCGGGGAGCTCTCGTTGCTTGCGAGCCAGGGCGTGGCTCCGCTCGGACTACATCGGCGCCAACCGGAAGCGCCATGGCACACCTTGCCCGGCACGCGAGTTGCGAGACTCTAGAGCGATGAGCTCACCACTTCGCGCCACGCACGGAGGCTTTGCGGCCGTGATTCTCGCGTTTGCCGTCGCTTGCGGCGGCAGCAGCGTCTCCCACCCGAGTGGAAACGGTATGGCCGGCATGTCCGACTCGGGCGGAACGGGTGGCACAACCGGCGGCGGGCCAGCGGTGGGGGGCGACGCCGGCAACACTACAGGCGGCACGACCTCGACTGGCGGAACGGGCGCCGTCGGTACCGGCGGCACGGGTGCGTTTGGCGGAACCGGGGGCACGGGTGCGCTCGGCGGAACAGGCGCGCTCGGCGGCACGACGTCGACTGGCGGAACAGGTGCGCTGGGTGGCTCGTCGGGCAGTGCCGGCAAGTCTGGAAGCGGCGGAAGCGGCGGCGTGTCCGGAAGCGCGGGAGCGGGTGGCAGCGACACCTCGTGCAAGACCGGCAACGAGTGCGCGATGGAGGGCGCCGGGTGCTCAGAGACGTCTTGCTGCTCGTGCATGCACACGTGCAAAAACGGCGTCTGGGGTCAGCCGATCTGTCCGCCGTGTGCCGCCCCCTTTTGTCCCACGAGCGTGCCTGCGAACGGCGACGCTTGCAGCCAATGCGGCGTGCCCGCCGACGGTTGCACCTGGGACGAACGCCCGACGGACGGCCCACTCTATACCGGCAGTTGCGTCGCCGATCACTGGGTCGTCACGCAGCAGTCGGCGCACCAGCAATGTTGCGCCGAGAACATCGACTGCGCGGCGCCGGGCGGCGACAATTGCACGACGCCCGACTGCGCCACTCCCGTTTGCGTCAATCAGACCTGCAAGTGGCTCACGAGTGACCAATGCTGGAGCGACGAAGAATGCGCCTCCGGCGAGGTCTGCTCCGGAGCGTCCGTGTGCGCCTGTGGGGCAACCTGCAGTGGCGACGACAAGGCTGGCGTGTGCGTGCCGAAGGCGAGCAACTGCTGCTTGTCGGACGCGGACTGCAGCGGCAATGGACACTGCACCCAGGGCGTCTGCAAGGCGCCCCTCAGCGGCCCCGACTGCTGGGTCGACGCCGACTGCATCAATGGCGGCTTCTGCATGAACATGAACGTCTGCCGCTGCGGCACCAGCTGCCTCGTCGCCGACTCGCCGGGCTCCTGCGTTTACCCGCTCTGAGCGCGTGAATAGAATGTCCGGCGCCCGGCGACCCGCAGGCGCTCTCGCTCCCGGCGTGCTCGGCTGAGGTCGTCGTTTGCATTTGTGGCGCGACGCGCGTCAAACGCTGCGCAGCATCGGCGATGCGGAAACTTGAAGGCACGCTGTCCAGTCAGCCGCGCTGGTGACGTGCGCCACCGGCAGCTAGAGTACGACCGTGTTTGCGCGATCGCTCTCCCTTCGCTTTCTCATTATCGGCGCGCTCATTGCCGGTTGTGCGCAAACCACGCCGGGTGATGATGACTCCTCGACGGGCGGTGGCCACGCTGGTCAATCGACGGGAGTCGGCGGTGCCTCGAGCCCCGCGAGCGGGGGTATGGCGGCGACGGCTCACGGCGGCATGGCGACGACGGGCGGCACCGCCGGCAGCGGCACTGGGGGCACCGCTCCGAACAGCGGCGGCTCCGGCGCGAACACCGGAGGGTCGACGGGTGTCGGTGGCGCTCCCGCGGGTGGCGCTGCGCCGAACGGCGGCGCCTCGGGCAGCGGCGGGGTGAAAGCGACCGGCACGGGCGGAGCGGCCGGGAAGAGCGCAGGCGGAGCCAACGCGAGCGGTGGAACGCCGGGGACCGGTGGTGCGCAGCCCGGCGGCGCCGCGGGCAGCGGTGGAGTCGCGCTCGGTGGTCGAGCCGGCGCCGGTGCAGGCGCTGGCATGGCCGGCACGAGCTCGGTCGAGATGTGCGCGCCCGGCAGTCACGCCAGCGCGGGGACCATGCACTGCGGGATGAGCGACACCGGCACCGAGGACGGCAACTACACCTACAACATCTACTCCGACGGAAAAGGCTCCGGGTGCATGACCACCTACGGAGTCGACGCCACCTTCAGCGCGTCGTGGACCAACGTCGGCGATTGGATCGCGCGCGTGGGGCTCGCGTTCGACAAGACGAAAACCTACGACAAGATCGGCGTCTTCTCGTCCGACTTCTCGTACACGATGACGGGCATCACCACGGGCGGCTTCGGTAACGTCGGTGTCTACGGTTGGTCGGTGAGTCCGCTGCACGAGTATTACATCATCGAGAATTGGCTCGGTAAGAAGCCGGCGTTCACCGTGGTCGGCAGCTTCACCATCGACGGCGAAGGCACGTACGAAATCCAGACGAACCAACAAAAGATGCAGCCCAACATCACGGGCACGAACGCGGACTTCGTACAGTTCTGGAGCGTCCGCTCGGCGCCGCGCCAGTGCGGCCACATTTCGATCTCGAAGCATTTCGACGAGTGGAAGAGCCTCGGCCTCACGCTCGGCAACCTCGAAGAGGCGCGGATCCTCGTCGAGGCTCAGAACAACAGCGGAGCCATGGATTTCACGACCGCGACCGTGATCGTGAAGTAGGCGCGCGCGCCGCGCTTACGGTTCGAAGTCGGGCTTCGCCGTGCCTTGGGTGGGCTTGGGCGAGGGCGGCACTTCAGAGTGTTCGGCGGGAGCTTTCGCTGCGGGCGCCGGTTTGGGCGCGGGCTTTTCGGGGGCGGGCTTCGGCTCCGGCCTCGGCGCGGCGGCTTTGGGCGCCGGCTTCGGTGCGGGCGGCTCCGGTGCCGGTTTGGGTGCGCGGGCGGGCTTGGGCGCGGGCGGTGGTGGCGGCGCTTTTCGGCCTTTCTTCTCGCTCTTTTCGCCCTTTTCGCTCTTCTCGTTCGAGGCTTTTTCGGGCGCCGCCTCGCTCGCCTTCTCGCTACTCGGCGCGGCCGTTTCACCGAGCGCGGCGACGACGGCGTCGAGGAGCTCCGAGTTCGCGTGCTCGGCGTCCTTCGCGCGGGCGACGAGCAGCTCGATGATCTTCTGACCGTCCCCCAGGTTCTTCTTCACGTCGGCGCGTTTGCCGGGTGGCGCGCCCGCGAAGGCCGTGTCGAGACCTTCCGTGAGCTCCGTGTCTTGCTTCGGCAGCGCGTCGAGCGACTTCTGCCAGCCGCCGATCGCGTGCTTGAGCTCGCCCACTTTCGCGAGCGCCTGCTCCAGCGTCTTCACGAACTCGGCGTCGTCGCCCGACGGGCTGCCCGTGACCTTGAGCGCGACGGGCTTGTCCGCATCGGCTCCGCGCAGCACGGCGAGCTTCACCTGTTTGCTGCCGAGCTCGGACGCGCGCTTGCCGAGCGCGTCCTTGATCACGTCGGCGTCGAGGCCCACGTCGAGCGACTGCGCGAGATCCCGCCGCGGCTCGGCGATGCGATCGGGCGCGTCCTTGAGCTCGACCTGCAGGTGATAGAGCTCCACGAAGAAGGTGTCGTAGTCGGGGTTGCCGCTCGAGAAATAGCGGCCCTGCGCGACGTCGCTCGGCCCCGGATGCGCGAACAGCTGACAGCTCGCGGGCCCACACAAACACAGGGCGACCAGTAGGCTCGCGCGCGCTCGGGTCAGTGACATTCGAAGGTCGCTCCCCAAAGCTCGTCGTGACCGGCCGTGGTTTGGATGAAGATCGAGAGCACGCGCGAGCCAGTCGACATGAGCGCGCCTTGTCCGGCGTTCGCGCCCTTCGGTGAGACGAGGCGTGCTTCGCCGAGCGGCTCGAGATTTTGGCTCAAGCGCTGCAGCCGCACCTGGTAAGCGCCGGCGGCGCCCTCCGTCCACTGCAAGAGCCAGCCGTCGTCGCCGAGCGCCGCCACGGCGGGCGCGATGTTGCCGCCGCCCGAGCCGCCCGCCGGCGTCACGAACTGCCTGACGTTCGCCGCGCCCGAGCGCGGTACAGTCGCGAGTTGAACCCGCCACTCCGCGCTGTCCGAAGCGCGCCCGGCGAAGGCCAGGAGCCCGCCGCTCGCGTTCGCGGCCGCATCGGGCGTGCCGGAGAACTTCACGTCCGGCGCCGTCAAGGGTGTCACGCGGCCGCTCGTCGAGCCGTCGGGCCCGACCCAGGTGTAGAGCACCTGGCCCGACAAGCCGCCGCGCCGAAACGTGACGAGCGTGCCCGCGCTGCTCGCGGCGGCGCGTGGATCCGTCGTCTTGTCGTTCGCGGCGCCGGCGACGAGCACCGACGTTTTCCCCGCGGCGCGCCGCACGAGGTCGGCGCCCGCGAAACCGACCGTCGTGCCGTCCGCCAGTGTGCGCCCGCCGCTGAGCTCGCCGCCCGCGCGATCGACGCCGAGCTCGATGCTCGTCCCCTTCACGAGCGGCACGCTGCTGCGCACGGCGGCATCGCCCGACTGGTCGGGGCTGCGTTCGGCGTCGAGCGTGTCGAGTCGGATGATGGCGCCTGCCGCCGTCTTCGGTGCCGAGGCGAACCCGACGGCCACGCGCTCGCCGCGCACGACTTCCGTGAGCACCGGTTGGACAGCGCGTTCCGCGGTGATCGACAAGCGCGCGGCCGGCGCCAGCAGCCGGCAACCGGGTGCGAGCGACTCCGGAGTAGCGCTCGCCGACGCCGCCGTGTCGCTTTCGCTTCCGGCGGAGGTGTGGCCGCGCGTCGAAAACATGAGCCCGCCCGTGACGAGCACGAGCAGTCCCGCGACGGCGAGCGTGAGCACGATCGCGACGGAACGCGGGATGGGCAGCGTGACCGCGCGGTCACCCGGCAGCGACGTCGGGATGTGCTCGAGCGCCGCCGCGTTCAGCGCCGCGGCCGGATCGCCCGGTGGCGCCGACGGAGCGGTGCTCTCGAGTGTCGTGCTCGGTGGCGCGACGTCGATGCGTTCATTCAGGTACGCAGCGCGCTCCGGCGCTCCGGCGTGCGACTCGACGCCGAATCCGCTCGCGGCGCCGCTCGCGAAGCTCGCGGGTGGACCACTCGGTTCCGTCGCCGCGGCCCCTGCGGAGGCCGGCGGCGCAACGAAGGCTCGCGCCCCGGCCGTGACCGCTCCCACGGGGAGCGGCGTGGCCGTGAGCGACGGCACTTTACGCTGCGTCGCGAGTTCCTCTTCGAGCTTCGGCGTGGCGAGAGCCGGACCCGCCGAGCGTGGCGGCGGCGGCACTGCTCCCGGCGGCCTCAGCGTCGTCATCGCCGTGGGCACTGCCTCTTCCCCGCCGAGCGTCGGCAGCGCCGCACGCGCTGCCGCGGCGTTCGTCATCTGTTCGCGTGGTGGCCCGAGGATGCTGGCGCCGCGCGGCCGTGCTCCACCCGCGGACGTTGCCGCGACCGGTCCACCCGCCGTGGGCACGCGAGGTCCCGGAATTTCGAGCAGCTGCCGTTCGGGTTTCGCACGCACGGGCGCGGGCGGCGGACGCGACGTAGCCGGACCCTTGTTGCGCACGGGCGCGGGCGGCGGACGAGAGGGAACAGGCGCTCCGCGTGCAGGCGCTGGCGCTGCCTGCGAGCCGGTGAGTTTCGGCGCCTGTGCAGGTTCGGCCGCGCCTGGCGGTAACACGCTCTTGAGCTCGGTCACGCGCGCGGCAGGGAGCCACTCGCCCCAGCCGCTGCGCCACACCAGCGTGGTCGGCGGCAACCGCTCGCCACGCAGTGCGAGCATCAACTCGCCTTTGGCTCCGGTGACCGTCTTGCCGTCCGGCGTGACCCACGACCAGCGGTTCGCGTCGTCCGAGGGTTCGCTCATCGAAAGGGGGACGATATCACCACCGTCGCGCCGTTAAAGCCAGGTTTGAACCCGACAATAGCTTGAATCTGCTCAGAATTTTCCTTCCGTGCGGGCCAGCGCGGCCACCAGCACCACGCGCGAGCCCGCTTGGCGCAGTGCGTCCACGCAGGCGCGCGCCGTCGCTCCAGTCGTCACCACGTCGTCCACGAGCACGATGGGCCCGGACGGCGCCCTGGCGCGCACGCGAAATGCCCCGCGGACGTTGTCGCCGCGCGCGCGGCGATCGAGCGCGGCCTGTTGCTCGGTCGCGCGGGTGCGCTCGAGGACGCGCGGGTGCGTTCGCGCGCCGAGCTCTCGAGCGAGGGTTCGCGCCAAGAGCGCGCTCTGGTTGTACCCGCGCTCGACGAGCCGCGCGCGGTGAAGCGGCACGGGGACGAACAGCGCTCGCTCGAGCGCGAAGAACGCCAGCCGTGCGCCGAGCAGTCGCGCGAGCTCGGGCGCAAGCTCGGAATGTCCTTCGAACTTGAAGCGGCGGATCGCCGGAGCAAGCGGCGCTTGGTACACGCCCGCGGCCAAGAGCGGCACGCCGTCGAGCGTCCACGGCAGCGCCGGCGCCGGTTCACCGCACGTGACACAGAACGGCGGCTTGCCCGCGCGTGGCCCCGCGCAGGCCGCGCAGCGCGGGGGCGCGAAGAGATCGAGCGCACGCTCGCGGCAGGCGCGAACCAGCGCGGAAAATCGAGCGAGTCCGTCTTTCATGCGGGGCGTCGCGACGCGGAGTGCGTCCTCCGTCCCCGAATCGGTCGCGCGCTCGGCTGGTTGCGCGGGCGCGCTGCTTTACATGCCGAGGAGCTTGCTCATCGAGAGCTCGTCGGCGGGCGTGAACGGAAAGCGCTCGAACTCCGTGCTCCGCACCCAACGGAAGTCGTTCACGTTGACTCGCTGGGGCTCTCCGCTCGCGAGCTCGCACTCGTAGAGAAACAGGTCGACCGCGTACTTCTCGTACGGATGCGTGACGAAGCTGATGAGCTGTCCGGGTTCGATCGTCACGCCGAGCCGATGCAAGAGCTCGCGCTTGAGCGCGGTCGCGTCCGTCTCATCGGCTTCGACCCGGCCGCCCGGAAACTCCCAGAGCAACGGCAGCACGGCGCTCGCGCGGCGTTGCGTGATGAGATAGCGGCCTTCGCGCTCGATCACGGCCGCGACGACGCGAATCGTGGGCCGCGGGCTCACGACGACCGCGTCACAAATCTACCCGGAAGAGCTGCTGCCCCATGAGCAGGATGTCGCCGCCGCCCACGTTCCGTTCGGAGCGCAGGCGGATGAAGCTGCCGTTCGAGCTGCCGAGATCGGTGATGTAGACCGCACCGTCCGGTCCGCGCGCGATCTGGCAGTGCAGGCCCGACACGTAGCCGTCCTCGGAGAAGAGAATGTCGCCGCGCTCACGACCACAATGGACGCCGCGCTCCGGAATCGGGAACGCGTTGCCCGTCGTGTCACGGCCGATGACGAGCGCGAGCCGCCCAATGTAACCCTTGGCCGGGCTCCCGAACCGCTCGACACCGTCGGCTGAAGTGCCCTGACCGCGGAGCTCCTCGAAGCGGATGATTTCCTGGCCGATACGGAACACGTCGCCGAACTCGAGGCGATTGGGCTCCTGCGGCTTGAGCTTCATGTAGACGCCGTTGAGCGAACCCTCGTCTCTGATCGAGAGCTCCGTGCCGCGGCGCGAGAACGTCGCGTGTCGCGGGGAGAGATAGCTGTCACCCGCGAAGATCGAGCCCGTGTCGCGGCCGACCGTGACGTTCGGTCCGTCGGGCAGGCGAAACTGACCGGCTTCGGTGCCGTCGGCTCGCAGAGCCGTGAGCGTGATCGGGCGCACGCCGCTCGGCGCGGCGGCGACCGGTGCTGCGCCGGCCGGTACCGCCTGCGCACCCGAGAGCGCCGACAAGTTGTAGCCGCACGACGCGCAGAAGCGGTTGCCGGGGATGTTCGAGTGTCCGCACTGCGGGCACGTGACCGTCGCTGCCGGCCCGGGCGCAGGTGCCGCCGCAACGGGCGCAGCAGGCGCTGCGACCGCCGGCTGTTGTGACGGACGAGGCGCGGCGGCGACGGGCGCCGCAACGGGCGGTGCCGCGGCGGGTGCCGCCGAGCGCGCCTGAACGGCGGGGATGCCCTGCGGCGGCGTGTTCGAAGTAAACGGCTTAGCCGCGCCTCCACCCCTCGGCAGCTCGGCTCCGCACCCCAGGCAAAACTTGTAGTGGTCCTGGTTTTCCTTGCCGCACTTCGGACAGGTAATCACGTTGGGGCCTCCGACCGGCGACGCGAAGGGTGGCGGCCCGCCGCCGATCCTCTGCGCGTCAGTGCGCGATCTACCCATGCTCGCTTCCGAGGGTCAAGGCTGCTCGCGGCTCCCCGAACCGCCGCTGCTCTTCCCGGCAGTGCAGTCTTGCTACGGCGGCAATTCGGCCTTTCAGCCGAGGAGGGCGAGCGCTTCCTTCAAAAGCTCACCGATGGGCGCCTGTTCGACCTTCGAGCCGAGCCCGTCGACCGCCCGTTCCGCCTCGCTCGCTCTGTAACCCATGTTCGTGAGCGCGCTCATCAAGCGGAGCTTCGCGTCGGAGGTCGGCGCACGCGGGGGCGCCGCGACTTCGTCCGTCAGCAAGGCGGGCAGCTTGTCTTTGAGCTCGAGTACGAACCGTTCGGCCGTTTTTTTCCCGATGCCCGGGACCTTCGAGAGCCGGGCGAGGTCGCCCGCGTGCACGGCGCGTCCGAGCTCAATCACGGAGAGCGCGCTCAAGACGCCGAGCGCGGTCTTCGGGCCGACGTTCGGGACGCCGAGCAGCACGCGGAAGGTCCGGCGCTCGAGCTCCGTCGCGAAACCGAAGAGGTCGAGCGCGTCTTCACGCACGTGCGTGTGCACGAAGAGCTCGAGCTCTTCACCGTCGAGTTGCGCTCTTCCAGCGGTGCCGAGCGGCGCGTTGACCTCGTAGCCGACGCCGTTCACGGCGAGGAGCAGCGCGCCCGTAGGCTCTTCCGCCACGACGCGCCCGCGGAGCCAACCGATCATGCGGCGCCAGTATACGTAGGTCGGCGCCAATGAGGCGCCCGGTTTCGTGCTATCGCTCCGCCGTGCTCGCCCTGCGAACCGAATCGTTCCGGCTCCGGCGCTTCACGCGCGCGGTGCTTGCCGGGGCGTGCGGCGCCGGCTTCGCCTTCGTTCTCGCGAGCTGCGGCGGCTCTTCGAGCGAAACGCCGCCGCCGCTCGAGCCGTCTCCGGCGAACGTGCACTACGATCGCGCCGCCACGACGCTCCCCGGCGAGCTCGGCACGCCGACGCGCCCGGCCAAGGCCGAGCCGGCCACGCCGGCGCCGGCTCCCACGCCGTTCCACCCGCAACAGGGTGGCGCTCCAGCGGCCTCGCCGTTTCAACACCGCGCCGCCCCGCCGCGCTGACGCTCAGAAGCGCGAGTTCAGGGCGATGCCGTAGTAGCCGGGCGCGACGGCCGGCGTCACGACGGCCGCGGTGCTCTTCGAAGGCGAGCTCGCGACGAAGTACCAGATGAGCCCGCCCGCGAGGATCGGCAGCCCGACGAGCGACATGACGCCGCCCGCCGTTTCACGGGAAGCCGCCTTGTTGGCCGGCCCGTAGTCGTAGCCGGGCGGGCACTGGTTGTGCTGCTTGCCGCACGTCTTCTCGAACTCTTTCACCTTGTTGGCGTTGTCGAGATAGACGAGCCCGCCGACGACGAACACGGCCGCGCCGACGCCCGCCACGACCAGCGGCAGCACCTGCGGCGACTTCGGATGTTCGGAAAGATTGACGGGACCCCGCTGCGCGGGTGGCGGCGCCGGTGTTGCGGCCGGGCTCGGACCGGGGGGCGGCGGCGCCGTCGTCGGAACGGGCGCCTGTTCCGCGTCGATCTGCTTCTTCAGCACCTCGATGCGGCGTTGGATCTGCGCGCGCTCCGTCGAGTTCGGCTCGCGCTCGAGGAACGTCTCGAGCGAGACGACCGCCTGGCGCTTCTGGCCGTTCAGCTCGTAGGCGCGCGCCAAGTTGAGGAGCAAGGGGTGCGCACTACAGTCACGCCTGAACGCGTCCTCCCAGTAGAGGATCGCGCGGGGGTAATCGGCCTCGTTGAAGGAGACGTTGCCCGCCTGAAAGGCAGCCTTCGCGGCGGTGAGATCCGCGTCGCTCGCCTCATGCGTGCACTCGGGGTAGGGGTGCGTTTCCTCGGCGGCGAACGCCCGGCTCGGCGCGATTGCCGCGAGCCCGACGAGGACGGCGCTCACGCAGTAGTGCCGGAAGCCCTGCAAGCCAAGTGACCTCGATACAACCACGGAGTCCCTTGGTAGCATGAAAAGGACCCCTTGTGCCGAGCTGGGATCCGCGGTCTCTTGCGCGGAGCGACCCGATTCACTTCGCTAACTGCGGCCGGCCGCTGAGCGGCGACCGAGTCGAAGAGCCCGATGCTGCCCGAGCGGAAACAGATCCTGGTCGTCGACGACGAGCCGAATCTCCGGCGCGTCCTCCGCGCGCAACTCGAGCGCGACGGCTACGACGTCCATACGGCCGAGGACGGCGAGCAAGCGCTCGCGCTGCTCCACGAGCACCACATCGACCTCGTCATCACCGATCTTCGCATGCCGAAGCTCGACGGCATGGAGCTCCTGCGCCGCGTCACGGCGCTCGAGGATCCGATGCCCGTCGTGATGATCACGGCGCACGGCACCGTCGACACCGCGGTCGAAGCGCTCAAGACGGGCGCCTTCGACTACATCACCAAGCCCTTCGATCAAGAGGACGTGCGCACCATCGTGCGCAAGGCCGTCCGCACGCAGGATCTGTCCGCGACGGAGGCGTCTCGGCCCTCGCTCGTCGCCGGGCTCGAGGGCGGACGCTACGGCATCATCGGACAGAGCCCGAGTCTGCTCGATCTCTACGCCGTGCTCGACCGCGTCGCCGACACGCCGACGACCGTGCTCGTGACGGGCGAGAGCGGCACCGGCAAGGAGCTCGTCGCGCGCGCGCTGCACGAGAACTCGTCGCGCCGCGACAAGCCGTTCATCAAGGTGAACTGCGCCGCCATCCCGCGCGACCTGATGGAGAGCGAGCTCTTCGGCTACGAGCGCGGCGCGTTCACGGGCGCCGTCGGGTCGAAGCCCGGCCGCTTCGAGCTCGCGAGCGCCGGCACGCTCTTCCTCGACGAAATCGGCTCGATTCCCGTCGAAATGCAGGTGAAGCTCCTGCGCGCGCTGCAGGAGAGCGAGTTCGAGCGCGTGGGCGGCGTGCGCACGATCCGCGTCGACGTGCGCCTGGTCGCGGCCACCAACACGGATTTGAAGAAGGAGATCGCCGCGGGCGCCTTCCGCGAGGATCTCTACTACCGCCTGAACGTCGTGCCGATGCGCTTGCCCCCGCTGCGCGAGCGGCGCGAGGACATCCCGCTGCTCGTTTCGCACTTCGTGCGAAAGTTCGACGCGCGGCTCCGCAAGAACGTGACGGGCATCCAGCCCGAAGCGCTCAACGTGCTGCTCGAACACCCGTGGCCCGGCAACATCCGCGAGCTCGAGAACGTGATCGAGCGCGCCGTCTTGTTTTGCGACGGCGACGCGCTGCGCGCCTCCGATCTGCCGAGTGAGCTGCATCGCACGCCCGAGCCACCGCACGCCGTGACGAGCGCGGCGCGGCCCGCCGCTGCCACGAGTCCGGCGGCGACCGACGGCTTGAAGGAGCAGGTCAAGGCGGCCATGAGCCGGCTCGAACGCGAGCTCATCGTGAAGGCGCTCGAGCAGACGGGCGGCAACGTCACGCACGCCGCGCGTCTACTCAAAATTTCGCGCAAGGGACTGCAGCTCAAGATGAAGGAGCTCGGGCTCCGCGAGCGCGACGAGCGTTCCGACCCGTGAGCGGAAACCGGTGTCCGAGCGGAGCGCTGCTCGCGCTCGGGGTCGGCGTCGTTTTCGCAGCAAGCGCTTTCGGCTGCGCGCGCAAGCCGAAAGCGGGCGATCAGCCCGTCACGAGCGCGTCGGGCTCGAGCAAGAGCCACATCTTGCCGCCCACGCCGCCGCCCGTGCCGCGCCAGGGCATGGTGTTCATCCCGTCGGGCGCACTCGTCGTCGGCACGCCGCCCGATCTCTATCCGCGCCTCGCTGACGAAGAGGTCGCGGGCGAGCAAGTCATCGTCCCCGCCTTCTACATCGACATCTACGCGTACCCGGACGAGGAGGGCGCGATCCCGCTCACGAACGTGGCGCAGGGCGACGCCGAAAACCTCTGCGCCGAGCGGGGCAAGCGCCTCTGCCGCGAGCTCGAGTGGGAGCGCACCTGCAAGGGCCCCGAAAACCGCACGTACGAATACGGCGATCGCTATCGCTCGGACGTGTGCGGCACCGGCAGCGCGCCGAGCCTCAGGCCGAGCGGCATCCGCGTCGGCTGCCGCAGTGACTGGGGCGTTTGGGATTTGCACGGCGGCGCCTGGGAGTGGACGGCGAGCCCCTTTCGTCGCGGCACGACGGGCCTCGTCACCGTGCGCGGCGGCAACGCGCCGGCCGGAGAGCTCGCCGGTCGTTGCTCGAACGCCATCGCCCGCACCGCCGAGACCAAGGCGCCGAGCATCGGCTTTCGCTGCTGCATGGGCAGCGGCAACGCGCCCGACGTCGAACTCGCGATTCGCCACCCGCGCAAGCTCGAAGCGCGCGATCGCCTCGACGCGGGGCTCGTCCCCGAGCTCATCCGCGTGCTGCCCGAAGAGGCGCGCGCGACGCTCACGCGGCACGGCGCGATCGCACCCGACCGCATGTGGACTTGGTGGCCCGCCGGTAACGACGAGCTCACGCTGCTGAGCCTGTGCGCGGGCATGGGGCGGCGTGCGCTCTGTGGCGTACTCATCGCGCGCGTGGTCCTCGGCAAGCCGAGTGCGCTCGTGTGGGCCGAAGGCGGCACCTGGCAACCCATGCTCCACGCCGAGAACGATCCCCGCGACATCTGGCTCCTCGGCGGCGACGACCCGGGGGCCTTTCGCCGCCGCATCAGCTACGTCTGGGGCCACGTGAACGTCGGCTCGCGCGAGCGCCGCATCGTGAACCTTAAAGAGGAGCGCGGCACACCAAGGCGGACGAGCGCGCCTTGAGCTCGCGGTCACGCCATGTCGAAGCGTCAATACGGCTTGTTTTTTGGGGGAGGGTACGTGGTGCCCGTCACCGTGGCCGCGACGTGCGTCGCCGTGAGCGCTTGCGGCGGGGAGTCACGGCGGCACGTCTACACAGTGCCCTCCTCCGAAACGAGCGATCCTGAGCCTGGCGAAGTGCCCGCGCCGTCGCCTCCCACGAGCGGCACGGCCACGCCCATACCAACGGGCAGTGCAACCGCAGCGCCGCCCCTTGGCACCGGGCGCGTCCTGCCCCCTGCGGACTGCCCTGCGGAGCTCGAGGTCGACGTCGATCCGCGGAACCCCGTTGCGACGTTCGACGGCATCGTCACGGTCGTGCCGCTGCAAGAGCCCGGGGCTTGGAACACCGACCCGCCTCCCGTCGCCGACCGTGATCCGGACCCGAGCACCTGGGATCGCTCGTCGACCCCGGCAGGGGCGTGCGTCTTTCACCTCTACGGTGTGGACGGGCGGTGTTACCCGGAAGGCGGCACGTTCTTCACGGGGCCTTGCGTGGCGCTCGATGGTCCCGGGCCCAAAGTAGCGCCTGGATCATACTACGAGAACCCTGGCATCTGTTCCGGGGCCCCCGGTTGTCCCAGCACCAGCGCAGATATCGGAGCTCCGGGGTACTGGTGGTATCTCGGGGATCCATTCCTGATTGGCGAGCAAATCGTCACCGACCTCGTTATCTGCGCGCCCGAATGCTTCCAATCTTTCACGCCGAACGGAGGCTGTTTGCGACTTCGCCCGAACGTCTCCGCTTCGTGCCAGTGATCGCACTGCGCGCCAGGACCGTTCGCGTCGTCGCCGCCGTGACGTTCCTCGTTGCCTGCGGCGGCGAATCACGCCGTTACGTCTCGACGTCGCCCTCCTCCGAAACGAGCGAACCGGCACCGAACGCGGCGCCGCCGAATTGCCCCACCGAGCTCCTCGTCGAGTTCGGCCCCGCCATGGCCGTCGGAGCGCTGCCGGACGGAGTCACGGTCGATACGTTGCAGGTTCCCGATTACTCCGTCGCGCCGAACCCACCCGCGGAGGGCGTGCCTTACCCGGAGCCCGACCCGTCCACGTGGGATCGCTCGGAAACACCCGCCGGCGCGTGCGTCTTTCGTCTACACGGAGTGGACACGCGTTGTTATCCCAAGGGCGCGACGTTCTTCACGGGCTCCTGCAACGGTCTCGACGAGGGGCGCCCGCTCATTGCGCCCGACTCCTTCTATGACGAGTACAAGTGCAAGGACGTCGCGCCCGGTTGTCCCGCGTCCGATCCCTGGAGCGGAGAGCCCGGCAACTGGTGGTACTTCTCCCCCGAGAGCGACAGCGTGACCAACCTGGTCGTGTGCGCGCCCGCCTGCGCGAACTCGTTTTACGGCTACGGCGGCTGCCTGCGGCTCCACCCGAACCAGCTCACGTGCCCGTGAGCCGTCCGCGTCAGCGCGGCTCGCAGTCGTCGTCGATGCGCCGCACGATCACTTTTTCTTGGCGTGCGAGGCGCTCGAGCTCGCGCGCATTGACCTGAACGGCCGCCGAGTTGTTCGTGTGGAGCCCCTGGGCGAGCGCCGCCGACGCGCGTGCACTCGAGCGGGCGAACGCGGCGTACTCGTGGACGTCGCGTGCGAGCTCGGGCGAGCCGCCGTCGAACGTATCGAGCCGCTTGGCGAGCCCTTCGTACTCGAGCGTCGCCTGGCCGTAGGCCGAGCTCGTCGGCTTGGCCGTAGCCCCTTCGATCGTGTCGAGGGACGTGTTGACGCTGCGGGCGAGCGTTCGGCAGCGCTTCACGTCGCGCAGCCGGTCGCAGCCGAACAGGGCGAGCCCGGCGGCGACGACGACGAGCACGCGAACGAGCCGAGCCGACACGGGCCGGGAACCTACACCAAGCCGGCTTGGGTGGTCTCGCGCTTTCTCCGCGCCCTCGTACTAGTTTCTCGACGCATGCGCGCTCCGGTCGCCGGCCTCCTCCTCGCGGCAGGCGCGCTCGCGTGCGCGTGCCGGCGCGCGCCGAGCCCGGAACGGAGCGCTCCGCCTGCGTCCCCCGGCGCCCCCGAAGAGAGCCCGGGCGCGCGCGCGCTTGCGAGCGTGCTTGCCTCGGTGCACGAGCGGATTTCGCTCGCCGCGCCTGCGTGGCAACTCCAGCCGCTCGCCTTCGGTCGCCACCTGCTCGTCCGCGTCGAGAAGGACCGCGTCGAAGTGCTTTCGACGCCGGAGCTCACGAGCGCCCTGGACGTCCCGCTCGAGGGAGCGCGCGCCGCCGTCGCCCTCGCGGGCGGCTCGGTCGTGGCCGCCGGTGCGAGCGCCGCCCTCAGGCTCGACCCCGGCGCGAAGGCTCCCGTGCGGCTGCCGCCGATCACGTGGTTCCCCGGCACGCTGCTGCTCCCCGAACGGCGTGATTCCAACTTCCTCTGGGCGCTCCACGCCGGCGGCAGGAGCTCGGTGCGGCAACGGCTCGCGCTCGACCCCACTCTCTCCTTCGACAAGGAGGTAACACTCGAGGGTTATGAAGGCGGTGCCGTCACGAGCCTGCGCAACGGCGCGTTTCTGTTCGCGTCGAGAGCCGGCGTGCGCTCCGCGTTGCCCGAAAACCGCCCCCGCTCGTTCGCGACCGATTTCCCGCCGTGGCGCCTGCTCCCGGGGCGTCGCGTCGATCAGGCGTGGGCCGTCGCCGCCGACGGCCGGGTCGAGCTCTGGCAGCTGGGCGAGCGGCTGTTCGTCAAGCTTTCGTTCAGCGCCGGAGCCGCGCCGTTCGACGCCGACGCGAGTCCCGACTACCTCGCGCTGGTCGTTGTGGACGAGCCGGGCGACGCCGAACGGCGCTTTCGGCTCGTGCTCTTCGATAACGACGGCAACCGCGTGCTCGACCACGCGCTCCCGCCGGGCGACCCCGAGTCGGGCCGCGACTGGGCCGAACTCGCCGTACGCGATCGCCACGTCGTCCTCTCCGAGAGCGACCCGCTCGTCGCCGTCGGCGGCCCGGGTGCCCTCGAGGTGCTCCACTTGCCCGCGGGCGAGCGCCTCCTCTTCCGTGAGGCGCCCTGACGACGCCGAGCCGCCCGGCCCGGCGGCACGAGCGGCGAGAAGTTGGCCGTTCCGGGCGCGCGGGGCAGAAGTTCATTCGGGATGACGTCCGCCCGGATCGAGCCTGAACTGAACGCCCTGAAGCAGCTGGCCGAAGATCTCGCCGGCCGTCAGAAAGATCGGCTGACGAGCGCCCACTTGCTCGCCGCCATCGCCGCGCGTCCGAGCCCGGCCGCGCAGCTGCTCCACGAACGCAAGCTCTCGCTCGACGAGGTTCTGCGTCTCGGTCGCAGCGTCCCCGATGATTTCAGCGACTCGGTGCGCCAGTTGCTCTCCAAGGCGCACGCGATCGGCGCGCGCATGGGCAAGACGCGCGCGTCGGCCGAGCACCTGCTCATCGCCCTGCTCGGCGAGCCTCGCGCGGCTGCACGCCGCGTGATCGAAGACGCGGGCGCCGACGTGTCACGCCTGCGCACGGCCGCACTCCAGCTCGGTCAGGGCCTCGTCGCCGGACGTCGCCTGCCCGATCGCGCCGGCGTGGTGCCTGCTGCCGCGCCGCTGCCGCCGCCCGCGCCGCGCCGTCCAGAGCCCGGGCGCCGCCCGGCGACGGCGGTTTCGCTGTTCAGCCTCGCGGCGAAGAAGGCGCCGCCCGTCGAGCCCGAAACGGACGTCCCTCCGCCCGTCCGGGAAACGTCAGCCGCGCCCGCGCCGGTCGCGCAAGCCGCTCCGTCCGCTGCCTCGCCGCCGCCGGGCCCCGCCGTGGCTCCCGACGAGCGCTTCGAACTCGATCCGCAGCGCTTCCCCATGCTCGTCGCGCTCGGAAAGAATCTCACGCGCGCCGCCGCCCGCGGCGAGCTCGATCCCGTCGTGGGGCGCGAGGCCGTGATCGAACAAGTGCTCGACGTGCTCGCGAAGCGCGAAGGGAACAACCCGTGCCTCGTGGGCGTGGCGGGCGTGGGCAAGACGAGCGTCGTGCGCGGGCTCGCGCAGCGCATCGCCGAACAGCGCGATGGCGCGGCGCTGGACGAGCGCATCGTCGTGCAAATCCCGATCGGCGAGCTCGTCGCGGGGACGGGCGTCCGCGGCGCGCTCGCGGCACGTCTCGGTCAGATCCGTAAAGAGACGCTGCTCGCCCGCGGGCGCATCGTGGTTTTCTTCGACGAGATCCACCAGCTCTTCGTGGGCGAGGCCGCCGAGGAGATTGCGAGCGAGCTCAAGATTGCGCTCGCGCGCGGTGAAATCCCGTGTATCGGCGCGACGACGCTGGAGGAGTACCAGAAAGCGATCGGCAACGACGCCGCGCTCGCCCGGCGCTTCTCGCTCGTGGAAGTCGACGAGCCTTCGCGTGAAGACGCGTACCTCGTACTCGACGCACTCAAGCCGAGTCTCGAGGCCCATCATGCCGTCAGCTACCAGTCGGAGGCGCTCGCGATGGCCGTCGCCTGGTCGGTGCGCTACCTGCCGGGACGCGCGCTGCCGGACAAGGCCGTCTCGATCCTCGATCTTGCCGGAGCGCGCACGCGGCGGCGCGCTCGACTCTCGGTCGGCCCCGAAACCGTCGCCGAGGTCGTCGCCGAGCTCGCCGACATGCCCGTCGAACGCCTGCTCGAAGCGGACGGCGATCGCATGCTCAAGCTCGAAGAGATCCTCGCCGAGCGCGTCGTCGGTCACACCGCGGGCATCCGCAAAATCGCGCGCATCTTGCGGCGAAACGCGGCGGGCCTCGGCTCGCGGCGCCCGATCGGCACCTTTCTCTTGCTCGGGCCGACCGGCGTCGGCAAAACCGAAACGGCGAAGGCGATCGCCGAAGTCCTGTTCCACTGCGAGAGCGCGATGACGCGCCTCGATCTCTCCGAGTTCAGCGAAGCGCACGCCGTCGCGCGTCTCATCGGCGCGCCGCCCGGCTACGTCGGGCACGAGGCGGGCGGCCAATTGACGGAAGCCGTTCGCCGCCGCCCCTACCAGGTCATCCTGCTCGACGAGATCGAGAAGGCGCATCCTGACGTGCTCACGGCGTTCCTCGGCGTCTTCGACGAAGGGCGCCTCACCGACGGCCGCGGCCGCACCGTCGACTTCACGAACACCGTCATCCTCATGACCTCGAACCTCGGCTCCGAGGAGACGGTGTCGAATGCGCGCCGGCGCGTCGGCTTTGCGGGCGGCGACGCTCCGGACGACGATCTCGAGACGCGCATCGTCGCCGCCGCGCGCGCCGCGCTCGCGCCGGAGCTCTACAACCGCATCGACGAAGTCCTGGTTTTCTCCCCGCTCGGCCGCGCCGAGGTGCGTGAAATCGCGCGCCGCCTCCTCGCCGCCATGGCGCAGGCGCTGCTCGACCAGCGTCGCGTCCGCCTCGAGTACGGCCCCGAGGTCGTCGAACACCTGCTCGATCGCGGCGGCTACGACCCGACGCTCGGCGCGCGCCCGATGAAGCGCACCATCGCGCGCCTCGTCGAGGCACCGCTCGCCGAGCGCTTGCTCAAAGGCGAGCTCCCGCGCGGCAGCGTCGCCTTGCTCGAAGTGTGCGACGGCGTGCTCGACTTCGACGTCATCGAAGCCGCCCGCGACGTCACAGCGGGCGCGGCGGAATAATAGGGCGCTCGTGGCGCGACGCCGCGCGGTGCTCTCGCACTCCGGCTGCGTGTTACAATCGAGCAGATGCCGGGTGAGCCTGCGCGACGACACGCGACGTACGAGGACGTGCTCACCGCACCCGAGCATCTCGTCGCCGAAGTGTTGAGCGGCGACCTCTACCTGAGTCCGCGCCCTGCCGGCCCCCACGCCGAAGCAAGTTCCGTCCTGGGGATGGATCTGGGCGCCGCCTTCCATCGCGGCAGAGGCGGCCCAGGCGGGTGGATCATTCTGGACGAGCCCGAACTGCACTTCGAGCGCGACATCCTCGTTCCTGACCTCGGCGGCTGGCTCCGCTCGCGCCTGCCGGCCGTGCCGGCCTCGGCGCACATCGAGCTCGCGCCCGATTGGGCTTGCGAGGTCATCTCGCCGAGCAGCGCGCGCATCGATCGCGAACGCAAGCTGCCCATCTACGCACGCGAGCGCGTTGCCCATGTATGGCTCGTCGATCCGCTTGCACGCACGGTCGAAGTCTTCCGGCTCGACGGTGACGGCTACCGCTTGGTCGTGACCCGCGGCGGAACGGACCGCGTGCGGCTCGAACCGTTCGGTGCCCTCGAGCTCGAGCTCGAGGCGCTCTGGCCCACGCCCGAACCCGGCTAAGCTCTGCGGGTGCTCCCGCTCGATCGCTTTCTCTCCGGCGTGCTCGCCGCGATCGTGCTGCTTCTCGTCGCCGGCATCGCCGTGCACGTCGGCAAGCCGTACTTCGAGCGCGCGCTCGGTGAGACAGGCGCCGAGCGGACGGCGATCGTGGCGGCGTCGAGCGCTCCCACGCTCGCAACGTCGAGCGCCGTGCCGTCCGCGCGCCACGACGACGGCCCGCATTCCGCGTTCGAGCACGGCCCGACGCGTCGCGAGCTCCCTCGGACGGCGCCGTCCGGCTCGCCCGCGCCGTTCGGCCTGTTCGTGCTGCGCGCGCACAACGTCGTCGGCCGGAGTGGCAGCGTGTTCGTCCCCACGCGCGCGACGGCCGTCGCGTGCCCTCTGCTCGTCCTTTTTCACGGCACGGGCGGGAGCGGCGCCGACATTCTCGACACCTTTCGCCCGCTCGCCGAGTCGCGCGGCATCATCCTCTTGGCGCCCGACTCCGGCCGTTCACCGGACGGGACCTACAACTGGCAGGTCCCCGACAGCCCTCGCGAGACCACACCCGATCAAGCCCATGTCGGCGCGTGCCTCGCCGAACTCCTCGCCGCGCCCGGCATCTACATCGACCACGAGCGGGTGCTCGCGCTCGGTCACTCGGGCGGCGGGAGCAGCGCCGCGTACGTCGCCACGACCGACGCGCGCTTTCACGCCTTCGCCGTGCTGCACGGGGGCGTCTTTGCGGGCGGCCTCGGGGATCACCGCGTGCCGGGCTGGTTTTCGACCGGCACGGAGGATCCGCTGCGTCCGCCCGCAGTCGTGGAGCGCGCGGCTGCCGCGGCCGGCCCCCACGCGTCTTCCGTCACGACACACCTGTACCCGGGCGGGCACGACATTTCCGCCGCCGAGCTGCGCGACGTCGTCGCATGGTGGCTCGACGGTTGAAGCCGCTTCCGGGCAGGCGAGGTGCGCGCCCGGGTCAGCCGCCCGAAGCGATCCCGAAATCGTCGAAGTACTTCTTGCAGTCCTTGTCGCCCGCGTGCTGCTGGCAGTACGTCCCCCAGCAATCGCTGAAGGCGCTCTGCTGCGCGCTGCACGCTTCGCGCTTGGTCGCGTCGCACTTGTCCTGGACCTTCTCGGCGCAATCGTAAAAGTCGTCGCGCTGCTTGTCGCACTTGGACGCGTCGGCCACGCCGTTCACGTCGTCGCAGAGCTTGTCGCAGGTCATGCCGTCCTTGAGCCCCGCGACGGTGTCCGAGCACTTCTGCTGCTCGTCGCACACCGTCTTGCACTTGCTCGCGCACCCCACGGCGAAGCCTCCGAGTGCCAGCGCCAACACCACCATCGTTCGATTAAGCGTCATATCGTCCTCGTTCGTAGCGAGAGAGCGGCCACCACTCCCATAGAGCCGCTCAATAGGGGTCGCTTTCGCGCGGCGTCCAGCAAATACGCGCGGCACGCTGCTGCGCTCGGGGATCCGCTTAGAATGTGCTCCTCGAGCACGAGCGCTCCGTGCTACCGAACCGAAACATGCTGCGGTCGGGTCGAGCGCTGCTCGTGGTCACGTTCTGTGTCGTCACAATCGTGGCGTGCAAGAAGAAGCGGCCTCAGGACGAACCGGAGCTTCCGACCGTCGCCGGCGACGGTGTGACCTCGTCCCAGTCACGGACCCTGCCGCCGTTCACGCGGCTCGAGGTTGACGGCGCGCTCGACGTCACGGTCAACGTCGGCAAGGACTCGCTGCTCGAGCTCCACGGCGACGCCAACCTGTTTCCGCACGTCGGCTCGAGCGTCGTGAACGGCGAGCTCAAGCTCGAGCCGGACGCGGTGCTCAAGCCGGCCCAAAAGCTCACGCTGAGCCTGGGCGTCGCTCGGCTCGACTACGTGGCGGCTGGGATCGCCGCCAAAGTAGCGGTCCACGGCGTGAAGACCGAGGCGTTCAGTGTCCGTACCGGCGGCGCCGCGCAGCTCACCGTCGATGGCTCCTCGAGCGAGCTCAGCGTCGGAGCGAGGTCCGTCTCACGGGTAGATCTCGGCACGTTTTCGGCGGCGCACGCGCGCGTGAGCGCGCTCGAATTCGCGCGCGTCGAACTCGGCTACCTCGAAAAGCTCGACGCGGACCAGCGCGGTATGGCGATCATCACGTATCGCGGCACCCCAGCGGTGACCACGCACGCCGACCGGGCGGAGAACGTGGCTTCCCGGCACTGAGTGCACCCCCGCTCGCGAATGGACCCGCCCGCGGCAGGCCCACTCGCGGCTCGTATCGATCAGGGGCTGCCGCTGGTGTCCGCCTCGTACGACTTGCAAGTCGAGTCGTCGGGGTGCGCGAGGCAATACGTAGTGATGCAGGTGAACAACGCCGTCGCCTTGTCGTTGCAGCTCATGTCGGTCGTAGAACACTTGTCCTTCACGCCGTCCGCGCAATCGAGCCAGTCGCTCTTTTGGCTGCCGCAACCGCCGGCGTCGGACACCTTGTCGAGGTCGTCGCAGCTCTTGGTGCAGTCGCGGTTTTTGGTCGCGTCCGACGCATCCGCGCACTTCTTGTCGTCGTCGCACAGCGACTTGCACTTGTCGCCGCATCCAACGGCAAGGCCGCCGAGAGCCAACGCACACACCACCATGATCTTGTTAAGATTCATCTCATCCTCTTTGAATTGTTAGGAGGGAGCGGCCACCACTCCCGCGGAACCCGGAACTAAAGCCCACTCATTCAGTTTCTGTCCAGAAAATCCGTTCAAAAAATCTACACGGCTACCCGCGCATGCGTCTCCTGTTGCTCGTTTGCAACACTCGAGTCGAGTAAGCGTATGTAGGTGCCCTTCGGACGAGGGAGCCTTACCGCTTATTCAAAGCATGCGTCGCCGAGCGATCGCTGCCGTCGTCACGCAAAACGAACGCGCGATGAAGTCCGCTAATCAGGCGCTCTTTCGAGGGCTCGACGGTAGCGCTCGCGGCGCACCGGATCGCGCAGGATGTCGTAGGCCTCGTCGAGGACTTCGATGATCGAATCCACGTCGTCTCTCAAGTCCACGGTGGCGGCGGTGAGGACGCGTTCGGGGTCGAGGTCTTTGCGCAAAGTTTGGTAGGCGCGCCGGAGGTCGTAGCTCGTCGCGTCGCGCGCGACGCCGAGGAGCGCGAAGTAGTCACCCTCTTCGACCAGCGCGCGGCGCGCGGCGACGCGCTGGCGCAGCGCTTCGGCGTCGAGCGGATCGTAGCCCGGTGCTTGCTCGGGTTCGGAGTTTCGCGCGGCAGGGCGCTTGGCCGCGCTGAGCACGAGCAGCACGCCGAGCTCCACCAACACCAAAATCACGCACGCGAAATCGTCATTGCCGGCGCGAGCGAGCAAGTCGCCGACGCTCATGCCGTCGGCTTGCGACGCGAGCGCCTGGTCCGTCTCGCTGAGCGCACACTCGGCGAGGAGCGAACGCGCGGTGCCCATGGCGAGCAGCGCGTCGCGCCCGCCCACGCGCGTGATCGCGTCGCTCGGCTTGGCCGTGCGGCGCGTCATCTCGAGCAGCACTTCGGCGCCGGTCGCGCCGCCGAAGACGCCCGGCTCCGCCTGCAAGCGCTGCGGCACCTCGCGCTCGAGGCTCGCGGCGCCCGTCGAGAGATCGGTGATTTTACCGAGCAGCCACTCGGCGTGCGCGCGCAGCACCGTCCAGAGCTCGTCTTGCCGCAAATGCCCTTGCGCCACGAGCGCCGCGCCGGCGTGCCGTCCGAACGGCGGCACGCGGCGCGCGAGACGCTGCACGCCGTCGCCCCCGAGATCGCCGCGTTGCACCAGAAACGCGACGAGCGTCTCGCTTTCGGCGCTCGAAGCGGCGGTGACGAAGTCTCCGTCGCGGAAGACGACGCGCCGGATCCCGACCGCGTCCTCGAGCGCGATCGCGCCCGTGTAACGTGCGGCCACGCAGCGCGCGAGCGCACGGAGCCCGCCCCCGACGCCGAGCGCGACGGGAATGTCCGGTAACCCTCCGCGTTCGGCGGGTGGTGGCGGAGGCGGCGGCGGGGCGCGCGTGACCGCCGCGGCGCGTTCCGGCATCGAATGCTGTGGCGCCGTCGGCGGCGGAGCCTCCATCCGCGGCGGGCGCGTCGACACCGTCTCTTCGCCCCGCGAGGCGGGCACGGACGCGGGGATATCGGAGGGCACCGGCAAACGACTCGGGCTCGAGTCGAGCGGCGGCTCGAGCGACTCGAGCGCCGTCGCATGCGTGCTGATGAGCGGCTGCGACGGGAGCGGGCGGCCCGGCGGCGAAGTGGGCGCTTCGTTGCCGAACTCGGGCGCGGACGGCGGCTCGGGGGGTGGAGGTGGTAGCGGCGCGGCGTTGGCGCGCGAGCTCTGCGCGCCGGTGGTGTCTTGGCGCACGGCGGCGCCCGCGCGGCCGCCGGGTGCGGTGCCGCCCGCGGGCGTGCCGCCACGGCTCCCGCGCGAGCCGGTGTCGGAGGTACCGCCGCCGGTGCCCGCGGTGCCGGCGACGCTGTCGTCGTCGTCGTCGTCGTCGTCGGACTGAATCGGCTCGTCGAGCGCGGCGAGCAGATCGGCGGGCAAAACGGCGTCGACTTCCGCGTCGGGTGAGAGACGCTCGACCGCCGCCGGCACGTTCGCGATGTTGCGCACGCGCTGCTCGGCGCGACCGAGCAGGAGCTCGAGCTCGGGGCTCAGGCGTGCGTGCGGCACCGCGCCGATCCCTTGCGGCACGACGGAGCCGGTGCGCACCGGCGGCGAGCTCGAAGGCCTGCCCGAGGACGGCGGCCCCAGCGACGGCACCATCGAAGGCGGCTGCGGCGGCGCCGTCGGGATGTTCGGCGGGGCCGAAGGCGACCCAGCCGTGCCCGGTGGCGGCGCGCCGCTGAGCGGTCGTGCCTGACCGATCTTGCCCCCCTCGTAGCGATACGGGCGGCGGGTCGCGGCGACGAGCACGGGCGAGCGCGCGGAAGCGGCCGGTGAGCTCCCGAGCTCTCCGGGCGGACCGACGACGTGTTCGATGCGCGCGATGATCTCACCCGTGTTCACCGGTCGCGCGAAGACACCGGCCGCGCGCTGCTCGAGCTCTCCACGGCTGTCGGGCGACGACGTGGGCTCCGCGATGAGCACGATGTCGATTGGCTTGCCGCTGGCGGCGGCTTGCATGCGCTGCACCGTGTCCAGCAGCGCTGGGGTGTCGGCGTCGAGCACGACGAGCGACGGCCGCTGCACCGCGACGCGCCCCGCGAGCAAGCCGAGCGGCACGTCGACGACCCAGTAGCCGCGCGTTCGGAGCGCGGCGCTGAGCCGCTCCGCCTCGGCCGAGGCGTCGCTCATGAAGATGAGAGTGCCGCCCTGTGAGCCGCCCGTGGTGCTGTCGGGGCTGGACTTGGGGTCGGAGCTCGCCACCTCGTTACCTCGGCAGCGTACCGCGTCGCGCCGCGTTTCTCTACGGCTCAATGTCGCACGATGTGCGACACCCGACGTGGAGTCAGCTGCGCTCGAAGCGCTTCGCGACCCACTCGCCGACGCGCGGCCAGTACTTCGCCGACAGGATCGCGACGACGATGAACGTCACGAGGCCGAGCTCGCCGTGGGTCATCCCGAACACGCGTCCAATCTGCCGCGACTTCAGCCAGGCGGCTAGCATCCCGAGCGGCTACCCTGGCCGGCGTGAAGGTCGTGGTCGGTCTCGGGTCGAATCTCGGTGAGCGCCGCGCCGTGCTCGCGCGCGCCGCGGCCGAGGTCGAGCGACTGGGCTCGCCCGGGGGGCGCTCCGCGCTCTACGAAACCCAGCCGATCGGCCCGCCGCAGCCCCTGTTTCTGAACGGTGCGCTCGCGCTCGAAACGGCGCTCGGGCCGCTTGCCTTTCTCGACGGGCTCCTCGACATCGAACGGCGCCTCGGCCGGATCCGCGCCGAGCGCTGGGGCCCGCGGCTCATCGACCTGGACATCTTGTGGACCGATACCGGCGTCTTCGCGTCGCCGCGCCTCACGGTGCCGCACCCCGAGCTCCGGCGCCGGGCCTTCGCCCTCCGGCCGCTGCTCGACGTCACCCCGGACGCAAAAGACCCCTCGGACGGCGAGCCATACGCTAAGGTCCTCGCCCGGCTCGGCGGCGATTCACCGATGGAAATCGCGGGGACGCGCTACAGCTGGGCCTGAATGGACATGACGCGCGCGAGATGGTAGTTGGCGCGCGCAAAACGAACCCGCCATGAGTGTCGCACCGCTCGCACTACCTCCGCCCCTCCTTGCCCTATCCGGCGGCGTGACTCTGGACTTCGACAACACGCTCGGAATCCAGATCGTCATCTTCGTGCTCCTCATGTTCTTGCTCGAGCCGCTGCTCTTCCGGCCCGTGCTGCGCGTCTTCGCGCTGCGCGAGGACCGGACCGAGGGTGCTAAAGCGCAAGCCCGCGAGCTTGACGAGCGCGCGGGGGAGATTTACCAGCGCTACCAGCGCGAGCTCGAACGCGTGAACCGCGTCGCCGCCGAAGAGCGTGATCGGGTCCGCGCCGAGACCTCGAAGCTCGAGGCTGAAATCCTGCGGGAGGCGCGCACGTCCGTCGCCAAGGTGGTCGAGGACGGCCGCAAGCAGATTGCGGCGGAGATGACCCGCATCCGCTTCGACCTCGGGCGCGAGTCCGAGCGTCTTTCGCACGACATCGTCGATCAGGTCGTCGGCCGGAGGGCGAACTGATGCGTCGCTTGGTCGTTCTGCTCTGCGTGGCCGCCGGCCTCGCGGTCGCTCCGCTGACCTTCGCTCAGGCGGCGTCGCCACACGCCGAACACGGCGCGCATGCCGGACACGGCGCGCACGCGGAGCACGGCGAGGATCACGCGCCGACCTTCGACGACATCAACTGGATCTACGGCTGGCTCGGTGAGCGCGACGGCGTCGAGCCGAGCATTCTGTTCCGCCCGAAGGGCATGCCGGCGCCGTTCGGCGTCTGGATCCTCGACGCGCTCCTGCTCTACGGCTTCCTCATCAGCAAGGCGAAGAAGCCGGTCAGTGAGGCGCTGAAGAACCGCAAGGCGAACATCCTGCGCGGCATGGACGAGGCGGCGCGCATGAAGCGCGACGCCGAGAAGCGCCTCGGCGAGTACGAGGAGAAGCTCGCGCGCATCGAGGACGAGGTCGAGCGCGTGCGGCGCGAGATGCGTTCCGGCGCCGAAGCGGAGCGCGTGCGCATTCTCGAAGACGCGCGGACGCGTCGAGCCCGCATGGAGAAGGACGCCGAGCTGCTCGTCGCGCAGGAGCTCACGGCCGCACGCGACGAGCTCAAGCGCGAGCTCGTGAAGGCGGCGCTGAGCTCGGCCGCGACCTCCGTGAAGGCGCAGCTCAAGGCCGAGGATCAACAACGGCTCGCCGACGAATACCTCGCGGGCCTCGCCAAGGCCGGCGGCGCCTTGCGCGGGAGGGCATGACATGAGCGGCCAAGCCACCGTTGCCGAACGCTACGCGCGCGCCATCTTCGCCCTCGGCGTCGAAACGGGGACGCTCGCGGCGCTCGCCCAACAAGTGCGAGAGTTCGCGGCCGCCTACCAGTCGAGCCTCGACCTGCGGAGCGTGCTCGAAAATCCGCTCGTCGTGCTCGAGCAGCGCCAGAAAATCCTGACTGAAGTCGCCGCGCGGCTCGGCCTCGGGCCGTCCGCCCTCAACACCGTGCGCTACCTCGCGCAGCGCCGGCGCTTGAGCGCGCTGCCCGACATCGCCAAGCGGCTCGATTCGCTGTCGGACGAGCAGCAGGGCATCGTGCGCGCCACCGTGACGAGCGCCACGGCCCTGCCCGAGTCGTTCTACCTGCGCCTGAGCGCGGAGCTCGCGACGCTCGTCGGGCACAAGGTCATCCTCGACCGGCGTGAAGACCCCGCGCTCATCGCCGGCGTCGTGACGCGCATCGGCGACAACACCATCGACGGAAGCCTCCGCGGCCGGCTCGACCAGCTCGAGCGGAAGCTCCTCTCCTGACCCCCAGCCCACGTTCAGCGAAAGACCCCCATGCAGCTCAGAGCCGACGAGATCTCCGCGATCATCAAGCAGCAGATCCAAAACTTCGATCGCGCGGCGCTGGTCAGTGAGACCGGCACCGTCCTCACCAGCGGCGACGGCATCGCCCGCGTCTACGGCCTCGAAGGCGTCATGGCCGGCGAGCTCGTGGAGTTCCCGGGCAGCCTGTTCGGCTTGGTGCTGAACCTCGAGCAGGACAACGTCGGCGTCGCGATCCTCGGCGACGCGACGGGCGTGAAGGAAGGCGACGTCGTCAAGCGCACCGGCCGTATCGCGGACGTGCCGGTCGGCGACGCCTGCATCGGTCGCGTCGTGAACGCGCTCGGTCAGCCCGTGGACGGCAAGGGCCAGATCGAGAGCAAGGAGCGCCGCCGCATCGAGGTGAAGGCGCCGGGCATCATCAGCCGCCAGCCCGTGCGCGAGCCGCTCCAGACGGGCATCAAGGCGATCGACGCGATGATCCCGATCGGTCGCGGCCAGCGCGAGCTCATCATCGGCGACCGCCAGACGGGCAAGACGGCGATCGCGACGGACACGATCATCAATCAGAAGGGCAAAGACGTCATCTGCATCTACGTCGCCATCGGCCAGAAGGCGTCGACGGTCGCGCAGGTGGTGGACAAGCTCGCCCAGCACGGCGCCATGGACTACACGATCGTCGTCGTCGCGACGGCGACCGAGTCCGCGCCGCTCCAGTTCCTCGCGCCGTATACCGGCGTCACCATGGGCGAGTTCTTCCGCGACACCGGTCGCCACGCCCTCTGCTTCTACGACGACCTCTCGAAGCAAGCCGTCGCATACCGCCAACTCTCGCTCCTGCTGCGCCGCCCGCCGGGCCGCGAAGCGTATCCGGGCGACGTGTTTTACATCCACTCCCGTCTGCTCGAGCGCGCCGCCAAGATGGGCGAACGCTGGTTCGTCGTGCGCAAGGGCACGCAGCTGAAGCCGGGCGACGAGAAGTTCCGCGGTGTCGACAACCAGGCGCACATCGGCGAGGCCGGCAAGCACGAGGCGCAAAAGGCGCTCGACGCGCGTCCCGAAAAGGCCGACCTCGAGCTCGTGAAGGATCCGCACTCGGGCGGTTCGCTGACGGCGCTGCCGATCATCGAGACGCAGGCCGGCGACGTGTCGGCGTACATCCCGACGAACGTCATCTCCATCACCGACGGCCAGATCTTCCTCGAGAGCGATCTCTTCTATTCCGGCGTCCGCCCCGCCATCAACGTCGGCATCTCCGTGAGCCGCGTCGGCGGCAACGCGCAGATCAAGGCCATGAAGAAGGTCGCCGGCACGCTGCGTCTCGACCTCGCGCAGTACCGCGCGATGGAAGCCTTCGCGCAGTTCGCGAGCGACCTCGACGCCGCGAGCCGCCAGCAGCTCGACCGCGGGCGCCGCCTGGTCGAGCTCCTCAAGCAGGACCAGTACGTTCCGGTGCCGGTCGAGCGCCAGGTGCTCATCGTCTTCGCCGGCACGAACGGCTACACCGACAAGCTCCCGGTCGAGTCGCTCAAGGCTTACGAGTCCGAGCTCTACCGCTTCATCGACGAGAAGCACCCCGACATCTGGACCGACATCCAGAAGACGAAGGACATCGGCGACGAGACGAAGAAGAAGGTGCAAACCGCGCTCGAGGAGTTCGGCAAGCACTTCGTCGCCGGCAAGCGTGGGAGCGGCGGGGCCAAGGCCGAAACGGCCGAAGAGACCAGCGACAAGGCCGCGAAGAAGGCCAAAAAGAAGGCGACCGAGGGCTCCGAAGAGCACGCGTAAGCGCGGTCCCCGGGTTCACTCCGAAATCGAACTATGGCGAACCTCAAGGCGATCCGCCGCCGCATCAGCAGCGTGAAGGGCACGCAGAAGATCACGCGCGCCATGAAGATGGTCGCCGGCGCGCGTCTCGCTCGCGCGCAGCAACGCATCCTCGCGCTCCGTCCGTACGCCGTACGCACGGGCGCCGTGCTCGCCGACGTCGTGCAGGCGCTCGCCGAGAGCGAATCGACGCCGACCGACCACCCGCTGCTCACGCGCCGCACCGAGACGCGCGCGCTCATCCTCGTCGTCACGACCGACCGCGGTCAGGTCGGCGCGTTCAACACCAACATCGCGCGTGCCGCCGAGCGCCTCTGGCGCGAAAAGCAAGAAGCCGGCATCGACGTGCAGATCGCGACGATCGGCCGCAAGGGTCGCGACTACTTCCAGCGCCGTAAGGCGCCGGTGTTCCACTCGTTCACCGACGTGTGGGAGTCCTTGGACTTCGCGCAGGCTCGTCGCATCGCACGCACCGTGCTCGTGCCGTTCTTGCGCGGCGAGGTGGACTCGATTTACCTCGTCTACAACGAGTTCAAGAGCGCCATGAGCCAGAAGGTCGTGGCGGAGCCGCTCTTGCCGCTCGCGCCGCCGCCGGCCAAGGAAGGCGAACCGGACGCGGCCGACTGGGAGAAGCACCGCGAGTTCTTGTTCGAGCCGGACAAGGAAGCGCTGATGGAGCGCCTCGTGCCGATGTACGTCGAGGTGACGCTGCTCCGCTCGCTGCTCGAGTCGATGGCGTCCGAGCTCGGCGCGCGCATGACCGCGATGGACTCGGCGACCAAGAACGCGTCCGACATGATCAGCCGCCTCACGCTCGAGTACAACCGCGCGCGTCAGGCCGCGATCACGACCGAGCTCATGGAAATCATCGGCGGCGCGGAAGCGCTGCGCGAGTAAGCGCGAGCGTTGCGCCGCCTCGGCGTGACGTTCAGGCCGCCAGCAGTCCCAAGAGCGCGAGTGGGACTCGTCCTATGCGCGCTCCCGAGCCCGCCGGCCCCACGAGCGCGTCACACGTCACGTCGCAGCCGAACGCCTCGACACGCAGGTTCGTGACGAGCGGCAGCTCGACCACGGTTCCGTCCGACCGCCGGACTTGCCGGCAGCCGATGGTGCGGAGCTCGAGCGCCACGGCCGCTTCGCGCGGGACGACGAGAGTGGCGACGCCGGGGTCATAAGGAGCGTCGACCGAGAAGCGTCGAATGGCGCTCGAGTCGAGCCGCCCGGAGGCGACCAGCGCCGCGTCGGCCGAGTTTTTGAGGATGAGCCTGGTCATGCACGTGCTATCGGCTCGCGTGGGACTGGAGTTGCTAAACGGGGTACGCGCTTCGGCTGCCCGGCTGTAGCTTGAAGCCCGATAGCTGAAGCCCTGCACCGTCAGTTTTTGACTGCCGCGGGCCCGCTCGGGTCACAGGACCTTTCGAGGCAGCATGACCATCAAGAGTCTGGGACGGAGTTCGGGTGCCGGGCGCAGCGTCGTCTTCGTGGTTTGCTGCGGCATTTTGACGGCTTGCTCGGGCAAGGACGGCGGGCTCGGGATCGAGACGGGGGGTGGAGCTGGCGTTGGGGGCGGAGCCGGAGCTGCCGTTGGGGGAACGGGCGCGACTGCGGGGCAGGGCAGGGGCGGTGCGTCAGGCGGGGCGGGAGCGGGAGTAGGCGGAGGGACTGGCGCCGTGAGCGGGAACGCGGGGTCCGGTGGCGCTCATGTGGCGGGTGGGGGCGGAACGAGCGGAGGTGGGGGTGGGGCGCGAGGTGGCGCGGCGGGCGGTGCCGGACGCGGTGCAGCGGGACGTGGCGCCGCAGGCGGAACGAGCACGGGCGGAGCCGGCGCCGGCATGGGCGGCAGCGGCGGCGCTCCGGACACGAGCGACCACTCGGCGGAGGCGACGTGCGCGCGCTGGAACGGCGACCGCGCCGACATGGGCGAGGGCACCTGGAGCGGCAGCATCGCCGCATGCGACCCGGGCGACATCTCCGCCGACGGCCGCGCGAACGCGCTCAAGATCGTGAACCTCTATCGCTGGCTCGCCGACCTTCCGACCGTAGACACGAGCGACGATCGCAACGCCGAAGCGCAGGCGTGCGCCCTCCTCATGGACGCGAACAACATGCTGTCCCACGATCCACCTTCGGACTGGACGTGCTGGACGCAAACGGCCCACGACGGCGCGAGCCAGAGCAACATCTCGAGCGGGCCGGGCGTGAGCAGCATCGACGCGTACCTGACCGACGGCGGCAACGAGGACACGCTCGGGCATCGGCGCTGGGTGATGTCGAACTCGCTCGGTCCCATCGGCCTCGGCTCGACCGGAGCGATGGGCGCGTCCTGCATGCAGAACCTGACGGGCACGGGCAAGGTCGGCAAGGCCTGGCAGGCCTGGCCGCCGCCAGGGGTGTTCCCGCTACAAGCCATCAAGCCGGGGCGCTTCGGCGGCTCGCTCGATGCGACGGGCTGGAGCATCCAGAGCGACAAAATCAAGCTCGACACCGCGACCGTCACCGTCACCTCCGGCGGCAGCCCGCTTGCCGTCACGGTCACGATGCTGCCCGGCGGCTACGGCTCGAACTACGCGCTCAGCATCGTGCCGAACGGCTGGCAAACGACGGCCGGCCAGACCTACAGCGTGAGCGTGGCCGGGACGTCGTCGCCCATCGCTTACGACGTGCAAATCGTCGACTGCTCCCAGTAAGCGGCGCTTACCAACTGAGCGGCGACTGCGTTCCAGCGTGGCTGTGACCGGGACGCCCCGGGGGCGTGGCGTCTCGACCCTCTTCAATTTCGAGAGGCGGTCGGGCAGCATGGCGAAAAATGGCGAAGGCCCCTCACGTCCTCGGCATGGTGCTCGCTGGAGGCGAAGGCAAGCGGCTGTATCCGCTCACGCGCGATCGCTGCAAACCCGCCGTGCCGTTCGGCGCGAACTACCGCATCATCGATTTTGCGCTCTCGAACCTCGTGAACGGCCGCTTCCTGCGCATCGCCGTGCTCACGCAGTACAAGAGTCACAGTCTCGACCGCCACATCGCGCAGACCTGGCGCATGTCGCACTTCTTCAACAACTACGTGATGACCGTGCCGGCGCAGATGCGCCTCGGCCGCCGCTGGTTCGAAGGTTCCGCGGACGCGATCCTGCAGAACCTGAACCTGATCCGTGACGAAGAGCCCGACTACATCTGCGTGTTCGGCGCCGATCACATCTACCGCATGGATCCGCACCAAATGCTCGAGGCCCACATGGAATCGGGCGCTGGCGTCACGGTCGCGGGCCTGCGCGTGCCGCGCGCGGAGGCGTCGCGCTTCGGCGTGCTCCAGCCGGGACCGAACGGGCGCATCGTGCGCTTCCAAGAGAAGCCGTCGGAAGCGCCGGGTCTCCCCGACGACCCCGAGCACGTGTTTGCGTCCATGGGCAACTACGTCTTCACGACGCGCGTGCTGATCGACGCCGTGCGCGCCGACGCAGACAACCGCGAGAGCGCCCACGACATGGGCGGCAACATCATCACCATGCTCGTCGATGCGGGCATGGCGTCCGTCTATGATTTCGCGCAGAACCGCGTGCCCGGCGCGACCGAGCGCGATCGCGGCTACTGGCGCGACGTCGGCACGCTCGACAGCTACTGGGAAGCGAACATGGACCTCATCAGCGTCCATCCCGTTTTCAACCTCTACAATCCCGAGTGGCCGACGTTCACGGGCCTGCACTCGCTGCCTCCGGTCAAGTTCGTGTTCGACGACGACGAGCGGCGCGGCGTCGCGCTCGACTCGATGCTCGGCGCGGGCGTCATCGTTTCGGGCGGTACGGTGCGGCGCTCGGTGCTTTCCCCCGGCGTCGTCGTGCACTCGCGCGCGGTGGTGGAGGACTCGGTGCTGCTCGACGGCGTCGACGTGGCGCGCGACGCCATCGTGCGCCGCGCCATCATCGACAAAAACGTGAAGATCCCGCGCGGCGCCCGCATCGGCGTGAGCCCCGCGGAAGATCGCGCCCGCGGCTTCACCATCAGCGACAACGGCATCGTCGTCATCGGCAAAGACGAGCTGATTCAGCCGTAAAGGCGCGGCACGGCCTCCGGCCGACCTGCTATGTTCTCGCGAATGCCCGAAACGCTGCGAGCCGCGATCGTCACACGCGAGTACCCGCCCGAGGTTTACGGCGGCGCGGGCGTGCACGTGGAGTACCTCGTGCGCGCGCTCCAGAAGCACGTCGACGTCCGTGTTCACGCGTTCGGCAAGGCGCGCTCCGCGCCCGAGGTCGCCGGCAGCTACGAACCCTGGGCCGAGCTCGGCGGTTCGGAGCCGGAGCTCGCGGCGCTGCGTACCCTCTCGGTCGACCTGCTCGCCGCGCGCGGCGTGCGCGGGGCGGATCTCGTGCACACCCACACGTGGTACGCGAACTTCGCCGGCCACCTCGCCAAGCTCGCGTACGGCATGCCGCACGTGATGACGTCGCACAGCCTCGAGCCGCTCCGCCCGTGGAAGGTCGAGCAGCTCGGCGGCGGCTATGCCATTTCGAGCTTCTGCGAGCAGACGGCCATCGTCGCGGCCGACGCGGTGATCGCCGTCTCGAACGCAATGAAGGCCGACATTCTGACGGCCTATCCCGGCGTCGACGCGGGGCGGGTGCACGTGATCCACAACGGCATCGAGCCCGACGAATACCGCCCGGTGGGCGGCACGGGCGCGCTCGCGCGCTTCGGCATCGATCCAGCGTGGACGTACGTCGTGTTCGTCGGGCGCGTCACGCGTCAGAAGGGCATCGTGCATCTTTTGCGCGCGGCGCGGCACGTGGACCGCGACGTCCGCTTCGTGCTCTGCGCGGGCGAGGCCGACACGCCCGAGATCGGCGCGGAGTTTCGCGCGCTCTGCGCCGAGATCCAGGCGGAACGCGGAGGGATCGTCGTGGTCGAGGGCATGCTGAAGCGGCCTGACGTCGTGGAGCTTTTGAGCCATGCTCGCGTGTTCGCGTGTCCGTCCGTCTACGAGCCGTTCGGGATCGTGAACCTGGAGGCGATGGCGTGCGGAGCGCCCGTCGTGGCGTCGGCGGTCGGCGGCATTCCCGAAATCGTGGTCGAGGGGGAAACGGGCCACCTCGTCGCGTTCGAAGGCGACGGCAGCGCGAAAAACGAGCCGCGCGATCCGGAAACGTTCGCGCGTTCGCTCGCGGCGGCCATCACGAGCCTCACGCAGGATCCGGCGCGTGCCCGGCGCATGGGCGCGGCCGGTCGCAAGCGGGTGGTCGAGCATTTTTCTTGGAGCGCCATCGCGGAGAAAACCGCTGCGCTGTACCGGCGGCTCGCGCCAAGGTGAGTTGCGAAAGCCGACAATCCATGTGATTCTCGGCGGCCATGTGTGGAATCGTAGGGTACGTCGGACCACGTATAGCTGCACCGATTCTGCTCGATGGTCTGCGGCGTCTGGAGTACCGCGGCTACGATTCGGCGGGGCTCGCGATCCAGGCGACGAACGGCCTCGAGGTCGTTCGTAGCGTCGGCAAGCTCGACAACTTGTCGCGCGCGCTCGAGGGACGCAGTTTGCCGGGCACCGTCGGGGTCGGGCACACGCGCTGGGCGACCCACGGGCGACCGACCGAGCCGAACGCGCATCCGCTCGTCGCGGGCGACGTCGCGGTCGTGCACAACGGCATCATCGAGAATCACGTCACGCTGCGCCGGCAGCTCGAGGCGGACGGTGTCGTCTTCGCGAGCGACACCGATACCGAGATCGTCGCGCACCTCGTGCACCGCGCGCTCAAGGGCGACGTCTCGCTCTTCGACGCGGTGAAGACGGCGCTTTCGAGCTTGCAGGGTGCGTACGCGCTCGCCATCGTTTCCGCGCGCCAGCCTGACCGCATCGTCGTCGCGAAGAATGCCTCCCCCCTCGTGATCGGCCTCGGCGACGGGGAAACGCTGTGCGGCAGCGACGTCCCCGCGCTGCTCATGCACACCCGCCAGATGCTGTTCCTCGAGGACGGCGAGATTGCGGAGCTCACGAGCGGCGGCGCGCGCGTCGAGACGCTCGACGGGCAGCTCGTCGGTCGCCAAGCGCGGCGCATCGACTGGAGCCCGACCCAGGCGGAGAAGAACGGCTTCAAGCATTTCATGCTGAAGGAGATCTTCGAGCAGCCGCGCGCCGTCGAAGACACGCTCCGCGGCCGCATCCGCCTGACGGAGGGTGAAATCGAAGGCGCCGAGCTCGGCGTCGATCCGAGCTGGGCGAACAGCATCGATCGGGTCTACTTCGTCGCCTGTGGCACGAGCCACCACGCGACGATCGCCGGCCGTTACTGGATCGAGCAGCTCGCGCGCCTGCCGGCGCAGACGGAGATTGCGAGCGAGGTGCGGTTGCGAAATGCCGTGTTCACGCCGCGCGACCTCGTGGTCGCCGTGAGCCAATCGGGCGAGACGGTGGACACGCTCGCCGCCGTGAGGAGCGCTCGCGAAGCGGGCGCCCACGTGCTCGCCGTCGCCAACGTCGTAGACAGCATGATCCCGCGCGCCTGCCACGGCGCGCTCTACACGCACGCCGGCCCCGAGATCGGCGTGGCGTCCACCAAGTGCTTTACGACGCAGCTCGTCGCGATGCTGCTTTTGTCGATCCACCTCGGCCGCCGCCGCGGCGTGCTCGACGCGGCGAGCGCCGCTCCGTTGCTCGAGGCGCTCATGTCCGTGCCCTCGCTCATGCGCCGCACGCTCGAGCGGAGCGACGAGGCGTACGAGGTTGCGCGTCGCTGGCACGGCGCCAAACACATGCTCTTCCTCGGCCGCGGGCTCGGCTATCCGATCGCGCTCGAGGGTGCGCTCAAGCTCAAAGAGGTGAGCTACGCACACGCCGAGGGCTACTCCGCGGGCGAGATGAAGCACGGGCCCATCGCGCTCATCGACGACGAGATGCCCGTGGTCGTCGTGATGCCGCACGACCGGCACTACGAAAAGACGCTCGCGAACGTGCAGGAGGTGCGCGCGCGCGACGGTCGCGTGATCGCCGTCGTGAGCGAAGGCGATCAGGTGATCGGCTCGCTCGCCGAGCAAGTGTTGACGATTCCGACCGCGCCCGAGATCGTGCAGCCGCTGCTCTCGGTGATCCCGCTTCAGCTCCTCGCGTACTACTTCGCCGACCTCAAGGGCACGGACGTGGACCAGCCGCGCAACTTGGCGAAGGTCGTCACGGTGGAGTGAGCGGGCGGACGCTCCCCGCGTCGCTTCCAAGGGGGTGCTTGAGCTCGGGGAAATGCATATACAAAACTTTTTGTATATGCATTTGGTCGGGGCGCGCAGAGGCGCCGGGGGAGCGAGAGCTGGGTGAGAGCGGGAGCGGCTCTATCTCGATGCGCTCAATCGTGGCTTGAGCACGAGTAGCCGAGGGTCTCACCAGCCATGCAGGGCCAGCGCTGATCCGCGAGCTGAGCCAGCCAAGCTTGTTTGGCGTCACCGTCGAGTCCTGTATTGTCAATCACTCGTCCGTCACCATCCAAAACGACCGCGCCGCGGCCCGGTCCGCGCTTCTCCGCAGGATCGAGGTTTGGATTTGCCGGGCGACAGACCAGGTAGCCGTCGGCCGTGCCGATGTCGCGCCAGAGCGTCGCCGCATCGCAAATCCCGACGTCGCCGCCCGCGCCGGCGATGACGATCGGGCAGCACGATCGTCCTGCCCCTCCTACGCCGCCCGTGGGTACGCCGCCCGCCGTGTTCGCCTCGGCGGTACTCGGCGCGTCGTTGCCCCTGTTCCGCCCCGATTTACTCTCTCCACCGCAGCAAATGACGAGCGCGCCTACCGTCAGCCATGAGCACCGAATAGTGAACACGCCGCCTCCTCATCCGCAGTCTACCCCCGAACACCACCAACGAGCGACCCTGTTAGCGCCCGCGAAACACCGGCTTTCGCTTCTCCGCAAAAGCCCGTAACGCCTCACGGCGATCGTCGCTCGCGACGCACACGTCGTACGCCTGTCGTTCGGCGTCGAGGCCGGCGTCGAGCGGGAGCGTCGTGGCGGCGCGGACGGCGGTGAGCGCGGCGCGCATGGCGAGGGGGGAGCCTTCGAGGAGGGGCGCGAGCCAGGTGAGGGTGTCGTCGACGACGTTGGTGTCCGCGGGTGAGACGCGGTTGACGAGGCCGATCGCACGCGCTTCCTCGGCGCTGAGGCGCGTGCCGAGCAGGATGAGCTCGAGGGCGCGGGCGTAGCCGACGACGCGCGGGAGGCGTTGCGTGCCGCCCGCGCCGGGGATGGCGGCGAGCGACGTCTCCGGCAGGCCGAGTACTGCGTGCGGCGCGGCGACGCGCAGGTCGCACGCGACCGCGAGCTCGAGGCCGCCGCCGAGGGCCGCGCCGTTGAGCGCCGCGACGACCGGGAACGGTGCGCTGCCGAGCCACGCGAAATCCGTGCGGTAGGCGTCGAGCATCGAGCGGACTTCGGCTTCCGTCATGCCCTCCCGCTCCTTGAGGTCGGCGCCGGCACAGAAGGCGCGATCGCCCGCGCCGGTGAGGACGGCGACGCGGAGCGTGGCGTCCGCGGTGAGCTCGCGGCCGACGCGGCCGAACTCGCTCACGGTCGCGCGGTCGAAGGCGTTTCTGCGGTCGGGCCGGTCGAGGATGACGAGCGCCGCGTGCCCGCGTCGTTCGACGCGGAGCGAGCTCATGCGGTCCGCCTCGCGCGGCGTTTCGCGCCTGTCTTGGCTTTGGCCTTCACTCCCTTTGCGTCCGGCTTCGCGTCGTGCGGCGCGCGCTTAACCTCGAGCTTCGCGAGGCGGCTCTTGAGCTCGGCGAGCTCGCCCCGGAGCGACTCGACGTCGTCGCCGAGTCGCTTGCGGTCGGCGGCACCGGACTCACCCATGTCCCGCAGCGCCTCGCGCAAGCGCCGGGTGACGCGGCCGTCGAGCTCGTGCTCGAGCGCCCTGCGCAGCGCTCCACGCGCCTTGGTGTCGCCGAGCGTGACGAGCGCGTCCACGACCGCGATGCGGAAATGCGGATCCTCGTCCTCCAGCAAATCCTCGAGGTGCCGGCGCGTCGGTCGCGAATCAGAGAGTGTGGCGAGTGCCGAAACCGCGGCGCGACGGCCCCGAGTCGGCACGCCGTAGCGCGACTGCTCGACGATGGCCGGCACGGCGTCCTCGTCGCGCAGCCGCGCGAGGCCGTCGAGCGCGCCGACGCGCTGCGTATCGGCCCAGGATTTGGCCTTCGTGAGCGCGACGAGATCCTTCAGCACGCCAGGCTGGCGCGTGCGTCCGAGCGAGCGCGCTGCGTCGGCCGCGACCAGGTAGCTGCGATCGTTCTTCGCGAGGCCGCGCAGCACATCCGCCGCCGCCTTGGTGCGAAAGGCGCCGAGCGCTTCGGCGACGGCGCGGCGCACTTTGGGGTGCGCGTCGCGCGCGCTCTTCTTCAAGAGTTCGAACGCGGCGTCGCTGCGCCCGTGTGCGAGCGCCCTGGCCGCCTCGGCGCGCACCATCCACGCGTTCTTCGTGTCGGCGAGCGCGCGACCGAGCGCGTCGAGTGTCGGCGGATCCTCGCGGTCGGCGAGCCCGCGCGCGGCGCTCCAGCGCGCGTAGGCGCTCGGTCCGTCCGTGAGCTGGTGCCGCCAAAAATCCGTCGGTGCCTCGACGTGGATGGCGCCCACGACGCTCTGGTCCGGGTTGAAGACGACGTAGCGCGGACGCTCCGCGAGCCGCACGACGAGGGTGTCGGCCGTCTCGGTCATGATCTTTTCGTGGCGCTCGAGCTCGCCGCTCTTCGTCTTCACCAGCACTTCGAGCGGGAACGCGAAGACGGCCACGTCTCCGGTTTTCTGCTTCTGCTTCGCCTCGACCGTGAGGAGCCCGTCTTCCCACCCGATTTTGACGCGCAGATCGGGGTGGCCGGGCCGGTACACCCATTGATCGAAGAAGCGTTCGAGTGATTTGCCGCTCGCTTCTTCCAGGGCGCGCATCAAGTCGTTCGTCTCGACGATGCCGTGCGCGTGGCGCTCGAGGTAGAGGCGGACGCCGTCCCAAAACGCGTCGTCGCCGAGCTTGCGCCGCAGCATGTGGAGCACGAGACCGCCCTTCTCGTAGAGGTGGCGATCGAACAGGTCGATCGGCGCTTGGTAGTCGCGGCAGACGATCGGTCGCATGTAACGGCCGTTCGCTTCACCGAGGTACGACTCGAGATCGGCGGCGACGCCGTAGTCGTATTCGTCGCGGCCGAGCCGTGCCTCGCGCTCGATGTGCTCGAAATAGGTGGCGAACCCTTCGTTCAGCCAGCCGTGCGACCAGTCACGGCAGGTGACGAAGTCCCCGAACCACTGGTGCGCGAGCTCGTGCGCGACGAGATCCTGCGAGCTTACGTCGAGGCCCGCGCGCTCGTCGATGAGCGCGTATTCGTAGAGCGTCGTCGCCGTCGTGTTCTCCATGCCGCCGAAAATGAAATCGCTCACGACGATTTGCGAGTAGCGGCTCCAGGGGAACGCAACGCCCGTACGCTCGGAGAAGAGCTCGATCATCCGCGGCGTCTCGCCGAAGCTCCGCGCGACGTCGCGCTTGCGCGCGGGCGGCACGTAGTACGTGACGGGCACCTTCCTGCGGCCGAGCTCGGCACTCTCGCCCTCGACCACGGCGAACTCGCCGGCGACCAGCGTCACGAGGTAGGCGGGATGCGGCTGGTTCAACGTGAAATGGTAGGTCCAGCCGCCCTTCTTCTTTTCCACGGGGCGCGGCTCGCCGTTCGACAGCGCGACCCAGCCGGTGGGCACGGTGACGCGGATCTCGCTCGTCATCTTCACGTGCGGTTTGTCGACGCACGGGAACCAATAGCGAGCGTCCTCGTCCTGGCACTGCGACCAGACCTGCCGCGGACGATCCTTCACCTGCGCGTCGGGCGCGAGGAAGTAGAGGCCGCGCTTGGGCGTCGCGCGGTAGCTCACGCGCACCTTGCCGCGCCGCTTGCCGTTCACGTCGATGGCGAGTTTGTCGCCGTCGTACTCGAAGGGAGCGGGCGTCGCGTCGTCCCCGCTCACGAGCTCGACTTTTTCGAGCTCGAACCCGACGGCGTCGAGCACGAGTTTCTTCTCCGCGTCGCCGCTCTGGCGCTCGAAGTCCAGCGTCGCGGAGCCGTGGACGCTCTTTTTCGGCACTTCGAGCGTGAGATCGAGGAAGACGTGGCGGATGGTGAACGGGCGCGAACGCTCGTATTGCCTCGTGGTTCCGGCGAGGGCGAAGGGCGCCGCCAGGCCGGAACAAGCGCAGCGAGCGTGCAGACGGTGCGACATGGCAGCTTACCTTGCGTCACGCGGACGGCGGAAACAAGCTCGCGCTCGGTGCTGACCCTGCAGGGCGAAGTCGAACGCGTCACGTTCGAGAACGAGGACACGGGCTTTCGCGTCGTGCGCGTCGGTTCGCTCGAAGGGGAGGGCGCGCGGCCCGGCTCCGTGGCCGTCGTCGGGACATTTCCGCCGGTCGGCCCCGGGACGCGCGTGCGCATCACGGGGGATTTCGAGCTCGACGCGCGGCACGGCGAGCAGCTCAAGGCGCAAGCGGTCGTGCCCATCGCCCCGAACACGCTCGAGGGGCTCGCGCGCTACCTCGCCTCGGGCGTGATTCCGGGCGTCGGCCTCTATTTCGGCCGCCGCATCGTGGACACGTTCGGACTCGAGACGCTCGACGTGCTCGATCGGAAGCCCCAGCGCCTGCTCGAAGTCGTCGGCATCGGCACGCGCCGCGCCGAGCAGATCGGCGAAGCATGGGCGAAGAATCGCGCGACGAGCGGGGTCATGATGCTGCTGCAGTCGCACGGCGCGTCGCCGCAGCTCGCCGCGCGGATCGTGAAACACTATGGCTCGCGCGCGGCCAGCGTGATCGAGCAGGCGCCGTACAAGCTCGCGCTCGAGGTGCGCGGCATCGGCTTCAAGACGGCCGACAAGCTCGCGCGCTCACTCGGGATCGCGGGCGATCATCCGGAGCGCGTCCAGGCCGGCATTCTGCACGAGCTCGAAGGGCTTAGCGCCGAGGGTCATACTTTTGCGCCGATCGACGGTCTGGTCGAGCGCGCCGCCGAGATGCTCGGCGTGGATCACGTGCACGTGCGCGCCGGGCTCGACGCGCTGTGGGCCGCGGGGCGCGTCGTGCTCGAGAACGATCGCGTGTTTCTCGCGTGGCTGCACCGGGCCGAGGTGGAGCTCGCGGGCGGCCTCGGACGGCTCGCGAGCGAGCCCGTAAAACCGCTCGCGAAGGTCGAGGAGTCGCTCGCGGCGTTCGAGCGTCGCGCCGGGATCACCCTCGCGCCGAGCCAGCGCCAGGCCATCGAGACCGCCGCCGCCCACCGCGTCACGGTGATCACGGGCGGCCCCGGCGTGGGCAAGACGACCATCGTGCGCGCGCTCGTCGACGCGCTCGAGCGCGCGAAGCTCGAGGTGCGGCTCGCGGCGCCGACGGGCCGCGCCGCCAAGCGCTTGTCCGAGGCGTCCGGGCGCGACGCGACGACCTTGCACCGCCTGCTCGAGTTCGATCCGCGTGGCATGGGTTTTCAACGCGACGCGCGGAGCCCGATCGAGGCGGACGCCGTGATCGTCGACGAGGCGTCGATGATCGACGTGCTGCTCGCCGCCGCGCTGGTTCAGGCGCTGCCCGACCACGCGCGGCTGGTCGTGGTCGGCGACGCCGATCAGCTGCCGTCGGTGGGGCCCGGCGCGTTTTTGCGCGATTTACTCGCGAGCGGCACGGTCGCGAGCGTGCGTCTGAACGAGATTTTCCGGCAAGCAGGCGCGAGCCGCATCGTCGTCAATGCGCACCGGATTTTGCACGGGGAGATGCCCGAAAGCGCGCCCGCGGACGACCCTGCGAGCGACTTCTTCGTCGTCTCGACCAGCGATCCGGCGCGCGCGGCGGACACGCTGCTGCGCGTCGTGCTCGAGCGCATCCCGGAGCGCTTCGGCTTCGTGCCCGGTCGCGACATCCAGGTGCTCACGCCCATGCACCGCGGCCCCGTGGGCACGATTGCGTTGAACGAGCGCCTGCAGCTCGCGCTCAACGCGGGCGGCCGGCCGCTCGTGGCCGGCGGGGGGCGGCTGCGCATCGGTGATCGCGTGATGCAGACGCGCAACGACCACCAGCGCGAGGTGTACAACGGCGACCTCGGCGTCATCACGACCGTCGACGACGACAGCGGCGTCGTGCGCGTGAGCTTCGACGCACGCGAGGTCGAATACGAAGCGCCCGACGTCGAGGCCCTGGTGCTCGCGTACGCCACGAGCATCCACAAGAGCCAAGGCAGCGAATACCCCGCCGTCGTCGTGCCCTTTCTCACGAGCCACTTCGTGATGCTCTCGCGCAACCTGGTGTACACGGCCGTCACCCGCGCGCGCCGCCTCTGCGTGCTCGTGGCCGATCCGCGCGCGCTCAAGCTCGCGCTGGGCGAGGTGCGGCGCGAAGAGCGGCAGACGGGGCTCGTCGAGCGTCTCCGTCGCGGCTGAGCGCGCGGGTGGCGCCGGTGTCGCACCTCGTCGCCAAATGCATCTTCGAGCCAAATACGGCCGCTGCCCTTCGCCCGCGTTTTGGCTAAAATGAACGCGCCTTGGTCGATCTCATCGCCGAGAAGCTGCGCACGGATTTGCTCGCCGTGTTCGACGACCCGGCGTATCGCCCGCCCGTGCTCCCGTCCGTCGCGATGGATGTGATGACCGTCGCCGAGCGCGACGACGCCGACGTCGACGAAATCGTACGGCTGCTCGAGCGCGACCAGATGCTCGCGGCCACGGTGCTGCGCCTCGTGAGCTCGCCGCTCTACGCGGGACGCACGCCGATCCGCTCGCTCAAGGCGGCCGTGATCCGCCTCGGCGTGCGCGTCATCCGCGACGTGGTGTTCGAGGCCGCCATCGCGCGTGGCGTGTTTCGGACCGGCGAGTATTCGGACACGCTCGCGCTCGTCGCGCGCCACAGCACCGTGACGGCGTACATCACGCGCATGGTTTGCCGGCGCGCCGCCATCGACGCCGACCTCGCCTTCATCTGCGGGCTACTCCACGACGTGGGCTTCGCGGGTCTCTTGCTCGCCGTCAAACACGTCGAAGGCTCGGCTGCGCCGTCGCTCGGCACGCTGTGGCCGCACGTCGATCACCTCCACGAGCGCGCCTCGCGCCTGCTCGTCGAAAGCTGGGGCCTCCCGCCGGACGTGATCGAAGTCGTGGGTCATCACCACCATCTGCATACCGGCATGACGGCGCGCATTGCGGCCTCCGTCCGCCTCGCCGACCACCTCACCGAATACTTCGAGTGCTCGATTGTCGGCCCCAAAGTCGACGGCGAACGCCTGCCCGGCGATCACATCGACGCGTTCGACCTCGAAACCGCGGCGGCCGAGCTCGGCCTCGACGACGCCGCGGTCAAGCACATCCTCGCCGACGCGGAACGCACGATTCCGGACATCGCGCTGATTTGAGTGGGGCTAGCCTGATAGCCGCCCCGGGCCGGAGTGCGAGAGCACCGGCAGTCGACGCACCCCGAGCGCCCGCTCAGAAATTGTCGCCGTAGTCGATCGTGATCTCTTCGCCCGCGGCGATGTCACGCGCGGCGAGCCACTTGCCGTCGTGGAGCGCGTTCGGCTCCTTCGAGTGGTTCAGATACCAGCCGATCTCCATGTGCGTGAAGCGGTGCGGGACGCAGACGTAGTCGCGCCGTTCGATGCCGTAGGCGAGGCAGAAGGCTTTGAGTTGGGGATCCTGCTCCATTTCCGTGTACGGAATGCGCCGGACCGTCTCTTCTTCGAACAGCGAGAGGTACGCGCCCTTTTTGACCGGGTGCGTGATGAACACGCCGACCCCCGCAATCTTCGAGGGGCGCAGGATGAACGAACGTTCGTCCGTTTCGCGCACGGCGTCGCTCAGCGGGACGCTCACGAAGGTCATGTTGTCGGGGCGGGGCGCGCTAGGTTCGGTCACGGCGGCCGCAGAATAACCGCGGTGGAGGGCGTGGATGCCAGAAAATTGCGCCGGTGCGCGCCGCTTACCGCACGCGCGTCACTTCGACTTGGGAGTCGGCGGGGGCGCAACGTCAGTCCCGTCCTGCACTTTGAGCGTCATATTCGCGTCGATGCCGGACACGACTTCCACGTCGATGCTGTCCGACAAGCCCAGTGTTACCGCGCGTTTCTCGAAGACTTGCGGCGCCTTTTCGACTTCGACGAACGGCTTGTCGTTTTCGTATTTGACTAGATTTTCCGCGATGGCGAGAACGTGGTCGTGCTTTTCGAGGATGATGTCGGCGTTGGCGCTGTAGTTCGCGCGCAAAAGCACGCCCGGCAAGAGCTCGAGGCGGGCGCGCACCTCGAACTGAATGGTTCCGTCTTTCGCGACGCCCTTCGGCGCGATGTACTCGAGGGTGCCCTTGAAGCGGTGCTCGCCGAGCGCGCCCACGGTGATGGCGACGGGCATGCCCTCTTTGATTTTCCCGACCTCCGACTCGTCGACGGTGCCGGAAAACAAGATGTCGTTCATGTCGGCGATCGACGCGATCGTCGTGCCTTCGTTGAAGTTGTTCGCCTCGATGATGCTGGCGCCTTCCTTGACCGGAACGTCGAGCACGGTGCCGTCGACGGTCGAATACACGACGTTGGAAATCGTACCGGACTTCTTCGAGGCGCCGACTTTCACCAGCTGGAGATTGGCTTCCGCGGCCTCGAGCTCTTGACGCTTGAGCTCGGCGTTGAGCTTCACTCCGTTGTATTCGGTCTCGCCGACGAGGCCCTGGTTCTTCAGTTTGTCGTAACGCGTCGCTTCGAGCAGGGCGTTGTCGTTGCTGATCTGGGCGGCGGCGAGGCGCGCTTCCGCGTTGTTGAGGCTCACCACGTCCGGGATGATGCGGATCTTGGCGATGCGCTGGCCGTTCTTGACCGGCTGGCCCGGTTCGACTTCGACCTTGTCGAGCACGCCCGAGACGCGGGATTTGATGGTCACTTCCTTGCGCGGGACGATGGCGCCCGGCGCGACCGCCTTTTTCACGATGTCCATCACGCGCGGCTTGGCCGTCTTCCAGACGAGCGGTTTCGCCTGCGACTTTTGATACAAAAAGAGCAGCGTCCAGCTGAACGCGGCGATGACACCGAGCGTGATCGCGAACGGGACGATGCGTTTCAACATCCGGAGTCTCTCAGTCTACTACTCGGCACGCAGCGCCTCCACCGGCGGGACGCGTGCGGCGTGCCGCGCGGGGACGATGCCGGCGACGGCCCCCGCGACGACGAGCACGCCTGCCGCGACGAGCGCGGCTTTGAAGTCCACTTCGGGGCTCCGGAGCGGCGCGCCTTCGAGGTGTTCGACCAGGTGCGCGATGCCCTCGAGTGCCGCGACGCCCGCGACGAGCCCGGTGTAGCCGGCGAGGGTCGTGAGCGCCATCGACTCCTGGACGACCAGACGCACGATCGAACCGGGCGTCGCGCCGAGCGCCTTGCGCACCCCGATTTCGCGCGTCCGCTCCTTCACGATGATGAGCAGGATGTTGCTCACGCCGAGCACGCCCGAAAACAGCGTCAGCGTGCCGACGAACCAGACGAACGTGCGAATGCCCGTGAAGAGCGCGTGGATCTTCTCGTACTTCTCCGCGGCGTCGAAGGAGCCGAGCGCCTGCTCGTCGAGTGGATTCAAGCGGTGCCGCTCGGAGAGCACGCGCCGGACCTCGCGGACCACCTCGGACGAACGGGCGCCTTCGCGCAAGCCCAGCGTGAACCAGCCGACGCGGTTTCGCTGGTTGTACGCGACTTGAAAGGTCGTGAACGGGATGAAGACGGTGTTGTTGATGCGGTCGCCGTCGTCGCCCGCCTTGTCGGAGTGGATTTCCCCGACGACGAGGAAGTGCACGCCGTTCACCTCAATCCACTGGCCGACCGGGTTTTCGTTCCCGAAGAGTACGCCGCGCGCCTTGCCGCCGATGACGGCGACTTTGCGCGCAGAGGCCACGTCCGGATGGTTCAAGAAGCGCCCGCGATCGATACCGAGCGGCTCGATGCGCGCGTAGTCGGGCATGTCGCCGAGCACGTTCACCGCGCCCGACTTGCCCGCGTGCGAGACGAGCGCGCTGTCGCGCCAACCGCCGAAGCGCAGGCGTGCCGCGACGAACTCGACGCCCGGCACGGCGCGGAGCCGCGCGATGTCTTCGTCCTCGAAGCGGACGTAGCGCCCCGGCGAGAGCCCGCGATACGGCATGCCCGTGCGCTGCGCCCACACGTAGACGGCGCGCGGTGCGAGTTCGGACAGGGCGAGCGCGCCGCGCTCGAGTCCGCGCCCGAGACCGAGCAGCAGGATCAACATGAAGAGCCCCCAGAACACGCCGCTCGCCGTGAGCAGCGCGCGCAAGCGGTTCCGCTTGAGCGTCGCCCAAATCTCCTGCCACGTGTCGAGATCGAAGAAGAAAGAGCTCACTGGTTGCCTTCTCGCATCGCCACGACAGGGCTCACGCGTGCCGCTCGGAGGGCCGGGAAGAAGCCGGCCAGCGCGCCCGCGCACACGATGAGCGCCATCGCTTCGAGCGCGACGGCGAGGCTGACCGAGGGCTGGCGCACGAACGGAGCGTCTGCGAGTTTGTCGCTCGCGAACTCGACCAGCGCGACGCCAGCGACGATGCCCGCGTAGCCCGCGATCGAGGTGATGAGAATCGCCTCCGAGAGCACCATGCCGACGAGCCGGAACGGCGTCGCGCCGAGCGCCTTGCGGATCCCCATCTCGCGCGTCCGCTCCGCGACGCTGATGAGCATGATGTTCGACACGCTCACCATGCCGGCGAGGAGCGTCCCGAAGCTCACGAACCAGACGAAGCCGTTCACCCACGTGATGACGGAGGCGATCTTCTTGAAATGGAGGAGGTTGTTCTGGCTGCGCATCGCGCGGCGATCCTCGAGCGATACCTGGTGCCGCGCCGCGAGCAGCCGGTGCGCCTCGCGCTCGATGACGGCGCTCGCGGCGGTATCGGCGTCGCCCACCGTCATCGCGAGCGAATGGATGCGGCCCGGATCGTTGTAGACGAGCTGCGCGGTCGTGATCGGCACGTAAATGCGCCGGAGATCGGCCTCGCCGCCTTCGTCCTGGAACACGCCGACCACGCGGTAGGGGAGGCCCCGGATCTCGATGAGCTTGCCGATCGGATCTTCGCGCCCGTAGAGCGTGCTCTTCACGAGCTCGCCGATCACGGCGACTTTGCGCCGTTCGGCGATGTCGCGCGCGTTCACGTAGCGGCCCGCGATCATCAGCGTCTTTTCGAGGTAGCGCTCGTCGGGGTGCACGCCGATCACGTCGAACGCCGAGCGGCGGTCGCCATTTCTCACGCTGAACTCGCCCCACATCCAGTAGCGCCCGCTGAGCCGCTCGACGCCCGGGAGCTCGCGCTGTAGCGCGCTGTAGTCGTCGTTCTTGAAGCGGATGTCGCGGTTCGGCCCGCGTCCGGCGAACGGCTTCGAGGTGAGGCCCGACCAGAACCAAATCGAGTTCACGGCGTCGCCGCGAAACTCCCACGCGACGCCGTTCTCGAGGCCCTTGCCGGCTCCGAGCAGGAGCACGAGCATGAACGTGCCCCACGCGACCGAGAGCCCGGTGAGCAGCGTGCGCAGTCGGTTGCGCCCGAGCGTCGCCAGGAGCTCTTCGAACGCGGCGAAGCTGAGCCAGCCGAGCCCGAAGCGCGCGAGGCCGCGCGCCGGTGCCCAGGGCACGCGGCGCCGTTCAGCTCGCATGGCTCGCGGCCGTGCCGTCCGGGACGACCCGGCCGTCCTTGAAGCGAATCACGCGGCGCGTGCGAGCGGCGATGTCCGGCTCGTGCGTCACGATCACCATCGTGATGCCGCTCCGGTTCACCTCCTCGAGCAGCTCCATCAGCTCGTACGAGGTGTGCGTGTCGAGCGCGCCGGTCGGCTCGTCCGCGAGGAGCAGCTTGGGCTGACTGATGAGCGCGCGGGCGATGGCGACGCGCTGGCGTTCGCCGCCCGAAAGCTCGGACGGCAGGTGATGGGCGCGCGCGGCGAGCCCGACGCGTTCGAGGTATTCGAGCGCGAGCTGGTTGCGCTTCCGTCGCGCCACGCCCTGGTAATAGAGCGGCAGGGCCACGTTCTCCTGAGCGGTTTTGAAACCGAGCAGGTTGAAGGCTTGGAAAACGAAGCCGATGTAGCGGCTCCGGTATTGCGCCGCGAGCCGCTCGGGTAGCGCGCGGATGAGCTGGTCACCGAGCCAGTATTCGCCGGAGTCGTAGTCGTCGAGCATGCCGAGCACGTTGAGGAGCGTGCTCTTGCCCGAACCCGACGAGCCCATGATGGAAACGAGCTCGCCCGACTCGATCGTGAGCTCGACGTCGCGCAAGACGTGCAGGGCGCGTTCGCCCGTGCCGTAGCTCTTGTTCAGACGCCGGAGCCGTATTTGGGACACGAGGCGGCAAGCTTAACGCCGCCGCCAAGCCGGCGCTTCCCTTGCGAATCCGCGCCGGCGGCGACTCCCGTCAGTGAATCGAGAAGCTCTTCGACACCGTCACTGGATTGCCCGCGAAAGCCGGAACGCGCGCCTTGCGGAAGACTCCGGCAACGCAGCCACCGACCGGCGTCCCCGCGAACGGCGAGCCCATCACGGTCGCTGTCGTCACGCGTCCGCTCGTCGCGAACGTCACCTGCACCTTGCCGCCGCCGGTCGGACCGGCAGGCTTGGCGCAACTGCCGGCGTTCGTCGCGGCTTGGGTGAGCGCCACTTGCGCCGCGGACACGCTGAACGGGGCGTTGCCCTGAGCCGGCATCTCCTCCGGCTTGGGCGCGGCAGCCTTCGCCTCTTTCTCCTTGGACGAAGTGCCGGAAGAGCTCGAGCTCTTCGTCGTCGACGTCGTGGAGGCGGACTTGGTCGTCGAGGAAGGCGAGGAGGACGCGGGCGCCGTGGATGCGGCCGGCTTGGCGCTCGTCTCCGCACTCGCGCTCTCGGCGGGCTTCGTCTCCTCGGTCTTCGTCTCGCTCTTCTTCTCCGGCTCGGAGCTGGTCGTCGCCGCGGCTTGTTCCTTGGCTGAGGAATCCGGTGCCGGCGCTTCTTTATTTCCGCTCCTGCCGAGCAAGAGGCCGAGGAGGAGCAGGATCACGGCCGCGGCCGCACCACCGCCGTAGACCACCACCTTGTTCATCGGCTGCGCTGCGACCGCGCCGCTCGCGGTGACACGGGGGGGCGGCGGCTCGGGCGGAGCGGGCGCGGTGAGGAGCGCCTGGTTCGCGTTCAGGTTGAAGAGCGCGTTGCCACCGCCGGTGTCCGCGGGTGACATCGCGAACGGGTCGGAAGCCACGGCGGCCGCGCCGGGCCTGCGCGCGGGCGCGGGCGCCTTTTTGGGCTCCGGCTTAGCGCCGCCACCGCCACCGCCGCCACCTCCGCCGCGCAAGGAGTCGAGCGAGAAGAGCACCGAGTTCTCGTTACGAGCCCCGGTCATCTTGCCGTCGTCGTAGGCGGTCGAGCCGGCTGTCGGAAGCGCCGGAGCGCTGGTCGCGACGTCCTCTTCTTCGTGTGGGGCCGCGCTCGCCGCGTCGAACAGGTCCACGGCCGCGCCGCGTCCGCCGCCCGCCAAGCGAGCCGAAGCGGCCGCCGCCGTTGCCGTCACGATCGTGGGCCCGAACGGCGTCGGTGCGCCGGCGCCCGTCGCCGGTGCTGCCGCGATGAGCAGCGGCTTGAGCTCCGCGCATTCGAGCACGGGCACCCAATCGCCCATGCCGTCCTTCCACACGAACGCGTCGGTCGTGACCTCGCCGCTCTTCCAACCAGCGACGATCTGGTCCGTGGTCATCGTTCGCTGATCGGTGTCGCTCAGGTTCACCGACCAGCTCACGTCGGCGCCCCCGGCGGGCGCCGCCCCCGGTCCGGCTTCGGGCGCTTCGCTTTGCCCGTCCACCACCATCGGGGTCCCGCAGCTCTTGCAGCGGATCTTGACCTTCCTGCCGCGGACTTTGTCGTCGGCGATCGTGTACTTCGCGCCACAAGCTTGGCAGCTGACTTTCATCGAACGTTACCTGTGATTTCCGCGGGGTAAGAAGAAGCGGCTCTCGCTACCCAACTTACAAAAATTCAGGGATACGGGGAAGCTTTGGGGGTTTTTGGCTGCGACACGGTCCATACGGCCGGTTCTGCGGTCAGTTGACGGGAACGAGCGCCGCGCCGCACGTGCCGCAGAACTGACTCTCCCCGGTGAACTGCGCGCCACAGACCGGACAGATTTTGCGCGTTTCGCCCACGGGCGCCGTGCGGCTGGCCGCGTAGACGAGTGGCGGCACCAGCGGCTCGTCGTGTTTCGGGCAGATCGAGACGCCGGGGTCGTAGCCTTGCCCACATACGGGGCAGACGGCTCCGGTCGGTGCCACGACGGTGCCGCGCTCCAGCGGGAGCAAGCGATTGCCGTCGCGCGGACAGAACTGAGCTTCCGGCGCGAACTCTTCGCGGCACGTCGGGCACACGGTGGCCTGCGCGGCGCGAGCGGGCGGCGCCGGCTGCGGCGCGACGCGCTGGGTCGGCACGCTGCGAGGGGCCGCTCGTTTCCGACTCCGGCGCACGAGCGCGATCCCGAGGAGGCCGAGTGCCAGCGCCGCCGCGCCGACGATCGCGACGAAGAGCGTGCGGCGCTTGCCGGAATCGTCTTCGAGCACCGTGGAGTGCGCGCCGACGCTCCCCGATTCGAGCCGCGCGATCGCCGCGTCGGTCGACGCGCCCGACGGGTCGTAGCCGCCCTGGGCGAGCAGCGCGTCGTAGCGTTCACGCGAAACCACGTCGAGCGTCACGCTCACGGAGCGCGCGCCCACGGCCACCATGATTGGATGCTCGCCCTCGGTCGCGCCCTCGTCCACGCGGACCTTGCCGGCTTGGCTCACCGTCACGCCGTTCGCGTCGCCGTCGAGGCGAAACGACGGCGCGATTCCGAGCCGGCAACCGTGCGAATCCACCACGGCGGCGCTGAAGTCGAAGCTCTCCCCCGGGCGGATCAACTTGTGCGAGGGGCGTACCTCGATGCGCGCCGGAGGCCCCGGCAGCGCACACACGGGCGCCGCGGCTTTCGGCACGGGGGCGGGCTTCGACGACCCCATTGGCTCGAGCTCGACCGTGGCGGCGAGCGCCGGCGTGCTGGTCGCCGCGAGGGACGGCGTGTTGGTTGCAGCGAGGGACGGTGTGGTCGGTGCTCCCACCGGCGCTTGCACGCGGCGGAAGAAGCGGTTCCTTCTCACACTCGCCGTGCAGTTTTGCTCCTTGATCACGAACTGATACTGACCCGTCTCGTCGAAGGAGATTTGGTCGCTGCCGCTCGCTGTCACCGTCGTGATGAGGGTCGATTGCCGCGGGTCGCCGGGCGGGCTCTTGCACGTCGTTCGCCAGGTCTGGCCGCCGGCGCTGTGGCTCGTCCGTACGAGCCCGGGCAGCTGCTCCCAGCACGTGGTCGTGCTGTAGGTGTGTCCGACGCCCGTGAAGGTGAGCTCACCACCGCTCGTGGCGACGGTCACGGTGCCACCGCGTTCGCCGCCGCCGGTCGGTCGCGGGCCGCACGCGTCACCCCAGTCGCCGATGCTCCAGGTCGTGGTGAGCGGCGTCGCCGTCCATTGCCCAGCGAGCGTCGGCGCGTCGGCTCGCGCGACGCCGACCGCCGCGAACCCGCCGAGCACAGTCATGACCGCCCGGATGCCGGAGCGCATAGCTGGTGAGAGATTAGCGCGACGGCCCGGACAGCGCGAAGGGATGGATCGCGGTTGTGTGTCGGAATGCTTGCGACTTTAGACGCACGGAACTACCGTGCGGTTCGTCGTGCGCATCGTCGCCTCCCTCAGGACGGCCGTGCTTGGCCTTGCGGCGTTCGGCGTCGGAGCGCCTGCACTTGCCCAGGTGCGCACGCACTCGAACGGCGACGGGATGGACACGCATCTGTTCCGTCCGGCCGTTGATTCCAAGGGGTTTTTCTCGGTCAACGGCTCCGACATCCTCGGGCACCAGAACATCAGCTTCGGGATGGTGCTCGACTACGGCAACCGTCTGCTGCGCACGCGCAACGGCGGAACGCCGATCGACTCGGCGACCGGACAGCCGTGTGCGGATCAGACCTGCGTCGTTCAGAACGGCAGCGACGGCAGCGGCGTGCCCGCGCTCGTTCAAAACTCGTTTCAGGCCACGTTTGGGTTCAACTACGGGCTCTTCAATCGCGCTGTCGTCGGCGTTTCGATTCCGGTCGTCCTCCTGGCCGGTGATCCCGCCTACCAAGTCGGCCCGACCGGCGGGCTCTACAACTCCGCGCGCCTGGATGAAGAATCCCTGAGTAGCCTCGCGCTGCACGGAAAGCTGCGCCTGACGCGGGTCGATCGCGGCCCGGGCATCGCGCTCCTCGCCCAGGTCGGTTTTCCGCTGAGCGGCGCCCCGCGCCAATTGGGCGCGGATCCGGGGTTTTGGTACTGGCCGCAGGTCGCGCTCGAGGAGCGGCTCGGCTCCACGCAGTGGTTCAAGGTCGGCGTCAACGTCGGCTACCGTGGCCATACGGGCAAAAATCCCCGCTTCGGTAACTCGCCGAACGGCCTGCCGGTGCTCAAGGAAGGCGTCTTCGAGTACGGCAATACGCCGACGCTGAGCGTCGGTCTCGCGCTCCGTGCGCTCGACGCCCTCGACATCGTCGCGGAGACCTACGGCACCTATGAGCTCGGCGGAAGCTCCGCCGAAGCGCAAAAGCTCAGCGAAGAAGTGGTCGGCGGCATCAAGCTGTTCATCGACAAGAACAGCTTCCTCATGCTCGGCGCCGGCAGCCGGGCCTGGAGCACCGGCTTCGAGGCGGCGAACGTCCGCTTGATCCTGGGCTTCGTGTACGAGCCGTCGATCGGCGATCGCGACGGCGACGGTTACAAGGACGACGTCGACAAGTGTCCGGACGAACCGGAGGACTTCGACGGCTTCCAGGACGAGGACGGCTGCCCGGATCCCGACAACGATCAGGACGGCATCCTCGACGTCAACGACCGCTGCCCCGACATCCCGGAGGATCGCGACGGCGACCACGACGAAGACGGGTGCCCCGAAGGCAAAGCGGACGGCGATCGCGACGGCGACGGCATCCCGGATTCGAAGGACAAATGTCCCGACGTGCCGGAGGACCGCGACGGCTTCGAGGACGAAGACGGTTGCCCCGAGGCCGACAACGACAAGGACGGCATTCCGGATTCGGCCGACCAGTGCCCGAACGACGCCGAGGATCGCGACAAGTTCGAGGACGAAGACGGCTGCCCCGATCCCGACAACGACCACGACCAGATCCCGGACGTGCGGGACAAGTGCCCGAACGATCCGGAGACCTACAACGGCTATCAGGACGAGGACGGCTGCCCGGACAAGGGCAAGGTCATCATCGAGGGCAACGAGATCCTGATTCTCGAGAAGGTGCAGTTCGAGACGGACAGCGCCAAGATCCTGCCGCAATCGAATGAAATCCTGACCGCCGTCGCCGCGACGCTGAAGGGGCACCCGGAGTTCTTGGCGATCGAAGTCGGCGGTCACGCCGACGAGCGTGCGAGCGACCAGCACAACCTGCAGCTCACGAAGGCCCGCGCCGCGTCCGTGATGGACGCGCTCAGGTCGCGCGGGATCGCGGCGAACCGCATCATCTCGCAGGGCTACGGCGAATATTGCCCGCTCGACCCGGCGTCGAACCCGAGCGCGTGGGAGAAGAACCGTCGCGTCGAGTTCAAGGTCGTGAAGACGGAAGACGGCGAGACGGGCGTGCCGCGCGGCTGCCCCGTCGCGCTCGATCACGGCGTAAAGCCCCCGCCGATTCCGAAGTGAATGCAGCGCCCGTCACCTCGAGCGTGAGCCGATCCGGCGGGCTCTGAACGATTGCCATCAGTGCGGCTTGCGACAGCGTGAGCCCGGGTGTAACCCGCGAGCGATGCGCGCGAGGGACGTGCGGTGGAAAGGCGTCGTCTGTTTCGGGGGCGCGGCGCTCGCGTTCGGCTGCGGTGCGCGCAGCGCGCTCGACCCCGGCCCCGATGAGCAGGTGGGCAGCGGCGGCAACTCGTTCGCCGGGCGAGGTAGTAATAGCGGCGCGGGCGGCGCCGGCAGGGGACCGAGCACGAGCGGCGGCGCGAGTGCGACGGGGGGCCTCGGCGGCCTTGGCGGTTCAAATCCTGGTGGCCGTGGTGGCAGCGCCGGGCTCGCGGGCGCAGGCGGGCGGCCCACGGCGGTGAGCTGCGACATCGAGGGCGTGAGCTACGACTCGGGCAGCGCGAATCCGGAAAATGCCTGCGAGAGTTGTCAGCCGCAGCAGTCGACGACCGGCTGGACCCCCGCGCCGTCCGGCACCTGCGTGCACGGGGTCTCGGTGGGTCTCTCGCATGCGTGTGCCCTGCGGGACGGCTCCGCCTACTGCTGGGGGTGGAACATCAGCGGTCAGCTCGGGGACGAGACCACGATGGATCGCGACCTCCCCGTCGCGGTCGCGGGCCTGCCGGCTTCGGTTTCAGCCGTTTCAGCGGGAGATTGGCACAGCTGCGCGATCGCGCGGGGCGCCGCCTTCTGCTGGGGGAACGATAACTTGGGCGAGCTCGGAGATGGCGGCTCCGGGCAGAGCACCGTCGCGGTCCAGGTCCAGGGTCTCAGCTCCGGCGTCACTGCGCTCTCGTCCGGCATCTGGTCGAGCTGCGTGATCGTTCGAGGAGCGGCCTACTGCTGGGGCTCGAACTCCACCGGTCAGTTGGGCAACGGTTCCGACGTCGATAGCAACGTGCCCGTCCCCGTCTCGGGTCTCGGCAGCGACGTCACCGCCGTCTCGGTCGGCGACAACCATGCCTGCGCGCTCATGAATGGAGCCGCCTATTGCTGGGGTAGGAATGCGAGCGGCGAGCTCGGCGACGGAACCACGAGCGACAGCCCCGTGCCGGTGCGCGTGAAGGGGCTAGGGGTTGCCTCGCAGATCACGGCGGGTGAGTCCGGGAGCTGCGCGATCGTGAACGGTGCGGCCTTCTGCTGGGGAGGGAACAGCGGCAATCGATTGGGGGTCCCCGGCGGGGGCGACCAGAGTGAACCCGTGCCCATCGTTTCGCTCGGCTCCGGCGTGACGTCGATCGCCATGGGGCAGGCGGAGGTCTGTGCGCTGCAGAACGGCTCTGCTTTCTGCTGGGGAAACGTGTCGACGGGTTTGCAGGGCACGGGCATCTTGATCGGGTCGTCCACTGATTCACCGGCGCCGTTCGGCACGCTCGGCGCTCCGAGCTCCGAGCTCGCGACCCGGGGGTTCAACGGCTGTTTGCTCCAGTACGGCCAGGCGTCCTGTTGGGGCTTCAACGACAGAGGGCAGCTCGGCAACGGGAGCTCGACGGCGAGCGCGGTGCCCGTCCCGGTCGGATTTAGGTAGCGGCGCGCTGGAGCACCTTCGCGCTCCGAGCTCACTCGAAGCGCAGGACGTGCCACGACTTCTTGCCGCGGCGCACGAGCAAGAGGTGGCCGAAGAGGAGGGACGCCTCGCCGAAGGTGCTCACCGGAGCGGCGCGCTCGCCGTTCACGCTGATCGCGCCTTGTTCGAGGAATTCGCGCGCCTCGCGCTTGCTCTTCACGACGCCGCCCTCGACGAGCAGGTCCACGAGCGGAGCGCCGGGCTCGGCGAGTCGCGCGCGCGCGAGCGTCGCCGACGGCGCGCTCGCGAAGAGCTCCTTGAGCGCGTCCTCCTCGAGCCCGCGGACGTCGCCGGAGAAGAGCGCCTGCGTCGCGGCTTCCGCGCGCGCGAGCCCGTCGGGTCCGTGGACGATTTCCGTCACCGCGCGTGCGAGTGCCCGCTGCGCGCCACGAGCGCCCGGTTCCGCGTCGTGCTCGGCCGCGATGCGCGCGATCTCTTCGAGCGGCAGGAACGTGTACACGAAGAGAAAGCGCTTCGCGTCGAGGTCGCTCGTGTTGAGCCAGAATTGGTAGAACTCGTAGGGCGACGTGCGATCGGCGCTGAGCCACACGGCGCCGGCTTCCGTCTTGCCGAATTTCCCGCCGTCCGCCTTGGTGATGAGCGGCACCGTCATCGCGTGCGTCTCGGCCCGCTCCGTGCGGCGAATCAGATCGATGCCCGCGACCGTGTTGCCCCACTGATCGGAGCCCGCGACCTGCGCCGTCACGCCGTGTGCGCGGTAGAGGTGCAAAAAGTCGTAGGCTTGGAGCAGCATGTAGCTGAACTCCGTGTAGCTGATGCCTTGCTCGCGGTTTTGCAGCCGATCACGCACGCTGTCCTTCTGGATCATCATGTTGACCGAGAAGTGCTTGCCCACGTCGCGCAGGACTTCGATGTAGGAGAGGCGCGTCAGCCAGTCGGCGTTGTTCACGACGACGGCCGCGTTCGGGCCGCTGAAGTCGAGGATGCGCTCGAAGATGCGCGCGATGCGCGCGACGTTGTGCTCGACGCTGGCGTAGTCGCGGATCTGCCGCTCGGCGTCCTTGCCCGAGGGATCACCGATGAGCCCGGTGCCGCCGCCGACGAGGGCAAACGGCTTGTGCCCCGCGCGCTGGTAGCGCCGGAGCAGGAGCAGCGGCACGAGGTTACCGATCGTGAGAGAATCACCGGTCGGATCGAAGCCGCCGTAGACGGAGCGCATCCCGCTCGCGAGGTGCTTGCCGAATTCGGCTCGGTCCGTGCTCTGGTAAAGCAGGCCGCGGCTCTCGAGCTCACCGAGCAAATCCACGGGGGTGCTCATGCTGCGCGGTTATTAGCATCGCCGGGTGGCGGGCGTCGACGCTCGGTCGCCCTCAGTCGATGCTCGGGGGAACGGGCGCGCGCCAGCGCAAGGGCCCACGCGCGAACGCGTCGTTCGTGCGAAATCCGCCTTCGGGGACGAGGGCCTCACCGCCTGCCGTGAGGGCGAGCGGGCGTCCGGGCAGCGTGCCGAGGACGCGGCGGGCCGCGACGTCGACGACGAGCGACCCCACGGCGACGAGGCTGCCCTCGACGACCAGTCCCGCAAACGGCGCGATGCCGTCGAACAGCTGGGTTTCGCTGCCGCTCTCCGCGTCGACCCAGAGGAGCGCTTTGTCGCGCCGCACGAGCGCGGTCGCGCCGCTCGTCGCGAGCACGCGGTCGCCTGGTCTGAGCGGCAGCGTGCGGCGCGCGTCGAGATCGACGAGCAGCACGTCCGAACCCGGGTAGAGCGGAACGAGCCGCGACGGTGTGTCCGGCCAATGATCGAGCGCCATCGACTGCACGACCACGCCGAGCTCCTGCCGGAACCCGGGCCCGACGAGCTCGACGCCGACGCGCTTGGGCCGCACCTTGTCGTCGGTGCAGCTCACGAGCAGGAGGTTGCGCGTGGGATCGGACAACAGCACGCGCCCGCCGCACTCCGCGTCGGCGAGCGGCCAGCGTTTGCCCGCCTGCACGAGCGCGAGCGCGCCGTCGGTGCCGCGCGCGACGTAGTTCTCACCGAAAGGCAGCGCGAAATCCGGCACCGGACGCGCGCCGGACCCGTCACGCGTGACGAGCACGGTGCTCGGTCGCACGCCGCTGTCGGCGCCGACGTGAAAGTGCGGCAAAAGGCCGCTGCATACGAGTCGCGCACCCTTGCGCAGGTGCACCGGAAAATCGGCGTGGCCGGGTCGCGCCGGATCCTCGGGCACGCTGGTGACGACGAGCGTGGCGCCGGAGCCCTCCCAAGCGAGCCGCCAGGGCTCGCCCGCGATGCCCGTCACCGTGCGCTCGACGCCCGTCGCGAGCGTGCGGAGCACCAGTGCCGGAGCGCGGCTCTTGCGCACGTACGCGAGGAGCTCGCCGCGCGGATCGAACGCGAGCGCACGGTGCTGGCGGTAGTCGAGCACGTCGTCGCGATCGTCGAAGCCGAGCTCGCTCAAGTTGGTGCGCGCGTTGTTCGCGGTGTCGACGAGCCAAACCACGCCCGCGCGCCGGAGCACGACGAACTCGCCCGCCTCGTCCCACGCGAGCAGATCGTCGAGCGGCTCGAGGCCGCGCCCGCTCACGGCGAGCTCGAGATGCGGCGCGCCGTTTTGCCGGCAGAGCACGAGCCACGCGCCGTCAGCGCCCATCCGTTCGACCGAGATCGGCCCCGCGTCCGCGACTTCGGTGAGCGGGAGCGCTTGTGACGGTCGCGTGCTCGGTACGACCGGCGCCGGTGTGGGAACCTTCACGACACTCGGGATTGCAGTGTCGGTGTGTTGTCGCGGTGCGCCAGGCGGCGGCGCGGGGGGCGCCGTGGTCGGCGGCGGCGTCGCGCTTGCGCAACCGACGGCAAACGACACGAGGACGCAGAGAGTTTTCGGAGATCCGCTCGAGTGCACGCGCGAAATGCGAGAGTAGAATGCCGAGTCGCGCGCGTCGTCTACTTTTCGCGCGCGCGGCGTTTCCGTCCATGCGACTTCCTTTTTGGTTCCTGGTCGTCCCAGCGCTTTCGTTCGCCTGCTCCGTCGAAAACAGCTCAGGGGCTTTGAGCGGCCGCGTCGACGGGCCTTCGTTGCAGGTGCAAAGCTCGAGCGTCGGCGCCGACCTCACGGGCGCTTTCAGCCTGCAGATGCAGCTCGGCGACTACGCGTCGGAGGATACGGAGGTATCGCTCGGCGCGTTCTCGATTCAGCGGAGCGGAGCGGAGCTCGTGTCGCCGCTCTCGCTCGCGGGGGCGACTTTTCCGGTCTCGCTCGGCGTCGGCAAAAAGGTGATGTTGCCGATGACGTTCAAGGCCAGCATCGACCCGTCCGTCGCGACGGAGCTTTGCGCGGGACCGCTTCAGGTTTTCGGCACGCTGACCGATTCGGCCAGCAACCACCCGACCACGATCACGAGCGGCGACTTTTCGCCCGCCTGCCAGTGAGCCGCACGCGCGCCGGCCGGTGTTTTTGGGTTCGAGTGGCGGCGCCGTGCGTCGCGTGCTGCCAGCAGGTCCGTCGATCAGCGTGCCGGGCGTGAAGGACGGCGTCCCGTAGGCGAGCTGTCGGCGGGACGCGACGAGCGCGGCTCCGACGGCGGGTCGGGCGGCGGCGGCGGAATGGTGCTCCGCGGCGGCGGGATCGAGCTGCGACCGCGGCGTGGCGCTGCGTCGCTATCGCGCGCGGCGCTGACGCGCGTCGTCGAGTCGAGAATGCGCGCGACTTCGTCGCTGAGACGCGGGACGAGGCGCGACGGGCTCGTACGGCGCGAGCTCGGCATGTGATCGGGCGCCGGTGGCAGCGTGGAGGTGCGCCGGAAGCGCGCGTCGATGCTCGAGCGATCGGCGAAGGTCGTGAGGTCGAGCCGGAGCGGCTCCGAGTGCGACTCGCGCGCGAAGCGCTCCGCGGCTTGCACGGCGCCCGTCGCGAGGTGACCGAGCAGCCGCGTCGCGCGCGGCCGGCCCGGGATGCCGACGCTGAGACGAAACCCGGTCGGGCTGCGGGCGAGATCGAAGAAGACCGTCACGTCGACGAAGGGATGCTCGAGCGGAGCGCGCAGGCGCGCGACCGTCCCGAAGAGATCCCCCACGCGCACCGCCGAAGCCGCCTGCACGAGCTGGCGCGCGAGCATTTCACAAGCGACGCGCTCGAGCGTCTTGCCCGAGCCGTCCCCGAGCACCTGATCGAAGAGCAGGATCGCTTCCTCGCCGTCGTCCAGCGGCAGCGTGTCGAGCGCCGCGGTGGTGCGCAGGCGCTCCAGCGTGAGGTGCGGGCGCAGCCGCGCCGGCGCGCGTTCGGGCAGCGACGCCACGGCCGCGGCACCGAGCTCGCGTTCCGCCGCCTCGAGCAGGTTTCGGAGAAACCAGGCCCGGAGCCGCGCAAGATTCGGAGAAGGCTGGGTCACGCTGCTGGGCTCCGCCCCGGAGCCGAAAACAATAGAGCGGCTCGCACCCGCATGGAACCCGAAACCGCGCCCGAGCGCGAATGTTCAGCCGTCAGGGAGCGGCTGTCCCGGCCGGCGCGGCCGGCGCATGCGGCGCCGTTCCAGGCGCTACCTGCATTCCCGGAGGATGGCCGAGCCCGGGGCCGCCGTTCATCTGCGCGGCCGCTTGCTGATCCATTTGCTTCAGGGACTGAACGACTTCGTCGTAGTGCGCGAGCATCTCCGTGCAGCGTTCGGTCGGGAAGCTCGTCGTACGTTCACGCACCATGGCGCAGGTCTGGGAACCCGGCGGTAGATCGCCGCACAACTTCCCGACGAGCGTGTCGCACGGCACGCGCTCCGCTTTGATCTTCGCGAGCGTCGCGGGCACGGCCGCGAGCGCGACCTCGCACGTCGACGGCGTGAGGAGCTGGACGGCGGCCTTGGCCTCCGCGCAGGCGGCGGACGCGTCGTTGCCCGCGCAGAGCTTTTGCTGCCAGGCGCCGCACGGCCCGCTCGGGGCTCCGCTTCCGGCGGCGGCCGGCACCGAGTCCGCCTTGAGTCTCGCTTTCGCTTGGGCGTCGTGTCCGAACCAGCCGCCCGCGGCGCCGATACCGGCCGCAGCGACGGCGATCAGCACGAAGAGCGACGGTGACGGCGCGGCTTTGGGAGCGACTCGCTCCGCGGCGGGCCGAGGCCGCTTCTTTTTCGGACGATCACTCGCCGGCGGCGGCTCGCTCTCCGGCGCCGAATCCTCCGAAACGTCTTCACTCTCGTCTTTGGGGTCGCTCACGGGGCGGCACCGTAGGGGCATTCTCGTGCGACCACCATCGAAAGCTGGCGGTGGCGCCTTCCACCCGTGGTTTCTCGCCTGCGAAAGCGACTTGCGAGGTTAGGCCTTCTTCAGTGCGTTGAGCAAATCCGACACGAGGTCGTCCGTTTCTTCGACGCCCACGGCCAAGCGCACGAGCGCCGGTGAGATGCCGAGGCGCTCGAGCTCCTCCGGGCCGAGCTCGAAGTAGCTCATGATCGCGGGTTGCTCGATCAACGACTCGGGCCCGCCGAACGACGGCGCGATTTTCGCGATGGTGCAGGCGTCCACCATGCGCGACGCCGCGTCACGGCCGCCCTTCACGACGAAGCTCACGACTCCGCCGCCGCCCGACATCTGCGCGCGCGCGACGCCGTACGACGGGTGACTCTCGAGCAGCGGGTAGAACACGCGCTCGACGCTCGGGTGTGCTTCGAGCGCGTGCGCGACCGCAAGTGCCGTCGCGTTCTGGCGCTCGACGCGCAGCCCGAGCGTCTTGATTCCTCGCAAAATCAGGAACGCCGCGTGCGGATCGAGCACCGTGCCGAGCACGCCGCGCGAATCACGCAAGAGCGAGACGATATGCGCCGCGCCCGTCGCGACGCCGCCGAGCACGTCGTTGTGCCCGGAGAGGTACTTGGTCGCGCTGTGCACCACCAGATCCACGCCGAACTCGAGCGGGCGGCAGTTGACCGGCGTCGCCATCGTCGAATCCACGAGCGTGCGCACGCGCCCGTGCTTTTTCGTTATCGCGGAGAGCTTGGCGAAATCCACGCAGTAGAGGAAGGGGTTCGTCGGTGATTCCCCGATGACGAGCCGCGTGTTCGGGCGCAGCGCGGCCTCGAGCGCGGCCAGATCCCCAGCCGGCACGACGTCGTGCTCGATGCCGAAGCGCGAGAGCACGCTGCGCACGAGCTGGCGCGTGCGCCGGTAGCAGTCGTTGAAGAGCACGACGTGCTCGCCCGCCTTCACGAGCGAGAGGACCGCGGTCGTGATCGCCGCCATGCCGCTCGAGAAGGCCACGCCGTCTTCCGCGCCCTCGAGCCCCGTCACGCGCTGTTCGAGCTCACGCACCGTGGGGTTGCCGTAGCGCCCGTATTCCTCGCGTTCGGGATCCGGATCCTCCCCGCGCATGTATTGCTCGAGATCAGCCGTGTTCTCGAACGTGTAGGTGGCCGTCTGCGCGATGCTCGCCGCGAGCGTGTGGCTCGGCCGCTTGAGCGGCGCGCCCATGTGCACCGCGCTCGTCGAGTTCGGCGGCGGTTTCGACGGCAGCGTCACGTTTTCCCCCCGAGCTCGCGGCGCACGCGCGTGACGAGCGTCTCCACGATCGCGTCGAGCGGCACGAGCTCCGCCTTCTTCGGATCGGGCTCGCTCCGGGGCTTGAATTCCACGTGGCCCGTCTTCAGGCCTTTCTCGCCGACCGTCACGCGCAGCGGCACACCGACCAAATCGGCGTCCTTGAATTTGACGCCGGGGCGCTCCTCGCGATCGTCCACGAGCACCTCGATGCCCGCCTGCTCGAGCCCGCTCTCGATCTGCGCGACGGCGGCTTTCACCTCGGGCGACTCCCCGAGCGCCACCACGTGTACCTGGAACGGCGCGAGCGACAGCGGCCAGCGAATGCCGTTCTGATCGCTATGCTGCTCGATGACGGTCGCGACCAGGCGCGAGACGCCGATGCCGTAGCAGCCCATCACGATGGTTTGCTCCTTGCCCGTTTCGTCGAGGTATTTGCCACCCATCGCAGCCGTGTAACGCGTGCCGAGCAGGAAGATGTGGCCCGCCTCGATGCCGCGATAGGAGTCGAGCTCGGCAGCGCAATTCGGGCAGCGGTCGCCCGCGAGCACGTGGCGGATCTGCGCGACGTCGGCTTTGAAGTCGCGGCCGAAGCTCACGTGCGTGAGGTGATGGTCGCGCTCGTTCGCGCCGGTCACCGCGTCACGCACGTTCGCGGCGTCGCGATCGACGATGACGCGGCCCTTGAAGCCGACCGGTCCCGCGAAGCCCACGGCGGCGCCCGTCGCCTTCTCGACGTCCGCCGCGGTCGCGAGGTGCACCTCGCCCAAACCGAGGGCACGGGCGAGCTTCACCTCGTGCACTTCGTGGTCGCCGCGCACCACCGCGAGCACGAGCTCGTCGCCGGCGAGGTACACGAGGCTCTTCAAGAAGCGCTCCTTCGGCAGCTTCAAGAATTTCGACACGTCCTCGATGCTGCCGACCTTCGGCGTGTGCACGCGTAGGGCGGCGGGCGCTTCGCCTTCGGGGCCGACCGGCGCGAGCGGCGCCGACTCGGCGACCTCGAGATTGGCCGCGTATTCGCAGCTCTTGCAGGCGACGAGCAGGTCCTCGCCGCTCTGCACGAGCACCTGGAATTCGGCGCTGCCCGAGCCGCCCATCGCGCCGGAATCGGCTTTGACCATGCGGTAGTCGAGGCCCATGCGATCGAAGGAGCGGCGGTAGGCGACCCGCATCGCTTCGTAGCCTTGCTGCGCGTCCGCTTCGGAGACGTGGAAGGAGTACGCGTCCTTCATGATGAACTCGCGGCAGCGGAGCAGGCCGCCGCGCGGCCGCGCCTCGTCGCGGAACTTGGTCTGGATCTGGTAGAGGCTCTTCGGCAAGTCGCGGTAGCTCTTCACCTCGCGCCGCACCAGATCCGTGATGATCTCTTCGTGCGTCGGTCCCAAGTGATAGTCGCCGCGCTTGCGATCCTTCAGCCGGAAGAGCGTGTCGCCGAAGGTGTCCCAACGGCCGCTCGCTTGGAAGTACTCGGCGGGCAGGAGCGCCGGGAGCAGCACCTCTTCGGAGCCTGCGCGGTTCATCTCTTCGCGGATGATCGACGCGACCTTGTTCAGGACGCGCACGCCGAGCGGCAAGAAGCTGTAGATGCCGGCGCCCATGCGGCGGATGAAGCCGGCACGCAGCAAGAGGACGTGGCTCACGCTGGTCGCGTCGGCGGGAGCTTCTTTCAACGTGGGGAGCAGGGAATTTCGGTAGCGCATTTCGACGTTCGGGCCGGCAAACGTAGCTCACTCGTGGTAGCCGCTCACGTGTGATTTACTACGGCTACTACGCCGACCTTGCGCCAGGAGCCGTCGAAGAGCTCGTGAGCTCGGCGCGGGTCTGCCGGCTCGTGACGCTCGGCGAAGGGGTCCCGCACCTGGGCCTCTACCCGTTCACGGGCGATCCTTCAGGATTCGCGCTGCATTTGCAGCGAGAGGACGAACAGATCGCAGACCTTCGCGCACGTCCTCGCTGCGTCCTCGAAGTGGACGAGGTGCTCGCGACGATCCCTTCTCACTGGATCGACCCCGAGCACGCTGTCTTTGCCACCGCGTACCACAAGACCGCGATGTTCGAATGCAGCGCCGAGCTCGTGGAAACGCCCGCCGGCGTCGCGGAGATACAGCGCGGTTTCATGCGGCGTTATCAGCCGGAAGGCGGCTATCGACCCATCGCTGCGAACGATCCGCTGTATGCCGGTCTCATCGGCATGCTCGTCGGGGTTCGGCTCGTGGTCGAGCGAGCCAAGATCAAGTTCAAGTTGGGCCAAAACCGCGACCCTGAGCTCCGCGCGCGCATCGTCGCGCGCTTGCGAGAGCGCGGCGCTCCGCTCGATCTGCGCACCGCGGACGAGCTCGAGGCGACGCTTCGCCTCGGTTCGACGCGCGACGACCGGCCCTGAGTGGGTCAGGTTGGCTCAGCGGTCGTCCGACATGACGGCCGTCAGCGTGCCCCATCAACCAAAAAAGAAGAACAATTACCGATTGTTATTTGGTTTTTACCTATTCCCGACTGGCTACACCGGAAAAGTCGGGTACATCATCGGACGCGGGTCAGGTTAGCTTGCCCGCCGGAAGCGAACGGACATGACGGTAGCAGCAACCTGGAAAGACAAGCTTGGTGGCTCGGTCCGCGAGGATTGGGCACGCGAGATCGACATCTTCGAGACGCAGATCGACCTTCGGAAGAAGGGGAAGATCGAAGAGAAGCTCTTTGCCGAGACGCGCCTGCGGCGTGGCTGCTACGGCCAGCGCTACGACAACGGGCAGCGTCACGACGGTGAGAAGACGCAGATCCTGTTCGAACAGGGTGCGCTGACCAAGGGTCCGAACACGTTCTTCGACGCCCCGGGCATGATGCGCATCAAGATCCCGTTCGGGCGCATGACGCCCGAGCAGATGGACGTGCTCTGCGAGCTCGCGGAAGAGACGTCCGATCAGATCCTGCACGTCACGACGCGCCAGGACATTCAGCTCCACTTCGTGCACATCGAGGACACGCCGGATCTGATGCGGCGCCTCGCGGCCGTCGGCATCACGACGCGCGAAGCGTGCGGCAACGCCGTGCGCAACGTGACGGCCTGCCCGCTCGCCGGCGTGTGCCACACCGAGTCCTTCGACGTGACGCCGTACGCGAACGCCATCATGTTCTTCCTGCTCGGCCATGACGACACCATGGATTTCGGGCGTAAATTCAAGATTGCGTTCTCGGGCTGCGGCGACCAGCCGTGCGGCCTCACGAACTTCCACGACATGGGCGCGATCGCGAAGACGCGCGTCGTGAACGGCGAGACGAAGCGCGGCTTCGAATACTACGTGGGCGGCGGGCTCGGCGCGGTGCCGTACCCGGCGGCGCTGCTCGACGACTTCGTGTCCGAGGAGGAGCTCTTGCCGCTGACGCAGGCCGTGTGCCGCGTCTTCGGGCGCCTCGGCGAGAAGGAGAATCGCAGCCGCGCGCGCATCAAGTTCTTGGTGAAGAAGCTCGGCATCGACGAGTTCCGGCGGCTCGTGCTCGAAGAGCGCACGAAGCTCCGACCCGATCCGCGCTGGACGGCGTTCATCTCGAGCTTGCACGAGCTCGACGGCGTGCCGCTCAAACCGGGCGCGCCGCTCGAGCCGGGGCCGCGGCCTGCCGGCTTCGACGCCTGGTTCCGCACGAACGTGCAGAAGCAGCGCCAGGAGGGCTACGCCGTCGCGACCGTGACGACGCCGCTCGGTGACTTCACGCCCAAGCAAGGGCGCGCGCTCGGCGATTTGGCGCGCCGCTACTCGATCGACGCGATGCGCACGACCGTCGATCAGAACATGCTCTTCCGCTGGATCCCCGAAGCGGATCTGCCGGAGTTTTACGCGGCGCTCGCCGCCGTCGGGCTCGGGCGCGCCGGCGCGGACACCATCACGGACGTGACGAGCTGCCCCGGTACCGATACGTGCAAGCTCGGCATTTCGAGCTCACGCGGCCTCGCCGGTGAGCTCAGGAAGCGCCTCACGCTCGTCGAGGAAAAGCTCGACCCGGCGACGAAGAGCCTGCACGTCAAGTGCAGCGGTTGCTTCAACTCGTGCGGGCAGCACCACGTGGCCGACCTCGGCTTCTTGGGCGTGAGCCGCGCCGTCAACAACCGGCGCGTGGCGCACTTTCAGCTCGTCGTGGGCGGCGAGCTCGCGAAGAACGGCGGAACCTACGGCCTCGCGATCGGCGCGATTCCTTCGAAGCGCGTGCCCGACTTCGTCGAGCGGATCACGAACGCGTTCGTCGCGGGAAAGACGGAGTCGGAAACGTTCGTCAAGTGGATCGCGCGCATCGGCAAGAAAGAGGTGCGCAAGATGGTCGACGAGTTCACGGCCATCCCGAGCTACGAGGAGGATCCGAGCTTCTATTCGGACTGGGGCGATCCGCGCGAGTACACCATCGGCGACATGGGTGAAGGTGAGTGCGCCGGTGAAGTCGTGAACTCGGTCCAGTTCGGGCTCGCGGCGAGCGAGCGCGAGGTGTTCGAGGCGCAGCTCTTGCTCGAAGAAGGCAAGGTGGGCGACGCCGGCAAGCGCGCCTACAGCGCGATGCTGCAGGCGGCGCGCGCGCTCGCGCGGCAGCAGAACCCGAACCTGAGTGAGGAGCCGCGGGAAATCGAGCAGGATTTCCGCAAGTACTACTACGATACCAAGCTCTTCTTCGACCCGTTCGCGGGCGGGCGCACCGCTCATTACTTCTTCAAAGCGCACGAAGACGGCGGCAAGGCGAGCGACACGCTCTCGGCGCACCAGCTGATCGAAGAAGCGCAGCTCTTCGTCGACGCAGCCCACCAATGCTACACGCGCATCGGCACCGGCAGCGGCGCCACCGTGATGCCCTGACCTTACGGCTCAGTTTCCATGCAAGCACAACGCATCCAAGTCAAAATCTACGCGTCGAGCTTTCCCAAGCCTGACCAACTCGTGCCCGTCTTCCATTCCTGGATCCGCGAGAAGAAGCTCGACGAGCTCGCGATCGACGTCGCCGACTACGAGCACGTGCACGAAGGACCGGGCGTGGCGCTCGTCGGGCACCAGTTCGATTACTACTGGGACTTGGGCGAGGGACGGCCCGGGGTCGTCTACATGCGCAAGCGTGCGGCGCCCGCGCCCGAGGCGCGCCTCGCCGACACGGTGCGCCGTGCGCTCGTCGGCTGCCGGCTGCTCGAGCAAGAGCCGTCGCTCGCGGGCATCGCGTTCAAGACGGACGAGTTCACGGTGAAGCTTTTCGATCGGCTGCACGCGCCCGCTGACGACGCGGGTTTCGCCGCGTTCAAAGCCGAGCTCGAGCCGCTCGTCGCCAAGCTCTACGGCGGCGCGAAGGCGTCGATCGAACGCATCGGGGACCCGCGCGAGCCGCTCAGTGCGCGTGTGACGGCGAGTGCCAGCCCGAGCGTTGCGGAGCTGCTCGCGCGCCTCAGCTAGTGCGCTCGAAAGGCAGCTGGCTGCCTCGAATCGTCACCGCGAGTCCCCGGCAAGCAGCTGGCTGCCTTCTTTGGGGTGCTGCGACCTCGAATTGAGCAGCGGGCTGCTTCGACCGATGCAGTTACACTTCACTTGAGGCAGCGAGCTGCCTCCGGGGGCACTTGAGGAGGGCAGGACAGGCAGCTGGCTGCCTCAGAAGCCGTTCGTCCGCCGCTGCGCGAGCGCAGCGTAGGCGTCGATGATCGTGCGCGCGTGCGCGGACCAGGTGTAAGGGGCGGCGGAACGCAGCCGTTCGTCCCGTGACGGTCCGCCCCCGCGCGCGACGTCCAGTACGGCGTCGCGCCAGAGCGGGACGCTCGTCGTCGGGCGCACGACGACGCCGCTGCCGCCGACCTCCGCGAGGACGGGGATGTCGCTCACGACCACCGGCGCGCCACACGCGAGCGCTTCGATCACCGGGAGACCGAAGCCTTCGGCGAGGCTCGGCAGCACCACGGCGCGCGTCGCGCGCAGGTGCGCCGAGAGTTCCGGTCGCTTCATGTGCGGGAACTGGCGGACGCGCTCGAGCACGCCGCCCGCCGCGAGCTCGGCCCGCTGCGCGTCCGTGAACGTGCCGCCCATCTGATAGAGCTCGAGGTCCGGCGCGGACTGCCCGATTGCGACCAGCAGCTTCACGAGAAATTCGGGGTTTTTACGCGGAATGAGGCTGCCCACGTGCATGACGAACGGCGGCCGCCCGCTGAGCGAGGCGTCTTCCGCGCGCGCGTCGGGTTGAAACTCCGCCGCCACGCCGTACTTCGCGTGAACGAGGCGCTCGGGCGCGACGAGCCCGTGCTCCAAGATTTGGTCGCGCACGGTGAGGCTCGAGTGGAAGACCACGGCGGCGCGTTGCAGGCCCTTCAGCAGCATGCGCGCGAGGGCGCGGCTCCCTGGGCCATGCCGCTCTGGTTCGAGCGCCGGTCGATACGCGTCGAGGTCGTGACAGTAGATGCCGGTGCGGTCCGGCGGCAGCCCGAGTGCGAGGTGGCCGTAGCTGTGGTCCGCGATGTGGAAACAGTCGTAGCGCCGGCGCGCAGCGAGCAGGTGGAGCGGATACTCGACGTAACGCCCGAAGCCGATCGATCCGCGGTATGCCCAGCGCCCGAACGGCGAGCTCCCGTGTGCCTCGGCCCAGCGCGCGAGAGGCGCCGGCAAGCGCGGTCGCTCGCGTTCGGCGCGAACGCCCGGCAACAGCGCCGCCTGCTCGAGCAGCATGTCGCCCAGCAAATCCATGCTGAACCAGCGCTCTTCGAGCAGATCGCAGAAGACACCGAGGGAAAACGGAGTCACGGGCATGGCTCACCCGCGCGGGCGCGCGGCCACGAGCTCGCGTGTCACTTCGACGAAGCGCTCGACCACGCCGTCGGGCGTGAAGGCGACGCGCGCGGCTTCGCGCGCCGCGGCGCTGAGCTCGGCGCCGCGCGCGCGGGCGGCGTCGACGGCGCGCTCCATGGCGGCGGCGATCGAGGTCGGGGTGTAGGCTTCGAAGCCGAAGCCGGCCGCGCCGGCGTACGCGAACGTGCCGTTCGTCGGTCCGGCGACGACCGGGCGCCCTGCGGCGAGCGCTTCCGCGATCCCGAAGCCGAAATTTTCGTTCTGGCTCGGCTGCACCAAGACGTCGGACTCGGCGAGCAGTGCCGGAACACGCTCGCGCGCGATCGGATCGAGCACGACCACATCGGGCACGCCGGCGTAGCGCGCGAGGATCGGCTGCGCGAACGAGTCGTTCTTCAGATTGCCGACCAGGCGCGCGCGCACGTCCGAGCGACGCGAGCGGAGCTCGGCGAAGGCTGCTAGAAATAGGTCGAGCCGCTTGCGCGGCGCAGCGCGGCCGAGCCAAAGGAACTCGAGCGCGGGGCGTTGCCCGACCGGCGGCGTGCCGTCGAACACGCCGAGCTCGATCGCGTACGGCATCACCTGAACTCGTTCGGGCTCGACGCCGAAGCGAATCCATTGTTCGCGCGCCCATGGGCTCGCGACCAGGTACAGATCCGTGACGGACCTTGCCGCTCGCGCGACGAGCCACCGGTACGCGTAGAAGCCCTGGACGGCCGCGTAGTACGCGGCGCCGCGGCTGCGCACGACTGCGCGCGCCGTTTCCGGATCGCGCAGTGCGGCCGCTTCCACCTGCGGCGGCCCCTGAGGCCACGACACCACGGGCAGCGCCGACGGCCAGCACGAATGGTTGTCCGTGCAAAAGACGAGATCGTAAGGCGTGCTCGCGTGGAGCTCCTCGATTCGGAGCTTGGCGGCGCGGTCGTACGCAACGTGCGAAAACTGCGACGAGAACGCGGACGCCACCTCGACCTTGAGCGCTCGTCCCGCGCGATACACGGCTTCAGCGGCCTCGACGTGCAGCGGTTGAAAGCGATAGCCGGCGTAACTCTCGAGCGAGCGGGGGCGCACGTAGCCGGGGTTCGCGAAAAAATCGACCTGATGGCCGCGCTCGAGCAGGCCGCGCAGGAGCACGGGGAAACTCCCGGCGCTGCTCGCGACCCCGTCGGCCAAGACCCCGTGCACGGCGAGGCGCATCAGGGCTCGTTCTGGAAGTTCGCGAGGAAGCGCCGTCCGACGCTGTCGAACGAATGTTGCTCGCGCACGAGCGTGAGCCCCCGCGCGCGTAGATCCGCTGCATACGCGGCGTCCGTCGCGAGCCGTTCGAGCGCCGCTCGCACGGCCTCGCGATCGAGGCGGGTGACGACCTCCGTCACCGCGCCGTAGTGTTCGAGCTGCGCCGCGTACGGCGGCGCGACCACGAGCACGGGCCGGCCCGCGGCCAGATAGTCGACGGTCTTCGTGTAGATGCTCGTCTCGATCTGTTCCTTCACGCCGCGCTCTTCCGTGAAGGACACCAAAATCACGGCGACGTGCGCGGCCGCGAGCTTCTCGGCGACGAGCTCCGAGCTCACGAAACCCTGGTACTTCACGTGCGGCCCCGCGAGCCCGGGCGGGCAATAACTCGAGTAAATCGACAGCTCCACCGTGCGCCCGGCGATGACGAGCCCGGCGTTCAGCCACTCGCAGAACCAGCGCATGCTGTCGAGGAACATCGAGTTGATCGAGCCCGTGTAGACGAGCTCGAGCCGATCCGTGGGCAGCGGCGGCGCCTGCGCCGCGATGCGCTGGTAGCGGTCGATGTCGACGAAGTGATGCATGAACTCGCCGTCGACGCCGTAGAGCCGCTTGAACTCGCGCACCATCGTCGGGCTCACGAGCCAGAGCTTCTTCGCCGAGCGCAAGAAATCACGGCGATGTTGCGTGATCAGGCGCTTGGCGGCGTGGCACGTGAAGACGGAGTCGAGCCGATCCATCTCGTAGTAGTAAAAGGGTAGGCCGAGCTCCTGCGCCAAGAAGTACGCGGCGTGCGGGAACTCCGCGCCGTAGGAGGTCGAGAGCAGCGCCTCGACGCCGCGCAAGCGTGCGATGCGCCGGCCGAGCTCCATGATGTGCCCCAGCCGATAGCGATTCAGCGTCGATTCGATGGGCCCGAAGACGCGGCGCGGGCGTAGCGTCGTGTTGAAGGAGCGCACGGCCGTGTGCCGGCACGCCAGGTACGAGTCGCGAACGACGGGGGACGCGTTGCCGTAAAACGAGTCGCAGCAGAGCACGTCGAGTCGCGCGGGATCGTACTCGCGCAGGAGCTGCCGCATGATGAGCGGTGCGCCCGCGAGCGTGCTCGGTGGGTACTCGTTGACGAAGAGGAGCTGTTTGTAGCGCTCCGCGGCCACGTGCTCGCTCCGACTCAGCGCGCCCGCTCGGCCCAGCTCCGATGGATTTCCTCGAAGATGTCGGCGAGCGATTTGGTGAGGTCCCAGCCCGGGTAGTGGCGCCGCATTTTCTCGAGGTTCGAGATGTAGCAGACGTGATCGCCGGCGCGGTTCTGGTCCACGTAGTCGTACTGCATCTTCTTGCCGCTCACCGCTTCGGCGAGCGCGAACGCTTCGAGAATCGAGCAGGAGTTGTTGCGGCCGCCGCCGAGGTTGTAGGTCTCGCCCGAGCGCGGCTTTTCGATGAAGGCATGCGCGAAGCGGGCCACGTCGAGGGAGTGGATGTTGTCCCGCACCTGCTTCCCCTTGTAGCCGTACACCGTGTAGCGCTTGCCGGTCACGTTGCACTTCACGAGGTAGGAGAGAAAACCGTGGAGCTCGACGCCCGAGTGGTTCGGGCCCGTAAGGCAGCCGCCGCGCAGGCAACAGGTGGGCATGCCGAAATAGCGGCCGTACTCCTGCACCATCACGTCGGCGGCGACCTTGGACGCGCCGAACAGCGAGTGCATCGAGCGGTCGATGCGGCAGCCTTCGTCGATGCCGGCGTGGTCCTCGGCGCGCGCGTAGTCCCAGCGCGTCTCGAGCTCGACGAGCGGCAGCTCGTTCGGCGCGTCGCCGTAGACCTTGTTGGTCGACATGTGCACGAAGGGCGACTCCGGCACGGCGCGCCGCGCCGCTTCGAGCAGGTTCATCGTGCCGACGGCGTTCGTGTCGAAGTCGTCGAACGGCATCTTTGCGGCCAAATCGTGCGACGGTTGCGCCGCCGTGTGCACGATGGCCGTCGGCTTGAGCTCCGCCACGAGCGCGAGCACGCCGGCCCGATCGCGAATGTCGAGCTCGTGGTGCGTGAAGCCGCGGAGCTCGGCCGCGAGGCGGCGCTGGTTCCAGCGCGTGTCGCCGTTCGGTCCGAAAAACACGGCGCGCCCGTTGTTGTCGACGCCGTGGACCTGCCAGCCCTCGGCCGTGAAGTAGCTCGAGACCTCCGAGCCGATCAAACCGGACGAGCCGGTGACGAGAATGCTCTTCATTTGTCGAGCACGAACGAGCCAATCACGAGCGAGTCGAGCCCCGTGTCGAAGAAACAGCGAATGGCCTCGCGCGGGTGACACACGATGGGTTCGCCCTTGATGTTGAACGACGTGTTGAGGAGGCACTCCGTGCCCGTCCTCGCGCCGAACTCGCGCAGCAGCCGGAAGAAGAGCGGGTTGATGTGCTCCTCGACGATTTGCGGGCGCGCGGTGCCGTCGGCATGGACGACCGCGGGGATGCGACCCTGCACTTCCGGGCGCACGTCGAAGCTCGTGATCATGTAGCGCTCGGCGCGCGCGCGCGGATCGAGCAGCTCCTTCGCGGCGGCGGGCGTCATCGACGGACAGAACGGCCGAAACGCCTCGCGAAACTTCACGCGCGCGTTGATGATGTCCTTGTTTTCGGCCTTGCTCGGGTCCATCAAGATCGAGCGGCCGCCGAGCGCACGCGGGCCCGTTTCCATGCGCCCCTGGAACCAGCCGACGATTTTGCCAGCCGCGAGTCGCTCCGCCGCGGCGCGCGCCGGATCGTCCGTCACGGCAAAGGGGATGTGACGTTCCTCGAGCAGCGCGCGGATGAGCGCGTCGTCGTAGGCGGGGCCCCAGTAGATCTGTTGCAACGGCTCGCGTGCCAGCTCTCCGCCGCGCGCCGCGTTGCCGTAGAGCGCCGCGCCCGCTGCGAGGCCGCCGTCGCCGGACTCGGGGAAGATGTACTGCTCATCCATCAACCCGCTCTCCCACAAGCGCTGGTTCATCTTCACGTTCAGCATCACGCCGCCCGCGAAGCACGCCGAGCGCGTGCCTTCCGCCTTGAGCCAATGCCGCACGATGTCGAGCATCTCGCGCTCGAGCACGCGCTGCGCCTCGGCGGCGATGGCTTCACGCCCGTACTTCGCGACGAGCGGGACGATCCGCTCGGTTTCGTTGAAGTGATAATGGTACGTGCCGACGTCGATCCAGAAGCCGAGGTCGCCGAAGTCGTGCGGCTTGACCAACCGCCCGCCCTCGTAACGTGGGCAAAACTCGTCGAGTACGCCCTCGACGCCCTTGGTGGAGCCGTACGGAGCGAGCCCCATCGTCTTGCCTTCGCCGTCGCCCACCCACCAGCCGAGCCCTTCGGTGACGAGCCCGTAAAACCACCCGAGCGAGCCCGACGCGCCCTCGCGATAGAGGAGCTCGAAGCTCGCGGGCGGCTTCACGCGCCACACGCTGAGCGACGCGTCGTCCCCGATGCCGTCCGCGGTGATGACGAGCGTCTGCTCGTGGCGGCCCGAGGTGTAAAACGCCGACGCGGCGTGCGCGAGATGGTGCTCGACGGCCCGCACCGGCAGCGGTCGCGCCGTCTTGAACGTCGGGTAGTAGATCGGCGGAACCTCGAAGTTCTTCGGCTTGTACGAGTGGTACACGTCGCGCAGGAAGCCGAGCACTTTCTCGACCACGGCTTCGCGCTGCGGCGTGGGGACCGCGACGGCCTCCAGGTTCATGATCTGGCGCAGCGTGCCGCCGTCGGTGTTCTTCGACGTGAACGCGATCTCGTCGATCTGATCGATCGTGATCTTGCCTTCGGCGAGGCAATACTCGATCGCCTGCACGGGGAGCCCGTTGTAATGCTTGATGCGTACGAAGCGCTCCTCGAGCACGCACGCGACCACCTTGCCGTCCACCACGAGCGCCGCGTTCGAGTCGTGCCCCACGTGGATCCCGAGAACTCGAGTCAAAGTCGTTTTCTCCTGCCGTGGGGTTCTCCCACCGTACCCGGACCTGCGTCAAATCGACCGGCCATTGGGTCGGTTTCGGCGCCCCTCACGGCGAAAGCGCACGCCCCACGAGCGCTTTTGCCCCGGCGGAGAGCGGCAGCGAAAGTGCCGCCTCGTGGCCGCGCGCGCTCATCTTCTTCCAGGTCTTTTGCAGGATGTCGACGGCCTTCGCCTCGTCCGGGTACTTCAGCATGAAGGCGTCGAACTCGGACTCGAGGAATACGAGGCAGAGCGCGTCCTCCATCGTCTGCGAATCGGGGTTCGAGCGCAGGTTTTGCTTGGTGAGGATGGTCTCGACAGCGCGGATCACCGCTTCGTCGTAGCCGACCTCGCTCAAGACTTCGCGCGCGCGCTCGGCGTGAAAGCGCCCGAGGCGCGTGCGCCACTGCAGGTAGCCGGCGCGGCCGTCCGGAAACTCCGTGCGCGCGATTTTCCAGCGCTCGAGGTGCTGGCAGTGTGCGGCGAGCCGCAGCGCTTCCGACGCATGTGGTTCGAGCCGCGCGACCCAGCTCGCGAGCCGCTCGGCTTGAATGAGGAGCCGCGGTCGCGCAACGCCGCCAGCGAGCTCGCTCACCGGATCGGCCGCGTTCAGCGCCGTGAAGCGCGCGATCGCTTTTTCGAATCGAAGGTCCGAGATGCCGCCATACTAAGAGAATACCCATGAAATATCGAGAGCTCGGCCGCACCGGCTTCCGCGTATCGACCGTCAGCTTCGGCGCCTGGGCCATCGGCGGCACCTGGGGTGACGTCGACGACGCCGAGTCGATGGCCGCCTTGCACCGCGCGCTCGACCTCGGCGTCAATTTCTTCGATACGGCCGACGTTTACGGCGACGGCCACAGCGAGAGCCTGCTCCGGCGACTCCGCAGCGAGCGCGTGGAGCCGTTCTGGGTCGCGACGAAGGCCGGCCGCCGCGCGAGCCCGCACGTCGCCTCCGCGTACAACCGTGACAACCTCACGCGCTGGATCGAACGAAGCCTCGTGAACCTCGGCGTGGAGGCGGTCGATCTGCTGCAGCTGCATTGTCCGCCCACCGAGGTCTACTACCAGCCCGAAGTGTTCGGCGTGCTCGACGACCTCGTGCGAGCCGGCAAACTCAAGCACTACGGCGTGAGCGTCGAGCGCGTGGAGGAGGCGCTCAAGGCGATCGAATTCCCGGGTGTGCAGTCGGTGCAAATCATCTTCAACGTGTTCCGCCAGCGGCCCGCGGAGGTCTTCTTCGAGCGCGCGCGCCAGAAGCAGGTCGGGATTTTGGCGCGACTGCCGCTGTCCTCGGGGCTCCTCGGCGGCAAGCTCAAGCGTGACACCGTGTTCGGGCAGGACGACCACCGCCGCTTCAATCGCCACGGTGAAGCGTTCGATCGCGGCGAGACGTTTTCGGGCGTCGACTACGAGCTCGCGCTGTCGGTGGTCGATGAAATCAGGCCGCTCGTGCCGGCCGGGAGCACGTTGCCGGAGCTCGCGCTCCAGTGGATCTTGGGCTTCGGCGCCGTCACCTGCGCGATCCCGGGCGCCAAGCGGCCGTCACAAGTCGCCGAAAACGTGAAGGCCGCCGACCTGCCGTCGCTCGAAGCCGATGTGCTCGCCAAGCTGCGCGCCCTTTACGAACAGCGCATCAAGCAACACGTGCACCACTATTGGTGATTGGGGGTGCACCCGCCGTGTCGTCGGGCGCTCGCCGGCGCAAAACGTGACGGCCCGGCCCCGCACCATGCGAAGCCGGGCCGTCCCGGTGCTGCCCTGGAGGGCCGTGCTTCAACGCGCGACGGGCGGTGACGCGAACCGACCCGGGAAGGGATCGGCCGTTTCACGTCGGTTGATTTCGCGCTGGCTCCAGACGGGCGTCGCTCCACGCTCGCCGAAGAGCGCGACGCCGATCACGCCCACGTTGCGATCGTTCCCCTTTTGCGCTGCGTAAGACCCGCGGACGCTGCCGAAACGGAACGCCGCCACCTGGTCCATGCTCTGGCGGAAGCCGTCGATGTCGACGGTAGCAAACGGCTGGAGCAGGTAGCCGCGCTTCGAGAGCGAGCCCGGGCGACCGTCCATCACGTCGAGTCCGTCCACCGTGACGACCGCCTCGAAGCGGTTCGAGCTCTGATTGACGAGCTCGATCATGTAGCGCTGGCCGACTTCGCCCTGCGCGAGGTTGTCGCGGCCCGTCGCGAACGTGGGCAGCGGGTTCCCGTTCGAGTCGACCAGGCGCACCGTGACGAGGCCGTTGCTCGCGACCGCCGCCGATTCCGTGCGGAACGCGACGGGCGAGCCGCCGTGCAACATGGCGGTGATGCCCGTGGAGTCGTTGTAACGGATGGTCGTGAGCGAAAACGGATTCTGGCTCGCGCGCTCGAAGGCGGCGTTCGACACGTGGCTCGCCACGGTTTCGCCCCAGGTCGTGCCGAGGCCGGGCCGCTCCGGTTCGATGTCGAGGGGACGCGCCGACTTCTTCGGAGCCTCACTGCTCGCGCCGCGTGCCGCGCCCGAGCCCGCGCTGTCACGCGCTTCGGTGCGTGGTGCCGCCGAGGTCGGCGCCGGAGCCGCCGCCGGGGCGGGGGACGGCTTCGTTGCCGCGTTCGATTGCGGCGGGGCCGACGCGGGCGCGGCTTCGTCTTCGAACTCGCCGGCTTCGGGGGCGCTCGGCGTGGGCGGCGAAGCATCGCCGCCAGGGAAGGCATTCGGCTCGGTCGTCGTATCGGGCGGCGCTGCGTCGTTGTTCGCGTGTTCCGCTTGCGGCTTGCCGGCAGTGGCGCATGCCGCCGCTACGAGTCCAACCGCCAAAATCGAGCAAAAATACCGAGTTCTCATCTTCGTTCCTCCAGGGTTGTCGGAAGAACGAGCGAGGCGCGTGGGGCTTACAGGGCCACGTTCGGACTTGGCGCGATCGGGCTTCCGCTGGCGTCGAAATCGGCTTGGCCGCTCAAACGGGGGCTCTCCACGTACACGCGGAAGCGCACGGCGTCCGTTTGTGGGAGCTGCCGGCGCACGAGGACGCGCGTGACCTTGCCGTCGCGCGCGTCGACCTCCGCTGCGGCGAGCGTCGCGATGTCCGGGATTTTCTCGAACGCGACGTCGCGAAAGGCGAAGAGGTTGGTCGCGAGGTCGCCCGCGCCGCGGAGCTCGGCGTGCCGGGGCTCGGGCGTAGCGCCGTCGCCGGCCGCGTATTCGAGCACCTGACCCGCGTGCGCCGGATCTTCGACTTGTGCGATGAGCGAGCGCTCGCGCACGTCGAGCATCAAGAGGCGCGCGTTGCCGGTGCGCGCGCGCAGCGCCGGGAGCCAGCGCTTGACCTCGCCGCGGAGGAAGTAGCTCGGCGCGTCCGCTGCCTTGTGAGTGACCGCTTCGCTGCGCCGTTCCGTTGCGCCGGTCGTGTTCTCGCAGCCGGTCGTCGTGAGCGTACAGAGCGCGACGAGGAGCACGCCGAGCGCCGCGATCTTCGTGAAAAAGCGCTCGAGAATGGCGCGGCCCGTCGCGAGGCCCGGGATGAACGTCCACTCGTTGCGCTGGTGCGCCTGCGCGTTCGTGCCCGGGCCGAAATTCGCGGCGGGGACGCCCGCGGCGTGAAAGCGGGCCACGTCCGTCCACGCTTGCTTGGCCTCGACGGCGAGCACTCCGCTCTCGGCGAGCGCCGCCACGAGCGGGTGATGCCGACTCGGCGGCGCGGAAGGAGCCAAGTCCGGAAACGCTATGTCCGCTTCACCCGCGACCAAGCGCGTGACGTTCGCCTGCGCTTGCTCGAGCGACGTATTCGGCCCGAAGCGATGGTTCAGGTTGAGCTCGAAGCGATCGGGGATGACGTTGCGGGCGCGGCCGCCCGTCGCCATCGTCGCGCTGATGACGTTCTTCCACTCGAAGCCGTCGACGACCTCGCTCACGGGCTCGAGCGCGCCGAGCCGCGCGAGCACGCCCGCGGCCTTGTGGATCGCGTTTTCCCCCTGCCACGGTCGCGCGCTGTGGGCCGTCCGGCCTTGGAACGTCACCGTGGCGTGAAGCGACCCGCCGCAGCCGAGCTGTAGCTTGTTGTCGCTCGGCTCGAGCGCGATCGCAAAATCGGCCTTTTTGAGCTCGGGATCTTCCGCGAGCACGGGGCCGAGCTCGTTTTCGGCGAAGGGCCCTTCTTCGCGTGCATAGAAGACGAGCGTCACGTCGACGTTCGGTCGCTCGCGGCGCTCGACGATGTCGAGCATCAACGCGAGGCCGCTCTTCATGTCGGCCGAGCCGGCGCCGTACAGCTGTTCGCCTTCGATGCGCGGCGGCGCGTCGTGCACGGTGCGGACCACGTCGAGGTGGCCCGCGAGCGCGACGTGCGCCTTGCCGGTCCCGCGCACGAGCGGCACGACGATGGAGTTGCCGTAGCGGCGGATCGGCCCCGCGAGCGGCGTGCGTCCGACCCGCTCCGCGACCGCGTCGCAGAGCGCCTGCTCCTCGCCGATGGGCGAAGGGATGCGGCAGAGCCAGAGCAGGGTTTCGACGAGGTCGCTCATCGCGCGGCCGTCAGACCGCCACGCCGAAGTCGCGGAGCGCGCTGTTCAGGCTCGTTTTCTTGTCGGTGCTCTCGCTGCGCCGGCCGATGATGAGCGCGCACGGGATCTGGAATTCCCCGGCGGGGAAGCGCTTCGTGCGCGTGCCCGGGATGACGACGCTGCGCGTGGGGATGCGCCCGCGGAGCTCGACCGGCTCGCTGCCGGTCACGTCGAGGATGGCGGTCGACGCCGTGAGCGCGACGCCCGCGCCGATCACGGCTTCGCGTTCCACGATGACGCCCTCGACGATGATCGCGCGTGACCCGATGAAGCAGCCGTCTTCGACGATCACCGGTTGCGCTCCCGGCGGCTCGAGCACGCCGCCGATGCCGACGCCGCCCGAGAGGTGACAGTCGCGGCCGATCTGCGCGCAGGAGCCGACGGTGGCCCAGGTGTCGACCATGGTGCCCGCGCCGACCCAGGCGCCGATGTTGACGTACCCCGGCATGATGATCGCGCCCTTTTCCACGAAGGCGCCGTAACGCACCGTGCCGGGCGGCACGACGCGCACGCCCGCTTCTTCGAGTCCGTGCTTGAGCGGGATCTTGTCGTAGAACTCGAAGGGCGGCGCTTCGAGCTTTTGCATCGGCCGGATCGCGAAGTAGAGCAGGATGGCCTGCTTCACCCACGCGTTGGTCGTGTACTTGCCCGGCCCTTCGGGCGTGACGACACGCAGCGCGCCGGTGTCGAGCCGTCGAATCGCTTCCTCGACGGCTTGTTTGACTTCGGGCTTCGCGAGGAGCGAGCGATCCGAGAACGCTGAGGTGATCTGAGCTTCGAGCTCGGCGTCTTGCATGGGAGCGCGCGAATATAGCGCGCTTTTTCGCTGCGGCCTCAGCCGGCCCGGAGCGCCAACAAGATCCCACCCTCGCCCTCGGAAATTTCCACTTCTGTGAGCTCGGCGGCGGCGTGGATGGCGGCGTGGCTCGGCGCGATCACGCCGTAGCCCCAGACGACGAGCTCGGCGCCCGCGGCCGCTGCACTCGAGATGTAGATTTCGACGACGCCTTTGCGAACGGCGATGCTGATGCCGGGCGAGCCGTCCGGATCGCTCAAGAGCTCGGCGGCGGCGGCGACGAGCGTCGAGAAGGCGCGCGGCTTGAGCAGCACTTCCGGTAACGGATCCGTCACCGACAAGCGCGCCGTGAAGCGGCGCGCCGGACGCCGCCCGCTGGGCGACGCGGGCAGGCGCTGCTTCAAGAGCTCCGACACCTTGAACGGGAAGGGCGACTCGTAACCCGCGACTTCGAGCAGCTCGAGCAGTGACTGCACGGCGTCGAGCTCACGCGAGAGACGCCCGAGCACGCGATCGAGCCCGATGCGTTCGGGCGTCCGCAGCGGTTCGTTGACGCGGCCCGTGAGCTCCTCTTCGAGCTCGCTCAGCCGCGGCAAGACGAACTCTTCGATCTGGTCGGGTACGAGCGAGGCCGGCAATTGCCGTCGCAGGCCCTCGATCAGCGTGAGCAGCGCCTCGCGCGTGGGAGCACACGCGGCGAGCACGTCCGGCAAAACGCCCGCGATCGCTTTCGAGCCGACCTTCGCCGAACCCGAAAGCAACGCGAGATTGCCGAGTGAGCCGAGTGCGTCGCGCACGGTCCCGCGCGCCGTATCCAACGCGATGTCGCGTGGGGGCTGCGAAGGAGGGGGCACGGTCGACATGCAGGTTGAACCACTCTCGCGCGCGCGGCGCGGAGGATCAACAGGCCGTTAGACTAGATCCATACCGGGGAAGTAGTAGCTGCACTCGATACGGCCGTTTTCGTCGGAGTCGGAGCCGTGGACGGCGTTTTCTCCGACGTTCGAGCCGTAGAGCTTGCGGACGGTGCCGGCAGCCGCCTTGGCGGGGTCGGTGGCGCCGATCACGGTGCGCAGGTGTTGCACGGCGTCGTCACGCTCGAGTGCGAGCAGAATCACCGGGCCGCGCGTCATGAACGTGCAGAGCTCGTTGAAGAAGGGGCGCTCGCGGTGGATGGCGTAAAAGCCTTCGATCTGCCGGCGCGAGATCAGCGCCTGGCGCATCCCGAGCACTCGAAATCCCTCGTCCAACAGGCGCTGCAGGATGGCGCCTTGTTTGCGGCTCTCGACCGCGTCCGGTTTGATGATGCAAAGGGTGCGCTGTGTCGTCATCGTTTCGTCGATCTGCTCCCTGGGGGCGCGTTGAGGCGGCCCCTCATACCAAGCCCAGGGGGTTACGCAAGATTTTTGGTTCCCCGCGATGCAAGCCTCCGCGCCTGCAGTCGCGCTCGAAGCGTACCCCGTTTCGAGCCGCGGGGAGCCAAAAACGTTTCACCCGTTCGTGCAACGGTTTCGTGGCGGCGCGACAGCGCGATCAGAGCAGGCTCTTCAGTGTCACCGCCATCTCGGCCGGAGACGGCGCGACTCGTACGCCGGCCGCCTCGAGCGCTCGCGTCTTGTCGAGGGCGGTGCCTTGACCGCCGGAGATGATCGCGCCCGCGTGACCCATGCGCTTGCCGGGCGGTGCGGTTGCGCCCGCGATGAAGCCCGCAACCGGCTTCTTCATGTGCTCCTGGATGAAGGTCGCCGCGCGCTCCTCCGCGTTGCCGCCGATTTCGCCCATCATCATGACGGCTTCCGTGTCGCCGTCCTCGTTGAAGAGCTTGAGCACGTCCACGAAGTCCATGCCGCCGACCGGGTCGCCGCCGATTCCGACGCACGTAGACTGCCCGAGGCCGAGCGCCGTCAGCTGTCCGACGGCTTCGTAGGTGAGCGTGCCCGAGCGGGACACCACGCCGATGCGGCCGACCTTGTGGATGTGACCCGGCATGATGCCGATCTTGCACGCGCCCGGCGTGATGACGCCCGGGCAGTTCGGCCCGACGAGGCGTACCGAGCGCCCCTCGAGCGAGCGGCGCACGCGGATCATGTCCGTGACGGGGATGCCCTCGGTGATGCAGATGACGAGCCTGCAACCCGCGTCGACGGCTTCGAGGATCGCGTCGGCGGCGCCGAGCGGCGGAACGAAGATGAGCGAGGTGTCCGCACCCGAGTGCTTCACCGCATCGGCGACCGTATCGAACACGGGCACGCCGAGCTTGCTGCCGTCGGGTCCTGCAGCTTCGAAGGTCTCGCCGCCGCGGTGAGGGGTGACGCCGGAGACGATCTTCGTTCCGTACGCGAGGCACTGCTTGGCGTGAAAGGAGCCGGCCGAGCCGGTGATGCCCTGCACGACGACTCGGGTGTTCTTGTCGATTAGGATTGCCATGTTTTCGCTTTCACGCTGCGCGCACGGCCGCGACGATGCGCTTGGCGCCGTCGCCCATACCGTCCGCCGCTTCGATGCGTAGCCCGCTGTTGGCGAGGATTGCCTTGCCCTGCTCCACGTTCGTGCCCTCGAGCCGAACGACGAGCGGCACCTTGAGCCCGAGCTCGCGCGTCGCGGCCACGACGCCTTCGGCGATCACGTCGCAGCGCATGATGCCGCCGAAGATGTTCACGAAGATGCCCTTCACCTTCGGGCTCGAGAGGATCATCTTGAACGCCTTCGTCACTTGTTCCTTCGTGGCGCCGCCGCCCACGTCGAGGAAGTTCGCGGGCGTGCCGCCGTGGTGCTTGATGATGTCCATCGTCGCCATCGCGAGGCCGGCGCCGTTGACGAGGCAGCCGATGTCGCCGTCGAGCGAGACGTAGGAGAGTCCGGCCTCTTTCGCTTCGAGCTCGACAGGATCTTCTTCGTCCTTGTCCATGAGCTCGTTCCACTCTTTGTGGCGGCCCGAGGCGTTGTCGTCGAAGTTGATCTTCGAGTCGAGCGCGAGCACCTTGCCCTGCTTGGTCACGATCAAGGGATTCACCTCGCAGAGCGAGCAATCCTCCTTGTCGAAGAGCGTCGCGAGCTTGCTCACGATGCTCACGAACTCGGCGACGGTCGTCTTCGGATCGGGCGAGCCCTCGGTGAGGTGCAGGCCGAAGGCGAGCTTGCGCGCCTGGTAGCCGCTCAGGCCGACGGCCGGGTCGACGTGCTCGGTGAGGATCTTCTCGGGCGTCTCCGCCGCGACCTTCTCGATTTCGACGCCGCCCTCGGTCGACGCCATGATCGCGATGCGTCGCTTCTCGCGATCGACGACGAGCCCGAGGTAAAGCTCGCGCGCGATGTCGAGCCCCTGCTCGACGTACAGGCGCCGCACCTTCTGACCTTCGGGTCCGGTCTGGTGCGTCACGAGCTGCATGCCGAGCAGCTTCGCCGCGACGGCCTTTGCTTCGTCGGCGCCGCCCTTGACGACCTTGACGCCGCCGCCCTTGCCGCGGCCGCCGGCGTGGATCTGCGCCTTGACGACGACGACGGGCGTCTTCGTCTCTTCGATCAAACGGGCGGCGACCTTGCCGGCCTCGTCGGCCGTGAGCGCGACATAACCCTTGGGGATGGGAATGCCGTAGCGTGCGAAGATCTGCTTGCCCTGATATTCGTGAATCTTCATGGCTTCACCCTGGGGGCGGGGCCCTCCTCATAGTCCAGGTTCGGCCGTCTGGCGACGGGGAGGGTCCCAAGGCCTTGATCGACGCGCCGAGGCCGGCGCCGAGCAGCGCCGTGATGGCCGGCGCTCCCCCGCCGAGCGCGCCGAGCAGCCCCGGCCCCGTGCTCAGTGCGACTCGAGCGTTCGGCCTTCTTCGGCGTAAAGCTCCGTCACGTCGAAGTATGCTTCGCCGCCTCGCCCCGTCTTCGGATCCTCGACGGCGAGCACGTCGTAGTGCCGGTCACCGTGCGGCACGAGCCGCTGCCCGCGGACCTCGAGGCCGATCGCGAACAGGAATTGATATTCCTCCTTCACTGCGTAGACGGTCCACGCGGTCTCGAAGCCGGCGCCGTTCCCACTCTTGCCGAGCGAATCCAAGAGGGCGCGCGCGAGGGTCGCTTGAATGTCCGATTGGCCGGCGGCGCCCGCCTGATGAAACACCGCCGCGGAGACGATGTGCGCGCGGGCGTCCGTCGCGTCGTAGCCGAGGATCTTCGTCGCGTTGTCGAGCACGGCGTTCGGATCGTCCTTGCGCATCGCCGCTTCGAGCGCCTCGTCGAGCTCACGCGGGATGCGCTCCGCGTGCGAGTAAAGGCGACCGCGCCGGAGCCGCGCGAAGTCCGTTGCGGCGATGGCCGCGGTGTCGCCCTTCAAGAGCAACGGAGCACGCTCGTCGTAGTACGCCGCCGCGGCGCCGGCGTCGGCGGGGCGCGGCGGAGCGTTGGCGGGAGCTTGCGCCTTCGGGCTCGCGCTCGCTGCGGCTGCGGTCGCCGGCGCCTTCGTCGCGGGCGCCGCCGAGCCGCAGCCGACGGTGAAGAGCGCAACCCACGCCAGGAGCCGAATGCGGCTCGAATTCTTGAAAAAACCGGCAACCATCGGCCCCATCGAGCCCGTGGCCGCGCGCGCCGTCAACTTTCAGGCACTGACGTGCTCGACTTTTCGGTTTTTGCCGAACCGAAGACGCGCGTCTTGCGCTCCTCGTACGCTTTCGTCGCGGCCGGCAGTCGAGACACGAGGCTCTCCGGTAAGAGCTGCTTCACGGCCGCGACTACCTCGTCCGCGATGCCGTGCATGCTCCAGGCGAAGCCGCCCGCGTAAAGCTCCGCAGCGGCGTCGTTCGGGGGCGGCGGAAACTGCCGCGCCGCACGTAGCGCCGGCACGATCGTCGCCTCTTCGAGACGCAAGTGCTCGTCGAGGAGCGTCGTCAGCTCCTTGAGCACCTCGCGCGCGGCTCCGACGTCGGTCATGCCGCCGAACGCCGCGTCGCCGCGCATGAGGAGCGGATCGATGCGCCTGTGCTCTTCGCTCAGCCGCTCGAGCATCGGTGCAAGGCTCGGGTTTTGCTGCTTCTGGGCGGGGAAGATGTTGGCGTCCTCCATCTCGTGGTGCCCGTGGAGCGCGCCGTGGAATTGTTGCCATTCGCTCCGGAGCGCGTCCGCCTGCGAGGACTCGTGCTCGTGGAGCCGGCCGAGCGCCTGCGCGAAGCTCGCGAGATCACGCCGGAACGCGTGATGCGTCATCATCAGCAGCGTCGCCATCGACGCGCTGCCGTCCTCGTTCAAGAGCGGTGTGCCTTGCGTCATCCCGCGTCTCTAAGCCCTCGCGAGCCGATGACCAGCCCCGGGTGCGGAGTGACACGCCTGACTCCGGGGCGTGGCGGCCCGGTGACAAAGTGCACCGTCGCGTGCGCGGCGGTTCTCGCGGCGGACGCGCTCGTGCGAGGTTCGCGCCGTGCGTTCCTTGGTTTTCGCGGGTCTCCTCGCCGCGCTGGCCTGTAGTCATCGCGCCTCGCCAACCCCCGCGAGCAAAGCCGCCACGAGCGCCGTGCCCACGGCGAGCGATGGAGCGGCACCCGCGCCCTCGTCGGCCGCGGCGCGCGCGTTTTACGGCCAACACTTCAGCAAGCGGCCCCGCGCCGTGGACATGGTCGAGCTCGGCCGCCTCCTCTTCTTCGACCCCGCGCTCTCCGCCTCGGGCCGGCAGTCCTGCTCGAGCTGCCACGACCCGAAGTTTGCGTACGGGCCGTCCGATACCCGCTCCGTCGAGCTCGGCGGCCCCGCGTTGGATCAGCCGGGCCTCCGCGCCGTGCCTTCTCTCCGCTACCTCGAGAAAGTGCCGCGTTTCGAGGAGCACTACTTCGACGAGGACCTCGGCGACAGCGACCAAGGGCCCACGGGCGGTCACACGTGGGACGGCCGCGCCGACACGCTGCACGACCAGGCCATCGCGCCGCTCACTTCACCGTTCGAGATGGCGAACGCGAACGTCGCCGAGGTCGTCGCGAAGGTCGTGCGTGCGGCCTACGCCGAGCGCTTTCGCGGCGTCTTCGGTGCGGACGTCTTCGACACCCCGGAGCGCGCCTCGAACGCGGTGCTGCTCGTACTCGAGGTCTTCCAGCAGAGTCCGACCGATTTCTATCCGTTCACGAGCCGCTACGACGCGTACCTGCGGCAGAAGGGCGAGCTCGACGCGCGGGAGCTGCGCGGACTCGCGCTCTTCGACGATCCGAACAAGGGTAACTGCGCGCATTGCCACACGAGCCGCGTCCGGCACGGCAAGTTTCCGCTCTTCACCGACTTCGGGTTCATCGCGCTCGGCGTGCCGCGGAACCGGCAAATCCCGAAAAACGGCGACCCGAAGTTCTTCGACCTCGGCCTCTGCGGCCCGTTGCGAACCGATCTCGCCACGCACAAGGACTACTGCGGAGCGTTTCGCGCGCCGCCGCTCCGGAACGTCTCACTGCGGCGTTCGTTCTTCCACAACGGCGTCTTTCACTCGCTCAAGGAGGTGCTCTCCTTCTATGCGACGCGCGACACGACGCCGGCCAAGTGGTACCCGGGCTCGCACGGGAAGTTGCCCTACGACGACCTCCCGCCCGAGCTCAGCGCGAACGTGAACCAGGAGCGGCCGTTCGGACGCAAGCCGGGCCAAGCCCCCGCGCTCAGCCCGAACGAGATCGACGACATGCTCGCGTTCTTGAAGACGCTCGACGACGCCGACGTCGCCGCGAACACCGAAGCCAAATAGCGTCGCGCCTCGAGGGCGTTCGTGAGATCACCCATCGCAGCCCTATGCCGCGCCCCAAAAAAAAGGCGCGCCGACGTTGCCGGCGCGCCCGAGAGCGAGTGAAAGCCCTTTTTACGCTTTCGACTTCACGAGATCGCGCACCTTCTGCACGCTCTCGGCGCTCTTCGCGAGCATGCCTTTCTCTTCGGACGTGAGGTCGATCTGCACGATCTTCTCCACGCCGCCGGCGCCGATCACCACAGGCACACCCATGTAAAGGTCGGAGTAGCCGTACTCGCCTTCGAGCAGCGCCGCGCACGGCAAGATGCGCTTTTGGTCGCCGAGGTACGCTTCGGCCATCTCGATCGCGCTGATGGCCGGCGCGTAATAGGCGCTCGTTCCCATCAACGTCACGATCTCGCCGCCGCCCTTGCGCGTGCGGTCGATCATCTTGTCGAGCGCGTCCTTGGCGACGAGCTTCTGCACGGGAATGCCGTGGATCGTCGTGTGCGAAAGGACCGGCACCATGTCGTCACCGTGGCCGCCGAGCACCATCGGACGCACGTCCTTGATGCTCGCGCCGGCTTCACGCGCCAAAAACAGCGCGAAACGCGCGCTGTCGAGCACGCCCGCCATGCCCACCACTTTCGAGCGCGGCGCGCCCACGCGGCGGCGGTACTCGTAAACCATCGCGTCGAGCGGGTTCGAGATCACGATCACGAACGCGTCCGGACACGCCTTCTTCGCGTTGTCGGCCACGTTGCGGATGATCGGAAGGTTCGTTTCCACCAGGTCGTCGCGCGACTGCCCGGGCTTGCGCGGAATGCCGGCCGTGATGATGAGCACGTCGGCGCCCTTCAAGTCGTCCCAGTTCGAAGTGCCCGTCACCTTCGCGTCCGCGCCCGAGAGCGCGCACGACTGCTCGAGGTCGAGCGCCTTCCCCTTCGCGAAGTTCTCCTTCGCGGGAATGTCGAACAAAACCACGTCGCCGAGCTCACGGGTCACCGCGAGGTTCGCGAGCTCGCCGCCGATGTTACCTGCACCAATCAGACCGATTTTTCGCCGTGCCATGGGGCGCAAGGCGTACCTCCGCGCGCGCCGGAAGGCCACCCCCACGGTTTCGGGCGTGATTCGGCGGTTCGAGCTGCCCCCGCGCCAGCACACGACCCACGGCCCGCCGTGCTCGGCCTCCGGCCTGCGCGCGCCGGGCGCCCCCAAGTCCCCGCCTTCGGCGGTGCCGGGGGCGCGCCGTCTTTCGCCTTCAATCGAATTGGAGCAGCTGCAGATTCAAGAGCGCGACGCGCTCGCTCGGCTCCGATGCCGCGACGATCGACCGGATCTCGCGGAACGTACGCCGCAATAACTCACGGATCTGGTCGTAGTCCGCGCGCGAGCAGCTCAGCACGTTGTACGAGAACAAGTCGTGCGGCCTGCGCTCGAAGATGCGGCGCGCCGCCACCGCACTCCAGTGGCCGGGGAGCACGTTCTTGTCGGCCTGCGCGCCGCGCGTGTCGACGGTGAGCGGTCGCTCTTGGCACCAGCGCCCGTGCTCCGAGCGAATCACCGCGGCGCGCTCGAGCCGCTCCAGCGCGTCTCGCACCGTTTCCTCGGGGATGCCGAGGCGAGTCGCGACGAACGCGTCGTCGTGCCGCGTGAGCGCGCGATAATCCTCGATTTCGAGGACTCTCAGCACGGCTTCCGTCCAGGGCGCGTCGAAAGCGAGCCGGCGCGCCGCGCGCATCGCCCGATACCGCGGCAAGAGTGACGGCACACTTTCGATCGGCACGAGCAGCGCGACCAGATCCGGCAAGCGACCGGTGAGCGCGTCGACGCAGCGAAAAAAATCGGGCAGTCGTGGGTCCGCCGCGCCGCTCAGCCAGCGTGCCATCGCAAAGCGCGAGCTGCCGGCCCGGAGGGCGACGTGCGCGACCGGCGTCGTCCCGCGGACGGCCGCGAGCCAGCGCGCGAGAGCGAAACGCCCGCCGGCGCCCTTCTCGGGCGGCGGCGCCGCGTGGAATTCTGCGAAGGCGCGCGTCACGTCGACACGAACCAGGTGCGCGGCGCGTAACGTCTCGACGGCCGTCGGGAAGCGGCGCCCGTGCTCCCAATCGGTGATCGGATTGGCGCGGTAACCGAGTCGGCGCGCCAACGCGCGTTGCGAGCGTTTGCCACGCAGGGCCCGCAGTACCTCGGTTGCCGTGCGCTCGAACGTCTCCATTGCGGCCGGAGGCGATGAGTTTCCCGGATTCGCTCCCATGGTGGCCGATTCTGAGCACAGAAAGTTCAAAAACGGGCAAATTTAGCTGGGCAGAGGCGGCGCCGCTGCGCACAATCGAAGCATGCGAGCTTGGAGTCGGTTGTTCGGCGTGGCGTGCGCGCTCGCGCTCGGCGCATGCCTCGGCGGGCAATCGGGGGTCGAAGGGGAGTCTCCGAACGACTGTTGCGGGCCTTCCGGCGGCGCCGGCGCAGGCCCGAGCGCCGGGGCGTACGGAGCCGCGGGGCGACAACCGGGTGCCGGCGGTGCAGCCGGGGACGCCCAGCTCGGTGACGGCGGAATGGCAGGAAGCAATGAGTAACTTACCGTCATCACTCGTGCCGCTGCCCGAACTCCCTTCGGGTCGCTGGCTCACCGGCATTGGCATGCTCGTGCTCGTTGCGTGCTCTCCGCTTGAGCCCGGTCCCGGCGCTTGCAACGACTGCCCGGGACCGAGCCTCTGTCAGGCGTCGACGACGAACCCCGTCGCGCTCGACGACGCGACGCTGTTCGGCACTCCAAACGACACGTACGCCTCGGTCATCGCGCGTTCGGGTTGGTCGCCGAACGTCCGCTACTACCTCAACGACGGCACCGCGTCCTACGAGCTTACGACGGCGGACGTCAAATTCGAGGGCGCACCCGCTTCGGCGATGTACGGCGCGGAAGGCGACTGCCCGCCCACGCTCGAGCTCGACGGCGCGAGCTTGCGCTTCAAATCCGTGGATGGTGCGTTCGACGAAGCCGTCTCCGGGAAGCTCGTGCTCATCGGTTCAATCAGCAGTCCCTCGATAGTGAACAGCGAGAGCTTCTCAGCGTCTCCCACGGAGTTTGCCGGCAGCTACGACCTCGCTCGAGTCACGCAGCAATTCGAAGACGCTCGGGTCTCGTTCACGATGTCCGTCTCGTCATACTGGGCGGTTGACGGGGCCATCGACGTGCACGAAGCGGGCGCCGCCGGCAAGTCACCTCCGGTGCATATCGCGTCGTGGGGCGGCGGATCGGGCCTTGCCGGGGGCGGACCCGGTGGAGGCGGGAACAACGGGGGCGCGCCCGCTGCGGACGGTCCGTCCGGCGGCGGCGGAGAGTCAGGAAACCCCTAGCGCGGAGTGCTCGACTGCTCACCGTACGTCCTGATACGGTCGAGGCATGGTGAGGAGTATGATGGCGCTCGCCGCGGCGGCGCTCCTAGGCGTCGCCGGCTGCGGGAGCGGCGACGGAGACAGCGGTAAGGACACTGCGCCGCCCAAGCCGGACACCGGCTACGGCAAAGCGGCAGTCGTGCCGACCACGCGCACCTGCACCGACTTTTGCACGCGTGCGGCCGACTGCGCCGAACACCTCTGCAACGAAGACACCCAATCTTCGCGTTACACGGGGCTAGGCGACGTCCTCGACATCCAGTGCGAGAGCATGTGCAACGACGCCCTCGTCAATTCGAGGATCACGGCTGAAGAATGGCAGTGCTTTTTCCAAGACAGCTGCCGCCAAGTCTTCGACTACGACACGTGCAAGACGCAGAGCTCTTACTCCTGCAGTTGAAGTCGCGCGCCGTGACCTGCCGTCCGGCAACTATGGGCGCCGGACGCGGGTTGGTGTCCGGACACGTGCGGCGGCAGGCATGGAGGACAAACTTTCGGCGATCCCGAAGGTGCGGAGTCACACTGGGCGTCAGCGCAGCGTGCTAAATTGTACGAATGGCTTTGGGATGGTGCTTGGTGCGAGCGCATGCGCTTGGGGCCACGGTGACCTTGGGGTTCGCCGTTGCCGCTTATGGTTGCGGCGGCTCATCGAACTCCGACTTCAACGGGACACCTCCTGGTACCGGCGGCACACGCGCCGGCGCCGCGGGACGAGCCGGCGCTGAGAGCGGCGGGAAGGGTGGCGCGTCGTCCGCCGGCAGCTCCGGCGGTGATGTCGTGCCGGGGAGTGGCGGCAGCGGAGGTGGCAGTGAGTTCGGCGGTGGCGGCGGCAAGGGCGGGAGCGGCGCAACCGGTGGCAGCAATGCGACGGGCGGTGCGACCTCGGGCAGCGCCGGTGCAAGCGCGGGCGGCACCAACGCCACCGCGGGCGCGACTGCCAGCGGCGGGTCGAGCGGAGGCACGCCTCCGGGCGGCGAAGGCGGAAACGGGAGCGGTGCCGGCGGCGAAGGCGGCACGCCCGCGTGCAATCCGGACGACACTTCGATCCCGTTCAAGACCCGCTGCCTCGCGTGCGCGACGGACATGTGCGGCACCTGCCTCTGCAACGACTGCACGCAAAAGCTCGAGACCTGTCAGAACACTCCCGGCTGCCAGGACGTCTCCGACTGCGTCATCGCTTCCGGCTGCAATTCCGAGGCTTGCTACTGCGGCAGCCACACACTCACCGATTGCCTTTCCGGACAGTCCGACGGCCCCTGCAAGGACGTGATGCTCAACGCGCCTGGTGGTCACGAGCCGACGCTCGGGAACGTGAGCGCCGGACCTGCCACCGATGCGGCCCTCGCGGTGGGCCTCTGCGCGATCTCGGGCGGGCCTTGCGAGACCGAGTGCATGTGACGCGATCCACGCTCCGCTTCGTCGCGGTTGTTGCAAGCCTTTCGCCCTTCATGGCCGCGGCCTGTGGCGGGAGGTCATCGGCATCCACGCTCCGCGCATTGCCCGAATTTTTCCGAACTTTGAGCAACTCGACCGCAGGTTCGCCCGATACGCGGGGATGCGGATTGGATTTGCTCGTTTCTACCTAATTTCTTGCGCGTTCGTGCAGTTCGCGTGCTCCGAGCGCGAGCTGCCACCACCCCAAGCGCCTTCACGCGACCTCCCACCGGTGGAGGCGCGCACCGACCTACCGGCAGACGACCAAACACGGCTCCTCCTCGACGCCAACGGCGAACCCGCGAAGGTGAGCGAGGTCACGACGTGGAGTTCGAGCACGGCGCTGATATCCACGGGCGCCCATTGGGGAACAGCGTTCGGTTATTCGGACCTCCAGCGACCGGTTTGCCTGACGCCGTGCTTCACGGACTTTGCGCCGGGCTTGCATCGGTTGAGGTTCGTCTCCGAAGACGGCAAGCGCTCCGGTACCGCGGACGTGCAGGTGGGTAGCCACGCGAGAGTGCTCCGCATCGCGCTCGGGCGTAACGAGCCGACGAAGGGCTCCCAGGTCGGCGCGCTCGTCACCACCGTGATCGGGGCCTCGATGCTACTCGTCGGTGGCTTGCTCGTGTCGAGTGCCGACAACATCGACGCGAGCAATCAAGCGGACGTTCAACAACGAGGCTTCACGCTGCTCGGCCTCGGCGCGGGCACCGTGCTCGTGGGCCTCCCGTGGTTTCTGCTCTCGCGAGGCGTCCATCAGGACAGCGCAGTCACCGACTTCGAGTATCAACCCGCGCCGAGCGTTCCGAACGCTCCGAGCGCCGGGCCGGAGTCGCCGACCGAATGAACCAGCGCGGACCGGACCGCGGCGCTCGTTCGCTGCAGCGCGCTCTACTTCAACCCGGCGTCAGGCGCCGTCGCCTGCGCCCCCACGACCTCGACCTGCGTCTCCGCGCGCAACTTGGCGATGAAGTCGTCGAGCGCTTTGGCTCGGCGCTCGCGGTAAAGACGCTGGCGTATCGTCTCTTCGACGGAGCTCAGTGGGCTCACCGCCGCCGCACGCAAGCTCACGAGACGCACGATTTCGTAGCCCCCGGCGCTGTCGAGCGGCCCTCGTACTTCGCCCGGCGTCTTGAGCGCAAGCGCCGCCGCCACGAGCTCGGGCGGGAGTCGCGAATTCTTGTCGACGAAGCCGAGATCGCCGCCGTTCGCCCGCGTCGCGACGTCCTCCGACGTCTGCGCGGCGAACGAGGCGAAACCGGCGTCGTCGTCCGGCGCGAACGCTCGCGCCCGTGAAGCGGCGCGGGCCGCGACTGCCGAATCGCTCACGTGGATGTGCCGCACGTGGGCGGCCTCGGGGAGCGTGTAGTCCGTCGCTCGCCGCGCTGCGTACTCGCGCGCGACGTCGTCACTCGTGATGCTCTCCGGCGACGCCGCGGCGCCGAGCGTCTGGTTCACGAGCTTCGTGACGGCGATTTGTTGCTGCGCGTGAATCACGTCGGGGTCTTGCATGAGCCCGGCGCGGTCGGCCGCTTGTGCGAGCAGCTCGAAACGCACCATGCCGTCGATGAGCTCGCGCCGCGCCGCGGGCCCATCGAAGCGATGCGGCGACGCGCCGGGATCGCGCGCCATCATCCGTTCGACGTCGCTCTCGTGCAGTTCGACGTGCCCGACGCGCGCCACGAGCGCGCCGCCCTGGCCGGCCTGGGCCTTGGAGCCGCTGCTCGCCGCGGCAGGCTGGCAGCCCGCCGCAACGAGCAGGAGAAGTAGCAGCGGGCAGCGTCGTGACATCGGGTGCGCCGAACGGCGACCGCTGCTCAGTGGAGCCGCGCGATCCGGCCCAACATCGGCAAGGGCAGCGGATTGTGGCTCTCGGTGTACGCGATCATCGCGTCCAGATCGATCGGGCCGCCGACCTGATTCGTCCCGCCGGTGAACGTCGTGAAGCCGTCGCCGCCGGTCGCGAGGAAGTTGTTGCACGTGATGAAGTACGACGCGTTCGGGTCGAGCGGGGTCCCGGACCCGTCGTGCATCTCGACGATGCGGTTGCCCTGCGTCCCGTTGTTATCCCAGGTGTAACCGAAGCCCGAGATCTGCAGCATCTTCGTCGAAGTGCCCTGCCACTGCTGCTCGAGCACGGCTTTGATCTGCGCCCCCGTCATGTGCATCGACACGAGCGTGTTGCCGAACGGCTGGATCGTGAAGAGATCGTTCCAGGTGATGTTTGCTCCGCCCGCCGGCTCGGTCAGATCGGCGCGGATGCCGCCCGGGTTCATGAACGCGAACTGCGTACCCTCCGCCAGGTTCTGCGAATCGGCGATGACGTCGCCGAGCGTTTCCTCACCGGTCGAGCCGCCGTCGCGCGTGTAGGAGACGGACGCGAAGCCGACGATCTGGCTCGTCAGTGGCGCGACTCTGGCCTCGGCCGCGGACGTGAGGGCCGCTGCCGCGGGATCGGGCGTGTTGCCCGGCGCCGCGTCGGCGAAAGTCGTGACGATCTTGGCGGACGCGGTGACCACGTCCTTGGTCACGGGGTTGATCGTGAGGTCGATGTCGCCGTACGCCGTGCTGGCCGAGAAGGCCTGCGTCACGAGCACCTTCTTGCTCGCGTTCGTCGTCACGAACAGGTTCGTGAAGGTGTGGGAGTGGCCGCTCACGACGAGGTCGAACTCGGGATCGAGCCGCGTCACCACGTTGAGCAGATCCGGCGCGTTGAGAGCGGAGTTCGTGAGGCTCGTGTTGGTCGCCGTCGTGTACGACGACTGCGAGCCGCCCTGATGGATCAGGAGGACGATGGTGTGCACGCCCTGCGCCTTGATCTCGGGCACGTAGCTGTTCGCCGCGTCCGCCTCGTCGAGGAACGTGAGCCCCGCGACGCCCGTCGGCGTCACGATCGTCGGCGTCGCCTTGAGCACGGCGCCCACGAACGCGATCGGAATCCCCTGGACCTGCTTGATGATGTACGGCGCGAGCAGCGGACGGCCCGTCACCTCGTCGATCACGTTGGCCGAGACCATCGGGTAGCGCGCGCCCTTGTACGGATCCTCGAGGAACGGTCCGGAGACGAAGTTGCCGCCGTTCAGCAGGCGGAGCAGCTCGGTCTTGCCCTCGTCGAACTCGTGGTTGCCCAGCGTGCCGACGACGTTGCACGCGGGGTTCGTCTTGTTCGAATAGGAACACGACGAATTTGCGAGCATGTTCAGCCACTGAATCGACGGCTCGTCCTGCAAGAGCGCGGACGACGCAGGCGACGCACCCACGTGATCACCCGCGTGCACGATGAGCGTCTGGTTCTCGATGCCCGCTTGCGCCGTCTTCAGGTAGGAGGTCAGCACGGCCGCGCTGCCGACGGGGCGGCCGCTCACGGTCTTCCCCGCGGAGATCTGGCCGTGGAAGTCGTTGAAGCCGAGGATCTTCACCTTGAGGTTGCCGCCCTGGCAGAGCGAGCCGTCGGCGACCGTCGTGTGCGAGCAGGTGAGGTCGGTCGTGCACGCGTCCGTCGTGCAGGGGTTGCCGTCGTCGCAGCCGCCCGCGCAAACCGGAGCCGTGCAAGTGATATCGGCCGACAGCGTTCCGGCGCAACCGACCGCCGTGTCACCGTCCGAGACCGTGACCGTGACGGTTGCCTTACCGGCGGCGGAGCACGTGAAGGTAGGGCTCGCGCTCGTCGCGTCGCTGAAGCTGCCGCTCGTAGCCGTCCACTGATACGAAAGCGGCGACGGCGCCGCGTCGCTGTCGTGCGCCAGTGCCGACAGGGCCACGCTCGCGCCGACGAGCACCTCGCTCGGATTGGCGGCGATGCCGTCGACCAGCGGGCAGACGTTCACGGCGCCGTTCACGAGCACGCTGCCCGTCGTCGCCTTCTGCCGGCATTCGACGCTCACGCTCACGGGCGTCGTCTGCCCCGCCGTCACGCTGAACGAAGCCGCGCCGCTGCACGACGTGCTCGCATCCGTCGTCGTCCCCGCGAGCGTGATCGAGTAGCCGCTGCCAGCGGGAATGCTGCCGATGCTGGTCGAAATCGTCGTGCTCTTCTGCACGTTGATCGAATCCGTCCGCGTGAAGCCCGCCGGGCCGGTGATCGTGTAGGTCACCGTCGCGAGCGTGGCACCCGAAGCGAGCGTGAGCTCGAGCCCCACCGTGCCGGTGGCTCGGCTCGCTGCATCACCGGAGCGCGGCTCGCTGCCGCTGCAGCCGGCCGCGAGAAAGAGGGCGCTCATGGCGAGCACCGTCGGACAGGCGAAGGAGGCGACGAACTTTCGAGCTTGCGTCATCGGCCGGCCTCCATGCAAACCGAAGGCCATACGGTCCGTCTGCGCAAAGCCCGAAATTCATGCTCGTTCCGCGCGTTCACGCGGAGTCGGTCTTCGACTTTCGGAAACCGCCTCCTGATTTCGGTGTGGCGCGCAAAGCCTCATTCTCGGTTCGTCACCGTTTCGCCCGCGTGCGTTGCGAATAACGTCACGGCGCCGCGGACCGTGCGGTGGTGTACGGCTCAGCGCTTCACGATGCGCCCGTCCGTTTTTGCGACGAACGGCTGCGGCAGCGACTTCAGGAACGCCGTGAGCGCGTCGGCGTCGTTCGGGTCGCCGCCCGCGGCATGCTCGGGAGCGAGCGCGCGTGCGAGCGTGAAGCCGTCACCGCCCTCCGCGATGAACGAGCTCATCGCGACGCGGTAGCTCCGCTTCGGCTCGAGCCGACGGCGTTTCGCGTCGTGCACCTCGACGATGCGACTCCCAATCGCGGCTCGCGCATCCCACGTGTAACCGAAGCCAGAAATCTGCAGGATGCGCCCTTCGGGAGGTTGACCGGCGCCCCATTGTTGTTCGAGCAGCGCCGTGAGCGCTGCACCGGACAGCGTGACGGCGAGCACGCGATTGCCGAAGGGTTGCGCCGTGAGCACGTCGCCGCGCGTCACCGTGCCCGCGGGCAGGCTCGCGCGCAGCCCGCCTTGGTTCGTCAGCCCGAAATCCGCGCGCACGGCCGCGCGCGCCGCGTCGGCGACGAGATCACCGAGTGCGCTCTCGCCGGCCGGCGTGGGCGTGCGCGTGACCTCGGCCGCGCTCGTCGTCACGATTTCACGCACGAACGGAGCCACGCGCGCATCCGCGCGCGCGACCAACTCGGCGACGCTCGCGTCAGGCTCGCGGCCCGTGCCCACGTCCGCGAACGCCGGCACGATCGTCGCCGTGCTGCCGATGACGTCACCGCTCCGGCGCTCGAGCAAGAGATCCACGTCGTCGAACGCCACGCCGTAAGCGAGCGCTTGCACGACGAGCACCTGCTTGCCGTTCTGCGTCGGAATGCGCGCGTTCGTGAAGTGATGCGCGTGTCCGGACACGACGAGATCGACGTCGTCGTCGAGCCGGCTCACGATGGCGTCGAGCGCGCCCGCCGGCGGGGCTGCGCCCGGCAGCGTCGGGCCCTCGTAACGCGGCTGCTCGTCACCCTGGTGGATCTGGACCACGAAGGCGTGCACACCCCGCGGCGCGAGCTCCCGCACGACGGCGTTGATCGCGTCCGCCTCGTCCGTGAACGTGAGCCCGCGCGCGGCTTCCGGGCTCAAGATGCGCGGCGTGTCGCGCAGCACCGCACCGATGAATGCGATCGCTACGCCGTCCACCTGCCGGAGCGCGTAGGGGCGCAGGAGCGGCGCGCCCGTCGCTGCGTCCAGCACGTTCGCGCAAATCATGTCGTAGCGGGCGCCTCGCCACGGGTTCTCGAGAAACGGCCCCTTCACGTGATTGCCGCCGCGGACGAGCCGCAAAAGCTCTTGTTTCCCTTCGTCGAACTCGTGGTTGCCGAGCGTCCCGATGACGGGGCACTCGTTCGCGCGCCGTGCGTCCGTGCAGCGGTCGTCGGTGAGCGCATTCAAGAACGCGACGGCCGGCTCGTCCTGCAAGAGTCCCGCGTTGGGCGGCGACGCTCCGACGAAATCACCCGCATGGACGATGAAGGTGCGCTCCGGCGCGATTTTGGCCGTTCCGCGCAAGTACGCGGCGAGGACCGCGGCGCCGCCGAGCGGTCGCCCGTCGTGCAGCTCGGTCGTCAGGTGGCCGTGGAAATCGTTGAGGCCGAGGATCTTCACGCGGACGGTGGGCGAGGGCGCTGCCGGCACGCTCGTCGCGTCAGCGGGCGCTCCTGCCTGCGCCGGCTTCGGCGGGGCGCTCGGCGTTGCAGGCGCGGAGGCACAGCCGCTGAGCAGCAGCCCCAACAGGCGCGAGCGCGCCGCGCCGAATCGAGCCAGCATGAGAACTAGCCGTTAGACCGACGTAGGCCGCCGGGCAACCCCGCGCCGCGATTTTCGCACCCGTTTCCGGCCCAAGCGCAGTCGGACTATCGTGCCTGGCCGTGCGTGTGAGAGGCCGTGCTTGTTTGCTCGTCGTGCTCTCGGGCTGCGGCGCGCCACCCGAGCCGCACTCCGCGCCGCGTCCGGCGCCGATCGCCGCGTCCGAGCCGCCCGCGCGCGATCCCTGCGAAGCGGTCGACGGCAAACCGCCGCCGCCCGTCACGGCGACGTACGAGGGCGTGCTGCGGAACGCGCGCTGTCAGCCCGAGGTGTTCGTGATCATGCAGGGCGTCGCGAAGGCGCTCGGCACCGGCTGCGAGCACTGCCACGCCGGCACGGACTTCAGCGCGCCCACGCCGAACAAGCGCGTCGCGAACTGGATGGCGACGGAGCTCGTGCCGCGGCTCGCGAAGCGCTCCGGCGGCGACATCGCCTGCGCCGACTGCCACGCGGATGACGGCAGCGGCAAAGCGAAAATCCTCGGCTCCCCGCGCAGTCGCCAGCGTGCCGTCGAGTGGATGACGGCGAACCTCGTCGAGCGTTTCGACGCCGCGGCGGGCGGCCCGCTCTACTGCAAGACGTGCCACGTCGGGCAGCTCGGAACACCCGCATTTCAAGGGCACGTCATCCTGACGGACCATTTGCCGCCGCTACCGCTGATGCCGCCGGGAACCAGCCTCGTGACGCCGCTCGCGAGCGACCCGAGCGCGCGCCCGAGCGAGTGACGCATGCGCGACGACTCCATCGAAGCGCCGTCGCGCCGCCGCGCGCTCGTCCTCAGCTGGGTCGCCTACGCCACGTACTATCTCGGCCGCAAGGCGTTCAGCGCGACGAAGGTCGCGGTCGTGCGTGACCTCCGCTTCGACGCGAGCGTGCTCGGCCTGATGGACACCGTGAACCTCGCCGCCTATGCGTTCGGCCAATTCGTAAGCGGCACCGTCGGTGACCGCATCGGCTCGCGGCGGCTCGTCGGTCTCGGCATGCTGCTTTCGGCGCTCAGCTGCGCGGCGTTCGGTGCCTCGAGCGCGGTGTTCGCGCTCGGCGCGTTTTACTTCGTGACCGGCCTCGCCCAGTCCACGGGCTGGCCCGGGACCACGCGCGTCGTCGCGGAGTGGACGGAGCCGAAACGGCGCGCGACCGTGATGGGCCGCTGGGCGACGTGTTACCAGGTGGGCGGGTTCGTCGCGACGCCGCTGGCCGGCTTCTTGGCTGCGCATTACGGCTGGCGCGTGGCCATGTTCGTCCCCGCGGTCGTCATGGCACTCGTCGGCTCGGTCGTGCTCGTCCGCTTGCCTTCCCCGGTCGTCGCGCCCGCGTTCGACGCTTCACACGAGCCCGTGGAGCGCGCGCAGCTCGCCGTGCTCAAGAACGTCGCGCTCTGGCTCTACGGCACGAGCTACTTCTTCATCAAGCTCGTGCGCTACGCGCTCATGCTCTGGCTGCCGTACTACCTCGCGATGTCGGAACGCTACGACGTGGAGCATTCCGCGTACGTCGCGAGCGCGTTCGACGCGGGCGGCGTCCTCGGGGTGATTCTCATCGGGCGTATCGCCGACCGCACTCGCCGTTTCTCGAAGCCGGGGCTGTCCGCGCTCTGGATTGCGCTGCTCGTACCCGTCTTCTTCGCTTATTCGCTGACGTCGGGCAGCGTGCTCACGGATGTCCTCGTGCTCGCGCTGCTCGGCGCACTCTTGTTCGGGCCGGACTCCTTGTTGTCGGGCGCCGCCGCGCAGGATCTCGGCGGGTCGTCCGCACCGGCCACGGCGGTCGGCTTGGTGAACGGACTCGGCTCGGTCGGCGCCGTGGTCCAGGGCCTGTTCGTTCCGATGTTGATCAAAGACCACGACGGCTGGGGTGCGCTCTTTCGCGCGCTCGCGCTGTTCTCGCTCGGTGCCGTGCTGCCGCTCCTGGCCGTCCTCGTCTGGCGTCGCCGGGCCGTGAGCGCCGGTGCGCCGTCGTGAAGCAAGCGCGCCTACTGCACGGGCGGTTTGTCGCTTTGGACGCGCTCGAAGACGGCTTTCTCTTCGGAGCTGCGATCCTCGAGCTCGGGGGGTTCGCTCAGGCGGTCGAGCTTGCGCTCGAGCGACTTCCTGTTCACGCCGAGCAGGCGCGCGGCGGCGCTCTTGTTGCCGCTGCACATTTCCACGGCGTGGTGCAGCACGGCGCGCTCGATCAGGTCGAGTTTGGAGCCGATGCGCGCGGGTAGCGCGAGGATGGCGCGCGCCATGCGATCGACCTCGCGCACGCCGTCGCCGAGCTCCACGCCGATGACCTCTTCGAGGTCGGGCACGTCGATGGCTTCGCTGTCCGCGAGCAGCGCCAGCCGTTCGACCGCGTTTCTGAGCTCGCGCACGTTGCCGGGCCACCGCCTGCGGCAGAGCCACTCGACCGCCGCGTCGGTGAAGCGAAGTTTGCGCTGAAATTGCGTACCGAAGGAGTGGATGAGCTCCACGATGTCGGAGCCGCGCTCGGCGAGCGCCGGAACCGGGATCGAGACCACGTTGAGCCGGTAGTAGAGGTCCTCGCGAAAACGGCCCTCGGCGATCGCCAGTTCGAGATCGACGTGCGTCGCGGCGAGCACGCGCGCGCGGAGCGGCAGCTCCTCCTCGCCGCCGAGCGGGCGGAAGCGCCGATCTTCCAGCACGCGCAGGAGCTTTGCCTGGAGTTCGACCGGCATCTCCGCGATTTCGTCGAGCAGGAGCGTGCCTTCGCCCGCGAGCTCGAGCTGGCCGCGCATGCGCTGGACCGCGCCCGTGAACGCGCCGCGGTGATGCCCGAAGATCAGGGATTCGATGAGCGAGCCGGGCAGCGCCGAGCAATTGACCGCCAAGAACGGCTGCGCCGCGCGCCGTCCGGCGTGGTGGATCGCGCGGGCGACCATCTCCTTGCCGCTGCCGGTTTCACCCACGATCAGCACCGGCGCGTCCGCGTCGGCGACGCGCGCGACCAGGCGCCGCACGCGGTCCATCGACGGCGACGAGCCGACGAAAGCGGCCGGGCCCCAGGCGTCGTCGAGGTGTTGGCGGAGCTTTCTCACCTCGCTCCTGAGCTCGAGGCGCTCGCGGATGCCCTCGATGATCGGCAGGATCATCTCGGGGCTGAGCTCGTCCTTGAGCACGTAGTCCTGCGCGCCTTGCCGCATGGCCTCGCGGATCTCGACGAGCTCGGTCGAGCCAGTGACCATCACGGCCGGCGTCGAGCGGCCGCTCTCGCGCATCCAGCGCAGAAAATCCAAGCCGCCGCGGTTCGTCGGATCGTTCGAGAGTCGAATATCGACGAGCATCGCGTCGGGGGCCTGCGCCTCGACGCGCTCCTTGGCCTCTTCGACCGAACCCGCCTCGAGCACCTCGAGGTTCGGCACGTCGGTCAAGAGGTGACGGAGCACGCGCCGCGCGCTCCGCTGGTCATCGACGATGAGAATCCTCATGCCACCCTCACGCGGTCCTGTGACTCGCGTTCGCCCAGCGCGGTCGCGTCGCGAACGATGTCCGCCGCGCTCACGGCGATGGTGAACAGGGTGCGCCCTTCGCGACGCTGCGCCGAAATCGTCCAGGCATGCGCGCGCACGAGGCGGTGCGTGATGGCAAGGCCGAGCCCCGTGCCGCGATCCTTCGTGGTGTACCAGGGGGCGAACAGGCGCGACGCCTCGCCCACGAAGCCCGGTCCGTCGTCCCAGACGCTGAGCTCGCCGCCGCGCTCGCCGGCGGTCCACGCGATGCCCACGTGCCCGCTCGGGCCGCACGCTTCCACCGCGTTCGAGATCAGGTTCACCATCACCTGCGTGAGCTTATCCGGATCGCAGGACAAGGTCGCGTCCGCGCCGATTTCGAGCTCGAGCCGCACGCGGCCGAGCGAATCATGCAGCAGCGCTTCGACGCGCGCGCAGAGCTCGGCGACGTGCGTCGGTTGGCGCTCCGTGCGCTGCGCGACCATACGCTTGAGTCCCGACACGAGCCGTTCGAGGCGATCGACTTCCTCGAGCCCCACGTCGACGTCGTCGGCCGTGAGTCGCGTGTTCTTCGCGCTGCGATCGAACAGGCTGCGGAAGTAGTTCAGCGGGTAGCGGATCTCGTGCGCGATCTCGGCCGCGACCGTCTCGACGAGCGCCTCGCGTTCGCCGCGCCAGGCTTCGGCCTGCCGGCGCCGCCGCTCCTCGAGCTCTTGGTAAGCGTGCGCGTGCGCGAGCGCGAGGCCGCCGTGGTTTGCGATGGTACGCAGCAGATCGATGTCATCGCTCGTGAAAAGCGCGCTGCCGCGCTTGCCGCCCACGTCGAGCCAGCCGTACGGCCTCCCGCCGAACGAAACCACGAGGCGAATCGAGGCATTCGGTGAGCACGCGGGCTCCTCCTCGCCCTCCGCGGGCGTGCTCGGCGCCAGCGTGAGCGCGATGTAGTCGCAGCGGAGCCAGCGCCGCACCGTGCGCTCGACGGCGTGGGCCACGTCCGACGGCGAGCTCAACGTGATGAGCTCCTCGCTCAACCGATCGATGGTCGGCTTGTATTCGGCGCGGGAGCGAAACAAGGTTACGTCGCTCAGGCGGAGCGAGAAAGCGACGAGCACGGCCGCGGCCACGCCGCTGCCGATCGCACCGGTGAGCGCGTCCTGGAAGCTCGCGCCGACCGACGTCGCGACCGCCGTGCCCGCGCCGATGGCCACGACGGCGGCGACGGCGCCGAGGAACAGATTCGTCCCGAGGCGCGAGAGCAGCGCGCGGCTGCCCCAGAGGTCGTAACGCGCGAACGCAAAGAGCGTCCCGAACGGCGTCACGACGAGGCTTGCGTAGAAAAGTTCGTTCGGTACGCGCACCCCGCGGAGCAGCAGCGCGAGAGCGAGCGCGACGGCGAGGTACGGCGGCAGCACGCCGAGCAAGAGCGCGTGAAGCGGGCGGCGCTCGGCGGTCGTTGCGAGCAGCGTGCGGACGGCGAGGCCGAGCGACAGCACGCCGAGCCCCGTGAGGAACCAGAGTGAAAGCCAGGGAAAAAGTCGTTCCGTGTGCGTCCCCAGCGCTTCGAACAGCGCCGCGCCGAGGCCCACGGCGAAGGAGACGGCGTTACCCCAGCGCTCCCAGCGCTCCCAACGTGGGTCGCGAGTGAACCAGCCGGCCGTCGCCGGCACATGCAGCGCGAGCCGCACGCCGGTGAACGGCAACGAGGCAAGCGAAAACGCGAGGAGTGGAGCGAGCGAGCGCGCCGTGTGTGCGTCGAAGAAGCTCGCGAGGCAGAGTCCGCTCATGAGGGCGAAGCTCGCGAAGGCGCGCGCGACCTTGCTCTCGGGGTTCGACCAAAGCGCGACGAGCCCCGCGCCCGCTTGGATCAGCCCGACGAAGACGAGCCCTGCCGCGAAGGTCCACCAGACGAGCGGCTCGAGCGGTCCGAGCGGCAGGCGCGCGTGGTGTCGTTCCGCTCCGTGCGAGACGACGGCGTCCACGTAGCCGCGTCCGTGCGCCGTCTCGACCGCGCGGTCCCACGCCTCGACCCGCGCCCGGGTCCCGACTGATTCTCCTCCGTGCAACGCGGCGGGTTCGAGGCTGTCGCCGAAACGAAGCCGCGGGTCGCCGCTCGAGCCCGAGCTCGAGAACGCGACCGCCGACACGCTGCCGCTCGCATCCAAGAGGACGCCCGGAGTGTCGTGCTCGTACCAATGCACCGCGTCGCGTAGCGCCACGCACGCACAGACCACGACCACCGCGGCCGAGATCCAGAGGCGCGCCGCGTGAAAGCTATCCGCCCAACCTGAGCCGAGGCGGTGAGACACGGGGCCCGGAGCATACGCCTGCCCGGCACGGTGTTCCATGCGGTACGCTCGGAGGGGGTATCGCTGCTGGTTTGCGCAACGCGGCGCCCGTCACGCGATTGTCTCGGGACGAGACGTGAGCGCCGCGCCGCTCCGGCGAGCGGTACTTCCGGGCTGGGAGCCGAAGTCGTGTCGCCCGCGTCAGGTGAGCACTTCGTTCGCCCAGGGCGCGAGCTTGAGCGCACGGACGACGTAGCCGGCGTGGCGAGCCTCGAGCGGCAACAAGCCGTCGAGGTGACGCAGGCGTTGCTCCGTCCAGCTCACGAGCGCTTCGGCGCCGACGGCGCTCGCGTAGCGAAAGGAGGCTCGATACTGGTGCCGCGCGGCGCGGAGCATCAAGTAGAGCACGCGCATGCGGTGGACTCGGCGCCGAACGAGATCCGGCTCCGTCGGTCGCTCGTCGGCGCTCTGCTCCTTGACGGCTTCGAGCCTCCGCCGCGCGAGCGAGACAGCCCAAGCTCCGCCGCCGCGCCGCCAGTCGTCTTCCCAATCACCCGCGTCGTCTTCGAATTTGAGGCCGAGGGCCACGCCAGCGAGGGCACGCCGGACCGCTTCGACCTCCATGTCGCTCGCGCTCGCCGAGCGTACGAGCGCGAGGGCCGCCGGGAACCCGACGCTGAGCTTCGCGAGCGAGATGCGCTGGTAATCCTCGAATGAGACCGCGCTCAACCGTCGCAAGAGCGCGTGTTCTTCCTTGATGGCCTCTTCTGTTTCACGATCGGCGGCGGCGGCGAGCGCCACGGCGCCCGGCCAGACGCTCTCGAGCATGCCGTCCCGCGCGCGTCGGAGTGCGAGGAGTACCTTCGCGAGTTCGTCGCTCGAGCGCAGTTGTCGCTCGGCGACGCGATCGCGACCGCACGCCTCGATCACGGACAGGGCGTGCGCGAAGACGGCGCTCCGTACCTTTTCCGGTTCTGTACGCGGGAACGCGGACGCGAGCAGGCGTGGAGCTTCGAGCGTCAGCGTGTGACCGAGCACGACGCCCCACGGGCGAGACTCCGTTGCCGAGAGGTCGAGCTGCCGGGGTAGATCGGCGGCGACCGGCCGGAGCTTCTCGGGCAGCGACCCGACGAAACCGGCGTACAGCGAGTCAATCCCGCTAATTCGCTTCTTTCCAGCCGGAAACGGCGACGTTGATGCGCTCTTCGACGACGATGCTGCGCCAGAGCGCGACCTGGGCAGGGCTCAGGCCGTCGAATTGACCGCACAGCCACTCGTTGATGCGCGCGTTCAGTCGTGCCCGCACCTCGCGCGCCTCGAACGATTCTTCGTCCATGTCGGCGGCTGGGTAGAGCGTCAGGAGCTGCTTGAACTCGTCGAAGCGCTGCTGCTCTTCCAGAAGCGAGGTGTAAAGGCGTCGGAGCTGCGTGTGCGGGTCGTTCGCGGCAAAAGGTGCGGCAGCAGGCATGGGCGAAGAACCTCCGAAAACCTAAAGCCGGAGACCGGCCCCCCCTTTCTTGCAAGGAGCATGCGCGCCACAGCATGACGTCCAACGCTCGGAATTCATTCGATATCCATTTCGGTGCCCCGCGTCGCCGTGCCCGGATCCGTCCAGGGTCGCGGACGGATCCGGGCAGCTTGCTCCACTCTCGAGCTTCGATCGACTTCGTGCGACCGTTACTCCATGAAAAGCGTGCGTCTTTTCGTCTACGGCTCGCTGCGCCGGGGCCGCGAGAACCACGACGAGCTCGAAGGCGCCCGTTACGTCGGCGCCGCCCGTACCGAAGCTCGCTATCGGCTCGTTCAGCAACAGGGTTACCGCGCGCTCGTCGAAGGTGATCGGACGATCGAGGGTGAGCTCTACGACGTTAATGAGGAACTGATGGATCGACTCGACGCGTTCGAAGGAAACGGATACGTCCGAGCGACGGTCATGCTCGCCGACGGCAGTAGCGCTTTCGCGTATTGGTCGGCGGGTGGCCAAGGATGAGCATCGACGGTGGCTCGCTTTTCGCGAGCTTCCTCGTGTCCGGGCTCGGCTTCGTGCTGTTCGAGTACGGCCGGCGCATGAAGCGGCCGCCTCAGGTCGGGGTGGGCCTCGTCCTGATGATTTTTCCGTATTTCGTCAGCAGCGTGTGGGGCATGTTCGGCATCGCCCTGGCGCTCGTGGTCGTCTTGTGGCTCGCGCTGATGCGCGGAATGTGAGGAGCGGCGCGTGAAGCTCGTTCGTTTCGGTCCGCATGGTCGCGAGAGCCCTGGCCTCCTGGTTGACGGCGTGCGGCGCGATGCGTCCGGCGCGTTTCGCGATTGGAATCGCGAATTCTTCGAGACGGAGGGGATCGAACGCTTGACCGAGCTCATCGCGCTCGGGGAGCTGCCCGCGGTGCCGGACCAAGAGCGCTGGGGCGCGCCGGTGGCACGGCCCGGCAAGGTCGTCGGCGTCGGCTTGAACTACGTGGATCACGCGCGCGAGTTCGGCAACGAGCTGCCCGCGGAGCCGCCGCTCTTTTTGAAGGCGCCGAACGCGGTCGTCGGTGCGTACGACACCGTGCGCATTCCGCGTGGCAGCACCCACACGGATTACGAAGTCGAGCTCGCCGTCGTCATCGGACGCCCCGCTCGTTATCTAGCGTCGCCGGCCGAGGCGCGCGCGCATATCGCCGGCTACTGCATCTCGAACGACGTTTCCGAGCGCGCGTTCCAGCTGGAGCGCGGCGGCCAATGGACGAAGGGCAAATCCTGCGACACCTTCAATCCGCTCGGCCCGTTTCTCGCGACCGCCGACGAAGTCCCCGATCCGCAAGCGCTCTCCTTGACGCTCGACGTGAACGGCGAGCGCCGCCAAACCGGCACTACGCGTGACATGGCGTGGGGTATCGAGCGGCTCGTTTGGTACGTCTCGCAATTCATGGCGCTCGAGGGCGGTGACGTCATCACTACCGGAACGCCCGCAGGTGTCGGCATGGGCAGGAAGCCGCCTGCGTACTTGGTGCCCGGGGACGTATGTGATTTGGAGATCACGGGGCTCGGGCGCCAGCGGAACGTGTTCGAGCGCGGCGCGTGATCGATACGGTTGCGCGTTCCGGCAAGCACAGCTCGAGCGCCGAATCCAACTATGTATACGTATGTCGAATTGTGCGTGGAGTTACGGCGGCTTGAGTGGGGTTGTCCGAGCTTCCGTTTCTGTCGGAGACAAACGAGTCAAGTGTCGGGATTTTATGATGAATCCGAAGTAAGTATACTTAGATGCATTGGGCCGACGAAAGGCCATTCGTCTTCGGCGGGCGGCTGACGGGCGGCCGCGCCGACGACGGCTACTTGGTGTCGGTCGTGCCGAGCCAGGGGGCGGTGTACTTGGTGGCGTATTTCGTCCACGCGCGCTGCAGGAGATCGCTGTAGACGTTTTCGGGGAGGAGCTCGCCGGCTTCGACACGCTTGATGTCGGGGGCGTGCCACGCGGTGTATTTGCTGTCGGCGGGCGGCTCTTTGTCGGGGATGCTGAGGGAGGTGGCGGCGACGAGACCGACCGCCGAGTAGATGCCGCGCGGCTTTTTGCTGACGAGCGGGGACGAGATTTCGAGCCGGTAGTTGATCAGGAGGGTGGGCTCGGTGAACTTCGGTGTGGTGCCGGGCACGGCGGGTGGGACGGGGTCTCCCGGGGCGAATTGAATGAGATCCGGGGGGAAGATGCGGCTCAAGGCGGCGCTCAGGTCGCTGCCGGCGCGGCGCTCGGCGTTGCGCGCGGAGTCACCCAGTAAGAAGTGCGACGGCAGGGTTTTGTCGCCGCCGTAGTACGCGCTGGCGCTGAGCATGTGCTCGTTCTTCTCGAGCGTGTGTGATTCGCCTTGAGAGAAGCGGACGAGCACCTTGGCGCCGGGATGGGCGTCCGCATAGACGATGAGGCGCCGCGCGAGGAGCCAGAGATCCTTGCTGGGCTTCGCGGTCTTCTGGAAGTGATCGAGGACGCTCGCGAGGTAGGCGACGCGCGCGCCGGGGAGCTCCGGGACGAGGTCGAGCTGCGCCTTGTATTTCGTGTCGTAGTCACGCAGGGCCGTGATGGTGCCCTTGGACTTCGCGTCTTCGAGCGCGCGCAAAAGTGCGCTGCGCAAGGCGGTCTTGACCTCGCCTTCGATTTTCGAATTCGGGTGCCCGGCGACGAAGCGCTCGATGGCCTCGACGGAGTTTTCGGCGACGGCGGTGCGAAGCTCGGCGCGCGGCAACAAGAGGTCGTTGACGTCCGTCTGCGAGCCGCCGCGCGCGAGGTAGTCCCGGTAGCCTTCGACGCTGTTTTTGAGGACCGCTTCCCGATAAATCGCGCGCTCCCCGAGGTGGTTACGCAAGGCGTGGACGCCGTAAGCGAGCAAGACCGCGCCGGCGAAGAGCCCGAGCGCGAGCAGCGGGAGCTTGGCCGGGCGCGGCGGTCGCATCGAGTCCGCGGGCGAGAACGGGTTTTTGAAACCGTTGTCGCGGAGCGGGTCCATCGCGACGAGGTCTTTGTCGGCGGTGTCGGCGGCGGCGAGCTTCAGCTTGAACTCGTTCGAGCGCGACTTCAGCTCCTCACCGTGCGCGGCGCTCGCGAGCGGGAACGAAAACGAACCGGTCGAGAAGGAGACGCGCGCGCTGCTCGAGCCGGCGCTCAGGTTCGTCAGGTCTTCCCAGCCGTGCGTCACGACCTGCTCGCTGCGAGCGTCGATGGCGCCGATGGGGAAGAGGTACACGGTGGGGAGGTAGGGCAAGCGCATGCGCTTGCGCAGCGCGCGCCTGCTCTGCAGCGCGAACGAGACCGCGAGGACGAGCAGCGCGATCTCGAGGGCGAGCAGTGATTTCGGCTGCAGCGCGACGTTGCTTTCGAGCTTGCCGTAGCCGAGCCTGACGGCCATCACCCAGCCGATGACGGCGAGGGCCGAGAGCAGCGCCCAGCCGATGGAGACGACCGGCAGCGGCAACCTCGCGACCAAAAGCGGCGCCGGCGTGCCGTGTCCGCGCGTCGCCGCGACGAAGCGTTCCTGGATGGGTCGCGAGAGAGTGAAGAAGTCGATCCGCTTCATGTCGCGCGTGGGTCGATCGGAACTTAGCCGAATGAAGGGCGGTGCTGGGGGGGTTTCGACCCCGTGGGTTCGGCGTATGCTTTCGGCCACCCATGCGGGAGCTCGATTTCATCGTGATTGGCGGGGGAAGTGGCGGGCTCGCGGCGGCACGGCGGGCGGCGCGCTACGGCGCTCGATCGCTCGTGATCGAGGCCGGAGCGCTCGGCGGCACCTGCGTGAACGTGGGGTGCGTGCCCAAGAAACTGAGTTGGCACGCTGCCGTTCTCGCTGAGATTTTCCACGATGCCGAGGATTACGGCTTCGAGCCCACAGCGCCGGCCTTCGACCTCGGGCGGCTGCGGCGCGCCCGGGACGCGTACGTCACGCGCCTTCGCGGCATTTATGCGACCAACCTCGAGCGCGACGGCGCCGAGCGCGTCGAAGGCTGGGCGACGTTCGTCGACGCGCACACGCTCGCGGTCGGCGAGGAACGCTACCGCGCGCCGCACGTGCTCATCGCGACGGGCGGGCGACCGCGCGTCCCCGACGTGCCGGGCGCCGAGCTCGGTATCACCTCGGACGGCTTCTTCGAGCTCGAGCGACTGCCGGAGCGGCCCATCGTCGTGGGCGCGGGCTACGTCGCGGTCGAGCTCGGCGGGATTTTTCAAGCGCTCGGCTCGAAGACGACGCTCGTCGCGCGCGGACACGAACTGCTCCGCTACTTCGATCCGATGTTGCAAACGGGGCTCGCGGAGGAGCTGACGCAGGCGGGCGTGACGCTCGCGTTCGGCTTCGACGTCGCGCGCGCCGAACGCGTCGAGAACGGGATTCGTCTCCACGCGACGGACGGGCGCACGGTCGACGGCGACTGCTTGCTTTGGGGCACGGGGCGTGAGCCGCACACGGCGAAGCTCGGCTTGGATACGGCGGGGGTGCTCTTGGATCCCGAAGGGTACGTGCTCGTCGATGAGTTCCAGAACACGAACGTGCCGGGCGTTTACGCCGTGGGCGACGTGATTGGCGGTGATCGCATTCTGACTCCGGTCGCGATTGCTGCGGGGCGCAAACTCGCGGATCGTCTTTTCGGGGGACAGCCCGAAGCGCGGCTCGACTACAACGACATTGCGACCGTCCTCTTCAGTCATCCGCCGATTGGCACGGTGGGCCTCAGTGAGACGGCAGCGCGCGAGCGCTTCGGCGACGCCGTGCGCGTCTATACGTCGCAATTCACGAGTCTCTATCACGGCGTGACGCGCCGCAAGACGCGGTCACGCATGAAGCTCGTCGTCGTGGGGCCGGAGGAGCGCGTCGTCGGGATTCACACGATCGGGCTCGGCTCGGACGAGCTGATTCAGGGGTTCGCCGTGGCGCTGAAGCTCGGCGCGACGAAGGCGGATCTGGATCGCACGGTGGCGATTCATCCGACGGCGGCGGAGGAGCTCGTGACGATGCGGTGAGGCGCTCGCTACTGCGGCGTTCCGCACTTGGCCCAGACGAGGACCTGCTTCTTCTCCGTGTCCGAAGCCACGGGAAGGCCGGATTCTTCGGGCGGCATCGCTCCGCGGGCGTCTTCGTAGAGTTCGTCCGCAGCCTTCAGCGCGGACGCTTTCGCGGCCGCGTACGTGTCGAAATTGACGTCATCCGGGGCCTGGTCGTCGGAAAGCATCGTGCCCTCTCCCATGCGCGCTGCGCCCTTCTTCGTCGACGAGTGGCACTTCACACAGTTATTCTGAAACAGCGTGACCTGAGAGTAGGTGGGCACCGTCTCTGTCGCGCAGTTCACGTCTGGAAGCTGCGTAGTCGCCGGGTCTCCCTCCTTGTTCCCCGAGCTGCAGCCCAGAGCGGCAAGGACGACTACGAACGGAACGATGCGCGTCATTCGCTTCATGGCGCGCACTAATAACTTGCACCTCCCGAGTTCGAGCAAGAAAAGTTCACGCGCCCGAGCTCGAACGCGACGCCTCGGCCGGTCCGTCGCCTAGTTCGAGCAGTCATGTCGTAAAATCTCCACGTTGCTGTGCGTTCAACCGAGTGAGCTCAGCTCACCACCGCTGTACTAGCGACCGCCTTGGCCGAAACGACCGGCGCCAGCCATGCCGCCGGACCCCGTAGGAATCGCGCCGGAGCCTGCCGTGAAGCCGCCGCCACCGAACACGCCGCTGCCGGCCGCGCCGCTCTAAACGAACCCCGCCTCCGTCATAAACCCCCGCTCCACACTCGCGTAATCCACTTTCACATCCAGCCGCGCGAGCACCGAATAAAACCCGAACTGCAGCCGATTCAAAAAGAGCATCGCGGGCGGGAGCATGACGAAGCTGCCGTCTTTGGCCCAGAAGAAGCGTTTGAGGGCGCGCAGATCGGTGACGAGGCTCGTGGTGAAGTCACGCGTGATGTGGAAGGGGGAGCCGAACATGGGCTCGAAGCAGCGGCGGGAGTAGGCGACGGCGCGCGTGCCGTATTCGCCGCCGTGGGTGCCGAGCAGGCGCGCGCACGCTTCGGCGAAGGCGGCTTCGTCGCGGTGGAGGGCGGCGAGGTGCATGGCGCGCGCCGTGGGGAGCCGATCGGCTTCGAGCGGCTGGACGCAGCCGAAGTCGAGGAAGGTGACGCGACCGTCGGGGCCGAAGAGGTAGTTGCCCGGGTGCGGATCGGCGTTGAACATGCCGCCCACGAGGTTGCCCTTGAACACGAAGCGCCACAGCGTCTCCGCCCAGGCGCGCCGGTCGGCTTCCGGAGCGGCGATCGCAGCGTCGTAGCCGAGGCCTTCGACGAGCTCGCTCGTGAGCACGCGCCGGCTCGAGCGTTCACGGATGACGGCGGGGATCCTGATGTGCGCGTCGCCCGCGTGCAGGCGCGAAAAGATCGCCTGCCGTTCGGCTTCGAGCTCGTAGTCGAGCTCTTCGCGGAAACGCGCGGCGACCTCGTCGTAGGCCGCCTTCGCGTTCAAGCCTTTCGGCGCGAGCGTCGAGACGAGCCCCTCCATCACGCTCGCGTTCTCGAGGTCGCTCTCGACGGCGCTCGCGATGCCCGGGTGCTGCACCTTCACGGCGACGGCGCGTCCGTCTTCCAGCGTCGCGCGGTGCACCTGGCCGATCGACGCGCTCGCGAACGGCCGCTCGTCGAAGCTCGCGAACAGCCGCTCGAGCGGCGCGCCGAGCTCCTCCTCGATCACGAGCCGGATGGCTTCCGGAGACGAACGCGGCGTCGCGTCGCGCAGCTTGCCGAGTGCCCGCTCATAGCTTTCGCGCTGCGCTTCGGGCACGAGGCCGTCGACGTAGCTCAGTGTCTGTCCGACCTTGGCGGCCAAGCCGCGCAGCGTGCCCAGGACTTCGGCGGCGTATTCGGCGGCGTCGTTGCCGCTCTTCGACAGGATGAAGCTTGCGCCCGCCCGAGCCCCAACGCCGGCAAGCCGCACCACGCGGCCGAGCCGTCCGGTGGGAATGGAGCCGTCGCGGGGCATTCGCCCCCCAGCCTACTACTCGCCGGGCGTGGGATCGACGCTGACGGGCGCGACGCTCGCTACGTCCGCCACCGTGCCCAGCACGCGTGTCGCACCGCGTCGAGGCCGCTGCAGCGCGGGGTCGTACACGCGCGCCGGCGGCTCTTTGATGTCCCAGACGAGGCCCACCGCCTGGAAGAAGCGCAGGATGTAGTACGTGAAGTCGTACTCCCACCAGTAGAAGCCCTGGCGCGTCGAGCCCATGAAGTGGTGGTGGTTGTTGTGCCAGCCTTCGCCCATCGTGACGATCGCAAGGAACCAATTGTTCTTGCTGTCGTCACCCGCGTCGTAACGCTGGTTGCCGAGCATGTGCGAGAGCGAGTTGATGGTGAAGGTGCCGTGCCAGAGGATGGCGGTGCTCAGGAAGAAGCCGATGAGCAGGCCCGACCAGCCGAGCCAGAGCCACACCGCAACACCGAGCACGGTCGGCGGGATCACCCAGTACTCGTTCAAGAAGACGAGCTCCGGGTAGCGGGCGAGGTCCTTCACCTTGCTGTAGTCCGTTGCCTCTCGGTAGTCGTAGAGCCAGCCGACGTGCGAGTACCAGAAGCCGCGGCGTGAGTCGTGCGGGTCGCCGTCCTTGTCCGAGAGCCTGTGGTGCGTGCGGTGGTTCGACGCCCACCAGAGCACGCCTTTCTGCGAGCTCGACATCGCGAGGAACGCGAGCACGAACTGGAACACGCGGCTCGTCTTGTAAGTCCGGTGTGAGAAGTAACGGTGGTAGACGCCCGTCACGCCGAACATCCGCACCCAGTAGAGCGCCACGCAGCACGCCCAGTCCTGCCACTTCGTGCCCGTCCAAAACGCGAGCAGCGGCAGGAGGTGCACCGCAATGAAGGGTGCCGCGCCGAACCACTGGAACTCGGAGAGCTTGGTGGCCACCCGGGGGCGTGCCGGCGGCTCGTAAGAAATGTTGAGAAAACTCACCCTAACAAGATGGCACCCGTCCCCCCGCGCCGTGGTCACGGTTTGGTCAGGAGCTTGTCAGCCCCTTCACCGACAAAACCATGACGAAGCCCGCGTTTAGCGACGAAGAAACAGGTTCGCGAGCACGGTGAGAACGACGCTCACGAGGAGGGAAGTCGCGAGCGGCGCGTAGAGCCGGAAGTTCTTGCGCTCGACGACGATGTCGCCCGGCAAACGGCCGAGCCCCAGCTTTTCCGCGATGATCAGCGCGCCGCCGAGCAGTAAAAGCACGGCTCCGAACACGAGTAACGCGCGGCCGGCCTGACCCATAACGAGACTTTGCCGCTCGCCGGACGCCCTGCAAGGCTCTTCAATGTTTCGCGACGTTGTCGCAGCACGTGGAACGGTCGGCGGGTCGGATGTAGGTTTCTCCTCACGGCAGCGAGCGTCGCATGCTGCCAGCGCGTGCACGAACAGGCGCTAAAGCGCCATGCGCATCGCGATGTGCGGGATCGTCACTTCGACGAACGGCTCGCCGTAGGTTTCGTAGCCGAGCCGCTCGTAGAAGGGGACCGCCGTTTGGCGTGCGTGCAGCACCATCTCGCGGAAGCCGCGGCGCCGCGCGACCTGTTCGGAAAAATGCACGAGCTCCGTGCCGACTCCGCCCCGCTGACGCTCGAAGGCGACCGCGACCTGGCGCATCCGCACGCGCCCTTCGCCCACGTCGTGCAGCATGAGCGTCGCGACGAGCTCGTCACCTTCGAATGCAGCGAGGTGGACGAGCGTCGACTCCTCGTCCCGCTCTTGGGGACCCGGGCGCAGCCCGAGCGGCTCGCGCAGCACACGCAACCGCAAGCGCCAGCTCTGCTCGTATTCCGCTGAGCCGAACGCGAGCTCGCGCAGGTTCATTCCCCGGTCTCCCGCGGCAAGCCGCGCGCAATGACGAAGATGGCGACGAAGAGCGCGAGCGCGCCGAGCGGCACGAGCACAATGCCGAGGCCCGGATCGCCGCCGTGCAGGAAGAGCCCGCCGAGTAGAAAGCCGCCCGGTAAGAGCAGCGTCGCCGCGACGAGCAGGCGCGACGCGCGCTCAGCGGCGGCGGGAGCTGGCGCGTAGCGCGACCCGAGCAGCAGCCCGAAAACGACGTGCACGAGCGAAAGCAGCGTGCCGTGCGCGTGCGCGAGGCGCCACGCGAGCCGTCGCGGTTCGTTCTCGACGTCGAGGTAGAGGCCGATTTTGAAGCCGTGCAGCGCCTCGAGCACGACGCCGAACGTCAAGAAGACGAGCAGTCCCCAAAAGCCGACGCGTAAGTGTCGCAGAGGGAGCATCGGTCGCCTCGAACCCGACGAGACGACCCATGCCTATCACACCCGGCACGCGGCGATCTGCCCGTCCAGCGGGCGAGCGGCGCGTGCCGGATGCGAGCCCGGCGTCAGGGCAGCGTGAGCGAGCCGAACACGCCGTGGGTTTCGCCGCCGGGGCCGGCGGTGAAGAACAGCGTGCTCGTCAGATTCGCTGCCGTGGTGTTCGGTCCCGTCGCGATGGCCCAGAGGCCGTCGATCACGAGCGGGTGGTTCGCGCTCTCGGTCAGGACGCCGACCTCTGCGCCGCTCGTCGGGTTGAACGCGTGAATGGTGCCGTCGCCGAAGTTGCCGACGAGGACGTCGCCGCCGAGGCCGGCGAAGGTGTTCGGTGCGATCGCGAGGCCCCACGGCGAGTTGAGCGAGCCGCGCGAGATGAAGCGCTTCTTGAAGGAGCCGTCGGTGTTGAAGACGTTCACGTAGCCGTTGCCGGCGCCCTTCACGTCATCCGCCTTGTCGGCATCCTGCTTCGCGTACGTGACCCACACGCTGCCGGCGAGCTCGGCGACGTTGAAGGGCGCGTAGCCCGCGGGCAGATCGGCATCCTCGAAGAGGCCCGCCGTCGTCACGTGCGTGTAGGTGTTGTCGAAGACGTCGACCGTCCCGGCATGGAAATTCGCGGCCGCGAGCCAATGGTCGGTGCCGTTGGCCACGAGCGCGATGCCTTTGTAGCTGGCGCTTTGCGCCGAGCGATCGGCGCGCGTCTCGGCCGTCGTGCCCGTTTGCCAGCCGGTGATGAGTCCGTCTTCGGTCGCGGCGATGAATTTGTCGCCCATGAAGTCGGCGCTCGCCGCGTTGAACACCTGGCCCGTGGGCGAGCCCGTGTCGGTGCCGTTCGCGGAAGGAACGGTGACGACCGTGGTCTGAACCGCGCCCAGCGCATCGTACACGGTGAGCTTGCCGGCATCCGCCGCGGACACCCAGAAGAGCGCGCCCGAATCGAGGGGATTGATGGCGAGGCCCCACGCGTTCACGAGGTTCGAGTCGACGACCACGGCGCCGGTCTGGTCACCCGCGAGATCGGCGCGCACGAGCTGCTGCTCGACGAGCGGCAGCGTTGCCTCTCCGCCGCTTCCGCCTTCGCCCGCTTGGCTGCCCGCCTCGCCGCCTTGTCCCGCGTTATTGCCCTGGCCGCCGTTGCCGCTTTCGCCGGTGTTCCCGGTGCCGCCCTTGCCGCCAGTGCCGCCCTTGCCGCCAGTCGCTGCACCCGCGGTGCCGCCGGTGCCGCTGCCCGCGCTGCCGCCTTTACCGCCGGTGCCGGCCTTGGCCGCGCCGCCCGCACTACCGCCGGAGCCCGCTTTGCCCGCTGCTCCGCCCCTGCCGCCGGTCCCGCCGGTGCCGCCCGTTCCGTTGTTGTCGTCGTCGTCACCGCAGCCGGAAACGAGTGCAAACGTGATGAGTGACGGCACGACGAGCGCCGCCAAGCTTCGCTGAGAGAAAAGTCTATGTTGCATGGTGAAGGTCCTTCCTACGAGTAAACACCTTGCGGTGTCGGAAGGTCCTTGAGCCTCGCGACGAACGCGTGCAAGGCACGTGAGCGGACCCAAAAAGCCCCTGCGACAGCACGCCCCGCGCGTCGTCGGATGACACGCATTTCGGATCGATTTGCGGGACATCGTGTCGCTTGCGCGGGGCGGATGAGACGCCACGCCGAGCGTGAGGTCGCAGCCCGCTACGACGGCGTTGCGATCGTGCGAGCGCACCAAAGCGTCCCAACTCGACTTGACGCGCGCGCTCCCCGTGTCGGCGCTCGCGCGGCGCTCACTCGGAGATCGTCGTGTCGCGGTCGTCGCGCAACGCGGCGAGCGCGCGAATGCGATCGCCCACGTCGATGTTCACGTCGTGGAACCACGGCGCGCGCCGTCCGTTCGCGAGCGTGGTGGCGCGTTCGATCGCGGCCTGTTGCGCGGCGCGACGCGCGTCCGCTTCGGCCTCGAAATCGCAGGGAAATTGTACGAAATTCGGGGTGCGCCGGAGCGCGTCGCACGCCACGCTACGCACTGCCGCGTACGGATCGTCGAGGAGCTCGGCGAGGACGCGCGCTTCCCACGTGCCGTCCGTCGTGCGCGCTGCCACGTTGCGTCCGAACGCGGCGGCGACGACGACACGTGTCGCTGCGTCGCCCGCGAGCAACTCCTCGACGGCGCGTGCGTTCGTGCTCGCGAGTGCACGCGCGCCTCGCTCCGCGGCGGCGTCGTCCGCTGACTGTTGCGGCGCGGGCGCTCCGTACCACGTTGCGAACGCTTGTGCCGACCACGCGAGCGTGCGCTCGAGGTGGCAGAGGTTGCACGCGTTCGGTCTTCCGTTCGTCGCGGTGGCGAGCGGGCTCGGCACGTCGATGCGGTGCGAGCGAATCGCGCCGAGCAGCGCGTACGACGTGTACGGCATGTGACAGTTGACGCAGGAGCTGCCGCTGGAACCGGGCGCGTGATGCGTGTGCTCGGTCACGCGCGCGCCTTCGCTCGCGTGGCAATGCGTGCAGGCCGCGTCGACGCTCACGCCGCGGCGCAGTTGATCGTCGGGCTCACTGTCGTGCAGCGAGTGGCACGAAAGGCACGAAATTTGGCTGTTCCCATGGCCGCGCGTCGAGCAGGCCGAGCGCGCGAGGCCGTTGTATTCGCGACCGCCGACGCGAATGGTGCCGTCGTTCCAGAAGAGACTCGCGGTGGCGGCGTCGATGCTCGGCGCGTCCGGCGCGTCCGGCGTTTCGGGGGCGAGCAGCGTTCGCGTGGGCTCGAGCGCGTCGCCGGGACGGAAGTCGTCGAAGCCGGAGCGCCACCAGCGGTTCTCGTCCTTGGGGACGAAGTACGAGTGGCATTGGCCGCACACGGCGGACGCGCGCTCGGGCGCGAGGCGCGCGGGGTTCACGATGCTCCGATCCGGCGCGGGCGTGAGGTGGTTCGCGAAGCGCGTGAGTGGCGAGTGCTGTTTTGCGACGTGGGCGCCACCGGGGCCGTGGCACGCCTCGCAGGCGATGCCGAGCTCGACGGCGCTCGAGTCGAAGCGATTGGTGGCATCGTCGAGGCGAGGCTCGCCGCGCGTGGCGTGACATTGGATGCAGTTCGAGTTCCAGCGGATGGCGTGCTGCGGCGCGGCGGGGGGCTGTAAAAATGCATCGCGTCGCGCGACGTAACGGTGCGAGTCAATCAAGTAGCTGACGGGCAACAGACGAAGCTCGTTGCCGTGCCCATCACCCACCCAAAAAACCTGCTGATGGTGCGAGCCGGTGACGAGCAGTACTTCGTCGGTGACGAGCGGCGCTTCGGCCGCCGCCAGGGCGTTGCCGGCGCGGTTCGCCGCCGCGACGAGCTCGGGATCCGGCAAGCGCGCGAGCAGCGCAGCGCCGCGCTGGAGGAGCTCGACGCTGCGGCCCTCGACCTCGAGTTTCACGCCGTTCCAGGGGCCGAGCACGGTCGCGGGGGTGGCGACTTGCGTCATCGTGCGGTGAAAGCTGCGGTGCCAGCTCGCGTATTCGGAGGGGTGGCAGCTTCGGCACGCGCCGGAGCCGACGGCGTTTGACGCGTCACGACGAAGCGCGATGGTGGGCTGCCGGGGCCCGCGGGAGCTCGCGCGTACCGCGACGGCGAGGAGGCCGAGGGCCGCGAGGATGAACGCGGCGGCACGCGGGAGTCCCGCGCTGCTCCGCCAGGCGTACCCGGCGCTCGCGCCGATGAGCGCGAGGACGAGCGCGATCTCGAGGGTCGGCATGCGGTGCGTTCGGAGCTTAGTGCAGAGCGGCGTGCGGGGAGGGGCGGGCGGGCTTGCCGCGACGCGCTGGATGGGCGATGCGTGGAAGGTGATGGAAAGCGAGCTCCACGCCCGAGTCGAACGACTCCGGGAGCGCGTGCTCGCCGCACAGCCCGACGAGCGGCAGGGCCTCGCTGCGGAGCTCGACGCGCTGCGCGGTATTTATCGTAGCAACTCGAGCGCGTTCACGACCGAACTGGTCGGCATGCTGCGTGGTATCGCCGCCGACCTCGATTCGGCTCCGCCCGGGGACGCGCTCGAGCGCGAACTCAAATCTACCTTTGGTTTCGACCATTTCCGGCCGGGGCAGCTCGCGATCGTGCGCAGCGTGCTCGCCGGGCGCGACTGCATCGGGGTGATGCCGACCGGCGCGGGTAAATCACTCACCTACCAGCTGCCGGCGCGGCTCCTCGGCGGGCTCACGCTGGTCGTTTCGCCGCTGATCGCGCTCATGAAGGACCAAGTGGACGCGCTCGCCGAAATCGGGCTCCGCTCGACCTTCTTGAATTCGAGCCTGACGGCGGACGAACGGCGCGACCGCGTCGCGCGCATTCGTTCGGGTGAGATCGAGATCGTGTACGCGGCGCCCGAGGGGCTCGAGGCGTCGGCGGGGCGCGTCATCGCGGAGGTCGACCTGCGTTTGATTGCGGTGGACGAGGCGCACTGCATCTCGCAATGGGGCCACGACTTTCGGCCGGCGTACCGGAACCTCGCCGGGCTCAAGCAGCGCTTTCCGAAGACGCCCGTGCTCGCGCTGACGGCGACCGCGACGCGTGAGGTCATCGACGACATCGGCAAGCAGCTCGGCATGCGCGCGCCGTCGCTCTTTCGCGGCTCCTTCATGCGCAAGAATCTGCGGCTCTTTGCCGTGCGCAAGGACGAGATCGGCAAGGTGAGCACGCGGGACGCCATCGTCGCGCTGCTCCGCGAACGGCGTGGCGAGAGCGGCATCGTTTATTGTTTGTCGCGGCGCTCGACGGAGGAGCTCGCCGAATACCTGCGTTCCGCCGGAATTTCAGCGAAGCACTACCACGCGGGCATGGAGCCGGCGGAGCGCTCGAGCGTGCAGGACCAGTTCCGCGCGGGAGAGGTCGATGTGGTGACGGCGACCATCGCGTTCGGGATGGGCATCGACAAGTCGAACGTGCGCTTCGTCGTGCACCGCGATTTGCCGCGCTCGGTCGAAGGGTATTATCAGGAGATCGGCCGCGCCGGTCGCGACGGGCTCGCGAGCGATTGCGTGCTCTTCTATTCGTGGGCCGACGTCAAAGCGTACGACCGCATGGCGGAGCAAGGGCAGGACGAAGCCGCGGGCGAGCGCCTGCGGGGGCAAGCGCGCGAGATGTTTCGCTTGGCCGAAGCGGACGGCTGTCGTCACGCGCACGTCGTCGGCTACTTCGGCGAGAAGGCGGCGGCATGCGGCACGAGCTGCGACCGCTGCACGGGTGAAGCGATCGCGGACGGGTTGAAGCACGCCGCGCGCGGTCGCAAGCGGGCCGAACGGGTCGAAAACGGCGAGGAACCCGTGCGGCGCGCGCCGCCCGTCGTGCCCGAGGGCGCGGAGGGCCTACTCGCCGAGCTCAAAGCGCTCCGCAGCCGCCTCGCGAGCGAACGGCGCGTGCCGGCCTACGTCGTCTTCAGCGACGCGACGCTCGTCGAAATGGCCGCGCGCCGTCCCACGACGCACGCGGAGATGCTCACGATTTCAGGCGTGGGCACGACGAAGCTCGAGCGCTACGGGGACGTGTTTTTGGGAGTGATTGGGCGGTCTGGGGAGTGACGCATCCCGACTTGAGCCCGGATGGCGGTCGAGCCGCACGTGCGGGACGTGGTACTCTAATTGGCGTGGACGTACTCGACCGAATCACGCACGACCCGGCGATCATGGGTGGTCGCCCATGCATTCGCGGTCTGCGGGTCACGGTCGGCACGGTGATGGGACTCTTGGCGGCTGGTGAGACGGAGGAGCAAATCCTCCGCGCGTACCCGTATCTCGAGCCCGCCGACATTCAGGCTGTGCTGGCGTACGCTGCCTGGCGCACGCAGGAGAGCGAACTGCCGTTGCCTTGAAGATCTTGCTCGATATGAACCTCTCGCCCGAGTGGGTTCCGTTTCTCGAGCAGGCGGGTTTCAGTTGCGTCCATTGGAGCGCGATCGGTAACCCGCGGGCGACCGATGCCGAACTCATGGCGTGGGCCCGTGTACACGACCACGTCATCTTCACGCACGACATGGATTTCGGTGCTCTCCTCGCTGCGACCCGAGCCGTTGGGCCAAGCGTCTTGCAAGCTCGCGTCAAAAGCCTCACGCCCGGCTCGCTTGGGCAAGACATCATCAGGGTGCTGTACCTCAGGCGTGATGCGCTAGAGCGGGGCGCGATCATCACGATTGATAAGCTCAATTCTCGTGTGCGGGTACTGCCCATCGGGTTTGGCAAGAGCGGGTCGGGTGACCCTGGCTAACGACCGACCAGCGCCGCGAGCAGATCCGGATTCTCGCGCCGTCCCGGCCGGTAGCGTGGCGGAGCGGGCGGCATGTATTTGAGTGCGCGCTCGAGCATGAAGCGGTTGAGGCCGGTGAGTCCGTCGAGCTCGAGGGCGATGCCGCGGGTGTGTTCGCCCGGGCGACGGCCGTGGAGGACGCGCGTGACGAGCGCCTCGGTGTCGACCCAGTGCAGCGAGTTCGGCAACTGGAAGGAGAGGATGACGCGCTCGCCCGTGAGGACCGGGTCGGCGGGCATGACGAGGGCGCCCGTGGCCGAGAGGTCGACGACCTGATCGGCGATGAGCTTGAAATCACGCTCGCGGACGACCTGGCACATTTGGCGTAGGAGGCGGCGCGGCATGCGGTGGTGGGAGCGGGGAGTCGTTCGCGGCATGGTGTCTCCTTCGGTGCCAAAATCGTAAGGTTCTCGGCACCGGTTGGGCCAAATTCGCGGTGCTCGGCCGGTGCGCGCAGACGGGCCCACACAGGCTCCGCCGCACCCCGAAATCGGCGTTCGACCCGCGGTTTCGTCTCAAGGCGGGGCGATCTCGCGCCGTTTAGCTCAGGGTGACTCGTCGCCTCCTGTCGTCGCTCTCTTTCGGTTTCACTCTGGCTGGTCTCGCGGGCGGAGGGTCCGCGGCAGCCGGCACGCCCCCCGCTCTGCTTCATCCGACGCTCGTGCTCGGCGCGGCCGTCCCGGTTCCGGCGGGGTTCAAGGCCGGTGCGACGGGCGCCGAATGGGCGCTGCCCGGCGGCGCGCGCGTGACGGCCGACGCCGGCGCGGAGCTCCGCGTGCTCGGCGTTCCGCAAGAGCTCGATCTCGGGCCGCGCCGTCAGGTCAAAAGCTACACGGTGGTGCTCACGTCGGGCGTGGTGCGCTTGAGTGTGCCCGCGAGCGGCGAGACGGCGGTGCTGGTCTCCGCGCCGCATAAGACGTCCGTCATCGTCGGGAGCGGCGAGGCGAGCGTCTCGGCCGGACAGCGCGTGGCGGTCGCGAACGCCGAGGGCACGACGTCCGTCGCGTTCGAGGGTTCGCGCTTCCACGTGCTCGCTCCTGGCCACGTCGAGACCCCCGGGATGCCGAAGCACCCGCTGCCCGGCTCGCCCGCGCTGGCTCCGACCCCCTCGGTCTTGTTCTCTTACGGTGACGCCGCGCCGCTTCAGGCCCTCAGCTGGGACGCGGTGCCCGGCGCCCATGGGTATCGCGTCGACGTGCGCGACGCGAGCTCGCGCACCGTGGCGCACACCGAGACCGAGGCGACGTCGCTGCCCGCCGGCTTCGCGCTGCTCGACCCCGGCGCGTACTCGATTCGCCTCGCCGCCGTCGATGCCACTGGCTTCGAAAGCGCACATCCCGTGACGCGCCCCGTTTCGGTGCTCGGCATGAGCCTGCCCGTCGGCGTCTCGCTGGATCCCTCCGGCGTCGTGCGTTACTCGCCGGGCGGCGCGGCCGTCGCCTTCGAGCACGCGGACGCGGTCGAGATGGGCTTCGGCAACTCGGACACATTCGCGCCCGCGCCCTCGGCGCTCGGCCTGTTCCGCACGCAGCCGTTCGTCGTGCGCTTCCGCGCGCCGGGTGAAGGCGCCGCGCAGGAGCTCTGGTTTTCGCCCCGCACGACGCACGCGACCATCGCGTTCGGCCCCCGCACGCCGAGCTGGCCGGGCAAGGCGCTCGAGATCGACGTGCGCGTCGAGGGCGCGAGCGCGGCGAGCGAGTGGGCCGAAGCCGAGCCGAGCGTCACCGTGGGAGTCGAGCCCGTGGCGGTGAAGTTCACGCGCGACGGAGCGCGCATGCACGGCGTCCTGCCGGCGCCTCGCGGCAAGGGTCCGTGGGTCGTGCGCGTCGAGGTGAAGGACAAGCTCGGCGTCTCGCTCGGCCGGGACTTCGTCGAGGTCGCCGCCGGCGACGCGCAGCGAGCGGGTGGCTCGTGATGTCGACGGACGACCGTAGCGTGCTCGAGCCGATGGGGCTGCTCCGCCCGCGCCGGCCCGCGCCGGCCGCGAGTGAACGGCGCGATCGCGTGCGTTGCGAGGTGCGCATCGACATCGACGTCGAAGGAGCCGAGGGCCCCGTCGCGTGCGTCACGCGCAACCTCTCGGAGATGGGCGCGTTCCTCGTGACCGACCTCGAGCGCCCCCTCGGCAGCGTGCTCACCCTGGATCTGCATCTCGGCGAAGGCGGCACGCCGCTGCGCTGCACGGGCGAAGTGCGCTGGGTGCGCCGGGGCAACGGCTCGGACAATCAGCCGAACGGCTTCGGCGTCCGCTTGGTTCGACTCGACCACGAGCTCAAGCGCCGTCTCCAAATGCTCCTGCTCGAGCTCGCGCCGCTCGACGACTGAGCGGCGCGGTGTGCGGCGGCGCTTACTGCGCCTTGTCGCTGCTCATGATGCCGATCTTCGCTTCGTAGACCATGCGACCGTAAGTCGGGTCCTGGAGCGCGATCTCGAACTCGTTCGGCACGTCGATCTTCACTTCGCCCGGCATCTTCCCGGGCTGCTTGCCGCTGTCTTTGCCCTTCGGCTTGATCACGACGGAGCTCGGGCTGTCGTCGCCGAAATCGATGTGGACGTCGTGGAGGATCGTGATGGCCGAGCCCTTGCGGCGCAGCGTGACCCAGGTCCACTCGCCGGCCTTGTCCTTCTTGAACTGCATGCCGTCCGCTTGGAACTTGCCGCTCTCCTTCTTCATGCAGAGCGCCATCTTCTTCGCGTCCTCACCCGACTGAGCCGTACAGGTCTTCTCGGCCTTCTCCTTCGGCTCGGAGTCGTTGAAGTTGAACATGAACGTCACCTCCGGCGCGGTGATGATGTCCTTCGCCGTGCGCTTCACTTCGGGGCCGCTCGACTCGGCGGGCTTCGCGTCCGACTTGGCGTCGGCTTTCGGCTCGGCCTTCTTGGCTTCGGCGCCGGCGTCGTCCTTCTTCGCGTCATCCGCGGGCGGGGTGCTCTTCTCGGCTGCCGGTGCTTCCGCTGCGGGTTGCGAGCCGCCGCAAGCCGGCAGCGCGAGAGCGGAAAGACCGATGAGCGAGACCACGAGCGAGTGCATGCGCATGAATTCGTTACCTCCAGGAGTCGGCCCCGGCAGGTAACACGGCCGTTTGAGCGCGGGAACCCCGAGCGATGCCGGCCTGCAGGGCGCCCCGCAGCGCTTCCGCGAACGCCCGCGGGCGGAGCACGTAACCGTTGTGGCTGCCCGGGAACTCGACGGCCGGCACCGCGAGCCTGTGAGCGAGCGCGCGCGCGCACTCCGCCGGGTAAAAAGCGCGCGACGCGGCGCCGAACCCCGGCACGACGCGGGCGCGGTGGGGCTCGAGCAGCGCGAGATCGAGCCGGTAGTTGTCGGTGGCGCGCACGTCCTGGCCGAGGAGAAAGCCGGTGTCGCGGCTTTGCTCGCGGCTCGACGCCGGCGGCTCCACGTCGTCCTCGCGGTCGTCGGTGTTGACGCCCATGCCGGCGAGCGCGTGGCGCAATGCCGCACGCGGTCCCTCGCTCATGGCGAGCGCGAGCGTCCGGCGCCGGAGCGCCGCGACCTCGGCGCGTCCTTCCTCGGACAAGAGCGCGGGTGCCGGCGGTTCGTGCGCGACGAGCGTGGCCACGCGCTCGGGCGCGCGCGTCGCGAGCGCGAGGCCGATCAGCGCGCCGAAACTCGAGCCGAACACGAACGCGCGCTCCGCACCGATCGTGTCGAGCAACGCGAGCGCGTCGTCCGCGTGCTGCTCGACGTTGACGGGCCGCTTCTTGTCGTCGAGCGGACTCCGCAAGAGGCCGCGCCGATCGTAGCTCACGAACGTGTATTCCGAATCGAGCACGTCGGCGATCGCGTCCATCGAGTCGGCGGTGCCCCCGCCGCCCTGAAGCGCGAGCAGGACCGGCCCCTTGCCTCGCACTTTGTAGTGAAGCGTCGCCCCCGGAACCTTGAGATTCGAAATCATGCCCTCACCCTTGCTCGGAACGTGTTGGGTCCGCGCATTGCTACGACTCTCACGCCGGCGGCGCCGAGAACATAGGACGTTTTACGGGGGCGGCCGCAAACCATCCTCGAATTGCACAAAAACGAGCGGCATCCGCGTGCGGAATCGGTGACTTCGACGCGCGTTTCGCGTTTCAGCGCGTGCCGCGCCGGTAGGCCGTGGCAAGCGAATCGGCGTATTCGTTCCAGCGATTGCCGGCGTGCGCCTTGATCCAGAGGAGCTCGAGCTCGGGTCGCGCCTTGAAGAGCGCATAGAGCTCCTGCACGAGATCCAGGTTCTTGATCGCGCCGCCTTTGCGCTTCCAGCCGCGCGCTTCCCAAGCCGGAGCCCACTCGTTGAACGTGCTGACGCAGAGTTGGCTGTCGCTGTAAAGCACCGCGCGCGTGCCTTTCGGCACGATGCGGCAAGCGCCGATGAGCGCGACGAGCTCCATCCGATTGCTCGTGGTGTCGGGCTCGTGCCCGCACTCTTCGCGCACGATGCGATCGTTCTCGACGTAGACGACACCCCAGCCGCCCGGGCCCGGGTTCGGTTCGGCCGCGCCGTCGGTGAACACGCCGCTCTTCGGGCCGCCGCTGTACTTTCGCAGCACCTCCGCCGTCGTGAGGTTCTCCTCACGCAACGAAGCGATCACGCGCTTGGACGACTGCTTCGACGGCTGCTTGCAGCGCATGCACGTCTTGGGCGTCCAGCCCGGATACTTGGCGAGCGTCGCGTCCGGCAGTTCGAAGTTTCGACCGCATTCTTTACAGCTGAAGACAGGCACGGTGGATGGCGTGATATGAGTACAAGACGTGCCTGACGAAAACCAGGGTACGGTCGTGATCCTCGGCGGGGGCGTCGCGGGGCTCAGCGCGGCGCACGAGCTCGCCGAGCGCCATTTCTCGGTCCGCGTCTTCGAGCAACGTGACGTGCCGGGCGGCAAAGCACGTAGCACGAAGGTGCCGCGTTCGGCCGTCGGTTCGCACCAGCCGCTGCCCGGCGAGCACGGTTTTCGCTTCTTTCCCGGCTTCTATTGGCACTTGCCCGACACGATGAAGCGCATCCCGTCGCGCGCGAAGCCGAGCGTGTTCGACCATCTCGAGGCCGTCGACACCATGACGTTCGCGTTCGACGCCGGGCCCGCCTACGCGATTCCCGCGCACAAGCCGCGCAGCTGGTCCGACTTCGAGCTCGTGCTCCGCTACGTCGCCGCGCTCGGGGACATGGGGATCAGCTCCGACGACCTCGTGTTCATCTGGTGGCAGCTCTGGAAGATCATCACGACGTGCACCGACCGTCGCATCGCCACGCTCGAGCACACGTCGTGGTGGAACTACGTCGATGCTTCGAACCGCTCGGAGGCGTTTCAACACCTGCTCGTCATCGGCGTCACGCGCAACCTCGTCGCGAGCAAGGCCGAGAAGGCGAACGCCCGCACGGTCGGACAAGTGGGCATTCAGTTGCTCCTCGATCTCGTCACCGGGTCGCATCCGACGGACCGCATCCTCGACGGCCCGACGAACGACGTGTGGATCGATCCCTGGGTCGAGCACCTGAAGGAGACGCTGCACGTCGACTATGAGCTCGGCTGGGAGCTCGACCACGTCGAGCTCGATCGCGCGGCGAAAAAAGTGACGCGCGTCGTCGTGCGCAAGGCGAAGACGCGGCGCAATGAACCCGACGTGGCCGTGGCCGAGCTCCTCGCCGGCGTGCCACCCGTGCTCGATCTCGCGCCGGGAACGCTGGCGGGCACGAACGCGCCGTCGGACGCAGACATCGACTCCGACGCTCCGGACGAGCACCCCGCGCGGCTCGCTCGCGAAGAGCGGCACGCCCGCTGGCGTGAGCACGCTGCAGCGCGTCGCGTCGCCAACGCGGCGCTCGCGCGCGAAGTGCGGGCCGAGCCGCCGAACGCCGAGACCATGACGCTCGAGGCCGACCACTTCGTGTTCGCGCTGCCGGTCGAGGTGATGGCGGCGCTGCTCGAGAAACAGCCCGAGCTCATCGAGCTCGATCCGGAGCTCGCCGGCATCGTCGAAATCGGGAAAAACCAGGTCGAATGGATGAACGGCATCCAGTTCTACCTGACGGCGGACGTGCCGATCGCCCGCGGTCACATCAACCACGTGGATTCGGCGTGGGCGCTCACGAGCATTTCCCAGTCGCAATTTTGGCCCGACTTCCCGAACTCCCGCTATGCGGACGGCCGCGTTCGTACGATCCTGTCCGTCGACATTTCCGCATGGGACGTGCCGAGCGCGGCGGGCAAGCAAGCGCGCGACTGTGACTACCGCGAAGTCGCCGAGGAGACGTGGCGGCAGCTCAAGCAGTCGCTGAACCGCGACGCGGTCGTCTTGAGCGACGACATGCTCCACCCGACGACGCCCTGGCACATCGACGACGACATCGTCGAACGCGTGCGCAAGGAGCGGCTTCTGCGGCGTCGCGATCGCGTGCACCGCGCCGAAAAGAAGCGGGCGGATGGTCACCCGGACGAGCCCGATCTCTTGACCAACGCCGAGCCGCTCCTCGTAAACCTCGTCGATAGTTGGGATCTGCGGCCCGAGGCCACGACCGCGATCTCGAACCTTTACCTCGCGTCCGACTACCTCAAGACGAACACGAACCTCGCGACCATGGAGGCCGCGAACGAAGCGGCTCGCGCGGCGACGAACGCGATCCTCGTCGCGGCGCGCTCGAAAGCCACGCCGTGCCACATCCAGCCGCTGGTCGAGCCGTTCGCGGGCCTGCGCGCACGCGACGCCGAACGCTTTCGACGCCAGCTTCCGGCGCAAAATCCCTGGTATTCGGATCTGATCGCGTTCGTCGTGCTCTTCTTCGGCGTTGCTGGGCTGAAGGCGCTCGCGTGGCTCGACGCCGTCCCGCGCGCGCTCTGGGCGCTCGGCGCGGTGGTCGTCGCGTTGCTGTTCGGCTTCGGTCACGTGTGGGACCACGCTTGGACGTTGGCGTTCCACACGGCGTGCGGCGTCGCCACCCACATGCACGCCGGCTCGGCCGCGTGTCTTCACGGCGTCCCGGTTCCGAGTCCCGCGGGGCGCGCTCAGTTTTGGTACGCCGCCTACCTCACCATCTTCGGCATTTCGCTCTACTTCATGCCGAAGAAGACGCTCGGCGCGCTCGGCTTCCCCGACGACTACGGCCCGTGGATCCCGATTCTCGGCGCGACGCCGCTCCTCATGGCGACGTTCTACGCGACGGCGGCGCTCTTCAACGTCACGCTCTTCTTTTGGTTCTCGGTCGCGGGTCGCGTGGTGGTCTTCCTGTCCGTGCTCTATTTGACGGAAGGTCGTCACAAGGGCTCTCCGCTCTTGCTCATGGTCGCGGCTCCCGAAGCGGCGAGCGCCATCTGGAGCGGCATGGCGCTCGCGCCGGATCCCGCCGCGGGGCGGTTTTTCTGCCTCGGCGTGCTCAACGTCGTCGGCGCGTTCGCGTTTCAGTTCTTCCCCGAGGGTACGCTGCGGAGCCTCGGCTTGCCGACGAAAGGCGCCGCCTGGGTGCCCATGGCCGCCATCGTGCTCGGATTTTGGGGCGTGTATTCCGCGCTCGCCGTCGCGTTCCACCTCCGCGCGCTGCTCGGCGCGGGCCTCCTGTGTCAGGCGCTCTTCGCGCTGCTCTGTTTCGTCGCGCCGATCGTGTACCGCGTGCGCTCCGGCCCCGCCGGTGGCTTGCGCCTCAGTCTCGTCGGCGTGGCGTATGGGGTTTCGGCGTGGTGGCTGTGGGGCGCGATTTGAGGGAACCGAACCGCGCCGTGTTCGTTAATCCGGGCGGCCGCCGCGATTGCCGGGCGGCGTTTGGCCGGAAAGCGAACGGAAATGAAACGACAACTCGGAAGCCTTCTGGGCGTGAGCTTGGTAGTGGGCACGGTCGCATTCACCGCGTGTGGCGGCTCGGACGACGACAATGGCTCGTCCGCGGGCGCGAGCGGCGCCGGCCATAAGAACGGCGGGGCCGGTGGGAAAGGCGGCCAAGCCGGGACCGGCGGTTCGGGCGGCTCGCACGCTGGGACGGGAGGCTCGCAGCCGAGTGCCGGCAAGGGCGGCGGCGGCAAAGGCGGCCAAGCGACCGGTGGCACGACCGGTGGCACGACGGGCGGCACGAGCGCGGGTGAGTCCGGCAACGCCGGCGCTGGCGCGAGCGCTGGTGAAGGGGGCGTGGGCGCGACGGGTGGCGGCGCTGGCGCCGGTGAGTCGGGGGGCTCGGGCGGAGCGGGTGCCGGCGGTGAAGGCGGCGCGGTCTCGTGTGCGACGGACTCGGCCCACAGTCGCGTGGTTCTCGTCGTGGACTCCACGTACCCGGATTGGGTGAAGGACCTCGAGTGGACCGACAGCTCCGACGTGTCGACGGGGAACATCGCCGCGTCGAACGGACTCATTCAGTGCAGCAACGGAGCACCCACGGAGGATTTCGGGCAGGCATACGAGGCGCCCGAGAGCCTCGCGCCGTATCCCGCGGGGGCGGGGATTCTCGGGACACTGACGAGCTGCGGGCTTACCCTGACGAGCGTGCACGGCCCCGTCGACTGCACCGGCGGTCCGGCGTTGCCGATGACGACGACGCTCGAGCGCTTCGGCGGCGCGCGCGACAATCAGGTCAAAATCACGCGCACCTTCGGGTTCGATGCTTCGACGCCCGTTTACGGCGGTACCGGCTTGCGCCCCTACGTTCCGCGCTTGCCGCTCAGCTCGTTCAACAGCGTGCTCGTGCCGAACGGCGACAGCACGGCGACGACCGTCGCGAACGTCGGCGCCTGCGGCGGCGATTGCATCACTGCCACCGGCACGAACTGGAACGGTCGCTGGATCGCCGATCTGGCTCCGTCGACCGGGGTCGCCATGATCATCTTGCGCGACGCGACCATGACGTCGGCCGTGGACTTCACCGTCAACAACGACTCGGCGTCCGGCTCGAATCTCTCTTCGTTCGTCATCGTCCAGCCGTCGGGCGGCTGGAAGGCTCCGTTCACCGAGATCGAGCGCCTGTGCTTCGAGGACCTCACGAGCTGGCCGCAATCCGAGCGCGACGCCGCAGTCTTGCCTGCGAATTGCAGCGACTGAGCCCGTTCCGCTAACCGCTCGCCGCTCGCCGCGAACGCGCCGCCTCTTCCACCGGCACGAGCTCGCACGCGCGCGCGCTGTCGACCGCCGCCGCGAACGCTGCGCGCGCCCGCGTCTGTTTGCCGAGCACGAGCGCGAGGTCACCTTGCGCGAGCTCCGCGCGCGCCTGCATGAACGGGAAGACGTGCGCGAAACGTTGCAGCGCGCGGCAAGCGAGCACGGCCGCCGCGAGGCGTGCCGGACGCTCGGCCTCGGAGGCGCTCGCGTGGAGCTCGAGGCACGCTTCGGCGAGCGCGGCGAACGCAGTGCCGCTCGCGCTCACGAGCGGCAGCCGGCCGCCCATTGCGGCGAGCGTGCCGTCGGCGAGCTTGGTCGCTCGCGGCACGTCGCCCGCGCGGAGCTCGGCCAGGGCCTGCAGGCCCGACACCCAGACGCGTTCGTCGCGCCCGAGGTCGGCCGCGAGCGCCGCCGCGGCTTCGAGATCGCGGCAGGCGTCCTCGACGCGTCCGAGCGCGAGCTTGGCCTGCCCGCGCTCGATGAGGCTCCAGCAGCGCGTCTGCGGGTCGCCGCGCAGCGACGAGCGATAGACGGCTTCGGCCGTATCGAGCGCGGCTTCGGTCTTGCCCCGTAGCGCGAGGTTATACGCGAGGATCGAGCGTGCCTCTTCCGAGCGGCGCCGGTAGCCTAGCTCGTCCGCGAGCGTGATCGAGCGCGTGATCCACGGCTCGCCTTCGCTCCAGCGACCCATGTTGGCGTGGTGCAACCCGCGCAAGAGACACAGGTACGATTCGACGGCAGCGTCCGGCGCCGCGGAGAGGCAGCGTTCGGCGCGTTCGAGGTACTTGGGCGCCAGCTTGCGGAGCGGCGGGCTCAACGCGAGCCCCGCGAAGGTGTTCGCGTAGGCGCTCGCGAGCTCGGGCGAAGGTCCCGCGCGCTCGGCGAGATTCAGCGTGCGCAGCGTTGCGTGGAGCAACGGCAGCGGCGCGGCCTCGAAGTAGCGGATTTGAAGCAGATGATCGTACGCGCGCGCGGCGTCGAGCAAGCGTGCGGCCGAGGCCGAACCCTTTTCGCCGCGACCGAGCAGTCGGTGCGCGATTTGAATGAGCACGCCGAGCAGCGTCTGGAGCGCGAGGCCGAGCGCGGTTCGCGCCGATTTCCAGCCGAACAGCGCGACGGCGCGCTCGAGGTGGTGCTTGCCGGCGTCGAGATCACCCGTGCCCTGGAGCGCGCGGCCGAGCGCGGCCTCCCAGCGCGCGCGCCGCTCCGCCGGCGCTCCGAGCTCGAGCCGGCGATTGAGCTCGAGCGCCTCGCGGAAACAATGCGCGGCTTCGGCTCCCGCGGATTGGGCGAGGGCCGCCACGCCCGCGCGCTCGAGGTAATCGAGGGCTTTGGCGAAGTCCCCCGCCGAACCGTAGTGGTGCGCGAGCAGGGCGGCGTGTTCCGAACGGCCGCCGTGCTCGGCGTCGTCCCGCTCGATGGCTTCTGCGACGAGCCCGTGCAGGGCGCGCCGTTCGTCTTCCGCAATCGAGTCGTAAGTGACCTTGCGTACCGTGTCGTGCGAGAACGCGAGCGTCTCACGCGCCGTTTCGACGAGCAGGTGGCGCGCCGAGAGCTCGCTGAGCTCCGAGACGAGCTCGCGCTCGCTCTGCGGCCGTGACGAGAGCCGGCGCTCGCCGAGGGTGATGAGCAGCTCGGGTTCGATGTCGTGGCCGATCACCGCGGCGACGTCGAGTAGCGCGCGCGCCGACGGCGAGAGCGTCGCGAGGCGGCGTTCGACGAGCGCCCGCACCTCGTGCGGTAGAGAGAGCGCCGTTTCGGAGCTCTGTTGGTACTTTTGCCAGCGCCCTTCGGCGTCGCGGTAGAGCAGGCCTGCGTCGAGCGCCGCCCGCAGGTACTCGCCCACGAAGAACGGATTGCCTTCGGACTCACGCGCGACGTACGTCGCGAGGTCGAGCGGTGCTTGCGCGATGCCGAGCATGTCCGCGACCATCTTGCTCACGTTCGACGGCTCGAGCCGGCTGAGCTCGACGTGCAGCGTGCGCGGGAGCTCGCGGAGCGACGGCAGCCACGTGCCGGCCTCGTCGCTGCGGTAGGTGCCGAGCAAGACGAGCCGCCCGGCGGCGCGTTCGTTTTCGTGTGCGCCGAGGCGCGCGAGCAGCGCGAGCGACAGCCCGTCCGCCCAGTGCACGTCGTCGATCACGAGCAAGAGCGCCGTGCTCTCGTGCGCGAACGCGATGATCGTCTCCGAGAGCGCGCCGAGCAGCCGTTCGAGTGCCGCCGCAACCGGCAAGCCCGGCGGTTCGGGCACGTCGCTCTGCCCGGAGAGCTGCGCAAATGAGGGCTCGATGCCGGCGAGGAGCTTCTGCCAAGGCCCGACGACGCGCTTGGTCGTCTCCTTCCCGCCCGCGAGACAATGCTCGACGATTCGGCGCAGGAGCGGTCGGAACGGCAGGAGCGGCAGGCTCCGCTCCGTGCGTCCCGGCGTCGCGGCCGGGCACTCGCTCGTCACCACTTCGTACTCGCGCTGGTAGGCGAGCCGCGCGACTTCTGCGGCGAGCGCCGTCTTGCCGATGCCGCTTTCGCCGCCGAGCAAGAGCAACCCGCCGAGCTTGCGCGAGGAGTCGACGCCCTCGAGCATCGTCGCGAGCGTGTCGGCTCGGCCCACGAGGCGCGGCTGGTACAGGTACGCGCGGCCGCGGGGCAACGCTCCGCGCGGCCAGTCGCCCGCGCCGAGCGCCGCGAGCGCTTGCGCGACGTCGTCGGCGTGTCCGATGCGATCGCGCGGGTCTTTGGCGAGCAGGCGCAACACGAGCTCGTCGAGGCCGCGCGGAACGCCGACCACGATTTCCGACGGCGGAACGGGGCCGACCTCGGTCGCGCCGACGCTGGCCCCGAAATCCTCGAACGGGACCATCCCGGTCACGGCCTCGTACATGGTGCAGCCGAGCGCGTAGAGATCGCTGCGCGCGTCACCCACCTCGCCGCGCACTTGCTCGGGCGCCATGTACACGAGCGTCCCGCCGAACGTCTGCGTCTCCTCCAGGATTTCTCGGCCGAGCGCGCCGCGCCAGCGTCCGACCAAGCCGAAGTCCATGAGCACGGGCGTGCCGTCCGGACGAATGAAGACGTTCCCGGGCTTGATGTCGCGGTGAACGATGCCTTCGCCGTGCAGGTAGGCGAGGGGCGCACACAGCAGGCGAAAGAGCGTGAGGAGCTCTTCGAGCTTGCCGCTCGCCGCGGGTCGTCGCAGCCGTCGTGCTCCCGACCCTTGCTCCGTGCGTCCGGAAGAGCGCGTCGCGGTGATGCTCGGGATCGTCGAGATGTCGGTGTGACTGCCTCCGATTGCCTGCGACAGCGTGATGCCGGACAGCAGCTCCATGGCGTACCAGGGCCGCCCGTCCGCGACGCCGCCGTCGAGGATGCGCACGATGCCGGGGTGGCTCAGCCGGTGGAGCGCCAGGATCTCGCGCCGCACGCTCGAAAGGTGCGCGGTCGTGCGCTTGCGCACGGTCTTGAGCGCGACGACTTGCTCGCTGGCTTCGTGGCGCGCCCGAAAGACGACACCGACACCGCCTTCGCCGAGGGTCCCCAGAATCTCGTACGGGCCGATGCGCGCGGGGAGACCTTGGGTGAACTCACCCGGGGGGTGGCCCGAGCCGACGAGCCGTCGGCGCAAGTTCGGGACCTCCATCAGAATTGCAAGCTCGGCATGCCGGCGTCTCGAGTCGAGAAGGGCCCGAGGATCTCATATTTGAGGCCCGCTCGGCAGAGTTTCGCGAGGGGGAGCCGAGCGTGCGAGCCCCCACGAAACCGAGCGCAATCTACGAGAGTTGGCAGCGCGGTTGGCGGGGGCACGAGGTGCGCGTCTATCCTACGCTGGTGACGAGCCCGGAGGCCTTGCTCGAAGAAGCCGCGCGCGCGCTCGTGACCGCGGAGGAGAGCATCAAGCTCGTGACGCGCGTCGCGCCGCGTGACCTCGGCGTGGAGCTCGCACGGCTCGCGCAGGACTACACCCGAGGAAAAGCTCTCGTCATAACCCGACCGGGTGAGCACCCGGTCGAGCTCTCGGTGGTGCGGCGGGCACTCGAGCGCGTCCGCACGGTCACGGAGCCGCTCGGGCCGTTCGGAATGCTGCATGCGGAGCGCGCGGCGGAGCTCGACCTCGAAGCGCGGCTCGTGGAGTCGCTCGGAACCCCGCGCTTTCGCGCGCTCGCCGGGGAGCGTTTCCCAGCGCCCGTCGCGGCTCTCGCCCGTGAATGTGACGGCTTCGTGACTTCGGCGCTGGTGCTCCCGGGTTCGCCCACGCCCCAGCTCCACCGCAGCGACGATGAGGAGGACCCCAAGAGTCTCATCGTGAGACTCCGTGTTCGCGCGCGTGAGCTCGGTCTGGCGCTCCGTTTCCGCACGGTCCGCGATCAGCTCGCCGCGGCGGCGACCGGTGACGGCCTGGTTTCGGTGCGGACCGGCGTGTGGCTCGGCGTGGCGGCGGCCGAACGCATCGCGACGCACGAGCTCTTCGGCCACGCGCTGCCGCGGGCCCGCGCGCGTCATGCGCCGTGGACGCTGTTCCGCGCCGGAACGCGCGGGGCGAACGACGACGAGGAGGGGCGCGCGCTGCTCGCCGAAGAGCGAGCCGGCCTGCTCGACGTCGAGCGGCGGCGCGAGCTCGCGCTCCGCCACGTCGCGGCGCTCGGCGTGCGCGCGGGCGCGGAGCCGCGCGCCACGTGTGCCGAGCTCGTCGAGCTCGGCGTGCCGCTCGAGCGCGCGGTGGACCTCACGGCGCGAGTCCAGCGCGGCGGCGGCCTCGGGCGCGAGCTCGTTTACTTGCCCGCCTACTTTGCGGTCAAACGCGCGTTCACGGAAGCGCCCGGGCTCGAGCGCTGGTTCGAGCGCGGGCGCGTGGGTCTCGACGCGGCGGCCGTGCTCATGCGAGCTCCACCAGCACCGGCGCGTGGTCCGAGGGTTTCGGCGCGCCTCGAGGGGTAGTGTCGATCTCGGCGTGCGTGAGGCGCGACCGCAGCGCCGTCGAGACGAAGACGTAGTCGATGCGCAGCCCGCGATTGCTCCGGAAGTCCCCGCCGCGATAGTCCCACCAGCTGTAGCGGCGCACGCCGGGGTGGAGCTCGCGAAAGGCATCGACGAGGCCGAAGTCGAGCAGGCGGGCCAGGGCGCGGTGCTCGTCCGGATGAAAATGCAGCTGGCCCCGCAAAGCCGCGGGATCGAACACGTCCGTGTCTTCGCGTGCGACGTTGAAATCGCCCGCGAGCACGAGCGCTTCGGTGACGCTCGGGCTCACGTCGAGCGTCAGCCGCAGGCGCTCGAGCCAGCGCAGCTTTTCCACGAAGCTCGGCAGCGTGACGCCCTTACCGTTCGGGACGTAGACGCTCGCGCAGCGCACACCGAGCACGGTCGCCGCGAGCAGCCGGCGCTCCGAATCCGGTCCGTCCGCGTGGAGACCGAGCTGCACGTCCGTGAGCGGATGGCGCGACGCGATCGCGACGCCGTTGTAGCCGGGCTCACCCGCCACGGCGACCGCGTACCCGAGCCGCGCGAGCGCCTCGAAAGGGAAGTCGCTGTCAACGACCTTCGTCTCTTGCATGCAGAGCACGTCGGGCTCGTGCCGGGCGAGCCACTCGCAGACGCCACCGACGCGGGCGCGGATGCCGTTCACGTTCCAGGTCGCGAGCTTCAACCGCCCTGAAGATAGGCGCCGAGGTTGGGTTGGGGCCAGTGGGCCCGCCGACCGGGCGAGCCGCCCCCTTGTGGAGATAGCCGCGCGGCACTAAACGCGAAGGCTGGATGTTTCGCCGGGACGGTGCGGCCCTGCTCGCGATCGGTGCCCTGCTCGGTCTGCCGGGGGTGGCACTCGCGCAGGACGATTCGGTGCCGCGTGGCGCTTCGGGCGCGATCATCAAGCCGCCTCCCGAGGAGCCGGCGCACAAGGCCGTGATCAAGGATCCGGTGCTGGTCGAAGGCGCCGAGCCCGAATATCCCACCGCGGCTCAGAAGGAAGGTCGCGAAGCGATCGTCGTCTTGAAGCTGACGGTCGACAAGGACGGCCACGTCACGAACGTCGAGATGGTCCAATCCGGGGGCGACGACTTCGACGTCGCGGCGCGCGAGGCCGTGCTCAAGTTTCACTTCACGCCCGCGACGCGCGACGACAAGCCGATCGCCGCCAAGGTGCTCTACCGCCACGAGTTCAAGCTCGAGCCCGTCGCCGCGCCGCCTCCGCCGCCCACGACCGGCAACCTCGTCGGTCGCCTGCTCCTCGCCAACACCGAGGCACCCGTCGTCGGCGCCGATGTTCTCCTCACCGGCCCGGCCAACGACGAGCATCACCTGACGACCGACGCGGACGGCCGCTGGCGGCTCGAGAACCTGCCGCCCGGCGCGTACAAGGTGCACGTCACGCTGCCCGGCTTCGACGTGCTCGACTCGAACGAAGACGTCGCGATTGGCGAAGAAACCGACGTCACGCTGCGGCTCAAGCCCGTCAGTGAGGGCATCGAAGTGGTCGTGCGCGGCGAACGCCCCGCGCGCGAAGTAACGCGCCGCACGGTCGAGCGGCGAGAGATCGAGCGCATCCCCGGCACGGGCGGCGACGCTTTGCGAGCGCTCCAGAGCTTGCCGGGCGTGGGCAAAGCGCCAGGCATCGCGGGCCTGCTCATCGTGCGCGGCTCGGCGCCGCAGGACACGGCGACGTTCGTCGACGGCACCGGCGTGCCGATCATCTATCACTTCCTCGGGCTCACGAGCGTCTTCCCGACCGAGCTGCTCGATCGCATCGACTTTTATCCGGGTAACTTCAGCGCGCGTTACGGGCGCCTGATGGGCGGCGTCGTCGACGTCGGCTTCCGTTCACCGAACACCCAGTGCTTCGACGACGGCGGGAAGATCATCCCGGGCAAGAAGAACTGCGTCCACGGCATGGCGCAGATGGACTTCATCGATCAGCGCTTGATGGTGGAGGGGCCCTTGCCGATCGAGGGTTGGTCCTTCATCGCCGCGGGCCGCAAATCCTGGATCGATCAGTGGCTCAAGCCCGCGCTCAAGGCCGGCGGCTCGAGCGTGACGACGGCGCCCGTCTACTTCGATTACCAGCTCCTCGCCGATCACAAGACGGCGCACTCGCGCACGTCGCTGCGCTTCTACGGCTCCGACGACAAGGTCGCGCTCATCATCAATGACCCGAACGTCGCGGACCCGACCCTCGGCGGGAGCTTGAGCTTCGGTACGGCGTTCTATCGCGCACAGGCGCTGTACGAAGCGGACCTCTCGTCACGGGTGAACGTCCGCGCCGATCTTTCGGTCGGCAAGGACGCCATCAGCTTCAACGTCGGCAACTTCCGCTTTCATCTCGCTACGTACCCGATCGATCTGCGCTACGAGCTCGGGTTCCGGCTGCTCGACGGCTTGAAGTTCAACACGGGCGTCGACTACGAGGCGGCGCCGTTCGACGTCTTTGTGCGCGCGCCGGATCCGCCGCGGCCCGGTGAGCCCGATCCGGGACCGTTCGCGGCGCGCCCGCCGCGCGAAGTGCACAACAAGGGCACCGCGTTCCGCCCGGGCTGGTACGGCGAGTTCGAGATCGAGCCGTTCGACCGCTTGCGCCTCGTGCCCGGCTTGCGCATCGACTACGCGCGCGACACGGGTCACACGGACGTGTCTCCCCGTGCGAGCGCGCGCTACACGTTGATCAAGGGTTACGACGCCGATCATCCCGATCGCCGCAAGACCGCGCTCAAGGGCGGCGTCGGTGTCTACGACCAGCCGCCGCAGTTCCAGGAGACGGACACGGTCTTCGGTACGCCGCACCTCCACTCGAACCGGGCGATCCACTACTCGGTCGGCATCGAGCAGGAGCTCACGACGCACATCGAGGCGAGCGTGGAGGGCTTCTACAAGGATCTGACGCGCCAGGTGGCGCGCGCGCCGAACGACATCGGCACCTACGTCTACAACAACCTCGGCACCGGCTCCGTCGTCGGCATGGAGACGTTCATCAAGTACAAGCCGGACGAGCACTTCTTCGGCTGGATTGCGTACACGCTCTCGCGCAGCGTGCGCCGTGACGGCCCCGGTCTCCCCGAGTATCTTTTCCAGTACGACCAAACGCACAACCTGACCGTGCTCGGCAGCTACCGTCTCGGTCGCGGGTGGGAGTTCGGGGCGCGCTTCACGCTCGTCTCGGGCCCGCTCGACACGCCGAGCCTCTTGCAGTCCGACCCCGGTGCCTTGCCCGCGCTCTACGCCGCCGACGCCGGCACGTACGCCAAGCTCGAGGGCGCGGCCTACACGCGGAGGCTTCCGCTGCGCCACCAGCTCGACGTGCGTATCGACAAACGCTGGCAGCTCAAGAAGGTCAAGATGTCGGTCTACCTCGACATCCAGAACGTCTATAACCACGCGCCGGTCGAGGGTTACACCTACAACTACAACTTCGCGCAGTCGGGCTATCAGACGAGCATCCCGATCATCCCGAGCCTCGGCTTCCGGGTGGAGATTTGACGATGAGCCGGCGGACCTCGACGCTGCTCGGCGCGTGCTTCGCGAGCGTTCTCGCGCTCGGCTGCGGCGCGACTTTCGACGCGGCGACCGAGATCAAATCCCTGCGCATCCTCGGCGTCCAGAAAGACAAGCCGTACGCGCTGCCCGGCGAGAAGGTGAACCTCTCGCTGCTCTGGTACGATGCGACCGACGCGGGGACGACCGAACCTCCGAGACCGGTGCAGATCCGCTGGCTCGGCGGTTGCTTGAATCCGCCGGCGGATTCTTACCAAGGGTGTTTCGCCGAGTACGCGGCGGCTCTCACCGAGCCGACCGCGCCGTTCGCCGCCGGGTTCTCGCAAGGCAGCGGCGCGACGTTCAGCGTCACCATGCCGACGGACGCCACGGCAGGGCCGTTCGGTCCGGTACTGCATCCGAGTCAGGACCTGCAGCTCGGGCCCTACGGCCTCTCGTACGTCTTCTTCTCCGTGTGCGCAGGCACGCTCGTGCCGGCTCCGAGCGACAAGCAGTTTCCGCTGCGTTGCGTGGACGACAATGGCACAGACCTCGGTCCGAACGATTTCGTGCTCGGTTACACGGCAATCTACATGTTCGGTCCGCCGCCGGGCGGCGGCGTCTACCGCAACGCCGACCCCGTGATCGGCGGTTTCAACTTCGGCCAGAAGGACGTGACCGACGCTGCCTGCTTCGGCGACGATTGTCTCGGCACGTGCGCCGTCGACCCGGCGTCGCACGAAATCACCGGCTGCTTCAACAAGACGGATCCGGCGGACATCGACTGCGACCTGTGGCCCTCGTTGTGCATCCCGAGCTGCAAGGACGACGGCGATCAGCTCAAGTGCCCCAAGCACGAGATCTCCCTCAGCATCGATCCGCACACTTTCGAGCAGGATCAGGTGACGAACGACGCGTACTCGAAGATGTACCTCGAGCAGATGTGGATCGACTACTACTCGACCGCCGGCAAGTTCAAGTCGGGCACGAAGCTCCTGAACGACGCGACGACCGGCTGGAACAACGAGAACTTCACCGACTTTTTCGCGCCGAGCGCGACCGGTCTCGCACGCGTGTGGGTGGTCGTGCACGACAACCGCGGCGGCGTGAGCTGGGCGGGGACGACACTCAAGATCCAGTGACGGCGCGCCGACGGCGACCGCGGCGCGCGACGGCGCACGCTGCGAGCGCGAGAGCGACGAATTCCGTTTGCCGACTGCCGCGCGGCGAGAACGCGCAGTCCACGGGCTTGTCCGGGGTGCCGTGCAGTTCGCCCGGCGTGCCTGCGCTGCTGGCCGTGCCTCGCGTGCCGCCTCCGCCGACGTACGCCGAGCAGTCGGCGCACGCTGCGTCGACCGACGCGACCAGCTCCGGAAGCAGCGGACCGTCGACGAGGCTCGCGCTCGCGATGAAGAAGCGCTCGTTCGGGTCGGGCGCCGAGAAGAGGGTGCAGTCGGTCGGGCGCGAGTACGTCAGCGGATTCGACTCCGTGAGCGGGACGACGCCGCTGATCCACGTTCCGTCGGGGCTCGCCGTGAGCTTGAGCGAGAGGAAATGCTCGTAGGGGAGCGCGGCCTCCGACAGCATGACCGTCGCCGTGACGGGCGGCGCGCCGGAGCCGTCCGCGTGGTAGCCGAAGCATGACGGCTCGTAGTCGAGCGTGAGGACGCCGAGCACGGTCGGATCGGCCGCGTCGGCGCTCACCTCGAGCTCGACGTCGACCGGCTCCTCCCTGCACGCGCTCGCGTAACTGAGCGTGTACGCGCCCGGCTCCAGATCGGCGGCCGCGCGCAGGAACGCCGAGCCGTCGGGCAGGTTTTCGACGCTGAGCGCGAACGCGGTTCCGTCTGCGTCCGCGAGTGTGAGCAAGGAGGGGTCGACGTCCGTTGCATCTTCGGTCGGAACGAAGCGAACGGCGGCTTGTCCCGCATGGATGGGACCCGGGCGCACGTACGCGTGCACGGTGCCGCACGGATTGGCGACCGTCGCGAGCGCCGCGTTCGGGAGACTCACCCCGCACAGTGCGAAGCCGAGCGCGAGCAACGTGCGCCGAGCGTCGCCACTCATCTTCATGGCTCCCTCCGTGAAAGAGATCGACTAGTTCAGCGTCTCATTGCTCGTGCCCTTCGCCATCACGACCTTGTTGCCGTAGGCGGGGGGCGGAGCGATGAGGCGCGGGCGCGGGTGCTCGTTGCGGCGCGGCGAACGCATCTCGTGTTCGGCGGTCTTCGCTGGGACCATCGGCACTTCGACGGCACCCTTGCCGCAACCGGTCGCCAGGGCGAGCAGGCCGAAGAAGAGGAGCAGGTACGGCCGAGCCACGAATATTCAACTTAACGAAGTTTCGAACTCCTGCAAGCTATTAGCGTAGGGTTTTGTTCAGCGGCTCGTTCGCCGCGGCGCGAGCGGTGACTACTTGTGCTTCCGCTGCCAACCCGCGCGGCCTTCGACGATGCCGCCGTCGGCGCTCAGCGCAACGACCATGCCCGCGTCGGCCATGATGCTGATCATCGGCGCGGTCCACGACGGATCGCTCCACACGGCGCGCCACGCGGAATCCCGCTGCGGATCGCGCACCCACAGCCGTCCGAGGCTCGAAACCCACTCACGATCGAGGACGTCCATCGCGCCCGCCGTGAGATCCGGCTCGCCTTCGGCGATGGAGCTCGTCGGGGTCTTGCCTTCGACGCGCAGCGCCACGCCGTTCGAGCCGACGAGGAGCCCGAGGTGCCGCTCCGGTTCGCTCGCGCCCCCGACGAAGGCCCGCGTGCGCGGCGTCGGCAGGTACTCGAGCTCCCACTGTAGGGGCGTGTAGACGGCGGCGAAGCCGCCGCCCTGAGCGAGTCGGCCGCAGACGAGCCAGCGCGTGTCCTCGAGCCGCAGCAGCGACGCGACGTACGAAACGCCGTCGAGCTGCATCGGACGTACCCAGCGTCGCGCCGCCATCGCGAACAGGATCGGCGGCGCTCCTTGGCGCTCACCGACTGCGGCGAGCAAATCGTCGGTTCGGCCGCTCGCGTGGGTGAACGTGACGTCCGGCTGCGGCGCGCGGTGCACCTCGCGCACGCCGTCCGTCGCGTATACCGCGAGCGTTCCTTGTCCCCCGACGAGCCAGCCGCCGGCCTCGTAGCGCCGCACGAACGTCATCTGTCCGGGCAGATTCGCGGTTACGTTGCGCGCGTCCACCCACGATTGTCCGTCCCAAAAAATCGGCCCGGACGGTGTGAGCGACAGGCAGCGCCCGTCGACGTCCCAGGCCGCGGAGAGCACCGTGCGATCCCCTCCCGGCGGGTGCCGCACCGTCCAGAGCCAGCTCGTGAGATCTCCCGGTGGCGCCAGATTCAGGAGACTGTTCATCAGCCTGCGCGCGGGGCGCGGCGGCGTCGAGCTCTCGCTGAGCCACGGAACGATACTCGCGGCGAGCTCCTGTCCCTCCTGTGGGCGCCGATCCGCTTCGAGCGAGGTGGCGCGCGCAAGCAGCTGGTCGATGGCGCGACACGCTTCGACGCGCTGCCGGATTTCGGGAGCGAGGTGCTTGCCGTCGAGGAGGCTCTTGCGCGTCTTGTCGCGCATGAGCGTCATGGCGGCGATCGGCGTGTTCGCCTCGAAATAGTGCTGGCCCGTGAGGGCGAAATAGATGACGCACGCGAGGCTGAAGACGTCCGTGTACGTGCCGACGCCCACCGCGTCCGGCATGACTTGTTCGGGCGCCGCGTAACCGACCGTGCCGACCGGAACGCCGCCGAACGTTTGCGCGAGACCTTGCGGGCGCGCGATACCAAAATCGGAGATCTTGAAGATCTCCGCTTCACCGAAGCCGCAGCAGAGGATGTTGCCGGGCGTGAGATCGCGATGGATCACGCCGACGCCGTGGATCGCGAGCATGCCCGCGGCGAGGCAGCGCACGAGATGCGCGCCCCGCGCCGCGTCGAAAGCAAAGCCGGTGCGCTCGATGCCGTAGGCGACGCGATCCTCGAGTGTCGTGCCCTCGATGCCGCCGTGCACGTACTCGACGGCGAGCCACGGGGTGGGCGGGCGGAGTGAACCGTGAAGCTCCGCGGCGCCGGTGTCGACCAGGCGCACGACGAACGGCGTCGGTGGCACGCGCTCGTTCAAGCGGCCGAGCGCCACCGCTTCCTTCAAGACGACCATGCCGGCGGCGGCGTCCGCGGGTCCGCTGCCGAAACCGCTGCGCACCATTTTGATCACGACCGGCGAGACGCCGTCCGGGGCTTGGCGCAGCGCGAGAAACGCCGTGCCCATGCCGCCCTCGCCGATCTGCCGCTCGAGCCGGTAAGTGACGCCCGGCTGTACCTCGGAGCGGATGACGGTTCCACTCAGGGAGTTCGGGCTCGGGATGCTCGAAAAGCGGTCGGCCATGCGCGCTCTGCCCCCAAGAGTGCTTTTCAGGCTATCACGTTACAGCTCAGTGGAAGTGGCCGTCCTCACGTAGCGCGAAGGGGGCGATCTCGATGTCGAAGCGTTCGCTTCGCGCAGGGGCGACGAGCTCGTAGGTGCCGCGCATGGAGCCGAAGGCCGTGTCGAGCGGGCAGCCCGACGTGTACTTGAAGCTCTCGCCCGAGCCGAGTCGCGGCTGCTCTCCGACCACGCCCGGACCGCGCACCTCTTCGACTCGGCCGTGAGCGTTCGTGATGATCCAGTGCCGGTTCAAGAGCTGCACCGGTTCTGGTCCTTCGTTCGTGATCGTCACGGTATAGAGAAAGAAGTATTCGCGCCGGGTCGGCTCGGAGCGCTCGGGGGAAAATCGGCAATCCACATGCACTCGAACGTGGCGCGTCACTGCTTCTGAGCTCGACACCGGCGAAAGTCCTCCGTCGGGAGACTCACATTTCTCCCGAGCAGGGGGCTACGGCTTAGCGATGCCAAGCGACGGTGCGCGCCCTGATGAGCCGGCCGGCCTGCCTGGAGATGGCCGGGGAGCCGTTTCGCCGCAGGTTCGGCCCCCCGGCTTGACTCCTTTCGCGACCTCTGGCCGGAATCCTCCCCCTTGGCAGCCTGCTACTTCGACGTCGACGGGACGCTGGTTCGGACGAACCTGATCCAGCCGACCGTTTATTACCTTCTGAACCAGGGCACGCCGGTGCAAACGGCGCTCCGGGTCGGCAAGGCGCTGTTCCGTGCGCCGCGCATGGCTTACGCCGAGCTCCTCGATCGTCGCACGTTCAACGAGCTTTTATACAGTGCTTACGCGGGGATGAGTGAAGACCGCCTGGCCGTGCTCGCGGACGAGGTGTTCGACTCCGTGCTCAAGCCGTCGCTGTTTCCCGCGGCGCGGGACCTCGTCGAGAAGAGCAAGGCCGCCGGTCACGAAGTCGTCTTCGTTTCAGGTGCGCTCGATTGGATCGTGCGGCGCGTCGCCGAACACTTCGGCGGCGGCGGCGTGATCGCCAATCGGCTCGAGATGAAGGCCGGCATCGCGACGGGCAAGCTCTTGAAGCCCGTCGTGGCCGGGCCCGAGAAGGCGCGCATCGTTCGTGACCATGCGCGCGCAAGGGGCTACGACCTCGACGACTGCTTCGCGTTCAGCGACAGCTATTCGGACGTTCCGATGCTCAGCGTGGTCGGCCATCCCGCCGCCGTGAACCCCGACAAGCGCCTCGCCCTGCTGGCCAAGGCGTATTCCTGGCCGCTTTTCGATCTGACCGCGCACGCCTGACGCCGAGCGCGAGTCTCTCCCCAGCCGACCGAGCGATACCCGTATGAATCATCCGTGTCTGGTTACCCTCGAGCGCGACAGCGCGCCGCGCACCCTCTTCTCCGGCGACCGGCTGGTGGAGGTCGACTTGCCGGTCGGCACGCGCGTGATTTACCCGAAGCCGCCGCTCGAGCCGCTCCGCGACCCCGACGCGGCGATTCGCTACGCGCTCAACCACCCGCTCGGCTCCGATCCGCTGTACGCGCGGCTCCGCCCCGGCATGAAGGTGACGATCGCGGTCGACGACATTTCGTTGCCGCTGCCGCCGATGCGCCGTCCCGACGTGCGCGAACGACTCGTCACGATCGTGCTGGAGTTGCTCGCCGACCACGGCGTCGAAGACATCGAGATCATCATCGCGACGGGCGTGCACCGGCGCATGAAGGCGCAGGAAATTCGGCACATCCTGGGCGATCGCATCTTCGACGCGTACTGGCCCGATCGCCTCTACAACCACGACGCCGAAGACACGGCGAACCTGGTCGAGGTCGGACGCACCCCGCACGGTGAAAGGCTCGTGCTCAACCGGCGCGCGGTCGAGAGCGACCTCTTGATCTACGCCAACATGAACTACGTGCCGATGAACGGCGGCTACAAGTCCGTCGCGGTCGGCCTCTGCAACTACGAGAGCCTGCGTTCGCACCACAACCCGCACTCGATCCGCGCCTCGGACAGCTACATGGATCCGGCGCGCTCGCAGCTCGCGTCGGACATCGAGCGCATGGGCCGGCTCGCCCACGAGAAACTCAACATCTTCACGATCGAAACCACGATCAACAATCGCATGTTCGATCGTTCGCTCGACTTTCTCGTGAAGAACGAGGACGAGCTGAGCTCGCGCGAAAAGGCGATGCTCAAAGCGCTCGTCGTCACGACGGCGAAGCTGCCGCAGCCCGCGCGTCACGCCATTTTCGACAAGTTTCCGGCGCCCTACGGCATGACTGGCGTGTGGGCCGGCGACGTCGGCGAGGTGCACGCGCGCTCCGTCGAGCGAAACTTCGAGCAGTACTGCGTGCCCATCGAGGGGCAAGCGGACGTGCTCGTGTACGGAGTGCCGTACATCAGCCCTTACAACGTGCATGCGTTCTTGAATCCGCTGCTCGTGCAGGTGCTGGCGCAGGGCTACCTCTTCAACATGTACCGCGGCGCGCCGCTCGTGAAGAAAGGCGGCACGCTGATTCTCCTCCACCCGTGCACGGACAAGTTCGACCACGAGCAGCACGCGCCGTACGTCGACTTCGTGCATCGCCTCCTGCCGGAGACGCGGGATGCCGTCGTGCTCCGCGACCGTTACGAAGAGAAGTACGCGCGCGACCCGGCGCTGATTCAGATGTTCCGCACCGGGCACGCGTACCATCCGTCGCACCCGTTTTTCATGTGGTACTGGGGCGAGAACGGCCGGCAGCACCTCGGCCGCGTCATCGTCGTCGGGGCCGACAACGAGTACATCCCGAAGCTGTTCGGCTGGGAAACGGCGCCGAGCATGGAGGATGCGCTTTACCGCGCGAAGAACGGCGAAAATCGCTCGCTCAGCGTGACGGCGCTGCACGTCCCGCCCGTGATCATGGGTGACGTGACGGTGCCGGGGGGAGCGGCCGGTTGAGCACGAACGGGAGCTCGCACGGCGCGAACGGTTCTAACGGCGCGCACCCCTCGAACGGCGCGCACGAGCCGCACGGCACGGCCGCGTCGCACGGTACGGCCGCGTCGCATGCTGGGCACGCGTCGGACGGCGCGCTCGGCGCGCCGCAGCGTGGTCCGCTCGAGCTCGGCGCGCTCTTCGCCGGCAAGCGCTTGGTCATCGTCGGCGGCACCGGCTACCTCGGCAAGACGTGGTGGTCCTTCTTGCTCGCGCACTTCCCGCGCATCGAGCACCTCTACTTGCTCGTGCGCGAGAAGGGGAAGCAGAGCGCCGAGGAGCGCTTCTGGCAAGAGATCGTGCCGACGGCGGTGTTCGATCCGCTGCGCGCCGCGCACGGCGAGCGCTTCGAGGCGTTCATTCGCGACAAGGTGACGCCCGTCGCCGGCGACGTCGTGCGGCCGTTCTGCGGGCTCACGCCGGATCTGCGCGCCGATCTGCGCGGTTCGATCGCCGCGGTGGTGAACGCGGCCGGCGTCGTCGACTTCGATCCGCCTCTCGACGAGGCGCTCGAGGTGAACGCGTTCGGCGTGCAGAACCTGGTCGCGCTGGCGCGCGATCTCGGGGATCTGCCGCTGCTCCATACCAGCACCTGCTATGTCGCCGGCAGCCGTACCGGGCACGTGGGGGAGGCGAGCCCGCTCGAGTTCCCGTTCCCGCGTGCCGACGAGCTCGAGCGCACGCACTGGGATCCGGATCGCGAGATCGCCGAGTGCATGGACGTCATCGAGCAAGCGCGGCATCGCGCGAGCGACGCCTTCCGGCAGAGTCACTTCCTCGACGAGGCGAAGAAGAGCCTCGCGGAGCGGGCCGAGCCGGCGCGGGGGCGCGTGCTCGAGAGCGAAGTGACGCGCGTGAAACGGAAGTTCGTGGAGGCGCGTCTGGCCGAAACCGGCATGGAACGCGCGCAGTTTTGGGGGTTCCCGAACACGTATACGTACACGAAGGCGATCGGCGAGCAGATCGTCGCGCGCTCGGGGCTGCCGTTCACGATCGTGCGGCCCGCCATCGTCGAGTCCTCCTTGCGCTATCCGATGCCCGGCTGGAACGAGGGCATCAACACGAGCGCGCCGCTGATCTACATCCTGCGCGAGGGTGGGCTCCAGATCCCGGGCTCGGATCACTACCTCGACTTCATCCCGGTCGACATGGTTGCCGGCGGCATGTGCGTCGCGCTCGGCGAGCTCCTCGAGGGGACGGCTGAAGCCGTCTATCAGCTCGGCTCGACCGACTCGAACCCCTGCACGATGCGGCGCTTCTTCGAGCTCACCGGGCTCTACAAGCGCAAGTATTACCAGCGCACCCTGCGCGGCGGACCGCTTCTCGCCTACCTGCAGTCGCACTTCGAGGGCGCGATGCTGTCGCGGCCCCAATTCGAGAGCTACGGGCCGAAAAAGATCGCCGACGGCGCGCGCGCCCTCGCGGGCTTGCTCGAGCGCGCGCGCGAGCTCGGAGCGCCGAGCGCGCTGCTCGCGCCGGCCACGGGTGCCATCAAATCCTTCGCCCGCCAGCAGGAGCGAGTCGGGAACATTCTCGAGGTGTTCGTCCCGTTCACCGTCGATTACCACTACGTATTCCGCTGCGATCACGTGCGGCGCGCGGCGAGCCGCCTGTCGCCCGCCGAGCGCGAGGTCGTCAACTGGGCGCCCGATCGCATCGACTGGCGCTCGTGGTTCTTCGACGTGCACATGCCGGGGCTCGAGAAGTGGGTGTTCCCGCAGATCGACGAGAAGGTGAAGCGGCGCCGGCGCGCGCCCCAACGTCACGAGACGCTGCCGGCCTTGCTCGACGAGATGGCGACGCGCTTCGACCTCGCCGTCGCGCTTCAACGCGCGGAGCCGAGCGGGCTCACGCGTCTCTCGTTCCGCGGCTGGCGCGAACGCGCGCTCGCCTTCGCGGCGCGGCTCCGTGAGCTCGGCGTGAAGCCGGGCGCGCGCGTCGCGCTCGCCGCACAGAATCATCCGGCGTGGCCGATCGCGTTTTTCGGCATTCTTTACGCCGGTGCCACCGTCGTGCCGCTCGACGCCGCCGTCGACGTCGACACGGCGCGCACGCTGATCGACGCCTCCGGTGCGCGCGTGTTCGTGGCAGACCGTGCGGCTCGCGTCCGTCTCGAGCTCGCGCTCGAAGGGCGCGTCGCCTTCCTCGACGTGCGTGATGCGGCCGAGCCGGGGCCGCTCGCCGAACCCGAAGTGACCGACCCGGCCGACGTCGCCGCGCTCATCTACACGAGCGGCACGACGGGCAAACCGAAGGGGGTCGCGCTTTCGCACGCGAACTTGACGGCGCTCGTGGCCTCGCTCGCGCCGCTCTTCCCGCTCGGCAAAGCCGATCGCGTCCTCAGCGTGCTCCCGCTCCACCACACCTTCGAGCTCACGTGCGGCATGCTGCTCCCGCTCTCGCGCGGCGCGCGCATCGTCTACCTCGACGAGCTCAACGCCGAACGCCTCGAGCACGCCTTGTCGGAGGGGCGCATCACCGGACTCATCGGCGTGCCGGCGCTCTGGGAAATGCTCGAGCGCCGCATCCTTTCGCGCGTCGCCGAGCGCGGTTCGGCGTTTTCCCACGTCTTCGATTTCGCCGTGGAGCTGAACCGCACGCTCGGCAAATCGCTCGGCGTGGACGCGGGGCGCGTGCTCTTCGGCCCCGTGCACCAGGCGCTCGGCGGGCATTTGCGCTTCCTCGTGAGCGGCGGAGCGGCGCTGCCCGAACGCACGCATCAACTCTTCGCCGGGCTCGGCCTGCACCTCGCGGAGGGTTACGGCCTCACGGAGGCGTCTCCCGTGCTCACGGTCGCGGAAGCCGGACCGAAGGCACGTTCGGGCCACGTCGGCCGCGCGATCCCCGGCGTCGAAATCCGCATCGCCGAGCCGAACGCGGAGGGTGTGGGCGAGGTGCTCGCGCGCGGTCCGAACGTCATGCTCGGCTACTCGGACGATCCCGAAGCGACGAACCAGACGATCGACCGTGACGGCTGGCTTCACACGGGCGACCTCGGCAAAATCGACGGCCGCGGCCACCTCGTGATCGCCGGTCGCGCGAAAGACGTGATCGTCGGGTCGAACGGCGAAAACGTGTACCCGGACGATCTCGAAGCGCGACTCGGTCGCGTCCCGCACGTGAAGGAGCTGGCGGTCGTCGGCATCACGGACGGGCGCGGCGGCGAGCGCGTCGCTTGCGTCGCCGTGCCGGAAGAGGCCGCCGACGTGCCGCGCCCCGAGCGGCACGCGCGCGCTCGCAAGGCGCTCGACGAGGCGATTTCGGGCCTGCCGCTCGCGCAGCGTCCAGCGACGGTCACGCTGTCCGATCTGCCGCTCCCGCGCACGGCGACGCGCAAGGTGAAGCGCGGTGAGCTCAGGCGACAGGTGGAGCGACTGCTTGGCTCGCAGGAGGCGCCGAGCAGCCGCAGCGGCGCGACGGACGTGGCGGCGCAGAGTGTGCGCGCTGCGGTCGCCAACATCGGCCGGCGGGACGCGGCGACGCTCCACGCCGGCCAGAGCCTGCGGGGCGATCTCGGGTTCGACTCGCTGATGCTGCTCGAGCTCCTGGTCGCGCTCGAAAGCCAACACGGCCGCACCTTCGACGCCGAGCGTTTGAACGCCTGCCACACCTTGGGCGACGTCGAGGAGCTCTTGCGCGAACGGCCGGAGACGCGCCGCCCCGTCGCAACCACGACCATCGCCGACGCGGAGCCGCGCGCGCTCGAGGTCCCCGAACCACTGCGTGAAGCGGCGATGCACTGGCTCGGCCGCGCGCAACACGGCTTCTACGATCGCGTGCTCACCACCAAGGTGACGGGCCGCGCGCACATCCCCTACAACCGCAACGTCATCGTCGCGGCGAACCACGCGAGCCACCTCGACATGGGCCTCGTGAAGTACGCGCTCGGCAGCTACGGTAGCGAAATCGTCTCGCTCGCGGCGCAGGACTACTTCTTCGAGGGCAACCGCTTCCTGAGCGCGTACTTCGAGAACTTCACGCGCCTCGTGCCGATGCCACGCAACGGCTCGCTGCGTCAGGGCCTGCGCACCGCGGGCGAGCTCATCGAGCAAGGCAAGACGCTCTTGATCTTCCCCGAAGGGACGCGCAGCACCGACGGCCTCGTGCACGAGTTCAAGGCCATCGTCGGTCACCTCGCGCTCCATCACGGCGTCGACGTGCTGCCGCTGTATCTCGGCGGCACGCACGCCGCGCTGCCGAAGGGCGGCAAAGTCGTGCGACAGCGCAACGTCGAAGCGCGCATCGGCCCCGTGCTGGAGGCGGCCGAGCTCGCGCGGCTGACGCAAGGGCTCACGCCGACGGAAGCGTCGCGCAAGGCGGCGCGCTTGATCGAAGAGGCGGTGCGGGCGCTCGGTCGCGGCTCGCTGCTCGAGCTCGAGCCGCTCGACGCCGCGACCGCCGCGCAAAAGCCGCCGCCCGTGCCGACGCTGCACGACGTGTTCCAGGAGCTCGAGCGCCGCTTCGCGCCGAACGCGGTCGAGCGGCCCACGAGCTACTATTTTGCTCTCGGCGAAGACCGGTTCACGCTGCTCCTTTCGAAGGAAGGGTGCGAAGTGAAAGAGGGCAAGCACGTGGCGGCGGCCGATTGCGTGCTCAAGACGTCGCCCGACCTCTTCGCGCGCATCGTGCGCGAAGCCTACGTGCCGTCGCCCGCCGAGTTCATGTCGGGCGCGGTCAAGACCAACAACGTGGGTCTCTTGCTCGAGTTTCAGAAGGCGTTTCGGCTGCTCGAGCCCCAGGGTCCGGCGGAAGGCGAGTGATGGGCGACACGATCGAAAATGGGCACGGGCGCTCGAACGGCGACGGCCGGCGCCACGCCGCGTGGGTCGGCGGCGCCACCGGCTTTCTGGGTTCGCACGTCGTGCAGGCGCTCGAGGCGCGTGGGGACGAGGTCGTGCCGGTGTCGCGCACCGGTGGCAGCGGCCGCGCGCGCGCGGTCGACGTGCTCGACGCCGAAGCCGTGCGCGCGAGCGCCGCGGGCTGCGACTGGGCTTTTCTGTGCACCGGCAAGGTCACGCGCGGCCACGGGGAATCCGAAGAGCTGTACCGCCTCCACGTCGAGGGCACGAAGTGCGCTCTCGACGGGCTCAAGCGCGCGGGCGTGCGGCGCGTCGTCGTCGCGAGCACGAGCGGAACGCTCGCGGTCGGTACCGACAAGCAGCGCATCGCCGACGAAGGTTGCCGCGCGCCGCTCGAGGTGATCGCGGCGTGGCCCTATTACCGCACGAAGCTCTACGCGGAACGCGAAGCGCTCGCTGCGAACACGCCGGACTTCGAGGTCGTCGTCGTGAATCCGAGCCTCTTGCTGGGCCCGGGTGACGTGCGTGAGTCGTCGACGGGCGACGTTCGGCGCTTTCTCGAAGGCGTGATCCCGGCGGTGCCCGCCGGCGGCATGGCGTTCGTCGATGTGCGCGATGCGGCGGAGGGGATGCTGCTCGCGGCGGAGCGCGGGCGCGCGGGTGAGCGTTACATTCTGAACGCGCAGAACCTCACGCTCGCCGCGTTCTTTCAGCGGCTCGAGCGCATCAGCGGCGTGAAGGCGCCCCTCTTCAAGCTGCCTGAATCACGACCGCTCGCGCTCGGCATTGGTCATTTGTTCACCAAGGCCGTGCGCGCGATCGGCGGCGAGCCGCCCGTCTCGGAAGCGAGCATCGAGATGGGTCAATATTTTTGGTACTGCGACGCGAGCAAAGCCGAACGCGAGCTCGGCTTCCGCCCGCGCGATCCCGGTGAAACCCTGCGCGACACGGTCGATGATCTCGTGGCGCGCAAGGTCGTGTTCCCGAAGCGTCGCGCCGGCGTCGCCCGTGCAATCGGACTCTGATTCTGATATTCCCGAGGGGGAATGTCGGGGAAGGTCGCATGCCTGTTCGGGACCGCCTTGCTCGCGTATGCGTGCGGGAGCGACGCTCCAACGACGACGCCGGCTGAAGCATTCTGCACTGGGCTCTGCAAGGCGGCCGTGCGCTGCGGCGCCCCGAGTTCGTGTGATGGAGACTGCATCAGTCAGCGCCCGCAGTTGTCGATGCTGAGCCTCGACGGCGCCACGCAGCTCGGCGAGTGCATCTCTGGGTTCGATTGTCCGACGGTCACCGAGGATGCCCTGTGGCAACCCGCGTTCCAGAGCTGCTGGGACGACGTGCGGACGCAAGTCGAGCCGACGGTCAAGCTGCGCGCGTTCTGCGAGTCGTACGCGGAGGGCTGGTTCGAGTGCGGCTCCTGGTTTTCCACGGCTGATTGCGAGGACGACTTCGGCATGTGGTCCGATGCCACGCTCGACCGCTTGAGTGCGTGCAACTCCTCGACCTGTGACACGCGGGACGCTTGCGTCAAAGGAGTGCTCGGGTCGTGAAGCAAGGAACGGTCGCGCTGCTCTTCGGCGCTGCGCTCGTGCTCGCGGGTTGCGGCGGCGACAAGGACGACGAGCTCGGTCCGCCCAAGCGCTATCCCGTGCCTGGTTGCGAGTCGTTCGATCCGGCGCCGTGTGACGTGCTGACGAGCGGGTGCCAACTGCGCTTGTACGGCCTTGCCGCTTGTCTGCGCGGGAGCGACCCGGGGGACCCGCCCGCCGTGCTCGTGATGACGCCGGACCAACTTCAAGCGGAGCTCGAAGCGGCCGCCGCCGCACGAGAGCCCGACCCGCACATCAGTCAGTGGGAGTCCGCCTACGGCATGCTCGGTCTGATTCAGCCGGGCGCGCTGGAGCAGACGGCGCAGATTGCGTCGGAGGTGAGCTTCATCTGGGGTCGCTACGTCGAGGCGACGAAGATCGTCGAAGTGATCGACCACGGCAGCAACACGACTCCGGAGACGTCGAGCTCCGTGCTCCTACACGAGTTCGTGCATGCGCTCCAGGATCGCGAGTCCGATCTGGTGAGCTACACGCACGCTCACGGTCAAACGTACGATTCGTCGCTCGCCGCGGACGCCATCATCGAGGGCGAAGCCCAGTTTCACCAGGAGCGCTACCTCGCGTCCATGCTCGGCTTCGATCCGCACGGCGTCGATTGGGACCTTCTCTTTCAAAATGGCGTTGATTACGCGGAGTCGAAGCTCGTCGCCGGCCCGTCCCCGCTCACCCTCGCGAATCAATACTTCCCGTACGACTGGGGCGCGCGCTACATCCACCTGGGCTGGGACGCGACGGGCCACGCCGGCGTGCTCGACCTGTTCGCTGCGCCGCCCGCCGACACGCAGCTCGAAATGGCGAGCATTCACGACCTCGCCTCCGACGTCACCGGCGACGACACCCCCGCGCCGACACCGCCTGCGGAATGGACACAGATCGGCGCGGAGCGTCTCGGGGCGCTCGGATTGTTCGAGCTCCTCGGTCAGCACGCGGGGCTCGACCACGCACGCTCGCTCGCCCTCGATTGGCGCGCGGATCACATGGCCGTGTACGCGGCCACGGACGCCGGGGATCCGACGGCGACGGCCGTCGTCTGGTCCTGCGACTTTGCGACCGAAGCGAGCGCGAGCGATGCCGCGACCCTGCTCGACGGAGTCCTGGGTACGTCACCGGTGGTGACGGGCACGCGCTTTACTTTCGCGGATGCAAGCAACGACTCCAGCCTGTCGTGGGCATTCGGCACCTCGTCGTCGCCCTGAGGCGCAAACAAGCCGAAGTCTCCGCCTATTCCCGGCGGAGGACGCTCCCTGCCGCGGAAAATAAGCCGGTTCATGCGGTGGACAACGAGGGCGCGGGTGCTTATAGCTACGACTAAGGTCCCGCTAGGAGGCAACTACCGCCGTGTTCAAACGCATCGTCCTGTTCCTGCTCACGAACTTCGCGATCATGCTCACCCTGTCGGTGATTTGGGGGATCGTCTCGGCTTCGGGGCTGATCAAGAACACGGAGTTGCTCGGTTCCTACGGGCCGCTCCTCGCATTTTCCGTCCTGTTCGGCTTCGGCGGCGCCTTCATCTCGCTCCTCATCTCGAAGTTCGTGGCGAAGTGGACGACCGGCGCGAAGGTGATCGACACGCCGCGCAACGCGGACGAAGTGTGGTTGCTCGACACGGTGCGTCGCCACGCGCAGCGCGCCGGCATCGGCATGCCCGAAGTCGCCGTCTACGATTCCCCGGAGATGAACGCGTTCGCCACGGGCGCGACGCGTAACCACGCCCTCGTCGCGGTCAGCACCGGCCTCTTGCGCGCCATGGATCGCCAGGAGGTGGACGCGGTGCTCGGCCACGAAATCACGCACGTCGAGAACGGCGACATGGTCACGCTGACGCTGATCCAGGGCGTGCTCAACACGTTCGTCATTTTCCTCTCGCGTGTCATCGGCTCGCTCATCGACGGCGCCATGCGCGGGCGGGACGACCGCGGTCGGGGCGGCGGCTTCGGCTACTTCATCGTCGTGATGGTGCTGCAGTCCGTGCTCGGCTTGCTCGCGACGTTCATCGTCGCTTGGTTCAGCCGGCGTCGCGAATACCGCGCTGACCGCGGCGGCGCGACGCTCGCGAGCACGCCCGCGATGGTGAGCGCGCTGCGGCGCCTCGGCCAAGGTGACGAGGCAGGTCTGCCCAAAGCGATGGCCGCGTTCGGCATCAACGGCGGTGGACTCATCGGGCTCCTCCGCACGCACCCGCCCATCGAAGAGCGCATCCGTGCGCTCCAAGAGCAGCGCGTCTGACCGCGGCCGTACCGAGTAGCGACGTTCAGCGTCTGCGGCGCACGATGCCGGCCGGCGGCTCAGCGCGGGCCGGCGCGGGCGCGCGCACTGCGGGAGCTGGTGCCGTAGCGGGTGGCGCGTGGGCGGGCGCCGGTCGAGCTGGCGGGGTCGGTGCGGGCTGCGTGGTTGCAGTCACGGCCGGTCCCGCGGGCGCCGCGACCGGCGTCGCCGGCTCGGCTGGAGGGAGGCCGAGCCGCTCGCGGAGCAAATCCCCGAGGTGCCCGAAGCTCGTTTGGGGCGCGCTCACGCCGGTCGAATAATCGCGGAAGTTCTTACGCTCCTCGACGCGCGCCACCTGCGTCGCGCTGAAACGCAAGCGACCACCGGCGTTCGTCACCAGTACGACGTCGAACTCCTTGCCGGCCGGGAACGCGCGTCGATGATCGGCGCCCGGAGGCAAGCCGAGCTCGGCGAGGCGCACGAAGCCGTCACCCTTGGCCGTCGTCACGGTGACGCCGCCCCCCACGCTTGCGACGACTTTGGCGCGCAGCACCTCTTCCGGCGCGGGCGCGGCCACCGGCTCGGGCGCCTGGAGCGCGCGCAGCGACAACCGGACGCGCGCGCCGCGCTCCGAATCTTCGACGCTGAGCACGCGGACGCGAACGCGTTCGCCGAGCTGAACCGCGTCTTCGGCGCGTTCGACTCGCCGCCACGCGAGCTCCGAGAGGTGCACGAAGCCTTCGACACCGTCGAGATCGATGACGGCGCCGTGCCGATTGAAGCCGCTCACCGTGCCCTCGAGCTCGGCGCCGGCGACGATGCGCGCCGCCGCCTCGGCTTGCGCGGCGCGCCGCTGCTCCTCCAAAAACGCGCGACGCGACACACTGAAGCGCGGCCCGTCCGGCCGCGCATCGACCACGGTCGCCTCCAACATCATGCCCGGCTTCACGAACGGCTCGCCGGCTTCGTCGAGCACGTCGGAGCGAGCGATGCGCCCGTCACCCGGTGTCCCCGCGTCGACGAACACGCTGTCGCCCGCGATCTGAATCACCTTCACCTTCACGACGTCGCCCGTATGCAGGCGACGGCCCGTGGCGGTGCCGCTGCGTGCGGCCTGGTTCATCAGTGAAGCAAAGCTCTCGTCGGACATGCGCGGGGAGCATGCCACCCAATTGCGCCCCGAGCACTAATTCCGCCGCTGACTTCAACCCGAACGAAACGTCGCCCCTGTCGCGGCCGGCCTGCGGCGCCGGGCCGAAAATCCAAAAATGAGCGCCAGAGTCGCGAGGACGGACGGAGCCGGGGAGCTCTCGGCCGCACCGAACGCACAGGCGCCGCAGCCCGCCGCCTTCGGGGGTGGAGTCGCGCGGGTCACGTCACTCTCGGCGCGCGGGAGCGCGTTGGCGGGTGCGACGGCGGTAGGTTCGCTCGACGGTGGGTGCGCCGCGATGGCTTCTACGGCCGGTGCGGGCAGGCCGTTCAGCGCGACGGCGTTCGCGGCACCTGCGCCTGACGCCACCCACGCGGTCACGAGGGCGATATCCTTCGCGCTGAGCTGGCGCTCGTCGCTCGGTGGCATGTGGTCGTCGTCGGACGCAGGCAAGCTGATGCGATGAACGAGCAGGCTCGTTTCCGGCTTGCCGGGCGTGATGGCGGGCCCCGTATCGCCGCCCTTGAGCAGCGTCGCGTAGTCCTCGACGGCGAGCCCGCCCGCGGGTGATTTCCCGCCGTGACAGCCCGCGCAGTAGCTCCGAAGCAGCGGCGCGATCTCGGTCGGGTAGAGCGCGACCGCCGTCGGGAGTTTCGCGAGTAAGTCGGGGGCGGGGGGCAAGTTGTCGGGCGGCGTGGGCTGCTCCGCCGGCTTGGCGACGGGCGCGGCAGCGGGCCGCTCGGGTGGGGGCGCCGCGCCTGGTTTCGGTGTGCGAAGGCCCGCGACCCAGGCCGTCAGCGTCGAGATTTCGCGCGGCGTGAGTTGCGCTTCCTTCACCGGCGGCATGTGCTTGTCGTCGCCGGCCGCGAGGTGAATCGCCTGGACGAGCTTGCTCGAGCTCGTGTCGCCGGGCACGACCGCGGGGCCCGACTTGCCGCCTTGCTCGAGGGCAGCGAGCGAGTCGACGCGCAGCTTGCCCTTCTGCTTCTCGGGCCCGTGGCACTTCACGCACCTGTCGGCGAGGATCGCCGTCGGCGACGCAGCGCTTTGCGAAGTCGCCGTGCTCGGCGCCGGGGCAGGACGGGGAACGCGGGCCGTGGCGGCGGAGGATGTCGTCGCTGTTTCCGGCGTGGAGGGTGGTGACGGCGCGGGGGATGGTGACGGGTCACTCCCCGGAGTGGTTGCCGTCGGCAGCTTCGTGGCAGGCGCATTGCCGAGCACGCGCTCCAGCAAGCTACGGGCCTCGGCGGGAGCGAGCAGGTTACGGACGAGGAGCTCGTCGTTCGCTCCGCGCTCGATCCAGAAGCGCACCGCGGCGGTCTCGGCCGGTGCGAGGCCGGGTTTGCCCTCGGGCGGCATGTGATCGTCGTCGTCGGCCGGGAGCAGCGTTCGTGTGAGCAGCGGGCTGTCTTGCGCGTTGCCGGGCGCGACGACGGCGCCGTCTTCGCCTCCCTTCTGCAGCGCAGCGAGGGAGTCGAGCCGCAAGCCGCCCTTCACTTTTTCCTGGCCGTGACAGGGGACGCAGCGCTCGCTGAGGATCGGCTGGATCACGTCCGCATAGAGGCGCGGCTCGCGTGCGGGCTCTTTCGCGGTCGTCGACGCCGCCGGGGCGGCCGCCGGTGCGCCGCCGAGCAGCTTCTTGAAAGGCTCCGGGGCGTAGCGTGTGAGGTACGCGTCGCCGTGCGTGAGCGTACCGCCGAAGTGCGCGCCGATCGAAAGCACGCCGAGCGCCACGCCGAGCAGGCCCCGATAGAGCCAGCGCGCGCGTGTGGAATCAGACCGCTCTTGGTACTCCCACGCGAGCGGACACAAGCAGATGCCGACGGCGGCGAAGAGCTCGAAGCGGCGGTGGACATTGAGGGCGCCGGGCGCGAAATCACCCGAGCGCGCGAGCAGGTGCCCGAGCAAAAACGCGGTGGCCGTCGCGAGGACGACGAGCGGCAGCGCGAGCGTGACGGCCGGATCGATGCGGGGCCGGAGCCGCGGCGAGAGCGTCGCCGCTTCGGCCGCGGCGACGAGTAGAACGAAGCCGATCGGCAGGTGCACGACGAGCGGATGGAAGCGCCCGACGAACAACGTGAAATCCGCCGGCTTCCCCCCGCTGTGCCGCAACACGGCGTCGGTCCCGACCACCGCTACGAGCGTCCCGAGGGCGATGAGCACGCTGCCCGAGCGCCAGAAGGGTCGATCGCCGTTCATCCCACGCACGAGCTTAGCGCGCCTCCCCGAAACCAGCTGCTATTCTCCGGCGCATCATGCCCGAGCTACCCGACGTGGAGCTCTATATTTCGGCGCTCCGGCCGCGCATCGTCGGCCGCAGGCTCGAGCGGGTACGTCTGTTTTCACCCTTCGTGCTCCGATCCTTCGAGCCGCCGCTCGCGTCCGTCAACGGCGAAACGGTTGCGGGGCTCCGGCGCCTCGGCAAGCGCATCGTGTTCGAGCTCGGCGGGGACCTTTTCATTGTCATCCATCTCATGGTCGCGGGGCGATTTCAGTGGTGGGAACCGCCCAAGACGGACACCAAGCCGGGCGGCAGGATAGCGCTGGCGGCGTTCGACTTCGAAAACGGGACGCTCGGCTTCACCGAGGCGAGCAAGAAGAAGCGTGCGTCGCTCTACGTCGTGCGGGGTGAGGAGGCGCTCCGCGAGCACGACCCGGGCGGACTCGATCCGTTCGCCACCAAGCTCAAGCCGTTCCGCGCGGCGCTCACGCGCGAGAATCACACCGTCAAGCGCACGCTCACCGACCCGCGCGTGTTCAGCGGTATCGGTAACGCCTACTCGGACGAGATCCTGCATCGCGCCAAGGTCTCGCCGCTCAAGTGGACGACGCGGCTCGACGACGACGAAATCAAGCGCCTTCACGCTGCGACCGGCTCCGTGCTGCGTGAGTGGGTCGAGCGCCTGCGTGCCGAGACGGGTGACGCGTTTCCGACCAAGGTCACCGCGTTCCGTCCGGAAATGGCGGTGCACGGCAAATACCGCGAGCCGTGTCCGGTGTGCGGCGCGCCGGTGCAGCGCATCGTCTACGCCGAAAACGAGGCGAACTACTGCGCTCGCTGCCAGACGGAAGGCAAAGTTCTTGCCGACCGCTCGCTCTCGCAGCTGCTCAAGGACGATTGGCCGCGCACGCTCGAGGAGTGGGAAGCGCTGCGCAAGCCCCGCGCCGAGTGAGATTGCGGCCCCGCGGCGGGCGGCGTACGAACGAGCTCGTGCTGAAGCCGGGCGACTACATCCGCGACATCTTGGGGTCCGAACCGGGGAAAAGCGTGACGGCGCGGGGCTGGATCAAGACGCGCCGCGACAGCAAGGGCGTGCACTTCTTGCAGCTCAGCGACGGCAGCTGCTTTCGCGATCTACAAGTCGTGATCCCCGAAGGCAGCGTGGCCGAAGACGTGCTCCACGCGGCGACCACGGGCGCGTCGATCGAGGTGTCGGGCGAGCTCGTGCCGTCGCCCGCGCCGGGGCAGCGCGTCGAGCTCCAGGCGCGGGCGCTCACCGTCGTCGGCCCCGCGGACGCGAAGCTCTATCCCCTGCAGAAGAAGGGGCATTCCTTCGAGTTTTTGCGCGAAATCGCGCACCTGAGGCCGCGCACGAACACCTTCGGCGCCGTCTTTCGCGTGCGCAGCGCGCTCTCCTTCGCGATCCACTCGTTCTTTCGCGAGCGCGGGTTCGTGTACGTGCACACGCCGATCATCACGGCGTCGGATTGCGAGGGCGCAGGCGCGATGTTCGGCGTGACGACCCTCGACCTGCAGAACGTGCCGCGCGTGCCCGAGGGTAAGGTCGACTACGAGCGGGATTTCTTCGGCAAGCCGGCGTACCTCACCGTGAGCGGCCAGCTCGAAGGTGAAATCTTCGCGCTCGCGCTCAGCAACGTCTACACCTTCGGTCCGACGTTCCGCGCCGAGAACTCGAACACGCCGCGACACCTCGCCGAGTTCTGGATGATCGAGCCCGAGATGGCGTTTTGCGATCTCGCCGACGACATGGAGCTAGCGGAAGAGTTCTTGAAGTACATCATCGGCTACGTGCTCGACCAGTGCGGGCCGGACCTCGAGTTCTTCAACGAGCGCATCGACAAGAGCGTGCTCGCGACGCTCGAGCACGTCGCGACGTCGCCCTTCGAGCGCATCACTTACACCGAGGCCGTTCGCATCCTCGAGCAGGCCGGCAGGAGCTGGGAGTTCCCGGTTTACTGGGGTGCCGATCTCCAGAGCGAGCACGAGCGCTATCTCACCGAAGAGAAGTTCCGCCGTCCCGTGATCGTCACGGACTACCCGCGTGAGATCAAAGCCTTCTACATGCGCATGAACGACGACGGTAAGACCGTGCGCGCGATGGACGTGCTGGCGCCGCGCATCGGTGAGATCATCGGTGGCAGTCAGCGTGAGGAGCGAACGGACGTGCTCCGCGAGCGCATTCGCGCCCAAAACCTGAACGAGGACGCGTACTGGTGGTACCTCGAGCTCAGAAAGTACGGCTCCGTCCCGCACGCGGGCTTCGGTCTCGGTCTGGAGCGCATGCTCATGTACCTCACGGGCATGAAGAACATTCGCGACGTCGTGCCGTTTGCGCGAACGCCGGGCTGCGCGGACTTCTGACTCAACCAATTGACCATGGTGACGCGCGTCTAGCGCGGCTATGGGTGCAGAGTTAGGGGCGCGGGTCCCCGTTCAACAAGGACGCAAGGGAAATGAAGCTTCGATCATACATCAAGCATCGTCACTACAGGCATCACACGGGCGGCGTGAGTTACACGCCGAAGCAGCTCGCGGGGATCTACGGTTTTCCGAAGACGCACGACGGCAGCGGCAAGAAAGTCGCCGTGATCGAGCTCGGCGGCGCGTACGACCAGGCCGACCTCGACAAGTATTTCGACAGCCTCGGATTGAAGGTGAAGCCGGTCGTGTTTCATTCGGTTCAGGGCGGGCAAAACACTTCGGATGGTCCGAACGGCGCGGACGGTGAAGTGATGCTCGACCTCTGCGTGATCGGCGGCATGGCGCCCGGCGTCGAGCTTCACTGCTACACGTCGCCGAACACCGATGCGGGCTTCCTTGCTGCGATCAATCAGGCGATCGCCGACAAGATGGACGCGATCAGCATCTCGTGGGGCGCTGCGGAAAACGAGTGGGATCCCAAGGTGATCCAGCAGTTCAACGACGCCTTCCAAAAAGCCGCCAACGCGGGCATCACCGTGACTGCCGCCGCCGGCGACAACGGCTCCGGCGACGGTGAGCCCGGCCAGCACGTCGATTTTCCGGCGTCGTCGCCCTGGGTGCTCGGCTGTGGTGGCACGTCCTTGACCAGCACGTCTCCGCTCAACGAAGTCGTGTGGAACGACGGTAGCAAGGGCGGCGCGACCGGCGGCGGCGTGAGTACGGTGTTTGCGCTTCCGAGCTGGCAAAAGCTCGCGAACGTCCCCGGCAGCAAGTATCGCGGCGTCCCTGACGTCGCAGGCAACGCCGATCCCGAGACCGGGTGGACCATCGTGGTCGACGGTCAATCGATGGTGATCGGCGGCACGAGCGCCGTCGCACCGATGTGGGCCGCGGCCGCGGCGGTGCTCTCCGAGGCGCTCAAGAAGAACGTCGGTTTCTTGAATCCGCAGCTCTACTCACTGCCCGGTTGGAATCGCGACATTCAGAGCGGCAACAACGGAACCTTCACGGCGCGTGCCGGCTACGACTGCTGCACCGGGCTCGGCGTGCCCCTGATCACCAAGCTGCTGACGGCCTTGCAAGCCGGGCAGGCGCCGGCGCCACAGCCGCAGCCACAACCGCAGCCCACGCCCTCGCCGGCCACGCACACCATCGTCATCACCGGCAGCGCGCAGGTGACGGTCGACGGCAAGCCGATCTGACCGAGCCGTATTCGGTGCGGGCTCACGTGGTTGTTCGGTCGCGTGAGCCCGCCGTCAGCGTGTGCTCCCCGGGCGCTTGAAGATCCAGAAGAGGTACGCGAGCGCCGGTACGAGCACGAGCGAGCCGACGGCGACGGCGATGACGAGCGCCGGCAAGACCTCGGGGTGCGGCGCGGCGCCGGCGAGCGAGAGGTCGGGCAAAATGAAGTGCCCGCGCAGCGCGAGTCCCCAGCCGACAATCACGAGCGCGACCTGGGCGGCGGCGGAGATACGCGCGGCTTTCGTCGCGCGCTTTAGCAAGCAGCCGAGCGTCACGGCCGCGGCCACGGCAGTCGCACCTTGAATCGGCCACGTCCACGCCGAGGAGCGCAAGTTCTCGAAGAGCTCCGGCGCGTAGCGGCCGGCGAGCAGGAACGTGACCAGCGCCACCGCGCCGCTGACGACTTCGCAGCCGATGGCCTGGCGCCGAAAATCGTCGGAGAGGTCGCCGTGCGTCTCGGCCGCGAGGTAGACGGCGGCGAGCAGCGCGAACAGCGCGAGCGCAAAGAGCCCGACCGCGAGCGCGAACGGCGTGGTCCAGCCCGCGAGGAACCCGCTCGTCACGCCCGTCGCGCTCACGTGCACGTCGCCGCTCGAAATGGCCGCCACGACCGAGCCGAGCGCGAGCGGCGTGAGGATGCTCGCCCAGCCGAACACGCGAGCCCACCCGGCGCGCGCCTCGGCCGTTTGGATGCCGTAGGCGTGAAAGACGTACGCGGCGCCGCGAAAGACGATACCGAGGAGTGCAAGTGCGAGCGGCACGTGCAAGGCGACGCTGAGCGCCGCGAAGGCACGCGGGAAACCGGAGAACATCAGCACGATCACGAAGATCAGCCAGACGTGGTTGGCTTCCCAAATCGGCGCGATGGCTTCGCGCACGGCGCGCTCTTGCTCCGCCTTGCGCGGCCCGTGCGAAAATGAGCTCAAGAGGCCCGCACCGAGATCGGCGCCGCCCGTCACCGCGTACACGACGAGCCCGAGCCCGAGGATGCCGTAGAGCACTTCGGCCCAAGGTGACGCCGCGCCCGTCATGCGTGCGTCTCCGCCGGCGGTTCCTCGCCGAGCACGTAGCGCGTGAGCAGGAGTGCGACGACGCCGCCGAGGAACGCATAGACGACGACGCTCGCGACGAACGACACGACGAGGTTCGGCATCGGCGTCACTGCGTCGCGCGTGTGCATGACGCCCTGGATGATCCACGGCTGCCGTCCCACCTCGGTCACGATCCAACCGGCTTCGACCGCCGCGAGCCCGAGCGGCCCGACGAGCGCGCACGCCCTGAGAAATCGCTTCTGCGCGGCGAGTTGCCGCTTGGACAGGAGGAGCCAGGCACCCCACGCCGCGATGCCGAGCAGCGCCGTGCCGCAGCCGACCATGGCCTGGAACGCGAGGTGCACGAGTGGCACCGGCGGCCAATCCTCGCGCGGAAACGCATTGAGGCCGCGCACTTCGGCGTGCGGATCCCCGAACGCAGCGATGCTGAGCGCCCCCGGGATCTCGATGCCGAAACGCACGCGGCGAGCGTCCATGTCGGGGAGCCCGCCGAGGACGAGCGGTGCCGGACGAGCCGTCTCGAAGAGCGCCTCGGCGGCCGCGAGCTTGACGGGCTGGTACACGGCGAGCTGCTTGCCCGCGGCGTCGCCCGTGAAGGCTTGGAGCGGCGCCGTCACGATCGCGAGGGGCAGCACGACGCGAAGGGCCGCTGCATGCAACTCGGAGCTCGGCTGGCGCAGCAGCCGGAAGGCGTGGATGCCGAGCACGGCGAAGGCAATGCTCGAATACGCCGCGCACACCATGTGCGCCGCCTGACTCGCGAACGCCGGCGTGAAAAACGCGCGCACGAGGTCGATGTCCGTGAAATCACCGCCCGGGAGCAGGCGAAAGCCCCGCGGCGTATTCATCCAGGCGTTCACCGCCACCACGAACACGCCGCTCGCGACACCGCTCAGCGCGACGACCGCGCCGCTCGCGAAGTGCACGGCCGCCGGCACGCGCTCTCTACCGTAGAGGTAAACGCCGAGCGCGATGGCTTCGAGGAAAAAAGCGAAGCCTTCGAGGCTGAACGGCATGCCGATGAGCGGGCCCGCGTGCAGCATGAAGCGCGGCCACAAAAGACCGAGCTCGAAGCTCAAAACGGTTCCGGACACGGCGCCCACGGCGAACAGAATCGCAGTCCCTTTCGCCCAGCGTTCCGACAGCGAGCGGTACTCGGCGCGTCCGGTGCGGAGATAGCGCCACTCCGCGAGCAACATGAGGAGCGGCATCGCCATGCCCGCGACCGCGAACAGGATGTGGAAGCCGAGAGAGACGGCCATCTGCAGGCGGGCCGCAAGGAGGGACGACATACTCGCTCCTCCAACGATGTGGTCCCGCGCCGGCAGCGCGTCACGTGCTTTCTGCGGGGTGCGAAGAAACGCCGCACCCCGCGGTTTTGGCCCGCAAGTTGCCGCGCGCACGAACGCAGCGCGCTTTGCGGCAGCGCCTGCATCTGGCACGCTTCGTCCCCATGAAGGCGATGGTGATCAAGGAGTGGGGTGGCCCCGAGCGCTTCGAACTCGCGGAGGTGCCGAAGCCCACGCCGGCCCCGGGTGAAGTGCTGGTGCGCGTGCGCGCGGCCTCGGTGAATCCGGTCGACTTCAAAATCCGCCAGAACGGCGGTTGGTCGCAGGTGCCGATGCCGGCCATTCTCGGCTACGACGCGGCCGGTACGGTGGAAGCGGTCGGCGCGAACGTGACGCACCTCGCGCCGGGCGACGACGTCTTCTACTCCGCGCGCATCTTCGGCCGTCGCGGCACGTACGCGGAGTACCACGTCGAGGACGCGAGCATCGTCGCGAAGAAGCCGCCGTCGCTCGATTTCGAGCAAGCCGCCGCGCTGCCGCTCGCCGCGATCACGGCGCACGACTCGATCATCGGGTTTTTCCAGACCAAACCCGGTGACACGGTGCTCGTGCAGGCGGGCGCGGGCGGCGTCGGCTGCTATGCGGTTCAGCTCGCCAAGGCCGCGGGCGCACGCGTGCTCACCACCGGTCGGCGCGAGAACGCCGACTTCATTCGCTCGCTCGGGGCGGACGAGGTCATCGATTATCGCGCGGCCCGCTTCGAGGACGAGGTGTTGCGGTTGACCCAGGGTAAGGGCGCCGACGCCGCGTTCGACACGGTCGGCGGCGACACCGTCGTTCGCAGCATCGGCTGCGTGCGACCCTACGGCAAGCTCGCCACCATCGTGAACGTCGCCGGTGACGTGAGCAGCATGGCCTTCCGCAATCAAACGCTCTATTGCGGCTTCATGGAGCGCACGGCGCAGAAGATCCAGACGCTCGCGCTGCTCGCGTCGCGCGGCCAGGTGCGCCCGGTCGTGGACAGCGTCTTCCCCCTCGAGCGGGTCGCTGACGCGCACCGAAAGATCGAAGGCGGCGGAATGAGGGGGAAAATCGTGATCAGCGTGCCTTAGTTGCCGCAGGGTCGCGATCAGGAACCGGTTCCATCCGGGGCCGTCTTCTGTCAGTCTTTCTTCCCCCTCCATGCGACCTTCGAGTGACTTCGTACGCCCCCTGCTCGGTGCGTGTCTCCTAGCGTTCGGCTGTTCGGTGCCGAGCGCGCCGCCGAGCGCGTCACCTTCATCGTCTGTTTCGGCGCCCGCACCGGCTGCGCTGCCCACGGCGGTCTCCGCGTCCCCAGCGGCCTCCGCACCGGCAGCGACGCCTGCCGCGCGCGCTTGGCTCGAGCGCACCGCTTCTCCCGACGAGCGAGCGCGCCTACTCGTCGCCGCCATGACGACGGCCGAGAAGCTGGCGGTCGTGACGGGCTACTTCGGCATTCAGAAGCCGTGGAACGCGTATCGGTTTCCGGAAGCGCGTCCCCAATCGGCGGGAGTCGTGCTCGGCGTGCCACGGCTCGGGTTCACGCCCGAATGGCAGACGGACGCGGGGAGCGGCGTGGCGACTCAAGGCGAAGCGCCGGCTGAGCTCGAGCGCACCTTGCTCCCGTCGGGGATCCTCACGGCTTCGACCTGGGACCCGTCGCTCGCGGAGCGTGGCGGGGCGATGATCGGCAGCGAAGCGCGTGCTTCGGGCTTCAACGTGATGCTCGCGGGCGGCGTGAATTTGATGCGGGAGCCGGGCAACGGCCGGAACTTCGAGTACGGCGGCGAGGATCCGTTGCTCGCGGGGACCATGGTCGGCGCGCTCGTGCGCGGCATTCAGTCGAACCATATCGTCGCGACCGTGAAGCACTTTGCGCTCAACGACCAGGAGACGGCACGGCGCTCGGTCAACGTGATCATCGACGAGGGCGCGGCGCGCAGCTCTGATTTGCTGGCGTTCGAGCTCGCGATCGAAACGGGCGACCCCGGCTCCGTCATGTGCAGCTACAACCTCGTGAACGGCGTCCACGCCTGCCAAAGCGAGTGGCTGCTAACGCAGGTGCTGAAGTCCGAGTGGGGCTTTCGTGGGTACGTGATGGCGGATTGGGGCGCCCAGCACGACACCGTCAAGGACGCCAACCACGGACTCGATCAAGAGACCGGCGTCTTTCAGCAGGGCGTGTACCAGTTTCTCGACAAGCTCGAGGCGGCAATCGGCCGCGGGGACGTGAGCGCGGCGCGCCTCGACGACATGGTGTTACGGATCGCGCGGACCCTCATCGCGAAGGGCGCCGTCGATGATCCGGTCACGCCGCGCCCGATCGACTTCGCGGCGCACGCCGACATCGCTCAAGCCGACGCCGAGGCTGGTATCGTCCTCTTGAAGAACGGCGGTGTCTTGCCGCTCGGTGCCGGAGTGAAGAGCGTCGCCGTGATCGGCGGACATGCGGACCAGGGCGTCCTCACGGGTGGCGGGTCGGCGCAGGTCTACTCGCCGGGCGGCAACGCCGTGCGCGGTCTCGGGCCGCCAGGTTGGCCGGGGCCGCACGTCTATGCGAAGTCGTCGCCGCTCGAGGCGTTGCGGCACGAGCTCCCGCAGGCCGCGCTCGCTTTCGCCGACGGCGCCGATCACGAAGCCGCCGCCAGAGCCGCGTCGCACGCCGACGTCGCGATCGTGTTCGCGACGCAATGGACCGCGGAGTCGCTCGACTTTCCGCTGGCGCTTCCGGGCGGTCAGGATGCGTTGATCGAGGCCGTCGCGCGGGCCAACCGCCGCACCGTCGTCGTGCTCGAAACGGGTGGCCCCGTCCTCATGCCGTGGCTCGAGCACGTGAGTGCCGTCGTCGAAGCGTGGTACCCCGGGACCCGCGGCGGCCCGGCCATCGCGCGCGTCCTCACCGGTGCCGTCAATCCGTCCGGCCATCTCCCCGTGAGCTTCCCTCGTGCCCTGGACCAGCTCCCGCGCACGAAGATCGAGGGTGTGGGCGCGACGCCCGACATCGTCTTCGACGTGCGCTATGACGAGGGCGCGGCGGTCGGCTATCGCTGGTACGACAAGCAGCATGCGGAGCCACTGTTTCCGTTCGGGCACGGCTTGAGTTACACGACGTTCGCGCGCAGCGCGCTCGTGGCCAAGCTCGAAAAGGGCGAGCTGCACGTGCATTTTCGCGTGAAAAATCGCGGCACGCGCGCGGGCGGCGACGTGGCGCAAGTGTACGTGTCGCCGCTCGCCGGCGGCTGGGAGAGTCCGAAGCACCTCGGCGCGTTCAAGAAGACGAACCTCGCGCCGGGAGCGAGTGAGGACGTGGACCTGACGCTCGATCCGCGGCTCTTGTCACAGTGGGACTCCGCGCGGGCCGCCTTCCACGTCGCGGCCGGAAAATACCGCATTACCCTCGCGAGCTCGGCGCGGGACTCGGGACAGAGCGTGATTGTGGCGCTCGAAGATCGGGTATTATCCACGGGAGCCGGCGTGAGGGCACAGGCTCCGTAGCGGGCCGTGCTCTTAGCGCGCGCCGTCGAGTCCGATCGCCTGCGACGCCGTGATCGCCGTCATGTGCACGATCGAGTCGACGCTCGCGCCCTGCTGCAGGACGTTCACGGGGCGGCGCAGGCCGAGCACCATCGGCCCGATGACGTCGGCGTTGCCCGTGACGGAGAGGAGCTTGTACGCGGCATTGCCGGCGTCGAGGTTCGGAAAGACGAGGACGTTGGCCGCGCCCTTGAGCTTCGAGAACGGGTAGACGGCGCGCGCCTCTTCGTCGAGCGCGACGTTCGCCTGCATTTCGCCGTCGATCATCAGGTGCGGGCGCAGCTTTTGCACCTTGGCCGTCGCATCCGCGACTTTTTTGGATTGGGGGTGCGGAGCGTCACCGAAGTTCGAAAACGAGAGCATGGCGACGCGCGGCTCGAGGCCGAGCTCGGTCACGGCGTCCGCGGCGAGCAGCGCGATCTCGGCGAGCTCGTCGGCGTTGGGATCGATGTTGATGGTCGTGTCGGCGAGGAAGCGCACGCCTTGCTTCGTCACGACCATGTACATGCCCGCGGCGCGGCGGACGCCGTCACGCATGCCCACGATCTGCAGCGCGGGGCGGATGGTCGCCGGGTACGGCTGGCGCACGCCCGCGACGAGGCCGTCGGCGTCGCCCTCCGCCACCATCACCATGCCGAACGCCGTGCGCGACCGCCGGAGCTCCTTGTGCGCGGCGAGGCGCGTCACGCCACGCCGTTGCCGCTTCTGCCAATAGCTCTCGGCGTAACGCTCGAACTCGTGACACTCGCGCGGGTCGACGATGTGCGCGTCCTCGAGCGAGAAGCCGAGCCGCTCGGCGTGCTCGAGAATGCGGTCGCGCACGCCGAGCAACACGGGCTTCGCGACGCCGGCGTCCAGCACGGCGTGGGCCGCGCGCAAGATTGCATCGCTGTCGCCTTCCGGAAAGACGATGCGCTTCTGCTTCGTCTTCACGGCTTCCGTGATGTTCCAGAGCACGCGGCGCGTCGGCGAAATCGTGTGGTAAAGCCGCGCCTTGTACTCGTCGATGTCGAACGACTCGCGCGCGACGCCCGATTCCATCGCGGCCTTCGCGACGGCCGGCGCGACCCAATAGAGCACACGGTTGTCGAACGGCTTCGGAATCACGTAGTCACGGCCGAAGCGCAGGCGTTGCCGGCCGTAAGCGCGCAGCACCTCGTCCGTCACGTCCTCGCGCGCGAGCTCGGCGAGCGCCTCGGCCGCCGCCACCTTCATCTCCTCGCTGACCGAACGCGCCCGCACGTCGAGCGCGCCGCGGAACACGAACGGGAAGCCGAGCACGTTGTTCACCTGGTTCGGGAAATCGCTGCGTCCGGTCGCGACCACGGCGTCCGGCCGCGTGGCGAGCGCTTCCTCGTAGCCGATCTCCGGATCGGGGTTCGCGAGCGCGAAAATGATGGGCCGCGCCGCCATCGTCTTCAACATCGCGGCCGTCACGAGCCCGCCCGCGGAAAGCCCGAGCATCACGTCCGCGCCGACCATCGCTTCGGCGAGCGTGCGGCGCGGGTCGCTCTTCGGCCGCGCGAAGCTCGCGCGAAATTCGTCGAGATCCGGCCGCCCTTCGACGAGCACGCCGTTCACATCGACCATCGTGACGTGCTCGCGTAGCACGCCGAGCCGCACCCACATCTGCATGCAGCTCGTCGCCGCGGCGCCCGCCCCGATGCAGCAAACCTTGAGCTCCGCGAGCGATTTTTCCTGCAGCTCGGCGGCGTTCCGGAGCGCCGCCGCGGAGATGATCGCCGTCCCGTGTTGATCGTCGTGAAACACCGGGATCGACATGCGCTCGCGCAGCTCCCGCTCGACGACGAAGCAATCGGGCGCGCGGATGTCCTCGAGATTGATGCCGCCGAACGTCGGCTCGAGCGCGCGCACGATCTCGACCAACCGCATCGGATCCGTCTCGTCGATCTCGATGTCGAACACGTCGATGTCGGCGAAGCGCTTGAAGAGCACGGCTTTGCCCTCCATCACGGGCTTGGCCGCGCGTGGCCCCAGATTGCCGAGCCCGAGCACCGCCGTCCCGTTCGTCACGACCGCGACGAGGTTTCGCCGCGCCGTATACAGGTTCACGGCTTCCGGATCGCGCGCGATCTCGCGACAAGGCGCCGCGACGCCCGGCGTGTAAGCCAGCGACAAGTCGAGCTGCGAGGCGACGGGCTTCGTCGAAACGACCTCGATCTTCCCGGGCCGTCCGCTCGAATGGTACCGGAGCGCGTCTTCGTCTTTCATGGGCTGCCCGAGACTCTACTCCTTCGCCACCCGGCCGCCGGGTCCGTCGCACCGAACTGCCGTCACGCGGGCGGCTTCGAGCTCCGAGCACTCGGGCTTTCGTCGAGGAGCTCGCGAATCTTTCGGCTGAGTAGCACGGGTGTCACCGGCTTCTGAATGAAGGCAAAGCCGGTCGAGAGCACACCGTGGCGCACGATACTGTCGTCCGTGTACCCGGACATGCACAGGACCTTCATCTCGGGTCGGGGCTGCGCGAGGCGTTTCGCAAGCTCCGGTCCGCTCATTTGAGGCATCACGACGTCCGTCACGAGCAGATGGATCGGATCGGGATGGCCCTCGCAGAGCAGGAGCGCCTCGCCCGCATTTTGCGCCGAAAGCACCCGGTAGCCTTGCCGGCGCAGGACATTGAGGAGGATCACTCGCACCTGCTCCTCGTCCTCGACCAGCAGGATGGTTTCCGAGCCGCGCAGCGTCGTCGGCTCGAAGTGCTGCTTCGGTCCGTCGACCGCGGCGTCCACGCGGGGCAAGTAGATCTTGAAGGTCGTGCCCTTGCCGAGCTCGCTGTAGACCCAAATGCTGCCGCCGCTCTGCTGAACGATGCCGAACACGGTGGAGAGTCCGAGCCCGGTGCCTCTGCCTTGCTCCTTGGTCGTGAAGAACGGCTCGAAAATACGCGCCTGCGTCGCGCGATCCATGCCGATGCCGTTGTCGGTCACCGCGAGCATCACGTGGGGGCCGGCCTTCGTCGGGAGGTGAGCGCGGGCGTAGTCTTCGTCGAGCTCGACGTTGCCGAGCTCCACCGTGAGTTTGCCGCCCGTGGGCATCGCGTCGCGAGCGTTCACGACGAGGTTCAGGATGACCTGCTCGACGTGCGTCGGGTCGACCTTCACGCGCCCGGGCGCCTTCGGTGGCAGCACCATGAAATCGACGTCCTCACCGAGGATGCGTCCGATCATCTTGTCGAGACCGGCCAATACTTCCGCGAGATCGACGACGCGCGGTTCCGGAACCTGCTGGCGGCTGAAGAGTAGGAGCTGACGCGTGAGCCCTGCCGCCCGGTTCGCCGCCTTGCTGACCTGCTCGATGTCGTCGCGCACGGGGTCGCTCGGCTTGAGATCCTCGAGCAGCACCTCGGCGTAACTCAAGATGACGGAGAGCAAGTTGTTGAAGTCGTGGGCGATGCCGCCCGCGAGGCGTCCGATGGCTTCCATCTTCTGGGCCTGCCGCAGCTGTTCCTCGCTCTGCCGCAAGGCGCTCTCGGCTCGAGCGCGCGCCTCTTCCGCCCGCTTGCGCTCGCTCACGTCCGCGGTGATGGCGATGGTCCTCGGATATGCGAGCATCGCCACGCCGACGATGATCGACGCGCGGCTCCTGTCCTTGCGGAACGTCTCGATCTCGAACGGCTGCGCCACTCCCGAGGCCTTCAGCTGCTCGATGGCGCGCGCCGTGATCGGCAAGAACTCGGGCGGCGTGAGGTTCCTCCAGCTGATGGCGCCGCTCAGGAGCTCTTCGCGAGAATAGCCGACGAGCTTCAGGTACGCGTCGTTCGCCTCCGAGATGTTGCCGTCGATGTCGGCGACGAGAATGCCGATGACGCCGGACTCCCAGAGTCGGCGAAAGCGCTCCTCGCTTTGCTCGAGCGCCGCTTCCACGCCGCGGCGTGCGATGCGCTGCGCGTGCTCGCCGAGCTCGCGCTCGACCGCCGGCGTGAGCCTACCGAGCTTGTCCTTGAGCACGTAGTCGCGCGCTCCGGCCCGCATCGCTTCCACGGCCGTTTCTTCCCCGATCGTTCCGGAGACGATGATGAACGGCACGTCCGAGCCCGCTTCCTTCAACACGCCGAGCGCACCAAGCGCACTGAATTTCGGCATCGACCAGTCCGAGATCACGATGTCCCAGGCTTCGCGGGCGAGGGCTGCCTGCATCGCGTCCCGCGTCTCCACGCGCTCCGCCTCGACGCGGCGTCCGCCGCGCTCGAGTTCCTTGAGCACGAGCTTGGCGTCGGTGGGCGAGTCTTCGACCAACAGCACGCGCAGCGGCGCGGTCATCGGCCGTGGTCCGGCGCAGGAGGCGGTTCGTTCATGAGCAGCCAAAACAGCCCGAGCGTGCGCGCCGCCTCGGCGAACGTCGCGAAGTCGACCGGCTTGCGAACGTACGCGTTCGCGCCGAGCATGTAGCTCTGGAGGATATCCTCTTCCTCTTTCGACGACGTGAGGATCACGACCGGCAAGACCTTCGTGCGTTCGTCGGCCCTGATTCGGCGCAGCACCTCGAGCCCGTCGATTTTCGGCAGTTTGAGGTCGAGCAAGACGACGGCCGGCAAGCCTGCCGCCGGCGCAGCTGGATCGCTCGGTAGCAGGTGTTCGATGGCGGCGGCGCCGTCGCGCACGACGACCACGCTGTTTGCCACGCCGCAGGTCCTGAACGCGAGCAGGGTGAGCTTCTCGTCGCTGGGGTTGTCTTCCACCAGCAGGATCACGTTGTTCAAGCGCTGCCTCCCTCGCCGGACGGCAACGTGAACGTGAACGTGGCGCCGGAGCCGACCGCGCCGTCCGCGCGAATCTGCCCGCCGTGGCGATGAACGATGCGGCGAACCGTCGCGAGGCCGATGCCCGTGCCCGGAAATTCCGTCAGCGTGTGCAGCCGCTGGAACGGCGCGAAGAGCTTGCCCGCGTGCGCCATGTCGAAGCCCGCCCCGTTGTCGCGAACGAAGAACGCATGGCCGCCGTCCTCCTGCGTGGCCCCGACCTCGATGCGGCTCGTCGCGGCCTTGGACGTGAATTTCCAGGCATTGCCCAGCAGGTTCTCGAACAAGGCGCGCACGAGCCGGACGTCGGCATCGGCCGTCAACCCCTCCTCGACGCGCACGTCGACATGGCGCTCGGGCTCGCTGGTCGCGAGTCGGTTCGTCACTTCGTGGGCGAGTGCGGAGATGTCTACGTGTTCGCGACGGACCTCGCTCCGGGTCACGCGGGCGAGCGCCAAGAGACCGTCGATGAGCTCCGCCATCTTCGCGGCATTCAGTACGATTTCTTGCAAATAGTCGCGACCCTCGGCGTCGAGTCGGTCGCCGTAGGTCGTGAGCAGCACTTGCGCAAACCCGTTCATGCCCCGGAGCGGCGCGCGAAGGTCGTGCGCCACGGAATAGCTGAACGCTTCGAGCTCCCGATTGGCGGCCTCGGCCGCGTCCTTCGCGTGAGCGACGGCCTCGTTCGCGCGCCGGCGAGCCGTCACGTCGCGCACCACTTTGGCGGCGCCGACGATGCTCCCCCGGGAATCACGCACCGGAGAGATCGTCACCGAAACGTCGACCTCGCGTCCGTCCTTGGTTCGGCGAATGGTGTCGAGCTGCTCGATGCGCTCTCCGCGCGCGAGCCGCGTGAGGATCTCCGTCTCTTCGCCGAGGAGGCGCGACGGAACCAGGGTCGTGATCGGCCGGCCGAGAATTTCTCCCGGCGCGTAGCCGAAGAGTCGCTCCGCGGCTTCGTTCCAGCTCGTGACCGTCCCGTCGAGCGTCTTGCCGATGATCGCGTCGCTCGACGCGTCCACGATGGCCGCCAGGCGCGCGCGCTGCTCCTCCGCCCTTCTGCGCTGCGTGATGTCGCGAATGCTGGCAGAGACGAGCACGCCGCCGGGCGTCTCGAAAGGGCTCAGGCTGATCTCGACGGGGAACTCGCTGCCGTCTTTGCGGAGTCCGAAGAGCTCGAGTTGTTCCCCCATCGCGCGGGCCCTCGGCGCCGCGAAGAAAGCGGTTCGGTGCGCCGAGTGCGGCCCGCGGAGTCTCGCGGGCACCAGCGCGTCGACCGATTGTCCCAGGAGCTCGACGCGCGCGTAGCCGAAGAGATCCTCCGTCTTCCCGTTGACGAGCACGATCTTGCCCGCGGAGTCGATGACGACCACGGCGTCGGGCGCGGCCTCGAGCAGGCCGCGGAACATCGCCTCCGAGCGCACGTCGCGCAGGCGTTCCACCTCGGCGGCGGTTCGGCGCTGCGCGCTCAGGTCGACGACGTACGACAGAATTTCGCCGGCCGAGCCCGCGATCAACGCGGAGCCGATCAACACGGGCACGCGCCTGCCGCTCTTGTGGATGTACTCCTTCTCGCGTGGCGCTATCACGCCACGCGCACGCAGCTCGTCCGCGGCACGGTCGTCGCCGTCACGCCATTCGGGCGGCGTGAGCGAGCGCCAATCGAGGCGACCCGAAAGGATTTCCTCCTTCTCGTAGCCCACCATCTGCACGAGCGCGTCGTTGATCTCGACGATGCGGCCGTCGAACGTGCCAATCACGATGCCGACGATGCCCGTTTTGTACAGCGCGGCCCGGCGCGCGTCGCTGCGCGCTCGTGATTCCGGTGTGGGCTCGCCTTCTTTCACGCATCCCTCCAACGCGCACTCGCTCACGGCGAAACGGGTCCAGGCGAGCCTCCTATCAGACTCGCTGTCGCCTAGACCGCCAGCATGGATAACATGGATGAGGGGCTAGGGAGGCGTTCATGAGGGGGTGAAACCGTATTGCGGTTTTCGAGCGCTAAGCGTCGAGCCAGGCCGGCCGGCGCTCGAGCGACATCCAACGCTGCGGCAGCGGAAGAGCGTGAAACCCGACGCGCTCGTACACACCGTGAGCGTCCGCCGTGGCGAGCGTCCACTTGTAGACGCGCGAGAGTTTCGGGTGCTCGAGCGCGAAACGGACGAGCGCCTGTCCGACGCCCCGGCCGCGCGCGGGCTCGCTCACGTAGACATCCATGAGATAGGCGAAGCGCGTGAAATCCGTGACCAGGCGCAGGCAGCCGATCTGGGTGGAATCCAGGTACGCCCCGGCCACGAACGACGAGTTCCGGAAACCGTGGTCGACCTCCGACAGCGGGATCCCGGGCGACCAATAGCTCGCGCTGAGCCACGCGTGAACGCGCGCGAAGTCGAAGCGGTCGAGGCGGTCGTCGATGACAACCCCGTGATGGCAAAGGCGCATGACCTCAGCCTAGAGCGGCCGGGGGCGAGCGGAAGGACCAGCCGGCCCAGCGCGAGAGGGACAGCGAACGCGCCTTGACGACCTTCCGAATCGACTTACGGACCTTCTGGCATGAAGAACGCGCCGCCCGCGTGCAAAGAGCGAGGTTTGCTCGTGCCGGTCATCGACCGCAATCGCTGCGAGGGCAAGGAGGAGTGCGTGCGGGTGTGCCCGTACGACGTCTTCGAGCTCGGCGTGCTCGGTCGAGAGGAACGGGCAAAGCTCTCACTCGTCGGCAAGCTGAAGGCGTTCGCGCACGGTGGCCGCCAAGCGTTCGCCGTGCGCGCCGAGCTCTGCCAGGCCTGCGGTCGCTGCGTCGAGGCATGCCCCGAACACGCGATCACGCTCGCGCGCGCCTGAAAACGTGCTAGCCCCGCGCCCGTGATTCGCCTCGATTCGGTCACCAAGCAGCACGGCAGCCAGATTTTGTTCCTCGACGCGTCGTGCGCCATTTTCCGCGGCGACAAGGTCGGACTCATCGGGCCGAACGGCGCGGGCAAGTCGACGATCTTTCGGCTCATCGTGAAGGAAGAGCAGCCCGACGGCGGACAGGTCGCGGTCGATCGCGGCACCACCATCGGCTACTTCAGCCAAGACGTGGGCGACATGCAGGGCATGAGCGTCGTGGCCGCAACGCTCGCGGGCGCGGGCGAGGTCGCGTCCGTCGCTGCGCGCCTCAAGGTGCTCGAGCACAAGCTCGCCGACCCCGCGCAGGCGGGCGAGCTCGAGCGGCTAATCACGGAATTTGGCGAGGCGCAGGCGCGCTTCGAGGAGCTCGGCGGCTACGCGCTCGACGCGCGGGCGCGTGAAATCCTCGCGGGGCTCGGCTTCGCCGACGACGTGATGGACGGCGACGTGGGCGCGCTCTCCGGCGGCTGGAAGATGCGCGTCGCGCTCGCGCGCATCCTGCTCATGAAGCCGGACGTGATGCTGCTCGACGAGCCGACGAACCATCTCGACATCGAGTCGATCCTCTGGCTCGAGGAGTTCTTGAAGGGGTTCGAGGGCGCGCTGATGATGACGTCGCACGATCGCGAGTTCATGAACCGCATCGTGCACAAGATCGTCGAGATCGACGGCGGCGAGCTCACGGTGTTTTCGGGCAACTACGAGTTTTACCTGGGGCAGCGCGCCATGCTCGACGCGCAGCAAGAAAGCGAATTTTTGCGGCAGAAGGCCATGCTCGCCAAAGAAGAGGCCTTCATCGCGCGCTTCAAGGCACGCGCGAGCCACGCGGCGCAGGTACAGTCACGCGTGAAAAAGCTCGAGAAGATCGAGCGCGTGGAGCCGCCCAAGCGCCGCCAAAAGCTGCATTTCGACTTCCCCGACGCGCCGCGCTCCGGCGAGGACGTCGTGAAGGTCGAAGGGCTCGCGAAGGGCTACGGCTCGCGCAAGATCTACGAAAACTTCGACTGGCTCGTGCGGCGGCGTGAACGCTGGTGCGTGATGGGCGTGAACGGCGCCGGCAAGTCGACGCTGCTCAAGTTGATCGCGGGCGCGACGGAGCCGGATCGCGGGCGTGTTTCGCTCGGTCCGAGCGTGCAGGTGGGCTACTTCGCGCAGCACGCCATGGAGTTGCTCGACGCCGAAAAAACGGTGTGGGAGACGCTCGTCGCCCACTTTCCGACGGCGTCGGTCGGCTCGCTGCGCACGCTCGGCGGCGTGTTCGGCTTCGGCGGCGACGCCGTCGAAAAGTCGTGCAAATTCCTGTCGGGCGGCGAAAAAGCGCGGCTCGTGCTCGCGCTCATGCTCTACGACCCGCCAAACTTCCTGATCCTGGACGAGCCGACGAACCACCTCGACATCGACACGAAAGAGATGCTCGTCGAAGCGCTCTCCGGCTTCGAGGGCACGATGCTCTTCGTCTCCCACGATCGCCATTTTCTGCGCAAGCTCTCGAACCGCGTGCTCGAGCTCGACCACGGCGGCGTGCGCACCTACGGCGGCGGCTACACCGAGTACGTCGAGCAAACCGGCGCCGAAGCCCCCGGCGTCCGCCACTAACGCGCCCCGCACGCCGTTTCTACGCAGGTGGGTGCACCCAGCGCCCGGCCCCGTCTTCGCCCAATGCGTCGGGCGCTCTCGCTCCGCTCGTGTTCGCCCGCGCCCTCACGCCCGCGCCCTCACGCCCGCGCCCGCCCCTCACGCCCGCGCCCGCGCTCACTCCCGCTCGTCTCACGGGCCGCGGAAGGTGGCTCATCCCCCATTGGCGTACCTAGGGGTGTTCCGGAGGACTCAAAATGTCCCCTCCGTGCGTCCAGCAGGAGGCGAGGTTGAGGGTGGAGCGTGGAGGTGCTGGCAGCACGCGACGGGCGGTGGCGTGGGGAGAACCAGAACACGTGCTACGCCCGGAGGCCGTATGGCGCGCGCGTCGAGGAACTCGGAAAGTCCCCGCGAGCGGCTCACGTCCGAGCTCGAGCGGCTCGCGCTCCGCGCCGCGCGCCGCGTCTATGAGGACTTGAATCGATCGCTGTTTCGCGGGGCGCTGCGCACGCCGGCGTTCGAGCTCGCGGACGCCGCGGGACGGCTCGGGCGCTGGGCGGGCACGCCGCGTTCGCTCGAACTCTCGCGCAGCCTGCTCGTCGAGCACGGCTGGGGCGTTCTCGTCGAGGTGCTCAAGCACGAAATGGCGCATCAATACGCCGACGAAGTGCTCGGCGTGCGCGACGAGGGGCCGCACGGTCCGACGTTTCGCCGCGTGTGCGTCGAGCGCGGCATCGACCCGCGCGCCGCCGGGGCTCCGCGGGCTTCCGACGCCGAAGAGCACGTGCTCGAGCGCGTCGCCAAGCTGCTCGCGCTCGCCGAGAGCCAGAACGAGCACGAAGCGCAAGCCGCGATGAGCGCCGCGCAGCGCCTCATGCTGAAGCACAACATCGAGACGCTCACGCGCGAGACGCGCTCGAACTACGACTTTCGGCACCTGGGCACGCCGAGCGGCCGCATCGGGGAGAGCCAGCGCCTGCTCGCCGCGATCCTCGCCGACCACTTCTTCGTCGAGGTGATCTGGGTGCCCGTCTGGCGACCGCTCGACGGCAAGCGCGGCAGCGTGCTCGAGGTGTGCGGCTCTTCCGAAAACCTCGAGCTTGCCGCGTACGTGCACGCGTTCGTGAACCACACGGGCGAGCGCCTGTTCCGCGAGTACCGTGCGGCCGACGGTCGCCGCAGCGCGCGGGAGCGGGAGCGCTTTCTCGCGGGACTGATGGCGGGCTTTCGTGAAAAGCTCGAGGCCGAGCGCAAACGGAGCCGGGCCGAGGGCCTCGTTTGGCGCGGAGACGGCGCGCTGCACGACTTTTTCCGCGCGCGACACCCCCATATCCGCATGACTCGCCATGCGACCCACACCGGCACCGAAGCCTACGCGCGCGGGCGCGAGGCCGGAAAACGCCTGGTCGTGCATCGGGGCGTGAAAGCCGGCGCTGCGGGCGGTTCGCCCCGGCTCTTGCCCGCCAAGAGCTGAATTCGACGCTCGAGACGGCGCGCGCGGGCGTCGAGCTGGCATATCATCGAGTACGGCGATGACGCGGGCTCCCACGTTCGACGACATCTTCGCCGTGATGTCCGCCGCGTCGCTCGGCGACGCGACGGCACGCGTTGCGTTGCCGGACGAGCCCGATCTGGAAGACACGCCCACGCGTTTTGCGGTCGCGCTCAACGTCCTCTTGCACGACCTCGACTACCGCGTGAAACAGCGCGAAAAAGCCGAGGAGCGCCTATACCAGGGGCAGAAGATGGAGGCGATCGGCAAGCTTGCGGGCGGCGTCGCCCACGACTTCAACAATCTCTTGTCGGTCATCCTCGGCTACGCGGATCTACTGATCGCCGATCTGAGTCCGGCTCTGCCCATGCATGCCGATCTCGTCGAAATCAGGCGCGCGGGCGAGCGCGCCCGCGAGCTCACGCAGCAGCTGCTCGCGTTCGGGCGCCGCCAGATGCTCGAGCCGCGCGTGCTCGACCTCGACGAGGTGCTGCGCGGCATGCAAAAGATGCTCTCGCGCTTGCTCGGCGAGGGCGTCGAGCTCGTGCTCGAGCTCGGCGCGAACCTCGGCAAGATCAACGCGGATCCGGGGCAGCTCGAGCTCGTCATGATGAACCTCGTCATCAACGCGCGCGACGCCATGCCGAAGGGCGGCAGGCTCTCGATTGCGACCGAGGACGCGGAGTTCGACGAGCGCTACGCGTTCGAGCACCCCGAGGTGATCGCCGGCTGCTACGTGCGTGTGGCCGTGACGGATACCGGCGCCGGCATGGCGCCCGCGGTGCGCGCGCGGATTTTCGAGCCCTTCTTCACGACCAAGGAGCAGGGGCGTGGGACGGGGCTCGGGCTCTCGACCGTGTTCGGTATCGTGCGCCAAAGCGGCGGGCACATCTCGGTGTCGAGCGAGCCGGGCCAAGGCACGACGTTCAGCCTCTACTTGCCGCGCGTCAGTGAAGCGCGCCTCGAGCCCCAGACGACCCCGCCGTCCCCCCACTCGAGCCCGCCCGGCTCCGAAACGGTGCTGCTCGTCGAAGACGAGGCGCAGGTGCGTGCGCTCGCGCGGGTCGTGCTCGAGCGCCACGGTTACCGCGTGCTCGAGGCGCCCGGCCCGCACGAGGCGCTCGCGCTGTCCGAAGCGTATCCGCACACGATTCACCTGCTGCTGACGGACGTCGTGATGCCCAAAATGGACGGGCGCACCTGCGCCGAGCGCTTGAGGCCCCGGCGGCCCCGCACGCGCGTCCTCTTCATGTCGGGCCACGCCGAGAGCGCCATCGTGCGCGACGGCGTGCTCGAGCCCGGCATCACGCTCTTGCCGAAGCCGTTCACGCCCGATGCGCTGCTCGCGGCCGTGCGCGCCGTGCTCGACGGCCCTTGAGTCGTCAGTCGGGCGGCGGCAGCGCGAGTTGCTCGACGAGCCAGCGGCGCGCCGCCTCCGGCTCGCTGAAGATCTTGCTCGGAAACGGGTTCGGGAAGATGAGATTGACGGCGTAAAACAGCGTGCGCTGCAGCAGGTTGTCCACGACGGCCGCCTGCACCAGGTATCTCTTCGTGAGCGCGGCGTGCGACTTCATGTGCCCGATGATCGCCGCGCGCTGCTCCGGTGAGAGGCCGCCGCCGCCGCGCGAGTCGAGGAGCATGCCGAAGCGCTCCCCGCGCGTGAGGAACGTGGTCATGCGATTCAGAGCCACGTCGAGCTCACCGTCGCTCACCGTACCCTGCCAGCGCGCGGCCACGATCGGCCAATTCGACTCGTCGATTTCGAACCCCATCTCACGCAGGCGCCGGGTCCGCGGAAACGGGCCGGCACCGTACGAACACTCTCGCCCCGGCGGCTCTCTGCGTCATCCTTTTTCGCACCTCGACCCCGCCGCTGCGCCGCGTCAGCGGGTTTCCGCGTCCCGGGGTGTCGTTCTCCTCGACGTGGGGCGGAGCGCGGGACCAGAATGGCGTCAGCGTGAGCGATCCGACGACTTTCGAGGCCGATCCGCACCTCGGCCGCGTGCTCGCCGAGCGCTATCGCATCGTGAGCTTGCTCGGTTCGGGCGGCATGGGTTCCGTCTATCGGGCTGAGCACGTGCACATGAAAAAGCCGGTCGCGGTGAAGATCCTCCACCGGCACATGACGACCAACGTCGAGGTCGTCGCCCGGTTCGAACGCGAGGCGGTGGCCGCCGGGCGTATCGAGCATCCGAACGTCGCCGCCGCGACCGATTTCGGCAAGCTCGAGGACGGCTCCTTCTATCTGGCGCTCGAATACGTCGAGGGTGAAAATCTGGCGGACGTGATCGAGCGCGGCGCGCTCGCCCCGTACCGGGCGCTCGCCATCACGCGGCAGATCGCCGACGGACTCTCCGCAGCCCACGCTGCGGGGATCGTGCATCGCGATCTCAAGCCGGACAACGTGATGCTCGTCGAGCGCGACGGCGTCGAGGACATCGTGAAGGTGCTCGACTTCGGCATCGCGAAGCTCCACCTCGAGGAAGGGAGCGGGCACAAGCCGCTCACGCAGATCGGTACGATTTTCGGAACGCCTCAGTACATGTCGCCCGAGCAAGGGCAGGGGCGCCCGGTCGACGCGCGCTCCGACCTCTACGCGCTCGGCGTCATCCTTTACGAAATGCTCGCGGGCAAGCGCCCGTTCGACGCGGACGATCTCGTCGTCGTGATCACGCGCCACGTGACGGAGCCGCCGCCGGCGCTGCCGTCTTCCGTGCCGGAGCCGATTCGCGCGCTCGTGAGCGAGCTCCTCGCGAAGAAGCCGGACGGGCGCCCCGAAAGCGCAGCTCGCCTCGTGGAGCGCATCGACGCGATCCTCGCCGACGCCGCCGTTTCGGCGCGTACACCGGGTCCCGCCTCGCGCGTCGCCGCTCGCTCCGTCCCGAACGCGCCGAAGGCCCCGAACGCCGCCGTTGCGGTCGCGAGCACGCTTCCGCCGCCGAAGGAACGCTTCAGCGCGCTCCTCGCGGGCCTCGGCGGCGCGCACCGAGCCCTCGTTCGGCGCGCGCCGCAGCTCGAGCGTCCGGTCACGATCGGCGGCGTCACGCTGCCCCTGCTCGGTGTGGTGGGCGGAGCGCTCGGGCTCGCGTTACTCGGCGCCTTGCTCGCGCTGTGGGTCGTGCCCGCGCGTCCAGCCAAGCACCGTCCCGACGGCGGTCCGCAAGGCACCGCTGCCGCGGCAGCTCCTGCTTCCGAAGAGGCGCGGCACCGTGAGCTCGTCGCGCGCGCCGTGAACGGCGACCCGGCGGCGCTCGCCGCGCTCGAGGCGCTCCCGGCCCGGGAACGCAAGGCGGAGGACGCGCGCGCGCTCGGGCGGGGACGCTGCGTGAAGGGCGAGCTTGCCGCGTGCATGACGGCATACAAGACCGCGGTGCTCGCCTTCCCGGTGCTGCAGAAGGACGACACGCTGCTCGCGGACGTGCGGCGCGCCGCGCTCGACCCGGCGGCGTCCGAGGACGCGCTGCGGCTCGCGGCGCACCAGCTCGGACCGAAGGGGCTCGACGTCTTGTGGGACGTTTGGCAGAGCACGCGGCAAAAAGCGGAGCTTCAGAGCGTGAACCGCCGCGTGCGGCAGTTCCTCGACGACGGCGCCGTGCGCGAGCATGCGTCGCGGGAGCTCGGCCTGGTGCTGGAGCTCGAGCGCGCCGAGAAGCGCAAACGCTGCAGCGAGGCCAAGCCCCTGATGGCGAAGGTCGTCGAGTACGGCGACGATCGACTGCTGCCGCTGCTCGACCGCTTCAAGCTCACGCGCGGCTGCGGCTTCGTCGACCTCGGCGATTGTTGGGAGTGCCTGCGCGGTGCGAACAAAGACCTCACGCGGGCGCGTGAAGCGGCCGGCGCGCGGCCGGGGCCGAGCTTTCTCGGCGAGTGACGGCTGGGGCCCTGAGGGCAGAGCGCCCGGCCAGCCGTCAATACATCGGCACGTCGGGGTCGACGTCCATCGACCACGCGTTGATGCCGCCGACGAGGTTATACACGTCGCGAAAGCCCTGCTCGACGAGCTCCTCGGCGGCGCGCTGACTGCGCGAGCCGTGATGGCAATAGACGACGATGGTTCGCTCGCGCGGACCGTGCCCGATCTCCTCGTGAAGCGCGGGATCGAGCGCGCGCCCGCCCTCGATGGTGGCGATCTCGCGCTCTTCGGGCGTGCGCACGTCGACGAGCAGCAGATCCTCTCCGCGTCCGAGCCGCGCGTGGAGCTCGGCGGGGCTGATGCGCTTGACGTGCGCGGGCTCGTTCGGATTGTCGATCTTGAAGGCGGGGCCGTCCGGCGTCTGCACGAGATCGATGCGGATGCCGTCGGCCCGGCTCACGGCGCCGCGCGGCATCGATACCCGCACGCCGCCCGCGTCGACGACGACGTCGCGCGGATCCGGCACACCGACCGCGAGGTCGTGCTCGAAAGTCGGGCTCACGTCGAGCCGAATGCACTCGTTCGCGCTCTCGAGCGCCTGCGACAGCTCCGCGCGCGCGGCGTCCGTCACCGTCACCTTGGGCGCGCGGACCGACACGAGCTCACCGAGCTTTTCCGCGAGTTCACCGGATTCGTGCAGGGCGGTGACGATGTCCGAGCCGCCCACGAACTCGCCCCGCACGTAAAGCTGGGGGATCGTCGGCCACGACGAGAACTCCTTGATCCCCTCGCGCAGCTCGGTGTCCGCGAGGACGTTGACCGTGGCAAAATCGGTCAGCAGGCCGTTCAGGATCTCGACCACGCGCCCGGAGAACCCGCACTGCGGCATGCTGCGGGTGCCCTTCATGTACAGCACTACCGGATTCTGCTGGAGGGTGTTGGTGATTTTCTCGCGGGTTTCTGGGGTCATCGGCATCGCTCCTTTAAGGGAAGACGCTCCGTCTCTAACCCATTGAGCGAATTTTTCCATTGGCAAGTCGCGGAGCTGCGTCGATCCGCGCCCGGCTCGGCGCCCTGTCAGGCGCGGCCGAGGCGCAAGCCCAGGCCCGCCTAACTGCTCGGCGAATCCGCCGCCCTCGCCCGGAACTCGACATTTCGAGATCGCCAGTAAGCAACAACGACAGATTCCTTGGCGGACACTCCATCCTTTGGCGGACGGAAATCACGAATGCGTTGGACTCCGTGCCGGAACGTTCTCGTCACTCGAGTGAGCCAATTGCGCATCATGCGCATTGTCGAAGAGGGATTAATCACACAATGAACAAATCCCCATCTTCCCAGCAGCGCAAACTCGTTGTACGTCTACCCGCGGACGGGAGGAATCCAAGGTCATGCGACGCTCTTCTTCGGCACTCATTTTGATGTTTCTCGCCACGGCAACGCTCCGCTGCGGTGACGATGACGATAACAACGGCACCAGTACGGGTGGTTCCGCAGGCAAAAGCGGCGCCGCGGGGAAGGGCGGCACTGCGGGCAAGGCCGGTTCCACGAACGGTGGCACTGCCGGCAGCAAGGGCGGCAGCGGTGGCACCGGCGGCAAAGGTGGCTCTGCGGGCGGCGGCACCGCGGGCGCGTCCGGTGGAACGGGTGGCTCCACGGGCGGCACTGGCGGCTCGACGGGCGGCAAGGGCGGCAGCGGTGGCACCGGTGGTTCGACGGGCGGCACCTCGGGTGAAAGCGGCGCCGGTGCAGGCGGTGAAGCCGGCCTCGGTGGTGAAGGCGGCGTAGCCGGCGAAGGTACCGGCGGAACCGGCGGTTCTGCGGGCAGCTCGGCTGGTCACGCTGGCGGCGGTGCGGCCGGTCACGCGGGCACGAGCGCGGGCACGGCAGGTTCTGGCGGACACGCGGGCACTGCAGGTGCCGGCGGCGCGGCGGGCTCTGGAGGACATGCGGGCTCCAGCGGCTCGGCGGGTACGGCCGGTACGGCCGGTACGAGCGCGGGCACGTCGGGTGCTGGCGGCGCTGCAGCAGGCGCTGGCGGACATGCCGGCATCGGTGGCCTCGGCGGCATCGCCGGCACTGGTCCCTGAGTCACCGTACCGGTGCAAACTGCATCGATCGTCGAGTTCAAGAAACCTCGATAGACCCGGCGCGAACACACAACTCGTCATAGTGAATATGTGAGTTCGCGTCGGGCGCGATAACACGCGCCTTCCCAACGAGCCCAAAGCGATGTAGCTACGGGCGCGGACGGAGGAGGTCTATAAAAAATCATGCGACGCTCTTATTCAGCGGTCATTCTGGTGCTTCTGGGCTTTGCCACGCTGCGATGCGGCGATGACGACGACACGAGCAGCAATACTGGCGGTACGGCCGGCACTGCAGGCAAAGGCTCTGCGGGTAAGAGCGGCGCGGCCGGCAAGGCGGGCGCAACGAGCGGCGGCTCGAGCGGCAAAGGTGGGTCCTCGACGGGCGGCACCAGCGCGGCGGGCAAAGGTGGCACCGGCACCGGTGGCAGCTCCGCGGGCGCCGGCGGAACCGGCACTGGCGGAACGGGCGGCGGCGGCAAGGGCGGCAGCGGCACTGGCGGCACCGGGACGGGCGGCACCACGGGCGAAGGCGGCGCGCCAGGCGGCGCCGGCGGTGAAGCCGGCCTCGGTGGCGAAGGTGGTCAGTCCGGTGAAGCGGGTGCAATCGGCACCGGTGGACTCTCGACGGGCGGCTTCGCGGGCTCGAGCGCGGGTCACAGCGGCGCGGGCGCCGGTGGCGTCGCAGGCGGCAGCGGTACCGCGGGTTCCGGCGGTGCGGCCGCGGGCACGGCTGGCGGCAGCGGCACGTCGGGTTCCGGCGGTGTCGCCGGCTCGGGTGGCGTTTCGGCAGGCTCGTCGGGCGCGGGCGGCGTGGCTGGTTCAGCGACGGCTGGCGGCGGCGGCGTGGGCGGGAGCGCTCCGGACATCACCGTCAGCACGTTCGCCGATCTACGCGCGAACATCTTCGAAGCGAAGTGCGTCACCTGCCACTCGACGACGACCGCCGGCACGAAGGTCGTGCTCGCAGCCGGCACCGGCACGCTGAGTGACGCGACGCTCTTCACGACGTTGACCGAAACCATCGCCACGAGCGCTCCCAGCGCTCCGACCTGTGGCACGAAGACGCTCGTCGTGTCGGGCCACTCCGACCAGAGCTTCCTGATCGAGAAGCTCAATCCGAGCCCCTCCTGCGGTAGTCGCATGCCGGCGGGAAGCGGCGGGCCGCTTTCGGACGGGACGATCGCCAACATCAGCGCCTGGATCAACGCGGGCACTCCCGGCGCCCCGAACTGATCAGCGCGGCCGAGCCTTTACTCGGCCCTTCTTCGCGCGGCGCGGTGGTTTCTCCAGGGGAGCCGCCGTGCCTTCCGCGATCGGCACGCCGAAGAGCTCGGACAGATTCGTCCCCGCGAGCGGATTGCTGCGCGTCGCAAGCGGGCGCACGAGCTCCGAGCTCGACGCAGCCTGCGCGACCAGCTCCGAGGCGTCCGTGCCGCGCAGCGTGAACAGGAGCTCCGGGCGCGTGTCGAGCCGTGCGCCGATGCCGTAGAGCGCCGCGGCGACGTGCTTGCACATCGTCGCCTTGTCGGGACAGCTGCAGGTGAGCTCGATCTCGTCGGGCGAGGGGAAGAGCCCGTGCTCTTGCTCCGTCACGATCCGCATTACCTCGCCGCTCAGGCGCCCGCGCAAGAGCTCCACGAGTGAGCCGACGCGTCCCGCGGAGCGCGCCACGATGCGTGCCCAGCGCTCAGGGACGAGGAGCCGCACCCGGATTTTCACCTCGTAGCAACTCGCGCCCTGGACGAGCGCCGTGACCTCGCCCGCTGCGACGCCGAGGTGGACGACGTAGCCGTTCTTCAAATAGGTGCGCCCGCGCGGCAGGCGGTTCGCATAGTCGCTGTAGCGTTCGAGGTTTTCGCACCAGGCGCGCCCCCAAAACGTACTCGCGACCTGCTTGCCCGTGCTCACCACCGGCTCGAGCTTCTCCCCGCGTTCGGTGCGCTCGTTCGCTTCGCGCGCCGCCTGGGCGCGGCGGTCCGTCACGGACACGTACGCGGGGAAGACGCCGGTGTCGTCGAAGTCGCTCGGGCGGAAGCTCCGGGGCATGGCGTACTTCCGTAACGGTGCCTCGCGCGCGGGCGGCGTCAAGTCGCCGCGTCGCCGAGCGCGCTCGCGAGATCGAGCGCCACGAGCCGCAACACCTCGTCGTTCGGCAGCTCGCTGAGGAGCGCTTCGCCGCCCGCGGCGAGCACGGCGTCACCCAGGGCGCGCTTGGTCTCGAGCACGCGTTCGATGCGCTCCTCGACCGTCCCGCGACACACGAGCTTGTGCACGAGGACGTTGCGCTTTTGCCCGATGCGAAACGCGCGGTCGGTCGCTTGCGCCTCGACGGCGGGGTTCCACCAGCGATCGAAATGAACGACGTGCGAGGCGGCGGTGAGGTTCAGCCCCGTTCCACCGGCCTTGAGCGAAAGCACGAAAAAGGGCGGCCCGTCGTCGCGCTGGAACGCGTCGACCAGCGTCTTTCTTTTGGCGACGCTCGTCCCGCCGTGCAGGACGAGCCCCTCGCGCCCGAAGAGCCCGGCGAGAAACGCGGCGAGCGGCGCGGTCGCCTCGCGGAACTGCGTGAACACGAGCACGCGCTCCTGCCGCGCCGCGATCGGCTCGCAGAGCTCGCGCACGCGGGCGAGCTTGCCGCTGTCCGCTTCCTTCCACGCGCCTTGCTTGAGAAAGTGGGCGGGGTGGTTACAGAGCTGCTTGAGCTTGAGGATGGTCGCGAGGATGACGCCGCGCCGCTTCATGCCCTCGGCCGCGGCGAGCTCACGCGCGAGCTCGTCGATCGCCTTTTGATAGAGCACGGCTTGAGCCTTCGACAGCGAGCAATAGGCGACGACTTCCGTTTTGTCCGGCAAGTCGGCGATGACGTGTTTGTCCGTCTTGAGGCGTCGTAGCAGGTACGGGCGAATCAGCTTCCGGAGCGGCGAGTAATCGGCGTGCTCGCTCTGTTCGAGGCGCTTGGCGAGCGTGCCGAACGCTTTGGGCGAGCCGAGCAGGCCCGGACACGCGAAGTCGAAAATGGACCACAGGTCGCCGAGGCGGTTTTCGATCGGTGTGCCCGTGAGCACGAGCCGAAAGCGAGCCCGGAGTCGTTTCACGGCGCGCGTCTGCCGGGCGGCGGGGTTCTTGATGATCTGAGCTTCGTCGAGCACGACGACGCTCCAGTCGCGCTCGCCGAGCCAGGCTTTGCGCGTGAGCATGCCGTACGTGGTGAGCACGACGTCGCTCCGTGCGGCGGCGACCTCGGGCGGCTCCGCGTCCTTTTCGCGCTGGCTCGGGTGCACGCAAGCGATCGAGAGCGAGGGCGCGAAGCGCTCGAGCTCGCTCTTCCAATTGGCGAGCAGCGAAGCGGGCACGACGAGCAGCGCGTTCGAGGCGCGGGCGCGCTGCTTTTTGACCACGAGCAGCGCGATCACTTGCAGCGTCTTGCCGAGTCCCATGTCGTCGGCGAGACAGCCGCCGAGACCGAGCTCGTCGAGGAACGAAAGCCAGCCGAGTCCGACTTTTTGGTAGGGGCGCAGGGTGGCGCGGAGCGCGGTACCGGGCTCGACGGCCTGCGCCCGTTCGGGTGTTTCGAGCCGTTCGAGCGTTTTACCGAGCCAGCCGCCCGCGTGAACGTCGGCATAGCCCTCGTCGCTCTCCGCCGGTGATTCGAGCGTGGCGGCGCCCGTGAGCAGGCGCATGGCGTCGTGGAACGAGACGCCGGCGACGGCCGCGCTTTCCGCCTCGCGCCAGCGCGACAGCGTCGCTTCGAGACGATCGCGATCGATCTCGACCCAGCGCCCGCGGATCAGCGCGAGCCCGCTCGTGCCGCGTTCGACGAGCGCCCAATCTTCCGGACGCAGCGGCTCGCCGTCGAGCGTCACGCTCACGTCGAACGCCACGAGCGCTTCGGCGCCGAGTCCCCCCGGCTTCTTCCCGCCGATCGTCACGTTGACCTTCGGGCGCGGCGGGCGGCGGTTTTTCCACCAATCGGGCACGCGCACGACCACGCCGCTCTGCTCGAGCAGCGGGATCTGCTCGAGAAACGCGTAGGCTTGCCGCGCGTCCCACGCGAGCGGGTGAAACACGTCACCCGACGCCACGAGCGCCCGCAAGAGCTCGCTATGCTCGGTCGCGCGCTGGAGCGGCTCGAGCAAGGCGAGCAGGCCCCGCCGATCCTGCTTGCCCGCCGACGCCTCCACGGCGCGGCCGAGCGGCACGTACTCGAGCGCCCCCGCGCGCGAGACGTGAGCGGTGTAAGTCGCGAGGAAGGCGAACGGCAGCGCCGGATCGCGCTTATTTTCGGCCAAATGCAGCACGATGCGCCCCACGCGGTGCCAGACGGCGTGGCGCTCGGCGAGCCAGTCGCGCACGGAGCCCGACGCGGCGGCGACTTCGGCGCGCAGCGCTCGGTCGAGCTCGTGCCAGACGTCGCGCACGAGCGCGGGCGTGAGCAGCTCGGACCCGACGAACGGCGGAGCCGCCGCGACCAGCTCGCTGAGTGACTCGTCGCTCGGCTCAAGCGACGGGAGTTCGCCGGCGTCTTCGGGCGTGGCGCAGAGCGCCGTCACGAGCCGCTGCGCGAGCTCGCGAAACCACGCGGCGCTCGGCGCGAGCGGCGTCTGCACTTCGGCGACGCCGAGGTGCAGCACGCCGTGCGCCCAGCCCCGTTCGAACGCGCGTGCGATGCGGGCCGCGGCTGCGGGCGCGATCGGTGCGGCATCCGGTGCCGCCTGGTCGAGTCGAACGCGACCGGACGGCGACAGCGCGAGCGCGAAGCGATCCACGGGGGTTCGGTACGGTGCCGCTGCCGGCACGGCAACGCTTTTCAGCCTGCGACGGACCGAGAGCGGCGGTGGCCCCGAATCCTGAAAGCGCCCGGGCCGCTGTGCACTACGCGACGCGGTGGCGGCTCGTGGCTTCGGCGAACGGTGCGAATTCGGCGGCGCGTGGCGCCTTGAGTCGGACGCCCGTGCCGGCTTCGGCCGCGGCGTAGTAGCTCGGATCCAAGCTCTTCGCGGGGATCGATTGCAGGCTGCCTTGGCTCGCGCGCGACGCCTGCCACGTGACGAGCTCTTCGTCGATGATGCGTTCGGCCTCGAACCAGTCGAGCTCGCGCTGCGCGGGTGACGTCTGGCCGTCGCCGAGGGTGGTTTCGCTCTGAATGCGCCAGCCGGCATCGGCGGCACACTCGAAGAGGGGCGCCAGCTCGGAGCCGAGCGTGCCCGCGCGTCGCGCCCGGACGACGGCGTCGTTCAAGGCGCCCAGCATGCGGACGCCGGAACGGCCGCCGGCGCCGGCCGTGAGCTGCATCAGGTGCCAGGCGGCGGCGACTCCGTGGTGCTCGGTCGTGCGAACGGTCGCGCGGTCCAGCGTCGGCACGCGCGCCACGATGGTTCCGAGCAGCGTGCGATACACGGTCTGGCGCGCGGCTTCGGTCGTGTAGATTTCGAAGCGGTCGCCCTCGGCGAGCACGACGACCTCGGTATCGGGGCGTTCCAGACGCGCTTTGGCCGACAGCGTGGCAAGCTCCTCGAGGCTCAGCGCAAAGGCGTCACGCGCGGCGCTCGGCGCGTTTTCGAGGTCGATCGCCAGTAAGTGAATGGTCTGTTCCATTCTGATACTTCCTCGCGCACTCGTACGGTCGGTCACGGGCGAACTTCAGGGGTGACCTGCGCTTCGATATCGCACCTCGGGGTGCGATGTAGGCTGGGACGCGGCGTCAGCGCGCGTAGAAGTAATACGTGGCGCGGTAGTCGACGCGCGTTTCCGTGCCGTCGTGGGCTTTGTCGCAGCCGGTGCTCGGGGCTTTGCCGCCGACGGTTTGGACGCGCTGCACCCAGCCGATATTGGTGAAAACGCCCTGGCCTTCGTTCGATTTGGCTTCGAGGAGCAGCCACGGAATCGCGCTGGCGTCCGGCGCGTCCACTTTGGCTTTGAGCGCGCCGACGACTTTGCTGCCGTCGGGCGCTTCCCACGTCGGGCCCGCGTAGTGTTTGGCGAAGGGCTTGCCGGCGTCGTCCGTGAGCGTCGCGTCGGGCGCTTTGAGCGTCCACTCGAACTTCTTCTTGTCGTCCTTGCTCGGTCCGCACACGTAGACCTGCGCGCCGGTGGCGTTGCCCTTGGACGCGAGCGCTGCCGGGTTCGGGGCTTTGATGGTGTCGGGCGTTTCGGGCGGCGCCGGTTTGCTTGCAGCGGCGGGTGCCGGCGCGGGAGCGGCGGGCGCCGGTTCGGCGGGCGCGGTGGCGGCGGGCGGCGGGGGTGCGTTGGGAGCAGCCGGCGCCGGCTCGGCCGCAGGGGGCGGCGAGCTCGCACAGGCGACGGCGAACGAGGCGAGCCCCAGCAGAAGAAGTTGCTTCATGCGGCGAGAGGGTAGTCGGGAGCCTGCAGCCTGCCAATCGGGGGCTCGTGGTCATTGGTTCCACGCGCCGTGGTAAGACGCAGCGTAGTTTGAGGCTCCTGAAAGTCGCCGCCGCCGCGCTGAACCAGACGCCCCTTGCCTGGGAGGCGAATCGGCAGAACATCCTGAGCGCGCTGCGAGCGGCGAAGGACGCGGGGGTCGGCGTGCTCTGCCTGCCGGAGCTTTGCGTGACGGGCTACGGCTGTGAGGACGCGTTTCTCGCGCCGTTCGTGCGTGAAACCGCGCTCGACATCTTGCGCGAGCTCCTGCCGGAGACGCGCGGGCTCGTGGTGAGCATCGGGTTGCCGCTGCAGCACGCGAAGGCCGTGTTCAATGCGTGCGCGCTCGTGGCGGACGGCAAGCTCTTGGGCTTCGTCGCCAAGCGCGCGCTCGCGGGCGACGGTATCCACTACGAGCCGCGCTGGTTCAAGCCGTGGCCCGCCGGCACGCGGACGCGCGTGGAGGTGCACGGGGCAGAGTATCCGCTCGGCGACCACGTGTTCGACGTGGGCGGCGTGCGCATCGGTTTCGAGATTTGCGAGGACGCGTGGATGGCGAAGCGGCCCGGCGCCGAGCTGTCGCTCGACGCCGTCGACGTGATCCTGAACCCGAGCGCGAGTCACTTCGCGTTCGGCAAGCACGAGGTGCGCAAGCGGCTCGTGCTCGAGGGGTCGCGCGCGTTCGGTGTCGCGTACGTGTATTCGAACCTGCTCGGAAACGAAGCGGGCCGCGCCGTGTACGACGGCGACGCGCTGATCGCGGCGGGCGGCGCCGTCGTCGCGCGCGCGCCGCGTTTTTCGCTGCGCACGGTCGAGCTCGCGACCGCCGTCGTCGATCTCGATCTCGGTGACGTGCGACAGGGCGCCCTCTCGAGCTACCAGCCGAACCTCGACGAGCCCGCGGAGCTGCGCGTGCGGGCGGCGATGAGCTTTCCGCCCGCGGCGTCCGTCACGCGTCCGCTCGAGGAAGCGGGCTGGGAGCGCACGGCGCGCACCAAAGAAGAAGAGCTCACGCGGGCACTCACGCTCGCTCTGTTCGACTATTTGCGGAAGAGCGGCGCGCGCGGCTTCGTCGTGTCGTTGAGCGGCGGGGCCGACTCGGCGCTCGTCGCGTCGCTCGTCGCGATGGCGGCTCGGCGCGCGCTCGCGGAGCTCGGTCCGAGCGCGCTCGCCGAGCGGCTGCCGTTTCTCGACGCGGAGGCGCTCGCGACGCCCGCAGCGCTCGTCGCGCGCTGGCTCACCACCGTCTACCAAGCGACGGAGAACAGCTCGGAGACCACGCGCGCCGCGGCCCGCGACGTGGCGCACGCGCTCGGCGCTCGCCACCTCGAGCTCGACGTGGAAGAGCTCGTGCGGGGCTATCGCGGCCGGATCGAGAGCGCGCTCGCACGCCAGCTCGACTGGGAGCACGACGATCTCGCGCTCCAGAACATCCAGGCGCGCGCGCGCGCGCCGAGCGTCTGGCTCATCGCGAACGTGGAGCGAAAGCTGCTGCTCTCGACCAGTAACCGTTCGGAAGCCGCCGTCGGCTACGCGACGATGGACGGCGACACCGCGGGAGGCTTGAGTCCGATCGCGGGCGTGGACAAGAATTTCGTGCGCACGTACCTGCGCTGGCTCGAACACGAAGGGCCGCTCGGGCTCGGGCCGCTCCCGGCGCTGAAGGCGGTCAACGAGCAGGCGCCGACGGCCGAGCTGCGCCCGGCCGCGCAGGCGCAGACGGACGAGGGCGATCTCATGCCGTACGACGTGCTCGACGCGATCGAGCGCGCCGCAATCCGCGACAAACGCTCCCCGCGGGAGATCCTGGGGACGCTCGGCGCGGATTTTCCGGCGTACGACCGCGCCACGCTCGCCGTCTGGGTGCGCCGCTTTTTCCGTCTGTTCGCGCAGAATCAATGGAAGCGCGAGCGCTACGCGCCAAGCTTCCACGTCGACGACGAGAGCCTCGATCCGAAGACTTGGTATCGCTTCCCGATCCTGTCGGGCGGCTTCGAGCGCGAGCTCGCGGAGCTCGAGCGCGACGGTTGAGCCTCAGTGATCGGCGAAGCCGCCCAGGCAGATCGAATAGGGCGTGAGGTACTCGGAGTCGCCCGGGACGACGAGCTGGATGCCCGTGATCGCCTGGCCGAGCGAGAAGTAGTCGCCCGTCAGCGTATCCCAGCACTTCGTGTTGAAGCTCTCCCACGGGACCGTCACGGTGCCGCCCGAGCCGCCGAGCGTGTAACACCATTGCGTGTCGGTCGTTTCGTTCTGGATCTGGATGCGCAGCGGTGAGCCGCCAGTGTTCGTGTAGCTGATCTGCAGGCCGGCGCCGCTCGGCACGACGGTGCCGACGGGCGCGCCCTCCATGTTCGCTTGATTCACGTCGGCGCCGAGGCCGGCCCAGCCTGCATAGCCGACGTCGGGCGCGACGTCGCCGCTCGAGCAGATCGAACAGCCGCTACCGTCGCACGCGGAAAAATCGGCCGGAAGCGCCGTGCTGCCGAGATCGTCGGTGACCGTGTACGCGAAGCCGTGCCAACAGCCGCTCGCGCCGGGCGCCGTCACGTAGCCGAGCGCGTGCGTCTCGTAGGCGCTGCCGCATTCGCCCGAGCTGCCCGCGCTGCCTGCCGTCGAACCGCCGGTGCCGCCGGTCGAACCGCCCGCGCCGCCGGTGCCGCCGCTCGAGCCGCCGGTACCGCCGCTCGAGCCTCCGCCTTTGCCGCCGGTGCTGCCGCCAGTGCCGCCGGTTCCGCCGGTGCCGCCGAGAGAGGAGGCACCGCCCGTCGAGGTGTCGCCGCCGGACGCGGAGAAATCACCGCCGGACGCCGAGAAGTCGCCACCGGACGCCGAGAAATCACCGCCTGCGGAGACCGAGCCGCCCGTGGTGCCGCCCGATGATTTGGTGCCGCCGGAGGCATGCGAGCCTCCGGTGCTGCCGCCGCTCGAGGAGCCGTCGCCGCCTGTCGAGACCGTGCCGCCCGCGCTCTCCCCCGCGTTGCCGCCGCTCGCTTTGGTGCCGCCGCTCGACTTCGTCCCGCCGCTCGACTTGCCGCCGCTGTCGTCGTCATCGTCGTCGTACTTCTTGTCGCTGCCGAACAGCGAACAGCCGGCGCACAGCACCAGCACCGCGGCGACCCACTTACCCCCGACGAACTCAACACTCGAAGCACGACCACCAAACATCGTTCCTCCACACGTTAAGAAGACCGCCCATCCTTGCACGCGAGTTTTGTACAGACAAGCGCGCAGCAGTAGAAATCAGGCGTGTCCGGCGCGAAAACCGGCGCTGAACCAGTGGCACTGGAACGCTGTCACACGTGCACTTACAACGTCAGTTCGCGAACGAAGTGCGACGCGGGCGACGTCTTGAGCTCGCTCCAACTCCCCGCCTGCACGACGCGACCGCCTTCGATGACCGCGATGTGACGGCCGACGGCGCGCGCGTCCTCGGCGTCGTGGCTCACGACGACGGTGGGCAGCGAAAGCCGCTCGAGGTACTCGCGCAAAAAGACTCGCAGCTTGCGGCGCGTGTCGATGTCGAGTGCGGCGAACGGCTCGTCCAGAAGGAGGGCTTTGGGTTCCGACGCCATGGCGCGCGCGAGCGCGACACGCTGGCGTTCACCCGCGGAGAGCGCGTGCGGGCGTTGCGCGGCGAGTTCAGCAAGGCCCAGCTCGGAGAGCAGCGCGAGCGCTCGTTCGTGACGCTCGCGGCGGGCGAGCGCGGGCTTTTGGCAAGCGAGCGCGAATTCGACGTTTCCGGCGGCGCTGAGGTGCGGAAAGAGGCCGTAGTTCTGCGGAACGTAGCCGATCGAGCGCGCTTCGACGGCGACGTTCACCCCGCGCTCGGCGTCGAAGAGCGTGGTGCCGTTCAGGCGGACGGCGCCGCGCTCGGGCGTGAGCGCGCCGAGCAGCATCAAGAGGACGCTCGTCTTGCCCGCGCCGTTCGGGCCCGTCAGGACGACCGTGCCCCGGCTCGTGTCGAAGGCGGCGCTGAGCGCGAGCGGACCGATGCGGCCCGCGAAGTCGACGCTCAGCGTCACGGTCGCTCTCCGGAGCCGCTCGCGCGTTCGGCGCTCTGCACGGCGAGCAGCAGCGCGAAAGCGATCGCGACGAGCACGAGTGAGAGAGCGCGCGCGGCGCGCAGGTCGCTCTCGAGCGCCGCGTAGATCGCGAGCGGCAGCGTCTGGGTGCGACCGGAAAGGCTGCCTGCGAACATGAGCGTCGCGCCGAATTCACCGAGCGCGCGCGCCCACGCGAGCGCAATGCCGGAGAGCAGGCCCGGGGCGGCGAGCGGCAGAGCGACGCGAAAGAGCACGCGCGCGGGGCCGGCGCCCAGCGTGCGCGCAATCACGAGCAGGTTGCCGTCGAGCCGCCGGAACGCGGCGATCGCGGCTTCGACGTAGAACGGCGCGGAGACGAAGAGCTGCGCGAGCACCACCGCGGCCGTCGTGAACGGCACGCCGACGCCCACGCGCTGGAGCAGCGCTCCGAGCGGGCTCCGTTGGCCGAACGCCAAGAGCAAGCCGAGGCCGGCCACGGCCGGTGGCAGCACCACCGGCAGCTTCAACGCCGACTCGAGCAGCCTCACCGGGCCGCCGCGCGCGCGTGCGATGCTCCAGGCGAGCGGCGTGCCGAAGAGCACGACGAGGCCGGCCGAAAGGGTCGTCGTCGCGAGGCTGAGCTCGAGCGCTGGAGCGACGAGCGGGTGCGCGAGCCCGGCGCGGACGTCGGCGAGGGTCGTGCCGGAAAGGAGCCCGACGAGCGGCAGCAGCAAGAAGACGATGAGCGTGCCGCCGAGCGCACCGAACGCCGCCTGCCAGGGACGGCGTGCCCGACGGCCCGAGCTCGCGCTCACCGCGCGTTTGCCTCGGCGCCGTTCGCGGGGAGAAAGCCGCGTTCGGCCAGCACGCGCTGCCCGTCCGGCGAGACGAGCAGCTCGACGAAAAGCGCGGCGAGCACCGGCATGGGCGCGCCGGTCGTGACGGCGACGGGGTACGTCGCGCGCACGTTGTCTTCAGGCGGGATCGGCACGACGGCGACTTTGTTCTTCGCGGCGAGCGCGTCGGTGCGATAAACGACGCCCGCGTCCGCTTCGCCGAGCTCGACTTTGGCGAGCACCTGCCGCACGTCGGGTTCACGCGAGACCACGTGGGCTTCGACGCGCGTCTTGAAACTTTCGCCGAGCGTTTTCGACGCGCGGTCGAGCATTTGCGCGGTGTACGCGCCCACGGGCACTTCGGGCGCGCCGAGCACGATGTGCGCCGCCTTCGGCAAATCCGCGAGTGTTTTCAGCGCGTCCGCGCGCGCGAGCGCCACGACGACGACGAGCTCGTTCGCCGCGAACACACGCGGCTCGCCCACACGTTTGGCGTCGAGGAGCGCCTGCATGTGCCGTTCGTCGGCGGACGCGAAGACGTCTGCGGGCGCGCCTTGCTCGATCTGCGCGCGCAGCGTTTGGCTGCCGGCGAAGCTGAAGACGACGTGCGCGTCCGGGTGCGCGCTCTCGAAGCTGGCGCCGAGCGTGGTGAACGCTTCACGCAGGGACGCCGCGGCGAACACGGTCACGTCGTGGGGCTTTGCGGGCGGGGTCGTGATGGCGGCGCTCGGTGCTGGCCCAGCCTGTGGGCTTGGCTCGCTCTTTTGCCGGCAGCTCGTGCCGAGGAGCGTCAAGCAAAGCGCCCCACAAAAAGCCCGCTTGGTCAGCTCCGGTGTCGGCATGCCGAGAGTGTTAGCCCGGGTGCGTGCGTGCTTCGAGACCCGAAGGCGGCTATTTTCGTCCACGCATGTCGCTTTCGCTCGCGCCGCTGACCGTGGGCATTTTCGTCGGCGGGCGCGGGCGCCGGCTCGGGGGCGCGGACAAGGGCAATCTTCGGCTTGCGAGCGGTGAAACGTTGGGTGAGCGGCTCGTCGCGCGCTGCCGGCAGGCGCTGCCCGGCGCCGCGCTGGTGCTCGTCGGTGCGGGCGGCGCGTACGCGAGCCTTGGTTTGCCCGCGCTCGAGGACACGCCGTCCGGGATCGGGCCGCTCGGCGGGCTGCGCGCGCTCTTGCTCGACGCGCAGGCGAGGGGACACGCACACGCGCTCGCGCTCGCGTGCGACCTGCCGTACCTCGAGGCGCCGCTCATCGCGCGGCTCGCAACGGAGACGCCCGCGGCGAGCTTGCTCGCACCACGCCAGGGTGAACTTTGGGAAACGCTCGTCGCTCGCTATTCCGTCGACGCTCTGGCGGACGTCGACGCGGCGCTCGCGGCCGGTGAGCGCGCGCTGCAGCGCGTGGTCCGGCGCCTCGGCGAGCGTGCGAGCGAGCTGTCCGTGGACGAACACGAGCGGGCGGAGTTGCGCGATTGGGACGAGCCCGGCGACGCGCCGCGCTGATGGGCTCGCCGTCAGCCGCCGATGGCGCGCATGGAGACGTCACCCGCGGTCGGCTCGGTGCAACCGCGCCAGACTTCACCGTCCGGTTTGAGCTTCCACGCTTCGGCCACGGTACGCGCGATGAGCGCGGGGTCGCCCGCGCGCGCCGCCGCGGCCGCGCCCACGCCGCGATCGGTCGCGAGGCACGGCCGGAGGACGCCGGTCGCCGAAACGCGCAGCCGGTCACAACCTTCGCAGAACGTGTCGGTCGTGCCGGTGATGATGCCGACACGGAGCGCCGGATCGTGGCGGCTCGCGACGTATTTGGCGGGGCCGCGCTCGGGGTCGACCGCGGGGCGCTCAGTGGAGAGCCACGGCGCGAGACGTTCGAGGATTTCCGCGCCGGGAACGAGCCGTTCGGCGACGATGCGCGCGCCTTCGGCGATCGGCATCACTTCGATGAAGCGCGGAATAAGGCCGTGCTTCCAGGCGAAGAGCGTGATGCGCTCGAGCTCGTCGTCGTTTTCACCGCGGAGGACGACGGTGTTGAGCTTGATTTCGTCGAAGCCGACGGCACGCGCCTCCGCGAGGCCGTCGAGCACGCGCTCGAGCTTGCCGCCGCGCGTGATGCGCTCGAAGCGGACGGCGTCGAGCGAGTCGAGCGAGAGCGTGAGGCGCTTCAAGCCGGCGGCGCGCAATGGAAGCGCGAGCTTGGTGAGGCGGGTGCCGTTGGTGGTGAGCGCGATGTCCTCGGCGCCGAGCTCGGCCGCACGCGCGACGGCGCCGACGACGTGAGGTGAGAGCAGCGGCTCGCCGCCCGTGAAGCGAATCCGCCGCACGCCCGCAAGCAAGAGCCCTTCAATCAGCGTGTGCAGCGCCGCCTCGTCGAGGCGATCGTCCAGGTAGCCGTCGCTGCGTGACGGACGGCAATAGACGCAGGCGAGATCGCAGCGGTCAGTGAGCGAGATGCGGACGCTCGCGGGCGACGTTGCCGTGACTTCCGCCGCGGCCGCGCGCTCAGGCTCCGCAAAAATCGGCAGAAATCGGCTCAATTTGGACCTTGCGCGGCGCTTTCAGGATGAAACAATCCGGAAAGCAAACGCGTGGAAGATCGTAGCACGTTTGAGCCATTCGCCTTCGAAGACCCGAACCCGGGTCTGACCCTGTTGCCGCTCGCCGCACGCCGTGCCCTCGACGTCGCGGGGCTCAAGCTTTCGCTCGAGGCTTGGCGCGCCCTGTCGCTCGACGAGCGGCGTTCGTTGGCTGCGTCGGGCTCCGGTACGAGCGTCGCGGTCGCGGCGGTCGAACGCATCGCGCTCGGCGCGCGGCCCGCTCCGGAGCGCATCGCGCCCGAGGCGGACCCGGAAGAGCTCGTCCCGGAGCTTTCCGCGGCCGAGCGGCACGTCGAGCTCGAGCGCGCCTGGCCGTCGCTCACGCCGCTCGAGCGCTACGCCCTGGTGAAGCTTGCTCGCAGCCAAAAGGCGGACCCGGCCGAGCGTGCCGCCCGCGTTGCCCGCGCCTGCGACGCCATCTTGGCGCGGCGACGCGGCGATTTGACTCATCTGACGCCGGAAGGCGACGCGCACATGGTGGATGTTTCAGCCAAGGTCGCGACGGCGCGGCGCGGCGTCGCGAGGGCGTTCGTGCGAATGCTGCCGGAAACCTTGGCTGCGCTCACCGGCGGCAACACGCCGAAAGGCGACGTGCTCGCCGTGGCGCGCATCGCCGGCATTCAAGCGGCCAAGCGCACGCCCGAGCTGATTCCGCTGTGTCACGCCGTGCAGCTCACGGGCGTCGAGGTCGCGCTCGAGCCGTGCGCCGAGCCGCCCGGAGTCGCGATCACGGCGACGGCGCGCGCGTACGATCGGACGGGCGTCGAAATGGAGGCGCTCGTCGCCGCGAGCACGGCGGCGCTCACGATTTACGACATGCTCAAGGCCGTCGACCGCGGCATGAGCATCACGGACATCGAGCTCGTCGAGAAATCCGGCGGCCGTTCCGGCCATTACCGCCGGGAGTCGAAGTGACCGACGTCGAGCTGTCGTTCGAGCCGCTCGCGCTCGGTCGCGTGATTGCCGCGGTCGAACACGCCGGCGCGGGCGCGATCGCGACGTTCGTCGGCACGGTGCGGAACACGAACGCCGGGCACGCCGTGACGTTGCTCGAGTACGAGGCGTACCCGTCGCTGGCCGTCGCGGAGATGCGCCGCATCCTCGCGGAGATTGCGGGGGAAATGCCGGGCGTGCGCGTCGCCGTCCACCACCGGACGGGGAAGCTCGAGGTGGGCGATGCCGCCGTCGTGTGCGCCGCGAGCGCGCCGCACCGCGAGGAAGCGTTCAGCGCATGCCGGTTGGTCATCGATCGCGTGAAGGCGCGCGTGCCGATCTGGAAGCGCGAGCACGGACCCGACGGGCCGTATTGGGTCGGCTGGGAGGATGCGCGCTGTGAGCCCGGTCACGCGCACGCCCACGAGCATGCGCCTCACAAATCCTGAGAGCGGAGGACTTCGACGGGCGTTCCAGCCGGCAGCGCCTCGGCGTCGCTCGGGATCAGCGCGAGCGCGTCGGCCCACGCCAGGCTCGTGAGCGCCCCGGACGCCTGATTCGCGAGCGGCATGACGCTGAGGGTGCCCTCACGCTGCTCGACGCGCGCTCGCACGAACTCGAGGCGGCCCGGCTTGTGCTCGAAGGCCGCTGCGAGCGGCAGCCGGACGAGCTTGGGCAAGGGCTCGCGATCGCCCTGGAGCGCGCGCAGCAGCGGCATGCCGAAGAGCGAGAACGTGATCAGCGCGCTCGCGGGATTGCCCGGTAACCCGAGCACCCACGCGCCGCCACCCTGACGGCGCCCGAACGCGAGCGGCTTACCCGGCTTGATGGCGACCTTCCAGAACTCGAGCGTGACGCCCTCTGCTTCGAGCGCTGGCCGGACCCAGTCGTGATCACCGACGCTCACGCCGCCGACCGTGAGCAAGAGGTCGGTGTCGGCGAGGCCCTCAGCGATCGCTCGGCGGGTCGCTGCGGCGTCGTCGGCGACCGGCGGCAAGCGGCGGACGTCGGCGCTCGCGAGCGAGGCGAGCGCGGCGAGCGACGGCGAGATGGACTCCGGGATCTTCCCCGGTTTTTTTGCGCTGCCCGGCGCGCGGAGCTCGTCGCCGGTGCACAGAATCGTGACGCGCGGGCGCATGCCCACGCTGAGCTCGGTCACGTCGAGCGACGCGGCGAGGCCGAGCGCCGCGGGCGTGAGCCGCATGCCGGGAACGAGCGCGACGCCGCCGACGTCCAAATCTTCCCCCGCGCGCCGGATGTGCTGCCGCGGTTTTGCGCGCTGCGCGAGCGCGATCACGTTAAAGGTTCGCTCCGCATCCTCGCGCGGTACCACGGCGTCGGCGCCGCTCGGGAGCTCCGCTCCGGTCGAAATCGCGCACGCCGTGCCCGGAACGAGCGGCTCCGCCGGCCGCCCCGTGCGGCTTTCGCCGCGCACCTCGAGCTCGAACGGTCCCGGGCCGTGCAGGTCGCTCGTCGCGAGCGCGTAGCCGTCCATCGCGCTGTAGGCAAAGGGTGGAATCGGACTCGTGGCGATGACGGGCTCGGAAAGGACGCGACCGTGCGCCCGCTCGAGTGCGACGCGCTCGGCCGGAAGTCGTTCGATCGCGCGCAGCAGCAGCGCTCGGGCTTCCTCGAAGCCGAGCATCAGCTGCCGCCCCCGTGGCCGTGTCCATGCCCGTGGCCGACTTCGCCGCGGCAGAGGGCGACGGCGTGTTCGAGCAGAGGCACCAGCAATTTTTCGACGGCGAGCGTCACGGCGCGCGGGCTGCCCGGCAACGCCACGACGACGCGGCCGCCGGCCACGCCTGCGACCGCGCGGGACAGCACGGAGCGGGGCCCCACGTCGTCCCACGACAGGCGTCGAAACGCTTCACCAAAGCCGTCGAGCGTCTTGTCGAGCAAGGGCGCGAGGGCTTCGATCGTGCAATCCCGCGGGGCGATGCCGGTGCCGCCCGTCGTCACGAGCACGTCGGCGAGATCGTGCATCGAGACGGCGCGCACCACGGCGGCGATGAGCTGGGGCTCGTCCTTGACGATCCGATGTTCGGCGAGGGCGTACCCGGCCGCCTGCAAGAGCGTGCGGAGCCTCTGCCCGGATTCGTCGGTGCCGCTCGTCCGTGTGTCGCTCACGGTGACGGTGAGAATGCGGATGTCGGCGCGCCCCGTGGCAGGCGCGCCGGCGTGCGGATCGTTGGCTCCATGGCCGGCCATCGGTGCTACGGGGGAGCGTACACCTCCCCAGCGGATCCTCGTGCAAGGCCGTACACCGTGAGTGCAAACACGCCGATCGAGGTGCTGTATTTCGCCGCAATTCGCGAGCGCATGGGGCTCGAATCCGAGCGGATCGAGCTGCCGGACAACGTGGAAACCGTCGGCCGGCTAGTCGCTTTTCTCGAGGCATCCCGCCCCGCCTTGCGCGGCGTGCTCGGGAGCGTTCGCTTCGCCGTCGGTGACGAGTTCGTCTCGTTCGAGCGAAGACTCGCTCCGGGCGACGTCGTGGCGCTGATCCCACCCGTGTCGGGCGGCTGACCGAGCGCGCGCGTTTCGGTGCGGCTACTCCGAAGGGTGAGACGGGTGCCGTGGGTTTCGTGAACGTGACGAGGTCTCCGATCGTTTCCGCACGATGAACTTGTTTGTCGGCGACGTTTCGGAGTTTCCTGCTCGTTTCGCTGCTGCTTCGACACGCGCGTTTAAGGCTGAAATGGTGCGATTTCATGCGTTGACGAGGCGTGCGCCGCGCGTAGACTGAAAATCGAGTTTTACATTCGTTCGTCGTACCCACTCGAGAGCTGGCGTACGACGACCCTTTCGGGTGGTTACCCCATCACGGCGAGGTCCGCGTCGATGGCTGATACAGGACTATTTTCGAACTGGTACGTGGCGCTTCCGAATGTTTCGGATTTGGACGCTTCGGCGAGGCTCCTGCGACAAGAGGGAGCCGAGCTCACCCGCTTCGACGTCGCACCTACCGAATCCGGATCGCGGCCGCTCGAAGGCTGGATCATGGAGCTTACGCGCGGAGAATTCGACGACATCGTCTTTTTCACCGCGCAGGGCGTGCGGCTCATCATCGAATTCGCGCGCCAGCTCGACCGCGAGGAAGAGGTGGTTTCCGCCCTGCGTTCTTCGCGCAAAATCACGCAGGGGCCCAAACCCGCTGGCGCGCTGCGTGAGATTGGCCTGCGCGCCGACGCGCCAGCGCCGCTCTCTTCCTTCGAGAGTCTCAACGGCGTCATGGACACGTTGGACCTCCAGGGCCGCGTGGTCGGCATCGCCTCCTTGCGCCCCGACCCGCGCCTGCTCGACATGCTCGAGAAGAAGGGTGCCACCGTGCGGCTGCTCTCGAGCTCGCCGGGTGCCGACAGCGGCGCGCTCGCGCTCTACGAGACGGTCCGGGGCGGCGGCCTGCGCGCGCTCGTCTTGAGCTCGCCCGCGCAAGTGGAGGCGCTGTGGGAGATCGCGTGCGTTCACGGCACGACGCACGAGCTGCGCTCCGACTTCGGCAAGCTCCGGCTCGTGGCGCTCGGCACGGCGGTCGAGCTCGCGCTCAAGCAGCACGGCTTGCGGGTGGACGACGTGCCGCCGCGTTCGACCTTCGTGCGGCCGCAGGCGCACGAGCTCGTCCGCGTTTTCGGCGTCGGTGAAGCTCCGGTCGTCAACGGCACGCCGACTCCGGAGAGCAGCCCGCCGGTGAAGCTCGGCGGCGCGGGCGCCAAGCAGAAGCTGGTCGTCGTCGGCAACGGCATGGTCGGCTGGAAGCTGTGCGAGCGTCTCGGCGAGCTCGACACGGCGGGCCGCTATCAGATCGTCGCGTTCTGCGAGGAGCCACGCCCGGCCTACGACCGCGTGGGCCTCACGAGCTTTTACGAAAAGGCGAGCGCCGACGAGATGTTGCTCGTCGCGCCCGAGTGGTACCGCCAGCACGGCATCCGCCTGCTGCTCGGCGAACGCGCGACCGTGATCGATCGGCGCCGCAAGGTGATTCAGTCCTCGAGCGGCGAGCGCGTGCCGTACGACGTGGCCGTGCTCTGCACGGGCTCGAACGCGTTTGTGCCGCCGATCCCGGGCGTCGACAAGGCCGGCGTCTTCGTTTACCGCACCATCGAGGATTTGATCGGCATTCGCGACTACGCGAAGCGGAGCAAGCGCGCCGTCGTGATGGGCGGCGGCCTGCTCGGCCTCGAAGCCGCCAAGGCCGTGCACGAGATGGGACTCGAGACGCACGTCGTGGAGTTCGCGCCGCGCTTGATGCCGCGCCAGCTCGACGGCGCCGGTTCACGCCTGCTCCTGCGCAGCATTCGCAAGCTCGGGGTCGAAGTGCACCTCAATGTCTCCGCGCAGCGCGTGCTCGGCCGCGATCGCGTGGAGGGCATCGAATTCAGCGAGGGCGATCCGATCGAGACCGACATGCTGATTGTCGCGGCCGGCATCCGTCCGCGCGACGAGCTCGCGCGCGAAGCCGGCATCACGGTCGGCGATCGTGGCGGCGTCGTGATCGACGACCAGCTGCGCACGAGCGATCCGGCGATTCGGGCCATCGGCGAGTGTGCGCTCCACTCCAACGTGCTCTACGGTCTCGTCGCGCCCGGCTACGAGATGGCGAGCGTGCTGGCGCGCATCCTCACGGGCGACGGCCAGGCGCGCTTCGAGGGCGCCGACCTTTCGGCCAAGCTCAAGTTGCTCGGCGTCGACGTCGCGAGCTTCGGTGACCCCTTCGCCGACACCACGGGCGGCGCGAGCATCCTGTACGAGGACCTCGTCAAAGGCGTCTACAAGAAGCTCGTCATCAGCGAGGATCGCACGAAGCTGCTCGGCGGCATCCTCGTGGGCGACGCCAGCGAATACGCGAAGCTCACCCAGATCATGCGCAGCGGCTCCGCGCTGCCGGACGCGCCCGAAGAGCTGATTTTCGGCGCGCGCGAAGGCGGTCAGTCGGCGGCCGCCGGCCTCACCGAGTCGGCGCAGGTGTGCTCGTGCAACAACGTGACCAAGCGCGACATCTGCCATGCCATCCGTCGCGGCGAGTGCTCCACGCTCGGCGAGATCAAGGCGAAGACGCGCGCCGGCACCGGTTGCGGCGGCTGCGTGCCGCTCGTGAGCGACATCCTCAAGGCCGAGCAGCGCGCCGCCGGTCAGGTTGTGCGCGAGCAGCTCTGCGAGCACTTCGCGTTTTCGCGGCAAGAGCTCTTCCAGATCATGCAGGTCAAGGGCTTTCGTACGTTCGCGGAAGTCCTCGGCTCGCACGGCGCGGGCAACGGTTGTGAAATCTGCAAGCCCGCCGTCGCCTCGATCGTCGCGAGCCTCTACAACGAGATGATCCTGAAGGACGAGCACGCCTCGCTGCAGGACTCGAACGACCGCTACCTCGCGAACCTGCAGCGCGGCGGGCTCTACTCGATCGTGCCGCGCATCCCCGGCGGCGAGATCCTGCCGGAGAAGCTCGTGATTCTCGGGCAGATCGCGCACAAATTCGGCCTTTACACGAAGATCACGGGCGCCCAGCGCATCGACCTGTTCGGTGCGAGGCTCGAGCAGCTGCCCGACATCTGGGAAGAGCTCGTGAACGCCGGCTTCGAGAGCGGACACGCGTACGGCAAGGCGCTGCGGACGGTGAAGAGCTGCGTCGGCACGACCTGGTGCCGCTTCGGCGTGCAGGACTCGGTCAAATTCGCGATCGAGATCGAGAACCGGTACAAGGGCCTACGCGCTCCGCACAAGTTGAAGAGCGCCGTCAGCGGCTGCGTGCGCGAGTGCGCCGAAGCGCAGGGCAAGGACTTCGGGCTGATCGCGACCGAGAAAGGCTGGAACCTCTACGTCTGCGGCAACGGCGGCATGAAGCCGAAGCACGCCGTGCTGCTCGCGGCCGACCTCGATAAGGAGACGGCGGTTCGCTACATCGATCGCTTCTTGATGTATTACATCTCGACGGCCGACCGCCTCACGCGCACGGCGACCTGGCTCGAGAAGCTCGACGGCGGCATCGACTACCTGCGAGAAGTGGTGATCGACGACCGGCTCGGCATCGCCAAGGACCTCGAGCGACAGATGCAGTTCTTGGTCGAGACGTACAAGTGCGAGTGGGCCGAGGTCGTGAGGGATCCGCAAAAACGCGCGCGTTTCCGTCACTTCGCGAATTCGCCCGAGCCCGACGACAGCGTCGAGCTCATGACCGAGCGCGGCCAGGCGCGCCCGCGTGATTGGGTTAAGGACAAGCCGGAGTCGCTGCGCGACCGCAAGCACTTGCCCTTGATTCAGACGAGCTGGGTGCGCGTCGGACGCGTGGAGGACTTCCCGCTCGACAGCGGCATGGCCGTGCGCCACGGCAACGCGCAAATCGCCGTGTACAACTTCAGCTCGCGAGGCGAGTGGTACGCGACGCAGAACATGTGCCCGCACATGCGCGACATGGTGCTCGCGCGCGGCTTACTCGGCGATCAGCAAGGTATCCCCAAGGTCGCCTGCCCCCAACACAAGAAGACGTTCTCGCTCAAGAGCGGCGAATGCTTGAGCGGCGACCAGTTGCGCATCCGCACCTTCCCGATCCGCATCGAGGACGGGCACGTCATGGTCGAGCTGCCGAGCGCTCGCGACGTCGACAAGCTCGTCCCCGTCAAAGTGGCTGAAATGGCTTGCCCGGCTGCCCCGGCCGCCGAGTGAGTCGGGAGTTAGCGATGGTTGCCGACGCTACCAGTCTCTTTCCGAGCAGCTCCGCGCGGCGACGCGAGCCGCAGCGCTTGCCGCTGCTCCAGCACTATTTGCAAGAACAGCAGCGGCTCACGGCCGTCGAACGCTTCTCCCAGCGCCACGAAAAGGACGCTCTCGCCCCCGGTCGCCGGTACTACCAAGACTTGATTCCGCTCGAGCGGCCGGGTCCCGGGCAGCAGTTCGCCTTTCAAGTCGATCTCGATCTGTGCAGCGGCTGCAAGGCCTGCGTGACGGCTTGTCATCGCTTGAACGGGCTCGACGACGACGAGGGCGAGACGTGGCGTAGCGTCGGCCTGTTGCACGGCGGGACGCCCGAAGCGCCCGTGCAGCAGACCGTGACGACCGCTTGCCACCACTGCGTGGATCCGGCCTGCATGAAGGGCTGCCCGGTGCGCGCTTACGAAAAGGATCCGGTCACGGGCATCGTCAAGCACTTGGACGACCAGTGCATCGGCTGCCAATACTGCACGCTGACGTGCCCCTACGAGGTGCCGCAATACAGCAAGAAACGCGGCATCGTGCGCAAGTGCGACATGTGCAGCGACCGCCTCGACCAGGGCGAGCCGCCCGCGTGCGTCCAGGCATGTCCGAACGAAGCCATTTCGATCCGGATCGTCGACACCGCGCGCGCGCTCGAAGACGCGGCGGCCGAAGCGTTCCTGCCCGGCTCGCCGTCGCCCACCATCACGGTGCCGACGACGACGTACACGAGCAGCCGACCGCTGCCGCGCAACGTGCTCCCGGCGGACTTCCACCGCGTGCGAAGCTCGCACCGGCACGTGCCGCTCGTCTTCCTGCTCGTGCTGACGCAGCTCTCCGTCGGTGCGTTCGTCGTCGACCTCGTGCTCGAGCGCATGGGCGGCTACGCGACGCTCGGCGTGGCACGCCCGTATCAATCGCTCGTCGCCGTCGCGATGGGCCTGCTCGCGCTCGCGGCGAGTATCTTCCACCTCGGGCGGCCGCAATACGCCTTCCGCGCGATTCTCGGCCTCCGCACGTCGTGGATGAGCCGCGAAGTCCTGGCGTTCGGCTTGTTCGCTCAATGCGCGCTCGTGTACGCGTCGCTGTTTTGGGTCGAGCCGCTCGTCGCGCGTTTCGGCTTGCCGGCGCCGCCGGCCGCCTTGCTCACGACGGGGCGCTCCGTGCTCGGCCTCGTGGTCGCGGCGAGCGGCGTCGTGGGTGTGCTCTGCTCGATGATGCTCTACCAAGTCACGGCGCGGCGCTGGTGGAGCGCGGCGCGCACGAGCGGGCGCTTCTTCTTGACGGCCGCCGTGCTCGGTGTTTCGACGACGAGCGTCGCGCTCACCCTCGCTTCGCTCTTGCAAGGGCATGATTCGGCGCTGCGCGCGACGGCGTTCGGCCTGCTCCGGCCGCTCGCCGTGCTCACCTGCGTGAAGCTCCTGTTCGACGCCGAGATCTTCCTGCACTTGAAGGACCGCGGTCTCGGTGAGCTGCGGCGTACGGCGCTCCTGCTCGTGGGTGAGCTCCGGCCCGTCGCTTTCACGCGCTTCGCGCTCGGGGCCGTCGCGACGCTGGTCTTGGTGCTCACAGCCAATACGCCGGGCATCGAAGCGGAGACGCAGCTCGGTCTCGCCCTCTTCGCGTGGGCCTTGCTCCTCGGCGGCGAAATCAGCGAGCGGCTCCTGTTCTTCAGCGCCCAGAGCGCTCCGAAGATGCCGGGAGCCGTCGGCCCGTGAAAGCGCCGCGCGAGCTCGTGGACGGTGCGCTCGACCTGCTCCATCAAAAACAAGGGCCGCTCACGACCGAGCTCTTGCGACAGCCCGCTGGCTTCGGCATCGGCCAGGTCCCCCTCTCGAAGAAGCCCGACGCGACGACGACCGCGGTGTGCGGCTTCTGCTCCACGGGCTGCGGTCTCGAACTCCATCTGCGCGAGGGGGAAGCCGTGGGCCTCACGCCCGCCCGCGACTACTCGGTGAACTTCGGCATGGCGTGTCCGAAGGGCTGGGAGGCGCTCACGCCGCTCCGCGCCAAGGACCGAGCGACGACGCCGCTCGTGCGGAACGAACGCGGCGTGCTGGTTCCGGTCGGCTGGGACAAGGCGCTCGAAGCGTTCGTCCGCAGGTTCAAGGCGATTCAGGACAAGCACGGCAAGGAAGCGGTGGCCTGGCTCGGCACCGGGCAGATCCCGACGGAGGAACTCGCGCTCCTCGGCGCGTTCGCGAAGTTCGGCATGGGCCTCGTGCACGGCGACGGCAACACGCGGCAATGCATGGCGACGGCCGTGGTCGCGTACAAGCAGGCGTTCGGCTTCGACGCGCCGCCATACACCTACGAGGACTTCGAGCAATCCGACGTGATCGTCTTCGTGGGCTCGAACCTGTGCATCGCGCACCCGATCCTGTGGGAGCACGTCTGCCGCAATCCGCATCAGCCCGAGATCGTCGTCGTCGATCCGCGCCGCACGGAGACGGCGATGAACGCGACGTTGCACCTGCCGCTCGCGCCGAAGTCCGATTTGACGCTGTTTTACGCCGTCACGCAGCACATCATCGCGCGCGGCTGGCTCGATCGCGACTTCATCGACGCTCACACCACGGGCTTCGAGGAGCTGTCGCGGCACGTCGCGCCTTTCACGCTCGCGCGCGCCGCGGAAGCGACGGGCCTGCCGCAGGACTCGATCGCCCGGCTCGCGCAGCTCATCGGCACCGGCAAGCGCGTGAGCATCTGGTGGACCATGGGCGTCAACCAGAGCCACGAGGGCGTCCGGCTCGCGCAAGCGCTCATCAACCTGGCGCTCATCACCGGCAACATCGGCCGTCCCGGCACCGGCGCGAACTCCATCACGGGGCAATGCAACGCGATGGGCTCGCGCCTGTTCAGCAACACGACGGGCTTGCTCGGCGGGCGGGACTTCACCAATCCCGACCACCGCGCTCACGTCGCGAACGTGCTCAACATCCCGGTCGAGCGCATCCCCGATCGCCCGAGCCTCGCTTACGATCAAATCCTCGAGCAGGTGCTCGCCGGCAAAATCAAGGGGCTCTGGATCGTCGCAACCAACACCGCCCACTCCTGGATCAACCAGGCCGACGTCGCCGACATCCTCAAGCGCTTGGATTTTTTGGTGGTCCAGGACATGTACACGACGACCGAGACCGCACGTCTCGCACACCTGGTGCTGCCGGCGGCCGGTTGGGGGGAAAAAGAAGGCACGTTCATCAACTCCGAGCGCCGCATCGGCTTGCTGAAAAAGGCGGCGCGCGCTCCGGGCGAGGCTCTGGCCGATTTCGCGATTTTCAAGCTGCTGGCCGAGGCGTGGGGCGCCGGCGACTTGTTCCGGCGCTGGACGGATCCGGAGGCGACGTTTCAGATCCTGAAGGAACTGTCGCGCGGTCAGCCGTGCGACATCACCGGCATCGAGGATTACGCGATGCTGGACGACCGGCGCGGCATTCAATGGCCGCTCCGTGAAGGCGAACGCGTCGTCGCGCAGAGCCAGCGACGCCTCTTCGCCGATGGCCAGTTCTTCCACGAGGGCGGCAAGGCAAAGCTCCTGTTCGATGCGCCGCGCCCGCTGCCGGAAGCGACGACGCCGGACTACCCCTTCGTCTTGCTCACGGGGCGCGGCTCCTCGAGCCAGTGGCATACGCAGACGCGCACCGAAAAATCGGCCGTGCTGCGCCGTCTCTATCCGAACGAGCCCTACGTCGAGCTCAGTCCCACGGATGCCGAACGACTCGCCATCACGCCGGGCAGCTGGGTCATCGTCGAGTCGCGCCGCGGGAAATTCAAGGCGCGCGCCCACCCGACGCACGTGGTCAGGCCCGGGCAGCTCTTCGTGCCGATGCACTACGCGAAGGCGAACCAGCTCACGTTCCCGGCGTTCGATCCGCACTCGCGCCAGCCGTCGTACAAGCACTGCGCGGCGCGCGTGCGCCCGATCGAGGCCTCCGACCAGGCGACGTAGCGCCTTGTCGCAAAAATAGCTTGCCCGGTGCCGCGGTGGGGTCGTACTCCACGCGAGCTTGAGCATGAGTGGCGGCCCGTTTTACGTGCTCGTCGCGTTCACCGCGTTCGGCGCCGGCTTTTTGCCCGGGGTGCTCGCGACGTGGCTGGTCGTGAGACGGGGCGTGCCGCGCGCCGAACGCTGGACGCGGCTCAAAGGCATCGTGCTCGGCCGCGCCGCGACGGCCGTCTTGGCGGGCGTCGTGGTGCCGCTCGGCGCGGCCACGGCGGGCCTTTTCGGCTCGTACCTCCTGAGCAACGGCGCGAGCAAAGCGGGTCTCGTCGCGCTCGCGCTCCTCGGCGGCTGGCGCGTGACGCTCGAGCGCTCGCTCAACACGCTTGCGCTCGCGAGCAGCTGGGTCTCTTACTTCGCGACGCTCGGGCTCGCCGTGCCGCTCGAGCGCAAGCTCGGCGGCCTCTTTCGCAGCCAATCGTTCGCCGACGAAGCGCCCGCGATGACGGCGCGGGGCGTCCGCGCCGCGTACCTGGTGCAGGCGGTCGTCGCGCTGCTCGTCTGGTGGGAAGAGCACGTGCGCTGACGAACTCGGGCGCTCGCAGTTCGCCGCGCGCGTTCGTTCAGGGCGCCGCCGTCGCGACCACGCGCAGCCGGACGTAGTCGATCCACCACGTGCCGTCGCGAAAGAGCGCCCCGCGCGCGTGATCTTCGACCAGGCGCGTGAAGTCGCCCTGCGAAGCGGCGGGCAGCGACGCCATGAGCTCGCGCGCGAAAATCGCGAGCCACGCTGCGATGCCGCTCCGTCCGTCGCGATCGGGCATGGCGCTCGGCCGTGCGAAGGACCACGCGCTTCGAACCTCGAAGCCGTGCGCCTCGAGCAAGCTCGCATAGGCGCCGAGGCGCGGGAAATACCAGGGAGAAAACGGCCGCGCGACGCCCGCGGGCGCAAGCGCAGCGAGCGCGTGGTTCACTGCCGCCGTCACGGCCGCCACGTTGCCGTGCCCGCCGAATTCGGCGACGAAGCGCCCGCCGGGCACGAGCGCGCGCCGAACGCCCTGCACCACCGCGGCCGCGGCGTGGATCCAGTGGAGCGTGGCGTTCGAGAAGACGGCGTCGAACTCGTGCTCGAACGCGAGGGCTTCGCCGTGACCCGAACGAAAGTCGAGGTCCGGGTAGGCGGCGCGCGCCTCGGCGAGCATCGCCGGCGACGGGTCGAGCCCGACGACGCGCGCGCCCGCATCGGCGATCGCACGCGTGAGCACGCCGGTGCCGGAGCCCAGATCGAGCACCCGTTCACCCGGTCGTACGGCGAGCAAGTCGAGCAGGGGCGCCCCGCCGTCGATCACGAAGCGCGCTTCGGACGCATAGCGTTTCGCGTTCCATTCTCGAGCCGTCCCGTTTTCAGCGTTGGTAGCCGGCGTGTTCATCGAGTCTCCTTTCCAACAAAGTGGACCGAGGCGATGAACAATACAATCTACAATATTTTGTTTATTAAATTAGTAAAACTTAACGATTGAGGCGGCGCATTCGCGCGCGGACTGGCCCTCAAGGGCTGACTCGCTCCGAATTGGAGGTTCGGTTGCCGTGGCGAATCGGATCAGTCCCGAACGAACTCGCGGGCCGTCGGCCTACTTCGTTGGCAGTTGTCGATTGCCGTTCACCTTCCACGCGAAAATGCGCACGAGCACGGAAACGTGTTTGGCAAAAGTGGCCACCGATGACGAATAGCGATGAGAATACGAAGCTACGATGACGGGATTGATGGTCGCTTGTTCTCGGAGCGCAGGTTCCGTGCAGCAAACTAAGAGCGATCGGTTACAATCGTTGCGATGCGCACTTGGTGGTACCGGGGTTTTGGATTCGCCGTCGCCTCGGCGTTGATCGCCGCGTGCAGCAGCGGAAAAAACGACAATCGCGACGTAGGAAGTCTCACACCCGACTCGGGCGGCAGCGCCAATACCGGCGGTATGGGCGGGGACACGGGTGCCACGGGCGGCAGCGGGGCACACGTCGGCAGCGGCGGCAGCATCGTGATTGCGGGGAGCGGCGGCACGGGGACCGGTGGTTCGGCCGGCACGCCCGCAGAGGATCCGTGCAAGAGCAAGGATTGCGCGGTCGGCCAGCGCTGTGAGGCAAAAGACGGCACGGCGAGCTGCGTCGACAAGACCTGCGACGAGATCGCTTGTAGCGACACCCAGCTATGCCAATCGGCTGAAGGCGGCGGGCACGTTTGCATCGACAAGTGCACCTCCGACGCCGCGTGTGACGAGGCGCTGCATTGCGACACGACGAGCGGTGAGTGCGTCGCCGATGATTGCACGCCCGACACGCGCACCTGCGGCAGCGACGACACCATTCGCGTCTGCGCGTCGAACGGCGCGCCGGGTGACCCCATCGCGTGCGGCAGTGGCGGCTATTTCACGAGTGAGTGCGCGGCGGACATGGCGGGCGCCGGCGCTTGCACCTGCGAGGACGATTGGGACTGCCCCGCGTTCATGACCTGCGAGGCGGGCACGTGCGCCGGGACGGGCGTGGCCCCCACTTGCACGCTGCCGGCCACGCCGTTCACCCAAGCACTGCCGCAAGTAGAGTTCCGCTGGGGGGACGGCACCACACACTCGTACGCCACGACCGACCACCTGGACTGGGCGATGGGGAAGTCGTTCCCGTGGTCGTCGCAAGTCGTGTCGCCGCCGCTCGTCATCAACCTGGACGACGACAACGGAGACGGGCGCGCCGACGAGCGTGATTTCCCCGAAATCCTCTTCATCACGCACACGGGGACCAATCGAGATACGGACGGCATCGTGCGGGCGGTGCACGGGGGCGGGCCGAACAAGGGAGAAGACTTCTTCGCGCTGTGCGGCGGCCCGGCGCGCCCGGCGACGCCGGCGTCCTCCTACGCCGACGCGAACGGAGCGTATTGGAGCCAGGGCGCCGACGTCGCAACCAACTGCAGCGACACCACCGAGAACGACACGGGCGGGCTTGCGCGGCCCTCGGGCGCGCTCGCCGCAGGCGATCTCGACGGCGACGGCTTTCCAGAAATCATCGTCCCGCTCGAGACCAAGGGCTTTCAGATCCTGAGCAGTCGCGGTGAGGTCTTGTTCACGAGCCCGGACAACGTGTTCGAGCCCGCCGGCACGACGGGGATGATGGTCGAATACGTGGCCCCGTCGCCCGCGATCGCGAACGTCGATTTCAAGGGCATGCCCGAAATCATCGTCGGCAATCGCGTGATTTCCCTGAAAAAGGACACGGCGGGCGCCTTCGCCATCGACAAGATTTACGAGGCGAGCGCGGGCGCGCGCGGCTCGCAGAATCAGGGCACGGGCGGCGGCGCCTTCATCTACGGACCGACGGTATGCGTGGCCGACCTCACGGCCGACGCCGGCCTCGAGATTGCCGCGGGCCCCACGCTCTACAAACTGCCCGCCTCGCCGCCGGCCGGCTGCGGCGACGTGACGACGCCGTGCCCGCTCGATACGGTGTGGGACGCGCGCTCGAAGCTCGGCACGCAGCAACAGGACGGACTCTGCGCCATCGCCGACGTACTCGGCGCGTGCACCTCGGCGAGCGACTGCGCGGCCCACCCGCCGGGCCCGGCCAATCCGCTCGACGGCAAGCCCGAGGTCGTTTTGATTTCGAACGGCCATCTCGTGATCCTCGACGGCGCGAACGGCGCTCTCTTGATGGATCAAGATCTCGGCGGCGGGGATTCGGGCGGCGCGCCGAACGTCGACGACTTCGACGGCGACGGGTTCCCCGAGATCGCGACGGCGCTCGCGAGCTTCTATCGCGTGATCGACCTACAGGCGCCCGACACCACCAACTGCCCGGCTTGGGACACCGTGCTCGACGAGCGCAACCCCCCGCCGCAGACGAACCCCGCGCGTAACCCCGGCGGCGCCTGCAAGAAGGACGCGGACTGCACCCTAGCGGGGACGACCTGCAACGAAGTCTCCGGTCAGTGCGTCTGCCTGCACAACGGGTGGAAGCGCGTGATGGAGGACGACTCGAGCCGCGTGACCTCGTCGAGCGTCTTCGACTTCAACGGCGACGGCGCGGCCGAGGTGGCGTACGGCGACGAGTGCTATTTCCGCATCTACGACGGCTCGACGGGCAACGTGTATCTGGCGTTTCCGTCGGTGAGCCGCACCGTGCTCGAGAACCCGGTCGTGGCCGACGTCGACAATGACGGCAACGCCGAGATCGTGTTCGTACAGAACAACGCCTTCACGCAGTGTGACGAAGGTGACGTGACGAACGGCAGCTGGCAGGGCGCCGTCTTGAACCAATGGCCGACCGGGACCGTGGCCAAGGACTCACTGCCCACCGGCATCACCGTGCTCGGTGATCCGACCGACAGCTGGGTGACCGCGCGCCGCGTCTGGAACGAGCACGCCTATCACGTGACCAACGTGCTCGAGAGCGGAGCGATCCCGCTCCACGAGCCCGAGAGCTGGAAGCGCCTCAACGATCGCGTCTACAACACGTATCGCTCGCAGCCGCGCAACTACGGCGTGGCGCCCGACCTCACGCTCACCGCGATTCAAATCTCGTCGCCTGACGCGATGTGCGGCGTCCTTTCCGAGAAGATCGAAATCACGGTCGTCGTCAAAAATGCGGGCGATCTGCGCGTCGGCCCGGGCGTCGCGGTCGCGTTCTACGGCACCTGGGGCGGCGCCGAGGAGCCGCTCGACGACGGCACGGGGGCGCCTATCGTCGTCGTCCTCGACAAGAGCCTTGAGCCCGGCGCCTCCACGCTCGTCACGGTGGAGTACGACGTCGGGAACAATGCGGCGCCCCACGACGGCGCCTTGCCCGACAGCGTGCGCGTGACGATCGACGGCGGCAACAACGCCCCCGACGGCAACGAGCGCGAATGCCACGAGGACAACAACGAGCTCAGCCACGACGTGAACCCGGGAGAGGCGCTCGCCGACTTGGTCCCGGTCGTCGACGACGCGAACTGCTCGGGCAAAGTCTCCGTGACGGTGGCGAACGACGGCGCCCAGACCGCGACGAAGGTCGTCGTACGCGTCTATGCCGGTGACCCGACGGCGGGCGGCATGCTCCTCGGTGAGGCGACGATCGACTCGGTGGCCGCGGGCGAGAGCGCGTCGGTGACGATCAGCGTCGGTGGCTTGACGCGCGACGTGACGATTTGGGCGGTCGCCGATCCGGACGACACCATCCAAGAATGCAACGACGCGAACAACGTCGTCGAAGGCCCCGCTCTCATGTGCAAGGACGAGCCGCACTAGTACGCGAACGCTGCGCGCTAGTGCTTGCGCTCGCAGAGCTCACGGAGGCGCGCGCGGAATAGGTCGAAGGCGTACGGCTTCTGCAGAAACATGGCGAGATCCTCGGGGCTGAAGCGATCCCGCATTTCGTCCTCGCTGTAGCCGCTGCAAAGCAACACCGGGATGTTGGCGCGGCGGCGCCGCAGCTGGCGAAGAACCTGATCGCCGCCGAGATCGGGCATCGTCACGTCGAGCACGACGAGCCGGACGTCGGCGGCGCGCCGCTCGAACTCGCGGATGGCGTCGCGTCCCGTCGAGGTCGCCACCACGTCGAAGCCGATGTCGCGCAACAAGAGCTCGGTCACGGTGCGGACGCGCGCGTCGTCGTCGACCAGAAGGACGACGCCGGTCGCCCTCCATTCCGACGCGACCTGCTTGCCGCGTCGCGCGAGGTTCGTGGCGCGCTCCGTCGAGCACGGCAGGAGCACGCGCATCGTCGTGCCGCGCCCGAGCGCCGTGCGGAGCACGATGCCGCCGCCGTGCCCGCGAACGATGCCTTGCACGGCGGAGAGGCCGAGGCCGCGCCCGGTGAACTTGGTGGTGAAGAAGGGCTCGAAGAGCCGCGCGCGCGTCTCCTCGCTCATGCCGGAACCCTCGTCTTCCACCTCCAAGAAGACGTACGACCCCGCCGGGAGCGCGACGGGTCCGCACAGATCCGGCACTTCGCCCGCGACCACCGTCGTGCCCGTGCGCACGCAAATCGCGGCCGGGCGGTCGTCGACCGCTTCGGAAGCGTTGATGATGAGGTTCATGATCACTTGCCGCATCTGCGCGATGTCGGCGAGGACGGCGGGCAGGCTGGGCGCGAGCTCGTAGTGCACGCGCGCCTTCTTGGAAATCGATGCGCCGAGTAGGTGGCCCATTTCGCGCAAGACTTCCGTCAGGGAGATCGGGCGGACGTCGAAGTGTCCGCGGCCGGAATACGCGAGCATTTGGCTCGTGAGCTCGGCGGCGTGCGTTGCGGCCGTCTGCACGTCGCTCAGCCGTTCGCAGAGGACGGGCCCGGCGTGGGCCAGGCGCGCGGCGTTCAACGCGAGCTCCGCGTTCGCGAGGACGCCGACGAGCAGGTTGTTGAAGTCGTGCGCAATGCCGCCCGCGAGGACCCCGAGGCTCTCGAGCTTTTGGGTCTCTTGCATGCGCCGCTCGAGCAGCCGGCGCTGCTCTTCGACGCGCTTCCGCTCCGTGATGTCGCGCGCGAGGCCCACCGTGCCGATCACGTGGCCCCGAGCGTCGCTGATCGGCGTCTTGAACGTCTCGAACCACTTGGTGTCACCGCCTTCGGCGATCGGTTCCTCCACGAAGAACTTCTCGCCGCTCGTGATGACGCGCCGGTCGTCCTGCATGTACCGTTCGGCGTGCTCGAGCGGCCAGACGTCCCGGTCGGTCTTGCCGAGGATCGCGCGTTTCTCGCGGCCGCACGCGCGCGCGAACGCCTCGTTCACGGCTAGAAAGACGCCCTCGGTGTTCTTCATCCACGCCATGTGCGGGATGTTGTCGAGCAGCGCCTGCGCCTGAGCGCGCGCCCCGAGCACTTGCGCTTCGGCGTCTCCGAGTCGCGCGAGCTTGCTCTCGAGCTCGACGACGCGGCGCCGCAGCATGGAAAGCTCGCGCTCGACGGCGTCGAAAGCTCCATCCTCCGACCGAGGGTTCAAACCTGTCGTCCTTCCTCTCGGATCCGGCGGCAGGCGTCGAGCCGCTGCGGCCGGGCGGGCCGCGATCGCTCGCGTCCGCTCATCCTGAGGGGAACTTTGCCTCGAATGGCGGGGGCGGACAAGCCAGCCCGTCGAGCCTCCGCGGTCCGACCGGCGCTAAAAGGCGCCGCTCAGGCTCAGGCCGCCGCCGTTCGCCGCGAGCTCCGGCGTGACGCTGAGCGCCGTCTTCGTTCCGCTCGGCGCCGTGACGATGACCACGATGCCGCCGATGAGCACCGCCGCGCCGACGCCGATGCCGACGAAGCCGATGGTGCGGCTGTTGTCCGCGTCGCTCTTGAAGTTGGCTTTCTTGGTCGGATTGTTCGTCTGCTGCGACGCCTTATTCTGCGCCACGGAGAGCAGCGTGAACCAGGTACCCGCACCGACGGTGAGCGCGCCGGCGCCACCGATGACGAAACCCACGATGCGCTGCGTGCGCCCGGGATGCGCGTCCGGCGTCGCGCCCTGATCCGCGGGCGGAAGCACGGGGTTGGTCGTCGTCACCGCGGCGGGCGGAGGTGCCGGGCCGTCCTCGAGCGGCGGGATCACGACCTTCGCCGTCGAGCCCGCGCCCTCAGTCTTCGTTTCGAGGTGCAGCGCTTTCTTGTTCGGCGCGGCAACGTCGATCGTGCGCATTCCTGGATCCACCGGTGCCGGTACGCCCCAGAGGCCGGCTGGCACCACTTCACCGTCGCGCTTGATCTCGAGGCCGTTGATCGCCGCCGTCTCTTTCGGCACTTCGATCACGAGCTTCGTGAGTTGAGGTTCGAGCGCAGCTGCTTCTTGACGCGCCAGCTCCTCCCGATCCGTTTGGCCTTCGGAGCGAGCCTGGGACGCCGCTTCGCGGTAAGACGACCACGCGCTCGCGGTCTGCCCGTTCTGCTTGTAACAAAGGCCGAGGTTCAGGAGCGTGCCGACGCCCGGGTCGAGCCGTTCACTGTCCGCGAATTTCGGGCATGCCTCGGCGTACCGCTTGGCGGCCATGAGCTTCTTCGCGTCGTCGAACAGCGCCTCCGCCGCAGCCTTGTTGTCTTGCCCGAGGGCGTGCGACGCAGCGGCCGACACCGAAAGCACGAGGCACACACTCTTCCACCGCGCTCGCTTCACCGAGTAGCTCCTTCTGAAGCTCCCTTTATAAACCGAGCGTCGTCCCGAGCCGCCGCTATTTGCGGTCGTCGTAGAGATTGAGCTTCTTCGCCGGTTTCGGCGCGGGCGCGGGAGCAGGGGCGGGCGCTGGAGTCGGCGTGGCCGCTGCCGGGCGGGCCGGCGCCACGCTCTTCGTCGCGACTTTTGCGGGCTGCGCCTTCGGGGTTACGGGCGCCTTCGGCGTGACCACCGGTTCGACCTGAGCGGCCGCGGGCGGCGTGCTCGATTCCGTCGGCTTCGCAGTGACCGACGGTGCGGCCGGTTCCGTAGGTGCGGTGTTGGGGTTCGCGGCCGCCGGCTTCGGCGGGTCGGGCGGAGTCGCTGCGAGCGGGGGCTCGGCGCCGTGGCCCTTCAGGAAGAACACGCCCGCGGCCGCACCGCCCGCGAGGAGCACGAGCACGGCGGCGATGCCGATCACGCGACCGTTCCCTCGCTTTTCGATCCCGGACGCGCCCCAGGCTGCGCCCGTCCCCGAACCGACGCGCGAGCTCGGCGGCATCGACTCGTCGAGGTTCGGCCGCGAACCTCCGAGTCCCGCGCCTTCGATGACGCGCGCGACGCGCTCGATCGAAAGGCGCGCGCGCCGCGGCGCGAACGGCGCGAGCGAATGCGCGAATTCGGCGACCGTCGCGAAGCGCCGCGTGCGGTCCTTCTCGAGGCTGTGCAGGATGACCTCGGCTAGGCCCGCGGGCGCGTCGGGCCGCGCGTTGCGCAGCGGCGGCGGCGACTGCTGCAGGATCATCGCGCACAGCTGTGTGATCGTGTCGGCTTGGAAGGGCACGGTGCCCGTCAAGAGCTCGTATAAAATCGCGCCGAGCGCCCAGATGTCCGTGCGCGCGTCGACGTCGCGCGACGACGCCATCTGCTCGGGCGACATGTAGAGCGGCGACCCCATCACGGTCGTCGTCTTCGTCATCCCGAGGTCGGCGCCCGAGGAGCTCAAGCCCGTCACCTTCGAAATCCCGAAATCGAGCACCTTCACGGACGGCGTTCCGTCGGCGCGCGTCACGAGAAACAGATTCGCCGGCTTGAGATCGCGGTGCACGATGCCGAGCGCGTGCGCCTCGGCGATCGCCTCGCACGCTTGCAGTACGAACTCGACCGCGTCCTCGATGGGTAGAGCGCCGCGGCGCTGCCCGATGGTGCCGAGATCGGCGCCGTCGAGGTACTCCATGATCATGTAGGGTGCGCCGTTCTCGAGCTGTCCCACGTCGGTCACGCGCGCGACGTGTTCGCTCTTGATGCGCACCGCCGCACGCGCCTCGCGCAAGAAGCGCGCGACCGCTTCCCCGTTCGAGAGCGCCTGGGGCAACAGGAACTTGATGGCGACGCGTTCTTCGAGCGTCACGTGCGTCGCTGCCACCACGACGCCCATCCCACCCATGCCGAGCACCCGTTCGATTCGGTACTTGCCGAGCAGGATCTGCCCGGGGACGACCCCCGCAACCTGATGGCCGGGCTCCGAAAGCGAGATGCTATTGGTCAAAGGCGCTCATCCTCGGGAGTAGTCGCACGACCACCCAGCCCAAGTACGGACGAAGGATTATATCGATCCCTGCTCGGAACGCCCGCAGACGCCTTTTTTTCCCGTGGATCGGCCCCGCGTCGCGCGGCGTTCCGCCCGTGGCCGAATCTGCCTACGGATGCAGCACGACGCGCGTCATCGGCGCGCGAACCTCGCGCCGGACGGCGTGCCAGCCGGGCGGCAGCTTCGGCTCGGTGAAATCGAAGAGATACCGCGCGTCGAGCGGCGACAGATTCACGCAACCTCCGCTCGCGGCGTCACCCCAAGCATCGTGCCAATACGCGGTGTGGAGCGCGTAAGGGCCCACGAAATTCTGAACCCAGGGCACGTCGGAGTGCACCAGCCGGTTCGGAGCCTCCATCGTCGCCGTCACGATCTTCGTGTTGATCGAGTAGTTGCCGAGGGGCGTCGAGGCCGTCTCGATGAGCGGCTTGCCGCGCACGGGCGTCCCGCCGCGACCGGGTGAAATCAACGTCGCGTAGCGCGGCAGCGTGCCCTCGAACGCGAGCAGCCAGCCGCCGTCGATACTCACGTCGATCCAGGTCGAGGTCTCGTGCGAATCACCCGAGACGGGCAGCTCCGCGGCCCCGAGCGGCTCGCCCCACGGCGTGCTCGCGGGCGGCTCCGGCACCACGGCGTCGTTCTCCGCCACGAAGATGTTCGGTTCGCGCGTCTCGAGGTAGCGCACGCGGTCCTGCTCGACGCTCTTGCCCGTGAGTTCGACGTAGCTCAAGCGCGGGAATACTCCGGTCGCCCGCGTCACGCGGTCCCCGAGCCGTGCGTAGCGGGGTCGATCGCGCGTGCGGAAGAACGCGAGCGGCAGCGACGCCTCCGCGCCGAGGTGCACGCCGTGGAACCCGAGCTCGCCGAAGTCCTTCACGCGATCCTTCGGAATCCAGCCGTAATCGGCGCTGAGCAAGAAGGCGCGATCGCCCCAGCGCGCCTCCGCCGTGTAAGCGACGGTCGAGTGCGCCCCGAGCGCGCTCCGCGCCTCGTGCACGGTGCGTCCGAGCAGCGGCAAGGGTGGCGGCGCGAGCTCCGGCAGCGACACGTCGACGCCGCGGAGGGCCGCGACGTCCTCGCCGGCACGCGCTCGCGCGAGATCGGCGAGGTGCGCTGCGAGGTCGGCTTCGTTCCGCGCCTGGACGTCGGGGGCGGGCAACTCGCGGTAGCGCACGAGCCCGAGCGATTCGGCGTAACGGAAGGGCCACGCCGAGTCCATGTTCGGCGTGAAGGCGCGGAGCGCCAGGAGCTCGGGATCGTCGCCGTCGATCGTCGCGCGCCTGCCGTCGGCGCACACGAAGCCGTGCGGCTCGACTTCGTACCAGGGTCCGTCACAGCCCGGTCCGTAGTGCGGCTCGTCGCTCTTGAGTGCGACCGAGCCACCCGTCCACAGATAGCCGAGCCAATCGCCGTCGGCGTCGGGCTTCGGCTGGATCCAAACGAAGCGCGCCTTCGCGAAGAGGTGCGGTAGCGGGGAAGGGGAGGGTTTAGGGGCGACCGCCGTCGTCGTCGCCGTTCCACGCCCGGGCGGACGCGCCTGCACGTGCTGCGGCACCTGTACGAACGCGCCCTCGGTTTCCGTCGGCGCGCGCTCGGACGCGCAGCCCCCCGCGAACGCGACGAGCGCGCGCACGGCCGTCGATCGCCCGAGCTTCACGGGAAAACGTTAGCCGACCCGGTTTGTCTGCACCAAATTCTTGCCCTCACCAGAGCGTCCGCACGCGCCGCGAGCGCCGGAGTCGCTCGTCTTTCGTGATTAATGAAGCGGAGAGTCGCAGCGCGGTCCCGGCGAGCAAGCGGTCGAACGGATCGGCGATCGGTCCGAGAGCGCGCGCCTCCTCGATGTCCTCGGGCAAGAGCGCTTCGAGCCGGAAGCCGTCGGTCACGGCGAGCTGCGCGCGCCAAGCCGAAAACCCGAGCGGCAGCCGCACGTGTCCTCGCTCGTAGAGCACGGCCACTTCCCACAAACTCACGCTCGAGACGTAAACGGTGCTCCTCACGCCGAGCGTCTCGAACACGCGCCGCGCTTGGCTGCCCAGTTTCGAAGCATCGGCGAAGAACCAGAGCACGGCGTGCGTGTCCGCGACGTAGTGCTTCATCGGCGCTGACGCGCGGCTTTTTTACGCCGTCTGCCCCGCTTCGCGGGCTCGGACGCGGCGAGCCACGCCGTGCGCGGCTGCCCCTGTTCGGCGCGGATGCCGCGAATCACACCCACGAGCTCGCCGTCCGGCACGGCGAGCTCGACGCGAAGCGCGGGGTGCAACGAGGGGCCGGTCCCGAGGGCGCTCGGTACGGAGCGCACGTCGGAGATGCGAAGGAGGCTCGCCTGCGGTTTGCCGCGGTAGCTGATGTCGACGCGCCCGCCTTCGCTCGCGATCCGACGCACGAGCGCCGGGAGCCGCCGGCGCGCCTCGCTCATCCCGACGTCCTTGCCCATCGTTCCTCGAACGGTACCCTTAAAAGCGTACCAGTCAAGCCTCGGTGTTTCCCGCGCGTTCAGCGTTGAATCTCGACGAGCAGGACCCACGCGTTCGCGACGCCGGCGACGAACGCCGAAATCACGCCTGGCACGAGCCAGTAAAGTCCGCCGCCCCTGCCGGCGAGCAGCGACACGCCGCACGCGACGAACGGCAGCGTCGCGAGCTGATGCGTCAGCACGCGGGTCAGCATCCAATGGCGAGGGTCGCCCGGTCGCGTGCGCACGCCGAGCTGCATCTTCACGGGGACGAGCCACGCGATGGCGCCCACACCGAGCACCTCCGCGCCGAGCACGTGCGCGGCTTGCCCCGGCACGAGACCGACGGACGCGGCCGCGAGCGCGCACAGGAGCACGATCAGCGTCTCGGCGGCGCGGCCCGGCAGCTGCGGATACGCGAGCACCTTGCTCAAGTTGATCGATACCGCGACGAAGAGAAGACCCGTGAGCGCTGCAGAGGCTCCCACCTCGGCGACGAAGAAGTTCTCCCAGCCGCTCGTGCCGTAACCGTTCATCGTTCGTGGACGAGCGTATCATCGTGCGTTGCGGGCGAAAGAGGGCGGGGATCCCTCGAGCCTCGAGCCGTGGATTCGGCTATCGTCGCCCCCCATGTTTCCCCCGTCGCTCCGGCTCACGTTCACGCTTCTGCTTTCGTTGAGCTCGGCGCTCGGCGCTCTCGGCTGTGATTCGACGGACGCGTGCAAAAAGTCGCGCGAGTGCGCGCGTGACGGGCGCTGTACGTCGGACGCGAACGCGCTCTGTCGCGTGCAAGCGGACTCCGATTGCGCAGGCTCGGACGCGTGCAAGCTCCACGGCAAATGCAGCGCCAAGGACGGCGCTTGTACCGCCGTCAACGATGCGGGCTGCCAAGCCGCGGACGATTGCAAGAAGGGCGGCGCGTGCAGCGCCTACCTGGGCAGCTGCGTGAACCTCGAGACGACGACGGAGCCGGAGTGCGCGAGCAGCTGCGAGAGCGAAGGGCGTTGCGTGCAGAAGGACGGCAAGTGCGTCGCGCTCTCGCGCCGGCACTGCGCCGGCACCAACGACGAAACGCCCGACAAGGAGAGCGCCTGCGCGAAGTTCGGCTTGTGCAAGGCCGACGGCGGTCGCTGCGTCGCGGGGACCAACGAGGACTGCGCGCGCTCGCTCGCGTGCAAAGACGCTTCGCAGTGTGGCGCTAAGGACGGCGCGTGTGTCGCCACCGCGGAGGACTGCAAGAAGTCGACCGCCTGCGCTCGCGACGGAAAATGCAGCGTGAAGAACGGCGCCTGCAGCGCGCTCACGAACGAGGATTGCCGCAAGGCCGCCCGCTGCAAGCTCGAGGGCACCTGCACGGCGAAAGACGGCGCCTGCATCGCCGGCAGCAGCGGTGACTGTGCGGCGTCGTCCGTGTGTGCGCAGGTGAAGCTCTGCACGGCGCGCGACGGTGTCTGCGTGGGCAGCGGCAATCAGGGCGGCTCCGCCGCCGCACACAAAGGTGCGCCCGACAAAAACCGCTCCACGACGATCTCGAGCCCGCTCGGGCATTGAGCCCAGCGCGAGGAGCTACGCCGCGGCGTCGGTTTCCGCGGGCAACCCGTCTACGGGCAGTCGCAGGTAGAACGTCGAGCCCTTGCCGACTTCGGTCTCGAACGTGAGCGTGCCGCCGTGCTTGGCCACCACGATCGAGCGGGCGATCGCGAGGCCCTGGCCCGTGCCTCTGCCGACTTCCTTGGTCGTGAAGAACGGCTCGAAGATGCGCGAGCGGATTTCCGGCGCGATGCCCGAGCCGGTGTCCGCGATGGCGATCAGCACGGCGTCGCCCTCGAGCCGCGTCGTGACGCTGATGCGACCGCGGCGCTCCGTGCCCTGGACGACCTCGGCGATGGCGTGCCCGGCGTTGACGACCACGTTGAGGATCGCCTGATTCACGTCGCCGAGGTGACAGCGCACGGGCGGGAGCTCGCCGAGGCTCGTCTCGACGTCCGCGACGTACTTGTACTCGTTGCGCGCGATCGTGAGCGTGGTCTCGATCGCGTGGTTGATGTCGGCGGGCATCATCTCTTTGTGGTCGGGGTGCGCGAACTCCTTCATCGATCGCACGATGGTCGCCACCCGGCCGAGGCCGTCGAGGGCCCGCTCGAGCGCTTTCGGCGCCTGTTCGACGACGTACGGGAGGTCGGCGTGCGCGTCCGCCTCGTCCGCCGCCTGCGCGAGCTCGGTGAGCTCCGTGGCCCCGGCGTTCGCGAGCACGGCGCGGCGCAGCGCCTGGTGCTTCACGAGGACTTTCAGCAGGTCTTCCGTCGAGTCGCGCAAGAACGCGATGCTGTCGCCCACGAATTGAACCGGCGAGTTGATCTCGTGCGCAATGCCGGCCGCGAGCCGGCCCACGGCCTCGAGCTTGTGCGCGTGCTGGAGCTCGCGTTCGGCCTCCTGGCGCGCGAGCACCTCGTGCTTGAGCGAGGCGTGCGCCGTGTGGAGCGAAGCATGCGCTTCTTCGAGCGCGCCGCGCTGGCGCTCGCTCGCGAGGAGCATGTCGCGAATCACCGCAAAGCGCAGGCGCGACACCTCGGAAGCGAAGAGCGCGAGCACCGTGGCGCAGAGCGGGTAGACGACAGCGACGCCGTCGAACAGCGCCGTCGCGGCGAAGGCGACGCAGAAGCCGAGCACCGTGAGGGTTGCGACGCGCCGGTCGAAGTGGTCGAAGGCGAGCGCGACGAACGGCAACCACAGCCACGACGGTGGCGGCCAGCCCGCGACGTGGTTCACGAGCAGCGCCGTGCCGATGTTGACGATCAGGCGCGGCGCTTCGGCTGCTCGCCCGCGCCGTGCGAGGTAGACGAGATTCACCCACACGTTGAAGGGAATGACGACGAGCTGCACGCCCGCGACGACGGCGAGCGCGCGCCACTGCCCCCAGGTGCAGACGGCGGTGAGCGCCGTGATGACCGTGGCTGCCCCCACGTTCAGCGCGCTCAAGCGCCGATTCACTTCGACGTAGGGATCGGTGTTGGGCGCGACCACGATCAGTCAGGACGGCTCATTTCGCCGCCCATTAAGCAGAAAAATGGCTTAGAACGGGCGGCGGGAAAGCGCTTCGGGCGCGAGCGGCAGCGCGAGTCGTTCCGCCAGCAGGCGATCGGCGATTTCAGTGGCGGCGTCGTGTGCGGGTAAGTGCGCGAGGTCGAAGGTGAGACAGCTTGCGGTCGCGGCCGGCCCACCGCGCACCAGACCCTCGTACAACGCGTGGCCGAAGCCGAGCACGAGGCTTTCGCCCCGAGCGGTGAGCTCCAAAACGCCCCCTTCGTCGAGCAAGGCGAGCGCGTCCTGCGCGCGGGTGCGCGCGTTCGGCAGCTTTCCGGCGACGCTGTCGCGCGTGCGCTCGAGCGCGGCGGCCTGCAGCGCGTGCAGCCGGCGTTTGCTCGCGGGGAACGTCGCCCACACGAGCGCATTCAGGAAATCGTGCCAGGAGCGCGGCCGCGTCGGCACTTCACCGCGCACGACGCGCGCGTCGTAGCCGTCCCCTGCGGACTCGCGCCGGCGCGTGCGCCGCGGTTTGCTGGCGGCCACGAAGGTGATGCCTGGCGCTGAAAGCTCGTGCGGCGCCGGAAAATCCGCGTGGTTCACGAAACGACGCGCTGCGCCAGCGATGGGCCAGAAGCGCGGGTCTGCCTCGAAGAACCTGCCGTCGAAGGCGTCCGGCGCCGTCATCGAGCCACCTTATCGCACCTAAACTTCGCCCGCCCGCGTGCCGTTTCTCGAGCAGTCCGGGTCCTTACGGTCACGCCGCTCCCTCGCCGCCCGCCATGATGAAGCCACTCACATTCGAACGCATGCGTGACGACGAAGGTTCGGCGTTCGTCGGTTGGGCCGGCGACTCGGTCGTGTTCGCGCGGGTCGACGGCGGTCTGTCCGCGGATCTCGGCGCCCGCTTCGCCGCGCACGTCGAAAAGCTCGTCGTGGGCGTCTCCGGCGTGCACTACTTTGCCGACGCTTCGCGCATGACGCGCTACGACCTCTTGGCGCGCAGCGCCTTCGTGCGCGTCGCGCTCGCGAACCGGCGTCGCTTCGAGTCGTTCACTTTCTTGATTTGGCCGGACGAAGTGAGCCCCGCGGCGCGGGCGTTCGCTTCCGCCATCGGCGGCACCGTCGAGCTCTGCCAAGAGCTCGGCGACTTCGAGCAGCGCCTCCTGCGCCACGCGCCGCTCGCGCGCTATCGCATCGATCCGAACGCCCCCGAGCGTCCCGACGTGACGGCTCGTTTCAGCCGCTGAGCGACCTTGCGTTCGAGCCGCGCCGGGCACACGGTCCCGGTGGATGGCGTCCGTCTCTCCTGGCGCTCCGCCCGCGCCGGCGAGCGAGCTCGAGCTCGTGACGCGGGCGCGCGCCCTCGCCGGTTCGAGCCTCGGGGAGCTTGCCGCACGCCTCGGCCGACCCGTGCCGCCCGATCTGCGTCGGGCCAAGGGGTTCGTCGGTCAGCTCGTCGAGCTCGGGCTCGGCGCCACGGCCGGCTCGCGCGCAGGCCCGGACTTCGCGCATCTCGGCATCGAGCTCAAGACGCTGCCCGTGGACGCGAGCGGTCGCCCCGTCGAATCGACGTTCGTGTGCACGATTTCGCTGCCCGACGTGGGCTCCATCGAGTGGGAAAACTCACCCGTGCGGGCGAAGCTCGCGCGCGTCCTGTTCGTCCCCGTCGAGGGGGAACGCGAGCGGCCCGTCGGTGAGCGCCGCCTCGGAGCGCCGCTCGTGTGGAGCCCGACGGCCGAGGACGAGCGCGACTTGAAGTTCGATTGGGACGAGCTCGCGGGGCGCATCGGGCGCGGCGACGTGGAGAGCATCACCGGGCACCTCGGGCGCTACTTGCAGGTGCGACCCAAAGCGGCCGACTCCCACGCGCGCCGCCGCGCCTTCGACGGCGACGGCGTGGCGTTCCTCGCGCTCCCGCGCGGCTTCTATCTGCGCGCCCTGTTCACCGCGCGGATCGTGCGGACACACTACGCCTTGTCGCGTTGACGCGCGTCGCCCGCTTCACGGGCCTTGCCTGCGCCGGCAGCGGCAGATCGTCGGCGAGCTCGCCCGGCAGCGGCTTCAAACCCACGTGAAAGTGGTCGAAATGCGCCGCGTTGTCGTCGGGTCCGAGCTGCTCCTTGAACACGCCGTGCGCGCGGATGCGGCACGCCACTTGGTTCAACACCGGCATGCCGTCGCGACAGCCGAGTCCGTGCTCGAAGTCGCGTTTGACCTCGAGCAACGCGCCGTGAATCTCGAACGCGTGCAGATCCGCGGCGAGCCCGAAGGCGTGCATGCTCATGCGCCCCGGGTGCGTGAGTTTGTATACGTATGCGCCCGAGAAGCGCACCGCGCTCACGCCGAGCGCGCGCAGATCGGGGGTGACCTTGCGCAGCGCGAGCACGAGCCGGCAATCGGCCAAGAAGGGACGGTGATCCGCCGCAAAGAAGCGAATCCCGTCGAGGCTACCCGCGAGCACGATCGGCGTCGCGATCCCGAGCACGGGCTCGCTCGAACGAAAGGGCACGTCCAGGCGTTCGAGCTCGCGCAGGCACGTCGCGCCTCCGGGGATCGGGCTCGGCGCCGTCGTCGCGCGCGGCGCGCGGCCGGCGCCGGACGGGGCGTCACTCGTACGCCGTTCCGCCGTTTTTGCGAGAGCCGGCGGCGGCGCGCGGCGTGACCCGTTGCCGGGCGCTGCGCTCTCGGCAGCGCCACCCTCCCAGGCGGCGAGCGGCACCTCGGGGACGGGCGGGCGCAGGGGAGCCACTGTCGCGCAGCCGCCGAGCGCGGCGAGAAACGGTGCGACGGCGAGGGCTCGGGAACGCATGCCTGCTGCAGGGTTCCACGCCGCGGGCCGGCGGGCCAAAAAGGCGATCAGCCGTCGGCGCGAACGCCCGACTCGTCCGCCCGCGTGAGCTCACGCACGAGCATCGTGGCGTAACTCCCCGCTGGGAGCCCGAAACGCAGCCACAGTCGCTCGCCTTCGGCCTTCACGCTCGCGCCTTCGGGTCGCACCAAGAGGTCGCGCCGCGTGCCGGGCGCATGGCGGCCGAGCTCTCGCAGGGCCGCCTCCGAGACTCCGAGCTCTGCGAGGACCTCGCGTTCGAGCGCTTCGGCCTCGGCTTTGGCTTCGCGCATCTTCGGGCCCGGCATCGGTCCCGTGAGGCAGAGGTCGCGCGCATCGAGCCGCGGCTGCTCGCGCGCCACGTCCTCGACCACGAAGGATGCGCCCGCGTTGGCCAGCCGTACGACCTCGCCCGCAAGCAGCCGATCGAGGCCGCGCTGCACGCGCCGCGTCGCATAGCGATTGAAGATCTCCGACTGGAGCGCGCTCGCATAGAGCTTGGTGAGGAAGCGCTCGCGTCCGCGCGGCAGCTCCGTCGTGCCGGCGAGCCAGCCGAGCGCGTCGCCGAGGTTCCGCCCGTCGCGACCGAAACGCTGCGAGCCGAAGTAGTTCACGTGCCCGCGCTCGTCGAGGCGCGCGAGGATGGCGCGCGCGTTTGCCTCGCCGTTCTCTCCCACGCCGGCGAGCCCGACCGTGAAGTGGTTGCCCCGCAGGTGCCCGGTGCGGAGCTTGTTGCCGTGACGCGACACTTCCACGAGCTTGAGATCCGGCGGGAGCACCCAGGTTTCGGGTGCGGGGGCGCGTGCGGGCACGGAGAGCCACTGGGTCGTGATGCCGTGACGATCCTTCATCCCCGCGTAACCGATGTCGCGCTCGGGCGTGTGCGTCGCCCGCGCGATGGCGAGCGCCGCGTCGCGCGTATTCATGCCGCGCTTTTCAATGCGCACGTACCAATGATCGCCGCTGCCGGACGGCGCATACGCGGGGACTTCGTCGACCACGAAGTCCTCGAGCGACGGCCCAATCGCGCCGCCCACGGCGGGCAGCTCGAGCGTCCAAATCGGCGACTTCTCGGGCGCTACGTTCACGGACGTCTACCCAGCAGTCCTTCGAGCGCCTTCAACAAATCATCGCTCGCCGAGTGGGCGTCGAGCGACTCGAGCTCTTCGATGCCGAGGATCAAAAGCTCCGGATCGGAGGCGGCCGACGCTCCGCGCGTCGTGGCGGCGGAGCCCGGCGCGGGCGGCGGGACGCTCTTCGTCTCGGGGCCGTGCGTGCAGTCGACCACGAGCGCGGTGATGTTGTCACGACCGCCGGCTTCGTTCGCGCGCCGCACGAGGTCCTTCGCCACGCTCTCTGCGTTCGAGCGCGCGGTGAGCGCGACCGCGAGCTCGACGGCGGGCACGAGACCGCTCAAGCCGTCGCTGCACAGCAAGTAGCGATCGCCCGCGACGACGGCGTACGAGCGCAACGAAATCCTGAGTCGTGGATCGAGCCCGAGCGCGCGGGTGACCACGCTCTTCGGCAAGCGCTCGAGCACCGCGTCGTCGAGCTCGGGGCGTTGCTCGAGCACGTCGGTGAGCAGCGAATGGTCCTGCGTGAGCTGCTCGAGGTGACCGCCGCGGAGCCGGTAACACCGGCTGTCGCCCGCGTGCCCGACATGCATGAGGCCCGAGCGCGGCGAGAAGCAGGCGGCGACCACCGTCGTCCCCATGCCCTTGTGTTCGGGCGAGGACTTGGCGATCTCGATCACGTCGCGATTGGCCTTGAGGATCGCGGCCGAGAGGCGCCGCGCCCCGAACGGGATGCCGAAAGCGTCGAACTCCGGCTGCTCGTGCGTGCGGCGAACCGTGGCGCCGAAGTAGTTCTCGAGGGAGCGCGCGGCGAGCGAGCTCGCGACTTCGCCGGAACGGTGCCCGCCCGCGCCGTCGGCGACCGCGTACAAGTCGAGGTCGGGACGAACCAGCACCACGTCCTCGTTGCTGGCGCGACTTCGGCCCACATCAGTAAGTCCGAAGGCGCTGAGCACCAGGTCTTGCGACATCTTGAGCCGAATCTCGAGTATAGGCACAGCGCGGGCGCCCGTGCCTCTCCCGCTTGAGGCAGGGACTCCGAGCTGTCATGCTGGAGAGAGCAGTGCCCGCCGCTCGCCAGCGCAAGACCGGCCTCGTACTCTCGGGTGGAGGTATGCGCGGCGCCTACGAAGTGGGAGTCGTCGCCGGCATGGCGGAGGTGATGGAGGACGAGCCGCGACGCGGGCCGCTCTTCGACGTGTACGCCGGTACCTCCGTCGGCGCGATCAACGCGGCCTATTTCGCCTCGAACTCCGACGAGCCCGGACACGGCGCGGCCCGCCTCGCCAAACTCTGGCAGAGCCTCAAGCTCTCCGATCACGCCAAGGTGCGTCCGTTCGGTCTCTGGCCCGGCAGCCTCAAACGCAGACTCGAACGCTTCACGTCGTCGGAGCCGCAGGGCTCGTCGCTGCTCGACACGCGCGCGCTCGAGGTCGTCATTCGTCGCGCCGTGCAATGGGAGCGGCTCCACCGGAACATCGCTTCGGGGCGCGTGCACGCGCTGATGATCGCGGCGCTCCACGTCGCGTCCGGTCGCACGACGATCTTCGCCGAGCACGCGCCCGGCGTGCAGCTTCAAGCCGCGCGCGACGAACGGCGCATCACGACCGAGTGCCGCATCACCGCCGACCACGTGCTCGCCTCCGCGGCGATTCCGTTGCTTTTTGCCATGCGCAAGGTCGGCGACCACTACTATTGCGACGGCGGTCTGCGTTTCAACACGCCGATTGCTCCGGCCATTCGCGCCGGGGCAGAGCGCCTCGTCGTGATTTCCGTCCGGCACATGCAGAGCATCGGCGAGGTCGATGCGGAAGAGGCGGCGGACCGAGGCGAGACCCAGGACGTGGGCCCCGTCTTCCTGATCGGTAAGCTCCTGAATGCCCTCCTGCTCGATCCGGTGGCATACGATCTTCAGATGATGGAGCGTTTGAACCAGATGATGGAGGTCTTGGAAGAGGCCTTGCCGGCCGATCAGCTGGAGCGAGTGCAAAAGGTTTGGATCAAGCACCGCGGCGCCCCCTACCGGCGGCTCGATACCCTGATCTTCACGCCCTCCGAGGACCTCGGCAAAAAGGCAGGGGAGTACATCCGGACCCGGCTCGATTCGAGCGAGCTCCAAACCTTGGCCCGCTATTTTCTCCAGCGGGCGGCCAGCGAGACCCCTGGGGGGGAGGCAGACTGGGCATCCTATTTGCTGTTTGACGGGGGTTTTGCCCGGGAACTCATCGACCTTGGTCGCAAGGATGCCCATGCCAAGGCGGCTCTGATAAAACGGTTCTTCGGGCCCTCTTAAGCGACGGGACCAAAGCGGGATGCCAGGGGACGAACACATCAAGCGGGTTTTGCTGGTCGATGACGACAGCGTGAGCCGGAGTGTGCTCTCGAAGCAGCTCGCCGCGCGTGGCTACGAAATCATGGAGGCGGAGAGCGGCGGCTCCGCGTTGCGCGTGCTCACACAGCCGAACGCTCCGCGTATGGCGGTCGTCGACTGGAACATGGGGACCATCAACGGTCCCGAGCTCTGCCGCATCCTACGCGGGCGTTCGCCGTACGTGTACGTCGTGCTCACCACGGCGCGGGAAGGGCGCCGTCCGCTCGTGGAGGCCATGAACAGCGGCGCCGACGGCTACATCCAGAAGCCCGTCGACGTGGACGAGCTCGAGGCATGGCTCGTCGCCGGCCAGCGCATCGTGGAGCTGCAGGACGGCTTGCTCAAGGCCCACGCCGAGCTCGAGCGCCGAGCGACGCACGACGCGCTCACCGGCGTGCGCAACCGCGGCAGCATGCTCGAAATCCTAGGACGCGAGCTGCGCCGTTCGATCCGCACGAAATCCGCGACCGGCATCGTGCTCTTCGACGTCGATCACTTCAAGCGCGTCAACGACACGCACGGCCACCCCGTCGGCGACGAAGTGCTCGTCGAATTCGCTGCTCGCTGCACGCGCGCCGTGCGCGACTACGACGTGGTCGGGCGTTACGGCGGCGAGGAGTTCCTGCTCGTACTTCCAGGCGGCAGCCTGCCCGACGCCGCAGCCGTGGGCGGCCGGCTCCTCGACGCCGTCGCGCGCCGCCCCTTCAAGACGAGCGCGGGTGAAATCCACGTCACCGCGAGCGCCGGCGCCGCCTCGACCGGCCAGGGCTACCTCGACGTCGACGCGCTCATCGCCGCCTCCGACGCCGCGCTCTACGAGGCAAAACACGCCGGCCGCGCCCGCCTCCACGTCGCCAGCGAAGCGGGCCACCCCGAGAGCGCGCGCTTCCCGCGCGACGAGCCCGACACGCTCAAGGGTCCGGACTGACCCTCGCGCCCGCCGCGCGAACGTCTATGCTTCGCGCACCGTGACGCATTCGGACGTGATCGTCATCGGCGGCGGCCCCGCGGGCTCGACGCTCGCGACGCTGCTCGCCCGGAAGAACCGCAGCGTTACCCTGTTCGAAAAGGAACGCTTCCCGCGCTTCCACATCGGTGAGTCGCTGCTGCCGTGCTCGGTGCCGCTCTTTGCTGCGCTCGGGGTGCTGCCGAAGCTCGACAAGGGGCGCTTTCTCGCGAAGCACGCCGCCGAGTTCGTGACGGCGGACGGCAGCCTGCGGCAACGCTACGCCTTCGCGGACGGGATGATCGCGGGGACGCCCTCGGCGTTCGAGGTCGATCGCGGCGAGTTCGACCAGGTGCTGCTCGAGCACGCGGCGGAAACCGGTGCCCGCGTCGAACAGGAAACGCAGGTGGTGCGCTTCGAGTGCGACCTTGCGCGCGGCGTCGAGGTCGTGGTGCGTGGACCGGACGGCGCCGAACGCACCCACACCGCCGAATGCTTGGTGGACGCGAGCGGTCAGGCGGCGCTCCTACCGTCCCGGCTGGGCTTGCGACGGATGGAGCCTGGCCTGCGCAACGTCGCCGTCTTCTCGCACTTCGAGGGAGCGGCGCGCAGCACGGGCCTCGCGGAGGGCGACATCAGCGTCGTGCTCGTGGACGAGGGATGGTGGTGGGTCATCCCGCTCGCGAACAATCGGACGAGCGTGGGTCTCGTCGGGCCGGCGAAGTCGTTTCGCGGCGTCAAACCGGACGCGGCGTTCTTCAGCGAGCACATCGCGAAGACGCCCTTCGTGCGGGACAAGCTCGCGGGCGCGACGCGCGTCGCCGAGGTGCGCACCATTTCGGACTGGTCGTACAAGAGCAGCGCCCTCGCGGGCGATCGCTGGCTCCTCGTCGGCGACTCCGGCGCGTTCATCGACCCCGTCTTTTCGACCGGCGTGCAGCTCGGAATGACGGCGGCCTTCGACGCCGCGGAGTGCCTCGACCGAGCTCTCGCCGAGCGTCGCTTCGAGCGCGCGCGCTTCATCCCCTACGAGCGCCGCATGCGCCGCTTCGTCGACACGTATACCGACTTCGTCAAAGGCTTCTACACTCCGGAATTCGGCGAGCTCATCCTCCATCCGAGCAACGCCTTCGGCCTGCGCGCGGCCGTCACGTCATTGCTCGCGGGCCACGGCAAAAAGACGCTCGGCATGCGTCTCCGCGTCGCCCTCTTTCACGCGCTCGTGCGCCTGAATCGCTCACTCCCGCTCGTCCCGCGCTTGCCGGAGCGGCGCGCGGCGTTCGCGAGCCGAGCGGCTGCGAGCTGACGGGGAGCGCCGCCAACAGCGTCGACGGCCGTCGCTTCAAAGTCGCTGCGTGCCGCTGATTTTGGCCAGATCGCGGTCGAACGTTCCGAGCGGGAGGTGACCCGCCGCCCGAGCGGCTTCGAGAATCAGGCAGTCGGAAAAGCCGAGCGCTGGCTTCCTACGAAAGTGCTCCAACGCCGCCCGAACGACATCCGGTTCGGCAATCGAGAGTGACTCGTGACTCAGCAGCATCTCGATCGCGGAGGCGATGGTTTTGGCATCGAGCTCGTAAGCAGTCGACAAGACCCAAGTGGTCTCGACAAGGACGAGATGTGAAACCCATGCCCCGCTAGCCACGAAGGCGTCGGCGCGCGCCGACTGCCTCCGGTCGTCTCGCGTCAGCAATCGGACGAGGACGTTCGTGTCAACCGCGCGCATGGCGCTTCCGAATGTATTCGGCGCGAGCGCTCTTGAGCTCAGCCAGGGAACGCTGGGGCGGTACTTGGGCGAAGAGCGCCCGGTGAACGTCCTCGGAAGTATAGGTTCCCGCGCGACGGACGAGCATGTGCTTGCCGACCTGTTCCCACTCGAGCACGGAGCCTGGACCCAGCCCGAGTTTGCGGCGAACCTCCGCGGGAACCGAGATTTGTCCTTGGGCCGTCAGCCGCGATTTTGCGAGCGACATGCCTTTCAATTACCACGGTAATGCGTGGCGTGCCAGCGCATTACGTGGGCTAACTCAAAACGAACAAGTATCCCCACAACTCCCGCTCGGCTGCTTCCCCGTCATCGCCGTATAGTGGCTCTTGATCGCGCTGTCGCCGAGCAGCTTGTCGTAAATCGCAACCTTGCCGACTGCGCCTTCGAACCACGCGTCGTGGGCCATCGTGCCGATGTTGAGGGGGCTGTCGTTCGCCGTCGGGACGATTTGATATTGGCTCATGCAGCCGGTGTCGCCGTGGCTCGCTTGCTGCCACTCGATGCCGTTGACCCAGATGTTGATCGAGCCCGGATACGTGCCGGTGTCGCTGCAGCCCGAGGGCTGAGTGAGCGTCGAGTACTGCCCGACGATGTGGTACCAGCTATTCGCTTTGATGCTGACGCCGCAGTCGGTTTGTTGCCAGAAGGCGCCGGAGCCGAGGTTGCCGTCGGGATTGAACGCATAAGCGGAGAGGCGATTGCAGCGATTCTCCGAGTTGGTCATGCTGTACATGCGCGCTTCCCATTCGCACGTGGGCGCGTACTCTTCGCATTTGCCCATCCAATCGACGTAGCCGTTCGAGTCGTTGTCGAATTGGAGCACGTCGGGGCGGATCCACGCTTCCCACGTGAGCTCGTGTTTGGTGGGGATTGAGAGCACCGCGGACGAGGCGACCGTGAGGTACTGTTTGACGCCGTCGAAGTCGGCGGCTTGGTCGGCGTTGGGCAGCGTGGCGCGGGCGGGCGCACCGCCTTTGTACGTGCCGTCGTGCCCGTTGCCGGTGAGGTCGGCTTCGGTGCTGGTGCCGGTCATGGCGAGGTAGAGCACGGGGCCGTCGGCAAGGACGGTCGCGTCGTAGTCGCTGCCGTTCGTGGTGCCCGCGCCGCTCGTGCCCGCGTCGCCTTCGCCTGCCGCGCCGCCACCCGCACCGCCGCGTCCGCTCGCTGCGCCGCGTCCACCCGAGCCGCCGCGTGACGTGCCGGCGCTGCCGCCGTTGCTCCGCCCGGCGCGACCCGCGGCGCCCGCGCCGCTCGTGCTCCCGCCGTTCGTACTCCCGCCCGAAGTCGCTCCGCCGCCGGAAGTCGCACCACCCGAGCTCGTCGCGCCGGAGCCGCCGGTCGTCCCGCCGGAGGCGCCGCTCCCGCCGCCATTCGTCGTCCCTCCGGTGCCGCCGCCGGCCGTGCCGGATTTCCCAGCGTGTCCGGCGGATGCGCCCGCCGCGCCGCCGCTTCCGCTCGGGTGGCCCGCCCCGGCTGGCGCTCCGTCGTCGTCGCCGGAGCTGCCGCAAGCCGCGACCGCGGTGGCGGCCGCTCCGAACATCAACGCAAGCAGGCGTGCTCGAACCATGACGACCACGTCCCCCAGCGCCGCACGGACGGCTCAGATTCGCCACATTTGCGGCATTTTTCGGCAGCTTGCGCTCGGTCGCGGGCGGCACCAGGTGAAAAGTATGCCGATCGCCCTCGTTACCGGTGCGAACCGTGGTCTCGGGCTCGAAACCGCACGCCAGCTCCTTGGCCGCGGCTTCGACGTGGTCGTCGCAGCAAGGAACGCCGCGGACGGCGAGCGCACGGCGCGGGAGCTCGGCGCGCGCGCCAGCTCACTCGCGCTCGACGTGGCCGACCCCGCCAGTATCGAACGCGCGGCGCGCTCGCTCCCGCCGGCGCTCGTGCTCGACGCGCTCGTCAACAACGCGGGCACGTCGCTCGACGGCTTCGACGGCAAGGTGGCCGCCGCCACCATCGAGACGAACTATCGCGGCGCCGTGCGCGTGAGCGACGCGCTGCTCGACCGGCTCGCGCCGAACGCGAACATCGTGATGGTCTCGAGCGGCATGGGCGAGCTCCACCACGCCGCGCCCGAGCTGCGCCGCCGGTTGCTCGACCGTTCGCTCACGCGCGGCGCTCTCGACGAGCTCGTCGACGACTTCGTCGCGCGCGTGCGTGACGGCGCGCGCGACCTCGGCGGCTGGCCGAAGAACGCCTACAGCGTCTCGAAAATCGCCATGAACGCGTTCACGCGCATGCTTGCGCCGACGTTGCGCGACGGCCGGCGCGTGAACGCGGTGTGCCCCGGCTGGGTGCGCACGCGCATGGGCGGACCTTCGGCGAGCCGCAGCGTCGAGCGCGGCGCGGCGGGCATCGTGTGGGCGGCGACGCTCGGCGCCGACGGTCCGAACGGCGAATTTTTCCGCGACGCCCACGCGATCGAGTGGTGACGGACGGCGAGCGTCCGTTCACCGGTCGGGAACACCCAAAACTTCGAACGGGAGGGAGCTTGGTTCAGCACACGGCGCCGCGCGTCGCGTGCTGCCAGCGGGTGCGGCTTCAGCTCTCGAGCGCGGCGATGACGGCTTCGCCCATGCCGCTCGTCGAGACCGGCTTTTCGCCGCCGAGATCCTTGGTGCGCACGCCGCGAGCGAGCGCTTTTTCGACGGCGCGTTCGATGCTGGCGGCTTCCGCTTCGAGGCCGAGGCTGTGACGCAGGAGCATCGCCGCGCTCAGGATCGTGCCGAGCGGATTGGCGATGCCTTTGCCGGCGATGTCCGGCGCCGATCCGTGGATCGGCTCGTACAAGCCGAGCTTGCCTTGGCCGAGTGACGCGCTCGGGAGCATGCCGAGCGAGCCCGTGAGCACGGCGGCTTCGTCCGACAGGATGTCGCCGAACATGTTTTCGGTGACGATCACGTCGAAGCTGCCGGGCGCCGTGACGAGGCGCATCGCGCACGAGTCGACGAGCTGGTGTTCGAGCGTCACGTCCGCGTACTTCGCGCCGAGATTGGTCGCGATTTCACGCCACACGCGCGAGGATTCGAGCACGTTCGCCTTGTCGACGGAGGTGACCTTCTTCTTTCGGCCGCGCGCGATTTCGAAGGCAAGCTTGACGATGCGCTCGATTTCGAAATCGTAGTACTCGAGCGTGTCGACGACGCGGACGCCCTTCGGCGTGTCTTCGCGGAACTTCTGCCCGAAGTAGAGGCCGCCCGTGAGCTCGCGCAGGACGAGCATGTTCACGCCCTCGACGCGGTCCGGCTTGAGCGGCGACGAGCCGAGGAGCTCGGTGTAGCCGCGCACGGGGCGGAGGTTGGCGTAGAGCCCGAGCTCGCGCCGGATGCCGAGCAGGCCCATTTCGGGGCGCGTCTTGGCGCGCGGGTTGTCCCACTTCGGCCCGCCCACGGCGCCGAGCAGGACGGCGTCCGCGCTCTTGCACGCGGTGAGCGTCTCGGCGGGGAGGGCTTCGCCCGTTTGGTCAATCGCGATCCCACCCATGAGGCACGTCTGAAATTCGAAGACGTGGCCGCTCTTCTTCGCGACGGTCGTGAGGACCGCCTTGGCTTGATCGACGACTTCGGGACCGACGCCGTCACCCGGGAGGAGCACGATTTTCGACTGCATGGCGGCCGTTTAGCACGGGGAGCCGAGAGCTGGCATCTTGAGAGGGGCGAGGCGCGACAATGAGCGGGTCGACACGTGGAGGCGCGTTGGGAGCGTGGGCGACGGCGTTCGCGCTGGCGTTCGGCTGCGGGGGAACGAGCGTCCACCACGCGGGCGACGGCGGCACGCCGGGGTCGGCGGCGAGCGGCGGCGTAGGCGGAACGACGGGCGGCACCGACGCCGCCGGCGGCGTGGGCAACGCCGGCATGGGCGCGATGGGGGGTAGCAGCCAGCCGTGCGTGCCCGCGTTCTGTCCGGGGCTGCCACCCGAGGAGGGCGCAGCCTGCGCCGACTGTGAGTATCCGCGCGGCTGCCGTTACGATCCGCCCGGCGTCGCGGCATCCGAGCTCTGGACCTGCGCCGGGGGTCAATGGTCGCAACGCCAGGTGCCGCCGATCCCGGCGTGCTGCGCGAACGACGCCGAGTGCGTCCCGGGCATCTGCGTGAACACGATTTGCGAGGCGTGGAACAGCGGCGGCTGCTTTCGCGACGACACTTGCCCGCAGGGCTACCTGTGTTCGGGCGCCTTCGTTTGCGGCTGCGCTGCGGATTGCTCGGCGCCGGATCGGCAGGGCACGTGCGTTCCCGCCGGGGCGGGCTGCTGCCTCTCGGACGCGGATTGCGGCGCCGGCGAATGCGTCGCCGGCACGTGCCGGACGAAGCTCGCCTACCCCGGCTGCTGGCGGCTAGAGGACTGCAGGTCCCGCGAAGAATACTGTTCGAGTGCGCCGTGCACGTGCGGCGATGACTGCGTCACGCCCGGTGCGTCGGGGATGTGCTTGCCGCAGCTCCATTAGGATCACCGCATGGAGTTCAAAGCGCGCTTGCTGTGGGTCGCTGCTCTAACGACGAGCACCGTGCTCGGCGCCGCTTGCGGAGGGAACAGCGTGCGCCACACGGACGAGGGCGGCGGCGCCGGCAAATCGGGGGCCGCGGGCGGAGGCGGTGGTCTGGCGAGCGCGGATGCGCCGAGCGGCGCAGTGTGCGCGACGGGCGGCGCGTGCAATGGGAGCCCGGCGCCCGGCTGTTGCACGAGTGACGGCGACTGTGCGCCGGGGACCTGCGTCAAAGGCACGTGCATCCTCCACGACGCGATGGACTGTCTCGACGGCGATTGCGGAGCGAACGAAGTCTGCTCCGGGGCCTTCGTTTGCGGCTGCGGCGCCACCTGCGGCGAGTTCGACCAAACCGGGACGTGCGTAGCGGCAGATGCCGGGTGCTGCCTGTCGGACGCCGATTGCGGTGACGGCGAGTGCGCCAAAGGAGTTTGCAAGGCTCGACCCAGCGCTCCGGCATGTTGGACGACGAATGACTGTCTGCCGTCCGGACGCTGCCTCGACGAGAACGTTTGCGCGTGCGGGACGCAGTGCTTCGCCGCGGACGCTCTCGGGCAATGCGTGCCGTTCCTGAAATAGCATTCGGGAGCCCGCCGCCGGTCGATCGGTCATGCGGAACCGACGAACGGTCATTCTCCGGACCGGGGCGAACCCCTAAGTAGGGGATGGGCGCCGTTTGGTCGGCGCTTACCGGAGGAGCATTGGATATGACTCAGATTTCGCAGGTAACGAACGGGCAGGCGACGGGCGTCGATTTCACGGCGGTGAAGACGCGCCAGCAGGCGATGTGGGCGTCGGGTGATTTCGCCGTGATTGGCACGACGCTGCAGATCGTCGGAGAGTCGCTGTGCGAGGCGGTCGATCTCGAAGCCGGCTCGCGCGTGCTCGACGTCGCGGCGGGCAGCGGCAACGCGGCGCTCGCGGCCGCGCGCCGCTTCGCTCACGTGACCGCGCTCGACTACGTGCCCGACTTGCTCCGTCACGCGAGCGAGCGCGCGCGCGCGGAGGGCCTCGAGCTCAACACGGTGGAAGGCGACGCCGAGCGGCTGCCGTTCCAGAGCGCGACGTTCGATTACGCGCTCTCGACCTACGGCATCATGTTTGCGCCGGATCAGGAGCGCGCCGCCGCTGAAATCGCGCGGGTCGTGAAGCCGGGCGGCAAGATCGGTCTCGCCAACTGGACGCCGGAAGGCTTCATCGGCGGGCTGCTCAAGACGGTCGGCAAGTACGTGCCGCCGGCGCCGGGCCTCGCGTCCCCGATCCAATGGGGCACGCAGTCGCGGCTCGAGGACTTGTTCCGCGGCACGCGCTCGGTGCGCTCGTCGCGCAGGGACTTCATGTTCCGCTACGAATCCGCGGCGCACTTCATCGACATTTTCCGGCGCTTTTACGGGCCGACCTACGTCGCGTTCCGCATGCTCGACGCCCAGGGGCAGGCGCGCCTCGCGGACGACATCACCGACCTTGCGGCGAAGTATTCGCGGAGCTCCACGTCCTTCGTGGTGCCGGGCGAGTACCTCGAGGTCGTGATCGAGAGGTAGTTTTCTTCAGAGCCGCGCCGCCGGTCGCTCGCTCGGTCGCTCCGTGCGGTCGAGCTGAGCGTCGGCGAGCCGCACGCCGTGTTGGCGCAAGCCGTATTCGACGGCGTCCACCAGCGCTTCGAGCGACGCCAAGATGATGTTGGGTGACGCCCCGACCGTGCTGTACGTCTCTTGCGCGTATTGGCTGTCGATGAGCACGCGCGTCGTCGCCTCCGTGCCGTCCTTGCCGTCGAGGATACGCACTTTGTAGTCGGCGAGGTGAATGCTCGCGAGCGCGGGGTACACGGGCGTGAGCGCCTTGCGGAGCGCCGCGTCGAGCGCGCTCACGGGACCGTTGCCCTCGGCCGCGGTGTGAAAGACGTGCGTGCCGACGCGGAGCTTCACCGTCGCCTCCGCGTAGGTCTCGCCCGCGCCGCGCCGTCCGACGCGGGTCTCGTAGTCTTGCACCACGAAAAGCGGCTGATAATCAGCGGCTCGGCGCGCGAGCAGCAGCGCGACCGACGCTTCTGCGCCCTCGTACGACACGCCGCGCGCCTCGGCCTGCTTGATCGCCTCGAGCGCTTCGCCTTCGAGGCCGGCCGCGACCTTCACGCCGAGCTCCTCGGCCTTCGAGAGCACGTTGCCGCGCCCGGAAAGCTCGCTCACGACGACACGCATCTCGTTACCGACGAGCGCAGGATCGACGTGCTGATACGAATCCGCGTTGCGGCGCATCGCGGCGACGTGGATGCCGCCCTTGTGCGCGAACGCGCTCCTGCCGACGTACGCCATGTGGCTGTCCGGCGCGAGGTTCGCGACCTCGGCGACGAAGCGCGATACTTCCGTGACCTCGCGCAGCCGCCCGGGCAAGAGACAGCGGAGGCCGAGCTTGAGCTCGAGGTTCGGGACGATCACGGAGAGGTTCGCGTTGCCGCAGCGTTCACCGTAGCCGTTGATGGTGCCCTGCACGTGCCGCGCGCCGCCGCGCACCGCCGCGAGGGAGTTCGCGACGCCGCAGCCGGAGTCGTCGTGCGCGTGGATGCCGATGCGCACGCGCGCGCCGAGCTCGGCGACGACGGTGCGTGCCGTCTCCTCCACGAACCAGGGCAGGCGACCGCCGTTCGTTTCGCACAAAACCAGCGTTTCCGCGCCGCCGCGCAGGGCCGCCCGCAACGTCTCGAGCGCGTAGCCGGGGTCGCTCGCGTAGCCGTCGAAGAAGTGCTCGGCGTCGTAGATCACGCGGCGCTTCTCGCTCACGAGGTAGCCGACGCTCTCTTCGATCATCTTCAGATTGTCGTCGAGCGTCGTGCGCAGGACCTCGGTGACGTGGAGCGTCCACGTTTTGCCGACGACGGTGCACGCCCGCGTGCCCGCGTCGAGCAATGCGCGCACGTTCGGATCGCTCTCCGGTCCGAGCTTCGCGCGCCGCGTCGAGCCGAACGCCGTGACGACGGCGTGCTTCCACTCGACGTCTTTGGCGCGCTCGAAGAACTCGACGTCCTTCGGGTTCGAGCCGGGCCAGCCGCCCTCGATGAAGCTCACCCCGAACTCGTCGAGCTTCTGCGCGATGCGCAGTTTGTCGGATGCCGTATACGAAATCCCTTCGCGCTGCGAGCCGTCGCGGAGGGTGGTGTCGTAGATTTCGACGAGCTCGGGGCCGGAGCTAAGTGGGGCGTCGGTCATGACTCTTCTAGCTGCTTTCGGGCTCAACTCGCTTTTTGCGGGGCAGAAGCCGCGGTCGGGTTCAGCGTCCGCTCTTGGGCGTTCAGGTTCGCGAGCACGCGATTGAGGGCCGCCAGGTAGGCCTTCGTGCTTGCGACGATCACGTCGGTGTCGGCGGCGTGGCCATGCAGGATCGGCGCTTGTCCGGAGCCGTGCTGCGGGTTCACGCGCCCGCCTTCGCCCGAGCTCTTGACGCGAACGCTCGCGTGCCCGAGCGCGTCGATGCCCTCCGTCACGTTGTTGATCGAGTATTCGAGCAGCTCGGCCGGCGCCTGCACGATCTCGTCGACGGCGCGGAACACGGCGTGGACCGGCCCCGTGCCGACGGCGGCGTGCGTGCGGATCTCGCCGTCGGGGCAGCGCAGGCGCACCGTCGCCGTGGGCATGCCGTTCGAGCCGCACGTCACCTGCACGGCGTCGAGCGAGAAGTACTCGCGGCCGCGCCCGAACTCGCTCACGGCCAGGGCCTCGAGGTCGGCGTCGGTGATGCGCTTCTTCTTGTCGGCGAGCACCTTGAAGCGGGCGAACGCAGCGTCGAGCCCTTCGCCTTCGAGCGCGTGGCCGAGCTCGCGCAGGCGCACGGCGAACGCGTGCCGGCCGGAGTGCTTGCCGAGCACGAGCAGCGTCTGCCCCGCGCCGACCGCCTCGGGCCGCATGATCTCGTAGGTGGTCTCGTTCTTCAGCATGCCGTCCTGGTGGATGCCGGATTCGTGAGCGAACGCGTTGGCGCCGACGACGGCCTTGTTCGGCTGCACCACCATGCCCGTGCGGATGGAGACGAGCTTGCTCGTGCGCGTGAGCTGCGTGGCGTCGATGTTCGTCCTGAGCTTGAAGACGGGCTCCCGCGTCGAGAGCGCCATCACGACCTCTTCGAGCGCGGTGTTGCCCGCGCGCTCGCCGATGCCGTTGATCGTCACCTCGGCCTGACGCGCGCCGTTCTTGATGCCGGCGAGCGTGTTTGCCGTCGCGAGTCCGAGGTCGTTGTGACAGTGCACCGAGATCGTCGCCTTTTCGATGCCCTTCACGTTCTGGACGATGCCGGCGATGAGCGCGCCGAACTCCTCGGGGATGGTGTAGCCGACGGTGTCCGGGATGTTCAGCGTGGTGGCGCCGGCCCTGATCGCCCCTTCGAGCACCTCGTACAAGAACTCGGGTTCGGTGCGGCCCGCGTCCTCCGGGCTGAACTCGATGTCGTCACACAGCGTCTTCGCGAACGTGACCATGCGCAGCATGCGCTCGACCACTTGCTCCTTCGTCATGCGCAGCTTGTGCTCGCGATGGATCGGCGAGGTAGCGAGGAAGAGGTGGATGCGCGGGTGCTTGGCGACCTTGACGGCGTCGTAGGCCGCTTGAATGTCCTTCTCCGCGGCGCGAGCGAGACCGCAGATCACGGGCGGTTCTCGGGCGACGCGGCCTTCGACGGGCGTCACGCCGACGCTCGCCGCGATGGCGCGCACCGCCTCGAAATCATCGGGTGACGCGCAGGGAAAGCCGGCTTCGATCACGTCCACACCGAGTCGTGAAAGCGCCCTCGCCACCTCGAGCTTCTCCTCCGACGTGAGCGTCGCGCCCGGCGATTGCTCGCCGTCACGGAGCGTCGTGTCGAAGATGCGAACGGTGTCGGCGGAGGGGCCTTGAACTGGGTGGGACATGTTTCCTTCCTTCTTGACTACGCGACGACCGCGACCTTGGGGCGCTCTTGAGCGATGCTCCTCGCCGCCGCGCCGATACCCCCGCGCGACATGGCGACCGTGCCGCTCTGCACCATCTCGAGCACGCCGAACGGCTCGAGGATCGTGAGCAGGCCTTCGATCTTGTCCTGCGTGCCGGTGATTTCGACCACGAGCGAATCCGGGCCGACGTCGAGCGTGCGGGCGCGGAACACCTGACACAGCTGGAGGATCTCCGTGCGCTTCTCCGGCGGCGCGTGCACCTTGATGAGCGCGAGGTCACGCACGATGTTCGGCTGCTTCGTGATGTCCTCGACGCTGAGCACGTTCACGAGCTTGTACAGGTTCGCTTCGATGCGGCGCGCCTTGTCGTCGTCCGCTTCGACCACCACGGTCATGCGCGAGATGCCGGGTTCGTGCGTCCGCCCGACGTTGAGCGACACGATGTTGAAGTTTCGGCGCCGGAAGAGCGAGGCGATGCGGTTGAGAACGCCCGGTTGGTCCTCCACATAAGCTACGAAGGTGCGGGGCGTCTGAATCTCGGCGGTCATTCGTCGTCTCCGGTCTCGAAAATCGGGTTGTGCGGCGCGGACTTCAACTCCGGCTTCGGCCGCCGGATCATGGCGTCGAGGTCGGCGCCCGCGGGCACCATCGGGTACACGCTGTCCTCCTGCTCGACGCGGAAGTCGATGATGGTCGTCTCGGCGTTGCCGTGGGCTTGCTCGACGGCGGCGCGCACGTCGGAGCGCGACTTGACGCAGATGCCCTTCAAGCCGTGCGCCTGCGCGAGCAGAACGTAGTCAGGGCTCTTGATCGGCGTCGCGACGTAGCGTCCGCCGTAGAAGAACTGTTGCCACTGCCGCACCATCCCCAGGTAGCCGTTGTTGATGATGGCGACGTTGACCTTGATGTTCTCCTGCGCGCACGTCGCGAGCTCCGAGGCCGTCATCTGGAAGCCGCCGTCGCCCGCGATCACCCAAATGTTGTCGTTCGGACAGGCGAGGCGCGCGCCCATCGCGGCGGGGAGCGCGAAGCCCATGGTGCCGGCGCCGCCCGAGGTGATGAGCTTCCGCGGATAGTCGTGCTTGTAATACTGGGCTTCCCACATCTGGTGTTGGCCCACGTCCGTGACGACCAGCGCCTTGCCCTCCGTGTAGCGCCAGAGGTCGTTGATCACGTGCGGCGCGAACAAGCGGCCGTTGTCGGGCAGGTCCTGGATGTCGCGCACGGCGCTGTCGCCCTTCAGCTCCTCGATGTGACGGACCCAGTCCGCGCAATCCACGCGGCCGAGGTGCGGCACGAGCTGCCGCAGGATCTCCCGCAAGTCGCCGAGCAGCGGCAGATCGACCTTCACGTTCTTGTTGATCTCGGCCGGGTCGAGCTCGATGTGGATCTTCTTCGCGTTCTGCGCGTACGTCTTCAGGTTGCCGGTCACGCGATCGTCGAAGCGCATGCCGATCGCGATGATCAGGTCGGCTTCCTGAATCGCCGTGTTCACCCAGGCCTCGCCGTGCATGCCCATCATGCCGAGCGAGCGCGGGTGCTGCGCCGGAAAGCCACCCAGGCCGAGCAGCGTCAGCGCGACGGGGATGTCCGTCTTGTGCACCATCTCGAGCAGGAGGCTCGTGGCGTTCGCTTTGATCACGCCGTGCCCGCAGAAGATGATGGGCCGCTTGGCCTCCATGATCATCTCGCGCGCCTCTTTCAGCTCCTCCGGCAGCGGCTGGCGATCGGGACGATACCCGGGCAAACGCACGGGCGCGGGATCGTATTGGTACTCGTAGCTCTGGTTTTGCGCGTCCTTCGTGATGTCGACCACGACCGGACCCGGGCGCCCCGAGCTCGCGATGTAAAACGCCTGCTTGATCGCGGGCATGATGTCCTGCACCCGCGTCACCAAGAGGTTGTGCTTGGTGATGGGCAGCGTGACGCCCGTGAAGTCGACCTCCTGAAAGGCGTCGCTGCCGATCAGCGTGGAGGCGACTTGGCCCGTGATGGCCACCATCGGAATCGAGTCCATGAACGCGTTCGCGATGCCGGTGACGAGGTTGGTCGCGCCCGGTCCCGAGGTGGCGACGCACACGCCGACGCGTCCCGACGCGCGCGCGTAGCCGTCGGCCATGTGCGCGGCTCCCTGCTCGTGCCGCACGAGCACGTGGCGGATCGACGAGCCGGGGAGCGCGTCGTACGCCGGCATGATGGCGCCGCCCGGATATCCGAAGACGACCTCGACGCCCTGCCGCTCGAGGACGTTCCAGATGACCTGTGCGCCCGTGAGAGTACGGGGGCCACCGTCGGCCGAGATACGAGGAGGCGCTGCGGGGGTAGTAGAAGGTTGTGCCACGAGGAGACTCCTAGGGACCTTGTTGCGGGGACGCTGCGGAACGGGTGAAGGCTACAGAAACGAGGGGCCGAAATCGAAAAAGCCCCCGAACCACTGTGGGTGCGGGGGCCGATTCAGAGGGAAGTTCGTTGACTTCAGTCGGCCGCCGCACCCGAGCTAATAAGCTCGAGGACGGAAATAAGCCCGACGACGACGACGAACCGGGAGCTTGCGCTCGCGAAATCCGCCGAGGTAGTGCTGGCCGACATGGCTCGCTAACCGTGCCTCCCAGGGCTCGCCCCGTCAAGTTTGTTGGATGCTGGCCGTTGGAGCTCACGTCCCGAAACATGCCGGTACTCGGCCTGCAATAGATGACGCGGGAACCTGCCGCAAGCCGAGGCCCTCGTAACCCCGTGAAATATAAAAGAAGTTTTCAGGGGGTTTCAGTGGCGCCAAAGCGTGGCTATTGATCATGTTCGCCCCGGACCCTGCTTCCCGCGTGCCCCGCACCACGAGTGCTAACCTGTCGCCCGGCAAGGCCGCCGTTTTCAGAGGTCACTTGAACGCCCCACATCTCACTGCCGTCCAACCCGTGACGCAGCCTGACCGAGTCCAAGAACTCGAGAGAGTTCTCTCCGGCGCGCGCGACGAACCGCACGTGATCCTCCTCGGCGGTCATCCCGACCCCGACGCCATCGCCAGCGCCATGGCTCACCGCCGACTGTGCGAGCGGCTCGGCGTTTCGGCGACGATTGCCCACGTTCTCCCGATTTCGCGCTCCGAGAACCGCGCGCTCGTCAAGCTCTTGAACGTGCCGATGGTGAAGGTGAGCGAGCCGTCCGAGCTCGTTCAGTACCGTTACCTCTCGCTGGTCGACGCCAGTGCGTGCGAGACGAGCATCAAGCTGCCCGCGGGGCTCGAGGTGCTCACGATCGTCGATCACCACCGCCCGCCGAGCATCCCGAAGGCCCCCTTCGTGGACATCCGTCACGACGTGGGCGCGACCTGCACCATCTACGCCGAGTACTCCGAGACCGGCCTCGCTCCGTTCGGGACCGGGAACGACGACGGCGACGTCGCGACGGCGATGTTCTTCGGCATCCAGACGGATACCGACGACTTTGCGTACGCCACCCCGGCGGACCACCGCGCGGCCGCGTATTTGAAGCCGTTCGTCGACGCCGAGACGCTCTCGCGCGTCGGCCGGCGTGCGATTTCGGCCGAGGCGATGGCGGCCATCGGTCGCGCGCTCTCCGATCTCGAGGTGGTGCGTGACTTCGCGATCGCCGGCGTCGGCCACGTCTCCGCGACGAACCGCGACGCCATCCCGATGGCCGCGGATTTTCTGCTGCGCCGTGAGGACATCGACACCGTGCTCGTCTTCGGCATCGTCGAGGACCGCGTGGACGGCTCGCTCCGCACGCGGCGAGCGAGCGTCGATCCGGCCGTTTTCATGCAAAATGTCTTCGGCGACGACAGCGAGGGTCGCCCCTACGGCGGTGGTCGCGCGGACATGGGCGGCTTCCGCATCCCGCTCGGGCTCATGGCCGAGAGCGGGGACGAAGAGAATCTCTGGCGCATGGTGCGCGAGGTCGTGCACAAGCGCGTCGCGCGCGTCGTGCCCGAACTCGAAAAACGCGTGAAGAGCTGAGCGTTAGCTCACGGCGCCGCGGGTGCGACGCCTGACGGCGGTGAGGTCGGCGCGGCAGCGGGCGGCGCTGCGGGCGTTGCGCTCGACGGCGGCGGCGGCTCCGCGGGCGCTCCGGTCGGCTGCGACGTGGGCGGCGCCGTCGGCACCGGCGGTTCGCTCGTGGTGCAGGCGGGGACGGGCGCGCACGGCGGGGGCGGAGGCGGAGCCGGAGGCTGCGCGGCCGGCGCGTCGCTGAACGAATAGATGAGGCTCAGCGTCGACACCGTGTCGAGCTTCTTCTTCCCGGCGAGCGGAGAGTTGTCGAAGCGCGCGCTGAAGCCGGCGCCGAGAGCGAGCCCGCCCCCGAGCTTGGCCGCGAAGAGTGCGTCGAAGTTGAGGCGCGAGTGCTTTGCTTCCTTGAAGCTCTGCAGGTACTCGAGGCCCGTATTCAGGTTGACGGCGTCGTTGAACGCGTGCGTGAAGCCGACGAAGGCGCGGACCGAGTGATCGCTCTCCGTCTTGCTCGCGATCGTGACCGTGCCGTCGGCGTTGTTGGTCGAGCGCGCGTTGTCGTTGCGCACGTCGTACTGGAAATCGTAGCCGAGCTCGCCCCAGAGCTTGGTCACGTCTTCCATCACGAATAGGTATTTGACGCCGGGATCGAGGTTGTAACGAAAGTCGAGGCCCTGGAAGTAGTCATGCCGGCCGGTGTTGATGAGGAAGACGCTCAGCCGGTCGAGGAGGAAACGATCGTAGCGCACCGCGCCCTGCACGTTCGCCGCGCTCGCCCTGAGTCGGTGGCCGGGGGTCGCGCTCTCACCGTAGTTGCCGAGGACCTTTGCGCCTACACCGTTGTTCGAGAAGCGCGTCTCGTAGTCGCCGCTCGCAGTGCCCGCGAGCAGCCGCGAGTTGCCCGTTGCGAGCTGACCGCCCGCCGCGACGGCGACCGTCGTCACGTCGAGCTTGCTCTTGTCGTCGACCTCGGGCGGCTTGACGTTCGCCGAGGGGGCGGCGACGAGCGCCGCAGCGTCGGGCGGCGGCGCGCCCGTTGGGTCGGCAGCGCGGGCCGCGGCCGCATAAAACACGGTGCTCCCGAGTGCGGTGAGCGCGAAGGAAACCCTAAGCAACGAGTGAGTCATCGGTTTCGGGCGGGATTTGGAGCACAGTTCCGAGGTGCCCGCTAGTCTTCAGCGCTCAGGCGACTTTCGACGCAAAGACCGCGTCGAAGCGGGCGACTGGCAGACGCCGAGCGAGCTCGCTCGCGCGGTGACCGCGCTGCTCGCACGCGGCGGCGAGCGCTATGCGGCGGTGCTCGAGCCCACCTGCGGGCGAGGCGCGTTTCTGCTCGCGGCGCACGACGCATTTCCGGCGGCGCGGCTCGTCGGCTTCGAGCGCTCCGAGGCTTACGTCGACGAAGCGCGACGCGCGCTCGGCGCACGCGCGTCACTCACCGTCGCCGACTTTTTCGCGCTCGAGTGGGAGCGCGTGCTCGCGGAGCTGCCGGAGCCGTTGCTCATCGTCGGCAATCCGCCGTGGGTGACGAGCTCGACGCTCGGCGGGTTCTCGGGGACGAATCTGCCCGCGAAGAGCAACTTCAAGCACGAGCTCGGCTTCGACGCGCTCACGGGCAAGAGCAACTTCGATATCTCGGAGTGGATGCTCGGCCGTCTGCTCGACGCGGCGCGCGGGCGTCGCTTCACGCTCGCGATGCTGTGCAAAAGCGCGGTCGCGCGGCGCCTGTTCGAGCAGAGTAGGGCGCGCGGCTGGGAGGTCGAGGGCGCGGTATACGCGGTGGACGCGCGCGCGCACTTTGCCGCCGCGGTGTCGGCGGTGTTGCTCGTCGTACGCGGCGGTGGTCCCGCGCCGGACAGGGCCGCCGCGCGGTGGGCCGTGTTCCCGAGTCTCGACGCCGAGCGCCCCGCGAGTCACCTCGGCATCGCGGGGGGGCGCGTTCACGGCGACATCGACGCGTACCGCGCGACGCTCGAGCTCGAGGGCCCGAGCGACGTCGCGTGGCGTTCGGGCATCAAGCACGATCTCGCGCGCGTGATGGAGCTCGTGCTCGAGGACGGCGGCTTGAAGAACGGCCTCGGCGAGCGCGTCGAGCTCGAGCCGGACTGCGTGTTTCCGCTGTGCAAAGGCAGCGATCTCGCGCGCGGCCGCGACGCGGGCCGGCGCTTCGTGCTCGTGACGCAGCAGAAGATCGGCGAGGACACGCGGCCCATCCGCGAGCGCGCCCCGGCGACGTGGCGCTATCTCGAGCGGCACGCCGCGGCCTTCTCCGCGCGCAAAAGTCGCGTTTACCGGGGCCAGCCGCCGTTCGCGATGTTCGGCGTCGGTCCGTACAGCTTCGCGCCGTACAAGGTCGCGACCTCGGCGCTCCACAAGCAGCTCGCGTTTCGCGCGCTCGCGCCGTACGCGGGACGCCCGGTGCTGCTCGACGACACGAGCTACTTTTTGCCCTGCGCGAGTGCCGAAGCAGCCGCCGCCTACGAGCGCGCGCTCGCGTCGCCGCTCGCGCGCAGCTTCTTCGAAGCGCGCGTCTTCTGGGACGCGATGCGCCCGATCAACAAGGCGCTGCTCGGCGCGCTCTCGCTCGACGCGCTGCTAGCGCGGACGGCCGAACGCTGACGCTCGGCGTGTACGGGTCATGCGACGAGCGTCGCGGCACCCCTGCGCCCAACACCAGGGCCGCGAGGCAGGGCGACACGATGTTCTCGAGCGTGAGACGGCGCAGCTGCGCGCGCTGCGCGCTTCCGAGGAGCCCGTAGCCTTGCGCGAGCTCGCTGTCGGCAAGGACGGACGAAGGCTCCACGGCGGCTTCGGCGCGCGCCGTTTCGAGCGCCTGAACGAGCGTCACTTCGAGGCTCGGTCCCAGCCGTTCGAGCGCCCAGCGGAGGAAGCGCCACGCGAGCGCGGCGTGGCGTGACTCGTCCTCGGCGATGCGCGCGAGCGCCGCGGCAAGGACCGGATCGCGCGTGGCGCGAGCGAGCTCGCGCGCTTCCACCGCCGCGACGGTCTCGCCGACGCAACCCTCGAGGAACGTCGTCAGCGCGACGCTCGCGAGCGAAACGTCGCCGAGGCAGCCGTGCACGTCGATGGCACCAGGGCCGACGGCTTCGCCGGCGTACGCGCTCGCGAGACCGAAGCAGAGCTCGGCGTGGCGCTGCTCGTCGAGGCCCGCGAGCGCCGCATCCCGCACGAGCTCGGCTGGCGCGCCGAGCGCGAGCAATTGCAGCGAGAAGCGCGCGAACGCGGCGATCGATGCGTGTTCCATCAGTGCCATCTCGCCGTAACTTCGCGCCAGCTCTCGCCGCACCGCCGCCGGCAAATCGTCCACACGGAGGGCGCGTGGCACGGCCGACGCCCAGTCGCTGCGCTCGGCGAGCTCGGCCAAGCGGGGCCCTTCCGCGACCAGGAAGGGTCGACCGCACGAGACGTTCGTCGTCGAGTAGGAGCACGTTCGGTGCTGGCTGCCGTCGCTCTCCGCGGCGAGGTAGCAGTTTCCCCATACCCGCACGGGTTGATTGTCCACGCTCGCCGCGTACGAAGGGCAAGCGGTGGTGCACTCGTCGGAGCTCGTCTGGCAGTCGAAGCGACCGTTGATCGCGAGGCCGATGCACAGGAGCCCGTCACCACAGTCGGCGTCGCTCCGGCAGCTTGCGGGAACACAGTGGTTTACGTTCGAATCACAGAGGCAGAGTTGGTCCGCGGCGCAGTCAGCGTCGCTCCGACATGCGGAGACGCACTTCGGGGGCACGCAAGTCAGGGGGCTCGGCAGGCAACGGCTGGTCGCCGTCTCGTTGCAGTCCAGGTCACAGGCCGTCCCCGTGGGTTCGGGACAGTCGAGCGCGAGGCGACGGTGGATGAAGCCGCCGTTGCAGGCGCTGAATCCGGTGTCCGCTGGCCCGGTGGAGGAAGGCGGCGGTAGCGGGTAGAGGGAGGGGGAGTCGCAACCGAGGACTCCTTCGGTCGTGAGCGGCGCGTCTGGCGGGGGAGGCGCTGGCGGTTCGTTCTGGCTCGGAAAAGCGCCGCCGAGCCCTCCGGTGCCTGCGCCGAGCATTCCGGTGCCGGCCGTACCCGCCGACTGGGCCGTGCCCGGCGTCCCCGCGTCCGCCGCGTCCTCCGACGCGGTGTGACGCGTCGACCGCCCTCCGCAGCCTCCGAGCTCGGCGCCGATCGCGGCGAGCAGCAACACCAACAACGGATCGCGCTCGCGCCCCAAAACGAATTTCATGGTGCGGGCCATGACTATTGCGGGCAGCCGATGCGCGTCGTCGAGATCGCGACGTCGTCGATGTAGGCGGTGCGCGCGTCGTCGGCTTGGTACGACTCCCAACCGAGATCGAACGACGCGAACGTGGGCGCCGCCCAGGGGATGTTGTTGTTCGCGTTCACGCAGCCGTCTTGGTTATTGCCGTCACCGTGGCCCAAGATCGTGAGATCGGGCGCGGCGACGCCGTCGAGCCAGAGCTTCATGCCGTTGTTCGGCCCGTCGAACTTCCACTCGACGCACGTCCACTTGCCGACGGGGATCACCCGGCCGTTCGCGTGATGCCAGCAGTCGCTGCCGGGTGTGCTCTTGTCCGAGTACCAGTCGGGCGTGTCGTAGTTGGCCATCATTTGGCTGCCGAGGAAGGTCGTCCCCTGCGTGAGCGGCGCCTGGCCGCCGTAGCGATAGACGGCGTGATACGTCTGGCCAGGGACGACGCCGAGCCCGGCGACCAGCGTCCAATGCACCGACTGCGTCGGGGCGGACTCGAGGAAGTAGAGCATGCGCCCGTAGACGACGTTGCCGGGCACGGGGAAGACCGAGGGATCCTGCATGCGGATCATGGCCGTCGTGCTGCTCGATGCCGCGCTGCTGACCTTCACCGATTTGGAGCCGGACGCGTGCTGCGTCGTGTCGATGGTCGCGGTGGCGCCGGAGGTCGTGCGCAGCGTCCACTTGCCGTTCGGCGCGCTGTCGTAGCTTTCGAAGTCGTCGCAGAGGAGCGCCGTGTCGCAGGGGTTGCCGGGCGGCACGGGATCCGTCTCGGCGACGCTGCCGGCCGTGCCCGCGGCATTCGCGGTGCCCGCGCCGCCCGCGAGGTTGGGGGAGCCTCCGGCCGGTGCGCCGCCGCTCCCGCCGGTTTCGTTGCCGGTGCCGCCGCTCGGGCTGCCCGCCGCGCCCGCGTGGTCGTCGTCGCCGCTCGAGTGGCAAGCCGTGCCGAGGGCGAAAAAGAGTGCGAACGCGAGCCCGCGCTGCGCGGAAAAGGGGCGAAGCATGCTCGGAAAGCTAGCACGCTCGTTCGCGCCGGCCCGAGCGTTTCACGCGGCTTTGCTCGCGACTACGGCGTGGCCCGTTGCGTGAAGTTCGGCTCTTTCGCGAGGTTCGTGAAAGCCTGGACGACGCTGAGCGAGCCGTCCGCCAGGCCCTGCGTGTTGCTCGAGCCGAGGCACGCCGCGGACGTGCCGAACGCGTACGTCGACATGTAGGCCGAGAAGCACGCGGCGACCTCGGGCCTCGTCGCGAGCTGCTTCACCAGGTCTTCCTCGTTCGTGAACGAGAACAGCGTCGTGCCGTCGGCGAGCACGACGTTGCCCGTCGGATCGACGTTCTGCCCGTTTTGCTGCGTCCGGTAGCGGCCGCCCTGGTCGAAGTTCTCGAAGCCGAAGCCGACCGGATCGAACTGCGCGTGGCAGCTCTTGCAGCCGTTGCTAGTCATGTGCGCGACTTCGTAGAGCTGGCGCGTCGTGGTGGCGGCGCTGGTTTCATCCGTAGTGAAGGGCGGCGCCATGCCGTTCGGCGGCGAGAGCTTCGGCTGGCAGAGCAGCCGGTAGTAGACGAAGAGGCCGCGCTGCGTGGGCGAGGAGTAGTCGCTGTTGGCGTGCGTCGAGAGGAACGAGCCCTGCGCGAGCACGCCCGCGCCCTGGCCGCTCGGTCGCGTCACGGAGCCGTCGCCGCCGGGCGCCGGGAAGCCGTAGTACTGCGCGAGGGTCGCCGTCGGGTACGTCTTCTTGGACGTGAGGAAGTCGCTGAGTGAGCCGCCCCCGAGCACGACGTTGCCGATGAACGACTGCGTCTCAGTAAGCATGTCGGCGGCGACGCTGGCGTACGGCACGCTCGGCGCCGGATCGGTCAGCGTGCGCGTGATGCCGGCCGTGCCTTCGTACGTGAGGTACTGCGCGAAGAAGTGCTGGAACGCGAGCTTGCCGTTGTCCGTCTGGAGGAGACTCGAGGCCGTGCTGGCGATCGCGTCGGCGTTCGGCAGGGTGCTGCCGCTGAACTGAGTGATCAAATCGGAGCTCGGGGTGCTGCCGCCGAAGGTGTAGGCGAGTTCGGTGGCGACCTCACTCGGCGTCAGCGTGCCTTTCCCATCGCCGAGTTCGCTGCGGTACACGACATTCGGTGACTGGATCAGGCCCGCGACTACCCACTTCATCGCTGTCGGGAAGTCGGACGCGGCGAGCCCTTGATCGAAGAGCGCGAGGTAGCGATTTTCTTCCGTGTCCGTGAGCGCGCGCCGGAAAAGAAGCTTGCCAGTGGTGTCGAGGAACGTTTTCGCGCAGCCGTGGTCTTTGGCGGAGCCGGCGCAACCGAGCACGTTTTGAAAGCCGCTGCCGGTGACGGCCGTCGCGACCGAGAGCGCCGTGTCGAAGAGCGAGCTTGCGAGCTGGTTGCCGACGACGGCCGAGACGTCGTTGTCGAAACCGGACGCGACCGTGATGTTCGCCGGCAGCGAGTCCGTCCACTGGCCCTTCACCGTGGGGAAGATGTCGTTGAGGGTGTTGTCGATTTCACGCCGCGTGAGCAGGCGCAGCGCCGGGCTGCCGATTTGGGCGCTCGGGCACGCGGTCGTCATGCTCGAGCCGCCGGTGCCGCTCGTGCCTGAAGTGCCACTCGTGCCGGAGGTACCGCTGCTTCCCGACGTGCCGCCGTTGCCCGACGTGCCGCCGCTGGTGCTGCCGCCCGTCGCGGGGCCGGAGCCGCCCGTTGCGGTCGCGCCGCTGCCGCCCGAGCCAGTGGTGCCGCCCTTGCCGCCGCTTGCGGTCGCGGCGCCCGTGCCTTGTGCGTCACCGGGGCCGCCGAGCGAGGAGCCCGCGCTGCACGCTGCGAGGCACGCGCCGCTCGCGGCGAGCACCAATGAGAGTCCGAGGTGCTTCACGTGAGCACCCCCGAGAGCGTGCCGGTCGTATCCGGGAATGTGGCCGTGACTCCCATCGCCTTGGCCAGTGTGAGGTAAACGTCAGTCGCACTGCGCACGGCTGGAGCCGCCGAGCCGGTATAGGCGGGAAGGGGGATGTCCACGACCTGCCCGCTCACGAGGCCGCCACCGGCACCGCCGATCGAAACCATCGGCAAATAGGCGGGCAGCTGGGGGTACTCGATCTCGCTCATGCGGTAGTGATTGGCGCCGTCGCCGATCTCGCTCGTCACGTAGATGAGCGTGTTGTCGAGCACCATGCTGCCGTCGGACGCCGCGGGGTCCTTGGTCTTCGCGAGCACGTCGATGACGCTGGTCGTGAGCTGCTGAAAGAACCAGCGCTGGGCGCGCCCGAACGTGGCGCGCGTCGCCTCGACGGCATTGTCGGTGGAGACGGGCGAGTTGTACTGCGCCGACGGGCTCGGCTGGTAGCCGGTGTGCGACAGGCCGCCGTGGTGTCCCCAGCCGCTGCTCGAGCCGAGCGCGCCGCCAATGAAGCTGAAATCGAATTCGCACGTCGCATACATCGGCATCAGACCGATGACCTGCGCCGCGTTGCAGATGAGCGCCTTGGCGACGAGGTCGAGCTGGGCCTGGAAAATCGCGCGGAAATTCGCTTCTTGATAGAAGTAGTCGTTCGAGTGACTCGAGTCGAGCACTTGGCCGGCGCTCGCCTTTCGCACCGCTTCGACGGACGCGAGCGTCTGGTTGTTACAGCTCGCCGTGGTGGAGCCGCCCGTACCTCCGCCTTCCTTCAGCGCCGCGATCGCGTCGAGGTGCGACTGCAACTTCGTCTGCTCGCTCGTGAGCGCGCTGACGCTGGTCTTGAGCTGGTTGAGCTCGGCGGTCGTGAGGTCCAGCATCGCGCTCCGCAGCTGGTCGTCGGCGCTCTGCGTCGGTGTACTCGTCGTTTGACCCGCGAAGAGCTTGTCGAAGACCGCCGACGGGTCCTTTTGCGGTTCGACTGCGGCGCTGCCGTCCCAGAACAGCATGCCGTGCAGATCCATCGAGTAGACCTGATGCGAGCACGCACCGAGGATGAGCGGCTTCACCCCGAGGCCCTTGGCGATCACGTGCTCCAGGGTGATGCGCGGCGTCGTGGTGTCGGCGTAGCTCCCGCCGGAGAGGATGTTGACGATGCCCTCGTGCGTTCCGAAGTTACCCGCGTGGTACTGGAAGCCCTGATAGACGTTGACCCACTTCTTGTAGGCTTCGAGCGGTCCAAGAATCGCTTCGCCCGTCATGTCGAGGGCGAACTGCGTGGGGTCGCTGCCGGAGCCGCCCATCTTCGGGTTGTAGTGCTCGCACGCCGTCCCGTGCGGCAGGTACATGACGAGGAACCGCTTCGGCGCGCCCGCGCTCGCCGCGGTCGCCGACTTCGCGAGCTTCAACGCGACCGGGGCGGCGAGGCCGAGCCCCATGGCTTTGAGGAAGAGCCGGCGCTCTAGAATCGACTTGGCGCGTTCGAGCTTGAGATGGGGCCGCATGAGGATGGAGGTCGTCCTTTGTATTAACGAAGCTCGGGGCTGTTCGGTTACTGCTCCCTCTCAACCCTCAGCAGTGTCTTCAGCTTAGCGATACCGTTCAAAGAAGCTCGCCGTTTTGCGCGCACGTACCTTTACCCACCCGCGCGCCACGCAGCGGTTTTTCACGAAGTGGTGGAAACCGGTTCCGGGTTTTCTTTCGCCGACGAATTCTTCTCGTGCGGCGGTCGCGCTGACGCGCTGCGTATCGCGCTGAGACGTTCTTCAGCCGGTGTTGCGCATGGCTTGCGCGATGCCGTTGAGCGTCGTGCCGAGCGCTTGGTCGAGCAGCGCGCGATCGGGATGGTCGTCGGGGAGCGCGCGCTTCTTCGCGAGCAGGCTCACTTGCAGGAGCGAGAGCGGATCGACGTACGGGTTGCGGAGCGCGAGCGAGACCTGCAGGAAGCGGTGATCGGCGATGAGATCGCGCTGGCGGATCTCGTGGAGCGCGGAGACGGTCGCCTGGAAGTCGTCGAGGATGCGCTGCACGAGCTCCGCATCGCCGCCGAGGCGATCGAGATAGAGACGCGCCACCTCGAGGTCCGCCTTCGCGCACACCATCTCGAGCTTGTCGAGCAGGTCGTCGAAGAAGGGCCAGCTCTTCGCCATCTGTCGCACGAGCTCGAGCCCGCCCGGCGTGCTCATCGCGCTGCGCAAGCCGGCGCCGGCGCCGAGCCAGGCCGACACCATCAGGCGCATCTGCGTCCAGCCGAAATTCCAAGGGATGGCGCGGATGCCTTGGATGGTCCCGACGCCGCGCTCGCGGTACGTCGGCCGCGAGCCGAAATGAACGTGGGTGAGCTCGCGCACGGGCGTCGCCTTCAAGAACAGCTGAAACAGCCGCGGGTCCTCGTGCACGATGCTGCGGAACGCCCGCAGCGACGTGGCGCTCATGCTCTCCATCACCTCGCGAAAGCGCGCCTCGGTCCCGGCCGGGAGCCCCTCGCGCCAGTCCGAGAGCGCCGCCATGATCGTGCCCGTCATCATCACCTCGAAGCTCCGCTCCGCGATGGCCGGCAGCCCGAACTTCTGCGCGATGATCTCACCCTGCTCGGTGATCTTGATGCGGCCCTTCAGCGTGCCGGGCGGCAGCGCCGTGAGCGCGCGGTAGACGGGCGAGCCGCCGCCGCGCCCCACCGTGCCGCCGCGACCGTGGAACAGCGTGAGCTTCACGTCGTGCTCGCGCGCGGCCTCGGCGAGCCCCTCTTGCGCGCGGTAGAGCTCCCACGACGCCGCGACGACGCCGACGTCTTTCGCGGAATCGGAGTAACCGATCATCACCTCTTGGTGCCGCCCGCGCGCGCTGAGCTGCTTTTGGTACACCGCGTCCTCGAACAGGCTGCGCATGATCGCGGGCGAATTGACGAGGTCTTCGCGCGTCTCGAACAGCGGCACGGCGTCGAGCCGGGATTTCGGCGGATCACCTGCGAGATCGACGAGCCCGGCTTCGCGCGCGAGCACGAGCACGCGCAGGAGATCCTCCGCCGTCTTCGTCATCGAGACGATGTACGTGGCGGCGGTCGCCTCACCGAGCTCGTCTTGGACCTGGCGCATGGTGCGGAAGACTTCGAACGTTTGCTTCGCTTCCGGCTCGAGCGGCGCGTGCTGCGAGAGCAGCGGGCGGCGCCCGGCGAGCTCACGGCGTAGCGCGGCGCCGTCGAGCGGCTCCCCGCCGTTGCTCGCGGCGATGGCGTCGAGCGCGCGCGTGTGCATGGTCGCCTCTTCGCGCAAATCGAGCTGATAGCCGTGGAACCCGAGCACCTCCACCAGGGCGATGAACGGCTCGATGAACGCTTCGCGCGCGTGATCGGCGTTGCTCGCGATGAGCGCTTCGCGCACGAGCTTGAGGTCCGCGATGAGCTCGGCCGGCGTCGCGTAGGCACCGAGCACGCGTTCGGGGCGGCCGCCGTCGCGCGAGGCGATTTCGCGGCGGAGCGCGTCGACGCGACCGCCCATGAACGTGAGCTTCAGCCGCAGCGGCTCGTGCGCGTTGCGGCGCTTGTTCGCTTCCCAGAGCGCGGGCAAGAGCAGCTTGTCCTGGTCGAGGGAGCCGCGCAGCGCGTCCGTGCTCGGCGAGATGCGATCGGAGATCGAGAGCTTACCGATGAGCTCGTCGATGCGATGGCGGTAGTGCGCCGTGAGGGCGTGTGCCGTGTGCCGCACGGCGGCGAGCGTGATTTCGGGGGTGACGTAGGGATTGCCGTCGCGGTCCCCGCCGACCCAGCTGCCGAGCGACATCGTGAACGGCACGCCGAGATCGCGGCTGAACACTTCACGGAACGAGCGCTCGGCGCTCGCGCGCACCGCCGCCGTCGCGCTCACCAAGCGGTCCTCGAGGTAGTAGATGGCCGAGCTCACCTCGTCGAGCACGCTCGGGCGGTCCCGGCGCACGTCGTCGGTCAGCCACAGCAGCTCGATCTCGGTCTCGATGGCGGCGTCGATCAGCTTTCGCTCGGCGGGCGACGCCTCTTGACGTTGAAGCAGCGCTTCCGACAGGCGCGACTGTAGTGCCAGGAGTGTGCGGCGGGTCGCCTCCGTCGGGTGCGCGGTCAAGACCGGCCGGACCTCGAGGCCCCGCAAGAGCTCGCGCACCTCGGCGGGCGTCTTGCCTTCGCGAGCGAGCTTTTCGAACACCCAGCGGAAGCTGCCGGCCTGCGCCGTTTCGGCCTGGTCACGCTCGTAGGCGCGCCGGCGCCGCACGCGGTGGACCTGCTCGGCCGTATTGAGCAGAAAGAAGAACAGGGTGAACGCCCGGGCAACCGGGGCCGCGAGCTCCAGCGGGAGCGCGTCCACGCGGGTCAGCATCGCGTCGAGCGTCGGTGCGCCGGGCTCGCCGCGGCGGCGGGCCCGCGACTGCACACGGAGGTCCTCGACGGCTCGAAATGTCGCCTCGCCTTGCAGGCGCCGGACCACGTTGCCGAGGGCGGTGCCGAGGTAACGCATGTCCTCGTGCAAGGGGCGGTCTTCAGGGCGGACGTCGATCTTCTGCACGGATAACCTTGTCTCACGGCGCGCGGCCGGACGGAAGAAGTGGGTCTACGTCAGCGCACGCGATGTTTCGCCCAGGATCCCGGGCTTTTTCTCGGCGTCGATCTTCGCTATAGGCAAGGGTGAGATGAGCGACAAGCCGGAGCAAGGCGGGCCTCCGCCCGGAACCCAAGCTCCGACCGGGCCCGCGGTCACCCCGCGTCCCTCGTTCACGGTGCCGCGGCCCGACGGGCCCGCCCCGCTCCAGCGGACGACGCTGCCGAGCATCACGCCCGCCCCACCGATCACGGCGCCGGGCGGCCCGCCGCCCGCGCATTCGGGACCGCCCACGCCGTCCTCGCCGTTCGCGTCTCCGGCTGGGTTCGCGAAGTCTTCGGGGCCGCCGCCGCCTCCCGTGCGCTCGCGCCCGGTGCCGCCGTCACCTGACGGCCATACGCCGCCGCCGCCGCCCAGCATGCGACCTCAGCCGCCGAGTCTGCGACCGTCGGGTTCGCCTCCCCTTCGGAGCTCGGGCATGCCGCCGCCGTCGGGGATCCCCGGATCGATCGCCGCCCCACAAACGTTGCCCTCGGGGAGTCCCGCGATCAGCGCGGAAGCACGTGCGCTCCACCTCGCCAATCAGCTCGTGCAGGTGCGCCACGATCTCGCGAGCGTGCAGGCCGACCTACGCAACGCCCGCAGTGAGCGCGACAGCCTGCGCGCCGAGCTTGCCCGCACGCGCTCGCGCTTGGACGAGCTCGAAGCCGCGGCGGCGGGCACGCCCGTCGAGCCGCCGGCCCCGCCCACGCTCGATCCGGATCTCGAGCTCAAGCTGCGCGGCCGCATCAACGAGCTCGAAGCCGCGCTCGCCAACGCGCGTTCGGCCTCGAATTCACCCCCGGCGCTCGAACCGGCCGATCTCAAGCTCGTGAAGGGCATCGGCCCGAAAATCGAGAAGCTCTTGCGAACGCACGGGGTCACGGCGTTTCAGCACATCGCCGAGTGGACGGACGCCGACATCGAGCGCATCGCGCAGAAAATCGGAGTGAAGGCCGCGCGCATCCGCAAGGACGATTGGGTCGGCGGCGCGAAGCGGCTCCTCGGCGTGGACTGACCGAGCGCTTCACTCCCACACACGAGGGTTCATGTTCGGACTTACGCGTTACCAGTGGCTCGTCCTGTTCGCGGCCTGGCTCGGCTGGGGCTTCGACGTCTTCGACGGCTTGCTTTTCAACTTCGTCGCGCCCATCTGCGTGCCGAGCCTGATGCATCTGCCGCCCGGCACGGCGGCGACGCAAAAGGTCGCCTTCATCTGGACCGCCGTGCTCACGAGCGTGATCCTGATCGGCTGGGCGATCGGCGGCATCTTCTTCGGCCGCGTCACCGATCGCCTCGGCCGCTCGCGAACGCTGCTTTTGACCATGCTCACCTACGCGATCGGCACGGCCGCGTGCGCGTTCGCGCCGAACATCTGGGTGCTCGGCTTTTTCCGCTTCATCTCGGGTCTCGGCATCGGCGGCGAGTGGGCGGCCGGCGCGACGCTCGTCGCGGAGAGCATGCCGCGCGGAAAGCGCGTCGTCACCGGCGCGCTTCTCTACACGTCCGCCTCCGCCGGCCTCTTCCTCGCGACGTTCGTCAACGACACCTTCACGCGCCGTCTCACCGCCATCGCGTCCGATCCGAACCTCTCCTGGCGCGTCGTGTTCCTCACCGGGCTCATTCCCGCGGGCGCCGCGGTGCTCATCCGCATGAAGGTGAAGGAGCCGGAAGGCTGGAAACCCAGCGCTGCGCCGGCCGTCGCCGACCTCTTCGTGCCGCCACAACGCAGGCGGACGCTCGGGGGCCTGGCGATGTCGTTCGTGGCGCTCATCACGTGGTGGAGCTGCAGCTCCTTCATTCAGGCGGTGGCCGTCCACCTTGCCGTCGGGCTCAAGTTGCCGCCCGCGGCGTTTGCGGCCACGCGCGCCGAGTTCATCACGCTCGGCTCGAACGCCTTCAACCTCGGCGGTCTCGTGGGCACGCTGCTCACCATTCCGATCGCGTCGCTCGGACGCAGGAACCTCTACCGCATCTATTTCACGGCGAGTGTCGTGGCGCTGCTCGTCACCTTCGTCCCTGCGTGGCCGCCGACCACGCGCCTCTGGCTCATGGCGAGCATCGGCCTCACTATTTTCGGCGTCTTCGGCTCGTTCCCGTTCTACCTCCCCGAGCTCTTCCCCATGCGCCTGCGCGGCACGGGCGGCGGCTTCACCTACAACTTCGGGCGCATCGTCACGGCGCCGTTCCCGTACGCGGTCGGGCTCCTGGTGCGCAGCGGCACCGATCCGCTCGTCGTCATGAGCTGGCTCGCGGTGATCCCGGCGCTCGGCGCGCTCCTCGCGCTCGCGGGCGCACCGGTGGAGACGCTCGGCGAGCCGGAATTGTTGGAGTGAGTCGCCGGCGCGTGGCCGGATCCGGGCAGGGTCGCCGTCTTTACCCTGAGATCTCGTGGAGCCCCGGAGCGAGTCATCCGAGTTCGAGCGCGCCTACCGGCGGCTTTTTCCGTCGATTCTGACGAAGAGCCGGCGGTTGCTCGGCCGCTCGGCGGCCGCCGAGGAAGTGGCGCAAGAGGTCTTCACACGCTGGTGGAGGTCGGGGCCGGTGCTCGGCAGCGACCCACGCACCGTCATGGCCTGGCTGTACCGAACGTGCACACGGCTGTCCATCGACGTGCTGCGGGAACGCCACCGGGTCGACCCGGCCGAAGCGGCGGTGGAGGAGACGCCGTGCGCGGTCGACCCGGTGGCCTCGGCGGAAGCGAAGGCCGCATTGCGCGCGCTCGCCGGCGCGGGCCCCACTGAAGAGCTCGAGAGCGCGGTGCTGTGTCGCGTGGACGGCTTGTCCCACCCCGAAGCCGCGCTCGTCCTCGGCGTGTCCGAACGAACCGTCCGGCGTCTGCTCACACGCTTCGACGAACGCAGCGCTGCCGCGCGCAAGGAGTTTTTGCGATGATCGCGACGGAGGAAAATCACGTGTCGCCCTTCGCGCTCGACGTTTACTGGTCGTCCGGGCGACCGCGAGACGAAATCCTCGAAGCGCACCTCGCGGAGTGCGCGCGCTGCACCGCCTACCTCGCGAGCCTCGAAGCCGTCGATGTGAGCGGCGGCGCGCGGCTCGGCGCGGGCACGCGCGCGAGTAGCCGCTGGGGTTGGTCGCTCGCGGCGGCGGTGGCGCTCGCGGCGGGGTTCGCCTTCGTCGCAGGCCGACACGGGCCGGAGCCGACCGCCTATGTCGGCCTCAAGGGAACGCCGAGCGTCGAGCTTTTGATCCATCGTGACGAGCGCACGTGGATTTGGGACGACCGTTCGCCGCTCTTTCCGGGCGATGCGCTGGCACTGCGCGTGGCGTGCGAAGGCTTCGCGCACGCGGCCGTGGCCGTGCCCGGCGGAACGGGGTGGACGCGCTTGTCGGACGGGGCGTGCCCAAGTGATGGCGGCGAAATGCCCTTCACGCTGCGCGTCGACTCCGAGCCCGGCGCCGAGCGCGTCGCCGTCGTGCTCAGTCGGGACCGTCTCGACGACCGAGCGCTCGCGCGCGCTGTCGGCGAGAAGCAACGGACGGCGACGGTCTGGGTCGTGGACTTCGTGCTGCCGAAGGAAATGAAGCGATGAGGTTGGGGAAGACGCTGCCGGTCGTGCTGCTGCTGGGCGCGCTCACGTTTGGGGTGAGTCGCGCGGCCGCTGCTGCGCCGCAGGCGATGCGTCGTGTCGCGCTCGTCGTCGGGGCCAACGCGCCGCCTCCCGGCCGTGAGGCGCTGCACTTCGCGCACGACGACGCGAGCGGCTTGGCGAGCGTGCTCGAACAGGTGGGCGGCTTCGCGGCGGACGACGTCCACGTGCTGCTCGATCCGCACCCGCCCGAGCTCCTGGCTGCGCTCGACGCGGTCGCCAAGACGGCGGCGAGCGCCGGTCGGGACGTCCTCTTCGTCTTTTACTATTCGGGGCACTCCGACGGCCACGCGCTCTTCCCCCACGGCGAACCCCTCGCGCTCGCCGATTTGCGCGAACGCATCGAGCACCTGCGAGCGCGCATTCGCATCGGAATTCTGGACACGTGTCGCGGCGGCGCCTGGACGCAAGCCAAGGGGCTGAGCCTCGGTCCGCCGCTCTCGAGCGCCGACCTCATGAACGTCGAGACCGAGGGGACCGCGCTCGTTTCGTCGAGCTCCGGCTTGGAGAACGCGCACGAGACCGACGCCGTTCACGGTTCGTTCTTCACGCACTACCTCACGGTGGGGCTGCGCGGCGCGGCGGATCGGGCGGGCGACGGCAACATCACGCTGCAGGAGGCGTTCGACTACGCGCGCGAGCGCACCGTGCGTGACAGCGCGCGCCTCGCCGCGACGCCCCAGCACCCGAGCTTCGACATCGCGCTCCACGGTCGCCAGGACATCGTGCTGTCGGTGCTGGCGTCGAGCGCGAGCTCGCTGACACTCGCGCCCGCGCGCGCTGCCGTCGAGATCATCCAGCTGCCGAGCGGCGTCACGCTCGCCGATGCGCCTGGGGGCCAAGGGCCGGTGCGCGTCGCGTTGCCCCCGGGGCGCTACCTCGTGCGCAGCGTCGTCGACGGCCGTGTTTACGCGAAGGAAATCGAAGTGCGTCCGGGCGAGACGGTCACGCTCGCCGCGGGGCAGCTCGAGGCCACGGGCAACGATCGGCTGGCGCTCAAGGGGAGCGAAGCGTCCGCGTCGGAGTACGCGGCCGCGTTCCCGGCGCCGTGGCTCGAGCGGCGGCTGACGCTTCCCGCGTTCGCTTGGTCCGCCGGCGTGGCGCTCGGTGTCGGACAGTCCACGAGCATCACGCCGACGCCCACGTACGACACGCCGCTCGGCACGCGGCTCCCCGGCGCCGGGCTCGACGTCGAAGCGGCCTTGGGGCTGCCGGGCGGCTTCGAAGTCGGAGTGCGACTCGGTATTCGCTTCGGCCCGAACGGCGCGCTCACGAACTCCGACGCTTATGGGCGCCTCTACGAGCCCCTCTCGCTCCACGTCGATGCCGGTAACTATTCGTTCGCCAATCCGGAGCTTCGCATCGAAGAGCGGCTGTTCGACCACGGCGCCGGGGCCGTCGCGTTCGAAGCGCGGCTGACGCCCGGATTCGCGAACGGCAGCGCCAACATCGTCGTGCTCGGGACGCCGCTGCGCTTTCGCGTGCCTCGGCTCCTGCGCATCGACACCGGCGTGTACGTTCCCATCTCCTTCGCGGAGTTCAACACCTGGGGCCTCGAGCTCCCGCTCGCGGTCTGGCTAGCGCACGAGAACTTCTTCGCCGGACCGCTCACCGGCATCTTTTGGAACAACCCCGCCTACGGGGACCTGGCCACGCAGGGTTACCCGAGCGAGCTCGACATTCACGCGGGTGTCGGTGCGGGCTACACCTTCGGCCGCTACTTCGACGTGAAGGCGCAAGTGCTCACCACGCGCGCGAATCACTCCAATTGGGCCAACTACATCGGTGGAGGCGCCGGCATCGACGTCCTCCTGCCGTGAGTACGAAGTCGAAGGAGGTCGGATGTTTCGGCTAAAAAGCGCGATTTTCCTGGCATGCGCGGCCGTAGCGAACGCGGGTTGCTCCACGCCGGAACCCACCACGCTCGCCTCGGGACGAGACCAACCCTGGGCCATCGCCGTCTACGGTGACAGTGTCTACTTCAGTGAGCGCGCGGGCGGCACCATCGCGCGCGTGGGGACGAACGGCGGCGCCGTCACGACGCTCGCTGCCGGACAACTGACGCCCACGGCGCTCGTGACCGACGGGCGCAACGTCTACTGGTCGACCTCGGACGGTTCGGTCATGCTGGTTCCCGTCGCGGGCGGCGAGCCCACGATGCTCGCCAAGGCCCAAAGCAACCCGAATTCGCTCGCGACCGACGGGGTCAACGTCTACTTCATCGATGAAGGGAGTCAGAGCGCCGCGTTGATGGAGGTACCGGTCGACGGCGGCGCGCCCGTCGCGCTCGTCTCGAACGTGGTCGTCGCGGGACCCATCGCCGTCGACGCGACCAGCGTCTACTTCTTCACGCCCGCGGACGAGCGCGCCACTTATTGGAACATCAAGAGCGTGCCGATCGACGGCGGTCCCAGCATGATGCTCGCCGACAGCGAGTTCGAACCGATCGCGATCGCCGTCGACGCGACGAGCGTCTACGTGGAGGCGGGACAGCCCATTCCTCACTCGGAGGGCACCTTCGTGACCAGGATACCCAAGGTGGGCGGCACGCCCACGAACCTTGCCCGGTTTGCCGTCGGCTTGCTTCACCAGTGGCCCACCGGCTTCGCCGTCGACTCCACGCACGTGTACTTCGTCGATAGCGACTTCATGAAGGTGCCCACCGGCGGCGGCGCGGTCGAGCCCTTTGCCATCGGTGTGGGCGGAGACGTTGCGAACACCGCCATCGGCAGCGGCGACGTCGGCGGTTTCGCTCTCGACGCGAAGTTCGTCTACTGGACGACTCCGACCGTCGGCACGGTGTCGAAGACGCCTAAATCGCCGTGACGCGGCCGGCCGGCGCCGGGGCGCACCGTCAGTAGACGTTCGGCACGTACAGCTCGCGTGGCAGCTTCTTCCGCTCGTAGTTCGGGTCGAACGCGCGATCCGGCAGCGACACCGGCTCGTGCGGCACCTCCTCGTACGGGATCTGCTTCAGAAAATGCGCGATGAAGTTCAGGCGTGCGCGGCGCTTGTCGTTGGCTTCGACGAGCCACCAGCGCGCCTCGGGCGTGCTCGTGCGCTCGAGCATTTCTTCCTTGGCCGACGTGTAGTCCTCCCAGCGCACGCGCGACTGGAGGTCCATCGGGCTCAGCTTCCACTGCTTCATCGGATCGTGAATGCGCGTCAGAAACCGCAGCTGCTGCTCTTCGTCCGAGATCGAAAACCAATATTTCAAGAGGATGATGCCCGAGCGTACGAGCAGGTGCTCGAATGCCGGCGCGTCCTCGAAAAACTGCGCGACCTCCGCCGGCGTCGCGAAACCCATCACGCGCTCCACGCCCGCGCGGTTGTACCAAGAACGATCGAACAGCACCATCTCGCCCGCGGCCGGCAAATGCGACACGTAGCGCTGGAAGTACCACTGCGTCCGCTCGCGCTCCGTCGGCGCGGGCAGCGCCACGACGCGACACACGCGCGGGTTGAGCCGCTGCGTCACGCGCTTGATCGCGCCCCCTTTGCCGGCCGAGTCGCGCCCCTCGAACAGCACGACGAGCTTGGCCTTCTTCGCGGCGACCCAGGTCTGCAGCTTGATGAGCTCCGATTGGAGACGAATCAGCTCCTTGAAGTACACGCGGCGATCGAGCAGCGGGCCGCGCTTCCGCTCGGTGGCCTTTCCGAGTCCCTCGTTCAGCGCCGAGTCCCCAATTTCGAGCTCGTACGTCTCGTCGAGGTTCTCTTCGAGCTCGGCCTCGAGCCAAGCGTCTGCGTGCTCGTTCGTCTCGCTCATCGCGGCACTCTCCGCGCCGAACGCTCCGGCCAAAGCCTCACTCGGTCAAGCAACAGTCCCGTGGCAGCGCGCTCAAAACCGGAGCTTCCACGGCCGCGCCTGCTCGCGGCGGCAGGCTTCGTCCGGGTTCCGGTGGAGCTCCCACGTCACGTACAGCCGCCCGTCGCTCGAGAGCGTTTCCGGCGGAGGCTTCGCGAGCGGAAACGCATGTCCGAACGCCGCGACCGCCGCCGCGTCGAACTCCGGCACGCCGCTCGAACCGACGACGCCGACCTCGGCGAGCGCGCCGGTCTCACCGTCGATCACGATTTCGACGGTCGTCTCGAGCGTCGGATCGGATAGCGGACTGTCTTTCGGCAACTGCGCGAGCGAGCGCAAGAACGAATCGGCGAACGCCTCGTGCACGCAAGCGTGGACGCCGTCGAGGTACGCGGCGAGGTCCGCCTCCGCGCCTTCCCACGCCACCGGCCGCCCGCCGTTCGCTTGCGGCTTGTACCCGGCGATCGCGTTCGCCCAATCGTCCACCTTCACCGAGCCGAGCGGCAACTCTGCGACCGGGTGCGGCGCTGTGCAGGCGACGTTCGGACGTTCACCGGGGGGCGGCGCGGGTGGCGGCGAGCTCGGAGCGGGCGGCTCCATGGGTGCGCTCGCGACCGCCGTTGCGGCGGCGGGTGACGGTGCGACCGCGGGCGGCGTCGCCTGACAGGCAACGAGCGCGGCAACGAACGGGATTGAAGTGAAAATCCGCTGCAAGGCAGCGCACTCTAGCGTCGGCCGCCCGCATAGTGATTTGTTTTTGCGCGCACGTTTTCGCCCCTGGGCGCGACGGGGACGCGGCAGCTTTGCGCGTGGAGCGGCCTCGACCGCAAAGGGATCTCATGTTCACGCGACGACGGGCGGTGGTTGCCGGGTTCTGCATCGTGATCGGCGCCGGCGCTTGCGGCGGCAGAAGTGGCGACGACGTCCGCGCATCGGGCACGGGCGGCTCGCGCTCGAGTGGGGGCACGGCGGGTGACGACTCGCTCGCGGCCGCTGGCGACGGCCTTGGTGGCGTGCAGGGCTCGGGCGCCGCCGCGACGACGGGGACGACTTCGTTCGGCGGAGCGGATGAGCTGGGAGGCACGCCGGGGTCCGGCGCAGCCGAAGCGACGGGCGGGACTGACTCGCGCCCCGACAACGCCGGCGGTGAAAGCGGCACGGGCGCAGCGAGCGGCGAGGGCGGCGCCCCGTCGCACGCCGAGGCAGGAACCGGAGCGGAGAGCGGAGCGGGCGCCGTCACGACACCGGGCCCCGTCTGCGGCGACGGCAGCGTCGAGCTCGACGAAGCGTGCGACGACGGCAACCTCGCGCCGGGCGACGGCTGTGACGCCGGCTGCAACGTCGAACCGGGCTTCGTCTGCAGCAGCGTGAACTGCGACGACGGCGGCTGCGCGCTCCACGTGCCCGCCACCTTCCGCGACTTCAACGCCAACACGGAAGCCGATGGTCATCCCGACTTCCAACCGGGTTACAATTCGACGAGCGCCATTCAGGGCTTGCTCGAACCGGAGCTCGACCAAGACGGCAAGCCCGTGCTCTCGAGCAGCGCGAGCGCGACCAACGGCTTCTTCCACGGCGCGGACGCGTTTGCAGCCTGGTACCGCGACAGCCGGTTTTCGCCCGGCGCGATCCCGGGCGAGATCGTGCTCTGGGACGACGGCGCCGGGCAGGGGCGTTACGTCAACCGCTGGGGCGCCCACGGCGAGAAGTGGCAAGGCGCAGTCGCGATGTCCGACTACGGCACACCGGTCTACGGCGGGCCCGCCGGCGGCGGCTGCACGGCCTGCGCGCCGACGGCGACACAGCTCTGTTACGACCCCTGCATCCCTTGGGGTAGCAGCATTGACGCGTCCTGTTGTGCGGAAGTGCTCTCAGCGCCCGGCTACGACGGCACCCCGCTCTTCTTCCCGCTCGACACCGGTCCGACTCTGCTCGACGAGCCGCGCTCCGAGGCCAAGGTCCCTGCGCAATTCGGGTGGTCGGGCTTCCCTTGGGAGTCGGCGGTCGCAACCGACCTCGGCGTCACGACGCCCGAAGCGACGGCTTGGGTGCCCTTCCCGTCGGCGACGCACAACTTCAGCTTCACCACGGAAGTGAAGTACTGGTTCCGTTACGAGGCCGCGCAAAAATACACGTTCGAGATCGGCGGCGACGACGACATCTGGCTCTTCATCAACGGACGACTCGCGATCGATCTCGGCGGCTGGCACATCCCGCTCGGAGGTTCCGCCGTCCTCGAAAACGGAACGCTTTCCGTCACGGCCTGGCTCAGCTCGGATGACAGCGGTCTCGGCTTGTCCCCGGCGAGCACTGAAATCAGCGCCGAAGTCCTCGGCCTCGAGGACGGCCGAGTTTATCCCCTCGCGATCTTCAGCGCCGAGCGCGAGGTCCAAAGCTCGACCTTCGAATTCGGGCTGAGCGGTATCGACGGCAAGCGCAGCACTTGCGCGCCCGCGCCGTGAATCCGACCTTTCGCTTGTAGAGTCGAGCGCTTCGCGGAAGGCGCTGCGTCAGGCCGCGCGAGCATGCTAGAAATGGTCCGGTGGGTGCCGCGCGCGCGGCAACACGGAGGCTTATGCTCGCTCGACCCAACTTCACCTTCGCAGCGCTCACGCTGTGCTTCGCTTTCGTCGCCGTCAACGCCTGCGGCGGCAAGACGCACTACGCCGACGATGACGACGACAACGGCGCCCGTTCGGGTGCGGCGGGCAGCAAATCGACGGGCGGCAACGCAACGGGCGCGACCAGCGGCGACGGCGGTACGCCCGGCAGCGGCGCGAGCTCGAACGGCGGGGAGATGTCGCAAGCGGGTGAAGGGGTGTTGGGGGGCACGACGGGATCCGGCGCGGCCGACGCTTCGGGCGGGACTGACTCGCAGGCGGGCGGCACGAAGAGCAGCGGTGGGACGAGCACCGGAGCGGGCGGGACCAGGAGCGCCGGCGGCACGGGCACGGGCGCGGGCGGCTCGAACAACGAAGCCGGCGCGTCGAACGGCGGCGACGGCACGGGCGACACGACCGGCTCCGGCGGGACCGGCGGTACCGGCCAGCTGGGCGTCTGCGGCGACGGCAGCGTCGACGCGAACGAAGAGTGCGACGACGGGAACACGCAGGCCGACGACGGCTGCTCGCCGTCTTGCACGGTCGAGCAGGGTTTCAGCTGCAGCACCGCGCATTGCGACGGCCAGGGCTGCACGCTTCACGTCCCCGTCGTCTTTCGTGATTTCAACAGCGGTACCGCCATTAACGCCCATCCCGATTTTCAGCCGGGAGTCGTGTCGGCAGGCGCGATTCAGGGTCTCGTCGCAGCCGTCCTCGACGACGAGGGCAAGCCGGTGCTCTCGGCCAACGCCGGCCCCACGATTGCGGGCGGCTTCATGCACGGCCAGGACGCGTTCGCCGAGTGGTATCGCGACGGTCTGCCCGCGAGTAAGCCGATCCCGGGTGAGATCGTGCTCTTTGACAACGGCAAGGGCGGCTTCGTCAACCGCTGGGGTGCTCACGGCGAACGCTGGCAAGGCAGTCCGGCGGGCAGCTACGGCACGATCGAATACGGAGGACCTTCGGGCGGCGGCTGCCCGGCATGCACGACGAGCGACACCCGCGCTTGCTACGATCCCTGTGTCCCTTGGGGTTTCCAAGACGAATCGTGCTGCGCTGACGTCGCGCAAGCCGCGGGCTACGACGGCAATCCGCTCTTTTTTCCGATCGACAACGCCAACGGGATTTTGACGGAGCCGCGCTCGGAAGGAAAGGTGCCGCCGCAGTACGGCTGGCCCGGTTGGCCCTGGGAGCACGTCGTCGCGCAGGACCTGAGCGTCACGACCACGGAGCAAACGGCGCTCGCGCCCTTCCCGTCGACCACGCACAACTTCAGCTTCACGACGGAAGTCACCTACTCCTTCCGTTACTCGGCGAGCGGCCAATATCAGTTCGACATCCAGGGCGACGACGACATCTGGGTCTTCATCAACGGTCATCTCGCCGTCGACCTCGGCGGCTGGCACGTGCCTCTCGACGCCACGGCGATCCTTCAGAGCGGCTCGCTTTCGGTCAACGCCGCGCTCGCCGTCGACGACTCCGGGCAGGCGACTCGTTCCGCGACCTCGGAAATTTCCACTGACGACCTCGGCCTCGTCGATGGAAACGTGTACGCGATCAAGATCTTCAACGCGGAACGCGAAGTCGAAGGCTCCTCGTTCAAGTTCGGCGTGACGGGGATCGACGGCAGCGTGAGCACCTGCACGCCTTCGCCGTGATACCCTGAGGCGTTCTCCGGCAACGGTGACGCCATGGGATTGCGAGCGATTCACGGAACGGTTGCGGGCGTCCTCGTGGCGTTCGCGTTCGGCTGCGGCCAAGGCGGCAACTCGAAGGACGGCAACCACGCGGGAGCGAGCGGCACGAGCACCGCGAACGGCGGCAGCGGGGGCACGACGGGCGGCGGCCCGAGCACCGGCGGCGACACGAGCACCAGCGGCGCTACGAGCGCTGGCGGTACTTCGACGGGCGGCTCGTCCGGGGAGAGCACGGGCGCCGGCGGTACCGGCGGCTCGGCGGACGCAAGCGGCGGAATGCCCTCGACCGGGGCCGGCGGCGCGGGTGACGGCGGCGGCGCAGGGCGCGGCACGGCCGGGCGCGGGCGGGGCGGCATGGGCGCCGGCGGAACGGGCACGGCCGGCACGGGCACGGGCGCGGGCGGCTCACCCGCCGTGGGCGGCGCCGGCAGCGACGTGATCGTCACCATCACCAACGGCGTCTTCTGGAACGACACCGACGGCAATCGCATCGAGGCGCACGGCGCCGGTCTGATTTACACGAACGACGCCTGGTACTGGATCGGCGAGGACAAGTCGGCGAACTCGGGGAACTTCAAAGCCGTCAATTGCTACCGCTCGACGGATCTGTCGCACTGGGAGTTTCGGCACGCGATCATCACGAAGCAGACCTCGACGGATCTGGCGGCGTCCGACCGCATCATCGAGCGCCCGAAGGTCGTCTACAACGACAGCACTAAGAAGTACGTGATGTGGCTCCACTGGGAGGGCGCCAATTACGCCACCGCGGAAGCAGGCGTCTTCACGAGCGACACCGTCGACGGTGACTATACGCAAGTCCGGCATTTTCAGCCGAACGGCAACATGTCGCGCGACGACACGCTCTTCAAGGATCCGGACGACGGTAAGGCGTATTTCCTGTCGGCGGCCAACAACAATCAGGATTCGGCGCTCTACCTGCTCACGGACGACTACACGAACATCAGCAAGCAAATCGGCACGCTGTGGAAGGGGCAGCAGCGTGAGGCGCCCGCAATCATGAAGGCGAACGGCACGTACTTCATCGTCAACAGTGCCGCGACGAACTGGGACCCGAACCAACAAAAATACGGCAGCGCGACGGCCATGGACGGGACGTGGAGCTCGCTCAACAACGTCGGCGACGGCACGGGTTACGACACGCAGACGGCGTTCATCATCCCGTACGTCGGTTCGAAGACCACGACGTACATCTACGCGGGTGATCGCTGGCAAGACCCGGATTTGAAGAGCTCGAAGTACATCTGGCTCCCGCTCAAGGTGAACGGGACGAAGCTCGTGATGGACAACTACGACAGCTGGCAGCTCAACGTGACCACGGGCGAGTGGTCCGCCGCCGGCGCGGGCAATAGCGACGGCTTCTTGCCGCAGACGACCTGGAAGCTCGTGAGCGCCGACAGCGAGGAAACCCAAGCCGAAGACGGCAGCGCCACCAACGCGTTCGACGGCTCGACCTCCACGTATTGGCACACGCAATACACCGGCGCCAAGCCGGCACCCCCGCACGAGATCGTCATCGATCTCGGAGCGAGCTACTCGCTCACGAGCTTTCGTTACACGCCGCGCCAGGACGGCAATCAGAACGGCATGGTCAAGGACTACGAGTTTTACGTGAGTGACTCGACGACGGCGTGGGGCGACCCCGTCAAGACGGGCGCCTTCGGAACCTCGACCTCCGCGACGACCGTCACGTTCACGGCCACGCCCGGCCGCTACATCCGCTTCCGCGGCATGGACGAGATCAACGGCAAGGCGTACACGAGCGTCGCCGAGCTGAACGTCGCCGGCACGCCCGTGCAGTAGCGTTTTAGATACTGAGAATCAGTTTCTTCACGAGCTCGATTCCGAGCAAGAGCACGAGCGGCGTGATGTCGAAGCCGCCGAGCGGCGGGATCACGCGGCGCAGCGGCGCGAGCACCGGCTCGGTCAGCACGGAAGTGATGCGCACGACGGGGTTTTCGGGCGAAAGCCGGAGCCACGAGAGCGCCACGCTGACGAGCACCACGAACGAGTAAAGGTCGAGCAGAAAAAAGACGAGGGCCACGCCCTTCTCCCATGGGCTCGCGCGCGCGCGTCGTCAACCGCGGGCGACCCAAAAGGCGGGCGCACGCGACGTTTGCCGACGCGCGTATTACATCTCGAGCATGGGTAAGCTGCACGACGCCGTCGAGGGTCCACTGCGTGACTTCATCGCGGCGCAGCACGTCTTTTTCGTCGCGACCGCGCCTTCGGGCGCGGGCGGCCACGTGAACGTGTCGCCCAAAGGGCTCGACACGTTCCGCGTGCTCGGGCCGCGTGAGGTGGCTTACCTCGACTACCCGGGCAGCGGCGTGGAGACCATCGCGCACCTGCGCGAAAATGGCCGTATCACGCTCATGTTCTGCGCCTTCGAGGGTCCGCCGAAGATCGTGCGCCTGCACGGCCGCGGGCGCGCCGTCGAGCCGGACCACGCGAATTTTCCGCAGCTGCTCGCGGATTTCTCGGAGCAGGCGAGCCGCGTCCGTTCCGTGATCGTGATCGACGTAGAGCGCATCTCCGACTCGTGTGGGTACGGGGTGCCGCTCTTTGCTTACCAGGGCGAACGCGAGCAGCTCTTCCGTTGGGTCGAGAAGAAGGGGGACGCCGGGCTCGTCGAGTACCAGCGCCAAAAGAACGCGCAGAGCATCGACGGGCTGCCGGGGCTCGCGTGGACCGAACGCGACCCCGACTGATCGGCGTCAAACCTTCGGTATTGGCGCCGCTCCGATACCGCGTCACCCAACCCGTAGTATCCTCGGATTCGGCATGCGCATCGCGCTCCTCTATCCCCCGCCGTGGAAGATCCCCGATCGCGGCCACGCGGCGCTCGACAACGCTGGGATCCCGAGCGGCGCGCTGCCCGAAGGTCCGCCCGGCGACTATCGAGACGGCGATCTCGATGCAGATTTTTATCAGACGCCGTACGGCTTGTTCGCGCTCGGCGCGCAGTCGATCCGTGCCGGGCACCGCGTGAAGGTGCTGAATCTCTCGGGGTTCGCCTGGTCGCGCGTGGAGGAGGTGATCGGCGAGCTCGAGGCCGACGTGTACGGGCTCTCGTGCTGGACCGCGAACCGGCGCGGCGTCGCGCTCGTGGCCCGCGAGATCCGGCGGCGGCACCCGCGCGCCTGCATCGTCGTCGGCGGGCCGCACGCGACGCCGCTCGCGCGCGAGATGCTCGAGCACTACCCCGAGATCGACTGCGCGACGCTCGGTGAAAGCGACGCCACGTTCGCCGACATCGTCGAGCGCGTCGAGGCCGGGCGGAGCCTCGAGGGCTTGGAAGGCGCGGTCGTGCGCACGAGCCGGGGCGTCGAGGTCGGACCGGAACGCTCGAACGTCCGCGAGCTCGACGGGCTCGAGTGCCCGCATCGCTACTACGACACCCACATCGTGATGACGTCGCGCGGCTGCCCGTGGGCCTGCACGTTTTGCGGCGCCGAGACGACGTGGGGCCGCGGTTTTCGCGGCCATTCGGTGCCGTACGTGCTCGACATGCTCGAGTCGGCGCTCACGCGCGTGCGCGTGCGCATGCTGCAAATCAAAGACGACACCTTCACCACCAACAAGAAGCGCGTGATCGAGCTCTGTCGCGGCATCCGCGAGCGCAAGCTCAACTTCTTGTGGAGCTGCGACACGCGTGTCGACGTGCTGAGCGACGAGCTCCTCTACGAAATGCGCCTCGCGGGCTGCCAGCGACTCTCGCTCGGCGTCGAGTCGGGTTCGCAGCGCATCCTCGACGCGATCCACAAGAACATCACCGTCGACGAGATCGTGGAGGCCACGGAGATGGCGAAGCGCCACGGCGTGCACGTGCGCTTTTACATGATGCTCGGCAATCGCGGGGAGACGCGTGAGACGTTCGAGGAGACGCTCGCCTTCCTCGAGCGCGCGCGGCCGCACCAATACATCTTCTCCTGTCTGTCGGTCTTCCCCGGTACCGCGGATTTCAAGGCCGCCGAGCGCGCGGGCTGGCTGCAGCGCGAAGCGTATTTCAGCGAGGATTTCCAGGAGCTCAAGGTGCCGTTCGACGCGAGCGAAGACGACGCGCGCCTGCTCAACGACTGGTTCGGCAAGAACCACGGACTCAAGGACAAATACTCGCCGAGCGTCGACGAGTGTCGCGCGGTGCTCGAACGGCTCGGCGAGCACGCTCCGGCCGTGCTCGATCTCGCGGGGGCACACTACGCTGCAGGCGAGCTCGACGCCGCGGCGCGTGAAGCCCGGCGTGCGATCGCGCTCGGTCACCCGACGCCGGGCCTCGCGTACAACTACCTCGCGTGCGTGGCGTACCGTCAGGGTGACCTCACGGGCATGCAGGATCACTTCATGGCCGCGGCGAAGACGGACCCGCAGCACCACGTACTGATTACGAACGTGGAGGCGACGCGCGCGTGGTTTCGCGAGCGCGGCCCGGAGCGCGGCGTGCCGCTCGTGCTCGAGGGGCGGCATGATTTTCAGCTGTTCCAGCGCAACACGCAGCCGACCCTGCCCGGTCCGCTCGGGGAAGACTTCGCGAATTGGGACGTAGCGCCCGAGCCCGTCGGCAGCGCGCCGCGCAGCGCCGAGCAGGAGAATGCCGGTTGGCTGCCGGATCCGGAGAGCGTGATGCGGCTCGACGTCGGCCGCGAGCCGATCGAGTTTCGACACAAGCGGCTCAGGGTCCTCGAGTGAACGAGCTGGTCTGCAAGCCGATAGGAATCGTTCATTCACCGTTTCGCGAGCGCGCCGAGGCGCCGCGGCAGACGGCCGCCGCGCGCGACGTGCGCGGCACCATCGAGCTTTTGCCGGGCCACGACTTCGAGCACGCGCTCGAAGACATCGAGCTGTGGCCGTACTTGTGGGTGCTCTTCTGGTTCCATCTGAACGAGGGCTGGCGGCCGAAGGTGCTCCCGCCGCGCAGCGAACGGCGCCGCGGCTTGTTCGCGACGCGCGCCCCGTATCGGCCGAATCCGATCGGCATGAGCGTGGTGAAGCTCGACAAGGTGGAGGGGCTCGTCTTGCACGTGAGCGCGCTCGACATGCTCGACGGCACGCCCGTGCTCGACCTCAAGCCGTATGTGCCGTACGCGGACGCGCTCGCGGACGCCGAGGGCGGCTGGCTCGAAAACGGCTTGGATCCGCAGCCGGGCTTCGAAGTCGAAATCGGCGAGGCCGCGGCGCGCGAGCTCGCTTATCTGCGCGACGCGTGGCACATCGAGCTCGAGGAAGGGATCCGGCGCGTGCTCGTGCTCGGTCCGCAGCAGCACCCGTACCGGCGCATCCGGCGCGTCGGGGACGAAATGGTGCTCGCCGTCAAAGACTTTCGCGCCCGCTTCACGGTGGACGGGCGCCGCATCGTCGTGCACGCCATCACGAGCGGCTACCGCCCGCGTGAGCTCGCGACGAACCCCGCGCCCGAGCTCGAGCCGCACCGCGCGCTCGTCGGCATGCGCGCCCGCACGGAGTGAGCCGGGACTTCGCTCAGGGCAGGCTCGTGCCGACGTCGCTGCTCGCGTCGTCACGAGGGCAACGAATCGTCTCGCTGAGCGCGGTCGTGAGCACCCAGCTGCCGATCGCGCCGATGCCACCAAACTGGTCGCCGCTCGCGTCATTTTCCACGCGAAGGAGTACGGCGACCTGCTTTTTGATCGGTTGCCCCATGAGCCGCTGCGGCCCCGAGGCGCAAGCGGTGAGCGCGAGCAGGACGGCCGCTGAAAGTCTCACAGTGAGCGCCCCCCCACACTCGCGTTCAAGCCCTGCTCAATACGACTTCTTGTCGCGAACTTCCTGCGACTGCTTCTTGAGCGCGATGAACTCCTGACCGTTGATGTACGTGTCGAGAGCCTTCATGCTCATTTGGAACACCGTCTCGTGCGCCTTGGCCCAGGCGTTCTTGATGTCCTGCGAGGAGCTGTCCGTCGGCGCGCCGCCGTTGCAGGAGTCGCCCGATTGGTCCGGCACGTTTTCGTTCGAGCCCGTCAGCTCGAGGGTCTTGCTGAAGAACTTCTCTTTGCTGAGCGGCTCGATCGCGAGGAACTGAACGTTGCCGTTGACGCCGATCGAGACGTCGCACTTTTTGACCGGCGCGGGAGGGGGAGCCGCCTTCGCGTTGGCGTCGTTGAGCTTCAACATGCCGCCGAGCATGCCGCTCTTCTCCTCGGGTGCAGGCGCCGCAGCGGCTTCCTTGAGTTTCGGCTTGACGACGACGTCGTAGTCGAATTGTGCGTAGAGCAAGAGATCCGAGCTCTTCTTATCGGGGAAGCTCATGTCCTCGACGGTGCTGAACGGCCCGAGCGTCTTGAAGCCTTTGGCGATGAGCACGTCGTTGAAGTTCGCGCCGAGCGCCCGCAGCATGTTCTTCACGACCGGATCACCGAGATACGCCGAGCGCGACGACTCGTTCGAGAAGACCGGATTCACGATGCCGACCGCCATGTCGAGCTTTTGGCCCGCATCCGCGGAGTGATATTTGAAATTCGGCTGATATTCGGTGGGCGCTGGCGGCGGCGCCGCGGCCGGCTTTTCAGCGGGGGGGGTGCAGGCTGCCCAGCCCGAAATCAGGGCTAGTGCGCCACCGAAAGCAACTCTATCAAGTGTGAAGTTCCGCATTCCTTGGCTCCTTGTCGTTGTCCGAAGTCTGGCGTTGAACGCTACCGCCACCCGTACAGCGTGTGGGCGCCGGTAGGCAAGAGTGTTCTTCTAGTCAGTGTCTCCGTTTTCGAGTCTGCCCGCCGCCCCACAGAGCCATGCGTGAAAACTCGCCAGAGCCCGTCATGCGCTCGTCGGATTTCGTTCAGCCCGAGGGGCGTGCTCGTCCCGGCGGCCGGATCGGTGATGGGCGCGCACGCTGGCGGCATTTTGCGCGCGCCTTGACGGGTTTTCCGAGCGCTGCGCGCAATGCGAGCATGGTTTCGTCATTCCTTCGTGCGCTCGTGTTCGGCGTCGCCGGGCTCGGCGCTGCGTGTTCATCGAAGTCGGCTCCGGACGCCTCGGAGAAGGCGGGGGCGTCGTGCGAGCCGAAAGTGAGGCTGTCGAACGTCGCCTTCTACGGCGCCGCGACGCCCAGTGCGGGAGCGTCGCTCTGCACCAAAACCACGCCGCCGGTCGCGAGCGTCTTGAACGCGCCGTACGCGGTGACGCCGGGCAGCGGCGCCGTGAACTTCGGCGCGGCCGCCTATCGCTGGGTCACTTACACGGGCCAGGCCGCGGGCGGGGTCGCTCCCACGGTGACCGTGGACGCGAGCACCGGCGTGCTGTCGTTCGCAGGGCACACCGCACAGGCGAGTGACGGGACACCAGGGCTCTTGCTGCTGGGTCTGGCGTTCGACAGCGGGAATTGCCTCGACGTGTCGGGGTACGCGGGCGTGACGTTCGACCTCGAAGGGGTGGTCGACGGCTGCAGCATCGACTTTTTCATGGACGACTCCGAAGACACCGCGACCATCTACGACGGCACGCGCGGCGCCTGCGTCGGGTCAGACTGCTCTACGGCGAAGACTCACCTTGAAACGACCGGGACGTTGAGCGTGCCGTTCAGCGAGTTTGCGGGCGGTGTGCCGGAGGATCGGGTGGATACGGCGTCGGTCGTTTCGATGCAGTGGATCTTCAATACCGAACCGTGAGCGCGACGGACCTGCTGGCAGCACGCGACGCGCGCCGACGTGAGGTGAACCCGCTTCAGGCCCGCGCTGGACGGAGCCGGCCGACGGCGTCTGCGGCGCGCGTACGCGTCGAGTTGGCGCCCCGGCGCGCTGCGAGGACGCCGAAGTCGGTCGCGAGCAAGCCGTAGCCGGTGGCGATCCAGAAGAGCTCTTTGCCGCGCTTGAGGAGCACGAAGGCGGCGCCGAGGCTGGCGGCTTCGGGGACGCCGAGGGCGCCGAAGCACGCGGCGTAGCCGACGTCTTGGACGCCGAGCCCCGCGGGAACCACGAACACCACGTTGCGCACGAGCGACAGAATGACCTCGAGGCTGCCCGCGGTGACGAAGCTCACGTGGGCGCCGAGCACACCGAGGATCAACCACGTTTCGACCGCTTCCATGAGCCAGCCGCACAGAAAGCAGACGAGCGCGCCCGCGAGGCGTTGCGGCGGTACGCGGAAGAGCGCGGAGACGGCGCCGTCGGTCGTGAAGAAGGTGCGGCGCTTGGCGGCGAGCCACGCTTTGACGCTCGCGACGGGGACGCGTTCGAGGAGAGACAGCGCCGTTTTGGCGACGGCGCTCTTGCGCAAGAGCAGCGTCGAGCCCACCCCCGCGACGCCGAGGACCAGCGCGGCCCCGAGCGTGATGGAACCGAGGTGCGGCGCGCCGATCACGCCGCGCGAGGCGGCTTCGAGGCCGGCGAAGCCGAGCGCGGCGAGGCCGCCCACGTAGAGGCTCTGCGACAAGAGCAGCAGCACTTTGCGCGCCGCCATGCCGGCGACGCTTTGGTCGACACCGAGGCCGCAGTGCTTGGCGAGGAGGATTGGCTTCGTCGATTCCGCAAAGGCGACGCCGACCGGTAAGCTTTGTGCGAGCGCCTCGGTCGCGAGCCGTACACGCAGGAGCGAACGCCAGCGCGGGCGCGTGCCACCCGCGCGGAATGCGCTCCGCCAGCCGAGCGCCTCGAAGCTCAGCGCGACGAACTGCGGACAGAGCACGAGAACGACACCGAAGAACCCGACGCTCTTCAGGAGGTCGAAAACTCGGTGCGTGTCCGCGGTCGAGAACACGCGCCACAGCAGAATTGCTGCCATGCCGACCGCCGCGCACCGGAGAACCGCGAGCGAAACCCGCCTGGAACGCTGCACGGGACGAAAAATTACTGCGCGAATGAAGCGCTTCGGTTCCCACTCGGTGACAACACGGCGCCAAAGGTCATGCGATCGCTGCGGGGCGGCGTGTGTTTCCGAAAGGAGTCAGACACATGCTCGCAACATGGGGCGCGCGAGGCTCGGGGACGCGAAAGGGCACTTATGAAAAAGCTCCTCGGACTGCTCGCGCTCGCTGCGTTCCCGCTCGTTTTGAATGGTTGTTCGAAGTCCGAACCCCCGGCGGCGAAGCCCGCTGAGGCGGCTCAGCCGGCCGTGAGCGCGGCGGCGCCTTCGGCGTCGGCCGCTGCAGCACCGGCGGCAACTCCTGCGCCCGCGCCCACGGGGCCTGCTCTCAAGATCGCGTACAGCGATTGGCCGGGTTGGATTGCGTGGGACATCGGCATTCAGAAGGGGTGGTTCAAGGACGCGGGCGTCAACGTGGACTTCGCCTGGTTCGAGTACGCGCCGTCGATGGACGCGTATTCGGCCGGCAAGGTCGACGCCGTAGCCGTCACGAACGGCGACGCGCTCGTCACCGGCTCGAGCGGCGCGCCGAGCAAGTGCATCCTGATCAACGACTACTCGAACGGCAACGACATGATCGTCGCCAAGCCCGGCATCAAGAGCGTCGCCGACCTCAAGGGCAAGAAGATCGGCGTCGAGGTCGGGCTCGTCGATCACCTGCTGCTCTTGAAGGCGCTCGAGAGCGCGAAGCTCACCGAGAAGGACGTGAAGATCACGAACGTCTCGACCGATCAGACGCCGCAGGCGCTCAAATCGGGCACGGTCGACGCCATCGCGGCCTGGCAGCCGAACAGCGGTCAAGCGCTGAAGGACGTTGCCGGTTCGAGCGCGGTCTTCACGAGCGCGAACGCCCCCGGCCTCATCTTCGATCACCTGTGCGTGAACCCGAAGAGCCTCGCGGAACACCACGCGGATTGGGAGAAGGTCGTCGCCGTCTGGTTCAAGATCGCCGACTTCATCAAGAACCCGGCGACCCTGGACGAAGCGGCAAAAATCATGGGCGCCCGCGTGAAGATGCCGGGCGACGAATACAAGAAGCTCATGGCCGGCACGGCGTTTCAGGACCTCGCCGGCAACCTGAAGGCGTACCAGAAGGGCGACGGGCTCGACTCGGTGTTCGGCTCGAGCAAGACGGTCGACGCCTTCTTCACCAAGAACAAGATGTACAAAAAGACGGTGAAGTACGAGGAGTACTTCGACCCGAGCCTCGTCGAAGCCGTCTCGAAGGCAAGCAAGTAGGCGATGTCGGACCTCGCCGAAGGTGAGATCGACGCGTCGACGTTCGATCCGATGGAGGAGCCGGTACGACCCCGGCTCCTCGCGGTGCGCCAGCCGCTCTCGTCGCGTGCGGCGTTTTCGGTGGGCGTGCTCGCCTTCGCGGTTCCGCTCTTGCTCTGGTGTGCCCTGAGCTACTTACCGTTCGTGTGGCACCCGCTCGTGCTCGTGCACGACGCGGGTGACACGAGCGTGCCGGGGACGTACGCGTACCTCGCGGAGGATCAGCTGGTGGAGCGCGAGGTGTTCGCGGCTCGCAATCAGGAGCTCGCGCGCGCGCACGCGAAGCTTGCGCGGGGTGAGCGCTCGAATCCCATCTATTTCCAGCCGCCGCACGCCGTGGCGCGCGCGCTCTACACGGCCTTCACGACGCCGCCCGAGGGCGTCGGTGACGTCTGGTTTCACCAGAGCTTGCTCCAGAGCTGCAAGGTGATCTTCTGGGGCTTCTTCTGGTCCGCCGTCTTCGGCATTCCGCTCGGGATCGCGTGCGGCACCTTCGCGTTCTTCTCGCGCTTGTTCGAGCCGTTCGTCGATTTCATCCGCTACATGCCCGCGCCGGTGTTCGGCGCGCTCGCCGTGAGCATCTTCGGGCTCGCGGAGGAGCCGAAGGTCGCCATCATCTTCATCGGCACTTTTTTCCAGATGGTGCTCGTGGTGGCGAACACGACGCGCTTGGTCGATCTCTCGCTCTTGCACGCCGCGCAAACGCTCGGCGCGAAGAACCGCCAGCTGGTTTGGCACGTCGTGATTCCGGGCATCCTGCCGGCGCTTTATCGTGACGTGCGCATCCTGATCGGCTGGGCCTGGACGTACCTCGTCGTCGCCGAGCTCATCGGCGAAAAGACGGGACTTTCAGCCTTCATTTACCAGCAGCAGCGCTACCGCCACTTCGACAACGTGTACGCGGCGATCGTCATCATCGGGCTCGTCGGGCTCGGGGTGGATCAGCTGCTCGCGCTGCTCGGTCGCTACTTTTTCCCGTGGGAGAGCGGGAACCTGCGGCTCTTCCGGCTCGCGCGCAGCGTGCGCGAAATGTTCCCCGGGGGACTCCGTCCTGCCCGCGTCGCCCCGACCCGCTGAAGGAGACCAGAAGCATGGCCCAAGACGATCGCCTCGAGCTCCCGAGCTACCTCGACCATTCGCCGGACGTGCGGCAGCGGATCGAGACGTTGCGCGCGCGACCGGTGGTCATGAGCGTGGAAGCGCTCGGGCGCGACTTCGACGCGAACGGCGCGCGCACGACGGCGCTCTCACGCGTGAGCTTCGAAGTGCGGCAGCGGGAGTTCATCAGCGTGATCGGGCCGTCCGGCTGCGGCAAATCGACGCTGATCCGCATCCTCGCCGGGCTCGACTATCCGACGAGCGGCACGGTGCGGCTCGACGGGCGCGCCGTGCAGGGTCCGGGCGCCGATCGCGGCATGGTTTTTCAGGCGTACACGCTCTTTCCGTGGCTCACGGTGAAGAAGAACGTGATGTTCGGCTTGAAGATGAAGGGCGTTCCGCGCGCGGCAGCCGAGCAGATCGCGCTCGAGTGGCTCGGCGTGGTCGGGCTCGCCGACGCCGCCGACAAGTACCCGGGGCAGCTCTCGGGCGGGATGAAGCAGCGCGTCGCGATCGCGCGGGCACTCGCGAACGAGCCGCGCATCTTGCTGATGGACGAGCCGTTCGGCGCGCTCGACGCGCAGACGCGTTGCAGCATGCAGGCGCACCTCTTGCGCATTTGGGAGGCGGTCGACGTGACCGTGCTCTTCATCACGCATGATTTGGAGGAGGCGGTGTACCTCTCCGATCGCATCGTCGTCCTCGGAGCGAACCCGGGGCGCATCGTCGAGATCATCGACGTGCCCGTGAGTCGCCCGCGTGCGCCCGCTCAGTTTCTTTCCGGTCACTTTCTCGCGACCAAGCAGCGCCTCGAGGAGCTGATTCACGGTCCGCAGATGTTCCAGCGCATTCGCGCTGCGTGACGCGCGGCACTTGTCGTAAGTCTCGCCCGCCGTTTCAACGGCAATGAGCCGGTATGGGCGCGGATCGTAACGATGTCCTTGGAGCAGCCGGTCGGGTAGTCGCGGGTTTGGGGGGACAGGGGCTTCCATGGGCGGAGGTCATCGCTCTCCAGAGGAAGCAACCGGCTCGCCCGCTGACCGAATGGACGGGTCATGAACGTCCGAAGTGTTCGTCTTGCCCTGGTCCCTTGGCTCGCCTTGTTCGCCGCCTGCAGTGGCGACCGGGTCTCGGAAAACCTCGGAAGGGTTGAGGAAGCTCTTAGCTCGAATGATCGTATCCTCGGCTTCGAGGGGACGATTTCGGGGGCAGCGGGCTCGGATTGGCGACCGGTCGTCGGTACCGCTACTTCGAGCACGAGCCACAGCGAGGGGTCACACTCGATCGCGCTCGGCGGCAATCAGAACCCGAGTGCCATCAGTACGTCGCTGACCGCCCTCGGAACGCTCACCTCGGCGCCGTCCGTCGACGTGATGTTTCAGAGCGGCTACCAGTCGCAGGGGGTCTTTTTCGGCCAGGCGGGCCTCTACTTCACGTGCGGTACTACCATCAACAACCAGTACCTCGGCAACGTGCAGCTGAGCGGCCCGATAGGCGCGTTCCATCACTTCACGTTTCCGTCACTCCCGCAGAACGTCGCGACCGCGCTCGCCAACACGAACGGCTGCACCGTCACGCTGGAGCTGAATCTAGCCAATTCGGGCACAGTCTCCGTGTTGGTCGACAAACTTTCGTTCGGCCAAGCGAGCGGGAGCGGCGGGACCGGCGGAGCTGCAGGGAGCGCGGGAAGCGGCGGCGCGGCAGGCAAAGCAGGCAGCGGCTCGGGCACGGGGGGCAAGGCCGGAGCGAGCGGCGGAGGCATGGGTGGCAATTCGGGAATGGGAGGGGCCGGCGGTGCGGGGGCTGGCGGCAAATCGGGGGGCGGTGGGCTGAGTGGCTCGGGAGCGGGCGGAAAGTCGGGTAACGGCGGAGCGGGCGGCGTAGGCGCGGGCGGGAAGTCGGGTGCCGGAGGGGTCAGCGGTGCTGGAGCCGGTGGAACGTCGGGTACGGGCGGCGCTGGAGCCGGCGGGAAGTCCGGTGGTGGTGGGATGAGTGGAGCGGGCGCCGGCGGAGCGAGCGGCGGAACCGGCGTCGAGTTCTATACCGATCTCCCGGTGCACGTGCCGCGAGCTAGCGTGGCGCTCGCCACGAGCGGAGGCGCTCTCGTCCTGAACGACTACGTCCGCGTCCTCGCGTTACCGAGCGGCTTCTCGTCCGTCTCGAGCGTCAAAACCACGACCGAAACCAACCTCGGCGTCTCGACCGAAACCCTGAGTCTCTGGTCGTCGGCGAACGTCGTCGTCTTGCGCGACGGCGCTTACATTCACGGCAATCTAACGACGGCCGGCACCGTCAACACCCAAAACAACGTCCACGTCAGCGGGACCGAGACGGTGAACGGTACGCTCACGCCCATTCAGCACCAATCATGGACGGTCCAATTTCCGTCGACGAACGGCGGCCCCGTGAACCTCGACGTTTCCCAGATCCGGACCATTGCGCCGGGTGCGTACGGCGGCAGTACCATCCAACGGAACGCGCGCCTGACACTCAGTGGATCGGGCCGCTACACGTTCGACGGCCTTTTCGACCTCGAGCCGAGCTCGACGGTCGACGTCGACAACACGCAGGGTCCCGTCCAAATCTACGCGAGTGGCGGCTTCACCTTCCGTGGCTCGCTCTCGCCGCGCGACCCGACCAAGAACAACATCCTGATCGGCATTGCGGGCAGCGGGCCGATCCCGATGGACACATCGTTCAACGCGATCTTGGTGGCGCCGCACGGCGACGTAACACTCGGGAGCGTCAAGCACTCGGGCGCCATTTACGCGCGGAGCATCAACGTCGGCGCTCACGTTGACTTCACGCACCGGCCGTTCTCGCCGAGCGACGTCTGTGCGGCGGGAGCCGTGTGCGATGGCCTCTGTCAATGCAATCCGGGTGGCGGGTGCGATGACAACGGCGATTGCGTGACGGACGTCCAATGTAGCTCGGCTGAATGTGGGGGCCCGAGCGCTCCGTGTAGTTCGGACGCCCAATGCGTGTCGGGGTTCGCCTGCAATGGGGGCCAGTGTGCACCCGCAGGCAGCGGCCCCGGGGGCGGTTGCGCGAAAGATGCGGATTGCGCCGCCGGCCTGCACTGCGCGGGCGGAAAGTGCGGCGGCGCAGGCGCTTCATGCAGCGGAGTGTGTGCGCCCGGGCTCACGTGCTCGAGCGGGACGTGCATCGACTGCGCCGCGCCCTGCGGAAGCGTCGCGTGCGGCAGCCCGGACGCCTGCGGCGGGGCCTGCCCCTGCGGCAAGAAGAACCCCGGTGACGCGTGCTTCATCGACGCTGACTGCGCCAACGGCGTGCACTGCGGGGCGGGGGTCTGCGGTCAGCCCGGCGACATCGGCAATACCTGTGACGTGACCAATGACTGCCAGGAGGGCCTGGTCTGTTACAAAAATACCTGCATCGCGGACGGCTGTCTGACGAACCCGATCGCCCTAGGGTGCGGTACCCCCGACGCGGAGTGCGCGACGTGGTGCACGCCTCACCCGATCTGCACGAGCGATACCGACTGCCCGTCCGGATATCACTGCCCCGCGGATAACGGCGTGGCGTACGGCGTTCCGGGCCAGCGAGTCTGTGAGCTCCCAGGGTGCTCGACCGACGCGAAAGCCATTGGCTGCGGCTATGCCCTCGCGGAATGTGGGCATTGCCGCTGCGAGGCCCAATGTCAAAACAAGCACTGCGGTGATAGTGATCTGAGCGACGGCTGCGGGAGTACATGCAACGGCGTCTGCCAGGTGGGTGAGAGCGGCTGCAACCGCGACGCCGATTGTCGAGACGGCGTGTGCAGGGAGGGGAAGTGCCGGCCGGTGGACCCTTGTGCAAGCTTCAACATTCCCGCGCAGGACTGCGGGCCCGGTGACACTCTGTGCGGTCCGTGTCCGAAGCTCGACGCGACGACGCGTGGGACGTGGACCGATCCGTCCACGCGCCAGTGCGGCATCGATCCCAACACGGGCACGGACCTCGGACCTTGCGGCGCCACGGAGAAATGCACGGGCGACGGTAAGTGCGCGCCGATTCTGGATACGCCGCCCATCCAGGTTCCCGACGCCGGCGGCGGTACGCGCGCCGTCACCCCACAACCGAGCCCTCCAGGCGATCCGGTCGGCACCATCGCCGGCAGCTTTGCCGTCTCGGACCGCGGTAGCGCGACCTACTCGATACCGCTCGAGATCGCACCTGGCGGGTCGATCATGCCGAGCCTCACGCTTCGCTACATGAGCACCAGCGGCAACGGCGCGATGGGCGCGGGCTGGAGCCTCGACGGTCTCTCGGAAATCACGCGCTGTCCACGCACCTTCGCCGAGGACGGCCGCTCGCAGCCCGTGCTCGGAACCGCAGCGGACGCCTTTTGTATGGACGGGCACCGTCTCGATCCGGTTTCGAGCAACCAGAACCGGTTCGAATATCGCACGGCCATCGACACGTTCACGAAAGTCGTAGGCGTCGGTGGCGTCGACGTGCCCGATTCATTCGTGGCGTATACGAGGGACGGAAAGATCCTCACGTACGGCAAATCCGCCGTGAGTCTCTTCAACAATGGCTTCGTCAACGTCCCCGCAAGTTGGGAGCTAACGCGAGTGGAAGACCGCTCGGGTAACTTCATGACGATCGACTATTTGACGGAGACGACCCTCGATCCGCAGACCAAACAGGGGAGCACATCCGAGGTCGTCCCCACTCAGATTTCGTACACGGGGCACGGTGCACAAGCGGGTGATCGAGTTATTAAGTTCAACTACCAATTCACCCGCGATGATGTAGTAACTGGATGGCGTGTGCCGTTCTCGCGAATGCTCACGCGCAGCAGTCGGCTCAATAGCATCACCGTCACCGCCGCCGGCGTACCCGTCAGGTACTACAATCTCACGTACAAGGCCGTCCGCGGCACGACGCTGCTCGCTAGCCTCCAGGAGTGCGGCGGACAATTCGGGGCCTGCAAGCCCCCGACCACCTTCGACTACTACGACGAGTACGGATTCCAAACTCCCACGGTCGCGGGGCTCAGACCCGGCGACATGGGGAGTGATGCCGACTCAGTAAATTCGATCGGCCAGTACGGCGTCACGCACCGAGTGAACGGGGTCGATCGGATCTCGACCGCCACGACCCGCAGCTACATCACACGCGTGAGCCCCTATTTCGATGCGGTGGCATTCGGCGTGTCGTTCATTCCGGACTACGGCTGGCTCGCAGCGAGCATCATCGAGTACGCCGGGTCGCAGATGGATAAGCAGCATCGCAACGTCATTCCGTTCGATGTCAGCGTCTCGAACGACGCGGTCTTCCACACTCTGGACACGCCATGCGCGCGCGACCTCACGCCGACGCCGATGCCGTTCCAAGCGGATCCGTTGAGCAGCAGTCGCGATGAAACCGTGAAATATTTGTGCCCGGTCAAGACGCACACGGGCAAAGTCGTCGCAGGCGGTCCTGCAGGCACGGACCAGAGTGTCTTCGTGTCCCCGCTCGTCTGGTACACCGACGTGAATGGGGACGGTTTGCCCGACAAGCTCAGTTGCCAATGGGGCGGAGGTTGGGGCGGTGGCCAACGTCAGCCGGATCAGATCCTGCTGGACCTTGCAACGCCCGCCGCCGGCGTACCGGTGCCGACCGACGGTCACGTCGATCAATGGATCCCCGCCTTTGGAGACATGTGCAACATCGTTGCAGACTGCGTTGGACCCGAGCAGGTGTGCCCGCATGAGCCGCCGTTCACGACACTTCTCGACGTGAACGGTGACGGCACGGACGAGCTCGTTGTTTACGATCACCATGCCTCCGGCGGCTACGGCTTCTCGGTCTTGATGTTCGACGCCAACGGCCAGGGTAGTTGGCATCCCGAGTACTTCGCGGATGTGACGCTCCAGTACCCTGATCCGGACACGTACACGTTCGTCGCGATGGACGCCAACGGTGACGGTCTCCGAGATCTGCTCGTGCTCGCACCGTGGGACAAGACGAGTTACCCCGCGTGGGTCCTGTACAACACGGGCAATGGTTTCCGGCAGGTGAGCCTCACGCCGGCGCAGAACACGAGTCTCTTTGCCGTCTCGGCGTCCGAGTTCCCGCCCTTCGTGGTGGACTACGACCACGACGGTGTCGACGACTACCTCGAGCCGATGAACGACGACTTCGACGCGCCTTGGTACGTGCGCCACATCAACAATAACGGCGTCGTCACTTGGGTACCGACGAACCTCGTCGCCGGGCCCGGAACGATTGGGGACTTCAACGGTGATGGTAACTTGGACGCATGGACACGTACCAACGGCGGCCAGTTCAAGCTAGCGCTCGGCGTTGGTCGCCACGACCACTTGCTCAAGTCCGTCACGGACGGACTCGGTCGGAACGTCAGCATCGAATACGATGGAAAATACAACCGGGACAGTACCGACCTCTTCTACATCAACGAGTTGACGGGCAGCCTCGAGTCCAGCCTGGGCGCACCCACTTGGCCCACCGGCTGGCCAGTTCGCACTTCGCCTGCCGGCACCGACCATCCCGTCGTGTCGCGCCATACGGAGGGCATCTTCCGCAATACGAGTAGCGTCACTTCCGACCTCGACCGCGAGGTGGACTACGACTACGGCACCTGGGCGACCGATGTCGCAGGCTATGGGGCACTCGGGTTTTCGTCGCGCCTCGTCGTCGAACGCGACGGAGTCGGCGTCGAGCGCAAGCGCACCTATTATCACTATGACACCGCGGGTCCGACGTTACCGTCCGGACCGTACGCGCGACCGCACACTGCCCTACTCAAGAAGACCGTCGAAATCTTCCCCGAAGAGACGGGCCCGGCGAGCTCCGGCTACCAGCGACGGACTGACACGACTTACGACTGGCAGATCGCGACTTCGCCTGCTGGCAAACCCTATCCGTATCTCGCGACTAAGACCACCAGCGCCGGCCTTTCAGGCGTCCTCGCCATCCAACACAACGACCAGCCGGACACGGACGTCGACATCCTCAACGACGAGTTTGGGCACCGCGTCGAACAGTACGGTGTGGATGCCTACGGCAACGTCCAGGATGAAAGCGTCGCGGGGACGGACCTTGCCGCCATCACGGTCCACCGCGACTTCACGCCCAACGACGCTCAGAAGCAGAACTGGCTCATCAGCCTTCCGAACTCCGAAGCGGTCAGTAGCACCGCGCCCGGCTGCGGCGATCCGGCCACATGTGATCCGACGAGGCGCACGCGCTACCAGGAATTCACCTACTATCCCGGCACGGCTCTGCTCGAAACGATCCATCGAGCGCCAGGTCAACCGCAATACGATCGGATGACCACCCTCGTCCGAGATGACTACGGTAACGTCAGGCAGATGTCAGTCGCGGACACCGCCACTGGCGAGACGCGTCTCACGCAGATCGACTACGACGCTCGAGGACTCTTTCCCATTTCGGTGACCCAATTCGGGGGCTCGCAAGCTCAGACGACTCAGGTCCGTTTCGACGACCGCTTCGGAACGCCCACGGCGACGGCCGACCCGAACGGCATCGACGAAACCTGGAGCTACGACGAATTCGGGCGGATGCGCGCGCATCACGGCACCGACAAGGACATCGTCGTCGACTACTCGGACGACCCGTACCACGAAATCGCTACGCCGAGCACGTCGATCTATTCGAAGTACGCGGTCACGACGACGCGCGTTTCACCGACGTTCGAGCCGCTGCCGAACGCCGAGACCACGGTCGAGGAGTACAGCTCGCTGGGCCAGCTCGTTCGCCTCCAAACCACCGGGCTCAAGGACGCCCCGGTGTTTCAGGAGTTCGAATACGACAAGCGCCACCGGCTCCAAAACGCCTACCGGCCTCACTCCGCGAATGACGCTTCACAAGGCTACGACTCGCGGTCGTACGACGACCTCGATCGCCTGGTCAGCGAAAGCGACGCGAACTTCAAGTATACGTCCTATTCATACGCCCTCGCGGGTCATGTCGCGGCAGGCTTCACGAATCGCGTCGCCGGGCTCGACAACACGTTCGTGGAAGACGCTGACAGTCGACTGAAGAGCTATGGCCTCAATGCCGCGGGCCAGCTTTCAGCCGTCGTCGAAGGCGACGGCCAGTTCAACGACCAGACGGACATTCCGAACGGCACCGCTTATCTTTATGCCGCGTTCAATCTGGTTCAGGAGATCCGGCTCGGGATCTACCAGCCGTCACCGCTCGCCGTGGACTACGACGACTTTGGCCGCGTCGTGTTCTCGAGCGAGCCTGCCAAGGGTGGCGGGACCGGCATCAATACCTATGACGCCTTCGACCAATTGGTCGACCGAGTTGACCACGCTGGGCGGGAAAAGCAGCTCTTCTACGACAACTACGGTCGACTCGACCATACCCTCGATGCCGACGGCGAGACGCGTTGGTTCTACGATGTCGATGCGCTGGCGCCGGGTCCGACGAACTCGATCGGGCGTCTGGTCAAGAGCACGAGCCCGAGCGGCCAGACCATGCACTACTCCTACATGGGGCCAGAAGCGGGCCGCAACCGCGGCTTCCTGGCCCGCGTCACGGAGGAACTGCAAGCGCCCGCCGTCGACGGCACGGGGACGGCGAAGGTCAACCTCACGACTGACTACAACTACGACGATCTGTCGAGACTCTGGCGGATCGACTACCCGGTGGCCGGGAGCCAGCGGTTCTCGGTCAAGTACGACTTCGACGATGCCGACAACATCGTCAAGGCCAGCGACTACAACTCCAACCAGGTCTATTGGGAACTCCTGACGCCTGAGCAAGGCGTTCGCATCAAACAGGAGCGGCTGGGCGCTGCCGCGTGTGGCACGACCTACGGCACGGCGACGCCTGGCGTGGTCACCCAGCGGATCTTCGATCAGCATACCGGCGCGCTCGACGAGGTGCAGACGGCCTGCGGCACGAACGTGCTCCAGGACACCGCTTACCAATACACGGATGCTCACGTTACGCGCGGGCGGCGCGACCTCGTCTGGGGCACCAACGAAAGCTACCAATACGACGGCCTCGGCCGCATTCAAGCGATCGACAACATCGTCGAGTACACCTACCGGGCCGGCAGTCGCGGCCTCGGAAGCTCATTTGGTACGAAGTACTACGCGCAAGGCGACAACAACGACGGCTCCTCCGGATTCAACACCTATTGGACGGGAAGCGCGGGCGACACCACCTACCGCCACGACGCGGCCGGCAACCAGACCATGAGGAGCGGCTCGCTCGTCACCGGTGGCTCCCAAATCATCGACTACACCCAATTCGACCTACCCAAGCACATCACCCAAAACGGCGGCTACGACGTCGACTACAGCTACGACGCCAGCGGCGAGCGCGCCGTCCGAGCCACGGACACCTTCAGCGGCACCCCCGCCGAAGTCACCTACTACGACGGCGACCTCTACCAACGCATCGACCAGGCGGACGGCTCCACCACCAACCGCAACATGATCTACGCCGGCGGCAGGCTCATCGCCGTCGCGACCACCACGGCAGACGACACCAGCGCCCCCACCGTCCACTACGTCCACGCCGACGCCCTCGGCTCCATCCAAACCATCTCGTCGGCATCAGGCCGCCTCGAAGCGCTGCGGCAATTCGACCTCTACGGCGTCGAGCGAGGCGGCAACCCCCGGTTCGACCTGGTACCCTACGGCTTCACCGGCCAAGAACACGACACGGACCTGGGCCTCATCAACATGCACGGCCGCATGTACGACGCGATGCTGGGAGAATTCCTGACGCCCGACCCGCTGATGAGCAACCCGAGCGGGCACGGGATCAACGCGTTTGCGTACGTGGAGAATCAACCGCTCGACCGGGTGGATCCGAGCGGGTTCGAGTCGTTGGGGGCAGGGTTGGGCTTCGACGGGACTATCTTCCGGCCAGCGACGTACACGTTTGGGGACGATCCGCTCTTGGGATATAGGCCGGCCGCACCGGCCGCGTCTGCGGGTGGTGGCATTCAATCGTACGCGTTCGACTCTGGTACGAGCGCGGCTGACGGAGTGGACATCGTGTCAGGTGCGGCCGAAGCGGGCAGCATGGCGGTGAGCGCGGGCAACGCGGTGCGGAACCTCGTCAAACACCTGAGCAGCAAAGTGCAGCGCAAACCGGCGGCGCACAGCCGAGCAGCGACGGCGCCTGGAGGAAGCGGGGCGCAATCGGCGGGGCACCTTGGTCCGAGCGCGACGCAGACGAGGACGGAGGCGGCGCCGCCTCGGTGCAACGAGGAGTGGGGCTGTCAGGTGGAAGGAGCAGCGGAGGCCATGGAGGCACATGCCGGGCAGCCTCAGGTTTCGCCGCTCATCGACAAGGTCCATCCCGACGACTCGCATGAGATGTGGGACGAGGCCGCGCATGGGGTGTTCGAGGGCGCGACCATTGTTGTTGCTCCGGAGGAACAGGTTATCGAGGCGGCTGAGAAAATTGCTGAAGCAGTTAGGGCGGGGAGAGCGGAGGCTCGGATCGTAGAGCACGCCTCTGAAGCAGCGGCGCGACGAGCAGCTCTTCGAGAAGCGGGCATTGCCAAGGGCACTCCGCCAGCTCGAGAGGTACCTTTGAATCCCGGTTCGCGGGCTGAGACGGGCGCGCCAGGGGTACGGTCCGAGTGGGCCCCGGCCTCCGATGCAAATGTATCGGTGCACCACGATCCGAACGGGCATCGTTTCCCGGATGGATCTACGATTCCGCCGCACTATGGCGTAGATATCCCCGGCCAACGTACCATTCACCATACTTATCCGTCAAATATCAATCCTGTTCTCAATAGGTGATTTGCATGTTTGCAATTGGTGCCTCCGAGCCTCTCCTTTCAACGTCAGTGGCGCTGGTGCGACATAGCATTGTCTGGATCGGGGATCGTAGCGGCGAAACCAATCTGGGCTTGCCTTCAAGTCATCCGATTTGCAAGGTGCTTCTTGACATCTTGGGCCGCGCCAACTTCCTGGGCACGTGGCTTTTGTGTCGCGAGCCGTCGTCGATGCGCGACTTTGAACGTAAATCGTTGCTGCTTCGACTCCGTCGTGCCAGTTGGACCGTGGAGAACGATCACAGTCGGTTCGTGCGCGCGGAAAAGAACGTTCGGGCGGAGTCTCCTTGGCCGTACGACTCTCAACCAGCTCTGCCCTGGCCACAGGGGGAAATACTTGTTGTCGGTTGTCTCGTCGGCTATAGAGCACTCAATTGCAATGACGAGGAGCGCTGGCGCTCGCGATATGCGATAAGGGGCGAGGGGCTGATTTTGGAATCCGAACTTGCAAAAACACTTGTGACTCGATCTGGTCACGCGATTTCAATCGGTCGAACGCAAACCAATAACGCGCCAGGACTTTCGATCATCGGCCCGGAAGGGCGATTCGATCCTGTGCAGTATGTTGAAATCGAGAATGTCGTCGGGCTGCACGAGGGCGCAGACGCGGCCCGCGCGTGGAGCTATGGTTGAATTAGCTAAGTGGACCACTTGTGCATTGGAATCCGGCGCGCGGAGCGAAGCGAGCACGCCGGGCGTACCCGCGCCGGACCTACGACGGGGGAGCATCTAAAGTACGACCCGATGCTGGGAGAATTCCTGAGGTCCGACCCGCGGATGAGCAACCCGAGCGGGCACGCGATCAACGCGTTTGCGTACGTGGAGAATCAGCCGCTTGATCGGGTAGATCCGAGCGGGTTCGACGACCTACCCAAAGGAGTCGCGGACTTTTGCAGGGGAAGCGGCAAACCGAAAATCCACAGCGTTGACATGGCCAGCAAGAAAGCGGCGAGAGAAGCTGCTGAAGAGGCTTGGGTCTGGTCCGCCTATGCATCATCCGTCGCCGACCAGGGGCGGTCCGCACTACCATCCCACAGATGAACTTGGTCGCAAGATTCCAGGTACGCACGACAACTATCCCAGGTAAGGAGAGTGCTCATGGTCCTCTGGATTGGTCAGGTGGAGTAGCGCCGCTCGCGGGAAACAGCATGTTCGAGAGGTCTGCTCTTTGGTGGCTACATTGCCGCGGCGGCGCACGCAGACAATGTGGAGGACTTCCGGCGAAAGGTTGCACGGGAGTTGGGGGAGTATGGGGTTCTTGTTCGAGATATTGCGGGCGTTCGAGGATTGGCCGAGGTTCTAAAGGAAAAGCCAATCGAAGATACGCTGGCCCTCGCGATTGAAACTCTTGGGGAAGATGCAGTTGCGCTCGGAACGCTTTTCACATTTGGCGCCAATGATGATTCGTAGGCGCCGTTTTGCGAACAGCGAGGATGCGGGCGATTGCCTTGCGCCGAAAGGCTCGGGCGCGAATGTGCCAGTTCGTTGACACAGGGTGGGTTGAAGGGGTCGTGCCGGGGCTCTGAATCTCCCGCGCGAGTGGGGCGCGGCTTGCGGGTGCACGTAGCGCGCATCCGCAATACGATATCAACCTCGATCCGACGCGGGCGCCGACCATGCTACTCATCGTGGCGGGGCTCCGGTAACCCTACCCGTCAGCGCGCCGCGCTTAGGCGAATCCACGCTGTCGTGAACCCTCGTCTTGCGCGAAGCTCGACCATTCGTGGGTCATCGTACGTCGGAGCCGAGTGAGCACAGACAAGAGGGCCGCCGGGTGCGCGGAGCGAAGCGAGCACGCCGCGCGCACCCGGGCCTCACCTCGGACGGGGGAGCATCAAAGCACCGGCCAAGAAGTCGAGAAGGCTGTCCGCGACGCCTATCGCTACGGCGAGAGGCTCAAAAGCCAGGGCGAACGCGTCCTCGTGCGGGGGCGTGCCGGCGGCCTTACAATCGAGATGTGGGTCAACCGCGTTACCAAAACCGTTGAGACGGCTTATCCCGAATTCTAGAAGAGATGGTAGGTATGGATACCACTCCGACATTGCGCCCGGAGTCTCTCCAGGTGAGCAATCGTGGCACGGTTACCGGCGTTCTCTTCTTCGCGCGGGATGGCGGGGCATTCCCGACCCCTCGTGGAGCGACTTTGTTGTAGTAGTCCTGTCTTGGTGGTGTGAGGCGCTGTTGAATTCAGGCATTGAGCTTCTGCTTATGGACGGTCCGTTTAGGGTTCAACTGACTCGGTAGGAGGTAGGTGATAAAATGGAGCTAGTCTTCGAGCGCGACGGCCACTCAGTGAGCGCGGTCAGCATGTCGAGCAACGAACTGCGATGGCAGATCGTTGCGGCGGGCAAAGTTGTCCTTGAATTCTGTGATCGCGTTGGTGCGAGAAGTGATGACATTGACAATTTGCGCTTGCGATTGGCGACACTTGATGAGCACTGAGCCCTGCTGACGCACCTCGTGTGACAGGCTGGACTCGACTCGAGGGAGACCCTGGTGCGCGAGGTGCGCGCGGCCCCGCCCGAGCTCGGCCTCACGTTGCGCCCGAGGCAGGGGACACCACCCCGGTCGCCCGGTGCGAGCTCGGCGTTTCGTGGCCATGCGCCGGCCCGATCGCACGGCACCACGGCCCGCCGCGTGCGGCGCGAAAGCGATGCTGGATTTTTCCACGTCGAGCCCCGGCGATTTTCGTGCTAGGGGCGTGCGCGAACTCACCTCGGTGGCTTGTGCGAGCCCCCGCGGGATGCAACTCTTGGATCCACGATGAATCGATCTCTCTCCCTTCTAATCGGTGGCATGGGCGCGCTCGGCGTCGTTTGGGGCTGCAGCTCCGCAAAAACGGGCGACGACGACAGCAGCGGCGGGTCGGGTAATGCCCCGGGCAAGGGCGGGAGCGCGACTTCTGGCGGCTCGTCTGGAAGCGGTTCCGGAGGCCATCCCGCAGCCGGCGGTACTGGCGGCAGCACCGGTGGAACCACCGGCGCGACCGGTGGCACGACGGGCGGCACCGTCTCCTCGGGCGGCATGACCGCGACGGGCGGCACCGTCGCCTCGGGCGGCATGCACTCGACGGGCGGCACCGTCGCCTCGGGCGGCATGACCGCGACGGGCGGTTCGGTTTCGTCGGGCGGCATGAACGCGACGGGCGGCAGCGTCTCCTCGGGTGGCATGACCGGCACCGGCGGCACGGTCAGCATGGCGGGCAGCACCGGCATGGCGGGCAGCACCGGTTCGGGCGGCAGCGGCACGATGATCGCCGGCTGCTCGAACACCAACACGAGCGTCCTCAACATGGACGCGTCGGGTTACGTCTGCAACAACACGCTCGGTATCAAGGGAGCCTGGTATTGTTACAGCGACGGCTCTGATTCCGGGACCAGCTGCAAGGGCAGCGACGGCAAGGGCACGGGCGCCATTCCGTGGAACGCGACGTCGAACGCCATGTGCCTGAGCGGAACCATGGGCACGGGCTCCGGCAGCTATGCCGGCATCGGCTTCAAGGTCAACTCGGGACCGCCCGGCGACACCACGACGCCCGGCACGTGGAACGCGAGTAGCCTCGCGGGCTTCGCCATCACCTTGGCGCCGGGAGCGAGCGGCAAGGGCAGCGGCGGCATGATCCTGAACCTCGAGTACCCGACGTCGACCGACCTGGACTCGCAGACCAAGGACGCGCCGGGCATCACGGTCCCCGGCGTGCCGACCTCCGGCACGATCACCTACAACGCGCTCTTTACCGACTCCGTGCTAGCCAACAACGCGAATAACCGTCACCCCGTCGATCCGGCGAATCTCACCGACGTGAAGATCGCGTTCTTCCCGGATAGCATCTCGCATACCTACGACTTCTGCATCAAGAGCATCGTCCCGCTCACTACCGCGCCCAATCCGGTCGTGGCCACGGGCGCGTACGGGCCGACCTGGAACAACCAACAGCCGCAAGCCGTGAACGGCATCAACGGCTACGCCGTGCAGAGCGCGCCGTTCCCGTCGAACGGCAACCCGATGACGATGCAGGTGAGCGCCACCTCCGGCGGTGTCGGCTTCGCGTACAACGCGGGCTCGGGCTTCCAAGCCCCGAACAGCGGCCCCGGCTCCTTCCCCGCCGTCATCAGCGGATGGGGTCCGGGTCACGACGGGATCCAGTTCTACGGACCTTACAAGGCCGCCAAGCAGATCAGCGCTCTCACCTCGGTGACGAGCAGCTGGTCGTTCTCGATGGGCAGCAGCGGAGACGCCGTTTACGACGTCTGGTTCGGCAACTCCGCCACGCCGACCGTTCCGCAAGTCGAATTGATGGTTTGGATTGGCAACAAAGACAAGATGCCGCTCGGCAGCTCGACCGGTAGCGCGCTCAACGGTCGACAGCCGTACGTCGGCACGAACGGAACGGGCGAAAAGGTCGTCAGCTACTGGGTCGCGACAGGCACCAACGGCAGCCCAGTCAGCAATTTGGACTTGCTCGCCTACTTCAAGGACGCGGCGAGCCACGGCTACGCGGGGCTGTCCACCAGCTCCTACCTGCTCGGCGTGCAGACCGGGTTCGAGGTCTACAGCGGCAACTGGACCACGAGCGACTACAACATCACGATCCAATGATCGCGCCCGCGTCTCGAGCCGGGCAGAAGCAGCCCGGCTCTTGCCGCGGAATCTAGGAGTGTAACGATGCGCAGGCTGCCTCTTTGCTTAGGGTGCTCGTTCGTCAGCATCGCCGTGGTTGCTGGATTTTCAGCTTGCTCGAAGCACGAGAGCAGCCCGGCGAAGGGCAGCATGGGCGGTACGGCCGGTGCGGGCGCCACGGCCGGCACCGGCGGTACGAACGCTACGGCCGGTACGGGTGCGACGGGTGCGACGGGCGCTACTGCAGGTACAGGCGCTACGGCAGGTACGAGCGCCACGGCCGGTTCGGGCGGTAAGCCGCCGGACGGCGGTATGCCGGACGCGGGGTTGGCTTGCGACCCGAACGCCGTGACCTCCAACTACGTCCTCATCGACGACATGGAGACGACGACCAACGGCCCCATCCAGTTCACCACGGGGATCGATGCGCCGCTGACACCGGGCTACTGGTACAACAGCGGCGCGAGCTACACCGGTGACGACGGCGGAGTCGCTGATACCTCGAACCCGCCGCAACTTTCGTTCGCGTTCAGCGCGCTGCCGGCGTCGACGACCACGTTGGGCTGCACCAAGCAGAGCACCCACGCGGCCCATCAATCCTGCACGCTGAGCGGTCTCTACGACACGTGCGGTATCGGCTTCGAGTTCGCGCAGCAGCCCGACGCGGACGGCGGAGTTCCCAGCGATCCGGATGCCGGGACTCCCAGCGACGCGGGGATGGACGATGGGGGAACTCCCAGCGATGCGGGAACTCCCAGCGATGCGGGAACTCCCAGCGACGCAGGGATGGACGACGCGGGGACTCCCAGCGATGCTGGCACTCCGAGCGATGCGGGGATGGACGATGCTGGTGACGGCGGTCCCCCGATTCCCAGGACGACTATCCCCTTCGATATCAGCCACTACAAGGCCGTGACGTTCTGGGGCATGACGACGACACCGGATCCCGCGACAGGCACGCTCCCAGTCAAGGTCCAATTCCCCGATACGGATACGGACCCGCGCGGTCAGATCTGTAACGGCGGCGGTGGCAACACCTCGAAGTGCTACAACAGCTACGCCACGACGTTCGGATTCACGACCAGCTGGCAACAGTTCACCGTGACTCTGGATGCCGGCGACGGTGGCGTAGCGCCGAGCGGCGGCATCGCGATCGATCCGTCTTGGGGTTACCAAGCGGCGCAATGGATCCCCACGCAAGTCTACGGCATGAACTGGCAGGCCCAGCGAAACACGGGCCCGACGGACGGCCCGCCCCTGATGACCGACATCTGGGTCGACGACGTGTACTTCGTCCAGTGAACGACGCGCGCCGGCGTTAGGTGCGGTCGCGACGAAATTCCCGTTGCGCGTTCAGGACTTCCGCGAGGTGGCGCCTCGTGGACGACGGTCCGTGAGAAGGCGTGATAGCTTGAAGAGGTTTGGTGCGGGGGCTCTTCTCTTCTCGAAAGGTGACCGATCGAATGCGCAAAGCCTTCCTTGTGCCTGGCCTCCTCGTCCTGGCCGTGAGCGTGGTGCACTGCGGCACCAAGGCTCAATACGACGATGACGACGACAACGGTGGTGGGTCCAGCGGCAAAGGTGCGAAGTCCGCGGGGAAAGGTGGCAGTACGAGCGCCGGCGTCGGAAGCGGTCCGACGAGCCCCAACGCCGGCGAGTCCGGTAACGCGACGACGGGAAGCGGCGGCGATACCGGTGCGACCGGTGGCACCACTGCAACCGGCGGCTCGGACGCGATGGGCGGCACGCGTTCGACAGGCGGCACGCGCGCGACAGGCGGCACGGGAGCTGCGGCAGGCGGCACGCTGAACGAAGCGGGAGCTGCTGGCGAGAGCGGTAACACGGGGACAGTCGGCGGCAGCGGCGGCTCAAGCGGGAACGGCGGCAGCGGCGGCTCGAGCGGGAACGGCGGCAGCGGCGGTTCGAGCGGCGGCAAGGGAGGCAGTGGCGGAGCGGGCGCCGGCGGCAAGGGCGGAGCAGGCGCTGGCGGCAAGGGCGGCTCGAGCGGCACGGGCGGGTCCAGCGCTCACGGCGGCATGAGCGGCAGCGGCGGCGGCGGGATCACCTGCGGACCCGGGCTCGGGCTCGCTCTCACGACGGAAGCGGGCGCCGTCCAAGGTTCGGGCTGGATCGACGGGTCCACTGATTGCGTCGGCATTCAAGGCGCCGTCTACGCCGACAGCGACCAGGTCGGCTCCTACGCGAGCGTCACGGCGAGCGACGGGCACATTTGCGTCTCGGGCCTTTCGGAGAAGGTCGCGAGCGGTCGCTACGACGTGTACTGGGGCTCACGCATCAACATCCAGCTCAACAACCCCGGCAACGACACGGCGGAGCTCTACAACGCTTCCACCTACGGAGTGACCGGCTTCGCTTTCACCATCAGCGGCACGCTGCCGCCGAGCATCATTCGTCCCACGTTGCAGGCGAACGGAACGAGCGTTCAATACTGTGAGTCGGTGTGCGCGAGCGGCGAGCAATCGCTACTCATCACGGACGCCGAGTCGTCTTGCTACGATCCGGTAACGCACACCACCCCGGACCCGACGAAGCTCACGCTGCTCCAGTTCTATCTCCCGTCGAACCCGACGAGCACTGTGGAGTACGATTTCTGTATCGACGACCTGCGGGTCCTCACGACCTCGACGCACGTGGGTGACCCGGGCGTCTGCCCGACGGCGCCCGCCGGCAATAGCTGCGTCGATCACTGCGGAGGCGCGAGCGAGGACGGCACCTGCTACTGCGACTCGGCGTGCGGAACCTACGGCGATTGCTGTTCGGATCACGCGACGGCATGTCCATGAGCGTGGCTTTCGGTGTGCGTGAAACGCGACTGAAACATCAGCGGGGCTAGCGTCCGAGCTGCCTGACCGGGACGACTCGGTCCGTGCGAGCGCCGCCGTGGCGCTCACTCGAAAGGGCGAGCGCCGGGACGACCCGGCACCGAGCCTGTGCTCACTCGCGTGCGGGTGAGGGCGGAGGTGTAACTCGATGCCGAACAGTGTGGATTCCGAAGTGGCGCGGCGCGTGCTCGTCGCGGAACGGTTGCGTGGCGGCCAGCTGTGGTCGCGCGTGCTCAAGCGCGGTGAGGTGCTGCGGCTCACCGACGTCGAGGGCGGCGCGAGTGTGGCGGCGCTGTTCTTCAACGCCGATCAGCCGCTCGAGCGTTACAACATGCCCGACACGCTCAAGGCGCAGCACATCGCGCGCCTCACGACCGGCAACGTCTTGTTTTCGGACATGGGGCGCGTGCTCTGCTCCGTCGTCGCCGACAGTGCGGGTTGGCACGATACGATCACCGGACATTTGCGCGCCGACGCTTCCCGCGCGAAGTACGGCGAAGGCACGTATCAAGCGCTCCGCAACGAGTTTTATCGCAACACGCGCGACAATTTCCTGATCGAGCTCGGCAAGTTCGGGCTCGGCAAGCGCGACCTGCACGCGAACGTGAATTTCTTCGTGAAGGTGGTCGCGGACCTCGACGGGAATTTGAAATGGGCCGTGGGCACGCATGCGGGCGCCGCGGTCGAGCTGCGCGCGGAAATGAACGTGCTCTGCGTGCTCTCGAACACGCCGCACCCGCTCGATCCGTCGCCGCGCTATGCGCCGAAGCCGGTCGCGCTCGAGGTGCTGCTCGGTTCACCGCCTGCCGCAGACGACCCTTGTCGCAAATCCTGCAGCGAGAACGAGCGCGGCTTCGTGCTCACCGAGCGTGAGTTTTTGGGGGTGGGGTGATCGCCATGGCGCTCAAAGAAAGCACGCTCGTTCCCGACCAGGCCGCCTTCTCCGCGGTCGTGGATTCCGGCTGCGGCTTCAGCCGCACCATCGCGCGCGGGCAGACCGTGCGCATCGTCGACCTCGAGGGCAACCAGGCGGTCGATACGCTGTTTTTCGACGCCCACGATCCGACGGATCGTTACAGCGCCGTGGATACCCTGCGCGAGCAGGGCAACATCTACCTGACGACGGGGACGCGTCTCGTTTCGACGGAAGGCAACGTGCTGCTCACGATCGTCGCCGACACGTGCGGGCGGCACGACACGCTCGGCGGCGCTTGCGCGGCGGAGTCCAATCAGGTCCGTTACGCGCTCGAGAAGAAGTACATGCACAGCTGCCGCGACACGTTCTTGCTGGAAATCCAGACGCGCCTCGAGCGGCTCGGCAAGCGCGACATCACGCACAACATCAACTTCTTCATGAACGTGCCCGTCACGCCGGAAGGCGGCCTCACCTTCGAGGACGGCATCAGCGGCTCGGGTCGCTACGTGGAACTGCGTGCCGAACGCGACGTGACGATTCTGATCTCGAATTGCCCACAGCTGAACAATCCGTGCAACGGGTATAACCCGACGCCTATACAAGTGTTGATCTGGGGCTGATGACTTTCGAGGTTCTTGAACCGATGTTGGAGATTGCTTCGGACGCGCTTCGCGTCAGCCGCGACCGGACGCTGCCGCCGCCGGTCTCGCCGGTGGATTCGCGTTGGGTACTGGCCGCCCGTGTCGATCGCGATCTGTCCTTCCAAGACCTGAAGGTCATCTCGGGCGCGGCGTTGCCGCGCCAACGCACCGTATGCCCACTGTGCACTAGCTCGCCCCTGCACCCTTACAGAGCGAACGGCGCATCTACGCGAGGGTTCGATGTTCTCTAAAGTTCTCATTGCGAACCGGGGTGAGATCGCGGTTCGGGTCATTCGGACGCTGAAGCGGCTCGGGGTGCGTTCCGTCGCGGTGTATTCCGAGGCGGATCGGCATGCGCGGCACGTGCTCGACGCGGACGAGGCGGTGTGCGTGGGGCCGCCGCCGGCGCTCGAGAGTTACCTGAACGTGCCGGCGATTTTGGGGGCGATCGAGCAAACGGGCGCGGAGGCCGTGCATCCGGGCTACGGCTTTTTGAGCGAGAACGCCGCGTTCGCCGAGACGCTCGAGGGGCGCGGCATCGCGTTCGTGGGGCCGACGGCCGAGCAGATCCGCGGGTTCGGGACGAAGCACGGCGCGCGCTCGATCGCGACCGAGCTCGGCGTGCCGCTCTTGCCGGGCACCGGGCTGCTCGAAGATGCGGGGGCCGCGAAGCTGGCGGCGGAGCGCATCGGATTCCCGGTGATTTTGAAGAGCACCGCGGGTGGCGGCGGCATCGGCATGCAGCTCTGTCGTGACTCGGCGCGGCTCGTCGAGCAGTTCGATTCGGTGCGGTCGCTCGCGCAGAAGAACTTCGGCGACGGCGGCGTGTTTCTCGAGCGCTACGTCGACCGCGCCCGCCACATCGAGGTGCAGATTTTCGGCGACGGCAAGGGTCGCGTGGTCGCGCTCGGCGAGCGGGATTGTTCGGCCCAGCGCCGGCACCAAAAGGTGATCGAAGAGACACCGGCGCCGCGCTTGCGCCCCGAGGTGCGGCGCGCGCTCTTCGACGCGGCGGTGAAGCTCGGCGCGGCGGTGAGCTACCGCTCGGCCGGAACGGTCGAGTTCGTCTACGACGACGAAGCCGAACGCTTCTACTTCCTCGAAGTGAACACGCGCTTGCAGGTGGAGCACCCCGTGACCGAGCTCGTCACGGGCGTCGACCTCGTGGAGTGGATGCTGCGCGTCGCGGCGGGCGAGGGCTTGCCGGCGACGCTGCCCGGGCCGAAGGGACACGCGATCGAGGTGCGACTGTACGCGGAAGATCCGGCGCGCGGGTTCCGCCCGAGCGCGGGGCTCGTCACGGAAGCCGAATTTGCGAGCGGCGCGCGCATCGACGGCTGGGTGGAACGGGGCAGCACCGTGCCGTCGTTTTACGACCCGATGGTCGCCAAAATAATCACCCACGGCAGTACCCGCGAAGAAGCGCTCGGCCGACTCGCGGTCGCGCTCGACGAAACGCGCGTCGGCGGCATCGAGACGAATCTCGAATACCTGCGTGCGCTCGTGCGTGACACGAGCGTTCAGAGCGGGCAGGTGACGACCGGCACCCTCGGCACCTTCACGTTCGGAACGCGCACGGTCGAAGTGCTCGCGCCCGGCACGCTCACGACCGTGCAGGACTATCCGGGCCGCCTCGGCTACTGGGACATCGGCGTGCCGCCTTCCGGCCCGATGGACACGTTGAGCTTCCGGCTCGCCAATCGTGCCGCCGGCAACCCCGAGGGCGCGCCCGCGCTCGAGCTCACGGTTTCGGGTCCGACACTCAAGTTCGCGTGCGACGCGACGGTTGCGCTCGCGGGCGCGCGCATGGCCGCGACGCTCGACGGTGAAGCCGTCGAGTACCACCGGCCCATCACGGTGAAGGCGGGGCAGACGCTGGCGATCGGCGCGGTGAAAGGCGCCGGCTGCCGTGCGTACCTGGCCGTGCGTTTCGGCTTCGATGTGCCCGAGTACCTCGGCAGCAGGTCGACCTTCACGCTCGGTGGTTTCGGCGGGCACGGCGGCCGCGCGCTCCGCAAGGGCGACGTGCTGCACGTTGCCGCGGAGCGCGCTTTGGCGGACGCCCCGTGCGCGCTCGACGCCGCGCTCGTGCCGGAGCTTACCGACGAATGGACGCTCGGCGTCGTGTACGGACCGCACGGCGCCCCCGACTTTTTCACGCCTGAAGACATCCGCACGTTTTTCGAGACGGCGTGGGAGGTGCACTACAACTCCGCGCGCACGGGCGTGCGCCTGATCGGCCCGAAGCCCACCTGGGCGCGCTCCGACGGCGGAGAAGCGGGTCTGCACCCCTCGAACATCCACGACAACGCCTACGCGGTCGGCACCGTGGACTTCACGGGCGACATGCCGATCATCCTCGGTCCTGACGGGCCGAGCCTCGGCGGCTTCGTTTGTCCCGCGACGGTCGCACGTGGCGAGCTCTGGAAAATCGGCCAGCTGAAGCCCGGGGCACGCGTGCGGTTCGTGCCGTTCAGCATCGAGGACGTGGTGGCGCTCGAGCGCGCGCAGGCACATGCGCTCGCGGCGCGCACGGCCGCGCCGCCCGTGAAGCTCGCGCGAAAGGCGCCCGAGAACGCGATTTTGCACGAAATTCCCGCCGACGGCGAGCGGCCGCGCGTCGTGTACCGGCCGTCGGGTGACCGCTACCTGCTCGTCGAATACGGGCCGCTCGTGCTCGAGCTCGCGCTGCGCTTTCGCGTGCACGCCTTATGGGAGTGGCTTGGCCGCGAAAAGCTCGCCGGCATCGTCGACGTGACGCCGGGCATTCGGTCGCTGCAGGTGCACTACGACGCCGCCGTGCTCCCGCTCGCGAAGCTCTTGGACGTGCTCGCGCGCGCGGAGAGCGAGCTCCCGGGCGTGGACGCGATGCGCGTGCCGACCCGCATCGTGAAGATGCCGCTCTCGTGGGACGATCCGCAAACGCGCCTCGCTATCGAGAAGTACATGCAAGGCGTGCGCGCCGACGCGCCCTGGACGCCGAGCAACCTCGAGTTCATTCGGCGCATCAACGGCCTCGACGACATCGAGGCGGTCAAGCGCGTCGTCTTCGACGCGAGCTACCTCGTGCTCGGCCTCGGCGACGTGTACCTGGGCGCTCCCGTCGCGACGCCGGTCGATCCGCGGCATCGCCTGGTGACGACGAAGTACAACCCCGCGCGCACGTGGACGCCCGAAAATGCGGTCGGCATCGGCGGCGCGTACATGTGCATTTACGGCATGGAAGGGCCGGGCGGCTACCAGTTCGTCGGACGAACGCTGCAGGTTTACAACCGCTTTCGCGCGACGCGCGAGTTCGAGAAGCCGTGGCTGCTCCGCTTCTTCGACCAGATCCGCTTCTTCCCCGTGAGCGCCGAAGAGCTGCTCGAGATGCGCGAGGCGTTCCCTTACGGGCGCTACTCGCTCGAGATCGGCGAAGAGACGTTCAGTCTCGCGGAGTACCAGCGCTTTCTCGCGCGGGAAGAGGCGAGCATCGGGGCGTTCAAGGCCACGCAGCAGGCGGCGTTCGACGCGGAACGGCGGCGCTGGGCCGAGCAAGGTTCGAGCGCTGCAGAGACCGAGAGCAGCGCGCCACCGGACGCCGCTTCGAAACACGCCGGCGCCGAGATCGTCGAGAGCCACGTGCACGGAAGCGTGTGGCAACTGCGCGCGCCCGTGGGCACGCGCGTGGCCCGCGGCGACGTGCTGCTCGTGCTCGAGTCGATGAAGATGGAGATCGCGATTGAGGCACCCGAGGCTGGCGTGGTGCTCGAGGTGCTGGTGAGTGAAGGGCGCGCCGTGACGCCTGGTCAGCCGCTCGTGGCGTTGTCGGCGAGGGACGCATGAAAGAGACCATCTCGCGAGAAATCGAAGCGATTGCCGCCGCTTACGCACGCGGAGCCCTCCAGCCGCACGAGCTTTTGGACCGCGCTTTCACGCGGCTCGAGGCGCTCGGGACGCAGCCGATCTGGACGTACGTCCTGCCGCGGGCACACGCCCATGCGCTGCTCGACGCGGCGATCGAACGGCGTGCTCGCGGTGAGTCGCTGCCGCTCTTCGGCATTCCGTTCGCCATCAAGGACAACATCGACCTCGCGGGCGTTCCGACGACGGCGGGTTGCCCCGCGTTCGCGCGCACGCCGACCGAACACGCGACGGCCGTCGCGTGGCTCATCCGCGCCGGAGCGATCCCGCTCGGCAAGACGAACCTCGACCAGTTCGCGACGGGCCTCGTCGGCACGCGCTCACCCTACGGCGTGTGTAGTTCCGCGTTCGACCCGCTGCGGGTTTCGGGCGGCTCGAGCTCCGGCTCCGCGCTCGCCGTCGCGCATGGCATCGTGAGTTTTGCGCTCGGGACCGACACGGCTGGTTCCGGCCGCGTGCCCGCCGCGTTCAACAACCTGGTCGGCTGGAAGCCGACGCGCGGACTCGTGAGCACGCGTGGCGTCGTTCCGGCGTGCCGCTCGCTCGATTGCGTCTCCGTGTTCGCGGGGAGCGTCGGCGACGCCGAACGCGTGGCCGCCGTCATCGCCGGCTTCGACGCGGAGGACCCGTTTTCACGCGAAAAACAGGCGAAAAACGGCGCGATTGCGCGGCTCGGCGTGCCGCGTTCGCTCGAGTTCTTCGGCGACCGCACGTACGAGCGGCTGTTTGCCGAAGCCGTCGAGCGCGTCCAGGTGCTCGGCGCGCGCGTGGTGCCGATTGATCTCGAGCCGTTCCTCGCGGCGGCGCGCTTGCTCTATGGGGGACCGTGGGTCGCGGAGCGTTACGCGGCCGTCGGCGATTTCATCGAAGCGCACCCCGGCGAGGTGCACCCGGTCGTGCGCGACATCGTGCTCGGTGGGCGCGGCGTCACGGGCGCGGACGCATTCCGCGGCTCGTATCGTCTAGCCGAGCTCAAACGCGCCACGGACCGCGCCTTCGACGAGGTGGACGCGCTGCTGCTGCCGACGGCGCCGTTTCACCCCACCATCGAAGCCGTGCTCGCCGATCCCGTCGAGCAAAACGCCAAGCTCGGCCTCTACACGAACTTCGTGAACCTGCTCGATCTGGCCGCGCTCGCCGTGCCTGCCGGCTTCACGGAGTCAGGCTTGCCGTTCGGCGTGACGCTCATCGGGCCTGCGTTTTCGGACGGCGCGCTCGCGGCGTTCGGCGACCGGCTGCATCGCGCTAACGCGCCGACCTGGGGCGCCAGCGGCCTTGCGCTCGGCGATGCGCCGCCGCGTGCGGTCGAAAACAGCGGCACCGTCTTGCTCGCCGTTGCGGGGGCGCACTTGAGCGGACAGCCGCTGAACCATCAACTCACGAGCCGCCACGCGACGCTCGTGCGCACCGTGCGGACGGCCACGGATTATCGGCTCTTCGCGCTCGCGAACACGACGCCACCGAAGCCTGGCCTCGTGCGCACGCCGGGCCACACGGGGGGCGGCATCGAGCTCGAGGTGTGGTCGCTCACGACCGAAGCGTTCGGCTCGTTCGTCGCGGAGGTGCCCGCGCCCATGGTGATCGGCACCGTGGAGCTCGAGGACGGCGCGCGCGTCAAAGGCTTCCTGTGCGAGCCCGCCGCGCTCGAGGGGAGCGAGGACATCACGCACTTGGGCGGGTGGCGGGCGTTTTTGGCGCGCTCGCCGTGACGCCAAGGGCCTATCCTCAGGTGCTCGATGAGGCACCTTAGAGGAGCTCGCTGGCTCTGGTGTGCGTGGGTCGCAGGCATGGCCTGCTCCCAGCCGTCGATTCACACCGCGGCGCCAGTGCTTCCCACCGCCGCGCCTACGGCGGACTCGCGACGCTCACCAGGAAAAGGCACGAGGGCCGTCGCTGCACCAAGCAGTCTCGCAGCGACTCCGCAGCCACCGGAGGCTTCCGAGTGCGATCCGGTCGATGATTCTGCGCGCTACGCCGGGGAGGTGGCTTCCTACGCGGCGAACGACAGCCTCGGACTGGTCTGCTTCGGCAAGGCCGCGCGCTACGTGTGCCCGCGAGACGACGGCAGTGCCTGTCGCGACCGTTTTCGCGTTCTCGTCGATGAGAACGGGGAACCTCTCGAACAGCAGTTTCGTGAGAGTCGCCTGTGCACCGGTGGCGACAAACTCTACGGGTGCGCTCGCAAGGGCGGCGGTGAGGTCATCCCGTTCATCCATCGGGAGCCGATTGAGTTCACTCCTTCGGGCTTCGCGCTCGTGGCGGAGGAGTATCGGGACGACACAGGGCAAGGCGGGTACTTCTACGTGGATTCGCGCTACGAACAAAAAGCCGAAGCCTTGACGATCGAGGGCTTGCCGGAACCCTTGTTGCCACTCGGTGTCGTTCGCTATCGGAAGGACGGGAAGATCGGGTTTTTGGATCTTCGGAGCGGGAACGTCACCGGTCCCATTTTCAACGCGGCGATCGGCTTCTACAAGGGTGAAGGACGAACGCTGGTCTGCGAGGACTGTGACCCCAAGCGCTGGGATGAGTGCGCTCCTTCAGCTGCGCGATGTACCGGGACGGCATACCTGATCGACGAGCGGGGAAGGAGGCTCAGGGACAAGCCCAGCGAACACTACGCGGAATACTGGTGGTGCAAGCGACACCCAGGCCAGAGGTTCCCCCGGCCTGGTGACAGCTGCGACTAAACTCGAAAGCCGCCTCAGCTCCGCGGCATTTCCGTCGACTGCCCTGCGTCCTTCCAGCCCTTGATGCCCGCGCGCATGACGCTCACGTCGGCGTAGCCGGCGGAGGCGGCGCGTTTGGCGGCGCTGTCGGAAGCGCGGCACATGGTCCCGCCGCAGTAGAAGACGAGCTTCGTGTCCTTGGCGGCCGGGAGCTCGCTCAGCGCGTAGTCGTGCGAGTTCGTGAGCAGGACCGCGCCCGGAACGACGCCCATTTGCTGGCGCGTTTCGGCGCCGTTTGCGTCGACGATCGTGGCACTCTTGGCCTTAACGAAGTTCTCGACGTCCGACACCGAGACTTCGCGAACGGCGGCCGGAGCGACGGCGGTCGTTTCCGACGGCTTCGCGTCGTTCGAGGCGTGGTTGCAGGCTGCGAGCGCGAGTCCGAACGCGAGGATGGTGTTGCGAACGTGCATGGTGTCTCTCCTGTTTCGGAGGGAACGGTAGCACTCCGCGAGCTTGCCCGCCGCGTGCGGTCGGGGTACCAAATCGAAGCGAGGCGGTATGGGCCGGAAAGCCAATTCACCGCATGGAAAGCGGGCAACGAAAAGCGCCAAGGCGCACGACGGCTCGCGTGGCGTGAGGTACGACGAGAACAAAATTGCACCCGCTGGTGCAGGCGTGACGGCATCGGACGAGCGGTCGAACGACGCCAAGCCCCATCGCGTGTTCGTCGAGTCCGTGCCGCCCGCGATGGTGGCGGAAGTGTTCGAGGTCGCCGACGCGGACGATGACCTCGTGCTCTCGTCGGTCCCGCCGCCGCCCGAACGAATGACGAGCCGGCCGCCGCGTTCATGGTCGCGCCCGCCCGTGCCGCACCCGCCGCATCCGAATCGTCCGTCCGCGCGCGCATCCGCCTTCGAAGAGTCGGACGCGCTCGAGCTTCCGTCCGACGCGCTCGAGGAGGACACGCCGGCGCGCGCCTCCGCAGCCTCCGGTCGTCGCGCCTGGTTCGCGATCGGCGGCGCCGCACTCCTGCTCGGCGTCGCGCTCGGAGTGCGCTCTTGCACGGCCGCTCCGCCCGCTTCCGCACGTCCGAACGCCACGCGCTGAGCGTACGGTCGCACGCTGTTGGGCGAGCCTCGAGCGAGAGTGGGTTCACCTTCTCGCGTGGCCCAGCGCCTGCTGCCAGCGCCTTTTCGGCTCGCGCGCCGGCGCGCGGTGAGTACGGGTTTCTCTGCGTGCAGTCGGCGTAAGGCTGCGCGCTCGCACTTTCTTTGAACGGTCCGCGCGGGAGCGGGCACGGAGGGTCGATCTCGGGCCGACACGGCGCCCAGACGAGGACTTCATGCGATTTGCCAGCTTTCGAACCGTGCTGCTTGCGTTCGCGGCAAGCTCGCTCGCGACGGCTTACGCGCCGTCGATTGGCGCGCAGAGCGCGGCGGCCGCGGATGCCGTCACGCCACCGCGTTTGCTGAGCGCGCCGCCCGTCGCGTTGCCCGCAGGCGCGGCGCCGAAAGAGCCCGTCAACGTCGAGCTCGAGCTGACGATCGATACGAGCGGACACGTGAGCGCGGCGCGCGTGACGAGCTCGGCGGGCGCGGAATACGACGAAAACGCGCTCGCGGCGGCGCGTGAATTCGTGTTCGAGCCGGCGCGACGCGGCGCCGAAGCGCTCGCCGTGACGGTGAGCTATCGCTACGTGTTTCCCGCGGTCGCGCCCGCGCCGTCCGCAGCGCCCGCAGTGCCCGCACCGAGCGCTGCCGAGCCACCGACTCCAGCGCCGAGCGCGCCGCCGCCCGCGCCGAAAGCAGCGCCGAGCGGTGAGCTCGATTCGTTCGAGGCCACGGCCGAAGTGGAGGCGCCGCCGCGTGAGACGACGAAGCGCTCGGTCGAAGAGGCGGAGCTCACGAAAATCCCGGGTACGCGCGGCGACGCGCTGCGCGCGATCGAGGTGCTGCCGGGCGTCGCGCGCACGGGCATCGGCGACGGCACGCCCATCTTGCGCGGCGCGGGCAGCGAAGAGAGCCAGACGTACCTCGACGGCATCCCCGTGCCGTTTCTCTATCACTTCGGCGGCGTGACGAGCTTCTTCAGCTCGCGGCTGCTCTCGCGCGTCGACCTCTACCCCGGCAATTTCTCGTCGCGCTTCGGTCGCGTGACGGGCGGCGTGATCGACGTGCGCGCGCGCGATCCGAAAAGCGACGGCATCCACGGCAACTTCGATCTGAACTTCATCGATACGTCGCTCGAGGTCGAAACGCCGCTCGGCGAGGACACGGGCATCGCGCTCGCGGGGCGCCGCTCGAACATCGACTTCATCTATTCGAGCATCGTCCCGAAGGACACGTTCTCCGTCGTCGCGGCGCCCGTCTATTACGACTACCAGGGCATCGTCAGCCACCGCTTCGGGCCGCACCACAAGCTGCGCGTGCTCGCGTACGGCAGCCACGACCAGCTCAAGCTCGTCTTCAATCACCCGAACGCCGACGACCCGGGCCTGACCGGCAACGTCGCGGGCGCGGTGGGCTTTCACCGCCTGCAGGCGGAGCTGCACTCGGATTTCTCGCCCGCCGTCTCGCAGGAGCTCACTCTCGCGGTCGGCCGCCTCGACTCTTCACAGCACTTCGGCGAGTTGCAGCAGGTTTTCGGCGGTGAAGAGCTGTACGGGCGCGGCGAGTGGAACGTCGAGGTCGATCCGTCGCTGCGCGTCATCGGCGGCCTCGACCTCTTCGCCAACTTCCTGAGCGGCGAGTACCGCGGTCCGGCGCCGACGCAGCAAGAAGGCAATCCGCGTCAGGGCGACCCGCTCGCGGCGCTGCGCGTGATCAGCGCGAAGGACAATCACCTGAACATCGTGCGGCCAGGCGCGTACGTGGAGCTCAGCTATCGGCCCGTGAAGCGCCTCTTGCTCTCCCCCGGCGTGCGCGCCGACTACTACAGCGAGTTCACGGCTTGGTCGATCGATCCGCGCCTCTCCGCTCGCTACGAGGTGAGCGACAGCACTGTGCTCAAGGCGGGCGTCGGGCGCTACTCGCAACCGCCGCTCTTTTGGATGAGCGTGCCCGGGATCGCCAATCCGAACCTCGACCCGTATCACGCGCTGCAGGTGAGCGCGGGGTTCGAGGAGCGCCTCGGCAAGGAGTTGAAGTTCGGCGCGGAAGGCTTTTACAAGCAGCTCGACCACGTCGTCGACGGGACGGCGGACGGCGGCCCGCCGAACTTCGTGAACGGCGGCAGCGGCCGGATTTACGGCGCGGAAGTCTCGGCGGAGGCGCGTCCCGACGACAAGACGTTCGCCTTTCTCGCGTACACGATTTCGCGCAGCGAGCGCAGCGATCACGGCGGACCTTACCGCCTCTTCGACTACGACCAGACGCACATTCTGAGCCTGGTCGGGAGTAGGAAGCTCGGCAAAGGTTGGGAGCTCGGCGCGCGCTTCCGACTCGTGAGCGGCAACCCGCTCACGCCGGTGACCGGCAGCGTGTTCGACGCGCGCACGGGCGTCTACGTGCCGACGTACGGCCCCGTGAACAGCGGTCGCAATCCGCTGTTTCAGGAGCTCGACGTGCGCGTCGAGAAGGCTTTCAAGATCGGCGCGTTCACGCTCGCGCCGTACCTCGACCTCTTGAACGCCTACAACGCGAAAAACGTCGAGGGGTACACCTACAACTACGACTACACGAAGCGGCAAGAAGCGACGGGACTCACGCTCTTTCCGAACCTGGGCATTCGAGGTGAGCTATGAACGAACGAGACGTGAAGGGCGTCGCGCTGGGGCTCGTGCTCCTCGGCGCGGCCGGCTGCGACGATCCGCTGTCACCGGTCGATGCCATCGACGGATCGCGGGTTTTGGGGGCAAAGGTGGAGGTGGCGGGCGATCCGACGCGCGCCTCCCCGCTGCCCGGCGAGGACGTGACGGTGCGCTGGCTCGTCGTGGCGCCCGATCCGGCGGCGACCTTCGCCTACCACTTCGATGCATGCGTCGCGGCGGACTCGTCGTCCGACCTCGCCGCCTGCGCGGGCGGCGCGCTCGCGACGGCGGAGAGCGTCGAGCCGGTCGCGGAGCCGCCGGTCGTGTCGTTCACGGCGCCGACGGATGCCGCGAGCGGCGCGCGACTCGCGGTCGTCGGCGGCGTGTGCTCGGCGGGTATCGCGCTCGCGGGCAGTGACACGGCGGCGTGCAGCGACGGCTCGAGGTTCCTCGCTGCGAACGACGACTTTTTCACCGACGACGGGAGCGCGCCCAACACGAACCCCGCGCTCACCGACATCAGCTTGAACGACCTCGTGCTCGGGCCCGAGACGGCGACGAGCACGGATTGTGCGACGCTGCCGAGCATCGGGGTCGGCACGGGGCCGCGCACGCTCGCGGTGAAGCTCGACCCCGCCTCGCGCGACCCGCTCGTGCAAGCAAACTCGGCCGATCCGGCGCGCGAGAGCCTCTTGCTCTCGTATTTCGTGACGCGCGGCAACCTCGACCACGCCTTCAGCGCCATCGAGGCCGACGACCCGGACGTGAGCGGCAGCGTGGTTTGGACGCCGCCGCCGCACGCCGACGCACCGACGCTCGCGCGCTTCGTGTTCGTCGTGCGCGACGGGCGCGGCGGCTCGGACTTCACCGAACGGCGCCTGTGCGTCGTTCCGTAAACGGAAAAGAGAAGCCATGAATATCGAACGCATTCAACGCATCGCCAATTACGGCTCGCACTGGATCCTGTGGGTGCTCGTGGTCGCCTCCGTGGTCGCGCTCGCGATCGTGATCGAGCGCGCCGTGCTCTTCTGGTCCTCGCGCGACAACCTCACGCGCCTGCGTCGCGAGGTGCGGGCGCTGCTCGCCGCCGAGGACGTTCCGGGCGCGCGCCGCCGGCTCGACGGCTCACCGAGCTTCGAGGCGACGATCGCGCGCGCCGGGCTCGACGCGGACGGCGTCGCGAGTGCCGAAGAGCGCATCCTCGCCGAGCGCGAGATCGTCCGGCTGAAGCTCGAACGAAATCTCGGGTTTTTGGGCACGCTCGGCTCGAACGCGCCGTTCGTCGGGCTGCTCGGCACGGTCATCGGCATCGTGCGCGCGTTTCATCGCTTGAGCGAGTCGACCGGTCAGGTCTCGGCGAGCCTGATGGCCGAGATCGGCGAGGCGCTGATCGCGACGGCGATCGGCATCCTGGTGGCGCTGCCGGCCATCGCGTTTTTCAATCTGTTTCATCGCGCGATCAAGGCGCGCCTCGGCCAGAGCGACGCGCTCGGTCACGAGGTGCTCGCGTACTTGAAGGCGGAGCGCCGCGCGGCGTTCTCGAACGCGGAGTGAGTCGATGGCAAGCATGGCAAGCTCGAACGGCGACGAGGAAATCGTCGGCATCAACGTGACGCCGCTCGTCGACGTGGTGCTCGTTTTGCTCGTGGTGTTGATGGTGACGGCGGGCTACATCGCGTCGCGCGCGATCCCCGTCGATTTGCCGAAGGCGGCGACGGGCGAGAGCGTCCCGCAAACGCTGGCCCTTTCGATCGACGAGCACGGCGGGCTCTACCTCGACGGCCGCCGCATGGAGGAACCCGAGCTCCACGGCCGCGTCGCCGCGGTCAAGCGCGCCCGGCCCGACATTCGCGCCGTGATCGCCGCCGACGGGCGCGTCCCCCACCAGCGCGTGATCCGACTCATTGACCTCCTGAGGCAAGAACATGTTACCGAATTCGCCCTCGACGTCCGGCCCGAGGATCTCGGCGGAGCGCATTGAGGAACCGATGGCTCAGCACCCCTTCGTCGGCTTGATCGCCGCAGCGCTCGCGAGCGTCGTCGCGCACGGCTTCGCGTACGCGTCGCTCGGCTTCGCGCCGGTCGTGCCGCACGAGCCGCCGCCGAGCCGCGTCTCCTTCCGCGTCCATGACGCGCCGCCGCCGCCTCCCACGGAAGCACCGAAGCCGCCGCCGCCCGAGCCGAAGCTCGAGCCACGCCTCGCCAAAGCCAAGCCGAAGGCCGCTCCGAGCGTGAATCCCGAGCCTGTGCCCGCCGCGCCGCCCCCGGTCGATCTGCGCGGCGTGACCCTGACGAACGATACGGGCGGCGCCGCCTGGAGCTCGGCAGTCGGTAACGGCAGCGCCCTCAGCGGCCCTGTCGGGCCGATCGGCGCGCTTGCAGCACGCCCCGCAGCGAGCGACGCGCCGGCGCGTCCGAGCGCGCGCAGCGCTGAAATTGCCCTGGTTGACGCCGCCGATCTCTCCACGCGCCCCGTGCCTCCCGCGCTCGCGGGCGACTTGCGCGAGCGCTATCCCGCCGCGGCGAAACAGCGCGGCGTCGGCGGCTCTGCCAGCGTGCAGGCGCGCATCGAGCCGGACGGGCGCGTGCGCCAGGTGCGCCTCGAAAACGAGACGTTCGCTGGCTTCGGCGACGCGTGTAAAAGGACGCTGCTCGCTTCGGTGTGGTCGCCGCCGCGCGACAAAGAAGGACGCAAGGTCGCCACCATGGTTCGTTACACGTGTCGCTTCGTGGTCGAGCCGTGATGCGAGCGCTCGGCGCCGTGCATCGCCTGTGGCTCTTCTGCTGGGCGCTCGCCGTGCTGCTCGTCGCGGTGGTCGCGCGCGCTGAGCCGTCGGGCCTGCCCGCGGTGATCAGCGTGGGCGGCTCCGGTCTCGACGCCGCGCAGATCCAGGCGGCCATCGAACACGAGCTCGGTGTCACCCTCGTGATCGCTCCCGACGCCGAGCAGCGGCTCGAAGTCGCGATGACGGGCCGGCGCGCGAACGTGACGTATTACGCGCCCGGTCGCGAGCCCGTCACCCGCTCCGTCGACTTGCCGCGCGACCAGGAGCGCGCGCTCTCGACCATCGCGTTCCTCGCGGGAAACCTCGCCCGCGATGAAGCGGCCGAGCTCTTGAAGCAGCTTGCTCCAGCGACGACGGCGCAGGACGAGGTGCCGCCTCCACCGCCGCCACCTCCACCGCCGCCCCCACCTCCCGCGCCCACGACGACGCCGGCGCCCCCGCCGCCGAAGCCGGCTCCGCCGAAACCGAAGTCGGCACCCGCGTTGATCGAGCCCACACATTTCGCGGGCAACGTCTCGCTCTATTACCCGCTCACGGGGCTCAAACACACCGAGCAGCGGCGTCTCAACCTCGAGCTCGGCGTCCTCTACTCGCGCGTCGGCGCGATCCACGGCGCAGGCGGGACGTTCGGTTTCTTCCGCTCGGACGGCCCGGTCGAGGGCGTCTCGCTCGGGTTCTTCTGGAACCGGTCGGGCCCGGTTCGCGGCATGCAGTTTTCGTCGCTCGTGAACGAAGGGTACGGGGAGCTGCGCGGCCTGAGCTTCGCCGGGTTCGTCGACGGGCGTGACGGTGATTCGCGTGGCTTGCAGAGCGCGCTGCTCGTCACCTCCACGCACCTCGCGTTCGGCATTCAGGGCGCCGGCATCGTCGCCGTTGCCCGCGACGTCGTCGGGGTGCAGGGCGGCGGCATCGTCGCCGTTTCAAAGACCGTGCAGGGGGCGCAGCTCGGTCTCGTGACCGTCGCGGGGCCGACGCAAGGGCTCCAGGCGGGCCTCGTGAACGTTGCGGGGCCGGTGAAGGGCTTGCAACTCGGCCTCGTCAACGTCGCGACCGGTGACGTGCAGGGCGGGGCCATCGGCTTCATCAGCATCGCGAAGAACGGGCGCCTCCAACCGACCGTCTGGTATTCGGGACCCGACGTGAACCTGATGGTCGGCGTGAAATCCGTCGTCGGCTACACCTACTCGCAGATCGCCATCGGCGACGACCCCGGCCACGATCGCCCGAGCCATCAGGAGACGCTCGGCTTGCATCTCGACCTCGGCCATCGGCTCTACGGCGAGGTCGGCGGCGGCTACGGGGAGAGCCACCAAGGCAGCGGGCCCTTCTCGGACAGCAAACCGTATCGCGCCGAGGTCCGCTACGAGGCGCGCGTCGGTTTCGAACCGCTGCGCGGTGTCACGGCCTTCGCGGGCGGCGGGCTGACGGAGCGGGTCAGGGGGCAGGGGGCCGTCGTGCGCGGCACCTACTTCTTCGGGTTGTCCTTTTTGTGACAAAAAGACGAATAAATTCGAGTGCTTGAGGAAAAAGAACGCGTGCTTTGAACGGACCCGAGGGCTGCGGGCACTACGTCACGGAACCCCCAATCCTTCTCGCCGCTCTCCGGGACACAAAGCACTACGATGGCGCTCTCTGAGCTCGTGACCATGACGGACTCGGCGTTCGTTGAGCGCGAAAGGGCCCTGCACAGCGACCTCGTCGTCCGCTTGACGTTGGGCGATCGCACGGCCGTGGCCGAGGCGTACGACGCGCATCACAGCGCCGTCCGCGCGTTCGCCAAGCGCCTCGTCGGCGAGGTGGCGGCGGCCGAGGACCTCCTGCACGAGGTGTTCGTCTCGTTGCCGCAGGCCATCAAGAATTACCGGGGCGACGCCTCGCTGCGCACGTTCTTGATCTCCGTCGCGGTCAACCACGCGCGGCACCACGTGCGCGCGGCCGGCCGGCGGCGTTACGCGATGGAGCGCTACGAGCGCGAGCCGTCGCGGTCGAGCTCGGATCCGGAACAGACGACGGGCCAACTCGAGCTTGCGCGCGCTCTGGCGCGCTGTCTCGACGCACTACCGCTCGAGCAGCGCGTGGCGTTCGTCTTGTGCGAGGTCGAGGAGCGGAGCTCGACCGAGGTTTCGGAGATTGTCGGCGCACCGGAGGGCACGGTGCGCACGCGGCTTTTTCACGCGAAAAAGAAGCTGCGCGCCTTGCTCGAACAGGAGGGCGTCCGATGACCGACGACCTGCTCGCTCGCGCGACACGCGCCCTGCGGGAAGAAACGGCGGGCGACGACGCGAGCGCCCGCTTCACTCGCTCGCGCATCATGGCGAGCGTGCACGACGAGCGCGTGAAGCGCCGCACGCGCTGGGCGTTCTTGATCCCGATTGCCGCGACCTTCATCGCGGCGAGCGCGTTCGGCGCTGCCACGGGCAAGACGCACGCGGTGATGCTCGTGCTCACGCGCGCGCTCGGCATCCACCGCGACGAAGCGCCGCCCCCACGGCCCACGCCGCGCCGTTCAGCGGCGCGCCCGCCCGAAGCGAGCGCCGCGGTCGCACTTCCGCCCGCCGTGCCTCCAGCTCCGGCGGCAAGCGAGGTGGTCCCGCCGGCGCCCGAGCCGCCCCCCGCGCCGGAACCACCGCCTGCGGCCAAGGCAGCAGCGCCCGCGCCGGGCGCCGCCTCCAGCTTTTCCGCCGCCGCGCCCTCGCACGCCCTTCCCGATGCGGGGGACGCGGCGGCGGATCCCACGTTCGAGCTCTATCGAACTGCGCACGAGGCCCACTTCGTCGAGCACGACGATGCGCGGGCCCTCCACGCGTGGGACGCGTATTTGAAGGCGGCGCCGCACGGAGCGCTCGCTCCCGAAGCGCGTTATAACCGCGCGCTCTGCCTCGTTCGCCTGCATCGGAACGACGAAGCGCGCGTCGCATTGAAGCCGTTCGCGGAAGGCCGCTACGGGACCTACCGGCGCGACGACGCGCAGCGCCTGATCGCAGCGTTGCCACCCGAGCTCGCCGGGCCGTAGCGCCGGAAGCGTCGCGCGAGCAGGGTTCGCCTCCACGCGCGGTCCGTCGAATGCTGCCAGCGCCTGCACGCCGCGCGCCGTATAAGGCTTAGAAGCGGCCCCACAGGCGAAGCGTGGACGCACCGAGTCCGATGCCGACGCGTGGAGCGTCCCGCGCAGGGCGCCGCGACGTCGCGAGGGTGACTATCGTCCAGGTCGCGCCCGCTGCCGTCAGAACGCCCCCGACGACGCCGGTGACGGTGGCGGCCTGCGCGAGTGTCACCGCCTGGCGCTGGTGCCGCTCCGCCGTGGCGAACTCGGCGTCGGCTTGCGCGAGTTCGTGTCGATCCACGGCGAGGAGCCAGAGAACGCCGCCGCTCGCGAGGGTCAACGCGCCCGCGCCGGTAACGAGCCACGGTGCGGCTTGGCGCAGGGCGCTCGGTCGCTGCTCACTCCGCGCCGTCGCCGTCGCTGTCACCGAGCGTGGCGGCGTCGGTGGCGGCGTCGCTGCGCTCTCTGCTGCACGGCGGCGAGTCGCCGCGACGCGCTGTCTCAGGGTTTCCAGCCGGCGCTCGATTGCGCCCCGGTTCGTGATTTCGGCGCGCGCAGCGAGATACTTCTCATACGCGGCGATGGCGGCTTCGTCTGCGCCGAGGCCTTCCTGCGCGCGCCCGATATCGTAAAGGAGGATGGGTTCGGGGAACTCCGCGTAAGCTTTTTCGAGCAAGGACACGGCGTCGCCGAAGGCGCCGTGATCGTAAAGAACCGACGCCTGCTCGGCGAGCTCGAGGGCATGCGCGCGTGCCGCGTCGACGGCCGTGTCGGAATTCCCCGCCTGGGTCGCAGCCTCGCGATCGTCCGCGCCTGTCGTCGCCTCCTGAGCCGGGGCAGGAAGGGTCAGATGAAGCAGCCCGACCAGGAGCGCCGCCTGCACGACACGCATTCGCCCTCGAGGTGTGAAGTCTACCCTCATCGAGCACAGCGTATCCCAGCTCGTTGCTCCCCCGAGCCCACCCCTTCTCGACGGGGCGCGGCGCCCCCGTTCCATGCTACCGTCCGCGCGTGGTGAAGGTAGAGCGTGGGCGTGGGACGGGTGTAGACCGTTCGGTGGCGGCTACGGCGCCGACAGACGAGGGTGACGTGCCCGGGACCTGCGTCATCTCGTCGGCGAAGCGCGCGGGACTCGTTTTGATCCATCCCGCTCACGACGAGGAGGCGCCCGTCGTCTTCCGCGTGAGCGGCGAGTATTGGATGGGTCGCAGCAGAGACGCGCCCTTTCGCGTCGAGGATGCGCGCGTGTCGCGACGGCACGCGAGCTTCGAGCCACGTGCGGCGGGTCTGTTCGTTCGCGACGAGGGCAGTCGGCACGGGACGTTCGTGAACGGCGCGCGCGTCTCGAGCGCCGGTACCTTGGCGCGCTTCGGGGATATCGTGCGCGTCGGGGATTTGCTGTTTCACGCCGTTTCGAATGCGGATCGCTACGCCGCTCGACCGCGGCGGATCGCGGGCGCGAGCGTCGAGCTGAAGGCGGCCCTGCTCGCCGGGCCGGAGCTAGCCGAGGTCTGGGACGAAGCGCAGCGCATCTCGACGCTGCGTGAGCCCGTCCTGATTTTGGGCGAGAGCGGCAGTGGGAAAGAATGTGTCGCGCGTCTCTTGCACGGGCCGGGCGGGTCGGGGCCTTTCATCGGGCTCAACGTGAGCGCCATCCCCGACACGCTGTTCGAGGCGGAAATTTTCGGCTGTGAGCGCGGCGCGTTCACGGGCGCGAACACGGCGAGGCTCGGCGCATTCCGCGAAGCGCGCGGCGGGACGCTGTTTCTCGACGAGGTGGCGGAACTGAAGCTCGAGAGCCAAGCCAAGCTGCTGCGCGTGCTCGACGGCGGGCACGTGCGCCCGCTCGGGTCCAGGGGTGAAGTCCCGGTCGACGCGCGCGTCGTGAGCGCGACGAACCGCGACCTCGAGCGTGCGTGCGAGGTCGGGGACTTTCGGGCCGACCTTTATTACCGCCTCTCGGGCCTGGTGCTGCGCGTGCCCGCCCTGCGCGAGCGGCGCGGCGACATCCTTCTCATCGCGAGTGAGGCGTTGCGCGAGTGCGCGCCTCGTTTGAGGTTCTCCGCAGGCGCCGCGAGCGCCCTCGCCACCGCGGCGTGGCCGGGCAACACGCGTGAGCTCCGCAACGTCGTCGCGTTCGCGGCCCAGCGTGCCCTTGCACGCCCAGAGGGGCTGGTGCTGTCGGAAGATTTGCGTATGCCACCGCGCAACGGCGCGACGCCGGAAGGGCTGACGGGCGATCGCATCGAGCAGGCGCTGTCCGATTGCGGTGGCGTCGCCAGTCATGCGGCACGCAAGCTCGGTATCTCCCGGACGACGCTCTACAAGAACCTGCGCCGTTTGGAGAAGGAGAAGCTCGTCCCGGCGGCGCTCACGGATTGGGAGAGCGGCGAGAGCAACGGGGCGGGAGCGCACGAGCGGTGACGCCCGCGGATCCGTTCGGACTCGTCGGGGCGATCGTCGACGGGCGGTACCGCGTGCTTCGCGTGGTCGGGCAGGGCGGCTTCGGCGTCGTCTATCGCGCGCAGCACCTCGGCTTCGACTCGCCGATGGCGCTCAAGCTGCTGAAGCTGCCCGATGAATGCTCGAGCCCGCGCCGGGAGGCTCGGATCGTGAGCTTTCAGCGCGAAGGTCGGGTCCTGTTCGAGCTCTCCCACCTGCACGCGAGCGTGCTCCGCGCCCACGAGACCGGAACGATTCGCGGGCGCGACGGTTCGCTCGCGCCGTATTTGGCGCTCGAGTGGCTGGACGGCGTTTCGCTCGCAGCCGAGCTCAAGGCGCGCCGCGGCGGCGCGAGCGCGACGTGGCCCTTGCACTCCGCCCTCGAGCTCTTGCACGGCCCGGCCGAAGCACTCGCCATCGCCCACGCCCGCGGGATTGCGCACCGCGACGTGAAGCCGGCGAACCTCTTCATCGCCATTCGCGACGGCGAGCAATGCGTCAAGATCCTCGACTTCGGGATCGCAAAGCTGGTGGTCGATACGGCCGCCGACACGACGGAGCACGCGGCGCAGCCGCTGGCATCCACGGCGTCCTTCACCCCGCTCTATGCTGCGCCGGAGCAATGGGTCACCGAGCGTGGCGCGACGGGCGCGTGGACCGACGTGCATGCGCTTGCTCTCGTCCTCGTCGAGATGCTCGGTGGGCGTCAGCCATTTTGGGGCAGCGAGCCGGCAGAGCTCATGGTCTCGTGTCTCAATCCGCGGCGGCCGACGCCCGCTGCGCTCGGGGTCGACGTCTCCGCAGAGGTAGAGGCCGTCTTTGCGCGTGCGCTCGCCCTCGAGCCACGCGATCGCTACCCGGAAGTCGGAGCGTTTTGGGGCGCCCTCGCGGCGGCGGCCTGCTGGAGCCCCGCTGAATCCGGGCCTGCGATCCAGCTCTTCGCGGAGGCCGGTCAGGGCGCCACCGAGCGACCCACCGGCTGGAATGACCCGCCTCGTCTCGACACGACGGCCACGACCGCCCGCTCCGTGTCGCTTTCGAACCCTCGGAAGGCAGGTACTCTGGCGAGCCGCCTCGGGCGAGCTGGCGCGATCTCCGCGGCCATCGCAGCCAGCGTTGCGGTCTTCGGCGCGCACGCGACTCGCGTCTCGAGCCCGCCATCGTCGCCCAAGGTCGCGACCGTCAAGCCAGCGCGGACGCTCGTTGCGCTGCCGTCGCACGCTGAAGCCGCCTCGTCGTGCACCGACGTGGAGCGTCAGCGGTCGACGCCGCACGCGGAGGTCTCGGCGGCGCCGCCTCAGGTCTCACGCGCCCCCCGGCTCGCGGCGCTGCGCTCCGCGACGCAGACCGTTCACTCTGCTGCACCCTCCGCCGACGCTTCCGCAGACACACGGCCCCGAGCCGTCGTCGCTCCGACGGCTGCCGTGACGGCTGTCGCGGAGCCCGCCCCGGCCCCCGCCGAATCACCACCGTCGCGCCGCTTCCCTCGCTTTGATTAGGCTCGAGTTGAGCGGTCTTGGGAGAACGATGAGGAATCAGATCACGCTGCTGTTCGGGCTCGTCGTGGCGTGTCGCGTCGCTCCGCTCGACTATCGAGCGAGGTCGTGCGCGCAGACGCCCTGTCCGCACGACTTGATTTGTGTCGCTCCGGAGCTCGTCTGCGTGGCTCCTCCCAGCGCAAACGGTGGTCGTGGCGGGTTGGGCTCGGCCGCCGCGGGCGGAGCCAGCGAGCTGGTGGGCGGGACTTCTGCGGGACCTAACGCCTCCGGCGGCGACGCGGACAACGACAACGGCGGAGACGGCACGATGACGAGCGGGCGGAGCGCCGGGGCGGGTGGAACGAGTCGGCCTACCGCCGCTGGTGGAAGCGCGCCGATCGTCGGAAGCGAAGGTTCGCTGAGCGCCGCCGGCGCCGACGAGGGGGGCGAAGGTGGCGAGGGGGGTATCAGTACGGGACGGCGTCCCGATGGCGTCGGCGGTCAGGACGGCGTTGGCGGTCACGACGGTGCGGCGACCGGCGGTGCCTCAGGCAATGGCGGCGCGGCGACGGGCGGCGTCGGCGGCTACGGCGGAGCAGCGACGGGCGGCGTCGGCGGTTACGGCGGCGCGGCGACGGGCGGCGTCGGCGGTTACGGCGGCGCGGCGACGGGCGGCGTCGGCGGCTACGGCGGAGCAGCGACAGGCGGCGTCGGCGGCTACGGCGGAGCAGCGACAGGCGGCATCGGCGGCTACGGCGGTTCTGTCGCCGTATTTCCGAGAGGCTCGCTCGTCAGCACGGACAATCGCTGCATCAAGGTGCCCCCGGCGCTCGACGGCACCTCGGCGCGGCTCGAACTCGACGCCTGTGACGGGAGCCCCAACGAGAGTTGGCGCTGGGATGACGCCGGACGCTTGATCGAACCGGCGCTCGGTGCCGCCGGTGGCGCCGCGATGCAAGTGTACGGGGACAGCATCGGTGCACCGCTCGTGCTCGCCGATCCGAGTGACGCGCTCGATCAGGAGTGGAGCTTCGAGGACGTGCACCTCGTCAACCGGAGCGCTGGCCTCTGCCTCGACATGCCCTGGGGTGATTTCAGCAACAACATGCGAGCCCAGCTCGTGGGGTGTCACTGGGGCTCGCCTCAAGCCTGGACGCTCTCTCCGGCGGGGACAATCAGCCACCTCGACGCCGGTGAGAGCCCGCCCGCGCATTGTCTCGACGTCTACGGCGGGTTTGCAGGAGCGGAGGTGCCCGTGGACAGCTACACGTGCCACGGGGGTGACAATCAGCAGTTCCTGCTCGAGGACGGCCTCGTCGTGTTCCACGACGAGTGCTTCGGTGTGTTCGGCGACGATCCATCGGTGGAGCATTCCCCGCTCCAAACCCAGACGTGCCGAGCGCCGGACGATCCGGAGCGCTTCAAACAACAGTATTACGTCGAGGGCCCGATCCAGAGCCTGGGCGGCTGCCTCGATTGGGACGACGCGAGCGGAGAGCTCCGGCTCCTTGCCTGCGACGGCAGCGATCGCCAGCATTGGCGTTGGTACTTCTGACGCGCTTGTCCGAAGGGCGCGCGCCAGGCCGCGGCGCGCTCTGGTATAGAGGCGGCGCATGCCTCTTCTCACCGGTCGTCGCATCCTCATCACGGGCGTTTCTCGCGGCGTCGGTCTCGAGACCGCGCGGCTCTTCTTGGCCGAGGGAGCCGAGGTGTTCGGCGTGTCCCGCGATCCGGGGCGCCTCGAGCGCGCTCGTCGCGAACTCGACCCTTCCGGCGAGCGGCTGCGTGTCCTCGCGGCCGAGCTCACCGCCGAAAGCGCTCCGGCGCGGATCGCGGCCGCGGTCAAGGAACGTTGGGGCGCGCTCGACGTGCTCTTCAACAACGCCGGCGTTCAGATCGACGGAGGCACGCGCGGCATCAGCGCCGCCTCCGAAGAGACATTCCGCGATTCGCTCGGCGTGAACCTCGTCGCGCCCTACCGCTTGTGTCGCGCGCTCCTGCCGCTCCTCGCGCTCGGTCGCGAGCCGCGGCTCGTCAACGTGAGCTCGGGCGCCGGCAACTTCGAGAGCATGGGTCTCACCGACATCCCGACCTACCGCCTGAGCAAATTCGCATTGAACGGCCTCACGTTGCTCCTCGCCGCCGAGCTCGCGGGCACGGTGAGCGTGAACGCGTTCGATCCCGGTTGGGTGAAGACCGACCTCGGCGGGCCGAGCGCGCCCGGCAGTCCGGTCGAATCGGCGCGCGGCGCGCTCGCACTCGTCAGCATGCCGTTCGAGGTGAGCGGGAAATTCTGGAAGGACGGCGCGGAAATTCCCTTTTGATCGCGATGCGGTCCGGTTTGCCGTACTAGGGCCTCTCGGCAAAGGCCAAGTCGGTATACGCTCTTAGCGAGCAATGCAGGACCTTTTCCTCATCATCCATTTCATCGGGCTCGCCATGGGCGTCGGCACGAGCTTCGCGATGATGCGCCTCGGCATCGCGACGCAGGACCTCGCGCCGGCGGAGCGCGGTCAGTTTTTCCGCCGCGCCCTCGCCGTCGCCAAGAACGGCTCGATCGGGCTCGGTCTCTTGATCGTCTCCGGGCTCTGCATGCTGTTCACGCGCGGCGTCGGCACCGTTTTCGCGTCGGGCGGCGTCGCCTTTCACATCAAGCTCACGCTCGTGCTGATCCTCTGCGGCCTCCTCGGTTACTCGCAAGTCAAGGTCAAGCGCTTCCGCGAGAAAGACGACGTGGCCGCGCTCGCCGCGGCGGCCAAGCTCGGCCCGCTCATGCTCATTACCGGGCTCGGCATCGTCATCTGCGCGGTGCTTGCCTTCCACTGAAGCGGAGGCGGGCGAGGTGACTCGCATGCGGCTGCTCGTCGTCCTCGACCACTTCGATCACGTGAGCGGCGGCTACGAGCCGCAGCTGCGCGCGGCGTTCGAGGCCACCTGCCAGACGCACGACATCGATCTCGTGCTGCTCGCGGGCGGACCCTTCGACGACCCCAATCCCGTCGGCGCGGCCCACACGCGTGTCTACGAGCTCTTGGATGAAACGTCGGCGGACGGCGTCATTCTGCTGTCCTCGGGCCTCTCGGCGTACACGGGGATCGAGCGCATTCTCGAGTTTTGCGAGCGGCTCGGCAACGTGCCGGTCGCGAGCATCGGCTCTGCGTTGCCCGGCATTCCGAGCGTGATCGTCGACAACCGGCCGGGCATGGCGGCGCTCGTCGATCACGTCATCAGCGTGCACGGCCGCCGCCGGCTTGCGTTCATCAGCGGGCCGCCGCGCAACGCCGATTCGCAGGCGCGTCTCGCAGTGTTTCGCGAGGTGCTCGCACGCCACGACATCGAGTTCGACCCGCGTTTGCTCGCCAACGGCTACTTTCACACGCCGACCGGGGGCAAGGCCGCGATGGAGCTGCTCGAGACGGGCGTGCCCTTCGACGCGCTCATCGTCGCGAACGACGCCATGGCGCTCAGCGCGATCGAAGTGCTGCGCGGCCGCGGCGCACGCATCCCGCGCGACGTCGTCGTCACCGGCTTCGACGATCTCGTGCTGTCGCGCCTCTCGAGCCCGCCGCTCACCACCGTGCGGCAGCCGCTCGAGCGCATGGGCGTCGTCGCCGTCGAGCTGGTGCTCGATCAGCTCGCCGGTCGCTCCGTTCCGGAGCGCACCGAGCTGCCGGTCGAGTTCGTCGCACGGGCGTCGTGCGGGTGCGACGAGCGCGGCGGGCTGCAGGAAATCCGCGCGAAGCGTCGCACGCACGCGCCGAGCGAGGAGGGTCCGGTCGCGCGCTTGCGTGCCGCGAGCGCGCGCGATCCGACGGTCGTGCCGGCGCCCTGGGAAGCACGCCTGATCGAGGCGCTCGAGGTCGAGCTCGCCGGGACTTCGGGCGAGTTCTTCGACGCGCTCGAGGACACGCTCGAGCAGTCGATCGACGGCCAGGACGCGTTCGAGCGGCTTCAGCGCTGGGTCGCGCGCCTGCGCCGTGAAGACCCCGACCCCGTGCTCGAGCCGCTGTGGGAGCCGGCGGAGCGCCGGATCGAAGCGGCGATGACGCGTTCCCAGGCGCGCCAGCGCTTGACGGCCGACGTCGTCTTCCAGAACCTCTTGCGCAGCGGCGAGCGCCTCTCCACGGCCTCCCTCGAAGAAAGCACGCTCCGGCGCGTCGTCGCCGAAGAGCTCAGCGAGCTCCGCGTGCGCAACGCGAGCATCTCGCTTTATTCGAAGGGGGACCGGCACAAGCTCGAGCCTTTTTTGTGGGTAGAGGAGGGCAAGACGCGCAGCTCCGTGGCGCCGTCGTTCCCCTCCGCGAAGCTCATGCCGCCGGGGCAGCGCGAGCGGCGCCGCTCGTACTGCGTGCTGCCGCTCACGTACGAGACGGAGCAACTCGGCGTCGCCGCGTTCGAGCTCGGCTCGGGGTTCATCGTGTTTCCGATGCTGTCCGGCCAGGTGAGCGCCGCGCTCAAGAACGTCGCGCTCCATCAAGAGATCGTGCGGACGACGACCCTGCACGAGCGCAGCGTGCAGGAGCGGCTCGCGACGGCCGAGCGCATGGCGTCGCTCAGCGTGCTCGCGGGCGGCGTCGCGCACGATCTCAACAACGCGCTCGGCCCGCTCGTCACGCTGCCGGACGTGATCCTGAGCGAGCTCGACGAGATCAAGCACGGCACGCTCTCGGACGACAGCGAGCTCCGGCTCGACGTCGCCACCATCAAATCCTCGGCCCTGCGCGCCGCGCAAACCATCAAGGACTTGATGCTGCTCGGCCGACCCGGCGCCACGGCGAAGCAGGCCCTCGACTTGAACGAGATCGTCTCGGCGGCCATGTCGCCCGAGTCGCTCCGGTTTCTCGCGCCGCGCGCCGACAGCGTGCGCGTACAGCTCGAGCTCTCGGTCGAGCCGCTCGTCGTGCTCGCCTCGGAGCCGCACCTCGTGCGCGCCATCGGCAATCTCGTGCGCAACGCCTCCGAAGCCATCAGCGGCAGCGGGCACATTCAGGTGCGGACGCGCCCGGTTTCGCTGTCGGCGCTGCTCGGCGCCTACGAGCTCATCCCGCCCGGCGACTACGCGACCGTCGTCGTCGCCGACACCGGCGCCGGCATCGGACCGAGCGATCTTTCGCGCATCTTCGAGCCGTTCTTCAGCCGCAAGCGCCTCGCGGACACGAGCGGCAGCGGCCTCGGCCTGGCCATCGTGCACGGCGTCGTGAAGGAGCATGGCGGCTTCGTGGACGTGACGAGCAAGATCGGCGAGGGGACCACGTTCACGCTGTTCTTCCCCCGCTCCGCCGGCGCGCCGATCTCCGAACGCGCGTCGACGGCGGCACCGGGCGGCTCCGCGCGCATCCTCATCATCGACGACGAACCGATCCAACTGCAGGCGGCCAAGCGCGTCCTTCGCCACCTCGGCTATCAAGTCGATACGCTGCAAAGCGGAACGGAGGCGTTGGCGCGCTTCACCAACGAATTCAGGAATCGCGCGGCGAGCGGCTCGCTGCCGCCCGGCCCGCCTCCGTACGACTTGCTCATCGTCGACTACGCGCTCAACGAAACCGAGAACGGGCTCGAGACGCTGCTCAAGATCCGCCAGCTCTTCCCGCATCAGCGCGGCATCATGGTGAGCGGACACGGGCGCGCCGAGCACGAAGGTTCGGGCTCGAGCGTCACGTGGCTACCGAAACCGTACAGCGCCGAAGCGCTCGCTCGCGTCGTGAAGCGCGCCCTCGAGTCGCTCCCGCCGCCGTCGAGCAACCGCTAGTCCGCGCATGGCCGCTCCGACCGGTCGCGATCCGAATTCTCGCACCAGCCGTACGTTCTCGAGGCCGGCGGCAAAGATCTGGAACCGGTCCCGGCGGATTACTTCAACGGGGACGGTTTAGGGTCGGTTTTTCGCGAAAAATCGCGCTTCGGCTGGCACTGGAGCCGCCTGTATGCCAGGCATTGAGGCTACTAAAACGTGGCGTTCGGTACGCCCTTTGGGTTTTAACTTCGCCCGCCCGTTCACCTTCGGTTCACGAGGAGTCCTCATGCACAAGTCCGCCTTGCCCTTTTTGGTCGGTTCGCTCGTGGTGGTTGCCTGTACCAGTTCCAATCCGCCGAGTGACGACGACTCCGGCAGCTTCAAGCCGAGCGGAGGCATGGGCAACACGGGCACCGGCGGCACCGGCACGGGTGGCACGACGCCCGGCACCGGCGGCACGACGCCCGGCACCGGCGGCACGACGCCCGGCACCGGCGGCACGACGCCCGGCACCGGCGGCACGACGCCCGGCACCGGCGGCACGGGCACCGGCGGCACGACTCCGGGCACGGGCGGCACGACGCCCGGCACGGGCGGCACGACGCCCGGCACGGGCGGGACCGTGAGCTCCGGCGGCATGAGCGGCTCGGCGGGCGCCAGCATGGTCACCTGCAGCAACACCGACAAGAGCATCATCCCGATCGACTCGACCGGTTGGGTCGACAAGACGTGCAACACCTGCGGAATTCAGGGTGCCTTCTATTGGTACGCCGACGCCAACACGACGAAGAGCCTGATGTGCAACGGCGCCGCCTGCGTGGCGGACACGCCGCCTTACCAGATGAGCGCACCTGGTCCGGGCATGTGCATCTCCGGCATGGCGACCGGGAGCTCGATGGACTGGGGCGCCGGCATCGGTCTGAGCCTGAACGACAGCGGCGGCATGAACTCCGTCAAGGGTTCGTTCGACGCGACGAAGGCAGCTTGCGGCAACATCACCGGCTTCGACGTTTCGCTCAGCGGCAACACGGGCGGTAACTCGGTGCGCATCGGTTTCACGACGAGCGGGGACGGCACCACGATCGCGCCGTTCATCACGGGTGGTGATCCGGGTGGCAAGACGCTGAACCTGAGCGGCGCGAGCGACATCGTGATCACGAAGGCGGTCATCCCCGCGGACTGGATGAAGACGGATCCGTCTCCGCCCGATCCGAGCAAGATCTACGACATGCAGTTCCAGATCGCGCTCGACCAGGCGCCGGCCGGCACCCCGTTCAGCCTCTGCATCGACAGCATCAAGCCGGTGATCGACGGCATGGAGAGCGGCGGCAGCGGCGGTAGCGGCGGCGGCGGCTCGGGTTGCGCCACCACCAGCGTCGGCAGCATGAACGCCGCGACGGGCCTCGCGCAGCTCGGTAGCTCCGGGCTCGGCTACCAGAACAACGTGAACAACCTCGGTAGCGGTTCACAGAGCGTGAGCGGCGCGTACGGTTCGAATTGCGCCTCGATGACCGTGACGACGAGCGGCATCAAGAGCAACAACAACTCGCCCGCCTCGTACCCGTCGATCGTCGACGGCTGGCATTGGGGCAACTGGGTCGGCGCGTACCAGAAGGCCAATGCGAAGGCGCTCTCAGCGCTCAGCAGCGTGACGAGCAGCTGGACGTTCACCCCGCCCGCCGGCAACAAGTGGGACGTTTCCTACGACATGTGGGTCGCGCAGAGCACCGGTATCAGCGCGCCCGACGGCAACACCCTCGAGGTGATGGTCTGGCTCGACTACTCGAACATGATGACGACCAACCCGATCGGCGACAAGGTCGGCACCTTCAGTGCTGCCGGCACGTCATGGGAGGTCTGGTACGGCGCGACCGGCTCCTGGCACACGGTGTCCTACCGCCGCACGCCGGGCACCGCGCCCGTCTCCAGTTTCGATCTCCTGACGTTCCTCAAGGACGCGGTCACGCACGGCACGGGCAGCACGAGCTGGGACCTCTTGTCCGTCGAAGCCGGCTTCGAGCTCTTCGATGCGACGAGCGGCGGCGCGAGCACCGCGTACTCTTGCAGCATCAACTGAGCTGACCCGAGCAAACTGAAGGCGCCGGCGCGGGAGGACCGCACGGCGCCTTCGGCTTTTCAGCGTACGAAGAGCCAGGCGGCGAACGCGAGAAAAAAGCCGATTGTGCCGTGGCCCGCGAGCAGGTGCGCGGGATTGGTCGCGGGGCAATGGAGCAGCAGCGCCGTATTGGCGGCGAGCCCGCACGCCGCCGCGCCCGCGAACAGGCGCGAGCGAGAGCCGCCGCCGCGATCGAGCAGCCAGACGAGCGCGACGAGCGGCAGCGAAAGCAGCGTGCCGTAGAGGAAGCACGAGAGCGCGTTCGCGAAGAACCGAGGCGCGACGAAGGGCGCGCCTCCGAAGCTGAACGCGCCGACGAAGCCGTACACGAGCGGCAAGCCGAACGCGGCCGCGAGCACCCCGCGTTTGCGCGGGCTCTCGCCGTCGAACACCGGCAGCGCGACGCGGAGGGCGAGCGCCGCCGCGCCGACGAACGCGAGGAACCACGCGGCGAGCACGGGCGAAGGCAGCACGTCCCAATTCGGGCGCAGATGGTGCAGCCCGAGCGCAGCCACGACCAGCACGCCGCCGAGCGCGAGCGCGGTGCGGAGTCGAGTCGGGCGACTCCGTAGCCAGGCGCGCGTGCCCGTCTCCGCGCCGAGCTCGCGGTCGAGCTCGCCCCAGAGCGCCGCGTCGAGCGCGCCGTCCGAGCCTGCCGTAGCGAGCGAACGCCCGAGCGCCGCCTCGTCTTCGAGGAGCTCCGCGCATTGGGCGCAGTCCTTGGCGTGCAGTACGAGCTCGGGCTCCGCTTTGCGTCCCGCGAGCAGGGCGTCGCGCACGTCTTCGCAGCTCACGCGGCTCACGGCGCCCCCTCGAGGGCGCGGCGCCCGCTGGCCTCGAGCGCGCCGTCGCCGAGCAGTTCGCGCAAGCGCGTATAACCGCGGTGCGCGCGCACCTTCGCCGCGGCCACGCTGATGCCCATGCTCTCGGCGAGCTCGGGGAACGAGAGCTCGGCCAGCCAATGCAGCTCGATCACCTCGCGCTGATCGGCCGGAATGCGCTCGAGCGCCCACGCGAGCGAACGCCGTGCTTCCGTCTGCTCTTGTCCGCGCGGGGCCGTCGGCTGACGATCGGCTTGGTCGCTGTCGGGGTGTTCCGGCCGGCGGCGCCGCCTGCGGAAGTGCTCGCGCTTCAGGTTGAGGGCGATCGTGTAGAGCCAGGGCTTGAGGCGCTGCTTCGGATCGAAATCGAGGCGCGCGCGATGGAGCTGCAAGAACGCTTGCTGCACCAGATCGCGCGCTTCCTCGCGCTCGGCGAGGTCGCGCTGCATGACGCGCTCGAGGGCGGGCGCGTGTCGCTCGAACAGCGTGCGAAACGCGCCCTTGTCGCCCGCGACGTACGCGGCCATCAGCTCTTCGTCCGTGCGCACCGGGGCCCGCGCCGAGCATCCGCCATCGGGCGCATCGCCTCAAGCCCTTCGGGCCGCCTCGCAGGTTCCGCCGCTTCAGTCACGGAGGTAGTGGCAGGTGTACCCGCCCGGGTGCTTTTCGAGATAGTCCTGGTGGTAGTCCTCCGCGGGCGTGAACTCACCCTCGTCCAGGATCTCGGTGACGATGGGCCGCTTCCATTTGCCGCTCGCGTTCACGCGCTGCTTCACTTCCTCGGCGGTCTTGTGCTGCTCGAGCGAGGTCGCGAAAATCGCGGAGCGGTACTGCGTGCCCACGTCGTTGCCCTGACGGTTCGTCGTCGTGGGGTCGTGCATGCGGAAAAACCAATGCTCGAGCAGGTCGGCGTACGAGAGCTTCGACGGATCGAAGGTGATCCGGATCGCTTCGGCGTGGCCGGTGCGCCCCGTCTTCACCTGTTCGTAAGTCGGGTGGGGCGTGGTGCCACCCGCGTAACCGACCTCCGTCTCCAGCACGCCGGGCACCTTGCGCAGGATCTCCTCCATGCCCCAGAAGCAGCCGCCCGCGAGCACCGCCGTTTCGAGCGTTGCCGAGCAACCAGGCTTTTCACCCGGGGCCGGGCGCACGCAGGAGTTGTCGGTGCTTGCGCTCGGCGGGGCGGCAGGGGCGGGCGCATTCTTGCCGAAGAGCGGCAAATACTCGCCGTAACCTTCCGCCTCGAGTTTATCGACCGGGATGAAGCGCAGCGAGGCCGAGTTGATGCAGTAGCGGAGCCCGGTCGGCCCCGGTCCGTCGTCGAAGACGTGGCCGAGGTGGGAGTCGCCGTCACGCGAGCGCACCTCGGTGCGGCGCATGCCGAGCGTGGTGTCGTCCTTGCTGATCACACGCTTTGGGTCGACCGGGCGCGTGAAGCTCGGCCAGCCGGTGCCCGAATCGAACTTGTCGGTCGACGAGAACAGCGGTTCACCGGTCGCGGAATCGACGTAGATGCCGGCGGTGTGATTGTTCCAGTACCGGTTTTGGAACGGCGGCTCGGTCGCCTCGTGCTGGGTGACCTCGTACTCGAGCGGAGAGAGCTTCTTCCGGAGCTCGCTGTCGCTCGGCTTGGTAAAGACTCGGTCTTTCATGCTGGTTCCTCCGACGATATCCCCATGCGTACCGGCCGAGCCAGGTGGGCTCGCAGGCGCGCTCGCGCCGGCCGAGGACTTGGCTTCCATGCTCGGCTCCGGACGCCGGGTGCAACCCGCGGCGAGCAGGAGCAGCAGCAGCAGCAGTGCGGCTAGCAGGGGATGAGTTTTCATGGCTCGTTGGGTACGCCGCTCGACGCCACGGGGTTACCGCGGCGGGTTACGCCGTCGCTAGAAGCCGAGGCGCTTACGGCATTTGCAAGGGTAGCGGCCAACGGCCTCCCGCGCCCGCCCAGACGGGCACGAGCAGGCTCGCCTTGCTCGCAGGGTCGAGCGCGAGCTCGTACGGGTACGTGAAGGCGGAGACGGCGTCGTCCGGCTCCAGGGCGTCCATGTGGTCGACCTGGTGGCGCCCGTCCGAGCCGTAGACGTTCCCATGCCCGGCTGCTTCGATGAGGCCGAAGTCCGTCGCCCCGTCCGTGCACGGAAATTTCGCCGTCGGGTACTTCACGTGCTCGAACGTGCTCTCTTCGAGCAGCACCTGGGCCTGGCAGGACGAGCCCACGGCGTAGTTCACGTCGTCCGTCACGACGTTGTCGAAGAGGTGGAGCCGCGCCCCCGATTTGGTCGCGAGCGGCGCGCGGCCGTCGACGTGCTCCCAGAGGCTGTGGTGAATGGTCGCGTTCGTGTCGCTGAGCTCGTTCGAGCGGGGGTGCCGCTGGTTGCAGGCGTCGGGATTCGTCCCGTCGTTCTTGATCCAGGAGAAGGTGAGGTTCTGCGAGCTCGTGGTCGAGTCGATGAAGCCGTCGCTGATGAGGTTGAAGGTCGCGTGATCGACCCAAACGCCGTCGCCGCCGTCGATGGTGATGCCGTCACCGGCCTCGATCAGCCCGGGGTTGACGCCGTAGAGCGCGACGTTTCGCACGATGACGTTCTTCGAGCCGTCGACGTAGAGGTTGCCGCCGAAAAGCAGCGCCCCGCGCCCGAGCCCGACGAGCGTCGTGTTCGAGCCGATTTTGATGCGGCGCTCGTCGCGTTGGGCCGGCACCATGTCCACGGCGCAGGGCGGCGCGTCGTCGGGCAAGAGGTTGTAGGTGAGCATGCTCGGATCGTCGGGGCACGCCGTCGGACAAGCCATGGTTTGGGTCACGTCGTCGCCCGTACGCCGCACGTCGAGGAAGCCCTGCGGGACGACCACCACTTTGGGATCGTCCGATTTGACGGCGCTCAAGAGCTCGTCCGTCGTCGAGGCGAGCACGGGGTCGGCAGCGCCGCCGCCCGTGGTGTCGGCAGCGAAGCCGATCGGCGCGATGTGCACGTCCAGGCGAAAGACGGCGGTCCCCGGCTCCGCCGCGGTGATGAAGTGCGCGTCCGCACCCGACGGAAAGCCCGCGTCGACGGCGCAGCCGGGGCTCGCCTCGGGCGCGCCCCGATCGATCGGCGTATCCCAGCTGGTATCGTCGGCACTCGGGTCCGCGAAGTCGAGCGGCGGATTGTTGGTCACCTTCCAGTGTGCGTCCGAGCCGTAGGTGCGTTCGAGCTCGTCCAATTCGGCGAGCAGAGCCGGCGGGCGGCCTTGGGCCGAAACGACGACGGCGATGACGTTGTCGCCGGGCAAGAGCGTGAGGGGTACGAACGCCGGCACGAGTGAGGCGGTCCCCGTCGCGAGTAAGTGCCCGTTCGCGAACAGGCGATAGGCGTCGAGCGCCGCGACGCCGACCCCAGGCCCCTGATCCGGGCCGTAGTCGCCGGTCGCGAGCACCCAAGTGCTCACGCTCGTTCCGCCGCCGAAGCGCATGTCGTCGGGCAGCGCCGCGGCCGCCGACGGCGGGCTGCAATCGAGCGGCGCGGGCAGCGGTTCGGCGCCGCGCACGGCCGTCTGCGCGACGTCCGTGCCGCAGCCGCTCGTTCCGAGCAGCGCGAGCACGAGCAGCGCTGCGGTGAGCCCGCGTACGCCCGTCGGCCTCGTCAAAAATCCACCGCCATTCCCGCGAAGGCGCGCACGAGCGGTTGTTGGAAGAGTGTCCGCTCCTCCGCGATCGCCACGCCGGGCCGCGGCGTGAGCGCGAGCGCCGTGGCGCCCGCGTGCACGGAGAGGGTTTCGGTTGCGTCGAGCTCGATGAGGAGCCCGAGCGTCGAAGCGAAGCTCGTGACCTGGTTTTCGCGCGAGATGAAGGGTGGCTCGACTTGGGAACGCGCGTCCAGATGGTAGACGCCCGCGCCGGCGACACCCACGAGCGACCACGGTCCCGTGCGGTAGGCGGTCGCGTCGAGCTCGAACCAAGCGAGCTCTTGGCGCACGCTCGCGGTGCCGTTGGCGTTGCGGTACGAGCCGCCGATGAGCGGCCCGGCGAGCGCAACCCCGGCGCGGAAACGCTCCGAAAGGCGGCGTGAGAGCGCGAGGCCGACTCCGTAGCCGACGCCCACGCGCCCCGTTTCGACGAGCGCCGTCCCTTCGAGTCGCAAGCGCCACGCGGGTGGTTCGGTGTGCACGAAGGCGCGCACCGCGGGCGGCACCGGCCGGCGATCGACGTGGACGACTTCGGGCGGCGGTGCTGGTTCGGACTTGAGCTCGCGCAAGCTCTCGCGCAAGAGATCGACCGCGCGCACGGCGAGGACGGAGGGTGCGTCGCGGACACCCGTGAGCGCGAGGGTACGCACCGTGGTCTTGCCCGTGGTGCGGTCTGCGATCCACACGTCGGCGGTCGTCGTGTCCGCGCGCCGCGTGAACGAGATCGCCGCAAACGCTCCCTTGTCCTGGGCCAAGCGATCAATCGCTTCCGGCGTGTTCGGTCCTTCGGGCGCATCCATCACGATGACCTCGAAGCGTTGAGCGCCGAGCTCACCGCGGAGCCGGTTGAACGCTTCGACCAGCACCTTGTCGGAGAGCTCCGGTCGTACGAGCACGACGCTCTGCGCGGACGCGGTGAACGAGACCAGCATCACGCAGACTCCGAGCAGCAAGGCCGCGAGTCCGGGGCGCCGCTTGCACGTCGCATGACGCGTTCCTCGCGCGCTAAGGCCGCGCGGATGAAGCCAGGATGTCGCGCGCGGTCTTCGAGTGAACACCGTTCGGGTAGCGTGCCAGATATTGCTCTGCAATTGGCTCCGCCGACGCCCGCCCCGCCGTGGCGAGGACGGTCCGCATCTTACCCGCCAGTGCCTCCGCCGCGAGATCGCCGGCCGGCAGCTCGTTCAGATACGTCTCGTACCAGCGTTCCGCCGCCGCCGCGGCGCCGCGCGCCTCGTTAAGCCGCCCGAGCATGAACGCCGCCGAGCGCCCGTCGCGGGTCGCGCCGAAGCGGCGCCTGAGGCTCAGCAGCGCGCCTTCGGCCAGCGCGCTCCGGCCGGTATAGCGAGCCGCGTCGGCGAGGGCCTTGAGATCGGCCGCGGAGCAGCCGCTGTCGCACTCGCTCGCACCACGGTCACCTGCCTTCGCGACCACGGTCTCGAATTGGCCGCGCGCGACGAGCGCCGACCACGACTCGGCGGCCGCGCTCGGCGCTGGACGCTCCGCCGGCGTTTCGGCATGGGACGGCAATGCGGATTCGCTCGGCTCCGCCGGCGTCGTGCTCGCGACGGACGCGGTGGGCGCGGGCGCGACCGCAGGCTCCGTGCCGCGCGTTCCCGAAGCCGCGCTCGGCGCCGAGCTGTCGATCACCGTCATGCTGCGGCTTGCGAGATCCGCGCGGAAGCGTTGGCCGGCTCGCACCGCGATCGGCGCCTCGGCGAACGGCCCGCGTACCTCGACCGAGCCTTCCTCGAGCTGCAGGTCGACGGCCTCGCCCGTCGGATCCCACGCGAGCTCGAAGCGCGTCCCCGTGACGCGTACGTCGAACGGTCCCGCGACGAAATCCCAAGCGGACGTCGCGTGATGCTCGACGTGCACCGTCGCTCGGCCGCGCTCGACGAGCACGCGGGCGCCCGCCACGCGCGCTTCGTCCACGCGCAAACGCGCGCCGGGATCCGCGGACAGCGAGCTACCGTCCGAGAACGAGACCGTCACGGGCGTGAGCGCGGGTGCGCTGATGTAAGGCCCGTCGTTGCGCCCGCCTTGCACCTCGTAGCTGACGGGATGCGGCCTGAGCGCGAGAAACGCGACGCCCGCGGCGGCAGCCGTCGCCGCCGCCGTGAGCAGCCAGGCGCGTGAACGCGGCGCGACCTGCGGCGCCGCGAGCGCGAGCCGCCGCGTGAGCTCGAGCTCGCCCGCGCGATCGACCTCCGGCTCGACGCTCGCGTGCGCATGCTTGCGCAGCAGCGCCGCGATCCCGGCGAGCTCGTCGTGCTGGTTCACGCGCTGCCTCCGACGCGGCCGCCGAGGTAGGGCTTGAGTGCGGGCTCGCGCTCACCGCGTTTCTGCACGTACGTTCGAGCGCGTTCGAGCTCGCGGCGTGCCGTGGATTCGGAGATCCCGAGAGTCGAGGCCACGTCGAGGATCTCGAGACCTTCCACGTGCCTGAGAACGAACGCAAGCCGGCGGCGGGTGCTCACGCCGTCGAGCACGCGATAGAGCGCGTCGAGCGCCGCGCGACCTTCGGCGTCGGCGGGCGGAGAGCTGCGCTCCGGCAAGACGCCCGTCGGCGTCAGCATGACCCAGCGCCGGATTTTTCTACGCCGGAGCTCGAGTGCCGCGAGCCGCACGGCGACGCCCACGAGGTAGCCGCGCAGTGCCGCACCCTCGTGGATGTTCTTCGCGCCGCGCAAGAAGCCGACGAACACCTCTTGGAGCAGGTCTTCGATCGCGTGATCGGGGCCGAGCGAGCCGCGCAAAACCCCGCGCACGAGCGGCGCGTAACGCTGCCAGACCACGCCTACCGCGTCGCCGTCCCCGGCCGCAGCCGCGCGCACGAGCTCCGCGTCGCTCAGCCGTTCGGCGGGAAACCGCGAAATCGGCGCTGGGACGGCCTGGAGCTTGAAGGGCGGCTTCGACAAGACGCTTACTCTAATGAGGTTGCCCGAACCCCGGCGAGGCCGTCAGCAATCACCAGAACACGGCGCCCCGCTCGTAACCAATCGAATTTATTCGATGAGTTAGTTTTGCGAGAGCGCGGATTGATCCATATTGGCTGGATGTTTCCGTGATGGGTGGAACCAGCTCGGGAACACCGTTGCCTGCGTGGCCTTGAATTTCCGGTACGTATTCGCGCGAAGCTCTGCGTAATCGCCGTAAAGGCCGATGGTTTCGCAGCGGGAGCCCGTCGCGTAGGCCGAAAACGTCGCGTAGTCGCTCGGCCACTTCCGACAGTGATTCTCGGCCCAGTGGTGGGCGCGCACGAGCAGGACGGCGCCCGCGTCGAAGCAACGACGCAGCTCCGGATACTCGACGCCGACGACCTTCTGAACCAACGCCTCCTTCTCGAGGCCCGCGAGGTCCCACGGCACGGCCTTGCGCAAGCTGTCGGGCAGGATGTCCATCAGACACACTTCGCCCGCGCGACCGCGCTTGCGTCCGGTCTCGATGTCTTCGCGTAGTCCGGTGCTCCAACCCGACGCCGCGAGCATCGCTCGCGCGAGGTCGACGGGTCCTTCACGCCAACTCGCGCCGGCATAGAGCGCGGCGTCGGCGAGTGCTTCCGACACGACCTCGAGGCGACGTGCTCCGGCTTCACGACTTTCGGCGCGCACCCACGCGCCGAGCGCAGGCTCGTAGCGAGGCGGCTTGCACAGGATGGACGCCGAGTCGCACACGGGTGCGAGCTCGCACGCGGGCGTGCTCGGATCGGTGCCGCAGTCGGGCAGCTTCTCCAGGGAGTGCACGGTCACGCCGGGTGGGAACGACGCGAGTGCGAGCGACAGAATGTATGAAGAGAGAGCAGACAATCGAAGTTCGGACTCGTATGGAACACGAAGCCCGAACTGCCAAGGGGGCAGTTTTAGACATTCCATGCTTTTCGATACTTGCGAGTGCACTTCGTTGCTCGACGGCGGGTGCTCGGGACAAAAATCCACGTGCGCGCTCCGTTCAGTCGCGCCACACCGGAAGCGGCACCACGCCTCAGAGTGATACGCGTGAGACCGCGAGCTCGCTCCAGGCGGCGTCGTTCCATGTCGGATGGATGGCGCTCCGAGGACGCGCGCGAAAATTCACGGGCTCAGGGCGCGACGAGCTGCGCGTTTGCTTTCCATGTGCGCCGGCTTCGCCCACAATCGCGCGCCATGGAGCGAAGGATCATCACGAGGCGGGCGCTCGTGCTCGGCGGCGCGACGCTCTGCAGTGCATTCGATGCGCACGCGGGCGGCGTGCGCACCCAGCCGCTGTTCGTGATCGCGCGCAGCAAGAACGCAAACGTCGTGCACTACGACGCACGCGTACACGAGAGCGGTCGACTCGACGCCAGCGACCCCGTGATCGCGTATTGGATCATGCGAGCGGAAGACGGACGGCGTGAAGGGTTGAGCTTCCTCGAGCGGAAGCTCGCCTACGGTTTCACGACGAACTTCGAAGCGGGTGGGGACGTGCTCAGGCTTCGGCTCCAAGCTTTTTCGCGGCGCGACCTCGTCGTGCGCCGCGACGAGCGCGGCCGTTTCCATGCTGAAGCGACGATCGCCGCGCGCCGCGCCCGGCTCGAGCGCATCTTCGTCGCCTCGGACGAGGGCGGCCTCACGCCGAGCGTGCGCTACCTCGACCTTTTCGGCCTCTTGCCCGACGGGGCACGGGTGTCCGAACGGATTTTGCCGTAGGCTCCCGCCGTGGCGAGGAGCTCGTTGCTGCGCAGACTCGTTGGTCTCTTGCCCGCCGTGGTCGGCGTCGCGGTGCTCGTCGCGGTCGCGAGCTTCGTCGGCGTAGCGAACGTCGGTCATCGCCTGCGCGACGCGCTCGCTTGGCTGCCGTTGCTGTTCTTCCTCGAGGGTGTGCGCATTCCGCTCGAGGCGGTCGCCACACGGCGTCTGCTCGGACCGCGCGCGTCACGCGTTTCGCTGCCGCTGCTCGCGCGCGTCCATTTCGTCTTCTACGCCGTCTCGGCCTGTACGCCGGGCGGGCGCGTGCTCGGTGAGGCGTCGAAGATCGCGCTGCTCGGCGGTCGCGTCGGCGTGCCGGCGGCGTCCGCGGCCGCGACCGCGAGCCAGGCGGCGAGCCTGGTCGCGGACGCGCTCGTCGTGCTCGTGGGCGCCGGTGCCGTCTACGAGCTGTCCGGGTTCACGAAGCTGACGGCACTCACGCTCGTGTTCGTCGTCGGCTGCATCCTGCTCGCGGCCATCGTGGTGGCCGCGACGCGCACGTCGTTCACTCCGCGCTGGCTCGAGCGGTTCCCGCGTCTGTCGCACTTTCTCGAGACGTGGCGCCGCGCCGCGCGCGCCCAGCGCCTGTTTGCGGCCGACGTGATCGCGCTGCTCGTCGTCGCGCGAGTCGCGCAGGTGCTCTTGCTCGGAGCGTCGCTCGCGGCGGTCGGCGGCGGCTTCTCGCTGCTGCGCGCCTGGTCGCTGCTCGCGCTCGTGATGGGCGGCTCCGTCGTGGGTGAAGCCATTCCCGCCCAACTCGGAGCGACCGACGCCGTCCTCGTCGCGGCCGCGCCGACGCTCGGGATCGACCAGGCGCAGGCGGCGACCGTGGGCGTGCTCTATCACGTCGTGCAGCTCGGCTGGGCCGTGATCGGGGCGATCGCCGGCGCCGCGCTGCGCGAACGGGGCGGGCCGCCGGCGCGTCGTTCGGACTTGGAAGCGCCGCCCGCGAGCGGCGTCAGCTGAGCTCGGCGCGATGACTCGCGAAGCTCGACGCGCCGAGGGAGCGCGCCGAGTCCTCGAGTCGGCGGCGATCCTCGGGGCCGAGCACGCGAGGCACCTTGTTCTGCCCGCCCAGCTTGCCGCGGCGCTGCATGAAGAGCTGGAAGGTGCCCTCGGGCACGCACTCGACGACCGGCGCGCCGAGCCCGGCGCGCGCGTCGCGGTGCGTCGCGTAGTCGTCGTTGTGCCGGCGGATCCCGGCGTCGATCTGGCGTGCGAGCGCCGACAAATCGGCGAGCTCCGGCCCCGAGCCGACGAGCTCGAGATAGTACAGGTGACGCGCCGGGCTCGCGCGCTCCGCGACCTCGCCGATAACCGTGAAATCAGCGAGCTTCGCGCGCGCTCGCGCGCACGCTTGCGCGACGGCGCTTTCGAGCTCGCCTTGCGAGACGTGCTCCCCCGTCAGGTTCAAAAAGCCCGTCGTGCGCCCCTCGAACACGAAGCGGTGCGGGAACGTCTCGACGAACCGCACGCAATCGCCGACGACGTACGCGAAGAGTCCCGAAGGCGTGCTCATCGCGATCGCGTACGGCACGTCCTTCTCCGTTTCCCACACCGGCAGGCGCCGAGGCTCCGGCCGCTCGAGCTCGTCGAGCGGGACGAATTCGTAGAAGACACCCGAGTCGGCGAGCAAGAGCATGGCGCGATCGTGCTGCCGATCCTGCACGCCCATGATGCCGCCCTCGGTCGCGTTGTAGACATCGACGTACGGCAGTGAGCGCCCGAGGCGCGCTTCGATGAGCGGTCGATACGGCTCGTAGCCGATGCCGCCGCCCGTGATGAGCCGCAGGTTCGGCCAGACGTCGAGCACGGTCTCGGCCTTGCGCCCGCTCGCGCGTGCCGCGAGGAGCACCTGATCGAGCAAGCCGGGAAACCAGCCCGGCGTGCCCGCGAGCAGCCTCACGTCTTCCGTGAGGGCCTCGCGCGCGGCGGCGACGATTTTCTGGTTCCAGTCGCGCATCTCACGAATCGGGCGCGACGGCAGGTAATTCTTCTGCACGATCTCCGGAATGTGAGCGGCCATGATGCCGGTGTTGTCGCCGACGAGAATGCCGTGCTCGTTCGCGTCGAGCTCCTGGCACCCGCCGAGCAAGATGCCGCGGCCGTCGAGCAAGCGCGTGTCGTTCGTCCACGTGAGGTACGACGCGATCGGCTCGAAGCCGCCCCGGCGCTGGTGGCGGATGAGAGCGGGCGAGACCGGCAAGTATTTGTTGCCCGCCGTCGTCCCGCTCGTCATGCCGAAGTAGCGGATCCTGCCCGGCCACACGACGTCGGGCTCGCCGCGCAAACCGCGTTCGAGCCAGGGCTTCACGTCCGCGTAGCGGCAGAGCGGCACGCGTTCACGGAAGTCTGCGGGCGTGCGCACGCGCTCGAATTGGAAAGCGCGACCGTACGCGGTTTTTTCCGCGGTCCGGAGCAGGCGGCGGAGCGCGAGCTCCTGCACCGGGCGGGGGAAGCGCGCGTTGACGGCGCGCGCGGCGGCTCGAGCGTGCGCAGCGGCGACCACGCCGCGACCGAATAGGCTCATGGGAGTCTTGGCTTTTCGCCGAGCTCCGCGACGAACCGCGCACGCGCTCGCGACAGAGCTCCGAACTTCACGCGACCGTCAGGGCACGGCTCCGCGCGCGGCGCGTGACGAGCGGCCCGGCGCTGGCAGCATTCGACGCACCGGGCGTGCAGTTACACCCTAGTCTGCTCTGCGCGCGATGACCGCGACGGCCGGGGCGCCGCGTAGGGGGCGTTCGGCGCGTTCGACGGCCGTGAACCCGGCTTCCCTGGCGGCTTCGCCGAGGCGGTCCGACCAGCCGAGCGCGTCCGCGCGCGTCGCGCCGCGTGCCATCGGTTGCACGACGACGACCGCGCGCCCGCGCGGAACGAGCACGCGCGCGAGCTCACGCATGCCTTGCACGAGATCGCCCCAGAATTGAGCGGAGTTCGTCGCGTAGGCGGCGTCGAAGCTGCCGCCCGCAAAGGGCAACGCCGTGGCGGTGCCGGTTCGGAGCTCGGCCCGGCCGTCCTCGACTGCTCGGCGGTTCCGCCGCGCCGCTTGTCGCAGCATCTCGCTCGAGACATCGACGCCCGCGACGAGGCCCCGTGGCCCGACCGCCGCCAGCAGGCGCGCGACGTCGACGCCCGGCCCGAATCCGACTTCGACGACGCGCTCGCCCGCGCCCGCCGCGAGGAGCTCGAGCGCGAAGCGGCTCCGCGCGCCGTTCTTGAGCGCCATCAAGTGTCCGACGCAGAAGCCGAGCGGGCCGCGCGGGTGCGCGAATTGACGGAACAGCGCCTGCATGGACGCTTCTTGGGTAATGACAACATGATTGTCAAGTGGACAATCCTATTGTCAATGTCGGCGCGGGCGTTAAAGTTCACGCCATGGCGACTTTCGACGAGCCCACGCCGTTCGAGCTCTTGACTCGGGAGGTGCGCCTCACCTTCCACGCGCTCAGGGCGGCCGCAGAGGCGTTGCATCAGGATCCGGACGGCCTGACGGCCGGCCACCGTGGGGTCCTCGAGAGCCTGGAGCTTGGGGTAGCGCAGACGGTTCCGGCTCTGGCGCGTGCTCGGCCGGTCTCGCGCCAGCACATTCAGATTTTGGTGAATCGCCTGCTTGACCTCGAGCTGGTCGAGGCCCAGGAGAACCCCGCGAGCCGCCGTTCGCCCTTGATTGGCCTTACGGCCGAGGGTCGGCGCCGCTTTCGGGGAATGGTGAAGAGGGAGCGGGCTGCTCTATCGCGCAGCACACTAACGCTACCGCCTGCTCGGCTGCACGAGGCCGCGGAAATACTCAGGAAACTCCGCAGGGCGCTCCAAGACCTCGGCTGACTCGCTCGAAGCGGGCGGCTCAAATTAATTAACGGAAGCACGCCGGACAAAGGATGAACGTCGCGTCATCCGGTGGCTTGACGTTCCAAAAGATATGTCTAGAGATGTGTCTAGAGATACATCGGAGACCGGTCTTTTACCGGTCACAAAAATGCCTGCAGATCGGTCGATCCGAGCGCGGCTCGTTCGTCGTCTGGATGCGAGGAGTTAGGACAATGATTGGAACACCGGCCTGCGGGCCAGGGGCCTGGATGTGGATGGCCCATCAGCATCATCACCGGCAGGGTGGCCGCGGCGGCTTCCGCCGGCCGTGGTGGGCGGGCGCCATGGACGAGCGCGCGCCTCGCGCTGAACGCGGAGAGATCCGTTACCTCGTGCTCGACGCGATTCGCGAGCAAGCGCGTCACGGCTACGAGATCATCCAGCACATCGAGCAGCGAGCCGGCGGCACGTACCGTCCGAGCCCGGGCGTCATCTACCCGACGCTGCAGATGCTCGAGGATCAGGGACACGCGCGCGTCGCCGAAACCGAGGGACGCAAGGCGTACACGATCACGGACGACGGTCGCGCCGAGCTCGAGCGCAACGCCCGCGCCGTCGACGACTTCTACCAGCGCTTCGACGAGGAGCCCTGGGAGAACCACGCAGAGGATTTCGCCGAGCTCATGTGGCGCGTGGCGCGCCTCGTGAAGACGTTCAAGCGCGCGGCCCGCCAGGGTCGCATGTCGCCGGAAGTCATGCGCGGCGTGCGCACGGTGCTCGATCAAGCCCTGAGCGGCATCGAAGACGTGCTTTCTGGCAAGAATCGCTGAGGTAAAGGTCATGTTGGATCGCGAGTACGAGACCGAGCTCTTCGAGCGTTTGCGTTCGGCGGGTGATGCGCGTGCGGCGGACGAAATCGTGCGCGCAAGCCTCCCGTCGGTCGTCATGATCGCGCAGAAGTACCGGCGTTATGGCCTGCGCGAGGGTGAGCTCGTCGCGGAGGGCAATTTCGGCCTCGTACGCGCGATGGACAAGTTCGATCCGGGACGTGGCATCCGTTTCATGACCTACGCGACGTATTGGATTCGCGCGTACGTCATCGACTACGTGATCCGCTCGTGGAGCCTCGTCGGCGCCGGCTCGGGTGCGCTCCGCTCGCGCCACTTCTTCAAGCTGCGCCGCGAGCGCAGCCGCGTGAGCAATTTGCTCGGCGAAGGTGAAGAAGCGGACCGCGCGCTCGCGGAACGCGTCGGCGTGAAGCCGGCGCGCCTCGGTTCGATGCTGCGGCGGCTGGACGCGCGCGATGTGTCACTCGACGTGCCGTCGACGGAGGGTGCGCCGGCGCTAGCCGATCGCTTGCCCGCACCGGACGACGTCGAGACGAAGATCGCCGAGCGCGAGTCGCTCGAGCTCGTGCGGCAGCCGATTCTGTCCGCGGTGAAGAGCCTGGACGAACGCGAGCGCTACATCGTGGAGCACCGGCTGATGGCCGACGCCGAGGACGAGCTCTCCCTCGCGCAAATCGGGCGGAACCTCGGCGTTTCACGCGAGCGGGCGCGCCAGCTCGAAGAGCGCGTGAAGAAGAAGCTGCGCGCGCGCATCGCGCCCGAAGTCGCAGTCGCGTTCTGAGCGGCCCGACTCAACAATGCGCAAGGCCTGCGCGAATTGCGCAACTGTGCAGCGTTGCGCGTCTCGGTTGGCACAGGTGTTACCTGCAGGGCCACACCCCCACGCCTCGAAGTTGCTCGATTGTGCGTGAATTCTCGCTAGGCACGCGATTTGCTCTATGCCGCTCGCCTTCCTTCGAGGAGCGATCAGCATGCTCAAGCGCGCCGTAGCCAAGCCCCCGCGGGTCTTCGTTCTGAAGCCGCACTACCGCGCGCTCGGCCCTGTCGCCCAGCAGCCGCTCTCGAGCTTTGCGGTTGTCGAACCGTCCAAAGTTCGATCGGTGAAGGCAGAGCCCGCGCGGGTGCAGGTGGTGCAACCCCGCGTGGGACGCGTGCGAATGCAGGCGGCGGGACCGCGCGCGAGCTAGGCCCGGTGGGAATGGCGCGGGCGGCGGCGTGGTGAATCTGCGCCGCCGCCCCTGCCGACTTTGCGCGCCTACGAGCGAGGCCGCGCTAAGGGACGCAATGGCTCGCGCAATCGGCGAAGGCGGAGAGCTCCGCGGGCTTCGGAGCGCACACGTCCGCGATGGATGCCGTGTAGCATTGCGCGGAGCAGACGCCGCCCGTCGTGCAAGGCTCGAGCGTCGTGTCGTCGGCGGGAGAATCAGTGGGCGGCGTGCTCGATGGACCGCAGGCGGCGAGCTTTGCATCGAGCTTACCGCAGGCGTTCTGTGCGCGGCCGGCGGCGAGGCAGGTGTCGAGCGTGTCCTTTCGTGCGTCGCAGCCGTCGAAGCGGCTCTCGTTGCCGTGACACTCGAAGTGAGACTCGGCGCACGAGAAGTAGGAGTCGTACGCGGCTTTGCAGCCCGAGCTCTTCGCTTCGTCCTCGAGGTCGTCGGCCTGCGTCTGACACGCCGTGACCCAATCGTCGCTCCCGCCGTGCGTGCAGTTCGCGATGTCCTGACACACGCTGTCCGAGTTCGAGTCGCAGCCCGCGAGCACGGCGCAAATCGACGAAACGGCCAAGAGGAGCGCGCTTTTGCGGCGGCGTGAGGCGAGGGTAAAACCGAGGAACATCCTGCTTTGCCCTCAGAAAGCGACGCGCACGCGGCCGGAGAACACGTGGACGGGGCCGCGATCGCGATTGTATCCGGGGTTCACGAGCGGCTGATACACGCCCGAGAGCGCGACCTCCGGCGTGAGTTGCGCCTTGTAGTAAAGGTCGCCCTCCACCTCGGGTCCGTAGCTGAGCCCGCCGTCGCCGAGCAAGAAGCCGTACCCGCCGGCTTCGAGGTAGCGACGGTGCCACGGCGCGAGTCCGTCGATGACGACGGCTGCCCCGACTTCGTCCGCCGGACGCCGCCACGGGGCGCCGCTCTGCACCACGCCGAAGGCGAGCGAGCGATCGATCTCCGTGAAGGCCCAGGTTTCGTTTTCGCCGTCGTTGAAGCTCGCACGCAAGAAGGCGCCCAGCGAGTCCGTGATTTCCTGATCGACGCTGAGCGCCACGCCGTACTTTTTCCGGCCGTCGGCGCGCGTCGCGGTCACGTCGAAGCGCGCCGCGGGGTCATCGACGGCGTCACGGTAGTTGCCCATGCGTGCCTGGTTCGCGAACAGAATCACGCGCGCGCTGCCCGGCCGCTTGCCGAGCTCGTAACGCGCTTCGCCCTCCAGCATGAGCGCGCGCGCTTTCGCGATGTTCCACTCCATTTCGAGCAAGTTGCCGTACTTCGGCAGGAGCGCGATACCGGAACGGAGCGAGTACGAACCGACCGAGAGGTCCCCGAGGACGCCCCAGGTGTAGCCGCGCGTGTCGGCCGGGTAGTCCCACGCGCCCGAGGCGAACAGCGCCCAATCGAAGAACTGCGTCGTCGCGTCGTGGGCATAGCGATTGCCGTCGAACACGTCCGTGACGGCCAGGCGACCAGCCGTGAACGTGAGCGTGTCGCGAGTGTGCGAGCCGGCGAGCTGGTTCGCGCCGGCCTCGGTCTGGACACGGCCGCCGCCGAGATCGAAGCGCTGCCGGAGCGCGAGGCGAGCAAGATAGAGCGTGGGGCTGGGGTTACCGACGCGGTACACGATGCCGCTCGGAAACGCGGCCACGCCGAGCGTGCGGCTGAGGCCGCGCCCGCCGCTGAGCTCGGGATCGAACAGCACTTCGGCGCCGCGCCAGAGGCGCACGTCGAGCGCGAGGTTCATCACCATCGCCGTGGCCGCTTCGGCGTCCGGGCTCAAGCTGTTTGCGCCCGAGTATTTGGCTGAAAACGACGGATGCGCCTGCGTGGCCGCCACGGCTTGGTAGTGGAGGCTCACCCACTCTTCGTGGTCCTCGGCCGTGTCGGAGCTGGGGGGCGCGGCGGCGGCGGGTGCCGCGAGCGCGCACGCGAAGACGAACCCGGTGAGGCCGCGCGCGAGCCTGCGAAAGGAAGCGGTCTCCACGGAAGGCGCCGCTCCTTAAACCGGCGGGGTCGTGCTGGCAAGCGCGGTGCTACGTTCGGTGCCCCACCGAGGAGCGCTCCATGCTGAACCTTCGCAAAGCCGCCGAGCGCGGCCACGAGAATCACGGCTGGCTCGACTCACACCACACCTTCTCTTTCGCCGATTACTACGATCCGGCGCACATGGGGTTTCGATCCCTGCGCGTCATCAATGAAGACCGCGTGCTGCCCGGTCACGGCTTCGGCACGCACGGCCACCGCGAAATGGAGATCATCTCCTATGTGCTCGAAGGCGCGCTCCGCCATGACGATTCGACGGGAACCGGCTCGGTGATCCGACCCGGCGACGTGCAGCGCATGAGCGCGGGCAGCGGCGTGCGGCACAGCGAGCGCAATCAATCGACGAGCGAGCTCGTCCATTTTCTCCAGATCTGGCTCATGCCCTCGGTGCGGAACGTGCCGCCGAGCTACGAGCAGAAGAGCTTCACCGAAGCTGACAAGCGCGGGCGGCTGTGCGCCGTCGCAACGCCCGACGGACGCGACGGCAGCGTGACGATCCACGCGGACGCGAGTCTCTATGCCGGGCTCTTCGACGGCGCCGAGTCGGCGGAGCTGTCGCTCGGGCGCGGTCGTCATGCCTGGGTGCAGCTTGCTCGCGGGAGCGCGCGCGTGAACGGGACGAACCTCGAGAGCGGCGACGGCGCCGCGCTCTCCGATGAAACAAGCGTGCACATCGAGAGCGGCGCAGGCGCCGAAGTGCTCGTATTCGATCTGGGGTAATTCGCCCCCTGCACCGAGCGCGGAAAAATCTCGCGTTTACGCGCGTGAATCGCGTCGCGCGCCGCGTTTTGGTCGCCCCCGCGCGGCCGAGGCGTGCGATGGATGAAGGTTCTGGATTTGAGCCGCGCCGATGCCGCCCTCTCGCTCGTTCTCCGTTCTGCCGGTGCTCCTCGGGTTCGCGTTCGCCGCGCCCGCGCACGCCGCCGATCACTACGTTGCGACGACCGGGAGTGACTCCGCTGCGGGCACGCTCGCCGCGCCCTACAAGACGATCGCCAAAGGCATCGGCGTGTCGAACGCGGGCGATACCGTGTGGGTCCGCGGCGGGACCTATTCGGGTGCCGTGTTCTTCAGCAAATCGGGCGCCGCCGGGTCCTACCTCACGGTGAGCGCCTATCCTGGCGAGCTACCGATCATCGACGGCGGCGGCAGCGCGAGCAGCGGCATTTCGAGCTCGAGCGCGACGTACGTGAAGTTCGTCGGGCTCGCCGTGCGAAACTTCGGCAGTAGCGCGTTCAGCAACGGCTGGGTCAACGACACCGGGACGTCGAACGGCAACTGGCAGATCGTCGCTTGCATCGCCGAGGGCAACGGCATCAACGGCATCGCGTTCTACAACGCGTCCGGGATCCTGATCGACGAGTCGATCGTCGCGCACAACGGCAACACGCTGCCGTCGTGGTCGAGCGGCGTGAACCTGTTCCACGTGAGCGGCGGCGCCACGAGCAACATCGTGCGGCGCACGGTGTCGTTCGAGAACGTCGATATCTCGAGCAACCACACCGACGGCAGCGGCTTCATCCTCGATCAGAACTCGGACGGCGCGACGTTCGAAAATAATCTTGGTTTTCGCAACGGCGGCTCCTGCGTCCGCATCACGAACAGCACGGGCGTCCACCTCGTCAACAACACCTGCTTTCACGACGGGCTCGACGCTAACGACGTGAGCCCGAACAATCCCGGCGAGATTTACGCGTGGCCGCCGCTCGCCTCCGGCAGCGCCGTGCTCGTGAACAACCTGCTCGCCGCGAGCGGCTGGAACAACACGATGACCGCCCTCAGCAACGTCGCGGGCGGCAGCAACAACGTCACCGTCAATTCGAACGGAGCCACGCCGTTCTTCGTGAACCCCGCGGGGCTCGACTTCCACCTCGTCGCCGGCTCAGCGGCGGAGATCGACGCCGGGACGAGCTCGAACGCGCCCACGACGGACCTCGGCTTCGATCCGAAGTGCATCAAGGCTCAGAGCGGCGCGCTCTCGTTTTGGCAGTTTGCGCCGGACTACACCTACATCGCGAGCGTCGGGGGAATCGCCGGGTGCTTCAACCCGAACGCGCGACCTCTCGGATCGGCGCCGGACATCGGCGCTTACGAATTCAAGACGACCGCGAGCGGCTGCGCGTCCGCGAGTGACTGCAACGACGGCAACGCCTGCACGACGGACAGCTGCAACACGCAAACGGGCACGTGCGGTCACGCCGCGCTGAGCGGCTGCTGCACCTCTGCGAGCGACTGCAACGACGGCGACGCGTGCACGACGGACGCTTGCACCGCGAACGCGTGCGTTCACACGAGCGTTACGGGTTGCTGCGACCGCGACGCCGATTGCAGCGGCGCCTCCACGTGCGTCACGGTCTCTTGCAACGTGGCGAGCCACGCTTGCGTGAGCGCCACCGTGCCCGGCTGCTGCACGAAGAACGCCGACTGCAACGACGGTGACGCCTGCACCACGGACGCCTGCGACACGAGCACGGGCGTTTGCACCAACGCGCTCGTCGCGGCCTGTTGCTCGGTCGACGGCGACTGCACGGACGGCGACGCCTGCACGCTCGACACCTGCAATCGCTCGACGAACCGCTGCGCACACACGGCCGATCCGGCGTGCGCGGGCGGGATGGGCGGCATGTCCGGGGCTGGGGCAGGGGGCTCGGCCGGTGCAGCAGGCGCGCATGCGGCCGGTGGTGTGTCGGGACGCGGCGGCGCGGCCGGTGCGCCGTCGGCGGGCGGCGGCGCCGGCAGGAACGGCAGCGCCGCCGGTGGAATCAGCGGTAGCGCGGCGGGCGGCGTGAGCGGTAACGGTGGAGCCGGTGGCGTCGGTGGAGCGACGCTGCCGGGCAGCGGCGGGCTGAGCGCGGCAGGCGCAGGTACAGCTGGATTGGCGACGGCAGGCGCAGGTGCCATTGCAGGCGCGCCGGCATCGAACGGCGGAATGCCGAGCCTGAGCGGCGGTGCTCCGAGCAACATACCTCTCGGCGGCGCGGGGCTCGCCTCGGCGGGAGGCGGCGGGAGCGGGAACACGCTGGGTAGCGCCGGTGCGTCGTCCGCGTCCGGCGGTTCGGGTGTCGTCGCGCTAGCCGGTTCTTCGGCGGCAGAGCTGCCGCCGACCGTGCCCGATCCGCCCGGGGCCTTCGACTGCGCATGCAGCACCCCGCGCGGAGGTCGCTCGCCGTTCGGGTATGCGTGCGCGCTGGTCGGGCTCGCGCTGCTCGGCGCAAGCCGGCGTCGAGCGCGACTCACTCCGCGCAGGGCGCGTCGATTTTAGGAGCGCGCGAGAGCACCTGCTCGACGATCCGGTTGCAGCGCTCACCCGCGAAGCCGAACGGCTTGAGCGATGCGGCGTTCGGATCGAAACCGAGCAGCTGGGCGCGCAGCATGGCGCGCGCACGGTGGAGCCGGACGCGCACGACCTCTTCCGTCAAGCCGAGCGAAGCCGCCGTCTCTTCTCCGCTCAAGCCTTCGACCTGCCGGAGAATGAGCACGAGCCGGTAGTTGGCGGGCAAGCCGTCGATCGCCGACTCGGTGAGGCGCGTGAGCTCCTGGAGCGACGCTGTGTCCTCCGGGCTCGACGCGCGATCGCCGAGCTCGTCGGCGAGATCGTGTGCGCTCGCGAAGCGCCCGTACCGCAGCCGCTCCCGCCGGCGCGCGAGCGCCTCGTTGATCACGATGCGCGTGAGCCACGTGGCGAGGGACGAGCGTCCGGCAAAGCGCGTCACGCCGCGAAACGCCGCCAGGTACGCCGCCTGCACGACGTCCTCCGCTTCTGCGTCCTCGAGCACGATCGAGCGCGCCACGCGGAACAGGCGCTGGTTGTTCTTGCGCATCAGGAGTTCGAACGCCTCGCGATCACCCGCGAGCAGCAAGCCGACGAGCTCGGATTCGCCGGGCTCGGTGGGGTGCTCCGTCGCGCCGTTCGGGACTGTGGTTGCCAGCATCGATAACCCCGTGCCTTCAGCGCGACGTGAGCATGCACGACGCAGTGGCTTTTTTGCCTGAGTGGACGGCACGAGTGTCGTGACGGCACGGCAGGGAACCGCGCGCTTTGCGGGACGTCGTCGAGTGATCGTCACGCGCGCGCGACGGTTACGCGTTGACGCGCCCCGCGTCTCGTGCTCGCGAGGCGCGTCCTCGCGCGCCGCGCATCGCCCGTTGCGCCGTGCCCGGCGCCGTATTTCCGCTCGAAGACGGCGCGCAAGTTTCTTTCAAGCTCGTTAAGTCATATTCGTTGCCGCGCAATAGGTCCGAAAAGAACGAGAAACATGGGCTCATTAGTCTCGAGTTCACACACACACCGAGCCCGCTTCCACATGAAGCGGGCGCTTGAACCCTAGGAGACCCGATGCTTCACGAACTCATGCGGCGCATGAGGCAGGCGGAGTACCGTCGTTTGTTCACGACCTTGGTCGCGGGCAAAGTGCTCGGCGCTGCGGCTGTCGTCACCGCCATTTGTGCCTTCAATTGGTATTTCTCGACGCCGGCCTACGCCGATACTCCTGCGGAGCCGCCCGCATACGTGAATCCCATCAACACGATGTGGACGGTCATCGCCGCCTTCCTCGTGTTCTTCATGCAGGCGGGCTTCATGATGCTGGAAGCCGGTTTCTCCCGTACGCGTGAGACCGTGAACATCCTGCTCGAAGGCATCGTGGACACGTGCCTTTGCGGCATCCTGTTTTGGGCCTGGGGCTTTGCGTTCATGTTCGGCGCAGGCAACGGCTTCATCGGCAAGCAGTACTTCTTCCTGGCGGGTGCGCCGGACACCTACGGCACGAGCGGCGTCGCCTTCCTCGCGTTCTGGCTGTTCCAGTTCGCCTTCGCCGACACCTGCAGCACGATCACGTCGGGCGCCATGGTCGGTCGTACCGGCTTCGTCGGCGACCTCCTTTATAGCTTCGGCGTGAGCGGCTTCATCTACCCGATCATCGGTCACTGGGCGTGGGGTCCGGACGGCTGGCTCAACACCATCAAGCCGGTTCCGTTCCACGACTTCGCCGGTTCGACCGTCGTGCACACGATCGGCGGCTTCGTCGCTCTCGCGGGCGCCATCGCGCTCGGACCGCGCCTCGGCCGCAAATTCAAGCGCGACGGCGGCGGCATGCCACCCGGCCACGACATGGTCATCGCCTCCGTCGGCGGCGTGATCCTCTGGTTCGGCTGGTACGGCTTCAACCCGGGCAGCACCCTCTCCGGCATGGACATGGTCGGCTGCGGTCGCGTCGCGGCGAACACCACCCTCGCGGCTTGCGCGGGCGGCCTCTCCGCACTCGCCTACGTCTATCCCCGTAACAAGGTGTGGGACTGCGGCATGACGGTGAACGGCTTCCTCGCCGGTCTCGTCGCGATCACCTGCCCCTGCTACTGGGTATCTCCAGGCGGCGCGATCGTGATCGGCGCCGTCGCCGGCGTGGTCGTGGTGCTCGGTGTCGATGTCGTCGAGTGGTTCCGCGTGGACGATCCGGTCGGCGCCGTCGCCGTGCACGGCATCTGCGGCATCTGGGGCACGTTGAGCCTCGGCTTGTTCGCCACCGGCCAGTTCGGTGCGCCGGGTCCGACGGGTCCGGACAACTCGCCGGCCGCGGCCGTCAGCGGTCTCTTCTACGGCGGCGGTGCGAACCAGCTCATCGCGCAGGCGACGGGCAGCGCCGTCGTCACGGTGGCGACGTTCGCCGTCGGCATGGCGCTCATGTACGCCGTGAAGGCGACGGGCACGCTGCGTATCTCCAAGGAAGAGGAGCTCGAAGGCCTCGACCTCTCGGAGCACGGCGGTCCGGCGTACCCGGAGCTCGGCAGCTTCGCGGGTGGCATGGGCAAGCACGACGCTCCGACGTCGGCGCCGTCGGGTGCAGTCGCGGCGAAGTAAGTCGCGCACTGCAAACGAGCGGAAGGAGCCGCGCCGGGTCGTCTCGGCGCGGCTTCGCCGCATTTGCACGCGTGCGCAGTGCACGGAAACGGATCAAGCTGAGTTGGCCACCGAACGAACCCGATGCACTCGTAGAAATGCTTTTCGAGGGTTCGGCTTACACACACACACCGCACGCCCGACGCAAATCATCGCTCGGCGACCAACTCGGCTGCGATGGTGCATCGGGCCTTGCTTTGGCTATGTTTCGCAACAGTATCTCTGGTCTAAAGAATTCGTAAAGATGCGCCCTCACGGCCGGCGCCGACTCCTCCGATGTCTCCCCCTCGCACGACCGCGACCTCCACGCTGGCGGAGTATTTTTGGGGGTTTTTGGCCGTCGCTGCCTCCACCGGGGTCTCGGAGCTGCTCTCCCCGTACCTGCCACTCTCCGACCTCGACATGATCACCCTGCTCGGCCTCGTCGCGGTCTCGACCAAGCTCGGTCTCGGCCCGTCGTTGTTCACCGCGGCGCTCACGGCGTTGAGCTTCGATTTCTTCTTCATCCCGCCCATCTTCACCTTCCGTCCGGGGGATCTCTCCGGAGGCGTCACAATCACGGTGATGACGGTCGTGGCCGGCGTGATCAGCGGTCTTGGTGAGCAGAGTCGCCGCCAGCAAGGCGCTGCCCGCGCGCGTGAGCTCCAGATCGAAACGGAGCGCCTGCGCAGCTCGCTCCTGAGCGCCGTCTCGCACGATCTCCGCACGCCGCTCGCCGCGATCTTCGGCGCCGGCACGGAGCTCTTGCGCGACGGAGCACGGCTCGAACGGGCGGACCGCGACGCCCTCGCGAGCGCCATCGTCGAAGAATCGCAGCGGCTCAATCAGCTCGTGACGAACCTGCTCGAGGTCGCGCGCCTCGAGCACGGCTCGATTGAAGTGAAGAAGACCCCGGAGCCGCTCGAGGAAGTCGTGGAGGCGGCGCTCGAACGCGTGCGTGGCCGCCTCGGAGAGCGCAGGGTTCGAACGAGCATCCCAGCCGAGGTCCCGCTGATTCCGATGGACGCGGTGCTGCTCCAGCAGGTGTTCGTGAACCTGCTCGAAAACGCCATTCGCTACACGCCCGCCCGCTCGCCGCTCGAAATCGAGGCGCGCCCGGCGCCCGGCGCCGTGATCGTCGAGGTGCGCGACGAGGGCCCCGGCGTGAGCGAAGCCGAACGAGAGCGCTTGTTCGAGCGCTTCGTCCGTGGCAGCCAGGAGCGCGGCGACGGCGGCGTCGGTCTCGGTCTCACGATTTGCCGCGCCATCGTCGAGGCGCACGGCGGCTCGATCGGCATCCACAATCGCGAGGTGCGTGGCGCCCTCGTTCGCATGGAACTTCCGCTGCCGGCGCCCGACGCGCCGGAGCTTCGACAGGAACCCGTACAAGCATGAACGCTCCCGCCGTGTCAGAACCCACGCCCGCTCCGACCGTGCTCGTCGTCGAGGACGAAGCCCACATGCGCAGCTTCTTGCGCACGACGCTGCTTCACAACGGCTACGAGGTCGTCGAGGCGCCGACAGGGGCGAGCGCCATGCAAGCGCTGCGCGCGGGCGGCATCGATCTCGTGTTGCTCGACCTCGGGTTGCCCGACGTCGACGGTGTCGAGGTCGCGTCGCGCGTGCGCCAGCACGGCAGCATGCCGGTCATCGTGATTTCCGCGCGGGATCGTGAGGAAACGAAGATCGAAGCGCTGGATCGCGGCGCGAGCGACTACGTGACCAAGCCGTTCGGGGCGGGGGAGCTCCTCGCGCGCATTCGCGCCGCGCTGCGCGCGACGGAGACGCGCGCGCCCGCATCGGCCCTGTTCACCGTCGGCGATCTCAAGGTGAGCCTCGCGCGCCGGCAGGCTTGGCTCAGCGGCGAGGAGGTGCATCTGACGCCCACGGAGCACGATCTCCTGAGTGTGCTCGTCCGCTCCTCGGGGCGCGTCGTGAGTCACCGTGAGCTCTTGCGCGCCGTGTGGGGCTCGGAGGCGATCGAGGAGCGACAGTATCTGCGCGTCTACATGCGCCAGCTCCGCTACAAGCTCGAACCCGAGCCCGCGCAACCGCGCTACCTGATTACGGTGCCCGGCGTCGGCTACCGCATGCGCGTCGACGCCTGAGTCGCTCTCGGTGCGCTGCTGGCGGCGCGATCGCCGCACGGGTGTAACATCGTACCGGGACGCGTGATGAGCTCGCGAGCGGTTCGGATTGTCGTCGTAGCCGCGTGCTACGCGCTCGTCGCGCACCTCGGACTCGCGCTCGACGCCATCGGCGGGCTGGCTGCACTGGTGTGGCCGGCGACGGGCCTCGCGCTCACGGTGCTCGTCGTCTTCGGCGTGCGAGACTGGCCCGGCGTTGCGCTCGGGGCGCTCGCGGCCAATCTGTGGGCGGGCGCTCCGTTCGGCGTCGCCCTCGGCATCGCCGCCGGAAATACGCTCGAGGCCGTGCTCGGCGCCGGAATGCTCGCGCGCGCGCCGTTCAGCCGCGCCCTCGACGACCTGCTGAGCGTCGTACGCCTCGTCGTTTTCGCGGCGCTGCTCAGCACGCTCGTGAGCGCGAGCGTCGGCACGCTCGCGATGGTGTTCGGTCACGTCGTCCCGCCGGATCGCGCGGGGCAAACCTGGCAGGCCTGGTGGGTCGGTGACGTGCTCGGCGATCTCGTGGTCGCGCCCGTGCTCCTCACGTTCTCGGCGCCGGGCGAGCGACGCCCGGGGCCGATGCGCGCGGAGCTCGCGGTGCTCGCCGTTCTCTTCGGCCTCGCGCTCGTGCTCGTGTTCGGCCACCACGAACACGCGCGGCTCGCGGCGTTCCGCGAGCCCCACGTGCTGATGCCGCTCCTGATTTGGGCGAGCGTGCGCTTCGGCCCGCGTGGCGCGGCGGCTGCGACGCTCTTTGCCTCCGTCGGCGCGATTGCCGGCACGGTCGCGGGGCGCGGTTCCTTCGTCCGCGCGACGCTGCACGAAAGCCTGCTCGAGCTCCAGAGCTTCGTCGCGGTCGTTGCGGTGACGTTCCTCGTGCTCGCCGCCGTCACGGCGGAGCGGCGTCGCCTGCTCGGTCGTGAGCGCGCGGCACGCACCGAGGCCGAACGCGCCTTGCGCTTGCGCGAGGAATTTCTGGCCGTGGTGTCCCACGAGCTGCGCACGCCGCTCACGCCGCTCGAGCTCGGGCTCGAGGCCATCCTGCGCAGCGTCGGACCCGGCGACCCGCTGAGAGAACGCGTCGAGCGGGCCAAGCGGCAGAGCTCACGGCTCGTGAGGCTGGTCGAAGGCTTGCTCGACGCTTCGCGCCTCGCGGCGGGTCGCCTCGAGCTCACGCGCGAACCCTTCGACTGCAAAGTGCTCGCCGGCGAAATCATCGACCAGGCGCGCGACGAGGCGCAGCGCGTGGGCAGCGTGCTTTCGCTCCGCGCCGAAGGACCGACGGACGGCTCGTGGGATCGTCTGCGCATCGGTCAGGCGCTGGCGAATCTGGTCGCGAACGCGGTGAAATACGGAGCCGGCGGGCCGGTCGTGCTTTCGCTTGTGGGCGACGCGGAGCGGCTCACCATCGCCTGCGCCGACCAGGGCATCGGCATCGATCCAGGGCTGCTCGTTGCGATCTTCGAGCGCTTCGAGCGTGCGGCGCCCGTCCGCAACTACGGCGGCCTCGGTCTCGGACTCTACGTGGCGCGCGAGATTGCGCGCGCGCACGGCGGTGACATCTCGGTGGTGAGCGCGCCCGGCGCGGGCTCCACCTTCACGCTGCTCCTGCCGCGCCGCGTCCCCGAGACTGCTTGAGTTCGGGATCGGCGAAATGCCTCGGCGGAGCGGATCACCCCGCGTAGTGAAACGTGCCGCTCGCGAAACGCGTTCGCTACAGTGGGCATGGATCCTGCTTGGGGTTCGCACATGCGTCGGCTCACCCCGGTCCCCTCCAAGGTAGAAGTTCTGCTCCTCGAGTCACCGGAGGCTTTCCAAGCGGCGCTGCTCGCGCGCCCGCCGCACGCGGAGGAAAATCACCTGATCGCACGCAACCGCGGCGAGTCGGTGCGTCGGTTCGCGATGCGTGTGCTGCATCGCGTTCGTCGCTTGCTGCGGGTTCCGGGGCACGTCCTCTCGATCAGCTACCTTTTCAGCGGCGACCCTTCGGAGACGAAAGTTCGCGGCAGACTGCTGCGCGCGCTCTCGGCAGCGCAAGCGCGCCGCGGCGCGCTGCGCCTCATCGGGCCCCAGCAGGCGACAGGCCGCCTCTTCGACTACATGGACTCGATGAGCCCTCGGCTCCCGGTGGGAACGCGCCTCGAAGCGCGGCTCTCGCCGACGGGGTGGACCATCATGTCCGCCCGCCCGCGCCTCGAGGAAAAGAGCGCGCTCGACTGAGCCGCGGACGCGCCCGTCAGCGCGTCACGCGGGCTCGTTTCCGTTCGTTCCGCCGCCGTGCGAGCCGTTCCCGTCGCCCTGCGGGTGCCGGTGACCTGGGTGAGCGAGCGCGTTCTCGAGGGCCGTCCGGAAGTCCTCGAGGTCGAACGGCTTACGAAACACCGCCACGGCGCCGAGTGACTCCGCGATGCGGATGGTGCGCTCATCGCCGAATGCGGTGATGACGAGCACGGGTACGCGCGCCGTGCGCGAGCGCATCGCCGTGAGCACGTCGAGCCCGCTGAAGCCCGGCATCATCACGTCCGTCACGATCGCGTCGAAAAAGGGTCGTGCCGACGGATCGGCGACCGCGTGCACGACCAGGTCGAGCAGCTCGTTGCCGTCGGCGGCTTCCACCACCAAAAAGCCGTCCTCGGAGAGCGCACTCGCGAGCTCGCTTCGAATGTCCGGGTCATCGTCCGCGACCAAGATCCTCGGTGCTCGTTCTCTGAGGAAGCGTCCGTGACGCCCCCAATCCGTGGGTACGTTCATACTCATGGGTGGCTTCTCGTCTCGGTGTTGACGCACGAATCGTGCCTTTCAATCCCGGATGGAGCGGCGTTGCACGAGGCCCGCTTGCTTGCGACATGAGGCACTATGCGACACCGCCGCTTTCTTCCGCATTGCCGGTCGCCTCCTCGGCGGCCGGCGCCTCCACCTCTAGGGGAAGCGCCAGCGTGAATACGGGCAGTGCATCAGGATTCGTAAGCTCGATGCTGCCGCCGTGCGCTTCCGCGATCTGGCGCGTCAGGAACAACCCCACGCCGAGCCCGCCGTGGGAGCGGAGCCCCGAAGCGCGGCCGAAACGTTCGAAAAGCTGCGGCAATGTGGCCGGTGCGATGGGGCTGCCCCCCTCGACGCTCAAGCGCGCCGAGCCGCCCGTGCTCGTAAGTGTCACGCGCACGGGGCCGCGCGCACGATACCGGAGCGCGTTCGAGAGCAAATTGCCGAGGGCTTGATCGAGCCGCACGCGGTCCCAGGTCACTTCGAGGGTCGGCGGCAAGACGAGCTCAATAGCCACGTTCGCCCGCTCGGCGTCCATGGCGAAGCGCTCGGCGACTTCACGCGCGAGCGTGCTCGCGTCGAAGCGCTCGAGTCGGAGCTCGAGAACACCCGTCGTGATGCGTGAGACGTCGAGCAGGTTGTCGATGAGTCGCTCGAGGCGCCCGGTCTGTCGCATCGCGCCGTCGAGCTTCGTGCGCACGGCTTCTCCGGGCGGCGCGCTCCGCTGCATGCTCTGGAGCCGGAGCTTGAGCGCGGTGAGCGGCGTGCGAAGCTCGTGCGACGCCATCGCCATGAACTCGTCACGCGCGCCGATCGCCTGCTTCAGGTCGTGAAAATCGGCGAAGGTGCCGAGCCAGGCGAGCACGCGCCCTTCCGCGTCGCACTCGGGTACGGCGCGACAGACGTGATAGCGATATTGGCCGTCCGCACGCCGGAGTCGGCATTCGGCCGTGAACGGCCCTGGGTGCGCCACGGCGTCGAGCCAGCGGCGCCGCGCCTCGGCGACGTCGCCGACGTGCATCGCCTTCATGAAACCGTGGCCGCGCGTGGCCTCGAACTCCATGCCCGTGTACTCGCGCCAGCGGCGATTGCAGTAGTCGAGCTGACCGTCGGGCGTCGCCGTCCACACGATCTCGGGAATCGACTCCGCGAGATTGCGGTAGCGTCGCTCGGCGGCGAGCTGGAGCTCGGCGCGTTCGAGCGCGCGCTCGCGGCGCTCGGCCTCCTGGATCGTCAGCGCCTGACGGCGAAGCTGGAGCTCTTTGCGGTAGAGGTCGGCGAAGACGGCGACCTTGGCGCGTACGACGTCGGAGTCGACGGGCTTCTCCAGGTAGTCGATGGCTCCGACGGAATAGGCACGATAGAGGCGCTTCAGGTCGACGCCTTCGGCCGTCAAAAACACGATCGGCGTCAAACGCGAGCGTTCACGCTGCTTGATTGCCGCCGCGATCTCGAAGCCGTCCATGCCCGGCATGTTGACGTCGAGCAGGATCACCGCAAAATCGTGCTCGAAAAGCACCCGCAATGCTTCGGCCCCCGAGGCCGCGGTGATCACGTTGTAGCCGGGCAGCTCGAGCACGGCGCGTATCGCCGTCAGGTCGGCGCGCCGATCGTCGACGACCAGAACGTCGACGAGCTCGGCGTCCGCCGGAGAGGCTGCGAGGGCCCCCTCCCGCGTCGCGTCCCCGCCGCTCGGTTGGGTTCCTAGTGAATGATCCAGAGGTGGTGTTTCTCGTTAGCAGGAATCGTGCCCGCGCCTCGTACTCGAATATGGGCGGCGAGGCGTCGGGAGCGGGGCCAAAAGCTACACATTGCGGACAGCTCGCAGGCAATCAGGAGCGCACGACCGCGCTCGTGGGCGCACACAAGAGGCACATTTGCCGCTCTTAGGCGGTTGCCCGGTGAGCCCGTTCAGTGGAACATTGGTACGGTGTCCTCCCTGCCTACGCTCCTGCTACTCGACGAGCTGAATCTGGTCTCGGCCCGGATAGAGCGCGATCTGGCGCAAAAGTACGCAGTTTTGCGCGTAGCACGCAGCCAAATCGGAGAAATCGGCAGTACGGACGTGATTGTGGTCTCGTGCGCGAGCACGCGGACACTCAACGTCGAGGGCCTCCCGCCGAGCGTACCGCGCGTCGTCGTCGTCGCGAGTCAGCCGCTCATCGCGGACGTCGTCGCGGCAATTCACGCTGGCGCTCAGGATCTCGTGTCCGTCGAGGATGCGCGCGCTCTCGTCGCGGCCGTCGATGCGACGGTCGAGCGACGCCGACTCGAAGCGGAGCTCTTGCGACTCGCCGAGACGCCGACCGCCCCCGAGATCATTCCGCAGATCCTGGGTGAGAGCCCAGTGATGGTGAAGCTGCGCGCGCGCATCGCACGCGTCGCGCTCTCGGACATCACGGTCCTCGTTACGGGTCCGAGCGGCAGCGGCAAGGATCTCGTCGCACGTGCGCTCCATGACGCGGGGCCGCGGCGAGCGGGTCCGTTCGTCGCAGTGGCTTGCGGTGCGATTCCGAAGCACCTCGCGGAGAGTGAATTTTTCGGTCATACGCGCGGCGCGTTCTCGGGTGCGGTGCAGGATCGCGACGGGCTCTTGCTCCAAGCTTCGGGCGGTACGCTGTTTTTGGACGACGTCGCCGAAATGCCGCTCGAGCTCCAGGCGAAGCTTTTGCGCGCCTTACAAGAGCGCAGCGTGCGCCCGCTCGGGCAGGGCAAGGAAATCCCGTTCGACGCGCGCGTCGTCGCCGCGACCAGTCGAGACCTCGAGCACGAGGTGCGAGCCGGCCGTTTCCGCGAGGATCTCTATTTCCGTCTGAACGTCATTACCGTGCGCACGCCGGCGCTCTCCGAGCGCGGCCACGACGTGCTCTTGCTCGCTCAGTATTTCATTCGTCGCGCGTCGACTGCGCAGCGGCCGCTGCTCGGCCTCACGCCCGGCGCCGCTCGCGTACTCATGGGACATGATTGGCCCGGCAACGTGCGTGAGCTCGAACACTGCATCACCGCGGCCGTCACGGCCGCGCCGGCCGATCACGTCGGGACTTCGGATCTGCCGGCCCCGCTCGGTCAACGCAAGGTCTCTCCGCCGCCGGAGAGCCTGAAGTCGCTCGAGGTCGTCGAACGCGCGCACATCCTGAGCACGCTCTCCGCCGTCGACGGCAATCGCGCGCTCGCGTCGCGCATCCTGAAGCTCGACCGCAAGACGCTCTATCGCAAGCTCAAGAGCTACGCCGGCAGCGAGCCGCCGCCCCGCGCCCGCGAAGACTCCGTCCCCGGCTGAGCACGTCCGTCGCTCGGCCGCGCGCCCCGCGAACAGCGCGCGGCTCAGTTGCCGTGATTGCCTTCGAGGCCGTAACGCTGGAGTTTGCGGTAGAGGGTCGCGCGATTGATGCCGAGCACGCGCGCCGCTTCGGCCTTGTTCCACTCGAGCGCGTCGAGCACGTGCAAGATGTGCCGGCGCTCGACCTCGTCGAGCGTGCGCGGATCGTTCGCGAATTCATGCGGCGCGAGGTGGGCGCGCACGCCCGTCGGCAGCTCTTCGAAGCCGACGTGCCCCGAAGTCGCCATCGCGACCGCGGCGCGCATCGAGTTCTCGAGCTCCCGCACGTTGCCCGGCCAGGAGTGCGAGAGCAGTTGGTGCTCGGCTTCGGGCGTGAGCTGGTAACTCTCGCTCGTCCCCACGCTCGCCCGCCCGAGGAAGTAGCGCGCGAGCTCGAGCACGTCACCCGGACGCTCGCGCAGCGGCGGCATCTCGAGGCGAATCACGTTGATGCGGAAGTACAAGTCCTCGCGGAACGTGCCGGCCGCCATGGCCACACCGAGATCGCGGTTCGTCGCGGCGATCAGGCGCGCATCGAAGTCGAACTCCACCGACGAGCCGACTGGACGCACGCGCCGCTCTTGCAGCGCTCGCAAAAGCCGCGGCTGAAGCTCGAGCGGCATGTCCCCGATTTCGTCGAGGAACAGCGTGCCGCCCTGCGCTTGCTGCAAGAGTCCGGTACGCGCTTGCCCCGCGCCCGTGAAAGCCCCGCGCGTATGCCCGAAGAGCTCGGCTTCGAGCATCTCCGCCGGCACCGCTGCGCAGCTCACGGGCACGAACGGTCCGCCCGCTCGCGCGCTGTTGCGGTGCAGCGCGCGCGCGACGAGCTCCTTGCCCGTCCCGCTCTCGCCCGTGATGAGCACGGTCGACTCGGTGGGAGCCGCGGAGCGAATCCGATCACCGACGGCGCGCATCGCCGCGCTCGACCCGACGAGACCGTCGAGCGGCTCCTCGGGCGGCGGCTCGGGGCAGGGCCTGACGATGATGGAGCTCTTCGGCCCGTGGTTGAGGGCGCGATCGAGCGCGCTCGCGAGCCGCTCGATCGTGAGCGGCTTCGTGATGAAGTCGTAGGCGCCGGCGCGGAGCGCTCCCATCGCCGAGTCGACGTCGCCGAACGCCGTCATCACGAGCACGGGCAAGCTCGGGCGATCTCCGCTCAGACGCCGGCAGAGCTCGATGCCGTCCATGCCGGACATGCGCACGTCGGTGAGCACGGCGTCGAAATCCCGACTGTGGAGTCGCTCGAGCGCGGCCACGCCGTCGGCGCGCACTTCGATCGAGTGACCGAGATCCGTCAGCGTGTCGGCGAGCGCCGCCCGCGTGTCGTCATCGTCTTCGACGACGAGCACCGTGGCCTTGCTGCGAAGCCGCCCGCCCCAGCTGCCGTGGATGCCATCGCTCTGCATCGCTCTGGAACTCTGCATCCTGAGCGCCCCCGAGGCAATAGCGCGCGTCGAGTTTCCGCTGAGCCAGCTTGCCACGCCGACGAGCCGCGCTCTGTCGGGTCCGAGCCGGCGCCGCAGGCCGTTCTCACGGGGGGACGCTGGGCAACGTGACGAGCGGCAGGCTGATCGTCATCGTGGTGCCTCCGGTGGGTGGACAATCCACCTCGAGCGTGCCGCCGTGTTTTTGGACGATCGAATAGGTGATGGAGAGGCCGAGGCCCGTCCCGCTGCCTACGCCCTTCGTCGTGAAAAAAGGCTCGAAAATGCGCTGCCGCAGCGCCGCCGGGATGCCGTGGCCGGTGTCGCTGACCGTGATCAGATAGCGCTCGCCCGCGGCCCGCGTGGAAACGACGATCGTCCCTGGGCCCTCGATGGCGTCGATGGAATTGGCCATCAGGTTCATGAGCGCTTGGTTCAGTAGCCCCGGATAGCACTCGATCGCGGCGGGCCCGCCCAAATCCTGCACCACGTTGATGCGGTCCTTCAGCCGGTGGCCGAGGATCGTGAGCACCGAATCGACGCACTCTTTCATGTTCGCGACGCCGCGCTCATCGCCGTCGAGACGGGAAAAGGTGCGAAGTTTCACGACCAAATCACGGATGCGCCCGAGGCCGAGGTTCATTTCGCCGAGGCGCCTCTTAACTTTTTCCCAATGTGGCCGCGCCGCTTCCGAGGTTTCGGGATGAAGGGCGGCTTCGATCGGCCCGAGGCCGCGCTGCACCGTGTCGAGGTGGCTGAGCGCGAAGGCGAGGGGGTTGTTGATCTCGTGGGCGATCCCGGCGACGAGCTCACCGAGCGACGCCATCTTGGCTGACTGGACGAGCTGCGCCTGCATCGCCTGCTGGTCGCGATAGGCGCGCTCGAGCGCGTGCTTCTTGTCCGCGATCTCGCGCTTGCCGTTGTAGAGCTCGAGAAAGACGCGCACTTTACTGCGCAGGATCGACGAGTCGATCGGCTTGAAAAGAAAATCGACGGCTCCCGAATCGTAGCCGCGCAGCACGTTGTCTTGGGTGTTGTGCGTCGCCGTCAAAAAGAGAATCGGGATGTCCTTCGTCGTCGAGTTGTTGCGGGCGTATTCGGCGACCTCGTAGCCGTCCATCTCCGGCATCTGCACGTCGAGGAGCACGACCGCGAATTCTCGCCGCAAGAGTTGCCGCAGCGCGGCGTTGCCGGAGCGCGCGAGCACGAGCTCGCAGTCGAGATCGGCGAGCAGCGCCTGCAGCGCGACGAGGTTCGCCTCCACGTCGTCCACGAGCAACACGGCCGGTCGCGAGCGACCTGCGTCCGGCGCAGCGGGCGACCCCAACGGAGGCGTGCCGCCTTCGCTCACGGTTGCCCCAGCTTGCGGAAGATACGCTCGCGCGGCGCGAACGCGTTGAAGAGCGCCCCCGTGCCCTCGGGTAGCCCTTCCGTGGCGCCGAGACACAAAAAGCCGCTGCGCCCGAGGCCCTCGCCCAACATGCCGAGGACGCGCTGGCGCAGGCCGTGCTCGAAGTAGAAGAGAACGTTGCGGCAGAAAATCACGTTCATCTCCCCGATGGCGTAGTCGGTGGCGAGGTTGTGCTCGAAGAAAACCAGGTTCTTCTTCAGCGGCTCGCGCATGGCGATGCGGCCGTAGCCGGAAACGACGTACTCGTCGAAGTGGCGCGTTCCGCCCGCGAGCTCGTAGTTCGCGGCGAACGCCACCGCCTGTTCTTGTGTGTAAACGCCGTCGCGCGCGCTTTCGATCGCCTTGCCGCTGACGTCCGTGGCGTAGATCTGCGAGCGCTCGTAGAGCTCCTCCTCGGCGAGCAAAATGGCGGTCGCGTACACCTCTTCTCCGGTGGCGCAGCCGGCGTGCCAGAGCTTGAGCTCGGGGTACGTTCGCAGGAGCGGCACGACGCGCTCGCGAAACACGCGATAAAACGGCGGATCGCGGAACATGTCGCTCACTTGCACGGTGAGCTGGTCGAGCAGGCTCGCAAACCAGGCCGCGTCGTGCAGCAAGCGGTGCGTGAGCTCGCCGAAGTGGCGCAGGCCCGAGCGGGCGAGGGCGGAGCGCAGGCGCCGCTCGATCGTGTCGGGGACGTACTCGCGCAAGTCGTAGCCGTAGCGGCGATGGATCGCTTCGAGTACGAGCGCGATCTCGATGCTCTCGGCCTCGTTCGCCTCGTTCATACGCCGTTCGCCTTCAAGAAGTCCGAGAGCGTCCGCAGGAGTCGGCCCGGGTCCACCGGCTTCGCGAGGTACTCGTTCGCGCCCGCTTCGAGGCAGCGCTCCCGCTCACCTTTCATCGCCTTGGCCGTGAGCGCGATGGCGGGCAGCGAGCCGAAGCGGCCGTCGGCGCGCAGCCTGCGCAGCGCTTCGTAGCCGTCCATTTCGGGCATCATCACGTCCATCAAGACGATGCTCACGTTCGGGTGCGCGCCGAGCAAGTCGAGCGCCTCGCGGCCGTTCTCCGCGACGAGCACCTCCGCGCCCTTGCCGCGCAAAAGCGCCGAGAGCGCGTAGACCGTGCGCATGTCGTCGTCGGCGAGCAGGATGCGCGTGCCCTCGAGCGAGACGTCGGGGAGCGGCTCCGTGTGCGCCCCGAGCGCGAGCGGGCGCGGCGAGCCGTCGCGGACGTGCTCGAGGAAGAGGCGCACCTCTTCGAGCAGCCGCTCGCCCGAGTTGCCGCCCTTGACGACCACGGCTTCGGCGTATGCCTCGAGCCGCCGGATCTCCTCGCGCGTGAGCGAGCGCCCGGTGTGCACGACGACGCGCGGCATCGGGACTTCCGGCCGGTTGCGCAGTGTTTCGAGCAGGCCGAGGCCGTCCATGTCCGGCAACCCTAGGTCCAGCACCATGCAGCCGAAACGCTCGCGTCCGAGCGCGTCCAAGGCGGCGTGCGCGCTCGTCACGTGCTGTGCGGCGAGCCCGGCGCTGCGCAAGAGCTCGACGACCGCGCCCGCCTGCGTCGCTTCGTCTTCGACGACGAGCACTCGCGAGTCCGCCGTGTCGGGCGAGCGCACGAGCAGGCGGATGGCGCCGAGGAGCTCGCTCGGCGTCGCCGGCTTCGTCAAATAGCCGACGGCGCCCAGCGAAAACGCGCGCTCCGGCGCATCGACGCCCGAGATGAAGTGTACGGGCACCGAGCGTGTCGCTCGATCGTGCTGCAGGCGCTCCATCACCGTCCAACCGTCCACGTCGGGCAGCTTCACGTCGAGAATCACGCCGCGTGGCTTCTGCGCCAAGGCGAGCCTCAGCGCCTCTTCGCCGTTCGTGGCGACGACCGCCTTGAAGTGCTGGCCGTGGATGAGCGCGACGAGGCGCTCGGCGAACGTGGGGTCGTCCTCCACGACGAGGAGGTAGCCCTCGCGCTCGACGTGCCCGCGGTCGTCTTCGACGGGCGCAGTCGTGGCGCGCCGGGGTTCCGGATGGCGCGCGACGGGCGGACGCTCCGGCAGCGTGCACGTGAAGGTACTGCCGTGGCCCTCGCGGCTCTCGACCTCGAGCGTCCCACCGAGCAGGATGGCCGATTCGCGCGCGATGGCGAGACCGAGCCCGGTGCCGCCGAAACGGCGCCCGGAGCTCGCGTCTGCTTGTTCGAAGGGCGCGAAAATGCGCTCTTGCGCGCTGCGCGGAATGCCGATGCCGGTGTCGGACACCGCGAAGGCGACCGCGACTTTGGGCTCGAGCCGCCCGTGCGCAACGTCCAGCGCGGCATTGGGACGAGCGACGCGCAGGGTCACCTCGCCGTGTTCGGTGAACTTCAACGCATTGCCGACGAGGTTCACGAGGATGCGCTCGACGCGTTTTCGGTCCGTCACGAGGGTCGCCGGCAAATCGGACGCGACCTCCGCGCGAAATACGAGCTTCTTGTCTTGTGCCGGCGCGGCGAAGAGACGTTCGGCGTATTGAACGAGCTCGGCGATCGACACCTCGCCGAGCTCCACGTCCTGGCGGCCGGCTTCGATCTTGGCGAGGTCGAGCACCTGATTGATGAGCCCGAGCAAGTCTTTGCCCGCCGAGTGGATGGTCTTTGCGTAATCGACCTGCTTGGCGTTCAGATTCCTGCCCTCGTTTTCGGACAAGAGATGCGAGAGCAGGAGCATGCTGTTGAGCGGCGTCCTGAGCTCGTGCGACATGTTCGCGAGAAACTGCGACTTGTAGCTCGACACGCGCGTGAGCTCCGCCGCCTTGTCGACGAGCCCCTCGCGCGCCCGCTCGAGCTCGACGTTTTGCGCGCTCAACGCCTCGCGCTGTTCCTCGAGCTCGACGTTCGCTTGCCGGAGCTCGTCTTGTTGGTCGGTGAGCTCGCGGTTGCTCGCGCGGAGCTCCTCCTCCTGCGCCGCGAGGAGATCGGCCTGCTTCTGACTCTTTTCGAGCAAGGCGCGCAACGTCGCGCGCGAACGCGCCATCTCGAGCGCGATCACGACCATTTCGCGCGCGCCGTCGATGAACTCGCGAATTTCTTCGGTGCACGGTTCGAAGAGCGCTAGCTCGACCACGCCGATGCCGCGCTCGGCTCGCCGCAGCGGCGCGAGCACGAGCGCGCGCGGCGCCGATTCACCGAGACCGGAGCGAACCGTGAAGTAGCCCGCCGGAGGATCCGCCACGACGACCACCGTGTCCGTGCGCGCCGCCTCGCCGACGAGCCCTTCACCGAGACGGAACGAGCGCAGGACGCCCATGGTTTGCGCGAGATCGCTCGCGTAGTTCGCCTGCGCTTGCAGCGTGCCTTCGCCGTCGTCCAAGTAGAGGATGCCCGCGACGGAGCGCGTGCGCCGGCACAGGAACGAGAGCGCACGCTTGGCCGCCTCCTCGGGCGCGAGCTCGGTGCGGAGCTCGTCCGAGAGCCCGGCGAGGCCCGTGCGCAACCAATCGCTGCGCCGGAGCGCCTCGGCCATGCGATTGGTCTCCACCGCGAGCGTCGCGAGCTCGTCTGCGCCGCTCACGGGGATCGGCTCGCGAAAGTCGCCGGTCGCGAAGCGCGCGACGCCGCCCGACAGATTCGCGAGCGCCGTCACGGCGGCCCGCCCCGTCCACGTCGAGAGCCCGAGCACGAGCGCGAGGTTGGCGAGGCCGATCAGCAGCGCATAGCGCGCGCCCGCCGTGATGCCGCGCCGGACCTCCGCGAAGCCGCCCGCGAGCTCATGCCGGTCCAGCCGAGCAGCGGCGGTGATCAGCCCCTCCGTAGCGTGCTGCTGTGCTTGCATCGCCGCGAGCGCGTCGACGAGCCCCTCGCCCGTCTCGCCCCGCAGCAGTCGCCGCGACACGTTGTAGGCGGTCTCGTGGTACGCCGTCACGGCGTGGCGCAGCTGCGCGGCTTCGGCCGGTGTGAGCGCGGGGCCGGCTCCCGACACGCTCGCAATGAACGCGTTGCGCTGCTGAATGCTCTCGTCGAGGGCGGCCGGGTCCTGCGCCGCGACCGCGTCCTGCATGCTCTGGCGCAGGTGCTCGAATTGGGCTTCGAGCCGGGGCCCGAGCTCGAGCTTCGGCACCATGCGGCCCTCGACGTCCTCCAGCGCTCGGGCCTCACGCCAGCCGAGCCAGGTGGAGATCACGAGCACCGAGCCGAACGCGAGCGTCATCAGCACGATGATCGCCGTTAGCTTCGCGCGGAACGTGAGCTTCAAACACCCTCGCTCGGTTGACTAGGGCACGACCGCGAGCACCTTGGCCTTGCCAGGGGCTACGCTACTCGAAATGTAGCCGAGCGCGCCCGGGTGGGCTTCGACGTAGTGTACGACGGCTTCGTCAGAATCGAGCTCCGGCGGCGGAACGCCCCGCCCGGAGAAAATCCGCTGCTGCCAGTATGTTTTCACGGCTTGCACGGAGCGCCGCAACACGCTGTCGGAGAAATGACGCCGAACGACCGAGTCCGCGCGTTGATCGACGGGACGAATCGCCTCGTCGTCGGGCCAATGCGCGACGTTTTTCAGCAGCGCGTCGGCGACGAACTCGCGCGTCACGCTCGTCTCGTGCCGACTCGCATGCGTGATGACGCGGAAATCCGGCGGCGCGTCGCCGGCCAGCACGGGCGACACCGCCCCGAGTAGGAGGCAAAGCCCCAGCAACAGGCCGCCGCTGCGCAGAACCAACCGGCGGTGAGTGTCGCGTACGCGCCCGAACAACGTGCCTCGCTCCTCAGAAGAAAGCGGTCGTCTTGACCATGAATACGGTCCAGTCGCGGGCGAGCTCGCCGAGCGGCACGTTCGAGTTCAACGCCGGGCTCAGCGCGGCCGTGCCCCGCATGTAGTGACCCTCGAGCTTGAGCAGCCAGTTCGAGGTGAGGTCGTAACGGGTCGTGACGGCGAAATCCTGCTGGTATTTGTCGCGGGTGTCGGGCCCCTTGAGGCCGGTATTGGTGACCGCGTAGTAGGCGCCCGGGCTGAACCACGGCGCGACGTGATACGAGCCCATGACGTACCAGCGCGTCGAGGTGAAGATGCTGTCGGTGACGAGCTTCGGCCGGAACATCAAGTCGTAGCGCCAGCGGCTGTATTCGGCGGCAAGCAGGAGGTCGTGCGCGGCGTACTCGAGGGAGCCCACCCACAGGAATACCGGGAGCTTGTACTTCAAGGTATCGCCGAAAGTCGGCGGTACGACGCCCGCTTGCTTGAGCGCGGCGACTTCATCCGCGCCGAGCAGCAGATCGAGGTCGAGACGCAGCACCTGCAGGCTGCCGCCCGCGGTCAAGCCGTCGATGGGTGCCGGCGCGTGCCAGAGCACGCGCGTCCCGGCCACGTAGGGCACGTCGATGTTCGTGACCGTCGTCCCCGGCGTATTGAGGTTCGTCGAATCGATGAAAATGGTGCCGCCGTAAGCGCGGTAGTCGAGCGCTCCGAGCGCGGGCAGCGGTTCGTAGCCGTAGAGCTCGAAGCCGGTCTGAGCGAGCAGGAAATCGCGGCTCGTCGTCGGATAGACGGACTGCGGGAGCAGCACCGGGACGCGCGCGGAGTCGATGTCGCTCTGGTCGTTGTAGAGGCCGAACGGGAGCTTCGTCCGCCCGGCGCGCAGACCGAGCCAGTCGCGAAAGTGATAGTCGAGATAAAACCAGTCGAATTGCGGCTTGTAGTTCCCGATCGGACCGAGATCGCGCATGAAGAGCTGCATGCCGACGCTGATGTCGTCGCTGATGCTCTTCGTCAGGTTGAGGCCGACCTCGGTGAACTCGAAGCTCCCTCGCCGCGACCGCGTGAGGTAGTTGTTTTTCGAGCTCAGCATGAAGCCCTGGCTCACGAACGCATGGAAGTCCGGGGGTTGGGTGAGCGGCGTGTCGTCGGCGGCAGCGCGCCTCGCCGGCAAGAGGCAGAGCACCGCCGCGAGCATCGTGCCCCAGAGAACGGAACGGCTCCTGGCCGTGCCCGCCTGATCGCGTCGCTTACCCCTGATGATCCCGCGAGCTTAGTCAGCCGCGCTTTTTCTTGTCAAAGAGTTCGCGTGCACTCGGGCCGTTCGTACAAAACACCGCCTGTGTGCGGACACTCGGCCGCACACATCTAGGCGTGAGTACGACTCACACACACATCCGAGCACGCCCGATGCTCTCGCTATTCGCAGCTCGGCCGTGCGGCGGCGGTTAACCGCGCTCGGCGACGCGCCGTATCGATACGAGACACCGCCCATGGCACTCCTTCGCACCAAGCGCATCATCTGGGGGGCGGCGCTCTTCTTCGCGAGCCTGGTGCTCGTCTTTTCTTACGTCTCCGGGCGGAAATACATGAATGCGCTCGAATGGGTCGAGCATACGCACCAGGTGCGCGTGACGCTCGAGCGCGTTCTGTCGGGGCTGCACGACCAAGAGTCCGAGCTCCGCGGCTACGTCTTGACCGGCGATCTCGCTTTTCTTTCGGAGCGCGCCGCGGATCAGAAGGCGCTCGAGCGCGAAGTCTTGCGCTGTCAGGCGCTCGTTCGCGACAACCCAGTCCAGCTCGAGCGCGCGAACGGGCTCGCGCACCTGGTGCGTGAAAAGCTCGCCTTTTCGGCCGCGGCGATCGAGCTCCGCGAGCAGGGTGACGAAACCGGCGCCCAAGACCTCATCGCCACGCGCCGCGGCAAGGTGCTCATGGATCGCGTCGAGAGCGCGGTCAAAGTCATGCGCAACGAGGAGGATCGACTCCTCGCCGACCGCCGCGCTGCCGCTACCCTCACGCAACGCGAAACCGTGGGCGCGATCATCGCGCTGGCGCTCAGCTTGTTCGCTCTGCTCGTGGGCAGCTTCTTCAACATGCAGCGTGACGCGGAGGAGCTCCGACAAGCGGGGAGCGAGCTTGCCGAGAGCGAGGAACGTTACCGCGTCCTCGTCGACAACGTGAGCGACCTCGTCAGCATCCACGGGCCCGACGGAGCGCTGCGTTACGTCAATCCATCGGTCGAACCGCTGCTCGGCTATACGCCCGCCGAGTGTCGCACGCGCGAGCTCTGGTCGTTGATCCATCCCGAGGACACGGCGGCGGCGCACTACGGCTTGCAGACGTTTCAAGCAGGCGACGCGCACAGCGGCGCGGTCACGTGCCGCTTGCGCCGGCAAGACGGCGAGTATCGTTGGTTCGAATTCAAGGTGCGGCGCGTCGTCGATCCCGACGGGCGCCTCCGTCACTTTCAGGCGTCGGGCCGTGACGTCACGCTGCGCCGCCAGCTCGAGCAGCGCCTCGCGCAGCAAACGGAGGAGCTCCGCCATCTGTCGCTGCGCGACGGCCTCACCGGGCTCTACAACCGCCGTGGCTTCCTCGAGCTCTCGGCGCAGCTCGTGCGCGTGGCGGAGCGGCAGCAGCACCGCCTGGGCGTACTCTTCGTCGATCTCGACGGCTTGAAGGACATCAACGACGAGTTCGGCCACGCCGGCGGCGATCGCGCGATCTCGGAAGCGGCCGCCCTCCTGCGCACGACGTGCCGCGCGACCGATCTCGTGGCCCGGCTCGGCGGCGACGAGTTCGTCGTGCTCGCGAGCGACGTGAACGACGAATCGGTCGCCGTCCTCACCGGCCGCCTCGAGCGCGCCCTCGTCGAGCTGAACGCCAAAGGGGGTCGCGAATACCGGCTCTCGTTCAGCGTCGGGGTCGCGACCTTCGATCCCAAAGCGCCCGTTGCGATGGAGACGCTGCTCGGCCAGGCCGACGAACGCATGTACGAAGCGAAGGCGCAAAAGCGCCGGCCGCGCTCGCGCACGAGCCAGCTCTCGATTTCGAGCTACTCCTGACGCGCGCTCACGGCGTGAGCGGACACGTCGAGCCCATCGGAGTCGTGCATGTCATCAAACCGATCGGCGAGGAGCAGCACTTGAGCGTGCCCGTGCAGTCCCCGTCGACGAGGCAGGCGTCACCTGCCGCGCCGTTGCCCTGAGCACAGGAGTCGTCCTGCGTCGTGTCGACGCCGGTTTCGAACGCGCGGCAGGCGTTCGCGTACGCCTTGCCGTCGCACCCGCACACCGGGGCCGGGTTGCAAGCGCCTCCGCCCCACGAGATGCATTCGCCCGGCTGATCGCCGAGGCCGCAGCTGCCGTTTGCCCAATGGCACACTTCGTTGGTGTCGCACGGCTTGGCGACAAGACCGCCGCAGGTCTTGTTCCCGCTTCCTGCCGCGCCGCTCGCGCCTGCGGCGGCACCCGCATCACCGCCGCTCGCCTCGCCCGCCATCCCACCGCTGGCGCCCGCGCCGCCATGCCCGCTCGTTCCGCTGCCGGCGCGGCCGCCCGTGCCGCGTCCGCTGCTGCCTCCTGTTGCTCCCGCAGCGGTCCCACCGACTTCTCCGCTCGTTCCGCTGCCGGCAGTTCCGCCGGTTCCGCTGCCGGCGCCGCCCGTCGCGGACGAGCCGGCCGTTGCGGACGAGCCGCCCGTTGCTGCACCCGCGCCGCCTCCCGAACTCGCGCCGCCCCTCGCGCCCGAGCCACCGGTCGCAGCGCCGCCCGTACCCGCCACGCCTCCGCTTCCTCCGCTCCCGCCGTGCGGCGAGCTCGAATGCTCCTCGCTACTCCCACCGCAACCGGCCACGAACGAGAGGGCCAATCCGATGTAGAGAATTTTGGAGGCCATGCGTAGTTCTAGCAGAGATCCGACACACGCCTGAAGCTGAGCGGCGGTTTGCCCGGATGAACCGCGACGATCACGTCGGGTGAGATGCACTCGAGGCGGACCTCGACTCCGGGCGCCTTTTCGAACGTCAGAGTCTGCTCGGCGAGACTGGGGGCAGGCAAGCGGACGCGCAGCGCGTCGGCACCGTTCGCGCGGGAAATCAGGGTGCCGTCGAGTGAAAGCTCGAGCTCCGAGCTGGCGAGCTCGCTCGACGTTTCGGCGCGCGCCGCGTCGCGCTCGGCGAGGGGCAGCGGAGTCACGAAGGTGCGCTCGACGAACGCGACGAGCTCGTCCGTGATTTCGAGCCGGTAGCGACCGGCCGCAAACCCCGTGCGCTTCACGGGTTCGGCTCCCGGTACAAGCCGAGCGTGGTGATCAACGCGGCGAGCGCCACGAACGTGAAGCCGAGCACGCCCGGAGCGAGCGATTCCGCAATCCCCTGGAGCACGGCCTCGGTGAGCGAGACCCCCGGGTGGCGGGCGACGTATGCCGACACGCCGTGTCCGACGGCCGCAAGATCCACGCAAATGCCCATGAGCGTCGTGAACGTCGTGGCAATCCCCAGCGCGAGCGTGATGCGGAGCGTCACGCGCGTGAGTCGGCTCGCGTAAATGCTCGCTGCGGCCAGCGTCGCGAGGCCGAACGCCACTAGGAAAAACATGGCGAATCCGCCCTCTTCGAAGAACTTCTGCATCGATTGGAACCTCCGCTCCGATAACGCGCCACGGGCAGGATCGTGACGGCCTGTCACGCGCCACCGGTTCGCGCGTTATCCTGCTGACGTGAAAAGCTCAGCGGACTCCGAGGCGCTTGCGCTGCTCCGGCGTCGCGACCCGCGCGGCTTCGATCTCGCCTATTCCGCCTACGCGGGACCGCTGCTCGGCTTTCTCACTCGGCTTTCAGGTCGGCGGGACGTCGCCGAGGATCTCGTGCAGCACGCGTTCTTGCGTCTCGCGGAGCGTGGTCCGGAGCTCGCGCGCGATTCGGATTTGCGAGCCTGGCTCTACGCCGTCGCGCGGAACGCCTATTTGAGTCTCGTGCGCCGCACGCCGGCCGAGCTCGACGAGTCCGCGCTCGAAGCACTCGCGAATCCGCCCGCCGACGTGGAAGCTCGCCTCCTGCTCGGCGACGTCGAGCGCGCCCTCGCTGCGCTGCGCTTCGAGGATCGCGAGGTGCTCTTGCTCGTGGCCGTCGACGGGCTCGAGCGCGACGCGGTCGCACGCCTGCTCGGGATCGACGCCGCCGCGTTGCGCCAGCGCTTGTCCCGCGCCCGCTCGCGCTTGCTCGCCGAGCTCGAACGCCAGCCGGCCGCCGTTGCCACCCGGAGAACCCGCCCGTGACTGATGACGATCCCGTGCTCGCGCGCCTCGCGGCGCTGCCGAACCCCGTGCCGGATCCGGCGCGCTCTGCCCACGTGCGTGGAGCGGCGCTCGCACGTCTCCGCCCGCGGCGGCTGCATCCTGCATGGGTACTGCTCGTCGCAAGCTCGACCGTCGGCTACTTGGGCGGCGCGTTCTACTTCTCGCTTGGTCTATTTTAGGGGCGCTCTTACTTGCGTCCGTCAGCTCGCGCGCTCGAGCCGCCCGTCCGCGTGCCGCGCGTAGCGCGCCGGATCGGGACCCAAGACCGGATCCGCGCGTGGCCACGGCCAGCCACCGAAGCCCGTCGCACGATAGTCCGCGAAAGCCTGGCGGATCTCCGCTTCGGTGTTCATGACGAAAGGCCCGCGCTGCACGACGGGCTCCCCGAGGGGACGGCCCTGCAGCAGAAGCAGCTCGCTCTCCGTCTCGCCGTTCACGAGGGCGAGGCTGGCGTCGGCTCGAACCTCGACGGAGTGACGTGCTTCGATGGCGCGGCCGGCCACGCTGAGCGCGTCGCCACGAAAGAAATAGAGCGTGCGGTTCGTCCCCGCGAGCGCGGGCGGGAGCCGGACCTCGGCGTGAGGCTCGAGCTTCAGGGTCCAAATCGCGAGATCGCTCGCGCTGCGCGCCGCGTACGAATGCGGCGGCGGTGCCGCGGCGCGCACGTTACCGAGCTCACCGGCGATCACGGTGAGCTCGGTCTTGCGTCCGCGCGCGTCGGTGAGCGCGGTGTGCGGGATCATGTCGCGCCACAGCATCGAGAAGTGCGGCGCCACGAACTTGCTCTGGCTCGGCAGGTTGAGCCAAATCTGAAAGAGCTCGAGCGGGTTCGGCCGGGCTTGGTCGAGCAGCGGGAACATCTCCGCGTGCACGATGCCGCTGCCCGCGGTGAGCCACTGCACGTCCCCGTGGCCGTAGCGCGCCGCCGCGCCGAGCGAGTCCGCATGATCGACCAGGCCCTCGCGCACGATCGTGACCGTCTCGAAGCCGCGGTGCGGGTGCTCCGGAAAACCCGGCACCACGTGCCCGTGGTACATGCTGAACCCGTTCTGGTGCGAGAAGTCCATGCCGAGCTCACGGCCGGCGAGCGGGGTCGCGGGTCCGAGCTCGGCGTTGCCCGCGGGGTAACCGTCGTCGTGGTGCGCGCAGAACAGGAACGGATCCGGCACACGCCACTGAAAGCCCAGCGCCTCGGTGCCGAGTACGATGGGCGCCTCGAGCTCGCTCGCTCGCGGCTCGGGCGTGCGCCCCTCGCTCCGGCACGCCTCCGTGAGCGGGAGAGCGGCCATGGCTCCGAGCAGCGTACGGCGATCCATCGGGGTCCGAGGAGCATAGCACTCCCCGCGCGCGCGACCGAGGCCCCCCGCTCAGCTCGGACGCGAAGTCACGCCGCCGCGTTCGGCAATCGCGCGAGCCGTGTCGAGCACCATCTCGCGCATCGGGCGGCCCGACCAGCCGAGCACGTCGCGCGCCTTCCCGCCGTTCATGCGCGCGGGTTTGCCGAGGTCGTCCACGACGAGCCGGAGCGTCGGATCGAACAGGCTCACGAAGCGCACGAGAAAGTTCGGGAGCTCGCGGGTCGGCACGCGGTAGCCCGCCTGCGCGAGCGCGCGCGCGATGTCGCGCATCCAAGCGGTGTCGCTCACGAGCAGGAAGCGTTCGCCCGCCGCGGCCGGGTGCAACATCGCGAGCACGTGAGCGCGGGCGACGTCGCGCACGTCCACGAGCGGGAATTCGAGCTGCGGGCACCCGGGAATTTCGCGGCGCAGGAGCTTGCCGACGATCTCGTTCGAGGTGTTGTCGGCGCCGCTGAGCGAGGGACCGAGCACGAAGACGGGGTTCATCGCCGTGAGCTCCGGGCCGAGGCCTTCCCGCGCGAACTCCCAGGCAGCCTGCTCCGCGAGCGTCTTGCTCTTGTCGTAAGCGGTCACGTCCCGCGACAAGTCCGACCAGTCGTGTTCGTCGAAGGCGTGCGTCTCGGTGCGCTCGCGGCCCGAAGTAATGGCGGCGCCCGACGAGGTCATCACCACACGCGTGACGCCCGCCTCGCGTGCCGCCCGCAGCACGCGCAGCACGCCGTCGCGCGCCGGGCGGATGAGCTCGTTTTCGTCTTTGGGTAGCGCCTTCGGTAGCGGCGAGGCGACGTGGAGCACGAACTTCGCGCCGCGCACCGCGTCCGCCCAGCCCGCGTCGTCGAGCAGCTCCGCGCGCACGAACGCAAGCCGGTCGCCGGGCTCGAGCGGCGCGAGCGCCCGCCTCAGCGCCGCCTCAGCGCCGAGGTTCCGGACGGTGCCGCGCACGCGAAAGCCGCGCTCGAGGAGCTCGCGCACGCAATGGAGCGCGATGAAGCCGGACGCCCCCGTGACCGTGACGAGCGTATTCGTGGGATCGGCTTGCATGCTCCTCACCAATTCAAAAACTGGTCGAAGTAGACGACCTCGCCCTCGAGGTTTGCCACGAAACGGACGATGCCGTCGTGCGACACGACGATGGCGAGTCCCTGCGGGTGCGCGGTCACGAAGCGGTAAGCGGCGCGGTGCCGCGTGCCCACCGAATTGGCGGGGTCGGGCGCGCGCCGTTCGGCTTCGAGGTCGAGCGCTTGCCACACCGTGTCCGGGTACGAAAGCTCGCCCGAAACTTCCGCGCCGAACCCGACGAGCTCGAGTCGCTTGTCGATGACGACCGCGCCGTCGACGTCTGCAAGCGCCGCGATCAGGCTGCTCACCTCGAAAAAGGACTTTTCGACGGCGAGCACCTCCGGCGTCTCCATGCCGAGAAAGCGCTCGAGGTTCACCGGGACGTCACCGCCCGGCGCGCCGAGCGCCCGCACGAGGCGGCGCATGAGCCGGCGGTAGCGTTCGCGCGCCTCCCCGGGCGAAAAGTCGTACTTCAGCTTGAGCAGCCCGCCGAGGTCCGGCCGCTCGAAAAGCTCCGGATCGGCGAACAGAATGAGCCCGCCGTTGCCGGCCTGGCGCATGAGAAAAAGAGCGCGCCGCATCATGTGCTGAGCGATCTCGCGCACGAGCGTGTCGTCCGCGAGGCTGAGCTCGTCGTCCGGCTGGAGGAAACGGCGCCGATTGTTGCGGAAGAGGTCGCGGAGCCAATTGGACGTGAAGACGTCGGTGGTCGTCGCCTCGATCATCCCGCTCACGAGCGAGCCGACCAGCGCTTCACCGGCGTAGACGCTGAGCCGCCCGGGACCGATCACGTGCACCTGCGGCAGCTCGAGCGGTCGATGATGGTCGCGACCGCCCCACGTCGGCGCGAGCCAGTCCGCGCCGGTATGCAGCAGACCCCAGATGGTCCAGGTGTTGCCCGTCGGTGAAGCGCAGACGACGCTCGAATGAAACGGCGTCGCAGGACTCAGCCTGCGCAAGTTGTCGACGGTGAGGGGCAGCTGCTCGCGCAGTGCGAGCGGCAAAAAATCATCCCGCCCGAGTGACGCGACCACGCGCTCCATGGGCGCCGCGGTGAGGCGAAATCGAACAGGGCGCCCTTCCTCGCGTGTCAGTGAGGCTTGAAAGCAATTCGATAAGAGCTCGGCCAGCGGGCGGCGTCCGAATCCGAGCGGCGTCGCCGAAGGCCAGTGATCCAGGACGAAATCCGCGAGGTGAGTGGGATAGGCGTGCACGCGCCTCCCTTTTAGCAGCAGTTCACGCGGGCTCACCGAGTCCGGCACGGCGCTTGCTTTTTTGGCGGGCGAGGAGGCCCTATGCGCACTCACCTTGGACGAGCTTCTTTTTCACCCCTGGCGCTGTTTCCACTCGTCGTCGCCATCAGCGGTTGCGCCGTGATCGGGGATGTCTTCAAGACGGGCGTGTGGGCCGGCGTGCTCTCCGAGCTCGGCCTCGCGGCGGTGCTCGCACTGCTCGTGCGCATCCTCGGGAGCTGACGCTTCGCTGCGGCGGATCTCAGATGAGGTCGAAGCCGAGGCGGAGCGTCAAGGTCGGCAGCACGTTCGTGCGAAACACGTGGTCGATGTCGTCGCTCGCTTCGCGCTCCGCCGTGGTCTCGTTCGGCGCGCCGCCCACGGGGACGATCGTCGTGGACGAGCCGAGTGCGCCGCTCAGGCCGAGCGCGGCGCCGAGCACGAGCCGTCGCTCGATTTCCCCTTCGTAGCCGAGCTCGAGCGTCCAAGCGTCGATGCCCGTGTGCAGCCGATACGTGCCGCCCGGGAACGAGTAGCCCGGCGCCGAGAAGCTCGGGATCGGCTGCGTCGCGTCGAGTTGCACGTGCGCGTAGCTCGCGTCGAAGTAGAGACCGATCGCGCGCAGCGGCCGGAACCCCACACCCACGCGCGCGCTGTTGCCGCCGTAGTTCGAGTTCCGGAGCACCGTTTGCGCCGTGCTCGCTCCCGCGGCGAGCGCGGCCAAAAAGTCGATGTACGCGGACGGCACCCAGGCGTACCCGCCGAATAGGCGCAAGCCGAAGGGCATCTCCACGCCAGCTTGAAAACCAGCCTCGAGGGGTGCACGCGTCACGCCTTCGACGAAGAGCATCCAATCGTCACGCACGCGATCCGAGGTAGTACCCCGCGTGTCGCCGGTGTCGGCGCTTGGCGGAGTCGCGGCTGGTTGGCCTGCGAGTGCGACGGTGCTGGCGAGAACGAAGACCGGTCCGATGGGCATGTGCAACAAATCGCAAGAACGGTGCCAGCTGGTCTGGAGCTTGCACCCTTCGCGCGCATGGCCACGACATCGCTTGGGAGCCCGCGGAAGCAGCGCTGGGTGCCGCCGCTCGTGGGGATCGCGGCACTCTGTCTCGCCAGTGCCTTCGTGGCACTGGCGACGGCGCACCACTATCGAGCTTGGCAGCCGTGGGCTCACGACGCCGCGGAGCCCGAACCGCCGCACAGCACCGTGCCGCTGCCGCTGCGCGTCGCGACGGACGACACCCGCACCACGCGGCCCGCGGAGCCACCGCCCGTCACTCCGCCTTCAGCAGTGGCGCCGGCAGAGTTCGCAGCGCCTGCTCTCGACGAGGACGAACGAGCAGCGCTCGCCGCGCGTCTTCCGCTTCCGCAGCCGATCGTGCTGCACGTCGAACCCACTGTCGACCTGGACGCACCTGCGGCCGCACCCGCGGCAGCAAGCGCGGCTCCGAGCGCGAGCACGAACGCTGCCCCCGCCGCTTCGGCGACCCCCGCGGCTTCGGCGGCTTCTGCTCCGGCCGCGATCGTCGCGTGTGGCTCGACCACGTGCGCAGCCGGCAAAGTCTGCTGCAACGCGAGCTGCGGCATCTGCGCCGATCCCGGCGAGCTCTGCTCGCAGTTCCATTGCGGCATGCCTGCCGTGCCCACCGGCACCTTCTGCGGCCCGAGCACGTGCAACGTCGGCGAAGTTTGCTGCAACGCAAGCTGCGGCGTGTGCATCAGGCCCGGTGAAACCTGCGACGCGACGCGCCGCTGCTCGGGTGAAATCACGTATCCGGAGAGTCAGTCCTGCGGCATGCAGACGTGCAACGTCGGGCTCGTCTGCTGTAATCCAAGCTGCGGCATCTGCGCACCTCCGGGGGAAAAGTGTTCCGACAGCGTGTGTAACTAGCGAGTGTTGGTGGGTGCTCCCGCCGTGTCGTCGGGCGCTCGGCGCCGCTCTCCGTGTCGTCGAGGCGCCGCGCACGCGCTCGCGATGTTAGGCTGAGGCGTGCATCGTTCTTTCGCGGTGAGTTCGACGTTCGTCATTCTGGCGCTCGCTTGCACGAGTAAGAGCGACGGCGGCGGCGGGCAGGGGAGCGGCGCTACGAGCGCCGCGAGCGGGACGGGCACGAGCAGCGGCGGCACCGGTGTGGGCAGCGCCGGCCACGACGCGGGGTCCGGGCAGAGCGGCGGCGGGCGCGCGACGCTGGGCTCCGGTGGCGGCGCCGGAAAGCCGAGCAGCGCGGGGCAATCCACGGGAGGGGGCCCGAGCACGGGCGGCCGCACCGGGGGCGTCGCGGGCACAGCGACGAGCGGAGAGTCCGGTGCCTCCGACAGCGCTGGCGCGGGGAATGACGTGTCGGGCTGCAAGCGCGGTATCGCCGCGAATACCGCGCCGGGGCCGGCATTCTCGCCCAACGTGGCGTGGTGGTACGACTGGTCGATGAAGGGCGCGGGCGGCGTGGAGTTCGTGCCGATGGCGTGGGGCAAGAGCGACGTGAACACGGCCGTTCCCGCAGGCGCGAAGTACTTGCTCAGCTTCAACGAGCCGAACTTTCACGCCCAGTCGAACTTGACGGCACAAGCCGCCGCCGATCTCTGGCCCACGCTCACGGCGAACGCCAAGGCCGCGAAGGTGCCCCTCGTCGGGCCAGGGATGAATTTTTGCGGGCCCGCGTCGGATTGCAACGGGACCGATCCTTACCAGTACCTCAAGGACTTTTTCGCGGCGTGCAAGGACTGCGAAGTCGATTACGTCGCCGTGCATTGGTACAACTGTGATCTGCCTTCATTGAAAGACTACTTGGAGCCCGGCGGGAGCCTCGAAGGCTTCGAGCAGTTCGGCAAGCCCATTTGGCTCACCGAGTTCTCCTGCGATGGCAAAGCCTCGGCGGCGGATCAAGAGGCGTACATGCGTGCCGCGGTGCCCTACCTCGAGGCGAATCCGCACGTCTTTCGCTACTCCTGGTTCAGCGCCGATCCGATTCCGAACGCCAAGCTCATCGCCGACGACGGCTCGCCCACGGCGCTCGGCCAAGTCTACCTCGGCCTACCGCACAATTGCCCCTGACTCAGTGCGGCGCCGTCGCGCCGTCACTCTGCCGTGTCGAGACGCGCGCGAGCACGGCCGCGACGTCCCGCGAAGGCGCGGTATCGAGGCCCGCGTCGCGGTGCGCCGCGATCGCGATGTCGCCGAGTGACACGATGCCGACGAGCCTCCGGTGCCGATCGACGACGGGAACGCGACGCACCTGCCTGCCGCGCATCAAGCTTTCGACCGCAGCGATGCTGTCGGTGGCGAGACACGTGACGACGTCGCTCGACATCGCCTCGCTCACGCTGATCGCGCTCGGCCGCTGATCGTGACTCCAGGTCGCGATGCAGATGTCGCGATCGGTGAGAATGCCCACCACCTCGTCACTTGCAGGATCGACGACCGGCACGGAGCCGCAATCGCAATCCCACATCACGCGCGCGGCCGTGCTCAGCGTGTCGCCGCTGCGTACGCAAGAAACGTTCGTGGTCATGATCTTTTGGACGTCCATGCTGGAGCCTCCTTTTTTCGACAACCACCGGATGCAAAGCATGAACCCCCGCGCGAGCGCCGTTATGCCGGGCCGGGATCTTGCCTGAAAAAAACATGATCAGGAGAATCACCGAAGGCTATCGGCTGTACTCGAAGAAGCTCGATCCGAAGACGGGCCGCCGTCGAAATCTCGGCACGTTTCGCACGCGAGCAGCCGCCGAGAAGCACGAGCGTGCGGTCCAGTTCTTCAAGCGGCAGTGACGACCAGCGGACACACTGTCCGCATCCGGGCGTGTCCGAATTGTCGGCCTGTTGCGCGCTGCCACGGGCGCCCCGCAACCCCTCGCGCGGATCCTCGGCACAATTTACTGCGCGCTCCGCGTTCGAGCGGCATAAAGCAGCGCTGGCACGGGTTTCGCTTCAGGTGGAACCACTGACATGGATGACCTTCCGTTCGACTTCACGCGCTACCTGAGCCAACGGTTCGGCGTGAGCTCCGAGCAGGCGGCCGATCTGCTCCGCTCCTGGCTCAAGGACTACGAACCCGAGGACTCGTATCGCCCCGGCGGGCTCAGTACGCGACCGCGTTCCGACGGCGCGCAATCTCTCAGCGGATGACTCAAGGGCGTTCGATACGCTACGCGGTCGTAGGTGCCGGCAATATCGCGCAGGTCGCGGTTTTGCCTGCATTTTCGCACGCGTCCAACTCGGAGCTCGTCGCCGTCGTTTCGGGCGACGCGGAGAAGAGGACGGCGCTGCGTGACCGTTACGGCTTGAAGCTCGCCGCCGACTACCCGGACTTCGAGACCGTGCTCGAAGAGGGGCGCATCGATGCGGTCTACGTCGCGACGCCCAACGCGCGGCACAAGGAGTTCGTGCTGCGCGCGGCCGCGTGCGGCGTGCACGTGCTGTGCGAGAAGCCGCTCGCTCCGACAGCCGACGATTGCCGTGAGATGGCGGACGCCTGCAGCGCCCACGAGGTGAAGCTGATGGTCGCCTATCGCCTCCATTTCGAGGCGGCGACGCTCGAAGCGCTCGAGGTCGCGCGTTCCGGGCAGCTCGGCGCGCTGCGGCTCTTCAGCTCTTTCTTCACGCACGTGGTCGGCCCGGACGACATCCGCCGCGATCCGGCGCTCGGGGGCGGCGCCGCGTACGACCTCGGCGTGTATTGCGTCAACGCCGCGCGCTCGCTCTTCGGCACGGAACCGTTGCGCGTGGTTTCGGCGAGCGTAGCCCGCAACGGCACCGACGACAGCACCACCGCCGTGCTCGAGTTTCCGAACGAGTGCCTGGCGATGTTCTGCGTGAGCAACAGCACCGCGCGTGTCTCGAGCTACCGCATCGCGGGCACCGAGGGCGACCTGCGCGTGGAGCCCGCCTACGACTACACGAGCGAGCGCGTCCACCATTTGACGGTGGGCGGGCGCGCGCGTCGCACGGTCTTCAAGAAGAGTGACCAGTTCGCGCCCGAGCTCGCGTACTTCTCCGACTGCCTGCTCCACGACCGTGATCCGGAGCCTTCCGTGGAAGAAGCCTGGTGCGACGCGCGCGTGATCGACGCCGTCCTCGCCGCCGCAGCCACTCACCGCGCCGTCGAGCTTCCGCCTTACGAGCGACAGCGCGCACCGTCCGTCGAGCAACTCGCGTACGCGAGCCCGCTGCCGCGGCCGTACACCGTGAACGCCCCCGGGCCGAACGCGCGCTGACGGGCCCCGCAGTCAGCGCGTCCGGCTCGGCGCGCCGGCTACCCGAGTGAGACGCAGTCGGCGGGAGTGTCGATGTCGAACGCGCCTTCGGGCCACGCGACACGCGCGACGTTCGGTTCCCGACGGAGGATACCCGCGCCGCCCTCTTCGCCGCGCAAAGACAGGAGCGCACCGAAGTAACGCTCGGGGAATACGGCGGGAACGCCCGTCTTGCCGCCGTAGTACGAGCCCGCAAGACGGGATCCGTGCTCGCTCGCGAACCACAGCGCGTTCAAGTGGCGGCTCGTGAGCAGCGGCTGGTCGCAGGCGCACAGCAGGAGCGCGCCCGCGCCGCGATCGATTGCCCATAGGGCGGCGGTGCGGATCGACGCGGCCATGCCCTCACGCCAGGCCGTGCCTTCGAGGATCTCGATCGGCAAGTCCGCGACGCTCGCCGCGATATCGTCCGAGCGCGCGCCGACGACGACCGCCACGCGCGAGGCGCTCGAGTTGCACGCGCATTCGGCCGCCCAATGCACGAGTGTGCTCGAACCGTGAAAGGGCAACAGTTGCTTCGGGGTGCCGAGGCGCGAGGAGGCGCCGGCGGCGAGCACGGCACAGGCGAGGTTCATGACGGATCTCCATGCAAGACGAGCGCCACCGGCTCGTGAATTTCCCCGCCTCGTTCACGTAAGGAAGAACGCTGCGAACGCGCGAGCGTCGCTTGCGCTTCGGCGACGATGCTGAGCGCGATCTCGGCGGAAGTCTCTGCGCCGACGTCGAGTCCGGCGGGGCCGAACACGCGCGCGCGGCGTTCAGGCGCAATCGGGCCGTCCTCGCTGACGATTTCTTGCAGCAGGCGCTCGGTGCGGCGCGCGGGGCCGAGCACGCCGACGTAAGGAACGTCCACTTTCACGAGCGCTGCGAGCGTCGCGCGATCTTGTACGAAATCGTGCGACATCACGACCGCAAGCGGACGCGCGCAGCGCGCGAGGGCCGCGACGTTGTCGGCGAGGGGCGCCTCGGAGAGGCGCGCCAGGGTGACGAAGCGTTCGCGCACGCCGAGCTGCCCCGGCTTCCCGCAGACGGTGACGTTCCAGCCGAGGAGAGTCGCAGTGCTCACGAGCGGGACCACGTCCGCGCCGGTGCCGAAGACGAACAAGTGCGGCGGCGGCTCGACGACTTCGAGGAGCGCCAGGCTGCCTCCCGAGCGCAGGTAACTCGTGCGAAAGCTCGCTTGGCCGAGTGCGGCCCCGAGTGCGCTGCCGAGCCGCCGTGTGAGCGCATCCCCTCGGAGCTGGCTCACGAGCCCCTGCTCCGTGCGCACGACGCGTGCGCCGAGCGGCGCGCCCGCGAGCTCGCTCGCGATCACCGTCGCGAGTGCGACGCGCCGCTCCGCCTCGAGCTCGCGTCCGACCACGGCGAGCGCCCCGTCGGCGACGAGCGTGAGCGGCTCGAGCAAGATGTCGAGCTTGCCGTGACAACCGGAGCCGCGGCGCGGACCTTCGTCGTCGAAGCGTGAATCGACGGTGTGCGAGACGGGTCCGTTGCGCGCGAGCCATGGCCCCATGCGCATGAGCTCGCGTTCGAGACAGCCGCCGCTGAGCGCGCCCGCGAGCACTGCCTCACGCGAAAAGAGCAACCGTGCTCCCGGACGGCGGTAAGACGCGCCCTCGACGCGGGCGACCGTCGCGAGCCAGGTCGGCTCCGACGCGCGCGTTGCCTTGAGCCAGGCGCGACAGACGGCGGCGATCTCCGTCAAGTCAAGACCTTGTCGAGCGTGATGGGCAGATCGCGGACGCGCTTTCCGGTCGCGTTGTAGACCGCGTTCGCGATGGCGGCCGCCATGCCCGTGATGCCGATTTCCCCAATGCCTTTGGCCCCGATTTCGTTCACGTGCGGATCGTCCTCGTCCACCACGAGGATCTTGAACTCGGGGACGTCGGCGTTGACGGGTACGTGGTAGTCGGCGAGGTCGCGCGTGACGACGCGCCCGCTGCGTTCGTCCCGCACCGTGTGTTCGCGCAGGGCAAGTCCAATGCCCCACACCATGCCGCCCATGAATTGGCTGTGCGCCGTCTTGGCGTTCAGGATTTTCCCTGCCGCGAAGGCGGCGACGGCCCGCGTGACGCGGATGGTGCCGAGCTCGGCATCGACTTTGACCTCCACGAAATCGGCGCCGAAGCCGTACGTCGAGAAGTGTTTTCGGTCGGCCTTCTCCTCTGTCTTCACCTCGGCCGAGAGCTCGGGTTTGGCCGCGCGCTCGGCGGGCGTGAGCGCGTCGAGCTTCTGCTTCAGCGCCGCTGCCGCGCGTTTCACGGCCGAGCCCGTGCTCGACGCCGTTTGCGAGCCGCCCGAGACCGGCGTTTCGGGCAGCGCCGTATCGCCGAGCTCGACGCGCACCCGTTCGACCGGCACGCCGAGCACGTCGGCCGCGATTTGGGCGAGAATCGTGTAGGTGCCCGTGCCGATGTCCTGGCTGCCGGCCTGGATGACGACGCTGCCGTCCGCGAGGAGCTTCGCGCGCGCGGACGCGGCGCTCTGGCGCGCCGGGTACGCCGCCGTCGCCATCCCGAAGCCCACGAGCCAGCGGCCGTCGCGCACGGAGCCCGGCGCAGCGCGTCGTGCGCTCCAGCCGAATTCGGCGGCGGCGCGCCGGTAACACTCGCGCAGGGATTTGCTGGACCACGGCTTGTCTTCGTCCGGGTCGCGTTCGGCGTAGTTTTTGAGGCGGAGGGCGAGCGGATCGATGCCGAGCTCGTGCGCGCGCTCGTCCATGGCCACTTCGAGCGCGAAGTTGCCGGTGGCTTCGCCGGGGGCGCGCGTGAACGTCGGCGTCGGGACGTCGAGCGGGACCACGCGGTGCGTGGTCACCACGTTCGGGCAGGCATACAGCATGCGCGTCACGAGCGCCGACGGTTCCGAGAACTCGTCGAAGCTCGATGTTTCCGACACGACGTCGTGACGCATTGCGCGCAGCGTGCCGTCTTTGGCGGCCGCGAGCGTCAGGTGCTGGATCGTTCGCGGCCGGTAACCGACGAGCGCGCACATTTGCTGGCGCGTGAGCACGAGGCGTACGGGACGGCCCACCACGCGGGCGGCGAGCGCCACGTGCGACCACAGCGAGCCCTTGCAGCCGAACCCACCGCCCACGAAGTGCGAAATCACCCGCACTCGGTCGAGAGGTAGCTCGAAGATGGTGGCGAGGCGCGCGCGGCAGCCGAAAATGCCCTGCGACGTGTCGTAGACCGTGAGCGCATCCTTGCTCGGCCAGACCGCGACCACGCCGTGCATCTCCATCGGATGGTGATGCTGATTGGCCGTGGTGTAGACCCCTTCCACGCGCGCGGCCGCACTGGCTAGACCCGCGATCAGGTCGCCGCGTTCCGAGTCGGGCTTCGCACGCGGACCCGCCGTTTGTGGCGTGCGCCCCTGGCCCACGTCGGCGGCGAGAGACGCGTGCACCGCGTCCGGCGCGTAGCTCACCTCCAACAGGGATGCCGCCTCGCGCGCACGCTCGGAGGTGTCCGCGACGACCAAGGCGATCGGCTGATCCGCGTAGCGGACGTCCTGGTCCTGGAGGAGCTCCAGCACCTTGTCTACCGGCGTGCTCTTCTGGTTCGCGTGGGGAAGGCGCGGGGCGTTCCAAGGCGTGAGCACCGCCAGCACGCCGCGTGCCCGCTCGGCGACCGCGGTGTCGATGTGCGTCAGGCGGCCCTTGGCGATCGCGCTCGTCACGATGAACGCGTACACGACGCCGGCGACCGGCACGTCGCCGGCATATTGGGCCTCGCCACGCACCTTGGCATGGGCGTCCACGCGATCGATACCTCGCCCGAGGACGCTCATGCGCGCGCACCCGCGAGCTCGAGCGCTCGGGCGATGACGCGCGCCCCGAGTGCGACCTTGAAGGCGTTGTCGCGTGTCGTCTTCGCGCCGTTCATGGCGTGGGCGGCCGCCTCCGCGTACGTCTCGGGCGCTGCCGACTTGCCCAGGAGCGCGGCTTCGGTCTCGATAGCGCGCCACGGTTTTGCGCCGACGCCCCCGAGCGCGACGCGGGCCGAGCGAATCGTCCCGCCCTCGAGCTCGAGCGCGACGGCTGCGGAGGCGAGCGCGAAGGCGAACGACGCGCGATCGCGCACCTTGAGGTAGGCGGAGCGGCGGCCCCGCGGTGACGCGGGCACCACGACTTCGGTGATGATTTCGCCCGGCGCGAGCACCGTCTCCACGTCGGGGCTCGAGCCCGGCAACGTGTGGAGCTCCCCGAGCGGAATGCGCCGCTCGCCGCCCGCGCCGCGCGTGTGGACGACCGCGTCGAGCGCCAAGAGCGCAACGGCCATGTCCGACGGGTGTGCCGCGATGCAATGGTCGCTCACGCCGAGCACGGCGTGCATGCGCGAGTAGCCGCCGAGCGCCGCGCAGCCGCTGCCAGGTTTACGCTTGTTGCAGGCTTCGCTCGCCGCGTCGCGGAAATACGAGCAACGCGTGCGCTGGAGCAAGTTGCCGCTCGTGCTCGCGAGGTTTCGCACCTGCGGCGAAGCGCCCGCGAGAATTGCCTCTGAGAGAACCGGGAACTCGCGGCGGACCACGGCGTTGAACGCCACGTCGCTGTTCCTCGCGAGCGCGCCGAGGGTGAGCCCCCGGTTGTCCCAGACGACGTCCGACGAGAGCACGCGCGCGAGGTCTATCAGCGTGTTCGGCCGCTCCACGTCGAGACGCAGGAGATCCACCAGGTTCGTGCCGCCGGCGATGAAACGGCACGCGGGCGCCTGCCCTCGCGCTACGGCTTCGTCCAGGCCTTGCGCTTCGAAGTACTCGAACGACCTCACGTCGGGATGCCGCTTTCCTGAACGCTCTCGATCGCTCGCACGATGTTCGCGTACGCGCCGCAGCGGCAGAGGTTGCCGCTCATGTGCTCGCGGATTTCATCCGACGTGTGCGCCTGCTGCTCCCGCAAGAGCCCCGCGGAGCTCATGATTTGTCCCGGCGTGCAGTAGCCGCATTGCAAGGCGTCTTGCTCGACGAAGGCCGCTTGCAACGGATGCAGGGCGTCGCCCGCAGCGAGCCCCTCGATGGTCGTGATTTTCTTGCCGCGCGCCATGACGGCGAGCACGAGGCACGAGTTCACGCGCCGCCCGTCGAGAAGCACGGTGCAGGCCCCGCATTGCCCGTGATCACAGCCCTTTTTCGTGCCCGTGAGGCCGAGGCGCTCGCGCAACGCGTCGAGCAACGACACGCGCGGCTCGAGTCCGAGCTCGTGCCTCTGGCCGTTGACCTCGAGCGTGACCGCGAGCTCGTTCGTCCCGGTTGCAGGCGTGGGGGCACGCGGGCGCGGTGCCGGCACGCTCTCACGCGTCCGACACCCGGCAACGAACGGCAAGGTGATGGCCGCCATCAAGCTCGCGAGCACCACCTCGCGCCGCGAGAACCGCAGCCGTCCGTCTTCGGCTGCACGCTCGCCCGCCGCTCTGAGCGTCTCGAGCACCGCCTCGGCGAGATCCCCAGCCACGACGCGCGTGCTTTGGAGCCGCGCGGAGCCGCGTTCGTCGAGCAAGCTGATGCTCACTCGCTCGCCGAGACCCTCCGTTCGCACGGCGTAGCGGTTGACGAGCGCCGTGAGCCCTGCGCGGCTAGCGAGCTCGGCCGGGAGCGGATCCTCCGGCGCGTCCGGCCGAAAACAGAACGACTCGTTTTCGCTGACGACGACGAGCGCGGCGCCCAGGGCGCGTAGCTCGGCGCGAATCGCCTCGAGTAGCGCGCGCTCGGGGCGCCGCCAACCCGACCCCAGCACGACGACCACCGGTTGACCGAGCGCGCTGAACCAGGCGCTCCACGCGTCCGCCAACGGTTCGGAGAGCGGGCGTGACATGGTCCGTCGGATCTCTGCAAGAGCTATTCCTCAGGGGTGAGTGATTCGTGGCGCGAAACCATTCATTTTTCCGCCAATCCACAGGGGGAAGCTTGCGACACGCGGGGCATTTCTGCGCGGGCGAGTTGGTCACTCGTTCTTCGACACCAGCCTCCCGCGAGGACAGCGCGGGCATGGATGGTGCAGCTCAGCTCGGCGTCGGTCATCTCGAACCGAGGAGAGTGAAATCATGCCGAATCCCATCGAAAACGTTATGGCGAAGGGTGCCGGAAAGGTGGCGGCCGTCGAGGCGCGCGCCAAGGGCCTGAAAGGCGTCTTCACGAAGCTCGCGGAGCAGCATCGTGAAGCGGCGACCCTGCTCTCGCGCGCCGACGCCGCCACGGATCCAGAGAAGCGTCGCGATCTCTGGACGGAGATCAAAAAGCAGCTCATCTCGCACGAGCGCGCGGAGCTCGCGGAGATCTACCCGGTGCTCGCCGGCTATGACGCGACACGCGAGATCGTGCGCCTCCACAACGCGCAGGCCGAGACGCTCGAGAGCACCATCAACCAGCTCGACGCGATGACGTTCGATACACCGGCGTGGAAGACGACGCTCGACAAGCTGATCGGCCTCGTGAAGGCGCACGCCGACCAAGAGGAGAGCGAGTTCTTCCCGCGCGCTCAGCAGACGATTGGTGAAGAAGCTTCGCGCCAGCTCGAAGATCTGTTCCTGCGGGCCCAAAAGAAGGCCATGGCCGAGCTCCGCTGAGCGGGCGGCGCGCAGGCCGGTCGAGTCCGTCCCGCTGCGGTGGGGCGGACTCGCGACTGCGCTATTCGACTTCGCCCGCGACGAGGCGCCCCAGTTCGCCGTCGTGACCTAACTGATTCGGCGTCGAGCGCCGTCGCGCGAGCACCACGTTGAGCTCCGCGGCGTAGAGCAGCACCTGCGCCGAGAAGTAAAACCAGAGCTCGAGCACGATCACCCCTTCGAGCGCGCCGTACGTCGAGCTGAAGCGAGCGAAGAAGCGTACGTAGAACGAGTACGCGCCGCTCACGACGAGCCAGGCCACGCTCGCGACGGCTGCGCCGGGAGCGATTTCGGCGAACGTGCTCGGCCGGCGGTACGGCGCGTAGCGGAAGAGCACGAGGAGCGCGACGAACGCCGCGACCGCGAGCGCGAGCGGCGGCACCAGCACGAACAGCGTGTCGGCGCGAAACACGTGGAGGAGTCGCGGCACGGCCGTCAGTGCGGGCACCACCACCGCGACGCTCACGACGCCGCCGAGCGTGAAAAGCAGGGCGACTGCGCGGCGCCCGAAGAAGCTCCGGTGCTCCTTCACCTCGTACGCCACGTTGATCGCGCGGACGAGGACGCTCATGCCGGACGACGAGCTCCACAGCACCGCGCCGAGGCCGAAGACGATGCGCAGCGTCAGATCCCCCGATGAGCGCTTGACGAACTCCGAGAGACTCACGAGCACGAGCTCGCGCGCTTGAGGGGGCAGCGTGCGCGCGAACGACGTGAGTACCGCTTGGGCGCTGGCCGGATCCGCGACGAGCCCGTAGATGGAAACGATCGCGAGCAGCGACGGAAAGAGCCCGAGCAGCGCGTAGAAACTCAACCCCGCGGCCGCCATGTCGACGTCGTGCTCGGTGCCGCGATCGCTCACGCGCCTGCAAATGTCGTAGAGCGACTTGAGACTAGGGGGCACGCTCGACTTCGACATGCTGGTTTCGCGGACGGATTCACGCTCCGTGCCAAGCCGTGGAGCTTCGTGACATCTTGCCCCGTGCGGGTCTTAAGTCGCCACTGCGTACGCGACGAGGCGGCGACGCGATCCGTTTTCAGCGGTGTTCTGCGCTGCTCGAGGGGCCTGGGTTGGCATGATCGATGCAGCAGCAGCCTGCAGCCATGACTCGCGTTCAACAAGGCGCCACCGCCGAGCTCGAATGGATCAACGTCTCAGTCTGGCGCCGTTGCCCGGTCTGCGGGGGTACTGACGGCTGCAAGACGCACGCGGAGGGTCACTTCGCTGCTTGCGGCCAAGAGCCCTCGGAATGGCCTCTCACCAGCGGTGCCTGGCTGCATCGGCTGCGCGCTTCGGGCGCGGCCTCATCGCCTGCGAATGACGCGCTGGCGTCTACGCTGGCCGCGGCCGCCGGCACCGCCTCATGAATTTTCGCACTCCGGTGCCTTTGGAGCGCTCCTCGGTCGCTCCGGAGCGGCCGTGTCCCGCGCTCGACCCTACGGTCGTTTGGGACGACCCGAGCGCGCTGCGAGGCGAAATCCAAGTCGCCGACCAACTCGTCTTGCACGCGGCCGAGCTGGCTCACGCGCACGGGCCGCCGTCGCACAACGTCGCGAGCGGGCGGCTCTGGCAGCGCTTTTTGGTCGTTAAAAGTCAGATCCACGACGCGTATGCGGTGCTCGCGGCGCGCCTCAAAGCGGACAAGGATCCGTCGCCGGCCGAGGAGTGGCTCGTCGACAACTCGCACGTCGTCGAGGATCAGATCCGTGAGATCGAGGAGGATCTGCCGCGCGGCTACCTGCTCGAGTTGCCGCGCCTGACGCCGGGCAAGATGCGTGGCTACCCGCGCGTCTATGCGCTCTGCCTCGACTACCTGCGACACACGGACGCGCGTCTCGACCTCACGACGCTTTCGGCGTTCGTCGAGTCCTACCAGAGCGTCGAGCCGCTCACGATCGGCGAGCTCTGGGCGGTACCGATCATGCTGCGGCTCGGGTTGCTCCTCACCGTGGGCGCACTCGCGGCGTCGGAGGCGAGCTCGGGGAATCGCGAGCGCGCCGACGCGTGGGCCGAGCGTCTGCTCGCGGCGCGGCACAACGCGCTCGAGCTCGGCGCCGCGCTCGTGGAGCTCGAGCGCGGTGGCACGCCGATCACCGCGCCCTTCGTGGTTCAGCTCGCGCGCAGGCTCCGCGAGCACGACGACGCGGCGCTCGCCGTCGCGTTCGATTGGCTCGGCATGCAGAGCCAGAAGCTCGGCGCGACGCCGGAGGAGCTCGCGCGCGTACAGCACCTGAAACAAGCCGCCGACCAGGTGTCGGTGGGCAATGCCGTGACCAGCATGCGCGCGGTCGCGGCGCTGGCTTGGAACCTGTTTTTCGAACGAACGAGCGGCGTCGAAGCCGTGCTGCGCAACGACCCGCACGGGACGTACGCGGCGACCGACCCCGCGACCCGTGATCGCTACCGGCACGCCGTCGAGCGGCTCGCGCGACGAGGTGAGGGCGGTGAAATCGGCGTCGCCCGTCTCGCGCTCTCGCTCGCGGAACAGGCGCGCGATCAGGACCCGAACGATCCGAGACGCGCCCACGTCGGCTATTACTTGATCGACGCGGGCCGACCCCTACTCGAACAGCACGTGCGCTATCGACCCGCGCTCGGCGAGCGCGTGCGCCGCGCGCTCGTCGGCTGGCCCAAGCTCTTCTATTTCGGTGGGATGGCCGCCGTCACCTGCGGGTGCGTGCTGTTCGTGCTGGCCGAAGTGTTCGCGAGCGCCACGTTCGCGGCCTACGGCGCCTGGGTTCTCCTGGCCGCCGCCGTCGTCGCCGTGGTCCCGGCGAGTGAAGTCGCCCTCGCCCTCGCGCAGGCAGTCGTCATGGCGGTGCTCCGCCCGCGTCTGCTCCCGCGTCTCGCGTTCGAACACGGCGTGCCGGCAGCGTGCCGCACGCTCGTCGTCGTGCCCTGCCTTCTCGACGGCAAGGAGACGATCGCCACCTTGCTCGAGGAGCTCGAGGTGCGCTCGCTCGCGAACGGCGAGAAAAACCTCTATTTCGCCCTGCTCGGCGACTTCACGGACGCGACGACCGAAGAGCGCGAGAGCGACAGGGAGCTGCTTGCCGCCGTCCGTGACGGCATCGCGGCTCTGAACGCGCGGCATGGCGAAGGGGAGCAGCGCTATTGGCTGTTCGTGCGCCGCCGGCGTTACAACGCGAGTGAAGGGCGCTTCATGGGCTGGGAGCGCAAGCGCGGCAAGCTCGAGGAGCTGAACCGTCTGCTGCGCGGCGCGACCGACACGTCGTTCGCTTGGGTGGACGCGCCGGCCGCGTCGTTCGCCGGGGTCCGCTACGTCATCACGCTCGACGCCGACACGGAGTTGCCACGCGAGACGGCGCGCGAGCTCATCGCGACGCTCGCGCATCCGCTCAATGCCGCCGAATTCGACCCCGTGCGGCAGCGCGTGGTGCGCGGCTACGGCATCGCTCAGCCGCGCGTCGGGCCACTGCCGCTGAGCTCACGCAAGTCGCGTTACGCGGCGCTTACCGCCGGGCCCGCCGGCATCGATCCTTACACGACCGCCGTCTCGGACGTGTACCAGGACCTCTTCGCGGAAGGCTCGTACACCGGGAAGGCCATCTACGACGTCGACGCGTTCGCTGCGGCGCTCGCCGGCCGCACGCCCGAGAACGCGCTCTTGTCGCACGACCTCTTCGAGAGCTTCTTCGCGCGCTCGGCGCTCGTCACCGATGTCGAGGTGCTCGACGAGCAGCCGGCGTCTTACGAGGTGCACGCCGCGCGGCAACACCGCTGGATGCGCGGTGACTGGCAGCTCTTGCGCTGGCTTCTGCCGCGCGTTCCGGCCGCGCAGGGCACGCGCCCCAACGACCTCCGGCTGCTCGACCGCTTCAAGCTGGCCGACAACCTGCGCCGCAGCCTGCTCCCTCCCGCGCTCGTCGCGCTCGTCCTCGGCGGTGCCGTGGCGGGCGGACGGAGCGCCCTCGCCGCGGCCGTGCTCTTCGTGGCCGTGCTCGTGACGCCGCTCCTCGCGCAGGTCGTGCTCGCGATCACCCGTGAAGCGAGCCGGGTCTCGGGCGCGCCCTGGGCCGGATTCGGCGGTGCCGTCGGGCGCGGCTCGCTCAAGATCCTCTTCGACCTCGTCTTCTTGCTCGACCAGGCGCTCTTGGCGGTCGACGCCGTCTCGGTCGCGCTCGTGCGACTCGTCACGAAGCGGCACCTGCTCGAGTGGGTGACGATGCGGCAGAGCGCGGCGCGGCGCGGGCGAACCTCGCCGCGCATGCTGTTCGGCAGCGTGCTCGCGCTCGTCGCAGCACTCGCCTTCGGTTGGTTCCTGCCGCGCGCGCTCCCTCTCGCGCTGCCGCTCCTCGTCGCGTGGATGCTCGCTCCGCTCGCGGCTCGGTTTCTCGCGGGCGCGCTGCCCGCCGGCGTCGCGAGCGAGCTCGAAGCGGAAGAGGACAAGCTCGTCTTGCGGCTGGTCGCGCGGAAAACTTGGCGGTTTTTCTCCCAATTCGTCAACGAGAAGGAGAACCACCTCCCGCCCGACAACTTCCAGAAGGAGCCGCGCGGCGTCATCGCGCACCGCACGTCGCCGACCAACATCGGGCTTTACATGCTGTCCGTGCTCGCGGCGCACGACTTCGGCGTGCTCTCCCTGCAGAACTATGCCGAACGGCTCGAGCTCACGCTCGACACGCTCGATCGTCTGCCGCGTCGCGACGGCCACCTTCTCAATTGGTACGAGACGGACACGCTGAAGCCGCTCTTGCCGCAATACGTGTCCACGGTCGACAGCGGGAACCTCGCCGCGTACCTCTGGACGCTCGCGAGCGCCACGAGCGAGCTGTGCAAAAAGCCCGTGCTCGGCTCCGAGCCGTTCGTCGCCGTGGCGGACGCGCTCGCGCTCGCGCGCCGGGGTGGCGCGGAAGGAACGAGCGGGGTCGCCGCGCGTCTCGGCCCGCTCGAACGGGAGGCGCGCGCACTCGCGGCGACGCGTCCGAGCGGCCTGCTCGCCGCCCTGGACGCCCTCGAACACTGCGCACAAGGCTGCGCGGAGCTCACGCGTGCGGCCGGAAGCGACCCGGCGGAGCTGCGCTATTGGCTCGGCGAGGCGGAGCGGACCGCGCGCGCGTGGGCCGAAGAAATCACGAAGCTCGCGCCGCACCTTTCGCTCTTCCGCACGACGGCTCCCGTCGTCGACGGCCGCGCCGCCGCGCTCTGGCAGCGCTTGCGCGACGAGCTCACGCTCGATCAGGGCCTGGAAGCGCTCGAGCGCGCCGCGCAGCGTGCTCGCGACCTCGTCGAGGAGATGGCGGACGGCACCCAGCGAGCAGACGGCGCGGCCGTGGAGGATTCGGCGCCGCTCCTCGCCGAGCTCGAGGACTCACTCGCTCGTTGCGCGAGCGCGTGCCGGGCGCGCATGAGCCTGCTCGAGCGCGTCGCCACCCGCTGCCGGACCCTGGCCGACGGCATGAGCTTCGGCTTCCTCTACGACCACGATCGCGAGCTCTTCGCCACGGGCTACAACGTGAGCAACGCGCGGCTCGATACCTCCCACTACGACCTCTTGGCGTCGGAGGCGCGCCTCGCGAGCCTCGTCGCGGTAGCTAAGGGGGACGCGCCGCAAAAGCACTGGTTCCGCCTCGGCCGGCCGCGCGCGCGCGTCGATGCCCGGCGCGCGCTCCTCTCCTGGAGCGGCTCGATGTTCGAGTACCTGATGCCGCTGCTCGTGACGGAGAGCCTGCCCGAGACGCTGCTCGACGAAACCATGCAAGCGGCCGTGCGGGGACAGCGCGCGTACGGCGCGGAGCACGGCGTGCCCTGGGGCGTCTCGGAGTCCGCGTACAACGTGATGGACCTCGAGATGACATACCAGTACCGAGCCTTCGGCGTGCCGGGGCTCGGGCTGAAGGCGGGGCTCGCCGAAGATCTCGTGGTCGCACCGTACGCGACAGCGCTCGCCGCGCTGGTCGATCCGGCCGCGGCCGTGAAAAACCTCAAGGCGCTCGCACGCGAAGGGCTCGAGGGCGACTTCGGTTTCTTCGAAGCCATCGACTATTCGGCGACGCGCGTCCCGCCCGGCAAGCGTGGCGTGATCGTGCGCTCGTACATGGCCCATCACCTCGGCATGACGCTCGTCGCGCTCGACAACGTGCTCCATGCGCGCTGCATGCAGCGCCGTTTTCACGCCGACGCACGCATCAAAGCGAGCGCACTCCTGCTCGAGGAACGGATCCCGACGGGCGCGCCGCTCACCGAAGTCGCGAGCGCCGCGCTCGCTGCGCCCACGCGGCACGCGATCGACCTCGACGCGATGGAGCACGTGCGGCTCGAGGACATGACGCCCGTCCGCGTCCATCTACTCGGTCACGGGCAGCTCTCGACGCTCGTTACGTCGACCGGCGCGGGCGCGCTCACCTGGAAGGGGATGGACATCAACCGTTTCCGCGAGGACTCGGTGTTCGATCCCGGTGGCATTTACGCCTACGTGCGTGACCTCGGCGGGACCAAGCTCTGGTCGGCGGGCTTTCACCCGAGCCGGCGCCAGCCCGACTCCTACGAAGCCGCCTACTCGATCGATCGCGTGGAACTGCACCGGCGCGACGGCTCGCTCGAGACGATCACCGAGGTCGTGCCGTCGGCGGAGCACCCCGCCGAGGTGCGGCGCTTCACGCTGAAAAACCACGGTTCCGAACCGTGCGACGTGGAGCTCACGACGTTCACCGAGCTCGCGCTCGCGACGCGGAGCGCCGACATCGCGCATCGCGCCTTCAGCAGCATGTTCGTGGAGACCGAGTATTGGGCGGACCACGGCGCGCTCGTCGCGCATCGCCGGCCGCGCGCGCCGGGCGAGCCGTCGATCTGGGTCGCCCAGGTGCTGACGCCCGAAGACGAGCGTTTCGGGGCCGTGGACTACGACTCGTCGCGTGCGACGTTCGTCGGCCGCTCGGGCTCGCTCGAGCGCCCCGCCGCGTTCGGCCACGCGAGCGGCGAGCTCGCGCGGACCACCGGCTCAGTGCTCGATCCGGCGTTCGTCTTGCGACGGAAGATCCGCCTCGCCGCGAGCGCGGCCGCGCGCGTGACGCTCACGACGATCATGGCCGAGACGCGCGAGGAGCTCTTGCACTGGGTCGCGATTTACGCGGCTCCGCAAGCGATCCCGCGTGCCTTCGAGCTCGCCTGGGCCGACGCACGCGTCGAGCTCCGTCATTTGGGCGTCACCGCGGTGCAGGCGCACCGCTTCCAGCGTCTGCTCTCGGCCATCGTGTTCCCGCTCGCCGGCCTGCGCGCCCAGATCGACCCGACGCTGCTCGGGACGCGTGGGAAAAACGCACTCTGGTCTTCGGGTATCTCCGGCGATCTACCGATCGTCGTGCTTAGGCTCGACCACCCGGACTTCGACGACATTCTGCGCGAGCTCTTGCTCGCCCACGGCTACTACCGAGTGAACGGCGTCGTGCTCGATCTCTTGGTGCTGAACGAAGAGCCCGGCGGCTACCTGCAACCGCTCTACGATCAGGCGCTCGACATCGTGCGCTCGACTCACTCCGAGGGGTTGATCGACCAGCGCGGCGGCATTTTCGTGCGCCGGACCGACCAAATCGCCGAGGGTGACCGTGCGCTCCTGCTCGCTTCGGCGCGCGCCGTTTTTACCGCGGCCGGGGGCTCGCTCTCGCGCCAGCTCAAGCAGGCCACGCGCAAGGCGGTGCTGCCCGAGGCGCTCGTGCTCACCGACCGGCCGGTGCCGCGTCCGTCGCTCCCGCCCGCCGCGAAGAGCGAGCTCGTGTTCGAAAACGGCCTCGGCGGTTTCACGCCGGACGGTCGCGAGTACGTGATGACGCTCGACCGCCACGCGCGCACGCCCCAGCCCTGGTGCAACGTACTCGCCAATCCGCGCTTCGGGTCGGTGGTTTCCGAGAGCGGCTCGAGCTTCACCTGGGCCGAGAACAGCCAGCGCCACCGCCTCACGCCCTGGAGCAACGACGCCTTGCTCGATCCGCCGGGCGCGCCGGTCTACGTGCGTGACGACGAAGACGGCTCCGTCTGGTCGGCGACGCCGCGGCCTGCAGGCGGCGGAGCGGTGTTCACCGTCGCGCACGGTCAGGGTTATTCGCGCTTCAGCCACACCCGCAGTCAGCTCTGCCACGAGCTCACGACCTTCGTCGCCGCCGAGGACCCGGTCGCGTTTCAGCGCCTGCGCATCGAAAATCGCGGTAACGCGCCGCGGCGTCTCTCGGTGTTCGGCGTGATCGAGTGGGTGCTCGGCGGCAATCGGGAGACGAGCCGGCTCACGGTGACGACGGCGTGGGACGCGACGGCCCGCGCGCTCACGGCCCAAAATCCCTTCGCAATCACGCCGGGCGCGGTCGCGTTTTTCGCGGTCACCGCGCCGGTCGCGAGCTTCACCGCGAACCGCGAAGAGTTCTTCGGTATGCCGGGCTCGCGCAGCTGGCCGCACGCGCTGCGCCGTAGCGCTCTTTCGGGTCAATACGGGATGGGCCTCGATCCGTGCGCGGCCTTGCAGACGAGCGTGACGCTTGCGCCGGGCGAGGCCTTCGAGGTCTCCTTCGTACTCGGCCAGGCCGCGACTCGGGAAGAGATGCAACGGCTCGCTCGGGCCTACGCGGACGAAAAGGCGGTCGGGCGCGCCCTCGACGCCGTCAAGGCGCGCTGGGACGAGCTGCTCTCCGCCGTCACGATCAAGACGCCGGACGCGTCGCTCGATTTGCTCGTGAATCGCTGGGTGCTCTACCAAGCGCTCGGCTGTCGCATCTGGGCGCGCTCGGGCTTCTACCAGTCGAGCGGCGCCTTCGGTTTCCGCGACCAACTGCAAGACGTGCTGTGCCTGCTCCACACGTTGCCGAGCGCGGCGCGCGAGCACTTGCTCGTGTCTGCGGCGCGGCAGTTCGTCGAAGGCGACGTGCAGCACTGGTGGCACCGCGAGGCCGGGGACGGCGTGCGCACGCATTGCTCCGACGACAAGCTGTGGCTCCCCTACGCGGTCGCCGAGTACGTGCGCGTGAGCGAGGACCGCGCCGTGCTCGACGAGGCGGTGCCGTTCTTGAGTGAACGGCTGCTCGCGCCCGAAGAGCACGATCTTTACAGCACGCCCCCCAGCACCGAAGAGACCGCGACGCTTTACGAGCACTGCGCGCGCGCCCTCGAATGCTCGCTCGCCGTCGGCGCGCACGGTCTGCCGAAGATGGGTGACGGCGACTGGAACGACGGGATGAATCGCATCGGCGTGAAAGGGGAGGGCGAGAGCGTGTGGCTTGCCTGGTTCCTCGCGCGGACGCTGCGTGATTTCGCGCCGCTCGCACAGGCGCGCAAGGATCCGCGCGCGACGCGCTGGCTCGAGCACGCGCGGCGCCTGATCGAAGCCGCCGAGACGCACGCCTGGGACGGCGCCTGGTACCGCCGCGCCTTCTTCGACGACGGCACGCCCGTCGGCACCGCGAGCGCGGCCGAGTGCCGCATCGACGCGATCGCGCAGTCGTGGTCCGTCCTCGCCGGCGCGGAACGGCGCCGTGCAGCGAGCGCGGTGCTCGAGTCCGAGCGCCTCCTCATCGACGAGGAAGCGCGCATCATGCGCCTGCTCACGCCGCCCTTCCACGGCGCGGACGCCGATCCCGGCTACATCGCGAGCTACCCCGCCGGCATTCGCGAGAACGGCGGACAATACACGCACGGCGTGCTGTTCACGCTGCGCGCGCTCGCGGAGCTCGGCGAGGCGGAACGTGCCGAGCGTTTGCTCGCCGTGTTGAACCCCGTCCGCCACGCGGAGACGCCCGCCGACGTGGCTCGCTACCAGGTCGAGCCTTACGTCGTCGCGGCGGACGTTTACTCGAACCCCGAGCACAACGGGCGCGGCGGCTGGACCTGGTACACGGGCTCCGCCGGCTGGTTTTATCGCATCGTGATCGAGGATTTGCTCGGCTTTCGCCGCGCCGGGCGCCGCGTCACGATTGCGCCCTGCATGCCGGCGAGCTGGGCCGGCTACGAGCTCACCTATCGCTTCGGCCGCTCCACGCTCAAGGTCGTGGTCGAAAACACGCAGGGAGCATCGAGCGGCGCCGCCCGGCTCTCTTTCGACGGGCGGCCACAAAGCGAGCCCACCATCACACTCACCGACGACGGCCGCTCCCACGAGCTGCGTGTGGTCGCGGGTGAGCGCCGCCTTCGCTCCTCAGCGTGACGGTTTGCCCCGTGCACCGGCGTCTGACTCGCTGAATCTCCGAGCCCGGCGCGTGGCACGCCACCTGCACCTCTAAGTCTGCCTTCGACGAGACCGCAACGCCGGAGCAAGGAGAACCTCGATGAATCGGGAGCATGTGAACCCATGAGCGCTGCACACGTCGTCGGTCGGGCAGTCGGCGCAACCCTGCTCGCGTGCGCCGCTCACTTTTTGGTGCGCGCGCTCACCGGGAAGACACCGCTAGAGCACGCGCGCGACTTGCTCGGCGGAACCGGAGTGCTCGGGCTCGAGTCGGGACCTGCCACGCGACAAAGCCGCGCTGTTTCGCCGCAGGCGCCCCTCGATCCCGTCGACGAAGCGTCGTGGGAGTCCTTCCCGGCGAGCGATCCGCCCGCGCATTCACCGAAGAACGCCTGAAACGGGCCTCGCCGTCGTCGAAGATGAAACGGCGTGGCTCATCGCGATCAGCGTCCAGTCTGAAACTCGGCCGTGACCTCGTTCGGTGGCGTCACCGACGGCACCAGGATGACGGGCGGCCTCGTCGCCAAGCCCTGCGCATCGATCCAGTGACTCGGCGAAAAGAGAGCCCGGCCGTCGTCGAGGTAGTGAAACGACCAGGGGCAGAAGCGCATGCCTGGCGCCGGCGCTACCCAACCGCCGCGCTGCCACACGAAATAGCGGCCGCGCCACGTCCAGCCGCCGTCTTGGAACACGGCGTCTTTGCGCGCGGGCCGCTTGGATACGAGCTCGGACAGCGCGGCGGGCGGCGGGTAAGGGACTTCGATGAACGAGTCGCCCGGAGAGGCGGCTTGGCGCGGCTGAGGCAAGCTCGCACTGCAGCCGGCGGTGAAAAGGCAAAAGATCGCGAGCGGCGGTCGCATCCTCGAACGCCCAGCACGAATCGCGCCGAATCTCACCGGCTGGCGTTCCTCGCTCTGCTCTTCGCCCTGCTCGCCTTCGGTTGCGCGAAGATCCCTCAGCAACGCTACGCGCTCGACACCATCGATTTCGTCGGGAACAAAAAGGTCGACGACGACGAGCTCGAAGATCATATGGCAAGCCGCGAGACGCCAAAGTTCGCCGGCGTCATCGAGGGCGTCTTCGACGAGTACGAGGTGTTCGACCGCTACGTGCTCGAGCGGGACCTCGAGCGCGTGGAGCGCTACTATCGGGCGAAGGGTTACTATCAAGCGCGCGTGCGCGTAGCGCGCGTCTACCAGTCGGGGCGGCACGTGCGCGTCCAGATCGTCGTGGAAGAGGGTCCGCCCGTCCTCGTCCGCCGCGTCGATCTGCACGGCATCGAGACACTGCCGGCCGTCGTACGCGCCGATGCCGAAAGGTTCGCGCAGAAGCGCATGCGCCTCGGCCGTCCACTCGAAGAGGAGCGCCTGCATAGGGTCGAGGAGGAGATCGCGCGCCTGCTCGGCGACAACGGCTATGCGACGGCGCAGGTTCGAGGCGCGGCGGACGTCGACTTACCGCGTCACGCCGCGAGCGTCGGGTTTTGGGTCGAGCCCGGGCGGCCCGCGCGGCTCGGCGCCGTCCGCATCGAAGGGCTCGGCAAAATCCCGGAGGCACCGGTCCGGCGCGCGCTCGATCTTGCTCCAGGCGAGCCGTACTCACTGGCCAAGCTCGAGGCGGCGCGTCAGGCGGTGCTCGACTTGGGCGTCTTCAGCTCGGTCGTGATTCAGCCCGACGTCCCGCCGGGCACGCCGGGCACGCCCGACGTGATGCCGCTCCTCGTCAAGGTCGAGGTCACGAAGCTGCGGAGCGTGCGGCTCGGCGGCGGCGTCGAGCTCGACTCGCTCAAGTCCGACGTGCACGTCACCGCCGGCTGGGAGAACCGCAACTTCCTCGGCGGCTTTCGCAGCTTCATCGTCGAAGCGGTGCCCGGCGTCGTCCTCTACCCGACGCACCTGCCGACGCTGAAGCCGCCGCGCCGCTTGCTGCCGCAAGGGCGCTTGCGCGCCGAGTTCCGCCAGCCGGGCTTTTTGGAGGCGCGCACGACGGGCGTCGTTCGCGCGCAGGCGAGCATCTATCCACTGCTCCTGAGCGCCGAGCTCCCCCGAGGGTCTCCCATCATCGGCTATCGCGAGCTGCGGGGCAGCGTCGGCCTCGAGCGGAATTACAAGAAGCTGAACGCCGCGCTCAGCGAAAACCTGCAGCAGAACTCGCCGTTCACCTACGCAGGCGAGCTCGACCCCGACCTGTCGCCGGTGCTCGTGTCGTATCCGGAACTGCAGCTCGATCTCGAGCTCACCGACAAGCGCGTTCGACCCCACGAGGGCGTCGCGCTCCGCACCGACTTCGAAGTCGCGGGTCTCGGGGGCGAGGCGCGGGACGTGAAGTTCACGCCCGACGCGCGCGGCTACATTCCGCTCGGCAAGAAGGTGACGCTCGCCGTGCGAGGCAGCATCGGGCTCCTCTTCCCCCAAAATTACGGTGAAACGATCGAGCCGAACTCGCTCACGCGTTCGTCCGGCGGCGTTTCGCGCCGGCAGTGGGTGAAGGATTCCGAAATCATGTTCCTCCGGGGCTACTTCTCCGGCGGGCCCGGCTCGAACCGCGGCTACGGCATGCGTGAGATCGGCCCCCATGGCCTCGTCCCGTTTTACGCGCCCGGCGTTACCGCGTCGCTTCAAGGCCAATCCTGCACGAACACGCCGACGCAAGAGAGCGCATGCGACCTCCCGCTTGGCGGCTTCACGCAGTGGGAAAGCAGCGTGGAGCTCCGCTACCCGATTGCCGGCGCGCTTTCCGGAGCCGTTTTCGTGGATGGCGCGGACGTTGCTCCGAAGAAGCTCGTGTTCCGCTTCAATCGCCCCCACCTGAGCGCGGGCGTCGGCTTCCGTTACGACACGCCGGTCGGTCCCGTGCGCCTCGACGCCGGCTATCGCATTCCGGGCCTCCAGGCGCCCGCTCATGCTCCCGACGAGGGCGATCCCGAGAAAATCTTGGGCATCCCGGCGGCCATCTCCTTTGGCATCGGGGAGGCGTTTTGAATGGACCAGTTGCGCCGGCCGCGCATGAGGCGGTCGCGGCGAATCGCGAGGGTCGTCGTGCGCTCGCTCGTGGCGCTCCTCGTGTTCATCGTCGCTGTACCGATCCTGGCGCTCGCGGCGTTGCGCATCGCGTCCGTGCGCGCATTCGTGACCAAGCGGGTCGATTCGGCGCTCGCGGGGACGTTTCGCGGACGTATCCACCTGCGTGAGCTCACGCGCGTGGATCTCGCCGGCGCGCGGCTGAGCGGCAGCATCGACGATCCCGCCGGGCACGTGGTCGCGCGCTTCGAGGACGCCCAAGTCGATCTGAACGTGCCGCAGCTGGTCGCCGGGCTCCTGCGCGGCGGAGGCGCTCCGAGCGTGATCGGTATCGACCGACTCAGCTTGAAGCACGGAGAAGTCAGCCTCATCGACGACGGCCACGGCTCGCCCACGCTGGCCGCGGCGTTCGAGCCACGCACGCCGAGTCCGCCCACGCCGAGCTCGACGCCGTCGCCACGCGTCGAGCTGCGGCGCATCGTGCTCGATCACGTCTGGGTGCACGGCGCGCTCGCGTCCACGCCGTGGATCGACGCCGATCTCTCGCGCGTCGCCGCTTCGTTCGTGCTCGATCCGAAGGCGATCCGCATCGACCTCCAGCACGTGAAGCTCGACGCGCGCTTCGCGCCGCTGAACCCTCACGGCTCGCTGAAAGCGACGGCTCTCTTGCCCATGGGCACGGCGCCGCCGGAGGTGAGGGGCGAGTATCACGGCACCGTTGCGGGGACCGACCTCGATGCGAAGGGCTCCTTCGCGCAGCAACGCCTCGACGCCGACGTCGCGCTCCCCTCGGTGGACGCAGCGACGCTCGCGCGCTTTGCGCCGCAGCTCGCATTGAAGGGAACCGTGAGCGCGCTCGCCCACGTCGCGGGGCCGCTCGACGCGCTCGCGGTGAACGCGGAGATTCAGGGCGAACAGGTCGGCTCCCTTCGGCTCGCCGGCACGGCGGGCGTCACGGAGCCCCAGCACGCCACGGTGAAGCTCGAAGTGAAGGGCCTGGACGCCGCGGCGATCGCGCCGACCGCCCCGCAGACGCGTGTCGATGCCAACGCGACGGTCGACGCAAAGATCGCGGCTGGGCGCTGGCAAGCGAACTACGAGCTCGCGCTTCCGCGCGCGGTCGTGGGTGGGCAGACGCTCCCGCGCATCGAGACGCACGGCAGCGCGCACGGCCAGGGGGCGAACGCCGACGTGGACGGTGAGGCGAGCCTGAACGAATCCGGGATCGATACCAACATTGCTTATCGAGTGACGAACGAACGTTCGCGCGGGCAGGTGGACGCCAGCGTGAGAGCCGAGCTCGCCGATCCGCCTCGGCTCGAGCGGCTGCTCGGCGTGCGGACGCGCGGAACCATCGACGCCCGCGCTCTTTTCGGCTGGCCGAGCAATGCCGTCGACGCGGCGGCGACCGTGAACCTCGAGGAGGTTCGGCAATCCGCCGTCCAAACCGGGCCGCTCAAGGCCAAGCTGACCGCGCAAGGTAGCGTGACGCGTCCCGACTTCACCGCGGACATCGCCGCCGTGCGCTTGCACGCCTACGGCCGAACCTTCGACGACGCGCGCGTCCGCGCGGCGGGGACCCCCGAGGACGTCAAGGTCGGCGTTCGTCTGGAGGCGCCCGAGCACCGGGGCTTGAGCGCACATACGGAGGTCAAATCCGCGCGGGGAGCGCTCGAGCTCGTGGGGCCGTCGCTTGCCTACAGCGATCGCGACGGAGCGCTGGCGCTCTCCGCGGAGCACGTGAACGTCGCCGGCCCCGATATCGCGGTGGAGCGCTTCGTGCTCGATGGGGCCGGACATGCGGCTGGTTCGTTTCGTCTGCGCCACGGCCAAATCGACGGCAGCGCTCGAACGCGCGAGCTAGATCTCGGACGCTTGCTCCAACTTGCGGGCGTGTCGACCCCCATCAAGACCGCTCATGCAACGCTCGATGCTCGCTTCGTCGGCGACGAGCGCGCGCGCGGCGAGGGGAGCGTCAACGGCACCATCACGAATATTGGCTACGGCCGCGTCACGGGCGGCTGGGCTTCGCTCGACCTCAAGCTCGCCAAGAACGGCGCCGTCTCGGGCATGGTCGAGACCGAGCTCGTCAAAGGCGCCAAGGTCGTCGTCGGCATCGACGACATCGTGCCGGCCGAGCTCGGGCGCGAGAAATCCTGGGCGCCGAACGGCCGCATACGCGTCTCCGGCAAGCTCGATCTCACGTGCATGAGCCCGCTTGTCGGAGCATTCCCGGCGATACCCCTCGAAGACGCGCAGGGGAACGTCGACATCGACGTCGCCTACGCTCGCGAAAACGCCGCGGCTTTCCCCGAGCTCAAGGCGCACGTGCGAACGCATGATTTGGTGCTCGTCGGCCGGCGTGAAGTGCGTCAGAAAATCGAGACGCCGGCGGAGGCAATCGCCGCGGCTCCGGCCGTCTACCGCGGGCTCGATGTGGGGCTCGACCTGGGTCTCGACGAGAGCAACCCGCGCCTTGCGCTGCTCGGAGAGCTCTACGACGCGCACGGAACGCTGCTCCACGTGACCGCGACCGCGGGACCCTGGCTCGACGAGAATCTCCACGCCGTGATTGCAGGCCTACGCGACGCACCGCTCGACGTGAAAGCGTCGGTGCCGGCGCGCAAGCTGCGGCTGCTCCCGGCGCCGATTCGCCCGCTATCCTTGCGCGGCACCGTCGGCGGCGACGCGACGCTCGACGGGTCCATCGCGCACCCGCACCTCGTGCTCGACGTTCGAGCGTCGCGCCTCGCGAGCTTGAGTGAGCGGATCGCCGGAGAAAGTCACCCGACGGCGACCGTCATCGCCCACACTGAGTATGCCCAAAGCGGCGGCAAACTCGAGCTCATCGCCCAACACGAAAAGGAGAAAGCCGTCGACGTGCGGGCAACGTGGGACGGCGACGCGCTCCTGGCCGCGACCAGTCCCGAGGAACGCCGCCGCTTGAAGCTCAAGGCCGACGTGCTGCTTGCCGATTTGGACCTGGAGACGATCCCGGCGCTGAAAAATCGGCAAATCGAGGGCACGGTTTCGGGGACGGCGCACGTCGAATATGGCCCCGACAAGCGCAACGTCTCCGCCGATTTCGCCGCACATCCGCTCCGGATCGGTCAAGCGCAGATGGACCGCGTCAACATTGCGCTCGACGCGACGCCCGCGAGCGTCGCCGGCGCCGTGGTCGTGCGCGGCAAGGCCGGTTCGCTCGACGCCAAGCTCGGGTCCGGCATGGCGTGGCCCGCGGGCGGCACGCCGACTCTCGAGGGCGCCATTCGCGCGTCGCTCGCCGCGCGCGACTTCCGGCTCGCCACGCTGCAGCCCATGTTGGGCAGCGCCGTGAACGAGCTCGACGGCAAGGTCAGCGCCGATCTTTCGGCGACCGTCGACGGCGGCAACGTGCAGCTCAAGGGCAAGGGCCAGTTGACGGAAGGCGTCGTTCAGCTTCCCGCCATCGGACAACGCTTCGACGACATCAACGCCAAGATCGACGTTGCGCCCACCGAGCTCGTCCTGCGCGATCTCACTGCGCACGGCGTCACGGGTTCCATTCGCGGCAACGCTCGTGTCGAGATCGACCAGCATCTGGCCCTCAAGCAAGCGACGGCCGAGCTCGAGATTCCGAAGAATAGGAAGCTGCCGCTCACCGTGCAGGGCGTCGCGATCGGCGACGCGTGGGGCCACATCGAGACGCGCATCGTGAGTCATCCGGACAGGATGGAGGTGGCGGTCAAGATCCCGGAGCTTCACTTGTTCGTGCCGGACGCCGGCGGCGGCGACGTGCAGGATCTCGCGCCCGACGAACGGGTGCGCGTCGGCTTCCGGCGCTCCGACGCCAAGTTCGTCGCGCTCGCCGTGCAACCACTCGCAAAGCCGTCGGCAAATCCGACGCCGCTCGATCTCAGCGTCGAGCTCGGCAATCAGGTGTCCGTCAAGAAGGGCGACCTCGTCACGGCGGAAGTGACGGGTAAGATCCAGGTGCACGTCGCGGACAAGACCCAGGTGACGGGTCAGATCAACGTGAAGGGCGGCACCCTCGACGTGTCCGGCAAGCGCTTCGACATCGAGAACGGCACCGTCACCTTCACGGACGACGCCTCGAATCCGACCGTCTCCGCGACCGCCCGTTGGGACGCCCCCGCCGGCTACTCCGTCTACGCGACTTATACGGGCACGGCTAAGAAAGGCAGTCTAGAGCTGCGCGCCGAGCCACCGCTCTCCCAGGAGGAAATCCTGAATCTCATCCTCTTCGGCACGCCCGAAGGCTCGGTGACCTCAGGCTCGGGAGATACCGCGACGAGCGCCGTCGGCGTCGCGGGCGGCACGGCCACGAAGGGCATCAATCGCGCGCTCTCCGACTTTACCCACCTCGACATTCAGGCGCGCATCGACACGAGCACGGGTGACTCACGGCCGGAGCTGATGGTGCCGGTCAACAAGTTCGTGTCGGCGCGTTTGACGCGCGCCGTGGGTGAACCGCCGCCCGGGACGAGCCCCGATCGCACGTTCGTGACGCTCGAGCTGCGCCTCAAGCGCTTCTGGGTACTGTCGGCGATGTTCGGTGACCGCGGCGCGTCGGCCCTCGATCTCATCTGGCGCATGCATTACTAACGAGGGGAGGCCACAAAAAACGCGACGGCCCCCGAGGTGAGACTCGGGGACCGTCGATCGAGCTTTGAGGATCGTGCGTGCTCAGGCGACCTGGCGCTTGAGCTTGCGGTAGAGCGTGCGCCGGTCGAGCTTCAGCACCTTGGCAGCGAGCGTCTTGTTTCCACCGACGGCGGTGAGTACGCGTCGGATGTGCCGTTCCTCGACCTCTTCCATCGACGGCAGCTCGAGCGGGTTCGAGCTCATGTTCTGGAACTCGGTGGGCTGGAATTGCCGCACCTTTTCCGGCAAATCCTCGACCGTCACCTCGTCGAAGCGTGCCAGGGCGACGGCGCGTTCCATGCAGTTCTCGAGCTCGCGGACGTTGCCGGGCCAGTCGTAGTCGGTGAGCTTTTCTGCCACGAGCCGGCCGATGCGCGTGACCGGGCGGTTGGAGCGCTGGGCGGCACGCTCGAGGAAGTATTGAGCGAGCAGCAGCGTGTCGTTCCCGCGCGAACGGAGCGGCGGCACGTCGATGCGGACGACGTTGATGCGATAGAAGAGGTCTTCGCGGAAGCGCTTGGTCTCGACTTCCGTTTCGAGCTCGCGATTGGTCGCGGTGACGAGCCGGGAGTCGAACGGGATCTCCTGGCCGGTACCGAGCGGTCGCACCTTGCGTTCTTGCAGCGCTCGGAGCAACTTAGCTTGCATGCCGAGCGGCATCTCGCCGACCTCGTCGAGGAAGAGGGTGCCGTTGTGCGCCTCGACGAAGAGACCACTCCGCGCCACTCGTGCGTCGGTGAAGGCGCCGCGCGCATGACCGAAGAGCTCGCTCTCCAGCAAGGTTTCCGGCAACGCCGCGCAGTTGACCGCGAGAAACGGACCGCGCCGCCCGCTGCGTTCGTGGATCGCGCGCGCGACGAGCTCCTTACCCGTGCCGCTCTCGCCCGTGATGAGGACGTTCGTGTCCGTCTCGGCGATGCGGTCAACGACGTCCGCCATGGTGCGGATCGAATCGCTGTGGCCGACGATGTTCGGCAGCTCGTGCTGATCGACGCGCCGTCGCAGCCGCTTGAGCTCGTCGTTCATCGCGCGGTGCCGCGCGGCGCGATCGACGCTCAGTGCGAGGGCATCTGTCGAGACCGGCTTGGTGATGAAGTCGTAGGCACCGGCGCGCATGGCGCCGATGGCGTCTTCCAACGTGCCGAAGCCCGTCATCACGACGACCACCGCGTCCGGCCGCTTGAGCAACGCTTGGCTGCAGAGCTCGAGGCCGTTCATCCCCTGCATGTGGATGTCGATCAAGAGGACGGAGAATTCCTCGCGGTCCAGCTCGGCGAGCGCCTCTTCGGCGGTCAAGCGCCAGGTGACTTTGTAACCGCGGCGGCTGAGGCTCGCTTCTGCGAGCTCGCACATCTCCTGGTCGTCATCGGCGACGAGGATCGCGGGCGCCGCGGCGGCCAAGGGGGTCCCGCTAAGGCTAATTGTCGGCTCGGGAGTCTGAATGACTGTAGACATCGGGCTCGGACCAATGCACGGTGTGTGCCTGCCTGCCCCACAGTGGTACCTAGCGAAATGATTGGGTTTTCTGGTTGCCTCAGTGTGACAATTTGCGACATATCGTGGCAAAATGTCGCGTTTCTGGGCACCAATTCGGCTGGTGGGCCGAAGGATGAGCGCTTGGTAATGGTGGTCAGCGATGGATGACGGAGAGACTTCTCAGGGTGAAAGCGCCGAGCAACGACTGGCCTTGCTGGATGACCTCCGGCAGGCGGAGCGCCGCGCGGTCAGCGCTCGCGTGGCCGCGGTCATCGCGCACCTCATCGGCACGCCGCTGCACGTCATCGCCGGTCGCGCTTCGCTGATTCGCGCCGCGCCCGCCGACGCGAGCGTCGCCGAGAACGCGCGTCGAATCGAGGAGCAGGTCGACAAGCTCGCGAAACGCATTCGAGCGCTCATCGATTACCTGATGGGGCCCGAAGCGGCGCCGAAGGAAGAGTCCGTGCGCGCGGTCGTCGACGGTGCGCTTTCGCTTTACGGTCCCATCGCCGAGGTGCGCGGTCTCACGCTCGCGCTCGCGGGCGACGTGCCCGAAGCCAGCGTCGAAGGCACGTCCGCGCTCATCGTGCTCACGAGCCTGCTCTCTCTTGCGACGCGCGTTGCGCCGCGAGGCACCACGGCCGAGCTCAGCGTGACCCTCGGCTCCGACGAGCGCATCGCCTTCGAGCTCGCCGTGCCCGGCCTCGTCCCGCCCCAGGGTCGCATCGACAGCCTGGAGCCGCCCGAGAAGCCCGAGACCGCCAACATCGAAGAGCTGCAAGTGCTCTCCGTCTGTTCCGCGATCGTGCGCAGAAACGGCGGCCAGCTCGAGGTGCTGCCGGGCGACGGTGGCCCCGCGAAAATCCGCTATCTGCCCGCGCGTTCCGGCTGAAAAGCGCCGCTCGGCGCGAGCGCGCGGGAATTCAGATCCCGAGCGTGAAGCCGACATGACCACCGATCTCGAGCCAATTGAACGAGTCGGTGTTGCTGCCGCCAGCGATGCCCGTTTCCATGACGTGCGCGCCGAAAGAGACGATCGGTAGGATCGTCAGATCGAGGGCGGCGCCGACGTCGTAGCCGAGGTTCGTATCCGACACGCCGCCCGCCGACCAGTGGCCGAGCCCCGCGTGCGCGAAGACGATGGGTTCGATGCCGAGGTCGACGCCGAAGCGGCCGCCGCCCACGAAGCGAAATGCGGTCAACCCCGGGGGGCCGCCGAAGTCGTGGTAGTCGAACCCGATTTCGGGGACGAGCTTGATGATGGCGAGGTTCCACTGGTGACCGAGCCGCAAGCCGAAGCCCAAGCCGTCCTTGTTGCCGTTCGACTTGTTCGGAAGGTCGGCGCCGAGGTCGATGCCGAGCTTGGGCTGCGCGCTGGCCGCGTTCGAGACGAGCAGGGGCAGCGCGAGAGCGGCGCCCAGGGCGGAGGCACGAACGAGCGAACGAAGGGCGGAATGCTGGAAAGACATGAGCTCAGGGCCTTGCTGTGGTGGGACGTTGAGGCGGGACGGGGCGCCCCGCGGGGGAAGATTCTGCCGCTTCCTTGGGCAAGAGAAAGTGCTCTCCCACGCGTCGAGCGGCGGTCGACGCGAGCGAGAGCGTCACGGTACGTAAGGCTTCTTTCATGATCGAAGGGCGAGCCGGAGTGGGCTCGAACAAAGCGCGCCGGCGCGGGCGGCGGAACAGTGAGACGAGCCAAACGACGCCTGCCACCGCAACGGCCCCCACGACGAGCGGCTTCGCGAGCGACAGCGCGCTGTCGAGCGTGCGATCGCCCGCCGCGCCAGCTTCCTGCAAGCGCGTCGAGAGCAGCCGTTCAGCGCGTTCCACGGCGCGTTTCGCTTTGTCCACGTCGTTCCTGCGCGCTCCGTTCGTCGTCGTCATGAGATACCTCCGGGCCGACTCGAGTCGGCTGCTGAATCTGCTTTGAGTGCATTCATGGCTCGGTGCGCGGTTTTGGCGCCGGCACCGGCGATAGCGAGCGACAGCGCGAGGCTCAACGCGAGCGGCCACGGCGTGCGGCCGAGCGTGGCGTGCGGCGCGAGCACGAGCGGAGCGATCGTGAGGATCACGAGCGACAGCGCGACGAATGTCATCGCCACGATCCCGCCGAGCACCAGCGTCAGCCCGTGCGTCGCGAGCGTGCGGGCGCGCACACCGGCGAGCTTTGCTTCGGCACGTGCAAGCTCGATGGCGCTCTCCACGACGCGAAGCGACGCCGCCACGGCTTCGTGTGACGCGGCGTGGCCGGGCGAGGTTGCCATCGCTCGGCCTCAATGCAGCCTTCGTACCAAGCGCTCGAGTGCGCCTCCGCCGTTGGTCCGGCGCTTGCAGCACTCGCGGCAACCCCTCAACACCGAGGTGCATCATGCAGAATTTCCGAAACATCATTCTCTCCGTGGGTGCGGCCATCGCCGGCACCAAGCTCGTCCGTGCCGTCTCTGACCTCGAGGTCGATGACGTGCTCGCTCCACTCGGCCTCTCTCGGCGCCGCACGCATGTGGCACAAGACATCGCCATGCTCAGCGCGGGCATGGTGGTGGGCGGCGCGCTCGCTCTCATTTTTGCCCCGATGAGCGGTCGTGAGACGCGACAACGCATCGCGAGCAAGGCCGATGAGCTCACCGACGCGGCGGCCGACAAGATCCGCGACCTGCGCGACGAGGTGCGCCCGCGCCTCGGGAACAGCCACGTTTCGGAGTCTCACCATACATAGCCATGTCGCGACGGCCGGAGCGTGGGGGCAATTCGCATCGCGTTCCGGCCGTCGCCGCAAGCCTGGCCCAGTGCTTGCTCTGAGGATGTCTCGAAAGGGAACGAAATATGTCGCTACTTGGACGCGCGCTCGTTGTTTCCGGATTGTTGATGGCCTGCAGCTCGAGTCATCCGCTGCCGGCGAACTACGCACCCACGCAGGCCGCCATCAGCGCTGCCGACGCGGTCGGTGCACAACAGGAGCCCCGGGCGGCGCTGCACCTCAAGATGGCGCGCGACCAACTCGCGGAAGCGCAGAACCTCACGCAGAAGGGTGACTCGGACGAGGCCACGCTCGCGTGCGATCGCGCTCGCACCGACGCCGAGCTTGCGTTGATGGTGAAGCGTGAGGCCGACGCGCGCGGCGCGGCGACGCGCTCGAACGCCGCCGTCGACCGGCTCGGATCCCAGTAGCTCGACACCCTTTGGAGGATGCCATGAAGACTTTCCCGCTTGCGATTTCGCTCGTTTCTCTGGCTGCTCTCGCCTGCGCGTCGAGCGGCCCCACGCCTCGATTGCTCGACGCGCGACGCGCGTACGACACGGCGCGCACGTCGCCCGAGGCCCAATATTCGCCCGACCGCGTGCTCGAGGCGAAGCAGGCGCTCGACCGCGCCGAGTACGCCCACAAGGACAAGCCCGGCTCCTTCGAGGAAAAGAGCCTGGCGTACGTCGCCGAACGGCGCGCCGAGCTCGCCCTCGTCTACGGCGACTACGAGCGCGACGTGAGGAGTCGTCAGAGCGCGGAAGCGAAGTACAAGACGCGCGAGGATCAGCTGCGCCGTGAGGCTCAAGGAGAAGCTGCGACGGCGCGGCAGGAGCTCCAAGGCACTCGCGCCGAGCTCGGCACCGTGAAGGGCGACCTCAAGACGGCGCAGAGCACCGCGGCGGCGGCCATCGCCAGCCTGCATCAGCTCGCGAACGTCAAGGAAGACGCGCGCGGAACCGTGATCACGCTCGACGGCGCCGTCCTGTTCGTCACCGGCAAGAGTGAGCTCACGCCGCTCGCGCGCCAGAAGCTCGATCAGGTCGCCAAGGCGCTGAACGACACCGATCAGCAGATCACGATCGCGGGCTACACCGATTCCCAGGGCAACGACGCGACGAACCTCCGGCTCTCGCAGGACCGGGCGGACTCCGTGCGCGCCTACCTCGTGCAGCAGGGAGTGAGCTCCGATCGCGTCAAGTCCATCGGTAAGGGCGAGGCCGACCCGATCGCGTCGAACGACACGGCCGAAGGCCGCGCGAACAACCGCCGCGTCGAGATCGTTCTCGAGAAGAAGAGTATGCCGTGACCCAGTCGGCCGAGATCGATTTCCTCCGGAACCTGCCGCGGCCGGACACGATCATCGGCCGGCGGTTTCGGCTGGGCCGCACGATCGGCGTCGGCGGCATGAATGCAGTGTTCCTCGCGCGGGACCAGCGGCTCGATCGCGACGTCGCGTTCAAGATCCTGAGTCCCGCGCTCGTGGGCTCGCGCGAAGTGGTGGCGCGCTTCGTCAACGAGGCGCGCACGCTCGCGCGGCTAGACTCGGAGCACGTCGTGCGCGTGCTCGACTGCGGCGTCACGAACGACACGGACGGGCCGTCGCTCCCGTACATGGTGCTCGAGCTCTTGCGCGGCGACGACCTTCGCACCGAGCTCGAGCGCGGAGCCATCCCCACGGAGCGCGCGCTTTCGTGGATTTTGCAGGCGTGCGAAGGGCTCGCGACGGCGCACGCCGAAGGCGTGATCCATCGTGATCTCAAGCCGGAGAATCTGTTCTTGTGCCTGCGCTCCGACGGGACCGAAGTCGTCAAGCTGCTGGACTTCGGCATCGCGCGTTCGATGATCGTGCCGGCGGCGCTCACGTTGAGCGGCGAAGGCGTCGGCTCGCCGGGTTACATGTCGCCCGAGCAATTGCGGGACGCGAGCGCCGTGGACGAGCGCAGCGACATCTGGTCGCTCGGCGTCGTGATGTACGAGCTCTTGAGCGGAGTACCACCGTTCCAGGCGTCGAAGCCATTCGAGCTCTGCGCGCAGATCCTCGCGGGGAAGTTCCCGCGCCTGCAGCAGTTTCAGCCAGAGTTGCCGCGCGGACTCGTCGCCGCCGTCCATCGCTGCCTCGCCGTCGATCCCGTGAATCGCTTCCAGACCGTCTTCGAGCTCGCGGTAGCGCTCGCTCCATTCTGCCCGGGCGGCGTCGAAGCGGCCAAGCGCATCCGCCATCTCATGCGCTCGCACGAGAGCGACGAACTGCCCGCGTTCCCGCTAATACAAAGCGTCGACGTGCAGGCACCGACCGAGCTCGCGCCGCCCTCCGAGGAGAGCGCGCCGCCGAGCTTGCACCGGCGCCGTCCCAAGGTGCTGGCGCAAGCGCTCGCCGGGCTGTCGCTCGTCGCGATGCTCATGCTGCTCGCGCGAATGTTCGGCCCCGTCACTTCGGCGGCGCACCTCGCCGACGCGCAAGCGTCCGTCGTGCGCGTCGGCGAGCGGGTCGGCGCGGCGGCGCAAGAGCTGCTCCGTCCCATCGCGCGCGCCTCCGAGGGCGAGCTCCCTGCCGCAGACGACCGAGTTCAAGGATCCCACCGATGAGTTATCACCATCCGATGCCGGGAGAGCTCAGTCGGCCTTCCGACCACTCCGCCGACATCGAGCTCCTCAAGGACTTCTGCAAAGAGGAGCTCGCGGCGTCGCAGACGTACGAAAAGGCGCTCAGTCTTCCGATCTTGCAGCGGCACGCCGACGTGCTCCGACGCTGTTACGCCTCGCATCACAACCGCGTCGCCGAGCTCGGTAAACGCATCGTCGACGCCGGGGCGGAGGCGCCGACCTCGCCGGGCGTGTGGGGCTCGCTCCTGCCGACGCTCGCCACCGCAGCGGCGGCCCTGAGCGAAACGCTCGCCGTCACCCTCTTGGAAGAGGCCGAGCAGCGCGCCCTGCGCCGCTACCGCGAGCACGAAGCCGAGCTCGCCTCCGAGTACCGGGAGTTTCTCGTAGAACGCATCGTGCCAGCTGAAGATGCTTCTTACGCGGCCATCAGTGCGCTGAAGCGCACGCTCGAAGCGTAAGGCCGAACGGTTGGAAATCGCGTGGCAAGCTCGTGGGCCGTGGCATCTTGTCACGGTATGGACGGACGTGTCTTCGGGAGCCGACTTTGTACAAATCGCCCGTAGGGTGCAGGATAGGGTGACCCTTCATGACCCTTGGTTTCGACGGCCACCCGAGCGACGGCGTTCGCGGCCCGAGTCACGCGGCCTCGATGCAGGACGCTTCCGGAGACGACGCCGGCGTCCGCGAGGGTCCGGCCCCTCACGGCGTCGAGCAGCGGCTCGCCGGCCTGAACGTGCTCGTCGTCGAGGACGAGCCCGATGCTCGTGAAATCGTCGGTGCGTTGCTCGAGAGTCGGGGCGCCCGCGTGGTGCTCACGGCGTCGGCGGCCGAGGCTTACGTGAGCCTCGATCGCGAGCTGCCGGACATCATCGTGAGCGACGTCGGCATGCCCGACGAAGACGGCTATCAATTCGTCCGGCGCGTGCGCAGCTTCGCTCCGGAGCGCGGAGGCTCGACCCCGATCGTCGCACTCACCGCGTACTCATCGCCGCAGGACCGGCTGAGGACGCGCCAAGCCGGCTACAGCCATCATCTCGCCAAACCGGTCGACGCCGAAGAGCTCGTCACGGTGCTCGCGGGCCTCTCGCGGGGTCGCGCGGGCATTTCGTAGACGCGAAGTCGCGCTCACCGCGATCCGGCGAGCGTGCGTCCGCCGAGGTTCGCGACCATCTTCGCGAGCTGCGCCGGCTCCACCGGCTTTGCCACGTGCAACTGATAGCCTGCGGCAAAGGCGCGCTCGGCGTCCTCTTCGCGAGCGTAGGCGGTGAGCGCGATAGCGGGCGTACGACCGCCCTGCTCGGCCGGCAGCGAGCGGAGCTTGCGCACGAGCGTGTAGCCGTCCTCGCCCGGCATGCCGATGTCGCTCACGATCACGTCGGGGCGCACGTTCGGGACCTTCTCGAGCGCGTCTTTGGCCGAAGCCGCGGCGAACACCTCGGCCCCGTGCGCCGTCAGTACCTGGCTCACGAGGGCGAGCGCGTCCTCTTCGTCGTCGACCACGAGCAAGCGCAAGCCGTCGAGCCGCGACGTTCCGACGCGGTCGCGCTCGGCGCCGTCCGCGCCGAGGCGTGAGGTCGCGCTGATGGCCGGGATCGCCGAGCGCGCGGGTAGCTCGACGAGGAACGTCGCGCCCTTGCCGGGGCCGTCGCTGTGCGCGCTCACGGTCCCGCCGTGCGCGACGACCAGCTGCTTGACGATCGCGAGCCCGAGTCCGAGCCCGCCGTGCCGGCGTGTCGTCGAGGTATCCGCTTGTTGGAAGGGCTCGAACACGAAGGGCAACGAGTCCGGACGGATGCCCTCGCCCGTATCGCTCACCTCGATGCGCACGTCCGAGCCGTCGAGCGCTACCCGCACACGAATGCTGCCGCCCTTGGGCGTGAACTTCACGGCGTTCGAGAGCAGGTTCCACACCACCTGCTGAATACGCTGGGCGTCGGCCGTGATGGTGATGGCCTTGTCCGGCACGCTCGCGCTGATGGCGATGCCCTTTGCCTGCGCGGCCGGCGTCACCGTCTCGATCGAGGCGAGGATCGCTTCGCCCACCGAGGTCGGCCCGAGGCTCAACGCAAGCTTGCCGCTGATGATGCGCGAAACGTCGAGCACGTCCTCGATCAGCTTCGCCTGCGCGCGCGCGTTGCGCTCGATCACGGCCAGGCCACGTTCGAGGTTTTGCGCTGCGTTCGGCGCGCGCAGCATCACCGTCCAACCGAGGATCGCGTTCAGGGGCGTGCGCAGCTCGTGCGACACCATCGCCAAAAACTCGTCTTTCGCGCGACTGGCGACCTCGGCCTCGGCCCGGAGCTTTTGCTCCTGCGTCCGCGAATCCTCCAGTTGCCGGAGCGCGAGGGCATTCTCGATGGCCATCGCGGCGCGCCGCGCGAAATCCTCCGCGAAGGCGAGGTCCTCCTCGCCGTAGCGCCGGTTCGACTCCGCATAGACGAAGGTCATCGCGCCGAGCGTGCGGCCGTGCGAGCGGAGCGGCACGACCATACCCGAGCGCAGCCCGAGCTCGTGAATGAGCTTCTTGTGCTCTTCGTCGCGCGCGCTTTCTTCGAGCAGCGACTGCGGGATTTCGGTGTAGAGCTCCGAGCGGCCGCTGCGCATGACCTCGGGCACGCCCCGCTTCGCGTTGGGATCGGGCGGGTAGCGCTCGCCTAGCCGGCGCGCGAATTCGACCTTCTTCGGATCGACGTGGGCGACCGCTGCTTGATACGCGGCGCGCGCCCCGGGTTCGAGGATCTGGATGGCGCACCAATCGGCGATGGCGGGCACGGCCATGCGCGCCACGTTGCTGAGCGTCGCCTGGTAGTCCATCGAGCTGACGAGCGCCTCGCCCGCTTGACTCAAGAAATCGCGCCGCGCGCGGTCGACCTTGTCGGCCGAGACGTCGCGGAAAACCATGACGACCCCGATGAGCTCGCCCGCCTCGTTGCGAATCGGCGCCCCGCTGTCGTCGATCGGCACTTCGACCCCGCGGCGCGAGCGCAGCAGCGTGTGATTGGCGAGGCCCACGATGCGGCCTTCGCGCAGCACTTTGGTTACCGGGCTCTCGACGGTCGCGCGCGTCCGTTCCGAGAAGATTTGGAATACGTCGTCGAGCGGCCGTCCGCGCCCCTCGGCCTCTTCCCAGCCCGTCAGTGCCTCTGCGACGGGGTTCATGAAGGTGACGAGACCCTTCGGATCGGTCGCGATCACGGCGTCACCGATGCTGCGCAGCGTGGTCGTGAACCAGCGGCGTGCTTCTTCCTCGGCCTCGAGTCGCTCGGCGCGGTAGAGCGCCTGCCCGCATTGCCGGCAAAACGTATCGATGAGCACTTTGTCGTCCGCGGAAAACGTGCGCGGCGCGTAGTACCCCATGCCGAGTAGCCCGACGGGTCGCCCCTCGACTACGAGCGGCATGCTCCAGAATGCCTTGGCACGCGGTCCCTGTGCGGGCAGCTGCGCGATGTTCGGGAACAGTCGTTCGTAGTCGGCCTCGCTTTCGGCCCAGAGCGAGGCGCCGGACTCCAGCGTTCGGAAGGCGCCAGGGTTACCCGCCGTCTTCGACATCCTGCGGATCTTGTCGATCACGGCGGGTGAGACGCCGCGGTCGCCGATGAGTTCGAGCGCGGTGCCGCTCGCGTCGAGCAAATACAGCGTGCAAGAATCTCCGCCCAGGGCTTCCAACCCGGTGTCGATCACCACGCGCGCGACCTCGGCCGTGGTGCGCACCTCCGAGAGGGCGACGGCGACGTCCGACAATAAACGCAGGCGCCGGTGCGCCGCGCTCGCGGCGTCGGCGAGGGCCGCTTCACGCCGTCCGCGCGAGCCCCAGATGGCGATGAGGAGCGCGAACGCGCTGACGCCGAGCGCAGAGCCGCCCGCGAGCGCCAAGAGCACGCGCCGGCGCAGCATCCCTCGGCGCTCGAGCAGCAGCGTCGCCTCGCGCTGTTGCATCATTTCGCAGTCGTTCTCGAAGTGATCGCTCGCGAGCTTTTGGTCGCGTTCGTGGGCGAGCAGGCGTTCGAGGGCTTCGCGCTGATGCCCTGCGCTCGTTAGAGCCACGAGCTCGCGGTACCCGTCGAGCACGACGCGCGCGTCCTTGGCGGCGTCTGCGACGGCGCGTGCTTGCCCTCGATTGTCCTCGACGAGCGTCGCGAGTCTTTCCTGCGTGGAAAGCGCGCCGGCAGACGCGAGCGAAAAGTCGTCGAGGTCGGCCGGCTTCCCCGAGTCGATGTAGCGGCGCGCCGTCGTCTCCGACGAGCGCACCGTCAAAAGCCAGTGATCGACGACGTGCCGTACCTCGAGCGTGTGGTCGACCCAGCCGAGCGCCGACAAATACGCGCTCGTGGCGAGCGCGAAGAGCAACACGATGGCGACGAGGCCAACGGTCGCCAGCACGAGTCGCGGCTCGCGCCCTGCTGAAACAGCTCTGGGGCCCAACTGTTCTGGGTTACTCTCATTCGCCGGGGCGGTGCAAGTCGCCCCCTCGTCTCACACGAGCCCGCGGAGACGAAAGGGCGACCGTGGCAGAATTGTACAGACGGGCGCGTCAGGGATGCGTGATTGCTTCGACGCGCCGCCGCGGCCGTCGTTCGACACGACTGCGCCGGTGCATCACCATCGCGTCGATGCTCAGCGGACCGCCGCCGCGCACGACGAAGTAGAGCGCGACGAGCGCGAGTGTCAGTGGGTACTCGAAGCCGCCATTTTGGGCGAAGAGTCCGTTGTCTCGGTGCACGAAGTAGATCGCCCCGGCCATCGTGAGTAGGGGGCCGAGCGCAGCCAGGTGCGTGAGCGCGCCGAGCGCGAGTCCGAGTCCACCGAAGAACTCGCCCAGGATGGCGAGATACACGCTGACTTCCGGCTTCGGAATGCCGATATGCGCAAACGACGCCATCGTTCCGTGCACGTCATTCAGCTTCTGCCAGCCGTGCGCGATGAGAATCGCGCCCACGCCGATGCGCAACAGCGTGAGCGCGAGGACCGCCGGTTGACGGTCGCTGTCCGTCTCGTGTTTCTCGAGCGTGCGCATGACGGACCTCGTCAGACGGGCGCCCGTCGACCGAACAGCAGCGAGACCACGGCCAAGACGAGGAACACGAAGAACAGGATCTTCGCGACACCAGCCGCACCTGCCGCCAAACCCCAGAAGCCGAACAGACCGGCGAGAAGCGCGATGATGAAAAACACTGCAGCCCAATACAACATGGCTTTCTCCTGATTCAGTTGGCGGCCAGGAGCCGCCATTCGGAATGGGGGGTCTGCAACGCGCGTGCCGACGCATCGGGCAGCGTGCACCGCGCACTTTACGTGAGCACGCCGTGTTCAGCGTGGCAGTCTGACACGGCGGCGCGCTTGGCCTCCCCCAGCGGAGTCGCGTTTCTACCGTCGAAACGTATTCGAAGGCGCACGGGCACGGCGCATGCTTGATGCGGAGCCCATGGGCCCAGGACGGCTGCATTCCATCGGCACGCCGCTCATGTGGCTCGGTTTCGTCGCGCTCGTGCTCGTCTTGCTGGCGCTCGACCTCGGCGTGTTCAACCGCAAGACACGCGTGATCTCGCCGCTCCGCGCCGCCGTGTGGAGTGGCGTCTGGGTTCTGGTCTCCGCGTGCTTCGGGACTGGCATCGCGCTCGCCCACGGCCCGCACGTCGCGCTCGAGTTCGCCTCCGGCTACGTGCTCGAGAAGGCGCTCGCCGTCGACAACCTGTTCGTGATCGCGCTCCTCTTCGATCACTTCCGCGTCGAGCGCCGCTACCAGCACCGCGTGCTCTATTGGGGCATCCTCGGAGCGCTCGTCACGCGCGGGGCGTTCATCGGTCTGGGCACGGCGCTGATCGCCCGATTTTCCTGGGTGCTCTATGCGTTCGGCGCGCTCCTGGTCGTCGCCGGCGTGCACGTGGCGCTCAAGCACGAGGAGGAAGCGCGCCCCGAGGGGCTCGTCGTGCGGCTCGTGCGCCGCGTCGTGCCCGTGACCCGGCGCGCCGCGGGCGCCGCATTTTGGGTGATCGAACGCCACCACCTCAAGGCGACACCGCTCGTGCTCGCGCTCATCACCATCGAGGTGAGCGACATCGTGTTCGCGGTGGATTCGATCCCCGCCGTGTTCGCCGTCACGCGCGACCCGTTCATCGTGTTCAGCTCGAACATTTGCGCGGTACTGGGCATGCGCTCGCTCTATTTCCTGCTCGCGCACGTGATCGACCGCTTCTACTACTTGAAGTTCGGTCTCGCCGCGGTCCTCTGCTTCGTCGGGCTCCGGTTGCTGCTCGCGCACGTGGTCGAGGTGCCGATTCTGGTTTCGCTCGCCATCATCGTGCTCTTGGTCGGTTCGTCGATGGCCTTCTCCTGGCTCGAGGCGCGCGCCCATCCCGGGCGCCACGTCGCGCAGCGGCGAACGGCGACGCATTGACGCGAGCCGCGGCGACGTCGCGGAGCGTGATACCCTCGCTCTCGCAGTCATGGCCTCCGCTCGTTTCATGCCGCGTCGCGCGCTCGGCCGGACCGGTTTCGACGCGACGTTGCTCGGCGCGGGCGATCTCGCCGATCGCAGCGTCCCGCTCGACACTTGTGTCGCGACGCTCCGGCGCGCCCTCGACGCCGGGCTGAACCTCGTCGACACGGCGCCCGGTTACGAAGACGGTTACAGCGAGGAAATCGTCGGGCGTGCGCTCGCAGGCCGGCGTGACGGCGTCTTCCTCATCGACAAGATCGATCACTTCGATCGACCCGTCGCCGAACAAGTGGAAGCGAGTCGCGAGCGCCTGCGAACGGACGCGGACCTCTTCGTGTTTCACGGCGTCTCGTCGCTCGACGCGTGGCGGACGCTCAGCGAAAAGGGCGGCCGTTTCGACGAGCTCGCCGACGTCGTCGCGCGCGGGCGCACGCGTTTTAGCGGTATTTCCTGCCACCATCCCGACGTGCTCGCGGAGGCGATCCCCTCGGGGCTCTGCGACGTCGTCCTGTTTCCGATCGGTCCTTTCGTCGATCGGCGTTACGTGGAGGAGGCGCTCCCACTCGCGCGCCGTCACGGCGTCGGAACCGTGTGTTTCAAGACGTTCGGCGCCGGCAAGTTGCTCGGAGACACGAGCGGCTACGGCCGACCGCTGGAAACGCGCCCGCGCGGCAAGCTGAGCTCGGGCGGCAGCGATCGCTCGGAAGCGCCGCTTCTCCCGTGTCTCAGTGTCTCCGACTGCCTCGACTACACCCTGACGTACGATCCGGACGTGACGCTCCTCGGTCTGAGCTTCCCGAACGAACAAGACGCCGCGTTCGCCGCCGCTGAAGGATTTCGCCGTCGCACGCCCGCCGAGCTCGCCGAGATTCGCGAGCGCGCCGTCGTTGCGATGCGCGACAAGGGCGCCACCTGGTGGAACCCGCCGGAAAAGCCCTAAGGGCTCGTGCCGCCGTTATCGGCGCCCATGTGTCCGGTGGGCGCGGTGCCGGCCGTGGACGTGGTCCCGCCCGTCGAGTTCGTGCCGCCGCTCGAGGTGGTGCCGCCGGTCGATTCGGAGATGTTGGTGCCGCCGACGTGCGGGCCTTCCTTCGCGCTCGTGACGTCGGGCGGGGAGCCTGCTTGGCCTTCGCTCGAGTCGTCCTCCTCGAAAAGATCGGAGCCGTAGTGCGTTTCCGTCTGGTGCGAGCATGCGAGCGGCTGCAATAGGAAGCCGGCCCAGAGGGCCAAAATCGGGATCTTCATCGACACTTGCTCCTTTCGGCTGGAGCGGACGTGACGTCATCGGTGCAAGTTGCGGGCCTCCCGTCGTTACGACATCAGCGAAACGCCACGTCGCCCACGACGCCCGCGCAGGCGAGCACCACGGTGAACAGCACCACCCACACGAGCAGCCGCACTGAAGTCGCCTCGCGGCGGAGCTGCATGAACCACGTGAGCACCACGCACGCCTTCGCGACGGCGATCGCGAGCGCGACCGGCGTGGCGAACGGTCCGAGCGGCAGATAACGCGCCCCGAAGCTCAGTGACGTGAGCCCGACGAGCGCAGCCCACGCCAGCACGAGCGGCAACGCGCGCTCTTCGGACTTGGAGGTTTCGCGTTCCATCGCGTGATGCCGTCAATGCATGAGGTAAAGGAGCGGCCACAAAAACAGCCAAATCACGTCGACCAGGTGCCAGTAGAGCACCGCGAGCTCGAGCGGCAGATGGCGATCGCTGCCGTAGCCGCCACGAAAAGCCCGGGCTCCGACGGCGCCGAGCGCGACCATGCCGCCCGTCACGTGGAGCCCGTGGAGCGCCGTCATCACGTAGTACAGCGTGAAAAACGCGTTCGCCCCGTGCGTCGGCAGCGCGGCATAGTGATAGTGCGAGCCCGGCAAGATGCCGGCCTCGAAGTGCTGGCCGTACTCGAGTCCCTTGAGGACCAAGAAGGCCAGGCCGAGGAGTACCACCAGGGCGAGCAGGCCCGCCGCGCGCCGCAGTCGCCCCCTGCGTGCGGCGTGAACCGCGAGCGCGGCAAAGAGGCTCGACGTGACGAGCACGAACGTGTTCGTCGTCCCGAGCGCGAGCGAGTTGTGCGCCGACGCCGCCACGAAGTCCGCCCCGAACTCCACGCGGCAGCCTGCGTAGACGGCGAAGAGCGCGCCGAACAGCAGCACCTCGCTCGCCAAAAACAGCCACATGCCGAGATGGGCCGCCTCGTCCTTGCGCTCGACGCTCTCGAAATGCCCTGTCATCGCTCAGACTTCCGGCAGGTGGTAGTCGTAGGGCCCGCGCGTGATCGCGAGCTCGTCCTCGAAGTTTTCGGTCGGGGGCGGCGATTGACTGAGCCATTCGTAGCTGCGAGAGCCCCACGGGTTGCGCGCGCTCCGCGGTCCCGCGGCGAGCGCCACCACGAGCTCGATGAGCGTGAGCAGCATGCCCGCCGCCAGAATGCTCGCGCCGCCCGTCGAGAGCACGTTGAGCCACTGAAACTCCGGCGGGTACGCGTAGTAACGCCGCGGCATGCCCGCGTTCCCCAGCAGAAATTGCGGCACGAACGTGAGCACGAAGCCGACGAACACCGTGACGGACGCGATCGTCGCCCAGCGCTCGTTGTAGCGGCGTCCGAAGAACTTCGGAAACCAATAGTGAAGCCCGGCAAGGTACGCCGTGAGCGTGCCGCCCACCATGATGAAGTGAAAATGGGCCACGACGAAGTACGTGTCGTGCCAGTGTATGTCGAGCGAGGAGGTGGCGACGGCAACGCCCGTCATGCCCCCGAACGCGAACAGGAACATGAACCAAAAGAAGTAGAGCATCGGTGTCTCGAACGACACCGAGCCGCGGCGGAGCGTCGCCGTCCAGGTAAACACCTTGACCGCCGAGAACACGGCCACGAACATCGAGAGCACTCCGAAGACGGCGCCGTCGAAGAGCGACATCCCCGCCACGAACAGGTGATGACCCCACGTCAAAAAACCGACCAAGGCGATGCCGAGCGACGAATAGGCAATCGCGCGGTAGGAGGCGGGCGGATTCCGGGCAAAGGTGCACACCACCTCCGAAATCACGCCCATCGCGGGGAGAATCATGATGTAGACGGCAGGGTGCGAATAAAACCAAAATAAGTGCTGAAACAGCAGCGGATCCCCGCCGAGCGCCGGGTCGAAGATGCCGATGCCCCAGAGTCGATCCACCGCGACGAGGATGAGCGACATGCCGAGCACCGGAGTCGCGAGCACCTGAATGATGCTGGTCCCGTAGAGGGACCACACGAAGAGCGGCAGGCGATGCCAGGTGAGCCCCGCCGTTCGCATCGTGTGCACGGTGACGATGAAGTTGATCCCCGTCATCACCGACGAAAGCCCGAGCACGAACACGCCGAACGCCACGTTGGCGACGGCGGACGGCGAGGTCGTGCTGTAAGGCACGTAAAACGTCCAGCCCATGTCCGCCCCGCCGGCGACGAGGGACGTGAGCGTGAGCGCCGACCCCGTCAGGTACACGTAAAAACTCGCGAGGTTCAGCCGCGGGAACGCGACGTCCTTCGCGCCCAGCATGAGCGGCAGCAAAAAATTGCCGAACACCGTCGGAATCGCCGGGATCATGAACATGAACACCATCACGATGCCATGCAGCGTGAACGCGCGGTTGTACGCGGCGGCGCTCATGATCGTGCGCTCCGGCGTGAGCAGCTCGACACGCAAGAGCAGCGCGAAAACGCCGCCGAGCAGCAGCGAGAGCAAGGTCGCGCCCAGAAACATCACGGCGATACGCTTGTGATCGCGCGTGAGTAGCCACGAACGGACGCCCCCGCCGTGCAGGTAGTCGGCCGGTGCGGCGGGCGCGAGCAGCGGCGGCTCCGCCAGCGCGCCGGGCAACGTCAGCGACGGCGTGGTCACGGCGCAATCCCTCCGTCCCGCCCCGTAGGCAAAGTGACCGCCGTGTCGGCCGAGACGAGCGGCGCCGTCGGTTCGACCGGCGCGTCGGCGAGCGAGCGGATGAGCTCGACGAGCGCGGCGGTTTCTCCCGGAGCGAGGCTCCCGCGGTAGGTCGGCATGATCGGCGCGAAGCCCCTGTGCACCTTGGCGAGCGGGTCCATCATCGATTCCGTGAGGTACGCGGCGTCCGCGACGACGGGCGCGCCGTTCTCGAGCGGGACGTCGCGTCCGTAGAGCCGCGCAAAGCTCGGGCCGAGGTGCGGCGTGCCGTCGAGCGTGTGGCAGCGCAAACAGCCGTGCGCCGCCGCGACATGCTGCCCGCGCGCGGCGAGCGACGAGAGCTCGTCGTTCGCTCCGGGGTCGCTCTCCGCGAGCGGGTGCGTCGCGCCGCCGGGCGCGCGCGGCGTGCGCTCGAAGCGTTCGGCGAAGTCGCTCGGTGCGAGCGCGACGACGCGGCCGCGCATGCGGGAATGATCGAGTCCGCAGTATTCGGCGCAAAAAATCGGGTAAACGCCGGGGCTTACGGCCGAAAACCAAACGCTCGTCGTGCGGCCGGGCAGCACGTCCTTTTTGATGCGGAAGGCAGGCACGTAAAAGCTGTGAATCACGTCGCGCGAGGTCATGGCTAGCTCCACGGGGCGCCCGGTGGGCACGTACAGCGTCTCGTTCGTGCGGTTGCCGTCGGCGTAATCGAAGCTCCACATCCACTGTTTGGCCGTGACGTAAACGACGAGGCTGCCCGGGGGCACGCGTTGCATCAGCGCGAACTGGCGCACGCCGAAGCACCAGAACAGGACGAACAGCGCGAGCAAGCTGAACGCCGTCGCGAACTCTTGCGCGCGCGTGAGCGGCTCTGCGCGCGGTCGCTCCGCGCCGGTCGTGCCCGGCCGGCGCCGGTACTTGATCGCGAACCAAGCGAGCGTCAGCGCAACGGCGAGCACGCCGAAGAGCGACACCGTGATGACGGCGTAATGGAGGTAATCGAAATGGCGCGCGAAGCCCGAGGCTTGCGGAGGTAGAAAGAGCAGGCGCCGCAAGAGCTCGTTCATGGCGCGCTCCGGGCGGGTAGCGCCGAGGTTGCGGGCGCCGTGCTGCGGCCCCCGTTCGGCGGCGGCACGGCCGCGCTCCGTGCGGCTTCGGCCGACAGGAGCTCGAACGCGCGTTCCACCGGGACGTGCACGATGCCCGCGTCGCGGTCGACCCAGCCGTACGCCTCGAGCGGCGCCCCCGGCTCGGCCGACGGCCGTGCCATGCGGCGATACTGCTCCGTTTCGGCCGCTCGCGCGCCGAACGGCTTTGCGAGCGCGCGCGCGCCGTGCGGCCCCTGAAGCAAGACCAGCGCGAGCACGACGCCGACAATCGTCGCGAGCACGAAGCCGACGCCGATGCGCCGGAGCACGCGTCCATCGAGTGCTTCGGCCTCTTGACGCAGTCTCACAGCGGACTCCGGTATTCGAGGCTGTGGGCGAGCGCAGGGTCGCCGAGCGGGACGAGCAGGCGACCGCGCAGCCGCAGCGCCGCGCCGGCGACCGCAGTTCCGGCCACGGCCAGGAGTGCGGCGAGGTCGAAGAGTCCCGGTAACGGGAGGTGCGAGCGGTCGACGGGCGCAATGAGCCAATAGGCGTCGACGTAGTGGGCGAAGAGGCCGAGGCCGCCGACGACGGCCATCAAGCGTCCGTCGAACTTCGGCCTGCGCGGCAGGAGCACGGCGAAGGGCAGCGCGAAACGCACGAGCACGAGCAGGAGCGTCACGGGCGCCCAGCCGCCGTGCAGGCGCCGGAGGTAGTACGCGACTTCCACCGGCTTATCGGCGATTTGGATGAGCAGAGCCTGAAAGAACGCGCAATACGCCCAGAAAATCGCGAACGTGAGCATCAAGCGTCCGAGCGCGTGAAAATGCGGAGGCCGGATGGCTCCGGGCGCGTAGTCGCTGCGTGCCGTGAGGAAGGCGAGCAGCGTGAGGAGCGCGACCGCGCCCGACATGGCGCCGGCGAACACGTACACGCCGAACAGGGTCGAATACCAGAGCGGCTCGAGCGACATCACCCAGTCGAACGCCGCGAACGTGAGCGCGAGCGACACCAGCGGCAGCAGCGCTGAAGCGAACACGCGTTCCCGCGGGTGGAGCTCGACGTCCGGATCGGCGGCGGGTACTCGCGGCGCGGTGGGCGCGCGCTTCGACCCCGGATCGCGCGCGAACGACCAGCGGCACAAGAGCTCGGCGGCCACGAGCCAGATCACGAAGTAGCCGAGCGAGCGCCAGGCGAAGGCCGGGCCGTTCAGGTAAGCGCGCTTGTGGGCGATGATGGCGTGTGCTTGCTCGTGAAACGCAGCGAGATTGGTCCAGGCGTAGAGCTCCCGCAGCGACAGCAGCACGGGCACGAAGAGCAACCCGAGCAATGGCAGCGATCCGACGACGCCCTCGTTCAGGCGCCGCACGACCGTGTGCCAGCGCGCGCCCGCCGCGTAGTGAATCATCAGGAAGAACAGCGCTCCGAGCGCGAGCGAAGCGACCGCGGCGAACGCCGTCAGGTACGCGTAGGCGATCGCGCGGCGATGGCTCCCGAAGCCGAGCGCGAGCGTGCCCCAGCCCGCCGCGGCGGCGACGCCCGCGACGAGCGCGACGCGCTGGCTCTGGAACGGGCGTAGAGCTGCCGTCACTTCAGCCATGGCTCCGCCTCGCGCCGGACGTCCGGCGGCAACTCGCTCAGCGCGACGCGCTGGCTCCGCTCGAGCGCGCGCACGTAGAGCACCACGGCCCAGCGGTCCCGCGGCGGGAGCGCCCACGCGTAGGCCGGCATCAGGCCGTAGCCGTCGCTGACCACCGCAAAGAGCCTGCCGTCCGCGAGCGCGGCGATGCGTGGCTCGTACAGCGACGGGGGCGGGCGCAGGCTCATGTTCTTCGCGACTTCGGAGCGGCCGTCGCCGAGCACGCCGTGGCAAGGGGCGCAGAAAATGCCGAAGCGATTCTCACCGCGCAGAAAGAGGTCGTGCGTGATGGCGAGCGGCAGCTCGCGCACGTCTGCGCCCGCGACTTGACCGCGCGTCAGCGCGGGCGGACCGAGCTCGCGTTCCCGTGCGATCGTGCCCTCGGGCGGGCGCCGCATCGCGATGCCGTCTGCGAAGACGGAGCTCGCCGTGAACGGTGTCGCTTTGCGTTGTGCGAGCATGCGCTGAAAGTCGAAATGGCCGTCCTGGCAGCCGGCGAGCGCGACGGCCAGCGCGAGCACGCTCGGGAGCCTCACGCCGCACCTCCCGGCAGCTCTCGCACACTGAGCGCGCCGAGAGCGGCGAGCTCGGTGCTCACGCGCTCGGGTGACAGCGCGCCCGCGGAGTCGCCCTCGAGCGTCAGCGTGAGCCAAAAGGTGTCGCGCGAGGCGCGCTCGAAGCCGTCGACCTCGAACACGGGAGCCCAGAGCCGCAGCAGCCGCCCGAGGAAGAGCGCGCCGGCGAACGCCGTCGCCGACGCGAAGAGCACGCCCATCTCGAAGCTTACCGGCACGAATCCCAGCGGGAAATGCGGCGGTCGGCCGCCCACGTTGAGCGGATAGAGGTGCGCGACGAGGTACCACTCGAGCGCATACGCGGCGCCGGCGCCGAGGACGCCGGCGGCGAGCACGGCCGCCGACAGCCGTGACGGCCGCGCGCCGACAGCGTCCCGCACGAGCTCGGTCGAGTACGGCGTGTGCGCGTCGAGCTCGCGCACGCCGAGCTCGCGCACGCGCTCGATCGCCTTGGCGAGCGCCGCGTCGTCACCGAACTCCGCGATCAGCGTCTCAGCCATCGGCCGCCTCCGCTTGCACGAGTGTTCGCGCGCGTTCGCGTCGCCCTTCCTTGACCTCCGAGAGCGCCACCATGGGCAACCAGCGCAAGAAACCCAAAAACAAAAATAAGAAAAAGCACAGCGAGCCGGCGAAGAGTCCCCAATCGACCCAGGTCGGCGTGAAGGCGGCAGCGTCGGCGCGCAGGTACTCGCGCTCGAGCCCGAGCACGATGATGACGAAGCGCTCGCACCACATGCCGACGTTGATGAGCACGGAAATCAGCCAAAGTAGCTTCAAATTCGTGCGCAAACGCCGCGACCAGAGCAGCTGCGGCAAAGCCACGTTGGCGAGCAGCATGACGTAAAAGGCCCAACAGTTCGGTCCGGTCGGCCGCGTGACGAAGAACTGCCAGAGCTCGAACTCGTCGCCCGAGTACCAGGCGATGAACATTTCGACGGCATAGCCGTACTCGAGGCAGAGCCCCGTCACGAGCAAGAGCTTCGCGCAGTTGTCCACGTGCCGCGCGGTGATCACGTTTTCGAGCTGGAACGCCTTGCGTGCCGGGATGATGAGCGAGAGCACCATCGCGAAGCCGCTGAAGATGGCGCCGGCGACGAAGAACGGCGGAAAGATCGTGGAGTGCCAGCCCGGCGTGAGCCCGACTGCGAAGTCGGAGCTCACGATGCTGTGCACCGAGAGCACGAGCGGCGTCGCCAGACCCGCGAGCAGGAGATACGCCATCCGGTAATGGCGCCGCGCGTCTTCGCTGCCGCGCCAGCCGAGCGCGAAGACGCCGTAAACTCTGCGCCGCCAGCGCTCGGGCGCGCTGTCACGCGTGGAGGCGAGATCGGGCAAGAGGCCCAGATAAAAGAAGAGCAGCGAGACGGTGCCGTAGGTGAAAACGGCGGCAAAATCCCAGGGTAGTGGGCTCTTTACCTGAGGCCACACTTGCATGCGGTCGGGGTAGGGGATGAGCCAGTAGGCGAACCAAGGTCGCCCGAGGTGCAGGACGGGGAAGAGCAGGGCTTGAGCGACGGCGAAGAGCGTCATCGCCTCGCTGAAGCGATTGACGGCCGCGCGCCAGCGTTGCTCGAGTAGATAGAGGATCGCCGAGATGAAGGTGCCGGCGTGGCCGATGCCGATCCAAAAAACGAAGTTTACGATCGCGAACGCCCACGCGACCGGGATGTTGTTGCCCCACAGGCCGATGCCGCGCTGGAAGGTGTAGAGCATCAGCGCGGCGAAGCCGGCGCTGCCGAGCCCGAGCAGCGCGAAGGCCAGGCGGAAATAGACGGAACCGGACCAGACCGTGCTTACCAGTTGGTCGGTGAGCGCGGCGTCGGCTTCGCGCGCGCTCGGGGTCACGAGCCCGCGTCCTCGCCGTCGAGGTTCCGGATCTTCGCGAGGTAACGCGTGCGGGGCCGCGTGCCGAGCTCGGCGAGCGCGGCGAAGGCACGCGGCTGTCGCCGGCGCCGCAGCACTTCGCCGTTTTCGTCGTCGAGCGAGCCGAACGCGATCGCCCCCGTCGCGCACGTCTGCTGACAGGCCGTGACGACCTCGCCCGGGCGGAGCCGCCGCTCTTCGCGTCGCGCGCTGATTTCGGCGCGGCGAATGCGTTGCACGCAATACGTGCACTTCTCCATCACGCCGCGCTCGCGCACCGTCACGTCGGGGTTCTTCTGGAGCAGCGTCGCGCCGCTGCCTCCGCTGAAGTCGAACCAATTGAAGCGCCGCACCTTGTACGGACAATTGTTCGAGCAGAAGCGCGTGCCGATGCAGCGGTTGTAGACCATCTCGTTCAAGCCGTCGGTGCTGTGGACCGTGGCGTTGACCGGGCACACGTACTCGCACGGCGCCTTTTCGCAGTGCTGGCAGAGCATCGGTTGTTGGATCACGCGCGGCGCGTCCGGGTTGCCGGCGAGGTAGCGATCGATCCGGAGCCAGTACATCTCGCGCGAGTTGCGCACGAGGTCCTTACCGACGACGGGCGTGTTGTTTTCGGCTTGGCACGCGACGACGCACGCGTTGCAGCCGCTGCAGAGCGAGAGATCGATCGTCATCGCCCACTGCGTGCCCGTGTATTCGTAGCCGGGGAGTAGCGTGGGTTGTGCGGCGAGATCGTGCTCGAACTCCGGCGGATGTTGCAGGTAGTCCGCGAGCGTGAGCTCCTTCGCGACGGCGTCGTCGACCAGGGTCCAATGGTCCTCGGTCAGCGCGAGCTCGGCTTTTTTGTCGCTCGCTCGCAGGTCTATGCGCGCGGCCGCACCGAACGGGACGCCGAGCGCAAACGCGTTCACGCCGACGCCGTCCGAGAGTTGCTCCGGAATGGCGTGCCCGAAGCCGACCTCGAGCGTGACGGCGCCGTCGGCATGTCCCGGCAAGACGACGAGAGGCGCCGTGAGGCGCCGTGTCCCTGCGACGAGCTCGACGCTGTCGCCCGTCTTGCGACCGAGCAGCGCCGCGGTGCGCGCGCTCACGAGCGCGGCGTTGCCCCAGCTTTGCTTGGTGAGCGGGTGCGGCAGCTCGAGCAGCCACGCGTTTTCGGAGAAGCGACCGTCGTACAGCGTGGGCGAGGACGCGAGCTGCAGCTCGAAGCCGGACGCGGGGCTCGGGGTCGAGAGCGCCCGCTCGAGTAGCGGCAGTGCGCGGTCGACGTCGAGTGTCGGATTTACGGCCGCAAAGTCGCTGTGCTCGACGAATCCCCGCTGAAGGTTCCGTTCCCAGTCCGCCTCGAACTCCAAGCCCACGTCCGCGCTGGCCGGACCGAGCCCGAGGCGAGCGCGCTCGCTGTCGCGCACGAGCTCGTGTGTCGCCGCGGGGAAGCCGAACGCGAGCCCGGCGACGAGCTCGAGCACGGTCAGCGACGGCTTGAGCGGCTCGATCAGCGGCTGAACGAACGACAGCGTGCCGTCGCCCGCGCGCGCGTCGCCCCAGCTTTCGAGATAGTGCGCTTCCGGCAGCACGGAGCCGCACGCCCGCGCCGTCTCGTTTTCGACGTGGGCGAGACAAAAGGAGCTCTCAGCGCGACCGACGAGCTCCCCGAGCTCGGGCGTCGAGTACACCGGGTTCGTCCCCGCGAAGACGAGCGCGCCCACGTCTCCCGCTCGCAGCGCCGCGGGCAACTGGGCGAACGGGAGTGCGCCGTCCGGCACGGCCAGCACCGGTTCGACGAACGACAGCGTGCTCCCGACGCTGCCGAGGGCGACGTTGGCGAGCAGCGCGAGCAGTTGCACGGCTTCCGGTGTCCCCGGTCCTGCGACGACCAGCGCCGCCCCGCGCGCCTGTGCGAGATCCCGCGCGACCCTGCGGGCGAACGCCCTCTGCGCGTCGTCGAGCGGAGCGCCGTGCGCGAGGACCGAGCTCACGCTGTGGGGGAGGGCCGTTGCGAAGTCGTCCCGTTTCACGAGCTCGGCGAGGACGGCTGCCGCGAGACGCGCGAGCGCGCTCGGTGCCACCGCGACACGCTGATCGGCGAGCGTGCCCGTCGGCGTCAGTGTGGTCTCGGCGGCGTAGATCCGGCTCATCGCGGGTCCGGGCTCGCGCCGCAGCGCAAAGTCGCGCGCGTGCCGCAGCGCCATCGGCATGTCGTTGATGAAGTCGGCACCGAGCGCGAGGACGACCGCTGCCTGCTCGAACCGATATTGGGGCTCGAGCGGACGGCCGAAGAGACGCTCTGTTGCCGCATAGCGCGTGCCCGCCGCGAGCGGCGCATGAAAGGAGACGCGCGTTCGCGGAAAGCGCGTCCGCAGCGCTGCGAGAGCGCGCAAGAGGGACGGTGAGCTCGTGGGCTCGAGCACGAGCCACGGCGCGGCGCCGCGGTTGAAAGCCGCCGCAAGCTCGCGCTCGAGCGCCTCCCGGCTCGTGAGCCCCGTGGGACCACGCGGGGCGGCGACGCGCGCTGGATCGTACAGATCGAGCACCGATGCCTGCTCGAACACGCCCGCCGCGCCGCGACTCGCTGGGTGCTCGGGGTTGCCCTCGATCTTCGTCGGTCGCCCTTCGTGACTCTCGGCGAGCACGCCGACGGCGAAACCGTCGCGCACGACCGACGTGGCGTAGTGCTTCGCGGCGCCCGGAATGACGTCCGCCGGACGGCGCACGTACGGAAAGATCTTTTCGCGCCGCTCGGCGCACGCGGTCAGTCCCGAAAGCGCGAGACTTGCTGCGACGAGCTTGCCGAGGTCGCGGCGACGGAGATAGAGCTCGAGGACCTCAGCCAAATCCATGTCTCCTTCAGCGATGACAGGCGCTGCAGGTCGTGAGCTCGGTCACTGCGTGACCGGCGTGTGCCGGGAAGCGCCCGTCCGCGGTGCGCATCGCGGAAAAGTCGCGCTGGGCGTCGAAGCCGAGCTTTCGTTGCGGGTCACGGTGGCAATCCAGACAAAAAGCCATGTCGAGCGGCACCGTCTTTTCGACGCGCGCCATGGTCTCGACCGCACCGTGGCAGTGCTCGCAGGCGACGCCGCGGGCGACGTGCACGGAGTGATCGAAGTAAACGAACTCCGCGAGCGAGTGGACGCGATTCCATGCGAGGGCGCGCCCCGAAAAATAGCTGCGGCGCACGGGCTCGAGTAGCGGACTCTGGTTCCACACCTGCGCATGGCAACCCATGCAGATGTCGGTCGACGGCAGCCCCGCGTACGCCGAGCGTTCGGCGTCCGTGTGGCAGTAGAGGCACGCGATGCCTTCGTCGAGCACGTGGTGGCGATGATCGAACGCGACCGGTTGGTCGAGCGCGACGTGCTCGTGCGTGACGAAGGGCGTTCTCACGTACACCATCGGAAAACAGAGCGCCGAGATCGCGAGGATCCCGGTGCTGACCAGCGCAATGCGAAGTGCGCGGTTCGACCAGGGCGGGAAGAGCGCAGGCATCGTTGCGCGCTGCGCCCGCGCGAGCATGCAAGTCCAAGACCAGCAAAAAAAGCTAGATATCCGCCCATTTCGTACGATCGAGCGGCATCACGCCTCGGAAGTTTTGCCCCGTTGCGGCGACAAGCCCCGTCGCACGCACGCACGCAGCGCTGGAAGAGCTACTCCTGCCAAATCGGACGAAACATGATGGCGATGCGCGGCCCAGCGCTCCGAACCTTCGGGATCGAATGCTCGAACGTGCGCTGGCAGCTGCCGCCCATAACGAGCAGATCGCCGGAGCCGAGGGCGAGCGCGCGCGACGGTCCTCCGCCCTTCGGCCGCAGGAGGAAGCGTCGCGGAGCGCCGACCGAAATGGTCGCTACGAGCGCGGCCTCGAGCTTGCGCGCGACGTAGTCGCCGTGCCACGCGACGCTCTCTTCACCGTTCCTGTAATAGCCGAGACTGAGCCGCGCGAACTCCTCGCCGTAGCGCTCGGACAGGGCGCTCCGCGCTGCTTCGAGCACGCCCGGGATGGGCCCGTCCTCCGGGAGCGCCGCGACCAGGCGCGGCACGTCGACGATACGATCGTACATGGTGCGTTTTTCGCGCCGAAAATGTACTGTTTCGCGGAGCAGCGCGAAGAGCGCGTCGTGGCCGGACAACCAACCCGGCGCGTAGTCGTACCAAGCGTCGGTGGACAGCTGCGTGCGCGCGAGCGTCTCGAAGGCTGGCGTGAAGCCGGGCGCGGCGCCGCCTGCGAATAGCGAGAGTTGCTCGACGCCTGGGTGACGGCGCATCGCGTCCGCGTAGTGTGACGCGGATCACGGCGGTGTGCTGCCCCGGGAGCAGGAGGAGCTCAGCCGACGTGGATGCCGAGCCGCGACACGGCGACGGCGATGCACGTATCCATCACGACGGCGAGCCCAGCGCGTCGTGCGCGCTCCGCGGCGTCTTCGTTCACGATGCCGAGCTGGAGCCAGAGCACCTTGGCGTTGACGGCGACCGCCGCGTCGGCGACCGCAGGGGTCTCCTCGGCGCGCCGGAAGACGTCGACGATGTCGATGGGGTAGGGCACGTCCGCGAGCGTCGCGTAGGCCTTCTCACCCTGGACCTCCGCCTCGAACGGATTGACGGGGACGACGCGGTAGCCGGCCGCCTTGAGGCGCCGAAAGACGCCGAAAGACGGCCGATCCGCCTTCGAGGAAGCACCGACGACAGCGATGGTGCGTGCCGCCGAAAGGAGCTGCCGGAGCTCGTCGTCACTCGGATGCGCGGTCGTGTGCGGCACGGGGGCTCCTTCAGGCGCGTTCGAAGCGCACGACGCCGGTCCAGCGCTCGTTGCCCGGGCTGCGCGGATTGGCGGGCGGAAACAAAGTGAACGGCCGGTAGAGGAGGGGCAACCGCTTGAGGCGCGCGGCCTCGTGAAAGAGCGCTTTGATGTCCCGCGCCTTCCAGCCGAGATTTTCGAAGAACGCGACGCCGTTCGCAGGAGCAAACTTGATCGGCGCGTTGGCAAGCGTCTTGCCCATCATCTGCATCATGTCGGCCTGAATGCGCGGCGAGCTGAAGTCGAGGATCCACGAGCGGATCGCAGGGTGGGTCAAAAAATCACGTGCAAGCTCGGTCACGGTGCCGTCCTCGAGGTACATGACGAGGCCCTCGGTGATGACGGTGACGTTCGTGGCGCCGCTCGTCGCCGCGGCCAAGAATTGGCCGCGCTCCGTCGCGTCCGAAAGATCGACCGCTCGTCGCTCTACTCGGCAGCGCGCTACTTCGGTCTTCAAGAGCTCGTCCTTTTCCGCGATCAACGCCGGCAAATCCGCCTCGATCCAGCGAAACTCGGACGGTAGCGCGAGGCGATAGGGACGCGTGTCGAAGCCCGCAGCGAGATCGAGCACCCGTTCGGCGCCGTCCTGGACCGTTTGCAGCACGAGATCGTCGATCAGCTTCGTGCGCGTGATGATGACCCATTCGGTATGCTGCGAGGCCTCCTCGGCGATCGCGCGACCGCGATCGCTTGCAAGGCGCGCGGCGAGCGGATCGTCGAACAGCGCGTCTTTGCGCGCGGACTCCTTCGCCCGATACGTGGCGACCCAGCGTGCCGTGTCCGAAACGTTGCGAACCAGCTCCGTCGGCATGGCCTCACGCTAACGCTCGGCCCGTGCTCCGTAAAGCGGCCGCAGCCGTTCGGCGCCGGCGTACACGTTGAAGCCGCCGGAGCGCGCGAAGCCGCAGAGCAGCAGGCCGAAGCGCTCGGCCGTCGTGACGGCGAGCGAGCTCGGCGCGGAAATGCCGACCACGCCGGCGAGCCCCGCCGCCACCGCTTTTTGGACGATTTCGAAGCTCGTGCGTCCGCTCACGACGAGCACGGCACCGGCGGCCGGCACGCGTCCGTCGAGGCAGAGTCGTCCGATCGCCTTGTCTACGGCGTTGTGCCGCCCAACGTCCTCACGCACGACGAGCAAGCCCGCCTCCGGTCGCGCGACGCCCGCGGCGTGGAGCCCGCCCGTGCGATCGAAACACGGCTGCCTTGCGCGGAGCTCGTCCGGCAGCCCCGCGATGAAGGCCGGCTCGAACGGCTCGCACGGCGGCGAGGGCGCAAGCTTCCGCACGAGATCATCGACCAGTAGGCGCCCGCACACGCCGCACGCCGACGAAGTCAACGTGCCGCGGTGGGAGCGCTCGAGTGCGTCGGTGTCGAGCAGCACGCCCGGCGCGGGGACGACGTTCAGCGCGTTGTGGGCGCCCGGTGCGCCGAGCCGTCCGCAATGCGCGATCGAGCCCAGGTCGTCGCGGGAGCGGATCAGCCGCTCGGCGAGCAAGAACCCCACGGCGAGCTCGTGGTCGTGGCCCGGCGTACGCATCGTCACGGCGAGCGGCTCGCCCGCGATGCGGATCTCGAGCGGCTCCTCGACGCTGAGCTCGTCGTTGCGCGGTGCGAGCGCGAGGCCCGGCTCCGAACGCAGCGCCTCGATGCGCACGACGCCGGGCGAGCTCGCATGACCCACGTGGATTGCGTTCACGGCGTGGCTCCTTTCACGACGCCGCCCGCTCGAGCGTCACGACGATCGACTTCGACGCCGGCTGATTGCTCCCGTCCGCGACGCTGCCCAGGGGCACGAGCACGTTCGTCTCCGGGAAATACGCGGCCGCGCAGCCGGCGGGCACCGGGTACGGCACGAGCCGAAACCCCCGAGCGCGGCGCCGCTCGCCCGCGAAGTGACTCACGAGGTCGACCAGCGCGCCCGGCTCGAGGCTGCGCCGGTCGATCTCGCTTTGATTGAGGAAGACGACGCGCCGCCCGTGCGCGATGCCCCGGTAGCGGTCGCTCTCGCCGTAAATCGTGGTGTTGAATTGGTCGTGGCTGCGAATGGTGGTGAGTAGGAGCTCGCCGTCCGCGAGAGCGTGCCGCGCGATCGGGTGCACCTTGAAATGCGCGCGCCCGGACGGCGTCGTGAAGCGCCCCTCGCGCGGGCCGTTCGGCAGGTAAAAGCCGCCCGGCTCGCGCACGCGGCGGTTGTATTGCGCGAAGCCCGGCACGACGTGTTCGATGTGTTCGCGGATGCGGTCGTAGTCGTCGCTGAGCGCTTGCCAGGCGACGGTGGTGCGTGCCCCGAGCGTCCGCGCCGCGATGCCGGCGACGATGGCCGGCTCGCTCTTGAGCTCGGGCGACGCGGGCGCGAGCGTGCCGCGCGAGGCGTGCACGACGCCCGTCGTGTCCTCGACCGTCACGAATTGCTCGCCCGTGGCTTGGATATCACGCTCCGTGCGCCCGAGGCACGGCAGGATCAACGCCTGCTCGCCCGTGATCAGGTGCGCGCGGTTCAACTTGGTCGAGACGTGCACGGTCAGGCGGCACTTCGCGAGCGCTTCGGCCGTGAAATGCGTGTCGGGCGTCGCGCTCAGGAAATTGCCGCCGAGCCCGACGAAGACCTTCACTTTGCCCGCGTGCATCGCGACAATCGTCTTCACGGTGTCGAGCCCGTCTGCCGTGGGCGGCTGAAAGCCGAACTCCTGACCGAGCGCCTGCAAGAAGGCCGGGCTCATCTTTTCCCAGATCCCGACCGTGCGATCCCCCTGCACGTTGCTGTGCCCGCGCACCGGACAGAGCCCCGCGCCGCGCCGCCCGATCTGCGCGCGCAGCAGGGCGAAATTCGCGATGGTCTGCACGTTCGCGACTCCGTTTTTGTGTTGGGTGATACCCATCGCCCAACAACAAATCATGCGCTCGGCGCCGGCGGCGATGTCGCTCGCCTGTTTCATGAGCTCGCGTGAGACGCCGCTCGCCGCGACCAACTCGTCGAAATCGGCGCTATCGAGGTCTTTCACGAGCGCGTCGTAGCCCTCGGTGTAGTGCCGGATGAAATCGTGCGCGAATACCTGCCCGCCGCTCGCGCGATCCGCCTCGAGCATCTCCTTCATGATGCCCTTGAGGAGCGCTACGTCGCCGTTCACGCGCACGGGCAAGAACAAGCACGCGATCGGCGTTCCGGGGCCGAGCAGGCTGAGCGGCTGCTGCGGATTCTTGAAGCGGATCATGCCCGTCTCGGGCAGGGGATTGACGCTCACGATCTTGCAGCCGTTCTTCGCGGCCGTTTGGAGCTCGGTGAGCATGCGCGGGTGGCACGTCCCGGGGTTTTGCCCGATGACGAAGATCGCGTCCGCGTGCGTGAAATCCTCGATGGTGACCGTGGCTTTGCCGATGCCGATCGACTCGGTGAGGCCCGTGCCGCTCGACTCGTGACACATGTTCGAGCAGTCGGGGAGGTTGTTGGTCCCGAACTGGCGAGCGAAGAGGCCGTAGAGAAACGCCGCCTCGTTGCTGGCACGTCCCGACGTGTAAAACGCCGCTTCGTTCGGTGAGCCGAGCTGGCCGAGCTCGGCGGCGATCAGCGCGAACGCGTCGTCCCAGGCGACGGGCTCGTAGTGGTCCGAGCCCGCGCGCCGCAGCATCGGATGCACGAGGCGGCCCTGCTCCTCGAGCCAGCGGTCGCTCCGCTCGAGCAGGTCCGTGACCGAGTGCTCTGCGAAGAACGCGGGCGTCGCCTGCTTGCGCGTGGCCTCGCTCGCGACCGCCTTCGCGCCGTTCTCGCAGAACTCCGCCAGCTTGCGCTCGCCGTCGGGATCGGGCCACGCGCAGCTCGGACAATCGAAGCCGTCCTTCTGATTCACGCGCAGCAGCGTCTCGAACGTGCGCCCGACGCCCATCTCGGCGAAGCCGTGGCGCGCCGTTTCGTAAATCGAAGTGAAGCCCGCCGCGGTCTCTTGCCTGCGGTCGAGTTTGGGTTCGCGTGTTTCGGGCGGAGGTTCGGCGCCCGGGATGCCGCTGTTCTCGTCGTGACCGTGCTGCCTGTCGCTCACCGTGTTTGCCTCCACGCTTTCGGCTGCGAGTGTAGTCCGCAGTTCGGCGAGCGCTTCGCACCCTAACGCGCGAGGCGCCAAGTTGCCTCGGCGTGGCAAGCGTGCGCACGGCCCGCAGTTTGCAGCGTGGCACGCATGTCCATCACCATCACCGGGCTCATCATCCTACTGCTCATCGCCGGTATCTGCGGCGCCATCGGCAAGGCCATCGCCGGCGGCGGGGGCGGAGGCGTCATCGTGTCGATCGCGTGCGGCTTCATCGGCGCACTTTTCGGCACGTTCCTCGCGAACGCCATGCACCTGCCCGAGCTCATGGTCGTCACCGTCGATCGGCATCCGTTCCCGATCCTGTGGTCGATCATCGGCGCCGCGGTGTTCGTCGCGCTCGTGCACCTGCTTTCGGGCGGCCCACGGCGCAGCTGGCGTTACTGAGCTCACCCGTCGAGTGCCGCTCGATGGTGAGCGGCACTCGGCGGCGGAGTGCGACTCAGCGCGTGAACGTGCCGATGAGCTCGCCGTACGCGAGCACGTGACCTTCCATGGCGTCGAGCAGCGCGGCCTTGTCGGCGCCGTCGTCGAGCGGCAGCGCTTGATCGAGGGCGAAGAGCTCGAAATGGTAGTGGTGGGTGCCGTGGCCGGGTGGCGGCGCGGCGGGTGTGAAGCCGCGCTCGTGCCGGCTATTTTGCCCCTGGTGTGCGCTTTCGACACTGTCCGCGTCGAGTGAGCGCATGCTCACTGGCATCGAATAGACGAGCCAATGCACGAAGGGCTCGGCCTGCGGGGCGTCCGGATCTTCGCACACGAGCGCGAGCTCTCGCGTCCGTGGCGGCGGCTCGCTCCACACGAGCGGCGGCGGCACGCCTTCGCCGTCCTCGCTGCAGCGCGCGGGCAGCGGCGCGCCGTCGGCGAACCAAGCGCTCGTCAGCTCGAGTTTGGGCACGACTTGGCGCAGCTCTGCGGACGCGAGCTTGTCGGCGCCCGCGTGAACGGACGCCGGCGTTTCACTCGCTTGCGCAGCTTCTCGAGAAACCGTCATGGTCGCGGCTTCAGTTGCAAACCCACGCGGGCGTCTGCCCTTCGCCGTCGACCCGGTCGCACACGCAGTCGTGCGTCACGCCGCCGGACGCATAGCTGCACGTCGAGCCTTCGGTCGGGCAGGCCCAAAAACCGAGCAACGCGACGACTGCGGGACAGGCGCCGTTCGGCCCCGCCGGCTGGGGGATCGCGCTTCCGTCCGGCGTTCGAGCGGCCGCGATGATCGCGTCGGCGCTCTGCGGTGGGGCGGCGGTGCCGACGGGTGGCGTGGTGCTCGCGGGCGGCGTCGTTGTGGTCGGCAGCGGCGCAGTTGGCCGCGGCAGAGGTCCACGCCCCCTGGCCCAGGTCGCACGTCCGAACGCTTCTTGAGTGTTCGCGACTCCAGCGCTGCCGTCGTCGGGCGCTCCCGCGCAGCCCGTAGCGAGCGTCAGCAGCGTGCCGAGGACCAGGATCGACCGCTCGAAATAGGCGGATTTCATGCCTCACCTCTCGCTTTCCGCGCGCGGCTCGGCGCGCATGAAATCAGGCTGCAACGGACGTGCCTACGGCCCCGGAACCGGTCCCCGCAGCCGAAAAATCAGCGGCACAGCATAGTGACCTGACAGCTGCAAGATACGTTCGGTTACAAGCTGTAGCGTACGTGTTACACGGCAACGGCCGCGCCAACGCGCGCGTCACTTGAAGGGTTGTTCAACATGGCTTTCTCCCGAACGAGCGTGGGTCTTTTGCTGGCGGCGGGCGTGTGCGTCGCGACGGCATGCGGCGGCGGCGATGACGATACGACGGGCGCCGGCGGCAGCGCGGGCAAGTCGGGCAGCGCAGGCAAGGCCGGCGCCGCGACGGGCGGCAGTGCGGGCACTTCGACCACGGGCGGCAGCGCGGGCAGCTCGACGACGGGTGGCTCCGCCGGCACCGGGACAGGTGGCACCAGCGGAACCGCCGGCACCGGCTTCGGCCAGGGTGGTCGCGGCTTCGGCCAGGGCGGTCGTGCAACCGGTCAGGGCGGCCAGGGCATGGGCCAAGGCGGCCGCAACAACGGCCAAGGCGGTCGCAACAACGGCCAAGGCGGCCGCGCAACCGGCGGTCAAGCGGGTCGCGCAACCGGCGGCCAAGCCGGCCAAGCAGGTCGTGGCAATGGCGGTCGTGCGGGTCGTGGTGGCAACGGCGGTCGTGCCGGCGGCAGCGGCTCGGGTGGCGAGGCAGGGGCGATCGACAACGGCGGCAACGGCGGTCAAGCCGGCGGCTGAGCCCGTTCAGTCGCGCTCATAACTGAGCGTCACGATCTCGAGCTCTTCGTCGCCGTGGGGCGTGCGCACCACGGCGACGTCACCGACGCGCTTGCCGAGCAATGCTCGCGCGAGCGGCGCAATGAACGCGATGCGCCCCTCGCTCGCGTTCGCTTCGTCGACACCGACGATGGTATACGCGCGTTCTGCTCCGTTCGCGCCTGCGACAGTCACGGTTGCCCCGAAGCGGATCTCGTCCGGCGCGAGTTCCGCGACGGGCACGAGCTCGGCGGAGCCGATGCGCAGTTCGAGTTCGACGATGCGCTCGGCGAGCGCGTTGATGGTCCGCGCCCGGGCGGCATCAGGCTCGCTGCCCGCGCCGGGAGCAGTGCGCGCCTTCGCGACGAGCGCGTGAAGCTCGGAAAGCTCCCCGCGCAGCGCCGCGAGGCCTCGGGCCGTCACGTAATTCGGCACGCCGGCGGGGAGCGGCGCGCGCCGGGGTACGAGCGGCGCCTCACCCGCCTCGTCTTCCTTCGTGAATGCCCGGCTCAAGCGGCGAGCTTGACACGGATCCGGCGGGCGCTTGCCACGGGCGCCAAGCTTTGCTGATAGTCGGGACGATGCGGACCGTCCGGGCCAAGCTCGTCGCGCTCGTGTTCGCTTGCGTGGCGCCGGCCGTCATTTTCGCCGTGCTCCGCTCGCGCGAGGCGGAGCACGACATGCTCGAGCAGGTCACGCGCCGTGTGGATCGCGTGGCTCCGCGCTTCGCCGACGAGTTCGCCGAGTACGAAAAGAACGCGCGGCTCGCGCTTGCGCTCACCGTCAGTGGCGGGCGTCTCCAGCAGGCGCTCCGCGAGCACGACTCCGTCCGCGCCGAGGGCGCGGTCAAGCACCTGACGGAGGTGTACCACCATCGCATCATCCTCGTTGCGGACGCGAACGGCTCGCTGCTCGCGTCGGGCAACGCCGAGCACGGGCCGAAGGCGCTCACCCAGGCGGTGAGCAGCGCGTTTCCGGAGCTCCTCGCCGGCAAGCCGCTCGCCGGTCTCATCGACGTGAAGTTCGACGACGGCCCCGGCTACGCGCTCGTCTGCGCCGAGCCCGTGCGCGACGACGACGGCCTGGCAGGCGCCATCGTGTTGCTCACGCCCGTCAGCGAGCGCTATTTCGGGTACCTCGAGCCCAAACTCAACGCCGATCTGGCGCTGCGCGTGAACGGTAAGCTCGTCGCTGCCGCGCCGAAGCATCCGGCGCGCGACCTCGACGTGCGATCCGCCGAGCCCGCGCTCAAGGAGGTCGGCGGCAAGCTCTTCGCGATCAAGACGTTTCGGCCACCCGAGCTCGAGCGGCCGGGGCTCGACGTGGAAATCACCGCGTCGCGCGACGTGACGGAGCTGCGCGACGAGCTCAGAAAAGACCTGTATCAGCACCTCGGCGGGCTCGCGCTCGTGCTCGTGGTGGTGCTCGGGCTCGCGCTCCGCTTTGCCGCGCGCCTGGGCAGCGCCGTGCGCTCGCTCTCCGAGGGGGCTCAGTCGGTCAAGCTCGGCAAGTACGCGACGTTTGCCCCGCTCCGCACCGGTGACGAGCTCGAGCTCCTCGGTGAGGATTTCAACCAGATGGTGCAGGGCTTGAAGGAACGCGATCGCCTGCGCGACACCTTCGGCCGCTACGTCACGCGCCAGGTCGCCGAACACCTGATGAAAGGCAACGTCAACCTCGGCGGCGAGCTCGTTCCCGTCACCGTGCTCTTCTCGGACATTCGCTCCTTCACGAGCATCAGCGAGATGATGGAGCCGCGCGCGCTGCTCGACTTTTTGAACGAGTACTTCAGCGGCATGGTCGAGAGCGTGCTCCGCCACCACGGTGTCGTCGACAAGTTCATCGGCGACGCGATCATGGCCGTGTTCGGCGCGCCCGTGCCGGAGCCGGATGACGCCCTGCACGCCGTCGAAGCCGCGCTCGACATGCGCAGGCGGCTCGAGCACATCAACAAGGCGTTCGAGGCGCGTGGCCTGCCGGCCATCCGCACCGGAATCGGCCTCCACTACGGGCAAGTCGTCGCAGGCAACATGGGCCACGTCGAACGCATGGAGTACACCGTCATCGGCGACACGGTGAACGTTGCTTCCCGCTTGGAAGGACTCACCAAAGAGCTCCAAGCGGACATCGTGCTGTCCGAGGACCTCTACACGCAAGTCGCCGACCACGTCGAAGCCGAGCCGCTCAAGCGCGTTCACGTGAAAGGTCGTGACCGCGAGGTGATGGTGTACCGGCTGCTGCGGCTCAAGTCGGACGCGGCCGCGGCGCCTTGAACGCGCTCAGTGCCAGCCAACGAAGTTCGCGTCGGTTCCAGCTGGAGGGCTGCTGCAGTTCTGCTCGCCCCAGTGCTCGAAGCGAACGTGCAGCGGACCGACATCGACGATGACTTCATCGCGCTTGTCGCCGTCGAGAAATTCGATGTCGTAGCGGCGTTCGGCAAGCGTCTGTCCTTCGCCGTCTTGAACGACGAAGTGCACGGCCGCGCCCGTGCCCGTGTAAAGGAACGAATACGCCGGGAGCGGTCCGCCCGGATCGCCGGCCAACGGCGCTGAAGCGCCGCCTGCCGCGATGGCTTGCTCGTCGGTTGGCACGCAACCGTAACCCTCCAGCGCTTCGGTTCCCTTCAGATTCGAATACTCCTCCAAGCCGAGCTTGTGAGTCGGACCGGAGCACCCCACGGCCGAGAGCGACAATAGCACCAATGATTCTTGCACCTTCACCGCCCATTCCCACCTTTTCATGCCCCGATTGTAACAGGAAACACGCTGGCCACGGTGCGTCCGCGCACGCGCAGCAAGCGCCGTGGCACGCCGGTTGCTTGGCGTTCGGCGTGTTTTCGCGCACCCCCTGGCTCGCACTCTGGCTTTTCGCAATCACGCTGTTTCAGGTCGCGCCGCTCGCAGCGGAAGTGCTCGAGCCGAACGATCTTTCGACGCCCCGCCGCGCCCTTTCGACCTTCATCGACGCCGCGAATCGCGGTGATTGGGAGCGCGCCATCCTCGTTCTCGACGTGTCGCCGCGCGCGAGCGCCGAGAAAAAAGCGCGCGCCATCGAGCTCGCGCAAGAGCTCGACTACGTCCTGTCACGGAGCTTGTCGTTTCATCTCGACGCCGTCTCGGACGAACCGCAAGGCAAACCCGACGCACCACAGGGCAAACCCGACGCCGGAGCCGAGAGCGAGACCGTCGCGAGCATTCACGCAGACGGCCGCAGCGTTCCCGTGGTGCTCACGCGTCTCAAGACGCAGCCGCAGCGCTGGGTGCTCTCGACGGGGACGCTCGCGGAGGTGCCCGAGCTTTACCGCGCGCACGGTCCGAGTCCGCTCGAGCCCTTCGTTCCGCCCGCGCTCCGCGTCGAAACGTTCGGTCTCGCGCGCTGGCAGTGGCTCGCGTTGCCGCTCGCGGTGGTGCTCGCCGTGCTCGCCGCGGGGATCATCGTCGGCGTCGGATCGCGCCTCGGGGGACGGCTCGCGGCGCACACCCGCGTCACCTGGGACGACGAGCTCGTCGTGGCGCTGCGTTCACCGGGCCGCTTGCTCACGGGCGTCGTCGCCTTCGCGCTCTTCGCGCACCTGCTCTCCTTGCCGGCGCCGGCCAAGCTCGTCTGCGTGCGGGCCGCGGGCACGCTCGGCCTCATCGCGATCGCGTGGATGGCGAGCCGCATCGTCCGGCTCGCGTCGGATCTCGTCGAACGGCGCGCGATCGGCGCGACCGCGAACGCACGCGGCGCCGCGCTACGCATCGGCGGCATTCAGACGCGCGTGCGCGTGCTCCGCCGCATCGTGAACGCCGTGCTCGCCATTTGCGCGGGCGCCGTCATCCTCATGCAATTCGACGTCGTGCGCAGCATCGGTGTTTCGTTGCTCGCCTCGGCGGGCGTCGCCGGTATCGTGCTCGGCTTCGCGGCGCAGCGCACCTTGGGTACGCTCTTCGCGGGCATCCAGCTGTCGATCACGCAGCCGATTCGCATCGGCGACGAGGTGCAAATCGAAAACGAAGTCGGCACCATCGAGGAAATCACGCTCACCTACGTCGTCGTGAAACTCTGGGACGAACGCCGCCTGATCGTCCCGATGAGCCGCTTCCTCGAGCAGCCGTTCCAGAACTACACGAAAGTCTCGAGCGAGCTCCAAGGCACCGTCGTCCTCAACGCCGACTTCACGCTCCCGGTCGACGCCCTCCGTGCCGAGCTCGCGCGGCGGCTCGAAACCCAGCGCCTCTGGGACCGCCGCGTGCAGGCCGTCCACGTCACCGACGCCAAAAATCACACGCTCGAAGTGCGCATCCTCGTCTCCGCCGCCACGGGCGAGGACCTTTTCAACCTCCGCGCCGACCTCCGCGAACACCTCGCCGCCTGGCTCGTCCGCCTCGAAGACGGCAAATACCTCGCCCACTGACCGCCAGCACCTTCGCGCGGAGCCCGGATTTCACAGGAAGCCAGACAAAGGTCGGGAAGGGATTTTAAAATCCCTTCCTCCGACCTTCCCGCCCTTTGCCCGACCTCCTGTTAATTCTCCCTTCGAACTACGACGTTCGTTGGTGCGAGTGTTCGTGTCAGCGGGGTTCGATGATGATCGTCTTGCAGCCGAGCAGTACTTCGACTTTGGAGCCGGGGTCGGCTTGGGCGGCGGCGCAGGCGTCGCCGCAGAGAGTGATGCTCTGGCCGTCTGGGGTGTATTGCCAGCCTTCGTTGCAGTCGGACTTCGATGGATCGCGAGCGATGGTCTTGGATTTGCCGCCGCTCGGAGTGTAAAGGACGTTGACGAGGCCGGGGTCGAGCGTGCGATTGTCGGGGGCGGGCGGAAGCGGGTATTCGCACGAACGGAGGCTTGCCGCGACTTCTGCGAGCGCGCTCGCGAGGCCCTGCGCGAGGTCGGGCTCGGTGGTCATGTCGAGATGGCAATAGTCGGGGCCGTCGTCGGAGCAGCCCGGCGCGCCCGTGCCGCCTTCGCGTGCGATGGCGGAGAGCACGGAGCGCGTGTCCTCACTGCCGGGAGAGCCGATGACGAAGGTGCGGACGCCGCTCGCGAGCGCTTGCTTCGCGTCGTCGATGAGCGGCCCGGAGTCGACCGCGACGTTACCGTCGTTGCACTGGCAATCGAGGGTACAGGTCGGCGTGCCGTCCGTGATGAGCAAGACGAATTGATTGCCGGTGAGCTTCGTCTTGCCGAGCAAATCGAGGCCGTAAAGATACGCCCCTTCCGTCGGCGTGGCGCCGTTCGGCTCGACGGCGTCGAGCGCGCTCACCCAGTCGGCACGCTGCTTCGAGCTCTTGGAGCCGAGCGCGGCGATCGGTAGCCCGACTTCGTTGCGGAGGCAGACGCTGTCCGGATCCTTGTCGGTCGTGGAGGGGAAGAAGTTTGCGCCGAGCGCGGTCGCGTCGTCGAGTGAGTCCACGGCGGTCTTGAGCGCGTCGCGCGTGATTTCCCACTTGGTTGCGCCGGGCGGCTTCGAGTCGTTCGGATTGACCGGCTCCCAGCCGGGGGGCCAATCCATCGACCCGCTCGTATCGACGACGAGCTCCAGAATCGAGGGCACGGCGTCCACGGTGGTGGAGCTCTGTGCGCACGCTTGGTTCGGATCGAGGTTCGGCACGCCCGCGGCTCCGGCCGCGCCCGCTTCGTTCGTATCGCTCGCGCCCGCGGCTCCGGCTTCGCTGACGACGACACTGGTCGTGCCGCCGGTGCCCGTCGCACGCGCACCGCCCGCGCCCGTGCCCCCGGCGCGGCCGCCGAGGGCAATGGTGGCGCTCGAGCCCGCGCTGGCGCCGGAGCCGCCCGTGCCGCTCGTCCCGCCCGTCAAGCCGAGCGACGGCGGCGTCGAGCTCGAACAGGCGGGGACCGTGAGGACGCCCGTGAGCACCGCAGCGCTCGCGAGAGCCGCCGCGCGAACACCGAGAACGCGAGTCGATCGGAAATGCGTCATTGAGCCTTTCGGTCGTGACCAAATGCGTCACGCGATGCGAAGGTCACGTGGAGACGACTAGTGGCGAACTGCCCCGCGCGTGACGTGTCGCGAGCGGGTTTTCGACGTCCGATATGCGCATCACTTGGGTCGTGCGCGACGTTTTCTGAAGCGAAAAATTTTGGCGGTGCGCTCGAGTAAGTCGAACGAGGTCGGGTCCGTGGCGCGCGTGTCCGGATCGAAGTGACAAAGTGCACCGAAGACACGGTCGTCCGCTTCACGCAGCGCCACGGCCGCGAGAGCGCGCATGTCGGCGTGACGCTGTTCACGCGTGAAGCGCTGGTCGCTCGTCGTGTCCGCGACGCATGCTGCGTGGCCGCCGTTGCAGAGGGGCGCGAGCGGCGTCGAGGCAATCGGCACGTCGAGCGGAAATGGGTCGAGCTTCGGTTGCTTGCGGTCGAAGGTCCAAACGCTCGTGAGCATGTCCTCGTCGAAGCGAAAGAGCGCCGAAAAGCGGTGTTCCGTCGTCGCGTTGAGGGCGCCGAGCAGCCGGCGGTAGTCGTGCCGCTCGAGCGCGCTTTCGATGGCTTCCACGGACGGTGCGCTCCGGTGTTGTTCGGGGTGCGCGCCGATCACGCAGCAAATGGCGTCCACCACGTCGGCGCCGCGCGCGGGCTTGGCGAGGTGCTTGTCGAAGCCGCGCTGGGGGTCGCGTGCTTTCACTAGGTGACCCCGGCTCTTCGCGAGCGCGATGGCGGGTGGCGCTTCTGGGCCCGTTCTGAGCTCGAAGAGCAGGGTGCTCACGTCGCGGTCCGGCAGCTCGAGCTCGGAGACGACGACGTCGGGGAGCGTTTCCCGCGCGCCCCAAAGGGCCGTCTCGGCGTCCTTGGCGGCAAAGCATTTCGCGCCGTGGGCTCGGAGCTCGAGGCTAAGTGAATCGAGTGCGCTCGTATCCGGGTCGACGAGCAGCACCGTGCGGTCGGCCAAAAGCATTTGAATGCTCCACGCTGACTCAGTGTGCGTGCCTCATCAAGAATTGTACAAAACTCGACGGGCGAGCTCGCTCGTGCTCGGGACTTCAGCGAGCTGCTGTCTTCTTCTTCCGGCGCGTACCCGGTTGCGTCCGCAACAGCTCTCGGTCGGTGGAGCCGACGATCCATGCGATATTTTTGCCGTGGCGCGTGAGTTTGATGCGCTGGCCGGCACGCGCTTGCGCCACGACCTCGGAGAAGTTGTTGCGCGCGTTGGCCACGGGGATGGGTAGACTTTTGAGGCTTGGTCTCACGTCGAGTGATAGAGCAAAATCGAGGCCAGTGCCGCGGGCTCGGTCCGAGTCGAGCGTCACCGTGGCGAAATGGCGCGAACGCTCCGCGATGGTCGCGGCGTCAGCCCGCGACTTGCCAAGGATGCTTGTGCGCGAGTGACGGCATCGTCAGCATCGCGAGCAAATAAGCGTCGGGCAGATTGAGTTCCACCGCCTGACGTCGAATGTTGTAGCGATCGATCGCGCCGTGCAGGGGATTCGAGCCCGTGTTGCTGCTGAGGCCGATGCTGTAACCGGCCTGCGCCACCGCGGCGCGGATCGGCGATGTTTCGCCAATTTGGTTGCCGACGGGATAGGCGATGGCACGCGGCAATTGGCCGAGCTCGCGCTCTAGATCCGCGCGTGAGCCGGCGAGCTCGTCGAGCAGATCCGCCGCGGGCAGGGTGTCGAGCACGCGGTGCGAACGCGTGTGTGACTCCACGTCCATGCCGGCGCGCTGGAGCTCTCGCACGTGATCCCACGTCATGAGCAGCCGTTCGGCGAACGAGCGCTCGAGGTGCCGCGACCAGGCGACATCCGCCGCGTGCGCGAGCTCGTCGAGGAAACGCTCGAGGTTCAGCGCCGGGTGCGTCTTGATGATGCGCAGGAGCCGCTCGAGCGCGAGCTTCCGGTCGGACAGCGCAATCTCGACCGTGAAGGGATACGAGAGCCGCACTCGGGGCCGGCCCGAGCGCTTGAGGATGTATGCCACGCGGTCCCAAAAATACATGCGCCGCTCGCCGATGCAGCCGGTCGCGAGGAAGAAGATGGCTTTGGCCCCGTGCCGCTTCAGGATCGGCAGGGCCACCTCGTAATTGTCGAGGTAGCCGTCGTCGAACGTGAGCGCGACCGCGTTCGGAGGCAGCGGCTTACCTTCGGCGAACGCGCAGAGCTCCTCCACGCCGATCAGGTTGAAGTACTTCTTCAGACACACGACTTGGCGCTCGAAGCCCTCGGCCGTCACATCGATCACTTCGTCGTCGAACGCCTCCTCCCCGCCCACGGTCGGAAAGCGATGATAGGTGAGCACACTGAGCCACGAGCTCGGCATGCTCGAGCGCAAGGCCAACGCAGCGCGCATCACTCCCGTCTGGTGAAGCAAGCTCGCGAGGCGCTGACGTTTCGACATCGGTGGACGACCGAGAGGGTCGTAGCGACCGGCATTGCAAGCCTCACGCCGTCGCGCGCGCGTCGTTTCAGTGGCCTCGAGTGCGGCGATCCGCCTCGCTGGTTGCAATTCGCCCCGCGCTCGCCCCTTCGGCGCGTCGGCTCTCGCTCGCGACGCGCCGAATCACCGCTCGATCCGGAACGGCTGCCGCTCCCACTCATCGAGAACGGTTCTCGCATGCACTTCCGGGCCGCCATGACTCAATCGTTCGAGGAGTCGCCGAGACCGCTCGAGGCGCCGGGCCGTTTCAACGACAGCGCCTGTGACGGCCGTGTTCGCCCCGCGCTCGGCCCGCTCGCCCACGAACAGTTCGAGCGGCGCGCGTTCGTCGCCCCCGAGGCGTGCGCCGTTCGGTTTCGTGACCTCACGCTGTCCTACGCGGAGCTCAACCGCCGCGCGAATCGCGTCGCGCACGAGCTCTCGAAGCGTGGTGTGGGCACGGGCGACCGCGTCGTCGTCTGCGTGGAGCCGTCGCTCGACGTAGCGGTGGCGCTGCTCGGCGTGTTCAAGGCGGGCGCCGTGTACGTGCCGCTCGACCCGACGTATCCCGAAGCGCGCATGCGCGCGATCCTCGAGGATACGGAGCCGAGCGCCGTGCTCACCCAGGAGCGGCTCGCGCCGAAGCTGCCGGTGCCGGCCGCGCTACTACTCCCGCTCGAGCAGCTTTCGCCGGAGCTCTCGCTCGAGAACCCGCGGCGGCCCGTGGCTCCGGGCGACACGGCGTACGTCTTCTACACTTCGGGCACGACGGGTAAGCCGAAAGGGGTGATGGGGAGTTACGCGAACCTGCGGCACTACGTCGGCGTGGCGGTCGACCGCTACGGCATCGACGAGCGCGACGTGATGCCCGCCATCGCGCGCTTCGGCTTCAGTATCAGCCTGTTCGAGCTCATGAGTCCGCTCGTCGCCGGCGCGACGCTGCTCGTGCTCGAGCGCGAGCACGTGCTCGACGCGGCGCGCATGGCGCGCTCGCTCGCGGAGGTCTCGATTTTTCACGCCGGACCGAGCTTGCTGCGCGGGCTCGTCGCGCACATCCGCCAAAAATACCCGACCTTCGAGGCGTTCTCCCGCGTGCGCCATGCGTCGTCGGGAGGCGACACCGTGCCGCCGGAGCTCCTCGAGTCGATGAAGGAGATCTTTGCGAACGCCGAGATTTTCGTGATCTACGGCTCGAGCGAAATCAGCTGCATGGGGTGCACCTTTCCCGTGCCGCGCTGGCGCCGCGTGACGACGACCTTCGTCGGGCGCCCTTTCGACAACGTCTCCGTGCGCGTGCTCGACGCGGACGGCAGCGTGGTACCGGCGGGCGTCGTCGGGGAGATCCACTTTGCGGGGGAGGGCGTCACGCAAGGCTATCTGAAGCGCCCCGAGCTCACCGCGGAGCGCTATGTGGAGCTCGACGGGCGCCGTTTCTACCGCATGGGCGACCGCGGGCGCATGAGTCGTGACGGCTGGCTCGAGCTCGTGGGACGCACGGATTTTCAAACGAAGATCCGCGGCATGCGCGTCGAGCTCGGCGATGTCGAGCACGAACTCCGTCGCGCGCCGGGCGTGCGCGAGGGCGTGGTCGCGGCGCGCGCGGCCTCCGACGGCGAGAAGCGCCTCGTCGCGTACGTGGTGTTCGACGAGCGCGCCTCGGACATGGGGCCCGTGCGCATGGGCGCGGTGCGCGCGCATCTGGCGGCGGCGTTGCCGGACTACATGGTGCCGGCCGTGTACGTCGAGCTCGAACGGCTGCCGTTGAACGAGAATCTGAAAGTCGACCGCCGCGCGCTGCCCGAGCCGCACGAAGCCGATCTGCGCGCGCTCGCGCAGGGGACCGTGCGCGACCCGGAGTCGGCCACGGAGCTCGTGCTCGCCGCCTGCTTTCGCGAGCTGCTCGGTGTGAAGCAGATCTCGCTCGACGACAATTTCTTCGAGCTCGGCGGGCACTCGCTGTTGGCGATGCGGCTCACGGCCGACGTCCAAGCGAAGCTCGGCGTGCAGCTCGACGGCATGGCCGTGCTCCGCGAGTCACTCGAAGTGCTCGCGCGCCTCTGCGACGCGCAGCAGGGCCGTCCGAGCGCCCGCCCGCGCCCGCCCGTGGCGCGCCGCCCGCTCGAGCACCCGGAGATTTTCCACTTCGGCCCTGACCAGAGCCTTTACGGCGTGCTCCACGGGCGGAGGCTCGATCCGAGCGAAACGGCCGTGCTCGTCGCCGGACCGATGGGACACGAAGGGGCGCGTGCTCGGTTCGTCTTGAACAAGCTCGGCCGCGAGCTCGCACGCGAGGGCAAACCGACGCTCCTCTTCGACTACTACGGCTGCGGTGATTCGCTCGGCTCGAGCGCGGACGCGGATCTGGAACGCTGGTGCGCCGACATCCGGGCGGCCTGCAGCGAGCTCAGACGCCGCACGGGCGCCCGGCGCGTCGTCGCGCTCGGCGTCCGGCTCGGCGCGCTGCTCCTGTCCCGCACGTTGCCCGCGCTCGACCTGTCCCGCCTGCTCTTGTGGGATCCCGTGCACGAGGGCGCGAGCCACCACCGCTCACTCGCCCGCATGCAGTCCGCGTACCTGAAGAGCGTCGCCCACCTGCGCTTTTTCCGGCTGCACAACCCGGAGCCGCCGCCGAACGAGCTCCTCGGCACGACCTTTTCTCCCTCCGCGCTCGCCGAGCTCGAGTCGCTGTCGCTCGCGCCGCTCCTCAGGCAAACCTCCGTCGATATCCGCTGGCTCGCGACGGCAGGCGCCGATTGCGATGCTGCCGTCGCGAGCAACGTGGGCGCCGGCATCGCGCATCTCTCCGTCGAGTGCCTCGCTGTTGCCTGCGGCTGGTGCGACGCCGGCGCGCTCGAAGACACGATCCCCGACGCGGGAGTCACGAGCGCGCTCGCTGCCATGTTGCGGGAGCGCGCATGAACGAACGGACGACGCGCTTCGGATCCGACGAGCGGCTCGCCGGCATCCTCACCGTGCCGGACGGTGGGAACGCGCGCCACGGCTGCATCCTCGTGAGCGCAGGGCTCTTGCCCAAGGCCGGGCCGTATCGCCTTTACACGGAGCTGGCGCGGCGCCTCGCCGACGAGGGCATCGTCTCTTTACGTTTCGATCTCGGCGGCATCGGGGAGAGCACGCCGGACGGCTCCGGCCTGCCGCTGCGGGAACGGACCGAACGCGAGGTTCGCTCCGCGATCGACCACCTCACCACCGAGTTCACCCTCGACGGCGTGACGCTCGCCGGGCTGTGCTCGGGCGCGGAGGATTCGCTGCGGAGCGCCGGCGTCGACGCGCGCGTGTCGGGGGTCGTGATGATCGACCCGTTCGCGTACCGGGCGCCGGGTTGGTTCTGGCGCCACGCGCTGCATCGCGCCGGCCGCCGCGCGCTGCGAGCGCTCGGGGTGCACGCGCCGATCAACGAGCCGGGCGCCGTCCGTCCGCGCTTGGTTCAGTACCACTACATGGAGCAGCCCGAGGCCGCGGGGATTCTCGCGCGACTCATCGAGCGCGGGACGCGCCTCCATTTCGTCTACACGGCCGGCGTGCGCGAGTCGTTCAACCATCCGTCCGAGCTCGCGGCGGCGTTTCCAGGCTTGGATTTTCGTGACCGCGTCCAGGTCGACTTCTTATCGCACCTCGATCACACGCAGCTCCTCGCCGCCGATCGCCGGACGCTCATCGAGACCATCGCGGGCCCGCTCTGCGCCGCGCCCGCGCGCTTCTCCGCCGCGTAGGAGATCGGATTAACAGGAAGCCAGACAAAGGGCGGGAAGGCCGGAGGAAGAAATGGGGCTGGCAGCAGGTGGTGCACCGCGCGTGCGGTGGACCCAATTTCGATGGTGCCCAGTGTGGGCGGGTGTGATCAGAAGTCGGCGCCGAGGGTGACGTTGCCGAAGCCGAGGTTCGCGCGCGGGTGGAGGCTCGCCGTGCGCGCCGGCGCGGCCGAGGCGTTTTTGGACGGGCTCGAATCCCCCGAGAGCAAAAAGAGAATCGTGCCGAGCGCGACGCCGCCGCCCGCGGCCGCAAAGCCGACGGTCGCGATCGTGCCCTTCGTCTTGGCAAAGTCGAGCGTGCCCTGTTGGTCGGAGGTGCAAACGTGATCGGGGCAGCTGCCGCGCAGGGATTTTTCGTCGTGCATCGCGGACTGGCCGAACACGATGCCCACGCCGAGGCCGACCGCGGCGACGCCGTACGAGACGTAGCTCAGCGCGCGGGTCGTGTGAGAGTGCTCGACGGGCGCGGGCTCGGCCGCGGGCGCCGGAGCAGCGTGTAGGCCGGCGGTGGGCGCCGGAGCGGCCGGTTGCGCTGAGGCGACCGGTGCGTTCGGGTCGCGCTTGAGGTCGAGGGCGACGGTGGCCGAAGCGCCGGGCGCCAGCTTCACCGTAGAGGAGGCCTTGAGATAGCCCGGCGCGGTCACCTCGATTTGATGATCGCCGGGGTCGGTCGGGAGTGCCACGCCGACGACGGTCGCCGCCACGTCCTTGCCGTCGATCTTGAGCTTGAGCGCGGCCTCACGCGGGGCGTTCACCACGAGACGCATGCTGGGGATGCGCGGCTTCACGTCGCGCAGCGTGTTCGCGGCGCTGTCGTAGGCCTGCTCGAGCGCGGGGCTCGCGTTCTCGGGCAGGGGTTCACGCAAGAGCTTGCGCAAGGACTCGCTGCCTTCGACCCAGCGCCCCACCTTGACCTGGCATTCGCCGAGGTAGCGGAGGACGATCGGTGAGTGCTTGAGCTTCTCGGCGCGCTCGAGCTTGTCGACGGCATCGGGGCATTGGTCGGCCTGCGCGAGCTTCACGCCGTCCACGGCGAGTTGGCGCGCGGCGGCGGTCTCTGCGGCCTCGTCACCCTCCGCATGCGCTATTGAAGGAGCGAGGAGCCCGCTGCCGAGCGCGAGCGACGCCACGAGAGTCGATCGCCATGACCATGTAAGCTTGTGTGCGCTCATCGGGATCCTTGTCGTTGGGGACGAAACCGTCACCCCGAACCAACGACTCGAGAACACGCAGCATTAAGTCTTCGTCTCTTTTTTGGACGCGGGCACTTTTGCGGTCGTGGAAGCGGCCGTTGGGGAGCTCCGAACCCAAAGGGCCAGTTCTCGAACACGGAGATTTGCATGTCGCGTCATCCCAATACCCACCTCTTCGCACCCTTGGTGCTGCTGTGCGGACTTGGAAGCGCCGCGTGCAACTCGATCACGAAGCTCGACCAATATACAATTGGCACTCCCACCTCCACGGACTCGCAGCCGGCGTGCCTGTCGAATCAACAGTGCACGGACGACGCGACGAAAGCTGCGGGCGCGAGCGATCCGGTCGCCGCGGTCTGCGTGCCGACGAGCGGTAAGTGCGTCCCGCTCTTGAGCGACGACTGCGACACCATCACGGGCGACTACACGAGCGACGACGCCATCATCATCGGCTCGCTGTTCTCGACCAAGGGCGCGCAGGCGGCCACGAACATCCAGCGCCAGCAGAGCGCGATGCTCGCTGTGACTCAGATCAACGACGTGGGCGGCATTCCCTCGAATTCCTCCGTGCTGCACAAGCTCGTCCTGCTCTCCTGCGACGAATCGACCGACCTCATGCGCGTGAGCGACCACCTCGTGAACGAGCTCAAGGTCCCCGCGATCGTCGGCCCGAACACGAGCCAGGACACGATCGACCTCTCGACCTCCGTCTCCGTGCCCGGCGACACGGCCGTGCTGTCACCGACGGCGGTCGCGTCCAGCATCGGCGCGCTCGTGGACAACGACCTCACCTGGCTCATGGTGCCGACCGACGTGCAGCGCGCGCCGCTGATGATCAGCCAGATCAACACGCTCGAAAAGAGCCTCGAAGCGGACCGCGGCACGACCACCATCAAGCTCGGCATCGTCTATCGCAACGACGCGCTCGGCACGGGCACGCGCACGTCGCTGAACAGCCTGGTCCTGAACGGCAAGCCGCTCTCGGATTCCGTGAACCTCGGCAATCACGTGCACATCAATCCGTACGACTACTCGGCGGACAATCAGGATCCAATCGTGCAGGAATACCTGACGTTCCTGCCCGACATCATCGTGCTCGGCGGTACGGCGGAGGCGATCACGAAGGTGATGAACCCGCTCGAAGCCGCGTGGCCCGCCGGCACACCGCGTCCCCAATACGTGCTCATCGACTCGGTCAAGGTCCCCGACCTGATCACGGCCGCCACGAACAACGACGACCTGCGCGTGCGCATCCGCGGCACCGGCGTCACGCCCTCGCCGATGTCGACGGCGGTCTACAACGCGTTCAAGGTGGACTACCAGATCGCTTATCCGAACAGCTCGATGGTGTCGGGTATGGGCCCGGCCTACGACGCGACGTACGCCATCGCCTTCGCGCTCGCCGCGAAGCACGACCAACCGATCACGGGCACTTCGGTCGCGGAGGGCTTGCGGATGCTCGGCACCGGAGACACCATGGAGATCGGCGCGACGAAGGCGACCACGGCGTTCCAGCGTTTGGTCGCCGGACAGACCATCGACGCGCTCGGCACCTACTCGGCGCTCTCGTGGAGCAAGGACGGGACCGTCGTCGGCGGCACGCTCGAGATGTGGTGCATCGCCGGGCCGAGCACGAAGCCGGCTTACGCGAGCTCGGGCCTCACCTTCGACATCATGAGTGGGAACCAAGCCGGCCAGTACACGCAGTGCAATTGACCCGGAGACCCCTTCGAGGAATTTCATGAGTTCAACCCCGCGGAAAATCGAGTCCAAGCCCGGCCGTGCGCGCTCGCTCGTGACGAAGAGCTCGCCGTCGCCCGTGTCCGAGCCGCAGCCGCTCACGCTGCCGTTCGCGCCCGGCGACGTCATCGCCGAGAAGTACGAAGTGGTGGGGGTCCTCGGCTCCGGCGGCGTCGCCTACGTGATTTCGGCGCTGCACCTCGAACTCGGTGAAATGGTCGCGCTCAAGTTCCTGCGCCCCGAGTCGCTCGAGCACGACGACGTGGTCGCGCGCTTCGCGAGCGAGGCGCGCGCGGTCGCCCGCATCAAGAGCGAGCACGTCGCGCACGTGTTCGACGTGGGTACGCTGCCGGACGGCGCGCCCTTCATCGTGATGGAGTACCTCGAGGGCAAGGACCTCGCGGACGTCCTCGCCGAGCGGCGCAAGCTGCCGATCAAGCAAGCCGTGGATTACGTGCTGCAGGCGTGCGAAGCGCTCGCGTGCGCCCACGCCGCCGGCATCGTTCACCGCGACATCAAGCCTGAAAATCTATTTTTGACGCAGCAAGCCGGCAGCGTCGAGTGCATCAAGGTGCTCGATTTCGGCATCTCGAAGAGCGCGATGGCGGCATTCGAGCCCGCCGGCCGCAAGTTCGCGGCGACGATGCTGCCGATGGGCACGCCAGGCTACATGTCGCCCGAGCAGATCCGCGCCTGCGGCACGGTCGACGCCCGCACCGACATCTGGGCGCTCGGCTGCGTGCTCTCCGAGCTCATCACCGGCATGACGGCGTTCAACGCGCCCACGTTGCTGCAGCTCGGCGCCGTCATCCTCGAACGCGAGCCGATTGCGCTGCGCAAGGTCGCTCCGGAAGCGCCGGTCGAGCTCGAAGCGATCGTCGCGAAGTGCCTGCAGAAGGATCCCGAGCAGCGCTACCACGACGTGGCCGAGCTCGCGGCCGCGCTGTATCGCTTCGGCCCGCGGCGCTCGCGGATTTCGGCGGAGCGCTGCCACCAGGTGCTCAAGGGCCAGGGCGGGATCCTGATCGAGTTCAATAGCGTCCCGCCGCCGTCGCTCGAAGGCTCGACGCCGCTCCCGGTCTCGAGCATGGGCCCGACCGTGAGCTCGACGCCCGCGTCCGCGCCGGGCGTCGCCTCGGCACTCGGCAGCAACGTGGACCACCTCGGCGCGCCGTTCGCACGCAGCAAGCCGAACAAGACGGTGGTCGCGGTGGCGGTAGCCGGTCTTGCCGTGCTGGGCGGCATCGGGCTCGGGCTCGCAACGCGCGGCCCCGCCAAGACGGCGGCAGTTGCGCCGCCCGCCGCGCCGACCCTCACGGCTCCGGCTGCGCCCCCGCGCGCCGCCGCGCCCGTCGCGACCGCGCCCGCCCATGCCGTGGCGGCCGCCGCGCCCGCCGACGACGCCGAGCCGCTCACTCCGCCGCTCGTGATCGCGAGCGCGCGACCTCACGGCAGACCCACGCGCGTGCAACACGTCGCCGCGCCGCCGCCGCCCGTGAAGCAGGAGGCGCCCGTGGCCTCGGCAAAACCCAAGCCCGCCAAGCGCGGACTCGACGACTCCGAACCCGACGTCGGCTACTGAGCGGCGGTTGAACCACTCGAGCTCGTACGGGCGCGCGCCGTCGCGCCTGGCGCACGCCTCGCTGCGGCACCATAATTAGGAACGACGCCCGCACTCTGCCGTTCCGGCAGCGTTGCGAACGCCGGGTCTCCAGAAACCCTCGCCACCCGGGGGGAAGGAGGATCGTTTGGCAAGCGTCAGAATAGAACTCGTCGACGGCTCGAACGGCGCGGCACCGGCCGTGCTCGCGCCCATCAAACACACTCACATCGACCACAGCACGGGTCGAGCGACGGTACTCATAGGGCTCTTTTTGAGCATGTCCATCGGAGTGGGCGCTGCCTTCCTCAGTGAGTCACCGCTCGGGGCCGTGCTCGTGTTCCTCGCGCTGCCCGTCATGGTCGGCGTGCTCTGCGTCGCTTGGATGCGACCGCCGAGCGGATCGGTCGAGCACCACCCGAGGATCGATCGATTCCTCGACGACACGTCGCCGTAGCGGCGCGCCGTCGGTCCGCCGAGTCGGCGTAGCGCCTGACTCAGGCGATCCTGCGCGCGGCGAGCAGCGTCGCCGCGAGCGGGACCGCGATGCTGAACGCGCCGACGAGGCTCGTGACGTAACCGCCGAGCACCGCTCCGAAGGTGAACGCGAAGACGGCGGACGCCATCAACCTGAGGTGCGGGACCGTGCTCGGGCGCGCGTGCGTGTCTTCGCTTCGCGCACGCGAGAAACGCGTCGCGAGCACTTCCACGACGTCGAAGACGAGCTGCATCAAATTGCCGGTCATCACCGTGGTCGGGCACGCGTTCGCGAGCGCCTCGCGCCGGAGCGCGTTTTGGAACGCCATCGCCGCCACGATGCTGCCTTCGCGCACCACGTAGGCCCAGCTGAGCGACTCCGGACCCTGGAGCGCGCCGAAGAAGCCGGTCGCCGTGCACACGGCGAGCGAGCCCGCCATCAGCGCGAACAGCGCCCGCGTGCCCGATTTGCCGCGGCTCTTGCGCGAACGCACGACGAGCGCCGCGACGAACAGCGCGAGCACGAACGTCGGAATCACCGCCAGGCGGCTCGGGTGACTCAGGTGATGGCCGGCGGTGAACGTCGTCGTCAGTCCGACGAGCTCACCGGTCACGTGCGCGGGGAACATGCCCATGAGCGTCAGCACACCGACGGCGTCGATGTAGCCGGCCGTCCCACACAAGAGCGCGATCGCGACGCGATCTTCCGCGCGCCGATCGCGGATCAAGCTGTGCGGATTCGAGAGGTACGTTGCGTCGGGGGCGAAGCTCGAACGCAGTGAAATCAGCTCGAGTCCTTTCGACTCGCTGTCACTTCGCCTCGCCGGCATGACGCTCGATGCGCCCATTCGGACTTCCAACGGCGCACCAGCGTCAAGAATTAGGCACCGTATCAACATGAGACGCGAGGCCGCGTATATGCGACCTCGCGTCAAAAAATCGACGCTTTGCAGTCGCGGCGAACTTCACTCGTCTTCGTGAGCGGAAGATAACCAGCACGGGTGACGAAACGACGGCTCGTGCGACGCTCCGCCGGCCCTTCCACGCTCACTCGTGAGGGTGACGAGGACGCTTGCCGGGCTGGCGACGGACGGTGGCGGCCGGAGTCGGATCAAAGCCGAGGGCAGCCGCAAGATCGACGGGACGGCGTGCGCGGCGTCGATTCGTGCGCGCACGGCTCGTGCAGACGGCAAAAAACGTACGAGCCGTGGCAATTCGTCTCACGCTGTAACGTACAACCTCTGGTATTTTCGCGGCACTTCCGCACGAGGATCGGGGAAGACGAATGCTCGAGTCCGTCGACTCACCTCCCGAAGTCGCCAAGTCCACGTCCTTTTTGGAGGGCGGCGGTGAACTCGGCGCGCTCATGCGCGCGTACGACTTCTCGCAAACGCCGCTCGGGCCGCCCGCGTCGTGGCCGCGCAGCTTGAAGACGGCGGTGCGCATCATGCTCACGTCGCGCCAGCCGTTTTGGCTCGGCTTTGGGCCGGAGCTCACTTACCTCTACAACGACGCGTATCGCTCGATCATCGGCGGCAAGCACCCCCAAGCCCTGGGCCGGCCGTTTCGCGAGGTGTGGCACGAGATCTACGACGTGGTCGGGCCCATGGCCGCGCGCGTGCTCACGCAAGACGAGGGGATTTACGTCGAGGCGCAGCTGCTCGTCATGGAGCGCCACGGCTACCAGGAAGAGACGTACTACACCTTCTCCTACAGTCCGCTTCCCGGCGACGACGGCGTCACTGCAGGCATCATCTGCGCGAACACGGACGATACGCAGCGCGTGGTCGGCGCGCGACAGATGCGAACGTTGCGCGAGCTCTCGGCGCGCGGCGGCCAGGCGCGCACGCCGACGGAAGCGTGCGCGTGGAGCGTCGAAGCCCTCGGCTCGAACCCGCAGGACTTGCCGTTCGTGTTGGTTTATTTGACCGACGCGAACGCCGACGCGCCGGTGCTCGCCGCGTCCTCGCCGGGCACCAACGCGCTGACGGACAATGCGACGTGGCCGTGGCGCACGGTGCTCGAAGGGCAACGCGGCGAGCTCGTCGAGCTCGCTGCCGAGCCGGGGCCGCTGCCTACGGGCGGTTGGACACGCGCTCCGTCGCGCGCCGTGGTGCTGCCGCTCGCGAGCGCGGGCGGCACCGGGCGCGCCGGCGTACTCGTGGCCGGGTTGAGCCCGTTTCGTCGCTTCGACGATACCTATCGCGGCTTTCTGGATCTCGTCGCGAACCAGATCGCGGGCAACGTCGCGAACGCGCAGGCGTACGAAGCGGAGCGCAAGCGCGCCGAGGCGCTCGTCGCGCTCGATCGCGCGAAGACCGAGTTTTTCAGCAACGTGAGCCACGAGTTCCGGACGCCGCTCACGCTCATGCTCGGCCCGCTCACGGACACGCTGACGCACTCCGACGCGCTCGCCGACGCCGACCGCGCCCGGCTCGAGCTCGCGCACAAAAACTCGCTCCGCTTGCTGCGGCTCGTCAACACGCTGCTCGACTTTTCACGCATCGAATCGGGTCGCCTGGAGGTGGCTTACGAGCCGACCGACCTCGGCGTTTTCACGGCGGAGCTCGCGAGCGTCTTCCGCTCGGCCGTGGAGCGCGCCGGGCTCGCGCTCGTCGTCGACTGTCCGCCGCTCGGCGAGGTCGCCTACGTCGCGCGCGAGATGTGGGAGAAAATCGTCTTCAACCTGCTCTCGAACGCGTTCAAGTTCACGTTCGAAGGCGAGGTTCGCGTCGTCGTCCGCCTCGCGGAGGACGGCGTGACCCTGAGCGTGAGCGACACGGGCACGGGCATCCCGCCCGCCGACCTGCCCCACGTCTTCGAGCGGTTTCATCGGGTCGAGGGCGCACGCGGCCGCAGCATCGAGGGCAGTGGCATCGGACTTGCGCTCGTGCAGGAGCTCGTGCGCGCGCACGGTGGTCAGGTGAGCGTCGAGAGCGTGCTCGACCACGGCAGCACGTTCCGCGTCACGCTGCCGCTCGGCGCAGGTCACCTGCCGAGCGAGCGTATTCACCCCGCGCGCTCGCTCGGCTCGCCCGTACCCGGCAGCTCCAGCTACGTGCAGGAGGCGCTCGGCTGGTTGCCCGCGGAGGACCGGGCGCAGGCGGCCCCGCGCGCCGAGCCGTCCGCAGCGCGCGACGGCCCGGCCCCGGCGCGGGTGCTGCTCTGCGAGGACAACGCCGACATGCGCGCCTACCTGACGCGCCTTTTGGGCGAGGTCTACGAGGTCGAGGCGGTGAGCAACGGACGCGCCGGTCTCGCCGCCGCGCGCGCGCATCCGCCCGACCTCGTCGTGACGGACGTCATGATGCCCGAGCTCGACGGCTTCGGGCTTTTGGCGGCGCTCCGCGCCGACGCAGAGCTCGAGCGCGTGCCGATCATCATGCTTTCGGCGCGAGCGGGCGAGAGCGCCCGCATCGAAGGGATTCGCCGCGGCGCCGACGACTACCTCGTGAAACCCTTCAGCGCGCGTGAGCTCCTCGCGCGGGTGGCGACGCGCCTCGACGTGAGCCGTCTCGAGCGCGACCTCGAGTCGCGGCGTCGCGAGCTCGGGCGGAGCGAGGCACGTCACCGCCACATCTTCGAAGGCGCCGCGGTGTCGATCTGGGAGCGCGACCAAACCGCGCTGCACGCGGCGCTCAAGGAACTTCGCCAAGCGGGCGTGCGGGATTTTCGAGCGTATTTCGCCGAGCACCCGGCCGAGGTCGAGCGTTTGCGAGGCCTCGTGCACACCCTCGACGTGAATCCGGCGACGCTCCGTCTGTTCGGGGCGAAGGACAAGGCAGAGCTCGTCGCGGGGTTCTCGGACATTCTGACACCGCAAGCGAACGAGATCTTCCGGGACGAGCTCGTCGCGATCGCGGCCGGCGAGCGGCACTTCGAGGCCGAGCTGCCCTTGCGTACGCTCGACGGCCGCGTGCTCGACGTGCTCCTCTCGATCGCGTTGCCGACGGAGGGGGGCGCGGAGGCCGCGCTGGTCTCCTTGGTCGACATCACGGAACGGAAAGCAGCGGAGCGGGCGCTGCGCGAGGAAGCGCGCACGCTCGAAATCTTGAACGGCGTGGGACGCCTGCTCACGGCCGAGCTCGACCTCGAGCGCATCATGCAGGCCGTGACCAACGCGGCCACCGAAATCTCGGGCGCGGCGTTCGGCGCCTTCTTCCACAACGTGAAGAACGAGCTCGGCGACGCGTACCTGCTCTACACGCTCTCGGGCGCCCCGCGCGCCGCGTTCGAGCAGTTCGGCACGCCGCGCAATACCCCGATTTTCGCGCCCACCTTCCACGGCGAAGGTCCCGTGCGGCTCGCCGACGTCACGCAGGATCCCCGCTACGGCAAAGTCGGGCCGCACTACGGGATGCCGGCGGGGCATTTGCCGGTGCGGAGCTATCTCGCCGTGCCGGTCGTGTCGCGCGCGGGCGAAGTGGTCGGTGGCCTGTTTTTCGGGCACCCCGACGTCGGCGTTTTCAGCGAACGCGACGAGCAGCTCGTGAGCGGACTCGCGTCGCATGCCTCGATCGCGCTCGACAGCGCGCGCGTCTACGCGCAGCGCGCCGCCCTCGTCGAGCAGCTCCGCGAGGGCGACCGGCGCAAAGACGAATTTCTCGCGACACTCGCCCACGAGCTGCGCAATCCGCTCGCGCCGCTCGCGAGCGCACTCCAGGGCTTGCGTCTCGTCGGGGACGGCCAGGCCGTGAGCGGACGCGTCCGCGAGATCATGGAGCGACAGGTCGGCCACCTCGTGCGGCTGGTCGACGACTTGCTCGAGATCGCGCGCATCAGCCGTGGCACCTTCGAGCTGCGGCGCGGGCGCGTCGAGCTCGGAAGCATCGTGGAGAACGCCGTGGAGACGAGCGAGCCGCTCTTGCGCACCGCCGGGCACGAGCTCACCGTCTCGCTACCGAAAGAGCGATTGTTCCTCGAGGGGGACTCGACGCGCCTCACGCAGATTCTCGCGAACCTCTTGAACAACGCCGCGAAGTACACGGACGCGCACGGCCACATCTGGCTCACCGCGCGCGTCGTCACGGGCGAGGTCGTCATCAGCGTGCGCGACGACGGCATCGGCATCGACCCCGCCGAGCTATCGCGAATTTTCGAGATGTTCAGTCGTGCGGGCGCGGCGAATCGCACGCAGAACGGGCTCGGCATCGGCCTCACACTCGCGCGTCGCCTGGCCGAGATGCACGGGGGCACGATCGAAGCGAGGAGCGACGGACTCGGGCACGGCAGCGAGTTCGTGGTGCGGCTGCCGCTCGCGCCCGCCCCGCCGGTCGCGGCGACCCTGGCGGAGAGCGCGACGCCGCTCGACGAAAAAAAGCGCGTGCTCGTGGTGGACGACAACGCGGACGCCGCCGAGACGCTCGGCATGCTGCTCCAGCTGCTCGGAGCCGAGGTCAAGGTCGCGCACGACGGACCGACCGCGCTCGAGCACTACGCCGGCTACGACCCGGACCTCGTCCTGCTCGACATCGGCATGCCCGGTATGGACGGACACGAGGTGGCGCGCCGCATGCGCGCCGACTATGCCGCGCGCGCTACGACCATCGTCGCGCTCACCGGCTGGGGTCAAGCCGAGGATCGCCGGCGTGCGCGTGAAGCCGGCTTCGACCACCACCTGGTCAAACCGGCCGACGGGAACGCGTTGCGCGCGCTGTTGGCCTCGGTTCCCGCACGGCGCGCCACGGCTTGACGCTCCGGGGCTCGGGCTCGATGTAGGAGTCAACGCACATGACTCTCTCGCTGATGCCTCTGCTCATCCACAGTGAAGCGGTGTCGCCGGAAGTGCGCGCCGTCATCAAAGCTGCCGACCGCTCACCCGCCGACCGTCGTTCGGCGGAGCTCGAAGCGGCCGCATACCTCCTCTATCGCGAAGTGAACATCGATTGCCGTGATCTGCGCGACCTCTTCGGTCTCACGAGCCCGGGCGACTGCTAGCGCCCTGACTGCCGGCGCCCTAAGCGCTTTCGCGAAAATCGACGTGCACGTCCTGAAAGCCGAGGGAACGCACGAGCACCTGCACCGTGCGCCCGACGGACTCCTGCGCGCGTTTGAGGATGCCCGCGTCCTCGGCCGCCGATTTGAGCGTCTGTTCGGCGGCGCGGCGGGCGTCCGTCTCGAGGGACTGCTTCCGCGTCGCGAGTAAGTCCGTCTGACGCGTGTGCACGTAGGTGCGGTCGTTGTCGAGTCGCGCCGAGAACACCTCGGCGGGCGGCAGCCGAATCGTCACCGAGCGTCGATCGGCGCTCACGGTCACGTCATTCGGCTCGAGCCGCGCGAGGTCGACGCCTGCGACGACGTCGCCGCTCGCGACGAGCAAAATCGCGTCCTCGGCGGTGACGAGCCCGAACAACGACTGCTGCTTGTCCTTGAGGTCGACCACGCGTTCGACGTGGTAACTCACGCCCTCGAGCCGCGAGAGCTCGCGCACCTCCGTGATGACGTCCGGCAGGGGCTGCGGCTTTTGCGGCCCTTTGAGCCAGCGCGGACCGTACACGCCGAGCAGGACCCCGACTGCGAGCGTCATGGCCAAAAGCAGCCGCGGCGGCAGTCGGCGCTCGGAGCTCATCGCTTCGAGGGTAGCACCATCCGCGGATTTCGCGGGGAGCGTGCTCGGAGCGCGCCGCTCAGTTCACGAACTTCGAGAGCAGCCGGATGTAGGCGATTTGATAGCCGTCGTCGGGCTCCGTCACGGCCCAGGAATCGAGCGGCCAGCCCGTGTTGAAGTCCTTGTACGACTTCTGCTGCGGCTGGCCTTCGGGCGGAGAGAGGGATTCCGACATGCAGACGGCGTTGTTGTCGGTGCTGCCGCAGCCGCTCGGACAACACGAGTCCCACGAGTAACTCGGGTTCGGTCCACCGGTGAGGTAGCCGGGCGGCGGCCCGTACTTCGAGACGCCGACGCGATCCCAATTGGGGCTCTTGTCGGCGAACCACGTGTGAAAGAACTCGTTCACCGAGTTTTCGGCGCCGTGCGCGTTCATGTTCGAAAGATAGACGAGCGCGAGCGGGTTCACTCCGTGGATGTAGTGCACGTAGCGCGCCGCGGCGCGCAGCACGTCAGCGTCGCTCGCGGGGTCGAGCCCGTGAACGGGGGACGCGGTGAACAAATTCCCCATGTTGGATTTGGTGGAATTGCTGCCCCACACGTAGTCCTTCATGTAAGCCAGGTACGGATCGGCCTCGGCGAGCACCGTTTTGAGGTTGTTGTCGCCGCGCATGCCACTGAGGTACGCCATGCGAATCGCGCTCGTGACCGCGGTCGTCGCGCCCGGTGTGTCCGCGTATTCGAGCAGCGCGTCTTGCGACGCCACGTCCCACGGCGCGACGTAGTTGCCGTTCGCGATCAAGTGCGCCTTTTGGTAGTTCGCGTCGACGAAGCTCTGAAAATCGGCCCCTTGCGTCAGGCGGTAGAGCTGCACCGCCGCGTCGAGCTTGAGCGCGACACGGCCGTAATCGTCGGTCTCTTGCTGGCCCGAGCCGAGGCCCTGCGTGCCGCTCCCCGCGTCGTTGTTCTTGAAGATCACGGCCGGGTTCGCGTCGGCCCACGCATACGCCTTCGCGGCGCGATCGCCCAGATCGCTCGCGTAAGCCGAGAGGTCTTCGCCCTTCACGCCGGCAAAGACCTGCGCTCCGTAGGCGAACGCCGCCGCGGCCGCGAGCGCGGTGGTCGTGTTGGGGCTGCCGTAGAGGGTTTGGCCCGTCGCGCTCGACGGCGGGCTCCCGCTCGCTTCACCGACGATGCTGAGGAGCGAGCCGTCGTCGTTCTGCAGCCGGATCAAGTAATCCATGCCCCATTTGGCTTCGTCGAGAATGTCGGGCACGCCGTTGCCCGACTCCGGGATGTCGTTGTCGTCGCCGAAGGCGGCCGGCTTCTCGACGTAGGCGCGCAGCAGGTTTTCGACGTAACCGGCCGTCCACGGCGTGTATTTGTTGAAGTCGCCGGCGTCGAACCAGCCGCCCCAGACGTCGCGCTCGGTCGTGGCGTCGTCCTTCGCGCTGTAGAGGCGGGCGTTGTGATCCTGGAGCGCGCCGACGTGACTCGGTCCGTCCACCCAGCCAGCACCTGCGTGCGTCGCGTCCTTGTCCTGTCCGACGCGCTGGTAGAAGAACATGCGGAGGGCTTGCTTGAGGACGTCGGCGTAGACATCGCTCTTGATCGAGAAAGCGAACGAGCGGACGTTCCGCTCGACGTCGAGCACGTAATAGTCGCCCGTCTTCGTCACGCTCGAAAAGTCGAACCACCACGCCTTGTCGCCCGACGACGCGTCCGTCGCGCCCCCGTTCCACACCATGGGCGCCGCGCTCAGCACTTGCTGGCCGCTCGCGGCGTCGACGAGCGCGTAAGTGGCGCCCGGCGTGAACGACTGGTCGGCGTCGGACCCCGTCTGGGGATCGCGCACTACCGCGACCTTCTCCGAGTTGGGCAAGTAGCCGAACTGGTCGACGACGATGAACGGGCTCGCGTCGGGCGCCGAGCTCGAGACGGAGCCGCCCGCGCCCGACATGTTGGCGCCGCCGTTCCCGCCCGCGCCGCCTGAGGTGCCGCCGTTTGCACCCGAGCCTCCGCTCGCGCCGCTGCCTGCCGTGTCACCCCCGGTGCCGTTGCCGCTGGCGCCGCCCAGCGCGGCAGTGGAGCCGCCGGTGCCGCCCCCCGCGCCGCCCGTGCCGCCTGCTGCGCCGCCCGTGCCGCCAGCTGCGCCGCCCGTGCCGCCAGTTACGCCACCGGTGCCGCCTTGGTCCGAGCCGCCCGTCGTGGCGTCGCCGCCCGCCGCGTCCTTTCCCGAGTCGTGCGAGGAGCCGCCGCAGCCGCCAGTCGAAATGGCCAGCGCGACGATGAAAGCGACACCCCCGCCTGCGACACTGGAAAACGAGCGAAAGCGCATCTCTCTAGAATAGCATGCGCTCTCGCATGACCTCACCCGACGGCAAGGTGCTCATCATCGGCGCGGGGATCGGCGGGCTCACGCTCGCGCGTGCGCTCGCGCGGCGTCATATCGAATGCGAAATTTTCGAGCGTGAAACGGAGCTCAAGCCCGTGGGGGCGGGCATCCTCGTTCAAACGGGGGCAATGCTGGCGCTGCGCACGCTCGGGCTCGATGCGGAGATTGCCGCGGCTGGGCAGGAAGCGCGCAGCGGGCTCGTGACGACGGAACGGGGCGCCCTCCTCCAGTCTACGCCTATGGACTTTCTGCGCGCCGAGCTCGGCGTGCCGACCATTGCGATCCATCGCGGGCGCTTGCAGGAGGTGCTCCTCCACGGGGCCGAGGGCGTGCCGCTGTCTACGGGTTTCGAGCTCGCGCGTTACGAGGTCGACGCAGGAGGCGTCACGGCGCACTTCGCGAACGGCAAGAGCGCGCGCGGCGCCCTGATCGTCGGCGCGGACGGCTTGCGCTCGGCGGTGCGGCGCCTGCGGCTCGGGGATTCGCCGCTCCGCTACGCGGGCTACACGAGCTGGCGCGGCGTCGCGGAAGTGACCACTCCGCTCACGCCGTTCGAGGTGAGAGAGATGTGGGGACGCGGCGCGCGCTTCGGTTACGCCGGCATCGGACCCGGCGAAGCGTATTGGTTCGCGGTGCTGAACGCGCCGCCGGGCGAGCGCGACGCCGATTCGCTCGCCGTCGTGCGGAGTCACTTCTCGTCGTGGGCGCCGCCCGTTCCCGCGCTACTCGAGGGAACGCGAAAGGAACGAGTGTTTCGCACCGACATTCACGATCGTGAGCCGGTGCGCGCTTGGTCCGGGCCGCGCGTCACGCTGCTCGGCGACGCCGCCCACCCCACGACGCCGAACCTCGGGCAAGGTGGCTGCATGGCGATCGAGGACGCCGTCGTGCTCGCTCACGCGCTGGAACGCGCGAAAAGCCTCGATGCGGCGCTCGCCGACTACGAGCGCGTCAGGCTCGAGCGCACGACGCGGATCGTCAAGGCGTCTTACCGTTTCGGCAAGCTGGCCCAGCTCGAAAATCCGCTTTTGATCTGGCTTCGCAACGCGCTCTTGCGCGTAACGCCCGTGGCCCCCGTCCAAAAGCAATTGCGAGCGGCCGCGAATTTCTCGCTCGATGGCTCGCACGCGTAGTGCTGCTCCCTTTTGCGACAAGCACTACTGCCGTGTTTCCGAAATAACGATGCTCGAGAGCTACCGTACCCCGAGCCCGTGAAAAACAGGCGCGCCGCGCGAGATCGTGGGCAGTTGCCGGACCCTCCGCCGATATCATTTTCCTACATTGTGTCGACTGCCTCGATTCGAGATTCCACCAAATGACGGCCAATACAGATCTTGATGGCACGGAGCTTCCCGGTGCTGTAAGAGGGCCGACAACTCGGACGCGAGTTGCTATGGTCCGAGCGCGATAAAACCAGTTCCAGTCTGGTTACCCAAGGAGAAAGAATGCCGTCATCCGTCGAATCCGATATCCGTTCCCGCGTAGAAGCGTTCGTCGAAGAGCTCACCGCGATGATCCGCGCTTCGGCGCTCGATCTCGTGAACGAAGCGCTGGGGGAAGGGGGGAGTCGACCCGGAAGGCGACCCGCAGGTCGTCGTGCTGCAGCGCCCGCACCGAGCGGTCGTCGCGCCAAGGGCGCCAAGCGTGATCCGAAGCTGCTCGCCGCGCTGACTGACAAGCTCGGCGACTACATCAAGAAGAACCCCGGCAATCGCATCGAGCAGATTGGTAAGGCGCTCGGTACGCCCACCAAGGATCTCGCTCTGCCGGTGAAGAAGCTCCTCGCCGCGAAGAAGATCGCGACGAAGGGCCAGAAGCGCGCAACGACGTACTTCGGTCGCTGAAGCCGTTTCCGCCCGGTGTCCTCAGTGCGAAAGTAGCGACTTGAGAAGCACGAGGACGAGTAAGGGCGGGAGCAGAACGAGACTACCGACCACCGCCATCGCCAGGCCGACGACGAAATAGTCGGCCAGGCGAGGCCGGCGGTGCTCGCCCAAGTGTCGCTCGAGCAGGGCGAGGTTCTTTTCGTTCGAACGAAACGCCGCGTCGAACACGTCGCCGAACAACGGGACGACGCCGACGAGTGCGTCGATCGCGACGTTGAGCAGCATGCGGTTGACGACGACGCCCGGCACGCCGCGCCTGACGGCGACGGTCACGATCAGGAGCGACGGCAACGCTCCGAGCAGGTCGCCCGCGCCCGGGAGCAAGAAGCCGAGGATGGGGTCGAGCCCGATGCGGAATTCGGTGCCGGGGATCCGGAAGGCGCCATCCATCAGCAGCACGAGCTGACGCACCCAGGTGGGGATCGGCTCACTTCCGGCTGACCCGGTGCCGAGCGGGGGGCGCCAGTCGCCGGACCACGGCGGGGAATCGACGCGGCGGTTCATGGCTGAAGGTTGCCACCCTCTCGGAAGTGGATCGAGCGCCCGCATCCCGACTATCGTGTCCGGACCACCCCCCAACGCCGAGGACGGAGCATGGCCACGAAAGCCGAAAGATTTCGCGCGGAAGCCCAGGTCGAGAACCGATCGCGCAATGCCAAGACCCGTCCTGCGCGCCCGCGCACGGCCAAGCCCGACAAGCCTCACAACCTGAGTGAGCACGCCGCCCGCTCGGCACGCGTGAGCTACGAAGAGTCGAGCTCGAGCGCGCGCCCGTCGCGTAAGTCGACGCGGGCGAGCGCCCACCACCAGCGTGCCGCGAGCCAGCTCGAGCGCAAGGCGCAACTCAAGGCGCGCGCTCCGAAGACGCGGGCCACGCAAGCGCGCGCGCGCGCCGTGAAGACGCGCGGCAAGCGCTGATCGCACGCGCCGCCGCGCGGGCCTTCAGGACGCGCGCTTGAAGCGACGCTCGACTCGCGACGAGCGCAGCGCCTCGAGCGCCACCTGGCGCAAGAGCTCGGGCGCGATGCGACTCTCCACGATGGTCAGGGTCGGATCGCAGCGAAACGAGCCGACGCGGCAATCGTCGAGCAGGCGCACGACGTCGTGCCCACTCTGCGTCTCGACGATGCGATACGTCCTGCCGAAGACTTGAACCATACCTTTGCTACTGGGAACACTCGCGAACATGGTGACCACTCCTCCCGCCCGTCGAACGGCGACACCCTAGCGCAAGCCCGGGCCTCGCGAGGCTTCAGCTCGGTTTCCGGAGGACTTGGTTGCCGCCGGGCGGCTCTTCGTTCAGGGGGTCTCCGAAGGAGCCTTTCTGCCGAAGCTTTCCGGCCAGGAAGGCAGCCCGGTTGACCGCCGCGGCTCCGGTGACCATGTTCGCCGCCGTGAACGTCCTCGCCGCCATCGATTTCGGAGATTCGTCCTTGGAGGGGCTCCGCCAGGCGCGGGCGCTCGCGCATGCCGTCGGCGGAAACCTCGCCGTTTGCCACGTCTTGCCCGGCGTGCCCGATGTTTCGGCGCTTTTCCCCGAGCGCCGACCGGAAAACGGCGCGGAGCTCACCGCCGAAGAGCAAGCCGCTCGGCGGGCGCTCGTCGCTCGAGCGCGGGACAAGCTCGGCCTCGAGCTCAGCGAGGTCTTCGTCGAGCGTGGTCCCGTCTACGCCGAAATCGTGCGCCGTGCCGAGGCCTGGGGCGCGAGCTACATCGTGCTCGGCAGTCATGGTCGTACGGGGCTTGCGCGCGCGGTGCTCGGTAGCGTCGCCGAGCGGGTCGTGAGGCACGCCCATTGTTCGGTGCTCGTCGCGCGCCCCGTGCAGAAACCAGGCGTGGTCCTGGCGGCGACGGATTTGTCGGATGCATCCATGCCCGCGGTGACGGAAGGTGCGGCCGCCGCGAAACGACTCGGCGCGAGGCTCGTCGTGGTCTCGTCCATCGAATGGGCGGACGCGATTTCGATTTCGGCCGGCAATTTGATCGGCGTCACCTCACCGGCACCCACCGTCGAACTCAAGCGTGAGGTCGCCGCTGCACTCCAAAGCACGCTCGAGCAGTCGCTCGCTCGCCTCGGCGTTCAGGGTGAGGTGCGGGCGCTCGAGGGCTCGCCAGCGACCGAGATCGTGCGTGCTGCGGAAGAGCTCGATGCGGAGCTCGTGGTGGTGGGCACGCACGGCCGTACCGGACTGTTGCGGCTCGCGCTCGGCAGTGTCGCCGAGCGCGTGATCCGCAGTGCTCACGCTTCGGTGCTGGCCGTCAGGGTAGCGTGATTCCGAGCTGAGCGAGGCAGTCGTCGAGGTCGTCGCCCGAGGCGGGCAGCGCCGCGATGAGCTCGGCGACATGGTGGCGTACCCAATTCGGAGCGTTGGCCACGAGCCGCGGTTTTTCGCCGAGCGACAGGAGCCGTCGCCACTCGAGCTCACGCTGCGCCGCGTAGCCGCTCGCGAGGAGCTCGACGTTGCGTCCGGGGGCGCTGTCCGCGACTGCGTTCGCCAGATCACGCGCTTCACGCAGCCCCACGTTGAGGCTCTGCGTGCCGAGGGGCGTCGTCGTGTGAGCGGCGTCGCCGGCGAGCCATACCCGGTTCCGCCCGAAGCGTTCGCTCCACGCGGGCTCGAAGGCGTGCACGCTCGACCATTCCACGCTCTCGCCGTTCACGGGGTGCCAGGGCATGCGCGCCGCGCGGAGCTCCCCCAGCTTCTTGGCGTCGAGCGGCTCGTTCGGCGCGCGGTCGAGCTCGAAGCTGTAGCGCGTCGTGCCGCCGTGAAGCGGATACATCGCGCTCGCTGCCGAGCCGAGCACGAGCTCGATGTTTTGTCCTGCGGGCGGCTCGTGCGGCACGTCGAAAAAGCCGAACAGCCGCGCGGGTCCGAGCTGCCGCCAGGGAATGCCGAGCAGCTTTCGTACGCTGGACTCACGTCCGTCGGCGCCGATCACGAACGACGCACGCACCGAAATGGTTTCGACCTCGAGCCATTCGAAGTGACCTCGGCGCGAAGGCGGAGTGGACACCGGTTCACGCCGCATGAGCTCTCCGCGCACCTCCGAGCCCTCGTCGACGAGCGACGCCAGCCGGTGCAGGTACTCGACGTACACGCCCTGGGCCGCGAGCGCCTGCTCGAGGGCGCTCCGGAGTACGTTCTGCGGCAAGGTGAGCCCGCCTTGCGCGAGCTCGGCTCCCGCCGGCACGTCGAGCACCGCGCGCCGTTCGCCGCCCGCGAAGACGACCACTCGCTTGAAGGCGCGACCCTGCCAGACGAAAGGATCGACCGGGCCGAGACCCGAGAGCAACGCGAGCGTGCGTGGGTGAAGGACGGCGGCGAAGCTCCGCGCGGTCGAGTGTTCGTTTTGCTCGACGACGAGCACGTCGAGCCCGCGTTGCCTGAGGCGCAGGGCGGCGAGCAATCCGACGGGTCCCGCGCCCACGACGAGCACTTGCGTTCTGCGCTCCATGCGCACCTCCTCGCCCAAGCGTACGACGACTATCGCGCGCGGTCACGTCGGGAAGAGTGGTGATTTGCAGCACTCGTGTGGTGTCGTCACCCCGCGCGTCGCAGCGGGCGGGAAGCGACGCCGGCGCACGCGAGCAGGAGGAGCGCGGCGCCGAGCAGCGCCATCGCGTGCGCGCTCCCGACGGAGCCCGCGAGGCGTGTGACGAGCAGCGCGCCCGTCGCGCTTGCCGAAAAGATGAGCAACCAGCTCACCGAGACGACGCGTCCGAGCAGCGCGTCGGGCGTGAGCGTCTGCCGCAGTGACGTGACTGCGACCGCACGAAAAGTGAGCCCCGAGGACCACAAGAGTCCCGCGAAGATGGTCAGTGCCGCACTCTGTCCGAGGCCGCCGCACAAGAGGCCGGCACCCTGGAGCGCCGTCCCGCCGAGACACAGGACGCCGAAACCCAGGCGCTGGCTGAACTTACCCCCCGCGACGGCTCCCAGCACGGCGCCGACCGCCGAAACGGCGAGGCTCGTCCCGACCACCGAGCTCGACTCGTGAAAGTCTACTTTGAGCCGGTACACGAGCACGTCGATGACCGCGGCGCTGACGCCGACACTGCCGAGCAGTCCGACGCCCGTCTGGAACAGCGTGAGCGCTCGCAGCGAACGCTCGGCGACGAGGAAGCGGAGGCCGCGCGCCAATTCGGCGAGCGGGCTCGCCGGTGCGTCGGTGCGCTCGGCGCGATCGTGCCGGAATTTCACGCGCGAAAGCGTCGCTGCCGAAGCGGCGAACGAGAGTGCGTCGATGCCCATGGCGGACGCATTGCCGAAGCGCGCGCACACGATGCCGCCGAGCGCCGAGCCGATCACGTAGTTGAGCGCTTGCGTCGCTTGCAGTCGCCCGTTCGCGCGCGGGATCTCGCCCGCAGAGACCAGGTTGGCGATCGCCGCGAAGTAGCCGACCATGAAGAGATTGCTCGCGATCGAGGTGAGCAGCGCGACCGCGTAGAGCACACCGACGTGCATCCGGCCGCTCCAGGCGAAGAGCGGCAAGAGCGCGTAGAGCACGAGACGCGCGAGGTCGCAGCCGATCATGAGTCGCCGCCGATGAACGCGATCGACGATGACGCCCGCGAACGGCGTCGCGAGCAGTTGCCCAGCCGCCGCGACCGCGGTCACCGTCCCCATCCCCGCGACCGAGTGCGTCACCTCGAACGCGAGCTGCGGCATGGCCACGAGTCCGAACGCGTCGCCGAGCTGAGAGGCGGCCTGTCCGAACCAGAAGCGCCGAAACGACCGCGAGCCTGTTCCCACGTCCTTCATTCGAAGGCGCGGAGCATGAACGCGCATGGGACAAAACGCCCGCCCGCTGGGGCGCTTTTGCGCGTCCTCGAGCAGCAAATGGCCGAGATTTGCGTGGCGCTGTTCTTGCTCCGTTGTGTTTCGACCGACCAAGCCCATGCGGAACCTGAACCTCGACCCTCCGCCGCCGAGCTCGGTCCCGGGGCACCCGCACGTGTTCCCGCCCGCCCTCGTCCCCGTGCTGCGGGAGCGGCTGGGTGACTCCGTGCCGTGCCTCGCGAACGTGTCGGACGCCGTCCTGACCGAGCTCTTGACCGCGATCTTCTTCGCGAGCCTCGAGACGCACGAGGGCTCCTACGACCCGGTGCGCGTCGCGTTCGCGGGCCCGCTCACCGCGGACGTGATCCTGCCCGAGGGTGACGCGCAAGACGCGACTCCGATGCTGCTCTACCGCTGGAGCACCGTGCGCTTCGTGCACGAGCGCGCGTTTTCGGTGCCCGAGCTCGTGCGCCTCGGCGTCGTGACGCGCAGTGAGCGCATGTACGCGAAGGTCGAGCTCACGTCGCGCGGACTCTCGCTCGCCGGGCTCGCGCGCGAAGGCTCGAATCAGGCGGGCGATCCGTACTTGAAGGTCCTCGCGCACAGTCCTGGTTGCCTCACGGTCGAGCGCGGAGAGGAGCGCGTGCTCGAATACACGCACGGACGCATCGCCGCCGGCGCCGAGGACGTGATCGTCGCGCCGGGCCGCGTGCGTCGCGCCCTCGAAGCCTGCGCGCGCAACACCGACCTCGGTGAAGACGCGCTGCCCGACTACCTCGGCACGGTGCGCGCCGTGGTGCGCGAAATGGCCGCTCACGGCCGCGGCGGCATCCTGGTCGTGAGTCCGGACGCGGAGCCGCGCCTGCCCGTCGGCGCGGCGTATCACACGCAAGACGACGGCACGATGGGCAAGCTGCTGCAGTTTCTCGACGGCAGCGGAGGCACGCCGAACCAGAGCGGCCCCGCTGCTCGCGGCGCGCGCGGCGGCGCCGCAGCGCATCTGCGTCGCTTTCTGCGCAGCGCTTTCAGCAACGAAGCGGAGCGGCTCGTGACGCAGCTCGGCGGCTTCACCGCCATGGATGGCGCGACGGTGCTCGACTCGGCGCTCGGCTTGCGCGGCTTCGGGGTCGTGTTGCCGGTCGCGCGCGAAATCGAAGCCATGGAGGCGTTGGATCTCGAAGGGTCGCGCCTCGAACCCTTCGAGCTCTCGACGCGCGGGACGCGTCATCGGGCCGCGGTCACGTACGCTGACGCTTCTGCCGGCAGCATCGTTTTCGTTGCTTCGCACGACGGACCCTTGAGCTGCGCGCTGCGAAGCGAAGGCTCCGATCGCGTCGTGATTTGGCGCGCGGGTGGGACGCTCGGTTGACGATCCTTCCTCGCCCGCCCGAAGGTTCCGCTCTCGCCACCCTGGCACGAGGGCTGCATTCACGGGGAGGTTCGATGCCTTTGCGCATACTCGTAGCCGATGACGACGCCGACCTGCTCGAGGTGGTCGTCGAATCCCTGACCGACGCGGGCGCCAAGGTCTCGAGCGCGAAATCCGGCGCCGAACTGCTGAAAAGGTTGGGTGAGGACGCGTCGTTCGACCTCATCATCGCGGACGTGCTGATGCCGTGGATGACCGGGCTCCAGGTCGCGAGCTCCGTGCGTGACGCGGGTCTGGAAGTCCCCGTGATTCTGATGACGGGCGCGACGGATGCGTCGCTGAATCAGCGCGTGGATATGCTCGACAACACCGTCCTCCTGCGAAAGCCGTTCGACCAAGACGATTTGAAGGCGGCAGTCCAAAAGCTCTTACCGGGAACGCTGTGAGCGAGAGACCTTGAACGAGCGCGCGCCGAGGCAAATTGTCCGCTACCTCGTGGCGGCGTGGCAGGTTGTCGCGTGGTGCCCTGAAAGATCCTGACGCCGACTCAGAGCTCCAAGTCGAGCGCCATCGCCGTCGTGCTCGAGAACGCGTAGCCGAGGCAAAGGGGATTGGCCGCGTCCGGGCAGCTCGCCTGCGCGCGCATGGCCGAGTCCCATGTGTATTTGAATTCCTCGTGGAAGGTGAGCTTCTTCGTGAGCGCTATGTCGAAGGCGACCGTGTTCCTGAGCTCGGTGCGATGCCAAAAGCCGTCTTCGGGTGCGACGTCGGTGCCGAACAGCGTGGGCATCAATTCGAAGGTGTCGAGCAGCGACCACGTCGGACGGTGCAAGCCGGCGCGCGCGCGGAATGAACCGCGGAGCTTCGACGTCGTCTCGTCGGTGAGGCCGCCGTCCGGTTGCGGCGACGCAATCGAGCGGAAATTCCAGACGGGAGCGAAGCTCGCGTCGAGCTGGTAGCGGGCGGGCGGCACGATGTCCACCTTGATGCCGAGCACCGCTTCCTCGAGGTTCAAGCGCAGGTTGGCGGGGAGGTTGCGATCGGTCGAAGTGAAAGTGAAGAGCGTGATGCGAGGCAGGATGTCGTGGTAGTCCACGCCGAAGTGGAGCGTGGTTTGATCGGTGCTCGTCACGCGCTCGGCGCGGTGAAATTTGTAGACGCCGTCGAGTCCGACTTCGAGTGGATCGGAGCCGTAGCGCTGGACCTTGGGCCGCCGGTGAATGCCGATGCCGGCCGTGAAATCGTAGAGCTCGGTGTCGCTCTGGTACGAGCCGCCGGCGCTAAGCACGAGCTCGACCGGCACGGCGACGGCGGCGCGATTCGCGCGCGTGACGCTCGTGCGTGAGCCGTCCGCGCCGAACACCTCCGTGCTGACGAGCTGGCCGTCGCGATCGTACGCGTAGCGCGTCGTTTCACGCCGGAAAGCGCCGGGACCTGCCGAGCGCCACGCGTCGAGCTCGAGCAGGTGCCCGTCGGCGTCGTAGCGGTAGGCCGCGTACGCCACGCGCGCGCCGTCCTCGTCACATTCGGCGACCGAGACGAGGTCGTCGTGGTAGTAGGCGCGGGCGATGCGACGGTGTCCGGGCGTGAGCTCGGTGCGCGCGTCCGCGTGGTCGCCCGCGTAGTGGACGGCTACTTCCTCGACGACCTCAGCGCGGAGGATCCGCAATTGGTGAACGAAACGACCCTTGGCGTCGTAACGTTCGCGCACGTCGTCGGCCGCCGTGTTCTGCGCGGGGCACACGGCGTTACTCCCGTCCTCGGCGCGCGCGGGTACGCCCCAACCGACGGCGACGGCCAACACGAGCGGCGCTCGGAACCAGCGAAGCCGCGGAGCGCCCGGGCCGCGTTGCGACGCGCTCTCCATCGAGCGCCGATTCTCGTTCGCTCAAGCGCGCACGAAAATCCGCATTTTTGCCACGCCCCAGCGCGGACCGGCGTTCACGCCGCGCAACGGATAGGCGTGCCGCCGAGCGCGGCCGTGCGCCGAAAAAGTCCGGGCGCGACGCCGAAACGACGCTTGAACGCGCGGCTCAATGCGAACTCCGAGGCGTAGCCCGTGCGCGCCGCGATTTCGGCGAGGCTCGCGCGCGTCTCGACGAGCAGGCGTTCGGCGCGAGCGAGCCGTTCGGCGACGAGCCACGCGTTCGGCGTCATGCCGAGCGACTGCACGAACAGGCGAGCAAAGGTGCTGGGCGACGCGCCGGCGTGCTTCGCGAGGGCGCGCACGGTGAAGCGCCGGTTCGGGCTCGCGCGCAGCGCGGCGAGCGCGCGTTCGATGCGCACGTCCGGCACGCAGCTGCGCGACGTCGCGTTCGCGGGGAGCGCGCTCGCTCGCATCGAGACTTCGCCGTCACCTTCGACCATCACGACCACGCGCCCGCGGTGTGCCCTGATGACGAGCTCCATGCCCTCCTCACAAGCCAGCGTTCGACTCGCTCGCTTCTCGCGCTTGGTGCTCATGCCCCAAGCGTGCCTCACCCGCCCTGGTTCGTCCATTGTGCCCCGCGCGCGGGGCACGAACGGTTATGTCTTCGCGCGGTTCGGGTATGGCCACGGTGCGCTCCCATCCCGAAGATCCCAGCGTGCCCGATCAACCTCGTGATCCCGAAAAAGCTCCTTCGCCCCTGGAGTCCGCGCTCGGCTTGAGCGCCCGGGGGCTCTTTGCGTCCCGCACCGTGCTCATCTTCGGCGAGGTGACGACGGAGCTCGCCGCCGCGACGACCGCGCAGCTGCTCGCGCTGTCCGCGCTCGGTCGCGAGCCCATTCGCGTCGTCTTGCACTCGCCGGGCGGTCACGTGGAGGCAGGCGACACCATCTACGACATGATCCGCTTCGTGGAGCCGGAGGTGCGGATCCTCGCGAGTGGCTGGGTCGCGAGCGCGGGCGCGCTGATTTATACGGCCGCGGAATCGCGCAATCGTTACGCCCTCCCGAACACGCGCTTCATGTTGCACCAACCGCTCGGCGGCGTCGGCGGACCCGCTTCGGACATCGAGATCGAGGCGCGTCAAATCCTCGTCATGCGCGAGCGACTGAATCGCATCTTCGCCGGTGCGACGGGTCAGCCGTACGAAAAGGTCGTCAAGGACACGGATCGCAATTACTGGCTGACTGCCACGGAGGCACGCGAGTACGGGCTGGTCTCCCACGTCATCGAGCGAGCGAGCGAGTTCGACACGCCGCGCTGAGCGTGCTGGCTTGGCGTACCGAGGCAACGTGCCTCGCGGGGCCGGACTAATGGCCATGGGTTGCCGTCCGGAGGCGTCCCGAGGGTGGCCTGGAGCTTGCGAAGGACGAGCTCATGGCCTTTCGAACGTTGATCGCTGGTTGTGGGCTCGCGGTGCTCTTGGCTGCGTCGGTCGCGAGCGCTGAGCCTGGAATCAAGATTGCGCCCGCGAGCAGCCCGCCGGCGGTCGACGCCCGAACGCGCGTCGCCTTGCACGACGCCGTGGCGGACGACCTCGCGAACAGCGGCGCTGCGACGGCCCTCGACGGCTACACGTTGTTCCCGCAGCTCGTCGAGCTCCGGCGCTTCGCCGAGGGCAAAGGGAAGCCGACCCTCGTGTGCGTCGTCGAGCTCGTCGTCGTGAACGGTGCGGGCGACATCGTCGCGCGCACGCGAGCGAGCGCCAATTCGCAGACCGCATCGCAGAAGGAGACGCTCGACGCCGCCGCGCAAGCCGCCACCGCTCGCCTCGCGCTCTCCCTCGACGCCCTCGCTCGCGCCGAAACGCGCGGCAAGGCCGTCGCTCGGCGCTAGGACTTGCGCGTGACGCCGGAGCACGAACATCCTCCGCAGTGCGCGAGCACCGCCCCCCGCGCCGCTCCCCGACCCCCAATCACTGCTTCTGCCCCTGCCTCTTCACCGCTACCCCTGAATTCCCGGCAAAATCTCTCCAACCGTACTGAAGTCGTAATCCACGGCCCAGGTGTCGCTGGAGCGGCCGCTCACGCTGGTGGAGCCGTAGCCGGGTTGTCCGCCGGTCTCGTAGTCGGCGGGAGAGAGGCCCATGGCCTGCAGTGCGGAGACGAGGAATTGGTTGTGCGGGATGCCTTTGATGACGTTGCCGTCTTCCTGGGAGAAATAGGCGCGGCCGTCCCAATCGATGTAGTCGAGGTAGCGGCCGGGCTTGATGAAGCCGCCGGCGCTGCCCGCGAGTAAGCACGGGACGCTGTAGGCGATGTGATTGAAGCCGAGCTCGTTGCCCCAATAGACGAGCGAGTTGTCGAGGTAGGTGCTGTCGCCGCTTTCGGGGACGTCGAGCTTCGAGAGCAGCTTGGCGAAGACGTTTTCGGCGACCCAGGCGTTGATGCCCTGGAGCATGCGGCGCGAGTTCGCGTTGTCGAAGTCGTGCGCGAGGCCGTGCCAGGTGCCGCCGCTCGCGTCCTCGGAATGATAGAAGCCGACGAGCGAAGGGTCGCTCGAGTCGGGGCCGGGGCCGAGCGCTTTGTGCACGCCGATCGTCACGATGCGCGTGCGGTCGCACATGAGCGCCGCCGTGACGACGTCGAGGAAAAGGCTCCATTTCGTCGTGATGTCGGTGGTGTCGAGGCCGCTGTTGTTCGCGAGCGACTGCGGCGTTGCCGGCGGCGTGCACGCCATCATCGGCGTCACGCTGAGCTTCGCCTGGAGCTCGGACACGAGCGTGACGTATTGGTCGACGAGCGCCTTGTCGTCGGCCGACAAGCGCGAATTCGATTTCAAGCTGACGTAGTCGTCGTGCACGCGATCGATGAGCAGCTTGTCGCGGTTCGGATCGGGGCCGGGCATGTTGCTCGGCGGGCTCGTGCCGAACACGTCGTTGAAGGCGTCGAGCGGGTTCGTGCGCGTCTTCAGCTGCTGCACCGCCGCGCCCGCCATGCCGAGGTTCGAGTACGACATCGCGTCCGTCACGCCTTGCGAGACGTGCAGAGAACGAAGCGACGGCGTGTTCGGATAAAACTTCGACGAATAGGCGAGCACCTGGTCGATGGTCGGCACGTCGGGCAGGCTGTCGGCGTCACAGGGTGTCGCTGCGGTGCAGGACGAGAAGTTGCCGAGCAGTCCGCCGTAGTTGTGGTTCACGGCCGGCAAAAAATCCAAGCCGCGCACGAGCGTGAGCTTCGGCAAGAAGGGATTCAGCGACGGCCCCAAAATGCCGGAAATGCCGCTGGAAGTCTTGAAATCAGTGAGCGGCGCCCACGTGTAGTTTTTGCCGGACACGAGCTTCTGCGTGAGGAGCGTGGTGCCGTCGGCTCTGCTGTCCGAATATTTGCTGTCGTGGAGTTGATAGCCGTTGCCGGTGAACGCGGGATACCATTCCTTGACGAGCTGGGTGCTGAACGTCTTCAGTACGATGAAGCGCTTCGGCGGCGTCAGCGCTTGTCCGCGCGCCGGCGCCGGCCACAGGGACTCGAGGAACGGCATCGCCAGCATGGCGCCCGCCGCGCCGCGCAGCACGGTGCGGCGCGAGGGTCGCAACGCTCGGAAGTCAGCGCTCATGGTGCACCCACTTTTCGTGCTCGGAAGGCCGGTTCGCTCGCGATTTGCCGGAACATGTCGGAAAGCCCCATGCCCGTCGTCAGCGCCGCGCGCATGTCCTCGAAGGCGCACGCGTCCGCGCTGTTCGCCGCGGGCTCACGCCGGAGCGTGTAGCGGAAGTAGTTGGCGGAGAGACACGCTTCCACTTTGCCGCTATCGACGATGCGCTGATTGAGCGCGAGCGGTCCGTCCACGTCCGCTGCCGGTTCGTCGCCGAGCTGCACGGAGGCGGTCGTGTCGATCGGCAACGTGGCGAGCAGGGCGCCCGTTTGCTCGTCGAACACCTGCTCCTGCGTGCGAAACCGTCCGAGGGAATCGTATGCCTCGAAGGTGTAGCCGAGGTTGCTGAAGGCCGTATGGCAGCCGAGACATAGGTTATTGCCCGCGATTTTGGCCTGGTAGCGAGCGCGCGTCGTCTCCGTTTCGCTCGTGGGCGGCGGATCGAGCGAGCCCGGCGGCAGCGAGGTCGGATCCGGCTGCGGGAGATCCTCGCACAGGATGGCGCGGCGGATTTGCGCGCCGCGGTGGAAGGGGTTCGTCGTTTCGAGACTCGAGGCGAGCAGCGCCGAACGCGTGAGCAGGCCCGAACGCGTGCCGTCCGGGAGCGTCGGGTAGCTGCCGCTGCCGCTCCACGCCTTCACGCCGTAGAGGTGTGAGAGATCGGCCGAGCGCGTGACCGAAAGGTTGGAGGTCAGAAGGTCGGACAGCGTGCCGGCTTGCTTCCACGTGTAGAGCTCGCTGAGGTCGCGGATCTCTTGCACCATGTCACCCCAGTGGTCGTGGCCCGCGTCACCCACGTGTTCGCCCGCGGCGAGCGCTTGGAATGCGGGGCGGTCGGAGGCGAACCCGGTGAACGCCTCGAAGCGCAACCACTCGTTCCAGAATTGCCAAATCGTCTGCTGGGTGCGGTCGTCCGCGAAGACGCGCGTGAGCTCTTTGTCGAAGCCGTCGTCCGTCGCGATCGAGCCGTCGTCGGCCGCCGCCGTGAGCTCGGCGTCGGGCATGGTTTGCCAAAACGTGTACGAGAGACGCGCAGCGATCTCGTAGGGGCTGAGCGCGAGGTAGTCGTCGCGGCTCGCGACGGGCGTGCCCTCGAGCTCGAGGTGGTTCACGAAGCGTGGCGCCATCAGCAGCGTCACGACGACGTTCCGCAGCGCGTCGGCGGGGCTTGCCGCCGCCGGTGAGGAACCCTGCGCGACGTCCGCGTACTCCTTGAGCTCGTCGGACGTGAGCGGGTGCCGGAGCGCGAGCTTGCCGAAGTTTTTGAGGAACGCATCGAGGCAGCTCGAGGCGAGCGAGCTCTGCGTGGCGCAGGTTCCGGCAAGCGCCGTGAGGTGCTTCGTGTCCGCCGTGGCGAGGTTGCCGACGGCGGTCGCTACATTGAAATAGCCACCGACGTGATCGGAGGAAATGCGCTTGTCGAGGCCGCGGAACGACGCCTGCGTGCTGTCGTCGGGGACCGCTTGGAGGAGGGGCGTCACCGAAGCGACGAGGTCGTCGAGTCCACTCGCGTGCAGCAGGTCCAGCACCGTGTTTCGGTATTGAACGGTCGAGAGCTTGCTGAGTGGCGTCACCCCGGGGTCGGGGCTGCCGCTCGGGCATGCGCCGAACGCAGCCGGATCGGCTGTGGTCGAGCTCCCAGACGACCCGGACGTGCCCGTGCCGCCGGTGCCGCCGGTGCCGCCGTTCGTGCCGCCGGTGCCCGTGCCGCCTTTGCCGCTGCCACCGCTGCCGCTGCTCGTTCCGCCCTTGCCTGGGCCGGCAGTCGTGGCGCCGGAGCCTCCCGCGGCCGCGGCGTTGCCGATCGAGTCGTCGTCGGCGGCGACGTTTTCACGGATGCTGCCCGTGCAACCGCTCGCCAGCAGCACCACGAACGAGAGGGCGAAGCGATCGCTCGAGTGGGCGCGTGTGTGCATGACCCATCAAGGAAGAACCGCGAGCCCCGTCCCGGAGTTCATTTTTTCCGCGCGCCCCCGCGTCGCTGACGTCGCCTCGTTTCGCTTTTACCCACCTTGACACTCGAGATGCCGGGAGCTAAACCTTCGCCCGGGTCGAAGCACTCCTATTTTTGGTGGACGAGGATGAAACGATGAACGGCAGCATTCGCAATAACGTCGCTCGGCGACGTTGCCTGCCGTTCCACGTCGTCCCGCGGCAGGCCATGGCGCTCCCGAGTAGCGCGATGTCGATGCCGCTCTCGACCTAGGGCTCTGGTTCCAGCCGCCAGCCCCGGGTCCCAATGACCCGGTGGGCTGATGCAGCAGGAATCTGAGCCAAATGTCCCTTAAATCCGAAGTTTCAAAAGCAAGCCCGAAGCGAGCCGACTCGCTTTTGGACGACGCCGTGTTCGCCCGCTACGTGGGGCAGCCGGCGCGCTTGCCCGCGCCCGTGCAGCGTCTCGCTCAGGGTGCGCTGGGCGGCAAGGTCGTGCTCTACGCCCTCGTCGATCTCGACGAGAAGCTGCGGTTCGGCGAGCGCTGGCTGGTGCTCGGCGAGCACGCGGTGGCGGTGGTGGAGTCCGGCTTCGTGTCGAGCTTTCCGCGCTCGGCCGTCAAGGCCGTGAGCAACGAGGCGGGACTTTCGTGCCGCGTGCTGCGGCTTCACGCCGAGCCCGGACGTGCGCCGCTGGCCGAGCTGCGCTTCACGCAGCGCCAGCGCCGCGCCGTCGATGCCATCGCCTTCGTGCTCGAGCAGGCGCTCGAGGCGCGCACGGTGGAGACCGCAGACGCCGACCGCGCGTATCAAGACGCCGTGTTCGGCCCCGTGCGAGAGGCTCAAGCGCTGGTCGCACCCAACAAGCTCGCCGTGGTGTGGAGGCTCTTGTCCTACCTCGGCCGCTACCGGGCGCGCGTCGCGCTCGGGACGACGGCTGCCGTGGCGATTGCCGTGCTTTCCATGGTGCCGCCCTTCATCACGGGGCGCCTGGTCGACCGGGTGATCGGGCCGGTGCAGCGCGGAACGGCGGCCGCGCCCGAGCTCGTGCGCTGGGCGTGGCTCGGCGTGTTCGCGATCGGCGCCGTCTACGTCGTGCGCCAGTTTTGCCTCTGGTTGCGGCTCCGTCTGATGGCGGAGCTCGGTGAGCTCGTCGCGGGCGATCTCCGTGACGAGGTGTACGCGCACCTGCAGCGCCTGAGCATGAGCTTCTTCTCACGCAAGAAGACGGGGAGCCTCATCACGCGCGTCAGCTCCGACACCGACCGGTTGTGGGAGTTCTTGGCGTTCGGCGTGGTGGAGGTGTCGCTGTCGCTCGTGATGCTCGTGTGTCTCGGCGCCGTGCTGATCTCGCTCGACCCCGCGCTCGGGCTCGTGATGACGCTGCCCGTACCGCTCCTCTGCTTCGCGATTTACAAAAACGGGCAGAGCATGGAGCGCCTGTTCGTGCGCGCGTGGCGCAAGTGGTCGCTCGTGACGGATCTCTTGTCCGACACGATCCCCGGCATGCGCGTCGTCAAGGCGTTCAACCAGGAAGGTCACGAAAATCGCCGTTTTGCCGCGCGCAATCACGACGTCGTGGGCGAGTTCAATCGCATTCACGCAGTGTGGACGGGCTTCTGGCCGCGCCTCACGTTCGGGATCCAGCTCACGGCGCTCGCCGTCTGGGCCTTCGCCTTGCCGCGTCTGCTCGGCGGGCACTCCTTTTTCGGCGCGCCCTTGAGCCTCGGGACGTTCGTCTCGTTCTTGCTCTACAGCGCAATGTTCGTGCAGCCCATCGAGACCGTGGGTCAGGTCGCGCGCATCTTGCACCGCGCGACGACCTCCGCGCACCGCGTGTTCGAGGTGCTCGACACCAAGCCCGAGGTCGTCGATCGCGCCGACCCCGTGCGTCTCGACACGCTGCGCGGCGACGTCGAATTTCGCGACGTGACGTTCAGCTACGACGGCATCCGTCAGGTGGTCCGGGGCGTCTCCTTTCACGTGCGCCCGGGCGAGCTCATCGGTCTCGTCGGTCCGTCGGGCGGCGGCAAGAGCACGCTCGCCAACCTGCTCACGCGTTTTTACGACGTGACGGGCGGCTCGGTGCGCGTGGACGGCGTGGATTTGCGCGATCTGGAGCAGGGCGCGTACAGGCGCCAAGTCGGCGTCGTGCTGCAGGATCCGTACCTGTTTCACGGCAGCGTGCTCGAGAACGTTCGCTACGGCAGGCCCGACGCGACCCTCGAGCAGGTGCTCGAGGCGGCGCGCGCGGCCAACGTGCACGACTTCGTGTGCAAGCTGCCGCTCGGCTACGACACCATCGTGGGCGAGCGCGGACACACCTTGTCGGGTGGCGAGCGCCAGCGTGTCAGCATCGCGCGAGCCATTTTGCGTGACCCGCGCATCTTGATCCTCGACGAGGCGACGAGCGCGGTCGATACGGAGACCGAGCAGAAGATCCAGGAGGCCATGGATCGTTTGGTCGCGGGCCGCACCGTGTTCGCGATCGCGCACCGGCTCTCGACGCTGCACAAGGCATCGCGCCTCTTCGTGATCGAAAACGGCAAGCTCGTCGAGCAAGGCACGCACGCCGAGCTCTTGGCGTTGCCGAACGGGACCTATCGCAAGCTGTTCACTCTCCAACAGGAGCTCCATCATGCCGCTTGAAAATCACGCCAACGGCCTCGCGTTCACCGCAGCGTCGCCCGACGTCTCCGTGTGGAGCGAACGCTCGAGCACGCGCCAAGTCGCCTTCCTCGTCGAGCGTCGCATCGACGGGCGACTCTGGGTCATCGACGCGCGAGGGGAGACTCCGGTCGAGCTCGTGCGGTGCTTTCCGTGGTCCGCGCCCGGACGCTACCTCAGCCTGCGCGACGCGGACGGTGTCGAACGCGCGTTCGTGACGGACGCGCGCGAGCTCGACGCCGTCTCGCGCGTCGCGCTCGACGGCGCGCTCTCACAGGCCGGCTTCGTACTCGACGTGGTGGGCGTATCCGCGGTCGAGGAGGACTTCGAGCTTCGCACGTGGAACGTCGAGACCGATCGCGGCCCACGCCGCTTTCAGACGCCGCTCGACGCGTGGCCGCGCGAGATCGGAGACGGCGTCTGGGTCGTCGAAGACGTGTACGGCGATTTGTATCGCGTGCGTGACATCGCGCGGCTCGACGCGAAGAGCCGGCACATATTGCGCGGCTTCGCCGATTGAGCCATGAACGCGGGGCGTGCCGGCTCGCCCCAAGTTTCCGCCTCATCGACCGCTCGCGGGGTTAGCGTCGAAAGCCCGCAACAAGGTCGCTCCGGAAGCGAGCCCGCCGGCGAGCTTCGCGCATGCGGCGGCCGCGAGCGGTGTGGTTCCGCTCACGGACGGCAAGCACCGGGTTCCTTTGCCGAAGAAGGGCACGGCGGCGCCCCGCGCGGCGAGCCGGCCCGAGTTCAGCGTGAGTGCCGACGAAGGTTTCGTCGAAGGCGCGCGGCGCGATCTGCCCGCCAGTGCTCGCGGGCTCTTACGCGGAGCGCCGCACGCGACGCTCGATCTTCACGGCTTGCGTGTCGCGGTGGCGGAGCGCCGCCTGGCCGCTTTTTTGGCTGAAGAGAGCGCCGCCGGCGCGCGTCTCGTGCTCGTGATCGTCGGCAAGGGCCGGCATTCGCCCGGCGGCGCCGGCGTCCTGCGCGGCGCCATCGCCGAGTGGCTCAGCGCGAGCCCGGCCGCGGTTCACGTCCTCGCGTTCCGGACCGCGCCGCCCGCGCTCGGCGGGAGCGGCGGCGTCCTCGTGCTGTTGAAAGACGACCGCCGGCGCTGATGTCGGCTCAGAGGCTCTCGCAGTAGTGGTAACTGCAGATGCTGTTCGCGTCGCCGCAGTCGACGTCCGAGTTGCAGGCGGTGCACGCGGTCGAGCCGTTGGCGAGCTTTTCGTAGTAGCAGCCGCACGGCTGGGTGGGGGTAGACGGCGCGAGCGGACCGAGCTCTTGCGTGCGGCTCACGCGCATCGCGCACTCTGGCACGACGTGATGCTGGGCTTCGAGCGCGACGAGGTCGAGCCCCGCGGGAGGCTCTTTGGTGCCGACGATGTAGCCCACGATGTCGGCCGCGAGGGGATTGCTCGGATGCTGTGAAGCGTCCACCGTGGCGAGCATGTGCATCGGACCCCAGATGAGGTAGCTGCCGAGCCGCACGTTTTCTTTCTCGTTCGAGCTCGCGTCGCGATCCGGGTAGCTGCCGCAGGTTTGCCCGAAGTGCTGGTAGGCGAGGACGTTCAGCGTGGCGCGGTTGGACTGGGCGTCGTCCGCCGAGAGGATTCCGATGGCGCCCTCGGGGTTCACTCCGCCCGCGGCGATCACCTGCTGGCGCATGTCGGAGCTGCTCGTGGTTTTGACGCCGTGCCAAACGCTCGCATCGACGCCGATCGCCGCCGCAATCATGCGCTGGGTGCCCGACTGATCGTTGCGCTGGAAGATGACGCTTTCGTCGGTCCACGGCGCGGCGCCCGAGTCCGCGCCGAACCCGAAGACGTAGTAGGCGGCTTCGGCGCTGATGGTGTCCTGGCTGGACGCGTTCGGCACCACGAACGTCATCGTCTGCACGGGACCCATGAAATCGACGACGTTGCTCGGCAAGCCGTTCGGCAACGACGTGCAGGTGCTCGCGAAGACGTCGGAGACGCCGATGTCGGCAACGAGGCCCACCGTGCCTGTCGAGCACGTCTGTTCGTTGCCGTCCGCGTCCCAGTAGGAAACCGTGTCGCTCAGCTGAGGCGTGCCGTTCAGCGCGGCGTCGACGCCGACGCACGAGCCGAGTCCCGCGTAGAGCACCGTGACGGGCGCGCCCGAGGCGCTGGTCGACGCCGAGAGGATTTTCGCGACTTCCGCGAGGAGCGGCTTGATGGCCGTCGAGCCGGCGACGGTGACGGTGTTCGTGAACGAATGGCAATCCGTCGCAGCGTTCGCCGCGCCCGAGACGGCGCAGAGCGCGCCGAAGGCCAGAGTGGAGACGAGAGCTCGAGCTTGCATCGCTTGGTTCCTCAGTGGCCGGGGAGGGGAGTGAGTCCGCCGTCGGGCAGCAGGTGCTCGAGGCGTGCGGCGTTGTCGAAGGTCTTGCAGACCGCGGGTTTGCCGCTCTCCTTCGTCGAGCTCTGGCCGGCGGGCGGCGCCGAGAGCGACGGATCGACGTGCGCGTCGTCGATACCGAAGGCCGAGGAGCAAGCGCCGGCGGCGAGCGCGCACGCGATGAGCGCGAAGCGGAACGAAACGACCGAACGAGTGCGTGAAGCCATGGTTACCACCGTCCCGAAAGGCTCAAGTTGCCGCCGCGGGGCGCGAGCATCCCCGTGACGCGAATCGCGGGCGCCGGTGCCGGCGCGCTCTCGCTGCTCGGCGCCGTGAGGAGCAGGGCGAGGCCACCTGCGAGCAGCACGCCGCCGGCCGCGCCAGCGAGGGTCGTGGCCGTCGCGAGCGAGCGTGCGTCGTTGCGTTCGGAGACGCCCTCGGCAGTGCAGGCCGAGTGATCATCGGGCCGGCAATGATTGTAGGATTGCTGATTGAGTGCGTTCGCGCGGTACGCGAGCACGCCGCCCGTCGCGAGCGCGGCGATGCCGGCGGCGCCCGCCACGTAGGCGAGCGTGCGCTGCGTGCCACCCGGCGACGGCGCTGGCGCGGGGACTTCGGGTCGCGCGGGAGCAGGAGCCGGCGCCGCCGTTCTCGGTAGGGCCTCGAGCGCGGGGACAGCCAGGGTCTGCACCGACGGTCCCGCGCTCACCTCGATGTGCGTGGACCACGGCTTGTGTCCCGAAGCCGTGACCTCGACCTCGGCGCTGCCCGGATCGACCGGTAGCGGCGTGTCGAAGCTCGCTTGCGGGACGCGTGTTTTGCCGATGCGAACCGCGAGGTCGCTCACGCCGGGTGTCGGCTGGATTCGAAGACGCAGGCGCGAGAGTCGTTTCTCGAGATCGGCGCCGCGTTCCTCAGCCATCTGTTCGCGCACGGCCTCGTTCCGCGTGCGCGCGAGCGACGCCGCGTCCTGGAAAGTCGCCCACGCGCTCGCCGTCTTGCCGACGCGATCGTAGCAATCGGCCAACCGCAGCATCGTGCCGAGCGCCGGATCGAGCTCCAGGCTGCCTTCGAACTTTTCGCACGCCGGAGCGAACTTCTGCTCCGCCATCAAGGACGTGCCGCTCTGAAACAGCGACTCTGCAGCGGCGCGTTCGGCGCCGGTCGGCTCCGCCTTGGCGAAGCCGCTCGTGAGCAGGACGAGGGTGCAGAACCGCGCTGCAGCAAGCCAGGGTCGATGTTTCGCGTCCACGATGGTTGACCTCAGGGTTGAGCGGGGGGGGTCATCAGCGCCGTCCCCCGTAGTTGTCGGCGTTCCAGGCATTGGGCTTGTGGGCGGCGGCGTCCGCCGGCTGCGCGTGATCCGCTGTCGCGGGCGCTGTCGCCACGTTCGGAGCGGTCACACCGGCGGGCCGCTTCAGTGGAACGCCGGGCAGCGCGTGAGCAGGTCGTTTCTTGCCGGGGACCGCTTCGTTCGCGCCGGCGTCCGTGGTTTCCGCTGCCGCGCTGTTGGCCGGGACGCCGCTCGACGTGGCCACGGTCGTGGCAACGCCGGCTGGACCGAGCGCCGGCGCCGAATTCGGCGCGTCGTTGGCGGCGCCAGTGCCCGCCGGCGCGACGCCGCTCGGCGCGACGGTGCCCAGACGTCCAGCACCGAACGCGAGCAGCGCCAGCACCGCGGCCGCACCTGCGAGCAACGCCCCCGTTCGCTTGCGCTTCGGCGCGGGCGCGGGCGCGAGCGGCGGCGTCGCGAGCGTCGGTACCTCCTCCACGATTTCGAGCTCGACCGACGGTCGCGTCGACGACGCGGGAGCCGTGAGCTGATCGATCGATACGGCGCGGAGCGAGCTCGCGCTGCTACTCGTCACACCGGCCTGCGTGCGATCGGCGAGCTGCTGCGCGAGCTTGAGCTCGTTCATGCGGTCGTACGCCCGCGTGCCGAAGAGGGTCTCGACGTACTTCGAGACTTCACCCTCGCGGCTGCCGAGCGACTCGGGCACGGCGGCTTCGATGGCGGCGACGAGGTCGTACGCGGTGTCGAAGCGAGCCTCGGGATCCTTCTCGAGCGCCTTCAGCACCACCGCTTCGAGCGCGCTCGGGTAGTCACGCACGAATTTGCGCGGCGCCGGCGGCGGATTCACGCAAATGTTCCGGAGCGTTTGGCCCGCGCTGTCGCCGCGGAACGGGTGCCGGCCCGTCGTCATCGTGTAGAGGAGCACCCCCATGCTGAAAATGTCGGCGCGGCGATCGAGCGGTTGCCCCGACACCTGCTCGGGCGCCATGTATGCGAACTTGCCCTTGAGCTCGCCCTCCTGGGTCAAGGAAGACGTTCGCGCCGTTGCCTTGGCGATGCCGAAATCGACGAGCTTGGTCGTGCCCGCATAGCTGACGAGCACGTTGTGCGGCGACACGTCGCGATGAACGATGCCGAGCAGCGCACCGGCCTCGTCGCGCGCCTCGTGCGCGGCGTGAAGTCCTTTGCACGCTTGCCCGATGACGTTGAGCGCGATCGGCAACGGGATCCCGCCCGTGTCCGCCGCGCGTAAGAGGATTTGACTGATGGGTTCCCCGTGCACCCACTCCATCACGAGAAAGAGCGTGCCCTCGTGCTCACCCAGATCGAGCGTGCCGACGACGTTCGGATGATGGATGTGCGCGGCGAGGGTCGCTTCCTCGAGGAACATCTGTTCCGCCCGTGACCCCTCCATCGCCTCGGCGAGGATGGTCTTGATCGCGACCATCTTCTGAAACCCGCGCGTGCCGCGCAGGCGCGCCGCCCAGACCTGCGCCATCCCGCCGCGCGCGAGCGGCAGTAGGAGCTCGTAGCGTCCGAGCGTACGTCCAGGGACTGCGGGGCTGAGCATGCGCAGCTCCCCTACGGCACGTGCGGTCGAGCTTTAGACTAGCGTCATCGAAAAGTTACAAAGGTTGTGCGGGGTTTGTGCATGTGGGCGCAGCGGGTGCGGGGTGCGTGCGCGTTGACGAACCTGCGCTGCATCCCTACCTCTGCCCCACCATGGATCTCGGACTCTCGAACAAGCGCGCTCTCGTCACGGGCTCCACCGCGGGCATCGGCTTCGCCACGGCGGAGGCGCTCGCGCGTGAAGGTGCCGCCGTGATCGTCAATGGTCGTACGCGCGAGCGCGTCGAGGCCGCGGTCGCCCGCCTGCGCGAGCTCGTGCCGGGCGCGAACGTGCGCGGCATCGACGGCGACGTGGGCAGTGCGGCCGGTTGCGCGCGCCTCATCGAAGGCGCGCCGGAGCTCGACGTGCTCGTCAACAACGCCGGCATCTTCGAGCCCAAGGCGTTCGAGGCGATCACGGACGCGGAGTGGCTCCGTTTCTTCGAGGTCAACGTCTTGAGCGGCGTTCGGCTCTCACGTCACTACGTGGCCGGCATGCGGGCGCGGAACTTCGGGCGCATCGTGTTCGTCTCGAGCGAATCCGGCCTCCAAATCCCGGCGGAGATGATCCACTACGGCACGACCAAGACGGCCCAGCTCGCCGTCGCGCGCGGCCTCGCCGAATCGCTCGCGGGGACGAACGTGACCGTGAACAGCGTGCTCCCGGGCCCGACCGCGTCCGAAGGCGTGAGCGGTTTCGTCGCGAGCCTCGCCGCCGAGCAACGGAAAGACGCCGCCACGGTCGAGCGCGAGTTCTTCGAGCACGCGCGGCCCTCGTCGTTGATTCGCCGCTTTGCCTCACCCGCCGAAGTCGCGTCCATGATCGTTTATGCCTGCAGCGCGGCCGCGTCGGCGACGACGGGAGCGGCGCTCCGCGTCGACGGCGGCGTCGTGCGCTCGATCGCGTGAGCTCACGGCTCATGCTTCCGGCTCGACGCTCGGCTCCGCGTTGCGATCGTGACGGTAGGCGGAAAGCGCGCGGTAAACTTGCCGCCGCGCGCGGCTGATGCCGCCGAGCGGGCGGTGCTCGGGCAGGCAGCGCCAAGGGTTGTAGGAGAGGTTTTCGGCGAAGTGCTGGCGCTCGGGGGTGTCGAAGTCCTGGGGAGGAATTTCGAGGGTCGCCACTTTGCGGAAAGGTGCGGCGCCTTCGTCCCAGCGGACGCTCGGATCCTCGATCGGCATCCGCGCCGGATCGGTGCGGAGCTGCACCGAAAAATCGAAGCTGACGGCGCGCTCGTGCAGGCGCGCCTTGAGCACTTCACGCAGGTAGTTCGGGCTACGCGGCGCCGGCGGCAGCGTCGCGGTGCCGTCAGCGGGCGTGAGAGAGTACTTAACCGCCGCGTCGCCATAGAGGTAGGGGACGACACTGAAGTAGCGGATGGCGGCGGGGCTCGCGTGGCGTGCGCGCGCGCGGGCGACCGCGAGCGCGATGCGCGGATGCGCGAGCAGAAACGGGATGGCCTTCCACGCCGAGCCGCTCGTGACCGCGTCCACGAGCTCACTGAATTCCTTCACGTCGCGCGCGACGAACACGTCCGTGCTGATCATGATGAAATCGTGCGTGTCGCAGCCCTCGGCTCCCTCGAGGAGCTTCGGCGGCGGGACGCCCACGAGCTTGAGCGCGACGCCGCGGATATCCTTGACGTCGTCGCTGCCGACTTCGCCCGATGCGTTCGAGAAACGCACCCACGCAGCATAAGTCTTGGGCTCGGCGAACACGCCGACGCGGAGCTCCGCGGGCAGATCCGGCTCGACACGCAGGGTCGCCCGGACGAGGCCGTGCATCTTGGGGTGTGCGTCGCGTAGCGTCAGCTTTCCGGCGTAGTCGCGGCGCATCTTGTCGCGCAGCGTGTCGATCAGTTGGTCGATGTAGAGCTGCTCGTCGTCCGGCACGCGCTCGAGCGCGCTGGCCGCGGACGGCAGGCACACGCCGCGCGCGAGCAAGCGCACGGCCGGGATCGAGGGCATGAACAGGTACGCGCTGCCGCGCACGCGTACGAAACGCGACAGGCCGGCGGTGCGCGGCAAAACCCCTTGCTTTACGTCGCTCTGCCGCGTGAACACGGGAGGGTCGAGACCTATCGCTCCCGCTTCTTGATGCAGCCCGAACAGCGGATCCGGATCGGCGCTCAGGCGCGCGAATTTGGGGTTGCTCGACCATTGCTGTTGCACGAACTCGAAGCCGCGATCGATGTTCGCGTTGAAGCACAAGAATTGGAGTCCGCGTTCGGCGCGCTTTTGCCCCGACTCCGCGGCGAGCGAACGGCGGACGAGCTCGGCGGGCACCATCTCGGCGTCCAGCGGCGCGCCGTACGGCCTGCCGCGGCGCAGGATGCGATGCAGGTTCGCGAGCTCGAGCGACGCGTCCGGCGTTTCGGCGAGTTGCCAGTCGCGCGGGTTGGCGCGGCGAATGTGCGCACCGAACGGGCAGCGCGCACCGTAGCGATCGTTGTCGTCGTCGCTGCTCAGGTAAGTGAAGGTGTCGTCGTCCGCGAAGCGCGGCGATTCGGGATCGAGCTCGGGGTGGCGCACGAGCGGAGCGCCGCTCGGCCAGCGTCCGACCAGCTTGCTCGCCGCCTTGATCGGGTCGGTGCCGTCGACGCTCGCTGCGTAGCGCCAGAACGACTCCACGTCTTGCTCGAGCTGGCGAAACACGAGGTAGCTGCCGTTCGCGCCCCAGGCGAAGCCCGCGGCGCTCTCCGGGCTCGCCGAGACGTTGCCGTAGCCGTCGCGGTGTCCGAGCAAGAACTCGCCCGCGTCGACCAGGTTGCCTTCGATCCCGCCGCGGCCGCTGCCCTTGAGCTCGGGCTGCGCGATGCCGTCACGAAAGCCGAAGTGCTCCTTGCGCCCCGGCAGCGTCGTCCCTTCGAGCGCCGTCACGAGCTCGAGCCCGGCTGCGCGCGCCGCGGCGACGAAATCCGCGGCGTGGCGTTCGACGCTCGCGGGCGTCGCCGCGAACACCAAGAGGACGACGTGGACGGGATTGTTCGCCGAACCCCAGTCCCAATGCTCCGGCGCATTCGCCCCGAGGTCGCCGTTCACACGCGCGCGGTAGGGATGCTCCGAGCCCTGCACGAACGGTGTCGAGAAGCCGGCCCGGAGGGCGGGATCCACCTCGAGCGCGACGAGGCCGGCGTGCGTGAACGCCACGTTGACGAGCGGCTCCGGCGGCTCCTCCGTCCGCTCGCCCGCGGCGGAGGTGAGGGGCAATCCCGCGAGAAAGGCGCGCGCCGCGTGCGTCGCCTGCGGCACGCGGAACATCAGGTAGCGCGCCTCCGGCATGTGGCCGTAACCCCAGAGGATGATGCCCTGAACGTCGGCGAACGGGATCGGGAAGGCGCGGCGTTCGTCGCCGTAGAGCTCGTCGGCGGCGGCGCGGTCGACCCCGCGCAGGTGAAACAGCCAAGTCGCGGCGTCGAGGCAGGTGGGGTCCGCGAGGCCGCGGCGGATCTCCGTGTTGGCGTTGACGTTGACGATGGACAGGCCGGGATACGCCGCGTACCAGACGTTCGTCGGGTGCTGGTGCGCACGCGTCCAACCGAGAAAGCGCGCAGCGTCGCGCGAGCCCGCTTCGAGCAACCAAGTGGTGCGCGGGTAGCCCACGGTGTTGCTCCAGACGCCCGTGAGTCCGCTGCTCGCTTGGTCGATGAAGTCCCCGAGGTAGCTCGGCCACGAGCTGTCGAAGTTGCTGAAGAAGAGCACCCCACGGTTTTCGATCAGCACCCAGCGCGCGAAATGGATCGAAGGGATGCCGCCGAGCTTGCCCTTGTTGAAGCGGTTTTTGGCCAAAAAATCGAGCGCAACGAAGACCGCTCGAATCAAGAACCAACGCAAGGGGCCCGGCTTGATGGGCACGAGGTGCGTGAGTTGGTTCTGCAAGAACTCGTTTTCGTCGGCGGAGGCGTGCTCGAACGCGGCGACGGTGTCCGCCCCTTGCGTCGGTTGAAACTGCGGATCGGTGAGTTCGAGCCAGCGAAAGCGCGCGACGAGCGCGCCGGCGACCGCGACGAGACTGCCGACGCCGAACACCCATTGCCATGCAGACCAGCCGAGAGCGATCCCCAGCGTGACCACGACCGCCGCGAGCGTGAGCGCGCCCGCGATGAGAAGTGTCACCAGCAGCCTGATGCGCCACGTCAGATCCGGTTGTGCGGGAAACGTGGGGACCTGCGGGTGGCTTTGCGCGAGGGCGTCGAGGACCGCCGAGCGCACGACCTCGGGCCGGCTGTGCTCGAAGCCGCCGCGATCGAGGACGCGATCGACCGCGCGCCGGAGCTCGCGCTCCCAGAGGATTTGGTTGCGGCTGCGACCGGACGAGCCGACGTAAAAGGTGCTCGCTTTGCGCTGGTGCTTGCGAATGAACGCTTCGAGCCGGCCCGCCCGATAGCCGCGGCAATGGCCGAATACCCGCTCGAGTCCCGGCCCGGCGTTCTGCACGAGCTCCTTCACGTGAAGTGAAAGTGCGCGGCTCGCGCTCACTGCGTCCTCGCCTTCGGGTCCGTCGTAATTCGTCGAGAAGGCGAGCAGCGGCTCGCTCACGCCTTCGCCCTCGAGCAGCACGAAACGCGCGTAGTGAACGGTCTCGAGCGCGTGAAACGGCACGATCGCGTCCGGGGGCGGCGCCCCTTGCATCGTCGCGCACGTCTGCGCGGCAATCTCGGCGAGCAGCGCGCGCAGCGCGTCGCAGCGCTCCCGCTCCACGCGTGCGAGCACGAGGCCCGCAAATTGGCGCGTTGCAGTCGTCTTCGGTGCGTAACCCATCCCTTACCCGCTCGCGCGTCTCGCGATCGAAAGTTTCTAGCAGAGTGACGTTCTCGAGCGCGATGGGAAAATCATGAGCTTTACTCTCGCGCGGCCCCCGAGCAGTATAGGAGCAAGCGATTCACGTCGCTCAGGGCGCGGTCATCGAACTAGGAGGCTCGGGATGGCGGATAGTCACGTGGTCTTGGAAGGCTCGGATCGAGTTCCCTTGCACGGCGCGCGCGCGCTCGGTGCCGCGCCGGAGGACGAGTGGGTGGAGGCGACGGTCAAGCTCCGGCGCCAGGCCGCGCTCCCGCAGCTCGAGCCCGGACGCGCGCCGATTTCACGCGCCGACCTTGCGAAATACGGCGCTTCCGCCGCGGACGAGACGCTCGTCAAAACCGCTCTCGGGCGCTTCGGCATCGAGGTGCTGGAGTCCGATCGCGCCAAGCGTGCCGTAAAAATCGGTGGCCCGGTCTCGGCGATGGAACAAGCCTTCGGCACGAAGCTCGTCAGGTTCTCGCACGAGCGCGGCGAGTACCGCGGCCGTACGGGCCCGCTCCACGTCCCGAGTGAGCTTGCGGGCGTCGTCGTCGGCGTCTTCGGGCTCGACAATCGCCCGGTGGTGAAACCGCGTCGCACGGGGCAACCGCTGCATGCGGTCTCGCTCGCGAAGTCCGCCGTTCACCCCTGGTTTTTTCCGGCCGAGCTCGCGAAGATCTACGAGTTTCCGGCGGGAGACGGCGCGGGGCAAACCATCGGGAGCCTCGAGTTCGGTGGCGGCTACTTCGCGTCGGATCTCGCCGCGTTTTGCCAGGCCGCGGGCGTGAGCCCGGTGCCGGACGTGAAGGTCGTGAGCGTCGACCACGCTTCGACCTCGAAGCGCGACGGCGCCGAGGGCGAGGTCATGCTCGACGTCGAGGTCGTGGCCGGAGCGTGCCCGAAGGCCAAAGTCGTCGTGTACTTCAGCAAATTCACGACGCAGGGTTGGGTCGACGCGGTCGACGCGGTCGTGCACGACGCGCAGCACGATCCGAGCGTGCTCTCGATCAGCTGGGGGGACTCGGAGGACGGCGCGGGTTGGACGGCCGCCGCGATCAAGCAGGTCAGCGAAGCGCTGCGCGAGGCCGCGCTCATCGGCATCACCGTGTGCGTTGCAGCGGGCGACGACGGCAGCGACGATCAAGTGGGCGACGGGCGCGCTCACGTCGACTACCCGGCTTCCGACCCGAGCGTGCTCGGCGTGGGAGGCACGCGTCTCCGCCGGAACGGCGCCAAGCGCAGCTCCGAGGTCGTGTGGAAAGACGGGGATGGTCTGCGAAAGGACGGCGGCGGCAGCACCGGCGGCGGCGTCAGCACCGTCTTCACGCGGCCAAGCTGGCAAGAAGTGCAGATTGGGTCCGTGAATTTCGGCGCGATCAACGGCCGCGTCGTCCCGGACGTCGCGGCCAACGCGAGCGCGAACACCGGCTATTTCGTGGTGGTCGACGGTCAAGCCCAAGTGTCGGGCGGCACGAGCGCGGCGGCCCCGCTCTGGGCGTCGCTCGTCGCGCTGCTCAACGCGGGTCTCGGTCGGCGCGTCGGCTGGTTGAGTCCGCTCCTTTATCGCAACTCGCCCACGACCTCCGGCAAGACGGTCGGCGCCGCGTGTTGTCACGACGTTGCGAGCGGCAACAATTCGACGAGCGCGGCGGGCGGCTACAGCGCGAAGAAGGGCGCGTTCGACGCGGTGAGCGGCTGGGGCGTTCCGAGCGGTACTGCGCTCCTCGCCGATCTGAAAAAGCTTCCGCAAACCTAGCGTACAGCGCAGCGGTCAGGCCGCGTTCGGCACGAGCGGCGGCGGGTCGGCCTCGATCTTGCTTTGGCGATGGAGCATATCGCCATGTCGAAGTCGAAACTCAAGCCCATGGGCACGAACGCGAGCCTCTTTGGCGCGCTTCTCCTAGCGCTCACAGGGTGCGGCGGGAGCGAAAGCCCCGGCGCGCCCGCGAGCGGCACGAATCAGCACGGATCAGGCGGTAGCGCGGGGCGCGGAGGCTCGGGCGGCGCGGGTCAAGATGCCTCGGCTGCGGCAGGAGGAGACGCAACGGGGCCGGATGCGACCCTCGGCACTCCGACGCAGGTGACGTCCGGCTCCGCCTCCATGGTGGGCGTGACGAGCGACGACCGGGTGCTCTATCGCACCGGCGACAGCCTCGTCGCGTCGAACCTCGACGGCGGCGAGAGCGAGACGATCAGCGACCAGCCGGGTAACACACTGATTCGCGGGCGCGTCGTCTTCACCTTCGCCAACGTCGATTGGACCGCGAACGTCGGCGATCTCTCGATCTGGACGGCGGACGGCGGACCCCAGGAAATCGGGCCCACCACGTATTCGGAGACGCTCATCGCGGCGAGCGCTGCGGGTGACTTCGTCGTCTACACGGCGAACACCAACACCAAAAAAGCAAAAACCGATCTCATGCTCGCTTCGAGCGACTTCGTGACCGACGACGTGCTGATTCCGGGCATGGGGCTCGGCTCGGACACGACGTGCAGCCCCACGCTCGGTTTCGTGGGAGAGGCGCTGTTCGCCGGATTCTGCGCGCCGGGCAGCCGCGACGCGACGATTCAGCGCTTCGATTTCGACGGCTCGAGCTGGAACCCGACGACGATCGCGGAACAGGCGCTGCCCAGCTGGTCCGCCGACGCGGCGGGCAACGGCGTCTTTTATCAGACCAGTGACTATCAGGGTTATTACGCGACGGGCGGGCAGCAGTACCGTATCGACGCGAGCGTGAGTCGCGGCTTCCTCTTGCCCGACGGTTCGGCGGCGCTCTACACGGTGGGCGATCAGCTGCGCCGCTCGCCCGTGCCCTACGCGGATCCGGAACCCATCGTGACGACGGGCTTCTCCGAGCCGGTCGCGTTCACGACCAGCTACGGCATGGCGCTCTATTCCACCAAGGTGACTTACGACAACGGCACCCAGCGCGATCTCCGGCTGGTGGCGACGGACGGCTTCAATCCGGAGCCGATTGAGCTCGTCGCCGATCCGGTCGCGGCGCTGCCGCGCTCGAGCATCACGGCCGACGGCAATTTCGTGCTCTACCTCACGGACGTCACGGACACGGGCGGCACGCTGCACGTCGTCGCGATGGACGGCACCGAGGTGGTCTCGTTGCCGGGTGTGCTCGACGCGCTCGCTGCGCGTGGCAGCGGCATCGTCTTCACCGACAATGCGAGTGATCCGACCGTGTACCCCAACGTCGCGGATTTGAAGTACCTCGATCCGGCGCGAAGCAGCACGCCCACGCTGATCGAAGCCGCCGTCATGGATCCCAAGAATTTCCAGATCGACGGCGCGCTCGGCGACGTGATTTACGCGCGCTCGGGCGTCGGTCGCGACAGCGAGGACCCGGAGCACGACGGGCTCTACTCCGTCACGCTGCCCTGAGTGGGAGTTGGAGGTCACCATGGAGCAAGCAGCCACCGTCTCGGGGATGTCCATGCCGTCCGGCGCCGGACCGAGCGTCCGGGGCAGACTCGACGCGACGCTCGTCAAGGTCGCCGACCTCTACACGGCGCTCGCCGCGGGGCGTACCGACGTCGAACCGCAAAGCGTGCTTTCTGCGTTGCGCGTCGATCTCGAGCTTCACTTCGCGCTCGAAGAGGGCGACGCGTACTTCGGCGCGTTCATCCGTGACCGCCCGGGACTCGCGCACGGCGTGGCGGAGCTTCGCGACGAGCACAACGCGCTGCTCGACCGGCTCGATGGACTGCGAGCCATGGTCGCCGCGGAGGGGCCGAGCCTCGCGCTCGCCGAACCCACGGCGCGCTTGATCGAGGCATTCCGCGACCACGAGCACAAGGAGGCCGATCTCCTGCAAGAGGCGGTACTCCGTGACGATGGCACGGGCGCGGACTGAGCAGGCCGCGTACCCCTAAATCGCCCCTCGCGCCCCTGAGGTGGTTTCGGCACCACCTCCAAACTCGGCGGATCTAGGCTCGGGGGATGCGCCTTCCGCCGCTGCCGCCCCTCGCTCTCGCTTCGCTCTTCGTTTCGGTTCTTGCCGCGGGTGGTTGTAGCGGCAACGATTTTTCATCACTGCACGCCGGCGCGGGCCTCGGCAGCGGCGCGAGCAGCGGTGAAGGCGGAGACAGCGACGGCACGGCGGCAGCGGGTGGTCGTCCGACGACGGGGAGCGCGGGGCACGGCGGCGGAACGTCGGGTGGCAGCGCGGGTCGCGTCGCGAGCGGCAGCGGCGGCGCGAACGACGCGGGGCAGGGGCCGGGCACCGGTCAGAGCGGCGAAGGCGGCGAGCCCGCGACGCCCGCGAGCTGCGCCACGCTGCGCTGCGACAACGCGGGACATTGCGTCGAGGGCACGAGCGGCCCGCACTGCCAGTGCGCCGCCGGTTTTTCGGGAGACCACTGCTCGACCAACGTCGATGACTGCGCGTCGCAGCCGTGCCTCAACGGCGGCGTGTGCGGCGACCGCGTGAACGACTACCTGTGCACGTGCATGCCGGGCTTCACCGGCAAGACGTGCGAAACCGCCGGCGACCCTTGCCAGCCGAATCCGTGTCGCAACGGTGCGACGTGCACGAGCGCGGTCGCGACCTTCCTCTGCAGTTGCGGTCCGGGCTTCAAGGGCGCCGATTGCTCGCAAAATATCGACGATTGCTCGCCGAATCCCTGCCAGCACGGCGGCACCTGCGCCGACGGCATCGACAGCTTCGTGTGCACGTGTCCCGCGGACTATTCGGGCACGAGCTGCCAAACGGCGATCTCCGGCTGCGATCCGAATCCGTGTCTGAACGGCGGGACGTGCCACGCCGACGGCTCGAACGTCACGTGCGAATGCACCTCGCTCCACACGGGCGACCACTGCGAGCGCACGCGCTACATCGGCGTGACCGCCACCGAAGCGAACACCTGCGCCTTGCGTGGCAATCACACCGTGTACTGCTGGGGCAGCGACGATTGGGGTCAGTCCGATCCGACGGGCGACCTGCTCGAGACGATGGACGGCGCCGTCTATCATCTGTGCGGCTTGCGCGCCGACGGCGGCGTCACTTGCTGGGGTGACAACGGCTTCGGCGAGAGCACGCCGCCCGACGGCACGTTCATCGACGTGAGCGCGGGCGGCTTCAGCTCGAGCTGCGGCGTCACCGCGCGCGGGGCGATCACGTGCTGGGGTCAAGGCGATCACGGTGAGCTCGACGCGCCCGGCGGGCAGAATTTCGTGAAGGTGACGGTCGGCTTCTACTTCGCGTGCGCGCTCGACGCGGACGGCGCCGTGACCTGCTGGGGCGACGACATGTACGGGCAAACGGACCCGCCGCCCGGGGTGAAGTTCAAGAGCATCGACGCCGGCTATTGGGGAGTGTGCGGGATCCGCGCGGACGACAAACTCAGCTGCTGGGGCCTCACGCACGGCAGCCAGCCGAGTGGGAATTTCAAGTCTGTTTCCGTCGGCATCGAACACGCTTGTGCCGTGCGCGCCGACGACACCGTGGCTTGTTGGGGCAATTCCGCGGACGGCCGAACCGATGCGCCCGTGGACACCACGTTCTTGCAGGTGTCGGCCGGCGGCTCGCACAGCTGCGGGCTCCACACGGACATGAGCGTCGAGTGCTGGGGCCTCGACGACACGGGACAGAGCGGACCGTCCGCGCCATGAAGTCGTAACCACGGCTCCACGCTGTAGCGTTTCGCAACGAAAAGCGCGCTGGCGTTTCGAGTGCGGTAGGCGCTAGGGTTTGCCCCGTCTCTCACGTAGGGAGGCCTCGCGAAAGGGAATCGCATGAAGAAGTTTCTCGTTCTGTACAGGGCACCGGTTGCGGCGTTCGAACAGATGATGAAGGCGACTCCGGAGCAGCAGAAGGCCGGCATGGACGCGTGGACGGCTTGGGGCAAGAAGAGCGCCGGATCGATCGTCGACATGGGCGCGCCGCTCGGCAAGAGCCTGCGCGTCACGAACGGCGGCGCTTCCCCGACCAAGAACGATCTCGGCGGCTACTCGATCCTTCAAGCGGAATCGCTCGAAGCCCTCGGCGCGACACTCAAGGGACATCCTCACTTCATGATGCCAGACGGCTTCATCGAGATTACCGAACTCATGCCGATGCCCGGCACTTGAAACAAATAACGGAGAACATCATGAGAAAAGCGATCGGTTCGCGTCACGCCCTACTCGTCGTGCTCGCATTGTCCGCGCTGCCGGCCTGTGGCGGCAGTGAGCAACCCCCCGCGGCGCCGCCCCCTCCGCCGCCCGCGGCGCCCCCGCCCGCGCCGGCGCCCACCCCGGTCGCCGTAGCGCCGGCACCCGCCCCGGCCCCAGCAGCGCCCGCGCCTGCGCCGGCGCCGAAGCGTCACGGCCACACGATGGTCGACATGTTCATCATGACGCTCGACTCCTTCGAGTTGAAGCCCGAGCAGAAGACGGCCATCGAAGGGATCGAGACCGACTTGTCGAAGGTGCACGACGCTGCGAAGGAGCCGCACCAGAAGCTGCTTAGCGACGTCGCCGACGGCGTCGCCGCCGGCAAGCTCGACAAGGCGAAGACGGACGCAGACATCAAGGCAATCGGTGATGCGATTGCCGGAACGACGCCGACGGTGCAGGACGCGATGAATCGCCTGTACAAGACGCTCGAGCCCGAGCAACGAAAGAAGCTCGTCGAAGCGATCAAAGAGCACGGCAAGCAAATGCACGAGCACATGCTCGCGATGGAGCATGGCGAGCACGGCGGCCCCGGTGACCACGGCGAGCACGGCCCCGGCATGGGCGGCCCCGGTCACGAACACGGTGAGCACGGCGGCCCCGGCCACGAGCACGGCCCCGGCCCGGGCGCGCCCGGTGCTGCAGGTCCCGGCCCCGGCGGCGAACACGGTCCCGGCATGGGCGGTCCGGGCCACGAGCATGAGATGGGCCCCGGCATGCACGGCGGTGGTCCGCTCGAGAAGCTCAGCGAGGAGCTCGCGCTCACCCCAGAACAAAAGGAAAAGCTGAAGACGAAGCTCGAGGCGCAGATGAAGGCGCAGCAGGCGGCCATGAAGAGCAAGATGGACGCCGGCATGAAGCACCTCGAGGCCATCGGCACCGCGTTCGAGGGCGACAAGTTCGACGCCAAGAAGGCGGGCGTCGGCAGCATGGGCCCCGACATGATCAAGGCGATGGCGAAGAACCGCGTCGATTTCGTGCAAACCGTGCTCGGCGTGCTCACGCCCGAGCAGCGCGCGAAGTTCGCCGAGCACGTGCGTGCTCACGCGGCCGATCCGGACATGGCCGAAGAAGCGGGCGGCTGAGCGCGCGCCGGTCGAGGGGCAGCCGCTGCCGTGCGCAGCGCTGCCCCTTGTTTGGTTTTTTGGGGGGCGGTGAAGGGGCGCGAGGAGCGGTGCTCACGCGCTGCGGGCCGGGCGTCGTCGGCCGGCAGGGCTCAATCGCGCGTCATCAGACGGCGTGTTTCGGCCCAGGGCGCGCTGTCGTCGAAGGCAACGCCGCGGCCGTCGAGCGCGACGCCGAGCTTGCGCCACCATTCGGCTAGATTCGGAGCGGCGTTCGTCAGCGCGCGCGCGGCGTACACGTCGGCGAGCACGTGGGTGCCGGTGGCGGCGTCGCCGGTCGCGATGACGCGCGCCATCGGCCAATCGACGCACACGTTGGTGCCCGCGGCCGCGACGGCGCGGAGAACGTCGCGGATGCTCTTCCGATTCTGCGTCCGTTCGCGGACGAGCAGATCGACCTCGAGCCAAAACAGCGCGCCACCCCAATAGGTGCGGCCCCACGTGTGGGTGCGGTCGAGTCCGCGGTCGCCCGCTTCGGGCAAGCCTTGCGGCGCGCCACGCATGAGGTCGCGCCAAAGCTCCGTTTCAGCGAGCGTTCCGGCCCGGACGCGGACGAGCGGTTCGACGTAACTCGAGAGACCCTCGCCCACCCACTCGTGCGTGGTGCTGTCGTCCTCGAGCGAGGTGAACGTGACGTGCAGGAGTTCGTGCGTGACAACCCAGTCGGCGCGAAAGTCGGCGGCCTTGACGGCGGGTCCGACGCGCAGGCTGACCCGGCCGACGCCGCGCGCACAGCGCGTGCTGCCGTTGATCTCGCCCTCGTTCACCGGCGTGACCACGACGCGCGCGCTCGAGAACGGCAACGTGCCGTAATAAGTGCCGATGGCGCGCGCAGAATCGCCGACGAGGCGGGCGAGCGTCGGATCGTCGACCGCGAGTCGTCCGGGCTCGATGGCGATCTCGAGTGTCGCGTTGCCCGCGCGTGCGGTCCGTTCGCGCGCACGCGGCGGCCACGCGTCGCGCGCCGCAGCATAGCGGGCGAACGCCGCCGAGCCCGCAAGCCCCAGCGCGACGAACGCGACGACGAGAGCGCTCCGCGCGACTGGACGCATGGCTACGGGCCCAAACTAGCGCACGAACGGGAAGCGCGCCTTCAGCCTTCCGGGGCTGCTCCGTCGCGTTCGTCGCCGTTCCCGCGGCAGATTCGGGCGTAGAGCTCGCCGCTCGGGCGCAGGGTTCGCGCTTGCGTGGCGCGGTCGAGGGCATGCAGGCCGAACGGCGCCGACCAGCCTTCGCTCCACTCGAAGTTGTCGAGCAGTGACCAGTGAAAGTAGCCGCGTACGTCGCTGCCGCGCGCGATGGCGTCGCTCACGGCGCGCACGTGCGCGCGCAAGAACTCGGGGCGCAAGCGGTCGTCCGCGTCCATCACGCCGTTTTCGGTGACGTAGAGCGGTACGCCGAAGCGGCGGAGCCGTAGGAGCTGCGCGGCGAGGCCGTCTGCGTGCGGCTCGCCCCAGTCGTTCCACTCGGTGCGAACGCTGTTCACGCCGACGTTGCGGCCGAACAGCTCGCGTCCCTTCGAGGCGTCGAACGTGACGGCGTAGCGACCGTAGTAGTTCACGCCGAGCCAATCGAGCGCGCGCGTGAGCCCCTTCACGCGGGTCGGATACGCCGCGAGCGGCGGGAGCACGACGCCCGTCTCGAGCGCGAAGAGCAGCGCGCCGCTGAACGCCCAGTCCTGCAGGCGCGCGACGCTGCGATCGGCGATGCTGCGCCGCGCGGGATCGAGAATCGGCAGGTTCAAAACCAGGCCGACTTCGGCGTTCGGGCGCACGGCGTGGATGGCGTGGTGGGCCCGGACGTGCGCCTCGAGCATGGCCGCGAGCGAGCGAAACGCCGCGCCCAGGTTGCCGAGCCCTGGCGGCCAGCGCTCGTCCGCGTACGCCATCAGCGCGAGCACGTTGGGTTCGTTTTGCGTGCACCAGAGGTCGGCCTCGGCGCCGAGCTCCGTGGCCGCGCGCCGCGCGAGCTCGCCGAACTCGGTCGCGGCCTCGCGCGCGAGCCAGCCGCCGCGCCGCGCGAGCCAGGTGGGCAGCGTGAAGTGGTTGAGTGTGACGAGCAGCTTCATGCCGAGCGCGCGCGCGGCGCGAAAAAGCTCGCGGTAGCGTGCAAACGCCGCGTCGTCCCAGCGCCCGGGTTCCGGCTCGAGCCGGCTCCACTCCAGGCTCAAGCGGTGCGCGTTCTGTCCGAGCGCGCGGGCCCGCGCGAGATCGTCCTCCGCGCGGCCGTGCCACCATTCGGCGGCTTTGCCCGACGTGGAGCCGTCACGGATCTTGCCGGAGCGCTGCTCCCACTCCCACCAGTCGTTCGCGTGATTGTCGCCTTCGACCTGGTGCGCGGACGTCGCCGTGCCCCACAAGAACCGCTCGCCGAATCGTGCTTTCAGAATCACGAAGTGCCGACCCATTCGCAGGGGCGCCGGCTCCGGTCAAGCGTCGCGTTCCGTCATCCAATCGGCGCGCGTTCGTCTCAATCGAGCTCGAAGCGCACGCCCTGCGCGAGCGGCAAATCCTCGCCGTAGTTGATGGTGTTGGTGGCGCGGCGCATGTAGTTCTTCCAGGCGTCGGAGCCGGATTCACGCCCGCCGCCCGTCTCTTTCTCGCCGCCGAAGGCCCCGCCGATTTCGGCGCCGCTCGTGCCGATGTTGACGTTGGCGATGCCGCAATCGGAGCCGCTCGCCGCGCAGAAGCGCTCCGCTTCGCGCAGGTCGTCGGTGATGATGGCGCTCGCGAGCCCTTGCGGGACGGCGTTCTGCAAGGCGATCGCCTCGTCGAGCGTGCGATAGCGCGAGACGTACAGGATGGGCGCGAAGGTCTCGACCTGGACGATCGGCGCGCCGGGTTCGATCTCGACGAGCGCGGGGCGAACGTAAGCGCCGCCCGCCGGCACGCCCGTCGTGACGAGCTCCCCGCCGTGGACGCGGCCGCCCTGCTCGCGCGCTGCAGCGAGAGCGCGCTGCATGCCGTCGAGCGCCGCGCGGTCGATGAGCGGGCCGACCAGGGTGCCGGGTACGCGCGGATCGCCCACGGCGACGCGCGCGAACGCGCGTTCGAGCTCGCGGAGCAGCGCTTCGGCGACGCTTTCGTGTGCGAGCAGGCGGCGCAGTGACGTGCAGCGCTGGCCCGCCGTGCCCACGGCCGCGAAGAGCGCGGCGCGCACGGCGAGCTCGAGGCGCGCGCTCGGCGCCACGATCATCGCGTTGTTGCCGCCGAGCTCGAGCAGTGAACGGCCGAGACGCGACGCCACCTCGACGGCCACGGCGCGGCCCATGCGTACCGAACCCGTCGCGGAAACGAGCGGCAACTTGGGTGAGCGCGCGAGCGCCGCGCCCACCTCGGCGCCGCCCACGACGAGTCCGAGCAGGCCGTCCGGCACGCCGCCGAGCTCGCTCGCCGCGCGCACCGCGAGCGCGTGGCACGCGAGCGCGCAGAGCGGCGCCTTTTCCGAGGGCTTCCACAGCACCGGATCGCCGCACACGAGCGCGAGCGCGGCATTCCACGCCCAGACCGCGACCGGAAAGTTGAAGGCCGTGATGACGCCGACCGGGCCGAGCGGGTGCCACTGCTCGGTCAAGCGATGCTGGGGACGCTCGCTCGCGATGGTGAGACCCGTGAGCTGGCGGCTCAAGCCGACCGCGAAGTCTGCCATGTCGATCATCTCTTGGACTTCGCCGCGCGCTTCTTCGCCGATCTTGCCGACCTCGAGCGTCACGAGCGTCGCGAGATCCTCCTTGTGGCGGCGCAACAGCTCCGCCAAGTGGCGTACGAGCTCGGCGCGGCGCGGCGCGGGCACGACTCGCCACTCCGTGAACGCGCGCGTGCTCGCGTCGACGACTTCGTTCACCTCGGCGGCGGAAGCCGTGTGCAATTCTCCAATCAGCGCGCCGTCGATGGGGCTCGTGACGGCGAGCTCCGCGCCGCGCCCGGCTCCGAAGCGCGGGCCTACGGCGACGCCGCCCGCGCCGGCTGGCACGCCGAGTCGCTCGAGCACCTCCGCGGTCGCGCGCGCCGTGCTCACGGCGGCACCGAGCCGAGCTCGGCCATCGCCAAGCTGAAATGGCTCGCGTTCGGCGCTCGGTAGTATTCACCGAAGCGGTTGCCGAGAAACGCCTCGAGCCGCACCTCTTCTTGCCGCACGAAACCGCGCTCGCCGAGCGTGCCCTGGTGATGCAGATCGAGCATCGCGCACACGCCCGCGGCGGTCGTGATCTGGATGGCGCTGAAGTTTTCGCCGGCTACGACGGTATTTAGAATTCGTCGCGCGTCGCTCACCTGCACGAGCTGTCCGTTGCGCCAGCCGGACACCGTGCTGAACGTGACGACCGTGTCCTGAAACGTCACGGGTACGGCGCGCTCGAGGATTTGTTTGGTGAGCGCGCGCTCTTCGCTCAGCCGGAGCTCGGTGAGCAAAAAGGCCATGTAGTCGCGGTGGCCTTGGTAGCGGATGGTTTTGTAGTTGAGCTCGCGCACCTTGCCTGCGAGCGTTTCACACAAGCTGCCGAGGCCGCCCGAAGTGTTGAACGCCTCGTAACGCACGCCGTCGAGCCAGAAGTGCTCGAGCCCTTCGAGCGGCAGCACCTCGCGCAGCACGCCTTCGTGAATCGCCTCGCAGGGGTTGCAGTACTCGTTGATGAGCCCGTCGGTCGACCACGTCAGGTTGTACTTGAGGACGTTCGACGGAAAGCGCGGCAGCGCGCCGACGCGCATGTACACGCTGTCGAGCCGGTCGAAGCCGCGCGTGAGCTCGTGCGCGACGATCGAGATGAAACCCGGCGCGAGGCCGCACTGCGGGACGAAAACCTGACCGCCCCGCGCCCGCTCGGCCACGGCTCGCACGCGCCGCGTCGTCTCGCGATCCTCGGTGAGATCGAAGTAGCTCGCTCCGCGCTCGAGCGCGACCTCGGCGACGAGCGGGTTGTGGGCGTACGCGAGCGCGGAGACGACGCTCGCTTGGCCGCTCATGGCGCTCGCGAGGGCCACCGGGTCGGTCGCGTCGAGCACGAGCGTGCGAACGCGCGGCGCGCGCCGGAGCGGCCGGAGCGCGGCTTCGTCCTTTTCCGCGAGCGTGACCGCGTAGTCCTCCGTCGCGGCGAGCAAGCACGCGATGGTCCGCCCAATCTTGCCGGCACCGAGGACGAGAACGGGATGCATGGCAGGTCATCCGGCGCGTCGAAAAAACGATCACGCCTTCTTCACACTTTGAGCCGCGCGCGCCGCTTCGCAAGTTGGCGTGAAGGTGCGCGACGCACCCACGTCGGTCGCGTGCGCGCGGCACCGATTTCGGTCAAAATCAGGGATATCGGCTCCGTCATGAGCGCCGTCGCATTCCACCCCGAACCCACGGCGACCGCACTCGTCCTCGGTATGATCGAGGAGTTCCGCCGCCGCTGCCCCGGCGGACGCGCGTTCGCCGAGCGGCTCCTCGCCGTCGGCGCACGCCTCTCCGACGCCGTCGATCTGATCGGGGTCCGCGCGGACGGCGAGGTCCGGCGCGAGCTCGAGCGTTCCGGCTTCGCGCGCGTGGAGCACCCCGACGGCGGCTCGCACGGCCGGGAGCTCTGGGAGCACCCCGGGGCGCTCTTGCCGCTCGTCGAGCTCGGAGCCGAAGACGGACTCCGCCTCGTCGCCCGCACCGACTCCGTCGTCGATTTTCTCGAAGCCGCTCCGGTGCCGGCGCTCGGTGCGGTCGAGGGCGCGCCGAGCGGGCTCGTCCGGCGCGTGCTCGTCGCGCGTAGTGACGGAGCCGAGCTCTGGCTCGCGGAGCGCCGCGCGGGACGGGCTCTCATCGCAGCGAAAGAACCGAGTGCCGGCCCCGGTGCCGCGGCGATCGAGCGGCACCTCGAGGCCTTTCGGCTGCGGCCACGCCCCCTCGACGATCCCGGGTCGGGCTTCGACGCCGCGCTCGTGCTCGTGGGCGCGGCGCGCGCGGAGCTCGGTGAGGCGCTCGCGTGCGAGCTGTTCTTCGAGGCGGAAAGGCGTTTTTACGAGCGGAAGAACCACGCCGCGCGCGTGCAAAAGGCGCGGCAGGATGCGCTCGGGCTCGGCTGGTTCAATCGCGACCACCACACGTACCGCTCGAGCCGGCGCTGGTTCGGCGCGCTCGTTCGCGTGCTCGAGGCGCTCGGACTCCGCTGCCGCGAGCGCTTTTACGCCGGGCGCGACGCGGGGTGGGGCGCGCAGGTGCTCGACCACCCCGGTACCGGGCTCTGCGTCTTCGCCGACGTCGATCTCACGCCGGAGGAAATTGCCGGCGACTTCGCGCACGCGGAACTCGAGCCTCGCCCGAGCGTCGGCACGGTCGGCCTCTGGTGCGAGCTCCACGGCGAGGCCTTTCTCGCCGCCGGCATGCACCACCTCGAATGCCAGTACGACATCGAGGCCGTGAGTGAACAACTGCGCGCGGCGGGCGTCGGGGTCATGCCCCGCTTCAGCAATTTTCCGCACCTCAAACAAGCCTTCACGCAAGGGGAGATCTGGCGCGTGCGCGCCGAGCGGCTCGAGCGCGCCGCGCGCGAGGGTTTCGTGACCGGTGAGCAAGCGGCCCGGCTCGCTCGTGACGGCGCGATCGGCTCGCACTTCGAGGTGCTCGAGCGCAACGCCGGCTACAAGGGCTTCAATCAGGACGGGATCAACCGCATCATCCTCGCCACCGATCCACGCCGAGCGGACGCCGAGACCCACGCGGCCGCTCTCGATCGGCTATCATCGCCGGGATGATGGAAGGGCGCGCCGGCTCGGCAGTGGACGAGCTCTCGGCGATCGACGGCGAGCTCGACGACGCGGAGCGACTCGTCCGCGCCAACGTGCGGCGCTTCGTGCGCGAGCGTTACCTGCCGCGGGCGGCCGAGCTCTACGAGCGCGAAGAGTTCCCGCGCGACCTCGTGACGGAGCTCGGCGAGCTCGGCGTCCTCGGAGCCGGGCTCGAAGGCTACGGCTGCGCGGGGCTCGGCGCCGTCGCCTACGGCCTGATCCTGCAAGAGCTCGAGTACGGCGACAGCGGACTCCGGAGCTTTGCGAGCGTGCAGGGGTCGCTCGCCATGTTCGCGATCCACGCCTTCGGGACCGAAGCGCAAAAGCATCGCTATTTGCCGGCGATGGCACGGGGGCAGAGCATCGGTTGCTTCGGCCTCACCGAGCCCGACAGCGGCTCGGATCCCGGCTCGATGCAGACGCGCGCCCGTCCGGACGGGTCGGATTTCGTGCTCGACGGCACCAAGATGTGGATCACGAATGCGCCCATCGCCGACGTGGCGGTGATTTGGGCGAAGGTCGCCGCGGGCGGCGCGGAATCGATTCGTGGCTTCTTGGTCGAGCGCGGCCAGCCCGGTTTCGGAACCTCGCGTGTGCGCGGGAAGATGAGCCTGCGTTCGAGCGAGACTGGAGCCATCCATCTCGAGGGCTGCCGCGTGCCTGCCGATGCCGCGCTCGAGCACAAGCCTGGGCTCGGCGCGCCGCTCCGCTGCCTCAATGAAGCGCGGCTCGGGATCGCCTGGGGTGCGCTCGGCGCGGCGAAAGCGTGCTTCGACTGCGCGCTCGCCTACGCCAAGGAACGCGTTCAGTTCGGCGTGCCGATCGCGAAAAAGCAGCTCGTCCAGGCCGAGTTTGCCGACATGGCGTCCGAGCTCGTCAAGGCCGAGCTCTTGAGCCTGCACTTCAGCCGGCGCAAAGAACGCGGCGAAAAGCCGGCGCCGGCACAGGTGTCGCTGTGCAAGCGCAACAACGTCGCCATGGCTCTCGCCGTCGCGCGTTCGGCGCGGAACCTGCTCGGCGCGAACGGCATCTTGCTCGACTATCCGGTCGTCCGGCACCTCCTGAATCTCGAGAGCGTGTACACGTATGAAGGAACGCATCAGATCCACACGCTGGTGCTCGGCAAGGCGCTGACCGGGGAAGACGCGTTCTGAGCCCACTTTTGGGCTTGCGCAGCGCCTGAATTTCGCGGAGTCTCGGCGCCCGCATGTTGTCGATCGACTTACGCAATAAGCGTGCGCTCGTCGCGGGCGTCGCCGATGACGTTGGCTTCGGCTTCGCCATCGCGAAGTCTTTGGCGGAGGCCGGCGCATCCGTCAGCCTCGGCGTTTGGCCGCCCGCCCTCGGGATTTTCGAGACCGTGCTGCGCCGCGGCAAGCTCGACGAATCACGGCGGCTGAGCGACGGGCGCATGCTCGAATTCGAGCGCATCTTCCCGCTGGACGCGGCGTTCGACACGCTGGAGGACGCCCCGGAGGACCTGCGCACCAGTCGCCGCTACGCCGAACGGGGGGATTTCACGATTCAGGGCGTGGCCGACCGCTGGCGCTCGGAGTTCGGCGCGGGGTCGCTCGACGTCGTCGTGCACAGCCTCGCGAACGGCCCCGAGGTGGCGAAGCTCCTGCTCGACACCAGTCGCAAGGGTTACCTCAACGCGCTCGGCGTGAGCAGCTACTCGCTCACGTCGATGGTCGCGCGTCTCGGCCCGGTGATGAGCCGCGGCGGCTCCGTTCTCTCGCTCACGTACATGGCGAGCGAGCGAGTGATCCCCGGCTACGGCGGCGGCATGAACTCGGCGAAGGCCGCGCTCGAGAGCGACACGCGCTTCCTGGCGCTCCAGGCCGGCCGGCGCTTCGGCTTGCGCGTGAACACGATTTCGGCGGGACCGGTCGCGACCCGCGCCGCGAGCGTGACGGGCATGATCGACGAGGTCGTCGAGTACTGCGAGAAGAACGCGCCGCTGCCCGAGCGTCTCGAAACGCAGGAAGTGGCGAACGTCGCGACGTTCCTGGCGAGCTCGCTCGCAAGCGGCATCACCGGCACGACCGTGTACGTCGATAAGGGCTTCCACGCGATGGGCAAGGCGCTCGCAGCGACGGACACCTTCGAGCCGAAGAGCTGACGCGGCAGCCCCTCACGCAGCGGGACGATTCGTACGAATTCCCACGGGCATCTTGCGGCGCCTGCCGGAGATTGCCCCAGTCTCGTGACCGCTGAGCGCGCCTGTACGCTCACGAGGCTGGCACGACCGATGCACTGCTCTCGGCGAGATGGAGCGCCCGCCCCCCAAGCCCCCGCCTACTCGTCGTGATTCGGGGATTCGGCTCCGGCCGGAGCTCATTGAGGCAATGCCCCTCGCCGCGCGCACCACACCCGTGGCGGATGCCATGGAACAGGCGGTGCTCATCGCGCAGCCGGAAATGGAAGCGGTCGAGCTACTGAAGCTGTTCGTGGACGGCGGCGTTCACGCCGTGCCGGTGGTCGACGCCGGCGGCGAGCCCATCGGCGTCGTCTCGAAGATCGACGTCTTGGGTGAGCTCTGCGGCCAGCCGGACGCGCCGCGCGATCGCGACTTCTACGCCAGTGACACCGAGGCCAGCGCCGCCGCCCGCCGCTGGGAGCGGCGCTCCGTCCGCCGCGTCCGCGACTTCATGATGCCGCTCTCGGTCGTCGTGACCGAAGAAACGTCGGTGTTCGAGGCCGCGAGCATCATGGCAAACAAGGGGATCCATCCCGTCCCCGTCGTCAACACGAGCGGTCGCGTGACCGGCATTCTCACGTCGAGCGACGTCCTACGCTGGCTCGCCCGCAACGGCGCCCACCAGTAGCGCTCAGAGCGCGTCGAGCGCGGCGCGAAACTCTTGCAGGAGATCGCGCGGATCCTCGATGCCGATCGAGATGCGCACGAGCGCTTCGGTCACGCCCGCGGCCGCGAGCTCCTCGCTCGACATCTCCGAGTGCGTCGTGGTCGCGGGGTGACAGGCGAGCGTCTCGACTCCACCGAGGCTCACGGCGTTCTTCGCGATCGTCAGGCGCCGCAAGAAATCGAACGCGGCGCGCTTGCCGCCCTCGAGCTCGAGCGCGAACACGGCGCCCGGAAAATCGCACTGCGCGTCGCGGATTCGAACTTGTTCGGGATCGGTGAAGAGCGACGGATAATGGAGCTTTGCGATGCGCGGATGGCCCGCCAGCGCCTCGGCGATGCGCTGCGCGTTCTTGCTTTGTCGCGTCATGCGGAGCTCCACCGTGGGCAGCCGACTGTTCAAAATCCAGCATTCGTCCGGCTGCAGGATGTTGCCGAGCACCGCACGCATGCCGCGCAGGCTCGCCACGAGCTCCGCATCTTTGCCGATGACCACGCCCGCGAGGATATCACTGTGGCCGGCGAGGTATTTGGTGGCCGAGTAAACGACGAGGTCCGCGCCGTGCACGAGCGGATGCTGGAAGGTGGGCCCCATGAACGTGTTGTCGACCACGACGAGCGGCGCATGTCCGCTGAGGCTCCGCGCCGCGCTCACGACCGACGCGAGGTCGCACATGACGAGCGTCGGATTGGCGGGAGTTTCGACGAAGACGAGCTTCAGGTTCGGCGTTTCGCGGACGGCCCGTGCAAGTTCGCTCGTCGCGGTCGCAGCGACGGGGACGCCTCGCAGGCCGAGCGGCTCGAGCAGCTGATGGATCAAGTGCTGCGTGCCTCCGTAAACGGGCGTCGTGTAGATGAAGCTCGAACCGGGCGGACACGAGCTCAAGAGCACCGTCGAGATCGCCGCCATCCCCGAGTTGAAGACGGCCGCCTCTTCGGCGCCGCGCTCGAGCGGGACGATCTGATCCTCGAGGATTTCCGCGTTCGGGTGGGACAGCCGCGAATAGATGAGGTCGACGTTCTCGCCGTCGGACGGCCGCGAGCGTCCGAGGGCGATCGCGAAGGCGCGCTCGGCGGCTTCCGGGCTCGAGAACACGTAGGTCGACGAGCGGAAGACCGCAGGCCGCGCCGAACCGACGGAGAGCCGCGGATCGAAGCCGCGCGTGAGCACCGCGGTCGGCGGGCGCACGAAGTACGGCGTCTTCTTGCGTGACACGGGCATCGCACTCCTTGCCTCGAATTGAGGGCGTGGCGGAAAGCCGCGCCGAGACGAGAAGTTTAGCGGTGTTCGCGCACGCTGGCGACTTAGTGCGTGCTTTCCAGCTTGGCGACGATGTCGGCCAGCCGGTGGTCGTTGGCGAGGCACGGGTAGCAATGCACGAGATCCTCCGGGCCGCACGAGGTGTGGTGCTCGAGCTCTTTCAGGGCGTCGAGCACCTGCGGGCCGCCGACTTGACCGGCGAAGTCGAGTAGTCCGCGCTTGTCCTCGCAGCTCTTCGCGCTGCGGAGCTTCTCGGCAGCGAAGACGGGGAGCGCCGCGACGCGCTCGAAATCCTTGCTCGACAGGTAGCTCTGTGCGCGCTGGCGTACGCTGCGGCGCACGTCGTCCTTCAGTGACAGCGCGTAAACGAGGGCCGCGCCGGTTTCGCCCATCGGTCCGGTGAGAAGCGCGAAGCCGTCCGTGGCCGCCCGCGTGTCGCTCGACGCTGCGGCGGCAAGCACGACGTGCTGGAGTCGGTCGTCGCTCACGAGCTCGGGGTGTCGTGCGATGAGGCGCGCTGCGAGCGCGGGCACCTCGGCGTCACGGTGCTGGTCGAGGAGCGAGGAGGCGAGAGCGAGGAGCACGCTCGGCTCGTCGGCGTTCTTCGCAGCTGGCGTGTTCGGCGTCGCGGCTGCCGCGCGCACCGGCGTGGGATCGGTGGTGAGGGGGGACGGCGTGTCGGCGGCCGTCGTCGCAACGCGGGGTTCGTCGGCGTGGGTGGTCCGGACGAGCGCACGTGCTCCGAGGCCGAGCGCGAGCAGCAGCACGCCACCCGCGACGCAGCCGGCGACGAGCAGTGCGTTGCGATGGCGGCCCACCCGTTCGCGCATCCCGGGCGAGAGCCGCCCGAGCGCGGCGTTCTCCAGCCGCGTCACCCACGCGAGCGTGCCGGCATCCGACGTGCGCCCGGGCTTGCCGGCGGCCGGCGGCGCTGCCGAGTGCGCGGCGACGCTTTCACTCCGGGCCGGGGCCGGCAGGGGCCCCAAGTCGAACTGGGGCAGGGGCTCTTCGGATGCCTTCGGCGGTAGCGGCGAACGCAGGAGTGAAGCCATGCATGGTAATGCCCACTTCCGCGCGTCTTGATTGCAGAACCGCGACGGACACTCCGCTGCTCGCTAAGTCCGCGATTTCGCGACAGTGACGCGCGGTTTTTTCAGCCTCAAGAAAGCTCGTGCGGGTAACGCGCGAGGTCAAAATCAGGGCCGGCCCGAACTCGACGACTAGCGTGAGGGGGGACCGTAGAGCGTCGGGCGCCATTCGGAATACCCGAACGAGGCCGCCGAGAGGCTCTGCACGACCTGCCACCCTGGGTCGAGCTCGTAGATCACGCCGTCGTTCGAGAACGTCACGAGGGTATTGCCGTTCGGCAGGCGCTGCACGTCGCCGAGCGTATCGCTGTGTTCGGCGCCGTTGCCCGACCAATGCTCGAGCTCGGACGCGCTGAACGAGCTCGACGCCTGCAGCATGAACTCGAGCGCGCTCGATGGGCTCGTCTTGCCGTAAACGGTGTTGTTGAAGAAGAGAAAGGTGCCGTCGTCGAGCAGCTGATGGCCGTGATTGACCTGCCAGCTGCCGGGGACGCACAGCGGCGCCTTCGCGCCCGAACAGGTGCCTCCGAATTGCCAGCGCGCGGTGCCGTCGCGACCGACCTTCACGAACGAGCTCGGATTGCGATCACCGATCGTGAAGCTGTCGTCCGTCGCATGGTACGCGACGGAGTTCGCATGATAGCTGTGAGCGCCTCCTCCGAACGCGCTCTGGCCACCGGCATAGAGGTTCGAGCCGACGTGAAACAGCGTTTGCACGGTGCCGTCCGGCAAGCGCTCGAGCAAGTCGCTCTCCTGATCGAGGCCGCTTTTCGCCCAGGAAAGCACCGCGACGGCGCCGCCCGCGAGCACGGCGAAATCGTGGTGCACGTTCGCGAGCCCGCTCAGGTTCGAGCCGCTCGTCGTGCCGTCCATCGAGACGAAGCGCAAATCGCCGCCGCTATTCGAAGGGTTGGCGGCGATCATCCACATGCTGCCGCCTTCGTAATCCATGCGCGCGCGGCTCGTGTTCGCGGGTGCGGGCGCCGTCCATACGACCGCACCGTCTGCATCGATGATGGCGACCGGCGCGCTGCTGCCGAACCCGCCGCCGGCGATGATGAAGCCGGGCGCTTGCGTGGACGCGTCGAAGACAGTGCGCGTGACGGCTGGCGCGTCGGCGAGGGTGCCGGTCGTGAGCGCGTAGTCGTCGCTCGCGCAGTGCTGCCCGCTCGCGCCGTCGACTTCTACGTGGAACGTGTAGCTCTTGCCGGGTTTTAGCCCGAGGAGCAGCGTGCGACCGGTGCCCTCGCTCGCGGCGGCCGGCGCGGTGCCGCCCGCGTTGAGCGTCGAAGCGGTCGCGCCGTCCAGCGTGTAGACGACACGCGCGCTCGTCACGTCGGGCAACGTCGTAGACCAGCTCACGATCCCGACGGTCGCGATGCTCGGGCTCAGTGACGAGGTGACGCTGAACGAGCACGGCGCGCCGCTCGAGCCACTCGAACCGCCCGACGCGGCGGCTCCGCTCGCGCCACCCGCGGCGACGACTCCACCCGTCCCCGCTGTCGCAAGTCCACCCGCGCCCGCCGTGACACTCGGCGCTCCACCTTCTGCCGGCGCGCCGCCCGTACTGCCCGCGCCGCCCGCACCGCCTCCGCCTCGTCCGGCGCGAGCTGCCGGCGTGCCGCCCGCGCCTTGGTTCGCAGAACGGCCGCCGGCTGCCGTCACACCACTTTCCGGAGTCTTGTGTCCGCCCGCGTCGCTGGTTTCACCGGCCGCATCGCCGCTCTGCGCGGAACGCCCGCCGTCGCCCAGGTCCGGCGCGCCGCCCTCACCGGGTTCGCTCGACTCAGCGTCGGGAGCGCCTCCGGCCTCTTCCGAAACGGCGCCTGAATCGTCGAGCGGAAGCTCGGCGTGTCCGCTCGCGCCGGAACTCCCGCCCGTCGCATCGGCGCTGGACGTCCCTCCGCTTTCGCCGTTCGCCTCCGGGGCGGCGACCGAATCGGTCGCTCGAGTACAACCGCTCAGAAGAATCACGCCGGCAAGCACGCCCGCGGCGCGCGTCCCGATCGAAGCCATGAATTTGCTCACTCGCTTGGGTTTCGGCCCAGCGGAGTGCAAGCGGGATGCCGCGGTGCGCAGGTCGCGGGCGTCGCGGCCGTGCTCGCGGGTCGCAGCGCGCACGGCGCGCCCGCTCACGTTCGCCACAGCGTGCCGAGCGCGTCTCGCCCGGACAGCGGTATGCTCAGATGAGGCGTGAGCGCCGGCGTCGCGAGCGGAGCGCACCGGCGAGCGCCAGTCCGACGAGCGCCACCGCGCCCGAGCTCGAGCCCTCACGCGGGCTCGTCGAGCAGAATCCGCCGCCGAGGACGACGACGTGCTGGTCGGGTGGGGTCTCGATGCTTCCGCCGGTCCCGGTGGTCGGTGTGCCGGCGGTGTTGTCGGTGCCGCCCGCGTTGGCAACGCCGCCATTTCCAGCGGAACCGCCGTTGCCGGCACCAGACGAGCCCGTCGTTCCGGCCGTTCCAGCCGTCGCGCTGGCCCCCGCCGTTCCGCCGTTACCGCCCTGAGTCGTCGCCGAACCCGCGGTGCCACTCGTCCCTGCGCTGCCGCCGGTCCCGACCTCCGCACCGCCTTCGCCCGGGGTTCCCGCTTCGCCCGTCTCGCCGCCGGCGCCGCCCTCACCGTTCGTGACCGTGTCGTCGGCCGGATTCAGCGGGTCGCGCTCGCCCGTGTCCACGTGGCCGTCGTGGTTCGTATCCTCCATGCCGTCCGTCACGCCGCCGTGATCGGTGTCGGCGACGAGCACCCAGGTCGTCGTGCTCGGATCGGCGTCGGCGATGCAGACGTTCTTGCCCGTGTCGGTGGCCGGGTTGGCGCAATCCAGGCCGGCCTCGGTGCCGTCGAAGAGCCCGTCGCCGTCGCTGTCGGGGTCGAGGACGTCGATCAGCGTGTCGCCGTCGCGGTCGTCGCCGGGGTTGGGCTCCGCGCCGTCGAGCAAGCCGTCATCGTCCGAATCGGCGTCGTTCGGATTGGAGCCGAGCGTCTGTTCCGTCGCATCGCTCAAACCGTCCCCGTCGGTATCGACCACGCCCGGATCGTCCGAGCCGTGGCCCGCGGTCGGGTCCCGCTCTCCCGAATCGAGCTTGCCGTTGAGGTTCGTGTCCTCGTTGCCGTCGCTCGCGCCGCCGAAATCCGTGTCGCGATTGACCGCCGAGGTCACCGTCCCGGGCTCGGCGTCGGCACGACAATGGCCGGCGGCGGCGTTCGTCCCGGGGCCGCTGCAATCACGGCCCATCTCCGTACCGTCGAACAAGCCGTCGTTGTCGCTGTCCACGTCGAGCACGTCGGGTAGACCGTCGCGATCGTAGTCGGCGCTCGGATTCGGTTCGGCGCCGTCGGGCACGCCGTCGTCATCGGTGTCCGCGTCGTTCGGATCCGAGCGCAGCGTGTGCTCGAGGCCGTCGCTCAAGCCGTCATGGTCCGTGTCCACCACGGTGGTGTCGTCCGAGCCGTGACCGCTCGTCGGATCCGTTTCGCCCGGGTCGACTACGCCGTTTAGATTGAAATCCTCCGAGCCGTCGCTCGCGCCCCCGTGATCGGTGTCGGCGAGGAGCGGCGAAGTCTTCGTCGCGCCCGCATCGCCGTCGGCGATGCACACGTGCCGCGAGACGTCCGTGTCGGGGTTGCTGCAGCCGAGGCCCATCTCCGTACCGTCGAAGAGCCCGTCGTTGTCGCTGTCGGGATCGAGTGCGTTGATGAGGCCGTCGCCGTCGGTGTCGTCGCCCGGGTTCGGCTCCATGCCGTCCGGCACGCCGTCGTCGTCCGAGTCGGCATCGAGCGGGTTGGTGTGTAGCACCGCTTCTTCCGCGTCGGAGAGGCCGTCGCCGTCGCTGTCGACTGCCGCCGTCGTGTCGTCCGCCGGGTTGTTCGGGTCGCCCTCGCCCGTGTCGATCTTGCCGTTGTGGTTCGTGTCCTCGACGCCGTCGTGGATGCCGCCGTGATCGGTGTCGGGATCGAGCGGATCGGTGTGCGTCAGAGGATCGGCGTCCGGCACGCAGTGTCCCGCCGCGACGTTCGTCCCCGGGCCCGAGCAATCTTTGCTCAGCTCGGTGCCGTCGAGGATCCCGTCGTTGTCGCTGTCGGGGTCGAGGGCGTTGATGAGACCGTCGCCGTCGGTGTCGTCGTGCCAAGACGGCTCTTGGCCGTCGGGGACGCCGTCGTCGTCGGAATCGGCGTCGTTCGGATCCGTGCCGTATTGGATCTCCGTGACGTCGGGGATCCCGTCGCCGTCGGTGTCGACCAGGATCGTCCACGTGTAGGTAGCCGGAGTGGCGTCCGTATTGCCGGCCGCGTCCGTCGCGCGCACGGCGATCGTGTGTTGGCCCGTCGCGAGGCCCGTGAGCGGAAACGGCGTGGCGCAGCTCGTGAAGCCGGCGCCGTCGAGGTTGCACTCGAAGGTGGCGACCTCGTTCGAGGCGAGCACGAAACTCGCGCTGGTATCCGTGGTCGGATCGCTGGGCTTGTTCGAGATCGTCGTGTCCGGCGCCGTGAGATCCACCACCCAGGTGTAGGTCGCAGGCGTGCCGTCGATGTTCCCGACGGTGTCCTTCGCGCGCACGTTCAGCGTGTGCGAGCCTTCCGCCAGCGTCCCGGTCGTGTACGTCGCGGAGCAGGCCGCGTACGTCCCGCTGTCGATTTGGCACTCGAACGTCGCCGCCGAGTCGTCGGACGTGAACGTGAAGTCGCCTGTCGCGTCGTTGGTCGGGTTGTTCGGCTTCGTGACGATCGTCGTGTCGGGCGCGGTCGTGTCGGCGCAATACCCGGGCGTGAACGCCGCGTTGGAGACGGACCCGGCGTTACCCTTGGTGGCGCCGTTCACCGGGAATTCGTTGAGTGAAGGCGCGCTCGTCGTCCCGGAAGCGCCGCCGAGCACGCTCGCGGTCACGCCGGTTTTTACCGCGACGTAGCCGCCGCCACCGCCGCCGCCCGGCCCCTCCGCTTCCGTCACGCTGTTGAGCAGCTGCTTACCGCCCGCGCCGCCGTTCGCCGAAATCGTGATCGCGCTCACCGTGGCGCTCGAGAGAATGACGGTGCCGCCGCCGCCGCCGCCGCCGGGAGCGTCGCCGCTCGTGCTGCCGCCGTTCGTCGAGTCCGCATCGACGCCTGCGCCGCCGTTCGCGAGAATGCTGCCGGTGCCGGTGACGGAACCCGCAATGACGAAGGCGATGCCGCCGCCCACGCCGCCTGCGCCCGCGTGTCCGTTGTTGCCGTCGCCGGCTCCGCCGCCGCCGCCGAGGAAGATGCGGTTCGCGGGATCGTTGTCGAGCGGGTGCCCGCCGAGGCCGCCGCGCTCGCGACGCTGGTTGCCCATCCAGTTCGCGTTGCCGGGAGCGAGCGTCGTCGCGTCCTGGTTGCTGTTCGAGTAGCTGTAGCCGCCGCGGCCGCCGCCTTGGGAGCCCGTGGCGCTGTAGTTCGGATCGAGCAACCACGCGCTCGCTCCGCCCGTGACCGTGAGGTCGAAGACGCCTTGCCCCGTCCAGGCGGCGCCGGAACGCGCGTTCGCGCCGCCGCCGCCGCCGCCGTTGTGCGAATTGCCGCCGCCGCCGCCGTTCGCCGAGGGCGCGCGGCCATATTGGACCGCGAAGCCGCCGATCCCTTCGCCCTTGCGGGCGCCGTCGGTATCCGCCGCCGAGGCGTAGATGGTCGTGTTCGAGGTGGCGGCGTTCGTGTTGTCGTCGGTGATGCCGCCGCGGAAACCCTTGCCGCTCACGTCGATGCTGCCCGCGAGGTTCAACGTGGTCTTGGCGTGGACCGCGACGACGCCGCCCGTCGTGCCGTTCCAGAGCGGCGCGACGATCGACGCGCCTGACGAGATCGTCAGCGTGTCGTACTGCGGCACGCGCACGACCTGCACGCCGCCCGCCTGAGAGTAGCTGTGCGCGAGCACGCAGGAGAGCCCGATGGCGCCCGTGCCGGAGTCCACGCTCTTTACCTCCGCGAATTCGTAGAGGCCCGCGCCGTTGACCAGGGTGACGGAACCCCAGCCGGTGTTCGTGTTCGGCAGCGTCGTGTCGAGGGTCGCGCCCTGCATCTGAATCACGAGCACGAGGTCGCCCGCCGCGAGATCCTTACTGCTCTTGAGCGCGGCGACGCTGTTGACGGTGATGCTGGTTTGCCCCGCCGTCGCGTCGGCCTTGAGCGTCGTGTACTGATTCACGACCGTGTTGGCGCTGCCGACCGTGACGTCGCCGTCGACGCCCGCGAGCGCTTCGGTCGTCTTGCCGACGCTCTCGGCCGAGCTCTTCGCGGCGGGGGGCGGCTCGGCGCGCCCCGCGTTGCAGCCGAGCGCGAGCGCACCGAGGCTCGCTAGCCGCGCGAGGAGCGCGACGCGCCGCCAACCGTTCGAGCGTCCAGACGCGGTGATTCGAGGTTGCATGCGAAACTCCATCATTCGCCCGTCCCCCCGCTCTCGCCCGAGCGCTGCATGCTCGTGATCTTGAACTGCACGCGGCGGTTCTTCTGGCGCCCCTCTTCGGTCGAGTTGTCTTCCATGGGCTGATCCATGCCGTAACCTCGCGGAGTGAGGCGGCTGTCGTCGATGTCGCCGCGCGTCGTCAGCCAGCGCACGACGCTAGCGGCGCGCCGCTGACTGAGCTTCTTGTTGTAGGCGGCGCTGCCGCGGTTGTCGGTGTGCCCTTGCACCTCGATGTTCTTGATCTCGGCGTGGTCGCGCAGGACTCCGGCGACCTCGCTCAAGAGCTCGTCGCTCGCCGAGAGAATCACGTCACTGCCCGTCTTGAATTGCACCTGCTGCAAAATGACGATCTCCGACTTGGTGACGCGCACGAGCGACGGGCAGCCGTTCTTCTTCGGATCCGGATCGGGTTTGCCCTTCTCGTCCGGGCAAGCGTCCTTGTCGTCGCGAATGCCGTCGCCGTCGCGATCGCCGGGGCAGCCGTTCTGGTCCTTGTCGTCGCTGTGGATGCCCGGCACGTCCGGGCAAGCGTCCTCGGCGTCGATGATGCCGTCGCCGTCGCGATCGGGCGGGCAACCGTTCTTCTTCGGATCCTCGTCTTTGACGCCCGCGGCGTCGGGGCAGGCGTCGTCGCGATCGAGGATGCCGTCGCCGTCACGGTCGGCGGGGCAGCCGTTCTTCTTCGGGTCGTCGCTCGCCACGCCCGGTTCGTCGGGACAGGCGTCGTCTCGATCGAAGATGCCGTCCTTGTCGCGATCGGGGCAGCCGTTCCGCTTCGGATCGTCGGAAGCGATGCCGGGTGTGTCCGGACACGCGTCGAGCTCGTCCGTGATGTGGTCGTGGTCGCGATCCGACGGCGCCTGCTTCACCTCGCGCTCCGGCGCGTACGCGATGCTCGCGACGGCGCGCAGAGCCGGCGTCCCGAGGCCGCGCGTGAACCCTGGCCCGGCGCCCGCGCCGAACACCCACGCCGAGGCGCGGTAGCGCGCGCCGAGGATGCCCTCGTAGTTCGAACCGGCGCGCTCGAACGCATTTTTCAGCGTGGTCGAGCCGTTGACCTCGGGCCCGATCTGGAGCTGCTTGTCCGCGACGAGGAAGCCGAGCGCGGCGCCCGTCGTGAGCTCGTTCCCGAGGCCGCCGCCGGAAAGGCCGTGCGAGCTCCGGAAATTCACGCCCGCATGCGCCGCGTACGCCACGACGCCCGCCTCGCCCGAGAAGACGAGCTCCGGCAAGCCGCGCACCTGGTCGTCGCCGGTGAAACGCTTGGGATCACCGGTCGGCACCCACAGCGAACCGCCGAGATCGAGCTCGGCTGGGCTCCGCGCCTCACCGACGAGGCGCACCCGCGCCGTGAAGCGAATGTCGCCGAGCGACGCTCCGGACGGCGATGGCACCGTGATGCCGCTGACGGCCGGTGACTCGCCGTCGTTCACGAGCGCGAACGGCACGTCGAACGACAGGTTCAAGCGCTCGAACAAGCCGAGACTCACGCTCGCGTGCAAATACAGCTGATCCTTGACGATGCTGCCGGCGCTCTTGTCGCCGTCGTTCACGTAGAGGACGAGTGGGCGATACGCGTAGTCCCCGAGCAGCATCGCGCGGAGCGTGAGCTCGCCGCCGGGGTCGCCGCCGGGCACGCCGAAGAAGCGATCGCCGGCCGGCGCCGGGTCGAAGCGATCGAGCGCAAACTTGCTGGTCGCTTGCGCCGCGGCGTTGGCACTCACGAGCGAGAGGAAGAGCGAAAGCCCGAGAGCTTTGAGTTGGCTCATCGAGGCGCGGAGTAGAGCCCGCCTTCGCGCCGCGCTCAAGTGTCGGACAAGACTCGTGATGCATCCACGACGGCGCTTGCACGCCGCCTACATCGACGCCGATGTAGGCGCTTGCGCGGCGCGCGTCGTGCGCGTCTAGACGGCGAGAGACCGCGCCCGTTCGCCGAGTCCTTGGATCACCGAGTGCAGGCTGCGGAGCCGCACGATCTTTTCGTCGCCGAAGCGCGCACGAATTCCCGCGCTCAGCGCTCGCACGCGCGCGGTGCCGCCCGTGCAGCACACGAGGTCGATCCCGTCGAAGTCGAGTCCGCTCGCCGCGACCGTGGCGTCGAGCCGTCCGAGGATCGCGTCGACGACGCCGTGCGTGTACTCCTCGAAATCGGAGCGAAAGAGCAGCTCGCTGAGCTCGAGGTCAGGGTACTCGAAGCGGAACTCGGCTTGCTCGGCGTCGGACAAGCCGCGCTTCACCGCCTCGATCGCCTCGAACACCTGAAAGCCGAGCGAGTCCTCGACCAGGCACAAGAGCTGGTCGACCTTGCGCTGGTCGTCGTCGCCGAGTGCCGATGCGCGCACGTCCTGGAGGAAGCGCACGATGTCACGGCGCGCGAGCAAGCACGTGTCCGCCGGTGAGCACAGCGCGTCCACGAGCGGCGTCGGCATCGTGAGCACGTTGTGGCCGAAGGGCACGCGGTAGCGCACCTCGCTGCCGAAGTGACGCGCCACGCGGTGGCGCATGATGCGGCCGTCGAAAGCATCGCCCGCGAGCGACACGCCGCCGATGGCCAACACGTCCACGTCGGCACCGCCCGGCGACAAGCGCGCGACCGTGTAGTCCGAGGTGCCGCCGCCGAAATCAGCGACGAGCACGACCTGCGGCGTCGTGATGCGGCCTCGAAAATCGTAGGCCGCGGCGACGGGCTCCGGGCAAAACTCCACGGCCTCGAAGCCGGCGAAGCGAGCGGCCGCGGCGAGCCTCTGCTCGGCGAGCGCGTCCGTCGCGTCGTCGTCGGAGAAGCGCGCCGGCCTACCGAGCAAGGCGCGCCGCACGTCGACTCCGTAGTGTGCGTCGGCGCGTCGCTTCATCTCGCGCAAGAAGAGTCCGACGAGCTCTTCGAGCTTGAAATTCTGCGAGCCGATGCGCGTCTCCGTGAAAGAGGGCACCGGCAAGAAGCGCTTGAGCGAGCGCAAAAAGCGCCCCTGCATGCCGTCGGCCACGTAGCGCTCGAGCGCGCCCGCTCCGAACGACCACTCTCCGTTCGAGGAGAAGCACGCAACGCTGCGAAAGACCGACGGGTCGCGCGCCGTCGGATCGAGCGCGAGCGGCGCCTCGACCTTGCCCTCGCCCGCGGCGACGAGCAGCGAGTTGCTCGTCCCGAAATCGATGGCGTAAATGCTCGGTGTCATGACGGCGCGCTCCGGTGAGCGCCCGACGAAGACGGCGAGCGCACCCAAAACAGACGGCTCATTGTCCGCGCTTCGAAGCTTTGCCGCAGCTCGGGCCGATGTCGAAGCCGTCGGGGGGCGCTTTCTTCAGTCGTTGCTCGGTTTGCGGGCTGTAGATGCCGTCTTCGTTCACGGGATCTTTCGGGTGATTCTTGTTCCAGAGCTTTTGGAACGCGAGCACGTCCGTCATCTTGCGCGGTTGCGAATCGAGCGTTTTGTAGTCGAAATGCACGCGATCCGAGGCCCCGAGCCAGTGAAACTGCTCCGCCTCGAGCGCGCTCCGCCAACTCGAGTGCTCCGCGACGTCGAGCGCGAGACCGAGCTCGTGATTGCTCTCGCCGGGGCGCGTCGCGAGTTCGACGCCGCAGCTCTTGCTCGCCGACCAGCGCCACACCAAGTACTGCTGCGCGACCGTGCGCAGCGCGCTGTTGAGTTTCATCGTCGCGCTCTTGTGCGCATCGAGCACGCGCACGAGGTGGTCACGCGCGTCGGCTTGCATGTACGGGAACACGTGCGGCCCGGTGACGAGGTTCGGTCGCGACGGGAGCGGGACCACGGCCTTCGGATTCAGGCAGCGCGCCTGTTCGATGATCTGTTTGCTGAGGCCCTCGACGCTCACGGTGGTGCAGCTGCCTGCAGCCGCGTCTTGCACGGTGGTGAAGTGTTGAGGCGGTGCGGCCTTCGGCGCGGCGCTCGACGGTTCTTCGGGCGCGCCGTCGTCGTCCATGGCGTTGTCGTCCCCGGTCGAAGCGTCGCTGTCCGCTGACGACGCGACCGCCGCGTCGACGTTGGCCGGTGCGCCGTCGTCCCCCTCGGGGAACTCCACCGTGCTCTTGGCGACCGCGCGCACCGACCCGCCGGTCGCTCCTGAAGCGGTGGCGGCCGGTGCCGCGGCCGGTCGCGTCCAGCCCTGGCCGCGGACGATAAAGAACACATCGATCCCAATGACGACGACGGGGACCGCGAGGCCGAGCCCCACCAGGAGCGTCCGCCTCGGCGAACGCCCTGACCCTCGGTTGTCGCCATCGAGCGCCATCGGCCTCGGGCGGTACTGCGATCGCCAGCCCCGTGCAAGAAACCCCAACAAAAGCGTCGAGTTCGCGCTCGGGCGGCCGCCGGGTCGGCGGTGATTTTCGCGGCTGGCGCTCGTCCGGTCCGCCTGCGCCCGCCTCAGGCTCGAAACCCACTACGGGCTTGGCGCTGGGCGGGGGGATCTGGGGCCGAGGACTTTGTCTATACAAAATGAATTGTATAGACAAAGTCCTGAGCAGCAAACCCGCAACCCGGGAAGCCCCGTTTCGCGTGTGTCCGGGCTGCTTGACGCGCCTGGGTCACGTCACCAGAGGGATCAGGTGGTTTCACCCGTTTACGAGCATTCGATACTCATTGTCGAGCGGCACCTCGACACGTTCGGCCACGTCAACAACGCGACGTACCTCGACCTTTTCGAGGCGGCGCGCTGGGAATGGATCACTGCGAACGGCTTCGGTCTCGAGCGCATCCAAGCGTTGCAGCAGGGTCCCACGGTGCTCGAAGTCACGCTGCGCTTCAAACGCGAAATCAAGAACCGCCAGCGCATCCTCATCCGCACCTGGGTCGAAAGCTACACGGGCAAGGTCTGCGTCGTCCTCCAAGAGATGCGCGACGAATCCGGCGAGCTCTGCTGCGACGGCCGCTTCACCTGCGCGCTCTTCGATCTGAAAGCGCGCCGGCTACTGGCACCGACGCCGGAGTGGCTGCGGGGGCTGGGGATCGAGCGAGTGGGGGAGTGACGGGCTATTGGCAATAGTGGGGAGAGGTGCTCCCGCACGACAGGATCGAGAGGCAGAGATTGTCCGCGGTGCATAGATAGGTGCAGTGATTCTGATTCGGACCGACCGTCTTGCATAGACCGCCGGCTCCCAGTTCAGTGCAAGTCCCGTTGCTGTCGCGTCGGCAACCGCAGGAGGTATCGAGCCCATCAGGACAGGCGCGCGAATGGAATAGATCAAGGACGGCCTCGCACCGGGTTATCGATTCATCAATGTCGCAATAACCTTCCGGTGTAGCTCCAGAGAGGCTCGCGACTGTGCTGACGGCCTCGTATTGATTGGTGCACCCCTTGGAGACCCGGCCAAGGCAGAACCCACCCGGTCTCGCTGTCCCTTGAAAACTCATCGGCACACACCGCGCGTCCGGGTCCGCTTGGTTTCCGCCAACGCACTCGCTGTCCGCCAAGCACGGCTCGCACGTCCCGACACTCCCCCGCGCCGTCCCCGTACACGCCTTCGTCGCCGGGTCGCACGAGTTCGCGCCGCACGCCGACTCGTCCGTGACGGTGCATTCGACGCACCTGCCGCTGTCGCAAATGCCGGTCCCGGTCAGGTGAGTGCAGTCGTCGTTGCTCGTGCAGGCGACGCACGCGTTGTCGTGGCAGCGCGCGGCGCCGGCTGAGGAGCAGTCGGCGGTGGCGTTGCAGGCGACGCATTGGCTGGAGGTGGTGTCGCAGACGGGGGTGTCGCCGTCGCAGGCGGAGCTGTCGTCGGCGGTGCATTGGACGCAGCTGTTGCTGGAGGTGTCGCAGACGGGAGTGGAGCCGGAACAGTGGGAGCGCTTGGTGCACTCGACGCAGTCGGCCGTGTCGGTGTTGCAGATGGGCGTCGAGCCCTTGCACGAGCCGTCACAGGCGTCGGAGCCGCCTGCTCCCGCGGTGGTGCCCGTGCCGGCTTGGCCGCTTTCGCCGGCGTGACCGTGGACGGTGCCAGTGCCGGATTCACCGCCGCCGGCTTGGCCGCTTTCACCGGAGGCTCCCGCGTTTCCGCCTTTGCCGCCAGCGTTGGTCGAGCCGCCCTTGGCGGAGGAGCCTGCCGTCGAACCGCCGCTCCCCGCACTCGAGCTTCCTGCGCTGGATGGGGTGGTCGGCGCGCAAGTACGAGAGGCCTCGCACGTGGAGAACCTAGATGAACATGATGACGCAACGGAAACCGTAGCGAGCAGAAATAGCTGCCAACTTAAGAGCGGGCGAAGAAAGGACAGTGCGCTAAACAAGGCCCGCTGCGCTTGTCACTGACAATATGCCGTCGGATCTCCCGCACACGTTTTACCAGAGGGACAATCCTCGACCGTTCCGCACGCGTAGGTGCATCGGTTCGCGTCCGGTCCGACGGTCCGGCACAACCCGCCTTGTCCGGAATTGGTGCAGTTGCCGTCTTGATCCCTCGTGCAACCACAAGAACTGTCCGCACTATCCGTGCAGGCGCGGGCGTTCGTCAGGTCCAACACCGCCTCACAGCGCGTCGTCTCTTGATCGATGCCACAGTAGTCTTCTGCAGCGGCCCCTGAGAGGCTTACCGTGTTGATGACGATCTTGTATTGTCGTCCACACACGCTACTCACTCGTCGCAAACAAAATCCGCCTTCGCGCGCGACGCCTTGAAAATTCATCGGCACGCAACGTGCGACCGGGTTCGCTTGGTCGCCCCCGATACATTCGCTGTCGGCGACGCACGGCTCGCACTTGTCCACGCTCCCCCGCGCCGTCCCCGTACACGCCTTCGTCGCCGGGTCGCACGAGTTCGCGCCGCACGCCGACTCGTCCGTGACGGTGCATTCGACGCACCTGCCGCTGTCGCAAATGCCGGTCCCGGTCAGGTGAGTGCAGTCGTCGTTGCTCGTGCAGGCGACGCACGCGTTGTCGTGGCAGCGCGCGGCGCCGGCTGAGGAGCAGTCGGCGGTGGCGTTGCAGGCGACGCATTGGCTGGAGGTGGTGTCGCAGACGGGGGTGTCGCCGTCGCAGGCGGAGCTGTCGTCGGCGGTGCATTGGACGCAGCTGTTGCTGGAGGTGTCGCAGACGGGAGTGGAGCCGGAACAGTGGGAGCGCTTGGTGCACTCGACGCAGTCGGCCGTGTCGGTGTTGCAGATGGGCGTCGAGCCCTTGCACGAGCCGTCACAGGCGTCGGAGCCGCCTGCTCCCGCGGTGGTGCCCGTGCCGGCTTGGCCGCTTTCGCCGGCGTGACCGTGGACGGTGCCGGTGCCGGATTCGCCGCCGCCGGCTTGGCCGCTTTCACCGGAGGCTCCCGCGTTTCCGCCCTTGCCGCCAGCGTTGGTCGAGCCGCCCTTGGCGGAGGAGCCTGCCGTCGAACCGCCGTTCGAAGTGCCGGCATGGCCGCCCTTGGTGCCGCCGCTGCCGGCGGACGTTGCGCCGGCTTGCGGGAAGCTGCCGCAAGAATCGGTGTCTTCACACTTGTCGGAGCCGCAACCGCTCGCGAGAACGAACGCAAACAGGGAAGCACCGGAGAGAAACAGAAGTGAGCTCGGCTTCGTCATGACGTCCTCTAGAGTTCGAGCGGTTCAGAAACTGGCACGTACGAGCGCGCCCAGCGTGCGCGGGGCGAGGGCGGGCAAGACTTGCACGGATTGTGCGCTCTCTGAAGGCTTTCCGTGATCGTGCCTCAGCAGAAAATAGGCGGCGGTGCCCGCGGCCGCGACCGCCACGCCGACCCCGACGAACCCGACCGTGCGGAGCGTGGCCGCCTGATCGTTCAAGTCCTTCACGTGCGCGCAATCGACGACATAGGGAGTCCCTTGGCCACATGCCGGCTTTTCCGGCAAACGCGCGAGAATGTCGTTCTTGTCCGACTGCTTGTTGCCCGCCGCGACCAAAGTGCCAATCCCCACTCCCAAACCCACGGCCGTCACTCCGGCCGCGATATATACCGGCACGAGCGACGACTGAGAAGACGGTTGCTCGGCCCGTTTTGCCCCGCTTTCGGGCGGCGCGGTGGGCAGCGGAGGAATCGGCGTCGTTGCGATTGGCGTCGTCATGGGAGCGGCTGGCGGCGCCGATGACGGTGAGAGCTGGAAGCGAACTGGGTACGTCTGACCCTGGAGGGCGTCGACACGAACCTCGGCTGTCTGGTAGTCGGCACGTCGGGCCGCGATCGTGTGCGGGCCGACCTCCACGTACACCTCCGAAGCAGGTGACGGCGCGACGGTCTCGCCGTCCACCGAAATGGCGGCGTCCTGCGGCTCGACCCAGACTTCCACCGTTGCCAGGTGCTGGCGCGCGAGACCCAGAAATTCCTGCGTGCGGGCGCGCAGCTCGTCGCTCTCGCGTGGTGGCAAGTTGTCGAGCGCGTAGGTCAGGTGCAGCGCGGCGTGCGCATACTGCTTCAAATTGAGCTCGGCTTGTCCGAGGCCGAGCGCGACATCGTAGCTTTGCGCTTCCGCCCAGAGTTCGACGAGGATCTTGCGGGCGCCTGCCCAATTCTTCGCGACGATGGCGTCACGCGCTTCCACGTAGGCGGCGCGCCGGCCTGCAGCGTCACGCGGTTCGGCATGCGCGTGCGCGGCGCCGAGCACGCAGATTCCGGCAATCAAACGAACGAGAGAGTACTTCCGAGCAGTCATCGTCAATCAGGGCAGCAGCGGGGATTCGATGTCCACGTGCTTCGAGGGCTTCGAGCCGTGCGCCGGCGTGTCCGACTTCGGGCCGGCTGTTTTTTGGGGGGGCGTGGTTTCACGAGGTGCGGCTCGTGTGACTCGGTGTTCTTTCGGCGCCGAGCTAGCGCTCGGCACCGTGTCCACGACGCTCGGCACCGTGTCCACGACGCTCGGCACCGTATTCACGACGCTCGGCACCGTATTCACGACGCTCGGCACCGTGTTCACGACGCGCGGCGCCGTATTCACGACGCTCGGCGCCGTATTCACGTAACGAACGCGCGGGCGCGTCGCGGTGACGATGACGAGCACTGCGAGCGCCATGGCGGCGAGCGACAAACTCACGAGCGCAACCGGCCGCAAGCCGGGCCGCTGGGCCACCGCGCGATGTATCCCCGAGTCTCCAAGTTCGGAAGCCGTCGAGCGCGCTGCCCGCGGCGCCGAACGACTCGGCGGCAGCGTGTCCTGCATCAGGTCCGAAGGGTGCTCTTCCGGCTCGGCCTGGAGCAGCTCCGCCCGCATGCCGGGAGGCACCGTATTTGCCTGAAAACGATACGGATCGAACCTCTTGCGCGCGCCCGTCTTCTCTTCTTCGGGGCCTGCATCGCCGTGCTTCGCCGGGACCGCTTGGGTGGCGACTTCCTCTGTCGGTGACGCAGCGTCCAGCTCGTGCGCCACGTGATCGAGGTCGCGGAGCGTCCCGTTGGGGCCGGCTCCGAAATCGCGCTTCGTGTCGCGCGCGCTCATTCGATCCATACCTCGTGCTCTGGCGCCGTCGGCGCGCTGTGCTTCTTCGGTGTAGCCCTGTGAACCGGCGCAGCCACGCGCGGCGAGGCCGACGTCGCCGGCGCACCTGCGGCGCTCGGTGTCGCCGGCGCCCGCGCGACGACCGACGCGCTCGGAGCGAGCGTCACTGGGGGGGCGCTCGCGGATGCCGTCACGTTCGTTGCCGCGTCGCTCGTTCGAGCGACGGCCGGCGCCGTAACGCTCGCAACGGCAACGTGCGGTGACTCGGCGCCGAACGCCGCCGCGCGGTGCGGCTTCGGCAACACGAAATACAGCGCGACACCGCACACCGTCCCTACGACGGCTCCCGCGCCGACCACGCGCCGCAGCGCGCGCCGCCGCTCGTCGCCCCCTAAATCCGAGTGCGAATCCGTGATGACCGGCGGAGCGGTGTGGGTGCGGTGATCCCACGACGTGAGCTCGGGCGCGGGCGGCACGTCGGCGGCTTCGAGCTTCGGTGTCGGCCCGAACAGCTCATGCGGCGAGAGCGGCTCGGTGTCGTGCCGCTCGACGAACGTACTCTTCGTCGCGGGCGCGGGCACCGCTGCGGGCGCGTCCGTCGCCAAGCGCTCGAGGCACGTCGCGAGCGCGGCGCGCAGCTCCGCCATCGATTGCACACGCTTTTCCGGGACTTTCTCCATCGCGCGCGCGACCGCTCGCGCGACGTGACGCGGAATGCCCGGATCGAGCTCGCTGAGGAGCGGCGGCTGCTTCACGCGCTGGATCAGCGCAAGCTCTCGCACGGTGGGCGACGGATTCGAGAGCAAGCACGGGTGCGTCCCGTAGAGCGCTTCGTACAGCATCAAGCCGACGGCATAGACGTCGCTGCGCACCGTTGCGCGAAAGCCCTGCAGCTGCTCCGGCGACATGTACAGGATGGTGCCGTTGATCACGTCTTTCGCCGTCGACCAGCCCGCCGAGTCGACGACTTTCGCGATGCCGAAATCCAGGATCTTCGGCGTGCCGTCGTCGAGGACGAACAGGTTCTCCGGCTTCAGATCGCGGTGGATCGCGCCGAGCTTGTGCGCCGCTTCGACGCCGTCGGCGATCTGAATGAACAGCCGCAGCGTTTCGGCCGTAGAAAGGCGACGCCGGCCGCGCAAGATTTCGCGCAGTGTTTTGCCACGTAAGAGCTCCATCACGATGTAGAGCTGCCCTGCATCGGTGATCCCGGCATCGACGACCTCCACCACGTTCGGGTGACGCAAACGACTGAGCAGCTGCGCTTCGGCGCGACCGCGCCGCAACATATCGGGCGTCACACCGCCCGGCCGGTGCAGGAGCTTGATCGCCACGTCGCGATCGAAGAACTCGTCGCGTCCGGCGTACACCCACGCGTGACCGCCCTTTCCGACGATCTCGCGAATCGAGTACTTGAGGAATTTCTCCCCGAGCCCCAGCGGCCCCTGCTGCGCGTCCTCGGCCATCGCTGCGGCGCGCATCCTAGCACTTACTCTCCGTGCCCGAGCAGCCGCAGGGCCGCCGCCGCCGCGAGCGAAAATGCGCTCGCCGCCAGCAGAAAAACGAGGACGAGCGTGAAGCGACCGAGCCGGCGCGACAGGTGGCGCTTTGCCCCGGCCCCGATTGTTTCGGGCTCGACCGGCTGCAGCGAAGGTTCGAGCGCGCCCGCATCGAACGTCGTGGTTTGCAGCCAGCCCACGGGTTCGGCGAGGTGCGCGGCGATGCGCTCGAGCTCCCGTCCGAAGTCGAGCGCGGTTTGAATGCGAGCGCGCGGATCCTTGGCGAGCGCTGCGAGCACGAGCGCGTCGAGCTCGGCCGGAACGGGCGTGCCCGCGTAGGCGGAGGGCGGCCGCGGCGTTTCGCTCCGATGCGCCGCGAGCAGGCCCCGTGCGCCGCTCACATGGTCGAACGGCCCTCGTCCGGCGAGCAGCGTGTAGAGTACGAGGCCGGCCGCGTACAAATCAGCGCGTTCGTCCACGCGGTCGCCGGCGGCGCCCTCCGGACTCGTGAAGCGCGGCGTTCCAACCACCATGCCCGCGTCCGTCGGCACGGCGAGCGGCTCGGGCGCCGATTCCGGCGCATCCGGGAGCACCCGCGCGACCCCAAAATCCAGGACCTTCAGCGTGGGTTCGGCGCCGATCGTCTGCGCCAAGAACAAATTCTCGAGCTTGATGTCCCGGTGCACGACACCGATGGCGTGGGCCGCCCCGAGCGCATCGACCAGCGCGCGCGCATGTCGCACCGCTTCCGTGATCGGCAGTCGCCCCCGCGTCCGCAGCTCCTCGCCCAGCGTGCTCCCCCGCAGGTACTCCATCACCAAGAACGGCCGCCCGTCGGCGCTCGTCCCGAAATCCGTCACCGACACGATGTGCGGATGGCAGAGCCGCCCGAGCGCGTGCGCCTCGAGCCGCAACCGATCGAGCAGCTGCGCGCTGCGCGTGCGATCGGCCCGCAGCACCTTCGCCGCGAACACCTTGCCGAGCGCGCCGTGCTCCACCAAGAAAACGTCACCCATGCCGCCTCCGCCGAGCGACCGGACAGCTCGGTACGGCGTGCCCGCGAAGGGGTCCGCGGCGGGCGCCGGAGCCCCGGAAACAGGCGAATCGAGCCGCACCGCCGAGAATCGGTCACGGCCGCCCCTCAGTTGCAAGTCGGGCTATTTTTTTTGACCAGCGCCCCGCCGAACTCCCGTTCGACGCCACCCGCCATCATAGCGCCGAGGTTGCGGGCGCCGCCGCCGGATGAGCGCGATGCCGCCGAGCCCGAGCGCTAGCCACGCGCCGGCGGGAGTTTCTGCAGCGCCCCCCATGCGGCAAGCGCAGCCGCTCTTGTTGCCAACGCCGTCTCCAATGAAATCCTCGGACCCGGTACCGGTAGTGCCGGCGAAGGGCCTGTCTTTGGCGCCTGCAACGCCGTTCGAGCGGCCACCCGTGTCGTTCCGCAAGCCGCCCGCGCCACCGTTCGTGCTGCCGCTCGTGCCTGCCGCGGTTCCGCTCGTACCTGCCGTTGCGGCGGCCGTTCCGGCGCTCGCGCTCGCGCCGCCCGTGCCGCCGTTCACACTGACGCCGCCGCTGCCGCCCGTGCCCGTGGTGTCGACGGCGCCGGCTTCGCCGCCCGCATCGGAGCCGACGCCGCCGTCGTCCGTCGCGCCGCCGACGTTGGGCGCGCCACCTTCGCTCCCGCCCGTTTCGCCGCCTTCACCGCCGGCGCCGCCCGCGCCGGGCGGCCGCGTTTCGTTGCACGAGCCCTGCGACGGATTCCAGGAGCCGGGGCAATTGTCGAGCACCTCGGGCACGCCGTCCGCGTCGTCGTCGCGCGCGGCGTCGGACGCGAGCGCCACCCAGCGCAGCTCGACGTTGTCGCGTGAGGTCGCGCTCGCGAGCTCGACGAAGAAACCGAGCCGCGCGTCCGTGCCGGCGTGGTCGTCGAAGTGCATGAGCGACGCGCACGCGGTGGCAGTGAGCTTGGCACCCGTCGCATCGAGCAACCCGCACGTCAGGTCGTCGTAGCTCGCGCTGCCGAGACGCACCGTCCACTTGCGTCCCGGCGCGAGCGCCTGGCGCAAGAGAGCCAAGCGTTCGCCCGGCAGCAGCAGCGCTTCGAAACCCGCGGAGCCATCGCCCGAGAACCGCATCGGCAGCGGGCCCGCGACGGCGTTGCCGCTGCCGTCGAGCGCGTAAAGCCCGACCTCCAGTCGGTCTTCGAGCGTGTCGAAGGAGTTGACCTGGCCTTCGCGGATCAGCACGGGCGCGCCGAACGCGCGCAGGGGCCCGCTGCTCGTGATATCGAGCTCTCCGGGTCCACTCGTGTCCGGCGAAAAGGTGAAGGCCGCGATGCTCGGCTGATCCGGGGCCGGAGAGGCGTAGAAGTTCGTCGTCCCCGCGGTGAGTCGAAACGTCCCGCAATCAGGCGTGCAGGGCGCTTCGCCCATCACTTGCATGGAGGCGCGGTAGTCGCTGCCGGACGTGAGCGAGAACCCTTTGACGGAGTACGACGCGCTCGTGGTCTCGACGAACGTCTCCGGATACGGGCCGAACACCGGAGCGGCCGTGACGGGGCCGCCCGCGCCGAACGGATCGATCTGGCAGGTCAAATGGCTGAACACGGTGGAAACGTCGTGCGCGCCCGCCGCAAACGGCAGGTCGCTCACGTCCCGCTCGGCGACGGCTCGATTCCGGCAGTCCGCCGTGATGTCGCTCTGGTGGAGCGCGACGAGGTCGTCCGGATCCATGCCGTCCGCAAGGAGCGCCTGCGTGCCCTCGCCGCTCGTGGAGCCGCCCGGGTTCGGCACCTGTTCGCAAAGCCGGTTGCCGAACGCCGCGCCCGAACGCGCGGCGGGTCCGACGAGCTCGTAGACCGGCGTCTGGCCGACGCGCACAAGCATGCCGGAGCCCGACGAGCCGTGGCAGCCGTGCGTGTCGGTCGCGGTGCTCGTGAGCCAGAGCGTCGGATCGCCGTCGCTCCAGGTGACCGAACGGAGCGGCAGGAGATCGGCGGCGTTGTCGAAGTAGTGGTAGTTCTGCGATTCGTCGGACGGCAGCATGACGTAGTGGTCGATGCGATCCTGCGGCAGCGAGCTTTCGGGGCCGCCGAGGTCGAGCACCTCGTGCTTCCAGTGCATGAGCGCTTCTTTACCGGCGGGGTTGCCGCCGTGGTTCACGTTGATGAAGCCGTATTTGTCGCCCGGGCGTCCCGCGCAATGGAGGAGCGCCATGTCTTTGCCGGAATCAGGACAGGAGCTGTCTTGACCCGGGTAACAGCGATTGACGACCGTGCAGTCGTATTGATCGAAGACGTAGCCGTCGGACGCGGCGAGCTTCGGCTGTGAATAGCTCGGAAAGATGCCGGAAAGCGGCGCCGGCACGTAGTTTTTCGCGAGCGCGGGCGTCGGGCGATAGAGCCGGAGTTTGATCGCGGTCGTGTCGCTGTCGTCGGTGACGCAGTGTCCGGCGGTGATGGCGTAGCTCGGCGCGACGAGCGTGACGCCGCACGAATAGCGAATGCGATTGGTCGCGGGCGCGGGCGCGAACAGCGGCGTCATCGAACCGAGCGCCGTGAACGCGGGGATCGTCATGGCGCCGCTCGCCCAGTACGGCTCGCCTTGCGCGGCGAGCTCGCGAGCGAGCGCCGTCAGGTTTTGCGCCTGGGACGCCGACGGACGCTGCGCCGTCAGGTTGGCGAGCGAGGGCGCGGGCGCGAACGCGAGGCCGTAGAACACGCCGAGCCCCGTGCTCTGCACGGCTTCGCTCGTGCGCGCCGGCTCGCCACCGTGGCGTGACGAAACGTCGTGGCAGCCGAGCGCCACCAAGCACGAAAGCGAAGCGATTGATCCGAATCCGAAGCTCCGCGCGCGCGGCGCGCCGCCGTACCGTCCCGACACCATGCCGCAGGGTAGCATCACTCCGCGGGTTCGCCTCGTTCGCGAAAAATGCTTGCGCGGTGATCGCAGCGCGGTGAAATTCACGCTGGCGCCATGGACGAAAGCGACTTCGAGGGCACGCTCGTGCTCGAGCGTTTGGCCGAAATCGGGCGGGTCGAGGACTTTTTCGAAGCCATCGACGCGGACGATGTCGAGCGCGCCGTCGCGCTGATGAAGAAGGCGCAGCTCGACGCGGCGACCATCGCGACGGTGGTGCGCAAAATCGAAGCCGCGGACGGCGAGCACTGAGTGAGCCGGGGCCGGAGTGCGAGAGCACCGCACTCGGCCGTGTCGCGTGCGCCCTCAACCCAAGAGCCGCCGTACGATTACTCCGCGGGACCCGTGGCGGGGGTTGCTTTTTTGCCGAAGACGAGGCCGGCGAGGCGCTGCTTCATGCGATCGGTGACGACGTAGAACGCCGGCACGACGAGGAGGCTGAGCGCCGTCGAGACGATGAGCCCGCCGAGCACCGCCGCGGCCATGGGGCTGCGCGTCTCGGTGCCGGGTCCGAGGCCGAGCAGGGGCGGGACGGCCGACATCATGGTCGCGACCGTCGTCATCAGGATGGGGCGGAGCCGCAGCGGGCCGGCTTTACGCATCGACTCGAGCGCCCCGAGCGCCGGCTCGTGCTCGCGCACCTGATTGGCGTACTCGACGATGAGAATCGCGTTCTTTTTCACGATCCCCATCAGGAGCAAGAGGCCGATCATGCTGAACAGGTTCAGCGACTTGCCCGTCACGATCAGGCCGAGCACCGCGCCCGCGACGGCGAGCGGGAGGATCGTGAGTACGGTGATCGGGTGCAAAAACGAGTTGAACTGGCTCGCGAGCACCATGTACGCGACGAGAATGCCGATCGCGAGCGCGAACCAGAGCCCCGAGGTGGTGTCGGCGAGCTGGGACGCCTGGCCCGTCGCGACGACGTGAACGCCGTTCGGGAGCGCATTGCCGAGCTCCATCACCTTCGCCATCGCTTCGGCTTGCGAATGGCCGGGGCCGACGTTGCCGGTGACGCTGATCGCGCGCTCCCGATCGAGGTGGCTGATGGTTTGCAGCACCGGTTGCTCTTTCTGCGTCGTGAGCAGCGAGAGCGGGACGAGCGCGCCGGTGCCCGTGCGGATTTGAACGAGCGAGAGGTCCTCGGGGCGCGTGCGTTGATCGGCGAGCAGACGCATGCGGATGTCGATGCGCCGGCCACCCGAGGTGAATTTGCCGACGGTGCTGCCGCCGACGAGGGCGCTCACCGTCGTTCCGAGGTCGGAGATCGAGACGCCCAGATCGGCCGCGCGGTCGCGATCGGGGATGATGTCGAGCTCGGGTGAACCCACTTGGTAGTCGGAGTTGAGATCGGCGGCGACGCCGCTCGCCGTCAGGTCGTTCTGGAGCTGGGTCGCGGCCGCCACGAGCTGGTTCCAATCCGAGCCGCGCACCGTGAACGACACGGGCGAGCCCTTCGCGGCGCCGAAGCTCTGCTGTGACGGATCTTGAATCGACGCGCGCACGCCGGGGATGCCCTGGAGCTCTTTGCGCAGCGTCGCCATCAGCTCCTGGGCGCTCACGCTGCTCTCCGCCGGCGGCACGAGGTTCAGCGTGTATTGGCCGCTGCCCGCCGAGAGCGTCACCATGGTGTGATCGATTTCAGGGTGCTTCTCGAGGCGCGCTTCGACCTTCTCGAGCAGCGGCTGCGCCGCTTGAATCGACGCGGTGCTCTCCGTCTGCACGCGCACGAGCAGGCGGCTCTGGTCTTGCGAAGGCACGAACTCCGTCGGAATCAGCTTCACGAGCGCGCCCGACGCGACGAGCACGCTCGCGGCGATCAGGAGCACGAGCTTCGGCCAGGCGAGCGCGCGGCCGAGCACGCCCGCGTAAATGCGTTCGAGCCAGGTGAACCCCGCGTCCGCGGCGCGGCCGATGCGGCTCCGGCCCTCGCGCGAGGTCGTGAGCATCTGCGAGCAGCGCGCCGGGGCGAGCGTGATGGCCTCGAAGTACGAGAGCATGACGGCGACCGAAAGCGTCACGCCAAACTGGAAGAAGAATTTGCCGATCACGCCGTTCATGAAGATGACCGGCAGGAAGATCGCGATCACGGCGAGCGTCGCGGCGAGCGCGGCGAAGGTGATCTCCTTGGTGCCTTCGGACGCCGCGGCCACCTTCGTCTTCCCCATTTCGGCGTGACGGAAGATGTTCTCCATCACCATGATGGCGTCGTCGACGACGAGGCCCACGGCGAGCGACAGGCCGAGCAACGTGAACGTGTTGAGCGTGAAGCCGAACGCGTAGACGCACGCGATGGTCCCGAGCAGGGACATCGGGATCGCGAGTACGACGTTCAGCGTGCTCGAAAGCGAGCCCAGAAAGAGCCAGCACACGAAGGCCGTGAGCACGACGGCCATCACGAGCTCGAGCTCGATCTCGTCGACCGCCTCCTTGATGAACTGCGTGGAGTCGAAGAGCACGTCCACTTTCATGCCCTTCGGCAGGCTGTCCTGGACCTCGGCGACACGCTGGCGCACGGCCTTCGCCACGGCGACGGCGTTCGAGCCGTGCTGCTTGAGCACGCCGAGCGCCTGAAACGGCACCCCGTCGAGGAGCGCGAGGCTCGTCTGGTCGGCGAAGCCGTCCTCGACGTCACCCACGTCCGAGAGGTACACGGGCGCCGGCTGGCCGCGCTTGACGACGATGTGCTTGAAAGTGTCGAGGTCGAGCGCCTCGCCGAGCAAGCGTACGTCGAGCGAGCGCCCGGCCGTGATCAGTTGCCCGCCCGGCACGTCGACGTGCTCGCGCGTGATGGCGCTCACGATGTCGTTGGCGACCACGCCCTTTTCGGCGAGCTTCTTCGAGTCGAGCCAAATGCGCACGTTGCGGTCGGTCACGCCGTTCAGCGTGATTTGCCCGACGCCCGGCACCGTTTGCAGCCGCTCCTGCACCTGATACTGCGCCGTGTCCGCCAGCATTTGCGGCGAGAACGCGCCGGACACGCCGATCGTGAGGATGGGTGTGTCGTCGGGGTTCGACTTCGAGACCGTGGGGGTCTGGACGTCCTTGGGCAGCGAGCGCTGGGTCTGCGCCACGCGCGCCTGGATGTCCTGCAGCGCGAGGTCGACGTCGCGCGACATGTCGAACGTGACCGTGGTGCGCGCGCTGCCGGAGCGCGCCTGCGACGCCATCGACTGCACACCTTCGACCTGCGAAATCGACTGCTCGAGCGGTTCGATGATCTGTCGCTCGACCGCTTCGGGCGCCGCGCCGGGCCACGACAGCGATACGGTGATGGTCGGATTGTCGACGTCGGGGTACTGGCTCACGCCGACGCGCGTGAGCGCGACGACGCCGAAGAGCACCGTGCACGCCATGAGCATCCACGCAAAGACGGGATTTTTGATGGCGACGTCGGTGATGTTCACTGCGCGGCTCCGGGCGCCTGCGCGTGCTTGCCGTGACCCGATCCCGCGGGGTGCGCGCTGCCTCCCGGTCGCGCGCTGCCTCCCGGTCGCGCGCTGCCGGAGCCCATCGGGAGCGGCGTTTCGGGGGCCGCGGGGTCCATCGAGGCGACCTCCTTGGCCATCACTTTGGCGCCGTTCGTCAGGGACTCCACGCCGCGCACGACGAGCAGCTCGCCCGCGTTGAGCCCGCTGCGGATTTCGACCCAGCCGTCTTTCGTGTTCATGCCGAGCGTCACGACTTTTTCGACGGCCTTGCCGTTCTCGGCCACGTAGACGACGTAGCCGTGATCGGTCGCGCGCGTGGCCGCACGCGGGATCACCGGCGCGTCACGCTTGGCGCCCACGTCGATCGTCACCTGGCAGAAGGAGCCCGGCCGGAGCCAATACTTTTTGTTCGTCTTGTCCACTTCGGCCGTCACGGCCACGGTGTGCGTCGCGTCGTCGGCTGCGCCCGCGACGAGCGTGATTTTCGCCGTGAAATCACCTTCGGTTTCACGCAGGTTGAAGGTGACGGGCATGTCGGCCTTGAGCCGCGGCGCCGTGTCGGGCTCGACTTGGAAGCGCAGGAGCAGCGGATCGGCGTTGAGCAGCGTCGCCATCAAATAACCGGTGTTCACGTATTGGCCGGTTTCGACCGTGCGCGTCTGGATCGTCCCGTCGATGGGCGCGCGCACGAACGCGTCACGCAAGTTTACCTGCGACGTCTTGAGGGACTCGGCCGCGACGGCGGTGTCGGCCTTGGACGTGAGCGTCTTCGTCTCGTACGTCGAGAGCTCTTCGCCCGTGATGAGCCCGGGGTGATCCTTGCTCGCAGCTTCGCGCCGCGCGACCATGGCTTCGCTGTCGGACTCGGCGGCCTTCGTTTTGTCGAGCGTGGCCTTCGCGGCGTTGACCGCCAATTGGTAGCGTTCCGAATCGATCACGGCGAGCACGTCGCCCTTCTTCACGACCTGCCCCTCGACGAAGCTCACCTTGTCCACCGGTCCTGCCACGCGCGCCGTCACCTGCACGTGCTCGAACGCATCGAGCGTCCCCGGCGCCTGCACGACGTAGGCGACCGTTTTCGACACGACGGGCATCACATCGACCGGGAAGGCGACGCCGGCGCCCGCGCCACGCATGCGCCCCCCGCCGGCCGGCGCCGCCTGCGTGGTCGCCGCCTTCTTGCACGCGACCGCGCCGAGCACGCACGCCACGGCGAACCAAGCCTGAAAGGAGTGGGAGGTCACTGTGCCACCTCCGCGGCCGTGTCGAGGGGGCCGAAGCCGAGCGCGTTCCGTAGGTCCAAGTATGCTTGCTCCATCGTGAGCTTTGCCGCCGATTGGGTCACTTCGGCGTCGAACTGTTTGTCGTTGGCGTCGCTCACCTCGAACGCCGTGGCGAGCCCTTGCTTGTAGAGGATGTTCGTTTCTTCGGTGTTCTTCTGCGAGGCGGTGACGGCGGCGGCGGCGGCCGTGAAGTTTGCGCGAGCAGCGCGCAGCGCCGCGAGCGCGAGGGCGATGTCGTTCTCGACGGAACGCTCGAGCAGCCGCTGGTCGAGGCGTGAACTCTCGAGCTGAGCGAGGCGCTGCTTGCGATCGGCGTAGCGGAACCCGGAGTCGAAGAGCTGCCAGGTGAGATTGAGCGATGCCTGTTCGGTCAGCGCTTTCTCGTTGCCGAGCGGCTGCGGATCGCCGCGGACCTGCCCCGAGACGCTGAGGCTCGGAATGAGCCGATAGAGCGGCTCGTCCGCGGACGCTTCCAGCCCGGCGTTCTTCTCGCGCAGCGATCGCACGTCGGGCCGGCGCTCCTCGGCAGCAGCGAGCGCCCGCTCGTGCCGCTCGAGCGCGGAGCGCACCTTGCTACCGCGATGCTGCTCGAATTCCTGCGCCGCTTTCGTCGTGTTGTCGGGCGGCACGAGTGGACCCGTCACCTTCTGACCCACCAAGAAGGAGAGCGCGATGTAGCTTCTTTGCACGTTGCCTTGCGCGTTCCCGAGCTGTCCCTGCGAGGTCGCGAGCTGGAGCTCGGCTTTGGTCACGTCGTTCGTGCTCGTGAGCCCGGCCTGGGCGCGCGCCTGTGAGGTCTCCAAGTTCAGCTTCGCCGCGTCGAGCTTGCGCTGCGCGGAGCTCAGCACGCCCTCGGTCGTGAGCGCCTGAATGAACGCTTTCGCGGTGTCGAAGGCGAGGTCGCGCTTGTCCTCGACGCTGCCCCACGCTTCGGCTGCGCGGTTGTGCGACTGCTGTGAATACTGCGGAAACGCGCTCGGATTGAGCAACGGCTGTGAGAGCGTGAGCGTGCCGCTGTTGGTCGGGTTCGGGCCCTTCACGTCGTTGGCAGGCGGGCGAAACGTGCTCGACCCCGATAGCGTGAGCGTGGGAAAAAATGCGTCGCGCGCGCGTTCGAGCGACGCGTCGGCGACGTCGACGCGCAGCGGCGCTTTCTTGGCACGCTCGTTGTTCTGGAGCGCGAGCCGTACGGCGTCCTCCAGCTTGAGCCCCTCCGCGGCGGCGACGCGCGGCGCGAGCCCCACGAGGAGGACGAGTAAAAATCGTCGCATCATCCGATCTCCCGCGCGTCTTGCGCTATGGTTCGGCGGTGCTCGCGGGCAAGCGCGCGGTTCCGCTCCTCGTCGTCGTGTTCGTCGCGGTGTTCGGGGCGTGCAGCTCTTCCCGTACGGACTGCACGTGTTCGTTCGACAACGACGGAGAGCACCGCACGCTCGCGTGCGGTGAACACGCGTGCGTCGGCGGGATGAACGCGAGCTGCGCCGCCAAGGACGAGCTCGTGCGCGGCGGTGATTGCGTGGCTCCGCCCGATACGTCCGAGGATGCCGGCACGGTTACCGAAGGGCCGCCGCCCGTCGACACGAGCTGCGACGACCTCCTCATGTTTTGCGGGACGAGCTGCAACGCGCCGGCCCCGGTCGCCGCCGATTGCCTGAGCACGGGCAGCTCCGGCGACCCAGATCTGTGCGCCCAATGGTCTGTCGCGAACGGGGCGCTGTGCAGCCCGTGATCGACCCAGCATGGACGCCCGATGTTGGCGTGTTTCCGGGCACCAAGGCCAGCTTCCGCGCGATTTTGCCGCGTTTTATCGAGCGCCGCGTCGACTCGAGGTGACAGCGCGCCATTTCCCTATGGCCTGCTGTTCATTTTTTAGGTGGTCACGCGTGTGATCCCGCATGCCGGCGTGCGATGGTGAGCTGTGCCAGTTGGCACATATGAAAGTCGATATGCGCCAAGGGCACGGAGCATTATTCATTGAATTCATTGATTTATTTTAGCTAGGCACAGTCGGGCCATCGTGGCACGGAAGCTGCAATATTGGGGGGTGAGGTGCTCCTATGACCCCGCGTTCCTTGAAGGCTGCGTTCGTTTCCTCGATGGCGCTGGTCGCGGCAGGCGCGTGCAGCTCTGCGCCCGATAAGTCGCCGGACAAACTCGTCACGGGACAGAGTGACTTCGTTTCTGCGCCGCCGAACGGCGTGTCGAACGGCCCGGGCCGTGGCGGAGGCGATCTAGCGGTCGGCTCCAGCACTGGTACGGGCGGCACCACGAGCAATGCGACGCCGGCTCCCGCGACGCCCGGCACGAACGACTCGACGGGCTCGAGCACTCCGCGCGACGTTGAGGAGACCGATTTGTATCGGTTCGATCCCGACGACAACCGCCTCTATTACTTGAACGCGTATCGCGGGCTCATGGTCTTCGACGTGAGCGACGTCGATCACCCGCAGCTGCTCGGGCGCTCGGCGATCTACGGCGAGCCGGTCGAGATGGTGGTGCACGACGGCGTCGCCAGCGTCGTCGTCGCGGATTGGTATGGGCAGATGGACGATGGGACGCCGTTTCACGGCTCGATCGTGCGCGGCATCGACGCGCGGGATCCGGCGAACATCGCGATCACGGGTGAAGCGTACCTCGGCGGCTACGTACTCGACACGCGCGTCGTCGGTGACGTCCTTTACGCGGTGACCGAGAAATATCCCGACTACTGGTACGGCGTGGCCACGACGGGCGCGGCGGTCGCCGGCAGCGTCAGCACGGCGACAGTCAGCGTTTCCAGCGTGAACCTCGCGGGCGGCAAAGTGCGCGCGATCGACAATTACGACCTGCCCGGCAGCACGGGCATCTTCAACGTCACCCCGAACGCCATCCTGCTCGCCTCCAACGTAGCGCAGTCGAACGGCAGCCCGAGCGGAGCGACGGCGCTCCAATACCTCGACATCAGCGATCCCGGCGGGCGCATCGCCGTCCGCGGGACGGCCACCGTGAGTGGCTACGCCATGCAGTACGGCGCCGACAACGGGCGCTGGACGCTCGACTTCGCGGACGACCACTACGCTCACGTCGTCACCTCCACCGCCGACTACTCGAACGGCGATCTCGTGATCTCGACGGCCGACTTCGGTAACCCGGACGCGCCGGTGGTCACGGGCATGCTCAGCGTGAAAAACCCCGGCTACTCGGCGACGACGCGCTTCGATGCGGGGCGCCTTTACCTGACGCCAAACTCGTACAATTGCTACGACAGCCAAGGGCAGCCGCTCGCGAGCTTTCAGACGCCGCTCGAAGTCTTCGACGTGTCGAACCCCAAGGCGCCGACGGCGCTGGGCGCGACGCAGATTTCGGGCCAAATCTCGCTGATGATGCCGAACGGACAGAACCTGTTCGTCCTCGGCAACGATTACGACTGCGTGACGTACACCGCGAGCCCGATGGCGCTCGCCTACTTCGACATGTCCGATCCGGTGCATCCGCGCTCGCTCGGCTCGGCTGATTTCGGCAAAGGCTGGACGTACTCGCCCGCGGCGAGCACCTTCAAGGCGTTCACGCTCGACGCCACGGACGGCCTCGTCGTGTTGCCGTTCAGCGGCTGGGATCCGGACGATTACGCGTACAACACCGGCGTCCAGCTCTTCGCTTTCGACGCGAACAGCATTCGCACCTCGGGCGTCGGACGGACCCATGGCTGGGTCGAACGCGGCATTTTCGTGAACGGGCGGCTGCTTTCGCTCAGCGATCTCTCGCTCTCCGTCATCGATTACTCGAACCCGGACGCGCCCCAAGTCTTGAACGAGCTCACGCTCGCGAGGAACGTCGTGAACGCGCGGCCGGCGGGCGACAACCTCGTCGAAGTGTCGAGCGACTTCTGGGACAACGACGAGGACCACTCGGAGCTGCGCGTCATTCCGAAGGCGCAGGTCGACGAGACGACGACCGACCCGGCCCTCGCGACGCTGCCGATCGCGGGGACCAACCCGACCGTGTTCCACAACGGCGGCATGAGCTACGTCGTGAGCAACGTGCAGCACGAAGTGCCGTGCACGACGAACAGCACGGGCGGGGTACCTGACGCCAGCGGCAAGGAGCAGCCGCATTGCTACGCGTACACCCAAGCCGTGACCGTGGTCGATCTGTCGAGCAGCGCGCCGAAGCTGCGCGGCACCGTCACGCTGCCCGACGCCGGGTACAACGGCTGGGGTTGGGGTTGGGGCTGGTACGCCTGCGACATGATGAGCTGGTACTACGGCGCCGACGTCGTCCAGGTCGGCACGAAGCTCGCGTTTCGGCGCTGGCTGCCGCAGTTTGCGAGTAACGGCGAGTACGTCGATTCGCTGGAATCGCTCTTCGTCGTGGACGCGACGAACCCCGACGCGCCGACGCTGGGCTCCACCGTCGTGACCAACGACCCGAACGGCTGGTGGGGCAACCTGCGCGCGATCGGCAACGATCTTTACGCCGCCCACTACGACTGGATCGAGCAGTCGAGCTACACGAACGGCGTCTCCTACCCGGGCCGCGTCGGCTACTACATCGACAAGATCGACCTGAGCAATCCCGCGCACCCGAGCGTCGGGCAGCGCATCAACGTTCCCGGCTTCTTGGTGGGCGGCTCCCAGGACGACACGTCCATCATCTACACGATGGACTACGAGTGGGACGGCACGAACACCCACAACGAGTTCGCGGTGCTCAAGCTCGACGGCGAGCGCGCGTATCTTCTCGGACATGTCGCGATCCCGGGCTACACCGGCAACGTCTTCGTGCAGGGCAGCACCGCTTACTTCAGCGCGCAGACCTACGTGACGACGCCGGACGCGAACGGTAACTCCGTCTCGACGACGAAGATGCAGCTCTATCAAGTGGACCTGAGCGACCCGGCGAACCCGGTGGTGTTGCCCTCCGCGAGCATGGACGGCTGGGGTTGGCTGCTCGCCGTCGAAGGCAACCACGCGTTCGTCACGTCCGGCTGGTACAACCAGGGTATCGACATCTACAAGCTGACGCCCGGTCAGGCGCCCGCCTACGACCAGTTCGTGCGCGCGCGCGGCTGGTGGACCTCGTCGCTCGCGGTCGACGCCGACAACGCGTATCTCGCGAGCGGCTACTGGGGCGTGCAGACGATTCCGCTGTCGAAGTGAACGGCGCGCGCCGCGGGGGGCCGGGGACGCCCGGCGTCAAGGTCTCGTCACTGACGCGTGCGAGTGCTACGTAGCGGACGGAGCACGAGCATGGACTTGAAGAAAGCGGTATCGAAGCGAGACCACGTGCGAGGCGGGGAACATGCGAGCGTGACGCTCGTCGAGTACGGCGACTTCGATTGTCCGTTCTGCGCGGAGGCGTACCCCGTCGTGAAGGCGCTGCTCGCGCGCTTCGGTCAGGACTTGCGCTTCGTGTTCCGTCACAACCCGCGCGGTGAGCTGCATCCGAACGCTCACGTTGCGGCGGAGGCAGCGGAAGCAGCCGCGCTCCACGGCAAGTTCTGGAAGATGCACGACGCGCTCTTCGAGCACGCCAAAGCGCTCGACCGGGCTTCGCTCGGCCGCTACGCGCGCGAGCTCGGCCTGGATGTCACGCGGTTCGAGGCGGAGCTCGGCGCGCCCGCGGTGAAGGCGCGCGTCAAAGCGGACGAGGTCGGCGGACTCGAGAGCGGCGTCGTCGGCACACCGACGTTCTTCATCGACGGTAAGCATTTTCGCGACAAGCCGGACTTCGACTCGCTCGCGGCCGCCATCGAAGCCGAGCTCGCGCACCACGCGAGCCGCAAGCATGCGGCCCCCGCCCACGAGATTCGACGGCGTGACGGCTCGGGTCACCTCGACCCCGCGTACGAGGCCGCGCTCCTGGCTGAAACGGGTCACGCGCGCACTCGCGACGACGCGCGTGCGTTTCTCGGTCGCGCCCGCAGCTCCGAAGGCCTCTCCGAGCAACTCGGTGAGGAATTCGTCGAGACGGTGACGGGCGCGCAAGACGAGGGCGAAGAGGTGTTCAACCAAGTCGTCCCGGAAGAAGCGGGCGGGCCCTTCGTCGAGACGAGCGGTAACACGGAGTTTGCGCACGGCACGGATGCGTCGAACATCAAGGGTGCGACGCGCGAGCCCTTTCCGAAGACGTGACCCGGCTCCGGCCGGGTTGCGCGCGCCCCCGCCAGCGTCTAAACTGACGCGTGCGCTCGCGGCGTGATTTCGGCATGAAACGAGCCTGGGCCTGGCTGTTTGCGGCCACGTGGCTCGTCGCGCTCACGCTCGCGTTGCCGCGCGGTTCCGCGCGCGCGCACGATGCGCCTCGCTCGCCGAGCGCGTCGCTCGCGCCCGCGCACGACGCCGGGCAAGCGCTCGTTCGCTCGACGCCGGTAATTTCGGTCGCGGCGCCCGCGCCGGATCCGACCCCGCGCGCCGTGCCGCCGCGGCGGAGTCTGGATGTCGAGAGTGCGCCGTGTCGCGAACTCGCGGCGAACACTCTCACCGTACTTGGCGCCGGCGTTCGCGTCGTTCGCTGGCAAAGACACGTGCCACGCATGGACTCGGGGGAGCCTCCCCGACTGCGCGAAGTTTCGTCCTGAGTTGTTCGAGGCTCTAACCCGAGCGTTTCTCGCGCCGTGCGAGAAGCGGATTGGACTATTTCCATGTCAGGTTCCGATGTTTCCGAGAAGGGTGAGGCGGAGCTTCATCCCGACCTTGCGCAATTGCGCAAACAGCCACTCGCGACCTCGTATTTGCCGCTGTGGTTCCTGCTCGCGTTCGCGATCGTGATCGCTTACGGCCTGCTCACGAAGTGAAGCTTCGTGAGCTGAAGTAACGAAGGCTGGCGTCTCCCGGGCTCGTCCGGGCTCGGGAGACGCGACTTCGTACATCCGACTGTGTTATCCTCGGATTGAAAATTTCTTGCGAGGCGGCGCATGTTGGCGAAAATCGATTGGTGTCTTCGGCGGGCTCGGCCCCTCTGCGCGGTGATCCTCTGGGGGTGCGCGGCTGAAAAGCCCGCTCAGGCGCCGAGCGCGCCCACGGAGTCGATCGACGCGAGCGATGCGGAGCTCACGAGCTCGTTGCCGGCGAACCACGAAGACATCGAAGCGTGTCGGGAGCGCGTGCTCACCGAGGGCGTTCCGAGCGCAGCGTCCGGCGCCGTCGAGGGTAGCGATCTTGCGCGAACGGCCGAGGAGGCCCGCAAGAAGAAGGACGGTGAAGCCGAACGCGCCGCGTACTTCGACCTGATCGCGAAGGCACCGACGTCACCGTACGTCCCGTTCGCCTACTTCGAGTTTGCCGAGCTTTTCAAGGCGGAGGCGGCAGCCGATCCGACGAAGCTGCCTTTGGCCGAACAGGCGTTGAAGGAAGCGCTGAAGCAACCCGCGCCCAAGAATCGGCTCTACCTCGTCGCAAGCTACCGTCTGGCGCAGACGTACGCGCTCGAGAAGCAAAACGACCAGGCTCGTGACGCTTACCAACACGCGATCGACGACGCGAGCACGCACGGCGGGTGGGATTGCGCGCTTCCCGTCGCCGAGGCGGCGCGCGACGCGTATCAGGCGCTCGAAAAGCCCGCCGACGAGTAAGCTCCGCGGTCATGGCCGACGACGCTACGGACGAGCACGGCTTGCCGCTCTGGCCGGCGCCCGAGCGGAACAAGCGGCCGATCGCCGACGTGCTCCGCCAGGTGCTGCCCGAACGCGGGGTCTTGCTCGAGATCGCCGCGGGGACGGGGCAGCACGCCGTGCATTTCGTGAGCACGCTGCCCGGCTGGACGATTCAACCGTCCGACGCGGATCCCGAGCACTTCGCGACGCTCGCGCGACGCGTCGCCTTGCACGGAGACGCGCGCCTCCTGCCGCCCGTGTTACTCGACGTGACGGCCGCGCCGCCCGCGCTCGAGCCCACGGCGATCTTTTGCGCGAACATGATCCACATCGCGCCCTTTAGCGCGTGTGTCGGCTTGTTCAGCACGGCCGCGAGTCTACTGCGGCGCGGGCAGCCGCTCGTCACGTACGGGCCGTACTCCGTGCACGGCGCTCATACCGCAGAGAGCAACGAGCGCTTCGACCGCTCGCTCCGCGAGCGCAACCGCGAGTGGGGCGTGCGTGACGTCGACGCCGTCGCTGCCGTCGCGCGCCAGCACGGTTTCGCGTTCGAGGCGACGCACGCGATGCCGGCCAACAACCTGCTGCTCGTGTGGCGCCGGGAATGAGCGGCGCGCGCGCGGATCCGGCGTTCACGAAGAGCTCACGCGGTTGCGGCCGTCCGCTTTCGCGCGATAGAGCCGCTCGTCGGCGCGCCGCATGAGCTCGTCAACGCTCTCGTGTTCCCGCCAATCGGCCACGCCCGCCGAGATGGTGACGTGGCCGACACCCGGACACGGCAGCTCCGCGATCTCCGCGCGCACGCGCTCGCAAAACACCGTCGCTCCGTCGAGCGGCACCGGCAGCACGGCGACGAACTCCTCCCCGCCCCAGCGCGCCACCGTATCCGTGAGGCGCTTGGCACGATCGAGCGTCGCAGCCACGCGGCGCAGCACCTCGTCGCCCGTCGCGTGACCGAACCTGTCGTTCACGCGCTTGAAGTGGTCGACGTCGAAAATGGCGACGCTGAGCGGAGTCTTCGCGCGTTCGGAGCGGGCGAGCGCCCGAACGAGCTCTTGCTCCGCCGCGCGGCGATTCGGAATGCCGGTGAGCGCGTCCATCAGGGCTTGCTGCTCGCGCTCGGCGAGGAGCTCGCGCTCGGCCGTGACGTCCTGCCAGATCCCGACGCGGCCGGGACCGTTCGGTAGATTGACGGCGACGACCGTCCGGCGCAGGTGCCGGCGGCGCGGCCGTTCGAGGGTGAACTCGCGCACGGCCTCCGGTTTCGAGTAGCTGGCGTTCTCGATGACCTGTCGGAACGCCGCCGGATCCTCGACGAGCGTCTCCGCGTGCGCGAGAAATTGCTCGCGCGTGAGGCCAGCGAGCGCTTTCTCGTCGAGGCCCCAGAGCTCGGCGTACGCGCGGTTCGCGTAGAGCGCGGAGTTGTTCGCTTCCAGCACGATGACGCCGTCGCTCAGGTTCTGGATGGTCGTCTCGAAGAGCTGCTTCGCGCGCGCGAGCTCCTCGGCCCGCTGGCGCTCTTCCGTCACGTCTTGCACGAGCGCGATGCCGCCCGCGATCACTTGCCCTTCGCGCACGGGCGCGATGCGCGTCCGGAGCGAACGCCCCGAGCGCTGGCTCTCGTACTCGAGCGCTTCGCCCGCGAGGGCGCGGCCGTAAGCCGCCGTGATGGCCGCGCGATGCTCTTCGCTCGCGACTTCTTGCACGGTGCGCCCGACGAGCTCGGCACTGTCGACGCCGATGCTGTCGAAGAGCTCGCCGCCGTCGGCCGCGAGATAGCGCATTTCGTGGTCGAACAGCAGCACGGCGCCGCGCGGGATGTTGCGCGCGATCGAGTGGTAAATGCGCGCCTGGCGCACGACTTCTTCTTCGGCTTGGCGCTCCGTCGTCACGTCGTCGATGACGGCGATCGTGCCCTGCACCTTTTGTTGGTCGTCGCGCCACACGGCCGCGGAGAGCCGCACCCAGACGTAGTGCCCGTCGGCGTGACGGTAGCGCTTGATGCGCCGCTCGACGGGGCGCTTGCCCGCGAGGAGGTCGTCGCGCGATTGAGTGTCGCCCGCGACGTCGTCGGGGTGGGTGAGCTCCCAAAAGTCGGCTCTCAGGAGCTCTTCGGCGCTGCGCCCGAGCAGGCTCTCGAGCGCGGGATTGGTGCGGATGACGCCGCCGTCGACGCGCCGGAGCAGGACCCCCGCGGGCATGGTCGAGAGCACGGCTGCAAGCAGCCGCTCGCGCTCGGCGAGCGCGGCGTTCGCGCGGGCGAGCGCGATTTGCGCCTCCACCGCGTCGCCGATACCGCGCAGCAGTTTGAGGTCCGCGCTCGTCCACGCGTGCGGCGCGTGATCGATCACGCAGAGAGCGCCGATCTGCTCGCCGTCCGCGACGATGGGCACGCCCGCGTAGGCGAGGACGTTCAGCTCCGTGACCGCCGGGTTGTCGCGCACGAGGGGCGACTTGCGCGCGTCCGCTACGACGAGCGGCTCGCGCCCAGCCACCACGTGCTTGCAAAACGAGTGGCTGAGCGGCGTTTCGCGGCGCGCGGCCCAGGGTTCACCGAGTCCGACCGCACTCTTGAAGAACTGTCGCTCGCGATCGACGAGCGACACGAGCGCGACCGGCGCAGCGAGGAGCTCGCTCGAAAGTCGGGTCAGGCGATCGAACGCCTCTTCGCTCGGACTATCGAGCAGCCGCGTTCGCTCGAGCGCAGCCAGACGCGTCGCCTTCGAGACCTCGTCCGCCCAGTCTCTCGCCACGGAGCTCGTCAGGATAATTCATAGGGGGCCCGGACGCGCGACGTCCTCCTGCGCTCCTCTCGGCGTGTGCGGCTGTCTCCGTCCCCTGCAGCGCGAAACCTCAGTTTTCTTGCAGGGAACCTGAGGCAAACTGCGGCAGTGTCCCCCCTGACTCGGGCGGAGCACGATGTCGGAAAAGGTGCGCTCGCGGCGCGTAGCGACGTCCCGCGCGGAGACGATCGGGACGACCGTGGTCCCAGACTGGAGCAGCAGCGAGCGCATCGCCGGCACCATCTCCTCCACGGCGGCCGCAGCGCTGGGTCCGCGTCGAAAAGTTGGTGGCACGTCGCGTGCACTCATCCACGCCGAGGCCGCTGCCGGCGCGTTTCCCCCCCCCGGCGCGCTGGCGGCGCCTCACTATCAACGCTCGCGGACGAGAGCTCGCTCGGATTCGGAAACCAGCGTGAGCCGCAACATCACGCCGAACGACGTGTCGGTCGCACGCGCACCGAGATTGACGGGCAGCGCGACGCCGAAGCGAAGCGGCAGCCCGCGCGGCGAGCCGTCTGCGACGAGCTCCGGCGCGACGACGAGCGGCGCTCGACGCGCAAAGTCCGCGCGCACGTCGAGCGCCATGAAGCCGTATTGGACGTTGGGCAGAAAGCCCGTGATGAGCGCAGCGTCCGTGTGGAGCGGCGCGTGGGCGAACGCGCCGAAGGCTTCGGCGCCGGCGGTTGCGCGCAGCGTGACGCGTCCGAGGCGAACGGCGGAGACGAGATCGGCCGCCGCGGGCAGCGTCGTTTCGGAGGGCTCGAAATCGCGCGCGTCGCTCCTCGAGTGGGCGAGCAGCTCGAGCTGCACGTGCGCGTCGCGTTCGAGGTCGTGAAAGAGCGCGAAGGCGAGCGCCCCCGACAGCCCGGCCTGTCGCTCCCGGAAAGTCCCGCCCAGCGTCTGGTCGATGAACGGTTCCACGCGGACGCCGACGGGCGCGAGCACGCGCCACTCGACTTCGAGGCTCAGAGCGCGCGCTCCGGCGCCGCCGCGCCGCGCGCCGAGTACGGCCGCGTTGAGCTCCCACTCGACCTCACCGCCCGCGACCGCGTCGACGTCGGTCGCGCTCTCGGTCAGCATCGATTCGGGCAGCTGCGGTCGTGGTTCGGCGGCGCCCGCGCGTGCCGCGAACGACAGCGTGAAGGCGGCGACCGACACGCGCGCGCGCGACGAACGACTGAGCACGACGCCATCCTAAGGCGTGGCGCTCCCTCAGTGCACGGCCCCCGTCACACGCTGGATCACGAGCCCGGCCGCGGCGGCCGCCGCGATGAGCAGCGGCTCCTGCACCTTTTTGAAGCGGACGAGTATGCCGAACGTGACGAGCGCGATGACGACTGTCGCCACGTCGACGAGCGCCCGCCGGCCGAGCACGAAGGCAGCGCCCCCGATGGCGCCGGTCGCCGCGGCCGTCACGCCGTCGACGAACGCCTTGAGGCTCGGATTTTTGGAGAAGCGCCTGAAGTACGGAGCGGGGACGATCGTAAAGAGGTAACAAGGGATGAACGTCGCGAGCCCCGCGACGCAGGCCCCGAGCGGCCCCGCGACGAGGTAACCGATGAACGCGACCGTGATGACGACCGGCCCGGGGGTGATCATCGCGACGGCGACCGCGTCGAGAAATTGCTGGTCGGTGAGCCAGTGGAAGCGTGTGACGACGCCGCCGTGTAAGAATGGCACGATCGCGAGTCCGCTACCGAACACGAACGCGCCCGCTTCGGCGAAATACCAAGCGATGGTGGCGAGCACGCTCGTGGAAGCCGCGCCGAGCAGGCCGGAGACGGCCCACACGGGCAGGGGACTTGCGCCGAGCAACGGCGCGCCGCCCGAGCCCCGGGGCGGCGCCTTCACGAACATCGCGAGCAGGCCGCTCGCCAGAAAAATCCAGATCACCTCGGATTCGGTCCAAGCGGTGACCACGGCGTTCACGCCGAAGAGGATCCAGAGCAGCGGATCCTTGGCGAGCGTCAGCTTCACGAGCTTCCACGCGCTGCGAGCGATGATGGCGATCACGGCGGCACCGATGCCGTAGAAGGCGCTGCGCATCCACGGCAGCCCGCCGAACGCGACGTAGAACGCCGACAGCGCGAGCACCATCACGAACGACGGCAGGACGAAGGCGAGCCCGACCAGGGTCGCGCCGAGCACGCCGCCGCGCACCCAGCCCAAATAGATCGAGAGCTGCGCGGCGAGCGGTCCGGGGGCGAGCTGAGCGAGCGCGAGCCCCTCCACGTAGTCTTGCTTCGAAAGCCAGCGGCGCCGCTCGACCAAGTCGCGCTGCATGTAGCCCGCGAGCGCGATGGGTCCGCCGAAGCCGAGCGCGCCGAGCCTCAGGAAGTACAGCGTGAAATCCTGGAGCGAGCAGGGTACGAGCCCTGGCTCGGTGGCGGGGCTCGGGGGGGCTTCGACGGCAGAGGTCGCTACGACGCGGGTCATGCTCGGCTCGATCCTGGTCGTTTCCGCCTTGATTGGCGAAGATACGGCTGTATCATAGTCGTGTGGCGGTTGCATCAACGCGCGCGCGCGGCCGCTGGCTGCTGCTGATTCACCAGCTGCCGACCGAGCCCGCGTACCTGCGCGTGAAGATCGGGCGGCGGCTCGCGCGCATCGGGGCCGTCGCGCTGAAGAACTCGGTGTACGTGCTGCCGCTGCGCGAAGGCACGGCGGAGGACCTGCAGTGGGTCCGGCAAGAGGTCGTCGCGGGCGGCGGGGAGGCGACGGTGGCGGAGGCCGAGCTCGTCGACGGGCTTTCGGATCGCGAGGTCGAAGCCAAGTTCGTGGAGACGAGCGACGCCGCGTACGCGGAGCTCCTGCGCGAGACGCGCGCGCTCGCTCAGCCGCTCAAGCGCCGCAAGACGCGACTAACGGACGCTGCGCGCGCGGAGCTGCTCGGCGCCGTCGAGCGCCTCGAGCGGCGCGCCGAGGCCGTCCTGGCGACCGATTTCTTCGCTGCGCCGCTCGGCGCGACGGCCGTCGCCGAGCTTCGCGCGCTCCGCGTGCGCGCGGAGCCGCCGCGAGACGAGCCCCAAGCGCCGCAGGCCGCCGCGGGCGGCATGAACGGCCGCACGTGGGTCACGCGCACGGGCATTCACGTCGACCGCATCGGCAGTGCGTGGCTCATTCGCCGCCGGATCGACGCCGAGGCGCGCTTCAAGTACGTCGAGCCGAAGGGCTACGTGCCGCTCGCGGGCGAGCTGCGTTTCGACATGTTCGAGGCCGAGTATTCGCACGAGGGCGACCGTTGCACCTTCGAGACCCTGATCGCGCGCTTTGGGGTCGAGGAGCCGGGCCTCGCCGCCGTGGCCGAGGTCGTCCACGACATCGACCTCAAGGAAACGAAGTTCGGCCGTCCCGAGACGCCGGGCTTCGCGGCGTGCATCGCCGGCCTCTGCCGTGGCCACCGCGACGACGAAGAGCGCTTGGCGCGCGGCAGAGTCCTCTTCGAGAGCTTGCTCGCGCACTTTGCGACGCGCAAAGCGTGAGCGCTCGGCGTGGCTCCTCAGCGCGTCGTGCTGGCAGCGCGTCGCCGCCGCGCCACGAAAGCGGCGAGCCCCGCGAGCGCAAACACGCCGCCGAACGTGCCGCGACCGCGCGGCGCCGTTCGGCACCCGCAGCCACCGGAATCCGACGCGTTGCTCGCCGAGGCTCCGCCCGACGCCGCCGTGCCCGAGGTGCCGCCGCTCGGCGCGCCCGCGTCGCCGCTCGCCGTCGCGCCGTTGCCCGCGGCGCTGCCGCCCGTACCGCCACCGCTCGCGTTGCCGTCACTGCTGCCACCCGTAGCGGAGCCCGCCACCGCGGCGCCGCCCGCACCCGAGCCGCCCGCGCCGGCGCCGTTCCCCGGGGCGCCGCTCAGCCCCATGCCCATCCTCCCGGCCGCGCCGCCGTTGCCCGGCTTCGAGCCGCCCGTTCCGGTGCCGGCCGTCGCAGCGCCGCCCGCGCCGCCGCCGCTCGAGCCCCCCGAGCCGTCCGTGCCGCCGCTCGGCAGACCCGTTTCGTAACAGCCGAGGTCGGGCGCCGCACCGGCGTACGGCAAGCCCACGTCCGTGCCCTTGTCGATCATGCGGCTCTGCGCGCTGAGCTTCATGAAGTCGATGTCGGGCAGGCTGCCGTCGGCCTGACGCGGGCCCATGAAGGCCTTGTCGCTCACGCTCACGAAGTCCGAGTCGGTGGGCGTGATCGAAAGATCCCAGGTGTTGAACATGGTGTCGACGCCGTCCATGTTCGTGTTCTTGTTCGGATAGCCGATGTTGTTCCGCATGTGGTGGACCTTGTCACCCATGAGAATGATCATCGTGCTCGAGTCATTGGGGTCGCTCGCGAGCATGTTGTATTGCGTGCCGTTCTTGTAAGACGTGTTGTTGAACCAATCGTTGCCGCCCGACGAGTGGTTCGCGTAAAAGCCGGTCGCGACGTTGCCCCAGGCGAGGCAGTTCTGAATCGTGTGGCGTACGCCCGTCTTGCTGCTGCCCGCCTTGAAGCCGTTGCCGTTGCCGTCCTTCGGGCGCGCCATGCCCGAGTCGATGTAGCCGTTGCCCATCGCCCAGGAGTTTTCGATGGTGACGGACACCTCCTGATTGATGAGATCGTAGCCGTCGTCCGAGTTCCACCACGCGCGGCAGCCGCGCACGATCGTGCTCGGGCCGCTCTTCTGGTAGTGCACGCCGAAGCCGTCCGCGTTCTGTCCGTCGCCTTGGTTCGAGGTCGCGTCGTAGTTGTCGTGGGCGTCACAGTTCAGGATCAGATTGCCGCCGTTGCCGCCGTTGATGAAGATGCCGTTGCCGCTGTTGTGGTGCATGTTGAGGAGCTCGAAGACGTTGTTGCTCCCGCTCGCGGAGATGCCGTTGTTCGAGTACTGGTTCATCGGCACGTTCGCGATCTCGAGCCCCTTCAAGTGCACCCAGTTGCCGCTGACGACGATGCCGTGCGTGTAGCCGCTCGTTGAAATCTTCAACCCTGAAAAATCGAACACGGGCGTTTCGCCTTGGTACGCCCAGTACTTGATGCGCATCGTGTCGGAGCTGCCGCTCTTCGTGAGCGCGATGCCGGCACCCGAGTTCGCGGGCGTGACGACGGAATACGTGCCGCCGCGGATCCACACGGTGTCGCCCGCCTTGACTATGTCGTTCGTCTTCGTGAGCGAGCCGAACGGCTGATCTTGCGTCCCAGGATTCGCGTCGTCCCCCGTGGGCGCGACGTAATACTCGTCGGCGAACGCCGGCGCGGCGAGCAAGAGCGCGCTCACCAAGCCGAGCGACGAGGACAAGATGCGGACGCGGCGAGACGGCTGCGGTAGGGGCGGCACGCCTTAACGTTGCTCGAACTCGGGCCGTCCCGTCACCAAGCCGCTCCGCAGGGAAGCTTTTACAGCGAGCCGGGACTGGTACGTCCTGGCGAGAACTCGGGTCACCTCGGGATCGCGACGACGACGGCCGTCGCGTTGTGCCAGCCGTCGAGGCGGCCCTGATAGCGAGCGATCTCTCCGTAGGTGAGGAAGCCGGCGACCGGCACGTCCCCGAAGACGGACCTTACGGCGTCAATCTCGCGCTGGAATTGGTCTTTCAGGATCATGCCGCGACACACGCAGTCGAAAAGGAGAACGCCCGCGGCCGCGCTGCCCGCGAGGTTCGCCTTCGCTTCGGCCGCGGCTCCGCGCGCCGCTTCGATCATGTTGTCGGGGTCGCCGTCGAGGATGCTCACGAGCGAGCCTTGCGGGATCTCCGCGGCGCAGCGCAAAGAGCCGTCGGTGCCGACGCTGAGCGGCGCGCGAACGCGCGCGATCTTGTCGAAGAAGTGCAAGCCGAGCTCGTTGGCGACCATGTACGGCGTCGCGTTGGCTGCCGTCAGACGGACACCGCGCGTGCTCGCGTGCTCCAGATAACTCTGGAACGCGGGACGCCCGTCGAGTTCGAAGACGACGTTGCCGCTCGCGCGCGTGACGCGCATCTGTTTGGTGGTGGAGCGCAGGCCGTGGTTCACACCGACGCCCCAAGGTTTTTCGCTGAGAAAGCGGACTGCCGCGGCGGCGTCGGCGTCTGCTGCCGTGCCGAACCCGACCTCGGTACGCACGAACTTGCCGGCGTCACCCGCCGCGCCGCCGACGAGCTGACTGCCGGCGCGACCGCGCTCGTGCAGATCGTTGACGAGACTTTCACACGTGCCGGCGAGTCCGTCCGCAAAGAGGACGGTGGTTGCGTGACGAAGCCCGCGCTGGGAGGGTTCGTGGCGCGCGCCTTCGAGCGCGTCGGCGACGCGACGGGGTTCGGCGAGTCCACGCGCGAACGAACCTTGAGCGTCGATGCCGTCCGAGCTCACGAGAAGCGCGGCGACTCCACCGTTCGTGAGCCCACGTTCTGTCAACTCGCCGGCTGTCGAGCAACCCAAGAGCTCGACGTCGACGTGGGCGCGCGCGGCCTTCAGCGCTTCGCCCAGCGGGTGTTCGGGCGACGCGAACAGAAAGCCGAAACTGGGCTTTACGGGCCCGAGCCCTTCACGCGCCATTCCCACTGCCATCGCCGCAGCCGCCGCCGTTTCCGAACGCTGCGAGGTTCCGCTCGCTGTGATCGTCGTCATGCTGACCCCGGAGCATTGTAGCTCCTGGGTGAGGCGCGGCTCGCCTGACAGACGCGTGAGATCGGGGTAAATTGCGAAGCGTGGGTCGCACAGTGTGGGCTGGTGTCGTGCTGCTCGCCTTCGCGGGCGCCTGTGGAGGGCGGAGCCGAACCACGGGCGCGGCGGATGAGGGCGCCGCCGAGTCGCCCCCGTCAGCAGGGAACTTTACCGGCAATGAAGTTACGGTCGACACTGCCGAGCCCGAGGAGGGGATTGGTCCCGGTTCAGGGTCGGCTTTCTTCTGGGCGTATGGGCTCGGCAATTGGTTTCTCTACACGCCGCCACCGAACGCAACCCAGAAGGACGCCCCGATCGCAGACATCGTGCCGCCGCGCGGTGACAGCACGCGGGCGTACCGGGCCATGGGCAGCGGTCAGCCGAACGGCGCCGACTTGTTCGCGCAGCTGAACCACCCCCAAGGCAGAGCCTTGGACCTCAATAGCTACTACGGCATCGGCTTTTGGGCGAAGCTGAGTGGCGCGGACGAAAACGTCACCGTCGCGCTGAGCGATGGCACGCAGTACCCGCAAGACGACCTCTTCCGCGTGCCGTCCGTCGGCATTTTGCTATCCACCGACTGGCAACCGTACGAGGTCTCCTTCGCTCAGCTGCAGACGGACGGGACCAAGATCGCGACGATTGACTTCATCGTCGGTCAGAGCGGCGGGGCGTACGACTTGTGGGTGAACGACCTTGCGCTGCTGTGTCGCGGAGCGTGCCCCGGGTCCGCGGGTGAATGATGGTAGGATGGAGCGCTCAACGGGAGAGCGGCGATGAAATTCGGTCGTGCGAGTGTGTTGGTGCTCGTAGGTGGGCTCGTCGCGTGCGGCGGTAAGTCGGTAAGCCGGGGTTCGGGAGGGACGACGGCTCCGAGCAGTCAAACCGAAACGGAGTTGTGCGTTTCGCTCTGCGACAAGTCCGAGCAGTGTCCCGACACCGCGAGTGGAACCGCGAACATCGACTGCGGCACCTTATGTACCGCGTACGAGAACATCGCTCGCAAGGGCGGGTGTCCGTCGGCGCTCAGTCAATTGTTTTCCTGTTACTCGGGCGGAGACACTTGCGGTAGCAGCACGGTCTGCAACGACGACGCCAATCGCGTTGGCCAGTGTCTGGCGGCGTACTGCACGGCAGAACAAACCGATCCGGATTGTGTCACCCTCATCTCGCAGTCGACAAACTGAGGCGCGCGTAGCTACTTTCCGTAGCCCACGCCGATCACGTTCGCCTGAACGGCGTCCTCCGTCGCGTCCGAAGGATAGCCGGACGTGACGGCGCCCTCGAAGAAGGTACCCACCGCCACCTTGCTGTTGTCTCCGCCGATGCCGAGGATGAGCGCGCCCTCTTTGTGCATCGGGTTATAGCCGGTCGTCGTCGGGAGATTGCCGGCGTACATGGTTTGGAGGTCGCCCGATTGGGCGTTGCCGCCGCGCAACGAATACTGCTTCGAATCGCCTTTGAGCAGGGCCGTGACGTAGTCGTACGGGACGCTGGTGTTGGTCTTGCTCGTGCCGTTGCCCCCTGCGAAAAGTCCGTTCTCGAGGTCGGCCATCACCCACGGTCCGTCCCCGTTGCACGGCGTGAACCAACACAACTTACCGAGATAGATGGCTTCCATGTGGCCGTTGCCGTTGTCTTTGCTGTTCGTCTCGGCGTTGCCGTAGTCGAAGCAGCAGCCGTCGTTCACGTGCTTGCCGCTCGCGACCATGTATTCGCCTTCGGCGCCGCTGCCCGTGGCGATGCCGGTCGTCTTGTTGTTGCGGTAGCCGACGCCGGCCGCGACGTAGATGGCGTACACGCTGTGTCCGCTCACGGTGAGCTTCAGTCCGGCGGCGTCCGCCGCGACGTCCGCGCTACCGTTGCCGCCGGCGGGCGCCACGGTGAGGTCGTTGTTCTTGCCCGCTTGGTCGTAGATGATCGGAATCGTGCACTTCGTCCCGGAGCAGAACGTGTCTTGCGCCGCCGCGTCCGCGAACCCGTCGCTCGTGACGCCGATGTCCGTGGTCGTCTTGTCGGAAGCGCGCTGCACTTGATAGAGCTTCCCGCGGTACGCGCCGAAGAGCGCCCGCACGGTGCTGTGCGCGGCCACACACGGCGCGTTGCCCGTCGCGTAAATGTCGCAGGGGGCCGAACCAGTTCCGCTACCGGCCGCACCCGCTGCGCCCGTCCCCGCCGCTCCGCTGGCGCCCGCGCCGCCAGCTCCGGAACGCATGCCGCCCGCGCCGCTTCCGCCGTCACGGCCGCCCCCGCCGTTCACGCGTCCGGCTCCGCCGGCACGTCCTCCGCTCGCTCGACCGCTCGAGCCTGCGCCTGCGTTGCCGCCGCTCGCGGCTTGTCCGCCCGCGCCGTCGGGCCGTCCCGCGGCTCCCGCGTTGCCTGCCAGGCCGCCGCCTGCACCCCCGCTCGTGCCGCCCGCTCCGACGGCTCCGGCGCCGCCACTCGCGGTGCTGCCAGCCGTGGTCCCGGGCGCGCCTCCCTGATTCGGTGTGCCGCCCGTTTGCTCGCTTTGGCCCCCCGGAGTCCCGGGGTTCGACGTGCAGCCGAGCGCGAGCACGCTCGGCAAGAAGAACGAGAGCCAACGTGCGCCCGTGCGGGGCGTGGATGAACGGCGATTTTCAGGCGATGACACGGCAGTGGCTACAGTAGCGTTCGGCGCCGCGCGTCGTTCACAAAAGCGCACCTTGCCGTCGCGTGGTCCCGCCACCGCGCATTTCTCCACTACCGCTCGACTGAGCGTGTCGAAGCAGTGGAGCGAGGTCCGACTTTCCGTCGACTGATTTTGTCGGGCTTTCCGAGATGACAACGCCGGTATCCGCATCAAGACTCGGCGGCGCGTGTCCGCTCGACGTCGCCGTTCGTCTCCAGCCGTCGTGCTCGTGCTCGCGCTCGCCGCGGCCGCATGCGTGGACGACGTCGACGTTGGGCGCTGGAAATGCGCGACTTCGACCGGTAAGCCGCCAGCCCTCGATGCAGGGGGCGCCTCCGTCACCGACCTTATGGCCGTTCCCTGGGGCACCGGCTTCGAAGACGGCTTTTGCGACTACGCCGCGGTTCACGGCTTTTGCTACTCGAACACCGAGGCCACCTACGACATCGTGACGTCGCCTGTGCATTCGGGCAAACGCGCTGCGGCCTTCCGGGTGTCGTCCGATGCGGCCAAGGATGCTCGGCAAGCACGCTGCGTGCGCGAGGGCGCGCTGCCGAGCGAGGCGACCTACGGCGCGTGGTTTTACGTGCCGGCCAGCGCGACGAACGGAGACAATTGGAACCTCATGCATTTTCAGTATGGGGATCCCGACGCGCCCACGAAGGTTTGGGACGTTTCACTCGGTAACGCCGCCGACGGCAGCTTGTATCTCTATCTTTACGACTCGAAGCGCACGATGGTGCGCACGCCGAAGAGCCCGCCGAAGGTGCCGATCGGCTCGTGGTTTCACGTCGAATTCTACTGGCGTCATGCCACCGACACGAGCGGAGAGGTCACGCTGTTTCAAGACGGCGAGCAAACGCTCGACGTGAAGAACATCAGCACGAGCGACACTCCGCCGGCACGGTGGTACGTCGGCGATCTCGTGGACGCCCTCGACCCACCCGATTCGACCATTTACGTGGATGACGTCGCGATTCGCGCTGGGAATTAGCCGGCAGCGTGCTCGCCTGTGGCGCCTCGGTCTCGCGGTGTCACTCGCGGCCGGCGCCGCGCGCGCCGAAGACGACCTCGAGCTCACGTGGGAAGCGCCGCCCGGCTGTCCGAGCGCGGCGCTCGTCCGACAGCGGCTCGGCGCGCTCGCTGGCGGGGATGCACGGCTCGCCGGCGCGCACGTGCACGCGGAAGGGCGCATCGAGCAAGCCGACGGCGGCTATCGGCTGACGCTCATCGTGCACGATGGCGCGAGGGTCGGAAAGCGCACCGTCGAAAGCGTGTCGTGCTTGGACCTCGGTCGCGCGGCGGCGGTGGCGCTCGGTCTCTTCCTGCAGAACGCGGCAGACGGCGTCGAAACGACGAGCGGCACGGAAACAGCGCCCGCGCGCGACGAGCCCGGTACACGCACCGAAACGTCCGCGACGAACGCGGCGACAGCCGGCACCGCGAGCGAGCGTCCGCCCGCTCCGGCTGCGTCATCCGCGACAGCGCGACCGCAGGAGCGCGCGCGACGAGAGCCGGCGCCAGCGGCCCAATCGCCGTCGAGCGAAGCGGCTGCGTCGCGCGCCGAAGAAGACGCAGCACGTCGCGGCCGCCGGCGCTGGCGCGTCCTCGTGCGACTCCCGTTCGCGAGCCTCGATCTCGGGCCGCTCCCGAAGCCGAGCGGCGCGCTCGGTGCCGCGCTCGGCGTCCGCTACGACGCATGGCGCGTCCTGCTCGGCGGCCGCCTCTTCGCGGCGCAGACCCTCGCGCCCGCGGGCACTCAGGAAGCGAGCGTACGCCTACGCCGATTCGCGCTCGCAGCGACGGTGTGTCGCGGCTTTCGTGCTCGGGCGCTCGAGCTCGCGCCGTGCGTCGCCGTGGGCGCGGAGCCGCTCTCCGCGGCTGGACACGGCCAAAATCTGCAAGCGCAGAGGACACGCGCGACGACCGTCGTGCTGAGTGGCGGAGTCGAGGCCGATTGGTACCTCGTGGATTGGATGGCCCTCGCCGGCTCCGTCGCGCTTGGGCTCGAGACCACGCGCCCGCGTTTCTTCGCGGACGTGCCCGGGGGCGACCGAACACTGCTCCCCGTGGAGTTTTCCCTCGGGATCGGTCCCGAGTGGATTTTTTGACGGAAGGAGGCGTGAGCTGCCACTGCGTTTCGGAGCGACGATGACGAGACACGGCGCCGCGGCCCGAACGTTGGGCCCGACGGAGCAAGTCGAGGACGGTCAAGCCTCGTCGACGCAAGACGTGCCGCCATTCGAGGCCATCTACCAGACGTACTTCGCGTTCGTCTGGGCCTCGGCACGTCGCCTCGGCGTGGACCTGGCTGCCATCGACGACCTCGTCCAGGAAATCTTCTTGGTCATCCACGCAAAGCAGCACACGCTGAAAGATCCGGGCGCCCTGCGCAGCTGGATCTACGGGATCGTGCGCCGCACGGCGAGCGATCACCGCCGCTCGCAGCGCACGAAGGAAGCGTCGGGTGTCGCCATGGCGGTGCAGGCGGAGCTCGAGCACGGCATACAGCTGACGCCGCAGGAGCTGAGCGAGCAAAGCGAGCGCGTGAAGCTGCTCTATGCCTTGCTCGCCGAGCTCGATGCGCCCAAGCGCGAAGTCTTCATCCTGGCCGAGCTCGAAGAGATGACCGTGCCGGAAATCGCGGCCGCGCTCGAGCTCCCGCTCAATACGGCCTATTCGCGCTTGCGCGCCGCGCGCATCGCGTTCGAGGAGCGGCTCGCGCGGCGCTCGGCGCGTCGCGCACCTGGAGGGCACTCGTGACCAAGCTCGGGCACGAAGCGCGCGAGCTGGTCGTCGCCGGTCGCGGTGCCTTGCAGCCGAGCGCTGACGACAGAGCGCGCGTGCTCGAAGCGCTGCGTGCTCGTATCGGCGCGCCGCCCGTCGTGCCGAACGCCGGCGCGCCCGCGCCTGCGCCGCGAGCGGTGTCGCTCGGCTGGGGTAAAGTCGCGGCTGTCGTCGCCGGCGTCGTGGTCGTGGGTGCGGTCGGCCTGCGTTCGCTCGGCCCGCACGCCGAAGGGGTCGCGCCACGGCTTACGGCGTCGCCGCCGGTCGTCGTGAGTGCTGCGCCTGCCGCGGGTCCAGCAGAGCCCGCGACCACCGCGCCGGAATCGGCGCCGCAGTCGTTGGACTCGGTGGCTGCGTCGTCCGCCGCGCCGCCCGCGGAGGCTTCGACACCACGGCGACCGTCCGATCGCCTCGGTGAGGAAGTATCGATTCTCTCGCGCGCGGAAGCCGAGCTTCACGCGCGGCGCTTTGCGAGCGCGCTCCGCCTGCTCGACGAGCACCAGCGCAAGTTCCCGCGCGGCAAGCTCACGCAGGAGCGCGTTGCCGCGAAGATCCAGGCGCTCTGCGCGCTCGGTCGCACGAGCGAGGCCGACGCCGCGCTCGCGCTCCTGTCGCCGGATTCGGTGCACGAGGGTCGCGCTCGCGCGGCGTGCTCCAAAGCGCAGTAGCCCGTGAACGGCGCCCGTTGAACCTGCTCGTTTACAGGCCGTTCAGCGCGTTCAGCACGCCGGTGTAGCCGGGCTTCTTCTGGTAGCCGTCGTCCCAGAGCAGGGGGCGCGGCGTGTCGCCGTCGGCGCAGCCCTCGTCGAGGTAGTTGAGCCACGAGTATTTGTCCGTGACGCCCCAGAACGTCACGGCCGGGCAGTTCGGCTGACCGAGACACGCGGCGACGACGTCGTGAAACATCGCCGCCTGGTCGTCGAGGGTCCCGCCGTAGCAGAGGTTCAGGTCCATCTCACTGATGACGACGTCGACGCCGAGCGCGGCGAAGCGCTGGATGTTCGCGGCAACGTCGTCGCCCGTGAGCGACGAAGCGACCGCGTCGTGCATCTGCAAACCCACGCCGTCGATCGGGATGCCGCGCGCTTGCATGTCGGCGACCATCGCGTAGATCGAATCTGCTTTGGCGCCGCCACCGTCGGCACCGTAGTCGTTGTAGTAGAGCTTGGCGTCGGGGTCCGCGGCGCGCGCCGCCGTGAAGGCGTCGTCGATGAACGACGGGCCGAGCAGCTGCGAGAAGATGGTGTCGCGAAGCACCGTCGGATCGCCGGGATCCCAGGCCTCGTTCACGACGTCCCAGGCGAGCACCTTGCCCTTGTAGTGCTCGACTTCCTTGGTGATGTGGTTGAGCAGCGCGGCGCGGAGATCATCCGGATCCGTGAGCGTGCTCACCCACGCCGGGAGCTGGTTGTGCCACACGAGCGTGTGCCCTTTCACCTTCATCCCGTTCTCTTCGGCGAAGCTCACGATCCGATCGCCGAGCTCGAACGAGAACTGATCGCGCGTCGGTTCGGTGTACTCCCACTTCATTTCGCTTTCGGGAGTCACGTAGTCGAAGTCACGCGCGGCGTTCGCGTAGGCGTCGTCCGCGAGGTGCGCCGTCGAAAGCGCGGCGCCGATCAGCCGGCCGCGGCAAACGGCGGCAGCTTCGAGGCTCGCGTTCCTTGCCTCGCTTCCCGTGTTCGGCTCGCACGCGTCCGGCGGACTCTTCCGCTCGCCACAGGCGCTCGCGAGTCCGGCAAGCGCGAAGCCAGCCAAGGCTTTGCTGATTAAGTTCGATATCCGGCGTTGAACCACGCGCGAGACTCTAGCGATTTTCGACGTACGCGCACTGCCATCGGCGCCGCCGTGGGTGTTTCTTCAGTGGGGGCCCGGGACTCGTGACCGCCGACGGGGCGCATGATAACGGCCAGTGATCGGGACCCATGGGCTTCACCGCACTCCTGGACGTCGCGATCGGCCTCAGTTTGATTTACGTGGGGGCGTCCCTGTTCGTGACGATCGTCAACGAGTACATCGCGAGCACCTTCGAACTGCGGGGCAAGGAGCTCTCCCGACATTTGAGCGACCTCCTCGGCCCGCTCGAGGACGCGGCGAAGGCGAACCCTGCGTTCCGCGTCCTGCTCGACAAGCAAGCGAAGGTGCGCTCCTACGTCGACCCGAACGTGCTCGCGCAGGTCATCGTCGCGTGCTTGAGCGCGACGGCGCCGCTCGGCGTCGCCCAAGGCGTGCCCGCGCCCGGTACGCCGGCGCCCGTGGCGGTAGCCGCGCCGGATCTCATGCAGGCCATCGCGCTGCTTCCGGACTCGCGGATCAAATCCGTACTCTGGACGCTGGCGCAGAGCGCGAAGAACGACGTCGAGAAGCTCGTCGGCACGACCAGTCTGTGGGTGGATCGCTCGCTCACGGTGCTCGGCGAGAGCTACAAGCGCCAAATGCAGCGCATCACGTTCGCGCTCGGGTTCGTGATCGCCGTTTGCTTCAACATCGACACCGTTCACGTCGTTGCACGGCTCTACCTCGATAAGGAGCTCCGCGACGAGGTGGTCGTCGCGGCCGAGCAGGTCACAAAGCAGCTCACGCCCGACGTCATCGCGACCTGTCCGAAGCTCACGGCGGACGAGGCGCAGAAGAACCCGCAGTGCGCGCCGGTCCAGAGCTTGGCCAAAGCCGTCACCGAGCGCAGCGCCACCTTCGGCACGCTCCCGATCGGCTGGCAAACCACGAAGCCTGGCGCCGTCTTCTCGAGTGGATTCCCAGAGCGCCTGCTCGGCTGGCTGCTCACCGCGATCGCGATTTCGCTCGGTGCGCCGTTCTGGTTCGACCTCTTGAACCGCTTCGTCAATTTGCGTCACACGATCGAAAAGCCCACGGTCGATTCGGACGCGTCGAGCTGAGCGATAGTCGCGGGCGGCGAATTGGGATAGATTGAGCCTCTTGCCCGGGAGGCTCGTGGTGATGTTCTTAACTCGAAGAGGTCCGAAGTTCGTGGTGGCGCTCCGGCGCGCCGAGCTCTTGTTGCTCGGCGTGCTCGCCGTTCATTGCGGCAGCAAAAGTCAGTACGACGACGACGACTCGACCGGCGGCGCCAAGAACGAGACGGGCGGCTCGAGCGCCAAAGGCGGCAGCGCGGGCACGAAGACGCAGCCCGGCACGTCCGGCGACGGCGGAGCCGCGGGGCAGTCGCCAGGCGCGGGCGGCGACGCTGGAGCCGAGAACGGCGGTGTCGGCAACGGCGACGCTGGTGGCAACGGGCCGAGGGCGGCCACGGGTGGTGGCGGCAGTGGCGGCACGAGCGAAGCGAACGGTGGCAAAGGCGGCTCGACCGGCGGCAAGGGCGGCACTTCCGGCAATGCCGGCGGCAAGGGCGGTAGCGGCGCGGCCGCGGGCTCCGGCGCGGGCGGCAGCGCCGGCGGTGCGGTCGATCCGTTCGCGGGCTGCACGCTCGCGCCCGTCGCGCAGGCGCCCACGGTCACGCTCCTCGACGACTTCGAGGACGGCGACACCTACGCCCAGGGTTACGGCAGCTGGTATCCCTTCGACGACGGCACCGCGGCCCCGGGCGACGAAGCCACGCTCGCGACGAGCGCGTCGACGCGCTCGTCGGGCAACCTCACTTCGCTCGAATTCACGACCGGCGTTCACTCGGACTTCGGCTCCGGTTTCGGCGTGATCCTCCACGACGACGGCGGCACGCAGACGCCCGAAGACGCGGCGACGTCGTACGACGGGCTCGAGTTGTGGGCGCGCGCCGCGAGCCCGGGCTCGGTGCGCGTGAACTTCCCCGACGTGAACTCCGATCCGCTCGGCGGCGTCTGTTCCGAGGACGACGGCACATGCTTTCACTACTACGGCGTGGATCTCGACCTCGACACGACCTGGCGCCTCTATCGCATTCAATGGGACGAGGTTTACGTCGCGAGCAGCGTCGAGCCGTTCGATCCGCACTCGATCTACCGCGTCGAATTTGCGGTCGATCCCGCCGCGGGCCTCGACATGTCGATCGACGACGCGAACTTCTTCCGCTACGCGACGAACGCGTACAACGTGAGCGGGCGTGAATTCCGCAAGGCGCACGCCCACCGCGTCTTTCACGGGGTGGATCGCCCGTCGCTCGAATGGTCTTCGATCGGCGACCACCTGTCCCGCGCCGACCTCGAGCTCATGGCCGGCTGGGGCGCCGACACCGTACGCATCGCGTTGAACCAGGACTTCTGGCTGCCCGCCTCGCCGGCGTACGACGCGGGCTACGCGCCGCTCGTCGACAAGATGGTCGCGTGCGCGCACAGCGCCGACCTCGACGTGATCCTCGATTTGCACTGGTCCGACCAGGGCAACTACTCCGTCACGCCGGGCCAGCAGCAAATGGCCGACGCCCACTCCGTCGCCTTCTGGCAAGACGTCGCGACGCGCTACAAGAACAACTCGCGCGTGCTGTTCGAGCTCTACAACGAGCCGCACGACGTGAGTTGGTCGGTGTGGCGCGACGGCGGCGCGGCGACGGGCTTCACCGCCGCGGGTTACCAAGATCTGTACGACGCCGTGCGCGGCACCGGCGCCGAGAACGTCGTGCTCGCGGGCGGCCTTTCGTACGCGTTCGACCTCTCGGGTCTGCCGGCCTACAAAATCCGCGGCTTCAACGTCGGCTACGTCACGCACCCCTACAACTTCCCCGGCAAGCAGCCGGCGGATTGGCCCGACGCGTTCGGCACGGCCGCCACCGAGTTTCCGGTGATCGCCACCGAATTCGGCGACACCATGAGCTGCTCGGCGAGCTACACGCAGTCCTTGATCGACTACGCCGCCTCGCTCGATATCTCTTGGACGGCCTGGGCCTGGTTCGTCGCGGACACGAACCCGTGTGCGTTCCCGACCATCATCAGCGCTTGGGACGGCACGCCGACGACCGCCGGTGCCGCCGTCAAAGCCGCGTTGTCGCCGTAGGCGTCCGGTTCGGGCCGTCGCCTCAGTGCGGCGGCTCGAGCGAGCAGTCCTTGTGGCAGCGCGTGGTGGTGCCGTTCTTGTCGCCGTCGTCGCACTCTTCGCCGTGGGCGGAGTCGATGACGCCGTCGCCGCAGCAGGGCGCGAGCGTGCAGGCTTTGGTGCAGCCGCGCTGGCTACAGTCCTTCGTGTATTGCGCAGTGCCGTTGGCGGGTCCGTCGTCGCATTCTTCGGGGCCGTTCGGCGTGCCGTCGCCGCACCAGGGGCCGTAGTGGCAGTCGTGCGTGCAGCCGCCGTAGGTGGCGTCGTTGTTCGGGCCGGGGCAATCGGCCGGCACCGGCCCCGAGCCGTCGCCGCAGTCGCACTCTTCGCCCGCCGTTGCGACGCCGTCGCCGCAGGTGGGCCCGCAATAGGTCTGTGACGTCGAAAAGCCCGAGAGCGTCAGTTGGTAGTTCGACTCGCGCGGGTGCACGTCGGCGTGGAAGACGGCAATCTCGTAAACCTTGCCGTTCTCGAGGCCTCCGAGCGTCGCGACGGTGCCGTTGCCTGCCGGCGCGGAGGTGCCGTCGAGATTCGTGGTCTGGATCGTCCAGCTTGCCGTGTCGCCCGTGACGGTCACGCTGCCTTGCAGGCGCTCGTGCGGCGCGCCGAGGTCGAGCGCGAGGTGACCGTTGATGTACACCCACACGTCGTCGTCGCCGTAGAAGGAGAGCGACAGCGAGCCGGAGTACTTGAAGAGGTAGCGCGCTTCCGTCGTGAAGTAGAAATTGCGCATCACGCCCGTCACCGGCTTCACGGGGCCGCCGGTGCCCGCCATCATGGCCGTGTAGGAGCCACGCGCGTCCCACTGCTGCGTGATCGGCCCCGCCGTGCTCGTCGTGCAGCCCGGCTGGTTCAGCCAATATTCCCAAAGATTGCAGTACTTCTTGCGGGTATCCGCTTCGAGCGGGAAGAAGCCGCTCGAGAGCGAGTTCGCGGGCGCGCCGTTCGTCGCAGGGATGTTGGTCCCCATGAACAGATCGTGAAGGTCGTCGTTCACGGTGCGGCCGTTGCTGCTGCTGAACTGGTAACCGCCCGCGACGGGCGCGAGCTCGAGCACGTCGTGCACCGTCGTGTTGACCGTCGCGTCGTCGCTGTACCACTGCTTGAAGGACGCGGCGCTCTGCAAGATCTTCACGTTGGTCGTGATCTGATTGTGGCTGTTCCCGCCGGAGTCGGTGCAGGTGGTGACGCCCGTCATGCCGCTCTTGATCGGTCCCGACGCGTCCCAATCGGTGAAATGGCACGGGCACGTCGTGGTGGCGCCCGGGGTCGGCTTGCCGCCGACGCCGAGCGTGGCGGCGGCGATGCCGGGGCAGAGCGCCGTCGAATCGCTGTTCGTGCAGTTGCCGTCCGTGCCGACTTTGCGCCCGCTCGCGTTCGGGACGCACAAGGTTTGCGTCCCGCCCGCGGGCGTCGCGCCGTAATAGAAGAAGTCGGGGTGCCCCGTCGCCTGATCCTGCCCGTCGAAATCACGATAAATGATGGGCAACTCGAGGCATTGCCCCGAGCCGCCGCTGCACGGCACCGTGTCGGGTTTTTCCATGGTTTGGCACATGAACCCGGGCTCGGTCGTGCACGTGCTCGAGCAGCCGTCGCCGTTCACCTGGTTGCCGTCGTCGCACTGCTCGCCGTCGTCGATGTTGCCGTCGCCGCAGTGCGTGTCGCAGGCGCGCGTGGTGGCGCTGCCGTCGTCGCGGCACTTCGGCTCTTTCGTGCACGTCTTGGAGCAGCCGCTGCCGTCGCCGTAAAAGAGCCCGTTGTTCATGCCGGCGTCGCAGGACTCCCCGGCTTCGACCGCGCCGTTGCCGCACACGGATTTGACGCACGTGCTCGGCGAGCCCGTGCAGCTGTAGCCCGGCTCGACGATGCAAGTATTCGAACAGCCGTCGCCGCTCGTCGTGTTCTTGTCGTCGCACTGCTCCGTCGCGGTGATTTGCCCGTCGCCGCACAGCGGCACACATTTTTTACCCGGCACGCGGCACTGCCAGCCCGCTTCGATTTTGCAGTCCGAGCTGCAACCGTCGCCGTCCGTCGTGTTGCCGTCGTCGCACTCCTTCTCGTTCGTGAGGATGCCGTCCCCGCAGACGATCGCCGTGCATTTGCCGGCAGGCGGACACATGAAGCCTTCTTCGACGCGGCACGCGGCGCTGCAGCCGTCACCGCCAATCATGTTGCCGTCGTCGCAATCCTCACCCATGTCTTGGACGCCGTCGCCGCAGTTCGGCGTGGGTCCTGTCGGAGGCTCGACGTGATTTTGCGAGCCGTTGCCGCTCCCGCCCGTACTTCCGGGCGAACCGCTGCCACCCGTGCTGCCACCATTGGTGCCAACGGGGATGCTCTCGTCGACAGTCTTGTTCGCGGAACACGCGCAGACCGCTACCGACAAGCAAATTGCCGCCCGTATCGCAACGATACTTCGTAACGTAAGCTTCATGGGTTCGCTCGCCGCGACCGCGCACCGAAGCGGCACGCTGCGATCTACGTGAGTGCATGTCGGCGGATCGGCTCACGCAGTGAACGAGTGCGGGTTCACCTTCACGCACGGTGCATCGCATGCTGCCAGCACCATCTCGAGGGGAGAGTTCACAGGAAGAGGGAAGGTCGGGAAGGTTTTTTTGGATTGCTCGGACAAAGGTTCACGTGCTGGCCGGCCCCAAATTCTCTCTCTTCCCGCCCTTCCTTCTTCCTGTTAATCCCCTCTGATCGTCAGCGTGCGTAAAGGGGCTGGCAGCATGCGACGCACCGTGCGTGGAGGTGGACCTGCCTCAGGAAGAGACGTCAGCTGCTGCTGGCGGCGCGGGCGATGTGGTCGGAGACGCGATGGACTTCGTCGCGGCGGCGCTGGCGTTCGGCGCGCAGGGCGGCGAGAAACGGCGTGAGCGATTCCACGCCGCTGCGGGTCAGATCGGCCTCCCACGTCACGTGCAGCGTCGCGACGTCGGGCACCGAACCTGGCTGGAGCTCGGACGAACGCCCGTAAAACCCCGACGGAATGCAAGGAAGCTTACACCCTGGCACGGCTTGCTCCGTGAGCACGTACTCGAAGTTCAGCGCTTCGAGCGCGCGGCCCGTGCGACGGTTGGCGGTGTTCGTCGGCGGTACGTAGCTCGCCACGGGGCGACCCAGCCGCGACTTCAGGATGTCGCGCCCGCGCCCGAGCAGCTCGAGCTGCTCCTCGTAGCCCTTGCCCGCGAATTCATCGAAGGCGCCGAGCGTGCCGCGCTGGTTGAACGGGTCGCCGCGCTCGATCAAAACCTTCGAGTAGACGGGGTAGCCGTGATCGAAGCCGTGTTGAGCGACGACGAGGTGCTCGAGGCCGTTTAGAAAGCGAATCATCGGCTCTTCGAGGATGGCCGGCACGATGCCCAGGTGAAACGGCATGCCCGCGCGATCGATGCGCAGGAGCACGTCGTGCAGCGGCTGCAGATCGGGCAAGATCGGCCGTACGCCCGTCGGATAGTCGTCGACCCGCAGCAGCGGATCGGTGAAATCCCCCCGGTAGAGCCGGAGCTCGAGCTCACCGAGGCCGACCCGCGCGAGGCAGCGCTCGACCTCGGCGTCCCCGCTCTGAGGCGCGCGCTCGACGCTGACGAGCAGGCGGCACGAGGCGAGCAGGCTGCGCATGCGCACCGCGTCGGACGCGAGCTCGAGGCCGGAGCTCACGAGCATGTGGTGCTGCGGGCGCCGGCGCTGCTGCAAGTCCCAGTCTTCGGGAAAGATCGGCTGCGCGCTCGGCAACGCCCGGCGCTCGGCGCGGCTCGGTGCGAGCAGCGCGACCGTCCAATCGTTCGGCACGAAGCGCCCGAGGCGGGCGAGCACCTCGACGCTCGCCGGGGGCAAGCGGGGGCGCTCGGAGAACAGCGCGCGCCAGAGCTTCACGCGGCTCCTTCCGGCAGGAGCGCGTCGCGTTGCTTGGTGTCGGCGACCTTCTCGACGAGCGCGAACCACGCGCGCTTCCAATCCTCGAACGTCCACGTCGCGAAGAAGCTCGGCCCGCGCGCCGCGCCGAAGGCGTGCTCGAGCCCGCGCCGCACGACCTCGACGTCGTCGCGCGCCTCCCACGGGATGACGCGCGCTTCGGTGTACTCGTGGTGGTTGCCGACGTTGGTGGTCACGAGCGGGAGCCGCGTCGCCTCCGCGTCCGAAACCGCGAAGCTGCCGCCTTCGGACAGGCTCAAGCAGAGGTACGCGTCGGCGTCTTCATACGCGGCCTTGCGCGTCTCGTAAGTGCACTTGAGCTGACGAAACTCGTACTCGGGCAGCGCCTCGCCGAGGCGTGCCACCGTCTCGCGGCCCTTGTTGAAGTTACGAAAGTCCCCGAGCACGACCGGGCGTGCGGGCCTCTGCGCTCGGCCGCTGATGGGCTCGACCCAGCTCGGGAGGAGCTCGGCGTGCGGGACGCGGTAATGCTCGGAGAACTGCTCCGCCGTCCAGCGCGCGAGCGCCACGTACCAGCGGTTCTCGCGCCCGTACATCGCGCGTTGGGCTTGGCAGAGCCGCTGCGGCTCCGCGCCGCGCCAATCCGGATCGCGATCGAAATGCGTCTGCGCGCAGCCGTGGTGCAAGACGATGGTGCGGAGCCGCCGCGGGACGAGCACGGACTGCTCGCTGCCCGTGATCACGATGGTGTCGGGGTGGCGGATCGCGAGCCAGTGGAGCCACGCGCGCAGGCCGCGCGCTTGGGTGCTCTTGCTGACGAGCTCCGGGAAAAGACGGCGGAGCTCCCAGTCGAAGCGCGGGACCCCAGTGAAATCTCCATCCTCGAAACGTCGCGGAACGACGCTGATGAGTCGGGAAATGCGCGCAACCACCGCTGAAAACCGACGCGAACATACCAAAGGCGAGGACGCGTGCCAGCCCTATGGGGTGCCCGTGAAATTCTACACGGTGGGGCGCGAAAGAACTCGCCTTTTTGACTTGACTCATCCGTTGTTTATTACCGAACGACGGGGAAAGCCTATGTCGAGCAGCCCCACTGCGGGAAAGCGCGTAAGCCGTCGGATCGTCCTGCGCGGGCTCGGCGGAGCGTGCGTGGCCGCGCCGTTCTTGAGCTCGCTGGGCGGCCGCGGGGTCCGAGCGCAAGCGACGCCGGCGCCGAAGCGGCTGATCGTGATGTTCACGCATTACGGCTGCATCACGACGCGCTGGTTCCCGACGAAGTCGCACGGCGCGCTCACCGCGGACGACCTCGAGCCGACCAGCCTCAAGCCGCTCATCCCGTACCTCGACAAGCTGCTGATGCCGCGCGGCATCCGCGCGATGAACGAGTGGACGTCGACGATGATTCGCGGCCAGGGCAACGACAGTTACACCCAGGTGGTCGGGTCGTACTTGACCTGTCAGCCCGTCAGTCCCAACAGCGACAATCCTTTTAGCTTTGACCAGTCGACCAAGTTCAACGCCAAGCCGGTCGGGCCCTCGCTCGACCACGTGATTGCCCAACAGCTGAGCGCGGCGAAGACGCCGCTGCTCATGCGCGTCGGCGCACAAAACGACAGCCCGCAATCAGCGATCTCCTACTCCGCCGCTGACACGCTGTACCCGGGGCTCGGCACGCCCGCGCAGGTTTTCTCGGCTCTCACGGGGTTGTTCCAGGGCGGCACGTCGAGCTCCATGTCACCCGACAGCTATCAGGCCGTCCGCGGGCAAAGCATCCTCGATCTCGTGCGGGACGATCTCGAAACGCTCGAACGTCAGGACATGAGTCAGGCCGACAAGCACAAGCTCGAGGCCTGGAAGTCGCTGCTAGAGGAGACGACTCCCGCTCTCGTCGCCGCGGCGTGCAACACCGAGGTGGCCCAGTCGCTCGGGCTCACGCAAGACAACATCGACACGGCCAGCATGGCGTCCCTCGGTGAGGACGTGCTCACGACCGCGGTTTCGGGCTCGCTCGACGGGGCGGACATCTACTCGAACCTCGCCGTGCTCGCGGCCGTCTGCAACGCGAGCCCCGTGATCGTCCTCAAGTATCCGGGCAGCTACGTCTTCAAGGGACTCGGTATCGACACTGAATCCGCGAGCCTTTCGCACCGGCTCGACAACGCGGGGCTGAGCGGAACCTGCGTCGCCGACGCGCTCGCGAAGCTCCTCAAAATCGACGATTACTACGCGCGGAAGTTCGCGCAGCTCGCGCACCAGCTGGACGGCATCGAGGAGGACGACGGCACGCTGCTCGACAACATGGCCGCCGTTTGGTTTCAGGAGGTCTCCGACGGCTTGGCGCGCAACCTGAACAATCTACCCATCCTGCAAGTGGGCAGCTGCGGCGGCTATTTCAAGACGGGCTGGGCGGTGAACGTGGAGGACGGCTCCGCAAACCTCACCCAGGGCAACAGCGAAGTGTTCTGCACCGCCGACGGCAGCGCGAACATGGTCAACGGCATCACCCAAACGTCGGGCACGGATCCGAAGTACGCGAACGCGCCGATCAACAAGTACTACTGCAACCTGATGAACGCGCTCGGCGTGAAAGCGGGGTCCGACGGCTTCGCGGCCGCCGGCGGCACGGAGCCCGTGACCAAGTTCGGCATGTACGACAAGACGGAAGACTTCATCGGCGGCGGCACGAACCCGCCCATGCTTCACGATCCGGGCGAATTCGAGGCGTTGCGGCCCTAGGAGCGCGCGTGAACCGGCGCATCTTCCTGCGGGGGCTCGGCGGAGCGTGCGTGGCCGCGCCGTTCTTGAGCAGCCTTGCCGGGCGCGGCGTCAGGGCGCAGGCGACGCCGCTGCCGAAGCGCCTGATCGTGATGTTCACGCACTACGGCTGCATCACGACGCGCTGGTTCCCTACCAAATCGCACGGCGCGCTCACTGCGGACGACTTGGCGCCGACGACGCTCAAGCACCTCACACCGTACCTCGACAAGCTGCTCATGCCGCGCGGCATCCGCTCGATGAACGAGTGGAACATTCACATGACACGCGGTCAGGGCAATGACGACAATTTGCAGGTGGTCGGTTCTTACTTCACGTGCCAGCCGGTCACGCCGAACAGTGATGATCCCTTCAACTTCAGCGATGCCACGAAGTTCAAGGCGATGCCGCTGGGCCCTTCACTCGATCACGTGATCGCCCAGCAACTGAGCCCGGACGGCTCGCCGCTCTTCATGCGGCCCGCGAAACAACAAGACGATCAGACTTCGGCGATCTCGTATTCGGCTGCGGAAACCTTGTTTCCGGGCCTGGATTCGGCGGCGCAGGTCTTCTCGGGGCTCACCGGGCTTTTCCAAGGCGGCAGCTCGACGTCGCCCGACGCCATGTCGCCGGACACGTATCGGGCCGTACGCGGCCAGAGCATTGTCGATCTCGTGCGGGATGATCTCCAGGCGCTCGAGCGCTACGACATGAGCCAGGCGGACAAGAACAAGCTCGAGGCTTGGAAGTCGCTGCTTCACGAGACGACGCCGGCCGTAATCTCCGCGGCTTGCAACGCCGGCGTCGCGCAGAGCCTCGGACTCACGCAGAGCGCCGTCGATACCGCGAGCGGCGGCATGCTCGGTGCCGACGTGCTGACGAGCGCCGTCACGGACTCGATGGACGGCGCCGACGTCTTTTCGAACCTCGCGGTGCTAGCGGCCGTGTGCAACGCCAATCCCGTGATCGTCGTCAAGTACCCCGCGTCCTACGTATTCAAGGGACTCGGGATCAACAACGAGTCCTCGAGCCTCTCACGGCGCCTCGACAACGGCGGTCTCAGCGGCACTTGCCTCCCAGGCTCCGTCGGCATGAACCTCACGATCGACGACTATTACGCGCGGAAGTTCGCGTACCTCGTCGGGCAACTCGACGCTCTCGCCGACGGTGACGGAACGCTGCTCGACAATACGGCCGCCGTCTGGTTCCAGGAGGTCTCGGACGGCTGTGCGCGGAACCTCAACAATCTACCGATCCTTCAAGCGGGCAGCTGCGGCGGCTATTTCAAGACCGGCTGGGCGGTGAACGTCGAGGACGGCTCGGCCACCCTGACGACCGGCAACAGCGAAGCGATCTGTACCGACGGCACCTCGAACATGGTCGACGCGACCACGCAAGCCACAGGCACGGACCCGAAGTACGCCAACGCGCCGATCAACAAGTACTTCTGCAATTTGATGAACGCGCTCGGCGTGAAGGCCGGCGCCGACGGCTTCCCCACCAAGGGCGGCAACGCCGAGGTCACGAAGTACGGCATGTACGACAAGACCGAGGACTTCATCGGCGGCGGCACGAACCCGCCTACCATTCACGATCCGGGCGAATACGAGGCATTGAAGGCGTAACTTCGCGCCCGTCCGTGCCCGATCTGTACGCTGAAGTGCGGGCGCGGTAGCATGTGTATTCGTGCGCTTTGCTTGGGTGAACGTCGCGCTCTGGATCGCGGTGGCGTGCGGAGGGCGGTCGGAACTCGACCTCTACGAGCGTGACTCGGCGGCGTCGGGCGGCGGTCATGCCGGCGGTGTCCTTGCGCGGGGTGGGAGCGGGCATTCGGCGGGCGCTGGCGGCAGTGGTGCTATCGGCGGGGGCGGCAGGGGCGCGCGCGGGGGACGGGCTCAAGGCGGGCGGTCGAACGGCGGCACGAGAGGCGGTGGTCGCGGCGGGCTCGGTGGTTCCGCCGGCGGTGCGGGCTCTTCAGCAGGACTTGGCGGGGTAGCGGGGAGCACACGCGCGGGGGCGGCAGGTGCCGCCTTGAGCGGCGGCGCGGACGCGGGAGGTGTTGCGGGCCGCGCGCTCGGTGGGACAGCGGGTGAAGGTGGGCTCGTTGCGAGCGCGGGTGAGGGGGGCGCGCCCGATTGCGTGTGTGATTCGCCGCCCGCACCCTTCTGCGATGATCCCGGAACGCTGCTGCGGTTTGGTCCAGGCGGACACTGCGTCGACGGCGCGTGCGTCTACGACGAGACGTCCACCTACTGCTTCACGTACTGCCTCTCGGATCACTGCGCGCCCTTCGACGTGAGCATCGCTTCTGGAGAAAACGACAGCTGCGCCGTGATCCACGGGGGGCCGGTCAAGTGTTGGGGCGGGACGTTCGGCGGCGTGCTCGGCGACGTGGACGCGAACTACGTCGGACCGACGGTCGTCCCCGGACTCGAGCAGGGCGTGCGCAAGGTCTCGGTTGGCACGAACTCGGCGTGCGCGCTCACCAACGACGGTCACGTCAAATGCTGGGGCCAGTATTTCTCCTACGCCATGGCCACCGAAGTCACGGGTCTGCCCGACGGCATCGTGGATATCGCGTGCGGCGCTCCGTACTTCGATCACACCTGCGTCATCACCGCGGACGCGACCGTGAAGTGTTGGGGCTCCGACAACTTCGGCCAACTCGGCGACGGCACGACGACGCCGTCGTTCACCTACCAGTACGAAATCGCCGACGTGAGTAGCTTGCCGGCCGGCGCCTACGCCATCAGCGCCGGCAGCAACGACACGTGCGCGATCACGACCGGAGGGCAGCTCTCGTGCTGGGGCATGAATCGCTACGGGGAGCTCGGCATCGGGACCTACGACACGAGCCCCGTCCCCGCGACGGTGACCGGCTTCGCTACCGGCGCGGTCGCGGTCGCGGCGGGCGAGGAGTATTCGTGCGCCATCACGACGCTCGGAGCCGTGCGCTGCTGGGGTTGGGGCGCCGACGGCATGGGCAACGTGAACGTTCCGCTGACGATCGGCGGCATCGACGCCGCGACCGCGGTCTCGGTAGACGGCGCTGCGTGCGCGATCACGAGCGGCGGCGCCCTGAAGTGTTGGGGCGCGGGCGCTTTCGGCCAGCTCGGCAACGGGTCGCGAACGTCGAGCTACACCACAGCGGTCGACGTCCAAGGCATGTCCGCGGGCGTCGTCGCCGTCGCGGTCGGCGACTATCACGCCTGCGCGGTGATGGAGAGCGGCGACGTCCTGTGCTGGGGCTCCGGAGCCGGTCAGGGCACGAGCACGCCGAGCCTCGTCCCGTTTTGGCCCTAGGCGAGCGCTGCTTGAATCACCGTGCCGCTCGTGATGCGGCTTGCGATCGTGTCTGAGCCGACTCCGACGGCCGCGAGCAGCGTGCGCCCGTACGAGGCGAGCGTGTCGGCGGCCGCGATGTCGCCCGCGTCCGCTCCGGCGCCGGACTTCGAGTCGATCGCGAGCGCGCCGTAATCGTCGCCGATCGGGGCGACGCCGCCGATGACCGTGCCGCGGAAGGGCTTGCCGATGGCGAACGACACCTGGTGATTCGGGTTGTGCTGCCGGCCGTCGGTGTTCGCGGGGCCCAGGGTGCGGCCGAAAACGTTGAGGGACGCGAGCGTGACCTGGTCGCTGAGGCCGGCGGCCGCGAGCCCTTGCATGAGGCTAGCGATGACGCCGAGGGCCGCGACGGTTTGCGTCGTTTCGTTCGCGAGGCCTATGTCCCGGTGATTGTCACCTCCGAAGGGGATGTGAATCGAGATCACGGGCGTCACCTTCATCTGAATCAGGGTGATGGCGGCGAGCACCTGCGAAGCGGCGCCGTTGTCCGTGATCGAGCTGAGCGCGTCGAGCAGGCTCTGATTCAAGTTGCGTACTTGGTTTTGCGACGCGACCAGCGAATCGATGTAGGCGCGCTGCGCCGGCGTCGCGTCGTTCTTGTACAGGTCGTAGAGCTGGTTCAGCGTTTGGTCGCGCAGGGGTTGGAGGTCGGCGAGGGGACCCGCGGGCGTGGTCAGCGTCGATTGGAGCGCGAGCGCCGGGATGATGGGGAGCGCCGTGCCGCTGAAGCTCAGCGCCTCGGAGGGCGTGGTCGCGCCGAGGCAAATCGGCTGCGCTTGAATGGTGCCGAGGCAAGGTGCGAGCTCCTGCGCGAGCACCGACGGGAGCATTTCCCCTTGGGCCGTGGCCCCCATCAACTTCAGCACGTCGGGCTCTTTGGGATGCACCGGCGTGCTCGTCATCAGATGGAAGAACGCGGTGCGGTCGAGCACGTCCGCCGGCAGGGACGCCCAGGGAGCGGCGGCCGCGTACGTCTTGCCGCCCAGCGTGAGCGTCGTTTTTGCCATCGCCGGATCCGTCGGGTGCGTGATGTTCGGGTCGTCGTAGCAGCCGGGCGCGTTCGCGTTGATCGGATCGCCTTGACCCGAGGTGGTAAAGATCACGTATTGCGCCTGCGCAGGCGCTTCACAGCTGGGGACTGCCGAGTCCGCCAGGGCCTTGCGTGGGTTCAAGAGCAGCGAAGCCGGCAGGCCGCTCGCGAGCGAACGCAAGCCGACCATACCTGCGCCGAACAGGGTCGTGAGGAGTGCGTTGCGACGGTTGAGCATCCTAGCCATCTCCTTCAAAGCCCGATCGAGACGAACGACGGCGCGAGGCACGCCGTGACGAAGGTGGAGCGAAGCGCGTTCGTCGGGCTTGCGCCCTGCGCGAGCGCATCGCTGTAATGCCCTTGCAGCAGCGCGGCGGCGGGCGCGGCGCGCGAGTCGGAGGGGGGCAGCGCCATGATCAGCGAAACGAAGTCGCCGATGGCTCCGTTCGGATCCGCGCTCGACCATTGCTTCACGCCTGCGACCTGCTTCGACGCAGCGACGTCGATCACCTGCGCTGCCACCGAGCCGCAGATGTTCTCGAGCCCGGCGCGGAAGAACAGGCTGGGGTCGTTCGGCAAGACGGGCGCCGTCGAGCCACGGCCGTAGCCGTCCGACGGCAGGCCGGAGGCGATGATGGGCACGCCTTTCGCCGACTTCTTCGCCAGAGTGCGCAGGTTACAGATGTCGTCGAAGCCGAGGCGATGGTCGAGCGCGGCGCACAAGTGGTCGCGCCGCGCGACGGCCACCACTTCGCCCGTCACGTCCGCCGTCTGGGTCTCGCTCGCGTTCGTGACGAGCGGCGACGAGAAGAGCTCCGTCACGAGCACGTCGAACGCGTAGTTCGACGCTTGGAACGCCGACACGATGCGCTGAAATTCCGGATCGTCCGCGGAGCAAGGCGCGGAGTTGACGTAGTAACAGAGCTTTTGCACCCAGGCGCTCGCGAAGAGCGGGTGCGAGGCGAGTGTGGCGCCGAAATCCCCCATGCTCGCGACGGCCTGCGTGACGCCCTGAAACGCGAACAAGCCTTTTTGCGCGCTGAGCGTCGCGTCCAGCTGATTGTGATAGTTCCACGAATACGTCGCCGAGAAGATCGAGCGCAGCGGATCGAGCGTCTGGTGACAGAATTTGCATTCGGCGCTGCCGGCGTGCGTCACGTCGAGCCCCGGCGGCGGATCGCTCGGGGGGCGCGTGGGGTCGGTGCCGTCCACGGACGCGCCGAGCGCGACGATCAGCGCTTGGTTGAGCGTGACGCGCATCTGGTTGCTGGTGTTCGTCTGCCAATTCGCGAAAAACGCGGGCGTCGAGAAGAAGCCGACGCGCGGGACCGTGAGCGCGAGCTCCGTGGCCGTCCGAAGCGACGGCAGATCGTAGAACGGTGTCACCGCTTCACCCGCCTTGGGGGCACGCACGGAGACCAGCGTCCAATCGGAGAAGTCGTCCGTCGTGAGTACCGCCGTCGTCGCGCTGCCGCCGGTATTCGGACACTTGGTGCCGTCGGGCGCCGTCCAGCCGTCGAGCGAGCCCCAGAGCAAGAAGTGCAGGGTGGCCGCGCTCGCCGGATACACGATCGGGTCGACCATGCAGGCCGCGATCTTGTCGCCGGCGGTCGCGACGTCCGGATCGTAGAAGTGCATGTAGTTCGGACTGTTCGGATCCAGCGAGTCGCCGAGGGCGATCGGACCCGCGGACGCCTCCGCCACGAGGCTGAGTTTCGGATTCGCCTTCTTGAACGCATCGGTCACCTTGCCCGCGTCATCGACCTGCCACGCGTCGAGGAACGCGTAGATCTCCTTGAGCGCCGTCGTGAGCATGAACTTCCGGGTGGTGAGCGCTTCCGTGAGCGGCCGCCCCTCCTGGACGAGCTCGAGCGCCGTCCGCGCGAAGCTCTCCTGGACGTTCTGCACCAGTGCGGGACTCAGCGCGGAATTGATCGTGATGTTGCGCGGATAGACTTGGTCCGCGAAGTCCGGTTCGCTGAGCTGCGTCTGCTGAAACGCGAGCTCGAAGAAACGCAGCAGCTTTTGCTGGTACTCGGGCAGCTGCATCCAGTTGCCGATGAGCGCCTTCAGTTGCGAAGGGTCCGTGCTGACGGCTTGCACCTCCTCGTCCGTCGGAGGCAGCCCGACGAGCACGTTTTTGACCTTCGCTACGTAGGCGCTCGCCGGCAGCGGCGCAAAAGCCAACGTCCCCGCGCTGCCCGCGCTCGCGCCCGCGCCATAACTGGAGTCTCCGCTCGTGCCCCCGCTCGCCGCCGGAGCCGGAGCGCCGTCGTTCGAGCGGCTCGTGCCGCACGCCAGCGCGAACGCGCACGCGAGCGCGTTCAGTGATGCGAGCCTGCCGCCTGATTTCGCTGTCGGTCGCGCACGCATTGCCATGAACTTAGCAGCTCGAACGTGGCACTCGACCGTTTCCGTCGCGAACGCTTGCGACTAAAACGATTCTTCGTATTCGGCAGGAATACGCGTTCGAGCGTGGCTCCAATCCCGCGGCGTTCTCGCGTCCGAAAGTTCCTTGTCGTGTGCGCGCACGCGCACGAATACACTCGGGTTCCGTTCCTTGCTCACCGCCAGCACGCATCCGAGTGGTCCGTCGTCGACCGCCTCTCCGCCGCGAATGGCGCTCTACCTCGTGTATCCGCCCGAGGTCGCAGGGCAAACCATCGAGCTTTCCCCGGGACTCACGCTCGGGCGCGGCCCGACGCTGCCGCCCGCCGCGCCCGGTCGGGAAAGCGCTCCTCCGGACGCTCCCGCCGCGTTCATCGCGCACCCCACCGTGTCACGCCGCCACTGTGCCATCGAGTTCGGGTTCGGAACGCCGCTCCTCATGGACCTCGGCAGCAGCAACGGCACGCGCGTCGACGGCGTCGTGCTCACCCGGCGCCATCCACTCGCGCTGCACAGCGTCGTGCGCATCGGAGACGTGCTCGGCGTGGTGGACGAACAGGTGACCACGAGCGCGCCCGTGACGCCTGCGCTGCCCGGAAGCGCTCCCACGGTCGTCGCCGCGCGCAGCGCGCTCGAGCGCGCGACGTTTTCGCCGGCTCCCGTCGTGATCTACGGTGAAACCGGCACCGGCAAAGAGCGGGTGGCCGCCGAGCTCCACGCGCGGAGCGGGCGTCAGGGGCAATACGTCAAGTTCAGTTGCGCGGAGCTCGCGCGGGAGCTCGTCGAATCACAGCTCTTCGGGCATGAGCGCGGCGCGTTCACCGGCGCGACGGCGGCGCAGAAGGGACTCTTTGCCGCGGCCGACGGTGGCACCCTGTTTCTCGACGAAGTGGGCGAGCTCGAGCTCGGGTTGCAAGCGAAGCTCCTCCGCGTGCTGCAAGAAGGCGAGGTGCGTCCGCTCGGCAGCCTGACGACGCAGCGGGTCGACGTGCGCGTCGTGGCGGCCACGAATCGCGACCTCGCGGACGAGGTCGAGCGCGGCAGGTTTCGACGCGATCTCTACGCGCGCCTCTCGTTCTTCGAAGTGCATTTGCCGCCGCTCCGCGCGCGCCGTCAGGATTTGCTCTGGTGGATTCAAGCGCTGGCGTCCAATGTTGCGCGCTCGCACGGCGCGGAGTCGCCGCGGTTGCAGCTGAAGCCCGACGTCGCCGAGCTCGTGCTGCTCCACGAATGGCCGGAAAATCTGCGCGGACTCGACCGCTTCGTCCACCGCATCCTCGCGGCGGGCGAGCCGCTGGTCGGACGGCGCGTGCTCGCGGAAGTGATGCCGGAGCTCCTGAACGAGCAGTCGCGCTCGAGCGGCAGCCCGCCACCGGGCGCCCCCGCGACGGCGCAGGCCGTCGTGAGCACGGAAGCCGACGCGGAGCCGCCCGGCGCCGACCGGCCGACGCGCGAGGAGTTCATGCGCGTGTACGAAGGGACCGGACGCAACGTGCGCGCGACCGCCAAGCATTTCGGCAAGGATCGGCGGCAGATCTATCGTTGGATCGAGCTCTTCGGCCTCGAGCGCTGAAACGGCGCGGTCATTCCCAACCGGTGCTGGTCGCTCCGCCGAGGATCGCGCTCACGCCGGAGACCATGCCGCCCGACATCTTGAACATGTGGGTGTCGGTGTAAGAGCCTTGGAACAAGTCGAAGCCGACGCCGAGGCCCGTGTCGGTGTCCACGAGGATGAGGCGCGGCGTGATCACGGGCTTGCTCGGATCACCCGTCATGCAGCCGGCTCCGCCGCTGCACGAGAACGAACCGCCGCCGTTTTCGAGGCGTTTGCAGCTGCTCGTCGTGTTGCAGACGCCGTTCGGGAAATCGACGAAGTACTTCGTCACCCATTTGGTGATCTCGTCGCGCGTGTTTTGCATGGCGGCCGGCACCGGATCTTCCCAGTGCACGCTGTCGATGCTGGCGAGCAGCGCCTTGGTGTCGGAGTTGAAGTTCGATCCGCTCACCTTGTAGTCGCCGGCGCGAATCGCGAGCGTCTCGATCTCGGTGATCTTTTGCTTGACGAGCTTCAGCCGGACCGAGACGGGAATATCCGTGCTGCCGTCGGGCACGACGGCTTGCGTCGCGGCGCTACAGCTGTCGGTGTCGTACGCGCTGAACGAGCCCTTGAGCATGCCCGCGGTCATCCAGAGTCCCATCTGTCCGATCGTCATCACCTTCGCGTTTTCGGTGAACTTGACGCTCGCATCCAGCGGCAAGCTCGACGGATCGTGCGCGGCGAGCGCCGTGAAGTAGGCCATTACGGTGCTCTTCAGCAGATCGCGCGAGCACGCTCCGCCACCCGCGCCACCCGCGCCGCTGCCCGCTCCGGGCGCGCCGCCCGCACCCGCGCCGAGCGCTCCACCGCTGCTGACCGCACCGCCGCCGGAGCCGCCGCTGCCGGCCGCGCCGCCGCTCCCGCCCGTCGCTGGTGCGCCGGCTTTGCCGCCGGGAATGCCCGCACCGCCACCGGTCCCTGGAGCACCGGCGCCGCTTCCATGTTGACCCGCGATGTTCGAGCCGCCCGTACCCGGAGCGCCGCTCGCGCTGCCTCCCGTCCCGTTCGCGCCTCCGCCCGTACCGCTCGGCGCGCCTGCGCTCGCGGTGCCGCCGCTACCGCCGTTCGCGACGGCGGCCCCGCCGCTGCCGGTCGACGGTGAAGAACCCGAGTTGTCGCCACAAGCAGCAACGAACGCGAGCGACAAGGCCACGACCGAGAGTGAAGTCCGCATGGCGATTGCCGCGAAGCCTTCCCCCAAACGTGGTGTGTGTCCAGCGTCGCCCAGTGTTCCGATTGGTTTGGTTCCGACTCACGCCGGCGTGCGTCGCGTGCTGCCAGCAGGTCCGTCCGTCACGTCGTGCGCGACACGAACGAAATTCGGACATCCGCGAGACACTTTTGCGAGGTGTACGGCGCAGCGATTCGGCGCCCGCACGAATGTTCGAACGTGCGCAGAGTCACTTCACCTTCACTAAGAAATTGTCGGTGTGGAGCGTGAAATTGCGCGCGCCTCACGAGCTGCAAGAAAGCATCGAGCAGCCTGCGCGATGGCGCGCCCATTCGGGGCGTTTTTGTGCGAACTGCTCGCTTGCCGGCTGCTCGTCGAACGGTCGCCGCAGCACGTCGAGGAGCTCTGCGAGCACGGCGAGGTCGCCGCGCTCGGTCGCGTCGATCGCGAGTTGAGCGACGTAGTTGCGGAGGACGTACTTCGGATTCACCGCGTTCATCGCGCGCCGGCGCTCGGCGTCGGAGCGTCCCTCTTCGCGCACGCGCGCGACGTAACGGCGGAGCCAGGTGAGCATGGGCGCTCGCTCTGCCGCGCTCGGACCTTCCGCGGCGTAGTAGGCGTCGCGGAGGGGCGCGAAGAGCGCGTCGTCGCTCGGCTCAGCGGCGGCGGGCTCGGCCGGAACGTCCGCGAGGCGCCGAAAAAAGATCGTGAAGTCGGTCTCGACGGCGGCGAGCACGTCGAAAAGGTCGTCCACGAGCGTCGCGTCGGAAACGCACGGCGTCCCGTCGCTGCGCACCTCGTCGTCGCGGAGCGCGTAAAGGCCGAGCTTCTCGGCGAGGGTGCGCGAGCGAGCTTGCATCAGCGTGTCGCCGTAGCTGCCGAGCGCGTCTTCCACCGCGCTCACGTCCTCGATCAAAGGTAAGAGCGCGCGGCCGAGCTTCACCAGGTTCCAGAGCGCGATGCTCGGCTGGTTTTCGTAGCGGTAGCGCCGGCCGCCCGCGTCGGTGATGTTCGGCGTCCACGCCGGCGCAAAATCATCCAAAAAACCGAAGGGACCGTAATCGATCGTTAGCCCGAGCACGGACATGTTGTCCGTGTTCATCACGCCGTGGACGAAGCCTTTGGCCATCCACGCCGCCATCAACTCCGCCGTGCGGCGGCAGACTTCGGCGAGCAGCCGCTGAAAGGCCGCGGGGGAAGGCGCTCCGAGCTCGGGGTAGTGCGCCTCCAGCACGTGGGCCCCGAGGCGCGCGAGGCTCTCGACGTCGCCGCGCGTCGCAAAAATCTCGAAATTGCCGAAGCGCACGAACGACGGTGCCACGCGACACACGATGGCGCCGGGTTCGTGGCGCGCGTTGCCGTCGTAGAGCAGGTCACGCAGCACGTCTTCACCCGTCGCGACGAGCGCGAGCGCGCGCGTCGTCGGAACGCCGAGGTGGTGCATCGCCTCACTGCACAAGAACTCGCGCAGCGAGGAGCGCAGCACGGCGCGGCCGTCCGCGCGGCGCGAATACGGCGTCGGCCCGGCGCCTTTGAGCTGCAGCTCCCAGTGCTCGCCGCGCGTATTTTCGACTTCCCCGAGGCTGATCGCGCGGCCGTCGCCGAGCTGGCCCGCCCAAGTGCCGAATTGATGCCCGCCGTAACACGCCGCGACCGGGTCCATCCCCGGCAACGTACGATTGCCGGCGAACACCTCGGCGAAGTCGGCGCTCGTCGTGTACTCGGGCGTCAGTTCCAAGAGTTCGGCGACTTCCCGTGCGACCGCGAGCGTGCGCGGTGCCTTCACGGGCGTCGGCCGCACGCGCGAAAAGCACGCCCCGAGCACCTGCCGCACGCGATTCTCTTCGTTCGGATCGAGCGGCAGCGCGCGCCAAGCACGGTTCGTAAATTCGAGCTTCACGCCGCTTCTCGTAGCACGGCGGCCGGTCTACGACGCCCGCCGTCGCTCGTCAGTTGAGTTCGCTCTTGGCGCCCTTCGTTCGGAGCCCGAGTGAGTCTACCGCCGCGTGCAGCAGTTCGACGATGAGCCGCAGCCGCTCGCACGGATCCGGCTCCGCGATGAGCGCCTGACTCGACTTGGCGTCACCCGCAAGGATCGACGCCACGCGATCGGCGAAGGCGCCCGCGTCCGTCGCGCCCTCCGTCACCTCCGCGAGGTTGCGCACCGGCTCCGGCAACTTCGGGGCGAGCACGCGCCAGAGCGTGGCGATCTCGCGTTCGAGCGCGCCGGAGAGCCCCGCGTCCACCGGCAGATCCGCGACGAGCTCGGCGCGCACGACGCGGTACGCCTGCACCGGCGGGAGCTCGCGCACGATGCGCACGCGCGCGAGCCCGCGCAGCATGATGTGGAAGCGCCCGTCCGGGAGCTCCAGGTGCTCGATGATGCGGCCCGCCCCGCACACGTCGAACACGGGCGGACGCCCGTCGTAGTCGGACTCGAACCCCGGCTTCAGGCGCGCGACCGCGAGCACCTTCGAACCCCCAAGAGCGTCGCGAACGAGCGCTCGGTAGCGCGGCTCGAACACGTGCAGCGGCAGCGGCGCGCCCGGAAAAAGCGTCGCGTCCGGCAGCGGGAAGATCGAGAGCGCGGCAAGGTCCGCGGCGGCGAGGTGTTCCGGAGCCATGGGGGGAAGAGCCTGCCACTAGAATATCCTTTCGCATGCCCTCGTTTCGAGCCGTCTTGCCCACGCTTGCTTTGAGCCTCGTCCTCTCGACCGCCGGGCTCTTCGTGCTCACGCGCCCGTCGGAGCGCGTCCTCATGCGCTGGACTGCGCCGAGCGGCGAGGCGGTGCTGCTCTACGAAGGCGAGCGCGAGTGCGGCACCTTCCCCTTTTGCAGCGAGCGGCGGTACTACGTTTACGTCGGGCACGACGCCGACCCTTCCGGCTACGGTCACCGCGCAAGCTTCGACCTCCACCCGGCGCTCGTCGACCCAGCGTTGCCGGTCACCGCCTACGCCAAACGCGTGCGCGTGACCTTCTCCGGCGCAGGGATCGAAATCGAGGAACCGTGCGGCCACCGCCTGTTCATTCCGAAGCGCGCCTACGCGGGCGGGCGCTGAGGCGCGTGCTTGCCATGCGTTTGCTCGGGTCCTAGGGTTTCGCCCGTGCAAATCGGAACGCGTCGTGTCCCGTTTTTCTCCGTCGTGTGGCTGCCTTTGCTCAGCAGCTGCGCGGCGACTCCGGCGAAGCCGGTCGAACCGCCGCCGCAAAACGCAGCTCCCGCCGCAGCCAGCGCTTCGGCGGCGCCCGCGGCTCCAGCGCTGCTCGCGCGCGCCCGTGACGCCTTCGGCGTGCTCCCCGCCGCTCCCGCCGAGCCGCCCGCGCAAGTCGCGCTCGGACGCCGCTTGTTTTTCGAGACGCGCGTCTCCGCGGACGAGAAGGTCGGCTGCGTGACGTGCCACGAGCCGGCAAAGTGGGGTACCGACGGTCTCCCGCGCTCCCGCGGCGTGTTCGGTCGTGAGAACCCGCGCAACGCGCCGACCGTGTTCAACGCCGGCCTGCAAACCGCAGCGCATTGGCACGCCGACCGTGACTCCGTGGAGGATCAGGCGCGCCGCGCCCTCCTGGGCAAGGGCTCGTTCGGTCTCGCCTCGGACGCGGACGCCGTGCAACGGATGCGCGCGCTGCCCGCGCCGTATCCCGACGCCTTCCGGCAGGCGTTCCCGAACGATGCCGATCCGGTCAGCGTGCAGAATTGGGGTACGGCGATCGGGGCGTACGAACGAACGCTCATCACCCCCGGGCCCTTCGACGCGTTCCTCAACGGCGACGAGAGTGCGCTCGGCGCGCCCGCTCGTGCAGGTCTGGAAGCGTTTTTGGACGAGGGGTGCCAGCGTTGTCACGACGGCGCGCTCATCGGTGGCCGCTCGCTCCAGAAATTCGGAAAGTACACGGAATACGCGCCGCTCACGCACAGCGCCGCCGTCGACAACGGGCGCTTCGAGCTGACGAAGAGTGAGGACGATCGCTTCGTCTTCAAGGTTCCGCCGCTCCGGAACGTCGCGCGGACGGCGCCGTATTTTCACGACGGCTCGGTGGCGACACTGCCCGAGGCGGTCGCGGTGATGGCGAAAACGCAGCTCGGCAAGGAGCTCCCGCCCGAGCGCGTTGCAGCCGTCGTGAGCTTTCTCGAAACATTGACGGCCGCGGTGCCGCCTGCGTTTTCACCGGCGCCGTAGGCGTTCGTCGTCCGAGCGCGCTCGGCGCACGTGTCACAAAGTCACGCTTCGGGGCGCATCGGCCGTTGCGCGCCCGAGCGGCGTCTCATACGGTGGCTCGAAACGAACGGAGGCCACCATGGCGCTCAGCCCGATCCAAATCGCAAAACTTCGTGACCGCCTGCTCTCCGAACGCGCGCGCCTTCGCGGCGCGAGCTCCAAGTTGTCGTCGGTTCGCGAGGTCGAGCCGAGCGTGGGCGACGAAATGGACGCGGCCGAAGCGAGCTTCGAGCAGCACACGGCCATCGGTCGCTCCGAGTTCGAGCGCGCCCAGCTGGTCGACATCGACGAAGCGCTCGCCAAGATCGAAGCCGGCACTTACGGGACGAGCGAACTCTCCGGTGATCCCATCGACTACGCTCGACTCGCCGCGCTGCCGTGGGCCCGTTTCACCGCGCGTGAACAGGAAGAGCTCGAGCGCACGGCCAGAAAATAGCGAGATTTCAGCCCGCGAACAGGAAGTCGGGCAGCGCGAGCCTGACCTCGCGCGGGATCTCGTGGCGACCCGCGAACAGGCGGAAGTCCACGGTGAGCCCGCGCTGCTCGAGCACGGCGGCGGCGTGCTCGGCGTTGGCAAAAGGGATGACCGGATCGAACTGGCCGTGCGTGACGAGCACCCGCGGGCGCGCGCTGCAGGCCGCGTGCAGCGCCGGCAGTGAATCGAAGAGCAGCGCGCCGGAGAGGACGGCGACGCGATCGATGCGCGGTTCGCATTGGAGCGCCACGTCGAGCGCCAGCATCGCGCCCAGGGAGAAGCCCGCGAGCGCCATGCGCGGCGGGGCCAGGCGCTCGCTCACCTCGCGCACGAGCGTCTGAACGGCACGACGCGCGCTCGCGACGGCGGGATTCAGCGGGTAGCCGGGCGGGGCGGAGTCGCCTTGCGCGTACGCGCGCGGCGCGGTCGGATCGAAATGCCACCAGGCGCGCCCGCCACCTTGGGTGAGCGGCGCCGCGGGCACGAAGATCGTCGTGTTCGGCCGGGCGAGCGCGCGCGCGAGCGGGACCAGGTCGTCGCCCTGGGCACCCCAGCCGTGCAGCAAGACGAGCGCCGCGTCTCCGCGCGCGCCGGCGCCGATTTGGACGACGGCGAGGCGCGAGTCGCTTGCGCCGGCGGCGTCGCGAGGAGCCGAGCTAGCCGGTGCCGCGCTCGGCGCCGCGTCCGTCCGCGCGGGCGAGCCGTGACATGCGGGCACGAGCGAAGCCGCGAGCGCGCGTAGAGCGTCACGTCGTGTGTAAGTCACCGCGCACGCATATCACCGGCATTCGCGCGAAGCTTCCAGCGTCGCGGGCGTGCCGCGGTCCGCGTGCAATTGAGCGTCGGACGCGGGAAGCAGAGCGCGGGCCGTAACGTTCGTGGTCGCCGTTCATCCAACTGCCGGCAGCGGGTGCTGGCTGCCCACAATTCATTCAGGGAGTGGACGACATGAACGACGTCACGCGCGTAGTAGTGATCTTTGCGTCAATTGCCGGAACGGCGGCGTGCGGGAGCAAGGTCACCGAGGAGCTCGGGGTGACCTCGGAGCCCCTCACGCTGGGTACGACCATCGCCGGACTCACGAGCGCCCAGCAGGCAGGCTTTGCGGACGGCAAACAAGAATTCAACGAAGTCGAGGACATCAATCCGGGTGGCCTCGGACCGGTCTTCAACGAGAAGGGCTGCGGCTCTTGTCACAACGAGGGCGCGCTCGGCGGAGCTGGTGTCCAGGTGGAAACGCGCGCGGGACGCCTCGTCAACGGCGTCTTCGATCCGCTTGCGAGCGAAGGCGGCTCGCTGTTTCAACATTTCGGTATCGGCGGGCAGGTGCAGAACCCCGCGTGCACGACGCACGGCGAGGTCGTGCCGTCCGATGCGAACGTCGTGGCGGGCCGGCGCACGATTCCCCTGTTCGGCCTCGGGCTCGTCGACGCCACGCCGGACGCCACGTTCCAGGCGCTCGCGGCGAGTGAACCGGCTGCCGTTCGCGGCAGCGCACCGCTCGTGCCGAACGTCGTGACCGGACGGACGTCAGTCGGCAAATTCGGTTGGAAAGATCAGAACCCGACGCTCTTTCAATTTTCGGGCGACGCGTACTTGAACGAAATGGGCGTCACCTCGCCGTTCTTCCCCGTCGAGAACGCGCCGCAAGGCAGCGCCGCCATGCTCGCCGCCTGCGACACGGTTCCCGATCCCGACGACGACGGCGGCGACGTGTTTCGCTTCACGCGCTTCATGCAGTTCCTCGCTCCGCCCGCGCGCGCGGCGGTTTCACCTCAGGTCACGGCGGGGGACGCGGTGTTCAGCAGACTCCATTGCGATACCTGCCACGTGCGCAACATCACCTCCGGCAGCGCCGTCGACGTCGACGGCAATCCCGTCGCGGGTCTGTCAAACGTCACGTATCACCCGTTCTCCGATTTTCTGATGCACGACATGGGCTCGCTCGGCGACAACATCGAGCAAGGAACCGGGCTCACTCAGATGCGCACGGCGCCGCTCTGGGGGTTGCGCTTCGAAAATCCGAATCAGCTGCTGCACGACGGGCGCGCGCACAGCCTGACGGACGCCGTTCAAATGCACGCGGGCCAGGGTCAAGCCGCTGCGACGGCCTTCAAGGCGCTCTCGAACGACGACAAGAACAACTTGCTCGTGTTCCTCGCTTCGCTCTGAGGAGTCTGACAGTCGTGCCACCCTTGGTGGCTCAAGTCGTGCCAGCGAGCGGGCACGCGGCGGGCGTTCGGCCCTTTTTTGGGCCGCCGCGCGCGTCCGCCGCGTGAGTTCGAGCACGCGGCGCTGCGGTCAGTATCTTGCTAGGACGAACCGTCGAGGAACGGTTGGGCCAGATGCTACGCAAGCTTTTTGTAGGTGGATTCGTTGCTCTCGTTGTCGGCTGTGGAGGCAATTCGCGCGTGGAGGAGGGCAAAGGAACCCCTCTCGAGCCGGCGGGCTCGGGCGGCTCGGCGGCGGGAACAGGCGGAGCCGGCGTTGGAGGCTCGGCGGCGGGAACAGGCGGAGCCGGCGTTGGAGGCTCGGCGGCGGGAACGGGCGGAGCCGGCGTTGGAGGCTCGGCAGCAGGAACAGGCGGAGCCGGCGCTGGAGGCTCGGCAGCAGGAACGGGCGGAGCTGGCGTAGGAGGCTCTGCGGCAGGAACGGGCGGAGCCGGCGCTGGAGGCTCGGCGGCAGGAACGAGTGGTAGTGCGGGTACTGGCGGCGGTCCGCCGCACGGGACACCGACTGGACGCCCCGAAGCGATCGCCTGTCCTCCCACCGACATCTCGGGTTTCATCACACTCGACGGCGGAGTCCCGGCCTGTTCCGTCGACTCCGACTGTAGCGCGAGCGGATCGGCGCTCGCGTACTGCCGCGACGGCCAATGTTCTCCCGATGAATGCCTCACGGACGGCGATTGTCCGGACGGAACGGCTTGCGCCTGCGCGAGTCAATTCCGAGGCAACGCCTTTCACGTAAACGGCTGCATCACGACGGGGTGTCGGGTCGACGCGGATTGCGGCGCAAACGGTGTTTGCTCCGAGTCAATCTCGCCCTCCCCCTGCGGCGGCATCGGCGGTTACCAGTGTCATGGCCCGGACGACGAGTGCAACGTCAACGCGGACTGTGCAGCGAGTACGCCCACGTGCGCCTACCAGCCGACGCGCGGACACTGGGCGTGCCAGGCGGCGCTCGTATGCAACGGCTGACGTTACTCGGCATGCTCGTGCGAGCCGCCGTCCCCGCGGGCGCGGCTGCACTGCTCGCGGCGTGCGGCGCCGGGTCGCGCGCGCCCAGCGAGCCGGCAGCGACCGACCTTGCGGCGTACCTTGACGATGCGACGGCGCGCCGCAGCGAGCTCACGGCGTCACTCGTCAATCCCGCGAACGGCTACTCCGAGCTGCGTCTCGGGCACTATGCGACCGGCGCCGACGGCGACTGGGATCGGCTGCCGGAGTGGAACCCCGTCGTCGAACCCGTGAGCATGGCGGAGCTCGGAGCGGAATTCGACGGCAACATGGCGCTGTCCGCGGCCGCGTCGGCGCTCGCACTCCCGGACGACCCCGTTCACGCGGACGAAAGCGCGCTCGTCGCGCTCGGCAAGCTCGCGTTCGAGCGCTATCCGATCCAGCTCGCGCCGTATTTCGTCGGTGCGCTCGCGACGAGCGACGCGGCGAGCGGCTACGGTCTCTGGCTCGACGCGGGGCGGGGTGTCGGCGGGCTCGTGCGTGCGCAATTGGCCGACGGCAGCACGAGCCTCGCTCTCACGTGCTCGACTTGCCACGCGACGCAGGGAGCGAACGGCATCGAGAACGGCTTGCCGAACGCCGCCTTGAACCTCGGCGCCGCGCTGATCGACTCGGGAGAGGCCGCGTTCGGCAGCGCGAGCCTCACGGCGCTCGAGGCGTGGGGCCCCGGACGGCTCGACGTCACGACGACGACGGGTGTCGAGCCGGTGCGTATACCGGATCTGCGCTCCATCCGCTTTCAAACGCACCTCCAGCAGGACGCGACGCTCGTGATGCTCGATCGGACGACGCTCGCGATTCGCATCGAAACGCTCGCGATCACCTCGAGTGGGCAGGTGCAGCGGCCGCCGCGCCTGGTCGCCTGGGCGCTCGCGCTGTATCTCGAGACGCTCGGCGGGGCGCTCCCCGACGAGAGCTCGGCGCGAGCGGCCTCGGCGCATGGCGCGGAGGTTTTCGCGGAGACATGCGTTGCCTGTCATCGCCAGCCGGCTCTCACCGGTGCGCCCGTGCCGCTCGCCGTCGTCGGCACCGACCCGGCGCTCGGGCTTTCGGCGGATCGCGGGACGGGCACGTACCGGGTCCCTTCGCTCCACGGGGTGAGCACGCGCGGCCCGCTGCTCCATGACGCGAGCATCGCCTCGCTCGACGACCTCTTCGATCCGGCGCGCGTCGGCGCGGACTTCGCTCGGCGTTTGCACGGCACCGGCGCCGTCGCCGGTCACCTCTTCGGTCTCGACCTCGACCCCGACGACCGCTCGGCGCTGCTCGGCTATTTGCACGCGCTCTAGTGCCAGACAGCGCGCCATGCCTCAGAATGGGCGGCGCGCGTGCTCACGCATCCCGAGAAGTTGCTCTTCCCGGCCGACGGGATCACCAAAGGCGAGCTCGCGCGCTACTACGAGTCCGTCGCTCGGGCGATGTTGCCGCACTTAGCGGGTCGGCCAGTCACGCTCGAACGCTTCCCTGCCGGCATCGAGCGCAAGGGCTTCATCCAGAAAGACATCGGACGCATGGCGCCCGAGTGGCTCGCGCGCGTCGAGGTGCCCAAAAAGGGCGGCTCCAGCGTGTATGCGCTCGTGGACGACGAACGCGCGCTCGCGTGGATGACGAATCTCAACACCATCACGCCGCACGTCTGGGTGTCCCGCGTGCCCGCGCTCGACCAGCCCGATTGCTGCGTGTTCGACCTCGATCCCTCGAAGGAAGACGACGCCGCGGTGCGCGCGGCGGCGCTCCTCGTGCGGGCGTTGCTCGAGGAGCTCGGACTCGAGAGCGCGCCCAAGACGTCGGGCTCGAAGGGATTTCACCTGGTGGTGCCGCTCGACGGACACGCGGACTCGGAGACGGTGCTGCGCTTTTCTCACGCCGCGGGGGCGCTGCTCGTGAAACGGCACCCCGACGTCTTCACGCAAGAGTTCATCAAAGCCGATCGCCAGGGGCGCATCTTGATCGACACGGGGCGCAACGCCTTCGGCGCGACCTTCGCGGCGGCGTACGCGGTGCGGCCGCGCGCGGGCGCGCCGGTGTCGATGCCGTGCACCTGGGCGGAAATCGAGCGCGGCGAGGTGGGGCCGCGGACCTTCACGCTGCGCAACGTGCCCGCGCGGGTCGCTGAGCAGGGTGACGCGTGGGTCGGCCTGTACGCGCGGCCGTTTTCGCTCGTGCCCGCCCTCGAACGGCTCGCACGCGAGCTCAGCGAGGACGAGCTCCGCTCAGCGCACGCGGCGTCCGTGCGCAAACCGAAAGCGCGCAAAGCACCGCCGCGCTGAGACTCGCCCGCGTCAGTGCAGGTACGACTTGATGGCGCCGTACCAGGCGACCGCCATCTTCTCGTAGCCGCCCTCGTTCGGGTGGATCATGTCGCTGCTCAAATCCGACGTTTGCAGGGCCGAGAACATGTCGAGGTAGATGACGTGCTTGCCCGCGTCGGCGCGCGTCTTGACCTCGCCCGGGACGGCTGCGTTGAACGTCATCGTCGCGCTCGCCGCGGCCGGGAACGGGATGATGCTCGCGACCACGACGAGCGCGTTCGGCGCGTCGGTCACGATGTGATCGATCAGCGTGCCGAGGCGGTCGGGCGCTCCGGCCGTCGTTCCGTGCATGTCGTTCGTGCCGAGGTGGACGAGCACGATGTTCGGGTTGAAGTCGGCGACCACCTTCTTGCCCGTGTAGCTCACGCTGTCGTTGTTGGCGGTGGACTTGCCGGTCACGAGGTCGTCGTCTTGCTGGATGGTCCAGCCGCTGTGACCTTCGTGATTGGGCTTCCACAGCGACATACCGCTGCCGAGGCCGGAGACCACGCTCGAGCTCGGCGGGTTCGCCACGTCGTAGCCGACGAAGTTTATCTTCTTCATGTCGGTGTTGGCGTGGATGAAGAGCTTGATGCGGTAGCCGCCGCCGTAGTTGATGCCCCACGTGATGGAGTCACCGAGCGGGAGGATCTTGCACGGGTCCGTCGCGGGACACGGGTCGAAGCCGCCACTGCCGCCGCTGCCACCGGAGCCCGCCATCGCGGCGCCGCCCGCACCGTTGCCGCCTGCGCCCGTGCCGCCCGCTGGGGCGCCGCCCATCCCCACTCTGCCACCCGCAGAAGAGCCCGCCTTGCCGCCGCTGCCGGGCATGCCGCCCGTCGCCAGCGAGCCACCCGTTCCGGGTGCGCCGGCCGTCGCGCTGCCGCCCGCGCCCGTGCCCGTGCCTGCGTGACCCGCGCTGCTGACGGAGCCGCCCGTGCCGGAGCCGGCTTGCCCGCTGCCGCCCGTGCCGCCCATCGCGGTCGAGCCGCCGCTACCGCCCGTGCCGCCGGCGCCGCCGGTGCCGCTCGAGCCGCCCTTGCCGGCCGCGCTCATGCCCGCGATGCCTTGCGCACCACCGACGCCCGACTGACCGGCGCCACCGCCCGTGTCATCGGCCGTGGACGAACAGGCGACGACGAGCGCGACACACATTCCGGCGGCGAGAGCAGCGCTCACGCCGTTCAAGTTTTTCATAGCGGATCGAGGTTGCATGGATGAGGCTCCGCGCGTTGCGCGCATCACCATTCAACCGAGCGCAGCGTGCTTTGAGGAGCGGCAATTTCGCCACCTGCGCGCGTGCGCGTTCGAGTAAAATGCGAAAGTTGCGGCGCGCAGAGAACGATCGTCAGGGCAACCGCGGAGGGAACGTGGGACCGCTCGTGGGCGCCGGCTGAATGGGAGGCTGTTTGATGGGCGCTTGGTCGAACGTGAGGTTGTCGAAACGCGCCATGGTCGGGTTGTATGCGGCAGCCGTGCTGGCGGAGAACTCGACGTAGGCGATGTCGTACGTGCCGCTCGCGAGGCTCAGGGTTTGCCATTGTCCTTGCACCGGCGTTCCGTTGTCCTCGTCGACTTCATTGCCGTACACGTCGTAGGCCTTGAGCCAAGGCGTACCGAAAGACGGCGCTTTGATGGACGAGCGCCCGTCCGGCATGGCGTAGGCGTCGATCGTCACCGCGCTCGCCGGTCTGATGAACGTCCCGCGGACGACACCGAAATAGGCGTCGAACTCCGGTTGCGGCACGCTTTCCCAGGAATGCTTGGCGCGCACGCTCACGCCGAAGCCGCTCTCACCGTACACCCGCGTGAAGACGCCGTGGTCGTCGCAGCCGCCCTCGCACGCGAACGTGACCCCGCGTAGGGTGTAGCCCGAGCTCACGTCTTCGCTGTCCGTCAGCGCGGTGCCGAAACCGTCGTCGTCGAAGTTGATCGAGCGCGGCGCTTGCTTGCCGCCGGGCGGCGCGCTCACCTCTTCGGTGCTGGTGTCCGTGTTTACGTCGCCGTCCGGCGCTGCGCCGCACGCGAAGAGCGGAACTGCGGCGAGCGCGGAGATGAGAGACGAGCGCCATTGCATGCGATGGGTTCCTTCGTTCCGCGTGGCGGGGAAGTCCCGTCGCGGTCGAAGGCTCTCAATGCAGCTCGTGTGCCGTCCGCTCGAGGCGCACGTCGGCGTGAAATGCGCGCTGTTTTTGCCGCTCGCCTCACCGTCCCACGCGGTGTCCCATGGGACAGGCGCAGTGGGACAGTGGGACGGGGCGCGTGGCTTGCGACCTCAGCCGCGCGAGCGCCGACGGCGCGCGAAGAACGCGAGGCCCGCGACGAGCAGCCCGGCGAGCGGACCCGCCGCGGAGCTGCCGGCGACGCTCACGGCGCAGCCGCCCTTGTCGGTGCCGTCGCTGCCGCCGGAGCCAGTCGTTCCCGGCGCGCCGCCGCTCGTCGAGGTGCTGCCGCCCTTGTTGCCGCTCGGCGCGCCGCCCGATGCCGACGTGGAGCCGCCGGTGCCCGTGGTGCCGCCGGTCGTGGTCGCGGAGCCGCCCGTTCCGGTGCCGGTGCCGCCCGTTCCGGTGCCGGTGCCGCCCGTGGTGCTGGTGCCGCCACTGCTCGTGGTGCCAGCGCTCGACGTGGTGCCGCCCGTCGTCGTGGTGCCGCCGGTGCCCGTGCCGCCGGTGCCCGTGCCGCCCGTACCCGGAGCGCCGCCTGCTGCGCTCGCCGTGCCGCCCGTGCCGGGAGCGCCGCCCGCGCCATTGGCCCTGCCGGCGGTGCCGGGAGCGCCAGCGGAAGCGGGAGCACCGCCTGAACCGGGAGCGCCGCCCGAGCCCGAGCCGCCACTGCCGCTCGAGGTCGAGCCGCAGATACCGCTCGGCGTGTCGAGCGAGAGGAAGCGCACGACGTCACCGTAGACGAGCGGCATCACCTTCTCGATGTCGTGCACGGTGCCTTTGGGTCCGAGGTTCGTCTCGACCCGGATGTTCCCCGACTTGTCCTTGTAGTTCGTGCGAGTCCAGCCGCTCCAGCTCGTGGTGCCGGGGCTGCCTCCGTCGAGGCCCTCGAGGTTCGTAAACTGCGCAACGACGGCCGGGAGCCAGCCGTTGAAGTTGTACTCGTCGCTGCCGCCGACCCACTGCTGCGCGCAGCCGTACGTGCCGCTCCACGTAAAGGCGCTCTTCGCCTGCATGCCCCAGTAAGAGGGATCGGTGCTGGGCGGCGACGAGCCGCACTTCGTGCACGTGGTGTCGCCGGCAGGCCAGCCGCCCGCGGGGAAGCCCGGCATCGCCGAACCACCGACGAAAACGTCCGGATAGATCGCGAGGAGCGTGTTCGTCATGCAGCCGCCCGAGGACATACCGGCGACGAAGACGCGGCTCGCATCGGCGCTTTTGTCCGTGATGGTCTTCTGAACCATCGTCACGATGGCTGCAGGGTCGCCGCTGCGCTTGGCGCTGGAGTCGAAGCACTGCTTTCCGGCGTCCGGGGCGATCAGATAGAAGCCCTGCTTGTCCGCGTATTGATCGAACCAACCGTGCACCGTAGAGGAATGGCCCGTGCACATGTGAACCACGACGAGGATCGCGGGCTTGGCCGCGGGCGTCGTCGGTGTGTAGAGATCGCCCTTGAGCGTGGAACCGAAGTTGTAGCTGTTGGCCCAGCTACCTGCCTGAGCCGCGCCGGCCAAGAGCAGCCCGGCGTTGATCGTCAGGAGGGCGGCGACGTGTTTTCGGAATCGGATCATTCTTGGATCTCCACGCTAAGGGGGCGGAGGCTCATCTTGGGCTCACGCACTCGAGCGGGTCGTCTCATAACTGGAGCAATTCGCGCATATCCTGCTGTCTCGTGAGAGATCGAACGCCGTCTTCTAGCCGTGGGCGAGATCACCAGCGCCGCTAGAATCGCTCGCGTTGTCGGCGAGCCGACGAAGTACGAAACTAATTTGCGAGCGCACCGCGCGAGCACGTGTCGAACATCCTCGTCTATTCGATCCCCGGCTTCCTGACGCTGCTCGTGCTCGAGCTCGTCTGGACGCGGCGCCGCATCCGCGCAGGCGCCGTCGGCCTTCGCGGTTACGAGAGGCGCGACACGTTCGCGAGTCTCGGTATGGGAATCGGGAACGTGCTGGTGAGCGCGGTCACCACGCTCGGAGCGATCGCGCTGTGGACCTTTGCTTACGAGCACCGCGTGCTGTCGCTCGGACGGCCGTCACGCTGGTGGTCGTGGGTGGTGCTCTTTTTCGCCGAGGACCTTTGTTACTACTGGTTTCATCGGAGCCACCACGCCGTGCGTTTGCTCTGGGCCGCGCACGTCAATCACCACTCGAGTCGCTATTTCAATCTGTCGACGGCGCTCCGCCAGCCGTGGTTCACGCCGATCACGGGCCCCGTGTTTTGGCTGCCGCTCGCGTTGCTCGGCTATCCGGCGCCGATGATTCTCACGGCCGAAGCGCTGAGTCTCATCTATCAGTTTTGGATTCACACCGAAGCGATCGACGAGCTTTGGCGGCCGTTCGAGCTCGTGTTCAACACGCCGTCGCATCACCGCGTGCATCATGCGAAGAACGCGCGCTACCTCGATCGGAATCACGGCGGCGTGCTCATCGTGTGGGATCGCTTGTTCGGTACGTTTGCCGCCGAGGATCGCAGCGAGCCCGTGCGCTACGGCCTCACGCACGACATTGCGACGTTCAATCCGCTGCGCATCGCCGTGCACGAGTTCGCGGCGATCGCACGCGACGTGCGGCGTGCTCCCTCGCTGCGCGCGCGGCTCGCCTGCGTGTTCGGGCCGCCCGACGCGAGTGCCCGCTCCTGATTCTTTCGCGCTCACAAAGTTCGCGCGAGTAGGTAGTAAACTCCCACGTCCACCCACACGTGTGACGCGCGGGGCCGAGTAACCCAGGCATGTTAGAGTAGCGGCTCGGGTCTTCGGCGCGATCCCGATCCGCAAGCCCGGGAATTGACGATGACGGTGCGTTTCCTCAATCGGTCTCGTTGGTCGGTCGGTCTCTGTCTGTGCTCCCTCGCCGCCCTGACGGCGGAGGCGTGCTCGTCCAGCATCAACGGTGGGGAGGTCGCGGGCGGTGCGGGTCAGCCCGTCGGTAGCGGCGGCACTCTCGCGGGCAGCGGTGGCAGCGCGCAGCCGGGCAGCGGCGGGTCGGGCAACGTCAATCAGTCGGGCAGCGGCGCGACGGGTGGAACCAATCCCATGGGCAGCGGGGGTTCCACTCCCGGCAGCGGCGGCACGGACGTGCCCGGCTCGGGCGGCACCGGCATGACGGGCACCGGCGGCTCGACGGGCGGCATGAGCACGGGCACCGGCGGTACGGGCACGGGCGGCGCGGGGCGCGCTGGTCGCGGCATGGGCGGCATGAGCATGGGCACCGGTGGCACGACTGGTGGCATGAGCATGGGCACCGGCGGCAGCGGGACGGGCGGCGCAGCACCCTCTGCGGGCGCAGGGCCCATCGGTTCGACCACCGTCCCCGGGATGGGCTGCACGCCCCCCTCGCAATACGCCAATCTCTTCGTCAGCGTCTCCGGTCACACTCAGGCCGATAGCGACGCGAAGGTCGCCGCAGCGTGGACCGCGCTGTTCACCGCCGGCGGCAAGGGCGCCATCTTCTTCAACGGCCCCGGCTCCGACGAGTCCTACGTCGAGGACACGTACAACAACGACGTGCGCACCGAAGGCATGTCGTACGGCATGACGATCGCCGTACAGCTCGACCATCAGACGGAGTTCGATCGCCTGTGGGCCTTCGTGAAGGCGCACATGGCGCAAGGCACGACGGGGCAGCAAATCGCGTGGCACGTGTCGACGTCGGGCAGCAAGCTCGCGACGGGCGGCGCGCCCGACGGTGACGAGTACTTCGCGGCGGCGCTCGTGTTCGCGCACAAGCGCTGGGGCGACACTTCCGGCAAGTACAACTACGCGACCGAGGCGCAGTGGGTGCTCGACCTCATCCGCACGCAGGACTTCGACGCGAAGAGCCACATCGTCCAGTTCTACGCGGGCGCGGGCCACACCGACGGCTCGTACGTCTTGCCGGCCTTCTATCAGACGTGGGCGTGCTTCGACACGGCGAACGCCGACTTCTGGACCGCCGCGGTCGACGCCGGCCGCACCTTCTTCCACAACGCTGCTGATTCGAACGGCGTGATCGGCGATCAGTCGTCGTACACCGGTTCGACCGTGCAGGGTCCGGGCGCCGACACCATCCGCTGCGTGGCCAACATCATGATGGACCACAACTTCTTCAACGCGGACCCGTGGCAGGTCGACACGTACGCGACGAAGTACGGCGCCTACGAGCAATCGCACGCGAGCGGCGTGGCCCAACAGTCGTGTAATTCACTGCTCGGCTTCGGCTTGCCGGCGTCGAGCGGCAAGGCGTTCGTCGACAAGCTTTGGTCCACGAACCCGCCGAACCGCGATTACTGGAACGGCGTGCTCTACATGCTCGCGATGGTGCACGTGAGCGGCAACTTCCAGCTCTGGTACTGAGCCGGCGGCGCGCGCTTCACGACGGTTCGAGCGGCGCCTAGAGGCCGTGCAAGCGTCCGCGCGCCGTGGCCGAAGCGAGCGCGCTCTCGAACGCGGCCGCGTCGGTGTAGACGCGCATCCGCTCGCCGAGCTCGGTGAAGTCGCGCACGAAGTTCGCCGTGAGCTCGACGAAACGCGAGCCGGTCAGCATGTTCACGCGCACGAGCGCGTCACGCCGCGCGGCGAGCCAGCGCGCCCAGCTGCCGCTCACGTCGAGCGCGACCCCGCGCGACTCTCGCGCGTCCACGAAGAGCTCGAAGGGGCCTTCCGCGACGTCGCGCGCGAGCTCGGCGAACGGCCCTTCACCGTGTTCGCCGATGTCCGTCCCGGTCACGACGAGCACGACCACGCCGCGTGCGGGCCGCTGGATCTCGAGGCTCGAGAGCGTGCTCTGCTGCCGCCAATCATCGGCCGTTCCGCTCATGCTCATCGTTTTCCGTCCTGCTCAATGGGTCGTCAAGCGCCGAGCCAAAACTGCCGTTTAGTTGCTCAAGTGCAGCCGGGGTTTCCGGGGCACGGCCACGACGACGGATCGGTCGAGGTGGCGCACGTCCAAACCCCGCTCTCGCTGCACACGCAATAGCCCGTCTTCTGCGAACCGCTGGAGTCTTGGTATTGCGGACTGTAGGTGCTTCCGCTGAAGCACGGCGTGCACTGCGGTACGTCGCAGCTGTCCGCGGCGCGCGGCACCCCCGCGGGGCATGCCGCGGGCAAATGGTACGGGGCGGGCACGCTGTAACAGGAGTAGTCGCCCGACGCCGGGAACTGGCAATCACCCTCCATGTAGGAGGCGCCCATGCAAGTCTCCAACTTGAAGCCGACCCCGTCCGGCCCGCACGACCGGTAACAGCGTTGAACGCTCGAGCGGCTGCACGCACTGCCCTTGACCACGCTGTCGTCGCACACGGGTTGAAACGCCCCGGCGCCCGCCATGCCGCCGTTTGCTCCGGCGCCGCCCGTCGTTGCGCCGCCCGTCGGGCCGTCACCGGCGCTCGGCCCCCTGCCGCCCCTGCCCATGCCAGGCCTCCCGCCCATCGCGCCGCCCGCTCCGGGCATGATGCCGCCGGTTCCGCTCATGTCGCCGCCGCCGCCCAGCATGCCGCCCGTGCCGCCCGTCGTGCCACCGCCGCCGTCCATGGGCAGCGTGCCGCCCATGCCGCCGACCGGCAGCGTGCCGCCCGTGCCACCCGCGGAGCTGTCGCCGCCGAGCGACGTGTCACCGCCGCTTCCAAACGCCGCGCCCGCGTCGCCGGTCGTCGCGCCCGTGTCGCCGGCTCCAGCGTCGCCGTTCGGCGTGTCTCCGCCCACTCCGTCGCTGCCGCCTGTGTCGACGAACGTCCCGCCCGTCGCGCCGAATCCGGCAGTGCCGCCCGGCTGTGCTCCTTGTCCCTCGGTGCCCGAGCCGCGCTCGATGTAGTAACGGTCCGTCAGGGGACAGCCGGGCAAAAACAGCCCGATAGCCAAACCTGCGAACAAGCGACGCGCCAGCACCAGCGATGATTCTAGCGTGTCCGGCCGCCGGCCGCTCGCCTCGAGCTCAAACCGGCTCTAGCGCGAAAAAAGTCGCGCAACGAAAAGCGCCAGGCCGCCGAGGAAGATGGCCCCACTGAGGAGCCGCACGCCGCGCTGCCCGAACCAGGGAGCCGTCCGCGCGACGAGCGTGAGTGGGAGTGCGACGGCGAGTGCCGCGAGTTGGCCGACCTCGACGCCGAGATTGAAGGAGACGAGCGCGACCGGCAGCTGCGCCCGCGGTAAGGCCACTTCGCGTAACGCTCCCGCGAAGCCGAACCCGTGAATCAGTCCGAACGGGAACGTGATGCGCCAGCGCTTGCTCGCGTCCTTCACGAAGAGATTTTCGAGGCCGACGTAGGCGATGGAGAGCGCGATGGCGGGCTCGACGAGGCGCGGACTCGGCGCAAAGATCGAAAGCGCCGCGAGCGCGAGCGTGATCGAGTGCGCCAGCGTGAAAGCCGTCACCACGCCCACGAGGGAGCGAAAGCGAGCGCCGACCAGGATGAGTCCCAGCAAGAACACGAGGTGATCGAAGCCCGTGAGGATGTGCTCGATACCGAGCTTCAGCATCGACCAAGCGAGTGAGCCGGAGCCGGCGGGCGGCTCGGCGCCGAGCGTGCTCAGCTCCCACGTCGCGTGCGTGCGCTCGAGCACGTTGACCTCGGGCTTGCCGCCGCGAAACACGCGCGCGAGGTGGCGGTGGCCCGGCGCAAGCGCGCTGAGCATCGGCAGGCCGAGCGTGACTTGGCTCGGAATTTCCGGGCAAGTGTAGTGGACTTGAAAGACGACGCCGCCCTCGGCCTCGAGCGCCCACGCCCGATCGAGCGAGGCGACACACGGTTTTCCATCGCCGCGCACCGTGAGCCCGTCCCGTAGCCCCGCCGCAAGCGCTGGGCGACCGGCCGCGAGCTCGTCGCCGTCGAGCGTCCCGTCGTGGTCCGTGTCGAGCGCGGGCAGCCACCGCGCGACCTCGCGTGCGGCCATGCCGATGTCGCCGTAGAGCACCTTGCCGTCGACGCGATACTCGCCGCTCGAGACGCCGACCGCGTGCGCCGAGGCGACGCCTTCCGTCGCCAGCGCCGTGAGCCCGATTGCTACGAGCAGTGCGGCGTTACGGAACGCCGTGCCCACGAGCTCTGTCATCGGCGCGCGCCTCACCGCGACGTGGACTCGGCAAGCGGCGCGCCCTGGCCCAACAAGGGCACGTACGGCGCGTCCGTCAGCGTCCCCAAGAATGCGACGATGGCGTCGATGTCCTCGTCGTCGAGCGGCGGCGGGGCGCCTTCGCGCCGATTGTAGACGGGGGCGTAAATGTTGACGTTGACCGCATACTTCGCGGGCACGTCGTCGAACTTCTGCCCCGGCGGGTAGACGCGTTCCGGCGCGACGGCGCGGAAGGCGTAGAAAGCGACCACGTCGCGGAGCTTCTTGTAAAAACCGTTGTGCCCGAAGCTCTGGAGCACGGCGACGTTCCTGAGCGACGGCGTGCGAAAGTTCGAGCACAGCCGCTCGTCGTTCGACGGTGTCGTCGTGTCCTTGCGTTCGCAGAGGCCGAGATCGAAGACGTCGGGCTTGCGATTGTTCGGGAGCTCGCGGTTGCGGGGCAGCGCGACCGCGTCGTACCCGTAGTCCGTGAACATCGACTCCGCCGGGTTCGTGGACGTCTCCTGCAGGCGATGGCAGCCCGAGCACGCGCCGCGCCGCCGATCCTTGAACGCTTCGAGGCCGCGCCGTTCCTGCTCGGTCAGGGTCGCTTCGCCGCGCACGTAGGCGTCGTATTTCGAGTTCGCGGGGTTCATCTCGTCGCTCTTCAGGTACGCCTCGAGCGCGACGCCCACGCCGTGCAGCACCGTGGCTGCATCCGACGCCGCAGCGAATTGCGCGCGGAAGTCCTGCGCGTACGGCCCGTCCACGATCTTTGCCGCGAGGTGCTGCGGCGTGCCGGCGTTCATCTCGTCGGGATTGAAGAGCGGCTGCCGCACGAGCAGGGCCAAATCGTCCGCGCGCCCGTCCCAGAAGAAGCCGCCGCGCGGCTCGGGCGCGGGCGCCTCGTCGTCGTCGAAGTAGTGGAACTTCGGGACGTAGCGCATGTAGAGCACCGACGGTGTCGAGCGGCGCGCGAAGTGCCCCGCGCGGCTGCCGGCAGGTACGCCGAGGCTCGAGCCGTGTCCGCCCGCGAACGCGCGCGCGGGATCGTGGCAGCTCGAACAGCTGGTCCCACGTGGTTCCGACAGCCGCTCGTCGAAGAAGATCGCCTTGCCGAGCGCGACGAGCGCCGGATTGTCGGGTGGCCCTGCGCGCGGCGGCACCGGCAGCACGTTGGTCCGGTGCGCCGGGATCACCGGCGAGCGAGGCAGCTTCGGGACCCCGGCCGCGGCCATCGCCTCTTCGATCGACGGCTTGGGCGCAGGCCCCGATTTCGGCGCGGGCGGAGCTTCGCGCTTGGCGCACGCGGCGAACGCCAAAAGGAGCGCGGCACCCGCTGTCGGGTGCCGCCAAAAAGCGCGCGCTTTTTTCAGAGCTCCTTACGGGATGTTGTCGTAGAGGCCGACGGCGTTGCCGTTCGCGTCCGTGCACGCGATCTGCGCGCCCGGCGTCGAGTCGCACGTGCCGCTGCAGGTCGCCGCGGCCGCCATGCTGCACACCGCGATGATCGAGCCGTCGGTGCGGTACGAGGTGAACTTCCAGTTCTTGTCGCCGACGGCGCCGACGCGATCCATCACCATGAAGCCGAACTCGTTCGAGTAGGCAAAGGCGCTGATGACCGTGTTCGGTGCCGGCAGGTTCGAGTTCGGGTTGAACGTCGCGGGCAGGGCGGAGTCGAGGTTATCGCCGCCGTTGCCGGCCACGAACGTCGCCGGGTGGTTGCTCGAGAAGTTGATGGCCTGGAAATCGTGCACGTGGCCGTGAATCGCGATGCCCGTGTTCGGCGGGTAGTAGTTGCCCGGGAACTTGGCGTTCATCACGGACTGGAGGCCGGGCGCGCCGAGCGCCGGCGGATTGCCCGCCGAGTAGCCCAGCACCGGGTGATGCACGGCGAAGACGTTGAGCATGTCGTTCTGCGATAGGTTCGCAGCCGCCGTGAGCTCGTCCGTGTAGGGCTGGAAGGTCGGCGGGTTGTACGCGGCCTTCTGCACGTTCGAGGAGTCGAACGCGACGAAGCGCGTATCGCCGATCGAGACGGCCCAGGGGTCGTTGAAGTTGCCGACGTTGTCGTTCGTCGGATCGTTGCAGTTCTTCGTTCCGGCCGCGTCGTACGGGTTCTGGTCCAGGTAGCGGTACCACCCCTGGCCGGCGCGGTTGCACGTCTCGTGGTTGCCGCGGACCATGACCCACGGGGCGGCCGCGAGCAGCGGCGCGGCGGGCTGGAACAGATCCGCGTACCAGGTGTCCGAGCCGTAGCCCCAGGGCGTGCCGGTGCAGGCCGTGTTGCCCGGAGGGCAGGGGTTATCACGGTACTGGTAGTCGCCGACGTGCACGACGAGGTCGGGCTTCATCGCGGCCGTCGCCTGCGCGATCACCGAGAAGGGCCAGATCGCCGGGTCGCCGCACGCCTGGTACACGTTACCGATCGAGATACGGCAACCCGTGTCGCCGATGATCACCACGCGGCTCACGACCGGCTTCGGCAGTGGCAGGTTCATCCCCGCGACGGTCGCCTTCTGCGCGCCCGCCGGCAGGTTGAATTCACAGCTCGTCGTCGTGAAGACGGATGGCTTCGAGTTACCCGACGTTTGCGCCGCAGCGAGCGTCGTGTCGGTGCTCGTCGTGCGGAGCGGCATCGTTCCCGGAACCGAGCGAACGGTCATGGGGCTCGTCACGCCGTCGACCGTGATGGCGGGGCAGGCCGCGTACGGCGTGATGACGCGCGCGCTCGCCTTGTTGTTCGCGCCGATTTGGACCCACGCCGAAGCACCGACCGCCGATTCGTCGGGGCACGTGAGCTGGAGGTTGAACGTCGCGTTGCAGCCCGCGTCGCCGTCGGAAGCGGTGAGCGTCAGCGAGACCGGGCCGGGCGCGCTGCACGTGAGCGTGGGGTTCTGCGCCGTGGCGCTGCTCAGCGTGCCCGAGCTCGTCGTCCACTGATAGGTGAGCGCCTGCGGGGCGGCATCGGAGTCGCTGGCCGAGGCCGCGATCGCGATCGTGTTGCCCACCGGCGGGTTCGAGCTCACCGAGTCGATGCTCGGGCAGATGTTGACGGTGCCGTTCACCATCACTGAGCCGGTCTTGGCTGCTTCGTGGCAGGTGAGATGCACGCTGACCGACGACGTGCCGCCGGCCGTCACGCTGAAGGTGGCCGACCCGCCGCAGCTCGTCGAGCCGTCGACCGTCGTGCCGGAGATCGTGATCGAGTAACCGTTGCCGGCCGGGATCGCGCCGATCGTCGCCGAGAGGACCGAGCTGCTGGTCACGTCGATGGTACCGGACTTGGCGAAGCCAGCCGGCCCCGTGATCGCGTAGGACGCGGTCGAGAGGTTCGTGCCGTTGGCGAGCCGCAGCGCGACCTGCACTTGGCCCGCGCCCGCGACCTCACCGTCGGGGGTGGTGCCTGCGTCGCTACAGCCCGCGGTCAGCGCGGACGATGCGAGCGAGCCGATGATCCCCCATCGAACGAAAGAGAGCTTCATGGATGCCTCCGAGTTGGCGCGCTCGCAAATGAGCTCCGCCTAAATCGGGCGCACTTTTGCCCACTGTCGCGCAGCAGGTCGAGCAACGCTTCGGTTACGGACGCGCGACGGCCCCGCGGATGAAATTCTCAGCAGGCCGACCGGACCGAGCTACCTCGTCGGCTGCAGCGTGCATTTCGCCGAGCACGGGCCGCCCCCGTTGAAGTCCCCGTCGTCGCATTGCTCGCCGTGCCGGCTGTCGATGATCCCGTCACCGCAGAACGAAGCCTGCTGGCAACCCCAAGCGCAGCCGAACACCGGTGTCAGCGAATAGGGCGTGCCATTTTCGTCCCCGTCGTCGCAGGACTCGGGGCCGTTCGTGACGCCGTCGCCGCAGAAGTCCGCGAACTGACACTCCGCGGTGCAGCCGCCGTACGTGCCGTCGTTCCCGAGCGCGCCGAGGTCGCATTGCTCCGGGCCTTCGAGCAGCCCGTTGCCGCACAACGCGGGGCAACCGTTCCCTGCCGCGCCGCTCTGCCCACCGTCCGGCGTGCTGCCTGCGCCCGCCGCGCCGTCCAGGGCGTCACAGCTCTCGATGCGACACCCGCTCGAGCAGCCGTCGGCGCTCTGCGTATTGCCGTCGTCGCAGCTCTCACCCCCGACGATCAGCCCGTCCCCGCAGACGGGCCGGCAGCGGTGCCCTGCCGCTGGACACAACCAGCCGCGTTCGAGCGCGCAAGTCGCGGAGCAGCCGTCGCCGCCCGTCGTACTGCCGTCGTCGCACTCTTCGTCGAACTCGATCGCGCCGTCACCGCAGGGGGGCGCCGTGCACGCGCCGACTTGAGGGCACACGAAGTCGCGCTCGACGCGGCATTCGGGGTTGCAGCCGTCGCCGCTGTCCGCGTTGCCGTCGTCGCATTCTTCGCCCGGATCCTGCGAACCGTTGCCGCAAGTCGGTGCTGGAACCGGGCCTCCGCCCACGTCGATGTTGCACGGCGGATGACTGCACGAGCCGCTCACGCCGGCGGTGCCCGCGGGGTTTCCCGCATTGCCCCCGCCGCCGAGCGCGCCGGAACCACCCGTGCCTGCCGCACCGTCCGCCGTCATTCCGGCGGCACCCCCGAAGCCCGAGGCACCCGTGCTCTCACCTTGCGGAGCAGGCTCGCGCACGGAGCGCCCGCACGCTGCCGCGAAGAGCAGCACGAAAGCGAGCAGTGACGGCACGCGCGAGCCGTAGTGCCGCGCTTCGAGCCGCTCTCCTCGCACCATGCGCGAGACGATAGCGCTATTCGCGGGCTCGAGAGGTGCGGACTTGATGCAACGCCGGGCTCGCAACATAGTTGGCAGATGGTGGAAACTCGGTGGGACCGGGAGCGGAGAGCTTTGAGATTGCGCTGGGCCTTCGTGGCGACGTTCGGCGTGGCGTGTGCGGGCCGTTCGATGAGCGAGACGCGCGACGAGACCGGGGGCACGGGTGGAGCGTATTCGCCGTCAGCGGGCGGCAGCGCGATGACCGGATTCGCGGTCGGGGGTGCCACGGTCGGGGCCGGCGGTAGCGTTGTCGTCACTCCGGCGGGTGGAACGGGAGCCCACACCGGCGTCGGTGGTGACGGCGGCGGCGCGGGGCCGTTCCCGCGAGGCGGCAGCGGGGGCGGCGGTGATTTCAGCGGGACGAGCGGCGACGCGGGGGCGTTCCCCGAGGTCGGCGGTGCGAGCGGAAGCGCGGGGCGCGTGGGCCTCGGCGGTGCGAGCGGCAAGGCCGGAAGCGGCGGCACCAGTGGCAAGGCCGGCGGCGGCGGCGCCGGCGGCATGGTGCACGGCGGCTCGGGTGACGGCGGCGACGCGGGCGGCCCGACGAATCAGTATCCGTGCAAAAACCCACAGGACTGGGAGTTCAGCGCGAAGCTCTGTAGTGACGGCTTCATCCACCGTCCGTTTCGCACCGCTTGCCCGGTTCCGTCACGAGATCTCGGAGGGATCGGCGCGGCGGGCGACGCCGGCGCGAGCGGTACTTCACCGGTGGGTGAATGCGCTTCGGACGCGGACTGCGGCTCGAGCGGATTTTGCTTGACCGAGCCCGACCCCGCCCAGAGCTGCACTGCGCGCAGGAACGTCTGCAAAATTGGCTGTTCGACCGACGCCGACTGCGGCCAAGGTTCGATCTGCCTTTGCAACCAGCAGCACAGAGTGGACGGCGGCAACTACAACTTCGGAACGTGTGTGTCTGCGTACTGCAACACCGACGCTGATTGCGGCGCGGACTTCCTGTGCCGAGCCAATCCGGTCGGCGACATTTGCGGGACCGCGCCGACGACCTTTGCGTGCCAGAGCTACGAAGATCAGTGCGGCAGCGACACCGATTGCGATGCGGGCTGGCGCTGCGCCTTCCAGGACGGCTCGTACGTGTGCACGTACTGAGCGCTCACGGAGAGGATTGGGTGTTCCCGACCGGTGGTCGGACGCTCGCTTCTTCCCGTGGAAGAATTAACTCCCCGCCTTTCGACGGATTGCGGAGGCTCGCGGCACTGTCCGAGCGAACGCTCATGTCACACCCAAGCTCGCTTGGGTGTGTCGAAACGAGAGAGCACTCACTCAAGTGGGGCTCCAAAATTCACGACCGAGCCCAGTGCTCTCCGGTGTAGGGTCCGTCGCTACCGGGCCTTAATGGGGGCCGCCAAGGAGACTTCCATGTTCTTGCGAGTACACAGCCCGAAATGCAGGTTCGAGCGCGCAAACCGGCTCGGGTTCAACGCGCTGCTCGGTGCGCTCGCTCTCTTGCCGGCGGCGCTCAGCGGCTGTTCGGGTGGGTCCAGCACGCCGCACGGTTCGGGCGGCAGCGCGGGCATGTCGTCGAACGCCGGCGGCAATACGACCGCTGGATCCGGCGGAACTTCGGGAACCGCCGCACACGGGGGCACCGGCGCCACCGCGGGGACGACGATGGGCACGGCAGGAGCGGGCGGGAGCGTGGCAGGGGCCGGGGGCAGCGCAGCGGCGACGAGCGGCGGTACGGGGGCCGGTGGTTTCACGGCTGCGGCTGGTGGCAGCGCGGGCTCGGGTGTCGCCGGTGTCGCTCAAAATACGGCTGGCAGTGGTGCTGGCACGGCCGCGGGCGGCGCCGGGGGTCAGGCTGGTTCGGCAGCGGGCGGTTCGGGGAGCGCTCCCGTGCCTTCCGTGTTCGTCACCTCCGCGCCGAACGACTATTGGAACACCCAGGGCAAGGTGACGGCGCTCGTCGGCGGCACTCCGACGCTGAGCGTCGACCCGAGCATGAAATACCAGGTGTTCACCGGTTTCGGCGGTTGCTTCAACGAGATGAGCTGGGACGCGCTGTCAGTCTTGAGCGCCGACGACGTCGCGAAGGCGATGAAGCTCCTCTTCGATACGAAGGACGGCGCGAACTTCGTCTACGGCCGCATTCCGATGGGAGCGAGCGACTACGCGATGAGCTGGTACACGCTCGACGACACCGCGGGCGACTACCCGATGAAGGACTTCTCGATCGCTCGCGACGAACAGAAGCTCATCCCCTACATCAAGGCGGCACTCGCCGTGCGGCCCGACATCAAGCTTTGGGCGAGCCCGTGGGTCGTCCCTTCCTGGATGATGGACTCGGGCTCCAACATGAAGAGCGACGCGCAGACGCTCGGTGCGCACGCCCTCTACATGGCGCGTTTCGTCGAGGACTACGCCAAAGACGGCATCACCATCTGGGCCGTCCACCCGCAAAACGAGCCCGGCTACGCCCGAGTCCACTGGACGCAGGCGCTGCTCATCGACTTCATGAAGACGTACCTGGGCCCGACCTTCGCGCAGGAGCAGCTCTCGACCGAAATTTGGTGCGGAACCATGTCGAAGGATCCGGACGACACCAACATCGCCAAAGCCGCGGCGCTGGACGCGGATGCGATGAAAGTCATCAAGGGCTTCGGCGTGCAGTGGAACCTCGAAGCAGCCGTGGCCACACTCGCTGCCAAAGCCCCGGTCATGCAAACCGAGCATCGCTGTGGCAACTACTCGTTCGACAGCCCTTATTGGGACAAGAGCCGCTACAGCACCAGCATGCCGCAGAACGACCACGCCTACGGCGAAGAGAGCTGGCAGCTGATTCGCGACTGGATCGTCTCCGGCGTGAACGCCTACAGCGCCTGGAACATGGTGCTCGACACAGTCGGTAAGAGCCTCGACGGCTGGCCTCAAGACGCGCTTCTCACGGTCGACCGCTCCGCGAAGAAGCTCAACATCACGCCTGCGTATTACGCCTTCCGGCACTACTCCCAATACATCCAGCCGGGCGCGTTCCGCGTCGCGCTCACTGGCAGTACGGACGCCCTCGCGTTCCAGAATCCCGACGGCAGCAACGTGATCGAAGTGTTCAACGGTGCCAAGTCGGCGCTCACGACCACGCTCGGCGTCGGCGGCGCGGTGTTCCAGTTCGACGTTCCGGCGCAAGGCTGGGCGACGCTCGTCACTTCCCCCTGAGGCGCCTTTCGCGGCTTGCGGCGCCCGCGGCCAACGGCGCGGGAGTGATTGTTCTCGTTAGGAACAATATTTGTTGATTTTTGAAACTATTAACCTTAGCGTCCTGCCTGGAGGTCGCCCATGTTCACCCCCTCACTCTTCTACGAACGGCCGAAAGCAGCGCTCGAGTGGCTGGAGCAGGCTTTCGGCTTCGAGGTAACGATGCTCGTCGAGACGCCGGAGGCGGACGAGCACTACATCCACGCGGAGTTGGCGTTCGGGGGGCAGGGGCGGCTCATCGTCGGAGGCATTTGGGCGGACTGGGTGAAGAGCCCGCTCTCGGTCGGCAAGGGCAACACGCAGAGCGTGCAGGTGGAGGTAGCCTCCGGTCTCGACGCGCACTGCGAGCGGGCGCGCAGGGCCGGCGCCGTCATCACGCAGGCGCCCGAGGATCAATTTTACGGCGCCCGTACCTATCGCTGCGTCGATCCCGAAGGCCACCATTGGACCTTCTCTCAGCACGTGAAGAAGCTCAGCGTCGCGGAGATGGAGCAGGCCGGTGGCGTCACCATCAAAGCGTCGCGCTGAAGCAGGGAAGCCACGCGCAGGCGCGCGCGGGTCGAGCCGCGGGACCGCAGCCGCGACGCTCGACGCCACGCTCGCCGCGCTCGCCGACCCGAAACGGCGCGAGCTCGTCGACGTGCTGCGAAAAGGCGAGCTTTCCGCCGGTGAGCTCTCGAGAAAGCTCGCGCTCCCCGCTCCGGCGCTGAGCCGGCATCTGCGCGTGCTCCGGCAAGCCGGGCTCGTGAGCGAGACGCACCCGGAGTTCGATGCGCGCGTGCGCATCTATTCGCTCCGGCTCGAACCGATGAGCGGTCTCAAGGCATGGCTCGAGGAGACGGAAGCGCTCTGGGTCGATCAGCTCGCGTCGTTCAAGGCTTATCTGGAGCGGGGCTGATGGCTTCGCGCGTGCTCGTGGCCCTGCGCGTGCGCGCCGACCGAGAGCGCGCCTTCACGGCGTTCACGCGCGAAATCGGCGCTTGGTGGCGCCCGAACGGCTTGTTCGAGCTCACGTCCGCGGATACGCGCTCGCTCCGTTTCGAGCCGATACCGCACGGCCGGCTGCTGATGACGCAAGCCGACGGCACGGACTACGAAATGGGTCGCATCGAGGTGTGGAATCCGCCATCGGAACTCGTGTTCAGCTGGCGACCGCAGAGCTTCGCGCCCGACCAAACCACGAGCGTGCGCGTGCGTTTCGAGCTCGCCGGTGACGAGACGCGAGTGACGGTCGAGCACACGGGCTGGGACGCAATTCCCCGCGAACACGCCGCCCGACACGCCATCGAGCTCCGCGTCTTCCAGCAGCGGCTCGCGGAGTGGTGGCAGGAGCTACTGGGTGAGCTCGCCCGACGAGCCGGCTGAGCGCTATCCTCGCCCCGATGCGTCGGGAGGCAGTCGTGGTCCTCAGCTCGTGGGCGTGGCTCGTGCTACCGCCGAGCGCGGCGCGTGCGGAGCCTCGCGCCGAGGCCCCGCGCCTGAGCTTCGCGTGGAACGCACCAGGAAGCTGCCCCACGCGCGGTGACGTCCTCACGCGTGTCGAGCGGCTGCTCGGCCATCCCGCGAGCGCGAACCTCGCGGCGCCGCTGACGATCGAGGCCAACGTGACGGAGCTCGGTGCCGAGAGCTGGGAGCTCAGGCTGGCGTCGGGCGATCCGCGCGCGGAGCCGCGACGGGTGACCGCCGCATCGTGCGCGGAGCTCGCCGAGATGGCGGCGGTCTTCACGGCGCTCTCCATCGATCCGACGCTGAACGTCGGCGCGCCCGACGTCGAGACGAACGTCCGTCCGAAGGAGGAGACCGCGGCGCCGCCCGGCTCCGAGGTGGCGCCACCGACTGCGTCTCCTGTGCCGCGGCCCGCGAACTCCTCGGAGCGCTCCGCGCCGTTGCAGCCGCCGCTCGTCGTCGCGCGTCCGGCTCGGCACGGGTTGCGACCTGTCGTTGCGCTGTTCGGCGCGCTCGGGTGGGGGCGTCTCCCGGGGACGGCGCCCGGGTTCGGCGTCGAAGGTGGCGTTGCGCAGGGCCGTCTCGGTTTCCGCGCCGAACTCGCCGACTTCCCCGAGCGGCACGCCGCGGCTACCAGCACGAGCGGCGGTGATCTCTCCCTCGCGGTGACCGGGGCGCGCGCCGTGTACGAGCTGACGGAAGGTGCGACGCTCCTCGCGTTGTCCGCGGGCATCACCTTGGGGTGGCTGCGCGGAACCGGCACGGGTGTGACGAGGCCCGAGTCCGGGAATGCACTGCTTTTAGCGCTAGAACCGGGTGCGCGCGCCGGCTACGCGCTGTCGCGGAGCCTAGCGCTCGTCGCGGATGCGAGGCTCGTGGTGGCCGTCAATCGCCCGCGCTTCGTGCTCGCGGGGCGCGAGCTGTACCAGCCTGCGTGGCTCGGGGCTCAGCTTGGCCTCTCGGCCGAGTGGTGCCCACGATGAAGCGCGTCGGCGCATTTTTCGACACGAGCGCCGGCGCTCACGGTCACTCATGGGAACCGGTGGATCCTCAGAGTGGCATGCCGCAGAGCGAGTCGGCGGCCCCCGTGCGTCTTGCCCTCGAAGCCGTCTATGACCAGCACTTCGATTTCGTATGGCGGAGCTTGCATCGCTTGGGGGTGCCGCCCGAGGCCGTCGATGACGCGGTGCAGGACGTCTTTTTGGTCGTGCATCGGCGCCTCGCCGCGTTCGAGCAGCGCTCTGCCCTCAGAACGTGGCTGTTCGGAATCGCCTTGCGCGTGGCGCAGGAGCACGCACGCCGCCGGCGCAAATACGGTCCGACGCAAGAGTTCGGCGCCGAGCTCGCCGATCAGCACGCGCCCGATCCGCTCGAGCAAGCCGCGCGCAGCGAGGCGAAGGAGCTCCTCTACGCACTGCTCGCGGAGCTCGACGAACAGAAGCGTACGGTGTTCATCCTGGCGGACATCGAGGGCATGAGCTTGCCCGAAATCGCAGACGGGCTCGGCGTCAACGCGAACACCCTCGCGTCACGCTTGCGCGCCGCGCGTAAGGATTTCGACGCGGCGCTCGTCCGGCACCGCGCGCGCAGCGCTTTCCCGAGGTCCGGCAATGAGTAACGAGCTCAGCGAGGAGGCACGCGTGCTCATTCAGGACGCGCTCGCGGCCGAGGCCCCGGCGGGCGCCGTGCGGCGTGCGGAGCTCAAGCGCGCCTTGCTCCGGCGCGCGGCGATGCTCGGGGCCGGAGCCATCGTCGCCACGGGCGCGCTCGAGGCCGCACGCGGCGCGGAAGTCGCCGTGCCGGTCGGCGGTGCGGCGTTGCCGGGTACGACGAGCGCCGTCACGAGCGCGGGCGCGCTGGGCGCCCTGTTCGCGAAAGGCGCCGCGGTCGGGCTCGTCGTCGTCGGGGCGCTACACGGAGTGGCGCGCCTCGCGGACGAGCGTGCGGAGCTTGCGCCGCACGCGGCTTCCACACCCGCGGCAGTGCGCGCTCCGGCGCGGGTGACGGCGGCGTTCCCGTCCAAAGCCGTGGCGAGTAGCGTGACGTCGGCGGGCGTGATCACGCCGCCGCTGCCGCTCGTTGCGGCTTCAGCGGCTCCGAGTGCGCTGCTCGCGCCGAGCGGCTCGCGGCCCGTGACGCCGCCGCGCCTCGACGCAGCGGCGAGCGCGGCGCCGCCGGCCGTGTCGAGTCCCACGCTGCGCGGCGAGCTCGAGCTGATGGGCGCCGTCCAAGCGGCTTTGCGCGACGGGCGTCCAGCACGGGCCCTCGAGCTCATCGATCGCCATGCCGCGCTGTATCCGCGCGGTCAGCTCGAAAGTGAACGGCTCGCCGCGGAAACCGTGGCGGCGTGCCAGAGCGGCGACGAAGCTCGCGGGCGCCAAGCTGCCGAGCGGTTCTTGCGGCGTGATGCCAGCTCGGCCCTCGCGGCGCGGGTGCGCAACGCTTGCCCCGCGCGCGCGCCGCGATGATTTTCCGTCACGGACTCGCGGGCTCACCGTCACTCACATGACCGTGAACAGCGCGTCCGCCTCCAAGCGAGCCCTCGGCGGCGGGGTTTCCATGCTGGCGGCGCTCTCGTTCCTAGGGGCGCGCGGTTGCGTGTTCGCGGGGGACGTCTCGCTCGGCGACAATCCGGGTGCGGGCGCACTCATGGGCGGCGCGCCCGCGGCTGGTGGGGCACCTGCAACGGGCGGTGCAGCTGCGACGGGTGGCGCGTCCGCAGCCGAAGCGGGTCAAGGCGGCGAAACGATGGTGCCCGCTGTCGGCGGCGCGAACCAGGCGCGTGGAGACTCCGGCACGTCGGTGGGCCAAGCGGGTCACGATGGTCAGCCAGCGGCCTCGGGCGGGTCCGGCGACTCCGGGTCCGGCGGCATGATTTCGAGTGGTGGCATGGGTGGATTGGGTGGTGCGCCGGCCAGCGCCGGTGCAAGTGGCGGAGGTACGAGCGGCGCCGGTGGCACAGGGGGGGGCGGGAGCGCGACGGTCGAAGATGACGGAGCCGACTGCGACGTACCCGCACTGCCGGATTTCAGCGCACTCCCCGACATCACCCAATTGCCCGACCCGTTCACGAAGCTCGACGGAACGCGCGTCGAGCGTGCCTCCGAATGGCGCTGTCGCCGGGAGGAGCTGTTGAGACAGGCGGAGATGTACGCGTTCGGAACGAAGCCGGCTCCGCCCGAGCACGTACGCGGGACCGTGACGGAGAACGAAATCACGGTGGAAGTCGAGGACGGGGCGAGGACCGCGTCGTTCTCGGCCAAGCTGACGCTGCCCTCGAGTGGGCAGCCGCCGTACCCGGTGCTCATCAGCTATGGGACTACCACGCTGGACGCGCGCGTCATCGACAGCGCCGGGGTTGCCGTCGTGACGTATGACCCGGATGCGGTCGGTAACCCCGTTCGCCCGCGCGGCGCCAGTCAGCAAGGCGTGTTCTACGATCTCTACGACGGAGGGAGCACGACGGGGCTGCTCGTCGCGTGGAGTTGGGGCATGAGTCGCCTCATCGACGTAGTTCAGCAATCGGACGGCAGCCTCCTCCAGCGGGACGCCTTCGGCGTGAGCGGGTGCTCGATGTACGGCAAAGGGGCCTTCCTCGCCGGCGCGCTGGACCAGCGTGTGGCGTTGACGATGCCCATCGAGTCGGGCACGGCGGGCGTGCCGATCTGGCGCGGGATTGCGCTCAGCGACAGTGGCCCGACCGGCGGCGAAGTGCTGTCGTTGTCGGAGACGTATTCCCAGGCGCCGTGGTTTGCCGATGCGTTCCAGCCGTTCACCGCTGCCGCGACGCGCGCGCCCATCGACACGCACGACATCGTCGCGCTGATCGCGCCGCGCGGTTTGTTCGTGATGGACAATGCGAACATCGACGAGCTCAGCTCGCAATACGGCTACGTCGCGACGCTGGCCGGCGCGGAAGTGTATGCGGCGCTCGGCGCCCGCGACAACGTCTCGTACCAGTCGAACTACCCCGCGAGCGAGGGCACGCACTGCTCCCCCAAGAGCGAGATGGAACCGTACGTGAGGGCCAATCTCCTCAAGTTCCTGAGCAAGACCGGGAACGGCGCCGGGACGATCGACGTCGCGCCCGACGCGGCGGGCAACTTGGGCGATTGGCGCGACTGGACTACTCCGACACTGAACTGAAGACAGGGACAAGCCATATGATTTCGACACAGCGCTTGAGTGCGGTGCTGGGGACTCTCGTTTTGTCCGCGTGCGCGGAGTCCGTCGGGCCTCCCGCGGAATCGACCGGCGGAGCCGGGACCGGCGGAAGCGCGGGCAAGCCTGGCGCGGCGGGAACCGTCGGCTCTGCGGGCGCAACCAACTCGGGTGGGGCCACCCACGCAGGCGGCGGCGCGAGCGCCGCGACGGGTGGCACGAATTCGAGCGGTGGCGCGTCGAGCTCGGCCGGGTCATTCGGCGGCGGCGGCACGGCGGGCAAGTCCGGCGCCGCAGGGTCGGGCGGCACGCTTGGTGGCGCGGGAATGCCTGGCACTGCGGGCGGCGGTGGCAGCGCCGGAGCAGCGGCGGGCGCCGGTTCCGGAGGTGCTGCGGGTGCTGCGGGAACGAGCGGCAGTTCCGGCATGGGCGGCTCGACGGGCGGCGCCTGTACGGTCGAGAACTGCGGGACGGCATGCACGGTCCCGACGCTCCCGGCGTTCTCCGCGCTCACGTCGAACCAGAAGCTCCCCGACCCGTTTCAGATGCTGTCGGGCACGCGCATGAGCTCCAAATCTCAATGGGAATGCCGGCGCGCCGAGATCGCGGCACAGCTCCAGAACTACGAGACAGGCAAGAAAGACCCGAAGCCGCCGGGTGCCGTCACCGGCAACCTCTCGGGAAGCACCTTCACGGTCAGCGTCCTCGGCAAGAGCTTCACGGTGACGATCACACTGCCGACGAGCGGTACGCCGCCGTACCCGGCCGTCGTCTTTCTCGACTCCTTCAGCCTCCCCGGCTCCTTCAGTGGCGTCGCCAAGATCGAGTTCGACACGAACCCGATGGGTGATCAAAACGGCCATCGTGGTCAGGGGTTCTTCTTCACGGCCACCGGCTCGAGCGACGGCGCCGGTGCGCTCATCGCTTGGGCTTGGGGTGTGAGCCGTCTCCTCGACGCGCTCGAGGCGACGCCCGCCGCCAAGATCGATCCGAAGCACGTCGGGATCACTGGCTGCTCGCGCAACGGCAAGGGCGCGCTCATGATCGGCGCATTCGACGAGCGTATCGCCCTCACGATCCCGCAAGAATCGGGCTCGGGCGGCACCGCGCTCTGGCGCACCTCCTACGACGAAGACGCGAGCTACGGCGGCACCATGTCGAACCACAAGGTCCAGACGCTCGACAGCGCCTATGGCGAGCAGCCCTGGTTCGGCACGGCGCTCCAGCAGTTCGGCACCAGCACCAACGTCAACAAACTCCCGTACGACCACCACGAGCTGCTCGGCATGGTCGCGCCGCGCGGCCTCCTCATTCTCGAAAACACCGATTACCAATGGCTCGGCGTCAACAGCGTCGCCACGGGCGCGACCGCCGCTCAGCGCATCTTCCAAGGCCTCGGCAGCGCCGACAACATCGGCTTCGCCAACAGTGGCCACAGCCATTGCGTCGCGAACAACGCCGAGGCCCCCTACGTCGACGCCTTCGTGCAAAAGTTCCTCTTCGGCAAGACCGACACCGACACGCAGGTCTGGAAGATCTCGAAAACGGCGTTCAGCGGGAGCGCGCCGATCGACGAAGCGAAGTGGATCGACTGGGAAGTGCCGACGCTCAACTAGCGCCGCGCTCCGTGCGCGCGAAACGCGCGAGGGTTTTACCGGAGGGCCACGCCTCGGTCATGCCTTTCTCCTAGGGTCGCCGGCGCCGAACGCAGCCCACAACGCGTTCGTCACCATCGGAGGATTTCGCATGCCCGTCGTATCACGCCGCAAGTTCCTCGGTGCCGGCGCTGCCGTCGCCGCCACTACCGCGCTGCCCGCTGAAGCGAGGCCGAAGTCCAAGCCCTGCGGGGACATTCGCGACATCAAGCACGTCGTGGTGGTGATGCAGGAGAATCGCAGCTTCGATCACTATTTCGGTTCGATGAAGGGCGTGCGCGGGTTCGGTGACCGCGCGACGATCCTGCTGCCCGGTGGCAAGACGGTGTGGGAACAACCGCAAGCGCCCGTCGCCGGCTCGCCGACACAATATCCGTGGCCGCTCAGTGGAACGAGCAGCTATAGCGGCAGCGTGCCGCCCTCGGCGGAGCTTGGCGCCGCGAACTATCCGGGGACGAGCCACAGCTGGGAGGACCAGCACGGCGCCTGGTATGGCGGCTTGATGAACGGCTGGGTGTACGCGAAGGGCGGCCCCACCACGCTCGGGTTCCTCGACCGTCACGATCTTCCGTACCACTACGCGCTCGCCGACGCGTACACGATCGGCGACGCGTACCACTGCTCCGTGCTCAGCGCGACGGGCCCGAACCGCACCTATCTCTGGGGTGGCTCGATCAACGCGAGCAAGCAGCATGGTGACTTCATCGCGTACAGCGGGGGCGATGAAATGGGGCGCTTTCTGCCCTGGGAAGCGTACGGCGAAACGCTGCAAAAGGCCGGGCTCAGCTGGCACGTGTACCAGTGCGCCGACGACTACGGCGACAACGGCATGGAGTACTTCGCGACCTTCGCCGTGTTCGATCCCGATCAGGGCGGTACGCCGGCGCCCGGCAACCCGTTTTACGATCACGGCGTCGCGAACGTCCCGACCGACCAACGCCAGGAAATGACCAACGCGGACGACATCGCGGCGGCAATTCGCGCGGACGTGCTCGGCGGCACGCTCGCGCAAGTGAGCTGGGTCGTGAACAACCAGTTCTTCTCGGAGCACCCGGTCACCGCGCCCTCGAACGGAGCCTATTTCCTGAAAGCCCTGCTGAACGCGCTCAACGCCGACCCCGACGTGTTCAACTCCACGCTCGTCATCATCAATTACGACGAAAACGACGGGCAGTTCGACCACGTTCCGCCGCCGGTGCCCGCGCAGGGCGAGTTCGACGAGTTCGTCGACTCGGGCACGCTCAAGAAATACGGCTTGGACGCGGCGGTGCCGGTCGGCTTCGGCTTCCGCGTGCCGCTCATCCTCATCTCGCCGTGGACGCGTGGCGGCTGGGTGACGTCGGAAGTGTCGGACCACACCTCGGTGCTGCAGTTCCTCGAGAAGTGGACGGCAGCGCTCGGCAAGCCCGCGATTTGCCCGAACATCAGCGCCTGGCGTCGCCAAGTCGCCGGAGATCTCGTGAACGCGTTCGACTTCGGCTCGCCCGTCTACGGTCTACCGAAGCTGCCCGACCCCGGCGCGCTGATCCCCGAAACGGAGTACACGCCGCTCCCCGGCAACAACGCGATGCCGACGCAGGAACCCGGCAGGAAGCCGGCGCGCCCGCTGCCCGTCCAGCCGAACGTCAACTTGGTCGACCTCAGTACCGACGCGAACGGCGCCCCCGCGCTGTTTCTCGAGTTCAGCAACGTCGCGTCCTTCGTCACGAAGGCGAGCCACTTTGCCGTCTACAATAACCTCGCGGGCGTGCCGTCTCTCTCCGCGTATCCGGCTGCTTTCCCGGGCCAATACACGGTCGGCGTGGGTGAAACGCTCGTGGGCACGGGCCCTGTCGGCGCGACCCACGGCGATACGGCTTACGACGTCACCGTCGTCGGGCCGAACCGCTTTCTCCGTCGCTACATCGGCAGCACGGAGACTGCCGGCGCGGACGCGTGGGTCGAGGCGAGCTACTACGACTCCGACAAGCACGGCCACGTGTCGAACGGCCAGCCGAAGCTCAAGCTCTGGCTTTCCAACGACGGCGACAAGAGCGTCACCTTCACGATCACGTACAACAACTACGCGGCACACTCGCGGCACGAAACCGTCAAGGTTCACGGCAACGGCAAAGAAACGTGGGTCCTCGACGCATGCGGTGATTCCGACGGCTGGTACGACCTGACCGTCACCCTCAGCAGCGATTCCGGCTGGTCGCAGCGGCTGACGGGTCACTTGGAGACGGGAAGGGCGAGCGTCAGCGGGTAGGGCACACGCGGAGGCGGGGACCAACGACGACGAGCGGCGCGTACTCCGCCGCTCGTCGTCGTGACGGCGTTCCCAGGGAACGGCGTCGCTCAAAACCGCTCTTCGTGAAACCGTAACTCGAGCTCGTCGCAGACGCGCGCGACGGTGCGTCCGAGTCCTGGCGGGCCGCAGAAGAAGACGTCGACGCTGCTCGGATCGTCCGCGGCGATGCGGCTGAGCTCGGCGAGCCAGTCAGGAGTGCCCATTTCGGCTTTGGCGCGTAGCCCCGTGAAGCAGTCGCGGTCGCCGAGCGAGTGCGCGAGCTCGCGCGCGAGGTTGAGCAACATCGCCGTGCTGTCCGCGCGCCCGCCCGTCATGAAGATGTGGATGTCGACGAGCCCGCTCGTGTCTTTGCGCTCGAGCTCCGTGAGCAGGTCGGCGAACCACTCGAACGAGACGGCGTCGCGGTTGAGCCAGTAAAAGTGCACCTTCTCGAGCGAGCCGCAGCCGGCGCGCGCGCGCGCGACGATGCTCCCGAGCACGCTCGCGAACGGCGTCACGCCGATGCCCGCGCCGATCAGCACCGCGCGCCGGGCCTCGAAGATCTCGCCGCTCGGCGTGCCGAAGGGGCCGTCGAGGTAGGCGCACAGTGGCTCGGACCGGTCGAGCCGGGCGCGTTCGCTCGCGAGGCGATGAACTCCGCTCGTGAAGTCCCCGAGGCTTCGGATGTGCAGCGTGAGCTCGGGGTCCTCCGGCGCGCTGCTGATGGTGAAGGGGTGCCACTCGTGCGGCGAGACGGCAGGGAACTTCAAGTGCACGTAGTCGCCGGCGGTGTGTGCGAAATCAGGCGGTTTTGCCGTGGTAAAGCGCGTGACGCCCGAGGCGAGCGGCGTGAGCCCGAGCACCGGTACTTCTGCGGCAGCGCGCGGCAGCCGCAAGAGCTTGTCGAGCGCGAACAAGGCGAGCGGTAGCGCCGACCAGATCCAGAACACGGGGCCGTGCACGAGCGCGAGCGCGAACCAGAGCGGGTAGAGCAGGTGCGTCCAATGAAAGAGCCGGAAGTGACCGGACGCGCGCACCGCGCGGCGCGAGAAGGCCCTCATGACGATGAAGACGACGAGCAATGCGAGCCCGCTCCTGCCCGCGGGCGTTCCGAACACCGAGGCGGTGATGCCGGCGGGGCCGAGCGAGTAGTTGCGGAAGTGTCCGGCGGTGTGAGCGAGCGCGAGCGCGAAGAGCGTGTTCCCGAGCAGCCGATGGAAGTCGATGCCGCGATCCACCGGCACCACACGGGCGAGCCGCGTGCGGCGGATCAGCGTGAGGAGGCGGCGCGCGAGCGGCAGCACGACGAGCGCACCGTTGAAGTTGATGCAGGCACCGGCGCCGCGGGCGAGCAAGAAGCCGCGCGTCCCCCCGGTTTCCGCCCAGCGGAGCCACGCATGGAGGAACAACCCGGCGTTGACGAGCGCCCAGAGCGAGAGCCACACGACGAGCGCCGCGTTGTTGTCGATGTAACGAAACAGGCGCGCGGCGCGCGACGGTAACGCCGCCTCGTCGGGCGGAAGCCCTTGTTCGCCCGTGACCCATCGTTGCTCGGCGCGCGCGAGGATCTCGAGCACGTCCGGGTGCTCGGCGGCGATCGTCTCGAACTCCGTGAACGAGAGGCAGCCGTCGTGATTCGCGTCGGCCGCGGTCATCAGCACGGAAGTGAAGCGCGCGACGAGCTTCGGATTCGAGGCGGAGCCGTCCTCGGTGAGACCGAGCTCGATCATGCGAACGATCTCGCCGCGCTCGATCACGCCGTCGCCGTCGAGGTCGTGCAAGCGAAACGCGAACCGGACGCGATCGCGCACGCTGCCGAAGGCCAGACGCGGGACGCCTTGCAGGAACTCCACGCGCGTGACCCAGCCGTCGCGATTGCGGTCGAACACCGCGAGCACGCGCTCGGCCAAGAACGCGTCTTTCACGGCGAGCGAGCGCTTGAAATCGGCCGCGTCGATGCGGCTGTCGGGTCCGGCGAGCTCCGCAAAGCATTCCTCGAGGCGGGCTAGGAGAGGGGCGTCGAGCACGAGCGGAGCACCCGAAGACGGCGGGCCGGGGACACCCTCGGTCCCGAGCTGCTTCGGGACGACGTCACTCGTGCGAACGCGGCCGCCGAGCTCGCTCACGTCGGAGATCGCCGCCGCTCCGGTGCTCGTCTCGATCTCGCGCTCGGCCGCCACGATGCCCTCGCCGATCCTTACGCTCGCCCGCGTGGGCGTGGCAAGCAAAGCGCGCGCTACGGACGTGCGAGAGCGGACGAGCTCAAGAAGTGACCATGCGGATGGCGCCGATTTGCACGAGCGCGCTCAGTCGGTCGGGCACGCCCCAATGTTCGACGACCTTGCCGTCCACCACGCGCAAGACGTCGAAAACCGTGATCCGCATCGCGCGACCGGTGGCGGCATGGCCGAGGAACGGTCCGTCATGGGTGCCAGTGGCTACGTTCCGCGTCCACACCGTGTCACCCGCCACCTGCAGAGCCTCGATGGTCAGGCTGAAGTCGGAAAAGGCGCGATGGAGCGACGCGATGACGGCTTTCACGCCGGCGGCGCCGGCCGCGTGATGGGGTCCGTAGTTCTGGTGTTCGGCGAGTTCGTCGGCGATCAGCTCGTCGGCGACCTCCAGGCGACCCTGCGTGAAGCCCTCGTCGATCAAGCGGCGCGCGACGGCCTCCGGCGACGCGGACGTGCGAGTAGCGTCTGATTTGAGAGCTCGAGTTTGGTCTTGCACTTTCATACCTCCGGCAAGCCAAACCTACGGCAGCCGCTGCGCGCCGCCTTCGGCCGGATCACCCAAGCGGTGAGCGCGACGGCATGGGTGCTTCTACCCACACATCGAGGCTCGAGCGCGGACCGTCAATGCACGGACCACGAGCACAGGTGCCCGTCGCCGCCCACGATGATGCGGCCGTTCGCTTCGATCGGCGACGTGAAGCGATGGACGCCGTCACAGCTGCCGCCCGCGAACGGGATCGCTTCGCCGGTGTCGCCCTTGAACGCGACCAAGCTCGAGCCGCTCAGGAACCAAACCACCGGATCGGAGCCGGCCTCGTCACTGTTCGTCGCGATCGGCGAGCGCCGGCGGACTTCGTCGTCGCTGCTGTTCATCGTGGCGCACCACTTGATTTCGGGCGCCGGCGGTTTGCCCGCCTGCATGTGGATACCCATGACGTTGCCGCTCGAAACTCCGTCCGGACACACCGAGCCGAGCTGCGTGCTGATGGCGAGCCAGACGTCGCCGCCGCTCTGGTAAGCGGCGGGCGCGGTGTACACCGACTCCTTGTCGGTCGCGGCGACCACGAGGTCCGTGAGTTGCCCGCTCGCGCCGCCGAGCTTGGCGGCGTCGAGGAAATACACGTGACCCGGTTTGGCCGGTGCGACGACGAGCTTGGCTGGCGTCGAGCCCGGTACGGCGAGCACGGTCGGGCTGCAGGAGCCGAAGTCCTTGTCGCCGTTGTTCATGCCGGACGACCAGATGTCCGGATAGAACAGGTTGTCGTCGTCGCGGTTCGGCACCGACATGCCCGTGATCCGAATCACCTCTTCACTATCCGTGTTGTCGCGCGTGCTGGCCTTGCCGTTGCCGGTGATCGCGAACACGCCGTTGCCGTCGGAGGCCAGGCCGCCCGCGGCCCAGATCCCCTCTTGAGCGCCTTGCGTGGCCCAGCCCGCGACCTGCGTGGGATCACTGGTTTTCACGCTGACGACCCAGCCGTGATAGTTGCCGCCGTCGCCGTAGTAACCGCCGAACGCGACGTAGAGGATGCCGTCGACCAAGGAGAGCGCGCTCCGCTGATTCTGATCGGTGGAATTGAAGCTGACGCTGCCCGCCTTGACCTTGGAGACGTCGATGGGCCAGCCGTCGACCTCGGCGCCCATGTCGTCGATGGAGAGCGCGTGGATCTCGTGATGGCCCGAAGCCATCGAGGCCGCGACGTAGATCACGCGTGCCGTCGCGTCGATGACGGGCGTACCGACGATGCCGCGGTTCTTGATGCCCGGGCCGGGTCCGCCGGTGCGCTGCGCCCCGATATTCTTGGTCCAGACCGTCGCGCCGCTGAGCTCGTCGAGCGCGTAGACGTCGTTTTGCGTCGTCGCGGCGAAGAACAGGCCTTTGCCGGGCGTGGTGCCCGCCAAGAACAAGGGCACCGCGCTCATTTCACCGGTAAAATTCGCCTTGAAATCGGCGTCCGGCGCCATGTTCGCGACATTGGCCGTCGTGAGCGCCGCGTTCACCCAATGCGCGGTGCGCGCCGAGTCTCCACCGCGCTGCGTGACGGATTGATCGCCGCCCGCGCCGACCATGCCGCTCGTGCCCGCGGTGCTCGAGCCTCCGTTGTTCGTTCCGCCGGTCGCCGTGCTCATTCCCGCCGAGCCGCCATTCGTCCCACCAGTCCCACCCGTGCCGCCGCTGTTCGCGCCGCCCGTTCCAGCGCCTGAGCTCGTGTCCCCACCCGAGCCGGCACCTGCGACGCTCGGGCTACCGCCACTGCCGCCAGCTCCTCGGCTCGCCTTGCTGTTCGTGCTGCACGCAGTGCAAAGCGAGAGCAGCAACGTGACACCCACAGAGCAGCGCGTCATCATGGAGACCCTTCTGCACTATACACAGACTTTCTGTGCATCCGGGAGTCGTCTGCATGTTCAAGTCGAAGCTCGAGCGCGGCGCGTGGGCCGCATTGTTCGCTGTCGTGAGTGCATGCGGCGGAGGCGCTGCAGGCGCTCCAACGAACGGCGCGGCGAATGATGCCGGCGCTTCTTCGGGCGGCAGCGCCGGTGTGGGTGGCGCTCCTACTTGCGTGATCCCTCCTGACGGTTCGACGCCGGCCTCGAACCTCGTCGACACCGGCTGCGTCGACCCGAGCGATCCAAGGAAGCCGCCGTCGAACGCGGTGACGTACGAAGTGAACAGTCCGCTCTGGTCGGACTCGGCGGACAAGCAGCGCGCGTTCATCTTGCCGCCCGGCGGGAAGATCCACGTGCGAAACTGCGCGACCACGCCGTCCGATTGCCCCGCCGGCGCCGCCGATGACGGGCGGTGGGATTTCCCCATCGGCACGGTCATGGTCAAGAGCTTTCTCTTCGACGGCAAGCTCGTCGAGACGCGCTTGTTGATGCACACGAGCACGACGAGCAACTCGCCGTCCGGTGACTGGGTGGGCTACGGCTACCAATGGAACCCGGAGCAGACCGCCGCCACGCTCGTGCCGAGTGACCGCGTCGACGTCATGTTCGACACCGGCACGCGCGTCGTGCCCTGGCACTATCCGAGCCGCAGGGATTGCCTGGACTGCCACACGCGAGAATCCGGTTCCACGCTCGGCACGGAGACGGCGCAGATGAACCGCATGGTCGACGGCATGAACCAGCTCGACGAGTTCAGCGCCCTCGGGCTCTTCGAAACGCCACCTGCCGTCAGGTCGCTCTTGCCCTCGCCGAGCGAGGAAACGGCGCCGGTCGAAGCTCGCGCACGCTCGTACCTCCACGCGAACTGCTCGTTCTGTCATCGGCCGGACGGGCTCTACAATCGCTTCGACCTTCGCTACGACGTGGCGCTCAAGGACACCGGCGCGTGCAACGTCGACGGCATCAAGGGGACGATTGGCGACAGCGGTTCCATTGCCCTGCTCAAGCCGGGTGCGGCGACTGATTCATTGATTTGGGAGAGTATGAATCAGACGGATCCTGACTACGGGCGTATGCCGCAGATTGGCAGTTACGCGATCGACGACGCGGCGCAAACGCTCGTGAGCGAGTGGATCAACGCGCTCGCCGCGACCGCTTGCGCGGAGTGAGCGCTCACGCCTCGTGACAATTGACGGCCCACTGCACGCCGAAACGGTCCGTGAAGTTGCCGTAGTGGTCGCCCCAAAACTGCTTCGCGAACGGCACGGTCACGCGCCCGCCGTTCGAGAGCGCATCGAAAAGGCGCCGGGCGGCGTCCGCACTCTCGAGTTCGAGAAATAGCGCGCAGCCCTTCATCGGTTCCGAATCGGGTCCGTCCGAAGCGCACAGTCGCAGCCCGGGCCCTTCGAACACGGAATGCAGCACCTTCGCGCGCCACTCCTCGCCGTGGCGCGCGACGGCGGCCGTGCCGTCGTAGCGCCGGAGCTCGACGATTTTTCCGAGCCCGCACGCGGCATAGAACTCGAGCGCGGCCTCGCACGAGCCTTTGAAATAGAGGTAGGGGGTGAAGTTCACGGCGAAGAGCTAGCGCACGCGGTACCGCGGCGCGAGGAGAGCGCACGTCCTCAGCAACGCAGTTGGCGCACGTGAGCGGGAAGTTGCGCCTTGCCCGGTCGCTCTACGGCGGTACCCTATCGCTTGGTGGTCACGAGGATTCTGGTGTGCGTCGGGTTGGCCTGGGCAGCGGCGAGCTGCGCGGATCCGCTGGACGTGCTCGGCCAAGAGGAGGAGGTGAGCCAGCGGGACCAATCCAAGCCCCTTCAGGACGACAGCCTCGCGGATAAGAATCCGACGTACGACGCGGCGCGGACGCTGACGACGACGTTCGACGGCTGCAGCGTCACGCTGAACCTGAGCGCGAGCGTCACGCGCCTCTCGATTGTCGGGCTCACGGGTGACGATCAGAGCCTCGATGGTCGCGTGTTTCCGACGCGAGGAGCGGCGCTCGCGGCGCTTGGGGACCGTCCGACGCTGCCCTCCATGGAGGTCGTCAACGGCGCGCTCAAGCCCTTCAACGACGGCTTGTACGCGGCGGTCGAGCTGGCGGCGGAAGACGGGAGCGGCGCGGGCCTCATCGACAAGCAGAAGCTCTTCACGGACTTGCTGAGTGAGCTCGTGACGCGCGCAGCGACGGGCGCGGCGGCGGAACAGCTGCCGGCGCTCGACGCAGGGGCCACTTTTGCAGCCGCTCAGTTGCTCGGCGGGCAAACGCCGAACGTGCCGGCACCCCTACTCGAGAGCGCGCAGCAGTTGGCGGACGCGTTCGACGCCGACGCGTTCGACTCGACCCCGATCGGCTTTTACACCTGGACCCCCGAGCTCTCCTCCATCTTCCGGCGCGACCGTTTTCTCCAAGCGCGTCACCTGCCGAATACCCCAACTCCGTCGTTCGGTGCGCTCGCTGAAACGGCGCTCGTCTTGAATCAGAACGCCGACGTCGGCGGGCGTTACGGGGGCGTGCTGAACCTGTATGCCAAGCTGACCGACCCCTTCTACGACGCCTCTCCCGTCGATCTCGAAGCGCTCGTGCCGGACGTGAGCGCACTGTCGGCCCTCGGCACGGCGGAGTCGTCGTTCTTCCAGGCGCATCCGCAGCAATTCCCCGACCGCCCGCTGTGCAATACCGGCATCGCTTTCCTGCCCGCCTCGGAGTCGGTCGACAATCGCATCCTGCGGCCGGTCGTGTGTAGTGACTCGGCGCCGAGCGGTGCGGAGCTCCTCGACATCCTGGTCGCGGAGATCGAATCGGGCGCGGTGAACCTCGCTCCGACGGCCAACTCGGGCTGGTACGACCAGCAAATTTACGCCCTCGAGACGCTGCTCGTCCCCGACCGCGCGCCCGAGGCCGACCATCTGCTGCTCACCAAAGAATACAAGGAAAAGCTCGTCGAAACCTTCAAGTCGGTTCTGATTCAGACGCGCGAGACGCATGTGAAGCAGATCGCCGTGATCAACGCGACGGACGGGGGGATCATCGAAGAGCCTCGCCCGTTCGACGCGCACCCGCCGCTCGAGGTCGAGCCGTTCCCCACCTTTTACCTGCGCACGGCGCGCGCCTATCGTTTCGTCGAAGGCGTCTTACGGGCGGCGCTCGGGAACGCCTTCGTCGACGGCACGAGCCGGCTGCGCGAAGACGGCACGCGTGGCAGCATGACACTCGGTGCCGAGCTCGCCGACAAGGAGCTCATGCTTTACGGCCTGCACGTCGTCGCGGCGGACTCGATCGGCGCGGCCTATGGTCTGGACGGTGACGAACTCACGAGCTTTCCCGCAGCTCTGGCGCGTACGCGCGCGGAGGCGTGGCTCGAGTCGTGGGCGGCGGATGAGGACGTGAATCGCGACCCGCGCGTGAGCGTCCCCGTCGCGATCGAGACGGACCCCACGACCGGGCAAAATTTCGCGGTTTACTGGGGGGTCGTCGGCGTCAAAGTGCTGCGCATGGATGCGAGCTTCCCCGACTCGCGGCGCCCCGAAATCGTGAGCGACCCCGGGTGCGTGCTCGACAAATGGGTGCCCTATCAGCCGTACATGCTGGTCGAGGACACCCTCGAGCTCAAGCGGCCCGTCGGGCTCGCGCCGCTCGATCGCGATCGGTTTCGCGCGTTGTGCGACGGCGCCGCCACCGAGGATCAGATCGTGGCGGCTTTCGAGTCCACCCCGTGAGCGGCCGGCAGCGCCGAACCGTGTGGCAGCGGGGTGTGCTCGCGGCGCTCGCGCCGTGCGGGCTCTTCGCGCTGTCCGCCTGTTCGTACAACCTGTTTCAAACGGCGCGCACCGAGCCCGCCGGCAAGGTGACGGCGGCGACCGGGATGTCCTACGTGTCGAACAAGGTGCTCGACCAGAACCGCAGCGGCAATCCGTTCATTGCAGTCGGCTTCCAGGGTGGCGCGCGCGTCGGAGTCACGCCGCATCTCGATCTCGGGCTCGGCGGCTTCCAGTTCGAGGGTGCCGTGCTCGACGCCAAGTACGACCTCTTCGACCACGCTGACGCGCTGGCGCTCGCGCCGCGCGTCGGCGTCGCCTACGGCTTCAACCACGACGTGTTCATGGCCGAAGTCGGCGGTATCGTGAGCTATCGCGTCGCTCCGGCCTTCGAACCGTACCTCGCCGTCACGTTCGCGAACCATTGGATCGGCCACTACGCCGATCCGCCGCCGCCCCAGCCCGGTTGGCACTACGCCGCACGGACCGGCAGCGGTGACGGACTCTTGCAGCTGAACGTCGGCATCGAAATGCCCGTCGCGTCGCACCTCGCGCTGCTCGTCGAATACGCGCACTGGTTCGCGCTGCAGGACGATCCTGGCGACTATTACAGCTTCGTCCCGACGAACGTGCTCGGTGCCGGAGTTCGCTTCTGACGTCACGCCGGGGCGTTCGTGGCCCTTTTCGCCCCCGTTGCGTCCCCCCTCACTCCCGAGGATACTGCGCGGGTTGATCGAGCGACGGCCGCCACGAGCCCGCGGGTGCAGGCGACTGAGTGGACATGCCCCCGAGCTCGCGGGCGACACGCTCGCGTTCTACGACCGCTGCGAACGAGAGCAGGGCGGCATTCTTTGGACGCACGTCTGGGGCCTGCCGGTGTGGCTCGTGTTCGATCCTGCGGCGATCGAGGAGGTTCTGGTGCGGCAACACCGCGCGTTCGCAAAATCCGTCGGCCTGCGCTCGACGGTTCGCGCGTTCGGCGACGGCCTCTTGACCTCCGATCGGGAGCTCTGGCGGCGGCAGCGCCGCATCATCCAGCCGACGTTTCAGCCCCGGCGTTTGGAGACTTACGGCCAGGCCGTGGAGCGGGCCGTGGCGCGCCTCATCGAGCGGATTGGCTCGGACGAGCCACGGAACGTGCACGCCGACGTGACCGAACTCTGCTTCGAGGCGCTCACTCAAGCGATGTTCGGCGAGGACGTGGCGCGCGCCCGCGGGGTGCTCGCAGCCGCGGCCGAGGCGCTGCACGACTTTCACGATCACTATTCGCGTCGCGTCGGCGGCGCCGGTGGTGTCGCCTTCGCGGCGTTTCGCCGGGCGCTGACTCGCTTCGGCAGGCCCGATCAGCGCGTCGACCCGACGTTCGTTCCGACGGCGCACGCTCGCTCTTTTCGCCGCGTCATGCGCGAAATCGACGACTTCGTCTACGAGCTCATTCGTCACCGGCGGCGGGCGCCCGGCGACGACACGGACCTCGTCACCTTGCTGCTCGCGGCGCGTGACGAGCAGGGGCGGCCGCTCCCCGAGCGGCAGATCCGTGACGAGGTCGTCACGATGTTTCTCGCGGGTCACGAGACGGGCGCGGCGGCCATCAGCTGGACGCTCTACCTCCTGGCTCAGAACCCCGCGTGCCAGCACACCCTTCAGCAGGAGCTCGCGGCGCGCCTCGGCGACGACTTCCCGAACCAGCGTACGACGGCGTCACTTCCGTATTTGAAGCAGGTATTGAGTGAAAGCTTGCGCCTCTATCCACCGGCGTACCGCATCACGCGTACGTGCATCCGGCGCGCGGAAATCGGCGGTTTCACGATCGAGCCGGGGACGGAAGTCGCCATCTCACAGTGGTCGGTGCACCGTTCGGCGCGCTACTACGAGGCCCCCGACGAGTTCAGGCCCGAGCGCTGGACACCCGAGCTCAAGGCGGCGCTGCCGCGGTTCGCGTGGTTCCCGTTCGGCGGCGGCCCCCGCACGTGCATCGGCGACGCCTTTGCGTTGATGGAGAGCGGTATCGTCGTGGCGGCGCTCGCTCGCGCGTTCGAGCTCGAACCGGCGCCGGGCGCGACCGTGGTCCCGTTTCAGGGTGTGACGCTGCTCCCGGCGCGGAACGAGATCCGGCTCAGGTTGAAGCGTCGCGCAGAAGAGCGGCGGGAGGTTGTTTGAGGTCCCAGATCAAACCGACGGCCGCAAGGACGCACAGCACGTAGTAGCTGAGGTCCACCTCCCACCAGCGAAAGCCCTGGCGCGCGGAGCTCATATACCGATGGTGGTTATTGTGCCAGCCTTCACCCATCGTATAGATCGCGATCAAGAAGTGATTGCGGCTGTCGTCGGGCGTCGCGAACCGACGCGTGCCGAACAGGTGGGACAAGGAGTTGACCGAAAAGGTTCCGTGCCACAGCGCGACCGTCGACCAGAAGCCGCCGAGCACGACCCCGCTCGGCCCGGCAATGAGATAGCAGGCGGCCAGTCCGAGCGTGGGCGAGACCCAATGGTACCGATCGAGCCAGCGGAGCTCGGGGAAGCGCTCGAGATCACGGACGAGGCGCAGGTCGGTGTCCATCTGCTCCGTCGCCGCGACCCAGCCGAGGTGCGCATGCCAGAAACCACGCTGCACCGGGCTGTGCACGTCCTCGGGTCGGTCGGAATGCCGGTGGTGCTTTCTGTGCGTCGCGGACCACCACAGCGGGCCGCGCTCGAGACCCATGCAACCGAGAAACCCGAGCATGAATTGAAAGACCCGCGAGGTCCGGTAGGCGCGGTGGGCGAAGTAGCGGTGATACCCGCCCGTCATTCCGAACATGCGTACCCAGTAGAGACACACCGCAAGGACGACGGCCCGCTCCGTCACGCCGACGAGGAAAACGAGCAAGCAGGACAAGTGTAGGATCGGAGCCCACACCCGAAATGAGGTCAGCCAGAGGTGAAAGCGCGAGGGCGCGACGATGTGGGCGGGCAAGGAGGTTTTGGCGGGGATCCTCGCTTCGAGCATGGACGAGACGTTACCGTTGCGAAAAAAAGACGCGCACACGCGACGTTACGCTGCAAACGGGCGGTTGTCGCGCTATGGGGGTGCGGCCCATGCGTGAAAGCCCGTCCCGCCGCCGCTTGCTTAAACACTCCGCGGACTTTCGTCCGCTCACGGTCGTGCTCGGGTCGTTCGCGCTGCACATCGCCGTCTACCTGTGGGCGCCGCCGTGGTTGGCGCTGCTCCTGCTCCCGCCGGTCGTCGCCGTGAGCACGGTCGTCGCCGCTTTCAACCATCACCACCAGCACGTCAACGTCTTCCGCTCGCCGCTCCTGAACCGCGCGTACGACGTGGTGCTGGCGGTGCAGACCGGCGTCGGCCCCTACACGTGGGTCTTGCACCACAACCTCGGGCACCACCGCAACTACTTGAACCAGCCGCCGCAGGATAATCCGGACGAGTCACATTGGACGCGCGCTGACGGCAGCCAGATGGGACGACTCGAATACACACTGCACACGTTTCTCCATCACCAGGTGGACGTGTACCGCGTCGGACTCAGCCACCCGCGCGTGCTGCGTCGCTACCTGCTCATGAAGGTGCCCTGCTACGCGTTCATGGCGCTGGGCTTCTATCTCAATCCGCTGAGCTACCTGCTCGCCTTCTTCCTGCCGAGCATGCTCACGCTGATGCATACCTGCTACGCCACCTACGAACACCACGCCGGGCACAGCGCCACCGAGCACCTGCACGCCAGCGTGAATCGCGAGAACCGGCTCTTCAACTGGCTCACTTGCAACCTCGGCCTGCATACCGCGCACCACGTCAAGCCAGGTCTCCATTGGTCGAAGCTGCCGGAGCTACACGCCAGCATGCGCTCACAGATCCCCGAGCGGCAGCTGCTCAGCACGTTCTGGTGAGCGCTCGCTCAATGCCGTCCGCCGGCCGGGCCCTTCACCAGGCGTGTCTTCGCCGCGAAGTCGAGCTCGACGCCGTAGGGCGCGGCGTCGACGGAGAGTCGTTGGGACGTGAAGGGCGCTCGTGCCCAGGGGTTGTCGAAGCGCTGAAAAGAGCTCTGGGGCTCGACGCTGCCGTTCACGGTCAACGGCGCCGTCCATCCGAAGGAGAGCTCGCCGGCGCTGGGTGAGTCGTAGGTCACGTCGTAGCCGGGCGAGACGCCGAGGGTGCTCGGGCCGAGCGAGCGGACGTCGACGAGGGCCCTACCGACGGCGGTTCGGAACGCGGCGAACGTGCCCCAGTCGGCAGCGCCGCCGACCTCGACGATCCAGACGTTGTCGGCGCCGCCCGCCGCGACGAGATCGAACGGCAACGTGTGGCCGTCGGTGGCGTACACCGCGGGATCGTACTTCAAAAACTCGGCGTCGCGGAACGAGTACAGGGCCACGAAACCGTCCCCGCGACGACCGAAGATCCAGTGTCCGTCGCGCGCGACCTCGTCGAAGCGATCCTGCGGGAAGAAAGCGTGCGTGAACGGCTGGTACGTGAACACGTCGAGGGGCGGGGCATTCCGAAGCGGGTATTGTGGTGCGTAGATGTGAATACCGACGTTCTCGAACTGGGCCGAACGCGGCAGCGTGGCTTCACCGGTAAAATAGCCGCCGTCCTGCGAGTCGTCGGCCCAGTTCGTCGACGGCACGAGGGGCGTCGAAGGGTGGTTGGTGAAGACCACTGCCTGCGCGTCGAGTGTCGCCTGCCAGGAATGCACTTGCGCGGCGCGGAAGCCCTTCCGATAGTCGAGCGCCGACGACAGCATCGCGTCCTCGCCACGCCAGGTGTAGGTGTTGACCTCGTTCAGCAGGTACAGGTCCGTCATGGGCGCGGTCTGCGCAACCAGCATCTGTGCGGTGACGGGCGAGCTCGCATACGGCTCGAGCAGCGCGAGCAACGAAAGCTGCGGGTGCGTCCACAGGTCGTAAGTGTTCATCGCCTGAATGGTCAGCGGCACGACCGGCCACGTGGCGAACGCGTTCATGCCCCACCAGAGGTCGAGATACTTGGGGTCGATGTAGGAAAGGCCGTACGGGGCCGGGGCCGCGGGATTCACCGGTCCGGTCTCGTCGATGGCGACCCCCATCCGCTCCTTATCGACGAAAGGTCGCCGGCTCACGCCGACGCGCCGGATCGCTTCCGGTAGCTCGTAGGCCCTATTGAGAGCTAGGAGCACGCCGCCGGGATCCGCGCCCTTGAAGTCGTAGTTCGCGTTTTGGAAAAGCAGCTTCGTGATGTTCCACGTGTCGTCGCCGAACAAACTGGCGACGTTCTTCTTGTAGGAACGGCCGTGTGTCACGCCGAAGGCGGCCTTCTCGTTGTGGAGCGCGAGGTCGAAGAACAGCACGTCCAGAGTCGACTCGGCGAGCTGCCGGATGTCGTCCTCGACGGCGAAATCCGCGAGCGCGAGCAGCGGCGTGATGTCCTTTTGATAGTAGACGTTCGAGTGCCACTCACTGAACCCGAAGCGGCTTCGGTCGTCGAACCACGCCAGCAGACGCGCTCGCGCACCGGCGGCGTGCTCTGCGCCGAGCCGGCCGTCGTTGCCGAACGGCTCGGCCGGATACGCTCGCCCCATCAAGTACTCGAGCGTCGCGTAGATGACCTGATGATTTTCCGACCAGTAGTAGCTCGTGTCCTTTTGTCCCGGCGCCGTCGGCTCGGTGTACCAGTACTTGAACGCGAGCAAAGCGTCTTCGACCTTGTCCACCAGTGCGGGCGCGAGCATGCGGTCGTGCGCGTAGTCGAAGAGCACGAAAAGCTCGTAAAGCGCCGTGAAATCGCGCGAATCCTCGAGGCTATCGACGGAGGCGAGGTCGGCGTTCCACCCGTCGAGCGGGACCACGCCGGCTCGGCGATAACTCGGGTCCACCCGTGCGCGCTCGAGGTGCGCTAGGACATTGACGACATTCGACGGCTCGAACGTTTGCGTCGCCGAGCGCAGATAGGCGAGCTTGTCTCGGCGCGCCGTTTGCGCGTCGACGAACCCGTCGGGACCGCAGGCGCCCCTGCTCGCGGCGTTGCACGGCGTGGATGCGGCGAGCAGCAGCAACCCAGCCAACGGTAACCACGGTTTGAAAGGGCGATTTGCCGGCATGGCCGAGCAGTCAGCAAGAGCCGGGCCATGCTGCCTGCCGCGGTCGACCGACGGGGCGCGTGCGAGAATGCCCGCGAGCGCCAGCATCCGAGCGCCGCTCCGCGCGCACGGACTGAGCAGCCAACTTCACAGTGTGCAGCCCGCTGCCGCGATACCGTGCTCCCGCCCCGTGTGGCTTTCGCGGCCGTGCTAGACGGCGCGCGACGGCAATGAGCACTGCCGTCGCGCGTCGCGATTTTCGAGGCTCAACCCGCGGACGTGAGTCCGGCGACCTCGCCGGGATTCGAGATGCCGGCGGTCGCGTTCGTCCCGTCCATCACGCCGAACTTCGTCACCTTGGCGCCGTTGTCGGTGCAGCCGACGGCGTTCATCAGTGTGACGTAGAGCTTGTTGATGGGAACGTTGCCGCCGGTCGAGCCGGTGTTGCCGATCTGCCCGCCGTTCATGCACGAGCCGTCGCTGTTACCGTTCGAGATGTCCTTGGTGCTCTCGACGTTCACCGCGGCGCCCTGCTTGAGGTAGCCGCCTGCGCCGCCCGCGATGAGGATCGGCAAGTTGTTGATGTTGTGCGCGGCACCGTCCGACAACTCCGAGAGCCACATGGTGGCGGTGTTGTCGAGCAGGGTGCCGTCGCCTTCCTGGATGCTGTCGAGCAGACCGACGAGCTTCGCGAACTTGCCCGCGAGCCACTGATCAATCTGGTTGATCTTGTCGAGCACGTTGTCGACGCCGCACGCGCCGCCGACGCTGTTGTCGCCGGTGCGGTGCGAGAGGCCGTGGTGGTCGTTCACGAAGGCCATGCCGTCCCAGTTGTAGACGACGTAGCCGGGATACAAGAAGACGAACACGCGGTTGGCGTCGCACACCATGTTGAGCGCCATGAGGTTCATCATCATGTCGCCGCCCAAGGTGAAGGACGTCTTGAGGTTGTTGTCGCCCTCGTTGTTGCCGGGAGCCGGAGGCGCCCCGAAGCTCGTGGTGCCGCCGGTGATCTTGCCGGTGGGGCTCGCTGCCGTGAGCGCGGCTGCCGTGACGCCGAGCTTCGTGGCCGTGTCGGCGTTGCACGCCGCCGGCATGCCCGTCGAGCCGCCCGTGTTGCCCATGCCGCCGACGCCGACCTCGGTGTCACGCAGCAGATCCAGCCAGTTCTGGATGCGGCCTTTGTCGGCGGTGCTCATCTTGGCTCCCTGGAGCCGCGTGAGATCGCCGCGCACGAGGTCAATCACGCTCTGCCCGCGCTTCACGTGGTAGTCGACCGCAGCCGGCATCGTCATACCGGGATCCGTGGGCGTCGGCGTCGCGCCCGTGCCGAGCGTGAGCGCATTGAAGACGGTCTGCGGGTTCACGTTCGAGGGGAACGGCGTGTTCGCTGCCGAGAAGGAGATGACCTCCTTCACCTTGGTGCTCGGCGCGCCGACCGAAAGCACGAGCGGCGTGTTCTTGTTCGGGTTGATCTGCTTGGCGACCGTGTGATCGAGCGACTCGGCCGTCGCGTAGCGGTTCGCGTCCGTGCCGATCGGCGCGCACGTGAGCTTCGAGCCGCACGCTTGATCATGCGGATCGATCGTCTGACCCTGTGCGTACGCGTTCATCGAACGGAACCCGCGCGGCAGGAGCAGCTTCGACACGTAGGGCGCGAGCGGCGCCAGCGTTCCCGTCAGATCGGAGGCCTTGAGGGGCCCATTCTCGACGGCGGGAAACCAGCGGTCCGTGAGGCAGCCGTTGTGCGTGTAGTAGATGACCAGGCGCTTCGGCGGGGTCGCCGTCTGTCCTTTGGCCTCGTTCATCGAGCTCAGGAACGGAGCCGCGAGAGTCAGGCCTCCGACGCCCCTCAGGAAGAATCTGCGATTCATGGCGAGGTTGGATTTGCGGTTCATGTCGCTGCCTCGGCTGTTCATTGGTCGGCCACCCTGACTCGGAAGGAGAGAGTCTGTGTGAGATCAGCCAAGAGGTTCATCACGGTATAGCCGTTCGAGGTCATCTTGGCGGCGAGCTGCTGCACGGTGCACGCGTCCCCCGGGTCACTTTCACGCTCGTAGGCGTAGGAGACCCACTTCGACGCGTATTGCACTTTCGCACCCGGCGCGCTGGCAATGGCCGCCATCAGGTCTGCCGGGCCGGTGACGTGGACGGTGTTCGTCCCGCTATCGTCCAGGTTGATGTCGGCCGTGGTGTCGATGGTCGCCTTCGTGTCGGCTTCCATCGTCTGCCAACTGCCCACGGCGTTGAACGCCTCGAGCGCGAAGCCAGGCGGGTTGATGAACGGGTGGTGGCACCCGATACAAGCCTGGTCGGAGGTCATCGCGTCGTAGCGCTTGCGGTTGGTGTCGAGCATGTCCGACGCAGCGGGCAGCGCCGTTTGCTCGGCACCGGGGGGCGGCGCGCCGATCTGGATGCCGAGCACCTGCTTCGTGATGAAGGCTCCGCGCAGGATCGGCGAAGTGCTCGAGTAGTGGGAGTACGCGTTGAGGAACCCGAGGCGGGTCAAGAAGCCCGGGCGCGTGGCGTCGAGCGTCGTCTCCGTCAGGGTCGCGCCGAACTTCGACGGGTCGAGGCCGTAGAACGGCGCCGTCGCCGCATTGACGAAGGCCGTCGAGCTCGTGAGCAAGTCTTGGAACGAGCCGCCCTTCAGGAAGACGATGTCGTCGAAGAACAGCTCCGTCTCTTGCTGCAGCGTCGGGACGAGGCTCGTGCTGAAGGCGGGGAACGCCGTCGAGTCATGGTTCGTGTTGTCCCAACGCGTGTTGGTGCCCATCAGCATGTAATAGCGATGGAACGACTGGATCATGTCGCGCGCGCGCGGATCCATGAGCATGCGCTGGGCTTGGGTCAGGATCTGCGCAGGCGTCGTGAGCTGCCCGCTGTCGGCCGCTTGATTGAGCGTGTCGTCCGGCGTCGAGCCCCAGAGCGTGAAGGAGAGGCGTGACGCCACCTCGTACGGAGAGAGCGTGTTGTGTCCTGCGCCGTCCGACGTGTCCTGCAGTTCCTCCCGCATGAGGAACGACGGTGAAACGAGGAACGTGTAGAGCAGCATCTGGGCGACCTCGGCCGGTGCACCCGTCGGCGTGACGTCCTTGCCTGCCGCGATGACCGTGTCGAACGCCGCAATCTCGTCGGTCGTCAGCGGACGACGGAAAGCCTTGCGACCGAAGCTCACGGCCGTGTCGTGGAGGCACGTGCCGGCGCTCGGATCGCAGCTCATGAACTTCGCCTTCAGCGTGGCGTCGCCCAAAACCTGCGTGGCGATTTCATCGCCGACGGTCTTGTACGCGGCCCAGCCGACGTCCGTGAGGCCGCCGCCCTGATCGGTGGCGAGCAGGTTCGACGGTGTCGAGCCCGCCGAAGCCGTCAACGCCGTTACTCCGAGGAGGTCACGGATCGTCCGGTCGTACTCGGCGTTGGTGAGCCGCGGGATCTGCGAGGTGGTCGGAACGCCGGGGGTACAATTGGCGTTGATTCCGCCGCCGGTGCCGCCGCTGCTGCTGCCGCTCGCGCCGCTGGTGCCGCCCGAGCCGGTCGCGCCCGAGCCCGTTGCACCGGAGCCGGTCGCACCGGAACCCGTGGCGCCCGAGCCGGTCGCACCAGAACCCTTCGCACCGGAACCGGTCGCACCGGAGCCCGTTGCACCCGAGCCGGTCGCGCCGGAACCCGTCTGCCCGCCGGTACCTCCACCGGGCGGTGCATTGACGGACGCCGTGCAGCCGGTGAGAACCGTCGCTGCAAAAACTAGCCTCCAGCTATTCATGACATTCACCTTTTCGCGGCGGTCCGCCCCACGTGCGGATTGCGTCCCCCTTTCATGCCCAGACAGCCCGCTGCATCCCTTGGTTTCCCAGGCTCTCGTGCAGATTTTCGCACCAGATCAACGGCCCTGCTGAATATTAGCGACCACATTGGAAAGCGAGGTGCTCAGCCGTTCGCTTTCAGCGTCGTGAACTCGCCCGGGTCGTGGATCGCCGGCGGGTTCGTACCCCCGTGGATGAAGTCCTCGGTCTTGTCGTACATGCCGAACTTGGTGACCGCACTCGGTCCGCCCTTCGCGGGGAAGCCGTCCGCGCCTCCTTTAACTCCGAGGCGTTCATGAGGCTGCAGTAAAATTTGTTGATCGGCGCGCTGTTCCCCTGCGTCAGGTTGGCCGACCCGTCTTCGACGTTCACCGCCCAGCCAGTTTTGAGATAACCGCCGCAGCCGCCGGCCTGAAGAATCGGGAGGTTATTCAGGTTGCACGCGCAGCCGTCGGAGAATTGCTGGAACCAGACCGTGGCCGAGTTGTCGAGCAACGTCGCGTAACCCTCCTCGATTGCGTCGAGCTGCCCCACGAGCGCGGCGAATTTTCGCGCGTAGTAGTCGTGACGGCCGGTAGCGCTCGTCGACAGAGATGCCCGCTCCTCCGTCTTAGGACTCTCGCCGCCGCGACGAGAGAGGAAATCCTTCTCACTCGCGCCCGGATAGTTCGACCCTCACCATGAATCGATAGCGTTCCGGGTTTACCGGCGCCCGTCACGGCCCGACGACGTACGCGCGCCCCATCCCGGGATTGGACGGCCACGTGACGGGCCCCGGCACGTAGCCGGTCGTCGTGGAAAGGCCGCCGAAGCCTTCCTGGAGCGCCACTGTTTCGATCGAACCGTCGACGCCCGGCGCGATGGCCCACTGAACGGGGCCGACGTAGTCGTTCACCAAAACGACGTCCTTCACGTTGATCGGAATCGTCGTCGGAGCCGTCCAGCTCGTGAGGACTCCGACGGTCGTCTCCGTGGTCATGTGCAGGAGGTTGTCCGTTCCCGCGTAGAGCAGGCGAAGGCCGCCGTACGAGGGGTCCGTCCCCATCGCGAAGCGTTTGGCCGTCGCGCCGCTGATCGTCTGCACGCTGCCCCAGCTCGTGCCGTTCCAAACGTTGTACTTCAAAGCACCCGACGTCGCGTCGATGAAGAACACGCCGTTCGTGACGGACACCATCTGACTCGCCGTCTCACCCGTGAAATTGTGGACGGCGTTCCAAGTCGCGTTGCCCGTTTGAACGATGGATTTGAGGTTGTTGCTGGCGTCCGTGTAGAAGACCTCGAGATTGAGGTTCGGATCGTAGCCGAGCGCGAGCTGCTTGACGCTCGTCGCCCCCGGCACGGATTGCTCGGTGCTGAACCCGTTCGTGCAGCTCGCGTCCCAGCACTGGTATTTGTACTTCAGCGCGTTCGTGTTGTTGTCGATGTAGAAGACCTCGAGCAGCCCGTTGACCTCTTGGAGGACGGCAACGTTCTTCGCGGCGCCTCCGAGCGACACCGGCGCCCCGAAGTTGCCCGAGCCCGAAGCGTTCTGGCGTACGAACGAAAGCCCATAGCCGTGCGTGGGGTCGTTGTAGAAGGCCGTGAGCGTGCCGTCCACTTGCTGCGCCATGGAGACCTGGCTGCCTGTCGCGCCCAGATCGGTCTCTGCCGACCACCCGCCCGCGCACGTCGGGCACTCCACCATGTATTTGAGGGCGCCGTTGTATTCGGGGTAGACGATGTCCACGAGCCCGTTGTTGTCCGTGAATGCGGCGACCTTGCCGTTGAGGACCGGGGGCACCGCGGGGTTCGTGCCGTTCACGTTGATCTTGAAATCGGCCACGGCGAGGCCAGTCCCGTTCTGCAAGTGATTCTGGGCCGTCGCGCTGCCGTTGCCGAGCAGCTCGAAGCCCGCCTGTGCGGCCGTGATCCACCAGGCCGAGTCGAGGCACGAGGTCGCGGTCTCGGGCGGGGTGTGTGTCGTATCGACGCAGGCAGGCGAGCCGGCGCTCGCACCGCTGCGCGTCACTGCGTCGTCGAAGAAGGGCTTGAAGTCGGCGCTGATCTGCGTGAGCACGCGGCTGTAAGCGGTCGCGTCCCCCGCGCCGCCGCCGCACTGTGGGGCGCCGCAAGCCGGCATGTACACGAAGTAGTTCCAGCTGCCGTTACTGCCACCCCACTGACCGCGGCCGTACACGTCCCACAACGTTCCGGCGATCGACGCTTGGCCCATGATGGCGAGGCCCGCGGGGTCGTACCCGCCCGCGTTCATATTGAACGTCACCATCAGCTCGATACCGTTGGGAGCATTCGGTGTCCCGGTGGGCTTGGCGGTCGTCGCGAAAAACTCCACCGAAGCGTTCCACGTCCCCTGCGCGTTCGCGGTCCCCGAGATCGACGTCACGATCGGCATGCTCGTGATCGACGAAACCTGAACGGGAAAATGTTTCCCTAGGCTGTTCGGGGTGAAGTCGCTCGTCGCCTTGCCCCAAATGCCTCCGTTGAGAATATTGGGAAACCCCAGAGAGCCACCGGCCGTCGACGTGGTCCCGACCGCAAAGGGATAGAAGTTCTGCGAGGCCACGCACAGCTGTTCGCCCGTCGCGGGGCTATTGGCAGGGTCGATGCCCCAGTCGTCGAGCTCCGCCACGAACGGGACCGTGGTGCCATTGTACGTGTACGTGAACGTGCTCGAAGCGTACAGATTCGGGTGGTTTGGTGAGGTGTCGCAGACACTCCATGCTGCGAATGCCGGGGTCGCACCGAAAGAAAAATAGGCGACGCCTGTCGCGATCAAGCCTGCGCCAAAACGACGAGTAGTGTGTTTCAAAGGACCTCCTCCATGTCCACGGCCCGGCGGTAGTGTCCCGCCCCAAAAACTCAGCGGGCGTGGGGTGCCCATCAGAGGGGAGTGGACGCTGGGCGTTACAGGCGGCGGACGAAATTCACGTTCGTGAGGGCGTGACGAAATCGTCCGGCGCGTACGAGCTGACGGACGTGGTCCGAGCCGGCGACGCATCGGCCGGTGTCCACGCTGAACACGTCCGTGTGTCGCCGTGAACACTTTCGCGGGCGCGCGATCGCAGGAAAGTCGCGAAGCGCGGGCAGTGTCGTCCCATCGGCGCCTGGTCTGGTTCGTGCACAGTCGGTCCGTAGTGGAGGCGACATGCGCAGCGTAGTTTCGGGACGGACAACTCTGACGACCTTGGCGCTTGCGGCGAGCATCGGCTCGTGGAGTGGAGGTGCAGGCGCGGTGCCGTTATCGTCACGGCCGACGGGGCCCGGCCCGCACTACTTCGGCTATTTCGCGAGCGCGATGGACGGAGTCGGCGTTCCGAGCGGCGGCTGCCCGAGCGGTGACTACACGGCGTGCGTCGCCGACCACGCGAACGTGACCCTGGTCGTCGGTCAGAATCCGGGGACGACGGGCTGGGTCGCCAGCATCACGGACAAGGTCAAGGAGGCGTCCGATCTCGGCATGGGCGTCGTGCTCGCGATCTCACCCATTTTCTTCACCGTGGATCCTACCACGGGCGCGCTCATCCCGAAAACGGGCGCGGAGCTCACGGCCGCCTGGCAATACTGGCAGCAGCTCGCGACGGCGCTCACGCCGTACAAATCCAAGCTCGTGAGCTTCTACGTCGTTGACGAGCCCCCGACTGATCCGACGATGCTCGCGTTCATTTCGACGGTCTCGAACGGGCTCGGCTTCGCCGGCGTGCATCGCCAGGTCACCTTCCTCGCTGAGTCGCTGCGCAGCGATTTCACGATCCCGCACGGCGTCGATTGGGTCGGCTACGACTGCTACGTCACGACCAGCGTTTACCCCACGTTCCAGCAGTGCTCCGGTCCCGGCTTCGCGTCCATTCCGTTCTACAACGGCCGGCTCAAAGCGATCATGCGTCAGAGCAGCGCGGCCTACGCTGCCGCTCACCAGACGGCGACGACGTTTGGCGTCGTGCTCTTCCCCATCGCGTGGGAAGGCGCGCTGCCGGCGCCGCCCGACGGCAGTCCGCAAACCTTGCTCGGCGCGAACAATCCCGACCTCAGTGTCGACGCCCAGGCACGCATCCTGGCGCGTGCCGAGCGCGAAGTCGTGATGGCCGAAAACGACCCCGACTACGTCATGGTCATGCCGTTTTTGTGGCAGTCCGACTTCGCGGGGCGCGCGGGAGCGCAGGGCTTCGTCGGCGTGGGCGTAAACCAGCTGCCCACCGTCAAGGCGTATTATCAGGCGCTCGGCAAGCACGTGACCATGGCGGGCATGGACCGCCTCGCTTACCCGACGTCGGTCACCGCTTCCGTGAGCGCCGCGGGGGCGCCGCCGAACCTAGCGTTCGACTACGACGACAGCACGGCGTGGAACGCGGGCACCTACGCGCCGTCTCCGCTCCTCGTCGCGGCCTTCAGCGACCCGATCAGCGTGACGCGCGTCACGTCGGTGATCGCGCAGAGCCCCTCGTCGGCGGGCGCCTTCCTCGTCACCGGCCACTTCCCGAATGGATCCACGGCCAACCTTCAGACGTTCACCGGAACCTTGACGGACGGACTGCGCTATTCCACGGCGTCGCTCTCGACGCAGCCCGTAGTGGCCGTCGATACCACCACCCAATCGAGCCTCTCCTGGATCGCCCGTCGCGAGCTCGACCTCATGACCTCGGGCTCGAACCGCCTCTACGCCTACCCGTTTGCACAATCGGGTACGGCCGACGTGCCCCAAAACATCTCAGACGCCGACCCGAGCACGATGTGGAACGCCGGCCAATACGGCGTTGCGAGCCCCGCGCCGTTCATCGAGCTCGACCTCGGACGCACGCGCACCATCAAAAGCATCCAGCTCCTCGTCGCGCAGTCCCCGAACGGCACGACCACGCATCGCATCCTCGGCGGCCCGACTTCGGCTCGCAGCAGCATGTCCGTCCTCGCAACCCTCACGTCTTCCACCTTCGACGGTGAACGCCTCAGCTTCGACGGCAACTGGGCGAACGTGCGGTACATCTACATCGAAACCACGGACAGCCCCTCTTGGGTCGCGTGGCGCGAGGCGGAGATCTTTCAGTAGGGCTCTACTCGCGCCGCACGAAGTGCTCGCCTTCGCCCTCGCCCGGCTGGCCTTCCGCGAAGATGTCCAAGGTCGTCGCGGTTGCGGTGAAGCCCGCGACCCAAACCTCGTCGATCGGACACTGGTTGTGTCCCGTGAGCATCCCGTTATCGATGCGGAGATAGCTCGTCCAGCGGTAGGCGCCGACGCCGACGCCGCTGACCTCCACCGCGGACACCGCCCATTCCCCGCCGCAGGCGGGCGAGATGACGAGTGTGCTCTGATTCGGCGTCGTCGGCGTCGGGTTGTTGCTCGCCGTCACGTCGTTCCAATAATACGTAGCTGCCGTCAAGTCGTACGTCCCGGGCACGATCTCACCACCGGCGCCCTGCGGCAACGGCTCGCTCGAGCGTGTTGGCGTGATGCACACCGTCCCTGGGTCCACGCCGTTACAGAACGCGCCGGCGAAGACGTCGGTCCCTCCACACCGCGCGACCATCGCCGCGCTGCCGGCAACTTCGCGAATGGCCGTGAAACCGCCGGCACAATGGGACTCACCGGCGGCGGCGGCGGTGCCGCCGTTGCCCGCGAGCATCACGCCGCCCGTGCCTGCGGCGACCGGGCCTAGGCCTGCTGCGCCGCCGGTGCCTGGCTCGGTCTGGTGACTCGAGCCGCAGGCAGCCCAGCAAAAGCTCGCGCCGATGACTCCCCAGGTGCCGAGCGTACGGTGGGTGAAGCTCATGTGGATTGGGGGGCAGGGTAGAGCATGGGCACCGGGGTGGCCATCTCAGGTTCGACGTCCGGAACAGTCGTCGCAGAGGATCTCAAAGTTGCGCCGGCAACGGCCGCTCCCAGTCGATCCGAGCGCGGTTGCCCGACGGCGAAGAGTGTGCGGGGCTGCCGCGTTGAGGATCGGCTGATTCCTGCCATTCGGGTCTAGAAACAAATGACTATTCTGAACCGAGGTTTGGCGCGGGCATGCTGCGTTCCGGTCGCGCCTACTCAACGGCAGTCACATGGCGTACTTCGACAAGAATCATCCAAAAGTGAACCACATTTGTAACAACTGCCCCACTGGGTCGGTCATCCCTGCGTCTGACAGGCAAGATGGATCACCGGTCGGGTCAGCCGTGTGTGCGGAGTGCAATCTTCTCCAGCTCCAGGGGAAGTGCGACACGGGCGCTGCTGGGAATGGGGGTAAGGGGAATTGACGAATGCTTCGGCCCTCAGGCTCGGGTGCGCTGCGCTTGCATCCGGTTTTTTCTGCACGCTCCGTGCGCGCGCCGCGGATTCTCCAGCCGCACCGCCAATGACGAACACAGACACGCCGGCTTGCACCGCGGCAGACGAAAATCTGACGGTCGTCGAGTCCGTAATGCTGGCGGGCCGTAACGCGTACGCTACCTACGTGGGTAACAGCACTTGTACCGTCGGCGACCCGACTGCCGCCGACATCCTCGAGTCTCACTTCAAAGTGCTCCTGGCCGTACTTGAGCAGACGGCTTGTGCCCGGAGAAGTGCTGATGCCGCGGTCCGCAGCAAGGGTGAGCAGGACTTCCAGACGATTCAACAACTTCGAAACCAGCTGAGTCTCGCGATCGTCCACATGCGGCTCCAAACGGCGTCGCAGACGGCGAACGACGCCCTCGACGCGGCAAAAAAGGCGAAGAACATCGACGACGCCAAGGCCGCCGCCAAGACGGCCGCCGCTCAAGCGCAACTCGCGCACGATCAACTCGCGCTCCAATCCGATGACTGTGCACAACGTATCGCAGCGACCGTCAGGACGACGGACGAAGCCGTGCAACACCAGGTCGATCTGCGTGACGGCGCGAACGAGAGCATGTGTGGCGCCGACGATCTCGGCCTGCCGAAGTCGTCGTGTGGGATCTACGGCGTGTCCGCCGCTGCGCTCTCGTACTTGTGGGCCTTCAGTGGAAGCGGAGTCGACGAGGGGCGTCAGCTCGCGTCCGTGGGCGTGCCGGCCGCCGCTTATCGCGCGGTGCTGAACAATTGGGTCGCTCTCGATGTCGGCGGCTATAGCGCATTCATCAGTAAGTCGCTGGCCTCGGCTACGCCGAGCGCCGACAGAGTCGCCTGTTCGAAGAGCCCGACTGACTACGAGAATAGATTGCCCTGTGAGGCGTCGAACCAAATGTACCCGTACTTCGGAGCCTATCTTGGCTTCACCATGGGTAGAAAGGGAGTCGGCTTCCTGACCGTGACGCCGATCACTGCCGGTATCGCCCAGCTCGGTACCCGCGCCACGCTGATGCCCTACTTCGGCCTCTCCATCGGTGCGCTGCAGTTGAACGGGAGCTTCTGATGATTCGTCGAATCTGCCGCGTTGCGGTCCTCGTAACCATCGTTGCGTCGTCGTTGGTGGGGTGCACCAGCGGTTGTGAGCATGCGCTCAAACAAACCAAAAAGCTCACGGACGAGATCTGCAACAACGAGCTCGGCTACAGCGATAGCCCGTTTTGCACCATTTGCGTTGCGGCCGGCTTCTACTCGACGACGGGGCCGGCCGATTGCCGCTGCACGCGGTTGGCTTTCGACCAAGGCGTCTGTTCCGTGCCGTCCGATGACGAAGCGAAGTCGGCGGTTCGTGGTGCCATCAAGTGGGCAAACGAGAGCTGCTCTACGTTCACTTTCGTTTCGGAGGGCGGCACTGGCGGGCAAGCAGGCTCGACGAGCCAGGCCGGCTCCACCGCCCAGGCTGGGGCGGCACCTTCGGGCGGGCAAGCCGGCTCGCTGAATCAAGCAGGCTCGCTCAACCAGGGTGGAGCGGACAGCTCCGACGGACAAGCTGGCGGCCGCTAGATCTGGCCGCGCTCGAAGCCCTGGGCCTCGTCACGACCGAAGACGAGACGAACAACCTCGTCTACAAGCTCAAGAGGGGGCCATGACGAACTCGCGCAAAAACTTGCGACATCGCTCGAATAGGCGATGAATATAGACTGGTTACCGCGTCGCCTGAGCCAGGAATTCACCGAGCCCTTTTCACCAGATGACGGATGCAGGAACCGGCGAGTCGGTCGTCGAACCATCGCCCAGTTGGCCCATGCTGTTGCTGCCCCAGCACTTGACCTTGCCGTCTGCGACGATGGCGCACGTGTACTCATAGCCCGCCGCGATCGACGTTGCTCCTTCGAGATTCGAAACCGCAACGGGTGTCGATGAATCGTTCGTGGTGCCGTCGCCAAGCTGGCCCTTGTCGTTCTTGCCCCAACACTGCACGCTTCCATCCGAGAGCAGCGCACAGGCGTGCTGATCACCGACAGCCACCGCTGTAGCGCCGAAAATGCCCGTCACGGGGGTGGCAGTCATGTCGGAGTTCGGCCAGCAGGTGACGGCCCCATCGGTGACGACGGCGCAGGTTTGCCCTCCCGCTGCGATGGCCGTTGCGCCCGAAACGCTGGGGACCTCCTTCGGTGTCGTCGGACCGTTGACGTAGCTGTCCCAACACTGAACGGCGCCGCTCGAAAGGACGGCGCAGCTCCGACCTCCAACGGCGATGGCCGTGGCGCTCGTGAGTCCCGGCACGGCCGTCGGAGTCGCGGGTTTCGAGATATCCATCTCGCCCCAACACTCGACCGTGCCGTCGGAGAAAAGTACGCAGGTGTACGTGTTGCTGGCGATCGATAACGGGTGCGCATGACCGTCACCGAGCGAGCCGTTGAAACCAAGCGCGCCGCTGTAGTCCGTGCCAAAGCAGCGCGCTTCGTCGGTCGAGAGCACCATGCAGCCGCCATAGTCGTTCGCGGAGACGGACACAGCGGTGGTTACGCGTTGACCACCGCTGGTCAGGAGTACGGGTGTCGAAGACCCCTGGTCTTGAGTCTTCAAAGGCGTCATCGGCGGAACATAGGGTCCACGGCCGAGCTGGTAGTACAGGTTGTCGCCCCAACAGCCTACCGTTCCGTTTAAAAAGACCGCGCACGTATGAAAGGTGCCGTCCTGGCTACTCGCCGCAAGCAGGGTCGCGCCCGTGACTTCACCAGATGGAACTCGATCGTCACCCGAATTCGGCGGACTGTCGCTGCTGCCGATGGCCCCACCCGGTTCGCCGCCTTCCGTCTGCGCCGAACCAGACGAGCCTCCGAGTTTCGGCTGGCCGCCGACCGTACCACCCGTGCCGCCCGACCCCGACCCCGGGTCGGCAGAAGTGCAGCCGTAGACCAGAAGCCCAAGCGCACCGCATACGGGGAGCATTGCAGTTCGTATTTTCACGAGGTTTGCACCACTTCTTCGCTGTCCATCGGACAGCCAGGGCCGCGCCCAAACTTGAAGCGGACTCGTAACACGCCCTCGGCGCGAGCTCGTGTGTCAATTAGGTGGTCAGATTCGAAGCAAGTCGGCCCCCAACCCAGCAACATCGTTCTATCGCCGCACGCGCCGCAAGCGCTACACGCGAGTTATCAAGGTCTATTGCCATGAAGACTCGCTTATCCGTACACACCGCACGCTCCAGTGTTCTAACTCGAACCCTCGCACTCCTGGGCGTCGTAGTGGCCTGTGGCGCCACCAAGTCGAATGACGGCGCGGGCGTCGGCGGCACCGGATCCGGCGCGACCGGAGGTAGCAGCGCCACGGGTGGCAACGCCGCGAAAGCGGGCAGCTCCGCGAACGGCGAAACCGGCGGCAACTCGAACGCCAGCGGCGGCACTCGCACGCAGAGCTCTGGCGGAACGTCAGCCGGCGTGGACGACTCCGGCGGCGCCACGCCGGGTGGAAGTGACGGTCAGGCCGGTGACGGGTCGAGCTCCGGCGGCAAGGGCGGAAAAGGTGGCGGCGGCGGGAAGGGCGGCGGTGGAACCGGGGGTAAAGGCGGAAGTGGCGGTAAAGGGGGGACGGGGGCCAAAGGTGGCAGCAGTGGCAAGGGCGGCAGCGCGGGGAACAGCGGCGCGAGTTGCGGCGACGAAGACAGCGGCGTAGCCGGCAACGGACTCGCTACCTGCGGCGACGACCCGCCGTCGCTCGCGAACGAGAATGGGTTCGATTCGGGCGGACCTTCGGGTGATTGGCTGGTGGATAATACCGCGGGCGTTCAGGCGGGAATGGCCGCCGTGCACGCGGGCAGCATGCATGCCGGGGACCATTCGACGTTTACTTTCGATTGTGGCGGAGAAGAGCATTCGCAACTCAGCTTCTATTTGAAGGCGGGCGGTTCGAGCACGCGTCAGCTCGAGTTTTCGGTCGACGGCAACGCGCGTGAGGTTTTCGTCGGGGACGGGGCCTGGCGCCAGCAGGTGATCGATGTGCCGTTCGGTACGCACGCCTACGAGTTCGTCGCGAGCGTGACGCAAGATTCCGATTCGCCGTTTCAGCTCGATTCGTTCAAGTGCGTCGCCAAGGAGCCATGCAACGGTCCGAACGGGAATGTTTCCTTCGACGGGGGATTCGTTCCGCCCGAGGCGACCGAACAGGGCGGCGACTGGTTCGTCGGCAATACGCAAGGCACGCAGGCGGGTGAGGCGGCCATCAGCGCGCCGAACATGCGGGCAGGGGATTCGAAGGAATTTACCTTCGATTGCGGCGGGGCGACGCACAGTCAGCTGAGCTTTTTCCTCAAGGCCGCCGGTTCGAGCACGCGCCAGTTGCAGCTTTCCGTCGATGGCCACGACCGCGAGCTCTTCGTCGGCGACGGTGCTTGGCGCCAGCAGATTATCGACGTGCCCGAGGGCACGCACGCGTACCGTTTCGTCGCGACCACGACGGAGAACACGTCGTCCCCCTTTCAGCTCGATAGCTTCGTTTGCCGTGACGTGCCGCCGGGGCCTGGACCGAACGGCAATATTTCGTTCGATCTCGGTTTCACACCGCTTGAAGTCGTGACGAACTGCGACGGCTGGGCGGTCGGCAACACGCAGGGCACGCAATCGGGCGAAGCGGCGCTCAGTGCACCCAGCATGAAGAACGGCGACAAGAAGTCCGTCACCTTCGACTGCCAGCGTGAACACACGCAACTATCGTTTTATCTCAAGGCGGCTGGCTCGAGCACACGGCAGCTGACGCTCAAGGTCGACGGCAACGATCGCGAAGTGTTCGTGGGGGACGGCGCGTGGCGTCAGCAGATCATCGACGTGCCGCAGGGCCAGCACAGCTACGAATTCACGGCGACGACGGCCCAAGACACGACTTCTCCCTTCCAGCTCGACAGCTTCGTGTGCCGCGACGTTGACCCAGTGCCAGGCGTGAACGGCGCCGTTTCGTTCGACCTCGGCTTCATCCCGCCCGAAGCGACGGAGGACGGCGGCGACTGGTTCGTCGGCAATACTCAGGGCACGCAAGCGGGCGAGGCGTCCATCAGTGCGCCGAACATGCTGGCGGGCGACCAAAAAGCCTTCACCTTCGATTGTCTCACCGAGCACACCCAGTTGAGCTTCTTCTTGAAAGCGGCGGGCTCGAGCACGCGGCAGCTTCGCTTCAAGGTGGACGGGCACGACCGCGAGACCTTCGTGGGTGACGGCGCGTGGCGGCAGCAAATCATCGACGTGCCGCAGGGGTCTCATAAGTATCAATTCATTGCGAGCACGAGCGAGAACACTTCATCGCCGTTTCAGCTCGACAGCTTTCTCTGCAAGGACGTGACGCCCGTGCTCGGCCCGAACGGGAACGTGACGTTCGATCTTGGTTTCATCCCTCCAGAGGTGCTGATGGACGGCGGCGACTGGTTCGTCGGCAATACTCAGGGCACGCAAGCGGGTGAAGCCGCGATCAGCGCGCCGAGCTTGCTCGCGAGCCAGCAGAAGTCGTTCACGTTCGATTGCGGAGGCGTTCCGCACAACCAACTGACGTTCTATCTCAAGGCCGCCGGCGCGGCCTCGCGGGAGCTCGAGCTCAGCGTCGACGGCGGAACCCCCCAATCCTTCGTGGGTGACGGCGCTTGGCGCCAGCAGGTCATCGGCAGTTCGGCTGCGAGCGCGCACAGCTACGTGTTCACGGCCACGACCGGCGCCGACACGAGCTCGCCGTTCCAGCTCGACTCGTTCGTGTGCAGCACGCTATGAGCGCGCGGGCATCGTGAGCGAGCAGGCGCTCGTGATCGGCCACGGACTGGCGCTCCCCGCGCCGGAACATGCGCACGAAAAGGCATTGGCGCAAGCCCGGCAAATGAGTTCGTGCGTTCGTGGTGAGCACGCGGTAGGTTGACGCTTCGTCGAGAGCGGCCCCCACGCGCTCGCGACCAACGTGATCGCTTCCGTTTTGCGGACTCTGCCGAGGCGGCGGCGCGAAAACCCTGGGCCTCGCCCAGCAAAAGGGCATTCCCATGGTTGCAAGAGACATTTTCTACACCGAGGACGCGCGTGCGCTCATGCTCGCCGGCGTCAACGGTCTGGCCGACGTGGTCAAGGTCACGCTCGGTCCCCGCGGTCGCAACGTGCTGCTCGAAAAGAGCTACGGAGCCCCGACCATCACCAAGGACGGGGTGACGGTCGCCAAGGAAATCGAATTCGAGAATCGCTTCGAGAACATGGGCGCGCAGATGGTGCGCGAGGTGGCGACGAAGACGAGCGACGTGGCCGGCGACGGCACGACGACGGCGACGGTGCTGGCGCAGGCGATCTACCGCGAGGGCTCGAAGCTCGTCGCCGCCGGTCACAATCCGCTGGGCCTCAAGCGCGGCATCGACCACGCCGTCGCTGCCGTGGTGGCAGCGCTCAAAGAGCTCGCGAAGCCGACCAAGGATCCGAAGGAGATCGCGCAGGTGGGCGCCATCAGCTCCAACGGCGATCCGGAGATCGGTCAGAAGCTCGCCGAGGCCATGGAGAAGGTGGGGCGGGAGGGCGTGATCACGGTCGAAGAAAGCAAGTCGGCCGAGACGACGCTCGAGACGGTGGAGGGGATGCAGTTCGACCGCGGCTACCTGTCGCCCTACTTCGTGACGGACCCGGACCGCATGGAAGTCGTCTTCGACGACGCCTACGTGCTCGTGAGCGAGCGGAAGATCGCGAGCCTGCGCGATCTCTTGCCCGTGCTCGAGGCCGTGGCGAAGGCGCAGAAGCCCCTGCTGATCATCGCGGACGAGGTCGAGGGTGAGGCGCTCGCGACGCTGGTCGTCAACAAGCTGCGTGGGACGCTGCAATGTGCCGCCGCCAAGGCGCCGAGCTATGGCGATCGCCGCAAGGACACGCTGAAGGACATCGCGATCCTCACGGGCGCCAAATCCATCAGCGAGGAGCTCGGTCTGATGCTCGAAAACGTCACGCTCGCCGACCTCGGCCGCGTGCGGCGCGTGAAGCTCGACAAGGACCAAACGACGATCGTCGGGGGCGCCGGCGCGAAAGAAGCGATCGCGGGTCGCATCGGCGAGCTGCGCGCACAGCTCGAGACCGTCACGGGCGAGCACGACAAGGAGAAGCTCGCCGAGCGTCTCGCGAAACTCGTGGGCGGTGTCGCGATCATCAAGGTGGGCGCGCTGACGGAGCTCGAGCTGAAGGAAAAGAAGGCGCGCGTCGAGGACGCGTTGAACGCTACCCGCGCCGCGGTCGAGGAGGGCATCGTCGCGGGCGGCGGCGTGGCGCTCGTGCGCGCGCGCGGGGCGCTCGACGCGCTGGCGTTCACGGGCGAAGAGCAGCTCGGCGTGGGCATCGTGCGCCGAGCCCTCGAGGCTCCGCTGCGCCAGATCGCGGAGAATGCCGGTTTCGACGGCGCCGTCGTCGTCGCGCGCGTGAAAGCGGGCAAGGACGATTTCGGCTACAACGCGGCCACGGGTGAGTACGGGGCCCTGATCGCCATGGGCGTCATCGATCCGGTCAAGGTCGTGCGCTCGGCGCTGCAGAGCGCCGCCAGCGTCGCCGGCATGATGCTCACGACCGAATGCATGATCGGCGAGCACTGATTGGATGTCCGTGCCAGACTCAGCTCGCCGCGGATGAAAAAAAGAGGACTCGCGGCAGGCCTAGCGCTCGCCACGGCCTGCACCGTGGCGCCGGTCGTGCGTGCCGAGGAGCCGGTCCGCCTGCGCGTGCTCACCTGGAACGTCTGGGGCCTACCCGCGGTCTCGACCAATCTCGAGGCACGGATCGCGGCGCTGCCGGACGCGATCGCGAAACTCGATCCCGACGTGGTCCTTTTGCAGGAGCTCTGGGCGGAAAGCGACGGCGTGCGCGTGCAGCGAGCGCTCGCACAGCGCGGCTATCCGTACGCGAGCCACCTCGCGCACACCGCTTACGGCATGACGGGGCTCTTCACGGCGTCGAAGCAGCCGCTGAAGAACCTCGGCTTTCTGCCCTTTGCGAGCGGGCGCGTCGGTCACTCGTTCTGGCACCTCGAGTGGATCGCGTCGAAGGGCATCGGAGTCTTCTCGGTGCAGACCCCGCTCGGTGAGCTCGAGGTCGAGAACACGCACCTGCAAGCTCAGTACGACACGGACGCCTACGCCGCCGAACGGCTCTCCCAGGTGGGTGAAATCGCGTCGATGCGACAGAACTGGGCGCTGCCCCTGGTGCTCGGCGGCGATTTCAACACGGGGTCGGAGGAGCTACCGCGTCAAGCGCTGCTCGATTTGGACGCGCTGACGGACACGACTCCGTCCCCGCGTCCAGACACCATCTTCGTGAGAAACGGCGCGAGCGCCAGGATTCGACTCGTCGACACGCGCGAGGCGCTGACCGAGCCGGTGACGCTCGCGAACGGGGTCACCACCGAGCTCTCCGATCATCCGGCGGTGGTCGTCGACCTCGAGCTGTCGGCGTGCACGGCTTGCGCTCCGGCGGCGCACGGCAACCCGAGGACGCGTAAGACGGCTCATGCCGCGTTGCTCACGGCCGCGGCGATCACGCCCTGGCGCGTCACGTTCGCGTTGTCCACGGCGCTGAGCTTGCTCTGCGCGGCCGTCTCGTTTTTCCGCCGCACGCGCGAACTCGGCGGCCGTTCCTGGCGGTTCAGGGCGTTCCGGCAAACGAGCCTGGCGCTCCTCGCGACGGGCTTCGTGTGGACCGCTTACCTCGGCGCGGTCTACTACCCGTCTCGTGCCAAGGCGCTTCGCCTCGTGGCGCAGGAGCTCGAGGCGCAGCTTCCATGAAGACGTGCGAATACGCAGGCACTCCCTTTTCGACTCCGCGCTCCCACCCCTGGAGCGATACGCTCGGCGCCGAGGGGTCGCGTTACTTCGATCTCACCGCGTCGCCCGAGCACATCCGGACCTCGCTCGAAGACTTCAAGCCTTGGTCACGCTATCCGGCGATCGAGGCGTTCTACACGCTGCTCGAGCGGCTCAATCACGAGGATTCGGAGCTCGAGTCCAACGATTGCGCCTTCGAGGGTCCGCGTCCGAACGAGAACCGCAACGTCGCCAAAGCGCTCGAATGTTCGGGTCGCGTGATGGTGCTGTTCCGTGCGCTCGCGCGCAACACGGAGGAGGGCGCGATCGCGTGGCTCAAAAACCAGCTCCACCTCGCGCTCGGCGCCCTCGACCCGAACTTCCGGAGCGGGATGGTGGGCACGACCATCGTCCCCGTGCGCTATCTATCGCTCCCCGAAGAGAACGGACAGCAGCTCGGCGCCGAGCTGATGATTTCGTTTTGGGCTTGGGGCAATTCCGAAGACGAGAACATGCAGAACCTCGGGCGCCTGCTGAAGAACCTGTCGCAGGCTCTGCGCAAAGTGAGCGCCCTTAGCTCCGCGTCCGACTAGCGCTTCTTGCCTGCGCTGGGCGTTCCCTGTTGCGCCGCCTTCGCGGACGCAGCGGCCTGCTTCTGATTCTTGCCCGCCGTGTCCTGCTTCTTCGCCTTCTCTTTGGCTTTCGGAGACTTGTCGCCCATAGGATGAACCACCTTCTGTTGGAAGGCGCTCATCCTCCGGGCGAGACAGCGGCGAGTCCAGAGAAAAGGGGAGCTTCCAACCTCGTCGTTCGATTTTCGGACGGCGTTTTACGGAATTCGAACCTTGCGGCTGTCACATCGCCGCGGAGACCTTCCTTGTTGCGGAACGGGCGTCATTTCGGCCGCGGCCGCGCGGGCATGTCTCTTGCCCCAGCGAACCGCAACCATGACCAACACGCGACACCCCAATGGTTCCGGAACGAAACCCGAGGAATCCGCCGCCGACGCGATCTCGCGACGCGGCTTTCTGAGCAGCGTGGCCGGCATCACGGCTGCGGCGACGGCGATCACCGAAGCGGGCAGCGCGCAAGCAGCGGCAGGCGACGGCACGCCCGAACAAATCCATCTCACGTGGGGCGAGGATCCGTCGCGGTCGGTCGTCGTTTCTTGGGCGTCGCCCGGGCGAGCCGTCAATCCGCGTGTGCAATGCAGCCACAGCTCGTCGCACGTCCACTTCGTGAAAGCGGAGCAGCGAACGTACACGGACGGGCTCAACGGCGAGACGGTTTACACCTATCACGCGCGCCTCGACGGACTGCCCCCCGACGCGACGATCGGCTACAGCGTCACCGCCGACAACGACAGCAACGCCGCCACGCCGTTCTCGGCGTCGTTTCGCACGGCGGCGCGCGGTCGCGCTCCCTTTCGTTGGACGAGCTACGGCGATCTCGCGACGCCCGTCACGAGCTGGGTGCTCTCCGATCCGCAGAGCCAGTACGCCGTGGAAGCGGTCGAGCGCTTCCAGCCGCTGTTCCATCTGTTGAACGGCGATCTCTGCTACGCGAACCTGAACCCGACCGCGCAGCCCGCGGTGTGGGCGGATTTCGGCAACAACAATCAAGCCTCTGCGGCCAATCGCCCTTGGATGCCTTGCCCCGGCAATCACGAGATCGAATTCAACAACGGCGCGCAGGGCTTCACGTCGTATCTCACGCGCTACACGCTGCCCGACAACGGGACGCGCTTCGCGGGACGCTGGTACAGCTTCCGGGTCGGTTCGGTCGTGTTCATCTCGCTCTCCGCCGATGACGTGATCTACCAAGACGGCGCGGCCTTCGTGGCGGGGCCCGCGCCGCTCGTTCCCGACGCGAGCACGGGCAACGCCCCCATCCAGCCCGGCACGTCCTTCTACGTCCGCGGCTACAGCGGTGGCGTTCAAACCAAGTGGCTCGAGAAGACGCTGCGCGAGGCCTCACGCGACGAGGACGTCGATTGGATCGTCGTGCAGATGCATCAGGACGCGCTGAGCTCGTCCAAGCCGGGCAACGGCTCGGACCGCGGGCTCCGTGAAGAGTGGCTTCCGCTCTTCGACAAGTACGGCGTCGATCTCGTCCTCTGCGGTCACGACCACGACTACGAGCGCAGCTGGCCCGTGCGCGGCTGCAACCACAACGTGGGAACCGACGCCACGACGGGCGCGATCGTCGACACCTGCCAGCCGAAGCCCGTCGTCACGAGCACGCCCGCGAGCGGCACCTTCGACACGAGTGTCGGCACCATTCACCTGATCTTGGGCGGCGGCGGGACGAGCGCGCCACTCGACGTTTACGGCGTCGACGCGGCGAACGGCTTGCCGCAGGCCAAGGTCTTCACGAAGCCGAACCGTCCGGTCGCCGGCACGACGGCGGGCACGTTCACCCGCGCCGCGGCCGACGCGCGCGAGGACGCCATCTGGTCCGCCATGCGCGACACCGGTACCGGCTACGGCATCGCCGTCTTCGACTACGACCCGGGCAACCACGGTGAGACGACGATCACCATCAGTTACTATCACGCACCGGGCGCCGACAAGGCACCGAACCCGGACTACGAACTCTTCGAAACCGTCGTGCTGAAGAAGAGCCGGAGTGCTTGTCAGGGCCGCGCCCGCCGGCACGACGACTGAGAGCGCGCGGGTGTGGGTCAGCCTGTGCCATCTCGGGCGCGACACGACGCGTCGACCATGCGCGTCGTGTCGCGAGCTCTCGAGTGGTGCTGTTTTGATGCCGGGGGAACATGAGGTACGGATGTTGCTGCAGGCACGCCCGGATCCTCTTACCCATGCATCGCGCTCACGTATTCAGCTTGGTTCTCGGTATGCCGCTCGCGTTCGTCGCGTGCGGCGGCAAATCAGACGGCCACGACACGGCGACTGAGAGCGGCGGGCATCCCGGAGCCGGCAGCGGAGCCGCGGGTGCATCCGCGGCAGGTGGTCAGGGCGCGATGAGCGGCGCGGGCGGCTCCGGCGCGACAGGAGCCGCCGCAGGAGCGGCCGGTCGGGTCGCGACGGGCGGTGGCGGCGGCAGCGGCGGCTCGAATGCGGGCGCACCGAACGCGGGTCGCGGCGGCGCGAGCGGCATGGGCGTGGGGGGCACGGCAGGCAAGGGCGCGAGCGGCAACGGCGGTGGTGCGGGCAAGCCTGCGGGGGGCAGCGGCGGCTCGGGGCCGACCCTATTGGATCCGCCGACGAAGGCTCAAACCTGGCAATACACGAGTGGTGATCCGCTCAACTCGACGCCGCCCGTGTTGCTCGCCGTGGACAGTGACATAGTGCTCGCCGGAGCGTCGGCGGATCCAACCACCGTCGGGGTGAGTGCGTTCCCCTCGGGTCACACCTCGGAGGCGTTCGTGCTGCGCTTGTCGCAAGGCAAGCCGCTGTGGAGCATGCCGCTCACGGCGGCCGGATTGCCCTGGGCCGTCGCGCGCTCGGGCGACGACGTGATCATCGACGCACCCTACCTGCCCGATGCGACGCAAGTGAGCACGTCGAGCGTCGGGCAAGCCGTGTATCTCGGCAAGTTCGGCCTCGACGGGACCAAGCGCTCCGAAGTGACGGTCAGCTTCGACTACGAGTGGACGGCGACCTACGGCATGGCGGTCGACGGGAGCGGCAATATCTATTTGGCGGGCTCGTATTTGGACACGATGGGCGGCGAGCACGTCATCGTGGTCAAGTGCGACCCGAACGGCACGAAACTCTGGGAAAAGCCGTTCCCGCACCCGGGCACGCAGGCCCTCGCGTTCGGCGTCGCCGTGCTCACGAGCGGCGATATCGTCGTGACGGGGGACTTCGACGTGTCGTTGTCGTTCGGCGGCAGCACGGAAACCTTGACCGTGAACGGCGATCTACCGACGCTGCCGACGGGCTTCATCGTGCGCCTCACGCCCGACGGCGATCCCGTCTGGAGCGAGCAATTCGGCGGAGCGGACTTCGCCATCGGCAACGCTATCACGGCGCTCGGCGACGGCGGTTTCCTGCTTGCCGGCAGCAACGCGCTCGATCTGTCCCTCGGCGGCCTGAGCGCGCAAGGAGCGCCGTTCACGGCCACCGATACTCAGCCGTACGCGCCCACCGCCGGGTTCATCGCGCGTCTCGACGAGGGCGGCAAGGCGCGCTGGCTCGCGCTCGACCAGAAAACGGAGTTCGCGTACGCGGTCGCGACCGACGGCACCGGCACCGCGTACCTCGGCACGAACGGCAGCGTGGGCGCCGACGACTACCTCCACAGCTACGACCTCGACACGGGCAAGCCGCAACAGGCGCTCAGCGGCAGCGACACGAGCGACATTCAGACTTCGTCGCTCGCCGTCGCTCCGAGCGGCTCGGTTTGGCTTTCCGGCATCTACGCCATGGGCGCCGACTTCGGCAACGCCGACGTGCTCGAGTCGACCCCCGCCGGCGTGTTTTTGATCGAGCTCGCGCCGAAGTAGCGCAGCTCGCGCTCGGCCCGGACGGTAATCGGCCCTACCTGACCGCGCCGCGCTTGCAGTCGTTGTTGCAGCCGTCGCCGTTCACGCGATTCTTGTCGTCGCATTCTTCGGGCGGCTGCACTTTGCCGTCCCCGCAGCGGTCCCTGAACACGCAACCTGGGAAGCATTCGCCGTAGCCCCCGTCGTTCACTCCGTCGTCGCACTGCTCGTACGGCGACTGGACGACGCCGTCCCCGCAGACCGGCCCGAGGACGCAGCCCGGAGCGCAGCCGCCGTATTGACTGAGGTTCACGCCGTCGTCGCACTCTTCTTGCGGGTCCTGCGTGCCGTCACCGCAATACGGGCCACGTGAGCGGCAGCCTTTGCCGCAGTGCCCGTATTTGCCGTCGTTGCCCGACGGGCCGTCATCACAGAGCTCGTCGGATGCGACAATCCCGTCGCCGCAGATGGAAGCGCAGTTCGACTTCGGACGATTGAAGTTTTTGAGCGTTAGCTTGAAGTTCGAGCCGCATTCGTTGCGTTCGGCTTGGAACATCGCAACTTCGTAGACGCCGTTCAGGGTCAGCCCGAGATCCACGCCGTGCTCGCCGAGCGAAGCTTGCTCTTGCTCGACCTGGCTCCACACGGTGGCCGTCCCGTCCGAGGCGTCCAAAATGAAATAGCCGCTTTTCGGCACGTGTAGACCGCCGATATCGATCGCGAGCTGGCCGTTCACGAACACCCACGTGTCATCGTCACCCGCAAAGTCGAAGCGCTCACCCCCCTGGTATTCGAACCAGAAGTGCGTTTCGGACGTGAAGGAAACGTTGCGATCGGGCGCACTGCCCGAGCCACAGGGCGCGAGCGTTTCCCCGCCTTTGCCGACCCACCCTCCCGTGCCGACCAAGTCGAAATAGTCCTTCCCGTCTTGGGTCGTGTCGGCGCTGTCGTACAGGTACTCGCCGCCGGCTTGGCGAGCGAGGGGGACTTCACTCGGGACCGCGATGTTGACGTTGTCGACGTTGCGATACCACCCTGCGAAGTTTTCCGGCGTCGAAAGGTTCGGCCGACAAGGGCTGCTGCCCACGCAGCTCGTTTGTTGATGTCCCGGGTTGGCGTTGCAGTCGCCGTTCGGGCACGCGTAAACGGGTTTGCCGTCGCTATCGAGCGCCGTCTCGACTTCACCGAGCGTGCCGTTTCCGCCCAGGCGATTGAAATCGGGGTGCTCCGGGAACGTCACCTTGTCCGTGCTGCGGTCGACGCCGATGAAGTCACGGACCAGTACCGGTTGCGAAATGCTGTCGGGCGGGTCGTTCGCTACGTCTTCGCAGTCGAAGCCCGTTTCGACCGTGCAGGTCGCCGAGCAACCGTCGCCGGAACGCGTGTTGCCGTCGTCGCACTCTTCGCCCGCGAAGCGCTGGCCATCGCCGCACGTCGCCGTGCACACGCCGTCCGCACAGTTCGGCTCGAGCAAACAACGATAACAACCGTCGAACGGCACGTCGTTACCGTCGTCGCACTGCTCCCCGCGTTCGACCTCGTCGTTCCCGCACTCGGTGGGCGCGCACGCGAACGTGGTCGGGCTGCAGTCGTAGCCCGGCTCGATCTTGCAGGTGTCCGAGCAGCCGTCCGGGCGCGTTCCGTCGGGATCCCACTCGCACTCCTCCGAGCCGGCGAGCACGCCGTCGCCGCACTGACTGGCTTCGCAAAGGAGACCTTGAAATGGACAGCTCCAGCCGTCCTCTAGTTGACACGAATCATCACAGCCGTCGGCCGGCTCGGTATTTCCGTCGTCGCAAGTCTCGCTGCCGGTGATCTTCCCGTCGCCGCAGACGACCGTCGAGACGCAGGGCGTCCCGGGCGTCGGGCAGGCGTAGTTGGCCTCGATCTGCCGGCAGTCTCCGGTGCAGCCGTCGGAGGATTCGACGTTCCCGTCGTCACAAACCTCGGAGGCTTGGTTCAACCGGCCGTCGCCGCAGGTGGGCTCGAGCCCCGCTTGACCCGCCTCGCCCCCGTCGCTACCGCCCGCGTCGTTGCCGCTCATGCCCGCGTCCCCGACGTGGATCTGCGTGTCCATCCCGGCCGTACCGCCGCTCGCGCGCGTCCCGCCGGTGCCCGCGCCGCTGCCGCCGCCCGTGCCGATCCCGGTCGGCGGAGCACCGCTCACCGTGGGGCTGCCACCGCAGCGAGCGAGCGCGAGAGACATGCTGAAGAGCGCGCCCAAAACGATCCGATTGGAAACGACTAGCCGCATGACGAACCGAAACCCCCGCACCGAAGCATATCGCGTCCGCTCCAGCGCTCACGCGAATCTTACTCTTCAGTGCAGTGCGCCGGCGCGCTCGCACAGAGTGCGCGATGTGAGTGAGCCGCACACCCGCGCGTGTCGCGCGTCATTCGTCGCGCGAATCTCGCCGTCTCGTCCCCCGCGCGGCCCGGGCTACGTCGTCCCGGTACCGCTCGTCGCTATGCCACTCAGTGGAGGCGCGGGGAATCGAACCCCGGTCCGCGAGGCATCCGGCTTAACCTCGTTCACGTGCGTAGCCGCATTGCCCAAGCGGCGGGGTTCCTCGATTCGGCGAGGACCTAGCTCCGGAAAATCTCGGTCGCGACGCCCGAAGCGTCACCGCGACCCAGCCTTAGTAATGACGCCCTTCCGCTACCAAGACGATCTTGCGGTTGGACGGCTCTCACTGTTCTTTAGGCAGCGAGGGCGATTGCGTTGTCGTTCGCAATTGGTACGGCCCGGTTTTGAGGAGGTCCAGGTGCCTCCGCACGCAGCCAAACGTTCAGTCCCCACGTCGAAACCGATCGCCCCCGAAGGGGTTGTGGGTCCTCGCTAGCGTAGTCGCGACCTCGGGCCGGTCAAGCGGCACGCCTGCTCGCCCGTGCCGCGCCCGCCCTCGGCAGGCCAGCCGGCGCAGACGACCCTCTCTCTTTTCGACCCTCCCCCTTGGCGCCCTCCGCGCCTTGGCGGCACCCCGTCCACCCGCCGACCCCTCACGGATCCGTGTCGCCGCTTTCCCCCGCGCGTCATCGGCGTAAGCGGCTCTTAATTACGCGCTTGGAAAAGGCGCGCGACGCATGAAGTGGAATCTCCCACGCATCGTCAAACACCTATCGACGGCACTGGGGATCTTCTGTACGGGAGTATTCACTCGAGAGGGCTCAACTTGGCTGACGCGGAAGAGACGAAAGACGCGCTCGCAGACACGGACGAAGTGCACCGTTGGGCTCCGTTTTCGGGCGGAATGGTGCTCGATTGCAAGCACGCGAGTAAGTCGTGGCGGCTCGTGCATTCGCACTACACGCTCTGCGTCGTGCATCGGGGGCGAGCGGACTGGCAGTATCGGGGGCTGCACTTTTCTTGTGACCCGGGCACCGTGTACGTGTGTGAGCCTGGTGAAGTTCACGTGACGAAACGCGTGTACGTCCCGGGTGATTACACCGTCTTTTTCTTGGATCCGGACGCGGTGGCGCGGGCAGCCCAGGAGCTCGAGCTCGGGTTCACGCCGCATTTTGCCGGACGCGGGGTGGCGCGCGTCGATCTGTGGCGCGCTTTCGCCAAAACACAGGGTTTTCTCGCGCCGAGCGCGGCGGAAGGACTCGAAGAGGAGCTGTCGCGCTTGGTGGGTTCGCTGTTGCTCGAGACGCAACCGAACGCGGCCGCGCCGGACTTGAGCGCGCGGAAACTCGAAGCGGTGCGGGCGCTCCTCGCCGAACGCTACCGCGCCGATCCGACGCGCACCGTTCGATTGCGGCCCATCGCGGCGGAGGTCGGCATTTCGTATCACCGGTTGGTCCACGCGTTCTCGCGGCGCTTCGCGGTCGCTCCGTACGAGTTCGTGTCGCTCGTGCGCGCGCAGCACGCGCTGTCCGAGCTCCGCCGAGGACCGCGCGAGCATTGTGGCTCGCTCACGGCCGTCGCGCAGCAATGCGGTTACTCGGACAGCGCGCACATGTCGCGCTCATTTCGGCGCTATTGGGGTCAGCCGCCGCGCGCCGTCGCTTCGAGCGTCAACCCGGCCTGGCTCAAGCGAGAAAAAGGCAGACGCACACCGTCCAGTAAGCAAGCGTGAGGCTCGCGTACACGCCGGTCGCGATGCGGGAAAATCCGCGCGCCGAAGGAGGGATGAGCCGAGCGATGCCGAAGGCTTGCGCCGCGAGCCGCGCCGACCACGCGAGCGCCTGCAGCACACACAGCGAAACCCCGAGCGACGTGTGCGTGAGCGCGTGCGCCTGAAAGACGACGATGACCCCGGTGCCCATCACGTAAATCACGATGCCGCGCCCGATGGCTTGAAACAGCAGCCGATTGACGGGCGTGAGTCGCGCGAGCTCGGCGTCCCAGCCGAGCTTTTGGCCGGCCAGGCGCATGAGCGGGAGTTGGAGGAGCTGAAGTCCGCCGGCAAATCGCAGGAAGAGCTCGAGTGCCATCAGCAGATCCCTCCACCCGTGGCCGTCTTGGCGACCAGGCCTTGCACGCGTTCGCGAATCGCGGCTGGGATCTCGCCCGGATCGATGCGTACGTCGAGCAGCGTCGGCGTGCCGCGCGTGAGGGCGGCACGGAGCGCGCGCTCGAACTCTTCGAGGCTCGTCACGCTGGCCGCGTGAGCCCCGAAGGCGCGCCCGTACTGCACCAGATCGATGCGTGAGCGATAGTCGGGGTTCGGTATCGCGTCGGGGCCGAACCAGACGTCGCAGCCGGCGCGCACCATGCCGGCGCCGCTGTCGTTCAGCGCGATCACGACGAGCGGGAGCCCGAGCTCGACGGCCGTGTGGAGCTCGCCGCCGAACATCGCGAGCGCGCCGTCGCCCGTGAGCGCGATGGCGTGCGACCCTGGGCGCGCCAGGCAAATTCCCGCCGCGGCCGCGACGGCGAAGCCCATCGTGCCCCAATCGAGGCTCGCCTGAAAATCGCGCGGCCGCGTGCGCTCGAGCCATTCGATGGCCCAACACATGCTGTTGCCGGCATCGGCCGTGATCGGCACTTCCGGCGCGAGGCGCGAGAGCGCCGTCATGAGCGCTTGTGGTTTCACGTTGCTCTCGACCGCGAACGGTCCTGTATACGGCGCTACAGCGGGCTCGGCGCGAACGAGCGGCGCCGTCTGCGCTCGACGCGCGACGCCGATCGTCTCCGTCAAGCGCACGAGCACCCGCCGGACGTCGCCCGTGAGCGCGACTTCGTTGCCGGCGCCGTGTGCGTACTTGGCGTTTTGGTCGACGCGAATGACGCCGCCTTGCCGGAGTCGCGCGTGAAAGCCGCCCGTGGATTGCTCGAGCAAGCGACTGCCGGCGACGAGGAGCACGTCCGCCTCCGCGACCGCCTCACGCGCGCGGCGATGGCCACCGAAGCCGAAAACGCCGAGCGCGCGCGGGTCGCGTTCGGGAAAGACGCCCTTGGCGCCCGGAGTCGAGGCGACCGTGAGTCGCGGCAGCGCGTCGCAGAGCGCGAGGAGCGCGGTGGAAGAGTCGCCCCACACGCTGCCGCGACCGGCGATGCAGACGGGGCGCTGTGCTTGCTTCAAGAGGCGTGCAGCGAGGGCGAGCGCGCGTCCGAAGGCGTCCTCATGATGGCGCATCATGCCGAAACTCCGAGGCTCTGAGTCCACTGATTGGCGCATACGGTGAGGTTCACGGGACCGGGCGCCGGCGCCGTGGCCTCCGCGAGCAGCTCGTCGAGCAGGAACGTGAGCTGCGCGGGATCGATCAGCTGCTCGCTCCGCTTGGTGAACGGCGCGAAAAAACGCGCGCTGTCGAAGTCCTGCACGGCGCCGCGACCGAGCTTGTTCGACGCGGGCCGCGCGGAGAGCACGAAGAGCGCCGCGGTCTCGCGCAGGGCGTGAATGACGCCGTTCGTGGCGTTCGCGGCGCCGGGCCCCGAGGTGAGCGCGAGCGCCGCCGGCACGCCGCGCTCGTGAAAATAAGCGGCGGCCATGATGCCCGCCGTGGCTTCGTGGCGACAAATCACGACGCGTGGAAAGCGCTCGCTCTTGCAGGTGCGCAAGAACGGCATCAGCGGACCGCCCGTGACGGTGAAGACGGTATCGACGCCCGCGCGCGTCACCGCGTTGAGAATCGCCTGCGCAACGGTGACTTCAACCGGCGCTGGCTTCCTTGTTTTATTGGTTTTTGACATGCGTGGAGTTCCTCATCGGGTTGCGAGACGCGGCACCCCGTGCCCGCGTCACGCCTCGCTAGAGCAGCGCGCGTGCCAGCCCGCCGAGCGGCGAGCCGCGCGAAAAAAACCCGAATTTCAGCGTTAAATGTGCACGCCTGACCTTCGGCGAGCGCTCGCGAGCGCTCGCGAGCGCTCAGGACGGCGCGAGCATGCTCGCCCGCGCTACCGCGCGTCTCACGCCTTCAAGCCGAACTTCGCGACGTAGCGTTTGACCGTCGCCGGGGAAACGCCGATGGCCCGCGCGACCGCCGCCGCGTTCGAGCCGTGCGCGCGGAACAGCTCCGCCCAGTCTTCGCGTGACATCGACTCGGCGTCATAGACGCGCGCGGGCGGCTCGGACGAACGGCGGTCGAGACCGAGTAGGTGATGGCTCCAGACGTCGGCGGTGGCGTGCTCGGCACGGAGCCGGGTCGCGAGGTTCTTGAGCTCGCGGACGTTGCCGGGCCACGCCGCGAGCAGGAGCTCGCTCACGAAGCCGGGGCTCAGTCGTTCGCGCGGGCGGCCCGCGAAGTGCTCGAAGAGGGCCACGATGTCCTCTTTGCGTGCGGCGAGCGCCGGGAGCTCGAGCACGTGAACGGCGAGTCGGTAGTAGAGATCTTCGCGAAAAATGCCGCGCGCGGCGAGCGCGGGCAAATCGGCGTGCGTGGCGCTGACGACGCGCGTGCTCACGGCTTCGGTGCGCCCGCCGAGCGGCGTGACTTCCCCTCGTTCGAGGAAGCGCAAGAGCTGCGCCTGGACGCCGGGATCGAGCTCGGCGATCTCGTCGAGAAAGAGCGTGCCGCCGGCGGCGTTGCGAACGGCGCCGCGCGCGTCGCCCACGGCGCCGCTGAACGCGCCCTTGACGTGGCCGAAGAGCTCCGAGGCCGCCAGGTTCGGCTGCAGGCGCGCGCAGTTGAGCGTCACGTACTTGCCGCTGCGCCCGCTCGCCGCGTGCAGTCGTTCGGCGACGAGCTCTTTGCCGCTGCCCGACGCGCCGCGCACGAGCAACGCGTGCGGGAGCGGCGCAAGCACGGCGGCGCGTTCGAGCGCGTGTTCGAGCTTGGACGAGCCGATGTACGTGCGACCTTCGGCCGCTCCGAGCACACGCGGAGGCGCCGTGGACTTCGGGCCATAGACCACGACCCCGAGTGTCCCGCCGACGCGCACGATCGAGCCGTCGCCCGCGCTCACGTCCCGGATGCGCTTGCCGTCGACGCTCACGCCGTTGCTCGAGCCGAGGTCGACCACGCGGCAGGCAGCGCCGCTCACCACGATGGCGGAGTGCTTGCGCGACACCTGGTCGTCTTCGAGCACGCACTCGACGCCGGCGTCGCGCCCGATCGTCGTCGTGCCTTGGGCCAGCGGTAAGACACGTGCGTGCGGGTAAACCCAGTGCAAGGCCCAGCCGAAGGCTTGCTCGGCGGGGCGATCGGTCGAGTGCGCGGGCGCCGTGGTCGCGCCGGGCTTCGGCGTGGACCGAGCGTTCGGCATGGCTTCTTTCGTCATGGGGCGGCCGCGAGCGTCAGCGCACAGCGAAACCCCGTGCTCACGTCCGCGCGCGTCTCCGGCACGATCAAGCGACTCACGACCGTCGCGCGGTCGGCCGGATAATCCCAGCCGCCGCCGCGCAAAACGCCGTGACCGGCGTGCTCGTCTTCGACCCACTCCCACACGTTGCCGCTCATGTCGGCGAGCCCGAACGGGCTTACCGCGTTCGCCTCGCGCGAGCCGACGCGACGCGTCGCTGCGGGCTTTCGCTCGCACACGCCCGAAACGACGGCCATGTCGCACGACGTGATTGCCTCGTTGCCCCACGGGTAGAGGCGCTCGTCGCGGCCGCGCGCGGCAAACTCCCACTCGGCTTCGCTCGGCAAGCGCTTGCCGGCCCAGTGGCAATAAGCGCGTGCTTGCGCGCGATCGACGCAGTTGATCGGGTGTTCGGCGCGCTCTTCAAGGCCGGCGTTGCACAGCTCGGCGAAGCCGGCGACGGAGGGCAGCGCGTCGTCACCGCGGTAGACGCTTTTGGTGCAGGCGCCGGCGCTGACGCAAGCATCGTAGTGGCGCGCGTCGACTTCCACGCGATCGAGCGCGAATGGCGTGGTGTTTGCCGCGAGCGCGGGGACTGCGAGCATGCCGAGCGGCGGCGCACTCGTCGCCCGACCGGCGCTCGTCACGGGCGACGCGGAACCGAACGCGGTGCGCAACGCGGGCCGCAGCGCGACACCGAGCCCCGCGACGGCGAGAACGCCGAGCGCCCCCAGAAAGAGGCGCTTGTTTTGCGCGGTGGGAGCCTGGCGCGCCGGCTCCGGTGCGACGAGCGGCGCGGCGGTGCTCGCCACCGGACGCTCGGTCTCGGGGGTGGGCACGGTCGGCGGCGCGGCGGGCGGGGCCGTCATCGGCAGGGTGCGCGTAGCGCCGGGTTCCGCTTCGGCGCGCCAGGGCCGCGCACCGTTCGGCCACACGAGACTGAGCCGTCGCAGCGCCGTCCCCGCCTCGCGCGCGTCGGCGAAGCGCGCCTCGGGCTCGCGCGCGACACAACGCGAAAACCAGGCGTCGAAGTCGGGGCCGAGCGCGGCTCGGCTCGAGAGCTCGCCGGCTCGGGCGCTGGCGAGGCGGATCGGATCGTAATGAATCGCCTTCTGCAGCACCCCGATGCCGCGATCGGACGGAAAGAACGTCTCGCCCGTCAGCAGCCAGAAGACGAGCAGCCCGAGCGCCCACACGTCGGTGTAAGGCCCGATGCGCGCGCCGCTGACCGATTGCTCGGGAGCGCCCCAGAGCGGCGTCGCGAGGTGCTCCGTGGTCGCGCGCTCGACGTCGGCGAGCCACTTGGCGATGCCGAAATCGAGCACCTTGAGCATGAACGGGACGCGCGGGCTGTCTCCGCGCGCCAAAAACAGGTTCGGCGGCTTGAGGTCGCGGTGGACGAGCCGCGCGTCGTGCGCGGCGCCGAGCGCGTGAAAGAGCTGTTCGAGCAAGAGCGCGGCGTCCTCGGCGCCCGGCACGCCGAACTCGGCCATCGCCTCGTCGAGCGGCTTGCCTTCGAGAAATTCCATCGCGAGCCACGGCAGTGAGCGCGCGGGATCCACGCCCGCCGACACCACCTCGACCACGTGGCGGCTGCGGATCTGCGCGCCCGCGCGCGCCTCGAGCGTGAAGCGGCGCACGAATCCGGGATCGCTCGAGAATCGCGCGCGCATCACCTTGAGCGCGCGCACGGAGCCGGTCGAGCGTTGGCGCGCGAGATACACGGCGCCCATGCCGCCCGCGCCGAGCGGCCGCAGGATCTCGAAGTCACCCCCGAGCACCTCGCCTTCACCGAGTGCGGCTTCGTCCATCGCTTTCGCCGTTCAGTGCGCTAACTGGCAGCGACCGGCGTCGCAGCGGAGCGCTTTGGCTTCGCACCCGCCGCACGAGCGCACGAGATGATCCTCCGGCAGCGCCGCGCAGTGATTCTTCACCGAATCGAGCCGCGCTCCGTACACTTGCAGATCCTCGACGCTGCTCTGGTTCACGAGCGCCCACGCGCAGCTCAGCGCTCGGCTCTTGCCGGCGCACTGGAGCGGCACGGCCTGCGTGCAGTCGGCATCAGTCGAGCAGCTCTGGTGCGACGCGACCCACGAGCCGAGCTCGCCCGCGAGGGCGCCGCGCACTTCATCGCTCTTTTTGCAGGCCTGTTCGACCGCCTCGGGAGCGTCGGGCCGCACGCGTACGACCGGCGGAGCGTGCCCTTGCGCGTCCCCGCGGGGGCAGCTGCCGTCCGCGTTCGGTGGATGGATCAGAAACTCGACGCGCCGGTTCGCCGCGCGGCCGGCGTCGGTCGTGTTCGTCTCGAGGGCCTGGCTGCCTCCGAAGCCACGCGTCGTGAGGCGATGCGGCTCGATGCCGGCCTGGACGAGCCAGCCGCGCACCGTCTGCGCGCGCGCGCGTGAAAGCTTCGCATTCAGCTCGGCGTCACCGCGAGCGTCGGTGTGGCCCTGGATTTCGACGCAGCGCACGTTCGGGTGTTCGGAGAGCGTCTTGGCCACGGCGAGCAGCGACGCTTCACTCTGGTCTTCGCGATTGAGCTCATCGCTGCCTGATTGGAAGAAGATTTTGCCCTTGAGCTCGATGGCGTCCGCCGAAACGTCCACCATGTTGCGCCACGCCTGGCCGGCGCCGCCTGCGGGTCCGGTGTAGTCGAGGCCTTGCGCCGCATAGAACGGACTCGACGGGCGCAGCGAAAACGGCGCGGGTGCGGTGCTGCCCGGCGCCGTCACGCTGATGTCGAGCGACAGACTGCTGCCGGCCGCGAGATACTCGATGAGCACTTGGTGCTTGCCCGCACCGAGGAACACGCCGCGCTGCCCGTTCGCGTCGGCGCTCGCGCCGCCCGCGCCGTTTTCGGAGACGAGCGCGCCGTCCACGCTGAAACGGAGCGCCGAGGAGCTCGCCGCGCCGAAGTGGAACACGCCGGACGCCGCGACCTGAAACGAGCCTTGGTAACGCACGGCGAACGCTTGCGCCGCCGCGGCCCCCGGCAGCGCTTGGCCCAGCGTTTTCTTGTCGAGCGCCCACTCGCAGCCCCAGAGTTCCGGTCCGGGAGCGGCTTCCGCGTAGTCGTCGGGCAAGGTCTGGCTGCCGGCGGGCTGTTGGTACGCGTAGCCGCGCAAGCAACCGTCGACCGCGTGTGGAAAACCGAGCGCATACGGCGCCGGTCCCACCGGCGGGGGCAACGCGCCCGGGTGCGCTGGCGCTTGCGGCGCCGACGAGGGCGCCGTCGAAGACGCCGTGCGCGGCGTGACGGGGTCGAACTTGGATTTGCCGCCGATCGTGAGCAGGACCTCGGGCTCCGTCGCGGCGCGCCGCGCGCTTGCGCCGCCGCCGCACGCCGCAGCGAGCACGAGGAGCGACAGAGTGATGGAACGTCCGGGACGCGAGCGCGACAGTGGCATGAACCCTCTTGGCGGGCGGACCATAGCTCACACGCGAAGACCTGTTAAGTCACTTGAACGATCTTGCCGGGCGGCCGTTCATCCGAGCCGCGATATGCCGATTCTGGCCCAGCAGTCGGCAACATCGTTCTATTCGGAGCGATGTATTCGGAGGTAGGGGAAAGCGTGAGTGCGGTCGCCGTATATCGGCACGACGACCCGTTCTACTCACTCTCACCAGGATGAATCAGATGCACTCTTTCTCATCGACTCCTCGTTTCGCCGTATGCGCCACTCTGCGCTGCGCGCTCGCTGCTCTGACGCTCGGTGTGCCCGCGCTCGCCCACGCCCAGTCGACTCCGGCCGTCGCGCAGAACGTCAACGACGCCGGCTCGTACAACGTCGCCGCCGTCGATCCGAGCACGCAGACTCCGGCGCCCGCCGAGCCGAGCGTCGCGCCCGGGACCTCGCCGAACACGCCGCCCGCCCCCGACGGGGCCGCACCGGACGGCGGCCCCGCGCCGCTCGCGCCGTCTCCGCTCCTGAATCAGAACGCGCCGACTCCGGCCAACGCCGACACGACCGCGCCGAGCTCGGTAAACACTCCACCAGCTCAAAAGCCGATGAAGTTCGACGTGGGCGTGCGCGTCGGGTACGCGAAACCACTCGGCAACTTGGCAGCTTCTCAGCCGCTCGGCGACTATTATTCAGGTGCCATTCCGATCACGGTAGACGGCTGGTTGCGCCTGCCCGCCGGTGTCGCGCTCGGCGTCTACGGCGGTATCGGTATCGGTGTTCAGGGCAAGGCGCTCGACAACTGCACCAATTGCTCGCTCTTCAACTGGCGTGCCGGCGTGCAGGCAGGTTGGCACGCGAACTCGTTCGGCATGGTCGACCCGTGGGTGAGCCTCGGCCTCGGCGTCGAGGCGACGAGCGTCTCTCAAGACTTCAATAGCGGCTATTACGACTACACGGTGACCTCGAGCTACTCGGCGTTCCCGGAGCTGACCGCCTCGGCGGGCGTCGACTTCGGCAACGAGCTCTTCGCCTTCGGGCCGTTCGCGAGTCTCAGCTTCGCGACGTACAGCAAGGCGAGCGTCCACGCGGAATGCAACAGCGTCGACTGCGGCACCTACGATGACGGCGGTGACGTTGCGAAGACGAGCAGCCACGGCTGGCTGATGATCGGCGTGCGTTCCGCGTACATGCGCTGACCCCTTCACGAACGGTCCTGAAAAAGCTACGTGGGCGCGTGCCCTTCGCCGCGCCCACGTTTCCGACGCCGCTCTGCCGCGTGCCGGAGCTGTCGCACGACCGTGCCGAGGTGTGGCTGAAGGACGACGGGCGCACGCACGCGACGTACGGCGGGAACAAGGTGCGGCAGGTGGTGGCGCTCGTGCGCGACGCCGAGGAGCGGGGCGCGCGGCGGATCGTGACGTTCGGGGCGGCGGGGAGTCATCACGTGCTGACGTTGACGCTCTTCGCGCGGGCGCGCGGGCTCGGGTGCCGAGCCGTCCTGGCACCGCAGCCGCGCAGTGAGCACGCGGTGGATACGTTGCGGGCCGCGCTCGGCGCGGGGCTCGAGGCGTTCCCGGCGTCGCCCGGCGTGACGGCGCCGTGGGCGTTCGCGCGGGCGTTCGGTTTCGGTGACGCCATCGTCCCGCCGGGTGGACTCGGCGCGCGCGGCGCGAGCGCCTATGCGGACGCAGTGGGGGAGCTCGCCGCGCAGTGCGAAGAGCTCGGGTTTCCGGCGCCGGACTGCATCGTCGTTCCGCTCGGCACGGGCGTGACGGCCGCCGGACTCTTGGCGGGCGTGACGCTCCGAGGGCTCAAAACGACGGTCGTCGCCGTGTCGATTGTCGGCAATCCGCTCGCGCGCGTGCTCGTTTCGTCGCTGGCGCGCGCCGTGCTTGCGCGGCGTGGCGGCGACGCGCCGGCGCTCCGGCCCGAGTCGCTGCGCGTGGAGCGCGGGTTCGTCGGTGACGGCTACGGAGCGGCGACGCGCGAAGGTGAGCTCGCGCTCGAGCGCGCCGCGGCGGCGGGCATCGAGCTCGATCCGACGTACACCGCGAAGACGATGGCGTGCGTGCTCGAGCTCGTCGAACGCACGCGTTCGCTCCGCCGCTCGCGCCCGCTTCGCATCGTCTACTGGCACACACTGTCGGCCGCGCCGCTCGCGCCGCTGCTCGTCGGCGCGCCGAGCTTCGAAGCGCTCCCGAAGTCGCTCCAGCGCCTGTTTCGCTGAAATGCCGCGTGAGGGTGGGGCGCGCGCGCTACGACGAGTGCGGTGCTCTCGCACTGCGGCGCCGTGATTCGTGGGAGCCGCGGCTCCGCCGAAACACCCTCGAATGGCCGAGCGTCCGACCACCGTCCGGGAACACCCTTAGCCAGCGCTACTGGCCGAAAAACTGGCGGATGCGTTCGAAGAGCATGTCGCTGCGGCGGTCTTCGTCGAGGCCGGCTTCGGCGGCTTTGTTGAGCGCTTGGCTCAGGAGGTCCATGCGATTGGCGAGGACCTGCGTGAGGCGCTCGGAGAGCGCGTTGTTCTTGTCGAGGAGGTCGTGAAAGGCGCTCTTCGGGACGGAGAGGACTTCACACTCGCTCAAGGCGACGATGGTGGCCATGCGGCGACCGCCCGTGAGGAACGCGGCTTCGCCGAAGACGGCACCCGGATCGAGGACCTCGAGCCGGACGGGCATGCCCTGCTCGTTGCCGACGACGAGCTCGACTTGGCCACGTTCGAGCACGTAGAGCTCGCTGCCGGCGTCACCCTGGCGCACGACGATTTCACCGGGTGCGTAGACGAGCGCGTGCGCGCTCTCGCCGAGGCGCGCGAGCGCCGCGCGGTCGACGCCGCGGAAGACTTCGCTCTTGCCCAGGCGTGCGGCAACCTCGGCGCCTGCAGGGGCAGCGGGCGCGCCGAGCCCGGCCAGTTTGGCGGCGACGGGCCCGACGAGATCGACCTGATGGAACGGGAACGGGATTTCGACGCCGCCGCGACCGAGGGCGTAGAGCACGCGCTGCCGGACGGCGCTTTCGATCGAGTCACGCCGGCCGTAGTCGGTGATGAAGTAGCGGAGCGAATACGCGACGCCGTAGTCGTTGAAGGCGCCGACCAAGACGGACGGCGGCGGCTCGTTCGCGAGCCCGTCGATGCCGCGCAGGGCCGGTAGCACGAGGGAGCGCACGCGCTCGGGGGTGACGGCGTAGGGCAACACGACTTCCGTCTTGACGCCCGCGAGCGTGGTGGGACGCGAGTAGTTCGTGACGGTGGAGCGCGCGAGCACGCCGTTCGGGACGACGACTTGAACGCGACCCACCGTCAGAAAGTGCGTCGCGCGCCAGTTGATCTCGGTGATTTCTCCGAACGCGTCGGGGGCGTCTCCGAAGCGCACCCAGTCGCCGACGGCGATCGTTTGCTGGCTCCCGAGCGCGAGCCCCGCGAAGAGGTTACCGAGCGTCTCCTGCAGCGAGAGACCGACGACGGCCGTGAGGAGCGCCGAGGTCGTGAGCAGCGAGCCGGGTTCGACGCCGACCGCGCGCAGCGACACGAGCGCCGCGCCGACGTAGAGGATCCCCTGCACGATGTCGCGCAGGATCTTCGGCCAGGGGCGCACGAAGCGCGTGATGCGCTCGCTCGAGAAGAGGACGAAGAGGCCGCGGATGAGCGCCGCGCACCAGGCGAAGGCCCCGATGAAGTGCAGAAACTTCGGGACGATGTCGCTCGGCGGGAAGAGCTCGACCGCCGAGCGCGCCGCGCCGTAAATGAGGAACATGACGAGCGGCCCGCGCACGAAGCGCCGCTCCCGCGCCGGCAAGAGCAGCGCGAGCACGATGACGCCGAGCGCGCCGAGCGCGAGCCCGTACACGGCGGGCGGAGCCTTCAACAACGCCTGCAAGTACACGGTCCCTCGAGGACAATCCGCGCGACTTCACGGCGCGCGGGGAGCGATCAGGTGCCCGCGGGCCAGAGTTTTTGCACGACTTCCGAGAGGCTCTCGACCGTCGACGGCTTCATGCCCGTCGCCGGGTGCGGCCACGCGAAGCTCCGCGAAACCACCTGGCTGCAGGAGAACGAGATGAGCACGTCGCTCGGCTGCGCCGTCGGGCCCGCGGTGAAAGACAGACCCATTTCCGGGTAGATCACGCCGGGGGCGCAGCGCGCGTACTGGTTGTCGAAGCTGTCGGAGCTCCCCAGGATCTTCCCGAGCTTCTCGCGGAGGTCGGCGTCCATCACCTGCGTCTGCGAGAGGATGCGATAGCCGTGGAAGCGCGGCGCTTCGGGCTGCGCGGCGGGCAGTCCCGCTTGCGCGCCGCCGACACCCGGCAGGATGCCCGGCGGGATCAGCTGCTGCAGGCTCTGCGCGCCGGTTTGGATCCAGGTCATGATCTCGGGCGGCACGCCGGGGATCGCGGGCACGGCGCCGGGGGCGGCCGCGCCGGGGGCCGCCGTGGTGGCGGCTTGCGGCTCGAAGTTCTGGAGCCGGTACGCGGTGGCGTTCGCGTTCTTCAGCGAATCGAACGGCGCGGCGGGGGCGCTCGCACAGGCCATGCCGAGGAGACCGGTGAGCAACGTGGGTGCCAAGAAACTTCGCATGCCTCGTCTCTATTACGTCTCTTTCGCGGCCGAAAGGGGGGCGTGCTCCGCGCGCCGTAGTAAAGGAGTCGCCTCGGGTTTAGATGACCGATCGCGGCAGGATTGTGGTGACGGGCGGGACGGGATACCTCGGGCAAGCGCTCGTGCGGCGGCTTGCCACGCGCGGTGACGAGGTGGTGGTGCTGTCGCGGTCGGGCCGGCTGCCGGCCGAGCTCGCCGAAATTCCGGGCGTGACGGTCGCGGGCTGGAATCCAGAGGACGCGAACGAGGTGCCGGCGGCGCTCGACGGCGCGCGGGCCGTGGTGCACCTCGCCGGTCGCAAGGCCGTCGGCGAGCGCTACACGAAGCGGGTCAAGCGCGAGATCCTCGAGAGTCGCGTGAAGAGCACGGAGACGCTCGTCACCGCGTGGCGCCGCGTGCGGCGCCGGGCGCCCGTGCTCGTGTGCGCGTCCGGCGTCGGCTACTTCGGCGGGCGTCCCGGCGAGCACGCGCCGCTCGACGAGTCGTCACCGCCCGGCAAGGATTTTCTCGCGCGCGTCTGCGTCGAATGGGAAGCGCGAGCGCGCGCCGCGGAGCGCTTCGGTGTGCGCGTGGTCTCGACGCGTTTCGGCGCCGTGCTCGGGCGCGGCAAGGAGGGACCGCTTGCCGTCATGGCAAAGCCCTTCCGTTTCTACGCGGGCGGCCCCATCGGCAGCGGCCGTCAGATCTTCAGCTGGGTGCACCTCGAAGACGCCGTTTCCGTGCTCGAATTGGCGATCGAGGACGCGCGCGTGAGCGGGCCCGTCAACGTCGTGGCTCCCGACGCGGTCGCTTACACCGAGGTCGCCAAAGCGATCGGCCGCGCGCTTCACCGCCCGTCGTGGCTGCGCGTGCCCGAGTTCGCGCTGCGACTCTTGTTCGGTGAAGGTGCGGAGCCGCTCGTTACGGGTCAGCGCGCGCTGCCCGCCAAGCTCGAGTCGCTCGGCTTCAAATTTCGCTATCCAACGCTGGACGAGGCTCTCGCCGAAGCGTTCGCCTGATCATCGTGTCGTCACCCGACACGATGAGGTGGCTCGTCGCCTCTTCCGGCGCCGGTTCCACCGCCGTCGCCGGCACCCACCAGCGCGCGTCGCCCGGCATCAGCTCGATCCAGAAATGACTCGGCCCGCGCGAGAGCACCGTCGCGACGAGCTGCTTTTGGTCGGGCGTGCGCACGAGGACGAGCGACCCCGGTTCGAGGGTGGCCGGCGGCCGCTCGCGCCGCATGCGCTCACGCGCCGAAGCGCGCCACGCCAAGATCCCCACCAATACCGCAATGACCGCCGTCCCCAATGCTGCCATAGCCCTGCCCTTGAACGTTCCCAGGCACCCGACGCCGGGAACGATGTTCATAGCAAAGGTTTCAGGGCCCCGGCTACCGCGGAAAACTGCGCTGGTCGTAGCCGTCGCAATTAAGGACGGGGAGGCGCGGGTATTTTACGAAGCGGGCGGGCTCGCGGACGGAACGTTCGCAGAGCGTGAACGTCGAGCCTTTCGCGGAGCGCACGACTCTCGCGTGGCTGCAGGCGGCGCAGCGGCCACGGTGCTCGTCATTCTCGTCGGTCGCCGCGCGGCGACCTGCTGGGTCGCGGTCGCTGTTCACGCGACCGACATTTCCGAGGATCAGGCCAAAACCGGGAACGGCAGGCGGAGTCGCTCGAGCAGCTTGCGCAGGGTTCGCATGGATATCTCCTGGTCGAAGTGTGGAGCGTGTAGGGCCCCTACCTACACCCCGGGCGACTGGCCTGTCAAATGCTCGCGTGCAAACTTTCGCTTGTTCCCCAATAGGCTGAAACGATAGGGATTTCCGGTTTCAGCCTCACCGAACTTCGCAACTACGCGAGCGAAGCGAGCGCGCCGAAGGCGGCGCGGGGTGCGGTCGCGAAGCGAGCCGCGGGGGGCTAAGGCCCCCCGTTAGTAATAACCGCAGGCGTGCACGAGGACGCCGAACGAAGTCAGATTGGCACTCCGCTTATCGAACTCCGTACTCTCCTGCAGCGCCGTGTAGCTCCCGCCTAGACCTACATCCAGGTACGGCCCCGCGAGCACGACGATGTGTTGAATCGGAGAGACGGCGAGCAGCACTTCGAGATTCAACGCACTCAGGCCGGAGCGCACCTCGTAGCTGCCCGAGGATTTGCCGGTCTGCGGATCGACGAGCTCGTTGCGCGACGTCATGTATGCGTAGGAGAGGCCGAGGCGCGGCCAGATACCGAAGGTCGAGTCGAAGGCGTAGGCGTAGCCGCCGCGCACGCCGCCGAAGAGCGTCATGCCGTCGTCGTTCGCGCTCGGCGGAGCCGCGGGCTTCTGTCCCGAGCCGCTCAGCGACATCCCGCGCGTCGAGAGCATCAAGCTCCCGCCGACGGTGAAACCTTGATAAACGACGTAGTCGAGCGCGAGCCGGGGCAGCGCGGAAGGGCTGTGGCTGTCCACGCCCAGCAAGCCGAACGACGTCGACTTGTAGCTGTATTTGGTTTGAGCGCGCGTCGTCGGATCTTTGTAAGAGAGCGACTGATCGTCGATGAAGAGGCCGGTGATGCGCTCGACGCCGAAGATGAATTGGCCGGTCTTGCCGATGTTCTCGATCGGTTTCGGCGCCGGGTAGTACGCGGGGGCCGGCTGATACGCCGGGTTCGGCGGGAAGCTCGCCGTTCCGTTCGCCTGACCCTGGACGGTCTGCGCGAATGCCTGCGGTGCGAGCGCGGACAGCGAGGCCACGAGGAGCGCGCTGAGGGAGTGCTTCATGGCCGCGACTCTAACCAACCTGGCGCTTATTAACCAAACTCGGCGCGTTCGACGATGGACTTCAGGGTCGCGAGGCGATCGGCGAGCGTCGCCACGTCGGGAGCACGCACGGTGACGTGGCCCACCTTGCGGCGCTCGCGCGGTGCCTTGCCGTAGTCGTGTAGGTGCGCGTCCGGGACGGCGAGCACGGCGCTCGCGTCGGGCAGCGCGCCGACGCAGTTGAGCATCGCGCTCGGCTCGACGAGCTCGGTGGAGCCGAGCGGCAACCCGAGCACGGCGCGCAAGTGTTGCTCGAACTGGCTCGTGCGCGCGCCTTCGATCGAATAGTGCCCCGAGTTGTGCACGCGGGGCGCCATTTCGTTCGCGACGAGGCGACCGCCGATTTGGAAGAGCTCGAGCGCGAGCACGCCCACGTAGTCGAGCCGATCGAAGAGCGCGCGCATGTAGCCTTGGGCGAGCGCCTGGCGTTCGGTCGCGACGTTCGGCGCGGGCGCGAGCGTGAGCCGGAGGATCCCCGCGCGATGGTGGTTTTCGACGAGCGGGTAGAAGCGCACCTCGCCGTTCGTGCTGCGCGCGCCGATCAAGCTGAGCTCGCGCTCGAACGGCACGAAGCCCTCGAGCAAGAGCGGCACCTTGCCGAGCTCGGCGTAGGCGCGTGCGGCGTCGTCCTCGGTCCGCAGCACCGCTTGGCCGCGACCGTCGTAGCCGAAGCGGCGCGTCTTGAGCACGGCGGGGTAGCCGAGCTCGGCGAGCCCGCGCGTGAGGTCGTCCTCGCTCGCGACGTCGCGAAACGGCGGCGTCGGGATGCCGAGCTCGGAAAAGCACGCCTTCTCATGCAAACGATCCTGCGCGACGGCGAGCGCGACGACCGGCGGGAACACGCGCGTTCGCGCCGCGAGCGCTTCCGCCGGCGCGACGGGCACGTTTTCGAACTCGTACGTGACGACGTCGCACGCCGCGAGCCGGTCGAGCGCGGCGGGCGAGCCGTAGTCGAGTCCGAGGTGTTCGCCGACGCAGGCGGCCGGCGGCGTTTCTTGCACCGGATCGACGAACAGGAAATCCAGACCGAGCTCACGCCCGGCCAAGCCCAGCATGCGACCGAGCTGCCCGGCTCCCAACACGCCGACGCGCGTGGGCTTGCGCTCAGCCTCGGGGATCGGGTTGGTCGAGGACACCTTGTTTGCGTTCCGCGCGGTAGCGCTCGAGGCGCTCGGCAAGCTCCGGGCGACGCTGCGCGACGATCGCGGCGGCGAGCAAGCCCGCGTTGATCGCGCCGGCGCGGCCGATCGCCAGCGTTCCGACGGGCACGCCCGCCGGCATCTGCACGATCGACAACAGCGAATCCATGCCGCGGAGCGCGTGGCTCTCGACCGGCACGCCGAGGACCGGCACCCACGTCTTGGCCGCGATCATGCCGGGAAGGTGCGCGGCGCCGCCGGCACCCGCGACGATCACCTCGAGACCACGCTCGCGCGCGGTCGCCGCATACTCGAACATCTCGTCCGGCGTGCGGTGCGCCGAGACGACGCGGACTTCGTGCGCAACGCCGAGCTCCACGAGGGTCTCGGCCGTGTGCCGCATCGTCTCCCAGTCGCTCTTCGAGCCCATGATCACACCGACCAGGGGCTTTTCGGCTCTTTCGGCTTGCGGCTTTGCCACGAGAAAGGCACGCACTTTAGTGACTTTGGGTGGCGGCGCAAGCGCGTCCCGGCAGGAGCCGGCTATCAGCGCCGTGACCACTTGAACGTCAACACGCCGCCCAGTGCGTCCCCGCGCAAACAAGCGCTAACTTGCGGTACCCCTCCCAAGCGAGTCCGCGAGCTCGTACCGAAGACCACGCGCGTCGGTCGTGAATTTTGGAGCCCCACTTGAGTGAGGCCCGCAAAATTCACTGTGTCTTGCGGTGATCTTTCTTGTCGGTGGTTTTTTTGTCACGAGACACCCAAGCGAGCTTGGGTGTAGGGGAGGGGTCGGCCGCGCGCAGGCCGGAGGCCGAGCACGGACGGGGCGTGGGCATCTCCTTAATCGGTGCTGCTTTTGCCGTCGGTTGCCGCCGGGACACGCAATGTCCGATGTGGCGCGAACGAGCCTTGAGCCGCGGCCGCCTCGTGCGTAGATGGAGCGTCCGCTCATGGGAACGTTTTTCGTTCATCGCAGCAATCGCGTCGAGCGGCTCGTCGCGTCGCTCGCGGGTGAGCTCGAGCGACCACGCGGCAACGCGTTCGCACAAGAAGCGGTCGTCGTGCCGGGGCGCGGTATGGGCGTGTGGCTCTCGATGGAGCTCTCGAAGCGCCTCGGTGTGTGGGCGACGCCGCTCGTGTACCCGCGCGCTTTCGTGGAGGACGTCGCGCGGCGCGTGCTCGGGCAAAACGCGCTCGGCACGAAGCCGCTGAGCGAGGAGCTCCTCGAATGGTCGCTGCGCGCGGTGTTGCCCGGCTTGCTCGCCGAGCCGGATTTTGCGGAAATTGCGCGCTACCTGGCGGACGACCCGTACGGCGTTCGGCTCTCCGAGCTCTCCGCGCGCCTCGCGACGGTGTTCGACGGCTATCTCACCTATCGGCCTGCCTGGGCGCGTGCCTGGGCGGGTGGCGGGAGCGTCAACGTCGGGCCGGAGGAGCGCTACCAACCGCGGCTGTTCCGTCGTGCGCTCGAGCGCCTGCGCTGTCGCCACGTGGGGGAGCTCGAGCCTGCGCTGCTCGAGCGCCTCGCGGACTCGCGTGAGCTCGCGCTGCCGCCGCGCGTGTCGGTGCTCGGGGTCTCGACGCTGCCGCCGCTTTTCGTGCGGGTGCTCGTCGCGCTCGCGCGCCACATCGACGTGCACTTCTACCTGTTCGCGCCGTCGCCCGAGCTCGAGCCCGAGCCGCGCCCCGACGCACGCCGCCCGCTGCTCGCGGGGCTCGGCCAGGTAGGCGTCGAGCTCGAGCAGGTGCTCGCAGCGACGCTCGAAGAGCAAGGTGTCGTCGCCGAGCGGCGTGACGCGTTCGAGCCGCCCGGCGCTGGAACGCTGCTCCAAGCCCTGCAAACGAGCCTGTTCGACCCAAGCGCGCCGCCCCCCGCGCAGGCGCCGCTCGACGCGGGTGGGTCGATCGAGGTGCACTCGTGTCACGGCGCCGCGCGCGAGGTCGAGGTGCTCCACGACCAGCTGCTCGCGCTCCTGACGCGCGCCGAGGACCCCGTCGCGCCCGAAGACGTGCTCGTGCTCGTCACGGATCTGGAAGCGTACGCGCCGCTCGTGGAGGCGACGTTTCGGCGTGATCTCGGTGATCCGCGCTTCGTGCCCTTCCACGTCTCCGATCGCGGGAGCCGGCGTGACTCGGCGCTGTGCGACGTGTTCCTGCGCGTACTCGGCCTCGTGCGCGGGCGCGTCACCGCCGCCGAGCTGCTCGATCTGCTCTTGCTCCCGGCCGTGCGGCAACGCCTCGGTGTGGACGCCGCGGGCGCCGACACCATTAAACGCTGGGTGGTGGAGTCCGGCGTGCGCTGGGGCATGGACGCCGCGCACCGTGAAGCCATGGCTTTGCCGGGCGCGAGCGGCGCGAACACCTGGCGCTTCGGGATCCAGCGACTTTTGCTCGGTTACGCGCTGCCGCAGCAGGGTGAGGGCGCGTTCGGCGGGCTCGTCGGTTACGACGAAGTCGAAGGCAACGACGCCGTCTTGCTGGGCGCGCTCGCAGGGTTCGTGCGGACGCTGTTCGGTTGGCTGCGCGAGCTCGAGCGCCCGCGCCCGCTCCACGAGTGGGCCGTCGCCGTTTCCGCTTTGCTCGCGCTCCTCTTCGAGGAGACTCCGGACACGCTGCAGCAGACGACGCCGATTCGCCGCGCGCTCGCCGACATGGTCGAAGCCGCGACCATCGCCGGATTCGAAGCGCCGCTCGACGTCGCGGTCGTGCGCGACCTGATCGAGCGGCGCGTCGACGGCGTGGCACCGGAGCGCGGCTTTCTCGCGGGTGGCGTGACGTTCTCCGCGATGGTGCCGATGCGCAGCATTCCGTTTCGCGTCATCGCCGTGCTCGGCATGAACGACGGCGCGTTCCCGCGCGCGCCGCGGCCCGTCGAGTTCGATCTCGTGCGAAATGGGCAAAATCCGCGCATGCCGGGTGATCGCTCACCGCGCGAAGACGACCGCTATTTGTTCCTCGAGACGCTCTGCGCCGCGCGCGACAAGCTCATCGTTACCTACGCCGGCAAGAGCGTCCGCGACGATCGCGAGCTCGCGCCGTCGGTGTGCATGGCCGAGCTGCTCGAGGCGCTCGCGGGCCGGCCGGGCACGGAAGGTGCGCGCGCACGCCGGCAGGCGCTCGTGCTCCAGCATCATTTGCAGGGTTTCAGTCCGCGTTACTTCGACGGCTCGGATCCGCGGCTCTTCAGCTACGCCCACGAGCACGTCGGCGGCGCGAAGGGTCTCGTGCGGCTCGAGAGCGAGGAGTCGTCGTTCATCGGCAATCTGTCCTTGCCGCCGCCGCCCTCAGAGGTGTCGCTCGAGGACCTGGTGCGCTTCTTCAAATCTCCGCCCGCGTACCTCTTGAACCGGCGCCTCGGTATCTACCTGAACCCCGAGCAAACGGAGGTGCGCGCGCGCGAGCCGCTCGATCTCGACGCGCTCGACCGCTGGAAGGTCGGCGCGCTCCTGCTCGAGCATTCGCTCGCAGGGACCGCGCCGGACGCTTCGGAGCGGCTTTTGCGCGGGAGGGGCCAGTTGCCGCTCGGCGCCTGGGGCCGCAAAGTGCTCGACGACCGGCGCGAGGAGGCGCTCAGCATCGCGGAGCTCGTGCGCGAGCGTCGCGGCGGTGCGGAGCTCGAGCCGGTCGAGCTCGACGTGACGCTTGCGGACGGTCCACGCGTCGCGGGCTCGGTCGACGGCCTGTTTCCCGGCGGACGTGTCGTGCACACCTTTTCGAAGCCGTCGCCGCGGCGTTTGCTCGAGCTGTGGATCCGGCACGTCGCGCTCGCGGCGACGGGGCATGCGGCACCGAGCACGCTCGTCTCGCGCGAGAAGGACTATCGGGACAACGTGCGTCCCCGCGTGCAAGTGTTCGGTGCGCTCGAGCGCACGCGGGCGAGCGCGCTGCTCGCCGAGCTCGTGACGCTGTTCGTCGCGGGCCAGGCGCGGGCACTCCCGTTCATGGCCCAGGTGAGTCATTGTTACCTCTTCGGCATCCGCCGCGGGACGAAGACGAAAGGCCCGAAGACTCCCGTTGAGGCGCTGAACTCGGCCGTCTACGAATACGAAGGCGCCGCCGAGCTCGACCCGCACGCGCCGCTCGCGTTCGATCAGCGGCTGCCGCCCTTCGACCCCGCCTTCGACGCGAACGCACGCCGCGTCGAAGAAACCGAGTTCCACGCGCTTGCCGCGCGCGTCTACGACCCCGTGTTCGAGCACCTGATCGAGGGCGCGCCATGATGATGGAGCTGTTCGACGCCGTGACGTTGAAGCTCGAGGGCACGTCGCTCGTCGAGGCGAGCGCCGGGACGGGCAAGACGCACGCGATCACGCTGCTCGTGCTGCGGCTCGTGCTCGAAAAGGAGCTCGCGCCGTCCGAAATTCTGGTGATGACGTTCACGGAAGCCGCGACGGCGGAGCTCCGCGTGCGCATTCGCCGCCGATTGCACCAGGCGCTCGAGGTGCTCGCCGGCAACGCGGGCGACCTCGCGAAGACTGAGCCGGACCTCGTGCGCATTTGCGACGCGCATCGCGACGGGGCGAGCCTCGAGCGCTTGAAGCGCGCCGTCGCGGAGCTCGATGAGGCGCCGATCACGACGATTCACGGCTTTTGCCACCGCGTGCTCCACGACCACGCGCTCCGCGCGGGCGTGCCCTACGGCGCCGAGCTCGCGAAGGACCTCGAAGAGCTCGACGAGGACGTGATTTACGACTTCTGGCATCGCTACGTGGCGGAATTGCCCGAGCTTTTCGCCGAAATTCCCGATCCGCCGCTGCCGCGCTTGAGAAACCTCCTGCGCGAGGTGCGGCGCCATCCACGGGCTGAGCTCGTGCCGGCCGCCGACGGCGCGCTGATGGACCTCGACCGGGACTTCGTGCGCTACGCGACGACGGAACTCGCGTCGCGCAAGGAGCGCCAAAAGGTCTTCGGCTTCGATGACCTGCTTGGTCGGGTTGCGGCGGCGCTCGCGGGTCCGGGCGGCGCGAGCGTCGCGGAAAGCCTGCGCCAGCGCTTCAGGGCCGCGCTGGTCGACGAGTTTCAGGATACCGATCCGATCCAGTGGGAGATCGTCGAGCGCGTCTTCGTCGACGGCGCGCTCCCGCTATTTTTGATTGGCGATCCGAAGCAAGCCATCTACGGCTTCCGTGGCGCCGACGTCTTCACGTATCTCGCGGCGGCCGGACGCGCTCGCCGGACGACGATGCGCGTGAACTGGCGCTCAGACCCGGGGCTCATCGCCGCCGTCAATCAGCTGTTTTGCCCGCCGCAGACCTTCGTTTTTCCCGAGATCGCGCACCCGCGCATCGAGCCGCGGCCGGGCGTCCAAAACTCGTTCTTCGCGCCCACGGCGTCGGGCAGCGCGTCGCTCGAGATCCTGCAGCTCGACCGTGAGGAGCCGACCGTGGCGCTCCCGCGCGCAAACGCCATGAACCAGGCGCCGCGCGTCGTCGCCGCCGAGATCGCCCGCTTGCTCGCGAGCGACGCCGTGGTCGCGGGCCGCCGGGTGCGCGCCGCCGACATCGCGGTGCTCACGCGCAACAACGACCAGTGTTTTCTCGTGCAGGACGCGCTGCGCGATCTCGGCATCAACTCGGTCGTCATCAACGACAAGAGCGTGTGGACGTCGGAGGAGGCGCTGGATCTCGAACGCGTGCTCGACGGCGTGCTCGATCCGGGCAGCGGCGCGTGCCGCAAGCGGGCGCTCGCGACGGTATTGATCGGTGAAAAGGGCGACGCCATCGATCGGCTCGAGGACGACCCCGCGGCGCTCGAGCGCTGGGTGGAGTCCTTCCAGCGCTGGCAGGCGCTCTGGGCAGAACGTGGATTTTTGCGCATGTTTCGCCAGCTCATGCGCGACGTGAACGCGCCGGAGCGCTTGCTTTCGCGCCAGGGCGGGGAGCGGCGCCTGACCAACGTGCTTCACCTGAGCGAGCTCGTCGAACGCGCGGCTTCGGAGCGCAAGCTCGGTCCGGCGGCGCTGCTCGATTGGCTGCGAGAGCAACGCCAAGACGACGCGGATCGCGGTGAGCACACCGAGATCCGGCTCGAGAGCGATGCCGACGCAGTGCGCGTGCTCACCATCCACAAGTCGAAGGGCCTCGAGTTTCCGATCGTGTATTGCCCGTTCTTGTGGTCGGGCATGACGGTCTCGAACATCCCGGGGCAACCGAAGCTGTTTCACGAAAACGGCGTCGCGCAGCTCGACATCGACGTCGACAAGGAGCGGCGCGCGCCCCACGTCGAAATCTTCCGGCGTGAAGCCATCGCCGAAGAGGTGCGCGTCGCGTACGTTGCGCTCACGCGCGCGCAGCACCGCTGCACGCTGCTCTGGACCATCGTATTTCGCAACGGTACCTCGGCGTTCAGCTTCGTGCTGCACCCGGATCCGGCGTTTTTGTGGTCCGGTGAGATCAAGACGAGCCGACTCGACAAGGTGACGGACGCCGAGGTCACGCGCGTGCTCGACGGCGTCGCCGAGGCGTCGGGCGGAGCGATCGCGGTGCGGCGCGTTCCCTCGCGACACGGCGCGCCGGGGCTCGCGCGTCCGCACGGTGACCCCGGCATGCTCGCGGCACGCCCGGTGGCGCTGCCCGTCACGCGCTTCGAACGCACGGAGAGCTTCTCCGGTCTCACGCGCCACGCGCACGACGAGCCGCGGGACGAGGCCCCGCTCGCCGAGGACGCCGCGCGCGATCACGACGCCGAGCCGGTCGAGCTCGGCGCCGTGCTCGCCGGCGACGCCGAGGAGCCGCCGCTCGTCTCGAGCGAACGCATCGTGCTCGCCGAGTTTCCGCGCGGACCGCGCGCCGGCAATTTCTTCCACGAGATTTTCGAGAGCATCGACTTCGCGAGCGCGACGGCCGAGGACCTGCTCGAGGTCGCGACGCAAAAGTTCGAGAGTTTCGGCTACGCGCGCGAATTTGGGCCGGAAGAGCGCGACCGCTTGCTCGGATCGGCCGTGCGCGCCGTGATGGACGCGCTCGACGCCGAGCTCCTGCCGTGCCGCTTTCGTCTCGGGGACGTGCCGCGCGAACGGCGCTTCAGCGAGCTCGAGTTCCGGGTGCCGGTCGCGCAAACCGCCGCGCGCGCGGACTTCGACGTGACGCGGCTCGCTCGCGTTTTTCGAGCTCACCCGAGCGACGCCGTGCCGGTGCGCTACGCCGAGCGCGTCGAGCGCCTTGGGTTCGAGTCGCTCCGAGGCTTCCTCAAGGGCTACATCGATCTCGTGTTCGAGCACGAGGGGCTCTGGTACGTCGTCGACTACAAGACGAATCACCTGGGCGACTTCGCGAGCGAGTACGACGCCGCGCGTATGGCGCGCGAGATGACGGACTCCCACTACTATCTCCAGTACCACCTCTACTCGCTCGCCGTGGATCGCTTCCTCAAGCGCGTCGAGCCCGGCTACGACTACGAGACGAAGTTCGGCGGGGTTCTCTATCTATTCGTGAAGGGCATGCAGCCCGGTCAAAAGACGGGGATTTTCTTCGAAAAACCGCCCGCGGCGCGTCTCGCGGCGCTCGGCGCGGCGCTCGACGGGGAGCTGGCGTCGTGACGGGCGCGACGCTGCTCGAACGCTTCGTCGAGCACGGGGTGCTCTCGGTGTTCGATCGTGAGCTCGCGCTCGCGCTCGGAGAGCTCGCGAACGAACGTTCCGAGCCGGCGTTGCTCGCTGCGGCATTCGCGAGCGCCGCCGTGCAGGCCGGGCACACTTGCGTCGATCTGTGGCGCCTCGCGGGACGCAGGTTCATCGGCGCCGACGGCGAGTCGCTCGACGGCCTCGCGCTGCCGCCGGCCGAAGCTTGGAAGGCGGAGCTCACGGCAAGTCCGCTCGTCATGCCGGCAGCTGCGGAGGGGGAGCCGCGTCCGCTTGTGCTCGACGCGCACGGCCGGCTCTATCTCAAGCGCTACTTCGACTACGAATCCGCGCTCGCCGGAGCGCTGCTCGCGCGGCGCGACCCGCCCGCGGAAACGCTCGAGCCCGTGGCGCTCGCCCGCAGCATCGAGCGGCTTTTCCCGGCGGCGGACGCGCGTGGAGCGCTCCAGCGCGTGGCGGCGCTCGTCTTTCTGCGGCGGCGCCTCACGGTGATCTCGGGCGGGCCCGGCACCGGCAAGACGTACACGGTCGCCAAGGCGCTGGTGCTCTTGCAGGAACAGGCGCTCGCGACGGGCCGGCCGCTCCAGCGCATCCTGCTCGCCGCGCCGACCGGGAAGGCCGCGCAACGGCTCGGCGACGCCATTCGGGACACGCTCGCGAAGCTCGAGGTCGATCCCGAGCGCCTCGCGATCCCGACGCAGGCGTCCACCTTGCACCGCGCCCTCGGCTTTCAGGCGTCGAAGCCCACGCGCTTCCGGCGCGACGCGCGGCACCCGCTGCCGGAAGACGTCGTGGTCGTCGACGAGGCGTCGATGGTCGACCTCGCGCTGATGACGAAGCTCGTGCTCGCTGTGCGCCCCGAAGCGCGCTTGCTCTTGCTCGGCGACAAAGATCAGCTCGCGTCCGTCGAGGCCGGCGCCATCTTGTCGGACATTTACGCGGGGGCAGGGCAGGGCGTTTCGCGCGCGCTCAGGCGTGAAATCGGCGATTTTGCCGGCGTACACCTGACGGAAGCGAGCGCGCACGCGGAGCCGGGCCTCAGCGACGGCATGGTGCACCTGACGGAGAGCCATCGCTTCGACGATGACGGCGGCATCGCGGCGCTCGCGCGCGCCGTGAACGCCGGGGACTCCGCCGCGGTGCTCGAAGTGCTCGCGCGCGGCGGCGGGGTGTCGCTCGTGCCCGTCGCGGACCGTCGCGAGCTCGAAGACGTACTCGGGCCGCTCGTCGCCGGGCGCCTCGGTGATTTGCGCGAAGGGTCGCCCGCAGAGCGCCTCGCGCGGCTCGATCGCTTTCGCGTGCTCGCGGCGCACCGGCGCGGGGCGTTCGGCGTGGCGGGGCTGAACGCGTTCGTCGCGGCGGAGCTCGGGCGGCGCGGGCGGCTCGAGCCGCGCGGCTCGTTCTACGACGGACGCCCCGTCATCGTCGTCGCCAACGACTACGACAGCGGTCTCTTCAACGGTGACGTCGGCGTGCTCGCTTCCGCCGCCGAGGGGGCACCGCTCCGCGCGTGGTTTCGCGGTGACGCGGCTGGATCACTGCGCGATCTATCCCCGGCGCGCCTGCCGGAACACGAGACGGCGTTTGCGCTCAGCGTGCACAAATCCCAGGGCTCGGAATTCTCCGAGATCGTGTTCGTGCTGCCGGAGCGACCGTCGCCCGTGCTCACGCGTGAGCTCGTGTACACGGCCGTCACACGCGCGCGCACGAAGGTGACCATCCTCGGCTCCGAAAGCGTGCTCCGCCACGCCGTCGCGACGCGCGTCGAGCGCGCATCGGGCCTCGCCGATCGCTTGTGGGGCACCGAGCCCCGCTAGACCGAAAGCTCTTTGCGTCGAGCCGAATGACGCCGGAGGTGTAACCTAGGCGGCATGCGTTCGTTCGGGGCATTCTGCGTGGCCGTGACGTGCGTCGCGTTCGCGGCTTGCTCCGGCAAGTCGTCCGACGGCGGCGCGCCGGGGGACGCGCCGGACCTGCCGAGCAACTGCGAACGCTATCAGGCCGCGCAGACCCTTAAAGACGCCTGCGACGCGCTCCTCGTCGGCGGCTGCCCGCAGACGCTGCTCGGCTACCTCGCGACCCGCCCGCAGAGCTACGCGCGCGTCGGCTGCGGCATCACCGAGATTCGGGACGAGAGCAGCGACGGGTCGCAGAACAACACGTACGCCTTCGACGAAACCGGTGCCCTCGTCGGCTTCGACCGCGTCTACCGCGACGACAGCGCGTTCTGCGCGACGGGTGAGTACACGTTCGGCACGCTGATCGGCGCTTGCGACAGCGTGCGCGAATGCAACATCCCCATGGACGCGGCCAAAACCGGCAAGGTGTGCGGCTGCGATTGTCCCGATCCGCCGCCGGACGACGGTGTCTTCGCGACGACCCCCGACTGTGTTCTCCCCGTGCATGCGGGTCCGGGTGCGGGCTGCGACTCCGGTGTTCTCGGCGAGCTCAGTGCCGGCGACGTCTTGCGCTACGGCTGCGGGTTTTACGTCACGGGCGACGCGAGCACGCTCACGTGCACCTACGACGCGAACGGGGCGTTCCTCGGCGCCTCGCGCGAGGACAGCGCGAGTGCGTTCTGCGCGGGCGTGACGACCTTGCAGACGGGGCAGCGCTACGTGCCCTGCGACGCCGAGAAGACCTGCGTTTGGGACCCCTTGGGCGACGTGAGCAAAGCCGGCACGTCGGATCTGCCCGTCTGTGATGACGCGTTGCCCGACGCCGGCGGGAACACGGCGTGCAGCGAGTGGCGTGCCCTGACGGACGTCGCCGCGTCGTGCGCCGTCATTGCAGGGACGGAAGCGGGCGCCTGCCCGCTGGACGAACAGAGCTACCTCGCCGGGCTCGACGATCCGACGACGATCCGAGCGGTCGTCGGCTGTGGAATTACCTGGTACCAACCGACCGGGGGCGGTTTCGGCGGCTCGGCGTTCGCGTTCGACTCGGACGGTCAGCTCGTCGGCTACGACATCTGGAGCGACTCGACCTTCGGGCCGTGCATCGGGATGTTCGACTACAAACTCGGCGACGAGTTGTTGGGCTGCGACATCGTCGAATCTTGCGGTTTGGGTGACGATCGCTTGCCGACGTGCCGCTAGTGCACTCCGGCGTCCGCTAGGTGCGACTCCATTCGTCGATGTCCGGCAACGGCACGCTTTCGTGCTCGGAGAGGCCCGTCGGGAGCACCTCGAAGAACGTGGCCGTCCGCGCCGGGAAGTCGACGACGACGGCGCGCCGCTCGTCGGTGCGGTAGAGCGTCCCGCAGTTGATGATGGTGAGGTGGCGCACGCGGCGCACCATGGCGCGGTGCGTGTGACCGTTCACCATCCAGTCGAAGCGCGGACCCGCAAGCACGCGCTTGAGCGCGTCATTGCGCTCGAGATCGTGACGCAGGTGGTCCGGCTTCACGCCGGCCATGTCGTCGTCCCCGATGCCGTGGCAGAGGAGCAGGTTGCCGAACGGCGTCGAGAAGGAGCGCGTAGACGGGAGGGCGTCGATGTAGGCGCGGCTCCGCGCGTCGAGCTTGTGGCTCGGCGTTGCCGCGGCAAGGTCGCGGCATTCACCCGCGAGGAGCCAGCGGTCGTGGTTGCCGATCACGGTGACGACGCGGCGCTCTTCGAGCAGCGCGCAGCAGCGATTCACGTCGCCGGGGCCGTCGGCGATGTCGCCGACGCACAGGATGGTGCCCACGCCGCGGCGCTCGAAATCATCGAGTACGAGCTCGAGGGCCTCGTCCTCGGCGTGCACGTCCCCGATGAGGCCGAGCCGCGAGAACGCGCGAGTGGCGTCGCGATCCGCCTCCTCGTTCGGATTCCCTAGTGACAAGTTGGCCTGATTCTTACACGAGCTCTGGTAGGGTGCCGAGCGAATGCGCGGAATTTTTTCGACTTCGGCTCTCTTTTTGGTGGTGGCGTGTTCGGCGTCACAGAATCCTGTTTCGAGTGTCGCACCCCCCGTGAGTCCGGCGCGTGCGCCCGTCACGCCCGTGGCCTCGTCCGCGAGCGGCGGTGCACCCGCGGCCCTCGCGCCGCCCGCCGCGCCGAGCGCGAGTGAAAGCCCGAGTGCGGCGCCCGCCGCGAGCGCATCTCCAGCGAATACGGGCGAAAACGCCTGCCCCGCCGGGATGCTGCTCGTCGACGGCGACTACTGCACCGACGTCGAAAACAAGTGCAAGTCGAGCTGGTACGACAAGAGCAATCGCAAGCTCATCTGCGAAGAGTTCGAGCCGTGGTCGCGTTGCGTGGGCGACAAACAGAAGAAGCGCTTCTGCATGGACGCGTACACGTGGCCGAATCAGAAGGGCGAACGTCCCGAGGTCATGAACCGCTTTCACCAAGCGGAGCTCAAGTGTGCTGCGGTCGGAAAACGCCTCTGCACCGAGTCCGAGTGGACGATGGCGTGCGAGGGACCGCGCTACTTGCCGTTTCCCTATGGCTACGTTCGCGACACGAACAAATGCTTGGGCGACGTCGAGTGGGACAGCCCGGACATGAAGAAGGTCGCGGCGCGCGATCCGGAGGAGCTCGCGCGACTCTGGAAGGGCGTGCGCAACGGCAGCCAGCCCGGCTGCGTCAGCGAGTACGGCGTCCCGGATCTACCCGGCAACACAGACGAGGTCGTCGCGAGCGAGTCCTACAAGCGCAGCGATTTTCGCGGCAAATTCGACAGCGTGCACACCGGCGGCCCTTGGTACAAAGGCGTGCGCAACCAGTGCCGCCCCAAAATCTACACGCACGACGAGGGCTTTTATTACTACTTCCTGAGCTTCCGCTGCTGCTCCGAGCCGGACGGACAACCCACCGATCCACGCACGCCGCAGCAGATCGAAAAGAAGTGGACGCTCGAGCGCGTGGAGAAGGACGCCGGCTTCACCCTCGCCGAGATGAAGCAGAAGCTCGAGCTGAAGGAAGCCGGCAAGTGCACGTGCGCGCCGAAAGACATCCTGTGCAAGACGATGTGCGGCACGCTGCTCGGGCCGAGCGCGAAGGACTATCGCTGAGCTCGCCGCGCTCGTGCGTCAGAAGAACGTCCCGACGACGTCCGCGATCATGCCCGCTGCGACGCCCGCCAGCACGTCGTCGGCCATGATGCCCCAGCCACGCGGCAGCGACTGCACGCTGTCGATCGGCCCCGGCTTCCAGATGTCGAACACGCGGAAGAACACGACCGCGGCGGCCGCGCTCGCGAGACTCGAGCGGAACGCGAGGCCGCTGCCGATACCGATTGCGATCATCACGCCGCTGACCTCGTCGATCACGACGGATTGCGGATCTTCCTCGCCGAGCTCGATGGACGCGCGCGTGCTCGCCCACACGCCGATCGCCGTCACGAGGAACGTGCCGATCCAGTACGGCACCAGGCCGAGCGTGTGTAGACCGTAGACGAGCGGGAGCGCTCCGAGCGTCCCCACGGTGCCCGGCGCGCGCTTCGCGTACCCGCAGCCGAACCAGGTCGCGAACAGGCGCGCGAGGCTCAAGGTCGGGCCCTCCGGCTGCTCAGGGGGCTTCGGCTTCGACGAGCTTGCAGGACTCGGGCTTGGCGAGCATCGGGTTCATGTCCGGGTTCGTCCACTGCCCGGGGCCCCAGCGCAGCTTCACCCCGTCCATCTTGCCGACGAACGTCACCTGGCACTCGACGACGAAGCGCGCGAGCTTGTCCTCTTCGACGCCGCCCGCCGGTTCCCGGTGCAAGCGCGTCGCGACCGCGGGCTGGGCCCAGAGGCCGCCGATGAGCACGAGCTGGTTGTCGAGCCACGTGCGGTACGGCTGAATGACGGTGCCCTTGTTGTCGTCGAGCGGCTTGCTCGGGTCGCGCGGCCACGGTTCGTTCTCGCTCTTGAAGCCGCAGTGGTACCCGGCGAACTCCTTGTCGTCGGCGCAGAAGAGCTTGTTGTAGTCGGCCGTGATCAGGGTGACGGCGATCGTCGCTTTCGAGCCCACCGTCCAGGTGTTCGGCTTCGGAATCGTCGGATCCTTCGGTTCGAACCAGCCACCGACGTTCGACATCGGGAGAATGGTGAGGCCGAGGACGATGACGGCCGCAGTGAGGAAGCGACCGCTCACGACCGGCGTCGGCTCCTCTTGCACGCGCCGCTTCTTGCGCGGTGCCTCGCTGTCACGCCGGCGGGGCCTGTCCTCGTCGGAGGAGCGCTTGTCGCGCCGCTTCTCTCCCGTCTCCGTACTCTCCATGGGCGCGCTTGATAGCGCAAAAGTCAGCCTTGCCACAGGGGGGCCACAATCCCGCGTGAATCCTGCAAGAAATGCCGAGCGTCCGTGGGTCCTCGCGGGCGAGGTCGCGCGGGAGTGTGAGGCAGAAGGGCACGGCGACGGGAAACGTCCGCCTCGGTTACTGTCCGATCGGCGGGTGCGAAGTGCGAGCTCGATTGTCGTGTGAACGCCAATTTTCAAGCACAAGGAAGAACGTTCGCGCCTGGTATCACTCTAGTGCTGATGTTACCTTTCTCCGCGTTCCCGCCGCGTGTCTGCGAACTCCACCAGGGGTCGCATTGCTCAAAATAGGTGAACCGTGAACCGAAGCGCGCTTCCTCTTTTGCTCATCCTCCCCCTCGCAGCCGGCTGCGGCTCGGACAGTAAAGGTGGTGGAAGTGGCGGCACCGGTGCTGGTGCCACTGCCGGCACGAGTTCCGGGACCAGCGGGTCGGGTACCGGCGGTTCAGGCACGGGCGGCTCGGGTACCGGTGGCTCGGGTACCGGCGGTTCAGGCACTGGCGGCTCGGCGACCGGCGGCTCCGCTACGGGCGGTTCCGCGACCGGTGGGTCGAGCACGGGCGGCTCCGCCACGGGCGGTTCGGGCACGGGTGGCTCCGCAACGGGCGGCGCGGGCGGTTCGGGCGCGGGCGGTTCGGGTACGGGTGGCACCGGCAAGGGCGGTTCGGGTACGGGCGGCTCCGGCACCGGCGGCAGTGCGGGCAGCGGTACCGGCGGCAGCGCGGCCGGTTCCGGCGCGGGTGGCAGCGGCGGCGGCACGCCCGGCGACTATCAGGGCGTTCTCCAGCACCACGGCGACGCGCCGCGTGACGGCGTCTTCGTCGACGGTGCGTTCACGGCCGACGCCGTGAAGGGCATCGCGGCCGACTCGAGCTTCACGGGGAGCTTTGCGTCGGACAAGGTTTACGCGCAGCCGCTCTACCTCGTCGGCGCCGGCGGCAAGCCCGACCAGGTGTTCGTCTTTACCGACGGCAACAAGGCATACGGCCTCGACGCCACGACCGGCATGCCGACGTGGAACAAGTCGTTCGGCACGGCGCTGACTGCGAATCCGTGCGGCAGCTTCGGAGACAACGGCGGCTTCGGTATCACCGGCACGCCGGTGATCGACGCGGCGTCGCGCACCATCTACTTCGCGAACGCTTCCTCGAGCGGCGGCACCGTGCACCAGGCCCACGCCATCAACGCCGACACGGGTGAAGAGCTCCAGGGCTGGCCGGTCAACGTCACGATGATGGCGAAGTCCGGGAGCACCTCGTTCAACTCAGCCGCGCAGAAGCAGCGCGCTGGTCTCACGCTGCTGAACGGCAAGGTCTACATCGGCTTCGGCGGCCACGTCGGTGACTGCAACGAGTATCACGGCTGGGTCGTCGGTATCGACACGATGACTCAGGGCATCACGTCCTGGGCGACGACGGCCATCGGCGGCGCCGTTTGGGGCGCGAGCGGCTTTGCGTCGGACGGCACGTCGCTCTTCTTCGCGACCGGCAACTCGAAGTCCAGCGCTTCGGCCGGTCCGAACACGGACAGCGGCACTTGGGGCGGCAGCGAGACGATCTTCAAGTTCGGTGGCGATCTCAAGCAGCCGGCCAACTCGGCAACGACGGACTTCTTCCTGCCCTCGAACTGGGCCGCTCTCGACGACGCCGATCAGGACATGGGCGGTACCTCGCCGATCCTCGTCGACGTGGCCGGTGCGACTCCCTCGAAGCTCCTCGTGAGCCTCGGCAAGGACGGCAACGCCTACCTGGTCGACCGCACGAACCTCGGCGGCATGGACGCGACGCCGATCGCCAAGCTCAAGGTCTCGACCAGCCAGATCATCAACGCGATGGTCGGCTATCACACGGCCACGGCGACCTACGTCAGCTTCAAGGGCACGGGCAGCGGTTGCCCGTCGGGTTCGGGCGGCCTCACCACCTTCAAGATCAGCGCGGAGAGCCCGCCCAAGCTCTCGATGGCATGGTGCGCCGGCCCGTCCGGCGCGGGCTCGCCGACGGTGACGAGCACGGACGCGTCGGGCGCCAACACGACCGTGTGGGTCGTAGGCAGCGACAACAAGCTGCACGGTCTCGACGGCGATACGGGTAAGGAAAACGTCGCGGCCGGTACGACGAGCGGCGTGGCGACCATTCAGGTGCCGATCGTGGCGAAGGGCCGCATCTTCGTCGCGGGCAGCGCTCAGGTCTACGCGTTCAAACCCTGAGTCGAACGGAGTCGCGGGCGTCGCTCGAGCCGGCGCCCGCTTCCGCGTCAGTGCTTCGGCGCGACCACGACACCCCACGGTGAACCAGCGGCGGGGATGCGCTTCTGGACCTCGCCGGTCGCGGCGTCGATCACCGACACGTCGTTCGACGGTCCGTTGGCGGTGAAGACACGCTTGCCGTCGGAGCTCACGGCGACGCCCCACGGTCGTTTGCCGACGCCTTCGAACTCGCGCGTCACGCGGCGTGAGCCCAGGTCGATGGTCACGACCGACCCGGCGCGTCCGGTCGTGACGTAGAGGGTACGTCCGTCGGGAGCGAGCACGGCGCCCATCGGTCGAGGACGCTGTGCACCTTCGGCCTTGGCGTCGAGCGCGATGCTGCCCGTCGCGACGTTCTTGGCGGTGTCGAACACGCTGATAAGGCCGCCGTTTTCGCAGGTGACGAAGCCGGTGCCGCCGTCCGCGGAGAAGGCGATGGCGCGTGGCCGAGAGCCCACGGGGATCTGACCGAGAAAAAGCAGCGAGCCCGTGTCGATCGCGGCCACGGCGTTGTCGCCTTCGGACGTGACGTAGACGATCTGCCCGTCGGGGCGGAGACTCACGCCTTCCGGCTCGCGCCCGACGGCGATTTTCTTCTTCACCGTGCCGCTCGTGAGATCGACGACGCTGACCTCCGCCGTCTCTTCGTTCGAGACGAACAGTGTCTTCTCGTCGAGCGAAAGAGCGAACGCCTCGGGATCTTGGCCGCTCGGCAGCGTGCGCAGCAGCTTCTTGGTCGCGACATCGACGACGCCGATGCCGTCCGCGGAGCGGTCCGCCGGCGGCAGCTTCGATTCGTCCACGCCCGGGCCGCCGCGCGGGGAGCCCGAAAGGGCGACGTAGAGCAGCTTGCCGTCGTGAGAGAGCCGCATGCCGCGCGGTCGCTTGCCGACGGGGATGTGCGCGGTGACCTCGCCCCGGTCGGCGTCGAGCACGAGCACCTCGCCGCCGTCCTCGGCGCTCACGTAGAGCTCCGTGTGCGGCCCGGAGCACCCGGGGGCAGTCCCGAGCCCCACCAGGCACCCGAGCCACGCCGCATAACGGCTTCCCAGAAACGAGCTCGCTTTCACAGACATGAGCGGTCTCGGCCTTGCCACCGTTCATTCAGTCCGGCAATCGAACAAACCTCATGTTCTCCCCGCTTAACGTGCGTTCGTTGCGTGCTTTAGCCTTAGTGGAACATTCCGAATTCACGCTCGTTGACGGACCCTGGTCCCCGCGTATGCTTCTCCCATGAGCTGGGAGACCCCTTCGTTCGTCGAGATCAACATGAGCGCCGAGATCGGCGGGTACAACCCCGACTTCGACGATCGCGAGCCGAATGAGCCGGTCGTTTCGCCCGACGCCGCGCAAGCTCCGCAGACCAGCGAGCGCTGATCGGCTGGCCCAGTGCTGATCCGCGTCCTCGGCTCGGCCGCGGGTGGCGGTTTTCCGCAGTGGAATTGCGGCTGTGAGAACTGCCGAGCGGTTCGCGCCGGCAATTCCGCGTTTCGCCCGCGGACTCAGGAAACGGTCGCCGTGAGCGCGGACGGCGACGCGTGGTTCTTGCTCAACGCGTCCCCGGAGATTCGCTCGCAAATCGAGTCGTTCGAGCGGCTGTGGCCGCGGGCCCCTCGGCACTCGCCGATCGCCGGGCTCGTGCTCACGAACGGGGACCTGGATCATTGTCTCGGCTTGTTCTCGCTGCGCGAGTCGCACCCGCTCGTGGTGCATGCGACCGAGAGCGTTCGCGAGGGGCTCACGCGCGAGAACGTGTTTTATCGCACGCTCGAGCGCTTCCCCGGCCAGGTCACGTGGAAGCCCTTCGTGCTCGGTGAAGAGCAGCCGCTCGGCGACGGAACGTTGAGCATTACGGCCGTGCCGGTTCCCGGCAAGGTGCCGCTTCACCTCGAGGGGCGGAGCGCGCCGTCGCCGGGCGACAACGTCGGTCTCGTGATCCGCGACACGCGGAGCGGCGGCAGGCTCGCGTACTTCTCGACCGTCGCCGGGCCCTCCGACGTCGTCTCGCGCGCCGTCGCGGGAGCGAGCGTCGTCTTCTTCGACGGCACCTTCTGGTCGAGTGACGAGCTCATTCGTGCCGGGCTCGGCACGCGCCGCGCCGAGGACATGGCGCACTGGCCCATCGGCGGCAGCGACGGCAGCCTCGGCTTTCTCGCGCGCCAGAGCGGGCAGCGCTATCTCATCCACGTGAACAACACGAACCCCGTGCTCCGCGAGGACGGCCCCGAACGGCGCCTCGCCCTCGCTGCCGGCGTCGACGTCGCCCACGACGGGCTCGAGCTCACGTGTTGACCACGCCCGACTCGCCGTGGACCGAAGCCGAATTCGTCGAGCGGCTGCGCACCGAAGGCCAGCGCCGCTACCACGATCAGCATCCGTTTCACGAGCTGATGCACGAGGGCGGCTTGACTCGCGAGCAGCTCCAAGCCTGGACGCTCAATCGTTTCTATTACCAGACGCGCATCCCCCTCAAAGACGCGATCATTCTCGCGAAGACCGAGGATGCGGCGTTTCGCCGCGTCTGGATCGAGCGCGTGCGCGACCACGACGGCCGCGAAGCGAACGGCACGGACGGCGGACTCGAATTGTGGCTCAGGCTCGCGGAGGCGGTCGGCCTTTCGCGCGCCGAGGTCGCGAGTCTCGAGCGCGTGCTGCCCGGCGTGCGTTTCGCGTGCGACGCCTACGTCACGCTCTGCCGCGAGAGCCCGCTCGTCGTCGCCGTGGCCTCCTCGCTCACGGAGATGTTTGCGCCGGATCTGATGTCGAAGCGCATCGCCGCGTGGGAGCGTCACTACCCGTGGGTCGGCGCCGAAGCGCTCGCGTACTTTCGCACCCGCGTGCCGCGCGCGCGCCGTGACGGCGAGTTCGGTCTCGCATTCGTCGTGGAGCACGCGCGTTCGCGCGAGCTGCAGGCGGCGTGCGTCGCGGCGCTCGTGAAAAAAGCGCAGATTTTGTGGCACTTGGTGGACTCGGTCGCGCTCGCGACGGGCGGTCCGACCGCCGTCGTTCCGGGCGCCGCGCACGCGCCATGATCGAGTCGAACGCTCGCGTACGCCTCGCGGCGCGGGTGCGGCTCCGCTTCGACCGGCACTCGGGTAAACATGTGCTCCTCTACCCGGAGCGCGGACTCGAGCTCAACGCGAGCGGCCAGCGCATCGCCGCGCTCTTGACCGAGGAGCGGGCGGTCGTCGACCTCGTCGAGCTCGTCGCCGGCGGCGTGAGCGACACGCCGCGCGCCGTCGTCGAACGCGACGTGCTCGCTTTCCTGCGCGCCCTCGACGACCGCGGCCTGCTCGAGGTGAAGCGCCCGTGAGCGAGGCGCCGCGTCCGTACACGCTGATCGCGGAGCTCACCTACCGCTGCCCGCTCTCGTGCGCCTATTGCTCGAACCCGCTCGAGCTCGGGCGCGCGAGCGAGGAGCTCGACACGGCCACGTGGACGCGCGTCTTTCGCGAGGCCGCCGAGCTCGGTGTGCTGCAGCTGAACTTGACGGGCGGTGAGCCGCTCGCACGCTCGGATCTCGAAGCGCTCGTCGCGGCCGCGCACGAAAGCGAGCTCTACGTGAACCTCATTACGAGCGGCGTCCCCGCGGACGCCGAGCGTCTCGCACGCCTTTCGGCGGCCGGCCTCGACGCGCTCCAAATCTCGGTCCAGGACACCGATTCGGCGGGCGCGGCGTGGATCGCGGGCCGCGACGCGAACGCGTCGAAACGAGCAACCGCCGCCGCCGCGCGCTCGCTCGGCCTGCCTATCACGCTCAACGTCGTGCTCCACCGCGGCAACATCGCGCGCGTTCCGGCGTTCGTCGCGCTCGCCGAGGAGCTCGGCGCGACGCGGCTCGAGCTCGCGAACACGCAGTACCTCGGCTGGGCGCTCGCGAACCGCGACGCGCTCTTGCCGTCCCGTGCCGCGCTCGAACAGGCGCGGCAGGAAGCGCGCGCCGCGGCGGAGCGCCTGCGTGGCCGCGTCGAGGTGCTCTTCGTGCTGCCGGACTACTACTCCGATTTGCCCCGAGCCTGCATGGACGGCTGGGCGCGCCGCTACCTGCTCGTGACGCCGAGCGGCCTCGCGCTCCCATGCCATCAGGCAGCGAGCATCCAATCGCTCGTTTGGCAAAACGTGCGGGACCACGCGCTCGCAGCGATCTGGCACGAAAGTCCGGCGTTTTGCGCGTTTCGCGGTGAGGCGTGGCTGCCGGAGCCGTGCCGGAGCTGCGAGCGCCGCACGCTCGACTTCGGCGGCTGCCGCTGCCAGGCACTCGCGCTCACGGGCGACGCCGACGCGACCGATCCCGCGTGCATGCACGCTCCTCGTCACGAGCTCGTCGTCGCGGCGCGCGCGCGCGCGGAGCTCGGCCGAGCGGCGCCGCTGAGCGAAGCCGAGCGCCCGCTCCTTCAGCTCCGGCGCGTCAAGGGCACGACGTGATCGAATCGATCCACTGATCGATGAGCATCGTGCCCGCCGTGTCGACGACCGACGACGCGAGCTTCGGCATACGATAGCCGTCGACCGTCGAATGCATGCGAAACGAGAGACTCGAGTTCGCGGGATCACTCGGCACGAGGCGCAGCGGCGGCAAATTCGTATCGTCCGGGTGCGCGCTGATCGCCTGATTGCACAAGAGCGTGTCGGCGAAGGAAGTCGTGAAGCGCAGGTCGATGTCGCTCACGGTCGAGCCGGGGCGGTGGCAAATCGCGCAGTTTGCCGTGAGGTACGAGCGCGCGCGTGACTCGAGCGTGTCAGAGCCGGTCGGGGAGGGGTAGCCCGCGATGCGCGTGGGCGCGCGATCGAAGGCGCCGAGCGCCTGGAATTTGTCGACCACGTTCGCCATCCCGTCCGAGTACGCGTAGTCGCGGTTCAGCTGCTGCGTCATCGGGCCGAGCGAACGCCCCGCCGCTTCGGTGTGGCACTGCAAGCAGTCCGCGCGGCTCGGGTAGTACCAGCTCTGGCTTCCGATCGTCTTCTGCTTCTTGTCGTCGAGGAGCGTCGCGTCCGTGCCGGCGTCGTTCCACTCGAAGCTGTAGCCGCGCCATTGCTTGTCGGTCACGTGCATCAAGAGCCGCGTCTCGATCCGCTTGTCCGCGAGCAAGAACACCTTCATCACGGTCGTGCCGACGGGCAAATCCCAGTGTCCTTCGTCCTCCGCGGTTCCGCCGTCGTCGACCGATTTGCACGTGTCCGGTTCGGCCGCGCAGTCCTTCACGTGGATCTTCGCGCCGGGCGGCAGCGAAATGTAGCGTTCCTTGGTCGCCCCGTCGGACCAGAGCGGGCTATTCACGTCGTACGCGACGAGCGACGCGTCGGGCTTCGTCGGATCCAGCGGATCCACGCAGCCCGTCTGGGTGAGAAGCGTCGGTTCGTCGGCCTCCGCAAGAGGCACGGTACAGCCGGGTCCGGCGAAAACCAGCGCCCCCGCGCCTCCCGTCCCCGCGCTCATCCCGCCTGCTGCGCTCGCGCCGCCGAGCCCGCCGCCCGCACCGGCAGCGCCTCCCATACCGCTCGCGCCCATGCCGCCCTCGCCGCTCTTCCCGGCGCCCCCGCCCATGCCGCCGGCACCTGCGCCGCCGTTCGCGGTTCCGGCGCCGTTCGCGCCCGCCTGGGGCGCGCCGCCCGAGCCTGCGAGCGCTGCCATCCCTGCCGCACCCGCGGCGGCGGGGCTACCGCCCGTTCCCTGCGTTTTCCCGCTTCCGTCACTACAGCCGAGCGCGGCGCAGCACAGCGTGCCGGGCACGAGCGCTCGCAAAGCAAATTTCGTCAACGACATCCGCCGGTGAGTATAGCCGGCGCGAAACCTCGCTCCACTGCCATATCCAGCACCTGCGAAGACGTGCAGTCCGACGTTCGTCGGAGCGCCGGCTCGGGTGCTAAGGGCACGCTTTGAACTCGGCTTCGTACAGCGCATGGCCGAGCGCTTCGTGTCCCGCGGCGCCGAAATGCAAACCGTCGGAGTGAGCCGCCTCGAAGCGCGGGCACAGCCGATCGGGATCGCCGCACGAAAGCAGCGCGTGGGCGTCGAGCGTCACGTCGACCGCGCCCGCGTCGCGCTCGGCGAGGATCCACGCGTTGAGCTCGCGTGTCGCGTCGGCGCGATGCGGCGTGAACCAGCGCGTGAAGCCTCCCCAAGGCGCGACCGTGAGCGCCACGACGCGCGCCCCCGCTGCCTTGCCCGCGGCGTAGATGGCCGAAAGATCGGCCTCGATCTTCGCGGTGGTGCGCCCCGCCGTTTCGTCGCTGTAAAGATCGTTCACCCCGCCGAACACCACCACGTGCGTGAACGTCCCGCGCGGCTCCGGCACGACGCGCTCTTCGAACCAGCGGCGCATCTGGTTCACCATCGCACCGCCGCGCGCGAAGTTTTCGAAGTGACTCGCCGGGCAATGCTGCGCGAGATAGCGCACGTAGGCTCCCCCGTGTGAGCGCTCGTCCGTCAGCGAATCGCCGACGAGCGCGACGTTGCAGCTCTTTTGATTGGTTTTGGGGGGCTCTTGCACGACAGCGCTCGACACCGCCGCCGGCACGCCGTGAGGCACGCTCGACGCGGTGCTCGTCGGCGCAAGCATCGGTGCGCTCGGCAACGCCGTCCGCGCCGGCGGCTCTGGCGGCGTCTTCGCGTTGCACGCCGCACTCGCCAACGCGAGAAGCGATACGACGAAGAACCCTCTCGGCGCGGGTGCGAACAAGCCGCAGCGGCTTGCGCACGGCACCGGACGGTTCGTGCTCGGCCCGTCCAGCCATTGCGGCATGGAATGGCGCGTGCTCGTGCCGCGCGTCACCCACGGTGTGGAACGGCTTGCACTGGCGCCGCTCGCGCGACGCCCGGCGGTCGCCCCTAAATCAAATAGCTCGAGGTGGTCGGGAGCGGCCACGCGCGCTCAATTGGCGGTTTGCGTCCGCCGGTCGCGCTCGATCGCGGCGAGTCGCGTGACGATGCCGCGCGCCACGATTTCGAGCACGTGGCGGACGACCTTGGCGCGGTCGCTCGGGTCGCCGCCGAATTCGAGGAAGGTGCGCGTGGTGCGCCCCTTGGGCAAGCTGCCGAGCGCCGTGCAGCGCACGTGCACGACGCGATCGCCCTCGCGGATGCTGAGCTCCTCGACCTTCACGCGAAACTCGATTTTCTGTCCGCGGCGCGCTCCCCAATCGGCGTGGTGTGCGGCCCGCTTCAGTTGCTTTCTGAAGTCACGTTCGAGCGCGGCGCCGTCGGCGACACCCAGGGGAAACTCCAAGCGGTCGAGCCGCACGGTGGGGCGACCGGGTTCGCGTGGCGCGATGCCGCGCGCCACGGGCGGCGGTGCGTCGTCGGCGCCGGGGTCGTCGGGTTCGGCGGCGGCCGGCACCCCGAGCAGCGTGCACGCAAGCCCCATGAGGCTCAGGTGCGCCCGGCGGCGGGAAGCGGAGAAGCGCGGCACCCAAGCGAAATAGCGAGTGAAGGCCCGCCGGGCCAAGTTGAAGTACCTTGGGCGGGATGGAAGACGCCTTTCCGGCTCCCGCGGGCGGCGCGCAGGCGGCCGGGGACGCGCCGGACGTCGATGTGATCGTCATCGGGGGCGGCGTGAATGGCACCGGTGTCGCGCGTGACGCGGCTCTACGGGGCCTCAAGGTCGCGCTGTTCGAGCGCCACGACCTCGCTTTCGGCGCGAGCGGCAACTCGAGCGGGATGATCCACGGCGGTCCGCGCTACCTCACGACCGACCCGGACGTGACGTACAGCTCGTGCCTCGACTCGGGGCACATCCAGCGCATCGCACCGCACCTGCTGTTCCGGATCCCGTTTCTCGTCCCGGTCTTCGCCGAAACGGAGCTCCACGCCGAGGCGACGCTCGCGACGTACGACGCCTTCTTCGACGTGTACGACCGCTATCAACCGCTCAAGCGCGGCAAGCCTCACGTGCGCCTGACACGCGACGAGATGGCGACGCTCGAGCCGGGACTCGCAGCCGGGGCGCGCGGCGGCGTGACGTTCGACGAGTGGGGCATCGACGGCGCGCGGCTCTGCGTCGCGAACGCGGTCGACGCGCGCGAACACGGCTCCGAAGTGCACGTGCACACGACCGTGACCGAGCTGTTGCGTCGGGAGGACGGTAGCGTGCGCGGCGTGCGCTTTCGTGAGCGCATCGACGGCACGAGCGGCACGCGCACGGCGCGCCTCGTCGTGAACGCGACGGGCGCCTGGGCGCCGATCACGGCCGCGCTCGGCGGCTTGCCGGGCGACGCCGCGCGCGTCAGGCCGGGCAAGGGCATTCATGTCTTTCTCGATCGGCGGCTCACGAACTACGCCGTGATGGCGAACGCGATCGACGGCCGCCAGGTCTTCTTGATGCCCTGGCAAAACGTGAGCGTGCTCGGTACGACCGACGACGACTACTACGGCGACCTCGATCGCGTGGTGGCGACCGGCGACGAGGTGCGTTACCTGTTCGAGGCCGTTGCGCGGGTTTTTCCCTCGATTTGGTCGGCGCGTGCGATCGGCACCTGGGGCGGCGTCCGCCCGACGCTGTACGAGTGGGGGCCGAACGAAGACGAGCTCTCGCGCGAGCACAGCATCGTCGACCACGCCGCGCACGGCGCCGACGGCCTTTACTCGATGCTCGGCGGCAAGCTCGCGAGCTATCGCCAGTTCGCCGAAGAGATGACGGACGTCATCGCCAAGCGACTCGGCGTTGCCGCCAGCTGCCGGACGCACGTCGCTCCGCTCCCGGGCGGAGACGAAACGGTCGACCCCATGCAGCTCGTCGTGGCGGGCGGCATGGAAGCCGTCACGGCGACGCGCCTCGAGTACCGTCACGGCGGGCGTGCGCTCCGCGTGCTCGAGCGCATGCTGAAGGATCCGCGCGAGGCCGCCGTCGTCTGTCCGTGCGAGCCGGTGACCGAAGCCGAGATCCGCTACACGGTCGCGCACGAGCTCGCGCGGACCGTGGACGATGTGTCGCGGCGCACGCGGCTCGGTTTGGGGGCGTGCGGGGGCGCGCGCTGCGCGGCCCGCTGCGGCCGCATCGTCGCGGAGATGACCGACCGTTCGCCGCGCGACGGACTCGCGCTCGCGCACGGCTTTTTGTCCGGCGCCGCGCGCAAGCGCGCCGCCGCCGTCGGGCCCGACCAGGCGCGCCAAGAAGCGCTCGCGCTCGCGTCGCTGCGTGCCGAGCTCGGTCACGCGCCGTCCGGGGCGGAGCCGCAAAAGGACGACCCCGACTACGAGGCTTGGCGTTGAGTAGCTCGACTGTCGTCGTCGTGGGCGCGGGGATCGCGGGGACGGCGGCCGCGTACGCGGCGGTGAGCGCGGGCGCGACCGTCACGCTCGTGCACGACCGCGCCGGCGCCACGGCGCTCACGTCCGGCGCGCTCGACCTCGAGCCATGGGACGCGCCGCTCTCCTTCGAGCACGCCAAACACGAGCGTGACGCCGGTCGCGACGTCGAGCTCACGGCGTTTCTCGCCGCGCTCGGCGGCTACCGGCGCGGCGGCGCCGAACCGAAGTCGACGTGCGTCGTCGCGACCGCGAGCGGCGTCGTGCGTACCGCGTTCGGCGCGGACCTCGCGCTGCTCGATCTGTCGCAGCTCGGCGGCAAGCGCATCGCCGTCGCCGATATCGAGCGCGACGATTGGGACGCGCCGCTGCTCGCAAAAACACTGGCCGTCTCTGCCTGGGCCGAACGCACGGGGACGTCGTTCGTTCCGGTGCCGCTCGGCTTGCTGCGCACCGGACACGAGCGGCGTATCGCCCCCTATGATTTCGCGGCGCTCCACGACGACGAGGCGCGACGGCGTTCGCTCGCCGAGGCGATCAAGGCGGCTCCGGGCGCGGCCGACGCGTGGCTCTTCGGGCCGTGGCTCGGGCTCGAGCCGGGCACGGTGACGGCGCTCCGTGCAGCCGTGCCGCTGCCACTCGGTGAGACGCTGTCGCCGCTCGGCGGGGCCGCGGGAGCGCGCTTCGAAGCCGCACGCGACCGGCTGCTCGCCGCGCGGGGCGTGGCCGTGCGGCGGGCGCGCGTGACGCGCGTCGAAACGCGTGGGACGCGCTTCGTGCTCGCGCTCGACGCAGACGCTGGCGGCGATGAAGCACGAGAGCTCGAAGCGGCCGCGGTCGTGCTCGCGACGGGCGGGGTGGGCGCGGGCGGCATCGCGTTCACCTGGACGCGACCGGGCGTCGTCTCCGGATTCGAGCTGCCGTTTTCGGCGCCCGTCGCGCTCGCGCTCGACGGAGAGACGCTCGGCGGTGGTGGGTCGCTCTACGGACCCAGTCTCGAAACAGTGGGCCTCGGGGCGCTCGAGCGCGTCGGGATTGCGTGTGACCGCCTCGGCCGACCGGTGGGCACAAATTCCCCAGAATCCGGCCTTTTCGTTGCGGGCGACGCCGTCAGCGGGCGCCCTCGCACCATGCTCGAGGCGGCACTCACCGGGCTGGCTGCGGGAAACGTTGCCGTACGAGGTTGACGGCGGTACGCCGGTGGAGCGAAAGGCTTTCTCGATCATGACCGACCGTGCTCTCGACTCCTTCAAGACCCGCTCCGACCTCAGCGTCGGGAGCAAGACGTACCGCTACTTCAGCTTGCCGAAGCTCGCGGCGGCGCTCGGCAAGGACGTCGCGAAGCTCCCCTTTTCGCTGCGCATCTTGCTCGAGAACCTGCTGCGCAACGAGGACGGTAAGGCGGTTTCGAAGGGTGACATCGAAGCGGTCGCGGCCTGGGATCCGAAGGCCGAGCCGGACCAGGAGATCGCGTTTTATCCCGCGCGCGTCGTGCTGCAGGACTTCACGGGCGTGCCCGCGGTGGTCGACTTCGCCGCGATGCGCGACGCCATGGCGGCGATGGGCGGCGATCCGAAGCGCATCAATCCGCTCTTCCCCGCCGAGCTCGTGATCGATCACTCGGTTCAGGTCGACGCCTACGGCACGGCCGACGCGCTCGTCCGCAACACCGAGAACGAGTACGAGCGCAACCGCGAACGGTACGTGCTGCTCCGCTGGGCGCAGAAGGCGTTCGACAATTTCCGCGTGGTGCCGCCCTCGACGGGCATCGTGCACCAGGTGAACCTCGAATACCTCTCGCGCGTGGTGTTCGACCAGGACGGGCTCGCGTACCCCGACACGCTGGTCGGCACGGACAGCCATACGACGATGGTCAACGGCCTCGGCGTGCTCGGCTGGGGCGTCGGCGGCATCGAGGCCGAGGCGGCCATGCTCGGCCAGCCGTGCAATCTGCTCATCCCGCAAGTCGTCGGCGTCCGCCTCTTCGGCACGCTGCCCGAGGGCACGACGGCGACCGACCTCGTGCTCACCATCACGCGCCTGCTCCGCGATCACGGCGTGGTGTCGAAGTTCGTCGAGTTCTACGGCGACGGCTTGCTCGGTCTGCCGCTCGCCGATCGCGCGACGATCGGCAACATGAGCCCCGAGTTCGGCTCGACGTGCGCCATCTTCCCGATCGACGCGGAGACCATCGCGTACATGAAGCTCACGGGGCGGAGCCCCGAGCGCGTGGCGTTGGTCGAAGCGTATGCCAAGGCTCAGGGTCTCTTCCGCGAGAAGGGCGCCCCCGATCCCGTCTTCAGCCAGAGCCTCGAGCTCGATCTCGGCTCCGTCGTTCCGACCCTCGCTGGCCCCCGCCGCCCGCACGACAAGGTCGTCCTGACGCAGGTGCCGGCCGCGTTCGCCAAGGCGCTGCCCGAAATGGCGGCGGCGGCGAAGTCGAAGGGCAAGGGTGCGGCCCCGGCCGTGAGCGCCGAGGACCTCGCGACGAGCGTTCCGGCCGAGCTCGGCCACGACAAGTTCGCGCTCAAGCACGGCAGCGTCGTCATCGCCGCGATCACGTCGTGCACGAACACCTCGAACCCGTACGTGCTCGTCGCCGCCGGCCTCGTCGCGAGGAACGCAGCGGCGCGCGGCCTGCACTCGCAGCCGTGGGTGAAGACGAGCCTAGCGCCGGGCTCCAAGGTCGTCACGGAGTACCTCCGCACCTCCGGGCTCTTGAACGAGCTCGAGAAGCTCAAGTTCAACATCGTCGGCTACGGCTGCACCACTTGCATCGGCAACAGCGGCCCCTTGCCGGAGACCATCAGCAAGGCGATCGCCGACGGCAACCTCGTCGCCGTGAGCGTGCTCAGCGGCAACCGCAACTTCGAGGGACGCATTTCCCCCGACGTGCGCGCGAACTTCCTCGCGTCGCCGCCGCTCGTCGTGGCCTACGCGCTCGCGGGCCGCATCGACATCGATTTCGCCAAGGAGCCGATCGGGCGTGCTTCGGACGGTAAGGACGTCTTCCTGAAGGACATCTGGCCGTCGCCGAGCGAGGTCGCTGCCATCGTGCAAAAACACGTGACTGCCGAGGCGTACGCGAAAGAGTACGCCGACGTCTTCCGCGGCGACGACCGCTGGCGCGCGCTGCCCGTGCCGGAGGGCGACCGCTTCGCGTGGGAGCCCGCGAGTACTTACGTGCGTCGCCCGACGTTCTTCGACGGCATCCAGAAGACACCGGCGCCGCTCAAAGACCTACAGGGCGCGCGCGTGCTCGCCATGCTCGGTGATTCGGTGACGACCGACCACATCTCACCCGCGGGCAACATCGCGAAGACCTCGCCCGCGGCCGCGTACCTCGGCGACCACGGCGTGAAGCCGCACGACTTCAACCAGTACGGCGCGCGGCGCGGCAACCATGAGGTGATGATGCGCGGCACGTTCGCGAACGTGCGCCTGAAGAACCTGCTCGTGCCCGGCGTCGAAGGCGGCGTGACGCGCTACCTGCCGACCGGCGAGCAGATGAGCATCTACGACGCGTCGGTGCGCTACCAGGCGCAGAAGACGCCGCTCGTCGTGCTCGCCGGCAAGGAGTACGGCTCGGGTTCGTCCCGCGACTGGGCGGCGAAGGGCACCTTCATGCTCGGCGTGCACGCCGTGATCGCCGAATCCTACGAGCGCATCCACCGCAGCAACCTGATCGGCATGGGCGTGCTCCCGCTCCAATTCCTGCCCGGGCAGACGCGTGAATCGCTCGGCCTGACCGGCGAGGAGACGATCGCGATCGAGGGTATCGCGAGCGGGCTCGCTCCGCGCAAGACGCTCAAGGTCAGCGCGACGGGCGCGGACGGCAAATCGAAGCACTTCGACGCGCTCGCGCGCATCGATACGGCCGTCGAGCTCGACTACTACAAGCACGGCGGCATCCTGCAGTACGTGCTGCGCCAGCTTTCGGCCTAACCGAACTCGGAGCGCTCGAGCGCGTCAAATTGCGCGCAAACGTGCGTGCGCGGCGTCGATCCCCGTCGTGCCGACGACACGCTCGAGCACGCTGCGGAGCGTCGCGACGTCGGACGCCCCCCACGTCTCGGCGAGCCGCTTTTCGTACGCGGCGTGAAAGCGCCGCGCGGTGCCGAGCGCTTGACGGCCACGCGCCGCGAGCAGGACGAGCTTCGCGCGCCCGTCGTCGGGGTCCGGCTTGCGCTCGACGTACCCGCGCGCCTCCATCTCGTTCACGATCTTGACCATGCCTTGGTCGGTAATGCCGAGGCGGGCGGCGAGGTCGGTCAGGTGCAGGGGACCATCGGCGAGCGCGCGAAACACGTAGCCGTACGCGCTCCCGAGATCGTCGAAGCCTTTCGCGGCGAGCGTGCGCCTGAGGTCGTCGATCACGGTCTGGTAGGCGAGGCCGAGCAGGACGCCGAGGTCGACGCGGCTGGACAATTCATCAACCATGGTTTATAAACCTGAGTGAACAATAACGGCCCCTGGCCGAGGAGTCCACCATGCCCGTCATTCGCGCAGAAAATGCCCCCCAATTCACGCTGCCCGGCCTGAACGTGACCGGCCTCGCCGCCCCGAGCCGCGGCGCTCGTGAGACGAGCGTCTGGCGCCTGCGGCTCGAGCCGGGCGCGCCCGGTGCCGCCCATTCGGTCGACCGCGAGGAGATCTTCGTGGCGCTCGCCGGTCGGGCGCTCGCGACGCTCGGCGGGGAGGCGCTCGAGCTGCGGGCGGGCGACGCGCTCGTCGTGCCGGCGGGGCACACGTTCTCGCTCGCCGGGGTGGGCGCGGAAGTGTTCGAGGCCGTCGCGCTCGTTCCCGTCGGCGCGCTCGCGAGGATGCCCGAAGGTGAGCCGTTCGCGCCACCGTGGATGCTTTGAGGCGTCGTCTCAGCGCTGGCGCGCGAGTTCGGCTTCGAGCTCGGCAACGCGAGCGAGCGCCGCTTCCTCGGGCGTGAGCAAAATGTCGTTACCCTCGCGATCGCGGGCTAGCCGCAGCGTGCGGCCGATGCCGTCGACCTCGCGCACGCACCAATACAGGTCGAGCGCGTCGCAAAACAGCGCCTGCCGAACGCGAGCCGAGCACTCTGCCAGAGCAAGATGCGGAGTTCGAGGTGTTCATCCCCGTCCGGCATGCGGAGCTCCTCCTCGGGGAACTCCAGCGGGACGGGGGCACGGAGGTAGGCGTGCTTGAGCTCGGGGGCTTCGCTCGGGACGGGCAAGACCATGGGAGTTTACCACTCCGAGTGAATTCAAGCCGCATTGCTTCCCGCGTGGGCGCGGCGCCGCACGCGGAGCCGAACCGGCCCTTTGGGCCGTAGTGTGATGACTGGCGAGAGGACGAGCTCGTCGCCCGACGGCTCGAACGTCACCGTTTGACTCAGACGGGCGAGCACGAGCACGAGCTCGAGCAGGGCGAAGTGCTGGCCGATGCAGACGCGCGGGCCGCCGCCGAAGGGAAAATAAGCGAAGCGCGGCAGGTCCGCGCACTCGTCGCCGAGCCAGCGCTCGGGGCGGAAGCGCTCCGGCTCGCGGAACCAGCGCGCGTCCCGCTGCACCACCCATTGGCTGAGGATCACCTGCATGTTCGCGCGAATCGGCACGCCGGCGAGCTCGAGGTCGCGCCTCGAGTGGCGCGCCATGCTCCACACCGGCGGGTACAGGCGCAAACCCTCGCGCACGATGGCGCTCGTGAACGGCAGCCGCTCGGCGTCGGCTTGCGTGGGAGCGCGTCCGGCGAGCACGCCGTCGACTTCGTCCAGCATGCGCCCGTACTTTTCGGGGTGCGTCGCGAGGAGCCGCAGCGTGTACGTGAGCGCGAGCGCCGTCGTCTCGTGGCCCGCGAGGAAGAGCGTCATCGACTCGTCCCGCAGCTGCTCGTCCGTCATGCCACGCCCCTCGTCGTCGGTGGCCGCGATCAGATGGCTCAAGAGATCGGGTCCGGGCTCGGCGCGCTTTTTCTGAATCAGCTCGAGCAGGATGGCCGCGAGCTCGGCGCGGATGCGCTTGAGTCGGGCGTGGGTCGGCAGCGGTACCCAGCGCGGCAGGAGCGCGCGCCACGTGTGCCAGAGCAGCCGATATTCCGTCGAAATGCGGGCGAGCGCGAGCTCGACCTCGTCGAAGCGGTCGAGCTTCGAGCCGAACAGCGTGCGCACGACGATGTCGAGCGTGAGGTGCATGCTATCCGCGTGGACGTCACGCATTTCGCCGTCGCTGAGGCTGCCCGCGAGCTCGTCGGTGCACGCGTTCATGCTGCCGGCGAAGATGGCGAGCTCGCGCGGCTGGAACGTCGCCGCCATCAGCTTGCGCTGCCGTCTCCACGGCTCGCCCTCCGCGTTGAGCAGCCCTTGTCCGAGGATCGCGGCGAGGTCGCGCGTGAAGAAGTCCTTCTCGAGCTCGCCCCCCTTGTGCTGCAGCACGGCTTCGATCGCGTCGGGATGGTTCAGGAGCAGGTACGTCGCGCGGAGCTGCGAGAACTCCACGACGTCACCGTGGAGCGCGGCCGCGGCGCTGAACGCAGCCAGCGGATCTTTGGCGAAATGAAAGAGCCCGCTCATGCCCGTGAGCTCCGGTGCCTTCGTCATGTGCCGCCTCCCATCTCGCGTACCAAGAGATCGGCGAACGCCTGCGTCGGCGCGGAGAGCGCGCGCCCGCGGCGATGGATGATCCCGACCGGGCGCGTCAGGTGCTCGTCGCTGAACGGGAGCGACACGAGCGTTCCGGCGCGCACCTCGTTCCGCACCGTATCCTCCGGCACGATGGAAACCCCGAGTCCGGCCTCGACCGAGCGCTTGATGGTCTCGATGTTGTCGAACTCGGTCGTGATGTGCACGGCGACGCCGTGGCGCCGCAAGGCGCGATCGATGGCGCGTCGTGTCGGCACGGAGCGATCGAACGCGACGAACGGCTCGCCCTTGAGGCTCGCGATGGCGGCCGTATGCCGGCGCGCGAGGCGGTGCTCGGGGCTGACGACCAGGACGAGGTTCTCGCTCCGGAGCGGAATCACCTCGAGCTTCGGGCGCCGCGTCGGAAACGCGACGATGCCGAGGTCGATGTGGCCCGACAGGCATGCCTCGACGACGCGATCGGTGCGGCTGTACTCCACCTGGATCTGCACTTTCGGGTGCTCCCTCAGAAACTGCTTCACGTGCGGCGGCAGCGCGTGCAGGCCGACACTGTACACCGTCGCGACGCGCACGGTCCCTGCCATCGCGCCGCCCGGATCGCGCAGTTGCTCCTCGAGGGCGTGCAGGCGGCCGAGGATCAGCTTGCTCTCCTCGTAGAGCAGCCGTCCGGCGTCCGTCGCTTCGACGTCGTGTCCGCCGCCGCGCTCCACGAGCCGACGCTCGAAGCGCCGTTCGAGCGCGCGGACCTGCTGGCTCACGGCGGACTGCGAAACGAAGTTGAGCTCCGCCGTGCGAGTGAAGCTCCTCGTCTCGACGAGGTCGCAAAAGGTCTTGAGCGCCTCGATCTGCATAAGCAAATCTTATCACTTGCTGGAACCTTTTGAATTGGACTTATGGCTTCCGGGGCTATAGGAACACCGGCATGACGATGAGGCAGCTCCCCGTCCTCGGTGGACACCCCCGCGAGCTCGGCGGCACCCTACGCACCGACTCGTGGTGGGTCGGCCCGACCATCACCGTGCTCGTGTTCTCGAGCTTCATTCTCTACACGACGTGGGCCGTCTTCCAGGCGCAGAATTACTACGCGGCGCCCTACCTCAGCCCGCTCTACTCGCCGCTGCTCTTCGTCAAACCCGACGTGGCCGGCGCCGCGCCGCTCGACCACGCGTGGTTCGGTGCGTGGCCCGCGTGGTGGCCGAACTTCCCGCTGCTCCCGTTCTCGCCGGCCATCTTCATTTTGCCGTTCCCGGGGCTCTTTCGTTTCACTTGCTACTACTACCGCAAGGCCTACTACCGCTCGTTCGCGGCCTCGCCGCCCGGTTGCGCGGTGAGCCCCGGGGAGCGCCCGGTCTACCGCGGTGAGACCGGTTTTCTCATCTTCCAGAACCTCCACCGCTACGCGCTCTATTTCGCGCTCGCCTTCGTCGTCATCCTCGCGAAGGACGCGGCCGAGGCGTTCTTCAAGGACGGTCATTTCGGTGTGGGCGTGGGTAGCCTCGTGCTCACGCTCAACGTGGTCTTGATCGGCAGCTACACGTTCGGTTGCCACTCCTTCCGCCACCTCATCGGCGGCCGCACGGACTGCATGTCTTGTGGACAGGCGACCGCGAAATACAAGGCTTGGAAGGGCGCTTCTTGGTTCAACGGCCGCCACCAACTGTTCGCCTGGCTGAGCCTCTTCTGGGTCGCCTTCACCGACATCTACGTCCGCCTCGTCAGCAGTGGCGTGATCAAAGACTTGAACACTTGGAGCTGATCGCAGTGACCATTTCGTCGATCCGCAGGAGCAGCCCCGAGCCCACATAAGAACCGGCGAGGCCGGCGCGGCGTGCGCCCGGCTCGCGAGTGTCGCCCTGACGCCGCGGGCCACCGAACCCTTCTGATCAAAGAGCTTTCCCGATGCTAGACATCTCAGAACTAAAAACCATCGAAACCGACGTCGTCGTCGTAGGTGCGGGCGGCGCAGGACTCAGAGCAGCCATCGAGTCCAGCGCTCAGGGCATGAAGACCGTCGTGCTCTCGAAGAGCCTGCTCGGTAAGGCGCACACCGTGATGGCCGAGGGCGGCATGGCGGCCTCGCTCGGCAATACGGACAAGCGCGACAATTGGAAGGTGCACTTCCGCGACACCATGCGCGGCGGCAAATTCCTGAACCTCTGGCGCATGGCCGAGCTCCACGCGAAGCAGGCGCCGGCGCGCGTGCGCGAGCTCGAGGAGTGGGGAGCCGTCTTCGATCGCACGAAGGAGGGGCTCATCAGCCAGCGCAACTTCGGCGGTCACCGTTACCCGCGCCTCGCGCACGTCGGCGATCGCACGGGCCTCGAGCTCATCCGCACGCTGCAGGACCACGGCGTGCACCAGGGCATCGACTTTTTGATGGAGTGCACGGCGCTCCGTCTGCTCAAGGACGGTGAGCGCATCGCGGGCGTGCTCGCGTATTACCGCGAAACGGGGCGCTTCGTGCTCTTGAAGGCGCGCGCGGTCGTGCTCGCGACGGGCGGCGGCGGCAAGGCGTGGCGCGTCACGAGCAACTCCTGGGAATACACGGGGGACGGCGTGTACCTCGCGTACGAAGCGGGCGCCGAGCTGATGGACCTCGAGTTCACGCAGTTTCACCCGACGGGCATGGTGTGGCCGCTCAGCGTGCGCGGCATCCTCGTCACGGAGGGCGTGCGCGGCGACGGCGGCATCTTGCTGAACAAGGACGGCAAGCGCTTCATGTTCGACTACGTGCCGCCGAAGTTCGCGGCCGAAACGGCGGACACCGTGGACGAAGCGACGCGCTGGCTGAACGGCGACAAGAACGCGCGCCGCCCCCCGGAGCTGCTCACGCGCGACGTGGTCGCTCGTTCGATCCGGGCAGAAATCAAGGCTGGCCGCGGCTCGCCGCACGGCGGCGCCTTCCTCGACATCGCGTCGCGCAGGCCCGCGGACTTCATCAAGCGGCGCTTGCCCGGCATGTATCACCAGTTCAAGGAGCTCGCCGAGGTCGACATCACGAAAGAGCCGATGGAAGTCGGCCCCACGCTCCACTACTTCATGGGCGGCATTCGCGTGGACGCCGACACGCAGATGACGCGCGTGCCCGGCCTCTTCGCCTGCGGCGAGTGCGGCGCCGGCATGCACGGCGCGAACCGCCTGGGCGGCAATTCGCTGTCGGATCTCATCGTCTTCGGTCGTCTCGCCGGCAAATGCGCGGCCGATTACTCGCGCAGCCTGGGCTCCACGCCCCAGGCCGACGCGGAGCAAGTGACGCTCGCCGTGCGCGGCGCGACCGAGATCCTGAACCGCGAGAGCGGTGAAAATCCGTACCTCCTGCACGAAAAGCTCCAGGACGTGATGGAAGACGGTGTCGGCATCATCCGCGAAGAAGAGGATCTGAAGAAGGGGATCCTCGGCATCGAAGAGGTCAAGGAGCGCGCCAAGAACATGAAGGCGCACGGCACGAGCCAGTACAATCCCGGCTGGCACGAGGCGCTCAGCATGCGCTCGATGCTGGTCACGGCCGAAGCCGTCGCGCGCGCCGCCCTGATCCGGCAGGAGAGCCGCGGCGCTCACACCCGCGCGGACTACGAGGGCGAGCGCGACGAGTGGGTCAAGTACAACATCGTCTCGCGCAAGGGCGCGGACGGGAACATGGAAGTCGAGAAGGTGCTGCGGCCGGCTCCGGTCAAGTACCTCGAAGAGATCGCGAATTCGAAGATCGAGGATCTCGAAGCCGGCAAGGTCGGCGCTGACGCTCCCAACGATTGAGCAAGAACATGGCAACCACGCGAAAATTCAAGATCTGGCGCGGGGACTCCTCGGGCGGCGACTTCAAGGATTACGACGTCGACGTCGACCCGGGCATGGTCGTGCTCGACGTGCTTCATCGCGTGCAGTCGAGGCAGGCGAACGATCTGGCTCTCCGCTGGAACTGCAAGGCCGGCAAATGCGGCTCCTGCAGCATGGAGATCAACGGGCGCCCGCGCCTCTCCTGCATGACGCGCATGAACGTGTTCGGTCCCGAGGAGACGATCACGGTGCAGCCGCTGAAGACGTTCCCCGTGATCAAGGATCTCGTGACGGACGTTTCCTGGAACTACCGGCAGAACAAGCGCATCCGGCCGCTCAAGCCGAAGCCGCGCGACGCCGACGGCGAGCACCGCATGTACCAGGAAGACGTCGATCGCGTGCAGGAGTTCAGGAAATGCATCGAGTGCTACCTGTGCCAGGACACGTGTCACGTCTTGCGTGACCGCGGCGGGCAAGATCAGTTCGTGGGGCCGCGCTTCATGATCCGCCTCGCGAGCCTCGAGATGCACCCGCTCGACGACGACGACCGCATCCCCGAAATCCGCAAGGAATTCGGCTCCGGCATGTGCAACATCACGCGCTGCTGCACCGAGGTGTGCCCCGAGCACATCAACATCACGGACAACGGCATCATCCCGCTCAAGGAGCGCGTGGTGGATCGCTACTTCGACCCCATCGTCTTTTTGGGACAGAAGCTCTTCGGCATTAGTAAGCGCCGCTGAACGTTTTTTGCCGGCCCGCGCCGCGCTGCTCTAGACTCGTTCGGGCATGAATCCGACAGCGAGGGCGGAGCTCTTCTTTTTGGCGCGTGCGCTCATCGTGGGCATGGCGATCGTCGCGGCGGCGGGGCTCGTTGGGCGCGCCGTCGTCGACTCGTTCCGCATCCACCACCAGGAAAAGCGCATCACGGTCACCGGCTCGGCCACGCGGCGGATCCGCTCGGATTCGATCGTGTGGGAGGCGAGCGTGCGCTCGCAGGATCCGTCGATGACCGCGGCCTACAAGAAGCTCGCGTCCGACGTGCCGGTGCTCGTCCAATTCGTCAAAGGGCACGGCGTGCCCGACGCGGAAATCGCGACCTCGTCGACCGCCGTCTCCGAAGTGCATCCGCGCGACCAGAACGGCGTGTTCCAGGAGCAGGTGATCGCGTCGTACATCGTGGAGCAGCACCTGACCGTGACGTCGAAGGACATCGCGAAGGTCGAGAAGGTCTCGCGCGAGGTGACGGACCTGCTCGATCGCGGCATCTACGTGCACTCCGAGGCGCCGCTCTACATCTACACGAACCTCTCGGCGCTCAAGATCCAGATGCTCGCCGACGCCTCGCGCGACGCCCGCGCGCGCGCCGAGCAGATCGCGACGAACACGGGCGCCACCCTGGGCGGCCTGCTCGCTGCGAAAATGGGGGTCCTGCAGATCAACCCCGCCTTTTCGACCGAGGTTTCCGCCGAGGGCAACAACGACAAGACGACGCTCGACAAGGACGTGCTCGGCGTCGTGACGGCGTCATTTGCCGTTCGCTGAAGGCGTTTTGCGCACGAGCGCGTAGGCCGTCGCGAGCGCTTTGTCCGGCCCGCCGCGCGGATCGGCGGGAACGTCCCGCATCACGCCGTGGTCGACGTCCTCGGTCGTCTTCGGTCCCTTGCCCGCTTCCCCGGCCGACGGCGGCGTGAGCACGGGCGGCGGCGTCTCCGTGAGCGCGCCTTCGACGGCCGGCAAGTGATTGTCGAGGTTCTGCTCGCGCACGATGCCGTAGTCGCCGGGCACGCCGCCGACGAGCACGTCGGGCGTGACGCCGCGCGCCTGGATCGCTTGGCCGCTCGGCGTGTAGTAACGCAGGGTCGTCAGTCGGAGGCCGGCCCCGCCCGGCAGGTCCACGATGGTCTGCACCGAGCCCTTGCCGAACGTGGGCGCGCCGACGAGCATCGCGCGGTGATTGTCGTGGAGCGCGCCGGCGACGAGCTCGGCGGCGCTCGCGCTGTACTCGTTGACGAGCACGGCGGCCGGACCGCTCCGGAGCGCGCCCGCGGAGTCGGCTCGCACCTCGTCCACCACTTGGCCGCGGCGGCGCGTCGTGTAGATGACGCCGCCGTCGAGCAGCTCGTCGGCCACCGCGCTCGCCTCGTTCACGAGGCCGCCCGGATTGTTGCGCAGGTCGAGCACGACGCCCGCGAAGTTGCCGTGCGCTTCGGCGCGCAGCTTGGCGACGTGGGCGAGCAGCTCGGCGTGGGTGCCGCTCTGAAACGTCTTCACGCGCACGTACGCGACGTTGCCCGCGAGGAGCTTGCTCGCGATGCTCGTCACGGTGACGACGCGGCGGATCAGCGTGAAGTAGAGCAGGTGATCGGCGCCTTCGCGGCGAATCGTGATGAGCACGCGGCTGCCGGGATCGCCGCGCATCGTGCGCACGAGCTCGGCGGGGCTGCGATCGCGTACGGCTTGGCCGTCGATCGCGACGATGCGATCACCCGAGCGCACGCCCGCGAGCTCGGCGGGTGACCCTTCGATGGGCGCGATCACGACGATCGAGTCGGTCGAGAAATCCACCTCGACACCGATGCCGCCGAAGTGTCCTTCCGTGTCGCCTTGAAAGACGCCGTAGTCCTCCGGCGCCATGTACGAGGAGTGCGGGTCGAGCTCGGCGACCATGCCCTTGATCGCGCCTTCGACGAGCTTCGTCCGGTCTACGGGATCGACGTACTCGTTTTCGATCCAGACGAGGACCCGCGCGAGCTGGTCCATCATCGCGTAGGGATTTTGCCGATCCGTCCGCGCACGCGCGAAATTCGCCGTGAATGCGCCGCCCGCGAACGCCGCGAGCGTGAGGCCGAGCGTCTTCGCCGCGCGCGCAGCGGTGAATCGGTGAAAATGGCCGGCGGGCCGCCGCGAGACTGCGTTTTGGCGCTCTTTCTTCATGCCGGAGCTTTCTCGTTACTCTGTTGATCTCTGCAAGGTTGGGGTGGTAACTAGTTAGGAAATCCGAGGGCTTTCGCCCACCCTTGCCTCAAGAGGTTTCAGTTGGCCGACAACGACTCGAACAAGTCAACCGGGAGCGACAAGCGGAAGCAAAGCCTGTACTTCCCGGAGTCCATGCTGCAGGAGATCAAGGACGAGGCCGCGCGCCTCGATCGCTCGCTCTCCTGGGTCGTCCAGCGAGCATGGAAGATGGCTCGTCTGGAGATCAAGAAAATCCCGAGCGTCAACGACATCGGGGACGACGAAGAGGAAGGCACTGCCTGATTCGTCCAGTGCACGCACGGGGGCGGAGTTAGCAGACTGGCGCGGCGACGAGGCGCACGTCTGCGCTGCAGACGGCACGCCGATCTATGCGCACCGTGCGCACGGGGCCGCGCCGACGACCGCGCTTTTCTGCGACGGCATCGCCTGCGACGGCTTCATTTGGAAATATCTTTGGAACGACTTGCGCGACCGACTCTCGGTCGCGCACTTTCACTACCGCGGGCATGGCCGTAGCGGCGCCCCGCACGATGAAGAGCGCATCGACGTAGCCGCACATGCCGCGGACGCCGACGCGGTGCGTCGCGCGCTCGGCGATCCCCCGGTCGTGCTCGTCGGGCACTCCTTCGGCACGCAGGTCGCGCTCGAGACGTACCGACTCCGGCCCGAGGGCGTGCGCGCGCTCGTGCTCGTGTGCGGCAGCTTCGGCCGCGTCACCTACACCTTCAAGGGTACGGACATGCTGGCGGGCGTTCTCCCCGACATGCTCTCGTTCGTGACGCGCCATCCGCACATCGGTCGCGCGCTCTGGGCGCACGTGCCGCCGAAGGTGGCGCTCGCCGTCGCGAAGCTCACGGGGGACGTGGACGCCTCGCGCGTGAACCCCGCGGACGTCGAGCCGTACTTCGACCACGTCATCCATCTCGATTTCGCGCTCTTCTTGCGCATGCTCCGCGCGGCCGGCGAGCACTCGGCGGAGGACCTCTTGCCCCAGGTGCGCGTCCCGGTGCTCGTCGTGGCCGGTGAGCTCGACTCGTTCACGCCGCCGCAGGTCTCGCGCGCACTGTCCGAGCTCATTCCCGGTGCGGAGCTCGCGCTCTGTGAGGGCGCTTCGCATCTCTTGCCGCTCGAGCGTCACGAGGAGATCAAGCGGCTCGTGCTCGACTTCGTGTCCCGGAAGCTGCCGGGCGTTTAACGCCGAGGTTTGGCGCTAGGGCTCGACGATCGCGACGCGCTCGGGCTTGCGAAACAGGATCTTCCCCGTCTCACCCGGGCAGCCCCAGCACGTGCTGAAGTGGAGGCGCGGACGGATGTCGTCGCTGTACGCGAGCGCGACGGGGCCGGGCTCGTTCTTCATGATGAAGCTGCCCGCCAAGCGATAGTCGTCGTCGCCGACCACGAAGTAAGCGACCACGAACGAGGTGTTTTCGCCCGAGCGCCCGGGGATGACCAGAAAGTCGGCGCCCGCGACGGGGTTCCAGCGCAGCGGCGAGACCGTAAAAGAGAACCCCTTGCGATCGCCCGGCCCCCGCGAAACGACCGTCTCGGCCGAGTCCGGCTCGCGGAAAAAACGCACGTCCTTGGCGAGGTCCTTCGTGACGGGATCGGCCTTGAGGAGCTCGGCCAGGCGCTCTGGCCCGAGGTGCGCCTTCGCATAGGCCTCACCGAGCGCGGGCTCGGGCACGACGCGCGCGTTGGGCGGGCCGCCGCAACACCGGAAGCCGACGTTGGGATCCTTGGTCGTCGCGGTCAGCCCGTGGCGGGCGGCGCAGCGATGGTCTTCGGCGCTCGCATCGGATGCGGCGCCGCGCACGGCGGCAAGCGCGCGCGGGGTGCCGGGCGCGATGTCACTCGCCGTCCACTCGCCCGCGCCCGCGCCCATGCCGAGCGCGGTGAACCCGCTCTCGCAATGCGTGGGATCCTTGGCACAACGTGCGTCCCAGCCGTCGCCCGTCGGGTAGCGCTCGTCTTCGGTGCCCTTGCAGGCGCGCTCCCACTCGAGCTCGGTGCAGAGCCGCTCGCTGCGGTCCGCGCAGAGGCGCATGGCCTCCTCGCGCGTCACGCTCGTGAGCGGAGGCTTCGCGGGATCGTTCGGGTAGGGCAGGCGATCGATCTGATAGGCGCCGAGCTCGATCGAAACGAGGCGCGGTTCGAGGTCGGGGTGCCGGCCGGGCTCGCCCGGCATGCTGCCCGCGTGAAAGCCGCCCGTCGGCACCTCGGCGCGCTCACCGGCCCGCGCCGTTTCGACGGGCGGGCGCATCTGGCCGCTCGCTGCCTCCCCCGCGGACGACGCGGCGAGCGGGTGCGGACGAACCGGCGCGCTCTTCTTGCAAGCCGTGAGGGTGAGGACGGTGGCGAGCAAAATCACGAGCGGACGCACGTCGGCGCGAGCGTAGTGCCGAGAGCGGGTCTCGCGCTACGCTCACGCACGGTGACCGCGCGCCTCGTTCGAGAACTCGCCACGATCCTCGAGCAGCCGGCCGAAATGGCCGAAAAGGCGCTCGCGGCGCGGCTCTCGGGCGCGAGCTCCGTCCCACCCGTCGCCGAGCTCCTCGAGCTCGGGGCCCGCGCGCGCGAGAGTCGCGTGAGCGTCGAAGAGCTCCGGCTCGCCGTGGGCACCTTGCTCGCGCTTTACGCCGAGCCCGTGGGGCCGGCCGCGCCATGACCGACGCGCTCCAGCTCTCCGGGCGTGTTCTTTTTTTGGTGGCTGACCCGGCGCTCGTCCGAGTCGAGCTCGACGGGCGCGACCTCACGTTCGACGCCTCGCTCGAGCTCGCGCGTGACGTCTCGACCGATGAAATGGCGCCTGCGTGGGCGTCCTACTACTTCGACGAACGCCTCGCTGAGCATTGCCTGACCGGCTTTCGCGGCGGCGCCATCGGCCTCGGCGCCGTGCGCGCCGGCGGCTTCGAGGTGCTCGTCGGCGGCGAGAACTTCGGCTGCGGGAGCTCACGCGAGACGGCGCCCTACGCGCAGCTGCTCGCCGGGATCCGCCTCGTGGTGGCGCCGAGCTTCGGCCGCATCTATCGCCAGAATGCGCAAAACATCGGCCTGTACACGACGACCGACTTCGGCGTCCTCGAGCGGCTCCGGCAAGGCCGCTCGCTCGACCCCGACGCACTCGCCGGCGACGCCGACGCCGTCACGCGCGACGTCGCGCGGCACGGCGGTTTACTCGCCTACGCGAAGGCGCGCGCCGCCGGCAACGTGACACTGCCGGTCCTCGCCGAGCTCTCGCGCCCGCAGACGCTCGCGGAGAAAATCCTGGCGGCGCACGCCGTGCGCGACGCGCGCGGGGGAGCCGTCGGTTGCTCGAGCGTCGCACCCGGCGACGCGCTCTTCGTTCGCGCGGATTTGCGCTTTTCGCACGAGTACGTGACGCCGATGGCGGACGCGCTGCTCCGCCGTGCCTTCGGCGAAGAGGCGCGCGTCGCGGAGCCGGACAGCGTGCTGCTCTTTCGCGACCACCTGACGTTCGCGGCCGACGTGCTCGGCGACGATCCGCGCAAGTTGCCGCTGCTCGATCAGGCGGCGCTCTTGCCCGAGGTGCAGGCGCGCTTCGCCGAGCGTCACGGCATCCGCCTCCTCGGCGAGATCGACGAAACGGGCCGCCGCGGCAGCGTCGCGATCTGTCACGAAGCCGTGCTCGAGTCGTTCGCGGAGCCGGGCACGCTCGTGGTCGGCACGGACTCGCACACCTCGACGGCGGGCGCCGTCGGTTGCGTCGCGTTCGGCGTCGGAAGCACGGACATGGCCGCCGCGTGGGTCACGCGCGACGTGCGGCTCCGCGTGCCCGCGACGGTGCGCGTCGAGCTCGTCGGCGAGCTCGCGGCGAACGTCACGGCGAAGGACGCGATGCTCACGCTCTTTGCGACGCCCCTCGTCCAGAGCGGCAAGGTGGCGGGCGCGGTGCTCGAATTCGGCGGTTCGGGGCTCGCGACGTTGCCGCTCGACGAACGGGCGACGCTCACCAACATGGCGGTCGAAGCGGGCGCGCTCACCGGCGTTTGCGAGGTGGATGCGCGCGTGCTGCGCGAGCTCGCCGCGCTTCGCGGCGAACGCAACCTGCTGGCAGCACACGCCGCACGTCCCGATCCCGAGGCACTCTATGCCGGCACCGTCACGCTCGATCTGTCGCAGGTCGTGCCCATGCTCGCGCTCCCCGGCGATCCTAAGCGCGTCGCGCCGCTCGCCGAGGTCGTCGCGAGCGGCGCCCCTCGCATCGACATCGCGTACGCGGGGTCATGCACGGGCGGCAAGCGCCGCGACATGGACTTTTACGCCGCGGTGCTCGGACGGGCGGCGGAGCGAGGTGAGCGCGTCGCGAGCGGCGTGCGCCTGTTCGTTCAGGCGGGCTCCGAGCGGGTGCGGCGCTACGCGGAAGAGCGCGGCTACCTGGCGATTTTCGAGCGGGTCGGCGCGACCGTGCTCGGCTCGGCGTGCGGCGCCTGCATCGCGGCCGGTCCCGGCACCTCGCGCGCGGCTGCGGAAGTGACGATCAGCGCAGGGAGCCGCAATTTTCCGGGACGGAGCGGGCCCGGTCAGGTTTTACTCGCGAGCCCACTCGTGGTTGCGGCGAGCGCGCTGGCCGGCTTCGTGGCACCACCGCCGGCCGTGGGACCCTCGGCATGAGCAAGACGCGAGCAAGAACCGACCGAACGCAGGCTAAGCCGCAGGGCTTTCAGCTGGGCCCCAGCGTGTGGACGCGCCTTCGCTATCAGGTGAAGGACGCCGAAGGCGAGGTCGTCGAAGGCGCCGGCGGCGAAGTCGGGCTCGTCTTCGGCTACGGCGCGCTCCTGCCCGCGCTCGAGTCGGCGCTCGAAGGTCTCGGTGTCGGCGCGCGGCGCTCGGTCGAGCTCTCGGCGCGTGACGCCTACGGAGAGCGCAAGCCGGAGCTCGAAGTCGAGTTTTCGCGCGAGGAGTTTCCGCCCGACGTGGCCCCGGGTGACAGACTCGAGCTCGAGCGCGAGGACGGGAGCGAGGTGGTCGCGCGCGTGCTCGATGTCACCGAAGACGCCGTGGTGATGGACCTCAATCACCCGCTCGCAGGCCAGCGGGTTCGGTACGAGATCGAGGTGCTCGAGGCCCGCGCGGCCACGGCCGCAGAGCTCGAGCTCGCCGAGTCTCAGGCGCTCGCGCTCGAGGACCCCGGCCCCATGGAAGGGCTCGTTCCGGCCGGGGACCTGGTCCGCAAGGTCCCAGGGTCGGGCTAAGGCTTGTCTTCTGCTCGCGGCGGGCTAATACAGCCACCCCTATGGCCATTCCCGCCGAGCTGAAGTTCGATGTCCGCGTTCGTGAGCGCCTCGTTGGCGACGGGCTCCTCTCCGAGTCCGAAGTGGCGAAGCACCTCGAGTCCCTACCCGATCTCGAAGGTCAAGCCGTGGACCTCACGATCAAGCAGCCGGCCCTCTCGAACGAGACCGATCGCGACATCGTGATCGTGCGCACTTCGGGCGCGCGGCCGCCCGTCGCTCCCGTACGCCCGACGGACGACGATCTGCCGATCCCGGACGACGAGGACGACGACGACGAGCTCGACGAGGTGAAGCCCGAGAAGAAGGTGGCGGAGAAGGCGGCCGAGAAGCCGGCCCCCGCGCCGAAGGCGCGCGAAGTCGTCGAGGAGAAGGACGACGAAGACGAGGACGACGAAGACGAGGACGACGAAGACGAAGACGGCGAAGAGCCGAGCGAAGAAGGCGGCGGAGAAGCGCCGTGACCGACGCCGATCGCCAGGCAACCGCCGGCGACGGCGCTTCGCTCCCCGCCATCGACTTCAGCACGTTCGTGATGTCGCTGAGCCATTCGGTGCTCGTGAACCTGGGCGACGCGCCGGACCCGGAAGGCAACCGCTCTTCGCACCTCGAGCTCGCGCGGCAGACCATCGATTTGCTCGCGTTGCTGCAGGAAAAAACGCGCAACAACCTCACGGGCACCGAGGAGCACCTGCTCGAACAGGCGCTCTACGATCTCCGCGTGCGCTTCGTCGAAGTCTCGAAGGCGAAGAAGGGTTAGGACGCGAAGCCAGTGCAGGGGCGTTCGGCTTTCGCCGCGCTCGGCGTTCTCGCGCTGGCGCTCGCCGCGTGCAAGACGCGACTCTCGACGAGTTCGGGCGGCCTGCCCTCGGCCGCGGTACCCGTACCGTCGTACAACCCGCCACCGCTGCCGCCCGCCGTCGCGATTGGCCCGACGGGTACACCGACGAGCTTTGCCGACCTGGCGGCGCGCTGCGACGGCGCCGTCGTGTTCGTGAAGACGCTGCAAGAGCAGCGCCGGCGCGTCGTGGGCGAGGCGCTCGGCACGGCGTTCGTCTTCGATCCGAGCGGGCTCATCCTCACGAACAACCACGTGATCGAGCACGCGAGCGAGATCCGCGTCACCTTCGGGCAGAAGCGTGAAATGGCGGCGACCGTGGTCGGTCGCGATCGGCCCACGGACGTCGCCGTGCTGCGCGTGGACGCGACGGGGCTCGCGCACGTTCCGCTCGGCGACTCGGACGCGATTCGCGTCGGCGATTGGGCGGTCGCGATCGGCAACCCCTTCGGGCTTTCGCATACCGTCTCGGCGGGCATCATCTCCGCCAAAGGGCGCACGAACCAAGACGTGCGCGGTCTCGACGAATCGGGCTACTACGATTTTCTGCAGACCGACGCGAGCATCAACCCGGGTAACTCCGGCGGACCGCTCATCGACGTCGCGGGGCGCGTCATCGGTATCAACACGGCGATTCGCGCGCAGGCGAACAGCATCGGCTTCGCCGTACCGATCAACATGGTGAAGGAGCTGCTCCCGCGCCTGCTCAAGGACGGGAAGATCCGACGCAGCGCGATCGGCGTCGTGGTTTCCGGCGTGCAAGAGGCCGACGTGACGCGCCTGCACCTGCCTTCGGAAACGGGGGCGCTCTTGCGCGTCGTCGTGCCCGGCGGACCGGCGGATCGCGCCGGCCTGCAGCCGGACGACGTGGTCGTCGGCTTCGGCAGCGATCCCATCCTGACGCCCGAGCGCCTGCGCTGGGTCGCGAGCCTCGCCGGTGTCGGCAAGAAGGTGCCGCTCCGCGTGTTGCGCGACGGCCGCGCCTTCGACATCACGCTGGAGCTGCAGGAGCTGCCGGAAGAGCCTTCGCGCGAAGAGTCGGAATAGCGACGCTCAGCGCGGCGGGGGACCGTAGAGCGTCCGGCGCTTCTGGATATAGCCGAAGTTCGTGGTCGTCTTCATCTCCTGGAGCACGGTGCCGTCCGGCGTGATCTCCTGAATGACGCCCTTGCCGCCGAACGCGACGACGAGATTGCCGTTCCAAAGGCGCTGGACGTCGCCCATGACGTCGGTCTGGTACGCAATTCCCATCGCTTTGTAAGACCAGATCTCGCCCACGGTCTTCGCGCTCAGGTCGAGCTTGATCTCGATCACGCCCGACCCGTCTCCGGTCCCCAAGCACGCGGGAATGGCGCCGCCGACGCTGCGGGAGTTGTTGTTGAAGATCAGGAAATCATCGAGGCCGAGCACCTGGATACCGTGCTCGCTCCCGAGCCAGGTATCGCCCGTGAACGTCTTCGTCACGCCGTTCAGGATCCAGACCGTCGAGCCGTCGGAGCGCTTGATCTTCGCGACGGCACAATGGATGTGGTCGGAGAAAATCAGGGTGTCGTCCGCTGCGGAGTATTGGATGTCGTTGACGTGGCACTGTCCGGTCGTGCCCAAAGCTGTTTGTGAGTTGACGATGGTTCGGACCGTGCCGTCGGGCGCGCGCTCCTTGATGTCGCTACAGCCCTCGGTCCCGCCGTCGTCGGCGTAGAACGCGACCGTCTCGTCGGGCAGCACCGTGAGCTGATGTGACAGCTTCGGCATCTGGCTCGTGAGGTCCTCGTCGGTCATGCCGTCCATGCTCACCCGATGAACCTTCGCGTCCGCGAGATTCGGAGGGTGATTGTTGATCCACATGTGCGTGCCGGCGTAGTCCATCACGGAGCCCGTCACGTAGTCCTCGATGTTGTACCACCAGACGATGTCGCCATCCGCATCGAGGATGAAGGCAGGTCCGCTGCCGTTCGAGTTTGCGACGTACTGGCCCGTGATCAGGAACCCGCCCGCGAGCGACGAAGCGTCGTAGTTCATCACTGCCGGTTTGACGAGGCCGTTCGCGAGCGGACCCGTGGTGATCGTGTAGTCCGGGCTTTGGCAGCTGCCGTCCGCGTTCGTCGCGGTGATCCGATAGTGGTAAGCGCGCGACGATTTCATGCCGAGGAGCAGTGTTCGGTAGCTCGGCTGCTTCAGATCGACGGGCGCCGTCAGGCCGTAGGACGTCGTGAGCCCAAAATCGATCTGTGCGGACTGAATGCCGGCCAGGGTCGTCGAGAACGTCACGACGCCGACGGTCGCGATCTTCGGACTGACCGACGAGGATTGATCGAAGGTGCACGTCACGGTCGCGCCGGTGCCGGCGCTGCCGCCCGTGGTCGTCCCGGCGCTGCCGCCCATGGTCGTGCCGCCGCTGCCGCCCGTAGCGCTGCTGCCGCCCGTAGTGCTGCTGCCGCCCGTAGCGCTGCTGCCGCCCGTAGTGCTGCTGCCGCCCGTAGCGTCGCTGCCGCCCGTAGCGTCGCTGCCGCCCATGGCGCCACTCCCGCCCGCGCCGCCGCCCACGGCGCCACTTCCGCCCATGGCACTGCCTCCGCTGCTTCCGCCGCCGCTCCCGCCGTTCCCGCTGCTTCCGCTGGCGCCGGGCCCGCCAGTCGTGCCGCTCGAGCAACCGCCACCCGAGAGGAGGATCGAAGCTCCGCAGACGAGAGCGATACACCGCGACGTGCGCGGTCGCATGAAGGTGCCGGCGCTTTCGTCGGCCCTGGAGGCGTTGGCTGTTCGGTCGTGCATGCGTCGCTCCCTTGCGCTCGGTTTTAAGGTGAACACGGCTTGAGAATCGTCATGTACCAGGGCGCCGGGTTGCGGCAGTTCCCACAGACGAGGCCGACCAACCACGTTCCGTTCGAATCGATCCCGGTGAAAGCGGCCCCATTCGCGTCCTTGAGCGTCGCGAAGTCGAGAACGGATCCGGAGGTGATCGGTGCGCGGTAGGTCGCGAGCGCGATCTGGTCGAGATCGAGGAAGCGCGCCTCGAGCTCTGCGGGCGTCTCCGCGTAGTGACCGACGATCGCGTCCGTCACGTCGTTGCGCTCGAACTCGCGCCCGAGCCCGTTCGTGGTCATTTGCGTCCAGTCGAGCGTGAGGTGAGGCGTGCCGCCGGGAACCACCGTCGGCGTCAGATCATGGAGGTCCACCGTGTACGAGAGCTTCATCGCATCGTTCGTGATGGGAACGACGGTCGTGGTCGAGTTCGCGTCGAGATTGAACGCCTGCAGCATGCGAAGGTCCCGGCCGAGCACCGTCCCCGCTTGCACGCCCACGAGGAACGACGCGCTGCTCGGAGGGTAGAGCGACGCGTCGAAGTACGGATTGATCATGTCCGGACTGACAGGCGTCGTATTGATCGTGAAATCGTAGAGGTGAGCCGACGTCGCGCCCGCGGGGAGCAGCAAGCTGAGCGGGGGCGACACGATGAGATCGGAAGTGAACAGCGCATCCGCGTTCAGCTTCGATTCGAACTGATCGAGCGGCATATCCCAGAACATGACGATCGCCATCCGCAAATCCGCCGCCGGCGAGAGGGCATGGCCCTCGAAATCGCGAGTAAGTCCGCTCCAGTCGAAGTCGAGGTTCGACCCTTGCGCGACGGTCACGGGATTGAGCGCGATCGAACTCGTGAACGAATAGTCGTTTTTCTCCGCGGCGATGACGGTCCCCGAGCATTGCGTGGGCTCGCCGCCGCCGCTGCCAGCTCCATTGCTTGCACAACCGATGGCTGTCGCGCAGCCGCAAGCCCACAAGGCGATGCCTCTCGCGGTCGACCTCATTGCACTGAACTCTTTCGCGTCGCAGCGATGATTGCAAGAAGCATCCTGCGAGTTCGGAGCACGCCAAAGCAGGCGTTGCCCGGATCGAGGCGTCGACTTCAGAACATTCGAGAAGAGTCCGTGCCTGCTTCTCGAGCGTCCGGTTACAGTGTTCGGATTTCGCGCGCCGACGACGTCTCCGAACGAGGCCTCGGCGCGACGCAGTGGCCGTCGCTCGGCAAAGCCGTCATTAAATCTGCGCGCTTCGCAGCGAAGCTCAGCTGCAAGGGCGTTGCATTTGTTCGGCCACAAAGCCCTCCGGAGCGACAAATACGCCCGCCGGGCGCCCCCCGCGCGCCTCCGATCGATTTTGGCAGATGGATAAAACGCGCTCACCGCACTGCTCTGGTGTCACGGCTTCCGCGGGCACGCGGCCGACGGAACGCCCCGGCGTGCGTCTCGGCGTTGATAACTCCCTTGGGTGATTGATGCCCTTGGTCTTCATTCGTCGGCGCGCCTCCGGCACCGAAGCGATTCAGGCATGAGTAACTTCAAACGAGTGCTGCAACGAGCTCACCCCAGCCTGGGAGCGACACCGGCGCACGCGCGTGGCGTCTTCCTGCGTGCTGCCTTCGTCTCGCTCTTGCCGGTTCTCTCGAGCGGCTGCTCCAGCGACGGAGGCCGCGCGCTCGGAAATGTCGGCACCGGCGGGGACGGGACCGGAGGCAGCTCGGTGGGTGGAGGCCGCGGAGGCGCGGCTGGAGAGTCCGGGGGGCACTCGGGGCTAGGAGGTGCGAGCTCGGAGACGGCGGGGACCGCATCGGCGGGAGTGGCTGGGACGACTACAAGCGGGCGGGGAGCAGGTGGTGCCGGAACTGGCGGCAAAGCAGCGGGCGGCACGACGGGCATGGCTGGCCGCAATCCAGGCGTCGGCGGAGACACGTTCGGCAAAGGCGGCGCGGGTGGTGGAGGGGCGGGCGGCAGCGCCGGCGGAGGCGGAATCAACGGCGTCGGCGGTGCTGCCGGCGCAAGCGGCGCGGCGGGCGGCGCGGCAGGCGCGCCGGTCGGCAGCGGGACGTGCGGCGGCGGAACGGCGCAGTCGTCGGATATCACGATCAACGAGTCGGACCTGCAGCAGCAGATCCGGGGCTTCGGCGTGTCATCGGCCTGGGCAGGCAGCTACGCCAACGCGTCGGATCCCGACTACCTCTGGTCAACCACGACGGGCGCCGGTCTGACGCTGCTTCGCATCCGTTACGGCGATGGGCTTGCGATTGCGCAAGCGGCCGTCAAATACGGAGCGACGGTGTGGATGACGCCGTGGGGAATGGGGACGAATGGCGCCCCCGGCGGCAGTGACACCACGACGCAGACGGACCCCAACGGCTGTAAGGGCAGCATGCCCGTGCTCACGAACCCCCAGGACTGGGCGAAGAACCTCGTCAGTTGGATACAGAACGCCAAGTCCCAAGGCGTTCCCCTCTACGCGGTGTCCGCTGAAAACGAGCCGGACAGCTGCGGCATCAACCAAACGACGTCGTACTCGGCTACCCAATTGGCCACGTGGATCGGCGGCTACCTCGGCCCTGCGATGGCGCCGTTGGGCGTGAAAGTGATGGGGCCCGAAACGCAGAATGGTTGCGGTTTCAAAACCTACTTCTCGGCCATTCAGAGCGATATGAGCGCCTGGAGCGCCGTGGACATCTTTGCGAGCCACGAATATGGCTGCGGCACGCTGCCGTCCGAGCCGGCCATCGCGGCCGCAAACAAAGAATATTGGGAGACCGAGGTCGACACGGGAACGGCGAGCGGCGACTCACCTGGCGACGGCATCGCAAGCGCTCTCTTGACCGCGACGACCATCCACAACGACCTCACCAAGTCCAACCTGAACGCGTGGCACTATTGGTGGCTGTATTGCAGCAACAACAGCGGCTGCCTCTACGACACCGGGACCAAAGCGTGGGCCAAACGCCTCTGGATCATGGGCAATTTCTCACGCTTCGTCCGGCCCGGCTGGCGGCGCGTCGGGACCGCGGGAACGCCGCCCGCGGGCGTGCTCGTGAGCGCTTACCTCGATCCTACGAACAACGCGCTCGCGATTGTCGCGATCAACAGCAATACCTCCGCGGCCAAGGCGTCGTTCTACATTGGGGGCAGCCCACCGTGTTCCCTCACGCCTTACGAGACGTCGGCGAGCAAGAACCTCGGCGCTGCGTCCAGCGTCGACGTCTCGGCAGCGCGCGTCACGGTGACGCTGGCGGCCCAGAGCGTGACGACGTTCGTGGGGACACCCTGAGGCTGGGACGAACGTACGGCAAATTGCCTCGGTCCTGAGGCTGCGACGCGCTGGCGCAGCGAGGCGCTTTCTCTGGCTCGGCACAATGAGTACGGTTCCGCGCCGACGCTAGGTCGCGCCCGTTCTTCATGGTCCGCCCCGACGCACTCTTCCCTCCGAAACCAAGTTTGAAGGGCCGGCAAGCGGAGCTCGCGCTCCTGAGCCGAACCATCATCCAAGCCGCGCCCACGCGCCTTGCGCTCGTCGGCCCCGGCGGCTGCGGCAAGACGATGCTTGCTTCCGCCCTCGGGCATCGCTTGGCCCCGTTCTTCGGCGGCAGGGTGCACTGGTTTCGCGTCGGCGCTTGGGATTTTCGCACGCTGTCCGAGATGTTCGCGCTGCGCTTCGGAACGACGCGCGGGGACGGCCGGCTCCGCGAGCTGCGGCGCTTCTTGCGAGGCGCAGGTCCCCAGCTCATCGTGCTCGACAACCACGAGGACGACCGGGCCACCGCCCGCTTGCTCGACGCCTTCGCGCGCACCGAGGCTTCGTTCATCATCACCGCGCGGCGCTGCCTGCTCGGAGGCGTCCTGATCTTTCCCGTCACGGCTCCGCTCGTCACGTCCGGCAAAGTGGCGTTTCCACGTGTCGCGAAGCTCACGCGCGTCCTGCGCTTCAATCCGCTCGCGCTCGACATCGCCGACGGCATCGTGTCGTCGGGAGCGGCGACCGTTGCGGCCCTCGAGCGGGCGCTGCTCGAGAAGGGCATCGACCGCGTCGTGCCGATCGAGCACGAGGACGACCTGCCGGAAGTCGCGCTGCTGGTCGATTGGGCGTGGCGGCGCCTCTCGCGCGAGAGCCGGCGCATGCTCGGCGTTCTTGCGCACATCGAGGGCGACCACGTGGACCGAGACTCGCTGGCGGCGCTGGCGCGGGTGCGCTCGAGCCCCGGGCGCGCGCTGAGTGCACTGCTTGCGTTTCATCTGGTTCAAGAGCCCGTTGCCGGCCGCTTCACGCTTCACGCCGTGGTGCGGCACGCCGTTCGCCGCCGCACCCAGAGCGCTCACGAGCGTGTGTTCGAGCACTACGTCTCGCTGCTCGAGCGCGAGCCGGAGCGACTCCTGCTCGAACAGACGCATCTGTTCGCGGCCATGGACCACGCGCACCGCACGAGCAACCTCGGCGCTATGCTGCGCGTGGAGCGCCTGATCCAGCAATTGGACGGGCGAGCATGACGGCGCCGCCCACGCTGCCGCCGCGTTGAGCGTCCGACCAGCGCTCGGGAACACCCACATCCGCTCCCAGGGGAGATACGTACCGCGCCGTCCGTAATTCAAACGGATGGCCAAAACCTCCGTTTTGACTGCTGAAGGCGCGGAGAGTCCCGGCGCGGAAGGCTGGCTTGCGCCGGTCCCGAGCCTCCGCCCCGTGAATACCGAGCCGCCAGGGCCGTCGAACCGAACTGACCGTGCCTCCGAATCCGAGCGAGATCGCGAGCTCATCGAGCGAGCGCAACGCGGGGACGAACCGGCGTTCGCCGAGCTCGTCGCGCGTCATCAGCGGCGCGCGTTCGCGATCGCGTTCGGGCTCGTGCGCGACGAGGAGGATGCGTCCGAGATCGTGCAGGAGGCATTTCTGCGCGTGTACCGCGGGCTCGACGCCTTCAACGGCGCCGCGAGCTTTTTCACGTGGCTCTATCGCATCGTCAAGAACCTCTCCATCGATCTCATGCGCCGGCCTTCTTGGCAGCGTGAGCTTGCCGACGATCTCGCGGGCGAGCAGGCGGACGCGCTCTTTCTCTCGCACCTGCTCGACGCCGATCCGGAGGACACGCTGCGCCGGCGCGAGCTCGCGGAGGTCGTGGGTGCCGCGATCGACCTCTTGCCGTCCTACCACCGCGCCGTCATCCTCATGCGCGAGGTCGAGGGCATGAGCTACGAGGAGATGGCGCAGGCGGCGGGCGTCTCGAAGGGGACGATCATGAGCCGGCTGTTTCACGCACGAAAAAAGCTGCAGCGCGCGCTGCTCGCCCGCTTCGTGGAGCACACCGAGCGCCTGCCGCGAGAGGACGCATGAAGACGCGCCTGAGCGACGGCACCCTCATGCTCTTTCACGATCGCGAGCTCGACGCCGAGCAAGCGCGGCGGGTCGCGCTCGGCAAGCTGGTGGAGCCGAGCGTGAACGCCCGCTTGGACGCGCTGTCGGCGCTCGGTCACGCCGTGCGCGGTTGGGCGCTGCGCTCCGGCGTCGATGCCGTCGCGGAGCGGCGGCGGCATGCGCGCGCGCAGGGGCGCAGGCGGGCGCTCGTTGCCGGCGCGACCGTGGCGCTCGCGGCCGTGGTGCTGCCGCGCCTCGCGCCCAATCAAGGACGTGCCGGGGTGGACGACGCCCGCGAAGAAGCCGTGTCCGACATGCACGGTGAGCTCGCGGGCGTTCGCGGTCCGGTCGCCGTCGAGGCCGTCGACTTCGGTGTCCACCCCGGCACTATCTTCAACGTCCCGGGCGACGCGAGCGAAACGACCGTCGTGTGGCTGCCCGACGATGGTTCTTGACCTCGTCGTCCTCCACGCGGAAAACCGGAAAAAGGGCATCGACGAGCGCGTGCGCGACCTCGGCGAGCTCACGCGGCCGCCGTTCACGAGCTACGATAGCTACAGCCTGCTCGAGCGCACGCGCCTGCCGCTCGAACTCAAAACCACGAAGACGCGCCGGCTGCCGAACGGGCGTGTGCTCGGCACCGAGCTCCTAGAAGCGCCGGCCGGCGACAGCGTGCGCCTCTCCGCGAGCATCAGTGAACCCGGCGGTCATGCCTTCTTGCCCCTGCTCGAGGTGCGCGCGCGCGTGGGCCAGCACTTCATCGTCGCGGGGCAGAAGTACCAGAGCGGAATTTTGGTGTTGGTGCTCACGGTCGCGCGCTGAGGCTCACTATTTGCTCGGAATCAGGCTGCCGGTCGCCGCGATCGGCAGCGTCAGGCTGAACACGGTGCCTTCGCCGAGCACGCTGTTGACTTCGATGGTGCCGCCGAGCGCGTCCAGAATGCCGCGCACGATCGAGAGCCCGAGCCCCGTGCCGCGCCCCTCGCTCTTGGTCGTGAAGAAGGGCTCGAAGACGAGCGGGAGGTTCTCCGGCTCGATGCCGCGACCGCTGTCGGCGACCTCGAGCACGACGGCGCGCGTGCCGAGGTCGACCTCGCCGCGCAAGAGCAGCCGCCCGCCGCCGCCCGACATGGCGTGCGCGGCGTTGGTGAACAGGTTGACGAAGACCTGCGTGAGCGAACCCGCGACGCCGCGGATCGCCGGGAGCATCGGCGGCAGCTCGCGCTCGACGGCGATGCCCGCGAACTCGTGCTCGCAAAAGACGAGCGCCTTGTCGATGACGTCCGAGAGCGATACGGGCCCGGGGATTTCGTTCGACGGACGCGCGTACGCCACGAGATCGCGCGAAAATCTGAGGATGCGCCCTGCTGCCTCCTGAATGCGGCGCAGGCGTTCGAGGTCGTCCTCCGCGTCGGCCTGCGGCAGCCGGCCCTGCGCTTTGCGCGTGAGGTATTCGGCGTAGGCGATGATCGACGTGAGGGGGTTATTGAGCTCGTGCACGACGCCCGCCACGATCTGCCCGAGTGAGGCGAGCTTCTCGGATTGGATCACGTGGGCCTGCAGGCGCTCGAGGTTGCGCGCCGAGCCGCGGATGCGCCGCAAGCCCTGAGCGCGCGCCAGCGAGCGCCGCAGCACGAACGCCGCGCGTTCGCTGATCTGCCAGTCGAGCGGCGCGAGCACCTCGTTCGCGCCGACGTGAAAGGTCGAGGCGTCGTCGAGCGGCACCACGCGCTCCTCGCGCAGGAGCGGAAAGAGCCGCGTCGGATCGCGCTGCATGGCGTCGGAGGCGCCGGGCGGCAGCCGCACGCTGATGAGCGGCCGCTCCCCCGGGTCGGTGATGATGCAGGCGCCGAGCGCGAGGTGGGGGAGGAGCGCCGCCAGGCCGTCGAGGAAGCGCTCGACCACCTCGGCCGGCCCCGTTTCTAGCGGTAAATCGAGCGCCAGCGCCAGGAGCACGTCACGCCACGGGTCGGCGAGCGGGCGCTCCGAGCCGCGCCGTGAGCCCGGCGCACCGGCGATTTCACGCGCGTCCGAATCGCCGCCGCCGGGCGGCAACGGAGTCACGCGCGAACCGGCCTTTTCCCTCACGAGCTCGGCTCCCGCGGCGTCTCGATGCCGCTCGCTCGCTCGAGGTCGAGGATGCGGGCCTCACCGACGTAGCTCTTCGTCTCGTACTTGGTGATGCCGCCGACCTTGCGCACGATTTCGGCCATGCGCTCGGCCTCCGACACGATGATCTGCGCGTTCTTCAGCGCGGCGGGCTCGTTGGCGAGCATGCGCGAGAGCATTTCCGCGTAGCCGATGACGCTCGTGAGCGGCTGGTTGAGCTCGTGCGCGGCGGCGCCGGCGAGCTCGGCCAACATGACCTGCTTCTCACGCGTGCGGAGCTCTTCTTGTGCGCGCTCGAGCTCGCCCTGGATCCGCAATTTCTCGCGCAAATCCGTGAAAATTCCGAGCGAACCGACGCGGCGCCCGTTTTCGACGACGAGCGACGCCGAGAGCAAGACCGGGATCGTGCTGCCGTCGGCCGCGCGCATGTCGACCCGAAAATCCTCGAGCCTGCCGTAGCCCGAGCCGTCGGGATCGCGGATGCGCCGCATGACCTCGCGCGCGACGCCCGGGGGATAAAGCTCCTCGACGCTCATCTTGCCGACGACCTCCGCCGCCGAATACCCGAAGACGCGCGCCGCGGCGCGGTTGAAGAGTCGGAGCGTGCCCTCGAGATCGGCCGACACGATGGCGTCGACCGAGCTGTCGATGACCGACTCCAAGAAATCCTTGGTCTGCTTGAGCTCGACGGCCGTCTGGCGCTCGAGCGTCACGTCGCGGAAGGTGAAGAGAACGGCGTCGTCCTCGTGCAGCACGGAGCTGAAGCTCACGTTGGCGGTGACGGCGCGATCGCCGCGCTGGCGCAGGTGCAAATCGACGCCCCGCGGGTAAACGCCCGCCGAAAAACCCCGCATCAGCCGCGCGGCGAGCTCGCGCTGGCCCGGAATCAGCAGTGATTCGAACGTCGCCGAAGCGAGCTCGGCCTCGCCGGCGCCGATGATTTCGCGGGCGCGCGGGTTCGCGAACAGGATGTGGCCGTGGCGGTCGATGACGACCATGCCGTCGGCCGCGCTCTCGAAGAAGCCGGCATAGCGCTGGAACAACTGCACGCGCTGCTCCGCTTCGACGCGCGCGGTCGTGCTCTGTTCGGTCTCGTCGCGGAGCGATTGCAGGAGCCGCGCGTTGCGGAGCGCGATGGCCGTCGCGTTCGCGAGCGTGGACGAGAGCGAAAGCTCGGCGTCGCCGAAGGTCGTGCGCGACTTCCAGCGCAAGAACAAGACGCCGAGCGGCCGGCTCTCACCGTGCATGATCGGCAAGAGCGCGAGCGACGCGAAGCCGCGCGCCGGCTCGCGCTGCCGCACCACCTCGAGCAGCGCGCTGTCGGCGGCGTTTTGGATCACGAGCGCGCGGCCCGTGGCGATGACCTCGCGGATTTCGGGATATTGGTCGAGCATGATGGGGCGGTCGCGCACGCGATCGTCGTCGCTCGACGCGAGGACGAAGCCGACGCGCCCTGATTCGGCCAGCAAGACGACGCTGCAGCGATCGACGCGTACGACGTCGGCGATGCGCTTCACGACCGTGTAGAGGATGTCGCGAATGTCGAGACTCGACGCGAGCGCTTGCGTCAGCTCGAGCAGCGTCTTCTGATCGCGATCTCGGCGCGCCAAGCGGTCGAGGTACTCGCGCACGCGGAGCTGCACGCGCAGCCGGGCGAGCAGCTCACCCGGCCGAAATGGCTTCTTCACGTAGTCGTCGGCGCCGCTCGCGAACGCCCGCTCGATCTCGCCGTCGGAGTCGAGCCCCGTGAGGACGACGACGGGAACCTCCGCGAGGCGCGGCTCCGCGCGAACGTGACGCAAGATCGCGTAGCCGTCCGGCTCCGGCATCACGAGATCGAGCAAAATCGCCGCGGGCGCCGGGTGTTTTTCGAGATAGCGCACCGCATCCGCACCGCTCCCGACGACGTCGGCTGCGAGTCCGGCCTCGCTCAACATCTGGCCGAGCAGGTGCCGGCTCACGCCGTCGTCGTCGACTACGAGCAGGCGAGGCACGGGAGCCACCGAAAAAGCGTATCACGACCGGGGCTTATGCTCGACTGACTGCCTCTCTGGCCGGACGAACCGGCGTCCGGAACCGGTTTCTCGCGTGACGCCCGGCGAGCAGTTTTGACCGTTCCTTTCTAGGGTATTAGCGTGTCCCATCGTGAGCGACCCGCCGCGCGCGCCCACCGACGACGAGCTCGAGGAGCTTTCCGACGAGGTCATCCTCGCCCAGGAGTCGACCGTGCACACGCCGCAGCGGCGCGCGAACGTGACCACCGATCACCCTTCGGTAGTGATCAGCGAGGATTCGACGCAGCGCCGGCGCCTGCCGACGATGCGCGCGCGGCGGAGCGAGAAAACCGTGGTCATCCGGGACCGCCGCAAGCTCGACAAGATGCGGCAGGCCATTTCCGACCGGCAGGAGCTCAAGCGCAAGCCGCCGCTCGTCGAGAAGCGCACGCTGTACCTGCTCGCCGCGGCCGCGGTGGGCTCGCTCGTCGTCGGTTCGCTCATCGCCGCCTTCGTGGATTCCCGCAAGCCCGACCTCGAGCCCGTGCTGAGCGCCTCGGCGGCGCCGTCGCCGCCGGCGTCCGCGTCGGCGCAACACATCGACACGGTGCAGCTCGATTCGCTGCCGGTCGACAAGTCGCGCCGGCGCCTCAATCGGTGAGCGCGTCCGCGGCGGGCTCGAGCTTCCAGCCGAGCTTGTCGAAGCCAGGCCGGATCTGCGCGAGGTCGCCCACGACCACGACCAGCAGATCCTCGGGCGCGAGCAGGCGCTGCGCGGCTTCGAGATCGCCCGGCGCGACGGCGTTCACGAGCCCGGGATAACGCGTGTAGTAGTCGTTGCCGAGATTCTGCGAGAAGAGCTCGACCATCGAGCCCGCGACGAGCGAGCCATGCTCGAGCCGCGCGCCGAGCTCGTGGAGCAGCGCGGCCTTGGCGCGCCCGATTTCATCGGGCATGAGCGGCTTGCCGAGGCTCGGGTCGCGCGCGAGCTGGAGCTCGTGCAGCGCTTCGGACAACGCCGGCGCGGTCGCGTCCGTGCGCACGCTCGTGCTGACGACGAACGCGCCCCATTGGCGCGTCGCGACCGGGCGCGCGGCGGCGCCGTACGTCCACGCGTGCTTTTCACGCAGGTTCATGTTGATGCGCGAGGTGAAGAGGCCGCCGACGGCCTCGCCGAGCACCGAGCGCGCCTCGAAGCCGGGCGCCGAACGTTGCGGAAAACGCTGCGCCGCGAAGATGGCCGTCTGCACCGCGCCCGGCCGGTCGACGGCGACGAGCCGGAGCCCGGGGTTCGGGGGAGGGAGCTGCGCTTCCGTCGTCTTGGGCGGCTTCGCCGCGGCGCGCCAGCTGCCGAAGTACTTGTCGAGGCTCGGCCGGAGCGCCTCGAAGCCGACGTTGCCCACGACGATCAGCGCCGACTCGCTCGGCAAGTAGTAGTGCGCGTGGAAATCCTTGAGCTCGCCGATGCGCAAGCGCTTCACGTCCGTGACGCCGCCGCTCACCGGCGCGCCGAGCACCGGCCCGTTCAGGAGCCTGAGCCCGGCGAGCGACGCCAGGCGTTCGGGTGCCTGGCGTTCGCCGACCAGCTGATCGACCCACTCGGCGCGCACGCGCTCGAAATCCTTCGGATCGAACGCGGGTTTTTGCACGACCTCGGCGAGCAGCGCGAGCGCGCGGTCGGCGTCGCTCGTGAGCGCGGAGAGGCTCACCGTCGATTCGTCGCGCCCCGCGTTCGAGCTGAGCGGTGAACCGAGGTTCTCCGCCGCTTCGGCGAGCTCGCGGCTCGGGTGCTTTTTCGTGGCCTCGACGAGCATGCGCGCCGTGAGCGCGGCAAGGCCGCTCTTGCCGTCGGCCACTGCAGACCCGCCGTGCTTCACCACGAAGTCGAAGGAGACGACCGCCGTGGCACGCGGCACGACGTAAACGGTGAGGCCGTTCGAGAGCCGCACCACGTTCGGCACGGGGAAGTCGAGCTCGCCCGGTTGGCTCGGCTTCGGCCGCTGGCTGCGCCACGGCTCGGGATCCGGCGGCACCGAGGAAGTCGGCGCGGGCGCGGCGGGCGGCTTGGCCTGGTAGGTCTTCACTTGGCCACTGCACGCTGCCGTCGCGAGCGCGGCGAGAACGAGACTGAAAATCGAGGCGCGGTTCACGGCTTCACCTTCCCAGCGGCTTTCGGCGCAGCCGGCGCGTTGGGCGCCGCTGCCGCGGGCGCGCTCTGTGCAGCCGTCGTCGGGCGGGTGATCACGGTCACACGCGCGTCGCGGCTCATGTACTTCTGCACGACGCGCGAAATGTCCTCCGCCGTGACGGCGTCGATCGCGGCAATCCATTTGGGTAAATACCCCGGATCACCGAGGTAGTGATCGAAGCGCTGCAGCAGACCGGCGCGGCCCGATTCTCCGCTGTGCCCGTTGAGCTGCTCGAGATCGCTCGCGATCTCGAGGAAGGTGCGGCGCTTGGCGCGCGCGAGCTCCTCCGCCGTCGGCGGCGTCGTCTTGAGCCCCTCGATCACGCCGTCGAGCGCCTTCTCGATCTCTTCGGGCGCCTTGCCGGAGGCCGCGGTCGCGCTCACGTCGAGCATGGTCGCGAGCGCATTCGGGTCGGAGGAGGCTTCGACTTCCGAAGCGAGCTTCTCCTCGACGACGAGCTTCCGATAGAGCCGCGTCGAGCGGCCGCCCGCGAGAATGGTCGTCGCGAGGTCGAGCGGGGCGTCGTCGGGGCCGTAAGCGGGCGGCGCGATCCAGCCGTACGCCACGCGCACGAGATCCACCGGTTCGTCGACGACGAGCCGCACTGACTGCGTGAGGGGCGGCGTGGCCTTTTGCGCGAGCCGGGCCGGCTGCCGCCCGTGCAGCGTGCCGAAGTACTTTTCGACGAGCGCCTTCGCGAGCGCCGGATCGAAGTCGCCCGCCAGGCACAGCGTCGCGTTGCTGGGCGCGTAGTACGAGCGAAAGAAGTCCTTCACGTCGTCGAGCGTCGCCGCGCTGAGGTCCTGCATCGAACCGATCACGGCGCCGTGGTACGGGTGACCCGCGGGGAACATCGTGTCGAGCAGCGTCAGGCTGCTCTTGCCGTACGGCGCGTTCTCGAACGTCTGGCGCCGCTCGTTCTTCACGACGTCGCGCTGCACGTCGAGTCGCTCCTGCGTGATCGCGTCGAGCAGGTAACCCATGCGATCGCTCTCGATCCAGAGCGCGAGCTCGAGGTACTCGCGCGGCACAGTCTCGAAGTAGTCGGTGCGATCCCAGTTCGTCGTGCCGTTCACGTTGGTCGCGCCCGCGGCCTCGAGCAGCTGGTCGAACTCGTGCCCGATGTGCCGCGAACCCTCGAACATCAGGTGTTCGAAGAGGTGCGCGAAGCCGCTCCGTCCGGGCGGTTCGTAAGCGGGACCGACGTGGTACCAGATGTTCACTGCCACCATCGGCAGCGACGGATCGCGGTGCAAAATCAGCGTCAGTCCGTTCTCGAGCTTCACCTTTTCGAACGGCAACTCGAGCACCGGACGCGCGGGTTCGGTCACGGCATTTTTCGTCGCGTCAGCGCGCGCACCTGCGGCGGCCGCGCCTGCGGCGGTCTTGCGTGCGTCGGCGTGACCGCTCGGCGCGAGCGCAATGCCCGCGGAAAGGACGCCCGTGAGGACTGCTTTTTTCACGCCCGGACGATGCCACGAGTTGTGGTAACAAGGTTCCAATGTCTGAGCAGGGACCAGGCGGCTACGGCGGCGGCGGCTATGGCGGCGGTCAACCTCCGGGCAACTGGGGTCCTCCGCCCGGCGCGCCACCGGGCGCTCCTCCTGGCGCTCCGCCGGGTGGTTACGGCGGCCCGCCCGGTGGTGGTGGCTACGGACAACCGCCCGGCGGTTATGGACAGCCGCCCGGTGGCTACGGCCAGCCGCCCGGCGGATACGGTCAGCCACCAGGTGCGCCGCCGGGATGGCAGCAGTCAGCTGGTGTCGCACCGACGCAACCCGGCGGTGCTCCTGCGCCGAAGAAGTCGAATCCCGCCGTGTGGCTCGGTCTCGGTTGCGGGGCGCTCTTGCTCGTCGGTGCCGCGGGTGCAGCCTATTTTTACTTCGCGGTGTTCAAGCCCGCGCAAGAGGTCGCGGCTGCGGCGACCGCGGCGGCGAGCAGCCTCGGCGCCACGGTGAGCGTCGGCTCGAGCGGCGTCACCGTGAACATTCCTGGCCTCGGTCAAGTGACGGCGCCGACGACCACGCCGACGGGCGGCGCGCCCGCGCCGAGCATCACGGTGCGGTTGCCGAGCGGCGCGACCACGCCGAACGCTGCGACCACGGCGAGCGGCAGCGCTGCCGCGCCGACGCCGACGCTCGTGCCTCCCGCGCCGAGCGGCGGGCTCGCCCCGGGCGGCCCGAGTTGCGATGCGGCCGCCGCGTGCTGCAAAGCCATGGCGTCGAAAGCGGGCGGCCAGGCGCAAACCGTCTCGGGTTGTGACGCGCTCAAGAGCTCGCCGGAATTCGCCTGCGCCCAAGCGCTCGCGACGTACAAGAAGATGGCGCCGCTCGTCGGCGTCACTTGTCCCTGAACGCGGCCGTCACCACGGGTACTGCGTTCGTTGCCGCCGTCCACGATCCCTCAAGCCTTGGCCGAGAGCGCGCGCGTGCGCGAGAGCGGCGCGTACAACGCGCCGTGGCGTAGGTTCGGTCCGTACCTGAGCGAACGCCAGTGGGGCACCGTGCGCGAGGACTACAGCGCGACGGGCGAGGCGTGGGACTACTTCCCGCACGACCACGCGCGCAGTCGTGCCTACCGCTGGGGTGAAGACGGCCTGCTCGGCTTCAGCGATCACCACCAGCGCATCTGTCTCGCGCCCGCGCTCTGGAACGAACGCGACGCGATCCTCAAAGAGCGACTTTTCGGCCTGACGAACGCCGAGGGCAACCACGGCGAGGACGTGAAGGAGCAGTACTATTACCTCGATGCGACGCCGACGGCGTCGTACGCGAAGGCGCTCTACAAGTACCCGCAGCGCGCGTTTCCGTACGCAGAGCTCGTCGACGGAAACCACCGCCGCTCGCGCGCTCAGCCGGAGCTGGAGCTCTGCGAGCTCGGTGTGTTCGACGACGACCGTTACTTCGACGTCTTCGTCGAGTACGCGAAAGCGGAGCCGAACGATATTTTATGGCGCGTCCACGCCGTCAATCGTGGCCCGGAGACTGCGCCGCTCCACCTACTCTTCCACGTCTGGTTTCGCAACACGTGGGCCTGGCAGCGTGACCCGGAGCGGCCGCTGCTCGAGCGCACGGGCGACGCGCAGGTGTCGCTTCGGCACCACGAGATGGGCGCGTTCGTCGCGAGCTTCGACGGCGCGCCGGAGCTCCTGTTTTGCGAGAATGAGACGAACTTTTCGCGTGTGTTCGGCTACGAGGGCGCGCCGTTTCCGAAAGACGCGATCGGCGACCGCATTGTGCACGGCGCACAGAGCGCGACGAACCCCGCGTGCCGCGGCACCAAATGCGCGGCGCACTATTTCGCGCAGCTCGCGCCGGGCGGCGAGCTCGTCATGCGCGGGCGCCTCTCGCAGAAGGGCAGCGTCGCGGCGAGCGCGCCGTTCGCCGATTTTGGCCTGCTCTTTTCGGCGCGCGAGAAAGAGGCGGACGACTTTTACGCAGAGCTCCAGGACGGCATTGCCGACGCGGATGCGCGCATGGTGCAGCGGCAGGCGTTCGCGGGGATGATTTGGTCCAAGCAGTTTTACAACTACGACGTGCGCGCCTGGCTTTTCGGCGACGAGACGCAGCCGACGCCGCCGGCCGCGCGCCTCTCGGGTCGTAACGTCGAGTGGAAGCACCTCGTGAACGACGACGTGATTTCCATGCCCGACAAGTGGGAATACCCCTGGTACGCGGCGTGGGATCTCGCGTTTCACTGCATTCCGATGGCGCTCATCGATCCCGAGTTCGCCAAGCACCAGCTCGTGCTGCTCACGCGCGAGTGGTACATGCACCCGAACGGGCAACTGCCCGCGTACGAATGGGCGTTCGGGGACGTGAATCCGCCCGTGCACGCCTGGGCGGCGCTGCGCGTCTTTCAGATGGATCGCAAGACGCGCGGCGACGACGGCGACCTCGATTTTCTCGAGCGCGTCTTCCACAAGCTGATGCTGAACTTCACCTGGTGGGTGAATCGCAAGGACGTCGAGGGCCGCAACGTCTTCCAGGGCGGCTTCCTCGGACTCGACAACATCGGCGTCTTCGATCGCAGCAAGCCGCTACCGACGGGCGGCTTCATCAACCAGTCGGACGGCACCGCCTGGATGGCGATGTACAGCCTGAACCTGATGCGCATCGCGCTCGAGCTCGCGGTGCACGACCCGGTTTACGAGGACATCGCGAGCAAATTTTTCGAGCATTTTCTGCACATCGCCGAGGCGATGACGCGCATCGGCGCCGGCGAGCAGGGCCTGTGGGACGAAGAAGACAGGTTTTATTACGACGTGCTCCACGTCGACGGCCGTTCGGTGCCGCTGCGCGTGCGCTCGATGGTGGGGTTGATTCCGCTCTTCGCCGTCGAGGTGCTCGAGCGCGGCGTTTTCGAGAAGCTGCCGGGCTTCACGCGGCGCCTGCGCTGGTTTCTCGAGCACCGTCCCGACCTCGCGAGTCTCGTCTCGCGTTGGCAGGAGACGGCGACCGGCGAGCGACACCTGCTCTCGCTCCTGCGCGGTCACCGCATGAAGAAGCTGCTGTCGCGCATGCTCGACGAGAGCGAGTTCTTCTCGCCGTACGGCGTGCGCTCGCTGTCGCGCCGGCATAAAGACGAGCCCTTCGTGCTCGAGGTGGACGGTCACCGCTACGACGTGAATTACGTGCCGGGCGACTCCGAAACGGGCCTTTTCGGCGGCAACTCGAACTGGCGTGGCCCCGTGTGGATGCCCGTCAATTTCCTACTCGTCGAGTCGCTGCAGAAGTTTCATCACTACTACGGCGACGACTTCAAGGTGGAGTGCCCGACCGGCTCGGGACGCTTTCTCACGCTGCTCGAAATCGCCGACGAGCTCTCGGCGCGTCTCACGCGGCTCTTCTTGCGCGACGAGCACGGCGTGCGCCCCTGCTTCGGCGAGCACCCGAAGCTGCGTGAGGATCCGCATTTTCGCGACTACCTCCTCTTCCACGAGTTTTTCCACGGCGACAGCGGCCGCGGGCTCGGCGCGATCCACCAAACGGGTTGGACGGGCCTGGTCGCGAAGTTGATTCAGCCGCGGCGGCCCGAAAAGTAAGCGCGGCGGGCCCGAGCCAATGCTGAAGGACCGCCGTCTCGCCGTCGCGCTGATCGTCGTTTCGGCGGCGGTGCTCGCGTACGTCGTGTGGGGCGGCTCGGACGAGGACAAGATCCTGGCGCGACTCAAGGAGGTCGCGCATGCGATCGAGACGCGACCGGGCGAAACCAACTATCTCGCGCGCACGGCGCGCATCAACGGCGTGTTCAAGGACGCGCTCGAGCCGACGGTGACGTTCAGCGCGGCCGAGCTCGCGGGAACGACGGGCGTTCGGCCGCTCGCCGTGCTCGCCGGAAGCGCTCCCGAGAGCTTCGGCGACGTGACGGTGAGCGTCGGCGCGACGGACATTCACGTCGAAGGCGCGCTCGCGCACGCCGTGTCGCAGGTGACGCTCACGGGTTCGCGCGGCGGTGAGCTCCGGCGCGAGCAGCGCAACGTGCGCTTCGAGCTGCGACGTGCAGGCAGGGATTGGCGTGTCGGTGCGATCGAGGTCGAGGCCCAGCGCGAAGCGCAGCCGGAAGCGCGACCGTGATTTCACGTCCGGTTGCTCTGCTTGGCAGTTTTGATTGTGGGGTTGGGCACGGCGCCGATTGGCGCGCTTGACCCACCCGTTACGGCAGCTCAGACTTCACGCATGGTGTGGAGACGGGAGCACGGGTGTATCTTGGTTTGTCTCGGATTGAGCTTGTTCGCGGCCGCGGGCTGCGGAGAGACGGTGGCGGACGACGCGCCGGCTCCGACCGGCGGCAGCGCGGGCAGCGCGACGAGCTCGCAAGGCGGCTCCACCAATACGATGGAGACGGGGGGTACGGGCGGTCTGCCGGTCACGATGGAGTCGGGTGGCACGACCACTCCCGCTGCGAGCGGCGTCTCGCTTGCGCTTTCACCGGTATTGACGCCGAACAGCGGCCGCTTGTGCAACGCGGGCACGACGGGCGCGTTTACCTACCAGATCGGCGAGCCGGCGCCGGGCAAGACGATCGAGAGCGGTATGCAAGGCGTGGTCGTCTCTTGCGCCGTGGAGATCGACGCGGCCGGCAACACGCAGTTGAACGCGACGATCAGCGGCGTCGACGCGAACGGTCACAAGCCGATGGCGCTCTCGGTCACGAGCCAGATCGACGCGGGCGACGCGATGCCGAGCGCAACGCTCACGTTCATCTCGCCCGACGTCGGCTCGCTCACGACACTGACGGACTACCCAGCGTGCACGCTCGGTCCCATCACCGTGCTCAAGAGCGGCGCGATTCTCGCCGACATGGATTGTCCGGTGGTCGGGTCGCTCGACGATGCGTCGTCCGGCTGCCGCGCACACGGCACGATCGCGTTCGAGTATTGCGCTACGGGCCGCCCGCCAGCAAGCGGCGATGACCCGCCGAGCGGGCCGTAACGCCGGCCTCCGCCGCGAGCGAAACGAACGCGATCCACAAACCGAGCGCGAGCCCTAGGTGCGCGACCTGCAGCCAGCCGGGCGCGGAAAGCGCGACGTTGAGCCCACCCGCCGCGAGCTGGAGCGCTACGAACGCGAGCACCGCGCGACTCGACCGCCGCACGCTCGCGCGCTCCGACCCGACGAACGCCGACGCGACGTAAACGACGAGCGCCGCAGCGCCGACCGCGAGCGCGGGATGGAACACGCGCAAGCGCTGGAGAAGGTGCGCGCCGGCGCCCTGATCCTCTTGCAGGCGCCCCGCGAGCGACGTCGCGACGGGGGGAAATAGCGTGTCGCCGAGCGCGGTCAAAGCGCCGCTGAGCGCGACGACGACGATGGCGAGCGCGCCGAACGCGAGCCACGCCTGCGGCAGCGTGGAGTCCGTTGCGAGCTCGCGCGGCTCGCGTTGACCCTCGCTCTCGGCGGCGCTCCAGCGCACCGCGAGCGTGAGTGCCGCAACGAGCCCGAACGTCACGAGCAGGTGCGCCGGCATCACGACGGCGCGACTTTGCGAAGCGTTCTTGGCGACGAGCCCGAAGAGCACGAGCACGGCGCCGATGAGCGCCTCGAGCACCATCAAGAACATCGCGGCGTAAGCCGCGCGCCGCACGCGATGGCCGGCGGGGGCGCCGCGAAAGCCGAGCCACGTGAACGCGACCACGAGCAGGAAGGCGGCGCCGGAGGTGACGCGGTGGGTGAGCTCGACCCAGGTTTCGAGCCGGCGGGGGAGGTGAGCGATTTCACCGTTGCACGTCGGCCAGTGCTGACCGCAGCCGGCCCCCGAACCGCTAATTCTCACAATTGCACCAAAAAGAACGACGAAAATGTTCCATGCGAGCGCAACGCGCCCCACTTGAAAAATGCGCCGTAGATCGTCGGAGCCGCTCCCATTTTTGCTCGACAACGGCGAAAACTTGGACAATAGCCGAGGCTACCATGAGCCAGACGTTTTTCGAGGGCATCGAGCCCATCCGCTTCGAAGGTCCCCAGAGCGACAATCCGCTCGCCTTCCGTTACTACGATAAGAACAAGGTGGTTGCCGGCAAGCGGATGGAGGAGCACCTCCGTCCAGCGGTCTGTTACTGGCACAGCTTCGCGTGGGGCGGGCAGGACGTGTTCGCGATCGCGGGACCGACCTTCGATCGGCCATGGTTCAAGGTCGCTGATCCGATCGCGTCGGCGGAGATGAAGCTCGAGGTCGCGTTCGAGTTCTTCGAGAAGCTCGGGACGCCCTTCTTCACGTTCCACGATCGCGACATGGCGCCCGAAGGCGCGAACCTCAAAGAGAGCCACGCCATCCTCGACCGGCTGACGGAAAAGGCCCAGGCGCAGATGGCGCGCACCAAGGTGCAGCTGCTCTGGGGCACGGCGAACCTCTTCAGTCACCCGCGCTACATGAGCGGCGCTGCGACGAACCCCGATCCGGAGGTGTTCGCTTACGCGGCCGCGCAGGTCTGCAAGATCCTCGAAACCACCCACAAAATGGGCGGTCACAACTACGTGCTCTGGGGCGGCCGTGAAGGTTACGAGACGCTGCTCAACACGGACATGAAGCGCGAGTGCGACCAGCTCGGCCGCTTCCTCACGCTCGTCGCGGAGCACAAGCAGAAGATCGGCTTCAAGGGCACGCTCCTGATCGAGCCGAAGCCGAAGGAGCCGACCAAGCACCAATACGACTTCGACTCGGCGACCGTGTACGCGTTCCTCCAGCGCTACAATCTCGAGAACGAGTACAAGGTGAACATCGAGGCGAACCACGCCATCCTCAGCGGACACAGCTTCCAGCACGAGGTCGCGTACGCGCTCGGCAACGGCGTCTTCGGTAGCCTCGACATCAACCGCGGCGACGACCTGCTCGGCTGGGACACCGATCAGTTCCCGAACGACATCGCGGAGATCGCGCTCGTGCTCTACACGCTGCTCAAGGGCGGCGGCTTCACGACCGGCGGTATGAACTTCGACGCCAAGCTCCGTCGCCAGAGCATCGACCCGGCGGATCTGTTCCACGCGCACATTGGCGGCCTGGACACGCTCGCGCGCGGCCTGATCATCGCGGACAAGATGATTACGGACGGCAAGCTCGAGAAGGTCATCACGGACCGCTACGCCGGGTGGAAGACCCCCCTCGGCGAGAGCATCCTGGCCGGCAAGGCGAGCCTCAAGGATCTTTCGGAGCAGGTGCTCTCCAAGGGCATCAACCCGAAGCCGCGCTCCGGCCAGCAAGAGTTCCTCGAGGCGCTCGTCAACCGTTACCTCTGAGCCGCGTTCCCGGGCGGTATCCGTGAAGCCCGGCCGCGCGCTCGTCGTGCCCCTGCTGCTCGTCGCGTGTTTCGCGACGGGCGGCGGCTCGTGGCGGTTGGGGTGTTTGCCCTCATGAGCAAGAAGGCGAACGCGAAGGAGAAGCGACCGGCGCGCGAGACGAACCAAAACGTCTTGCACAAGGCGATGCTGCGGCGCTTGCCGCGGCGGCTCGGCGCGACGGGCGTCTTCGTGCTGCCGCCCGTGCCGTCGCTCCTCGAGCATTTCACCGAGCGGCTCCGCGAGCTCTTCGCGGGGTTCGGTCGCGTCTTCAACGAAGCCGATACCGAGCACCTGCGCGGCATCCTCAAGACCCAGCTCGAACGCGCGTACGCCGCGTCGCCTTACTCGCGCGTGGTGGTGCGCTACGCGACGGAGGCGCCGCCCGCGACCGCCATGAACTACGACGTTCAGATCGAGCTTTCGAGCGTCGCCGACGAATACGCGCTGTGGGTGAAGACGCGCACGCCGCCCTATTTCGGCGTGAACCCCGACGCCAAGATCCTCGAATGCGCCCATGCGCTCGGGCCGCCCGCGGAGGTGCCGGTGCTCGACGTCGGCGCGGGAACGGGGCGCAACACCTTGCCGCTCGCGCGCGCCGGGTTTCCTACGGACGCCGTCGAGCTTTCACCCGCGCTCGCGAGCGTGCTGCGCGCCGACGTCGAGAAGGAGCAGCTCTCGGTCCGCGTGTTCGAAGGCAGCGCGCTCGGTGAGCTCGGCGTACCGAGCCGTCACTACCGCCTGCTCTTCATGGCGGAGGTGATCGCGTCGCACATCCGCACCGTCGAGGAGATCCGCTTGCTCGTCGAAGGCGCCGCCCGTTCGCTCGCGACGGGCGGTCTACTCCTGTTCAACGCGTTCATCGCCAAAGACGGCTATCGGCCCGACGCCGTCTCGCGCGAGCTCTCACAGGCCCTCTGGTGCAATCTCTTCACGAAGGCGGACTTGGCGGCCGCGTTCGAGGGCCAACCGTTCGAGCTCGTCTCGGACGAGTCCACGCACGACTTCGAGCACGAGCACCAGCCCGCCGAAGGCTGGCCACCGACCGGCTGGTTCGTGGGCTGGGCTACAGGCCTCGATCTTTTCGACCTTCCGAGTGGTCGAGCCCCCATCGACCTGCGCTGGCTCGTCTACCGCCGGAGGTAGCCTGGGAGCGAAATGGGGGGCCAAACCGCGGGTTAAAGCCCCCCCTACCCCTTTTCATCGTCAGCCGAGCTGAACACCCTCTCCCAACCAAGCGACCTGGATAAGTGCAAACCGTGTGCCGGGACGGGAATCGCTAAAACCGCCGAAATCATGCGGGGACGGCTGGCACAACTTGAGCCAGTTCCCGCAGAGTTCGGACTTCGTTGGCAGAGTCGAGGGTTCGCTGGTAACGCGGGGGCCGCGTGCCTCATCCGCTCGATCTCATCGCCCTCGTGCTCGGCATCCTCTTCACGTTGCGACAAATGGACGTGGCGCAGCGCCAAGCGTCCCAGTTCCCGCAGGTGCGGGAGGCCGACTTCACTCGCTGGTGGCAGCTCGCGCGCGGCGCCTATCGCGTGGGGTCCACGGTGTGCTTCGCGAAGATCTTCCTGGATATCCTCGCCGCGTACTGGATTCGCCACGCGCTGCCGCCGGCCGCCGCTCGCTGGACCGTGGGGTTGACCCTCGATCTCGGCTGGCTCGCGTTGATCGGCGTCGCGTGGTTCCGCTCGCGCCGCGCGCACGCACTCGCCCGCGACCTCGGCATCGAGGTGCGGGCGAGGAGCGCGCAGTCGTAACCGCGAACCGCGAGTTACTTCTTCTTCGGGACGGGCGGAGGCTCGGGCTTCGCCGGCTTCTTCTCCGCGGTCGGCTTCGGGGCGGGCTCCGTCTTGGCCTTCGCGCCCGCGTCTTCTTTCGCGGCTCCGGCGTCGTGCGGTGCGGGCGCGCCGCCGTCCTTCACCGTGACCGTGGCCGTCTTCTTCTCGTCGAGCGCGCCCGAGCGCGTGACCTTCTCGACCGTCGTCGAGAGGCCCTTCGTCTGGACCCACCCTTGCGAGAACTGCCCGACACCCGACGGGAACTCCACGAGCGTGAAGTCAGCCATCTTCACCTGGCGGAACACCAGGAGGTCCTTCGGCAGCACCGCCACGTCGTCCTTCGTCGTGTCGGCCTCGTCGTAAACCTTGAGGCCGTCCGTCGCGACGCGGACTCCGGCGTCGTCGAGCCTCGACTCCTTCTCGACGCCATAGCGCTTCACGTCGCCGAGCTTTGCTTCCACCAGCGGAGCTGCTGCGCTCGCCGCCGCCGACGCGGACGCCGCGGCGCTCGGAGCCCCACTGGCGCTTGCCGCGGGGACCGCGGCCGCGCTCGGAGCCGCGGAAGGTTCGGTGCCCACCTCCGGCTTTTTCTTGCAGGCGAGCAACGCACCCACGACGAGTCCCATCGAAACCGCTGCCGTCCAACGCTGTACGAGCGCCATTGAGTTCCTCCTTAACGAGCCCTCATCAGTACTCCACCCGAAATGGAGTGGATAGGAAACGTCACGCTAACCCTATGGCCCGTATGAAATAAAGCTCGCGCATCGGCCCGCCGACCTGCGGGCGCGGGCGATCGGTTGCAGCGAACGGCGCCGTGCGAGCGCTGGCTACTGCGCTGCGCTCGGTGGCGGCGGCGTGGTCTCGCTGAGCGGTGGTCGCTTCGCGAGACACGCGTTGATGCCGCTCACGATCTCGGCCGGTGCGCCCTTCGGTAGGCGCGGGGTGCCGAGCACGTTCATGAACAGGCGGTCGAGCGCGACGCCCCACCACACGAACATCGCGCGCCCCTTGATGTTGGCGTCCGGCACGCCCGCGCCGCGGTTCCCGTTCCAAGCGCGCGAGTCCATGCTGTTGTTGCGGTTATCGCCGAGCACCCACGTCTCGCCCGGCTTGACGTGATAGGGGCCTTGCCTGCCGTCGCGGCGATTGTCCTCATATTGCGTGAGATACGCACGCTCACCGAGGAACTCGACGAAGAGCTCGCCCCGCTTGGTGGGCGCGTCCCCGCCCTCCGTGTAGCTGTACTCGCCGACGCGACAGCTCGGCACTTTCCAGCCGTTGATGATCGGGTGTCCGTCTTCGACGGCGAGGGTGTCGCCCGGCAGGGCGATCACGCGCTTGATGAAATCCTGCTGCGGCGCGTCCGGATTCGTGTCGGGGTAGATGAACACCATCACGTCGGCGCGCGCGGGCGGCAGCCGGTTGAACAAGCGGTAGCTCGTGAACGGCACGAGCGGCCCGTAGGCGAGCTTGTTCACGAAGATGTGATCCTGGATCTGCAGCGTCGGCAGCATCGAGCCGCTCGGGATCTTGAACGCCTCGATCACGAAAGCGCGCAGCAAGAGCGCGACGCCGATCGCGACCGCGATCGACTCGACGTACTCGCGGAGCTCGCCCTTCTGCCAGCGACCGAGGTGCTTGTGAACGAGGCGTGCGGCATGCTCGTACGCGACCTCGAAGGCGTCGACGTCGAACGGGTTCGCGGACAGCGAGCGACGCAGCGCTTCCAGGTGATCAAGCAGCTCTTCACGCGCGCTCGCGGGTATCGTCTTCTCGAACGCCTGCCGTTCGCGGCGCATCACGCGCTCTGCTTCGTCGAGCAGCTGCGCGGCGCGCTCGATGTCACGGCGCGCCTCCGGCGGCACGTCCCCGCGGCCGTCTTGCCCGGCGAACGGCAAGAGGTAGCGGTAGTGGTAGATGAGCATCTCGAACAGAGTGAAAAAGCCGATCGTCGCGGGGATGGGCTGATCCGAGATGGCCCAGAGCACGCGGTCGAGGAGCGTCACCGGCTCGAAGCTCGGCCCCGGGCTCAAGAGCGCGACGGTGAAGTGCGCGAGCAAGAGCGGCACCACCACGAACCAGATGGGCCACACGACGAAGCGGTAGACCTTCGGATTCAGTGCGGTGGTGTTCATTCGGGGTGGGCGGCTCAAGGCGCGTCGCCGAGCAGGATGAGGTAGTCGATTTTAGCGGCGCGATCCGCGCTCATGTCGACGGCCGGACCATTACCCAAGCGATTGCCGTGGTCGAGCAGCAAATAGTACCGACCGGCGGGAACGGGCACGAAGCGCCGGAAAATCTGCCCCGTGGCGACCGGTTCGTCGAGCAGCGGCGCTACCGTTACGGCCTTCGCGCCGGGCGTCCGGACGAAGGCGTCGACCATGGTGTCTCCCGCGGCCTGAGGCAGTACGAACGCCTCGACGGACGGCGCGCCATCGACCGATAGGGTCAGGTAGAGCGCTTGCCCCGAGCTCTCGACGTCGAAGGGGCCGACGTAGTCCTGCTGGCCCGTGTGCACCTCGGTGCGCTCGTTGACGAGCACGTGTTTGGTCTCGCTCTCGACGTGGAAGGGGTGAAAGGGCCGCTCGCCGGGCGGGATGATGCCCGTGCCGAACTCGGTTTCTCCGCTCGACCCGGAACGGATGACCGTGAAGCCGCGCTGGAGCTGGCTGTCGACGATCTTCTTGCCGAGATCTTGCGCATTCAGACCCACGGCGCCGATGACGGTCTGCGCCGCCTGCGACTCGACGCTCACGAGCGTGAACTTGCTCGTGTCCACCAGGCGCGGCCGAAAGTAGACGTACATTGCGCCGTCTTTGAGCTGGAAGTCCGGCGCGTACTCGATGAGGCCCGCCGCCTCGAACCCGACGCGTCCGAACGGGCCGCCCCAGGCGTAGCCTTTGCCCTGGTACTGCACGATGAAGGATTTGCGCTGGTCGTCGTCGATGACCTGCGCCTGGCAGCTCGCTGCGAAGAAGCGGCCGAGCACCGGGTCTTCGTCCGCGAGCTTCAGCGGCGCGCCCGTCTTCAGCATCTCGTGGCAGAAGCCGTCGAGGCCGAACTTCAGCATGTCGAAACGCAGCGATTTATTGGCGGGATCGTTCACGACGCCCGCGCCGAGGATCGCCATCGAGCTTGCCCCGACGCTCTCCCGCGAGGGACAGCCCGAGAGCGTGGCGAGCGACAGGGTAAGCGAAACGAGCGCAAGCGGACGCGGCAAGGCGACGCGAGCGTACACCGGGGACGATTTCGATCGAGCGTGAATTTTGTCGGGGTCATTCGGCCCTGGCACTTGCGCGAACACCCGCCCGCGTAGAACGATTCCCGCATGCACGGTCACGTCGCGGTCGTCGGCGCGGGCGCCTGGGGCACGGCGCTGTCGCTCGCGCTCGCCGAGCGCGGGCCGGTGCGTCTGTTCACCTGGGATACCGCGCACGCGCGCTCTCTCGCCGAGACGCGTGAGAACCGCGCCTTCTTGCCCGGCTTCGCCCTGCCCGAGGCCGTCGAACCCACGGCGGACCTCGAGCGAGCGCTCGGCGGCGCCGAGCTCGTCGTCGTGGCGCTGCCGAGCCAGGCCGTGCGCGACGTGCTCGGGCGGGCGCGCCACGCCCTGCCCGAGGCCCCGCTCGTGCTCGCGAGCAAGGGCATCGAATCCGAGACCTGGATGCTGCTCACCGAAGTCGTCGCGGACGTGCTCGGCCCCGAAGTCGCGCGTCGTTCGCTCGTACTCTCCGGGCCGAGCTTCGCGCTCGAGGTCGCGCGGCGGCTCCCTACGAACCTCGTCGTCGCGGCGCCGAGCCACGAGCTGAGCGTCACCGTGCAAAATCGCATGGCGACCGAGCGGCTCCGCATCTACTCGAGCGACGATCCCATCGGCGTCGAAGTGGGCGGCGCGCTCAAGAACGTGATCGCGATCGCGGCCGGAGCCTGCGACGGGCTCGGCTTCGGCTACAACACGCGCGCCGCGCTGATCACGCGCGGCCTCGCCGAGATGGCGCGCCTCGCGGCGGCCAAGGGCGGCAACGCGCGGACGCTCGCGGGTCTCGCCGGACTCGGGGACCTCGTGCTCACCTGCACCGGGGAGCTCTCGCGCAACCGCACCGTCGGCGTCGAGCTCGGCCGCGGTGCGCGGCTCGAAGCGGTGCTCTCCGGGCTCGGTCACGTCGCCGAAGGGGTGCCGACGGCCGAGGCGGCGCACCGGCTCGCCGAACGGCTCGGCGTCGAGCTGCCGATCTCGAGCGAGGTGTATCGCGTGCTCTTCGAAGGCAAGCCGGTGCTCGACGCCGTTCACGACGTGCTCCATCGCCCCCTCAAGCCGGAATGGTGACGATCCTCGGCCGAGTGGCCGAAAATTCGCGGCTCATTCGCGCGGGGATGCTCTGGGTAGGCTAACCTGACGCTTCTCGATGGCCATCGTTCGGTATTTCCCGGCCGAGGGGGCGCCCGTCCTCATGGCGCTCCACAAACCCGTCACGACCCTCGGCCGTGCGCTCGGCAACGACATTGCCCTGCCGGACGCGAGCGTCGCGCAGCACCACGCGCAGATCGTCTTCAACGGGCGCGACTTCCAGCTCGAGGAAGTGGATCGCGACGCCGAAATCCTGATCAACGGCAAGAAGAAGCGGCGCGCGCGGCTCGTCCACGGTGATCGCGTCACGCTCGGCCGCGCCCAGCTCGGCTTCACCATGTTCAGCGAGCTCGACGGCCCGCCCCCGTCGCGGCCCGGTGGCTCGCAGGCCGAAAGCGACATGGCGGGCCTCAGGCGCCTGCACGCGTTCAGCGAGCGGCTCATGACCGTGAGCTCCGTCGACGAGCTGCTCGAAGCGCTGCTCGACGACGTGATTCAGCTCACCGGTGCGGCACGCGGCATCGTGCTCCTGGTCGATCCCGGCGACTCGAAGACCACGAACCCGCGCGTGCGCGCGTCACGCAACGTGCGCAGCGAGGCCATCGCCGATCCCACGGGCGCGATTAGCGACAGCATCGTACGCCAGGTGATCGAGACCAAGCGGCCCATCATCGTGAGCGACGCGCTCACCGACACCACCTTCGGCAAGAGCGAGAGCGTGATCGCGCTCCAGCTCTCGAGCGTCATGTGCGCGCCGCTGCTCAGTCAGGGCGAGACGGTCGGCGCGCTCTACGTCGCGAACGACGAGGTGAAGCACCTCTTCGAGCGCAAGCAGCTCGACCTTCTGACGATCTTCGCCGGGCAAGCGTCGCTCATTCTGCAAAACGCGATGCTGCTCTCGGCGCTCCGCGCCGACAAAGAAAAGCTCCAGGGTGAGCTCGTGGACAAGCGCTTCGGCGAGATCATCGGCGCCTGTGCCTCGATGATGGAGGTGTTCCGCAAGCTCACGAAGGTCGCCGCGACCGACATCAGCGTGCTCATCACGGGCGAGACGGGGACCGGTAAGGAGCTCATCGCGCGCGAGCTCCACCGCCGCTCGAACCGGCCGTCGGGGCCGTTCGTGACCGTCAATTGCGGCGCCATTCCCGAAAACCTGATGGAGAGCGAGATGTTCGGGCACGTGAAGGGCGCCTTCACGGGCGCCGTCGCGAGCCGAGCAGGGAAGTTCCAGCAAGCCGACGGCGGCTCGCTCTTCTTGGACGAGGTCGGGGAGCTCACGCCGCAGCTGCAGGTGAAGCTCTTGCGGGCGATTCAGGAGCGCGTGGTCTACCGTGTGGGTGACAACCGTCCGGAGCGCTGCGACATCCGCATCATCGCCGCGACGAACCGGAACCTCGAGGAGATGATCAAGACCGGCGAGTTCCGCGAGGATCTCTACTACCGGCTGAACGTCGTGAACCTCTGGCTGCCGCCGCTGCGCGAGCGCGGCGACGACGTGTTCATCATCGCGAAGGCGCTCCTCAGCAAATACGCCGATGAAATCGCGAGCCCCGTGCGCGGCTTCTCGCCGCCCGCGCTCGCCGCGATCCGCAAGGCGCCCTGGCCCGGCAACATTCGCCAGCTCGAAAATCGCATCAAAAAGGCGCTCGTCCTCTGTGAGAAGACGCTGCTCGGCCCCGAGGATCTCGACCTCGGCGCCGACGCGGAGAGTCCGATCGTGCCGCTCGAAAAGGCGAAGGAAGACTTCCAACGCCGGTACGTGCTCGAGGTGCTCGAGCGCAACAACGGCAACCGCACGCAGACCGCGCGCGACCTCGGCGTCGACCCGCGCACGATCTTCCGCTACCTCGAAAAAGAACAGAACCCGATCCCGAGCGGCGCGGGCGCGAGCGACGAATAAGCTTCACGTCACTGCAGGCCGCCGACGAGCCAGGCGAAGGCAGGGACCAGCACTTCTTCGGGACGCGACCCGCCGTGCTTGAGCGCGCCGGTGCCTTCGCCTTGCGGTTCGAGGCAGAAGCCGTGGTCGCCGAACACGAAGAGCAGGGTGCGCGGCGGCAGCTTCTCGCAGAGCTCGGCGATGGCGTCCGTCACTTCCACCCCGAGCGCGTCGAGCCGCGGGGACTCGGCCGCTCCCGGCTCCGAGAGCCGCGCTTCGACGAGATCGAGCTTCAAGAGCTCGCGGTGTCCGGCCTTGATCCGGCGCGGCGTGCGGGCCATGCGGCCGCGGGCGACGGGCACTTCGCTCTCGGGCGGTCCCGCGAAATCACGCAGGCCTTCGGCGCCGCGACCGATGAGCTCGAGCTGCGTCGCGGTGTCGGACGGCAGCGCCGACCAGAGCAGCAGGCGCTCGGTCAGCGCGACCTCGCGCCCGAGCCGCGCGCGCAGGCCGAGCTCGACGCGCAGGCCGAGATCGAAGCGCAGGCCGTCGACCAACAGAAGCTGCACCGAGCGAGCGCCGTGGAGGCGGCCGATGCGGAGCGCGGTGTCGGGCACGTCCAGCACCATCGTCGGCCGCTTGCCGCGGACGCGCAGTGCGTCGAACGCGTCGCGGTAGCTCTTCGCGAAGCTCGTCGCCCAGCCTTCGAGGATGGGACCGACCTCGCGCGGCGCGATGCCGCGCAGGTACGCGTCCCGCAGCGGCACGTAGCTCATCGCGAACATGCGTTCGACCACCGCGAGCGGCTTCGGCCCGCGCGCGTGCTCGAGATCGCGCACCCAGTTTTGCCAGTCGTTCGCCGCCGCCGGATGCAGCGGGCCGTGCGTGACGGAGACGCTCGGCGCCTCTTCGTGCTCGGCTTCCTCGCGTGGCGCGGCTTCGACGTGCGGCGCCTGTTCGACGTGCGGCGCCTGTTCGACGCCGGGCGGCGTCGCCGTGACGCGCGTCGCAGCGTCGGCTGCGTGCAGGGCGTGTGTGGCGTCGAGAGCGCGGAGCTCCTCGTCCGTGACGCGTGGCGCGTTGGCGGGGATGGGCACGCCGTCCGGCGCCGTGTCGTCGAGTCGCGCGACCGAGCGAATGGCGCTGACCTCGTCGTGCGGCGTCACGCTGGCGCGCAGCAGCTCGGCGAGCACATCGTCGGTCGTCCCCGGCTCCTCGCTGAACACCGGCGGAACGAGCGGCGTCTCGTGCGGCCCCGCGAGCTCTCGCGCGAGCAGCGGCGGGGCCGATTCGTGCTCGAGGGGCGGGGGCGGCACGACCGTGGCGCTCGCCGTGAGCTCGGCCACGAGCGCTTGCGCCATGTCGCCGACGAGCAGCGGCCCGTTCGTCTCCGGCTTCGCTTCCGCGAAGACGCGCACCGGCGGCGGCGGCTCACTGAGCTCCATCGCCTCGGCGCTGGCGGCGACTTCCGGCGCGACGATCGGCGCGGGCTCCCGACCGTCGGGCGCTTCGCGGCTCTCGAGCAGCAGCTCGAGCGGCAGCGGCGGCCCGTACACGCCGAGTGACCGGTTATTTTCGTCGAGCAGGACGCGCACAGGGAGCATGGAAGGCGCCTGCACCCAGAACCTGAGGGCGGCGCTGTCTTCCGCGTCGAGGGCGCCGCCGAGCGTCGTGGCGCCTTCGAGGTTCGGCACGTAGATGCAGAGCCCGCGTGCCTCGACCAAGCGCGCCCGGTAGAGCTGATCGCCGAGCGACGTGTCGAGATCGGTGGCGGCACCGACGCCCGGCGGACACGCGCCGCGGCGCTCGAGCGCGCCTTCGATCGCTTCTTCGAGGACGAGCGCGAGCTTGCCGCGATCAGCGGGCCTGAGCGGCGCGGCCTCGACCGGCAAGAGGCCGAGCGCTTCGGCTTCCGCCATCAGGCTTCGCAGGTCCGACAGCCGCACGAAGCGGGCGCGGCCCACCTCGTCCTGGCCCAGCGGGCCGACACCGAGAAGTCCTCCGAGAGGAACGACGCTCATGCCGCGGGAAGCTCGCAGAGCCACTCGCGATCGGCCCAGTTTCCGGCGACGCAAGCAGTCGGCGCGACGTACCCCACGTGCGCGCCTCGCGGCGCGAGCGGGAACGCGGCGCGAGCGGGAACGCGGCGCGAGCGGAAACGCGGCGCGAGCGGAACCCAGGCCTTCCGGCCGGTCGCCGTTGACGGGGCCAGAGCGGAACTTATATGATGATGAAGGTTCCCTCTGCAGAGCTCGGGAGACCGTAGTAACGAATCTCTGATATCAACCGAACGGGTGGCAACGGAGCGGTGGAGAGCTAGGCCCGGGATACCTCACCGGGAAGCCGGAAGCCGCGATTGAATGCCTCCCACCTAGCGATGCTAGGGGTTCGGACTACAGCAGAAATCCTCGCGACTCACAGTGGTAAGGAGCCCACAACGGGCCGGCGCAAACCAGCGGCGGCCCGTTGGAGTTTTGTGGGCCGAGCTTTGCGCGAGGAGGGCCGTCGCCCTTCCGTCGTTCGACCGGGTCGGGTACGTTGCCCGGCCATGAAAGCTTCGTGGGCCGCGCTGCTCATCGCGCTCGTTCCGGCTTCCGCGGAGGCGGCCAAGCTCCGGGGTCGTCTGGACGGCTTCCGAAACCTTCTCAATCCGGTGTGGGCGGAAGCGAAGGACCCGAAGGAGCACGGCTACTCCTTCCGCGAACCCGTTCCGACCGTTCGCGCCGAGTTCCGCCGCCTCTTCCCGCACGCGCCGAAGGAGATCTGCATCGCGGCGCTCGCCGCAAGCCCGCAGAAGTCTCCGCCGCCCGTGCTCGTTCGTGTCGGCGGTGGGCGGACGACGCCCGTGACCTTGGTGGTGCCACCCGGCACGCGCCTCACCTTCCAGAACACGGATCCGTTCAAGCATCGCCTGCACGGCGTCGGCTTCCCGACGTTCCAACCCGCGGACACGGTGCGCGGCGCGAGCCGCGAGTGGAGCGTGCCGGGCCCCGGGGTGTTCGAGATCCGCGACGAGCTCGCGCCGAGCCTGCGCATGTGGGTAGTCGGTGATCCGACCGTCGCCGCGATCGCCTATCCGTCGATGAAGGGGGACTTCGCGCTCTCGGTCGAGCAGCCGGGCGACTACACGGTGCAGGCGTTCTTCGCCGGCAAAAAGGTCGGGCCGGCGATGCCCGTGACCGTGAAGGACGCGGACCTCGATCTCACGAAGACGCCGCTCAAGGTCGGCGACGAGAAGGCCGCGGCCGCGGCTGAAAAGGCCGACGCCGAAAAGGCGAAAGCCGACGCCGAGACCGACGCGAAGGGAGGGGACAAGTAATGGTTCTCTCTCGCTTTTGGTACGTGCTGCTCGGTCTGCTCTTCGGAGTGACGCTGTACCTCCTGCACCTCGCTTCGAGCATGTACAACCGCGCGGGGCTACGTGCTCGCGCCGAGGGTCTTTCGTCCGACGCTCAGGTCGTCTCCTGGTACCTGCGTGACGATGCGCGCCAGCGTTCCGCGCAGCTCATCCCCTTCGCGCTCGAGCCGGACGTCGCGAAATACCTGCAGAAGTCCAACGACTCCGAAGCCAAGGTGCCGGAGGATGCGCGCGGCAAGCTCACGCAAGCGCTGAACCGCGTGAACGCGCAAATCCCGAAGGGGCTCGGCTTCGACTCCGTCTTCGCCGTCGATCAAAACGGCCGCGTCGTCGCGTACGTCGGCTACGAGCAGGCGAGCGGCATGGAGGACTTCGAGCTCGGCGGCTACCCCGTAGTCGCCGACGCCCTGCACGGTTACGTGCGCGACGACACGCTCGTGCTCGACCGCATGTACCGCGTCGTCGCGCGTCCCGTCGAATTCGATCTCTCGGCCATGCCTGCCGGCGCCATCATCGGCGCTCGCGTGATCGACGACCGTTTCGCGCGCGAGCTCTCGCAGCGCACCGGTGCCGCGGTCGCGTTCTACGCGAACGGGCAGCGTGCTGCCGCCGCGTCGCCCGCCGATTTCAACACCGCGAACCTCGACGCGATCGTGGGTGACCTCACGGACCTCGAGCAAGACAAGGACTATCACGAGAAGGGCAGAAGCGGCGTGCGCGAGATCGGCGGGCTCATCGCCGTTCAGTACACGCGCCTGCCCGGTGAAGCGTGGCAGCTCGGCGCCGGTTACGCGGTCGCGCGCCAGCCCGCCGCCGTTTCGGGACCGCTCGGCTTCTTCACCAAGGCCGACGACAAGGACAAGAAGCAGGGCAATCTGCCGCTCGCCGCGCTCGCGGCGCTCCTCGCGGCGGGGCTCGGCATTCTGTTCAGCGTGCTCGAGCACACGCGGCCGCTGCGCGTGTTCAGGCTCGAGGCGGCGAAGTTTGCGGCGGGCAGCATCGAGCTCCTCACACCGAGCCACTTCCGCGGCGTCTTCCGCAAGATTGCCTCCGACGTGAACGACGGCGTCGACAAGCAGCTCGCCAAGGGTGGTGGGCCGCGTCGCGGTCCCGCGGACTTCAAGGAAGTGCTCGGCGACCTACCAGACCAACCGGTGATGAGCGCGTTCAGTCTCCCCGGCGATGCCGTCGCGGACGCCGCCGGCTCCGGGCCGCTCAGCGTCAACATTCCGAGCTCCGCGCACGCGGGTTCGGGCGCCCGGCAGCTCCCGACTCCACCCGGTAGCGCGCCGCGACGACTGCCGCGACCGCCCGGCGCGGGTCCCGCTGCACAGGTGACGCCCGCCGCGCCGGCCGCCCACCTCGACGCGACGATGCCCGAGGGCGGCCTCACCGAATGGGGCAGCGGCGCGCCCGACGAGGCCGAGTGGCAGGACGTCTTCAAGGAGTTCGTCGCCACCAAGCAGCAGTGCGGTGAAACAATCGAGGGCTTCACGTACGAGAAGTTCGTCGAGCGCCTGCGCAAAAACCGCGACGCGCTCGTCACCAAATACGGCGCCAAACGCGTGAAGTTCGGCGTGCACGTCAAAGACGGCAAGGCAGCTCTGAAGGCGAATCCCATCCGGGAGTAGGGCCGCTACGCCTCGAGGGGGCCGACGCCTATCAGCCAGTAAGAGAAAACGTATCAGCCGGAGGGCTCTCTACGCTGGCGGAGCGGCTGCGACGTGACTACATCGACCCGTAGAAACACCATGTCCGAGCCTCGTCTCCACAACGTCGTCATCATCGGCTCCGGTCCCGCGGGTCTCACCGCCGCCATCTACGCCGCGCGTGCGAACCTGAAGCCTTACTGCGTCGAGGGCTTCAACGCCGGCGGTCTGATCCCGGGCGGTCAACTCATGTTCACCTCCGACGTGGAGAATTATCCGGGCTTTGCCAAATCCGTCTCCGGGCAGGATTTGATGGGTGCGTTCCGCGCGCAGGCCGAGCATCAGGGCGCCGAGCTCACGATCGGCGACGTGCAGAAGGTGGATTTGTCGTCGCGCCCGTTCAAGATCTGGGTAGGCGAGGACGAGAACGAGCTTCACCTCGCCAAGACGATCATCGTCGCGACCGGCGCGCGCGCCAATTACATCGGGCTGCCGAGCGAAGAGAAGCTCAAGAACAAGGGCGTGAGCGCGTGCGCGGTGTGCGACGGCGCGCTCTTTCGCGGACAGGACGTCGCCGTCGTCGGCGGCGGGGACACGGCGATGGAAGAGGCGTCGTACCTCGCCGGGCTCTGCGGCAAGGTCACGCTCATCCACCGCCGGGATGAATTTCGCGCGTCGCGCGCCATGGTCGATCGCGTGCAGAAAAACCCGAAGATCAACCTGCTCTTGAGCCACGTCGTCGAGGACGTGCTCGATCCCGCGCAGGATCGCGTGACGGCGCTCGTCGTGCGTGACCTCAAGAGCGACAAGCGCACGACGTTGCCGATCGGCGCGCTCTTCGTCGCGATCGGCCACACGCCGATGACCGAGCTCTTCAAGGGACAGCTCACGACGCACCCGAACGGGTACCTCAAGGTCGAACCGGGCTCGACGCGCACGAGCGTGCCGGGCGTCTTCGCCGCGGGCGACGTCGCGGATTGGACGTACCGTCAGGCCGTGACCGCGGCCGGCACCGGTTGCATGGCGGCGCTCGATGCCGAGCGCTTTCTTCAAGCCGAGCATTGAGCACGGACTCGCTCGCGAGCGACCCGAAAGCGGCGCCTTGCGCTAGGCTCGGGGTGTGAGTCGCGCGGTCGACACCGAAGCCATGGCTGAGCTCGCCGAGCTTGCTGCGGCCGTACGCACGCACGTCGAGTGGCTCGTGACGAGTGGCGCCGCCGGCGTGCCGCGCGAGCGCTCTGGCACGAGCGCTCGCGCACCCGTGGGCGCGGGGGAGTCAGCGCCGCACGTCGTCGAGGCGCCGCACGTCGTCCGAGCCGTTCCCCCGCCAGCCGTCTCGCCGCCGGCGCCCGTCATCGCTGCGCCCGTCATCGCTGCGCCCGTCATCGCCGCGCCGTCACCGGCTGTCGTGGTGCCGGCACCCGTGGCGGCGGCGGGTGCGCCGGCGCTCGACTTGACGGAGCGACGGCGCCGTCTCGGGCTGCTCGAGGAGAGCGTCAAGCCGTGCACTCGGTGCGCGCTCCACGCCGATCGCACGCAAACCGTGTTCGCGAGAGGGACAGGCTCGGCAGGGCTGTGCTTCATCGGCGAGGGACCCGGCGCTGACGAGGACGCGCAGGGCTTTCCGTTCGTCGGCAAGGCGGGTCAGCTCTTGGATCGCATGATCGAAGCGATGGGCTTCGGTCGCGACGAAATCTACGTCTGCAACATCGTGAAGTGCCGCCCGCCGAACAACCGCAAGCCGGAGCCGGAAGAGATGGCTGCCTGCATGCCGTACTTGAAGGAGCAGCTCGAGCTCCTGCAACCCGAGGTGATGGTCGCGCTCGGTGCCACGGCAGTGCAGGGCCTGTTCGGAACCACCGAAGGCATCACGCGCCTGCGCGGCCGCTGGAAGCTCTACGGCGGGCGCATCCCGGTCATGCCCACGTTCCACCCCGCGTTCCTGCTCAGAAACCCCGCGGCCAAGCGCGAGGTCTGGGACGATCTCCAAGCGGTGCTGCGCCAGATGGGCCGACAGCCGCCGAAGCGCTAGTGCCCGGTCCCCAAGGTCGCGGTGCGGCGCTTGCGGTGCGGCTGCTGCTCGTCGCGGTCGGCTTCGCACCCTTCGTGCCGGCGCTGGCCGCGCATTTTACCGCGCTCCGGGGCCTCGGGCGCGCTCTCGACGCGTGGTTCGCATTTCAATGCGAGCGCGATTCGGCGCGCATGCTGGGCGTCGGCGCCGTGTGCGCGCGGTGCCTCGGACTTTACGTCGGGCTCGGCCTGGGGGCGCTCATCGGGCGACCGCGGCTCGCGACTCCGCGCCTCGAGCTCTGGCTCGCGGGCGCGGCACTCGCCATGGGCGCCGACGTTGCGACGGAAGCGCTCGGCTGGCGCGCGCCGTGGGCGCTCCTCCGCTTCGCGACCGGCCTTGCACTGGCTTACGCGGCCGGCGTCATCGTCGTCGCGTGGCTCAGCGGAGCGAGCGCGGCCCGCTCCGCTTCGAACGAACCCGCTCAGAAACCGTAGTTGAAGCCGAGGGTCGGCTGGATCACGATGCCCGACGCGGGTAGCATGTAGAGCAGCTTCGCTTCGACGGTGGCGCCCACCCTCGGCCCGAGGGCGAGCATGGTGCCTGCGCCGACCTCGACGAAGCCCTGGCCCATCTTCTTCCAGCCGTCGACCGGCACGGGCTTGTGGTGGGCGATGTTGTAGTACGTCTTCTTCCCGCTCCGGCACTGGTTGTACGGGTTCAGGACCTCGCCGGTCGACGTGGTGAAATTCGGTTCGTAGTCGGGGCTGTTCGGGTCGCCGCTCGTCCCTTTGCCTGCGTCCTCGCAGTCGTACTCGTTGATGCGGACCTTCGCGTCGACCTGCGCCATGCCGCCGCCGACTACCGCGTAAGCACGGAAGAACTTGGCCGTGAGCGGCAGGAACCAGAACGCGCCACGCACCTCGAGGTGCACCGGCAAGAACGCCGTACCGCCGGTCCCCGTGCTGTGCGCCGGCGGATCCTGCACGCCGACGGGCGGCTGCATGCCCGCGGGCGGCCCACCGCCGAACGCAAAGCCGACGCGCCCGCCCAGGGTGATGTTGGGCGAAAACGCGCGATCGTACGAGAGCATGACGCGCGTGGTCGCGAGCACGGCGCCCGTGGAGATACCGTCGCGCAGCGGGTAGGGCGTGTGGAAGAAGGGCTGGTTGCTCGTGCCCTGGTAGAAGCACGCGTAGTTGTCCGATTGCTGCCCGAGCTTCGGATCGCACACGTTGTAGCCGCCGACGAACGCGATGTCCTGCGCGATGTCGATGCCGAGCCAGTTGCGCTTGTAGGTGCCCGGCGCGCCGCCGCTGCTCCCGCCGCCGCTGCCGCGGTCCGCGATGTCGCACTTGCCGTTCACGCACATGCCGGTCGTGCAATCGCCGTCCGATTCGCAGGTCGGTGCGGCTTGGCAGGTGCCCTCTTCACACAACAGGCCGGCCTTGCACTCGCGGGAGTTCTCGCAGGAGGCGCCCCAGTCCTTGCCCGTGACAGCGCCACCGGCGCCGCCGCCGCAGCCGGGGAAGTCCGGCGGGCACTCTTCCTTGGCGGCGCAGCGCGCAGGCGCTTCACCGTCGTCGAACGCGGGGGGCTCTTCGTCCACCTTCTCGGCGAGGTTGATCACGATCGGCGCGGTCTTGCTGCCCCAGCTGTCGACCTGCTCGCCCTGCGCGTCCTTGGCGCGCACGTAGAGCTTCAGCGCACCGGCGATGTTCGTCCCCGTGCACGGGAGTTGCGCGCGGAAGCTGTCGCCCTTCTTCTGCATCGGCAGCGTTTTCCACGTGTCCGAGCCGAACGGCTTGTACTTGAGCTCCATCGCCGTCACGTCCTCGTCGCTCGAGCATTGGACGGGGATCGGACGCCGCGTCTCGACGTTCGTGACGGTGGGCGTGCAAGAGAGACCGCCGCCGGCGGGGGCGCGAGGAGCGGCGGGGGCCGGCGTCGCGGGCGTAGCCGGTTCGGGCGCGGCCGCGGGCGCGGCGCCGCCGGCGATCGCGGCGAACGTCGCCTGCGTCTCCGGCGTCGCGAGCACGGTGTCGAGCTTCACGTTCGGGTCCGCGGCGACCGCCTTTTGGAACGCGTCCCTCGCACCTCCCTGATTGTTCTTGCCGCTGCCGCGCACGATGCCGACGTACATCCACGCCTTGCCGAGCGTTTGCGGCGAGCACTTGTCGCCGCAGGCGTTGATCGTGCCGAGCAGCACGCCTTCCGCCTTCTCGAAATCCGTGGCGACGTAGTGGGTGTTGATCGCCTCGTCGATCTTCTTGTTGGCGGCGGTGTCGCGTGTGTACTGCGCGAGCGCAGGCGACGACACCAAGACGAGGAGAGCGATGCAGAGCAGCCGGTAGAGTCGAGACAAGGGTCCTCCGAGGGAGTGCATAGTCGAGCGAGCGCGCGGAGGGGAGCGGAGACCAGACGAATCGGTGCGGCGCTCAGCGCGTCGCGCCCGTCTTCGGGCAACCTTCCTTCACTCCTTCGGTGCGAATGAACTGAACGCGCCGGTTGAGCGCGCGGTTCTGCTCGGTCGAGTTATCCACGATGGGCCGGTCGAAGCCGTAGCCCAGCGAGGTGAGGCGTCCAGGCGTAATGCCGTACGCCATCAGATAATTCTTCACGCTGGCTGCCCGACGGTTGCTCAGGTTCTTGTTGTAGGCGGCGCCACCGCGGTTATCGGTGTGGCCTTGGACCTCGAGCCTGATATCGGGGTTCTTGTTCAGCACGTCGACCACGGCGTCGAGAATGGGGAAGCTCTCGGGCCGGATCTTGTCCTTGTTGTATTCGAAGTGGATCTGTTGCGTGATCTTCACTTCGCAATCCGTGACGACCACGAGCGCCGCCTTCGGGCAGCCGAGCGGCTCCTGCGTCGTCGAGCCGGGCTCGTTCGGGCACTGGTCCTGAACGTCGAGAACCGTGTCCTTGTCGTTGTCCGGATCGGGGCAGCCGTCCTCGTCCTCGAAGCCGTCCAGATCTTCGGGCTCGTTCGGGCACTTGTCGGCGGAGTCGGGGATGCCGTCGAGGTCGTTGTCGAGGTCGGGGCAGCCGTCCTCGTCGAGGTAGCCGTCCTTGTCCTCCGGCTCGAGCACGCACGTATCGGCCGAGTCTACGATGCCGTCTCCGTCGGTATCCGGATCGGCGGGCGGCGCTTCCACGAACGTGCGCTCGGCGCAGTATTGTGGCGGCGACATGTCGAGCGCCGCGTCCGCGTTCGGCGCTGCGAGGCTCAAATGAGTCTGCGCTTTCGAGATGAAGCCCTGATCGAGCTCGAGCGTCGCGAACTCCAGCTGGCTGCGAGCCGTGGCGAGCTCACGGGGGGCACAGCGAATGGCGCCGTTTCTTTCCGCCTGGTCGACGATTTTCTCGAGCCCCGCGATTTGTCCGCGGAGCTGGGGCGCCTGGCCACAGCTGGTGGCGACCAGCAGGCAAACGAGCGTCCCCGCGGCCCCACGTCGGGCTCGCTTCATCGACCGGCTCCGCGGTGCGCGTCGCGCGCGAGCTTGATCGCCTTCTCGGCGTACTCCTCGCCCGTCTCCGCCAGGTTCACTGCGTCGCTGTAGTCGGCTTCCGACGCCTCCGACTGCGCCTTCTGGATGTGCTCGTAGGCGTACCAGTACTCGTACGCAGCGTATTGCTCCGCGCCGAGCTCGTGCGCCTCCTCGAGCTTCGACGACGCGGCGCTGATCTGCACGGCGTAGAGCGTGTTGCCGCAACCGCTCGCCAAGAACGCAGCGATCACCAGAGCGCCGCTCGCGAGCACGTGCCGGACGCGCACGGACGCCGAGGTTTCGGCGAGGTCTGCGGGGGCGTTCGGCATCGGGCGCGCTCGACCCGAAGGTCGCGGTTTCCGCGAAGAACGCTAGCAATTCCTCATGGATTCCGTCAACACTGTGCGCGTTCGCGCACGCTTTTTCGGCCCGCTCCACCGGACGGGAGGTGGGCGCACCGAACCCTATCGGCTCATTCTCGCCGCTAAACTCGCGCGATCACGCACGGCGTCAGAGCCGGCGGTAGAGACCGACGACCTTGCCGAGCAGCATCGTCGACTTGAAGTCCGTGGCGCGCACGAGAATCGGCGCCATCTTCGCGTTCGCGGGCTGGAACCGGACGTAGTCTCGCTCGGGATAGAAATACTTCACCGTGGCTTCGTCGCCGATGAGCGCGACGACGATGTCTCCGCGCTCGGCCATGGCTTGTTTGCGCACGAAGATGTAGTCACCCCCGAGGATTCCGGCCTCGATCATCGAATCCCCCTGCACGCGCAGGCCGAAGACCTCACGACCGCCGCGGACCATCATGCGGTCCACCCGAACGGTGTCGATGACGTTTTCCTCGGCGAGGAGGGGCAGGCCGGCGGCGACGCGGCCGAGCACGGGGATATCGATGATATCCTCTTCGTTCAGTGGGGCGCGTACGGGCTGAGGCACCGCCGCCTCCACCAACTTGAGCGCGCGGCTCTTCATGTCCTCACGCCGGAGGTAGCCCTTCCGCTCGAGGGCGCGCAGGTGATCGTTCACCCCGTTGGTCGAGCGAATCCCCATGTATTCGCCGATCTCCCGCAGGGTGGGAGGGTAGCCGCGCTCGCCAATCGACTTGCGGATGAAATCGAGCGTCTGCTCCTGGCGCTTCGTCAGGCCTTGCATGGCACGCGAAAGGTACTGAACGGGTGTTACGAAGTCAAATTTGGGGGATTTTTTGTTTAGGGGGGTGCAGGCTTGCAGGTCTTTGCGTCCCAATCCTCCTGACGAACTCGTCCCGCCGGCCTCGCCGGTTGGTCGACCAGCTCATCGCCGCTCGCGGTGATCGAGATCTTTCCCTCCAAGACTGTCGTGTTGTTCCGGCGGGCCTCCGGCCCGCATCGGCTTCCCCATACTCGGGGAAACACCGGGCCGGAGGGAGAGCTGTCTGGCTGCAAGCCCGGACGTGAAATGAAAACTCCGCATCAGATTCGGAGTTTTCACCTGAGCTCGAGGGCGCACCGGCTGCCCGATGCATGTCCGCGACCTCAAATGAAAACTCCGAATCCAACTCGGAATCTTCACGTCGACTCGACGGGCGCGTTCGGAACGCACTGAACGCCCCGCCTTCCGACGCCCCGGACTCCGAGGAGCCGAAACGCGGAACGGAGCCAAACTCCCGAACAAGGCCGAACTCTCGAACCGCTGTTCCTTGAGTCTTGTCGCCTCGGTGCGTGCCTCAACCCCACCCCAAGAACCGAGCAACTCCGAGTATGGCACAGCCGAAGCGGGCCGAAGGCCCGCCGGAACGCGGTCTAGTCTTGGCAGGACAGATCACGATCGTCCACCGAGACGACGACGCGTACGACAAACCGGCGCGGTGGAACCACCCACCTAAAGGCGATGGTCGCCAAACCCCAACCTTTAGAACTTCCCTGACACAGACAAAAAAGTCAGCTTGTCATTGGTCTCGCGCAAACGCTTCACTAGCATCCCGACGATACTCCACAAGACCTCGTACGCGAGGTCCTTGTGCATGAACAAGAGGTCGTCGAAGCCGTCTTTGGCGATCGAGAGGAGGCGGCAGCGTTCGTGAACGCGGGCGTCGGCCGAACGCGGGGATTCGTCGAGCAGCGCCATCTCGCCGAACATTTGGCCGGGGCCGAGGACGGCCAGCGCCTCTTCGCCCATGCCGGGCACTTCTCGGCTGATGCGGACCTTCCCCTCGAGGATCAGGTAGAGCTTGTCGCCCGCGTCGCCGTGCTGGAAGATCTTGGTGCCCGTCGCGTGCGTTTCTTCGGCCGCGACCTTGGCAATGAGCTCGAGCGCTGCGGGCTTCAGCCCGGCAAAGAGCTCGACGCGGGCGAGCTGCTCGAGCCGATCTTGCATCCCAGCCGGGGACGATAGTCCGAAACGCCCGCTTTCCCCAAGTTAGATCGCGGACGTCAGCGCTCGAAACGAACCGTAAAGGGCGGCGTCGTCTGCTCGACCGGTTCGCCAGCCTTGTTCAGCGCGACCTTGAAGGTCTTCCGCATCGCGCATTGTCGCGCGCGGGCCGCAAACCCGAAACCCGGATCGGCGACGACCGTCACCGAGCGCGGGTGCCCGTCGGCCTTCACCGTCACGACGATCTTCACGAGCTTGAAGTTGATGCCTTCGGCGTCGGCTTCAGGCGGGAAGCCGCAGTCGCCCCACGAGCTTCCGTCGGGACCGGCGGGCCGCGATAGATCGACGCTCGGCGCCGGAGGCGGCCCTTTGACGCCGGTGCCCGTACCCGTGGGTGCGGCTTCGACCGAACGCACCGCCGTCCTGGCCGTGCCGCGCGTCGCCGTCACGCCGCCCGCGAAATGATCGCCGTTGCCGGTCACGAAGCCGTCCCCGGTGAGGTCGACGGGCTCGTCCGGATTGGGCTCGGCCGTGAGCACCTTGCCGGCTTCGGCGGCGGCAGGCGGCTTCGCGGCCGCTTCATGCGGGGGGGGAGGTGCCGCGTGGGCCGCGGGCGGCGGCGGCTCCGGTTCCTTCTCCTCGACCGGCGGCGGAGGTGGTGGCGGCGGTGGCTTGTCCACCTGCACGTCGACCTCTTGGTGTAGCCGCTCCTTCATGCTCTTGCGCACGGCGCGCGTGAGCTCGACCAGGTACGGAAAGGAGCGCAGCACGGGCTCACCCGCGGACACGTGCGCGGCGAGCGCGAGCGCGAGGCAGGCGATCATCGCAAAGTGATCGCGGCGTCCCAGACCGAGCACCGGGGCGAGCGGCTCCCGCGCTACGGTGGCGGCGAGGGCCGGCTGCGGGTGTGGCGCGTCCATGCGGGATCCCAAAACTCGAAGCTAGTGAGGCGCCTCGACCGGGACGGTGTTGTCGCGTGTCGGGCTCACCGCGAACGCGATCTTCGCGATACCGGCGCGCTTCAACAGATCCAGCACGTGGATCACCCGGCCGTGCTCGACCTTCTTGTCCGCGCGAATCACCGCGCGCAGATCTTTGTTCTTGTCGTGCGCCGTCTTCGCGAGGGCCTGGATGGCGTCGTCGGTCGGGATTTGCTCGGAGTCGACGCGCGCGCGGCCGTCGGCGCTGAGCTCGACGGAGAAGATCGTCTGGAGGGCTTCTCCGCTCGCCGCCTTCGGCAGGTCCATCGGCATGCCCTGCGAGACGATGATCTTCGCCGTCACCATGAAGATGATGAGGAGGACGAGCGTCACGTCGACGAGCGGCGTGACGTTGATGCCGGCGATCAGGCCGTCATCGTCGTTGTTGGAGCTGCCAGCCATGAATCCTCGACGCTTGCGCGCTGCTCATTCGGCTTCCGCTTCCGCCGGCTTTTGGCCGACGGGCGTGCCCACCAGGTGCGAGAGCAAAACGTGGCTCAGCGCGTCCGTGTTCGCCAGGATCGAACGGGACAGCCGCTGGTAGTAGTTGTACATGGCGACGGCCGGGATCGCGACCGCGAGGCCGACGGCCGTCGCGACGAGCGCCTCGGCGATGGCCGCCATCACTTCCGTCGGAGCGGTGAGCGCGCCTTCCTTGGCAGCGTTCGCCGCGACGGCGCCCTGCTTGCCGAGCGCCTCGAACGCCTGGACGACGCCGATGACGGTGCCGAAGAGCCCCATGAACGGCGCGTTGTTGCCCAGCGTGCCGAGGAACGCGAGCCGTCGCTCGAGTTTCATCTTCTGCAGCGCCGCCGCGCCCTGCATCGCCTCGTCGGCGGCCTTGGCGCCACGATCGGCTTCGATGATCCCAGCGACCACCACGGCGGCCTCCGCGCTCGGCGACGCCTCGAGGAGTTTGCGCGCGCCCTCCATGTCGTCGCTGCGCAGGCGATCGCGGAGCTCACGGGCGAGGCGGCCGACGTCGTCACGGAGCGACCAGTAAAACCAACCGCGCTCGAGCATGACCGCCACCGAAATGACGCTCAGCCCGATGAGCAACCACATGACCCACCCCGCACCGAAGTTGGTCATCAGATGTTGCAGCCATTCAACCAGGTTCATTCGAACAATCCTTCGATGGATGAGCGCTCAGCCGCTATCTGGGGCACGGCCCCCGGTTTGCCCAGCGGCAAGCCGCCGGCTCGTAGCATGAATGGCCGTCGCGTGGGAGTTTGGGCCCGCGGTCGTGCGGGCGGAATCGGGGTTGAACAAACGGCGCCCGCCGCGTGTTCCGGAAAAATGCACGGTGGCGCTGGCCAGGCAGCCGGGTGTCGGCGACGTGGCCCACGCCCGCGGGCCTGGGCCGCTCCTCAGAGCTCGTGGGGCATGAGGTCGTACGGCGAGCGGAAGAACTGCTGCGGCGAATACGACTTCAGACACGAGACCCGGCGCATGTACACGTCGGCGTAGAGCTCTACCTGCAGGCCGAAGCTCGACATCTCGTTCTGCTCCTTGAGCAGCGACCCGAAGTAGGGATGAAAGCGCGTCGAGACCCGCTCGGCGCGCCCCGCGTATTCGGAGAGGTTCGAGCGGAGCTCGCCGCGCACGCGCTCGACGGCGCGCTTGGCCCGGATCCGCTCCGCCTCGATGCCGTTGCCGTTCGCCCCGATGCCGCGCGAGAGCTCCTTGAAGCGCCCCTGATAGAAGCGCAGCTCGTCCTCGAGCCGCTCGCGCTGTTCCTCGAGCGTGCGCATGCGCGAAAGATCGTCGTTCGAGCTCTCGTGCGCCGCGACCTCGGCGTCGAGCTCCTGGATGATCATCGCCGTGTACCAGGACGTTTCCTTCTTCGAGCGCAGAATGTCGCCGTAGATGTGGTCGCCCACGTAGAGCACGCTCGACCCCGTGACGCCGATCAGCCGCTCGAATTCCTCGAGGTTCCCGCCCTCGTAAGCGCGGCCGCGCTCGAGCCCGCCGCGCACCGGCTTGAGCACGTCCCCGTCGCGTTCCATGAGCGGCTGCCCTTCCTGGAACCAGCGCGGTTTCTTCGCCGAGCAGATCACGGCCTCGAAGTAGTGGCGCCAGGTCGGGTACTCGTGCATCGCGTCGCCGAGCAGGTACGTCATCACGCGCTCGGTGTAGGAGTTCGGCGAATTCGTCAGCAAAAAGAGCTTTTTGCCGGCGGAGCGTAGCTTGTGCAGCGTGCGTGCGAGCTCCGCGTCGCGATCGAGAAACTCGTCGAGCGCCGCCGTCACGACGCCGTACACGGTGCCGTCCGCGTGCGCTTCGTCGATCGACGCGCGCACGTCGTGGAAGAGCTTGTCGTAGTCGATGGGCTCGCCGCGCTTCTCGAGCGCGCTCACGACGGCCGCGTAGCTCGTCACCTCGCTCAGCGCGAAGAGCGTGTCGATCCAGTGGTAGCGCGTGGTGTGCGGGCGGATCCGCTTGTCGTGATAGAGGTTCTGAATCACCGACTCGGGCAGCCGCTCGAGGCCGTGGTAGCCGCGGTGCACGACCTTGTAGCGGTCCATCTTGAGGATGTGGCCGTACTTCCTGTCGACGAGCAGGCCGCGGATCGGAAAGCGCGTGTCGTACTGGAGCTCCTTGAGCGAGCTCGGATATCCGCGCTTGATCAAGCGGTCGACGGTGAGCTCGACGCTCAGCGCGTCCATCCGCTCCTGGCGGTAGATCGCGAGCGTGTAATCCATGTCGAAGCCGACCCACTCGATGTTCGAGAGCCGGAGATCGTGGTTCACGAACACGCGGTCGGCGCGGGGGATCTTCGCGGGAGCCGGCGGCGGCGTGCCGAGCCCGTTCAGGGGTAGCAGGAGCTGCTGACTGTCCAAGGCGGGCGGACCTTCAGCATAGCATTCGGGCTTGGGTTCGCCGTGGGGGATGCGCCTAACCTCCGTGGACACCGTGGCCGGCCGTGATCGACGCGAGCTTGAGGCGCGGCCACGCGTCCTCGAAGCCGCCCTCGAAGGGATCGTTCGCGAGGAAGAGCGGCGTGTCGAGATCGACGAACGAAAAGCCGCCGAGCCCGCCCGCGAGACACGCCGACGTCGTCATCGCGAGGCGCGTCTCCACCATGCCGCCGATCATGAGCTCGATGCCGTCGGCGCGGGCGCCGAGCGCCATGTCGAGCGCTCCGACGAGACCCGTCTTCATGATCTTCACGTTGATCACGTCGCACGCCTGCTCGTCGATGAGCGTCTCGACGTCTGCGAGCGTGCGCGCGCTCTCGTCCGCGGCGACCTTGATGCCGGACTCGCGCACGGCACGGAGCCCGTGAACGTCGTCCGCTGGCGTCGGCTGCTCGAACAAGACCACGCGCTCACGCAGCGCTCCGAGCGCCCGCACGAGCCGGATCGCTTCTTCGGCCCGGAAACTCGCGTTCGCGTCGAGAATGAACGCCGCGTCGGGTGCGACCGCGGCCGCGCGCTGGAGCCGCTCCAGATCGTGCGTGAGCGGCACGCCGCCGACCTTCACCTTGAGCACGCGAAAGCCGCGCTGGTACGCCCTCGCCGCCTGAGCTCCGGAGTGCTCGGCGTCGCCCGTCGTGAGCGTGATATCCGAGATGAGCTCGGCTTTGGCCCCACCGAAGAAGGCGAACAGCGAAATCCCGAGTGAGCGCGTGAGCGCGTCGAGCAGCGCCGTCTCGAACGCGCAGAGCGCGCTCGGCGAGCTCGCGAGCAACTCTTGCGCGCGGCGGGCGGCCGCGCGCCAGGTGACGGCCTCGAGCCCGAGCAGCTTGTCGCGGCCGTTCGTCAGCGCCCGCTCGGCGTCTTCGCGCGTCTCGCCGTTCACGGCGGGGAACGGCGCCGCCTCACCGATGCCGAGCACGCCGCCTTCGAGTCCCACTTCGACGAGCAAATTCCGCGCGACGGTCTGCGCGCCGGTCGCGATGCCGAACGGCTCGCTGAGCTCGACGTCGAACGGCCGAAACGCGAGGTGCTGGATCCGCGGCACTCTCCGTATTTCTAGCAGATCAAAGGGCCCGAAGCGCGGCCGAGCGCCGTCATTCGCGCTATGCTGACCATGTCGTGCGTTCTCTCACCGTGCTCGTGACGGGCGATCCGGTGCCCGGGGTCGAGCGTGCGCGCGGCCCCTTCGTCGAGCTGTTTCGCCAGACGCTCGCGGGCGCGTGGTCCGGCCCGCTCGCCGTCCTCGACGCGCGCCGTGGTGAGCTCCCCGCGCTCGCCGACGTGACCGCCCTCGTGATCACCGGCTCGCCCGAGAGCGTCACGTCGCGTGCGCCCTGGATCCTCGCGGCCGAGGCGCGGACGGCGGAGCTCGTGCGTGCGGGCGTGCCCACGCTCGGCGTCTGCTTCGGGCACCAGCTGCTCGGTCAGGCGCTCGGCGGGCTCGTCGAAGTGAACCCGCGCGGTCGAGAGATCGGCACGGTGGAGCTCGAGCGCCTCGCCGAAGATCCCTTGTTCGACGGCGCGCCGCCCGTGTTCGGCGCGAACATGAGTCACTGCGACTCGGTCACGCGCCTGCCCGAGGGGGCGCGCGTGCTCGCCCGCACGCGGCTCGAGCCGCACGCGGCCGTCCGTTTCGGCGAGCGCGCGTGGGGCGTGCAGTTTCACCCCGAGTTCGACGGCGACACAATGCGCGGCTACGTCGCGGCGCGGCTCGACCGGCTCGCCGCGGAGGGCATCGACCCGAGCGCCCTCGCGGCGACGGACGCGCCCGAGGCCGCGCGCGTGCTGCGGACGTTCGCGCGCTTGGCCGGAAGCTGAGCGGCGGGCTGCGCTTCGGCGCGGCGCGTTTGCCAAACCGCGGCGCCGACGCTATGAGCCGCCGCCATGGGCTTTTCGTGCGGCATCGTCGGCCTACCGAACGTCGGCAAGAGCACGCTCTTCAACTCGCTCTCGAGCGCGAAGGCGGAAGCCGCCAATTTCCCGTTTTGCACCATCGAGCCCAACGTCGGCGTCGTGATGGTGCCCGACGAGCGCGTCGAGGCGCTCTCGCGCGTGTGCGAGCCGGACAAGAAAGTCTACACCAGCATCCGCTTCGTCGACATCGCCGGCCTCGTGCGCGGCGCCTCCAAGGGCGAGGGGCTCGGCAACCAATTCCTCTCGCACATCCGCGAAGTCGACGCGGTCGCACACGTCGTCCGCTGCTTCACGGACGACAACGTCATCCACGTCGAGAACCGTGTGGATCCCGTCGCCGACGTCGCAACCATCGACACCGAGCTCTGCCTCAAAGATCTCGACACCGTGAACAAGCGCCTCGACCGTGCGCGCAAGCAGTCGAAGGGCGGCGATCCGCTCGAGCGCCTCGCGGTCACCGTGTGCGAAAAGCTCTCGTCGCACCTCGACCAGGGCAAGCCCGCGCGCTCGTTCGCCCTCGACGAGAAGGAGCAGGGCATCGTGCGCGACCTCTCGCTCCTCACGGCCAAGCCCGTCTTCTACGTCGCCAACGTCGACGAAACGTCGCTCGGCAACCTCGCGGGCAACAAGCACTACCAAGCGCTCGCCGCGCACGCCGCGAGCGAAGGCGCCAAAATCGTGGCCATCTGCGCGTCGCTCGAAGCACAAATCGCCGAGCTCGAGCCCGCCGATCGCCCCGACTTCCTCGCGAGCGCGGGCCTGGCCGAGCCCGGCCTCAACGCCGTCATCCGCACCGGCTACGATCTGCTCGGCCTCATCACGTTCCTCACGGCCGGCAAGCAAGAAGTGCGCGCGTGGACGGTGAAGCGAGGCGCGACGGCGCCGCAAGCCGCCGGCGTCATCCACACCGACTTCGAGCGCGGCTTCATCAAGGCCGAAGTGATCTGGTGGGAAGACTTCGTGAACCTCGGTAGCGAAGCGAAGTGCCGCGAAGCCGGCAAGCTTGCCATCGAAGGCCGCGACTACGTCGTCCGCGACGGCGACGTGATGCACTTCCGCTTCAACGTCTAATCACCGCACGCGGCAAGCGGATCACGCCGGCGGTTCGGTCAGTGGGTGCTCCCACCGCGCGGCGCCGTCGGTCGCGGTGCGTCGGGCGCTCTCGCTCCGCTCGCGCCGCGTCGCCGCAGCGCACGGTGACTCCGCGCCGGGTCCTTGCCCGCGCGCCTTCGCTCAACTCGGCCCTCTGCTCTCTTGCTCCCGTTCCACTGCTCCCGCCCCGCCGTTCGGTTGCCCTCCGCCCCCGCCGTCCGCTCCCGCCGCCGCTCCGCTCGTCCGCTCCCTCCGTTCGGTTGCCCTCCGCTGCCCCCGCCTGGGCGTGCCCGCGCCTCCGCCACGGATCCCGCGCGCGGGACTAACTAAGCATACGTATTGTAAGATTGTGTAATCAAAACAAGCGCTTAAGTCATTTGTGCCCATTGGCCAGTCTGGGGCGTGGAAACGAGCCTAAGTAACTAATCTCATTGAATAAAGTATAGATATGTATGCTTATATTGTCTGGCGCGCAAAAGGCTGGGCGATGGTCGCAAAAAGCAGGGGGCGCATCGAGGGTGAACTCGTCCGCCGCGACACGGCCGTCGCGCGGTTTCGGCGTGCGGGAAGGGCCGCTCCATTTCCTTCACCGCGCGGGCGCGTGGCTGAGGCGGGTGCGCCAGCTTTCGACGGGGACGGGGCCGCCGAAGTAGCCGGCGAAGCGGGCGAGCCAAACCCCGAGGGTGAGAGCGAGGAGGGCGGAGGCGAGGAGCGTCGCCGTTCGGGTCGTCCACCAGGCGGGAGCGGGACGCGGCGGAGCGGCGCGCACGTAGTCGATGAGGACTTTGGCGATGGCGCCGGCGAAGAGCGGAGCGAGCAAGGGCGCGAGCGGGTGAAAGCGGAGTGCAGCCGCAAAGTCGCCGTGGAGGAGCGCGAGCGTCGCGCGCGTGAGCCCGCAGCCGGGGCAGGGTACGCCGAAGAAGAATGCGGTCGGGCAGAGCGGTGTGTCGAGCAGCGCGAGCGCGAACGCGAGCGCAACGAGACCCGCCGCGACGAGCGCGCGGCGGGTCACCGATTTACCTTGCTTGCCCGCCGCCCGCCGCCTGCCAGATCTCGTTCAGATCGGCAGGCCAAAAATAGATCCCGAAGAACAGGTAAAGCACCGGGTGCTGCACGGTCGCGTTCGGGACGCCCGCCATCTGCTTCGCCTCGAGGAGTTTCGGCGCGAGATTCCAGATCTGAATGATGTTCAGGATCGGGATGAAGAAGAAGATGGGGTTGATGTCGTCTTTGCCACGGAACGCCTTGAGCTCGTTCGCCATCTGCCAGATCTGGATGAGGGCGTAGACGAAGCAGAGCGAGCTGAAGACGAGCGTCATCACGGGATTGCGCGTCTTGCCGATCGGGCGTCCGCCCGCCGAAGCGGCGACGATGGGCGCGCCGCCCGCGGGCATGCCGCCAGGGCTCGGGTTGCCGTAACCCCCCTGCGGTGCGGCGTATCCGGGTTGCGGGCCGCCGTAGCCGCCCGGTTGCTGGCCACCGTAGCCGCCGGGCTGGCCGCCGTAGCCGCCGCCGCCCTGACCTGGAGGCGTGAAACCGCCGCCCTGACCTGGAGGAGGACCGTAGCCGCCGGGCGAGTGGGCAGGGGGTTGGCCGTAGCCGCCGCCGGGCGGAGGGAAGCCGGGGTTGCCGCCTGGAGGGGGGAAGCCTTGCGCGCCACCGGGCGGGGGTCCGTAGCCACCGCCGGGCGGGGGTGCGCCGTAGCCGCCCTGAGCGGGACCGGGTTGAGCGGGCGGCGCCGCGGGTTGTGGCGGCGCGCCGTAGCCGCCACCACCGTACGGATTGAAGCCCATGCCCGCCGGATCGGCGACCATGGTGCCGCCGAGCGGGTTCACACCTGGAGGAGCGGCGTGAGGCGCAGCGGGCGGAGCCGCCGGGGGCGGTTGCGCATTAAAAGGCTGTGCTGGGGTCGGTGCCATGCCGAACCCACCCTGCGGGCCGGCCTGCGGCGGCGCGGCAGGTGGCGGAGCTTGTCCGCCCATGGCCGGAGGAGCGACGCCGAGCATGGTGCCCTTGAGCATGGGCCGGGCGCCGGCACCGGGTCCGGGGCCGGGCATAGGGGGTGCTGCGGGAGCCGGAGCAGGTGCCGGGGGCGGAGCAGCTGCCGGTCCAGGAGCCGGAGCGCCAGGCGGTCGCGGCAGCCCTTGCTGCGGCGAGTTCATCATCAGCATCGTCCCCTTGAACTTGGGGGCGGCGGCGCCCTTTAGGTTGAACCCGCACTTCTTGCAGGTCGTCGCCGCTTCGTCATTCTCGGTCCCACAGTTCGGACAAAACAACGCACACCTCCGCGAGGTTTCGCTTCGCCTTCGATCCGGAGCCTACCCTAGAGCGGCCACCTTGGATTCACAAGCGGATCCTCGCGGGCGTGCTTGACACCTCGCTTTGCGGGTAACTACGGTTCGCCTCGCCCGAAACCCCGGGCATGTGAAGGCTCCGCGATCCCCGCTTCATTCGAGCCGATTCACGACGGAAACCTTCATGGCTTTTGCGCTCAACGCCGAGCAGAACCAGAGGCTCGAACAGATCCTCAGCCGCTACCCGAACAAGATGGCGGCATGCATCCCCGTTTTGCACCTGTGTCAGGACGCGAATGCGTCGTGGGTGTCGGACGAGGTGATCGAGTTCGTAGCCAAGAAGCTCGAGCTACCCACGGCCCACGTCAAAGGCGTGGTCACGTTCTACACGCTCTTCAACCAACAGCCGGTCGGCAAACACCAGGTCTGGGTGTGCCGAACGCTCTCGTGCGCTCTGCGCGGCTCCGACAAGATCCTCTCGCACTGCGAGAAGCGACTCGGCTGCCACGTGGGTGAGACGAGCAAGGACGGCAAGGTCACCCTCCGCACCGCGGAATGCCTGGCTGCCTGCGGCTCCGCGCCGATGATGCAGGTCGACAAGACCTATTACGAAAACCTCACAATCGAGCAGGTGGATCGGATCTTGGACACCCTGGTCCGCTGAGCGAGCGATGCTGAAACCCACCACGTATCTCACGCACTCTTACGGCCAAGCCGACGGCTACAAGCTCGCGGCTTACGAGGCCCACGGCGGCTACAGCGGCGTCAAGAAGGCGCTCGCGATGAGCCGCGAAGCCGTCATCGAGGAAATGAAGAAGGCGCACATCCGCGGACGCGGCGGCGCCGGCTTCGACGCGGGCACGAAGTGGAGCTTCATGCCCAAGCAGAGCCAGAAGCCCTGCTACCTGGTGATCAACGCCGACGAAGGCGAGCCGGGCACGTTCAAGGATCGCTCCATCATGGAGAAGAATCCGCACTCGCTCGTCGAGGGCTGCATCATCGGCTGCTACGGCATCGGCGCGCACGCGGCGTACATCTACGTGCGGGACGAGCTCCACCTTTCGAAGGCGCGGCTCGAAGCCGCGATCGCCGAAGCGCGCGCGAAGGGCTACCTCGGAAACAAGCCGTTCGGCTTCGACTACCCGGTCGAAGTCTACGTGCACACGGGTGCCGGCGCGTACATCTGCGGCGAGGAGACCTCGCTCCTGAACTCGCTCGAAGGGCGGCGCGGTGAGCCGCGCCTGAAGCCGCCGTTCCCGGCGCAGTACGGCGCGTTCGGCTGCCCGACCACCGTGAACAACGTCGAGACCATCGCGATCGCGCCGACGGTGTTCGACGTGGGCGGCGACGAGTTCTCGAAGCTGTCGGCGCTGCACGGCTTCAACGACGGTGGCGCGCGCCTCTTCGGCGTGAGTGGCCACGTGAAGAAGCCGGGCCTCTACGAGGCGTGCGTCGGGCTCACTCTTCGCGAGCTCATCTACGACCTCGGCGGCGGCACGCTGGGTGACCGGCCGATCATCGGCGTCATTCCGGGCGGCTCGTCCTGCCCGGTGCACAAGCCGGACGAGCTCATCAATCACGCGGATCCGCGCTTTGCTCCTTATAACGGTAAGAGCATCCTCGACCTGCCGCTCGGCGTGGACACCTTCCGCATGGTCGGCGGCATGCTCGGCACCTGCTGCGCCATCGTGCTGACGGACGCGGCTGATCCGGTGCTCGCGCTGCACAACCTGATGCGCTTCTACCGGCACGAGTCGTGCGGGCAGTGCACGCCGTGCCGCGAAGGCTGCGGTTGGATCGAGCGCATCCTCGACAAGATCGTCGAAGGCGAGGGCACGATCGAAGAGCTCGACCGCGTGACGGAAATCGCCTCCGACATCACCGGCAACACGATTTGCGCGTTCGGCGACGGCGCCGCGCAGCCCGCGCTCGCGTTCGTGCGCAAGTACCGCTCGCACTTCGAGGACTACATCTTGAACGGCGCGAAATCGCAGACACGAAGGCTCACGCCATGAACGTTCTCGTCGGCAACGTTTTCTTCGCACTGATGGCGGGCATCAGCCTGCTCGGCGCGGTCGGCACCGTGGCGTCGCGCAACCCGATCCGCAGCGCGGTCGGTTTGCTCGCGACGATCCTCGGGATTGCCGGGCTGTTCCTCGAGCTCAAGGCCGAGTTCATGGCGGCGATTCAGCTCATCGTGTACGCGGGCGCGGTCGTCGTGCTCTTCGTCTTCGTGGTGATGCTGCTCGGTCCGGACGCGAGCAAATCCCCGACTACGCCGGCGCACGGCGTCGCGGCGCGCGTCGTCGGCGGCGGAGCGATGGCGCTCTTCGCGGCCGTCGCCGGCTTCCTCATGTTCGGCACGAATAAGACGCTGACGCGCTTGCCGCTCGTCTCGTCCGACCACGGCAGCCTCGAGCTCGTCGGTCGCGAGCTCTTCACGAAGGAGCTCGTGCCGTTCGAGCTCACGACCGCGCTCCTCATCGTGTCGGTCGTCGGCGCCATCGCCGTCGCCCGCGCCCACGTCGAGAAGCGCGTGAAGGCCCCGAGCAACAAGCCGGCGGCGCATCGGCTCTTCCACGGTCCCCTGCATCCGCGCGACGCGGGTCACCCCCTCCCGAAGGAGCACGCCTGATGGGCTCGCTTGGCTTGGTGGTCGAGCACTACGTGCTGCTCGCCGGCGTCATCTTCACGCTCGGCTGCATCGGTTTTCTGGTGCGCCGCAACGTCCTCGTTCAGCTCATGAGCATCGAGCTCATGTTGAACGCGGTAAACCTCGCGCTCGTCGCGTTCAACCGCACCCACCCCGGCAACATGACGGGCCAGGTGTTCGCGTTTTTCATCATCGCGGTGGCGGCGGCGGAAGCGGCCGTCGGCTTGGCCATCGTGCTCGCGTTCTACCGCTTGAAGAACACCGTCATGAGTGACGAAGGGGATCAGCTGAAGCTCTGAGCTTCACGCGAGCCTTTAAATGGAAGCTCTTCTCTCTCTTTTCCCTCCGAACGACGTGACGCTGCTCGCGTTCATCGTGCTTTTGCCGCTCATCGGCGCGGCCATCAACGGGATCTTCGGCAAGCGGCTCGGCAAAGAAGCCGTCGTCCTCATGGGGCTCACCGCCATCGGCGTGTCGTTCCTCTTGAGCGTCGCGGCCTTCCTCATGCTGCACGCGACGCAGACCGAGGAGCACGCGGGCCGGCTCGCGTGGAAGGGCTGGGACTGGATCACGCTCGACACGGGCTTCTCGCTCGTGCGGCTTTCGGTCGGCTTCTCGCTCGACGCGCTGAACGGCACGATGGCGCTCGTCGTCACGGGCGTCGGCTTCCTCATCCACCTCTACTCGTGGAAGTACATGGAGGAGGATCCGGGGTTCCATCGCTTCTTCGCGTACCTGAACCTCTTCATCTTCTCGATGCTCGTCCTCATCCTCGGGGACAGCCTGCCCGTCCTCTTCGTCGGGTGGGAGGGCGTCGGCCTCTGCAGCTACCTCCTCATCGGCTTCTGGTTCGACGGCGAGGCGAACGCCGCCGCCGGTAAGAAGGCGTTCATCACGAACCGCATCGGCGACTTCGGATTGCTCGTCGCCATGGGCCTCATCCTGCTCTCGACCGGCTCGCTCGACTGGAGCGGCATCGAGGCGGGCCGCATGCACCTGCTCGACGGCATGCAGATTTTCCCGAACCTCGGCTGGCTCGGCTTGCCGAACGGGATCACCGTGAGCCGAGCGACGCTCGTGGGGCTCGCGCTGTTCCTGGGCTGCGCCGGCAAGAGCGCGCAGTTCCCGCTCTACGTCTGGCTGCCGGACGCGATGGCCGGCCCAACGCCGGTCAGCGCGCTGATCCACGCCGCCACCATGGTGACGGCGGGCGTGTACCTCGTGTGCCGGCTCTCGTTCGTCTTCGTGCTGAGCCCGTTCGCCATGTTCGTGGTGGCGGTCATCGGCGCGTTCACGGCGCTGCTCGCCGCGACGATCGCCTTCGCGCAAAACGACATCAAGAAGGTGCTCGCCTATTCCACGGTGAGCCAGCTCGGCTACATGTTCCTCGGCGTCGGCGTCGGGGCGTTCACGGCGGGCTTCTTCCACGTCATCACGCACGCGTTCTTCAAGGCCTGCCTCTTCCTCGGCGCCGGCTCGGTCATCCACGCGATGCACGCGCGCATCCACGACAACGACCAGTCGCAGGACATGCGCAACATGGGTGGCCTGCGCCGCTACCTGCCGATCACCTTCTTCACCTTCCTCGCGTCCTGGGCCGCCATCGCCGGCATCCCCGGGACGAGTGGCTTCTTCTCGAAGGACGAGATCCTGCTCTCCGCGTTCTCCTCGCACATCGAGTCGAAGGGGAACCTGGTCGGCGGCACCGAACCGCTCTGGGAGTGGCCGAAGGCGACGGGCCCCGTGCTCTACGTCGTGGGCCTGCTCACGGCCGTGATGACGGCGTTCTACATGTCGCGGCTCTTCTTCGGGATTTTCTACGGCGAGTTCCGCGGCTGGAAGATCTCGAAGAAGTGGGAAGCCGCCCACCACGGGCACGACGACCATCACCACCACGTGCACGAGACGCCCGGTCCGAGCATGAAGGGGCCGGAGCCGCACGAGTCGCCCTGGCAGATGTGGGTGCCGCTCGCGATCCTCGGCGGGCTCGCGCTCGTCGCGGGCTTCTTGAACGCCAAGCTGCTCCACATCGAGCTCTTCGACGAGTGGCTCGCGCCGGTCTTCAAGACGGCGAGCTCGGCCGTCGTCCGCAACGAAGAGCTGCCGGAGTTCGCGTTCGTCGGTGCCGCCGTCGCGGCCGCCGCCGCGGGCATCGGCGGCGCGTACTGGATCTACATCGCTCAGAAGGGCGAACCGGCACGCGCGTTCACCGAGGGCTCTCCGGGCTTGCACCAGCTCGTCGCCGACAAGTGGCGCGTCGACGAGTTCTACGAAGAAACGTTCATCGGCGGCGTCGATCTGCTCGCTGTGATCGCGGTGTGGTTCGACAAGTGGATCGTGGACGGCATCGTCGCTCGCGTGACGGCGTTCCTCGTCTCGATCTCCGGCACCGTGCTCAGGTTCACGCAGACCGGCCGCGTTCAGGCGTACGCCTTCACGATGGTGCTCGGCATGTGCGGCCTCGGCTGGTTCTTCTTCCTGCCGCACGCCTCCTATCGTCCGGATTTCGACGATCTCAACGGTAAGTACAAGCTCTCAGCCCTCCCCGGCGTCAGCTACCAATACCGCTGGGACGCCGACGGTGACGGCAAGTGGGACGGGGACGGCAAGTTCGGGACCACGCGCGAAGTCAATTTCGAGCTCAAGCCCGACGAGACGAAAACCGTGCGGCTAGCCGTGCGCAACGCCTTCGGCCTCTCCACCTCCAGCGACATCACCGTGCACCGCCCGCGGCCCGACCTTTCGGGCGCCGACCCCGAGGCCATCAAGGCGCTCGAACCGGCAGCCGGCGGCAAGCCTGCGCCCAAGCCCCATCCGTGAAGCCATGAACACTGCCGGCACTTTCTTCGCTCTCGTGCCCTACGCGCTCGCCTTCGCGATCGCGGCGCTCCTGCCTCGGCGGCATAGTTTCGCCGAGCGCGTCGGCTTCGGTGCCGTCGCCGCTCTCACCGTGCTCTTCGTGAAGGGCATGTGGCCCGGCTCGGAACCGGACGTGAACCCGGCCGGCGAGTGGAAATACCTGCTCGACGTGATCGTGTTCCTGCCGCTCTTCGGCGCGGTGCTCGTGCTGTTCTTGCCGCGGCAGTCGCCGGGTGTCCTGCGCAAGTTCACGTATGCGGTGCTCGCTGTCGACTTCCTCGTGTCGCTCGGCCTGCTGTCGGCGCCGATGACGGCGGGCTGGCACTTCCAGCACGTCGAGGAGTGGATCCCGGCGTTCGGCATCCGCTACCACGTGGCGGTCGACGGCATCAGCTACTGGCTGATCCTGCTCACGACGCTCACGACGCCGATCGCGCTCCACGTGTCGTTCGGCTCGGTCAAGACGCGCATCAAGGATCTCTGCTTCGCGTACCTGATGCTGCACGGCGCGATGCTCGGCGCCTTCGTCTCGCTCGACCTGTTCCTCTTCTTCGTGTTCTGGGAGCTCCTGCTCATCCCGATGATCGTGCTCATCGGCGTGTGGGGCGGCGTCGAGAAGATCAAGGCCGCCTACAAGTTCTTCCTCTACACGATGACGGGCAGCATGCTGATGCTCGCCTCGATCCTGTTCCTCGTGTACACGCACAACAAGCTCGCCGGGTACCCGAGCTTCGACTACCTCGCGCTCCAGCGCATCTCGCTGCCGCCGGGCTGGGCCGGCTGGCTCTGCTTCTTCGGTTTCTTCATCGCCTTCGCGATCAAGGTGCCGATGTTCCCGCTCCACACCTGGCTGCCCGACGCCCACGTGCAGGCGCCGACCGGCGGCTCGATCGTGCTCGCCGCGATCCTGCTGAAGCTCGGCACCTACGGCTTCGTGCGTTTCTGTATGGGCATGTTCGGCGGCGTGGCGTGGGCGTCGGCGGCGACGCTCGGCGGCGTCGCGGTGTTCGGCGGCATCCTCTACGGCGCGCTCGTCGCCTGGAAACAAGACGACGTGAAGCGCCTGGTCGCCTACTCGTCCGTGGCGCACATGGGCTTCGTCATGCTCGGCCTCTTCGCGGGCAACCAGGCGGGCGTCGAGGGCAGCCTGCTCCAGATGCTGAACCACGGCGTCTCGACGGGCGCCTTGTTCCTCTTGGTCGGCGTGATCTACGACCGCCGTCACACGCGCCTCGTGCGCGAATTCGGCGGCCTCGCGAAGGTGATGCCCGTCTACGCGGCGCTCTTCGTGCTCGTCACCATGTCGAGCATCGGCGTGCCGGGGACGAACGGCTTCGTCGGCGAGTTCATGATCGTGATGGGCACGTTCACCTCGCAGGTGCTCGGCCCGAAGCACAGCATCAGCCAGGGCGTGGGCGCGGCGTTCGGCGTCGTGCTCGCGGCCGTCTACATGCTGAGCGTGGTGCAGAAGATGTTCTTCGGCCCCCTCACCAACGACAAGAACCGCGGGCTCAACGACTTGAACGTGCGTGAAACGGTGGCGCTCGCGCCGCTCATCGCGCTCGTGTTCGTGCTCGGGTTCTTCCCGAATCTGTTCCTCACGCGCATGCAACCGGCGACGGCGACGCTGCTCGACCGCTTCGTCGAGGCACGCAGCGCGTACATCCTCATGGGCCCGGAGGCGGAGCCGATGCTGCGCCCGCGTCGCGGCGGTCCGTTCGAGACCGGCTACCCCGAAGCTCCGGCGAAGCCCGGCGCTGCGGGTGCCGAAGGCGGCGTTCAAGCCTTGAATGCCGACGCGCCGAAGACGGGAGGTGCCAAGTGAACTTCATCCTACCCGCGGCCCCGATCCTGGTCGTCGCGCTCGGCGCGCTGCTCCTGATGCTCGCGGAGGCGTTCGGCGCGCCCGCGAAGACGGCGGAGGCCGGCGCGGATTTGAGCTTCGATCCGACGGCCGGTCGCTCTGGTGAGCTCGCGGCCGTCGCGAGCGTCATCCTGTTCGCCGGCGCCATCGCGAGCCTCGCGCTCTGGTGGGCGGGCGCGGCCGACAGCGCGAGCGCGGGCCTCGCGCCTTACCTCGTGATGGATCGCTTCACGCTCTTCTTCTGCTTCACGCTCTGCGTGGGCGGAGGGCTCGCGGCGCTCGTCGCGGGCGGCTACTTGCCCGAGCACCAGCTCGATCGCGGCGAATTCTTCCCGCTGATTCTGCTCTCGACGGTAGGTGCCATGGCGCTCGCGGCGGCGGGCGACCTGCTCACGCTGTTCGTCGCGCTCGAGACGATGTCGCTCGGCGTCTACTGCATGATCGGCCTGCGCCGCGGCAGCACGCGCGCGAGCGAGGCGGCGCTCAAGTACTTCCTGCTCGGCAGCTTTGCCGCCGCGTTGATGCTCTTCGGCGGCGCGCTGCTCTACGGCGCCACCGGACACACGGATCTCGCCGGCATCGGCGTGTCCCTCCGCGCGATGATGGGCCAGCCGGGCGCGGGGACGGCGATGGCCATCGTCGGCATCGTGCTGATGCTCGTCGGGCTCACCTTCAAGGTGAGCGCGGTGCCGTTCCACATGTGGACGCCGGACGCCTACGAAGGTGCGCCCACGCCCACGACCTCGTACATGGCCGTCGCCGTGAAGAGTGCCGCGTTCGCGGTGCTCCTGCGCGTCGTGCTCACGTCCTTCAGCGGCGCCGAGCTCACGAGCTGGGGCTCGGGTTGGCCGCCCGTGATGGCGGTGCTCGCGATCCTGTCGATGACGGTGGCGAACCTGATCGCCGGCCGGCAGTCGTCGGTGAAGCGCATGCTCGCGTATTCGTCGATTGCGCACGCCGGGTACGCGCTCGTCGGCCTCGTCGCGGCGGCGAACAAGCCGGAGCTCGCGTCGAGCGTCCTCTACTACATGCTCGCGTACACGGTCTCGACGGCCGGCGCGTTCGGCGCGCTGATCCTCTGCGGCAGTCGCGGCGCGGAGGCCGTCTCGTATGCGGATCTCGCCGGGCTCGGCAAGCGGCACCCACCCGCCGCGCTGGCGTTCTCGCTGTTCTTGTTCTCGCTCGCAGGCACGCCGCCCACGGCCGGCTTCTTCGCCAAGCTGTACGTCTTTTCCTCGGCGATCGACGTCGCGCCCGGCAATCCGGCCCTGTACTGGCTGGTCGTCGGCGGGCTGCTCAACAGCGTGATCGGCGCGTACTACTACCTCCGCGTCATCGTGTTCATGTACATGCGCGAGCCGGAGCCGGGCGCGCCGATCGCGACGCCGATGCGCTCCGGCTACGTCGGGTTCGCGCTCGCCGTGGCCGCGATCCTGGTGCTGCTGCTCGGCGTGTTCCCGGGTTCGTCGCTCGACATCGCGCGCGCCGCGTCGCTCGGCGCGCCGTGAGGAGGGCCATGCGCGCCGGTCTTGCGGTCGGGTGCCTCGCCGTCACGCTGCTTGCCGCGGCGTGCAGCAAGGAGAAAGCGCCCGCACCCGGCGCTTCGGCAGCGCCCAGCGGCTCGCTCAAGCCCGCCGCGCCGCTCGCTGCTCCGGTCGCATCGGGACTACCCGATCCCGAACTCATCAGCTCCTTCGTGAACCCGAACAAGGAGGCGCCCTACGCGGGCGCTACCGGCACCGTGCGTGGCCGCGTGGTCGCGAAAGGCGACGCCGCGACCGACCTCGCCCAGGTGGTCACGAAGATCCCCGCGACGTGCCCGGGTGCCAAGGACTTCTACGGCAAGCTCTTTCGCGAAGGGCCGAATCGGAGCCTCGCGGACGTGCTCGTCGCCGTGACCGGCTATAGCGGCTACGTCCCCGAGCAGGCGCCGATTCAACACGTCCAGGCGAAGGATTGCTCCTTCGGCACGCGCACCTTGGCGCTCACGTTCGGGCAGCGCATCGACGTGACGAGCGGCGACAAAGAAGCGTACATCCCCGAGCTCCTCGGCGAGCACGGCCAACCGCAACTCGTCGCCGTGCCGGGCAACAAGACCGCGAGCTCGCTCTACCCGACGCACATCGGCCGCTACGTCCTGATCGACGACTTGAAGCTCTTCATGACCGCCGACGTGTTCGTCGTGAAGTTCGCGACGCACGCCGTGACGGGTCTCGACGGTCGCTTCGAGATCACCGGGGTCCCCGTGGGGCCAGTGCGCGTGAATGCGCTACTGCCCGCGACCGGCGTGACCGGTGAGCGCAGCGTCACCATCGAAGCGAACAAGCCGACGGAAGAGATTGTGTTCGAGATACCGTTCGACGCCGCCGAGTTCGCGAAGCGGAGCGTGACCGGCGCCGCGCCGGCAACGAGCGCGAGTGCCGGCGCGAGCGCGAGCCCGAGTGGCAAAGCCGTTCTCAAGGGCGCGCCCTCCGCGAAGCCGCACGCGCCCGCGCCGCACGCCTCGGCTCACTGAGCCACTGGTTCGTCCCGCGCGGATTCGCGTTCGAGCGCTGTTTTTCCGTGTGAGCACGGGTTTTCAGCGGACGCGGGGGGACACACGTGCCCTCTGACGAAATACTGACGTGTTCTCTCCCCTTCGCGTTACCTGCGATCGATGGGCCGTCGTGTGTTTTGCTCTCGCCAATTTTTGACGCTCTTCGTGGAAATGCGACGCCGCGTGTCGCGTGCGCTCGGGGCAGGCCTCGGCGTTCGAGGCTACGCTGGTGGGATGCTGCACGTGAGGTCGGCTGAGCCCAGGGTGGGGGCTCTCGGGTGGTCGTGGTGTGCGCGGCTGCTCGTGGTCGCGGCCGCTCTGCTGGCGGCGGCGTGCACCGGGACGGTCGGCTCGTCGGACGACAGCGCTTCGAACGGCGGGCGCGGTGGCAGCACGGCGATGATGAGCACGAGCGCCGGCGGCGCGACGGCCACGGGAGGCGGGGCCGGCATGGTTTCGTCTGGCTGTCAGTCGGGTCAGACCGCATGCGGCGGCGTATGCACGAATCTTCAATCGGACAGCGCCCACTGCGGGAGCTGTACGACGGCGTGCAGCGCCGGGGTGCCGTGTCAGAGCGGCCAATGCCAAATGGCGGCGTGCCCCGCAGGGCAAACGTCCTGCTCGGGCAACGGCTGCGTCGACACCAATACTTCCGCGCAGCACTGCGGCACGTGCGACACCGTTTGCGGGACCGGTCAAACCTGCACGGCCGGCAAGTGCGCCTGCGCGACCGGCACACTGTGCGGCTCCTCCTGCGTCGATACCCAAACCGACGCGCAGAACTGCGGCGCGTGCATGAAGGCGTGCGGCTCGATGCAAACCTGCACGGCGGGTGCCTGCGCCTGTTCCAACGGGCAGACGGCGTGCGGCACCGCGTGCGTCGACACGAAGACCAGCAACGACCACTGCGGTGGCTGCAATCAGCCCTGCAGCAACGGCATGACCTGCACGAGCGGCGCCTGCGCGTGCGCGACCGGTATGACGGCGTGCAGCGGCGCCTGCGTCGACACCACGGCGAACGCCGCCAATTGCGGCGCTTGTGGCACGGCGTGCTCGATGGGCCAGCTCTGCGTCGCGGGCAAATGCACGGGCGCGGGCGGCGTCGGTGCGGACGGCTGCACGGGCGGGGCGGCACAGAACCTCACGCTGAGCCGCATCGACGCGTTCCAGAGCGTGCAAGTCAGCATCATGACGAGCGGGGCCGAGGTGCCGGCCGCGATGCGCAACACCGACCTCGTCGCCGGACGTGAGACCGTGTTCCGCATCTTCGTGACACCGGGGTCGGGCTTTACCGCGCGTGACATCTCCGCGCGCGTGACGCTCGTGAACGGTGACGCGAGCGACCAGTTTTTCAGCAAGAAGACGGTGAGCGCCACGAGCAGCGTCGACGACACCGCCTCCACGATCCAGGTCACGGTGCCGCCCGACAAAATCACGGCCGACAGCCACTATTACGTGGAGCTCGTCGAGTGTGGGACGACGGCTGCGGGCGGCGCCGGCATGTCCCGCTTCCCGGCGACGAGCGATCTCGCGCTCGGCGCGCGCACGACGGGCGGCCTCAAAATCAAGGTCATTCCCATCAGTCTCGCGAGCCGCGTGCCGTCGACCGACGACGCCTTCTTCGACCAGTTCCGCACCTACATGCTGGCGATGTATCCGATCACGGACATTTCCATCACGGCCGGGACCGGCATCACCTTCCAGCCGCCCGCGAACTCGGATTGGAGTCAGCTCGACTGGAACGGCATGCTCGACTCGATGAAGTCGAAGCGCCAAACGGACGCTCCCGCCGCCGACGTCTATTACTTCGGGATGATTCAGCCGACCGACACGTTCGGCCAGTACTGCGGGCGCGGCTGTACTGCGGGCATCGGCTTCGTCACGCAGCAGAACGACGCGTCGCGCCGCGTCGCCGTGGGTATCGGCTGGAGCGGCTCACAGGCGCAAGTCACGATGGCCCACGAGGTCGGGCACAACCACGGCCGCAATCACGCGCCCTGCGTGCCCCAGGGCGGCAGCATCAGCGGCGTCGACCCGTACTACCCGTACGACGGCGCCTCGATCGGCGTCTGGGGCTACGACGCGAGCACCAAGATGCTGGTGAACCCGAAGGGCACCACCGACATCATGGGCTACTGCAACACGCAGTGGATCAGCGACTACACGTACGACGGTCTCGTCAGTCGCGTCGCGGCCGTGGACGGCGCGAAGAGCGTCGTCGTCAATCCCGACGTCCTCGCGCGCTGGCGCACGCTGCTCGTCGATCACCTCGGTCCGCGCTGGGGCTTGCCGAGCGAAGCGCTCGAGCCGCCCGCGGGCGACGCCGAGACGGCGCAGATCTACGACGACAAGGGTGATGTCATCGACTACGTGACGGTGTATCGGTCGGTCGTTTCCGATATCGACGCGGCGTCGATCATGGTGCCGGAGCCCGCGCCCGGCTGGTACGCGATTCAGGTGAGCGGCTCGACGCCGCACCCGTTTGCGGCGCCGGTCGCGATTCAGAAGGGCTTCTGAGAGCGCCGCAGCGGGCAGCCCCTTAGGCGAACTCGCGGAGCTGCGAGAGGCTCGACCAAGGCGATAGCGGCATCTTCTTCACCTTGGTGACCTTCATCAGATCCCCCGGCTGGCTGCCTTTGATGGGCGCGAGGACCATCGCGTAAGCCTCGCCGGCCGCGAAGTAACCGACGAGCTGGGGCGGCCCGCGCTGGAGATCCGGTTTGGGCATCCCCTTTTGCATGTCGCCGAAACTGACGAGCTTCGCCGGCGAAGCGCCCGCCACGCCCGTGATGTTGCCCACCATGGCCTTCCACGCGTCTTTGACCCCGACGGTGTCGGGATCGTCGGGAGTGTTCACGGTCCCCACGTGGGCGAGGCAGCGCTGGACTCCCTCCGTGTACGTGATCAGGTAACAGCCAGACATCGGACCCGTCATGACGGCCGTCGTGAGCCCGGTCGTGGTGATGCCGCCGGCGATGTACTTGAGAAAGTTGAAGTTCCAAGGAACGGCCGCGGCGGTGAAGGGCCCTGCGTCCGAGGCGGCCGTGTAGACCTTGACGTTCTGTGGTGTCACCTGACCCTCGAGCACTCGCTGGCCCTGAGCGAACAGCTTGCGCTGGTCTGGGGTCGCCGTACCGCCGGGGTCGAGCTTGAAACTGACGTACTTCCCTTCGAGCTCCGTCGCTGATGGCACGCTGTTACCTCCGTTTTTCGGCAGGCTACACCGGACGCCGACGGCTCAGAAAGGGTCCGATGTAGGCACGGCTCCGCCGAAGTGCAGCGCGAGTCCGTCGTCGAGCGCGGGCGTGAGCACGTTGCCGCCCGCGGCCCAAACGCCGCCGTCCGGATCCGTCCACACGCTGTGAAGGGACTCCGACGCCGTGAAGTCGAGCCCGGGATCCACCGGAGCGAACACGCCGCCTTCGCCGTGATACACGCTGCCGCCGTAGCCCACGGCCCAGACACTGCCGTCCGCCGCCACCGACACGCCCTGTAACAACGGTGCGCCGGGGGGAGTCTCATCGACGAGCGCGTCGTCTTCGGCGGCGAGGATCACGCCGCTGCTGCTCCCTCCGACCATCACGACTTCCGCGCCGCGCGCGTGCACCGTGAAGAGCGTGTCCGTTCCGCCCGCCCGCACGAGCTCGAAGCCGTCCGCTGCCGAGCCGCGCAAGACCACGCCGTTCGCGCCGACGACCCAGACGTTGCGCGCCGACGTGCCCCACACCTTGAAGAGCCCCGGTGTCGCGCCGTTTTCCCCCAGCGGCAGGCTGCCGTCGAGCGGCACGGCCCCGAACGCCGTGCCGTCGTAGTGCCAAACGAAGCCGTTTTTACCGTCGAGCGAGCCGACGGCATACACGTCGTCCTCGGCGGCCGCCCACACGCCGAACACCGTTGCTGCCGCGGGTCCCGGCGTGGCGAGCGCCCCGAATGCCGTGCCGTCGTAACGGAGCACCGTCGCGTTCGACCCGCCGAAAAATACCGAGCCGCCCGTGAGCGCGTTCACCCACCAGAGATCGCCGGTCGCGCCGGTGGCGCGTCGCTCCCAGGCGCGACCGTCATAGTGGAGCACGACCGGACCGTTGCCGTCGTCGGCGCCGGCGAGCCACACGTCGCGCGCGCTCGTCCCGTTCACGCTCAGGAACGCGGCCTGCGCGGAGCGCGCGACGAAGCTCCACGCGCGGTCGTCACCCGGTTGCGACGCGTGGCTGCCCGAGCAGGCGAGCACGCACGGCGCGAGCAGCGCGACCAGCGCCGCGGCGCGCAAGCGCCCCTCGCCGCTCATTGCGCCAAACCTGCGGCACTCACCATGACCTCGCGTTCGTCGTCGCCCGTCTCGCCCGCGTCGGTGTACGCGTGCACGTCGATCACGACGGGGAGCCCGCTGCGTGTCTCATCGGGTCCGAACAAGCCGCCCGTCATGATCGTCACGGGGACGAGATCGCAGACGCTGCCGGCGTCGTCGCAAGCGAACAGCTGCGGGCGGACGGGCGGAGGCGCGTCGATGGCGTGGCCCCCCGTTTCGTCAGTGAGCGTGAAACCGACGTAGGCGCGAATGCCGAAGCCGACGGTGCGCACGCCGAGCAGCACGTGCGTGCCGCCTTGTCCGAAGGTGTGCAGGTCGAGTTCGGCGTCCGTCGCCAGCGGCGCGAAATCCAGCCCGTCGGGGCCGCCCGGTACGCCGAGCTCGACGCGCGTCGTCGGTCCGGCGTCGGGCGCGGGGGGCGTGTCCGGCGCGGCGCCGTGCGAGCCACTCGACGAGCAGGCACCGAGCGTCGACGCGAGAAGTAAAGCGAAGGCTCGCGGCATACGACCCGGCCATTCGAGCAGGATCCGTACCCAGCCGCTGTGCCAGCCGGCACGCGAGCCCGAGCGACCGCGATTTTTGCCTCGGCACCGTCCTTGCTTAGCTGGGGTACGCTCGCCGAAAGGGCGAATTGTTGTGCCGGGCTGTGCCAATCCAGGCGAAGCGCAGCACCCCATGTCCGAGTTCTCCTGCTTACGATCGAAGGGATAGACCAACCATGAAGCACCGTATTCGATTTGGTTTGGCGGGGGCCTTGGCGGCGTCGTGCGTCATCGGAGGAGCCGCGCGCGCGGAGGCGTGCGGAGGCTTTTTTTGCAACCAAGCCCAGCCGGTCAATCAGGCGGCGGAGCGCATTATTTTCGCCGACAACGGGGATCACACGCAGACGGCGGTGATCGAGATCATGTATCAGGGCCCGTCCGAGCACTTCTCGTGGCTGCTTCCGATCTCGTCGGTGCCGATGGGGAACCAAATCAAGGTCGCTTCCGACATCGCGTTTCAGCGCCTGCAATCGGCGACCAATCCCCAGTACACGCTCACGACTACCGTCGAAGGCAGCTGTAAGGTGCAGCAAACCCCGTCCGGCACCGGCACCGGCGGCAGCAGCGCGATCGGTATCAGCATGGGCTCGGGCGGCTCGGCGGGCGCCCCGTCCGGAGACAACGGCGTGCACGTCGAGGCGAGCGGCGTCGTCGGGTCCTTCGATTGGTCGGTGATTTCCATCGACTCGAGCTCGACCGACGCGGCGACGGCCGCCGTGAAATGGCTCGGTGACAACGGCTTCGACGTGCCCGCGGGAGCGCCCGATCTGCTCGGCCCTTACCTCGCGGACGGCTTGTACCTGCTCGCCCTGAAGCTCACGAAGGGCGCGGACACCGGCTCGATTCGGCCCATCGTGCTCACCTATGCAGGGGACAGCGCGTCGATTCCGATCAAGCTCACGGCCGTCTCCGCGAACGACAACATGGGCGTGATGACGTGGCTGCTCGGTGATTCGCGCGCCGTCCCGCAAAATTACCTGTCGCTCGAGTTGAACGAGGCGCGCATCAATTGGTTCAACGCCTCCTCGAATTACAACGACGTGGTCACCGCGGCCGCGGACGACGCGGGCGGTCAGGGCTTCGTCACCGAGCTCGCCGGCCCCACGAGCACGCTCGCGAACGTCGTGTGGGGACCGAACGACGACGCCACCTGGACTACCGTCAAATCGCGCACGTACTCGAGCTTCGACGACGTGATCAATACGACGCTCACGTACTACGGCAGCTTCGACGGCTATTGGGACGCCGTGCAGGCCGTGATCACGTTGCCGGACGGCGTGACTTTCGACGACTTCAAGTCGTGCCCGAGCTGTTACTCGGGGCAAATTCAGGTGCCGCCGTCGCAGCTGATGGGGAAGCTCGAGGAACTGGTGATCACGCCGATCCGCGACGTGCAGGCGCTGATCGACGCGCACCCGCACGTGACGCGTCTCTACACGACGATGTCCGCGGAGGAGATGACGCTGGACCCGCTCTTCACCTTCAACGCGGATTTGGCGGACGCGAGCAACCTGCACACGGCCCAGCGCGTCATCGAATGCAGCCCCGAGATTTATCAGTACGAGGCGCCCTGGCGCATCGAGCTCCCGCAGGGCGGCGTCGTGCGCGGCTCGGCGAGCAACGTCGGTACCTGGCCGGCTGACTTTGCGACTCAGCCCCCGAACCGCGTCATCACCCGTCAGGGTAGCAGTGGACTCGGTAAGACGGTCGAGGACAACTCGGACGCGATCAACGCCGCGCTCGACGACTACAACGCCGCGTACCCGCCCGTGGCGAGCGGCAGCGGTGGCAGTGACGGAGGCACGAGCGGCGCGGGCGCCACCGGCGGGACGACGGGCGGCACGAGTGCTGGCGGCGCGGGTGCTGGCGGCAACGGCGCGACCGGCGGGACCGCCACCGGCGGCACCGGTGCCAAAGGCTCGGGCGGCAGCAACGGCGGCACGGCCGCCGGCGGCACGAGCGGCGCCGGAGGAGCGAGCGGCGCGACGGGCGGCATGTCGCCGCAGCCCGTTCCGGTGCAGCCTTCCGGCAACCGCGACTCCGGCGGTTGCGCGGTGGTTCAAGGCGGCGGCAATCCGGCGTCTGCGTGGGCGGGCTTGTTCGGCGTGCTGTTGCTCGGGCTCCGGCGCCGGCGTCGCGGCTGAATGGGGTGAGCCCGAAGGCTCGAACGGGAAGGGAACGAACGATGAAAATGCGTCTGCGAGCGGGTGTGGTGGGGTTGGTGTCGGCCGCGTGCGTCGCCTTCGGGACGACGCGCGCGGACGCGTGCGGCGGCTTCTTTTGCGACCAGGCCCAACCGGTGAATCAGGCGGCCGAGCGCATCATCTTCGCCGACAACGGGGACAACACGCAGACGGCCGTGATCGAGATCCTGTATCAGGGCCCGTCCGAACACTTCTCTTGGCTGCTACCGATTTCATCGGTGTTGACGGGCGATCAGATCAAAGTCGCTTCCAAGTCGGCGTTCGATCGTTTGCAGCTGGCGACCGATCCGCAATACACGCTGAACACCGTCGTCGAGGGCACCTGCAACTTCGACGACAGTTTCTCCGCGGGTGGAGCGGGCGGCGCGGCCGCCGGCGAAGAGGGCGGAGCCGGGCCGGGCGGTGGCGACGTCCACGTCGAGGCGAGCGGCATCGTCGGCTCCTTCGACTGGTCGGTGATCTCCATCGACCAGAGCTCGTCCGATGCCGCTTCCGCCGCCGTAAAATGGCTCGGCGACAACGGCTACGACGTGCCCGCGGGGTCGTCCGCCTTGCTCGGGCCGTACCTGGCCGACGGCTTGTACCTGCTCGCGCTGAAGCTCGTGAAAGGCGCCGATACCGGCGCGATTCGACCCATCGTGCTCACCTACGCCGGTAACCAGGCGTCGATTCCGATCAAGCTGACGGCCGTCTCCGCCAACGAGAACATGGGCGTGATGACGTGGCTGCTCGGCGCCGCGCGCGCCGTCCCGCAGAATTACCTGTCGCTCGAGCTGAACGAAGCCCGCATCAATTGGTTCAATCCCGCTTCGAACTACGACGACGTCGTGACGGCGGCGGCGGACGACGCGGGGGGACAGGGCTTCGTCACCGAGCTCGCCGCCACGACCGACACCCTTGCGGGCGCCGTCTGGGGGCCCGCTGACGAGCAGCTCTGGACGTCGACCCGGACGCGGACGTACGCGAGCTTCAGCCAGCTGCTCGCCAATTTCGACGCCTACTACAGCTCCCTCGACGGCTACTGGGACGCGATGAAGGCGGTCGTGACTCTGCCGAGCACGCTCAGCTGGGACGACTTCGAGCAATGCCCGCAGTGCTACGCGTCTCAGATCGCAAGTCCGCCGACCGCCGCCGAGCTCGCCGACAAGCTCGACGAGCTTGCGCTTCAGCCGCTGCGCGACGTGCAGGCGATCATCGACGCTCGGCCCCACGTCACGCGCCTCTACACGACGATGTCGGCCGACGAAATGACGGTCGATCCGCTCTTCACGTTCAACCCCGATTTGCCGGACGCGAGCAACCAGCACACGGCCGACCGAGTCATCGAGTGCAACCCCGACATTTCCCAGTTCGACGCGTCGTGGCGCATCGAGCTGCCGCAGGGTGGCATCGTGCGCGGTGGCGCGGAGGATTTCGGTACCTGGCCGGCCGCGTTCGCGAGCATGCCGCCCAACCGCGTCATCACACGTCTGAGTGACAGCGGCGCCGGCAAGACAATCGAAGACAATACCGACGCGATCGACGCCGCGCTCGACGCCTACAACGCGACTCGGCCGCCCTCGACGGGTCAAGGCGGCGGCGGCGGAACCAGCCCGAACGGGACCGGCGGTACGAGCACGACGTGCGGCACGGGCGCCAAGGGCGGCAGTGGAGCCAAGACCGGCGGCGGCGGCAAAGGCGGGACCACCGGCGGCGGCGCGAAGGGCGGAACGAGCGCTACCGGTGGCGGCACCGGCGGCACGGGCGGCTCGACTACTCCGGGCAACTCCGACAACGGAGGTGAGGGCGCTGGCACTCACGAGAGCCCGAGTCCCGACCCCGGCTTCGCCGCGCCGGGGCATCACCACGGCGGCTGCGCCGTCAGCCCTGGAAGGAGCGTCGATTCAGCGTGGACGGGCGTGTTCGGCGTGTTCTTGCTCGGACTCCGGCGCCGCCGCCGGACTTGAACGGCCTGCGCCGAGCGTTCAGGCGCGCGTCGGCGTCTCGCGCCGTACGCCGTCGCTCGCGACGGCCACGCGCACGCTCGGCTCGTGGCCGAAGCGCGCCTGAAAGCTTGCTCGCAGGTGCGCGGAAAGACGCTCGACGTCGGCGACATCGACCAGGATGACGGCGGAGCCGCCGAAGCCGCCGCCCGTCATGCGTGCGCCGATCACGCCGGTCTCGCGCTGGGCCTGCGCGACGACGAACTCGAGCTCGGGGACGCTCACCTCGTAGTCGTCACGCAGGGACGCGTGCGAGCCGTTCATGAGCCGGCCGAAAGCGGCGAGGTGCCCGCGCCGGAGCGCGTCGACGGCCGCCGAGGTGCGGCCGTTCTCGCGCACGACGTGCCGCACGCGTCGGTCGAGCGGTTCCGGCAGAAGCTTGCCGATGTCGTTGAGCTCCTCGATCCCGAGCTCGCGCAGGCTCGTCACCGCGCGTCCGCTCCGCTGCAGGAGCTCGAGCGCGCGCCGGCATTCGTCCCGGCGCTCGTTGTAGCGGCCGCCGGCGTGCGCGTGACGAACGCGCGTGTCGCAGACCACGAAGCTCACGTCCGCTTTCGGTAGCGGTACCGGCGTGATCTCGAGCGAACGGCAGTCGATGAAGAGGGCGTGACCCGCGCGCCCGAGCGCCGAGGCGAGCTGGTCCATCATGCCCGATCGGACGCCCGCATAGTCGTTCTCGGCACTTTGGCCGGCCAGGGCGAGCTCACGCGCGGGGAGCTCGGCGCCCGCGAACGTCGTCAGCGCGAGCCCGACGGCAAGCTCGAGCGCCGCCGACGACGCGAGTCCGGCCCCCGACGGAACGTCCGAGCTCACGTACAGATCGGCGCCGGACAGCGCGACGCCGCGCGCCACGAGCGCTCGCGCGACGCCCTCGACGTAGTCGTGCCATTTTTCGCTGCGCCGCCACGCGCTCGCGAGCGCGAAGGCGTGCTCTTCGCGGCGCTCGCGCGAGTAGCAGCGCACCGTGTCGTCGCTGCGTCGCGCGCCCGCGACGTAAGTGCGTTCGCCGATCGCGATCGGCAGCACGAACCCGGAGTTATAATCCGTATGCTCGCCAATCAAGTTCACGCGTCCGGGCGCGGAGAAGACGGCCGGCTCGCCGCCGAAGCGCTCGCGAAACGCGCTCGCGACGGCGCTCAGGCGCTCGCTGTCGCTCATGGCCCCGCTCCCGCGAGGGCGTGCGCGAGAGCCGTGCGGCCGTCCTCGCCCGCGTGGCGCGCGAGCACCTCGGCGAGGAGCGCGAGCGCGCGGGGGCTCGGGGGCAGCGGGTTCGGCGCGAGCTCGCCGAGAATTTCGCGAAAATGCTCGCTGTCGCCGAGCTCGTCCGCCGCGCAAAGTCCCGCGATCCAGGCGTCGCTCTCGGTCGGGTCGGCAGCGAGCACGCTGCCCGCTTGTTCGAGGCCGAGCAGCGGTGCTCGCTTGGCGAGCTCGAGCGCGAGCGCGGCGCCGGAGAGGCGAAGCTCGACCGCCGCGCGCCTCACGGCGGACAGATCGCCACGCCGCACGGCGCTTTCGAACTCGGACGCTTCCGCGCCGGGAACGTGTTCTCCGAGTGCTGCGAGCGCGGCGAGCGCCTGGTGCTTGCGCAGTTCGTCGTGCTCACGCTCGGCGGCGGCCAGCAGCGCGCGCTGCGCTTCGGGCGAAGCGGGGAGCAGGGCGGCGAGCCCGTCGAGCCAACGGAACGCCTCGGCGCGTTTGCCGGCCGCGAAGAGCAGCCGCGCAACGAGCACCGTCGCGCGCGGATCGAGCGGATCGTATTGTGCGGCGCGCTCCGCCGCGACGAGCGCGTCGCGCGCGCGGCCCACGAGCTCGAGGCAGCGACCGCGGCCGAGCCACGCGGGGGCGTAGGTCGCGTCGAGAATGATCGCGCGCGAAAATGCCGCGAGCGCCGGCCCGGGTCGCGGAGCGCCGTCACGCCCCGCGCGACACGCGATGTCGCCGTAGCGCGCGAGGAGCTCGGGGCTGTCGGGATCCGCCGCCAGTGCCCGCTCGAGCTCGTCGAGGGCGCGCTCGCGGTCGCCCTCGGCGTCGAAGACCCCGGCCCTGAGCGACGCGGCATACGCCTCTTCGTCGACGGCGCGCCCCTGTTCGACGCGACCGTCGACGACCCGTGCCACGCCGCCGCCGCCCAGGCACGACGTGAGGAGCACGCAACCAATCAGGCCAATTCGCGGAGGCACCGGACAAGCTCGTCGTTTTCCGCGGGCGTCCCGACGGTGATGCGCAGTTGCCGCGCGAGGCGCCCGCCGCTCGCGTGGAAGCTTCGCACGAGGACTCCCCGCGCGGATAGCTCGCTGAAGACGTCGGCGGCGGGTCGCGCGGTTTTCACCCAGAGAAAGTTGGCTTGGCTCGGCGTGAGCTCGAGTGACGGCAGCGCTGCGAGCTCGCTCACGAGCCGCGCACGCTCGCTCTTCACGCTCGCGACCAGCTGCTCCACGTCACCCCACAGCTCTCGCAGCACCACCGTCGCGAACGCCTGCGACAGGCCGTTCATGTTGTACGGGGAACGCACCTTGTCGAGCTCCGCCACGAGCTTCGCATTGCCGACGAGCCAGCCGACGCGCAGCGCCGCAAAGCCGATCTTCGAGAGCGTGCGCAGAACGACGACGTTCTCGTGGCGCCGGAAGAGCTCGAGCACGTCGCGATCGGCGTAGTTCACGTACGCCTCGTCGATCACGACGAGGGAGTGCGCGGCGTGCTCGATCACGCGAGCGAGTCGCTCCGGGCGCGCGACGACGCCGGTCGGATTGTTCGGGCTCGCGATGAACACGACGTGTGGCTCCGACACGTCGATGCCGCGCACGAGACTCTCCTCGGCGAGGTCCCACTCGGCGTCGAGCGGCACCTCGATCACGCGTTGCCCGCGGAGCCGCGCGCTCAAGCGGTACATCACGAACGTCGGCGTGGTCGTGAGCACGGCGGGCGTGTCGTTCGCGCGCCGCGGGCGCGCGAAGGCGGTCAGTAGCAGCGTGATGAGCTCGTCGCTGCCGACGCCGAGCAATACCTCTTCGGGTTTCACGCCCAGCCGCTCGGCGACAGCGGAGCGAAGCTCGAACGCGGTCGCGTCGGGGTAGCGCTCGAAGGGTACGCGTCCGAGCTCCTCGGCGAGCCGCGCCCGGACGTGTGCGCCGAGCAGCGGCGGGGCCTCGTTCGCGTCGAGGCGCACGCGGAAGGACCCGTGCACCGGCAAGTAAGGCTTGAGATCCGCGAGCTCGGGACGGAGCAATTCCTCGACGTACGACATCGGAAAATACGCCCCAGTATCACACTTCCGTTACCGCTCCGCATCTCGCGGTGCTAGCGCAGTCCGGCGTGAGTTTCTCGAAGGTACTCGGGCAAGAGTCCGCGGTAGCGACGCTCGAACGCGCGCTCGCGATCGGCCGCGTCCACCACGCCTATCGCTTCGAGGGGCCGCCCGGGGTCGGCAAGGAGCTCGCGGCGTTCGCGCTCGCGCAGGCGCTCGTCTGCGAGCGCGGCGGTGGCTGCGGTGAGTGCAGCGCGTGCCGCCGCGCCGTGACGCTCAGCGCCGACGACCCGCGCGTGCCCCTGCACCCGGACGTCGTGCTGCTCGGCCGCGGCCTCTATCGCGGCTTGCTCGGCGGAAGCTCGACCGAAGCGACGGGCATCAGCGTCGAGCAAGTGCGGCGCATCGTGCTCGCGCGCGTCGGCTTCCCGCCGCACGAGGGCCGCGCCCTCGTGTTCATCGTGCGCGAGGCCGACGAAATCACGCAACAAGCCGCGAACGCGCTCTTGAAGACGCTGGAGGAGCCGCACGATCGCACGCACTTCGTGCTGCTCACGAGCCGCCCGAGTCGCCTGCTCGACACCATTCGCTCGCGCACGCTGCCCGTCCGTTTCGCGCCACTTTCCGACCGCGTGCTCGCGTCCTTGCTCGAGGCTCGCGGGCTCGATCCCAACGTGGCGCCGTTCGCGCAAGGGAGCGCGTCGCTCGCGCTCGAGCTCGCCGATCCCGAAGAAAAGCAGGAGCGCGACGCGTTCTCCGAAGCCGCCTTCGCGGCGCTCACGGCCCCCGACCTCGCTCCGGCGCTGAAGCTCGCCGAAGGCCAAAAGAAGGACCGCGACGGCCTCAAGGCCCAGCTCGCTTTTTTCGCGCAAGCGGTCGCGAGCGACGCGCGAAAATCCGTCACGAGCGATCCGGCGCGCGCGCTAAGCCGTGCGCTGCAGCACCGAACGGTGCTCGAAGCGATCGCCGACGTGGAGCGCAACGTGCAGCCCGCGCTCGCTCTCGAGGCGATGTTCGTGCGGCTGCGTTCGGGCTAGGTGCCGCTCCGCGCGGGCGGAGCTACGCTGCTGCGCCATGTGCCGGAACATCCGCCCCCTGTTCAACTTCGAGCCGCCGGCGACCGACGATGAGTGCCGCGCCGCCGCCCTGCAATTCGTTCGCAAAGTGAGCGGCACCCGCAAACCGAGCGGCAAAAACACGGACGTGTTCGCCGAAGCGGTCGAACGCATCTTCGCGGTGACGCGCGAGCTCGTAGACTCCCTCGAAACGACCGCGCCGCCCAAAAATCGCGAAGAAGAAGCCGCGAAGGCGCGAGCCCGCTCCGCCACGCGCTACGGGGACTAGCCGCGCCGTCGCGTGCCGGAGCGACCCCGCTCCGCCCCCCAAATCCCCTCCTGCTCCCCCTCCCCGACCTCCCTTCTCCTTGTTAAATCCGGGGAGCGCCGCCGAGCGTCGTCGTTACGACGTGCGCGTCAGGGAGCCGTGTCGTGGAACATGCGGTCAATCTTGGGATGGTGTTCCGGCGGGTAGCTCGTCGGGCGCATCCACGCGATTGCCATGACGAACGCGACGACCAGGCCGCCGAGGAGCGCCATGACGGCGATCAGGGTGGAGCCCGCCCACAGCGCCAGGCCGAACAGACCCACGGTGACCACGAACATCGCAACCATTGCAGTCGAATGTCGCCACATGATGCCGGAGTTGGTTGCATTCGACGTGCCAGGCGCGTGCGCGCCACTCAACCGCCGCCGCGCCGGAGACGCCCTGTCGCTGCCGCATTTTCGCCACGCCGAGTCGAGTTTTGCCACGAAGACGGCTCTTTTGGGGGCGCGCGTGGTGACGCCACTGCCGGTGCTCTCGCACTCCGGCTCGTGTTCACCCTGGCGCAGCGAGCACTCGCTACGACGTGAGCACGCGCGTGAGCTCGCGCGCCGACGCTTCAACCTCGTCGAGCGCGCCAGCTTGCGGCATGACCGCGCCGATCACCGCGACGAGCTCCGCGTGCCCCTTCGCGAGCCGCGCCCGTTCGAGATCGATGCCACCGATGGCGACGAGCGGCACGCCCGCCGAACGCGCGAGCGCGTGGGCGCGCTCGAGTCCTTCGAGGCCCACCACGGGCTCGTGGCCCTGCTTCGACGGCGTCGCGAACACCGGCCCGAACGCCACGTAATCGGGACGCTCCGCGAGCGCGCGCTCGAGCTGTACGAAATCATGCGTGGACACGCCGACGCGAAGGTTCGGCGCGAAGCGGCGCACTTCCGCGAGCGGCACGTCGTCCTGCCCGACGTGCACGCCCTCCGCACCCGCGAGCACGGCGAGATCGGGCCGGTCGTTCGCGAAGAGCGCCGTCCCCGCCGCGCGACACAGCGGCACGAGTGCACGCAAGAGCTCGAGCGTCACGCGCGCGCCCGCCGACTTCGCGCGTAGTTGAAGCAGTGGCGGACGCGCCGTCAGTACGCGTTCGGCGAACGCGAGCGGCGCTAAGCCGCGCCGCTCGAGACTCTCGAGATCGACGAGGGGATAGAGGCCGCGGAAATGCACGCGTCCCGGAGCGTGGATGGGATGTCCCGAGACGGCAAGATGCTCGCGGGATCGTGTATCCGCGGCGACGGTACGGACCGCTTCATCGCGCGCCTCTAGCTGTGCTACTTCCGGCGACGTATGCACGCTCGTTTCGCCCTGCTCGCCGGTTCGGCGCTCTGCCTCGGCCTCGTGGCCCATTGCGGCGGGCAGCCGAAGCCGCCCGAGGTCGCAGAGAATGCGCCGGTCGTGGACGCGGGGGTCGACGCCGGGAACGAGGGCGGCGCCGGCGGTGAAACGGCCGTGGACCACGGGATGAACCACGCGCTCGTCGAAAAGGCGCTGGAAGTCACGGGCACGCCGACGCCGGACGACGCGAACGTGCACGGCTTGCGCTTCGAGGTCGTGGAGATCGGCCCGAACGACGACTGGGCGTTCGCCGTCGTCAACCGCGGCAGCGAGACGATGAGCGTCGTCTTCGATCCGCGCCTGCTCACGCTCGAGGTCGAGGCGCCGCCGGATCCGAAAGCGAAGAAGGGGGCGAAGCCCAAGAAGCCGACCGTGTGCCGGCTGCCCGAGGACCTGCGTCCCACGCGCGCCGACCTGAGCTACGCGGTCGAGCTCGCGCCCGGGCACGGCCTCGCCGAAGCCTTCGATCCGCGGCTCTACTGCGTGTCCGAGGGACCGAAGACGCCGCTCGCCGCAGGCGCGCGCGTGACGGCGAGCTTCGGCTGGCCGCGCAAGACGAAGACGACGTGGCAGCACGGCAAGCGCACGGAAGAGCCGCTTCCGCTCGCTCCGCCGTTCATCGCCGCGATCGCGCCGAAGGAGCCCGAGCTCGCGGACGGCGGCGTCGAAGACGGCGGAGCCGACGCGGGCAAGGACGCGATGGTGCTCGAGTCCGGCGAGGTCAAGATGATCGACGCGAGCGGCGAAGCGGTGGGGGGCGTCAAGGAGCTCCACGGCACGCCCTTCGCGCTCGGCGGCGACTACGCGCCTCCGCCGAAGGTCGAGCCGCACGGTCTCGAGTTCGAGGTAACGCGCGGCTCCGATGCGTCGAGCGAATCGACCGCGACCGTGACCGTCCAGCTTTCGAACCACGGCTCCACGTCCGAGCGCGTGTACTTCCGCCGTGAGCTCGTCACGTTCGAGGTCACGAGCGTCGACGGCACCGAGCAGTGCGACCCCGGCCCCGATGATCGCGCGCCCGATCGCCAAGCCTTCACGCTGCTCAAGCCCGGCGGGTCCATTTCGTTCACGAGCCGCCTCATCGAAATGTGTCCGCAAGACACGTTCGCGCGCCCCGGGCTCTACCTCGTCAAAGGTGCGTTCGACTCGGATATTTCCGGGGAAAAGGACGGGCTCGAAGCGTTCGTCGGTCATCTCACGTCGGAACGTGAAGCGACGGTCCGCATCCGCAGCGGGCGCTTGCCCTTCGAAAGCCCGCGACCGCGCGAAGACGTTCAGGTCGGCGCCACGCAGCAGTAACGCGAGCGTCTCGCCTCGCGAGCGGCATTCGGCGCACGGCGACTCCCGATCGCGAGGCCGCGGCTCTATGCTCCTCTCGCATGGAGGAACTCGAGCTCTTCATCGTCGACAAGAACGACACGTCCTGGTCGCTCAGGCCGTGGCTCGTGCTTGCGCATTGGGCCATCCCGTTCACGGAGACGTCGTTCGTGTCGGCGGAGCCGGAGACGCCCGCACGCATCCGCGCGATTTCGCCGACGGGCAAGGTGCCGGTGCTGCGCGTGGGCTCGCGGCTCGTGTGGGAGTCGCTCGCCATCCTGGAGACGCTCGCGGAGCGTCACCCCGAGCACCCGATTTGGCCGCGCGACGCCGGGCGCCGCATGCACGCGCGCGCCGTCGCGGCCGAGATGCACGCGGGCTTCAGCGAGCTCCGGCGCCATTGCACGATGAACCTCGTGCTCCGGACGCGTGTCCCGCTCGAGCCCGCGCGCCGGGCGGAGCTCGATCGGTTCGAAAAAATGGTCGAAACGGCGCGCGCGGAGGCGACCGCCGAAGGGCCGTTCTTGTTCGGCGCCTTCTCGGCTGCGGACGCGATGCTCGCACCCGTGGCGACGCGCATCGTCTCTTACGGGCTCGACGTGGGCGCCGTCACGCGCGCGTGGGTCGAGGCCGTCTACGCGCTGCCCGCGTTTCAGCGCTGGGAGCAGGCGGCGCGCGTCGAGCTCGCGCAGCGCCCGCTTGCCGCCCATATCGGCGCGCCCTTCGCCGGCAGCGTTCAGGAGCGCATCGTCGCGCCGCCGAGCTATGCGGTCATCTTCGAGAGTCAGCGCGCGAGCGAAACGACCGACTACGGCTCCGTTGCCGATCGGATGGAGGCGCTCGCGGCGTCGATGCCGGGCTACCAGGGCCACAAGTGCGCGCGCGGCGCCGACGGCTTCGGCATCACCGTGAGCTATTGGGACTCGCTCGAGAACATCGCGGGCTTCCGCGCGCATCTCGAGCACGCCGAAGCGCAGCGCGCCGGCCGTGCTCGCTACTACGTTCGCTATGATTTGCGCGTTGCTCGCGTGCAGAAGCACGTCGTGTTCGACCCCGCAGGGAGCCCGGCGCGCCGAGAGTTCGCGTGATGGCGGCCGGCGCGCCACGCGTCACGCTCGTCGAGAACGACGCGGAGTTATTCGGGATTTCGGCGTTGCAGCGCGCGAATCTGAAAGCCGACCGCACGGCTGCCGACATCGCCGAGCAAGGCTTCGTCACGCTCGTGCACTCGGTGGAGACGCTGCGCGCTATGCATGCGCTCGCGCCGAGCGTCATCGCCAAGGCGGGCGAGGAGGTCGTCGGCTACGCGCTCACGATGCCGGTGGAGGCGCGTGCGCTGGTGCCGTCGCTCGAGCCCATGTTCGAAGCGCTCGCGCGCGCCAGCTGGCGTGGCGCCCCCTTCACGCAGCAGCGCTACTACGTGATGGGCCAGATCTGCGTCGCTCGCGCGTTTCGCGGCAGCGGGCTCTTCGCCGCGCTGTATGCCGAGCACGACACGCGCTACGCGAGCCGCTTCGACTGCATGGTGACCGTCGTGTCTCCTTCGAACGCGCGCTCGTTGCGTGCGCACGCGAAGGTCGGTTTCGAGGCGCTCGTTCGCTACGGAGACGCGGGCGAAGAGTGGGTCATCGTCGTGCGTCCGTTCGCTGCCGCCCGCTGACACGGCGCGCCCTGCGCCGGAGTGCGAGAGCACCGGGCACTGCCGCACCCTGCGCGCCCCCAACGCGCGCCGTTCAGCGCTTGTTCCGCTCGAGCTCCTCGAGCTCGGTGAGATCCGTCAGCGGCCGTGGATCCGTGGGATCGAGCGCTTTGGCGCGCTCGAATGCCCGTCGTGCGTCGTCGAAGTGGCCGAGCTTTGCCGCGGTGGTCCCGAGGTTCAGCCAGGCCGAGCCGAGCTTCGGATCGAGCTCGGTGGCGCGCTTGGCGTTCGCGTAAGCGTCGTCCAGCTTGCCGGTGACCTCGAGCGCGTGCGCGAGGTTCGAGCGGTACGTCGCGCGCGCCGGCTCGAGCTCGGTGGCGCGAGTGAGCTCGCGGACGGCGCACTCGAAGCGCCCTTGCGTGAGACACGCCGTGCCGAGATCGGAGTGCGTGCGCGCGGAGCTCGGCTCGAGCGCCACGGCGCGCTCGAACGCCGTGGCGGCTTCCCCGACCGCGCCCGTGAGGAGCAGCGCCGTACCGAGGTTCGTGAAGGACTCGGCGTCGTTCGGCGCGAGCTCGGCTGCGCGCTGCAGGTACGGGAGCGCTTGGTCGCTCTTGCCGACGGACATGAGCGCTACCGACAAGACCGAGAGCGATTCGAGATCGCGCGGGCGATCTTGCACGGCGCGACCGAGGGCCATGAGCGCGGGCTCCGCGCGGCCGAGGACGAAGAGCGTCTTGCCGAGCTCGCGCTGTAGCCCCGGTTCGTGCAGATCGTGACTGACCGCCGCGTTCAAGTCGCGGAGCAGCGCGAGCACGAGCGGGTCGTGCTCCCCTCCGCCGAGCACGAACTCGAGCTCCGGGGCCGCGAGCGTGGCGCGCGCGATACCGATGAGCGGCGCGGGATCGCCGGCGGGGGCGAGCTTCTGCGCATGCTTGTACGCCGCGAGCGCGCGCTTCGTGTCGCCTGCGTCGAACGCGGCGTCGCCTTCCGCGAGCGCGCGGTCGAACGGCGTACCGGTGCCGCGCGCGAGGGCGGTGGGAGCCGGAGTCGGCGCGGCGGCGGGTGCCGCGGGCGTGGGGAGGGGCGCAGCAGCGGGAGCGGGTGTGGACGCGATGGACGGTGGCGCAGCGGCGGCGGATGCGGCCGCGGGCGCGGCGCTGGGAACGGAGGTGGACTCGGTCGGGCGTGGCGGAGCGGCCGCGCAGGCTACGAGGGTGAGCGCGACGAGCCCGCCGCGCACGGGCGACTCAGGGCGCGTCCGCACGCGAAGAGTGCTCCTTGCCGTCGAAACGGAGCAGCGTCTTCTTGCCGTCGGCGAGCGTCGCGACGTTCACGGGGCGGCGCCAGATGCGGACGAGCGCGGCGAGCGTCTCGTTCGCGTAGTCGTTCCTGAGATCGACCCCGCGGTGATCGTGCACGAGCAAGAGCTCGCCGCGGTTCTCGAAATTCGAATCCTCGACGAAGATGAAGGGGTTGCCGAAGTTCGTGAGCTGCGAGAGGAGCCGCTCTTTCACGTTCTTGAATTCGCGCGAGTCGATTTCGAAGCGCTCGTTGCGGTTCGACCAGCCGAAGCTGAAGAGCTTGTGCTCGAGCGCGAAGTCCTCGGTCAAGAACTCGTCGATGAACGTCACGTCGTTGTAGAGCGCGCGCACCTCGAAGATCTTCTGCTGGCCGAGCCCGAGCCGCAGGTCCCAGTGCCGCTTCTGGTCGAGGTCGTTGCAATCTTCCCATTCGGGGCCGAATTGGCCGCGATTCCAGCGATCCTCGATGCTGCGATAGAGCTCGACGCCGAGCTTGTACGGATTGAGCCGCCCGCCGCTCGTCACCATCACGCCCGCGTTGTTCTCGGCGTAGTCGACGATGTCCGTCCAGTCGCAGACCTCGCTCGTCATCAGCTTCGAGTGCCAGTAGGACGCCCAGCCCTCGTTCATGATCTTCGTCTCCATCTGCGGAGCGAAGTAGTACGCCTCGTCGCGCACGATGCTCAGGATCGCGCGTTCCCAGCGCTCGAGCGGGGCGTTTTCGATCAAGAACAGGAGCACGTCTTGCTCGCGGCTCGCGGGGTGGCGGCCCTTCTTTTTCTCGCGTGCCTCCTCGATCTTCTTCTTCTGCTCCTCGATGTACTCCTCGGGGTTGATGAACTCCTCCATGTAGTCCTTGGAGCGGAGGCGCGGCACCTCGACGGCCGTCGGCTCTTCCTCGACGATCTCCTCGCGGCGGCGGCGCACGAAGCGCGACCAGGGATCGACCAGGTTTTCGAGCGAAAGGCAGGTGTCGACGAACTGCTCGACGCGCGCGATGCCGTAGCGATCGACGATGCGCCGCACGGCGGCGCCGTGGTTCGCCATCTTGTCGATCCAGCGGCGATTCGGGTCGTAGTCGCCGCCGCGCTTGCGTACGGGATCGGTGATTGGCTCGCCGGCGTCGAGGTCCGTCGAGCGGAACGAGAAGTTGTTCTTGAAGAAGTCCACGTGGCCGAGCACGTGGCACATCACGAGCTTCTGGTCCGTGAGGCTGTTGCCTTCGAGCAGGTACGCGTACGAGGGGTTGTTGTTGATGACCATCTCGTAGATTTTCGAGAGGCCGTACTCGTAGCTCTTGCTCAGGCGCTCGTACTCCATGCCGAAGCGCCAGTGCGGGTAGCGGTTCGGAAAGCCGCCGTACGCGGCGACCTCGTTCATCTGGTCGTAGCTCAGCATCTGGAACACGACCGGAAAGAAGTCCAAGCCGTAGCGGCGTCCGATCGCTTCGATCTTCTCCTGCTCGACCAGCAGGTAGCGCGGCAGATCGGCTTGGTTCGGAGAGATCGGCATTACTTACCCTTGCCCAAAAATTCCTTGATGCTGCCGACGATCGCGTCGCGATCGCGAATCTCGCTCGTGATGACGCGCTCGTCTTCCGCGAAGTGCTCGCGCAGGTCCTTCACGAATTGACCGGAGCCGTACGGGCTCTCGACCTGGCCGTAGGCGAACATGTTCACGCGCGTGAGGATGTCCGTCTTCAGGAGCTCGATGCACGAGAGCGTGTCGTCCATCGACCAGTTGTCGCCGTCGGAGAAGTGGAAGGGGTAAATGTTCCACTCCGAGCTCGGGTAGTGCTGGTCGATGAGCTGCCCACACAGCTTGTAGGCGCTCGAAATCATGGTCCCGCCGGACTCCCGCGTGCGGAAGAAGGTGTCTCGGTCCACCTCGCGCGCGACGGCGTCGTGGATGATGTAGCGGCTTTCGAGCCCCTGATATTGGCGGCGCAGCCAGGCGTCGATCCAGAAGCTCTCGATGCGGACGATTTCCTTCTGCTCGTCCCCCATCGAACCGGACACGTCCATCATGTAGATGATGACGGCGTTCGCGACGGGCTCGACGTCTTCCTTCCACGAGCGGAAGCGCCGGTCGTCGTGCTGCGGCACGATGATGGGCTCTTTCGGATCGTAGACGCCGCTCGCGAGCGAACGGCGGAGCGCCTCCTTGTAGGTGCGCTTGAAGTGCTTGAGCGAGTCCGGACCGACGCGGCGGATCCCCGTGTAGCGATCCTTGGCCGAGACGATGCGGTTCTTGCCCTTGTTCTCGATGGCGGGGAGCTCGAGCTCCTCACCGAGGATGTCGGCGAGCTCGTCGAGCGTCACGTCGACTTCGAGCACGTGGTCGCCGGCGTCCTGCCCCGCCTGGCCCTGGCCGTCGTCGCCCTCTTGCTCTTGCCCGCCGACGGGATCGCCCACGTCGCCTTTGCCCTGACCGACGCCGCCGCGCTGCTTGTCCCCGTAGATGAAGCGCGGGATGTCGATCTGCGGGATGGGGATGCTGACGAGCTCCTTGCCCTGCTTGCCGATGAGCTCGCCTTGAGAGATGTAGCGGCGGAGGTTTTGCCGGATCTTCCCTCGTACGATGGCCCGGAACCGCGAATGATCCTGATCGATCTTCAGCGACATCCTCGAAACTAGAATGGCACATCCCGAGCCCGAGCACACGGGCGCAAGAACCTCGTGATTTTGCGGCGCTCACCCCGTGGGGGGCTCCAAAATTCAGATCGATCCGCGCGGCCTCCGGTGTAGAAAGCGGCGCGTGACCCCCAAAGCTCGAAGCCTGCTTAACTTTCGGTGCACCGGCTGCGGCAACTGCTGCAAAGAGCCGCTTTTGCCGCTCACGGCGCCGGACGTGGTGCGTATCGCGCGTCGCACGGGCGACAAGCCCGAGGATTTCATTCGTTGGGTCGACCGCCACGGCATCGACATGGACGACGAGCCGGAAGGTTTCGTCGAGCTGCGCCAGGGCAAACGCGTCATGGTCCTCCGCCACACGCGCGGCGGCTGCCACTACCTCGGTAAAGACAACCGCTGCACCATCTACACGAGCCGTCCACTCGGCTGCCGCATCTTCCCGTTCGACCCCACGTTCGGCAAGGACGGCAAGCTCCGACACCTCAAGCTCATCCAGGCGGCCGACTGCAAGTACGAGCTCGACGGGAAGAACGACGTGAAGGAGATTCGCGAGCTCGACGCCAAGACCGAGGCTCAGAACGAGGCCTGGCACGAGAAGATCGCGGAGTGGAACGGCGAGCAGAAGAAGCGCAAACGGAGCGGCCGCGCCGCGGGCACCGCGCGCCAATTTTTCGACTTCCTGGGCTTGAGCTGATTCGTTCCAGGCTTTCTGGCAGACTCGAGCCATGACTCGCGCGGAGAGCCACCTCGTGCTGACGGCCGTGGGACCCGATCGGCCCGGCATCGTGAACGCGATTTCGGCGCTGCTGCACGGCGCCGGCGCGAACCTCGAGAACAGCCGCATGGCGATCCTCGGCGGTGAGTTCGCGCTGCTCGTGCTCGTTTCCGGCTCGGAGGCGAGCGTCGCGGACGTCGAGCGCCAGGCGCCGCGGCTCGAGTCGGAGCTCGGGCTCAAGGTACTGCTCAAGCGCACCCGACGCGTCGAGCAGCGGGATTTTTTGCCCTATGCGGTGCGCGTCGCGGGCGTCGATCGGCCCGGTATCGTCCGTGCCGTCACCGAGCTCTTCACGCGGCGCGGCATCAACGTCGCTTCGCTCGAATCGCGCGTGACTTATGCGCCCGACAGCGGAACGCCGCTCTTCGAGCTCGAGGCGGACATCGAAGTGCCTTCGCAAGTCGCGCTGTCGGAGCTCCGGCGCGAGGTGGCGGCGCTCTCGGATGAAGAGAACCTGGACGTCGCGCTCGAGCCCGGGCGCTGAGCGGTGCGGCGTGCGTTCCGGTGGTGCCTGCTTGCGCTCGGGCTGAGCGGCGCCTGCGGGAGGACCGAACTCGGTGTGGGTGACGGGTCGGGTGGTCTGGACGCCAGCGAGGGTGGAACTGCGGTCGTGGCCCGCGGGGGCTCCGGTTCCGGAGCCGGCGGAACCGGCGCGGCGTCAGGCGGAAGGGGCGGCGGAGGCTCCGGCGGCGCGTCCGTTCCTGGCGCGGGCTCCGGCGGTGTCGCGACGGGCGGCATTCCAAACGGCGCAGGCCGCGGCGCTGGCGGGCGCGTTGCCGGCGGGCGCAATGCTGGCGGGCGTGGCGCTGGCGGACGCGGCGCTGGCGGGCGCGGTCGTGGCGGTGCGGGTTCCGGTGGTGTCGCCGGGTCGAACGTCGCGGGCAGCCCCGATGCTGGCGCAGGCGGGAGCTCCGGTTCCGATTGCGTCGTTCGCGTCGCTACGGCGGGCAGCGACGCGAACGACGGCAGCGAGTGGACGCTGGCACTCGGCACCGTCCAAGGCGGTCTCGAGCTGGCGCGCAGCCTGATCGTGCACGCGACTTGCCCCAGCGTCGACATTTGGGTCGCCGCGGGCACGTACACTCCGTCGGTGTTGACGGAGCCCGGCGACGCGCAGAGCGCGACCTTCCAACTCTCGCCGAACGTCGGCCTCTACGGCGGCTTTGCCGGCACGGAAGCGGCGCGCTCGCAGCGGGATTTCGCCGTGAACGTCAGCGTGCTCTCCGGTGAAATCGGCAACCCCACCGACCCCGGCGACAACGCGTACCACGTGGTCACGGGCAGCACCGGCGCGACCCTCGACGGGTTTACGATCGAAGCCGGCACGGCGAACGGCTCTTCCCCGAACAACACCGGCGCCGGCATGTTCAACGACGCCGCGTCCCCCGTCGTCGAAAACTGCATCTTTCGCGGCAACAGCGCGGGCGGCGGCGGCGCCATGTACAACCACGCGTCGTCGCCGCTCGTGAATAACTGTGGCTTCTTCGACAATCAGGTGCCCGTGGGCGACGGCGGCGCGATCGACAACGACGCGTCGTCGCCGGTCGTGTCCGCGTGCACCTTCACGAACAACTCGGCGCGCTACTCCGGCGGCGCGATCAACAACATCAACGCGTCCTCGCCGACCGTGGCCCGTTGCGCCTTCACGGGTAACAACGCCGACTCGGGCGGCGCGATCGCAAGCGATCTCTCGTCGCTGCTCGTCACCGACTCTGCGTTCTCGCTGAACAGCGCTTACCTCGGCGGCGCGCTCGTACTCGTCGATTCGAGCGGTACCGTGCAAAACACCAGGTTCGACCAAAACAGCGCCTATCAAGGCGGCGCCGTCCTCGACTACGACGGCGCGCTCGTGCTCACGAACGCGACGTTCTGGGCGAACTCCGTCTCTGGAACCGAGCGGTTCACGAACGTTGCCCAGGCTGCGGGTGGCGCGATTTACAACGAAAACTACTCGTCCGTCACGGTGACCGGCAGCACCTTCGCGAACAACGTCGCGGCTTACGCAGGAGGCGCCATCTACGCTGCCGCTTCGACGCTCTTCGTGACGAACACCATCCTTTGGGGTGACGTGGCCGGCTCGAGCGTCAGCGAAATCCTCGATGCCGACGCGGGCGCCGCGTCGAACGCGAGCTACAGCATCATCCGCGACGGCTACCCCGCGGGTACGGGGGTCATCCTGTCGAATCCGTCCTTCGTCGCAGGGGCCTCCGGCGATTTGCAGCTCGGCTTTGGTTCGCCCGCGATCGACGCCGGAACCGCGTGCGCCGACGGCGTGACGTTGACCGACGGCGCCGGCAACGGCCGCTGGGACATGGCGAACGTCCCGAACGTCGCGAGCGGCGTCGATATCGGGGCGTTCGAGTATCAGGGCACGGCGGGGGTCGACACGCCCATCGGCGCCGTCTGCCAGTAGCCGCGTGGAACCCCGCTGGCGGGTATCTCCGGGGTCCCTCGCGGCACGGCTGCGCAACGCCCGTTCGGCGATCAGAGCTCGCCAGCCGGGATCGGAATCGCGTTCGGCGAGTCGACCGTGGCTCCGTTGCCGAGCGCGCCGGCAGCGTCGTCGCCCCAGCACTCGGTGACGCCGCTCGCGAGGACGGCGCAGGCAAAGCGATTGCCCACCGCGATGGCTGTGGCTCCCTTCAAGACGATGCCGCTCGCGTCGCGAACCTCGACCGGGCGCGGCGAACTCGTTTGCGTCCCGTCCCCGAGCTCGCCGGAGGCGTTGTCGCCCCAACATTCGACGACGCCCGTCTTGGCGATGATGGCGCACGCGGACACGCTGCCCACCGAGACCGCCGCCACGTGGGACAGCTCGATCCCGCGTGGCGTGTCGGAGTTCGCCAGCTTCGAAACGTCTGCGCCTAGCAGGCCGTCGCGGTTGTCGCCCCAACACTCGACGAGCCCTTGTGAGGTCAGCGCGCACGCTGCATTGCCGCCTACGGACACCGCCGTGATGCCACTGTCGACGATGACCGGTTTCGGTGCGGCCTCACCGGTAACGAGATCATCGCCCCAACATTCGAGGAAGCCGCTGGTCGACGTGCCGGGAGCGCTCACCACGCACGCATAGCCGTCGCCTACGGAAATGGCCTTTGCGTTGGTCAACCCGTGCACGACGGTCGCCGCCGATCCGGCCGCGTTGAGCACCGTGTCGTTGCCCCAGCAGGTGACGGTGCCGTCCGAGAGGACCGCACAGACAGCGCTATCGCCCGCGGCGATCGCCGTCGCCCCGCTCACGCCCGGGACGGCTTTTGAAACGCCCAGATCGAGGACGCCGCCCCCGCCCAGCGTACCTTGCTCACACACGACAGTGCCGTCGGAGCGCAGCCCGCAGAGCCAAGAGCCGCCCGCGGCGACGGCGGTGGCGCCTTTCAGGCCATTGTATGGCGTCGGAGTCGAACCGTTCTTCGAATCCGTGGAGCCGAGGGCAATCGCGCCCCAGCAGTCCACCGTGCCCACGCCGGTGAGTGCGCACGCGTACTGGCCCTTCGAAGCGCCGGCCGCGAGGGCCAACGGCGCCGCGCAAAGTCCCTGTCCGGAGTCGCAATCGGCGGCACACGTTAGGGTTACACCCCACTGTCCGTCGGCTCCACATTCCTGGACGTTGTGTCCGTCGGCGCACTGCGTCGCTCCGGGGGTGCAAGCGCTGCACGCGCCCGCGATGCAAGCGGTCGTGCAGGCGTCCCCCACGTTCTGCCACGCGCCGTCGGCCGTGCAGAATTGCGGCTGCGCGCCCTGGCACTGCGACGACCCCGCGGTGCACGGTCCATTCGTCGTGCCCGCGCTCGAGCCGTTGCACACGTACGTCGTCTGCTGCACCTCCCCGGATTCGAGCGAACCGTCGCCGTCGGTGTCCCTGCCGATATCGATGCGCAGGCCGCCGTCCGCGCAGTTGCTCCCCGCCGCTTCAGGCGTCGAAGTGACGAGCGACCCCGGCGCGCCTCGTGGCCCGGTGGCACCGGTCGCGCCCACGGGTCCTTGCGGGCCTGTCGCACCCGTGGCGCCTGTCGCTCCCGTGGCGCCTTGCGCACCCGTGGCGCCTTGCGCACCCGTGGCGCCTTGAACGCCCTGCTGTCCGGCTGGCCCCGCCGGGCCGGCGGCGCCCGTCGCGCCTTGTGGCCCCGTCGCTCCCCGTACCCCGGTGGCGCCCTTGGCGCCGGGTGTTCCCGGTGCGCCGGTCGCTCCCGTCGGGCCCTGCGGCAGCGTGATCTGCGCCCATTGCGGGCCGCTGCCGCTCGCGCTCTGCGTGCACGCCCACAGCGAGTTCGTCGCGCTGTTGAACGCGACGGCGCCGCCGACGACGCACGGCACGGCCACCCACACGCCGGCGACGCACGTCTCGAGCGTGTCGGTGGAGAGCACGATCGCCGTCTCCCCCGCCGTCTTCGCGCTGCACGCCGGCAGGCTCGCAGCGCTGTTGGCCTCGAGCTGCAACGTGTAAACGCCGTTGAGCGCGGGCGGTAGAGCCGATGCCGTCGGCGGTGAGGATCCGCACCCCAAGGCTGCCGCTCCGACAACTCCCAAGGATGTGATCAGCCGCCAGCTCCCGATTGCCTTGTTCGACATGCTCGAGCAAGTACACCGCGCGCAGCCGCAAGCTCCATGGGCAATTTCTCACGCGCGGGCCTCGTGACCGCCAAAGAATGCAAACGAATTGCAGCGTGTTACGCTCCGCGCATGCTCGTGCGTCCCCGTCGCAATCGGCGCTCGCCCGGCGTTCGCGCGCTCGTGCGTGAGACCGCGCTGTCGCCGGAACACCTGGTTTTGCCGCTGTTCGTTCAGGAGGGACACGCCACGGCCACGCCCATCGCGTCGATGCCCGGCCAAGCGCGGCTCACGGTCGACCTGCTCGTCGAGAAGGCGCGCGAGGCGCTGTCGCTCGGCGTGCCCGCGGTCGAAGTGTTCCCGCTCGTGCCCGAAGCGCAAAAGGACGCGCGCGGTTCGGAGAGCGCGAACGCGTCGGGGCTCGTGCCGCGCGCGGTGCGAGCGCTCAAGCAGGCGTTGCCCGAACTGGTCGTGATCACGGACGTCGCGCTCGATCCGTACTCGTCGGACGGTCACGACGGCGTCGTCGTCGACGGCCGTATCGACAACGACCAATCGCTGCCCATCCTCGCGGCGATGGCCGTGGCCCAAGCGCGCGCCGGAGCGGACGTCGTCGCGCCGTCCGACATGATGGACGGCCGCGTGGGCGCCGTGCGCCGCGCGCTCGACGAAGCCGGCTTCACGGACGTGCTCGTCTGCAGTTACTGCACGAAATACGCGTCCGCGTTCTACGGCCCGTTCCGCGACGCGCTGGATTCGGCCCCCCGCGCAGGCGACAAGAAGACGTACCAAATGGACCCCGCGAACCTGCGCGAGTGCGCGCGCGAGGTCGCGCTCGACGAGGCCGAGGGCGCCGATTGGCTGATGGTGAAGCCCGGTCTGCCGTACGCCGACGTCATCCGCTTCGTGCGCGACGCGAGCAGCCTGCCGGTCGCCGTCTATCACGTGAGCGGTGAGTACGCGATGCTCAAGGCCGCGTCCGAGCGTGGGTGGCTCGACTACGAGCGCTGCCTGATCGAGAGCCTCACGTGCCTGCGCCGCGCGGGCGCGGACATCATCTTCACGTACGGTGCGCTCGACGCCGCGCGGATTTTGAGGGCGCAGCGCTAGCCCGCCGCGGTGCGCCGTTGCCGTCGGCGCGCGGCACGGCCGGCGTGGGCTGGACGCCGTGCGTCGCGTCGAGTTCGGCGAGCGCTCTTTCACACACGACGTAGCGAGCACGCAGCCGTTCGACGAGGTAGTCGCGGAGCAGCGTCACACGGCGCGGGACGAACGGCGAGGCGGGCCACACGACGGACAGCGCGGCGCTGCGCTGGACGTACTCGGGCAGAACCCGCACGAGCGACGGGCGCTGCTGTCCGAGCCGTTCTCCCACGGCCGCAACGACGGGCACGAGCCCGATGCCGAGGCCCGCCCCGATCGCCAGACTCACGAACGTCATCGAGTCGCCGACGATCACCCCTTCGGGACGCACCGTCTCGGTGCCGTGCGGCCCCTCGAGCGCCCAGGTGGGCTCCCGCTCGAACAGCACGCAATCGTGCTGCGGGAGCTCGGCGAACGTGCGCGGGACGCCGCGCCGCGCGAGGTACGACGGAGCCGCGAACAGCGCCAGCTCGGTGTCCGTCACCTTGCGCGACACGAGTGACGAATCGGCGAGCCTCCCTGCGCGCAGCGCGAGATCGAAGCCTTCCTGCACGAGATCGACGAAACGGTTCGTGAACTGCAGCTCGATGCGCACGCCGGGATGACGGCGCCGAAACTCGGCGAACGTTTCGGCCATGAACGCGTCGGCGGCGGAATCGCCCGCAAGCGATAGACGCACGCGCCCGCGCACCTCTTCCGTGTCGTCCGTGAGCGTCGTCGTCGCGCGCTCGAGCGCGCCGAGCGCCGCCTCCGCTTGTTCGAAAAATTGTTTGCCGGCGTCGGTCAGCTGAAACTTGCGCGTGGTGCGCTGCAATAGGCGTGTGCCGAGGTCGTGCTCGAGTCGCGCGACGCCGCGACTCACGGACGAGGTGGGCAGCGCGAGCAGCTTTGCGGCGGCCGTGAAGCTGCCGGCGTTCACGACGCGTAGGAAGAGCGCGATCTGGTTGAGATCGATCTTTGTCATTCGAGCAAAGGTGCTTTGTGACGCCCGCGACTGCCCGCGGGGGGAGCGAGAACGCATGTTGGCTGGCGTTGGAGGTTTTCGCCATGAATTCGAAGCATCTTTCGGCCGTGTCGCGCGTCGCGCTCGGCCTCGTGTTCGTCGTGTTCGGATTGAACTTCTTTCTACATTTCATTCCGCAACCCCCTGCGCCCCCGGCCGCCATGGCGTTCGCCGGCGCGCTCTTCGCCTCCGGTTACGTGTTCCCGCTGATCAAGACGATCGAGGTCGTCGCGGGCGCGCTGCTGATTGCGCGCGTCGCCGTGCCGTTCGCGCTCGTGCTGCTCGCGCCAATCATCGTGAACATCGTGGCGTTCCACGCGCTGCTCGCGCCCGCCGGGCTCCCGCTCGCGCTGTTCGTGCTCGCGGCCGAGCTCCATCAGGCGTGGGTCAACCGGCGTGCGTTCGCGCCGCTGTTCGAGCGTCACACGTCCGTGCGCTCGACCGTGGTCGCTCCGCACGACCGGACTCGCCCGGCGGCGGCCTGAACCTTCAGAGCACTCGCAGCTTTGGCGCGTGCACGAGCAGTCGTGCGCGCGCCAACGTGCTGCGGCTCGGCGCGACGAGGACGACTTCGGCAGCGCCGCGCATGAGCGCGCGGTCGGCGTAGCTGTCGGTGTACACGGTCGTCCACGCCGTGATGCCGAAGCGGCGCTCGAGCTCACCGAGCTTGGTGCGACCGATGCAGTGCGTTTCGGCGACGAAGCCGCCGAAGCGGCGCCTGAGGCGCGTGCCGGCGATGCGGAGCCTCGGTACGCCGCGTGTCGCCAAGAGCGTGCGTACGAAGACCGGCAGCGTGCCCGTGGCCACGACGACGCTACGGCCGGCGTCGAGGTGGCGTTCGAGCTCGGCGAACACCGCGGCGTTCACGAGGCGGGGCAGCACCTCGCGCGCATAGCGCCCGAGCTCGGCGTGGAAGCGGCGTCCCGAGACGCCGAGCGTCATGCCCCAAAGCAAGACGGACGCGGCGGCCGCGAGTGAACGCAGCCGGAAGCAGGCGGCGACGGGCAAGAGCGTGACGGCGAGGGCGAGGCGCTCCGGACGTCCGAGGCAGTAGCGCAGCGAAAAATCGAAAAACGAGTCGCGCCGCACCAGCGTGCCGTCGAAGTCGAAGACGACGCACTCGTTCACGTCACGCATCCTCGACGCCGAAGACGCGCAGGTACGCGCGCCGCACGTTCTCGGTGATGTCCCGGTAGTGGGCGAGGAGCGCGCTCTCGGCGGGGGCGCCGGGTTGGCTGCGAAAGCCCATGCGGCGCGCGAGTGCAGGCAAACCCGGCGCGCGCGTCGCGACCACGCTCGAGCCGGTGCCATAGAGCACGTGGATGCGCTGCTCGAGACGGCGCAGGAAGGCGTAGCCTTCGCGAAACGCGTCGTAGTCGTCGGCGTCGAGGTAGCCCTGCTGGGCGAGCTGCTCGAGCGCGACGGAGGTGTCCGGCGTGCGCACGGCCGGGTCGGCGCCGTTCTGCATCTGCAAGAGCTGGACGGCGAACTCGACGTCCAGGAGGCCGCCCCGACCGGTCTTGAGATCGAGTCGGTACGGCCGTTCGCGCCCGAGCTCGCGTTGCATCCGCGTACGCAGGTGATGCACCTCGGCGGCCTTCGCGGCGCCCCCCTCGTACGCGGCGCGTTCGGCGACGCGCACGGCCTCTGCGCCGAGCTCGGGGTCGCCGGCTGCGAAGCGCGCCCGCAGCAGGGCCTGGCGCTCCCAGGCCGCGCCGCTCGAGCCGACGCTGCCGCTCAGCGGTGCTCCGTCCGCGCCCGGGATCGGGACGCCGTGGTAGCGCGCGAACGCCGTGAGCGAGGTCACGAGCATGCCGTGCGAGCCCGACGGACGCAGCCGTGTATCGAGCTCGTAGCCGGGACCGGCGACGTGCGGCTCGGAAATCAGTCGAATGATGCGCCCGGCCGCACGCGAGTACCACGCGCCCGCCTCGTCCGGCACGGGCGCGCGTTCCGGATCGTAGATGAAGACGACGTCGAGGTCGGAGCCGTAGCCGATTTCGCGACCGCCGAGCTTGCCCATCGCGATCACGGCGAGGCCGTCGCGATCGCCGAGCACCTGATCGACGGCGCGACCGAGCTCTTCGTCCGCCAGCTGCGCGAGCAAGCGCGTCGCGTCGCGCGTGCCGATGGTGCCAGCGAGATCGGCCGTCGCGACTTCGACCATGACGCGTTGCTTGGCGACGCGTAGCCCACGCACGAGCGCGTCGCGCCGCTCGTCGGCGTCCGCCTCGTCGCTCATGCCCTGCATCTGCGCGGCGATCTCGACGGCCACCGCGGCGCTCGGATCGCTGATGGCGCCGGCACCGAACAAGATCGTGTCGGCGAGCTCGGGCCGCACGAGCACCGTCTCGCCGATGAACGCACTCGACGCGAGCGCCGTCACGAGGCGGCGCAAGGCGACGCGGTCCTGGCCGAGAGCATCGACGTACGGCTCGGGTGAGGGGAATCGCGCCAAAATCGCGCGCAAGAACCGCGCGGCCTGCTCCGGATCCGGTGAATTGCCGAGCTCGTCGAGCACGGCGACGGCGAGCTCGGGGAAGCGATCGCGCGTGAGCTCGCCGAGCAGATCGTCCGGTCGCCGTCCGAGCGCGCGCAGATGCTCGGCGATTTCGGCGTCACCGTACGCCGCCTCGGTGAGCAACGCGAGCGCGTCGCCGTCACCGCTCAGCGCCGCCGCGACGGCTTCGAACGGCGAGCTCGTGCGGACGCGTGTCGGCGCGAGCGACGTGAAGAGCGAGTGCACGGTGTCGCGCGCGCGGGCTACGGCCTCGGCGAGCGCCGCCTCGCCGAGACCCATGGTGCGCGCGAGGTGCCCGAAGTCGTCGCCGAGCGGCAAGAGGTGCGTCTGCACGCCGGAGAGCCACTGCACCCGGTGCTCGAGCTTGCGCAAGAGCGCGTACGATTCGGCGATCGAGCTCACTTCCAGATCGCTCACGAAGCCCCGCGCGCGCAGGCGGGCGAGTGCGGGCAAGGTGCCCGTGACGCGCAAGCTCGGCTCGCGCCCGCCCCACACGAGCTGCAGCGTTTGAACGAAGAATTCGGCCTCGCGGATGCCCCCGCGACCGAGCTTCAGATCGCGCTTCGGATCCGGCGAGAGCTCGGCGCGCGAACGGCGCACGAGCTCTGCCAGGCTCTCGCCGAGCGTCGGGTCGACCTCGCGCCGGTACACGAACGGCGCCACGATGTCGCGCTCGAAGAGCTGTCCGAGCGCGCCGTCGCCGGCCGCGGTCCGCGCCCGCAGCAGGGCCGCGCGTTCCCAGAGCCGCCCCCAGCGTTCGTAGTAGCGCTCGACCGCCTCGAACGCGTTGACGAGCGCGCCCTGCGAGCCCTCGGGACGCAACCTGAGGTCGACGCGCCAGAGCAGGCCGTCGGCGCTCGGCGTCTCGACGAGCTCGACCGCGCGCCGGACGACTTGCGTCCAATGCTCGTGCAAGCTGAGCGAGCTCTCGCCTTCGTCCGTGTCGTACACGAAGAGCAGGTCGATGTCGGAGCCGGCGTTCAGCTCGAGCCCGCCGAGCTTGCCGAGGCCGATGGCGACGACGCGCGACGCCTCGCCGTTCCTCTGGCGGGGCGGGCCACGGCGCGCGGCCACGTCCATTTCGGCCTCGGCGAGCGCGACCTCGAGCAACCCGTCCGCGAGGTGGCTGAGCTCGCGCGAGGTCACGTCGATCTCGGCGCCTCCGAGCTCCGCCGGCAAGAGCTCGCGCAGAGCGATCCGCGCCTTTTCGGCCCACCCGATGCGCCGGAGCGCTTGCTCGCGCTGTTCGGGGCCGGCGCGGTCGCCCGCTGTCGGTCGCGGCAACAGGCGTGCAAGCTCCGAGGCGCGGCGCTCCGCGCGCCAGCCGCGCGTCGCCAGCACATCGAGCGCGTCGATTTGCCAGCCGGCCCGTGGGGTGAGTGGCGGAAACGCGGTGCCGAGCAAGACGCCGAGCGGCCGCGGGCCGAGCTCCCGCGCGAGCAGCCGGGCGCGCTCGGCGTCGATGGAATCGGCGAGGCGCGTGAGATCGTCCGGCGGCGGCACGTGCCGAGCATCGCACGGCCCTCGGCCCGGCCCGCGAAGATCGCGGAACTCGAGCCGGTTTTTCGGTGTAGCGCTCGGCCCCGTTGCGGGCCGACAGTGGCCGCAGTAACGCGTCTCGTGGCGATTCAAGCCGCGGCACCATGCGTTTCCTCTGCGTCTCCGACATTCATGGTCATGCCGACTTGCTGAAGGCGCTGATGCGCGAAGCGGACGCCTACGGCTGGGACAAGCTCGTCGCTTGCGGCGACCTCTGCTTCCCCGGCCCCGCGCCGCTCGCCGTCTGGAAGATCCTCGTCGAGCACCGCGCGCTCTGCGTGCAAGGGCTCGGGGATCGAGCGCTCGCGCAGGTCGATCCCAGCAAGCTCGCCGCGGCGAGCCCCGGTGAACGCGCGCGCATCGAGCGCCTGAAACAGGTGCACGCCGAGCTCGGCGAGCTCATCATCGCGCGCCTCGGCAAGCTGCCGCAGTCCGCGACGCTGCCGCTCGAGTCCGGCCACAACATGCTCGTCGTGCACGGCTCGCCCGCCGATCCGAGCGAGCCGCTCAGCTTCGACATGACGGACGACGAGATCATCGCCCTGCTCGGCGACGAGCCCGGTGACCTCATCGTCTGCGGCGGGAGCCACGTGCCGTTCGAGCGTGAGGTCGCCGACGTGCGTATCGTGAACGTGGGCTCCGTCGGCGAGGCGCCGGGTGGCGGCGTCGCGCACGGTGCCATCATCGTCAGCTCGCAGACCGGCTATGCCGTGCGCATGCTCACGGCGACGGCGTAGCGTCCGGCTCGCTGCTACTGGTCGAGGCCGCGGCGCAGGCGTCCGACGAGGTCGGCGACGCCCTTCACGCGGCCCGCGCGATCCTTCGCTTCCACGACGGCGCGCACGATTTCCGTGCCGATCACGATGCCGTCCACGCCGGCGGCGGCGACTTCGCGCGCCTGCTCGGGCGTCTTGATGCCGAAACCCACGACGACGGGGATCCCCGCGCGCTTGCGCAGCGCTGCGGCTTTGCGGCCCGCCTCCGCGAGCGGCGCCGAGCCGCTGCCCGTCACGCCCGCGACCGACACGTAGTAAATGAAGCCGCTGCCTGCCGCGAGGATGCGCGCCTCGCGCGCGGGCCCGGTCGTCGGGGCGACCAGCGGGATCACCGCGATGCCTTCGTGCGCCGCCGCCGCGCGGAGCTCGGGGCCTTCTTCGGGCGGCAAATCGACGAGCAAGAGACCATCGACGCCGGCTTCGCGCGCGGCGGCGGGCAGCCGCGACTCGCCGAACGCCACGACCGGGTTCATGTAGCTGAAGATGACGAGGGGGTTCTCGCTGTGGCGGCGGAGCGCTGAGGCGACTTCGAGCGCCGCGGGCAGCGAGCCGCCCTGCTGCATGGCGCGATACTGCGCTGCCGCGATCACGGGGCCGTCCGCCGTGGCGTCGCTGAACGGCACGCCGATCTCGAGTACGTCGGCGCCCGCGTCGAGCGCGGCGCGCGCGCAGTCGAGGCTCTCCTCGACGTTGGGCTCGCCGATCACGAGGTAAGCGACGAGCGCCGTGCGCTTCTTTTGAGCGAGCGCGGCGAAGTGTTTTTCAATCCGACTCATGGCTTCCGTTCGAGCAGAGTAGCGAGGTCCTTGTCGCCGCGGCCCGAAAGGCAGACGGCCAGGCGCGGTGGCCGCCCGAGCCGCAGCTGCTCGCGGCGCACGATGTCCGCGAGGCGCGCGAGCGCGTGCGACGTCTCGAGCGCCGGCACGATGCCCTCGGAGCGTGCCAGCCGGTACGCGGCGGCGACCGCTTCGTCGTCGCGCGCGGTGAGGTACGTCGCGCGGCCGCTCGCGGCGAGCCCGGCGTGCTCGGGGCCGACGCCGGGGTAGTCGAGCCCGGCGCTGATCGAGTGCGCCTCCATGATCTGCCCGAATTCGTTGGCGAGCACCCGCGTGCGGGCGCCGTGCAGCACGCCGACGCGGCCCTCGGTGATGGTCGCGGCGTGGCGGCCGGTTTCGACGCCTTCGCCCGCCGCTTCGACGCCGTAGAGCGCCACCGGATCGTCCATGAACGCGCGGAACATGCCGATCGCGTTCGAGCCGCCGCCCACGCAAGCGACAACGGCGTCCGGCGGCCCCACCTGCTCGTGCAGCTGCGCGCGTGCCTCGTCGCCGATCACGCGCTGGAATTCTGCGACGAGCAGCGGGTACGGGTGCGGCCCCGCCGCGGAGCCGACGCAGTAGTGCGTCGTAGCGACGTTGGTGACCCAGTCGCGCAGCGCCTCGTTCATCGCATCTTTGAGCGTGCGCGAGCCAGCGTCGACCGGGAGCACGCGCGCGCCCAACATCTTCATGCGCTCGACGTTCGGTGCCTGGCGCGCCACGTCGAGCACACCCATGTAGACGTCGCAGGGCAGGCCCTGCATCGCCGCGGCCGTCGCCGTGGCGACGCCGTGCTGGCCTGCGCCCGTCTCCGCGATGATGCGCATCTTGCCGAGGCGCTTCGCGAGCAAGACCTGACCGAGCGCGTTGTTGATCTTGTGCGCGCCCGTGTGACAGAGATCCTCGCGCTTGAGCCAGATTTCTGTGCCGAGCTCGAGCCCGAGATCTTTGGTGAGCCGGTCGGCGCGGTAGATCGGCGTGGGCCGCCCGACATAGCTCGCGAGGAAGCCGCGCCACTCCTGCTGGAAGGACTCGCTCCGGACGTGCTCGTCGACCGCGCGCTCGAGCTCTTCGAGCGCGGGGATGAGCGTCTCGGCCACGTACCGACCGCCGAAATCGCCGTAATAGCCGCTGCGCGCTGCGCTGGTCATGGATCCTAGCTTGCTCGTTAATCCACGCGGGCAGCCGTGTCGAGCCCGGCCTCGATCGCCGCCGCGCGCGCACGCGCGATGAAACTCGTGATTTTGGCTGGATCCTTGCGCCGTGGGTCCGCGCCTTCCACCCCGCTCGCCGTGTCCAGCCCGTACGGCTTGGTCGCGAGCACGGCGGCGCTGACGTTTTCGGGTGTGAGCCCGCCCGCGACCACGACGGCCCGCTCGCGTGCGAGCTCCTGCACGAGCGCCCAGTCGAAGGTGTGCCCGGTGCCGCCGAGCTCGCCCTTCACTTTGGCGTCGACCAGGAGGCGACTGCCGCCGTAGGCGCGCGCCGCCGTGACGTCCGCGGCCGTCGCGATGCGCACCGCCTGATATGCGTGCGGCAACAGGCGCGCGAGCACGTCGGGCGGCTCGCTGCCGTGAAGCTGCAGCGCGTCCACGCCGAGCTGTTCGCGGAGCGCCGCGAGGTACGCCGGATCGGCGTCCGCGACGACGGCGACGACCTCGAGCCGGCCGCGTACCGCCGCGATCACGCGCCGCACGGTGGCCTCGTCGACGAAGCGCTTCGAGCTCGGCACGAGGTTCACGCCGAGCGCGTCCGCACCGGCTTCCAGCACGCGCTCCGCGTCTTCGGTCGTCGTGATGCCGCAGATTTTGATCCAGAGCGCCATGCGGTTATTGACACCCGATGCGTGTGGGTCCGGTCACGACGTCGTCGTACCAAACGAGCCGTTGTCGCTCGTGGTACTCGCGGTAGCCGAAACGAAGCGCGTTGAACTGCTGCTTGGCGGCCGCGACGCCCGTCTGCGTGATGACCTCTTGGTTGTCCGCGAACACGCGGAAATCGCCTTTCGTCCCGTCGAAGTAGCCCTCCATGCAGTGCCACGCGTTTTCGGCGAGCTGCGTGCCGAGCGGCGCCGCGCTGGGACAGCCCGGCTGATTCGTCGTGCCGTTCGAGCCGTAGCGAGTGTCCGAGATGTTCATGCCGAGCTCGCAATCCTCCTCGACGATCTCGACGCCCTTGTCGGCGCCGGCCCACGCCGCTTCGAAGAAGAGATTGTGCATGCTGCCGCCCGAGCCGCCGATGGCCACGTCGGTGCGCAGGTACGCGCGGAACCAGAAGGTCGGCGCCGCCGGCACGACGAGCTCGCGCTGCGCGTACGACGCGATCTTCAAGATCTCGACGGAACCTGCGCCGCCGTGGAAGACGGTCTTGTCGAAGGTGAGGCCTTTCGTCGGATCGTTGTTGTCGTTCGACGACAGGTACGTCGCGCCCGCCGGTAGGCCCGCGTCCTCGAAACCGGAGCAGAAGAGGGCGTCCGGGGAACAGGCGGGCCAGGCACCGTGACCCGCGCCGCTCGCGCCAGCCATGCCACCGCTGCCGGGCGCTCCGCCCGCGCCCGCACCGGCATTCGTTCCCGCCGCGCCTCCCAGGCCACCGCCCGCCGTCGTTCCGGCGCTCCCCCCCGTCGTCCCGCCCGTTCCGCCGTTACTTGCACCCGCCGGGCCTGTGCCCGCGGTTCCGGCGCCTCCGCTGCCCCCGCTGCCGCTCGCACTGCTGCCGGCGCCGCCGCCCGTCGAGCCCCCGGTGCCGCCTGTCGAGCCCCCGGTGCCGCCCGTCGCCGTACTACCCACGTAGCCAGCCGCGCCCGCGCCGCCGCTCCCGCCGAGGGCACCCTTGCCCGCGCCGCCACTGGCGCCGCTCGTCGAGCTGCCGCCCGTGCCCGGTGCGTCATCGCCGCTTGCGGGCGGCGTGCCGGTCGAGCAGGCGCTAGCGAGCGAGATCGACAGCACGAAGCGGGCGAGTGAACGAAGCGAAGCGCGCATCCGACGCGCGAGCTTAGCACCGGACGCCCGGCCCGACGCGGCGCGGCCCCGCAGGTGCCGCCGCTAGTCGATGCGAAGCAGTTCTTTGACGGTCGCGATGACTTGTGGCGCCTGGATCGGCTTCGTGATGTAGGCGTTCGCCCCGAGCTGGAGGGCGCGCTGCCGATCCTCCTGCGAGCCTTCGGTCGTGATGATGACGATCGGCGTATCCTTGTGCACCGGATCGCTGCGCACGCGCTTCACGAGCTTGAGCCCGTCCATGATCGGCATGTTGATGTCGGTCACGATGATGTCGTAGCGGGCGGAGGCGAGCTTGCGCAGGCCATCGACGCCGTCGTCAGCTTCCGTCACGCGCAGGTTCTTCACGCGCGCGAGCGCGAACACCAGAAGCTGCCGCATCATCGGCGAGTCTTCGACGATTAAGCACGAGTATTCGCTCACCTTGATCTCACTCTACGATAACCGGCGCGGGGAAGCATGCGTCATACGCTCAAGTCGAGAAAGGCCTCGAGGCCCGGCAGGCGGCGATCGGCCTGCGCGAACAAGCTCGCGCTGACCAAGGCCGCGGCGGCCTGCTGTCCGAGCAGCCGAAAGAGCTCGAAGTCCACCGCGTCGAAGCGTTTCTTTTGTGCAAGTGTCGAGAAGATTGCAATCACGCCCACGACTCGCTCGTCGACCACGAGCGGGATCACTGCGGCCGGCCGGTCCAGCTCGCCGCGGCTCGGATCGCCTTCTTCCTCGACCTTGGCCTCGCCGCTCTGGAAGACCGCGCCGAGGCGCGAGCCTGACACCGGCACCGGCTGGAGGTCTCCGCCCGGAACACCCTCGGACGCGATGGGGACGAGCTCGGTGGCGTCCTTGTTCGCCAGGTACATCGAGTAGCGCTCCGCGCCGACCAGCTGCGCGAGCACTTCCTTGATGCGACGCGTGACGCCGCGCGGTGAGAGGCTCGAGTGAAGCTGGTTCGAGGCGACGTAGAGGTTCGCGAGGTTGGAGAACTCACTCTCCACTTCTTGTACTCGCGTCGTGAACTGATGGCTGATCGCCTCCGCGCGCGTGGTGCGCGACAGCAGATCGCTCTTCTCCGCTTCGAGGAGCTCGATCTTTTGCACGAGCTCACGCACGGCGCGATCTGCGGCGAGCTGCGTGCGGAGATTCGCATTCTCGGCTTCGAGTGCGGACAAACGATCGAGCAGTCGCTCGTATTCCTGGATGAAGTCGTCCGTCAGCCGTGCGCCGCGGCCGAAACTCTTCACGAACCGGTCGCGCTCCGTCTTCAGGTCCGGCGGCGGCGTCTCGTCCAACTGGTTCTTCTTCTCGTCAGCCATTTTGGTCGAATGGAGCCTGAAAACCGGCGATCTTCCGAGCGGGCCAGGGAGCGGGCAGGAGCGGCCAGGGCGCCGCTAAGCGCCCGAGCACGGCGCCGTCCGCCGCGACAAGACAAGAAGTATAGATCAAGCGTCCCCCGTGTCAGTATAGTATGACGAGCGAGCTATGAGCGACACCGCCCCGAGCCCCGAAGAGGTCGACGAGCTCTTGGACGCGGGTGAGGTCGACCAGGCGCGCACGCTGCTCGGGTCCGTGGCGCAAAGCGACGAGCGCTTCCTCGTCGTGCGCGTGAAGCTCGGCTTGATGGACGGGTCCCTCCCCGCCGGGGCCGCGCAACAGGCGTTGATCAAGCTCATGCGTCGCGACCCGGAGTGGCCGGGCGCCAAGGAACTCTACCAAAAGGCGTCGAGCCAAGCGTATCAGAGCCGCGAGTCGTCGGCGTCGCACTCGCACCCGCCGCCGCCCGTCCGCAAGTAACGGCGCACAAGTAGGGAAAGCTGCGCGCTCATGCGAGCGACGCCCACGCGACGAGCTCGCCGCGCAGGAGTCGCGGCGAGCGCCGCAGGGCCGCGAGGTCTCGTGCGCCCACGAGCAGCATCGCCGTCCGGAGCTCGTTCTCGATGCGTTCGAAGAAGGCGAGCGCCGCGGGGCGTCCGCCCGATTCGAGCGCCTGGAGCGACGAGCGCGCGATGCCGCCGGCGGAAGCGCCGAGCGCGACGGCCTTGGCGATGTCGAGTCCGTTGCGCACGCCGCCCGTCGCGAAGAGCGTCTCGAAGCCGTGACGCGCACAGAGCAGCACGCTCGCCGCCGTCGGAATGCCCCAGTCGCGGAACGTCGCGCCGAGCGCGCGGCCCGCTTCGGGCGCGCGGTGCATCTCGACGGCGACCCACGACGTGCCGCCCGCGCCCGAAACGTCGACGTGCCGGATCCCGCGCGATCGCAAGCGCTCCGCGACGCTGCCGGAGAGCCCACAGCCGGTCTCCTTCGCGATCACCGGGAGCCCGAGCTCGCGCGTGAGGCGCTCGAGCGTGTCGAGGCCGCCACGGAAGTCGCGGTCGCCGTCGATCTGGATGAGCTCCATCGCCGGATTCAGGTGGATGCACAGCGCGTCGGCGCCGACCGCGGCGCACAGCCCGCGCACCTCGTCCGTTCGAAGCTTGCTCGCTTGCACCACGCCGAGGTTGCCGAGCACGAGCGTTTCAGGCGCGACGTCGCGCACGGTGTAGCTCGACAGCGCATCCGGGTTCTTGAGCAGCGCGCGCTGACTGCCGAGGCCGAACCCGTAGCCGCGATCCTCGGCGATGGCAGCGAGCTCTTTGTTGATGCGCTCCGCCCGGCTGGTGCCGCCGGTCATGGCCGCGATCAGGATCGGCGCCGAGAGGCGCTTGCCGAAGAGCGTCGTGCTCGTGTCGATGGACGCGAGATCGAGCTCCGGCAGCGCGTCATGGACGAGCTCGACGCATTCGAATAGCGTCGTCCGCGCTCGAAAGCCGACGTCCCCCGAGGTGGCCAAGTCGAGGTGATCGGCTTTTCGGGCGGACAAATCCGTCATGCGGGTCTCTCGATACGGCGCTCGGGCGGCGAGAGCCAGCGCCGCGTGCGCGGGGCCTGCCGGGCCGCCCGAACATGCTAGGCTCCCGCCCCAAAATGCCTTTGGGTTCGAAGAGTTCCCGGCGTCGGCGCCGCTCGAGGCAGGGCCACGCAAAAGCCATCTCGGCCAACCCTTTCGTCGCGCTGCTCGCGAGCGTGAAGCGCGACATCGATCTCAGGCTCGAGACGTTCTTCGCCGACAGGCTGGCGCGAGTGGCGCCGCACGGACCCGAAGTCGCCGCCATGGTCGCTTCGGCGGCGCGCCTCGGTTTGCTCGGCGGCAAGCGGCTGCGCCCGACCTTGCTCGTCGCGGGCTATCGCGTGGTGGCGCCTGCGGGCGACCTCGAGCCGGCCCTCGACGCCGGCCTCGCGCTCGAGCTCTTGCACACTTACCTGCTCGTGCACGACGACTGGATGGACGGCGACGCGCTCCGCCGCGGGGGACCCACGGTTCACGCCGAGCTGGCGAAGACGTTCAAGAGCGCGCGCCTCGGCGAGGTCACGGCCATCCTCGCGGGTGATTTCGTGCTGGCGCTCGCGACCGAGGTGATGGGCCGTGTCCGCGCACCGGCCGCGCGAACGCCGCTCTTGCTCGAAGCGTTCGCGACCATGCAGACCGACGCGATCCTCGGACAGTTGCTCGACGTGGCCTCGAAGGATCACGAGCCGGAGGCGATGTACGCGCTCAAGACGGGGAGCTACACCGTACGCGGTCCGCTCCGCCTCGGCGCGCTGCTCGGCGGCGCCAAGCCGAGCACGCTGCGAGCGCTCGACGCGTTCGCGGCTCCGGTCGGCATCGCCTTCCAGCTCGCCGACGACCTCTTGAGCGCCTTCGGCAACCCCGAAGCGACGGGCAAGGCGCTCGGCAACGATTTGCGGGCCGGCAAGCGCACGCCGCTCGTACTCGAGGGCTTACGGCGGGCGCGCGGGCGCGAGAAGCGCGTCCTCAGCGACGCCTTCGGCAACGCCCGCGCGAGCGCCGCGCAAATCAAGCGGGCGCTCGCCGTGCTCGAGCGAACGGGCGCGCGCGAACGGACCGAGGAGCGCATCGCGGAGCTGCTCAAGCAAGGGCTCGCGGCACTCGAGGGCGGGGTCACGCGTCAGGCGCGGGAGCTGCTCGAGGGAGCAGCGCTGGCGCTCACGTCGCGAAGGGTATAGAGCCCAAACCCGCATGGAGCGTCGCGCGCGTGCGTCCGGCAAGGTGATCCTGCTCGGAGAGCACGCGGTCGTGTATGGCGCGCCCGCGCTCGCGGCGGCACTCGACCGCGGTGCGAGCGCACGAGCGCTGCCGGCCGAGCGCGATCGCCTCGCCCTCGGCGCGCGCTCGGGCGCCGAGGGCGACGGCAGCGACGCGATGCGGGCGCTCGCTGCGCTCCGCGCGAGCCTCGGCGCTCCGCCCCTCGCGGTCGAGGCCGAGCTCGAAGTGCCCGCGGGTTCGGGGCTCGGCGCGTCGGCCGTGCTCGGCGTCGCCATCGCACGCGCGGCCCTGCTCGCCGTAGAACCCGAGCTCTCGCTCACGTCGCCGGAGGGGCACGCGCGCGTGCTCGCGGCGGCTGCGGCGTGGGAAGGCGTCTTTCACGGTAACGCGTCCGGAGTCGATGCGGCTGCCGCAGCGAGCGCCGGCTGCATCCATTTCTCGCGCGCCGGCGGCAGCGAGCCCGTGCGGCTCGCGCGGCCGCTGCGGCTCGCGGTCGCGGTGGCCGGGCCCCCGGCGAGCACACGTGAAATGGTGGAGGGCGTCGCGCGCCTGCGGGCCCGGCGCCCCGAGATCGTCGACAAAGCGGTGAGTGGAGTGACGGCGCTCGTGAACAACGCGCGTCTCTGCCTCGAAGCCGGGGACCTCTCCGGACTCGGCAAGCTGATGGATCTCAATCAAATGCTGCTTTCGGGCTTGATGGTCTCGACCGAAGCCATCGAGCGCGCCTGCGACGGCGCTCGGCGCGCCGGGGCGCTCGGCGCGAAGCTCACCGGTGCCGGCGGCGGCGGTTGCGTCGTCGCGCTCGCCGAGCTCGACCCCGAGCCCATCCTCGCCGCTTGGCGCGCCGAAGGCCTCGCCTGCTTTGCCGCGACCGTCGGCGCCGCGGAGCCGGCATGAGTGCGGGAGCGAGCGTCACGGCCGTCGCTCACGCGAACATCGCGCTCGCGAAGTATTGGGGCAAGGCGGACACGGGCGCCAACATGCCCGCGGTGCCGAGCCTCTCGCTCACGCTCGCCGCGCTCCGCTCGACGACGACGGCCGGCGCCGACCCCGCGCTCGACGCCGACGAGGTGACGCTCGACGGCGCTCCCGCAACGGGCCGCGCGCGAGAACGCGTGGTGCGTCTGCTCGACGAGCTCCGCACGCTCACCGGCACCGGCGCGCGTCTGCGCGTGAGCTCGCACAACGACTTTCCGACCGCGGCGGGCCTCGCTTCGAGCGCGTCCGGTTTCGCCGCCCTCGCGCTCGCGGGCGCGCACGCGCTCGGTACGCCCCTTTCGGCCGCGACGCTGAGCGCCGTCGCGCGCCGTGCCTCGGCGTCCGCGGCGCGCTCGCTCTTCGGCGGTTTCGTCGTGCTCCGGCTCGGCGCGGAGTCGGCCGAGCCGATCCTCGAGTCCGCGGCTTGGCCGCTCGCCATGGTCATCGCCGTCACGGCGTCGGGCCCGAAGAGCGTGAGCTCGACGGACGGCATGGGCCACACGCGCGCCACGAGCCCGTACTATCCGGCGTGGGTGGCCGCAGCGCCCGCGCTGTTCGACCAGGTGGAGCGGGCCGTCCGGGCGCACGACCTCGAGCAGCTCGGGGCGGCGACCGAACAGAGCGCGCTCATGATGCACGCGTCGATGCTCGCGGCGAGACCGGCGCTCCTCTACCTGAGCCCGGCGACGCTCCGCGCGATGGAGCGCGTGCGCGCGCTCCGGAGCGCAGGCACGCCCGCTTTCTACACGATGGACGCGGGTCCGCACGTGAAGGTGCTCTGCGAGGCGGGCGCGGCGGACGGCGTCGCGGGCGCGCTCCGCGCCGTCGAGGGCGTCGAGCGCGTGATCGTGAGCGGAATCGGCCCTGCGGCGCACCTCGTCGGGGCCGCGCCGTGAGAGCGCGCGCGCCCGGCAAGCTCGTGCTGTCCGGCGCCTACGCGGTGCTCGAAGGCGCGCCCGCGCTCGTCACGGCCGTCGATCGTTTCGTCGTCGCAGACGCGAGCCGCGCGCCGGAGCGAGTGACGCCCGAGGTGCGCGAGGCGCTCGGCGACGAACGCGCGCCCTGGTTCGACGCGAGCGCGCTGCGCGAAGGCGACGAAAAGCTCGGCCTCGGCTCGAGCGCGGCCATCCTCGTCGCGAGTCTCGCCGCGCGCGAGCTCGCTCGGGGCGCCCGCAGCGACGACGAGCTCGCCGACGCCGTGCTTCGCCCCGCGCTCGCCGCGCACGCCCGCGCCCAAGGCGGCGGGAGCGGCGTCGACGTCGCCGCCGCGGCTTACGGCGGCACGCTCGCTTACCGCGTCACCCCTCACGAGCCGACGGTGACGCGCGTCAGCTTGCCCGCGGCCGTCGTCGTCGAAACGTGGTGGAGCGGCCGCGCCGCGGCGACGCGCGACTTCGTGGGTCGCGTGCGCGCGCTGCGCGAGCGCGAGCCCGCAGATTACGCCACGCTCATCGAGGCGCAGAGTGCCGCGGCGCTCCGTGCCGAACGCGCCGTACTCAAGGGCGACGCCGCCGGGTTCGTCGCCGCGCTCCACGCGCAGCGCGCGGCGCTCGCTGCGCTCGGTCGTGTCGCCGGCGCGCCGATCGTGACGCCCGAAGCGGAACGGCTCGCGTCGCGCGCGGCTCCCGCCGCGGTGCTGCCCGCCGGGGCAGGGGGCGGCGACGTGCTGCTCCACGTCGGCTTCGAGCCGTCGCCTCCCGAATTTCGTGAGCTCGCAGCGACGCTCGGTCACCGCCTGCTCCCGCTCGCACTCGGCGCGCGCGGCGTCCACGCCGTGTAGCGCCGCAACTTGTCGATCAACTCGTCGCTAGTTGCAGCCCGAGCCACGTGTGGGTCCCAGGTCGGCCCATTCGATCGGCCCGTCGTCAACGCCCCAGCGCGCGTTCGTATACGACTCCACGTCGATGAGCTCGTCGGCGGAGCCCTGGTTTTGCGTGCAGCAGCCGCTGCAATCGCTGTCGGCGCACGTGTCGAGCACGGTGACGACGAGCGTCGAGTCCCCGTGCCGCAGGCAGAGATCGTGAAGTTTCAGCGTTTCGAAATCGGGGAAAGCCGCGACGATGTCGTGCGCTGCGACCCACGTTTCGCTCCTCTTGTCGTCGCAGGCCGCGAACTGCCCCGCCCACATGCAGCCGTTGTACTTGACGCACTCTTCGCTGCCGGGGTCCGGGTACGAGGTGAAGTTCGTCTTGTTCGCCGTCCTCCAGACGAGCGCCGCGTCCTCGCAAGGCGCGCTCCCCGCGTCGCCGCCGCTCCCGCCCGACCCACTGTTCGACGCGGGTGAGCCGCCGCTGGTCGCGCCGGCCTGCCCCTCGCCGCCTCGACCGCCGCGCGCCGCCCCGGAGCCGCCTGCGCCGGAACGTGCCGCCGTCGAACCACCTCCACCGCCATGCGCTGTCGTAGACCCACCCGCGCCCCCGGGCGGCAGCGCTCCACCGTTCCCCGCCGGACTCTCGCCCCCGCCGCGGCCTGACCCGGAAGATTGCGCGCCGGCTGCGCTCGTGGCCCCCGTTCCGCCGGTCGGCTGGCTAGCCGTCGTGCTGCCGTCACTCCCCGACCTACATGCGGTGGTTGCCGGTACGACCGCGGCCCCGACCGTAACCCAAGCGGCGACGATAGACCCATGAACCCGCAGCATTGCCTCAGCATAACCGAACGCGAAACAGACTCGGAGTCCTCTCAGATCTTGCTAGAATGACAGTTGGGCAATCGCTCGCCTGCCGCTCCGTGGCCATGAACTCCGACGACCAGCAAGCTGACGCCGATCATCGGTGTGTCGATTGCGGGAAGCCCGCTCCGGCGACCGACACCAACTACACGCTCATCAGTGCCCGCCATGGCTGGCGGCTGACGCGAGCGCCCGATCGTGACGGACGCCGCATCATGGAATGGCGCTGCCCGACCTGCTGGCAAGCGCACCGAAAAAAGCTAGTGCCCTAGGGTCGTCGAGAAGAGCTCGAGACTAGTCAATGACGGACGGCTCGCGGATCCCGGGCTTTTATCGGTTACCCCTCTCCGAGCGGCTCACGCTCGTCGCGGAGCGTTCCGGCCTTCCGCGCGCGGAGCTCGAAGCCGCTCTGGCGCGCGGCGGGCTCGACGCCGAGAAGGCGGACAAGCTCGTCGAGAACGTGCTCGGCACCTACGCGCTGCCGTTCGGCATCGCGCTCAACGTGCGCGTGAACGCTCGCGATCACCTCGTGCCGATGGTGGTGGAGGAGCCGAGCGTCATCGCGGCCGCCTCCAACGCCGCGCGCATGATCCGCGCGGGCGGCGGCTTTCACGCCGAGATCGGCGAAGCGCTGATGACGGCGCAGGTTCAGATCGTGAGCGTCACCGATCCTGCCGAGGCGGTGGCGCACCTCGTGAACGCGAAGCCGAAGCTCATGGAGCTCGCGCGCGCGGCCGTTCCGAACCTGATCGCGCGTGGCGGCGGCCCGCGTGAAATCGAGGTGCGCGACCTCGGTTCGGGCATGCTCGTGCTGCACGTCTACGTCGATTGCCGCGACGCCATGGGCGCGAACCTCGTGAACTGCATCGCCGAGGCGATCGGGCCGAGCGCTGCCGAGCTCGCGCGCGGCGTGCTCGGCCTGCGCATCCTCTCGAACCTGTGCGACCGGCGGCGCGTGCGCGTGCGCTGCCGCGTACATCCGCGCGACCTCGGCCTCTCCGCCAAGCCGACTCACGCGCACGAGCGTCCCGCCATCGATCCGCCGAGCGAACCGCCGCGCGTCGCCGCGAGCGAGCCGCCGCCCGCGCCGGGCGAGGCTTGGGTCGACGGTCGCGTGGTCGCCGAGCGCATCGTGCTCGCTTCGCGTTTCGCCGAGCTCGATCCGTACCGCGCGGCCACGCACAACAAGGGCGTGATGAACGGCGTCGACGCCGTGGTCCTCGCGACGGGCAACGACTTTCGCGCCGTGGAGGCGGGCGCGCATGCTTACGCAGCGCGCAGCGGCCGTTACGCGCCGCTCGTCGTCTGGCGTCGCGACGGCGACGATCTCACGGGCGAGCTCGAAATGCCGCTCGCGCTCGGCACCGTCGGCGGCACCTTGCGTGTTCATCCCGTCGCGCAAGCCGCGCTCAAGCTCATGCGCGTGAGCGGCGCCGACGAGCTCGCCATGGTCGCCGCGAGCGTCGGCATGGCGTCGAACCTCGCGGCGCTCCGCGCGCTCGCGACCGAAGGCATCCAGCGCGGCCACATGTCCCTCCACGCCCGCTCCGTCGCCGTCGCCGCCGGCGCGCTCGGCTCCGAGGTCGAGCTCGTCGCGCTCACCATCGCCGACCAGGGCGCCATTACCGTCGAAGCGGCGACGCTTGCCCTCGCCGAGCTGCGTTTGCCCGCGTCCTGAGCGCGGCGCAAGAGCGATCAAAGCCAGAATTGGGGTGCGCTCCGCGCGCACCAGAGTCATGCGCGGTCACGGGTGCTACCGCGGGCACGGGTTTCTCTGCGCGACGTTGCGCGCCGGCTGCGGGCTCGCTCAGCTGCCGCCGAGCCACGCCGCGCCCGCGGGGAGCACGCCGGGCCAGCCGTCGACGTAGCGCGAGGGTGCGCCCGGTTCGGCGACGTCGACCCACGTCACTTTGCCGGCGCCGAAGGGGCGCACGTCGAAGTGGATGAAGCGGTTGTTCGGGTAGAAGCCGCAGCCCACGTCGTGGAGGGTGCGGCAGAAGGCGTAAAGGTCTTCGTTCGGGACGCCTTCGACGTAGAGATCGAGGGCTTTGCCGCGCTTGTGAAAGCTCGTGTGAGCGTCCGGACGGTAGCCGCTCTGAATCACGACCGGCTTGTTCGGAAACGCTCCCTGGATTTCCCCGAGGACCCATACGAGGCGCGGGTCGAGGAGTTTCAAACCGGGCAGCCACTCGTCCGGGCGGGGCGAGGACGGCGCTTCCGGCAGCGGAAGCGCGGGGCGCGGCGTTTCCGGGGCGCGAGCGAGGACGCTCAGCCGGTCGATGACTTCGGGCGCGATCGCGCCGTCGCAGTCGAAGAGCGGCATGTACTCGCTCTCGCCCGCGTAACGCATGACGAGCAGCGGTCGCGGCGCCTGCCAGCGCGGGCAGGGGCGCGTCACGACCACGGGCAGCTCGAGGAGCGGCTCGAACGTCTCACCCAGGCGCCAGGTGAGCACCGGCGACGGCGCTCGCTCGAAGCCGTAGCGACCCTCGAAGAACGCGCGCCACTCCGGCGTGTGGTTCTCCCACGGGTGCTGGTAGCGGCCGATGGCCGACAACGTCGGCACCGGCGCGAGGCGCAAGCGATGGTAGCGGTCCAGGCCGCTGCTGAGCCAGGCCGTCTCGCTCAGCGGCAGCGGGAGCGGCGCGGGCAGCGGCGAGCGAGCAGCGCTCGGCGCTCGGGTCTCGGCGAGGTGGCCGAGGGCGACCCTGGGCGCTCCGAGCGCGACGGCGCCGAGCGCGAGGCCGCACAGGGCCGCGCGCCAGGGACCGCTAGGTTTCTGCGAAGAGGTCAGGAACCGTTTGTGGGGGCTTCGAGCGCCGTCTGCAAGAGGCTGAGGAACGCTTCGTACGCTTCCTTGGCCTTGAGCTCGTCACCCTCGAGGTATTCCGTGACGCTCAGGCCGTTCAGCACGGCGAGCACGAGCGTCGCGAGGGCTTCGGAGCGCGGGCTCTTGGCCGAACCGGCCACGGCGTCGCGCACGACCTGACGGGCGTCCCGTTGCAAACCGGCTGCACGGCGCTTGAGCTCGGCGTCGCGGCGCGCCGCGCTCCACACCTCGATGTTGAGCCCGGTTCCCGTCTTGTTGCTCTGAATCGCGTCCCAGAGCGCGCGCAGGGCGTCCGTCGCCTGCTGCGGCGAGCCGTCACCGTTGCGGATCGCTTCCTTCAAGCGGTCGAGATAACGATGATAGGTGAAGCTCTGCACCTCGTGGATCAGCGCGGCTTTGCTCGCGAAGTAGTAGTGGACGATGCTCTTCCGCAGACCGAGCTCTTTGCCGATCTCGGCGAGCGTCGTCGCGGTGAAGCCTTTGCGCGCGAAGCACTTGGCCGCCGCCGAAAGAATCGAAGCGACGCGAGGATTCTCCCAATCGGCACTGCGAGCGGCGGTGCCGTTTTCCTCGTTCGGTTTGCGGGCGGGGGGGACTGCAGGTTGTTCCGTGGTCATCATGGGGTTGATTCGCTTACCGGCCAGCCGGCGTCTGAGGGATCGAAATCTGGGAGGACCTAGCGCCTCTCGTCCCGGGGCGGCGTTCTTCGCCTAGCTCGTCCGTCGAGTCAAGCCCGCCTGTATGGCAGCGGTTCCAGCGGCTGCCGGCTCGAAGTGCTTGAAACATAACTCCATTTGGCGGAGGCCCCTCGGTTTCGCTCATGCTGGGCCGCGTTTCTTGGCCGGCGGTCGGGCCTTTTCCTCGGCCGCGGGCTTCGGATCGCGCCCCCGCCAGAAGGGCATGCCGGCCTGTTCGGTCCAGCCGGGCTTGCCGAAGCGACCCGGCTCGCGGCTCTCGAGCATGGCCTCGTCCTTGTTGCTCGCGCCGTCCTCGCTCTGGTCCTTTTCGTCGGGCCCTTGCGTCGTCACGAGCAGCTCGTCGGCGAGGTATTCGGGGTGCACGTCGTCGGCGACGTTCGGCTTGTCGTGCGAAGGGTCGCCCGCGCCGACGCGCACGATCTGCGTCGTCGGGGGGTACACGTCGTCCCAGCGCTCGCGCACGGCATTGGGTCCGTCGCGCACGATGCGATAGCGGCGCACCTTGAAGCCCGCGACGCCGCGCTGCGCCAGCACGCGCATCCCCGACGGCAGCGCCTTGTCCGGTCGCTCGACCTCCTCGTACGGAATCGCGTCGAGCACGCGACGGATCAGTGTCACCGTGCGCGTGCGCCGTGGCCCGAGGATCTCCGCGCGCACGCTGCCGTTCTTCACCGTCTCGTGCAGGACGACGGCGAAGGGCAGCGTGTTCTGCAAACGCAGGTTGATGGTGGGGTAGACGACCGTCGCGTCGAGGCCGAGCTTGATGTAGGCGCTCGGGCGCGTGTGCGGCGTGCGCTCGACCACGCCGAGCCCCGCGAAAAACGCCGCCCCGTGCAGGGTTCCGGAGATTTGGCAGGTGCCGCCGCCGATGCCGTCGACGACCTCGCCTTCGGCGATGACCGGCGCGACTTTGTAGCCGTTCGCCTCGTCGCGCGGCCCCACGAGTTCGTTGAAGTCGAAAATTTCGCCGGGCAAGAGCACGTGGCCGTCGAGCTTGCTCGCGGCGACGCGCAGATTGAAGGTGCGCGCCGCGGCCTTCTCGGAGCGGTCGTAGTGCGTCTCGAACCAGCCGAGCACCGCGTCGAAGCGCACGCCGTCGAGGTCCTTGGCCGTGCGCCGCGGCTTGCGCTCGCTCCAGACGACCGGCGCGCTCGTCGCGCCCCGCTCGAGCGCCCGCTCGAGCGCGAGCAGCGTGCCGTCCACGTCGAGCAGCCGGCCGTTCGCTTCCGGCACGAGCTTGCGCGTCTCGAGATCGAGCCGCGCGTCGACGGGGGCGCGGTCGATGGCGTCCTTCAGCGTCGCGAGCGCGGGCAGCGCCTGCTCGCGGTTCAAGCTGACCGGGACGGGCAGCGGCAGCGCTCCACGGCCGCCACCGGCGCGGTACGTGCGCACCATGGGGCTCGTCGGATCACGCGCGTCGCGCACGAGATCGGCCAGGCGCACCTTGTCGATCTCCGCGCCGAGCTGCCCGAGGTACGTCTCGCGCCGCTGCCCGTCGGGCAGCTCGAGCACGAAGCGCCGCGCCGTGTAGCCGCGCACCCGCTCGAGGGCGAGCGCACCCGCGCGCGCGTCGAGCGGCAAGGGCCGGCCGAGGAGCTCGACGGCGAGCGGCTCGGGCGGCGCGCTGCCGGCTGCGGGCAGGCGCGGCACGAGCAGGGTGCCCGCCGCGAGCCCGGCCGTCACGGCGATCGCGAGCGCGCCGCCGCTCCTGCCTCCGGGGAAGCGCGCCAAGAGCTCGGCGAGGCGGGATTTGAGCGGCACCTGCGCCGAGCACTAGCACGGGCCGGCACGGCGTCGCACGCCACGCCGGCGCGCATGCGCGCTAGCCTACGACCCATGTCGTCGCCCGACACGTCGCCGGACGCGCCGCTCGACGAGCTTTCGCAAAAGCTCGAGAGCTTGCCGAGCTCGCCGGGCTGCTACGTCTTTCGCGACGGCAAGGGTGGGACGCTCTACGTCGGCAAGGCGAAGAGCTTGCGTTCGCGCGTGCGGAGCTACTTCCAGGAGGGCGCTTCGGACACGCGCGCGTTCATCCCGTTTTTGCGCAAGCACGTCGCCGACCTCGAGACGATCGTCACGCGCAGCGAGAAGGAAGCGGCGATCCTCGAGAACAACCTGATCAAGGAGCGGAAGCCCCGCTACAACGTCAAGCTCCGCGACGACAAAGAGTACCTGAGCGTGCGGCTCTCACTCGAGCACGAGTGGCCGCGCTTCGAGCTCGTGCGCCGGCCGAAACCCGACGGCGCGCGCTATTTCGGTCCGTACCACTCGGCGACCGCGGTCCGCCGCACGCTGCATCAGGTGGAGCGCCACTGGAAGCTCCGTACCTGCTCCGACCGCGAGTTCGAGAGCCGCAAGCGGCCGTGCCTCAAGTACCAGATCGGACGCTGTCCCGCGCCGTGCGTGTACGACGTCGAGCACGACCTCTACGCGGAGCAGGTGCGCACGGCCGCGCTCTTTCTCGAAGGCCGGCACGACGAGCTCACGAAGGTGCTGAAGGACCGCATGGCGGCCGCGAGCGAACGCCTCGAGTTCGAGCTCGCGGGCACGTACCGCGACCAGCTCACCGCGGTGGAGTCGGTGCGCGAGGCGCAAGGCGTCGTCTCGGTGAGCGATCGCGATCAGGACGTCGTGGGGCTCTTCCGCGAAGCGGATCTGGCCGAGCTCGTGGTGCTCATCGTGCGCGCGGGGCGCGTCGTCGACACCGTGAGCTTCTCGAGCGGACGCGTCGAGCTGCCGGACGACGAAGTGATCGCCGCATTTTTGCGCGACCACTACGGCGATGGCGGCGCCGGGGAAGCGCACCTGCCCGACGAGGTGCTCGTGCCCGTGCTCCCCGAAGGCGTGGACGGCGTCGCCGAATGGCTCAGCGAGCGGCGCGCGGCCGCGCTGCCCGGCGCGCGCGTGCGTCAGGTGCAGGTCTTGTCACCGCAGCGCGGCTCGCGCCGGGATTTGCTGGAGCTCGCGCAAAAAAACGCGCAACACTCGTTCGAGGAAAAGCGCCGCGCCGAGACCGACATCGACGAGAAACTCGCGCGCGTCAAAGAACGGCTGCGCCTGCCCACGCTGCCGCGCCGCATCGAGTGCTCCGACATCTCGCACCTCGGCGGCGAGGACACGGTGGGTTCGGTCGTCGCGCTCCTCAACGGCAAGCCCGACAAGAAGCGCTACCGCACTTATCACGTGAAGAGCGCGGGCCCGGGCGACGACTATCAAGCGCAGTACGAAGTCTTGCGCCGGCGCTTCGCGCGTGGCCTCGCCGCAGCGCAAGCCGCGCTCGAGAGTGAAGCGCCGAACGTGGAGTCACCGGCAGGTGATCCGGAGTGGCAGTTGCCGGACCTCTTCGTGATCGACGGTGGTCGCGGACAGCTCGCGGTCGCCCTCGCCGCCGCGCACGACCTCGGCCTCCACGAGCTCCCGATCGTCGGTCTCGCCAAGGAGCGCGAGAGCGAGCTCGGTGAAAAGCTCGTCGACCGCGTGTACCTGCCCGGACAGAAAAATCCGGTGCCGCTACGTCCGAACAGCCCGGAGCTCTTCATGCTCGCCTTCGCCCGCGACGAAGCCCATCGCTTCGCGAACCGCGGCCGCAAACAGACCGGCAAGCGCCGCCGCTTCGAATCCGCGCTCGATCACGTGAAAGGGCTCGGCGAGAAGACGAAAAAGGCCCTTCTCACGCAGCTCGGCTCCGTCGAAGCGGTCCGCCAAGCCACCGACGAGCAACTTCTGGCGGTGCCGGGGGTCACTCGCAGGCACGTTGACGCCGTGCGCCGATGGGTTGCCGACTCGCCGGGTTGAAGCGCCCGTCACGGTCCGAGCGCTCTCCCCCTCGAGGAACGGTTTCTAAGGCGACCGCTCCACGCTCGCCACGTCGTTCGTGTCCGGCGCCCTAACAATGCACGGGTTTGAAGGACGTGACGGTCACTTTGCGTGTGCTCGTATCTGGCGCGCGCGAAGTCACGGCAATTCGGTAATCGTCGCCGGCGATCATACCAGTGAATCCTGTGCCCAACGCGCAGCTGCCGAAGATCCAGGTGCCGAAGACGTCTTGATCCGCAACGACGACCCAGCTGCCCGAGACGCGATGGTACAAGATTGCGCGAACTTCGTAGTTGGGGCAGTCGGTTTGCGAGAGAACGCTATCACCGTAGTCAGCTTCGAGAATGGCGTCGGAGCACCCGCCGCTACCCTGTCCGGTGTATGCCGAGGCGTAACTCGTGATATCGATCACATACCCTTTGGTGCAGGTGTTGTAGGTTTGGGGAGTCGTGAAGCCCGGGTCGATGTCCCCTGTGAATGAATGATTAGCCGTCACGCCCGCACACGATGTCTGCGAAAACGCGGACTCGTCTATTGTTACTGGCTCTTGATCGCTGCCCGCGCCAGCGCTGCAGGCGCCGGCGAGAGCTCCCAGCAATCCTAGAAAGATACAGGCGCTCGCTCGCTTACGCGCGTGCACCTTAGCGACGGACCTCTCGTTCCCGTTAGCCTCGATTGACAAAATCATCTCGTCCTCCTGGATCGGCGGCCACGTCCCATGTGACCCGCGCGGATCCCATGCGCTCATACTTGAGGTTAAACAATAGTACTTTTATGGGGGTCTAGTGCTGGACGGCCGGGAAGTGCGATGCCTCGAGCATCGCCTCGAGCCCGCCCTTGGTGACGGTCAACTAGGTTGCCGTAGTGTCAACCCAGTTGACTGTCTGGGATGACCTGAGCTGCGCGATAGCGCCAAAAAATTGCCCCTCCCGAAGGGCATACAGCTTGCGTTGACACTGGAGCGCGTCGACCTTTAGGCTCTCGGCGCCCCTCCTTCGGAGCACGATCTCATGACGCACCAACAGACTCACTCCTGGCTCACCACGGCGGCGCACGCCTGCGGTAAGGGCCTGACCGCCGTCGGTCTTTTGCTCGGCGCAGGCGCCCTCACCGCCGGCTGTCTCGATCGCCCCGTCGCTCCCGCGACGCCGACGACGACGAACGTTTACATCAGCCAGATCCGACAGACAGGCGTCGACAAGATCGACCTGCTCTTCATGATCGACAACTCGATCTCGATGGCTGACAAGCAGGAGATCCTGGCGAAGGCGGTGCCGGTGCTCGTGCAGCGCCTGATCACGCCGACGTGTCTCGATACGAACGAGATGTCGACGGGCGCGACCGCGGACCCCGTGACCGGCCTGTGCCCGGCGAACAAGGGTCTGCCCGAGTTCAAGGCGATTCAGGACATCCACATCGGTATCGTGACCTCGAGCCTCGGCGACCACGGCAGCAACGATGTTTGCTCCGACGCGCAGAACCAGGCCAACGGCGGCACGTCGACCTACAACGACCTCGCTCAGCTCCTGCCGAGCGTGCGCGGCGGCTCGAACCTCTACAGCTGGAACAACACCGGCTTCCTCGTGTGGGACCCGCGCAAGCAGGACAGCGTGCTCGACCCGCACACGCCGATCACCGGAGGTGAAAACAATCCGACCACCTTCATCCAAAACTTCACGACGCAGGTGACGGCGGCCGGTGAGCAAGGTTGCGGTTACGAAGCGTCGCTCGAGGCGTGGTACCGCTTCCTCGTCGATCCCGAGCCCGTCGCGACGATGTCGAATGACGGCAACAGCAGCGTTCGTCCGAAGACGGCCGACGGCAAGGCGACCGCCGTCAATAACCTCGTGCTGCAGCAGCGCGCGAACTTCATGCGTCCTGACTCACTGCTCGCAGTGGTCATGATGTCGGACGAAAACGATTGCTCGATCGTGGACGAGGACGGCACGCAAGGCTGGCTCGTCGGCTACAAGGGCGGCGTCACAGCGAACGGCTGGCACATGCCGCGCGCGAACTCCGCCTGCGCCAAGCCAAACGATCCGTGCTGCCGGCCCTGCAGCTCCCCGCCCCCCGCGGGCTCGAGCTGCGCGGACAACGCGGCGGACACGGTGTGCACCTCGGACAGCCACCATTGGAACTTGTCCCAGCCCGAGGACAGCATGAACGAGCGTTGCTATAACCAGGTGCAGCGCTTCGGTATCGACCTGCTCTACCCGGCAGGCCGCTACGTCGAGGGGTTGAGCCAGCGCTTCATTACGCCGCGCTTCGGCGGCCCGCAGGTGCCGAACCCGATCTTCGCGGCCGGCTCGAAGGGCGAACCGCCGCGCGAGGCGGGGCTCGTGTTCCTCGCCGGCCTCATCGGCGTGCCGTGGCAGGACATCGCCACGCAGGACAGCCTTCAGGGTCGTTCACTCAGCTATCTGACGGCCAAGGACCTCACGGACGCGAAGCGCTGGGACGTGATCTTGGGCGATCCGGACGCCTACGTCCCGCCGACCGATCCATTCATGATCGAGCAGATCGATCCCCGTATGGGAACGAACCCGATCATCAACACGCCGATCACGCCCTCGAGCAGCACCACGCTGAACCCCATCAACGGTCACGAGCAGGAGCCGCTCGACGTGCGCGACGACCTCCAGTTCGCGTGCATCTTCCCGCTCGCCACGCCGGTGGACCCGGCGACCTGCGGCGCGAAGTCCGACGGTTGCGACTGCAACGCCGACGAGTTCGCCAAGCACAGCCCACTCTGCCAGGGCGTGACGGCGACGGCCGACGGCACGCAGGCGTACGCCAAGGGTTACCCCGGCGTGCGCGAGCTGCAGGTGCTCAAGGGCTTCGGCGCCAACTCCATCGTCGCGAGCATCTGCCCGAAGAACATCCAGCCGGCTCAAGGCGCGACTCCGGTGAGCGACCCCGACTACGGCTATAACCCCGCCGTCGCCGCGATCGTGAACCGGCTCAAGGAGGCCCTCACCGTGAAGTGCCTGCCGCGTCCGCTGACGCCCGACCTCACTGGCGATGCGACCAGCAACCCGGACTTCGGCAAGGTGCCCTGCGCCGTCGTCGAAGTCAGGCCGCAGCAACAGTCGGCGCCGGGCGTCTACAGCGGCTGCCCGGACCCGACCTGCTCGGAGATGGGCCGTTCGGCGCTCACCGGCGAGCGCGCGAAGGTCGTCGATGCGGCGTCGCAGTTCCTCGCGAACGAAGGCGTCTGCGGCGATGCTACGGGTGCCGTGCCGTGCGACAAGGAGTGCTACTGCGAGCTCACGCAGTTCACCGGTGACGAGCTCAACACCTGCGAAACGAAGCCCGATCCGGGCACGCAGTACGGCTACTGCTACGTCGATCCGGAAGCCGCGACCGCGGCGGGCAACGACGCCCTCGCCATGGGTGAGCAGGCACTCGTGAAGGACTGCAACCCTACCCAGCGGCGCATCTTGCGCTTCATGGGCAGCAACGTCCCGGCCAAGGACGGCCTCGCGTTCATCGCCTGCATCGGCGCCAACCCCGGCGACTGATTGCGTGTGAAGGCGGCGGTCGGGCCTCAACCCCGGCCGCCGGCTCGACGTGCTCCGGACCTTCGTCGTAGGCTCGGAGCACGGGCGCGATGGACACGAAGCGCACCATCCTGGTCATCGAAGACGAGCCGCACATCGCGCTCGGCTTGAAGGATGCGCTCGAGTTCGAGGGCTTCAGCGTGCTCGAGGCCGCGACGGGCAAGGCCGGCCTCGCGACCGCGCAGAAGGATCGCCCCGACGCGGTCCTCCTCGATCTGATGCTCCCGGATCTCAACGGGTACCAGGTGTGCGAGGAGCTCCGGCGCACCAATCAGTTCGTCCCCATCATCATGCTGACGGCGAAGAGCCAGGAGGCGGACAAGATCCGCGGCCTCCAGGCCGGCGCCGACGACTACGTGACGAAGCCGTTCAGCATCGGCGAGCTCGTCGCGCGCATTCGGGCGATTTTTCGCCGCACGCATCGTCCGAGCGAGGCGCCGAGCTTTCGTCTCGGCGACGTGACGATCAACGTCGGCGCGCAGAGCATCGAGCGGGAAGGCAAACGCGCCGAGCAGCTTTCGTTCTACGAGGTCGAGCTCCTACGCCTGCTCCACGAGCGCAAGGGTCAAGCCGTGGGCCGCGACGAGCTACTCGACAAGATTTGGGGGCTCGAGGCGAACCCGAGCAACCGCACCATCGACAACTTCGTCGTGAAGCTGCGGAAAAAGATCGAGAAGAGCCCCGACAAGCCGGCGCACATCCTCACGGTGTATGGCTTTGGCTACAAGCTCGTGGATTGAGGCACGCGCTCGGCGCCGGGACCGGCACGCACACGGCGTGGTCCGGCAGGGTTCCGCGCGGGCACGGCGCGAGCGGCTCGGCGGCGCGCGGCGCCGGGGCCGAGGGCACGAGCGAGACGCTGTCCCGGACCTGGATTTTGCGTGGCGGCCGGCGCGCGAGCGAGCCGAGCGCGATGAGCAGCGCGGCGAAGGCTCCGGCGCGAACGAGCGGGTGCACGGCCCGAGTTTAGAGCCATTTTCTTCGAGGCGCGACGCGGGCGTGGGCGTCCTCGGCTTGATTCGCTCAGGGCAGGTTGGTAACAACCGGGCTGCTCTTGTTCCAGAACGACAAGCTCACCCCTGCCGACGCCGCGATTTTCGAGACCTTCGTGGTGCCGCGCTACGTCTCCCTTTACGGTGAGCTTCTGCTCGAGATGCTGCTGGTGGGGGACGCGGCGCGCATCCTGCACGTCGGCTGCCGGACCGGATACCCGGACTTGAAGCTCTGTGAGCGGGTGGAGCAGGCTGAAATCATCGGGCTCGATCCGTCGCTGCCCGCGCTCGAGCTCGCGCGCAACAAGGCCGCCGCGCGGCGCGACGCTCAGATCGAATACCGGATCCTCGAAACCGACCTCTCCGAGTTCGAGCCGGAGCAGTTCACGCACACGCTCGCCATCCACCCGATCGTGACGGCCGAGGAGCGCGTGGCGTTGCTCGGCGGCATGAAGCACGTGCTCTGCCCGGGCGGACAGGCGCTCGTGGCGCTGCCGCTGCGCGGCTCCTTTCAGGAGGTCGCGGACCTCTTGCGCGAGTACGCGCTGAAGTACGACGACGCGGAGTTCTCGAAGGCCGTCGAATACGCGCTCGCGACGCGCCCGTCGATCGAATCGCTCTCGGAAGAGCTCGAGAGTGTCGGCTTCGAGGACGTGGACGTCGAGATCAGGCAGACGTTCTTGCCGTTCGACAGCGGTCGCGCGTTCGTCGAGGATCCGGTGACGCGGCTTCAGATCATGCCGGAGCTGCACACCTGGCTCGGTGAGCTCGAGCTCAAGAAGCCGCTCGACTACGTGCGCGACGCCATCGACAAATATTGGTCCGAAGGCAAGCTCGAGTTGACGGTGCACATCGGCTGCGCGAGCGCGCGCGTGCCGGGCGGCTGAAGCGCAGCGGGCTCACTCGCTCGCGAGCACGGCGCCGAGCGCGGCCACGGCGGCGAGCTCGGTGCGGAGCACGAGCGTTCCGAAGCGTACGAACGAAAAGGCGGCTTCGTGCGCGAGCGCGCGCTCGTCGTCGGCGAAGCCGCCTTCCGGGCCGATCAAGAGCACGATGTCGCGCCCGCTCCGTTCGGCGAGCGCGGCGCCGAGCGAGCGTTCCGCGCCGGGGTCGAGGCAGAGCTTGAGCGCCGGGTGCGTGCGCTCGCCGGTGAGCGCTTCCGCGAGCTCCACGGGGCCCGTCAGGAGCGGCAAATCGCCGCGACCGCACTGGCGCGCGGCGTCGAGCGCGATGGCCGCGAGCCGCGCGTGGCGTTCGGGCGAGGCCACGGCGCGCGCGACGCTGCGTTCGCTCGTCGCGATGACGACGCGGCCGGCGCCGAGCGCCGTCGCGGCGCGCACCACTTCGTCGGGTTTGTCGCCCTTGCCGGCGCACCAGACGAGCGTCACGTCCGAACGTCCGACGACGCTCGCCGGGCGCGGCTCGCCGAAACGTGCGAGCACGTCGTCGCGCCCCACCTCGAGCAGCGTCGCTTCCGCTTCGCTCCGCGCCTCAGGATCGAACGCCGTGACGGTCGCGCCCGCGCGCAGGCGCAAGACGCGCGTCAGGTAGCGCGCCGTCGCGCCGTCGAGCCGGCGTTCTCCGGCCGAAAGCTCGCCGAGCGGTACGCGGATGCGCCGGGTCATGCTCGGTTCAGCGGTTCACGAGCGGACCGCCGTAGTCCGAGTAGGCGCGCCGTGCGGGCTCGCTCACGAGCACGTCGCCCCGGGCGTTCGGCGGCGGCGGCACGCTACCCTGCTTGACGACGAGCGCCGTGAGCGAGCCACCGTAGACGCAGCCGGTATCGAGGCCGGTCGCGAACGGGTGCAGTTGCGGATCCTTGCGCGCGTTGTGGCCGAAGACGATGTGCGGTGGACCGACGTAGCGCGCGCCCCACGGCGGGCCCCATTTGCTGCTCGGCTCGCCCGTCTCGGTGATGGAGCGCATGTGAATGAGGTTTTTCGGATCCTGCTCGTTCATCGGTACGCCGGGGACGATGCCGGCGTGCACGACGCGCAGCTCGGCGGCGAGATCGAGCCAGAGCGGCAGCGACTCGAGCTGCGACCAGTCCGCGTCCGTGAGTGTCTCGAGCAAGCGTTCGTGCGTCGGGTCGAGCTTCGTCGGTGACGGGCGTCCCACACGGCGCGCCTCGCGCGCGTCGAGTAGCTTCTTTTCATGATTGCCGAGCGCGACGCCTGCGCCGAGCTCGCGAACGGTGCGGAGCACAATCTCCGTGTTCGGACCCTTCGCGACGAGATCGCCGACGAACACGACGCGATCGTCGGTGGTCGGCGCGATGCGGTCGAGCAAGCCATCGAGCTCTGCGCTGCAGCCATGCACGTCTCCGATGACGATGAAGCGCGCCATTCCGAGCAAAACCTTACCAGCGGCGCGCTTCCGACCGGCGCTTGCGGCTGTTTTCGCTGAAAAATTGCCGTGCACGCGCGCATTCGAGCGTCGATCAGTGCGTGAGGCGGCCACGAGGCCGGGACGTGTGAACGAGCCTTGCGGTATCGGTGGAATCGAGATTACTGTGGCCCCGCTCGCGCGCCCCGTAACGCGTGAGATTCACGAGAAAGCCTGCCGAGGAGGCCCCTCCGATGTTTCCCAAGGTCGCGCGATTTTCCCTGGTGATTGGTGCCCTTTGCGTCCCGCTTGCGTGTGGCGGTGAGGAAGCGAAATACCAGCCCAAGCCCGCCTACAGCGGCACCAAGGCCAATCTGCCGAGCGTGCCCACCCTGCAGAAGAAGCAGACGAAGAACGGTGATGCGTACACGGTCTGGGGCGCCGCGTACTTCTTGCGTAGCGTCGTCCATCGCAAGGACATCGTCGGCAAGGACATCAGCATCACCGGCTACATCACGAAGACGAACATCGAGGATGCGCCGAAGTGTGCGGTCCACAAGACCGGCAAGGCCGATCCCGAGGATTGCCACGCACCCGTGCCCACGTTCTGGGTCGGCGACACGAAAGACGCACCCGAGAACGAGTCGATCAAGGTGATGGGCTGGGCCTCGAACTTCGCGAACATTTTCGACGCCATCAAGGCGTTCGACAGCCCGAAGAACGACGGCGGCTACGACGATCAGGGTTGGGGCGTGAAGGTTCCCGATCCGTTGCCGGCGAAGGGCGCGAAGGTAACGGTCAAGGGTAAGTACTCGACCACCTTCATGAAGGCTTCTTCCGGCGCCGAGGCGGATCCGTATCAGGGCATCATCGACTTCCAGGACATGAAGGTCCTCGAGCCGGCGCCCGAGCTCGCGACGCTCCCGGGCGTGAAGCGCAAAGAGCCGAAGTGAAGTAGTTCGACCGCGTGCCGCACGCGTGATCGCGGGCGTGCGCGCGGTCGTGCTAACGACCGGAGGCGATGGGCGTTCGCTGGCGAGCCCCGCGCCGAGCGGCCATGTGCGCGCTGGTCGCATTGGTCGTCGGCTGCCGCGCGTGGCCGACGCAGCCGGTCGTGTCCAGCTTGGACGTGAAGGGCGCCGACGACGCCGAGTCGGGCCTCCTGCGCGACAAGCTCGCGACGAGCGAGTCGCCGCTGCTCTTCGGCGTGTTTCCGCGCGTCCTCGAGTACTCGACGTACGACCCGGCCGTCCTCGCGCGGGACCTCGAGCGCGTCGAGCGCTTTTGCCGTGCGCGCGGTTACTACGAAGCGAAGGTGCAGGCGGCGCGCGTCGTGCACCTCGACGAGCACCACGTTCGCGTCGAAATCGAGGTGACCCTCGGTGAGCCCGTGCGCGTGCGGCGCGTCGATTCGAGCGGCCTCGCGCTGCTGCCGCCGAAGGTCGCGCGGCGCGCCGTGCACGCGGTCAAGCTCGAACGGGGCGAGATCTTCGACGAGGATCGGTTCGAGGCGGACAAGACGGGACTCGTGCGCGTGCTCTTGAACCACGGGTACGCGTTCAGCAAGGTGACGGGGAAGGCCGCGGTCGACATCGTCGGTCACACGGCGGACGTCACGTACACGGCCGAGCTCGGGCCGCTTTCTCGCTTCGGTCCCGTTCGCATCGAAGGGCTCGGCGAAATACCGGTCACGCCGGTGCGCGCGACGCTCGACTTGCACGAAGGCGATCCCTATTCGGCGTCCGAAATCGAGGACGCGAAGGCCGCGCTCCTGAACCTCGGAGTCTTCACCAACGTGCAGATCACCGAGGATCGCAGCCACCCCGAAAGCGGGCGCGTTCCCCTGCTCGTCACGGTAAAGGAGAGCAAGCTGCGCGGGGTGCGTGTCGGCGGCGGCGCGCGTTTCGACGTGCTCCGCCTCGGCTGGCAGCTCACCGGAGGCTGGGAGGATCGCAACTTCTTGGGTGGCCTGCGGCATCTGAGCGTGGAGGCACACCCCGGTCTCACCTTCTTCCCGACCCGGATCCCGCTCGCCGGCGCGCCGCTGTGGGCGCCGTTCCGCGTGTTGCCCGAGGTTCACGTGCAGACCCAGCTCCGTCAGCCGTCGCTGTTCGAAGCGCGGACGGCCGGATTTTTGAGCGTCGCCTACAACATGTATCCGGTGCTCTACCCGCTGCCCGCGAACGAGGACCCGAAGCGCGAGCCGGTGCTCGGTTACCACGACGTGAAGACGAGCGGCGGCGTCGAACGCGCCTTCTTCGGGCATCACCTGCTGCTGACGCCGTCCTACAACTGGCAGGCGTACTACCCGTTTTACTACCGAGGTCACTCGACGAGCGGACTCGAGAACGTCCGTGTTTCGTTTCCCGAGCTCGTGAGCGCGCTCGATTTTCGCAACGACCCGCTGCAGCCGACGCGCGGCTTTTATCTCTCGAACGACGTTCAGGTCGCGGGTTACGTCTTTCAGGGCACGGTCAACGACGTGAAGATTCGGCCGGAGGCGCGCGTTTACACGCGCGGCGCGCTCGGACGCAAATCCGTCTTTGCGGCGCGCCTCGGGTTCGGCTTTCTGATCCCCGGCAACTACGGCTCGACGCTGAACGGTTCGACGGCCGCGGGCGAACAGGCCGAGCTCGACCCCCAGGATCCGGCCGTCGTGCGCGACCAGGAAAAGCTCCTCCTGCGCGCCTTCTACTCGGGCGGGCCGAACTCGAACCGCGGCTACCCACTGCGTGGCGTGGGCCCGCACGGCCCGATCGGCTTTTTGGTGCCGACCGGCGTCTCGGGCGTCAACTGCGCGACGACCACCGGCCCGCTACCGAGCGGCTGCGTTCGCCCGCTCGGCGGCCTCACGCTGTGGGAGCTCTCGCTCGAGACGCGGTTTCCGATCTCGGGGGCATTCCAGGGCGCCCTCTTCGTCGACTCGAGCGACGTGTCGCGCGCCGTCGCGCAAATCCGGCTGAACTACCCGCACATCTCGCCGGGCCTCGGGTTGCGCTACGTGACGCCGGTGGGACCCTTGCGCTTCGATGTGGGGTTTCGCCCGCTCTACCTGCAGTGGCTCGGCCACCGCCACCTGCCGTCGTCCGAAGAACAACCGGGTGACACGCTTTTCGGCTTGCCGATGTCGATCGATCTCGCGATCGGCGAGGCTTTTTAGCGAGGCGCGCGCATGAAAGACGCCGTGATCCGAGTGCTGCGTGCCATCGCGCTCGCGCTCGTGTTCGTCACGGCGAGCGCGAGCTTCACGCTGCTTCACCTGGGGCTCCCGCCCGGCCGGCGCGTGGCGGCTCACGCGCTCGAAAAGCTCCTCGATCACGTGCTCCAGGGCAGCTTCGAAGTGGGGCGGGTCTCGGAGCTCACGGCGTGGAGCGTGGCGGTCGATCGTTTCGTCGTGCGTGATCGCAAGCGGCGCGTCGTGCTCGACGCGAGCGGGGTGCGGGCGCGGGCCGACGTGCTCGGCATCGTGCGGGAAATCCTGCGCGACGACGGGAAGACGACGCTCGTCGTCGCGTACAGTCGCGTGGAGCGCGCCGCGGTCACCTTGGCGCCCGAGACCGGCGCGGGCGAGCTCGGCCTCGTCGCGGCGTTCACGCCGCGTCCGACGCCCCCCAAGCCGCTCGGCGCGAAGCCTGCCGCGCCGATACGGCTCTGGTTCGCGAACGCCGAGATTGGTCGCGGCGAGGTCCATGCCGAGCTCGCGGGTCTCCCCAAGCTCGACGGCGAGATCAGTGGCGCGCGCGGGCAGGTGCTCGTGTCTCCCGTGGGCGTCGCGGTCGACGCGGCGCAGTTTTCGGCCGTCATTCGCGGGCTTCTCGCGAAGGAGCTCCGAGCCGTCGGGAGCTTTCACGAGCGCGGCACCACGCACTTCTGGAGCAGCCTCGACGGCTTCGCGGGCGATCTGCAGTTCGACGGCGTCGCAAGGCTCGACGGCAAGCACTTGGCGCTCACGCTCGATGTGCCGCGCGCCGAGCCCGCTGCGGTGCGCGCGCTCCTGCCCGCGTGGCCGTTGGAGCAGCCGGCGACGGCCCACGTCGAAGCGAAGGGTGACCTCCCCCAGCTCGACGCCACCGTGAAGGCGACGGTGGGCCCAGCGACACTCGCTGCCGGGGGCACGCTCGCGTTCGCACCGGAGACGCGCCTCGCGCTCACCGCGCACGGTGACGCCATCGATTTGCGCGCGCTGTTTCCCTCCGTGCCGGCGACGAGCTTCAGCGCGGACACCACGCTCGCGCTCGGCGTGAACGAGCATGGCGTGACGCTCGTCGCCGACGGCAAGACGGACGCCGCCGAGGTCGCGCGCGTTCCCGTGCCCGCGACGAACTTTCACGCGACGTACGACGTGAATGGCCTCGCGGGCAGCGCGGTCTTGCACGAGCCGGGCCTGCCGCTCGACGGCACGTTTTCCTTGAAACAGGGCGTGTTCGAGGCAGACGTGCGTGCGGCCCGCTTCGAACTGGCGCGTGCGCCACGGCTCGCGCGCGTGCTCGCTGCGACGGGTGGGCTCTCCTTTCGAGCGAAAGCGAGCGTGAAGCACGACCAGCTCGACGCGACGTTCTCCGGTGACCTCGACGGCTTCGGCCTCGGTGCGTTCAGTCTCGGACGCGGCCGCGTCACGGCGCGCGCGAACGGCCGCGTCGCGGCGCCGAAGGAGCTGCGCCTGGACGCGACGCTCGACGGCAAGAGCGCGCGCTTCGGCGAGCTTGCGTTCGACGACGTGTCGCTCCGCGCGTCGGGCCCGCTCGGTCGGCTCGCTCTGTCCGCGGAGCTCGCCGGTAAACGTGGCGTCCACGTCAGCGCGAAGACGCGCATCTCGGCGCTCGGGGCGACCCGCTTCGACGACGTCGATCTCGTCATCGCGCGCGAGGACAAGAGCGTGCACGCACGCGCCGGGCACGTCGCGTTCGCCGACGACAGCCTCGAGGCGAGTGACGTGAAGCTCGAGGGCGCCGGCGGCACGCTCGCGGGCTCCGGCCGCTATCGCCCGGGGCTGCTCGAGATCGATGCGCGCGGGCAAGCGCTCGATTTGGGCCTGATCAGCCGCGTCGTCGGCTTCTCGGGGCGCGGTTTGCACGGCAAGCTCGAGCTCGACGCCGAGGTGGCGCTCGCGCGCGACCTGCGGCGCGGCACGCTGAACTTGAGCGTCCACGACGGCAGCTACGGCGAGCTCACCGGAGCCACCGTCGAGCTCGCGACGACGCTGGAAGGCGAGAGCTTGCAGGGAACGGGGCTCCTCGACGTGCCGGGAGTCGGACGAGCACGCGCGAACTTCGACACCACCGTGAAAGGCCCGCTGCTTTCGGCGAACGACTGGCTACGCGCGATTGGGCGTCTGGACATCGGTGTCGAGCGGCTCGAGCTCACGCGCGTGAGGCCGCTCTTGCCCGAGGCGTGGGACGTGAGCGAGCTCGGCGGCTCGGCGATCGGGCAGGTGAGCGTTCTGCGCGCCGAGCCCGAGGAGCCGCCGAGCGTCACTCTGCTCGCCGCCACTCAGGGGCTCACGGTCGCGCACGGCAGCGGCGCCAAAGCGCTGCGCGTGAGCGGCATCGAAGCCGAGCTCAGCGGGAACGTCGACGGCAAGCAGGGATTTTTTCAGGGCAATCTGCAGCTGATCGACGGGTTCGGGTTGCTCGCCGCCGCCAACGGGCGCGTCGACGTGGACGTGAAGCGCGTGCTGGCCGAACCGGTGCACGCAGCCGAGCTGCTTCGGAGCGAGCCCGTCGTCGCGACGCTCGTGGTCGATCAGCGGGCGCTCGACGGCCTGCCGCCGCTCTTGCGGCCGAGTGGCGTGCTCGGGACGTTGCACCTCGAAGCCGGCCTGCGCGGGACGCTCGCCGAGCCGGACTTGTGGGCGAAGGCTTCGGTGCTCCACCTGACGCTCGACGACGAGCCGGAGGTGGTGCCGTTCGACGCGTGCGGCACGCTCCAATACGATCCGATCGCGGCGAAGGTCGGCCTCGGCCTGCAGGCGCACCTGGCGAGCACGAGCTCCGTCGCGTGCAGCGGGACGCGCGTCGCCGTCGCGAGCGCCACCGGCACGGTCGATCCGGCGGCGCTCGGGCGGGGGGAGCGCGGCTTTCGCGGCGAGGCGCAGCTGTCGCTCGAGGATTTGCCGCTGGAGCTCGTGCCTCCACTCGCGGTGGCGGGCATGGCCGGCCGTGCGCGGGGCGTCGTCGCGTTCACGGCCGGCGCGGATCTTCCGGCCTTGAACGCACGTTTCAAGCTCACGGACGTGGCCGTTCGCAAGATGTCTGTCGGCTCGGGCGACCTCACGTTGCGGACGGACGGCCGCGCGGTCGCGCTCGCGCTCGCGCTCCAGCGTGCCGGCGGGACGCTCGACGCCGCAGCGCACGGCGGGCTTACGTGGAGCGGCAACGTGCCCGCGCTCGATCGTTCGTTGCCGGTCGCCGTGACGGCCGAGATCCACGACGTCGACGCGGGCATTCTCACGCCGCTCGTCGGCGACGTGCTCGCCGACCTCAGCGGCCGGCTCGACGGCTCCGTTGCGCTCACGCTCGCGCCCAGCGTGGCGACCCCGGGGACACCGTCGGCCGTGAGCGAGCTCAGCGGCAAGCTCACGCTCGCTGACGGCTCGCTCCAACTCGGAGGGCTCGGCATGCGCCTCTCGAAGGTCGGCTTCGACGCCGTCGCGAGTCGCAGCGGCGGTCGCACCGTGATCGCGGTGCGCAACCTCTCGGCCGCGTCCGGCACCAAGTACGCGAACGTTTCGGCCGCGGCCGATCTCTACCTCACGGGCCTCAGGCTCGAGGACGCGCGCGCGACCGCCAACCTGAAGAACGTCCCGCTCATGATTCAGGGCGTTTCGCAGGCGACGCTCACGGGCGGCGCGTCGCTCGAGCTCTTCCCAGGGCGCGATCCGATGCTCGTCGCGATCTCGCTCCAGGATCTCACGGCCGCGCTGCCGCGCACGTCCGGGCGCGCCGTGCTCGCGGTCGACGACAACCCGGACATCAGCGTGAAGCAGCCGCTCCGGGAGCCGCTACGCGCCGCGCGCGGCGAAGCGCTGCGCTGGCAGCTCGCGTTCGATCTTGCGCGCAAGGTGCGCATCACGCGCTCCGACATGGAGATCCCGCTGCGCGGCCGTCCCGTGATCGACCTCGCGGACACGACGCGCGTCTCGGGTGATCTCGAGCTCGAGTCGGGCGGTCGCGTGCAGCTCCTCGGCAAAGGCTTCGTCATCGAGTCGGGTGAAGTGCACTTCGACACGCCGGATCCCTCCGATCCGCACCTGCGCGTGCTCGCGAGCTGGCGCGCTCCCGACGGAACGACCGTCTACGTCGACGTCGGCGGCACGATGAAGCAGGCGACGCTCCGGCTCGAGAGCGATCCCTCGCTCACGCAGCCTGAAATCCAGGCACTGTTGCTCGGAGGCAGCTCGAGCGGTGGGGAGGCGCAGGCTGCTGGCCTCGGTTACGGCGCCGACTTCATGGGCCAGCTTCTCGCGGACACCCCCCTCAAACAGCTCGAGCTCCGCACCGGTAACGAGACCACGGCCGACGACGTCTCCTACGCCACGTACAGCGCCGTCGTACCGATGGGTGAGAACGTTTGGGTGGAGCTCTCCTACAAGAACTTGGAGGGCAGCGGCCCCGTGGAGCAGCGCGACGCAGCGAGCGCGATCATCGATTGGCGCTTCAAGCGCGACTGGTCGCTGCGCACCGAGGCCGGCACGATCGGCACCGGCCTCGACCTCTTGTGGCAGTATCGATACTGAGCGCTCGCTCGTGCGGTCTCGTTCCAAAATTCCGCGCGCGGCGTGGGCGCGGAAAATGACGTACGCTTCGTGTTCGCATGCGCTTCGAACGGGCCTGCTCTTTCGTTCTCGCGCTCCTCGCGGTTCCCGCCTGCGGGCAGAAGGCCGACTCGGCGTCCGGCGGCTCCGGCGCCGGAAGCGGCGGCAATCCCGCGAGCGCCGGCGCTGCCAACGGGGGGGCGCCCGGTAGCGGCGGCTCGGCCGGAACCGGCGCGGTCTCGGCCGCGGGTGGCGCACGCGTCGGCGGCGGTGGCGCGAGCGGCGGCGCTGGGGATGCGCCTGCGGGCGGACGTGGCGCGGCGACGGGTGGGGCAGGTGGCGGCAGTTCCGGAAGCGCGGGCACCGCGACGAGCAACGCCGGCTCGGGCGGTAGCAACGCGGCGGGCACCGGCGGGGCGAGCGGCGGCACGAGCGCGGGCGCTGCGGGTACGCAGGGCGCCGCCGGTTCGCCCACGGGTGCGCGCTTCCCCTTCCCCCAAAACCAACACGCGATGGGTTGTACCTATCCGAGCGCCGCCAGCGCCGACGACGCGAAGAAGGCGTACGACGCGTGGAAGAGCGAGCTCGTGACGTCGACCGGTGCCGGCGGGCACTTGCGCGTGCAGCGCCCGAACTCGCCCGGCGCGGAGACGAACTCGACCGTGTCGGAGGGCATCGGTTACGGCATGATCCTGGCCGTCGCCTTCGACGACCAGCACACCTTCGACGAGCTCTGGAAATACTCGCAGCTCTGGCTCGATTCGAACGGCTTGATGAATTGGTACATCAATGCGGCCGGTACCAGCGTCAACGGGAGCGGCGCCGCGACGGACGGCGACGAGGACATGGCCTGGGCGCTCGTGATGGCCGATCGTCAATGGGGCGGCAAAGGCAGCCTCGACAAGCCGTACCTCGATTACGCAAAGACCGAGATCAAAGCGATTTGGGATCATGAAGTCGACCCCGGCAACAGTTACTTCTTGCTCGCCGGCGATACCTGGGGCGGCACGATCGTCTTCAACGCGTCGTACTTCGCGCCGACCGAGTTCCGCGTCTTCGGTGAGGTGACGGGCGACACGACCGGATGGGGCCACGTGATTGATACGGGCTACACGATCCTCGCGAAATCGCTGAACAGCGCGAGCGGCAACGCGAGCAACGGCCTCGTCCCGGCGTGGTGCGATGCGAACGGCGCGCCCAAATCACCGCCGAACGGCAGCGCGACGAACTACCAATACGACTCGGCGCGCGTGCCGTTCCGCATCGGTCTCGACTACTGCTGGTACGGCGAGGCGCGCGCCAAGACCTACCTGGCGAAGGTCAGCCAATTTTTCGCGGGCGTCGGCGCGAGCAAGATCGTCGACGGCTACGACCTCAACGGCATGCCGCACCCCGATCCCGACTCCGATCCGAACGGCCCCCAATCGGCGGTGTTCGTTGGCTCGGCCGCGGTCGGCGCCATGCACGACGCGACCTTCCAAAGCTTCATCAACGACGCGTACGCGCTCGTGGCGACCGGCACGCTGCTCGCTCGAAGCCGGTACTACAACCTGAGCTGGACGGCGCTGAGTCTCGCCATGCTGACCGGCAACCTCGCCGAGTATCCGAGTCGCTGAACTTTGCTTCCTAGAGTGCAAATCGCGGACGGCTGTTCGCGTCTCTTGCGCCGGAAATGAGCACTCCGCGTGCAGTGGATGTGCGACGCTAGAATCGAATTGAGCCATTCGAGGAGACCAGCTCTCGATCCACGTGAGCGGGCGATCGCCGCGCGACGCGGTGTGCTGCGGCTCGGGGCTCTGGGGGCGTTTTCTGCTTTGGTTCCCAGTTGCGGCTCACACACGGAGGGCTCCGAGGCCTCCGCCGCGGGAGTGGGTGGCGGGAGCGCGCTCTTGGGTGGGGGCGGCAAATCGGGCGCCAGTCAGGGCTTCCCGGGCGTGGGCGGTCTCGGCGGCGGTGGCGCGCCCGTGTCGACCGGCGTGATGCCGAGTGAGGACACGGGTGCGAACTTCATCATTGGGGCCCTACCGGCGCCGGAGTCGCTGCCGCAAAATCCGAAGCTCCCCGATCCCTTCACTTCACTCTCGGGCACGCGTGTCTCGACCTTGCTCGAGTGGCGCAATCGTCGTGAGGAACTCAGCAAGCTCGCGCAAGCGTTCGTCTACGGGACGAAGCCGCCGAAGCCGTCGGGCGTGTCGGCGTCGTTCAGCGCCGGCAAGCTCACGCTGACGTGCTCGGACGGCGGCAAGAGCATCAGCTTCTCCGTGACGATCACGCTGCCGCCCACGGGTGCGCCGCCGTACCCCGCGCTCATCGTGCTCGGCAGCTACGCGCTCCCGCCCGTGGTGAGCGGCGGCGTCGCCACGATCGCTTTCAACAACGACGAGATGGCGCAGCAGCTCGACAAGACGTCGCGCGGCAAGGGAAAGTTCTTCGACCTCTACGGCACGAGTATCGACTCCGGCTCGCTCATCGCGTGGGCCTGGGGCGTGAGCCGCGTCATCGACGGGCTCGAGCAGACGGCGCCGCTCCACGGCCTCGACGTGACGCGGCTCGCGGTCACCGGTTGCTCGCGCAACGGCAAGGGAGCGCTGGCTTGCGGCGCTTTCGACGAGCGCATCGCCCTCACGATCCCGCAGGAATCAGGCGCGGGCGGCGCCGCCAGCTGGCGCATCGCCGACGACGAATTCGCGAACGGCCAGAAGATCCAGACCGCGAGCGAAATCATCGGCGAGAACGCCTGGCTCGGCACCGGCTTCAATCAGTTCGCCAAGTCGACCGCGACGTTGCCGATCGACCAACACGAGGTCATGGCGCTGTGCGCGCCGCGCGGCCTCCTCGTGCTCGAGAACGACATCGACTGGCTCGGACCCGTCGCCACCTACGGCGCGTCCAAGGCCGCTCACAAGGTGTACGAGGCGCTCGGTCTGCCGAACAACATGGGCATCTCGCTTTCGACGCCGCACAACCACTGTCAGCTGCCGAGCGACCAGGCCGCGGAGCTCTACGCGTACCTCATCGCGTTCTTGTTCGGCGGTTCGGCGAACACCGCCGTCGACGATTCCACGCGCGGCATCGTGCTCGACGAAGCAAGGTGGATCGACTGGACGGCGCCGGTTCTAACGTGAGACGGCCGGGGCCGCGGCCTTCGGCGCAGCCGCGGCCTTCGGCGCGGCAGACGCGTTCGGTACGGCCGAGGCGTTCGGCGCCGTCTCCACCGAGCTTCCGGCGAGCGGGTAGCCCTGCGCCTTCCAGAAGAGAATGCCCTCGTCGATGACGGCGGTGTGCTTGTAGCCGTGCTCGCGCAGGTAATCGACGACGGCTCCCGACGCGTGGTGAGGACAGGCGCAATACGCGAGCACCCAGGTGCCGTCGTTCGGGATGCGCTCGAGCTCCTTCACGGCGTAGTAAGGCGCCGAGATCGCGCCCGGGATGTGAAAGCCGATCCAATCCGCCGGTGAGCGCGCGTCGACGATCACGAGCTTCTTGTGCTCGGCCAGCGCTTGCTTCACCTGCTCGGCGGAGACGAAGCGATCATCGCGCAACTTGAAGCTCGGCGCCTTACCCTTCGGGTTGATGACGACCGGCAGGTCCTTCGGTACCTCGGCCGGGACGGGCGCGGGCGGCGCGACCTTCTTGCTTTCGAGCCAGGCGACGAGGTCTTCGACGTCCTGCGGAGGCATATGCTCGGCGCCGAACGCCGGCATCGGTGTCGGGGGGCGACCGTTCAGGATCGCGTAGCGGAGAAAGTCGGGGCTCGCGCTCGCGAGAAACTGCGGGTTGTAAAGGCTTACCGCCGTCTTTCGTTCCGTCTCCGTGCCGTGACACTTCTCGCACTGGTCGTGAAAGAGCACGCCGCCGTGAACCGCGTCGCCCTTGAGTGTGGAGCCGGGAAGACTCACGGGCGCTGACCCGTGTGAACGCAAGAACGCGATGATCGCGACGATGTCGAGGTCCTCGAGCGGACCGTTCCGGCTTTTGCCGTACGCGCCCATCGCGGTGCTCGGCCGCCCGTCGCGAATGCCCGCCCCGATGAAGCCGTTGGACGCACTCTCGAGAAACGTGCGGCTCACGAGTGAGGGCGCGTTGTCGGCGGCGTATCCCGTCGCGTCGTCCGCGTGGCAGAGGGCGCAATATTGCTTGTAGAGCGCGGCGCCTTTGGCGACGGCGTCCGGCTTCGCGCTCGCAACCGGCGCGCTCGGTGCGCTGGTCGCGCTCGCCGCGTGCGCCGTCGAGGTTGCGGCGGAGGGGCCGCCCTCGGCGCTGGGACGTCGGGCGCACGCGCCGAGAAGCAGCGCGAGCACGAGAGGGGAGCGAGCAGGGAGCTGTCTGAGCACGCTTGAGGGTGAAGACGGCATCGGAAAAGCGCGAGTGGGTGCGCTCGTGGCGATAGCCGAGACGCGCGCGCGGAGTATAATCGTCAGGCCGACCATGGGAACGATGAGCCCGATCCATTGGCTGCTGGTAGCCATCGTGCTGCTTGCGCTTTTTGGGCCGAAAACGCTGACCAAGGTGGGTCGCACCGCGGGCCGCGGCATGCGTACCGTTTCGGATGTGAAGCGGGATCTCGCGAACGTCCCGAAGGCCGTGCTCTCGGATCTGCCGCCGTCGCCGCCGCGTGATCCGAAAACCTGAGCGGCACGCGCGGGTCCTCGCCCGCGCCAGCGTGTCCGGGCTTCCACGCGCTCGCGGGCACGCGTAGCGCTAAGTCGCTGATTTTGCCCGATTTTACCGCGGGAACAGCGGTTGCTCTCTCCGGGGCATGCTGTTCGTCGCCCTCGTTCCTGCTGCTTTGGCCGTCGCGCTCTTTGCTTCCGTAGTGACGCTGCGCCCTCCGCCGGGTGGGAAGCCCCGCGCCACGACCGCTGCAACACATTGCTGATCTCCTGTTCATGTAGGCAGTGCGGGCACGAACAAACCTCAGGTTTTTCCTGATGGTTTTCGCACTTCGCATTGTTGACAGGACCCTCGGTCGACCCGTAGGTTCGGCTGGTCCAGTGGGAAATAGTGGGGCTGAGTGTCAACCCAGCCCACCCAGTGGCGAGCCAACCCAAAACCGAGCCGATGTTCCGCGGGCACTTCATGCACAGCGTCGATGCGAAAGGTCGCATCAGCTTGCCTGCGCGCTTCCGCGAGCTCATCGCGGCGAGCGGCGATCAACGCATCGTGCTGGCGCCCGACGTCTTCGACCCGTGCCTGCATCTCTATCCGGTGCGCGCGTGGGAAGCGCTCGAGCAGAAGGTGATGGAGCTGCCGAGCCTCGCGCGGAGCAGCGTGCGCTTTCGCCGACTCTACGTCTCGGCCGCGGTCGAGTGCGAGCTCGACGCATCCGGTCGCGTGCTGATCCCGCCGACCTTGCGCGAGCGCGCGCGCCTCGACAAGGACGCGGTGTGGGCGGGCATGGGGCAGCTGCTCGAGCTCTGGTCGAAGGGGGAGTGGGATCGTGCGCTCGCGATGACGCCGGAGGAAGCGAGCGAGCTTCGCTCCGCCCTCGAGCAGGTCAAGTTATGATGGCCGCCGCGCGCATCGACAGCGACTTGCCGTTCGTTCACGCCTCCGTGATGCCGGGGGAAGTGGTAGCGGCGTTCGGCGAGCTCGAGTCGGGCGTCATCGTCGACGCGACGGCCGGCGGCGCCGGGCACTCGAGCGCGCTCCTGCGTGCGCTGCCGGGCGTGCGACTCATCGCGTTCGATCGCGATCCACGTGCCGTGTCGGCGGCGACGGCGGCGCTCGCGCCGTTCGGCGAGCGCGCCGAGGTCGTGCACGCCGCGTTCTCCGAGATCGGAGAGCGGCTGGACGAACGGGGTCTCGGCCGCGTCGACGGCTTGCTCGCGGATCTCGGGGTGAGCTCGGAGCAACTCACCGACCCCGGGCGCGGCATGAGCTTCCGCACGGCGGGTCCGATCGACATGCGCATGGACCCGACGCGCGGCGAGACCGCGCGCGAGCTCATCGAGCGCGTGTCGCAGGAAGAGCTCGCCGACATCATCTTCGAGCTCGGCGACGAACGAGCGTCACGGCGCATCGCGCGCTGCATCAAGCAAGCGCTCGCGGCCGAGCGACTCGGCGATACGCTCGACCTGAGGCGCGCCGTGGTGCGTGCGGTCGGGCCGCGGCGTGTCGGCGGAGTCGATCCCGCGACGCGCACGTTTCAAGCGCTGCGCGTCGCCGTGAACGGCGAAGTGCCGGAGCTGCGCTCGCTGCTGTCGCTCGCGCGCGGGCGTGTGCGCTCGGGCGGATTGGTCGCGTTCATCAGCTTTCATTCGACCGAGGATCGCGCGGTGAAGCGCGAGCTCGTCGGACGCAACGAGTGGGAGCCGCTCACGAAGAAGCCGCAAGTGCCGAGCGAGCTCGAGGTCGAGCAGAACCTACGCTCGCGGAGCGCCAAGCTCAGGGCGGCCCGCCGTCTGCCGCCGAGCGGGCCGGGAGAGGAGCCGCCCGCGTGAAAAGCGAGCGCACCTTCCTCGTGCTGTGGACGCTGGCCGTGACGGCCGCGACGGCGGCGTTCGTGCTCGATCTTTCGCTGCGCGTGCGCTCCGTGGAGCTCGGCTACGAGCTCGGCCGCACGCACGCGCACATCGCGCGCCTGCGCGAGGTGAAGCGCGTGCTCGAGCTCGAGCTGTCGAGCCACAAGACGCCCGAGCGCGTCGAATTCGTCGCGCGCACGCTGCTCGGTATGAGCGAGCCCACGCCCGACCGCATCTTGCCCGCCGGCGCGCTGCCGGCCGACCCCGAAGGCGTGCCGGGTGCCGCGCCTGCTGCTTCTGCGCTGCATGCGCCACCCGCCGAGGAGCAAGATCCATGATCGACGAGGCGGCACGCGCGCGCTGGGTCCGCGTTCGGATGGGGCTCCTGTGCGGCGTGCTCGCCCTCGGCATGGGGCTCGTCGTGCAGTCGGCGTACTCGATCATGGTCGAGGACGGCTCGGGCTGGCGCGAGATCGCCGAGTCACAACGCCAGCGGCGCCTGCACGTCGCGCCCAAGCGCGGCGCCATCTACGACCGCAACGGTGACGCCCTCGCCGTGAGCGTCGAGGTGCCGAGCGCCAGCCTCGACGCCGTCGAGCTTCTGCGCGGCGTCGTGCCGCAGAAGATCCCGCTCGTCGCGCGCGAGGCTGCGAACCGCATCGGCGCCGTGCTGAGCCTCGATCCGGCGCCGATCGAGCGCAAAATCCTGTCGAAGCGTCGCTTCGCGTGGCTCAAGCGCCAGCTCACGGCGGAGGAGGCGGACGGCGTCCGCAAGCTCGCGAGCGGTGAAGACGGCCAGGAGCCGCTGCACGGCATCGTGGTCGAAGGAGAGGGCCGCCGTTATTACCCGCGTCGTGAGCTCGCCGGGTCGCTGCTCGGGTTCGTCGCGCCGGACGGCGAAGGCAAGGACGGCCTCGAGTACGCGCTGAACGACGAGCTCGCTGGACGCGTCGAAGAGCTGCGCGGCTTGCGCGACCGTTCGGGGCGACTGCTCTTCTCCGAAGGCGCGCAAGACGAGCGCGCGCTCGCCGGTCACAGCGTGACTCTGAGCATCGACCAGGGACTGCAGCACGTCGCGGAACACGAGCTGCAAGCGGCGGTGCGCACCTTCGAGGCGGCGGGCGGCTCCGTCGTCGCGATCGACCCCGCCACGGGCGAGATCCTCGCGCTCGCGAGCTTTCCGAACTTCAACCCGAACGACTACTCCGACAGCGCCCCTGAAGCGCGGCGCATGCACGCGACCTCCGACGTGTTCGAGCCGGGCTCGACCATGAAGATTTTCACGGTTTCCGCCGCCCTGGCCGCCGGCAGCATCAAGCCGACGGACAAGCTCTACTGCGAGAAGGGCAGTATGGCGGTGGACAACGTCATCATCCACGACACTCACCCGTCGGAGTGGCTCACGATCTCGCAGGTGCTCGCGCTCTCCTCGAACATCTGCGCCGCGAAGATGGGCCTCGGGCTCGGCGGCGACAAGCTGTACGAGGCGCTCCGGCGCTTCGGGTTCGGTGAGGAGACCGGCGCCGGCGTGCCGGGTGAGGCCGGCGGAACGCTGAGGCCGAAAGGGCGACCCTGGGTGCCGGTCGAGACCGCGTCGGCGGCGTTCGGACACGGCGTCGGCGTCACCAACATGCAGCTCGCGCTGGCGGCCTCGGCCGTCGCCAACGGCGGCGAGCTCATGGACCCGATCTTGGTGAAGAAGGTCGTGACCGCGAACGGCGAACTCGTGCGCGAGACGGCGCCGCACGTTCGGCGGCGCGTGATCCCCGAGCATGTCGCGCGCAACGTCGCCGAGCTGCTCGTGGCCGTCACCGAGGGCGAGGGCACCGGCGTTGAAGCGGCCATCAACGGCTATCGCGTCGCCGGCAAGACGGCCACCGCGCAGAAGGCGGAGCCGGGGTCGTCGCGCTACTCGCTCGATCGTTTCGTCGCGTCGTTCGTGGGCTTCGTGCCTGCGGAAAAGCCCGTCATCGCGATCGCGGTGACCGTCGACGAACCGATGGTCGAGCACGCCGGCGGTGCCGTGGCGGCGCCCGTCTTTCGTCGCGTCGCGGAGGCCGCGCTCGAGCTTCGAGGCTTGGTTCCGCGCGGCAAGGAGCACGCCGACGTCGCGGTGCTCGCGCACAGCCCGGACCCGGCGAACGCCGCGATGGAAGCGATCCGGCGCGCTCAAGGCAAGCGCCCGGCGATTCAGGAAGGCGCGGTCGCGACCGGCCCCCTGCCCGCCGGCAAGGTTCGCGTTCCCGACATGACCGGCTGGCCCGCGCGCGAAGTGCTGAAGCGGGTGTTCGAGCTCGGTGTCACGCCACGCTTCGCCGGTTCGGGCTTGCTCGTCGGTCAGACGCCGGCGCCCGGCATGGTCATGGACAAGGGGCAGGAGCTCTCCCTCGTGTTCGAGCCGGCCTCATGACGAAGCCCGGAATCACGCTGCCGGCGCAGGCGGAGATCAGCCTGCTCGACGTGGGGCTCGCGCTCGCGCGGTTCGCCCCGCGTCTCGAAGGCGACGGCTCGGTGCGCGTGTCGGGGGTGCATCACGATTCGCGGCGCGTCGAACCCGGTGATCTATTCGTGGCGCGCGCGGGGGAACGCTCGAAAGGCCTGGATTTCGTACCGGAAGCGCTCAAGCGTGGCGCGGCGGCGCTGCTCGTGGAGCAAGGCGTGGACGCGAAGGTCTTCGGCCTGCCGGTGCTCGAAGTGCGCGACGTGCGCGCGGCGTTCGCGCATGCGGCCGAACGCGTTTACGGCGCGCCCAGCAAGAAGCTCGCTCTGGTCGGTATCACCGGCACGAACGGTAAGACGACCACGACCGTCCTCGTCGAGCATGCGCTCAAGGAGCTCGGCGCGCGGCCGGCGCGGCTCGGGACGCTCGGGTTCTCGTTCGACGCGGAACAGACCGACGGCGGGCTCACGACGCCGGAAGCCGACGACATCTCGCGCTCGCTCGCGAGTGTCGCAGGCGCCGGTGGCACGCACTTCGTGATGGAGGTTTCGAGTCACGCGCTCTCGCTCGCGCGGGTCGATGCGCTTCACTTCCGCGTCGCCGCCTTCACGAACCTGACGCAGGATCATCTCGACTTCTACGCGTCGCTCGTCGACTACGGCGCCGCGAAAGCTCGGCTTTTCACCGAGCTCGGCCCCGAAGCGTCCGTGGTCGCCATCGACGGGGACTTCGGCGTCTGGCTCGCCGAGCGCGCGCGCGGCCGCGTGACGACGACGGGGCGCTCGGCCGATGCCGCGGTTCGGCCGCACGCGAGCACGATCGACGCGCTCGGCATTCGCGCGGAGCTGGCGACGCCGGCGGGCGACGCGCAGCTCGAATCGCGCCTCACGGGTGAGCACAACCTCGAGAATTTGCTCACGGCGCTCGGCGTGCTCATCGAGCTCGGCTACGAGCCGGCCGCGGCGGCGCGCGCGCTCGGTTCGGCGCCGCCGGCCCCGGGTCGGCTCGAACGCTGCGACGAGGATGCCGACGACATTCGCGTCTTCGTGGACTACGCGCACACGCCCGACGCGCTCGCACGGGTGCTCGGGGCGGTGCGCCGCATCACGCGGGGTGAAGTCGTGTGCGTGTTCGGGTGCGGCGGCGATCGTGATCCGAGCAAGCGGCCCAAGATGGGCGCGGCCGTGGCGACGGGGGCGGACCGGGCGCTCCTGACGAGCGATAACCCCCGCACGGAGCAACCGGCGGCGATTGCGCGCGAGGTGCTGGCAGGACTCGAAGAAGGGCCCGCTCGCTACGAGCTCGAGCTCGATCGCGCGCGAGCCATCGAACGCGCCGTGCTCGAGGCAAGGCCGGGCGACAGCGTGCTCATCGCGGGCAAGGGGCACGAGCCGTACCAGATCATCGGCGAGGAGCGCCGGCCGTTCGACGATCGCGTCGAGGCGCGGCGCGCGCTCGCTCTGCGGCGCGCGGGGAAGGCGAGCTGATGGCGAGCGGCTTGCCCGAAAATCAGGCGCGTTTCACGCTCGGTGAGGTCCTGCAGGCGACGGGCGGCACCGTCGCTCCGCGGGTCGACGCAAACCTCGTGCTCGGCGGAGTGCACACCGACAGCCGAGCGGTGCTCACGGGTAAGCTCTTCGTCGCGCTCTCGGGTGAGCGCTTCGACGGACACGCGTTCGCGCGCGATGCGGTGGCGAAGGGCGCGGCGGCCGTGGTCGCGGAGCGCGACGTGGGCGACGTGGGCGCACCCGTCGTGCGCGTCGCCTCGACGCTCGGGGCGCTCGGGGCGCTCGCGGGCGCGCACCGCCGCCGGTTTGCGACCCGAGTCGTCGGCATCGCGGGCTCGGCGGGCAAGACCACGACGCGCAGCGCCGTCGGCGCGCTGCTCGAGCTCGCGGCGCCGGGCGCCGTGCATCAGACGCAAGGCAACTTGAACAACGCCATCGGCGTGCCGCTCGTGCTGCTCGGACTCGAAGCGCGCCATCGTTTCGCCGTGATCGAGATCGGCACCAACGTGACGGGCGAAGTCGCCATGCTCACGGCGCTCGCGGCGCCGGACGCCGGCGTGCTCACGCTGGTCGGCGTCGAGCACAGCGAAGGGCTCGGCGATCTCGACGCGATCGAACGCGAAGAAGGCGCGCTTTTCAGCGGGATCCGTGCGGGCGGCGCGGCCGTCGGCAATGCGGACGACCCCCGGGTCGCGCGCCAGCTCGAGAAGGCTCCGGCGGCGCGGCGCGTCCGTTACGGCTTCGGCGCGGGCGCGGACGTGCGTTGCGTGAGCCGCGCGGCGGCGGGAGTGGGACGTCAACGCGTGAGTATTCGAGGCTCCGGCGCCGAGCTCGAGCTCGAGCTCGGTTTGCTCGGCGAAGCCGGCGCGTACGCGGCGCTCGCGGCCGTCAGCGTCGCGGCGGCGCTCGACGTGAGCTTGCCCGACGCCCAACGCATTTCGCAGGCGCTTTCGGGCGCGGGCGAGCCGGGCCGACTCGAAGCGCACGAGCTCGCCGACGGTACGGTCGTGCTCGACGACGCGTACAACGCGAACCCTGCGAGCGCACTCGCGTCGCTGCGGACGGCCGGCGAGGTCGCGCGCGATCGTGGCGCGCGGCTCGTGCTCGTGTTCGGGGAGATGCGCGAGCTCGGTTCGCTCTCCGCGCGCGAGCACACGCGGCTCGGCGAGGCGATCGCGACGAGCGGAGCCGCAGAGCTCATCGCCGTCGGCGGCGACGCGCGCCTGTACGTCGCTGCCGCGCAGAGTGCCGGAGTTTCCAGCGTGTTTACGCCCGACGCGGACGCGGCGCTCGTCGCGGCGCGCGCGCAGGTGCGGCCGGGCGACGTCGTGCTCGTCAAGGCGTCGCGCGGGGTGCGCGCGGAGCGCGTGGTGCAGGGGTTGCTCGGGAGGGGGCCGGCGTGATCTACGAGCTCCTTTATCCCTTCCGGCACGTGACGGGCCTCGGGTGGCTCAACGTGCTCCGCTACCCGTCGTTCCGCGCGATCATGTCGGCGCTCACGGCCATGATCGTCTCGTTTTTGGTGGCGCCGTGGTTCATCGCCAAGCTCCGCGGCAAACAGATCAGCCAGATCATCCGCGAAGAGGGGCCCGCCACGCACTTTGCGAAGAAGGGCACGCCCACGATGGGCGGCGCCCTGATCCTGCTCAGCGTGCTGGTGCCGACCATGCTCTGGGCGGACGTCCGAAATGTCTTCGTGATCGCGACCGCCGCCGTGACCGCGGGCTACGGCGCCGTCGGGTATCTCGACGATCGGCTCAAAATCCAGGCGCTGAGCTCGCGCGGCCTCGCCGGGCGCTACAAGCTCGTGGGCCAGTTCGGCATCGGAGGCGCCGCCATCGCGTACCTCTTTTTGACGCACGACGAGCTGCCCGCTCAGTGGCTCGAGATGCGGACGCGGCTGTCGGTGCCGTTTCTCGCCTTCGAAAAGCACCCCGTGTCGTTGCCGCTCGTGCTCTACGCGGTGCTCGCGCTCGTGTTCGTCGTGTTCATGAGCAACGCCGTGAACCTCACCGACGGGCTCGACGGGCTCGCGATCGGTCCCGTGGTGATCAACGCGGGCACCTACTCGCTGTGGGCCTACGTCGCGGGCTCGGTGCTCTTCGGCCGCCCGCTCGCGACCTACCTCGACGTCGCGGGCTTCCCCGAGATGGTCGAGCTCACGGTGTACGGCGCTGCCGTGGTCGGCGCGGGCATCGGCTTCCTCTGGTACAACACCTACCCGGCTCAGGTGTTCATGGGGGACGTGGGCTCGCTCTCGCTCGGGGGCGGGCTCGGCATGTGCGCCGTGATCACCAAGACCGAGCTCTTGGCGCTGATTCTCGGCGGAATCTTCACGATCGAGGCGGCGAGCGTCATCACGCAGGTCATCTCCTTCAAGCTCTTCAAGAAGCGCGTGTTTTTGATGGCGCCCATCCACCATCACTACGAAAAGAAGGGTTGGCCCGAGCCGCGCATCATCGTCCGCTTCTGGATCATCTCGGTCTTGCTCGCGCTCGTGGCGCTCTCCTCCTTGAAGCTCAGGTGACCATGGGGCTCTCTTCGTCCAAACCGCTTGCTTCCCTTCGCCGCACGGGCACGCTCGACAGCGTGCTCGCGGCGACGGGCATCGCGCTGCTCGGTTTCGGCGTCGTCATGGTCTACACGTCGAGCGTCGTCGAAGCGACCACGACGTTCCGTGACCCTCAGTACTTCCTGGTGCGGCAGACGATTTACGCCGTGCTCGGCTTCGCCGCGATGGTGCTGGTTTCGCGCTTAGACTACCACCGCATCAAGCCGTTCACCTACCCGATCCTCGGCCTCGTGACGGTGCTAATGGTGCTCAGCGTCACCGGCTTCGGGCATACGGGCGGCGGCGCGGCGCGCTGGCTCGCCATCGGTCCGATTCACATTCAGCCGTCCGAGATGGCGAAGCTCGGCCTCATCTTCTGGCTCGCGTACTCGCTCGAAAAAAAGCGCGAGAGGATGAAGAGCTTCTCGATCGGGATGCTCCCGCACTTCTTGATGGCGGGTTTTCTGATGTTGCTCTGCCTCCGGCAGCCCGACTTCGGCGGCGCCGTCGTGCTCTTGTTCCTCACGTTCGCGCTCCTGTTCGTGGCAGGCGCGCGGCTCGGCTACCTGCTCGGCGCGGCCATGCTGGGCGCGCTCTTCGCGGCGTGGGCGGTGCGCTTCACGAGTTACCGCTGGGAACGCATGCTCGCGTGGTTCAACATGGCCGAGCATCGGCAGGACCTCGCGTACCAGCCGTTTCAGTCCGTCATGAGCTTCGGCTCGGGTGAGGTGACCGGGCTCGGCCTCGGTAAGGGGCTGCAGGTGCTTTACCTGCCCGAGGCGCACACCGACTTCATCTCGGCGATCATCGGCGAAGAACTCGGGTTCATCGGCATCGTCGTGCTCTGCGCGGCGTACGCGCTGATCGTCGCACGTGGGATTCGCGCGGCGCTCTACGCCGAAGACGAGTACGGCTCGTACATCGCGTTCGGCATTTCGATGCTGTTCGGCGTGCAAGCGCTCGTGAACCTCGCCGTGGCCATGGCGATGCTCCCGACGAAAGGTCTCACCCTGCCGTTCGTGAGCTTCGGCGGGTCGTCGCTGCTCGTGAACTGCGCGGCGCTCGGCGTGCTCCTCGCGGTGTCGCGCGGCACCAAACCGCGCAATGCCCGCAATGCGGACGAGCTTCCGGGCCTCGATCCCGAAGCGAGCGCGGTGCTCGTCACGCAGGCGGGGGAGGGCACGGCGGGATGAAACGCGGAGCCTCGCGCACGCTCGTTTTCGCCGGCGGCGGCACCGGGGGACACGTGTTCCCGATCGTCGCCGTGGCGGAGGTCGTGCGCGAGCTCGCTCCGGACGTGCGAGTCGTCTTCGTCGGCACCGAGCGCGGTCTCGAGGCGAAGGCCGTGCCTGCACGCGGCTACGAGCTCGAGCTGATGCATGTCTTGCCGCTGCGGGGCGGCGGCGTTGCGGGATTTTTCCGAGGTGTCGCGCAGGCGGCGCGCGCGTTGCCCGAGGGACGCGCGCTCATGAAGCGCTTGAATCCGGCGGCCGTACTCTCCGTGGGTGGGTACGCGGCGGGGCCGGTGTCGCTCGCGGCCTTGACGCTCGGCGTGCCGCTCGCGCTGCTCGAGCCGAACAGCGTGATGGGGCTCGCGAACCGGCTCGTCGCGCCCCTGGCCGAGCGCGGCTACGTCGCGTTCGCCGAGGCGGAGCGTCACTTCCGTCGCGGGCGCGTGCTGCGGGCGGGCGTGCCCCTGCGGGCCGGATTTCAGCCGGTTCAGTATCCGGCGCCGAACGAAACGGGAACGGCCGCGCTGCGTGTTCTCGTGCTCGGCGGCAGTCAGGGCGCCAAGGCGCTGAACGAAGCCGTGCCGCGCGCGGCGGCCAAGCTCGGGGCCGCGCTGGCGATCGTGCATCAGTGTGGGCCTGCGCACGCCGAAGCCGTCCGCGCGCTCTACGCCGAGCTCGGCCTCGCGGAAACGGTCCGCGTCGTTCCGTTCATCGACGACGTGCCGGCGGCGCTGGCTCACGCGGATCTCGTGGTCGGACGCTCGGGGGCGGGCGCGCTCGGTGAAATGTGCGCGGTCGGCCGCCCCGGGTTGCTCGTGCCGTATCCGTTCGCCGCGGGTGATCACCAGCGCGTGAACGCCGACGCGCTCGTGCGTGCGGGCGGCGCCCTGAGCCTCGAGCACACGGACGCGACGGCCGAGCGCATCGCCCATGAAATCGGCCTGCTCGCCGCGGACCGTCCGCGCCTGGCGCGCATGGCCGCCGCCGCGCGCGACTTCGGCAAGCCCGCGGCCGCCCGTTCCGTCGCGCTCGATCTCCTCGAGCTCGCCGGACTCCTCGCCGGCGATCGGGCCCGTCCCGAGTCCGGCCGCGGCCGCTCACCTGAAGCCGGCGGCCTCCTTCTTTCCCGGGAGAGCACCTAAACCATGTTTCGCGGTCGCGTGCGTCACGTGCACTTCATCGGCGTCGGCGGCATCGGCATGAGCGGGCTCGCCGAAATCCTGCGGACGCTCGAGTTCGACGTGTCCGGTTCCGACCTGCGCGAAGGCGAAAACACCCGCGCCCTCGCGCGGCTCGGCGTGCGCATCGACGTGGGTCACCGCGCCGAGAACGTCCGGGGTGCCGACGTCATCGTCTATTCGAGCGCCATCGACCCCAAAAACCCAGAAATCGTGGAAGCGCGCGCCCACGGCGTCCCCATCATCTCCCGCGCGGAGATGCTCGCCGAGCTCATGCGCGTGAAATACGGCGTCGCTATCGCCGGTTCGCACGGCAAGACCACGACGACCTCGCTCGTCGCGACCATCCTGCGCGCCGCGGGCTTCGATCCGACGGTCGTCGTGGGTGGACGCATGGCGGCGCTCGGCAGCAATGCGCGGCTCGGCGCCGGGGATTTGCTCGTGGCCGAAGCGGACGAGAGCGACGGCTCGTTCCTGCGCCTCACGCCGACGATCGCGGTCGTCACCAACATCGACCCTGAGCACCTCGACTTTTACGGCACGCACGAGGCGCTCAAGGAAGCCTTCGTGCAGTTCACGGAGAAGGTGCCGTTTTACGGGTTGGCCGTGCTCTGCCTCGATCACCCGCACGTGCAGGAGCTCTTGCCGCGCATGAAGCGGCGCCACGTGACCTACGGCCTCTCGCCGCAAGCCGACTATCACGCGCGCGCCATCGAAATGAAGGGCTTGAACTCGAACTTCGTCGCCTATCGGCGGAACGAGCCGCTCGGCGAGTTCACGCTGCGCATGCCGGGCCGACACAACGTGCTCAATACGCTCGCGGCCATCGCCGTCGCCGACGAGCTCGAGGTGCCGCTCGACGTGACCAAGCAAGCGCTCGCGTCGTTCAACGGCGTGGCTCGGCGTTTCACGATCGTGGCCGAAGTCTCGGGCGTGGCCCTGGTCGATGACTACGGGCACCACCCCGCGGAGGTGCAGGCGACGCTCGCCGCCGCGCGCGGTGCGTACCCCGGGCGTGTGATCGTGGCGTTCCAGCCGCACCGCTATTCGCGCACGGAGCTTCTGTTCGACGAGTTCACGCGCGCGTTCAACAACGCCGACACGCTGTTCTTGGTCGATATTTATGCAGCCGGCGAAAAGCCCATCCCGAACGTCAACGCCGAGCGGCTCGCGCGCGGCATCGCCGAGCACGGCCACCACGCGGTGAGCCACGTGACGGACCGAGCGACCCTGCCCGATCGGATCGCGCGGATCGCCGAACCGGGCGACGTCGTCATCGCGCTCGGCGCCGGCGACATCAACAAGATTTTGCCCGCCATCGCGACCGAGCTCAAGGCTCGCGCGGCCCAACGAGGTCCCGCATGAGGACGCGCGCCAGAAGCCTGCACGGTGCCGCCGTCTCCGCTCCGAACGAAGACGGAGCGCTCGGCGAGAGTCCGCCGCCGGCCAAGGCCGGACCCCGGCGTGCGGTCCGTGGCGCGGCGGTCCCGAGCACGACGCCCGGCCTGGGGGAGCGGCTCCTCGCGGGCGCGAAGGTATTGCTCGGGCTCGCGGTCGTGGTCGCGGCGTCCTCGGCGGTCGCGTACAGCCTGCATCGCTACGCGCTCACCACCACGCGCTTCGGCGTCCGGGACATCGACCTCCAGGGGGCCAAGCGTTTCTCACCCGAGGAGGTGAGAGCGCTCGCCGGCATCGAGCTCGGCAAGAACCTGTTCGCCTTCGATACGCGGGCCGCCGAGGAGAAGCTCCTGCGCGACCCGTGGGTGAGCTCGGCGCACGTGCTCCGAAAGCTGCCGAACACGTTGCGGGTCGAAATCACCGAGCGCGACGCCGTGGCCGTGGCCGTGCTCGGTGACCGGCCGTTTCTCGTCACCTCGGACGGCGAGCCGTTCAAGGAGGTAAAGCCCGAAGACCCGAGCGATCTGCCGATCCTCACCGGCGTCTCGGCCGGCGAGTGGGCGCGTGACCGCGTGGGTTCGGAAGAGCGCCTGCGGACCGGTGTGGACCTCATCCGACAATACGAGCGGCTCGGCATGGCGAAGGTGCACCCCGCCGAAGAGGTGAACCTCGCAGCCTCCGGGTACACGGTGCTGACGGTCGGACGGCAAGGCATCGCGCTCGAGCTCGGGCGCGCGCCGTTCGCGCGCAAGCTCGCGATGGCTGCGGAAGTGGTGGGCGAGCTCGCGGCAAAAGGCCGCACGCCGGGGCTCGTGTTCTTGGACAACGAAGCGCACCCCGAGCGCGTCGTGGTGAGGATGAGATGACGCGCGCAAACTTGGCCCCGCGCGAGGCAGCATGGCAGCGTCCGTCGAGTCTCGAAGAGCAGCCACGATGGAACGCATGGACATGAAAAACCACCCGACACAAAGCGGGATCGTCGTGGGCCTCGACCTCGGGACCACCAAGGTCTCGGCCGTGGTGGGCGAGGTCGATGCCGACGGCATCACCATCCTCGGGGTCGGCAACGTGCCTTGCCGCGGTCTGCGCAAGGGCGTCGTCAGCAACATCGATCAGACCGTGCGCAGCATCCGGGAAGCCGTCGATGCCGCGCAGACCATGGCGGGCGTCGAGATCGACACCGTGTACGTGGGCGTGGCGGGGAGCCACATCCGCTGCCAGGTGTCGGACGGCGTGTGTGCCATCTCGGGTCGCGAGGTGACGCGGGCGGATCTCGAGCGCGTGCTCGAGGGTGCGCGCGCCATCCCGGTCGATGCCGACCGCATGATCCTCCACGCCCTCCCGCGCGAGTACGTGGTCGACAACCAGGACGGCATCCACGACCCGATCGGCATGAGCGGCGTGCGCCTGCAGGTGCGCGTCAATCTGGTCACGGCCGCGACCTCCTGCATTCAGAACGTCGTCCGCTGCGTCGAGCGCTGCGAGCTCGAGGTAGCCGACATCGTGCTCGAGCCGCTCGCGAGCGCCGACGCAGTCCTCTCCGAGGACGAGAAGGAGATCGGGGTCGCCGTGATCGACGTGGGCGGCGGCACCACGGATCTCTTGCTCTTCGCCGACGGCGGCATCGCGCACACGAGCGTGATCCCGGCGGGCGGCAACAACATCACGCTCGACGTCGCCGCGGGGCTGCGCACGCCCGTTGCCGAGGCCGAGCGCCTCAAGCGCAATTACGGTTGTGCCCTCGGCCGCATGATCGCGGACGACGAGGAGATCGAGGTGCCCGGCGTGGGCGGACACGCGCCGCGCCGCGTCGCACGCCGGTTGCTCTCCGACATCATCGAGCCGCGCGTCGAAGAGATTTTCGGCGAGGCTCGCCGCCGCATCGAGGAGACGGGCCTGCTCGAGCAGGTGAGCTCCGGTTGCGTGCTCACGGGCGGCGCCGCGCTGATGGAAGGCATGGTCGAGTGCGCGCAGGAGATCCTGGGCATGCCCGTGCGGCTCGGTTTCCCCGTGGGCGTGAAAGGCATCTTTCAGCTCGTGCAGGGGCCGCAGTACGCGACGGGCGTGGGCCTCGTGCGCTACGGCGCGACTCAGCTCAACGAGTATGCCGCGCACGCGCGTGAAGAGCGCCACGGTTCGGAGTCCGCGAAGCAGGTCGTGGAAGTCCCCGCGGGCGCCAAGGGTACGAAGATTTGGGAGTGGGTCCGCGCCGCGTTCTAGGCGGTAAGCCCCGAGCCACAGAGCGACTGACGAAGAGGCAAGACGATGAGCTTTTCAATCGAATTCGCAGAGGAATCGCGGACCTACAACGCGCGAATCAAGGTGATCGGTGTCGGCGGTTCGGGTGGGAACGCCATCAACACGATGATTCACTTCGGACTCGAAGGCGTCGAGTTCGTCACCGTGAACACGGACGCGCAGGCGCTCGGCTCGAACGCCGCCGCCGAGAAGATCGCCATCGGGCAGAACGTGACGCGCGGCCTCGGCGCCGGCGCGGATCCGGAGCGCGGTCGCAAGGCGGCGCTCGAGGACGTGAACCGGCTGAAGGAGATCGTCCAGGGCGCCGACATGGTGTTCGTCACCGCGGGCATGGGCGGCGGTACGGGTACCGGTGCGGCGCCGATCGTCGCGCAGCTCGCCCGCGAAGCGGGCGCGTTGACCGTCGGCGTCGTGACGAAGCCGTTCGTCTTCGAGGGCAAGCAGCGAGCGCGCCGCGCCGAGGCCGGGATTCAGTCGCTGACCGAGCAGGTCGACACGCTGATCACGATCCCGAACGAGAAGCTCATGAGCATCGCCGACGACGAGCTCACCTTCGTCGAAGCCTTCCGTAAGGCCGACGAGGTGCTGTTCCAGGCGGTGAAGGGCATCGCCGACCTCATCACGCTCGACGGCATCGTCAACGTGGATTTCGCCGACGTTCGCACGGTCATGTCGGGCAACGGGCGCGCCCTCATGGGCACCGGTTGCGCCAAGGGTGAGGGCCGCGCGCGGCTCGCGGCCGAGCAGGCGATTCACTCGCCGCTGCTCGACGACATCTCGGTGCTGGGCGCGACGGGCGTGCTCATCAACGTGGTCGGCGGCCACGACATGAAGATGAAGGAAATCCAAGAGGCGGCCTCGCTCGTGCAAGAGCAAGCGCACGACGACGCCAACATCATCTTCGGTGCGAGCATCGACGAGACCATGGGCGAGGCGCTCAAGGTGACGGTCATCGCCACCGGCTTCAACACCGTTCAGGAAGAGCTGCCCGTCGAGGTCGCACGGGAAGTGCGTCGCCCCGCCGTGTCCTTGCGCGAAAGTCTCGCTCCGCGCTCCGCGGCCCCGTCGTCGCGCGAGCCGGTACCGGCGCTCTCGACACGTCGCCCTGCCGCTCCCGCCTTCGCCGCAGGTGCGCGCGAGGGACAAATGGGTCTGCCGGTGCTCCGCGATCGCATCAGCTTCCCCTCGGCGCTCGACGCCGACGCGGAGTGGGACGTCCCGGCGTTCCAGCGCCGCCAGGGCGGCTGATTTCAGCTGCCCCCGACTCCGGCGGCGAGGCTCCCCGCAAAGCCGCCGGAGACGGTCGCGCTTCCAGCGCCGCCCGCTAGGCCGCCGCTGTTCGCGCCAGCATTTCCGCCGAGTCCGCCCGTCGCGACGCCGCCCGCGCCGGCGAGTCCGCCCGTTGCGACGCCGCCCGCGCCGGCGAGTCCGCCCGTTGCGACGCCGCCCGCGCCGGCGAGTCCGCCGGTCGTGAAGCCCGCCATTCCCCCGAGTCCTGCAGCGCCTCCGAGTCCGCCCATGCCGCTCGCGCCACCCGTTGGAGCGGTGTCGGAGCTCACGCACGTCCCACTGTCGCCGCAGTAGTGGTACTTGCCGACCGGGACGCAGAGGGGGCAGGAGACTGGAAAATCCGAGCAACGCTCGTCATCCCAGATGCCGACGAGCTGATCGAGCTCGATCGAATTCGTGACGTAGCTCTGGCATCCGCACCTCGGGTTCGCGACGAGTGAGCTGCAGGAATCCATACCGGGCGTGCATTTCTGAGCTCTGGTATAGGCCGCGCTCCATTTGCTCAGAACGTCGTCGCAGCTTGCACCCACGCCGCCCGCGGTGCCGCCCGTGGAGGAGCTGGCTCCTCCCGTGCACGGAGTACTCCCGCACACCGAGCCGCTGGGCGTGCACGTGCAGTAATTGCAGCCGTCGTCAGCGGGGTATGAATCCCCGACGACGTAGTAAGTCCCCGCGTAGTAGCAGGTGTCCCCGGTTCCCCCCGAGCCGCTCGTCGCGCCCGAGCTCACGCCGCCGGTTCCGCCCTCGACGTGACCGCCGCCGACACTCGTCGTGCCGCCGGTCCCGCCGGTGCTCACCGAACCGCCGTGCGCCCCCGTGCCGCCGTTTCCGTTCGTCAGGTCCGTCGTCGAACGCCCGCCGCACGCGCCGAGCAGCAGCGTGACCATCGCAGATTTGAAACTGACCCCGATCTTCACCAAGCGACACCCGAGGCCAAGCCTGCCGCGGCGACGCGCGCCGGGCAAGGTCACGCTTCGGCCTACTTGGTTGGCAGGAGCAGTCCGGCGTAGCTCGCTTGGCCCGCGCCGACCTGCACGCAGTAGCCGCCCGCACGCGGATCGCCGAGCGCCACGCCCGCGCCCGTTTGGCAGGCGACGGACATGCCGTTGACCTTCAGCGAGCGGCCGTTCTGGAAATTCCAGCACACGATGCGGCGGTTCGTCTCCGTCGGCTCGTAGTTTTTGACCTCGAAGCAGCGCCCCGACGTACCGAGCGGGTCCTCCCGGAAGCCGTCGTCCCCGAGCGCTACCTCCTCGAAGGAATTGCAAATCTGGTCGCAGGGCGAGCGCAAACATTGGCCGCCGGAGCAGACTTGCGTGCCGTCGCAGGCCTTGCCGCAGTCGTGACAGTTGTCGTGGTCGTTCTGCAAATCGACGCAGGTGTCACCGCAGAGCGAGAAACCGGCGTCGCAGCCGCAGTTCTTGTTCTTGCAGATTTGATTGCTGGGGCACGCGGTGTCGCAGTCGCCGCAGTGAGCCTTGTCGGTTGCGAGGTTGGCGCACGTGCCGCCACCGCAATCGGCGGTGCCTGGCGTGCAGACGCAGTCCGACGCCGTGCAAATCTTGTCGCCCGGACAGGCGATGTCGCACGCGCCGCAATGCGCCGCGTCGCTCGTCAGGTCGGCGCACACGCCGCTGCAATCGGCGCGGTCGGTCGGGCAAACGCACTCGTGCGTCACGTTCGTCTCGTCCGGCGCGCCGCCGGCGCCGGCCGCTCCCGTCGCGCCGCCCGTCCCTTGATCCACCGTGCCGCAGATCTCGGCGTCACTGCAGGCTACGCCGCAACTGCCGCAATGCGCCTTGTCGGTCGTGAGATCCGCGCAGGTGCCCGCGCAGTTCGTCTTGCCCTTCGGGCACACGCAGGTTCCGCCGGTGCAAGTGCCGCCCACGCACGGCTTGCCGCAGCCGCCGCAGTTGTTCTTGTCGGTGTCCGTGTCGACGCATTGGTCGTCGCAGAGCGTTTCCGTGTCGGGGCAGATGCATTTGCCGCCGTCGCAGCTGGCCGTGTCCGGGCACGCCTTGCCGCACGCGTTGCAGTTTGCCGGGTCCGTCAGCGTATCGACGCACTGGTCGGTGCAGAGCGTCTGCTGATCGGGACAGACGCACTGGCCGTTGTCGCAGTCGGCGCGCGGTGGGCAGACGTTGCCGCACCAGCCGCAATTTGACAGATTCGAGCTCGTGTCGACGCAGTGTCCGTCGCAGATCGACTGGGCGTTGTCGCACTGGCACTCGCCCTTGGTGCAACTCGCGCGGGCCGGACACGTCGCGCCGCAGCTCCCGCAGTTCGCGTCGCTCGTCTGCGTATCCACGCACGCGTCGCCGCACACGAGCCCGCCGAGGCAGCTCGCGCCACCGCCGTTCGTTGCGCCGGAGATCGCTCCCATGCCGCCGGTCGAGCCGCCCGCGCCGGTGTCCGCGCTCGAGCCGCCTGCGCTCACACTGCCCCCGGTGCCGCCGCCGAGCGTGCCGCCCGTGTTCGCTGAGCCACCCTTGCCTCCGGTGGCCGAACCGGAGCCGGCGCTCGGTTTGCCAAAGTAGTCGTCGTGACTCGAGCCGCAGCCGAGCGGCAGCGCAATCACGAAGCCAAGCAGCGCAAGCGACGAATAAGTGAAGACTGACCCTCGAGCCACGAAGAAGTCCGTTTGAAGCGAGCGAGGGCCCTATCTTAGCTGGCTTACGCCGCTGTCGAAGGGGCGTCCCGGTTCGGTATTCTACCCAATATACAAACGAACAGGGAGCGCGGAACGACCCGCGGCTCCCTGCTCGTACGACGGGCCGGCGAGACCGAAAGTGCAGGTTATTTGTTCGGTTGCGGCGTGAGCCGGAGGTACGGCTTGAGCGCGCGGAAGCCTTTGGGAAAGCGCTGCGCAAGCTCGGCCGGGTCCTGAAGCGACGGCACGATCACGACGTCGTCGCCGTCCTTCCAGTCCGCCGGAGTCGCGACCTTGTAGTTGTCCGTGAGCTGAAGTGAGTCGATCACGCGCAGGATCTCGTTGAAGTTCCTCCCGGTGCTGGCCGGGTAGGTGATGGTCGCGCGGATCTTCTTGTTGTTGTCGATGATGAAGACGGAGCGCACGGTGAGCGTGTCGTTCGCTTCGGGGTGGATCATATCGTAGAGCTTCGCCACCTTGCGATCGGAGTCGGCGAGGAGCGGGTACTCGACCTTCGCGTTTTGCGTCTCCTCGATGTCTCCGATCCACTTTTTGTGATCGGCGACGGAGTCGACGCTGACGGCGAGCATCTTCACTCCGCGCTTTTCGAACTCGGTCTTGAGGTTCGCGGCGCGGCCGAGCTCCGTCGTGCAAATCGGCGTGAAATCCTTCGGGTGCGAGAAGAGAACCGCCCAGCTGCCGCCGAGCCACTCGTGGAAGTGGATCTTGCCCGCGGTGGAGTCCTGCTCGAAATCGGGTGCAATGCTGCCGAGGTGAAGGGACATCGTGTTCTCTCCTTCGCGCCGTGTTGTCGAGCGCGGTGGGGTAAGGGATTAAGGCGCGGGGGCTCCCGGAGCAAGCCCCTCCTCGCGCCACGTGAGAATGGCCTCGGCAAAGTGCCTAAATGCCCCGTGTCCGCCCCGAGCTCCGCTCACGTGATGCACGGCTTCGAGCACCTCGTCGATCGCGTCCGCCGGGGCGCCCGTGAGCCCCGTGCTCGAGAGCGCTCGCAAGAGCGGCAGGTCGTTCACGTCGTCGCCGATGAAGGCGAGCGCGTCCGGCGCGAGCCCGCTCGCACGCTGGATCTCGGTAAGGTGCGCGAGCTTGTCGCGGATGCCGAGAAAGACGTGCTGGATGCGGAGCTTCTTCGCGCGCGCGCGCACGATCCCCGAGTCCTCGCGCGAGAGAAACGCCGTCTCGATGCCGGCCTCGCGCAGTCGCTCGACGCCCATGCCGTCCCGCAGTGAAAAGCGGCGGAGCTCCTCGCCGCGCTCGGAGTAGTAGACGCCCGCGTCCGTCAGCACGCCGTCGATGTCCGTCAGCACGAGCCGGATGCGGCCCGCGCGCGCGCGGAGCTCGGCGGGCGTCAGCTCGCTCACCATACCGTGAAGCCGCCGTCCACCACGAGGTTCGCGCCGGTCATGTAGGCGGACGCGTCGCTCGCGAGATACACGACCGCCCCGTGATAGTCCGTGCGCTGCGCCATCCGCCCGAGCGGCGTGCGGCGCGCGTACTCCTCCTGAAACCACGCGTCCTGCCCGGCCTCGACGCCGCCCGGCGAAAGCGCGTTCACGCGCACGCCGCGCGGCCCGAAATACGCCGCGAGAAAGCGCGTGAGGCCGAGCACGGCGCTCTTCGTGGTCGGATATGCGGCGGATTTGAAGAACGCCTGGGTGCCGTCCGGACGCACGTAAAGCGACTGGTTCGGCGCTACCACGCCGTACGTCGAGGCGACGTTGATGATGCTGCCGCGCCCGCGCTCGGCCATGCGCGCGCCGATGCGCTGGCAGCAAATGAAGGTGCCCGTGACGTTCACGTCGAGCGAGCGCCGGAAGCGTTCGAGCGCGTAGTTCTCGAAACGCGACTGCTCGAGCGCGTCGGTCGCGGCGAACTTGTCGTCGATGGCCGCGTTGTTGACGAGCACGTCCACCTCACCGAGCTCGCGCCGCACCTGCTCGTGCAAAGCCGTGACCGAGCCCGGGTCGGTGATGTCCGTCGCGATGCCGAGCGCGCGCACGCCGTACTCGGCCGTGACGGTCGCCGCGACGCGTTCCGATGCGGCGGCATCGAGATCGGCCGCGACGACGCTCGCGCCCGCGCGCGCGAGGGCCGCGCAGTGTTCGCGCCCGAGCAGGCCCGCTGCGCCGGTAACGATCGCAACCTTGCCGCCGAGGCTCGCGTCGCTCATCCGCGCTTCTCGAAGGGGACGGGCTTGGTGTTGAACTGGCTCGTCTTGCGAAACACCGGCTCCACGGGCTTTCCGCGCAGGCTTTCGCGCACGCGGCCCGCCTCGACCGCGGCTTTGAGCACGGGCAGCGCCTCGCGATAGGCGCCGAGCACGGCTTCGACGTCGACGTCGGTGTGTGAGAACGAGACGTTGTGAAACCCGCCCCAGAGCACGCCGCGGCGAATCATTTCTTGTTGCAGGAGGGACTTCAGCTCGAGCGGGTTGCCGGCGCTCGCATCGAACGTGACGATGCTGCGGCACGGAAAGCCGCCCGCGGCCGTGTATTTCATGCCGAGCTCGCCCGCGAGCGCGTTGTAGCCGTCGCGCAAGCGCTCGCCCTGCCGCGCGATGTGCCCGATCACGTCCTTTTGCCGCATCTCCTCGATGGTCGCGCGCGCGGCGGCGAGCGAGAGCGTCTCGCCGCCGAAGGTCGTGAAAAAGAAGACGTCTTTTTCGAGCAACTGCATCACGTCGCGCCGGCCCGTGAGGAGCGACAGCGGCATGCCGTTGGCGCACGCTTTGGAGAAGCAGGCCAGATCCGCGCGCACGTCGAATTTCTCCTGCGCGCCGCCCAGCGCGAGCCGAAAGCCCGTCCACATTTCGTCGAAGACGAGCAGAGCGCCGCGCGCGTCGCACAGCTTGCGGACCTCGCGCAAAAAGTCGTGCTTCGGGGCGGCGAAGACGACCGGTTCGAGGATCACGCACGCCGTGTCGGCGTCGAGCGAGCGTTCGAGCCCTTCGAGGTCGTTGTAGTCGAAGGTGTAGCTGAGCTCGCGCACCGGCTCGGGAACGCCGCGGTTGCGATCGGTGACGGCGACGTACCAGTCGTGCCAACCGTGGTAGCCGCAGGAGAGCACCTTGCTCCGGCCCGTGTGGGCGCGCGCGAGCCGCACGGCGGCGCTCGTCACGTCGCAGCCCGTCTTGCTGTAGCGCACCATGTCCGCGTTCGGAACGACGCTCCGGACGAGCTCCGCCACTTCGACCTCGAGTGGATGCACGAGGGAGAAGGTGATGCCGAGCGCGAGCTGTTCGCGGATCGCGCGATCCACGGGCTCGTAGCAGTAGCCGAGCGAGAGCGGCCCGATCCCCATCTGCAGATCGACGTACTCGTTCCCGTCGACGTCCCAGACGTGCGAGCCCTGCCCGCGGGCGGCGAACTTCGGCGCGACGCCGTTCACGTACTGGCCGGCGCCCTTGGCCAGCGTTTGCGTGCCCGCCGGGATGAGCCCGAGGGCGCGTTCGTACCAGCGGTTCGATGCGGTGATGTTCGGAAAATCGCTCATGCTTCGACCTCGGCGGGGTGCGCTCAGCGGCGCGCGAGCTCCTCAAGCGCCCAGAATACGCGGGCCGCGAGCTTCTCGCCCGTGAAGCCTTCGTGCTCGAGCACGCGCGGCAGCGTCGCCGGTTTGAACCAGCGTTCCTCGAGCGCGATCGGCAGCGTGCGTGCGGTCGTGCGTTCGCGCAGCAGCGTCTCGGCGAGAATCGAGTAGAGGCCGCCGGTCTTGAAGTGATCCTCGACCGTGACGACGAGCCGCGCTTCACGGGCGGCCTTGAGCACCACGCGCTCGTCGATCGGCTTGAGCGAGCGCAGGTTCACGACCTGCACGCCGACGCCGCGGGCGCGGAGCAGCTCGGCCGCGCGTGACACGTGCTCGAGCAAGAAGCCGAACGTGAGCAAGGCCACGTCCGTTCCGTCGCCGAAGACCTCGGCACGTCCGATCTCGAACGGCGTGTGCTCGAGCGCCGGCTTCGAGGCGTTGTAGCGGACATAGGCCGGCTCCGGGCTCGCGAGCAGGGCCGGCAGCAGGGCGACGAGCTCGGCCTGATCCGCGGGGCAAAACACCTGCATGTGCGGGATGCCGCGCATGAGCGCGATGTCCTCGAGCGCCTGGTGCGTGGGGCCGTTGCCGTCGGAGAGGAAGCCGGGGACGCCGCCCACGAGCTTCACCGGCAAGCGCCCGATGCCGACGTCGGTGCGCACGAACTCGAAAGCGCGCAGCGTGAGGAACGTCGCGAGGCTATGACAGATCGGGATGCGACCCGCGAGCGCGAGGCCGGCGGCGGCGCCCACCAGCGTTTGCTCGGCGATGCCTACGTCGATGAAGCGGGGGCCGAGCTTGTCCGGTAGCCCACGGATGGCGGCGCGGTTCTCCGCCGTCATCACCACGATGCGTTCGTCGGCGAGCGCGAGCTCGAGCAGGGTCTCTTCGTAGGTTTTCATCGCACCACCAGCGTTTCCGAGTGGAGGGTCGCGCGCGCCTCTCCGTGCAGCTCGGCGAGGAGCGCGGTGACTTCCTCGGCCGTGAAATTGACGAACCAGCGATCGGCGCGCCGCTCGATGCTCGGCAGGCCACGACCGCGCACGGTGTCGGCGACGACGACCGTGGGGCGCCCGGGCGCGAGCGGTAACGTCGCGAACGCGGCGTCGAGCGCCGAGAAGGAGTGGCCGTCCACGCGCAGTGCCTTCGCGCCGAAGGCCTCGAACTTCGGCAGCAGCGGCTCGAGCGGGATCAGCTCCTCCGTGCGGATATTGGCCTGGAATTCGTTGCGGTCCACCACGCACACGAGGTTGTCGAGCCCCTTCGCGGACGCGACGAGCAGGCCTTCCCAGATCGTCCCTTCGTCGAGCTCGCCGTCGCCGAGCAGCACGAAGACGCGATTTTTGGCGCGCCGGATCTTGGCGTCGAGCGCGAGACCGATGCCGACGCTCAAGAGGTGCCCGAGGGAGCCGGAATGGAACTCGATGCCCGGAACGCTGCGGTTCGGGTGCCAATAGATCGAGTCTTCGGTCGTGAGGTGCTGGCTCAAGCGTTCCCGAGGCATGAAGCCGAGCTCGACGAGCGTCCCGTAGAGCGCGGGCACGTCGTGCCCCTTGGAGAGCAGGAGATAGTCGCGTTCGGGATCCCGCACCGTCGCGGGCGTGACGCGGAGGACGCGCGAGTAGAGGTGGACGAGGAGATCCGTACAGGAGAGCGACGCGCCGATGAAGCAGCCGCCGCCCGTGGACAAGCGGATCACGTGTTCGCGCACGCGGAGCGCCAGGGCTTCGAGATCGAGATGCTGGGTCATTCGGTCGTGACTCCGGGATCCATGCCGAGCGTGCTCGCGGTCTTGAGCTCGGACCAGTGTTTCTGAAACCAACTCGTGCCGTGGTAGCGGGCGTTGAGCTCGAGCAGCTGCGGCCGCGCCCCGACGAGCTCGAGGATCTGCGCGAGGGAAAACACGGGGCGCTCGGGCGTGCAAAGCGCGTCGTACACGGCGGCAATCAGCGCGTAATCCTCGGGATAATCGATGGTGAAGCGGTGACTGTTCGCGTAGTCGAGCCCTGTCTCCCACGTGACGTTGCCGACGCGAAAGCGCTCCGGTCGATCCCAGACGAACGGCGTCGTGTGCTCGCGCTCGTAGGGCCGCTTTGCCTCGCGCCACGCCGTTTCGAGGGCATCCCGGGTGACGACCTCGACGTCGTTGCCGTCGGGGTAAGTCGCCGGGTGCAGATTGCTCAGAAAATCCAGCCGCTCGGCCGCGCGGCGCTCATGCCAGGCGCCGAGCACTCGCTCGACGACCTCCGGCGCGATGAGCGGGCAATCCGACGGGATCTTCACGACCGTGTCCGCGTTCGAGGCGCGAGCCGCCTGCACGTGTCGATCCAGGAGATCCGTCGGGTGGCCGCGGTGCACGCGCGTGCCCGTGTGCGCGGCGAGCTCCGCCACCGGATCGTCGCTCGCGTCGGTTGTGGTCGCCACCACGAGCTCGAACTGCGAGCGCACGGCACGGAGACGTTCGAGCATGCGCTCGAGTAGCGGCTTACCCGCGAGTGGCAAGAGCACCTTGCCCGGCAGCCGCGTCGAGCCCGTGCGGGCCTGCACGACGACGAGCACGCTCATGACGCGCGCGCCTCTCGATCGTTCGGTACCGCGCGGAGCAGCGGTCGCACGTTGCGTGCCGCGCCTTCACTCGCGAGCAGCTCGCGGCACACCCGCGCGATGCGCGCCGCGGCCGTGCCGCCGTTCTGCCATGGCAGCAGGAGCTCGAGCTCGGGCAGGGGGAAGTTCGAGTACACGGTCTTGCCGAGCGCCATGCCCACGAACACCGTGCTCGACCACTGCGTGATGAGGACGTCGCAGTTGGCGATCATTTCCTCCGTGTTGCCCTCGGCGTACACGTTGGCTTGCGGCGCGTAACGCAGGATCTCACGCTGGCTGCGCTCGGCGTTCTCGTTCGGGTGCAGCTTGAACAGGAGTGGGCGTCCGTCCGCGATGCGGACCGCGCGCTCGACGAGCTTCTGGCGGTTGTCGAACTTGAACGTCTCGCGCGTGTCGGAGGTGCACACGAGGACGTAGCCGCGCAGCGGGAAATCATTCTGCAGGTAGCGCTTGCAGTCGTCGAAGCCCGGGATGCCGGTCACGACGACCTCGTGCGGCTCGGCGCCGCGCGCCAGCAAGCGGTCGCGGTAACCCTCGCTCGCGACGCAAAAGCGGTCGTAAAGAAAGCTCTCGCCCGTGAGCGCGGTCCCGGCGAACCAGCGCGGCAGGATCGGCACGGCGCGACACGCCGCGGCGACGAAGCCATCGGGATCGAGGATCCCCTCCTGCACGACGAGGAGGGGTTGGTTGCGCACGTTTCTCGGCACGACCAGATCGGTGCACGTGACGACGAGATCGTACGGGCCGTTCTTCCCGTTCACGTCGACGTCGAGCCCCTCGCGGCGAAGGTAGTCGAAGCACCAGCCGCGCCGCTTGTTGCCGCCGATCGTGAGCTCGATGAGGCGGAGCTTGCGCATGAGCTCGACGGTGTTGTCGCCGTAGTACGGGGTGAAAAACGCGCGAACGTCGCGCAGCTCGCGCGCTACGGCGTGGAGCTGCCTGGTTTGGTTCAAAGATCCGCAGATGAACAGCGCTCGTTTCACGGGTTCTCCCGTCATTCCGTGAGCGCGGCCTTCGCCGTGGCGGGCACGTCGTCGACCGGCGCCATGGGCCGAAACGCGTAGAGGTGCTGGGCGAAGAACCCCTTCGGAAACGCCGGATCACCCCAGAGGCCGTAACGTTTCGCGGTGCGGCCCGGGCGATACGCCGTACCGAAAATCCAATCCCACAGCGCGATCTTGGTCGCGAAATTGTATTCGCGCTCGTCCTCGCACGCGTGGTGCCAGCGGTGCAGCTCCGGGCCGTTGAGCACGTATTGGAGCACGCCCATGCGGACGCCGATGTTCGAGTGGATGAACATGCCCCAGGTCGCGTCGAGCATGCCCTTCATCACGGCGACGTCGGCGTGCGCGCCGAGCAACGTGATGGGCGCGTACTCGATGGTTTGATTGATCAGGATCTCGAGCGAGTGCGAGCGCGAGCCGCTCAACCAGTCGACGTCTTTGCCCGAGTGGTGAGCCTCGTGCGTGCGCCAAAAATAGCGGTTTTTGTGTTGGAAACGGTGGAACCAGTAGATGTAGAAATCGTGCGTCACCCAAAAAAAGGCGAGCTGGAGCCACAGGGGCCAATCGGAAACGAGGTGCAGGCGTGACCAGCCCGTCGACGCGTCGATGCGCGTGATGATGGTCCCGATCACGAAGCCGAGGACGGCACCTTCGAACAGCGTGTACCAGAAGAAGTCGAGAAAAAATCCGTCGCGAAACAGCTTCTGCCCGCGGTCAGCCGGGAAGCGCCGTTCGAGCACCACCATGAGCACGGCCCACGCCGCGGACACCACGAGCGGGTGGTACCAAGCGAAATGGGTCACACCTCAGATTCTTTCGTCGGCTTGGGCGCGGCGCTCTTCGCGCTCGGGTCGCGCCACGCGCAGCCGATTGCGAACCGGGATCTCTCCGGGTTGCAGGCGCTTCACGCCGTCGCCGAGCGCGATCTCCACTTCGCGGATGTTCGAGACGAGCTCTTTGAAACCCTGCAGATCGAGCGAGGCGGCCTGATCGGAGCCCCACATCGAGCGATCGAGCGTGATGTGGCGCTCCACGAAGGTCGCGCCCATCGCGACTGCCGACCACGTCGGCAAGAGCCCCGGTTCATGGCCGGAGTAGCCGATGGGGCAGTCAGGAAAACGCCGCTTGAGCGTGTGGATCATCCGCAGGTTCAGCTCTTCGGCCGGGCACGGATACGTCGACGTTGAGTGCGCGATCAAGAGGCCGCGCTGGCCGACCGTCTGCACGGCGCGCTCGATTTCCTCGAACGTCGACATGCCGGTGGAGAGGATGATGGGACGCTTCGTCGCCTTGAGACGGCGGAGCAACGCAAGATCCGTAATCGAAGCTGAAGCGACCTTGTGGCAAGGCGGTTCGAAGCGCTCGATGAATGCGACCGCTTCCACGTCCCAGCAAGAAGCGAACCAGGGAATGTGGCGCGTGGCGCAATGCCGCGCGATCTCCGCGTATTCCGCGTGGCCGAACTCGGTCTTGCGGCGATAATCCATATAGGAAAGCACGCCCCACGGCGTCTCTCGCAGGATGCCCCACTGCTCTCGAGGGACGCACAGCTCTGGAGTGCGCTTTTGGAATTTGACTGCGTTACAGCCGGCCTCGACGGCGCCGTCGATGAGCTTCTTTGCTAAGTCTACGGAACCGTTGTGGTTAATGCCGATTTCCGCGATGACGAAGGTCGGGCAACCGTCGCCGACTAGGTTATTCCCTATTCTCACACTGGCAGGGTTCATATCTTTACTCTTGCCGGGTGGCGGACTGGGGCTGTGGCGAATTAGCCCCTCTGTTGATTTCGCTTATCGCCTGCTCTGGGGCCACACTGGGACTCCGTCAAGCAACTCGCAAGGTTCGAGTCATCGAAAAGTAGACGAGCTGACCGCACGCGGGCTCGTTACGCCCAAGTGAGCTTGGGTGTAACGTGCGCTGAACGTCCGGCCGACTGCCGTTTTCACCGCGGCAGCGCGACCGTAAACCAGTTCTTCTCGCTGAGAGGTGACGCTCAGGCGGCGTTTCCGTGTACGCCGAGCGGCACGTGAGATCAACCCGGTCCGGCGCCGACGAGGTCGATTTTCCGCCAGCGTCCCGAGCCGAAGCGTGCGGCGAAGGCGAGCGCGAGCAGCACGATGTATCCAGTGAGGCAAAACATCATGGCGCTAGCGCCCGCCAGCGGGGACCGGGCCAAAAAGAAAGCTGCGGGGGCGAAGGCTCCCCACGCCAGGACGACGCGCGCGACCATACAAAAGAAAGTGTCGCCCGCCGCGCGCAGCGCTTCGCTCAGCGTGAGGCCGGCCGCGTCGAACAGCTGCCACGCCACCGAGACACCCAGCATCGTCGCGCCGGTACGGAGGAGCGCGTCGTTCGGCGCGCCGCGCGCCTGAAACATCCCGACAATCGCTGCCGGTGCTAGAAGGTACCAGACACTGACGAACGCCATCCACGCTGCCGCGACGAAGCCGGTCGTGCGCACCGTGGGCCACACGTTGTCGTACGCGCGACGGCCGATGCTTTCGCCGACGAGGATGGCACCTGCCGATGCGACGCCGAACGCCGGCATGAAGGACAACGTGTTTACCTGGAGCACGACGTTGAAGGCCGCAAGCTCCGTCGTGCCGAGGTGGCCGACTCCCGCATTGACGAACAGAGTGAACGCCGAGAACTCGAGCAGCCAATTGACGCCGTTCGGGAAACCGAAGCGGAGCATGCGCCCGAACTCGCCCCACGTGAGTCCGCGGGGCGAGCCGCCGCCCTCTTTAAGAAACAAAGCGCCGATGCACGCGAAGCCGAGCCAGGTTGCGACCACGCTCGCCGTGGCCGAGCCGACGACGCCGTAGCCCGGCAGCCCGAAATGGGGCTCGATCAGGAGCCAGTTCAGCCCCACGTTCATGATCATCGCGCTCAGGCCCGCGACCATCGCGGGCCGCGTGCGGCCGAGCCCGCCGTAGTAGTTGCCGAGCGCCTCCGTCCCGACGGCTCCCCCGACCGAGAGGAGTCGAATTGACGCATTCTGAGACATCAGCGCGTGCACCCGCGGCGCGTAGCCGAAGTGACCGAGCAACGCGGGCAAGAACGGCATGGCAGCGGCGGCGAGGAGCGCGGCCGCAACGGCGATTGAAAGGCCGTAGTAGGCGTAACGGCGCGCGGCGACGAGATCGCCCTGTCCGCGCAGCTGCGCCGTGAAGCTCTGCACGATGAGCACCGTGCCCATGGGCAAGATGATGAACGCGAACGCGTTGAGCCCGCCCGTGGTGGTCGCGGCCAAGGATTCTTGGCCGAGCGGAGCGACCATCAGCGCGTCGGTGAAACCGATGACGGCTTGCGTCGCGCGGGCGAGCACGATGGGCCAAGCGAGCCGGAGTACTGCCTCGAGGGTGGTCTGTCCCGTGCTAGAGTCGACCACACTGGCAACGTCATCGTTCACGCGGAAGCATCTTGACGTGCGAAGGCGTGCCGTGCGAGAGGCTATGGCTCGAATGGACAGCTTCGAGACGGAACGCCGTCGTTTGATGGACGGCCTCGTGCGCGGGATCGTCGCGCTGGCCGCCGAAGTGGCTCGTGAAGCGATCGCAACGGCGCGCGCCGAGCAACGTGAGGCGGAGCGTAAGGCACCGCGCGTGAGCCCGCGTCTCGCACGTGCGCTCGAGCGCGCCGAGGAACGTCGTCGCCTCGCCGCCGAGCGCCGTGCCGCCTCGGCGCTGCGTCCGAGCAGCCGCCGTCAAAAGGCAGCCGCCAGTGCTCCGGCCGCGGACGCGACGAAAGAACAGCGCGAGGCCGCTCCGCTCGCGCCCAAGCCCTTGTTCGTGCACAAGCGCAGCCGGGACGGCAGTATTCAGCAGCTCGAGCGCGCCGCAGCCGAGAGCGCGCCGCCGCCAGCGTAGTGGTGCCCACGGGTTTTCAGGGACCGCTGGTCCCGTTCGAGCTACCGCCGGGCGAGTTTTCCGGCTTCATTTTCGATTGCGACGGCACGCTCGCCGACAGCATGCCGCTCTACCATCGCGCGTGGCAGCGTGCGCTCACGGCGCACGGCGCGCGTTTCGAGTTCACGTGGGAGCTCTTCATGAGCCGCGCGGGCATGAGCACGGCGCTCACGGTCGAGGGGCTGAATCGCGAGTTCGGCACCGCACTCGAAGCCGAAAAGGTGGAGAGCCATCACCACGCTGAGTTCCTGGAGCTGATCGAGACGGTGCAGCCCATCCACGCCATCGTCGAGGTGGCGCGGCGTTACTTCGGGAAAATTCCGATGAGCGTCGCTTCCGGTGGCTCGCGACCGCTCGTGGAACGCACGCTCGAGCTCATCGGCGTGAAAGAGCTCTTTCCCGTCGTGGTCGTCGCGGCCGACGTTGCCCGCGGCAAACCGGAGCCCGACATTTTTCTGCTCGCGGCCCAGCGCATGGGCGTTCGCCCCGAGGAGTGTCTCGTCTTCGAGGACGGCAAGCCAGGGCTCCTCGCGGCCGAACGCGCGGGCATGAAATCGGTGCTCGTGGAGCACGGCTCGAGAAACTAGCGACCGCGGCTCGTTGAGTGGGGCGCGCGGGGATGCGCGCCGCCCGGTGCTCTCGCACTGCGGCTTAGGGTCGTGCCTTGGCGGCGAGAGCGAGGCCGGGTCCCTCGCGCGGATCGGCGTAACCGGCCTGGCTCAGCGGGTCGTTCGTGAGCAAAAGGACGCTCGCGTCACCTTGTGTCGCGTGCGAGCGGTCGAACTTGTGCCCCTTCGCCGCGAGCGCGGACAGCAGGTCTTTCGCGAGTGGGCGCGCCGCCTCGTAGCGGACCGCGTCGGGGACGAAGCCGTGATGCACGCGGGGCGCGTCGACCGCGTCGTCGAGCGGCATGCGTTCGTCGACGAGACGCAGCATGAGTAAGCCGAGGGTGCTCGGGATCGTGTCGCCGCCCGGCGTCCCGAGCACGAAGAGCGGCTTGCCTTCACGCAGGACCAGCGTCGGCGCCATCGAGCTCGTCGTGCGCCGGCCGGGCAGCGGCAGGTTCTCGCCCATGCTCGAGAAGGACGCGACCGCGTTGCCGAGCAAGACGCCCGTCGCCGGCACCATCACTTTCGCGCCGAACGACGCCGAGAGCGTGGTCGTGAGCGAAACGACCATGCCGTCCGCGTCGACGACGGCGAGGTGCGTCGTGTGCTCGAGCTCGCGCAGGGCGTCCGCATAGAGCGGGTGAACCTTCACTGAAGGCGTCGCACGCTCGGGGTCGATGGGGACGGCGACGAGCGAGTCGGGGTCGAGAAAGCGTGCGATGAGCGCGCTTTGGGCGGTCGCATCGAGCGCGTCCGGGTCCACGACGCTGAAGCGCCGGAGCGCCTGCGCGCGTCGCGAGAGCTCGAGGAAGACGTGCAGCGTCTCCGCGCTCTCCGTGCCGGGATGCGGCTCGGGGGCGAGCTTTTCGAGCGCGTGCAGGGTGCCGGCGAGCACGAGTCCGCCCGTGGACGGCGGCGGCATGGTTTCGACCTCGAGTCCGCGGTACCGCACCCGCAGGGGTTCCCGTTCGACTGCGCGATAGCCCGCGAGCTCGGCGAGCGAGATCTTGCCGCCGGTCGCGCGGACGAGGCTCTCGGCGGCGGGGCCGGCGTAGAACGCTTTTTCTCCGCGTGCCACCAGGTCGGCGAGGAGTGCGGCGAGCTTCGGCTGCTTCAGGCGCGCGCCCGGCCGCAACGGCGCGCCGTGCGCGTCGCCGAAAACGCTGCGCGCGGCGGCGTCGAGCGCCAGCGTCTTCCAATGCGCGGCGAGCACCCCCGCTTCCTCGTGGCTCAGAATCACACCGTCCCGCGCGAGCGCGACGGCCGGCGCGAAGACCCGTTCGAGCGGCAAGCGGCCGAATTTTCGCTCGGCGAGCAGCAGGCCCGCCACGCTGCCGGGAACGCCCGCAGCGACCGGGCCGCTGCCCTTCGCTGCGATCATCGCGTCGAAGCTCGGACGCGTGAGCGAGCTCGGCGCCGTTTCGCGAAAGTCGAGCGCGACGGTGGGGCCGGCGGGCGGCCGTACGAGCGCGAAGCCGCCCCCACCCAGATTGCCGGCGCTCGGATGGGTGACGGCGAGCGCGAGCGCGGTCGCCACGGCCGCGTCCACGGCGTTGCCGCCGGCTTCGAGGACGCTCACGCCGGCGCGGGTCGCGAAAGGCTCCGCGGCAACGACGATGCCGTTCGCGCCGAGGACCGAGCGCTTGCCCGGGCCGCCGAACGCAGCGGGCGGGAGCGCGACGCCACCGTCCGCTCGGCTCCCGAGCGCGCCCTCCGCAGGTGCGGGCGCGCTCGCAGCGGGCGCGCTGATCGCTACGCTCGCGGGAGCGGAGGACGCGAGCGGTTGCGGGTGCGCCGCGCTGGGGGCGTCACTCGCGGCGGGCCGTCCACTGCAAGCCGCGAGTGCGAGCGCGAGCGAGGGCGCGAGCCGAAAATTCACGGTCGACCTGGGAGCACGCAAAGCCCGGGGTCACGCTCGGCCCACGCGGCGAGATCGCCGGCCGCGAGCGTTACGACGGGCGTCCCGAGGGCGCGCGCCTCACGCACGACCGACGGCGCGCCCTCGTGCACGGAAGCCGAAAGCAGCACGTCGGCGGCCGTGATCCACCCGAGCGCGGCGCTGCGCGGGACGCGCCCGACGAAGCGTACGTTCGGGAAGCGCCGTTCGAGCGCCGCCCGCTCAGGTCCGTCGCCGACGACGACGCTCCGTGCGCGCGGGATCAGGCTCGCGGCTCGCAGTGCCACCTCCACGCGCTTGCCCGCAACGAGGCGCCCCACGACGACGAGCACGCGCTCGTGCGCGGCGACACCGAGCGCCGCGCGCGCCTCGGCGCGCGAGAGCGAGCACGGGAGCTCGAGCGCGGGCGGCTCGACTCGCAGCGTCGAGTGGGGGAGGGGACCGAGCGCGCACGCGAGCTCGCGCCGCAGCTCCTCCGATGCACAGCGTACGTCGGCTCCGGCGAGGCTCCGCGCGATGTGACGCCGCAGCGGGGCAGGCAAGCGCGCGAGGAGTCGCACGTCCGAACCGTGCGCGACGATTTCGAGCGAGCGCCGAGCACGGCGCGTTGCGATGGGCCAGCCGCACGGCACGATGAAGTGCGCGACGACGCGCTCGGCGTCAGCGAGCCGCGCAAGCTCGCGGCGGGCGGCGAGCACGAAGCGCAACACACCGAACAGGCGCAGCGGCCGCTCGCGGAGCCGTGCGAGCGCGCCGGGCCAGCCGAAGGCGCCGTGCGCCGGTAGCCGCAGCACGTCGTCCTCGTCGTGGCCGTTCGATTCGGCGACGCGCGGTGCGAGCACGAGCACCCGTTCGCCGCGCGCGCGTCGCTCAGCGACCTCCGCCGCGACGAAATGCCCCGAGGGATCGCCCGGCGAGTCGGGATACGAGGTGGTGACGATCACCGAGCGGCCGGAGCGCTTTGCGCCGTCGCCCGGCCGCGTCATGCCCGGGGAAGCTCCCCCATCGCTTTGACGCCCTCCGCCCCTTGGGCCTCGAGCAGCTCCCCGAGCGCACGCAGGTAGCGGAAGGTGTAGATGCCGGAGTTGTGGTTGTCGGCCCAGGTGAGCCCGAGCGCGTAGTTGCCGACCTGCTCGAGGTCCTTCAAGTCGAGATCCGCGCCGCTCACGAACCGGATCGTGCCGGAATGGCCCTGGCAGGTGGCGCACGGACAAAAACCTCTCAAAATTTCATGGGGATACGCGATGCGCTTCCCATCCCCCCACTCGATTTCGAGGGTCCGTGCCCCGTGGGGGGCCTTAACGTTCGTCGGACGCTCTCTTTCCGTCACGGCGAGAGTCTAGTTGCTCTGCGGCTTGAGGCATGTCAATAAGGCCGTCCCTTGGCGAATCCTACTGATCCCGTTCAGTGTAAGCCCCTCGAAGTCCAGGTCGGCGACAAAGGCATCGAGCGCGCCATCAAGCACCTCAAGCGCAAGATGGCTGCGGAAGGCATCCTGCGGGAGCTCAAGCGTCGTCGTCACTACATGAAGCCGTCGATCAAGCGCCGGAAGAAGATGAGCGAGGCCGCTCGCCGTCGTCGCAAGCGCCTGCGCACGGACGACATGCCGCCGCGTGGCGGAATGCTCTGAGCTCCGGCGTCACGCTCGTGACGCTGGAGTAATGCTCGGCTTTTTTGCCCGAGCTGCCCCGGGTCCGTAGATTCGGGAGCATGCGGACTTCGCTCGATCGGGTGCGCCCGAATCGAACCTCGGCGCCGCCGGTGGAGCGCGCGCCCGAGCTGCCGGTGCCGCCGATCCGGCTGCGCTTCGTGCTCTTGCTCGGACTCTGCGCGGGAGCCGTCGCCTGGCTCTATCCCCGCTTGGACGCGGCGTGGAAGGTGCACACCCTCGCGACGGCGATCGCCGACTACGGCGCGTGCATGGTCGGCCCGACCGGCCCTGCGCTGCTGCGTGATCACGAACTCGCCGAGTTTCGCGTGCTCGCGCGCCGCCGGCTCGTGACGGCGCCGGCTGCAGACGCGCCGTTCGACCGCTGTGCGCCGTTCGCTCGCGCCGTCACGAACGAGCCGGCCGTCGAAGCCGCGCATCGCGCACCCGCGTTCGCCTTCGCCGAGTACGGCGGTAACCCGCGGCCGACCCACACGCTCGCGGAGCTCGCCGTGACGCCCGAGCCGCTGACGCAACAAGCGCGGCGCGCGTGGCCGTTCGTGCGCAGCTACGCGACGCTCGTGAAACCGTCGCTCGGCGTGAAGGAAGCGCCGCATCCCGTGGCGCCCGCCGCGCCGGCGCTCGGTCGCGGTCTCACGCCCGCTCGCGCTTACTACCGCGTCGCGCGCGTCACTGCCGACGGCATCGTGTTCGCGCGTGGCGCGGGCGCGAACCTCGAGGTGTGGAAGAGCAGCGACGGCGGCGCGAGCTTCAAGCCGGCGCTGCCGGGCCTCGCGCGCGACTTCGCCGAGCGCTGCCCTACGGGCGGCGACGGGCGCTCGTTCGTGCTTCGCGGCGACGGCGACGCGACGAGCGTCGTGTCGGTCGGTCCTAACGGAGACGTGAGCGCGGCGGCGCTCGCGAGGTCGGGTGAGAACGTGCTGGCGGTGGCGTGCGACGAGCGTGCGCTCGTGGCCGCCGTGCGGCCCGAGCACGGAACGCGCGCCGTGCTCGAGCAGTGCAGCTTTGCGGGCCCGTGCGCACCGCTTGCACAACCGAGTCTCGGTCGCGCCGAGCTCGGTCTCGACTACCCGCTCGACCTCGCGCGCGTCGCCGGCACGACGGTCGTCGCGCTCAAAATGGGCAACATCGTGCGCGTGACGTCGTCGCGCGACAGCGGCGCTACCTGGGCGCCGCTCTCGGTCGCGTTCGACGGCGGGGAGCAGCCGCTGCCGGGCACGCGCATGCCTACCGAGCTACTCACCGTCGGCCGCCGCGTGCTCCTCCACGGCAGCGCCACGCGACCGAACGAGACGTACGGCTTGCTCTACTCCGATGATCAAGGCGCAAGCTTCCGCGGTCGCTGAGACTCGCTGCTCGCACCATCTCGAAGAGAGAGTTCACAGGAAGAGGGAAGGTCGAGGAGGTTTTGGGATTTGCTCGGACAAAGGTTTGCGTGGCCTCCGACCCCAAATCCGTCCCTCTTCCCGCCCTTCCCTCTTCCTGTGAATCTCCTCTGATTGTCCGCGGGCGTGCAGGTGCTGGCAGCATTGGGTGGACCGCGCGTGTAGGCGAACCCACTCAAATAGCCGCTGCGCGCGCTACGGAGCCGTCACGTCGTAGGAGAAGAGCGGCGAGGGCAACTTGTACCCGCAGCCGTCGGGCGTTTGATAGACGATCGGCGCATCGAGCTCCACGTGTCCCGGTGCGCTCGTCCAGACGACGGGAGGCGAGGTGAGGTCGGTGGTCTGGTCGGAAATCGTGTACGTGAAGGTGAGCGCCGGATCGGGCGTGCCCGCCGTGTGCGTCGCCAGGTAGTCGAGGGCGATGTCCGAGAAGACGATGTCGTCCGTGATCGAGAACGAGTGGACGATGGCAGTGTTTGGCACGCTGTCGCCCAGCGCGGGGACCAGGTTGACGAGCGTCAGCACTGTCGGAGCGTTGATGCCGCCGCAGTCGAGCTGGTTGCTCGTGCCGGAACACGCGCAAGCGCCGGAGGCTAGGAAGACGGCGAGCAAGCCGTGAAGTGAAAGGTTTTGCATGTCCGCGTCGTGCCGCGCGGAACATACCTCATCCCCGGGCGCGCTCGAGCGCATCGAAACAAGAAGGCTTGGAGCAGAGCCCTCGTCGGGTCACGGCTTTTCCGCGCAGACGATGGCAAGCGACGCGCTGCGGGTGATGAACGCGAGGTGGAAGCGGTAAGCGGGGACGTCGCCCACGCGCGCTTGGGCGTAGCGCTGAGCCGCCTCCCGTGAACGGTCGTGTTCGAGTTCGGCGGCGGAGCCGTAGACGAGCGTGCTCAGGCAGTTGAAACCGCGGTCGTAGGCGAGGTCCCACAGGTGTCCCGCCTTCAGCGCGTCGACGGCCTCGGGATCCAGCGCCAGGGCCGCCGACATCGCCGGTACATCGAGCGAGTAGTTGACGATACCGTCGTCGATTTCGAGCAGGTGCGGAGGATGCTTGCCGAAATGGCGCCTGAGCTCGGGTGCGTCATGCCAAAAGAAGCGAGCGTACGCAGCGTGGTAGTCCGGCCGTCGTTCGAGCTTCAGGAAGAACGCGATCGAAAGACACGCAATCGCACCCAGTGCCGCGAGCGTGCCCGCGGGGGGCAGCGCGAACGGCGCGCGATCCGCGAGAGCGAGCACGGCAAGCGACACGAACAGTGTCGAAACGGGGAGGTACCAAGAGCTCGGCCCGTCCACGACGAACAAGGTGTCGTAGCCGGCGAGCAGGACCACCCCGACGGCAACCGGGACGAGAAAGCGCTCGTACGGGCGAACGGCAGGGCGGTAGCAGAGGAGCCAGGTGGGACCGAGCCGGCGCGCGCGGAACGTGACCGCGAGGTAGGCCGAAGCGCTCGCGAGCGGGATCAAGAGTGACGCCTCGCGCTGCAGCGTCCAGAGATTGGCCTGCTTTCCGGCCTTCCACAGGTCGACCCAGGCTTGAACATGCAACGGCGTGAAGACCGGAAAGCTCGTCTTGAGGGCGCCGCTCACGGGCATGACCGCGCCGAACCAATGCACGTTGACGGCCGCGTAGAGAGCGACCGGGATGGCGAAGACGAGGACGAGCTCCGCGATTTCGAGCGCGGGGCGCCGACGTGCGCGCGCGTCCGAGACGAGCGTGACGACGAGCGGAAGCGCGATGAGCACGTGGTCGAGCCGCGAGAGCACGAGCGCGGCGAGGGACGCGCCGGCCGCGAGCGCACGGCGCGGCGACGGCAACTCGTCGTACGCGCGAAACATCCGCGCCGAGAGTCCGAAGCAGAACAACACCGCCCCGCTCTCCATGCCGTTCACGTAGCTCCACGCCGTGCCGTAAACGGGGAACGGCCCCTCCATGCTGCTCGCCAGGTCGCCTTGGTGCGTGAACCAGAACGGCGCGACCAAGAGCCCGTAGACGCCGACGGGTAGCAACGCAAAAAACGCGCTCAAACGGCCTTTTTCGCTGAACGCTCGCGCGAGGAACCAGAGCCCGCCGGCCACGAGCGCGAGATTGACGAGGAGGAGGACGAGCAGCGTGTAGCGGTCGACGCCGAGGTGGTTCGTCACGAAGTGCAGGAACGCGGTGATGAGCTGCCAGAGCGGATGGAAGCCGTTGGTCGCGTGCTGTCCGTCGAACGACGGCACGCCGTGCCGCGCCATGTTGCGCGCGATGGTCAGGTAGTAGAAAGCGTCCGCGGCCGCGTACCCGAACGGGCGCGACTTGCCGGAGAGCGCCAAATCGAGCAGCACCGGCGCGCAGAGCAACGCGAGCGAAAGCCACGCCACCAAACGTGCGCTTCCGCTCGGACCTTTCCGGTCCGATTCCACCACAACCACCGCGGGTGAAGATGCCGCGCGGAACGCGCTTGGTCAAGTTCCGTCGCGATCACTTCCGTAGACGAAGACCTTGTCGAGGTGGAGGATGCTCTGGCGCGTCACGCGCAAGCGGACGTAGCGCGCGCGAACCGCGTCGAAACGCGGGTCCCAGCGCTCGAACGGGGTGTAACGGTGGGCGAGCGCACGATAGGTCGCGTGGTCGAGGCTCGTCTCTGCGACGAGCGGTACGGCGCGCTCCTCGCAGCAGTCGCTGCGGTTTCGTACGGAGAGCCCGCTCACGGTGTACGGCTTGCCGAGGTCGAGCTCGAACCAGGGGTCGTTCTCGAGGTTCGTGTGAAAGAGAATTTTGGTGTGGGCTCCGGCACATTGCGCGTGCTGGGGGTCGCAGACGGCCGCGCTGCTGCTGGTCGTCCAGGGTTTGCCGCGTGAGATCACGCGCGGTGACGCGAGCCAGAGTCCGAAGGACAGCAGGGCGGCGGCGAGCACGAATCCGGGCGCAACGCGGCGTAGGAGCGTTCGGTACCGTGCACCGCGAGCGAGGAGGAACGGCCGTTCGCTCACGGTGAGTAGCCGGCGCGCGTAGCCCGCCAAGAGCTCGAGATCGCGCCGAGCTCGATCGCCAGCCGTCAAGTCGGCGTCCGGCTCGCGCCGGAGCGCCGCTTCGATCTCGCCGGATGTTGCGCCGTCGAGTCCGAGGGCCGTTGCGTTCGTCGTCGTCTTTTCGCGCGCCTGCAGGCTCCGAATCGCCGCGCGCACGTTCACGAGCGCGAGCGCGACGAGCTCGGGTCGCGTTTCGAGCGCCTGGTTCGGACACAAAGTAACCGCGAGCTCGAGCGCCCCCCGTGCATGCGCGAGGCGCGTCCGCTCCGCACTATCCGGAAAATTCACGACGTCCCCATGCCACCACTTCCACCATGCTCGAAAACATGATCGTGACGGCCGTCCTGGTCAAGCCGGATCGCGGCCTCGAGGTTGTCGAGCGCTCGCCGCCGCACTTCGCGCCGAAACGCGGGCGGCGTCAGTCGGCGAGGCCGAGTCGCCTGCGAGCTTCGCCGTACGCTTCGCTCACGCTGTAGATCGCGATGTCGCGGGCCTCCGCGTGGCGCCCGAGCCAGCGCATTCGGTCGGGACCAGCGGCGGGGATCTCGGCGCTGCTCGCGAGCGCGAGCGCTCGAAGCGCCGTGAGCGGCGACCCCAGGGCGAGCAGTGCCGTGCGGTTCGCCCATTGGTTCAGGGCCGTGGCGAGCTGGCTTGCGCGACTGCCCAAGCTGCCGACCACCTCGAGCGCGAGCATCGGTACGTCGCCGCCGAACGGCTTGGCAATCGCGGCTTTCACTCGCTTCTGCGCGTCGGCGAGGCGCTTCGGGTCGACGCCTTCCGGCGTGTATTCGGCGAGCGCCGAGAGGAATCCGGCGACGACCGGGCCGAGATCGGTCGGCACCGTGCGTGCGAGCGTCGCGGCGCGCACCTGGATCAGCTTGAGGGCGCGCACGAGCAGGAAGTAGCGCGTCGCGTCGTCACCGCGCTCGAGCAGCGCCGCGCCGTAGACGATTTGCGCGGGCACCGAGCGCGTGGCGAGGCAGGTGGGTCCGAGCACCGGCGAGATGAGGACCTCGAGGTTCGAAATCCCGAACGCACCGGCGAGCTCGCGCGCCTGCTCGCCGAGCGCGGCCGCTTCGGCCGGGAGCGGCGCCGCGCGCAGCGTGCGGGCGTCGAGCCCGTAGGCCGTGTCGAGCACCTCGCCGGCGCGCTGGAGCAGCGTTCGCAGGGCGGGAGTGACCAAGTCGGGGGCCAGCAGCTCGTCGAGGTCCGGCTTGGCGACGGCGTTGCCGGCGCCGCGTACGGCGACCGGCTGTCCCGCGAGCGCGGCGAGCGTCGCCTCGGCGACGTGCGCCGCGTCGGTAGCGCCGCGCAGATCGGCCACGGTGCCGAGCACTTCGAAGAGCAGCGCCTCGAAGCGTCCCGTTGCGAGCGCGCGGCGTGCGTCGGTCGCGGCGCGATCGACGAGCATCTGCGCCGGACGCTGCTCGCCCGAGCGCCGGTGATACTCGACCGCTGCGCGCAAGACGTTCACGTCCTGGGGCCACTCTTTGCGTGCGCGCTCGAAGAGCTGATCGGCGCGCTTCTTGTCCTTCACGATCTGCTCGAACACGAGCCCGAGCCCGAGCGTGCGATCGCGCTTCTCGGCGGGCGTCTTGGCGCGCTCGAGCAACGCCGACTGGAGCTCGACGGCGCGGTTCGGCTGCCCGAGGTTTCCCGCGATCTGCACGAGCCGGAGCGTCGCGCTCTCGTCCTCCGGGTCGCGCTTGAGCACCTCCTGATAGGCAAGCTCGGCGCGCTCGGGGTTCGGCAGCGTCGTGTCGTAGAGCTCGCCGAGCCGCCGGTAGAGCTGCGTCTGGCGCGCGGGGTCCGGCGTGTGGCGCACGAGCCGGATCAGCGCCTGCTCCGCGCTCGACCAGTCGCCCTCGGTGCTCGAGAGGTCGGCGAGCGCCTCGAGCGCGCCGGCGTGCTCGGGATTGGCGTCGAGCGCCGCCGTGAGCGCGCTCCTCGCCGCCGCGTGCTCACCGACGCCCGCGAGCAGCTTGCCGCGCTGCACCTCGAGCGCGACGCGCTCCTCCGGATCCTTCGCGAGCTCGAGCCGGCGACCGAGTACTTGAGCGAGCGCTTGCCGATCCCCGTGCTCGATGAGGAGCGCTTGCAGGCGCGCCATCGCGTCTTCGTGTTCGGGGTCGAGCGCGATCGCGTGCTCGAGCGCCGCACGCCCGCGCTCGGCGTCCGAAACCTTGTCGAGCCAGAGCACGGCCGCCTGGTGCCAGGCGCTCACGCGGTGCGCGTCGACGGCGCTCGATTCGGCGACGACCTCGAGCGCCCGCGCGGCCCCCGCGTAGTCCCGCAGGCCTTCGAGCACTTCCGACAGCGTCGTGAGACCGACCAGATGGTCGGGCACGAGCTCGAGGCACGTCTCGAGCTCGGCCTTGGCCTGCTCGAAGCGGCCGAGGCGCGCCGCGGCCTCGGCACCACGCAGCGCGAGCGTCGCCTTGTCGAGCGGGTGCTCGACCAGCGCTTCGAGTCGGACGTGCGCGTCCATTGCCTTCTCGGGCTCGTCGGCGGCGCGGGCGTGCGCCGCGAGCGCGCGCAGCGCCCAGACGGACGACGGGTTGCGATCGGCCGCGAGCTCCGCGAGCTCGCGCTGCGTGGCCCAGGCGCCGGATTTGGCGCGGAAACGGGCGGCGAGACGCGCGTGCGCGAAGCCTTCGAGGTCCGGCAGCGTGCGCGCGAGCCTCGCGCAAATGGGCTCGAGCTCTTCGTCGCGGCCCTCGGCGGCGTACGCCAGTTCGAGCTGCCGCAACGCAGGCAGCGACTCCGGCGCGTGCTCGAGAATCGCGTTCTGCCAGAGCACGACGCTGGCCGTGTCGCCGCGTTCGCGATCGAGCTCGCTCAACGCCTCGTAGAGCTCGCGCTGCTCGACGCGATCCTCGGCCGCTCGCGCGCGCGCGAGCAAATCCTCCGCGAGCCGCGCCGCTTCGGGCGTGCCCGCGGCCGTGCGCTCGGCGGTGAGGCGGGCGAGCGCTCCGCCCGAAGTCGCCGCGCGCGCCGCGAGCCGCGCTGCGTTCGCGCGATCGCCCGCGCGTTCGTACTCGAAGGCCGCCTGCAGCTCGAGCAAGGCGCGCGTGCCTTCGCTCGCGTGCTCGGCCGCCGTCTCGCGCCAGGCGCCGCGCTCTCCGTCGCGACCGCCCCCGAGCCGCTCATGGAGCTCGCGCAGCCCGACGTCGCCCGGGTGGAGCTGGATCGCGCCCTCCAAGAGCAGTTGCGCCTCCGCCGGCTTGGTGTCCGAGAGGAGCAGCGCCTCGCGCACCAAATCGAGCGCACGTTCCACCTCGTCGGGCGTGACCTCGCGCCGCGCCTTGAGCCAATCGGCGAGGCGTTCGGCGTCGGCCGCCGCGCGCGCCTGTTGCTCGCCGGTCCGAAAAGCGATGGCGAGCGCGGGCTCGAGCGTCACCGCGCGCTTGAGCCACTCGTCGACGCGCGTTGCGTCCAGAGCGCCGACGCGCTGCGCGGCTTCGAGCAAGAGCAACGCGCCGTGCGTCCCGTCCGACGTCGACGCGGCGAGCTCCGCGAGCGCCGAGCCTTGCGCGTCGGGATCGAGCACGCCGAGGCGTGCCCGCAGCGCTCCTTCGAAGCTCGGGTCGGCCTCCGACGCGTCGGCGTACGCCATGCGGGCGCCGGCGTGATCGGCGCCGAGTTCGACGACGAGCGCGCGCGCGAGCGCGCGGTCACGCGGAGAAGGCTGCTCGTTCGCTTCCTCTCCGAAGCGTCCGAGCGCCACCCCGACGTCGGCGTGACGGCGCCGCGCGGTCGCGAGCTCGAGCTCGAGCAGCGCTGCGGTCGCGCTTCCTGCGTGCGTTTCGACGAAGGTGCGGAGCAGCGGCTCGAGGCGCTCGAGGCGCGTATCGCCGTTCGAACGCGCGAGCGCACGACCGAGGGCTGCCGCGGCGCGCATCGCTTCCGTGCCGGCCTCGGGCGTCGTCTTGCCGGCCACGGCAAGCACGGCGGCGCCGAGCGGAGCGAGCTCGCCTTCGCTCACGGTGTTCGCCAGGGGTTCGACGCTGTCGCCGGACTGCTCGGTCAGCGCGGCGATCACGAGGCGCTCTGCGGGCGTGAAAGCGTCGTCGGCTGGCTCGAGCGCCGAGGCGAGTGTGGCGGCGTCGCGTTGCTCCACGGCGCGCGCCGCGAGCGCGCGGCGGGCCAGGCGCGCGTCGGGGCCAGTCGTGAGCGCGAGGGTGCGCGAAAGCACGTCGGCGCGCGCGGACGGCTCCTGGGAGAGTAGAGCGAGGCTGAACCAGGCGGCGCCGTCGCCGAGTCCTTCGAGGTTGCCGATTTCGCGCAGCGCCGTCGCGGCGGCGAGGCGATCACCCCGCGCGAGCGCACGCCGCACGACGCCGAACGCGGCCGCCGCCCCTTGTCCCTCCGCGGTGCCTTCAGTGGCGCGCAGGCCCCGGCTCTGCTCGAGCGCACGGCCGAGTCGCGTCGCGGCGAGACTCGCGGGCAACGTGTGCTCGGGTGGGCGCGCGCTCGTGCCGAGTGCTGCGCCGAGCTTCGCGAGATGCGCACGCGGATCGTCGGGCTCCGAGCTGCGGAGCATCTCGAAGCGCTGATTGGCTGCGGCGTCGTCGGCCAGGCAAAGCCTCTGGATTTCCGCGTCCAGGTAGGCGGCATGCGCGCGCGCGCCCGATTGGGGCGCGCCGCGTAACTCGTGTTCGAGCGTGCTCGCGACGAGCTTCCAATCCCCGGCCGCGGCTGCGAGCCAGCGGAGCTGGCGCCCCGCGATACCGGCGCGAGCAGCCGTGTTCGCGTCCTGCGCTGCGGTGCGCGCGCGCTCGAGGTTCCCCGCGAGTGCCCACATTTCGCTCGCGACCACCAGCGCGCGCGAGCGACCTGGTGCGTCCGGGATGCGGCGCGCCTCGGCTTCGATCCACTCCGCACGTTGCGTCCACTCGTCGGGGTGGCCCGGTTTGGGCAACGAGCCCCCGAGCTCGACGCCCGGGAAGCCGCTCGGAAGGCGAGGCACCTGGCTCGCCGCTCGTGGCGCGGCGGAGCGCAGGGACGGCGGAATGCTGCTAGCCGCCGGACCGAAAGAGACGCTGGCCGGTTGGCTCGGAATTTTCGGCAGCGTGCCCGGGGGAGGCACGTAACCCGCGTTGGTCGGCGGTTCGCTCGCGGAAGGCGGCGAGAGGCTTTCGAGCTCGTCGAGCGCGGCGATCTCGTCGTCGGTGAGCGAGGTGCGTTGGCTTTCCGGGGCTTCGGACTCTGCCGCGTCAGCGTCGCCGAGCGGCGGCGGCGGCGCCGTCGAGATGGACGTCTCCGAGAGCTGCGGCTCGCGAGCGGAGACTGGCGCGACCGCAGGCGTCGCGGCGAGGCGCGCGGGTGCAGCCGGCGCGGGGCGCGGGGCGGAGACGGCCGGTGCCGGACCCGCCACGGGGCGCGGAATGCCTGGTGGAGGTCGCAGCGCGGGGCCGGGCGCCGGGGCGCGACCCGGGATCGATAGGGTCGTCGGCGGCGGGCGTTGCACGAGCGGTGTCGCGGCCATGCTGTCCGGACCGGCCGGCATTTTCGTGCGTGGCGGCGGCGCAGGGGCGAGCGGTCCGCCTTCGAGGAGTTGCTCGCGTTGCCCGATGAGCGTGACTTCGTCGTCGAGATCGGTCGGCCGCAGCGTCTCCTGCTCGCGGGGTGGGCTTGCGCCCGTATCGGGCGGAATCGAGTCGAGCTCCGCGGCGCTGAGCTCGGATTCGAACGGCGGCTGGCTGTCGGTAAGCGCGCGCTGCGGAGCGCGGGGCGGCGATGGCGGCGCTTCGTTCATCAGGGAATCGAGCAGCGCGTCGGGCTCGAAATCGAGATCTCCGCCGAGCGCTTTGCCGATGCTGCTCGGCGTCCCGCTCACACCCGCGCCCGGGCGCGGCGGCTTGGTCCCGCGATCGTCGTCGCTCATCGTACTCCCATCCCGAGCGCTTCGCGCAGTGCGAGGTAATTCGGCGACAGCACGAAGGCCAAGAGGCGCTTCGAACGCTCCTGCCCTTCGAGCGAACCTGCCGCACGGCCGCGATTCGCGGCGTCCGGCGCGAGCACCCACGACACGTCACCGGCCGCGAGTGCTGCCATGCGATCGAGGCTCGCCGTCGCTGCTCGGTAGAAGGCGAGCGTGTCGGCGCCCTCTTGCTTCACGCGCGAGGCGAGCTCCGGCAACACCTTTTTCACGCGTCGCGGCATCTCCTTGGCGAGCTGGCGCTGAAACTCCGCAAGCAGCGCGAACGACGGCGCGTCGAGCTCGACGCCGCCGAGACGACAAGCCGCGACGATGAGCGCGGACACGTCGGAAGCCTCGCGGCGCGCCAGCACGCTCGTGCCGCGCTTGAGCGCGAAGAGCTCGCGGGCCACGGCTTGCCGGTGGATCGCCGAAAGCGGCGCGAGTACGGCTGGCCCGACGACGAGGCTCGGCGGCTCGGTCGCCACGCCGACGACGCCGTGCGCCTGGCGGCCGCCGACGTACACGTCGAGCTCGCCGAGGCCGAGCGCGCCGGCCCAAGCCGCGATCTCGTTCCGAATCGGGTGACCTGCCTTGGGATCGACGCGCTCTTTCTTGTTGGTGCCGAGCGCTTCGAGGCTCGGTCCGATGGCGGCGGTGATCGTCGTGCCGAGCTCGCGCATGAGATCGGCCAGCGCCCCGCCGTCGTCGGGGTCGGCGAGATCGGGCAGCGCCGCTTCGTCGATCGCGATGCTCGGGACCCGCGCCACGCGCCGATCGAGGCGCATGAGCTCCGGGTCGACCGTCGTCGGATTGACGCCGAGCGCGGCGAGAGCGCCGAGTGTCGCTTGCCGCAACGGGTCGTCACCGAGCGCGCTAGCCACGCGCGAGAGCCGCTCGACGCGCTCGAGGTCCAGCGGATTCAGCTCCAGCTCGTCGAAGAGCGCGTCGCGCCCGCGCTCGAGCAAGCGGCGCGCGAAGACCTGCGGAAAATGGCCGCCGAGCAGCAGATCCAGCGCTTCGCCGTCGGCCGGCAGCTCGTCGAGCAACTTGGAAACGCTGCCGCCCGCGGCGCGCGGATCCTGCAAGCGATCGCGGCGGATCGCCATGGCGAGGCGCGCCGCTTCGGCGCGGCCGCTGCTCTGCTCGCGCTCGACCATCAAGAGCTCGAAAGTGTCGGCGGCACGCTCCCACGCGTTCGCCTTGGCGGCGACGCGCGCGAGGCGCTCGCGGACTTGCGGGGTGTCGAGCCGAGCGCTGCGCAAACCGACGAGCACCTCGAGCGCTTCGGGCACGCGCTTCAGCTTGTTTTCGTAAATGTCGACGGCGGCGACGCCGCTCATCAAGCGCTGCTGGGTCGGCGCTGCGGAAAGCGTGGAGAGCCGAGCCAATTGCTCGGCTGCTTCTTCGAAGCGCTGCAGCGTCAGGTAAATCTCGCCCGAGAGCGCGAGCGCGCCCACGTGGTCGGGCTCGAGCATGCGCACGTTCTCGAGCGCCGCGAGGGCGCCTTCGCGATCGCCCGAGGCGCGCATCACGCGCGCCCGCTCCCAGAAGAGCTTGACGATTTCCTCGGAATCCTCCGCGACGTCGAGCCGCTTCGCGATGAGATCGAGCAGGCGTGGACTGTCCTTGCGCTCGCGCACGATGCGGAACAGCCGATCGAACGGAGCGAAACGCCGCACGTCGCGCTCGACGGCGCGCGCGAGCGCGAACTCGCCGCGCTCCTTGTCTTCGAACTCGTCGAGCAGGATTTGCGACGCGATCTCCCAGAGCTCGGCGCCGCGCGCGTCGTCGCGCACCGCGTCGCCGAGCGCCGCGCACGCCTCGGCCATCACGCCGCGTTCGTCGAGCATCTCGGCTGCGGTGCGCAGGCCCTCCCAGCCCATGAGCTCCTCGGGAGCGGCTTCGACCACGCCGCGGAACGTGATGAGCGCCGCCGACGCCTCTCCGGCCGCGAGCTGGTTGTAGCCGGCGAGCGCCTGCATCACCGGCGCGGATTCCTCGCCGAAGAGGCTCGCCGCCCGTGAGAGCGCGGCGCCGCGCCGGTGCGCGTCCGAGCCGGGCGGCGCGATCTCGACGTTGGCGAGCGCGACGGCGGGGCTGTCGCCGCCGAGCACGGGTGGTTCTTCGAGTCCGGTGAGCCAGGCGCAGAGGCTCGCGCTCGCGTCGAGCGCTTCGCCTGCGACGCCCGCGATGCGTTCGGCGAGCGCGCGCCGTGCGCTCACTTCCGCCCCCACGTCGCCCTTGGCCATCGCGGCGCCGAGCCACTCGAGGGCCGCGACCGGCTCCGAATCGGCTTCGGCCCAGCGCGCGGCCAGCGCTTCGGCCTCGGCCGATTCCGGCGGAGCGTCACCCGAGCGCGCGAGCTCGAGCTCGAAGGCCGCGGCGCGCGCGAAAGCGGCCGCCTGCGCGCTTCGTTCCGAGATCATGTCGAGCGCGGCGGCGCGCCGATCGCGATCGGCGCCGTCCCACGCAGCACGCGCGAGCGTCGCGGCGAGGTTCGGGCCGCTGCCTTCGGGACCGCCCGCGCGCTCGAGTGCGGCTCGCGCGGCCGCCTCTTGCCCGTCCACGCCGAGCTCGAACGCAAACCGCTCGAGCGCGCTCGTGCCCGGGTCGTCCGCTTCTGCGGCTTCGAGCGCGCGCCGCCTGGCGTTGGCGTCGGCGGCGGGCGCCGCGCGCGTGCCCCAGCTGCGCAGGAGCGCAGCCGCGTGGGGTGCCGCGTCGTGTGCGAGCTCGAACGAATCGAGCGCCGATTCGTGCAAACCGCCGCGCCAATCGACCAGCCCCGCTTCGAAACGCAGGGCCGTCGCCAGCTCGGCGTCGGCGAGGGTGGCGGCGCACGCTCGGAGCGCCTGGGCTGCGCGCTCGGGCCGTTGCCCTTCGAGCTCGAGCGCGGCGAGCGCGGTAGCGACGACCGCGTCGGACGGCTCGTCCTCGTGCAGGGCGGCGAGCGCTTCGAGCGCCACGCCGCGTTCACCGCGCGTGAGCGCGCGCAAGGCGCCCGTGACGCGCTCGGCCCGCCCGAGCTCTTCGTTCGCCGTCTCGCGCGCGAGCGCGAACAGCGGTTCCCACGCTTTCGTCTTCGGAGCGGGCGGCGCGACCCCGTCGGTCTGCGCGGGCTCCGCCTCCGGCAAGAGCTCGAGCGCGTAAGCGCTCAGCGCCGCGCCGAGGAAGCCGCCGTTCGGCGCTGCGGCCACGGCCTCGAACGCCGCCTCGGCGCCGCTGCGGTCGCCCCGGAGCGCCCGGGCGCGTCCGAGCTCGAACCAGAGACTCACCTGCTCTTCGAGTGACGCGCCTTGGCCGAGCACGCGGCGCGTCGATTCCTCGTACCAGTGCGCGTCGTCGATGCTCGCGGCGAGCAGGCGGCCGACGCGAGCGACCAGGCTCGGCGGGGCGCCCGACATTCCGGCTTGCGAGAGCGCGGCGCGCGCCCCCTGCGCGTCCCGCGCCTGGCGCGCCCAGGTGTCGGCGGCGAGCAGGTAAAACCCAGCGCGCGAGCGGTCCGTGGCGACCCGCTCGGCCGCGGCTTCGAGCGCACCCGCGAGCGCGGCCGCGTCGTTGCCCGAGCCCAGGAGATCGAGCTCGAGCGCGCGCGCCGGAATGCTGCGCGGGTCCTCGGTCAGCGCCCGGCGGACGGCGTTGAGTGCCCCGGCGCCGTCCGAATCGGCGGCCGCGGCCTCGGCAATGCGCAGCCACAGTGCGGCCGCGAGCTCACCGTGAGCGCCGGCTTCGAGCTCGGCGCGGGCGAGTCGCGCCATCGTGACGGCGTCTCCGGTCGTCTCCGCGGCGATGAGGCGCGCGTGAGTGAGCGCCGGATCACCCGGGAGCTCGCCGAGCGCGCGATCCAGGAGCTCGATTGCCGGTTGGATGCCGCCCGACGCGCGGTGCACCTCGGCGGCGCGGAGCCACGCGTCGGCCGCATGCGCTTTGGTGCGCCGGCGCAGCGGTACGCCCGCCGCGTCTCCGCGCGTGCCGTCCGCGATGGCTTCGAGGATCGCGGCGGCTTGTCCTTCGAGGCTCCGCGCCTCGAGCGCTCGATCCGCCACCACTCGCGCGACACGCTCCGCGCGGCAGAGACACGCGTACTTCGCCCGGCTTTCGAGCGACGTGGCGAGATCAATCGCGGATACCGCCCCCTCGGCGTCGCCGTCGAGCGCTCGGAGGTCCGCGAGGTCGAGCAGGAGTAGCGTTTGCCATTCCGGGATTTGCGTGAGCGTCGCGCGCCGCGACAAGGCGCGTTCCTTGAGCTCGCCGTCGCCCGAACGCAGGGCGATGAGCTCGAGCGCGAACCACACCGTCGGATCCTCCGGCGTCTCGTCCGAGGCTTGCTCGGCGAGTGCGCGCGCGCCGGCGGCGTCGCCTTCGTGGTCTTGCAGGAAGAACGCTTGGTCGAGCAGCGCACGTGCTCGATCGTTCGAGGTGACGGCGACCTTCACCAGGCGGTCGAGCAGCTTGCCGAGATTCTTGTAGGACTGGCGCCGCTCGATAATCGCGATCAGTCGTTCGAGGGGCTCGGTGAACTCCGGTTCGACGTTGACGGCCGCGAGCTGATCGCGCGCCGCGGCGGCTTCGTCGCCGAGCGCCTCTTCGAGCACGCCGACCTCGTGCAGAAGCACCGCCGCTCGGAGCGAGGTGGTGCTCGCCGCCTGCTCCGAACGCAAGCGAGCGACCGTTGCTACGACCTGCGCGGCATCCTGTCCCGACGAAGCGGCCAGCGCGCTCCCCGTCCTCGACGTGCTCGTCATGAAAACAGCGGGCCTTTCCGCAGAGTTAGGCACCGTAGAATAGTGCCCTCGAGCGGAAGTAACAATCGTAAGCGCGTGAGGCCCGTCTGCGCGCCTTAAAGCTTCGCGGGCGCACAAATTCGGCCGCGCGGCGGATCGCTCGCGCACACACACGCGGCTACACGTCGCTTATCGATGCGGCTCGCGTCAGCTGCGCCGACCCGTCGAGACCCACCCTAATCGATGCGGCGTAGAATCCAGTAGCCGCGCGGCGTGTCGACCGGCTCGGACGCGACCTCGCCCTTCGTGAGCGTGAAGAGGACGTACTCGGCGGCTCCCTCCAGCATGCCGCGCGGCATGCGTCCCGCATTCGAGGTCGAGCCGTGGTCGCCCTTCGCGACGGCCGCGGAAAAGTCGTGCTTGGCGTCGGCGAGCGCCGTGATGGCCTTTTGCTTTGCTTGCTCTTTGGTGCGCGCGTTCGGGGCGGCGAACTGAGCCCCCTGATAGGCGAAGACGATGACACCGAAGGTCACTTCTTGAGGCGCCGAGTCGGGGACGGGCGGAGCCTTGCGGCCGTCCGGCAGGACATCGAAACCCTCGGGCGTCGCCTCGTCGCTCGGTAGCGCGCCGTCCGCGTCGCCGGCTGCTGCGACCGATGCGGACGGTGTGGGTGCGGGGGCGACACTCGCCGCAGGTGTGCTCACCGTGGCGGAAGGCGCCGCCGCGGCGGGCTCACCGCGTGGGATGTGAGTCCACGCTACGGCTACCGCCACGAGAAGGAGGAAGAGCGCTGCGAGCCCGATCGTCCGCTGCCGGTCCATGAAGGGCGGGGCCGTAGCACGATCGGCCTCGGACGCGTAGGACGCGCGCGCGATCGCGCAGGGGAGACGGCTCTTCTATGAAGCGCGGGCTAGGAGTAGTACTAGTCCCGAGAACTCGAGGCGATGTTCAAAGTCGAGTGCCCAGGGTGCAATGCGCCCTACCAGGTCGACGAGCGGAGGGTCCCAGCATCCGGTCTAAAGATGCGGTGCCCCAAGTGCGGCACCTCGTTCCAGGTAGAGCAACCTGACGACGGCCGGCGCACCGGGCCGAGCCCCGTGCTCGGTGGCCCCGTGCCGGCGCCTGCCGGTGGTGGCGCGGGTGGCCCGCCGCCTCCGCCTGCTCGTGGCAACCCCGCAGCGAAGACGATGGTCGGGGTCGCGCCTTCTGCGCTCGGCATCAACCTGCCTCCGCCGGTGCCGAAACGCCCGCCCGCGCCCGTTCTTGGTGGCACACCGACGGCGCGCGCAGCGTCGCCGACTGCGACTCCGGTCGGGCCGCCCGTCGCAGCGCCTCGGCCGGCGGCCCCCGGGCGCCCACCGCCACCGCGTCCAGGCGCGAAGCCTCCCGAACCGGCACCCGCCGGCACTTCCGATCCGTATCTCAACACCGATCTTCCGTCGGTGAGCGCGGAAGCTCCGCGCGCTGCTTCCGCCGACGTCGATCTACCAGCTCCTGCGCGACCAAAGCCCGCCCCGGCGCGACCGGCCGCGCCGCCCGTACCGGCGCCCGCACCGCCGCGAGCCGCGCAACCGTCACGGCCAGACGACGAGGATCTGCCAGCCATTCCGATACCGCGTGCTCCGGAGGCGATGTCGCTCGACGTCGATCTGCCAGCGGTCATCGGTGCGCCGCCGCCGATCCCCGAAGCGGATCTGCCCGCGCCGGCGCGCCGCCCGTCACCGAGCTTCAGTGACGAAATTTCGGTCTCCCCGCGCAGCGCGGGCGGCGCTGCGCTCGATCTCGATCTGCCGTCGCCGCGCGCCTCTGCACTCGAGCTCGACTTGCCGGACGTGAGCGCCGCGGCGCGTGCCCCGAGCGCGGCGCCGCGGCCCGCGACGTTCGATCTGGATTTGCCGGACTTGCTCGAGGCGGGTTTGCCCGAGCCGCACGCGGCCCCGAGCGCCGGACTCCCCGCGCGCGCTCGCTCACGCGCGGATCTGCCGGCGATCTCCGCCGATCTCCCGGCCTCGCGCCACGACGTGCCGTCCGTGTTCACGGGCTTGCCCGCGCCGAGCGCCGGCTTGCCCGTCGTCGCAGCCGGGTTGCCGGCGCCGGCCGCGGGCCTGCCGCTGCGCGCGCCCGAGCGTCCCGCGGCAGCGCTCGGCGCGCCGTCCGGCTTCGGGGAGCTGGATTTCGAGCTCGGCCCCGCGCACGCAGCGCCGCAGCCGAGCGCTCACACGAGCGGCACCTTCGGCGAAATCGAGCTGCCACCCGTCGTGCCGAGCGGACGACCTGGCGCGCCGAGCTCGGCGTCGATCGGCAGCGCCGTCGATCCGCTCGAAGCCGACCCGTTCGGGGAGGCGCCGATCCCTTCGCAGCCGCGCGGGCAGCGTTCGGACCCGCCCGTGAGCGGTGCCGCCATCACGCGTTCCGCCGGCGGCGGCACGAGCTACGGCGAAGTCAACCTCGAGGGTGATTCCGCCGGCGTCGACGTCGAGACGCCGCTCGCGCGCTCGGTCGCGCCGCGCGGCGAGGAAGACATGGAGTTCGGCGCCGTGCCGCAGGAGCGGCCGCAGGTCGCCGCGGCGACGGCGCTTCAGCCGGGCATGCCGGCGATCCAGCCGCGCCAGCGCTCGCGCTGGCCGCTGCGGGTATTCGGCGGGCTCTTGTTCGTCGCCGTCGCGGGCGGCTCGCTCTCGTTCTTGCCGGCGCTCGGTCCATACGGCGCGTATTGGATTAGCGACAAGCTCCATGAAGGGGAGCACGAGCGCCTGCTCGCTGACTCGATCGCGGCGACGCGTCGGGCATTCGGCCATGACGTCTTCCCCGATAGCCGGCGGGCCCTCGCCGCGCTCGACGGTGCGCGCGCGGAAGCGAAGCGGCTCGAGCCGCTCGCCGCGTATCTCGCGTTCTCCGACTACCTCACGGAGCTCCGCTTCGGCCGCGACCCGGCGCTCCATTCCCAAGCGTCGGTCGTGATGGGCGCGCTACTCGACCCGAACACGGCGAACGCCGACTCCGCGCGCGCCGCGAACCGTGGCGTCGAGGGACAAGCGGCGCCGGCGCTTCAAGCCGCGCGCGCGCTGGCGCAGGGGCGCCCGAACGACGTCGATCTAGCCGTGCTCGTCGCCGAGCTTGCGCTGCGCTCGAGCGACGCTGCGGCGGTCGACGCGTGGCAAAAGGTCGAAAAGCTCGAAGCGAGCGCGCGTGCCGCGTACGGGCTCGCGCGCGCCAAAGACGCAGCCGGCGACGAGCCCGCCGCCGAGGCCGCCGCCAAGCTCGCGCTCACGCGCAGCCCCACGCACTTCGGAGCACAGCTCCTCAGCGCGCGTCTGCACGCCGCCGCGCCGGGCGGCGACGACGAGGCGGTGCCCGCGATCGAAAAGCTCATCGCGAGCCCCGCGGCGGCCAGCCCGGACGAGCTCGTGCTGGCGCAGACGCTGCTCGGCGACATTCACCTCGCGCGGGGACACGTCGCGCTCGCCGACAAGGCCTACTCCGCCGCGCTCAAGGTGAACCCCACGGCGGCGCCGGCTCTCGTCGGGCTCGGCGAGGCGCTGTTTCAATCCGCGCGCTACGGGGACGCGCTCGCACGCTTCGAGGCCGCTTCGCAGACGGACCCGACGTTCGTCCGCGCGCAGATCGGCGCGGCGAAGAGCAAGCTCTTGCTCGAGCGCATCGAGGACGCAACACGTGCGCTCGCAGGGCTCTCCAAAGCGCAGCCGAAGGACGCCCTGACCGCGTATTGGTACGGCCGCGCGCTCGAGGCTGCGGGCGACGCCGATCACGCCAACGCCGTGTATCACGCGGCGATCGACGCCGCGCCGCCGTCGGCCGAGCTCGTCGACGTCTACGTGGCGCTCGCGACGCTCCAAAACCAGCGCGGCCAGGCGGAAGACGCGCAGAAGACGCTCGCCGAGGCGAAGAAGAAGCTGCCGGAATCCGCCGCGCTGCACCGCGCCCTCGGCCACCTCGCGCTCGACCAGAATCGTTTGCCCGACGCGGTGAGCGAGCTCGGCCGTGCCCTCGAGCGCGACCCCGAGGATCTCACGGCGCGCTTCGAGCTCGGCGTCGCGCTGCGCCGCAGTCAAAAGTACGACGACGCGACGAAGGTGCTCGACGCGGTCGCGGCGGTCGATCGAGACCACCCCGGACTCGCGCTCGAGCGCGGCCTCATTTTCGAGGCGACCGGTCACGCCGCCGAGGCGCTCAAGGCGTACGAGGGCGCGCTCGCGAAGTCACCGAACGATCCCGAGCTCATGCTGCGCGTCGGCTGCGGCAACGTGGCCGCCGACCATGCCGCCGAGGCCGAAGAGATCCTGCACAAGGTGATCGGGCAGCGCCCGAACTCGGCGGAGACGAACTTCTGCCTCGGTCGAGCGCTGCTCGCCCAGGACAAAATTGCCGATTCGCAGCGCCTTTTCGATCGCGCCGTCGACCTCGACGGCAAACGCGCCGAGTACCACCTTTACGCGGGCTGGGCGGCGAACGAGGCCAAAAACGTGGCCAAGGCCGACAAGGAGCTCGAGGCGGCGCTCGCGCTCGATCCGTCGCTCGCGGACGCGTACTGGCAGCGTGGCGTCCTCCGCGCGCGGGGCGGCGCCGTGAAGGACGCCTTGGCCGACCTGACGCAGGCGCTGAAGCTCAACCCCGCGCGTGCCGACGCGCGCGCGGAGCTCGCGGACACGTATCACGAGCTCGGTCGCGAGCACGACGCGCTCGCCGAATGGCAGAAGGCCGTCGTCGCTCAGCCCGACAATCCAGTCTGGCGCTTCCGTTACGGCAAGCTGCTCGTGATCAACCAGATGAACGAAGCGGGGCGCGTCGAGCTCGAGAAGGCCATCACCTGGGGTGAGAAGGCGGAGCAGCCGCCGCGCTGGCTGTGGGAGGCGCACCACTATCTCGCGAAGGCGATCGGACTGAAACCCGAAGCGGCGAGCCACTGGGAAGCGTTCCTGCGGCTCGGTCCGAAGGACTCGCCCTATCGAGCCGAGGCGAAAGACGCGCTCGCCAAGCTCGGCCGTCCCTGGACCGGCGACTGAGTCGCGCCGCACAAAAGGCGAAAGGCCGGGTGAGCCGGCCTTTCGTCACGTCGCGCGGACTCCCGCGCTCTGTTTGCTCGCTCAGCTGGGCGGAGCGGGGGCGGGCGCCGGCTTCGAGGTGAAGTCGTACGTCCACGTCGCGACGCCGTCGCGCTTGTCCGGCGGATCGAGCTTGAGGCCGGTGAGCGCGTTCGTGACGCAACCTGACACGTCGGCCGGAGCCGTCGTGCCTGCGGGGTCGAGCTTCACGTCCTTGATCGTCCCGGTCTCGGCTTCGACCGTGAACTGAACGGCCACGCGACCCTGGAGCCCCTGGTTGCCCTTGAGCGCCGTGTCGTAGCAGGCCTTGATGTCCCCGGCCTTGGTGTCGAGGACCTTCTGCGTCGCATCCCGATAGTCCTCGGGGCTTCGCGCGTAAAACTGGCAGCCGGTGACACTGGCGAGCAGTGCGACCAGGCCGAACTTCAAAATCGTGTTTGCCATGGTTCGTACTCCTAGTGGCCCTCGCGCGGTCACTTCTTGTCTTCCTTCTTCATCGCCGGCTTCTTCGGCGCCTTGCTCTCACCTTCGCCGGTCGTCTTCTTCTTGTCGCCTTCGCCGGTCGTGGTCTTCTTCTTGTCGCCTTCGCCGGTCGTCTTCTTCTTGTCGGCCTTGGCGTCGGCGGCCTCGGGTTCGGCCTGTTCCTTCTTCTCGGCGAGCGTCTTCTCTTCGAGGACGGTCTCCTTGCCGGTCGTGGCGTCGACCGACACCTTCTTCTTCGTCACGTCCTGCTCGAGGATGTTGAACTCGACGCGGCGGTTCTTCTCGTGGAGAGCTTCGGCCTCTTCCTTCGACTTGCCTTTGACGGCCTTGTCGCTGTCGTCGACGAGCGGCTTCTGCGAGCCGTAGCCCTTCGCGGCGAGCGTCGTCGCGGGCACACCGCCCTTGTCGACGAGGTACGTCATCACCGCGTGCGCGCGGTCGTCGGAGAGCTTCAGGTTGTGCTTCGCGTCGCCTTCGGAGCTCGCGTGACCTTCGATCCCGATCTTCTTGATGTGCGGGTTCTTCTTGATGACCGAGGCGATCTCGTCCATCAGCCCGAAGGACTCCGGCAAGATGGTCGCCTTGTTGTATTCGAACTGAATCTTTTCGGTGATCTCGATCTTGTTGTCCTTCACGACCACCTTCGGCGGCGGTTCCGGCGCCTTCGGCGGCGGGGGCGGCGGGGGCGGCGGGGGCGGCGGCGGCAGATCGCCCGCGATCGACACCGGCCCCTTGCCGGAGAACACCGTGGTTCCACCGCACGCGACGAGCAGCGCGACGGAGGACGCCAAGAGGATTGCGGAAGCGGGCTTCCTGCCCGCGCCAAGGATCTTCATGGAATAGACTCCCCTTTTTGGGTGAGGGAGCCGTTTTGTCACCGCGCGACTCTCCGCGTCAATCCCAAACCTCGAGTCGAGACGCATGCTTACTAGCCGGCCGCAGGACCAAATCGGAGCTTCGGTTTCGCCTATGGGCCTGGCGTCGAAATTCGACCTGCAATCCACACGGCGCCGGCCTCGCCGGCTCGTCGCGTGGAGTGGCCGCTGCTCCCGCCGATCGTGATCTTTCCTTTCGAGACCGCAGAGTCGTTGCGGGCGGGGCTCCGCCCCGCGGTCTCGACCGGCAAGCTTTGCCGGATTTCGCTCGTGGGGGTCGAGAGGCTTAACTCTCGATGAAGCTCTTCAGCTGCTTCGAGCGGCTCGGGTGACGCAGCTTCCTGAGCGCCTTCGCTTCGATCTGGCGAATACGCTCACGGGTCACCTCGAAGTCCTGCCCGACTTCTTCGAGCGTGTGGTCGCTCTTCTCACCGATGCCGAAACGCATGCGCAGGACCTTCTCCTCGCGCGGAGTGAGCGTCTTCAACACCTTCCGAGTTTGCTCGGAGAGGTTCATGTTGATGACGGCGTCGGCGGGCGAGACCACGCTCTTGTCCTCGATGAAATCACCGAGGTGGCTGTCTTCCTCTTCGCCGATGGGCGTCTCGAGGCTGATCGGCTCCTTCGCGATCTTCAGGACCTTCCGCACCTTGTCGAGCGGCAGCTCCATCTTCTCCGCGATCTCCTCCGGCGTCGGTTCGCGCCCGTACTCCTGCACGAGGTAGCGTGAGGTGCGGATGAGCTTGTTGATCGTCTCGATCATGTGCACCGGGATGCGGATGGTGCGGGCCTGATCGGCGATCGCGCGCGTGATGGCCTGGCGGATCCACCACGTCGCGTACGTGCTGAATTTATAGCCGCGTTTGTACTCGAACTTGTCGACGGCCTTCATGAGGCCGATGTTCCCCTCCTGGATCAGGTCGAGGAACTGTAGCCCGCGGTTCGTGTACTTCTTCGCGATCGACACGACGAGACGCAGGTTCGCTTCGACGAGCTCCGCCTTGGCCTTCTCGGCTTTGCGCTCACCCTGGCGGATTGCGACGTAGGTCTTGAGCAGGTCGTTCACGTCGACCTTGAGCTCCTCCTCCATCTTGCGCATGCCGCGCTGGGCGTTCTTGAGCGCCTCGTCCATCTCCTCGAGCTCGAGGCGATCGATGCCGAGCTTCTTCGCGAGGATGTCCTGGCCGTGCGGATCGTCCTTCGCCTCGCGCAGCATGCGCTTGAGCTCGGACTTGCTCGACCCCGTCACCTTTTCGAGCTCCACCACCTTGCCCTGCGAGCGGTGGATGCGCTCGATCATGCCCTTCAGCTTGGCGACGATCTTGTCGATCGTCTTCTTGTTGAGCCGCATTTCCTGCAGCGTCTTCACCAAGTCTTTTTTGTTGTCGGAGAACTCCTTGTCGATCGCCTTCTTCCGCACGTCGGCGACGCCCTTGCGTTCCTCCGCGAGCTCCCCGTTCTTCTTGTCGAGACGCTTCACGCGATCGATGAGGCGGATGATGCGGCGGTCCGCTTCCTCCTCGTCGAACTCGTGCTCCTCGTCGTCCGCGTCGCGCACGATGTCCTTCACGCGGACCTTGTGGTTGCGGAGGCGCTCGCCGATGTCGATGATCTCGCGCACGGCGATCGGGCTCGAGAGGATCGAAGAGAGCACCTCGTTCTCACCCTCCTCGATGCGCTTGGCGATCTCGACCTCGCCCTCGCGCGTGAGCAGCGCGACGCTGCCCATCTTGCGCAGGTACATGCGCACGGGGTCGTTGCTCTTGTAGAGGTCGTCGTCGCCGCTCTTCGGCGCGGTCGACGTGGGCTGCCCGCTTTCGGCGGGCTCCTCGCCGTCGGCGTTCTTCGCCGGCGACTTGGCGGCCATTTCGTCCTCGCCGCCGCGATGCGGCGCGATCTTGATGTTGTTCGCGTCGTCCACCACCTCGATGTCTTCGTCATCGAGCGCGGACAGCACGTCGTCCATCTGGTCCGGACCCACGTCCTCGCCGGGCAACGCTTCGTGCACGTCGTCGTAAGTCAGAAACCCCTTGCTCTTGCCCAGGCTGATGAGCTGCTCTTTCGCGCTCTTGCCGCTGGGTTTGGCGCCGGACTCCGGCGCTGAGGAAGGTGAGCCGTCTTTCGCCGCCTTCGCCACCGAGGATTTGCCCTTCGGTGGAGGCGTGGCCTTCTTCGACTCATTGACGGCAGGCTTCTTCGTGGAGCGCTCAGGCTTCTTCGATGGCACCGCTACCTCTTCTTATTCGCTTTGGACGTTTTCAAACGCCGCGGCGTTCACGTGCTTTGTCCCAGACACGTCGCAAGACCGTAAGCTCGTCGTCGACGTTGCCGGTCTTCTCAAGTTGCTGGAGTTCGCTCATTCCGAGGGACTTTTCACGAGACAGATCGAACGACTCTAGCTTCCTCAAGTTTCCAACCAACTCGGCCTTAGCATCGACCACGCTTTCATGCTTGGGCGCGGCCGTGCGGGCGAGCGCGAATGGATGGATCGGGGCCGCCAGCTTCGCAAGCACTGTTTCGGAGTCCATAATTCCGGTCTCGTGGGCCTGACGCAGTGCGGCAAGGCCTGCCGCCACGTCACCTTCCAGCAGCGCGGCCGCCTGGATGACCTCCGAAGACGCAAAAAGCTCGGGAAAATCGAGTAGAGCGCCCAGGATCTCGAGGCCAATCTCCTCGCGCCGGTCACGGGACCGAGCCCGCGAAGGTGGTTGTATCCTGGGGACGGCCTGTGTGGGTGATTGTGTGCGGGAAACGGCCGCCGTCAGGTGTCTCTTTAGGGCTAGCACCGTTTTTACCTCCGCGTGCCCGAGCCCCATGCGCGCCGCGAGGCGATCGGAGTGGTTTTCGGCGAGCGCTCGCACGGCCGGATCGTCCTCGCTCGCGACGAGTTCGATCACCTGCTGCACCTTCTGCGCTTGGGTCGCCGAGTCGCTCGTCGAGAAGCGATCGTCGAGGAGCTCTTCGATCAAGTACTCGATGATGGGCTGCGCCGCGTCGAGCACGCGCCCGGCTTGCTCGGCTCCGCCGCGGCGCACGAGCTCGTCCGGATCGACGCCCTTCGGCAACGACGCGACGCGCGCCGAGAGCCCGACTTCACGACACACGTCACGCGAGGCCCTCACGGCGCGCCGCCCTGCCTCGTCCGGATCGAAGAGCAGCGTCACTTGCTGCGTGAAGCGACGAATGCCGCGCGCCTGCTCCGCGGTGAACGCCGTGCCGAGCGGGGCCACGACGTTCTTCAAGCCGCGCGCGTGCATGCTCAAGACATCGAAGTTGCCTTCGACGATCACGGCGCGGTCGAGCGTCCTGAGCGCCTGGCGCGCCTGGTACAAGCCGAATACGGCCTCGCGCTTCTTGTACACGGGGGATTCCGGCGAGTTCATGTACTTCGCCGGCGGCTCGTCCGAGCTGCTCGGTTCGTAGCCGAGCGCGCGCAAGCGTTCGGGCGCAGGTTCGTCGAGCGCGCGGCCGCTGAAGGCGACGACGCGGCCCTGGCCGTCGAGCACCGCGAACATCAAGCGGTGACGGAAGCGGTCGTAGTAACCCGAGCCCGAGCGGCGCGGCATCACGAGCCCGACCTTTTCCGCGGCGCCGAGGCTCGACCCCGAGTCACGCAGGTGCTTCGAGAGCTCGTCCCAGCCGAACGGCGCGTAGCCGACGCGGAAGGCTTGAAGCGCGTCGGCGACGGAGTCGGTCGGCGTGACCGGGACGAGACCACGCCGAGCGAGCTCGCGTTCCGCCGTATCCTTCAGCGGATGCTCGCGCAGCATGCGCTCGAAGAACGTCGCCGCGAGCGAGCCGATCTCGTAGAGCTCCTGCTGGCGGCGGCGCGCCTCGGTCTGTTGCCGGCGCTCGGCGTCGCTCGCCGTCTCGATCACGTCGATACCGAGCCGCTCGGCGAGCTGGCGCACGGCCTCGATGAAGTCGAGCCCCTCCGTCTCCTGCAGGAACTTGATGGCGTCGCCCGACGCGTGACAGCCGAAGCAGTGATAAAACCCGCGTTCGGGGTTCACGTGAAAGCTCGGTGTCTTTTCCTTGTGGAAGGGGCAGAGGCCCACGTGGCTCCGCCCGCGCTTCTGTAGCTTCACGCTCTCCGAGACGACCTCCACGATGTTCGCGTCCCGCCGGACGCGATCGAGGGTCTCTTGGCCGATCACTGGCAACCCCTAGCACCGAGGCGCATGGGGACTTGACTGCACACGTGTTCAGTATATGCTCTCGCCCGTGGTCAGGCGGCTCCCCCTCGAAAATCCGGCGAGTCGCTTCGAGCGCTTTCGCGTCGAATATGAGGAGGGCGCGCCCGACGCCGCGCTCGAGATCTACGACGACCAAAGCCAGACGATTTTGTCGGAAAACGACAGCCCGGATCTCGGGTTCCGCTTCAGCGTGAACCCGTATCGCGGCTGTCTTCACGGCTGCGCGTATTGCTACGCGCGTCCGTCGCACGAATACCTGGGCTTCGGCGCCGGCAGTGATTTCGAGCGCAAGCTGGTGGTGAAGCGCAGGGCGCCCGAGCTCCTCGCCGCGGCGTTCGACAAGCGCAGCTGGGTGGGGGAGCTCGTCGTCTTCAGCGGCAACACGGATTGCTACCAGCCGCTCGAGAAACAGCTCGAGCTCACGCGCCGCTGTCTCGAGGTGTGCGCTCGCTACCGAAATCCCGTCCACGTGATCACGAAGAGCGCGCTCGTCGAGCGCGACATCGATCTCCTGCAAACGTTGAGCAAGGAAGCGCACGCCGGCGTCACGCTGAGCATCCCGTTCATCGACGTCGACGTAGCGCGCGCGATAGAGCCGTACGCGCCGCCGCCGAGCCGGCGGATCGAAGCCGTTCGGCGCCTGACCGAAGCCGGCATCAACGTGAGCGTCAACGTGGCGCCGCTCATCCCCGGCCTCAACGATCGCGACGTGGTGCCGATCCTCGAGGCCGTGAAGGACGCCGGCGCGACGGGTGCCGGCATCGTCCCGCTGCGCTTGCCCGGTCCCGTCGCGGAAGTGTTCACCGAGCGACTGCGGGACGCGCTGCCGCTCTCCGCGGAAAAGGTGCTGACCCGAATCCGCGAGATGCGCGACGGCAAGCTGAATGAGCCGCGCTTCGGCGCGCGTTTCGAAGGGAAGGGGCGCTACATCGAGACGGTGCTCGAGCTGTTCGCGGTCACGACGCGACGGCTCGGGCTGGACCGGAGGGAGATGGACACGAGCGTGCGGGCCAATACGTTTCGGCGGCCGGGCCCGCAGCTCGAGCTTTTCGGGCGCGGCTGAGCGGTGGGAGTTGCTTCGGGGCGGCCCACGACGAGGGCCAAGGCGGAGGAGCGACTCGGGGGGGCTCAGCCGGGCTCGAGCATGATCGGATAGATGACGGTGACGATGCCGCCTTCGGGCTCGGGGAATTTGAGATCGTAAAAGCCCTTGGCGACGCAGGCGGCGACGTCGCGGTCTGGCAGGGTCGTGCTGTCGACGGACACGTTCGAGACGCCGCCGTCGCGGCCGATGACGAAGCGAATGTTGACGCGCCCGCTGAGGTCAGCGTTGCGAGCGAGCCCGGCCTCGTAGCAAAGCCGAAAGTTCCCGTAACCGGCACGAACAATCGCTTGAATTCGTTCGGGGGGCAGGCGTCCGGAGGTTTCGCTGCCGGACGGCGCCTCGTTCGCGCCGCCCGACAAGGGTCGATCGCCCGTGAGGGGAGGACGAGGTTCCGGCGCGCTCGAGACGGCGGCGGTCTCGTGCGGAGGCTCGAGCATGATCGGATAGACGACGGTGACGCTGCCGCCTTCCGGCGGAGGGAATTGGACGAGCCGCATCGCGTCGCGCACGCAGCGCGCCACGTCGCAGTCCGGGAGCTCGTTGTTCGAGATGCGGGCGTGCGTCACTGCACCCTTCGGATCGATGTCGAAACGGATTTCGACGCGGCCGTGCAGATGCGGATCGCGAGCGAGCCCCACCTCGTAGCAGTGGAGGAATTTGTCGTAACGACGTTGAACGAGCTCCTGGATCTGCTCGGGAGGCAGGCGGCCGGATGCCGTTTCATCCGGGCGGCGGTCGTCGGCGCGGAGACAATTGGTGATGAGGCCCTCGAAATCCGGGTCGTGCTCGGCGAGGCGCGGTGGCCCGGCTCGATCCGCCTGGCTATCGCTCGCTGCGGCCGGCGGCAGCAGCGCGACTTTGGCGTGAACGGTCGCGTTCTGCGCGCGGTCGGCCGGAGGTGGGGGCACGCTCACTGCTGTGAGTCCGTGACGAATACATTCGAGAACACGGCAGTCGTCGAGCGTCGTCCGCGGTAGCTTCACGCGCTCGACCGAACCGTCCTTGCGGAAGCTCAGCGCCACCTCGACGAGACGCGCCCGTGTCAACTTGCTCGTGCACGAGCCGAGGTCACTGAGGCGCGCTGCGATGCGCTCGCGCGCCGTGTACTCCCAGACGGCGTGCGGGTCTCGCGCGTCGATGCAGCTCGCGGGTGCGTCGTGGGGTGGCGGCGGCGGCCTGAGCTGGACGACGTCGGTGGGGGGCGGGGGAGTCGCCGGCGGCGGTTCGGCGCTCCACGTCGCGCCGCCGGGCTCACACGCTGCGGCGGCGAGACCGATCGCTCCGAACCACACCCGGCGCATCCGTGCCGAAACTATCACGCAGTCGGGTCAATGCCGCATTTTCACGCCGCATGCGGGGTGAGCGCGCGCGGTACGGCCGCGCGTCCCGCGAGGGCTCGCGCGTGGACGGCGGCCGCGATGCGAGCCGCGTCCCGCCCGACGCCGTGAATCATCGTCGAGGAGAAAGAGTAGAGAAAACGGAGCCCGACGAAGTAGAGCCCGGGTGCGCCCTGTACGACGCCGCCGTCGTGGCGCGGCTCGCCGTGCTCGTCGAAGATCGGCACGTCGAGCCACGAGAGGTTCGGGTGGAAGCCGTTGCAGAAGACGACGTTCGTCACGTCGAGGACGCGGCCGTCCTCGAGCAGCGGGCGGCCGTCCTTCACGCCGGCGACGCGCGCCGTTCGTTCGACGCCTGCCGCCGCGAGCTCGGCCGCTCGCACGCGAATCAGCGGATCCCCACGCCCCAGCATGCGCACGCGCGCGCGGCGCCCCATCGGCGTGCGGATCGTCAGGATGCGGTGAAAAAGCACCCGCAAGATCAGGCGCGCGAGCACGAAGCGACCCCAGAAGCCGCCGATGCGGAACGGCACCTCGCCCGTGTTCCGGCCGGCCATCACGACCGGGTGCGAGCGCGCGACTTCGAGCGCGATCTCGGACGCCGAGTTGCCGGCGCCGACGAGGAGCACGGGGCCCGGGTTCAATTGGGCCGGTGAGCGATAGCTCGCGGAGTGGAGTTTCACGATGCTCGGATCGAGCTCGTCGGCCCACGGCAGCGCCGCGCCGCGCTGAAAGCTGCTCATGGCGACGACGACCTGATCGGCCTCGAACACGCGCTCACCCGCCTCGATGCGAAAGCCGCGTTCGGTCTTGGCCAACCGTTCGACGCGCACTCCGCAGAGCACGGGGAGCTCGAAGCGGGCGGCGTACGCTTCGAGATAGTCCGCCATCTCGTCTTTGGTCGGGAAGTAACTCGGGGGAGCCGGGAACGGCATGCCGTCGAGGCCGTCGAAGCGCGCGGGCGTGAAGAGCCGGAGTGAATCCCAGCGTTCGCGCCAGACGTCGCCGATGCGCCGGTGGTCGTCGAGCACGACGAAGCGCAGCCCCTTGCGGGCGAGATGGTAGGCGACCGAGAGCCCGGATTGACCGGCGCCGATGACGATCACGTCGAAACGAGTGCGTGTTTCCATGTTCACCTCCGAGGCGCGGAGGCCTCTCGAGTGAACCTAGGGGACGAGGGCGCTCGCGCGCTTCGGGCGAGTCACCCACGGCGGCCGATTTCGGGCATGGGTGGTTTCACCCATCAGCCGACAATCAGGCCGTGTTCGTAGGCGTACGCGGTAGCGGCGGCGCGCGAGGGGACGCCCAGCTTGCCGAAGATGTTGCTCACGTGCCGGTCGATGGTCTTTTCGCTCAAGCCGAGCTCGTGCGCGATGGCCTTGTTGGTGCCGCCCGTCGCGACGAGCCGGAGCACCTGGAGCTCGCGCTCCGTGAGACCGTGCGCTCGTGCCGGCTTCGCGTGCCGGTGCGGACCTGCCACGGTTTCGAGGTCGAGCGCGGCGCCGAGGTCGCTGAACGTCGCGCGAGCGGCGGCGAGTTCGCGCGCGGCGCCTTCTCCGTCCCCGAGCGCCGCGCAGGCGCGCGCGAGATCGACGCGCACCTTCGCGGCGGCGTAGGGCGCGCCGATGGTTTGCCAGACGAAAAAGGCGCGCCGGAGCGGTCCGAGCGCCGCCTGCGCGTCGTCGGCGTGCAGAAACAGCGCAGCGCGAGCGTGCGCGGCGAGGGCGACGAGCGCCTCGGTGCCGTGTGCGTTCGCGATGGTTTCGAGCTCACGGCACGCAGCGAGCGCTTCCTCCGTAGCGCCCGCGCCGAGCAGCACTTCGACGGCGGCGGGCAGGAGCCGCGCGCGCGCGAGCGGTCGCGTGGCCTCGCCGAGCGCGCGCTTGAGACCGCTCACCGCGACGTCGGTTCGCCCCTGACCGAGCCGCAGGAGCGCGATGCCCGGGTGCGGCTCGCGTCCGTGGCGGGCGGCTTCGACATACGCGCGTTCGGCCGCCGCGAGCTCGCCGCGCAAGCGATGGAGCTCGGCGAGCTCGTAGTGCGCTTCTCCCACCGCTTCCGGGTTTTGGTGCCCCGCGACGCCCGCCGAGGCTCGTTCCGCCTGCTCAGTGGCGCGCGGCCAGTCCCCGCTCAGCCGCGCGATCTCGGCGCGATGGACCAGGCAAGTGCCGCGAAAGGCGACGAGCTCCGGCTGCGCCTCGCACCAATCGGCGAGCGCGTTCGTCCACTGGCGAGCGCGGTCGAGCGCGTACACCTCGTGACAGCTCGCGATCACCGTGCAGTAGACGAGCGCCGTGAGAATCGGTGACACCGTGCCTGCCGTGACGGAGAGCATGCACTCGTCGAGCAGCGCGAGCCCTTCGTTCGTTTTGTTTTGGCGAAGCAGCGCGCGTCCCACGAGCGAACGTGTGAACGCCTGAGCGTCCGCGTCGGCGAGGCGGTCGGCGAGCAGCATCCCTCGGCGCGCAGCACGCTCGGCCTCCGGCAGATCGGCCCGCATGAGGGCAGCAAAGGCGAGGGGGATCTGGAGGTAACACTGCTCGAGACTGTCGGGGCCGGCGTGTTCGGCCAGACGCTGCAGGCGCGACACCCACCCGCTCGCGCGCCCGGTTTCCCCCATGGCGGTGAGGCGCATGACGGACCAGAGCGCGGCCCGCGCGGCGCGCGGTGCTTCGGTGCCGGCGAGCGCGGCCGTGTGGAGGCGTTCGAGCGCGTCGAGAAATTCCTGATCCCGCCCGGTGAGCGCCGCGGCAACGGCCGCGCGCTCGAAATCCTCGAGCTCCAAGCCACACGGCTGTACGGCGCCGCGCGCGAGCGCCCAATACTGGGTGAACGACCGCTCCCACGCGCGCTCGACGAAGCTTGCGCGCGCGCGCTCGAGTGCGCTTGCTGCGCGCTCTGGCTCAGGCTGCTCTAAAGTCGCGTTGCCCATCGACGGACCGCGCTCCACGTGCAGCCGAGGCTACTCGATCGCAAGCGGTCCGTCGAAGGCACGAGATTGCCCTGCCCGAGCCTAGAGCGCCGCCATCAGCCGGGCGTGGTCGGCGTCGCTCAGCGGACCGCGCAGGGCGGCCGTGATGCCCTGGAAGGCCGGTTCGGGCAGTTGGCGCTTGAGGTCGGAGATGAGCGCCACGCGGTCTTCGTGGTTCGAGGCCGGCACCATCAAGCGCAAAAACTCGAGCTTTTCACGTTGCGGAATCGCGTTCACGAGCGCGTTCCGTAGCTCCAAAAGCTCGGCGTCCGTGTAGAGCGCATGAAACAAGGGCTCGATCACGAGCTCCTCCTCCGCCATGTGCGCGAGGTCGTCCGACACGAAGGACGCGTAGCGCAGGTAGAGCGCACGACCGACGGCTGGCGCGGCGTCCGCGCGCGCCGCGCTGAGCTTCGCCGCCAGCGTGCGGAGCTCGGCGAAGGTGCGCTCGTGCGCTGCGTGCTCGGTCGTGATCCGGTTGCTCGAGTTCGCGCGCCGGGCCTCGAGCGCCGGGTGCAGGTGCCGCTCTTCCGCCTCGAGGTGAAACGCCGAGAGATCGAGCATGGCTTCGAGCTCGTCGAGCGTGAGCTCGACGCTCGCGCGGTCGGCATACGAGGTGGCGCCGAGCCGCGTGAGGAGGCGCGCGTGCGCGAGGCGCAAACCGCGGTGCACGACGCCGTAGAGGTTCACGCGCGGCAGCGGCGGAACGCGCGAGGGCGGCGCCGCGTCGAGCTCGCGTCGAAGGCTCGTCATGTCAATTCACCGCCTCTGCCGGCTTCGGGTACGTCGCGCCGATGGCCGCGATGACCGGTGGGGGCACGTTCGGCGCGGGCACGCGGTTTTTCACCGGGCGGATCGAATGCAGGTACGCGTACATCGCCCGCAGGTCCGCGTCCGGCTGCGACGCGAGGTTCTGCCATGGCATGGGCGGCAAGATCGGGCGGCCCGTGCCCTTTTCGTGCCCGCTGCGGAGCGTCTTCACGAAGTCGTCTTCGCTCCAAGTGCCGAGCCCAGTTTCACGATCCGGGGTCAAATTCGCGGCATAAACGACCCCGAACGGCGTCGCAAAGCTCGTGAAACTGCCGCCGATCACCGCTGTGTCGCCCACGCCCGGCTTCGATTGCGGCTCGGGACCACGTTCCGGATGACCCGAGAGCGCGAGCTCCTGTTGCGGAACCGGCATTTTGAGTTTCGGATCGAACGCCTTCGGCGTGTGGCAGTCCGCGCAGCCGCCGAGCATCACGAGCTGCCGTCCGCGCTCGATGAGCGCTGCTTGGCTCACGGCCGCGGGTGCGGGGTGAGCGTTCTGACAGGCGATTCCGAGGAGGAACAGCCCGGCAAGAGTCGTCTTTTTGTGCATCGTCGAGTCTCCTTCGCGAGCAGCGCTCGCTGACGAGACTCAATCTGGCATCGGTGAATTTTCGGGGTCGCTAAATACCCCGTCAAGAAGGCTCCAAGCTTCGTAAGAAGATCTTAAGCAACCTGTTCGAGGTCGATCCGGCACGTAACGTCGAGCCGGAAATGGCCGCGACCGGTCGAGACGAGCTTGAGCTCCGGGCACTTCTGTTCGAGGCGGCGGCGCAAGAGCACGAGCCGGCTTTCGAGGTTGTCGCGCAAGCCGGGCAGACCGAGCGAGGCGTCGAGGCGGAGCTCGCGATTGGTGAATTCCGAGCGGCCGCTGTCCACGTACGCGCGCAAGAGCTTCCACAGAATGCGGCCGGGCAGGTTGCGGATCAGATACTCGTCGTCGACGAAGACGCAGTCGTCGCTCGCAAAGAAGCGAAAACGGCGGGGTTTAGCGCCGGTTGCCGCGTTTCGTTCGTCGGCCGGCGCGCTCCCCGGTGCTGCGGCGGCGGGCGCCGGCGCCGCGGGTGACGGCGCTTCTTCGTTGCGCTCGCGCAAGATGGCGTTTTCGATCGAGCTTGCGAGCTGGCTTCCGACGATGTCGAGGAAGGCTTCGTCCCAATCGTCGAAATCGAGTGCTCGGCGACTCTCGACGGCGAGCACGCCCATGAGCCGGTCGCACGCGAGGAGTGGGATCGCGAGCTGACTTTGGGCGTCCGGCAAGCCGGGCAGGGGGATCTCGGGGCCGAGCTCGCGGCGCGCGCCCGCCGCCTGGTGGCTCGCGCGCACGGCGCGGCCGTAGCGAAGCTCGCTGTCCATGTTGGAGAGCCGCAGTGACCGGCGCTCGCGCGCCACGGTGCCGATGAGCCCGTCGCCCACGTTGAGCTCGGCGCCGACGCCGTCGTCACCATAGCCGCGGCTCGCGACCGCGAAGAGCCGAGCGCCGGTCTCGTCCGGCAGGAGCACCATCGAGTGACGAAATCCGAGGCTCTCCTCGAGCACGGCCAAGAGCTCCGTGAGGAGCGCGTCGAGCGTCGGCGCGCGCGCCGTGCGCTGCGACACGAGCTGCAGACATTGAATCTCCGTGCGCGGCTGGTCCGCCTCCGGTAATTCCTCGAACTCGTCGTCTCCCGGCGGAACGAGAAACCCCGCGCGCTCTTCGCACGCGAGCACCGTGTACACGTCGGCCGAGAGCAGCCGAAAGACGCCCTTCATGCCCGTGTGAGACGCGATGGCCTGGATCCGGAGCGCCATCGACTCGAACAGCGGCCCGCTCGTCTCCGCGTGATCGAAGCAGAGCTCGAGGCGAAAAGCGGCGAAACTCACCGGATCGTAGAGCTCCACCGTCGCGTACGGGTTCTCGAGGACGTTCTGCTTCGTCTTGTTGAAGAATTGGCAGGAGAGCGCGACGTGCGCCTTATCGACGCGGAACACCTGGCTCAAGAACGTGACGTTCGGCGTGCCATCGGCTGCGACGGTCGCGATCGACGCCGGGATGACGCCCTGAAAACACGCGGGCGAGAGCTCGTCGAGGCCTTTCACGTCGCGCCCTCGAGCCGCCGGCCGGCGCCCGGCCCCGGCGTCTGCGCGTAGAGCTCCGTGATCTCGAACTCGAGGGCGATGCTCGGCCAGTGGCGGATGCGGCGGCCGAGCCGGCGCGCGAAGCCGGTCATGGCGAGCTGCTCTCCGAACGCTGCGAGCCAGCGCTCGCCGACGGCCCGCTCGTTCCGGCGCGCACGGCGGAGCGCGACGAGCTTGCCTTTGACCTGCAAGGTTCGATGGTTCGTGATCTGCGAAAAGGTCACGGCGATCGCGGCGTTGTTCTCGAGATTCGCGACGGTTCGGTCCGCGAGCTCGGACGGCACGAACACCGTCAGGCTGCTGCGGTCCGGCCCGACGACCGCGCCGACCACGCGCAGGAGCTCGGGGCGCAGCGCTGCGTCACGGGTCGCCACCTTCATGGAGACACCACCCTCGACGAGCTCGACTTGCTCTCGCGTGAGCTGCACCGGCATGCGAACCCCCAGCCTGCCTCAGGGCCGGAGGGGCCGCAATTAATCCCGCATCGCTTCGATCGGTGAGACGCGAGCGGCGCGGAGCGCGGGGAAGAACCCGCCGACGATGCCCATGCAGGCGCCGAAGAAGAGCGACCCCACGACGACGCGCGGATTCGGATCGAACGAGAATGTGACCTCTTGCCAGGTCGCGAAGTTCATCATCGAAAGCTTCACGAAGCTCATGCACAGCGCGCCGAGCACGCCGACCACGCCGCCGCCGAGCGCCAGCACGGCCGATTCGAGCAAGAAAGAACTCAGGATGGAAAAGCGCGAAAACCCGAGCGCGCGCAGCGTACCAATCTCACGCTGGCGCTGCGAAACCGCCGCTTGCATCGTGATGAGCGCGCCGATCACGGCGCCGATCGAGATGAAGAACACGATGATCGCGCCCATGATCTTGATGAAGAGCGAGGTCTGGCTCGATTGTTTCTCGTAGTAGCCGCTCTCCGTCAGTGCCTCGAGGCCGAGGCGCTTGTCGCTCTCCATCGTGGCCTTGAAGGCGTCGAACTTGCTCGCGGATTCGAGCCGAACCGTCGCCGACGAGACGAGCCCCTCACGTCCGAAGGACGAGCGCGCCGTGTCCACGTCGGCCCACACTTCCGACTCGAAGCTCGACCCGCCCGATTCGAAGACGCCGACGACCTTCACGGGCCGGTTCTTCTTGAGCTCGAAGCTCTGATCGAGGTCCATGCCCTGGTACTTGCCGCGCAGACCCTGGCCGATCATGACCTCGTCCGTCCCCGGCTTCGGCGGCCTGCCCGCGACGAGGTGAAGCTCGGGCCTGACCTCCATCGCGATGTCGGGCACGCCGCGCACGAGCACGTTCGCGATCTGCCCGTTCGTGCCGAGCTTCTCTTGCGCGATCACGAGCACGACCTCGCCGGAGACGAGCGACGTGCCCGCCGCAGAGCGCTTCACGCCAGGGGCTCCCGCGATGAGGCTCAACGTGTTCACTTCGAGGCTGCTCGCCATCTCGGTGTCGGAGCCCTTGCGCAAGACCATGGCGTTGTCGCTGCGGCCGGCGCCGACCATCGTGCGAGTGATACCGCTGCCGAGCATGAAGGCCGCCGCGAGCACGAACACGACGAGCCCGACGCCGAGCGCGGTGGCGAGCGTCGTGGTCTTGCGGACCATCAAGCTGCGGACGTTGTACGAAAGAGGAATCACTTTCACCTCATCCGACGCGCCGGAGCGCTGAAACGACCTCGAGCTTCGACGCGTTCCGCGCCGGGATCACTGCCGCGAGCGTGCCGAGCGCGATCGCCAGCACGAAGGAGAGCCCCGCCAAATCGGGCGTGACGCGGAACACGGCGAACATTTGACCCAGGTTTTGCTCGAGCGCGGGCCCGATGCCGTTTTGGATCAGGGGGTACCCGATGGCGAGCCCGACGAGCCCGCCGAGCGCGCCCAGCACGAGCCCCTCCACGAGGATGAACTGCACGATGTGCTTCGGCAGAAAGCCGATGGCACGCAGCACACCGTACTCGTGGGTGCGCTCGCGGACGCCCATTGCGATGGTGTTGCCCAAGATCAGGGCCATGATCGCCATCATCACGATGCTCACGACGCCGATGAGCTTCAAAATCGCGGACACCATGCCGAGGAACGACGCCTGCAGCGCGCGCTCGCTCATGCTGATGGTCTGGATGTCGCGATCGTCGAACTTCTTATCGACGGCGCGGGCGATCTCGGCGGCGCGCCCCGGGTCGTCCACGCGCGCCATGATCCAGCCGACCTGATCTTTCAGGCGCTGGGGCCGTGATTCGTCGAGGTATTTGTAATTGAACCAGAGCGTCGAGCGATCCACGGTCGGGCTGTTCGCCGTGTAGATGCCGGCGATGTGGAACTCCCAGTCACCCGGATAAATCGTGCCTTGGAGCACGATCTTGTCGCCGAGCTTCCAGCCCTTCTTCTTCGCGAGCACGTCGCCGACGAGCGCGCCCTCGCGGTCCTGCTTCCAGGCCTCGACCTCCGCCGGCGAGACCTTGATCTCGTCGTACACCTTCAAGAAGTCGTCGGGCTCGGTGGCGATGGTGCTGAAGAAGTCGTCGAGGTGATTCGGATCCTTCGCGCCGAACCAGCTCGCGTGGGCGACCTGCTTCACGCCCGGGATGTTCCGCACTTCGTCGACGTAGCGGTGCGGGAGCTGCATGATGAAGCTCACCTTGTGGCGGATGCCGATGCGGTCGCGTGCGCCCTGCTCGGCCGACGCGCTCCACGACCAGATGAAGGTGCGGAGCAAGAGGAACGTCACGACCGCGACCGTCACGCCCGCGAGCGTGAGCGCCGTGCGGAGCTTGTTCCGCAGGATGTTGCGCGCGGCAATCGTCCCGAGTCCCATGGCTGCTTACCCCTTGCGGCTAGGCCGCGAGCACGCCCTTGTCGAGGCGGTGCACCGTGTGCGCGCGCTCGGCGGCGGCCGGATCGTGCGTCACCATCACGATCGTCTTGCCGAACTCGGTGTTGAGCTTCTCGAGCAGTTTCAGGATTTCGTCCGCGCTCGTGCGGTCGAGATCACCGGTCGGCTCGTCGGCGACGATGATCTTCGGGTCGGTGACGATCGCGCGTGCGATCGTGACGCGCTGCTCTTGCCCGCCGGAGAGCTGGCTCGGTAGGTGCTTGCCGCGGTCCTCGAGACCGACGGCGCGGAGCGCGATTTCGGCGCGCTTGCGGCGTTCAGCGGCGGGGAGCTTCGCGAGCAAGAGCGGAAGTTCGACGTTTTCCAGCGCCGTGAGCACGGGCATCAGGTTGTAGGTCTGAAACACGAAGCCGATATTTTGAGCGCGCCAATTGGCGCGCTGGCCTTCGCTCATCGTCCCGATCTCGGCGCCGGCGACGACCAGGCGCCCGGAAGTCGGCTGGTCGAGCCCCGCGATCAGGTTCAAGAGCGTCGATTTGCCGGAGCCGGACGGCCCCATCAGCGCCTCGAACGAACCCTCGTTGATGCGCAAATCCAGCCCGGCGAGCACGTCGAGCTGCTCCTTCCCGCGGAAAAAGCTCTTGCGCACCTTTTCCAGGCTGATGATTGCGGCTTTACCTTGGCCCTCTGCGCCGTCGCTCATGGCAGCCCTTCCGTAGTTCAGTTTGTGTGCGAGCGGTAGTCGGGGGGCGGTCAGCTTCCCGACTTTTCTTTGACCGCTTGTCCGTCGGCGAGGTTCGCTGGCGGATTCTTCACGAGCTTCGTGCCGGCGCCCGGACCGCGCGTGACTTCGAATCCGCTGCCGAAGGCCGGTCCGAGCTCGAGCGGCGTTGCGCGCACTTTGCCGCCGTCGATCACGTAAACGACTTTGGCGCCACCGAGCGTCGCGAGCGCTTCGTTCGGCACGACCGTCTTCGGGGGTTGCTTGAGCTCGGCCTTGTCGAGCTCGCTCGAGAGAAAGCTCACGCGAGCCGCCATGTCCGGCAGGACGCCCTCGCGGTCGTCCACGAACGCCACCTTGACGATGACGGTCGCCTTGGTGCGGTTCACGCGCGGTGTAATCTCGAAGGCTTTTCCGCGGAAGCGCTTGGTCGGGTAGGCGTCCAGCACGATTTCACACGGACCGCCGATTTTGACCTGGGAGAGGCGCTGCTCCGGCACGTCCGTCTCCACCTGGAGCGTGGAAAAATCCGCCACCTCGACGCCGCCCATATCGACGGCGATGCCGGCCGGCTGCGGTGCGACCATTTCCCCCACCTCCGGCGGCTTGTTCACGACGGTGCCGCTGAGCGGCGAGACCACCTTGTAGGAGTTGAGCGTCACGTTGAGCGCGGCGACCTGCGCGCTCGCGGCCTTCGACTCCGCGTCCGACGCCTTCACCTGCTCGTCGAGCGACACGACGCGCGCTTCGAGATCCTCGGCCGTCGACTTGGGGCCGATGCCTTCCTTCGCCATCGACTGAGCGCGCGTCAGCTGGATCTTCGATTCGGCGAGCTGGGCTCGCGCCGTCTGCGCGCGCGCCTTGGCCGCCGCGACCTGACTCGCGGCGCTCGCGATGGTGGCCTGCACGTCGGTCGGGTCGAGCTCGAGCAGCACGTCCCCGGCCTTGACCTGCGCGCCCTCGCGAAAGTTCGATTTGACGACTTTGCCGGGGACCTTGGGGGCGACCTTGGAAACCGACTGCGCGACGACGTAACCCGTGGAGGTGAGCTCGACGCTCGCCTGTGCGGGCGAAACCAGGGCGACCTCGGTCACGTCCACCTCGGTCTTGAAGACCTTCGCCTCCAGGTACGGTAGGCCGAGCGAGTACGCTGCGAACCCGGCGCCGCCGACCAAAAGCAGGGCGACGACCCGGCCGACCCAACCGCCGCCCTGGCGCCGCGCGGGTGCCCGGTCGATGCGGAGTGCCGCAAGATCGCTGCTCAGCTGGTCCGCCATGCCCGAGCCTCCCTACTAATGCCGTACCTCCAGAGTCGCAATACACCCCTCCGCCGAAAGATCGGCAGCCATTGCCGGCGGAGTTGTCGTGGATTGGGGGTTCTCGCGCCGAACGGGCGCCCGGATGTGGTATTTCGCAAGTTCAAAGCCGAAAGGTCGGCCGAGCGAGCGCGCTCGCCGAGGCTCGACGCCGATCCCCGATGCGAAACCCGCTCAATCTTCGCAACGCCACGACGCCGCGCTACCTCGAGACGTACGTCGAGAACCCGTATGCGAGCGAGAACCCCTTCGTCTCGCGCTCGCGGCGCAACGTAGACCCGTGGCCCACGTTCGGCGGCAGCCGTGAAACCCTGCTCCCGTACCCGCACCTCCCCGCGGTACCCAAAGCCGCGGAGTGTTACCTGCATTGCTGGGAGATCGCGTTCAAGAACTTCCGGCGCGCCACGAACGAGAACGGCTTCGTCTCCGATTACTCGTCGACGATGTACGACGACGCCCTCTTCATCTGGGACTCCGTTTTCATCACGCTCTTCGGCCGCTACGGTGATCGAGCCTGGAAGTTCCAGAATACGCTCGACAACTTCTACGCGAAGCAGCACCCCGACGGCGGCATCTGCCGGCAGCTGCGTGAAGCCGACGGCAGCGAGGTGTTCAGCCGCTTCGATCCCGCGGGGAGCGGGCCGAACCTGCTCGCGTGGAGCGAGTGGGAATACTACCGATTTCGCGGGGATCGGGCGCGGCTCGCCGAGGTCTTCCCCCCGCTCGCCGCGCATGCGGAGTGGCACCGCCACTATCGCACCTGGCCGAACGGCAGCTATTGGGGCACGGGCTGGGCGACGGGCATGGACAACCAGCCGCGTACGCCGAGTGACGCGCACGTCTGGTTCGATCACGCTCACCGCACGTGGGTCGATACGAACTTTCAAGCGGCGCTGAACAACCGCCTCCTCATTCGCATCGCCGAGGAGCTCGGACGAGAAGAAGAGGTCCAGGCCTGTGCGGCGGAGAACGCGGCGCTCGTGCCGTGGATGAATCAGCACCTCTGGGACGAGGGCACCGGTTTTTATCACGACCTGAGGCGTGACCAGTCGCGCGCGACCGAGCTCAAGACGATCGGCGCCTACTGGGCGCTGCTCGCGCGCGCGGTGCCGCAGGAGCGTCTCGATCGCTTCGTCGCCCACCTCGAACTGGAGACCGAGTTCAACCGCGTGCACCGCGTGCCGAGCCTTTCCGCCGACACGCGCGGCTTCGACCCCGACGGCGGCCATTGGCTCGGCGGCGTGTGGGCGCCCACGAATTACATGGTTTTGCGCGGTCTCACCGAGCAGCACAAGCACGACCTCGCCTACGCGATCGCCGAGAACCACTACCGTCACGTGCTCGGCTCGTTCGAGCGCACGGGGTCGATCTGGGAGCACCACGCGCCGGACGCCGAGGCCGAGGGGCGCGGGCGCAAGGACTTCGTGGGTTGGACCGCCATCACACCCATCGCCGTGCTCTTCGAGTACGTGCTCGGGTTTCGTGCGGACGCGGTCGCGGGGGAGCTCTTCTGGGACGTACGACGGACCGACGAGCATGGCGTCTATCGCTATCCCTTCGGCGCCGACGGCACGGTCGACCTCATCGCCGAGGCGCGCTCGGACCCGCAGGTGCGTCCCACGCTGCGCGTGAAGAGCAACGTGCCGTTGCGGCTCCGGCTGCGCTGGGCCGGCGGCGAAGAAAAGCTCGACATCGAGCCGACGTGACCGCGCTCGCCTCCCTCGACGGGCACATCGTCCCGCCCGAGGCCGCCGAGGTGAGCGTCTTCGATCGCGGTTTCCTCTACGGGGACTCCGTGTCGGCTGTTTTTCGCACTTACGGCGGAGCCCCCTTCGCCCTCGACGAACAGCTCGCCGAGCTCGAACGGAGCGCGAACCTCGTCGCACTTCCGTCCGTCGACAGCGGCCGGCTACGTTCGGAGATCGTCGCGGTGGTGCGCGTGACGGGCAACGCGGAGTCGCAAGTTCGCGTGATCGTGACGCGCGGGACGGGCGCGACGCTCGGCTTGGATCCGGCGCTCGCGCGAACGCCCCTCCGCGTCGTGCTCGTGACGGAGCTGCCCGCGACGCCGGCCTCGTTTTACGAGCGCGGCATCGGCGTGGTCACCTACGCGACCTTGCGGACGTTGCGTGGGACGCGCGCGGTCGGCTCGCGCGTGGGGGCTGGCCTCGCGAGCGTCCTCGCGCTGCGTGAAGCCGAGCTCCGCGGGGCAGAGGACGCATTGATCCTGAACGCAGACGGCGAAGTCATGGAGGGAACGAGCTCCAACGTCTTCTTGGTGCAAAACGGGGCCCTCGTGACGCCGCCCGAGGAGGCGGGAATTTTGGCGTGCGTCGCGCGCGCCAAAGTGCTCGAGCTGGCGCGAACGCTCGGGCTCGCCGTGACGTTGCGAGCGTTCACGCCGAGCGCATTCGATGTGGCCGAAGAAGCGTTCCTCGCGTCGGACGTGCGCGAGCTCGTGCCGGTCGTGGCGGTCGACGGCCGAGCCGCGGGCGGCGGGCGCCCGGGACCCGTGACGCGGCAATTGCTCGCCGCGTACCGTGCGTTGACGCTCGAACGCTGAGGCAGCGCTCAGGTGGCGGCGGCGTCCGCGGCCGGTTTCTGCGGGATCGGAACGCGGAGCTGCCCGTTGCCTTGCGCCAAGAGCACCGCAATCGCCTTGTCGAAGAACGCGCGTAGAAACGGCACGTCGCGCGGCGGATCGGTGATGAGGCCCGTCTTCTCGATGGCCTTGATGGCGGCGACGACGTCGAGCGCGCGCGCCTCACCGTCACGCGCGAGCACGCTGAGCGCGCTGTCCTTCATGCGCAGCACGAGGTCCGCGCGCCGCTCCGGCGTGAAATAGCGATCGACCGCCGCGAGCAGCTCGGCGCGCAATGCTTGCTCGAACTTCGCCTGCTCGGGGCTTTCACCCGGCGTGAGCGTGGCGCCCACCTTGCGCAAGAGCTCGTCGACCGCCTCGCGCGTGGGTAGCCAGCTGCCGAACTCGGGGAGCTGGTGCAGCTCGGCTGATTTTACCGCGAGCTCCTTCACGTCGTCGTCCGCGAGCTCGAGGCCCTCGGCGTCGAAAGGATGCTCGGCGCTCTCCGGCGCGCCCGCGATGAGCGACTCGCCCTGCGCGAAGCCCATCGTTTCGGCGATGCGGCGCTGCTTTTGCAGCTTGCGCGCCTGATCGATGCGATAGCGCGCGTACTCGACGGGAACCTTGACGGCGCGGTACGCGCCACGGCTCGCGCGCTGGAAGGACTCCTTGAGCTCGGTCTGGCTCATCTCACCGGAGCTCGCGCGCACGACGCCCACTTCGGGCGAGACGAAAGCGAAGACGACGCGGCTCCGAGTCGTGGGGGAGCGTGCGGCGATCGCGAAGAGCACGAGGCCGTTCGTGTCGGGCGGCAGCATGAACGCTTCGATCGTCTCGGCGATCTTCTCGCCGCCGAGGCTGGCGACGCGCGCCGCCTCGGGCGCCTTCACGCCGCGCGACTTGAGCACGTTGAGTCCCCGGCGCGCCGCTTTGCGCGCTTTGCCGGACGCGCCGTCCGCGGCGACGGCGACGGCGGCCGCGTTGCCGGCCTTCACCCAGGCGTCGACCAGCTCGTCGGCGCGCTCGCCGGCGCGGTCGAGCGCGGCGAGCGCTTCTGGTGCCTCCGCGGCGATGAGCCGGGCATCGAAATTGACTTTGGTCGTGACTTCTTCGGCTTTGGCCATGATTCCTCGGGTGCCGTCGTGATGGCTCGGGGCGGCGGGTTTAGCGCATCAGCGCGATGGCTTCGAGCTCGATGCGAGCACCGCGCGGGAGTCCGGAGACTTGCACGGTGGATCGAGCGGGCGGGCTCGCCCCGAAATAGTGGGCGTAAGCGGTGTCGAACGCCGTGAAGTCCTTGAGATCGGCCAGGAACACCGTGCACTTCACGACGTCTCCATAGCCGAGTCCGGCTTCCGCCAGCACCGCGCCGAGGTTGTCGAGCACGCGCCGCGTCTGCTCCTCGATGCTGCCCGTCACGAGCTCACGCGTGCGCGGGTCGATCGGGATCTGTCCGGAACAAAAGACGAATTTCCCGGCGCGCACGGCCTGCGAGTAGCTCGCGACCGGCTGCGGTGCGTCTTCGGACCTCAAGACTTTCTTCTTCGGCATGGCGTTACTCTCGTCTCACGCAGCGGCCCCCCGGTCCGCAAGCGCGCGGGCGCATCTTACTCAAACCGGCCGGCGACCGTCGATGGCGCGCCCGAGCGTGATTTGATCGGCGAATTCGAGGTCACCGCCGTGGGGCACGCCGCTGGCAATCCGCGACAGTTTGAGCTCGCGGCCGGCGAGCTCGCGTGCGAGCAGGAGGGCCGTCGCCTCGCCGTCGACGGACGGGGGCGTGGCGAGAATCACCTCGCGCACACCGTCGCCGACGATGCGCGCCATCAGCTTCGGCAGCGGCAGCTCTTCCGGGCCGACGCCGTCGAGGGGCGAGAGCAGCCGTCCGAGGACGAAATAGCGACCGCGCATCGCCCCGCTCCGTTCCACGGCCAACAGATCTTGCACGCGCGCGACGATGCAGAGCACGGTCGGATCGCGGCGCGTGTCGCGGCAGACGCTGCAAATCGCGTGGCCCGTCGGGTCGACTTCCGCGATGTTCCCGCAGCGCTCGCACGGTCGGATGCTGTGCCCGAGCTCGGCGAGGGCGGCGCCGAGCTCACTCGCGACGTCGCCGCGTTCGCCTGCGAGCCAGAGCGCGAAGCGTTGTGCCGTCTTCTCGCCGACGCCGGGCAGGCGCGCGAACAAATCGACGATGCGCGTGAGACGAGCGGGGAGCACTGCTTAAAATCCGCCGAGCATCACGTCATTGACCTGCGAGCTTCAGGTCCTTCACGCGCCCGCCGAGCACTTCGACGGCTTCGGCGACGCGCGGGTGGTTCTTGACCTTGGCGAGCGCGGCGCGGCGTTCGCGCTCTTCCTCTTCGGCGTCGAGCTGCGCGAGCGTCGCGACCGTGGCCCCGCGCTCCTTGTCGATGGTCACACGCGTGGGCGCGCCGAAATGCTCGGTCGCGACGCGCTCGACCAGCGCGAGCTCGCGTTCGACTTTGGCGAGGAACGGCTCGTCCGCGCCGAACGCGATGACGACGGAGCCCGCCTTCGCCTCGAGCGGCGCCGCGCGTGCGAGGAATGCGCGAAGCTCGAAGCGATCCTCGGGAAGTCGCTCGACGATGGCACGCCACACGGGGTGCGCTTCGGTCGCGACGGCGGGCGGCGCGGCGGGCACCGCGCGAATCGACGCGGGGCGGGGTGCGGGGGCGGGGGCCTCCGGTTCCGGAAACGTGGGGACGACGAACGCGTGAGCGGCGGCGGCCGACGCGGCGATGCGCGGTGCCTGCGGCGGCGCGACGCGCTGAACGACGGGTGGCGCTGCAACGACGGGTGGCGCCGCAACGACGGGTGGCGCTGCAACGACGGGTGGCGGTGCGTCCACGCGCGGTGCGGCTTCGGCACGCGGCGCCGCGCTGCGTTCCCGCGGCGCTGCGGCCGCGCCCGACGTGAGACGGCGCTCGAGCGCACCGAGGCGACCGAGCAGCTCGTCGAGCGGCAGCAGCGGCGGCCGGCGCGCCAAGCGCACGAGCAACATCTCGAGCGCCGCGCGCGGTTGTCCGCTGCGCGCGACGTCGTCGAAACCCTGAGAAAAGCCCTGGTGGAGCCGCAGGAGATCGTCCGCCGCAGCGCTCTCCGCGAGCGCGAGCACGTCCTTGGCTTCCTCGGGCGGCAGATCGAAGAGCTCGTGAGGGCTCGAGCACACTTTGCCGACCACGAGGTCGCGCAGCATCGAGAGCAGGTCACGTGCCACGTGCACGAGGTCGTAACCCTGCTCGTTCAGATCGGCGACGAGCTTGAGGCAGCGCTCCGGATCCCCGCCGACGAGGGCCGTCGAGAGCTCGTGGAGCACGCTGCGGCTCGCGACGCCGAGCACCTTGGCGACCTGATCACCCGCGAGCCGCTCGCCGCCCCACGCGATCACCTGGTCGAGCAGACTCATCGCATCACGCATGCTGCCGGCTGCTTCGCGTGCGAGGAGCGCGACGGCCGCGTCGTCGGCGCTGATGTTTTCCGCCGCGAGCACGTGCCGCAGCCGATCCGCGATGGCCTGCGCCGCGATGAGCTTGAAATCGAAGCGCTGCACGCGGCTCAGGATCGTGACCGGGACCTTGTGCACCTCGGTCGTGGCGAAAATGAACTTCACGTGCGGCGGCGGCTCCTCGAGCGTCTTCAAAAACGCGTTCCACGCGCTCTGCGAGAGCATATGGACCTCGTCGACGATGAAGATCTTGAAGCGGTCGCGCTGCGGCCGGTAAGGCAGTGAATCCTGGAGCTTGCGGACCTCGTCGATGCCGTTGTAGCTCGCGCCGTCGATCTCCCACACGTCCACGTCGGCGCCTGCGGCGATCTCGATGCAGGCCGCGCATTTGAGGCAGGGCGTCACCGTGGGCCCGGGGTCTTTGCCCGGCGGGGTCGTCGCCGGATCGCCCAGGCAATTGAGCGCCTTGGCCAGGATGCGCGCGCTCGTGGTCTTGCCCACGCCGCGGACGCCCGTGAACAAGAAGGCGTGCGCGACCCGATTGCTCTTGATCGCGTTGCCGAGCGTGCGCGAGACGTGGTCCTGACCCACCAGGTCTTCGAAGCGCATGGGGCGCCACTTGCGCGCGAGGACGACGTAACTCACGGGGATCGTCCGCCTAGCAGATCCCGGCGCCCGGTGCGAGGATGGGGGCGCGATGAGCGGCGAAGTCCTCGCGGGCGTCCTCGGCGCGTGGTCGGTGACCCACGCCGCGCTCGGGATTTACTTCTTGCTCGCCTTCGCGCTCGGGCGCCGCGAGCGGGAGCTCGTGCTTTTCAGCCTACTCTGCTTCGCGTTTGCCGTTTCGAGCCTGGGGGAGGCGCTCGATTACGTCGCCCACGCGCTGCCCGCCTACGTCTTCGCCGACAAGCTCACTCACGGCGGCTACATCGTGGGCGCCGCGGTCAACGCGCACTTCGCCATGGCCTTCGCGCGCGTGAGGGAGCGGCGCCTGATTGCGCTCGTGCTCTACGCGGTGGCGTTCACGTTCGAGCTCGTGAACGTCAGCGGCCGGCTCTGGGTCGGACGCACCGAGCCGACGACCATGCTCTTCGGTTCGGCCGTTCACTTCAGCGTCGGCGTGCCGAGCGCCGCCTGCGACCTCCTTTACGCGGTCGGCTTCGTCGAGACCCTCGCCGCCACGACGCTGCTCTTGCGCGCCTACTTCCTCGGCAGAAAAGAGGCGCTCAGCGCGCTCATCGGCGCGGGCATCATCCTGCCGGCGTTGATCAACGACGTGGCCCTCGCGAGCGGCTGGGTCACGCACTCCGTGGCGCTCCTGCCTCACGCGTTCTTGCTCTACGCGTTCAGTGTCGCCTCGGCCCTGCTGCTCCGCTATCGCATCGCCAAGGGCGAGCTCGAGAGCGCAGCGACCACCCTGCGCGCGCGCACGGAGGAGCTGCGCCATTCCCACGCCGAACTGCAGCAAATCCAGGACGAGCTCTCGAGCAAGCGCCAACTCGCCGTGGTCGGTGAGCTCGCGGCCGCCATCGCGCACGAAGTCCGAAACCCGCTCGCCGTGATCGTGAACGCGGTGGCGGGCCTCCGACGTAGCAGCCTGCGGCAGGAGGACCGCGTGACGCTCCTCGATATCATCGAAGAGGAGGCGGGGCGCCTGAACCGGCTCGTGGGCGATCTGCTGCGCTTCGCGCGTCCCTTCAGCGTGAGCCGGCAGCGCGTCTCGCTCGTCGAGATGGCGAATCGCTTCAACGACGCTCCGGAATCACAGCCGAGCGTCGACGTGCGCGTCGACGGCGCGCCGGACGCCGAAATGGTGTGGGTCGACCCGAATCTGTTCCGGCTCGTGTTCGATCATCTGATCTCGAACGCGCGGCAGGCGATGCGCGAGGGCGGCACCGTCGACGTACGCATCCGCAAGGACGAGATCGCGGCCGAACCAGGCGTGCGCATCGAGATTGCGGACAGCGGGCACGGCATGCCGGCCGACGTCCGGCGGCGCGCCCTCGACCCCTTCTTCACGACGCGTCCGAGCGGCACGGGGCTCGGTTTGCCGATCGTGCAGCGCATCGTGGAGGCGCACGGCGGCTGGCTCGGGATCGAGAGCGCCGAGGGCGTCGGAACCACCGTCACCCTGCATTTTCCGATTGCGCAGCCGTCCTCGCCGTCGCAACGTCCGCCGGCGAGCATCGCTTCATGAACCGCGAGCGCATCGTCGAGCTCGACAAGTCGCACGTCTGGCACCCGTACACGGCCATGGGCAAATACGTGGCGGAGACGGATCCGCTCGTCGTCGTGCGGGCGGAGGGCGCGCGGCTCTACGACGCGGACGGCCGCTCGTTCATCGACGCGAACTCGTCTTGGTATTGCGCGGCGCTCGGCCACCGCCACCCGCGACTCGTTGCCGCCCTGCGTGAGCAGGCCGAAACGCTGTGTCACGTCGCGCTCGCCGGCATCACGCACGAGCCCGCTGCGCGTCTCGCCGCCGAGCTCGCGGCGTGCGGCCCCGGCGCGCTCCCGCACGTCTTCTTCAGCGACGACGGCTCGACGGCCGTCGAAGTCGCGCTCAAGCTCGCCGGGCAATATTGGCTGCAAAACGGCCGTCCCGAGCGGCGGCGCTTCGTCGCGCTCGAGGGCGCCTTCCACGGGGAGACGCTCGGCGCGACGCTGCTCGGCGGCGTCGACGTGTTCCGGCGCGCGTTCGCCGGGCTCATCGGAGAATGTTTGCGCGCTCCGACGGACGCGGGCGGCTACGAGCGAACCTTCGCGGTGTTGTCCGACCTCGTGAGCGCTCACGCCGACGAGATCGCGGCGGTCGTCGTCGAGCCGGTCGTGCAAGGCGCCGGCGGCATGCGCATCTACGATCCCGCGCTCCTGCGCGCCGTGCGCGAAATCACGGCGCGGCACGACGTGTTTCTCGTGCTCGACGAGGTCTTCACCGGCTACGGCCGCACGGGCCCGATGTGGGCGGCCGAGCACGCCGGCGTCACGCCGGATCTCGTCTGCCTCGCCAAAGGCTTCACCTCCGGCATCCTGCCGATGGCGGCGACGCTCGCTTCGAAGCGCGTTTTCGAGGGTTTTTTGGGGGGTACGGAGCGCGCCTTCTTGCACGGTCACACCTTCACCGGCAATCCGCTCGGGGCGCGCGTGGCGCTCGAGGTGCTCGCCGTGTACCGCGAGGAGCGCGTGATCGAGCGCGCGGTGCCCAAGGCGGCGCGCATCGCCGCCCGTTTCGCGCGGCTCGGCGAGCTCCCGGGCGTCAGCGGCGTGAGAACGCTCGGCATGGTGGGCGCTCTCGATCTCAACGCGGGCGGCTACCTCGACCAAGCCGGCTGGCGCGTCTACGAGCACGCGCGGCGCCGCGGAGCGTACCTGCGGCCGCTCGGTTCGACCGTCTACGTGACGCCGCCGATCAACATCGCGGACGCGGACCTCGACGAGCTACTCGATATTCTCGAGGAGTCGGTGCGCGCCGTGGAGCGCGGCGGCGCTTGAGGCTTCACCAGAGCGGCGGCTCGAGCGCGAGCTCGCCCGTCTGATCCGCGCCCGTCGCGAAGACGCCGAGCGTCGGCGAAAACGACTTCATGCGTAGCGCTTTCCCGCTGGAAACGAGCTCGATCAGGCGCAGGTACCCGAGCCCGCCGTCTTTGAGCATTTGGTAGTTCACCATCACCTGGTGCACGACGTTGCCGTGGTCGCCGCGGCTCGAGAGCACCCCGGCGCCGTTTCCGAGCACGTGACCGGAGAGCACGAGGAAGACGCCCCCGTGCTTCTTCACGAGGTCCTGCCATAGCATCTCACCGTCGTAGGCGGCGTCGGGCGCGAGCGCGCGCGGTCGCGGCTTTTTTTCCGGAACGCCCTTACCGGTCGGGTAGGAGAGTGGATTCCACTCCTGGACCTTGCCCTTGTGTTGCCAGTCGTAGCGCGTGCCGTCGTTGTAGAGATAAGCGTGCGTGAGAACGACGACGCGATCACCGGGATAGCGATCGAGCACCTGATTGGCCCAGCCGACGATCGACGCCCGTGGCGACCACTCGAGCGCGAGCACTCCCAGCGTGACCTTGCCGAGCGGTAGCCGGTAATAGGCGTTCTCGATGTCGTCCGGCGCCGCGCGCTCCGCGAGCACGCGTGCGGCGGCGCCGGGCGGCTCCGGGAAATATTGCTGGAGCAAACTCACGCGATCGTTCGCCGAGCCGCCCGGGCCGTGATCGTGATTGCCCGTGACGAGCACGAACGGAAGCTCGGCCGTGAATTGGGCGAGCCCGTCGCGCACGTATTCCCACTCCGCAGGCGTATTCTTGTCGGTGAGATCACCCAGCGTGAGCACTGCGGCGACGTTGCGGGCGCGCTTCTGCTCGGCGGCCCAGCGCACTTGATCGCCGAAATGGCGCGACGCGCACGACGCATAGTATTGCGTGTCCGGCAGCACGACGAGCGTCGTCCCGCCGGCCTCGAACGGGGGCGTTTCGACCGTGGTCGTCGGCGTGAGCTCCCGGCGCCACCCGCGCGCGACGAGCGGCGCGGGCATGCCGCAATTCGCCGGAACGGGTGCGCTCTGATTTTCGGCGACAGGCGGCGTCTCGCTCGCCGCTGCGGTGGGCGCGGAGCCTGCCGCAGCGACGGTCGGGTTCGTTTCAGGCGCGGCAGCGGCTCGGGTCGTCGCGACGGGCGGCGCCGGCAGCGATTTCGACGCGACGGCCCGCTCGGGCTCCGCCGCGCACCCTGCGAGCAGGCCCGCGAGCGCGAGCACCAAACGAGCTTTCTTCACGGGCGCACTTTAGAGCAAGCGCGGCGGTGCGCGAAACCGGCTTCAACAGAGCTGTGGAAACGCGGCGCAGCTTCAGCGATGTACGGCGATCGGATTTCCGCTCGGATCACAGGGGAACGTGATGCTGAGGTCGGAGCCGCCTTTTTTGAAGGTGGTGCAGGCGGTGCCCTGGAGCGTGACGCTGTAGGAGTTCGACTCGAGCTTCCAGCCGTTCGCGTCGTTGTAGGTGAGCGGCGTGCCGTCGAGGCTGACGATGCCGAGCGAGGCGTCTCCGGTGACGACCGCGTCCATGTCCACGGTGCAGGAGACGGCGTTCTTCAAGAGACTGCTGAGTCCGGCGACGAGCTCCGCTGTCGCGTTCGAGCCGCTCGTGTCGATCGCGTAGGGCTTCCCGACGTCCGGTGAGTCGGGCGTGTACGTCGCGCTCAACATCTGCCCGACGTTGCACTGCTCGTGCGTGAAGGTGCAGCCCGAGGCGTGCCAATCGTCACAGCCGGGGACGGGCTGAACGCCGGCGCCCACACCCGCGTTCGCCAGATCCTGCAGGTGCAAGAGGCCGCAACGCGCGGACGAGGGACAGCCGTTGTTCGGTTGCGCGACGATGTCCCCCAAACCGAGCACGAAGAGCCCGATCCCCGCTGCGAAAGCGTCTTGCGTCGCTTTGATCGCCAAATCCTGACCGCATTGCGGGTCGACGACGGTGCAGGTGTTCGGGTTGCCGTCGGTGACGAGCAGGATGTATTTCTTGCCCGGCGGGTCGGGCATGAACTTCGTGAGGATGTTCGTCGCGTAGTTGATGGCGTAATCCGTCGGCGTTTCCCACTTCGGCTTCGTGTAGTGGTCCGTCATGTACTGGTCGTAAGAAGCGCCGACCATCTGATACACGGAGTCGATGGCGTCGTGATTGTTGAGCGCCGGATCGACCGTCGTCATGACCGCACAAGCGGGATCCGTCTCGGAGGTACCGAGCGCGCCCTTGTAGCTCGCGAAACCGAACCGCAGCTGCGCTTGCAGCGGCGCGACCACGCCGCTCTTCGGATCCATCAGCGCGCTGTAGAGAAGCGGCCACGCGGGCGGCATCGTCTCCCACATGCTCGACGACGTATCGACGACGAGCTCGACCGTCGGGATTTGCGGCGTCGACACCACGTCGAGCTTTTGGCAGATCCCGGGGTTCATCCCGCCCATGCCCGCCGTCGCGGGGAGGCCGGCGCTGCCACCCGTGGGGTTCGAGCCGCCGCCGGTGCCGCCCGCGGCCGTATCGCCGCCGGTTGCGGCGGACGCTGCGCTGCCGCCCGTATTCGCTCCTGCCGCGCTCGCGCCGGTGCCGCTCGTCACGCTCCCGCCACTGCCGGCGTTACTGCTGCCGCCGGTGTTCGCCGCCGCGCTGCCGCCCGCACCCGTGGCGGAGCTGCCGCCGGACGCTGCGCTACCGCCGCTACCGCCGTTCGCAGAGCCGCCCTTGCCGCCGCTCGCGGGTGTGTCGTCGCCGTACGGATTGGGCGCCTTGCCGGTGCTGCACGCCGCAAGCGCTGCGAGCGCCACGACGCTCCCGGCGACCGATCGCAACCTCATCGAGTTCGTGCGCACGGCTTGCTCAGCGGTGGACTGCGATGGGGTTGCCGCTCGGATCGCAGGGAAAGCTGATGTTGAGATCCTGGCCGCTCCGGAACGCCGTGCAGGCGGTACCCTGGAGGGTGACGCTGTAGGCGTTCGACTCGAGCTTCCAGCCGTTCGGGTCGTTGTACGTCTGCTTCATGCCGCCCACCATGACGTTGCCGAGCGAGGCGTCGCCCGTGACGATGGCGTCCATGTCGACGGTGCAGGAAATGGCGTCGCTCAGGAGCTGGGAAAGCGCCGCGGTGAGCTTGGTTTGCGCGTCGGTGGCCGTGGTATCGACTGAGTAGGGGGTCCCAACGTCCGGCGCCGCCGCCGTGTACGTCGCCGTCAACATGTTCCCCTTGTTGCAGGATTCGTATTTGAAGCTGCAGCTCGACGAAGTCGGGTCCTCGCAGCCCGGTGGAGGCTGGACGGGCGCACCCACACCTGCGTTCGCCATGTCTTGCAGGTGTTTGGCGCCGCAGCGCCCGCTCGTCGGACATCCGTTGTTCGGATTCTGGACGATGTCGCCGATGCCGAGAATCAACAAGCCGATGCCGGCCGTGTAAGCGTCCTGCGCGGCCTTGATCGCGTAGTCCTCGCCGCATTGCGGATCGAGCTGCTCGCACGTGTTCGGATTGCCGTCGGTGACGAGCAGGATGTACTTCTTGCCCGGCGGGTCGGGCATGTACTTCGTGAGCACGTCCGCGGCGTACGTGATCGCGTAGTTCGTCGGCGTCTCCCAGTGCGGTGACGGCGGGCTCGCGGGGTTATAGCTCGATCCCACCATCTGATAGACGGTGTTGATGGCGTCGAAGTTGTTCTCCGCCGGATCGACGGTCGTCATGGTCGCGCAGGCCATGTCCGTCTCCGAGGTGCCCTGGTGGCCCTTGTAACTCGCGTAACCGAAGCGAATCTTGCTTTGCAGCGCTTTGACCGGGCTCGCCGTCGGATCCATCAGCGCGTTGTAAAGAACCGACCACGACGTCGGCATCGTCTCGAACATGCTCGACGACGTATCGACCAAGAGCTCGACCGTCGGCACCTGCGGCGTCGGAACGACGCTGAGCTGCTGACAGATCCCGGGATCGGTTCCACCGGCTGCGCTCATCCCTGCCGAACCGCTGGAGCTGCCGCCCATGCCGGCGCTGCCCGCCGTGCCACCGGTCGTACCGCCGGTCGTGCCCGCGTCGCCGCCGCTCGCACTCGAGCCGCCCGCTGCGCTCGCGCCGCCGGTCGCGCCCGAGCCGCCCATGGCATCGGTTCCACCCGTCGCCGAAGAACCGCTCGCCCCGCCCGCCGCCGACGCACCACTCGCGCCGCCCGTCGCGACGCTGCCGCCGCTCGCGGAGCTACCGCCGTTCGCGGAGCTACCACCCGTGCCGGTGCCGCCCGACGCTGTTGCGCCGCCCGAGCCACCGACGGGGTCGCCGTTGGGATCCGGCGGCACTCCGGTACTGCATGCGACGAGAAGTGAAAGTGAAGGGAGGACCGCGCGTGCGCGGCGCCGAGTCACGAACGTCATGGAGTCTCAGCATACCATGTTCGGCCCGAATGCCCGCGCCGCGCTCGCGTCCTCGCCCACGTCACACGAGCCCTGAGGACCATGCGGTCCGCGCCGCGGAAGCCGCGCACAGGAACGCGAGATCAGAGGAAGATTCTCTTTAGTGTTCGCGCGGCCGTCACCGGAGTTGGCAGGATGCGAAGAGAGCCAACAGCTGAAATCTCCGGCGAGGGTGCACTCCTCGGGGGCCCGCTGCTCGGTTTCTGGAAGCGGGGGTGCGAGCTGCCGGCTCGAACGTTGATGTTATAGTGGGGCGATGTTCACTTTTGGCCGCGCTTTGGGGCTCGTCGTCCCCATCCTTACGTTCGGTGTGATGAGTGCTTGCAGCGCCGGGAAGGGTGGTTCGAAAAACCTCGGGGATCCCACCGACGCAGGCGGTACGGGCGGCACGGGGACGGGCACGGGGAGCGGTGGAACCCCCTCTTCGGGTGCTTCGGGTGGAACCGGTGGCACATCGATGATCGTGATGACCGGCGGCGCGAGCGGCACCGCCGGGTCGAGCGGCGCCGGCATGCAGGGCAGCGGCGGCTCGATGATCACGGAGTGCGCAGGCAACATCGAGATGGGCATGCCGGTGCCGGTCGACGTTTACGTGATGCTCGACATCTCCGGCTCGATGCTCGACCCGAGCGGGACGACCGGCGTCACCAAGTGGGACGCCGTGAAGAGCGCGCTCTCCGCGTTCTTCACCGACATGCAGTCGGCCGGCCTGAGCGTCGCAATTCAGTATTTCCCGCTGCGCACGCCGAACACTCCGACGACGTGCGCGAGCGACACCGACTGCGGCATGGCGGGACCGTGTTTGCTCAACGTGTGTCAGCAGACGCCCGGTGTTTTCGTGGCATGTACGCCGAACGCCGCGGACGCCGCTGACACGGCGCCGTGCACGAACGCCGTTCAGCGCGACGACGGCCCCTGTACCAACTCCGTGTGCCACTTGAGCGGCAAGGCGTGCGCGTCGAACACCGACTGTCAGACCACGCAGGCCTCGCTCGGTAAATGCCTGCAGTTCGGCTCCTGTGCGGGCGATATGACGCTCTCCTGCGGCATCTCGAACCCCGGGCACGATCAGCCCGGGTGCGGGCCGAATAACACCGCCGGCATGTGCGTCGCCGCCACGAGCTCCTTCTGCGTGCACGAGACGATGTGCGATCCCGACGCGTACGCGACGCCGGCCGTCGATTTTCTCACGCTGCCCGACTCGGGCGGCATGCTGAGCGCTTCGATCGGCGCGCAGATGCCGCAGGGCGACACGCCGACGCGGCAAGCGCTGCTCGGCGCCGTCGCTCACGCGCGCGCGCACGCCGCGGCCAACGTCGGCCACTCGGTGGTCGTCGTGCTCGCGACGGACGGCCTGCCCACGGATTGCACGGGCGGGCGCGAAGTGTCGGGTGAAAGCGACACCGCGTTGAACGACGTCGTCGGCGTCGTGACGGAGGGTTTCACGCCGAAAGCGTCGACGGACGCGAGCATCCAGACGTTCGTCATCGGCGTCTTCGCAGACGCGGAAGCAGCGTCCGCGCAGACGAACCTCGACAAGATCGCGCTGGCCGGCGGTACCGATCACTCGTTCGTCGTGAGCTCGGGGGGCAACGTGCAGCAGGCGTTCCTCACCGCCCTCAACAACATTCGCGCGGCGCGCCTGTCGTGCGAGTTCCAGCTGCCGAAGCCGACGAGCGGCTCGACCCTCGACATCCATCAGGTCAACGTGGAGCTGAAGACCGACACGATGATGTCCGAGCTCTACTACGTGACGCCGACCGGTTGCACCGGCGCGCCCGACGAGTGGCACTACGACCAGGAGCCGATGGCCACCAAGCTCGTCGCGTGCCCCAAGACGTGCGACTCGCTCAAGATGCAAACGAACGCCCAGGTGAGCGTGAAGCTCGGCTGCGCGCCGCACATCCGCTGATGGCCGAGCGCAAGCGCTACCTCTTCGTCTGCGTGAATCGCCGCCCCGACGGGACACCGAAGGGTTCCTGCGCCGCGCGCGGCGCCGAGGCGCTCCACACCAAGCTGAAGGACATGTTGAAGGAGCGGGGCCTCGCCGGCACGGAGGTGCGCGCGTGCAGCTCGAGCTGTCTCGACACGTGCTGGGCCGGCCCGACCATCGCGGTCGAGCCGGACGGCTTTTTCTACGGACGCGTCACGGAGAGCGATCTCGGGGCGATCGTGGACGGCTTCGTGAGCGGTCAGCGGGTCGAGCGGCTCGTCCTCGCCCCCCAAGACTACGAGATGCCGCGTGAAGTGCGCGAGCGCGAAGCCGCCCTCAAAAAGTCGAGCTGAAGCGGCCACGGCGCACGCTGCGGGTGCGCCTCGATTCGAGACGCGCGAGAACCCCGCGGATGTCTCGCAGCGGGACGCCGCGCGAGTTCGTGCGCGAAATCATGGGGGTTTACGCGGCGGGGCACCGAGGTAGGCCGCGGTACGCAAACTGCAATCGGGTGGCGCATGAGGCGGACCACTCCTTCCGAAGCGGACATGTTGGCTCTCGAGGGCAAGCGCTTGCACGCGCGCGGCGAGCACGACAAGGCGCTCGCGCTCTTGCGACAGTCGGCGGACGCCCTGCCGGGCAGGGCGCGCGTCGAGCTCGACACGGCCGAGCTCGCGCGCCGGCTCGGTCAAGTCGACGTCGCCGTGCGCCACTATCGACGCGCCGCGAGCGCTTACCAACAGACTGGTTTCGCGCGGCAAGCGCTCGCCCCGCTCCGCACGGCGCTTCACCTCGAGCACAGCCGCTTGCCGGCTTCAGCCGAGGCCGTGCTCACGGTCGCGCGCGAGCTCGCGGAGGCGCTGGTCGCGCAGGGGTTCACGGCCGATGCCCGCCAGGTGCTCGAGCTCAGCGCGGGAGCCTTCGCCGAGCGGGGGCTCGCTGTTCCGGAGTCACTCGCCTCCGTAGCGCCTCCGCCGAAAAGTCCGCGCCTTGACAGACGGTCATCTCGAATGACATAATTTCAAGCGATTGGACACGCTGTCTGAATCGGTTGACGAAGCGGCGGAGCGAACCTCGGCGCCCGCGGAGGGGGAGATCACGGTGCTCGTCGTCGACGACGAGGCGTCGAACCTCACGTCGCTCCAGAAGATCTTCGAGCGCGAGCAGATGCGCGTGTTCGTGGCCGACGGCGCCAAGGCGGCGCTCGACCTCTTGCGCAAGCACCGCGTGCAGGTGGTGCTCACGGATTTGATGATGCCGGGCACGAGCGGCCTCGAGCTCTTGAAGGCCGTGAAGGAGCTCGCGCCCGACGCCGAGGTCGTCGTGATGACCGCGTACGGTACGGTCGAGACGGCCGTGCAGGCCATGCGCGAGGGCGCCTACGATTTCGTCGAAAAGCCGCTCAAGCGCATGACGATCGTGAAGAGCGTGCGCAAGGCGGCGGAGCGCCAGAAGCTCGTGGTGGAGAACCGCTCGCTGCGCCAGGAGCTCAAGCTGCTCACGACGCGCGAGATCGTCGGGCAGAGCGCGATGCTGCGGCGCGTGCTCGACGTGGCCACGCAAGCGGCGCCGTCGAGCGCGACCGTGCTCATCCTCGGTGAGAGCGGCACGGGCAAGGAGCTGCTCGCGCGCTACCTGCACGGCAAGAGCGCGCGGGCCCAGGGTCCGTTCGTCGCCGTCAACTGCGCGGCGATTCCGGAGAGCATCCTCGAAGCCGAGCTCTTCGGACACGAGCGCGGAGCGTTCACCGGCGCGGTCGGCCGGCGCGAGGGGCGCTTCGCGCGGGCCAAGGGCGGCACGTTATTTCTCGATGAAATCGGGGAGCTCAGCCCGGCCGTGCAGGTGAAAATCCTGCGCGTGCTGCAGGAGGGCGAGTACGAGCCGATCGGCGGCAACACCGTGCAGAGCGACGCGCGCATCATCGCGGCGACCAACCGTGATCTCGCCGCCGAGGTCGAGGCGGGGCGCTTCCGCGAAGACCTTTTCTACCGCCTCAACGTGATCGCGCTCACGGCGCCTCCGCTGCGCTCGCGCCGCGAAGACGTGCCGCTGCTCGTCGATCACTTCCTCGGCGTGTACTGCAAGAAGAACGGGCGCGCGCGGCTCAGCGTGCCGCGTGAAGTGCTCGGGCGTCTGATGGACTACGCCTGGCCCGGCAACGTGCGCGAGCTCGAGAACGTGATCGAGCGCGCCGCCGTGCTCTGCCGCGGCGACGTGCTCAAGCTCGAGGACCTGCCGGATTCCGTGGCGCAAGCGACCGCGCCCGCTCCCGACGCGCTCTCGTTTCCGATCGGAACGCCCCTCGACGAGGTCGAGATGCGCATGATCCGCGAGACGCTCAAGCACACGCAGGGCGACAAGCCGCTCGCCGCGCAGCTCCTGCGCATTTCGGCGCGGACCATCTATCGGAAGCTCGGCGAAGCCGAAGGACCGCACTGACAATCTGGCACGGCGAACGGCCTGCACGGCGAAAGCCCGTCAGGTTGTCCGAAGGTGCCGGCGCGACACGGGGAAGGCACGTAAAAAGCGCTGGAGTTTCCTGGCGTTCGTGCGGTAGCTAGCGGTTGGCACACCGTTCGCTTAGTTGGGCTCGGACCATTGGCTCTAGACCCCCTACTCCGTAAGTACTTCCCGGTGCTCGTGCTCGTGCTCCTCGCACTGAGCGCGTACTTCGAGGCGTCCGGCGCGTCGGAGCTCGTGGGGGCTGCGTTCATTGCTCCGCCCTCGAGCGCGAGCGCCGCGCGCTTGCCGGCGCGCCCGCCCAGCGTCGCGCGGGGCGAGCCGCCTTCGGCCGACGCGATCATCGAGCGCAATCCCTTCGATTCAGTGACGGGGCCGCTCAACGCGAAGCCGGTGGAAGTGCCGGTTGCGAGCGCGACGGCGAGCGCCGAGGCGGTGGTCAAGGATCCGCTCCACGTCGATCAGTGCGAGGGCGTCACCGCGCTCATCATCACGGAATCCAACGACCGGCTCTGGTCCGTCGCCGCCCTGCAAGGCACCGGCGAGCCGAGGCCGCGCATGCGCCGCGTCGGCGACGACGTCGCGGGCAAGAAGGTCGAATACATCGGCTTCAATCCAGCCGAAAATAGCCCCGCCGTCTGGCTTTCGGGCAACGGCAGCTTGTGCCAGGCGCTGCTCTTTCACACGACCCCCGTGCCCACGGCGTCCGCGAGCGCGAGCGCGCCGCCGGCCGAAGCTGCGGCCGCGCCGACGCACGCGGGCGCTCCGGCCGTTCCCACGGACATCGCGTCGAAGATCCAGAAGATCAGCGACTCCGAATTCCACGTCGATCACGCCGTGATCGACAACATCCTCGAGCACCAGGCCGACCTGATGAAGTCGGCGCGCATCGTGCCCGAGTCGAAAGACGGCAAGGTCGTCGGCATTCGCCTGTTCGGCATCCGTCCGGACACGCTGCTCGGCACGCTCGGCATTCAGAACGGCGACCGGCTCGAGAGCATCAACGGTTTCGACATGGGCAGCCCCGAGAAGGCGCTCGAGGCGTACGCCCGGCTTCGCACCGCAACCAGTCTCAACGTCAAGGTGAACCGCCGCGGTGCGCCCTTGAGCATCGATTACAAGATCCAATGAAGAAGCTCGCCGTTTCCCTGCGCTCCATGCTCGTCGTGCTTGCCCTCGGCACGGTCACCGGGCCCGCGTTCGCCCAGGACGACCCAGCCGCCGCGCCCGAGCCGCCGAAGCCCGCCCCGCGCCGCCCGCGGCCGCTACAACGTCGGGTGCGACGCCCGCGTCCGCCCGCTCCGGCGGCGCCCGCCGCTCCGGAACCGCCGCCCGATGCCGCCGCCGCGCCCCCCGCTGCGCCCGCCACGCCCCCAGCGAACCCGACGGATCGCGAGCCGCCCGGTGCGGTGCCGCCGCCGCCGAACAACATGGAGAAGATCGCGCAGGCGGCGGACGTGCCCTACAAGCCGTTGCCGAACGGCCACCTCGTCAAGTTCAACTTGAACGACGCGGACCTGGCCGAGCTCGTGAATCACATCTCCGGGCTCACGGGACGGCGCTTCATCTACGGCGCCAAGGTGCGGCAGATCAAGGCGACGGTGGTGTCCCCCGAGCCGGTGACGCTCGACGAGGCGTACCAGGCGTTCCTCTCGATCCTCGAAGCGAACGGCATGACGGTCGTGCCGCACGGTCGCTTCTACAAGATCATCGACAGCGGCGGCGTCGTCACGCAGCCGACGCCGATCATCGCGCGCGGCGAGCCGATCCCGGACGCGGATCGGTACATCACGCGCCTCTACCGGCTCGAGAACGCGGGCCCCGACGACATCGTCAACGTCCTCAACAAGTTCAAGAGCAAGGACGGCGACATCACGCCGTACGCCCCCGGCCGTCTGCTCATCATTACGGACACCGCGACGCAGGTGCGGCGTCTCGTGCGGCTGATCGAGGAGATCGACATCGGCGGCTCGGGCCAGCACATGTGGATCGAGCCCGTGCATCACGGCACCTCGGCCGACATGGCCAAGCGCCTGAACGAGCTCTTCGAAATCGGCTCGGGCGGCGCTGCGGGCGCCGCGGCGGCTCCGGGCACGGCCAAGCAGCCGTCGGGGCTTTCGCGCGTCGTCTCCGACGATCAGTCGAACCGGCTCATCGTCGTCGGCACCGACGACTCGTATACGAAGATGCTCGAGGTGCTGAAGCGCCTCGACGTCCAGACCACGGACAAGGGTCAGATTCACGTGCTGCCGCTGCAGCACGCGATCGCCGAGGAGCTCTCGAACACCCTCACGCAGATGCTCGCCGGCCAAGCCGCGAAGAACCCGGCGGCGGGCGGCGCCGGCAGCGCGGGCGGCATGTTCGAGGGCGACGTGCGCGTCACGCCCGACAAGAGCACGAACTCGCTCATCATCACGTCCTCGAGCCGCGACTTTGCCGCCTTCCGCCTCGTGATCGACAAGCTCGACCACGCGCGCCGGCAGGTGTTCATCGAAGCGGTGATCATGGACCTGAGCGTCTCGGACACGATGGACATGGGCGTCGCCTTCCACGGCGGTCACAGCTTCGGCGGCGGCACGAACGATCCGTTCTTGCTCTCGGGCTTTCAGGCCGGCAAATCGCTCGCGTTCCCGCAGGATCCGAGCTTGCTCCAGGGTTTCGCCGCGGGCGTCCGCGGGCCGCAGCTGCCCGGCACGCAGGACTTGCTCGGTCCCGGTATCAGCATTCCCGCGTTCGGCGTGGTGCTCTCCGCGCTCGCCTCGAGCGGCAAGTCCAACGTGCTCGCGACGCCGCACATCATCGCGACCGACAACGTCGCGGCCGAGATCAACGTCGGCGAGAACATCCCGCTGCAGACCAACGTCGGCGGCTCCGCGCTGGGTTCGCTCGCGGGGCTCGGCGGCGCTGCGGGCGGTGCCACCGCAGGGCTCGGCCTGCTCGGCGGATTGGGCGGACTCGGCGGCTTCAGCGCTCCGCGCCAGGACGTCGGTAACAAGATCAAACTGACGCCCCACATCAACGAGTCGAACCAGGTGCGGCTCGAGATCGATCAGGAGTCGAGCGCTCCGGGCGCCGCGGTCGGTCAGCTCGGCGCCATTCCCATCACCAAGCGCACCGCGAACACGACCGTCGTCGTCTCCGATCAGCAGACGGTCGTCATCGGCGGTTTGATGCGCGACGAGTACACCGTCTCGCGCGAAAAAGTGCCGATTCTCGGCGATTTGCCCGTGCTCGGCGCGCTTTTCCGGCACTCGAACACCGTCAAGCGCAAGGCGAACCTCTTGCTCGTTTTGACTCCGCACGTGATCCGCGACCAGGCGGATCTGCGTCGCATCTTCGAGCGCAAGATGGAGGAGCGGCAGGAGTTCATCGACCGTTACTTCGTGTTCTCCGACGTCGACTGGAAGGCGCCGAAGGATTGGTCGCGCACGAACGGTCTCGTGGAAGACATCCGGCAGGCCTACCTGAAGATCGAGGCGCAGGAAGCGGTCGAGGAGGAGAGCATTCGCTTCCGCGACGACGGCGATCGCCAGCCGACCGAGCCGATCGAGCTGCCGACGAGCGTGCGTGAGAGCAACTCGGCGCAGCTCGTCGCGAAGCCGAAGGCCGGCGCTGCAGCGCCTGCGAAGGCCGCGCCCGCGAAGGCGGCTCCGCAGCGTGCACCTGCGCGCCGTGGCGGCCGTCGTGGCGAGCTCGACTCACCGATCAACGTGAACCCGATTGCCCGCAGCGTGAACGTGGAGCGCATGGAATGACCCCCCAGCGAGTCCTCGGTGACATCCTCGTGCGCCACGGCGCGGTGACGGCCGACGTGCTGGAACCGCTGTATTTGCTGCAGACGGAGAAGCCCCAGGGACTCGTCAAGCTCGTGCTCGAAAGCAACCTCGCGTCCGAAAGCGACGTGGCGCGTGCGCTCGCTGCCGAGTGTCGCTTGCCGTTTCAGGATCGCATCAACGTGGACGCGATCCCGGCCGAGCTCGCGATCAAGGTGCCGATCACGTACGCGAAGAGTCACGGCCTCTTGATCACGGCGGAGAGCGACACCGAGGTCTCGGTGCTCTGCGCCGACCCGCTCGACACGGCCGGCCTCGACGACGTGCGGGCGATGTTCAAAAAGCCGCTCGCGCTCACCGTCGCGCCGAACGAGCTCGTGGTCGACGCCATCAACCGCGTTTACGAGCGGGGGGCGACCACGAGCGAGCTCGAGCCGACCGAAAAGTCGGAGGACGACGAAGGCGAGATCGACATCCTCGACTCCGACGAAGACGCGCCGATCATCCGCTGGGTGAACGGCCTCTTGTCGCAGGCCGTCAAGGAGCGAGCGAGCGATATCCACATCGAGCCGGAAGAGCGCGAGGTGCTCGTCCGCTACCGCGTCGACGGCCAACTCTACGTGGCCAAGCGCGCGAGCCGCCAATTCATGAGCGCCGTGATCGCGCGCGTGAAGATCATGGCCGGCCTGAACATCGCCGAGAAACGGCTGCCGCAAGACGGGCGTATTTCCCGCAAAATCGGCGGCCGTGCCATCGACGTGCGCGTCTCGACCATCCCCACGAGCCGCGATCACGAGCGCGTCGTGATGCGCCTCCTGCACAAGTCCAACGTGCTGCTCGATCTCTCGGAGCTCGGCTTCGCGCCGCGAGACTTCGCGATCATGGACGAGATGATCCGGCGCCCCGACGGCATCATGCTCGTCACGGGTCCGACCGGTAGCGGCAAAACCACGACGCTCTATTCGTGCTTGAACCGCATCAACACGCCCGACATCAACATCCTCACGGCCGAGGATCCGGTCGAGTACGAGATCCTCGGCATCCATCAGGTGCACGTGCAGGCCAAGATTGGGCTCACGTTCGCGAGCGCGCTGCGTGCGTTCTTGCGCCAAGATCCGGACGTGATCCTCGTCGGCGAGATCCGCGATCGCGAGACGGCCGAAATCGCGATTCACGCTTCCATGACGGGCCACCTCGTGCTCTCGACGTTGCACACGAACGACGCGGCCTCGGCCGTCACGCGCCTGGTCGAGATGGAAATCGAGGCGTTTTTGGTGCGCTCGACGCTCGCCGCGATCCTCGCGCAACGCCTCGTGCGCCGGCTTTGCAAAAACTGCAAAGAGGCGTACCCCGCGACCGACTACGAGCTCCATCAACTCGGCTTGGATCCGGAGCGCACGCGCCGGCGCGACGAACGCAAGATGTCGCCGCGCTACATGCCGCACGGCGTCGAATACGAACCGATCGGTTGGCGTGAAGCGACGCCGCCCACCTTCTACCGGCCCAAGGGTTGCGAGCGCTGCGACAACAAGGGCTTCACGGGCCGTTTCGGCATCTACGAGATGCTCGTCGTCGAGGACGTCGTCGGGCGGCTCGTGCTCGAGAACGCGGACGCGCGCACCATCAAGCGTGCGGCGCAGACGCAAGGCATGGACACGTTGCGTGACGACGGCGCGCGCAAAGTGCTCCAAGGGCACACCACGGTGGAAGAGGTCGTCGCCGCCACGCAGGACGACGTCATCGTGGACGATTGAGACGACTCCTCTAGTCTTGGAAGGAAAGATCGCGATCATCATGGGAAGCGAGGCACAACGTGAGAACCGGCGAGGCCGGCGCATTGTTGCTGTCGCGCCGGGTGAGTCGCTCCGAGGATTCGTGCGCAGCGAAATCCGCCGAAGAGGCAGTCTTTCGGTTCCTCTCCAGGCGACCTCGACGCCGGGACTCGTGAGGTAACACTTTGGCCGTTTTCGAATTCCGCGGTGTCGAGGTCGGCAGCGGCAAGCAGGTCAAGGGCTTCCGCGACGCGGAGAACCCGAAGACGCTGCGAACCGCGCTGCGCCGTGACGGCATTTTGCTCACGCAGGCCACGGTCGAGGCCGAGCGCGTCAAGCGCGAGCAGAAGAAGTTCGACCCGTTCGCGTTCTTCAAGCGGCCGAGCGCGCGCGACGTGAGCATCATGACGCGACAGCTCGCGACGCTCGTGCGCGCGGGCGTGCCGCTCGTCGAGTCGGTGCAGGCGTTGACGGAGCAGGTCGAAAACGAGCAGCTCGTGCGCATCCTCACGCAGGTGCGCGAGAGCTTGAACGCCGGTACGAGCTTCGCGAAGAGCCTCGAGCAGCACCCGCGAGCGTTCGTGACGCTCTACACGAACATGATCGCGGCGGGTGAAGCGTCGGGCACGCTCGAAGCCGTGCTCGAACGTCTCGCCGACTTCATGGAGGGGCAAGCGAAGCTGCGCGGCAAGGTCGCAGGCGCGCTCGCGTACCCGGCGCTGATGTCGGTATTCGGCATCGGGCTCGTCGGGTTTTTGATGGTCGCCGTCGTGCCCAAAGTGACCACGGTGTTCGACAGCTTGGGTCAGGCGCTGCCCTGGTACACGCGCCTTTTGATCTGGGTTTCGAACTTGGTCGGCGGCTATTGGTGGCTGCTCGCGCTCATCGCCGTTTCCGCGGTGCTCGCATTCCGCCGATTCAAGAACACCCCGTCCGGCAAGCTGAAGTGGGCGCAGTTCCGGCTCAAGGCGCCTCTCTTCGGCAAGCTCGAGCTGCTCGCGTGCGTGGCGCGCTTCTGCCGCACGCTCGCGACGCTCCTCGCGAGCGGCGTGCAGCTGCTGCCGGCCATGGAGATCGGCCGCAACGTGCTCGAGAACGCCAAGCTCGAGGGCGTCGTCAACGAAGCGATCCTCGCGATCCGCGGCGGTGAGAACATCGCCGAGCCGCTCAAGCGGAGTCGTGCCTTCCCGCCGATGGTGACGCACATGATTGCCGTCGGCGAGCGCACCGGCCAGCTCGAGGCGATGCTCGAGAACGTGAGCCGCTCCTACGAGGCCGACGTGGAGGTGCGCGTAACGGCGCTCACGAGCATCCTCGAGCCGCTCATCATCATGATCCTGGGCGGGATGGTGGGTTTCGTCGCATTCGCGATCCTGATGCCGCTGATTCAGATGAATCAGCTCGTGGAGTGAGCCGTGCGTGCCTCGTCGAAAGAACCGAAAATCCTCTTCCCGTGGGAAGGGCGCGGCGGGCTCGGCCGCTTCTTTCGGCTGGGGCGGCTGCGTCCGTTCGTCGTGATTTTCGGCGTGCTTGCGTTCGTGACGCTGGTGGGCGCGCGCGAACGGCGGGCGTCGGGCGTGCGGCAAACCCGCGCGACGTTGATCGGCGCCCGGCGCGTCGTCGACGCCTATCTCGCCGATCACGAAGGCGCCTGCCCGCCGTCGCTGGAAGCCGCGAGTGAAGCCGCACACTTGGAAGGTGTTCCCCGTGACGCCTGGGGCCGGCCGCTGCGCCTCGTGTGCCCCGGCCGTTGGGAGGGGGCACGCTACGAGCTCTTGAGTGACGGACCGGACGGCGAGCCCGGAGGGCTGGACCGCGTCGAATGAAATGAGGACGACAATGAAACAGGTGCTCTCGGTGTTGGTTAAAAGAAATATGAGAACGCGGCGTCGGCGCGGGTCGAGTCTCGAGCGCGGTGTGACCCTGTTCGAGGTGCTCATCGTCGTCGCGATCCTCGCGATGATCGCGGGCGGCGTCGCCTTCTTCGCGCTGCCTCAGTTCAACAAGGCGAAGATCGACACGGCCAAGGGCGCAGCGCGCGTCGTGCGACAGGCGGCTTCGCAGTGGCGCGCGACCAACAACGAGACGGAGTGCCCGAGCATCAGCCAGCTCGTGCAGGACAAACTGCTCGACCCCGGCCAGAACACGGCCGACCCCTGGGGTCAGCCCTTCGGCATCAGCTGCACCGACGAAGACGTGACCGTCGTCTCGAACGGCCCCGACCGCAAACGCGGCACCAAGGACGACATCCAAATCCCGCAAGGCGCCTCCGACACGACGACGCAGTGATCGCCGCCGCGACCTTTCAATGAGCCCTCCGATCTGCCTTCCAGACGCATGCAGCGGCGCAAAGCGCCGCCACGCGGACACGTGTGCGTCTTGGAAGACCAGATCACGATCGTCCTCCGCGGCACTCGCTGGCTTTACGTTGGTGGAGGTCCTCGTCGTGGTCGCGCTGATGGCGATTCTCTCGAGCGCGATCATCTTCGGCTCGGGCATGCTGAGCTCGAGTCGGTTGCGCGGTGGGACGACGCTCATTGCGAGCGCGGTGCGGCTAGGGATTGCGCGGGCGAATACGACCGGACATGCCGGACGGCTCGTGCTCGATCTCGACAACGACCGCGTCGTCCTCGAAGAGTCGACCGGCTCGGTCATGCTGCGCGAGAAGAAGGCGCCCGCCGGCGGTGCCCAGGCCGCGACCGACGCCGAGCAGAAGGCGAAGCAGGAGAGCGATCGCATCCTGGAGGGCCCGCACGCCCCGCGAGCCTCGTTTCACCCCGTGCCGAGCTTCGCCGACTCGCCCCAGGGTCGCGAGCTCGGCAAGGGCGTCGATCTTTCCCAGGTGCAGACCGAGCACGACGAGCAACCCCTCATCACCGGTCGCGCTTACGTCTACTTCTGGCCGGGCGGCTTGACCGAGCGCGCCTACATCCAGCTCAAGCGCGCGGGCACGGTCGAAGGGCTCACCGTCGTCGTGAGCCCGCTCACCGGCCGCTCGAAGATCGAAAAGGGGCTCATCGACATGCCGGAGCCCCGCACCGACAAGGAAGAGGACCAGGGCGATCGGGAGGCGCTATGAACCGAGGTTTCACCCTGCTCGAGGTGCTGATGGCGGTCGCCATCCTGGGCCTCGGTCTGTCGGTGCTGCTCGGGGCGCAGACCGGGCTCTTCGCCAACGCCACGCGCACGGAGAACATCAGCATCGCGACGGGGCTCGCGCGCTGTCGCATGAGCGAAGTCGAGCTCGAGCTTTTGCAGAAGGGCTTTCCGCTCGTGGAGGCGATCGGGGAGGGGCCGTGCTGCATGGATCAGCCGACCGAGAACTTCACCTGCTCGTGGAAGGTTCAGCGCGTCCTCTTGCCGCAAATGGGCATGAATGCGGACGGCGGTGTCGACTCGGGCATCGGGCCGGGGTTGAACCTCGGCGCCGGGCTCGACATGTCGACGCCTTCCGGAGGCGGGCCGCTCGGCATGCTGATGCAGCTCCAAGCGGGCAAGAACGGCCTCGGCCCCAAGCCGGACATGACCTCGCTCGCGACGCAGCTCACCGGCTCGATGGGCGGCGTCGACGGGATCGCATCGATGGCGATGGGGATGGTTTACCCCACGCTCAAGCCGATGCTCGAAGAGAGCATTCGCAAGGCGGTCATCAGCGTCCATTGGCACGAGGGCTCGCGCGAGCGAAGTCTCGACATCACGCAATACCTGACGAATCCGCAGCAGGCCCTGCCGGACGCCGGTGTCATGGGCGACGGCGGTGTGATGCCTCCGGGCGGCGGCCTGATGGGTGGTGGCCTGATGGGCGGCGGCCTGATGGGCGGCAGCGGCCTGATGGGCGGCAGCGGCCTGATGGGTGGCAGCGGTCTCATGGGCGGCTTCGGCACGCCGACTACCCCCGCGGTGCCGCCATGAACGCGAGCGCGAAATCAAGGCGTTCGGCGCACCGCCTTCGCGGCTTCACGCTGCTCGAGCTGATCGTGGCGGTCACGGTGCTCGCGTTCGTGACCATGCTGCTCTACGGCGCGTTTTCCGGCATGCAGCACACGCGCGACGGGCTCACGCGCGTGCAGGATCGCTACCGCGAGGGCCGCACGGCGCTCGCACGCATCGTACGCGACCTCGAGAGCGCCTACATCTCGCAGCAGCTCCCGATCAATCCGTCGCTCGCCGTGCTGAAGACGGCGTTCATCGCGAAGCAGTCGACGCCCGCCGATCGCATCGACTTCAACACCTTCACGAACATCCGGCGCGATCGCAACTCGCACGTGAGCGATCAGCTCGAGGTCTCGTACTTCAGCGAGGAGAGCCTCGAGACGTACAGCACCGTCGATCTCGTGCGCCGCAGCAGCCAAAAGCTCGATCTCTATCCGGACAAGGGCGGCCGCATCGACGTGGTCGCGACGGACATCGATCTCTTCGACCTCGCGTTCCTCGATCCGACCACGAGCCAATGGGTGGATACCTGGGACACCACCTCGGCGACGGGCCAGCAGAACCGCATGCCCCTCCAGGTGCGCGTGACGCTCGTCATGAACGGCGGGCGCCGTAGCTCCGCCGGGCGCATGCGCCAGAATTTGCGCTTCGAAACGACGGTGCCGATCCAGATCATCAATCCGCTCACGTTCGCGATCCAGGGAGGGCCCACGTGACCCGCTCCGCGCACCTCCGCCGCTCGAAGCGCCGCACGCTCGGCCGCGAACGCGGGGTTGCGCTGATTCTCGTGCTCGGCGCGCTCACGATCCTCACGGTGATGCTCACGGAGAGCCAGGACGAGAGCTCGGCGGACTTCGCGGCCGCGCTCGCGACGCGCGACCAGCTCGTCGCCGAGTACGCCGCGAAGAGCGGCGTGAATCTCTCGCGCCTGCTCATCGCCGCCGAGCCGACGATCCGCAAGGGGATTGGTCCCATCCTCGGCCTCCTGTTCGGCGGCACGGTGCCTCAGCTGCCGGTGTGGGACCACGCGCCGCGCGTGCTCGGCGCCTTCAACGACAAGGACGGCGCCGCCGAGTTCGCGACCCTGTCCGGGCTCGACACCACCAACGGGCAGAACCTCGGCTTCGACGGCGGCGGTTTCGACATCGAGATCGTCGATGAAGACGCCAAGATCGACGTGAACTCGGTCGCGGCGGCGAGCTCCTTCGCCAAGGCGCGGCTCGGCGCGCAACTGGCCGGGCTGATGGCGGGTCCGCAATACGATCCGCTCTTTTCGAATCACGACTCCGACGGGGCGTACTCGGATCGCATCACCACGTGCGGCGCGATCCTCGACTACATCGACTCGGACCAGGACGACGATCGCTCTTTTTGCGACCCCACCTCGACGACGGCGCAGCAGGCGGGCGCGGAAGACGGCTTCTACCAATCCCTGAAGCAGCCCTACGAGCGCAAGAACGCCGCGCTCGACAGCTTCGAGGAGCTGCACCGTGTGCGCGGCATGAGCGAGGATTTCTGGTCCACGTTCGTCGATCCCGACCCGGATGATCCGCGCAAGCGCACGCTCACCGTGTGGGGACAGGGCACCGTCAACGTGAACACGGCGAACCCGCAGACGCTCTACGCCCTCGTCTGTTCGCCCGCGAACGTCGACGTGATGAACACGCCGATGTGCCACGACCCGATGGCGGCCGGGACGTTCCTCGGCGCGTTCGCCATGGTGCGCGCGTTCACGCGCGGCGCGCCGCTCTTCGGCTCACCCGATCTCTTCGTGACGTCGATGCAAGGCAAAGGGCTCTTCGGCCCGGTGCTCGCCGCGCTCGGCATGCAGCCGGTCGTGTTCAAATCGAACAATCAGCTCAAGCAGCAGATGAGCACCGAGAGCAAGGTCTTCAGCATCTACGCGACCGGCCACGTCAACTCGGGCGGCCGGAAGACGCGCATCAAGATCCACGCTGTGGTCGATTTTCGCGGGGCGCCGGCCCCGGGCGTCAATCTGGCGGCACTTCAGACCGCGGCTGCGGCGCAGGCCGCGATTAGCCAGGCGACCGGCGCCGGGGCCCTCTCGACCGCGCCGACCTCCGCGGGCGCCCTCGGCAGCGCCGCCCTGCCCATCTCGGCGGTGATGAAGCCCTCACCCGGGGGCAATATCGTGTATTTCAGGATGGACTAGAACCGGCATGGGCAGATTCCTGGGTATCGACATCGGGTCGCGCGTCGTGAGCGCGGCCGTGCTGGAGATCGGCTTTCGCAAGCTCGCGTTGGGCGCGCTCGTCGAAGTGCCGGTCGAACAGCACGCGAGCTTGGCCGACGCCGTGCGCGCCGCGGCCTTCGCGCTCACCCCGCACATCGAGGCGGTCGGCGCCGCGCTCGACGGTGATCGCACCTTCACGCATCGGCTGAGCATGCCGACCACGGCGCTCAAGCAAATCGACGAGATCCTCCAGTTCGAGCTCGAGGCCGCCGTGCCCGTCGAGATCGATCAGCTCGTCTGGGGCTACCGGCTCCTGCGCCGTAAAAATCCGAAGGATCCGCTGGTGGTGCTCGCGAGCGCGGCTCGCACGGACGAGGTGCGCGAGCGCATCGAGCTCGTGAAGGGCGCGATCGGGCGCGAGCCGGACCGCGTGGGGCACGGCGGGCTCTCGCTCGCGAACCTCGCGACGCTCGCCCCGGAGCTGCGCAGCCCCGAGCCGATCGCGCTCGTCGATCTCGGCGCGCGTCACACCGAGGTCACGGTGCTGGTCTCCGGTGAAGCGCTCTTCGTGCGCACGATTTCGCAAGGCGTGGACAGCCTGCCCGACGGCGCCGCGGCGCTCGCGGCCGCGCTGCGTCAGACGCTGCTCGCCTGGGTCTCCGAGCAGGGCGACGCGGTGACCGCGCTGTACTTGCTGGGCGGCGGAGCGAGCTCGCCGGGTGCGGACGCGTACTTCGCCTACGAGCTCGGCGTGCCGGTGCGGCCGCTGCCGAACATCGCGATGGAAGGCCTGCTCCCCGAGCAGCAGCCGAGCATTCCGCGCTTCGCGAAGGCGCTCGGTCTCGCGCTCGGCGCCGCCGGCCGCGGGCACGACGTGAATCTGCGGCGCGGCCCGCTCTCGTTCCAACGCGGCTTCTCGTTCTTGAAGGAGAAGGCGCCGGTCGTCACCGGGCTCATCGGGTCCGTCGCCGTGAGCTTCCTTTTCGCGATGTGGTCGGAGCTCCGGGCGCTCGGGCGGGATTTCGAGGCCGCGACCGCGGAGCTGGAGCGCACGACCCAGATCGCGTTCGAGCACCCGACGAGCGACCCGAACGAAGCCGGCGAGCTGCTCGAGCAAGCCAAGAACAAGGCGGAGACCGACCCGATGCCGCGCATGGACGCGTTCGACGAGATGGTCGAAATCTCGAAGGCCATCCCCATGAGCGTGACGCACGACATCGAAGAGCTCGACATGCAGCGCGGCCACGTGCGCATTCAGGCCGTCGTGAACACCACCGAGGACGCGTCGCTCGTGCGGGACAAGATTGCCGCGACCGCGTGCGTGAACGACGCGAAAATCCAGAAGGTGTCGCAGGTCGTCAACGGGACGAAGCAAAAGTACGTGCTCGAGTACGACGTGCGCTGCCCGGACGAAGCCGGCGCGAAGAAGAAGCCGGCCGCCGGTGACAAGCCCGGCGGCGGCGACACGGAGGGTGCCGCGCCGTGAAGCTCCCGTCCGTCACCGCGTTCGTGAATCTGCGTGAACGGCTCCAGAGCCTCGAGGAGCGAGAGCGCCGCCTGCTCGGCTTTGCGCTGCTCGTCGCGGGGCTCGGCATCGTGCTCGCTCCGCCCATCGCGCTCTACGCGGTGCTCCACGGCAAGCGCAGTGAGGTGGAGGCGGTACGGACCGCCATCAGCTCGATTCAGGATCAGTCGGAGATGATCCAGCGCGCCAGGTCCGAGAAAGACGCGCTCGTCGAGCGCTACAGGAGCCCGGCGCCGCAGCTCCAGGCGTTTCTCGCCAAGCTCGCGAGCGACGTCGGTGTCGAGATCCCGGAGAGCCAGGACCGGCAGCTCGTGCCTCGCGGCAAGCGCTTCGACGAGCGTTCCACCAAGGTGACGCTGCGTAAAATCGGGATGCTGAAGCTCGTGAAGTTCCTCGAAAAGATCGAGCAGTCGGGCCACCCGGTGAAGGTCTCGCAAATCGACATTCGCAAGCGCCCCGACCCGGATCAATACGACGTCGATCTCATCGTCAGCGCCTTCGACCACAAGGCGCCGGAAGCGAAGCCGGGTGCTAAGGGCGACCGCGACGGCGGCGCGCCGCTGGATTCGAGCGAGCCCGCGAGCGGTTCCGTACCGGAGACCGGCACGAAGAGCGGCGAGGACAAGCCGTGAGCCCGCGCCAGCGCAAGATCCTGATCGCCGTGGGCTACGGCGCGTTCTACTGGTTCATGCTGCTCGTCTTCTTCTACTTCACGTTCCCGTACGATCGCCTGCGCGAGCGGCTCGTCCACGACTTCAACGCGCGCCAGACCGGTCCGGACGCCCTCCGCCTCGAAGTCGACAAGATCGGTTCGTACTGGCTGAGCGGCGTCGAGGCGGACGGCATGCGGCTCATTTCGACGCCGACTCCCGACCCGAACGGCAAGGCGGTAAAGCCCAAGGTCACGGCCGTGGAGCAAGCGCACGCGCGCCTCTCGCTGTTCTCGCTCTTGTTCGGCAAGCGCGTGGTGAGCTTCGGTGCCAAGGCTTTCGGCGGCGGGCTCGACGGCAGCATCACCGACTCGGACGCGGAGCGCGTGCTCGACCTCGAGCTCGACGGCCTCGATCTCGGTGAAACTCCGGTGCTCGCGGGCCTGCTCGGGTTGCCGGTCTCCGGCAAGCTGAGCGGCACGGCGAACCTGGTGACGCCCGAGGCGCGCCTGAGCAAGGCGGAGGGCAAGGTGAGCATGAAGCTTTCGGGCCTCGCGATCGGCGACGGCAAAGCCAAAATCCGCGACATCATCGCGCTGCCGAAGCTCGACGCGGGTGAGCTCACGCTCGACGCGGACGTGAAGAGCGGGCAGGTGTCGGTGACCGAGCTCGCCGCGCACGGCCCCGATCTCGAAGTCGACGCCTCGGGGACGATTCGCCTGCGCGATCAGCCGGAGCAGAGCCTCTTGAGCATGAACGCGGAGTTCAAGTTCACCGACCACTACATGAACAAGGACGACATGACGAAGGCCCTGTTCGGCCCGACCGGCATGTTCGATCTCGATCCGAAGAACAAGCGCGCGAAGCGCCCGGACGGCTTCTACGGCTGGCGCGTGGCCGGCACGCTCAACAACCCGACGTTCTTCCCGAACCCGACGCCGCTCGGGCCGAAGAAGCCGCAGCTCCCGCACGGCGCGAAGTAGACAACGAGCGCGCGGCGACGGCGGACGCGCGTCACGCGTCGATCGTGATGCCGAGCCGCTCGCGCAGCTTGAAGTACGCGGGGCTCACGCTGAAGAGGACGAGCTCCTGGAAGCGATCCTGCTGCGGGACGGCGCTCGCGGCTTCGTCCGACGCGCGAATCACGGCGACGGACGCCTCGAGATCGTGCGCGAGCAGGAAGCCGATGCGGTCGGCCGTCAGATCGAGCCCGCCGACCCAGCGCTTGAGATCGAGCGAGGTGCCCGATTGGATGAGTTTGGAGACGACCCGCGTCAGCTGATCCCGCGCCGGACCCTGGATGCCGGCGTCGAGCGCCCGCATCGCCTCGGCGACGGCACCCGCGAGCTCGGGCGCGATGGGGAACTGCGGCGCCGTCAGGCGGATCGCGGCAAAGAGCCAGGACTTGAGCGCGGTGCCCGTCGCGAGCAGGTGGCGAATGTAGCTGCCCGGGCGAACGTACGAGAGGTGACGCCCGGCGATGAACGCCGCGGGACGCAGCGGCACGTCGGGTAGAAGCGCCGTGCGGCCGAGCGAAATCACCGGTTCGCGCCCCAGCACGAAGCCGAGGCCGCCGCGCTCGTTCGGGTCTTCGACGACGAGGGGCAGCGGGACGCCGAGCACGCCGCCCGCGTAGTAGAGGCTCTGGCACACGGGCGCCGGGTGCTCGTCCACCTCGACCAGGTGACTCTCGTAGTAGCCGAGATCACCGAGCGACTGCCCGCGCTTCGCGGCGACGGCCGGCTCGATCAGAGCGAACACGGCGGTGAGCAGCGGATCCACGTCCGAATGCGTGACGAGATTCAGCCAGTCGTCGTCGGTGAGCGCGGCTTGCGCGGTGGCGGCCGTGTCCGAGCGCATGCGCTTGAAGAAGCGCTCCTCGTCCGGCTCTGCGAGCTTGAGCAGCGTCAGCGCCTGGCACAAGCACCAGGCGGAGTCGGCGTGCCGCGTCTCGGTATAAAGCCGGCGGAGAGCCTTGTACGACTCCGCGCGGTAAGGGTTTTGTTTGAGCAGCACGCCCTGCGCGGCGACCGCTTTCTCGAGGTAACGCTCGGGGTCGGTCGCGTAGAGCGCCCCGAGCTTTTCGGCCCGCTCGCGGTTCTCGGGATCGAGCGTCTGCGCCGCTTCCAGGGCGTCGATGCTCTTGTCGGTCGCGCCCATCTGTTCGTAGACGTCACCGAGCGCGGAGAACGCCGCGAGCATGCCGCCCTGGTCGTCCGCGGCGGTCGCGCGCGTCAGCTTCTGCTGCAAGAGCTTTTCGGCGCCCGCGTACTCCTTGCGGTCGAGGTAGAGCTCGAGCGCTTCCTTGCCCGCTTTCTCGAAGTCCGGCTCGAGGGTGAGCACCTGCTCGTAGAGCTCGAGCGCGCGCTTGGTGTCGCCGATCTGCGTCGCCGTGAGGTTCGCGGCGGTGTGCACGTACTTCACGCGCTGCTTCGGATCCTCCACGAAGTCGGCGAGCTTGATCACGACCTCGACTAGCTTGTTCCAGTCCTTTTCCTCGCTGTAAAGCTGCATGAGCTTCGCGAGGATGCGCCGATCGTCCGGGCGCTCTTCGAGCGCGGCGACGAAGCTCTTCGCCGCTTGGGTGCGGTCGTTCAGCTTGCCCGACGCGATTTCGCCGATGTCGAGCAAGAGCTGCACACGCTCGTCGCCGGTCGCGATGTCGAGCTGGCGCGTCTTCACCGTGATCGCTTCGTCCCACGCTTCGAGCGCCGTGTGCGCCAGTGCGAGCGCGACGAGCGGATCCGACTTCGAAGAATCGATCTCCGCGGCGGTCTCGAGCAGCGGCACGGCCGCCGCGAGCTCTCCGCTACGCCGCAGGCACTCGCCGCGGCGGTAATACGCGATGTAGCGCGATTCGTCGTCGAGAATGCCGTCGAAGCGGTCGATGAGCGCGCCGTAGAGCTCGGCGGCGCGCACCGGCGAGCCGTGCTCGAACGTGACCTGGGCGACGCGCTCGAGCGCCTGGCGATCCTCGGGCGCGAGCCGCAAGAGCGTGTCCATCGGTGCGAGCGCTTGCTCGGTGGAGCCGGAGAGCGACAACGCGTCGACGTAGCGAATCAGCATGCGGACGGCTTCGCTCCGCTCGAGCGAGTCGGCGCGCCCGGCGACCACCTCGTAGTGCTTGGCCGCTTCGAGGTAACGCTTGTCGTCGAGCGCCAGATCGCCGAGCACGAGCAGCCCCTCGAGGTTCGTGGGGTCGAGCTTGACGGCGCGCTTGGCGGCTTCTTCCGCGCGCCGGTCGTCCTTCAGCTTGTTTCTGTAGAGCGACGCCATCTGCCCGGCGAGCTTGGCTTTCGCCCGGTCGCCGTCGGTGTGCTCGATGGCGCGCTCGATCAGCTGGATCGCTGCGTTGACGTCACCGCGCGCGACGTAGGCCTCGCGCAGCGACGTGGCGGCCCCGGCGTCGTTCGGGTTCGCGTCGAGCGCCTGCTTGTAGCGCTCGATCGCGCCGTCGCGGTCGCCGCGCGCCTCGAGCAGCTTCGCCGCTCGCACGAGCTGCTCGCCCTTCGCCTCCGGCGTGTTCGCCTTGGCGGCGAGCGCGTCGATGGCTGCGAGCGCCGCGCCCGCGTCACCTGCCGATTCGCGCAAGCGCGCGAGCGCCTCGAGGGCCTGGGGGTGCGCGGGAGCGAGCGTGATCACCTGCTCGTACGCGTTGATGGCGCGGTCGGGTGCGTTCAGCTGGTCGGCGAGTAGTCGCGCGCGCTGCAGCAGAATCGGCAGCTTCCGCGCCGGTTCGGTCAGCACCCGTTCGTGGCGCTCATAAATGCTCGCCGCGTCGTCCCAGCGTTCGAGCGCGCGATAATGGCGTGCGAGCGCGCCGAGCGCTGCGTCGTGCGCCGGGTCGAGCTCGAGCAGCTCCTCGAGCGCGGAAGCGGCCTTGTCGTGATCGAGGAACTCTTCCTCGTAGATGGACGCGACGCGCTCCCAGAGCGCGCTCTTTTGGCGCGGGGTGGCCGCCGCTGCGATCTGCAGATCGAGGTTGTCGAGCAAATCCTTGAAGCGGCCGGCCTTGCTGTAGAGCCGGTCGAGGCCGCGCAGGGCGTCGAGCGATTTCGGATCGAGATCGAGTGCCGCCTGGAAGCGCCGCTCGGCCTCGCCGTCGTCGCCGAGCTTCATTTCGTAAAGCTCGGCGATGCGACAGAGCGTCTTCAGCCGCTCGTCGCCGCGCTGGCCGCTCGCGCGTTGCTCGAGGATCTTCACGAGGCCGCCGAAGTCCCCGGCGCGCTCGCAGAGGCGGGCCAGCTGGTTGCTCGCGCTGACGTGACCGGGGTCCTCGGCGAGGATGGCCTGGACCATGTTCCGCGCGGAAGCGGCGTCGTTCAGGTGCAGCTCGAGCAGCTCCGCCGCCTCGGCGCGAAAATCACGTGCCTGCGCGGGGCTCGTCGACGCCTCGGCGCGTCGCGTGAGAACGGCGCCGAGCTCCGACCACTGCTCGGCCTTGCGATAAATCTTCGCGAGGCCGTCGAGCGCGGCGTCGTTGGCGGGATCGTTCGCGACCACGGCTTGGTACGCCGAGACGGCGAGGTCGAGTCGCTGGAGCTTGTCCGCGTACCAGCGCCCCACGCGCAAGAAGAGCGCGGTCTTCTCCTCGGCCGGCAGCGCGTCACCCTGCGCGGCTTCGACCGCGCTCGAGAGCACGTCGTTCCAGGCTTCGGCGCGCGACCCGGCGAGCCGCTCGACTTCGGTGGCGAGCGACGCTTGCCGCGGCTCCTCGCAGAGCGCTTGCGTGAACGCGACGAGCGCCTGATCGCGATCCTTGATCTCGTGCGCGTAGATGCGCCCGATCTCGGCGAACAAGCGCGAGCGCTCGCCGCGATTTTGGGCGTGCTCCACGCGCTCGAGCAGCGTTTCCACGAGCTCGTCGAACTTGCCGAGCCGGCGCCGCACCTCTTCGAGGCCGCCGAACGCGACGCGATCGTCGGGGTCGAGCTCGACCAGCTCTTTGTAGAGGATCTCCGCGACCGGGAGGCTCTCCGCGCGCGCGCCGTGGATGCGCGCGGCGCGGAACAGCAGGTCCTTCTTCGTCGCGCGGCTCTCGTCGGGGAGCTCGCGCGCGGCCTCGATGAAGGCAGCCGCCACGCGCGCGGGCGCGCCCTCGGCGGCTGACTCGAGTTGCATGGCGACGCTCTCGTTCGTCGGCTCGGCCTTGAGTCGGCCGAGCAAGCTGTCGACCTCTTCACCCGACATGGGCGGAGCGATGCTCATCACGCGCGCCGCCTGGTCGAGCAGCGCGAGCACGGCGCTCGCGTTCGCGGGACGCTTGTCGGGATCCTTTTCGAGCAGTCGCTCGACGAGCTCGTCCATGTCCTGGGGCACGAAGCCCTTCGGCGCGAGCGTGCTCGGTGCGACGGGGGCGCGCGTCAGGTGCCCGAAGGCCGCGTCGAGCGCCGAGCCCTCGCCGAACGGCGGGCGTCCCGTCATGAGCTCGAACGCCATCGCGCCGAACGAGTACACGTCGCTGCGCGCGTCGGCCTCGACGCCGCGGATTTGCTCGGGCGCGGCCGTCCAGGGCGACGCCATCGTCGAATACAGGTCGTTGCGACCGGTTCCAGGTCGCGGGCGAGCGCGCAGCCGATCGGCGCCCGCGTCGAGCAGCACGACGCGCAGCGCGCCAGCCGGCGTGCGCAGCGACACGACGTTCGCGAGCCGCAAGTCACCGTGCGCGATGCGTCGCTGATGGAGCGCGGCGAGCGCTTCGAGCACGGCGCGCAGCAGCGGGCGCGCGTCGTTCGCGTGCAGTGGTCCGCTCTTGCTCACGCGCGCCGCGAGCGTTTCACCGGCGAGCAGCTCGTGCGCGACGTACGCGCGCCCGTCGCTCGTGCCGGCTTCGAGGCGCTGCGGTAAAAATTCGTGCTCGATCTCCGCGATGAGGCGGTTCAGCGTCAGAAAGCGTTGCAAACCGCGTCGGTCACGCGTCGCTTCGTGGCGCAGGAGGCGGAGTCGGTACTCGACGCCGTCGCGCGTTGCCGCGTAGACGACGGCGGAGCGGCCCTCGCCCAGCTTCCGCAGGAGCGTGAAGTGACCGAAGCTCGCGTTCGCGGGGAGCTCGTCGTTCGGCGTGAGGCCGGTCGAGCGTACGCGAAAGAGCTCGGGGCTCGCGTCGGGGCGCAACGCGAGGACGGCGTCGCACAACGCCTCCACCGCGTCTTGTTCGGCACAGTGCGCGGCGAGCGCCCCGGCGAAGGAAGCTTTCGCAGCCGTTCCGCCGACGCGCTCGGGGTCGAACCCCAAGAGGTCGCGGCTGACGTGCAGTAGTTCTTCGAGCTCGAAGGTGCGCTCGAGCTCGGCGCGCAAGAGATCCGTCTCGATCATGACAAGAGGTCCGTAGAGAGGGTCCGCCGAGGCGCTTCGCGCATACAAACCGTCGGCGGAGGCGCAAACGATAGCCCGGCTTACGGGCGCCTTGGGGCAAAATTCCTACCTCCTCTTTGGCCACCTCCGCGCGGGCATGAGAAGGTAGCCGCGAGCCCGATGAAGTCGGCAGAGCTTTTGGCCCAGCGCGTGTTGCCCCTCTTGGTCACGGCCGGCGCGGCGATCGCGGTGCCCGTCCTCGTCTTCTCGCCGTCGGGGCTCTCGCGCCTCAACGCGCTCCGGCAGGAGCGGGTCCGGGCCGACGAAGAAGTTTCACGGTTGTCCCGCGAGATCGACCGACTCCGCGCGGAAGTTTCGCGTGTGAAGGAAGATCCTGCCTACGTCGAACGGGCAGCTCGCGACGAGCTTGGCCTCGTGCGTCAGACCGAGGTCGTGTTTCAGTTCCGGCGCTAAGATCGCCGCCTGCGATACTGAGGTAGGCTTTAACCCGTGTCCGTGGAAGTCGTGCGTCTGCTGCTCCGCGCAGGGGCTTCAGAAACCGAGGTGGAAGAGGCGCTCGGCCGCGCCGTCGGCAATGGCCACTCGCTCGCGCGTTCCCTCGGCGACGCCGATCCGCAGCTACAAAATCGCCTCGAACGCGAGCTTCTGCGCGTGGAAGTGCCGTCGATCGAGCTGGTTCGGCCCGAGCCCGAACAACTCGCGTTGCTGCCGCCGGGACTCGCCGATCGGCTCGGCGTCGTGCCCGTACGTAAGGACGTGCGTTCGGGACGTGTCGACATCGCAGCAGTCGATCCGCTCGACGCTCACGTCGTCAACGAGCTCGAGTTCCACCTCGGCGCGAAGGTTCGCGTGCTGCGCGCCGACCCCGAAGCCGTCAAGGCGGCGCTCGCCGGTTCGACGTCGCTGCGCGCACCGAGCGGTCCTCCGCTCCCGCTCGTGAGGCGCGCCGTGATGGCCGACGTTCGCCCCGCGGTGCCGGTCGCAGGCGATGCGAACGGGAGTGCGACCGTCGTTACGCAGTCGGAGCCGCCGCCGTCGGGTGACGAGCCGGTACTCAGCCTCTCGCGCGCGCGATCGGCGCAAAGTGCCGCGGTGCCCGGCCCCTCGCTGCCGCTCGAGCTCGCGCGTTCGACCTTCGAGCAGACGCGTACGCCGGACGCCGTCGTCACGGCGCTGATCGAGGGCTTGGCCCCGGCCCGCACCGTGATCCTCGCCGTTCGCTCGAGCTCGTACGTGGGGCGAGCCGGCAGCGCGGCGTTCGAGCGCGACGCCGTACGCCAAGTCGAAATCTTGAATTCGTCGCCGAGCGTGCTGCAAACGGCGACGCGAGCGGGCTTCTATCTCGGCGCGCTGCCGCACACGCCGGCGCACGCGCAGCTCCGCGCGCTCTTCGGTGAAAGCGACGACGAGGTGTACGTCGCGTCCGTGACGGCTTCCGACCACGCGACGCTCGTCATCGTGTGCGACCCCGCGGCGCTCGGCGGGAGCTTCGACGCCACGCGACGTATCGACGTGCTCGCGGGCGCCGCCGGCCAGGCCCTCGAGCGGATCTTGATGAGCCGCAAGCGGGGAGGTTAGTCCTCGTGAGTGGCGATCTGCGTGAGGCATGGCGCGCGATCGCGCGGGCCGAGCTCGACGGCGCGGATCCGGAGACGCTCGTGCGCGAGTTGCCCGAGGGGATCGCCGAGCAGCCGCTGTACGTGGCGGAGGACGTCGCGGGGGTGCCGTGGCTCACGAGCATGCCCGGCGAATTTCCGTACCTGCGCGGCGTGCGGGCGACGATGTACGCGAAGCGACCCTGGACGCTGCGCCAATATGCAGGCTTTTCGACGGCGGAAGAGACGAACGCGTTCTTTCGGCGCGCGCTCGGCGCCGGGCAGACGGGGCTCAGCGTCGCCTTCGATCTGGCGACGCACCGCGGCTACGACAGCGACCACCCGCGCGTCCGCGGCGACGTCGGCAAGGCGGGCGTCGCGATCGACTCCGTCGAAGACATGAAGCGCCTGTTCGACGGCATTCCGCTCGAGCGCGCGAGCGTGTCGATGACGATGAACGGAGCCGTGCTCCCCGTGCTCGCGGCGTTCATCGTCGCCGGGGAAGAGCAGGGGGTGCCGGCGAGCGCGCTCACCGGCACGATTCAAAACGATATTTTGAAGGAGTTTTTGGTGCGGAACACGTTCGTGTATCCGCCGGCTCCGTCGCTCCGCATCGTCGCGGACGTGATCGAGCATTTGACCCGCGCGCTGCCGCGCTTCAACTCGCTCTCGATTTCCGGGTACCACATGCAGGAGGCCGGAGCGACGGCCGAGCTCGAGCTCGGCTACACGCTCGCCGACGGGCTCGAGTACGTGCGCGCTGGGCTCGGGCGTGGGCTCGACATCGACGCGTTCGCGCCGCGGCTGTCTTTCTTTTTCGGCATCGGCATGAGCTTTTTCGTCGAAATCGCGAAGCTTCGCGCCGCGCGCGTGCTCTGGGCGACGCTCGTGAAGGAGCGCTTCGCGCCGAAGGATCCGCGCTCGCTCCTCTTGCGGACGCATTGCCAGACGTCGGGCGTGAGTCTCACCGTCGCCGATCCGCTGAACAACGTCGCGCGCACGACGCTCGAGGCGCTCGCCGCCGTGCTCGGCGGAACGCAGAGCCTGCATACAAACGCTTACGACGAGGCCCTCGCGCTTCCGAGCGACGACGCCGCCCGCGTGGCCCGCGCGACGCAGCTCATCCTCGCCCACGAAACGGGCGTGCCGCACGTCGTCGACCCGCTCGGCGGCTCCTATTACGTGGAGAGCCTGACGCACGAGCTTGCCGTGCGCGCTCGTGCGATCATCGACGAGGTCGAAGCGGGCGGGGGCATGGCGCGCGCCATCGAGTCGGGACTCGCCCGCCGGCGCATCGAAGCCGCCGCCGCGCGCCGGCAAGCGCGACGCGATCGCGGCGCGGAGCTCGTCGTCGGCGTGAACGCGTTTCGCGCGGAGCAGGTAGCGCCGCCGTCCGTACGCGTGGTCGACACGGGGGCCGTGCGCGAGGCCCAGTCCGCACGCCTCGCCGAGCTACGCCGCTCGCGCGACGGGGCGGCCGCGCGAGCCGCGCTCGATGCCTTGCGCGCGGCCGCGCAGAGCGACGGCAATTTGCTGGCGGCGAGCGTGGTCGCGGCGCGCGCGCGCTGCACCGTCGGTGAAATCAGCGAGGCGCTTGCCGACGTGTTCGGGCGCTACGAAGCTTCGGTCGGAGTCTTGCGCGGCGTGTACGACGACGAATACGGCGACGACGCGGAGTGGCGCGCGCTCAAAGAACGAGTGCTCGACTTCGCGCGCCGGCACGGCCGACGCCCGCGGATCCTGGTCGCGAAGCTCGGCCAGGACGGGCACGATCGCGGCCAAAAGGTGATCGCTTCCGGGCTCGCGGATCTCGGGTTGGACGTCGATCTCGGCCCGCTTTTCACGACGCCCGAGGAAGTCGCGCGCCACGCCATCGAGAACGACGTGCACGTGGTCGGCGTCTCGTCGCAAGCCGGCGCGCACACGACGCTCGTGCCGGAGCTCCAGCGCGCGCTCGTCGCGGGCGGCGCGGGGGACGTGCGCATTGTTTGCGGCGGCATCATTCCGCCCGGCGACGTCGAGGCGCTCCTCGCGGCGGGCGTCGCGGCGGTGTTCGGCCCGGGCACGCGCGTCGCCGACGCCGCCAAGCGCTTGCTCGACCTGTTCGACGACGCCGTACAGCCGTCCCATGGCTGACGCGGCGGATGACGCGAGCGTCCTCGCCGCCGGCGTCACGAGCGGCGATCGGCGCGCGCTCGGGCGCGCCATCACGCTGATCGAGAGTGAACGAGCGGAGGATGCGGCGCGCGCCGAGGCGCTGCTCGCCGCGCTCCTGCCGCGCACGGGCGGCGCGCGCCGCATCGGGATCACGGGGCCGCCGGGCGCCGGCAAAAGCACGCTGATCGACGCGCTCGGCCGCAGGCTCGTCGCGCGCGGAGAGAGCGTCGCCGTCCTCGCCATCGATCCTTCGAGCCCGCTCGGCGGCGGCAGTATCCTCGGCGACAAGACGCGCATGGGGCGGCTCGGCTCCGAGGCGAGAAGCTTCATCCGGCCGAGTCCCGCGCGCGGAGCGAGCGGCGGCGTCGGCTGGTACACGGGCGAGGCGCTGCTGCTGTGCGAGGCCGCGGGCTACACGGTCGTAGTGATCGAGACGCTCGGCACGGGACAGGGCGAGCACGCGGTCGCCGCGCTCGTCGATTGCCTGGTCCTGCTCGTGAACCCGGGCGGCGGTGACGAGCTCCAGGGCATGAAGCGCGGCGCCATCGAGCTCGCTGACGTGGTGGTCGTGAACAAGGCGGACGGCGAGCAGCGAGCGCTCGCGGAACGCGCCGTGAGCGAGCTCACGAGCGCGCTCGGGCTCTTTGCGCGCGCGACGGGCGAGGGCGCTCCGGCGGTCCTCGGCGTGAGTGCGGCCGAGGAGCGCGGGCTCGACGAGCTCTGGGCGGCCGTCGAGGCGTCGCTCGCGGCGGCGCGAACGAGCGGAGCGTTCGAGCGGCGCCGGGCCGCGGCCGCCGAGCAGGCCCTCAGCGGGGCGATCGAGCGTGCGCTCCGGAGCGAGCTTTCGGCGCCGGCGTGGGCGTCGGAGCGCGAACGGCTCGCAACCGACGTCCGCGCCGGGCGCCTGAGCGCGCGTGAAGCAGCGCGGCGCCTCGTGGCGCTCGTGGGCAGTCGCTGCTGAGCTAGCCCCGGTGTGCCGCGATCACGTGCGCCGGCGCCTGCACGAGCTCGATGAGCACGCCTTCGCCGCCCTGGGGCGAGTCCGGCGCGCCCTTGGGATGGATGAAGCACACGTCGTAGCCCGCGGCGCCGGGGCGGATCCCGCCGGGCGCAAAGCGCACGCCGTGCTCACTGAGCCACGCGTGAGCCGCGCGGAGGTCGTCGACCCAAAGGCCGACGTGATTCAGCGCGGGTTCGTCGACGCGGGGACGCGCGCTCGCGTCGAGTGGCTGCATCAGATCGATTTCGACCGCGTGCTCGCCTGCACCGAGCTGGAGCACGTCCTCATCGACGTTTTCCGTCGTGCTACGGAAGCTCGAGACGAGCGCTACTCCGAGCAAATCCACCCACAGCGCGCGGAGCTTGGCCTTGTCCTTCCCGCCGATCGCGACCTGCTGCACGCCGAGCACGTGGAACGGGCGCGCGCTCGTCACGCCGCGCGCCCTTGCAGGCCGAGCTTCAGGAGAGGCCGGGAGCGGCGGAGCGGCGCCACGCCTACAAGATAGCCGATTTCAAGCGAGCCCGCGCAGCATCGCCGACAATCCGGCGAACGCCGCGACCACGAGCACGGCCGCCCGCGTTCGGCCGCGATCGAGCCAGCGCCCGAGCCAGCGAGAGCCCGCGAAGCCGAGCGCGATACCGGGCCAGAGGCCCAGCGCGAGCTCGACCTCGCGCCCACCGATCCTACCCAGCAGGGTGAGCGTGGCGATCGACATCGCGGCACCGATCAGAAAATAGGTCGCGAGCGTCGAGCGCACGAGCGCGCCGCGTTCGTGTTGGTAGAGGATCGCGACCGGGGGGCCGTCGATCGCGGAGGTGACCCCCATGAACCCGGAGAGCACGCCGACCGCCAGCATGAGGCGCGGACGGCGCTCGAAATGCGCGCGCTTCAGCGAGATGCCGACCGACACGAGCACGACGAGCCCGAGCCCGGTCGTGAGCGCTCGTTCGCTGAGCGCCGCGAGCGCGAGGGCGCCGAGCACGGTACCCGGCACTCTGCCGCCGAGGAGCCAACCGATGCCCAAGAGGTCGACCGCGCTCCGCTCGCGCCAGACCGTGAGGCTCAAGAGCAGCGTGCAGGCCAGGATCAGCGGCGCCGGCACGAGCGCCGGATCGAGCCACGCTAGGAACGGCGCGCAGCAGAGCGAGAATCCGAAGCCGGCGCTGCCCTGGAGCGCCGCGGCGAGGACGACGATGGTCGTCGCCACGAGCCACTCCGTGAGCGAATGGAAGCCGGGTAGCAGGCTCACGCGTACCGATCGAGAAAGCGCGCGATCGCGTGTGTGACGGCGTCGTCGATTGCAGCCTGCGTTTCACCGCGCTCGGCGAGCTCGCGCTTGCCCACCGTGAGCCCGTGGTCGCCGCCCTCGACCACGTACAGCTCGTTCGGAGCGCGCATGTGCGGGCGCACCGCCTCGAGCCGCTCGAGGGGACACAGCTTGTCGCGCGTTCCCTGCACGAACAGGATCGGTCGCGTGAGCTCGAGCAGCACGGCATCGCGGACGTCGCCGCGCATACCCACGAGCGGGTAGCCGAGGCACACGAGCGCCGCGATGGCGTCGCCGAGCTTCACGGCCAGATGACAGCCCATGCGCCCGCCCATGCTCTTGCCGGCGAGGACCTTCGGCCCAGCGTGGTAGGCCTTGCTCGCTTGCGCGAGTGCCTCCTCGTGTGCCGCGACGAGCACCGGCTGGCGGTCGGGAGCTTTTCGCCCCGCGAGCATGTACGGATAGTCGAACGCTTCGACGTGCCCGAGCGCTTCGAGGCGCTGCTTCTGGGCGCGCATCCAGGCCGAAGCGCTCGGCGCCCCGGCGCCCGGCGCGAGCAAAATGAGTCGGTCCGCAGCGCTCACTCGGCCTCGCTCTTTCGGCCGAATCGGGTCTAGCGCTTCGCGATCGCGATTTGCGTGCGCGCGCTGCCGGCGGTCGTCCAGTCGCGCTCGGCGCCGACCGCGAGGAAGGTGAGCTCGACGGGCTTGCCGCCGGCCGACACGCTGATCGTGGCCTTGCCGTTCCACTCCGCAGGGGCGGGCAGGCCGAGCGTCGGTTGGCTTTGCAGCGTGCGGAGGGCGTCCGCGTCGGCGCGCAGGGCGAGGATGCCGGTGCCGGCGAGCAGCGCGACGACGCCCGCGGGGATGTGCTGGGCGATCACGGCGCGCACGGAGCCCGAGAGCTCGGGTGCGCGGCGCGCGACCCAGCGCACGTCGTCGAGCGAACCGAGCACCAGCGCGCTTGGTTGCGCCGGGCGGCCCCGCTCCGCCACGAGCGGCAGCGTCTGCGCGGCACGCCAGCCGTGCGCGGCCGGGACTTCGAGCGGCGCCGCCTTCGAACCGTCACCCTCCTTGCCCTTGCCCTTCGTCTTGCGGACGATGAGCACGTCGTCCGTCGGGAGCGTGCGCGGGACGGTGACGCGCACCGGACGCTTGAACGAGCGAGGGTCACCGACCACACCGGTCGCGACCGCGAACGCCAGCGTTTCCGCGGACGCGATCACGGCGCGCGTCGGCGGATGATCCGGCTCGGGATCGAACGTACGCATCGAGACGCCGCCCGGCGCGGGCGGATAGAGCTCACCGGTGAGCAGCCGCGGATCCGACTCCACGATGCGCGCGCCCGTCGCGATCAGGTCCACGAGCGCGCCCGACTGCGCGAGCACCTCGAGCGTCTGGCGCGACGACGGCGCGACCAAGAAATCGAGCCGCGGCGGCACGCGCTTGCTCTTCAAGAGCGCCGCCGCGGCGAGCAGATCGCGCAGCGAAGCCCCCGAGTCCCCGCCGAGGATGACCTGAGTCACGGGGTTGTCCGCGAGCTCGCGGACCTGGCGCACGACGCCGTCTTCGTCGAGCACGAGCGGATCGACGGCGGAGAGGTCGACGCTGATCGCGTCTTCGCAGGGCGCGCCGGGATCGGGCGACAGCCCGCGGTGCGCTTTCGAACGGCGCTGATCGCGCAGGTACACTTCCGTCTTCTCGTCGCTCACGAACACGGCGGCGGCGGCGCCCAGCTGCGGCGCCATGGCCGCGAGCACGGCACGTTCCGGCACCGAGAGCAGCCGCGCGCTCGGCCCCGCGAATTCGATGACGATCGGCGCGCCGTGCAGAGCGTCCACGCGGTGCACCGCTTCACGCAGCCCGCGGCGGAGCAACTCGAGGCCCACGTCTCGTACGCAAACGAACGGGCGTACGCGACCCGAAAGTAAGACCTGGATGCTGCGCGGTCGCCGCACGCACACCGTCCCGGTCGCGAGTGCCTCCGCGAGTTGCGCGGGCGGCGCGAGGAGCGTGAGCATGCCGGCGCCGCCGACCGACGCGAGCCGCGGATCATCCGTGACGGCGAGGCGCGCGGGGCTGCCGAAGCGTTCGAGGTGCACGGCCGCGGGAAAGCCGATGCCCGGACGCGCGAGCAGCAAGCCGAGACCGAGCGCATCGCGGTAGGCGCGTTGAGCGCTCGGGTTTTGCGTCTCCCCGGCGCGTGTGATGCAGCGCGTGTCGTAGGCCACGGCGACCTCGACCGCGAACTTGCGGCTGCCGGCGAGTAACGCTTCGGAAAGCGCTCGCTCCGGCTCGCGCGAAAGCACGACCTGATCGATCTTCACACGGAGAAGATCACTCGAGAGGCTCGGATCCTCCGCCCGTCCGGCGAGGATCTTCTGGGTCATGGTGCGGGGCGGATCCCCTGCGCGCGCGCGCATCGCGAAGCTTCCTCGAAGCAATTTTCCGACCGAAAAGCCGGGCGGGAGCGGGAAGGTACCCGCTCGGGTAGAGCAGGGTCAAGGCACCCCGGACGGCCCCCAACGCAAGGCCATCGCCCAGCCATCGCGCGGCCGCAAGAGTCTCGGAGCCGCCGAGTGGCTGGCCGAGGGGCCGGTTTGCTCGCGACGTTCGAAAGCCGTCGAGCGAGCGCTGCGCGGAGAATTCACTGGGCGCACAAAAGCGGATAACCTTCCCGGATGTTCAAAGAGGCCCTGCAGGGCGTCGTCGAAGGCACGGATGGCGGTATCGCGGGGCTCTTGATGGACTTCGAGGGCATTCCGCTCGAAAGCTTCACCCGTCCGGGTGCGACCTTCGACATCGAGGTGGTAGGAGCGGAAGTCAGCGTCGTCGTCAAAGCCATCCAGCGCGCGAGCGAGATGCTCGAGGCCGGCCAGACGAGCGAGGTGGCTTTTCGCAGCGATAAGATGATGACCTTGATCCGCATCATCAATCAGAGCTACTTCGTGGCCGTCGCGATGGAGCCCGAGGGTAACCTCGGCAAGAGTCGATTCCTGTTGCGCGTGCTCGCGCCGAAGCTCGCCCAAGAGCTCACGACCTGAGCCGAGTCGCCACGGCGCTGCCGGACGTTCCGGAACCCGAAGATATTAGAATGCAGCTTTCCCTCACACAGCTCGAGTCCCTACTCCGCACGCTGGAAGCCGGCGGTGCCTCCGAATTCGAGTACGAAGACGAGAAGATTCGTTTGAAGATCGCCATCCCGCGAGGCGGCGGCGCTCCACTCGCTCCCGCGGCACGCGGCGCGGTGCCCGTCGCGGCGGCGTCAGTTCCGCCCGTCGCCGAGGTGGCGCCCGTGAGCGATCTCACCCCGATCACGTCGCCCTTCGTGGGCACCTTCTACCGCGCGGCCTCACCCGAGGCGGCGAACTTCGTCGAGGTCGGCAGCACGGTGAAGAAGGGCCAGGCGCTCTGCATCGTCGAGGCGATGAAGCTCATGAACGAGATCGAGTCCGAGTTCGCGGGCACGATCGTCGAAGTCTTGGTCGAGAACGGCAAGAGCGTCGAATACGGCCAAAAGCTGTTCATGATCCGCAAATCCTGAGCGCCCGGCCCGCGACGTTAACTCCCCTTCATGTTCAAAAAAGTCCTGATCGCGAACCGCGGAGAGATCGCCATCCGTGTGATTCGCGCCTGCCGCGAGCTCGGTGTCGCCACGGTTGCCGTCCATTCGGAGGCCGACGAGGGCGCTTTGCACGTGCGCTTCGCCGACGAGGCCGTCTGCATCGGCCCGGCGCCGTCCGCGCAGAGCTACCTCAACATCCCCGCGATCATCAGCGCCGCGGAGATCACCGCGGCCGACGCCATCCATCCCGGCTACGGCTTCTTGTCGGAGAGCGTCGAGTTTGCGCGCATCGTCGAGGGCTGCAAGCTCTCGTTCATCGGGCCGAAGTCGGAGGTCATGGCGCAATGGGGCGACAAGCTCCGCGCCCGTGAGACCGCGAAGCGCTTCGGTTTGCCGCTGCTCGTCGGTAGCGAGGCGCTGCGCGACGCGGACCACGCCGAGTCGGAGGCCGTTCGCGTCGGCTTTCCCGTGATGATCAAGGCGCGCGGCGGCGGCGGCGGGCGCGGCATGCGCGTCGTGCGCACGGTCGAGGAAGTGCGCCGCGCGTTCGAATCGGCGACGGCCGAGGCGATGAGCGCCTTCAGGAACCCCGAGCTCTACCTCGAGCGCTTCGTGGAACGGCCGCGGCACATCGAGTTCCAGGCGCTCGCGGACATGCACGGACAGGTGTGGACGCTCGGCGAGCGCGAGTGCTCGCTCCAGCGCCGCAACCAGAAGCTCGTCGAGGAAGCGCCGAGCCCGAACATGACGGACGAGCTCCGCGCGGAGATGTCCGAGCTCATTCGGCGCGCCGTGGCGGAGACGGGCTACACCTCGCTCGGTACGCTCGAGTTCTTGATGGATGACGTGGGCAAGCTCTACTTCATGGAGATGAACACCCGCGTGCAGGTGGAGCATCCCGTGACGGAGATGACGACGGGCGTCGACCTCGTCGTCGAGCAGATCCGCGCGGCCGCGGGCGAAAAGCTCGAGATGCCCGACACGAGGCCGTGGCGCTTCCGCGGCGCCGCCATCGAGTGCCGCATTCTGGCCGAGGACCCGGTCACGTTCGCTCCCTCGCCGGGCCGCATCACCGAATACCATCCGCCCGGAGGGATTGGCATACGGGTCGACTCGGGCGTGTTCGGCGGCTGGACCGTCCCGCCGAACTACGACTCGATGATCGCCAAGGTCATCGCGCACGCGCCGACGCGCGAGCATGCACTCAGGCGCATGCGCCGCGCGCTCGACGAGTTCATCGTGGGCGGCATCCGGACCAACATCGATCTGCACAAGCGGCTGCTCGAGCTGCCCGAAGTGCGTGAAGGTCGCATGACCACGCGCACCGTCGAGCAATTGATGGCGAAGGGGCGTGCATAGGGCGGCGGTCGATCCGCTCGCGCCCGCCGCGGCGCGTGCTGCGTCGGAGAGGGTTCCGCCGCAGACGGTGGTGGGTGCCTTGCGGGGGGTCGCGGGGCTGGCGGAGGGCTGGCTCGGCGCCGCTTGGATTGCGTGCATCGTCGTGCTCGAGCGCGCGGCGCGCGTCCCTCATCTTTACGTGCGGCCCCGCGACGTCGTCATGCACGCCGCGGCGGAAATGGCCGCAGGCGCCTGCGTTTGGACGCTCCTCTGGGCTCTGCTCGCCGTCGTCGAGCGGGTCCCCGACACCGTTACGCGGAGCCAGGGCTCGCGGCAACGGGTGGCCGCCGCGTTGCCCTACCTGATCGGTAGCGGCGGCGGCCTCTTCCTCTGCTGGTTCGTGCTGCAGAAGACGTCGCTGTGGCCGGTGTTGCCCGCGCCCGTGTGGTGGGGGCTCTGCGTGCTCGGCGGCATTCCGGTCGCGCTCGTGGCCCGCTGGCTCTTGCGGCTGCCGTTGCCGAGTCGGACGGAACTCAGCGGAGCGCTCCTGCTCGCCTCGGTCGTCGTCCCCGAAGTCTGGGGACTCGATCGCTTCGTGCGCCACTACGGGCGTTCACTCGGTCTGCTCGAGGTCGTGACGCTCGGCGTGGCGGGGATCGGCGCGCGACTGCTCCTCGCTCGCTCGGCCGCGGCCATCCGGCTCCGAGCGGTCGGAGCGACGCTCGTCGCGAGCTCACTCGTATGGCTCATCACGCACGTGCCTTCGACGTCCGGGCGGCGCGCCGTGCTCGTCTTCGGGGGCGCTGCCAAGCACGTCTTGCTCGACGTCGTGTGGCCCCTCGCCGACCGCGACGGGGACGCGATTCCGAGCGTATTTTGGGGCACGGATCCCGACGATCACGACCCCAACGTCACGGCCGTCCTGCGAGCGCGTGGCGGCGCCGCCGTCGCGCTCCCACCGCTCGCGCTGCGCTCCGGCGAGGCACGCGAGCTTTTGTGGATCGTGGTCGACACCGTACGGCGTGATTCGTTCGAGCAAATCCTGCGCGAGGATGCGGCCGTCGGGCGCGCCTTCGCGAGCTTCGCCTACTTCGCGCGCTACGAGACTTGCTCGGCGCGCACCGACCAGCTGCTCTATCAAGTGCTCGGTACGTCGCGCTGCGACGCGCGCCCGCTTCCGGGCGGCGGCTCGCTCCTGGCCGCGCTCCGCGCCGCGGGTTACCGCAGCGACGCCTTCCGCTACTTCGACGTGCCACTGCCGCTCGATCACGACGCGATCGTGCCGAACGATCGCGCGCTCGTCGCCCGAGCCCGCAAAGCGCTCGACGAGCCGCGCAGGGCGCCGCGCTTGCTCTTGGTTCATCTGCGCGGCGGCCACGAACCGTACGTCGGCGCGGGCGACACGCCGCGCGAGCGCTACGAAGCCCAGCTGCGCGACGCCTTCGACATGACGGCCGAGCTCGTGGCGGCGGCGCCGCCGGAGCGCTACTCGGTCGTCGTCCTCGGCGACCACGGCGAGGCGTTCGGCGAGCACCTCTCGATCTACCACTCGAGCACGCTCTACGAGGAGATGCTCGAGACCCCGCTCCTCGTACGGGGAGCGAACACCATGCCCGGACGGCGTGACGACGCCGTCAGCTGTCCCGACGTGGCATGGCAAGCGTTGCGCGCCGTCGGGCTCACCGACGCCCCGGTGCCCGAGCTCGGCTACGACTACGCGGCGCTCGACATCCTCGCGGGTCAATACGGGCACACGCAGCGAGACAGCATTCGCTCGCTCCGGGTCGGCGACGAAAAGCTCGTCGTCAGCCCCCAGGCGGGTATCGACGAGCTTTACGACCTCGCGCACGACCCGCGCGAAGAAAATAGCTTGGCCGAGGGCGACGAGGCGCACGTCAGGGCGCTCAAGGCGGAGCTACGGCGCATTGCCGCGGCGTGCCCGGTACCGCGCACGAGCGGCGAACCGGAGCCATGACGGCCCGTAGCCCGAAATCAGCGCACGCGCGGGCGTGACGGTTTGCGACCCACGTTTTCGGCGACGAAGGCGGAGGGGCAATGGTCGGCGACGGGGCAACTCGCACAGGCGGGCTTGCGCGCGGTGCAGATGCGGCGGCCGTGGAAGATGAGCACGTGCGCGAGCATGTCCCAGTCTTCGCGCGGAAACTCCTGCATCAGGTCCTGCTCGATCTCCGGCGGGTCCGTGTGCCGCGTCCAGCCGAGACGCTGCGAGATACGCTGCACGTGCGTATCGACGACGACGCCTTCAGGCGCGCCGAACGCGACGCCGAGCACGACGTTGGCCGTCTTCCGGCCCACGCCGGGGAGCTTGATGAGCTCGGCGAGCGTGCGCGGTACCTCGCCCGCGTGTTCGCGCACGAGCCCGGCCGCGAGCCCCATGATCGACTTGGTCTTTTGCCGAAAAAAGCCGGTGCGCAGGATCACGCGCTCGACATCGGCAACGTCCGCGCTCGCAAGCGCCGCGGGCGTAGGCCAACGCCGGAAGAGCTCGGGCGTCACCTGATTGACCATCACGTCCGTGCTCTGCGCGGAGAGCACCGTGGCGACCAAAAGCTCGAACGGCGAGCGGTGGTCGAGCTCGCAATGCGCGTCGGCGTGGTGCGCGTGGAGCTTCACGAACACTGCGTGCGGCTCGAGCGGTACCTTGGCGGCGTGCTTCGCCGGCTTGGGCGCGCGCTTCGCCTTGGTCGCGGTGACCGGCTTCGCCTTGGTCACGGCGACCGACTTCGCTTTCACCGCGACCGACTTCGCCTTGGTCACGGCGACCGGCTTCCGAGCGCGCGGCTTGGCTTTCGAGCCCTTCGGCTGCGGGCTCGAGGCACGCGCTTGCGCGCTCGCGCCTTTACTCGGCTTCCGGCTCGCCATCGTCCCCCGCGCCGTTCGCGTCGGCGGCGCCGTCGTTTTCGGGCGCTTCTTCGCCGGCCTCGTCGTCGGCGGGCGGCGGAATGCTGCCCCCGTCGAGCACGGCCCCGGCGCTGCTCTCGCCGATCGGCTCGAACGCGACGACTCGCTCGTCGTCGCCGACGCTCATGAGCTTCACGCCTTGCGCGTTGCGGCCCGTCTCGCGCACGCCGTCCACGGGCGTGCGAATCGTCTGGCCGCGGTCGGTGATGAGCATGATCTCGTCTTCGGGCTTCACGAGCGCGATGCCGACGACCGGGCCGTTGCGATCGCTGCAATCGATCAAAATGATGCCCTTGCCGCCACGGTTCTGCGCGCGAAATTCTTCGAGCGACGTGCGCTTGCCGTAGCCGCGCTCACACACGGCGAGCACCCAGGTGCGCTCAGGCTCGGTGCGCGCGAGGCCCACGACCTCGTCGCCCGCCTCGAGCTCGATCGCCTTCACGCCGCCCGCCGGGCGACCCATCGGACGCACCTGTTGCTCGTGGAAGCGAATCGACTGGCCTTGCTTGGTCGCGATCAAAAACTCCTGATTGCCGTCGGTCACGGTGGCGGTAAGGAGCGTGTCGTCGTCGGCGATCTTGACGCCGATGATGCCTTTTTCTCGATAATTCTCGTACTCGACGACGTCCGTCTTCTTGATCTGGCCGCCGCGCGTGAGCGTGGTCACGAACAAGCCCGGCAAGAAGCCGCTCACGGGCGTGATGGCCGCGATCTTCTCGCCTTGCTCGAACTCGATGAAGTTCACGATCGCGCGGCCCTTCGCGTTGCGAGCGGCTTGCGGGATCTCGTAGATCTTCTTCACGTACACTTTGCCGCGGTTCGAGAAGAAGAAGACGAAGCTGTGCGTCGACGCGATGAACAGCTGGTTCACGAAGTCGTCGTCCCGCGCCTCCATGCCGCGGTTGCCCTTGCCGCCGCGCTTCTGCGCCTTGTAGTCCGAGACGGCGGTGCGCTTGATGTACCCCTCGTGCGAGATGGTGACGACCATGTCCTCTTCTTGGATGAGGTCCTCCACCTGGATCTCGGCCTCGTCCTCGACGATCTCGGTGCGGCGCGGCTCGCCGTGCTTCTCCTTGACCTCTTCGAGCTCCTTCACGATCAGGTCGAGCAGCAGCGTTTCATCCGACAAAATTGCCTGCAGGCGCGCGATTTCGTCGCACAGCTCGCCGTACTCGACCGCGAGCTTCTCCCGCTCGAGGCCGGTCAAACGCGCTAGGCGCATCTCGAGGATGACCTTGGCCTGGCGCTCGCTCAGCCGGTAGTCCTTCTGCTTCGCCGCGGCGGCAAGCTCGGCCTCGGGGCGACCCGCGCGCCGCACGAACTCCTCGAGCCCCTTGAGCGGGAGCTGCATCAAGCGCACCTTCGCCTCGTCGGGATCCTTCGACTCGCGGATCGTCTTCACGACCAGATCGACCTCGGTCACGGCCATGCCGAGCCCTTCGACGATCTCGCGCTTGCCCTCGGCTTCGTTCAGCTCGAAGCGCGTGCGCCGGCTCACCACCTCGCGCCGGTGTCCGACGAAGCATTCGAGCGTCTGCTTCAGGTCGAGCACGGCGGGTCGACCGTCGACGATCGCGAGGTTGATGATGCCGAACGAGCTCTGCATGTCCGTCAAACGGAAGAGCTGGTTCAGCACCACCTGTGGAAATACGTCCTTTTTGAGCTCGAGCACGAGGCGCATGCCGTCGCGGTCGCTCTCGTCGCGCGCTTCCTTGATGCCCTCGATGCGCTTGTCGCGCATGAGCTCGCCGATCTTCGCGTGCAGGCGCGCCTTGTTCACCTGGTACGGGAGCTCGGTGACGACGATCTGTTCGCGGTCGGCCGACCCCACTACTTTTTCGACCATGCTGCGCGCGCGCATCATGATCGAACCGCGTCCCGTCTTGTACGCTTGGTAGATGCCGGAGCGGCCGTAGATCTGGCCCGCCGTGGGGAAGTCGGGGCCGGCGATGTACTTCATGAGCTCTTCGATCGTGAGCTCGGGGTTTCGCACGAGCGCGATCGTCGCGTCGGTCACTTCGTTCAGGTTGTGCGGCGGGATGTTCGTCGCCATGCCGACGGCGATGCCGCCCGTGCCGTTCACGAGCAGGTTCGGGAAGCGCGCCGGCAAGACGATCGGTTCGTCGCGCGTGCCGTCGAAATTCGGCTGAAAATTCACCGTTCCGCTGTCGATGTCGGCGAGGAGCTCCATCGCGATGCGCGCGAGCCGAGACTCGGTGTAGCGGTAGGCGGCGGGCGGATCGCCGTCGACGGAGCCGAAGTTGCCCTGTCCGTCGATCAGCATGTGACGCAGGCTGAACGGTTGCGCCATGCGCACGAGCGCGTCGTAGACGCTCGCGTCGCCGTGCGGATGGAAGCTGCCGAGCACCTCGCCGACGACGAGCGCGCACTTGCGGTATTGCGTCGCGGGCGTGAGGTTCAAGCCGCGCATCGCGTAGAGAATGCGGCGGTGCACGGGCTTCAAGCCGTCGCGCACGTCCGGGATCGCACGCCCGACGATGACGCTCATCGCGTAGTCGAGATACGACGTGCGCATCTCGTCTTGGATGCTGACGGGTTGCTCTTGCGGGTGGGGCGGTGGGGCCGGGGGCTCTGCTTCGTTAGCCATCTGTCTCGAGTTTTGCGGGCGCGCGAAGGGGCGGCCGAAGCCGCGCGCGGCCGTCTTTCGTACCCCGGGAGGCCCCTTGCCTCAACCTGCGGGAGTGACGCCGAGCGCCCCCGAAATCGTCAATCTTATCGGCGGCCTAAACCGGCGTCAGTGGAGGTGAGCCAGGAGCTGCCACGTGACCGCCAATCCGACGAGAAACAGGAGCCAGAACCACCACGGCGTCGCACGCGTGCTCGGGCTGAACTCGCGCTTCTGCTCGACCTCGGCGAGGCGCGACTCGAGCGTCTCGAGGCGATCCTCGAGCTGCCGCAAGCGTGTTTCGAGCGGCAGCTCGCCGTGCGGCGTCGGCTTCGGCAGCGACATCAGCGTGTCGGGATTCGCCGGCGGAGCGTGGTCCTCCAGCGTGAGATCCGTGTCACGCGTGTCTTCCTCGCCGTCGAGCCGCATTCCGCTCACGGGCTCCGAGAGCCGCGCGGGACGCAGCGCCGCGGGCGGCGTCGTCGGCGCGTCGTCGCGGCTCTCGTCGGCCATCGTCTCTATCTCTAGAGCCGAACCGCTACGCCGCCAAGTTGGGCCCGGTTCGAGCTGACAATCTCGGGCATCCAAGCTCGCCCAAAGCGAGTCTCGCCTTAGAAAAAGTTGCCGATCGTGAACTCGAACACGCTGTGCTGCTCGTAGGGTAGGGGCTTGAAGGGGAAGCCCCATTCGAACCTGAGCGGTCCGAGCGGCGAGAACCAGCGGAAGCCGAAGCCCCACGACGTGCGCAGATCCGTCAGGCTCGAGACGCCGTGGAAGCACGGGTTGATCGCCGCGTACAGGATCGCGCTGCTCGACTTACAGTAGTTGGTCTCGAGGTTCCACGCGTTGCCGGCGTCGGTGAAGATCACGCCGCGGAGGCCGACCGCGTCGACGATCGGCATCTCGAGCTCGAGGTTTTGGTAATACTCGACGTTGCCGCCGATGGGCGCGCCGTTCGGAATCGGCGTGCTGTTCGGATCGGTGCTCGACGTGAGGCCGACGCGCGGACCGATCGAACGGTAGAGGAAGCCGCGCACGTCGAAGATGCCGCCGAGGAAGAAGCGCGCGAAGATCGGCACACCTTCCTTCGACGGGCTCGTTACGTGACCGAACTCGGTGTTGAGCTTGACGACGAAGCCCTTGCCGAGCGGATAGTAGAAGCGGCCCGTGAGGCGGTGCTTCAAAAATTGGTTTTCCGAGCCGATCACCGAGCTCGCGAGCTCGGTCGATGCGGACACGTAGACGCCCGCGGTCGGGAACAGGCGGTTGTCGCGTGAGTCGAAGGTGAGGCTCGGCCGGATGCTCGAAGTGAAGCCGTCGTTGAAGAGGTTCGCGAGCGGCAGGCTGCGGAAGACGCTGATGCGGCTGGCCGTGCCGAGCAGCGTCAGCTGCGGCTGGGTCGAGACGCGATCTTCTTCGGCGGTATACGTGACGTACGCATAGAGCTCGGGTTCGATCAGCGGGTAGCCGAGCGTGAGGTTGCCGCCGACGCTCGACTGCGAAAAATCCTGGTAGCCGCGGAGCTGGTCGTAGAGGTCGATGCTCGCGCTGAACGGACTGTCGAGCAGGTACGGCTCGAAGAAACGCAGATCGGCGAGCTGGCGCAGGCCGCTCCATTGCAGCTGTAGCGACAGCGATTGGCCGTTGCCGAACAGGTTGGCCTGCTGGATCTGCGCCGTCAGGATGAAGTTTTCGATGCTCGAGAAGCCGGCGCCGACCTGGAACGTCCCGGTCGGCCGTTCGCCGACCTCGATGTAGACGTTCATCTTCTCAGGCGTGCTGCCCTGCTCCGTCGAAATGTCGACGCGCTCGAAGTAACCGAGCGCGTTGATGCGGCGGCGCGACTTCTCGAGCTTGGTCTCGCTGAAGAGGTCGCCTTCGGCGACCTCGAGCTCACGCCGGATCACCTTGTCGCGCGTCTTCGTGTTGCCGCGCACTTCGATGCGCTCGAAGCGCACGAGCGGGCCGCGCTCGACCGGCACGACCACGTCCACCTCGTGCGACTCCGCGTCGAGGTTCGTCTGCGGGGTCGCGTCGACGTTGGCGTAGCCGTGGTCGCGGTAGAGCGTGCGGACGGCTTGCAGATCCTCCAGCAGCTCAGCGCGGTTGAACCAGTCGCCGGATTTGGCGCGCACCATCATGCGCAGGTTGCGGCGCCCGTCGATGGGGTCGGCTTCCTTACCGTCCGGGCCGCGCTCGTAGACGCGAAGCTGCCGGATGCGGTAGCGCGGCCCTTCGTCGATCGTGATCGACACCTCGATGCCGGAGCGATCGGGCGTGAGCATGATGCGCGGCGTGCCGATCGAGACCGTGAGAAAGCCACGGTCGTAATAGAGGGCGCTCAAGACGGCCACGTCGCGCTCGAACGCGTCCTGCCGGAAGGGGCCGCCCGAGCCGAACAGGAAGAAGCCGGAGTTGCCGGTGAACATCAGCGAGCGGAGCTCTTCGCTCGAGACGTGCTCGTTGCCGATGAACGTGACGCGGCGGACGCTTACCTGGTCGTGCTCGGTGACTTTGAACTTCACCTCGACCTCGCCGTCCCGCGTGGGGACGACGCTGCTCTCCGCCTCGGCGAGGAAGTAGCCCTTCTCCGCGTACATGTCGCGGATCTTCTGGACGCTGCGCCGAATCGCCGGCTGGCTCAGCACGGTCGCTTCCTTCAGCTCGATGCCTTCCTTCAGGTCGTCGTTGCTGATCTCCTGATTGCCCTCGAAGCTGAGCTTGGCGATGCTCGGCCGCTCGCGCACGAGGAACCGGAGGTGCACTCCCTCGTCCCGCCGCACGAGGTCGACCTCGATGTCGTCGAAGAAGCCGGAGCCGTAGAGCTCGCGGACGTCATCGGTGAGCGCGTCCGCCGAGAACGGCTGCCCGACGCGTTCTTTCAGGTACGTGCGCACGTCCTCGGCCGTGACGCGGCGGTTGCCGGCCACGTCGATGATGCGAATCGGCAAACCCTCGGCGAGCTCCGCCTCGCTCGGTGGGATGGCGGGCGTCGGCGGCGGGGCTTCATCCTCGGGCGCTCCGGAAGCAGCCGGCGCCGTACCGGCCGGGGGCGTGGCGCTGCCGCTCGGCGCGGGGGCGGAGCCTGGAGGCGGCGCCGCGCTCGGGTCCGCGGGCGCGGAGGAGCTCGGGGCCGCGGCGGCCGGGTGCTTCTTCGCCGGGCCATGGGCGGCCCGGTGCCCCGGGGCTCCTTGAGCAAGCAGGCGTCCCGCGCTCAGCAGAGTGAGAGCGGCGAAAAGAACCGAGAGGAGGGGACGCACGCGGGCCCCCGGCGATAGCCCAGAGCCGGCCACTGCACAACAAGGAAGCTCCGTTTTGTGCGGCGGTTTGAAGCCTTTGTGCGTCGAACGCCGGCCCGGAGGCCGTTGAGACCGCTCACACGTCGAGATCTTGGGCTTCGTCGGCGCGGTCCATGATGAAGCGAAAGCGCGCTCCCGGGTCCTTGCCCATGAGCTCGGCCACGATGCGGTCGGTCTCGAGCGCGTCCGCGATTCCCACGCGGAGCAAGCGACGCGTCTTCGGGCTCAGCGTCGTTTCCCACAAAACCTTCGGCATCATCTCACCGAGACCCTTGAAGCGCGTGATCTCGGGTTTGGCGTTGCCCTTGAGGTGCGTCTTCAGGATGCGATCGCGATCGGCGTCGTCGGCCGCCCAATACGTCTGCTGGCCGATGTCGACGCGGTAGAGCGGCGGCAGCGCGACGAACACGTTGCCGTTCTTGATGAGGTCCGGAAGGTGCCGATAAAGGAAGGTGAGGAGGAGCGTCGTGATGTGATGGCCGTCCGAATCGGCGTCGGCGAGGAGCACGATCCGGTGGTAGCGCAGGCGCGCCAAATCGAAACCCTGCCCGACGCCGCAGCCGAGCGCCGTCACGAGATCGGCGAGCTCCTTGTTTTCGAGCACCTTGCCCGTCGCGAGCCCTTCGGTGTTGAGCACCTTGCCGCGCAGCGGCAGGATCGCCTGGAAATTGCGGTCTCGCCCCTGCTTGGCGGAGCCGCCGGCGGAATCGCCCTCGACGATGAAGAGCTCGGTGCTCTCGCGCGCGCTCGAGAGGCAGTCGCTGAGCTTGCCGGGGAGCGTGAGCCTGCCGCTCGTCGCGCTCCGGCGCGTCACCTGTGCGGACGCCGCGCGCGACGCTTCGCGCGCGCGTGCCGAAAGGATGATGCGCGCGACGATTTGCTCGGCGACGCTGCGCGTTTGGTTCAGCCACTGCTCGAGCGCGGGCCGCACCCAGCCGTCGACGACCGACTGAATCTCGGGGTTGTTCAGCCGATCCTTCGTCTGCCCCTGGAACTGCGGGTCTTTGATGAACAGGCTGACGACGCCGACGAGCCCTTCGCGGATGTCTTCCGCGGAGATGGTGACGCCGCGCGGCGCGAGGCCGTGCGTGTCGATGTAGTTGCGCACCGCCTTGACGAGACCCGAGCGGAGGCCGTTTTCGTGCGTGCCGCCCGTGCCCGTCGGGATGCCGTTCACGTAGCTCTTGATGCGCTCCTCGGTCGACTCGGTCCACAAGAACGCGAGCTCGAGCCGCGTCTCCTCGTCGCGCGTGAACGTGAACGGCGCCTCGTGCACGGGCTTCGCGCCCGCGTCCTTGACCAGTCGCTGTAAAAATTCGACGAGGCCCTCGGCGTGCGAGAACTCGTGCGTCTCCCCGCGCGTCTCGTCGCTGAAGCGCACCGTCACTCCGCGGTGCAGGTAGCTCACGATCTCGAGCCGCTCGCGGATGGTGTCGGGGTTGAAGTCGGTGCGCGGGAAGATCGTCGGGTCGGGCCGGAAGAAGACGGTGGTGCCGCTGCCACGCGCCGCGCCGAGCTTCTTCAGTTTGTTTTGGACGGCGCCCGCGTGAAACTCCATGCTCCAGGCGGCGCCGTCGCGCTTCACCGTCACGACGACTTCGGACGAGAGCGCGTTCACCACCGAGGCGCCGACGCCGTGCAGGCCGCCCGCGGTCTTGTAGTTGTCGTCGCCGAACTTCCCGCCTGCGTGCAGCGTCGTGTAGACGATCTCGAGCGCGGACTTCTTGTGCTTCGGGTGGATGTCGACGGGGATGCCGCGGCCGTTGTCGGAGACGGTGACGGACTGGCCGTCCTTGTGCAGCGTCACGACGATCTCCGTCGCGTGCCCGTTCATCGCCTCGTCGACCGCGTTGTCGACGATTTCCCAGACGAGATGGTGCAGGCCGGCCGCGCCGACGCCGCCGATGTACATGCCGGGCCGCTTGCGGACGGGGTCGAGGCCCTCGAGGACGGTGATGCTCTCGGCCGTGTATTTCCCTGCGGCCATGCTTACTTCGTCTCCTCGAGCGGCGCGGGAGCCGGGGGCGGCTGTGGGATCACCTTCACGAGCGTTCCGCGCTTGATGATTTCGCGACCGCGACCGCCTCGGCCCGACTTCTCGTAGCTGCCCGTCGTGACACGCTGTTCGCCGCCGAGCGAGGTCTCGACGACGAGCGCCTCCTTCGGGTCGCGCGTGGCTTTGATGCCGAGCAGCGCGTCCTCGCCGTCCTCGAGCTTCACGAGCGTGACGCCCTTGCCCGGGCCCGTGAGGAAGCTGACTTCTTTCACGTCGCAGAGGAGCGCGCGCCGGCCGCGCGTGACGGCGATGAGCGTCTCCTTCCCGCGCACCCGCTCGACACCCACGATCTGCGCGCCTTCGGCCGGCTTCGCGAAGCGGCGCCCGGCGCGCGTGCTCGGTGTCGAAAACGGCTCGAGCCCGAACGCGAGCGCCATGCCGTCGCTCGAAGCCGCCACGGCGTAGGTGTCGCCGCGCTTGCCGTCTTCCGCGCCGAGCTTGCCGGCCACGCGCGGATCGAGCGAAAACGCCGCCAGGATGCGCTCGCCGTCCTTCAGCTTGAAGAGCTTCTGGATCGGCTCGCCGTAGCCGCTCGTCGCCGGGATATCGATGATGCGCGCCGTGTAGGCCGTCCCGAAGCTCGAGAGGAACACGAGCGAGCTCTTGGTCGAGCCGACCTCGCACGCGAGCACGCTGTCCCCCTCGCGGAGCCGCGTCGTGTTCGTGTCCTTGATCTCTTTCTGACGCTTGACCCAACCGTCCGCAGTCAGAAGCACGTACGCGTCTTCCGCGACGATCAAGTCCTCTTCGGAGAACTCGACGTCGCCCTCGCTGTCGACGACGGCCGTGCGGCGCTTGCCGTTCTTACCGAAGCTCGCGCCGAGCTTCTCGAGCTCGCCGCGGACGATCGCCCAGCGCCCCTTCGTCGCCGACACGGTGAGCAGCGCTTGGATCTCCTTGGCGCGCTTGCGCTTCTCGTCGAGCTCCTTCTTGATGACGAGGATCTCGAGTCGTGCGAGGCGATACAGCTTCAGCTCGAGGATGGCGTCCGTTTGCTCGTCGTCGAGCTCGAACTTCGCCATGATCTTCTTGGCGGCGTCGGCTTTGCCCTCGGAGCTCCGGATCAGCTTGATGATGGCGTCGAGGGCGTCGAAGATCTTCGCGAAGCCCTCGAGGATGTGCATGCGCCGCTCGAGCCCGTCGAGCTCGTTCTGCAGGCGCTTGGTGATGACCTCGAGCCGGAAATGCAGGAAATGCCAGAGCATCGACTGCAGATCGAGCCGCTCGGGCCGGCCCACGTCGACCTGCTCGGTCGGCACGAGGCACGTCATGTTCACCGAGAAGCCGGACTGGAGCGGCGTGTGCTTGTAGAGGTAAGCGAAGACGAGCTTCTCGTCCGCCTCCTTTTTGAGCTCGAGCTCGATGCACACGTCGTCCGTCGAAACGTCGCGCACGTCGAGCAGCATCGGCAGCTTGCGCGACACGGCGACCTCGGCGATGTGCTCGACGAGCGTCGCCTTGTTCACGCCGTAGGGGATGCTGGTGATCTGCACCGTCTTGCTCGAGCGCCCCTCGGTGCCCTCGCGCCAGGTGCCGCGCACCTTGATCGTGCCCTGCCCGGTTTCGTAGATCTGCTTGAGCTCGTCCGCGCTCGAGATGATCTCCCCGCCGGTCGGAAAATCCGGCCCCTTGATGGTGCGGCAGAGCTCGCGCGAGGAGAGCTGCTTCTCCTGCACGAGCGCGTCGAGCAAGCGGATCGCGGCCGTGCACACCTCTTCGGGGTTGTGCGGCGGGATGTTGGTGGCCATGCCGACCGCGATGCCGGTCGCGCCGTTGACGAGCAGGTGCGGCAGCTGAGCCGGGAGCACGATCGGCTCCGACTTCGTGCCGTCGTAGTTCGGGCGGAACGGAGCCGTGTTCTGATCGAGCTCGTCGAGCAGCTGGCTCGCGACGCCCGCGAGGCGGCACTCCGTGTAGCGGTAAGCCGCGGCCGGGTCGCCGTCGAGCGAGCCGAAGTTGCCCGAGCCGTCGACGAGCGGCGCGCGCAAGCTGAACGACTGGGCCATGCGCACGAGCGCGTCGTAAATCGCCGAGTCGCCGTGCGGGTGATAGTTGCCCATCACGTCGCCCACGATCTTCGCGCACTTCCTGTGCTTCGCGTCCGGGCCGACGCCCTGTTGCCACATCGTGTAGAGGATGCGGCGCTGCACCGGTTTCAGGCCGTCGCGCACGTCCGGCAACGCCCGGCTCGTGATGACGCTGAGCGCGTAGTTCAGGTACCGCGTCTGCGCGATCTCGTGCAGCGGCACCTGCTCTTCGCCGAACGGATTCGCCTGGTTCGCATCGGGCCCGCCGCCGGGCGGCTTCTGCCGGGACCCGCCGCCGTTCTCGCTTCCTTTACGCCTGGCTGCCACTTGGGCCGCTTTCGCTACGGGGTTCTACGACGGCCGTCAACCCATGCCTCGCCGACTGCCGTCAACCTCGATAGTCCTCGACCTCGATCGAGTAGCGCTTCATCCAGCGATGAACCTGCATGCGCGCCTTGCCGAGGACCCGCCCGACGGCCGCTACGTTGCCTGCGTGCGCGTGGAGCAGGTGCCGGAGCTCCTCCTCGCTCGGGGCGCCCCGGTCGGCGGGTGGCGTACGGCTTGCCTGGCCGGGTAGCGGCGCCGGGTGGCCGTAGCCCTCCATGGCTTCCGTCACGGCTTCGGGCAGGTGCTCGGGCAGGAGCACCGGGCCGTCCGCAAGGGCCACGGAGCGCTTGATGCACGCTTCGAGCTCGCGCACGTTGTAAGGCCAATCGTAATGGAGGAGGGCCGTCATGAACGGGAACGACGGCTTGAGGTCGGCGCGGCCGAGCCGTGACAGAAAGCTCGTGAGGAGCAGAAATACGTCTTCCTTGCGCTCGTAGAGCGGGGGCAAGACGAGCTTGTACTCGTTGAGACGCGCGAACAGATCCTCTCGGAATTTACCTTCGGTTTGGAGTTTGCCGAGGTCCCTGTGCGTCGCGCAGGCGATGCGCACGTCCACCGGCTCCGGCACCGTCGCGCCGAGCGGGAGCACCTCGCGCGCCTGGATCACGCGGAGGAGCTTCGCCTGCGCTTCGAGCGGCATGTCGCCGATCTCGTCGAGCAGGAGCGTGCCGCCGTCGGCCGCGCGGATGAGCCCGGGCTTGTCGCGATCGGCGCCCGAGAAGGCGCCGCGCTTGAAGCCGAAGAGCTCGCTTTCGAGCAGGTTCCCCGGAATCGCCGCGCAGTTGACGGCGGCGAAGCGCCCGCTGCGTCCGCTCAAGCGGTGGAGCTCGGAGGCGACGACCTCTTTGCCGGTGCCGCTCGCGCCGAGCAGGAGCACGTTGAGCGGCGCGCGTGCCACGCGGTAAAGCTCGCTCAAGATGCGATCCATCTGCAGGCCGCCCACGAGCGTGTTCGAGGCCGGCGCGTGCCGACCGCCGCCGAGCATCGTGCCGTCGATGCGGTAGCGCGCGTACTCATCGGCGCTCTCTTCCACGAGCTTGACGACCGCGTCGCCGATGCGGATTTCGTCGAGCGGCTCGAGCACGGCTTCGGTGACGGGGTGGCCGTTGACGAGCGTGCCGTTGCGGCTGCCGAGGTCGCGAGCGACGTAGTCGCCAGCTTCGAATCGGAGCTCCACGTGCCGGCGCGACACCGCGCTCACGGGCAAGACGACGTTCGCCGCCGCGTCGCGGCCGATCACCGTCACGTCACGCCCGAGCGGCCACGCCGCGGGAAGTGCGGCGTATTCACCCGCGTAGAGCAGGACGAGCCCCGCCCGCCCGCGCGGCCGATCGCGGCGCCCGGCGTCGAACGTCTGCATTTCGTCCGTTCGCTTGTCGGTCACGAAGAGTCCTTGGGAGTCCTGCGAGGAGCGGCCCGCACTCTAGCGCCCGCTCCGGGCGACATGCTAGGCTCGCTCGGTGTCAGGCGATTCTGCATCCGGTCGGCGATCGGACAGCGCGCGCCGCACGCTCGTCGCGGCGGTGCAGCTCTCGAGCCAAGCCGACGTCGCGCAAAACCTCGCGGTGTGCGAGCGTCTCGTGGGCGAGGCGGCTGCGCGCGGCGCGCGCATCGTGGTTTTACCCGAAAACTTCGCGTACTTCGGCGAGGACACGGGACGCGGCGCGCTTGCCGAGCGCGCGGGCGATACGTCCGCGCCGATTCAGGGCGCGCTCTCGGCGTGGGCGCGGCGCGCGAACGTGCATCTCGTCGCAGGCGGCATGCCGGAACGCAGTGACGACCCGAAGCGCGCCTACAACACGCTCGTCTGCTTCGCGCCGAACGGCGACTACGTCGCGAGCTACCGCAAGATCCACCTGTTCGACGTCGATCTCGCCGACGGCACGAAGCTCTCGGAGTCGGCGAGCACGACGCCGGGCAGCGCCCCCGTGGTCGTGCAGATGGACGGCTTCTCGGTCGGGCTCTCGATCTGCTACGACCTGCGTTTCCCCGAGCTTTATCGTGAGCTCGTCGCGCGCGGCGCCGAAGTCTTGCTCATGCCGGCTGCGTTCACGCTGCACACGGGCAAGGATCATTGGCACGTGCTGCTGCGCGCGCGCGCCATCGAAGCGCAGTGTTACGTCGCTGCCGCCGCGCAGTGGGGCAAACACCCGCTCGGCCGCACCACGTACGGGCACGCTCTCGTGGCCGACCCGTGGGGCACCGTCGTGGCTGAAGCCTCGGACGGCCTCGGCTTCGCACTCGCGGCCGTGGACTCCGAGCGGATCCAGAGCATCCGGAGCTCGCTGCCGTCACTAGCGCACAGGCGACTCCAGCTCGGCGCCGGCCGCTGAAGTCTCGCGGGGTCCCCGGCTTGACAGGGGCAGGGGCTCGTCGCTAACATTTTCGGACAACTCGGATGGCGGTGGAGTCCGCCGAGACCCGCGGCCGTTTCGGTCGCCAATGACTCCTACGACGCAGCCACAACGGCGCCGTAGGAGTTCACGTGAGCCCCTCCGGCGCAGAGCCCGGAGAAAGCCACGTGACGAACACCGCTGACGCCAGCCTCCTACGCCTCGACGCCGCGCGCGCAGCGCTGCGCGGGAGCCCGACGTGACGCCTCGGCGACTCGCGACCCTGGGGCAGTGGCTCGCCCTCGGCTCGGTCGCCGGCACGCTTTGCGGCGCGGCATCGGCGCTCTTTCTGTGGCTGCTCGAGCGTGCCACCGAGCTGCGTACTCTGCACGAGTCCATCGTGTACACGCTGCCTGTTGCGGGGCTCGTGATCGGGTGGCTTTACGAACGCTTCGGCCAACCGATCAAGGCCGGCAACAACCTGATCATCGACACCATCCACGACGAAGGTCCGGAGATCCCTCTGCGCATGGCGCCGATGGTGCTCCTCGGCACCGTGCTCACGCACCTCTTCGGCGGGAGCGCCGGGCGTGAAGGTACCGCCGTGCAGATGGGGGCCAGCATCACGGACTTCGTCTCGCATCGGTTGAAGGTCGGAAAGCACGTGCGCCGGCAGCTCCTCGCCGCTGGGGTGGCGGGCGGCTTCGGCTCCGTGTTCGGGACGCCCATCGCCGGCGCGATCTTCGGCCTCGAGTTCGTCGCGCTCGGTCGCGTCGAATACGACGCGCTCGTGCCTGCCCTCGTCGCGTCGGTCGTCGGCGACATGACGACGCGCGGACTCGGCATCAAGCACACGCACTACCCGGTGCTCTCGGCGCTGTCCCTCACGCCGCTCTTGCTCCTGAAGTGGCTGCTCTTTTCCGTGGCCGTCGCGAGCGTGACCATGGTCTTCATCGAGCTCACGCACTTTCTCAAGCGGCACGGCGAAGAGCGCATCCGCCGCCTGCCGGTTCGGATGTTTCTGGGCGGCGTGGCCGTGGTCTGCCTGTGGCGACTCGTCGGTACGAGCGACTACCTCGGCCTCGGCGTGCCGGTGATCGTGCGGTCTTTCGCGGATCCGCACCTGCCCGCGTACGCCTTCGCGCTGAAGCTCGTGTTCACCGCCGTGACGCTGGGCTCCGGCTTCCTCGGCGGTGAGGTCACGCCCCTGTTCTTCGTCGGCGCCACGCTCGGCAACGTGCTCGCGAAACTCTTGGGTATCCCGCTCGAGCTCGGCGCCGGCGTCGGGCTCGCCGCCGTGTTCGCGGCCGCTTCCAACACGCCGCTCGCGCTCTCCATCATGGCCGCGGAACTACTCGGCGTCGCGAGTCTTCCCCACGTCGCCGTCGTCTGCGTCGTTTCCTACCTGCTCTCGGGTCACCGCAGCATCTACCCGGCACAGCGCTTGTTCAACGGCAAGGGTGAGACGCGGAGCCGTGACTCAGAGGTGCCGCTTCGCGATCTCCGTCCACGTGCCTGACGGCTCGAGCATGATGTAGCTCTTCCAGTACGGACGTGCCTTCTGCGATTCACCGACCTGCTCGTAGGCCATCGCCAGATTGAAGTACGCGTCCGAAAACTTGGGGTCGCTCTCGATGGCGCCGAGGAAGAGCGGAATGCTGCCGTCCGGCTCACCGCGTTCGAGCATCACGTAGCCGAGGTTGTATTGCGCTTCCGGCTGGCGCGCGTCGATCTCGAGCGCCTTCTTGTAGAGGTCCTCGGCATGCGAGGTGTCTTGCCGGCGGAAACGGATGTTACCGAGGTTCGTGTAGGCGATGGCGAGCCACGGATCGAGCGCGATGGCCTCGCGGTAGAGGCGCTCCGCGTCGTCCATCGTGGCCGGATCTTCGTCGAGTTGGCTCGCGCGTAGATAAAGCTCGTACGCCGTGCGCGCGCGCTCGCGGCCGGCCGAGGGCCGGAGCACGCGCACGACGTCGTCGCGCAGCGTCTTCACCTCGAAATCCAGCAGCATTTGGCCGGTGAGCGGCTCGAACACGCCGTCCTGACTGCGGACCACGACGCGCTCGCCGTCCGAGACGATGCGGAGCTCCTGCAGCGGCCGGGTCACCTTCGGGAGCGAGCGACGCAGGGCCGTCACGGCGCGCGTCACGTCACGCAGCCGCACACGCTGCTGCAAGAGCGACTGCGCGGTCCGGAGCGCGATCAAATCCGAGAAGGTGTACGCCCGGCGGCCGCGGCGCCGCGCCGTGGGTGACACGACGCCGGCCCGGTCGAGCGTGCGCAGGCGCGCGGGCGTGATGTCGAGCAAGCGCGCGATCTCGCTCAGCGAGAACAGATCGGTGAGCGGTTCGCGGCTGGCGTCCGCAGGGGGCGTAGTGCCGCGCGCCGCGCGGTCATCGCGGTGCTGCATGCGTCCGCCGCCAGGGCCGAACACGACGTGGATGATCTTCTCGTCGCGCTGCTTCCTGCGACTCATGGCCCTACCGATCCGAGACGTCTCGGATCACTCTGCTCACGACGCGCTCCTGTCAAGAGAAGGTTCACTGAACCGTGAGCCGGTGGTGCAACTCTCCGTGCTCGTCGCATCGCATGTGTTTCATCTGTCTCCTGAACGCGTGCTCCACGCGACGAACTTCGCTCTTGACGTACCGCAGCCATGCGCTCGCGGCTCACGCACCACGCGCGCCGCGTTTCGGCTCGACGGGCTCGGTACGACGGGGCGGTCGCGGTTGCGCGTCGGCGAAGACGCGCGCCTCGACGTCGACGTCGACGCGCACGCCTTGTGCATCGGCGCGCACGCAGAGCTCGGCACGAACGCGGCCGATGCGCGCGTTCGAGCGAATCTGCGCCTCGAGGCACGCGATGCGCACCGCTCGCAGCCGGGCGTGGGGGTCGCACGCCACGAGCTCCGCGACGCTCGCACCGAGCTCGTCGGGCACTCCGCCGCCGCGCGAGGCGAACGGCAAGAGCACGCTGGTCGAGCCGTAATACGTCTTGCCGTCGGGCTCATCGCGCGTGGCTCCCTCGCTCATCACGTCCGCGCACTCGAAGAGCTCGCGCCAGCGATAGTCGCTGCTCCGATAGAGCTCGAGCGTGCGCCGCTCGACGAGCGGAGCGCTGCGTGCCTTTCGGAGCCCCGGGCTCTTCGGCTTTGCTCCGGGACGAGCGGGAGCCATGACGAAATCGTATTCCGAGCGGCGTTCGGAGGAGCAAGAACGTGGTGTCGAGTCTCGTGACGGAGGCAGGCACGAGGGGAGGGCGGGCACGCCGGCTCCGGAAATTGGCCCAAGCGGCGGATCCGCTCTCTGATGGCGATGACACCCAAAACGCCGAAGGAGCGAGCCCTTGTTCAACAACCGTTACCGTGGGCCTGAACGGCGCGTCCACCGCATGTACGTGACGCGCAACACCGAGTATCACTTTCGCGGGGAGCGCTGCGTCGCCGTGCGCGACCGCCGGACGGGCGCCTGGCTGAAATCCCACCTGGCGGTGGACCGTAAGCTTGCGGGCGGCGTGCGCTTTTACGGCAACGGCACCGCCATCCCTTCGGGCGAAGAGCCCCAGGTGGGCGAGGCGCTCTACTTCGACGACGACGGTCGTGAGCTCATCACGAGCTTGCTCTCGAGCATCGAGCGCCCCTCCAAAACGATCGTCGCTCAATACACTGCGTGACGGTCCCGTCGCGATTCCTTGCGCGTCGAACGAAACTCGTTTTCAGGTTGAACCACTTTTCCCAATGCGCGTAAGGACTTGCACGACAAACACCTGCTTCGCGGTTCAGCGCGAATCGCATTTCGCGGTAAAAAAATCAAACCTGTTTGATTTCAGATAGTTGGGAGTGGGTGTGGGTTCGGCACTGATCTTGGATAAGGGCGACGCGGAAACCCATGGCACAAGCAGTCGAAGCGGTCCGGCCGGCGAGCGACCCGAAAGCGGTCGCGATCTTGGCGAAGAACATTTACCGCGAGTTTCGCGCCGGCGGGTTCAGCGAGCGCGACGTGATGGCACTCGCCGGGGAGCTCCTGGAACTCGTGACGAGCGACGTCCGCAACGAACGAGCCGTCCGGGAAGGCTAGCGCCCGCCCGGGGGAGGCTCGAAAACGCACTCAGCGAGGGGAAGCGGCGCGCCGGCCGGTGCGAGGTGGTGGTGCGCCGATTGACAGCAGGGGCTCCTATTCGACAAGGTTAACGTGTCGTGATTTCGCCTGCTTCCGGCGCAAAGGCGCCCGCCTTCTCGATCGTGATTCACGAGAAGGGCGGAGCTGAGCGTCGTGAGGTGTTCGACAGCACCGAGGTGAGTGTCGGGCGTGTGCAGGGCAATCACATCGTGTTGCCGAAAGGCAACGTGTCGAAGCGACACGCGCGGCTGCTCTACCGCGACGGTCGCTTCATCGTGACCGACCTCAACAGCACGAACGGCACATACGTGAACCGCCGGCGCATCGCGCAGGCGACGATCGTGCGTGAGGGCGATCGCATCTACGTGGGCGACTTCGTCCTGCGCGTCGAGCCCGCGGCCGACTCCGCGGACGTGCCCGCCGGATCGGACGAGTCCGCACGCAGCACGTCGCGCACCGACTCCGCGCCGCCCTCTGCGCCGAGCCAGGGCGCCCCACCGCAATCATCCCACGGCAGCTTTCCCGATGACGCGCCCGGCCGTCCGACGGCGCTGTCGGTCGACGCGGGAACCCCGCGCACCCTGTCGCGCAGCGTTCCGGATTCGGGCGAGCTCGCCGCGGACACGACGGACCTGAGCGACAGCGTCGCGACACTCGTCGCCCGTGTTGCCGAGCGGCTTGGCTCGCATGATTTCAGGCGTGCCGCCGACGCGGCCCTGGAGGCGCGGGTCGATCCGTTGCTCCGCGAGCTCTGGAAGCTGCAAGAGCGCGAGCTGCCCGGGGTCGAAGGCGAACGCGTCATCGCGCGCGCTCGCGCCGAGCTACTCGACTTGGGTCCGCTCGGGCCGCTACTCGCGGACGCGGGCATCTCCGAGCTCGGGGTGCCGCGTTTCGATCGCGTCGTCGTCGGACGTTCGGGGCGCCCGTTCACGTTCGAGCCGGGCTTCTCGTCGGAGCTCTCCCTGGGTTGGGCGCTGCACCGCCTGTGCGAGCAGAGCGGCGTGCCGCTCCGGCCGGACGAGGTGGCGGTCGAGCGCCGGCTTCCCGGCGGGGCGAGGCTCGAGTTCTCCCTCGGGAGCGGGCTGCCACACGGCTCGACCCTCGTCATCCGCCGCCCGCGGCGCAGCACCCTCACGCTCGACGAGCTCGTGCGGCGCGGGACCATTTCGCGCGCGATCGCGGTGTTCCTCCAGCACTGTGTCGCCGCGCGCCTGAACTTGCTGGTGGTCGGCGGGCGGGACGGTGGTCCCGAGACGCTCCTCGGGGCGCTTTCGATCGTCCAGGCCGAAGGGGCGAGCGTGTGGATCGTCGAGTCCGCGAGCCCGCCGTTCTCGGCCATGGCCCGTGTCGATCCCGGTCTGCAGCCCGATCGCCTGAACCACGCGGTGCAGGTCGCCGCGCGCGTCCCGTCGTCGCGCCTCGTCGCCGACATCACGGCCGCTCCCCTTGCTTCGTCGATCGTCGATGCCATCGGTGAAGGCGCCGACGGCGTCGTGGCGTCCCGGTTCGGCGTCGGCCTGGGGCGGGCCATCTCGCGCCTCGCGGGCGACCTTTGCCGGAACTCGCCGTCCACGACCCCGGCCGCCGCACGCGAGCTCATCGCGAGCTCCTTCGACGTTGCACTCGAAGTGGCTCAATTGCGTGACGGGCGTTATCGCGTCGTGCGCGTCGCCGAGATCCTCGGGGCGAGCGCGCAGGGACTAGAGCTTTCCGATATCTTCACTTTCGTTGCAGATCGCACGGCGGCAGGCGGTGCAATCGAGGGCACGTTCGTGCCGAGCGGGACGGTCGCGCACATCGCCGAGACGTTGCGCGCGCGCGGTATCCAGCTCGAAGCCGCGCTGTTCTCACGTCCGCTCTCGCGCTGACTGCCAACTCGAGTGCGTTGCCGACGAGCAACCGAGTTGCTCTTGTCGCAACGACGCGACGCGAAGTGCGAAGACGCAACGCGAAGTGCGAAGTCGATGGGCGGTCAAAGCTGTCACTAGGCTCGAACGAGAAATTTGTCGCGCTGATGGAAGGTGTCGCGCGGGCGGATTTCACGGCTTGGTTGCTGGACGCATCGCGGGCGCGGAGCGCATACTCCGAGCGTCATGAGTCGATTCGGGAGTCGTCGGCAACTCGGGAGTTTTGGCCTCGCGGTGCTGATCTCGGCGGCGTGCTCCAACACGTCGACCGTTACCGATCAACCCGAAGGGTTAGTCGGCGGCGCGACGTCGGCGGGCGGCGCCGGCGGGACGGCAGCGATGGGCGGCTCGGGCGCGGTTGCGGCGATGGGCGGCGACATGTCGATGACCGGCGGCACGAGCACCGGCGGCACGGGCGGCACGACGGTCATCTCCGTCATGGACGGCATGACCGATCCGAAAGAGATGTGCCCGCCGACCACCTGCAAGGAGCAGGGCATCGGCTGCGGCAAGGTCGTCGACAAGTGCGGCAACATCATCGACTGCGCGGACGAAGGACTCACGTGCGGCCCGCTCGAAGTCTGCAGCGGCGCCGCCGACATGCCGGCACAATGCAAGACCTCGGGTGACACGCCGTGTGATCTGTGCTCGGCGGTGAAGGACTGCAGCGCGGCTTCGCAGAAGACGGCGCTCAAGGGCCGCGTCGTGACGCCCGGTCGCGACGACGCGAACGTCAAGAACCAGGTGGGCGTACCGAACGCCTTCGTCTACATCCTGCGCAACGACAGCGCGGACGACTTGCCCGCGATCACCTCCGGCATTCCCGCCGGCGGGACGAGCTGCGATCGCTGCCAGGATCAGGATCTCGGGCCCGTGCTCGTGAGCACCTCCACGGACGCGAAGGGCGAGTTCACGCTCGAGGGCAACGTTCCCGTCGGCAAGGAGTTCTTGCTCGTCGTCAAGGCCGGTCGCTTCCGCCGCGCCGTCAAGTACACGATCCCGGACGGCTCGGAGTGCACGACGACGACGCTGTCGACGACGTTGCCGGACAACCCGACGCGCCTCCCGCGCGACATGATGGACGGGCTTGCCGTCAACATCCCGCGCGTCGCCGTCACGACCGGCGGCATCGACGCGATGGAGTGCGTGCTCGAGAAGATGGGCATCGCGCACTCGGAGTTCGGTAACCCCGGCACCGACGGCAGCGCCGCGCCGCGCGTGCACCTGTATCGGGGCCGAACGCCGAACGGCGGCGGTGACGGCGCGAGTATCGATGCGAACACGCCGCTCGAGGACGTGATCTACTCCGACCCGACGCGCATCACGAGCTACGACATGCTGCTCGCCGACTGCGAGGGTCAAGACGCCGACACGAACCTCAACGAGCGTGACAGCTGGGGCGCCAACGTCGTCGATTACGTCGACCGCGGCGGTCGCATGTTCGTGAGCCACCTCCGGTACTCCTGGCTCATCGGCAACGGCACCCTCGACGGCGCGGCGACCTGGGATACGAACCAACACTCCGACTACAACAGCGGCGCCGGCATCATCGCGATCGGCCGGCCGCAGGCGAGCCCCCGCATTCAGAACTTCGCCGACTGGATGGCGAACGAGGGCGTCGCCATGCCGCCCACCTACGGCTTCGACATCACCGATCCCCGCAGCCAGGAAAAGACGCTCGGCATGAGCTCGGAAGAGTTCGTGCTCACGACGTCGATCGTCCGCACGTCGGGCACGCTCACGGGCGATCAGACCCAACAGTTCTCGTTCAACACCCCGTACGGCGCCGCGGACGACGCGGTCTGCGGTCGTGTCGCCTACAGCGGGTTCCATGTCGCTGCCGAGTCAACCGGGACGGGCGGGACCTCCGGTATGGGCGGCGCCGGAGGCATGGGCAGCGGTACCGGCGGCAGAGCCAGCGGTACCGGCGGCATGACGGGCGCTGCGGGCCGAGGTGGCGGTATGCCGCCCCCTGGTGGCGGCACCACCAACGCATCGCCCTTCGCGAACGCGACGTTCCCGCAGCACTGCACCTCCGCCGGTGATCTCACCGCGCAGGAGAAGGTGCTCCTCTACATGCTGTTCGACTTGAACGCCTGCGTCGGCATGACCCCGCCGCCGCCCGCGTGCGAGCCGGCGACGTGTGATTCGCTCATGCTGACCTGCGGCTTCTCCGGCGACGGCTGCGGCAACGTCCTCGATTGCGGGCCGTGCCCGCTCCCGGGCGGACCGCGGTAGTCGAGGGAGCGGCGGGACCGCCCGGGCCACGTCCCGCGTGCGGTCCGAAACCGCCCGAGCAGACGGCCGCGTCACTCCGCGGGCGAGTCGCCTTCGGGGTTCTTGCGCGCCTGAGCGAGCCTGCGGCCCATCATCCGGCGCTTGAGCGCGTTCAGCTTATCGACCATGAGCACGCCGTTCAGGTGGTCGGTCTCGTGCTGAATGGCCACGGCGAGGAGGCCGTCCGCTTCGAGCTCGAATTCCTTGCCGCTGCGGTCGAGGGCACGCACTTTCACGTGCTCGGCCCGTTTGATTTCTTCGCGGACGCCGGGGAAGGAGAGGCACCCCTCGTTCCAGACGACCTGCCCGTCCTTCTCGAGGATTTCGGGGTTGATGAAGACGCGCAGATCGCTCGGCTCGTCTTCGTCGGCGCAATCCACCACGAAAATGCGATGCATTTCGCCGATTTGCGTGGCCGCAAGGCCGCAGCCGGGCGCGGCGTACATCGTTTCCGCCATGTCGTCGACGAGCGATTGGATCTCGGGCGTGACGGCGGTCACGGGCTTGGCCACCTCGCGGAGGCGCGGGTCCGGGTACTCCAGAATCTCTCGGATCATGGGCCCCGAGAATCTAACACCGGCCCCCAGGTCCGGCAACGGACGCCCCCCGACTTCGGCGCGGCGCGCCTCAGGTCCCGGGCTTGGTGTTCCCGGGCTTCGTGGTGCCTGTCTTCTTCGGGAAGACGATGGGGCCCCAGACGTACGCGTCGCTCCCGCAGAGCTCCCAGCGCGCGGGGTTGATGCGCGGCGCGTCCGAAGGCGCCTCGGGGCCGGCCCAATCGACCGCGCCGGGACGCCCGCGTGGGCCGAGCAGCACCGGCGCAACGAACACGTGAAGCTCGCTCGGCAGGCGCGCGGCGAGCAGCGAGCCCGCGAGCTCGGCGCCGCCCTCGCAGAGCACGTTGACGACCTCGCGCGCGGCGAGCTCCTGCAGCACTGCAAGCGGATCGCAGCGTCCTTCGGCCGTCGCCGGCACGCGCACGATGCGCACTCCGAGCGCGCTGAGCTCCTGCTCGGCCGTGGCCGAGGCGGCGTGCGTGGTCATGACGCACGTCGGGGTCTGCTGCGCGGTTTGCGCGAGGTGCGAGCTCGGCGGCAGCCGCAAGCGACTGTCGATGACGACGCGGATCGGGCTCCGTCCCGGCACGTCGCGCACCGTGAGGCGAGGGTCGTCCGCGAGCACCGTGTTCACCCCGAGCATCACGGCGTCGTGCTGGCCGCGCAGCTGGTGCACGCGCGTGCGCGACTCCTGGCACGTGATCCACTTGGAGGCGCCGGTGCGCGTGGCGATACGGCCGTCGAGCGAGATACCGAGCTTGAGCGAGAGGTAGCTGCGCCCGGTCGTGATGAAATGCGTCCAGGGGCGGATGAGCGCCTTGCACTCTTGATCCAGCACGCCGAGCTTCACCTCGACGCCTTGTTGCTCGAGCCGCTCGATGCCGCCGCCCGTGACGCGCGGGTTCGGATCGCGCCGCCCGATCACGATGCGCTTGATGCCCGCGGCGAGGATCGCGTCCACGCAGGGCGGCGTCTTGCCGACGTGATTGCAGGGCTCGAGCGTCGCGTAGAGCGTCGCGCCCTTGGCCTTCTTCCCCGCGGCCTTGAGGGCGACGACTTCGGCGTGCTCGGAGCCGGCCGTCGCGTGGTGGCCTTCCCCGACGACTTCCTCGCCCCGCGCGATGACGCAGCCGACGTGCGGATTCGGCGAAGGGTCGCCCTGGCGTCCGAGCTCGATCGCTCGCGCCATGTGGAGCGCGTCGAGATCGACCTCGCTCATCCCGCGCCTCTTCCGCGCGTGCGCAGGAGATCATCCATCTCGGCCATGAACTCGTCGATGTCGCGGAACGACTTGTAGACGCTCGCGAAGCGAACGTAAGCGACGCCGTCGAGCTGCTTCAAGCGCGCCATCACGCGCTCGCCGATGACGACGGACGGGATCTCTTTCTCGCCCGCCTCGCCGATCTCGCGTTCGAGCGCGGCCGCGGTTTCTTCCAGCGCGTCGGTCGAGATCGGGCGCTTGTTGCACGCGATACGCAAGCTGCGGAGTAGTTTTTCACGATCGAACGGCTCGCGCTGCCCGTCCTTTTTCACGACGATCGGCAGCGTATGCTCGACCCGCTCGTACGTCGTGAAACGTTTCTGGCAAGCGTCGCAAGCGCGGCGGCGCCACACGCTCGTGCCGCCGGCCGCGAGTCGCGAGTCGACCACCCGGGTCTCCATGGCGCGGCAAAAAGGGCACTGCATCGAGCTACGAGGTGCCGCTCAGCGGTCGCGGCTCCGGGGCCTCAGCCTTCGAAGGCCTTGAAGATGAGGCAGGCGTTGGTTCCGCCGAAGCCGAAGCTGTTGGACATCGCCTTCCGAATGCGCCGCTCGCGAGCCTTCAGCGGGACGAAGTCGAGCGGCGCGTCGGGATCCTGATCGACGAGGTTGATGGTCGGGGGCACGAGCGACGTTTCCATCGCCTTCAGGCACACGCCTGCTTCCACCGCGCCGGCCGCCCCGAGCAGGTGGCCCATCATGCTCTTCGTCGAGCTCACCCACAGCTTCTTCTCGAGGGCGTGCGCGCCGAACACGTCGATCACGGCCTTCGCCTCTTCGGTGTCGCCTGCGGGCGTCGAGGTGCCGTGCGCGTTGATGTACTCGATGTCCTCGGGATTCATGCGCGCGTCTTTGAGCGCGAGCCGCATGGCCCGTGCGCCGCCGGCGCCGTTCGGCGAGGGTTTCGTGATGTGGAAGGCGTCGCTCGTCGCGGCGTAGCCCGCGACCTCCGCCAGGATTTTCGCGCCGCGCTTCTTCGCGCGCGTGAGCGTCTCGAGCACGAGCGTGCCCGCGCCCTCACCGCACACGAAGCCGTCACGCCCCTTGTCCCAGGGGCGGCTCGCCGTCTCGGGGTCGTCGTTGCGGCGGCTCAGCGCGAACATGGCGCTGAAGCCCGCAATGCCGATCGGGCTGATCGTCGCCTCGGCGCCGCCGGCCACCATCACGTCCGCGTCCCCGCGCTGCAGCCAGCGCAGCGCTTCTCCGATTGCGTGCGCGCTCGAGGAGCAGGCGCTCGTGTGCGACAGCGAAGGGCCGCGCAGGCCGAACGCGATCGACACTTGCCCGGCCGCCATGTTCGCGATGAGCGAGGGGATGAAGTAAGGGCTCACCTTGCCGGGGCCCTTGTGCTCGAGCGTGAGCGTGCAGCGCTCGAGGTTTTCGAGCCCGCCGAGCCCGACGCCGATGAAGACGCCGGCGCGCTCGCGATCCGCGTCCGAGAGCCGCAAATCGGCCTGCTCGAGCGCCATCTTGGTGGCCGCCATCGCGAACGGGATGAAGCGGGCGACCTCCTTGATCTTCTTCCGCTCCATGAAGTCCGCGGCCTCGAAGCCACGGACCTCCGCCGCGATCCGCGTGGCGTAGCCGTTCGCGGTGTCGAACAGCGTGATGGGCCCCACCCCGCTCTTGCCGCTGACGAGCGACTGCCAGCTCGCATCAACGCCAATCCCGTTGGGTGTAACGAGGCCGAGGCCTGTAACTACGACGCGCTCCATACCGTTTTCTTCGGACGGGGCCGGCGCTCGGCCGGAGCGAGCCCGTCCAGAGCTCGCTCAGCCGAGCGAACGGTCAGCTCGCGAGATGCTTCTCGATGTAGTCGACGGCGTCCTGGACGCTGCGGATCTTCTCCGTATCCTCGTCGGGGATATCGATTTCGAAGGCTTCTTCGAAGGCCAGCACGAGCTCGACCAGGCCGAGCGAGTCCGCTCCGAGGTCGTCGATGAAGGTGGACTCGGGCTTGATGTCCTTCTCGTCGACGTCGAGCTGCTCTTTAATGATCCGCTTCACTTCGGCCGTGATGTTGCGACCTTCAGCCATGATGCCTCTTTCGTTCTCGGGGGCGTCTACACCAGTGACTAGCCCGCTTGCATGCGTTTTTAGGGGTAGTTCAGAATCGGTAGCAATTACATGTACATGCCGCCATTCACCCGCAGCGTTTGCCCGGTGATGTAGGCCGCCTCGTCCGAGGCTAAGTAAGCGACGGCAGTCCCAACTTCGCGCGCGTGCCCGGTGCGTCCCAGCGGGATGCCCGCCACGGTCTTTTCCCGCTGTTCCGGCGTCATGCCGCTCGTCATGTCCGTGTCGACGTAGCCCGGAGCGACCGCGTTTACCGTGATGGCGCGCGACGCGTATTCCTTGGCGAGACTCTTGGTCACGCCGAACAACGCCGCCTTCGACGCTGCGTACGCCGTTTGGCCCGGGTTGCCCATTTCGCCCACCACGCTCGAAACGAAAATGATGCGGCCCGTCTTGGCTCGCATCATGACCTTGATGGCGGCGCGCGCGCAGGCCACGGCGCCCTTCAGGTTCACGCTCAGGATCTTGTCGAAGTCCTCGTCCTTGATGCGCAGCAGCAAGGCGTCGACCGCGACGCCGGCGTTGGCGACGAGAATGTCCAACCGGCCCAGGCGCTTGGCCGCGTCCGCGATGGCGAGCTCCGCGGCCGGGCCGTCGCCCACGTCGAGCCGAATCGCTTCGGCCTTGCGTCCAGCCCCGAGAATCGCGTCCACCGCTTCCCGCGCCGACGCTTCGTTGCCGACGTAGGTGAGCACCACGTGAGCGCCCTGTTCCGCCAGCGCTTCCGCCGTGGCGCGACCGATCCCGCGGGAGCCGCCGGTAACGAACGCAACTTTGCCGTTCAGGTCGAACATGGTGTCGAGCGGCGGCCTCTTTAGCACGCTCTCTGCTGCTTGAAAGCGGATTGTGATGAACTGGTGTCCGGCTTTTTACGCGGCGCGGCAAAGCGCGCGCCCTGCTATGCGCTTTTTTGGCCGATTTCTGCCCATTTTTTAGGCGGATTGGGGCGCCGTAAAAGAGTCGGGCTCGAAACGGGACGCGACAGAAATCCGCTTATCGATGCGTTTCACGAGGCCGGCCAGCACCTTGCCCGGACCGACCTCGAAGGCCGTCGTGACCCCGGCGCCGGCCATGAAGGCGACCGACTCCTGCCAGCGGACGGGCCCGTCCACCTGGCGGACCAAGAGATCCGCGACGCGGGCTCGGTCGGCGTTGGGCTGCGCGTCGATGTTCGACACGACGGGGAACGCGAGTGGGCCGAGCGTCAGCTTGGCGAGCGCGGCTTCGACCGCACGCGCCGCGGGAGCCATCAGCGCGGAATGGAAGGGCGCGCTCACCTTGAGCGGGATCGCCTTGAGCTTCTTCGAGCCGGCGAGCTCGACGGCGCGCGCGACCGCGTCCGCGCTGCCCGAGATCACGATTTGGCCCGGCGAGTTGAAGTTTGCCGGCGCGAGGACGTCGCCGGCGGCGGCCTCGGCGCAGAGCGCGCTCACCTGCTCGGGCTCGCCACCCATGATCGCGGCCATCGCACCGCGACCTTCGGGTACCGCTTCCTGCATGGCGCGACCGCGCAGCGCCACGACGCGCACGGCGTCCTCGAACGCGAGCGCGCCGGCTGCGACGAGCGCGCTGTACTCACCGAGCGAGTGTCCGGCGGCGCAGCTCGGATTTTCGAGCCTCGGCACGGCCTCGCGCCAGGCGGCGAGCGCCGCGATGCTCGCGGTGAGGATCGCCGGTTGGGCGTTCTTCGTGAGCGTGAGCTCTTCCTGCGGGCCTTCGAAGCACAGCTTGGAAAGCGCAAAGCCGAGCGCGCGATCGGCGGCTTCGAAGCACGCGCGGGCCGCCGGCGACGCGGCGCACAAGGCCTTGCCCATGCCGACTTCTTGCGTGCCTTGTCCCGGAAATAGCCAAGCCGTGGTCATCGTGTCTCTCTATGTCTCCGTCTTAAGCCAAAAAAGCGCCGCCGACGTCGCGCGGGCGACGCCGTCTGCGTTGCGTTCAAATGCGGACGAGCGCGCTGCCCCAGGAGATACCGGCGCCGAGCGCGCACATGAGGACGGTGTCGCCCTTTTGAATGCGGCCGTCGCGAATGCCCTCGTCGAGCGCGATCGGGATCGAGGCGCTCGACGTGTTGCCGTAGCGCTCGATGTTGAGGACGAAGCGCTCGAGCGGAATGTCTAGCCGCATCGCCACTTGCGCGATGATGCGCAGGTTCGCCTGGTGCGGCACGACCCACTTCACGTCGGAGGCCGTGAGCTTGCCGCCTTCGAGCGCGGCGCGCGACGCCGACGTCAGGTTCTTCACCGCGATCTTGAAGATGTCGGAGCCCACCATGAAGACCTTGTCGCGATGCTTCGCGAGGCCTTCGGGCGTGAGCGGCTCGCGACTGCCGCCGGCGGGGATGCACAGCGACTCGACGAGCGCCGAATCCGTGTAGAGGCGTGTCGAAACCACGCCGCGGCCGTCGCCGTCGGCCGGCCCGAGCACCGCGGCGCCGGCGCCGTCGCCGAACAGCACGCAGGTGACGCGGTCCTGCCAATTGAGGACGCGGCTCAGGAGCTCGACCCCGACGACGAGGATGCGCTTGTGCACTCCCGTGCGGATGAATTGGTCGCCGATCGAGAGACCGTAGAGGAACCCCGCACACGCGGCGGAGATGTCGAACGCGGGAATGTTCGCGGCCCCGAGCTTGTGCTGCAGGATCGCCGCGCAGGCCGGCATCGGCAGGTCGCCCGTGACCGTGCCGACGATGATCATGTCGAGGTCGCGAGCCGTGAGCCCTGCGGCCTCGAGCGCACGCCTCGCGGCCGCGAGGGCCATGTCGCTCGCAGCCTCGTCCTCCCGCGCGATGCGCCGCTCGCGGATCCCGGTGCGCTCGCGAATCCACTCGTCGGAGGTGTCGACCATCCGCGCGAGGTCGTGGTTCGTCAGCACCTTCTCCGGGGCGTAGGCGCCGGTTCCAAGGATTTGGCTGCCGGGCCGCTCGCTACCCATCGCCAGGTTCCTTTACGATCGTCCCTCGGCTGGCGTCACCAAAAATGGTTCAACCAGCCAGGATCGCCGTCCGTTCAGGGGCGATCTCAGGTGGACGACTTGGTTTTGAGGACGGCGCGGCCCTTGTAGTGGCCGCAGGACGGACACACCCGGTGCGGCACCATCGGCGCCGAGCAGTTCGGGCACGGGACGATGCTAGGTGCGGTCACCTTGTCGTGGTTGGCGCGGCGCATGTTGCGCTTGCTGCTGCTCAGGCGTCGCTTCGGTACGGCCACGGTCTACTCCTTGTTCACCGAGCCCTTGAGCCGGTGCTTGATTCCGAGAAGCGGAGCCAAGCGCGGGTCCAGGGGTTTCGCCTCCGCATCAGGCTCGGCGAGGGGGCGGGAGCTTATGCTTTCTTCGGGCGAAGGCAAGTCAGAACGGCGAGGGTAGGCGGGGATTTCGAGCAGCAGGAATTCCCTGAAGAAGTCGTCGAGGGCGATCTCCTCGCCGCGGAAGGTGTCGTACGCCGCTTCCTCGGCCGTGAGCTCCGGCTCCTCCTTCCCGCGTTTTTTCCGCCGTTCTGCACCCGGCTTGCCGCCACCCTGCTTCTTACCGGCTGGTTCGGCCTTGCCGGCGCTCTTTTGCCGCGGCGATGGCTCGGATTCGCGCGCGAGCTGCAGGAAAATCTCCGGCTCGAGCTCGAGCGCCACCGGGTCCAGCGTCACCACGCAGGGGACGGTCAGCTTCACGTGGGCCCGCCCGCGCACGATCACGACCTCGTCGTTCTTCATGAGCTCGACGGTGGCCTTACCGGGCTCGAGCGGCGTCGCTTGGGCGTCGCTCAGCGCATGGCGCAGCCAGTCTTCGCTCAGGGTAAAGGTGACCTCTTTGGCGCCTCGCTCGAGATCGGCGAGCCGCACGACGAAGCTCGGCTTGTCCACGGGGGCCGCAACCTAGCGCTCGCTACCGCGGTTCGCCAGCTCGCTAGGGGTCGGCTACCGTCGGACGCCATGCTGAGGCTGCCGGCCGAGGGTGCCCGCCGGCGCCGCCTGCTCGCCTTCGCCATCTATGCGGTGACGACCGCGGTGTACCTCGCCTTCGCCGCTCCGGCGACGCTCTCGACGCACACGCCGTGGAACCACTACGCACTCCAGGCGTCCGCGTGGCTCCATGGTCGACTCGATCTCGGGGGGCCGCCACCGGCGTACGCGGGCAACAACGACTTCAGTGAGCTTGGTGGCAAATGGTTCGTGCCGTTTCCGCCGTTGCCGGCGCTCCTGCTCGTGCCCGCCGTCGCGTTCGCGGGGGCGCCGGAAGCGGTGGCGGACGGGCGCTTCTTTTTGCTGCTCGCGGGCGTGGCGCCCGCAGCGCTCTTTCTCGCGCTCGAAAAGCTGAGGGAGCGCGGCCGCGCGGAGCGAAGCGAGCGCGACAGCGTGCTCATCGCGCTCCTCTTCGCGTTCGGCAGCGTCTACTTCTTCAGCGCGGAGCAGGGCACGGTGTGGTTCGCGGCGCACGTCGTGGGCACGAGCCTCGCGGCGCTCTACCTCTGGGTCGCGCTCGAAGCGGAGCAGCCGTTCGCGGCCGGACTCTTGCTCGCGCTCGCCTTCGCGGCGCGGACGCCGCTGCTCTTCGCCGCGCCGCTCTTCGTGCTCGAGCTCGTGCGGCGCGCGCTGCCCGACGACTTTTCGGGGCCGTGGACGGCGAAGCGCGTGCTCCCCGTGCTGTCGCGCGGGCGGGTCGGCCGCGGGCTCGCGTGGTTCACGCTGCCGCTCGCCGCCGTGCTCACCCTCACCTTCGTTCTCAACGCGGCGCGCTTCGGCGATCCCTTCGAGGTCGGCTATCGTTACCTCGCGGTCGCGTGGCACGCGCGCATCGAGAAGTGGGGGCTCTTCAGCTACCACTACCTCGCGCGAAACCTCGGAGTGATGCTCACGAGCTTGCCGTGGCTCGGAGCGGGCGGGGACTTTGGTCACGCGTTTCGCATCGACGGTCACGGGCTCGCGCTCTGGGTGACGACGCCGATGTACCTGTGGGCGCTCTGGCCCAAGCTGAAACGACCGCCGCATTTCGCGCTCGCGCTCACGACAGCGGCGGTCGCGCTCCCGACGCTGCTCTATCAGAACACCGGGTGGCTGCAGTTCGGCTACCGCTTCTCGAACGACTACGCGGTGTTCCTCTTCGCGCTGCTCTTCGTCGGGGGGCGCCGCTTCGGAGCGCTCTTCTGCGTGGTGGCGGCGTGGGCCGTCGCCATCAACGCGTTCGGAGCGCTCACGTTCGGCAGGGACGAGGGCGCGAGTGTCTACGTGATCGAGGGTTCGCAGAGGGTGCTCTACGAGCCCGACTGACCCGCGCCCGACAGCTCCCGGCTTACGATTTCAGCCTCGCGTTGACGCTGATTTCTGCGCCGCCCTTGAGCACTTTGCTGATGGGGCAGCCGTTTTTCGTCTCCTCGACGATCTTGTCGAACTTGGCCTTGTCGAGGCCGGGGACCTCGGCGTCGACCGTGAGCTCGATCTTCGAGATCTTGAAGCCGCCCGCCGGATCCTGTCCGAAGTGCACGTCGGCTTTGGTGTGCACGCTCTTCGGCGTCGAGCCGGCGGAAGCGAGGCCGTGCGAGAGCGCCATCGAGAAGCAGCCGGCGTGCGCCGCGCCGAGCAGCTCTTCCGGATTCGTGCCTGGGCTGTTTTCGAAGCGTGACGCGAAGCTGAAGGGCCCCGTGTAGGCGCCCTTCCCGACGGTCATCGTGCCTTTGCCGGCCTTGAGATCGCCTTCCCATTGTGCGGTCGAGGTGCGAATTGCCATGTTGGTATGTCTCCTACTGGCAACTGCTTAGCGACCGCCTACGCGCGCAGCAAGAGGCATCGCGCCACGCGCGGCCTGGCAGCCGCGCGTGCGTGAGCGCGCCGCTACTTCTTGGCCTTGGCAGTGCCGTGGCGAATGGTGACTTTTTCGATCTTCGTCGGCTTGACCGCGCGATCGCCGCGAACGTCCACGCTCGCGAGCTTCTCGATCAAGTCGTCGGGGCCGCACTGGCCGAAGATCGTGTAGCCGCCGTCGAGGTGCTTCGGCCCGCCGTCGGTGATGAAGAACTGCATGCCGTTCGTGTTCTTGCCGCGATTGGCCATGCAGAGCTCGCCGCGGTGATCGTGCGTCGCGCCGGCCCAGATTTCATCGGGGATGACGTAGCCCGGCTCGCCCGCGCCGCTGCCGAGCGGATCGCCGCCCTGGATCATGAAGCCCTTGATCACACGGTGAAACGTGGTGCCGTCGTAGCCCGGCTTCTTCACCCACGCGCCGCTCGGGTCCTTCCAGGGGCGCAAGCCGCGCGCGAGACCGACGAAGTTCGCGACGGTGATCGGCGCCTTGTCGTCGAAGAGCTCGCACGAGAGCGTGCCCATGTCCGTCTTGATGTCGGCGACGAGCGAGCCCTTGCCTGACAAGCCTTTGGTCGCGTCCTCGAGTGAGAACACGCCCTTGACCGGATCATCGCCGCTCACCGGGACGGTCGCGGTCGGCTTGGGTCCGCTTGCCGACGGCGCGGGCGGCGGAGTGGGGGTGGGCGTCGGGGTGGGCGTGGGCGTCGGGGTCGGAGCCGGAGCGGCCGCGGGGGTCGCGGACTTCGGCATCGCGGTCGACGTGTCGGCGGGACCGGGCGGTGGCTCGGGCGGTGACGATTGGCACCCGAGCGGTGACACGACGGCGACGAAAAGTGCGGCGGAATAAAGATGTGAAGTCTTCGGCATGAGAGTTCCCTCGGGCGCGGTCCTTACAGCTTGAGATCGAGTTTCATTCCCGGCTTCACGCCGTGACGGCGCGACCAACCGGCGTTCATTTCGAGAACGTACGCCGCGGGGCAGCCCACCTGGCGCACCTTGTCGTTCAGCACCGGCACTTGCTCGAGCAAGCCGACGATGGTGCCGTCCTTGGCGATGAACAACATGTCGAGCGGGAGGCAGGTGTTGTGCATCCAGAACGTGCGCATGCTCTCGTGCGGCCAAACGAAGATCATCCCTTGCTCGGCGCCGAGCTTCGTCCGGTACATGAGCCCGCGCTCTTCCGTCGCGGGCGTGTCGGCGACTTCGACGTCGATCGTCGGCGCGCCCTTCGCTTCCGGGATCGCGATTTTGCCGTGCTTCAGCACGAGCTCCTTGTCGTCGGGAGCGTGCGGGCAAATGCTCGCAGGCTCTTCCGGTGGCGGCGGTGGTTCGAGGAGCGGCTGAATGCAGCGACCCGTTTCGATGATGTCCGAGTGCGTGTTCGTCGCGGACGTGCTCGTGCTCGCGGGCGCGCTCGGCGGCGGTTCCGGTGCGGCGCTGCTCGTTTTCTTTAGTGCGGGCGCGCTCGGCGGCGGCGGTCCGGGCGCAGGTTCCTCCACGCGCTGACAAGTTGCCGCGGAAAGCGAGAGAGCGATCCAGAGCGCCCGCATGGGGAGCCCTTCTACCACTACTTTGCAGGGTGTCGGTGGCGCGGCGTCGTGCCCCGCGTTTGCCGGCGCACGCGCGTCCGCTATACCTTTTTGGCCATGTGGTCGGGGAAGCGCTCGTTCAGCTCGCAACGTCGCCCACCGGAGCTCCTCGCCGGCTTCGCGCTCGTCGCGCTCGTCGCTGCGTCGTGCGCAGGACGCTCGACGGTTCGAGGCGATGACGACGAGGTGGCGGGCGCGACGGGGCACGCCGGGCGCGGTGGCGGCGGCGGTGCGGCCGGTCATGCCGCGGGCCGAGCGGGCAGCGGTTCGATCATGAGTGCCGGCAGAGGCGGCAGCGCCGGCACCGGAGGGGCCGACGTGCCCTACCAAGATCCGGGGTGTCCCGACGCGGCGGCGCCGCCCGCGACCGTCGAGTGCAACGTCTTCGACGCCGTGAGCGCGTGTCCCGCGGGACTCGCCTGCAAGCCCTACATCGACCATCCGTACGGCGACGGCTGCGATCAGCAGGTCTTCAACATGCGCTGCACGATGCCCGGATCGGGCCAGCAGGGCGACCCTTGCGGCAGCGGCATGGCGGATTGCGGGGACGGTTTCATTTGCGTGATCGGCGCGTCGCACGGCGCGCGCTGTTTGCGGATGTGTCCGCTCGACGGCACCGTGCGCTGTCCGTCCGGGTACGTTTGCGGTCCCACCGACGCCGACGGTATCGGAGTCTGCGCTTGAGGTTCGGCCGTGCCGCCGCCGTCGCCTGGCTCGCGCTCGGCGCGGTTGCCTGCGCGCGCAGCGGCTTGTTCGTGCCCACGGGCGACGGGGACGACGACAGCGGCAGCGCCGGACAAGGCCCGACGGCGCCCGTCAACGAGTGCATGGTCGACGCGGACTGTGCGCAGAGCGACCCGTGCGTCAGCGCGACCTGCAGGGTCACTATCGAGCAGGGGCAGCCGCGCGCGGTGTGCGTCACCGCAGCCGTCGACTGCGACGACCACGACGCGTGCACGGCGGATCGTTGCGACAGCACGGCGGGCGGTTGTGTTCACGAGCGTCCGACCGACGCGGACCACGACGGCTTCATCGGCAAGGCGCCGGAGGGGGCGCCGCTCGCGTGCGGCGGTCAAGACTGCGACGACGCCGACCCGAGCGTGCACCCGGGCGCGGCCGAGGTGTGCGACGGGAAAGACAACAATTGTAACGGAGCGATCGACGAAGGCCTCCCGCTTAGCGTGCTGGGCGCTCCCGTCCAGATTGCGCCGACGATGACGCACACGCAGATGGGCAGCCTCGTTTTCGGCGGCGGCGGGTATGGGATTGCGTACACGGCTGGCAACACCTCCTTCAATACCCAGGGTTATTTCGGGCTCATCGACCCAACGGGACAATTTACTGCCGGCCCGTCCCTCGTCAGCGACATCAACGCCGACAGCTATGGGGGCTCCGTCGATTTCTCGGGCTCGAGCTTCGTCTCGGTGTGGTCCGACGCACGCCAGTCCGCCAACTACGAGATTTACGCGACGCGCTTCGACCCGAAAGCGCAGAAGCTCGAAGCGGATCAGCGCATCACCAATGCTTCCGGGTTTTCGGTGCGCCCGCAGGTGCGGTTCACGGGCAGCGACTACGTCACCGTGTGGGAGGATCACCGCTACGAGGACAGCGGTGGCGGCGACGCCATCCTCGGACATCGACTGAGCACCGACGGGCAAGCCGCGGGCGACGAAGTGCGCCTCACCGGCACCGACGAGGATGCCGATTTTCCCGCGCTGGCCGTCGCCGGCGGGCGCCTGGGCGTGACTTACGTCGTCGCGGACCCGACCGTGCTCGACGGCACCATCGTGCGTTTCCGTAGCTTCGACCTCACGCTCGGTGACGGAACCCCGAGCGTCGACTTGGGCTCGAACGGGCAGGAGCCCAGCATCGAAGCCGTCGGCGACGATTTCGTCGTGGTGTGGGAGACCGGGAGCGAGAGCCAAAACTGGGGCCCTTCGCTGCAAGCCGCGACGCTCGACGCGCGCGGCCACGTCGTTGCGTCGGGAGCCGTGACTTTCGGCGACCTGCACGCCAGGACGCGGGCGCTCGTGTCGTTCGGCGATCGCGCGCTGCTCGTCTGGTCCGCCGTTCCGACCGAGGGCAATCCGTTCGCGCTCTTCTACGAGACGTTTTCGCTCGGCAATCTCGCGATCGTCGCGCCGCGGCAGGCGCTCGCGGCGAGCGGCCACGATCTCATCGATCCGTTCGCCGTGCGCGGGCCGAGCGGGGCCGTCGGCATCGCCTACGACGACTACGAGTCGTACTCGTCGTACTTTTTGGCGCTCAGTTGCGCCGCCCCCGTACACCCGCGCTGACTCAACCCGAGCGCACGCGCATCGCGCCGCCCGCCTGATGCACCTTGCCCGGCAACGCGCGCCCGACGACGCGCTCGGCGACACGGCCCGCTTCCACGAGCAAATCGAGGTTTACCCCCGTCTCGATGCCCATGCCTTGCAGCATGTAGACGAGGTCTTCGGTCGCGAGGTTACCGGCCGCCCCCGGCGCGTACGGGCAGCCGCCGAGGCCGCCCACCGACGCGTCGAAATCCCGGATGCCGAGCTCGACCCCGACGAGACAATTCGCGAGCGCGGTCCCGCGCGTGTCGTGGCAATGCATGGCGAGGCGTTCGGCCGGGATGGCGGCGAGGAACGTCTCGAGCAAGCGCCGCGTCTGGAGCGGCGTCCCCACGCCGACGGTGTCGCCGAGCGACACCTGGTAGCAGTCGAGCTCGAGCAGGGCGCGAGCGAGCTCGAGCGAGCGCTCGACCGGGACGGAGCCCTCGTACGGGCAGCCCCACACCGTCGAAATGTACGCGCGCACGTTGAGCCCGGCCTGGCGCGCCGGCGGCACCACCTCGGCGAACGTCTCGAGCGAGCGCTCGATGCTCTTGTTCGTATTTTTGCGGTTGTGCGTCTCGGACGCGGAGAGAAACACCGCGATCTCGTGCAAGCCGGCGCGGAGCGCGCGCTCGAGCCCCGTCGCGTTCGGCACGAGCGCGCTGAACGTGACGCCCGCGGACTTCGGCACGAGCGTCCGCACGAGCTCTTCGGCGTCGGCGAGCTGCGGCACCCAGCGCGGCGACACGAAGCTCGTGAGCTCGATGCGCGTGAGCCCCGCCGCGATGAGCGCTTCGATCATCCGGATCTTGCCCTCGAGCGGCACCGGCGCGGCCTCGTTCTGCAGCCCGTCGCGCGGCGACACCTCGTAGACCGAGACCCGAGGGGGCAGCTTGTCGAGCACACCCCAGTTTAGCGCGGGTCAGTCCCGCCCGCCCCGCCGTGCCCACCCCCCAAAAATCCAAACCGCCCTACCGTGCGCCCTTCCAAAAGACCCGCCAGCGCGCCCTCCGAAAGACCTCAAAGCGCGCCTTCCGAAAGACCTAAAAGCAAGGATCCCGGCGGGCGAAGCCCGCCCGGATCGCCCTAGTAGTCTTGGCAGACCAGATCTCGATCACCCACAGCAGCCACCGCCACCACGAGAGCCGGCGAGCCCGGCACATTGTTCCTCTCACTCCGCGCGTGTCGCCATCAACGACAAGCGGAGCCCATCCCTCCGACCCCCCAACCCCCACGCCCGTCCTAACAGTCCAGTAACCTCATCTGCTTCTGCCTAGGATGCGGCACAAACGCAATCGGATACTCGCCCGTCCAACACGCCTGACAAAAACTCGTCGTCTGCAGCTTCTGTCCGGCGAGAGGCAATTGCCTGCGCGTGCCGCGGCCGGTGCTCTCGGTGTGAGCGCGCACCACCGCGCGTTGCATGCGGTCGAGCGAGAGGTAGGCGAGGGTGTCGCTCGTGATGTACTGGTTGATTTCTTCGACGCTGTGGCTCGAGGCGATGAGCTCGCCGCGCGTCGGCGTGTCGATGCCGTAGTAGCAGGGCCACTGCGTCGGCGGGCTCGAGATGCGCATGTGCACCTCCTTCGCGCCCGCGTCGCGCAGCATCTTCACGATTTTGCGGCTGGTGGTGCCGCGCACGATGCTGTCGTCGACCACGACGACGCGCTTGTCCTGCAGCGCGCCGCTCACCGGGTTCAGCTTCAGACGCACGCCGAAGTGGCGAATGCTCGCCTGCGGCTCGATGAAGGTCCGCCCGACGTAGTGGCTGCGGACGAGGCCGAGCTCGAAGGGGATGCCCGACGCTTCCGCGTAGCCGATGGTCGCGGGAACGCCCGAGTCCGGCACCGGGATCACGACGTCGGCTTCGATGGGGTGCTCCGCCGCGAGCTCGCGACCGAGGTTCTTCCGCGCCTCGTAGACGCTCACGCCGTCGAGGTTCGAGTCCGGCCGCGCGAAGTAGACGTACTCGAAGATGCAGCTGTGCCGGGGCGCCTCGGCGAACGGATGCGTGCTCCGGATCCCGTTGCGATCGATGATGACCATCTCGCCGGGCTCGATGTCGCGCGCGTAGTGCGCGTCGATGAGGTCGAAGCTCGTCGGTTCGCTCGCGACGACCCAGGTGCCCGTTTCACTCAGCCGGCCGAGACAGAGCGGGCGGATCCCGAGCGGATCGCGCACGGCGATGAGCGCGCTCGGCGTGAGGCACACGAGTGAGTACGCGCCCTGCACCTGCGACAGCGCGTCCGCCACGCGATCCTCGCTCGCGCGCTGGGTGCTGATGGCGACCAGGTGCACGATCACTTCCGTGTCGCTCGTGCTCTGGAAGATCGAGCCGCGCGCCTCGAGCCGTTCGCGCAATGCTTCCGCGTTCGTCAGGTTGCCGTTGTGGGCGACGGCAATGGACCCGCGCGAGTAGTCGACCGCGATCGGCTGTGCGTTTTTCAGCATCGAGCCGCCCGCGGTCGAATAGCGGACGTGCCCGATGGCCACGTCGCCCTTCAGCCGCGCGAGTTGTTCGGGCGGGAACACGTCGATGACGTGTCCCATCCCGCGATAGAGCGAGAGCTGGCTGCCGTCGCTCGTGACGATCCCGGCGCTCTCTTGCCCGCGATGCTGGAGCGCATGCAGACCGAGGTACGCGAGGTTCGCCGCTTCAGGGTGGCCGTAGATGCCGAAGACGCCGCACATCGTGGTTCGAGGTAGGTGTGAGCGAGGGGTGGTCTCTTTAGCAGATTCTTTCCGCTTGCCCGCTTCAGCGGGAGCGCACGACGCATTGCTTGCGCGTCATGCCCGGCCAGCGGGCCGTGGATTCGGTTCGGATCACCGCGGAAGTGGTTCGTTATTGGGCGGAAGCTCCGCTATCCTCGGCGAGCGATGGAAAGCTCCGGCTGGGAGAGCCAGTAGCTTGGGCGCGCTGGACGATCTGCTCGCCGCTTGGCGCAAGAATCCGGATGCTGACTCCACCGTAGCGCTTTGCGCCTACGTGGGAGCTTCGGGTCAGGAGGCGCTCGTGCGCGAGATCGGCGTGACTGCCGAGCAGTGGCACGCGCGCGATGCGACGGTGATGCTTTCGGTGGGACGCATGTTTCTCGATGCGTCTCTTTTGCCCGAAGCGCAAGCCTCCCTCGTCATCGCGGGCAAAGCCGACGCCTCGAACGCGCGCCCCTACCGCTACCTCGGGGAAGTACTTTTGCGGCGTGGTGACGCGCTCCGTGCCGAGAAGGTGCTGACGCGCGCCATGCAGCTCGGCCTGACCGACGCCGAGACGTCGCACTGGCACGACCGCGCGAGCTTCTACATGGCGCTCCAAAAACGGGCGGGCGCACCGGCGGTCGCCGCCGAGGTCGCGCGCGCCCTTCCGAAGCAACTCTCGATTCCGGCGCCGCAACTCCGACCGCAGGGGTTCGCCGGCGACGAACCGACGAACCCGCGCGCAGGCCTGCCTCGCTTCGATTCGGCAGAAGAGGTGAGCCAGGTCGACTCGATCCCGGCCACGACGCAGCAGGTGCCGCAGCCAAAGCACAAGGCCGTACGCGCGCGCACGATGATCGGCGTGGCTCCGCCCGCGGGCGGCGTCGCGCCGGGTGGTCGCGTGCTCCTGCAGGGTCAACCTGGCCGCGCGGCGGCGGCCGCGCCGAGTCGAGCCCCCGCGCAGGTACCGGGCCGTCCGCCCGCGCCCGTCGCGCCCGTGCGCACGGCGCCGCATGCGCTCACCTTGCCGTCGCCGCCTCCGCCGCGGCCCGAGCCCGATGACCTGACCGACCGCTACGCCGTGGGCGATCCGTTCGCGGAGTCTGCGGACGGCGACGACCTCGAGCCGGACGAGGCCACGCAGATCGCGCGGCTCCGCAATCCCTTCGACGCGCCCACGCGACCCGGCGCCGCGGACGGCCCTGTGAAGGCGCCGCCCGGCCGCGGCAGCTCGCTCAACGTGGCGCCGCCCGCGAAGCTGCCCGCGTTGCAAGTGCCCGCCGTCTCCTCGGCGCGCGCGGCGCCTGCTCTCGTGCCGCAGCAGCCCGAACCGCCGGCGCGAGCGCGCCCGCTCGTCGTGCCCGCCGCTGGCGGTACGGGGCGCACGCAGCCCGAGCCGTTCCCCGCGTTCGTCGAGCACGGCGCGGAAGGCGACGGCAGCCTGCCGCCCGGTCCGCTTTACGACGACGGCCCGCCGCCGCCGAGCGTCCTTTTCGAGCACCTCGCCCGCGTCGGCATGTTCGAGCCGTCGGGCGGCGCGGCCCCCGCCTGGGAACAGGCGCCGAAGCAGAAGGCGCGCGGCACCTGGTTCTTGCTCGTGCTCTGTGTGCTGCTCTCCGGAGCCGGCGTCGGCGGCTGGCAATACGCGAAGAAGCTCAAGGCGGCGCGCGCCGAGCGGGCGCTCGCGCTCACGAACGAGGTCGACCGCATGCTCGAGGGCGGCGGCGTCGCGGAGCTCAAGGCGACCGATCAGAAGCTCAGCGAAGCGTTCGATCTCGACTCGCGCAGCCAGCGCGCGGCACGTCTCTGGCTCGAAAATCGCGTCCTGCGCGCGCTCTGGCTCGACGAAGAATCGCGCGGCATCGATTCAGCGGTTTACCGCGGGCGCGAGACGGGCCTGCCGGAGAAGGACCTCGCGTTCGGGCGCATGGCGGCGTTCTTGGTCGAGGGCGATCTCGCGGGCGCGGCGGCGCAGCTGCCGAAGTGGGACAACTTCGCCGGCCACGACGCGATGTACCAGCTCGCGGCCGGCGCCGTGCTCGAGCGGGCGGGGGACTTGCGCGCGATCGAGCGGTACGAAGGCGCGCGTTCGCTCGACCCGAAGCTCGTCGCCGCCGACATCCTCGTCGCCAGGCTCGCGTTGCTCGAGCTCGGCAAGGGTCGCGCGGAGCCGGCTATCTCGGCGTTGCAAGCGAAGGTCGGTGACGCTCCGAGCGTGCGCGCGCTCAAGGCGCTCGCGTGGGTCGTCGATCCGGCGCGCAGCGACGAGCCGCCCGCGGACGCGAAGCTCTCCGCGGACGACGCCGGCAAGCTGCCCGCGCCGCTCTCGTGCGTCCCGCCCATGCTCGAGGCCGCCCACTACGTGCGCACCGGCGATCACGACAAGCTCGCCAAGTCGCTCGACGCGGCGATTCGCTCGGCGGACAGCCCCGCGCTCGCGGCCGACCTCGGCTTCCTCGCGATCGAGGCCGGGGACGAGACGCTCGCGCGCAAGGCAGCGCTCCGTGCCGTTTCGTTCGCGGCGCTCTACCCGAAAGCGCGCACGCTCGCAGCTCGTGTAGCGCTCCTCGGCGGGCGCATCGACGAGGCGCAGAAGGCCGTCGAGCAACTCGATCCGACGAGCGCGGACGTCGCGGTCGTGCGAGCCGTTGCCGCTTACGAGTCGCTCGAACCCTCCGACGTCGACGCGGCGCTCAAAGTGCTCGGCGCGGCGCAGTCGTCGCACACCTTTTCGGGGCTCGCGGCCGGATCGGGCGTTCTGCTCGGCAGCAAATACCCGGCCGCCGCCGACGTGCCGAGCCTGCGCGACCCCAGCGTCCCCTGGGGTGAAATCATCGTCGTCGACGCCGCGCTCGATCAGGGCGATCTCGCGACGGCGGAGAGCGTGCTTGGGTCGCGCACCGGGGACGCGCTCCGGCCCGTTCACTTGATGCGCCTGGCGCGCCTGCGCCGCTATCAAAACAAGACGAGCGAGGCGGCGAACGCGTCGGCGCGCGCGCTCGAGGGCAACGTGACGGCCCCGCTCCTCATCGAGCGCGCTTACGATCTCGTTGCCGCCGAGGACCTATCCGGCGCTCGCACGTTGATCGCGAAGTACCCGGTGGTGCTCGGTCCGTTGAGCGGCTGGCTCGCCGCGTTCGTGGACGCGCACGCGAAGGACAAGAACGAGCAGGCGCAAGCGGTCGCGCGCGTGGCCAAGCTCGATTTGCCGCCGGACGCTTCGGCGCTCGCGATCCGAGTGCTGGCGCTGCGGGCACTCGTCGTCACGGGGGACAAGCGCGCCAAGCCGTACCTCGGCGTGCTCGCGCGGCGCTCGGGGAAGAACCCCGACGTTCAGCTTGCGATCAAAGAGCTGTAGGCGTCGCGTCGCCTGCGCGCGTCCGAAACGAGGCGCGAAACATTCGGCCGATGTTTCGGGCGCAAGCGGCGTACCGGGTCGGCGCGTGCGGGGCGCTCAGCCCGGGCGCCGCAAGATTTCTGCAGTGAAACGCGCCTGGCCTGACCGGAAGGCCGGATTCCAGCGCTCGAAATGTCGGCCGCCGGGTCAGGAGCGAAATTAGAGGGGGCTGCGATGTTTCGAAACAATCGAGACATTCACGTGCAACGCCGAAACAGATAGTCCAACTCATGCACGCCCCGTGAATTCAGCGGGGCGGACTTGCTGCGGACTGTCCGCCGCCCCCAACCCTTCGGAGATGAGTCAATGCGCCTGACCCCCAAGCTTTGTGTCCCCGGCCTGCTCGCCAGCGCCGTTGTTTTCAGCGCCGCGAGCGGCTTCGCTCAGACGCCTCCTCCCGCCGAGCCCGCTGCCCCCGGTGCCGCACCTGCGAACGCCCCTCCGCCCGGTCCGGCAACGCCGCCGCCCGTTGCGCCTGCCACCGAGCCCGCAGCCGCTGCGGCGCCTGCCGCTGAAGCACCGGCTGCCGCGCCGGCAGCCGCTCCGGAAGAAACCTTCCCCGCTGCTTGGACCCGTATCGACGCGGACTATCTCGGTCTGCAGCTCTGGGCCGGCGCTACGCACATGCTCTCGGATACCGTCGGCTTGGCGACGGACATCTACCTGAACGCGTACGTCGCGGGTCTCACCTTGGGTGAGTTCGACATCGGTCCGGCGATCACGGCGGGTGCGTTCACCATCACGCCGATGGTCGGCGCGCAATACGACATCCTGAACCACCGCCTGAACTCCATCGTTCCCCAGTTCTACCTGACGGGCGGCGGCGGTACGCCCGTGTACATGGAGCTCTGGGTTCAGAACTACGAGAACTCCATCGTCAACAAGAACCACGGCACGAACAACCTCTACTTCCGTTATTTCATCGACTTTACCCTCGGCAAGTACCTCGCCGTCGGTCCGGAAGTCGAGCTGCTCCTCGGCCTCGATACCGCTGGCAAGACGCCGAACGCCTACGGCGTGGACATCGGCAACGTGAGCAAGAGCGGCAAGCCGCAAACGCTCGCCTCGCTGCCGGTCGGCGTGAACATCAATATGGCCAACTACGGCAAGGGCAATAACCTCATGCTCTTCGTCGGCGACGAGACGGTGAAGACCCCCTCACACCACCACCTCGCCGGTCGTCTGACCTTCATCCACAACTTCTGATCGGTTCCGTTCCTACGATTCTAGCCTCCCTCTCTCTCGAGTTCGCACTTACCCCGGCGGTCGAGCCCCACTCACCGCCGGGGAACTTTTTTCGAACCGACCGTCGCGGCGCCGACGCTCAGGCGCGCGGCGGCAGCGAGCCCTGCACGCCGCCCGGTCCGCCGCCGCTTCCCGTCGGCACGCGACCTTCGATCATCGAACGCAGCTCATCGACCTCGTTCGAGCGTCCCATCGCTTCTTCCAGCGAAATCAGCCTGCGGCTGTAGAGCGAGTGCAGACACTGGTTCAACGTCTGCATGCCGTGCTTGGCCTGGCCGATCTGCATCTGCGAATAGATCTGATGCACCTTGTCTTCGCGGATGAGGTTCCGGATCGCCGCGTTCGGCACCAGCACCTCGAGCGCGAGCACGCGGCCGGGCGTGCCGTGACGCGGCAGGAGCAGCTGACTGATCACGCCTTCGAGCACGAACGACAGCTGCGCGCGCACCTGTGACTGCTGGTGCGGCGGGAACACGTCGATGATGCGGTTGATGCTCTGAACGGCCGAGTTCGTATGCAGCGTCGCGAACACGAGGTGGCCCGTCTCCGCGATCGTGAGTGCGGCCTCGATCGTCTCGAGGTCGCGCATCTCGCCGACGAGCACGACGTCGGGGTCCTGGCGCAGCACGTACTTGAGCGCCGCCTTGAACGTCTGCGTGTCGCTGCCGACTTCGCGCTGATTGACGATCGAGCGCTTGTGCGGGTGCAGGTACTCGATCGGATCCTCGACCGTCACGATGTGCTGGCGCGTCTCGCCGTTGATCTTGTCGAGGATCGACGCGAGCGTCGTGCTCTTACCGGAACCCGTGGGGCCGGTGACGAGGATGAGGCCGCGCGGTTTGGCCGCGAGATCGGCGATGACCTGCGGTAGGCCGAGCTCGTCGAACGAGAGGATCTTGAAGGGGATCGAGCGGAACGCGCCGGAGACCGCGCCGCGCTGCAGGAAGATGTTCGCGCGGAAGCGCGAGAGGTTCTTCACGCCGAAGGAGAGATCCAGCTCCTTGGCTTTTTCGAATTGGATTTTTTGCTCCTCGGTGAGCACCGAGTAGCAGAGCTGCTTGGTTTCGACAGGAGAGAGCGGGGGCAGCTTGAGCGGGACGATGGCGCCGTCGATGCGCAAGAGCGGCGGCGCCCCCGTCGTGATGTGCATGTCGCTCGCGCCCTTCTCGATCATGGCGCGCAAGAGCTGATGGAGATTGACCTGGAGCGCCTGGTCGTTCATGGCCGAGACTCGACTTTAGCCGGTCCCGGCCAAGAACGGCCGCTTTTGCTCGGGTCCCGTGACCCGGCCGCTCACATTCCGAGCGGCAAAGAGCACATATCGTCGATTTTGTTCGAGATGGCAGGCAACGACTTGATGTAGTTCGCGATGTCGGTCGCGTCCTCCTGCGTCAGCCCGCCGAAGGCGCCCATGGGCCCAGCCGGCATGGGCGGGCAGAGGCCCATGCCTTCCTTATCGACGCCTTCGAGTACGGCTTTCACGATCTCATCCGCGGTCCAGTCACCGAGGCCGGTGTCCTTGTCCGAGGTGAGATTGGCGGAAACCGGAATGCTCGGCAGGCCGATGTCGAACTGCTCGCCGCCCGCGAAGAAGTTCTCGGGCTTGATGATGTCCGCCGAACCCATGGTTTCGTGCTTCGTGTGGCACTCGATGCAAACGCCGGCTTGCGTCGCGAGGTAGCGGCCGCGCAGCGCACTGTCGCGCTCCGGGAAGTCCGAGGCGGGCATCGGGATCGTGGTCGGGTCCACGGGGTTCGCGGCTGCGGGCACCACGAAGGAGTCGCCGTTCTCCGGCACGTCGTGTACGACGGCGGGGACGGTGCGCAGGTACGCCACGATCGCGCTGATGTCGGCGTCGCTGATATTGTGAAACACGTAATAGGGCATCACGGGGTTCAACGGCTTGTCCTCGTCGTCGATGCCGTTCTGGATCATGTTCTTGATCTGAGCGTCAGTGTAGCCGGCAAGGCCGGTGTCGTCGTTCGTCAGATTGCGAGAATTGAGGCAATCCCCGTTCGGTAGCTTCACGAAGCATTCCGTGCCCGAGAGGAACTTGTCGGCGATGGGAGCGCCCTTGTCGTCGCGCGGCGTGTGGCAGTCCGGACAAGCCGCGACGTGATTGACGAGGTATTCACCCCGCGCGACCTTCGGATCTTCGTTGCCCGCGCCGGCCTCGTTCCCTGCGCCGGCTTCGTTCGAAGCACCGGCCATGTCGGCCGCTCCGCCCGCTCCGGTCGCACTCGAGCCAGCCTTGCCGCCGCCGCTCGCGCCCGCTTTTCCGCCGGCCGCAGGATAACCCCCCACGCCGCCGGGCGTCGCCGTGGCATCGTCGTCACCGCCGCAAGCGGTCATTGCAATACAGCCGCTGATCAAGATCAAAGAGAGAGAGCGAACCAACATGAAATGGACCTCCGGACTAAACGGGCGCACGAAGGCCCGCTGAGGCCGTGTTCCTACTCCCGTTCAAGGAATTTTGATAGGCAGTTCGCGATTTTTTTGCGCCTGCCGCGCGGCGTGAATTCTCCGCGAAATCCGCCCGACGCGGGGCTGTCTCAGTCCGCCATCGTTACACGCATGATCTCTTCAGGCGTGGTCGTGCCTTCGATCACTTTGCGGATCCCGCTCATGCGCAGCGAACTCATGCCCTTCTTGATGGCGCCGACCTTCAGCTCCGCGGCCGAAGCGCCTTGCAGCACCATCTCCTTGAGGTCGTCGCTGAAGCGCATCACTTCGTAGAGCGCGACGCGGCCTTTGTAGCCGGTGCCGCTGCACGTCTGACAGCCCGCGCCCTTCATGATCTGCGCGGTCGCGGCTTGCTCCTCCGTGAAGCCCATCTCGAGCATCGCGTCCTTCTCGAACTCGGTCGGACGCTTGCAATCGACGCACACCTTACGCGCGAGGCGCTGGGCGAGCACGAGGTTCACGCTCGCGGTGATGAGGAACGGCTCGACGCCCATGTTGAGCAACCGTGAAATCGTCGCGGGGGCGTCGTTCGTGTGCAACGTCGAGAGCACGAGGTGGCCCGTGAGCGCCGCCTTGACCGCGATTTCAGCCGTTTCGAAGTCGCGGATCTCGCCGACCATGATGATGTCGGGGTCTTGTCGCAAAAATGAGCGCAAGCTCATCGCGAAGTTGAGCCCGATCTCCTCGTGCATCTGCACCTGGTTGATGCCGTGCAGGTTGTACTCGACCGGATCCTCGGCCGTGCTGATGTTCACGCCCGGCTTGTTCAAGTCGGACAGGCCGGAATAGAGCGTCGTGGTCTTGCCCGAGCCCGTGGGTCCCGTGACGAGCACCATGCCCCACGGCTGGTTGATCGCCCACTTGAAGTCGTCGAGCGGACCTACGTCGAACCCGAGCTTCGTCATGTCCAGCTGGAGGTTGCTCTTGTCGAGCAGACGCAGCACGACCTTCTCGCCCCACATCGTCGGCAGCACGGAGACGCGGAAGTCCATCTCGCGGCCCTTGCCGAGCTTCAGCTTGATGCGACCGTCCTGCGGCAGGCGTCGCTCGGCGATGTCGAGCTGACTCATGATCTTGAGACGGCTCACGAGCGCGCTCTTGAGCTTCAAGGGCGGCGTCATTTCCTCGTGCAGCACGCCGTCGATGCGATAGCGGACGCGCAGGCGTTTCTCGTAGGGTTCGAGGTGAATGTCGCTCGCGCCTTTGCGGATGGCGTTGAGCAGCAGCACGTTGACGAGGCGCACGACCGGCGCGTCCGCGCTCGCGCGCTCGAGCTCGAGCGCGTTGATCTCCTCCTCGTCGGCCTTGAAGTCGATGTCCTCGTCATCGAGCTGGAAGTCGGCCATCACCTCCTCGTAGGAGGGGCCGGCGTTGTAGTAGCGCTCGATGGCGGCCTGAATCGCGGCTTCGCTCGCGACGACGGGTTCGACGCTGAAGTTCGTGAGGAACTTGATGTCGTCCATCGCGTTCAGGTTCGTCGGGTCGCTCATGGCGACGATGAGCGACTGACCGGAACGCGAGACCGGAATGATGCGGTGCTTCTCGCAGACCTCGCGCGAGACGAGCTTCACGACCTCGCCGTCGATCTCGTATTCGTCGAGGTTGATTGCCGGAAGGCGATACTGCGACGAGAGAAAATTCGTGATCTCGCCGTCGGAGATGTACCCGAGCTTGGCCAGGGTGTAGCCGAGGTTTTGCCCCGACTTCTTCTGTTCTTCCTGGGCTTTGCGGAGCTGCTGGAGGCTAATCAGCTTCTCGCGAACGAGGAGCTCACCGAGTCGGCTTTGGGACATGGGCGGCGATCGCAGAGGCTAGCAGCGACGCTCCTCGGCCCGATGGCCGAAAAAGTGGCCGCCGCGCGGGCAGGGCTGCCTCAGCTCAGGGTTTCGCGCTAAAGACAGGCCCCTTGACCGAGGCCCCACCCGGCCGAAGATTGAAGCGTCCATTCCTGCATCGGAAAACTCAACTATGGCTAAGACATACAGCGACCTCTTCGCCGAGCTCCGTCAGAGCGTGAAGACCATGCCGCTCGACGAGGTGAAGTCGCGCTTCGACAACCGCGCCTCGCACCCCGTGACCCTGCTCGACGTACGGGAGAAGGACGAGTTTCGGGCCGGCTACATCCCGGGCGCCGTTCACGTCCCGCGCGCCCACCTCGAAGCCCAGGCCGAGCAGAAGCTCCCCGACAAGAACGCCGAGATCATCGTGTACTGCGCGAGCGGCAACCGCAGCCTCTTCGCCGCCAAGACGCTGATGGACTTCGGCTACACGAACGTCGTCAGCGCGAACCCCGGCTACGTGCGCTGGAAGGACCTGCGCTACCCGGTGGAGCTCCCGCCGAGCCTGACGCCGGCGCAGCTCGATCGCTACTCGCGCCACATCCTCTTGCCGGAGGTCGGTGAGCGCGGGCAGGAGAAGCTCTTGAAGGGCAGGGTGCTGCTGCTCGGCGCGGGCGGACTCGGCGCGCCGGCGGCGCTCTACCTTGCGGCCGCGGGCGTCGGCACGCTCGGGCTCGTCGACGCGGACGAGGTCGACGCCTCGAACCTCCAACGTCAAATCATCCACGCCACGTCGCGCGTCGGGATGGCCAAGGTGGACAGCGCGGAGAAGGCGCTCGTCGATCTCAACCCGGACGTGAAAGTCGTCAAATACAAGGAGCGCTTTCTGAGCTCGAACGCCGACCGCATCCTCGGCGAGGGCTGGGACGTCATCGTCGACGGCTGCGACAACTTCCCGACGCGCTACCTCGTGAACGACGCCTCGCTCTTCCACAAGACGCCCGTCGTGCACGGCAGCATCTTCCGTTTCGACGGCCAAGTGACGACGTTCATGCCGTGGGACGGCCCCTGCTATCGCTGCCTCTATCCCGAACCGCCGCCGCCCGAGCTCGCGCCGTCGTGCTCCGAAGCGGGTGTGCTCGGCATCCTTCCCGGCATCATCGGCGTGCTGCAAGCCACCGAAGCGGTGAAGCTCATCCTCGGCAAGGGCGACCTCTTGAAGGGCCGCCTACTCACCTACGACTCCATGCGGATGACCTTCCGCACGCTGAAGCTCCGCCGCGACCCGAACTGCCCGGCCTGCGGCAAGAACCCGACTATCAAAGAGTACATTGATTATGAAGGGTTCTGCTTGGGCGTGGTTGGGCACTAGGGTTTTGTTTTGTGATTGGCTGCGCGGCGACGTTTGGCGTCCTTGTTGAATTGAAAGGGACCCATGCGCCGGCCTCGCCGGCTCTCGCGGTGGGTTCGGGCCTCGGTGGGTGATCGAGATCTGGCCTGCCTAGACCAAGAGCTCGTGTCGAGCGGGGCTGCCCCGCCGCGCACCGTTTACAAGCCTGAACACCGGTTCGGACGGCGCTGGGTCGTGGCGTGTTTTGGCGCGCGTGGAACTCCAGGCTCGGTGCTCTCGCACTCCGGCTCCGAGCTGCCGCTGGCGTTTCTGACGCTCGTCGCTTCAAACGGCGCGCAGGCGGGCGAAGCCCGCCCGGCAGGACCTTGCAGTCTTGGCTGACCAGACCTCGATCGCCCATTGAAGCTGCAGCCCAACCACTACAAACCGGCGAGGCCGGCGCATGGGTCCCTTTCAATTCAAGAAGGACGCGCGCTGGCCCGGGCGCAGCCCACAACAAAACAAAAAATCCCGCCAATCCCGACAAAACTCCGCATGGCTTTCCGAACGGAAGTCCGGCTAGACTCGCCCCCGTCACAAGGAGTTTTGCGGTGATGCTCAAAGCACATGGTTCGTGGATCGCGTTCTTGGCGCTCGCGCTCACTGCCTGCGGCGGTGACGACAAGAAGGCCGCTGCCACTGGGACGCCGGGGCAAGTGCAATGCCCGCCCGGCCAATACTTCGACGGCCAGTTCTGTCAGGTCCAAGGCGTGCAGCCCGGGCAACCGGGTGTCCCCGCCACCGCTGCGCCCGTCGCGACCGCGCCCGCTGGGATGCCCGCCACTCCGGGAGCGTCCCCGATCCCGGTCGCGACCGCTGCTGCCGGCCCGACGGCGACGCCCCTCGATCCGTCTGCCGCGGCCGCCGCGACGCAGGGCCTCACCGTCCTCGCACAGACCAGCGCTCCCGGTGCGAAGCCCATCGGCTCCGCCATCGCGGGGAACTTCCAGCAGGGCCAGACCCTGGAAGGCCAGGTCCAGATGCAGGCGAACAAGTGTTACACGGTCATCGGCGTCGGTCTGCCGCCGATCCAAAACCTCGACATTCAGCTCGCTCCGTTCGTCCCGATCGCGGGCTTGCCCGCGGCGGTCGTCGCGCAAGATCAGACGGTCGGCCCGCAGGCGATCATCGGGGAAAAGGCGAGCTGCTATCGCTCGATGCTGCCGATGCCGATGAAGGTCATCGTGACCGTCTCGCAGGGCTCCGGCATCGCCGCCGTTCAGGTTTACGAGAAGTAGTCAGCCGGCGCTGCGGGCGCGGGAAGACGTGAACGCCGGCCACACCGGCATGAGCGCTTCCCGCGCGCGGCGCGCGAGCTCGAAGTCGGTCACCTTCACGCTGAGCACCTGACTCGTGACCGCAAGGGCGAGGCCGACGACGACGTCGACCACCCAGTGCCAGCGCAAGAACATCGTCGCCACGATGATGTTCACGGCGAAAAAGAGGACGAGCGGCCAGGTGTAGCGGTAGGGGGGAAGCGCTCGGTGCCGGAACGAGTAGAGGGCGATGAAGGTGGGAGCGCAGGTGTGGAGCGAGGGGAAAATGTCCTTCTGCGCGCCGCCTTCGGCGACCGTCTCCATGACCACGTTGAGCCAGAGCCCGTTCGGCAGCTGGTGATGGAACTCCGGGGCGATGGCGCGGAACGGTCCGTAGCCGGGAACCACCGTGTAGAGCGTGTGCCCCATGCAAAACATGAAGAGCAAGCCGAACGTGAATTCGTTCAAGAGCCGCTTGTCCTTACCGAGAAACAAAATCGGCAAAACGTGCGTTGCAAGTACGAAGAAATATCCAAAATAGAAGAATGCGAACCACTCCGTCGTGGCGGGGCTCACCCACGCGTCGAAGGTGAGCGCGGGCTCGGCCCCGAAAAGCTGCATGCCGAGCAGGTGGAGCGGGTGATCGAGCGAGCGCGGGTTTACGAGCGGCAAAAGCTCGCGAAAGAAGAAGTACGAGATTTGGACGGTGCCGTAGACGCCGACTCGGTAGACCAATGCGGGCAAAAAGCTGCCCGGCAAGAGCCGGCCGCGCACCGTAACGAGCGTCACGACGGTGAGCAGCATCAAGCCCCCGACGCGGAGCGCGCAGCGATCGTGAACGGGCCCGGGCGGCGCGGCCGCGACGGCGATGTTGAGCATCAGCGCGTAGGCGAAGACGAGCCAATCCTGAACGGCCAAACTCCGCAGCGTGGCTTGCGCCCAGCCGGCGCCCTGAGCGGACTCTTCCGTTAGCGCTCGCGACGGCAACACGACGCCCGTCCCTACCACACCTTCTCGCGAAGCTTGCGCGCGCGGACCTTGCCAAAGGCCCGCCTTTCGATGCTAAGTAACGCGCGTCGTGCGTTTTCGTCGCCAATCCCTAGGGTTCTCGCTGCTCCTCGCCTCGCTCACCGCCGCGTCGGGGGCGGCCGCCTTCCCGGGCTTCATGGCGGGGAAAACCAAGGCTCCCGTCGTGCACGCGACCGACGTGGTGATCATGAAAAAGGGCGCGTCCACGGTCGTGTCCGTGATGCCGGACTACCAGGGACCGCTCGAGCCGTTCGTCGTCGTGCTCGCCGCGCCTGCGGACGTCACCGCCGATCACGTCGTGACGCTCAAGCGTGAGTTCATCGACCACGCGAACCAGATGAGCGCGCCGCGCTTCCACGAGTTTTGGGAGCAGGATCCGTGCGACCCCGGGCCGCCCGAGCAAGAGTGGCAGCGTGATTTGCGCGTGTCGGGTAGCGGATTTTTGGGAGCCGGCCCGTCCAGCGGCGGCGAGAAGAAGGTCGCGCCCGAGCTCTCGCTCGATACGACGCCGAAGGTGAAGGACGGCGAGTACAAGGTGAGCGTGCTCGCGGCCGGGGCGTCGCCCATCGCGTGGCTGAAGGAGCACGGTTACGCCGTGCCGCCCGGCGCCGAACAAGCCGTGCAGCCGTACGTGAGCCAGGGCCTCGTCTTCGTGATGGCCGAGGTGGACACGAAGCGCATCGAGCTCGTCGGTGGTGATCGCGCGCAGCTCTCGCCGATCCGCTATTTCACCGATCAACCGTGGGACACGCTGCCGTCGCGGCTCGGCCTCGTGAACAAGCCCGCCGACGACAAGCAAGAGCTCACCATTTACGCGCTCGACTCCGCGAACCGCTACGAGGTCGCCAACTACGAGAACGTGACGGCTCCGACCAACATCGAGGTCGACTTCGACGTGAAGGAGCGCATGGGCGAATTCTACAATTCGCTCTACGACGCGATTCTCACGAAGCACCCGACCGCGTTTCTGCGCGAGTACGCCTGGCCCGCGGACGGCTGCGGCGAGCCGTGCGCGACCGTCCCCTACGAGCTGTCCGAGCTCTTGAGCCTCGGCGGCGACGTGTTCGAGCGCGCCGTTTCGGAGGAGGAGAAGAACCCGAAGCCGCCGGAGCTCACCGACGACCAGAAGGCGGCGGACAAGGAGATGCTGAAGCCGCTCAAGCCGAAGGAGCGGAAGCAGCGCATCAAGGAGCTCGGCGAGGATCGCCAGCGTGTCGCCGTCGTGAAAGCGCTCGTCGCGCGCAACAAGTACATCCTCTCGCGTCTCCACTATCGTTACGACGACAAGACACTCGCGCAGGATCCGAAGCTCGTCGGCAAGGGCGACGGTCTCGCCGGCGGCACGGCGCTCCCGAAGGGCGAAAAGCGCGAAGCCGACATGGCGGTCACGAGCGGAAAGAATCGCCTGCAGACGCGCTTCAACAACTTCCACAACTGGAAGCCCGTCATCCACTGCGGTGAGCCCGACCGCTGGAAGTGGGGGAAGTCGCCGCCCGACTACAAGGGCCTGCGCAAGATTTGGATCGCCGAGGATCTGACGCGCAAGAGCCGCACGCAGATTTCCGCCGCCAAGATGGTCAAGACGAACCTGCCTGAGTTCGGGCTCGGCCCGACCTTCCTCGTGCCGGACGCCGGCGCGGATGCCTCCGACGGCGGCACGGCACCCGAGAAGAAGAGCGGGTGCAGCATGAGCCCGGGCCGTGACACGGGCGCGGGCTCGGCGTTCGCGCTGCTCGCCGGTCTCGTCGCGTTCGGTCTCGGGCGTCGTCGTCAGAGGGGGGCCTTGGCCCCCGCGGCTCGCTTCGCGACCGCTCCCCCGCCGCCTGCGGCGTGCTCGCTCCGCTCGCGGCCCTGAGCGCCGTCACTCGCGTGTGGCGCTCTGCACGCGGTCGTTCGGCGGCGCGGCCTCGGGCCGGCCGAAGTCCGGCGCGTGGATGCCGGGCACGCCGCGCGCGACGAAGTACGAGCGCAGCACGTCGCGCGCGACCTCGACGGCTTTCTTGCGCCAAACGCTGCCGTTCTCGAGCAGTACGCTGACGACGATGCTCGGCGAGCGCGCCGGGGCGAAGCCGATGAACCAGCTCGCGACGCCTTCGCCCTCCGCCTCGCTCGGGTGCAAGGTGCCCGTCTTCCCCGCAACCTGAATCGGGCCCATGAGCGAGTGGCCGAGCTCGTCGTGGAACGCAGCGCGCGCCGTGCCGCTCGCGACCGTGACTTCCATCATGCGCTCGAGCCGCAGCGCGGTGGTCGCGCCGAAAACGCGCCCTTCGGTCTCGAGACCCGCGGGCGCCTCGTAGTCGTTCGCGCGTGCGACCAGCCGTAGCCGCGGGGAGAGTCCGCCGCTCGCGATCACCGACGCGAGGTATGCCCCGCCGAGCGGGGTGAGCGTGCTGCCGCGAAAGCCCGCCGCGGTCCGCGCGAACTCGAGGTCCTCGTACGGCACGTCGAGCGTCCCCACGGACGCCTTGAAGTCGAAGGGCAGGCGGCCGTTGAAGCCGATGCGCTCGCCGACTTCGACCAGGTCGGCGCGCATCAAGCGGTGCGTCGCGAGCTGCGCGTACACCGCGTTTCTGCTGTGACCGAGCGCTTGGAAGAAGGGGCCGCAGCGGATGTCACCGTCGCGCGGGGCATCGAGGTGGCGTCGCTCGATGCTGCGCAGGCCGCCCGCGATGCACACGCGCTCCGACGGCGCGATATCGGTCTTCTCGAAGAGGGTCGCGGTCGTAACGAGCTTGAACACGCTCGCGGCAGGTGCCTGCGGCGTCGTCACGACCGAAGGGCCGCGCCCGTTCTTGCGCCGGTCGGCCCAGACCAAGATGCGGCCGCTCTTCAGATCCACCGCGACGACGGCGCCGGCCGCGGGGTGGGCTTCGTCGAGCAGGCGCTCGGCATCGCGCTCGAGCGCTGGGTCGAGCGTGAGCTCGGCGACGCCGCCCGAGCCGGCCGGGGCTACGAGCCGTCCGCCCTCGGTCCGGGTGCGGCCGAGGTCGACGGCGGGAGGCAGCTCAGGTGCAGGCGGAGCCGCGCCGAGCAGCGCGAGCGCCGTCGTGGCTAGGAGGATCCGCCGGAGCATCGGCCATTGGTACGCGTCTGGGGCAAGGAGTGCCAAGTTTCGAGTTCAGCATAAAAAATAAACAAAAACCGCAGGTTAGCTGAATTCTTGTCCCGGCAGAGTCGCGAGATCTTGGCAAACTGTAGTCACGGAACCTACCATTCCCTACATGGCAACGGTCATCAGACGACAAGTGGGCCTGCGAGCACGGACGGACTTCCGGGTGACGGCGCGCTGGGGCGCGCGCTCCTTGCGATGCCGCGGCATCGAGGTGTCCCCGACGGGCATCGTGGTGGACGGGGGCCTGCCTCGTCACGGCGCGCCGCTCTGGGTCTGGCTCGAGCTCGAGCTGCCGGAGCGCTTGCGGCCGATGCGCGCGCTCGCGCGACCGGTTTGGACGCTCGGCTCGCAGCAAGCGTTCCGCTTCGTTCGGATCTCGGACGCCGATCGGCTGTCGATTGCCGAGCACGTCGATCTCGCCGCGCGCCGCGGTGTGCCCCTGAACTGAGAGAGCAGCATGCAAAAGTCCCGTCGTTCCTCGTTTTCGATTCCGTCACGCGCCGCGCTTCGTGCGGCGTCCGCGCTCTTGATTGCGACCTCCGCCACCGGTTGCGTGGCACAGAAGAACTACGACGAAGCGCGCAGCGCCGCCGAAGGCGAAGCCACCGCTCACGAACGCACGCGCGAGCGGCTCGAGGCGGCCATGCAGCGCATCAGCCAGCTGGAGGCAGCGCTCAGCGAGCGCGAGCGCAACATGGCCGCCGATGAAAGCGCCGTCGCCGCCTCGAAGCTCGAGAGCACCGTCGCCGCGAAGGACAAGGAGGCCGCGATCCAGCTCGTCGAGGAGCTGCGCTCCGAGCTCGCGCGCACGGGCGACAATTTGGTGCTTTTCGCCAGGGACAAGCGCGACATGGCCGAGACGCTGCGCGTCGCCGAAGAGCGCATGGCCGACGTGGAGATCGCGAGCAAGCGAGTGGGCGAGCTCGTGCTCGCGACGCGCGACCTGTCGCTCGCGCTGGACAGCGAGCTCTCGCAGCGAACCGTCGAGCTCGGCGCGCACGACGGGCAGGTCGTGCTCGGCGTGAAGTCCGAGCTGCTCTTCGACGCGAGCGCGGACATGGTCGCCTCCGGGGCCGATCCGGTGCTCGCAGCCGTCGGCAAGGTGAGCGCCGCGCACCCCACGCTGCACGTCGTGCTGCGCGAGCCCGCGGGCTCCGTCGCGAGCGTGCGGCTTCGTCGCTTGGGTGACGCGCTGCGTGCGCGCGGCGTCGCCGAGTCGCGCCTCGTGCTTCCGGTGTCTCGCGCCGAGGAGCCGCCGCCCCAGAACGACACCGGCGACGGCACGCAAACCGGAACCGACGCGAAGCCGCCGGCGCCCCAGGCTCCGGTCAAAGCGCCGGTCGAACCCGGGCCGACCGGCTACGAAATCGCGTTTTCGCCGTGAAACGGCGCGGCCGGCGCCGCCCCGAGCGCCGCCGGCCGTCTAGTCCCGCACGCCGACCGTGCGCCCGCCGTCCACCACGATCTCCTCGCCCGTGACGAACGGCGCTTGCGCGAGATAGAGCACCGCTTCGGCGACGTCCTCGGCCGTGCCGTGTCGTCCGAGCGGGATCTTCTCGACGAGGCGCGCGACCGCTCCGGCGTCCATGCTTTCCGGTGGCAGCGCGGTGCCGGGTGCGACCGCGTTCACGCGCACGTCCGGCGCGAGCTCGAGCGCGAGCGTGCGCATCAGCTGGCGCACCGCGCCCTTCGAAACGACGTACGGCAGGTAATGCTTGAACGGTGCGGTCGCGCACGTGTCGGTGATGAACACCATCGACCCACGGCTCGCACGCAAAGCGGGCGTCAATCGATGCGCGAGCGCGAAGGGTGACGCGAGGTTCAGGGCGAGCGAGCGATCGAATGCCGCGTCGTCGAGGTCGTCGTAGCGCAGGCGCTCGAAGCTCGCGGCGCTGGCGACCAACAGATCGAGCCCGCCGAACGCCGCGAGCGTCTCGTCGGCGAGGCGGCGCGCTTCGCCGCGATCGGCCAGATCAGCCGAAAAAAGCTCGGCTTCGCCGCCCGCGGCGCGGATGCGCTCGGCGGTCACTTCCGCGCCGGCGCGGCTCGAACGATAGTGAACGGCGACGCGCATGCGCGCGTGCCCGAGCGTGAGCGCGATGGCTTGGCCCAAGCGCTGACCGGCGCCCGTGACGAGCGCGCGCCGGCCGGCAAGACTCACGCGGCCGTTCGCTTCAGCCATGCGTTCACGCTACAGCGAAAGCGTGACCTTGGCAGGCCAGCTGCCGGGAGAGGGAAAGCTTGCACCTTCGAGCAGGCCGACCAAACAATCGAGCGCTTCTTCGCCGGCGCTGTCCGGCGGCGTGACACCCGCCGAGAGCACCTTGCCGTCCGTCCCCACGTAGAGGGTCGCCTCGAAGTGACCGGGGTTGCCGCGCTTGCAGTCCTTCACGTCGGACGCGATCTTCTTCAGGCCCGGCGCGGCGTCGTGGTCGTCCCAGGTGATGGGCTCGCGCACGTCGTTCGGCGGATCGAAACTGAACGACTTGCGCGCGAGCCCGAGCTCACCGCCGACCGGCTTCGGCCAACTCTTGGCGCGCAGGGCGTCGAGCATGCACTGCTCGGTCGGACGATTCCCTAGCGTCGAGTGCTCGAGATACGCGTCCTTCACGCGGCCAGTTCCGTCGATTTTGAGCAGAAAAGCGACCGAGCCGCCCAAAAACTCGACACGCTTGGCGCCCATGTCGATGCAGCGCTGAAGCCCTTTGACGGAGGACGTGAACGCCGCGTCCACGTCGTCCTCGTTCATGCCGCCGATGTCGCTCGACGCGGTGATGGTGGGGCCTTCGGCGCGCGTGGGCTTCGCGTCGTGAACGCTCGCGTCCTTCGGCGGCGGATCGGAGCCACCGCACGCCGGTGCGAACGAGAGCAAGCAAGCGAGCGTGAGCGCAGTCTTCTGCGAAGAAGCGGCTACGTTCATTCGTCCTGACCGCGGAGCTTCGCGAGAACGTTGAGGTCCTCGAGCGTCGAGATGTCGCCCTGCGCCTCGCGGCCCGCGGCGACGTCCTTCAGCAAGCGGCGCATGATTTTGCCGCTGCGGGTCTTCGGCAGGCCCTCCGCGAAGCGGATGTCGTCGGGGCGCGCGAATTTGCCGATTTCGTTCGCCACGTGCTCGGCGAGCGCTTTCTTCATCGCGTCGCCCGGCTCGTGACCGGGCTTGAGTGTGACGAAGGCGACGAGCGCCTGGCCCTTGAGCTCGTCGGGGCGGCCGACCGCGGCCGCTTCCGCCACGGCCTTGTGCGAGACGAGCGCGCTCTCAATTTCGGCCGTGCCGATGCGGTGTCCGGCGACGTTCAGGACGTCGTCGATGCGCCCGACCACGTGGTAGTAGCCGTCCGCGTCGACGTGCGCGCCGTCACCGGTGAAGTACGAGCCCGGGATTTCGCTGAAGTACTGCTTTTCGTAGCGCGCGTCGTCGCCCCACACGGTGCGGAGCATGCTCGGCCACGGGCGCCGCAGCACGAGCAGCCCGCCCTGTGCCTTGCCGACACCCCTGCCGTCCGCGCCGACCACTTCCGGCTGAACGCCGAAGAACGGGAAACCGGTCGCGCCGGGTTGCGTCGCGTGCGCGCCGGGCAGCGTCGTCAACATGATCGACCCCGTCTCCGTCTGCCACCAGGTGTCGACAATCGGGCAGCGGCCCTTGCCGATGTTCTCGTGGTACCACATCCACGCTTCGGGGTTGATCGGCTCGCCGACGCTGCCGAGCAGGCGCAAGCTCGAGAGGTCCGACTTCGCCGGCCACTCGGTGCCCTGGCGGATGAACGCGCGGATCGCGGTCGGCGCCGTGTAGAGGATGGTCGCTTTGTGCTTCTCGATGATCGACCAAAAGCGGCCCCAATCCGGGAAATTCGGGGCGCCTTCGTAGAGGAGGCAGGTCGCGCCGTTCGCGAGCGGGCCGTAGACGATGTAGCTGTGGCCGGTGACCCAGCCGACGTCGGCCGTGCACCAATAGACGTCGTCGTCGCGCAAGTCGAAGACGTACTTGGACGTGAGGTACGCGCCGGTGAGGTAGCCGGCCGTCGTGTGCAAGACGCCCTTCGGCTTGCCGGTCGAGCCGGAGGTATAGAGGATGAAGAGCGGGTGCTCGGCATCGACGATCTCGGGCTGCTCGCCGAGGTGAGTTTCAGCCTTGAGCACGGCGTCCGCCCAGTCGAGGTCGCGGCCGGGCTTGAGCGTGATCGGTGCGAGCTCCTGGCCGAGCCGGCGATAGACGAGCACCTTCTCGACGCTCTTCGTGCCCTCGAGCGCCTGATCGACGGTCGCTTTCAGCGGCACGATGCCGCCGCGGCGGTACGCGCCGTCCTGCGTCAGCACGAAACGCGCCTGGCAATCGTTGATGCGGTCGCGCAGTGATTCAGCGGCGAAACCGCCGAAAACGACGGTGTGCGGCGCGCCGATGCGCGCGCAAGCCAGCATCGCGACGACGACTTCCGGCACCATGCCCATGTAAATCGCGACGCGGTCCCCCTTCTTCGCGCCGAGGCCGCGCAGCACCGCCGCGAGCTCGACCACGCGCGCGTGCAGCTCGGCATAGGTGAGCGAGCGCGTCTCGCCCGGCTCCGACTCCCACACGATCGCGCGCGCGTTCCGGCGCGCAGTCCCGAGGTGCCGGTCGAGGCAACTCTCGCTCGCGTTGAGCTCGGCCCCCAAAAACCACTTGGCGAACGGCGCTTTCCACTCGTTCAGCGTCGACCAGCGTTTGCGGAACACGAGCTCGCTCGTCTCACGCTCCCAAAACGTCTGCGGTGATTCGAGGCTTTCGCGATAGAGCTCTTGGTAGCGCTCGAGAGTGCCGATACGAGCGCGCGCTGAAAACTCCGCGCTCGGTTTGAAGCGCCTGCTGTCGGTCGAATGGGTCTCGATCGCTCGGGTGTCGATGCTGCTCACGGGGGCCTCCGGTGCGGGAACCTTACGACAGCCCGGAAGAAAGCCGAACTCTCGTTTTTGGTGCAAAAATGCGCTGGAACGCGCGCCTCCTGGCGTGTGCGTCGGCGGCTCAGGGGGACCAGGCGCTGTAGCCGCCGCGTAAATTGATGCCTACGAACGCGAGGGCGCGGTTCGTGCGGTCGAATGCCGGCTCGTGGCCGGTGCGGTCGGGGCCGGCGAGCGTCCGGCCGTCGATCATGTTGCGCGTGCCGTCGAGCAGCAGCTGCGCCGTGAGCGCGAAGAGCACGTGCTTGCTGTTGGCCGCCACGCCTGCCTCGAGCAGAAAGAACGGATCGACGCCGCCTTGCGTCTGCGTGCCGAGCCGGATCTGATGCCACACCGCGCCGAGGCCGAGCGCGCTGATCGCGCGTACGTGTGGGTCGGAGCTCATGAGCTCGATCGTGGGTCCGAAGCGCAGCGAACGGATGAGATAGTTCGCCACGATCTCGTTGGGATCGCCGCAGAGGATCGGCGTCGGTGCGAGCTCCCCCGCATATTCGTCACACGCGTGACGCACCTTCAGCTCGTCGAGCTCGACGAGGCCCGCGACGGCGATCGCCGAGCGCAGCCGATAACCGCCGCGCGCCCCGACACCCCACGCGCTCGATTGCGCGTGGGAGAGATCGAAACGGAACGGCGTGGACGAGGTCGCGAGCAGGCTCACGGAGGCTTCCGCGAACCAGCCGTTCGCGGGCTCCAGGCGCAACGGGAGAATCGTCGTGAGCGGCGCCGTGTCCGGCGGCGGCGCTGCGAGACCCGGCTCGCCGTTCACTACGACCGTTTGGCCCAAAGCGGCCGTCACACGCTGTTCGAACGGAGCGGCGCCGTCCTTGTAGATCTGCACGAGGTGCTCGGCGCTCGGCGTCACGGGAGCGAGCACGTGGCCGAACGCGACGGGCTTGCCGTCGATGGCGATGGAAGCGCCCGCATCGGCGCAGCGCACGTCGATGAACGCCGAGGTCGGGGTGAGCTCGAGCTTGAGCGCGACGTCCTTCTGTCCGCTCGCGACCTGGACGCGCTCGGTCGCCGTCGTGTAGCCGGGAGCGCTCGCTGCGAGCGTGTGTTCACCGACGTTGAGGCGCAGGGGAGCGGCGCGCTCCGCCGTCGCGAGTGCGTGTCCGTCGAGGGTCACTTCTGCGTTCGGCGGCGACACCTCGAGGCGGACGGCACCGACGAGCGCTTCGAGCTCGTCCCGCGCGCGCTCGGCCGCGCTGCGCTCCGCCTCCGACAACTCGGAAGCATGACGCGCGAGCAGGCGCGTCAGCGTGTCGGCGGCTTCTGCGTACCGAAACAGCGCCTTCTGGCAGAGTGCGCTGTTCTGGAGCGAGCCGGGCCCCGGCTTGAGCTCGTAAGCCGCCTCGAACTCCGTGAGCGCAGCCGTGTAGTTGCCGTCTTGATAGAGCTTCACGCCGTTTTTGAAGTGGGCGCGGGCCGCTTCGGTCGCGCCCGCGCCGCGCGTGGCGCTCGCTGCCGGAGGCTCTGCCGCGTGCGCGTCCGGCGCGAGGGCGACGTACGGCGTGCCCGCGAACAGCAGCGACCATGAAACGGACCCGGCGCGCACCAACGGCGATACTACTCCCGCCAGTGTCGCCGAGTCGCGTCGTGCGCCTTCGGGCTTCAGGGCTCGCGCGTGCTCAGGTGCAACGACGACGCGATGCCGCTCTCGGGCCGCGCCGCTGCGGCTTCGCTCGGTTTACGCGCCGGCGCGGACTTTTTCGGCTTGTTGGGGGGCGCAGCGGACCCTGCCGGCGCGGCGGCGGCCACCGAGGCAGTTGCCGTGACGCGGCCGGGTGGCCCCGCGGAAGCGAGCGGCGCATCGAGCACCGGAGTCACCAGGGGCCCCGGCGTGGGCGCCGCCGTTGCACGAGCGATCGTGGTTGCCGCGTCGGCGTTCGGCGTCGCTCGCTCGGGCCGCGCGGCGATGAACACGGCCGTGAGCGCGAAGCCGCCGAGCGCCGCGAGTGTCCCCACGACGAGGGTTCGCGACCGAGCTCGCCGCTCGTTCGTGGCCGTAGCCGCGACGCGCGCGCCCGGCGCGCTCTTCTCGCCGAGCGCCGCGAGCATCTCCGCCGCGTTCGCGAAGCGCGCGTCGGGCTCGCGCTCGAGCGAGCGAGCGATGCTGCGCGCGAGGACGGGCGGCGTGTCCGGTCGCAGGCTCGTGACGCTCGGGGCCGCTTGCGTGCAAATCTGCACGAGCACGCTCTCGAGCGTCGGTCCGGTGTGCGGCGGTCGCCCCGTGAGCATCTCGAAGAGAATCGCTCCGACGCTGTAGAGATCCGCGCGCTGATCGACGGCGTCGCTCGCCTGCGCTTGCTCGGGCGACATGTAGTAGGCGCTGCCGAGTACGGTCCCGCGCCGCGTGAGGCGCTCACTCAGCGTGCCCCGGTCGAGCTTCGAGATCCCGAAATCGACCAGCTTCACGAGCAGCGAGCCGTCGTCGCGCCGGCACAAGAAGACGTTGTCCGGCTTGAGGTCGCGGTGCACGATGCCGGCGGCGTGAGCACGCACGAGCGCACGTAAAACCTGCGACGCGATGGCGCTCGCGACGTCCGGCTCGAGCGTGCGCTCGCGCGCGAGCTTGCTGCGCAGGTCTTCGCCCTTGAGCTCCTCCATGACGAGGAACGGCACGCCGTCGTCGCTGGCGCCCGCGTCGAACACCTGCACGATGTGCTCGCTCTCGATCAAGCTCGCGGCCTGCGCCTCGCGCTGGAAGCGCCGTGCGGCGTCGCGATCACGCGCCGCATCCACGCTCAGGAATTTGAGCGCGACGCGCTTGCCGATGGCCGTGTTTTGCGCGGCAAAGACGGCGCCCATGCCGCCGCGCCCGAGCAGCCGCTCGATGCGGTACTTGCCGCCGACGGTCGCGCCAATCCAGCGCTCGAGCTCTCCCTCGCGTTCGCTCACGACGCACGAGTTTAGCGCGACCTGCGGTGCGGGCGCTCCGTGCGTGATTTTTGCGAGGTTCTAGCCCGAGCGGGAGCTCGGCGCGCGCGACTCAGCGCGCCTTGGCGGCAAGCTTCGCAGCGGCGGACGCGAGGCGCGCGGTGACGCGCGACGCCGACTTCTTCGCGACTACGCCCTTGCTCGCGGCGCGCGCGAGGGCGCTCTCCGCGGCGGCGAGCAGCGGTGCTGCGGTCTTCGCGTTACCGGCACCGACGGCGGCGCGGGCCTTCTTGACGGTGGTGCGGAGCGCACTCTTGAGCGCGCGATTGCGCTCGGTGCGGACGACGCGTTGACGGTTGCGCTTCTCGGCGGACGGATGATTGGCCATGGGATTTAGGTGCTCGCCTTGCTCGGCTTGGCGTCGGCGGCCTTCGGATCGTAGCCCTCGGGGTGGACGGCGAACTTGGGAGTGATGCGAGCGGCAGAGCGCTTGCGCGCGGCAGCCGTGCTCTTGGCGCGCAGGTTACGCCGACGTTCCGTTTGACGAGTAGAAGAGACCATGATCCAGCGCTCGAGGCGGGTTAGGGGGGCCGGGACTATGTTCGGCGACCAAAGCCTTGTCAACCCTCGGGCCGCTAGAGCGGGCGAATCGTGACGCCTAGGCTGAAGCTCTGCGCGGCGAAAGGCTGGACACGCGCCTTGCCGAGCGCGCCTTTGATGCAGGTTGCGGCGGGGGTGCCCGCGGCGGCGCCGCTCACGCTGACGCTCGTCACTTCGCCGCTCGAGCCGAACGTGAGGGTCGCGCTCGACGGGTCGGGCTGCCCGGCGATGCACGCGCGCGCTGCGCCGAGCACGGCGCCGACCGCCGCCTGCGCCGCGCCGGTCGACGGCCGATCGGACATGCCGCCGCCGTTCGAGTTCAGCTCGGCGGGCCGCAGTGCAGCGCTGTCGGCGGGCTTCGGCGGCGCGGCGGGACCCGGGCCCTTCGCCGGATGATCCTCGTCGAGCACGACCTTTTCGGGGCGGGCGTTGGTCGTCGCGCCGGGGCGCGCGGGCGCGGCGGGCGCGCTCGGTTTCGGGCTGTTCTTCTCCGCGAGCGCGAGCGCACCCTCCGCTGCGCCGGGTGCCGTCTCGTCGGTTGCGGCGGGCACGGCGTCGAGCGGCGCGGCGGCCGCCACCTTCGCGGGCTCGGGTTTCGGTTCGGGCGTCGCGGGAGCGCTCGGGGTCGTGGGGTTCTGAGTGACGGCCGCAGGTGCGGCCGTCTGCGCGACGGGCACTTCGACGATCTGGGTGCGCTTCGACGTGAGGTACAAGCCGAACCCCGCCGCGAGGCCGACTGCCGCGATCGCGACGCCGATCCACGGGCCGCGCGTGTCCATGCCCGAGCGCTCGGCGGCGGCCGCGCGTTCGACGGCGCGCTTGCGCCGCGCGGAGGGAAACGTGCTGTCCTCGCGTTCGACGACAATCGTCGGTGGGAACGCGGCCGCTACGGCGGGCTCCGCGCGACCATGCGACGCGATCGCGAGCGACTCCTTCGCGAGATCCACCGCTTCTTTCGCGCCACGGCGCGCGACCGCGGCTCGCGCGAGCTCGGCGAGCGAGGTCGTTTCGGCGGCCGGCGCGGGCGGCGCGGACGCGGCGATCGGTTCCTGCCCGTCCTCGGTGCTCTCGGGCAACGGCGGGAGCAGCAAGCTGTCGTCGGTCGTTCCGGCAGCGCCGAGCGCGCCGTCGATGCGCGCGGCGAGCGCATCCCAATCCGGCTCGCGGAGCGGCGCCGTTCGCAGCGCCGTCTCGGCCTCGAGCACGAGCTTCACGTCTCGCTCGTCGGTCATGTCCTCTCCTCGGAGTGGCCGCGACCCTGCAGGTAGACGCGGAGTTTCCGCCGCGCCTCGTGTACGCGCCACGCGATCGTGCCCTCGGGGCACCCCAAAATCTTCGCCGCCTCGGCGTGCGAAAGCCCGTCGATGCCGATCATGATCAATGTCGTGCGCAGGCTCTCGCTGAGCTCGCCGAGTCCGTCGAGCAGCGCCAGCGCGAGCTCGCGATCGAGCGTCGCGTCCGCGGGCGTCGTCCCCGCTCCGCGGGCCTCCAAGAGCAAGCTCTCGATGTGCGGGTCGTCGGGGGGCGCGGAGTTTCGCGTGTTCTTTCGCGCCCGGATCGCGTTGAGCGAGAGGTTCACCGCGATCCGGTAGATCCACGTGAAGGGCTCGCTCCGGCCGTCGAAGCGGGCGAGCGCCCCGTACGCGCGCACGAACGTTTCCTGTGTGATGTCCTCGGCTTCGGCCGCGCTCCGCAGCAGGTGGGAGGTCAGCCGAAAGATGCGCTTCTGGTGGCGGCGGACGATGGCCCCGAACGCCTCGCCATCGCCCGCCCGAGCCAGATCGACCAACTCTCGGTCCGTGCGATGAGGCATGAAAAACGGCCCGCCGGCGCGTACGCAGGGCGCGTGCGGCAGCAGAACATAGTTCAACACGAGGAGATTCGACAATCGAGCCCCTCGCGGCTTGGGTTCGCGGCGGCGTTCCGCGCCCGCCCGGGGCTACTCTTCGGGTTTTTCGTCCGTACTGGACGCGTCGGCGGCGTCGCTCGCCCCCGCGAGTTTCTTACGCAGTAGGTCGCCGAGCGTCCCGAAGCCGCCTTCGGCCTTGAGCTTCTGGCGGTACTCGCGGTGCGCGCGCTTTTCCTCGTCGTCCTTGAAGCCGCGGATGCTGAGCTTCGGCTCGCCGCTCCGCGGGTCGACCTCGAGCACCTTCAAATCCAGGACGCTGCCCGGCTTGAAGCTCTTTCGCAGGTCCGTGCCGCGCGGCGTACCCGTCTGACCCGCGGGGATGAAGCCGCGAGCCGCGCGCCCGGTCACGCCGAGGACGCGCACGACGACGCCCGCCGCCTCGCCCTTCACGACGGCGGCCTTGATCAAACCGCCGCGCACGATCTTCTGCGGTGCTTCCTCGCCGCGGTCGGCGGGCGGCGCGGGATGCAGACCGATCTTCTTCGAGTGGATGTCGAAGTAGTGGATGACGACGTCGAGCTCCTGACCCTCCTTGAGGATCTCGTTCGGATGCTCGATGCGATCGAAGGAGAGATCGGTCACGTGCAGGAGTCCGTCCATGCCGGGCTCGAGCTCGATGAACGCGCCGAACTTCTCGAGACGCACGACCTTGCCCGTGTGGCGCGTGCCGGGGGCGAACTTCCGGCGCGCGCTGCCCCACGGGTCCTCGACGAGCGCCTTGCGGCTCAGCCAAATCTTCCCGCGCTCGTCGATCTGCAGAATCTTCACGTCGAAGCGATCGCCCGGCTTGAAGAGCTCCGCGAGGTACGGTCGCGGATCGTGGCTCGCTTCGGTCGCGTGGATCAGGCCTTCGACGTTTTCCGCGTCGGGGAGGGCGACGAACACGCCCCAATCGACGACGGTGCGCACGACGCCGGTCATCACCTGACCTTCGGTGAGCAGGCTGAGCGCGTGCTTGCGTCGCTCGTGCGCTTCGGCCTCGAGCATCGGCCGTCGCGTGACGACCACGTCGCGCCCGGCCTTGTCGAACTGGCTCACCTTGAACTCGAGCCGCTGCCCGACGAGCGAGGAAAAATTCGCGTTGGCCGGGTGCAGATCCATGCCCGACGCCGGGGCGAACGCGCGCACGCCGCCGAGGTCGACCTCGACGCCGCCCTTGATGGCGCCCGTCACGAGGCCCCCGACGAGCGTGCCGTTTTCGGCTGCTTGTTCGAGCTTCGCCTTCGATTCTTCTTCGCGCAGGGGCTTGCGCGTGAGCACGACGAGGCCGCCGCGCGAGCCGTCCTGGTGCACGCGCGCGACGAAGCGATCGCCGGGTGACGGCACCAGATCGTCCGGCTCCATCTCCGTGCGATCGAAGATGGCGAGCGCTTTGCCCGAGAGGTCGACCATGACCGCGGTCTCGAGCACGGCGGTCACCTTGCCGAACACTTCTTCGCCGACGTGGAACGGCGCGCGATCGTTTGCGCGATGCTTGCGCGGCCGTTTGCTCGACTTGCTGCCGGGCGGCTTGGTGTTCTGGTTTCGGCCTCCCGAGTTCGGCGGGAGGCTCTGGCCGTCGGCGTGTTCTGCCGTGGGCGCGCCCGCGGCTGCGCCTGCGCCCGGCTTCTTCTTACGGCGCCGGCGCTTCTTCTTCGGAGGCGTCGCTCCGCCTTCGGGTGCCGCGCCTTCGGGTGCGCCAGCTTGCGCTTCGCCGCCGTCACCCGCGTCGTCGGAGCCTTCCTCGCCAGCGTCGCCGCCCTCGGCCGCGTGCTCGCCGTTCGCGTCTTCGGACGCGGGCGGTGCGGCTTGGGCGCTAGCGGCGTCGTCGAACGGGATCGCGTTCGCCTCGCGCACTTCGGACGCCTCGGTTTCGGTCGAGATCGAATCGTTCGGCGCTTGGGGCGACGAACCGTTCGAGGAGAGGGTGTTGCTCGGGTCGGTGGAGCTCATCGGGCGGGCCGTCGCGCTATACCGTGCCTTCAATCATCTGCCAACGCGTGACGACGAAGAGCACGCTTTGTCCCCGAGGTGACACCTGCTCGTCAGCGGCTGATGGGGAGGCGGCGGTTCTGGCCCCCACTGCGATCGATAGCCACCGTGCCGACGCCGCCCTGGGCTCGGATCTCCTCGAGGAGGCGTTCCGCGACATCGACGAATGCCTTGCCCGCCGGGGACCCGGGCTGGGCCTCCACGAGCGGCGTTCCAGCGTCACCCCACTCGCGCACCGCCGGAACGAGCGGGATCTGGCCGAGCAGCGGTGCCTCCGCAAAATCCGCAATCTTTTGCCCGCCACCCCTCCCGAAGAGCTCGTGACGTTTCTCGCAGCCGTCGCAGACGAAGTAACTCTCGTTTTCGACCACGCCGAGCACGGGAATGCCGACCTTTTTCGCCATGCTGACGGACTTGTAGACGTCCTGGAGCGCGACCTCTTGGGGCGTCGTGACGATGACCGCGCCCGTGCTCCGCACGCGCTGAGCCAGCGTGAGGGCGACGTCGCCGGTCCCGGGCGGCAGGTCGAGCAGGAGGACGTCGAGTGCGTCCCAAGCCACGTCCTTGAGGAACTGGAGGAGCGCGCCGTGCAGCATCGGGCCGCGCCAAACCACGGCGGACCGCGGATCCTCGAGCAAAAAGCCGATGCTCATCAGCTTCACGCCGAAACGCTCGTGGGGGCGGATTTTCTGGCCGTCCGTGAGCGGCTGGCCGCTCACGCCGAACATGGTCGGCACGCTCGGGCCGTAAATGTCCGCGTCGAGGAGCCCGACGCTCGCTCCGAGCCGTGTGAGCGCGACGGCGAGATTGCTCGCGACCGTGCTCTTGCCGACTCCCCCCTTGCCGCTCATCACGAGCACGACGCTCTTAACGAGCGGGACTGGGTCGTCGGCGGCGATTTCGCGGGAGGGCAGGTCGAACGGCACGGGCCTCGACTAGGCGCTCGGGACCCCTTTGTCAAACCGGGGTCTTTCGCGACGGGCGCGCCTTGCCGACACGTTGCGCTCCGGACGGTCCGGCGCGGCAGTCGCTGGGGACGTTCCTGGAGGCGCTGGCGCGTTCCCGCACGCGATTCCGGCCCGCCCCGCTTGGTACCCGTCGTGCATGGGTGGGCGGCATGCCTGTCGTCGATCTCTCGTCGAGCGCGCCCACGACGGGGGAACTCGTAAAGCACATCCTCGTCGAAGCACGCGAGCTCGTCACGCTGGAGGTGCGTATCGCCAAGGCCGAGCTCCACGAGGAGTTCGAGCGCACCAAGCGGGTCGCGATGATCTTCGGGATCGCGTTCGGCTTCGTCGTACTTGCGCTCTCCGCGTTCGTCGTCGCGGCGATCCTCGCGTTCGGGGGCACGGTGATCGCGGCGTTGCTCGTCGGCGCGGTGCTCGCCGCGCTCGCAGCCGTCGCGGTGGCGGTTGCCGTCGCGAGCGTTCCGAAGTCGGTCCTCGGTCATACGCGCGCCAACATGAAACAGGACGCAGCCGTTCTGCGGGAGCACGTCACATGAACTCACAGATCAATCAAGGGCCGGACGCCACGCGTGAAGAGCTCGAAGACGAGGCCGAGCGCGTCCGCGAACGGCTCACGAGCGACATCGACGAGCTCAAGCGCCGCGGGCGCAAGGTTGCCGACGGCGCTCGCGCGCTGCGCGCCAAAGTCCAAGAGCATCCGGCAATCGCGATCGGCGTGGCGCTCGGTGCCATCGTAGCGTTCGGGTTCGTGCTGCGCGCGCGGCAAGGACGCCGGCAGCGAGCTGAACGGCGGGAGCTGCTGCTGGGTCTGGCCTCGCGACTGCTCGGCCCGGGATACGTCGTGAAACCGCCGGAACCGCGCGCGGGGGCCGTGAAGAACGCGCTCGCTCAAGCTGCGCGCGAGCTCGCCGTGGCCGCCGGGCGCGAAGTGGGCCGGCGTGCCCTGCTCGCTGTCGGGGCAGCTGTCGAGTCCTCGGCGGCGGAGCCAGCCGCGGGCTAGGCTTGCCTGCGCGCTCGCACCCATGGCCATCAAACTCGACAAAGCGATGCTGAACAGTCTCGTTCGAGCCGTCGGCGGCGTTCGTGACACCCGCCTCGCCGAGCCGGGGCCGGAGCCGCCGGTAGTGGCACGACTGATGGTCGAGATCCGTTCGGACGGCAGCCGAACCATCGCGCGTGGCGCGCTCGAGGACAACCTGAGCGGCGAAAAAGTCGCCGTCGAGGCGCGCGGCACCACACCGGCCGCGCTCGCCGCGTCGCTGCTTCGTTCATTGGTTTCGGCGCCGCTGCTCGCGAAAGTCCTCGCGCGCCGGCTCGGCAAGTGACGCGCTGCCCGCGCGTGCCGGCTGGCTACAAAACGCGACCGGCGCGCCCCCGGATGAGAGCGCGCCGGTTGGCGTAGCCCGAATGGGCCTGGTGCTTCAGCTCTTGAAGCCGCCCGTGAACGCCGTCGCGAACTTCGTCTGAGCGGTGAAGCTCGCGGCGCCCGTGCTCACGATACCCGCGAGCACGTTGACCGAGTCGCCGAACGCGTTGGTCGCGCAGGTGAGACGGAAGACCGGCACGTCGGCGGCGATGCTGCCGGCGCTGCTGACCAAGCCCTGCAGCGAGACCTTCAGGTCGTCGACCGGCGCGTTGACGATGACCTTGCCCGACGCGTCCTTCTTGCCGTGGAGGAGCACGTCGTACTTGGTAAAGCCGGTGAGGATGGCCGCGCCGCGGACCTTGAGCTCCGCGATGTGAGCCATGAAGTCCGCCTGCGCCGAGGCGTCTGCCATCGCGCTCGCGCTGAAGGCGAAGGTGAGGTCGAGCGAGGGCGGCGTGCACTCGATGCTCGCGTTCGCCTGGGCGCTCGCTTGCGCCTGGCAATCCGCGCTCGCGTCGCAGCTCGCGCTAGCGGACGGCGGTGTGACCTTGCCCGTGCAGTTCGCGTTGCACTTGCCGGTGCACTTGCCTTCGCAGTGCGGTGCCTCGCCGTCGGTGCACTTCGCGCTCGCGTCCACTTCACACTTGCCGGAGCAGCTGCCAGAGCACTTGGCCGACGCCGCGAGGTCGCAGCTGCCGTCGCAGTTGGCGTCGCAGGTGCCGTTGCATTGGCCGTTCGCGTCCATCGCCGAGCAGTTGCCGGAGCACTTGCCGTGGCAGGTGCCGTCACACTTGGCAGCGGCGTCGAACGTGCAGGTGCCCTGGCAGTTGCCGTCGCACTTGGCGCTCGCGCTCACGTCGCAGGTGGGGGGCGCGCCTTCACAGGTGCCTTCGCAGGAACCGGTGCACTCGCCTTCGCACTGCACGCTGACCTCACCCGGGTTCACCTGGGCTTGGCAGCCACCCTTGACCTCACACTGCGCCTGCGCCTGCACGGCGACCTGGACGCTCGCGTGACACTCCGCCGGCGTGTACTCGAGCGAGACGCCGCCATCGAGATCAGCCTTGAACTCCGCCTTGATCGTCGCGATGAGGTTGTCCACCTTCACGCCGATGTCCGCCGTCGCGTCGAAGTTCGCGACGCCGTAAACCTTGCTCAGGGCGTCGATGTTGGCGTTGAAATCGCCGTTGATGCTCGCCGTCGAATCGCCGACTTTTTCCACGGCCGCGAAGAAGCCGTCGAGCTTCGCATTGCCGGAAATACCAACGTCGCCCGTTTCGAGCGTGCCGCACGGACCACAGAGCGCGTCCGAGCCTTGGCTGAGCGGATTCGACTTGTCGTCGCAAGAAGCCGCGAGGGCTCCGATGAGGGCGGGTGCCGCCAGTGTCACGAGCCCGATTGCTTTCTTACGCATGGATAAAAGCTCCTTTATCGTTCAGTCGAATAAGCCCAGGGCGCACGCTCCTCCGAACGTTGACCCCGGCGATCGACGGCTCCCACGAGCCTCTGCTTCAAATGCACCGGCCGTTTTACACGGCTCCGAGGCTTCTGTCAGCATTAGTTGCTCTGGCCAGTCGGCCAATCGCCATGCGCTCTCGCCCCACTTCGTCGTCACGTGAGACCAAAGGGTAGGTCGATGTGCGTCTCGCGGGTAGGAACGCATCGGCAGCGTGACAGCCCTCGTCCCCTGACGAGCAGCTTCGCTAAGTCCGGGGCGTTTTGGCGCTGCGTTCGCGCGTGCGCACTCGAAGACCGCGCTCGCGTCGTGCCTAGTCGGACCGACCCCGCGTGAGGAAGCGATCGACCGTCGCGGGCGGAATCCGCTTTCCGTTCACGACGTACGTCGGTGTGCCGATGAAACGGCGCCCTACGGCCGCCGTGGCCTCGCGCTCCGCACGTGCGTACGTCTCCGGCCGTTCGACGCAACTCTTGAAACGATCGACGTCGAGCCCGAGCTCGCGCGCGGCCGCGGCAGCGTCGACCGTGCGCTCTTCACCGTGCGCGAAGAGCCAGCGATCCGTTTGCCAGAAGCGCGCTTGTTCCTCGCCGCAATACGCGAAACGTAGACGATCGCAGCTCCCTGGCAGCGTCGAACAGCGGACGGCGGGCTGCTGCCGGCGCACGACGCGAATGTCGTTCGGGCGCGCGGCGAGGCGGTGGAGTGTCCACTCGCTCGCGGCGCGGCAATGCGGGCAGAGATAATCCGTGTACTCCTCGAGCGTGAGTTTCGGCTTCGTCGCGCCGATCCAGTGGGCGCCGTCGTCCGTCACCCCTTCGGCGAACGGCAGCTCGCCGCGGAAACTCACGACGCGAAAGTATGGTGGCAAGAAGAGCAGGAGCGCGATCATCGCGCCGGTGGGCGGCAAGAGCACGAGCGCGGCGGCGTCGCGATCGCGGAGCGGGGTGAGCGTGCGCCGGCTTTGCCAAGCGACGACGGCGAGCGCCAGGCAAACCGCATGGACGCCTTCACACAAGAGACACAGCGTGTGGACGGCGACGAGCTCCACCCCGAGGAGCGCGAGCGACGCGAGCGCGGCAGCGAACGCGAGCGGGATCAGCCACGCGGAACCGAGCCAGGCCGCGAGTCCGAGCGCGGCAAAGCCGAGCAGCCCCCAAATCGGAAGCGGCAAACCGAGCGCGATCGCATAGCGGGAAAGCGCCACGCTCGTGCAGTCGAGCTCCGGTCCTGCCGAGCAAAAGCTCGTCGCGCCCGGCGTGGCGTACGCCTTCACGTGCAGGTACTCGAGCAGCGCGGATAGGAAGAAGCCCACAGCCGCGAGGGCGACCGCTCGCTTCTTGCTCAGAGCGGCCCCCAGCACCCGGCCTGCGGTGATGCGAGGTCGGAGGTGCCCGTCGTGTTCGCGGTGAAGCAAGCGTGCGCGATCGGATCCCCCGCGCCGCGCGAGAAGTCGTAGCAGCTCATCGCGAGGCCGCCGGGCGTCCGCGGGCAGCCGTTGCCGTCTTCACAGATGTGCTGGGACATAGTGAGGCCCATGCAGTTGCAAGCCACCGAATCGTCGATGCACCAGCGTTCACCGGTGTAGCTCGAGCCGAAGCAGATACCGCGCGGGCAGTCCGCGTCGCGCACGCAGGGCTCGCAGCTCTTGCCCTCGCCGTGACAGCTGCCGAAACGGTGAGCGCAGGTCGGCACTCCGAGCTCCTGGTCGAAGACGCCGCACACCGCGGCGTTACCCCACGGGCACGAGTCGACGCTCGTGTCGCAGACTTGGGTGCACACCTTTTCGCCGCTCGGATCGTGCGCGCAGATCTGTCCGGGCACGGTGAGACAATCCGCGTCCGTGTCGCACGGCGCGCAGAAGCGGCGGCGCACGCACTGCTTCTGCTCCGCGCCGGTCGTCTGGTCCGTGACGGCGTCGCAGTAGAACCCGGTCGGGCAATCCGTATCGAGCGCGCATCCGGACGAGCAGTACGCGTCCGCGTCACCGACGCCGGCGCCGAGGCACACGAAGCCGTTCGCGGCGTCGCACTCCGTGTAGCTGGGGCAGAGCGTGTAGTACTGCCCGGACGGCTCCGCCGCGTCGAAGAGCGCACAATAAGTGCCGAGCGCTTGCCCGTTCGCGTCCGCAAGCGGCTGGCAGAGGCCCGCGCCCTCACAATCGAAATGCGAGGCGCAAGGGTGCTTGCACTCGCCCGCGACGCAGGTGAAACCATGCCCGCTGTCACAGTTCACGTCGCTCTGGCACGCGCCGGAGCGACCGTCGCTGTTGGGGGTCCCTCCCGTGCCGGCAACGCCGCTTCCAGCCGGCCCGCAGGCGGCGCCCGTGCAGCTCCCACTGCCGTCGCTGCCGCAGGCCCAGGCGCCACCGAGCGCCAGCAGTACGAAACCGAGCCGGAACCAGCGCAAGGGTACGAGCAGGCGGGCACGCGGCGCGGAAGCATTCATCGGCATCGCGAATGCGAGCGGTACCATAGGTTTTTCGCCGCGGCCCGGTTTCGGCGTGCTCCGGAACGCAGCGCTCCCGAGAAACAGCCGGAGAAAACAATCTTCATGCCACTCGAAACGCGTTTGCGACGCGGCATTGACCCGCGCGGAGAGGCCGTTAGACTTTGTCGCATGCGCGCGTTCGCAGGGCTTGTCGGGGTGATTCTTGCGCTCGGGTGCTCGAGTGAGGCCATCACGCAAGGGAGCGGCACGGGTTCGCCCGAGCCGGCGTCGCCGGAAGCGACTTCGACAGCGCCCGCCGTCGCCGGGAACTTCGAACCGCTGCAAGCCTACCCGCCCGGCCCTTACGGCCACGGCCTCGGCGCAGTGATCGAGAACCTCGAGTTCCTCGGCTGGAGGGATCCCGTCGCGGTGAACTACGACCCGAGTCAGCTCAGCTCGATCAAGCTCGGCGACTACTACGATCCGAACGGCACGCAGACCGAGCTCATCGTGCTCAATGCCGCCGCCGTCTGGTGCACCGTGTGCCAGGCCGAGATGCGCGACATGCACAACAACGGCACCTACCAGTCGTTCCTCGCGCGCAAGGCGCAGGTCTTCGGCACGCTGTTTCAAGACGCGGGCGGCGACCCCGCTGCGCCGAAGGATCTCACCATTTGGGCTTCGGCATCGGCGCGTCAGATCCCGTTCCCGCTCGTGCTCGATCCCGCCCTCAAGATGGGCATCTACTTCGCGTCCGACGCGACTCCGCTCAATCTCGTGATCGACGCGAGGACCATGCGGATCATCGACGTGATGATGGGCTACGACGCCACACCGAGCACCGGGCTTTGGGGCATCGTGGACCGCGAGCTCGTCAGTCGCGGCCTGTGAGAGCCCGCGCTTCGTTTGCCGCCGCCGTCGTAAGTGCGTTCGCGGTCGCCCTTTCCGGCTGTGGCGCGCCCGCCTCGAGCACGAGCACGGCCGCCGGCGTCGCGTCCGCCGGGTCGGCACCGGACTTCGAGCTTGCGACACTGTCGGGCGGTCGTGAACGCTTGTCCGATCATCGCGGCAAGGACGTTGTCCTCATCGACTTCTGGGCGACCTTCTGCGAGCCGTGCCTGCTCGCGATGCCCGAGCTCGACGCGCTCTACCGGCGTGAACGTGCCCGCGGCTTCGTCGTCTTCGGCATCTCCATCGACGAAGCCGCTTCCGCCGCGCGCGTGCGCGGTGAAGCCTCGAAGCTCGGCGTGAGCTTCCCGATCCTGCTCGATCAGGACACGCGCGTCGTGTCGCTCTACAATCCACGCGCTACCGCGCCCTACAGCGTGCTCGTCGATCGCAACGGCAGCATCATCCGGCGCCAAGAAGGCTACACCACCGGTGAGCGGGAGAACCTCGAGCGCGCGGTGGAAGCGGCGCTCGCGCCGTGAGCCGCTAAAAGCGCACGCTGGCGTCCAGGCGAATCCCTTCGAGTCCCGGAACGACGCGGCAAACGCCGCCCACGCAACGGAGGGCGCCGCGGCGCTGGCCCACGAAGAGCCCGATGGATGAGTCGGAGGTCGGCTTGAAGCGGACGCTGCCGTTGAAGTAGGTCGTCGGCGGGGGGATGTCGGTGTCGTATTCGGCGCCGAACGCGAAGGCCCAGGCTTGCCCCCAATCGAGGCCAGTGGTGTGTTCGCCTTCCCACCACGCTTGCAGTTGCGGGCCGAGCGGTTCGTGCCGGCGGCGGTGCCAGCCGTGGAGCTCGAGCGCGAACGGCCCGCCGAGCGCCTGAACCACGTCGTAACGGAGGTACGCCTCGCGGTAGTAGGCGCGCGTCGGTCCGTCGGGCGTCGGCTGCGCGGCGGCGCTCTCGTCGACGCGCCCGCCGAGCGTGATGGTGGCACGCGAGCGAGCGTCACCGGGGCGGAGCTCGATGCCGCCCGCGAGATCGACGACGTCGTTCCGGAGCTCGTGTTTGGTTTCGCAGCGCTCGTTCGGCGCGAGCTCCGCGAAGGTTTGCCAATAACCGACCCACGCGAACGCCGAGATGCCGCGCGCCACCGCGTAGTCGGCGCGCCCGCGGCCGCCCGAGACGCACGTCGCGAAATTGCCGAACTCCGTGTCGATGTATTGCGCTTCGGTCGTCGGCGGCGCGCTCCACGCGACCTGCGAGAATTCGCGCGCGGTGTTGACGTTGACGTTGGCGTAGAGCGGAAAGAGACGGCGATAGTGCCGGCCCTCGAGCTGCACCACGAGCGGCGAGAAGTCGTAGCTGCCCGTGCCGTAGACGCCGTAGCCCGCCGGCATCCCGAGCACGGTGTTGTCGTAGGAGAGCTTCTGCTCCGCGACGTCGACCGCGAGGCCGCCGCGGCCGTCGTGCGTCGCGAACGTCGCCGATTCGCTCACGGTCGCGATGTCTGCCGAGCGCACCGCGTCCGGGTGGAGCGCGGCTTGGCGCACGAGCAGCGACCCCTGCGTGGCGAGCCGCACCGCGCCGAGGTCGGCCGTAAGCTCGCCCGCGGCGACGCGATCCGGCGCGTACGTGCAGGTGCGTGTGGTCGCGCAATCGGACCCCCGCTGTGAAAACTCCGTGCCGACCGCGCGCGGCATGCCGGCTTCGGTCAGAGCCAGAAAACCGCGCGTCACGCTGCCGTCGACGCCGAGGTAGCGGCCGGTGCCTTCATCCATGCGCAGGGGATTGAGCGAACCGCCGAGGGCCATCAAGCGCACACGCGCGTCGCCGACGCGCACTTCGCCGCTCGCGCGCAGCCCGCGCACGGTGTCGTCGCTCGAGAGTTCGTCACGCTTGCGCACGCTGAGCACCATGCCGTGACCGAGCTCGGCGTACACGTCGCCGGCGGTGACGTCGTAGGTGCGCTCCGTGTAGCTCGCGTAGATCTTCGCCGGGTAGATCCAGTTGATGTAGCGGTTCGAGAGCTCTTGGCCGACTTCCGCTTCTTTCTGTCGGAAATAGGAGGGTAGTGGCGTCGTGCTGTTACTCGAATCCCGGTGCTCCGCGAGGTCGACGGCGGCGGCCGTCGCGTCGGGCGAGCGGTAAAACCAGGCGTTATCGAGGCGGAAGCCGAAGCGGAACGCGCCGCGTGCCACCTGCGCGTGGATGCGGTTGTACCAGACGCCCCAGTTGTCGTCGGTGACGGTGGCGGCGTCGTTGGCGGCGAAGTTGCGGTTGTTCCAGGCGTAGATCACGGTCGTCGCGTCCGTGATTTCGACGCTCACGGGCGGGCCCGCCTCGCTCGCGGGCGCGTTCGGGTTCGGCTTGTCCGCCGCCCGAGCCGCACCGGACCCGGCTAGCGTCGCGGCCAACGCGGCCGCTAGAACGCGCCCGCGCATTCAGTTACTCGCCGGCCCCGCGCTTCGTGAGCTCGTCCTGGATTGTGGGCCAGATGACGCTGCTTTGATCGCCGGCCCACTGCTCCATGATCCGCATCGTGCGGGCGTCGATGAGCAGGTTGAGCGGTGACGCGTCGGCCGACGCGTAGGCGCCGAGCTGGTAGTCGGGGTCGAGCACCATCGGAAACTTCACGTCGAAGGTTTCGACCCATTGCTTGAGATTGCTCGTATCCGCGGGCTCGTGCGCGTTGTTCTGGAACAGCGCGCTCACGATCGCGAGCCCCTGCGGCGCAAGCTCCGCGTAGTGCTGGCCGAGCGTCTGGTGTTCGGCCTTGCAGGCGGCGCACCACAGCGCTGCGGTGTTGACGAGCAAGAGCTCGTATTGCTTGTGCGTCGGATCGTAAAAAGCACCGAAGCCGATATCCGTGAGATTCACGTCATCGTGCTCGGTGGTGCCCGGCGTGGCCCAACCGCGAAAACAGGTGTTCGGGATGGTCGCGCCCGTGACGGTCCCGAACGGACCGCCGGGGTACGACGGATTCTGACAGCCGCCCGCGAGCGAACCCTCGCCGCTCTCGGCCAGGAGCTCGGCCGGGATTTGCGGTCGGTTCGTGCCGCAACCGGCGAGCACCACGACGCAGGCTGCGAGCGCGCGCTTCACAGCCGGCGCACCCCGACGTTGAAAATCACGGGGAGGCCGCCGCTCGTCAGGACGAGGTTGTCACCGGCGTCGTCGACCGCGCCGGTCCCGATGCTCTGCCACTCGCCGTACGGGGCGAACGGCTGCTCGACCGCGCCGAGCCCTTGCACGAGAAATTCGACCGCCGTTCCCGGCGCCCAGCCGGCGCTGTTCGGCAGGCTGAGGCCGGCGGGCGGGCACAGCACGGTGGAAAGCGGCTCGAGCGCAAACACCCGCTCGAGTCCCGCCCCATGGTCGAGCCCGTCGGGAAGACGGTTCGCCGGCAACTCGACCGCGCGGAACGGATCGAGCGTGCCGTTCACCGTGAGCGTCGTATCGAACGTCGCGTCGTCGGCCAGCGTGAGCACGACTCCGTTCGACGCGCTGGTCGTGCCTGGGACGAGGGGCACGCCTTCGCTCGGAAATGGCGGCAGCGTGACCGCGAAGCTCAGGCCTTTTTGCGGGTGATCGATCAGGATCGCGACCTCGGGATACGCGACGGAGTCGCCCACCTTGAGCGCGGGTTTGATCGCGGGAGTGTCGAGGCTCGGTCCGCCCGAACCTTCCTCGTCCGTCCACGACGGTGAGCCGCAGACGTAAGCACCGCAGACGTAGGTGGGTTGGCCCACGATGGGGGCGCCGCTCGGATCGTGCAGCGTGACCGAGACTTGCCCGGCGCTGATCAGCGGCAACGACTCGTCTTCGAAGTCGGTTTCGTCGCAGGTCGGTCCCGGCGGCATCATGTCGGGACCACTCGACGAGGGCGCGGGCATGCTCGACGACGGGGCGGGCGCCGGCGCGCCGTTCACCGGATCACTGCCGCACGCGAGCGCGAGGACGCAGCAGAGGGGTGCCGCGACGCTCACGCGCTTCATGCTGCGAAAGTTAGCCCGCGCGCGTCGCGGACGCTACGCGAGCAATGCGCTGAATTTTACAGCGGAGGTACGAGCCGGACCGCACCAGCTCGCCTGCTTGCTCCCCCCGGCGCTCGCGAAGCTCAGAAAATGACGCCGAGGTACCAGCGCACCGTCTGCGCGATCTTGATGTCGGTCACGCTCGTGCTGTTGAACTGCTGTTGGATGGTCTGCTTGAGCTGGTCGGGATAGCCGAGCCCAGCCATCGGGAAGAGCACGCCGTAGTCGATCTGCGTGTAGAAGCCGCCGAGGACGCCCGGGAGGTCGTTCAGCGCGCCGTCCTTCGACTGATAGTAAATCTTCCCGTCGAGCTCGATGCCGAGGTCGCGTTCGTGACCGGGGGCCTGCATGAACTCGCTCGCGCGCGTCCAGATCGCCGCGAGGCCGCCGCCCACGCGCTGGCCGTTCGGGTCCCGCAAGAAATCATAATCGGCGCTCGGGCGGAAATAGTACGTGCCTTGCTCGCGCGTGAGAATCTGTCGGCCGAGGATCAGATCCACCCGGTAGCTCGGGTGGAAGCGGAAGGTCGAAAACGTGCGATCACCGAGGCCGGCGCCGCCGTCCTGCAGCCCCTGGAGCTGCTGACTGTTCTGGATCGGCGCGAGCCCGTCGACGTCCTGATCGCCGGAGGCCCAACCGAACTTGAAGCCGAGGTTCAGCTTGTCTTCGACGAGCTTTTGCTCGAGCTCGGTAGCGAGACCGTACGCGTGGATTTGGTAACCCTTGTCGCCGGTCAGGAGCAGCTGGTTGCTCGTGGTCGAGATGTTGGCGATCGAACCTTGAACGGTCGCGAACTCCGCGCCGAAGCGGAACTTCTTGTACTTGAGCTCCAGAAACAGGTCGGGCGTCCACGCCGTGGCGTCGCGCCGCACGTAGCTGCCGGGGTTGTAGGCGGCCGCGAGCGGGCAGCGCAAAGCGGCGCCGCCCGGCTGAGAGGCTGCGCACACGCCCGTGTCGTCGGCGACCTGACCGCTCGAGCCGACCGTCGAGGTGCGATCGTTCGCGATGGTCTGGTGCCGGTAGACGACCTGCACGCCGCCGTTCAACACGATGTCGCCGCGCGTGAGCGCTTGGCGCTCGAGCTGCGGCGTCTTCTTGCGCATCACGGAGAAGACGTACTGATCGACGTCGTCGAGCTGTCCGAGGTCGTAAGGCTCCGGGTTCGGCAACGCGAGCGAGTCACTCGTGATGCCCTCGTTCGGGAAATCCCAAGCCGCGGAGAAGTAAAGGTCGAGCGGCTTGATGCCGCTGATGACTTGGATGCGATCGACGGTCGACTGCGCATCGTCGTCGTGGCCGTCGCCCGCGTTGAACAACATGCCGAGGCCCCAGTGGAACGGCATGCGGCCGAAGCGGATCTCACCGACGGGGAGCGCGTACTCGGCCCACGCGCGCTTCACCTCGATGCTGTTCTTCGTCGAGTTCACGCCGGCGCGCGGCGGCGCCATCGTGTCGTCGTAGAAGCCGAGCGGCGAGTAACCGTTGCGCTGCCCGACCGTGTACCCACCGGCATTGGCGGGGACGTTGTAGTAGCCGCTCGGCGTCGAACCGAGCACGAGGTTATCGAGCAGGTCGATCTGCGTGTAGACGCGCAGATTGTCCGAGATGTGAAGCTCGGGGTTCAGGCGCAAGCGCATGTCTGCGCCCATTTGCGTCTGGGAACGACAGCCGTGCGTCGCGGTCGAGTTGCTCGTCGACGTGCCGGCGCCGGACTCCGACTCCGTGCACGCCTGCGCGCCCGTCGCCGCCGTCTGCCTGTAGTCGGTGTAGTAGTCGTCCGTCGAGCGGGGCCACATCGCCACGTCGCGCGGATCGATCCGGCCGAGCGAGAACTTGCTGTCGAGCTGCGAGCGCACGCGCAAGTAGCCGTGGAACTCGATGATGGGGCGCGCGTGCGACCACCAGTCCTCGGCGTAGACGTGATCGTTTTCGGTGATCTCGTCGAGCGACTTCGGCTTCGGCCGCGCTTCACCCTGATGCTGGAGCGCCGCCGCGTCGCTCGCGGGCTCCGGCCAAATCGGCAGCGGCGTCGTTGCCGGGGCGGGAGCGGGCGCTGCGGGCGCGGGAGCGGAAGCAGCAGGCGCGGGTGCGGAGGGCGCAGGGGCGGGTGTCGCTTCGCTCGGTGCGGGGGCAGCGGGCGGCGTGCTCGGCGCTGCGGCGGGCGCTGCTTGCGCGTGAGCGAGCTCGGGCGCGAGGACGAGTGCGCCGAGTGCGAGCGCCGACACGTACCCTGACGTTCGGAGAGAGCGGTGAGTCATCGAATGCGACAGGGGTGGCTGCTTTGGTTCCTGGGCCGGAACTCGGCTCGAGGCAGACGGACGTTTCGCACGCAGCCCTGAAAGCTGTCAACGCCGCTCTGATTCCTCCGATCCGGGTGGTTTTTGCGGAAGAGGCTGCGTGCTGAAAGCGTTCACCACGTCCCGCCTGAGCTCGGCGGCGCGCTCGGCTAGCGGTTCGGGCGAGGGCTCCGGTTCCGTCGGTGCCACCGCGGGCAGATCGAACCCCGAGATGGTACGCGCGATTTCGGCGAGGCCGCGCTGCGCGTCCCAGCCGGCCGTCTCGGGCAGGCCGAGCGCGGTCCGAAATGCCTCACCGAGCTCGATCGCCGTCGCGGGCCTGAGCGCGGGGTCCTTGGCGAGCGCCCGCGCCATCAGCATGTCGAGCACGGGCGGCGCGCTCGTAACCAGGCTCGTCACCGGCTCGGGCGCTTCGTCGAGCTGCGCTGCGCGCACCATGAGCTCGCTGCGTTCGGGTCGGTCGAACGGCGTCTGACCCGTGAGCATTTCGTAGAGGACGATGGCCGCCGAGTAGAGGTCGGAGCGCGGATCCTGCGCCTCACCGCGCACCGCTTCGGGCGACATGTACGCGCCCGTGCCCGGCGCGAGTCCGCCGGTCGCTCCCGTCTCTTCGGCGGGGATGCGCGCAATGCCGAAGTCGGTGAGTTTGATCACGCCGTCGGCGCGCGCGATGACGTTCGCCGGCTTCACGTCGCGGTGCAGGATGCCGAGCGCGTGCACCGCCGCGAGCGCGCCGAGCAATTGCGCGAAATAGTGCCAGGCGAGCGCGAGCGGGACGCAGGGTGCGCTCGGCGAAGGACGCGCCTCGAGCGCGCGCGCGATGATGCTCGAGAGCGGCTCGCCGTGCACGAGCTCCATCACGATCGCGAGGTGCGTCTGGTCCTCGGTGAGCGCGAAGAAATGCACGATGTTCGGGTGTGCGAGCCGGCGCAGCGCCGCGGCTTCGCGCCGAAACATTTTCTGCGCCCGGTCACGCCCGCGCAGCAGCGGATGGAGCACCTTGACCGCGACCGGGTGCGGCTCCGTTCCTGCAAAGCGGCCCTGCGGGTCGTAGTAGAGCCAACCGCGGTACACGATGCCCATGCCGCCCTCGCCGAGCTCGTGCCCGAGCACGACGCGGCCGAAGTCTTCGACGGCGAGCTCCGAGCCGACGCCGAGCCGACGCGGCGCCGGCAACATCGGCGCGCCGCATTGAGGACAGAAGCGCGCGGCGTCTTCGACCACGCTGCGGCAGGCCGCGCACACCGCCATACACGCGAATGTAGTGGAACTCGCCGGCCGGCGCGCGCGCACGACCGCCGTGGCCGTCGTGGCGCCGTTTCACGACCGCACGAGTTTCAGTAAGTCGTTCACGATGTCCCGGCCAACGGGACGGGCGAGGCTCCGAGCTCGCTCGCGTCGAGAGCGTGGCCGTTGCGAAATCCCGCGAGAGTATGTGACTCTTCTCGCGATTGGTTTCGGGCCGGGCCCCCGCGCGCGGCGACGAAAATCGAATCATCAAAGGAGAAGCGAGCCTTGGAGATCTGGCGAACACTGGCACGGTCGTCGTCGGCGAGAGGGGCCTCTGCATTGGTCGCCGTCGTCGTGCTCGGACACGCGTCGAATGCCTCGGCTCAGGACGCCATCGGCAAAGAATTCTCGGCTCAGCGCTACAGCCCCGCGCCGGGTCCACGTAACTTTTTGAGCACGCGCGGCGCGCGCACCGACGGTGAGATGGCGTGGAGCGGCGGCCTTTCGCTGAACTACGGCTACACGCCGATCAAGGTCGAGAGCTGCGTTTCCGACACGCCGGGCTCGTGCACCGGCGGCTCCGAGAAGCGCGCGCTCAGGGTGATCGAGAGCTTCGCGCAAGCGGACGTGATGGGCTCCTTCACGCCGGTGCCGCGCGTACAAATCGGTCTGCGCCTGCCGGTCGCATTCTCGAAGGGCAACGGCATCGACGAGTTCGCGCAGGCCAAGCCGGTGAGCAAAGTCGGCATGCCGGATCCCGAGCTCGAGGCGAAGTTTCGTATCTACGGCGAGCTGAAGGATCCGGTCGTCGCCGGCGTCGCCGTCTACGGCACGGCGCCGACGGGCAACGCCACCGCGAAGCGCGCGTACATGGGTGACTCGACGCCGACCGGCGGCATCCGCGCCATTTTCGACGGACAAACCGGCCCGCTCTCGTTCGGCTTGAACGTCGGCGGCGTGCTGCGCGGCCAAGGGCGTCTCGATCAGACCAAGGTCGGCTCCGAGCTGCGCTACTCGGGCGCCGTCGGTTTCCAGCCGAGCCCGATCCTGCGCGTCATGGTCGACGCATTCGGCAACACGCGGTTCAGCTCCGGCCCGGGTGAGAACGGGCTCGAGGTCGACGCTGCCGTTCAGCTGATGCCCATCGCCTCGCCGCTCTCGTTCCTTGCTGGCGGCGGTATCGGAGCGCTGCAGGGTCTCGGCACGCCCGAGGGGCGCGTGCTGCTCGCGGGCCTCTACAACTTCGAGCATCGCGATCGCGACAACGACGGCATCGAGGATTCGATGGATCAGTGCCCGACGGAGCCGGAGGATCGCGACGGCTACGAGGACTCCGACGGCTGTCCGGATCCCGACAACGATCTCGATACGATTCCGGACGCCGCCGACAAGTGCCCGAACCAAGCCGAGGACATGGACGGCTTCGAGGACACCGACGGCTGCCCCGACCTCGACAACGACAAGGACGGCATCCCCGACACCGCGGATCGCTGCCCGAACGAGCCGGAAACCAAGAACGGCTTCGACGACACCGACGGCTGCCCGGACCAGGCCGATCGCGATCGCGACGGCGTGCCGGACGACAAGGACAAGTGCCCCGACGACCCGGAAGACACCGACGGCTTCGAGGACACCGACGGCTGCCCCGATCCCGACAACGACAAGGACGGCATCCCGGACGATCAGGACGAGTGCGTCGACGAGCCTGAGAACTTCAACCACTTCGAGGACGAGGACGGCTGCCCCGACGACCCGAAGCAGAAGACGCAGCATCCGAAGAAAGAGAAGAAGGGCGCGGCTCCGCAGGAGCAAGCACCCGCTCCGGGCAAGGTGCTCGAGCTGTGAGCGCCGCGAGGGTACGGCGGGCGTTCTTCGGTGCCGCGCTCCTCGCGCTCGCCGTGACGCTCGCCGCATGCGGCGGCTCAATGGGCGGCGCCAGCGCGCCGTCGAACAGCGAACGCATCGGCGCGCAGGCTCCGGACTTCTCGCTCGCTCCCGACGGCGGCGGCGCGCCGATCGGTCCCGCGACGTTCGCGGGCAAGGTGCTCATCGTGGACTTCTGGGCGACGTGGTGCGCGCCGTGCCGGCAGTCGTTCCCCGTGTATCAAAAGCTGGTCGACAAGTTCGACGGCAAGCTCGCCGTCATCGGCGTGAGCGTCGACGACGCCGCGGACGGCATCGGCAAGTTCAAGAGCGAGACCGGCGTTAAATTTCCACTCGTGTGGGACCAGGGGCAATCTGTCGCAGGCGCGTACAAACCCGGGACCATGCCCACGTCGTTCTTGATCGACCGCTCCGGGCTCGTGCACGCGATTCACGAGGGGTTTCGTCAGGGTGACGAAGCGACCCTCGAGCAAGAGATCCGATCGCTGCTCTGACGAAACGCGCCGGAGCGTAGAAGTACCGAGCTTCACCTACTCGGTCGTACAAGCGCGGGAGCCCTGCCACCGAAATGAGTTTTCGGCCGTGCGGGAGCTTGCGAGACCCCTGCTCGGGACTTCAGTATCTAAGGGTGAGAAATTGTTTCGCCGCGCTCGTTTTGTCGGTCCTCCTCGCGGCACCGAGCGTGAACGCTGCGCCGCCCAGCGTAGGTGACCTCGCCGACCGCGTGCAGCACTCGGACGACTTCCGTGTTCGCGTCCAGGCCGCGCTCGAGCTCGGAAAGACCGCCGATCCGGAAGCGCTCGCGCCGCTGGTCCAAGCGCTCAACGATCCGAACGCGTCGGTGCGCACCGCGGCCGCCGCCGCGCTCGAGGAGCTCGGCGATCCGGCGTGCGTGCCCGCATTGAAGCTGCACCGGCTCGACCGTTCCGAAGCGATGCAGCGACAAGTGAAGGTGACGCTCGCGACGTTCGAGGCCGCGGCCGAGGGCGGCACGCGTCCGGCGCGCCTGCTCGTCAAGCTCGGCGCGATGAAGAATCAGACGCCGGTCAAGGCGGCGCGCATCGAGGCGGAGCTCGAGAGCGAGTCGCGGAAGAAGCTCGACTCGCTGCCCGGCGTGCGCGTGCTGCCGAACGCGCAGAGCGACGGCGAAAAGAAGCTCCCCGTCGTGATGGTGACGGGCCAGATCCAAAAGCTCCAAGCGTCGCGTGACGGAACCGACATCGTGTACTCCGCGAGCGTCGAGTACATCCTGCACACGATGCCGGATGAAAGTATCGCGGCAAAAGTCTCGGGCAGCGCGAGCGGCACGCTCACCGCGGAAGAAGCCAAGGACGAGGCGCGCGCCGCCGAGCTCCGGCACCAAGTGCTCGGCGCCGCCATCGCGAGCGCGCTGCGTCGAGCGCCGCGGGCGCTCCTGGCAGCGGCGCGTCTTTAAATTCGATTGAGCCGGGACTTGCGACGCTGCGCAGGGTAAGGACTCCGGACCGTGACAGACTCCTCACCAGCAGCGGGCGCGCCGCTCGCTTCCGCTTACGCCATGCTCTGGACCGACGGCGCGGCGCGCGGTAACCCCGGGCCCGCGGGCGCCGGCGTGATGCTGAAGACGGAGGCCGGCGAGGTGCTCGCTGCCGAGGGCCAGTTTCTCGGTCACACGACCAACAACGTCGCCGAATACAAGGCGCTGCTCTTGGGGCTCGAGCGCGCGCTCGAGCTCGGCGTGAAGCGCCTCGAGGTGCGGGCCGACTCCGAGCTGCTCATCAAGCAGCTCAAGGGCGAATACCGCGTGAAAAACGCCGGACTCCGGCCGCTCTACGAGCAGGCGCTCACGCTGCTCCGCCGTTTCGAGGACGCGCGGCTCAAGCACGTCCGGCGGGAGCACAACGTCGAAGCCGACCGCCTCGCGAACGAAGGCATCGACCGCGGAAAATAGGCCGAGAAGGCGGGGCGGGGGGAGTGTTCGGGGGCGCTCGGTGCTAAGCATCGGGCCCTTCCAATGCGCCCCAGCTCCTCAGCCGAAGTTCGCCGCGCCTTCCTCGAATTCTTCAAGAACCGCGGCCACGAGGTCGTCAAAAGCTCGTCCGTCGTCCCGTCGAACGATCCGACGCTCCTGTTCGTCAACGCGGGCATGGTGCAATTCAAGGACGTCTTCACCGGCCGCGAGCAGCGCCCCTATCGCCGTGCCACCTCGAGTCAGAAGTGCATTCGCATCAGCGGCAAGCACAACGATCTCGAGGCCGTCGGCCCTTCGCCGCGGCACCACACGTTTTTCGAGATGCTCGGCAACTTCAGCTTTGGCGACTACTTCAAAGCCGACGCCATCGCCTTCGCGTGGGATTTTCTCACGAACGTGCTCGAGCTCCCGCAGGAGCGCCTCGTCTGCACCTATTTCAGGGGTGAAGACGGCATCGCCGAGGACGGCGAAGCCCGCGAGATCTGGCGGCGCGTCACTGGCTTCGGCGACGACCGCATCCGCGGCCTCGGCATGAGCGACAACTTCTGGCAGATGGGCGACACGGGACCGTGCGGCCCCTGCAGCGAAATCTATTACTTCAACGGTCCCACGGTCGACCTCGACGCGTTCGGCCAAGAGCAGACGCCGGAGGGCTTCGGCTGGGTCGAGATCTGGAACCTCGTGTTCATGCAGTTCGAGCGCACGATCGTGGACGGCGTCGCGACGCTCGCGCCGCTCCCCGCGCCGAGCGTCGACACGGGCGCCGGGCTCGAGCGCCTGACGAGCGTGTGCGCCGGCCAGCTCTCGAACTACGACACCGACATCCTGCACGCCCTCGCGGAAACGGCGGCGGCGCTCGCGGGCAAGCAATACGGGGCGACGACCGCGCCGGACGACGTGAGCCTGCGCGTCATCGCCGATCACGCCCGCACGACGGCGTTCCTCATCGCCGAGGGCGTCGTGCCCGATCGCACCGGGCGCGAGTACGTGCTCCGGCGCGTGATGCGGCGCGCGATCCGCCACGGGCACCGGCTCGGCATCGAACGGCCGTTTCTGCACGAGGTCGCGCTCAAGGTCGTAGACCTCATGGGCGACGTGTATCCGGAGCTCGTCGAGCGGCGCGCGCTCATCAGCTCGGTGACGCTCGCCGAGGAGGAGCGCTTCCGCCAAACGATCGAGCGCGGCTTGGGTCTGCTCGAAGAGCGCTTCGACGCAATGAAGGCGCGGGGCGTGACCGTGCTCGACGGCCGTGACGCGTTCCAGCTCTACGACACCTACGGCTTCCCGCTCGACCTCACCGAGGTGATCTGCGGCGAACGCGGCTACACCGTCGACACCGCCGGCTACGACGCGGCCCTCGCCGAGGCGCGCGAGCGCTCCGAATTCAAGGGCGTCGATCAGGCCGCGCTGCCCGTTTACGGTGAAGTGCTCGGGACGTTGCCCGAAGGCGGCGTGCGCTTCGTCGGCTACGAGCGCGACCGCGCGGAAGGGCGCATCGTCGCGCTGATCGCGAACGGCGCGCGCGTGAGCGAGGTGAACGAGGGCGCCGCGTGCGAGCTCGTCGCCGATCTCACGCCGTTTTACGGCGAAGGTGGCGGCCAGGTGGGCGACCTCGGGCGCATCACGAGCGCGAGCGGCGAGCTCACGGTCGAGGATACCGTGAAACCGAAGACGGGCCTCTTCGTCCACCGCGGCCACGTCGCGCGCGGCACGCTGCGGGTCGGCGACGCCGTCGAGCTGGCCGTCGACGTGGCGCGGCGCGAGCGCATTCGCCGCAATCACTCGGCGACGCACCTCCTGCATTGGGCGCTCCGGCAGGTGCTCGGTGCCCACGCGCAGCAAAAGGGCTCGCTCGTCGGCCCCGACCGCCTTCGCTTCGACTTCACGCACGGGCGCGCCGTCACGCCCGAAGAGCTCGCGCGCATCGAAGAGCTCGTGAACGAACGCACGCTCGGCAATCACCCCGTGCGCACCGAGGTGCTCACGATGGACGAGGCGCGCGCGCGCGGCGCCATGATGATCTTCGAGGAAAAATACGGCGACGTCGTGCGCATGCTCACGATGGCCGAATCGACCGAGCTCTGCGGCGGCACGCACGCTCGCGCGACCGGCGACATCGGGCTCTTCAAGATCGTGAGTGAGCAGGGCGTCGCGGCCGGCGTGCGTCGCATTCTCGCCGTCACGGGCGAGGGCGCGCTCGCCTACTTGCGCGAAGTCGAAGCCACGCTCGCGACGGCCGCACGCGCCGCCAAAACCAGCCCCCAACTCCTGCTCGATCGCGTCGAAAAGCTCGTGTTGCACGAGCGCGCGCTCGAAAAGCAAATCGACGAGCTCCAGAAGAAGCTCGCCTCGGGCGGCGGCGGCGGAGGTGTCGACGGCCTGCTCGCGAAGGCGCGGGACGTTGCGGGAGTGAAGGTGCTCGGCGTCCGCTCCGCCGTCACCGATCGCAGCGCCCTGCGCGAGCTTGCCGAGCAGCTGCGCGACAAGCTCGGCGACAGCGTCGTCCTCGTCGGTTCCGAAGCGGATGGCAAAGCGCAGCTGGTGCTCACCGTCAGCAAATCGCTCACGAGCCGCTACCGCGCCGGCGACCTCATCCGCAGCATCGCCGAAATCGTCGGCGGCTCCGGCGGCGGCCGCCCGGACATGGCCCAAGCAGGCGGCACCGAAATCGGCAGACTCGACGAAGCGATCGAGTCCGTCTACAGCGGCGTTTCGGGTTGAGGGTACCGCCTCACGGCGTGGTGCAGCACCTGCTGCCAGCGGGTCCGTCCAGCGGCTGAGCTCCTCCCATCCCGCGTCTCCTTGGCCTGCCTAGCGTCACGCGGCCCGCCACCGGCCAGGTGTGCACACCAAAACCTGAGTACGTATACTTATTCTGGATTTCCTAAAGAAAACAATTGCTTGCCGCGCCGACGCCCGTCGGTGGCGCCGGATCGGTAAATCGAATTAAGTCATTGAAATAATTGGACTATTCGTCATAGGTATACATAGATGACTCTGCGCGCAGAACCCAGCGTGCGGCCGGCTTTCGGCGCGAGCGGAGTCAGTCCCAAAAAACGGGTTCAGGCGTGAGCTCGACGCCGAACTTCGCGCGCACCGCGTGCTGGATTTCCCGCGCGAACGCGACCACGTCGGCCGCGCACGCGCCCGAGTGCGCCACGATCGCGAGCGCGTGCTTCGTCGATAGTCCCACCGCGCCCCGGCGCGTTCCCTTGGCGAACCCCGCGTGCTCGATGAGCCAACCGGCGGCCAGCTTCACGCTTCCGTCCGGCTGCGGATAGCGCGGCATGCGCGCGTCGCCGGCGAGCCCCTCCACGCGCGCGGCACTCTCGCTCGTCACGACCGGATTCATGAAGAAGGACCCGCAGCTTCGCCCGTTCTCGTCGCTCGCATCGAGCACCATCGATTTGCCGCGCCGGAGCGCGAGCACCACTTCACGCACGCGCGCGAGCGTCGGCTCGCCGCCGTCGCTCGCGAGCTTTTGCGACAGTTCCGCGTAGCGAATACTCGGCGCCGCGTGGAGCCGCAGGCGAAACGTGACGCCGAGCACCACGTACCGCTCCGGTGCCTCCGATTTGAAGAAGCTGTCGCGGTACGCGAAACGACAGGCCGCGGCGTCGAGCTCGCGCGTCGTGAGCGTTTCGCGATCGAGCACCCGCACGCGCGCGATCGTCTCCGCGACGTCTTGCCCGTACGCGCCCACGTTTTGGATCGGAGTCGCGCCCGTGAGCCCGGGAATGCCGCTCAAACACTCGAGCCCCTGCGCTCCGCGCGCGACCGACTCGGCCACGAGCTCGTCCCACGGCTCGCCCGCGGCGGCGTCCAACATGAGCTCGCCGTCGCCGGCCGTGAAGCTGCGCCCGCGCGTCAGCATCCGCACGACGAGCCCATCGAAGCCCCCATCGGCGACGACGACGTTGCTGCCGCCGCCGAGCACCCTCACGTGTATTCCTCGCTCCTTTGCCCAGCGGAACGCTGCGAGTACGCTCGCTTCGTCGGTGGCGTCGCTCACGAAGCTCGCCTCCCCGCCGACGCCGAGCGTCGTGAGCGGGCCGAGCGGAACGCGCGGTCGCGGCGCAGGCATGGTCTCTCCGCACTAGCGCGCTGCCCCGGTGCGCGGAAGTTTCACGCTCAAATTCGCCGCCGTCCGAGCCGACCTCCGCCGGCGAGCCCGGGCCCGGCCGGCGTCGGTGTCCGCGGTGCGGCCTCCGGTCGGCCGCGCCGTCGAACGAGCGCGCGGCTCACCGTGCCGAGGCCCGGGTGCTCGGTGTGACCGAGCTCGGCGAGCGCCTCGGCGAGGACCGCGCAGCGCTCGTGCGGGGTCGCCTTGGAGCTGAGGAGCACGAGGTTCCGGCCCGGCATGCGGCAGAGTCCGCCGAGGGAGCGCGTCCGGAGGCTGCGGCTGTGCACTTCGATGCCGACGCTCTCGGCTACTTGTGTAAGCTCCGCGAGGACCGATGCGGGGTCCAGGCGGGAGTCCATGTCGAAAAGGATATCCCCGCGGCCTGGCTCGGGCATTGTCTGCTTTGCCCGCCCGAGGGGGCGTGGTATGTCGGTCGCATTGTGATGTGCACCGCCGGCGGCGGGAGCGATGCGCGCTTCCCCGGGGGCACGTCAAAAGCAGCGGGAACCATGTTCCTGCCTCAGAGAAAGACAGCGTTGAATGACGTTCACGGAAGCGGCGGCGCAAGTGCTGCGCCTCGTCGGAAAGCCCTTACATTACAAAGAGATCACTGACGTAGCCATCGAGAAGAACCTACTCAGTCACGTGGGGAAGAGCCCCGAGGTGACGATGGGTGCACGCCTCGCTGCGCTCGTAAAGAAGGGGGAAAAAGACAATCCCCTCGTGCGCGTCAAGCCCGGGGTCTTCGCGCTCCGCGACTGGGACGCGGTCACCATCGAAAAGGGGCTGGCCGATCGCACCCCCGCGCTCGAGCGGCTCGCCGCGCAACATCCGAGCGAGCCCGACGAGGCAGCTTCGGAGACGAGCAGCCCGTCCCCCGAAGCGCCCGCGGAGGGTGAGGTTGCCGCGCCGTCCGTGCTCGATCCCGCGGAGCGAGAGCGCGCCGCCATGGCCGCGCACGCGACGGATTTCTTCGAGTCGGAAGAGGACGACGACGAGCCGATCTTCGGGCGCGAGGCGGAAGAGGCAGCCGTCGACGGTGCCGCAGCGCAACCGGGGGGCGGAGGTCGCCGCCGGCGTCGCCGCCGGCGCGGAGGTCGGAGTGCCGTGGAAGAGCGCGTGGCGGGCGGCGACGGCTTGCCGTCGTACACCGTCTCGGACGCACCGGCAGATCTGCCGCTCATGGCTGAAGCGGAAGCGCGCCCGCGGGACGAGCAGCGTCGCGAAGAACCACGCCGCGAAGAGCTGCGCCGCGACGAGCCACGCCGCGACGAGCCACGCCGCGACGAATCGCGCCGCGACGAGCCGCGTCGCGACGAACCGCGCCGCGACGAACCGCGTCGCGAGGACGGCCGTCGCGACGAACGGCGGTCGTCACCCGACGCGGCGGGAGCCCCGCGCCGTTCCCATGAAGGCGCACCCCGCGGCGGATACGAGCGCAACGGTGACGGCGGCGGTGCGCCCCTCGACGAGCTTGCCGGGCGCGGTCTCGCGGACGGTCTGGCAGAGCTGCTCAGCACGTTCGATCGCAACCGCGGCCCCGTGGCGCTGCAGACGCTCGTGGACGCGGCAGAGCGACGCGGTCGCTTCTTCGGTGAGCACGCGGTCGGGCAGGGGATGCTTGCCGCCGCGGCGCGCGCCGACAACGCCCGCTCGGTCGGCCGCGGTGAGCGCCCGCGTTTTCGCGTCGGCTCGGGCCGGATCGGCCTGACCGACTGGGCGCTCGACGGCGAGCTCCTGCGCGTGGAGCGCGAGATCCAGCAGCTCGCGGAGCGTTATCGCGAGTCGGCGCGGCGCTCGGTCCTGCGCATGCTGCAGGATTTGCCGCACCGTGCCCTCGGGGAGCTCGTCATGCTGCTCCTCGAGCACGTGGGTTTCTCGAGCCTCGTACCCGTGCGGCGCCCCGGCGCGCACGGCGCGGAGCTGCATCTGTCCGGTCGCTTGAAGACGCCCGCCGGCGAGATCCGCACGGCCGTCGTCGTACGCCGCGACGGCCGCGAGATCGGCCGCGAGCGCGTGACCGAGCTCCGTGGCGCTCTCCACCACTACGGGCCCGCGAACGCGGCCTGGCTGCTCACGACCGGCCAGGTCTTGAGCGGCGCCCGCGAAGAAGCGGCCGCCCCGGGCGCCTCGCCGCTCACGGTGATCGACGGACTCGGCCTCGTGCGGCTCTGTGAGGAGCACGGCGTCGGCGTGGTGAAGAGCGACGTGTCGCTCGTCCTGCCCGACCTCGATCTCCTCGACGGCCTCAGAGCTTCGTGACGCACGAGGCGGCGACGAGCGGGAGCGTGCGCGTCGAGGCGTGCCTCGCGCTCGTCGCGCTCGCCTCCACGGGGCTCTTGAGCTGCGGACGGCCGCCGCCGGCGTCGCGCTTTCCGACGGGCGACGCCGCGCTCGGGCGCATGCACGACTCCCAAGCGTGCAGCCGCGGCGTGAGCGCCGAAGCGAAGCTCGACTACATCGGCCCACGCGGGCGCCTGCGCGGCAACGTCCTCTACCTGATGTCGGTGCCGGACCGCGTTCGCCTCGACTTGTTCAGCCCGTTCGGCGCGACGCTCTCGACGCTCACGTCGGACGGCGAGCGCTTCTCGCTGCTCGACCCGCGCCAGAAGCGCTTTTTCTACGGCCCTGCCAACGCTTGTAACCTCGCCCGCTTCACGCAGGTGTCGCTCCCACCGGCCGTCCTCGTCGATCTGCTGCGCGGTGAGGCGCCCGTGCTCGTCCACCCGCAAGGTTCGGCGACCGTCACGTGGGACGGCGATCGCTACGTCGTCCGGATCGCGAGCACTCGCGGTGCGAGCGAGCGCGTCGAGCTCGAGCCCCTGCCCGAGGATGTCGCGCGGCCCTGGAGCGAGCAGCGGGTCCGCGTGCTCAAGGTGCACGTCGAGCAATACGGGGTGCCCCTCTACAGCGTCGAGCTCCTCGATCACGCGCCCGCCAAGACCGCGGCTCCGCGCGTCGACCCGGACGGTCTCGAACCGCCCGTCCCGCCGAGCGGACCGAGCTGCGACGCGGAGCTGCCGCGGCGCGTCCACATCGAGGTGCCGGCCGAAGGCCACGACCTCGTGCTGGCGGTGAGTGACGTGAGCCACAATCCGCCCCTGCCGAACGGCTCCTTCAGCCAAGAGCGTCCCCCCGGGGTGCGCTCCGAGTTCTCGCCCTGCGGCCTCTGACGGACTCCGGCACACGCGGGCGGCCGTGCGATTTGCTTGCGTTCCGGCCGCCCGAGGTATGATCCGGCGACCATGGCGAGGCGAGGTCGACCCGGAGCGCGCGACAAGCAGCGTGAACCCCCGGTGACCGCTCGCGCCACGCCCGACGCCGCGACGCGCCACGCCCGCGAGGCGCGCGAGGCCGCCACGAGTGATCGGGAGCTCCGCAAGGAGCGGCACTCGTCGTCGGAGCCGCTCACGGCCGCTCCGCAAAAGCGCGCGCCGCGGTTCGCGCCGCCGCCGCCCCTGCCGCAGCGCACGAGCGGCATCGCGAGCTTCCTGCGTCTCCCCGTCTCCGCCGATCCCTCCGCGATCCCGAGCGTCGACGTGCTGCTCACGGGCGTCCCATTCGACGCTGGCAGTGCATTTCGACCCGGCGCGCGCTTCGGCCCACGCGCGGTACGCGAGGCTTCCGCGCTCTCGAGCTCGTTCTCGGGGGCGCTCGGCGTCGACGTCTTTCGCGAGCTCGAGGCGGCCGACGGCGGCGACGTCGCGGCGCCTTCGGCTGCCGTTGCGCACGTGCTCGCTGCCGTGGCTGAAACCACGCAGGCTATTGCGGGCTCGGGCGTGATACCCGGCTTCGTCGGCGGTGATCGCACGCTCACGCTCGGCGCGCTGCGTGGGCTGCGCCGGGCCAAGCACAAGGCCCTCGGCTTGCTACTGATCGGCGCACACCCCGGCGCATCGAGCCTGCCGGAGGGCGCGATCACGGCGGCCAATTTTCTGCGGCACGCCGTGACGGAGGGCCTCGTGCGCACGGACTGCTCGATGCAGGTCGGCCTGCGCGGACCGTATCAGGGCCCGGACGAACTCGCGTTTGCGTTCGCGAACGGCATCGACACCGTCGGCGTCGACGAGGTGCGCTGGGATCTCCATGCGGTCGTGAGTCAGGTGCGACGGCTCGTGCAAAAAGGCGCCGTCTACGTCTCCGTGGACATCGGCGCGCTCGACCCCGCGTACGCTCCGGGGGCGAGCTTCCCGGTGCCGGGCGGCATGACGACCTGGGATTTGCAGCAGATCCTGCGCGCGCTCGTCGGCGCCGAGATCGTCGGCTTCGACGTGGTGGAGCTCGCCCCCGACTACGACCCCGCGGGCATCAGCGCGCTCGCGGGCGTCTCGGTGCTGCACGAGATTTTGGCGGCGATGGCCGACACGCGCAGGAGCGCGCATCCCGCGCCGAGCACGCACCGCTCGGGACGCGCCGGGCGCCGATCCGCCTGAGCGGAGTGTTCGCGTTGACAGACGCCACTGTCAGCGCGAACACCCTCGCGCAGACGGCGGTGCGTGAAGTCCCTCAATTTGCAGACTTTCATCCACATCCCGCCGCGTAGAGGCGTGGCACGATCGTTGCGCAGGGCGACCCGCAGGAGGTTTTATGTCCTGCTTCAAGAAGTCCCGAAATTCACGATCGATGCGCGGGGGCACCGGTGTGGTCGCTCTCGGCGCACTGGCGGCACTGATGGGAGGGCCGACGACGGCTTCCGCACTGACACGACCCCCGCAGGGAACCACCGGCCTCCACTACTACGGTTACTTCGACGACGCATCGCAAGATGACGCCGTCGCGACCGCCAATCACGCGAACGTCGTCTTCTACGCCGACGTGAACGATACCGATCCTCCGGGACAGTACACGGCAGCCGAACTCAAGAAGCTCACCGGCTCCCCGACGACGAGTGGGATGGGCGCGATGCTCGGGGTCGAAAACATCTTCTTCACGCAAGACATCCATTTCAACTTCGTCCCGCGCAACTCGGCTGATTGGCAGGCGCGCTGGAGCGCTTACAAGACACAGATTGCGCCGTATTTGGCGAACGTCGTGGCGTTCTACGTGTTTGACGAACCGAATCCCGCCGACGGAACGTTGATGAGCTTCCTGGATTTGATCGCGACTCAAATCAAGACCGACTACCCGAACATCCATCGAAGCATCTTCTTCGCGGCGAGGGATATGGATCTAGCCCCCGTCAATTGGACCATTCCGCTCGCGGTCGATTGGGTCGGATACGATTGCTACACCGGGCCTTTCGAGCAGTGCTTCGACAAAGTCGCGCACGGCACGAACACCTCCTACAATTGGCGCTCGGTTCCCTATTACTATGCGCTCCTGCGCCAGGCCATCGCGCGCACCAACGCAGGCCTCGCCCCCGGAGCGCCGCCGTACCATCCAGGCCTCGTGCTGCTCCCTCAGGCCTACATCGACACCGAGCCGCCGACGGCTCAAGCCCAAGAGCGGATGCTCTCGCGCGTCGAGCGTGAAGTGGTGCTCGCCGAGAGCGACCCGGACTTCGTCATGATCATGCCGTTCCGCTGGCAGCTCCTCAGCCCGCTAGCGACGGCACTCTCCTATTACGCCCACCTCGGGCAGCACGTCGTCAGCGGCACGAGCCGGTTCGCGTATCCGACGTCGGTCAGCGCGAGCGCGAGCGTCCCCGGTGCCGAAGCCAGCAACGCCTTCGATTACTCGGCGAGCACGGCGTGGAGCGCAGGCACGCCTCCGATCGCTTCCATCCAAGCGTCGTTCGCCGACCCGATCGTGGCAACCAAGGTGGGGGCGCTCGTCGCGCAGAGTCCGACGGGGTACACCGAACACGCCTTGAAATACGCCAATTTCCAACCCAATACCGGCACGTTGACGTGGTTTACGGGCACGACGTCCGACTCCCAGCTCTTGACCTGGACCGGCTCGCAGACGCTGAACTATCTCAACCTGCTCACTCAAACGAGCCCATCGTGGGTCTCGTGGAAGGACCTCGCCATCTACGCGAGCGGCTCGACGCGCCTCTACCCGACGGCCATCTCGGCGACGAGCGGCGGCGACTCTCTGTTGTCGCTCGTCGACGGTGACAACTCGACTTCGTGGAACTCGGGGGGCTATCAACCCGCCTACGTGGTGCTCGATCTCCGAGCGCCGCAGACCATCTCGCACATCCAGCTCGTCGTGAATCAAAACCCGACCGGCACGACCACGCACACCGTCTACGGAGGCCCCGCTCGCACCGGCCTCACCCAGCTCAAGCCGCCGATCACCGGCAATACGTCCGACGGCCAGGTGATCGACCTCTTCGGCTCGTGGACGAACATCCGTTATTTGCGCATCGACACCACGCAGAGCCCGTCGTGGGTTGCGTGGCGAGAGATCAACGTCTTTCGCTGAGCATTCGGTGCGCGGCGAGGGCAACGAAGTCGCTCGCCAAAGCCCCCCGTCGAGCACTGCGTTCGACGGGGGCTTCTTTTTGCGCGTTACGGCGAGCGGTAAACCTATTGCGTACGGGCGCGGTGCCAGACGGCGCCGTCACTGCCGCGCACGAAGATATCGAGTCGGCCTGGACCCCACGTGACGGCGATCGGATCCGAGCTCGCGGTCCCGCCGAGCACCGCCCAGTCCGTCTGTGACGGCCACCAACCCGTCGCCGACTCCCACCACTTGTAGAGGACCGAGCCGTCCGTCCCTCGCGCAACGACGTCGAGGCGTCCCGAGCCCCAGGTGGTCGCCGTCGGTCTTCCGGCGAGCGCCCCGCCCATGCCCGACCAAGCGGTGTTCGACGGCCACCAAAAGCCCTGCCACACCTTGTTCTCGACCGTGCCGTCGGTCGCGCGTGTGACCAGATCACTGCGGGCGGCGTCACCCCACGAGGTGACGCTCGGCGTCTCGGCGACGCCGGCGCCGAGGTCGGACCAATCGGTTTGCGAGGGCGACCAGCCGTTCGCCGCGCTCCAGCGCTTGTCGGCGGCATGGTTGTCGGACGAGTGACGTGTCAGCTCGATTTGCCCGTTCGCGAGCTCGAGGATCGCCGGCGTGCTCGTCGCGCTGCCGCCGAGGCCGACCCACCCCGTCTGCGACGGCCACCAGCCGTTACTCGGATTCCAGACCTTGTTGTAAGGGACGTTGTCGGACCCGAGCACGACGACGTCGATCTCTCCCGTCGTGCGCTCCCCCACGCGTGGAGAGTCCGCGACGCTGCCGCCGAGGGACGACCAGTCCGTCTGCGAGGGAATCCAAGTGCTCGTAGTCGCACTCCAGCTCTTCAGATAGACGGAGTTGTCGCTGCCGCGGACGGCGACGTCGAGTGAGCCGTCGCCGCGAACGGCGAGCGCAGGCGAGCCCGTCGTCGCTCCTCCGATGCTCGCCCACCCCGTCTGCGACGGCCACCAGCCGTTCGCTTGCAGCACCTTGTTGTAGACGGCCCCGTCGGAGCCGCGCACGACCACGTCGATGCGGCCTGCGGTGCGCGTCACGGCTTGCGGGACGTCGGTCGTACTCCCGCCGATTGACTCCCATGAAGTCCACGTCCCGCGACCGAGGCCCAGATACGGCCGGCGGCCGGTGGAGTTCGGGAACCAGCCGGAGTTCACGTCGAAGCTCAGCACGCGCTTGAGTTGCGCGATTTGCGACGCGCTGACGCTGAAGCGTGACGCCCCCGGCGAAGGCGGGTAATTGTAACTCATTACGTTCACGCCTCGGCTCGGCGTGCCCGAGGTGAAGACGAAGCCGAGCCCCTTGAGCGCGTCGCTCCCCGTGTAATATGCGGCCTGGTTCGCGCTCGTCGTGCCGACGATGATACGCAGTGTGCCGTCGACGGTGCCGGTCGGGCAGGGGGGCGTCACGCCCGCCATGCAAATGCTCCCGGACGCCGCGTCGGTCTGAATCGGCAGCAGCTGACTCTCGACGGCCGCGGCCGCGGCTCGGGTGCCGAAGAACTTGTTCGTCTGCGGCGAGCTCCCCGGCTGGTACACGAGGTCCCAAAAATCGGAGCGCGTGGCAGGCGCTCCGGTTTGCGGGTTCAACAGATTCGAGCTCTGGAGATCGTAGCTGCCGGTTCCGCCGAAGGAGTGTGAAAGTCCGAGGTAGTGCCCGACCTCGTGCGCCAGCGTGCGGTTCCCCGCGTTCATGTCGAGCCGTTGCATGATGACGGCGTTCGCTTCCCACGGGTACGGCCCGTGCGATTGGCCGCCCGGGCTACGGGACGCGATGGTGTAAATGAGAATCTCGCCGTCGAAGGCGCAGTAGCTGCCCGCGCGGAACAGGGACGTCTCTTCGGTTTCGCTCACGCCGGGACGCGGCATGGGGCAGGTGGGGTTGAAAACGAGGGGCGGCGCTTGGGTGAGGTCGCTCGGCCACGTGTACGTCGTCGCGGTGCTCGTGTCGGTGAAGACCGAGTTCGCAAGCTCGTGGGTCTGGCGAATGACGAATTGCAGTCCGGCCGGCGCGAACACGTCGTTCATCCCGCTCACTTGTTCGTCGAGCTGTGCGCTCGTCAGCGACGGGTGGGTGGCGTCCGAGAACTGCACGAAGCGCAGCGGGATCACGCGATCGATCGAAAAGCCGTGATTGAGGGTGAGGGGGCTCTTGCTTTGAGCTTCCAAGGCCGAAGGCTCGGATACCGGATCGAGGCCGCACGCGGCGGTGAGTGCGAGAGACGAAGCGACCGTGATGGAACGAAGGTGGTTCATGGAATGCTCCCGAAGGCGCCCCGCGCAGTGCAACTCGCATGCCGTCCTCACGAGCGGCGGCTGCACGCTGGTTCTTCGAAAGAAATTGGCCGCGCGTGATCGGAAAGTCGTCCACGGCGAACACTGCCCGTGTTCGCGTGGACAGTTGGGAACGCGGGTCGTTCGACCTCGGCGCGGGTCAACGCGCAGCGGCGGAACCCCGAGCGAGGGCGCTAGGCGCGAGTAGAGCCTTCCGAAAGGGCGTTCAGGATCACCGCGGGGGTATCGCTGATGATGCTGTCGACGCCGAGCTCCGCGAGGTGACGCGCCTCCGCTCCGTCGTTCACGGTCCACGTCGCGATCGGCGCGCCGTGCCGTTTCCAGCGCCACATCGCCGCGCTCGTCACGAGCTTTCGGTGTGGGTTCACGCCGTCGGCGATCGCGCGAAACGCGGGCGCGCGTCCGAGCAGGCCCGCGTCCGCGTCGAGCAGCCATGCACGCGGAAAGCCAGGTGAAAGCGCCGCGAGGGCGCCCACGAACCCTGGGTGAAAGCTCGAGTAAAGGACGGTCTCGGGTCCGACTCCGCTCGCTTTCACCACGCGGCTCACGTTGCGCAGGAGGACGAGCGGACGGCTCACGTCGCGCTTGAGTTCCACGTTGACGCGGAGCTTCTGCTCGCGTGCCCAGGCGAGCACCTCGGCAAGCAGGGGCACGCGCTCGCCCCCGAGCGAAACCCGCGTGAGCTCGCTCGCGCCGACGAGCTCGACGTCGCGCGTCTCACTGCCGCCGGACACGCGTTCGAGCGTGCGATCGTGGAGCACGATCACCCGCTCGTCGCGGTCGAGTCGCACGTCGAGCTCGACGCCGTCGGCGCCTTCGCTGCGCGCGAGCTCGAACGCACGCAGCGTGTTTTCCGGGGCGGCGTGACGCGCGCCGCGATGACCGAGCACGAACGGTCGCGCCCCAGGAGGGCGCAGCCAGGCCTGAATGCGTGAGGCGCGGCGCACGGAGCCGAGCATCAGCGTGGCCGCCGCCTCAGCCGGCGAGCTCGGCCGCGATCTCGCGGGCGACGTTGCGGGCGCGCTCGATCTCCGCGTTCGAGAACGCGATGCCGCCGACGACCGGGTGCCCGCCGCCGCCGTAGCGCGCGCAGATCGAGCTGATGTCGGCGTCACGCGGCCGGCCCGACCACGGATTGTAGCCCACCGAAATCTTCGGGCCGTTCTTGAGCAGGCCGATCACGACCGAGTACACGGAGTCCGGAAAGAGCGCGTAGGTCACGAACTTGCCGACGCTGTCGAGCACCTCTTCGGTCAGGTCGACGAACACGACGCGGCCCTGGCGCAGGCTGCTCTGTTTCACGCGATCGACGAAGCGGTCGTGCTTTTTGCCGAGCGGACGGTAGCGGGAAGCGACCTCGGGCAGCGCGGCGACCTCGTGCAGCGGTCGGGTGAGGAGCTCGGGCACGAAGCGCTCGAGAAAGGCATCGTCCCCGTAGTGCTCGACGACGCTCACGAGGCGCATCACCGGATCGGAGCGATCCACCGCTTCCTCGGCGCTCCGAAAACGTGCCGAGTCGATGCGGTCGGCCCAGGTCACGAGCTCGCCGAGCGCCGGGTTCTCGAAGCCGAAGTGCTCGCGCGCGAGCTCGGCGATGAGCTTCGTGCAGGAGGACGCGGCGGCATCATAAAAGAATTGACCATTGCCTTGGCGCGCCTCGAAATGCGCGCGGTCGGCGTCGCTCGCGAAGGCCGTCCGGTGGTGGTCGAAGTACCAGCTGAGCTTTTCGCTCGCGTGGTAGCGGTAGTCGAGGATCGCGTTCACGTCGCCCGTCAGCATGGCGTCGTCGGCGCGCCCCTGGCCGATGCCGTACCCGCACGCGCGGTACGAGAGATCGAGGGGCTCGCTCTTATAGAAGGCACGGCAGAGGTGGCTGAAGACGACGGCGCTCGCTAGTCCGTCGAAGCAGTGGCCGTGCGTCGCCACGACGAGCTTCATGATGTCGGGAAATGTAGCACAGCGTTTTTCGACCGCGGAACTTTCCTGGTCACCGCAACCGGCCGCCGGCTCCGGCCGACTCCCCTGGCATGGCCGGGCCGATTTCTCGAATCCTTTCAGGGGATTTACTGCCGACGAACCTGCGAGATCTCGAGCAGCCGCCTTCGGAGCTGCACCTCATCGGGGAGCTCCCGCGTGGTCCGTCCGTCGCAATCGTGGGGACGCGGTCGCCCTCGAGCGAGGCGTTGCAGTTCGCGCGTCGACTCGCGGGCGAGCTGGCGCGTGCCGGCATCATCATCCTCTCGGGTGGTGCGAACGGGATCGACGCCGCAGCCCACGAGGGCGCGCTCGACGTCAAAGGGCGAACGGTCGTCGTGGCACCGGCGGGCTTCAACAAGCCGTTTCCGCCCCAGAACCGCGAACTTTTTGGCAAAATCGTCGCGGCGGACGGCGCCTACTTGGCGCTGCTCCCGCCAGACGAGCCCGCGCCGCGAGGTATCTTCTTCGCTCGCAACGGTTGTCTCGTCGCGCTCGCCCACGCCGTCGTCGTCGTGGAAGCGAAGCATCGGAGCGGAGCCCGAAACGCTGCCGCCTGGGCGCGCCGCCTCGGCCGGCCGCTACTCGCCGTGCCGAGTGCCCCCTGGATTTCGACGGGTCCCGGCTGCATCTTGGAGCTGCGTCTCGGTGCCCGGCTCTGCACGGGCAGCGACGACGTGCTGCGGGTGCTCGAGGAATCTCTCGTGATTCCGGCTTTGCAGCGCGCCCCAGCGCCACCTTCGGCAGCGGATTTCGAGCAAATGGCGCTCCCGCTCGGTCCGGCCGAGGCGGACGGGGAGCTCGAGCGCGTGCTCCGAGCCGTAGCGGCGGGCGCTCGCCACCTCGACGGCGTCTGTGAGGCCTCGGGCCTCTCTCCGGGCTCCGCTCAGAGGCATCTCTTGACGCTCACTCTAAAGGGCGTGCTAGTTGCCGACGCCGCCGGTGGTTTGGGGTTGAATCCTGCTCGCTGGCCGGTTTCATCGACTAAATGATTGAAATGACGAATTAAAAAGCAAGGGCTTGACCTCACTGCCCTTGCGCTCCCGTCACATTGACCGCAGCTTTGCTCCCCTCGCCGGTCCCTCGTTAGCTCCCGTCAGAAGGATCCCCATGGGTAATAAGACCCTCGTCGTCGTCGAATCGCCAGCCAAAGCCAAGACCATCAAGAAGTACTTGGGGTCCGGCTATGAGGTCGTGGCGAGCAAAGGGCACATCAAGGATCTGCCCAAGCGCATGGGTATCGACGTCGAGAAAGGCTTTCAAGAAACCTACGAGGTCATCGAGAGCAAGGCGAAGGTGCTGTCGGACCTCAAGGTCGAGGCGCAGAAGGTCAAGACGCTGCTGCTCGCGACCGACCCTGATCGCGAAGGGGAGGCGATCGCCTGGCACCTTGCCGAGGAGCTCAAGCGCCCCGAGCTCGTGGTGAAGCGCGTCGAGTTCGGAGAAATCACCAAGAAGGGCGTCGAGCACGGCATCGAGGCGCCGCGCGAGCTCGACAAGGACCTGTACGACGCTCAACGGGCCCGCCGCGTACTCGACCGCATCGTCGGCTACGACGTGTCGGCGCTCGTGTGGAACAAGCTCGCCTTCGGGCTGAGCGCCGGGCGCGTCCAATCCGTGGCGCTGCGGCTCATCGTCGATCGCGAGCGAGAGATCGAAGCGTTCGTCCCCGAGGAGTACTGGAACGTCGCGGTCGGACTCAAGGCGAAGGCCGGCGAGCTCGTCGCCCGGCTCGCGAAGGCCGACGGCGAGAAGCTCGAGGTGACGAGCGGTGAGCAAGCGGCCGCCGTGCGGCGCGACCTCGAGAGCGCGAAGTTCCGCGTCGCGACAGTCACGCAGCGCGAGCAGAAGCGCAACGCCCCCGCGCCCTACACGACGAGCAAGCTCCAGCAAGATGCGACGAGCTACCTGCGTTTCACCACCAAACGCACGATGAACGTCGCCCAGCGGCTGTACGAAGGCATCGACCTCAAGAAGGACGGCGGTCTCGTCGGTCTCATCACCTACATGCGTACGGACTCCGTGCGCGTGAGCCCCGACGCCGTGACGGAGGTACGCACCTTCATTCAGGAGCGGTACGGCGACCGCCACTTGCCCGACAAGCCGAACGTCTTTCGTTCACGCAAGGACGCGCAGGAAGCGCACGAGGCGATCCGCCCGACGTCACTCGAGCTCGCGCCCGAGAAAGTGCGCAAGCACCTCTCGGACGAGCAGTTCAAGCTGTACCGGCTGATCTGGGATCGCTTCGTGGCGTCACAGATGGCGCCTGCCGTTTACGACCAGACCGGCGTCGATGTCGAAGCCACGCCGAGCACCAGCGGCCCGCGTCACAAGAAGTACATGCTGCGCGCGACCGGCAAGGTGCTGAAGTTCAGCGGCTGGCTCGAGCAGTACTCGGCGAGCAACGCGCTCGAGGACGGACCGAAGGAGCTCGCCGGCGAAGAAGACGCCGAGGCCGAGGGTAAGGCCGCCGCGCATGCGAACGGCAACGGCAGCGCCAACGGCGCGAACGGAGGCAGCGCTGCCGCCGCCCGCGCCGCCGACGACGAGGAAGGGCTCCTGCCTCCCGTGAGCGAGGGCGAAGACCTGAAGCTGCGCACGCCGCCCGGCGTCATCACCGAGCAGAAGTTCACCCAGCCCCCTCCGCGCTTCAACGAAGGCTCACTCGTCCGTGAGCTCGAGAAGCGCGGCATCGGGCGCCCGAGCACCTACGCCGAGATCATCAGCAAGGTGCAGGCGCGCGACTACGTCGAAAAGCTGCTGGGCGGGCAGATGAAGGCGACGGAGCTCGGGAAGATCGTGGTGGACGGGCTCGTCTCCACGAACCTCGACTTCATCGACCCGAGCTTCACCGCCAAGATGGAGGAGGAGCTCGACGACGTGCAGGCTGGCAAGCTAGGCCGGAAAGAGCTGCTCTCGCGCTTCTACGGCCGCTTCCGTGAGGTGCTCGACGGCGCGAAGAAGGGCAAGCGCTGGGCGCCGGAGCCGGAGCCCACCGAGTTCAAGTGCGACGACTGCGGCTCGATGTTGAACAAGCGCTGGAGCAAGAACGGCTGGTTCCTCGGCTGTTCCGCGTATCCGAAGTGCAAGTTCACGCGTGACCTCGGCAAGGACGGCAACGCGCCGGCGCAGCCCCGCATGACGGACATCGTCTGCGACAAGTGCACCAAGCCGATGGTGATCAAGACGGGCCGCTATGGCGAGTTCCTCTCGTGCAGCGGTTACCCCGAGTGCAAGAACGCGCGCCCGGTCCCGCTCGGCGTGCCGTGCCCGAAGGACGGCGGCGACATCGTCGAGATTCGTTCCAAGAAGCGCGGCTCGCGCTCCTTCTACGGTTGCACCAACTACCCGAAATGCGACTTCAAGGTTTGGCAGAAGCCGGTGAACGAACCGTGCCCGCTCTGCAAGTATCCGTTCCTCGTCCAGGCCGGCGGCCAGAAGAACCCGAAGCTCGTCTGCGGTCGCGGCAAGGAATGCGGCTACTCGCGCCCCCTCGAAGAGGCGAGTGACGACGCGGGCGGGGGGAGCCACGACCACGCCGGGCACGCCCACGGCGAGCAGAACGCGTCGCCTCCGCCGTGACCGCGCCTTCTGTCACCATCGTCGGCGCGGGGCTCGCCGGCTCGGAGTGTGCGCTCGCGCTCGCGCGTGCGGGCGTGCGCGTCGTACTGCTCGAGCAGAAGCCGGTGGCACGCACGCCGGCGCAAACGAGCGACTCGCTGTGCGAGCTCGTGTGCTCGAACTCGTTCCGCGGCGCAGCGCTTGCGAACGCCGTGGGCCTCCTCAAGGAGGAGATGCGCCGCCTCGGTTCGGAGGTGATGGCGACGGCCGAGGTCACGCGGGTACCCGCGGGCGGCGCGCTCGCCGTCGATCGGGATCGCTTTTCGGCGGCGATGACCGACAAGCTCCGTGCTCACCCGCTGATCGAGGTCCGGAGCGAGCTCGTGGAGCGGCTGCCCGACGCTCGCCCGCTCGTCATCGCCACCGGTCCGCTCACCGGGGACGCGCTCGCCAAAGACGTCGCGCGCCGGGTCGGGGAAGAGCGGCTCGCCTATTACGACGCCATCGCGCCGATCGTGAGCGCGGACTCGATCGACGAGAGCAAGGTGTTTCGCGCCTCGCGCTGGGACAAGGGTGAAACGGAAGAGGACCGCAACGCCTACGTCAACGCTCCGCTCGACGAAGCGCAATACAAGACGTTCGTCGCGGAGCTCCGCGCCGCGCAGAAGGTCGCGCCCGAAAGCTTCGAGGACGTGCGGTACTTCGAGGGCTGCCTGCCGATCGAGGTGATGGCGGAGCGCGGCGAGATGACGCTCGCGTTCGGACCGATGAAGCCGGTCGGCCTGACCGATCCGCGCACGGGGCGCTGGCCGTTCGCCGTCGTGCAGCTCCGGGCCGAGGACGCCGCCGAGACCGCGTACAACCTGGTCGGCTTTCAGACGCGGCTGATTCGCGGCGAACAAGAGCGACTGTTTCGCACCATCCCCGGCCTGGAAAAGTGTGAGATCCTGCGTTACGGCGCCGTGCACCGCAACACGTTCCTGCGCGCGCCCCTCTTGCTCGACGCCACGTTCCAGCTCAAGGCCGAGCCGGGCATCTACTTCGCCGGACAGGTCAGCGGCGTCGAGGGCTACGTCGAGAGCGCGGCGAGCGGTGGTTTGGTCGCGCGCTTCATTCTCGAGCGACTCGCCGGACGCGAGCCGGTGCTGCCGCCCCCGACGACTGCCCACGGAGGTCTCGTGGCGCAGCTCTCGCGGAACCCCGACGACTACCAGCCGTCGAACATCACGTTCTCCCACCTGGCGCCTTGGGTGCCCGCGGTGGGGCCGAACGGAAAGCCCGTGCGGCTGCAGAAGCGCGCCAAATACGAGGCGATGGCCGAGCGCGCGCTGGCGGATCTCGACGCGTGGGCACGCTCTGACGCGGCGCCCGGCCGGGCCCCGGCGCCGCCCGCTCTGCCGGCTCACGCCGAACCGCAATTCTAGCGACACTGTGCGCGCCGCCGCGTCCCGCGGCGGAAGAGGCGCCGGGCGGGCTCACGGGAGGGCAGAAAACGCGGCTATCACGCTGATAGCTTTTGGCGCTTTGCGAGGGGCCGAGGGCGGACTTAATCTACTTGTTACCCCGAGCCTGGCTCCGTTGTCTTCCGGGTTCCCGGGGCACCTCTGACCATGCTCGCAGTGGATTCGCTCGTCGAGCTCGTGAAGAGCTACCACCCCGCCGCGGACGTTGACCTCATCCGCAAGGCGTACCGCTATTCCGAGTGGGCCCACCAGGGCCAGCTCCGGAAGAGCGGGGACCCCTACTTCATCCACCCCGCGAGCGTCGCGAGTCTCATCACCGAGCTCCGGCTCGACACGGCGAGCGTGTGTGCGGGGCTCCTGCACGACGTGCTCGAGGACACGAAAGTCACGAACGGGGATCTCGAGCGCGAGTTCGGGCCCGAGGTGACGACGATCGTCGACGGCGTCACCAAGCTCGGAAAGATCAACTTCAGCTCGCGTGAGGACCGCCAGGCCGAGAGCTTCGGCAAGATGGTCGTGGCCATGGCGCGCGATCTGCGCGTGCTCTTGGTCAAGCTCTGCGACCGGCTCGACAACATGCGCACGCTGAACGCGATGAAGCCGGAGGCGCAGGAGCGCATCGCGCGCGAAACGCGCGAGATCTACGCGCCGCTCGCATCCCGGCTCGGCATGCAGCGCGTGAAGAGCGAGCTCGAGGATCTCTCGTTCAGGTACCTCGAGCCCGACATGTACCAAGAGCTCGCGCAGAAGCTCGCGAAGACGTCGAAGGATCGCGATCGGTATACGGAGAGCGTGTGCCGCACCATCGTTTCGCGGCTCGCAGAGCAGGGTTTCGCCGCCGACGTGACCGGGCGCGCGAAGCACATGTACTCGATTTTCCGCAAGATGAAGGACCAGGGCTGCGAGTTCGAGCAGGTCTACGACATCTTGGCGTTCCGCATTTGCGTCGAGTCGGTCGCGGATTGCTACGCGGCGCTCGGCGCGATGCACTCGCGCTGGACGCCCATCCCCGGGCGCTTCAAGGACTACATCGCGCTGCCGAAGCCGAACATGTACCAGTCGCTCCACACGACGGTGATCGGCCCCGGGCGGCAGCGCATCGAGATTCAGATCCGCACCAACGAGATGCACCGCGTGGCCGAGCACGGCGTTGCGGCGCACTGGCGTTACAAGGAGCGCATCTCGGGCGGGGTCGACCCGAAGGACGCCGAGAAGTTCTCGTGGCTGCGCGAGCTCGCGGACTTCCAGCGCAACGTGAAGGATCCGGTCGAGTTCCTCGAAAGCGTGAAGATCGACCTCTTCCCGGACGAGGTGTACGTGTTCACGCCGCGCGGCGACGTGCGCGTCCTGCCGCGCGGCTCGACGCCGATCGACTTCGCTTACGCGATTCACTCCGAGGTCGGGCAGCACTGTTCCGGCGCGCGCGCGAACGGGCAGATCGTGCCCTTGCGCTACAAGCTGAAGAGCGGCGACGTGATCGAGGTGATGAACTCGCCGACGCAGCAGCCGACCAAGGATTGGCTCGATTTCTGCGTCACGACGCGCGCGCGGGCGCGCATCCGCTCGCACATCCGCGTCGAGCTGCGCCAAAAGAGCGTCAATCTGGGCCGCGAATTGCTCGAGGCCGAGATGCGCGGCGCGGGTCTGAGCTACACGAAGCTCCACAAGAACGCCGAAGAGCGCAAGCGCCTCGCCGAGCGGCACGGCGCGCAGGACCTCGACGAGCTCTTGCTCGATATCGGCTACGGCCGCGTGCACGTCGAAGAGGTCGTGCAGTCCATGCAGGAGCAGTCGCCTGAGAGCGAGCCGCCGAGCGAGCAGCTGCGGAGCGGCCGGCTCGAGCAGTTCGTGCGGCGCGTGACGGGCCGCGATCAAGCGGGCATTCGCGTGAGCGGCATCGACGACGTGCTCGTGCGTTACGCGCGCTGCTGTAGTCCGCTGCCGGGCGACGCGATCGTCGGCTTCATCACGCGCGGGCGCGGCGTGACGGTGCACCGGCGTGAATGTCGCAAGGCGCTCGACATGGACCCGGAGCGGCGCATCGAAGTCTCGTGGGATTCGAAGACGAAGGTGCAGCGCCCCGTGCAGATCTGCGTCACGACCACGAACAAACCCGGAATTCTCGCGACCGTGAGCCAGACCTTCAGCGCGCAGAGCATCAACATCAGTGAAGCCAACTGCCGCGCCGACGACGACGGTCATGCGCGCAACGTGTTCACCTTCAATTGCAGCGACGTTTCCCAGCTCAAGACCGTGATCAAGGCCCTGCAAAAGGTGAGCGGGGTCGTGGAAGTCGCGCGGATCTGAGCCTCGACAGCGCTCCGCGCGGTGGTACGGAGCGATCGGTATGTGGGAGTCGAGGCGCCGGAGGAACCGCGACGGGGTGGCCGTCGGCCTCGCGCTGCTCCTTCACGCGGGCCTGCTCGCCGTCATCGGCTGGGTCGACGTCGAGCAGCCGCACGCGCCGTCGCCGAAGACGCCGGTGACTCCGCCCGGCGACGAAGTCGCGGTCGAGCTAGGCGAGGCGCCGCTCGAACGTGCCGAGCCGCGCGCGTTCGACCCGAGCGCGGCGCCCGAGGCCGTGACACCCCCGCCCGCTACGGCGAGAGCGCAGCGCGCGACGCGTGACCTCGTCGCCGAGCTCGAGCCGCCCGCGAGTGCAGCGTCCGCCGCGCCGAACGCCGCGCCACCCGTGGCGTCCGCAGCGCCCGAAGCCTCGGCAGCACCGATCGACCTCGGCATCGGTGCGGACGCCTGGACGCGCTGGCTCCCGCCGAGCGGGCAGGGTCCCGTGCAGCCGCCGCTCGCGCGTGCGCCGCGAGAGCCGCTCGTGAAGGCCCCGCCCGCGAGCAGCACCGGCGGCTTGCAGGAGGGCCTGGAGGCGGCCGACCGCGGCCGTATCGTCGGTCCGTCCGGACGCGTCGTTTCCGCGCTCGAGCAGGCGGCGCACGGCGAAGGTGCGACGGCGTTCGGCGTCGCAAGCTTCGCCGTCACGGTACTGCGCACGGGCGGCGTCGAGGTCACGCTCCAGAGCGCCTCCGCGGGGGACGCGGAGTGGAAGCGCGTCGCCGAGCGCGCGGCGCGCGATCTCGCGAAGAACGCGCCGACGATCAAGCCGCCCCGTGAGGGCGCGCGCTTCGTCGTCGATCTCGTCGCCGAAATGATGACGCCGGACGGACGGCGCGCGAAGGACTTGCACGGCCCGCGCCTCGAAGCGGATCCGCCGCAAATCCACACTTGGACTGCCGGTAAGAAGGACATGATCGATCGCAACCCGACGGCGGCGTCCGGAGTGACCAACGCCGGCCCGGACATGCGAGCCAACGTCCGGCTCCCGGGCGTCTACGTCGCCGAAAACGGCAAGGTGTGCAGCTACAAGTTCGGCTTGAGCCTGCTCGGCCCGCTGCTGCAGGGCGGTTGCGAGCTCGAGAACCTCGGCGTGAAGCCGCAGCGCGTCGTGCACGCGCACGTGCGAACCGAAGAGCTTTTCTAGTCGCGTCCCGTCGCGCCTTCGTTCAGCCGGCGCGCGCGCCCGGCTTGGGGCGCCAGACGAAGGAATCGACCAAGACGGGCTTCTGGTCGCGGCCGAGTGGATCGACGAGCCCGAGGCACCAGGCGTCGATGCCGCTGCCGTCGGCGCGCACGCGCAGCCGCACGAAGTGCTTGAAGCCGGGATGATCGAGCGCGGTGAACGCCTGCGTGTGCTCGAAACCGGCGCGTGTCAGCAAGCCTAGGTAGGCGCCGAACAGACCCGCGCCGACGAGCACCGCGGCCGCGAGCGTGATGGCCGCCGCCACGTGACTCGACACCTCGAGCGCCAGCCGTTCGAGCGCGCACCCGAGCGCGAACGAGGCGACGATCGGCGCGAGCGCGGCGAGGAGCGCTGCGCTGAACGCGAGCGGCAACACCGTCTTCCGGCGCCGCACGCCGCCGATCAGCGCGAGGATGACCGTCAGCACGAACGTCGTCGCGAAGGGCGCGGCCATGATGATTCCGCGCCGGTCCCAGGAGCGCGTGCCGAACTCGACGGCCGGCGCGAACAGCGTGAAGAGCAGGGCGTGGGGCAAAATCCCCGAGCGTCCGAGCCCCACTTTGAACGGGACGGAGCGTAGGAGGCGCAAGCACTGCTTCGCGCTCGGCCAGACGCGCACGCCGTTGATGCCGCCCGGCGCGATGCGCGTCGGGTGCAGGAACGCGCCCCCGCCGCCCGCGATGACGTGGAGCAAGCGGCCGCGCTCGAGCCGCTCGTAGTGGTGCACGTCGCCCGTGAGCACGAAGTGGTCGCGCGTCCCGAGATCGAAATGCAGGCTCTCGACCATCGCCGTGCCCGTACTGCTGGCACTGCCGAAGCGGTACACGGGGTCGGGCAACAGCGCCCAGGTCGCGCGCTCGGGATGCCCCTCGTAGGCGTCGATGAGAAAGCGGCGCTGGCGCGCGTCCGGCGTGCGCAGCTGGCGATCCACCGCGATGAGCCCGATCTGCGGCGTGAGATCGAGGGCAAAGTAGCTCGCGTTTTGCACGGGCGCGTAGCCGCGCAAGACGAGCGCGCGTGGCTTGTCGATCTTGCCGCCGCGCACGAACTCGCGCGCCCATTCGGCGTAGTGCTGGCGCATCAACGGCGAAAACGCGACGGTGCTCGCCGGCGCGTCGTCGTGCCGGCCGCGCCGGCGGAACATGCGCGCGAAGCCGTCGAGTCCGTCGTACCAGTCGTGATTGCCGGGAATGCCGAGGAGCACGCGCGGAGTGGGATCGAGCGGCAACGACTCGAGTACTTGGTTGAACGGCACAATCACGCGATTGTGAATCTCCTGGGCCGTCGCGACCGGATAGGCCGTATCACCGCCGAAGATGAGGAGCTCACCGCGTGGGGCCAGGCTGCGTTCGCCCGAGCCGTCGAGCGCAGGTAACTCGTAGTCCGCGAACAGCATGCGCGCGACTTCGCGGCTCACCGCCGTGTCGTCACCGGTGTCGGCGACGAAGTCCACGAACAAGTCGCGACCCAGCGCTTCGCTCAGTGTGCGCGCGCGCTGGTCGCCGCCGAGCCGTGCGACGACGCGCGCGAGCAGCTGCGCGGGTTCGTCGGGTGTCATCCAATCGCGTGAGTCGACGTCTTCGGTCGCGATTGCTGCCGCCAAGAAGTGGCGCCAGTGGCCCCAAAACGAACGCAACCCGAACCAGACGACGCCGCGCGGCCGTTCGCGCCCGCGCGTGAAGTGCTTCCTCACCGTCTCCGGCGCGAGCTCGGGGCGATACGCACTCGAGCTCACGGACCCCGATCTCGCTGCGAGCGAGCAGACATGAAGTCGTTATAGAACGAACGAAAAAGAGGCAGCAAAACCCGCCAGCCGGCCGGAAAACTGCCTCGAATTCACGAGTGAAGTGAACCAAGAAAGACGAAGCAAAGTCGTCGCTTATTCACCATGAGAAGAACATGACCGTGCGCTTGACAGGTGCCTTTGCGCCCCACTAGCGTGGCCCGCGAAACTAAGGTGGCGCGGGATCATTCCGAGGCACCTTGGCAACACTAGGGAAGGCTAGAGAGATATGAAGCACTTCATCATGGCAGCGATGGTCCTCGGATTCGGCGTCTCCCTCGGCGCCTGCGGCGGCCAGCCCGTCAAGGGCAAGAACGCGGGCGGCGCGAGCGTTTACTCCGACGTGCAGTTCAACGAGCGCGCGACGGACAACGCTCTCGGCGGCAAGCGCGGCGAGTCGTGTGCCTCCGACATCCTCAACATCATCGCGACGGGCGACGCTTCGGCGGCGACCGCGGCCAAGCAGGCCGGCATCACGAAGATCGCGTCGGTGGACGGCACGGCGTCGAACATTCTCGGTATCTACTCGACGTACTGCGTCGTCGTTACCGGCGAGTGATTCGCTTCTGATGCACGCTTGGTCGGGCGGACTGCCGTTGGCTGCCGCCCGACCTGCTTTTTTGTGCTTCGATTGCCCGGCATGAAGATGTCGCGCCTCTTGACCGCCGTCCCCGTTCTCTACGGGCTCTCGCTGGCGGTCGTTTCGATTCCCGCGAAGGCCCAGAGCGCTGTGGCCGACGCGAGCTTGACCGACGCCGTCGAGCTCAAGAACGGCGGCTACTTGCGTGGCCTGATCGTCGAACTCGACCCGGCGAGCCACCTCAGTATTCGGCTGCCCGACGGCAGCATTCGCCGGATCCCCGTCGCCGAAATCGAATCGGCGGACCGCAACGGTAAGCCCATCGCGCTCCGTGGCGCTGCGCCGACGGCAGCCGCGCCGAGCGCTTCGGGGGCACCCACCGCGCCCGCGCCCGCTACCCCCGCGCCGGCTGCACCGACGCCACCACCAGCCGCGCCAGTCGCTGCCCCCTCCGCCCAAAGCGAGCTCGAAGGGATTCTCGCGCGGATCCCGGGCCCGCGCGTGCGCATCGAGGCGGAAGCGAACCGCTCCGCGTTTCTCGAGCGCCTCATCGGCGAGCCCGACGAGAACGCCGTCGGCTATCACCTGGTCTGCAAGCTGCCCTGTCGCGTGGATCTGCCGTCCGCGGATCTGCAGCGCTACCGCATCGCCAACTTGCGGCTGCAGCCGACCGATTGGTTTCACCTGCCGAAATACAACGCCCGCCTCCACGCCGACCTCGCGAGCGACATGTACCCGATCTGGGAGCGCTCGATGTTGATCGGCGGCTTCGTGTTCGGAGCGATCGGCGGCTCCTTCCTCGGCATCAACGAGCTCAGCGGGAAGAAAGAGTGGGCGCGCGACACGGGCTACGTCATCGCGGGCGTGGGCGGCGCCTTTCTCCTCACGTCCGGGATTTTCTGGCTGTTCAGCCCGCGCACGTCGTACTCCCTGGAACGCGCTCCGTGACGTTGCACGTTCGCCGATCGTTGTTTGCCGCAGCGCTGCTCGTGACCGGTTGCATCAAAGTGCCGACCGCGGTGAAGGCGAGCTTTTGCGCGCAGCCCGCGCCCAAGAATCACTTCGGGAGCGCCAGAGCGGCCGGCTCGTGCTGCACGGCTCCGCCGCACGTCGTGCGCTTCGGGTCTTACGCAGGGGAGTGCCGGCGATGACCGCCGCCTTTCGCGGTCCGGGGATGTCGCGGCGCGCGGTGCTCGGTGCGCTCGGAGCAGGCGCCGTGGGCTGCACGGGGCGCACGCTCGAGTACACGATGCACTCCGTCTACGACGACCCGAGCGCGCCCAAGGGCACGCCCTTCCGGACGGGGCAAATCATGCTCTCCGAGGCGCCCGGACCGTACGGGATCCTCTTCACGCTCGCGCCCGATCGGTTCTTTCGGTTCACGCACTCCGCCCTGATCGTCACCGACGACCACGGCGAGCCGTTCGTCTACGACATGTCGGCGGAGTTCAAGCCGACGCTCGCGACGGCGCCCGCGGGCTCCCTGTTCGGCGGCATCCGTCGCATGCCGCTCGCGGACTACGTCGCGCTGCACCTCTACATCGAGGTGTTCGAGCCGCCCGCGAACGTCGATCGCACCAAGGTCGCCGCCAAGGTGAACGCGCTCATGGGCGAGCACGTTGGTTTCGATTCGGCGTGGGACTTTTACGATCACCACGCGATGTTCTGCTCCGAGTTCGTGGTCACGGCTCTCGCGGCGGGCGGCGCTGCCATCCCGCCGCTCGTTTCCCTGACGCACAATCGCTCACTGCGCAGGGTCCTGACCTGGTTCGGCGTCACGGCCGTGGAGTCGCTGCCGGCGGCCGCGCTGCCGCGCGAACGGCGCGTGGCGGCCTTCTCGATTTGGCCCGAGCGCGCGATGGCCGAGTCGTATCTCGAAGCGAAGCGCGAGCTCTACCGGCGCTTCACCGACGACCAGAACATCGGGAACTTGCTCGAGCTCAAGCGCTACGACGTCCAGCTGCGCCCGCCGGTCGCCGAGTTCCTCGAGCGAGCGCCGCACCTCTACGACGGCGTGAGCGTGCTGCCGCCGGAGGCGGAAATGCGCGGGCGAGTCCGTGCGCTCGCCGACTCGATCTTCGGTCCGTTCCCGGATGCGGCGCCGCTCGCTCTGCCCTGAAGGGCACCGCGCTCAAGACGTCGGCGCGCGACCGGACGAGCTCTCGAGCGCGAGCTCGTCGGCGACGCGCCGGAGCACACTGCGAGTCGCCGCGACGTCGCGTACGGCCATGGCCTTGAGCGCGCGGCGCACGCCCGACTCGGCGGTGCCGGCGTGGCGATCGTTCAGACGCTGGCCCTTCGGCGTCAACGTGACGATGGCGCGGCGCCCGTCGGCGGGGTCGCGCGTGCGGCGCACGTGACCGGAGCGCTCCAGGCGCCTGAGCACCCCCGTGAGCGAGCTCGGGTGGACGCGCAGCGCGAGGGCGAGCTCACCCGGCGACGGCCGCCCGTAATGCCCGACCAGGCGCAACACGAGCCGCTGCGGCCCCGTGACGCCCACGGTGACGCGCATGCGCTTGGACACCGATTCGAGCTCGTGGGCGACGTCCCAGAGCTGCTGCAAAAAGCCGAGCACTTCGCCGAGCGCGCGCGTACCCGAGGCCGCTCGCGGGTTTGGAGCTGTCCGCCGACTCACCTCTTGCCATCAAGGCAGAGCCGCCGCCCGAAGGCAAGGCGCCGTCAGCCGTGGAGCAAATCCGCGATCTTTTTCGCGAGCATGCTCGGGACGAAAGGCTTCTCGATGTAGTCCGAGCTCGAGGAGAGCGTGATCTCCCGGTCGACGAGCGCTCCCGCGTAACCCGACATGTAAAGTACGCGGAGCCCCGGCACGATCTCGGTGACCTCTTCGGCGAGCAGCGGGCCGCTCGTCTTCGGCATCACGATGTCGACGAGCAGCACGTCGATGCCCGCGCGATTCTCGAGTGCGAGCGTGCGCGCGTCCTCCGCGCTGCCGGTGTCGATCACCTTGTAGCCCTGGTCGCGCAGCATGCGCACCGTCACTTGCCGCACCTCGTCGTCGTCCTCCACGACGAGCACGGTGCCCGAGCCCGCCGGCGGCCGCGTCTGCGGACGTCGGATCTGCGGTTCGACCGCGGGCTCCTCGGCCTCCGGCAGGTAGATCGAAAACGTGGTGCCGCGGCCGAGCTCGCTCACGAGCACGATGTGCCCGCGGCATTGCTGGACGATGCCGTACACCGTCGAAAGCCCGAGCCCCGTACCGCGTCCGACCTCCTTGGTCGTGAAAAATGGCTCGAAAACGCGCTTCTGCGTGGCGCTGTCCATGCCCGTGCCGGTGTCGGTCACGCGCAGGAGCACGTACGTCCCCGGGACCACGCCGACGTGCTGGGACGCATAGCGCTCGTCGAGATTGACGGTCGCCGTTTCGATTTGGACGGTGCCGCCCTTCGGCATCGCGTCGCGCGCGTTGACCGTCAGGTTGAGGATGATCTGCTCGAGCTGGCTCGGATCGGCGCGCACCGTGGCGGGGCTCGAGGCGAGCGTCGTTCGGAGGTCGATGTCCTCACCGATGATCCGGCGCAGCATTTTGTCCACGCCCCAGACGATGGTGTTGAGATCGACGATGTCGGGCTGCACCACGCGCCGCCGGCTGAAGGCGAGGAGCTGGCGGGTGAGGGCGGCGGCCCGTTGCGCAGCGCCGACCATCACGGAAATGTCGCCGTGCTTCGGGTCGTCTTTGGGCAGCTCCTCGAGCAGGATTTCGCCATAGCCGAGGATGACGGAGAGCACGTTGTTGAAGTCGTGCGCGACGCCCCCGGCGAGCTGCCCGATGGCCTCCATTTTCTGCGATTGCAGGAGCTGCTCTTCGGCGCGCCGGAGCGCGGCCTCCGTCTGCACGCGCTCGGTCACGTCGCGCGCGATGCCCACGAGTCCGATGGTCTCGCCGGCGGGCGTGCGGATGGGTGCCTTCGTCTCCGAGATCCAGCGCGTGACGCCGTTTTGTTGAAATTCGTGAAGTACGTCCTGCGTGGGCAGGCCCTCGCTCATCACGCGGCGATCCTCGGCCTCGGCGTTCATGGCGTCGGTCGAGGGGCCGAGCAGGTCCACGAGACGCTTGCCCGAGAGGTTCTCGGATTGGCTGCCGCTCAGGTTGCGCGCGAAGGCGCGGTTCGTACGCAAATAACGGAGCTGGCGATCCTTGAAGTAGATGCCGTCCGGCACGTTGTCCATGAGGTCGTGCAAGAGCGTGCGCTCCTGGACGAGCTCCTGCGCGAGCCGATAGTGCTCGGCCGCCTTGCGCACCATGATCTGAAGCTCCTCCGGATTCCACGGCTTCGTCACATACGCGAAGATGCGCCCTTCGTTCACGGCGCGGATGACGGCGCCGAGATCTGCGAAGCCGGTCACGAGCATGCGCGTCGCGTTGCTGGCTTCGTGGACGCGCGTCAGGAGCTCGTCGCCGGTCATCCCCGGCATGCGTTGATCGGTGAGCACGACCGCGATGCCCGGCTCGTGCTCGACGACCTCGAGCGCGGCTTGCGATGATTGCGCCTTGAACACGGTGAACTCGTCGCTCAAGAGGTCTTCGAGCGCGACCAACACTTGCGGCTCGTCGTCGACTAGCAGCACGGAGTTCTTGATGAGGTTCACTCGATCCCTGCCCCTGACGAAAACATCCGGATGTTGCGACATCGTTTCAGCGCCGCGCCGCGCGTGCGGGGCGCATCCCAGTATTCGACTCTAGACTTATGCGTTCCGCGACTTGGAAAAGACGCGCACTACCTGCCCTCGACTGCATCGGCTCGCTCACGCTCCCGGCGCGTTGGTTTGCTTCGAATCCTGCCGATCCAAGCAAAGTTATGTCAAGCATTCGAGACCGAGAGTTGTGGCGTTTCGCGACGATCGGGAGACGTTGTGTAGGTCCGTGTGCGTGCCCACTCTGACTACAAAACCGGGCTCCTGTACGACACGAACGACATGTGTGAGGGGAGGTCTTGACCGTCGTGGGATGGAACGTAGTTTAGTGGACTCGGATCATGCGTAGCGAGGGCCTACGAAGCGGAAACGGCGAGAGGAAGCACGCGGCGTGAGCGCCTCTGGTGGGCTCGCGAAGGAGCGGGTGCTCTTGGTGGACGACGAGCCGCAGGTGCTCGTCGCGCTCGAGGACCTCTTGAGCGACGAGTTCACGGTGTTCAAGGCCGAGTCCGGCGAACGCGCGCTGAAGCTGGTCGAGAACGAGAGCGACATTGCGGTGGTCGTCACCGATCAGCGCATGCCGCGTATGAGCGGCGACGAATTTCTCTGCAAACTCCAGGGTCGCTCGGACGCGACGCGCATGCTCGTGACCGGCTTCGCCGACCTCGCCGCCGTCGTGCGCGCCGTGAACGAGGGTCGCATCTTCGCCTATGTCGCCAAGCCGTGGGAGCCCGAGGATTTTCGGCTGAAGGTCCAGCGCGCGGCCGAGCATTTCCGGCTCGCGCAGGACCTCGCGGCCGAGCGCCGGCTCCTGCGCGATCTGATGGACAACACGCCGGACGGCATCTACTTCAAGGACGCCGAGCTCCGCTTCCTGCGTGCGAACGGACCGATGCTCGAGCGCTTGAACACCGAACAACTCGCGCTCGTGGGCAAACGCCTGAGCGAGCTCTTGGCCGACGATCGGGAGGTCGCCGAGAGTGAGCTCGAGGAACGTCGCCTCGTGGAAGGCGGCTTGCCCGTGCTCGAGGTCACGCGCCCGCAGCTGAAGAACGGAAACGTGCGCTGGTATTCCGAGAGCAAAGCGCCGATTCGCACGCCGAGCGGCGCGGTCGTCGGGCTCGTCGGCATCTCACGCGACGTGACGCTCCGGCGCCAGCATGAGGCGCGGATCGCACGCCTCACCAACGTGTATTCGCTGATCAGCGGCATCAACGCCGCCATCGTCCGCGCGCGCAGCCGTGACGACTTGCTCGCGGAAGCGTGTCGTATCGCCGTCGCGGCCGGCGACCTCGCGCACGCCGGCGTGGCGCGGCTCGATCGCGAGACCGGGCACGCGACGGTCCTCGCGAGCGCTCCCGCCGGCCTGCCGATCATCCATGAAGTGGCGGCCGCGCAAGCCGCCGCGGGGCCGGTGCGTATGCCGCTCCTCGAGCAGATGATCGAGGCGCGGCGTCCGATGGTGATCAACGACATCGCCGTCGCCGAGAACGTGCGCTTCCGGGCGCAGATGCTCGAGCACGGCTTGCGCAGCGCCGCGATCTTTCCGCTGCTCAGCGCCGGAGAGCTCGACTCCGTCTTTTGCCTGTTCGGCGCCGAGCCCGACTTCTTCGACGGCGAGGAGGTGAAGCTGCTCGGCGAGGTCTCGAACAATCTCTCGTTCGCGCTCGATCATATTGGCAAGAGCGAGCGGCTCGAATTTCTCGCGTATCACGACGGCCTCACCGGCCTGCCGAACCGCGATCTTTTCCTCGATCGTGCTGGCCAACAGCTCGTGGCCAGTCGCAAGGACGGACGCAAGGTCGGCGTCGTCATCGTCGACCTCGGCCGCTTCCGGCAGATCAACGAGACGCTCGGGCGCCAGGGCGGCGACAGCCTGCTCGTGCAGGTGGCCGATCGGCTGCGCAAGGTAGCGGGCAACGTCGGTACGGTCGCGCGCCTCTTCGGCAACACTTTCGCGGTGCTCGTGCCGTCGGTCGAGAGCGACGCTTTCGTCGGGCTCTTGATCGAGAACGAAATTCTCGAGGCTTTGCGTGACGTATTCGTGATCGAGGGGACGGAGGTGCTCGCGTCGGCGCGCGTCGGCGCCGCGCTCTTCCCTTCCGACGGCGACACGGCCGAGGCGCTGCTCGCCAACGCCGAGGCCGCGCTGAAGAAGGCGAAGGCGAGCGGGCAGCCGTACGTGTTCTACGCACCGGTGATGAACGCCCGGGTCTCCGAGCAGCTCGCCCTCGAGACCAAGCTGCGGCGCGCCATCGAGCGCGACGAGTTCTTGCTGCACTACCAGCCGAAGGTGGACCTGAAGACGGGCGTGATCGTGGGGCTCGAGGCCCTGATCCGCTGGCGTGACCCGGACACGGGGCTCGTCCCGCCGGGTAAATTCATCCCGCTGCTCGAGGAAACGGGGATGATTCGCGAGGTCGGGCGCTGGGTGCTCGAGCGCGCGGCGCTGCAGCATCACACCTGGGTGCAGGCCGGGCACACGCCCCCGCGCATCGCCGTGAACGTCTCGGGCTTGCAGCTCGCTGCCCACGACTTCATCCCGACCCTCGAGCGCGTGCTCCAGCACTATCCCGGTGGGAACGCCGGCGTCGATCTCGAGATCACCGAGAGCGTGTTCGTCGACGACCTCGACGGCAGCATCGCGAAGCTCGACGCCGCGCGCCGCTACGGGCTGACCGTCGCGATGGACGACTTCGGCACCGGCTACTCCTCCTTGAGCTCGCTCGGTCGGCTGCCGTTGGATTCACTGAAGGTCGACCGCTCTTTCGTCATTCGCATGACCGAGGACCCTCAGAGCACGTCGATCGTGACGACCATCATCTCGCTCGGGCACGCGCTCGACCTCAAGGTGGTGGCCGAGGGCGTGGAGACGGCCGAGCAGGCGCGCCTGCTGCGCCTGCTCAAATGCGATCAGGCGCAGGGTTATCTGATTGCACGGCCGATGCCGGCGGACGACGTCGTGAAGATGCTGGGGTCGCGCGTCGATCTCAGCCCGCCTTCGAAAGCTTGAGCGGCAGCCGAATCACGGCAACCGTGCCGCCGCCGGCCGCGTCGCCGAGCTCGAGCGTACCGCCGTGCTTCTTCACGATCGAATACGTGATCGAGAGTCCGAGCCCCGTGCCCTGGCCGACCGGCTTGGTGGTGAAGAACGGCTCCAAAACGCGGGTGCGGTTCTGTGCCGGGATGCCGTGCCCGCTGTCCTCCACGGCGATGACGTAGGCGTCACCCTCGGCGCCCGCGCGGATTCGGATCAAGCCGGGGCCGTCGATGGCGTCGATCGCGTTCGTCACGAGATTCATCAGCGCCTGATTGAGCAGGCCCGGCATGCACTCGATGTTATCGGGGTCGCCGATCGAGAGCTCCGTCGTGACGCGGCCGCTCAAGCGGTGCGCGAGAATCGTGAGCACCGAGTCCACGCACTCGCGCATGCTGACGTGCTTGATTTCGCCTTCGTCGAGGCGTGAGAACGTGCGGAGCTTGACGACGAGCTCGCGCATGCGCTCGAGGCCCATGCGCATGCCCGATAGGCGCTCGGTCGCGCGGTTCCACGCCTTCTGTGCCGGTTCGAGCGCGGTGCGACCGACCCGTTTCTCCACTTCCGTGAGGCTCTGTTCGGTCGTGCCGAGGTGACTCAGCACGAAGGCGAGGGGGTTATTGATCTCGTGGGCGACGCCCGCGACGAGCTCGCCGAGCGAGGCCATTTTTGCCGATTGTACGAGCTTTTCTTGGGTCGCCTGCAGCTCGGCGTAGGCGGCGTGGAGGTCCTCGTTCTTGCGTTCGAGCTCTTCCACGAGCGAGGCGCGTGTCTCGGCGATCTCGCGCGCGGCTCGCGCCTCGGAGGCTTCGAGCTCGCTCTTGAGTAGCCGCTCGCGCACGCGGCGGTTCTCATCCTCGAACTGTCGCCGCCGGAGCTGCGCTCGCACGCGCGCCTTCAAGACGTCGAGCTCGGCGGACTTTTGGATGTAGTCGTCCGCCCCCATGGCGAGGCCGTCGAGCAAGGATTCGCGGTCCTCGACGGAAGTGAGCAAGAGCACCGGGATGTCGCGCACGGCGGATGACCCTTTGAGCCGGCGGCACGTTTCCTTTCCGCCGATTCCCGGCATGAGCACGTCGAGCAGGATGCAATCCACGCTCTGCACCGAAAGGAGCTCGAGCGCCTCTTCGCCCGAACGCGCGGCGATCACGTCGTAGCCTTCGCTGCGCAGGGCGTTCGCCACGACTTCGCGGTACGTGGGGCTGTCGTCCACGGCGAGGATGCGCTTGGGGGCGAGCAGGCTGGCGGTCTGTTCGGTCGTGGCCTGCGGCGTTCCGCGCAACGCGGTCTGCACCTTCGCGAGGATGACGTCGAGATCCTCGTCCTTGTGGACGAAGGCGTCGGCGCCTGCGTCGAGCGCGCGGAGTTCCGCGTCGATCTCCTTTGCAGCCGTCAAGAGCACGCAGGGCGTGCCCCGGAGCGCGGCGTCGAGCCGCAGGTGTCGGATCACCGAGGGCCCATCTAGGCCGGGCAGCATGCCGTCGACGATCAGCGCGCGCGGGCGCTCCGCGGCCGCAAGCTTGAGCCCCTCCTCGCCCGTAGCCGCGCCGATCACTCGATAGCCCGCCGCCTCGAGCGCGTGGCGCAGGCCCTCGCGAAAGGTAACGCTGTCGTCGATCAAGAGCACCGGCGCGTTGTCGTCGCCCTGCGAGCTTTGCTGCCGGACCAGCTCGTGGACGCGCGCGACCAAATAGCCGCTGTCGTAGGGCTTGCCGATGTACTCGTCGGCGCCCGTCGTGAGCCCGCGGATGCGGTCGCGGACCTCGACCTCGCTCGATAGCATCACGACCGCCACGTGCGACGTTTCGCGTGCACGGATCTCTCGCAGGAGTTCCAGCCCGTCGCCGTCGGGTAGCACGAGGTCGAGAACCACGACCGCGACCGTGCTTTCGGCGAGGTGCCTGCGCGCTTCCGCCACGCTCGCGCAGGGCACGGCCGCGAGCCCGGCCGCCCGAAGCGACTCGGTCAAATCCATCCGCACGGTGAGGCTGTCGTCCACGACGAGGACCGTTTCGTTCATGCTCTGGTGCCTCGCGCTCGAAACAGACTGACGAGCTCGGGTGCCACGGCACCAAGCGGCAGCACCAACTCCGTCGCACCCAGCAGCGCTGCCTCGCGCGGCATGCCGTAAACGACGCACGTCGCCTCGTCCTGCCCGATCGTCACGGCGCCCGCGTTCCGGAGTTCCAGCAAGCCGAGCGCGCCGTCACGGCCCATGCCGGTGAGCAGACACGCGACGGTCGCCGCAGCTTCTTCCCGCGCGACGGACTCGAACAGGACGTCGACGGACGGGCGGCACGAATGGCGCTCCGGGTCGCGCGTCAGTCGCAGACGGCCGCCGCGCAACACGAGGTGCTGGTCGGGCGGCGCGAGGCGCACTTGTCCGGCGCACGCGTCCAGCGCTTCCCCCTCGGTTGCATAGGCGACAGGGCGTCCGATTTGCCCTTCGAGCCAATCCGCGAACGCCGTCGCGAACGGCGCCGCCAAGTGAAGCACGATGAGGATTGGGGCCGAGAACTCGCGTGGCAGGGAACGCAAGATCTCGACGAGAGCGCTCGGCCCGCCCGTTGACACGCCGATGAGCACGAGCTTCAGCGGAGACGCCCCCGGTACGGCGTCCGGTTTCGCCCCTGGCCTCGCGCGCGCTAGCTCCGTCCAGCCGCTCAAGCGGGCTCGCGGGTGCGTGATGACGCGCACGCGCGAGACGATGCGGAGCGCGCTCAAGAACTGCTTTTCCCAGGCGCCGGGCTCCTCGTCGCCGCGCGGCTTCTCGATCACGTCGACCGCGCCCGCAGCGAGGGCGTCGTAAGTCTTGAAGACCTCGCCGCGATTGAAGGACGCCGAGACCACGAGGATCGGGGTCGGATGGTGCGCCATGATGTATTCGGTCGCCGCGAGCCCCGTCATCAGCGGTAGCATCATGTCGAGCGTGACGACGTCGGGCCGGAGGCGCGCGCAGAGCTCGATGGCGCTTCGGCCGTCCCCTGCCTCGCCGACGATTTCGAGGCTCGGATCGCCGCGGATGACCTCGAGCAGGCGTGCTCGCACCGTGATCGAGTCCTCCACGACGAGCACGCGAGTCTTCCCCGTGCTCACCCGAGTAGTCTCCGGATGTTCGTAAGCAGGAGGTTCTGATCGAATTCGCCTTTGACGATGTACGCGCTCGCGCCTGCGTGCTGCCCGCGCAATTGGTCCTCTGGGGCGTCACGCGAGCTCACGAGGATCGCCGGTATACGTCCGAGCTCGGGGTCGGCGCGCGTGCGGCTCACGAATTCGAAGCCGTCCATGCCGGGCATCTCGACGTCGACCACGAAAAGGCCATAGCGCCGCTCGCGCGCCTTCTCGAGCCCTTGCTCGGCCGAAACGGCGAGCTCGACCTCGTAACCGGCGGACTCGAGGATGCTCTGCTCGAGCATGCGGGTCGTGAGCGAATCGTCGATGATCAAGATCGGCAAAAGCTCGTTCGCGGCGGGCTCGGCCAGATCGCGCACTCCCGCGGCGGCGGCGATGAGCCCTTCGGGGTCGAGCACCAGCCGCGGATTACCCTCGGCATCGAGCGCCGCCCCCGCGACGATCGCATCGACGTGCACGGCCTCCGGCAGCGGATGCACGATCAGGTCCAAGGTGCCGACGAGGCGGTCGACTCCGACGGCCGCCGAGCGTCCTCCCGCAGCGACTACGACGGCCGAGCACGCGGCGCGCCGGTCGACGCGGCCCGTCTCGCGCAACGCCCGAGCGAGCGACAGGAACGGAATTACCTTGCCACCGCTCGAGATCGAATCGCCTTCCGGGGTCTGACCGATCCCACCGGCGGCGATACGCACTGTCTCTTGCACGGCTTCGAGGGGAATGGCAGCCGCCGTTGCGCCCGCCTCGACCACGAGCGCACGCAGCGCCGCGAGCGAGACCGGCACGGCGAGCGAGACGCTCGTCCCCCTGCCGAGCGTCGTCGTGACCGTGACTTCGCCCTGGAGGCGCGCGGCTGTTTCTCGCACCACGTCGAGACCGACGCCGCGACCGGAAATGTGCGTCACGCTCTTGGTCGTGGAGACGCCCCCCGCAAGCAGGCGCTCGAGCACTGCCCCGTCGGTCAGCTGCGCGACTTCATCCGCTCGCGCGTACCCGCGCGTGACGAGCTCGCGCCGGACCGCGAGCACGTCGATGCCCTTGCCGTCGTCGACGCAAGTGAACACGACGCGGCCGCCCCGCCTTTCGACACCGACGGCGATCCGGCCGAGCTGTGCTTTGCCGGCGTCCGCTCGCTCGCGCGGCGGTTCGATGCCATGAGCGACGGCGTTGCGAACGAGATGCAGCAGCGCGTCGCGTAGCGGACCGAGGACGTGAGCGTCGAGCCGTAGGGACCCGCCGGAAAACTCGAGCGCCGCCTGGCGGCCGAGCGCGTCCGCCGCGTCGCGAACGGCGCGGGTGAGGGACGGCACGAGCGCTTGGGCCGGCACCAAGCGCAACCGATCGGCGCCGTCGCGCACGTCCGCGAGCTCTTGGTCGACACGCTCCACGCCGACCTCGAGGGCGCTCATCACCCGCTCGAAAGCGCTCTGGAAATCTTCGGCGAGCGCGCGCTCCTTGTCGGACGCCGACCCGCGTGCGCTGGTCGAACGCAGCGTGAGTCGACTTGAAAGTGCCGCCGAAAGGAGCCCGAGCTGGCGCAGGCGATCGATGTCGCGCTTGAGCGATGCGAGCTGCACGCCCGTTTCCGTTACGGCTCGGAGCAGCGCGTCCATTTCCTCGATTTCGACGCGCACCGTCTGGAAAACGTCGTCCGCGGCTGCGGCCCGCACCGGTGCAGCGGCACCGCCCGGCAGTGCCGCTGGAGCGACCTCGGGCACGCCGGCGGCTGGCGCGGCCCCGGGCGGGGCGTCGAGCGCTCCCAGACCTGCGGCCATCCGATCGACGAGGGTGAGCAGCTCCCTCAGCTCGCTCGGCGTCGGCGACCGCGCGGCAGCGCGCGCTCGCTCGAGCACCTCTTCCACCTCGTGTGCGAGCTCTGCCAGGGCCACCTGTCGCACGACGCGCGCGGCTCCCTTCAGCGTGTGGGCGAGCCGGAACAGGCGCGGAAGCACCGCGGGGTCGGCGCCCTCCCGCTCGAGCTCGAGCACGCCTTGGCTCAAGCCGTCGATGAGCTCGCGCGCCTCGACACGGAAGTAGCGGTAGGGGTCCGTCGCCACGCCTTGCCCGCTCAGGCTGCGGCCTGGGCTTGCACGATCTTCAAAAGATCGCGCGAGAGGTTTGCGAGCTCCGCCGCGGTTTGCAGCGTCTGCGCCGAGCTCGACTCCGTCTCTCGGCTCGCTTGCGCGACGTTGGCCACAGCGACGTTGACCTGTTCGACCGCGGTCGACTGCTGCTTCGTGCTCAGCTCGATCTCGCGAGCGGCCTCGGTCGTGGTGCCGACCATGCCTGCGATTTGCGCGAACGACATGGTCACGTCCGAGAACTGTCGAGCGCCGGCTTCGACCGCCTTGTTGCCGCCTTCCGTCGCCATCACGGTCTTGTTGACCGCCGAACGAATGTCCTCGATGAGTTGCCGAATTTCCTTGGTCGACGCGCCCACGCGATCTGCAAGGCGCCGGATCTCTTCGGCGACGACGGCGAAGCGCTTGCCGCTCTCACCGGCGCCCGCGGCCTCGATGGTGGCGTTGATGGCGAGGATGTTGGTCTGCTCCGCGAGCTCGTTGATGAGCTCGAGGATGCCGCCGATCTGCTGCGATTTGCGCCCGAGATCGAGCATGTGCGAGACGATCAGCTCGACTTGGCGCTGGATCGTCCCGATCGAGTCGTTGGTGCGCTGCACCATTTGTTCGCCCGTGCGCGCCGAGCTCGCGGTTTCGTTCGCGATGGTCGAGACGCGGCGGGCGCTGTCCGCGATCTGCCTCGCCGTCGCGAGGAGCTCGCTGATGGTCGTGGTGATCTCGCTCATCGCGGTCGCCTGCTCCTTCGCGCTCGTCACCTGTTGATTCGCGGCCGATTGGAGCTCGGCCGACGAGCTCTGGACGTGGCGGACCGCCGTGCCAATCTGGCTGGTCAGGGCGCGCGCGATCAGGAGGCCGACCACGGCCACGAGTAGCGTTCCGATCAGGGTGCCCCACAGGATCGCCGTGCGGGCCGTGACCGAGCTCGTCTCGGCGTCGGAACGCCGTTTGCCGAGTAGCTCCTGTTCGTCGTGGTCCATGGCGCCAATCGTGGTGCGGATGGCGTCCATCGTGCGCTTGCCCTCTCGGTTAGCGACGATCCGCAACGCCGGTTCGAAACCGCCGCTGCGCCGCGCATCCACGACTTGTTTCATCTCCGAGAATTTCAGATCGATGAGCGGACGCAACGTATCGAGGCGGTGCTGTTGCACTGCGTTGTCCCTCGTGAGCGCTCGAACCTCGTCGTAAGTGCGTTCGACCTCGAGCGTCGCCCGGGTGAACGGCTCGAGGAAATCATCCATGCCGGTGATCACGAAGCCGCGCTGCCCGGTTTCGGCGTCGACCAACGTCGTTTGGAGCCGCGCGAGCGCCTCGCGCACCTGGGTCGTGTGGGTGACCCAGTGATCGTTTTCGATCAAGTGTTCGGTCGTCTGATAGCCGAAGAATGCGACCAAGAGCAGCGTGAGCACTGCGAGCGCGTAGCCGAGGCCCAGCCTCCGGCCGAAAGTCCATGAACCGCCCATCACGAATTCGCCTTTCCCGGCCGCCCGCGGCCGGATTGCTTCGATACTACCCGGACGATCCACGGAATGCTTACGATCGGCCGAAGCCCGCTCTCGCTCCGAATCACCTGCTCGACCAAACCGCCGGCGGTATCCTCGCGCAGCTCGAGGGCGGTTGGCGGGAGGCGCAGGTGGCCTTCGACCTCGTTGAACGCGACTGCAAGGTCCGGCCGGCCGCCGCAGACGGCGACCCAGCGCGAAGTGCCCGCCTCAGGTGAGTGTCCGAGTAGCACGCCGAGATCGAACACGGCGACGAGCATCCCGCGGAGCCCAACGAGCCCGGCGAGCGCAGGGAGCGGCGAGGGGACGCGTGTTGCCCGGCGTCCTGTTGCGACGCCACCGACTTCCGCCAGCCTGAGCGCATAGGGGCGACCCGCGACGCGGATTGCAAGCAAGTCGACGAGGTCGCGCGCGGTTTCGCGCGGCGGCAGCGCGAAGCTAGCGTCGAATTCCTGCCGGAGCGCTGCGACCGAGAGCGAAGACGTCACCCTGAGCCCCCGACCTTCGCGAGCTCGGTGCGACAGAGCGCGATCAGCGCTTCCCGCGCGAAGCCGCCGCCGAACAGCACCAGGCGCGAGGTGTCCTCGCGGTCGAGCAGGACGAGCGCCTGGCCGAGCTCACGGCGCGCGCGCAGGCTGTCGCCGGCGCGCTTGGCGAGGAGTCCAGCATGGAGGTGCGGCATGGCGAAGGTCGAGTCGAGGTGCACCGCCATGCGATCGTGCTCGAGCGCACCGTCGTGATCGCCCGCGTGTTCGCGGCACAGCGCCTTCAGGTAGTGGGCGCCGGCATTGAGCTCGTCCGCGGCGAGCAGGCGCTCGCAAGCCTGCTCGGCATCGACCAAGCGGCCGTCGTTCGTGAAGAGTACGGCCGAAAATAGCAGCGCATCGGGTCGGCGATGGGTTTCGGGCGGCAGCGTCTCGAGCAGCGCGCGAGCGTCTGCGAAGCGCTCGCGCTGCATGAGCTCGAGCACGGGAGCGAGCGCGGGGTTTTTCGTCGGCTGTGAGTCGTGTTCGTTCTCGACCTGCGGGATGGAGCGTCCGGGCTTCGAGCTGGTGAGCTCGGCGACGCGGTGCGTGGCGCGCTGGATCGCCTCGAACCACGAGCTCGTGTCGTCGACGACTGCAGGCAGCGTACTGAGTTGGCTCGTTTCGTCCACGAGCGCTGCTCGCGGTCGCAATGCCGGTGCCGCTGTCTCCCGCCGCTGGTAGTAAAACGTGTTGTGGGTGTGGCAGAGATGGTAACCGTGCGCTAGGCCGCGCAACGTCTCGGCGTGACCGAGAAACAAGTAGCCACCCGGTAGGAGCGCGTCGGTCAGGCGTCCCACGACGCGTCGCATCGAGTCCGGCGTGAAGTACATGATCACGTTGCGACAGAAGATCACGTCGCAGGCGAGAGCGCGGAAAAACAGCGGATCCTGCTCGGCCAGGTTCTGCTCGCGCAGGGTGACCATGCGCTTGATACTGGGATCGAGGACGAACTCGTTGCCGCTCTCTTTGAAGTAGCGAGCACGGATTACCTCGGGAGTCGCGCGCAGCGCCCAGCGCGAGTAAACCCCGCGAGCGGCGCGCGCGAGCATGCTGCGGTTTACGTCGACGCCGAGGATCTGCACGTCGTACGCCTCGAGACCCGGGATGGCTTCGCGCAAGGCGATCGCGAGCGAGTAAGGCTCCTCGCCGGATGCGCATCCAGCCGAAAGCACGCGCAGCCGCTGCGTCCCGTGCAGCGCGCGGTCGGGAAAGACGGTCTCGATGAAGGCGTGAATTTGATCGACATTGCGGTAGAAGAACGTCTCGGTGACGGTCAGCGTTTCGGCGAGGCGTCCGACTTCGTCGCTGCGAAATGCAGGGGAGCGCAGCCGTTCGATGTAGCCGTCGAGATCCGCGAGACCCAGCTCTCGCTGTCGAGCGCCCGCTGCGAGGACGAGCTGCTCGCGACGGTCGTCCTCGAAAGCGAATCCGAGGTGCTCGCCCAGGACGAGCTCCAGGCGTTCGAGTGTGGAGTCGGCAGCGCCTCGGGTCACGCCGGTGCCTCCGCGAGGAGCGGCATGGAAGGCACCAGTCGCGCGGCTTCCAGCACGAGTAGGAGGGTCGCATCGTGCAACGCGAGCGCGGACACGCTGTCTTGTGCGGCGCGGCTCAGGAGCGGAGGCATGCGTTCGAGCGCCCGGACATCGAGCTCCGAGACGCCGATGACACGCTCCACGGCGAGCGCCACCGCGCGACCGTCGACCTCGAGCGTCACGATGCGGCCGATCTGCCGCCGTCCGTCGCGTGCAGCGAGGACTGCGCCGAGATCCACGACCGGGACGGACGCCCCGCGGATGATCGAAAGCCCCAGGACGAAATGAGGGGCTCCTGCGACGACGGTGATCGGTAACGCACGCATGGTCTCGCGCACGCACGCGAGCGGAACGCCGGCGCGACATCCGCCTGCATCGACCACGAGCAACGATTTCCGCGCCTCGTCCCTCATCGATCACGCCGCCTCTCGAACACGATTGTTCGAGCCCGCGAGCATAAGCGGCAACCGCGCTCGAGGGCAAAGGCGCTTGACACTGAAAGGCCGTGCACCGTACCCTCGGCCGCGTGTTGGTGCCTGGGCCCCTGCCCAGGCTAAAGGGAACCCGGTGTGATTCCGGGGCTGCCCCGCAGCGGTAAGCGAGAACGACCTCCACTGGCGCACTGGGCCTTCGGGCTTCGGGAAGCGGTGGACAGTAGGAACCCGGCCTCGGCCGGCAAGCTCGCGGAGCCCGAATACCTGCCAGCGCACGGCACCGGGACCGATCCGGCGCCGTTGGACCCAGAGCCTCGCGGGTAGGCGTTCGGGTCACGCCGGGAGACTTGCGTCTTCTGGCTCCGGTTCTTCACCCAGGATTCGTCCGCGCGGCCCGTTTTGTACGGGTTCAGCGCCCATGCTGCTCCCTCGGCCTCGAGCTCGAGGGAGGACAGGAGCTATCGTCATGTCCGTTCAGTCGAGCTGTCTCGGTCATCCTCGTATTGGCAAAGAGCGAGAGCTCAAGCGCGCTCTCGAGGAGTATTGGGCGGGTAAGCGCAGCGCGGTGGAGCTCACGGCCGTCGCCCGCGAGCTGCGTAGCCGGCATTGGCGCGGGATGCGTGAGGCCGGGATCGGCGTCGTGCCGAGCAACGACTTCTCGCTCTACGACCACGTGCTCGACGCGGCGGTGCTCCTCGGCGTGGTGCCCGAGCGCTACCAGCGCGTGGCGGATCCGCTCGCGCGCTACTTCGCCATGGCCCGCGGCCTGCAGGAACCGGCGTCCGGGGTCGATCTCGACGCGCTCGAGATGACCAAGTGGTTCGACACGAACTACCACTACATCGTACCCGAACTCGAACCGGAGCAGGTGTTCCGGCTCGAGCCGACGAAGCTTCTCGGTGAGCTCGCCGAGGCGCGCTCGCTCGGAATCGAGCCGCGGCCGGTGGTGCTCGGCCCCGTTTCGTTCCTTTTGCTCGCGAAATGGGCGCCGTTCAAGGGTGTGGGACGCGATCGGCTCGAGCTGCTCGGCCGTCTCTTGCCCGTCTACGCGGAGCTCTTCACGCGGCTCGCGCGCGAAGGCGTGCAGGCCGTGCAGCTCGACGAGCCTTTTCTCGCGCTCGACAGCGACGCGCGGCGCGAAACGGCGTTTCGCTCGGCACTCCGCGAGCTCGGTGCGCTCGCTCGCCGGCCGAAGCTCGTGGTGACGGCGTATTTCGAGAGCGTCGAGCGGAACGTCGGGCTCGTCGCCGAGTCGGGTTGCGAAGGGTTGCACGTCGATCTCGTGCGGGCCCCCGAGCAGCTCGACGCCGTCTGCGCGCGGCTCGCGCCCGAGCAGACGCTTTCGGTCGGCGTGGTCGACGGCCGCAACGTATGGCGCACCGACCTCAGCCGTGCCCACGGGCTCGTGCGGCGCGCCGTCGCTGCGCTCGGCGAGGAGCGCGTCGTCGTCGCGCCGTCGTGCTCGCTTCTGCACGTCCCGCATGATTTGAGCGCGGAAAAACGGCTCGATGCGGAGCTCGTGAGCTGGCTCGCGTTCGCCCGCCAAAAGCTCGACGAGCTCGCCGCGCTCGCGCGGGCGGCGCACGAGGCCGTGCCGAGCGACACCCTGTTTTCGGACGCTCGCTCCGCCCTCGGGGCACGCCGCACGTCGGTGCGAACCCACGACGGCGTGGTGCGCGCCCGCACCGCCGCGCTCGAGCCGCGGCTACTCGCGCGGAGCGCGCCGTTTCGCGTACGCCACGTAGCGCAACGCGCGCGGCTCGGCTTGCCGCTCTTGCCGACGACGACGATCGGCTCGTTCCCCCAGACGGCCGAGGTGCGCAAGGCGCGCGCCGAGCACCGCGCCCACAAGCTGTCCGACGCCGACTACCAGGCATTTCTGGAGGCGGAGACGCGCCGGGCCGTCGAGCGGCAGGAGGCGCTCGGCCTCGACGTGCTCGTGCACGGAGAGTTCGAGCGCAACGACATGGTCGAATACTTCGGCGAAAAACTAGCGGGTTTTGCCTTCAGCGAGCACGGCTGGGTGCAGAGCTACGGGTCGCGCTGCGTCAAGCCGCCGATCCTCTTCGGCGACGTCGCGCGTCCGGCACCCATGACGGTCGAGTGGGCTCGGTTCGCGCAGGGCCTCACCAAGAAACCGATGAAAGGCATGCTCACCGGGCCGGTCACGATCCTGAAGTGGTCGTTCGTGCGCGACGACCAACTGCCCGCCGAGACGTGTCGTCAAATCGCGCTCGCGTTGCGCGACGAGGTCGCGGATCTCGAAGCGGCAGGCATCGCGGTGATCCAGGTCGACGAGCCGGCAATTCGCGAAGGTTTGCCGCTCCGGCGCGCCGAGTGGGAGGCGTACCTCGGCTGGGCGGTCGACGCGTTCTTGCTCGCGACGGCGGGCGCCGGCGACGCGACGCAGATCCACACCCACATGTGCTACTCCGAGTTCGGCGACATTCTCGCCGCCGTCGCGCGCATGGACGCCGACGTGGTCTCGATCGAGACGTCGCGTTCGAGAATGGAGCTTCTCACCGATTTCGGCCGCTTCCGTTACCCGAACGACGTGGGTCCGGGGGTCTACGACATCCATTCCAAGCGCGTGCCGACCACGGAAGAAATGGTGCTCCTCGTCACGCGCGCGCTCGAGGTGTTGCCTGCCGAGCGGCTATGGGTAAACCCGGATTGCGGGCTCAAGACGCGTGGCTGGCCCGAGGTGGACTCGGCGCTCGCCCGCATGGTCGAGGCGGCGCGGACGCTGCGAGCCAAGCTCGGACGGAGCCGCTAGGAGCCGGCGGCGCCCGGCCGTTCAGTTACCGCAACAGCCCCATTTGCTCTCGAGGTAGCTCTCGATGCTCTGGCGCTCGCCGTCATCGAGCGTGCGCGCGTACAGGATGAGCTCGGCGATCTCTCCGGCCCAGGTGGAGCAACCCACGTACAAGCTGCGCCCGATGAACGCCTGTTCGCGCGTCAACGACGCCGGCGGATCCATCATCCCGACGCCGGTAGAAATGCCGTTCAAGAAGATCTCGGCGGCGCCTGACGTAGCCTGCCGCGCCTCGGCAAGCCGCGGCTCGTCGCTGGCGAAAGCGCCGTTCTGCCCGGGAAGGAAGCCCTGGAAGACCTCGAATGCGAACGCCGTGTCCACGCGGCCGAAATTGATGTCGTCGATCTCGGTGCCGTTCGAAAGCTCGAGCAGCGGGATGCAAGCCTGTGCTCCCGCTGCGCGTGCGATCGCGAAGAAGGTGATGCCGTTTTCGAAAGTCGAGACCAGCGGAGGCAGGCCCAGATAGTCGTCGACGCCGTCGAACACGAGCGCCGGAAGCGCGGTGTCGGCGAAGGTACCGAGCATGGGACGGGCACCGCCCGAGAGCTGCACGGCGTTCAGGTCGTTACCCGAGCGATCGAGCCACTTCGAGACGGCACCGCCGCCCGTGGTGTTGACGCCCTGATCGGCCGAAAACCAGTAGACGAGCCCGTCGTGGGAAATCGGATCTTGCGCGGGCATGCCGCCCGTGCCGGTTCCGGAGACGCCCGCTTCGCCCGGCGAGCCGGCGTCGTCGGTGGCGCCGGCGCTCGGTAAGCCGCCGCTCCCGCCGTCGCCGCCGCGCGCCCTGCGGCCGCCGGTGCCGATCGTGGTGCGCCCGCCGCCGCCTTCATCCCGCCCGCCGGTGTCGCGGCCGCTCGCGCCGGCATTGGCGCGGCCGCCCTCCGCCGCGGAGCGTCCCCCGTCACCGCCGATGGTGCTGCTTGCGGCCGTGCCGTCGAGGCCTGCCGCGGCGCCGCGCCCGGCGTCCGCTCTGGGGCTGCCGCCACTGCTCGCTCCGGCGCCGCCCTTTTGGGTGCTGAACTCGGAGGTGCACGCGAACGGCAGCAAGGCTAGAGCGACGACCCCCGCCCGACACCAACCCGGCAAGCGAAGCATTGCCGAAATCCTAGCACGAAGGCGCGCGTGAAAATGCGCTCCGTCGCCGTGTCGCCGTCGCTCGGAGCCTAGCGCTCCGAGGCCCGAGTTTCGTCACGAACGACGGGCTGCGAACGGCGGCGTGCGCGCACGAAGCTATGGAACGCGCGCGCCAAGCGTCCGACGGCCTCGACTATCGCGTCCGGAGGGATCGACGAGAAAGCGAGACGGAGCGCGATGGGTTCGGACTCGCCCCCGGGCCGGAAATCACGTCCGGGATCCACGGTCACGCCGTGGCGCAGCGCCGTCGCGAGCAGCTCCACGTCGTCACCGCCTTCTTCCGACGTGGCCCAGATCGAAAAGCCGCCTTCCGGCTCGCGGAAGCCGAAGCTCGGCAGGAGCCGGCGCAGGGCGCTCGCGAGCATGTCGGCACGGCGCGCGTAGAACGAGCGCAACCAGGTGAGGCGTTCGTCGAAATCCTCGTCGGCGAGGTAACCCTCGAGCACGCGCTGAGCGAGCGTGTTCGCTTGGAGGTCGATCACGCGTTTGGCGTAACGCGCCGATCGGCGTGAGCGCTTGGGCGCCACGAGCCAGCCGACACGCAAGCCCGGGCACAGCGTCTTCGAGAACGTGCCGACGTAGAACACGCGGTCCGGCGCGGACGCGAGCAGCGGCGGCGGCGTGCGACCGTCGAAGCGGAGCTCGGCGTAGGCGTCGTCTTCGATGAGCACGCCGTTGTCGGCGAGCAGTGCGGCGCGCGAACGCAGCGGCAGTGGAAGTCCGGTCGGGTTCGCCACGAGCGGCATCGTGTACGTGAGCTCGGCGGGAGCCGTTTCATCGACGAGCTGGATGCCGCGCGCGGCGCAGAGCTCGAGCGCGCCCGGATAGCAGGCCGCCGGCACCCGTATGGACTGCCCGCGGCGCCCGCAGAGCTGCACGGCGATGTCGAGCGCCTGTTGCGCGCCGCTCGTGACGAGGACGTCGTCCGCGTCGACCTTTGCTCCGCGCCGCTGCAAGCGTTCCGCGATGAAGGTGCGGAGTGGTTGGCGCCCTTCGGGCCAGTCGTATTGCAGCGCGTCACGCCCCGCGCTCGCGAGTGCCCGCGCCAAAGCCGAGAGCGGGAATGTTTCGGCTGCGGGCAGGCCGCCGGCGAGTGAGAGTACCCCCGGCTCCGTCACACAGAGTCGCTGCAGGCGATCGATGCGCGTGTCCAAGCTTCCGGTGAGGTCGCAACAAGCGTGCCTCGAGCAGCAGTCGTCTTGGGCGCGTCAAGCGTGCGGAGCGGGACGTCATGTCACGCGTGGAGCGCGCTCCGCGGCGAACTCCCGCAGAAAATCGCGGTGGCACGCGCCGTGCAAAAACCGAATGTCGAGGTTACTACCATGCTCAAACGCCTTCTCATCGCGCTCTCGCTTCTCATGCTGGCTGCGCCGGCGTTCGGCGCGGAGCGTAGTCCCGCGAGCCCTGAACGACCCGTGCCCGAGCTTCAAGCTCCCGCGCCGGTTCGCGTGCTGCCAGGCCGAGCGACGCCTGCGACGCGCGCCGACCGCTCGCGCTACGCGTCGCGCGAGGCCGCCTCGCCCGCGGCAAAGCAGTACAAAGGCGGCGGTGACGTCGTGATCATCGGCTCGTCCGCCGTCGTGCTCGTGCTCCTCGTCGTCCTCATCATCGTGTTGATTTGAAGGCGAGCGTGCGAGCCTCGCAAAACATCCTCGGCTGTGCGCTCGCCGCGCTCGCGCTGGCCGGCTGCTATCGCGGAAGCGCGGTGGACGCGCCTGCGGAGGCGCTCGCGCGCGATCCGAATTGGATCCGCGTGGACCTGCCGCCGGTGCGCCAGACGGGCGCGAGCGATTGCGGCGCGGCGGCGCTCGCATCGGTGCTCGGTTATTGGGGTCGCCCGACGTCGCTCCCCGCGATCGAGCGCTCGGTCGACGTCGAACACGGAGGCGCGGCGCTGGGCGATCTCGAGCGCTTCGCGCGCGCGCACGGGTTCGCTGCGTACGCCTTCAATGCGGAGCTCTCGGATCTCGAACACGAGCTCCGCGCCGGACGGCCCGTGATCGTGGGCATGGTCAAGCCGTATCAGCCGGGGAAGGGGATCGCGCACTACGAGGTGGTGACCGGCTACGAGCCCGTGGCGAAGCGAATCCTTACCTTCGATCCGGCGCGCGGCCTGCGTGAAAACGGCGTCGCCGGCTTCCTTGCCGAGTGGCAACCGGCGAAGCGCGTTGCCCTCGTCGTCCTCGAGCAACAATGAGCGGCATTGCGCCCCGGTGTGGCCAATCCGTCAGGACGCGGCGTCCGTGGCGCGTGCGTGAGGGCCGACAGGGAGCCGCTGGAACGCCAAGGCCCGTCCTGGTCGAGCCTGAGCGCTTGGCACTCCGCGTGCTCTGACGTTCGGCCACGGAGAAGACCAGTGAACGCGAGCGAAGCCACCCACGGGCAAACCGACGACAACTCAGAGCGGAGCGAAACGCGCGTCCTGTCGCGCTACGGCGCGCGCGACGACGAGCGCACCAAGCCGAGCGTCATGCTGCTCGACTGGATCGGCGAGGACGAGGTCACGGTGCGATGGGAAACCGTGCGCCGGGACGCGCCCGCGGCGGCGTTCGCGAGCGCCGGGGACGCCGCTGACCCGTCGCTCTTCGACGACGACTATTACCTCTTCGATCCGCCGCGTTTTCGCGGGATCGGCGGCCACGCCGGCAGCGTGATCCTCGGCGTCGTGCTCGGCGCGGCGGTCGCGATCGGCGTGTGCGCGCTCTTCTCCCCCGCAGAGCCCGTGCCGAGCGCCGAAAGCGCTCTCGCGGCAGCGCCGCACTGACGGTAGCAGGCCATCCACACCCCGACGCTCCGTCGGCTGCTAGAACGGGCACATGTGGGTCGTCTTTCTCGCAGCATACCTCGGCGTGCTCGGCGCGACGCTCGCGATGAGCTCGCTGAACCTCCGCCATCAGCGGCGTGAAGGGCGACGCGTCCCGCCCGAACTCGAGGGCGTCGTGGAGCCCGAGCGGCTCGCGCGTATCGAGGCGTACACGGTCGAGCGCGCGCGACTCGGGATGATCGAACGCGCGGTATCCGGCAGCGTGACGGCGCTGGCGCTATTCGCGGGGCCGCTCGGCGTCTATGATCGCTTCATCGACGGTGCGAGCGGTGGCTTCGTCGTGCGAAGCACGGCGTTCATGCTGGGGCTGGTCGTCCTGAGCTCACTCTTCGGGTTGCCGTTTTCGTACTACCGGAGCTTCGTGGTGGAGGAGCGTCACGGCTTCAACCGCATGACCCGCGGGCTCTTCTTCGGGGACTTCGCGAAGGGCATCGCGCTGTCCCTCGCGTTCACCTTCTTGCTCTCCGTCGCCGGGTTCTGGCTCGTGCGGAGCATGCCTGGGTCGTGGTGGCTTTGGGTCTGGCTCGTCTTCGTCGCGTTCGGTCTGTTCGTCACGTTCGTCTCGCCCTACGTGATCGAACCGCTGTTTTTTCGCATGACACCGCTGAGCATCGAGGGTCTCGAGCGCGACGTGAAAGAGCTCGCCGACCGAGCCGGTGTGCACGTCGGTCGCGTGCAGAAAATGGACGCCTCGCGCCGCAGCGCTCACTCGAATGCGTATTTCACGGGGCTCGGCCGCGTGAAGCGCGTGGTGCTCTTCGATACGCTGATCGAGCAAATGACGCACCCGGAGATCCTCGCCGTGCTGTCGCACGAGCTCGGACACTGGAAGAAGCACCACGTGCTCGTGCGCACGGTGGCCGGTTTCGCGCTCAGTTTTTGCGTGGCCGTCGTCGCGTATTGGCTGACTTCAGCGCCGTTCGTGCCGGCGCTCGTCGGGCTCCCGGCGGCTTCCTTCGCGGCGCGCCTCGTGATCCTCAGTGTGCTCGGCTCGCTCGTCACGTTTCCGCTGACGCCGCTCGCCTCGGCCTGGTCACGCCATGACGAATGGCAGGCGGATCGCTTCGCCGTAGAGCTCGCCGCTTGTGCGCCTGCTCTCGCGAGCGCGCTCGCGAAGCTCTCGCGCGAAAACCTCGCGAACCTGCACCCGCACCCGCTCTACGCGAAATTCTACTACTCGCACCCGCCCGTCACCGAGCGCATCCGCAGCTTGCGCGGCTCGCCCGTCTAGCGCTCCGGCGCCGCATCGACGGCCGTCTCACAGGTTCGCTCCGACGTTGCCGATCGAGATGCTGGGGCCGAAGATGACGGACCACGGCTTGCCGCGTGGGCCCGCCGCGGGCGTCGCCAAATCGCGCTCGAACCAGAGGTGCAGGTTGATGGCGGCTTCGGTGAGGGACGAGCGGTTGGCGAAAGGGATGCCGATCCCGAGGCCCGCGACCGCTCCGGCCTGCGACAAGCTTTGCCCCGTGGTGCTCTCGGCTCCGGCGAGGCCGATGACCATGACGCCGAATTCGAGGTTCAAAAAACCCTCGTGCCCTTCGTCGTCGAGCCAGGTGAGCCGGGAGATGACCCCGAAGTTGAGCGACAAGAGCCCGCTGTGCTCGGCGTCACCGAACCGATAAAGGCCCGTCGGAATGGTGGGAGCCGCGTACAAGCGCGCGTGCCCGTTGCCGATGATCACGCTCCATTTGAGCGCCGGCTCGCTCGTGAGCATCTCCGCGGCGCCGGTGTAGTGGGTCTCGTCGGCGATGTGCGACAGGCGCACCACGACATGGTCGAATTGCGTTTGGACGCCGTGAATCCAGGCTTCGAGCGGCTCCTTGCCCGCGCGTAAGATCAAGGTCTGCGACGCGTGGGCGTCGGTGCGGGCGCTGCCGTCGGCGCGGAGCACGTCGATCTCGAGCGAGAGCTTCTGCGTGCCGTATTCGGGTTGAAGCCGCTCGCGGTGCACGATCAGTCGGCAACCGTCGCGGAACGAGTAGGGGAGGTGCTCGGTTTGACCGAGCTCGAGGCTCACGGGCTTGGCGTGCCCGTCCGAGCAGCTGACTTCCGCGAGCGGCTGTGGATGGGCGAGCGTCCCCGCGAGGGGTGCCGGAATATTCACCTCGTGGATCGGGCGCCCGAGCGGGTCCTCGAGCACGGCGAGATCGACGTCGGCGAGCTCGGGCGGGACGCGCGTGCTGCGATAGCCGAAGCGCAACGTGGACACGCCCGACGCGAATTCATCACCGGTGACGAGTGTGCTGCGGCCGCGCGTTTCCGACGTGTAGACGCCCTCGATCGGCAACAGGACGAGGCTCACGCCGTCACCGGGCGGCGGCACGTGGACCACCGCGCCGCGGTTGCTCGGGATGAACGGGAGCCGTGGCAAGCCCGGGATCTCCAGCACCGAGCGCACGTCGGGTGCCGTGCGCGTCGGAGAATGCGCGACCGCCACCGGGATTTCGGCGCTGCCGCCGCGCACGGCCGTGATCGCGATATCGGTGTCCGAAAGCCGCCCGAGCCGCAAGAGCACCCACGCGGTGTCGGTCTTGCTCTCCGCGCGCACGACCTCGATTGGCTGTGTTTCGTCGAGGAAATGCAGCGCACCCACGTCGGCCGCGCAGCGCCCTTCGAGCTTCATCACCGTCAGCGTCGAGTCCACGCCACGCAGCGGCGGCCCCGCGGCGAACGACATCGGACAGTGGAGCACCGAGAGTCGCAGCGTCGGCTTGGTTTCGACGCGTTCGTCGTGCTTGAACCCCACGCCGTGAACGAGCGTCAGTTTCACGTCGACGGAGCTCACGAAGCTCGTCTGTCCGCGCACGACCAGCTTGCCGTTCACGAGCGAGCACGCCGCGCCGGTGCACTCGACCGAAACCACCGCTTCTGGATGGGCGAGCGGCACCTCGCCGAGTCCGGTCGAGAGGTCGACTGCGGCGTCCGCGGGAATGAGCCGCGACACCAACACCTGCGCGGGCGTGAGCGTGAATTGGCTGGGGTCGAGGGGTCGCCCGTCCTCGTCGAATACCGTGACGTCCGTCCCTTTGCGCCCTCCCGCGGGAATGTACGAGAGCTCGAGCTCGCGGGGATCCGCGGGCAGGTCGTGCGCGATCGACCAGACGCAGCGCTTCTGCGCTCCGGCCGGCTTCGGATCGTGACAAACGTCCGCTCCCGAGGCCGAGCGCGCCCGCCAGCTCACGCCGAGCTCGCGCAGCCCCCGACCCCGCATCTCGAGCGTCCCCGCGTCGACGTCGAGCGTGACCGAGGCGGGATCGACGCTCGGGGCCTCGCCGATGGCAACGAGGGTGACGGTTTCGCTCGTGGTCGCGCAGGCGGCCCGCTCATTGGCGACCCGGAGGTCCACCGCCTGTCCGATGGTCTGCTCGCTGTCCGGCGGCTGCACGGCGAGCCCGGTGCCGACGATCGTCCAACCGCCGGACGGCTTGTCACACGCGATGCGGCCGCGCCCGAGGGAAATCGGCTTCCCGCCGGCCGGGGCCTCGAGCGTGTCGGCGCGAGCGGCCCCCGCCAGCGACAAGAGGAGGGCAGCCACCGCCGCGGCGAGCAGGCGGAGCTGGATCAAACGCGGCATCTTTCGCCCCGGAATCTCGTACGAGTCACGTCGAGTGGGACGCTAGCAAAAGGCGAGGCCGTACGACACGGCCCACGAAATGCACGCGAAAGCGTCGGGCCCAGCGCGCAATGCCCCGCTCGCCGCCCGAGTCGGCACTGGCGTCGCCACCTGCGGCGCGCGGCCGCCGCAATAGTTTGAAATCAAACGACTCGGACGGCAGAGCGACGCGGTCGCGCAGGTTCGTGACGCGCTGCGTGCAATCGCGGCCTCGAAGCGGGGTAGTTGCGAGAGCGCCAGGCAGCGGCGCTGTCGCACAGAGTGCGCCCTAAATGCGTTGTTCCCCGCGATGTCACGCCGATCGGACGACGACCGATGATATCCTAAGCTCGTGGGCAGTCGTTTTCTCGACCTGCCTCGACCGAGCCTTTGAGGAACGTGCCCGTCTGGATCCGGGGCTGCGCGCCGCGCCTGCTCCGGAGAACTCACGCGATCATCGTGATCGTGCTGCCGATCTGCGTCGCGGCTCCGGCTCTCGCGGAAGAGCCGAATTTTCCCGCTGACGTGGACACGGCGGCGCCGGCTGAAGCGCTGCCGTCCGAGCAACAGGTATGTGAGGCGCCGCACGCCGAGCCGCAAGGGGGAGCCGCTTCGAATTCCGACCCGCGCGTCGCGCAAGCGGCCCGCCTCGACCCGTCACCGTCGGAGCCCGTAGCGCGCCTGCCCGCGGTGAGCGCGCCGGACACACCCGCTGCCGCCAAGGGCACGCTGCTCGGCCTGCGCTTACCGACGTTCATCGCGCTCGGTATCGGCGGGCTCGGCGCGGGCGGCGCCGTCGTCACGCACCTTGCCGCGACTGCGCCCTACACGGATCCGAAGCTCGGTTGCAACGGTCGCTGCGCCGACGGCTCGCACACGCTCGGCATGACGAGCACCATCCTCGCGGGGCTCGCCGTGGGCGCCCTGGGCACGGGCGTCGTGCTCGCCCTCTCGGAGCCGGCGCGCGACAAAAAGCCGCTCGCGCCGGTACTCAAGATGAGCGTGTCGCCCAGCAAGGCGGCGGCAAGCGCTTCCTGGACGTTCTGAGCACCGGGTTCGAACCGGCGAAGGATGAGCGCGTCAGACGCGCTCGAACACGGCGGCTGCGCCCATGCCCGTGCCGACGCACATCGTGACCATGCCGTACTTCTGGTTCGTGCGCCGGAGCCCGTGCACGACGGTGGCGGCGCGGATCGCTCCGGTGGCGCCCAGCGGGTGACCGAGTGCGATGGCGCCGCCGAGCGGGTTCACGCGTTCGGGATCGAGTCCCGTATCGCGAATCACCGCGAGTGACTGAGCCGCGAACGCTTCGTTCAGTTCGATCCAACCCAGATCGCCGAGCTTGAGCCCGGCCTTCGCGAGCGCGAGCGGGATCGCCTCCTTCGGCCCGATGCCCATGATTTCCGGCGGCACGCCGCGGATCGCGAACGACACGAAGCGCGCGAGCGGCGTGAGGTCGTGCTGCTTGAGCACCTTCTCCGAGACCACGACGAGCGCCCCGGCGCCGTCGGACGTCTGCGAGCTGTTGCCCGCCGTGACGGAGCCCTTCGCCGCGAAGACCGGCCTGAGCTTGGCGAGCGCTTCGAGGCTCGTATCGGCGCGCGGCCCCTCGTCGGCGGCGATCGTCGACTTGTCGAGCCGCACCTCGCCGCTCGCGAGATCGGGCACGTGGTCGCTGACCTCGAGCGGGCTGATCTCGGCGCTGAAGTGCCCGGCCTTTTGCGCGTGTACGGCTTTTTGGTGCGACGCGAGGGCGAACGCGTCTTGGTCCTCGCGTGAAACCTTCCAGCGTTCCGCGACCTTTTCGGCGGTGATGCCCATGCCGAACGCGATGCCGAGGTTCTCGTCGTGCGTGAAGATTTCGGGGTTGAGCGACGGCGTGTTGCCGCTCATGGGCACCATGCTCATCGATTCGGTGCCGCCCGCGAGCATCACGTCCGCTTCACCGACGCGGATGCGATCCGCCGCCATGGCGAGCGCCGTGAGGCCGGACGCGCAGAAGCGATTCACGGTGACGCCGCCCACGTGGTCGGGCAGGCCCGCGAGGAGCACGCTCGAGCGCGCCACGTTGAGGCCTTGCTCGGCCTCGGGCATCGCGCAGCCGATGATGGCGTCCTCGATCAGCTCCGGATCGAGGTTCTTCGCTTGCGCGACGGCGGCGCGGAGCACGTGGACGAGCAGGTCGTCCGGACGCACTTTCTTGAGGCTGCCGCGCGGTGCCTTACCGACGGGCGTGCGAGTGGCGGCGACGATGTACGCGTCTTGAACTTGTTTGGTCATGGCCGTTCCTCGCGTCAGTTCCGCACCGGTTTGCCGTCTTGCATCATGCCGACGATCCGTTCCTGCGACTTCGGGTGCATGAGCAGGCTCGTGAACGCCTTGCGCTCGAGGCCGTACATCCACGCTTCGTCGACGAGGCTGCCGGCTTCGACGTCGCCGCCGCACAGGATCGTCGCGATCGTCTTACCGAGGTGGAGGTCGTGATCGGAGATGAAGCCGCCCTCGCGCATGTTCACGAGCTGGCCCATGATCGTCGCCGTGCCGCTGCGCCCGGCGACGCGGAAGCCCTTGAGCTTGAGCGGCGGGCGATAACCCGAGCTCGCGAGCCCGCGCGCGACGCCGAGCGCGGCGCCGAAGAGCTCGTGCACGTTCATCACGATGCCGTCGGCAGGCAGCAGGTAGCCCATGCGCTGCGCCTCGAACGCCGACTTCGAAACGTTGGCCATTGCAGCGTTCAGGAAATACTTCTTCAAGAACGCGAGCAGCGGTGTATCGGGGGCGAGCGCGTGCTCCTCGGCCGCCCTGCGCGCGCCGTAGAGCAGGCCGCCGGCTCCCGGAATGAGTCCGACGCCGACCTCGACCAAGCCGACGTAGCTCTCGGCGTGCGCCACGCGGCGCGCACACGCGAGCGCGAGCTCACAGCCGCCGCCGAGCGCGAGCCCGGCGATCGCCGCCACGACCGGCACCTCCGCGTAGCGCACGCGCAAGAGCGCGTCTTGGAGCGCTTTCTCCTGCGCCTCGAGCGCTGCGACGCCGCCCGACATGAAGAGCGGCATCATGCCCTTCAAATCCGCGCCCGCCGAAAACGGCTCACCGGGACTCCACACCACGAGCGAGCCGAAGTTGCGCTCGGCCTCGTCCACCGCGCGCGCGATACCCGCGGTGACGCCCGCGCCGATGACGTGCATCTTCGTCTTCAACGAGAGCACGAGCGAGTCGTCGTCGAGCGCCCAGGCCCGCACCGAGTCGTCCTCGAACACGGTACGCCCAGCGCTCTCCGGGCTCGCGCTCTCGCCGAGCAGCGAGGCCCGAAACACCTGACGCCGGTACACCGGCAGCTCGCGCCGCGGCAAAAACGTGTTCGTCTTCGGCGAGTACGAGCCCTGCGGCGTGTGCACGCCTCGCGCTTCCGTCACCTCTTTGCCGAACACCCAGTCGGGCAGGGGAGCGCGCGTGAGCGCCGTCCCCGCGTCGATGTCGGCTTTCACGAGGGCTGCGACGTCGCTCCAGCCGGCTGCTTGCCACGTCTCGAACGGGCCGAAGGTCCACCCGAAGCCCCAGCGCAGCGCGAAATCGACGTCGCGCGCCGAGCTCGCGATGCCGGCGAGATGGTACGCGGCGTAGTGAAACTCATCGCGTAGCACGGCCCACAGAAACTGCGCTTGCGGATGCTTGGAAGCTTGCAGCTGCCGCAGGCGAGCGCGCACGTCCTTCTGTTTGAGGATGGTGGCGACCTCTTCGTCGGCCTTCGCGCCCGAGGGCACGTAATTGCCCGTCGCCGGCTCGAGCTTGAGGATGTCCTTGCCGACCTTCTTGTAAAAGCCCGCGCCGCTCTTCTGCCCGAGGGCGCCGGCTTCGATCAGGCGCGCGAGCGTCTTCGGGATCGCGTAGAGCCCGTGGAAAGGATCCTCCGCGAGCGCGCTCTGCATCGTGCCGATGACGTGACCGAGCGTGTCGAGCCCGACGACGTCGGCCGTGCGAAAAACGCCCGATTTCGCGCGCCCGAGGCGCGTGCCGACGAGGTCGTCCACGACGTCGATGCCGAGACCGAAGCGCTCGGCTTCGGCGAGCGTCGCGAGGATTGCGAAGGTGCCGACGCGGTTTGCCACGAAGTTCGGCGTGTCGAAGGCGCGCACCACGCCCTTGCCGAGCACGCGCGTCAAAAATGACTCGAGAGCGTCGAGGATCTCCGGTCGCGTCCGCGTGTTCGCGATGAGCTCGACCAAGTGCATGTAACGCGGCGGGTTGAAGAAGTGCACGCCGCAGAAGCGCTCGGCGAGCTCGGCCGGGAAGCCCTCGGCCAGGCGTGCGATCGGTAACCCCGAGGTGTTGGACGCGAAGATCGCGTGCGGGGCGAGGAACGGCGCGACCTTCGCGTAGAGCTGATGCTTGAGATCGAGCCGCTCCGCGATCGCCTCGATCACGAGGTCGCACTCGGCGAGCCGCGCGAGGTCGTCCTCGTAGTTGGCGGCCTCGATGTGCGCCGCGTCTTCGTCGTTCACGAAGGGCGCGGGGCTCAGTTTCTTCAGGCGCTCGACGGCCGCGAGCGCGGTGCCGTTTTTCGGCCCTTTCGGCGCCGGCAGGTCGAAGAGCACGACCTTCACCTTGGCGTTCACGCAATGGGCCGCGATTTGCGCGCCCATCACGCCCGCGCCGAGGACCGCGACTTTTCGGACGAGGAAGTGACTCACACGTTTTCTCCCTGTTTCGGCTACGCGAGCTTAGCAGTATCTCGCGGCGTTCGCGGGTGCGGGCCCGAAAACGGAGCGGGGTGCGCTCCGCCCGCGGTGCTCGTCAGCGGGAGAGCGGCTGACCGGCTCGACGGCCTTCGGGGCGGGCTGACCCGCGCGGCGGTGCGGACGTTCGGTCCTCCGGCGGCGGCGCCGTCAGAAGGCCATTGGCCTCCGCGAGCGCGAGAATCGCTTCGGCATCGGGACGCAGCGTGCGCTCCACCTTGGCGAAGATGCCTTTTTCGTTCTCGTGCACGAAGAAAGTGCCGTTGCGCCAGCCGACCTGGAGCAAGCCTGCGAGGATCGCGCGCTTCACCGCGGAGACGAAGCCCGTGCCCTCGAGCACGACGTGATAGCTCGAGCAGACGCGGATGAAGCGCGGCATCATCGAGTTGAGGTAATTGCGCGTGTCGCCCTCGGGCGGCGGCGCCGCCATCGGCACGCGCGTGATGAAGATGACCGGCTTGCCTTTCGCGGCCGCGAGGCCCTCGATGCGAGCCAGGATCCGATCGAAGTCCGCTTTGGTCGGCTTGCCCCAGAGCACGAAGAGGCCGCCAGCGGTGCTTACGATTTCACAAGCCATGTTCGTCCCTCGCGGGCGGAAGCAACGGTCGCCGCGTCCGTCGAGCGCATTCCGGGCGGCGCTCATTCCTCCTTACGGACCGAGATCCGACGGCTTTAGGGCATCTTGCCCCGTTTGCTGTGCCTCCCAGGGCCAGGGCTGGGCGAGCTACGGAGCGTCGCTGTAGCGGTAGCGCGGCATGTTCGTCGGATAGTGATCGAAGTCTGCCACCTTTACCGACATTGCCTCCGCGAAGGCGCTCGGGAGTCGCGCCGTCACGATGAGGGCCTCGAGCTGCGAACGCTCCTTCATGCCGCAGGTGACGAGGACCATGAGGAGCGCGGCGGTTCGTGTCGGCGACTGGTCGAGGCCCGGGATCGAAACGCCCGTCGTCGCGAGCGCGTCGCGCAGGCGCCCGGTGCTGGCCCGATCGGCCGCTTGAGTCGCGCGGTAGCGCTCAGGCAGCGGTCCGGCCGGCGCCGCCAGCCAGGCGAGCAGGTCCACATGCTCGTCCAACATCAAGCGCGCTTGCTCGGCCAGCCCGATGGCTGCGACGCCGAGCGTCGAGCCGGTCGTCGTGCCGCACACGCGCGCGAGCGCGGCGGCGTGGACGGAAGCATGGGCGATCGAAAGCGGCGCGAGGAAGCTGACGGCGATGGCGAGCGCCGCGGAATTCTCGGGGGTTGGCAGCTCACCGGTCAAGGACAGGACGGCCATATCCAGCGGGTTGTAGTGGCGCGCCAGATCGCTTTCGACGTCGTAGCCGCGCAGGCGGGGCGCCGGCCCCGGCGTGACCACCGCCGCGTTCAGCGTCGTGGGGAATTGAGCGACGTCGAGGGGACCTTGAAGGTCGAAGGACGGATCGAGCGGGGCGACGTTGGACATGGGCCTCGGGGTAGGGAGACGGGCGCCTGCCACCTAGACGGTCGCAGAGAGTACGACCTTAAGCCCCGAGGTGCGGTTTTCAGCGCAGCGACGCGCTGCCGCCACGGCCCTCGAACGCCTGCGCCGCCGGTGTCGACGCACTCTCGTCCGGGGCCGGTGCGGTGAGCAGGCCTCTTGCTGCGGCCAGGTTCAAGATCGCCTCCACGTTCGGGCGATCGCGGCGTTCGACTTTGGCGACGATGCTCTTCTCGTTTTCGTGGACGTAGAAGGTGCCGTTGCGGAAGCCGAATTGAAGCAGCCCGGCCAAGACGGCGCGCTTGATCGCCGAGACGAAGCCGCTGCCCTCGAGCACGGCGTGATAGCTCGAGCACACGCTGATGAAGCGGGGCATCAGCGCGTTCATGTGCGCGCGCGCCTCGCCCTCGGGCGCCGGGGCCGTCTTCGGAATGCGGGCGATGTACACGATGGGATGGCCGCTCGCGGACGCGATGAGCTCTACGCGATTCACGACGCGATCGAGATCGGCCTTGGTCGGCCTGCCCCAGAGCACGAACACCGCGCCTTCCACACTGAGGATTTCACAGGACATGACGACTCTGGCGCCGTCCGCGCGCCACCCTGGCCTTTGCGCGAATACGGCATTGGTGACAACGGCCGCGACCATTCTGCTCTTTAGAGCAGCTCGTGGAAAGTAGAAAAGCGGCCGCCCGCGCCCGCGTCAGGTGTGCGGAAGTAGGAGGTTCGTCCCGTACACTCTCCTCATTCTGCAGGAGCCGGCGTCTGCTTCGTCGGCGCCGAGCGCGCGCGCGGACTGACGCGGGGCTCCGTACCTCGATAAGTCACGTGCGCCGATGGCAATTCTCTGAGCTCGAGGTTCGGCGTATTCGCACTCTCCATCGCGTGCGCGAAGAACATGTGCTGCACGAGGGCGACGACGGTTGCGCCGATGTCGCGTGGTTCGAGGCCCATGTCGAGGAGTACCGCGGCGAGGACGCCTCCGATGTTGGGCTCTGCCTTCGTTGCTTCCTTCATCGCGACCGCGACTGCGGTCATCGTTCGGTAGTACGGTAGCTCCGTGCGCCCGCGCCGTTCCACGCAACCGCGGAAGGCAATCACGCGCTCGTCCTTGCCGCGGTAGGGCGTCCCGAAACCCCAGACGAACCGGTGCTTGCGCCGGTAGGCCGCGAGCACGGCGCGCACGCGCTCGGGGTCGTCTTCGGCGCCGGCGAGCTCGGCGTGAAGCAGCTGCCACACCTTGGCTGCATCCACGCACGCCCAGGGGCCAATCCGCGCTTCGTTCTCCATCAGGAGGCCGGCTGACAGCGCGGGCAGCATGCTGCCGTACGAGCCCACCACGCGCGTCAACTTGAGCGGCCAAATCCTCGGATCGGCCAAGGTGAGCACGCCGACCGCGTCGTCGAGCACTCCGCATTCGTCTTCGGGGAGGCGCCGTCCGAAGATGGAAAGCGCCATCATGCTCGTCCACGATTCCTTGCCCGCGAGCTCGGTGAAAACGCGGTGCCCGTAGTAGCGCGGTTCATCGAAGGCCCAATACGCGGAGCGGGTTTGCTCCGAGAGGACCGGGACGGAGCTTTCTGGATGCGAGAATGACGGCGTGGCGGTGGTTTCGCTCATGGGGTCGTTTCAACGATGTGGGTGAACCCCCGCAGACCCCCCCTACGGACCCACGCCGTGAGCTCTTAAGGGTCGAGCTGCGCTATTTCTCTACCGCCGGGGTGATACTCGAAGCGGCGCGGCACCGAACGCACCGGCCGCGCGGTCAACCCCCAGGGGTTGGGCTCACAACGCGGCCTTGCTCGTATCGCACGCCTCGAACGTGCCCTGCTCGAGCCCGCGCCGGAACCAACTCGCGCGCTCCTTCGAGGAGCCGTGCGTCCACTTCTCGGGGTTCACCGCGCCCGTGGCGTTCTTCTGCAGCCGATCGTCCCCGACCGCGACGGCGGCGCCGAGCGCCTCGTCGATGTCGCCCTGCTCGAGCAAGTTCCGCTGCTCGGTCGCGCGCGCCCAGATGCCGGCATAGCAGTCGGCCTGGAGCTCGATGCGGACGGAGCCGCCGCTCGCGCCTTCACTGTGGTCGGCGCGGTCGCCGCCGCGCAGGTGCTGGACGTGGTGGCCGATCTCGTGCGCGATGACGTACGCCTGCGCGAAGTCGCCCGGCGCGCCGAGCTTCTGGCTGAGCTCGTCGAAGAAGCCGAGATCGACCCAGACGCGCTCGTCACCGGGGCAGTAAAAGGGTCCCATCGCCGCGGACCCGGAGCCGCACGCCGTGCGCGTCTGGTCCGTGTAAAGGACGAGCTTCGCGTGCCGGTACGCCTGGCCCTGCTCCGCAAAAATGCGCGTCCAGGTCGTCTGCACGTCGTCGAGCACGAAGCCCACGAACTTGGAGCGCTCCGTCGCGGCGGACCCGCTCGGCGCCGCCGTGCCGCCCGACAGCCGTGAGCCGGACGAGCTGAATAGAAATTGGGCGCCGAAGTACAGGCCGGCGGCGACGACCATCCCGCCGATGCCGAAGCGCGACCCGATGTTGAGCAGCAAGCCGAGCCCGCCGAGGCCGCCGCCGCCGCCGCCGCCACCCCCGCGGCCGCGTTCGTCGATCACGTCGGAGCTCTCGTGGTCGCGGTCCCATTTCATGCGCTCTCAGCTAGCATCGTTTGCATGCCGAAGCAGAAGACGACCTCGGCGGCGCTCGCAGCGGCGCTGAAAGAGCTCCGCGCCTTCGGGCTCGAGTTTCCGGAAACCGGCCTCAAGAGCCCGTGGCCCGGCCACCTGGACCTCGCGGTGAAGGACAAAACCTTCGCGTACTTGAGCATCGAGGGCGAGCCGTTCCGCATCTCCTGCAAGCTGCCGCACTCGAACGCGCTCGCGCTCGCGCTGCCGTTCACCGAGCCCGCGCCGTATGGCCTCGGCCGGAGCGGCTGGGTCAGCGCCAAGCTGCCCACGGGCGCCGCGATCCCGGTCGCCATGTTCAAGGCGTGGATCGAAGAGAGCTACCGCGCGCAGGCGCCGAAGAAGCTAAGCGCCGCGCTCGACGCCCAGCGCGACGTGAAAGCGACAAGGGAACCGCCGAAACGGCGAGTGCCCAAAACAAAAACGAAAACCAAGGCACGGCGGGCCAAAAAAGGCTGAAGTTTTGGGTTTTCCCGCCCGGTGGGCGGAAGCTCGCGGTTCAGCCGAGTCCCGCCGCGCGTTCGAGCACGCGCACCACGCCGGCGATGTCGTCAGCGCCGAGGCCTTGCGCGCGTGCGGCTTGGAACACTTCGCGCACCGCGGCGAGGCCCGGCAGCGGCACGCCGCGTTCGCCGCCTTCCGCGAGCATGAGCGTCTGATCTTTCACCAAGAGATCGATCGAGAAGTGCGTGTCGAAGGCGCGATCGCGAATTGCCTGGCCTTTGAAGGCGAAATAGGGCGACGCAAAGCCCGACGCCGCGACGACCTCGAGCACCTGACTCACCGAGAGTCCGCCCTTTTTCCCCAGCACGAGCGCTTCACACAGGCCTTCGAGCATGAACGAGATGAGCGTGTTGCCGAGGAGCTTCATGAGCGCGCCCTGGCCGCTCTCGCCGCAGTGGATCGCGCGCGCGCCCATGGCGAGCAGGACCGGCTCGAGCTCTTGGTGCAACGCCGCGGGACCGCCGGTCATGAAGAGCAGCGAGCCGTTCGCCGCGCCGTTCTTCGAACCCGTCATGGGCGCTTCGAGCGCCGCCGCGCCGCGCTCGGCGAAAGCCGCCGCGATGCGCTTGACGAGCGCGGGCGAGATGGTGCTGCACTCGATGTAGCGAAAGCCTTGGCGCGCCCCGGAGAGCACGCCGTCGTCGGCGAACACGACGCGCTCGACCGCGTTCGGATCCGAAACGCAGGTCACGACCAGATCCGCGCCCTCCGCGAGCGCACGTGGGCTCGGCGCCGTCTCGAAGCCGAGCTCGCGCGCCCGCTCGGCCGTGCGGTTCCACACGCGCACGGCGTGCCCCTTTTGCGCGAGGTTTTTCGCCATGCCCGCGCCCATGATGCCGAGCCCCACGAATCCGATTTGCATGGCCCTGAGCCGACCACGAGCTCGCACCTGCGTCGAGCGGCAGAGGGCGCGTTCGGCGTGGCGTTTCGGCTCAGACGCGCGTCAAAGCGAGTACTTTTTGAGCTTGTCGTACAGCGTCGAGACGGCGATGCCGAGCGCCTGCGCGGCGGGCACCTTCATGCCGCCCGTGAGCGCGAGCGTTTGCTTGATCGCGGCGCGTTCGAGGCGAGCGAGCGGCTGGCCGCCGAGCGGCAGGCGATCGAGGTCCGAATCGTCTTCGTCCTCGGACGGCAAGCGCAGGTGGTTCGCCTCGAGGCGGCCGCTGTGGGCGAGCGTGCTCGCGAAGGCGAGCGTGTTCTTGAGCTGGCGCACGTTGCCGGGCCACGTCTGCGAGCGCAGCGCGGCGAGCGCGTCGGGCGCCACTTCGAGCTCACCGTGGCCGAGGTTCGCGAGCAGGGACGGCACGATGAAACAGAGATCTTCCAAGCGCGAGCGCAGCGGCGGCACCGTGACGACGGCCGCAGCGAGGCGGAAGTAGAGATCCTCGCGAAAGACGCCCTCGGCGACGCGCAGCTTCAGATCGCGGTTGGTGGCGGCGATGACGCGCACGTCGAAGGGGCGATCGACGGTGCCGCCCACGCGCCGCACGCTGCGGTTCTCGAGCGCGCGCAGCAGGCGTGGCTGCAAGCTGAGCGGCAGCTCGCCGACCTCGTCCAAGAACAGCGTGCCGCCGTGGGCGCGCTCGAACGCGCCCGCATGCGCCGACAGCGCGCCCGTGAACGAGCCGCGTTCGTGGCCGAACAGCTCGCTTTCCACCAGGTTCGGCGCCACGGCGCCGCAGTCGAACACCGTGAACGAGGCGTCGGCGCGGCGGCTGTGCGCGTGGAGGGCGCGAGCGAGGACGTCCTTGCCCGTGCCGGTCTCACCCGTGAGCGTTACGGTGATGTCCGTCGGCGCGAGGCGCGCCAGGAGGGTGAACACCTCCTGCATGCGGAAGGACGACGCCTCGAGCCAACCGAAGCGCCGAGTGAGCTCGCCGGGCGGCGCGCTCGAAATGCGACGGTCGACGCTCGGCGGGGGCTCGCTCCGTCTGCGTCGTGTCGTTTTGGTGGGGAGTTCGTGGCGAACGAAGGTCGCGTCGCTGTCTTCCGGCTCGAGCGGGGGGAGCATCTCGGGGCGTTTGATGGCGGCGTTGTCGATCGTGTCCATGCACATCCAGGCGAGACCGAGCTCCTGAAGCAAGCACCTCCATACCGCCTGAGGCGCGCTCCCTGTGTGACGATTTGGCGCAAAATAGGCCGTATTCTTGTTCGCGCGTCCGGCCAGAACCGTGAGTCCGCCGGCGCGCGTCAAGTGGGTTCGGCAAGGAGTCGGCTCGTTGACACACGACGGTCACATTCGCCCGACTCCGCCGTTGCGACTCAAAGCATTTTACAGCGCCTCCGAAAATCGGTGTGCCGCGTCCGAAAATCGGAGGGTGTGCCGGCCCGCCGGTTCGAAAGCCGCTCGGTTTGTTGGGCCGCAAGCGCGGCGTCGAACTTGCTAGCGGGGCGCCGCATGAAGACGCGTCTCGGCTACGCCTCGTTGCTCATCGCTCCACTCCTCTCCTCGCTGCCGCTGGCTTGTTCCGACGACGGTACCGACCGCGCCGGAGAGGCCCAGAGCGGCGACATCGGTCTCGCGCTCCAGCTTTCGAACGGCGCGACGCTCTCGAGCGTCAGCTACGCGATCACCGGTCCGAACGGCTTCACCAAGTCGGGCCCGATCGACGTGAGCCATAGCTCCACGATTTCGGCGAATATCGGCGGGATCCCGGCCGGCTCCGGCTTCAGCATCACCCTCACGGGTACGTCCACGGACGGCGGCACGACCTGCAGCGGCAGCGCGAGCTTCAGCGTCACCGCCCACCAGACGACTCCCGTCACGGTAGCGCTCGACTGCCACGAGGCGGCGCACACGGGCAGCGTGCTCGTGAACGGCACGCTCAACGTCTGCCCGACGATCGACGGCGTGGATGCGAACCCCGCGAGCGCGTTCGTCAACGCGAGCATCACGCTCGGTGCGACCGCGCACGACAGCGACGCGGCTCCGGCGGCGCTCACCTACCTCTGGTCGGCGACGAGCGGCACGCTCGCGAACGCCACCTCCGCGCACGCGACGCTCACTTGCACCGCGGCCGGCCCCGTCACGGTGACGCTCACCGTATCGGACGGCGACACGGCGTCGGGTTGCCCGGCCGTGCAGACCACGACGGTGAACTGCACGCCCGACCCGGTGCAGGCCGACGTGCAGAACATCGTCTTCATCTACGCGGAGAACCGCAGCTTCGACGGCCTGTTCGGCAACTACCCGGGCGCGCACGGTCTCAGCGACGTCGTGGACGCGTCGGGCCACCCGACGGCCGCGTACGTCCCGCAGAAGGATCGCGACGGTTCGACGGTGCTCGCGAAGCTCCCGCAGACGTGGGGCGGCGCGACGGCTTCGGGCAACCCGACGGTCGTGACGCAAGCTCAGACGGACAACCTCGCGAACGCGCCGTTCCCGCTCGAGAGCGGGTTCGTCGCGAACGGTGCCCCCGCGCTCACCACCCTCGACGTGACGCGCGACATGGCCCATCGCTTCTTCGAGAACGTGATGGAGATCAACGGCGGCACGAACGACATGTTCGCTGCGTGGGTCGACGCCGGCGGCATCTCGCTCGGTCACTTCGACTTCAGCCACAACCAGCTGTGGGCGATCGCGCGCCAGGGCGTCGTCGCGGACAACTTCTTCGAGGCCGCCTACGGCGGTTCGTTCTTGAACCACCAGTACCTCGTCTGCGCCTGCGCGCCGTCGGTCTCGGCGGCGTACGTCTCGACGAACAAGCCGTCGCTCAATACGCTCGGCACGGCGAACGCCAAGGGCGTGCCGCAGCTCGCGCAGAACGCGAGCTCGCCGCCGTCGGCGCTCACGAACGCGCCGTCGCTCCAGACCGGCAACATCGCGCCGCTCGACTACTTCGGCACGGGTGACGGCTACCGCGCCGTGAACACGATGCAGCCGGCGTATCAGCCGAGCGGCAACGCGCCGGTCGACGCCTCGAGCCTCGCCTACGCCGATCCCTCGAAGAACAACACGCTCCCACCCCAAACGCAGACGACCGTTGGCGATCAGCTGAGCGGGGCCGGCGTGAGCTGGGCGTGGTACGCGGGCGCGTGGACGGCGGCGGTGGCCGACGGCACGCAGCTCGGGAGCGTGGCGCGCACCGTCATCTACACGCCGTCGAGCCCGCGGGCGAACCCCGACTTCCAGGCCCACCACCACCCCTTCAACTACTACGCGAACTTCGATCCGGCGACGCACGCCGCCGACCGTGCCGCGCACCTGAAGGATTATAGCGACCTCGTGAGCGACGCCGCCGCGGGGACGCTCCCGGCCGTCGCGTACTACAAGCCCACGGGCGCCGTGAACATGCATCCCGGCTACGCGAACATCGACGACGCCGACGCGCACATCGCCGACCTCGTGAGCAAGCTCAAGGCGAGCCCGCAGTGGGCGCACATGATCATCGTGATCACGGTGGACGAGTACGGCGGCCAGTGGGACCACGTCGCGCCTCCGAAGGGCGACCTGCTCGGCCCGGGCACGCGCATCCCGGCCATCATCGTCTCGCCGTTCGCCAAGGCCGGCACGGTGGACCACACGCAGTACGACACCGCTTCGATTACCCGCCTGATCGAGCGCCGCTTCGGCCTCGCGGCGCTACCCGGCATCACCAAGCGCGACCAGGCGCTCGTGGCTGCGGGTGGCACGCCGATGGGCGACCTCACGAACGCTCTGAACCTGCCCTGAGCGCAGGCCACTCGACGCGACACCGCCCGCCGTCGTGCCAGCACGGGCACGGAGGCGGGCGGTTCCGCTTTCGAAGCGCGCCGGGCCTCGGCGCGCCCGGGGTTCAGACCTCCGTCGCGAGGCGAGGCTCGGCGGCCACGACCGGGCTCTTGCGCAGGTACACCGTCCAGGTCACGAGGACGCACGTCGCGTAGAAGGCGAGGAAGCAAGCGAGCGCCGTGAGCGGCGAGCCGGTCTCCTTGATCGACGCGCCGAACGAGCGGGGGATGAGGTAGCCGCCGCAGGCGCCCACGGCCGACACGAAGCCCAGCACCGCGGCGCTTTCGAGGCGTGCTGCCTTGAGTGCTTCCACTTGCGCTTCTGGCCCCTTGGCGAGCGCTTCACGCAGCTTCTCTTTGCGGAAGATCACCGGGATCATGCGGAAGGTCGAGCCGTTGCCGACGCCGGTCGTCACGAAGAGCACGAGGAACATGCAGAGGAAGCCGGCGAAGTTCTTGTTGCTCACGAAGTGAATCACGCCAAGCGTCGCGAGCGCCATGGCGAGGAACGACGCGAAGGTGAGGCGAGCGCCGCCGATGCGATCGGCGAGCTTTCCCCCGAGTGGGCGCGCGACGGAACCGACGAGGGCGCCCAAGAACGCGAGGTTCGTCGTCACCTCGGGGAATTGCGTTTTGAGCAGCAGCGGGAACGCCGCCGAATACCCGATGAAGGAGCCGAAGGTGCCGATGTACAGCCACGCCATGATCCAGGTGTGCTTCCGCCCCGTGATCACCAGCTGATCCTTGAAGCTCGAGCGCTGCGCGGCGAGGTTGCTCATGTAGCGGTACGCGCCGAACACCGCGAGGCAGATGAGCGGCAGCCACATGAGGCCTCCGTTCTCGAGGTGGAGCTTCTGCGCAGGCGCGCTCGGGTTCAGATTGAGCCACGCCGTGGTGATGAGGACCGGCACGAGGAGCTGCACCGTACTCACGCCGATGTTGCCGCCGGCCGCGTTCAAGCCGAGCGCGAAGCCCTTCTCACGATCTGGATAGAAGAAGGAGATGTTGGCCATGCTGGAGGCGAAGTTGCCGCCACCGAGCCCCGCGGTTGCCGCCGCGAGCCCCATCAGCCAAAACGGTGTGTCGGGGCGCGTGACCAGGAACGCCAGCGCGAGGGTGGGGATGAAGAGGAGCGCTGCGCTCACCATCGTCCAGTTGCGGCCGCCGAAACGCGGCACTGCAAACGTATACGGAAAGCGCATCAGCGCGCCGACCAAGCCGGGCAGCGCGACGAGCGTGAAGAGCTGGTCGGTCGTGTAATGGAAGCCGACCTTGTTCAGGCGCGGGGCCGTGACGCTCCAGATGAGCCACACGGAGAAGCCGATATTTTCGGCCAGAATCGACCAGATCAGATTGCGGGTCGCGATGCGCTTCCCTTCGCTGCGCCAGAAGCCGTCGTCCTCCGGGTTCCAGTTCGAGATCCAAGTGTTTGCTTCGTGCGCCATGAGCGAGTGAGTCCTCCTGCCGCGTGAGCGCGGACAACTCTCAGTATTCAGAATTGGCATGCGGCCATGCAAAGCGATTGAACGCGAAAACACGGCGGTTTTTCGTTTCCGAGGCGTGTCGGAAACGCGCCGTCAATCGAATGTCGCGAGCGGAAACGTTCGGCGCGTTGTGCGAAACGTGAAGGAAAGAAGCCGGGGGTTTCGTGCGGCGGCGAAACGGGCACGCTCGGCGAGCTGGGCCCCGCTCCACGCGTCTCAGTCTCGGAACGTGCTGCGCGGGCCTGCCACGTTGCGGTGACGTGCCGGAAATGTTCGGTGTGACTTCGCGAGCGGCGCCCGGCGTGCGATCGAGGCGCGAGCGTCGCGAATTCCTTGCATGTAAAAGTAATTGCGCGCGCGTTCGAAGCGACGATGAAAATTGAGGCGGCCGTGCGCCCGCGCCGTAGCTTCTCCGGCAAACGAGCTGGTTGCGATTGACTCGCTGTCTCCGCGGAGTGCATAAGCGCGAACACGAACGCGGCTCTGCGTTCGAACCAGTAGGAGGGCCTCATGTGTGATCGCAACACTTCGTTGGATGCTCGTGGGATCGACGCTCGTGGGATGACGTGGACGCTGCTCGGGCTCGTGCCGCTCGTCGCGCTCGCTTGTAGCGGTGGGGTAACCGAAGCCGAACAGACCGCCGCAAGCCGCGAGGCCGTGACGACGACGCTGCACATCACGGGGACGGTCGCCGATCCGCAGTCGGGGCCGCAGGCGGGCATCACCATCACGCTGAGCGGCAGCGCGCAGGCGCAGCTGGTCACCGATTGGTCGGGGAGCTTCGACTTCGCCGTGGCAAGCGGTGGCTCCTATTCGATCACCGCCGCAGGCAGCGACAACTTCTTCCAGCCGCCGTTCCACAGCTGCCTCACGGTGACGCCCAGCATCGTGAACCTCAATAACCTCACGCAAAGCACGAACCTGAGCTTCGTCGGCACGGGCACCGACACCATCACCAACTGCTCGCCGTCGTCGCAAAACGGCGCGACGCAAGGATCGCTCACGATCAAGGGCAAGGTCAGCTCGGGCGGCTTGCCCGTCGCCGGCGCGCGCGTCTGGCTGAACGGCAGCACGCAGGCTTACCGAACGACGGACGAGACCGGCGCCTACAGCTTTTCGGTGAATCCAGGCTCGTACTCGGTGAACCCGCAGGGCACGTGCGGCTCCTACGCGCCGAGCGTCGTCAACCTCAACAACCTGCACGCTGCGGCGACGGCGAACTTCACGGGGTCGAGCTGCCCGCCCGCGCCGCTGACGCTCTGCCCCACGCTCGACACCGAATCGGGCCTGAGCGAGCCCGCGAGCTGCAACGTCGCGACGACGGGCCCGTGCGCGGTGGATCGCGTCGCGACGTGGGCCGGCGCCATCGGCGCGGAATTCCAGTTCACGGAGAGCGACGTGTTCGGGGCGAACGACTGCCGCTTCGGCAAATGGCAACAGGCGCCCATCGTGAACGACTTTACGTTCGTCGGCGTGCTCGAGCAGCAGACGAACGATCTCAACGTCTTCCTCTTGCAGCTCCTCGGTTGCGGGCTCGCGGACAACATCGTGGGGCCGCTGAATCTCCAGGGGGCGCTCATCCCACCGGATCTGATCCAAGCCGGGCTCAAGTTCACGACCGCGGATATCGCCGCGCTCGAAGACGAGTTCATGGCGGCAATCAATCTCGGCCTGAGCGACGTCGGGGCGCCGGCGCTCACGAGCGCGCAAGCGACCGCGGTTCGCGCGCAGCTCGATTACGCGGCGAGCAAGGTCCCAGGCGTCGTGGCCTCGTCCGCGCTCAGCTACAGCACCTGCCCGTAGCCTTTCCGCCGGTTTACGCCCGTCGCCCGCCGTGCAATCACGGCGGAATGCGTCCCGCTCTGCGCTTCGGAGCCTGCGTCGTGGGTGTCGCCGCCGGCGCCTGCGCGGGGGCTCCGGATGCACCGAGCGGCGTCGAAAAGGCGGCGATCAACGCCGGCGAGCTGTCGACGGCGGAGGACAACGCCGTGGTTCAGGTGCGCGTCATCCGGCCGCCGCCGCTCGGCGGCGACGTGTGCACCGGAACGCTGGTCGCTCCGAACGTGATGCTCACTTCGCTCGAGTGCGCGACGCTGTTCGACAGCAGCCTTTCGGTGAGTTGCCGCGCGGACGGCACGCTGCAGACCACGACGACGAGCGGCGGCATGAACGGCGATCCGGTCACGCCGAGCGACCTGCGCGTCTATTACGGGTCGACGCTCGGCGACGAACCGCCGTCGGCGTACGGCGCGCAGATCTTCGTGACGGGCACGACCGAGGTCTGCGTCGACGATCTCGCCGCCGTCGTCCTCGATCGCGCGCTGCCGTCGTACGGCTACGGTCTCCGGCTCTCGCGCGACGTGAGCGTGGGGGAGGAGTTCACCGCGATCGGCTGGGGTTATTCGATGTACGACGCGCGCTTCAAGCGCAACGTCACGGTGACCGACGTGGGCCCCGACGACGTGAGCGACGGGACGAGCGCCGCCCCACCGCGCTCGTTTTTCGTCGGCAGCGGGCTGTGTTGGGGTGATCGCGGCGCGCCGGCACTCTCGACGGACACCGGCATGGTCGCGGGCATCTACGCGCGCCCGATCGGCGGCGGGCTCTGTTTCGGCCCCGACGGCCCCGACGAAGAAGGCGTCAACCGCTTCGTCAAGCTCGCTCCTTACGAGAGCATGCTGCGCGAGGCGTTCGACGCCGCGGGAGCGACGCTGGTCAGCGATTTGCCGAGCGCTCCACGACGCCACAAGTCGGGTTGCGCGCTCGCGCCGAGCGGCGCGGGCGGCTCGCGTGCGCCCGCCGCGTGGATGCTCGCTTTCGCGTCGGTCGGCTTGCTGAGAAAGCGCGGGCGTTCACGATGAGCTGGCGCGCAGTCGCGCTGCTTTTGCCTGGTGCCCTTGCGCTCGCGGTCGCGTGCGGCAGCGAGCATTCGCCGCCGACGGAGCCGAGCGGCACGGGCGGCACGACCAGCGACATCGCGGTGGCGTCGGCGGGCGCGCCGCCGGATTTGACGCCGTTTTGCGCGCAAATCTGCCGGCTCGAAGCGGCCGTCGATTGCAGCAGCGGCGTCGCGGTCGCCGTCGACGGCGACCCCGACGTGCCCGTCGACGATCCGACCTGCGCCGAGGACTGGTGCGCGGAAGACCCGTCGGGCATCGCGGATCCGACGCCGCAGAAGCCGTGCGAGCACGAGTGGGCGGCGTACGTCGAGTGCTCGGCGAACCAGACGGCGGACGCCTACGGCTGCTACGGGCCGTTCCACACGAGCGTCGACCCGTATCTGTGCGTCTACCCGGAGCTCGAGGACTACAACAACTGCCGGAGCTCCGGCGGTTCGGAGCCGTATCCACCCGGAGGGTGACGCGGCGCCACGTGCGCGCGGCTCTCCATTTCGGAGCGGTTTCGCCATGCCGCCTCTTCATTTCCGCGAGGGACACGCGCCCACTGCGGAAACATTCGGGATTTTGCTTCGTTCGCCGATATTGTCGTTCGGCGAGACACCGGGGACACGGCCGCGAAACTGGTCGCGGGCGATGCTCGTCGTCACATGCCGCGAGCACTTCCCGAGCTTCGCCCCGTGCTCGAGACGACGACGGAGACGCATTGCCCGTATTGCGCCTTTCAATGCGGCATGACGGTCACGCGCGTGCAGGCCGCCACGACCGAGCTCCGCGTCGCGGCCAACCCCGACTTTCCCGTCAATCGCGGGCAGATGTGCATCAAGGGTTTCACGTCCGCGGAGCTGCTCGAACACGACGCGCGCGTCCGGAGCCCGCTCCTTCGCCAGCGCGACGGCCGGCTCGTTCCCGCGAGCTGGGACAGTGCGCTCTCGTTCGTCGCCGAGCGGCTGCTTGCGCTCCGCGCTCGCTTCGGTCCGGCGTCGGTCGCCGCTTTCGGTAGCGGCGCTCTCACGAACGAGAAGGCGTACCTGCTCGGCAAGTTCGTGCGCGTGGCGCTGCGCTCGCCGAACATCGACTACAACGGCCGCTATTGCATGGCCTCCGCCGCGGCGGGCCAAAACCGCGCGTTCGGCGTCGATCGCGGCCTCCCGTTCCCGGTGAGCGACATCGCGGAGACCAAGACGCTGCTGCTCTGGGGCTCGAACTGCGCGGAGACGATGCCGCCGATCATGCAGTGGATCTTCGAGCAAAAGCGGCGCGGCGGCAGCTCCATCGTGGTCGATCCGCGGGCGACCGACACGTCGCGGAACGCGAATCTGTCCCTGCAGCTCACGCCGGGCACCGACCTCGCGCTCGCGAACGGCCTACTCCACCTCGCGATCCGCGAAAAACTCGTCGACGAGGCGTACGTGCGCGAGCGCACGGAGGGCTTCGAGGAAGTGCGCCGCAGCGTGCTCACGAGCTACCCGGCCGCCGTCGAGCGGCTCACTGGCGTCTCCATCGACGACCAGCTCCGCGCGGTACGCATGCTGGCCGATTCCGAGAGCGCCATGGTGCTCTCGGGTCGTGGCGCCGAACAGCAGTCCAAGGGGACCGACACCGTGCTCGCGCTCATCAACTTGATGCTCGCGCTCGGTAAGGTCGGCAAGCCCGCGAGCGGCTACGGTTGCCTCACCGGTCAGGGCAACGGGCAGGGTGGCCGCGAACACGGCCAAAAAGCCGACCAATTGCCCGGTTACCGCTCGATCGAGGATGCACTCGACCGCGAGGCCGTCGCCCGCGTGTGGGGCATCGACCCCGCGGAGCTGCCGCACAAGGGCAAGAGTGCCTACGAGCTTCTCGATTCGCTCGGGCCGAGCGGTGGCATCCGCGGGCTCTTGGTGTTCGGGTCGAACGTCGCGGTAGCTTCGCCGAACTCCGGGCACATCGAGCGCCGCCTGCGTGAGCTCGAGCTCTTGGTGGTGTGCGACGCATTCCAGAACGAAACCTCGGAGGCTGCGCACGTCGTGCTGCCCGTGGCGCAGTGGGCCGAGGAAGAAGGCACGATGACGAATCTCGAAGGGCGCGTGATCTTGCGCGAAAAGGTCAGGCCGCCGCCCGAGGGTGTGAAGACGGATCTCGAAATCTTGCGTGAGCTCGCGCACAGGCTCGGTGTGCCCGCCGGCTTCGACTTCGCGACGCCCGAGGCGGTGTTCGCCGAGCTCCGGCGTGCGACCGCAGGCGCGCGCGCCGACTACTCCGGGCTCGACTATGCGCGGCTACGGCGCGAAAAGGGCGTCTTTTGGCCGTGTCCGACGCCGGATCATCCCGGCACGCCGCGCCTGTTCGCCGAGCGCTTCTTCCATCCCTCGGGACGCGCGCGCTTTCACGCCGTTCCCTACCGTCCGGCGGCCGAGCTCCCCGACGCGAGCTACCCGCTCTACTTCACGACGGGTCGCTACAAGGAGCACTACAACTCCGGCGCGCAGACGCGACGCGTCGCTGCGCTCCTGGACGCGAAGCCCGAGCCTCGCGTCCAGGTTCATCCGCGCCTCGCCGCGAGGCTCGGCGTCGCCTCCGGTGAACGCCTGCTCGTCGAGAGTCGGCGCGGCGCGGTGACGTTCGTCGTCAGCGTGAGCGCGGACATCCGCGCGGACACTTTGTTTGCGCCCTTTCACTGGGGCGGCAAGCTGGCGGCCAATCTCCTCACGATGCCGGCGCTCGATCCGTCGAGCCGCATGCCCGAATTCAAGGTCTGCGCGGTGCGGGCGCGCGCCGCCGCGGGAGCGGCCCGATGAGCAAACGCCGCCTGGCGATCATCGGCAACGGCATGGGCACGTGCCGGCTGCTCGACGAGCTCGCGCTGCGTGGCGCGACGAGCGACTTCGAAATCACGGTGTTCGGGGAAGAACGCGGCGGCGCGTACAATCGCATCCTGCTCGGACGCGTCCTCGCGGGGGAAGAGCCGCAGTCCATCGTCACGAAGACCGCCGACTTCTACGATCGTCACGACGTGCGCCTCCTCGACCGCACACGCGTGACGCGGCTCGACACCACCCGCAAGACGGTCGAATCCGCCGACGGCCAGAGCCGGCGCTACGACCTCGCGGTGCTCGCGACCGGAAGTCAGCCGCTCGTGCCGCCGCTCGACGGGATGAACGGACCCGACGGCGAGCTCCGTGACGGTATCTTCGTTTACCGCACCGTCGCGGATTGCCTGCGGATTCGCGCAGCAGCGCGTCCGGGCGACGCGGCCATCGTGCTCGGGGGCGGTCTGCTCGGGCTCGAGGCCGCGAAGGCACTCTCGGACAAGGGCCTGCACGTCACCGTGGTTCAGGTCTCCGAGCGGCTGATGAACGCGCAGCTCGACACGATCGGCGGCGAGATGCTGCGCCGTCAGATCGAGCGCTACGGCATGTTCGTGCGCGCCGGGCGGACCGTGGAAGCGGTGCACGGCGACGACGTCGTCGCGGGCGTCTCGCTCGACGACGGCACGCACCTGCCTGCGAGCATGATCGTTCTCGCGTGCGGCGTGCGCCCGCGCGTGGACGTCGCGCGCGCCTCGGGCGTGCCCGTGAACAAGGGTATCGTCGTCAACGACACGCTCGCGACGGAGGTGCCCGGCGTTTACGCGTTCGGCGAATGCGCCGAGCACCAGGGCAAGACGTACGGCCTCGTCGGCCCGGTCTGGGAGCACGCGGCCGTGCTCGCCGACGTGCTCAGCGGCAAAAATCCCGCTAGTCGCTACCGGGGCTCGAAGCTCTACTCGCGTCTCAAGGTCGCGGGCGTGGACGTCGCGTCCATGGGCCACGTCGAGCCCGAGCTCGAGACGGACGAGGTGATTCAGATCGTGGAAGAGCGCCGCAACGCCTACCGCAAGCTCATCGTGCGTGGCGACCGCTTGATGGGCGCGATGCTGGTCGGGCACACGGCGTCCGCTGCGACGCTCGTCCAGCTGTTCGATCGCGACGACCCGCTGCCTGGCGACCCGCTCGAAGTACTGTGCCAACTCAGCGCGGGCGGCGCGCCCGCGGAGCGCGTCGTCTGCAACTGCAACAAGGTGACGGAAGCGGCCATCAAGGCGGCGGTCGCGAACGGGGCCGACTCCGTCGCGGCGATCGGCGAGTGTACCCGCGCCGGCACGGGTTGCGGCTCGTGCAAGGGCGAGCTCGGGGAGATCCTCGCGCGTCAAGGCAAGGTGGCGCTGCCGCTGCTCGCCGCCGGTTGAGCTCCGCCGTGATGGACGACGTTACCCTGGAGGATTATCGGGCGCTCGCGGCCTTCCGCTACGAGCTCAGGAAGTTCCTGGCTTTCAGCGAAAAAGCAGCGCGGGCGGCGGGCATCGAGCCGCAGCAGCACCAGCTCTTGCTCGCCGTGAAGGGCTACCCTTCCGAAACGGCGCCCACGATCGGGCGCATCGCGGAGCGGCTCGCCGTCGAGCCCCACACGGCCGTGGGACTGGTCGACAAGCTGGAGGCTCGAGGCCTCTTGCGTCGCGAGCGCAGCAGCGCGGACCGCCGCGCCGTGCTTTTGAGCCTCACGCCGGACGGCACGCGCCTGCTCGAGACGCTGTCCGTGCTCCACCGGGTTGAGCTCGCGCGGGTCGGTCCAGGCGTGGTGGCGGCGCTCGGCGAAATTCTGTCAACGCACCTCGAGCGCGCCGGACCCGCGCGCGCGACCACGGACGAGCCCGAGCGCTCGGGCCTGCGCTTCGATGGCCGAGACCAAAGCGCGACCGGGCGGTGACAGCTCGCTCGCGCGCGCGCCGCGCACGAGCGCCACGCCGCGGGAGAAACGCGGCAGATCGCCGATCTTGAGCGCGACCAGCGCGCCGCGCGCGAGGTCCTCGGCGACGTAGGTGCGGCTGAAAAAGCCGACCGCCGCGCCGTCGAGCACGAGCCGACGCGCGGGTTCCATCGGCACTTCGACGGCAGGGCCCGTCCGCTCGGCGAGGCGGACGATTTCCCTGTCTTGCGTTTGCCACCAGCGCAGGCGGAGCAGGGGCCGTCCGAGCCGGACCAGATCCGCTCGCGTCGCTCCGCGCTTCTGCGCGAGCGGGTGCTCTGGGTGCGCGACGAGGACGACCGGCTCTTCGAATACGGCGAGCACCGTGAGGTCCTCCGCGCTCGCGTCGTTGCACGGCCAGGCAACGATGCCGAGCTCGACCACGCCGTCCCACAGAAGCTCGAGCACGAACTCGTGATCCCCCGAGCGTGCGAGGCATTCGACCTCCGGATGGCGCTGCATGAACGAGCCGAGCGCCGGGCCCACCAGCCCGCCCCCGAGCGAGCCGAGGCTCGCGAGCGTCACGCGCCCGCGCTCACCGCGTTCGGCGGCGCGGGCCACGCGCGCGCCCTCGTCCAGCGTCTCGAGCGCGCGGCGCACGTAGGGCAGAAAGTGCGACCCGAGCGACGTGAGCGCGACGCGCCGCCCGCGCGTGAAGAGACGCCCGCCGAGCTCCGTCTCGAGCGCCTGGATGCGCGCGCTGAGCGCCGGCTGCCCGATGTTGAGCGTCACGGCCGCGCGGCTGAACGTGCCTTCGCGCACCACGCGTTGAAAGGCGACGAGCTGGGCCGAATCCATCGATAAAGTCAATAATACATATTCGATTCATCGTCTTGATGAATCGCAGCAGGCGCCCTAGTTTCGTCGTCATGGCGATCTTGCGCCTCGCACACTCCGCCGACGCCCCGACCTTGGCGTCGATCTACGGCCACTACGTCGCAACCACGCCGATTTCCTTCGAGGCCACGCCGCCCACGGCGAGCGAGATGGTGCGCCGACTGACCGCGGTAAAACCGCACGCGCCCTGGCTCGTGTGCGAACGCGCGGGCAGCGTTTGCGGCTATGCCTACCTGTCGAAACACCACGAGCGCGCCGCGTACGCCTGGTCCGTCGACAGCGCCGTCTACGTCGCGAACGAGCAGCGTGGACGGGGCGTCGGTCGCGCCCTCTACACCGCGCTTTTTGCCCTCGCGGAGCTGCAGGGCTTCTACGCGGTGCACGCCGGCATCTCACTCCCGAATACCGCGAGCGTTGGTCTGCACGAAGCGTTCGGCTTCCGCCGAATCGCGACCTACCCGAAGGTCGGCTTCAAGCTCGGCGCGTGGCACGACGTCGGTTGGTGGCAACTCGAGCTCCGCGCGCGCGTGGGGGAGCCCGCGGCACCGAAGTCGCCGGACACGGTGAGCGGGTTGTTCTCGCGCGAGTGGACGGCCGCGCTCGAAGCCGGGACGCGCTTGCTCGACGGCTGAATCCGGTCGTGGGGCGCTGCGATTTGACGTGCAAACGAACGGTTGCACATCGCGTCGGCGGGCGGTATATGAGCAACCAAGAGGTTGCACATGACATCGACCGATCGAATCGAGAAACAGGTGACGTTGAAAGCGCCGGTGGCGCGCGTGTGGCGGGCCATCGCGGATGCTCGCGAGTTCGGGCGCTGGTTCGGGTTCACGCTCGAAGGTGACTTCGTGCCGGGCACGGCCATGCGCGGCACGTTCAACGGCAAACTCGACGAGGCCGGGCTCATCGAGCACCAGAAGAAGCTCGGGGTGAAGCCGTCCAAGTTGAACCTCGGAGCGCTGGACGCGTCCTTCTGCACCGTGGAACGCGTCGAGCCCGAGCGTTACTTCAGCTTTCGCTGGATCCCGTTCGGTATCGACGCCGAAGCGGACATCGCGAACGAGCCGACGACGCTCGTCGAGTTTCGGCTGGAGCCGGTCGCGGGCGGTACGTTGCTGACCATCGTCGAATCCGGCTTCGATCGCGTGCCGGCGCACCGGCGCGAGCGCGCGTTTCGCATGAACGAGGGCGGCTGGGCCGCGCAGGCCGAAAACGTGCGGCGATATGTCGAAGGCGGCTGAGCGGGCCGCCGCGCGCGTCTTCTTCGCGCTGGGCGACGGCACCCGGCTCGCCGTGGTGCAGAAGCTCGGCGCGGGTGGCGCGCTTTCGGCGACGGTGCTCTCGGACGGTGCCAAGGTGACGCGGCAGGCGATCGTCAAGCACCTGCGGGTGCTCGAAGGCGCCGGTCTCGTCACGCCGGAACGGCGCGGACGCGAGGTGCTTTATGCGCTCGAGCCACGCCGGCTCGAGGAGGCGCGCGTCTTCCTCGACGGTATTGCAGCCGGCTGGGATCGCGCGCTCGAACGGCTGCGGCTGCTCGTCGAGGAGACGGAGGAACGCTGAGCGCCGCCGAGCCTGCGGTAGCGGGTTTTACTACGAGCTCGGGCAATCGCCTGCCCAAGATTCCACACCCGCGCGCGTGCCGATCCAGAAGCCCCCATTCGGATTGGGGACGAAGGCCGTCACGTCGCGCGCGCGGGTTCGGATCGAAACCGTCCCGTTCAAGCGGCCGAGTTTCAAGCCGTCCATGGTGGACACGGCGACGCAGTCGGCGCCCAGTACTGCGATGCCGGCGGGATTGACGTAGCCGAGAGCGGTATCGAGCCCCACAGGACTGAGCCCCGAGTCGGTGTTCCGAAACTCCGCGACGCCGGCGCTGTAGGTGCCGACCAAGAGCCTGTCGCCGTCATAGCCGAGCGCCGTCACCCAGTCGTCGGGCAGCGTGCCGAGGACGATCGCGGCTCGGCCGAGCGCTTCGTGTTTGCCTGAGAATGCGGCTGGAGCGCCCCAAAACAGGCCGCTCGTCGTCCCCGCGAAGAGGCGCCCGCCCACTTCGACGAGCGCCCACACCGAACGAAACGGCGCGCCGTCTTTCTTGCCGTAGGTCCGCACTCGGTCGCCCTCGACGAAGACGAGCCCTGCGTCCCCGCCCGCGATCACGGCGCCGCTCGCGGCGATCGCGAGCGCGTGCACGCCGCTCTCCGGACCGAGTCGCGTGCAGCTCTTCCCTGCAGGGCAGCGCGTGAGTCCGCGCGCGCTGCCGACCCAGAGCACGTGCTCACGCTCCGACCAGGCGAGCGCGTTGATGTGCTGGCTCAGCGCCGGGTCGACGACGGGCCTGAGCGCACGCCCGTGCTCGAGGACGTAGAGGCCCTGATCGAAGGCACCGACGTAGAGTCGCTCCCGCGACGCGGCGAGCGCGCTCACGTCGAGCGGCGCGCTCACGTCGGGCGTCGTGGTGGTCGTCGCGTCGGCGGCGTGCGCGGTGCCGGTCGCGAGGTACGCGAGCACGGCGGCGACCCGAGCCAGGGTTCGGCGACTTTTCACGGGATTTCGAGCTCCTTCACGCTGTGGTTCAGAGCCTGGTCGAACCCGACCACGCGCAACGTGCCGTGCGAGAGCTCGCTCCGTGGGATTAGCACCCGGAAGACGCCCCATTTGAGCGCCGTGAGCTCGCGCACGCGACCGCTCGGCGTGCAGAGCTCGACGCGGCGCAGGTCGGAGAGCGTGGTCACACCGGTTTGACTCACGAGCACGGCTACGAACGCCGGATTCTTGAGCGACCGCTCGAGCTTCACGTCGAGCTCCGGCGCGGTGCGGTCCACGGTGTAGCTCACGCTGCGGGTTTCGAGGCTGCCGTCGCGGTGCACGATGCGGACGAGCGCGGCGTATTCGCCTTCCTTGGCGTCGCGCGGGACGAGGAAGCGCACCATCCAAGCGCCGCGACCGCCGTGCGCGTCGAGATCGTAGGTGGCGCGCTTCGTTTCGCCGAAGGGGAACTCGACGCTGACCGCGAGCGCGTCGCGTTCGGCGTCGACGAAGATTTCGGGGTCGCCGGGTTGGACGCGGTCGGCGCTGATGTGGGCGCCGTCGGTGCTCTCGAGGTCCTTGCCGGTGACGCGAGGAGCGTCGTCCGCCTGCTTTTGCCGGCGCTCGATGGCGAACCGCGCGTACGCTTCTTCGCTTTCAAGCACCAAGAAGGAGGTGAAGCGACTCATGACTCCGTAGTCGAGCGACGCCTTCACGACGTCGGCGGGCGCCGCCTCGCTGCGTTCGAGCTTTTGGATCAGCGCCGCGCCGAAGCGACGCGCGACCCCGCCCGCGGCTTCGGATTTTTGCCGCGGCAAGAGGTCGACCGTGCCCGTGCGCGTCGTGGCGTTCACGTGGAGTCCCACGAGCGGGTCGGTGCCGGGCGGCGCCTTGGCGACGAGCACGAGGTCGTCGCCAGGCTCGAGCGACGACGAACCTGTCGGCAGTACCTCGACGCCCGGTGCGGCGACCACATCGACGGCGCGGAGGTGTTGGCGCGGGTGACCGAGCAGGGTCGCGAGCGCGACGACGTCTTCCTGGCGGCGGATGCGCGCGCGCCGGCCGCCGCTCACCTGAGCGAGTTCCAGCGCGAGCGCGTCGTCGATGGAAGCACCGAAAGCACCGGAAAGACCGGCACGTTGGCGAGCTCGCGCGCGACGAGCGCTCTCAAGTCCTGCGTCTTCGTGACGCCCCACGTCGGTTCGCAGTCGCCGAGGTAAAGCACCGCGCTGCCCGGGACCGACTTGGCGAGGCGCCCCACGAGCTCGAACGCCTTTCCGAGATCGGACGCGCCGTCCGGCGTGACGCCACGCAGCGACGCGAGCGCGCTCTGGATCGATGGAGGCGTCGCCGGCACCATGCCCGCTCTAGAGGCGGTGGCGACGACGTCGCTCGTCACGAGCTCGAATTGCGTGCCGGGCGGCAAGCTAGCGAGCAGCACGCCGAGCGCCTCGAGCTCTTTCGGATACTCTTCGAGCGCGCTGCGGGAGGTGTCGACGACGACGAACCAACGTTTCGGCGCCGGCAGAGTATCCGCGGCGACGTGCGTCCAATCGGGGGCCACGCGCACGAGCGAGTACGAGCCGTCAGCCCGCTCCTCGTGCAAGACCGAGCTTGCCGCGTGGGCCGGAGCCGTGAACACGCGGTTCGGCTGCACGTTGCGTTCGTCCACGACGCGCTTCCCCTCCCACTCGACGACCAGCTCGGGCAGGGCCTCTGCGCCCGCGGGAGCGCTCGCCCCCTGCACGAACTCGAGGCCGTTTCCGGTGCGCCGCAACGGAGTCAGGTAGCGGAGCGTCACCACCTTGGGCTTGCGTGGCTCGAGCGGGAAGACGCGCATCTTGAAGGTCGAGCCGTGCTCCCACTCGAGGAGCGCCGGATCCGTCATCGCGTCGACCGTGGCTTCGTACGCCTTCTTGGCCTTCTCGCGTTCGACGAGCTCGCCGTCGACGAGCTTGCCGTCGATTTCCAGCGCGAGCCCCGTGAGGAGCGCGCCGTCGGGCATCGGGAAGCGGAACGTGCCCTCGAGCAGGCGCTCGGCGTCGTTCACGAACCGGTGCGTGATCTCGACCCTGGCCATGTCGCCGAGCTGCTCCGCTTTCACGTGCACGCTTTCGAGCCGGAGCCGCAGCGTTTCACCGGAATCGGTGCGGGCGGAGAGGCTACCGATACCGCCCGGTTCGCTTGCGGTGTTCGAGGCCACCAGCGTTTCCGGGCCGCGGGCTCCCGAGGTGGCGCTCGGCCCGGGTGAGCACCCGGTGAAAAACGCGAGCGACAGCACGAGGCCGAGCGCAGTTCGCAGCGAGGTGGTCATCACGCACCCTCCGGAGCGACGCTGATGCGCGCTGCGTTCACGTGGTCCTTTTCGACGAACAGCCGATAGGGATACACGCTGCGGCGTTCGCTCGTGCGCCCTTCGTCGAGCACGACGATGACCTCGCCGCGCGCTTCGGTGAAGGCGCCGGGTCGCGCGCCGAAGTAGTCGACGCCCACGGTGTAGACGCCGGGCGTCGCGTCGTGCGCCGTGAAGCTCTCGGGACCGTAGCCGGTCGTCACGTCGTCGAAGAGCTGCTCACCGCCGCGCGCCTCGCGATGGTCGAACTTGACGGTCTCGCCGCTCGGCGTCGTGACCCACAGATCGATGTCGGTGCGGTCCGTGTCCCACGTCAAAAATACCTTGATGTCGTTCTCGATCCCGCCGTGCAGCCCGAGGCCCGTGATGCGGCGGTCGAGCTCGGCGACGCGCGCGGTGTCGCCGCTCATTTCGGCGGCGAGCCGCTCGTGGGCGGCGATTTGCCCGAGGCGCTGCCGCGCGGGGTAGCGCACCGCCTCCGGGACGTCGGGCGCGTCGGCGATGGCCTGAAAGCGGCTTTCCGCCTCTGGAAGGCCGAGGCGGTATTCGACGTCGGCGAGCTCGAATGCCGTGCGCTGGTCGCTCGCGACGTCGAGCGCCGCGAGCAGCTGTTCACGGGCGCCCTCGAGGTCGCCCGACTGTTTGAGCACGGTCGCGAGGGCGCGCCGGGCCTGCACCTCGCGCGGTAAGAGCTCCACGATCGCGGAGTACGTGCGCCGCGCCTCGTCGCGCTCGCCGCGCTCCGTCTGGATGTCGCCGAGGAGTCGCACGACGACGAGGTTGTACGCGTCGTGCTCCCGCCAGCTCGCGGTGGCGCGTTCGGCTCCGTCCCAATCGCCGCTCGCCATCAGCGCGCGGCTCAGCGCGAAGCGCGCGTCACGCAATTTCGGGTCGCGCGTCACGGCGGCGCGGAGCACGTCGATGTCGGCCGGGGTGGGGCGCGCGCGGTGAGGCGGCTCGCTCTCGACGGCCGTCACCGTCAAGCGCGCGCGGGCGCTCGGCTCGGCCCGGGCCGGCGCCGAGAGCACGAAAAACAAGCAACCAAAGGCGAAGGTCGTACGCATGGGCGGACTCCTTCGCAACCCGCGTGCCGCACGCGGTCAGCGCGAAATGGCTCGAAATCGCGGGGCCGCGCTCGGCTGCGTGTGTCCGCCGGGACGCGCGGCGGCTGCCTCGAGCCACAGCTCGCGGCGAGAGGCTCGCTTCAGGCCGAGCCGCCTAGCGTCGCCGATTCCAGGCCGCGAGCTGGAAGCGCCCCGCCTGTTCCCTGAAATCGGCGATGGCACAGGTGCCGATGGCGAAGAGCCGCCCCTCGCTCGCGGGCAACCCGAGCAAGCGCGCCGCGAGCAAGCGCGAGAGGTGGCCGTGCGAGACGGCGCAGACCGTGCGGCTCGCATCGCCGTCGCGCAGGCGCGTGATGAAGCGGTCGACGCGCGCGGTCGCCTGGTCCACCGATTCACCGTCGGGACAGCCGTCCTTCCACAACGACCAGCCGGGCGCTCGCTCCTGGATTTGCGCGGGCGTGAGGCCCTCGAAACGCCCGTAGTCGAACTCGGCGAGATCGGCGTCGAGCGTGAGCGGCGAGGTGTCCCCGAGGACGAGCTCGGCCGTGCGCACGGCGCGCTTGAGCGGGCTCGAGTGGACGGCCGCGATGCTACCGCCCGGTCCGAGTACCTCGCTGAAAACGAGAGCGGCAGCGCGCGCTTCGTCCTCACCCTCGGCAGTGAGCTCGAGATCCGTGCGGCCCGTGTGTTGCCCGGTCGAGGTCCAGGCCGTCGCCGCGTGACGCAGGATGAGGAGGCGCACTACTGGCGGTATTGCGGTGCGGCCGCGAATGCCTGTCCGAGGGCCGTCATCATCGGCGAACCGCCCGAGGTGTACACGTCGTTGTACGTGTTCCAGGGGTACCAGGCGTAGCGCTCGACCTGCGAGTGCTTGGCGAGCATCGGGATCGCGGCGTTGAAGAAATCGAGCACGGTTTGCTCGTCGGGGTTGCTCGAGCCCATGCAGCCGAACTCCGTGATCCAGACGGGGAGTCCCCACTGCGACGCCCAGGTCACGGCGCCCTCGAGCTGACTTGCGACGCACGAGCCCTTGTTCCAGCCGTACCAGTGCATGGCGATGAAATCGACGCGCAGATTGTTCTGCTTCGCCTGCTTCATGAAATCCTCGAGCCAGGAGCGGCCGTCGTCGGACACGGCAGGGCTGCTCACGCGGATATTCGCGTTCTTCGTGATTTGAGGCCAAGCCGCGATCGCGTCGGCGACCGACATGTTCGCTTGATCGGATTTGTTCGGCTCGTTGAAGCCGAGCACGGTCGTGTAGCCGGCGCTCGCGATCGAGTCGATCTTCGAAACGTCGCCCGAGCCCCAGATCATCGGCACGAAATACGGGTCGCTACAGTCCGTGCTCTGCGGCTTGTCGCCCCAGTTGTAACACCAGGTGGCTCCGAGCGCGGAAATCTGCGCTGCGGGGGAGTTCGCAAGTCCCTTGTACGGCGCGTTACCCGGATCGGTTTGGGTCGGCTCGCCCGGAACGCACGTGACCTCGACGGCGAGCTTCTTCGTCGTGTTGTGACACGGGTCGCCGCCGAACGCGGAGTTGGTCGCCGGGACGGAGCAGCTGCTCTTGCCCGCGCACAACGTCTGAACCGTCGCCGCGCTCGACGTAGCGTCGCAGCTGCTCGTCGCGAAGCCGCCGCACATCCCCGTCGGCGTGCCGAAGCTCGCGAACACCACCGAGTCGATGATCTGACCCGCAGGGCAGCTGAGCGTTGCGCTGTCGTTCTCGGCGGCGGTGCCGCAGACGGTCGTTCCCGCAGCGGCGCCTGCCGCTCCCGCCGTGCCGCTCCCTGCCGTGCCGCGTCCCGCGCTGTTTCCGCCGGGGCCGCGGCCGCCGCGCGCACTCGCACCCGAGCTTCCCGCCGTGCTCGCGCCGGCTCCGCCCGCATTCGCATCGCCGCCCGTCGCTGGCGCGCCCGCGGGCGAGGCGGTCCCGCCCGTCCCGGCACCGAGCGAGCCGCCGGCGCCGCCGCTGTCCGTGGCGCTCATGCCTCCGGTGGCGGGCGGCGTCGTGCTTTGTCCGGCGCTGCCGCCCGTGCCGCCGCCTGCGCCCGAGCTCGAGTTACCCGCGCCGGCAGCGTTCGCGCCGCCAGTGTTTTTACCGCCGGAGTCGCTGCCCGACGAGCACGCCTCCGCCGCGAGCAAGATTGACGGGAGGCCGCAAGCGAACACGGCGAAGCGGAGTGAGCGAGAGTGAGCGATGAGCCATTGTCGCACGCGTCGCGACGCGTCACCAGAAGCGGCCGCTGCCGGCATAAGTTTTCACGCAGCGTGCGTGTGCGTCACTTCTTTTTTTCGACGTGGCCGCCGAAGCCAAAGCGCAACGCGGAGAGAACGCGCGCCTGGAAATCCCCTTCACCGCGCGACGTGAAGCGCTGGTAGAGCGAGGCGGAGAGAACGGGGACGGGCACACCCTCGTCGATGGCGGCTTGGAGCGTCCAGCGCCCCTCGCCGGAATCGGAGACGTGACCGCTGAAGCCCGACAGATCCTCGTCGCGCACGAACGCTTCCGCCGTGAGATCGAGTAGCCACGAAGCGATCACGCTCCCGCGCCGCCAGACTTCCGAGACGTCGCGCAGGTTGAAGTCGTATTGGTAGTGTTCGGGATTACGGAGCGGCGTGGTCTCCGCGTCGTGCTCGTGCGTGGCCTTGCCGACGCCGGCCGAGTTCAAGATGCCGAAACCCTCGGCATAGGCCGCCATCAGGCCGTACTCGATGCCGTTGTGGACCATCTTCACGAAGTGGCCCGCGCCGCTCGGACCGCAGTGCAGGTAACCCTGTTCGGCGGTGCCCGCGATCTGTTCACGGCCCGTCGTGCGCGGGATCTCACCGCGACCGGGAGCGAGCGACGCGAAGATCGGATCGAGCGCTGCGACCGTCGCGGGCTCGCCGCCGATCATCATGCAGTAACCGCGCTCGAGCCCCCAAATCCCGCCGCTCGTGCCGACATCGACGTAGTGGATGTCCTTCTGGCGAAGCTCACCGGCGCGCCGGATGTCGTCCACGTAGTACGAGTTGCCGCCGTCGATGCAGATGTCGCCGGCTCCGAGCACGCCGAGCAAATCGGTGATCGTCGCGTCCACGACGCCCGCGGGCACCATGATCCACACCGCGCGCGGCGGCTTGAGCTGCGCGGCGAATTCGGCGAGCGAGGTGCTGCCCTTGGCGCCCTCTTTCACGAGGCCGGCGACGGCGTCCGCCGAGCGATCGAACACGACGCACTCGTGGCCGCGCCGCATCAGCCGGCGGACCATGTTCGCGCCCATTCTTCCGAGACCGATCATTCCGAGCTGCATGGGCGAAGGCGTACCTTGCGCGTGCGCGAGGAACCAGCCCCCCGTGGGGGCTCGGTCGGCCACGGGGGAAAAGTGCGCGAAACTTCAGCGCGTCGCGAGTCGCTTCCGGCGCCGGAATGCGACCCACGCGAGCCCGACGGCCACCGCGGCGGAGAACGGGTGTTTCGACTTCGTGCTCGGCGCGATGCCGCACCCTCCGGACTGCGAGTCCGAACCGCCGCTGCCGCCGGCCGACGTCGTGGTGCCGCTGCCGCTCGCGCCGCCGCTCGCGACGCTGCCTCCGCTGCCCGGGTGTCCGGCGCTCGGCGCGCTGCCGCCGGTTCCCGTCATCGGGCTGCCGCCGCTACCCGGAGCGCCGCCGGTTCCAGTCCCGGTCCCGCCCGTGCCGTTCACGCTCCCGCCAGTGCCGGCGGTGCTCGTGCTCGTGCCGCCCGAGCCACCGCTTGCGGGCATCACCCCGGTGCCTGCAGCACCCACGGTGCCGCCAGCGCCGGGCATCCCGCCCGCTCCCGTGCCGCCCGCGGGGCCTGCTCCACCACTCGTGCCCGAGCTCGGCGCGCCCGCCATGCCGCCCGAACCCGGAGCGCCGCCCATGCCGCCCGAGCCGCCCATGCCGTTGCAGTCCGGCTCCGGGTCGGTGCCACCCGCGACGTCGAGGCCGAAGAACTTGAGGATGTCGGCCTCCTCGTACGGCATCGAGTGGTTGCCGCCCGGGGACGACCACACCTCGAGCACGTTGTAGCCGCACGCATTGGCCCAGAACTGGCGGTCGTACGAGGCGTTGGCGGCCTTATAACCCGTGTCCATCGACGTCGGGGTCGTCGGCAGACCGAGCACGTTGGTCCACTCTTTGATGGCCTCTTTCGTGTTGTTGTAGCTGATGGTCTGGTCGGCTTCGCCTTGCATCGTCTGAATGCGGGGGCGGTGTCCCGTGTAACCCTTATCCATCCCGCGCACGAGATCGCCCCACTGCTGTGCTGTCTTCGTGGTCTTGCCGCCCGCGCAGTTGTCGCTCCACTGATTGCTGCTCGCGTAGCCGTCCGACCAACAGCCGGCCGGGACGCCCGCACGCGCGGAGCCCGCCCGGAAGACGTCCGGGTAAACGGCCATGAGCGCCTGCGTCATCATGCCGCCGCCCGAGCCGCCCATCGCGTAAACGCGGGCGGGGTCCGCGTTGTACTTCATGATCGCGTACTTCACCATTTGGGCCACGCCCTGCGTGTCGCCGCCGCCGTCGTGCGTGAGCGAGGCCGTGGTGCCGACGTCCCAGCAGTTTTGCCCCGGGTTGTCAGGCAGGATCAGGATGAAGCCGTTCTTGTCGGCGGCCGCCTTGCTGAGCGGGATGTTGCCGATCTGTCCGGTCGCGGTCGAGCCGCACGAGTGCGACGAAACCATGATCGGCGGTTTCGTCGCGAGCTTGTCCGGGACGTAGATGTACATCTGCATGTAGCTCGGCAGCTTCACGCTGCCGGCCCAGTCGGACTTGGTCACCTGAACCAGCGAGGCAGCGAAGCCGCGTGCAGGCGCGAGCACTCCGAGGGAGAGCGACGCGGCCGCGAGAACGTGAGCTCGAAATCGATTCATGGCGGATGACACCTTTGGAGAGCACTCAACTCGGAATCTTCCAGCGAAAGGCCAAACTGAGTGCAGAAGACTTTCACAGCGGAAAAATCGGGGATCGCGGGGGTATTCCCACGCAGCGCTCAACGGATCGTGGAGGCTGCGTGCACTGCCCGCGGCGCGTCTCACGCGGCTGCGACCGCGCGCCGTCCGATCCAAGATGACCGTGGCGCCGTTCGAGCACTCGTACGCCTCAAATGAACAAACATCAGCGGAGTAGCGTCGTCCCCATGCTCCTGGCGCTGCTCGTCCAATGTGGCACCCGCAGCGAGCAGACGAGCGCGCCCGGCGGCGGAGCCTCCGGCGCGAGCGGGGGGCGGGGGCAGGGCGCCGCTGCCGGCGCGAGCGGGACGGTGAGCCACGCGTTTGGCGGAGCCGGAGGCTCGAGCGCGAACACGTCGGGCCGTGGCGGTGTCGCCGCCGGAGGAGTCGCGAACACGATGTTCGGCGGCGCTGGTGTCGCGGGCACCTTCGGCGGCGCGGGCGGTGGCATGGGCCCCGTGACGAGCACGCTCACGCTCGCGAGTACCGCGGTGCCGACGAACGGCGCCTTCGCGCCCGCGTACACCTGCACCGGCGCCGACACCTCACCCGATCTCGACTGGGCGCCCGGCGTGAGCCAAGCGCAGAGCTACGCCGTCGCGCTCGCGGACGCTGCGACCGGCGTGCCGCAGTGGATCGTGTGGGACATCCCTGCGAGCGTGGTGTCGCTTCCCGCGGGGCTCGCAGCGACACCTCTGCTCGCGACGCCAGCGGGCGCAAAGCAGGCTTCCACGAGCGGAGGCGGGTACGCGGGTCCGTGTCCGACGCCGGGACAACAGCGCTTCTACGAATTCGCGATCTACGCGCTCCCCGTGGCGACGCTCGCCGGCGTCACGACCGACAGCCCGCCGAGTGTCGTCGCGACCGCGATCAACCTGACGCCGCCGATCGCCATCGCGGTGTTCGGCGCGAGCGCGGGCATGGCCAATGGCGGTGCCGCGGGGAGCACGGCGGCGGGTGGCGGGGGCGGTACGACGTCGATGTAACTGCGGGGTGCTCTTCGCCCGAGCGGCCTAACTGGCGCTGGTTCGCGCGAAAATTCTTGCGTCGGGTTGCCTCGACGCGAGGGCGAGTGTAAGCCGCGTGAGTGGTGCTGAAAACTTGGCGTGAGGGCGCTTGGGCGGTCGTGTTCCTGTCCTTCTCGTGTGCCGTAGGCTGCGGTAGCGACCGAAAATTCAGTGAACACGGTGGTGCGGGGGCAGGCGACTCAGCCGGGACCGGCGGCAGTAGTGGAAGAGGCGGGAGCGCTGGTCACGCCGGCTCTGGCGCCGGTCACGCTGGGACGGCCAACGGCGGAAGCTCGGGTTCGAGCCCAGGCGCGGGCGGGACCGGAGGGACCGGCGCGACTGGCGGCGACGTTTCGAGCGGCGTCGGAGGCACCAATCGCGGTGGCACCGGCGGTAGCGGCGCGTCGGGCGGTACCGGTGCGATCGACGCCACGGGCGGTGCCGGCGAAGCTGGCTCGGGCGCGCAGAGCGGCGACGCGGGTGGCGGCGGTGCCGCCGGAGCGCCCCCTGGCCCGGTGTGCGGCAACGGCACGATCGACGGCGACGACGTCTGCGACGACGGCAACACGAAGGCCGGCGACGGTTGTAGCGCGACCTGTCAGGTCGAGGCGGGCTGGAACTGCGACATGCAGGGCTGCACCGAGATCTGCGGCGACGGCTTGGTCGTCGGACACGAAGCGCTCGCGGGCGGCTGCGACGACAAGAACAGCGTCGCCAGCGACGGCTGCACCAATTGCGTGGTCGACGCCTCGTACTTCTGCTCGGGCGCTCCCTCCGTCTGCGCGAAGACGTGCGGCAACGGAATCGTCGAGGGCAGCGAGCAGTGCGATGACGGCAACACGACGCAGCACGACGGCTGCTTCGCGTGCGCCGTCGAGAAGGGCTACACGTGCGACACGAAGATGCCGACGACGTGCGCCGACATCGACGAGTGCAAGGCGGGAACCGCCGGCTGCTCTTCGAACGCAAGCTGCGCCAACAGCATCGGCTCGTTCACCTGCACCTGCAACAACGGCTACAAGGGCGACGGCACGACGTGCACGGACAAGGACGAGTGCGGGGCTGACGGCGGCAACAACTGCGGCCCGAACACGAACTGCACGAACACGACGGGCTCGTTCAGCTGCGCGTGCAAGACCGGTTACAAGGGGACACCCACGTCCTCGACGGGTTGCACGGACAAGGACGAGTGCGGAGCCGACGGCGGCAACAACTGCGGTGCGAACACGAACTGCACCAACACGACCGGCTCCTTCACCTGCGCGTGCAAGACCGGTTACAAAGGTGACCCCGTCGCGGGCTGCACGGACAAGGACGAGTGCGGGGCTGACGGCGGCAACAACTGCGACGCGCACGCCACGTGCACGAACACGACTGGTTCGTTTACCTGCGCCTGCAACGCGCCGAGCTACATGGGCAGCGGCACCACCTGCACCGCCTGCGCCTGCGCCAACGGCTACGCGTGCACGTCTACGGCGTGCAAGACGACCTGCTCCGCGGACACCGACTGCGTGACCAACCGTTTCTGCTCGGGCGGCACGTGCAAGGTGAGCGCGGTCCAGGTGAGCGTCTCGGACACGCATGCCTGCATCACGCTGGCAGACGGTACGGTGCGCTGCTGGGGCGTGAACGCCGACCACGAGCTCGGAAACAACTCCACGAGCAACTCGGCCACGCCGGTGCAGGTTCAGAACGTGACGACCGCGAAGATGGTCGGCGCGGGCCAGAGCCAATCCGTCGCTCTACTGAACAACGGCAGCGTCGTGTTCTGGGGCAAGCGGATGGACGACTACAACTACACCTCGGGCACGCCCCATTACGTCACCACCTCGACCCCGGTCGCGATCACGCCGCTCTCGACGTCGACGGATATCGTGATTGCCGACAACGACTACGGCGCCACCTGCACGCTGGTCAACGACGGCTCGATCCGCTGCTGGGGGATGACGATTGCGTACGACAACAACAGCTCGAATTTCTTGAGCACACCGTCGAGCATCGGCGTCACCGGCGCCACGGGACTTTCGAGCGGCTCGGGCTTCCAGTGCTTCGCCATGGCTGCCGGCAACGTGAAGTGCTGGGGCTTCGGCAACGAAGGCTCACCGCTCGGCAACTCCGGCAGCTCTTACACCCCCGTGACGGTCGACGTCGGCGGCACGGTGTCGAAGATCCACTCGGGGGGCTATTTCACGTGCGTCTTGCTCACCACCGGCGTCGTCAAATGCTGGGGTTCGAGCCAACAATATCAGGTGGACTCAGCCGGTGATTTCGCCGTGGCGACGCCGACGGTCATCTCCGGGCTCTCGTCCGTGAAGGATTTTGCGTGCGGCTCGGAGAATTCGTGCGCCGTCGATACCAATGGCGGGGTCAAGTGCTGGGGTGACGACCTGGCGGGCGAGGCCGGGGACAACAATCCGAACCCCGGCTCGGCCGCCGCCGTCAGCGTGCAGAACCTCGCGGGCCCGGCCGCCGCCGTCGGGGTCGGCAACCAGTCCGCGTGCGCCGTGCTCAAGAACGGCTCGGTGCAGTGCTGGGGGCGTTCGATCGGCGATCTAACCTCCACGAACACGCTCGTGCCCGCGACCGTCTGGTAGTCTTCGCTCGCGAGAGTGCAGAACGCCCGACTCACGCGCCTGCTGCGCGAACCAACGCTCCATTTCTTCGTGCTCGCCGCCCTGCTGCTCGCGGGGCAGCGGCTCGTGCGGGGCGACGGGCGCACCATCGTGCTCACGCCCGCGCTCAAAGCCGATCTCGCGCGGCGCTACCGTGACCAGATGGGCCGAGCTCCGACGCAGGCGGAAGCCGACGCGTACGTCGAGAGCTGGAAGACGGACGAGGCGCTCTATCGTGAGGCGCTGCGCGAAGGGCTCGACCGCGAGGATCCCACGGTGCGAAACGTCCTCATCGGCAAGCTCCGCGAGCGCGCTCTCTTGCAAACGCGCGTTCTAGAACCGACCGAGGCCGAGCTCGAGCAATACCTCGCGCGTCATCGCAACGAGTTCGAGACGCCGCTCATCTACGAGCACGAGTATGTGGTGTTCCCGAAGCAGGACCCGGACGCTCTCGCACGACGGGCGAAAGTCGAACAGCAGCTGCGCGGCGGCGCGACACCCGCGTCACTCGGCCTGCCGAGCACGGCGGCCAACGTCGATCGCCCGCGCATCGAGCAGGAGTTCGGGCCCGAGCTCGCCGAAAAGATCACGCATTTGCCGCTCGGCGCTTGGCAAGAGTTCGAAACGAGCGATCGTCTGCTGCTCGTCAAAATGATCGCCGTGCACGGCGGCCCGCCTCCGCCCGCGGTGTTGCGCGCCCAACTGCTCGCACGGGTCAAGTCCGACAAGGAGCAGCAAGGGGTCGCCACGGCCGTGCGTGCGATCACCGAGCGCTATCGCTTCGAGGAAAAATCGCGATGACGAGGCCGTGGGCGCGGCGCCTTCGGGCCCTGCTCTTGGCGATCGGCGTTCTGACGGTGGCTCCGTTTGCGGGGGCGCACTCCTTCGACACCTCGACCTTGACGCTGACCGAAGTCGCCGCGGGAACGTTCGCGATCCGCTGGCAAACGACGACGAAGACGCTCGCAGGGCCGCGCGCGCCGGCGCGCTATCCGCCGGCGTGTCTGGAGCACGGGGCCGAGCTCGCTTGCGGCCCGCAGGGTCTCGTCGGCAGCATCGAGTTTCCCTGGCTCCCCGGGGGCGAATCGCGCGTCACGGTCGTCGTGGATTGGCTCGACGGATCGCGCCTGCTGCGCGTCGTGGACGGCCGTTCACCGAGCGTCAGCGTCTACGGCATCCCCCGAGGCGCAGGCATGCGCTTTTTGGCGCCGATCGCTCGCGATTACACGCGCCTCGGCGTCGAGCACATCCTGAGCGGCTTCGATCATCTGCTGTTCGTGCTCGCGGTGACGATCCTCGTGCGCCGGCGCAGGGCGCTGCTCTATGCCGTGACCGCGTTCACGCTCGCGCACAGCTTGACCTTGGCCGCGACCGTGCTCGGCTGGCTCACGCTGCCGTCAGCGGCGGTAGAGACCACGATTGCACTTTCGATCGTGCTCGCCTGCACGGAGTGCCTGCGCCCGCCGGACTCGCTCGCGCACCGCGCGCCCTGGCTCGTGACGTTCGCTTTCGGGCTCCTTCACGGCATGGGCTTCGCGTCCGCCTTGCTCGAGACGGGCCTGCCCGCGGAGCACGTCCCGTCGGCGCTTTTGTTCTTCAACGTCGGTGTCGAGCTCGGGCAACTCGCCGCGATCGCGGCGTTCCTCGCCGCCGGCTGGCTCGTGACGCGCTTGAAGAAAAGGCCCGCGTGGTCGACGCGGGCCTTCATTTACGCGCTGGGCGTGACCGCGGCGTACTGGTCGCTCGACCGCGGTCTCGCCCTGTTCGGCTGACTCACTGAATCGTGACTTCGCCCGCGTCGAGGCCGATCTCGTAATAACCGTGATCGTTCCACGGAACCGTCTGGCCCTTTTGGGTGACGGTGCCGCCCGTCGTCGTGATGCGCAAGCACATGTTGCTCGGGAATTTGGCGGGCTTCGTCCACGTCGCGGTCGTCGTCGCCGACGCGGGGATGAGCTTCTGCCCGGCCCAGTACGCGCCGACGTTGGTGATCCCTTCGACCCAATAGCCCCCCGACACGGCGGTGGTGATCGCCCCGGTGACGTGGCTGATCGATACCGGCTGGTAGGTGGTCGAGTCGTTGAGATCGAAGCCGTGAATCACGAAAATGCGCCACTTGTCGGACTGGAACGACCCGCTCATGGTCGCCGCGGCCTCGTCCTGGTCCGGCAGGTAGGCAGGCAGCGCGAACGCGCTCGTCATATCGCTCGCGCCAGCGCCCACCGTCGCGGCCGTCTTGCCGCAGGGGCCGCGATTTTGGAACATCACGTTCGGGGCGACCGACGCCCAGGACGGGTCACAGTTCGGCGCCGCCATGCTGTTCGCGTTCACGCCGAAGTTGGTCATGATGAACGTCTCGTTCTGCGAGAGATCGCTCTGCGAGCCGGCGGAGTTGTGGCTGTACGTGTGATTCGCCATCTCCATGCCGTCGGCCATGGTCGCCTTGTACTTGCCGATGGTCGACGAATCACCGTTGAGCCAGTTGCCGACGACGAACCACGTGAAGTGGCCGCCCGTCGCCTTGAGCTGGCTGTAGTCGGCCATCTGCGACGGCTTGTTGTCGTCGAAAGTGAACGACACGGCGCCCTTGAAACCCGCCCAATTGAGTACCTTCAAGCCGCCCGCCGCGCCTGACGGCCTCGCGACGCCCGTCGTGCTCGGAGCGAGCGAGAGGTTGTCGCACTTGACGGCCGTGCCGCCGCCGGAGCCGCCGCTGCCCGTCATGCCCGCGGTGCCGCTGCCACCCGCTCCGGAACCGCCCGCGCCGGTGCCGCCGTTCCCAGCGTGATTCATCCCGGCACTGCCGCCCGCTGGCGAAACTCCACCCGTCGCGCCCGCACCGCTCGTGCCGCCGGCGCCGGTACCACCAGAGCCTTGGCCCGCGCTGCCGCCGGTCGTACCCGTGGTGCCGCCGGTCGTGCCCGTCGTGCCGCCAGTCGTGCCCGTCGTGCCGCCGGTCGTGCCCGTCGTGCCGCCAGTCGTGCCCGTCGTGCCGCCAGTCGTACCCGTGGTGCCGCCGGTCGTGCCCGTCGTGCCACCGGTCGTGCCCGTCGTGCCGCCCATGCCGGTGCCGCCGGTGCCGGACTGCGAACCGCCGCTTCCCGTCTTTCCGCTTGCGGCGCCGGTGCCGCTTGTACCACCCGAACCACCGGTGTCGTCGGCGGGAGTGGACGAGCATGCCGCCGACAACAAAAGCGCAGTAACCGAGATCAGGTGCTTCGAGTACAAATGGCCTCCGAGCTCACCTCGGGGGGTGAGATTGTTCACGGGGGAAACTAGTCGCGATCGCCGCGCGAGGACTCGCGCAACGTGCTCTCATTTCTGGCTCTCCCGGACGTCGCGTTGCGCCATCGCCGCGGGCTCACCGGCGATCGGTGCCCACCTTGTGGCTCGCTTATCTACTGGAGCGGCAAGTTTGCACGCTGGCGTGATCTGAGCGTGCCGCGGGCGAGCGTTTGGCCTGCCGATGCAAGTAACAATCAGCGGCTAAAGCCCAGCGAAGAAGTCGACCATCGCCTGCATGGCGAAGCACGGCACGCCGTGCTCGGTGCCGCTGTAGCTCGGGTCGTTGTGGGAGCACCAGATCGTCGGGACGGTGCAGCCGTCGTAGATGATGCAACCCGGGTCGACCTTCGGATGTCCCGAGTCCGTGCTGTTGCACGTCATCACGGACGAGTAGGGCATCGACGTGTCGGCGCAGGCGTTCGACATCCGGAATTTCGCGACGGCATTTTTCGCGGAGTCGGCGCTCCGCTGATTGTCGTTCTTACCATCGATGTAGAGGACGGGCATCACGACGGCGACGTTGTACGGATCCGCGGCGACCGGCGAGATGCCCTTAAGATTCAAATGGTCCGCGTCGCTCTTGTGCGACAGGATGTTCACGAGGAGCTGCGCACCGGAGCTGTGCGCGATGGCGAAGACGCGGTTCTCGTCGACGCAGTAGTTCTGCATGATGTCGTCGTACTGCGACGTGATGCGGGAGACGTCGCCGCTGTAGTTGCTCCAGCATTGTCCGCTGTCCGGCGTGTTCGGGAAGGTGCGGACGTAGCCCGTCTCGAAATCAGTGCCGTTCGTCAGGCTCACGAATTCGCTGTTCGGGTTGCCGCACGCGTGGAGCGCAATGAGGAGCGGATACGGCTTCGTGCCGTCGTAGTCCGCCGGGAACATGTGGAGCGACGTGTTCGCGACCTCGACCTTGCCGCCCGACGGACGGCCGCCCTTGCCGCAACCGGGGCTCGGCTTCGGCGCGACCGAGCTACCGCTTCCCGCCGTGCCGCCGCTGCCGGAGCCTGCTTGCGGTCCGCCCGAACCGCCACTTCCGTCGCGCCCTGCCGAGCCGCTGCCCGCTCGGCCGGACCCTGCGGTGCCGCCGCTCGCGTCGCGTCCGCCGCTGCCGCCCGAGGTGGCACCGGCCGCGTTCGAGCCGCCCGTCCCCGCGCCGCCTTTTCCACCCAGCGCGCTGCCGGTCCCCGCGCTCGAGCCGCCCGTGCCGCCACTCGCGCCCGAGCCATTGCCGGCCGTCGGCGTCGTGCCGCCGCTGCTGCCGCCCGCGCCACCACTCGCAACGCTGCCGCCCGAGCCGGTGCTCGCGCCGCCCGCGCCGCCGCTTCCCGCGCCAGTCGGGTCTGGATTCGACGTTGCGGGAGAGCAGCCCGCGAATGCGACGTACAGAGCGAGGAGTGGTGCTGCCGGACTACGCATGAACAACCGGTAAGTCCTTTCCGTTACTCGAGCCGAAGTTGGGACTCGCGGCTCCGGTCACGGCGGTGATGAGCGAATTGTAGAGTTGGCCGTTGTTGGCACCAGCGGCATCCACGTACTGGCCCTGCTTGATCGCGCCGCCGCCGTTGCCCCACAGGATGAACGGGACGTTCTTCATCGAGTGGTTGCCCTCGGCGACATGGTTCGTCCAGAGGATGATGGCATTGTCCGCGAGCCCGCGGTCGGCAAAATGCTTCAGCGAGTTCGCGAGCGTCGCCATGCGCACCTGATCGATCTCGGCGTGAGCGGCCTCAGCCGTGGAGTTCGTCCCGATGGCGCCGTCGGACTGCGTGCGGTGACTGATGTAGTGGAAGTTCCAGTTGCCGAGCGTCTGGTTCGAGGGCACCTGATACACCGTGTGATCGGTGCCGTCGCCCCACTGTAGCGTCCCGGTGCGGTTGTAGTCGCAGGCGAACGCGAGCGCGACGAGGCCCATGTGGAGCTCCACGATGTTCTCGATGCCGCCGTTCGGCACGTTCGTCGCGTTGTATTTCCAGCTCGAAAGGGCGTTGTAAACCGACGTATCGACGCCGTCGAGCGTGCAGCCGACGGTCGCCATCTGCTGCCCCATCTGCATCATGGTGTTTTCGCTGTCGCGGATGGCGTCGAAGTGCTGCTTCAGTCGCTGCTGGTCGGCGGAGCTCAACTTGGGATTTTGGAGCAGTGAATTGAGCTCGGCGCGGACGAGGTCGTTCACGCTGTTGCGCTTCTTGACGAGCTCTTCCGCCAGCGGGTTCGACGTGCCAGTGCCGGTGCCCGTGCCGCCACCGGTGCTCGTACCGCCGCCCGCCGGTGACGCGAGCCCCGTGAGCTTCTGGTAGAGCTTGTAGGGGTTGTCGACCGAGGCGCGCACTTTGCCGCTCGCGTCGAAAGACAGACGATCGGCGATGTAGCCGTTCTTCAAATTGCCGGCATACAGCGTCATCGGGTCGTTGCCCGCGTCGTTGACGGCTTGCGAGATGACGTAGTCGACGGACGGGCCCGTCGCGGTGGCCTGTCCGCCGTTGCCCGTCGGCTGCTTCGCCGTCAGCGCTTGGGAAAGCCCCTGAGCGTGTCCACAGCCCGTCGGACCAGTAAGAGGGAAGTTGATGCCTTTGACGATCAGCAGATCTTTCGCGTAGTCAGCGAGTGCATCCACGGCCTTGCCCGAAGACAGCAAGCCGTCGAGCGCCCCCGTGCTGGACGGCCAGAACCGTTTCGGTTCGACGCCGCACGCGGCGCAGACGAAGAACGTGAAGAGGGGCTTCGCATCGGCCGCCCACGCGGAGCGCTCCGGCAAGCCTTCGAGAAACGGCAGGCCGATGGCGACGCCGCCCGCACCGTAGAGAAACGCACGCCGATTGAGGACCTTGCGCCCGCGGGTCTGAAACTCGGTCATTGTGCACCTCCGACGTGCGTTCGGAACGCGTCGCTCTGCACGAGCGCCAGCATCACCTGCTTGAGCGAGCCCCCGGACGCCATGCTGACGGCGCCGAGCGCCTCGACCACCGGCCTTTCCGCGTCCACCACGTCGCGTTCGAGCGCGTAACTCGCGAGCTTCTTCGCCCAACACTGGTGGGCTTGCGTGCCGCTTGCCATCGCTTGCATGAGGTCCGGAGCGCCGCTGAAATTCACGTTGCCCTCGGCGAGCGGGTAGCTCCCGGTCGTGTCCACCGGTTGTCCGTTGTCCGTCGTGCGATAGCGACCGACGCCGTCGTAGTCCTCGAAAGCGAAGCCGACCGGATTGATGAAGACCGTATGACACGGCGCTCCGCAGCCGTTCGTCAGCCCTTCGTAGCGCTGGCGGTTGCTCTGATTCGTCTCGAGCGGCGGGACGGGCGGCAGCTGCGCCGCCGGCGGCCCGAGCTCCGTACACAGCGTGTCGAAGTTGATGCGTACGCCGCGATGAATCGAATCCGGGTCGTCGTTGATGGCCCACAGCGTCAAGAACGGCGCTTGCGAGTACCAGCCCGCGCGATCCGACAGCGTCACCTGACTCACGGCGTTGCCGCTGACGCTCACGCCGTAGAGCGCCCCCATGAGCGGTCCCGCGAAACCGACGTTCGTCGTCAGGATGTCTTTGACGCCGAGATTCTGGCTGAAGATGTAATCGAAGAAGGAGGTGGCGGCGGTCGTGAACTCGGCTTTGAGCCCGTCGCTGTAGCCCGCCACGTTGTCCTTCGTGATCGTGTCGAAGAGGGCGAGCTTGTAGAGCTGGTTGTGCATCTCGCGGATCGAGGTGACGGCCGCCGGATCTTCGAGCAGCGTTTTCGCTTGGGCGACCGCGCCGTCCGCCGAATCGAGCGAGCCCTGAGCCGCTGCGTCGAGCAGCGCGTCGCTCGGCGTCGTGTTGCGGATCCAGAGCGACAGCTTGGCCGCCATCTCGTAGCCGGAGAGAGGCGCGCCTGCGTCGCCCATTTCGCTCCGATAGAGGAAGCTCGGTGACTGCAGCATGGCCGTGATGACGAGCGAGGCGCCCTTCGTGAACGCGCTCTGCGTCCCGGAGTACGTCGCGCCCGTCGTGTAGAGCGAGGTGTACGACGTGAGCTCCGCCGACGTGAGGTCGCGTCGAAACGCGCGCCGTCCGAAGGTCTTGATGAACGTCGTCGGATCGGTCGTTGCGACGACTTTCTGAAGCGCGGCGTCGGTCGCCGTCACGCTCGCGGCGACGGCTTCCGCCGCGCCCTGGAAGTCGGACCAGTTGTCGTTGTCGACGAAGACGACGCGCTCGTTGTTGTCGAAGTCGGTGATGCCCGCGACGGCGTGCAGAAACTGGTCGGATTGCCCCGTCGGCGCGCTGAGCCTCAGGATGTCGTGCACGCTGTTTTCCCACTGCGCGTTCGTGAGACGGAGGAAGCGGCTGTAAATCGGGGTGCCGTCCATCGCGACGGGGCTCGCCCCCGTGGACGAGCTCGCCCCGCCGCCTCCAGTGCCCGCCGTGCCGGCGCCCGCAGTGGTGCCGGAGCTCCCACCTTGTGCGCTTCCGCCCGTGCCCGCGGGGCCGTTGCCGCCGCTGCCCGGGCTGGCACCGGTTCCAAGCGCGTCACCGCTCGGCCCGGTAACGGTGGTGGTGCAGGCCACCAAGGCGGCAACGCAGGGACCGAGCGCGAGCGCGACGAGCTTCCGCATCACCGGGAGCAGTCGCGGCGGTGTGCGCGTTCCGTCAAAAAATCTATGCCAATCCGTACGGACGGCGGCTGTGCGCGCTGCGGATTTTCCGCGCGGTGCACGTCTACAAGACCAGCGTCGTCACCCTAAGGTTGGAATACTTCGATGCGTCTCGAATTCTGCGACACAGCGGTTCCCTTGCTGCCGTGTTCACGTTCGTCAATCCTCAAGTAGATTGTGCCGTGGGAATGCACGAGGAGGCGGCGGACGATGGCGAATATGGGGGCGAACCTGGTGTCGAGGTGCCAGTTCGGCTCGTCTTCAAAGGCAACGCGAGCGACTATTTTCGGCTTTGGATCGTCAATCTGTGCCTGACGCTGTTCACGTTCGGGATCTTCTCGGCGTGGGCGAAGGTGCGAAGGAAACGCTACTTCTACTCACACACCGAGCTTGCGGGCGTCCCCTTCGAATATCTGGGTGAGCCGCTACCGATCCTGAGGGGCCGCGTCATCGCGGCGGTGCTCGTCGCAGTCTGGTGGCTGAGTAACCACGTATTCACGCCGAAGATCGTATTCGGTCTGCTCGTCGTGTTCCTGCTGTTCCTACCGTGGGTGCTGGTTCGCACGGCCGCCTTCAACGCTCGCTACAGCGCGTACCGGAACATGACGTTCCACTTCAACGGCAGCCACCGCGGCGGCTTCGGTGCCATGCTCACGGGCGTCGTTTTGGCCGCGGTGACGTGTGGGCTCGCTTACCCGTGGGCGTACGTGCACGTACGCCGCTACTTTATCGAGCGGACGAGCTTCGGCGGCGTGCCGGCGAGTTACCACGTTCGAGGCGGTCAGCTCGCGGTTCCGTTCCTCCTCGGCTTCGCCACCTTGCTGGCCCTGTACGCCACGCTCTTTGCCGTCGCGCGGGCCAGCGGGGATTTCCAGACTTCCGTGTCGCACGGCATCCTCTGGAGTTACGCCCCTTACATGCTCGTTTACGGCTACGTCGTGGCCCGCCTCACCAGGATCAACTGGCGCTACACGTGGCTCGGCCCGATCGGATTTCGTCCGGCTTATCGAGCCCGCGATTTCATCTGGCTGTACGTCTCGAACGTGGCCGCCATCGTCGTCTCGCTCGGCCTGCTGATCCCGTGGGCCTCGGTGCGGATGCACCGCTATCGCATCCAAAACCTGCGCGTCGTCCGCCACGGCCCGCTCGATCTGTTCGAGGGCACGGAGCAGCACGCCGTGCGGGCCACCGGCGCCGAGGTCGCGGATCTTTTCGACTTCGACCTGTCGCTATGATGGAGCTCCCTCCACTCACCCTCGAGGGTCGGCTGTTCGACGGCTTTACGCTCGCGTCGAGGCGCGCGCATCTGACGCTAGAAGGCACACGCGCGCGCCTCGTGGTCGCGGGGCAGGAGCTCGATTTTGTGGCCGCAGAGCTCGCCGTCTCGCCGCGCGTGTTCGACGCCCCGCGCTTCGTGGTGCTGCCGAATGGGTGGGAGCTCCTCTGCGGCGAGCAACCCGGCCTCGAGCGGCTCCCCGCGAGGAGCGCGAGCGAGGGACTCGTGGCGTGGCTCGAACGCCGCGTCGGGGTGGCGGTCGCCGCGGTGCTCGCGACCATGGCGGGCGTCGCGCTGTTCTACTTCTACGGCTTGCCCCGGCTGGCCGACGCGATTGCCGCGCGGATCTCGCCCGAGCGCGAGCGCATCTTGGGCGAGCGCACGCTCGAAATCTTCGACCGGCGCGATCATTCCGCGCTCACCGATCTCGACGACGAGACCGTCGGCCGCGTGCGCGCGGGGTTTCAAGCGCTCGCACGCGGCCTTCCGAGCGGCGTTCGAGCGCGGCTCGAGTTTCGCGACGCCCCGGGGATCGGCCCGAACGCATTCGCGCTGCCGGGCGGCGTGATCGTCGTCACCGACCAGCTCGTCGAAAGGTGCACGGTCGACGAGGCGACCGTCGTGCTCGCGCACGAACTCGGGCACGTAAAGCACCGGCATCCGCTCAAGCTCGTGGTGCAGCAATTCGGGCTCGGCGCGCTCGGCGGTTTCTTCGCGGGTGATTCCGCGAGCGTCCCGCTATCCATGTCTACGTTGCCGATCATGCTCGCTCACGCCCAATACTCGCAGGCCTTCGAGCTCGAGGCCGACGCGGAAGGCTTTGCTTTGGCCAAACGCGCCGGCTACTCCCCGGAGCTCTTCGCGAGCTGCCTGCTCAAGCTCGAACAGGAGGGCGCTGAGCCCGGCGCCCGCGTTTGGAGTTACATTTCGAGCCACCCGCCCGACGCCGAACGCATCGCACGCGCGCACCGAGCGGCTGAGGGCTTCGTGCCGAAGCCCTCAGAAACGCCGAGCGAGTGAGCGGTCCGCTACGGGCGCGGAGTCAAGCCGTCGGGTGAGTCCCGGTCGCGGCCGTGGCCTTGCACGAACAATCGAGGCAGCCGTGCTCCGCACAGGTTCCGCACGAGCGCGCGACCTCGAGCCGTAGCGCGGCGCGCGCTCGGAAGATGCGCACGCCGGCGTTGCTGTCCGAGATGCCGGTGCTCGCCGCGTAGTCTTTGACGGCGATGCCCTCGACGTCGATCCGTCGCAGGGCGTCCGCGTAATCGGGCTTGAGCCCCGCGGCGAGGCGCGTCACGCACTCACAGGCGATGCGCGCGAATTCAGCGTCGGGTTCGCCTTCGCCTCCGAGTTCGGCTGCGAGCGCCTCGAGCCGGCGATTGGCGGTCGCGCGCCGGCGGTGGTGATCGATGACGGCGTTGCGGAGCATGCGATAAAACCAGCCGATGGCGGAGCCGCGGATCTCCTCCGCTCGGTCGAGGCTCTTCACGAAGGCGTCCTGCAGGATTTCCTCGGCGAGGGCGCGGCTCGCGACGCGGTGCTCGACGAAGCGCAAAAATTCGCGGTGGTTTGCCACGAGGCCGGCGACGATTTCGGGGGTCGTCTGCGGGGCGGGCACGGCGGTGTCGTCCATTGGGGGCGGAGTGTAGAGCGCCCGGCATCCTCCGTGCACGGTGTAATGAACCCGGCGGCCCTGCGTCTTCTCTTCAGAACGGCCCAAACGGGCCAGAGAACGGAGATATCGCATGGAAAACAGCAAACCGGTTCAGTGCTCGTGTGAGAAGGCGTCCTGCGGCTGCGCGCGGGCCAAGGCGGAGCGCTGCACCTGCGGCGCGAGTTGTGACTGCCGCACGGAATGCCGCTGCCCGAGCGGGTGCGGCTGCAAAGACACGCGCTAGCGCCACGGGGCTCGCACGGGTGGGCTCCCCGGCCGCCCACCCGTGCCGCCCCGCCCCCCAGCCGGGACAAATGATTGTTGACGAACAATGATTGCGGATCCACAATCGTTGTGTGAACACAATGAAGCTGCGGCCGAACCTCGTGCTCGCCATCTGCTGCTTGAGCCTGCTCCTCGTCTCGATGGATGTGACGATCGTGAACGTGGCGCTGCCGGCCATCCGCCGCGACCTCCGGACCACGACGGCGGGCCTGCAATGGGTGATCGACTCCTACACGCTCGTGCTCGCGAGCTTGCTGATGCTGTCGGGCTCGATCGCGGATCGATTCGGCCGGCGGCGCGTGTTCCAGGTCGGGCTCACGCTGTTCACGGCGGCCTCCGCGCTCTGCAGCGTGGCGCCCAATTTGGGCGTTTTGGTGGTGTTTCGTATGCTGCAGGCCGTCGGTGCCAGCATGCTGAACCCGGTCGCGATGTCGATCATCACGAACGTCTTCATCGAGCCCAAGGCGCGGGCGCGCGCCATCGGCACTTGGGGTGCGGTCGTCGGCATCGCCATGGGGCTCGGGCCGCTCATCGGCGGCTGGCTCACGGAGGCCGTGAACTGGCGCTCGATCTTCTGGATCAACGTGCCGATCGGCATGGCCGCGCTGGTGCTTTCGCAGCTCTTCGTGCCGGAATCGAAGGCGCCTCGCGCGCGCCGGGCCGACCCAGTGGGGCAGCTGGCGATGCTCGCTGCGCTCGCCTCCGTCACGTACGCGGTCATCGAAGGGCCACGCCTGGGTTGGGGCTCGCCGCTCGTCGTGGGGCTGTTCGCGGGCACGGTACTCGCGGTAGTGGTGCTGCTCGTGGTCGAGCCCCGCATCCAGGAACCGCTCGTGGATCTCCGATTTTTCCGCAGTGTCCCGTTTTCGAGCGCGACGCTCGTCGCGGTGCTCGCCTTCGGCTCCTTCTCGGGGTTCCTGTTCCTGAACGCCCTCTATTTGCAGGAGGTGCGCGGCCTCGCCGCGTTCAGGACGGGCCTCTTCACGTTGCCGCTCGCGTTCGCCGCGGTGGTCTGCTCCCCCATCTCCGGCTGGCTCGTCGGCCGGAGCGGTACGCGCTTACCGCTCGTGCTCGCGGGTGCGGGCATGGCCCTGAGCGCGCTGCTCATGGCGACCCTGGACGCAACGACGCCGCTCGCGCGCGTGGTCGCAGCTTACGCCGTGTTCGGCGTGGGCTTCGGTTTGGTCAATCCGCCCATCACGAACACGGCCGTGTCGGGCATGCCGCGCGCTCGCGCGGGGCTCGCCGCCGCCATTGCGTCGACGAGCCGGCAGGTGGGTGCGGCGCTCGGCGTCGCCATCGGCGGAACCATCGCGCAGGGCGGGCACGGTGGTGAGCTGACGAGCGCGCTGCGCCCGTTTTTCGTGCTCGCGGCGCTCGCGGGCCTCGGCATCGTCGCGCTCGGAGTGCTTTCGAGCAGCGCCTGGAGCCGCGAGACCGTACGCCGCACGGCTGCGCTCATCGAGGAAGGCGATCGGCCCGCGGCGGGAGCCGCGTCATGAGCAAGGCCGCCGATCGCGTCTGGAATACGCTCGTGAGCGCGGTCATGGATACGCGGGAGGATTGGCGGCGGCGCGTGATCGAAGCGACGGGTCTGTCCTTCGGCCGCGTGCGCGCGCTCAAGCGCCTCGTCGACGGACCGCTCGCGCTCAACGAGCTGGCGCGTTCGATGACGGTCGACGCGCCGGCGGCGACCGTCGCCGTGAACGCGCTCGAAAAGCAGGGCCTCGTGGTGCGGACGCCGCACCCGACGAACGGCCGCGTCAAGCTCGTCTCGCTCACGCCCGCGGGGCGCGCGATGGTCGCACGCGTCAAGGCCGTCGGGGAACGCGCCCCGCCGCCGTTCGCGAGCCTGTCCGCGCGCGAGCTCGCCGTGCTCGAGCGGGCGCTCGAACGCATGAAGGAGTGAGGCGAGTCTCCGGAGGGGGCGCGCTTCAGCGCCCGCGCTTCGAACGGGAGGCGCCCCAGAGCTCGCGGACGGCTGCGGCCAGATCGCTCGGCTGAAACGGCTTTTGCAGAAAAGCGGTCGCGTCTTGCGGTTGATCCTGGAACGGCAACTCTTGGCTGTAGCCCGAGACGAACAGCACTTTGAGCTCGGGATAGCGCGCCCGTAGCTCGAGCGCGAGCTCGGGTCCGTCGACGTCGGGCATCACGATGTCCGTGACCAAGACGTCGAAGGGGCCGTGCTCGTCCGCGACGCGCCGCGCTTCCTCGGCTCCACTCGCGACGAACGCCGCGAACTCGCCCCCGCGCAAGGCGCGATTGAGGACGCGGCGGACGTTTTCTTCGTCTTCGACGATCAGCACCTTGACTTGCGCGGCGCGGCGCACCGCCGCCGCGGCCGCATCCGCTTGCGCGGCGGGTGCCTCGACGCGCGGCAAGTAAACGCGGAAGGTCGAGCCGCGTCCGAGCTCGCTTTCCACGCTGATGGCTCCACCGTTCTGCTTGGCGATGCCGTAACAAGTCGCAAGTCCGAGTCCGGTGCCGCCTTCACGCGTCGTGAAGAACGGTTCGAACAAGTGCGGTAAGACGTCGCGGGGGATGCCGCGGCCGGTGTCCGTCACCGAGATCACGACGTAGGGCCCGGTATTCAAGCCCATTTCCGCGCAATCGGCGCCGTCGAGCAGCGTGTCGCCCGTCGCGACGGTGATGCGACCGCCGCTCGGCACGGCGTCCCGCGCGTTGGTCACCAGGTTCATCACGACCTGCTCGAGCTGACTTTCGCCGATGCGCACGTGGCCCGTCGCCCCGAGCGCGAGCTCGAGCCGCTTGCGTTCGTCGAGCAGCCGCCGGAGCAGCGGTTCGAGGCGCGCAATCGATTCGTCCGGCGCGAGCACCTTCGGCTCGATGATCTGGCGGCGCGCGAACGCGAGGAGCTGCGCCGTGAGCGCCGCGCTGCGCTCGGCCGCCAACCGAACTTCCTCGAGCAGGGGGCGCGCTTCCTCGATCGAGTCCAGCGTCGCCGCGAAAGCGACGTTGCCGAGGATGGCCGTCAGCATGTTGTTGAAGTCGTGGGCCACGCCGCCCGCGAGCCGGCCGATGCTTTCGAGCTTCTCTGCGTCGCGCAGACGGGCTTCGAGGGCGCGTCGATCCGTCACGTCCTTCACGGTGCCGACGATGGTCGTGATCTTCCCTTGCGGATCGCGCATCGTGGTCCCGGTGGCGCTGATCCAGCGCGTCCCGCCGCTCGGCACCCGAATTCGATATTCGACCGGCCCGAACTGCTGCGTGACGAACGTGCGCTCGAACGCCAGTCTGACGCCCTCGAGATCTTCCGGATGCACCCACTCGGCGAAGAAGCGAGTGAGTCCCGGCATCGTCTCACCTGGCGCGAGGCCGAAGACGCGGCTCGAAACGTCGTCCCACGTGCCGTGGCCTGTCTCCGGGTTGAAGCTGAAGGTGCCGAGGCCCATCGCCTCGAGGGCGTGCTGGAGGAGCAACCGGTGCTCCTCGAGGGCGCTGACGTTCGTCGCGGTCATCACGTACGAGGTGACCTCGCCGCCCTCGATCACGGGATTCACGCGCGTGAGAAAGTGGCCCATGGTGTCGGCCGAAAGCGGGCCGATCGTGGCGAATTGCTGCACGCTCCTTGTGTCGTGCGCGGCCTTCACCGCCGCATGGGCGCGCGCGTGGAACGCCTCCGGGATGTAGGCGTCGAAGGGCGACCCCACGACTTCCGCCAGGGTGAAACCTGGCGCGACGTGGTTCAGGTCCACGAATTTGCCGTCGAGCGTGATGCGCGCGATGAAATCCGGCGCGCTCTCCAGCATGACGCGCAGGCGCCGCACTTCCGCTTCCAGCACCTCGATCCGGCTCGCGTCCTCAGCCGACATGCCCGGGCGGCACCCTAGCGCGATTCAGGGGCTGCCGACACGGGCGGGCTGCCGGGAGCGCGAATCGGCGGCTGGCGCGCGGTGTGCACGCGCGAAGGTATGAACCAGAGTCGCAAGATTCGCTATGCGGTGGTCGGGGCGGGGAACATCGCGCAAGTCGCCGTACTCCCGGCCTTTGCGCACGCCGAGGAGAACTCCGAGCTCGTGGCGCTCGTGTCCGGAGACGCGAAAAAACGCGCCGTCTTGCGCGATCGTTACTCGCTCGCGGCGGATGGTGACTATGCAGAATTCGAGCAGGTGCTGGAGCGCGCCAGCGCCGACGCCGTCTACATCGCTACACCGAACGCGCTCCACAAGGAATACACGCTGCGAGCCGCCGCCGTGAAGCGGCACGTGCTCTGTGAAAAGCCGCTGGCGGCGACCGAGGCGGACTGTCTAGAGATGGATGCGGCCTGCCGGCGCGCGGGCGTGAAGCTGATGGTGGCTTACCGGCTCCACTTCGAGGAAGCGACGCTCGCGGCGCTCGAAACCGTTCGGTCGGGTAAGCTCGGCGAGCTCAGGCTCTTCAGCTCGTTCTTCTCGCACGTCGTGCGCCCCGGCGACATTCGTGAAGAGCTGGCGCTCGCTGGCGGCGCCGCCTACGACCTCGGCATCTATTGCATCAATGCGGCACGCAACCTCTTCGACGCCGAGCCCACGAGCGTTGCGGCCGACATCGTCGAGAAGAACGGGACCGACGACACGACGACGGTGATGCTGCGTTTTCCGGGCGATCGCCTGGCGCAGTTCTGCGTGAGCAACAGCGTCGCGAGCGTGTCGAGCTACCGTATCGGTGGCAGCGAGGGCGATCTGCGCGTCGAGCCCGGCTACGACTACGTGGGCGAGCTCGTGCACTACCTCACGGTAGGCGGCGAGACGAGCAAGCGCTCGTTCAAGCGCGGCGACCAATTCGCCCCGGAAATCAAATATTTCTCCGACTGCATCAGCCGCGATCGCGAGCCGGAGCCTTCGGCCGAAGAGGGCGCCTGCGACGTGAGAGTGGTCGAAGCCATCCTCGCTTCCGCGCGGGCTCGGCGTGCGATCGAGCTGCCGCCGTATCAGCGCACGCGCCGTCCCGACGCGGCGCAAGCCGAGCACGTGCGCCCGGTGAAGAAGCAAGAGCCCGTGAACGCCCCGAGTCCATCGCTCAAATGAGCCTCACTGGGGCCGTCGAGCGCGCCTCACTTTGCGAGCTGCGAGGCCATGGCTAAGGAAACCGTTCGGGTGACCGCGCGGGTTCGCATCGGTATCTCCGGTTGGCGCTACGCCCCCTGGCGGGGCGTCTATTACCCGAAGGGACTGCGGCAAGCCGACGAGCTCGCCTTTGCCGCGAGCCAATTCTCCTCGATCGAGCTCAACGGGTCGTTCTACAGTCTCCAAACCTCCACGCTCTATCGCGCGTGGTATCGCGCCACACCGGCCGACTTCATCTTTGCCGTCAAGGGCAGTCGCTTCATCACCCACATGTTGCGACTGCGCGGTGCCGAACGCGCGCTCGCGAATTTCTTCGCCTCAGGCGTGCTCTGCCTCGGTGAAAAGCTCGGTCCGTTTCTCTGGCAACTCCCGCCCACTCTCCCGTTCGACGAGCGTTTCGAGCCGTTTCTCGCCAACTTACCGCGTGACACCACCCGAGCGAGGGAGCTTGCGCGCGACCACGACGAGCGCGTGCGCGAGCCGGATCTCGGCGACGGCAGAGAGCGTCCGCTCCGTCATGCCGTCGAGATCCGTCACCCGAGCTTTTGCGTCCCCGCGTTCCCGGCGCTCTTGCGTCGCTACGGCGTGGCGTTCGTGATCGCCGATACGGCTGGACATTTCCCGTACTTCGAGGACGTGACGACGGATTTCGTCTACGTCCGGCTCCACGGCGACGAGGAGCTCTACCGGAGCGGTTACTCTGCGAAGGCGATCGCGCATTGGGCACGGCGAGTGCGAGCGTTCGGTGCCGGAGGGGAGCCGGACGACGCCGTGAGAATCGGCGGCCCTGCGCCCTCTCGCCGGGGCGGGCGCGACGTGTACGTCTACTTCGACAACGACGTCAAAGTGCATGCGCCGTTCGACGCGCTCGCGCTCGCGAAGGCGACCGCGACGGTACGAGAACGGTCGCAACGCACGGGTGCGGCACGACGCGCTCGCTAGCGACGCGCGGGCGCCGGCACGGAGGTTGCGTTCAAGCCGCGCGATGGCAACACGGAAATCCAAGAAGAGCTCGCGCAAGACCAGCTCACGCACGGGCTCTGCCCGCCGCTACGGCTCCAAGGCGGAGTCGAAGGTTGCGCGCGCCATGCACGAGCGCAAGCACGGCGAGCTTCGCTCGGGCCGCTCGGGTCGTAAGGTAACGAGTCGCAAGCAAGCCATTGCGATTGGCCTTGCGGAAGCGCGCCGCGAGGGCGGCAAGGTGCCGCCAAGGCCCTCCCGCAAGAACAGCGGGACTGGCGGGCGCCAGAGTCGCAGCACTTGACCCCGCACTACGGAGAACGAAAGCACCATGAAAGCGCATGAACTCCTCCTGAAGCAACACCGTCTCGTCGAGGCTCTCTTCAAGCAGTTCGAGAGCGCGCGCGGAGCGCAGAAGCGGCGCGTTTTCGAGCAGATCGCGACGAACCTCGTGGCTCACGACGCCATCGAACGCGAGATCTTTTACCCCGCGTGCGAACGGGCGATCGCTGACGAGGACGTGCTGGCCGAGGCCTTGGTCGAGCACGGAGTCGTCGAATTTTGCGTGTTTCGCGCCGACATGAACCAGGGCAAGGAGGAGTTCGAGCAATACGTCACGGTGCTGAAGGAGATGGTGATGCACCACGTGAAGGAGGAGGAGAAGACCCTCTTGCCGAAGGCGAAGCGCGCGCTCGACCGCGAGCAGCTCGAGTCGCTCGGCGAACAGATGGAACAGCGCTTCGAGCAAGCGTTGGACGAGGACTTTCGCGCGGCGTTGCGCGACGCCCTGGATCAGGTGCTCGCGGGCAAGACCAAGACGCAGAAGCGCGGAGCGCACCCTGCAGCGAAGGCGCGCAATTCGAACGGACGTAATTCGTCGAACGGTCGCAGCGCATCGGGCCGCAAGTCGTCGCGCCCGTCCGCACGCGCGTGACGCGGCATTAGCCGCCGGTCAGTCGTTCGACGAGACTCAAGAACCACTCGCGACCCGTCGCGGCGCTGGTCGCGATGCGCGGCGGCAGGAACTCGAAGGAGGCGCCGCGCGGCAGGTACTTGGCGAGCATCGCCTCGGCGACGAGCTGTTCATCCAGACTCAGTTTCTCGACCGTTGCGCAAATCACGCGTGGCCCGTCGGATGCAAGCTTCAGACTAATGGGACAGGCGCGCGCGGTGAGCAGGACTTGGCGTGGGATTGTTGGTATTGAGGGCTCGCTCAACAGCATCGTTAATCCGCTCGGCTTTGAGTTTGTTCCTCTGTTCCGAGCCGATCAATAGCAACGATCCGTTGGCCGGCAAGACGGTCATTCGCGCCACGACCAGGTGTAGAAAAATGGGTCGACGCCGCCATCCGTCCGCGACGTAGGGTGCCGGACGGCCAACTGCGTCGACCCTCCTACGGGCTACTGGGTCGGCGCTCCGGTGCCGACCGTACCGCCCGTATTGTTCGTATCGGTTCCGGCGGGGTTGTTGTCCACGCCGCCGGTCCCGCCGGTCGCGCCAGTACCGCCCGTGCCCATGGAGGTGTTGTCGCCCCCGGCCATGCCGGACGGCGCATTGGCACCCTGACTTTCGGAGTTGTGAGCGCAGCTGAACGTGCTCAGTGTGGCCAGGCCGCCGAGAATGCACGCGGCGAGCAGATTGCCTCGGTCGCGCGTTGCCGCCGCCGTTCGCTTTCGGTTCTTCTCCATCATCATTTCTCCTTGATTTCACTGCGTTCGATGCGTTTGCACGAAGGTGCCCACGCGTCCCGTCTCAAGCCTGCGCCGGCTTTGGCTCGGTGACGTGTGCGCCGAAACCAGCCGTCTTCAGCACGACTTTCTCGCAGTCGTCTGCCTTGTTGAGAAACATGTCGTAGCCGCGCGCGGCTTCTGCGAGCGGAAGCGTGTGCGTGACGACGAACGAAGGGTCGATCTCGCCCTTTTGGATCCGCTCGAGCAGCGGTTTCAGGTAGCGGTGGACGTGACACTGTCCGCTCTTCAGCGTGAGCGAGCGGTTGACGATGGCGCCCATCGGGAATTGATCGATTGAGCCGCCGTAAACGCCGATCACCGAGACGATGCCGCCGTTTTTGCACGCGCGAATCGCTTGCCGGAGCGCGAGCGGTCGATCGGTTTCGAGCATCAGACTCTGCTTGACGCGATCCACGCCGTACATGAGGTTCGGCGCGTGGGCTTCCATGCCGACGGCGTCGATGCAGGCGTCGGGCCCGCGCCCACCCGTGAGCTCCATCAACCTCTCGTGCACGTCCGTCGTTTCGTAGTTGATCGTCTCGGTCGCGCCCGCCTTCTGTTCTGCGAGCCGCAAGCGGTACGGAAAGCGATCAATCGCGATCACTCGTTCCGCGCCGAGCAGCTTGGCGCTCGCGATGGCGAATTGGCCCACCGGTCCCGCTCCCCACACCGCGATCACGTCGCCCGGCGTGATGGAACACATCTCGGCTCCCATGTAGCCCGTGGGGAAAATGTCGGACAGAAAGAGGACCTGTTCGTCCGTCAGGCCCTCGGGGACCTTGATAGGCCCCACGTCCGCGAACGGCACGCGCGCATACTCCGCCTGCCCACCGGCGTAGCCGCCCAGCATGTGCGAATACCCGAAGAGCCCCGCAGGAGAATGGCCCCAAAGCTTCTCGGCCATCCACGCATTCGGGTTCGAGTTTTCGCACAGCGACCACATGCCCTCGCTGCAAGCGGTGCACGCTCCGCAGGCGATCGGAAACGGAACGACCACGCGGTCGCCGACCTTCAGATTCGTCACGCCGGCCCCGACCTCCACGACTTCGCCCATGAACTCGTGGCCGAGAATGTCGCCGCGCTCCATGCTGGGAATGAAGGCGTTGTAGAGGTGCAAGTCGGAGCCACAGATGGCGGTGCTCGTCACTTGCACGATCGCGTCCCGCGCGTTCAGGATTTGCGGATCCGGGACGTTTTCCACACGGACGTCGCGCTTCCCGTACCAGCAGTTGGCTTTCACGGCTGCACCATCGCTGCGGCGTGCGGCAGCTCCTGCATGGCCGGCGGGCGCGCGGAGTGCGTTCCGCGGTGAATGCTCGCGTCCGAGCGAGCGATTTCACCCGTTTCGAGGATCTGCTTCAAACGGCGCAGATCGTTCTTGAAGTGCTGCTCGGGAACCGTGTCGAAAAGGCGCAGGAGCTTGGCTGCGACGGCGCCGCCCGGTGGGTCGAAGCCGATCGTGAGATGCACTTCGGTACCACGCCCGCGTGGCGCGGGGCGAAAGAGCACTGCGCCGTGGTTGACGATCTTCGCGCCCTCCGCCGAACGCCAGGCGATGCGATCGCCGGGCCGATCCGTCACGAGGTCCGCCTCCCATTCGACCGTGGCGCCCGCCGGCCCCCGCGCACGCCAGTGCGAACGACCTGCGGGAGTCACCGTCACGCTCTCGATGCGCGGCATGAAGCGAGGCAGGTTCGAGAAGTCGCGCCAGAAACGATACACGTCCTGCGGCTCGCGCCGGATCGTCACGCTCGTTTTGAGCGTGACCGTGCGGTCTCGCCCGCGCATGACGGCGGTGAGGCCGGCGACCGCGGCACCGAGTCCCATGCCGATCCCGAACCAGCGTGCTCCGCGAGCGAGCCCTTCTTGTCCATGTGCGTGCATCGTTACTCCCTGTCTTCGGGACGCCCGTGCAAGTGACGCGCCGCGCTGGCGGCCGTGTCTTCGCGGCGCGAGTCGAGCCCACCGGTCCGGATTGGGGCACGCGCTCCCTGGCGGGGCGATCGAGCGGCCTCGCGGCGGATCGACTCGGTCCGTGGACAGGCCGCGCGGGCGCGGTCATAGCTGACGCGGTGGTCGCACGCGCAATCGTCGAGTTGGCGGATGCGATGCTTCGGCGCCGGCGACCGGAGCGCTTGGCCTGGAGCTGGGGCGAGGGCTTGCTCTTGTACGCGCTACTGCGACTCGACGAGCGGCTCGGTGAAGCGCGCTATCGCCCCTTCGTCGAAGCATATTTCACGCATCATGCCCGGCGAGCCCATGAGCTCGTCACGTGGAGCGACGAGTGTCCGCCCGCTCTCGCGGCGCTCGAGCTCTACCAACTGACGGGGCGCGCGCGGTACCTCGCGTTCGCCGAGGCCGTCGCTCGCTACCTGCGTGCTGCACGCCCGACACAGGCTGGCGGGCTCAATCACTTCGGTGTTGCGTGGTGGTCGCGCTTCTACCCGCAATCGCTGTGGGTGGACTCGCTCATGATGTACGCCGTGTTCGCCGCGCGCTTCGGCCGCGCGACGAACGACGCCGAGCTCATGCGCTTTGCCGCCGAGCAGCCGCCGCTCTTCGCGCGCGTGCTCCGCGACATGGAGAGCGGACTTTTCCGCCATGCTTTTTGGGTGCGCTCCCGACGGACCGTGCCCTCCGGGACCGGCAACTGGCTGCGTGGCAACGGCTGGGTCCTCGCGAGTCTGGTCGAGCTGCTCGCTGCGTTGCCCGACGCGCACGAGGGCCGCGCACCGCTCGTGACGTTGCTCGCGGAGCTCGCGCCGGCAGTCGTGCGCCATCAGCTTCCGAGTGGTCTCTTCCCGACGGTGCTCGGTCGCGCGAGCTACGCGGAGACGTCGGGTACGGCGCTCGTGGCTTACGGCTTGTTCACGGGGGTCGAAGCCGGCTACCTCGCGCCCTCGCTCGCAGCGCCCGCTTCACGGGCGTATCACGCGCTCGCCTCCGGCCTCGACCCCGGCCCGTACGGTAGGTCGATGCGCGGCGTGTCCACGGCCACGATGCCGTATCCAGTGTGGATTTACGGCCTAATCCCGCGTGTGCGCGATGCTCCGTACGGCGTCGCCGCGCTGATCCTCGCCGGCATCGCCGCGGCACGCCTGAGCGCCGTGCAGAGCGACGTTCAGAAATCTGACGGCTGAAAACGCCCGCGAGCTACTTCACGCACGTCAACATGCTGCGCCGGAACGATGGCCTGCGGGCAAACGTCCCTCTTCTTTTCGGTTTGCTCGCGACCGCCGCGCTCGGGTGCTCTTCCTCGGGTACCGACATCAACGCGGGGCACCCAATCGGGATCACCGCGGGCAGCGGCGGCTCTGCGGGCGGGATGAGTGCGGGCGGAGCCGGTGGTGGGTTGCATGCAGGCGGAGCCGCTGGCGCGCACGACGCGGGTGGTGGAGGTGTTGCGGGTGCGGGTCGGCCCGGCGTCGGCGGCGCGGGCGCTGCCGGCGCTGCGCCGGGCGGAACGGGCGGGAGCGCTGCGGGAAAAGGCGGGAACGGCAGGGGCGGCGCGGGAAAAAGCGGGAGCGGCTCGAGCGCGGGCGGGAACGGCACGGGCGGCGCCGGGGGCGGAGGAACTCCGCCCCCGGGCACGGACGATCTCATCGTTGCGCCCGACGGCGTCGACGACGCGCCGGGTACGCTCGACGCACCGACCACGCTCGCGAGCGCGCTCACCCGGATCACGGCGGGCCACATCATCTTTGCGCGCGATGGCCGCTACGAGTTTGCGCAGCAGCTCACCATCGCGCGCGGCAACAGCGGCAGCGCCGGCAACCCGAAGCAGCTCGCGCCGTACGCGAGCGAGCATCCGGTGCTCGACTTCTCCTCGGAGCCGTACGGCACCGGCTCGAACCCGCGCGGACTCCAAATCGACGGCAGCTACTGGCGCGTGCGCGGGCTCGAGGTGCTGGGGGCGGCGGACAACGGCATCTACGTCTCCGGAAACGGCAACGTGATCGAAGCGTGCGTGACGCACGGCAATCGCGACACGGGCCTTCAGCTCGGCCGCGCGAGCTCGAGCGACGCCGACATGGCGAGCTGGCCGTCGAACAATCTGATTCTCGATTGCGAGTCCTACGACAACTACGACGCGCCGCCCGGCAGCGGCGAAAACGCCGACGGCTTCGCCGCCAAGCTCACGGTCGGGAGCGGCAACGTCTTTCGCGGCTGCGTCTCCCATAACAACATCGACGACGGCTGGGACCTCTACACCAAGAACGACACCGGCCCGATTGGTCCCGTCACGATCGACCAGTGCATCTCCTACGCGAACGGCACGCTCACGGACGGCACGAGCAACGCGAACGGCGACCGCAACGGCTTCAAGCTCGGGGGCGACGACATCGCCGTGGCCCACGTCGTCACGCGCTCGGTCGCCTTCGACAACGGCAAGAACGGCTTTACCTGGAACAGCAACCCCGGCGCCATCCGCCTCAGCAACAACCTCGCGTTCGACAACGTCGAGGGTAACTTCAAATTCGGTGACAATTCGACCGCGACGAGCGCCGTCTTCACCAACAACGTCTCTTTCTGGACCGTGACCGCCGGCAGCCAGGGCGACAAGGTGATCGGCACCGATACCCCCGGCACGAACGCGTGGTGGGACGACTCGAAGAACACCTCGACCGTCGCCGGCACCAGCATCGCCGTGACCGCCGCAGATTTTGCCAGCTCGCTCGCTGCCGCGAAGGTCGCGCGCAACGCCGACATGAGCCTGAATTTCGCTCCGTTCGCGCTCGCGCCGGCGAGCGACCTCGTCAACGCCGGCGTGGTCCCGCCGGGCACCTTACCGTTCGACGCGACGAGCTACTACGTGGACGCGCCGGACCTCGGTGCCGTCGAAGCGCACTGAACGCGCGTCGTTTAGCGTCGGCTACGTCTGCCGTGAGCCGCGCTGCACCAGCACCGTCTTCGGCGCCCACTCCGGAAACTGAGGCCGCCCGTCTTCGATGGGTTCCCAGGCCGCCTTCTGCGAGACGAAGGTGTGGGCGCGCGGCTGCTTCGTGAACTCGCTGTCGAGGCTGCCCAGGCGAATGCGGAGGACGTCGGGCGTCGCGGACACGTAGGCGTACAGGGGCGAGCCGCAGCGCGCACAGAAAACGCGGAATTTGCCGGGCGAGGACTCGAACTCGCGCAGCGTGTCCGCGCCGCTCAGGAGCCGAAAATCGGCGCGATCGATGGGCGCGTTCGCGCCGTGGGCGGAGCCGCTCGCCTTGCGGCAGCTCCTGCAATGGCAATAGCCGAAGTCGCCGAGCTCGGCGCCGAGCTCGTACCGGACGTTTCCGCACAAGCAGCTTCCGTGGTGCATCAGCGTGCGCGTAACACGAACCCGAAGGCTGCGCCCGCGAACCAACCGCCCGTGACCGCGATGGTTCGGCGCTCCTCTTGCGCGGCGAGTCCGAGCGCGCGGCCGCCTTCGAACGACAGCGTCGGGCAGAGTGGCGCGGAAAGATACTCTGCACGCAGCGCGAGGCGCGCATCCCCGTAGAAGCCGGCTGTGTTCGAAACCTGGACGTCGGCCGCCGCTCGCGTGCCGGTGACCCACGTCACGCCCGCGGCGAGCCCCGGCTCGAGGCTGAACAGCCAATGTCCCGGCGTCGCGCTCAGGAGCTCGTAGCCGAGATGCGCGTCGGCCGAGCCGAAGGTGGCCGTTCCGAGCCTTGCACGGGTGCGGCCGAACAACGCTTCTGCCCCCGCCGAAAAGCGCCGCCAGCGCGCTCCGACCGACGCTCCGTCAGCGAAGCTCACGCCGTCGAAGAGCAGGCGCGCGTGCCCCAGCACTTCGAGCGAAAGGCCTCGCTCGGGGTGGGGACTCGCCGCGGGCTCCGACGCGCGGTCGGGCTCGCGCGGAGTCGTCACGGCGAGCGCGCTCGAACCGGCGTTCGCTTCGTCGGCGTGCGACTTCGCAGCGTTCGGTTCGCTCCGGTCGGGCTCCGCCTTCTTCGTGTCCTCCGGCGTGACGTGGCGCTCGTCGCCAGGCGGCGCTTCTTTCTCCTCGCTCTTGCCGGTGGTCACCCAGCGCCACTCCGCGCGCACGAGCTCTGCGAGCGAGAGGGCGAGCACGCGCGAACGGTCCTTCACGCGCACGTCGTCGAGCGGGATCGTGCGCGTCGCGCTCTGGTCGGCGGTGCGCAAGGTCAGGCGCACTTTGACGCCGTGATCGCACAGCACTGCCGCGTCGAGCTCGACGCGCCCTGATTCTCCCGCATTCGTGGCATCCGCGTCGGCGAGGCCGAGCTCGAGCGCTGCCGCCGCCGATGCCTCGCGCAGATCGAGGGCACTCGGCGTGCAGTCTTCGATGCTGAGATGAACGTCCCGTTGCGCCGTCCCGGCGTACGCCGTGGGCGCGAGCAGCGTCGTCGTGACGAGGGCCGCCCTCAGTGCTGCTCGAGCCACCGGTTCACAGCATACAACTTGGGACCGTTCGGGTAGCGCTCCGCGTATTTTCGTGCGGCGTCGCGTGCGCGTGCGAGGTGACCGGCGCGACCTTCGGCTTCGACGAGCCGAGCGAGCGCGTCTTCCGCGATCGCGGCCGGCGGCCCGAGCGCGACGGCGCGAGAAAAGGCGCGCGCCGCGTCGGCTGCGCGACCGGAGCCGTCGAGCAAGAGCTTGCCCAGCGTGAACGCCGCGACGGCCGCGCGCCCGTGATCGGGAGCGGTGCCGATCGCGCTGGCGAGCGTCGACTCGGCCGCGCTCAGATTTCCGGCGCGGCGTTCCGCGTCGGCACGCGCGAGGAGTGCGTCGAAGCCGACGGCTGCCGACGCGCTCGGCGCCGCCGTGACGGGAGGCGTCGCGCTCGGCGCCGCCGAATCTGCCGGCGCGGGGGCCGCGCTGGCGCCGTCTTCCCGCGCGACAGGCAGGCTTTGCTCCTCCGCCACGACACGCAAGTGCTGTCCAGCGGTGAGCCGCTGGATGCGGTCCGGCACGCGCTCTCCCCGCACGAGCACGATGCCGTGCTCGACCGAAATGTCGAGGCTCGACGGTTCACGATCGAGCGTGAAGCGCGTGCCGACGACCTCCACGCTCGCGAGGCCCGCCTCGATCGTCCAGCGGCGCGGCCCGCCCGGCTGCACGTCGAACGTCGCGCGGCCGCCGTGCAACAGCGAGACGAACGCGCGGCCCGAGTTGTCGACGACTTCCAGCTTCGTGTTCGGCGCGAGCTCGATGTGCGAGCCGTCCGACAGGTTCACGCCGCCCCGGCGTCCGTCGAGGACGCTCGGCGCGGCGTCACCGACGAGGAGCGGGCCCGGCTGGCGCGCCGCGAACGGCCCCGCGCCGCGCAGCACGAACAACGCGACGAGCGCGAGCGCGACCCCGAGCGCGCCGAAACGCGCGAAAACGCGCAATTCACGCCGCGCGCGCGCGTGGGCGCGGCGCTCCTGAATGCGGCCCCAGATGCGCCGCACCTCTTGCTCGGGCGCGGGATCCTCGAGCTCTCGTTTGAGCGGCGTGCGGAGTTCAGTCATCACGCGGCTCCGCAAGGTCTACGTGCACACGCACTCGCTCGTTCACCGCGGCGATCCGTCGTTTGGTGGTCGCGAGCGAGCACTCGCACGTCTCCGCGATTTCGTCGAGGCTCATGCCTTCCACATAACGCAGCATCCAAGCGACGCGTTCCGCGGCGGAGACGTTCGAGAGCGCGCGGTCGAGCAAGGCCAGCTCGGCGCGTGCTTCGCCTGTCGCGTCGGATTTGCCGAGCGTCTCCAGCGTCGCATCGTCCGTCGTGCGATCCAGCCCGAGCAGCCGCAAGAGTCGCCGCTTGCGAAAGCGGCGGTGCGTCTTTCTGATCGCGATCGTGAGGAGCCAGCGCCCCGCCTGCTCCGGATCGCGGAGTTGCCCCCAAATCTCGAAAGCCGTGACGAACGCGTCCTGCACGACGTCCTCGGCATCCGCGCTGCTCCCGAGCAAGCGCCGGACCACGGCCCGCACCCCGGCTACGTGTCGCCGGTAGAACGCTTCCTCGGCCCAGGCGTCGCCGCGACGGATGCGCTCGGCGAGCTGCCCGACCGAAACGGGCGTCACCGGCGCGAGCGCAATCGGCTCTCCGCGCGGGACTTTGGCTTGCCTTTGAGAGCTCACCTCCCGGATCCGTCGTTGGGAGCGCGCACGCGGTCACTGACCTCTTGTTGGTTCTGGGCCCTGGCCGGGACGAAATGGCTCACGTGTTCGGCCGGGCTGAGCCAAAATAGGGAGACCGGGGCCCTGATCCTCGATCCAGCCTCGACGTCGATGCTGTCACGAAATTTCCTCGCAGGACTCGCCGTCGCGTGCCTCCCCGCGCTCGCCGTGGGGTGCCTGCAAAGCCATCAATTATTTCAAGAGGTTACGGAAAATGGGGGGATGGGCGCGAGCGCCGGCGCGCCCGCCGTGATGGCCGGGCAGGCGGGGATGTTCGGAATGCAGGGCGGGCGCGGCGGTCCGCCGATGATGCGCTTCCCCGTCGGCAGCCACTGTGGTGCCGACAGCGATTGCACGAGCGGCAGCTGGTGCACGCAGGGCACCTGCAGCGCGTGTGACAGCCAGGCTGCGTCGAACTGCCGCGAGGGCTTCAGCCCGACGGCTCGCAATGGATGTTCGCAATGTGCGCCGCCGAACGAATGCGTGACCGACGCGAGCTGTGGCGACGGCATGACGTGCTTTGCGGGCAGTCAATGCGAGCCCGGTTGTCAGGATCTCACGTGTTGTCACGGCAACCTGTGCGGTGATTCGCGATGCAGTCCGCCCGACCAGCTCGATTGCTCCGTCGTCGGTTGTCCCGACGGCGACGCATGCATGGGTTCGTCGCAGGCGCACAACTGTCGCTGTGACGCTCAGGCCGGATGGATGTGCGACATGAGCGATGGCCCCAATCAGTGCGCCGAACATCAGAATTAGCGCACACCGGCATGTTTCTGCCGTTGTTGTCGTGCGTTTCCGTACTTCGCGCTCCGGCGTGAGCCTTTGTCGGATGCTCCGGGCCCTGAACCTTCGAGACGCAGGACCGAAGGAGAAATCGCATGAACATTCGTTGGGCTTTGATCGCAGCGTTGACCGTGGCTTGCTCGGGTACGGCGGGACAGAGTGCAGACTCGAGCTCCGCCAACCTGCTCGCTTCGCCGGGGGCCAGCGCCTCGAGCCATCCGTCGGGCCCCGCTGCCGGGCATGACGACCAAGACAAGGACGGCGCGGATCATTCGGACGGCGCTGCTGGCGCTGCGGATCGCGGTGACCACGACGGCGGTCACGCGGGCGCTCTGACCGGCGGCGATCACTCGGGGCTGCCGGGTGAGCATGGCGCCGCGGGTGCCGGCGACGGCGGACCTGAAGGCGGTCCGGAAGGTGGCGATCGCGGTCCGGGCGTCGGCGACGGCGGTCCGGGCGCGGGCGACCACTCGGGTGATTGCCCCGGAATGGGCACGGCCGGGAGCGGCAGCGGCGGTCCCGGTGAGCACGGCACGGGCGGCACGCCGAGCATTCCGGGTGGCAACCGCGCCGGCGCGGCCAACGCGCCGAGCGGAACCCCGCGCTGAGAGGACGACTGGCGGCTCGCGGGCGGCGCCGAGGTGGCGTCGCCCGTGGGCCGTAGTCGCGCGCAGGGAAGTGCTGGGGGGCCGATCGGCCCATTGCGCGAGCACGCGTCTCTCGGAAGATGTGTGTCGTGCGCATTGCAACCCTGGGCATCAGTTCGTGCGTTTTGTTTTTTGGGGTTGGGTGTAGTCAGGGTGGAACCGCGTCGAACGACGGTGGACGTGGCGGTGCATCCGCGAACGCCGCCGGGCGTGCCGGGGCGGACTCCGTAGGAACGGGCGGCTCGTCGTCGGGAACGGGCAACGTCGCGGGAAAGCCAGAGGCGGCAGGCGCTGGCGGCGGCGCTGTGACGACCGGTGGCGCACCGAGCGGTGGTGCATCGAGCGGCGGAGCACCGAGCGGCGGCGGCGCTGTGACGGGTGGCGGCGGACCGAGCGGTGGTGCACCGAGCGGTGGTGCACCGAGCGCCGGCGGCAGCGGTGGATCTCCTTCGAGTGCGGGTGCCGGCGCGGCGGGCACGGCCGGGCGCGCCGCAGTCGGAGGCGCAGGCAACGCTCCGGCGTGCACGAGCTCCACGTTGACGAAGGGCAACCTCAATCGGACCATCGACGTCGGCGGCACGTCGCGCACCTACATCCTGCACGTCCCGTCGAACTACGCGGGGACGACGCGGGTGCCGCTCGTGCTCGACTTCCACGGTCTCGGCGGCACGGGCAGTCAAGAACAGTCGAGCTCGGGTTATCAGCAGATCGCCGACAAAACCGGCTTTCTGATCGCGTTTCCCGACGGCATCGACAACGCGTGGAACATCGGACCCTGTTGCACGAACTCCCGCGACGTCGACGATCTCGGCTTCGCGAAGGCGATGGTGACGGCGATCTCGAACGACGGGTGCGTCGATGCGACGCGCGTGTACGCGACCGGATTTTCGATGGGTGGCGGCATGTCGCACTACCTCGCGTGCAACGCCGCCGACGTCTTCGCTGCGGCCGCGCCGGCCTCGTTCGACTTGCTCGTCCCCGACGAAGAACCGTGCGCGCCGTCGCGCCCGATCAGCGTGCTCGCGTTTCGTGGTACCGCCGACACGGTGGTGCCGTTCGCGGGCGGGCAGGGTTCGAGCGGTCGCGTGACCTTCCTCGGCGCACAGGGGAGCTTCGAGCGCTGGGCCGGCATCGACGGCTGCACGGAGCCGACGACCGCCGACGGCGACTGCACGTATTACAAGCAGTGCAGCGCCGGCGTCGAAGTCGGCTTGTGCGTCAAACAAGGAGGCACCCACGCGCCCGGCGACCCCAACGTCGGCTGGGCGTTCCTAAGCCAATTCACGCTACCCTGAGCGGCGCGGCAGGCCGCCGGAGCGCGCGAGCCTCCTGTTGCTCGCGCCTGGGTACCAACACGAACGAAGCGAGGCGAAATGAGAAACGCTGCAAGACGAGGTGCCGTGTTGATTTCTGCCGCGCTCGGTGCGGCTTTCTCCGCGTGCGGCAACTCCGGGCACGGCGGCGGCACGGGCGGCACGGGCGGCGCCGCGAACGAAACGGGCGGTACGGGCGGTTCGGCGGGCACGACACCTTCAGCGGGCGCAGGCGGCTCCGGCGGCACTTCGAGCGCGACGGCCGGCACGGGCGGCACCGTCGCTACCGGCGGCACGGGCGCAACCGGCGGCACGACGAGTCCGACTGCCGGCACCACGAGTACTGGCGTTGCCGGTGCTCCCGCTGCGGGCGGAACCTCCGCAGGCAGCGCTGGTTCTCCTGCGAGCGGTGCAGGGGCAGGGACGGGCGGCGCGAGCAACGGTGGCGCGTGCACCGTCGGCGCGTGGCCGACCGCAGATCCGACGGTCGCGGGTCCTTTCGAAACCGTGACGGAGACGAACGTCGGCCCGGCTGCGGGTCAAGGCGCGGACGGCGGTGCACCGGTGGCGTTCACGCTGTTTCGTCCGAAGGACCTCGCGCAGGGCGGGCTCTGTCATCCCGTCGTGACGTGGGGCAACGGCACGGGGTCGAATCCGAGCTTGTACAAGCTGCTCCTGAATCAGCTCGCGTCCCACGGCTTCGTCGTGATCGCCTCGGACAGTCCCAACGTCGCGCAAGGTGATCCGCCTCCGATGGTTGCCGGCGTTACTTGGGTGCTCGCGCAAAACGCCGATCCGACGAGCGAGCTCTATCAACGCATCGACACGCAGCACGTCGGGGCGACGGGGCATTCTCAAGGTGGCTTTGCCACGACCACTGCCGGCGGTGACAGCAGCATCACGACCATCGCGGCGCTCTGCGGAGCGTCCCCCCAGCGCAACCTACACGGCCCCGCGCTCCTCTATTGCGGCGGCATGGACACGACCGTGCCGTGTTCCACCATCCAGAGCGCGTTCGACGCCATCAACAACCAGCCCATCATGCTCGCGGAGTACCTGACGGCAGATCACGCGAACTGGGTCACGTTCCGCGGCACCAAACCGAGTCCGGTCGAAGCGACCGTGACGGCGTGGATGCGCGTGCAGCTGATGGGCGACACCGCCCTCCGCTCGTGGTTCTACGGCCCGTCGTGTCAGCTCTGCACCGACCCGGCGTGGCAGGTCACCCAAAAGATGATGGACTAACGCCCGCCCGAATCCGGACGCGCGATGCTCTCGAAGAGGAACCAAGCGCGACGCTCCGTCTCGTCGATCCACACTTCGAGCAAGCTCGCCGTGGCGATGTCTTTGTGCTTGTCGCAGAGCTCGTGCGTTTCGCGCATGTTCGCGGTCAAGGTGGCGTTGTCTTCGCGGAGCTCGGCGAGCATGTCGGACGGCTCGACGTAGTCCGCCTCGTTGTCGAGGACGCGCTGCTGCTTGGCGATTTGCCCGATGGACCTCAGCGTCGTCGCGCCGAGCTTGCGGACACGCTCCGCGATCGGATCGGTCATCGCGAAGATCTGGTCGGCCTGCTCGTCGAGCAGCAGGTGATAGTCGCGGAAATGCGGGCCGGAGACGTGCCAGTGGAAGTTCTTCGTCTTCAGGTACAGCGCGAAGACGTCCGCCAGAATGCGGTTCAGAGCAGCGCCGACTTCCTTGGCGGCCGCGGCGCCCAAATCCGTCGGCGTCGTCAAAGGGTTTTTGCGCTGCTCGCGCAGCTTGTCCATCCGAGTCGAGTTCGTTTCCGTCATGGTCCGCCCGTACCTTTCGGGCGCGGACTATACGCCGACGCGCGTGCCTCCGGTGTGTTCTTCGGTGAACGTTCCCAGTTGTTCACGCGCTCGAGACCTGCGCGTGCCTCACGTGGGGCAGGCTGGAACGCGAAACACCCGCGCAAAGGAGACACGATCATGCAGGAAGAGACGTTCGAAGGGGCCAAGGGGCTTGCGCTTGCCGCCCGGAGCTGGCAACCCGACGGCGCTCCGCGCGCCGTGGTCGTCATCAACCACGGGTTCAAATCGTACAGCGGGCTCTACGAGTGGGTCGGCGCCGAGCTCGCCAAGCGCGGCTTCGCGACGTTCGCGCTCGACATGCGCGGCCACGGTCGCTCGGCAGGAGAGCCGCTCTTCGTCGAAAGCTTCGACGAGTACGTTGACGATCTCGACGTGTTCGTCGACATCGCCAAGGCGCGCGTTCCGGGCGTGCCGACGTTCTTGCTCGGGCATAGCGCGGGAGGCGTCGTCGGGTGCCTGTATGCGCTCGCGCACCAAGCGAAGCTCGCGGGCTTCGTGTGCGAGAGCTTTGCACACGAGCTGCCCGCCCCGGACTTCGCACTCGCCGTTCTCAAGGGCGTCGGCTACGTCGCGCCGCACGCGCACGTCCTCAAGCTGAGCGACGAGGACTTCTCGCGGGACGCGGCGTTCGTCGCCAAGATGGGCTCCGACCCGCGCGTGAACCAACTGGGGTACCCGTCGTCCACGGCCGCGGCCCTGGTTCGCGCCGACGAACGTCTCAAGCAAAGCTTCGGCGCCATCACGCTGCCGGTCCTGATCCTGCACGGCACGGCTGACCGCGCAGCGAAACCGCATGGAAGCCAAGTCTTTTTCGACAAAGCGGGCTCTGCCGACAAGACGCTCAAGACGTACGAGGCCTATTTCCACGATCTCTTGAACGACCTCGGGAAAGACGTCGTGCTTGCCGACATCGTCGAATGGCTCCAGCTGCACGTGGGCCAGGCGAGTGGCACCGCAGCGCGTTAGTCGCTTTTTTTAACGGAAGAGCCGCCGCCCGCTCACTGCGCGTTTTGCGGCCGGTTTTGCCGCCGTCGCGCGCGCGGAGCCGACGGCGTCCGTGCCGCATGCCTCCGGGGCGCTAGGGTTACTGTGGCCCTGGAGAGCCTCGCGTGAACGTTTGCGGCCTGTCGATCCTCACTCGTAAGAATCTAGTGGTGCGTCGCTTCGGCAGCGATGCGTGGACCCAATTTTTCCGAGAGATGGCGCGGGGCCACGCTTGTTTTCGCGCGCTCGTCACGGCGGAGAGCAGCGTGCCTTTGCCCGCATTCCTCGCATTCCACGACGAGCTGATGCGCCGCTTCTTCAAGGAAGACGACGCCTCCTACATGCAACTCGGCCGCGAAGCGAGCCGCTGGGCCGTGCAGGAGGGCCCGCTCGGCAGACTGCTCGAGGGGCATGATTTCGCCGCCGTGGTCGCTGCGCTGCCGCGCTTTCACACGGCGTATTTCAAAGAATCCGCCACCTGGTCGGAAGCCTCGGTGACGGGTGACGGCGTCGAGTTCAAGGTCCACGAGCTGCCGGCGTGGCATCCGTATTTCGAGCACTTCATCGTCGGCTACATCGCCGAGATCTTGGAGCTGCATTGCGCCAATCCCGTGCAGGCTCTTCGCCTCGGTGGAGGCGGTGGCACGCAGTATCACTACCTCCTGCACGGCGCGCCTCCCGAGGATGTCGGCGTGTCCGCTGCCGACGACGCACCACCGAAGCGCGCCGAGGAAGCGCCGCCGCTTTCGAATCGCGAGTTCGAGGTGCTTTCGCTCGTGGCGCTCGGCCGCACGAACGAAGAGATCGGCCTGGTGCTCGGCATCTCGAAGAAGACCGCGCAGCATCACATCGCGCACGCCTACCGCAAGCTCGGCGTCACCGGGCGTGTGGGCGCTACGGTCTGGCTCATGGAGCGCGGGCTCCTCAAGAATTGACGCACCGCTCGAAAAATACCGTGCCCGCCCGTGTGTGAACTCGGGGCATGGGCCGTTCGGCCTATTGAGCGTTCGAAGCGCTTGAGCCAAAACCTAAGGTTTGCTCGCGAAGGAGAGCGCCGCGATGATCGCTATCGATTCGAAACTAGGCATCCTGTTCACGTTAGTCGGGACCTCTCTGGTCGCTTGTGGCAATGGCCAACCGGCGGACGGCGGCACGGGCGGCGTAGCGACTTCCGGTGGCAGCTCGGGCGCGGGTGGGAGCTCGCAGGCCGGTGGCCGTGCGGGTTCGAGCGCCACGGCGGGCAACACGAGCGCCGGCGGCAGCGCGGGGGCGATCGGTGCCGGTGGGAGCAGCAATGCCGGACGTGCCGGGTCGACCGGCGGCACGGGCGCAGTCGGCGGGAGTGCTGGCGGCGGTGTTGGCGGTCGTGGCGTGACCGGCGGCAGTGCGGGAACGGCGGGCGGCACGGGCGGTCGCGCCAGCATGGGCGGAGCGGGAGGCGGAGCGAGCGGCGGCCGACCCGGAGCGGGCGGCATGAGCGGCGCACCGAGCGCAGGCGCAGCCGGTTCGATGCAGGCGGGCGGGGCGGCGGGCTCGGCGGGCAACGGCGGCGGCCCTGTGACGTGCCCGACGACGGTGCTCAAGGCGGGCGACACGACCGAGACCGTTCAAGTGGGCTCGGCCAATCGCACGTACATTCTCCACGTCCCTTCGGCCTACAAGGGGACCTCCGCGGTACCGCTCGTCGTCGACTTCCACCCGCTCGGCGGCTCGGGCTCGTCGGAAGCGATGAGCTCGCCGTACAAGGCGCAAACCGACCCCGAAGGCGTGATCACGGCGTACCCGAACGGATTGAGCGGCCCGTCGGGCGGCGCGTGGAACGTCGGCCCCTGTTGCGTGAAGGACGCCGATGACGTCGGGTTTGCGCGGGCGCTCGTCGCGCAAGTCGAGACCAAAGCGTGCATCGATACTAAGCGCGTCTATGCCGTCGGCTTCTCGATGGGTGGCGGCATGACGCACTACCTCGCGTGCCACGCCGCTGATCTCTTCGCCGCGTTCGCGCCCGCCTCGTTCGATCTGCTCACGGAGAACGAGGACGATTGCAAACCTCCGCGACCCATCGCGGAAATTTCGTTTCGCAGCAGCAACGACACGGTCGTTCCCTACGACGGCGGGTATTCCCCGGTCGTCTCCGGGATGCCCGTGACGTTCCTCGGCGCCGTCGGTACGTTCCAAAAATGGGCGGAAATCGACGGTTGCACCGGTTCGCCGACGGCGAGCGACAGCAACGCTTGCCAGTACTACACGAGCTGCTCGGGTGGCGTGCAGATTGGGCTCTGCACGATGACCTCCGGGCATGCTCCGGGAAAAGCCAACATCGGTTGGCCCTTCATCAAGCAGTACACGTTGCCCTGAGTCGTCTGCAGCACGTCAGTCGATTGAACGCATAGGGCCATTCGGCCCCATGCGTTAGAGCTTGAAGCAGAGCTAACACCCTAGAGAGTTATAGCTGTTGCGTTCGAGACGGAATTGCGACCCGGGTTCCACTGCCTGGGTCGATGTACTCACGAGCCGGGCGCGCAGCATTTCTCACGGTCACGCTGGGTTGTGCGACTCTGCCGGGATGTGAAGCCGCGCCAGGCGAGGCGAACGGAGGCGGTAACGCACCTGCGCTGGACGTTGCTGGTCGCACCGGATCCGGCGGCGCCTACGCGGCGGCCGGAGCGCCTGCCGCGGGTGGAGCGGGCGGGCACGGCGAAGGTGGGGCGAGCGCCGGGGGTGGCGCCCCGCCGAGCACTGCCGGAAACGGCGGCGTGCCGGCGAGCGGCGGCACGTCCGCCAACGGTGGGTCTGCGCACGGCGGAGCGTCGGGTGGCGCGGGAATGGCGGCAGGCAACGGCGGAGCGGGCGATGCTGGTGGACGCCGTGGCGGCGGCGGCCGAGCGGGCATGGGCGGCACGAGCGCTGCGGGTCGCGCCGGTGCGGGCGGCGCGCCGCCTTCCGGCGGCATGAGCGGCATGGGAAGCTCGAACGCAGGCGCTGGCAGCGGTTTCCCCCCGAAGTTTGCGGGCAACATCGACACGCGCGGCTCGATTCGCTCGGACTTCGCCACGTATTGGAATCAGTTCAGTCCGGAGAACGCGGGCAAGTGGGGCTCCGTGCAGCCGAACTCGCAGGACTCGTTCAATTGGACCGCGCTCGACGCGATGTACAAGTACGCGAACGACCACGCCATCGTTTTCAAGCAGCACAACTTCATTTGGGGCTCACAGCAGCCGAGCTGGACGGCGAATCTGACGACATCGACCGGTCCCGCGGCGGTGCAGAACTGGATGAACGCGTTCTGTGCGCGGTACCCGAACACGCGCCTCATCGACGTCGTGAACGAGCCCCCGCCGCACACGACTCCGAAATACCTGAACGCCATCGGCGGGGCCGGCACGAGCGGCTACGACTGGATCGCGAACGCCTTCAAATGGGCTCGCCAGGCCTGCCCGAACGCGATCCTGATCTTGAACGACTACAACAACGTGGAGCAAGCGGGCGACGTTCAGCACACCATCGACATCGTCAACGCGATCAAGAAGGTCGGCGCGCCCATCGACGCCATTGGTTGCCAGACCCACGGCGCCTCGAATCTGTCGTCCGCGACCCTGAAGACCAACATCGACAAGCTTTCGAGCGGGACGGGTCTCCCCGTCTACATCACCGAGTACGACCTGAACATCGCGGATGACGCAAAGCAGTCGTCCGTCATGCAGGACCAGTTCACGATGTTCTGGAACGACGCCAACGTGCGAGGAATCACGTATTGGGGTTACGTCGTCGGTTCGACGTGGGAGACGAACACCGGCCTCCTGCAGACCAACGGCACCCCGCGCCCCGCGCTGACGTGGCTCATGAACTTTCTCGGCCGCTGAAGCCGGTGCAGTGCCGCCCGCGCCCGCGGCCGTCATGAATGGTGGCGTCGAACGCCGATCGACGCGGGGTGATCAAAGCCGCCGCGCGCGGGAATAGTTGTCTCGAGCCGAAGGGGAGCTCGGCCTACGGAGTCGCTTGCGCGCGCGCCGCCGCAACGGGGCTCTCGCGTCAATTTTTCCGGCTCGTCGACGGAAACGTCGAGCGCGCGACACTGCCGCCGGAGCCTCGTGTGTTCGTTGTCGCACAGCGTCGGAGCGTGGAGATGATCGGCCGCGGCTCGACTGCGGAGCACGGCCCTGCGACGCCGGCCGTGCCGTCATTCAAGGCCATCTATATCGAGTACTTCGACTTCGTGTGGTCCTCGACGCGTCGGCTCGGGGTGGCGCCCGCCGCCATGGACGACGTCGTCCAGGAGATCTTCATGGTGATTCACCGGAGGATCCACACTTTGGAGCGGCCGGAGTCCTTGCGGAGTTGGATTTATAGCGTCGTTCGCCGCACGGTCAGCGGCTATCACCGTTCGCGGCGCAGTCGGAATGCGTCGGACTCGGCGCTGGCTCACCACGTCGGCGCGCAGATGGACGCGCAGCTCACGCCCCTCGACGTCGCCGAGCAGAACGAGGAGGCAAAGCTACTTTGGGCGGTGCTCGAGGAGATCGAGCCGCGTAAGCGCGAAGTACTCGTGCTCGTCGAGTTCGAGGGTCTGACCGTCCCGGAGATCGCGGAAGCGCTCGAGATCCCGCTCAATACCGCGTATTCGCGGCTGCGTGCCGGACGCATCGCTTTCGAGGCCGGGCTCGCACGCCGCGCGTGCAGTGGCTAGCGTAGGTCGATCGGCCTATCGTTGGGCGCGCCCGCTCTCGAAATCCAGTGACAATGCCGCGCCTCCGCACCACAACTAAGAGCGTCATGTTTCGACCCGACGCCCGGCCGTTGGGGTGTGCTCGCTCCGTTGAATGCGTGGGGGCCGCTCTCGTGCTCGCGTTCGCCGCTAGCGCGTGCGAGCCGAAGCTGGTGGTGGGCGCGTGGAATTGTCCCGCACCGTCGCGCACGGCCGATGCCGACGGCGGAATGCTGACGCCGGTTACCGATCCGATTCAGATCCCCTGGTCGACGGGCTTCGAGACGGGGTTCTGCGATTTGGATCGGGCCCAGGGATTTTGTTACGGCGATCCGAACGCCACGTTCGGGGTCGTCTCGTCACCGACGCATACGGGAAGCAAGGCGCTCTCCTTCACCGTCACGCCGAGCGACACGAACGGCAGGCAAGCGCGCTGCGTCCGGGAAGGCATGCTGCCGGGCGAAGCGATCTACGGCGCCTGGTTCTACGTTCCCGAGCTTGCGACGAACACGGGCAACTGGAATCTGATGCACTTTCAGGGGGGCAATCCGGGTGCCGCCATCGAAGGCTGGTGGGACGTGTCGCTCGCCAACGACAGCAGCGGCGGTCTGGTGCCCCAGGTCCTCGACTACGTGGGGCAGCCGGCGCTAAAGCCGCTCGTCAGCAAGTCAACGACCGAAATCCCGATCGCCGACTGGTTCCTCCTCGAGTTCCGCTGGCGCCGGGCCAGCGATTCCACGGGGGAAATCGAGCTGCGTCAGGACGGCCAGCAGGTCGTGCTCAAGGGGGGCATTCCTACGGACGACGCCGATTGGGGGCAGTGGTACGTGGGTAACCTGGCGACGGCGCTCGATCAGCCGGACTCGACAGTCTACGTAGATGACGTTTCGATTCGGGCTCCTTAGTGTTGCACTCTCGACTTTTGCAACGCTCGTGGCAGCGCCCGCGCGCGCGCAAACGTCCATCGAGCTCACGTGGGATGCGCCGTCCGAATGCCCGCAAGAACCAGCCGTACGCGCGCGCTTGAACGCGCTCGCCGGCAAGCCGGCTCAACCTCGTCGCCGCCTGCAGGCAGTCGGTCGCATCGAGCGCGTCGGCAAACGCTACCGTCTCACCCTCAGCGTGCGTGAGCGGGACGCCGTGCGCGAGCGGACGATGAACGCCGACTCGTGCGACGACCTCGCCGGCGCAGCGGCCGTCGCGCTCGGCCTGCTGATTCGAAACGAGCGCGGCGTCGCCGGCGAGAACGCTACGAACGGAACGGGAGCGGGCGAGGGCTCCGACGCCAGCTCGAGCGACGAGGCGGCCGGCGCTCGGAACGAGAGTAACACTCGTACCAACGAGGCCCCGAAGCCGCCCGCGCCCGCCTCGAGCCAAAAGGCGCCAAGCGAAACCAAAAATGCAAAACGCGACGAGCGCGAAAACGAAGCCGCGCCCGCGGGCATTAGTTCGTCGCAGGAGCGCCCATGGCGCATCCTCTTGCGCGCGCCCCTTGGCGTCCTCGCTCTCGGCAGGTTGCCGAAGCCGAGCGGCGGTGTGGCCGCTGGTGTCGGCGTGTCTTACGACGATTGGCGCGTGAACCTCACGGCGCGCGTGCTCGGAACGCAGACGATCCCGGCGAACAACGCGTACGAAGCCGGCGCGCGCGTCGGCCATCGCGATCTCGAGCTCGGTATCTGTCGGGATTGGCGCGAAGGCCGCACGGCGCTCGCTCCGTGCGTCAGCGTCGAACTAGAGCGAGAGACCGCACGCGGACGGGGACCGGGCGTCACGCCACGGCGGGCAAGCGCGCTCTCCGTCGTGCTCGCAGGTGGCGCTGACGCGCATTGGTTCCTCTTCGATTGGCTCGCCGTTGCGGCAAGCGTGACACTCGGAGTGGAAACGGCGCGGCCCCAATTGCAGGTGACCACCGCTGGGGACGTGAAAAAGCTCGGTCCGCTCGAGCTCTCGTTCGGCCTTGGCCCCGAGTGGATTTTTTGACGGAGCCGCAGCCTAAAAACCACTGCCGAGGGTACGAACGTCAAAGTAGGGAGCGCCGGCGCCGCCCGTACGGCACCAGGTGCACCAACCATGTCCGAGTTCCGTCCTGAAGTACGAGCACTGATTCAAGCCGGGCGAATGGTGTTGTTGCCGACGCCCGCCGATCGCGAACGTGTGTTTGCTGCGCTCTCCGTCCGTCTCGGCTTCACTGCCGACCTGCCTCCGCCGGCTCTCGTCGCGAGCAAGGCGAGCCTGAGCTGGCAGGCCCTCTCGGCCTTGGCGGCCGGCTTCGTCGTCGCGACGGTGGCAACGTACAGTGCCCTCTTCGGGAGCTACGCGTCGTCCCGTGCGCCGCTTCGGGTGACGGCACCTGCTGCCGTGCGTGCCGCAGCTACCGTTCCCGTTGCATCATTCGCGATCGAGGAAGCAGTCGTCTCCCCGCAAGCGAGCGCTCCCGCGGCGTCAGAGGCGCGCGCGTTCGCTCCGAAGAGCCCGGAGCGACGGAGTGACGGTCTGAGCGCTGAAGTCGCGCTACTCGCGCGCGCCGAGGCGGAGCTTCACGCTGGTCGCTTCGCGAGTGCGCTCAAAGCGCTCGACGAGCATGCACGAGTGTTTCCGCGCGGCGTGCTCGCGCCGGAGCGCATTGCGGCTCGGGTCCACGCCTTGTGCGGACTCGGCCGCGCTTCCGAGGCGAACGCCGAGCTCCGTCGTATTGCGCCCGGCTCGCTGCAGGAGTCTTCGGCACGGGAAGCCTGCGGCGCAGCCGAATAGCGTATATTGACCCTGTTCTGCCTCGAATAGGGACCCATTCCGTTCTGCGCTCGGACGCCCGGCGAGCGTTGCTCGCCGTCAGTGGCGTCGTATTCCTCTGCGTGGCGGGAGTGCTCGCGTTGCGGGTCGAGCGGCGGCGCCATCCAAGTACTGCCCCGGAAACCTTGGCGCTGCGTGCCCCGGAGCCGCGACGCAATCCGCGCTTCGCACGCACGTTTGCCGTGTCGGAGTTCTTGCGCGGAAACATCCACACCCACACGACGTTGAGCGACGGGACCAGCACGCCCGATCGCACGGTCCTCTGGTACGCGGCGCACGGCTATCGCTTCCTCGCGCTGACCGACCACAATTTACTCTCCGATCCGTCGCACTATGCGACGCTGTACGATCCAGAGTTCGTCCTGATCCCCGGTGAAGAGATCACGATGCTGGGCGGCGGCCGGCAGGTGCACGTGAACGGGCTCTGCATGCATAGCCGCGTCCCGGGCGGTGCCTTCCCGACGCAGTCGGCGGCGCTCGCCTACGCCGTCGAGCGCGTGCTGCTGCAGGGCGGCGTGCCGGTCGTGAACCACCCGAACTTCGACTGGGCGCTCGCGCCGAGCGACGTGATCGACGCGCGGGACGCGCCATTGCTCGAGATCATGAGCGGCCATCCCTACGTGCACACGGCAGGCAACGCCACGCACCCGTCCCACGAAGCGCTTTGGGACATCGCCCTCGGCGCAGGCGCCGAGTCCATGGGCGTGGCCGTCGACGACGTCCATCGCATCGACGTGTCGGGCAATCCGCTCGCGCTGCCCGGCCGCGCCTGGGTCGAGGTGTTCGGCGCGGTGGCGGACGCGAAGTTCATTTGCGCCGCGCTCTCGAAGGGCGAGCTCTACGCTTCGAGCGGCGTCGAGCTCCGCCGTATCGCGGTGACTCCCTCCGAGTACAGCGTCGAGCCCGCGCACGACGACGTGATGGTCGTCTTCATCGGACGCGAGGGGCGCGTGCTCGCGAAGCTTCGGCCGTCGCGCAGCGATGGCAAAGCCGCGTACTCGCCGAACGGAGATGAAGGCTACGTGCGCGCGCGGCTCGAGGCGCCCGACGGGACGCGCGCGTGGACCCCGGCCGTACGCGTGCTCGCGCAATAGCGCTGGCTCACCTGGCCGCCTCGGGCGAGCTCTTGTTGGCGGAAGCCGCGCGTGCGGAGGCGCGCAGGTACACCTCGGCGATGTCGGCTTCGTCGAGCAGCCCGATCACGCGGCCGGCGGCATCGAGCACCGGTAGCTCGCGCAGCCCGTGCGAGACCATGAGCTCGGTCGCGACGCGGAGGTCGTCCTCGACGCGCACGGAGACGGGCGCTTGCATGAGGTCGACGGCGACGGCCCAGTGCGTGTCCGCTGGGGCGCCCGAAATCACGCGTACCGCGGCGCTCGTGACGACGCCGACGAGCGTGCCCGTCGCGTCGATCACGGGGAACACTTCCTGCGTCTCGGCTTCGCTCGCGCGCTGCAGGATTTCCGCCGTGGGCGTGTGTGGTGCAAAGCAGGTCGGAGGCGACAGCTTCTCGAGCAGCTGCTCGACGCGCGCGCTGCGCAGCACCTCGAAGAGGAGCGCATCGCGGTGTAAAGGTGAGTCCTGCTGCGTGACGAGCTGCGAGCCGTAGAGCGCTCGCTTCCTGAGTGCGACGAAGGCGATGCCTTGCGCGAGCATCAGCGGCACGAGCAGATCGTAGTTGCCGCCGAGCTCGCACACGAGGACGAGCGCGGCGAGGGGCGTGTGCGCGATGCCGCCGTAGAACGTGCCCATGCCCACGAGGGCGAAGGCGCCGGGCTGTAGGCGCGGGTCGTGAATCAAGAGCTGCGCCGCGCGACCGAACGCGCCGCCGAGCAACCCGCCCATGGCGAGCGAGGGCGCAAAATCTCCCGCACTGCCGCCCGAACCGATGGTGAACGAGGCTGCGAGCACCTTGACGAGTCCGAGCGTCGCCAGGAGCCCGACGGCACCCCAACCCGGAGGCAGCCACTCCGAGCCCGAGATCGCCATTTGAACCGCGCCGTAGCCGCCGCCCAGACCACCGATGCCCTGGCCCGGGCTGCTGATCTTGAAGTCCACGAACACGATGAGCGGCATCACGAGGACGCCGAGCAGGAGGCCGCCGATCGCGGGCTTCAGCCAAATCGGCACGCCCATGCGCGCGAAGAACGCGGCGACGGCGCGAAATACTTTGAGGAACAGCACCGCCATCAGCGCGACGAACAACGCGAGTAGGCCGAACAGCGGGAGGTGCGCGGGGACGAAGGCGAAGCGCGGGATCCGGCCGAACAAAGTCGTCTCGCCGAAGAGGGAGATGACGACGGCGTAGGAGATGACACTCGCGAGGACGCTCGGAATGAGCGCGTCCGATTCGAAACCGTCGCGGTAGAGCACCTCGACCGCGAGCAGCGCGGCGCCGAGCGGCGTGCGAAAAACGGCAGAGATCCCGGCTGCGACGCCCGCGACCATCAAGACGCGACGTTCGCGCAGGCTCACGCCCAAGAGGCGTCCGACGAGAGCCCCGAGCGCGCCGCCGATCTGCATGGTCGGTCCCTCGCGTCCTCCGGCGCCCCCCGTCCCGAGCGTCAAGAACGACGCCAGCGGCTTGATCCAAAGGACGCGGGCTGGGATCGCTCCGTCGCGATGATGGAAGGCTTCGATCATGGCGTCGCCGCCGCCCCCGCGCGTCTCGGGGGCGAGGCGCGTGACGAGGCCGCACCCGAGGCCGCCGAGCGCCGGGATGACCGCGAGGAGCCACGGACGGAACGCGTGAAGCTCGCCGGGCTTTGCGATGCGCTCGCCGTCGGCGCGCAGCGGGGAGTACCCCGCGAAACCCTCGAGGAACAGGCGCTGCACGTACTCGAGCCCCGCGTAGAACGCCGCCCCCGCGAAGCCGGCCGCCACGCCCACCGCCGCCGCGTGCAGCAGCGTGCGACTGACGAAGCGGAGATCGAGCGGCGCGTCGTCGCTGAGGAATGACGGCAGGCTCCGCCCGCGGAAGCTTGCGAGCGCACGCAGGCGCTGCTTCAACGCTGCGGGGAACGGGGAGGACTGCATCGCTGCCGTCCGAACGCTACTCCTGAAGCGTCCCGGACAGCGACAACGGCATTTCGGCTGTTCCGAAGCCCGTCCCGGACACGGGTGAGCCCGTCCCGGACACGGGTGAGGCCGTCCCGGACACGCCGGACGCATGGCCTAACAGCAAGGGCGGAACAAGGGGGTCCTGCTCACTCAGCCATGTCGAACTGCTCGCGTGCGTTCTCGATCAGTCGCTCCACGGCCGCGCGCGCAAGCGTTGCCGTCTCCGCGCTATGAAACAGGGCGTAGACGCCGGCACTCATGGGCCGGAAGGACGTGAGGGCCCGCACCCGTCCCGCACGAACCGCGGAGCGCGCCACGCTCTCGGGCACGAACGCAACGAAGACGCCGCGCGCCACGGCCTCGAGCATGAGAAAGGCATCGTCGAGCTCGCCGCCCGTCCTCGGACGGAGCCCCCGGTCGCGGAGAAAATTGTCGACCTCCCAGTGGTACGCCGAGACGCTGCGGTACTCGAGGAGATTGAGGTTCGACCAGTCGTCGGCGGGGTCCACGTCCGGGTGCCCGATTGCCACCAGCGGTGGACGATGAATCAAAGCCAATTCGATGTTCGGTCGTGCCGGTTCAATCGGCTCGGTCTCCCCGATCATGAGGTCGATTTCTTGCGAGCGAAGCTCACGCAGGAGGTCGTTGAACTCACCCGTACGAATCGACGGTTGACACTGTTCGAGCGTGAGAACCGGTAGCAAAAACTTCGCAGCAATCGTGCGCGAGACCGCCGAGCTCACGCCCACGCGGAGGGTCACGGGCGGCGACGACTGGTTTCGGCCGAGGGCGCTCGCGAGCCGCTCGCCAGCCAGAAACATGGCCGAGGTGTGCTCGAACGCGCTCCGGCCGTCTTCCGTCAACCTGAGCCCGGCTGGCGTCCGCTCGAATAGCGACACGCCGAGCGATCGCTCGAGCATCCGCAGTTGCTCACTCACCGTCGGTTGCGTCACGCCGAGCCGGTCGGCTGCTGCCTTGACGGAACCCTCGACCGCCGTGACGTGGAAATAATAAAGGTGATTGAAGTTCAACACTCCGAGGACGCTAACAGCGGTATTGGCCGTCGTGCAGCGTCGAAGTCGCCGGGACGAGGTAGCAGAGCGCGAGCTCGTGGCCGCCCTCGAGCAGGTTCCGACATCGGCTCTGCAGCCCCTCATCCATCGCCGCGTCCGGCAGCACCAGGAGCACGCGCATCTCGTGCGTCGCCTAGCAAGGATCAGTCCCAGCCGCGGCGACGGCTCTGCAGTCACCGAGCGGATTTTCCGCCGTCAAAGCGGCCCGTTTCGCCCCGCGCGTGGCCATTGAGCCCCGCTACCGTGGAAGCTCGGCTCGACGAATGGGCCGGCGCAAGACGAGCTCCACGGCGTTCACGAGCGACTCGATCGAGTAAGGCTTCCACACGAAATGGGCGCAGCGACGAACCATCGTGCCGGGCACGCGGTGGACGCTCACCGTGGCGATGACGGGCATGGACGCGGCGCGTTCGCTGGCCTTGATGCCGTCGAGAAACCATTGCAGCTCCTCGAGGGGAGGCGGCATGCCGAGCACGACCACGTCCGGCCTCGCGCCTCGATGGTTCAAGAGCCACTCGAGCCCCTGCTGCGCGTCCGCTTGCCATTGCACGTCCACGCCCTGCTCGCTCAGCTCTTCGGTGACCATCTCGGCGAGCTCGACGTCCGGCTCGATCATGAGTACGCGCACGGGCTGCATGGTGGCTCGATCGCGCGACCCTTCTCGATGGCGCGCCGACCGTGCCTCTCCGTATGGCACACCGTCGCTCGAAACACGAGTGTGCGGCGCCCCAAGACTCGATGTTGCAAAAGTCTTTGTTCCTGATCGTGCAGAGCAAGGGATTCCCGATGGGAGCCGAACGGGAAAGCCTAAAACACCGGCCAATCGCAAGCATTTCGCGGTTCAAGGCTCGACGAGGTACGTGACGCCGGCTCGATCGAACGCGGCTCTCACGCGCGCCGCATCTCGCGCTGACAGCTCTGCCGTCCACGCGGAGCCGCAAGTGAGCGGGATTTCGAGTTGGTAGCTCGCGACCAGCCTCCACAGGCGCATCACCGAGTCCTTGCTGATGAGCGCCGCGTAGCCTTCGTCCATTCCCGCTCGGACCAAAACGGAAAGCACGTCCCTGTTCATCGTTCCTCCTGGGACCATCTATGCGTGGGGACGCGCCGCGCGGCAAGCCGGGCTCGGACATTGTCCGGCCTCGTCGAGCGCGCCTCGCCGTGAACGCGAAACTACTCGCGGCGAACCGCGACGACGACCACGTTGCGCAACGTCTCCGGCGCGTAGCTCTCGTCGAGCGACAGCACGGGCACGAGACGCACGTCATCGAACGCCGCGCGCGCGCTCCGCACGACACGAGCCACGGCGTCGTCACCAGCGAGCGCGCCGATCACGTTGAACGCCAGCGCACCGCCCGGCCGCAGCGCGCGCCGGAGCGCGTGAAAGAAGCCGGGCTCGAGGATTTCATGCGTGATTTGCCGCGAATCGAAGGCGTCCACCACGGCGATGTCCCAGCGGTTCGCGGGCGCGCTCGCTACGAACGCGACGCCGTCCGTCACGTGCACGCTGAGCTCCGGCACGCGCCCGAGCTCGAACCACGTGCGCGCGAGGTCGACGACGCGAGCGTCGCGCTCGACGAGATCGAGCACGATGCCCGGGTACGCTCGCGCGAACTGTTGCAACGCCACGCCGCCGCCGCAGCCGATGAAGAGCGCGCGACTTCGCCGCCGGGCGAGCCCCGCGGCAACGTGAAACAGCTCCACGTACGGCCAGCCCGAACGAGCGCTGTCAACGAGTGCCGTGCGAGTCCACACGAGCTCGCTGTCGCGCTCGGACGCCACCAGCTCGCGGAAGCCGTTGCGATCACGAACCGACAAGCGCGCCCCACCGGATCGCTCCGAAGCTCGCACGGCGTCGCCACCGAGCCGCAGGCGCTCGCGCCAACTCCGCGTCGTGGGCTCGGGCAGCGGGTGCGTCGCGTCCGTGGCGGGCACGCCGAAAGCCGCGCGCGCGACGCTCAGCCCGGGCACGAGCTGCTCCATGCGGCGGACCTCGCGGTCCGTGAAGGCAGCTCGGGTGCGGCCAAGTATCACGGCCGCAAAGGGCCGCGAACGCCACGACAGGAAGGCGAACAGCGAGTGCCGTCCGCCGACGAGCGAGGCCACCTCACGGAAATATCCGAGCTCGCGCACGCGGCGCTCGCCGAGAACGGCCGTATCGACGGCGACGCCGCGTGCGCGCAGGGCGGCTTGTTTGACGGGGAGGAGCTCGCGTTCATAGCTTTGCCCTCCCGCGACCGCGCGCGCGATCACGCTCTCCTCGAGGCCGCGCACGGTGGGGTGCGCCTCGCTGCTCTTGACGGAGAAGAAAGCGACGTCGCAGCCGATGGCGCCTTCGAGGCACGCGAGGACGGAGGACTCGAAGGCGCCCGCGCTGTCACTCGACTGGGCGAGCTCGGCGAAGTCGGGCAGCATCTTCACGCTTGGACAGCGCTTGCGCTGCGAAGTTCCTAGCCCGACATGAACGACCTGAGGTAAGGCGCCGTCCGGCTCTGCTCGACGCGCACGAGCTCGGCGGGCGTCGTTTCGGCTACGATGCGGCCGCCGTCTTTGCCGGCGCCTGGGCCGAGGTCGATGACCCAGTCGCTGTCGGCGATGACGCGGAGATCGTGCTCGACGACGACGGCCGTTGCACCGCCGTCGACGAGGCGGTGAATTTGACCGAGCAGGCGCTCGACGTCCGCGGGGTGAAGGCCCGTGGTCGGTTCGTCCAAAACGTACAACGTGCCCGTGCGCCGGACGCCGCCGAGCTCGGCGGCGAGCTTGATGCGCTGGGCTTCGCCGCCCGAAAGCTCCGTCGCCGGCTGTCCGAGACGCAGGTACGAAAGCCCGACTTCACGCAGCACGCCGAGCGGCCGCGCGACGGCGGGCGCTTCGGCGAAGAACTCGAGGGCGGCTTCGACGCTGAGTCCGAGCACGTCCGCGATGTTCTTGCCTCGATATTCGATTTCGAGCGTCGCGGGGTTGTAGCGCGCTCCTTTGCAGGTGGGACACGGGGCGTAGACGCTCGGCAAGAACAAGAGCTCGACCATCACGAAGCCTTCGCCCTCGCACTGCGGGCAGCGGCCGGAGGCCACGTTGAAGGAAAAGCGGCCCGGCGTGTAACGGCGCGCCCTTGCGGCCTTCGTCGCCGCGAACAGCTTACGCACCTCGTCGAAGAGCCCGGTATACGTCGCGAGGTTCGAGCGTGGCGTGCGGCCGATCGGCTTTTGGTCGACGACGACGAGACGCTTCACCTGCGACATCCCCGCGGTGATGCGGCCGACGAGCGGCGCGAGCGGCTGCCGCTCGAGCTCCTCGACGTCGCGCTCGGTCGCGGGCGCGCTTTGGCCGAGCTCCCGCGCGACGAGCTCGACCAAGAGCTGACTCACGAGCGTCGATTTGCCGGAGCCGGAGACGCCGGTCACGCTCGTGAGCACGCCGAGCGGGAAGGCCACCTCGAGCTTGCGGACGTTGTTGCGCGTCGCGCCATGGATCCGCAGCCATTCGCTGGGTCGTCGCAAAGCGCGCGGTGCGCGGACTCCGGGGTCGCACACGAACTGCCGCGTCACGGAGGCTTCGACTCGCGCGAGCCCGGCGAGCGGCCCGCTGTACAGCACTTTTCCGCCGTGTTGCCCGGCGCCCGGGCCCACGTCGACGATCCAATCGGCGTGGCGGATGACGTCGAGCTCGTGCTCGACGACGAAAATCGAATTGCCCGACGCTTTCAAGCCGTCGAGCGCGCGCAGCAGCGCTTCGGTGTCGGCGGGATGGAGCCCCGCGGAAGGCTCGTCGAGCACGTAGACGACGCCGAACAGGTTCGAGCGTACCTGCGTCGCGAGCCGGAGCCGCTGGAGCTCGCCCGGTGAGAGCGTCGGCGTGCTGCGCTCGAGCGTCAGGTAGCCGAGCCCGAGATCGAGAATCACCGCGAGCCGCGTCGAGAGATCCGCGGAAATGCGCTCGAGCACCAGCGCCTTCTCCGGGTGCTCGCGGCCGAGCTTCGACTGCTTGGCCGCGCCGCGCGCGTACGGCATGAACAGCTCTGCCAGTTCTGCGAGCGGCAACTCGGAGAGCTCGCCGATGTCGAGCCCGGCAAATTTGACGGAGAGCGCCTCGCGCCGCAGCCGCTTGCCATGGCACTCCTCGCACGTGGTGCTCAGGAGGAATTCGGCGACGCGGCGCTTCATCATGGCGCTCTCCGTCGTCGCGAACGTGTGGAGGACGTGCCGGCGCGCGCTCGTGAAGGTGCCCTGGTAACTCGGCTCCTCTTTGCGCTTGAGGGCGCGCCGGACCTCGGCGCGATCGAAGCCGGCGAAGACGGGCACCGTCGGCTGCTCGTCGGTGAACAGGATCCAATCGCGAGCCTTTTTCGGCAGCTCTCGCCACGGCCGATCCACGTCGTGCCCTAGCGTGGTCAGGATGTCGCGCAGGTTCTGGCCCTGCCAGGCCGTCGGCCAGGCGGCGACGGCGCGCTCGCGGATCGTGAGCGACGGATCCGGCACCATCGAGGCTTCGGTCACGTCGTACAAGCGACCGAGCCCCTGACAGCGGGGACAGGCGCCCTCGGGCGTGTTCGCCGAGAACGACTCGGCATAGAGCAGCGGCTGGCCGCGCGGGTAGTCGCCGGCTCGCGAATAGAGCATGCGGATCAGATTCGACAGCGTGGTGACGCTGCCGACCGACGAGCGCGCCGTCGTGCCCCCGCGCTGCTGCTGGAGAGCCACGGCGGGCGGCAAGCCCTCGATGTCGTCGACATCGGGTGCCGCCATCTGATGGAACAAGCGCCGCGCGTACGGCGACACCGATTCGAGATAGCGTCGCTGCGCTTCCGCGTAGATCGTCCCGAACGCGAGCGACGACTTGCCCGAACCCGAAATCCCCGTGAACACGACGAGCGCGTCGCGGGGAATGTCGACGCTCACGTTTTGTAGATTGTGCTCGCGCGCACCACGCACTCGCATCATGCGGGACGACACCGACGTGCCCACGGACCCATGCGTCCAGCGCGAGCTGGTTCGCGCGCGCTTCGCCGCTGCTAGTTGCGCGCCCGCACTTCGAGCGCCGTTTTCAGGGGTCGCAGGCCGAGCTCTCTGCACACCGCGCGGGCACTCTCGGCGTAGAGAAAGATCTCGGCCGTGGACAATCGCCACACTCTCTCCCAGTCCCGCACTGTCGCTCCCTCTTGGGGCGGATCCGGCAAACGCTTCGTAATCACGAGCTTTTCAAGCTTAGCTACTGAATCCATTCGCACTCCGTGCTGACGACGGGGGCGAAGATGCACGAGGCATTCCATCGCACGTTGCGTTAAGGGCCACGGGCGAACGAGGCCGAGCTAGCCCGCAACGAGCTCGGCAACCAAGGAGCTGAGCAGGTCCGGGTCGACCGGCTTTCCAGCGTGCAACGTATACCCCGCTGCAAGGGCTCGGCGCTCGTCCTCCTTGCGTGCGAAGGCGGTCAGCGCGAGGGCTGGCACGTTGCCCCCTCGTTCGAGCGGCAACGCGCGGAGGCGCTTGATGAGCGAGTAGCCGTCTTCCCCCGGCATCCCGACGTCGCTCACGACCACGTCCGGTTGGCGCTCGCAGAAAAGCTCGAAGCCGCTGCGCGCCGACGCCGCGCTGACGACTTCTGCGCCGCGCTCCGAGAGAGCGCTCGCGATGAGCTCTCGCGTGTCGTCGTCGTCCTCGACCACCAAGACCCTGATCCCGTGCAGCGTGGCTCCGCTCGGAGGCTCGAAAAGCGTCGGCGCGGAGGGTCGAACCGAGTCCGCGTCCTCCGCCGTGGCGCGCAAGGGGAGAACGACGCTGAACGTGGCGCCCTTGCCCAAGCCTTCGCTCGTCGCCGAAACCCTGCCGCCGTGCAGCTCGACGATGTGCCTCACGATGGCCAGGCCGAGGCCGAGGCCGCCGATCCGGCGTGTCGTCGTCGCGTCCGCCTGCCTGAAACGGTCGAACACGAACGGCAGAAAGCCTGCGTCGATGCCCGCCCCGCTGTCCTGCACGTTGATCACGACGGCGAGATCCGTCCGCCTGGCGCTGACGGTGACGCTGCCGCCCGCGTCCGTGAACTTCACCGCGTTGGACAGCAGATTCCAAATCGCCTGCTGCAGCCGCTGCGGATCCGCGACGAGCTCGACGCCGTCCGCCTCCGTCTTGAACTCGAGCACGACGCCTTTGGCGGCGGCCGACGGCCTGACGACTTCGAGCGCGTCGCGGATGATGCTCGAGACGTCGGTCGGCTTCGTCTCGAGCCGGAACTTCCCCGTGATGACCCGCGAAACGTCCAGAATGTCGTCGATGATCTTGGCTTGGGCGAGCGCGTTTCTGTGGATGACGGTGACCGGCTTCGCGAGCGCGGGGTCCCTCGTGCGATCGGCGAGCAAGCGAGCCCAGCCGAGGATGGCGGTCAGCGGCGTTCTGAGCTCGTGCGAGACCGTCGCGAGAAACTCGTCCTTGGCGCGGCTCGCCTCCTCGGCTCTCACGACGGCTCGCTGCGCGGCGGCATAGAGTCGCGCATTTTCGAGCGCGGCCGACGTTCGCCGGCAGATCTCTTCGACGGAGGCGACGTGAGACCAGTCGTATTTCCGCGTCCCATGCTCCAGGAACGACGCAATCACGCCGATCGTTTGACCCCGCAACTTGATCGGGGCCACGAGTGCCGCGTGTGCCGCGTCGGAGCCGTCGAAGTCGAGCAGCACGCTCTGGCCCGTCTCGATGGCAGGCCGCGGCCCCCGCTCGCCGTCCGAGTCGAGAAACGTCTCGTGGAACTGCTCCAGCGCGGCAGTCAAGCCGCCCTCTCGATGAACCACCGCGACGTTCTCGACGGCGTCGCCCGAGACGAGGGAGATCGAACACCAGTCGCCCATGCCGGGCACGAGCGCTTCGGCCAGCGTCGTGAGCATCGTGTGTTCGTCGAGCGAACCCGCGAGCGCGATGGTGGCGTCCGCGACGAGAAGCGCCTGCCGTTCGCGCCGGCGCTCCGTGGTCACGTCGTGCCAGATGGTGATGACGAGGTCCGGCTCGCCACCGCCGCCCGACACTCGGCTATTGCGCGTCGCGACCCAGCGATCGAGCCCCGTGAAGCGATCTCTCAGGTGCAGCACTCCGTCGGGCGACGGCCCGCTCGCGAGCATGTCGGCCGCGCGCAGCTTCGGGCCCGCCGTGGGGCGATCGTCGCGGTCGAGGAAGTCGAAGCGTGACGAGACGGTGTCCGGGGGCGCCTTCATCAGCTCTTCGGCTGAAACGAAACCGAAGACGTCCGCTGCCGCGCTGTTGGCGAACACGACTCGCCCCGCGCCGTCCTGAGCCATGATGGCGTCCGCGACGCCTTCGAAGACGACCTTGAGCCGGCTACTCAGCGCGCGATAGCGCTCCTCACTTTCGCGCACGCGCTGCTCGGCTTGTTCCGCGGCCGCGCGCGCCACCTGTTCGCGGACGAGCTCGGCCTGCGCTTGCCGCCGCTCGGTGAGGTCACGCGTCACCTTCGCGAAGCCGGTCACTTCTCCCTTGTCGTCGCGCAGCGCCGTGATCACGACGTCCGCCCAGAAACGCGAGCCGTCCTTTTTGACGCGATAGCCCTCGTCTTCGATCCGCCCCTCGCGACGCACCGTTTCGAGAAAGTGCTGCGGCTTGCCGGCAGCGCGATCCTCGGGCGTGTAGAAGACGGAAAAATGCTCGCCGATGATCTCCGCGGCCGTGTAGCCCTTGAGCCGCGTCGCGCCCGCGTTCCACGTCGAAACGTAGCCCTCCGGGTCGAGCATGAAGATCGCGTAATCGACGACGGCATCGACGAGGCCGTGGAAGCGTTGCTCGGAGTCGCGGAGCTCCTCCTCGGCGAGGCGCTTGGCCGTCACGTCCCGCGCCACGACGCCGAAGCCGCTGAGCACGCCGCGCTCGTCCAGGATCGTCGTGATGACCATGTTGGCCCGCAGCCGCGAGCCGTCCTTGCAGACCCGAAAGCCCTCGTCTTCGATGCGCCCGAACTCGCGCGCGACCTCGAGCTGCCGGTTGGGCTTGCTCGTGCGGACGTCTTCACTCACGAAGAGGCGCGAAAAGTGCTGTCCGACCATCTCCTCGGCGCTGTAGCCCGTGACCAGCGCGGCCCCGCGGCTCCACAGCGCGACCGTGCCGTCGGGCGCCAACATGAACATGGCGAGGCTCGTGAAGCTGTCCACGAAGCGGTGGCAGTCATTCACGGAGAGCGCAGCTGGAGGCGCTGGCCGGTTCGGAGGCTCGGAAGCCATGTATGGCGGTCTAGGCTTTGTACCTGGTACGGGCGCCGGGGCGACCGCGGTAAAATGCCTCAGGCGAGAAGCCGTTTTCGACCGCGAAGCGAACTATACTCAAATAGTGAAAACGGTGCTCGTCGTCGAAGACACACAGGATTTGCGCGAGCTCTTCATCGATGCGCTGGCGGAAGCTGGCTACCGCGCTCAAGGGGCTGAAAATGGCCGCGAGGCGCTCGACGTACTCGCCACCATGCCTGAAAAGCCCTGTGTGGTCCTGCTCGACATGATGATGCCGGTCATGGACGGTGCGGAGTTTTTGGTCGCGGTGCACGCGAATCCGGAGCTCGCGGCGCTGCCCATCGTCATCGTTTCGGCGGCGACGACCAAGCTGCCCGCCGGCGTCCAGCGCGTGATGAAGAAGCCAGTCGCCATGGACGCGCTGCTCGAAACCGTGTCCGAGTTCTGCTGCGGCAACGCGTGAACGCGCCGAATTAGCGGTTACGGCACGTTCTCGTACCAAACCACGTTGTTCGTCGGGCTCGTCCCGATCGCGACGATGTCCGGTGCGCCGTCGCCGTTCAGGTCCTTCACGTCGATGCCGGAGACGGCCACGTTGCCCATGTCGAGCGGGATCTTGTCCCACTTCTGCGTGCTCGGCGTGTAGCGATAGATGAGCTCGGTCATCATGCCCTGGCCGCCCCCGGCGACGACTTCATCGAAGCCGTCACCGTTGAAGTCGGCGACCATCAGGCCGTGCCCGTGCTCGAAATCCGCACCGAGGTCTTGCCGGTTCCAGAGCGACGTCGGCCCCATTCCGGGCGTGTAAATCACGCCGTCCGTGCCGTGCCACGGATCGATGGTCGCGATGAAGCGCGCGCCGCCGAGGCTGCCGAGCCCGACTTCACTCGAGCCCTTGGTGGGCGGCTGACCGGACGCGCCCGAGCCGAGCTGCTCGACCGTGCCGAGCGAGGGGTGAAACAGATCGACCCCGTCGTTGGCGGCGGTGAGGATGTCTTCGGCCTTGTCGCCGTCCCAATCGACGATCTCGATGCCGTGCGCCGTTTCGAGGCGCGTGTTGTCGAGCACCTTGCTTGCCCACGTGCCCGTCGCCGGATCGGCCGGGATGGTGAAGGCCGTGAGCGCGACCGGACCGACGTGCGTCGTCGGGTCGGAATTGACGCCGAAAATCGGCAAATCGATCAGCTCCTTCTTCCCGTCGCCGTCGATGTCCCCCCAGCGCAGGCGGTGCGAGGTCGGAACCGCGCCGATCTTGTGCAGCGTCCAGTCCTGACTTTGCGTCGGATCGGCGGGCGCTTCGGCCCACGACACGGTGCCGCCGCTCGTGGTGTTCGTCATGTCGAAGTCGCTCGCGACGGCGAGGTCGAGGTGTCCGTCGCCGTTCACGTCGTAAGGCGCGCAGTAGATGAGCTGCTTGGCTTTCGTCGTGATCGTGTACTTGGTCCAAGTCGGGTTCTTGAACCAGACGAGGCCGTCCGAGCCTGACGAGAGCGCGACGACGTCCGGTTTGCCGTCGGCATCGATGTCGGCGATCACCGTCATGTACCCGGAGTTGAAGCTCGCGATCGTGTGCGACTTGAACGTCGGGAACGTGCCGCTCCAGACGGCGCCGGACGCGCCGGCTTGCGCACCGTTGCCCGCCGCGCCCATCGAAGTCCCGGCCGCGCCCGCGCCGGTGCTCGCGGTTCCGCCCGCCGCCGGCGCGCCGCCTGCACCGCTCGGTCCCGTATTGCCGGCGCCGGCGCTCGGACTGCCGGTGCCGCCGCTGCCCGCGCCGTCCGACTGCGTGCCGCCCGCGGCAATGCCGGCGGACCCGCCTGCAGTCGTGGTTCCACTGCCGCCCGGGGGGTTGCCACTTTCGCTGGTTCCGCCGTGGCTCGAGGTCGCGCCCATGCCGCCAGCGCCATTCGTCATGCCGGCTGCATTTTGCTGCGTGCCGCTTCCGGCGGCGCCCCCGTGCGTCCCGTCGGATTTGCTGCCGCTCGAGCATCCCACGGCGAGCGCGACGCAACCGAGCGGAAGCAGCCAGGACGACGAGCGATGCTTCATGGCCTCCAGTAATGCCCGCTGAGCGCCCTGGCGGCTTGCGCTCCGCGAAGCTCGCGGGATGCGGCAATTTTCTTTGCGCGCGAGGCCGAGCGCGCGAGCACCCCCACCGCTGGTTCTCCGGCAAAAGCGCTTTCCTTCAACGCTTTGCACGTCATGTCGATGTTGCGAGCTCGGCACTTCGGGCGCGGCTTCTGCCGGCTAGAGCGAGTGCGCGCAGACCGCGGACGCTCCGGCGTCGAAACGCGTTTTGCCTCACCTGAAAGGTAATTGCGATGAAGAATCGATTCGTTTTGTCAGCGCTCGGGCTTTCTCTGCTGGCGGCATGCAGCTCGGGTTCGCCGGTTCCCGGCACCGCGGACGCGCCGAGCGCGGCGACGGAAACGCAAGCGCTCGCCGACGGCGCGAACCTCGCGCCGGACGCCTCACGTGAAGGCCGCCACGGCCACGATGGCCACGCGTTCAAGCACGTGCTCTTGCTCAGCATCGACGGGCTCCACCAGACGGACCTCGCAAACTTCATCACGGGCGCGCCGAAGTCCGCGCTCGCTAAGCTCGCCAAGCGCGGGATCCGCTATGAAAACGCCTTCGTGAACCGCCTCGAGGGCAAGCCCACGAACCCGAGCGACTCGTTCCCGGGGTTGCTGGCGCTCACGACCGGCGGCTCGTCTCCGACGCACGGCGGCTGGTACGACGTGTCGTACTCGCGCGATCTCTTCGCTTATTCGGCGGACGCGCCGTGCTCCGGGTCGCCCGGCGCCGCCGTCACTTACGACGAGTCGATCGACGCCGACGACACGCACCTCTGGGGTAGCGCGACCGACGACACGCCGACCCATCGCGTCGACGTCGCTCGCTCGCGCCTCGACGTGACGAAGCTCCCGTACGCGAAGCACGGCACCGCCTGCACGCCCGTCTATCCGCACCAGTACATTCGCACGAACACGCTCTTCAACGTGGTGAAGAACGCCGGCCTTCACACCGCCTGGTCGGACAAGCACCTCGCCTACGAGCTCATCACGGGCCCGGACGGCGAGGGCGTCGACGACTACTTCGCGCCCGACATCAACTCCGATCCGGCCAACAGCCTGATTCCGAGCGCGACGCCCGGTGGCGCGTTCACCGACACGACGGCTGAAACCGAGGTTTACGACGACTTCAAGGTGCAAGCGATCCTGAACGAGATCGCCGGGCGCTGGAGCGACACCGGTCTGCCGAACGCCACCGACACGGCGGGCCGACCGGGCGTGCCGGCCGTCTTCGGCATGAATTTCCAGGCCGTCAGCGTCGCGCAGAAGGCGACGAGCGGTGGCTACACGGACGCGAGCGGCACGCCGAGCAGCCAGCTCGCCGACGCGCTCAGCCACACGGACGCGTCGATCGGCAAGTTCGTGGACGCGCTCAAGCAGAAGGATCTGCTCGATTCGACGCTCATCATCGTCACGGCCAAGCACGGCCAATCGCCGATCGATCCGGCGGCCGTGCAGAAGGTGGACGGCGACGCGGTCGCGGGCCTGATCGACGGCGTCGCGCCGGTCGCGGGTCACATCGAGGACGACGTCGCGCTGTATTGGCTCAAGGATCCGAGCACGAATCGCGCGGCGGCGAGCGTGCTGCTCGCCCCGCCGAGCGGCGGCGTCGACCCGCACGCGGACATCGTGATGACGACGGCGACCGAGGCGACGTTCACGTCGATGTTCGGCGATCCGCGCACCGATCCGCACACGCCGGACGTGGTCGTGAAGCTCGTGCACGGCACCATCTACTCGCTCAGCAAGAAGAAGCAGGCCGAGCACGGCGGCTTCGCCGACGACGACTCGCACGTCGGGCTCTTGGTGTCGAATCCGAGCCTCGAAAGCGCGGTCGTCACGAGCGAGGTGCTGACGAAGCAGGTGGCGCCGACCGTCGTGCGCGCGCTCGGGCTCGATCCGAACGAGCTCGACGCGGTGCGCATCGAGGGCACGCCCGTGCTCCCGAACCTCTTCGACTGAAGCAGTGTCGGACGAGCGCGCGGCGGACTCTTGGGAGCTCGCCGCGCGCTACGCCGGTGCCTTGCGAAGCAGCAGGCTTTCGCGCACGACGAGCGCCACCAGGATCGCGAGCAACACCGCCGACGAGCCCAGCGTTCCGAGGCCCAAACCGCCGTGATCCGGGGTCTTCGTCAGGACGTCGCCCAGCGTCGCTCCAAACGGCCGCGTGAGCACGAAGGCGATCCAAAACAGCGCCACGCGCGAGAGCTGCGTGAAGAACGTGAGCAGCACGACGACGCCGAGCAAGCTCCCGATGAGCAGCGCGCCGCCCGCGAAGCCGAGTCCGGAGCTGTCGGCCAGAAAGTCACCGAGCGCGGTGCCGAGCGTGTTCGAGCACAGGATTGCCGTCCAATAAAACGCTTCGGCGCGGCGGCTCATGGCGCGATCGACCGCGAGTGAATGCTCCGTCGCACGCCAGACGCCGAGCACGGCGAGCAGCAACGTGACGAGAATGGCGCTCCCGACCGGGTAACCGAGCGCGAGGGTGCGATCCATGAAATCCGAGATCGTCGTGCCCGCGGTGCTGGTGGCGACGATGACGGCCCAGTAGAGCGGCGGGTGATAACGCTTGGCCGCGAGCTGACCCGCGAGCGCCGCCGCAAAAAAGCCGAGCAGGATGAGCGAGCTGACGGCATAGCCCACGCGCAGCGTCATCGAAAGCAGATCCCCCGCGGTCTCCCCGAGCGTCGTCGCGGCGATTTTCATGATCCAGAACGCGAGGTTGATGCGTGGGACCTTGTTCACGGAGGGCGCCTCGGGGAGGGTGCGGCGGAGTATCGCACGCCGCGAGCGGAGTCGGCGAGGGCGCGCCGCAGCTTCCACACCTTCGCGAGCACGTTCGGGATACGGCGCAAGAGATGCACGGAGGGTGGTCGCTTTTCTGCCACACGGATCGGTATTTCGACGACCCGGAGCTCGGCGCGGCCCGCGCGGATCACGAACTCGCTCGCGAAGACGTCGCGGTCGACGACGCAGCGCTCGATGACGGGCAAAAGCGCCGCGCGCCGGAACGCTTTCGGCCCGTGCGTGTCCGTGCCGCGAAAGCCGACGAGAACGCGGAGGAGCGTCGTGTAAGCGAGCGTGCCTCCGCGGCGCAGGAGCGGCCGGTGATCGTTCGCTCCGCGCGCGACCTTCGAGCCGACGACGAGCTCGGCCCCGTTCGTCGCGAGCAAGTCGAACGCGCGGGCGTGGAAATCCATGTCGCAGAGGTCGATTTCATCGCAGAAGACCAGCTGCCCGCGCGCCGCGAGGATGCCGTGCTTGAGGGCGGCCCCGTAGTTCGGCTCGGGGCTCGTCACCACGCGCACGTGCGCCGAGCGCCGCGCGAGGTCGTCCGCCAGCGCCTTCGTGCCGTCGGTGGAGCCGTTTTCGGCGACGATGATTTCGAAGCTCGCGCTGCGGCGCGCGAGCGCTGCGGAGAGCTCGTTCACGCTGGCTTCGAGAATCGCGGCTTCGTTGTAGACGGGGATGACGATCGAGATGTCGGGATTCATTCGGTGCGGTGGCTCACGGTTCGAGGCGAAGCTCGACGGCAACGGGAAAGTGCGTCGCCGGCGAGGACAGCTCGACACGCACGCGCCGTGACGAGCCACGGAGCGTCGAAGTGTCGAGCGTTGCGAATTGGAAGCCCGCCCGATAGGGAACGTCGAGGTCGACGCTCGGGCCGTCCTCGACGCTCACGCGCAGCGCTTCCGCGAGGAACGGCCGGTATTTGCTCTGTTCGCGATCATCGGGCAGGGCGTAACCGAGCGCGAGGCGCCGTCCGAGCGACAGCGGCGGCAAGTCGAGCTTCAGCGTCGTGCCCGGCGGCGCGTCGAGCTCGAGCGCCGCGCGGGGCACGCCGAGGCTCCGCACTCCCCGAACCCCGACGACGGCGCCGCCCCCCGCGAAACAGGCGTCGAACGGCCGCGGTGACGTGCCGCGGGGCGACCACGGCAGCCAGCGCTCGAGCTCTCGATCGAGCAGCTCGTTGGCGGATGAAACGGGTTCGGCCCGCGAGTAGACGAGCGCCTGCGAACCGCGAGGGCCGACGAGCGAGACGCGAGCCTGCGCGAGGCCGGCGACGACCGGAGCAAAGCCCGGCGCGATGTCGCTCGGTGCGGCGTCGGCGCGACCGAGCGCAGGTCTTGCCTGATCGTCGAAGCCGAGCGGGATGGTTTCCGTCCGAACGGCGCGACCGCCTGCGAACTGGACGCGGAGCGCGGCGCCCGTGGCCTCACGGGCGACGAGCTCGAAACTGGGCGGGAAAAGCAGCGTTCCGAGCGAGTAAGCGATGACGCCTTGCTCGTAGCGCTCGAGCGGCTCTGCTTGGCGGTTGCCGTTGCCGATCACGACGTCCGCACCGGCTTCGACGAGACGCTGCGCGGTTCGCCGTTCCGCGTCGGTCGGGAGGGCGTCGAAGCGCGCGGAAGTGGGTACGAAGACGACGAGAGCGTCGGTGGGGCGCAGAGCGGCGCGCGTCTCGGCGACGACCGAAGTGAGGTGTGCGTCCGAAAGATCGCGCCCCGTAGCGTCCGCGAGGGAGACGAGGGCGATGCGCTCGCCGGCGGCGTCGAGCACGAGCGGGTTCACGGCCATGGCGCCGGTTTGCGCGGGAACCGTCGCGACCTGAGCGGTCTCGAGCACGGTCGCTGCCGACGCCGGGTCGCCGAAGGCGCCGCTGAGTACGACCGCACCCACGCCCGCTGCGTCGAGGGCATCGGTCACGGTTCGATTGGGGCGGAGCGGCGCTCCGAGGCTCAGACCGCGGAGTAGCGCCGCGGGCAGGGGCGGCTCGAGCGGGGCGTAACCGGCGACGGCGATATCGGCGGAGGAGAACAGCGGGAGCAGCCGCTCGAGCGCGTGAACGCTGCCGGCCCGCTCCATCCAGGGGTAGCCGCCGGACGCGACGATGCCCGCAAAGACCACCGTTGCGGGAGCGTGCTCCGGTACCGTGGCGCGGGGCGCCGTGAAGCGCACCGAATCGACCTCGAAGCCTCGGCGCACCTCGGTCGCGAAGAGCGCACGCCGCTCGGTGTACGCCTCGGTGTACGCGTCGAGATCCCCCGCGTACCTCCCGCCGTTGACGACGAGCAGCACCCGCCGCGCTCGGAGCAGCGCGCGCTCCAGATCGATCGGATACGTGACGGGAACGAGCTCGGGAACACGCGTGTAAAAACGCAGCGTTGCGGCCCAATAGCCCGGAAAAACGGCCACGACGTCGCCCGGTTCCACGAGCGCTTCGAGCCGCTTCGCGCCGAGCTGCCAGTCGCTCGCAGGCGGGCCGTAGGCGCGCGTCGTCGCGAGGATTGAGACAGCCGCGATGGCGACGGCGAGCCCTTGGCCGAGCGCTGCCGGCAGCGCGGCGATACCGAGCGCGCTGAGGATCGCGAGGCCCGGCAGCGCGAAGCAAAGGTAGCGCGCTTCGACTTCGCTCACGAAGCTCAAGGCGAACGTAACGAGGAACGGCAGGCCACAAACAAACACGACCGCGCGGCGCAGACCGCGCGGAAGGCTGCGAGCACCGAGCACCGGCAGCACTGCCGCGCAGAGAAGCGCGAAACCCGAGGTGGGCAGGACCTCCGGCGCTTCGCCGAGCAAGAGATGGCGACCGATTTCGTCGAGGAAGGTGAGGGCGCCGGGCGACACCCCGCGATAGAGCGCGTGCCGGTCATGGGTGAAGGCGAGCGCAGCGACCCCGTGAGCGACTTGCGGCACGGCGAGAACGAGCGCGATGATGAAGGCCTTGCCCGCGCGCCGGCGCGTCGCTCCGCCGGAGCCCAAGAGCGCGCGCACGGCGACCAACGCCGCGAGTGGCGCCACCCACAACCACAAAAAAAGATGCGTGTGGACGGCAATCACCGCAGTGGCCAAAAAGCCCCCCAGCGCTTCGCCCCGTCCCCGGCAGGCGAACGCTTCGGCGCGTTCGAGGCAGACCGCAGCCAGCAGGATCCCCAAGCCGTAGAGTCGCAGCGAGCGCGCTTGGTCGACCACCTCGGGATTGCTCGCGAAGAGGAGCACCGCCCACACCGCCGTCGAAAGCCCGCCGACGCGCTGTGCCAGCCGGAAGACCACCCCGGCCGCCGCCGCGACGAAGAGCGCCGAGGGTAAGCGCACGAGCACGACCGAGCCGCCCCCCACGTGCAGCCACAGATTCAGGAAAAGAAAATGCAGCGGCGAGTGGTCCGCGCTGAGGCGAAACGTTCGCAAAAGCTCGGCGGCGACCGACAAGTCTTGCGCCTCGAGCAGCGAGATTTCGCGGGAACCGAGCCCGACAGCGAAACGCCCGAACGCGAGCGTCGCGGCAAACAGCGCCGGAAAAAGCGGGTGGCCGGCCGCGGCAGCACGCAACGCGCGAAGGGGCGCGCTATATTGCGTTCCAGCCTCGGTCACCGACCGAACTTCTCCGCTGCTTCATGCGTCCTTCACGGCCGCTCACGAATGAAGGTCCAGGCGGGCGCCGGAGAATAAAACTTGCGTGTCGCTCAGCTCGCCGTCCCCGTCATCGCTGCTTTCGTGCGCCGTCGCGCTCGCGGCGTGCGGTCTCGGCGGCACCGCCGTGGCGGGGGAACAGCCCTGCGGCTCCCTGCACGTCCACATCGAGCTCGAGTCCCGGCCCGACTGGGAGGCCGAAGTCCCGGCGCTCCGCGCGCGCTTGAGCACGCTCGAGTCCGTGGACCCGTGCGCCGAGGTCACGGTCCGTGCGGAAACGGACGGAGTCTCCGTCAACGTGACCAGCGGGCAGCGCTCCGCGACCCGCCTGCTGCACGAACCGCGCGAGCTCGTCCGCACCGTCGAAGCTCTCGTCGTGCTGCCGCCGTCCGTCGCGAGACCCGCGAGCGTGACGCCCGCGGAGCTGCCGCCCCCCGATGCGCCGTCCGTGCGGCCGCCGGTTGAAACCAAGTCGAGCATGGAGCTCGGCGCAGGTGGTGCGCTCCGTTCGGGCGGCAGGCCGCTGATCGTGGGCGGCGGCGTCACCACGTTCGCGGAGCTCGCCGACGAGGCGTGGCTGTTCGGGGTGCATGCGCGCTGGGAGTTCACGGACGGCTTCGTGTCGGCGCCGGCCCCGAGCGGGTTCAGCATGGTGTCGGGCGCGATCGGAGCGGCGATCGGCCGCAGAATCGCCTCGCCGGCGCTCGCCTGTGATCTGCTGCTCGGACCGACCATCGTGCTCGAGAGCCAGGAGACGTTCACCGGCGACCAGCTCGAGGGCCTCGACGTGAGCGCGTTCGACGCGCGCGTGAATGCGACGGTGCGCGCGTCGACACCGCCGACGTCGCGCGTTCGCTTTTACGCGGCAGGTGATCTCGAGCTCTCCCCGCGGCGCGTGGTGCGCCCGAAGCGCCTGGACGCGACGCTGCCGGCGCTGCCCGCCTGGACCAGTGGAATCGCGCTCGGTTTGATGTGGGGGACGCGATGAGCGCGCCTCAACGCGACGCCTCGGCGCGCCCCTCGCTCTCGGACGCGGACGCGCTCCGGGCGCTGGCGGACGGGGACGTGAGCGCGCTCGGCGTCCTTTACGACCGCCACCAGGTGAGCGTGCTCGCGTTCCTCGTGCGCGCGACGGGGAGTCGCGAGGACGCGGAGGATCTGCTCCAGGCGACGTTCGTCACGGCGGCGCGCGCCGCGAGCTCTTTCGACGGCCGAGAAACGTGCTTGCCTTGGCTCATCGGGATCGGCGCTCGGCTCGCGTATCGGCACCGGCGCGGCCTCTTGCGCTTCCGCCGCGCGCTCGACCGCTTTCGCGCCAGCGAGCCGCCCGAATCCTGGGATCCGGCGCGGCAGCTCGGCGCGCGGGATCGGCTGAGCGCGCTCGCTGCCGCGCTCGAGCGTATGAGCGAACGCAAGCGCATCGTGCTCCTGCTGGCCGAGGTGGAGGGACTCAGCGGCGAAGCGATCGCGCGCGCCCTCGACATCCCGCTCGGAACGGTGTGGACGCGCTTGCACCATGCACGCAACGAGCTTCGAAGCCTGCTCGGGGAGGAGGGCCGATGACCGCAACGAGCTCACCCGCACCGTGCCCGCGTTCGTGGGAGATCGAAGCGGTGCGCGACGGCCGGCTGCGCGAGCAAGACGCCGAGAGTTTGCGCCGGCACTTGCGGACGTGCGCTCCGTGCCAGCGCGAGCAAGCGACGCTCGACGCGCTCGGCCGCGGGCTCGGCGAGCTTCCCGAGCCCCGCATGGACGTGCTTTCCGGGCGGCGCGTCCGTCAGCGCGTCTTGGCCGAGCACAACGCGTGGCTCCTGCGTCGCGAACGCACGGGCGCGGCCCTGCCGGCGCGGAGCGCGTGGCTCGCGGTTGCCGCGCTCGTCGTGCTCGTGGGTGCGGGAGCCGCGTGGGGTTTGCACGGCGCAGCGCGGCCGCCCGCTCCGAGCGCCGTCGCCGAGCGCCCGCCGAGCGTCGACGTGGTGGCGTCCGCGGGCGCGCGCTGGTCCGAGCGCGACGGCCCACACGAGATAGAGCTCAGCTTGGAGTCCGGTGAGCTCAAGCTGTCGATTCGGCGCGGCAGTCCGAGCGACCGCGTGCTCGTGCGCTTGCCCGACGGCGAAATCGAGGACTACGGCACCGTGCTCCGCGTGGCGGTCACGGGCGGCGCGACCGACTCCGTGCGCGTCGAGCAGGGCAAAGTCGCGCTACGCCTGCAGAATCAAGCGCCGATTTCGCTGGCTGCCGGCGAGGCGTGGCAGCGCGCTCCCGCGGCGGTTCGGCCGAGCGCGAGCCCGAGTGCGACGCTCGCGTCACCCGCGCCCGCGGTCCAAACCGCCGTGCCGCACGCGGAGTCAGCTGCTCGGCACGTGCACGCCGTGAGCGCGCCGAGCGTGAGCACGCCGAGCGCCAGCGCGCCCGCCGTTCCGTCGACTGCCGACGCGGCCCGCGCCGAAGATGAGGCGTACCTCCACGTGATCGAGCTCGTGCAACAAGGCAAGGTCGACGGAGCGCGCGCGGCCGCCAAGGACTACCTGCTCCGCTTTCCGAACGGCTTTCGCCGCGTGGAAGTGCTCAATATCGCGACCGGCACACGCTAGCGCGCATTTCTCATCGCATTTTCATGCCCGCCTCATGCGCCGGACCGGCTCGCGGGCACATGGTTTCGCGAGGAGAACCCCGCATGTCACAACAGACGCACCTTCAAATCGAGTTCGAGTTCACCTGCACGCTCGGCGAGTACCAGGAGCTCGCGGCGCACGCGGCGCCGGCCATCGCCGGCGTTCCGGGGCTCGTCTCCAAGCTCTGGATCGTCGACGAAGACCGGTGCCGCGCCGGCGGCGCGTATCTCTTTACGGACCGCGCCGCCGCCACGGCGTATCTCGCCGGACCGATTGTCGCGAGGCTCACCAAAAATCCGGCGTTTCGCAACGTCACCGTGCGCCTCTTCCACGTGCTCTCGGAGCCGAGTGAGATCACGCGCGGAGCGAGCGCTCAGCGCCGCGCTTCGTAGACCAGGTTGAACGGCGTTTCCGCGGCGCGGCGAAAGCGACTAAAGCCCGCCGCGCCGATCACGGAACGGATGCGCGCCTCTCCCGCCTGGGCGCCGAGGCAGAGTCCCACCTCCTGAGAGCGGGAGCAGGGGGTGCAGAGCAGCGTCGATGCCGAGTAGTAAATCCTGCCCACGGGATTCAAATTGCCGGCGAGGTCGTCGTTGGCGAAGGGCTCGACGATCATGAAATGCCCCGCAGCGTTCAACGAGGCGAGAACATGGCGCGCCACTCCGACCGGATCGCCCATATCGTGCAGGCAATCGAAGAAGGTGACGAGGTCGTACTCGGTGCCGCCAAACTGGCTCGCGCTCGCGACCTCGAAGCGGACGCGGTCCGCGACGCCCGCCCTTTCCGCGGCCGCGCGCGCGGCTCGAATCGAGCCCTCGTGGTAGTCGAAGCCGACCACGCGCGCCTTCGGATACGCCTTCGCCATCAAGATCGTGGAGGCGCCGTGGCCGCAGCCGACATCGGCGATGTTGCCTCCCGCCTGGAGCTTGGCTTCGGCGCCCTCGAGTGCCGGGATCCAGCTGCTGACGAGATGCGCCGCATAGCCGGGCCGGAAGAACTTCTCGCAACCCTCGAACACACCGGACTGATGTTCGTGCCAACCCATACCCGCTCCGGTTCGAAACGCATCCGTCAGGCGGTCGACGGCTGCGAGCGCTCCCGTCGTGAGGACGAAGGCGCCGGGAATGAACGCGGGGCTGTCCTCGATCGCGAGGGCAAACGCCTGTTCGGCGCTCAGGCCGAACTTCTGCGAGCTCGCGTCGTACTCGACGTAGCCGCCGGCTGCTTGCGAGCTCAGCCATTCACGGACGTAGCGTTCGTCGGTTCCGGTCTTTTCCGCGAGCTCTTTCGAGGTCAGCGGCGTGGGCGCGAGCGCCTTGTACAGGCCGAGTTTGTCGCCGATGACGACCATCCCGGCGTGCAGGGCCGCGCCCAAATCGCACACGAATTTGTTCATGAAAACGTTCAACTTGTCGGCATCGGGTTGCATGTTCGTTCGCTCCTGTGTTGGTTCTCCCCGCCCCATGACGTACGTAGTGAGTCGAGGGCCGCGTCGCATGAGCGGTGCATGAAGAACGCATGAAAACGTCGACGACGCGCACGACCATCGGCGAGCGGTTGCACGCGGAACGGCGCTCCGCGTTCGTCGGGCGCGAGGCGGAGCTCGCACGGCTGCTCGCAAGCTTGAACGACGACAGCGCCCTCGTGACGTTCGTCTTGGGCATCGGCGGCATCGGGAAAACACGGCTGCTCGGCGCGTTCTGCAATCGGCTCGAGGAGCAGGGTGTTCCGTTGCGCATCATCGATTGCGAATCCGCGCCGCCGACGGCGACTGGGTTTCTCTCCGCAGTCGGTGCGAGCCTCGGTCGCAGCGTGTCGTCGGTGCCGGCCGCCGCCGCGGCCATTGCCGAGCTCGGGCCGCGTGCCGTGCTCGCCGTGGATCAATACGAGAAGCTACGCCTGCTCGACGATTGGCTCCGGCAAGAGCTCTTACCGGCGTTGCCTACCGGCGCGCGCCTCTTCTTGTTCGGGCGTGACGCTGCCGTCGAAGTCTGGACGAGCACGCCCGGCTGGGCCGCGCTGGTCCAGATCGTGCGCCTCGGTCCGCTCGACGACGCGTCCTCCGTCGCCCTCCTCGAGCGCTGGGGTGTCGCGGCGCCGGCTTCGGCAGCGTTCACGCGAGTCGCTCGCGGCCACCCGCTGGCGCTCGAGCTCGCCGCGCGTGCCCTCGCCGAGCAGCCGAACCTGGTCGCTTCGGATCTCGAGAGCCGTCACCTCGTCGAACGGCTCGCTCCGCTGCTCTTACGCGAGGTCGACGACCGCGCCCTGCGGCGTGTCCTCGAAGCCGCGTGCTTGGTGCGACGCGCGACGAAGTCGGTGCTCGCCGCCATGCTCGCGGACGCGTTCGATGAGACGCTCTTCGAGGCGCTCGAGCGCCTGCCGTTCGTCGAGCTGGCGTCCGACGGCCTCGTGGTTCACGAGACCGTGCGCTCGGCGGTGGCGGCGGCGCTACGGGCCCTCGACCCGCGCCTCTATCAGGAACTGCGGGGGCGCGCCTGGCTCTGTCTGCGCAACGAGCTCGAAGTGGCGGGCAAGCAGCAGCTCTGGCGCTACATGGCGGACACGCTTTACCTCGCGGATCGGCCGGAAATCCGCGAGGGCTTCTTCCCCGGAGACAGCAAGATTTACGGGCTGGAGACGGCGCGAGCGAGCGACGGCGCCGCCATTCTCGAGCTCGTGCGCAGCCACGATCCGGATGATCTGAAGAACATGGAGCGCTTTTGGCAGCTCTTGCCGGGAGCATTTCGTGTTTTGCGCGACGGTGCAGGCCGCGTCCGCGCTTTTTGCGCGTTGACGCCGGCGGAGCGGATCCCCGTCGAGCTTGCGGCGAGCGACGCGGTGCTCGCGGCATGGCTCACCGACGCGCGAGCGACAGCGGAGGCCGGCGAGCGACCGCTGCTCTTCTCGCGGCGGCTGCTCGTCGCCGAGACGGGAGAGGCGCCGTCCGCCCTGCGTTCGGCGCTCTGGCTCGACGCCAAGCGAGCGTACCTCGAGTACCCGGACGCTCGTCGCATCTACGTCGCCACGCGCGCGGCCGACGAGCAACTGTCTGCGCTTGCGACGCTCGGGTTCGAGGCGCCGGCCGCGCTACGCGTCCCGTGCGGCACGACGGCGCTGGCGACGCTCGTCCTCGACTTCGGCTCTCGCGGCGTCTTGGGTTGGCTCGCTCGCTTGGTCGACGCGCAATTCGAGGGAGGGCCGTTCGACGAGAAGGCGCGCGCGCTCCTGCTCGACGGACGGCGCGTGCCGCTCACGAAGCTCGAATTCGGCGTCATTCGCTACCTTCGCGAGCGCAAGGACCGCGTCGTTTCGCGCGACGAGCTCTTGCACGACGTTTGGGGCCAGAGCTTCGGGGGCAGCAACGTGGTCGACGCCGTCGTGAAGTCGCTCCGCAAAAAGCTCGGCGCGCGCGCCGAAATCATCGAGACCGTGACCGGGCACGGCTATCGCTTCAACAGCGTCGAGTGAGCGTGAGTTCGGGGGACTACTTGCCGGCGCTGGCGCTCGGGGCTTCCGACTCCCGCTGTCGCTCCGGACGCCGGCTCGGCCGCGGGCGTGGAGCACGGCTGCTCTTTCGGCTCTGAACGTCACGCACTTGAACGGCCAGCTTCGGAAACAGGAAGCGGAAGCGAGTGCCTTTGTCCGGCTGCGTGACGACCTCCACGCTGCCGCCGCCCTGACGGCACGCCGCGACCACGGCGCTGAGCCCCACGCCGCGCCCGGAAATGTCGGTCGCCTCACTGCGTGTGGTCACCCCGTCTTGGAACATCGCTTCGAGCAGGTCGGCGCGCGAGTCCGCCTTGAGGCCGCGCTCGGCGCAGATCGCCCGCAAGCGCGTGAAATCGATGCCGCGGCCGTCGTCGGCGAGCTCGACCGCGAGGCCGCCGCCGGCAAGCGCGCTCGTGCTCAGGATCAGCTGCCCCGCCGCCGGCTTGCCGTGCGCGAGTCGCTCGTCCTCGCTCTCGAGCCCGTGGTCGACCGCGTTTCTGACGACGTGAATGAGGGAGCTCCAGAAGTCCTCGAGCGCACCCGGCATGACCCGCAAGCGGTTGTGCTCGACGTGCACCTCGACACTCTTGCCGACGCGCTCGGCCACGCGCTCGGCCTGGTTCGCGAGGCGACCGAGCAGGAGCGCCGATGACGTCCACTTGAAGGACTCGGCGAGCGCGAGCAGCTCCGCGTAGTCGCGCCGCTGGCGCAAGCCGTGCACGAGCTCGCTGAAGTCGCTCTCGTTGATCTCCAGGGCTTCGCCCGCGGTGAGCACGTCCTCGAGGCGCGCGAGGCGGCTGCGCCAGGCTTGCCAGAGTTCTTTGGCTTCGGGCGGGTGGAGAGTGTCGTCGCGTTCGGCGAGCACCGCTTCGAGCTCGTGACAGCGCGCGGCCACGCTTTCCATGCCGTAAACCGCGGTGTTGCCCTTGAGGGTATGGAGCACCCGCAGTGCCTGCGCGCGCTCGGGCGTCGCGAGCAGCTCGGTGAGTAGACGCTCGCCGTCGTGCACGAACGCGCGGAAGCCCTGCTTGTCCTTCACGAGATGTGCGATGAGCTGATGCTGCTCGCGGGCGTCGCGCTCGCGAAGGTCGGCCTCGACCTCGTGCGTGATGTCGCGAACGACGACGAGCACGCGCTGGAAGCGCCCGGCCTCGAAGACCTGCCGGTAGCCGAGTGCGCAGACTTTGCCGGCCTTTTCGAAGCGTTTGGGCATACAATCGGCTGATGCCTCGAACGGCAACAGGTCTTGGGCCAGCTGTTCGTACCCGAGCTGGAAGCGTTGTTGGAGCGCAGCGTCTTCGGGAAAGAGGTAGCGCCAAATCGGTGTTTCTGCGGCGGCCTCGCCGAACCACGTGACTGCGGCGTGCGAGCATTCCCCGGCGACGCGGCCGTCGAGGTCGGCGGGAATGAGTCCTTCGCTCATGGCATCAAGCACGAGACGCATCGAGCGCTCGCGTGCGACCAGGGCGGCCGAACGTTCCGCCACGAGGCCCTCGAGCCCTTCGTTCATGGCTTTGAGGTCGTTACTGAGCGACGCGAGCTCACGGTTCTGCGCGCGCAGGCCGTGGATGCTGTGGCGCAAGCGTCGCGCGGAGTAGAATGCAACGCCGACGGCCACGGCGAAAGCGGAGAGCGACAGTCCGCGCGCGACCCACACCACGCGCGCTGCCGAGTGCGTGGCGGTCTGCGTCTCGTGCGTGACGATGCGTTCGACGGCGTCGAGCTCGGCGGAGACGCCCTGCGCGCTCTTCTGCATCTTGGCGCTGAGCTCCGCCGCCTGGGCAGCCTCGGAGAGCACTCGGCGCCGGAGCTCGACGAGGCTTTGGGCGTCGCCCGCGCCGCTGATTTCGCCCGCGATGGCCTCGAACCGCGTCTGCATCTTTTCGACCCTGGCGACGGCGTCCGCGGCCTCGAGCGTCGCCCTCAGCACGTGCAGCTTGGTGCGCGCCCGCGCCAGCGTCTGCGCGAGCTGGTTGGCGACGATCGAGTTCAAGTCGTCTTGGTTATTCGCCACCTCGATCGTCCCGACGAGCTGGCCGACTTGAAGCACCGCGGTCACGAGCTCCACGGCCGCGTCCTGCTGCGCGCGAGCATTGCCGCGCACGACGGCGTCCGCGGAGGCCCCCGTCGCGACGCGCCTGAGCTCGAGCACGTACTCGAGGTGGGCCACGCCCGCGATGGCGCGCGCTTCTTGGATCGATTGGTCGAGCTCCGTGCTCATCGCCGCTGCGCGGACCTGCAGCCGAGCCCTGAATGCGAGACGATTGCGCGAGCTCTCCAGCAGCGCGGCATCGGTCGCGAGCACGTCGCGCGTCTTCGCGTCGAGCTCGGATTGTTCGCGGGTTGCAGCCGCGGAGCCCGTGACTTCCCGCAGCGCACGGCCGACCTGCGCGCGCGATTGGCTCAGGTTTCGCTCGATCGCCGTGCGATCCTGAAGCGGGGCGAGCTCCGCCTCGGAGCGGGCCGAGAGCACCTGCACCTGTCGCTCGAAGAGCCGTGAGACGGCGTGACGGAACTCGTCGATGCCCTGCTGTGCCGGCATCGTCGCGGTGGCGAGCCGCTCGACGGTCCCGGTGAGCGAGCGCTCGATGCCGCCGAGCGCGAGCAGCAGCACCGTCACGAGGAGCCCGAGCGTGATGCCCAGCGAGATCAGGTTGGCTTCGATCGAGCGCGGCTTCTTCACTTGCTCGCGAGCTCCTTCCAGTCGGAAAAGGCGTGGAACTCTCCGTGGTGGACCACCGTCGGCCACACCGCGGCGCTGAAGCCGTGGCGCGTCTTCGAGAGCGCCTGTTTCGAGCCGAGCCCGAGGTCGAACTCCGTCCCCGACTCGGCCGCCTTCACGAAGCCGTCCGGCGTGAGCTCCCCCTTGGCCCGCCGCAACACTTCCGTGAACGCGCGGCCGACGAGGAAGCCCTCGAGCGAGACGAACCCTGGCGTAAGCCCGCTCTCGCGGTACTCGGCCAGAATCGGCAGGTCAGCGGTCCAGAGCGGAACCACCTGCGTCACGACGACGCCCTCCGCGTCCGAGCCGAGCTCTTTCAAAAGCTCGGCGCTGCCCACGAACGACACGTTGACGAAGATGGCCTTGAGTCCGTTCTTCTTCGCGAGGCGGATGAATTTGGCGCAAGGCTTGTAGGCGCCGATCATGATGACGGCTTTCGGGTGCACGCGTGGGTCGAGCAGGCGCGCGAGGGCGTCCTCGACGTCGAGAGTGTTCCGCGTGTAGCGCCCATGCGCGAGCTCTTCGGTGTGCTTGAAGCCGTGCGCCTCGAGGGCTTTCATCGCGCCCGCAAAGCCGGCGTCACCGTAGGCGTCGTCCTGCGTGAAGAAGCCGATGTCGTTCGGATCGAGGTGGCGGTCTTCGAGTAGGCCGCGCACCATTTCCGCCGTTTCGTCGGCGTAGCTCGCGCGGACGTTGAAGACGTAGTGATCGGGCGGCGTCTTGCGCAGCACGCCCGCGCCCGTGAACGCGCCGAAGAGGGGGACGTGCTTTTCGTTGACGATCGGCACCGTGACGACGGCGGTCGGAGTCCCGACGTTGCCGACGACGGCGAGCACGTGCTCGTCGTCGATCAGCTTGCGCACGTTCGGTCCGGCTCGGCTCGGTTCGTACTGGTCGTCGAGCGCGACGAGCTCGAGCTTGTGCCCCCCGATGCCGCCCGCGCGGTTCACGCGCTGGAAGTACGCATCGACGCCCGCGCGCATGCCTTGACCGAGCGCCTGCGCCGGCCCGGAGAGCGCCGTCGACATGCCTATCTTGAGTGGTGGTGCGTCGGCGTGCGCAGAGGCGCTCAGCAACAGCGAAAACAGCGCGAGCAATGGAGAGCGATGACGCACGTGGAGCCCCTGAGGTGGATCGAATTCAATAGTCGTTACGACTCGAAGGGTCGGCGACATAAGGTCAACCGAATACGAGGTAGGCGCGTTGCGGTCCCGCGCCGACAGCGGAAAACGGCCGCCCGTCGGCGCGACTTAACCGCGACGGCGGGCGGACCGTTGTGAGAATCGAGGGTCAGAGTTCGTGGTCATCGCGCAGTCGGTCCATAACCCGGTTTTCGAGCTCGTCGTGAAGCATCTCGAAGTGTCAGCCGTGGAGCTGTTCGAGGCGTATTGCATGCCTGCCCGGACCGTCGAAGCGCCGCGTGGCGAGTCCGTTCCCGCGGCTGAGCCTTCCATTCTGGCGGTCATCGGGTTCGTGGGAGAAGGTGCGCGCGGCGCGCTGATCATGATTGCTCAGGAATCGGCCGTGCTTGCCTGGCTCCGCCTGATGGGAGAGACGGGCGGCGACTCTGCCGACGTGCTCGGTGAGTTCGCGAACATGTTGCTCGGCCGGCTGAAGACGCGCCTGCTTCCGGAAGGATTGTCCCTGCAAGTTTCCACGCCGACGACGGCGTCCGGCAATCTCCGACTCTCGGCTCCACCCGCATTCTCGAAATGGCTCGTCGTACAGGGCGAGGGCTGGGAGCTGAAGGTCAGGCTCGACGCTACTTTCGAGCGCCATTTTGCGCTGCGTGAGGTCGCCGCCACGGAGGCCGCGCCCGCGCAGGCCGGTGAAGCAATCTTTTTTTAGGCAGAGAGAAGAACGATGACAACCAGCATTCTCGTGATCGACGACTCGATGATGGTCAGAAAGCAAGTGGGAAACGCCCTCAGGGCGCAGGGCTACGCCATCGTCGAGGCGGTGGACGGTGTCGATGCGCTGTCCAAGCTCGAGGCCACACCCGGCACGCGACTCGTGGTGTGCGACGTGAACATGCCGCGCATGAACGGGCTCGAGTTTTTGGAGCAACTCTCCACGCGCAAGCTCAGCGTCCCCGTCGTGATGCTCACGACGGAAGGGCAACCGGAGCTCATTCAGCGCGCCAAGGCGCTCGGTGCCGTCGGCTGGCTCGTGAAACCCTTCAAGCCCGAGCTCCTGCTCGCCACCGCGAAGAAACTCGCCCCGACCGGGACGTGAAGGCAGTCAGAGGGAACAGCCGTGCGCGTATTGCTCTTCGACGACCGCCGCAGTGAGCGGGATGCCCTGGCCAAGGCCCTACCGGTCGCGTGTCAAGACGTCGAGGTGGTCGGTGACGAGACTTCCGCCATTTCCGCCATCACGCGCGAGCCGCCGCAGGTGCTGGTGTTCGCCGCTCCCGCGCGCGGAGCCGAGGAAGCCGTGCGGCGCCTCCGCAGCTTCGATTCCTCGGGCCAAGCCTACATCGTGGCGATTCTCGACGGCACGCCTTCGCACAAGGACTTGTCGAACCTGATCGCGGCCGGCGTGAACGACTTCATCCGGCGCCCCATCTCGGAGCCGGAGCTCATCGAGCGGGTCAAGGCTCCGACGCGGATGCTGCGCTGGGTGCGATCCGTCGCCAAGCCGACCGCTTTCGATTTCTCGGCGCCCGTGGACGCCGCACGGCTGCAGGGCTGGCAGAACCTCGGTGCGACCATCGCCGAGGACGTGGGCCAGGTCATCGGCGTGAGCTTTTCTGTCTCCTCCGGCTGGCCCGAGAAGTTCTCGAACGGCATCCGCGGCGCTACGATTCCGATGTCGCTCGCCGAAGATCAGCTCGAGCTGCGAGTTTCGATCGGCGTCGATGCGGAGGCAGCTCGCTGGTTGGGGTCGACCGTCCTCGGCGATCCCGCAGCAAGCGAGGCATCACTCGACGACGCGCTGCGCGAGCTCGCGAACACCGCCGGCGGCGCCTTGAAGCGCTCCGCGCTGTGCGAGAGCGTGACCCTCACGACCGGGATCCCACTCAACGAAACCCTTGCGAACGCCGCGGGACACAAGTGCTTCACGCTGCTCCACGAGGAGAGCGGGATGTGCCTGGCGGCGGTCGGCGAGATTCGCTCCAAGCAGAATCAGCGCGTCGCAGCGGACCACCTCGCCGAGGGCATGGTCGTCGTCCACGACGTGCGGAACGAAGGCGGTCTACTCCTGGTAGCGGCCGGGTCGAGACTGACGAGCAGCAGCGCCGCCAGGCTTGCCCGCGTGCTCGGTTCCCGCTGCTTTCTCGAAGTGGCGCCGGCGGCGTGAGTCCGGCCCGTTGAGTCCAGCCGCGCGTGAGGCATGGCGCCGATGTGTATCGTACGGCCGCTCTTATGCGTCCGGCTCTGCGAGCCGTTGATCGCGCCTGATGGAAGGTTCGGGTCCCCGCATCATCTTGGTCGACGTGAACGACGCCGCGCGCGAGGTGCTGGTGCGGCGCTTGAGCGCCCAGGGCTACGCGGTGGAAGCCGCGGGTGACCCCGTGCGGGGCGCGGACATGGCGCTGTGCGAGCCGCCGGCAGCGGTCATTGCCGACCTCTGGATGCCCAGCATCTCCGGCGTGCAGCTCTGCCGGCTGCTGCGTGCCGAGGCCGCCACGGCCGACGTGCCCGTGATTTTGCGCGGTGAGAGCGATGATCCGAAGAGCCGGTTCTGGGCGGAACGCGCCGGTGCCGCGGGTTACGTGCGCAAGGGCAGGATGGGGGAGCTCGTGCGCCTGCTCGGCAAGACGGTTTCGACCTCCGCGCCCGACGACGCCTTCTTCATGCAGCTCGGCGGCAGCAGCATCGACATCCGCGATCGCATCGCGCGCTACCTCGACGCCGCGCTCTTCGATTCCGTGATCGCGGCGGAGGTGCGCTCGCTCGCGGCGGCCGGCTCGTTCGAGCGGCTGTTCGATCTGTTCGCGCAGTTTCTGTGTCAGGTCGTCGGCTATCGCTGGGTCGCGCTCACGAGCAGCGATCCTCCGGCGTTGGCGCTGCACTGCCATCCGTCCTGTCTCGAGCTGGCGGAGGCGGAAGCCCGGGCGGCGCTCGGCTTCAGTGGGCCCGCGCTCGCCGCCTGCGTCGTCGACGAGGACGCCGAGGCATGCCAGACCGGCGACCCGGCGATCGTCGCGAACATCCCGTTCGGCAACGCCGTCGTCGGCGCGCTCGCGCTCGGACCCGGCACGAACACGGAGGCGGACTCCGAGTCGCTCGTGCGGCTCATCGCCCGCGAGCTCGGCGGCCCGCTGCGCATCGCCGCGCTGATGGACGAACAGCGCCGTCGCGCGGCCGTCGATCCGCTGACCGGGCTGCGCAATCGGCGCGCTTTCGGCGAGCAGCTCAACGTCGAGCACGCCCGAGCGAGCCGTTACGGCGGCGCGCTCTCGTTCTTGCTGCTCGACGTCGACCACTTCAAGCACGTGAACGACACGCACGGCCATCCGGGCGGTGACGCGGTGCTGGCCGCGATCGGCGGGCTGCTCGGAGGCTGCCTGCGCGCGCCGGATCTCTCGGCCCGCTGGGGCGGCGAGGAGTTCGTCGTCGCCCTGCCGAACACCGACCTCGAAGGGGCGAACGTCCTCGCCGAGCGCGTGCGGAAAGCCATCGAGTCGATGGAGATCCGACATGCGGGCGCCGCCATCCCCGTCACGGCGTCGATCGGCGCCGCGGTGCTGCGCGACGGCGAGTCCGTCGAAGCGCTGATCGATCGCGCCGATCGCGCGATGTACCAAGCCAAGAGCGGCGGTCGAAACCGCGTCGTCCTCGCGGGGGACGTCGTCGTTCGGCACCCTGACCCAGAATCCCCGCAAAAAAACGAGGCCCCGACGCATGCACGCCAAAGAAGCAATTGAGCTCCAAAAGCTCGTGATCGAAGCGTCACAGCACGTCCTGCCCGCATGTGGGATCGCCGTGGCGGAACCGGAAGCCGACGACCCTGCCACGAGCGACGGCATCCCGCACATCGTGGCTTTCATGGGCTTTACGGGCGACGTGCTGCGCGGCACGCTGGCGATCGTCGCGCCCGTGGATCTGCTGCGGGCCGCGTATCCGCTGCCGCTCGGTGACTCCACGCGCTGGCAGCTCGAGGTCTACGATTGGACGGGCGAAGTCGCCAATCGCCTGCTCGGACGCATCAAGCTCGGCCTGAGCGCGCGCGGAGCCGACATCGAGGCGAGCACGCCGCGCGTCATGCAAGGGGAGCAGCTGCACGTCACCCGTTCGACCAAAGGCACGGTTTGCTCCGCCGCCTTCCGGGTGGGAAGCGGCGTGGTCAGAGTATGGTTCGACGCGGTATCGACGGAGGGACGCGACGTTTTCGCGGTGCCCGCGTCGGCCGCCGCGAGCACGCCGCCGGAAGGCGACGTCCTGCTCTTCGACTGATTTGAAGGTCAATCATGCCCAAGAAGATTCTCGTCGTCGACGATTCCCGCACGGTGCGCCAGCAAATCGGAGGACTTTTGGCCGAGGTCGGCTACGAAGTCGTTCACGCCGGAGACGGCACCGAGGGCGTCGAGAGCATCGCCTCGAACCCCGACCTTGCGCTCGTCATCTGTGACGTGAACATGCCGAAGATGAGCGGCGTCGACATGCTCGAGCACGTGAAGCAAGACCCGAAGAACGCGAATCTGCAGGTGCTCATGCTCACGACCGAAGGGCAGCCGGCGCTCGTCGCGCGCGCCAAAGCCGCCGGGGCGCGCGGCTGGATCGTGAAGCCGTTCAAGCAAGATCTGCTGCTCGCGGCGGTTCGAAAGCTCGCGGGCACCGCCTAACGCGTCCCGCTCCACGCGGGGCGCGTCGCATCAGAGGGGCAGCCGGACCACGAAGCGAGTCCCGCGGCCGACCTCGCTCTCGAAGGCAATCGTGCCGTGGTGACGTTCCACGACGACGCGGTGCACCGTGTGCAGGCCGAGGCCCGTGCCGCTCCCGACCTCGGCGGTCGAGAAGAAGGGCTCGAAGACGCGCCCGCGAATCGCTTCCGGAATGCCGCAGCCGTCGTCCTCGACGCTGACGACCGCTTCGTTCTGCTCCACGCGCGTGCGGATCGTGATGGCGCCGCGCTTTTCCTGCGGGGGGCGTCGCTCGATTGCCTGGGCCGCGTTCGTGACCAGGTTCAAGAAGACCTGGTTCATTTCGGCAGGGTTGCACACGACGAGCGGCAGTTCGCCGAAATCGGTCGTGATGTCGGCGACGCGCTCGTATTGGGGGCGCGCGACCGAGAGCACGGTCTCGAGGGCTTCGTTGAGCTCGATCGGGGCGCGGAGCTCGCCGTCGGGGCGGCCGAAGTCGCGCATCGCCGCGACGAGCTTGGCCACGCGCTCGGAGCCGTCGAGCACGTGCTCGACCGCGCGCGCGGCGTCACCGAAGAGTGACGGCACGTCCAGCGTTTGCTCGAGCTCGGCGAGCTCGCTCGTGAGCGCGGGCTCGAACGAGGCGGCGAGCGCCCGGTCCCGGAGCTTGCGCGAGAGCTCCCACAGCGCCTGCACGTCCTTCAGCGCGTCGCGCAGGAAATACGCGCTGCTCATCACGAATTGCACGGGCGTATTGAACTCGTGCGCAATGCCGGCCGCGAGCTGTCCCACGGCGAGCAGCTTGTCCGTCACGGCGTTCTGCTGGGCCAGACGGCAGTTCTCGACGGCGAGCACGATTTGATCGGCGAGAGCGCCCGCGCGGTCCAAGTCCCGCTGCTCGTACGGCTGCTCGAGACTCAGCCGATTGAAGGTGACGATCCCGAGCAGCTGATCCTCGGACACGAGCGGATAAACGATGCTCGTGCGCACTCGGCTCGCGTTGCCGAGCGCCGCGCCGCCCTTGTGAGTGGCCTCGCCGGTGATGATGGTCGGGCGCCGCGAGAGCGCGATGCCGCCGGCGATGCCTTGGCCCGGCGTGATGCGCGTTCGAGCCTGGATCTCGGGTGCGAGTCCGACGGAATGAGCGACGTAGAGCGAGCCGTCGACCCCCGGCAGCAGCAGCGAGACGGTGTCGGCCTTCATCACGCGCTTCGAGACCGCGACGATGGTCTCGAGCAGGCGTTTCGGCTCCTGCGTCGCGAGGATCTCGAGGCTCGTGGGCTGGGGCCGCGACTCCACGGGTGGTGTGGAGTCGCGCAGAGCCGTGGACGATGACGAATGGCGCATGGGTGGGCGAGGGACGGAAACGTCCAACCCCCTGAACGGCACGTTGGGCTTTCAGCGTTAGCCGGCGCGCGGTGGTTGCAGGTGGGCTCGTGTGAGTGCGGGCGAGGCCGGAGGTCGGGCGGCTTATGCTGCTTCTGACGCGGTCCGTAGGGACGAGCATGGTCGATCCGTCAGGGCAGGCGAAGCTCTATGCGTCCAAGCACGCACGCGGCTTGTCCATTCACCAGAAGCTGCTCGGGTTGATCCTGCTCCTCGTGAGCGGCGTCGTCGTGTTGCTCGCCGTGTATCTGCCCTCGCGCGAGATCGCGAGCATGCGCGCCGCGCTCGACGCGAAGGCCATGACCTACGCGCGCCTCGTGGCGAAAGAGGTGGCGCCTGCCGTCGCGTTCGACGATCAAGAGACCGCGCGCGAGGTGTTCGATTCGATCGCCGAGGACCCGGACGTCGAGAGCGTCGCGCTCGTCGGCGCGAACGGCCTCGTGCTCGGGGTCCGTGGTAGTCCGACACCGGCGCTACTCGAACGCACGGCGACGCCCGCGTCGAGGACGCTCCGCGTCGCCAAGGATCGGGTGAGCGTGGTCGCTCCCGTCGTCTCGCTCGAGGGTCCGCGGGGCACGCTCGTGATCGAGCTCTCGCTGCGTGGACTCGTCCGCGAACAGCGCAGCGTGCAGCGCAACGCCCTCATGATCGGCCTGTTCGCGCTGCTGCTCGGGAGCGTCGGCGCGTCGCTCATCGCGGTTTCACTCGGCAAGCGGCTGCGCGCGATCGGCAGCGTGGCGGAAGCCGTGGCTGCGGGCGACCTCGAGCGGCCGCCCGTCGAGGTCGCGGGGCGCGTCGACGAAATCGGCCTCGTCGCCCTCGCCTTCAACGCGATGCTCGCGCACATCCGCGAGCTCGTGGCGCAGATCCAAAAGTCGGCGCTCGACGAACAGCGACGGCTCGAAAGCCTCGTGTCCGAACGCACGCGCGACCTCGACCAGCGCAACGCCGATCTGAAACGCGTCCTCGACCACGTCGGGCAGGGTTTCGTGTCGCTCGACCGGCACGCGAAGATGTCGCGGGAGCGCTCGCGCGTGCTCGGCGAGTGGTTCGGCACGGGCGCCGAGCGTGAGTCGTTCGCGGAGCTGCTCCAGGCGGTCTCGCCCAAGCTCGCCGCCTGGTTCGAGCTCGGCTGGCAGAGCCTCGAGGAGGGTTTCCTCCCGCTCGAGGTGTGCATCGACCAGCTGCCGCGCCGCGCGTCCGTCGGCGAGCGCGAGCTCGGCTTCGAGTATCGCCCGATCCTCGAGGGCGACGGCGGGATCAAGGAAGTGCTCGTCGTCGTGAGCGACGTGACCGACTCCCTGCGTCGCTCGCGGGCGGAAGCGGACGAGCGCGAGGTCACCCGGCTATTTACGAAGCTCAGCGCCGATCGACCGGGATTTTTGGATTTTCTGCAGGAGGCCAACGCGCTCGTCACGCAGATCACGGAGTGCCTCCGCGTGCGCGAGGACGTCCTGCTCAAGCGCGCGCTCCACACGCTCAAGGGTAACGCCGCTCTGTTCGGGCTCGAGACCGTAGCCGACGAGTGTCATCGCCTGGAAGACCGCCTCGCCGAGGGCGCCCAGCTGGAGGGCGAAGACATCGAGCCCTTGTGTCGCCGCTGGCGCGAGCTCGGCGACAAGGTGCGAGCCCTCGTCGAGGACCAGAGCGAGAAGATCGAGCTCGACGACGACGAGTACGCCGAAATCCTCGGCGCCCTCGAGCGCGAGGTCTCGCACGCGGAGCTGCGTCGCCGGGTGAAGGCGTGGCGGCTCGAGCCCGCGCACGCGCGCCTCACGCGCATCGCCGCGCAGGCCTCGGCGCTCGCCGAGCGACTCGGAAAAGCGCCCATTCGGACGGAAATTAACGCGAATCAGGTGCGCGTGGAGCGGCGTCGCTGGCGCGAATTCTGGGCCGCTTGTGCCCACGTCGTCCGAAACGCGGTCGACCATGGCCTCGAGACGCCGGAGGAGCGCGAGGCCAGCGGCAAGCCCGTCCCCGCGACGCTACGGCTCAGCACCGCCGTGGTCGGCGATCGCTTTCAGGTCGAGTTCGCCGACGACGGCTGCGGTATCGACTGGACCAAGGTGCGCGCCGTCGCGCGCAGGCTCGGCCTCGAGGCGGAGACGCAGCGCGACCTCGAGGAGGTGTTGTTCGCCGACGGGCTCAGCACCAAGGCCGACGTGACCGCCGTCTCCGGGCGCGGGGTCGGGCTCTCCGCCGTTCGGCAAGCGTGCACGCGCCTGGGCGGCCGCGTCGAAGTGGAAAGCACCCCCGGCCGCGGCACGACCTTTCGCTTCGTGTGGCCCGCCGCCGCCGCCTACGTCCCGGGCCAACGCGCGGAAGTTTCCGTGCGTCCGCCGCACTCGACCTCCGCCGCCCGCATTGGAGCCCGACTTTGAATCTCATGCCGACACGCCTCATAGGGCTCTTGCTGCTGCTGCCCGCTGCGTGCGGCAACGACACGACTCAGGACGCGCCAGGCCATGCCGCGCCCGCGCCGGTGGGCGCCGCGCTCGCATCGTCACCCGCCGCGTCACCTGCGGCGAGCAAGACCTTCAACCCGCGGCTGCTCCGCCGGTTCAGCCCGCTGCGAGCGCGGTTCGACGCTAGCGCCGGGCCGGCGACGCGCGAGCAAATCGATCTCGGTCGCATGTTGTATTTCGACAAGCGACTGTCGAAAAGTGGAGACATCGCCTGTAACTCCTGCCACCGGCTCGACGCTTACGGCGTCGACGGCCAAGCGACCTCGACGGGCGAGCGCGGCCAGCACGGCACGCGCAACTCGCCGACCGTGTACAACGCCGCGGGCTTCTTCGTCGAGTTCTGGGACGGCCGGGCCGCGGACGTCGAGGAGCAAGCCAAGGGACCGATTCTGAATCCGGTCGAAATGGCGATGCCGAGCGGCGACGCCGTGGTGCAGCGACTCAAGGCCATCCCCGGCTATCGCGCCGCTTTCGCGCAAGCGTTTGCGGGTCAAGCGGAGCCTCTGACGTACGACAACGTGGGCCGCGCCATCGGCGCGTTCGAGCGAGGCCTCACGACGCCGTCGCGCTGGGATCGCTATTTGCGCGGCGAAACGAGCGCGCTCACCGAGCCCGAAGTCGCCGGACTCAAGATCTTCACGAACATCGGCTGCATGGTCTGTCATACCGGAGAGTTTCTCGGCGGGAGCTCGTACCAACGGGCCGGCGCCGTCGAACCCTGGCCGAACCAGAACGACCTCGGCCGCAGCGCGGTGACGAAAAACCCGGCCGATCGCATGCTGTTCAAGGTACCGACCCTGCGCAACGTCGCCAAGACGGCGCCGTACTTCCACGACGGTTCCGCCGCGACGCTCGACCAGGCGGTGCGCATGATGGGCAAACACCAGCTCGGCCTCGAGCTCGACGACGAGGAGGTCGCTTCGGTCGTCACGTGGCTGAGCGCGCTCACCGGCGAGCTTCCCACCGCCTACATCCAGCAGCCGGAGCTCCCGGCGGACGCCACCGGGGGTGCTCCTTGAAACGCGGGCGCCTCGGCACGTCGCTGCTCGCCGTCATCGGCCTGGTCGTCGCCTGCAGCCACGGTGATCCCGACGCTCCGTCGGGTAGCGATACGCAGGTGGAGAAGGTCGCGGCGAGCCCTGCGAATGCTCCGGCATCCGGTGCGGCTCCCGCCGTTACCGCGTGCGGAAAAAGCGGGCTGCCCGATTGCCCGCTGCAATCGTGGATGAAAGCCACGCTGCAGCCGACGCTGAAGGCTGGCGACCTCGCCAGGCTGAGCGACGCGCTGGACCAGCTCGCACTCGCCGAGCCGTCCGGTTTCAGCGGCTGGGCTTCGGCGGCGCGCGCCGGCGCGACGGCGGCCCGCAAAGGCGACGTCGAAGGCGTCCGCGCGCAGTGCCGCGCTTGTCATGATCAACTGCGCCCGCGCTTCCGCGCCGAGATGCGCGGCGCTCACATCCTGTAGGGTCGTGTAAGCCCGCTGGTTTACGCGTCTGAGTTTCCAGACGCGTGGTCCCGAAGCTCGGACGCCGAGCGCACGGCATTCTGCGGTTTCAGCGCTGTTTTGCGACGGCCCGCGGATTGCAAAAGTGAACGCTCGTCGGCGTCGCGCCGAGCGCAATCATGACCAAACGAGTTCAATCCTCCTCAGGGAGCGAAAGCGACGGGAAACCGGCGCCGAGCGATCGCGTAGAGCGTGACGCCGACACCGTCGAGCTCTTCGGCGGCTTTCTCGCGGAGAGCGCGGAAGGCCTCGAGCAGGTCGACCAAATCTTGCTCGACGCCGAGCGCGGCAGCGCGACGAGCGAGCAGATCAACGCGCTCTTCCGCGTGTTTCACACCATCAAGGGCGTGTCCGGGTTTTTGGCCGCAGACGACGTCACGCATCTCGCGCACGTCACCGAGACCTTGCTCGGGCACGTGCGTGAAGGCGAGGTCGCGCTCGCAGGCCGCGAGCTCGCCGTGATCTTCGAGGCGACGGCGGGCATGCGACACCTCTTCGTTGCGGTGCACGAGGCCGTGGAAAAGTCGCGCGCGATCCCGAGCGACCCGGACGCGGCGCGGCTCGTGGCGCGCATCGAAGCCGTCACGGAGCTGGCCGTGGGCAAGCAGCAGAAAGCCATGGCGCCCGCCGTCCCCGCGGGCGACACGGAGCGCGTCGAAGCCGCTCCAACGGCGTCGCAACCCGCGCCGCCCGCGTCGCAGCCCGCGCCACCCGCTCCGAACGTGCCGGGCGACGCCGCGGGCGCCAAAATCCGCGAGACCGTCAAGGTCGACCTCGATCGCATCGACAGCGTGGTCGAGATGATCGGCGAGCTCATCATCGTCGAGTCGATGATCGCGAACGCGGGTGAGGTGCGCGCCGTGAGCTCGCCGCAGGTGCGCAATTACCTGAGCCAACTCACGAAGATCAGCCGCGACCTGCAGAACGTAGCGATGCGCATGCGAATGGTGCCGGTGCGCGGCGTTTTCCGAAAAATGGGGCGCCTCGTGCGCGACCTCGGCCTGAAGACCGGCAAGAGCGTGCGGCTCGTCGCGCTCGGCGAAGCCACGGAGATGGACCGCAGCATGGTCGAGCGGCTCGAGGATCCGCTGGTTCACATGATCCGCAACGCGATCGATCACGGCATCGAGACGCCCGAGCAGCGCCGCGCGGCCGGCAAGCCCGAGGTGGCGACCATCACGCTCTCGGCGCAGCACGAGGGCGGCAGCGTGTCGGTCGAGCTCTCCGACGACGGCCGCGGCCTCCTGCGCGAAGGCATTTTGAAGAAGGCGCGCGAGCGCGGGCTCGTCGCCGACTCGGGCGAGAGCATGAGCGACGGCGAGGTCCACGCGTTGATCTTTTTGCCCGGGTTTTCCACGGCCGCCGCGGTGAGCGAGCTCTCGGGGCGCGGCGTCGGGATGGACGTGGTCAAGCGCAGCATCGAAGGGCTGCGGGGGCGCGTCGTCGTGGCGTCGACGGCCGGCCAGGGGACGAGCTTCAAGCTGGTGTTGCCGCTCACGCTCGCGATCATCGACGGGATGGTGGTCGCGTCGGGCGGCGAGCGTTACATCGTGCCGAGTCTCGCGGTCGTCGAGTCGCTCAAGCCGAGCGCCGAGATGGTGCGCGTGTTCGGGCGCGACGACGAGCTCGTCAACGTTCGCGGCGAAATCCTGCCGCTGCAGCGGCTCGGCCGCATGTTCGACATCCCCCACTGCGAGACGGCGCCCGAGCGGGCGCGCGTCATCGTCGTGGAGAGCGGCGAGCGCAAGCTCGGGTTGCTCGTGGACGACGTGGTCACGCAGCAGCAGGTGGTGATCAAGGCGCTGTCGGCCGGCGTCGGCAACGCCGAGTTTCTCTCGGGCGCGGCCATCATGTCGGACGGGCGCGTGGGGTTGATTCTGAACGTGGATCGATTGTGCGAAATGTTCGGCGGGAGCCACGGCTTCTGTCGCGGGAATGCGGAGGCAGCAGCATGAGCGGCAAGACTGAAAACGTGACGAGTGGAGCGGCCGGTCTCGCCGGCAAATACATGACCTTTCGGCTAGCGAGCGAGGTCTACGGGCTCGAGATCCTGAAGGTGCGCGAGCTCATCGGATTGCTCGAAATCACGCGCATCCCCCGCGCGCCCGCGCACGTGCGCGGAGTCATCAACCTGCGCGGCAAGGTCATCCCCGTCATCGACCTCAGGCGCAAGTTCGAACTCGAGCCGATCGACGCCACGAGCCAAACCGTGATCATCGTCGTGCAGCTCGCCGCGGAGAGCGGTGGACTCACGATGGGCATTCTGGTCGACGAGGTGCTCGAGGTGCGTGCGATCGGCGCGGGCGACATCGAAGCGCCGCCGAACCTTCAGGGTCAAGCCGCCGCGTCGTTCATTCTCGGTGTCGGCAAGGCCGAGAAGCACGTCATCTTCCTGCTCGACATCGACCGCGTCCTCGGCCCCGACGTGCGCTCTGCGGCCGTCGAACTGCCCCCTGTCCCCACGCTCGGCGCCTAGCGCCCGGTACGTGAACTCAGAAGCTCTCAGGAAAACCCGTCATGCTCGTCAAAACGTTGAAAGTAAAACTAGTTGCCTGCTTCTTCGCCATCTCGCTCGCGACGGCGATCACGGGTTTGATGGCCAATTCGGCGCTCGGCCGCGTGGGCGGACTGCTCGACGACGCCGCCGGAGAGCTCGTCCCGAACCTCGTGCTGCTCGGGCAGCTTCGCTTCGCCTTCAGTCAAGCGCTGTATGCGTCGCACAAGGGCGAATCCTCGCTCGTGATGCACAACGACGCGATGCTGAAGAGCGCGCTCTCGAATCGCGGCAAGGTGCTCGCGGAAGCCGACGCAGCGGCCGCCCAATTCGAAAAGCTCGAGCTCACCGACGAGGAGCGGCGCGCCTGGGCCGACTTCAGAGACGCCTACCGCGTCTGGCGCGGCATCGACGACGAGGTATGGCAGAACATCCAGAAGGGCGACGCGCACGCGGCTTTCGACGGGCTCGATCGGCGCTCGGCCACGACCAAGGTCATCCTCGCGTCCTTCGACACGCTCTTCAAGCGCGAGTCCGAGCAAGCGAAGGCGCTCAAGCTGCAGGGGAGCGCGGCGCAGGCGAGCGCGAATCGCCTGATTTTAGCCACCTCCGTCGTCGCCGTCGCGTTCGCGCTCGGCCTCGGCTGGTTCATGACCGTGCGCATCACGCGGCCCGTGGAAAGGCTCCGTGACGTCGCGGCCCGCATGGCCGTAGGCGACGTCAACCAGAGCCTCGAGCACGAAGCGGACGACGAGATCGGCCAGCTCGCCGACGCGTTCCGCAGGCTCATCGCCTACATCAAGAACGTGGCCGCCGCCGCCGAGAGCCTGGGGCGCGGCGAGGTGACGGTGAACCTGAACCCGCGCTCGGACGCCGACGTGCTCGCGTCGAACATGAAGAAAGCCGTCTCCACGCTGAGCGCGGTCATCACCGAATCGAACGCGCTGATCGAGGCGGCGGGCGCCGGTGAGCTCGACAAGCGCGGCAACGCGGGCGCGTATCAGGGTGCCTACGCGGAGCTCGTCCGTGGGCTGAACCGGCTGCTCGACGCCGTGTCGGAGCCGCTCACGGAAGCGAATCAGGCGCTGTCACGGCTCGCTGAGCGGGACCTGACCGTGCGGGCGAACGCGGGGTTCGAGGGCGAATACGGCCGCATCATGGCCTCGCTGAACCAGGCCGCGGAGAGCCTCGAGCAGAGCTTGCTGCAGGTGTCGGCGACTTCGGAGCAGGTCGCGTCCGCGTCCTCGCAGATCGCGGGCAGCAGCCAATCGGTGGCGCAGGGCGCGTCGGAACAAGCGAGCGCGCTCGAGGAGACGTCGAGCGCCCTCGTGCAAATGGCCGCGACCACCAAACAAACGGCCGAAAACGCTCGGAATGCGAGCGCCCTCGCCGACCAGGCGCGGGACGCGTCGGCGAGCGGCGGCGCGGCCGTGAGCGAGATGAGCGCAGCCATGAGCCGCATTCGCGCCGCGGCCGAGGGCACGGCGGCGATCATTCGCGACATCAACGACATCGCCTTCCAGACCAACCTGCTCGCCCTCAACGCAGCCGTCGAAGCGGCGCGCGCGGGCGAGGCGGGGCGCGGCTTCGCCGTCGTCGCGGAAGAGGTTCGAAACCTGGCGCTGCGCTCGAAGGAGGCCGCCAAGAAGACCGAAACCCTGATCGGCGAATCGATGGCCCTCACCGAACAAGGTGAGGCGCTCTCGGGCCGCGTGGGCGGCAAGCTCGGCGAAATCGTCGACGCGGTCGGGCGCGTGAGCCAAATCGTGAGCTCGATCGCGCAGGCGAGCCAGGAGCAGGCCGACGGCATCGAGCAGTCGAACAAGGCCATGGCGCAGATGGATCAGGTCACGCAGCAGGCCGCCGCGAACTCGGAAGAAACCTCGAGCGCGGCCGAAGAGCTCGCCGGGCAGGCGCAGGAACTCGCGACGCTGGTGAGCCAATTCCGCCTGAACGGCCAGAGCGTGAAAGCCGTCGAAGCGCCCCGTACCGCGCCCCGCGCGGCCCGTCGCGCTTCGGCGAGTCCGTCACGCCCGCTGCGCGCCGCGCGCCGCCAGCCCATGACGAACGGCCACTCGCGTCCCGAGTCGTTGATCCCGCTCGACGGCGATCCGGAGCTCGCCGCGTTCTGAACCGGCGCGGGACCAAGAGGGGAACCCAAACACCGTGAGCGCCTCCGTTTTCAATGAACTCCGCCGTCTCGCGTACGACGAGGCGGGCATCCTGCTCCGCGAAAACAAGCAGAGCCTCGTCTCGGCGCGCATCGCCAAGCGCATGCGCGAGTGCGGGCTCAAGAGCGAGCGCGAATACCTCGACCACTTGCAGGGCGACGGCAGCGGTCAGGAGCTCGTGCACTTCCTCGACGCCATCTCGACGAACTTCACGAGCTTCTTCCGCGAGTCGGCGCACTTCGAGCTACTCACGGCCGAGGTCAAGCGCTGGCTCGAGCAGGGCCGGCGCGAGCTCCGCCTGTGGTGCGCCGCGGCGGCGACCGGTGAAGAGCCGTATTCACTCGCGATGACGCTGTCCGAGGCCGTCGCGAGCGAACCCGTCAGCTGGCGCCTGCTGGCGTCCGACATTTCGGTGCGGGCGCTGCGTACGGCTGCCGCCGGCGTTTATCCGGAATCGCGCCTCGCGCAGGTTCCGGACGCCCTGCGGCGCAAGTACTGGCGCGCGAACGGCACGCAGGGCGGCGAGCCCGGCTTTTGCGCCGCGGGCGAGCTCCGTTCGCGCATCTTGTTCAAGCGCGTGAACCTCGCGACGGCGCCGTTCCCGCTCAGGGGCGAGCTCGACGCCGTGTTCTGCCGCAACGTGATGATCTACTTCGACAACGCCGTGCGCCAGCGGCTCGTGAGCGAGATGGAGCGTTTGCTGCGTCCCGGCGGGCTCCTCGTCGTGGCCCATTCGGAGACGCTGAACGGTATCCGTTCCGGCTTGAAAGCGGTGATGCCCTCGGTGTACCGGAAAGGCGCCGCGGCGTGACGCCGATCACCGTCGGGGTCGGCGATCTGCAGGTGAGCAGCGACGTGAACAGCGTGCTCGTGACCTACGGCGTCGGCTCGTGCATCGCCGTGCTCGCTTTCGATCCGGTGCTGCACGTGGCCGGCATGGTGCACTACATGTTGCCGCTGTCGGCGATCACGCCGGAGAAGGCCAAGGCGCGCCCCGCCATGTTCGGCGACACCGGCGTGCCGCTCCTGTTCGAGCGGTTGTTGCGCCTCGGCTCGCGCAAGTCGGATTGGATCGTCAAGGTCGTGGGCGGCGCGAGCATCCAAGACAACAACAAGACGTTCGAAATCGGTAAGCGCAATTACGTGATGGTGAGGCGGCTCCTCGGCGCGGCCGGCGTGGCTATTAGTGCGGAATCCGTGGGCGGCGCGGGGTGGCGCACGGCACGCCTCTTCGTGGGCGACGGCCGCACGACCGTGCGCGCCAGCGATCACTTCGCGGAGGTCGAGCTGTGAACGTGATTCGTGTGGTCATCGTCGACGATTCCGCGGTCGTGCGGCGGCTCTTCAAGAAGGCGATGGCGTTCGCGCCGGACGTCTCCGTGGTCGCGGAAGCCCCGGACCCGTACGTGGCGCGCGATCTGATCGTCGAGCTCAAGCCGGATGTGCTCCTGCTCGACGTCGAGATGCCACGCATGGACGGGATCACGTTCTTGCAGCGCCTCAATCAGCACTATCCGCTGCCGGTGGTCGTGTGCTCGTCGCTGACGGAGGCGGGCGGCAAACTCACGCTCGATGCGTTCGCGGCGGGGGCCGTCGAGGTCATCTGCAAGCCGCAGGGCCCGCGCGCGCTCTCCGAGCTCGGGGCGGAGCTCGTCGCCGCGGTGCGAACGGCGGCGGGCGCGCGCGCGAGCCGACCGCGCTTGCCGCGCGTTCCCGTCAAGCTCCACCAACGCAACGAGGTCGAGGTGATCGGGATCGGCGCGTCGACGGGCGGCACCGTGGCCGTCGAGTCGATTTTGACGCGTTTGCCCGCGAATATGCCGCCGATTCTCGTCGTGCAGCACATGCCCGCCTACGTGACCAAGGCGTTCGCCGCGCGCCTCGACGGCTTGTGCGAGCTCACCGTCGAAGAAGCGCGGCACGGGCGCGTGCTCGAGCCCGGCCTCGTGCTCGTCGCGCCGGGCGACCAACATCTCGCGCTCGAGCGCGTCGGCTCGAAGCTCCGGGTCAGGCTCGGCGCGGAGGAGCGCGTGAACGGGCACCGCCCCGCGGTCGACGTGCTGTTTCACTCCATCGCCGACGTCGTCGGCCCGCGCGCGGTCGGCGCGATCCTCACGGGCATGGGGAAGGACGGCGCGCTCGGCCTGCTCGAGATGAATCGCGAAGGGGCGTTCACCCTGGCGCAAGACGGCGCGAGCTCCGTCGTGTTCGGCATGCCGAAGGCCGCCATCGACTGCGGGGCAGCGTCCGCCGTCGCCGCGCTCGACGACATCCCCGCGCGGCTCGTACGTGCGATCGAACTGCGTAACTCACGCGCTGTTTCGCGCGTCAGTTGAGCTGTCCCGATTCTTGGAATCGCTTCCGGCCGTATGGATCTCGAGCGCGTCGGGAGACGTGTTTTATAGCCAAATAGTTGACGCTGACGCCTGGTCCGCGGCTTGCACTCACGCTCTCCAACTAAGATGTTGAAGTCACTCAAAGCCAAGCTCTTGAGCGCGTTCGCGGTCGTCTCGCTGGTAGTCGCCGTCGTCGGCGTGATGGGCCTCCGCGCTCTGCACCACACCAACGACAGTTTTCAATACACGGTCGAAAACCTAACCCCGTCGATCTATCACGTCGCCGGCATGCGCGCTGCGATCCGGCTCGCGCTCTCGAGCGCGCTCGATGCCGCGGGAGCGACGCTCGCGAACGACGGCGCGCGAGTGAACGAAGCGCGCGGCGCGCACGACCGCGCGATGACGGACCTCGACGCGAACATCAAAGCCTACGAGGCGATTCCGATTCTGCCCGAGGAGGCCGGACCCTGGCAGCGCTTCCGCGAAAGCGAGCAAGCGTTTCGGCGCCAAGACGACGAGCTCTGGCGCGGCCTCGACGGCCACGACGGGAAGAAAGCCTGGGCTCTCGTGCATGCCGCCGCGGTCGAAGCGGCCGACGCCGAGGTGTTGGCGTCCGTCGAGGGACAACTTGCCGCGGAACGCGGCCTTTTGGGCAAACTCGGCGTGGAATCGAACGCCTTGCAAGCGTCGACGAACACGCAAATCTGGACGACGACGCTCCTCGCGATCGCGGGCGCTTTCGGGCTCGGCTGGTTCATCACGCTGTCCATCACGCGACCGATCGAGAAGCTGAAGCACGCCGCGCGGCGTCTCGCAGAGGGCGACGTCGAGCAGACGATCGCGCACCGCGGCAACGACGAGATCGGGGCGCTCGCGGACGCGTTCCGGGCGCTCGTGAGTTACATTCAGGAGGTGGCGCGCGCGGCGGCCGCGCTCGGCGACGGCAACGTCGAAACGGTCGTCCAAGCGCGCTCGGACGCCGACGTGCTCGCGAAGAGCCTCGGCCGCACGACGGGCACCGTGAAGGCGCTGCTCGGGGACGTGAAGCGGCTGATCGGGGCGGCGCAGCAAGGTGAGCTCTCCGCGCGCGCCGACGCGGGACGCTATGCCGGTGGCTATGCGGAGCTGATCCAGGGGATGAATCAGGTGCTCGCGGCGGTAGGCAAACCGATCGGCGAGGCCAATCGGGTGCTCGAGCGGCTAGCCGCGCAGGATCTCACCGTCCGCGGCAGCACCGATTTCGGCGGCGAATACGGCCGGCTCCTCACTTCACTCACGACCGCGACCGAAAATCTCGAGCGCGCCATGGCGCAGGTTTCGCTCGCGGCCGAGCAGGTGGCGAGTGCGTCGTCGCAAATCGCGGCGAGCAGTCAATCGGTGGCTCAGGGCGCGTCGGAGCAGGCGAGCGCCCTCGAGGAAACCTCGAGCACGCTCGTCGAGATGGCGGCGCTCACCAAGCGCACGGCGGAGAACGCCGGGCAGGCGAACGAGCTCACGCTGACCGCGCGCGACGCCTCGACGAGCGGCGGCGCGGCCGTCGGCGAGATGACCGAGGCCATGAACCGCATCCGTGGCGCGTCCGAAGGCACGGCCGCGATCATCCGCGACATCAACGACATCGCGTTTCAGACGAACCTGCTGGCGTTGAACGCCGCCGTAGAGGCGGCGCGCGCGGGCGAGGCGGGTCGCGGCTTCGCGGTCGTCGCCGAGGAAGTCCGGCACCTGGCGCTCCGCTGCAAGGAGGCCGCGATGAAGACCGAAGGTCTCATCGGTGAGTCGATGACGCTCGCCGAGCAAGGCGAGGCGATTTCGGGGCGCGTGAACCAAACTCTGGGCAACATCGTCGGCGCCGTGAGTCGCGTGACGGGCATCGTCGCTTCGATCGCGCAGGCGAGCCGCGAACAAGCCGAAGGCATCGAGCAATCCACACGCGCGCTGTCGCAGATGGACCAGGTGACGCAGCAAGCGGCGGCGAACTCGGAGGAGACTTCGAGCGCGGCCGAAGAGCTCTCGTCACAAGCCGCGGAGCTTGCCGCTCTCGTCGGAGCTTTCCAGCTCAGCGGCGACCGTCGCCGTCAGGCAGGCCGCGCGAACGGCGAGGTGCGACGGTCGGCGCCAGCGTACTTGCGAACGGTGGCGTAGCCCGCGCGCGCGAGCATTGACGAGCGCGGGTTCTTGCGTCCTTCATAACCGAAGGATGCTGGTTCGCGACCGCCTCGCAGCAACGGTGTCAGTCCTCGCAATCCTGGCCGCCGCATGCGGTAACGGCGCGGCGAGCTCGGGAGGCACCCCGAGCGCCGGCGCGGGAAGCGGTGCAGCGGCAGCGTCCGGGGGACGACCGAATACGGCGGGCGCGGGCGGAGCCGGGGGCTCGAGCGGGGCGGGCGGGAACACGGCGGCGAACGCCGGCGCCACGCAGGGCGGCAGCAGCGGGAGTGGCGCGAACGGGGCCGGCGCTTTGAGTGACGCAGGCCGTCCGGGAGCGGGCGGCGCCGCGGGCGCGCAAGGCGGAAACGCAGGCGCGGGCATGGCCGGGCGCGGTGCTCGGGGCGGCGCGGGCGGCAAGCAAAACGCGGGCGGCGCGAGCGGGACGACCGGTTCGGGCGTCTCCGGTGGCTCCGGTGGTGCGCGGCCGGTCGTGACGGCAGCGCAAGGCACGACGCTCGTGAAGGTCAACTCTGCCGTTCGGCATCAGACGTTCGAAGGTTGGGGGACGAGCCTCTGTTGGTGGGCGCATCACGTCGGCGCGTGGGACACGAGCGGGCTCAATGCCGTCGTTGCGGCCGTCGTCGATCCCGTGAACGGCCTCGGCTACAACGTGTTTCGTTACAACATCGGCGGCGGTGACGACCCGGCTCATCATCACCTCGACCAATACAAGGACATGCCGGGCTTCGAGCCCTCGGCGGGGACGTGGGACTTTACGGCCGACGCGGAGCAGCGCGCCGTCTTGCAGCAGATCCTCGCGAGCGGCACCGGGATCATCCTCGAGGCGTTCTCGAACTCTCCGCCCTATTGGATGACGAAGAGCGGTTGTGCGTCCGGGAGCAGCGACGGCTCGAACAACCTGAAGGACGACTCCTACGACGCGTTTGCGGATTACCTGACGGAAGTGGTCAAGCACTACCGGGACGCCTTCGGCATCACGTTCCGCACGCTCGAAGCCTTGAACGAGCCGAGCGCCGATTGGTGGAAGGCGAACGGCGGCCAGGAGGGCTGTCATTTCTCGGCCTCGAATCAGCAGACCATCGTCAAAGCCGTGGCCGCGAAGCTCAGCGCGAAAGGCCTCACCGACACCAGCGTCAGCGCGTCGGACGAGAACAGCATCGACGACGGCTACAACAATCTGCGCGCGTTCGACGCGGCTTCGCTCGCGGCGCTGGGCCAGATGAACGTGCACACCTACGCGGGTAGCCGCCGGGCGGATTTACGCACGCTCGCGACCAGCAAGGGCAAGCGACTCTGGCAGTCGGAGTCCGGCCCGCTCAATCAGACGCTCGCCGACGACACCGAAGCAGCGATCTTCATGGCGGGGCGCATCATCACCGATCTGCGCGACTTGCAGGCGGAGGCGTGGGTCGATTGGCAGTCCGGCGACACGAACCACAACTGGGGCAGCTTCACGCTGAACGACTCGAAGCAGACCTGGAGTCCCCTCAAGCGCTTCTACATGCACGCGGGCTTCAGCCGCTACATCCGCCCCGGCGCCGTGTTCGTCGATATCGACGACAGCGACATGGTCGCGGCACTGAGCGCGGACGGTCACTCGCTCACCATCGTCGTGCGCAACGGCGATACCTCGAAGAGCAAGGGGTTCACCTTCGATCTCACGGCGCTACAGGCCGTGGGCGCGACGGTCGAGGGCCACCGCACCTCGCGCAGCGAGGATCTGACGGCGCTCCCCGCGACGGCGCTCGACGGCTACAGCTTCGTCGCGACGATTCCCGCGTTCTCGGTCACGACCTTCGTCGTGCCGCTGCCCTAGTTCGGTCATTCCGCGCTGGCGGCGCGCCGTTCGAGCCCCAGGCGATTGACGGGGCGCTCGAGTCCGAGGTGATCGCGCAGGGTCTTCCCGCGGTACTCGCTGCGGAAGAGGCCGCGGCGGCGGAGCTCCGGCACGAGCAGCTCGACGATGTCGTCGAGGCCCGTCGGCAGAACGGGCGGCATCAGGTTGAAGCCGTCCGCTCCTTCGTTCTCGAACCAGGCCTGGAGCTCGTCGGCGATTTGCGCGGGCGTGCCGACGAGGGTCCAATGGCCGCGCGCGCCCGCGACCCACAAATAGAGGTCGCGGATGGTGAAGTGTCGCTTCTTCGCGATGTCGTACATTAGCGCTTGGCGGCTCTTTTGGTTGTTGGTCTCGGGCAGATCCGGCAAGGGGCCGTCGACCGGAAAGCGCGATAGGTCGAAATCCCCGGCGAGACCGGAGAGCAACGCGAGGCCAACCTCGGGCAAAATCAGGTCCTGGAGTTCCTGGTATTTGGCCTGCGCTTCGCTCAGCGTGCGTCCGAGCACCGGGAAGATGCCGGGCATGACTTTGAGCGCTTCCGCGCGCCGGCCGTACTTCTGGAGTCGGCCTTTGACGTCGCGGTAGAAAGCCTGGGCGTCGGCGAGCGTCTGCTGCGCGGTGAAGATCACTTCGGCGGTGCGTGCCGCGAACTCCTTGCCGTCCTCCGACGAACCGGCTTGAACGATGACCGGATAGCCCTGCGGGGGGCGCGGCACGTTGAGTGGCCCGCGCACCTTGAGGTACTTGCCCTGGTAGTCGAGTTGGTGCGCGCGAGTGGGATCGTAGAAGACGCCCTTGGCCTTGTCTCGCACGAACGCCTCGTCTTCCCAGGAGTCCCAGAGTCCGGTGACCACGTCGTAGAATTCGTTGGCCCGCTCGTAGCGGAGCGCGTGCTGCGGGTGAGCATCGAGGCCGAAATTGCCCGCGGCGTGCGGGCTACCCGTCGTGACGATGTTCCAACCCGCGCGCCCGTGACTGATGTGGTCGAGCGACGCGAACTTGCGGGCGAGCAAATACGGATCCTCGTACGTGGTCGAGGCGGTCGCGATGAAGCCGATGCGTTCGGTGACCGCGGCGAGCGCTGAGAACAACGTGACCGGCTCGAACGAGCCGGCATAAGCCGTCTTGCCCTCCGCGCCCGCGAAGAACGCGGCCGCGAGGCCGTCGGCCAGAAAGACGGCGTCGAGCTTCGCCCGTTCGGCGGTTTTTGCGAGGCGTACGTAGTGTTCGAGGCTGATGCCCCCGTCAGCGTGCGCCGAAGGGTGGCGCCAGGCCGCGACGTGATGGCCCGTGGCCGGCAGGAAGGCACCGAGTTTGAGTTCGCGGGATTCAGGCATGGTCCAGCGAGTGCCTATGCGCCCGGTCCGCGCGCTCTGTCCACTATAGAAGACCGGCGCGCGCATTGGGCGCGCCGCTTGCTGACGGTGCAGCAAGCGGGTGCGCGTCGACGCTCGACTCACTCAGTATGACGGAGAGAGCGTCGCGCAAGCTCGGCCCCACGCGGCGCAGCTGCTCGCGGTGCTGCGCCGAAAGTTCACGCAGCACGCGCTCTCCGCTGCGCCGGATGTGCACGGTGACTTGGCGTCTGTCGGCCGCGTGCCGCCGGCGCTCGACCAAACCCGCGGCTTCGAGCTTGTCGACGAGCCCGACGGCCGTGTGCGGCTCGACGCACAGACGCTCGGCCAAGGCGCCGACGGTCGCGCGCCGGCCCGCGGGCAGGCCCTTGCAGGCGAGCAGGAGCTGATGGTGCTGGGGTTCGAGCCCCGCCGCCCGTGCGGCCCGTTCGCTGAATTGTAGGAACCGCCGCACTTGATAGCGGAGTTCCGCCAGCGCGCGATAGTCGGCGAGGGCGAACGCCTCGAGTTCGGCGGGCCTCTGCGGGCCCCGAGCGGTGGCTGTGTGTCCTGTTTGTTTGACGATAGTCCAATATAATAGACGCGCGAACGGCTTGCTGCCAAGCTCGTCGTGATGGAGCTTTCAACGTCGGTACTCACGTTGCCCGAGACGGGCTCGCTCGGACTTTCCGAACGCGCCAAGGCGTTCGTTTTCGACGATCCGAACTCACGGCGCCTGCTCGAACAAATCCAAAAGGTCGCGGGCGGCGATCGGCCCGTGCTGATCAACGGCGGACCGGGCACCGGCCGCGAGCTCGTGGCCCGTCACCTGCACGCGCTCGGCTTGCGCCCGAGCGGTCCCTTTCTTGCGGTCAACTGCGGTGCCTTTCCGAAGGACGCCGTCGCCGCGGAGCTTTTCGGTCTCGAAAAGCGGGTGGCCCGCGGGATCATGACGTCACGTCCGGGCTGGCTCGAGGCCGCGCACGGCGGGACGCTCTACCTGGACGCCATCGGGGACCTGGCGCTCGAGACGCAGGGGCGGCTGCTACGCACCCTCCAGGAGCACCAGGTGATGCGGCTCGGCGCGCGGCGCAACCGGAGCTTCGACGTGCGGGTCGTGGCCGCGAGCGACGTCGAGCTCGAGGACGCCGTGAAGGCCGGGCATTTTCGCCGTGATCTACTGCGGTTTCTCGCGGGGGCCGTGCTCGTCGTGCCGCCGCTGCGAGAGCGCCCCGGTGACATCTTGCCGCTCGCGCGCCACTTCTTGCACGTGTACCAGCGGCGCATCGGCATCGGCGCGCGCGAGCTCGACGACGGCGCTGCCGCGCGCCTTTTGCAGCATGCGTGGCCCGGCAACATCCGCGAGCTCGAGACCGTGATTCACCATGCGCTCCTGCGTTGCCACGGGCATTTCATCACGGAAACGGATCTGCGCCTCGGTCCCGCGCAGGAGGCCGTGCCGAGCGTCGAGCCGCGCGCCGTGCTCGAGCGCGCCTTGCTCGAGCTCTTGGCGGCAAGTCCCCCGAACCTGCGCGACCTCGTGGACGAGACGCTGCTGCGCGCCGCGTACCGCCATTGCCAGCACAACCAGCTGAAGACGGCGCGGCTGCTCGGCGTCAGCCGCAACGTCGTGCGCGCGCGGCTGATTCAATACGGAGAAATCGCGGGCGTCGTGCGTCGCACGCAAGGCGCGAGCGAGGGCGCGCGTGCCGCGGCGCCGCTGCACGGCGTCGTGCGCATCGGCTACCAGCGCGTCGGCCTCTTGAAGGTCGTGCGCGCGCGCGGCTCGCTCGCGGCGAGGTTTCGCGAGCTCGGCTTCGAGATCGAGTGGGCCCACTACCCGAGCGGCATCCGCTTGGTCGACGCGTTCCGCAGCGGCAAGCTCGACCTCGGCGTGGTCGGCGAAGGTCCGCCGATCTTCGCGCATGCGGCCGAGGTGCCGGTCGTCTACGTCGCTGCCGAACCGTCGGCTCCCGAGGCGGAAGCCATCATCGTTCGGCGTGACTCGCCGATTTTTCACGTACGCGAGCTCAAGGCCAAACGCGTCGCGGTCGTGCGCGGCTCGAGCGCGCACTATCTCCTCATCCGCGCGCTCGAGGAGGCGGGGGTCGAGTACGCGGACATCGCCTTGAAGTTCGCTTTTCAGGACGCGGCGCGCGCGGCCTTCCAGAGCGGCGACATCGACGCCTGGGCGCTCGGCGACCCGGGCCTCGCGGAGGTTCAGCAGAGCATGCCGACCCGCGTGCTGCGTGACGCGCGCGGTCTCGCCCCCAATTCCGCCTATTACCTCGCGTCGCAAGCCTTCGCGGAAGCGCAGCCCGAGCTACTCGAAGTCGTGCGCGTCGAGCTCGAATCGGTGGCGCGCTGGGCCGCGCAAAACGTGGACGAAGTGGCGGGCGCGTACGCGGTGCGCCTGGGCATGCAACGCGAAGCGCTCGGGCTCTCGCTCAAGCGCGGCATCGGCAGGCGGCTGCGCCAGCCCGAGCTGATGGCCTCGCAGCAACGCATCGCCGACGCGTTCTTCAGGCTGAAGATCATCCCGCGCGGCGTTTCGCTGGCGGGCGTGCGCTGGGCGCCCGACAACTCGAACGCCCACGACGCCGAATACGAGGACGCCGCTCCCGAGCCCGAGCGACCTGCTGCCCACGCAGCAAGCGCTCTCTAAACCCGGCGCGGGCAGCGGGGCAGCAGTGGACGCGGTGCCGCGCTGTCTTCTAAAGTAGAGGCAACTTCACTGGAGCGACATGAGGCGGCGGGCGCGAGCCGAGCCGTGAATGCTCGCGCGCAAGGAGTCATCATGAGTCAGAGTGAACATATCGAGGTCGTGCCCGTAGCGGGGCGTATCGGAGCGGAAATCCGCGGAGTCCGCCTGGCGGCGGACCTGAGCCAGGGCGTCGTGAGCAAGATTCGCGAAGCCTGGCTCAAGCACAAGGTCGTGTTTTTCCGCGGTCAGCAGCACTTGGACGAGGGGACGCAAGAGGCGCTGACGGGGATCTTCGGCGGACCGCCCGTCGGGCATCCGACGGTACCGTCGATTCAAGGCACGCGCTTCATCACCGAGCTCGATTCGAACCACGGGGGTCGCGCCAACACGTGGCACACCGACGTGACGTTCGTCGATGCTTATCCGCGCGCCTCGATCCTGCGTGCGCTCGTGGTCCCCGCGGCCGGTGGGGACACCGTCTGGGCCAACACGGTCACGGCGTATCAGGAGCTCTCGCCCGAGCTCCGTGCGCTCGCGGACACGCTGTGGGCCGTGCACACCAACGAATACGACTACCAGGCGCGGCGCAACAACGCGACGCCGGACGACCTCCGCTACTACCGCGAAGTGTTCACTTCGACCGTGTACGAGACGGAGCACCCGGTCGTGCGCGTGCACCCGGAGACCGGGGAACGCAGCCTTTTACTCGGGCACTTCGTGAAAAAGCTCGTAGGGCTCTCGTCCTTCGACTCGAGTCACCTCTTTCAGATCCTGCAAGAGCACATCACGCGTCACGAGAACACCGTGCGCTGGCGCTGGGCCGTCGGTGACGTCGCGGTGTGGGACAACCGGGCTACGCAGCACTACGCCATCAACGACTACGGGGATCAGCATCGCCTGGTGCGCCGCGTCACGGTCGACGGCGACGTTCCCATCAGCATCGACGGGCGCCGCAGCGTCACGCGCAGCAAGGTCGTCCGTCCCGCGGCCGAGCCGCAAGCCGTCGCAGCGGAGTGAAGCGAACCATGGCCATCAAGCTCTATTACACCCCGGGCGCCTGCTCACTCTCTCCCCACATCGCCCTGCGTGAGGCCGAACTACCGTTCGAGCTCGTGCAGGTGAACCTGGCCGAGAAAAAGATCGTGAACGACGGCAGCTTCTACGACGTAAACCCCAAGGGGTACGTGCCTGCGATCGTGCTCGAGGACGGACAGCTCCTCACCGAGGGCGCCATCCTCGTGCAATACATCGCCGATCAGAAGCCCGAGAAGAAGCTCGCGCCGCGTGCCGGGACGCTCGAACGCGTGCGGTTGAACGAGTGGCTGCACTTCATCGCGACGGAGCTCCACAAAGGCTTCGGCCCGGTGAACAACCCGAAATCGAACCTGGAGATCAAGCAGTTCTTCCAGGCGCGCCTGCTCTCGCGCTTCGAGTTTCTAGCGCGGAGTCTGAGTGGGAAGCAGTTCCTGCTCGGAGAGCAATTCACCGTCGCGGACGGGTACGCGTACTACACGCTGCGGAACCTGCGAAAGCTCGACGCGACGGTCGTCGATAATTCACCGGTGCTGAAGCCGTACTTCGAGCGGGTCCACGCGCGTCCCGCGGTGCAGGCGGCCCTCACGGCCGAGGGCGTGGCGTAAACAGGCGAGCGAACGAAACATGGCGGCCCGTCCCGCGCGATCAGCGTGAACGGGCCGTCCCGAACGAAGGAGAACCGTCGTGTGTGACTGTGCATTCGGTCTAATTTCCGAGGCTACTCCGACCCTCGGCGCGGCTGCGTTCGACACGCCCCCTCCGGCTTGGACGCGTGGCGAGCGAGCGCCCTCATCGCCGCGCCCCGATACTTCTGGCGAGGTAGCGACTGCAGAGCTCAGCTCGACGCCGATGCAGGGAGACTCCGATGGATCTAGAGCTCGCCGGTAAACGCGCTATCGTCACGGGCGGCAGCCGTGGCATCGGCAAAGTCATCGCGGAGGTTCTTGCGGGCGAGGGTGTCGACGTGGCCATCGCCGCGCGCGGAGGCGATGCGCTCGCCGCGAGCGCGCGGGAGCTCGCCGCCGTGACGGGCCGCAAGATCGTGCCCCTCGTCGCCGACACGGGCAATACCGAGTCGGTGAATCGGCTCGTGGGGCGCGCGATCGAAGAGCTCGGCGGCGTCGATATCCTGGTCAACAACGCGGCCGTCCCCGGCGGCATTTCGCCCGCGACTCGCCTCGAGCAGATCGTAGACCAAGAGGTGCTCGACGACGTCGACATCAAGGTCGTCGGGTATTTGCGCACGGCGCGCGCGCTCGCTCCGCACCTCGTGGCGAAAGGGTGGGGGCGCATCATCAACATCGGCGGCCTCGCGATCCATCGCACGGGGCGGCCGGTGGCGACGCTGCGCAACGTCGGTGTCGCCGCCATCACGAAGAACCTCGCCGACGAGCTCGGCCCGAAGGGGGTGAACGTGACGGCCGTCCATCCGGGCGCGACCCGTACCGAGCGCACCGATCCGAAGTCGGAGCCGACTCTGGCGGCGGGAATCGGCATCGGGCGGCTCGTGGACGCCAAGGAAGTGGCTTGGCTCGTCGCGTTCCTGGCGTCGCCCAAGAGCGTCGCGATCAACGGTGACGCCATTCCCGCCGGCGGCGGCAGCCCCGGGGTCATTCACTATTGAACGCCGGGGTGCTCGCGACGCTCGCGTCACTCCTGCTCGCCGCGTGTGCGCCGCCGCACGTCGCCGCTCCCTACACCGACGCCGAAATCGACCGCGCCCTGACGCCCGTGCGCGGACTCCGCGCGCGCTGCTACGCCCCGTCGCGTTCGGCGGCACAGCGCGCGCGCGTGGTCGTCGACTTCACCCTCGCCGTTGAAGATGACGGCGCCGTGCGGTCGCGGCCGAAGTACGCGAGCGCGGACGATGCCGAGCTCCTCGAATGCTTGCGGCACGGCTTGGACGCGTTGCGCTTCCCCGCGCGCGGGCGCGAGTGGCTGCGCGTCCATCTCGAGCTCGGTCCCGCCGTTACGCCCCGCTCCCCGGCTTCCAAGACGTGAAGCGCCTCTCGAGCGCGAGGAGGAGCTGATTGTAAAGGATGCCCGCGAGCATCAGCGTCAAAATCCCCGCATACATCTGGGGGATTTGGAAGTTGTACTGCGAATAGATGACGAGGTACCCAAGTCCCGCCTTGGCGCCGATCATCTCCGCGGCGACCAGCACGACGAGCGAGTATGCGCCCGCGAGGCGAATGCCGACGAAGATGGTCGGCACTGCCGCTGGCAGGATCACCTTGTAAAAGAGCGTGAAGGGCGAGGCGCCGAGCGACCGCGCCGATTTGACGAGCAGCGGATCGACGCCTTTCACGCCGGTGATGGTGTTGAGCAAGATGGGCCAGGACGCCGCGTAGACGACGAGCGCAATCTTCGATGCTTCACCGATGCCGAGAAACAAAATGAAGACCGGCAGGAGCGCGAGCGCGGCCGTATTGCGCAAGAGTTCGAGCAAGGGACTCACCACGTCGGCGAGCCGCTTGGACCAGCCGAGCGCGAGCCCCAGTGGCACGGCGTAGACGATGGAGAGCAAGAAGCCCGCCGCGGAGCGCCCGAGGCTCGCCGCGATGTGTTGCTGGAGCTGGCCGCTGCGCCAGAGCTCGAATGCCGCCGCGAGCACGGCCGAGAACGGCGGCAAAAACGTGGCATCGACCAGGTGAAGTCGGGGCAATACCTCCCACGCTCCGAGCACGCCGGCGATGAGCGCCGTTCGAGTGACGACGCGCCTGAAGTGCAAGACGGGGCGCGCGAAGAAGGGCTCCGCCGGGACGAGTTCGAGGGATTGCTGGACGCTAGCCATGCACTGTCGCTCCTTCCGCACCGAAGCCCGCGCTCGCCGCGGCGAGCTTCGCGCGTCGTTCTTGCTCTTCGGCGCGGCGCACTTCATCGCGGAGGATGCCCCACACGTGCTGGCGGAGCCGTCCGAACTCGGGCAGCGATCGCGCGTCCTCGCCGCCGGCGCGCACCGAGGCGGGCACGTCGATCACGGTCTTGATGCGACCGGGGCGGGAGGTCATGACGGCGATGCGCTGGCCGAGAAAAATCGCCTCGTCGATGCTGTGCGTGATGAACAAGATGGTCTTCTGCGACGCCTGCCAGATGCGCAAGAGCTCGATTTGCAGGGTTTCGCGCGTCTGCGCGTCGAGCGCCGCGAACGGCTCGTCCATCATGAGCACGCTCGGGTCGGAGGCCAAGCTGCGCGCGATCGCGACGCGCTGCTTCATGCCGCCCGAGAGCTCGTGCGGATAGCGGCCCTCGAACTCGGCGAGGCCGACGAGCTCGAGGTAGCGGCGGGCGGTCTCGCGTCGAGCTCGTTCGCCGATTCCGTTCACTTCGAGTCCGAACTCCACGTTGGCGAGCACCGTGCGCCACGGGAAGAGTGCGTATTGTTGGAACACGAGGCTGCGGTCGGGTCCCGGCCCCGTGACGGGCTTGCCGTCGATGAGAACCGCGCCGCTCGTGGGCACGGCGAGGCCCGCCACCAGGTCGAGCAAGGTCGATTTGCCGCAGCCGCTCGGCCCGACGACGACCAAAAACTCGCCCGCAGGCAGCTCGAGGTTCACGCCCGCGAGGGCGTGGAATGGCGCCTTCGAGGTCCCACGCGCCGGATAGGAGCGACCTACGTTCGAGAATTCGATTTTCGCGCTCATCGGCACGGGTCCTTTCGAGTCAGATGGGCTGGTTCGCGAACGGATTCAGTTCGTTCGTGTAGAGGTCGTGCGCGCGCAGCTGGCCCGGCTTGAGCTGGCCGTCTTTCACGAGCCAGTCGAGCCAGATCTGGTACTCGTGATCCACGATGACGCCGCCCTTTTGCGCGACGCCCGTGGAGCGCCAGAATTTCACGACGGAGGCGTCCTCGTTGCGCTGGCGCGCTTGGATGATGCGCGTGTAGCGCGCGATCACGTCGTCGCGCGGCGTCGTCTGGGCCCAAGCGATCGCCTTCGCGACGGCCTCCACGAAGTGGCGAGCCGCGCGTGGATTCGTGCTCAGGAAGTCCTGCCGCATCACGTAGCTGCCCGCGGTCAACTTGCCGAACAGGTCGTAGTCGGAGAAGAGCTTGTGGATCCCTCCGCGTTCGAGCGCTCGGTCGCGCAGGATGCCCATGAGTACGGAGACGTCGACCTGCTTTTGGCGGAGCGCTTGTTCCCCGCTGACGGGCGGCACGACGACGAGCGTGACCTGGTCGATTTCCGCCTTCGTGAGCCCCGCGCGGCCGAGGTATTCGCGCAGCGTGAACTCCATGTGCGCGCCGAGCGTGTTGACGGCGACCTTCTTGCCGAGCAAATCGCGAGCGTCGTGGATCGGGCTCCCGTCCACCACGAAGAAGCCTCCCCACGTCTCTTCGTCGATGCCGTAGTAGCCGATGACCGGGCGAATGTGCGCGCTCGCGGCGATGAGCTTGATGATGGCGCCGTTGAAGGCGCCGCCGAAGTCGACGTCGCCCGTCACGACGCTCTGAATGTCCTGCGGCCCGCTGATGGTCATGCCGACCAGCTTGAGCCGCAGCGGGGCGAGGTAGCCGAGGTCGTCCGCGAGCTCGGGGAACGTAACCTGGCCACTGAAGCCCTGGTAACGAAGCTCCTCGAGCTCGTAGCCGGTCGCACTCGCGGCCGGCGCCGTGCTCGTGGCTTTCGCTTTGGAGCAGGCCGCGCAAAAAAGCGCGAGGAGGATGCAGAGCAGAAAGCGACGACCGCTCGCGCGTTGGGGGCGAGCCATGCTCAGGCGCGCTCGGGCGCGCTGGGTGCGAGCGCGGAAGACGCAGGCTGCGCCGGCCCGAGGATTCGATACGACTGATCGTTGGCGGCGCCCGGTGTTCGACCTTCACCCCAACCCACGGCGGCGCGGTAACTGCCGAGCAACCGGCGCTCGACGAGCGAACTTTCGCCCACGGCGACCGGCGCGTCCGCCTCGGGCGCGACGAAGAGCGCGTCCGTCGGGCAGTAGAGCTCGCACATGAAGCAGGTCTGGCAGTCCTCCTGTCGCGCGATCACGGGCGCCTCGTCGGGTACCGCGTCGAACACGTTGGTTGGGCAGACCTTCACGCACAAGTCGCAGCGGATGCAGCGGGTGTCGCTGACGAGCTCGATCATGCGGCAGTTCCCTGAACGGTGGCCGGCAGCGGACGAGTTTGCGGCGGCACCGCGGCCTGCGCTTCCGGGCGCACCGTGATGGTGTCGAGCCCGCTCGTCACGAGCCGTCGTTGTTGGCTGGGATCGAGCGCGGGGAAGTCTTGATGCTTGTGCATGCCGCGGCTTTCGCGGCGCACACGCGCCGTTTCGTACATGAAGCGAGCGGTTGCCACCATGGCGGCGGCCTCGCGCCCGCGAATGACGGAGCGCGCGCGCTGCGGAGGACGCGCTTGAACCGTGTCCCAGAGCGCGGCGAGTTCGCCGAGCGAGTGCGCGAGGCCGTCGTGCGTGCGAAATAGGTTGCGATCGTAGGGGAACACCTCGGCTTGTACGGCGCGCACGACGGCGTCCGGATCGAGCAGAGCGCCGGAGGCGCCGCGCAAAGTCGCTCGGCCGGCAGCGTGCGTCGCGCGTGAGCTCGCGGACCTGCCGAGGGCCTTGGCGTGCCGCGCCGCGCCTTCTCCCGCCCAAAATCCAGAAGAGATCGCCCACGCCGCGTTGTGGCTGCCACCGCCGGTGAAACCGCCGCAGATGAGCTCGCGGGTCGAGGCGTCGCCCGCTGCGAAGAGGCCCGGCACGTTGGTCGCGCACTCCTCGTCGGCGATGCGAATGCCGCCGGTCCCGCGCACGGTGCCTTCGAGCCTGAGCGTGACCGGAAAGCGCTGCGTCAGCGGATCGATGCCGCTCCGATCGAAGGGCAAGAAGAAGTTCGGCTGCGAGGCACGCAGGGAGGCGCGCAGGGATTCGGGCGCCTGATCGAGTTGGCAAAACACCGGTTCCTTGAGCAGCGTGCGCGCGATCACGGAGCGCCCGCGCGCGGAGCCGGCGCCCTCGATGGGACGGCCGTCGGCGTAGTAGAAGGTCGCCCAGCGATAAAACGCCGACTTGGTCACGGAGGCGAACGCGGGCGCTAGCCCGTAGGCGTTCGAAAACTCCATGCCGGAAAGCTCGGCGCCGGCTTCGGTGGCGAGCAAGTTGCCGTCACCCGTGAGCACGTTGCAGCCGAGCGCCTTGCTCAAGAACGCGCATCCGCCGGTGGCAATCACGACCGCTCCGGCCTTCACCGACCAGCGCTGGCCGCTGCGCGAGACGCCGTTCGCTCCCGCCACGGCTCCGTCGGCGACGAGCAGCTCGAGCGCGGGGCTGTGGTCGAGGATCCGCACGCCGGCCTGCTTGATCTTCTTGCGCATGAGCTTCATGTACTCGGGGCCCTGCAAGCTCTTGCGCGCCTGCTCCCCGTCGTCGTCGCGCGGAAACGGATAGCCCCAATCGGCTAGCTTGCCGACGTTTTCATAGGTTCTGTCGAGCACCCGGTCCATCCAGCTCCGCTCGGCGAGAAAGCCCCCCATGCTCTCGCGGCTCACGCGCGCTTCCTCGCGCGCATCCGGATCGGGCGGCACGTACCAAACACCCACGCCGGAGGGCGCCGTGGCGCCGCTCGTGCTGCAGTAGCCCTTGTCCGCCAGTACGACGCGGGCTCCGCGCGCCGCCGCGGCCCACGCCGCCCAGGTGCCCGCCGGTCCGCCGCCGATGACCAGCACGTCGGTTTCGATGCTCAGGAGGTCGTCGCTGAGCTCGGCACTCTCCACGCTGCTGTCTGAACTACGCTGAACGAAATCCGTCATCTTCGTCACTCCGAGTTGGCCAGCCCGTCGAGACGGCGGCCGCGGAACCGTGCACCCGTTGTGTCTAGAATAACGGACACCACCGAGCAAGCCGGTGGACAGAGCACGAGGGCACTTGGTCGGCGCATTGCTGCCTCCGCAGCAACGGACCGTCCCCCCCCCTCGATTCGACCGCGTCCCTAGCGACTCGTTCAAGAACCGAGGGTGAAGCCGCCGCCCGAAACGTCGAGGGTCGCGCCGCTCACGAAGGTCGCTTCGTCCGAGAGCAGCCAAAGAATCGGCGCGGCCACTTCTTCGACGCGCGCGGGGCGGCCGAGCGGGATCGTTCGCTCGAGCGTGCGCCGGAACTCGGCATCGCCGAGGCGGGCTTCGGTCAGCTCGGTGACCGTGAAGCCGGGGCGCACCGACACGACCCGGATCCCCTCGCGCGCGACCTCCTTGGCGAAACCGAGGCTGAACGCGTCGATCGCAGCCTTGCTGGCCGCATAGTGGGAGTTGCCGGGCCGGCCGCCGATGGTCGCGGCCATCGACGAGACGTTCACGACGACGCCGCCCGCGCCGCCCGAACGAGTCGACATACGGCGCGCGGCCTCGCGGCAGCAAAGCATCGTGCCGAGGACGTTCGTCGCGACGAGCTCCGCGAGATCGGCAGCGCGAGCCTCCGCGACGCGAGCGGGCGCGGGGACGACCCCGGCGCTGTTGACGAGCGCCGTGACGGGGCCGAGCTCTCGTTCGAAGTCCCGAAAGAGGCGCTCCACCTCGTCTTCCTTGGAGACGTCGCCGGCGAGCGCCACTGCCTCGGCGCCGCCGGCGCGGAGCTCGGAGACGAGCGCTTCGGCTCGTTCGCGCTGGCTGCGGTAATTCACGCCGACGGCGAAACCACGGCGCGCGGCGAGGCGCGCGCTCGCCGCACCGATGCCGGTCGCGCCGCCGGTCACGAGCAGTCTCTTCGCGCGTTCGGGGTCGGTCATGTCTAGCCGGTTAGCACGTCCCCCGCGGGCCCCTTGCTGCGCCGGCAGCAAGCCGCGGCAAAACGCCGGCTTCCGACGGGCTACGTCCGTCCAGTTTGGTAGACAGAGAGCGAACCCCGCGCCGACGCGGGTCGGAGCCAATCGAGCCATGGGTCAAAAAAACGTAGAGCGTGCGCTCGCTGCCATCTCGCGCGGCGAACTCGTGGTCGTTGCCGACGACCAGGATCGCGAAAACGAAGGCGATCTCATCGGTGCGGCGGAGCACCTGACGGCGGAGCAGATGGCGTTCGTCGTGCGGCACACGAGCGGCGTGGTGTGCGCGCCGCTCGGCGCCGAACGCGCCGCCGAGCTCGCGCTGCCGCAGATGGCGCCCGACAACGAGGAAGCGCAACGCACCGCGTTCACCGTCTCCGTCGACTACCGCTACGGGACCGGCACCGGCATTTCAGCGGCCGATCGTGCCCGCACGTTTCGCGCTTTGGCGGATCCGAGCACGCGTGCGGGCGACTTCGCGCGGCCGGGTCACGTGTTTCCGCTGCGAGCGCGCTCGGCGGGTGTTTTCGAGCGGCGCGGTCATACCGAAGCGGCGGTCGACCTCGTGCGCCTCTCGGGGCTCCGCTCGGTCGGCATGCTGTGCGAGCTCGTGCGTGACGACGGCGAGATGCGACGTGGCGCGGAGCTCGAGCGTTTCGCGGCGGACCATGGGCTCGCGTTCCTGAGCATCGCTGAGCTCGTGGCTTATCGCCGCGCGAACGAGCGGGTCGTCGAGCGCGTAGCCGAAGCGCGGATCCCCACGCGTCACGGCGTCTTTCGCGCGCACGTATTTCGCTCGTTGCTCGACGGCGTCGAGCATGTCGCACTCGTGCGCGGCGAGGTCGCCGGGCAAGAGAACGTCCTCGCGCGTGTCCACTCGGAGTGCCTGACGGGCGATATTTTCGGCTCGGCTCGCTGCGACTGCGGCGAGCAGCTCGACCGCGCGCTCGCGAAGGTGGCGGCCGAGGGCAGGGGTGTCGTGGTCTACCTCCGCGGACACGAGGGTCGCGGCATCGGCCTTGCGCGCAAGTTCGACGCCTATCGCCTGCAGGATCTCGGGCGTGACACCGTCGAAGCCAACGTCGAGCTCGGTCTGCCCGTCGACGCGCGGAGCTACGACGTCGGCGCCCAAATCCTGACCGAGCTCGGGATCACGACGCTGCGCCTGATGAGCAATAACCCCGCCAAATTCACCGAGCTCGAGGGTTACCCGCTCAAGATCGTGGAACGCGTGCCGCTGATCGTCGCTCCGAACGCCGAAAACGTGAGCTACCTCCGCACGAAGCAGCAAAAGCTCGGCCACCGGCTCGGGCTCTCGGTAGGGTGAAGACGGCGATGGCCCACGCGAGCACCCGTTCGCGTTCAGGGCTTCCGGGCCGTCGCGAACACGAGGTAGCGCTCGAGCGTGAGGCCCGCCGCCGTCCGGCGCGCCTCGAGCTTTTCGTCGAGACGCGCCCGCACGCGCTCGAGCTGGCTGTCGCCAAGTTGAGCCAAGAAGTTCCCGAAAGAGCTGCTCCGGCTCCACTCGACCAGATCGGCGGCGCCCGCGAGGGTGTCGACGAAAGTGTGCGGCTGCACGCGGACGTCCACGAAACCAGCCTCCACGAGCAGGCGGGAGAGCTCGGCTCCGCTCACGCGAAAGTTCGTCCCGAGCGAGCTCGCCGCCGCGTCGAGCCCGAGCTCCACGAGGGCTTCGCGTACGAGCGCGACGGACTGATGGGGGCGTTCGGCATCGGCGCTGTTCACGGCGAAGCGGCCGCCCGGCTTGAGCACGCGCCGGGCCTCGGCGAGCGCGCGCGGCTTGTGCTCCACCCAGTGAAACACGCTGTTGGCGAACGCGGCGTCGAAGCGCTCGCTCGGGAACACGGAGAGATCCTCAGCGCGCCCGACATAGGCCGCAAACCTCGCGTTCTTGCGCGCCGCGAGCTCGACGCGCAGCGGCAGCGGATCGAGACCGGCGACGGCTCCATCCGGTCCGACGAGCTCGGCTGCGTAGGCGCCGAGCCGGCCCGTGCCGCAGCCGATGTCGAGCACCCGCTCTCCCGGCCGGAGCTCGAGGCTCGCGAGCAGCAACTTGCCGTGCTCGAATTGGCGCGTGCCGTCGCGATCGTAAGCGACCGCGAGCTCGGGTGAGTCGAGGCCGAGGCTGACGCCGGCCGGTTGGACGGAAATGGGCCGAAAATGGCTCTGAGTCATGGGGAGTGCTCCTCGGGGCGAACCTCGGCCGAGGGGACGTACTGCGGCACGAGGACGTCGGATTGTCGTCGCCAGAGCTCGTAGTACGCGCCCCGTAGAGCCAGCAGCTCGGCGGGGCTGCCGTCCTCGACGATGCGACCGCCCGCGAACACGAGGATGCGATCGAGGTGAGCGACGGTGGAGAGACGATGCGCGATCACGATCACGGTCTTGCCGCGCATCGCGCCGTCGAGCGCGCGCTGGATCGCCTGTTCCGTCACGGAGTCGAGACTCGCCGTCGCCTCGTCCAGGACCAAGATGGGCGCGTCCTTCAGGATCACGCGCGCGATGGCGATGCGCTGCCGCTGCCCGCCGGAAAGCTTGACGCCGCGCTCACCGATCTCCGCGTCGTAGCCGCCCGGCATCATGCGGATGAAGGCGTCGGCTTCCGCGCGCACGGCGGCGGCCGCGACGTCTTCGTCGCTCGCGTCGCGCCGGCCGTAACGGATGTTCTCGCGCACCGTGCGATGAAATAGCGTCGGATCCTGCGGAATCAGGCCGATCTGAGCGCGCAGCGAGTCCTCGGTGAACGTGCGCGTGTCTTGGCCGTCGATGCGAATCGTCCCTCGTTCCGGCTCGTAGAGCCGCAAGAGCAGGTTGACGAACGTCGATTTGCCCGAGCCGGAGAAGCCGACCAAGCCGACCCGCTGCCCTGCGGGGATCGCGAGCGAGAGTCGCTCGAAAATGCGCCGCCCGCCGGGATACGCGAAGTCGACTGCCGAAAACTCGATGTTGCCGTGAACGACGCGGCGCGCGGCCGCTTGCGTGCCGTCCGTCAGTTCGTGCGGCCGTAGGATCGCGCGCACGCCGCTCCCGACGTTGCCGAGGGCCTCGAACAGGTCGAGAAAGCGCCGCGCGAGGTTCCGCACCTCGGCGATGACGAGGAGCGACAAGCTGACGGCCATCACGAACTGACCGACGCTGAGCGCTCCGCGGCCATAGACCCACACCGCGACCGCGACCATACCGGCCTTGAGCGAGGCCGACGCCGCAAACTGGAACAGCCTCACGCGCTCCATGGCGAGGTTCGCTCGCAGCACGCTCACGAGCTCGCTCTGGTAGGCCTGTTCGAGGCGCGCGCGTTCGAGGTCGAGCTGAGCGAACAGGCGGACGACCGCGTGATTGGCGACCGAATCGACGACGAGCCCGGCGGTGCGGCTGCGCGCGCTCGAGGCCGCGGCGGCGAGCGGCTGCGTTCGCCGCGCGAGCACGAGCGACAGCACGACGAAAGCGATGGACCAGAGCAGCGTGAAGAGCCCGAGCCAGCGGCTGGCGCCGAGCAAGAGGACGTTCGCCACGGCGATCACGATGGCGGTAGGCCAAAACTCGGTGATGACCGCCCACAGCACCTGATTGACGCCGTGCGACGTCTCGGAGATGCGATGGGCGAGCGCGCCCGCGAAATTCTCCGTCAAAAAGCGATGGGAGTGGCGGTGCAGGTACGCGAAGAGCGCGCGCGCGACGTATTGCCGCTGGCGCGGCGCGATGCGCAGCTGTAGGGCCGAGTTCACTCTACCGAGCACGAGCTCGGCGAGACAAAGCGCCGCGAACACGCCGAGCGGACGCGTGAGGAGCGGCACGACGGAGCTGGGCGCGAGTCGGCTCGACGAGATCGTCGTGACGATGCGGCTCAGCGCGTACGGCAAGAGAATGCCGCAGGTCGCGTTGAGCGCCTCGCCGAGGGCGAGCGCGGCGAGCCAGCGCGCGAAGCGCCCGCGCGCGACGACGAGGATGAAAGACAGCGGATCCCGCGGTAAATCGCGCCCGTCGCGGAGCGCGAGCACATCGATATCGGCGCTCCGAGCGTGCATGTTTCGGCTTTCCGTTTATTGAACGCGCGGCGTTCGTGCGGCAAGAGCTCGGCCGCATTCGCACGCGCGGTTGCTGCTGGTGCAGCGCCGCTTACGGACGCGCCGAGCTTCGAGCTGCGACGCGGACGAGCGTGAAACCGTCGTAGCCCTTTTTGCCGACGGTCTGCAGTGTCGTCGCGCTCACGTGCGGCGTTCGCTGCAAGAGCTCGTGGAAGCGTTGAACGCCCCGTACGTTCGGGTCAATCGTGTCGGCAGCGACGAGCGCGCCCTTGCGCACGACGTTGTCCACGACGATGACGCCGCCGGGTCGCGTGAGCGCGAGCGAGCGCGTGAAGTACTCCGGGATGTTCGCCTTGTCGGCGTCGATGAACACGAAGTCGAAAGGCTCTGCTCGGCTCTGTTCGAGCGCCTCGAGGCTCTCGAGCGCGGGGCCGACCTTCACGTCGACGAGCGAGGCGAGCCCGGCGCGCGCGACGTTCTCGCGCGCGACCTCCGCATGGCGCGGCTCGAGCTCCAGGCTCAGTAGCCGTCCATCCGGCGGTAGCGCGCGAGCGAGCCAAATCGTGCTGTAACCGCCGAGCGTGCCGATTTCCAGCACGCGTCGCGCGCCCAGCATGCCGGCCAAGAGGTAGAGCAGCTTGCCCTGGTTCGGCGCGACGTCGATCGAGGGGAGAGCCCGCGCGCGGTTCGTCTCGAGCGCAGCTTGGAGCGCGTCGTCGCTCCCGATGAGATGCGCCTCGATGTACTCGTCCACCCGCGTCCAGAGTTGCTCGTCGCTCATGCGCTTTCTCTACCACTCCACCGGCGTGCGCGCCTAAGGTCGCGGCCTCTTCAACTGCGCGGTACGGTTCCGGCTTCACCGACCGGGTTCCAGAAGCCCTCGAGCTTCAGGTCCTTGAGCGCCCGCTTCAAGAAGCTGTCGTCGATGGTCGCCTTGAAGTCGAACTCCTGCTTGATGAGTCCGTAGCGCTTCGCGGCTTGGATGTTCTTCTGATATTGGGTCACGACGTACGTATCGAGCAGCGGGCTCGAGAGCACGCGCTGCGAGGACCCGGCGTGGTCTTCCTTGTAGGCCGAGAACGGGAAGCCCGTCTTCGTGTAGAGCTGATACACCGGCGTCGGATTGGCCTCGTTGTCCGCGATCCATTTGGCGGCGAGGACGATCTGATTGACGACCCGCTGCGTGATTTCTGGGTATTTCTTGATGAAATTATCCGCGCCGATGAACGTCGCGTGCTTCAAGAAGCGCGGGTCGTCGTGCGTCGCGTAGATGATCCGCGCGACGCCTTGGTCGCGGAGCGCCAGGATGTCGTTGTTGCCGAACGCGGCGTCGATGTCCTTCGTCGTGATCGCGGCCTTGGCCGACGCGTTGTCCATGTTGATGGCTCGGATGTCCTTCTCCGTGAGCCCGTTGGCTTCGAGAATCTTCGCGATTGCGAGCTGGATGTTCGTGCCTTTCTGAAAGCCGACCTTCTTGCCCCGGAGCTCCTTGATGCTCTTGATCGACGAATCCGCCGGCACGACCAGGAACGTGTTGGCGCGAATTCCGCTTGCGAGCAGTGTCCGGCGCTTGAGCCCGCTCGCCTGTCCCACGATGAACGGCAAGTCGCCGAGCAGCGAGAAATCCACGAGATCGTTGGCGTAAAGCTCGTTCACTGCGGGCCCCGCGCCGCGTAGGAACACCCATTTGACTTCGATGCCGTCGGCCTTGAACTCCTGTTCCAAGAGTCCCTTCAGATGCGCGACGGCCGTGCTGCTGTCGCCGGCGAAGGGCCGATTGCCGGTGCCTACCGCGGGGTAGGCCAGCCGGATCACGGCGGGTTTGTCTGCGCGTGCGTTGAGCGGGAACACGAGCAGTGCGAGCAGAACCAAAATCGAACGAAATAGAATGACTGCGCGTTGCATGAAAACCTCGGATGGACGCGCCGAATATCACCCGTCTGTCCGTCAAACAAGACAGGGAGAACGTATCGATGATCGAGGGAGTTCGCTGAAATCGTTCGCACGCGAGCGGTGTTGGCGTCGGCGGTTCTAGCCTTCACCGTCGAGCGTGGACGCGCATTCGCCGCGCTGAAACTCGCTGCGCTGCTGCGCACGCAGCAAACGGGCGCCGCCTCCAGCTGGACACTGTGTCCTTTTTAACAGACAAGTTCTATCGGTCGACGATATACGTCGCGTCGACATACGGCCGCGCTGCGCGTGGCAACAAGGAGATCCTCACAATGTATTCGCGAAAAGCTCTCGCTTGGCTACTCGCGGTCGTGTCCGTCGCGCTCGTGCTCGGCGTGGCTCGCGCCGACGACAAGCCTTCGATCATTCGAGTCTCGTTTCCCGGGGTCGGAGTCGGCAATCGACCGGTGGTGGGCGGCAACCCGTTCAACCTGCTGCAGCTCCGCGGCACGCTCGAGGACGAGTTCAAACCCGACGGGGTGCCCGTGAAGTGGACGTTCTTGCGCGGCGCGGGCCCGGCGGTGAACGAGCTCTTCGCCAACAACCTGGACGACGTGAGCCTGCTCGGTGACCTGCCTTCGATCGTGGGTCGCTCCGGCGGCCTCAAGACGCGCATCCTCGCCAGCGCCGGCAAGGTCAATCTTTACGTGGTGGTGCCCACGGATTCCCCGGTGAAGGACATCAAGGACCTACGCGGCAAGCGCTTCGGGGTCTTCAAGGGCACGTGCCTGCAGCTCTCGGCCAACCGAATTTTCGAGGCCAACGGCTTCGCCGAAAAGGACGTGCGCGCCGTCAACATGGATACGGCGACGCTGAAAGCGGCGCTCATCACGAAGGACATCGACGGCGGTATCGGCACCTCCGACATCATCGCGCTGCGTGATCAGGGCGCCGTGCGCATCATTTACCAGACCAAGGGTGACCCGCGCTTCACTTGCAACAGCACGATTTTGGCGTCCGAGGACTTCGTGAAGCGCTACCCGAGCTACACGAAGCGGATCGTCCGCGACTACGTGCTCGCCGCCAAGTGGATCACGGACCATCAGAGCGACCTCGGCGAGGCGTACCGCCTCTGGGCCAAGTCGGGCACGCCGTTTTCGAATTTCAAGGAGGATTGGAGCGGGGAATCGATCCGCGACAAGGCGAGTCCGCTGCTCGACCCGTACATCATCGCGCGCTATCGCAAGAACATCACCGACGCCAAGCGCTACGGGCTCATCCGCAATACGTTCGAGTTCGAGCCCTGGGTCGATTCGTCCTTTTTGACCCAGGTGCTGAAGGAAGAGAAGCTCGAGGGCGAGTGGCGGGTCCAGCCTGCTCTCGACTGACGAGCGCACTCACGCACGCGTCCGCGGTCGTCTTTGCTGCTCGAACAGCAGAGGCGGCCGCAACGGCCATTTGGAACCTTGCCGATGCTCGACGGGACCGTGCCGCGTCACTACGCTGCAGCGGCTTCGGCGAGCGGAGAAAGCATGTCGAGTACACTCATCATCACCGGTAGTCCCTCGTCGTCCTCGCGAACGGCCAAGCTCGCGCACGTCATCGGCGCGCGCCTCGGAGCGCTCGGAGTGGACAGCTCGTTGCTCCATTTGCGGGATTTACCCGCGGATGCGCTGCTTCACGCCCGAGCGGACGCGCCGGCCGTCGCTGCGGCGCTCGGACGCGTGGCGGCGGCGCGAGGGGTCGTGATCACGACGCCCGTCTATAAAGCCGCTTATTCCGGCTTGCTCAAGACCTTCCTCGATCTTTTGCCGCAGTTCGGTCTGCGCGACAAGGTGGTGCTGCCGCTCGCCATGGGGGGCACCGTCGCGCACGTTCTCGCCATCGACTACGGCCTGCGCCCCGTGCTGAGCTCGCTCGATCCGCTTCACGTCGTCGCGGGGCTCTTCGTGCTCGACAAGCAGGTCAGCGTGAACGCCGACGCGGTGGAGCTCGACGCCGACGCGTCCTCGAAACTCGATGCGTCCCTCGCGAGCTTCGTCGGCGGACTCAGGCGCGCCGCCGCCTAGCGCCGGCGGTTTGCTGCGAGAGCAGCAAGCGGAGCGCCGTGTGGGCAAGTGCCGCCAAATCTCTGGACTGTCTAGTTTAGAAGACTAGTGTCTCGGGTCCTGCGATGAAGGCATTCGTTACTCCGTTAGAGCGAGAGTCCAGCTCGGCTTCGCGGACGGCAATCGCCGCTCCGCGGGTGGTCTGTGCCTGTACGGAGTCACTCGCGTGACTTCGCCCGTGCATTCCCACCACCCGTTCAGGATATCCGATGAGGCTTTCGCGTCTTTCGAGCTCCGCATTCGGAGCGCTCTTCTTCGGCGGCGCCGCGCTGTGGTCGCTGCCTCTCGTTGCTCAGCCCGTCGTCGTCGACACCGTGCCAGCTCAGCCGAAGGCGGGAGCGGAGGGGCCGCCGGCGAGCTCGCCCGCACCGGGGCAGCCGGTCGCGCCTCCGGCGCCGCCGACGCCCGTAGCGCCGTCCGAGGCCGATCGTCTCGACGCCGCGGCGAAGGCTTCCGTCGCGGGGAGTGAAAAGCCGCCCGCTGAGCGCCAGGCAGAGCCGGCGGCAGCGCCCGCCACGGGCGACGGCCGGCCGCCGCCCGATTTGGAGGGGCTTGCGGACGACGTGCAGGGCATTCGCACCGATCTCGAGAACTTCAAGTTCCAATGGCAGCACGAGATCGACATCCACACGGCGACGACGACGCGGAATCTCCTATTGAACGGCGTCATTCAGACCCGCTTCAGCTACTCCGATCAGGGGACGACGAACGCGACGGTCTACAAGCGCCATACGACGTTCGACGTCCCGCTCGCGCAGGTCATCTTCACCGGCAATCTCTACAAAGATTACAAAGACGGTCGGAACCTCTCGTACGCACTCCGCTTCGGCATTTCGCAACAGACTTCGGGCACGAACGTGATTGGCGTGGGGTCGAGCTTTCTGAACCTGCTCGACGCCAATATTTCGTACTCGGTGCTGCCCACCGTGAACTTGGAGACGCCCGTTCTCACGATCACGGCGGGCCAGCAGCTGCTGCCGTTCGGCATCGAGGTCACGGCCCCCGACGAATTGAAGCCGGTGATCCTGAACGCGCAGTTCACGACGCGCCTCGGCCTCGCCTATCGCGACATCGGCGCGATCGTCCGCGGTGATCTCTTCACGAACATCGACTACGGCTACAATTATCGCCAAGCGGCGCTCGCCTACGCCATCGGGATCGTGAACGGCTCGGGCGGCAGCGTCATAGACAACAACGACAACAAGAACGTCGTGGGCCGCCTCGCGTTCACGCTGCCCGCCGACTATAACTCGTGGTTACGCCAGCTCACGGTCGGCGGCAGCGTCGTCATCGGCAAGCAGAACCTGTATACGAACGACGCCACGCGCACGCTGCAGGGCAAGGGCGTTCAGAATCGCTACGGCCTCGACGTCTATTACAACCATTGGCCGTTCGGGCTCACGTACGAGTACGTCGTCGGCAAGGACGCGGTGACGCCGGGCACGACGGCGCAGGATCCGCAGCGGCACGTGCTCACGAGTCGCTCGCACACGGGGACCTTCTTCTTGAGCTTCGGCGAGCAATTCGAGGCGGGCTATCGCAACCAAGGCAAGTACGACGACTGGTGGCCGAAGACGTTTCAGCCCTTCCTCCGCTTCGATTCGTTCGATCCGGACACCGCCACGTCGCACAACCGCAGCGACGTCTACACGGTGGGCTTGAACCTGTTCTTCGCCGAAACGACGAAGTTTCAGCTGAATTACAACCACACGACGAACTTTCTCTACCCCGCGCAGACTCCACCGCAGACCAATCCGCGCGTGCAAGTCAATCACCGGCAACAGAATGCCGTCCTCGCCCAATTCCAATTCGGATTCTGAACCGAGGAGAGGCACGGCGATGTCCCAGGCGGATGCGTTCGATTCCCGTGGTGGCACAGGCCGGAGCGCACCGGCGAGGGGCCGAGAAGTCCTCGGCCGGTCGCGGCGTGGGCCATACGCGTCCGTGGCCGTGCTCGTGCCGTGGCTCTTCCCGGCGTTGCTCCTCTTCACGTGGTGGCTCGCGTCCCAGCGCGGCTGGGTCGCGTCCCAAATCCTTCCGGCACCGCGCGTCGTCCTCGCGACGCTGCTCGAGCAGGTCCGTTCCGGCGACTTATTCGTGCACGTCGGCATCAGCCTCGGGCGCGTGGCAGGCGGCTTCGCGCTCGGCGCGGTCGTCGGGCTCGCGCTCGGCGCGGCCATGGGGCTCTCGCGCGGCGTCGAAGCCTACGTGCAGCCGCTGTTCAAGGCGGTCAGTCAGGTCCCGGCGCTGGGCTGGCTGCCGCTCGCCATGATGCTGCTCGGGATTGGGGAGTCGCTGAAGATCGTGCTCATCGCGCAAGCGAGCTCGATCCCGATCGCGATGAACACGTTGAAGGGCATTCGCGCGGTGCCGCGCGAATACGTCGAGGTCGCTCGCTCTTTCGAGTTTTCCCGCCGGCAGCTCCTGCGCAAGGTCGTGCTGCCGGCCGCCGTGCCCTCCATCTTCGTGGGGATCCGCTACGGCCTCACGCAGGCGTGGCTGTCGCTCGTCACGGTCGAGCTCTTGGCTTCGTCCGAGGGGCTCGGGTTCCTCATCGTGTGGGGTCGCCAGCTGTTTCAGCTCGATCTCGTGCTCGCGGCGATTCTCGTCGTCGGCGTCGTGGGTCTGCTCCTCGACCAGGCGCTCGCGCGCGTCGAAGCGCGGCTCTTGCGCTGGCGTCCCGAGGCGTTCGGCGGGGCCGTCGTGGGGGTGTCTTCATGAGCCGCCTCGTGCGCGGCGCGCGGGGCCTGGTGCTGCCCGTGCTGCTCCTCGTCGCCTGGGAGCTCGTGACGCGATTTCACCTCGCGAACGCGCACCTACTCGTGCCGCCCAGCAAGGTACTCGCGAGCCTACGCGAGACGTGGCGTGACGGTGAGCTCGGGCCGGACATTGCGGGCAGTCTCGTGCGCGATCTCGCGGGCTTTGCGCTCGGCGCGGTGGCGGGCCTGGTCGTCGGCGGCGTGCTCGGACTTTCACGGTGGGCCGACCGCGCCTTCGGTCCGACGCTCAATGGCGCCAAGCAAGTGGCTGTCTTCGCGTGGCTGCCGTTGATCTCCGTCTGGTTCGGTACGGAAGAACGAGCGAAGATCCTGTTCGTCGCCTTGGCGGCGTTCTATCCCATCGTCGCGAACACGCACGAAGGGATCCGGAGCGTGGAGCGCCAGCACGTCCAGGTCGCGAACGTCTTCGTGTTCTCGCGGCTACAGACTTTTCGCAAGGTGGTCCTGCCGGCGGCGCTCCCGTCGATTTTCGCGGGGCTGCACCTCGGACTGATTTACGCGTGGCTCGGCACGCTCGGCGCCGAGTTTCTTTTGGCGGCCGCGCCCGGCGTCGGCAATCTCATGATCGACGGTCGCGAGCAGTTCGCGATGGACAAGGTGCTCCTCGGCGTGATCGTCGCCGCGCTCGTCGGGTTCGGCACGAACGCGGTCGCGACTCTCGCCGAACGGCGCGCACTCCATTGGCGTGTGCGCGGGCTCTGAACCGTGGAGATGAAAATAAGTATGTCGAAAATAGCGTCGTCTTGCTTCGGGATCGTACTCTCTGCGCTCGTCGCGTCGTTCGGCTGCTCGAGCTCGGACGATGGGCTTCCGCCGCTCGCCGCGGCAGGGACGGGCAGTGCCGGCAAACCCGCCACGGCAGGCGCGAGCAGCGCTGGTGCGAGCTCGCTCGCAGGCACGTCGGCGGGAGGTCAAACGACCGCATCGAACCCGGGCGAGGGCGGCGCTGCGGGTGTCGCGAGCGCCGAGGGCGGCAGCGCGCCCTAGCGCGGCGAGCTTCAATGACGTGCGGCGGTCGTGTTCGAGCGCTACGGCTCGCGGGCGTAGCGGATGACGTTGAAACAGCGCGACTCGTGCGAGGCGCGGTTTTCGTACGTGTGCGGTACGTCCGCCTTGAAGAAAATGGAGTCACCCGCGCTCAGGTCGTGTTCGGCGTCCAGCAAGAGAATGCGCACGGAGCCGGTGAGCACGACCAGCGTCTCGACCGTGTTACGGCCGTGCGGCTCGCTCCGGTGCAGGGCCTTCGGCAAGAATTTGAGCTCGTAAACCTCGACGTCCGCGCTCGACCCGCCCGGCGAAAGCAGGCGGCTTTCCATCCGACCGTCGGCGCTCCGGAGCGGGGGAGAGTCCCCGACGCGCAGGATGCGAGCCGCGGCGTCGGAGGTTTCGCCGAGGAGCTCGTGGAACGCGACGTCCAAGCCTACGGCGACCTTCCAGAGCACGGCGAGCGTCGGGTTCGTCCGCATGCCCTCGATTTGAGACAGCGCCGCACGACTGACTCCGCTCTTCGCGGACAGATCGTCGAGCGAGAGCGAGCGCTCCTTGCGAAAACGTTTCAAACCGTCGGCGACGCGTCGAGCCATCGCCGCCGCGCCGAGGTCGTCACCCGGCATGGTCGAAACGCGCGGGCGCGATTTGAGCGGGGGCTCGATCGTTTTGGTTCGTGCTTTCAAAGCCATCTGTTTGTCTCCAGGAAAGCGCACGGGACCGTTGCCGTGTCCACTAAAAAAGACTAAGGTCTAGTCAGAAGCAAGCACGAAACCGCCGCACGGGAGAAGAGTCATGACCACTTCAGCCGCCCTCGACCAAGCAGTCCCTTCGGTAAAATCCGCGCTCGCGCTCGCACGCCTGCCCCCGCCCGGGCGCCGAGCAGCGCCGGGGGCCATCGACATCGAAGCGGTCAGCAAGCGCTACGTCGTGAAAACCGAGGTGCTCGAGGTGCTCGAGGGGCTCACGCTCAACGTGCAACCGGGAGAATTTTTGAGCATCGTGGGCGCGAGCGGTTGCGGAAAATCGACGCTGCTGCGCCTGCTCGTCGGCCTCGATCGGGATTACCAGGGCGGGATCAGCATCGGCGGTGCACCGGTCACGGGCCCGAGCCTCGAGCGCGGCATCGTGTTTCAGGAACACCGACTCTTTCCCTGGCTGACCGTCGCGGACAACGTCGGGCTCGGCCTCGAAAACTCCGCCTGGTCCGCGGAGCGCAAACGGCGCGAGATTCGAGAGCACATCGAGCTCGTGGGCCTGGCCGGCTTCGAGAACGCCTACCCGCACCAGCTCTCCGGCGGGATGGCGCAACGAGCCGCGATCGCGCGGGCGCTCGTCAACAAGCCCGGCATTCTGCTGCTCGACGAGCCGTTCGGGGCGCTCGACGCGCTCACTCGCACGCGGCTCCAGGAAGAGCTCAAGTCGATCTGGCAGCGCGAGCGCATCACGATGGTCCTCGTGACGCACGACGTGGACGAAGCCGTCTACCTCGGTGACCGCGTCGTCGTCATGCGGCCCCGGCCCGGTCGGATCAAGAAGGTGCTGCCCGTCGAGGTCGCGCACCCGCGTGACCGCAACGACCCGCAGCTCAAGCTCTTGGCGGACGAGGTGCGCGCCGAGATCGTCGGCGAGCGCAATTGAGCGGCGCCGATCACACGGGCGATCCGCCGCGTGTCGGGCGCCGGCAGCTCCTTTGCGGCCTTTCGGCCACCTTGGCGGCGAGTTGCCGCAAGCGTGCGCCCGCGGACACAGCCGTTCCCTCGTCATCGGGCGAGGGCAAGAGCGCGAGCGAGGCCACGCTGCTCAACGCGTCCTACGATCCGACGCGCGAGTTTTACGCGGCATATGACCGGCTCTTCGCCGCGGAAAACCTCGCACGCGGTGGCGTGCACGTGAGCGTCCAACAGTCTCACGGCGGCTCGGCCGCGCAGGCGCGCGCCGTGACGGAGGGTCTCGCCGCGGACGTGGTGACGCTCGCGCTGCCGCTCGACGTGGGGCTCTTGGCGAAAAAGGGGCTCTTGCCCGCGACGTGGCAGACGCGCCTCCCGCACGACAGCAGCCCTTACACGTCGACCATCGTGCTCCTCGTGCGTGCGGGCAATCCGAAGGGCATCCGGAGCTTCGCCGATCTGGCGCGCGACGGCGTCTCGATCGTCACGCCGAACCCCAAGACCGGCGGCGGAGCGCGTTTGAACTACCTCGCAGCGTGGGGTGACGCCGAAAGACAGCCGGGCGCGACGCCGGACAAGGTGCGCGCGTTCATGCGCCGAGTGGTCAAAAACGTGGCCGTGTTCGACGCCGGCGCCCGCGGCTCGAGCACGACGTTCATCCAGAAAAAGATCGGCGACGTGCTCATCACTTGGGAAAATGAAGCGAAACTAGCGCTCGCCAAGAGTGCTGCAGGCGAGTTCGAGCTCATCGTGCCGCCGAGCAGCATCCTCGCCGAGCCGCCCGTGAGCGTGGTCGACGCGGTCGTCGATCAGCGTGGGACACGCGCGCTCGCGGAGGCTTACCTCTCGACGCTCTACCGCGCGGACGTGCAGGAGCTCATGGCGCAGCACGGCTATCGCCCGCGTGATCCCGAGGTGCTGGCTCGGCACGGAGGCCAATTCCCGAAGCTCGAGCTCTTCACGATCGCGGCTTTCGGGGGCTGGGAGCAAGCGCAGGCGACGCACTTTGCCGAGGGCGGCAGCTTCGATCAGCTGTCGGCGGCCTGAGCCGCTTCGAGACGGCGCTACGCAACGCGACGCACCGCGCTCCGTCGCCGGCGCGTTGCAGCGAACATGGCCGCCAAGAGCAGCGACCAGTACTCGAGGCCGGAGTTCGCTCCGCTTCGCGTCGTGCGGCAACCGCAGCCGGCGGCTTGCGGAGCATCGTCGCTGGACCCCGCGGCGGAGCCTGCGCTGCTCGAGCCGGCGGCGGCGCCCTTGGTCGGGTTCATGCCGGCGTCCGCGGGCGGGACACCGCCGTCGAGAGGGGGCGTGCCATTCGGCGCGCTGCCGCCAATGCCACCGCCCCCGCCGATGCCCGCGCTTCCGGCGCTGTGCGCGCCCGCTGCACCGCCGTTCGGGGCTCCGCCCCCGTGCATGCCCGCGTTTGCCATGCCGCCGCCCCCAAACCTCCGTCCCGCCGCGCCGCCCGGCGAAGCAGTTCCGCCGCCGTTCGGGGCTCCGCCGCCGTGCATGCCCGCGCTCGGCATGCCGCCGCTACCGGAGCTCCGACCTGCCGTGCCCCCTGCGCCGCCTGGTGGGGGAGTTCCGCCGTCACTCGGAACGCCGCCGTCGGTCATGGGTACGCCGCCGTCCGTGGTGGTCGACCCCGTCACCCAGCCGGGTGGAGTGTAGCCGCCGTCGGTGACGGCGGCGGTCGCCGCGTCGAGGATGAACGACTTCCACGGCGTGACCGCGGAGTAGACCGCCATGCTGCAGTCCTGCGGACCGCGTGAGGTCGCGCCGATGACCATGCCGGCCATATCGAGCGCGGGCCCGCCCGAGTCGCCGCTGCACACGGGAGACTGACCGACCCACTCGTTGGCCGTGGCGCCTTCGTTGCGACAAGCGTTCCCGACGCACGTCACCGTCGCGCCGTCGAAGCGCATGCGCTTGCCCGCGGTGGTGCCCGCCTGGTCGTTCGGGTTCGTGAGCCCGTAGCCGACCGCGTCGAACACCTCGTTCGTCATCGGCGGGGTGTCGAGGCGCGGCTGCAGCGGCGTCGCCTGATCGGCGGGAACATTGGTCGAGAGCTCTAACAGCGCGACGTCATTGCCGCAGACGCCGTTGTCGGGCGGCACGCGCACGCCGGACACGTCGTAAACCGAGTTATTCGGCACGTTGCCGCGGAGATTGTCGTACCAGGTCACGGCGAAGTCGCTCGCGGCTTGGACCTGACCGAACGTCGAGACGCCGCACTGCACGCTTTCCCCGTTGCCCGAGATGCTCGCGACGCAATGGTGAGCGGTGAGCACCAGGTTCGGCAGGAGGAGCGAGCCGGAGCAGAGCTCGCCTTCGCGCGTCAGGATCCCGACGACGGCGTGGCTCGTGGAATCAGCCTGGCCGCCGACGATGGGCTGCTGCGAGGAGCCGCTCGGAAGCATGCGACCGCCTTCGTCCGCGCAGGCGGCGAGCACCGTGGCGAGTCCAAAGCACAGACAACGGGAGAGAGCGCGCATCGACTTCCTTCGCCACGCGGGCAGGCCCGTGACTTTCCCAAAGCTGACACGAGAGGGGGCTCATTCGCAATCGTCGATCGCGCCGCGACGAGCTCCGTGACGCGGGAGGACGGAAATGTCCCCCGCGCTCCCGAAAAAGTTCCAGCGAGTGCGGCGAACGGCGATCGCGTGCACTGCCAATATCGCGACGATCGATTGTCCCATCGAGAGATGTCGGGTAATACCGCTGCTCCAGATTGTTGGCGCTGTTTGCCCCATCGATCGAGGTCGCCCATGACACGTTGCCGGAGCGGAAGGGTCGCTGCGCTGCTCGCCCAGTGCGCGCTGGCAATCGTCGTCGTCAGCGCTTGCAGCAACGGTCGTCCCGAGCTCGGTGACGGACTCAGCGCAGGCGGCTCGAGCATTCGCGCGAGCGCGGGCATGGGCGGCGCGCTCGCGGCTGGTGCGGGCGGCTATGGCGCCGCAAGCAGCGCGGCGGCGAGCGGCGTGAGCGCGGGCACCACCAGCGCGGGCGCCGCGCAAGGCGGCACGGGCGGCAGCGTCGTTATTTCGGTCGGCAGCGGCGTGACGAGCGGCAGCGCTGGGCTCGACCCCGGCGCGAGCTGCGCGGCCGAGGCGCATAGCGGTGAGCGCATTCCCGTCGACATCTTCATCATGCTCGACATCTCCGGCTCGATGAAGGAGGCGACGTCCGCCGGCCCCACGAAGTGGGACGCCGTGAAGACGGCGCTCCAGGCTTTCTTGCAATCTCCGGACTCGGACGGACTCGGCGTCGGGATCCAATACTTCCCGCGCCAGGCCGCGGACGCTCCGGCCATGTGCTCGAGCAACGCACAGTGCGGTGCGTACGGGCCGTGCTTGCTCAAGGCTTGTGAAAATGCGGCGCCGAACCTGGTCGCCTGTTCCAGCGACGCCGACTGCGCGTCGGGCGAAGGTCCCTGCGCGACGCTCGGGGTCTGCCAAGTGAGTCAGAGCTTCTGCATCGACATCGGCTACCCCTGCGGCTTCGATGTCACGGACCTCTGCGTGAACCTCGACACGAGCGTCTGCGTCGCTGCCGATTGCGGTCTCGGCGACTACGAGCAGCCTGACGTTGCCATCGCACCCTTGCCCGCCAACGGCGCCGCCCTCCTTGCGTCGCTCAAGCGGCAGACGCCGGACGGCCGCACCCCCACGGCCCCTGCGCTTCAAGGCGCCACGGACTACGCCCGCGCGTACGCGACGGCCAATCCGACCCATACGGTCGCCGTCGTGCTCGCGACGGACGGCTTGCCCACGGATTGCACGCCGCTCGACATCCCGTCCATCTCGGCGATCGCGACGACGGCCCTCGCCGGCACGCCCGCCGTCCGCACGTACGTGATTGGCGTCTTCGGTCCCGACGACGCGGAAGCGCCCGCGAACCTGAACAGCATCGCGACCGCGGGCGGCACCGAGGACGCCTTCATCGTCGATACGACCCGCGACGTCGCAAGCGAGCTCACGCAAGCGCTGAACGCCATCCGCGGCACGACGCTCGCCTGTGATTTCGAGATCCCGCTGCCCGAGCACGGTGGAACGCTCGACTACTCACGCGTCAACGTCCAGGTCGCGGACGGCACGGGCGCGACCACCGACCTCTACTACGTCACGAGCGCGGCAGGCTGCGATCCCACGCTCGGCGGCTGGTACTACGACTCCGATCCGGCGCTCGGCAACAAGCCGACGAAGATCACCGTGTGCTCGTCGACGTGCGCCGGCTTCAAGACGAGCACGAGCGCGAGCGTGTCCATCCAGCTCGGTTGCAAGACCGTCGTTGCGCCGCCGCGCTGAGCGGCAGGTCATGCCGGCAGTCTCCGCGTCTTTCATCGCGCGGACGAAGAGGGGTGTGATTTTGCACCTGTGACGCCCCTCGCCAGGTCGGCTATCCATAGTAGGATTGCTTCGGAGTGGGCACTTGGTGAAGTTCAAGAGCAGCGTCGTTCTCGCTAGCGGCCTCTTGCTCGCCCTCAATTGCGGCGGGCAGAGCTCCGAAAAGCACGAGAACGGAGCGAGTGCGGGGACGGCCGGTAGCGCCGTCGCCGGCAAGGGCGGCGCCGGGGGGACGAGTGCCAGCGGCGGAACCGGAATCGGCGCCCGCGCGGGAAACGGCGGCGGAGTGACGGCCGGAGCGGCGACCTCGGGGGGCCGCGGTGACTCGAGCGCGGGTACGGGTGGTGGCAGCGCGGGCCGCGGCGCCTCCGCCGGGAGATCGAGCGGCGGGTCCAGTGGCGAGACGAGCGCGGGTACGGGTGCGGGCGGCAAATCGAACGGTGGTAGCGGCGGCAAAGGAGGCGGAGGCGGCGGCGCCGCTCAAGGCGGCAGCGGCGGTGCGGCGTCGGGTGGACGCGCGACGGGTGAAGGCGGTGAAGCCGGGCAGTGTGTCGGAGACGGCTGTTGCGATGGCAGCTCGTGCAACCTCGGTTGCACCGCGCCCGCTAATTCCTGCGCGTTCGATTGCCGTGACTCGGCGACGTGCATGCTTTCGTGCCCCGACGGCAACTGCACCGGAAGCTGCAAGGACTCAGCGTGCGGGCTCGATTGCGAAGGCGGCTGCCACCTCGATTGTTCGTCCGCGAGCTGTGACGTTCAGTGCAGCGGCGCGTGCTGGTCCGAGTGCATCAACGGGACGAACTGCTCGACGGACTGCAGCTCCGGTGGGTGTCGCATCGACTGCGTCACCGGCTCCGACTGCACGATGAACTCGTGCACGGGTGGCGGCTGCTACATGTACTGCTCCGACCAAGGCACCACCTGCCACTTCAAACAGTGCGGCGGCGGCTGCACGATGGACTGCAACGGCGACCTGTGCGAGCTCGACACGTGCGGCGCTGGCTGCGCCATTGCGTGCTGGCAGGGGCGGACGTGCAAACTCGGTGATTGCACGGACGGCGGCTGCAGCATCAAGCCGTACGACGGCCCCGTACCCCAGAGTACCGGGCCCTCGACGTCGATCATCGAAAACTGCGTGGGAGGTGATTGCAGCATCGACTGCAACGCGGGGGACACCTGCACCATCCAAGCCTGCGGCGGCGGCGGCTGCACCATCAACTGTGCGAGCGGCGCTATCTGCACCTGCGGAGACTCGGGTTGCACCGTCAAGTCGATGTGATGAGACGCCTCCTCGCTGCAGGCGTCGTCGTGGCTTTGAGCGGTTGCAGCGGCGCGCATCACGCGACGAACAGCGGCGAGGGCGGTGAAGCGGCTGCGAGTGCAGGTGGTGCGAGCGGCGGGCGCGTCGGAGCGGCAGGCAACGCGGCGGGTAATGTGAGCTCCGGGAGCGGGGGAGTCGGCGGAATCGTCGCTACGAGCGGGGGTGTGCCGGCGCAGGGCGGAGCCGAGAGTGCGGGCAATGGTGCGTCGGTCGGCACGACGGGCGGCTCGAGCGTCGGCGGCAACGCGATCGGCGGCCGCGGGGGCGCCCCGTCCGGCATGGTGGGCGGCGCGCCGGCGGGTGGCGCTCGTCCCCTGGGCGGCTCGTCCGCGGGTGGTGACGCGCCCGGTGGCATGGGCGGTGAAGCGCCGCAGGGCGGAGCCGGCGGCGGCACGGGGACGCCCGACATTTGCTCGTTCGACATCAGCGGCTCGCTCAGTCCCGACATCGGCACCGTCGGTCTCGTCGATTGGTCGACTGATTTGCAGGGAATCACCTCCGCGCGGATCGAGTTCACGCTCGACGATCCTGCTCCCGACGAGCTCAACGTCGGCAGCGGCGGTCCGATCTCGCTGACCGACTCGCGTGCACTCTTGCTCGGGCTCAAGCCCGGTCGCAGCTACACGTACCGCATCGTGGCGACAGCGGGCGCGACGGAATGCGTCAGCGCCGAGCATCGGCTCGCAACGCAAGTGGATCCGAAGGCGCCCGCAATCACGAAGACAACGGGCGCCCACGCGGCCGCCCGCAGCAACGGCTTCTTCGTCACCTGCATCTATTCGGGCAGCGGCGGCGTCCTCATCCTCGACACGGACGGCGCCGTCGTATGGCGCGTCACGGAAAACATCGCCTGCACTCAGGCGCACATGGATTGGTCCGGCCAATACATGTGGATGATGAACGCCAACGCGACGTACGGAACGACGGGCGACGTGCGACGTGTGCGTATGGACGGCAGTGGAGCCGAGAGCATCACCGGCCTCGAGAAGAGCCACCACGATTTCGCGGTGCTGCCGGATGGGACGACGGCATTTCTGACTTGGGACCAGCAGACGAACTCGACGAGCGCCCTCGTCGAGCGCTCTCCGGACGGCACGCTTCACACGCTGACCGTTCTCGACAAGTCGACGCTCAACGCGAACGCCAGCCCTTTTCACGCCAATTCACTCCGGTACTACGCGCGCGACGACACGTATTCCCTGACCGACCTCGGGACCTTCGGCGTCTACAAAGTCAATCGCCAGGGGCAAATCACTTGGTCCTCCTCCGGCTACTACGGCATGCACGGCCACCAGCTGCTCGCGAACGGCAACCTGCTCTATTTCGAAGCGCACAACGGTAGTCCCAACGGCAGCACCAGCGACCCTTCACCCGTTTACGAGTACAGCTTTAGTCAGCCGGGCAGCACGCAAACGGCCACGCAGGTGTGGACGTACAGCGGCACGGCACCCAGCGTCATTCTCGGCGACGTCTGGCGGCGCCCGAACGGCAATACCCTCGTGACCTACTCGACGAACGGCAGCATCGACGAGGTCACCCCCGCGGGTGAAGTCCTCCAGAGTCTCGACCTCGCAGCGGAGCTCGGTTACTCCGATTTTCGCGAGACACTCTACGGGCCCCCGTTACAGACGCCCTGACAGCCGGCGCCTGCGCCGTTCTCGCAGAACGAGCACGGCTCCCACGGCGAGTGCCCAACGGCCGCTCGGGGCGCTCTCGCTCGGGATGCTGCAACTGCACCCAGTCGAGTCTTTCGGGCTCTCGCTTGGAATGTCGGGAGTGCTCGTGACTCCGCTTTGACCGGCGCCGAGCGCGCCGCCGTGCCCACTCAGTGCGAGGCCGCTGCCGAAGCCCGCCGCTCCGCCCGACGCTGAAGTGCCGGCCGTGCCGAGTCGGCCGCCGGCCGCCGTGTTCCCGCCGCTCGTCGTGTTCATGCCGCCTGCACCCGGCGCGCCGCCGAGGCGCGCGCCGGCGTTGCCCGCCGCGCCGCCTACCGCAGCTCTGCCACCGAGAGCCGCTCGTCCGCCGTTCTCGGACATGCCGCCCGCGCTCGGGGTGCCAGCGCTGCTCGATGCGCCACCACCGCTGGGCGCGCCACCGCCGCTCGGTGCGCCGGCCTTACCGGACGCGCCACCCGCTCCGCCCGTGCCACCCGCTCCGCTCGCACCGGCTGCTCCACTCGTGCCGCAGTTCACTTCGGGGGCTGGCGTCTGAGCACCTTGCGGTTGCATCGGTGGCAGCGTGATGAGGTCGACGAGCCACGTGAGTCCCGCATCTGGCGTGTGGACGTTCTTGGCGGTGCCTGTTCCCGAACCCACGCCGGTCGCGCCGTACTTCGCGCCGGCGGCGCCGACACCGGTGGTCGCAAAGTGCGGATCCGCCTCCGCAAAGTCGAGCTCGGTGCAGAGATAATACTGGTTGTCGATCGTGAACGAATCCGCGTCCGCTTCCGTGGCGAAGCCGAAGCCGGTGCCGGGCAAGGGGCCGCTCGCGCTCTGCAGCGTCGAGACCTGGCGTCCGAGCTTCTGGGACGTCACCGTTTGAGTCCACGTGTTGCCGTCGGATTCGAGCTTGTAGTCGATGGTGACGTGATCATCGGGGTCGATGGGGACGGCCGGGCCGTTGCGCTGACCGAAGCTGCCGAACACGGACGCTTCGACGCACCATTGGCTCGTGGTCGCGCCGCACCAGCTGTTATCCGAATAGGCATCCATCGTCGTCTGGATCAGATCGCCCTTGCTGTTGGACATCCCGGGCCAGAGAAAGAGCGGGCCGACCTTCGCGACTGGAGGGAAGCGACCCGGCACGAGCGTCGTCTTGGCGTGCGTGATTCGGGACGTGCTCGGGCCGAAGCTAAAGCTCGAGCCCCAGCCGTCAGCCGCGGCGGCTGGGGTGGGAGCCAGAGCCATACTCAGGGCCGCGCCCAAAATAAAAATTCGCGCTGTCGTCATGGACCGGACGCAGCAGAAGTGACGCCGGCCGTGGCGCGTGGTTCATCTTTTTTCTTCAGCTCGCGACGAGCGGCTCGTGGGAGGTCTCAGCTCACGCGCAACCGCATTGGATTTGAGCAGCCCCAGGCGTGCAGAAGGTCGAGCCCGTGCCGCAAATGCAGTCGCAGCTCGGCGTGCCGTTGCACGCGGCGGGCATTGGAGCGCAGCTCGGCTTCAGCACGGGCGGCGGTCCGGCGTCGAGGAGGATGGTCCCACTACATGCGGCTCGACAATATTCGGTCGGGCCGCAGGTCTCGTCACCGCAGGCGACGCCGCCGCCGCTTCCGGCCATACCAGCCGCGCCGCCGGTTGCTTCACAAGGACACGTGTGCTGACAGGCGATCGGCTCGGACACGCAGCTCAGCCCGCACGTCGCGTCGTAGTTGCGTCCGTCGACTCCGCAAACCGGGAATTGTGCGGCGCTCAAACAGTGGCAATTGACTCCGCCCGTCCCGCCGCTGCCCGACGCTGCGCCCGCACCACCTGCGCCGCCCGATGCTCCTGCGCCGCCCAATGCTCCTGAACCAGCGTGTCCAGCGCCGGAGCCCGCATGCCCCGCCGTCGAGCCGCCGCTTCCCGCTGTCGAGCCGCCGGTTCCCGCCGTCGAACCCGCTTGTCCGGCGTACGGAGCATTGTCGATGCCGGCACTGCCTGACGCGCTGCCACCCGAACCGCCACTCGCGCTCGCGCCCGCCAAGCCTCCGCCGCCCGCGCGGTCGGTAGTCCCGGAGCCGCTGCAGCCAGCCGCGATGCCGAGCATGCAAGTGATGGTGAAGTATCTGTGCATGGCGGAAATCACTGCAGAAACCGAGCCGAACGACGCGCGGGCTAAAATCAGCTGATTGTCTCGCCCTGCGCCACGCGCGATCCACGCGCGGGACCGCTTGGTGTGCCACGTTGCGCCAGGTGCGAGGGCGCGCTTCCCGGCGCTGAGTGGCTCATCCACGCGAAATGTGGATAGTTGTGCAGCTGGCTCGGCGCTTGCTCACGTCTGCCGGCTACGGGCTACTGCATGGCGAACACACCGACTCGGATGCTGATTGCGTTGCTCGCCGCAACTGCCTGCGGCGGTGCGAGTAAGGCGAAAACCGGCGCCGAAAGCGGCAACGGTGCCGAGGGCGGTCGAGGCGCTGCGGCGGACGGCGGAACGAGCAACGGTGAGGGCGCTCACAGCGGTCTCGCAGGGCAGACCGGCGGCGGCGTGAGCGGTAGCTCAGGGAGCGCCGGATACACGGCGAGCAGCAGCGGCGGTGCTGCGGGGCTTTCGAACGGCAGTGGCGGCGCCGCAGGGCTGTCCGCGAGCGGCGACGGTGGTGTTGCCGGCAACGCTCGCGCGGGAGCTGGGGATGGCGGGCGCGTCACGATGAGCATGGGCGGAGTCGGCGGTGTCCTTCAAGCCTGCATGGGGAGTGTCGACTGCACGGGTGAAGTTCCGCCGAACGTGGGCGGACCCATCGGCAGCTTCCCTTACGGCCAAGCCTGCAGCAACGACGGCGACTACTGTTCGGGCTCGATCCATGCCGACTTCAGCACGTGTCTGCCATGGTACGCACTCTGCTGCAGCGGCACCTGGGCTCAGCTGAGCGCGGCTTCCGTGAGCGGCGCACGGAGGTGCCCGACTGCGGGAGCGGGTGGCGCGGCGGGACAGGGCGGAGAGGCGGGTAGCGCCGGCCAACGCGCCGTCGCGTGCACGGGCTCTGCGCAATACTTCCCGGATTTCGACCGCAGCTGCGCGACCGACGACGACTGCGCCGCCGTCATCCACCAGACCAACTGTTGCGGCTCCGAAGCGGCCTTCGGCATTCGCGCGAGCGAACTGCCGGCATTCAACACCGCGGAAGCGACTTGCGACCAGCAATATCCCGCATGCGGCTGCGCCTCGTTCGGCATCGACGTCGAGGACGAAACGCGCGTCGACTTCGGTGCGAAAGACAAGATTGCGGTGGCCTGCGACGCCGGCGTCTGCAAAGCGCGCTACTCCGGAGCGAGCTTCGCGTGCGGCACGCTGCGTTGCATCGAGAACCAGTATTGTCAGGAGAGCTCCGGCGGACCCGTCGGCACCGCGACGTCGTACGCGTGCAACCCGAGCGCGTGCACCGACTGCAGCTGCCTGACGACGGCGTCCTGCAGCTGCAGCGGTCAAGCCGGGCAGCTGACGCTCAGCTGCCAAGGCGAGTAGGTTTCGGCCTCAGAGCACCTGCAGGAAAGCGAGCAGGTCGTCCTTCTGCGCCGGCGTCAGCGACTCGGGGAAGAAGCTGTTCGGTTCGGGCGGGAGTACCGCCGGCAGATTCAGCGGCTTGAAGAACGGCAGGATGAAGCGGCTGTAGAGGTCGACCGCGTCACGCAGCGTCGCCGCGGAGTTGTCGTGGAAATAGGGCGCGCTATTGGCGATGCCGCGCAACGCCGGCACGTCGAATGCCTCGAAGTCGCGCGGGTCGCCCGTGATCGCCGCGCGGCCCGGGTCCGTCGAGAAGAGCTGCGGCAGGAAATTCGGTCCGACGATCGGCGCGCCGTCGGCATCGACGTTGGCTTGCAGATCGACGGGACTGCCGCTCACGGTGTCGGGAACGGGCGGCAAGTCCACCACCTTCACGCTGCGCGTGCCGTCGGTATAGAAGCGATAGCGGTATTGGGGCAGAGCGACCGTCGCATTGAAGCGCGGCCCGAAGAGGTCACCGTAAATCTGTCCGAGGTACGAGAGGTTCGCGAACCCGACGTTCAAGAACTCGTCGTGCGGTGACGGTTTGAGCACGGCGACAGGCGGCTGCACGCTCGAATCGAAGAGTACGTTGCCGTCAGGCTTGAGCGCGACGAACGCGAGGTCGTGTACCGTGCGATTTTCGACTTGCAGGGTGGTCGCCCCACCGTGACACGCCTCGCACGCCGTGTTGTACACGGCGAGGCCGCGCGCCTGAGCGTCCGTCAGGTCCATCGTGAGCTCCGGTCGCGCGATCTTGTTGATCGGCGTCCCGTGCGCCAGCTGCTGCGCGACCGTCTTCGCCCGCTTCGACGTGAACTCGTCTTCTTGGAACGCGGCGATGGCGTCGAGGTCGTCCTTGCAGACCCTTTGGCCCTGGCTGTGATTGATGATCGCGGCCTGCGCTTGATCCTGCAGCGTCCCTTCGCGGCCGTCGTACTGATACGGCGCCGTGATGGCGGTGTTGTCGGTGGTCGGGACGGCGCGCCACACGCTGACGGTGCGGTCCGACGCTGTCACCACGTTGCCGTCGAAGTCGATGAGATCCATGTTGGCCGGCAGCTTCAACACCACGCGCACGAGGCCCTTCTTCAGGTGCTCGTACGTCGGAGTTGCGGCCGCGGGGTCGTCCGCGTCGATGGGATTGAACAGCGGATCGTTCGGATTCGACGCGAGGAGCGCAGTGACGTGGTCGGGCGTGAGGACCGTGTGCGCCTCGAGCACGTGGCACGTCGCGCACGAGCGGCCGTTCGTGTGGGGAAAGGGCGTTTTGAACAGCCGCTCGCCCTGCTCGTGATGTCCGTGCGAAAGGCCGTCTGCTTCACTCACGGAAGCGGTTGAATCCGGCTCGTTCTCCACGCCGCCGCCACAAGCACTCAGGAGCGCGGCGAGCGCGCATAACGTGCTTAGCCCTCTGCCCGAGAACCCCGATTGCGACCAAAACGACTTCGACGACATCACTTGACCCTCCTGAACGCGAGCGGGTGCGCTCGAGCCCGCCCTGGGTAGCGCGGCGCGCACGCTACCAACATTTGCTCGACTCGGGCGCAGGATTTGGTTCGACGCGGAAGAGTTCGCAGAAATGAAACACACGAAGCCGGCCGCCCGTCCCTTCATGCTATGGCTGCGCGCGTTTTGGACCCCGTCTCGATCGCGCTTTCGGCCGCCGGTTTCGAGCTGCACGCGGACGTGTGGGACGGCGGTACGGGCGAGCCCATCCTGCTTTTGCACGGCCTCGGCGGCAACACGGTCACGTGGCACGGCGTCGCTCCGCTGCTCGCTCGCGACCTTCACACGCGCGTGCTTGCCGTCGATCTGCCGGGCTTCGGCTCGTCCCGTCCCCACGGCAAGCCGTGCGGCTACGCCGGGCTCCACGCCGTCGTCGAGGACATCCTCGTTCGAGAGGCTCCTGCCGGCGCGCGCTGGCACCTCGGCGGCAACTCACTCGGCGGGCTCCTGGCGCTCCAAGCCGCATTCACGCACCCGGAGCGCGTCTCGCGCGTCACGCTCGCCTCGGTTTCACTGCCCCTGACGTGGGGGCGCAGCTTGCGGGAGCTCCTCGCGTTCGGCTCCTACCTCCCCACCGCGTGCCCGTGGGTCGGCCGCCGCCTCGTGGGCCGCTACATGCGCACCCTCGGCCTGCCGGGCGTCGTCGACGAGCCGATTCGCTTCTTGTTCGGCGATCCGGCGCGGCTCGATCCGGAGCTGCGCGAGCGCTTGCTCGCCGTTTCGGGCTATCGGCTCACCTGGGTTCCCGAAGCGGCGCGCGCGCTCGAAGAGGTGACGCGCGGTCTCGGCGTTGCGCTCGTCCGCAGCGACGGAGCCGAGCGCTGGATCCGCGAGGGTCGCTGCCCCGTGACCGCCATCTACGGTGGTCGCGACCCGCTCTATCCGCTCGGCGCCTGGCGACACCTCGAACGCGAACGCCCCGATTGGAGTTACGTGTGCATGCCGGACGTGGGGCACGTGCCGCAACTCGAGGCCCCGGCGGAGTTCGCAAAGCACATGCTGGGGCACACGGCGCTCGCGGAGCAGGGCTTCTCAGCGCTGAATCGTTAGGTTGGTCACGCCGAGTCGCCGCCCGACGCTGCGGGCGATCGCGCGTTCGACCACCTGCTCGCTGAAGCCGGGCCGCTCGAGCTCGCCGTCGATCTCGAGCGTGGGAATGCTGGTGCTTCCGGTGCGTGCCTTGAGCTCACGGAGCGCCTCGGGATCGCGCTCGATGTCGCGATCGACGCAGCTCAAGCCGTTACCGCGCAAGAACGCGTGGGCACGACGGCACACCGAGCACCAATCAGCCGTGAACATGACGATCGGTGTCGCGACGACTGCCGCGTGGATTTGCTCGGGCGTCGGTTTCGCCGGCGCACGCGCCGAGGCCGCGGACGTCGCGACTGCCGTGGCCGCGAGCGCCGGCGGTGCGGGCGCTGCGTCCGGAACGGGTGTCGTCAAGGCCGGAAGGCGCGACGGCACCGGCGACTCAGGCGGCGGTGCAGGTTCCGCGCTGGGTTCTGCCGGCTGCGGCGGCGCTACCAGCGGCGTCGCGGACGGAGCGACCGCTGCGGCGATGACGACGGGCTGCTGCCGTCGCGCGAGCTCCGTTCGGCGAAAAGCGCCGTAGCCGAGCAGCGCGACCATCATCAGCGCCGAGCCGATCATGAGCCCGAGTCCGAGCCGAAAACCTTCTCGCTTGCGTTCCGCCTGTAGGGACGAGCGACAGAGCGCGCAGCGCCCGTCAGGCCCAGCGGCGACTTGATGAATGGGGCAACGCAACGAGCAAGGCTATCAGGCGACGAGCTCGGGTCTCAAGCTCGGTTCCGTTCGGCGCCCGCGGTGCAACGCCTTGCACCGCGCCGTGTGCAAAGGTGTGCACTCGCGGGGCTTTATCGGGTGAAAACAGCATTGTTTTGGGGCTGCCGCGCGCTCGGCCGGCGCGGCACGCGACTTGCTGAGGAGGTGATGCAAGGAGACGAGCGATGCGACGACTTGGCCTTTGGGTGTTGGGGACGGCGGCTCTGCTCGGCGGGTGCGCGAGTGAGCCGAACCACTTCGATGCGCTGCCCGACGATGTCTGCGCGAAGCAGCATCACGAGACGACGAGCGACGGACACGACGTTGTGGTCTGCGAGGCGCTGTATGCGGCAGCGCCGTTCGTTCACTTGCCGAAAGCTGAGCAAGGGCGCGCGTTCGCCGGCATCGTGGGGACCGAGTTCGTCACGGTCGACGGTGCGACGGCCGGAAGTACGATGGATGACGCGGAGCTGAAGCGGCACGGCGTCGCGCTCTACGAGCTCAATCTCGACGGCGGCAAGCTGAATGACTTTGCGCCCGTGATCCTGTTCGATGAGGCTCTCTTCTTTGCGCCGCTCCTAGGGCGCTCGTTCGAGGGCACCATTTCGCCGGCAACCGGGGAGGGCCGATGGGCCTTCGACCCGTCGCTGCCCGTTCAGGTCGCCGTCCAGGCGCAACCGCTCGACCATCCCTCGGACGGAACGAGCCTGGAGGCGGAAGTGACGCTTTCGAACTTGGACACCCCGGTTACGGCCAGCGACGGCAGCTGCATGCCGAGCCTCACGAGCTACGGAAGCGACGCGCCGTTCGCCGCAGGCTCGAAAGTGGACGTGCGCCTGTCCCGCGTCCCTTCGATGCACAACTTCGGCGACGATCATCTCGTCCTGACGTTGACGATCGACGGCGCGCCCGCGGGCACGTTGATGGGCTCGTGGTTCACGAGCCCGCTCGATCTCGTTCACGGCGCGCTTGCGCCGTCGGGCGCGTACACGGGGATCGGCCACGGTACGCCCGGGTACATTCCGAGCATCACGCTCGAACCCGCGGCGGTTGCGGGCGGTGCTGCCTGCGCGCCGTGAGGTCCGGCCTCCGCTCTTCCAGCCGCCCGGGCGTGGGATTATCGTGCCGTTACCGACATGTCCTACGTCGTTGACTTCAAAACCGTCTCGACCACCGGCCTCGAGTCCTCGCCGGTAGCCGCTGCTCTCGCGGGCCTGCGCGCCAACGAAGCTCGCTACTTCAAGAACAAGTACGACCACGACTTTACCGTGGAGCCGGCGAGCAAGGCGAAGAAGGCGATCGACTATGTGCACCGCATCCTCAAGGAGCGCGACATCGTCATCGCATCGCGTCCGCTCGAGGCGACGACGTTTCAGGTCGAAAATATCCGGATGACCTACGTCTTCTACGAGAGCGGCCTGTCCATCAACGTGATGTACACCATCGACGATGCCAAGAAGCGTGCGGTCGGTTTCAAGCTTTCGGACGGGATGGACGTCCCCGAGGAGCTCGCCGAAAAGTTCAAGTTCGCGCGCCAAAAGTCGAAGCTCGCCGGCACCATCCGCGGCTCGTTTTTCGTGATCAAAGGCGAGTACTGACCGCTCAGCCCGAAATGACGACCGTCCCGAAATCCGCCGCGCTCTCGCTATGCGTCTGGTCCCCGTCGCTCATGATGCCGATGCCCATGAAATCGGGCACGTCCGCGTTCGGGTCGCCGCCCTCGAAGTGCTTGCGAAATTCCGCCTTGAGGTCGAGCGCTTCGGTGCGCCACACGTCGAGCGGCGCGCCTGATTCGAGAATGACCGTGTCCTGCGCGACGAACGGATTGCGCTTCTTGTCGCAGGTGCGGCCTTTGGTGCCGACAGCGCTCCACACGTATTTGAGGGTGTAGTAGCGGAGACCACGCTTCCACGTGACGTAGAGGACCGCGGCGGAGTCACCCTTGCCGTTGGTGCATTCATCGCCGCCGCGCGGCAGAGTGCGCGCGCGCCACGTCCAGCTCAGGGACCTGACGTGCTCACGTTCGGCGTCGGGCAGCTGAAAGCCGAGCACCGTCGTTTTCATGGGAGGCACGTAATGGGAGCGCACGAACGTCACGCCGTCTTCGGTCGTCACCCGGTAGTAGTTGACGGGCCCGGAGTCGCGTTCGACGACGCGCCACGCCGCGGGTTCGATACGATGGCTCGGTGGGGCTGTGGCGCCGAGCGGAGCGGCAAAAAGCGCGACGAGCGCGGCAAGACGGCGCCAAATCCGCGGGTGACTGGGTCCGCTCACCAAGTTGCTGAAACGGTAGCACGCGCCCGTGATCAGGTTACCTTGAGCGCTCGATGGAGAAGCTTTCGTTCGTCTTGTTGGGCTGTGTCGCGACCTGGCTTGGCTGCTCGTCCAGCAAGACGCCGAGCGGCACGAGCGGTGCCGGCGCGACGGCGGGCGCGCCGAGCGGCGCGGCGACTGGAACCGGCGGCGCGTTCAGCATGGGCGGCATGGGCGCCGGAGCGACGACGGGCAGCGGCGCCTCGGCTGGAAGCGGAGCGCAGCCGGTCACGGGCGGCGCGGCCGGAATGAACGCGGCCGGCGCGGGCGGCTCGACCTCGTTGAGCGGTGCGAGCAGCGGAGCGGCCGGCGGCATGGGCGGCAGCGCCGGCGGTGCCGCGATGGTCCCGTTCATCAACTCGAACGGCAAGGTCGACGCAAGCGGGAACAGCTTCGGCATCAACGGTTACTGGTACGCGTACGCCGACGGCGTCACGAGCACGCAGAGCGGCAATCCGTACAAGGACGGCATGTACTGCGTGACCGGCACCGCGCCGGGCGACGGCGACTCGAGCCACTGGGGCGTCGGGCTCGGGCTCGATTTGAACAACGTGAACGGGACGAAGCTGCCGTACGCGTATCAGGGTAAAATCACGGGCTTTCGCATGAAGCTCACGGGCACGGTGCCGGCGCCCGTGCGCGTGAATTTCGTGACGCGGGCCGACAGCAGCGGCGTCGCGCCGTTCATCGCCGGCACGCTCGAACAATCCGTGGACTACGCCATCGCGGACGCGCTCGTGCCGCTCGATTGGAGCGTGGACAACGCGGGTGAGCGCGTGATGGACAACCTCTACGCGCTCCAGGTGCTGGCTCCGGGCTCCGACGCGGCCGGCCCGATCAACCTTTGCATCGCGGAGTTCGCGCCCATCTACGATCCGAACGGCGGCCAGCCGGGGACGAGGCCGTACGTCAACAGCGACGGCTTCGTCCGCACCGAGAACAATAGCTTCGGTATCCAGGGTCCGGTTTACGCCATCAGCGACGGCGTCTCGACCACGCAAACCGGCAATCCCTACAAGGACGGAAAGTACTGCGTTGCGGGCACGTTCTCCGGCAATTCTGCCGATTGGGGCGCGGGCATTGCGCTCGACCTGAATCATGCACCCGGAGGCTCCACGAAGGCCGCCTACGATCCCACGGGCAAGCTCGGCGGCTTCCGCATCGGCTTGAGCGGCACCACGCCGGGGGCGGTGCGGATCAACTTCGTCGTCGACGAGCCGCAGGTGGGCAACGAGCCTTTCTTGGTGGGACAGCTCGGCCAAACCACGAACTATCGCACTGCGTGGGCGCAAGTGCCGACGAGCTGGCAGGTGACGGACGCGGGACGCCAGGTCGGAACGTCGCTCTACGCCGTGCAGATTTATTTGGACGGCTCGGTCGCGGGACCGTTCAACGTGTGCGTGGACGACCTCACGCCGCTCGGCCCGAGCGAGCTCGACCACGACGCGCAGCCGGCGGCGACGGGCTTCACCGGGGCGCGCACGATCGACGCCGGCGTGCTCGCCGGCGAGTACGCGAGCTGGAAAACGCGCCACCTCAAGGATTGCGGCGACGGCACGGCGTGCGTGCCGCGCGACGAGGGCGACTGCATCTCCGAAGGTATCGGGTACGGCATGCTGCTCGCGGCGGGCAACGCCGACCAAGCGACGTTCGACAAGCTTTGGGCGTATTTCAAGAAGAACGAGAACGCGAACGGCGTGATGAAGTGGCAGACGGCGGCGTGCGGCGCCGCCATGACCGACGGCTCGGCGACGGACGGTGAGCTCGACGCGGCGATGGCGCTCGTCCAAGCAGGCTGCGCCTGGGGCGGCACCTACGCCGCCGACGCGAAGACGCTCGTCGGTGCGATCAAGGCCAGTGAAGTGACGACGTGCAGCGGGCGCATGGTGCTCAAGCCGGGCGACAACTTCGGCGGCTGCGATCGCACCGATCCGTCGTACGTCGCTCCCGGGTACTTCAAAGTGTTCGCGACGCTCGCGAACGACACGAGCTGGACCACGCTCGCAAACGACAGCTACACGCTCCTCTCGACGCTTCAGACGCAAATGAGCGGCCTCGTTCCGAACTGGAGCGACGGCATGGGCACACCCGCGACGGGTGACGATGGCAAATACGGCCCCGACGCGTCGCGTACGCCGTGGCGCGTCGCGGTCGACTACGCGTGGTTCAACGAGCCCAAAGCCGCCACGTTCCTCAACGCCGTCGCCACCTACGTTGACGCGAACGGCGGCATCGCGCGCCTGTTCGAGCCGAACAGCGCGTACCGCGGCGGCCTCGCGATGAGCGGCTTGCCCGCGACGAGCGCGAAAGCACAGGCGTACACCGACGCGTGGCTCCAGACGTCCGTCGACGACGACACGTATTTCCCAGGTACGCTGCGGCCGATTTACATGCTGCTCCTCGCGGACAAATTCGCGAAAAGCTGCAACTGAGGCACGGGACGGAATTTTTTACAGGGAGCCGGACAGAGGTCGGGGAGGGGGAGCAGGGAGGAGATTTGGGTTGGATCGTCCGACCCCCAAAGCCTCCCTCCGGCCTCCCCGAACTCTGTCCGGCTCCCTGTTAATTCTGCTCTCGAGCTTGGGTGTGTAGGTAACGCTTTTCAGCCTGTGCCGCGCAGAGGGCGACGGCGGTCCACGGAAAATGGACGATCAATCGAGTAGGCGGAGGCCGGCGGGGAGGTCTTCGAACCAGGTGGCGCGTTCGGTGGCGGCGACGGGGACGATTTCGCGGACGCAGTGGATGTCGTGGGCGGGGGCGCCGGCGGCTTCGAGGGCGCGGGTGACTTCGGAGCGGACGGTGTCGGAAATGTCGCGCGCGCGATCGCCCGTGCGGCGAGCGAGGAGGACGGCTGCGGGGGCGGCGGTGGGGACTTCGCGCCATTTTTCGCGCAGGAGGTGATCGAGGAAGCGTTCGGCGCTGCCGGGGGAGACGACGTAGTGGGCGCTCGCGTAGATCGGGATGCGCGCGCCGATGCGGCCGATCGCTGTCCAGAGCGCTGGATCGCGCTGCGTCCAGGTGCGCTCGAGCAGCCAATCGCCGAGCGCGGTGCGTTCGGCGCTCGGGATGCGCTCGAGCCAGCTCGCGAGCTCGAGGAGCTCCTCGGGGGCGAGCGCGCGCCACGCCTTCGGCGGCTTCATTTTCGCGTCGGGGCCGGCGAGCAACGGATCGAGCAGCTCGCGCATGCGCCGCTGCGTCGTCTCGTCGAGACCCGCCGCGATGCGGCGCCACGCGGTGAAGTACGCCTTCCAGCCGCGCGCTTCGGCGGGAAAGGCGAGCCCTTGCTCGAACAGCGGCGCGAGCGCGGCGATTCGTTCGGGGTCCTTCGGGTGCCCGAAGCCGGGCCGCAGGCAATAGCCCGCCGTCATCCAGAAGACGCGTTCGTGATCGGGCGAGCGGCGGCGTGCGGCGTGCTTCGGAACGACGGCGTCGAATAGCGTTCGGCTGAGCTCACCGCCCCAACTCGAGCGCTTGCCGAACAGTCGCTCGAGCTCGCGCCCGAGATCTTTGGTCTCGCGTGCCTCGACGTCTTTGCGGCCCTTGCCGAACACGCGATCGATCGCGGCGAGCCCCGCCGTCAGGCGCTCGGCGTCGGGCAGGCTGGTCGGTCGCGCGCTCGGCGCAGCGCTTTGCGTGGGTTCGGCCGCTTTCCTGAGGTCGAAGGCCAGGCGAAAGCGCCGCCGGTGACGTGGGTCGACGTCGGCCTCGAGGCAGGCGAGCTCGACGGTGCCGACGGGCGTGAGCTCGCCCTCGAGCACGACGCGCAGTTCGGAGCCGCTCGTGCCGCCGTCGACTTCGAAGTTTGCGACCAGCGGGGAGAGCCGTTCGAAGCGGCCGTCGAGCTCGACCACTCCGCCCGGCGCGTAGACGCGGTCGTCGTCGGACGCGTAGAGCTCGAACCGTGCCGGTTTTCCGACGAGCAGCGCGAGGGGGCGCGCCGCCGCGACGTGGCGTTCGCCTTCGTGCGCGCCGCGCGGCACGACGCACACCGCGCGCGTGGTGCCCTCGTTCTGGGATTCGGCCGCGATGAAAAAGCCATGGGCGGTGCCGCCCTTGATGCGGAGACCGCGGCCGAGGAGCGACAGGCCGTAGACGACTGCGCCGCGCGCCACGGCGAGATCGGGATCGCTGTGACCGAGGAGCTTCGGCGTTTCACCGGTCAGCGCCGCGAGTGCCTCGACGAGGCGCTGCTTGGCCGCGGCCGACCGAAAGAGCCCGCCGTTCAACAGCACGGCGGAGAGTCGCGCGCCGACGGCCGCGTGGCGCGCCAAGAACTCGGCGATGTGGCGCGTGATCGCCGGCTCCGATTCGTAGGGGAGTCCGAAGGAGACGAGCCCTGAGCGTCGCGCTGACGGGCGCGTGCCTGGCGCGACGATCGGCAAGAAGCCGTCGAGCACGACGCGCTCCACGTCGGCGCGCGTCAGCGTCGTGGCGAGCGCCGAACCGACGAGCGCCGAGCCCAGGCCGAGCACGCGGATGGGAAATTCGTCGCCGGCGTCGGGACCGAGCAACGCCTCCTTGCCGGCGCGACAGGCGTGAACGAGCGCGGCGAAACGCCGGGGTTCGAGCCGCTCGGGCGGCTCCACGAGGCGTGCCTCGCACAGGCTCGCGAGCGCGAGATCGATGTTGTCCCCGCCGAGCAGCAGGTGGCGTCCGACGGCGACGCGCTCGAGCTCGAGCGCGCCGGATCCGTCGCGAGTGACGCGGATGAGCGACAAATCCGTCGTTCCGCCGCCGACGTCACACACGAGGACGAGCGACGGTTCGCCCGCCGTCCCGGCGAGTGCCGTGAGCTCGGCCGTGCCGGCGCGGGCGACGTAGTCGTAGAAGGCGGCCTGCGGCTCCTCGAGCAGCCGGACGGTCAGGCCCGCGCGCTCGGCGGCGCGCACCGTGAGCTCGCGGGCGACTTCATCGAAGGACGCGGGGACGGTGAGCACGACCGTCTCGTCGCGGAGCGAGCGGCCGGGAAACGCCCGCTGCCAATTGACGCCGACGTGCGCGAGCAGCCGCGTGCTCGCCTCCACGGGCGAGAGCTTGTGCGTGGCTGGCTCATCGGCCGCGCCCCACGGCAAAATGGGAGCCTGGCGATCGACTGCGTGATGGCAGAGCCAGCTCTTGGCCGAGGCGACGAGCCGCCCGGGCACCTCGAGTCCACGCCGCCGCGCGTACTCCCCGATGCAATACGGCGCATCCCCGAAGGGGTCGGCGGCTACTTCCCCGGGCAGTGACGCATAGAGGAAGGACGGCAAGAGAGGGCGGGGTGCGAGCTCGCCCGCCGTGACGAATTGCTCGAGCTCGAGGACTTGGGGCTCGGCGGCGGAGCTCGGGTCCGTCCAGCCGACGACGGTGTTCGTCGTGCCGAGATCGATGCCGACAATCAAGCCCCGGCCGCTTACCACAATCGGCGCGCGCCGGCCCCGTCTCGGTCTCGCCTACCGTCGCGTCTCCACTAGACTCCGGCTCGTGAACGCACCCCCAACACCCGTCGCGCTGCCCGCGCGGCTGTGGCTCGCCGTGGTCTGCTTCTTTCGCGTCGTGTTCGACGGCGTCTTCGCGGCGCGCGTGAGTGAGCTCTCCGCGCCGTCGGCCGCGCCCGAGGCGGAACCGACGCCCGTCTCCGACGCCAAACCGACGCCCGAGCCAGCGCGTCCCGATTCGGCGCTCCAGCTCCTCGGGCTGCTCCAGCGCGAAGGGCGGCTCATCGATTTCCTGCAGCAAGACGTGGCCGCGTTCCCGGACGCGGACATCGGCGCCGCGGCTCGCGTCGTCCACGACGGCTGCCGCAAAGCGCTCGCCGCGCACGTCGAGATCCGGCCCGTGCGTGAGGAACGCGAAGGCAGCGGCGTCACGCTCGAGACGGTCGACGCGAGCGCGATCAAGCTCGTGGGCAACGTGAGCGGCACGGCGCCGTTCCGGGGGACATTGCGGCACCGCGGCTGGCGCGCCCTCTCCGTGCGGCTGCCGGAAGCCGTCGCCGGTTTCGACCCGAACGTGCTGGCACCCGCCGAGGTCGAGCTGTGAGCGCCAAACACGCGATTGGCATCGATCTCGGGACGACGCACACGGCGCTCGCGTCGTCAGCGCTCGACGCCGACGTGCGTTCGCTCGACGTCTTCGCGGTGCCGCAGCTCGTCGCGCGGGCCGCGGTCGAGCCGCGCGGGCTCTTGCCGTCGTTTTTGTACTTCGCTCACGAGTCCGAGGGCGCGTTGACGTTGCCGTGGGGGAGTGGGTCGAGCGCCGTCGGCGAGTATGCGCGGACGCGCGCGTCGGAGTCGCCCACGCGCACGGTGGCGAGCGCGAAGAGCTGGCTTTCGCACGCGGGCGTCAACCGCCGGGAGCCGCTGCTGCCGCTCGGCGCGCCGCCTGACCTCGAGCAGATTTCGCCCGTGGAAGCGTCGTTCCGCTACCTCGACCACCTCGCGGAGGCCTGGCGCTCCGTTCACGGCGCCGAGCTCGGTGCCGAGGACGTGATTCTGACGGTGCCCGCGTCGTTCGACGCGGCGGCGCGCGAGCTCACGGTGGAGGCCGCGCAGGCAGCCGGCTTCGAGCACGTGACGTTGCTCGAAGAGCCGCAAGCGGCGCTCTATGCGTGGCTCGCCGCGGCGGGCGACGCCTTCCGCAAGGAGCTCGCGCCGGGTGACCTCGTCCTCGTGATCGATGTCGGCGGGGGGACCACCGATTTTTCCGCGATTGCCGTGGGCGAGCGCGACGGCGCCCTCGAGCTCAACCGCATCGCCGTCGGTGACCACATCTTGCTCGGCGGCGACAACATGGACCTGGCGCTTGCCCACGGCGTGCGTATGAAGCTCGCGGAGGGCGGGCGCGAGCTCGACGCGTGGCAGTTTATGGGGCTCACGCACGCGTGCCGCGGCGCGAAAGAGCGCCTGCTCGCGGCGTCTCCGCCCGACGGCGTTCCCGTCGTCGTCGCGGGGCGTGGCTCGGATCTGCTCGGCGGTTCCGTGCGCGCCGAGCTCACGCGCGAAGAAGTGGAACGCGTGCTCGTCGACGGCTTCTTCCCGCTCGTCGAGGTCGGCGCCCGGCCGGCGCTGCGACCGCGCGCCGGCCTCACGCAGCTCGGCCTGCCGTATGCCTTCGACCCAGCGATCACGAAGCACCTCGCGTCTTTTCTCACGCGCCAGGCGGGCGCGCTCGCTGGCGCCGCCCCCGCGACGGACGGGCTCTTGCGGCCCACGCGCGTGCTGTTCAACGGCGGCGTCACGAAGGCGCCGGCCATTCGCGCGCGTCTCCTCGCGGCGCTCAATGGCTGGCTCGAGCGCGCCGGTGCGGCGCCCGTTCGCGCGTTGCCCGGCGACGATCCGGATCTTGCCGTCGCGCGCGGCGCTGCGTACTACGGCCGCGTGCGGCGCGGCGAGGGCGTGCGCATCCGCGGCGGTACCGCGCGCGCGTATTACGTCGGCGTCGAGAGCCCGATGCCGGCGATTCCGGGCATGGCGCCGCCGATCTCGGCGCTGTGCGTGGCTCCGTTCGGCATGGAGGAGGGCACCGAGACCACGTTGCCCGAGCACGAGCTCGCCGTCGTCGTGGGCGAGCCCGTGGAGTTTCGCTTCTTCGGCTCGTCGGTGCGCCGCGCGGACAAGCCGGGCGCCGTGCTCGAAGGTTGGAAAGCCGGTGAGCTCGAGGAGCTCGCGCCCATCGCGTTGACGCTCCCGGCAGGAGGCCGTCGCGAGGGTGACGTCGTGCCGATCCGGCTGCACCCGTCGATCACTCCGGTGGGGATCCTGGAGCTCGAGGCCGTGCCCGTCGCGCCCGTGGAGCCGGACGAGCGCTGGAAGCTCGAGCTCAACGTGCGGAGCGACGCGTCTACGGCGCGCGCGCCGACGTGAGCCGCCGCAGCCGGCGCAATTGCATGGCGTCGCGCGACAAAAGCACGGGGAACAAGAGCACGTACGGCAAGAGCAGCAGCCAATCCTTGGTCGTCAGCGGCAGCGGCAGGTCGCGCATCGAGCCGTGCCGAACGCCGCTCCAGTTCCAAAGCAGGTAGCCGACGAGGCCGAGCACGGGCGCGGCCAGCTGCGCCGAGCGCGTGCTCCAGGAAACCTCTTCGAGCGCGCTGCGATTCGCGAGGCGCTGGGCTTCGCGCGCCTGGCCAACCCGGTCTCGCACCATGCGCCGGAGCGCGGGCTCCGCGGCGAGGTAGCGCTCGGTGCGGCGGCGCAGCGCGGAGTAGCCGATGAAGCCAATGAGCGACGGCCCGAGAATGTAGAGGATGCGGGCGAGCAAGGGCAGTGTGCTCGCCTGCGCGAGGATGCGAATGCCCGTGAGGCTGCCGATCATGGCGCCGCCGTAAAGCCAGATGGCGCGCGCCGCGCGGAAGGTCGCGAGCGAGCGCAGGAAGTACTGGCCGCGCGTCGCCACCGAAGCCTCGTCGGCCGGCTCGCTCGGCGCGCGCAAGGCCGCGAGGATCTCCCGGAAAGAAAAGGCCGCGAGCAGCGTGGCGACGGAGAGCGCCAGCAAGAAAGTGCCCTGAAAGACCAGCGTTTTGGCGATCTCCACCAGATCGAGTGATTTGGCGCCGAGCTCCTCCTTGAGCCAGCTCGAGAGCTCGAGGTGCGGGCGCCCAAGCGCCCAATCGAGCACCTCGAGGGTGATCACCGTGGAGAGAAGCACGATGATCAAGAAGAACGGCCACACCGACTCCCAGCGCGGGCGCACGGCAATGAGCTCGTAGCGATCGATGCGCCGCGCGAAGCGCACCTCGGTCGTCAAGAGGAAGAGATAGGCGAACTGAAAGACCAAGATCACGATCAGCGCTTCGGACCACTCGGCGCGCATCTGCGTCGCGACGCTGCGCACGAGATCCGCCGAGCCGAGCTGGCCGTCCCCCGCGTGCACGAGCGCGAGCGCCACGAGCTCCACGATGAACACGAGCTGAAACAGCGGCGCGAGCGCCGCGGCGAACGTGCGGTGAGCCAGGTAGCCCGAGGCAAAAAGCTCTTCACTCGAGGGCGGGCGGAACGGATCCGCGGGCCGCCGCCCGAGGCGAAAGAGCGCCGCTTGCGCCCAAAGCGGGTACCCGAGCGCCAGCACGAACAAGAACCAACCGACGGCGTTGACGATCGCCGGCGGTCCGAGCGTGAGCACCTTCGCGATCGATTGCCCCGTGAGGTACCAGACGACGAAGGCGAAGAGCACGAGCGCCCCGCTCACCGTCACGACGTTGCCGAGCAAGGACTCACGCCCGAACTGGCGCGCGACGCCGTCGATGTAGCTCTGAACGTACGCGCGGATTTGGGGGATGGTGAGCGTGCGCTCGGCGGGGTCCTTGACGAGCAAGCGGAGCGTCAGCGCTTCGAGCGCAGGCGGCGTCGACGACTGGATCTCGCTCGGCGGCAGCGGCGGGTCGGCCAGCACACACTTGAGCGTGACCAGCGGATCGTCGTGTTCGAAGGGGACCTGGCCGCACAAGATTTCGTAGAGGATCACGCCGAGCGCGTAGACGTCGGCGCGACCGTCGACGGGGCGCCCCGCCGCTTGCTCGGGCGACATGTACTCGGGCGTGCCGATCACGACGCCGTCTTGCGTCTGCCAAGCTTTGGCCGCGCCGCGCACCGAGGTAACGCCGGGGCGAGGCAAGCCCAAGCCGGAGATCCTGTCGCCGGTCTCGACGTCGGGGATGCTGCCTTCGTCGGCGCTGGTCGTGACGGGCTCGGGATGCGCGGCCGAAGGCTCCATCAGCTTCGCAACGCCCCAGTCCATGACCAAGACCTCGCCGAAGTCGCCGACCATGATGTTGGCGGGCTTGAGATCACGGTGGATCACGCCGCGCGCGTGGGCGTAATCGATCGCCTGGCAGACCTGCAGGAAGACGTCGAGCAGGCGGCGCAAGCCGAACTGAGCGAGCGTCGCCGGATCGTTCGCGCGGCGCTGGTCGAGGATGGTCTCGAGCGAGCGCCCGGGAATGAGCTTCATCGAGAAGTAAGCGCGCCCGTCCGGCGAGGTGCCGAGGTCGTGGACCGGCACGATGTTCGGATGCTCGAGCTGCGCCATGATCTGCGCTTCCTCGGCGAAGCGAGCGAGCTGCTGCCTCGGCATGTCCTTGCGCGAATGCCGCGTGACCTTGAGCGCTACGTCCCGCCTGAGCTTCGTGTCGTAGCCGCGGAGGATCTCCGCCATGGCGCCGCTGCCGACCTCGCCGTGCACGCGGATCTTGCCGGCCCAGAGATCGCCCGCCGGCGCCAGCGAGGGCGCTCGGCGCGGCGAGCGCGTCGCGTCGTCGGGGGGCGGGGGCGCGTTGTCGCGCGAGTCGGCCATCGGCGACCGCGTACTCTAACAGGCCCGCCGCCCCGGCGGGATCGGCCGGCGCAGCGCTCAGGTTTGTTGCTTGCGATATTCGCTCGGCGAACGGCCCGTCCAGCGACGGAACGCGCGACGGAGCGCCTTCACGTCGTCGAAGCCGCAGGAGAGCGCGACCTCGTTCACGGAGGTCCCCGGCCGCGCGATGGCGTTAATTGCCGCATCCCGCCGTACGGAATCCAGGATTTGGCCGAACGTGACGCCGCGCTCGCTCAGCCTGCGCTGAAGCGTGCGGGGGCTCATGCCGAGCGAGCGACCGACGGAGCTCAAGGTCGGCGTCGTGTCCGGCAGCGTTCGACCGATGGCGTGCCGCACGTCCACGACGGTGCCGCTCGGCTCGCGCTGCAAGTGCCCCATGACCCAACCCCGAGCCTCGTCGCGCGACGCGGTCACGAGGCTCGGAAACGGAGGCGGTGCGAGCCACTGAACCGAGGCCAGGAGTGCCCGCGCGAGGGCACTCGGGACCAAGTGCCCCACCGCGACGATGCGGTCGCCGACACGCTCGTGGCAGGTTTTCATTTCGTCACCGGCTAGCCGCACGAGCGACGGCGAGTAGAGTGGCGCCTCGGTCAAATCCACGATCAAGGCGAGCCGCCCGAGCTCGGCGGCCGCGCGCTCCAGTTCGCGAAAATGCTCGCTCACCTCCGTCGTCGAGATGGTCGGGTAAAAGGTGGCCACCAAGAGTGGCGCCTCGGACCAGTCCAGGGTGGGCTTCATCTCAGACTCCCTCCGCGTCGCTCCTTGTTCATTCCCGCCGGTCCGCTCTTTCGATCATGGCCGGATAGCGCCGCCTGCATCCGCCGAACGAGCTGATTAAGATTTCTTTCGCTCGATCCGGCTCGGCGTGGCGCGCCCGGGGGCGCTAATTGGCGCGCTGAGGCCCTGGTTCCGGCCTGCTTTGAGCGATAAACGTGGGCACCAGAATGCTTCGGGGCGCACTGGTCGCGAGCGTGGTTTTGGTTTGGGGTTGCGGCTCGACCCATGGCGGCTCGCCCAGCGGTTCGGGTGGTTCTTCGGGCACGGGGGGATCCGGCCCTGGCACCGGCGGTTTGGGTTCGGGGGCTCAGAGTGGCGGATCGGAGCGTGGTGGTGTCGGTGGGGGGAGCGGCGGGGTGACGAGTGGCACGAGCGGCAGCGGTGGCAAGACTGGCGGAGTGGGCGGCGCGGCAGTCGCTGGCGGCAGCGGCAGTTCTGGCGCAGGCGTGGGTGGTAGTGCCACGGGGGGGGTTGGTGTTGGTGGTTCGGCGGGGGTTGGCGCCGGCGGGATGAGCGCGGGTGCGGGCGGAACTGGCGGCGGCGCCGGAGCCGGCAACGGCGGCAGTGGGGCGGGGCCGACGGGCGTGGTCGTGCAGCTCGACAAGACGCATCAGACCATCGAGGGCTTCGGTCTCAACACGGCTTTGGGCAACGCAGCCGTGCCGTGGGACACGTTCTTCACCACCACCGGGTTCGGCCTCACCATCGTGCGCGTCGCGATGGATGAAACCGGGCAGCTTTCAGGCGTCCTGCCCCCGTCGAGTTACAACGCGAAGATCATCGCCTCGGCCTGGACCGCGCCGGCCAACTGCAAGGACAACAACAACACGCAGAAGGGCGGGCACCTACTCACGAGCTGTTACGACTCGTGGTCGACGACGATCGCCAAGTTTGCAAAAAGCCAGGGGCTCTACGCCATGGGGATTGCGAACGAGCCCGACTTCGCGTCCTGCGGCTCCAGCATCGGTCCGCCCTGCAACGGTGACTACGACTCGATGGTTTACACGGCCAAGGAGATGGTCGACTTCGTCAACGCGGTGGGTCCGAAGCTGAAGGATGCCGGCGTCAAGCTCCTCGCGCCCGAAGCCTCGGAGTGGCTCCACCTTTGGAGCAACGCTTCAGCGACGGGTTCGACGGCGGCGGCACACACGAACAGCTCCGATCCGCTCAAGTGCGGTTGCTTCGCGAATGATCCGACCACGACCGGTTGCGCGAGCGCCTGCGAGCAGGGCAGCGGCTACGACTACGGTCATTGGCTGGCCAAGGATCCGACGGCGTGGGGCTTCATCGATCTTTTGGGAACGCACGAGTACGACACGCAAAAGGCGCTCGCCTGGCCCGCCGACGTCGACGGCGGCAAGCGCAGCAAAGAGGTTTGGGAAACCGAACTCGGCGGCGTGAAGTTTTGGCCGTACGAGGGTCCGTCGGATTCGATGGCTGACGCCCTTGCGGTCGCGGAGTGGATCCACTCGGGTCTCGTCGTCGGCGAAGCTTCTGCTTGGCTCTGGTGGTGGTACACGGCCGAGAGCACTGACGACAACGAAGGTCTCGTCCTCAAGAACTCCTCGATGCTCACCGCGCGCTGCTACACGATGGGCAACTACAGCAAGTTCGTGCGTCCCGGTTACGTCATGGTGGAGGTCGCAGGCAACGCCAACACCGATCTGCTGATCTCGGCCTTCCAGGGGCCCGACGCCACGGTCGTCGTGGCCGTCAACAAGGGCCAAACGGACGCCAGTGTCCCCATCAGCGTCACCGGGGGAACGGCGCCGAGCTCTTGCTCGCCGTACCTCACTTCTGCGACCGACAAGCTTGCGGCTCGGACCGCCGTGCCGGTGACGGGCGGCACGTTCACCGCAGCGCTCCCCGCCACGTCGGTCACTTCGTTTGTCTGCAAGTAGCGGGCGTGAGCCGAGCGGTCAGCCGTCGTCCCATTCGACCACGCCGGACAGCGCGAGCTCGAGCGGGACGCGTGGTGCGCGCGCGAGCACGGCGTTCGCGTCGCGCGAGCGTGCGCCTTCGCTCCGACTCACCGTGACGTGAAGGGTGCCGTCGTCCCAGGCGCGCCGGCTCGACCCCGCGAGCTCGACGACGAACACTTGGACGAGCTCGTCCGCACACTCCGCCACGACCCCGAGCGAAACGGCGTCGCCCGGCCCGAAGCCGCTCGCGAGCGACGCCGTGTCCGCGTCTGCCGGCACGCGCCGGGCGAGCGTGACGTGTTCGCCGCGCACGACGGGAAGCCGGGCGGCGTCACGCAGCGCAGTGCGGCTCGCTTCGTCCAGTCGGATCTGCAGATTTCTGCGGCTGAGCTCGTCGCGCAAGCGGGTGGCGGCGCGCTCGTATTTTTGCACGCGTTCGCGATCGGCCGCCGTCGGCGCCGGTAGGCGCGACAGATCGCTGTTGTGCGCCAGGTCGAGCAACTTCACGCGCGTGGCGAGCCGATCCTTGGCGACGCGTTCGATGAACGCCGGGTAGCCCTCGCCGTCGCGCTTGGTGAGCGCATCGATGGCGCGCACGATGCGCTCGGGAAAGCCCTCGCGCGCGAGCCACTCCAGCGTCACGGGCGTGTCCTCGACCACGTCGTGCAAGAGGGCCACGATGCGCTCGTCGTGGTCCTGCGCTCGGGCTGCGAGCGCGAGCGGATGCAAAATGTAGGGCTCGCCGGCGCGATCGAATTGGCTCAAATGCGCCTCGGCCGCCACCATCACGGCGCGACCGACGAGCCAGCGCTCGATCGTGACGGCGAGCGCGGCGCGCACGGCATCGAACTCGGCGAGCAAGGTCGCGTTCACCGCGCGCGCGTACAAAGGCCGAAGCCGAGCGAGCTGACGCAGCTGTTCACCCGGGCGCGTGTTGAGGCGCATCAGTAGCGCATCACCGCGGGCTTCCGCCTCGATCAGGCTGCGTCCATTGTCGATCTTGTCGGCGCAGCTCACGGGTAGCGCGCGTGCCGTTGCCGCGGAAGGCCGCGACAGCCCCTGAAAATAGCGCTCGAAGCGCTCCGGCTTCGGCAAGCGCCGCCCGGCGGCGTCGAGCTTGACCTCGCTCAACGCTTCGACCGTTTCGATCACCTCCGCCGGAAATTCGCGCCGAAACTCCTCGGCGAACGCTGGCTGATCCTCGAGCACGTCATGCAGGTACGCTGCGCTGACCACGACTTCATCCGCGTGGCCGTGCGTCCGCACGAGCTCGGCGACCGAGTGGAGGTGCGTGAAGTAGGGCACGCCGCCGGATTTACGCACCTGACTCGCGTGAGCCCGCTGCGCGAGCTCACGCGCTCTTCCGACCAAGTCAGCCGTCACGCAGCGAGTATATCTTGATCACACCGGGGATGGGTTCATGGCTCGGGCACCCGGAAAACGTAAATGCCCTCGTTTCCGCCGCCACCCGCGATGAACACGTCACCCGGGGGATTCACGGCGAAGTCGAGAAGGATGGGGTTCAGCGGCGGGAGCCAGGCCTCGCTGCGGAGGCGAGAACCGTCCGGTGAGTAACTCGTCAGGGTGATGGACTTCTCGTCGCCGGTGTTCGGGCTGCCCATGCCGAGCAGTAGGATCGTGCCGGACCCGTCGAGCGTGAGCCCCGCGACGCTCGAGAAGTCATCGTTCAAGTCTTCGCTCCACGCGACCTTGCCCGTTGCGGAGTAGCGCGCGAGGAACAACCTGCTGCCGCTCCAGCCGGAGACGAGCAACTCTCCGCTCGAGTCGAGCGCGAGACCTACGGGGTATGAGCCGTCCGAACCGAAAGCAGTTCTCCAGATCTCCTCACCGTCCGGAGAAAGCTCGGTCAAAAACCCCGTATCTGCTTGGCCGGAGAGGAAGAGATTGCCGTTCGCGTCCGCGAGGGCGACGAGCGGCTGCTGCGCGACCGCCGACGTCTGCGTCCAGAGCAGCTCTCCAGCCGCCGAATGTTTGTACAGCTTGCCGGCGCCGTCGCCCGTGACGATGTCGCCGTGTGGGTCGATCGCGACGGCGGCTGCTGAGCCCAAGCCGTCATTCTGCTTCAGCCAGCGTAGCTCGCCTTCGGACGAGACCTTCAGAACGAAGGGGTAGCTCAACCCTGAATCGTCCGTGGCCGGGTAGGCCGACGCTGCGATCACGATGTCGTCGTTCTGATCGATTGCCAAACCCGAGGCGTAGTCAGTGTCGTCGGGGCCGGTGCCGAAGTGGCGAGCCCACACGAACTGCCCCTCGGACGTGTACTTCGCGACGAGCACGTCTTCCGACGCGTTCGTTCGGTCCCGACCCACCAGGATCACGTCCCCATGGCTGTCGAGCGCGACGTCTACCGTATTGAGCGTGGCGCCCGCATCGAGCTGTTCACACCAAGCGCCAATCGCCTTCTGGCACGGCACCGACGTGGCGGTCGCCATGTCGGGATTCGACGCGCCCCCGTCGTCCGCGCTCATGCCGGCACCGGCGGACGAGCGACCACCCGTGGCGTTGCTGGCGCCGCCGGCACCGCTCGCGGCGACCGCGCCGCCTGCACCGGAGCCCGCTCCAGCGAGTGCACCGATACCTCCGCTCGGCCCGCTGCCGGACGTGGCCGTGCCGGCCATGCTCGAGCCGGCGACGTTAGCGCCTCCCGCTGAATAGCCTCCGGTCCCGGAGCCCGCTGTCGCCTGACCTTGCCCGGCTTCCGAGGGTGATGGGCGAACGCCCGACGCGTCACGTCCGGACTTCCCGCCACAGGCAGCGACGAGCAGCAACGTAGTGCCGAGCACGGCTCGGGCGCGCCACCGCCGCCGCGAGCGCGCCCGCCGTCCACTCCATGCCTCGCCCGTCATGCTCGAGGTTCGTAGCACGTTCGCGAGCGGAACGCGTTCTGGCGGTGGACTGCGCGGCGCTACGTCTTGGGCGGATTGACCACAATCGAACGCTCGTTGCGCGGGCCGAGCGTGATACCGAGCGCCTCGGACAAGGCCGCACGCACGTTCGCCACCGGCCACGCCTTCGCGATATCGAGCTCGCCGAACTCGCGCGACGGCGGCGACCTCCCGAGGATGGTGTTGCACTCCGCTTGGAGCTCGGTGACGCGCGGGAAGGTTTGCTGCTCCATTCTTCGCGAACGGACGCACGCGAGCGCTAGCTCCAGGGACGTGTCCCGCGGCAACGCCGGGAGCGTCCGGGCGAGCACTGCGTGCACTTCGAGTACCTCCGGATCGGTGTCGTCGACGTCGTCCTCGAAGGGGGCAATGACAGGCTCACCCGACTCGCCTCTTAGCTCATGACACCGGCGGATGATGTGAGAGAGGTTTTGGTAGATGTCGGAACGCGAGGCGCTCTCTTCGCGGAGAAACAGATAAGCCAACGCTTCTTCGGCGAGGCCGGCTTCGAGCCGGGCCCGCAAGCGTTCCTCCAAGGGCTGCATGTCCGGCCGCTCGGCGAGGTAGGCCAGCAGGTGCTCGAAGATCGCTTGTTGGCGCAGCGAGAATTGATCGACGACGGTTTCGAGCTCACACGCTGCGATGGCGTAGCTCGTCGCGGGCTTAACGTCGCCGAGGAGGCTGGTCGGCGTTGCCGTCAGTGTCGCTGTCTCGGCCTCGACGCTCATCACGGCCGACAGGAACGTTTCGATCATGGCCGGCGGCCCCGCGCAGACTCCGCGGTCCGTCACGAGCAGGAGCTCTCGGTCGGCGTAATGGAGGAAGCGCTCCGCGTTCGTGACGACGTCGGGGCCGAACTGCGGGCTCACCGTGAGCAGCATGTCGCGCGTCGTGATGCGCGTGCCGTCCATGACGCGGAAGAGCGCCGAAATCTCGAGCGGCAGCTGCCCGTTGGCGACCCTGTCGCTTGCCCGATGCAGCATGAACGTGGGGACGCAGAGGGCGATCGAGCCGAGGACGTAGAGGTCGATGACCGTCAGCCCCTCGCGTGCTCGCGGCCTGCGCCGAAAGAACTCTTGCTTCAGGACCCGGAGGTTGTGAAGCACGTCGCGCCAGCACTCGACCACGGGCGCGAGGCCCGTCATGTTCATCGGGTTTTCGTGCTCGTGGCGACTGCCCAGATAGGGGCATTGTCGATAGTTCGTCGGAAGGTCGAGGCGGAGCTGCGTCGGAAACACGTTGCGCTCGCCGACCTGGCGACCGCCCACGTCGAGCGCCGGATGCGCAATCCGCACGCAACGCATCAGCGATTCCAGATTGCCGACCTCGACGGCAACCCCGAAAACCTCCTTGCTGATCGACACGCACGCTTCCGGCGTCCAGGCACGGGCGTCCGCGATCGACCCTTGCTGCGCGCCCTCCTCCACGCTGGGCGAAACCGGGTCTGGCTCCGCAGCAGCGGCTGAGCCTTCTACTTCGAGCACCCCTTCTCCGACGAGCGCCTCGAAGAGGTCTGCCAGTGTCTCCCATTCGTATCCGTCTTCGCTCCAGCTCCGCGCTTGCTCGGCGACGAAGCGGTGTTCCTTGAGCAGCCGTTCCCCGAACGGGATCAGCACCGGGTCGTCGAACGCGACCTCTTTCTCGTTGTAGTAGAGGGTGAAAACCCTCTGTCCTTCAGGACCTACGGAGGTGTCGTGTAACAGCCTGCCTGGCCGGCGGATGAAGAGTGTATCCGTGGGCCGGACCTCACTAGACGAGGAACTCAAGGGGTATCTCCACGCGAGAGGCGGGTGAAGGGAAGGAGCTCGCCGCCGTTGCGGGACAACGAGCTCCGCCCTTACTTTACGTGTCTCGGAAACTCAGCGAACGCGTCCGCGCCCGCGCGTCCCGGCCTTGATCTTGGTCTTGATCTTCATGACAAACTTCCTTTCATGATTCAAGGTCGATCCCCGAATCAACGGTCGATGATGGCAAACCTCAAGCCGTTAGGCAACGGTCTCTGACCTAGGCATTTCATGTGCGCACGAGAGTTCCAGCGAGATTGACGCCGAGCGTTTCACTTGCTCAAGTTGTGCATCTGACCCATGCAGCTCGGAGACAGCGCTCTCATCGTCGTCGACGTTCAACGAGGGTTCGCTGATCCGAAGTGGGGCCGGCGTGACCGTCCCGAGTGCGAGGCGAACATCGGGCGACTGCTTGCGGCGTTCCGCCACGCGGGTCTGCCCGTCGTCTACGTCAGGCACGACTCAACAGAAGCCCATAGCCCGCTCAGGCCGGACATGCCCGGCAACGCCCTCAGCGAGAGCCTCGCCGGCGAACCGGATCTCCTGGTTCGAAAGAGCGTCCATAGCGCGTTCTACGGCACGCCGGATCTGCACGCTTGGCTCAAAAACAGGGCGATCCAGCGCGTCGTCGTCTGCGGCGTGACGACGAATCACTGCTGCGAAACGACGGCGCGCATGGCGAATAACCTCGGCTACGACGTGTACTTCGCGCTCGACGCCACGCACACGTTCGATCGCATCGGGCCGGACGGCGTGCTCATCCCCGCCGAGGTGCTGGCGCGCGTCACGGCGGCGAACCTGGACGGCGAGTTCGCCACCGTGACGTCCACGGCGGACCTGCTCGCCGTGCTAGCTTGAGCGAGCGCGCACGGGCTTTGGCGCGCGCACTCACGGTCCGATACGTGCGACGTAGACATGCCGATTGCATTCTCCCGCTCGCTCCGCTCGCTCGAGACGGATAGTCATCGCCCGAGTGCGTTCGGCCTCGCGCTCGGAGCCGCGTTTGCGCTTGCCTGGGGACTCTGGTTCGTGCTCGCGCGAGTGGCGATGGTCGAGGTGGCGGAGACGGCGCGGCTCGAGGTGAACCGGGCAGCGCACGCGCTCGAAACGCCCGTCGCCGGCACGATCACGAGCGTGCACCTGGAGCTCGGCCAGGTGGTGCACGCCGGAGACATTCTGGCCGAGCTCGACAGCGAAAACCTGCGCCTGTCGCGCGGCGTGGAGCAGGCGCGCCGCGCCGCGACGTCGCTGCAAATCGACGCGCTCAGCGCCGAGCTCAAGCAGGGAGAACGAGCGCTCGCGGACCGCCGGCAGGTGGACGAGGCGCGAGGCGACGAGGCACGCGCTCACACGCACGGCGCCGAGGTCGCCGCCCTGCTCAGCGAAACGATCGGGGAGCGCTCACAGCGTTTGCAGGCGGAGGGGCTCGCCTCCGAAACGGACGCGCTCCGCGCCAAGGCGGAAGCGGAGCAGCAAAAGCTCGCCGCCGAAGAGGCCAGACTCACCGTGAGCCGAATTGCGTCCGAAGAGCGCGCGACCGGCACGGAGCGAAGTCAGAGCCTCTTGCGCCTGCGACGCGACCTCGCGGTGCTCGAAGGCCAGCGCGCGACGAGCACCGCCTTGATTGCAGAGCTCGACCACGCGATCGAGCTCCGGCACATTCGCGCACCGATCGCGGGACGACTGGGCGACGTGGTGACGTTGCGCGTCGGCTCAGTCCTGAAGGAAGGCGATCGGCTCGGCTATGTCATCCCCGAGGGTGACGTGCGCATCGTCGCGGAGTTTCTGCCGGCATCGGCGGTCGGGCGCGTTCGCCCGGGGCAGCGCGCGCGCCTGCGCGCCGACGGCTTCCCGTGGACCGAATACGGCATGCTCACGGGCAGCGTGCGCCGCGTGGGGAGCGAGCCGAGCTCGGGGCTCGTCCGCGTGGAGCTCGACGTCGACCCGAAGAGTGACCCGCGGATCCCGCGGCAGCACGGGCTGCCCGGCGTGCTCGAAGTGGAGGTGGAGCGCATTTCACCCGCTGCGCTCTTGCTACGCGTCGTCGGGCGGCGTCTCGCGGCTCCCGCCGAGGCGCGCAGTGTGAGCGCCGAGCCCGCGGGCTCATGAGCCGAGCGGTGAGTCGGCGCTGGTTCATCCCCGAGGTGGTTCAGACCTCGGGCATGGATTGTGGCCCCGCGTCGCTGAAGAGCCTGCTCGGCGGGTTCGGTATCCACGTCAGCTACGGCCGGCTGCGTGAGGCATGCCAAACCGACGTGGACGGAACCTCGATCGACGCGCTCGAGGAGCTCAGCCGCGAGCTCGGTCTCGATGCCGATCAGGTCATGATCCCCGTTGACCACGTGCTCCTCGAGGCCGCGCGCGCGCTGCCGGCGATCGTGGTCGTGCGGCTACCGAGCGGGTTCGTGCACTTCGTCGTCGTGTGGCGCACGCACGGCCGCTGGGTGCAGGTGATGGATCCCGCGGGCGGCCGGCGCTGGATGACGCGCGCCGCGCTCGAGCGCGATCTTCACGTCCATCGGACACCCGTCCCCGCGGCTGCGTGGCGGGAATTTGCAGGATCGCCGGCCTTCCTCACGCCACTCCGCGCCCGCCTTGCACAGCTCGGCAGCAAGAACGCCGCAGCCGAGCTGCTCGACGCAGCGGCGCAAGATCCGGGGTGGCGTTCGCTCGGCGCGCTCGAGGCTTCCGTTCGGCTCACGGCGGCGCTCGTGAAAAGCGGGGGCGTGCGACGCGGGCGCGGGGCCGAGCGCCTCCTCCGTAGTCTATTCGAGCGCGCGCGAGACTCGTCGCGTGACGAGCCGCCTGCAGTGCCCGCTCGCTATTGGTACGTCCAGGAGGCGGACCCCGACGCCGACGGCGAGCCGCAGCTGATGCTCCGTGGCGCCGTTCTGGTTCAAGTTCATGGGCGCACTTCCGAGCGCTCCCCCGACGCAGCCTCCCGCTCACTGTCACCGGAGCTCGCCCGAGCGCTCACGGAAGCACCGAGCCGGCCGCTCTACGAACTCTGGAGAGCCGTGCGGGCCGACGGCCTGCTGATGCCCGCGGCCGTCATTGGCGGACTCGCTCTCGCCGCAGTCGGTACCATGGGCGAAGCGGTGGTTCTCCGTGGCCTGTTCGATCTCGGACAGCGGCTCAAGGTGACGGACCAGCGTCTGCTGGGGTTCGGCGCGCTGCTGGTTTTTCTCGCTGTTTTCAGCCTGCTCGAGGGGCCGCTCACCACGGCGGTGCTGCGCCTGGGCCGCCGCGTGGAGGCTCGTTTTCGCGTGGCGTTCTTGCGGAAGATCCCGCGCCTCGGCGATCGCTACTTTCAAAGCCGGCCCGTCTCCGACATGGCCGAACGCGGTCACGGCGTGCACGGCCTGCGGAACCTGCCGACACTCGGCGCCGAGCTCTGCCGACAGGGGTTCGCGATCGTGCTCACCGCCGCCGGCATCGTTTGGTTGGATCCCAAGAGCGCTCCGCTCGCCGTCGTGGTCGCCGTGCTTGCCGTGCTCGTGCCGCTGCTCTCGCAGCGTCCGCTCGCGGAGCGCGACCTGCGCGTGCAGATCCACACTGGCGCGTTGATTCGTTACTATCTCGACGCCTTCCTCGGGCTCGTGGCCACGCGGACCCACGGCGCCGAGCACGCCCTCGGCAGCGAGCACGAGAGCCTGCTCGTGGAATGGACCGAGGCGAGCCGCGCCCGTGATCGCGTCGCGATCGCAACCGATGCGCTCCAAACGGCACTCGGCTTCGCGCTCGTCGCCTGGCTCTTTTTGGCCTATTTTGCGCGTGTGTCCGAGCCGGGCGCGGCGCTCTTGCTGCTCTACTGGGCGCTCAGTCTACCCGCGCTCGGGCAGAACCTGGCGGTCGCTGCGCGGCAGCTACCACCCCAGCGCAACGCCGCGCTGCGCTTGCTCGAGCCCCTCGGCGCACTCGACGAGCAGAGCCTCGCCGCGGACGAGCCCCCGCGCCCCGACACGCCGCGCGAGCGAACGTCCGGCGTCGCGTTGCGGCTCGAGAACGTGAGCGTCCTCGCCGCGGGTCACACCATTCTCACGGAGGTATCACTCGACATCCCGGCCGGCGCTCAAGTGGCGATCGTGGGCCCCTCTGGTGCCGGCAAGTCCAGCCTCGTCGGGCTTTTGCTCGGTTGGCATCGGCCTGCAACAGGCCGCCTCCTCGTCGACGGTGAGCCTCTGACTGCGGCGGGCCTCGCGACGTTGCGGGCGCAGACTGCCTGGGTCGATCCGGCGGTTCAGCTCTGGAATCGCTCGCTGCTCGACAACCTGAGCTACGGAGCTGCGGCGGACGCGGGGACGCTCGTCGGCACCGTCGTCGAGCAGGCCGAGCTGAGGACGTTGCTCGAGACGCTACCGGAGGGCTTTGCGACGTTGCTCGGCGAAGGTGGCGGCCTGGTTTCAGGCGGCGAGGGCCAACGCGTGCGGCTCGGTCGCGCGGCGCTGCGCCCCGACGCGCGGCTCATCATCCTCGACGAACCGTTCCGCGGGCTCGACCGCGAGCGCCGGCGCGAGCTCCTCGCGCGGGCCCGCCGCTGGTGGAAGCACGCCACGCTGCTCTGCGTGACCCATGACGTCGGCGAGACGCTCGACTTCGAGCGCGTGCTCGTGGTGGACCGCGCGCACGTCGTGGAAGACGGCGCGCCGCGCGTGCTCGCGCAGGCGCCGGACTCTCGCTACGCCGCGCTGCTCGCAGCCGAAGCCCAGGTGCGTCGAGGCCTGTGGGCGGAGGCCTCCTGGCGCCGGTTGCGACTCGCGGACGGTGTCCTCTCGGAAGCGGCCGCGTCCACCGATCAACCAGGGCCCGCATGAGCGCGCTCTCCGACGCTGCGTGGCCGCTCGAACGTCTGGGTGAGGCGTTGGAGGCGCTCGGGCGTGACGCAGGGCTCACTCCGACGGCGCGCGCTCTCGAGGTCCCGACCCCGCCCGCCGCGCTCGAAGGCGACGCGCTATCCGCCTGGCTTTCAGCCGCCGCAGCGTGGTTTTCGCTGCAGGTCGAGGCGGTCGAGGTGCGCTCCGCCGAGGTCGTTCGCTTTCTCCGCCGCGCCGGACCGGCCTTGCTCCGTGTCGAAGTCGAGGACGGCGCCTGCTTCGTCGCGCTCCTCTCGGGGGGCCGGCGCCACGTCACCCTGCTCGGACCGGACCGCGCCGAGCGACGCGTCCCCGCCCGAGAGCTCGCGAGGGCACTCTGGCGCCCGCTCGAGCGCCAGTTCGGCGCCGACACCGATCGCTTGCTCGAGCTCGTGGCATCACGCGGCCGGCGCAGCCGCGCGCGTCGAGCCCTGCTCGGCGACTACGGTGAAGCGCTGCGCCTCTCGGGCTGTTGGCTCGTGCGGCCCCCGGCGGGCGCCAAGCCGCTCCAGCTTGCGCGCCGAGCCCATCTGCCCTCGCTTCTCGCCACGACCCTGCTCGCGCACGCCGCCGAGTACGGCGCGGCGTTGCTGGCGTGGGTGGCCGTCGCGCAGGGTGCGCTCAGCGGTCGCATCGACCGCGGCTGGCTCAGCGCGTGGCTCCTGCTCTTGGCGAGCCTCATCCCGCTGAAACTGCTGAGCTCCGCGGCGGCAAGCCGCTTTTCCATCGCCGCGGGGACGCTCCTCAAGACGCGCTTGCTCGAGGGTGCGCTCAGGCTCGAGCCGAACCAGATCCGTCATGAGGGCGTGGGCCAGCTGCTCGGGCGCGTGATCGAATCGAGCGCCGTGGAAACGCTCGCGCTCAACGGCGGCCTCACCTCGCTGACGGCGCTCGTCGAAGCCGTCATGTGCATCGCCGTGCTCGCGCAGGGCACGGGCGGGCTCTTGCACGTCGCTCTCTTCGCAGCCTGCATGGCTGCCGTGGGCGGCTTGGCGGTGCGCCACGTGCGGCGGCGCCGCCAATGGACGGACGTGCGACTGGCGATGACCAACGACCTCGTCGAGCGCATGGTGGGGCACCGCACGCGTCTCGCGCAGGAGGCGTTGAGCCGATTTCACGATGGCGAGGACCAAGCGCTCGAGCGCTACCTCGCCGCTTCATTGCGTCTCGACCGCACGAGCGTCGAGCTCGCGCTCTTGCCGAGAATTTGGCTGCTCGTGGGCGTCGCAGCGCTCGGTCCGTTCGTACTCGCCGGCAGTGCGCCGCCTACGGCGCTGGCGCTGGCGCTCGGCGGCGTGCTGCTCGGACGGCAAGCGCTGGTCTCGCTCACGACCGGCGCCGGCTACCTCGCAGGCGCGTCCATCGCCTGGCAACGTGCCGCGGTGCTCGTGCGCGCCGCGGCGATCCACGAGCCGCCGCCGCCACCGGCCATTGCCGTCGCGGCGACCTCGCTGCCGGACGGCGCGCTCTTGGTCGACGCCAAGGATCTGCACTTTCGCTATCGAGAACGTGGCGAGCCGATCTTGCGTGGCTGCTCGCTGCAGGTTCATCCGGGTGAGCGACTCCTGCTCGAGGGGCCCTCGGGGGGCGGCAAGTCGACGCTCGGCGCGCTGCTCACGGGCCTTCGTCACCCGAGCTCCGGGCTGCTCTTGCTCGGCGGGCTCGACCGCCACGTGCTCGGCGCCGAAGCCTGGCGCAGGCGGGCGGTGAGCGCGCCGCAGTTTCACGAAAATCACGTCTTTGCCGGCACGTTCGCGTTCAATCTCCTGCTCGGGCGCGCTTGGCCCCCGAGCCTCGAAGACCTGCAGGCGGCCGAAACCCTCTGTCGTGAGCTCGACCTCGGCGAGCTCATCGATCGCATGCCGGCCGGCCTCCAGCAGATGCTGGGCGAGACCGGCTGGCAGCTCTCACACGGCGAGAAGAGCCGCCTCTACATCGCGCGCGCTCTTCTGCAAAACGCCGAGCTCGTCGTCCTCGACGAAAGCTTCGGCGCGCTCGATCCGGAGACGCTCGGACGGACGCTGCGTACCGTGCTCGAACGCGCGAAGACGTTACTGGTGATCGCACATCCGTAAGGGTGTGGTAGGCAATTTGCTGTCGCTTTTGCGATTTGCCCTGTCGCTTTTGGTCAATACGGTGTCGCTTTTAGTGATCTGCCTGTCGCTTTTGCGTGAATATGTGTCGTTTTTCGTAGATCAACACGATCACGGTCAGCCCTTAGGGCACGCGCTCGACTGAGCGCCGATGGACCGGTTCACAGCCCGCTATTGGTCGCACCCGTCGCCGACCGGCTCGAAGGCGATGCGGTCGAAGCTCGAGACGTAGTCGGGCGAGGAAGCGCCGGTGTATGCGATCAAGCCGACTTGCAGCGTCATGGGGAGGTCGGACCGCTCGATGGGCGCAACGGAGTTCGGCCAGCCGTCGTCGCCAGGATGACGGTAGTAGATGGTGAAGGTGGCGCCGCTGCGGCAGAGCCGGAGCTCCGCGTCCGCGTCGAACGCCGTCTCGCCGTACTCGCTCTGGCTGTCGGTGGTGCTCTTGTGCTCGACGGCAAGCTCGTCCATTTCGGCGTAGCCCACGACGCCAAGGACGTAGTTCTCGGAGTTGCCACTCGGATTTCGCGCCAGGAGTCCACCCACGTCGGCAAACTGCGCCGGCGGAGTGCTCGGATCCGAAGCCTTGCGAGCGTGAACGGTCGCGGTGGCCTTGAAGTCGCCCGTGACGAGCTTGTAGACGAGCACGCCCTGGCTCGCCTGGTACCAAAGATCCTTCGGCTTCGGCGTGAGCGACAACGCTCCGTCCGCAAGCGCGAGGTCGGCGAGCTCGGGACGGAAGACCGTCCAGCTCGCGTCGAGCGCCGTGCCGTCGAACTCGTCGCCGCTCGGCCACGAGCCTGCCGCGCCTGCGCCACCCGGCGTGCCGCCAGCTCCGCCGCGCCCGCCGTTTACCGCGCCGCCCGAGCCGCCAGCCGTGCCCGCGCCGCTCGTGGAAGCGCCGTTCCCGGCGGCGCCGCTCGTAGCAGCGGGTGCGCCTCCGCCGTCGCGCGCTGAAGCGCCGCCGTTCGTCGCCGGCGCCCCGCCCGCTGCAGGTGCGCCGCCCGTCGTCGCTACGCCGCCACCGGCCGTGGGTGCGCCGCCCGTCGTCGTCGCACGGCCGCCGGTGCCAGCGTCGCTCCCCCCCGCAGCGACATTGCCGCCCGCCGGAGTCGCGCCACCGCTCATGCCCGCGCCCGGGGCGCCGCTCGCTGCGGGAACAGCCCCACCGCCACCGCCGGTTTCGCATCCAAGCCCGAACGCCAGCCCGAGGAAGCTCGCCAGCCGTGTGTACCGTGCGCTCCGGCCTCGCATGCGCGCATGGTCACCGCGCTCGCGTCGGGACGCAACTCACGGCGGGCGCATTCGAAGGTGGGCGCTTCGTGCGCGGGTTTGCTAAGCAACGCGCAGCGATGCCGAGAGACGAGATATTGGCGATTCTTATCGATTGCGCGCGGAAGGCGTTCGGCGAGCCGGAGCTCGCGTTCGAGGAGAGCACGCGTTTCGACGAGATCGAGGCGTGGGATTCAGCCAATCACTTGCGCATGGTGGTCAGCATGGAGCGCGCTTTCGGCATCCGCTTCGCCAACGCTGATTTGATGCGTCTCGACGTGGTCGGTGACCTCTCGGCCGTCATCGAACGACGTTACGCGGAGGCCCACGGCGGGGCATAGGCGACCTCAGCTCCGTGCAGCCTCTGCCAGCGCGGCGCGATCGATCTTGCCGTTGGCGTTGAGTGGAAAGCGGTCGAGGAACAGGTAACGCCGTGGCCGCATGTACGCTGGGAGGCACTCGGCCACCACGCGACGGACTTCCGCTTTGCGGCTTGCCACCGCGCTCGGCAAGAACGCACAAAGCTCGTCGAGGTCGTCACGCGCCACGAGCACGACGACCGCCTCGGCGGAGCCGGTTGCTGCGCGCAGGGAGCTCTCGACGTCGCCGAGCTCGACGCGGTAGCCCATGATCTTGACCTGCCCGTCGTCGCGACCGACGAACCGGAGCAGGCCATCGCCGTCGAGCGTCGCGCGATCGCCGCTTCGGTACCACGTCGCGTCGCCCCGCCGAACGAAGCGCTCCGCCGTCAGCGTCGGATCGCGAAAGTAGCCGGCGCTCACTTGACTCCCGCTCAGCCAGAGCTCACCCGTCTCGGTCGGAAGACAAGGCGTGCCGTCCGCGCGCCGGACTACCGCGCGCTGAGTCGCGAAGGCGCGCCCGATCGGAATCACGCCGTCGGGCGCAAAGTCGGCCGAGAAGTCACTGGGGACCTCGAAGTGCGTGATCGCGATGGTCGTCTCCGTGGGACCGTACAAGTTGACGATTCGACTTCGTGGAGCGACACGGCGCCAAAGGCGCCAAGCGTTGAAGGAGAGCCGTTCTCCGCAAAACAGGCTCAGGCGCAGGTCGGGCAGGCCTAGTTCGTCGAGTCTGCGTGCGGCCTCGAGATGAGCGACGACCGACGGCACGGAAAACCAAACGCTGACGCGATGCGTGCGGGTGAACTCGAGAGGAGCGGTGAGCGCCGCCGGCGGATAAGCGACGAGCGTCGCGCCCGCCGCCCACGCAACGAATTGGTCATGGACACTGAGATCGAACGTGAAGTCGAACGTCTGGCTCAGCCTGTCCTCTGCGCCGATGGGATACGTTCCGAGGAAGTTCTCGACGTAGCTTCGAACGTTGTCATGCGTGACGACGACGCCTTTCGGTCGGCCCGTGCTGCCCGACGTGAACATGATGTAAGCGGGAGCGTCGCCGGCCACCTGGGTAGGCACGAAAGCGTCGCCGGTTTTGGTGGTGCGCGCGTGCCGCCACTCGCAGACGTGGGGGGCTCCGCGTTCGAGCTCGCCGATCGCATCGAGGCTCACGACGCGTAGGGGGGTGTCCAGCGTGCCGAGCCAAGGAGCGAGCGCCAAAAAACCTTCTTGATCGACCACGATCGTGCGCGCCCCCGACTGCCGGGCGATCATTGCGTTGCGCGCCGGGGGAAACGCGATGTTCAGCGGCACGTAAGCGTGGCCCGCGGCGAGGATCGCAAGCGTGCCTGCGTAGGACGTGACACTCCGTCCGGCGAGCAGTAGCACCGTGCTCTCGCCGGGCAGTTCGAGCTCGGCCGCGAGCCGCCGGACGGCAGCGCCGAGCTCGGCGTAGCTTACCGGACCTGCTGGCAACACGAGCGCCTCGCGCTCGGGCGACCGGTTCGCGTGTTCGAAGAACGACGTGGCGAGGTTCATCAATCCTGCTCTGCATCCGCGATGCGATTTGCGACGAGCTCGGCCACGGTCCGGTAGGAGCCCGGCGAGCGCCAATGTTCGAGGTCGTCCCAGTCATCGGAACGGAAGCGTTGCAGCACGTCCGGATCGTCGAGCGCGATGACGGGTACGTTGCGCTCTGCCGCGTAGCGCAACGCGTAGCCGCGAATCTGGGTGAGCAGCGCGCGCCCCCTGGGCGTGAAAGCGCCCAGAACTCCGGGGTTGGGCCAGGGCGGCAGCAAGAGGTAACTGCGCGTCCCACGCCGGTTCAACGCATCGAGCAGAAAATCGAGATCACCGACTTTGGAGGAGTGTCGGAATTCGGCGTACGACTCCGCGGGCGCCGTTCGGCTCCAACGCTCCGCGTGCTCGACCATCATCGGTTTGAAGCGCGTGCAGCGCTCGGCGGCGTTTTCGGCGAAGAGGCGCGCCCGCCGCCGGGGCCACGCGATCCGCTGTCGCCAAGTCCTCTCGATCGCGTCGTAGAAACCGAAGAACAGTGACGCTTTGCGCCACAACGTCGCGTCCCGGTAGTGTGGGCTCAAGCGTGCGTAGTACGCGGCGCCCTCGGCGTTGAGCGGCAGCCACATGAGCTCACGCCCGTCGTCGTCGAGATCGGTGCCCAGATCGAACTCCTGGACGAGCTTCGACGGGTTCAATTCGATGACGACCGTCTCCGGCTCGAAGCCCAAGAGTTCGGCTTTTGCGAACAGCAAGTAGTAGTCCCCGATGCGCGAGCCGGGCTCCGCGAAGCTCCGGACCGACCACCGGGGGCCGAGCTTGCGCCCCAGCACGTCTTCGACCCGTGCGCCTACCGCAACTCGATAGTTCGAGATCACCGAGTCGCCCAGCAAGAGCAAGCGGTGGCGATCCGTCGCGAGGGAGTGTCTCACGCCGACGAGCGTCAGGAGACTCAAAGTACCGCAGACCGCAAGGGCGCTGAGCAGTGCCTTCGGCATCATTGCAGAACGAATCGACACGTCGGGCCTCAAAACTGAAGATAGATAAAGCGCTGCGCTGCTCCCGGCAGACGCGTGATCAAAAACAGCATCCCCGCGTAACAGGTGGCGCGCGTCCAAGCGGGCCACGCCAGCAGCGACGGACGCACGGCCTTGCGCTGAAGCTCGTGCAGCCCGACGACGGCAATGGCCAGCGCGCCGAACTCGAGCAAGTCGTCGGTTTTCGGTGGGCGCCACGGCGAGAGGTGCGTGAGCTCACGCAGTGTGACGACGGCGCTCGCGACGTTCGGGGCGCGAAAGAAGACGTAGCCGAAGCACACGGTCGTGAAGGTGAGGAGCGTTGCGACCACGCGCCAAGTCCGCGGCGCCAGCGCGGTGAGTCGTTTGCGTAGCGAGCGCGAATGCAGATGCACGCTCACGCCCGCGGCGTGGATTGCGCCCCAAATCAAGAAGGTCACGCCGGTGCCGTGCCAGAGCGCGCTGACGAAGAACGTGACGCACGTCGCGCCGACGAGGGCTGCTCCGCCCAAGTGACGGAGCGCCATGCCCGTCGGCCGATACACGAAGTCCTCGAGCCAGGTCGAGAGCGAGATGTGCCAGCGCCGCCAGTAGTCGGTGATGCTCGTCGCCGCGTACGGAGCCCTGAAGTTGACCGTCACCTCGACGCCGAAGCAGCGGGCGAGCCCGCGCGCGATGTCCGAGTACCCGGAGAAATCCGCGAAGATTTGCAGCGCGTAGGTCACGACGCCGAAGAGCGCGAGGAGCGCGCCATTGCGCCCTCGCTCGAGCTCGTTCTCGAGCGCCGCGGCGTGATCGGCGATGACCGTCTTCTCGAAGACGCCGAGGAGGATGAGCTGCGCGCCCTCGTAGACGCCGGCTAGCGTGACGTGCCGGCGCTCGGCGAAGAGCGGGAGCATGCGTGACGCCCGTTCGATGGGTCCGCAAGCGAGCACGGGGAAGAAGGTGGTGAACGCGAAAAGGTCGAGGAAGCTGCGGGTCGGACGCTCGAGGCGGCTATAGACCTCGATCAGATGCGTCAGGCGCGCGAGCGTGTAGAACGAAATTCCCAGAGGCAGCGCCATGCTCGGAACCGGCAAGCGCAAGCCGCACACGACGCAGCCGTGAGTGAGCGCTACGAGCACGCGGAACGCGACGAGCACGCTCACGTCGATGAAAACGCCTAGCCAGAACCAGCGGCGGCGTGAAGCTTCGGGTCGTTCCCAGTCGAGTCGCTGCACGACAGCGAAACTTGCGGCGGTCGTGACGAACGCCACCAAGACGAAGCGAACGTCCCACAGCGCGAGCACGAACGCGCCGAGGCCGGCGACCAGCCACGTCTGCGCGCGCGGGCCAAGCCGCGTGTAAACGACCAGGACCGCAGGCAACGCGAGCAGCCATGCTTGAGAGCCCACCGGCATCGGAGCGCGGAGGTTAATAACAGTAGTCGGTCGTCAAAGACGATACCGGTCTGTCCGAGTGCAAAACACTTTCGACGACTCCGCTCCACGTTGGATCCGGATCGTGTGATCTTCTTCAATCACCCTCAAGAATGTGACGCTGGTGCCGTGACCAGCTCTGTCGATGAAAGTTTTTACTCGCTCTCGGACGGTCGGTCCGCAAGCTCGATCACGATCTGTCCGCTGCTGCTCGTGCGCACCGGATAGGTCGCGAGCGCACAAGCTCCGTCCGCGGAGCGCCCCGTCTCGAGATCGAACTTGAGCGCGTGGAGTGGACAGATGAGCGTCCGTGCGCCGACGAGTCCGTCCGCGAGCGGTCCGCCGCGGTGAGGGCACTCCGCCTGCGTCGCGAAGAGCGCGCCCTGACGCGTGCGGAACACGGCGATCGTGCGCGTTCCGACGACGAAGTTGCGCCCTTCGCCTTCCGGGATCGACTGCACGGGTCCGAGCGTCACCTCCATCCGGGCCTCATTCCACGAGCGGCAGCGTGCTGCGAAATTGGTTCGGCGTGGCAGGAGCGTGCGCCTCTTGCCATGGGTCGCGGTACGCGGCGACGGCTCGCTCGATGTCCTCGTCGAGCCGGGCGGCGATGCCCTCGCTGTCGTCGACCACGACGGAACGCAGCTTCTCGATGCCGACACGCGGGACGAAAGCGTACGTGCGCTCGAGGTAACGCGCGTTCTCCCGGTAGTACTGCAGGAAGCGCCCGGCGATGCGCAGCACGTCCTCTTCGGAGCCGACCGTGCACAAGAGGTCTCCCTTGCGCACGTGGGCGCCCGCCGCTCCGCCGACGTAAATCTCCCATTTGCCGCCCTCCACGGCGACGGCGCCGACGTCCTTCACCATGGCCTCGGAGCAATTGCGGGGGCAGCCGGCGGTAGCGAGCTTCAGCTTGCCTGGTGCCTCGAGCCCTTGAAAGCGAGCCTCCACGCGCCGGGCGAGTCCCATGCTGTCGCCGAGCCCGAAGCGGCAATACTCGGTGCCGATGCAGCTCTTACAGGTGCGGTAGCGTTTGGCGTAGGCAAAGCCCGACGGCATGCCGAGGTCACGCCAGACTCGCGGCAGGTTCTCGCGCGTGACGCCGACGAGATCGATGCGCTGGCCGCCCGTCAACTTGACCAGCGGAACCTGGTACTTTTCCGCGACTTCGGCGATGCGCCGCAGCTCAGCGGGCGTCGTGACGCCGCCGGGGATCTGCGGGACGACGCTGAAGGTACCGTCCTTCTGGATATTCGCGTGGACGCGATCGTTGATGAAGCGGGCGTCCCGTTCGTCTTCGTACTCGCCCGCCCAAATGGAGTGGAGCAGCGAGGCGAGACCCGGCTTGCTCGCAGCGTCCTCTTCACCGTCAGCGAGCTCACGGAAGACCGCGGACACCGAGCGCAGCCCGCGCCCCTTGATGGCAGCCACGAGCTCACGCTTCGAGAGCGCGACGCCCGGGACGTAGTAGTCGGCCGCGGGATCCTCCTCGGTCGCGCCGCCGCACGCCCATTCGACGACCTCCGCCACGAGCCCCTTGCACGCCCCGCAGCCGAGCCCCGCCCGCGTGGCTTCCATCACGGATTTCGCGCTGCGCTTGCCGTTACGCACGCACCCGGTGATCGCTCCCTTGGTGACGCCGTTGCAATTGCACACCTGCATGTCGAGCGGCATCGCGTCGATGCTCGCCTGCGCCGAGGGGGCGCCGATGTCGAAGAGCATCGACAGCCGCTCGTCCGGCACGGGCGTGTTCCGTTCGTACGCTTGCGTCAAGTACGGCGCTTTCGCCAGGTCGCCGAGCAGAATGCTGCCCACGAGGCGGCCGTTGCGGATGATGAGCTTTTTGTACGTGCCCTTCTTGGGCTCGGTGAATTGAACGACCTCGTCGCCTTCTTCGGTGGGCTCGGTCACACCCATCGACGCCACTTCCACGCCCATGACCTTGAGCTTGGTCGCGACCTTGGAGCCGTGATACGCGGCCTTCGGGTTGGTGCCCGCCAGCCGATCCGCGAGCACTCTGGCCTGCTCCCACAGCGGCGCCACGAGCCCGTAGACTTGCCCGCGGTGCTGCGCGCATTCGCCCACCGCGTAGATGCGCGGGTCGTCCACGCAGCACAGGTGATTGTCGACCACGATGCCACGCTCGACGCTGAGCCCCGCGCGCAGCGCCAGCTGAGAGTTGGCCTGGATGCCCGCGGCGATCACGACGAGGTCGCACGGCAGCTCCGTGCCGTCGGCGAACGCGAGCCCGGTGACGCGCTCCTCGCCCAGCACGCGCTTGGTGTCCATGCCGACGTGAACGTTGATCCCGAGCTGCTCGAGCGTGCTCCGCAGGATGGCCGCCGCAGGGCTGTCGAGCTGCTGGCTCATGAGCGTGTCGCCGCGCTGGATCACGTGGACTTTGAGCTCGAAATTTTGCAGGCCGCGCGCTGCTTCCAGACCGAGCAGCCCGCCGCCGATCACGGCGCCCGCGCGCTTGCCCGCCGCGTACGCCGCGATCGCGTTGCAGTCGTCGAGCGAGCGAAACACGAAGACGCCCGGCTTGTAGGCGAGGTCGCCCATGTACAAGCCCTCGATGAGCGGGATGTAGGGCCGGCTGCCCGTCGCGATCAGCAGCTGGTCGTACGGCTCGACGATGCCGCCCGCGCCCACGACCTCGCGCGAGTGGCGGCGAATTTCCTCGGCGCGCACGCCGGCATGCAGGCGTATTCCCTTCTGCTCGTACCAGCCGAGCGGGTTCAAGAAGATCTCGGACGCCTGGTGCGAACCGTTGAGCACGTCCGACAGCAGGATCCGGTTGTAGTTGCCGTACGGCTCCTCTCCGAACATGCAAATGTCGAACTGGTCCGCCCCGCCGCGCGCGAGGATCTCCTCGACGGTGCGGGCCCCCGCCATCCCGTTGCCGATGACGACCAGCTTCTGCTTTTTGGCCATGCTCAGATCTCGAGCAGTCCGAGGTCGATCAGGACCATGCCCTCCAGACCTTCGGCGGCTCCGACGGTGAGCTCGAGCTCGCTCTCCGGGTCGATGTCTTCGACGATCGCGAGCTGAACGTGCAGGGCGGCCTTGGCGCCGATGGGAAAGTAACGAAGCGGCTTCTTTCCCCGCAGGAGCGCGAGGTAAATCAGCTCCGAGCTGGAGTTGCCGGCGCGCAGGTAGACGAGCTGCGCCCGCTTGTCGAACGGGACCTTGTAGGCCACTGACGGCGTCAGCGGAACCGGGTGCTCCAAGCCCCCGCCCTTGAACCGGTAGACGCCTTGGATGAACCGTGGCTTCTCGTTCATGACACGGGCGAGACTAAGGACTCCCGCGTTTCCCGGGCGTGTTCGCTGGATGACTCAAAGGTCACTCCCCGCGGATCCGGGCTGTGTCTACCCTTGAAGCCGGATGAACGTCACGCTGCTCATCGGCGCCATCGTGCGGCAGACCACGGTGCTGATCGCCGAACTTGCCACGGCGGGCGGCGTGCGGGCGCCGCTCGCTCACGTCGCGGACAAGGTCTTCATGGACCTCGTGCACGAGCTCGAGCGCCAGGGCGTGAGTCGCAAGGTCAGCGCCGACATGTTCGGCATGGGGCTACGCTCCTATCTGCGCCGGATCCAGCGGCTCAGCGAGAGCTCGACGGAGAGTGGTCGCTCGCTCTGGGAAGCGGTGCTCGACTACCTGCAGGAGCGCGGCGTCACGTCGCGGGCGCAGGTGTTCGCGCGGTTTCATCGCGACGACGAGGTGCTCGTGCGTGGCGTCCTGCACGATCTCACGGAGAGCGGTCTCGTTTTCGCCGCGGGTTCGGGCGCCGACTCGGCGTATCGGGCGGCGAGCGACGAGGAGCTCGGCGCGCTGCGGCGCGTGCGCCAGGCCGAGGGCCTCGACGAGCTCGTCTGGGCCATCGTGTATCGGAGCGGCCCGCTGTCGAAGGCGGACCTACTCGTGCTGGGCGGCATCGCCGAGAGCGAACTCACCCCGTCGCTCGAGCGCCTCGTCGCCGATGAGCGCGTCGTGAGCGTCGACGAGGCGGGGACGCAGCAGTACCGCGCGACGCGGTTCGTCGTGCCGCTCGGCGCCGCCGCCGGTTTCGAAGCGTCCGTGTTCGACCATTTTCAAGCGGTCGTGAAGACGGTGACGAGTCGCCTGCGCCGCGAGCCCTCGCCGCTCGAGCCGCCAGCAGGGCTCAGCGCCGCGGATCTGAGCGGCGGCAGTACGTACACGCTCGACCTCTACGCGGGGCATCCGCACGCGACGGAGGCGCTGCGAACGCTCGCCGAATTTCGCTCGCACCTGGGTGAGCTGCGCCAGCGCGTCGACGCCCACAATCGCGAGCATGGCCTCCCCGAAAGCTTCGTCAAGCTCGTGACTTATGCGGGTCAGTGCCTCGTCCAGCAAGACAGCGGAGAAGAAAAGGAAGCATGAGAAAGCCGTATTCTTGGCTCGTCGGAGTCGTCGCCGCGCTGGCGAGCGCCGCGGGCTGCCAAAGCCCGAGCGACCCCGCGCCGCAAACGAGCAGCGAGTCCCATTTCCTGACGAGCTGCAACGCGAGCTGCGGCGCCGAGTTCGAGTGCCTGTGCGGCGTGTGCACCGAAGCGTGTTCGAGCGACGCGACCTGCAGCGCGCTCGCGCCTGGCGCCGAGTGCGTGGCGGTCGCCAGTCGTCCCGCAGCGTCGAGCTGTCCCACCGCGGGTGAAACGGCGTTCTGCGACGTGCCTTGCGGCGCCGACGCCGACTGCCGCACGCTCGGGAGCAGCTTTTCCTGTCAGGCGGGCTTCTGCCGAGAAGCGACGCCCGTCACGGGTGCTCGCCTCGAGCTCGGCCAGGTCTGCGACGTGTACGTGGCGGACACCTGCCGCGCCAAACTCGACTGCTACGACTGGGACTACGCGAGCTACGACGACTGCGTCGCCGCGCAGGAGTGCGACGGCTTGGCGGCTTTGAACGCCATGCTGGCCGCCGGCAGCGTCACTTACGACCCGACCGCGAGCGCCGCCTGCGCGGAGCAGCTCTCCGCCGATCCGTGCGCGCTCGGACCGATCCTGTTTTCGGTTCCGACGTTGCCGCAGGCGCTCTCGTACTGCAATGCGCTCGTCGGCAAGCTCGCGGCGGGTGCCGCCTGCGACGACAGCGTCGAATGCGCGCCGGGTCTGACGTGCAATCTCGACGCCACTTGTCCGGGCACGTGCGTCGTGCCCGCACCGACCAAGGACTTGCCGGCCGGCGCCGCGTGCGTGACGGAAGTCTGCCTCACGCCCGAACCTCATTGTTCGGAGTGCGCGCTCGGCCTCGAGTGCGTGAATCAGTTCTGCGTGCCGACGCCCCAGGTCGGAGACGCCTGTACGGGCGTCCTCGGCTGCGGGGATGCCTTGTGGTGCGATCCCACGGCGGGCCTTTGCGCTCCGCGCGCCAAGCTCGGGGAAACGTGCAGCGACTTCCGCCAGGTCGCGCCGAACTGCGAGGACGCCTTCTGGTGCGACGATCCGCCGGCGATGCCCGACGCGACCGGCACCTGCAAGGCGCCCGCAAATCAGGGCGAAGCGTGCCGCGCCGATTCGAACTGTGTCGCCCCGTACTCCTGCGTGCCGGCCGCCGGCGCGACGCCGCTCGACCACGGCACCTGCCAAGGGAAGCAAGCCAACGGCTCGACGTGCGACAGCTTCGCCGACTGCGCCTCCGACCTCTGCACGAGCAGCTACGTCTGCACCGAGCAGCCCGGCCTCGGCGCCGCCTGCACCGACACCTGCGCCGACGGCCTCTCCTGCAGTGCGAACGTCTGCCTCACCAAGCGCTACGCGGGTCAGTCGTGCGGCGCCACCGACACCTGCATCAACGCGCGTTGCATCAGCGGCACTTGCACCGTGCGCGGTCACTTCGGCGACGCCTGCACGGTCGACGATGACTGCCTCTCCGGTCGCTGCGACACGCACTGCGCGGATCCGATCGGCTGCCCGCCGTAAAATCAGCGAGAGAGGGGGGGAAAGCGCAAGAGCCGCGCTGCGTCCGTCGAACGACCCGGCGGCGGCGGTGCGCGGCGTCGCGCTTGTGCTAATCATCCACCTTGGTGAGGTAAGGAGGAATCCATGGTGCGACTGATTTCGGGTAAGGGGAGTGAGCGCGCGGTGCAGGGCCTGAAGCTGCGGCTTTTGGCGGCCATGAGCGGCGTGAGCGTTACGGTGGCGTGCGCGGCAGGCTCGGGCGGGGCGGATGCGGGAGACGGCGGCCGCGGAGGCGACAGCGGGAGCGCGGGGTCGAGTGTCGGCGTGGCGGGCGGGGGCGCAGGCGGCACGACCAGCGGCGGAATGAGCGGTACCGGCGGCAGCATGGCGCAGAGCGCCGGCTCCGGTGGCACGGGCGGCAAGGTTGGTTCGAGCGCGGGGAGTGGCGCGGGGCCCAGCGCTGGAAAGGGCGGTGCGGCGCCGAGTGCGGGGACCGGCGGAAAGGGTTCGAGCGCTGGAACGGGCGGTGCCGGCGGCATTGCCGGCGGGGCGATGCTCGGCGGTGCCGGCGGCATCGGCGGAAGTGACGTGAGCTCGGCGGGCCATCCGGGGCGACCCTTCCTGGTCGCGGGTGAGCGCCGCGTGAGCGCCGCGTGTCCGAGCAGCACGTGGCGTGACTCGAGCTTGGCGGCGTCGCCGGCGCTGGCGACGCTCCCTGAAGCAGCGCGCCGCCTCATCGCCGATTACTTCACGCAAGCCGCGCTGATGGAGCACGCGTCGATTGCCGCTTTCGCGCGCTTCTCGCTCGAGCTCGTCGCGCTGGGCGCGCCGCCGGAGCTCGTCTCCGCCACGACGGCAGCCATGCTGGACGAAACCCGACACGCGCGGCTCTGCTTCGAGCTCGCATCGCGCTACGCCGGTCGCGACATCGGCCCGGGTCCGCTCGACGTCACGGGCGCACTCGGCGGCATGGATCTCGCGAGCGTCGTCGAACGCGCGTTGCTCGAGGGTTGCATCGGTGAAACGGCGGCGGCGCTCGAAGCGCGTTTTGCGCTCGAGGGCGCGACGGACCCCGTCGTTCGCAGCGTGCTCGCGGGCATCGCCGAAGACGAGGAACGGCACGCGGCGCTCGCGTTCCGCTTCGTCACGTGGGCCGTCGACCGCGAGCCGCGGCTACTTGCCGCGTTGCGCGCGCGCGTTGCTGAGCTCGCGGATGCGGAGCCGCGCATGCAGGACGCGCTTGACCGCGAGCCGTTCGCGGCCGAGCTGCGAGCGCACGGCGTGTCTTCACTCGCGGAGCGCCAAGCCGCGCGTGCGGCGGCGCTCACGGATGTCGTGCCGGAGCTCATCGCTACTCTGGAGCGCAAGGGCCATGGCCCGGGCGCGGTCGCAGTCGGCGAAGCAACGAGCGCTCCGAGGCTTTAGCGCGAGCCGAGCGCCCGCAAAAAAAACCGGTCAGTTACGGAAAACTCCCGAGCTGTGCCCATTCACTCGTGGGTGCCCACCGCATGGCTCGACCAGCAAACGGCAGCTTACGAGACGCGACGAAAAACGCCGTGGTTTCGAGCGACGACGTAGACCTCGGCTGGGACGAAGTGCCTGCGTCCGTGACGGGGCCGCCGCCTCCGGTCGAGGGCGCAGCGCAAAAGGTGAGCGAGATCCGCGCTCTGTCCCGCTCCCGCGAGCTCGACAAACCCAATTTTCGGCGGCACCAGCTGGGTCCGGCGGTGATCGTCTCGGCGATGGCGCTGGCGATCGCGCTCCTCGTCGCGAGCGGGGTGAGCTCTCAATTCCCTAGCGTTGCCGCACCCAGCCCCGACATCGTCGCTACACAGCTGCCGAAAGAACCCGTCGCCCAGCCACAACCAGAACCTCAGACGCCGGAGCCCGCGCCGTCGGCAACCGAGTCGACGAGCGCAGGTCCTTCGGCCGTCATCGTCGCCGTCAAAGTCATCCCGGAAAATGCCGTCATCTTCCGAGGGGGCGAAAAGCTCGGCTCCGGCGCGATCGAGCTCAGCGTCGAGCGTAACGCAAAGGAGCACCTGACCGCGTTCCACGACGGTTACATGCCTTCGAACTTCACGGTGGACGACTCGCGTGACACCGTCACCGTTCGGCTGCGGCGCATCCCGAGTCTGCAGGCATCGGCCACGTACGTCAGCGACTCGCCGTTCTAGAGAAGGCGAACGAGCCGCGCGCCGAGCGTTGCCTGCGAAGGCGGGCTCGCTCAGGCCTTCGTCTGGGGCTCGGCAGCCCAGGTCCAGTGCAGGTTGCACACTTGATACGCCGTGAAGGAGGTGACTCCGGCCGGCACACGAAACTCGCTCGCCGCCGTTTCGCCCGGCTTCAGCTCGAAAGTTTTCCACGCGAAGATCACGCCGGATGCGGTGTCCCGCAGGTAGTGATGCGTGATGTGGTGCCCCTTCGGCTTCGCCTCGCTCGGTGCCTCCGTCGGGTGCGTCGTGCTGAGCGCAACCGTGTCGCCCGTGAGCAACACCTTGGGTACGTGCGAGCCTGCCTTCGTCGGCTGATCCTTGGGGTCCTTCGCGGTGTAGAGGCCCTGTCCGCCGGCCTCCAAGGTTTTCGCTTCGCTCTCCCAGGCTTCGTTCGGCACGAGGCTGGGAGCGGGCGCGGCGGCGGCTGGCTCGGGGGTGGCGGCGGTTGCCGTGGACGCATCCTTGGCGGGTGCGCTGCCGCAACCGGGAAGGACGAACGTCGCGCCGATTGCGCCGAGCCCCCCTACGAAGACGCGACGTGGAAACAATTCAACGCTGCTAGGAACACGCTGGGTTTTCACATGCCGGCAATTAGCACAGGTATGCCGCGGGAACAGCCAGCCCCAGTCACCGTGTTACGGTCCGCGCGTGAACACGCTTGGGCTAGCGACGGGTCAACGATGGATTGTCACCGCAGCTCTGCTGCTTGCGTGTGGCAGCTCAAAAAATCACCACGGAGGCGCTCCGAGCACGGGCGGCGCAAGCGGCCAAACGAGCACGGACGACGCCGGCATGGGCATGACCGGCCACGCGGGCGCGAACGAAGCCGGCAGCGCTGGAACCGGAGGCTCGTCAGGCGACCTAGCCGGAGTCGGCGGCGAATCCAACGTGGGCGGTGCGTCGGAAGAGGGCCCGCTCGCGCCACTCATCGACGCGTATTGCGCCACCGCTCGGTCTTGCTGCGCTTCAGCAGGTGAACCCGTCGAGCAACTCTCGGGCTGCGAGCAAGCTTTCGTGGCTCAAAGTGACAACGTGGCGCTCGCGAAGAGCGGGCATGTCGAGGTCGACGCCAAAGCGCTCGCCGCGTGTGTGCAGGCTTACGCTGCCGCGAAGACGAGTTGCGTCCTCGACGGCGTGCTTGCGGCCTGTCACGGCATTTTCGTGGGGCAAATCGCGGAGGGTGGGCCGTGCTCGGACGTGCTCGAGTGCGATCGCAGTCAGGGGCCCAAGGTGTGTTTGAGGGTCCAGGGCTCGTCCGCTGACACGGGGATCTGTAAAACGCCACCGCGCGGGAGCGACGGCGATGCGTGCGCTCAGAGCTGCGAAGCGGGGACGAATTGTTCGACGAACGCGTCATCGCCCGACGCGAGCGTGCCGCTGACGCTGTGTCACGAAGAGGACGGCTTGTATTGCGAGCTCGGCGCGGCTTGCGCTGCGCTCGTTGCGACGGGCGACCACTGTACGTTCGACGAAGCGTGCGGCTCCGGTGGCTATTGCGACTCGACGTGTAAGGCCGTCGGACGAGCGGGCGACGACTGCGAGTTCGATTACGCCTGCGGTCCGGGCCTCGCTTGCGTCGAGCACCTCTGCGCAGCGGCCCCCGTCGCGAACGGCGAGACGTGCGTCGGGTATCCACCGAGCTTCGACTGAGCGCCGCAGTGAAGACGCACGCGCAACGCCGGCGTCAGCTCGTACCGCCGAGCGACAACATGGCGCTGGCGCCGACGGCATGGCTCGTGAGGCCCATGGTGGTCGGGCCGGCGGTGAAGGCGCCGAAGAAGTGCGAGGCGGCGACCATGACCTGGGTGCCGGCTGCGAAATCCCACGTGCGGCCGTTCGGCAGGAATTTCGGCCCTGAGACGCGCACGCGGCCTTGAGAGTCGAGGCCGAGCCGGACAAAGCGCCCGAGGTCGTAGCCGAGCCGGCAGCGCGCTTCGGTGTCCGTCTCGCCATCCTCCCCGGTGCCGCGGCCGCCAATCGCGTTCAGGTCGAAGTGGAAGCGCGACTTGGCGAAGGAGAGGAGAGCGCCGAGCTCAATCTCACTTTCGACTTCGTCTTTTTCGGGTCCCGCGGCAAATCCGTCGATCTTGAACTTGCCGAGCGCGCCGAACGCCCAACCCTGATCGTCGCCGACGATGCGAAACAGCGCCGCGGCGGACGGAGCGAAGTTGCCCCAGACGTTCCGAGCGGCGTCACCGACGAGCGTCAGGCGATCGATGGGTGAACCCCACACCGTGACGCCGCCGCCGAGAACGCCGTTCTGTTTCGCGGCCGCAAGACCGACGCCGTAACCCTGGGCGCCCACGCGTTTCGCGGGTGCGCCCGTCGCTTGGTACGTGTACGCGACGATGGGAACTTCTTCGCGCGTATCGCGGGTGGCTCGCTCGGCGGGCGCCGGAGTAGCCGTCGCGCGATCCTCCGTGTGCACGGGGAACACGTGCGGCCCGGGAGTCTCGTCCGCGCCCTGGGCTCGAGCTCGTGCAGCAAACGCACTCGTCGTCAAAATTGCGCCAATTAGCCCGACTCGATGCCGTTTTGCCCGATTCATCACGCGCTCACTTCCGTCCCCGTCGTCGCTGCCCTCCGGAGACGGCGGGACCCTAACATCCATTATTCGCCGCTGTCTCTCGTGAGCTCATGAGCGAGGGTGAGACGCTGTCGCGTGATAAGCTGCGCGCGGTGGCAACGCGAACCACAGGGCCCATGGCGCACTGCGCGCTCCTTGCGTTCGCTTGCGTGGCGAGTGCCTGCGGTAGCGCGGGCGAAAAACCGTCCGCCGCGGAAACCGGATGTACGGGCCTGGCGCCCACGAGTGGCACGCCCGTCTCGGGCGCTCTCACGATCGGCTCCGGGAGTCCGCAGCGTTTCACGCCGAGCATGGACGGCGACACCACCGAGCTCATCATCGGGAGCCAGGGCGGCTACATGGCCGTTCCGCTGTTTCGCGTCGACGCAACGCTGCTCGGGACGGACGGCGTGTGCACGTATTTGCGCGTCGAGGCTGCGGTCGACGGACAGGAGCCTCAGAATTACACGCTCAAAATGCCTGATTCCATGCCGTCAGAGCAGTATTGGTATTTCGGAACGCTGCCCTTGTTTCTCTCGTATGAAGAAACCGGGATTGTCGATCGCGACTGCACTTACACGGCCGCGTTCCTCGATGACGGACGCGAGGCGGACGCGCAGGTGACGTTACGTCTCGTCGACGACGAATGACATCGAAATCTCATTCGCGCTCGACGCTTGACGCCAGCGAGCCGCGCACGTACTGACGTGCGCATGCAGCGAGGGAAGCGGGCGTTCGGGGTGCGTTGTGTCGTCACGGGCGTCGCGCTCACGCTCGCAGCGTGCAGCAACGGCGGCCACGAGTCGGATCACGCGATCCAAGCGCAGCGCGACCTCACCTTTCCCACGGGTGACACGTTTTTCCCCATCGGTCCCGCGCCCATCACGGGCGTGATCCGCTACGTGACGAATTCCAGCCCGTCGAGCACCCAAACCGGACGGGCGACAGTCATTGCCGTGAACCCGGCGAAGACGGACGAGCTCTACGTGGGCACGGCGGGGGGCGGCATTTGGCACACGAAGAATGCCCTCGATCCCGAACCGATTTGGTCCGCGTCGCTCACCGGCACGGACACGTTCGGCTCGTCGGCGATCGGCGCGATTGCCGTGGTCCCGACCGCGTGCACGGCAACGGGCATCGCGTGCGGCCCAGCCGGCGAGACGTGCGGCTGTTCGGTGATTTGGGCCGGTACGGGCGAAGGCAGCCGTCGCCGGGACACGCTCTACGGCGCGGGCGTCTATCGCTTCGCCGATCGCGGAGGCGGAGGCGAGTTTCCGCCGCCTCCGTCGTTCACGGAGGTCGCGGGTACCAAGACGGCCTTCTACGGCGAGAACGTGTTCGCCATCCTGCCGGAGTCGGACACGGCGGCGGTCGTCCTCGTGTCCGAGGGTGTGACGGCGAATTCCACGGACGCGACCGTGGTCGATACCGCGCCAGCTTCGCCTTACGGCGTGTATCGCCTCACGGACACCGGCGGCGGGTCCATCACCCAGTTGCCCGTTGCGGGCGTCGGCTCGGCGATTCCGTCGTCGCTCGTGCGCCCTGCCGGACAGCTGACGACGTTGCTCGTCGGCTACACGGGGCTCGGCATCTTCCGCTCGACGGACAGCGGCGGCAGTTGGTGCGGCGTCAACGCGGGCGCGACCAATCCGTGTCCGGGTGCGAGCTTCGACTCGGCTCCGCCGGCGGGGTTCACGGCGGTGAAGCTCGCGACGGCGCCGTCCGATGCGCAGACCGTCTACGCAAGCTTCGGGACCTGCTTCGACCGGGCCGGCTTTAGCTGCACGAATGCCGACGTCCTCTTCCGCTCGGCGGACGCCGGAGTCACCTGGCACAAGCTGGCGCTCACGGCGACGTCGGACTCTGATCAAGGCAACTTCATCGACTACCCGGGTTACGCGAACACCCTCGTCGTGAACCCGACGAACGCGAACGATTTCGTCTTCGGCGGGCTCACGTTGTTCCATTGCCCGGGGAGCGCGGGCTCGAACGCCTTCTCCTGCGCCGGGTTCGGTTCGGTCGACGTACATCCGGACATTCACGATTTCGTGTCGGTCGGTGCGAGCACGATGTACGTCGCGAGCGACGGCGGCATCTACGTTTCGCAGAACGGTGGTAGCTCGTTCACGACGGGCGGCCTCCACCTCGGTTCCATCGAATTCGACTCGATCGCGACGAACCCGCTGACGAACGAGATCATCGGCGGCTTGCAGGACAATTCCGGCGCGCGCTTCAACGGCACCAACAACTGGCACAAGTTCCTGGTCGGTGGCGACGGCGGCGACACGGTGCTCGACGTCGTGACCGAGAGCGACGGAAAGCACGTCATCGAGTACGGGCTCCTGGACCAGGCCACCTCGATCCAACGCGCCGACAACGGAGCGGTGGTAAGCTCGACCCCGCCCATCACGGGGGAGGACGTCGCATTCTTCGCGCCGCTCGAGCAGAACCCGAACACGCACGACCTCTACTTCGGGGCACAGTCGCTCTTTCGTTCCACCGATACGGGCAGTGTCCGTGGCAACACGTGGGAGCAAATCTCCGATCCGCGCGCGAGCACGCCGGTGACCTTCCCGGACATCGATGGGCTCCACAACGTCATCACGGCGATTGGCGTGTCCCTGACGAGCGGCGTGAAGGCCGTCTACGTCGGCTACTACGACGGACAAGTCTGGGAGAACCCCGCGCCCGATTCGAGCAAGGGCGGCTGGGTCCAGATCGCCGACGGCTCGGCATCGAGCCCCATTCCCGCGGCGCCCATCACGAGCATCACCTTGGGTACGGAGAACGCGTCTCCACCGGTGGCGTACGTGACGGTGTCGGGCTTCGCCGCCGGGCCGCACGTGTTCAAATACACGCCGGGTGGCAGTCCGGCTTGGACGCCGTTCGCGCAGGGCCTACCGAGCGAACCCGCGAACGTCATCCGCGTCGTTCCGGGCGCGCCCTCGCCGGGAGAATTCTGGCTCGGCACCGAGTCGGGGCTCTTTCACAGCACGGACGCCGCAACGTGGTCCAAAGAGGACGAGACGTTCCCGAACGTGGCCGTCTGGGATATCTCGGTCGACACGGGCCACAATCGTGTCGTGGTGGCGACGCACGGCCGCGGCGCGTGGGTCCATACCGATCCCGTCCTCTGGACCGAAGAGGGCTGGACCATGGGGACGATCTGGGACATCCCGACCCACGGCAAGGCGTTCGTCAACTCGAGCAACGCGCCGATCACGTGCACGATGGATCTGATTCAGCAGAACGGAAACGTCTGCGCCTCGGGCAGCGTCGACGCGATCGGGGGAACCATCCAGATCACGGCTCCCGATGCCGGCACAGGCGATCCCGGTGGCACGCTTGTCACCTCCAACAATGGGGCGTGGAACAATCTGCCGGCCGCGTGGGGCTGCTTCAACGGTACCTGCCTCAACAACACGCCGATTTCACATTGTAACTTCGTACTCGACAGCACCGGCAACCCGACTTCGGTGAAGAACCCGGTCACGTCCGTGCGCGTGACGTGCATGAACGGCAGTGTCCAAGAAGTGGCCGTCGCCAAGGTCAACGGAGCGCCCGCCTTCACGTCGCCGCCCCCGAACATCTTCACGATCGACGTTCCGCCGCAGAACCCGAAGGTGCTCAGTCGGACCGGAGCGCCGCAGAAGAGCGCTGTGTCGGTGCTCGGGAGCGCAGCGGCGGCTCCTGTCGAACAAGACGTGGTCGGCGTGCAAAGCTCGTTCGATCTCGCCGTGACGTTGCAGGCCGGAGCCGCCATCACGAGCGAAATCTGCCACACGCACGTGCTCTTCAACGCGGGCGAGCTGCCCGAGGTCATTCTCGCGCGCGGCGTGGATCAGCTGAACGCCGAGGCCGATTGCATTTCGGGCGGCGTCTTCGCAACTTTCGTCGGCGACCTCGAGAGCGACGACGATCGCGAGGACTCGTTCGACGAGGTTCCTTACATCACCGTGACGGGGCCGACGCTCGTCGGCTCGCGCCTGCTGGTGACGATGCGCGTCTCGCCGGGAGCGGCGCTTGGCTCGTGTTTCACCGCGGGCAATCTGCTCTCGTCCGTCGTCGGACAGTCGACGATCATGAAAGTCACGCCCATCACCGCCACCGGCGGTGCGCAAGGCGGGACCCTGCGCATGCTCGAGAACACGAGCATCGGCACGTGCTCGAAGACGCTCACCACGACCGCGGGACAGACCGCCACCGACCTCGCCCAAGCGATCGTGGCGGCCTTCAACACGAACGGCATCCCCGGACCGCCCGATTGCTTGAGCGACGCCAACGCGCGCGATCTCAGCGTCACCGGAAACGCGGTCTTCGCCGCCAACATGAATCAGGTGACGCTCTGCACGAGCGACCCCGGCGTCGGCTTCGTCGTCGGGCCGGAAGAAATCGACCTGACGTTCAACAAGCCTCCGGTGGCTCAGTGCAAGAACGTGACGCTGTCCGCGAACAACACTTGTAAGGCGACGGTGGCGCGGGCGGACGTCGACGCGGGGTCGTTCGATCCCGACGGGCCGACGCCGAACTGCGTCCCGTCACCGGCGGGACCCTTCGGGCTCGGGCCGCACAACGTGACGCTCACCTGCACGGACGCCGACGGCGCCAGCGCGAGCTGCCCGGCGGTCGTCACGGTCGTCGACAACACGCCGCCGGTCATGAATTGCCCCGGGCTCGTGAACACGACGTGCACGAGCCGCAACGGCGCCGTCGCGACCTTCACCGCCACGGCGAGCGACAATTGCGGCGTTGTCGGGACCCCGGTCTGCAGCCCGACTTCGGGGACCACGTTTGCGCTCGGCACTCGGCTCGACACGTGCACGGTCTCCGATACCAGCGGAAACCCCTCGAGTTGCGCGTTCTACGTCAGCGTCGTGCTCGGCGACGACCCGGTCTGCTGCCCGACGGGGACCAACATCATCCTCGGCAGCAGCAACAACGATACGTTGAACGGGACGAGCGGGCGCGATTGCATCCTCGGTCGCGGCGGTCAGGACACCATCAACGGTAACGGCGGCGACGACGTGATCAGCGGCGGTGAGGGCAACGACATCATCAGCGGCGGAATCGGCAATGACCTCATCTTCGGCGGCGGAGGCCAAGATCGCATCACGGGCGACGCCGGTAACGACGTGATCATCGGCGGCGACGGCGACGACCAATGCTCGGGCGGCGACAACGACGATACGGTGCTCGGCGGTCAGGGTCAGGATCGGCTGACCGGTGACGCCGGCAACGACACGCTTGCAGGCGAGACCGGCGACGACAACCTCGACGGCGGTGACGGCAACGACTCGCTCCGTGGCGGAGGCCTGCACGACGTTTGCCTCGGCGGACCGGGCGTGGACACGTTCTTCACCTGCGAGACGCAGACCCAGTAGTGCAGGGCGCGCTTGACGCACCCTGCGGGGGCGGCCCAGAGTGAGCTCGTGATTTTCAGGCAGCTAGGCTTCGGGGCGGCGTTGCTCGCCATGGGGGGCTGCGGCAAAAGCGTGCAGCACGTACCGTCGCCGAGCGCGAGCGATGCAGGCTCTTCGGCGACGGGCGGAACCGGCGGCACGGGCGGAGACGCGGAGTCGAGCGGAGGTTCTGGGGCGACCGCGGGTTCTGGGGCGACCGCGGGTTCTGGGGCGACCGCGGGTTCGGGAGCGAACGGGGGAACGAGCGGCGGAAGTGCGCCAGAGGGCGGCACCGCAGGCACGAGCGCCGCGGGCGTTCCGGCTGGAGGCACGGGTGGAGTCGGCAGCACGGCGCTTTGCCCTGGCGTGAGCTCCATGAGCGTGAAGGGTGAGCTCCCGGGCTTTGGTACGGATGTGACGTTCAGCAAGGGCTGCGCGCGCTCTCGAGTCGCGCCGTACCCGACGGCGGCAAGCTTTGCGGTCGGGCGCGGTAAGTCCGTTCACGTCGAGATCGACGCGTGCAGTGACGACGGGACTGAAGAGCTCTCCCTCGTCGTGTACTTTCAAGCGGATGCGAACGGCCAGGCCATGCTGACCGCCGCCCATTTCGATTTTCCGCGCGTGAACGCAGACGGAACGGCCACGTCGCCTGCGCTCGACGTGACCGTGAGCGTGACCGAGACGAAGAAGCCGGTCACGAACTGGATCGACACCGTCAACGATACGAGCGCCGGAGTCGGCGCGATGTACGAAGGGTCGTTCAGCGTCGACGGATCGAGCGGAACGACCCCGATTCACGTGACGGGCACGTTCTCGGTTTGCCACGTGGCGGATCTCCCGGACGAATCCGTCTGAAGGTGAACGTGTGACGCTTGGCGCTCTCGCTCGCGAGCGGCGCCAAGCGGGCACATTTCAAGGTCGCGCTTCGAGCACCAAATTGAATGGGGTCTCGGTGGCGCGGCGGAAACGCTTGAAGCCGCCGTCGCGCACGACCACGTCGCGCAGGCGCGCTTCGCCGGCCTGCGCGCCCAGGCCGGGACCTTGGAAAGCGAGCGAGTGCGGCACGCACAGCATCGTCGAGGCCGAGTAGAAGACGCGCCCGACGCCGTTGTGGTTCTCCTCGGGCTTGTCGCTCGCGAACGGTTCCACGATGAGCCAGGTGCCGTCGTGGCTCAGCGCGCTCTTGACGTGGCGCGCGGCGCCGGAGGGGTCCTCCATGTCGTGAAGGCAGTCGAAGCAAGCGACGAGGTCGTAGTTGCTGCCCGGAAAGGCGGTCGACGCGGCCACCTCGAAGCGAACGCGATCGGCCACGCCCGCCGCTTCCGCGCGCTTCCTCGCGAGCACGATCGAACCCTCGTGGTAGTCGAAGCCGAAGAAGTGAGACTTCGGGAACGCCTTCGCCATCAGGATGGTCGAAGCCCCGACGCCGCAGCCGATGTCGGCCACCTTCGCGCCGGCAGCAAGCTTGGCCTCGACGCCGTCGAGCGCGGGGATCCAATGCTGCATCAGATTGCCGATGTAGCTCGCGCGAAAGAAACGCTCGGTGCCCTGGAACAAGCAGGAGTGTTGGTGTCCCCACTCGAGGCCGTGGCCGCTGCGAAAGTTTTGCGTGGTCTTGTCCAGCGCGGCCCAGCAAGCCGCCGCTACCTCGAAGAGTCCGGGGAAAAATGCCGGACTATCTTCGTTCGCGAGCGCTTCCGCCTGCTCGGGCGGCAGGGTGTAGCGGAGCGTCTTCGGGTCGTAGGTGACGTAGCCCGCCGCGGCCTGAGCGTTCAACCACTCACGGACGTAGCGCTCGGACGTCTCGCTGCGCCGCGCGAGCTCGCTCGAAGTGAGCGCGCCGTCCCTCGCCATCGTCTTCCAGAATCCGAGCCGATCGCCGATCACGACCAAGATCGAGCTCAGCGTCGAGCCAACGTCGCCGACCGCCTTGTTCACGAATTCGTTCAATTTGGTTTCATCGTAGGCCATAGGGTTCCTTTCGTTTCCTGACGAAAGGAAGGCGTGACGACGGACCGGAACGATGTTCCGGACGCCAGGGTCGGCTAGGCGAGCCCTCATTTCAGGGTGTTACACGGCGCCCTGCGGGCTCGTAGGCGCAGAAGGTGCCGGTGCGGACGGTCCAATCCAGGTGCCGGCCGAGCTCGGGATCTTGATCGGTGATTTTTTTGATGGCCTCGCGCACGCGGCGTTGAACCACGATGCGCGCACGCTCCGCCGCGGAGCCCGAGCGCCGCTCGCGCCCCCCGAGGCCCACCGCGCCGGCGATCTGATCGGTCAGCGCGTCGAGCTCGTAGCGAAGACGCGATACTCGCACGGTGTCCGCGCAGCGCTCGGCTTCGTCGACGTCTGCCCGCAGCTCGGCGATGCGGGCCTTGTAGGCTTTGCGCGCGCGAGCGTCGATCACCTCGCCGGCGTCGCCGAGATCGATCGGCCCGGGCCCCTCAGCGCTCGGATCCGAAGCCAGGTCGAGGACGTGGAGCTCGCGCTCGGGGCTATCGACCAGCTTTTTGAGCATCCCCAGCCCTCGCACGTCCTTGAGCACGAAGCTGCGTCCTGCGTGCGTGAGCGACCAGCCCCGCGCGTCGCGCGAGAGGCTGAACGCAGGCGTCGGCGACGCGAGACTCTTCGCTCGTTCGGGTCGCACGGCATCACCGAGTGCCGTCCGCGCGCGCGCCACGACCTCCGGCATCCCGAGTTTCTCTCCGAGCGCCAACGCTTGCTCGAGTGGCTGCTTGGAGGCGCTCTTGCCGGCGAGCCCCTCACCCCAACTCAGGAGCACCCAGGCGCGATGGGCAGTCGCCTCCATCGCGCTCGTCAATGCCAGCGCGCGCTCGCAATGAGCGATGGCCTCGTCGGGTCGCCCCTCGGCAAAGGCGACGGCCCCAGCAAGCGCGCAATCGGCGTGAAGCAAGCGAATGCGAACGGCCCCCACGCAGCGAGCGCGTCGCCCGCCGAGAACGAGCGATACATCGGGACGTAGACCTGCGGCACGTCGCAGAGTAGCGCCGCCTCACACAGGGTCGCGCGCGCCATGCGGGCGCTCATGATGCTCGACGCTCCGAGTGTTCGCAGGTGCTCCCCGCCTGCCTCGCGCTCGCCGAGGCGCGCCGCGATGACGGCGAGCACCCAGGTGTGCAGCGAAAGTCCGTCGGGTAGCGAAGCCAAGACTCTGAGCGTGCTCGGGCGCTGCGCTCGTAACGCTTCCGGACGCCCCGCGACCAAGAGCAGGGAGAAAGTGTGGACCTCGATGCAGCGCTCCGCGTTGGGGTCGGAGACTTCGAGCGCGATCCGACGGGCTTCGGCGATCTCGGCCATGCAGTCGTCGAAACGACCCTCGGGCATCGCGCGCATCGAGCGCATGAGCGGCGTTTGCCAGAGGTAACGGGGGTGACCGATCGAGTCGGCGAGCGCGCTGCGAGCGGCGATGGCCGCGTCGGCGGCCGCGCTGTCACCACGCTCGAGGTGATCGCAGGCGAGCCGTGTGAGCGCGCGCAGGCGGAGTACGCGGTCCCCGACCTCGCGTGCGTCGCGCAACAGCCGCTCGTTGACCGGAATGCGCTCGACCGGCGGCGCGAAATCGGCGAGTGCCGCGCCGACGCCCACATCGACGTCGATACGCGTGCGCGCGTCCGTTTCGTCGAGGGTCATCGCCAGGGCTTGGCGAGCGAGCGCGAGCGGCTTCTCGGGCGTCGCGCTCGGCGTGAGCGCCGCGGCCAGCCGGGCCAAAACCCGGGCGCGGAGGCGACGCTCCTCGACACCGTCCGGCTCGCCGAGCAGAGCGAGCGCCTCCTCGAGCACCAACACGAGCTCGCTGCGGATCTCGGCGAGCACGTATTCGCCGCCTTGTCCGAGCGCCGCACGCGCGAGCAAGCGCGCGTTTCCGAGCGCGCGGGCGCGCTTGGCCACGCTGCGAAAGAGCTCACGGCCGCGCTCCAGGCGCCCGGCTTCGGTGGCCGCCCAGCCGAGCGCCAGCTCGACCTCCGCGCGGGCGAGCTCATCCAGTCCGAACCGCTCGCAGGTCGTGAGCGCGCGCTCGAGCAGGCTGTTGGCCTCCTCGTACGCGAGTTGCAAGCGAGCACGCTCCGCGGCGCGCCGTGCGCTGCGCACGGCGTCCGCCGGCTCACCGCAGGGAAGTGCCGCGAGGGCGTGATGAGCCAGCGTCTCGAGGTACTGTTCGGCGCCTGCTAGAACGCGCTTTTCGAGCGCCAACGCCGCGGCGCGATGCAGCTCGGAGCGGCGCGACGCGGACAGCTCGCGGTAAAATGCCTCGCGGACGAGCACGTGCGAAAAGGCCCAGCGCTCGCTCCCGCGATCGAGCAAGAGCCCGCGCGCGAGAGCGGTTTCGAACCGTCGCTGAACCTCGCTCGCAGTGAGCCCACTGCTGTCGCTGAGGAGCGCGAGCGAGCCCTCGCGACCGAGTACGGCGGCGACCTCGAGCAGCGCCTGCAATCCAGCCTCCGCGCCCGCCAAGCGGCTGCCGATCACCGCAAGCACACCGCCTGCGACGTTGAGCGTTCGCAGCGCCTCGAGCGGCTCGGCGGGCGAGCTTGCCCGCGCCGCTTGCAAGGTCTCGTGCAAAAATAGCGGATTGCCTTCGGTGAGCTTGAAAAGAGCGCGCGCGAGCGGCTCGTCCGAGTGCCCCATGTCCTGGCACACGAGCTCCGCCACTTCTCCCGCCGAGAAAGGGCAGAGGACGCATCCGCTCCCCTCGTGGGCGATACGCGCGATCACCTCGGCGACCGGCGCCTGCCGTGATTCGGCGTCGCGATACGTCGCGACGACCGCGATGCGGGCCGCTCTGAGCCCGTGGGCCACGAACGCCAAGAGCTCGAGCGACGCCACGTCGGCTGCGTGCAGATCATCGAAGACGAGCAGCAGCGGTGACGAGCGCGCGACCGTACGCAAGAGCGCCGCGACCCCCTCGAACAACTCGAACCGCTCGCGTGCCGGATCGGCCCGCGTCCCTTCGCCGCGGAGCGGCTGCTCCGAGCGTGCGAGCAGCGCCGAAACTCGCACGGGAACGTCTGCTCGGCCTTCAGCGAGGGGCCCGAGCAGCTCGATCCACGGCCAATACGCCGGCGCGCCGCCGGTCTCCCACGCGCGTCCCCAGCTGACGCTGAACGCGCGCTCGGTCGCGCGGCGGGCGATCTCGTCCGCCAGCCGCGTTTTCCCGATACCGGGCTCGCCGGAGATGATGCCGAGCCCGCCTCGCCCGAGCGCCGCGCTCTCGACGAGCTGCTCTAGAGCAGAAATCTCGCGCGCGCGGCCAATCAGCACGACACGACGTTAACACGGACTGGATCTGCAGCCGGAAGCGATACCCGCACCTGCAGCGCAGCCGCGGGCGCCAGGCCCGTGACCGCCCCGACCTCCCTCCGCCTGCAAATCGAACAAGCGATGCACGAGAGCGTTGCGGCCGGAGACGCCGAGGCGCTGAAAAGCGGCTGCGATCTGGTTGGCGACCGTGCTCGCCGAGGTGCCGCGCTCGCGGGCGATGTCTTGGTAGGAGCGCCCCTCGAATAGGCCGCAAACGACGGCGAACTCGGCGTTCGTGAGCGTGCCACTCAGCTCCACGTCGGGTCTTGGAATCGACACGGCGCGCACCGAACCGGCGAGGATGCTGAGCGCACCGAGCACGCTTGCGTCGCGGGTTCGGGCTGCCTTGGCGGCCAGCATCGGCAGCGGGTGCACTCGACTCGCCCTGCTGCCAAGGCCCATGCGCCCGAGCGTGGCCCCAGCACCGTTCGCGACGCTCGACGACCAGATGCCCATGTCCAATCCGACCTCCTTTTGCGAGTGTCCGCTCAGGATGCGTTCCAAAAGCTCGAGCCGGCGACCACGGAGCGGCGCGCGCCCGTGCGTCGTAGTGGTAGTGCTCACCACGTAGCAACGAGTCGGCGTGAAGAACGCGTCGGTGACGCGGCAGGCTCCGGCGACCCAATCCTGCCAGAGGAGCGAGAGCGGTACGAGCTCACCGTGGCTGCTCACCGCTTCGTCGCGCAACGCGCGTAAGGCATCGGTCGTGGCGGTGGCACTCGGCGACGCAACAGGAAAGACGGACGTGATGAATTGCTTCATGTCCCGGAGGCAGAGACGGCCGCGTCGGTTTGTGAGCGGAAAAAAATTCGCTCACAAAACCCACGACTCGTCTCTGTCTGCTGTAATCGCCTGCCATCCTTGGAAACCCCCATGCATTTCGTGCTCGTTACCTTCGGCACTCAGGGCGACGTGCGACCCTTCGTGGCGCTCGGCCTGGGTCTGAAGCGCCGGGGCCATCGCGTCACCATCGCGACGCACACCGATTTCGAGAGTCTCATCACGTCGCGTGGCCTCGGGTTTCGCCCCGTGGGCGGAAGCTTCAAGGCGCTCATGGAGTCCGCCCCGGGGCGCGCGTGGCTCGAATCGAGCGACAGCATGGTTCGGTACGTGAAGACGTTCCGGCGCTTGTTCGAGCCGCTCGTCCGGCCCTGGATCGAGGACACGCGCGCTGCGCTGCTCGACGCGGACGCCGTCGTCTTTCACCACGCCGCGGCCGCAGCGTTTCACACGGCCGAGCAGCGCGGGCTCCCCTCGGTCAGCGTGGCGCCTTGTCCGATCATTCCGACCGGCGACATCCCGCCGATCACGTTTCCGCACATGCCGAAGTGGCCCTGGCTGCGTCGCGTGGCGTGCCGGCTATTTTTGCGCGGCCTCTGGTCTTACCAGCTGAAGACGCATGCTGCGCACCGCGCAGAGCTCGGCTTGGCGCCGTTTCGCAGCGCGATCCCCACGCTGGAAATCCTGGCAGCGGGGGTTCCGTGCTTGAACATCTTCAGTCAGCAGCTGGTGCCGAGGCCCGCTGATTGGCCCGAGCAGGCACAAGTCACGGGGTTTTGCCAACTCGACGCCGCAGAAGGGTGGTCGCCGCCGCCGCGCGTGCTCGAGTTCCTTCGCGCGGGGCCTGCGCCGATCTACGTCGGGTTCGGGAGCATGACTGGGTGGGACGGCGAGCGGCTCGCGCGTCTCGCCGCGGACGCGGTGGCTCGAGCCGGGCAGCGCGCGATCATGGTGAGTGGCTGGGCTGGTCTCGGCAGCGGCACACCGCTCGGTGAGCACGTGCTCCTCGTCGACGAGATCCCGCACGACTGGCTCTTTCCCCGGGTCGCCGCGGTGGTCCATCATGGCGGTGCCGGCACGACCGCGGCTGGCCTCCGCGCCGGCAAGCCCACGCTCGTCAGCGCGTTCTTCGGCGATCAACCGTTTTGGGGCGCTCAGGTGGCGCGCGTGGGGGCGGGGCCGGCACCGCTCTTGCGCCGCAACTTGACCGAGGAAAATCTCGCGACCGCGATCACGAAGACGCTCGGCGCCGAGTACCGACAGGGCGCGGAGCGTATGGGAGCGCTCCTGCGCCGCGAGGACGGCGTCGGCAGCGCCGTGAACTTCATCGAGCAGCACGTGACGCGCGCGGCGCGGGAGCAGCCGCTACGGCTCGGCTGATCCTCGGCTCGCGAGCGCGAGCGTCCGCGCGTTTTCGTCGATCGAGAGGAAGGCAGCGCGCAGGTCGGGCGCATCGAGCGAAGCCGCGATGCGTTCGACGCGCGCTCGCGCTTGGTCGATGAGCACGCGACCGGCCGCGGCGTCGACCGCGCAGGTGGCCTCCGCTTGCAGAAGCCGGAGTAGGGAACCGAGGTAAGGGGAGCTCAACTTCGCGTCCGTTTCGAGGGCCTGAAGGCCGGCATGGAGCTGCTGCAATGCCTCGGCGGGCTGTCCACGCATGAGCGCGATGCGTGCGAGCAAAGCCTCCGCCCAGATCGGGATCCAGGGAACGGTGGGTGCCGCGCGCGCGCCGTCGAGCACCGCTCGTGCGTCGCGCTGGGCGCCTTCGAGATCGTCGAGGCGCAGCCGTGCGTGGGCGCTGAGGAGCTGGGCGCTCAGCCGATCGAACGTCTCGAGCAGCGGTTGGGCAACGCGAAGAGCTTCCGCCGCGCGCCCGGAATTGGCGAGCGCGGCGGTGAGCTCGATGCGCGACCACACCTCGACGAGCGTCGCGCCTGCTCGTTCGGCCCGCTCAATCGCCCGGCGCGCGGTCGAGGCGGCGGCCTCGAAGACGCCGAGCTCGTTCTGGAGATGGGCGAGGACGTAGGTCGTGAGGGCTCCTCCGATCGCGTCGCCAGCCGCCTCGGTGAACTCCAGCGCTTCTTCGGCGTTACGGAACGCGCCTTGGAGATCCTCCTTCGTCAAAAGCTCGCTCACTCGTGACAGGCGTAGGTAGACGGCAAACACCGGATCCTGTGCCTGTTCGACGGCAGCCGTGCTCTCGAGTCGCTCTAGGAAACCGCGGGCGAGCTCGTGTTGGTCGAAGGCGCGCAGTCCTTGGATGATGCGATACATCGCTTCGGCGTAGGGACCTGTCGCGCTGGGTGCTGCGTCGAGCGCGATCATTTCTTGGATGACCTGAAAGGCGATGCCGGCCTCGCCCGTCGTCGCGGCCGCGTACATGGCCACGGACGCGGCTTGGAACCAGCGGACGCTACCGCGAGGCAGCAGCGCCATGGCTTCGCGCATGGTCTCTTGCGCGGAGCCCTGCGTGAAGTCCGCGCTGAATCCGGTTCTGATCATTTGGACCAGACGCAGAGTTCCACGCGTCTCGCCCGCAGCGCCCAGCGCGATGCCCCGTTGCGCGAGGACGGCGGCGTTCGAAAGGTCGCCGGCGTCGAGTGCCCCGAGCGCCGCTTGCGCGAGGAAGGCTGTAGCGCGCTCTGGATTTCCTCCGCGCTCATGGTGGTTGGCCAGCAGCAGCGCGTCGCTCTCGCCCATCTCTTCGAGCCACTGGGCCGCCAAACCGTGGCCGGCGGTGCGGTCGGCAGCGGTGAGTGACGCGTAAGCAGCCTCACGCAGCAAGCTGTGTCGAAAGGCATACGCAGCTTCACCCGGAAATTTGTCGCGATGGGAGCGGACGAGGACCTCGCCGACGACGAGCTCGTCGAGCCAAGGCCGCACTTCGCCGACGGACGTGACACCGGCCAGCGCCGCGACGCCTTTTTCCCAGAACAGCTCGCCGAAAATGCTGCCGGCGCGGAGCAAGTGGCGAGCATCGGCCTCGAGCGCGTCGATTCGCGATTGCGCCAGAGCGAGCACCGTCTCCGGCATGGCGTCGCTTCCTCCCTCCGCGGCGCGACGGATGAGCTCTTCGATGTAGAACGGATTGCCCGCGCCGCGTTCGACGATGCTTTCGACGGTAGCTTCGGTGACGTGATCGCTCAGCGCCGCGCGGACGAGGTTCACCGCGGCGCGCTTCGTCAGCGGACCGAGCCTGAGCTCTTGCAGATTGGCGCCCGCGAAAAGGCTTGGAAACTGCGCATGCACCTCGGGCCGCGCGAGCGCCAGGATCATCAGCGGCGCCGTCTGGCAGGCGGCGAGCGCGTCGCCGAGGTACGCGACGGTGGGCGCGTCGCCCCAGTGCAGATCCTCGAGCACGAGCAGCACCGGCCCAGCTGCGCATTCGGCCGCGAGCCACTCCGTGAAGGCGCGCCGCAGCTGCGCCGCCATGATCCTCGCGTCGTTTCGCGCCGCGAGCAGCGCCGGGCTCAGGCTCAGCGGCGGGATCCCCAAGAGCTCACCGAGAAAATCGGTGATGCGAGTCAGCGCTTCGCCCTGAGCGAGACGACCGAGCTCGGCGGAGAGCCGCTCGCGCTGCTCTGCGAGCGCGGAGCCTTCGTGCAGGGACAGGGCCTGGCGCAGCAATTGGCGCGCGAGCACGAAGACGGAGCCGGCGCCGAGCGGATCGCCGCGTGCCGTCCAGATCCGAACGCGCGTGTCGAGGGTTCGCGCGCGTACGACGAGCTCGCGCGCGAGGCGCGACTTGCCCTGTCCGGCTGGCGCGGTCAAAAGCACGGCGCGCGCCGCCGAGTCCTCCACGCACTCGCGCAGCGTCGCTTCGAGCAGCGCGAGCTCTTTGTCGCGCCCGAAGCAAGGCAGCTCCTTCCCAAGAAGCCGCCGCCCCGCGTCGCTATCCGCCCGCACTCCGAGCAGCGAGCGGACCGGGCCGTCTCCCGCGATGTCGAAGCCCGCCCCCAAAAGCCCTGCGGTCACTTCATCGATCAGTACTCCCGCAGCCGAGCCTGCCGCGAGCAAGCCCGTCGCGCGATCGATGACCGCGCCGGGCCGACCGTCGAGTGTCGACTGCGAGCGGCCGGTCGCGACGACGATCCGCGCGGCGGGAACCTGCCGCTGCAGAGCCAGGGCACAGCGTGAGGCGCTCAGCGCCGGGTCGCGCGTCGGCGCTTCCCAGATCACGAGTAGGAATCGCTGCGCGAGCCAAGCTGCCTTGCCGCCGTGGCGCTCCACGCTGTCTGCCGTCGCCGCCGCCACGCTGTCGCCGGGCTCGACGCCGACGAGGAGCACGCTGACCAAGCGCTGCTCACCGCGGGAGAGACGGGGCTCTGCTTTCGGCGCCGCTGGCAGCGACGCAGACAAATTCGTCAGCTGCGCGAGCTCGCGAACGAGGGCGGCCGCGTCGGCGGGCCGCGCCGTGCGCTCTTTGGTGAGCATGCGCGCAACGAGGTCGTCGAGTGCCTCCGGGAGCTCGGGCAGGAGCGTGCGCGCGCGGATTGCCGGCTCGTGCAGCACCTTGGCCAGTACTGCGACGACGTGCTCGCCCGAGAAAGCGGGCTGCCCGGTGAGGCACTCGAACAGGACGCAGCCCAGCGAGAAGACATCGGAGCGCGCGTCCAGATCCGTGGCTGCGGTCGCCTGTTCGGGCGACATGTACCCGACGGTTCCGATGACTGCGCCCGAGTGCGTCAAAGGTCGCGTCGCCGGCGCAAGGCCTGGTCGCTGGACGCGGGCGATACCGAAGTCGAGCAGCTTCACGCGTGCTGGCTCGCGGTCGACCAGGTACAGGTTGCTCGGCTTCACGTCGCGATGGACGATCCCGCGCGCGTGAGCCACGGCAAGGGCTTCGGCGGCTCGCAGCGTGAGGAGGACGCTGTCTGCGACGCTCAACCTCGAGCGGGCCAGACGTTCGACCAAGTCTTCGCCCTCCAGCCATTCCATGGCGAGAAAGGGCTGGTCGTCTTCGGTCACCCCGTGCGTGAGGTAGCGCACGATCGCGGGGTGCCTGAGCTCGGCAAGCAAGCGCGCTTCTTGCGTGAAGCGCGCCTGCTCGGCAGCGGTATGCGGGGCGGCGATTTTTACGGCGACGGTCTCGCCCGTGAGCCGGTCGAGCGCGCGGTACACCGTCCCCATGCCGCCCGCTCCCGCCATCCGGCCCAGGACGAGGCGGCCGGCGAGCACGTCTCCTTCGCGTGGGGGCGACAACGCAACGGCCGGCGACGCCGCCACGCCGCGTAGCAACTCGTCGAAAGCGTCGTCGCCCTGGCTCGTCACTAGCTCGAATCTGCCAGACCGAGCAGGCACGCGAAAGTCGCCCTCAGTCCTCTTCGTCAGGCAATAGGCCGGCCTGCTTGGCTCGAGCCCGGATTTCGTCCTTGACGGCTTGAAAGCGCTTCCGCAGGCGAGCGGCGACGCGCGGCAGATCGTCCACGGCGCTCTCTTCCTGTGCGGCGAGCACGAGGGCGATCTCGTTCCAGCTCAGGTCGCGATCGACTCTCAACGTCAAGAGCGCTCGGTCTTCGGCAGCGAGGGCAGCGCGTATGGCCGCGAACTTGTCTTTGACGTCGGTCTTGAGGTGAGCGTGCGTCCTCGTGTGGACGCGCTCGACGGCCTCGCCCGCTGCCGAGAGGGGGACGTGGCGACCCGGCCGCCGCTGCGGTGAGCGCCGAAAGCGCGCAGCGGCGTGCCGCGCGAGCACGTAAAACCAGGTACGAACCGACGAGCGCCCGTCGAAGTGGGCCAAGCCTGCCCACAAGTCTTCACTCGCTTGCGAGAACACCTCGCGCGCATCGCCGTCGTTGCGCATGAACGTCACCAGAAAGCCGAGCACCTCCGGCCCGTAGCCTTCGATCACCGCGGTTGCCGCGCTCGCCAGATCGCCGCGCTCGCGCAGCGCCTGGATGCGCGCTTCCAAGTCGTCCATGCCGGCCGCCAGCGTAGCGGTTTCGCGGCGTCGCAATCAAATCGCGGGAACGGGCGACGCCCTCACGGCGCGCTCACGACCTTGAGCATCACGACGCCGTGACTGGGGACGGCGTCGGCCGTGTACGAGCCGTCGAAGCTGCCGAGGTCGGCGTGGCTCCAAAGATCCCGAACGGTCGCTGAGCCCGCGGCTATGCCGATCGCGCTCCAATCGGCGGTGATGGACGCTGCCGCGGAGCCACGGTTCAAGAGTGCGACCGCCACGCTGTTCGCGCCCGAGAGCTTCTTCGCCCAGACTTGCAGGTTCGCACTGGGCGAAGCCACCGCCGTTCCCTGGATGCCCAAGGGATCTTGATCGACCGCGATCACTTCCGTGTTCGTGAGAATGGCTTTGGTCGCCGCGCTCATGCTCCGGATGTCGTTCCCGGCGAGGAGCGGCGCGGCCATGATGGCCCACATGCTGAAGTGCGCGCGGTCCTCGGTTTCGTTGGCGAGCTTGCCGACCTCGAGCATGTCGGGATCGTTCCAATGCCCGGGGCCGGCGTACTTGGAGAGCGGCGCGTTCTGGTCGATGAGCCCCGTCACGGACGACCAGCTCGCGTTGATGTCGTACCCGATACGCCACATGTTCGCGATGCTGGGCAGATCGATCGAGCATTTGCCGGGCACGCAGCCGGAACCGTCTCCCGGATTGATGCTGTAGAAGATGGGGCGACTCGTCGCGCGCAAGGCGTCGCGCATGACGGCGAATCCACTAAGATCGGCCGTGCATTTGTCGTACTTGAGGTAGTCGATGCCCCACGCAGCGTACGACTGTGCATCGCTCGTCTCGTGGCCGAGGCTGCCCGCGCCGCCGGAGTAGCCCGAGTAAATGTTCGCGCAAGTCTTAGTGCCCGGCGTGGAGTAGAGGCCGATCTTCAGGCCCTTGCCGTGGATGTACGTCGCAAGCGCAGCCATGCCCGCGGGAAACCTGCTCGAGTTCACTTGGATCTTGCCGCTCGAGTCGCGACCGTCCATCCAGCAATCATCGAGGTTGACGTACTGATAGCCGGCGTCCTTCATCCCGCTCGACACGAACGTGTCGGCGACGCCCTCGATCAAGGATTCGTTCAGGTTGTTGCAGCCGAAGGTGTTCCAGGAGTTCCATCCCATCGGGGGCGTTGCACCGAGCACCAGGTTGCCGCCGCCCCCGGCTCCTGCCTGTCCACTCGCGCCGCCGCTGCCCGAACCGCCTCGTCCGCTCGCGCCTGCTTGGTGATCGGGGGCGCCGCCAGCCCCATTGCCACCCCGTGCCGCCGTTCCGCCTTGCCCGCCGAGTGCGGCGCCGCTCCCTGCGCCCCCACCAGCTCCCGAAGTTTCCGCTGCCGCGCCGCCTCGAGCCCCTGTTCCGCTCGCGCCGATGCCGGCCGACGTCCCGCCGCTCGGGACGACACTCGCGCCACCCGCTCCGCCTGCGCCACCCACTCCGCTCGCGCCGCCCGCTCCGCTCGTCCCGCCGGCCGTGCGAAGTCCGGAGCCGGCCTGCCCGCTCGCCCCACCACCGGTCGTACCGGCCTGGGTTGCTGCGGGGCCGACCCCCGCCTCGTTGCCGCAGGCGCAGATGACGAGTGCGCCTGCGAGCCCGCGACGCGTCGTGAACTTTCGTCTGTCCGCCTTCATGCTGCTCTCGCGCAAAGCAGTGCGTCGAGACGCGACGTTCTGTCACCTCAACGGACTCGGGCGCGAGGCATCACACCGATGGGTAGATCGGCCTATGACTAGGCTCCATCACGGACGCGACCACCTTTGGTCGCGCAGGGCTCGTCGCCCGAACGCGGCGTCGAAGGCGAGCCGCGCCGTCCGGAGTCGCGAATACACGGTGTTCAGCGGGATTTGGAGGGCTTCGGAGATTTCCCCGGCCGTCATGCCCTCGAGCTCGACCAGGATCAGCACCTCGCGTTTCGCGGCGTCGAGTTCAGCGAGCAGCTCCCAGAGGAGCTTCGCGTCCTCACTTTGCTCGGTGAGCTCCTGCGGGGTCAGCTGTGCTTCTTCTCGGGCCTGCGTATGGCGCGCCAATGCAAAGTCCTGAGCTTCGCGCTTGCGCTGCCTGCGGTGATGCCCGCTGACCGTGCGTCGAACGACGCTGTAGATCCAGCTGCGCAAGGACTCCGGCTGCCTGAGCGTAGGCATCCGCCGGTGAATCACCAGGAAGATTTCCTGCACGACGTCGTCCATGGCGGTCGGCCGCACCCCGAGGCGGCGCGCGGACGACCAAACGAAGCCGAAGTACAGCGCGTACAATTCCTCGAACGGAGGAATCTCGAGCGTGGACAGGGCTTCGCCCGGTTTTCCGTGCACTACTGCCTCGGCCGCCCCTTGCGGGAGGGCCGCGGAGTCTCGCCCAATCATGGTCAGACCCGAGGGCAGTGCCGGGTTGACGCGTCGTCCGTCAAAAAAAATACGAGGCCGCGGTTCGACGCGGCGGCCTACGCTACTTCTTCGGCGCGCACGCCTGTCGGGCGTCGTCTTGGTGCGGTGAGTTCGGCGAGAGGCGGGTGAGGCGCGCGAGTGCTGCTTGCGCCTCGTCCACGCGACCGAGCCCGCACAACGCCTGTACGCGCGCAGCCATCCGCTCCTGTGCGAGCGTGCCTTTCGGAAACTTGCGGCGATGCTCGTCCAGCAGACGCAGCGCGTTCTGGTACTGACCGGCGTGGAGGTCGCGTTCGGCCTCGGAGAGAATCGCGACTTCCTCAGCGAGGCGATCGCTCGGCTGCGCGGAGACACCGGCCCGTGCGGCGCTCGGCGATGGCGCCTGGGGGACGATGGCTTGCGGCACCTCGGTCGGGAGCGGCGGGGGCACCACGTCGGGAGCGGCGCGTGTGGTTGCCGGCGGAGCGCTCGACGGCGTGGGCGCCGCGGGCCGGGGCGGGGACGTACGGAACAGGGCGTAACTTCCCGCGCCGGTGACGGCGAGCCCTGCGACGACTGCCGCAATCACCGGCCACCCCACGCCGCTCGCTGCGGCGGGTGCTTTGGGAGAACCCGCGCCGTCCGGACCGAGGTCGCCGAGGCGCGCGGCTAACGCCGCGAAGACCCGCTCGCGATCGGTCTCGTTCGGCTGCAACGACTTTCGTCCCGCCTCGAAGAGAGCACGCGCTCGGGGACTCAACTCCGTCACGATTGTCCCCCGGTTTTCTCACGTGCCGTTCGGCGTGCCAGCGCCGCTTCGAAGGCAAGCCTCGCCGTGCGAAGCCGTGAGTACGCGGTGTTGAGCGGGATCTCGAGGATTTCGGACGCCTCGGGCACGGTCATGCCCTCGAGCTCGACCAGCACCAAGAGTTCCCGCTTCGATTCATCGACCTGACCGAGCAGGTCCCACAGGAGCTTGCTCTCTTCGTTGTGCTCGGTGAGGTCAAAAGGCGTCAGCTGTGGGGCTTCGTTCCGTGCTTGAGCGGCGAACGCCGCATCAGACGCGTCGCGCGCGCGACGCGAGCGGTGGTGTGAACTCACGGTACGTCGAACGATGCTGTAGATCCAGCTCCGCAGGGATTCGGGCTTCTGCAAAGTGTGAAGCTTGCCGTGGATGACCATGAAGACCTCCTGGACGACGTCGTCCATGGCCGCCGGCATGACCCCGAAGCGACGGGTCGAAGACCAAACGAAAGCGAAGTGCTGCTCATAGACGGCCTTGAACGAAGGCACGTCGAGCGTCACGGAGCCGCTGCGCTGCTCTTCGTGCGCGACCTCCGGCGCCCCTGAGAGTGGAGCGGCGGAGCTTCTGCCGATCATCGCGAGTCTCCCAAAACCATGGTGCCGCACCCTTGAACATGCGGCCTCGTGTCGTGACGCGCCACTCAGCGTAACGAAAGCGAGGCCCAGACTCCGAGCGCTCGCGCTGACCGCAAAAATGGCCATGAATCCGGCGTGCGGAAAGGTGCGCGCGAGTCCGCACGAAAAGTGCGCGGCTCAAGACCAAGGCAGCTCGTCGGGCATCACTGAAGGATCCGCACGCGCTGACTGCCTGCCGTCAGCGTCAACGTTAAGCCGCCTCAGAAGTTGTGAACCAGGGGGTGTGAAAAGACACGCCCGGTAAATATCTTGGCTCCGAGTGAATTTTTTGACGGAGGCGCGGCCGAGAAACCACTGTTGAAGGTACCAAGACAAAGCAGGGAGCCGGCGGCTCGCGCGCCGCAATCAGCGGAGCTTCGTCATCGGAAACGTCATGGCCCGACACATCGATCTTAGGCCCGAGGCTCGAGCACTGTTTCAGGCAGGGCGCGCTGCGTTTTCGCCGACGACGGCCGATCGCACGCGCGTGTTTACTGCCCTCGTTCTCGAAATCCAAGACGCCGCGTGTGATCGGCCCCGCGCGCCGGTTCGCAGCCGTCGCATGCTGCGTCGCGGTCAACGCCCGAGCTGCTGACGAGCGAGCGCTCGGGTTTACTGAGCGGTGACGTTCGCCGTCGTGAAGTCGATGCGCCCCGAGCCGCCGCCGGCTTCGAGGAGAACCTTCGCTTCCTCCATCTTCCCGAGCGTCATCCCGAAGCCCTTCCACGCGTCGAAGTGCTTGGTCAGCGAGATGTGCCCACACGTGCGTGCCGATTGCCGCACGCTGATGAACTGATCGAACGTGGACGTGCCCTGAATCGAAGGCTGATTGTTCTGCGTGTGAACGTAGACATCGTACGTGCCTTCGCCGTCGATCGTGAACGTGCCCTTCTTCGAGCCACTGCCGTGCTGGCCGTTGTAGGAGTCTTCGACCACGTAGAATTCGACGAGCGGGCTCACCGACCAGCCGTAGACACCGATCGACGAGTAGCCGCCGCCGTTTCCCGACTTCGTCTCCGCGAAGTCCACGCCGAGGGTTCCGAACTGGTCGTAGGTCTTGTTCGAACCGAGCGCGAGCCCGACGCGCGCGAGAAAGTCACCCGAGTTGTTCCACGTCGCGCTGAACGCCGCGTCCGAACCGTAGGTGATGAGGCACCCTCCGCCGCCGCTCGACCAGACGGTCCACTGCTGGCTGCCCACGGTGCCCGATTGGTTCGAAGAACAGTGGGAGGTGCCGTTGCTCGGCACCGAGCCGGTGCACGACACGGAGCCTCCGTCGCTACCCGTGCCAGCACCGCCCCCGCTCGTCGCGCCCGCCTTTCCATTCGACGAACCAGCGGCGCCCGTGCGCCCGCCCATGCTGCGTCCAGCGTTCGCCATGCCGACACGGCCGCCCGCCGTGGACATCCCGCCAGCTTCCGACCTCCCGCCGGAGCTCGGGACTCCTCCTGTCGTAGGGCTGCCGCCAGTAGCGGCTCTGCCACCCTGTCCGGGTCGACCGCCTTGTCCGGTGGTGCCTCCCGTCCCCGCGCGATCGCCGCCGGCAGTCGTCGTGCCGCCGTGCGCGCCGGTCCCGCCTTCGCCTGCTGACGGCGCCGAGCTGCCGCCCGTCGTCCCTCCGACTGCGGACCTACCGCCGGCCGACGCGTTCAACGCAGCGAGGTCGTCGCCGGCGGTGCCCGCGGTGCAGCCGAGCGCCGCGAGCGCAACGAGAACCACCGAGCGCGGACGACGGCGCCCCGCCGTGTCGGTGGTGGTCATCAACCTGAGGGGTGTGATTGCGCGCGAGCGATGGGTCATTTCCAGCGCAGTGACGGGCGAGCGCCGGGCCCATTGCGAATTGGCGCGCGAAACAATGATCGCGTCAGCGTGGCAACTTGCAGGAACAGCGGGAATCGAGCGGCGTCCGGGGTGAGCCGGCAACGGGCTGCACCCCGTTCTGGGCGTCGGTCCACCGCACGGCGAAGGGCGCGTCGATTCTCGGACGGGAATCCGCGCGCCCGGCACTGCACACTGAATGAACGAACTTGGACCGCATCATGGGTACTTTGGCCTAGTCACTAGGCCCATTTGCCTATTCGAATGACTACGTCAGCTGCGTTCGTCTGCGACGCAGTCCGGACGCCTTTCGGCAGCGAAGACGGGACGCTCGCCTCGATCCGTTCGGACGACCTTGCAGCGGTTCCGATCCAAGCGCTCATGAAGCGCAACCCCGACGTCGACTGGGCGGCCGTGGACGACGTGATTTACGGCTGCGGCGATCAATCGGGCGAAGATCAGCAGAACGTCGCGCGGGTCGCGGCGCTGCTCGGTGGCCTTCCCGAATCGGTGCCCGGCATGACGGTCAACCGCCTCTGTGGCTCGGGCCTCGAAGCCGTTGCCGTGGCGGCGCGGGCGATCAAGCTGCGCGAGGGCGCTCTCTACGTTGCGGGTGGTGTCGGTAGCGTCTCACGCGTCGCCGTCGTCGTCCCGAGGACGGCGGCAGTGATGGTCAGCGGCGTGCGGCCCACTGATCCCGCGAGCGGATGGCGTTTCATCAATCCGTTGATTCACGAGCGGTTCGGCACCCATTCAGCCGTCGAAACGGCCGAGAACGTCGCCGCGGAGTTTCGAATCTCCCGCTCTGCTCAAGACGCCTTCGCGTATCGCAGCCAGCACCGCGCGGCCGACGCGCTGAAGAGCGGCGCGCTCGGCCGGGAGATCGAGGCGGTGCGGATCCGTCGCCGGTCTTCGCTGCACGTGCTCGTCGAGCGCGACGAACATCCGCGGCCGCAGACGACGTTCGGGGAGCTTTCGCTGCTGAAGCCGATCATGCGCAAGGGTGGGACGGTGACGACCGGCAACTCCGCCCCCGGAGCCGACGGCGCGTGCGCCGTGGTGCTCGCCTCTTACGCCGCAGCAAAGCGCTTCAAGCTCGCTCCGCGGGCACGCGTGGTGGCGGCTGCGGCAGCCGGCGTCGAGCCGCGATTCGCCGGCCTCGGGCCGGTCCCCGCCATTCGACGGGTGCTGGCGCAAGCCCAAATCACGTTCTCGCAGGTAGAGTTGCTCGAGCTCAACGAGGTTTCGGCGGCCGAAGTGCTCGCCGTCTTGCGCGAGCTCAGGCTGCCCGACGACGCGCCGTTCGTGAATCCAAACGGCGGAGCCATCGCGCTCGGGCAGCCCTGCGCAGCCGGGAGCGCTCGGTTGGTCTCGAGCGCGGTGCACGAAATGCAGCGCGCCGGGGCGCGCTACGCTCTGTGCGCGGCGCGCACCGGGATGGGGCAGGGCATGGCCATGCTGCTCGAACGCGTGTGACCGTCAGCCAGCGTAGGTGAGCTGCATGCGTTCGCGCAGCTCGGAGCGGAAGAAGCTCGCAGGGGCGCAGCCGAGCTCTGCGTGAAAAGAGCGGTGACATTGCGAGTACGAGCCGAAGCCGGCGTCGCTCGCGGCCGACATCAAATCCTGCCCGGCGTCGACCAGACGTACGACGCGCAGCAGGCGCAAGCGCGTTCGATAGCGCACGAGCGTCAGTCCGACGTCGCGGTGGAAATGCCGACTCACCTCGCTCGGATGCGTTCGGAGCTCGCTCGCGAGCGCGTCGAGGCGGCAGTCGGGCTCGGCTGCTACGAGCTTCAACGTGCGCCGGGTGAGTACGTGCGCGCTACCCCGCTCCGCCTCGAGCGACCGCCGCGCCAGCCAATGCACGCGGTCCCACAGTTCGGCCCCGAGTTGTTCGGCACCGCGCCGATCGACGATCGCAGCGGCGCGATCCGTGACGTCCGTAAGATCGCTTGCGGCAAGACGCGCGTGGCAGGGCGCGACCGTGTCGGTGCGACCCGCAAGGACGCCCGTCGAGTAGGTGGGGTCGAGGCCCACGGCGTAGAGGTACAGATCCGGCGACGCTTCGAGCAACGCGTGATCCACGCCCGCGGGGAACGCGAGCAGCTCGCCGCTCTTCACGTGGACGATGCGGTCGCCCACGCTGAAGGTGGCGGCGCCGCGCGTGACCAGGTTCAGCTCCGGCTCTTCGTGAAAATGGCGAGGACGGCGGCCGCCCACCGCGTGATCGTACTTCCACACGAAGGCGCGCTCGCGCCGATCGGGAAGGAAGCGCTGCAGCAACGCTCGACGCTCGCCGCCTGCCATTCTTTCTAAACGTAGCGTGCCGAGCGGCGAGCTGCCACTCCCTTAGCGCACGCTCTCCTTCTTGCACGTGGAGTCGCAGCCGTCGCCGAGCGCGTGATTGCCGTCATCGCACTGCTCGCCGCCCTCGGGTTGGACGATGCCGTCGCCGCAATAGCCGCCGCGCATCTTGCAATCCGGCGAGCAGTGGCCGTAGCCGCCCGTGTTCTGCGCGGTCCCTTCGTCGCAGAGCTCGTCCCGCGTGACGATGCCGTCGCCGCACACGCTCGTGCATTCGGAGCGGCCGACGTTGAAGCCCTCGAGCGTGAGCTCGTACTGCGAGCCCGTGACGTGCCGTTCGGCCTGAAAGACGGCGATTTCGTAGACGCTGCCCTGCACGAGGCCGAGCCCGAGCTGGGTGTTCGTCGGGTCGTCGAGCGTCACGCTTTGGGTGATGGGGCCGTGAATGCCGCCGATGTCGACCGCGAGCTTCTTGTTCACGAACACGAAAACGTCGTCGTCGCCGAAGAACGTCAACACTTCACCGCCGGCCCACTGAAACCAGTAGTGAAGCTCGCTCGTGAACGAGTAATTGTGGGCGCTGCCGTCGATCGGCACGTCGTTCCAGCCGCGGCCGTCGAGGGGAAAGAACTGCGTCTGCGCAAACACGAACACGCCGCTGCCCGCGGGCGTCTCCGTCAGCGTGAGCGTGTCGAGCACGGTCTTGCTGTAGGCCGAGTCGCGGAACCAGGAGGAAAAGTCCGTCGCGTTCGTGGTCCAGCCGTTCGACGAGTTCGTCGTGTCGGTCGTGGGCGTGGCCGCGTACGCCGGCTTGCCGTCCATGTCGAGCGGCGAACCGAGCGGACCGACGATGCCCGTGAAGAGCATGGGGGGCATCGGAGTGACCTCGAAATTCGGGTGCCCGCCCGTATCCAGCCGCTGGATCATGTCGCGATAGACGATGGGAAGGACGAGCTTCCCCGTCGCGGCCTGGCTCGCCGGCATGCACATGTAGCCGGGTTCGACCGTGCACGTCGGCGAGCAGCCGTCGCCCGCCACGTCGTTGCCGTCGTCACAGGCTTCCGTCGTGTTCCCCGGGAGCAGCAAGCCGTCACCGCACGTCGTCGTGCACGAAGCGCCGCGGCAGTCGGGCTCGCGCTTGCAGTCCGGCGTGCAGCCGTCGCCCCAGTTGTCGTTGCCGTCGTCGCAGCCTTCCGAGCCCTCCGCGACGCCGTCACCGCAAACCGTGAGGTGACAACCGCTCGTATCGCACGCGTAGGCGGGGTCTACGGTGCAAGTCGTCGCGCTGCAGCCGGCGGGAGGTGTCGGACCGAAATCGCAGCCCTCTTTACCGGCCAAGATCCCGTCGCCGCACTGGGCGGCCTCACAGGGCAACCCCGGAAATGGACACGACCAGCCGGGCTCGAGCGTGCACGTTGCCGAGCAGCCGTCCATGCCGGCGACGTTGCCGTCGTCGCACTCTTCCTTGAGCATGGGGTCGACTCGGCCGTCACCACAGATGGATGGCATGGGCATGTCGCCACCCGTTCCGCCATCACCGCCCGAGGGCATGACCACGACGACGGACGTGCCGCCTTGACCGCCCGTTCCCCCCGCCGTGCCTCCGGAATCACCGCCCGTTCCCGTGCCGCCGCTCCCCGCGGTGCCACCCAGGTTCGACATCGTGCCGCCGACGCCGCCAGAGCCGGCGAGTGCGCCCAAGTCAGTGCTGTTGGTGCTGCTGCACGACCAGGACAGCACGGCGAGCGCTAGCAGCGCAGCCGCCGCCCCGGGCCCGTTTCGGAACGTCACAAGCCTGCTGCAAGGGCGCATTGACCTAATTACGCACATTCCCACTGGTGGCTCAATCGATCCCAATCGGCCCACTGAATTTCTTCCCGTCACTTAAAACAAAACGGAAGAACTTCTTTTGACGGAAGGGAACGATCGACGCCACTGCGCCCGCCCGAAGCCAGCTTCGTTTCAGTGACCGTACCCGGCCGCAACGATGTTGGCTTGGATCGCGTCATCGACCGAGTCCGGCGGATTGCCGCTCGTCATGGCGCCTTCGTAGAAGGTGCCGGTCCCGCCGTTACTGCCGTCGCCCCCCGTTCCCAGAATGATCGCGCCCTGGAGCTTCTTCGGACTGTAACCCGGGGAGGGACGCACGCCATCCCACATGGTGACGAGCTTGCCGGTCTGCGCGTCGCCACCCTTGAGTGTGAAGTGGTTACCCGACGGGCCCTTGAGCATCGCCGTCGCAAACGTGGCGACCACCGACTTGGCGCTCGGAACGGAGATGGACTGCGACTGCCAGCCGCCCTTGTCGCTCTTGAAGACGCCGTTCTCGAGATCGCCGGCAATCCAAGGCCCGTTGCCGTCACCTTTACCGCCCCAGGTGATGTCGGATCCGAAGTAAACGGCTTCCATCGTGCCGTTACCGTCGTCCTCGCCGCTCGTCTCGGCGTTCCCGTAGTCGAAGCAGCACTGGTCGCTGAAGCGCTTGCCGTCGACCACCATGTACATGGACTCGGCGGCGTCGCCCGTGGCCACGCCCTTGGTCGCGTTGTTGCGATACGCGACGTTGCCGTTATAGCCGGTGACGGCGATGCCGTAGACGGTATGGCCACTCACCTTGATCTTGCCGTTGGAGGCGTTGGCTTCGGTGCCGCCGTTCGACAGCCAGTGCGCAACGGGTGACTTGACCAGATCGTTCTTGTTCGACGTCTGATCGTAGAGGACGGAGATGGTGCAGGTGGTTCCGCTGCAGAAGGAGTCGTAAACGCTGGTGTCCGCAAAGCCGCCCGCGGCCTCGACCGGAACGTCGCGCGTGGTTTTGTCGGACGCTCTCCGAACTTGATAGAGCGGCCCGTCATAGGAACCAAACAGCGCGCGCACCAGGCTGTGCGCGGCGACGCACGGTGTTTTTGCCGCCGCGTAAATGTCGCACGGCGCAGTCGTGCCCGAACCCGCGGAGCCGCCCGCGCCACCGGCTGTGGCTCCGGCGGCGCCCGCGTGCCCACTCGCGCCGCCTGCACCGGCACCCCCGCGCGAGTCCTTGCCGGCAGCGCCGCCGGAGCCAGTCACGCCGCTCGCGCCGCCCGCATTGGCCGAGCCGCTCATTCCGCCCGCGGCCTGACCGCCAGTTCCGGAGGCGTTGAGCGAGCCGCCCGCGGGCATGCCACCCCGCGAATTCGACCCCGAGCCGGCGCCGCCGCTCCTGCCGCCGGCGCCCGCGCTGACGACCGGCGCGCCGCCTGCGACTCCGCCTGCGGGAATGCCCGCGTTCCCACCCGGTAGGGCCCCGCCACTGCCCGCCGCCGCTTGTCCGAACGTCCCGCCCGTGTTGCTCGACCCAAGCCCCGCATCCGGCGAGTTTGCACACGCGAGAAGGACGACTGCGAAGGCGACGGGCCGCGGACCGTGAATCGAGGTCATGTGAGCACCTGGGCGACTAAGGTTTACCGACGAACGTCGTGATCGATTGCGCGGCCACGGACGCCGAAAAGCGCGCATTGGTTACCGAGATGGCCGCTCCCGCGCCGAGGTTGGAGCTCGCGGACGTCTCGTAGGGCGTGACGGAGGCGGGCCAGCCGGAGCCGCCGACGAAGAACGAGAGCTGCGCTGCCGACGAGCCGCTGTTGAGCGCGACGATCACGACCGTGCCGTCCGACGGACTCACGAACGGAACGATCTGCACGCTCGACGGCGCGCCGGAGAGACCGACGCGCACGTAGCCGGGGCGGACGAAGCGGCTGAAATTGCCCATCGCGTACACGCGCTTCGGCGGATTGCTCGCGCTGCCTCCGTCCAAGAAGGACTGCGTCCACCAGTAGTGCCAGGCGTTCACGCCGCCGCCCGTGACGCCTGCGTAGATGCCGCGCGCGAGATCGAGCCCGGCGCCGATCGCGGCGCCCGCCGTGTACGTGATCTCGGTTTCCCAAACGCGATGCGACATGTTGGCGCCCATGGGCGGGGCAGGGCGCGTGGTCGAGCTGACGTTCGAGCCGTAGTCGTGAGTCGCGAGGATCGTGACGAGCGAGCTGACGGTGGAGTCGCCGAGAATGGCGGTGCCGTAACTGTCGCCGCTCCAGAGGTTGTTCCAGACGTCCGGCTCGCCTGCGAGCACGGCGACGGGCGGGGAGAGGGCAGAGAGCTTCGGCGCCAAGACCTTGATGAAGTTGTTCATCTGCGTCTTGTCGTAGAGGCACGACTGATAGCTGGCCGTGAAGTCCGGCTCGTTCTGGACCGAGAGGGCGTACAGGTCGACGCCGCTTTGCTGCTTGTAATACGCCGGAAATCCCGCCAAAACCGCGGCCCAGGCGTCGTAGTCGCTCGTGACCAGGTGGCCGCCGTTGTTGACGTTGTTGTTGTCCTTCATGTTCGCCGGCGGCGACCACGGCGCGGCCCACACCTTGCCGCCGAACTTGACGATCGCGGGCCCGTCGACGAACGCCGCGTCGCCCATGATGTTGGGCTTGCCGCTCGTTCCGTCGATGCCGATCCGCAGCAACGTGAGCCCGATGCCGTTCACCGGATCGAAGAGCAACGTCGTCAACGTCGACGTCGAATTCGACTTGCTCTGCCAGACGTCGGCGATGCCGAAGCCGTCCATCGTCTGATAGGTGGTCGCCGGCGTGACGCTCACGTCGCCCGCTTGCGCCGTCCCTGGCGTCTTCGTGCCGACGTACATGCCGCCCGCGCCCGAGCCGCCGCTGCCCGCGCTGGCACCGCCGACCCCGCCCATCGAAGAGCCACCGCTCCCTCGGCCACCACGGCCGCCGCTCGGCGGACCGCCGCCGCGGGCCGCGCCGCCACCGCCTAAATTCCCGCCGTTTCCCGCACCACCGCCAGGCGCGCCGCCGGACTGACTCGAAGTGCCGCCGTGGGCGGTACCGCCGCTCGAGTTGCCGCCCGCGCCGCCATTGCCCGTGGTCCCCGCGGCCGCACCGGAACCGCCGCCGCCGGGCACGCCGGCAGCGCCGCCACCGACTCCACCCGTAGGTGTTACGGGACGGCCGCCCATCGCTCCACTGCCACCGCTCCCGAGCGCGCCGCCGGCGTCGCCTCCCGGTGCCGTGGCTGACGAAGCACAACCGAGTCCGTCGAGGACGAGCGTAGCGAGCAGCAGCCGGTGAAGAGCACGCATGGGGTCAACGAGCAGTGCTCGATACGTTGCTCTTCCGTCGACTCGAGTGACTAAGGCATCGAAGTCGTGATGGTCACGCTCGCGCCCTTGAGCGCGCCCGACGAGGCGTCGAGAGTGATGCTGCCCGGCGTCGTCGTGGACTGAACGATCGCCATCGCTTTACCGCTGAATACCGAGCGCGAAGTGCCCTTGTAGGACTCGTGGCTCACTGAATTTCCGTTGTCGAGTCCGGCGATGCTGCCGGGTCCGCTGAGCGCAAAATCGACCTTGTCGCTCGCTTGCGGGACCACGACACCCTGCGCATCGACCACGTCGACTTCGACGAACGCGAGATCGCGGCCGTCCGCGGCGATGGTGGCGCGATCGACCTTGAGCGCCAACGCGGCCGCGGCACCCGCCGTTTGCACCGTGTCGGTCGCGACCACAGCGCCGCCTTTCGACGCCTTCGCTTCGAGCGTGCCGGTGGCGAACGGCACCGACCACTGCAAATGCCCCGTCGCGGCGTCGATCGTCTTCGAACCGAGCGAGCTCCCGTTCAGGAACAGCTCCACGCTGTCGGCGTTGGTGTACGCCATGACTTTGACCTGCTGTCCCTTCGTCCAGCTGGTCCAGTCCATCGGCACGAGATGCACCATCGGCGGTCCACTCGCGTTCCATTTGCTCTGGTAGAAGTAGAAGGCGTCCTTCGGTAGGTAGGCCGTGTCGATGGCGCCGAAGTAGGAGCTCTTGGCGGGCCACACGTACGGCGTCGGCTCACCGATGTAGTCGAAGCCGGTCCAGATGAATTCGCCGGCAATCCAGGCGCGGGTGTTGACGTTTTTCCACGATGCTTCGGCGGTGGCGCCCCAGCCCGCCGCGTAATCGTCGTACGACGAACACTGCGTGTTGTCGTTGTTGTAGATGCCTCGGCTCCGGAGCGCGGACGACGATTCACTCGCGAACATCTTCCAGGTCGGATGAGCGGTGTGGACCGAGTCGTACCGATCGGGGGCGTAGTTGATGCCCACGACGTCCTCGAGTGCCACGCCGGGCGTGTCGGCCGACGCGAAGGCCGCGAGCGCTTGGCCGATCGGGCGGGTCGTATCCTTGGTCTTCACCGCGTCGAGCAGCTGCTGGATGGTCGCGGTGTCGCTGACCTCGCTGACCTCGTTGCCGATGCTCCAGATGATGATGCCGGGGTGGTTGCGGTCGCGGGCCACCATGTCTTCGATGTCGGTGTTGGCCCACTGCTTGAAGAACCGCCCGTAGTCGTATTTGTTTTTACTGTTGTACCAACAGTCGAACGCCTCATCCATCACGAGGAAGCCGAGTCGATCGGCGAGGTCGAGCAGCTCGGGCGCAGGCGGATTGTGCGAGGTGCGGATGGCGTTGACGCCCATGTCCTTGAGCATTTGCAGCCGCTTCTCGAGCGCCCGCGTGTTGACCGCGGCGCCGAGCGCGCCGAGATCGTGGTGCAGGCACACGCCGTTGAGCTTGGTCTTCTGACCGTTGAGGGAGAAGCCGCTGCTGGCGTCGAACGCGAAGCTGCGAATGCCGAACGGCGTGGTGTACGTGTCCACGACGGTGGCCCCCACCGAGACGGTCGCCACGAGCGAATAGAGCGTCGGCTTCGCGAGCGACCACAGCGACGGGTTCGCAACCATCAGAGATTGCGTGACGTTGGCCGATTTGCCCGCAGTCACCGCGGTGGCCGCGGACGTCGCCTGCGCGACCTCGGTCCCGTCGGCGTCTCGCAGCGAGAACGCGACCGTCGCAGATTGATCGCTCGTGGATTCGTTTTGAAGCGCGACCGCGACGTCGACCTTGGCGCTCGTGCTCGAAACGTTGCTCGCGCTGACGCTCGCGCCCGTGTACGCCACGTGCACGGGATTGACCGTCTTGAGCCACACGTGGCGGTAAATGCCGCTCCCCGAATACCAGCGGCTGCTCGGCTGCTGGTTATTGACCTTGACCGAGACGACGTTCGCCGAGCCCGCCATGAGCGCGGCGGTGACGTTGCATTCGAAGGACGAGAAACCGTAGGGCCGGGCGCAAACCTGCGTTCCGTTGAGCCAGACGGTGCTGTCCATGTAGACGCCGTCGAACTGGAGGTAGACGCGCGCTCCGGAGCTCGTGTCGGGCGGCGTGAAGGATTTGCGGTACCAGCCGGTGCCGCCGTCGAGGTAGCCGCCGCCCGCGCCCGCAGGAGAGTTTTGGTTGAAGGCGAGCGAGATGCTCCAGTCGTGAGGCACGTCGAGCGTCGTCCACGACGAGTCGTCGAACGCCGTTTTGTCGGCGCCGGACGCGTCGCCGAGGTGAAACTTCCAGCTCTGATCGAAGCTGACGGTCGTGGCGCGGGCGCCGTCGTAGGTGTTGGTCGAGGCTGACGCCTTTCCCACGACGCCCGCTGAACCGCCGACGCCTGCCGAAGCGCCCGAACCGCGGCCGCCAGGGCTCGTGCCACCCGAGCCGGATCCGCTCGCGCCACCGGCTCCGCCGGAACCCGCGTGCGCTCCGGCACCGCCGGCGCCGACCAGCGTTCCGCCGGACACTCCGCCCGCGCTCGACGCTGCGCCGCCCGCGGACGCGCCGCCATTGCGACCCGCGTCGCCGCTCGTGAGCCCACCGGCGCCGGGCCGTCCTGCGGCTCCGCCGTTCGCGACGGTGCCACCCCCGCCGCTTCCCGCGTCGTCGCGCGGACGTCCCGTGTTCTTGGCGTCAGAACCGCAACCGAAGGTGAATGCAAGCGTCAGGGCGATGAACGAGCCCTCGCGGACGAGTCGAGCGAGCAGGTCGCGGTGCATCGCCAAGCAGTGGCGGCGCGCGGCGAAATCCGCGCGATTTTCGCGAAGCGCGCGCGTATCTGTCGGCGCGTGCTGCTTCGTTGACGAAAATGTGTGCGGCCTAGCTCCGCCGACCGCGACGACGCGCGAGTGCGAGCAGCGCCAGCGCGATCGCTCCAGCGCCGCGGTCGGTCGCTCCGCGACCGGCGAGAATGCAGCCGCAGCCACTCGAGCCACTCGTGGTCGCAGCGCTCGGTGAGCCTTGGCCCGCGGCTGCGGAAGCGGGACTGCCGCCCGCCGTGCCCTGCGAAGAGGGCGAGCCACCGGCACCACTCGAACCCGACGTCGTGACAGTGGCGCCGCCGCGTCCGCTCGCACCTCCGAGCACTCCGTCGACTCCACTCGAGCCGCCGCTGCCGGGCGGAGCGCCGCCGGAACCTCCCAGCGACGGAGCGCCCGCGACCTCTCCCGCGCGCCCCGCTTGACCACCGCGCCCGCCTGAAAAGAGCGCACCGCCGTTACCCCCGACTCCTCCCGCCGCGTTCACGCCGCCGTGGCCCGCGCCGCTCATTCCAGCGGCGGAAACGCTCCCGCCGGAGCCGCCCGTGCCCGTGCCCGCCCCACCCGTGCCGCTCATTCCTCCGGCTCCGCCGCCGTTATCCGCGTCGAACGTCACGCCGTCGAAGGGCACGACGATGATCTTGCTGCCGTGGTTCGAGCCAGCTGGGATTTGGTTGTCCTTGTCCACGTCCGCAACGGCCCACGTCACGTGCGTGACATGCCCGTCTTCGAGCACGACCCCCGGTCGCTCCATCTTGTACCACTGCGTGTACGTCGTGCTGTCGACGTAGCCGAAGATCTTTTGATACATCCGCGGGTCGTAAGCGAGGCCGCCGTCCTTCCAGTCGTGGACGCCGTCGGGTGAAGACAGCTCGTAGCCGATGCGATCGGTCGAGGACTGATAAAGCACGTGGTACCGGCCGCCGCTGTACCAGATCGTCGGATCCTCCTCCCAATCGTAGGTAGGCTGGGTGATCGCTGGATCCGGCTGTGACGTGCGGTGCGGGTAGATGCTGTCGATGCTCGGCTGATTGGCCTTCGCGTAAGTCCAGGTCGGCTTCTGCATCAGATACGGGCCGCACAACGTGTCCGCGACCGCGATCAGGCCATGACGCTGAACGATCTCGAATTTGCCGTCCTGGCGTGGCGTCAGGCTGACGTTCGAGTCCCAGTGGGTGTCGCTCCCGGCGTTCACGCCGTTCGTTTGAATCAGCTCGCCGCTCGGATTGGCGCAGGCGGTCCACGGCCCGTCGAGTGAGCTCGACTTGTAGATCGTGAACGGAACGACTTCGCTGACGACCACCGCGTACGTGCCGTCCGGCAGCTCGGCCGCGGACGTGTTGTGGCCATGGTGCGAGCCGTTGTTCGTGAAGACGTAACCCTGCCGTTCGTACGGACCGAGCACGCCTCCGCTGCTCACGGCGTGATAACTCTCGGAATTGTTCCATCCCGGATTGAAACCCGCCGACCCGGCCCACGTGCTCATGAAGAGGTGGTACTTGCCGTCCGCGGCCCGGATGATCTTGCCGTCCCAGTAGTAGTAATCAGGCGGAACGCCCGCGCCCTTGGCGCTCTCGATTCCGTTGCACAAGTCGCGGGGCAAGACGCCCGCGACTCCCCAACTGGCCGAGCTGAGCGGCGAGCACGTGATCGGTGTGGGCTTCAGGTAGTCGATGAACGTCTTCGTTTGCGCGCCCGCGGCGCTGGAAAGCGCCAGCGGCGTGAGGACGAAAGCTGCGATCGCGACGGACGTCCGGGACACATGCTGCAACACGACTAAGCGGGTACTGTCGCGACCTCGGTCAAGTTGTTCAGAAATCGAACGAGCCCGCGCTTCGCGCACCATCCCGGCGTGAGATAAGGTCGCTCGTGTCCGGGATGCGCTCGACCTGGCTTGCCCTCGTCGCCGTGCTGGTCGCGGCCGGCGTAGCGCGTGCCGAGCCGACCCCGCGCGACGCGCTCTTCAGCGCGGCCATCTACTACACGGCTCCGCCCACTTGCCCGAGCCTCGAGGAGTTCGAGTCGGTCGTGGTGGGGCGGCTCGGCTTCGACCCGTTCGCGGTGGACGCGCCGGACCACGTGCTCGTTTCGATCGACGAGGGCGAGGGAACCCTGGAAGGCCGCCTGGAATGGCGCGACAAAACGGGCCGCTGGACGGGCGACCGAACATTTCCGGTGCACACCACGGATTGTGCCGAGCTCGCGCGGGCCATGGGCTTCGCGCTCGCCGTGCAAATCAATCTGCTAGCGGGCGGGGCTGGGTCCGCGCCGTCGCGTCCGTCTTCTGCCCTGCCGGCCGCCACGGCGGCAGACGGAGTTGGGCCGCCCGCAGCCCCGGCTGAGCCAAGGCGCCTGCCTTGGTCGCTCGCCGTCGGTGCCGGCGGTGCGCTCGGTGTCGGCATGGCGCCGAACGCGATCGGCCTCGGGCGGCTCTTCGCCGGCATCGGTTGGGGACGCTGGTCACTCGAGCTCGGCGGAGAGCTCAGCACACGGGCGGTGGACCGCCGTGCTGACGGCGCGGGCTATCGGCAGCAGATCCTCTTGGCGAGCGCGGCTGCGTGCGGCAGCGAGGCGCCGGTAACCCTGTGTTTGCTGGCGAAGGGTGGCGTGGTGAACGTTGCGGGCCGGAGCATCGACGTGCCCGCCTCGCCTAGTGGCAGGGCGCTGCAGGCCGGGCTACGGCTCGGGGCCCGCGAGCGCCTCGGCAGTCGCGCGTTCGTCGCCGAGCGCATCGAAGCGCTCGTTAACGTGACGCGCTGGAACGTGACGCTGGACCAAGTCTCGGTATGGAAGGCTCCTACCTTCGCCGGCACCTTCGGCGTGGACCTCGGCGCAGATTTTTGAATGAACACCGCTGGCTGCGGTGACAAACCTAGTCGGATGGCAGCGCTCCACGCGCGAGTAGCGACGAACGCCCCTGCCCGCGATCGCGGAGTTGCAGGTCGATTTCCGTCCAGAAGTAGGCGCGCTCCGGCACTGCCCTCCAGCATGGCCTACCTGCGCCTCGTTCGGCCGCCCCGGGAAGAGCCGGTCGCGGATCACGAGTGCGTTCAGGCCTTCGACCGCGACCTCGACTACATCTTCGGTACGTTGCGCCGCCTGGGCGCCCCTCCTGGTGAGGTTGAGGACCTGGCGCACGACGTCTTCGTCGTCCTGCTCAAGAACTGGGCGACGCTCGACAAGTCGCGCTCGCTGCGGCCCTACTTGTTCGGCATTGCCTTTCGCATCGTGCGGGCGCACCGGCGCCGCCGCATCCGCGAGGTGCCACACCCTGCGCTAGACGCGGAGGATAATCGGCCGAGCGCAGAGCGGCTCTTCCAGTCCCACGAGTCGTCGGCGCTGCTCCAAGCAGCGTTGCAGCGCGTCCCTCTCACGCGCCGCGCCGTGCTCATCATGCATGAGCTCGACGGCGTTCCGATCGTCGACATCGCCGAAGCGCTCGCGATCACGCGCTTCGGCGCCTACGCGAGGCTCCGCAAAGGGCATAGGGAACTGGCCGCGGCCGTTCGCCGGTTGGAGCGGCAGGGCGCGCCCCCATGAGCCGACACTCAGCCCCGAGCGAAATCGACGTGCAGTCGTTGCTGCAGAGCGCCAAGGCGCTGCCACAGCTGCCCGAAGGCACGCGTGCGCGGGTGCTCGCTCGCGCACGCATGACCGCTGCGGCGCCGCTGCCGATGGTCAGCACGCCCGTCGCGCGTTCCGGTTTCGCGGCGCACGGGGCGGTGGCTGCGGCAGGAGCGGTGGTTGTCGGCGGCATCGTCGGAACGGTGCTGGCGGTCGACGGCGGCGCGTCGCGCCAGGAACCGCGGGGTGCTGCGTCGTCGGCTGCGCTCGGCAACGGAGCCACGGCACCCGCTGCGGTTGCGCCGGGCTCCACCGTCCGGCCGCCCACTCCGGCGACGGCGGCATCCGTGTCCAGCGTGCCCGCGACGCGTCCGCTCGCTCCGGCGCTGACGGGTATGCGCGCCGCGTCAAACAAGCCGCGTCGCGAAGACGTGCAGGAGTCGTATGCCGCCGAGCTCGAGTTGATGCGCAACGCGCACACCGCTTACGCGGCACATGATTTCACGAGCGCGCTCGTGCTGGTCGGGGAGCACGCTAGGCGCTTCCCCAGCGGCCTCTTGAGTGAAGAGCGCGAGGCGCTGCGCGTGCGGTGTTTGCTCGGCGCTGGGCGCGCGGCGCAGGCGCGGCGTGCGGCGGACTCGTTTGCCGCTCGCTTCCCGCGCAGCGTGCTCTTGCGGCGGCTGCAGGCGGAGGTCGGCGCGTCGAGCGAGTAGCCGAGGGGGGATTTCCCCAAGAAACGCGAACACGGTCCCGAGTCCCGCGGTTACGTAGAGCATATGCCCAAATTGGGTCTTACTGCGCTCTGCCTCGCCGGAGCTTGCTTGTTCCCGCGTGTCGCCTCCGCGACGAAGAGCGCGGAGCTCTACACCAGCTCTCCCTACGGCTACGGCCGGTTCGAAGCGCGCGTTCGTTTCACGGCCGGCGACGGCGTGGTGAGCGCGTTCTTCCTTTGGAAGGACGGCTCCGAGCAGCCCGGCACCTTCTGGAACGAGCTCGATTACGAAAAGATCGGCGCGGATTGCAAGCTGCAGACCAACGCTCTCTACGGCAATCCGTCCGCGAGCCACACGCAGCAGCCGACCGTGAGCACGGACCTGTGCTCGTCATTCCACGTCTACGCGTACGAGTGGACCGCCGACTACATCGCGTGGTCGCTCGACGGAACGGAGGTCCGCCGCGAGACCGGCGACATCGCCGCCGCCTACGCGCAGAACGCGACGGCGGGTATGGCGGTTCATTTCAACCTCTGGCCTGGCGACGCCACGTTCGGCGGCAACTTCGACCCGAGTATTCTTCCTGTTCACCAGTACGTCGATTGGGTGCAGTTCTCGTCGTACGCGAACGGAGCGTTCACCCTCGCCTGGCGAGAGGATTTCGACGGTTCGACGTTACCGAGCAATTGGCTCACGGGAAACTGGGGTTCGCCGAAGAACCTGTCGACGCATGACCCTGCCAACGTCAATTTTCTGAACAGCTGCGCCGTCCTTTCGATGACCGCTGACGCCGCGACGGGTTCCACGGGAGCGGACACGACCGGTTGCACTCCAGGCACGGGCTCAGCCGGTGCCGGAGGGACGAGCGCGCAGGGCGGCATGGCCGGAACCACGGCGGGCGCGAGCGCGGGCGGCGCGGGCGGCGCGGGCACGGCGGCCGGCGGAAGCGGCGGCGTCAACGCTAGTGGAGCGACGGGCGGCGCCAACGCGAGCGGCGCCGCGGCCGGAGCCACCGGGATGACGGGAAGCGGAGGCGCAGGCGGATCCGGTGCAGCTAGCTCCACGGGCGGTTCGGGAGCTGTCGCAGCGGGCGGTTCCGCAGGCGTGAGCTCTGCCGGGACGCCGGGCGCGCCGGGCGTCGGCGGTGGAGTCGCGGGAGGCCCGTCCTCGCTCGGCGGGAGCTCGACCGTCGACAACTCCGCGGGGAGCGGCACCGAATCGAGCGCGGGTCACAGTGCGAAGGACGGCGACTCGAGCGGATGCGGTTGCCGCGTGCCGGCCTCGACTCCCTCGTCTCGAAGTGGAGGAGTCGCGGCGCTCGTGCTCGCGCTCGCCGGCGCGTTCCTGCGCCGAAGAACGTCGCGACCTTCACGCGTCCGTTAGTTCGGAAGCCCCGCGTGCTCCGCTCCATTTCCGCGTCCATTCAGCCCGCGTCACGGCGCGCGTTCGTGCTCGTCGGTCCGCTTCTCGTGGCGGTCTCCAGTGCGTGCGGGCACACGAATGACGGAAGTGGAGGCGGCGCAGGAACGGGCGGAGCGAGCGCTGGGGGTGACGGCGGCTTCGTCTATCCGGCCCCGGTTGCTCCGTGGCAGCCGAGCCAAGCATGCCTCGACCGCGCCGCCGCGATCCTCGCGGGCATGACGCCGCGGCAGAAGGCGGGCCAAATGGTCCAGGCCGACTCGGCGGGCATCGCAGCCTCGGACGTCGCGACCTACGAGTTTGGCTCCGTCTTCAGCGGAGGCAGCTCCGATCCGCCGACCGACGATCTCCCCCAGACGTGGCGGACGTTCGTCGAGAGCTTCGAAGCCCAGGCGAGCGGCTTCGGGATCCCGCTCGTCTACGGCATCGACGCCGTTCACGGAAACAACAACGTGAGCGACGCGGTGATCTTTCCGCACAACATCGGGCTCGGTGCGACGCGCGATCCCGCGCTCGTCACCGAGATCGCTCACGTCACCGCGCTCGAGACGCGGGGAACGAGCATCGACTGGACGTTTGCTCCCACGATCTCACCCGCGCAAGACGAGCGCTGGGGCCGCACCTTCGAGAGTTACTCCGAGGTGCCGGCGTTGGCCGCCGAGCTGGGCGTTGCCGCGCTCAAGGGGCTGCAGGGTGACTCGCTCGCCGGGCCCGAGTCGGTGCTCGCTTGCGCCAAGCATTTCGCGGGCGACGGCGCGACGCAGGGCGGCGTCGACAAGGCGGACACCGTGCTCGACGAGGCGACGTTCAGAAGGCTGGGCGTCGAGGTCTATCAGCCGCTCATCAACGCCGGTGTCGCCAGCATCATGGTGTCGTACAGCAGCTACAACGGCACCCCGATGACGGGGAACGCCCACTGGCTCACCGACGTCCTGAAAGGCGAGATGGGGTTCCGCGGCATCCTCGGCTCCGATTGGGCCGCGGCGAGCAAGCTGCCGGGGGACGCTGCGACTCAACTTGCGACCGCCGTGAACGCCGGCATCGACATGATCATGGAGCCGTACGTCGCGGCTCAGGACGTCGACCTGCTCGAAGCTGCACCCGCGGCGAGCGGCGGCGCCTACATCGCTCCGTCGCGCATCGACGACGCCGTCACGCGCATTCTCACCATCAAGTGCGAGCACGGCATGCTCGCGCCGGGCTACGATCCGAGCGGCGACTCCGCGCTTTTGTCCGAGATTGGCTCACAGGCGCACCGCGACGTCGCGCGCCGAGCGGTGCGAGAGTCGGCCGTTCTCTTGAAAAATGAGGGCAATGCGCTGCCCATTCCCGAGACCGCGCGCGTGCACGTCGCCGGCTCCGGCGCCGATTCACTGCAACGTCAATGCGGCGGCTGGACGGTGGATTGGCAGGGGCTCGGCACCCAGAGCAACTCTCCGGGGTCGAGCACGGGAACGACGATCCTGACGGGCATCGCGGCGATTGCCGGCAGCGCGAACGTGACGTTCTCCGAGGACGGCAGCGGCGTGCCCGCCGGTGCGACGCACCTCATCGTCGTGCTGAGCGAGGCGCCGTACGCCGAAAATCTCGGAGACGCGACGGACCTCGATTTGGCGACGAGAACGCCAGACGTTCCCGCGCTGCAAGCCGCGCGGAGCTCGGGCTTGCCCGTGATCGCCGTGCTGCTGAGCGGACGGCCGCTCATCATCGAGCCGTATCTCGAGCTCGCGGACGCGTGGGTGGCGGCTTGGCTTCCGGGCTCGGAAGCCGACGCTCTCGCCGACGTCTTGTTCGGGCGACACGCCCCGACGGGAAAACTCGGTCACACTTGGCCGAGGACCATGGCGCAGATCCCGATCAACTTCGGCGACGCCGACTACGAGACCGATCCGCCGCTCTTTCCCTTTGGATACGGCCTTTCCTACTAGCTCTGAGCCTGACCACACCAGGAGCCCCTGCGATGTCGCGACGTGCGCCCGTCTTCTCACTAGTCCTCGCCGCCGCACTGTTCGCCGCCTGCTCGTCGGACCAGCGGGGCGCCGTCGCAAGCGCAGGCTCGGGTAACCAAGCGGCGAGCGGCGGCTTGGCGGGCGCCGTTGCCGGCTCGAGCGGCGACGCGGCAGGTCGCTCGCAAGTGGGCGGGGCGTCCGCGGGCGGGAGCGGCGGCGCCCAGTCGTCGACCGGCGGCGAGACGCCGACAGCGGGCGCGAGCAGCGGTGGTGCCGCGGGCGATTCACCGTCGACCGGCGGCGTCACCATGAGCGGTGGGACGGCCGGACGCTCCGCAGCGGGTGGCGTTTCCGCGGCCGGTGGCAATGGCGCAACCAGCGCGGCTGGGATGGGTGGTGTGACGAATCGCGGTGGCAGTGCGGGCAGCGCGAGTGGTGGCACGCCCGCTGCCGCTGGAGCCGCGGGTGCCGCCACGGGCGCTCGGTGTCCGGACTCGACTTGGAAGCTCAGCTGGAGTGACGACTTCGACGGTCCCGCCGGATCCGCCGCCGATAGCAGCAAGTGGACCTACGACACCGGCCCCAATTGGTACAACGGCGAACTTCAGGACTACACGTCCGGCACCAGCAACGCGTCGCTCGACGGGAACGGCAACTTGGTCATCGAGGCGCGCAACGAGGCCCTCGAGGGCAGGCAATACACCTCCGCGCGTCTCAAGACCGAGGGCAAAAAGACCTTCACGTACGGGCGCTTCGAGGGGCGCATGAAGCTGCCCTACGGACAAGGCATGTGGCCCGCGTTTTGGCTCCTCGGGGGCAACAACTGGCCGACAACCGGTGAGATCGATATCATGGAGAACCTGGGGCGCGAGCCGTCGATTGCGCACGGCACGATGCATGGTCCCGGCTATTCCGGCGCGGCCGGCCCGACTGCTTCGTACACGCTCCCAGGTGACGCGAAGTTCTCCGACGACTTCCACGTCTTTGCCATCGAATGGGAGACGAACGCCATCCGCTGGTACGTTGACGACACGCTCTACTCGACCAAGACGCCTGCGGACATCGGCGGCAACACCTGGGTCTTCGATCACGGGTTCTTCTTCATCCTGAACCTGGCGGTCGGCGGGGACTGGCCCGGCAATCCCGATTCCACGACCGTCTTCCCCCAACGGCTCGTCATCGACTACGTCCACGTCTGCGGAAAATAGAACCGGACGAGGAACGCCAGGGGGGCGGCGTTCGCCGTCGACGGATCCTGAGGGCAGTCGGCACTGCGGGCCTACAGCTCAGGTTCGCCATGCAACCACGCGTGGCGCTAGCCCGTGCTCAGTCGGACTTTGCGAATGTTGCGCCATAACTCGGTTCTTCGCCTCGCCTGGTGGTCCCTGCCTCTCGCGCTGACCGCAGCGTGTACGTCCTCTAATCCGAGTACCTCGGAGTCCGGTGGAACCGGGGGTTCGGGGGCGACGGGCGCCACGGGTGCCGGAGGGAGCTCGCACGCGGGCGGTGGGGGCGTCTCGTCCGGAACTGGCGGTTCAGGTGGCAGCGTGAGCTCGGGCGGAGTCTCGGGCTCGGCGGGTTCGAGCGGCAAATCGAGCGCGGGCGGCAGCGGCGCCGCGGCGGGCACGGGCGGCGCCAGCGGGACGACGGGAGTGGGTGGAGCCGGCGGCCACAGCGCGGGTGCAGCGGGCACGAGCGCGACGGCAGGGATGAGCGGTTCGGGCGGTGCGGGGACGTCCGGCGCGGGCGGCGCCGGTGGACGCGCGGGTCGCGGCGGCGGCGCGGGCGCCGGGATGGGCGGCGCGGCGGGTCAAGCGACCGCTGGAACGGGCGCGGGCGGTGCGCCGTCGACGGGCATGTCCGCGGGCTGCGGCAAAGCGCCGACCATCGCCAGCAATCAATACAACAACGGCAAGCCGATCTCGATCACCGCGGCGAACATGCAGCGCCGGTACATCCTCAGTGTGCCGACCAACTACGACAACACGCACCCGTATCGCCTCGTGATCTCGTTTCACCAGCGGGACGGAAACGATATCCAGAACTACAGCTGGCAGTACTACGGCCTCCAGCCGCTCTCGAACAACACCACCATTTTCGTCGCGCCGAATGGGCAGCTGAACGGCGCGCCCTGCGCGGGCACCGGCAACGGCGAATCGAGTTGCGGTTGGCCGAACCCGAACGACTCGGACCTCGCGCTCGCAGACGCCGTGGTCGCGCAGGTCGAAGAGAACTTCTGCGTCGATACCAATCGCATCTTCGCGACGGGCTGGAGCTACGGCGGAGCAATGTCTTACGAGACCGCGTGCGCGCGGCCGCTCGGCGAAGCCAACGGCTACATCCGCGGCGTCGCCGTGTATTCCGGCTCTCCCCAGATCACAGCGGGTCCGTGCCCGCCCAAGAAGCAGGTCGCCTATTACGCGTCGCACGGCACGCAGGACAACGTGCTCCAGTACTCGGGCGGCGTGTCGATGGCGCAGAACTTCGCCACGATCAACGGCTGCACCTGGGCAGACCCGCCGCAAGCGTCGGGGAGCCATATTTGCACCGACATCAAGGGCTGCGCGAGCGGCTACCCCGTGGAGTTCTGTTCCTTCGTCGGACCGCACACCCCGTACCCAGATACCGGGCAATCGCAGGGCAGCTGGGGACCGGGACAAGCGTGGAAATTTTTGAATCAGTTCTGAGCCGAGCTCGTCGCTGCGCCGTGTCGGCGCTCTTCGCCTGCGCCGCGCTGACACGGGTTCACGGGGCGCGCGCCGACAACCCGATCGTACAGACCAACTACACGGCCGATCCCGCGCCGATGGTCTACGACGGGAAGCTCTACCTCTACACCTCGCACGACGAGGACAACACGGTGAACAACTTCTTCACCATGAACGACTGGTGGCTCTACTCGACCACCGACATGGTGAATTGGACCGATCTCGGTTCCCCGGCTGGCTACAAGAACTACAGCTGGGGAACGGGCGACGCTTGGGCCGTGCAGACCGTGCCGCGTAACGGCAAGTTCTACATGTACACGCCGATCAACAACTCGACCGGGTCGAAGATCGGCGTTCTCGTGGGGAACGATCCCGCGGGCCCGTTCACCGATCCGCTCGGTAAGGCATTGATCTCGACCGGCACCGGCGACATCGATCCGACCGTTTACATCGACGACGACGGGCAGGCGTACCTGTATTGGGGCAATCCGAACCTCTGGTACGTGAAGCTGAACTCGGACATGATCTCCTATCAGGGGAGTCCGACGAAGACGGATCTGACGACCGCGGGCTTCGGTACGCGCTCCAACACGGACCGTGCGACCGCTTACGAGGAGGGCCCGTGGTTCTACAAGCGCAACTCCCTCTATTACATCGTCTACCCGGCTGACGGCACGCCGGAGAAGATCAGCTACACGACGAGCAGCGGCCCGCTCGGTCCCTGGACCTTCGGCGGCGACATCATGGCGAAGGAGACGGGCAACGGCGCGAGCTTTACGAACCACCCCGGCGTCATCGATTACAAAGGTAAATCGTACTTTTTCTATCACAATGCCGCCTTGCCCGGTGGCGGCGGCTACAAGCGTTCCGTGTGCGTGGAGGAGTTCACGTACGGCACGAACGGCTCCATTCCGACCATCAAGATGACGACCGACGGACCCGCGCCCGTCGCGACGCTCGATCCGTTCCAACAGGTCGAAGCCGAAACCATGGCGTTCTCTGCGGGGCTCAAGACCGAGACGTGCACGGACACCGGCGGCGGCGTGGACGTCACGTCGATCAGCAACGGCGACTACATCAAGGTGCGGAACATCGACTTCATCGACGGAGTTACGTCGTTCGACGCGCGCGTCTCCGCGGCCGCGAGCAACGCGAAGATCGAGCTGCATCTCGACAGTCAGAGCGGCACGTCGCTCGGAACTTGTGACGTTTCGGGCGCCTCGGCCTGGACCACGAAGACGTGCACGGTAAGCGGAGGCAGCGGCACGCACGACCTCTTCCTCAAGTTCACCGGGGGCAGCGGCGATCTCTTCAAGTTCAACTGGTGGAAATTCAGCGGTCCCACGACGACCAACCCGACGGGCGGTGCTGCGGGTGCGAGCGGCAGTGGCGGCGCGAGCGGCAGCGCTGGCACGAGCGGCAGCGCCGGCGTGAGCGGAGCCTCTGCTGTGGGCGGTGCAGGTGCGGGCGTCGGCGGCTCGGCGGGCACGGGGAGCACGGCCGGCGGTGCAGCGGGCTCGAGCGCAGTGGGTGGAAGCGGTGCGGTCCAGAGCGGCTCAGCGGGGCAGCCCGGAGCAGCCGGCAATGCGATGGGTGGCCGTAGCGCGCAGGCGACGGCTGGTGGAGGCGGAGTCACGACAGGTAGCGGCGCGACCGGGTCCGGCTTGGGCGGGACGAGCGGTGGTGGCACTGCGATCGCGGGGCAGAGCGCGGCAAGCTCGGGCAATTCAGCGAACGGCGCCGCGAGCAACGCAGGCGGCTGCGGCTGTCGTGCGAGCTCGGGTCAGAGACCAGCGTCATCGGTGGCGGCTTTGATGCTGTTGGGGCTCTGCGTTCGGCGCCGTGCGACGAGGTCCGTGCGGCGTCGCTTCCCAACGAATTAAGCAGCGCCGACATCAAGACGACCACGGTCCCCGTGGCGGCGTTCTGAGCGCGAGCGCGCCGCTGGCGAAAGCGCCCGCTCAGCGCGCCGGCGTCGTGGTCGCGTGCAAGAGCTCCCAGAAGCGAGCCGTCGCCAGCGCTCCGTCGCAGTCCGTCACGAGCAGGCCGGAGCCGGCGGGATCGGAGGTGAGAGTGGGGCCGCTGCTCGAGCCCGCGTCCGCGTCGGTTCTCGTTGGAGAGACATGCTCGATCGCCGTCGCGAACGCCGGCAGCGCGGCAGCGAGCACGGCAACCTGGTCCGAAGCCGGCGACCAGTGCCACAAGTTCGGCTGCTTGGACGCGATCCATGCGCCAAGCTCGTTGTTCGGCAGCTCGGCGAGCTCCGACGCGGTCACGTCGCCGAGCTGGTCGTAAAAAGCGCTCACCTGGACGTAGCGGAACCGACTCGTGACGATGGTGTCGGCCCACGGATCCCCGTCGCCGTTCGGCGCGCCCATGGCGCCGCCCGCGTGGCTCACGCTGCCGAGCGACGCGACCACGACGACTCGCTCCGTCACGCTGGGGTCGACGAGGTACGCGTCGGCGACGTCGGTCAGCGCGCCTCCCGTGGCGACGACGAGCGGCCGATACGGCAACGCCAGGCGCTTCGAAACGTCGACGATGAAGCGCGCTCCCTCGGATCGATTGGCCACCGTGTCGTCGATGTCGCCGCTCGCGGGCACGCTCAGCGGCGCTTCGATGCTCGCGAGCGGGTCGGGCAGGTTCGTGAGCCCGCTGTCGCGCGCAGCGGCGATGAGTTCGCGCCAGCCGCCGACGTTCGTCTCCATGTCGGGCCAGGCGCCGTTCTTGTTGACGACGATGCCCGCGAGTTGGGCGTTGCCGGTGCCGGCGAGCAGCACCGCATACTCACCGAACCAATTGTCGTAAGCGCCGTCGTTGACGACGACGAGAGGGTTTCGCTGATCGACGGGCAGGAGCCCGCGAGGGCGATCGTGCCCGGCATCCAACGTCAGCGTGCAACCGCAAGCGAACGCAGCGAGCGCCCAGAGCAGCGTCGCTCGGAGTCGTTGAGCTCGCGGGGGCATGGCTTCGACACTCAGCGTAGCGTTCGCCGAAGTCCCGCGCGAGACGCGCCAGCGCATTCGATTTCGGTGACGGAATCGATCAGCCCCGGGCACTGCGCTAAAGTGAGCACCCCCAGCGGCTTCAGCGTCGGCGTGCGTGCGCGCCGGTACCGGCGCCGCAACCGCGCTCGAGCCGCGTCAGAACTGCTTCAAGAACGCAGTGATAGCGCTGCTGCCGAAGCTCGGGATGCCGTGCGGCCCGTCCCACTCGCACCACGTCACGTCATAGCCCGGATCGCAGCCCTCGTACTTCACGCACGGGCTCGGGTCGACGGGCGTCGTCGTCGTTCCACAGTGGTTTTGCTGAAGGATCTTGTCGCGCGCGGCGCGCCCGTTGTCGATGGGAACGACGGTGTCGCTCGTGCCGTGCGAGCCCCACATCGCGACATGCGGCCCGGTGCCCTTACAGCTCGGGTCGCTGTACAGCGCGCCCGACATCGGCGCGATCGCGCGGAACGTGTCGCTCATCTCGCAGCCGAGCGCGAACGACATCATGCCGCCGTAGCTGAAGCCGACCGAGAAGATGCGCGAATTGTCGACGCAGTACTTCCCCTGGACGTCGGCGAGCATGCCCTTCGTGAACGCGATGTCTTGGCCGTCGGTATTCGCCCAACCCGGGCCGTTCCCGCCCGCGTCCAAGCCCTGCGGCGTGACGAAGATCGAATCACCGAGCCCGGAATTCAGACCATACATGGTGAGGGCCTGATCGGCGTTGCCGCCCCACGGGTGAAACTGAAAGATCAGTCGATAAGGAGTCGCCGGGTCGTAGTTTTTCGGGAGCTGCACGTAGTACTGCCGAGTCGTCCCGCTCACGTCCATGCTGCACATGGTGCCCTTCGTGCCGCAGGCCGAGGTTGTATTGGTCGAGCCGCAGCCCGAAGACATGCCACCCGCGGCGCTCGTGCCGCCGGTCGTCCCCGCGCCGCCGCCGGTCTGCGCACCGCCGCTGCCGGTCGTGGTGCCGCCGGTCGTGCCGGCTCCCCCGTCCGTCGCGCCGCCGCTGCCGGATGCGCGGCCTCCACGTCCCATTCCCATGCGGCCTCCCGCGCCGCCGCCCATCACACCGGTGCCCGCGGTCCCTGCGCCGGAGCCGCCTGCGGAGCTGCCACCGGTTCCGCTCGTGGACGTGCCACCGGTCGCGACGCTACCGCCAGTGCCTGTCCCGCCCGTCGAGCCACCGGTGCCAGTGCCGCCGGTGCCTCCGGTCGTCGTGCTGCCGCCCGCGGAGATGGTGCCGCCCGAACCTGGTGCGACTCCTCCGGACGCGCCCGTGCTCGAGCCTCCGGTTCCGGGCGTCGATTGCGTTCCTCCACAGGCCCCGAGTGGCAATCCGACGGCAACTAGCGAAGCACAACAGAATCGGCGATTCAAAAGCATCATGGGCGCTCTCCGCGCGGGCATCGACGACGTCGAACGCCGCGGTTCTAGAGTCACAGTAACCTCTGCCTCCGACAGCAGGCTTGCAGTGACTATGTGTGTTGCAACGTCAGAGTGCGTAGCTCTCGTCGCATAGGCAGATCGGCCTAAGGCCGATTCGCCTCAGGGCGTGCCGTAAAATCCGCTTCCGTTCTTGCTCAGGCGTTCGAGGAGCGGGGGCGGCGCCCAGCTCGTGCGATCGAGACGATTCTGAAAGTCGACGATCGCGCGGTGAATGCGCGAGAGTCCGAGTTGGTCCGCGTAAAACATCGGACCACCGCGATGGGTCGGAAAGCCGTACCCGTGAATCCAGATCATGTCGATATCGACGGGTCGCGCCGCCACGCCCTCCTCCAAAATTCGTGCGCCCTCGTTGATCACCGCGTACAGGCAACGCTCGAGGATCTCCTCGTCGGCGATCGTGCGCCGGGCAATCCCGCGGGCCTTCGAGTGCTCGACGATGAGCTCCGTGATCTCCGGATCGGGCGCCCGCGTTCCGTCCTGCCCGTAGCGGTAAAATCCCGCCCCCGTCCGTCGCCCGAAGCGGTCGCGCTCGCAAATTTCGTCGAGGAGCTCGCAAGCCCGTTCGCGTTCCGAAAGGCGTTCGTGGTCGAGGTTGCGGTACAAGGCGATCACGTCGAGCCCGTCGCGGTCTGCTCTGGCGAGCGGTCCGAGCGGAAACCCGAACTCGTAGAGCACGCGATCCACCTGCTCGGGGAGCGCCCCCTCCTCCAACAAGAAGAGCGCTTCACGGAGCTCTTGCGAAAGCATGCGGTTCCCGACGAAGCCGGGGCGTGCGAGCACGGAAACTGGTACTTTGCCGAGCGATCGGGCGAGGGCGAGCGCGCTGGCCCACACGTCCGGGGCCGTCCGGCGGGTGCGCGCGGTTTCGACCAAGCGGACGGCGGGGAGCGGCCTCGGAAAATGCAGTCCCAAGACGTCCTCGGGACGCTGGGTTGCCGCAGCGATCTCTTCGACGTCGAGATAGGACGTCGTGGTGGCGAGGATGCTGCCGGGCTTGCAGATCGAGTCGAGCGTCGCGAATACCTGGCGCTTGAGCGCCAAGTCCTCGAACACCGCTTCGACGACGAGATCGGCTGCCCCGAGCTCGTCGTAAGCGAGCGTCGGGCGCACGCAGCGAAGTCGGGCCTCCATTTCGGCGGCGTCCAGCCGGCCGGCGCCGACGGCGCTTGCGTAGTGCTCGCGCACGACGGAGCGGCCGCGCTCGAGGTTTTCGTGCGAGTTGTCGACCAAGCACACCGGAACGCGGGCGTCGGCAAAGCAGATTGCGAGGGTCGTGCCCATGCTGCCCGCGCCGACCACGGCGGCGCTCTTCACAGGTCGTATGGGCGTGTCGTGGGGCAGCCCAGGCGCCTTGCTGACTTCGCGTTCCGCGAAGAAGACGTGACGCTGTGCCTTCGCCTGCGCGGAGTGCATCAGTTCGCTGAAGAGCTCGCGTTCCACTTTCAAGCCTTCGGAGAAGGGCAGCTCGACGGCGGCGCGCACCGCTCGCACGCAATGGAACGGGGCCAGCTGGCCTCGGTACCGATCGCGAATGCCTGCCTCGAACTCCTCGAGCAGCGCCGGGGGGTCGAGCCGTGCCGTCAGCGCGCTCACCTTGCGAGGCGGTTGCCGCTGGTCGATGACGTGTTCGGCGAAAGCGATCGCGCCGGCCTTCAAATCGCCTTGGATGATCGCGTCGACCAGGCCGAGTTCCTGCGCGCGCACGGCGTTCACCGGCGCCCCGCCGACGATCAACTCGAGGGCCGCGCGAACGCCGACGAGGCGCGGCAACCGTTGCGTCCCGCCCGCACCCGGCAAGATGCCCAGCGACACCTCTGGAAATCCGAGCTTGGTGGTCGGCGCAGCCACGCGATAGTGACAAGCGAGCGCGAGCTCGAGCCCGCCGCCGAGCGTCGTGCCGTGGAGCGCGGCGATCACGGGCTTAGCCGCCGCGCCGACGAACTCGACGAGGGCGGGCACGTCCGGCGCTTGCGGCTCGCTTCCGAACTCGCGAATGTCGGCGCCGGCGACGAAAGTGCGGCCCTCGCAACACAGCACGATCGCTTCGACCTCGGGGGCCGCGAGCGCGTCGGCGAGTCGCGCGCAGAGCTCCGTGCGCAGCGCATGCGAGAGCGCGTTCACGGGCGGGTTGTTCAGGGCGATGATTCCGACGTGGCCCCGTTGCGTGAGTGTGACGATTTCGGGCATGAGAGCTCGTTCGTGGTGCGAAGGGCGCGGCAACCTCACTCCGCGTCCGGCTGGCGCTCGGGCGCGGCGTCGCGAAACGCGGGCAAACCGAGACAGTTTTGCTCGATGGCGAGCAGGGTCGGATAGGACGACAAGTCGCAAGCAAAGCGACGCGCGTTGAAGAGCTGGGGGATCAGGCAACAGTCGGCGATGGTCGGCGTGTTGCCGTGACAAAACTCCGCTGCTTGAGCGCCGCTCACGAGCTCGCGCTCGAGCGCGGCGAGGCCGAGCTTTACCCAGTGTCGATACCACTCGTCTTTCACGTCGGTCGCGGCGCCGACCGTGCCCGTCAGGTAGTGCAAGACGCGCAGATTGTTGAGGGGGTGGACTTCACACGCGACGGCGAGCGCGAGCGCACGCACCCTCGCCCGTTCGACGGGCGTTGACGGCAGCAGCGCGGGCTCCGGCCAGACTTCTTCCAGGTATTCGAGGATCGCGAGCGACTGCGTCAAGCGCTTCCCGCGGTGCTCGAGCACGGGCACGAGCGACTGCGGATTCAGCGCCTGAAACTCGGCCGCGAACTGCTCACCGCCACCGCGGCTCAAGTGCACCGCTCGGTACTCGTAGTCGAGTTTTTTGAGGTTGAGCGCAATCCGCACCCGATACGACGCGGAGCTGCGAAAGTAGTTGTGGAGAATCATGGCCGCTACGTGGCGATCGTCAGGGCAATTTCCCCGATTCCAGCGATGCCTCCCGTCAGCCGATCCCCGCGCTCGAGCGGCCCCACACCGGCTGGAGTGCCCGTGTAGATCAGGTCGCCCGGCTGGAGCACGAAGAGTCGCGAGAGGTGAACGAGCACGTCCGGCACCGGCCAGATCAGCTGGGCAATATCCGCGTTCTGGCGCAGCTGGTCGTTGACCTTGAGCCAGATGGCGCCGCTCGTGGGATGTCCGAGCTCGGCGGAGCGACGGATGGGGGTGATGGGTGCCGATTGGTCGAAGCCTTTGCCGGCATCCCAGGGCCGACCGCTGTCGCGAGCGGCCAGCTGCAGGTCACGGCGGGTTAAATCGACGCCGACGGCGTAGCCGTACACGCAGTCGAGCGCCGTTTGCCGTTCCAGAGCCGCGCCTTCCCGACCGACGGCGACGACGAGCTCGATCTCGTGATGGAAGTTCCGGGTCGCGAGCGGGTACGCGATGGTCGCGCCGGACGCGACGACGGCATCCGCTGGCTTGGTGAAGAAAAAGGGCGGCTCGCGCTCGGGGTTCGCGCCCATCTCGCGGGCGTGGTCGGCGTAGTTTCTGCCGACGCAGTAGATGCGACGCACCGGAAACCAATCGTCGCTTCCTGCCACCGCGACGCGCGGCGGCGCGGCAGGTGGGAAAACGAACGAAATCTCGCTCTTCATCATCCTTGGTTCCTCTGTTCAAAAAATGCGATAGCGCCCGCGCAGGATGCCGAGCGGCCAACGGCCCGCGGCGAAGAGCGCGCGCTTCGCGTGAAACGGGTGTCCGTCGCTTTCGCCGGCGAGCCGCGCGAGCTCGGCGAGGTGAAACGCCTCGCTCGCTGCGCCTGCCGCTGACGCGACGAGCCCGGCGTCCGTGCAGCCGAAGCGCTCGGCGGCGTGTGCGCTCGCGCGCCGCAAATCTTCGCTCGAGTCGAGCGTTCGCGAGAGCGCTCCGAGCAGTTCCGACTCGCCGTGCCGCGCGCTGGCCGCCTGCCAGAGCCGTTGCTTCTCGCGCTGCTCGGCGTCCCACCAGCGCCGGTCCCAGGTCGCGTCCGTCGCGACGGCACGCGCGTCGTTCCAATCGGCCACGCCCAGTGCCGGCACGTCTTCCGTCAAGCCGAGGCCTCGCAGATACGCTTGGATCAAGCGACTGTCCTCGCCGGCGACGGGCTCGCCCAGCATCGAGAACCAAGCGCTCACGCTTCGACCTCTTCGCGCCAAAGCCCGAGCGCCTTTTGCGCCGGCCGATCGGAGAAACTGAACAGTACCGCGTCTTCGTCCGCCTCGTGCACCGCTTGCCACCACGCGGGCACGACGAACACGTCCTTCGGGGCCCATTCGAAGCAGCGCTCGCCGATGCGCGTGCGCCCGCGCCCCTCGACGACGCTGTAAACGGTCCCGTCGGTCGAGCGGTAGCCGCGGCCGCGAAATCCCTTGGGCAAGAGCTGGATGAAGGCGCCGATCGTCGGCATGGGGTAGCCGCCGTTCGTCGGGTTTACGTACTGCATTTTGACGCCGTGACGCGCGTCGAGTTCCCCGCCGTGACCCAGCCGGTCCAACGCTTCGCGCGCTCGGCGATACGGATAGGCGAGCAGCGGCGTGGTGCGTGACACCGGCTCGTAGTCGAGCGGCAAAAGGTTCGCGCCGTAGCGCGCGAGCGCGTCGCCTTCGGCCTTGGTCAGCGGCTGCGACGCGTCGTCGTGACGTTCGGCGAAACCGGCGTCGAAGAACGAGACCAGCGGGATGTCGAGGCCGTCGAGCCAGACGACGGGCTCCGCGCTCGGGTTGCCATGATCGTGGAAGGTCCACGAAGGCGTGACGATGAAGTCCCCGGGATGCATCGTCGTGCGTTCGCCGTCGACGGCCGTGTACGCACCGGTCCCCTCCACCACGAAGCGCAGCGCCGACTGCGTGTGACGGTGACTCGGCGCAATCTCTCCGGGCAAGATCAACTGCAGGCCCGCGTAGAGCGTGTGCGTGATCGACGAAGCGCCACGCAATCCAGGGTTTTCGAGCACGAGCACGCGCCGTTCGGCCTCCTCCGCCGTGATCAGCCGGCCCGCCTCGAGCAGGTGTGGTCGCAGCGTGGCGTAGGGCCAGAGCGCCGGCACGCAAGGCGACGACGGCTCGCGCGGGACGAGCTTGCCGAGCACCTCCCAGAGCGGCGTCAGGTGCTCGCGATCGATACGCCGATAGAACTCGGCGCGATCGGAACGTGTGAGCGGCGGGGCCGAAACCATCTGAGCTCCACGCGTCCGGCGCTACGCGGTCGCGCTCGCGAGCGCCGGAAACCGGAGGCCCAAGGACTCGACGACGGTGCGAGCGCGTTCGAGAAAATCCGCGCGCATCTCTTCGTTGCGGCGTTCTTTCAGGCCGAACTTGCGATAGGTCTCGTTGTTCTTCGAGCCCGCCGCGCCGAAGAATTGGGGCAAGTACGGCGCGTACTCCTCGATCGCTTTCTGCACGTCGCGCCGGCCCTCGTCCGTTTTGCACAGCTCCGTGCAAAAATCCTTGCCGAACTGAGCGTGGAACTTCTCTTCCGGCATGGTCACGCGGCCGATGGTGCGGAGCGGCACGAAACTGCAATGCAAAAGATCCTCGACCTGGAGGATCTCGGCGAGATCGGCGAGCAGCTTGATCACGCAGAATTCCGGCCAGGATTTCAGCTGGAAGCCGAAGATGCTGAGCGGCCGCTTGAGCTTGGGGTCGGTCGATTCCGGCGGCATGCCGAGCTCGTCGGCGAGCCCTTTGAAGCGCACGTGGTGGTGGTATTCCTCCATGGCGATCCTGCAGGTGAGCCACTTCGCGTATGGCGTCGGCGCGTAGAGGATCGCCGGTTCATCGAAGACCTGCGCGCCGTAGAGCTCGTTGACGGCGTGGCTGGCGACGATCTTGCAAATCGCTTCTCGGTATTCGGGGGGCTCGCTACCGAGATCCGCCACCGCTTTCACTTCGTGATAGGCGTTCGCCATCGTCGACTCCTAAATGACCGGTTCCGTGTTGAAGGCTTCGAGGTCGGTGCCGAGATCGGTCAGGCGCCCGGCGAAGTGCTCCTTGAACGCAAGCGCGAACTCCACCGCGCTGCAGCCTGTTCCGGGCAGTGAGAACGTCCGCAGCGGGCGGGGTTGCGTGAAGAGCGAGAGCTCCCGCCCGCGCACGCCGAAGAGTTGGCCGCTGATGTCCGCGGCCTCGGCGCTACACAGGAACGCCACGAGCTCCGCGACGAAGCGCGCGGGGATCTTGAGCGCGCGCGCCTTGTACTCCGCTTGCGCCGGATTGGCTGGTTGAATCGCCTCGGTGACGCGCGTGGCCGCGAACGGAGCGACCGCATTGCAGGTGACGCCCGAGCGCGCCATGTCCATGGCGACGACGCGCGTGAGTCCCAAGAGCCCCGCCTTGGCGCTCGCGTACGCGGACTGGCCGAGGTTGCCGTAGAGCCCGGTGGAAGACGTGATGTTCACGATGCGACCCGGCGCGCGTCCCGACTTCGCCTGCTCGCGCAGATGCGGGGTGGCGGCGGCGAGCACGTAGAAGGCCGCGCTCAGATTGGTGCGCAGCACGGCGTCCCAATTCGCCACGCTCGCCTTGAAGACGAAGCCGTCGCGGAGAATCGCCGCGTTGTTGACGACGAGATCGATGCTGCCGAACTCGGTGACCGCGCTGGTGACGGCACGGAGCGCTGCTTCGGGCTCGGCAAGATCCGACGCGAAGGGGAGGGCGCGCGCGCCGAGCTCCGCGGCCGCTCTTTCGGCGACGCTCGCGTCAGGCTCGTCACCGCGGATCGAGACGCCGCTGTCCGCGATCACGACGCTGGCGCCGAGGGCGTGCAGCTTTTTGCTGATGGCGAGGCCGATGCCGCGCGCGCCGCCCGTGACGAGCGCCACGCGGCCCGTCAACGAGCGCAGAGCCCCGTCGTCGAGTGCGCCGCTTCCAGTCACCTGAGATTCAGTCGTCGTCATCCGGAGCGCCCCTCGATCAGCTGAGATTGAACGCGTCCTCGGCCTGGCTGTAAAAGGCGTCGGCGTGGACGTCGCGCACCGCGGCACCCTTGTCGAGCAGCTTGCGCTGCAGCGCCTCCACCATCGGCGGCGGTCCGGCGACGTACGCCTTGAAGCCCTCGAGCGACGACCAGTCCGCGTCGACCACGTCACTCACGAATCCCGACAAGCGTGCCGTGGGCGCGCTCGGCCGTGAGAGCACGAGCTTCACCGTCAATTGCGGGTGCCGCTGCGCGAGCTCCAGCAGGCGAGCCTCGAAGAACACGTCGCGCTCGTCGCGGACGCCGAAGTACAGGTGGATCCGTCGGTTCGGCTCGGCCTCGAGCGCCGCCTCGACGATCGACAGGATGGGAGCCAGGCCGCTCCCGCCGGCGACCGCGAGGATGGGGCCGCGGTGATTGTCGCGGAGATAGGCGTTGCCGAAGGGCCCGGACACCGTCACGACGTCGCCGACGTGCAAGCTCGTGAAGACGTAACCGCTCGCGCGTCCCTGCGGCATCAGCCGCACCAAGAACTCGAGCAGCGGCTCGCTCGGGCGATTCGCCATCGAGTAGTTCCGCTCCGGAATACCCGGTCCTAACTTCAGCTTCGCGTGTTGACCCGCCGAAAATGAGTAGGGGCCGCCCGTCTCGATGGCGAGCTTCAGCTGCTTCACGTCGTGCGTGAGGCTCGCCGCGCTGAGCACTCGGCAACGCATTACACGCGACGGATGCAGCACGGTCTCGTCCGCCTCGAGCGGGCGTACGACGCAGTCGCTCCAGACCTGAGTCCGGCAAGCGAGGATCAGATTGCGCGCGCGCTCCTCGGCGCTGAGCGCGTATTCGGAGTAGGGAAGATCGAGCACGTCGCCTTCGACCAGCTCGCATTTGCAGGCGCCGCAGTTGCCAGACTGGCAATTGTGAGGGAAGGACACGCCGGCTTCGAGCAGGCTCGTGAGCAGCGTTTCGCCGTCAACGGCCGGAACCGAGCGCGGCGGTTCGCTCAAGAGCCGAATCGCGAACGTCATCGCCTGACCTCGCGCGCCTCGAGCTCTTGCCGTTTCGGAACGAGCGTCAACGTACCTCCTAGCGCGGGACCGTCCGCACGAGCGGGGGTTGCTGGCCGCGCGGCAACGCCGCGATCAGCGCCGTCACGATTTGATCGAGCGTTTTCCCGCTCGTGTCGAAGGCTGCATGGGCGAGCTCGTACAGATGGCGGCGCGCTTCGAGCGTCCGCCCGATGTTTTCGACTGCTTCGTCACGCAGCTGCGTGCTCGCGATGCGGGCGTCGTGTTGCGCGAGAACGCGCTCGAACATCACGCGCGGCTTCGCCTTGAGCCAGATGGTGAAGAACGACGAGAGCAAGAGCTCGTAGGTGGGCGATTCGGCGACGATGCCGCCGCCCGTCGCCAGCACGACATCGGGATACTCGGCGAGCACGCGCTCGAGGCAACTGCGCTCGAGTACGCGGTAGCCGTGCTGCCCGTAGAGCGTGAAAATCTCGCTGACAGCGAGGTTCGCCTCCTTCTCGATCTCGCGATTCAGCTCGACGAAAGGAATGCCGAGCCGCTCCGCCAAGAGCGGCCCGAGCGTGGATTTGCCTACGCCGCGGATGCCGATCAGCGCGATGCGCAGCCCGCCGGCTCCCCCGTCGAACAGTTGCTCTCGAATCTGCGCCAAGCGCTCGGGCGGCTGCCGCTTGAGGAACTCGACGATCAGCGCGAAATCCGCGCTCGGCGCCTCGTCGGACGTAAAGAAGCTTTCGATGGGAAGATTGAGCGCCAACGCGAGGCGTTGCAGCAGTCCGAGCGAGATGTTGCCGGTGCCGCCTTCGACGCGCGCGAGGTACGCGAGCGAGATGCCGGAGTCCTCCGCGAGCGCTTTGCGGGTCATGAAACGCCGCGCGCGAGCGTCGCGCACGCGTTGACCGAGCAGGGCGTGGAGCTCACCTTCGTTTGCCAAGAGCGCGAGCTTGCTGGGCGCCCCGTCCGCGAGCGCTGTCTCGACGGGCGCGCTGGCGCGCGCGGCGGAGCGTCGGGCTTTCGGCTTGGTTTTCGCGGGAGGCTTCATCGAAAAGAGTATGTTCAGCGAGGTGCCAGGCGTAAAGCGCCGTCCAGACGAATGGATGCGCCGTTCAACATTTCGTTTTCCACGATGTGCTGAGCCAGCGCCGCATACTCGTCCGCCCGACCGAGGCGCGCCGGAAACGGCACGCTCTTGCCGAGTGATTCCTGCACCTCGCTCGGCAAGCCGGCCAGCATCGGCGTGTCGAAGATGCCCGGAGCGATGGTGCAGACGCGAATGCCGCTCTGCGCGAGCTCGCGGGCGATCGGCAACGTCATCGCCACGACGCCGCCCTTGGACGCGGAGTAGGCCGCCTGTCCAATCTGTCCGTCCCACACCGCCACGGACGCGGTGTTGACGATCACGCCGCGCTCTCCTGCCGCGTTGGGCGCGGCCGCGGCCATCGCCGTCGCGGCGAGGCGGATCATGTTGAAGGCGCCGATCAGGTTGACGCTCACGACGCGCGTGAAGGACTCGAGCCGGTGCGTGCCCTTCTTGCCGACGACGCGCTCGGCGGGGCCGATCCCGGCGCAATTGACGAGTCCGTTCAAGCGGCCGAAGCGCTTGACTGCCGTGTCGACGGCGGCCTGGGCTTCCGCCTCGCTCGTCACGTCCGTCTTGCAGAAGGCGGCCGTGCCGCCGAGCTCGGCGACCAACCTCGAGCCCGCGTCCGCGTCGACGTCCGCGACGACGACGCTGGCTCCCGCGGCGTGGAAGCGCTTGACGGTGGCGGCGCCGAGGCCGGAGCTTCCGCCTGTGACGAGAAAAGTCGAGCCTTTGAGTTGCATCCCGTGATTTCCCTAGACTGCCCGCTGGAGCAAGATGGCGACGCCCTGTCCGCCGCCTGCGCAGGCGGATGCGATCCCGAACTCGCCGTTCGCGCGCCCGAGCTCGCGGGCGACGGTCGTCGTCAAACGCAGGCCCGACGCAGCGAGGGGATGGCCGATGGCGATCGCTCCACCGTGGACGTTGACGCGCGCGCGATCGAGCTCGAGCTCCTTTTCGACTGCTAGATACTGCGCGCCGAAAGCCTCGTTGATTTCGAAGCGGTCGACCGAGCTTTGCTTGAGCTTCGCGCTCTCGAGCACGACTCGGATCGCGGGGGCCGGGCCGATGCCCATGATCTCGGGCGGCACGCCGACGCTCGCCCCCGCCACGATGCGCGCGAGCGGCTTGAGCCCGTGCGCCTTGACGTAGCTGCCGGAAGCAACGAGCGCTGCCGCGGCGCCGTCAACCATCGCGGAGCTGTTCCCCGCCGTTTGCACGCCGTCGTCACGGAAGGCCGGGCGTAGGCGCTGCAAAACGTCGAACGCGCTCGCCTTCACGTGCTCGTCCCGCTCGAAGCGCGTGACGTTACGCGGCAGCTTGAGTCCGCGCGTTTCGTAACCCTGGAGCTCGAAGGCCCGCGTCGTCACGGCCGCGATTTCTCCCGCGTAGAAGCCGCTCTCCCAGCCGGCCACGGCGCGCGTGAAGCTCTGTTCCGCAAAGCGATCGACCTCCTCACGGCGGATCCCGTACTGCCGGGCGAGGTTCTCGGCCGTCTCTCCCATGCGGGTTTTGGACGCAGTATCGAGCGTCGCTTCCCACAGAAAATCCTTGAACTCGACCTGCCCGAGCTTGAACCCGCCGCGATGCGCGTAGGCGGCGATCGGGTTGCGAGACATCGACTCGGTGCCTACGCACAGGGCGAGTTGGGCTTTGCCGAGCGCGATGTGATCGGCGGCCGTGAGGATCGTCTCGAAGCCCGTGCCGCAGAGGCGGTGCACCAAGAGCGCGGGAACCCCGAGCGGAACCCCGGCGTAGAGGCCGATATGCCGCGGGAGGTAGTAGGCATCGAAGCTCGACTGCGCGACGTTGCCCGCGACGACGCTGTTCACGTCGGCTGCGGGCACACCGCTGCGCTCGAAGAGAGCGCGCGCGGCGAAGATGCCGAGGTCGGTCGCCGAGACGCCGCTCAGCACGCTCATGTAGTCGGCGAAGGGCGTGCGTACGCCGGCGACGAGCCACACGTCCTCGTAGTTCGTGGTTTGAGCGCTCATGAGCTCTTCCCCCAGTCCGTCGTGCGAGCGGCATCTCCGAGCGTGACGACGTCGGGGTCCGTCGGCACCGCGTGGAGCCGCTCGACCAGAGCGGCTCGACGGGTGAGCACGGCGCGCTGGTTGATGTAGCCCTTGTCGGTGATTTCGCCCGCGTCGATCGACGGCGGCTCGAGCAGCAGGAGCGCTCGGGCCGCATGGGTCGACGAGCCGCTTCTCGAGTGCGCGAGCGCGGCCAGGCCCGCGGCTAGTTGAGCGCGCACTGCCGGGTGCGCGATCACGTCCGCCGGTGCGGCGTCCTCGCCGAGAGCAGCGAGCGAGCGGCACGCGCTCAGATTGGGGATGACGAGCAGGCCGATCTCGTGGCGATCATGGCCCGTGACGACCAGATCCTGCGCCACGGCGGCGAGCGCGGCGAGCGCCTTCAGGCGAAGCACGCAGACGTGAACCCAGGTCCCCGTACTCAGTTTGAAATTTTCTCCGAGCCGACCGTCGAAGAACAAGCCTCGTTCGGGCCGGTCGACGTCGACGAAGCGCATGGCGTCTCCCGTGCGGAAGAAGCCTTCTTCGTCGAACGACTCGGCGGTGAGCTGCGGCTGCTTCCAATAGCCCGGCGTGACGTGAGGACCCCGAACGCGGGCCTCGAGTGTTTCGCCCGTGGCCACGAGCTTGAGCTCGCAGCCCGGTATCGGTAGGCCGACCACGCCGGCGCGCTCCGCGCGATAGTGGCAGCTCGTCGCGGCCGGCGCCGTCTCCGTCAAGCCCCACGACGAAACCATCGGGACTTCGCGACCGAGCGTCTCCTGGGCCAGTGATTTCAGGCCGTCCCACACGTGTTGGGGCAAAGCGGCCGCTGCGTAAAACAGCAGCCGGACATTGCCGAAGAAGCGCTTGCGGAGGTCGGTGTCGCCGCGGAGCGCGGTGGCGAGGAGGTCGTACGCGCGCGGCACGTTGAAGACGACGGTGGGCGCGATTTCACGCAGGTTCTCCAGCGTCGTCTCGAACTGACCCGGTACGGGCCGGCCGGCGTCGATGTACAGCGTGCCGCCGTTGCAGAGCGTCAGGTTGAAGTTGTGGTTACCGCCGAACGTGTGATGCCAAGGTAACCAGTCGACCAACACCGGAGGCTCTTCGAGGAAGGGCCAGAGCTGTCGAATCGCTTGTTGATTCGCGCACAGCATGCGGTGCGTGTTGATCACGGCCTTGGGCTCGTCGGTCGAACCGGACGTGAACAAGAACTTGGCGATCGTGTCGGGCGAGATGCCGGCAAATGCGTCGCCCACGGCCGCCAAATCGACCTTGGCGCGGAGCGAATCGAACGAGATCGCGTCGTGCTCGGGCGACCCGCCGGCGACGACGACGGCATCATGCAGCCCGCGCACGGCCGCGAGCGCCGGACCGAAGCGAGCCTGATCGGAGACGTAAATCACGCCGGGGCGCAGCGTCTCGACGATGCGCGTGAGCTTGCCGAAATCCTGCGAGAGCAGCGCGTACGCCGGTGAAATCGGCGCGATGGGTACGCCTACGTAGAGACAGGCGAGGAGCAAGAGTCCGTGCTCCACGCTGTTCTCCGAAAGCACGACGACGGGACGTTCCGCCGACAGGTTCCGTGCGAGCAGCCAGGTGCCGATCCGGCGCACCTGCTCGAGCGCCTCCCGATAGGTGACGCCGCGCCACGTGCCAGCGGGGCCGCGCTCCATCAGAAACGGACGTGCCGGCGCCGAGCGAGCCCAGTGTTGAAGGTACTCCCCGATGCAGCGTTCGTAGAGCTTGAGCGATTGGCGCGAGCGCAGCAGTAGAGTGCCGTCCGGATGCTGGAGTACGTCGACGGCGGGTGGGGCGAACATCCGGGGCGACTCGTGTTCTAACGCCGCAATCATGCGTGACCGTGGGCCAGTTCCCAACCGCCGAGGCGACTCAGAGCGCGGCACCCGGTCAGGCGTGAAGTCGTCATCGGCAGACCTTCGACATCTACTATAATAGCTTCTGTGTGTCCAGGGGAGGGGCCTTCTGTGCCGTCGCGGCGGATTTTTCGGCGTAGAGTGCGACGGCTGTGCACGGATGCTCCGAGGCCGAAACAATCTGGGAGACAACGCAGAGTATACTATAGTAGTGTTGTTCTCGTCCGCGCGACTGCCGAGGAGAGCATCAACATGGGTCGACGTTTCGGAGGGATTGCCCTTCATACGCACACGCGTGCACGCTTCGGCGTTGCGCTGGCCGCCGTGATCGCAGCGAGCTTCGCTCCGCGCGAGGCGCATGCGGCCAATCAGGAGCCGGCGGGACTGAATCTCGGACTCACGAGCTTTTACGACGGCTTCGGCCGGAACGAGGAAGGCTTCGTCTACCTCGGTTACGCCGTCTATTCACGGGCTCGCAGCATCAACGGTGAGGAAGGCAAGGCCGAGCCCGTCTTCAACGACCCCAAGCTCGACGCGTACATCCTCATCAACCAGTTCGTCTACGTGCTGCCCGAAACGCTGTTCGGCGAGGCGGCTCATCCCGGCGTCAACGTGATCGTGCCGGTCGTCGCGTTCGACACAAGCTTCAAGCCGGCGCCTCCGCCCCCCGGGATCCAGCTGAAAAACAACGGGTTCGGCTTGGGAGACCCCGTCGTAGGCGCCTTCCTGCAATTCAAGCCGATCATGACCGACGGCAGGCCGCTCTTTTCCCACCGTCTCGAGCTGGATCTGATCGTGCCCATCGGCGCGTACGATCCGCACAAGGACATCAATCAGGGCTCGAACTTCGCGTCCTTCAACCCGTATTGGGCCGCGACCGTCCTACCGATCAAGCACCTCGAGGTGTCGGCGCGCTTCCACTATCTCTACAACGCCGTGAACCTCCGGCCCGCCAATCCTCCGCCGATCATGCCGGGCGTGGTCACGGCTCAGGCCGGGCAGGCGTTCTGGGTCAACTACACGGCGTCTTACGAGGTCATCGAAAGACTGCATCTCGGGGTGAACGGTTACTTCTTCACCCAGTTCACAGATGACCGCTACACGTTCTCCGACGGCAGCGCGAACAACGGCAAGGCCGTTCCACCGCTCGGCGATCAGGGGCGCGCACGCTTCATGACGCTTGGCCCCGGCCTGTTCTGGGACATCAACAAGGAGAACAAGCTGTTCGCGAACGCGTATTTCCCGCTCTTCAGCTACAACCGTCCGAGCTCGATGGCGTTCAATCTGCACTACATCCACAGCTTCTGACAGCATTCTCGAGACCACCCGTCTTCCAAGGAATCACCCATGCAGTTCGGCCGTATCATCCTCGGCGGTGTGTTGTTCTTTTCGGCGGTCGCCTGCAAGACCGGCGCGAAGTCGGGGAGCGAGCCGAAGGCGGCCCCGAGTGCGAGCGCGAGCGAACCGGAAGAGACGATTCGCGTGGGACTCATCGCTTCGCTGACCGGCAAGTTCTCGGCCCTGGGCAGCGAAGACAAGAAGGCCGTCGAGCTTGCCATCGAGCAAGTGAACGCAAAAGGCGGTCTGCTCGGCAAGAAGCTCTCGCTCCTCACGCGCGACGATCAAACGCTGCCCGACAAGTCGGTGGTCGCTTACGGTGAGCTCAAAGCCGCGAAGGTGACCGCAGTCATCGGCTCGGCCTTCTCGAACTCGGCCCTCGCGACGGTCCCTTTCGCCGACCGCGACGGCGTGCCCTACCTCTCGCTCACGCCGGCGGAAGAACAGGTGCAGCCTATCCGGCCGTTCGTGTTCGTGATCCCGGCGCTCTCGAACGCGTACGCCGAGCGCTACCTCGAGTACATGCAGGCGCAAAAGATCAAGAAGATCGCGGTGGCTCACGACACCAAGGGCGCTTACGCCGTCGCAGGCTACAACGCGACGAAGCTCCTGGCTCCCCGCTACGGCGTGGAGCTCGTGAAGGACGAGGACTTCGAGAGCGCCACCAGTGACTTCAGCCCGATTTTCACGCATCTCAAAGGTTCGGGCGCGCAGGCGTTCGTGTTCTGGGGCACGGGTCCTTCCGGCGTCACGGTCACCAAGCAGTACGCAGCCGCGAACCTCAAGATCCCCCTCTTCATGACGCCCTCGCAGGCGAGCAAGTTGTGGCTCGAACCGGTCGGCACCGCTGGGGAAGGCGTCACCGTCCTCAGCGCGATCGGTGTCGTCGGCGACTACCTGCCGGACGGCCCGCAGAAGCGCGTGATCGCGGAGATGGCGGTTCCGTTCCAGCAAAAGTACGGCTACTCGCCGCCGCAGTTCGCGCAGGACGGCTACAGCGCCTGCCTGCTCTTGTTCGAGGCCATCACGAAGGCCGGCAGCACCGGCGGCAAAGAGGTTCGGCAAGCGCTCGAGCACCTCGCGCTCCTCACGCCGAACGGTCAGTACCACTACTCGCCGAGCGATCACTCGGGGCTCACGCGCGACTTCATCTCCGTCAACGTGGTGACCGGCGGCAAATTGGTCCCCACGGCCTGGGCCAAGGAGCAGCTCGTGCGTACGGTCGCGGCCGAGTGAATTCATGTTGCGGGTCGAAGGACTCAGCCGTCGCTTCGGTGGCGTTCATGCCCTTCGAGACGTGAGTTTTCGTGTGGCGACCGGCGAGCTCCGCGGCATCATCGGCCCGAACGGTGCCGGCAAGTCGACGCTCTTCAACCTGATCGCCGGTCATTTGCGAGCGAGTGCAGGTCGCATCTTTTTGGACGAAAAGGCCATCGAGCGGTTGCCGTCGCATGAACGCGCCGGACGGGGCGTGGCCATCGTCCACCAGGGTGCCCGCGTCTTCCGCGGACTGACGGCGCTCGAGAACGTGATGGTGGGCGCGCACCTGCGAGCACGGCACGGCTTTCTCGAGGCTGCGCTGCGCTTGCCACGCTGTCGCCGCGAAGACGCGCGCTTGCGTGCGCTCGCCGAGACGCTGCTCGACGACGTAGGTCTCGCCGGCTTCGCCGATCGAGCGGCTGAATCCCTGTCGTTCGGCCATCAGCGCTCGCTCCAGCTCGCACGAGCGCTCGCCGCCGGCCCCTCCCTGTTGCTCCTGGACGAGCCCGCGTCGGGGTTGCGCGAGGCTGAACGCGCCCAGTTCGCGCGCCTGCTCGAGCGTCTCCGCGGCCGCTCGCTCACGATGCTGCTCGTCGAGCACGACGTGCCGCTCGTGACGCGCCTGTCGGACCGCATCACGGTTCTGGATCTCGGTCGGGTGATCGCCGAGGGGACCCCCGCGAGCGTTCGCGAGGATCCGGCGGTCATCGACGCCTATCTCGGCCCGCCGGAGCCGTCGTGAACGTGATCGAAGTCGATGCGCTTTCGGTACGCTACGGCGCAGCGACCGCGCTCGACGCCGTCTCGTTGCAGGTATCCGCCGGAGAAATGGTGGCGCTCGTCGGCTCCAACGGAGCGGGCAAGTCGAGCTTGCTCAACGCGCTCTCGGGGGTGGTCCGCAAGGCCGGTGGGACCGTGCGGATCCGAGGGCGGCTCGCCCACGTGCCCGAAGGCCGCCAACTGTTTCAAGACCTCTCGGTCGAGGACAACCTGCGACTCGGCGCCTTCCGCGTCCGCGAGCGCGACACGTCGTGGGTGTATTCGCGGCTGCCCGGGCTCGAGCGCTTGCGCAAGCAACGCGCGGGTAGCTTGTCGGGCGGCCAGCAGCAGCTGGTGGCGATCGGGCGAGGATTGATGGCGCAGCCGGACGTGCTCGCGATCGACGAAATGTCGCTCGGGCTAGCGCCGCTGATCGTGCAGGAGCTCTCGCGCATTCTCGTCGAGCTGAACGCAGAGCGGGGGCTCGCCGTGCTGCTCGTCGAGCAGAGCGCGCGCGTCGCGCTCGGCCTCTGCACGCGGGCCTACGTGCTCGAGTCGAGTCGGATCGTGGCGAGCGGCACGGCGGCCGAGCTCGCGCAGAGCGCGTTCGTGCATCACGCCTATCTCGGTGGGGCGGGCGAAGCCTCGTCGTGAGCGCGTTCTTTTCGTACCTGGTTCACGGCATCGCTCTCGGCTGCAGCTTCGCTCTGCTCGCGAGCGGAATCATACTCATTTACCGGGTAACGCGCGTCGTCAATCTCGCTCAAGGTACCTTCGCCGTCGTGGCCGCGTTCACGACGGCGACGCTGCTCGAGGCCGGTCTGCCGCACGGCGTGGCCGAGCTCGTCGGGATGCTCGGCGCGGCCGTGTTCGGACTCTTGGCGGGTGTCGTCGCGATCGCCAAGCGCGGGACGACGCCGCAGGCGTCGCTGATCGCAACCTTGGGTCTTGCCATCGTCGGCTACGCGCTCGAAATCCTGATCTGGGGTGACCAACCGCGCTCCTTCGCGGGGCTCGAGGGCTCGTTCGCGCTGCTCGGTGTCGAGTTCCCGCGGCAATACGCGCTCGTCGTGCTCGTCACGTTGCTCGTCTTCGGTCTCCTCGAGCTCTTTCTCGAGCGCTCCTACACCGGCAAGGCGTTGAGCGCGTGCGCTTCGAATCCCTTTGCCGCAAAGCTCGTCGGGATCAGCGTGGTGCGTATGGGGCTCTTCGGCTTCGCGCTCGGCGGGGCGCTCGGTGGGGCCGCCGGGGTGCTGATCACGCCCTTGGCACCGCTGTCGTACGACAGCGACGTGTCGCTGTTCGTGAGCGGGTTCGCCTCCGCGATCGTCGCCGGGCTCAAGCGTCCTCTGCTCGCGCTCGGAGGCGGGCTCGTCATGGGCATCGCGCAAGCGCTCGTCGCAGGTTACTCGAAAGCGTCTTATCAGAGCGCCTTCGCGTTGGTGCTGGCGCTCGTGATTCTGGTGGTGCAGGGTTTGCGACGTCCCGTGCTGCAGCTGGCCGACGAGTGATGCGCCACGAGACACGTGCGTTCGTAGCACTCGCGCTCGGCACGCTGGCCCTGTCCGCTTGGCTCAGCGAAGACTTGCTCTCCATCTACGTTCTGTTCGCGCTGACGGCGATGGTCACGCTCGGCGTCTCGCTGCTCATGGGGCAGGCGGGCCAGGTTTCGCTCGGCCACGGCGCGTTCTACGCGTGTGGCGCGTACGCCGCGGGCGTGTTGACGACGCACGGTTTCCCCGGCGTGATCGGCCTCTTGGTGGCGCCGCTCGCGGCGGCCTTGCTGGCAGCCGTGATCGGCCTTCCGCTCCTCGTCCTTCGCGGCCATCACCTCGCGTTCGCAACGCTCGCCACGCATCTCATTTTCTTGTCCTTCATCGGGGAGCTCACGATCGCGGGCGGGGACGTCGGCCTGCAGGGTATTCCGCGCCTGCGCGTGGCGTCCTTCGAGCTCGACTCGGCACGCGGCTACGCGTACCTGAGCTCGGGCGCGCTCTTGGCGCTGGTCGTCGTCGCACGCAACATCCTCGCGTCGAGGCCCGGGCGTGCGCTTCGAGCGCTCTCGAGCAGCGAGGTCGCGGCGGCCGCCTCGGGAGTTCCCGTGGGACGTTACAAGCTTGCGATCTTTGCGCTGTCGGCCGGGTTCGCCGGGCTCGCGGGCGGCATCTACGCTTTCTACATGGGCTACCTCGCGCCCGGATCGTTCCCCGTGCTCTTGTCGATCGAGTACGTCGTGATGGCGACGGTCGGTGGTCTCGGAACGATTTCCGGAGCGGTCGCGGGCAGCGCGATCGTGCTGCTCTTGGTTCACGCGCTCAGCCGACTCGCGACCACGAGCGGGATGCCCGAGAGCGCACCGGTGATCCTCTCGTACGCCGTGTACGGAGTCCTCTTGGTGCTTGCAGTCTTGTTCCTTCCGGGCGGCTTCGTGGGGCTGATCGCGACGCTTCGCGAAGCCCGACGCGGGACCGTGGCCAAGTAAACGTTCCGTGACGCGCGGCCCGCCGCGTCACTGCACGCTTTCTGCATGCCTTTGAGACTCTTATAGTATACGTCGCAGTCGCGTTCGACTCCTCACCGGCCGGCTATTCTGCGCGCTAGACGAAAAATCCGACTGGGTTGCAGCTCATTCTGGACTGCCTGTTTCGAGAGCCAAGTGCTACTATAGTAGATGCAACACCACGAGGAGCCTATCCGCCCATGTCGAATCAGCACTTAAACCCCCGTCATCCTGAACGACCGTCGCCGCAGCAAGCCCCGAGCCCATTGCCGCGTGAGACGCGGAGCAGCATGCGTGGTGCCACCTGGCTCGCGGCCGTCGCGATCGGCGTTGGCTTCGTGGCGTGCGGCAACAACTCGCCCGTACCCGGCACGACAGGCGGTACGGGGGGGACGAGCACGAGCGGCGGGACCGGTGCCATATCCGGCACGGGCGGAGTCGTCGGCACCGGCGGAGTCGTCGGCACGGGCGGAAGCGCCTCACCGACGGGCGGCTCCGGAGGAACCGGCGGTGGCAGCGGTGGCACCGGCGGTGGCAGCGGCGGCACGACCGGCGGCACCGGCGGGAGTACTACCGGCGGCACCGGTGGCTCGGCCCCGGGTGCCGGCGGAAGCAGTGCTGGCACGCCGGCCAGCGGTGGGAGCAGTGGCTCGAGCGGGGGTACGGGCGGCCGCATCGGCCAATCGGGTAACGGCGCCGGCGGGACGACGGCGGGCGCTCCCGGTAGCGGCGGCGGGGCCCAGGGCGGACGTGGCAGCGGCGGAATGAGCGCAGGCGGCAGCGCCGGCGCGCCGGGCGGCAGTGGCGGAAGCGGTTCCGGCAGTTGCCAGAAGGGGCAAGTCAAGCCCGCCGAGGTCGTGATTATGGGCGAATCGTTCTACGCCATCGACCCTCAATACATTCAGAATCGGATCCAGGATGACGCTCGAAAGGCCGGCTCGCTCGGCTCGAGCGACAAGTATCGCAACGTGGCGGTCAGCGGTCAGAACATGAATTACATCGCGACCACCGAGTGGACTGCGGCCACTCAGGGCGGCGCATCCGTCAAGCTCGTCATCATGGACGGCGGCGGCATCGATTGCCTTACGGGCGGTTCGACGTGCTCGACTTGCGCGAGCACGTTTACGACGCTGCTCGGAAAAATGGCCACCGCCGGCGTGAAGGACGTTGTCTATACGCGCTACCCCGAACCGGGGAACCCGCCGGGCTCGAACACCTCGCTGAAGGCTTGTCTCGACGCTACGATGCCGAACATGCAGACGGTGTGTGAAGGTTCGACGTCGCCGGTCTGCCACTGGGTGGATCTGCGACCGGTGTGGGTCAACGGTGATACCTCCGACGGCCTGCATCCGACGGAGTCGGGTGGAGAGCACGTCGGCGATCTGATCTGGTCCGAAATGGTGAAGGATTGCCTTGCGCAGTGACCGTATTCTAGCGCTCACGCTCGCGATGGTGGCACTCCCGGCCTGCGGAGGAGACGGCAACGACAACAGGGCTCCGACGACGACGACCCCGTCCAAACCATTCGAGCTCGACGGCGCTTGGGTGTACTTGGGGCCGTCGGATGCACCTCACATTCTGACGGTCACTGACTCATCGATGGTCTACACGGCTGTCGCCGGAGATTGGTCGTCGAACTGGACCATCAAGGCGTACGACGACGAGCTTCATCACTTTCAAGTCGCCTTCGACTCGGGCTCGGGGAAGTACCTTCCCGCCGGAACGAGCCTGAGCGGAGCCTACGACCTGAACGGTACCGTTCTGACGGTCCAGGTGACGCAGGGCCTGACGTCGTTTCCACCTGTGCAGGACGCAGGAACCTGCACCTCTGCGGCGGACGGCACGCCGGTGCCCGACTGCAGGCTCTACATCAAGCAGAATTGATCGGCCGGCGAAGGCAGACCGCGAAAATGAACGTTCGTCGGATTTTTTGACGGACGAGGACCACTCGGGCACTGCGCGTCCCCGCGGATGCGCGGTGACCCGTTTGGCGAACTACCTGCGTGCGGAATGCTCGCGGGCCGCTAGGGTTCACGCTCCGCCCTGGAGAGGTTCGCGTGAACGTTTGTGGACTTTCGATCCTCACTCGCAAAAACCTAGTTGCCCGTCGGTTCGGCGCGGACGCTTGGAACCAATTCTTTCGAGAGATGGCGCGCCAGCACGCTTGTTTTCGCTCGCTCATCACCGGGCAGAGCCAAATACCGCTGTCCACCTTTCTCGCCTTTCACGACGAGCTCATGCGGCGGTTCTTCAACGAGGATGCTGCGTCTTACATGCAGCTCGGTCGCGACGCGAGCCGCTGGGCGGTTTCCGAGGGACCCTTGGGTGGCTTGCTCGACGCACGGGACTTCGGTGCGGCCGTCGCGGCGCTGCCCAAATTCCACGCCGCGTACTTCAAGGAGGCCACGACGTGGTCGGAGGCGTCCGTGACCGACGGCGGCGTCGAGTTCAAGGTGCATGAGCTGCCGGCGTCACACCCGTATTTCGAGCATTTCATCGTCGGGTACATCGCGGAGATTCTGGAATCGTATTGCGCGAACCCGATCCGCGCGTTGAAGCTCGACGGTGGTGGCGGCGCCGCAAGGCAGTATCACTACCTGCTGCACGGCGCGCCTCCCGACGAGCACGAGGCGGCGGACAGCGGTGGGGTGCGCTCGAAGGGCGCTGCAGGAATGCCGCCGCTTTCCGACCGTGAGTTCGAGGTGCTCACGCTCGTCGCGCTCGGTCGCACGAACGAGGAAATTGGCGCGGCGCTCGGCATTTCGAGGAAGACCGCGCAGCACCACGTGGCTCGGACCTATCGCAAGCTCGGTGTTTCCGGCAGGGTCGGGGCCACCGTCTGGCTCATGGAGCGCGGGCTCCTGAAAAACTAGACGTAGGCCGAAGAGCCCATTGTTCGATCGCCGTTCGCATCGAATGCTTGCGGTCTTGTTCGGCGCCAGCCACATGGGTCACGCGTCCGGCGTCGTCACCGGATGACGAAGTCGGTTGCTTACGTGTGCGACGCCGTGCGGACGCCGTTCGGTCGAACGGGCGGTGCGCTTGCGGCGGTCCGCTCCGACGATCTGGGAGCGGTCCCCATCCAAGCGCTCATCAAGCGCAACGGGCACGTCGACTGGTCGGCCGTCGACGACGTGATCTACGGCTGCGCCAATCAAGCGGGCGAAGAGCAGCGAAACGTCGCGCGCGCCGTCGCGCTGCTCGGGGGACTGCCCGCATCCGTACCGGGGCTCACCGTCAATCGCTCGTGTGGGTCCGGTCTCGAAGCGGTCGCCGCTGCCGCGCGTGCCATCAAGCTGCAGGAGGGGGCACTGTTCGTTGCCGGCGGGGTCGAGAGCACCTCACGAGCGCCCGTCGTCATCCCGAAGACGGACGCGGGCCTCGTGCCCGGCGTGAAGCTCGCCGAGACCGCGCTCGGGTGGCGTTTCCTCAACCCGCTCATTCACGCGCGGGTCGGCACGGAGTCTTCCGCGGAGACCGCCGAGAAGGTCGCGGCGGAGTTCCGGATCTCGCGCGCCGATCAGGATGCGTTCGCGTACCGGAGCCAACGGCGGGTGGCGTCGGCGTTCCTGAGCGGCGCAACCAGCGAGGAAATCGTCCCCGTCGTCGTGCCCCAGAGGTCTTCCGTGAAGATGCTCGTTCAAAGGGACGAGCATCCGCGAACGGAAACGACGGTTCGCGAGCTCGCGAAGCTGAAGCCAATCAGCCGGGATGGCTGGACGGTCACCACCGGCAATTCGGCTGCCGAGGGCGACGGCGCGTGCGCGCTCTTGATGGCGTCGCACGCTGCTGCGAAGCGCTTCGAGCTTGCGCCTCGTGCGCGAGTCATCACCGTCGCCGCGGTCGCCGTCGAGCCGGACACGCAGGGCGTCGGCGCGGCTTTGGCGGTTCAGCGCGTGCTGGCGCGCGCACGCCTCGACCTGTCGAACGTGGATCTGCTCGAGCTCAATGAAGCGTCCGCGGCCGAGGCACTCGCTGTTTTGCGTGCGCTCGGCCTTCCCGACGACGCTCCGTTCGTCAATCCGAACGGAGGAAGCATCGCGCTCGGTCATCCGTTCGCAGCGAGCGGGGCTCGGCTCGTCGCGAGCGCGGTGGAGCAGCTCCATCGCACCGGACTCCGCTACGCCCTGTGCGCCACGGGCTGTGGGACGGAGCAAGGCATGGCGATGCTCCTAGAACGAGTGTGAACACGTGACGCGCTAGCCGGGGGCCGATTGGCCCATGGCGTGGGCGAGCGTGCGTCTCATCGGCGAGGGGCTCATTTTCTTGGACCGGTTTGTAGGACCGCGGGCGACTGCGGCGCAGCGTCTGAGCAGACGCGCGTTGCCCAGCGGAGTGGATGAATGAGACTCGAACGCCTGCCCGGAAGTTTTGTCGTCATTGCGAGCCTGTTCGCCCTAGCCGGCTGCGGTTCGACCGCAGCACCCGGCGACGGGGAAACGCAGGGTTCAGGTGGTGCGGCTCCGCAGGGGACTGGCGGTGCGTCGCCCAATGGCGGCGCGGCGCCGACGGGAGGTTCCGGCGGTAGCGGTGGTAGTGGCGGCAGCGGTGCCAGCGCAGGGGCCGGCGCGACACCGGGCACCGGTGGCACGGTTGGCGCAGCAGGCGGCACCGGTGCGACGTCCTCGGGTGCAGGTGGAGCCGTCGCCGCGGGCGGTGCAGGGGGGACGAGCGTGAACGCTGGTGGCGCTGCGGGCAGGCGGGGAGGTTCGGGTGGGGACAGCGGCGCACCTGCGACGGGCGGCACGGGTGCGACGGCCGGGAACGGCGGCGCGGGCAAGGGCGGTGGGGCAGCGGGTGCCGGAGGTCGCTCCATGATGGCCGGTGGCGGCAACGGCGCGGGCGGCGCCAGCAGCGGAACATGCACGGCTTCCAAGTCGGCGGGCTCGAACGTCTCGGGCAGCGGGCCACACAAGGTCACCGTCGAGACCAACTCCGGTTCCGGTATCAGCGAGGGCACCATCTTTCGCCCGACGGATCTGGGCGGCTCGGAAAAGTATCCGATCTTCGTTTGGGGAGAAGGCGGGTGCTCCGAGAACGGCTTGTCGAACTCGGCGGCGATGGCCGAGGTCGCCTCGCACGGCTACTTCGTGATCGCGGACGGGACGCCCAATAACAGCGCCTCACGATCGCTGAATTCGTCGGACGTGGTGTCGATGGGAAAGCCGCTGCTCGCTTACGTCGATTGGGCGATCGCGGAGAACGACAAGCCGTGCAGCGCCTACTATCAGAGCCTCGACACCACGAAGATCGCGGCGAACGGCTTCTCGTGCGGCGGGCTGATGGCGGAGGGCACGGCAGGTGACCCGCGAATCACGACGTGGGGCCTGAACAGCAGCGGTCTCTTCAGCGCGGATCAAGCCTTCTACAAGACCGTCCACACGCCGGTGCTCGTGGTCCTCGGTGGTTCGGGCGACGTCGCCTACGCGAACGGCGAGCGGGACTACGACAATCTCAGCGCGGCCGGCATCCCCATCATTCTCTTCAGCAAGGCGCTCGGCCACGGCGGAGACCTGTTTTCCAAGAACGGCGGCGACTTCACCAAGATCGACGTCGCCTGGCTGAACTGGTGGCTCAAAGGGGACGAGACGGCGACGGGTAAAGGTGTCCTCGTGGGCTCTGGGTGCAGCTACTGTTCCGACAGCGCGTGGGAGGTGAAGTCGGCCAACTTGCCGTAGCGTCCAGCACGCGACGCCGCATCAAAGCGTGTGGCGCGCCAGCACCGGCCACGCGACGTTCGGATCGCCCGGATCTTCGCCACCGCCGTCCTTCGTGCACAGGATCACGTCGACGCCGCCTGGGCAGCCTGAATACGCGGAGCAGCCGTTCGCGTCGGCGGCGGAGGGCGTCCCAGTGCAACCGTCGATCTCCGCCCACTTTTCGAACGTCGCTTGCGCGCCCAGGAACGTGAGCGGCATCCCCGGCACGAGCGAGGACGGGCCGCCCTGGTAGGGCACCCGCGAATCCGCCGTCCCACGAAATGAAATCACGCTGATCGGACGCGGTGGTGTGCAGCCGTCCACGTTCTCGGCGAGCAGATCGAACGCGGCAGGCGCGACGCCCGCAAAAACGTCCGCCGCGTGACAGCCGAGGTAGTGCGCCATGCCGCCCCCGGTGAGCACGCCCACCGCGTACACACGACTGGGGTCGACGCAGGCCAGCGTTCGGATTTGTGCCACGAGGGCGCGCGCGAACGCGACGTCGTCGACGTTGGCGACGCAGCAAGGTCCGACATTCCATGCGGTCCCCGCGGGGCCCTTCATGCCGTCAGGGAAGGCCATGAGCACGCCTTCGCCGTCGAGTCTCGCCGGGTAAGGCGAGCTCGCGCGCTCCTTCGTCCCCGACCCACCGATGCCGTGAAAATCCACGACCAAAGGCGCCGCGGTCGAGCCCCGATACGTGGACGGAACGTGGAGCACGTAGCTGCGCATCACGCCGTCGACGAGCACCGTTTGGCTGGTGTCGCCCGGCGCCGCTGACGCGGTGGCGCAGTCCGAAGGCGTGCTCGCGTCGACGCCGGCGTCGGGCGCGTCCCCCGAGTTGGCTCCGCCGCCGTCATTCTCCGGGCTGCTGCCGGCGTCGCTGCCGGCGCCGCCGTCGAGCCCGGCGCCTGTGATGGGATAGAGGTCCGCGCGGGAACAAGCCGCGCCGTTGATTGCCGCGGCGGCCAGCAACAGCCGAGCAAGGCGGACCCGTGTCGTCACGGGCGTGCTCCGGCGGTCAACGTAAGCAGCAGGTTCGGGCGTCCCGTGGTCGCAACCACGGCGTCCAAGACGTGGATCGCCACGTACGGCTCCGCCAGCTCGAGGTGGCCCGCGATCGTCAAATAGAAGCGACGAGCCAAACCGAGGCGCGCTCCGACGGCCGCATCGACGAGTACGGCCCAACGCTCGACGTGGTGTCCGAGGTTCGGCGTGTCGGCCTGCGCGTCGAGCGCGGTTCGGAGCGCTCCCGCCGAAAGCGCAAACAGCGGGTGAATACCGCGGGTCGAAGGGTCGCAAAGGCAGACACCGAGTAACCCGAGTTCGCGAGCGACATCCACGTGGCCCGCCCTGGTCTCGAGGCGCGGACGCGTCCCGAACCCCGCCGCCGTCGCTTGGAGTGACACCCAGCGGTCGAGTGCCCAGTCAGCGCGTGCCAACGGCAAGAGCGCAGGTCCGACGTTACCGAAACTCGTGAGTGCGGTCGCGCCTGCCTCGAGCCCAAGCGGGGCAAAGGGCTCGCGGGGCAGCACCTGTGGCTCATGGAGGGGCTCGGCTGCTGGGGGCTTCGCGCTGGGCCGAGCGTCGCGGGCGAGATCGAGCGCCACGAAGTTCGAGCGCAGTACCTCGATCGCTCGAATGGCGAGCGTGGCCGCTCGGTCGTCGGCCGTCGGCTCGAGCTCGACGCGGGACAGCCGGGGGGGCGACGACGGCTCGCAGATCCACACGTCCGCGGCCGCCGGCTCGGAATCTCCGACGACCGCGATGAAAGCATCGAGCCCCCGCTCGCGCGCCGCTTGCGCGAGCCACCCTCGCACCGCCGCGGTGTCGCCGTCGGGACGCTGCGGACCGTCGATGATCGCGACGGAAACGCCCAGAGCGAGCAGCTCACCCTGCAGGCGAAATAGCGCTTCATCGAGCGCCGGCGCGTCATTTTCGGGACGGAGGAGCGCCACCGTCACGGCGTGGGCCCGACCGGTCCAGAGGAGCGCGAGGGTGACCAAAACGAGTGACCCCAGCCGGAGTCGTCGGAGGTGCCTAGCGCGATTGCTGAAGGGTTCGCGCTGCCTCGGCATAGCTTCCGCTCGGAAAACGCGTGAGGTACTCAGAAGCAATTCGGCGGGCGCTCCCAAGCCCCTCGAGCTCCTTCACCAAGATCAGCTTGCGACCGAGCGCTTCCGCCGCGTAGGTGCCCGCCGGCGCACGCGTGAGGTAGCCGTCGTACCACCTGAGCGCCGCAGCCTTCCCTCCCGTGCGCATTTCCTCGACCCGGCCGAGCAAAAACATCGCGTCGAGCGCGCGCCCGGAGTTCGGAAAACGCTCGCGCTCCGCGAGCAACGTCGAGCGGGCGAGATCCGGCCGGTGCCGATACCGTGCGGCGTCGGCGAGCGCGAAGAGGTCCTCGTTCGAGCGCATTCTCAGGCTCGTTTCGACACCCTCTTGCTCGGCATCCGCGAGAATGAGGTCCCAGTCGCCTTTCGCCACCGCTTCGCGCCACGTGAGGCGAGGCTTCGACGCTGGCGGTTCGCGCGGCGGCGTCAGGGGTGCGGAGCCCGGAGCCTGAGGCGGTGACCCCGCCGGTGCGTCACTCGGAGCGGGCGTTGGCGGTGGAGTCGGAGCGGGTGATTGCGGCAAGCCGGCTTCGCTGATCACCGTCTCGCGCTTGGGCAGGTTCACGCTGAGTCTCTGTCCGGGTCGCAGCACGAGCTCCTCGCCGACGACGGGTCCGCTCACGGCGATGCGGCCCTGGCGGAGCTGCACGTCGAGCGTTTCGCTCGTCGGCTCCCACGTGACCGTGAAGTCGGTCCCTCTCACGGAGACCACGAACGGCCCTGCCTCGACCGACCAACGTCGCTGCGGGTTCGGGGTGATACGAAACGACGCGGTGCCGTGATCGACGATGAAGTGGACGCCGGCGGGCGTGATCGCGCGCAGGCGCCCGCGTGTTCCCGGCGTGAGGTCGAAGCGACTGTTCTCGCTGAAATCAAGGCGGACGCCGTGGCCGCCGAGCTCGGAGACGTAGCCCCCTTCGAGCAGTTCGCCACCAAGGACGCGCGTGACGGAGACGGCGCGCGGCGCAGCCGCGGAGTGGGCCCGCACGCGCGGAAGGAGAAAGGCGATGAGCGCTAAAAACGCGGGCACCGCCAGGGCTAGCGCGGCCCAGCGCCGCACGCGCAGAAGATGCGACCGGTTGCCGGCGAGGCGAGAGCGCACGCGATCGAGGCCGCGGTCGACCTCCGCCCAGGAGGGTTCGGCCGCGGCCAGGCGTGCGAGCCGTGTCAGTGCCCCGAGGCGGTCGGACGGCGGACGCTCGGGGGCCTTCATTGACTACGGCCTCCGAAGCGACCGTCCAAGAGCTCACACAGGCGGGGATCGCCGTCGATCCACCGGGAGAGTCGCGCCGACGCGTGCGTCAGCGAGCGCTTCACGGTCGAGGGCGAAAGCCCCATCACGGCGGCGACCTCCTCGATGGTCATCGCTTCGACGCGTCGCAGGACGAACACGAGCCTGTCTCGCGGCGAGAGCCGGTCGAGCAAGGCGTAGAAATTCCGTAGCAGCGCCCGTGCCTCGGGGTCTGGTGTCGAATGCTGCAGATCAACCAGCGTTTCCGGCTCACGGAAAGACAACCAAACCCGGAGCCGACGGTAGCGAAGCTCGGACTTCAGCGTGCGGACGGCGATCGAGTAGACGAAGCTTCGGAGGCTCTCTGCTTCGCGCAGCGTGCCGGCGCGCCGGAGCAAGCGCACGAAGACCTCCTGAGTGAGGTCCTCGGCGTCGCTTTTCGACCCCAGTGCCCTTGCGGCCAGCGTTTGCACCAGCGGCGCGAAGCGATGCCAGGCCACGACGATGGCCCATTCGTCGCCACGGCTGAGCCCATTCGCGAGCTCCGCATCGGCGACCTCTCCACGCGGGTTACCGACGACGAGCGCGAGCGGGACGCGGGCTGGACCTGATTTGGGTGGAGCGGCGCGCATCGATGCTCGAGCAGTCGCACCACGATGCAGAAACTGGTTCAGTTTTGAAACTAGGCAACTCGGCCTATTGACTACGGCCCGCTGCAGGCCAGGTCCATTTTGTCCGTGTAGCCGTCGCCGTCGTTGTCGAGTCCGTCGTCGCAGATTTCCTGGGAACAGTCGTCGATCACGCAGTCGCAGTCGTCGTCGATGCCGTTGCCGCAGATCTCATGGGCGGCGCAAGTCGTGCCGCAACTGGCTGGGCTTGCGGTGCTCGCCGGCGTCCAAAACGCGCGGTGGTTGCCTTGACCGAGATTTTGGAAGGGCGCCCAGAATGCCGCGAAGCTCGGGTCGTCGAGCGTTGGATCGATGCCGGCGATCCAGAGCTGGTCCTGCTTCGGATCTTGCGGCCTGAGGTCGGCGTAGGTGCGAAGACTCGAGAATACGAGCCAATAAGTGCCGCCCGGGTCGGACGGCGCCCAGGTCGGCATCGTGTTTCCGATGCCGGTGATGCCGTCTTCCCCGTTCACACGCTCGTTGAGTCGCGTCAGATCACGCACGGTTCCCGTGGCGACCTCGAGTAACCGGAGCTCGGCCGCCGTTGCATTCTGTGACGGTCCCGAGGCGTTGACGTACGCGATGAAGCGACCGTCGGGGCTGAAGCTCGGGAAGAAGTTGTTGTCGTGATCCGCCGCCGGCATGACGAGCACCTCGGGCGTGCCGAAGACGTCGCCTGCGTAGGGGAGCACGGCGATCGAACCGTTTTCGGTTTGCTTGTCGCCGCCCTTCACGTCGAACGTCACGGCGACCTGATCGCCGAGCGGAGACCAATCGGGATGGGTGGCGTTGGTGCCGGGTGGCAGCGGGACGGTGCCGTCCCCGTCGCCGAGGGCGGCACCGGTGTCGGCGTCGAACAGACGGAGCTTTCCGCCGCCGGCCACGAGCAGTCGCTTTCCGTCCGGAGAAAACGTGCTCCAGACTAACGGTCCGGGGGCTTTGGGGCCGGCGGCGCCCGCGTCGTTCATCCCCATCGGACCCGGTGGAGGCATCGGACCGCCCCCGGGATCGACATTGCCGAACGCGAGCAGCGTCGAGCGATCGGCGAGCGAAATCTCGGCGAGCTGGTTCTTGTCGTAGCCCGCGGCCAGACGCTTGCCGTCGCGCGACACGGTGTGACAGCCGGTGCAGGTCGTCGCCCCATCGCCAGCCGGATCGGTGAAGTAGCGGGTGGGACTCGGCTGATCGAAGCGCGCGCGCATGAGGCCGCGGCTGCCCGTCGACCAGTAGTAGATGGTGCCGTCGAGCGCCGAGGACGAGAACGTGAGCTCGACCGGGCTCGAGCGCCAGCTCTCCGCTGCGCCATGCGAATTCACGCCGCGCACGACCCACTCGACGTTGCCGCCGCGGTTCGACTCCGCAATCCAAGCCCATTGCTCCGGCGTCGGCGTGAGACTGGTTTGGCGCGTGAGCACGCGGACGGTCGTATTGGGGCCAGCGAAATCCAGAGCGAAAAGGTCGCTCGTGCCGGCCGTCCAGGCGAAACGGACGAGCGAGGCGTTCACGGGCAAGAAGGTTTCGTGACTCGGATAAAGAATGTGGGGCTCCGAACTCGTATCGGTGCCGGGTGGGTGCTCGGTGTCGGTTTCGAACGACGCGGACGAAGCGTCAGCGGCGCTCGCGTCGACGAAGAGCGTCGTGCCCATGTGGTCGCTGCAGGCGTGGTCACCGCACTCCGTGCCTCCCGCGTTGCCGTCAGGCGTAGCCGAGCCGGGCAGCACGACCGAGCCGAGGGTCACGCTCGGGCCGTTGCCGCAGCCCGTCGCAGTGCTCACGCAGAGCAGCGCCGCGCTCGCGAAGGAACGCGCGCGGGCCGTCCATGTCATGGCTCACCGAGCAGGCGCGAAAGCTTCGCCACGTACGCCGACGACGGGTAGTGCATGCGAAAGAGCGCGGCGCGCGAAGACGCCTCGCTCGAACGACCCAGTCTGACCAAGGCCGAAATGGCGACGTACTCACGCTCCTGCGCGAGCTCTCCGCTCGGGTACTGCGCTCGGCAGCGCTCCGTGATCGCAAACGCTCGGGCCGGATCCGCGTCGAGCGCGCTGCGCGCTTGCTTCAGCAGCTCGAGCTCGCTCGGCACGACGGTGCTCTCCGCGAGGGGAGCGCCGGGATTGCTCGGGTTCGTATCGGTAGGCGGGGAGTGAAACCTATCGGAGGACGAGTGTGCGGGCCGTCGCGCCGCTGCGGACGAGGCGTCGCTCGCGGGCGGGTTCGCATGAACGAGCTCTCGGACGGCCGGCGCACTTGGAGAGACGACCGAGCTCGGTGCACTCCCCGAAGAGAGCTCCGCCGCAGGCTCCTCTTGAGTCGCTCGCGCCCCCGCCACGACGCGCGGCACGTCGGGCGACGTCCTTGCCGGTGGGGTCGGTGAAAGCGAGACGTCCGGCGCGCTGGGCGCCGCCATGGGCGCGGCGTTCTGCGTTGGTCCCTCAGTACCGACGCGTGCGCCGCTCGCCGGCTCCCGCGCGTGAACTGCTGCGTCGCGCTCGGCCGCGAGGCGCGACACCAAGAGCCCGCCACCGCCGAGGAGCAGCGCCCCGAGGACGAACCACTTCAGCCTTCCCGACGCGGGGTTGGGCGCCGACGCTTGGTCCGGCGTTTCGGGCTTCTGCGCGGTAGCGGGAGTCGGGGCAGTCGGATGCGACTCGACGTGGGCTCCGCGCGCGCTGAGCCGCGCCGCCAGCGCCGCGATCCGATCCTCCGGCGGTAGCTGTTCGCGGAAGGCCGCCACGCTCGCGCCGAGCGCGGTCGGCTCTTTGCTCAAGCGCTTCGGTTCCGTGCTCACGCCGGCCTCCGCTCGAACTCGTCGCGAACGAACGTGCGCGCCGCCGTCAGCCGGCTGTAAGCCGTTTGAAGCGGACACTCGAGCGCTGCTGCAACTTCTTTCAGCGCGAGCTCCTCGATCTCGTAGAGGACGAAGGCGGCGCGCTTGTCGTCGTCGAGCCGGTCGAGCACGGTAAGGAGTCGTGCGCTGAGCTGACGGCCGAGCACGGCGTCGAACTGTCCCGCCGGTGCCTCCGAGTCGGGGATTTGCTCGACGCTGACTTCGCGGCGGACGCGAGCGCTGCGGCGATACTCCGAAGCGACCCGCAAGCAGATGGCGTAAAGCCAGCTGCGTAGCGCGTGTCCGTCGAACTCGGGTAAACGTCGATGCACGATCAAGAAGACCTCTTGGCAGACGTCATCGACGTCGCCCGGGCGAACACCGAGACCCAGCAGCGCGCGCCAAAGATAGCGTGCATGATCCCGGAATACCTCCGAGAAGGTTGGCAGGGAGGCTGGCTCCGTCACGCGAGCCGGGCCGACGTTCACCTTCATCAATGGTCGCTCGCGGCGTTCTTTCTGGCGGAAACCGTCTCAAAAGGTGACGGCGCCACCCAGACTTGCAAGCAGAGCAGGTTTGGCCATCTGGAACAGCTCGTGCGGCTCGGAATTCACCTGCACGACAAAGCGCTCCGGACGGTACGGGAAGACGGCCGTGACGCCCGCGCCGAGCATCCAGCGGCGGCCGACGGGCAGGGCAGCCCTGAAACTCAAAGAGCCCGCGAGCTCGGCTCGCGTTCCGTCGCGTCGATCGACGACCCCATGGGTGGCCGTCCCGAGTGTCGCGTAGAGCGCTCCCGCGCAGAGCGCCGTCTGAACGTGCTGGCCGTGCAAATCGCCGGCGCAGAGCTCGAATCTCCCTGCGAGGAGCCAGAAGTGCGTCGAAGTGCCGGCAAACTCCGCCGAAGCTGGCCAGAAGCCCAAGATGCCGGCGCGGGCTACGAGCCAGGGCAGCGGTTTTAGTCGGAGGCCGACGTCCACGCCGGGACGCACTGCGGGTAACAATCCGGCTTCGACGAGTAAAGCGGCCTCGGCGGCGAGCTCCCAGCTCGGCCGCGCGGGTGGCTCACGCGGTACCGTCTCGACGTCGCGCTCAGGGCTGGCCTCGGCCGCCGGTGCAGGCGCTTGCTGGCGGGGCTCCACGGCTCGCGGCGCTGCGTCAGCCGGTTCGGGGGGATTGTCGGCGAGCAACGCCACCGCCAAGACTAGCCGCTGGTCGAGGCTCGAACAGAGCTCGCTCGGGCTCGTGATCTCGCGCGTGCCGAGCGTCTGGCCCGCCGCGTCGGTGACCTCCAGCACGGCGCGGAAGTGCCGATCCGTCAGACGCTCGACCTTGACGTGAACTACGAGCTCGGCGGACGGCCCGAAGGCGTCACGCCCGAGAAAATCCGTCACCTCGCGCATCAAGCCGTCTTCGCCGAGGCAATCGAGTTCGGGTCCCGGCCCCGACCACTCGAGCGTGAGCGGATGGTTGCGGCTGCGCTCCGACGGCGACTGCGCCAGGGCCGAAACGGCCGCGGCGCTGACGCACAACCCCGCGGCGAGCATACGCGCCGCGTGGCTGAGCGACTGCGAGCAGGCTCGGAAGCGAAGGCCCATCGACGGCGCAGCGTACCGTACCGGCGACGACGGCGGCCACAAAGACCGGTCAATCCGCTCGCGCGGTCTTCCAGCATCAGGTGCTCGGCGCTGGGCGCTTTTTTTTATTGCGAGCCCGTCAGAAACATCGAGCCGAGCCCCCATTGACTGTTCGAGCGCGCGACGCGCACTCGCCCAAGCCATGAACAACTGGTTGCCGTTGGCGATCGTGTGCAGTCTGGCGCCTGCCGCATGCAGCGGCGGGTCGTCGGACGTTTCGGCTCATCCGAAGGGCAAGAGCGGAACCGGCGGGGCGGATCCGGTAATCAACGTGAGCGGCAACGTCGGCGGCAGCGGCCCGTCTGGCTCGGGCGCGAGCTCCTCGGGAGCCGCGACCAGCAGCGGCCCCAGCTGCGCGAGCGCGGACTTCGACGGGTGCGCAGGCGAGTTGTACGAGGGAGAAAGCCTCACCCTCGATATCTACATCATGTTCGACCAATCGGGCTCGATGGCGAGCGACGTGGGGGGCATGACGCGCATGCAAGCGGTTCAGCGCGCCGCGCAGTCGTTCTTGAACGATCCCAAGAGCAGCGGCATCGGCGTCGGCATCGGCTACTTTGGCTTTCTCCCCGTCGGCCAGGTTTCCTGCGATGCGGCGACGTACGCGACGCCCGACGTGGGAGTAACGCTGGAGCACGATCAGGTCATCTCCTCGCTCGATACTCGCGTGCCCATCGGCGAGACGCCTACTGCGGCCGCCATCACCGGCGCCTGCGGCTATGCGACCGCCTGGAGAGAGCAAAATCCAACCCATTCGGTCGTGATCTTGCTGATGACCGATGGCATTCCAGAAGCTCCCGCCTCGTGTGCCAGCGGCGGTTGCTGCCCGCAACTCAGCGATGCGGTGAAGGCCGCTTCCGATTGTGCGCGCGGGGGCCTGGGCGTGAAGACCTACGTGCTGGGTGTCGGGCCCGAGCTCGCGAACTTGAATCAGATCGCGGCCGCAGGCGCGACGGACACGGCGTATTTGGTGGGGAACCAGGATGTCAGCACGAACGTGCTCAGCGCGCTGAACGCCATCCGTGGCGCGGCGATCCCTTGCGATCTCGAGATACCCCCTGCCAATCCCGGACAACCGCTCGACTTCAGTCAGGTCAACGTCCTCGTGGGGAAGACGGACTGCAGCGTGCCTCTGAGCCCCGTCTACTACGTGAGTGACGAGGGTCAGTGCGACGGCAGTACGGGCGGTTGGTACTACGATGATCCGAGCGCGCCCACGCACGTGAAGCTGTGCGGAGCGACCTGCGCTCAAGTGTCACAGCCGGACGCGACGCTGCGCTTCTCGGTGGGTTGTCAGACTCTGTCGCCACCGGTCCGTTGAGTCGCACGTTTCGCTGAGTCGCACGTTTCGCCGACACGTTCGGAAAGGGCCCTATCGCATGTGGACGTCTTCGAGATTTTCAGCCGCTACATTCATCCTGCTGTCTGTGGCGTGCTCCGGGCGGAGCAGCCCGGGCGGGGCGAACGAAAATGGTCCCAACGCCGGCAATTCTAGCGGTGGCACGAGCGGCGGGAATTCTTCCGGATTCTGCGTGCTCGGTGCCCAGGGCTGTCCGTGCGACGCAACAGGCGCGTGTCTGCACGGCCTCAGCTGCAACGGCTCCACGTGCTGCGATGCTGCGACTGGTAGCTGCTCGGCGTCGTCCGATCAGGGAAGCACCGGGAGCGGAACCGGGGCAAGCACGGGAACAGGGACGGGAGGGACCGGTACGGGGACGGGCACCAGTTCCGGCGGCACGAGCGCGAACCCAGGCGATCCGAAGGGTCCGGGCGATCCCAACGCTCCGGGCGGTCCCAAGGGTTCCGGCTCGTCGGGCTCGTCCGGCTCCGAGCCGGCGTCGGTCTGCACGCCGGGCGTCGTCGGGCCTGTGATTACCGACTGCGGCTATCCGTACAGCAGCAACAATCCGCTGACCGCCGTCGCCTTCAACGAAAGCGAGGTGCTGCGCGCGATCGCACCATCAGGCGGTGCGCCGCTCGCCAGCGTGCGCCTTTTCTACAACGACGAGCACGCGCTCACGCTCGGCGTGCGAAACGTCACCGTGCAGTCGTCCACCGGCGCTACTAGTCACGATTTCCCGGTCTCGGAGCTCGCGAGCAACCCCAGTGCCGTGCGATCGCCGCAGACTGGAACCAACGATCTCGTGGGCAACGAGGCCGGAGTCGACCCCGTAGGTCGGCCGATGTGGCCGGCGTTGTTCGTCACGGACACGACCACCGACGCGAACGCCCGCGAGGGCGATTGGCAAATGGGCGGGACGGCCTGGAACCCGAGCGCCGTCTTCGGCACCTGGAAAGCTGCGGTGCGTTCGGTCGACACGACGGTGACGCCGAACGTGACGACGGTCACGCCCGACGCCGATCCAGCGAAGAACGACTGGAACCTCGGTGGTGGGGATCCGATCCCCGCGTCGCTCACCAGCAGTAGCGCGATGATGGGAATGGGGATGGGGATGGGGATGGGGATGACGGACCAGGGTTACGGCGCAGAAGCGCGCTGGGACCTGGTCCTCGTCCCAGGCCATTCCTATCGCATCCAGGTCATGGTTCACGACGGTGATCAGAACCAAGTGGGCGGCGACGCTGGCGAGGCCTGCGTGAACTTCTGCGCCGACGCCGCATGCCCTGACTACAGCGTGCCGTGCAGTACCGATTCACCGTGCCCGATCGAGACCGAGAGCATTTGCGTGAACGGCTGTTGCATCTGATTGCGATTGGCTATGCGAATCCTTCCGGGTTTTGGGTCGGCACTGCTCCTGTGCGCATCGATGGGCCTTGCGGGCCCGTCCTGCTCGAATAAGCCTGACACGTCGCTCGGCAGCGCAAGCAGCGCGGCCGGCACCGGTGGCGGGCCCCGCGGAGGCACCGTCGTGGTCACTGGCGGCTCCTCGGGCAGCGGTCCAACGGGCGGGGTGGGGGGCTTCGCCAGCGGTGGCAAGGACATGGGGTCGAGCGCCGCGGCGGGTGACAGCGGCGTCGACGCCTGTACAGAGCTGACCGGCCTCGGCGACTGCGGCGGTGCGCAGATCGAGGCCAAGTTGCGCACGGTGAACATGCTGCTCGTCATCGACAAGTCGGGGAGCATGACGGACCCCTTCGGCGATCAGGACAAATGGACGGCGTTGAAAAGCGCCCTCAATACGGCGCTCACCAACGTGCGAACGGAGATGAACTTGGGGATGATGCTGTTCCCCTATTCTCTTTTCCACACCATTCCGCTTCAGGACTGCGGTGACAATTGCTGCGACGTCGACAACGGAACGGCTGCCGTGACGGTGCCCATCACCTTGGGCACGACGGCCGTCATGCAGATTGGCGACGAGCTCGACATGACGACGCCGGGCGGCGGAACTCCGACGGCCAAAGCCCTCGCGGCGGCCTACGACTACTTCAAGAACGGGGACGGCGCGCGGCTCCAGGGCGACGACTACGTGCTCTTGGCTACCGACGGCGGGCCGAACTGCAACGCGGACCTCACGTGCGAAGGCGCCACCTGCACGACGAACCTCGACGGCCAATGTCAGAACTCGAGCAACTGCTGCAAAAATGACGACTCCCGCATCATGTGCCTCGATTCCGATTCCGTGCTGGCGCAGCTGGAAGCGCTGAGTGCGATCAACGTGCCGACCTTCGTCGTCGGCTTGCCGGGTACCCAGCAATACGCGAGCTACCTCGATCAATTCGCGGAGGCGGGCGGCGAGCCGAACCCGGTCGGCGATACCAAGTACTACGCCGTCTCGGCAGACAAGGGCGTGCAAGGGCTCGTTGACGTATTCGAGACGATCACGACCGAGCTCGTGCGCTCCTGCGAGATCCCGCTTACCGACGCGCCCGCGGACACGCAACTCGTCAATGTGGCGGTGGACTGCACCGTCGTGCCGCGCGACAGCGCGGACGGCTCCGGCTGGACCTTCGACCAGGAGGTGGACCCCACCGAGGTCATTCTGCACGGCCCGGCCTGCGATCGCCTGGAGGCGAATGGCGCGAAGCGCGTCGACGTGATCTTCGGCTGCAGGACGGTGCGCTGACCGCGCAGTTTCAGAAAGGCCACGATGCATCGCTTCTCGCGCACGCTCGCTCCACTATTCGCGCTCCTGCTCGCCGCCGCGAGTTGCAGCTCATCTTCCGATGACAGGGGGCTCGCGAGCGCGGGCGGTGCGAGCGCGCAGGGCGGTTCGAGCGCGCAGGGCGGTTCGGGCGCGCAGGGCGGTTCGGGCGCACGGGGTGGCTCCAGCTCGCCAACCGGAACCGGCGGCGGCGCAGCCAAAGGCGGCTCGACCGTGGGCGGCGCAGGCGGGTCTGGTGGCTCGGGCGGCGTGACCAGCAGCGGTGGATCCGGCAACTCCAGGAGCACGGGCGGCTCGAGCGCTTCGACGAGCACTGGCGGCTCGGGCGCAAGCTCAGCGGATGCTTGTCCGGGCGTCTCCGCCGACGACGCGAGCCAAGGCGGCAACGGAACGGAGGCTTGCGCCGGTGTGTCGAACGAGGCCGAGTCGGTCCCGATCGATCTATTCATCATGATGGATCGCTCGATCTCGATGGCGAACCTGATCCCCGGCACCAACGTCACGCGTTGGGAGGCCTTGCAGCAGGCCGTACAGCAGTTTGCACAGAACCAGAACGGCGACGACATTCGCGCCGGCATCGGCTTTTTCGGAGTGACGGACACCGGCGACGACGACATCGACTGCAACACCGCGAACTACTCGAAGGCCGCAGTCGACATCGGTGACCTCGCCACGACGGGCCCCGAGCTCGCAGCGGCGATGAGTGACGTGCTGCCGGGCGGCCTCACACCGACGGGGCCCGCGCTCACGGGCGCGCTCGACTACGCCTCGACTTGGGCGAGCGACCACGTCGGGCGCGCGACGGCTGTCGTGCTCGTGAGCGACGGCTATCCGACGCAGTGTCAAACGCGATCGGTCACGGACCTCGCGACTATCGCGAAGAACGCCCATCTCGCCAAACCGTACGTGCGAACCTACGTGATCGGCCTCGGCGGCGACGTGAATCTCGATGCCATCTCCGTCAGCGGCGGGACGCACCAGGCATTCAAAGTCGACGAGGGCGACATCAGCGCCTCCTTCGTCAATGCCCTGCTCAACGTCGCCAACACGAAGCTCGCTTGCGAGTACGCGCTTCCGGCGCCGGCCACGGGCGGCCAAAAGCTGGATCTCTCCGAGGTCTCCGTCACGTACACGCCCGCTGGAGACGTCGCGACGGAGGAAATTCCCTCGATCTCGGGCAGCGGCTCGTGTGCCAACTCGCCCAACGGCGGCTGGTTCTACGACGACGCGGCGAACCCGACGAGCATTCAGGTGTGCCCCTGCACCTGCTCGCGTTTCGAGGCGGGTCGCGTCGATATCCGAGTGGGCTGCAAGCCAATCGTCGGACCGAGGTAGGCCGGTGAATCGCTCCCAGGGATCACGCATGAACTCACGCCTCTCGTGCTTGCTGCTCGTCGCAGGACTGGTCGCCGCGTGCGGGAGCGACGACCAAGACAAGAAGATCGATCCGTCCGAGGTCGTGCAAACGTACGCCGTCAATCTCAAGGCGAACTACGAAGACGCGATCGTCAAGCTCGAGGCTTTTCAAGACGTCATCGACGCCTTCGTGGAGGCGCCGAGCGAGAGCGGCTTGGCGGCCGCGCAGGCAGCGTGGCTCGACGCGCACGCCATCTACGGGCAGAGCGAGGTGAGTCGCTTCTACGGCGGGCCCTTGGACGAAGCTCAGGGGCGCATGAACGAGTGGCCGCTCGACGAGAATTTCCTCGACTACACGGCCGATAGTCCGATGGGCGGCATCGTCAACTCGCCCGACCTCTACCCCGAGATCACGGTCGACCTGCTCAAATCCACGGACCATATGGGCGGACTCGAGAACCTCCCTGCGGGCTTTCACGCCATCGAGTTCTTGCTCTGGGGGCAGCGTTTGAGTCAGTCGGACGGGCCGGGCAATCGCCCCTACACCGACTACGTGGACGGCGGCACGGCAGCCAACCAAGATCGGCGCCGCGCCTACCTGAAAGCAGCGACGGAGCTCTTGCTGTCGGACTTGCAGGGTGTCGCGAGCGAGTGGGATCTGAGCGATCCGAACAGCTACGGCTCCGAGTTCGTGGCGGCACCCACCGGCGACAGCATCCAGAATATCGCGCGCGGTCTCACCGATCTCTCCATCTCGGAGCTCTACTACGAGCGCTTGCTCGACCCCTACACGACGATGGACCGCAAGGACGAGGAGTCCTGCTTCAGCGAGACCACTTACACGGACCTGGTTGCAAACGCGATCGGCGTAGAGAACGTGTATCTCGGGCGCTACGGCTCGGTCTCGGGTCCCGGGTTGTCGGATTTGGTGCGAGCCCAAGCTGCGACCTTGGATGATCAGCTAAGGACGCAGATCCACGCGACCGTGGTCGCCATCACGGCCATTCCCCAGCCCTTCGATCACACGGTGATCGCGCCCGCGACGTCGCCGGACCACCAGAAGCTCGATACCGCCGTGCAGGCGTTCTGGCCGCTGCTCCCACACAACAATCCTGGGTCGGGGCCGCAAGATCTGTACGAGAGCATGGCGGCGACGCTCGGCGTCGTGATCAACCTGTGATGTCGAACGCCATCAGGCGCGCCGGTCTGGCTCTATGCCTCACGCTGCCGCCGCTCGCCGGCTGCAGCGACGGCTCGGTCGCCACGTCGCGAGCGTCGAGTGAGTCGATTCCCGCCGCGGCCCTGCTGGGCGGCGACACGACCGTGTTCGACGAGGGCGACGAAGCGCTCGTGCATCCGTTGCGCAATCTCTCGGCGGATTTTCGGGGACCGTTTCAGATCGGCGACGGAGTGTTCAATCGCAACTGGGTGAGCGCGCCAGCGACGCCACCGGGGCGTGACGGCCTCGGCCCGACCTACAACGCGATCTCGTGTTCCAGCTGTCATAACAACAACGGTCGGGGCGCTCCACCCATGGCCGAGGAGCCCTTCGAAGGGCTCTTGCTCCGGCTCGGTGTGGAGGGCACCGGCGAGAACGGCGCGCCGGTACCCGACCCGAACTACGGCGATCAAATGCAGCCCTTTGCGATCCTCGGTGTGCCGGCCGAGGGCACCCCGCACGTGACGTACAGCGAGACCGCCGGCAGCTACGCCGACGGTGAGAGTTATTCTCTGCGTGCACCCCAGTACACGGTCACGGCGCTCGCGTTTGGGCCGCTCGCGGACGGCATTCTGCTTTCACCGCGCCTCGCGCCGCAAATGGTGGGCCTCGGCTTGCTGGAAGCGCTCAGCGAAGACACCCTCGAGGGTTTTGCCCAAGCGAACGGCGGACACACGAACCACGTGTGGGATGTCGCGGCTCGAGCCACCGTGCTCGGGCGCTTCGGCTGGAAGGCGAACCAGCCGAACCTTGCGCAGCAAACGTTCGCGGCGTTTCGCGGTGACATCGGCGTCACCTCGGAGCTCTTCCCCGAGAAGAATTGCCCCGAGGCGCAGAGCGCGTGCGCCGCCGCGCCCCAGTCGGAGACTCTTCCGAACATTCAAGATCCGAAGGCCAGCGCCATGGTCGTGCACGCGCTCGGGCTGGCCGTGCCCGCGCGTCGCAACCTCGATGATCCTCAGGCGCTCCACGGCGAGCAGCTCTTCGCGCAGGCAGGCTGCGCCAAATGCCACATCCCGGACATGGAGACCGGAGAGCTCGCGGACTGGCCCGAGCTTTCGCACCAAACCATCCATCCCTATACGGACTTGCTCTTGCACGACATGGGCGCCGAGCTCGCCGACGGACGCGCCGATTTCGAAGCGACCGGCAGTGAGTGGCGCACGCCGCCCTTGTGGAGCCTGGGGCTCAGCGCGAAGATCGACGGGTACCTGTTCCTGCTCCACGACGGGCGTGCGCGGGACTTCGCCGAGGCCATCCTCTGGCACGCGGGTCAGGCCGAAGACGCGCGCGAGGCGTTCCGCGCCATGCCGAAGAGCGATCGCGACGCGCTGGTCGCCTTCCTGACGTCGCTCTGACGGAACGTCATAAAAACAACGACGCGCCGAGGGTAACGTGGGGGAAACCGATGCGCACGGTGAGGCCGAAGCGGTCCGAGATCATGAAGCGCGCGCCGGGGTAGAACACCAGTTCGGCGAAGCTCGTGTGGCTGTCGCGGTAGCTGCAGAAGGCGCCCGGCGCGTCGGGGCAGGGGCGAGCCCAAGACCAGCGTTCATGGGCGACCGCGAGACCTAGCTCCCCGAATACGCTGATGCGCCGATGGACGAAGAAGTTCCATTGCACGGCGACGGGAACCCAGAAAGCGTCTGCAGAATAGTCGTAATCGTCGCAGGCCGGCCCGGGCAGATCGCGACAGCCGTAACCGTGGTCGTACCCGAAGCGTAGCCAATCGAGTCCGAACGTGATCGCGAGGCTGTTGTTGATCGACGGGATCGGACCGTTGTGCATGAGCGGGATCGACGCTCGCAGTCCCAGGCCGACGCCGTCGCCCGCAAAATGGTGAGGCGCATCCGTCCAACCGAGCGTGAGGTGCGGCTCGATTTCCACCGCGTACTGCGGGTGGGCTCCCGGTTCCTTGATCTGAGCGGGTGCCGGCGCGGCCAGCATCAACACGAACAGCGCGGGCGCGATGCGAAACGTTTGGGCCAAAACTATCCCCGAGCAGGCTGGGTTCGACACGATCTCCATCGGTGAATGGCGACAGCAGCGAGCTCTTCTGACGCCGCGCATCCGCGGGCGCGGACCTCCAAGCCCTCCTGGCGAAGGCGGCCGGATTGGATGGACCTCCAAACCCGCCCAGCGGCGGAGCACGCTAGATCTGCACGCAGCCTCGACCGAGGATGGTCGCGAGGCCGACGCGCTGAGCTACCGCCTCTTGACCCCACGTCGGAAGCGCTTGAAGCTTTTGAGCGGGCACCATGCGGGTCCGTTGGGCGGCGACGAGGACTGAGGGCAGCGCGCAGGGCGACGAGCAAGTCGAACTCCCGCGGGTGCTGGTCGTCGACGACCTACCGAGGAACTCGAAGCTGGTCGAGGCGATCCTCGAGCCGCTGGCGTGTGAGGTGGTACACGCGCATTCGGGTCAGGAAGCGCTTGCGCGCCTCGACACTTTCGAATTCGCCGTCCTGCTGCTCGACGTGCAGATGCCGGAGATGGACGGCTACGAGCTTGCTCGGCGCGCGCGCGCCCACCCGCGCGCAAGGGAGGTCCCGATCCTCTTTCTCACGGCGATGGGGCCAGGCCGGGATGTCGCGCTTCGCGTTTATGAGTCGGGGGCGGTGGATCTGCTCTTCAAGCCGCTCGATGCGACGATTCTCCGCAGCAAGGTCCAGATTTTTCTCGAGCTTCACATGAGCCGCCAGCGGCTGGCGGCCGCGTACAAAGAGCTCAAGACGACTCAAGCGCAGCTCATTCAGGCCGCGAAGATGGCCTCACTCGGTGAGCTCGTCGCAGGCATCGCCCACGAGGTCAATAATCCGCTCGCCTTCGTGCTGTCTCACCTAGAAACGGTGAAGAAGAACCTCTCGAAGGTCGAGCAAACCCCTGGCACGATCTTCGCGCAGTCCGCGACGCCCGACTGGGACCGAGCAATGACGCGACTCGACGAGATGCGCGGGGGTCTCGTGCGCATTCGCGACCTCGTGTCGAAGCTTCGCGTCTTCTCCCGGATTGAGGAGGGCGAGCGGAAAGCGGTCAGCATCCGCGAAAGTGTCGAGTCCGTTCTCCTGATCCTTGGTCATCGGCTAACCAACGTGACCGTCCAGCTCGATTGCGGCTTACCGGACTTGCTCGAATGCTACCCGAGCCTCCTGAACCAGGCGCTCCTGAACATCGTGGCGAACGCGATTGACGCCATTGGGGGCGGGGGTGCTGTCAGCATCCGCACGGAGGTGAGCGAAGGCAACTACTCAATCAGCGTTCGCGACAGCGGGCCCGGGATCCCCTTCGCGCTCAAGGACCGAATTTTCGAACCATTCTTCACGACCAAGGCACCAGGCGAGGGGACCGGACTCGGCCTTTCAATCACCTATTCGATCATGCGACACCATGGGGGGACGCTCGACTTCGATTGCCCGTCCGAAGGCGGTACGATCATGAAGCTCGTCTTCCCGTATTCGAGCGACTAGCTCGTCAGGCGCGGCCTCGTCCCGGTCCGCGTCAAGGCCCTCTAGGCGGCAAGCACGTCGGCGAACGACGTGATCAGACGTTCTACGTCCTCTCGTTCGTTGTGAACGGATACCATGAAGCGAACGCCGGCTCGGGGGCCATCGACGAAAGGGGGGACGACGGCGCCCGCATAGATGCCGCGGTTGCGGAGCGTCTCGAGAAGCTCGCGCGTCCTGCGCTCGGTGCCGCACGGCAGGAAGAAAATCGGGGTCTCGTCGGTGTCGGCAAGGGGGACCCGGCGTGTGGCGGCTTCCGCAATGACCCAGCGAATCCTCGCCATGAGTCGTTCTTGTCGTGCGAGGAAATCGGGAGCGAGATGTAACCTCGCAGAGGCAACCGCGGCACCGAGCATGGGCGGAGGGATGGCTCCTGACAGCAGCATCCCAGCCGAGTGCTCCACCCGTTCCGACCACTCCCGACTGGGAAAAGAGAGAGCCGCGCCCGCAGCGCTGAACGCCTTGTTCAGGGATAGAGCGACGAGGACTCGAGCATGGTCGGCGAAGCGCGCGAGCGTGGGGCCACGCCCGTGCTTGCCGAACCACGACGTCGCGTGCGCATCGTCGACGTACAAGTGCAGGGAGGGAAATCGTTCGAGCAGAGCCGACAACCCGAGGAGGTCGGCGCGCCGCCCGGTCAGCGGATCGATGCCGTCGAGCACGTACCAGACCCGGCGGTGCGCCGGCGCCCTTCGCTCGAGCGCTTCCTCGAGCAGCCGCAAGTCACCGCTCACGGTCTCGAGCGGCACGCCGGGGACCAATGCGAGCGCCGCATGCAGGCTCGGATGCGCGGCATACTCGACCAAAACGGCGTCACCTTCCTCGACGATGCAGGGGAGTGCGCCGAAATGGGCCAGCGTGGTCGAGGGCGCGATGACCACGCAACGCTCCGTCATCGCTTCGATGAGTGCGCGCAGCTCGGCGTATTCTCCCGCGCCGAGCAGTGCGCGCGGGAAGGGAAATTGGACGCCGTCACGCTCGATGGCGACGCGGGCGCCCTCCGCCAGCTCAGGTGAGCGTGCGAGGCCAACGTAATCATAACTCCCGAAGTTAAGAAACGACCGACCGCCGACCTCGATGAACCGACCCGAGTAACCACCCGGATCGGCGATCTCGTACAAGAAACAGTCACGAGGTCGGGCCATGAGCTCGCGCTTTTCGGCCGGTAAAAGGCGGGTAGGCAGCGAGAAGCGCTCCCATGCGGGTACCATGATTTGGAACCGGGCGATAGATGACGGCCGTTGCCCTTCTCTGCCCCTCGGGTCAGGGCTCGTCTTGCCGGGGCGCCTCGGGTAGACTTGCACGGGTCGCCTGGGGTGATTGTGAAGGCCGTCTCAACTCGAGCAGGTGTGAATGGCAGGTGAGCCGATCCTGATCGTCGACGACAACCCGGGGAACACGAAGCTCGTATCGTTCTTGCTGGGGAGTCGAGGCTACCCGGTGAGGACGGCAGCCAGCGGCGTCGAGGCACTCGCGCTCATCGCGGAGGAGCTGCCTCGCTTGGTTCTCATGGATCTTCAGATGCCCGGGATGGACGGTTACGAACTCACGCGGAGGCTCAAGTCCGAGACGAGGACGCGTGGGATCGTCGTGGTGGCCGTCACGGCTTATGCAATGAAAGGCGACGAGGAGCGAGCGCTGGACGCTGGTTGTGACGGGTACATGACGAAGCCGATCGACACGCGTTCCTTCGCCGATGTCGTGTCAGGTCTGCTCAGTCGAGGTTCGAGGAGCCCATGAAACCGACCATTCTTCTGGTCGAAGACAATCCGATCACGCGCAAGCTCGTCCGCTTCACGTTGACGAAGCAGGGCTATTCGTTGCTCGAGGCCGAAGACGCCGCGTCGGCGCTCCGCCTCGCGGAACAGGGGCCCGATCTGATTCTCCAAGATCTCGTGCTGCCCGACATGGACGGGTTCGAGTTGGCGGGACGCCTGCGCGAGCGGATGGGCAGCCGCGCAGTTCCCATCCTCGCGTTCTCGGGGTTCGTCTCGAAGCTCGAGGAGGCGAAGATCTCGGCGGTCGGCTTCGACGACGTGATCGTCAAGCCGATCGAACCTTCACGGCTCGTTCGGGTCATCGAAGCGCACCTGCCACCGGCGGAGGATTTGGCAGCCGAGGTCTTCGGAAGCGGTCGCCGCCTGCTCATCGCCGACGACGACCCCATCTTGGCAAAATTGGCCGCGTTCCGTTTCTCGCGGCTCGGCTTCGAAGTGAGCGTGGTCGGGGACGGCGCCGAGGCGCTGCGTCAAATCTGCGTGGACCGGCCGACGATCGTGGTGTCCGACGTCATGATGCCGCGACTCGACGGCTTTCAGCTGTGCATCGAGGTGCGCAAGGACCCAGCTCTGTGCGCGCTCCCGGTGGTGCTGATGACTTCGAGCTACTCCGATGAAGGGGATCGTCGTCTGGCCGAACAAGCGGGCGCCACGGCGTTCGTCGTAAAGACCCCGGATCTGCGTGGTGTCATCGCGGCTGTCCGATCGGCACTGAGCGGCGCCGTGGCGCCCGCGTCGCCGACGGTCCTGCGCCCCGAGGTGGAGCGCGAGCACACCCACCGCGTCATCCAGCAGCTGGAGCGGCAAGTCTCGCTGACGGCCGGTGTTTCTCAACGCTGCGCACTGCTCTCCGCCGAGCTTTCGATTTTGAGCAGCATTTCGGAAGCGCTGACGCGCAACGAGGACTTCGAAGCCTCGCTCGACGAGGTGATCGCCGAGTGTTTCGACGCCGGTGGGATTTCCATGGGAGCGCTCTATACCTTTCCGAACTCCAAAGAGGTGCGCGCCCGGCCGTTCGGGAAGCAGAGCGCTTGGTCGGCCGAAACGCTGGCGGAGTTCTTCGGCGACGTCGATGAGCTCTGCACGGCCTTGCGAGAGTTCGGTACGATCGAACTACCGTCGGACGATGGCAGGTTCGTTCGCGCGAATCGGGCGCTCCGGGCGGCGGGCCCCTTGTCGGCGTTGGGACTACCGCTGACCCATCGGGGCGAGCTGATCGGTGGGCTGTTCCTGGCCTCGAAATCCATACGCCTGGACGATGCCGACCGGCGCGCGTTCGTCACGAGTGTCGCCGGTCAGATCGCACAAGCGCTCGCGCTGGTCCGGACGTTCTCGCAGCAGGTCGAGTCCGAGCGCCGCGCTCAGGAGACGGCAGGGACGCTGCGAGCGATGATGGAAAGCATGGCCGACGGCGTCGTGGTCGCGGACCTTGCCGGTAATTGCCTTTACCGCAACGCCGCGGCCGAGGACCTCGTGAACCTGGTCGGCGTTGCCGGAGCTGCTCCAGGCCCGGTCGCCAGCGTCGGTCTATTTCTGCCGGATCGGGCCACGCCCTATCCGCCGCAGGAGCTGCCGCTCGTCCGCGCGATGCGCGGGGAATCCGTACAATCAGCCGAGATCTTCATGCGTCACGAGGCCTCGCGTGAAGGCGTCTGGCTCAGCGTGAACGCCATGCCGCTGCTCGATGCCAAAGCTGCGCGGCGCGGTGGCGTTGCCGTGTTCCGGGACGTGACCGCAGAGAAGACGGCGAATGAGCAGCTCATGGTGAGCGATCGAATGGCCTCGGTCGGCATGCTCGCGGCCGGTGTGGCGCACGAGATCAACAACCCGTTGGCAGTCGTGATTGGCAACGTCGAGCTGGCTTTGGAGGAGCTCGACCTTCTCGGGCGGGACACGAGAAATCTTCGGATCGTGGGTCATCTCAAGGAAGAGCTCGGCGACGCTCTCGACGCAGGCCACCGCGTGCGCGACATCACCCGCGACCTCAAGACGTTCTCACGCGCAGAGGAAGAGAAGACGGCCGACGTGGACGTTCGCGTCGTGGCGGAGGCGGCCATACGGCTCGCTTGGAACGAGATCCGGCATCGAGCCCAGCTCGAGAAGGATTTTCAGAGCGTGCCCCGCGCGCGCGTGAACGAGTCGAGGCTGGCTCAGGTCTTGCTCAACCTGCTCGTGAATGCGGCTCAGGCGATCCCCGAAGGGAACGCGCAAGAGAACGTCATCCGGATCGCGACGCGTCGCGACGGGAGTCAACGCGTCGTCATCGAGATCAGCGACACGGGCCCCGGCATCCCTGCCGATGTCCTGCATCGGCTGTTCACGCCGTTCTTCACCACCAAGCCGGCCGGTGTCGGCACTGGGCTCGGTCTGGCGATTTGCAGGCGTATCGTCACTGCGGCGGGCGGCGAGATCAGCGTCGAAAGTCAGGTCGGACGCGGGACAGAGTTCCGCGTCCATCTGCCCGCGAGCACGGACTACGAGGCCAAACCGGCGCCCCCTCGCCCCCCGAGCCACCCGGCTCCGCGCCGCGGATCCGTGCTCGTCGTCGATGACGACGAAGGTGTCAGTCGGGCGATCGAACGAGTGCTTGGCTCGCAGCACGTGGTGGTCGCCTTCACGCACGCAGGGAAGGCACTCGAGACGATCGCCTCGGGTGCTCGCTACGACGTCATCATCTCGGACCTGGTGATGCCTGAAATGACGGGCATGGATTTTTATGAGGAACTCTTGCGCGTCGCGCCCGAACAAGCGGCGCGCGTCATTTTTTTGACGGGGGGAGCCTTCACGCCGCGAGCGCGGGAATTTCTCGATCACGTCGAGCGACCTTGCCTCGACAAGCCGTTCGATCCCCGCGTGCTTCGCGACCTCGTCAACGATCGAGTCCGTTAGCACACCCGCCTCGGCATACTTATGCTACTAGGCGCAGATGGGGCTAAGCGTTCAAGCAGCTGAACACGCCAGCTTCGACGAACAGGGGCGGTACGACGCCGTCGCGCAGGAGGTGTGGCGCGAGGTACTGCGCAGGAACGACGAGCTCGTTCACGAGCAGGGGAAGTGGATCCACCCGGCGTATCTCGAGGGGTTGCGGCGCCTCGACCTCCCTTCGACCATTCCGCGGCCGGATGAACTCAACGCGCGGCTCGAACCGATCGGATGGAGCGTCGTCTCCGTCGCAGGCTACCTCCCGACCGCCGCGTATGCCGGTTTGGTGGCGGACGGCATCCTTCCGATCTCGCGGGTCGTCCGGCGCCCCGAACACATCGATTTCGCGCCGGCGCCCGACATGGTCCACGACGTGCTGGGCCATCTGCCACTGCTCTTTTCGCCCGAGTTTCGCGACTATCTGAAGACCCTCGCGCGCGTGATGGTGAGGGCGGTGGCCAGCCCCTTGGACCAGGAGCTCTACGAGGCCGTCACCCGAATGGCCGAACTCAAGGGAGACGTACTGTCAGCTCCGTCCGCTGTCGCGGCCGCCGAAGCCGATGTGGAGCGCGTGACACTCGCGCTCGGCGCTGCCACTTCCGAGGCCACGGCCCTACGCCGGCTCTATGTGTGGAGCGTCGAGTTCGGACTGCTCGGCGACGCCGCGAATTCTACGGTGCACGGGGCGGCGCTCCTCTCTTCTCCCGCCGAATTTCGCGCTGCTCGCGCCCACGACGCTACGACCATCCCGTACTCGCTCGGGGTCGTTGGTCACGAAAATTCGTTCTCCGAACTCTTGCCGCAGTACTTCGTCGCGCGGGACTTCGCGCATTACGGCGACGTTCTCGCCGAATACGAGGCGACCATGGAGTTCCGGCACGCGAGCGCTTCGGCAAGCGACGTGCGCGCACTCGCCCCGGCCGCCTCGGAGCGTCGCCATGCTTGAGCGCATTCTGGAGGAAGAGATCATGGACACCGAGCAGTCGGCTCGGGAGTACGCGGCCTTCGACAACCGCGTGGTCAACGAGGAGTTCGTGGCGCGGGCTCTGGAGCTTGCGCCGGTGAGCGGCACCGTGCTCGACGTCGGCACCGGACCGGGCGACATTTCGATTCTACTCGCGACGCGCAATCCGCGGCTCGAAATCCTTGCGATCGATCTGGGCTCGCACATGCTCGAGCTCGCTCGCCGAAAGGTGGCCGAGGCGGGGGTCACGCGGCAAGTCCAGATCGCACTCATGGATGCGAAGGCGACCGGGCTGCCGAGCGGAAGCTTCGACATGATCGTCTGCAACAGCCTCGTGCATCACATCCCGGAGCCCGAGGCTGTGTTTTCCGAGGTCCAGCGGCTGGCGCGCTCCGGCGCAGGCCTGTTCATCAAGGATCTCGAGCGGCCGGAATCGCTGACCGAGCTCGAGCGGCTGGTGGATACCTACGCTCGCGACTGCACGGCGTATCAGCGCCAGACGTTCTTCGACTCATTGCACGCCGGTCTCACCGCGCGTGAGGTCGAGTCCATTTGCCGGCGACTGTCGTTCTCGGACGTCGAGGTCAGGCGCTGTTCGGATCGACATTGGTGCTTGGAACGGCGGGCGACGCCATGACCGGGCTCTCGCCGGCCGGCGGCGTGGCCGTCGCGCACAAGACGCTCGCAGAGTTCGGCGCGGAAAGGCTCGCGAACCTGTGCGACGGACTCGGGATGGCCTCGGCCTCACGCGAGCTCGTGGATCTCTTCGGCTCACTCGTGCAGCCGTGGGGTTCTCGTCGAGTAGGAGCCGTCCCGCGCTACTGCTCGAACGTCGCCGACGACCAAGCGCCCTTCGAGTTCGCGATCGCCATTTCCAACGGACCGCCGGAGATCCAGGCTTACGTGGACCCGCAAGGCGAGCCGCCCACGCCGCGCTCGAACCAACGTGCGGCCCGCGAGCTCTTGTTGACCGTCGCGCCGCGCTTCGAGGTTTCGCTCGAGCGCTTCCGCGCGATCGAGGACCTGTTCCTACCGGAGGCCCCGGAGCCCCCATTTTCGCTATGGCTCGGCGTCTCGTGGCAGCCGGGACGCGGGCTCTTACCCAAGATCTACCTGAATCCCCACGTGCGCGGCCGCGCCGAAGGCCCCGCGCTCATGACGGAGGCGATGGAGCGTCTCGGACTCGGGCTCGCGTGGCGCACCGTCGAACGGCTGCTCTCGCTGCGCGACGGACGCGACGAGATCGGTATCGTCGCGCTCGACCTCGAGCCAGCGGGACCGACGCGGCTCAAGATCTACGTGCGTCACCATCGCGTGTCCGTACCCGAGGTCCTGCCCCTGATGGAGCTCACGGGAGAGTTCTCGCGGCGTGACATCGCGACCTTCTACACGTCGCTCGCGGGCGGTCAGGGGCCGTTCCTGAAGAAGCCGATTGCCAGCGTGTTCGCGTTCCGTGACTCGGGCTCGCTAGGGCCAGCGGCGGTCAGTCTCGAATTTCCGATCGGAAAATACGTCGAGAACGACGCGGTCGCGCAGGACCGCATTGGCCGTTGCCTGCGCGCCTTCGGGCTCACGACGGACGCCTACGATCGAGCGATCCGTGCCTTTGCGATCCGTCCGCTGGCCGCGCGCGCCGGGATCCACGCTCACGTGACCTTGCGCAAGCTCGCGCAGGGGCCGCGGGTTGGTATCTACCTGGCCAGCGAGGCCTATGGCGGGACGTCCTCGTAGGAAGCAAAGCCAAAGGAACCCGGAGGAACCTAGCGATGGAGCTCGTGGACGAGAAGTTTCGGCGCCTGGACGAGTACTACCGGAGAGCCGTCGAAGGGCACGTCTACATCCGTGAGACGCTCGAAGCGTTCTACGAAACCGTGGGCGCGCGGATCGCCCGGCTGCCGTCGAGGCCGCGGATCCTCGAGCTCGGTAGCCATGCTGGTTTCATCACGGAATCGATCCTGCAAAGGTGGCCTGAGGCCGACATCGTCGTGAACGACGAGAACGTGGAGCTCCTCGAAATGGCCCGCAAACGGCTTGCCGAGCGCGACGTTCGCTTCGAACGCGGCCCACTGGGCGCGAGCTCGGGTGCGTTCGATCTCGTGGTCTCGGTCGCGCGCCACCACCATTTACCGTACGGCTACTTGAGCAACGTGCACCGAGTACTCAAGGCCGACGGGGTCTATGTCCTGGCGGACGAGCTCTGTCCCGAGTATTGCGGTGCGGCCGCGCTCGAGCGTATCGCCGCAGCCGAGGTGCTCGAGCTCGCCGGGGGCTACGTATTCACGTCGCGGGCTGATTGGCTTGCGTTCGAGCGGAGCGGGACCGTTCCGCTTTACGCCCGGGAACTCGAGGACTGCCGCCGGCGCTCGTTGTGGCATTGGTATCGATTCGTCGTCGATTGCGCGGTCGAGCGTGGCTACTTCGACATCGCCGGCGGGGAGCTCCAGAGCGCCATGGACGACTTCGTGACGGGCTCCAAGGCCGAGCACAAGTTCAGCCCGGCCATCGTCGAACGCGAATTCGAGCTGGCGCGCCTGCGCCGGCTCACGAAGCGCGTGATCGGCTCACCCGACGATGCGACGCGACAGGGCATGTTCGTCTACGAGCTCGGCCGCGGCTGAAGCTCGAGCCAACGCTCCAAGTAACCCTAAGTGTTCTCACTTCGCGCGGCGAAAGAGCGGGGAAGAAAACCGCGGACCACGGCGGAGAGGGGAAAGTCGTCGCCGGCTCCCTTCTGCACGATGGTGTGAGCAGCGGCGTGCAGGCGCCGTCGCTCGTCCGGTGAGAGATCCTTGACGGTCCAAATCATCACGGGAACTTGCGAAGTTTCGGGCGATGCGCGCAGGCGCTCGAGGAAGACGAAGCCGTCCATGCTCGGCATGAGCAGGTCGAGGATGATGGCGCACGGCCGCACCCGTTCGAGCGCACCGAGCGCATCCACGGCGTTCGAGAAGCAGAGCGCCTCGTAGCCGAGTTTCGAGAGCGTCGCCTCCATGAGCCGCAAGGAACCCTGATCGTCGTCGACGACGAGAACGGGGCGGCCGCGCGCAGGGGGCGCACCGCCGCGTTCGAGCGCGCCGAGGAGGGCGTGCCCGTCGATCGGCTTGGTAAGTACGTCGGTCACCGCGAACCCCGCCGCAGCCTGATCGTCGACCACGACGGCCAGCGCGATCACGGGCACGGGTCCCCGCTCGTCCTCGCTACGGATCCGCTGCAGCAGACTGCGCAGATCGTCGGCGTCGGGCGCCACCACGCTGAACGTGATGGCGTCGTAGGCGCGCGCCTGCCACGCCGCCATCGCTTCCGCCGAAGTTGCGACGGCGTCGACCGCGTAGCCCGCGGCGCGTAGCACCCGGACCAGGACCTCGCGGTCGCTTCGATCGTTCTCGACGACGAGCACACCCGTCGCCGCCGGCACGTCGGCGCGGCGCGGCGGCTCACTCTGCGGTATCGGCCGACACGGAAGCACGGCGAAGAACACGCTGCCTCCGCTCGGTGCGGCGCGCATGCCGACGCTGCCGCCCTGCGCTTCCGCCAGGCGCTTCGTCAGCGCGAGGCCGAGCCCGGTCCCGCCGTGCCGTTTGCCGGAGCCGGAGTCGAGTTGCTGGAAGGGAACGAAAAGGCGCGTCACCTCCTCGCGGCCCACGCCCGGTCCCGTGTCTTCTACTTCCAGGCGGAAACGGTCACTGCCCTCGGGCAGCGCGCGAACGAGGACCTTGCCGCCCTCGGGCGTGAACTTCAGCGCGTTCGAGAGGTAGTTCTGCAGTATCTGCGTCAAGCGTCCGGGATCGAGCTCGATGGGCGGGATGGCGCGATCGACCGACGTCTGGACGTCGAGGCGCTTGGCTCTCGTGGTCGCGAACTGACTCTGGACGACCGTCGTGATCAAGGCCTCCAAATCGATCGGCTCGGGGAGAAACTCCATCTTGCCGGCTTCCACCTTGGCCAGGTCGAGCACGTCGTTGATGAGCCTCAACAAATGCACGCCGCCCGCCAGGATCTCGCCGAGAAAGTCCTTCTGGGCGGGCTCGATCGGCCCCACCTGCTCGTCGTGCAGGAGTTCGGCAAAACCGATGATCGAATTCAACGGCGTGCGAAGCTCGTGCGACATGTTGGCGAGAAATTCGCTCTTCATGCGGTTGGCTTCCTCGATGCGCCGGTTTTCGGCTTCGAGCTCGACCGCGCGCAGCTGCGCTTGCTGCAGCCGCTTGCGCTCGCTGATGTCCTGCACGTTCGCGACGAAATAGAGTGGCTGGTCGTGAACGTCGCGCACGACGCTGCCGATGACTTCCACGGGGAGGCGGCTACCGTCCTTGCGCAGATGGGTCGTCTCGACGATGACCCTGCCGTGATCGGCCGTCTCGTGCGCGCGTCGTTCCATGTCGGCGCTCGTCTCGGGCGCCCACAACATCGAGACCGGCGTGCCGAGCAGCTCCTCGACCGTGTACCCGTGCATCTCGGCGTAAGCTGGGTTCACGGCCTCGATCTTCACGTCGCTCGCGCGGGCGAGGCCCACACCCCAAGAAGCGTGCTGGAAGATTCGTTGCCAATGGCGCAGCGCCTCTTCCGCCTGCCGCTGCTCGGTCACGTCGCGAAACACGAGGATGACCCCGCGAATTTGGCCAGTCTCGTGACGGATCGGCGCGCCGCTGTCCGCGATGGGGCGCCGCGAGCCGTCGCGTGCCACCAAGACCGTATGGTTGGCGAGTCCAACGACCACTCCCTCGCGGAGAACACGCGCGACCGGACTCTCGCGTAATTCGCCCGACGCCTCGTCCTCGATCCTGAACACTTCGCTGAGCGGTCGCTTCAGGCAGTCGCTGCCGGAGTAACCAGTCAAGCGTTCCGCCACCGGGTTCATGCGCGTGATGAGGCCGGCAGCATCCGTCACGATGACGGCGTCGCCGATGCTGTCGAGCGTGATCGCCAAATCCTGCTCGCGCGCGACGGCGCTCGCGTCGCGGCGCTCGAGGTAAGCGTTCGTGATCGTTTCGGCGCAGCGGTCGGCCAGCTCGTTCATCAGCTGCAGGACGGCGCCGAGTCGCGCGGCGTCCCCCCCGTGTCGCTGAATGAGGTGGGGAAGCAGCTTGGCCGCGAATGCCCGGGCCTCCGTACAGGCGGCTGCGAGCGGCAACCCCGAGTCGGCGTGCTCGCTGCCTCGACGCTCGAGATGAACGCGCAGCGCCGAGAAGTCGCCGCGGGCCGCTTGTTTCCAGCCCTCAGCCGCCCGCTCCGACGCGAAGTGGTCCGCGAATGCGGCCCACAGATCACCCAGCGCGGAGTCTTGATCCTTCGACAATGACTGCCTCATCCCCTAGCTGCCGGCCCGGTACGCGTCGCGACGGCTCCTCAGGCTAACCCGAAGCGACATGGGATTCATGAGCAATTGCAGCTGTGACCACTCATATAGTGCTGGCCTTGGATGGCCAGGCCGTAACATTTTTTGCAGCCCCGGCACCCAGGGGCATGAGCCAGAGCGACTTGAGCGGAGCCGCAGCCCCCGCGAGCACCAAGGCCGGCCGCCGGGAATGGCTCGGTCTAGCCGCGATCGCGCTGCCTTGCATGCTGTACTCGATGGATCTCACGGTCATCGACTTGGCACTGCCGGCGATTGGCCGTGCTCTCCGGCCGACCAGCGCGGAGCTCCTCTGGATCGTCGATATCTACGGCTTTCTCTTGGCGGGGTCGCTCATCACCATGGGCATGCTCGGCGATCGCATCGGGCGGCGGCGTTTGCTCTTACTCGGTGCGGCGGGCTTTGGCACGGCGTCGATCCTCGGAGCGTTCGCAACCACGCCGGCCACGCTGATCGCGGCGCGCGGGCTTTTGGGGGTCACTGGCGCCACGATTGCTCCCTCGACGTTGTCGTTGATTCGCAATCTGTTCGAGGACGCGCGCGAACGTACGTTCGCGATCGGCGTGTGGGCGACGAGTTTTTCGACCGGTGCAGCCATCGGGCCGCTCGTCGGCGGCCTGCTGCTCGAGCGCTACTTTTGGGGTTCGGCATTCTTGATCGGCGTGCCGATCGTCGCGCTCCTCTTGCTCGTCGGTCCGCTGCTTTTGCCCGAGTTCCGCGCCGAGCAGGGCAGTTCCATCGATTGGCTGAGCTCGCTCCTCTCCGTGCTGGGAGTGCTACCGATCATTTACGGCATCAAGCAAGCGGCCCTCGGCGGCTCTCTCGCGATCGGCACCACGAGCATCGTCGTCGGGGTGGTCGCGTGCGTGGCCTTTTTCCGCCGACAACGCAGGCTGGCCGAGCCGATGCTCGACGTCACGCTCTTGCGCAACCCGGAGTTCGCGACGTGGCTCGCCATCAACACGCTCACGCTCTTCGTCACCTTCGCGACGTTCGTGTTTCTCGCCCAGTTCATGCAGCAGGTGTTGGGACTGCGGGTGCTGGTGGCCGGCCTCTGCACGCTCCCCGCAGCGGGCGGCTTCATCGTGGGCTCACAGCTCGCGCCGCAGCTCGTGAAGCGCTTTCCCACGGCTCGCGTCATCGCCGTCAGTCTCGTCGTCGCAGCAGTGGGGCTCGGGGTGCTTGCGGCGCTCGGCTCTGATTCGGCGATCGGCGTCATGATCCTGGGCTCCGTGCTGCTTGCCCTCGGTGCGTCGCCCGCCGTCACGCTGGTGACCGACTTGGTGGTCGGCCACGCCCCGCCCGTTCGCGCGGGCGCGGCTTCGGCGCTTTCGGAGACGTGTGGTGAGCTCGGCGGCGCACTCGGGATCGCCATACTCGGTACCGTCGGGAGCGCGTTTTACCGCACACGCATGCTGTCGCCGGGGCCGGTCGCGATTCCCGAGGAGGCATTCGACACGTTGAGCGGCGCCTTGGCGGTCGCTCGACACATGCCGGTAAAAGAAGGTGCCGTGCTCGTCGCCCGAGCGCGCGCGGCCTTCGTCGGTGGGATGCACGAGGCGATGATCGTCGCCGCACTCGTGGCGGCCGCGTCGGCGCTGCTCGTGTATGTGCGCCTCGGCCGTTCGCGCACTGCCGAGGCACCCAGCGAGCACGCGAGCGAGCGTGCGAACACCGTCAGCTCCGAGGCCTGCGTCCCTTGATCCGTCGCATTGGAAACGCAGGCATCAGCGTGTCGAAGCGCTTGAAGGCCATGAGGTCGTCGATTTGAAAACCAGCCGCTTCGACCGCCGGGATCGGGTCGCGGTTCCAGCAGCAGCCCTGTTTGTTCAAGCGTAGCCAGAGTGGATTACCCAGGTCCATCAAGAACCTCGCCACCGGCGCTGCGCTACGGACGTGCTCGAGTGCACGAAGCTGCCCGCCAGGACGCAGCACGCGGTGTGCCTCGGCAAGCACGCGCTCGACGGACGGCACGCTGCAGAGCACGAGCCCGAGCACGACCGCGTCGAATGACTGGTCGGGGAAGGCGAGCTCCATGCCGCTCCCCGCTGCGACGCGGACACGACCAGAGCTACCGAGCGCCTTGGCCTTGGCCAACTCGAGAAAATCCGCTTCGGGCTCGATGGCTTCGACCTGCGCGTTGGGACCGAAGTACTCGAACATGGCTCCGGTCCCGCACCCGAGATCGAGCACGCGTCCGTCGAGATCGCCGACGAGCTCCCGCCGCACGTCGGCGTAGCCCTGTTCGTCGACGCGCCGCATGAGGATGTCGGTGAATTCGGCGCGCGGATGCTGCTTCTGCAGGGCCGAGATCGTCTTGCCCGTACCGAGGAAGTGCCCAATCTCCTTGAACATGTCGCCTCCTAGCTGACGCCTGAGAAGTTAGTGGCGGCGCCAGCGGGGATCATGAGGCGTTCTCCTCATGGTCGGGCATTTCGTATTCGGGGAGCAGCCCGTGCTGGACGGCGAACAGGCTCGCGGCAACACGGCTTCTCGCGTCGATTTTGGAGTAGATGTGCTCGATGTGATTACCCGCCGTCTTCGGCGTGATGGCGAGCCTACCGGCGATCTCCTTCGTCGAAAGCCCGCGAGCGAGCAGACGCAGTACCTCGATCTCGCGGGAGGTGAGCCCGGCGGGGCCTTCGCGTCGACGTGGAGTCTGATGGCCGGCGGCCGCGAGGACGGCCTCGACCTCGTCCGCGCCGAACTTCCCGGCGCGCGCCGCGTCTCGCAGGAGCTTTTTGGCGTCATCGGGCGAGCGCGCGGGGCGGTGGGGACGAGGCTCGCGCATCGCTTGATGGGCGTCGGCAACGCCGAGGACGCGGGCGTGCAGCAGGATGGCGCTGCCGGACAATCCCTTGGGGTAGCCCGAGCCGTCGAGTCGTTCTCGATGCTGCACGGCGATTTTTCCGAGGGGCGCGAGGGCCGGCGACTGGTGAAGCATGCGCTCGGTGATGTAGGGGTGCATCCGCACGCGCTCCCACTCGCCGGCACCGAGCGCGCCCGGCTTGTCCCAAATCGCGTTCGAGACGCCGAGGCGGCCGAAGCCGAGAACCCAACCAGCGCGGCGGAGCATGCCTAAATCCGTCGGCGGCAGCCCGAGCGCAGTCCCCGCGGCCGCGGCGAACTCGGCGACCGCCGCCGAGTGACCGAGCGTGAACGGTGACTTGAGATCGATGAAGTTCGAGATAGCGACGAGCGCGGCGTCGAACTGAGCGTCGGAGAGCACGATGGCGAGCGCGGGTTCGGCATCGATGACGGCCTTCCAGGCCTGCACGCTGTCGAGCCCAGCGGTGAGCTCGCTGTGCTCGAGCAAGCGCAGGAGCTTCGGATCGAACTGCTTCGCGCGCACGAGCGAAAGGGCGCGCACCGCTGCTGCTCCGCCCGCGCGCTGGGCTACCTCCACGTACTCCGCGAGTTGGGCGATGCGTGAGGCCACCGGAATCGCGTCGCCCGCGAGGAGCCCGGGGAAACCGCGCCCGTCCCATTGCTCGTACGCCGAGCCGACGGCATTCACCACCGCCGGCGGAAGAGAAAGCTGACTCGCCAAGGTCCCTGCGAGCTTCGCGTGCAGGCTGATCATCTCGGCGACGTCGCGCCGGCCCGAGACGAGCAGTTCGAGTGCGACACGAACACGCATCAACGGCGGCCGACCGGCGCCGACGGTAGCCAGCATGCTGAGGAGACCGCGCAGGCCGGTCCCGTTCGTGTACTTGCCCGACTTGAGCGCGATGTCGTCCCCGAACCACTTCGCTTGTTCGTGAGCGTCGGAGTGACAGCCGACGTTCACGAGCAGTGACGTGTAGTAGACGACGGCTCGCGCCTCTTCGTCGAGCCCCAGCCTTTCGGCCAGCCGCAGGCCGACCAGGCACTGGCGCAGCACGTGCTCCATAGGCTGTCCGAACCCGAGATCGATGCCCAGCGAAAGCGCGGCCACGAGCTCGGCGAGGCGGAGCTCGGGGGCGCGACCTCCGTCGGACATGCGCCGAGAGCTAGCCGAAACTCGCCTGGGAGGCCAGGCCGAGCGCGCCGGTAAAAAATCGATCGCGCGCGGTAACCGCGGTCCGCGGGCGGCATACCCGACGCACGCTCGCTTTGTTTCGTGCCGCCACTGCGCTGCGCGCCGTCTCCATGGAGGTTCATATGCATCGCATCTTTCTGCTCGCCGGTAGTGTCGTCGTCTGCCTTGCAAACGCCTGCTCCAGCGACGACAAGATGAACCCTGCGTCGGCCGGATCCGGGGCGGACCCCGACACCGCTCCTCGAGCAATGATCGATCGCTTCAGCGACGAGGCAGGCCACTTGCAGAAGCGCAGTGCCTCACCCTCACTTCCGGCCGCAAATGCGGCCGTCGACTTCGATCAGGGGCCCTTCATCACCCAGGGTTTCGGCCCCGGCGGCCAAGTGATCAAGTACTACAATTTCGACGTCCAGCCGACCACGCCGGCGCCCATCTACGTGCCGATGAAGGGAGGCACCCCAGTCCCAGGTCAGCTCAACATCGTCGGCGTGATCCCGGGTGACGCGGGCTACAACGACTTTTGGCAGGTGGTGTCGGTCAGCGTCCCCGATTCGTACGTCGCCAACACGCTCACGAGTGTGGACGCGATCGAGGCCGCGCAGTATCCAACGCAAACCACGAGCACACTCGTAAACTGTCCGATCGTTCCCGACGGATCCACCGCGAGTCTCAGGGACAGCGGCGATACTTCCGACCCCGGACTCACTCGCGGCTGGTACGCGGGCCAAGTCGTTCACTACTTCAACTTCGGCGAGAAAGCGGGCGGTCTGGCAGCGGCGGACGGCATGGTGCCAACCTCTCCCATTTACGTGACCTTCAATGACGACACGACGGGTCCGGCGTCCGGCTTCAAGACGGAGCCTGGAGGCATGCAGACGCACAACGTGACCGCTACGCTGCCGAATAGCCGTGCGTACTCACCGCTCTGGGACGTCACGCCCTACCCGAACGCGCGCTTCGACGACGTGAGCAACGCAGCAACGGCCGCGACGGCCGCGGGCGACGGTGCGGTCGCCGCGATGGTGAATTGCCCGATCGTCTCGGAAGAGGCCAATTAGTACGGACTCGTTGGGACTTCTCTGCGTAACCGGTACTCGAACTCGGCGTAGTTCGGCTCGGCGCCAACCGGCGCCGCAGTAACCAAGGAGTCCATGATGTTTCGACGTGTTTTTCTCGGCGCGGCGCTCGCCACCGTGCTCTCGGTTCCGTCTCTGTCCGCCCACCCGCAACCGGTGCAGGAGCCGCATGCCCATTGGTGCATGCTCGCCGCATTTCAAGTGACGCAGGTGAGCTCGCTGTACGTGAGCATCCCCACGACGGCCGGGAGCGCTCAGCGCTTCGTCGGCGCGCAGCTCTTCGTACCGGCGCAGCCCGGCCTCACACCCGAGTGGATTCGGGCGAATCTCGCGCGCCACCTGACGGAGCAAAGCGCACACTCCGAGCACTCGTGCCCTCTCGATGTGCCCGGCGTCACGACGAACGTAGTGTCGGGAGGGACCGGCTTCTGGATCCAGATTTCGAGCGGCGATGCGGCGACGGCCAAGGAGATCTTGAACCGCGCGCGTCAGACCGTGCGCTGATAGCGCCACTTCCGCTTCCGCCTGGCACGTGGCGCCGAAGCGCTCGACACCGTTTCCCGTGCCGAGCACCTCGTCCCGGCGAGACGCCTGTGGCGCGTCTCGCCGACTGGCGCACCCATACCCGATTCGCGTCTTCTGCTCCTGGACTCGTAGTGGCACTTGACGCGAGCCCCGCGCAGAGTCTCCTATTTGCGCGCGAGGCATGGCGAGCGACACGGGCTCTTCGAAGATTTTATCGCTGTTGGCCGAAGGGACTGCGGCGGCCACAGGTGACGAGTTTTTTCGCTCGCTCGCCAAGCACGCGGCGCTCGCGCTCGGAGCCCGCTACTCGTTCGTCGCCGAGTCACTGAGCGAGCTCGAGTCTCGCTCACTCGCTTATTGGGAAGGCTCGGACTTCGGCCAGGGGTTCAGCTATCGATTTCCCGGCACACCCTGCGAACGCGTTTCGAAAGGTTACGTTTGTTCGACGCGCACGCGCCTTCAAGAGTTGTTCCCGGAGGATCTCTGGCTGCAACAAATCGGTGTCGATAGCTACGTCGGCGTTCCCATGAAAACTGCAGACGGACGGGTGCTCGGGCACATGGCCGTCTTGGATGCCCAGCCGATCGAGCCCACCACCGAGCAACTCTCGGTGCTCCAGATCTTCGCGTCGCGCGGCTGCGCGGAGCTACAGCGCGTGCAGACCGAGCGCGCGCTGCGTGCCGCCCTCGCCGAGGTCGAACAGCTGCGGGATCGACTGCAAGCCGAAAACCTCTACCTGCAGGAGCAGCTCAGCGAAAAGAACGAGTCCGAGGAGATTCTCGGGCAAAGTGACGTTTGGCAGGAGCTCATGCAGCAGGTCGCATCCGTGGCCACCTCGGATGCCACGGTGCTGATCCGCGGCGAAACCGGCACCGGCAAGGAGCTCATCGCGCGCGCCCTGCACGCCCGCAGCCCGCGGAGCCGGCTGCCTCTGGTGAAGGTCAATTGTGGCGCGATTTCGGCGGGTCTCGTCGAGAGCGAGCTCTTCGGTCACACGAAGGGCGCCTTCACCGGCGCGCTTCAAAAGCGAGTTGGGCGCTTCGAGCTCGCGCACGGCGGCACCATCTTCCTCGATGAGGTCGGAGAGTTGCCCCTCGACACCCAGGTCAAGCTGCTGCGCGTCCTTCAAGAGGGCGAGTTCGAGCCCGTGGGCACCAGCCAATCGATCAAGGTCGATGTCCGCGTGCTCGCAGCCACGAATCGCAACCTCGAAGAAGCCATCGCCGCAAACAAGTTTCGCGCCGATTTGTACTTCCGCTTGAACGTCATTCCGCTCGAGGTTCCGCCGCTGCGCGAGCGTCGCGCGGATATCACGGAGCTCTTGCTCTATTTCATGGAGCGATTCGCGCGTAAGGCGGGCAAGCAGGTTCGCGGGATCTCGACCGTGGGGCTCGATGCCGCGATGAGCTACGACTGGCCCGGCAACGTTCGGGAGCTTTCGAACGTGGTCGAGCGCGCCGTCGTGCTCTCGAAAGGGCCGCTGCTCGAATTGGAGCTGCGGCCCCTCTCGTCTCGACAGACGAACCGCCCGGCGAGCGGCAGTCAGCCGGCGCTGAGCGTCGCGACCCCGGTACCAGCCGTGCCAGCGACACCGCCGCGGCGCCCGGCCGTCGCGGAGCCCGCAGACGACGAGCTCCAGCGGAAGCAAATCCTCGCGGCTCTCGAACGCGCCAATTGGGTGATCGAGGGCGAACTCGGCGCGGCCCGCCTGCTGAACGTCACACCGAGTACGGCGCGCAGCCGCATGAAGCGGCTCGGCATCGTGCGGCCCTAGGGCACGCTCGCGTCGAGCGCTCAGGACAGTCGCTCGAGGATTCGATCGCCGACTCGAAGCGCGTTGGCCATGATGGTGAGGGCAGGGTTCACGGCGGCGCTCGACGGGAAGAAGCTGCCGTCGACGACGTAAAGGTTCTCCACGTCGTGCGAGCGGCAATCCGCGTCGAGCGCGGAGGTTTTGGGATCATGACCGAACCGAATGGTTCCATTTTGGTGGGCGACCCCGGCGAGTGGGATCCGTTGCCCTGCGTACAGGTTGCGAGCGAAGACGCCTTGATGACAATCGCGCCCGTGAACGGCGCAATGCGACGTCGTCTTCAACAGCTCCTTGAGCTTTGCGGTCAGGCGTTTGTGGCCTTCCTGGTTGTTGGGCGTGTAGGAGAGCTGAATGTTGCCCTCGCGGTCGAGCGTCACGCGGTTCTCCGGATCGGGCAGGTCCTCGCTCGTGAGCCAGAAGTCGAGCGAGTGACGTGCCATGAGGTCGAGGGTCCAGCCGGGCGCGATCGCGGGTGCCCCGGCACGCAGCGTGTCGGCGTCGAGCTTCCCGACGAAGCTGATGTGGCCCATCGGGTACTCCCAGTCCTCGGAGCCGAAATAGAAGTCGTTGATGCCGAGCGTCTTTTGGAAGACCGTCGGATTCGGGCACTTGGAGATCGCCATCAGGACGGAATTCACGTGGCCCATGTAGTGTCGGCCGACCATGCCCGAGCTATTGCCGAGCCCACGCGGGTGCTTGCTGCTCGCCGAGCGCAAGAGCAACCCCGCCGAGTTGATGGCTCCACACGAGACGACGACGATGCTCGCGCTGAAGTTCATGACCTCGCCGCCGCGTTCGACGCGCACGTTCGTCACCTCGCGTCCGGTGCTGCTGGTCGCGAGCTTGGTCACCAGAGCATTAGTAATGAGGGTGACGTTCGGATAGTCGAGCGCGGGGTCTACGGCGCAGGTCTGCGCGTCGCTCTTGGCGTTGACGAGGCACGGATGGCCGTCGCACGTCGCGCAGCGAATGCAGGCGCTTTTTCGCGGATTCTTCTCGTTTAGCATCACGCCGAGCGGCACGTGGAACGGCCGGAGACCGGCCGTGGCCAGGTCGTCGCTGAGGGCCTGGATGCGCGGCTCGTGGCTGACGGCCGCGTACGGATAGGGACCGCTCGCGACGGCCTCGCTGGGGTCTTCACCGCGATTGCCGTGCACGTGATAGAGCGCTTCCGCCTCGGCGTAGTAGCTCTCGAGGTCCGAGTAACGGATGGGCCAGGCCGGTGAGACGCCTCCGTGGTGGCGGATCTCTCCAAAATCCTCCGCCCGCAAGCGGAAGAGTGCCGCCCCATAGAACTTGGTGTTGCCGCCGACGTAGTAGTTCGTGTGCGGGTGGAGCTCGTCGCCCTTCGAATCGCGCCAGGTCTCTCGCGTGTTGTAACGGGCTTCGAGATTGACCGCCCTCGTGCTCCAGTTTTCGGGTTCGCGTTTGACGTAGTCGCCGCGCTCGAGCAGGAGGATCTTCTTGCCTGACGCGGCCAGACGATAGGTGAGGGTGCCGCCGCCGGCGCCCGAACCGATGATGATGACGTCGTAGTGACTGGTGCTCATGGGGTGACTCCGAGTTCAACGGACGGGTTTGCAGGGAACGCGAGCGTTCGACGGCGACAAGCAGTCGCAGCGCACGAAACAGCTGATCGAGCGGTCGTGGGTCAGCTTGCCGCACGGCGTCTTGTGGCCGTTCCGCCGGAGGTCGACCTCGACAGCGGTCAACATGCCGAGCACCGGCGCCGTCAGATAAATCCAGAAGCCGCGCCAAGAGCCCGCGACGATGGCAGAGGCGAACGTGCGTGCGGGATTCAGGCTCATGCCCGAGAGCGGCGCCTCGAACGTGATGTAGAGGGCCACGAGCGTCGCGGCGAAGAACCCAGTGAATGGTGCAAGGCGCGGGACGCGGTTCACGCTCGTGACGACACTCAGCATCACGAACGAGATCGCAAACTCACCGAGCCACGCGCCGGCGGCGCCCTGCGTACCTGGTTCGGTCACGACGAAGTGGACCGCCGGGTCGCTGACGAACCTGCCGAGGGCGAGCGCGCAGACCAGCACGCCGAGTGTCCCGCCCACGAATTGTGCGACGACGTAACCGACCGCCGCGCTCGGCTCGAGCTTTCCGAGGCGCAAGAAGCACAACGTCATGGCGGGATTCATGAGGGCGCCCGTGCGCCTTCCCCAAGGGCTGTAGACGAGCGCGAGCGCCGTGACGCCCATCGCGAGCCCGACCAAGGCACGGCGCAGGAACTCGGAGGGCATCAATGCGGGCAAGGGCGACGCCGGATGCTCGAGCAGGGCGACTGAAGAGCAGGCCGAGATCATGAAGAGCCCGAGCAGCGCTCCGTCGAGCGCGCAGACCACCAGGCCTTGCGCGGGCGCGCGGGACGCTGCGTGACTCGAGTCGAGTGCCGACATTCGGGAATTCTCAGGCCCGCTACGTCGAGCGGAGCGCGTCGGTTACGCGCTGATCCGCGACGACGAGCTCGTCGCTCGACGAGGTGTGACCCACGCTCGGGCGCTTAAACGCGAACGCCGAGATCCGGTGGTCCGGACCTCGGCGTCGTCGCGGGTCGCTCTCGGTCAGCCCTTGCAGCCGCCCTGGCCTTTGCAGGCATTCTGACCCTTGCAGGCGTGCTTGTCGCTCTTACAACCGCCCTGGCCTTTGCAGGCGTTCTGGCCCTTGCAGGCGTGCTTGTCGCCAAGCATCTGCGCGTTCGAGTCGTGCCCGTCGTTGACGCGCGTCTGGCTCTGGCCTTCGGCGCCCGCGACGATTCCGGAAATGGCTGCGGCGATCAAGATCGAGGTCATGTGTTCTGGTTCCTTCTTTTTGGTCTGCGTTGCTTTTAGGGTTGTCGAGTTGCAATCAAACGATTCGGCGGCACGCGCTCGGGCGCGTCCGACATGGGTGCGTTCTCGCGCGCACCTGCTCGTGGTCCGCGGCGGAAGAACAGGTGGTCGAGCGAGAGCTTGCCGGGGCCCGCGAGCGCGACCCAGAGCAGGAGCGCGAAGTAGGTCCACTCGACCAGACCGAACAGGTCCGGGAGTCCGTGTACTTGCTCGCGCTGGGCCGTGAGGATCGCGACGAGCATCGAGATCATGAGCGGCACCGCTGCCAGTCGTGAAGCGAGACCGACGAGGAGCAGAGCACCACCGATGAGCTCGACGAACGAAACGACGTGCGCATTGAGACCGGGCGCGGGGATGCCGAGATCGGCGAAAAAGGCCGTCACCTTCGGCAGCGAGTGCACCTTGCCCCAACCGGTGCTCACGAAAAGCACGCCCAGCGTGAGGCGCGCCACGGCGGGCCCGACGAAATCCAACTTCTTGACGATGTGCTCGGCACGCTCGCGCGCGACCTGGACCAGAGATGATGCTTCCACGGGGGACTCCTTGAGTTGGAACGGCGCTCGCGACGCCTCGTGGCGGCGTCTGGGCTGACCGACACTGCTTACGCCGCTCGGCTCGGGCGGTTTCCGACTTTGTTGTCGGAGGCGAGCGATTGAGGCTCACGGCGCCAACTCGGCTCGTAGGACACGATCAGCTTGCCCAGGAGGAGCAGTGCCTGGTCCTGCCCCACGCCGAAACTTTCGGCGAATTGCTCGAGAAAGTCGCGAACGGGCGGGAGATCTTGAACGGACATGGCCCTCGTACGAGAGCAGCAGGGCCCGGTTTCGAGAAATCACCGCGGCGTCGCGGTCAATGGCGTCGCGGGGTGGCCCGTGAGCCGATTCTTACGCTTTTCGTAACGCTGCTCTGCGTCCAGCTCCTCTACCGGACGACGGCCACGAGCCGAACACTCTGCCCATCAACGAGGTGCGCGATGTCGAAATCATTCGAAGGCAAGGTAGTGCGGCCCGCAGACCTTCTTCGAAGCGGAAGTAACCGCCGCCGCCCGCCGGCGTAATGCGGAGGCCCTATGTCGACGAAGAACGTCTACGCCCTGCGGAATCTCTCCATCGCGAAAAAGCTGGCGATCTCGAGCGCTCTCGTGCTCGGACTGCTCGCGTTTTTGTCGGGGTGGGCGGTCTCGATCTTCGCCGTGAACTGGGCGCTGTCGGTGATGACGGTGCTGGACTGGGGCCAGCGGCTCGAAATGCTGCCGGACGGGTGGCGCTTCGGCTTGCTCGGCGTGCACGTGGTTTCGCTCGGGCTCTTGCTGCGGCTGACGCTCGCTCTGATCCAACAAATGCCGCTTCCGCGCTTGAGCCGGCGCGCCGTCTACGTCGTCGCGCTGTGGCTCGCCACGTTCGATGCATTGCTGTGGCTTCTGGTCCCCGTGTCGGCGTTCGCGCGCGCATGCCTCGGCGCCGTGGTTCTCGCTCTCACCCTGGTGCTCGGCTACTTGGTGGGCGCGCCGCTCGCCGCGATGTGGCGCTCACGCCGCTGGAAGAACGAGCCCGAGCGTCCGGTGCGCGTCGTGGTCGTCGGCGGCGGCTTCGCCGGGCTCGACGCGGCGCTGGGCCTCGATCGCGTCCTCGGTTTCAGCGAACGGCTCGAGCTCACGGTGATCGATCGCAAGAACTACTTCTTGTTCCCGCCGCTCTTGCCGAGCGTGTCCGTCGGTGCGATCGAAACACGCCAGGTCACCTATCCCTTCCGGCGCATCTTCGAGGCGACGAACATTCGCTTCAAGAAAGAAACGGTCGAACGAATCGACTTCGAGCGCCGCGTGATCGTCTCGAAAGTCGACGTCGATCGCGATGACGCAACCGGCACGCTGCGCGTTCGTCACGACGAGACGCCGTTCGATTACCTGGTGCTTTCCCCCGGCTCGACCACGCAAACGTTCGGCACGCCCGGCACCGAGCACGCCTTCTTCATGCGTGAGCTCGGGGATGCCATCGCGCTGCGCAACCACATCATCGATTGCTTCGAGACGGCGGCACGCGAGACGAACGTCGACCTGGTCCGCAAGATGCTGCGGTTCGTCGTCGTCGGGGCCGGTCCAACGGGCGTCGAAGTCGCCTCCGAGGTGCGCGATTTGATCGACAAGGTGCTCTTGCCCCGTTATCGCGAGGTCGACCCCTCACTCGTCGACGTCGTGCTCGTGGACTCCGGGACGCGAGTCCTCGGCGGTTGGACGGACGCCGTGGCGAATGCAGCGGAAACTCAGCTCGGACGGCTCGCGGTGCGCGTCCTGCACGGTGCGCGGGTGTCGGAAATCGGAACGGACTGGGTGCGTTTCATGGACGGCACGCAGCTCGATGCTCGCACGACCTGCTGGTGCGCAGGCGTAGCCGCGTCCCCGCTACTCGCGAGAACGGGTCTCCCGCTCGACCGCGGCGGCCGTGTACCGATTGCCCCCGACTGCCGCGTGCCGGGCTACGACAACGTCTTCGTGCTGGGCGATTCCGCGACATGCCTCGGGAAGAACGGCAAGCCGCTGCCTCCGCTGGGACAGGTCGCCTTCCAACAAGGCGGGCAGACTGCAAGAAACCTGGTGCGGCTCTTGCGCGGCGAGGCGACCCGCCCGTTCCGCTACTTCGACTTCGGTCAGTTGGTCAGCGTGGGGCACCAATACGCTGCGGTGCGGCTCGTCGGCGTACGCCTCACGGGCTTCATCGCCTGGTTCGTCTGGCGCACGCTCTACCTCGGCAAGCTCGTCGGCTTCGGTAACAAGATTCGAGTCATGCTCGACTGGACGCTGGATCTCTTCGTGGAACGCTCGAGCTCGCAGATCCACGCGACGCGCGAGCGCCTGGAGGCAGCCGCCGTTCACGACGATGCGGACGCGAGCGAAAGCGCGCCGCGACCCATAGCGGCGGCGACGGTTCGTGCAGCCTCGGCCTCGCCGTAACGTCCGGAAGCTGTCATCCTCCCGAAACGGCGTGCCCCGCCGTGCGTAGAGGTCCGTGAACGGCTTTCAGCCGCCCTTCCGCCATGAGCGCACACGAACCGGAATTTCCAGATTTCACGCGGATCCCCGATCCGCTGCGCAATTCGCCGCCGTCTGCGGCGCTGGACGCTCCACGCCCGAGTGCTGCGGGACGAACGCGAAGCGAGAGCACGCGCGGGCGGCGGACGGCGCTCTTGGTCGCGGCGGGCTGGCTCGTGGCGCAGCTCGCCGTGGCCGGCATCCGCGGAGACATGCGGCACGTGCCGCTTCTCTACACCATCCTCCTCGGTGTGGCGCCCGCAGTCGCTGGCCTCTTGTGCGTGGTTGCCGCGGCGAGCCCGGGACGGATGGGCCTCGGGATGCGCGTTGGGGCTTTGGCCGTGTTGGCCCTCGTGCTGCCCCTCGGGTTCATGCTCACGGGTTATGCGTTTTCGCCGCCGTACCCCGATGCACCGGCCGGTGAGTTCAAGCACGGTGTCTTTTGCTTCAACATCGCGCTCGCATGGACGACGGTGCCGCTCGTTGTCGCCGGGCTAGCGTTGCGTGGAGCCTTCGTGACGCGCGCGGGGTGGCGCAGCGCGCTCGTGGGCGCTGGCGCCGGCTTGGTCGTCGCGGCCACGAGCTTCCTCAGATGTCCGCTCTCTAGCGCTTGGCACGTCGCGCTCAGCCATGGCGGCGCCGTCGTCGCGTGCGCGCTGCTGGGCGCGTTCGTGCTGGCTCGCGTCACCCGCGTCTGAGGCAAGAATGCGCCGCCCTCGGCGAATCCAGCATAACCGACTGGCGTGAGCGGCGTACCGACATTGGCTGCCGCGAACACTCGTGGCGCCGAGGGTACTAGCCAATGTCGTTCACTAATTTCCCCGAGGACGAGCTCGTGATCGCCTATGTCGTTCACGACTGCCAGCGGGCGTTCGGCGAACTCTACCGCCGACTGTCACCTTATCTCATCGCGGTCGCGCGGCGACGCCTTCACTCTCGAGACCACGCCGAAGATCTCGTGCAACAGGCGTTCATCAATGCCCATCTCGCGCGAGAACGCTTCGAGCTCGGCTCGAGCTTTCGTCCGTGGATCACGCGCATCCTTCTGAACCTGGTCTACGATCACTGCCGCAGCGTGCGCCGTCGGCCCATTGCCGACGTGGACGTGAACGAGCTCGGCGTGCCACCGCAGCCGGACGCCCTCGAGCGCTCGCATGACGTCGCCCGCGCTCGTGTCGCTCTGGCGTCGCTCCGCCCTCGGCAGCGTCAGGTCATCGAAATGCACTGGCTCGAGGAACGCCCTTTTCCCGAAGTGGCGCAGAACCTGGGGGAGCAGCTCAGCACCGTCAAAGTGCGTGCGCATCGGGCCTATCGAGAGCTCCGCCAAGTGCTCGAAGCGCACGCGAGCTAGACGCCGTCGGCAAGCACGGTTCGTTCCAGCCGAATCGAAGTCGTCCCGCTGGCGAAGCCACCGAGCCCGTCGGTTTCGAGCCATTCAGTCTCGCGGTCGACTTGGGCAGAGCCCGACCCGAAGCCTTTCATGCGGCCCTCTCACGCGCCGCTCGCCGCACGCCGAGCGCGTCGAGACAACGTGCGACGAGCGCCGTCCAGCCGGTCTGGTGACTCGCGCCCACGCCGCGTCCGTCCTCACCGTGGAAATATTCGTGGAAGAGTACGAGCTCGCGGAAATGCGGGTCGTTCGCGTAGCGCGCGTCATCGCCGTGGCAGGGTCGCTTGCCGGAGGCGTCCGGGACGAAGATGCTCGAGAGGCGGGCGGCGAGCTCCTGCGCGACTTCCCCGAGGTTCAGGTAGTTGCCCGAACCAGTGGGGCACTCGACCTTGAGCGAATCACCGTAGTAGTGGTGGTAGCGCTCGAGAGCCTCGACGACCAAGTAGTTCAGTGGGAACCACACGGGGCCGCGCCAGTTCGAGTTGCCGCCGAAGAGCCCGGTGATCGAATCGCCGGGAGCGTATTCGACGCGGTGTTCGCTGCCCTGCACGTGGAACGAGTAAGGCGTGTCCTTGTGCACGCGGCTCAGCGAACGCAGCCCGTGCGGCGACAGAAACTCCGTTTCGTCGAGCATGTAGCGCAGCACGCGCTCGAGCCGCTCGCGTGACGGCACGGCGAGCAGGCGGTGCCCGTGATGATCGCCGACGGCGAGCTCCTGGTACGCGAAGTCGTGCGCGAGGTCCTTGCGGTTGTCGAGGAACCACTGCATCCGCTTCTTGAAGCCGGGCAGCCTGTCCAGCACGTCATTCTCGAGCACCTCGACCGCGATGATGGGTAGTACGCCGACCATCGAGCGCGTGCGGAGCGGAATGCTGCGGCCGTCGAGGCTAAGCTGGTCGTAATAGAAGCCGTCTTCTTCGTGCCAGAGGCCCGTGCCGCCGAAGCTGTTCATGGCATCGACGATCGCGACGAAGTGCTCGAAGAACTTCGAGGCTACGTCCTCGTACGCGGGGTCGCCGTCCGCGAGCTCGAGCGCCATCGACAGCATCGTCGCCGAGTAGAACGCCATCCAAGCCGTGCCGTCGGCCTGCTTCAAATGCCCGCCCGTCGGCAGCGGCTGAGAGCGGTCGAAGACGCCGATGTTATCGAGGCCGAGGAAGCCGCCCGAGAACAGGTGGTTGCCTTCAGCGTCCTTGCGGTTCACCCACCAGGTGAAGTTCAGGAGTAGCTTCTGGAAAGCGCGCGCCAAAAACACGCGGTCGCGCTCGCCCTTTTTGCCGGTCATCTTGTACACGCGCCAGACGGCCCAGGCGTGCACGGGCGGGTTCACGTCGGAGAGCGCGAACTCGTATGCCGGGATTTGGCCGTTCGGATGCATGTACCATTCGCGTAAGAACAGGATGAGCTGCTGCTTCGCGAACTCCGGGTCGATGCGCGCAAAGGGCAGCATGTGGAACGCGAGGTCCCAGGCGGCAAACCACGGGTACTCCCACTTGTCGGGCATCGAGATCACGTCACGGCAGTAGACGTGCCGAAAGTCGTGATTGCGTCCGTGGTGACGCGCGCCGGGTGGCGGTGGCGAAGCCGGATCGCCGCGCATCCATTCGCCTACGGCGTAGTGATAAAATTGCTTGGACCAGATGAGTCCGGCGTACGCCTGACGCTGGACGTTGCGTTCTTCGTCCGTGAGTCCCGCGGGCTGGACGGCCGCGTAAAACGCGTCGGCGTCGGCCACGCGCTCGGCGAAAGTACGCTCGAAGCCGGCACCGAACGCCGGTCGCGACAGCTGCTCCGGCCGGCGCCGGAGCCGTGCGCGAAGCACGACCGTTCCGTGCGCAGGCACGTCGAGCACGTACCAAGCGGCAGCCTTGGTCCCTGCCCGGGCGGGATTGGTCGCGCTCGTCTCGCCGCCGACGACACGGCGGTGAAAGGCGTCTTTGGTGTACGGACTTGCCGAAACCGCGCCGAAGACACGCTCGGCGTTCGTCTCGTTCTCGGTGAACAAGAGCTCACGGAGCTCGGGCGTCTCCTCGAAAGCGAGCTCATAGTGGCCGAGCTCGGGGTGCACCATGGCGACGGCGCTCGCGCCACTGGCACGCAGCTGCGGGCGCGCGTCGGCGCCGTCGCCGCCCCAGCTCCAGGTGTTGCGAAACCAGACGGTCGGGAGCACGTGGAGGCGTGACGCCTCGGACGCGCGCGACGCGATCGTGATGCGCACGAGAATGTCCTCGGGATCGGCCTTCGCGTACTCGACGGTCACGTCGTGGTAGCGCCCGTCGTCGAACGCGCCGGTGTCCTGAATCTCGAGCTCTCGCTCGTGCTTGCCGCGTCGCCGATTCTCTTCGACGAGCCGCGCATACGGGTATTCGCCGTGGGGGTACTTGTAGAGACCGCGGAGGTACGAAGCCGTCGGCGTCGCGTCGAGGTAGTAGTAAAGCTCCTTCACGTCCTCGCCGTGGTTCCCTTCGGGACCCGTGAGCCCGAAGAGACGCTCCTTCAAGATCGGGTCTCTCTCGTTCCAGAGCGCAACGGCGAAGCAAAGACGTGCTTGCCGGTCACAGATACCGAAAAGGCCGTCTTCGCCCCAACGGTACGCACGGCTTCGTGCGTGGTCGTGCGGGAAGTAGTCCCAGCAGTTGCCGTGCTCGGAATAGTCCTCACGCACGGTTCCCCACTGTCGCTCCGACAGGTACGGGCCCCAGCGCTTCCAATTCTTCTCCCGACGAGCGTCTTCCCCGAGGCGCTGTGATTCGAGGGTGTCGGGGGCTAGCTCCTTCGTTTCGGAAACGTGACGGTGCGGCAGGTCCATGCGCGCTCAACGTCGGTGCTCACGTGTCGGTTACGTGGAAAGCGATCTGTAACCACGTCGAGCAAGCGCCGTATCGCCCTCCGAGGAGAACGACCCCATGCGCGACTACTTTGCTGAACAAACCCAGGAAGAGGCAGCGGCCCCCGCGTGCCCCATCGTGAAGAGCCTGTCAGGGCAGAAGGCCCTCGTTACGGGCGCGAACTCCGGCATCGGCCGAGCCATCGCCGTCGCGCTCGGGCATGCGGGCGCCGACGTAGTGGTGAACTACGTCTCACGCGAAGAAGAGGCGCAGAAGGTGGTGCAGGAGATCCAGCGTTGTGGGGCCCGCGCCTACGCGCACCGTGCCGACGTGAGCTCCGAAGCCAGCGTCGAGAAGATGTTCGGCACGATGATCTCGGAATTTGGCACGATCGATATCCTCGTCAACAACGCCGGCCTGCAGAAAGACGCGCCCTTCGAGGAGCTCAGCGTGGCCGACTGGGACCTGGTCATGAACGTGAACCTGAAGGGGCAGTTCTTGTGCTCGCGTGCGGCGGTGCGCGAGTTCAAACGCCGCGGGGTAAAGAAGGAGATCTCCTGCTCGGCAGGCAAGATCCTCTGCGTGAGCTCGGTGCACGACGTGATCCCCTGGGCGGGCCACGTGAACTACGCCACCTCCAAGGGCGGCGTTTCGATGATGATGAAGAGCATCGCGCAAGAGATGGCGCCGCTCCGCATCCGCGTGAATGCCCTCTCGCCCGGCGCCGTTCGCACGCCCATCAACATGGACGCCTGGGGCACGCGCGAAGCGTACAACTCGCTCATGACGCTCATCCCCTACAAGCGCATCGGCGAACCGACCGAGATCGGCCGCGCTGCAGTCTGGCTCGCTTCCGACGACTCGGACTACATCACCGGCGCGACCATCTACGTCGACGGCGGCATGACCCTCTACCCCGGCTTCGAGACCGGCGGCTGAGCCCGCCGGCCCACGACTCAGTGCCCACGACGGAGCCCACGAGCACGACGACCGTCGTGGCCACGAAAGGGAACGTCGTGGGCGAATCAAGCCGTTTCTTCGGGGTTTGCGTCGTGGCACGGATCTTGGAATCTGCTCGGTCATGCTGCGGATCACCCCTCTCGAGGCTGACCCGAGCCGCTGCGAGCTTCGTGTCGAAGGCAGGCTCGCCGGCGAGGTGTCGGTCGACATCTTGCGCGGGGAGCTTGAGCAAGCTGCACGCTTGGAACGCCCCGTCGTACTCGAACTCTCGGGCGTGAGCTTCGCCGACCACGAAGCAGTCGCTTTGCTTGCAGAGGCTGCCCGGCGCGGCGTCCTTCTCGTGGGTGGTTCAGCGTGGCTCACCTCGTTGCTCAACGGATTGGGGCCGTGATGCCGACGCTCGAGCCGACGACCGCCACGTCCGAAGCGCTCGGGCCGGAGCTCGACGCCACGAGCTCTGGCGAGGCGCGAAATCCGCTGGATCTCGCGATGGGTCGCTATGCCGAGGGCGATGACGCGGCGTTTGACGAGATCTTTGCAGGCCTCGCTCCGCGCATCCAAGCCTTTCTGTGCCGATTGTGCGGCTCCGCGGATCTGGCGAACGACCTCGCGCAAGAGACATTTCTACGGATGCACCGAGCGCGCGGTTCGTTCGCTCCGGGTCACGCCGTCGTGCCCTGGGCTTACGCCATCGCGCGCAATTGCTTCGTCAGCCATGCGCGCTCCGGCAAGGTCAAAGCCGGACGCAAGAGCGTGGACATCGCCGACCACGAAATCGCGACAGGACTCGACAACAACGCCGAATCGGCCGTGCTCGCTCGTGAGAGCGCGGAGGTCGTGAAGCAGGTGCTGGCCGGGATGTCCGTCGCCAACCGCGAAGCGTTCATCCTGTTGCGATTCGAAGGCCTGAGCGTCGCCGCTGCCGCGCAGATCCTCGGTGCGACCGAAGGCGCGGTGAAACTGCGGGCGTTCCGCGCCTACGAGGCCCTGCGCGCCGCTCTCAAGACTGCCGAGCGTCCATCGTGAATCGTCAATCAGAGCCCGATCTCGTCGCTCGCTTCAGCGAAATCCCGGAGCCCGGCGGCGACCCTCCGATGCGGCTCCGTGCCCCCGCCATCGTCGCTGCTCCGGGACGGACGACTGTACGCAAGCAGCGCCTAGCCGCTCTCGTCGCGAGTGTTGCCTGGGTCGGCACGCACCTAGCCGTCTACGGTATCCGCAGCGACTTCGCTCGCGTGTCACTGCTCTACCTGGTCGCCCAGGTGCTGCTGCCGTTCGTGCTCGCGATCGCTTCGCTGGTGGTGGCGCTCGCGCCCGGCCGGCTGGGGCTTGGGGCGAAGATTGGCCTCATCAGTACCCTCGCGTTGCTTGGCCCGACCACCTTCTGCCTGATCGCGCTCGGGTCGCCACCGCCGTACGTCGCTCCGGACGGGGCCGGCTCACTGATTGGCGTCTTGGTCTGCTTCGATATCACCGTCGCGTGGGCTGCGATCCCCGTCCTCCTCGCCGCGCTGTCGCTCCGCGGTGCCTTTGCGGCAGGCTCGCGCCTTCGCAGCGGGCTCATTGGCGCTGCGGCGGGTCTGTTCGCGGGTGCGACCATGAACCTGCACTGCCCGAACGTCTCCTCGGTGCACGTTCTCTTCGGCCACGGGCTGCCCGTGGTCCTGGCAGCCGCGGCCGGCGCGCTGTTTCTCGCGTTCCGAACGCGAGCCTAGAAGGCGGCCTGCCCGCAGAGGTGCGCCATTCATCGAAAAAAGTCGTCGAACGTGTATCCAGGCTCCTCGTAGGCCGTACTTGTCCGTAGCCTTCGGTCTTTCGCGCATGGCAAACCGCTTCGGCCTGCCCCATCTCGGCATCGGTCTCGGACTCCGAACCGTGCACTATTCGACGATCGTGGAGTCACGACCGGCGGTCGACTGGTTCGAGATCATCAGCGACAATTACCTGCGAACCGCCGGGCGGCCCCTCGATTTTCTCGAAGCGATTGCGGCCGAGTATCCGATCGTGATGCACGGCGTCTCGCTCTCGATCGGCTCGACCGACCCGCTCGACGAGGAGTACTTGCGTGAGCTCAGAGCGTTGCGCGACCGGGTAGGGGCGCTTTGGGTTTCCGACCACTTGTGCTGGACGGGCGTCGCCGGACGCAACGCGCATGACCTCTTACCGATGCCCTACACCGAGGAGGCGCTCCGCCACGTGACCGATCGGGTCAGGCAGGTGCAGGATTTTCTGGGCGCCCCCCTCGTGCTCGAGAACCCGTCCACCTACGTCGAGTTCGCACAGGCTTCGATGCGCGAATGGGAGTTTCTCGGCCGGTTAGCGGAGGACGCCGACTGCGCGCTGCTTTTGGACGTCAACAACGTCTACGTTTCCGCCAGAAATCACGGGTTCGAGCCAATGACCTACCTCGACGCCGTGCCCTTCGATCGGGTCGTCCAGTTTCACGTCGCCGGGCACACCGATCACGGCACGCACATCATCGATTCGCACATCGGGCCGGTGCTCGACCCGGTGTGGCGCTTGCTCGGAACCGCGCACGAGCGTGCTCACGGTGCCTCCGTGTTACTCGAGTGGGACGCGGAGATCCCGAGCTTCGAGGTCACTCACGCGGAGGCGTTGCGGGCGCGCGAGTTCATCGGAGCAGAAGCATGAACCGTGAACTGACGGCGGACGCAATCGGCGTTCACGAGCGTGCCAGCGCCACGCCGGTACGACAGGGCCACGCTCGGGCCGTCAAGGTTCGGCCCGGCCGAGCTCCGCTGCAGGAGCAGTCCGGCCTGCGCTCACAACAAGAGATATTTTGCGCTGCGGTGATGACGCCCGAAGACGAGCCCGACCTGCTCGACGACGCGTCCGCAGCCCGGCTGGTCACGCCGAGCAACGCGCTGAGCGCTCTCGAACGTCTCGCGATTTATCGAACCGCTTACCATGCACGGCTCATCGAATGCTTGAGCGACGACTACCCGGTGCTGAAGCACGCGCTCGGCGACGCAGACTTCGAGGCGCTCTGTCGCGGCTACGTGGCGCAGCATCCCTCGACCGGTCCGAGCCTGAATGATTTCGGGCGTCACATGGCCGACTTCTGTCGGACCGCCCTGACCGGTTCCGCCGGGTTTGCGAGCGATCTCGCGACGCTCGAGTGGGCCGTCGTGCTCGCCATTCACGCGCCGACGGCAGCCGTGCTCGCGCCCGAAGAGCTCGCGACAGTCCCCGCTGAGCGCTGGCCGGAGGTCTGCCTCGTCGCCAATCCTTCGCTCCGGATCTTGCGCTTCGCCTACCCGGTGAACGCCTACTTTCAAGCCTGCCGCTCGGGCGAGGACCCTTCGATTCCGAGCGAGGAAGCGACGTCCGTCGCCGTCTATCGCACGGGGCGGAGCATCTGGCGGCTCCCCCTCACGGCGGCCATGGTCGTGCTGTTCGAATCCCTCGCGGGTGGTACGGCGCTCGGTCCGTCGCTCGAGTTGCTCGAGCCGCTACTCGCGAGCGACGCGGAAGCCGCCCCTCGCGTGATGGCCTGGTTCCGCCAGGGGGTCTCGAGCGGTCTGTTCAGCGGCATCGTCGCCTGACTGCGACATCTGCCCGACGCTCAACGCGGGCGCCGCTTATGCCAGTCTTCGAATAGCGCCATCAGCGGCGTCTCGACCTCCGCCGGCATCGGCAGGTTGTCCAGCGACCCAGCCGTGCTGATCACGGTCTTCATCTGTCCCAGGTACGTCGTGCAGTCTGGACAGGTCGCGAGGTGCGCCTCGAAAGCAACCTGCTCATCCGGGGTCAGTCTGTGGCCGAGATACTCATTCACGAGCTCCACCACTTCCTGACATTTGTCGATCGGCTTCGCGTTCATCGCTCGTCGGCTCCCGCAAGACGCTGTTCGAGAAATGCGCGGGCCTTGGCGCGCGCCCGGTGTAGCAGCACCCGTTGATGAGTGCCGGAGATGCCCAAGATGTTACCGGCTTCCTCGCCGGTCAGCCCCTCGACGTCGCACAGCACGATGACCTGCTGCTGAACTGGCGGGAGCCCCGCGATTGCCTCTTCGAGCAAGGCTCGGAGCCGTTCCCGCTCGAGCGCACCGTCGGGTGACGGGAAAGGTTTGAGGGACACGGCCCAATGTCCGACCCATTCGCCGTCGAGCTGGAAACAGCTTGGCTCGACGGTTGGGCCGTCCATTGCCTCTTCAGCCACGAGGACGGAAAGCGGAACCAGGCGCCTCCGCGCTCGCGCATGGGCACGCGCGACGTTGAGCACGATGCCGTAGAGCCAAGTCCGCAGCGAGGAGCGCCCTTCGAATTGGTCGAGCGATTCGAGCGCAGTCAGCCATGCCGTCTGAACGACCTCGGCTGCAGCGGCGCGGTCGTGCACCCAAGCGCGCGCCAAGCGCAAAAATCCAGCCTGATGCCGTCTGACGAGGGCCGTGAAGGCTGCATGCTCGCCGCGCTGCAGAGCGGCGACCTCAGCCAATTCGGCGGGGCGCTGGTCCATGTGCGGCGTAACCGGACCTGAGCGCCGCTACTTCGACAGCTTGGCCGCCAGCAGATCGACTTTGTCGATGCGCGGTGGCTCGGCAAGGAGCTCGCTCGCCTTGGCCATCAGCGCGGCGGCAATCGGGCCGTTGAGGTGCGCGTTGCGGCCCGCTTCGTCGGGAAAGGCGTCGAAGATTCCGAATTCCGTCTTCGAGAAGCGCAGCGCGAACCAGACCGTGGTCGCCGGCTCTTGCTGGGCCAAGGGGAGCGCGCTCGCGAGAAACGCGGCGACCTCCTCTTCCTTGCCGGCTTTGGCGACCAAACGGGCGACGATAGCGAGCTTGACCATGGAATTATCCTCCGGCATCGGCGCGAAAGCGCGCCGGCGCGCTGAACATAGTGCTTCGCCGCCGGCAAGCCAGGGGCAAAAACGACCGTTTACTTCGTTACGGGCGCGAGCTGCGACCGCGTGACGGAGAGGGGGCGCGCCGTTGCGTAACCACTGGCGCGGCCTACCGTACTCCTTCGAATGCACGCGCTCACTTCGAGAATCGCAGCCGGCGGGGACGTGGCAGCGCTGCTGCCGATGATGGAGGAGTTCAATCGGCTGGAGGGGATCCCCTGGGATGCGAAGCAGAAAGAGGGTGCTCTCCGGAAGCTGCTCGGTGACTCGAGTCTGGGGCTGGCTTGCCTGCTGGACGGGCCGAGCGGCGTCGTCGGGTACTTCGTCCTGACTTGGGGCTTCGATTTGGAATGGGACGGACGGGACGCATTCCTCACGGAATTTTTTCTGGTCGAAGAGGAGCGGGGCAAGAAGCTCGGCGGACCCGCCCTTGCACATGCTGAAGCACTCTCGCGCGAGCAGGGCGCTCGCGCGCTTCACCTCATGGTCGCGTACGACAATCTGCCGGCGCAGCGGCTCTACGCGCGGCACGGATTCACGAGCCCGCCGCGTCTCTTCCTGACCAAGGCGTTCTGACGGCTCGACGCGGTCAGGTTCGCTGCCGCCGGCGCGCGTTGAGCCAGGCGTCCAACGAGAGAGGGGTCGCCGCACTCAACGCCAGTACGACGAGGCCGGCGACGTAGAGCAAGTTGAGCTCGTAGCCGACCGGACCGAACGTTGCCCCGGCGGCTCCGAATGCTTTCAGGCGAACCGATGAGAATCCGTAGCGCACATGCACGCCGAACATGGCGGTCAGCATCACCACGATGAGTGGCACGCTGATCAGTGCAACAGCTACGCCCGCCATCATCGCGACGCCGCCGAGCAGCTCGACCAGCGAGGTGACCCAAGCCATCGGTTCTGGAAACGGAACGCCCATGGCCGTGAGAATCGTGGCGAAGTTTGCAGGGCCGCGCGCGAGCTTGGCGTAGCCGTGTTCGGCAAAGCCGTACCCGATCACCAATCTGAGCGGCAGCAATTGCCAGCCGTTGACTCTGGCGACGAAAGTCGAGAAATCACGTCCGCGCATGGCCATTTCCTGAGGTTGATGGAGCTTCGTCAGAGGACGGCGCAGGCTTCGCCCCGCACGTTCTCGAGGGCGAGTGCCAGTTCGGCGCGCGACTGCTCACCGATGACTCGCTGTAGCTCTTCGCCGCGGGCGTCGAGCTCTAGGAACGTCGGGACCGCGCGCACGCCGAAGCGCTGAGCGAGCGCGCGGCCCTCGGGGGTTTCGACGTCCACGCGAAGCAGCGTGCCGTCTCCGCTCGTGCACGTGCGCTCGAGCTCGGCAACGACGGGCGCCAGCCTGGCGCACACGGTGCAATGAGGACTCACGAACTCGAGCAGGTGGGCTCGGCCCACTGGCACATCGACCTGCGACGCGAGGCGCGGCTCCTGCTCGGATAGCGAACACGCGTTCGCACCCGGGACCGAACACTCCGGTGACGTCGCCGGTGCCAGCGCATTCACGTGATCGGTCGCGACGAGCAAGCCCATCCCCACGAGCACGACGCCTAGCGCGCGCTGAATCACCGGCGTGGCTCCGCGCAGGCGTCGTGTCACTGCGAGGACGCGCGGAGCAGCGAGCGCGGCAGCAACGAGTGGCGTCGAGAGACCGAGTGCGTAAGTCGCGAGCTCAGCCGCCGCCACGCGCGGGGTTGCCGAATGGCTTGCCGCGTAGGTCAACGTCGCGCCGAGAACCGGACCGACGCAGGGCGTCCAACCCAGCGAAAATGCTGCGCCAAAGAGCACTCCGCCGCCGAAGCCGCCTGGCGACGGGACCGTGGCGAAGAGCGGGCGAACGTCACGCTCGAGCAGGCTGAGGCGTAGCAGGCCGGTGAGCTTCAGGCCGAGTCCGACCAAGGCGACGCCCGCCACCAGGATCAAACCGCGACGATGATTCGAAAGGGCCGACGCCAACGACGATGCGCCCAATCCGAGCGCCACGAAGACGATGGAAAGACCCAGCGCGAACCCAACCCCCGCGAGTGCGAGGCGCGCCCGCGTGGAACCGCTCGAGCCGCCCAAGATGGAGACGTAGAGCGGGAGCAGCGGCAACACACACGGGGAGACGAACGTTGCGAGTCCAGCAAGGTAGAGCCCGATGAAGGCTGCGAACGTCATGGAACGACCTCGGGGGAGTGGAAGAGTGCGCGGTCAACCGCGGCGGGCTCGGCCTCGGCGACGGCCAACATCGGCTGGGGCGAAGTGCAGGCGCAGATCGTGAAGCCGCGCTCGTCGCGCGTGCAGGTCCGAGCGCTCTCGGCGAGACGCTCGGCTTCGCGGGCTGCCTCCGAGCCTGCGGCAGGAACGAAGACGGTCAGCGGCGTCCCCGCGCGACGCACCATGAACGCCGCCGTCGGCGCACCACAGAGGTGGCAAATGCGACCGCCGAGGAGCTCCAGGTCCTCCGGCAGCGCGACATTGACCGAGTAACCGGCGTGCTCGGTGAGCCACGCAGAAACGACTTTGGGGTCGGCCGATCGAACGTCACAAGGCTCTGGCCGAGCGAAGCCCGCCAGATGCCTGGTTACGATTTCCTCTCGGACACTGCTCCGCATGGCCTGCGGCCCGGACGCGCGTGGAAGCGCGAAGATCAGAACGCCCAGGCACGCCACCAAGGCGCCGACGCCGACGGACCAACGTCTCCACGTGCGAGACTTGAAACGCATGGCCGCGGCATCGCGCACCGGCGCCGGAACCTGGCCGTCCGAGAACCGGCGGCGCAACGCACCCGTCAGCTGCCGAAGTCGCTCCAGATCGCGCTGGCAAACGGGGCATGCCGTCACGTGCGACTCGACCCGCTTCGCTTCAGCGATCGCGGCTTCGCCGTCGTGCCAGGCCGAGAGCCTCAGGAACCAGCCTTCAGTGCATTCTTCCATGGTCGCTCGGCAGCCTTGTTGGAGAGCATTTCGAAAAGAGCGAGCCGCGCTCGTGCGATGCGCGAGCGCACGGTGCCGACCGGGCACGCCTGGACCGCGGCAATTTCTTCGTAAGTGAGTCCTTCGACGTCTCGCAGCAGAACGGCGTCACGGAGCTCCCTGGACAACCGAGCAAGCGCCCGCTGGAGCTCGTCGGGGAGCTCGCGTTCCAGCAGTTCTGTCTCCAGATTCCCGCTCGGCTCGGTTTCGGGCTCCGCTCCTTGGATCAATTCGAGTTTGTAGGGGAGCCCACGTCGGCCGTTGAGGAGCACGGTGCGCTGCACGCGGAGCAGCCAGGCGCGCATCCGAGCGTCGTCCCGGAGCTCGGCGCGGTGCTCGATGGCGCGCACGACAGTCGCTTGGACGAGATCCTCGGCGTCCGCTTCCGTGCGCGTCATGCGCCGCGCAACGCGCAGTAGGCTTCCGAGCTCTGCCATGAGTCGCTGGGAGAAGGAGGAATGCACGAGGGTGAGCTCGGGTTGTAAGTAGAGACACGTCGAACGCCCCGAAAAGTTCCGTCTCGACAAAACCGAAGAGGCCGGAGGATTTGACGCTCCGGCCTCTTCCCGCCGTGCGGGGCGGCGGCCCGGTTCGCCTACGGCACCCCCTGCCCAGAGAGCAGCGTGATCCGGTAAGCCGGCGCTCCTCGCCGGCCGGCGTCGGCGAACACCAAGCGCTGCGTGATGCGCTGGCCAGGCGGAAGGACTCCGTCCGCTAGGAACATGCGGATATACGGCTCGCCGTCGTGCGTGGTCCCGCTCGCATTCTTGAGTCGAACTCCAGTCGGGAGTCCGTGAACGATGACGAGCAGGTGCGTATCGACAACCGTGTCGCTCGCATTCGTCAACCGATAGACGTCCTCCGTGGTGCTTCCCGTGTGGCCCCGGTCGATCCGATCGGCGCGCACTTGCTGGGTCACGTCGAGGAACTCGAGGCCCTCGTCGCGGCGGGAAAGCGGGTCGTCGTTGTCCACCGCGCGACCGCTGAGGAGCTGTCCGTCTTTCGCACCCAGCGCCGCGAGCTCCGGGTGGTTCGTCGAGTACGCGAGGTCGGCCTCGGTGGGCTGGAAATTGCCGGCGAAACCGGGATCGTAAAGGCCGTTCTCCAAGAAGTCGGCGAGCGCGTCGACCTGATCGTCGCTCAGGCCGAGGCCGTGCGGTGTGCCCTTGCCACGCGGATTCGTGAACCGAGGTTCGAGCGTCCGCGCGAGGCCCGCAAACTGCTGGTCCTGCGCCACGCCGTCGTTGAAGTAGCTCACGACGTCCCGGACGTTCGTGAACGAACCGTTGTGGAAGAAGGTCCGCGCGTCCTTGAGTTGCCGCAGCGTCAGGCTGCGAAACTTGTAGGCTTGGTCGGAGTTGCCCGTGATTTCTTGCCGCCCGGTGTCCTCGCCGTGGGGGAGTGGGTTCCCCTTACGATCGAACTCGAGGCGTCCCCTCCGGAGAGCGTTGAGCGCCTGCACCGGGTGGTCGCCGATACCGAGGTTGAAGAAGTTCTCCTCGACGAACTGTCCGATCCCGGTGACGTCCGGATCGTTCGGCTGCTTGTTGAGCATCGGCCCGCTGTGGCAGCTGAAGCAGCCGGCGCCGCCGTCCTCGGCCTTGGTGAAGAAGAGCCGGGCGCCGCGCCGCTGGCGTGCGCTCAACGTGTCGTCTCCGGCGAGGAACCGGTCGAAAGGCGTGTTGCGTGTCACTGCGGTGCGCAAAAACGTTGCCGTTGCGCGCAAGACGCTGTCGTCGTTGACGAGCTTGTTCAATTCGTCCTGGCACACCGCGTTCGGATCGGCCTGCTTGCAGGCGTCGTAGTCTCGGGCCTCGTCCGGGAACGCCTGTCGGAAGAGCTCGATGAAGGCGGGGATCTTCGTGAGCTCGGCCGATTCGAAATCCAGCATTCGGTGCGCGTCGAGCAGGAGTAACGTGAGGTTCTCCTGCGCCGGGTCATTCAAGGGATTGAGCCCCGCCGCCAAGGAGTTCGACTCGCCGGCGAAGCCCCCGAGCAGGAGGCGATTGTTGAACGCAAAGCCGATCATCGACGGCGACTGACGCCCGACGCTGTCGAGCTGGTCGAGGCGGCCCGTGGCGAGGAGCGCCTCGGGCAACGGGTCGGCCTTCTGGCGGGCTGGTGTCGCGACCACCAGAGACCCACCAATGCTGTAGATGTCCGTGAGCGTAGGGAGCGAGTCGACGCCCGTGTCGCCCTCGAAGAGCTTGATCCGAGGCAGGTAGGCGCTCTCTCTGGGGATCAGGTCGCGTTGAGGGCGCCGGCGAATGACGTAGTTTCCGTTCTCGTCGGTGTAGCCCCGGCCTTCACCACCGACATTGAAGTTCAGGACGGTGCCCGCCTTGCCCGCTGCTTCACCCAAATGGCAGCTCCCGCAGGAGCCGGTACTGCGGGTGGCGTCGACGACTCGCTGCACGTTCGGATTGGAGCCTGCGACCGTGCCTCCGAAGGCGGTTCCATCGGGCAAGTCCCGCGGTTCACCCTCTCTGATCGGTGGATTCACGTTCTTGTTGACGTTGACGCGCGCCGTCCGCACCGGATCGTGGAACAGCATTTTGCCGAGGAAACGCTTGGCCTCGGTGGTCCGATAGCGACCGGGACGCATGGGATCTTCCGGCGGCAGCGGGATGGAGGCGTCGTCGGCCGGCACCTTGAGCTTCTCGAGCCCGCCGACCTGACGCGCGATGAAATTGCGCAGCGGTGGCGCGCCGTTGTCGAGCGCTTCGGACGCGTTCTCGACGGAGCCTTCTTGGTCCTGTTGGACCTCGGCTTCGCAGCCGGAAAGTACGAAAAACGCCAGCGATCCTAGCGCCCAGTTCGTGCACCTCGAACGACCCTTGCCCATGCGAAACGCGTTCATGACTCCTCCTAGACGACGGAAAACCTTCCGGGCCGCTCTACGCTCTCAGCCCCGAGCGGTTACAAGGCGGTGCTCGGTGCCGCTCGAAGCTGGCGGCGCGCGTTCGACTACGCGGCGCGCGCGGAGACGATCCAGACGCTCGATGGCAGCAGTATGCCGTCGCTCTCGACGTAGTCTTTGAAGGTCTCGCGCAGTGCCGTTTCGACTTCTCGACGGTGGGGTTCGGCTTTCTCGCCGCCGAGGCGCAAGAGCTCGCCGGCCGGACCGAGCTCCATCGCGAAAGCGACTGCTTGATCGAGATTTTCGCCGATGCAGAGCGGCGCGTCATGGCGCTCGAACGTGACTGCGTCGAAGCCCGATGCCAGGAGGACGTCGCTGACGACATCCGCGCTGGCCATGGAAAATGGCCCTGGACCGCAGGTGAGGTCGTCGTTTTGGGGCAGGTCGGGCGCGACGCGGCGTACTACCCGTTCAGCCACGTGAACCGAGGCATTGTCTTCGCGACGACGCCACACCACCATGCAGAGCTCGCCGCCGGCGCAAAGGGAACGCCGTAAGTTGCGGAACGCTTGCACCGGGCTCTGAAAGAACATCGTCCCGAAGCGTGAAAAGACGTAGTTGAAACCGTTGCCGAGCGCATCGCGCTGCGCGTCGGCTCGGAGAAAGCCGAGGTTCTTGAGGCCGGCGCTGCGACTGTCGTCCTCCGCCGCCGAGACGAAGCGCGCGGCAGCATCGACACCCATCACTTGACCGCCGGGGCCGACGGCGTGCGCCAAGGTCAGACTCGCGTCGCCGAAGCCGCAACCGACATCGAGCACGCGAGCACCTCGCCGTGGTGCGTGACGTTCGAGCGCGACATTGCCGTGAATGGCCAGCCCGCGAACGAGTACGTGGCGGAAGCGACAGAATTTGTCGAAGAGGACGGTATTCCAGGCTTCGATGGCTTTTTCGTTGGGGGCGATCGACTCGTGCTTGCTCATGGCGGTTCTCCGGTGGAACGACGAGAAACGATGCGGGGCCCCGAGCTAGGAGCCCCGCGAACGTCGCTCAGCGTCGAGCCTCCGTCGTTGCTGCTTGCTTCGCGCCTGCGACCAGCCGGTCGACGTCCTTGCGAAATTGGACCTCGTCGGTCTGCATCCCGTTGAGGAGCGTGCTCCACTCGCGCACGACCGCAGACGTCGCGACGGCTTCCGCGATCTCGCGCTCGGTCGCACCCTCGAGCTTTGCAAACTCGGTGTCGGCGAGCACGCAGTATTTGCAGGGGATCTGCGAGGCCACCGCCAACCCGATCAAGCTCTTGTGCTTGCCCGAAAGTTTGGTGGACGGGCTCAACTCGACGTTCTTCAGCGCCAACCAGGCGCCAGGCAGACCTTCCGCGGGAAAGCGCTTGATGAACGCCGGCACGAAGCCGAGGGTCTGGCGAATGTCCTCGAGAGCCGACTTGGCGTCGACGACCGCGAGCGCGGGGGGCGCCGCCGCTCCGGTCCCGGCAGCGTGTTTGGCATTGGCTACGAGCGTCCCAACGTCGGCGCGGAACTTGTTCTCGTCGAGCTGCACGCCGTTAAAGAAGGTGCTCCAGTGCCTGGTGAGCGCAGCCATGGCCAGTGCCTCGCCGAGCTCCGCGCCGTCGGCGCCGTTCAGTTTGGCGAACTCGGTGTGGCTGTAGATGCAGTACTTGCAGGGGATCTGCGCTGCCACGCCCAGTCCGATCAGCTCCTTGATCTTCCCAGGCAGCGCGGTGTTCGTGTTCATCTCCAACGAAGCCAGCTCGGTCCACGCCCCCGGCAAGAGCTCGTCGGGAGTCTGCTGGATGAAGCCCGGTACGAAACCGAAGGTCTTCTGGATTGCGGCGCGAGTCCTGGCGGCGTCGGCGCTCTGAGCATGGGCGCTGCCGACTCCGAGCAACACGGCCAGCGCGAAGAGGACTCGATTGAGGGAACGGACTAGGTTGGTCACGGGATCTCCTTGATAACGGTCAGGGTTTTGCGCGGCCGGTCGCCCCTTCGGTGCGGTAACCGAATGACGGCGCTTGCCGTACGCGTCGGGCAGGACCTCTGCCTCACTCCCCAAGGCGTTACATTCGATGGAACAGGCCGTGACGAGCGGTGTTACGACCCCGCCGTGTTAGCGTGAGAGGGCTCAATGGCGCCGGTTTCCGCAGCTACCCCGCCGTCTCTCGGCCGTAGGGCCCTGATCGGCCGGGACCGCGAGCGGGAGGAGCTCGTGGCCGCGCTCGAATCCGCCGGCGCGGGCCGGGGCGCGCTTTACCTCCTGAGCGGCGAGGCGGGCATCGGCAAGACCACGCTGGCCGACGAGCTCGAGCTCAAGGCCAAAGAACGCGGATTTTGCGCGGCTTGGGGTCGAGCCTGGCAGGCGGGTGGAGCCCCGGCGTTCTGGCCGTTCGGTGAAGCTCTCGCACGGGTCGCGCGCGACCTCGGGGACGCGGTCACGCCGATCACTTTTGGGCGTGGAAGCGCCGAAGGAACCGCGACGCCCGAACAAGCGCGGCTCGAGCTGTTCTCGAGCGTGCGTGAGTTCGTGATCCAGGCAACGAAGCAGCGCCCTCTCTTGCTGATCCTGGACGATCTACATTGTGCAGATCACTCCTCCCTGCTCTTGCTCGAGTTCTTGGTTCGCGACCTGCGCGGGCTGAGGCTCCTCGTGCTCGGCACCTTCCGCGACCCGGAAGCTCGTCTCGAAACCCAAACCAGTACGCTGCTCGCGCGGCTCGCCCGTGAGGGGCGATCGCTGCCGATCAGACGCCTGGAACACGACGCCGCGCACGCTTTGATCCGAACGACCGCGCCCGAGCTGGCGCCGGAGTTCGTGTCCGCCGTGGTGCGCACCGGCCAGGGCAATCCTTTGTTCTTGGACGAGATGCTAAGGCTGTGCCTCGCGGATCCGACGGGTTTCGTTTGCGGCTCGCGACCGCTTCCGCACGGCGTGCGCGAGGTGATCCGCCAGCGGCTCACACTGCTCTCGAACGCCGCGCGCACCGCGCTCGACGCCGCCGCCGTCGTCGGTGACGAATTCGAGCTGAGCTTGTTGGCCGGCGTGGTGTCGATGACGCTGGGTGAGCTCGAAGACGTGATGCAAGGCGCGCTCGTGGCCGAGCTCGTACTCGAGCAAGGGGCGCTGCGCTTTCGCTTCGGTCACGCCACGTTTCGCGACGCGCTCTACCGCGATCTAGCCCCGTCGCGACGGCGCGCGCTGCACGCCGCCGTGCTGACGGCCCTGGAGCAGCGCCACACGGCGGCCCGCCAGGCGCATCTCGCGGAAATGGCTCATCACGCGCTCGAGGCGGCGCCCGAAGGTCTCGAACGTGCGGTCGAACTCGCGTTTGCAGCCGCCGAAGACGCCGTGCTGCGTGTCGCTTACGACGACGCCCTGGCCCTGCTCGAGCGCACGCGCAAGCTGCTCGAGTCACTGTCGCTGGAGCCACGGCTGCTCGGCGAAGCTCTGCTCGCCGAGGCGCTGCTCCGCGTCCGTCTCGGTGACAGGGGGACCGCTTACCAACGCTGTCGGGCGGCAACGGACATCGCTCGCCGCCTCGGCTCCGCCGAACTCCTCGCGCGCTCCGCGCTGACGCACGGTTCGGAATTCAGCGTCGGCATGGTCGACGTCGTGCTGGTCGAACTCTTGCGCGAAGCGCTTTCGAAGCTCGGGGAGCAGCAGACGGCGCTACGAGCTCGTGTGATGGCGCGGCTCGCTGCCGCGATGCAACCCTGTACTGAAGCGCAATCCGCCGTGACGCTCGCGCGCGAGGCGATCGCGCTGGCTCGAACCCTCGACGATGACGCCACCTTGCTTCAGGTCGCTTATTCGAGCATGTCCGCGATGATGGACTTCGTGCGAGCGAACGAGCGTGTGCCGCTGAATCGAGAAATCGAGACGCTCGCCGCCAAGCTCGGCGACAAACCGAAGCAACTTCGCACCTTCGCGCGTCTGGTACTGGACCATACCGAACTCGGTGAGTTCGCACACGCGCGAATTTGGATCGAGCGCTACGAGTCGCTGACCAAGACGCTCGACTTGCCGCACTACCTTTATCGAGTGCCCCTGTTTCGAGCCATGCTCTGTTTGGTCGAAGGCCATTTGGATCAGGCAGAGTCCCTGCGCCTCGACGCGGAAGCGTGCGTCGTCGGCGACGACCGGGACTCCGTGCGCGCTCTGCTCGCGCATCGTCACGGAGCCTTGCGCGTCAGCGAGCGAATCGACGCCACCGAATCTCGAATGGAGTCGGAGCTCGCGCAGGCGCTCGAGGGCGTTCCTGACGTGCCTTCCGGTACCGCGGCGGTGCTGGCGCTCGTCGCCGCGCGCAGGGAGGACACCGCGGCTGCACGCGACTGGCTGTCTCGCGTGGCGGTAGACTCGTGGCTTTGGGTGGGCGATCCCATGGCCGTGATGATGCTCGGGGAGCCGGCGGCGCTGCTCGGTGACGCCGGACGCTGCGCGGCGCTCTACGACACGATCGCGTTTGCCACCGGCGTGGACGTAACGCTCGGCTTGTTCGGCTTCGTCTGGGACGGCCCGGTCGAACGCGTACAGGCCCTCTTGGCCGACGCGTGCGGCCGCTGGGGCGACGCAGTCCGCCACTTCGAGAGCGCTCTCATGCGGCTCGAACGGCTGGGGGCGAAGCCATACTTGGCTCGCACTCGCTATGAGTATGCACGGGCGCTGCTCGCGCGCGGTGAGCAGCGCGAGGAGGCGCTGGGTCTTCTCCGTAGCGCTCGGGCCATCGCTGCGGAAATCGGGCTGCCCACTCTCGAGCGTCTCATCGCCGCCCGCAGCGGCACCACCGCCGTGGTGCCCGGCGCGCCGGCCTTCCAATTCAGCCTCGAAGGCGAGATCTGGACACTGACCTGGGACGGTCCACCGGTGCGGTTGAAGAACAGCAAAGGGCAGCAGATGCTAGCGCGTCTTGTGGCCGAGCCTGACCGCGAGCTCCGTGCTCGCGAGCTTTCGGCCGACCGCGCCCCCGACGGCGCTGGCACTGGTGATGCTGGCGAGTTGCTCGACGAGCAAGCCCGCAAGGAATACGCCGCGCGACTGAAGGAGCTGCGAGCCGAGCAAGACGAAGCGGAGACCTTCGGCGATCTTGGCCGAGCCGCGCGGCTGCGCGAGGAGATCGAATTCCTGTCTGCCGAGCTCTCGCGCGCCGTTGGTCTGGGCGGTCGCCCACGCCGTGCAGGTTCCGCCGACGAACGGGCGCGCGTCGCCGTCCAGCGACGGATCCGCGATGCGATCCAACGCATCGAAGCCAACGCCCCCGCCATCGGCCGCTACCTCGCGAGCACCGTTCATACGGGCGCTTTCTGCGTGTACCGACCCACGAGTCCCAGGCAGCTTCGATAAGCCAACACGCAAGGCGCTCCTGCGGGTCAGCCCGCTGGTGGACGAGCGTCGCTCGCCTGCCAGGCCGAAATCACCTGCGCCGTGTCCTCGAAGTGTCGAAGGCTGGCCACCCTCCCGTCGCGGACCGTCCACCAGTGAAGCTGTTCCTGTGCGACGCGCCGGCCGTTGTGCTTGACCGTGAACGCGATGCGGATGTGAGCGATGACGTCGTCCCCCGCAGCAATGAGGTGCCTGGGCTCGAACGCCTCGAGTTGCACGTTTTCGACGAACGCACTGAGGAACTTCGGCACCTCGGTCGGCCCAGTCACGGGCACGTGCCAGGGGACTTCGCTCCGGGTCACGTTGAAGTCCCAGCGCGTGTCGGGTCGGACCTTGGACGTGATGAAGGCCACGTCCCCACGTCCGAAAGCCTCGTAGATGGTCTGAATGAGCTCGCTGTTGGTTTGAGTCATGGGTCGCCTCGGTGGTTGCTGACGTCGCTTGGTATGCGCCGTGTCGTCGCGGTTCGGAAGGCGAGAATTCTCCACCCCCCTGTGCGATAATGCTCCGGTGCTCGACTGGGACGACCTCCGTTTCCTGCTCGCCGTTCGCGAGAGCGGCTCAGCAAGCGCCGCCGCGCGCCAGCTTGGCGTCGACAAGGCGACCGTCGCCAGGCGTGTCACGAGTCTCGAAGCGGAGCTCGGAGTCAGGTTGCTCGTGCGACGTGCAAGTGGTTGGCAACCGACCGCTGCTGGTGAACGGGCAGCGCGCACCGCGCGCGAGATTGAACGCCGCATCTCCGAGCTCCGGTCAGACTACGCAAGCGAGCACGGGTCGCCCCGGACGCCCGTGACGGTGACCGCTCCGCACTGGTTCTGCACGGAGCTGCTGCTGCCAGCGCTACCGAAGCTCCTCGCCGACGGCCCGTGGTTGGATGTTTCGATTGCGGCAACATCACGCGTGTTGAACCTGCCGCAGCGCGAAGCGGACGTGGCCTTGCGCAACGCGCGACCAGAGCACGGCGAGTTCGTGGTCCGCCGCGCGGGCGAGCTCGGCTCGACCATCTACGCTTCCAAGACCTACGCCAAGCATCACCCCGCACTGACGAAGCGAGGCGACTGGGCTCGGCAGCGCGTAGTCGGCTACCCGGACCGGGTGACCTACGTCCCAGGCTTCCGCTGGTTCGACGAGGCGGCGGCCCAAAGCCCCGCCATCGTTCGGACCGACGACGCAAAAGCGCTGACCGAAGCGCTCAAGGCGGGCGTGGGAATGGGTGTTATCCCGTGCTTCCTCGGTGATCGCGAGCGCGAACTCGTTCGCTTCACCGACGAGCTGCATCGCGAGACGATCTGGCTCGTCTCGCCGCTGGAAGCGGCGGGAACGCGTGCCGTCAAGCTCACGTCGGCCTTCGTGGCGAATGTCTTCCGCGACAACGCGCGGGTACTCGAGGGATGACGCTCAGCGGTCTCGAGCGCGAGATCGCGGCATTGCACGCGACCCGCTCGGCGGATTGACCCATCTCGGCGGGTCCCGTCTGATGTCGAGATGTCGCCCTTCGAGACGCTCGCTGCGCTGATCACGCTGACGGCGGCGTTCGCCTACGTGAACCACCGCTGGCTCCGGCAGCCAGCGTCGATCGCGCTGATGGCGATGACGCTCGCGCTGTCCCTGCTCGTGCTCGGCGCGGCTCGGGCGGGCCTGGTGCGCGTGGACCCGCTCTTCGCCGTGATCGATCGCATTCACTTCGACGACACACTGCTGCATGGAATGCTGGGAGCCCTATTGTTCGCGGGCGCGCTCCACATACGACTCGATGATCTTCGCGACGAGCGGCTCGCGGTTTCCACCCTCGCCCTGATCGGCACTCTCCTTTCGACGTTCGCGGTCGCGGGGTTGACTTACCTCGTCCTCGGACCGCTCGGATTCCACCTTCCCTTCGGTTATTGCCTGCTCTTCGGCGCGATCATCTCTCCGACCGATCCGATCGCGGTGCTCGGCATTTTGAAGCAAGCGCGCGTCCCGCACCGTATGGAAGTCCAGATCAGCGGCGAGTCGCTCTTCAATGACGGCGTCGCGGTGGTCGTCTTCACTACGGTGCTCGAGGTCGTCACGCGAGGGCACGCGACGTTCGGAGCGACGGCGTTGCTCTTCCTGCGCGAGGCGCTCGGAGGCGTGCTTTTCGGTTTGGCGACCGGCTACGCGACCTTCTGGCTGTTGCGCAGCATCGACCACTACCAGACGGAGCTGTTGCTCACGATCGCGCTCGTTCTCGGCGGTTATGCGAGCGCGGAGCGGCTCCATGTCTCTGCGCCCATCTCCGCGGTCGTCGCGGGCCTCCTCATCGGCAATCAGGGGCGCGTGCGCGGCATGTCCGACGTCACGCGCGATCACCTCGACAAGTTTTGGGCGCTGATCGACGAGGTCCTGAATGCGGTCCTGTTCGTTCTCGTGGGCTTCGAGGTGATCCGACTTCCGCTCACGCGGGCGACGCTGCTCGCGGGACTCGTCGCGGTTCCGTGCGTGCTCGCAGCGCGTCTCTTCAGCGTCACGTTGCCCATAAGCATGATGGCGCGACGCGCGGCGTTTTCTCCCGGCACGATCCGAGTGCTCACGTGGGGTGGGCTGCGGGGCGGCATTTCGGTCGCGCTCGCGCTTTCGACGCCCGCCGGGCCACAGAAAGGTCTCATCGTGACGATGACCTACCTCGTCGTGACGTTCTCGATTTTGGTGCAGGGGCTCACCCTCGGTCGCGTGGCGCGCCGGTTCGGCAGTTAGGCCGCGCGGGGATGCGGCCGTGCTAGCCGGGTGTCCAAACCGTGCTCCCTCGCGCGTCTTCACCGGAGAGCGGCCGTGTGCGTCGCCCCGAAGATCGAGGAGAATCAACCCATGCCCAAGCATAAGTACCTGGTCCTGTTCCGAAATCAGCCGAGCGTCGGCGAGGCCGCCCCGTCACCGGAGCAGATGCAGCAGATGTTTGCCGCCTACAAGAGCTGGATGGAGAAGTTCAAGGAAGCCATCTTGGATCTGGGCGACAAGCTGAAATCGGACGGGCGTGTGGTGAGCGCGTCAGGGGTCGCAGACGGGCCGTTCGTCGAGGCCAAAGAGGTGGTGGGCGGCTACATGATCGTCGCCGCGGAAACCTACGACGGCGCCGTCGAGGTGGTCAGAGCCTGTCCTGCAGTCGATGCGCCGGGAGCGCTCTTGGAAATCCGCGAGCTTACAGGCAGGAAGATGTGAGCGTGCCGCCTCGACCGGGCGGACCTACCGACCCGAGCTCGTCGTCGGGCCTGGTGGAACACTATTTTCGGCACGAATACGGCCGTCTCGTGTCGGTCCTGGTCCGCCGCGTGGGGCTCCCGCACCTTGAAGCCGTCGAAGACGCCGTGCAGGGCGCGTTGCTCGCAGCGCTCACGACGTGGCTTGTGAACGACGTTCCGGACGACCCGAGCGCGTGGCTGTACCGAGTGGCGCACAACCACCTGGTCGGCGCCATGCGAAAGGACCACGGGCACCAGCGCATTCTGGCCGGCGTCGCGGACGCACCCTCCGCTGACGGCGAAGAGCCCACCGCACCGACATTCGACGGCGAGGTGCGCGACGAGCTCTTGCGCATGTTGTTCGTCTGTTGCGACGAGAGAATTCCCAGCGAATCACGCCTCGTGCTCGCCCTCAAGACACTGTGCGGCTTCAGCGTCGGCGAGATCGCCTTTCGTCTGTTCACGAGCGAGGCCAACGTTTACAAACGCCTGGCCCGCGCCCGCGAGCGGCTGCGTGATGACGACGTGGACACGCAGACGCCGTCGGTCGAGGCACTGCAGGCCCGTTTGCCGAGCGTCCACACGGTCATCTACCTGCTCTTCAACGAAGGCTATCTCTCCACCAATGCGGAGCACGCCATCCGCGCCGAGCTGTGTGAAGAGGCCATTCGCCTGGGCACGCTGCTGGGCGCGCATCCCGTGGGATCCGTACCGTCGACCTTCGCCTTGCTGGCCCTCATGCATCTCCATGCTGCTCGCCTTGCATCGCGACAGGACCGCGCCGGTGACCTGCTGCTGCTGGAGGAGCAGGAACGGCGCCTCTGGGATGCCGAGCACTTACGTCAGGGTGCGACTTGGCTCGAGCGCGCGGCTCAAGGCGATGTTTTTGGCCGTTTTCACGCTGAGGCCGGCATTGCGGCGGAGCACTGCTTCGCCCCGTCGTTTGCCGACACGCGTTGGGATGCAATTGCAGAGCTTTACGCAATGCTCGAGCGTATCGATCCATCACCCATCCACACGCTCAACCGCGCGGTAGCGTTGGCTGAAGCGCAGGGACCGCAAGCTGGCCTCGCCGTGCTTGATGGCGTCGTGCGTCCGCCCTGGCTCGACGGCCACTACCTATGGGACGCGGTGCTCGCGGACCTGCACCACCGTGTGGGGAACAGGCCAGCGGCCCAGAGATACCGTGACCAAGCGCTGGCAGCCGCCCCTTCGGCGGCAGTGAGGCAACTCCTGGAGCGGCGGCTCACGAAACCCCAGCGCGAACACTAGCCGACGAATTCGACGTCCTCACGCAAGCGTGCTCCCGTCTCCGGCGCCGAGCTTCGCCAACTGCTCCCGGATCTGAGCGCGTTCGTGCGTGTTTCGCGCGTGCCGCTCGGCCCGCTCGAGGGCGCGCCTTGCTGCGTCGAACTGCCCGAGTTCGCCGAGTAGGGTCCCGCGAACGAGATGCACGTAAGGATATGCGTCGGCATCGAGCGTGGCTTTTTCGTCGAGCAGGGCAAGTCCCGCAGCTGCGCCCTTGGCACGGGCCAACGCGAAGGCGCGGTTCACACGCACGGCGGGAATCGGGCGCAAACTTTCGAGCAGGGCGTAGAGTGCGGCGATCTCGCTCCAGTCGGTCTCAGCGGCAGTGCGCGCCCGACAATGCACGGCAGCGATCGCTGCTTCCGTCTGATAGGGGCCGGCTTCGCCCGCAGCCAGCGCGCGCTCGAGGAGCTCGGTTGCGCGGACGATGCTGTCATGGTCCCAACGCTCGCGGTCCTGCTCCGGTAGCGTTACCGTCTCGCCGTCGGGGTCGAGGCGTGCGCTGCGGCGCGCGTCATGGAGCAGCAGCAAGGCCAATAGTCCGGCGGCCTCGGGCGCTCCCGGGTGCGCCTCGAGTAGGGATCGCGCGAGGCCGATGGCGAGTCGGCAGAGGTCGGCACGGATGCCCGACTCACCCGAGCTCGACCAGTAGCCCTCGTTGAACAAGAGGTGGATCGCGCACAGCACCGCGCCGAGGCGGTTTTCGCTGTTCCCGGGTGCGACACCAGCGCTGTCTCCGTGCTCGCGCAAGCGTTGCCGAGCGCGTGTCAGCCGCTGCTCCATGCTTCGGGGCGCAACGACGAAGGCGGCGGCGATCTCGCGCGTCGAGAGGCCGACGACCGTCGCCAGGGCGAGCGCGGCGCTCTCACCCTCGTCGAGCTTCGGATGGCAACAGGCGAACAGGAGTCGCAAGAGCTCGTCCTTCCAGCCGCGCGCGACCTCGGGATCGGCGGGCGCGATGCGCGCCCACGGGCTCATCTGTGCGAGGCTCTCGAGCGCGTCCTCACGTGGTTCCTCGCGACGGATGCGCCGCAGACGGTCGCGATACGCGTTCGCAGCAACCGTGATGAGCCACGCCTCCGGCGAGTCGGGTGTCCCGCTACGAGGCCAAGCCTCGAGGGCGCGCTCCACCGCGTCGTGAACCGCATCCTCGGCATCGGGCAGTGCTCTGGTCATGCCGAACGTCTTCGCCAGCACCCGCGGGTAGAGCTGTCTAAGCACGTCGGCGTGCGTCATCTCGCTCACGGCTTCCATTGCCAGGTCACGGGCCGGACTTCGATCGCGTGCGACTCATCGGTGCAGATGACGCGTGCGCGCGCGAGAGCCTCCTCCGCGCTCCCACAATCCACGAGGTAAAAGCCGATCAACCACTCCTTCGTCTCGATGAACGGGCCGTCCGAGACCTCGTGGGCGCCGGCCCTCCGTCTCACCGTGCGTGCGGCGGTCGTAGCATCCAGGCGCGCGACTACCCCAAGCTCGCGTTTCTCGGCGGTCTCGGCCTGCAGCGTCCGATGGGCATCGAGTGCGGCTCGTTCCTCGAGCTCCGGGATCGGAATCGAGACCGGTGCCGTTCGGTAGATGAGCAACGCGTACGTCACGTCCAGTCCAAATCGAAGATAGCAGGACTCGGCGCCGTCACCGCTGCTACGCCCGTGCGCCCCCCTCGACGTAGCTCTTCAATCCCGAGAGGAAGCCCTTGATGCCGGCATCCCACTTCCGACGAACGACGAGACGGTCGAGGAGCACGCCGAGCGCGCCGTATTTGAGCTCGTACTCCTGCTCCTGCTCGACGCGTGTGCCGTTCTGACTGGGCGTCAGCTTGTAGTTGTGCCGCAGGCGACGAACCGGCAGCGTGCACTCGTAGAGCTCGAGCTCGAGCTCCCGGAACGGCTGCCAAACGGTCACGCGGTCACGAAACCAGCCGCCCGCGCGGAGCTCACACTGTCGCGACGCACCGATTCCCTCCGCGTTCGCCGAGCGAAGCTCGCTCCTTTGGATTCCGGGATCGAATTCGTGCAGCGCGTCGAGCCGGGCGAGTGCCTCCCACACTCTGGCGGGCGGAGCTGCGACATGAATGGCGTTTTTGAGGACCGTCACGCCTCACGCCTTCTGCCAGAGCGCCAGTGCAGCCCCACCCGGATCCGTGATCACCGAGAACTCGCCGGCGGGACCGCGGCTCTTTTCCTTGAGCAGCGTGGCTCCGAGCTTGATCGCCTTTTCCGTGGCCGCGTCGACATCGTCGACCTGGGCGTACGGCAGCCACCCCACGGTCGCACCCTCCGCAGCTCCAAGTCCGGCGAACGGACCCTGCTCGCCGGCGAACAGGGTCATGCTCGCCGGTCCGTCCGCGGGCTTCCACCCGAGAAGCTTCTCGTAGAAAGCTCGCGATTCTGCCGGTTTACCGCTGCGATTGTGAAACCAAACGAAAGCTTCGGACATGGTCGTCTTCTCCGGTTGTTGGGCCAGTTCCGTGTGGCCTCGATAGGGAGACGCCGGCGGCACGCGCGGCACGACAGCTGGACGAAGAAAAAAGTGCCCCTCGAGCTCGGCACCCAGGCGCCTGCGACGGTGGCCCAGGCGGGTTACGCTGCCGAGCGCACGGCGATGAAAGTAACGGAGCTCTGGCGGTACCCGGTGAAAACCATGGCTGGCGAGAAGCTCCAGCGGTGCGCGCTCGGCCCGCTCGGCTTGGAGGGCGACCGGGTCGTGCACGTCGAAACGTCCGACGGCAGGGTGCTCACCTCGCGCTCTCACCCGCGCTTTTTAGGTCACAAGTCGACGCTGGGTACCGATGGAGAGCCGCTCGTCGACGGACTTCCGTGGTCGGGGCCGGAAGCTCGAGCCTTGGTCGAAGCCATCGGTGGACCGGGCGCTCATCTCGTTCGGGACGACGGCGCCGAGCGTTTCGACGTCCTGCCGCTGCTGGTGGCGACCGACGGCGCCATCGCCGCCTTCGGCCACGATGGGCGCCGCTTGCGACCGAATATAGTCGTGGGTGACGTCGAGGGGTTGAGCGAGCGCGATTGGCCCGGCGCCTGCCTGCGCGTAGGCAATGTCCTGATTGGGGTTCAGGACTTGCGGCTACGCTGCATCATGACCTCGTTCGACCCCGACACGCTCGTCCAGGACAAGGAGATCACGCGCAGCATCTATCGACGCTTCGAGGGGAAGCTCGCCCTGGACTGCTTCGTCATCGAGGGGGGAGAAGTCAGTGTTGGCGACGCTGTGAGCATCGTCCGAGGTCGCGGCTGCTCAGGTGCCGAGGTAGCCGCCGGTGGTCCGTGATACGGCCGCAATCGAAGAGGTTGGTGGCTTGGGCAGCGGGCTCGCCAGGGCCTTCCTGATCCGCTCGAGGTCTTCCGCGCCAAGGAGGTTTTGCGCGGACGCCGCGAGGAGCGCGAGTGCGCCACGATCATCCACACGGTAGTATTGGTCGGCGAGCAGCCTCAACGATTCGCTCGAGGAGGCGCCGAGGCCATGCGCCGACTCGAGCAGCATGATCGCCTCTCGAGGGCGGTTGTCGACCGCTAAGTAGGAAGCCACGAGGTGCGCGTCGATCGCTTGCTCCGGCAACTCGGCGATGGCGGCGTGGGCCGCCGTAGCGTCACCAGCCCCGATGGCGGCCCACGCTAGCGCTTGCGCTGCTCGGGCTCGCAGCTCGGTGGAGTGGGCGCCGTGCAAGAGATCACGCGCCAAGTGCAGGGCCTTTTGCGGCTCATTGTCGAGCGTCAAGGCTCGAATGTTGGTCAGGCGCTCGTCGGTGGCCAGGCGAGCGTCGCGTGCCCACGCAATCCCGCGCAACAACTCGTGGCAGCAGACGTACAGCCAAACGCCGAGTGCGACCAAGACGAGGGGCAGCACATGGTGGCTTGCGCATTTGAGCGTGACCGCGAAGGCGACGCCCAACGACGCGATGCCCTGCTTGACACGAACCCAAGGTCCGCCAAGCTCCGCTAGCAAGCCGCCCAGCTTGAACGGAAACAGGGGCAAAAACTGAACGGCACCCCAGAACAGCTGTAGGCGTCCAGCCTCCTTGATCAGCTCCGCATCAGCGAAGCGGCCGAGCACGACCAGGGCACAACCGAGCGCCAGGCTCGTCGCGCTGGCTGCGAGGCTGATGAAGAGCCGCTTTCGTGCCGGAAGGGGGCCCCCGGATACTTCCGTGTGGCCACCCGAGATACCGACTGTCACGCGAACGAGCCGATGGAGCGCAACCGCCCACAACGCGCCCGGCAGTTCTTGAATCAGGAAGGTCCCAAACAGCAGCGCCGCCAGCCAAGGATGCGGGTGTGCACCGGTAAGTGTCGCTACGAGCGATAAGAGTACGAAGCCGGCACTGACGCGTACCCGAATCCCGCGCTTGCCGGGCGGCCAGCGTCGCAAGTTCTCGAGCGCGAGGCGCTTCCAGCGCGGGACGGGATCAAAGAGGTCAGCGGACGACCACTTCATGCCTCGATCCTCCGACTCGAGAGTCGAGCGCCCACGTCGCGGTCCGACGCAAAAAGACCAGGAGTCGGGAGATGCTTTCCCGACTCCTGGTCACACACACCAAACCTAACCTTTGTGATTATTCTGCCGGCGGAGCTTCCAGCTTGAAGTCTGGATAGGCGAGCACGCCCATTTCCGGCATATCGAGGCCCGCGAGCTCGGTTTCCTTGCTCACGCGGAGCGGCGTGATCTTGTCGCTGATCTTGAACCAGACGTACGCCATCACGAAGCCGAATACCGCCACCACGGCGCAGTCGATGGCCTGCATGACGAGCTGCGACGCGTCGCCAAACAGTATGCCACGCACGCCGTCGGCACCGTACTTCTTGACCATTTCGTCGCGCACGACGCCGTTCCAACCCGCGCCGTATTGGCCGTTGGCGAAGATGCCGACGGACAGCACGCCCCAGAGGCCGTTGACGCCGTGCACGGCAATGGCGCCGACCGGATCATCGACGCCCTTGTTGTCGATGAAGCGGACGGCAACGACGACGAGCACGCCCGAGACCAAGCCGATGACGACCGCCGCCCACGGATCGATGAACGCGCAAGGAGCGGTGATGGCCACCAATCCTGCCAACATGCCGTTGACCATCATGCCCGGGTCGGGCTTTTCTCCGCGGAACATCAAATACAGCATGGTGGAGAACGCGCCGGCCACGCTCGCGAGCATCGTGTTGACCACGACGAACGAGATGCGAAGGTCCGTACCGGCCAGCGTCGAGCCCGGGTTGAACCCGAACCAGCCGAACGCGAGAACGAAGCAACCGACAATGGCCATGGGTAAGTGATGAGCCGGAATGGTCTGCGGCTTGCCGTCGATGTACTTGCCTATCCGTGGGCCAATGCAGATGCCTCCGGCAAGCGCTATTATGCCGCCCATGGCATGCACGACACCGGACCCAGCGAAATCCACGGCGCCGTGGCCTAGGTGCCAGTTGACCCCGCCCTGCGCCAAGAAGCCGCCGCCCCAGACCCAGTTCGCGTACATGCAATATGGCAACGCGATCCAGAGACCGTAGATCACGAAATTCTTCCAAGCCCAGCGCTCAGCCATCGCCCCCGTTGGGATCGTGGCAGTGGTGTCCATGAACACCATCATGAAGAAGAACAGCGCCATCACGGCGGTATCGCTCACGGACGAGCCTAGGAAGAAGCCCTTCGTGCCGAGGACACCGTATTTGCCCGCGAGCACGATGCCGCTGTTGAGCACTGCCGTGCCGGGTCCCAGCGACGAGTACCAACCTGGCGGGACGGGGCCGTTGAACCAGTTGCCCCACCCGATCGCAAAGCCGTAGGCCCAAAACCCTAGGCACCCGAGGGGGTAGATCATGAAGTTCATGGCGAAGGTGTGGCCCGCGTTCTTGGCGCGGCACATCCCCGTCTCGACCATGGCGAAGCCGGCCTGCATGAACATGACGAGGAACCCCGTGATGAGGGTCCAGACCATGTTGATGGAGAACATGTTGTGAGCCGTGCGGTCGTACAGGTCGCCAGGGGTCAGCGCGCTGGGCACGTCACCCTTGCCGTCACCCGCCGGCGTCGCCCATACCCCGGAAGCGGCGCCGGTCGGGTCGGGCCAAGTCGCAGGCTTGCCCTCGGCATTGGCGCCCGAAAAATAGGGCGGTAGCACTGGCGCTGCGGCAGAGGCGGAAGGGGCGGCTGCCGGCGCGGCGTCGTCCGCCAACGCGGCGGGACTCAGCGTGGCGATCAGCCCCAATAGGGCCAAGAAAATTAGCTTATATTTGCTCACCGAGATCTCCCTTTCAAGTTCGGGCACGGCCAGAAGGCTCCGGGACGTGTCTGCATGGTTCTTTACGAGTCGCTGGGTCTCAAAACATCGCGCGACGCTGGTACCGCGCCACGACCGCGATCAGGACACCTCCGAATGCGAGGGAGAACGCGACGCGAGGCAGGATGGGCAGGCCGAGGCTTGACAAGAGGACGCTGAGCAGCAGGGTCGGACCCAAGACGAGATATCGAGCGGCCTGAGGACTGAGCGCTTTGTTCACGGTCTTTTCTCGCTTCGCGAAGGAACTCGTGTCGCGTCGCGCGTCACGTGGCTTCCGCCCAAGCGAGTAGCCGGGTCTGCATTTCGGTAAGCTTTCCGAGCTGCCTCTCTGTTTCGGAAATCACATAAACAATCCTCATCTAATCTTCATGAAATATTTATCTCCGGGGCAGGGCCGTCGCGGCGCATAATGTTGGGGTGGGGGCTCGTATGACGCCCGCCATCTTGATCATCGACGACGATTTGCCGACGCGGCGGGCATTGCGCAGCGCACTAAGAACGGAGGGCTACCGCACGTGGGAAGCGGCCACCGCGCGCGACGGCCTCGCGGCGTTCGCCGCCCGTGCGCCGCAAGCCGTGCTGCTCGAACTCGCGCTGCCTGACGGCGCCGGCGTCGAAGTACTCGCCTCGATTCGTGACGCATCGGACGTCCCGGTGCTCGCCATGTCCACCCAGCCCGGAGGCGCCGACGAAGTCGAGGCCCTCGACAGTGGCGCGAACGACTACATTCGCAAGCCTTTCCGCGAGGCCGAGTTGCTGGCGCGGCTCCGCGCAGCGCTGCGAGTGGCCGGGCGCCGCGAGAGACGCCACGAGGTCTTGTCGACCGGACCGCTCCGACTCGAAATGCGCGACGCCCGCGCCTACCTGCGAAATCGCGAAATCCTGCTCACGCCGACCGAATTCAGACTCATCGAAGTTTTGGCGCGCGAGGCGGGTCGCGTCGTGACACACGGTCGTCTGCTTGCGAGCGTGTGGGGCAATGAATACAAGCGTGATCTCCAGTATTTACGCATTCTAGTGCGCCGGCTGCGCTGCAAGCTCGAAGCGGATCCGAGAGCACCCGAGCTGGTGGTCACTACGCCCCGAATCGGCTACCGCCTGCGGATATCCGACTGACATTTACGCATTTTTTATAACGCCCTCCGTACGGTCAGTTCGGAGCTCGCGATGCTGGGTCAGGTCGTGGTGTTGGTCGCGGATGAGCCTCAGCTAAGGCGCCTGCTACGCGTGACCTTGAACCACCACGGCGCAAAGCTGGTCGAATTTCGGAAAGCACGAGACGCCCTCGAATCCTTGGAGAGCCGTCCTGCTGACCTCGTCTTCTTGGACGTGCGATTGCCCGACGAGGGCGCCATCGAGGTGACGCGTGTCCTGCGCCAGCGGACGGACGCTCCGATCATCGCCTTCTCCGACACGAACGAAGAGCGAACGACAGTCGCCGTATTCGATGCGGGTGCCGACGACTTCCTGACGATTCCGTTCAGCAACTCCGAAATGTTAGCTCGTAGCCGTGCCGCTCTGCGACGCTCGAGCCGGTTTCCGCCCCAAAAACGGCAGGACGCATTTCGGGTCGGCGAGTTGGAAGTTGATTTCGTGGCGCGAGAAGTGCGCGTTCAGGGGCGGTCGGTTCACCTCACCCCGACCGAATACAAACTACTCGGCGTTCTCATCCAATCGGCGGGCGACGTCGTGACGCATCAGCAGCTGCTCGAGCAGGTCTGGGGACCTGCCTTCGTCACCCAGTTGCAGTACCTGCGCGTCTACATGAAGCAACTGCGTCGCAAGCTCGAGCGAGCGCCGAGCTTCCGGGACTATCTGATCACCGAGCCCGCCGTCGGGTACAGGTTTCGTTTACCTGGATGACATGAGCAGTGTGATACACGCGGAGCGTGACGCTCCCGTCTTGGACCGCGCTGCCGTTCGGCGTGCTGGTGCTGTCAATGGCTTCGCTACCGATGATCGTCCCGCAGTGGTGGGAAAAGCGGGCGTTTCAAGGGCTCGTGGTGGCCCTATGTACGTTGCCCGTCGTCTATTACTTGAGCCAGAACGGGCTGGGGCACGAGGTTTCGCGCAGCCTCGGCGGCTACGCCACGTTCATCGCCACTCTCGGCGCGCTCTATATTGCCGCGGGCGGAGTCTTCGCGAGCGCCGATCTGCGCGCCACGCCGGCTGTCAACGTCGGCTTTTTGGTTGCGGGCAGCCTGCTCGCGAGCGTCATCGGCACGACGGGGGCGAGCGTCCTCGTGATCCGACCGCTCTTGCGCACGAACTCGCAGCGCAAGAACAAGGGGCACCTGATCCCGTTCTTCATCTTGGCGGTAGCGAACGCCGGCGGCCTGCTGACGCCGCTCGGTGATCCACCGCTCTTGGTGGGCTTCGTCGGGGGCGTACCGTTTTTCTGGACGTTGAAGCTCTTGCCCATTTGGCTGCTGTACGTCTCGACGTTCGCGCTGTTCTTGTTTCTGGTCGATCGCCGAGCTTACGCGAGGGAACCGGAGGAAGCACGCGTCCGCGACGCGACCGAGCAGCTCCCGCTCGAGATCCGTGGCAAGCGCAACCTCGCGCTCTTGGGCGCGATCGTCGGCGCGGCGTTCTTGCCGCCGATTTGGCGCGAGCTCGGGCTCGTGTGCATCGGCTTGGTCTCCTACTTCGGCACGTCGCGCGAGCTGCACGAGCTGAACGGTTTCACGATGGGACCCATCCTCGAGGTGGCGCTGCTCTTCGTCGGTCTATTCGTGTGCCTCGTGCCGATCGAGATCATGCTGGGGTACTTGGCGCCGGCGTTACCCATCCAGCACAGCTATCAGCTCTTCTGGGGCTCCGGCGCGCTGTCGGCCGTCCTCGACAACGCTCCTACCTATGCCGCGTTCGCCGCCCTGGCGAAGGGGCTCAGCCATGGGCGCCCCGACCTGGTGGCGGGCGTCTCCCCGCTCATGCTGATGGCGGTCAGCGCCGGCAGCGTGGTGATGGGCGCCACCACCTACATCGGCAACGGACCGAATCTGATCGTGAAGTCCATCGCCGAGCGAACGGGGATCACCATGCCGAGCTTCGTGCGGTACGCTATCTTCGCGTTCTTCGCGATGCTGCCCGCCCACATCGTCGTCACCGTGGCGTTGATCGCCCTCGAACGTTAGGAGTGAAAGTGGAACCCACCGACGATTCACCGCAGCCAGCGCCGGTGCAAAGCCAGCGACCTCTCGTCAACAGCGGGGAGGAGCCACGTGTGGTGCTGGCTGCCGTCGACACCTCGGCAGCGGCAGAGCGCGTCATCGCGATGGCAGCGCGCTTCGTGCGCGCCTTCCCGGACGCGAGCCTTCACGTGCTTCACGTGCTGCGGTTCTCGCGCCGCGACCAAGCGCATGCAATGGTCCCCGCCTTGTCTTCAGATGTGGTCGACGAGGCCAAAGATCATTTGGAGCATCACAAGCGACTGGCGATGCGGAAGTGCAGGAATGTCGTCACGGCGCACTTTGCCATGGGCAATCCCCCCAACGAGATCCTGCGCTTCTGCAGCGAGCTAAAGGTGGACCTTCTCGTCATCGCGACGCACGATCATTCGGGTTTCGAACGTCTACTGCTCGGCTCGATCGCGGAGACGTTGGTGCGCAAAGCGCCCTGCTCGGTGACGGTGGTGCGTCAGGCGATCCACGGCAAGCGATGAGCAGAGTGCCAGTTTCTAACTGGTTGCCGATGTATTTCGGGTGCGAGAACTCAGTGCGAGCGGCACGCTCGACGCTCTGAACGTTTCGGCTACGCGCCTGAAATCTGGGATACAATAGCGGCTCATGCGCGGCGCGCGTTCTCGCAGCGAGCGCGGACATTCGAGTCTGCAGGCCCTCGGCAGCGTCTCTTCGACGGAGCGGCTCGGTTTCGTCTGGGGTGCGGTGACCAACGTCGTGACCACGACGGTCGCGTTCGGCGTCGCCCCTCACGCGGAGCTCGCGCATCTGATGATCATTCATCTGGTCGGCGCGGTTCTCATCTCGACGCGGTACGGGATGCTCGTCTCGACCTTTACTGCCGTCACGGGTGCACTGGCGTTCGATTACTTTTGTATTCCGCCGGTCTTCGCGTTCGCGATGCCCGACCGGAGCAATGTACTGAGCTTCACCGGCATGTTGCTCGTGGCGCTCCTCGTCTGTTGGCTGAATCAGGGGCTACGCCGGCAGCGCGCCGCCGCGCGCGCGAGCGAGGAACGCACCGAAGCGCTCTGCCAGCTGAGCCTCGATCTCTCGCAGGTGACGAGTCCCGACGAGCTGTTCATCCGCGCGCAGACGCACCTCTCTCACCTGTTTGGAAGGGACGCGGAGCTATGCCTGACGAACGAGCCGCCGCCGCCTTCGTCCGAATTCACCGTCCAAGCCGTCCTCGATCACGCGGCGCAGCTCGGATACATCCGCGTGACGCGAGACAGTCGCGTCAGCGAGCGCGCCGACGGGCGTCTACTGTTGGCCGCCTGTGCGGATCGCATCGCGGACGGACTCAAGCTGCTCACTTTGGGTGAGGCAGCACGGCGCGCCCAGGTCGATGCCGAAGTGGAGCGCAATAGAAATGCCCTGCTGAGCGCGGTCTCTCACGACATGAAGACTCCGCTCGCAGCGATCATGACGGCTGGCAGCTCCCTGCTCTCGAGCGCCTGGCACAAGGACCGTACGACGCGCGAATTCCTCGAGACGATCGTCCAAGAGTCCGAGCGCATGAACGGCCTGATCACGAACTTGCTGAGCGCGACCCGCTTGGACTCGGGTGCCGCCGTTCTGAACAAAGAAGTCGAGGCGCTCGACGACTTGGTCTTTGCGGTGCTGTCGCGTCTATCGAGCCGCTTGACGGGGCGCGCCGTGAAAGTGGACATCCCGCCTGATTTGCCGATGGTCCGGGTGGACGCGGTGCTGATCGATCAGCTGCTCGTCAACCTGCTGGAGAATGCGCTCCGCTACACGCCCGGCGACTCGCCGCTCGAAATTCGCGGAATCGCCCGGCACGCAGGGGTACTCGTCGAAGTCTGCGATCGCGGGCCCGGTATCCCGGTGGCCGAGCATGAACGCGTGTTCGACAAATTCTATCGTGGGCACGCTGCCAAACAAAACGACGGCGGGACCGGACTCGGCTTGACCATTTGTCGAGCAGTCGTAAAGGCACACGGCGGTCAAATCGAAATTGTGTCCCGCGACCGTGGGGGGACGACGGTGCGTTTCACGCTACCTGACGGCGTGCCTGTTCAGCCGCGTCATGAATATGTGGAAAGGAGATCGACAGCATGATCCCAGCCATCCTGGTCGTCGAAGACGAGGCGCCGATGCGCCGCATCATACGGAACGCGCTGGCCGACCAGGGCTATCACGTCTGGGAGGCAGGCACGAAACGCGACGCGATATCGACCATCGACGAGAACGTCCCGCAGGCGATTCTTCTCGACCTCGGCCTGCCCGACGGCAGTGGCCTCGACGTGTTGAAGGCGGCCCGCGAGCGTTCGGAGGTGCCGATCGTCGTCATTTCGGCGCGAGGCGACGAGCGCGATCAAGTGTTGGCCTTGGACAGTGGTGCGAACGACTATGTGACCAAGCCCTTCCGGGAGGCCGAGCTCTTGGCCCGGCTGCGTGCTGCCCTGAGGAGCGTCACCGCCTACGCGACTCCAGTTCAAGATCGCGTCGAGGTCGGGCCGCTGTCCATCCACACGGCCTACCGGACCGTGTACGTCAACGGGGAAGAAGTGCCGCTCACGCCGACGGAGTTCAGTTTGCTGTTGGTCATGGCGCGCAATGCCGGGAGGGTCGTCACGCATCGGCACCTGCTGCGCGCGGTCTGGGGCGGCTCTTACGTCGAACATACGCCCTACCTGCGGGTGTACATGCGCCAGCTGCGCCAGAAATTGGAACTAGATCCGACCTCTCCGCAGCTCCTGATCACCACCCCCGGCGTCGGTTATCGCTTACGCGCACCCGAGACCTGACGGCTTCGCGGGCGCTGAGCGACACCCATCGGAAACGCCACTCGGCTAGTCATGCAGGTTGCCAATGCAGGTCATGAACGCCGCAGAGCTCAAGGTTGGCGCCGATACGATTTGGACGATCCTGACGGCGTTTTTGGTCTTCTTCATGAACGCCGGCTTCGGACTGATCGAAGCCGGGCTCTGCCAAAAGAAGAACGCCACCATGATCCTGTCGAAGAACTTCGTCGTCTTCGCCATAGCAACGCTAGGATTTTTCTGTGTCGGCTTCGGCTTGATGTTCTCGGACGGCGCCTTACTCGGGACGGCCGGCGGCTGGCTCCTCACCGGCGCCGACAACAGCCCCGCAACTGGCGATCACTACCGAGGCATCTTTCACGCACTCGATTGGACCGGCATCCCACTGCTTGCCAAGTTCCTCTTCGAGCTCGTGTTTTGCGGCACCTCCGCGACCATCGTCTCCGGGTCGGTCAACGAGCGCATGAAGTACGGCCCGTTCTTGGCGTTCTCCCTCATGTTGACGGCCGTCATGTACCCAATCTCCGGTCATTGGATTTGGGGTGGAGGCTTCTTGTGGCAAGCGGGCATGCGCGACTTCTCGGGCTCGACCGTCGTGCATAGCTTCGGCGGTTGGGCGGCGCTCGCAGGAGCCATCGTGCTCGGGCCCCGGCTTGGTCGCTACGCACCAGGGGTGAAGCCCAAGAGCGTCCCCGGTCATCAAATGGGATACGTTTTCTTGGGCGGGATGATTCTCTGGCTGGGCTGGTTCGGCTTCAATCCCGGCTCGACGATGAGCGTTGACCCGGAAGCCATCGCGCGGATCGCCGTCACGACCAACCTTTCAGCGTGCGCAGCGACACTGGTGGCTACGCTCTACGCGTGGTGGCGTTACGGCTATCCGGATTTCTCGCTCACGGTCAACGGGTGCTTGGCGGGGCTGGTCTCGATCACGGCCCCGTGCGCTTACGTCACTCCCCAGGCCTCGATCATCATCGGTGCTATTGCGGGGGTCTCGGTCATTGAAGCGGTGCAGCTCTTCGACCGGCTGCGTATCGACGACCCCGTCGGAGCCACTTCCGTGCACCTCGTGCACGGCATTTTCGGAACGCTGTGCGTCGGTCTATTCGGAGTCAAAGGGCTCAGCGGCTTGCCGCACGACGGGCTCTTCCGGGGCGGCGGGCTCGCGCAGCTTTGGCCCCAGGTCGAGGCGGTGCTGGCGGTCGGCGTCTTTTCGTTCGGCGGCTCGTGGCTGGGCTGGCGTGCCCTCGATCGCTGGGTCGGCATACGAGTCTCCGCCGACGACGAAGAGCGCGGCCTCGACGCTGCGGAAATGGGGATGGAAGCGTACCCTGAAGCGAACCAGAGCTAGTGCGTCGGGTCCGGCTGGTCGGCCCCGCCACCCGATCAACCCCCGCAGCTGTGAAGCATGCCGAGCGCCGCGCAGAGCACGGCCAGACCGGCGAGCGTGCGCACGAGCTCGTAGATGGCTTTGCGCCGGCGGATCTGTTCGGGCGTGAGTGGACTGAGCTCGGCGATGCGGTGGGGGACGTAGTAGCTCCAGGCGGCCCATACAGAGACGACCGCGACTATGCAGACGACCACGAACGCCCAGAACGCAACGATGGTGCCTTCGAAGAGAGTCTTGGGCGTCACGCGTTAGCTCCCGAGCAAGGTAGCGAGGCAAGCGTCGAGGTGTCGCATCACTTCGGGCTTCACGAAGCAGGTCGCGTGCTCGGCGCCGATCACGCGAAAGCGGCGCTCCGGAGGCAACGCCGCAAGCCGTGCGCTCATCGTCGGTACGGTCCCATCACCGGCCACGGCGATGTTCGGATTGTCCGGATCGGCGGCGAGGGACCGCCCTCGGGGTCGGTCGCCGGTGGCGTCAGTTTGACTCGTAGTGAAAACGGCATACTCAGTGGCAGTCGAGACCGCCCGTGGGCAGTCGCTTCGGTGAGCGGCGTGGTGTCCGTTCGTTGAGGACGAAGTGACCGGCACTGAAAGCGTACGTGCCGACTCCTTCGCACGCGGCGTCGAGAACGGAACCGAAGCGCTGGTCCAAGCCGAGGAGCTGTTTCTCCTGGTACTGGCAAATCACGTCTTCACACTCGCCGGCCCACCGTTCTCGAAGCTCGAGCGTTTGTCCGTCGGCGCTCAGCACCGGAATCAAGGCTAGCCAATTTTCGCCTTCGCCAGCGGGGTCGATTGTCGCTTGCCAAGCGGTCTGCGGCCGTCCGTCGAGCAGTCGGTAGACGCTTGCGAGCCTAGCGTGCCGGCGCACGTCTCGGTCGATGCACAGCGCTGCGGGCGCCTCCGGCGAGCCCACTCGGGAGCCGAGCTGAAGTTAGCGGGTCTCGCCTGAGCTGACGGAAGCGCTTTGTCCGCCCCAGCGTCGACGTCCGCGCTGCCCGGCGGCAGCTCGCTTGCCGGCGCAGCGCTCGTCGCCGTGGCCGACGAGCCCGCGGTGGGCTTTGAGGGGACGGCGGCCGTCGGCCGCGACGACGAACCGCAGGCCACCACGGCGAGACCTAGAAGGAGAGCAGACAGTGAGCGCGCGTCCATCCATCTTGATCGCCTACCTTGTCGATGACGTTCGCGATCAGGAGCACCGTGCCGAGCAGGGCACCGGCGAGCCATGGTCGGTGATGTCGAATTCCGAATCAATGACGGACAGGTGAATGTCATGCTGGGCCAAGAGCCCGAACCCGGGCGCGTCGTATTCATCCCAAACGATGAGATTCGTGTAGGTGTCCTCGTTGTTGTATTGACTCCAAACCCCTTTCCCGTGCGGCGAGTCGATCCAGATATTAGAGAAATTGGCTCGATAGGTGTTCTTGACGAACATCCCGGTTTTGGGCCCCAACATGTACAGCTGGTTCGCGACGATGTCGCTCGTGTACTCGAAGTGAAACGCGGTCGCGTTGACGGTGACCGTCGCGGAGACGTTGTCGAGCGTCACTGCGGAGGATTGGTCGACGGCCACCCCGGTGTCGAACCCACCGACCACCGCGCAGTTTTGAATCGTGATGTTCTTGTGATTGTACGCGACGATCGCGCACTTGGACTGGTTCGAGAAGCAGTTCGGCTTGCTCGCGGACGAAATGTGAACTTGATGATTGGCGCAGTCGAGCGTGATGTCGTCGGCGTCGAAGACGACCGAACCGTACTGGTCGGTCTTGAGCACCGTGTCGGAGGTGATGTGCCGTTCGCCCATCACGTACGCGTGCGCTCGAGCGGCCGGCGCCAACACCGAACAGAACGCCGCGAGTGCTACCGCGGACCGAAACGACCAGGCCGCCACCAAAACCGAACCATTCGTTGATTTATCCATGACCCACCACCTATCGACGCTCACATACGGCGAGGTGGGTGTCTAGCTTCCCGCGGGCAGAGCACGGGTGGGACGTTTTGATGCGCCCTCACGGCGCTATTTCCGGCTTTGAGCGGAACGTTACGCCGATGGCGGAGTTGGTGGAGGATTGGGCGGGCGCTCTTCGGGCCGTCCTTCCCGGCACGGCGTGGGGTGGGTTGAATGACGCTGGCGAGCCCCGCAACGGAAGGGGCGGAGGAGCTGATGCGTGGGACCAATGCGGTTGGGGTACTTTTCAGCGTCGGGGTGTCGGCCTGCACCGTCTCGGGTGCGCGGACCGAGCAAGTCGGGCAGGCGAAGGAGGCGCTCGCGTCGACGATCTCCGTGTCGGCCGCGGTGCCGGTCGAGGATCCGATTTACGACAATCCGCCTTATAGCTGGTACACCCTTGCGTCCACGCCCAATCGGCATCTGATGGTGATGCAATCGCCGTCACAAGTCTTGGGCGGCTACTCGGCCGTCGCCTTCGTCGTCCGCAACTCGACCATCGTGAACGGCCACGGCACCCGCTTGGACCAGCCCGTGCCGTTCTTTAGTCCAGTCGAAAACGCAGCGACTTTCTCGGGAACGCGTTGGCTCATCGTCCTCGGTAATACGCTTTACGCGTTGAACACGGACGGTGCTCTCGTTTCCACGACGGCGCTGCCGTTCGACGCTCGGGCCATCGTCTGGGGTACCGACCGTGCCCTGGTCGTCGGCGCCTCCTCCGACTCGCCCTCTGGGTCAGGGCCCAATCAAGCCTTGTTCGTCGACGCCGCGGGTCGGCTCTGCGGCGCGCCGTTCTCCGTCGTTACGGGCTCGACGCAGTTGCACAGCGGCCTTGGGTTCGACGGCTCGCGATTTTTGCTCGAGTACAGCACGCTCGGCGCCGTTTCCGCCGTCGCGATCTCGACCCGGGGCGACGTAGGAACGCCGGTCGAGCTCGCGGCCGAGCCGGACGATCCGTACGGTTATGGCGACGCCGTCGGCGTGCTCTCGGACGGTCACCGTTTCTTGGCGAGCTATCTGACGGCGAGCGACTCGGGGCTTCATTATCGCCTGCTCCGCGCGAACGGGCATCTCGACATCAACGCCGATGACGAACGCGTCCTCGACGACGTCAGCGGGCCGGTCACGCGCGGCGCGTTCATCGGAGGGCGCTACGTCTTTCTCGACTACTCCCTGCAACGGGTCGCAGCCGTGGCCACGACCGGAAAGGAGATCGGCACCGCGACGAGCTACGGGCCTGGGGCGGGCTACATCGGCGACACGTTGTCGGCAGCGCCCGACGGGACCAATCCGATGCTGCTCAACTTCGACGGCTCGTTCACGAACCTCTCGTCGAAGCTCACGCCCGTCGGCTCGACGGCTCAGGTCGGACTCGGCCCCGACGACGAGAGTTCCCCCGCCGCCGTCTTCAACGGCAAGGACTTCACGCTCGAGTGGGCCGACTTCGGGCGCGCTTCCTCGCGACGGGAGCACGTCGCGCGGGACGGTACGCGCGCCACTCCGGCGGTCGGCCTGGGTGCTGCTGTTAGCTATGGCGCGCTCACCTCCAACGGGTCGAGTGTGCTGCGCGTCAACCAGTCGCAGCCGCAAGCCGTGCTCACGTTCGCCGACGACACGACGACCACCATCGATCTCTCTCCGTACGCCGTGACTTACGGGTATTTCGCCGCCGGCAGCAACGGCACCGACTACGTCGTCGTCTCCGCCGACGGAACGCAAGCAACGGCCGTTCGCCTCTCGCCGACGGGGCAAGTCCTCGGCTCCTCCTCGTTCGTCGCGGGCCTGCCGCTCGTGGGTTACGACGGTGAACGATACGTCGTCGCATCCTCGCAGAGCACCTATCGCCCGCAAACGGACACATGGGACATCGCTGCGACGTTCACGCCCCTTTCAGCGGCGGACATCACACCCGGTCCGACGGTGGTAGTGCCGCTCGTCACGGATATTCAATATGGTATCGCGGAGTCGTTTGCGAGCGGTGACGCGCAGTCCTTGCTGGTCTGGAGTCAAGTGGAGAATGACGGGCAGAGGCACGTGTACTGCGCGCGCGTCGGCAGTGACCTCACGCTGCTGGATGTGCCCGGCGTCCCGCTCGGCCAAGCCGACATCAACTCCGTTCCGGCGGCGGTGGCTTGGGACGGGACGACCTATTGGGTCGCGTGGACTTCGCCGGGCAGTGGCGCACCCGCGATTCGCCGGGTGAGTCCCGAGCCCGTGGGGGGCAGCATCTTGCCCGAGGCCGATCCCGTCGTCGCGGCGGGTGAACCGATGGGACAAGCCGTGCTCGCGTCGCAACCCGGCGGCCCCACGTTGCTTTTCGCGAGTCCGGCGCCGTTCGGGGCGTCGACGTGGCGCATGCTTTCGGTCAAGTGACGTCTCGGCGCGCCGAGCGAGCGCTCGGCCTAACGCAATCCTCCCGAGAGCACGTATCCGACAGCGGCCCCGTACAGCGTCGATATGTACGGATTCGCGGTGATGAGGCAGCCACCGGTCCGGCAACCCACGAGTCGGTGGTGCGCGAAGCCGGGCGCTCCGCCAGCGGAGTTGGTGGAGGGGTGGGGGAGGATTGGGCGGGCGCTCTTCGGACCTGATGCCAGCTACGGTCCTGGCGCTTGGACTTGTACGCGGGCTCCAGGCGCGTTGCTGCTCCCGTCGGCAACGACGAGAAAGCGCCGCGCGCTCTTGCTCGGATCCTGGATGATTTGCCGGAGCGGGCCGACGGCGTTGACGACGGCCGCACCGGCCGGATTCGCCTTGAAATTCGCAAGTGGTTCCAGCGTGCCAGCGCCTTTCTGGTCGCCTGCAAGTGCAAGGACGTACGGGTGCCCCGGCGTGAGCCCGGTAACCACCGCCTGCAGCACCTGGACCAAACCCTGATTGAAAAGCGTCACCTCGCTTGCTCGATGCCCGTCGGTCGCCAAAAGCGAGAGCGTCACTTTCTCACCGGCGAGGCCAAGCGGCGCGAGGTTCGGCGCCTTCGTACCATCGCTCACCGCGTTCGGGACGTACGCGACGCCTTGCGCACCTTGCCCGATACCAATCTCCGTGACGAGCGTGTTGGACGCCGTGTCGAGTACGGCTACGGCGTCAGCGTTCTCCAGCCCGACGTAGACGCGAGTCCCGTCGCCCGACGGCCAGAGCCCGTGCGGGACAGCGCCGACCTTGACGCTCCCCACCTGCTCGAACGTGTCGGTGCGAAACACCTTCACGCTGTCGAGCCCGCCGATCGTGACGTACGCAAATTGGCCCCGCGCCGTGCGCACGAAATTCACGTGATTGGTGAGCGGACCTGTCTCGAACACTTTGATGACGGCGAAGGGCGGCTTGGCGTCGAACACCATGACGCGACCTACGTCCTTGAGCGTCATCCACACCTGCGAGCCGTCCGGCGTCGCGGCCAAGTCCGGGCAAAACGGGCTCTCTTGCTGGACGCGCCCGACGATCCGATGGCTCGCCGTCGCGATCACCACCGTTTCCGGGGAAAAGCTCGAGCACACGTAGCCGTAGCGACCGTCCGGCGAGAAGATGGTCATGCCCGGCCCATTCGGGACCACGATGCGTGTCTTTTCGAGATACGTTCGCGGATCGAGCACTGAAACGTAGTTTTCGCCGCGCACGGTGACCCATACTTCTGCGCCGTTGGGCGTGAAGAACGCCTCGTGCGGGGAGCGACCGACGTAGGTGGTGTGCTTGACTTGGTTCGTCTCCGTGTCGATGAAGCTCACTGAGTTCGACCCGATCGAGACGACGAGTAGCGTGTGGTGATCGGGCGAGAAGCCCATACCGTGCACGAGCAGTTGGCCGCGATAGAGCGGGCTCAGATTGCCGGGCGTCGGATCGCCGAGACGAATCACGCCGAGCAGCTTGTTGTCAGCCGGGTCGATCACAGACACGGTGTTCGAGAATTGGTCCGACGTGTAGAAGCGATCACGGTGGCCGATCGCGATATCCGGCGCAGCAGCGGTGCCGGGCGGCTGCCCCGCGAACGCGGACGGAGGGAACGAGACGGCGATGGCAAAAGCGGCGAGCGCGTACGATCGGGGGCTCATTGCGCCCTCATTTCGGTGAGGATCGACTGCATAAGCGCGATCTCCTGGCGCTGCTCGACGATGATGCCTTCCGCCAAGCGCCGCAGGCGTTCGTCCTTGCCGTAGCGGAGCTCGACGACGGCCATGTCGACCGCTCCCTGATGGTGAGGCACCATCATCGCCGCGAAGTCGACGTCCGGATCGTTCGTGCACGCGACGTTCATGCCCTCGTCCATGCGCACCATCGCCGTGTGCATCAGCGAGTCGAAGCTGTCGGTGGCGGTGTCGGCTGCCGCGCCGTGATGGTGATGCGCCTGCGGCATGGGCGGCACGCCCTCGATCGCCTCGGCGGACGGCGGCGCAGCGGTTGGCGCAACGTTCGCGGCGGGCGCAACGTTCGCGGGCGGTGCGGCAGCAGGCGCGCGCGCCGTCGTGCTGCACGCGGCGAGACCAGTGAACAAGAATGGACTGAATAGCTGCGTGAGAGATCGCGTGTTCAACATGCGCCGGAACCTAAGTACGGTGTTCTGGTGGTGCTAGGGGGTGAGTGCAATTTGGATCACGAAATCCGTTAGCCCTTGTCGGGCTGCGCAGTGAGCCGTTCCGCCATGCGCACGAGCTCCGCGACGGAGTCGGCCTTCATCTTGCGCATCATCTGGCCGCGCTGCTCCTTGATGGTGGCCTCTTTGGTTCCGAACTCGGCGGCGATCTGCTTGTTGAGCAACCCTTTCACGACGCCCGCCATGACATCGCGCTCGCGCGGAGTCAGGTTCTCATAGCGGAGGCGCAGGGCCTCCGCTTTAGCCCGCTCTGCATGAGTCGCGCGAGCGCGTCCGAGCGCGTCGTCGACTGCAGCGAACAGCTCCGCTGCGTCGACTGGCTTCGTGAGGAACGTCACCGCGCCCGCTTTCATTGCGCGCACGGACGTCGGAATGTCGCCCTGCCCGGTGAGAAAAACGATCGGCAGCGGCGCTTCGTTCTCGAGCAAATGCCGCTGCAGCTCGAGCCCTCCGATGTCGGGAAGGCCCACGTCGAGCAGCAGACAGGCGGGCCGTGCAGCTACGTGCGCCGCGAGAAACCGTCGTGCATCCTCGAACGCCTGCGTGGCGAAGCCCGCTGATTCGAGGAGATTTCGCAGTCCGGCGCGGACCGCGGCTTCGTCGTCGACGATGTAGACGACAGCGTCGCCCCGACGTTCGTCCTCGCGGTCGGGAGAACCTCGGTCGTCTTCCTGATGACGCTGCCTGGGGGGCGTCTGCACATCGCGAGTGTATCTCCGGGAACGTCGGCGAGAAGAGCCCGAGCGACCCCACCTTGGTTGGGTAGGCCGACCGCGCCGCGCGCGCGAGCCAACACCCGACTTTGGGCGGGTAGACGTCCGGCGGGCGAGGCCCCAAGGTGCGGCTCGCATGGTCGGACCGAAAACCGCTCGGTCTACGCAATGACCAGACGGCTGATAAGCCTCGTCGACGACGATCCGTCATTGCGCCGGTCGCTCAAGAACTTGCTCGGTTCGGTGGGCTTCGAGGTGGCCGTGTTCGACTCGGCGGAGGCTTTTTTGGCGGCGGACGAGCTGGGTGAAACGGCGCTGCTCGTGGTCGATTTGCGCCTCGAAGGCATGAGCGGTCTGGAGCTCATGACGCATTTGGCATCCGCGCGGCGCGCGATACCGACTGTCCTGCTGACGGCACACGGCGAGGACTTCGTACGCGAGCAGGCCATGGCTCGCGGCGCCCTCGCGTTCTTGACCAAGCCATTTCGCCCCGACGAGCTTCTCGGGCTCGCTCGACGAGCGCTCGGTGGCTAGCGCGCGGCGTGACGCCAGGCACCCGGGCTCAGGCCGACCAAGCGCGAAAAGACCCGCGTGAAGTGGCTCTGATCGTGGAACCCGCAGGCGAGGGCGACCTCGCTGAGCGGCAAGGTCGAGCGGAGGAGCTGTTTCGCCTTGGCGACACGCTGGTTCAGAAGCCAACGGTGTGGGGGCAGGCCGGTCGAGTTGCGAAAAGCACGCGTGAAGTGACTGAGCGAAAGGCCACAGTCGCGAGCGAGCTCTGCGAGCGCCACGTCCCCCGCCAAATTCGTCATCAAAATCTCTTGGGCGCGACGTAGCTGGCGCGGTCCAAGGGCTCCTCGCGCCGGTACGCTCGAAACCCTCAGTCCGAAATACTCGGTCACGACGTGTGCGCGCATCGCGAGCAGGAGGTGATCGACGAAGAGCGTGTTTGCCTGCTCGGGCAGCTGGAAAACCGGCAATAGGGCAGCGCCGAGCTGGTGCACGATCGGATCGGCGACGGAGAGTCCGGGTTGGTATCCGACGATCTCGCGGCTTCCGACCGGGGCGGCTGTGTCGAACGCCTCGTCGAGCGAGCTCAGTGGAAGGAAGAACCGCAGCTGTTCGAACGGTTCTCGAATCGCTCCGCCGAGCCTGTCTCGGAGGTCGTAGAGGTTCGAGCGCCCGCGTACGAACCCGCCGATTCGTCGCGCGACGCCACCCTCCCAGAGCTCCGGCCCGTCGGCGCTGGTGAGCTGCAGCTCCACCACGACGGCCTCCATCGTCGCCGGCGACAGCTGCTCGAGGTCGGAGCCGTCGTACTTTGCATGCGTGACGAACAGCTCGGACGGAGCACGGAGCGTACGCAGCCTGAGCGGACCGTATGGCGCCGCGTCAGCCAAGTCGAAACAGCGAATCACCACCCGGGAGAATAGTCGAAGACGAAGAGATTTTGTAGCGGACGCCTCCTGTCCGGCGTCACGCTTCCGACACTCGCCCGGGAGCCGCCGGACTTCGCAGTCGTTTTGAACAACGCATGCGCGTTGCTTGAAAGAGCGCCGTGGTTTCGGTCGGTATTGTCCTGTCCGTGCACGGCGTTCCGGGCATGATTGACTGCGTCCCCGCCCTGATCTGGAGCGCGACGAGCGACGGCTCGATCGCCTTCGCGAACCATATATTTCGCGAGTATGCAGGCCTGTTCGCGCCAACTGTTCATGCCGCCCCATGGACGGACCTCGTTCATCCGGATGATCGAGCCGCGGTCGCCGCCGCCCTCGGCAGTCCGGCGGCCGCTGGCGCTCGTGAGGTCGAGGTACGCCTCCGTCGTTTCGACGCCGAGTACCGTTGCCATCTCTTGCGCTGGCACCCGGGGGGCGAGCCTGAGCAGGCGGGACACTCCCTCTTTTGTGCGGTGGACATCGATCGCAGCAAGCGTTCCGAATCCGCGCTACGAGCGGAGCTCGAGCGTAGGCGACGCATCGAGGACGCAACGCGCAACACCGCGACGGACTTTCGCCTCACCGTAGACAGCATGCCGGGCATGGTGTGTCTGCACTCGAAGGAAGGCGCGATCGAGCACGTCAACGAGTCCCTGCTCAGCTACACGGGCCGTACGCTCGAGGAGCTGCAGGATTGGCCCGCCGTCGTTCACCCCGACGACCGCGGGACCATCATGAGCTTGTGGGAAAAATCGTTCACTTCCGGCGACCCGTTCGACGCCGATCTCAGGGTGCGCGACGCGCACGGCCGTTACCAGTGGTTTCATTGCCGCGGCCGCGCGCTGCGGGACGAGCAACACCACATCGTACGCTGGTACAATCTCTTGACCGACATCGAGGATCGCAAGCGCGCCGAGGACGCCTTGCGGGCGAGCGAGGAGAGCTCGCGCTTGATCCTCGACAACATCGCGGGGCTCGTGACCACCCACGACGCCAACGGAAAGGTCGAGCAGGTGAACGGCTCGTTCCTGAGCTACACCGGTGGTTCGTTCGAGACGCTGCGGAGCGACACGACGATCCTGCACGCCGACGATCGCGACCAGGTGTTGCTCGAGTGGAAGCGCTGTCTCACCGATGGCGAAACCCTGCGCACCGAGGCGCGTCTGCGACGCGCCGACGGCGTCTTTCGCTGGTTCAACATCACGGCCGTGCCATTCCGCAACGCGCAGGGGCGGATCGTGCGTTGGTATAGCTTGCTTACCGACATTGACGACCGCAAGAGCGCGGAAGAAGCGCTGAGCAAGGTGCAGGCGCGCCTCACGCGCGCCACGCAGATCGCGACGGTGAGTGAGATGGCGGCGGCGATTGCCCATGAGGTCAAGCAACCGCTCGCGGCCGTGGTAGCGAACGGCCATGCTTGCGTGCGTTGGCTCGCGAACGAGTCGCCCAGGCTCGACCGGGCTGCGGAGAGCGCCGAACAAGTCGTGCGTGACGGTCTGCGCGCGGGTGAGGTGGTCGAGCGGCTGCGCGCGCTGTTCAAGCGTGGCAACGTGCAGAAGGCCGTCCTGGACGTGAACCAAGTAGTCCTCGAGGTTGTACGGCTGGCGCGAGCGGAGGCCGGCCGGCGCGGTGCTACGGTCACGACGGACTTGGATGCGACGCTGCCGCCCGTGCTGGGGGATCGGCTGCAATTGCAGCAGGTCATCCTGAACCTGCTCCACAACGGCCTCGACGCCATGGAAACCGTCACGGATCGACCGCGCGTCCTGCGTATTCGCTCGCGTTTCGATGGCCAGCGCGAGATCGTCGTTCAGGTCGAGGACGAGGGCCTAGGCGTGCAGCATCCGGACAAGGCCTTCGACGCGTTTTTTACGACCAAAGAGCACGGCATGGGCATGGGCCTCGCCATCTGCCGGTCAATCGTCGACTCGCACGACGGGCGGCTGTGGATCGCCAAGAGCGACGAACTCGGCACGACGCTGTGTGTCGGATTGCCGGCGCTCCACGCGCCGTGCGAGCTCGATCTAGGGTGTGGCTTTGGCGCTACGCAGAAAGCGTCGCAGGCTCGAGGCGAACAGGGCGAGCCAAGTGAGGACGAGCGCGGTCTCGATGCGCTCGAGTAGCCCCCAGACGCGGACCTCGAAGGGCACGAACGCCGTGAGCAGGAAGGTCCAGAGCAACGTGAGCCGGGCGAGCTGTAGGAGCCCGCTTTGCGCGAGCTCCGCGGGTAATTCCCGCGATACCAGCAGCTCCCCGGTGGCTGCTGCGAACAAGGACGTGAACGCGAAGACTGCGTGCACCACGCCGTGGGTGGTCGTCGGACGCGGGCCGAGGTCCGTTGCCACGAATGCGATGACGAACTTGGCCGCGGCGGCGTAGGCGAGCAGCGTGGTGCCCAGGGCGCCGATGCCGGGCAACGCCGTGGCCGCGGCACGCAGCAGCAGGAACACGCTTCCGCCGCGCAGACATAGACTCACGGTTTCGAGCACGCCGTAGCGACCCACCGCGAGCGCGCTCTCCGTCTCGAAAATCGGACTTCGACGGGGTGGTAGACATTGAGCGACGATCTCGAGCACTACGCTCGCCGCCAAGACGATGAGCACTCGATCGAGTCTCGTGCTGGTGCGAAGCTGCGCTTCGGCGTTCACGCGCGCACCCGCGGCAGCGTTACGCCGATCATCGTGTCGCGGGTCACGAGCGCGGCGAGCCGCTCCTCGGGCCAGCCGTCCGTCCCCGCGGGGCGCATGGGCAGCACGAGATAACGCATGTCCGCGTTGCTGTCGTGGACGTGAATCGCGACGTCGCCCGGCAGCACCGTGCCGAACTCCGCGAGCACGCTGCGCGGCCAGCGCACGGCTCGACTCCGGTACGCCGCGCTCTTGTACCAATCCGGGGGCAGGCCGAGCAGCGGTCGCGGGTAACACGAACAGAGCGTACACACGACGAGGTTGTGCACCGCCGGCGTGTTCTCGAGTACGATCAGCCGCGTGTGGTCGTAGTTGGTCGCGCCGAGCTCCCACGCAACCTCCCCGTCCGCGAGGACGCGCGCCTTGAAGTCCGAGTCGACCCAGGCGCGCGCAACCACCTGGGCACCGAGGGCCGGCGTGGCGCCGTCGAGATACTCGAGCAGCCGCCGGTGGTCGTCGGCGGCGATGAGTCCTTTCTCGATCGCAAGCTCGCGGACGGCGATCTCCAGAATCTCCCATTGTCCGGGGCGATCGTCGGTTTGGATGGGGGTGTGAGCGTGATCATGCGTGGTCATTCGGTTCCTCCGCGGTCTCGAGCCAGTGCTCGTAAATCTCGATCTGCACCTCGTCGTCGTCGTCCCCCTGATGGTCGGGCCACAAGGAGCGCGTCGTGAGCCGCACGCGGTAGAGAGTCCGCCGCCGTCCGTTGGGTCGGCCGAAAGCGTCGTCCTCGGGAATCAGGAACGCGCGGAGGACCCGCTCGATGCACCCGACCGCGCCGCGCACGTAGCGAGGTACTCGGCTATGACCGATCGTCGGCCAGGCCAGGATGCGCACGCGCTCCCCCGTTCTGAAGCGACTCACGGTGCCTCGAAGCGAGCTCGCACTTCGGCGACCTTCGCGGCGAGCTCGTCGGCGCTGATGAAGCCCTTGTTCATCAGCGTGTTCGCCGCGCACATGGCCCACTTCTCGTAGTAGGTGAGCGCAGCGTAGATGGTCTGGCCCATGTCCTCTACGCCCCTGCGCTTTTCCTCCATGCTGATCACGCCACGTGCGTTGAACGTCTCGAGCAAAGCGTGACAGCGCTTCTCCCACGGCAAAAGGACGTGATCCGTCTGGACGACGGGCGGGGCCGGCGCTCCCGCGAGGTCGTTGACCGGTCGGTACAGGTGGTTCGCGCGTTCGTCGAGGTTCGGCATGACGTCGCGAGGAGCAGTTCCCGTGCCGGCGCCGAGTCGGCGCGTCATCGGCTGCTCTCGGATGCAGGGGTGTCCAGGGCTGGGCAACCTTGCCCAACTGCCGCCGGGGTTGGCGGACATCCTGTCGGAGCGACCCGGCGCAGGACGACGCGATAGTAGGGCTCGAGCCCGTGTCCGCGGTCGACGAGCAAGTGCTCTTCATAGCCGTCGGTCGTGGGCGTCAAGATCTTGCGCACGCGCTTCCATGCCGTCCCGTGGTCCGGCGACCGGTCGTCGAATGCGAGGCGGCCGTCTGCGGTGTCGACGTCGTACGACAGCACGTCGCCGCCGTCGGTGAACGCGCGACCGAGGAGCTTGCTTCCGTTCTCGGGCCCGGAGCCAACGACGACGAGGGCGCGGTGCGAGTCGGTAGTGCCCGCGCGCGTGGGATAGTGCGCCTCCATGTGCAACGTCATGAAACGTCCGCCCGGCTCGTAGGCGCCGACCACTTCCTTGGAGAACGCGTAGTCGGTCGCGAAATAGGCGCCGAGGCCGCGGAAGCGGCCGGCGAGGAAGCGCGTGGCGGGCAGGACGTTCGTCGGCCCGGCGCCGTGCTCCAGATCGAAGCGAAACGCCTCCACGCGATTGCCGGGAACGAGCGTCGACCCGAGTGCGTGTGCCGTCTTGGCATGTTCGAAGAGTGCCGTACGGTCTTCGTCGCTCGTCAGCGCGCCAAACATCTCGCGGCGATTGCCGATCCGCAGAGACACGACCGGCTTGTGCTTGCAATGGCCCTGGCACCCCGTGACGAAGGTCGGCATTCGCACCTGCTTGCGGACGCGGTCGAGCGCGTCGCAACCCGTGTCGAATCCGTAAGCTCCCGCGCACGGCCGAGCGCCGCAGACGAAGAGGGCGTCGTAAGCACGGTAGCGTTCGACCGCGTCGGAGAGAGCGCGCTCCGGGGAGCTCGTCTTCGCCTCGACCCCGCGCGCGGCGGCGAAGCGTCGGAAATGGTCGAGCGCCGACGGATCGAGCGCGCCGTCGGTTCTTACCGCGAAGCCGAGTGCCAAGCGATCGAGCGAGTCAGTCATGCGCTCGCCGTGAGCAAGGCTCGCGCCAAGGTCACGGCGGAGCCGGGCGCTCGGCACGACGGTTGCTCTGCACGTTGCCCACGTCATGCGAACGCACTACGCCGCCCCGTTTTCCTCCGCTTCGGTCCTCGAAATCGTGCACTCCGAGTCGACTTCCGCCTGCACGGCTCGATCCCCTCGAGCCCACGTCGTGAGTGCCGACGAACCGGCCGTGGGCGTCACGCTGCTCACGCGGCGGTCGAGCGTCCCGGTTCGCGTCGTGCGTGCTCACGCACTCAGGAACTGCCTCGAACGCATCGAAGCCGTGGAGCGAGCGCTGGGCGCTGAGCTCGGCGGCGCGGCGGCGGCGCGCCTAGGTCGTTCGGCGGCAGCGCTCCGAAGCGCTCGTGAGCTCGTCGGCGAGCTAGCCGACGAACCGGGGTCGCGCGGGACCTTGCAACGGACGTATTGCGTGGCGGAACGCGTGGTCGAGCTCGCTCTAGAACGCGTGCGAGACCGCGCCGAGTCGGCGGGGGTGAGCCTCTGGGTGCGCTGCGATCGGGGTGGCATTCAAGGGGACGAAGCCGCGCTCGCCCTCGCGCTCGAGAACGTGCTCGTGAACGCGCTGGACGCAAGTAAGCCGTCCGGCGCGGTCGCCGTGGCGACCTCCGAGCTCTCCGCCGGCGACCAATATTGGACGATCGACGACGAAGGGGAGGGCATGAGCGCCGCTGCGCTCGGTCGGCTCGCAACTCCGGCCGCAGCCGAATGCGGGGGCTTCGCCGTGGCGCGTGAAATCATCGAGCGGCACGGGGGCCTGGTTCGGGTGAGCTCCGAGCCGAACGCCGGCACGCGTGTTTCCTTCTGGTTGCCTGAGCGAGGGCGTTGAGACGCGCGCGACGTCCGGGTCGGGATTCTCCGTCCAAGGTCGGGTGGTAGATGGGCTGACCGTCGCCTAGATTCGGCTTCGCGTTGCGCATCCTCTGGGGTTGCGGCGGAGAAGGAGACAGCCATGGTGACGAGAGCGTCGGAAGCCGACGTGGGCACGGCGGAATGCTTCGGTGACGACGGCGGGCGCGAGCCCGTGGGACGAAGCCTCGCCTTTCAGCGCGTGCTCCGCCAGGTCGACACGGTGGCCAACACGGGCGCGACGGTGCTCATCCACGGAGAGACGGGCACGGGCAAGGAGCTCATTGCGCGCGCGCTGCACCAACGTGCACGCCGCGCCACCGGGCCGTTCGTGACGCTCAATTGCGCGGCGATTCCCGCGAGTCTGCTCGAGAGCGAGCTCTTCGGCCACGAGCGCGGCGCATTCACTGGCGCGCTCACGCGCAGGCTCGGTCGCTTCGAAATCGCCCAGGACGGCACGCTCTTTCTCGACGAGATAGGCGAGCTCTCGCCCGAGCTTCAGCCTAAGCTACTGCGGATCCTGCAGGAACGGCGCTTCGAGCGCGTGGGCGGCAGCGCGACGATCCGCTCGAACGCGCGGCTCGTCGCTGCGACCCATCGCGACCTCGGTGGCATGGTGGAAGCGGGCACGTTCCGCGAGGATCTCTTTTACCGGCTCAACGTGTTTCCGATCCGTGTGCCGCCTCTGCGCGAGCGGCGCGAGGACATTCGGCCACTCGCGACGGCGCTCGTCGCGGAGTGTGCCGCGCAGGTGAACAAGACGATCCACGGCCTGGCGGAAGCGGCGTTGATTCGCCTCGAGCAATACGACTGGCCCGGAAACGTACGTGAACTGCGCAACGTGATCGAACGCGCGGTCATTGTCGCTCCCGGCGACGTGATCGAGGAGGTGTCTTGGGACGAAGCGCGCCGAGCGAAGTCGAGCGTGCCCACCCCGAACGACACGCTCGAGGCGATCGAGCGCGAGCACATCCTTTCGGTGCTACGCAAGGTCAACTGGGTCGTGAGCGGCCGTTACGGTGCCGCGGCGCGCCTCGGCCTTGCGCGTTCGACCCTGAACTTCAGGATGAAAAAGCTCGGCATCGTTCGCTGCACGTCGAGCTAACCCGCTGGACGGCCCTGCCGCTCCGAGCGCCCCAAGAAGAATGCACATGACAAACCCAATCGCAGGTCTCATCACCCTTCAGAGCGACTTTAGCGTTCACGAGACCCTCGATCGTCTCGAAGCCGCCGCGCGCGCTCGCGGCATGACCGTCTTTGCGCGGGTCGATCATGCTGCCGGTGCTCGCAGTGTCGACCTCGAGCTTCGTCCGCTCGAACTCGTGCTATTCGGGTCACCACGCGCCGGCACGCCGCTGATGCAGGGCTCACCGACGCTCGGCATCGACCTTCCGCTCAAGGCGCTCGCCTGGGAAGACGAACGCGGAAGCGTGTGGCTTTCGTACGACGAACCAGCTTGGCTCGTAGCGCGCCATGGCGCAGGCGGGCGCTTCGAGGAGACAATCGCGAGGATGAGCGCCGGGCTGGCGGACCTTGCAGAGCGTGCCGCGCGGCGCTGACAACCGCCTCATCGACGCAAGGTCGCGGCGAAGAGCGCACCGCGGGGGACGAGTTCGACGCTGGCCGCCTCGAACAACCAGGGAGCCGCGACGGCGCCGCCCGGGAGTCCGGTCGCCGCCCGATATCTTGCCCACGACGTTTCGGCGATCGACGGCTGCACGAGGGACCGGATACCGATGGCGAGCACCGGGACGCCGGCGCCGACGAGGATTGAGCCGATGGTCTGACGCTCGCCCTGCCCGATGCCTGCGAGCGGGCGAGCGAGGAGAAATCCGAGCCCTCCAGCCGCCGCCGCTGCACCGATGCCGAGCTCGACGAACCCACTCACGATGCGCTGGTCGTGAGCGGCGCGTTCGGCGTCGCTCCAGGCTTGCAAGGTCGAGAGCATGAGCTCGCGTGCGTCGCCCCCCGCCGCACGCCGCTCCTCGAAACGTTCACTCAGTCGCTCGAGCGCGGAACGACGCAGGGACAGCGCGGAAAATGTGAGTGGAGCCGCGCCGCCGATGGTCATGCCGACCCCGATCGAATGCGAGACCGGGTCCGCGCGGGCCCAGAGTGCGACTCCGGCGGGCACCAGCACGGCGCCCGACGTGGCGCCCGTCACGAGGATCGAGAGACGGGCGCTGCGCGCTTCGGCGGCAGACGCGCGCAAGGAGGCGCTCAAGCGCTCGACGGAGTCGGCGCCCGGTGCGAGCGTGACGACACCGCGATCCGGCGCCGGCCCACGCGGAGTCGGTGGCGTCGTGTCTTCGCCGCGAGCCGTCCCCGCGGCGACCCACGTGAACAGAACCGACCCGACGACGAGAAGCGCTCGCATTGAACTCACCATGACGGCTCCCTCTCACTCTTGATGACAGGCCATGCAGGCAAACTCCGAGCGAAGCATGATCCTGGGAGAGCTAGCGTCGGGGTGGTTGAAAGCGGCTACGTTCGCGTCGGCACGCGCGATGCGGGCCTCGAGTACGTCCTTGAACTTCCACGTCGGATACTCGCGGGCCGCCTCTGCATTTGCATAGATGGCGCGCGCGGTCGCAACATCGCCCGTGCGCACCAACATGTCGCCCATGTTGAGAAAAAAGCCTTCCAGGTTATGGGGGGCAATCCACGAATTCCAGCAAGCGCGCTTCTTCCCTGTCTTCGTCGCCAGCGGCAGGAATTTCTCGTACTCGGGGTGCGAACGATCGATGTGCTCGCCCGCGCAAACATCCATGTTTTGCCACTGTTGCTCCAGGCCTTCCTTGAAGCGCACAGAGTCGATCGGTAGGTCGCTCATGATGTAGCCTGCCGTGAAGAGATTGAACTCGGGCCAATCCGCGATCGCGCGCTTGAGGACATAGTAACCCTCGCGCGTCACCCGCTCGTCCTTGTCGATGTGCGCCTCGGAGAGCAGCTGTGTCGCCAGAAACCCGCGGAAGCGCGCTTCCGACGGGTCCAGGGTGACCGCGGTGTCGAAGTACTTGCGACCGAGCACTACGTCATCGGTGACCGTCGCGCGCGGCGAGGCGAGTCGCGCGCGTTCGGCTGCGCGCCATACATGGAGCCATCCGACGTGGGCCGCGGTTAACGCGTCGTTCGGCGTCTCGAGATAAGCGGCGGTCTCACGCTCGAGAACGGCGGCAATTCCTTGATAGTCGCCGCCGTGAAAGGTGCTCCAGAAGAGCTCGTCGGCCGCGAGCGCATGGGCGCTCCGCCTGCTCGCCGCCTGCTTTTCCGGTGCCACGGCCACGGCAATACGCGACCAGACGAAAGTCGACACGGTGGCCGCGAGTCCGACGACGGCAAGACTCACCGTGAGCCAGCGTGCCGCACGACGAGAGCGCATTGCCGTCGGTTGGGGCATGAGCTCGCTGGTTGGAGCTTCGTGCGGGGATCTGCTGTGAGTGGGGTTGTCCACGTGGCGTTCTCCTCGGTTATGGCCGCCGAGCAAGCGCCATGCCGCGCTGCATCGTCGAGTTGAAACGCGAGGGCTCGGTCACGCGGTTCGCTGCACGTGCTCGAGAATTGGACAATTCGACCGGCGCACGACGAGCAAGCGCTCACACAGCCGGGCTCTCAGGTGCCGAATAGCCGCGCACCGCTGAAACGCCCTCGGCGTCGCTATGGCCCGCTCATTGCTTGAGCACAGCCTCGAAGCGCTGACCACGGCGCGAGAATGCGAGTTTCTGCATGCAGACATCCACGATGGCATTCGGGCTTTTGATGACGACGGCGTGTGCGCATGCGCTCGAAGGCCGCCCCGCGACCACTCCAACCAACAAGGCAGCTACGCAGATGACGACGACGCTACCCACGCCGAAGGCAACCATCGTTGACGCATCGATCGCGGCCCCGGAGCTCGCGAGCATGACGCTCGCGGCCCGGCGCTACTTCGCGTTCTGGGACAACGGCGACGCAGCGCTCGCCCGCGCAGCGCTCGCGCCCGAGTTCGTCGATCATACGTTGCCGCCCGGCCGCCCGCAGGGTCCCGACGGGCCGCTCTTCGCCTCGGAGCAATTCCGGCGTGCCGTCCCCGACCTCCGCTGTGAGGTCGAGGAGATGCTGCTCGTGAGCGACCGCGCCGTCGCTCGCCTTCATTTCACCGGTCACTTCACGGGGACGTTCGGCAAGGACGCCCTTCGCGGTGACGGCCGGCCCGTCGACTTCATCGCGACCGACATCTACCGGATCACGGGCGGTCGCATCGTCGAGGATTGGCACCTGGAGGACAATTTGACGTTGCTCCAGCAGCTCGGCGTCGTTGCTGCGTCCTGAGGTCGAGGGCATGACCTCCAGTTCGACCATGCCCCCGGCGCTGGCAGCTCTAGCGCTCGCGGCCTTCGCCATCGGCACGACCGAGTTCGTGGTGATGGGGATCCTCCCCGACGTTGCTCGCGACCTCCAAGTCTCGATCGCCTCCGCGGGTTTGCTCGTCACGGGCTACGCCCTCGGCGTCGCCGTCGGCGCGCCGATCATGGCGGTCCTCACCGCGCGCTGGCCGCGCAAGGTGGCGTTGCTGGGGCTCATGGCCGTCTTCGTGGCCGGCAATGCGCTTTCGGCGCTTGCGCCGAGCTACGCTGCATTGCTGGTCGGACGGTGCGTCGCCGCGCTCGCGCACGGGTCGTTTTTCGGGATCGGCGCCCTCGTGGCGAGCGGGCTCGTCGCTCCCGATCGGCGCGCTGCCGCGGTGGCGCTGATGTTCACCGGACTCACCTTGGCGAACGTCCTCGGTGTTCCCATCGGCACGCTTGTGGGCCAAGCCTGGGGCTGGCGCGCGACGTTCTGGGGCGTTTCGTTGCTTGGGTTCGTCGCGTTCGCCGCGGTGGCTATGCTCGTACCCGTGACGGCGCGCGAGACGCCGGACGGGCAGCGCAACGGTTGGCGCGTTCTCCGGCGGTTCGACCTGCTGTTGGCGCTCGCGCTCACCGTTTTCGGTTTCGGCGGGATTTTCACGGCGTTCACTTACGTCGCGCCGCTGCTCGAAGAGGTCGCGGGGTTCACTCCAGGGCAAGTCACTCCGATTCTGTTCTTGTTCGGCCTCGGGCTGACGCTCGGCAACGTGATCGGTGGGAAGCTCGCGGATGCTCGTCCCGTGCGCTCCATGCTCGGCATCCTCGCGGCCCTGTCGGCGATAGAGCTCCTCATATCGCTTGCGGGCTCGACGCCGTGGCTCCTCGTAGCGCTCGTCTTCTGCTGGGGCGTGGCCGCGTTCGCCACGGTGCCGGGGCTCCAACTCGCGGTCGTCGATCGGGCCCGCGAGTCCCCGACCATCGCCTCGACGTTGAACATCGCGGCCTTCAACCTGGGTAATGCCGGCGGAGCCTGGCTCGGCGGCGCGTTGCTCGAGCGGCACGTCTCGCTCCGCTGGCTCCCCTTCACTGCAGGCCTCGTAGCGCTCGTGGCGTTCGCGCTAGCGCTCGTCGAGCTCGTGCGCCTGAGGCGCGTAGAGGAGTTCCGCGCCACAACGAGTCCGAACGTCGAAGTGGGGAGAAACTCGCGCGGCAGCGTGTGCTCTTGACCGGCCGGCGGCGGTGGGATCGCGTCGCGCCGCGCGGTTTCGTGCAACGGATGGCGGTTTCGTGCAAGACGAACGCCGCACCTGCGCAACACTAGGCGCGCGCCATGAAGTCGGTGCTGCGCCAGGGACGGGATGCGAGCTCTTCGGTCGACGCCGAGCGAGGCGCACACGGCGAACGAATCGGCAAGGCGGTCGGCGTAGACAACCCCGCCGCGATGGTGCTGAAGGCTACTCCGGATTCGCTCTTCGCCGTGACGCGCCTCGTGTCACAGGATCCCGAGCACGGCGTCACTGCAAGCGTGGGCCGCGAGGATGCCTACATCGTCACGCTGGAGCTTCAGGACTGCCCGGCGCACCCGTTTTGGGCGGACGGCCGCGAAACCCTATTCGCTCCCAAGCGGCGGGGCCAAGCCTCGATTTTGGACCTGAATCTGGGAGTCGGCGCGTATCTGCGCTTCCCGTTCAACAGCTTGCATATGTACGTCCCGCGTCCCGTGCTCGACGCGGCTACCGACGCGCTCGAGGCTCCGCGCATCGAATCGCTGCACGCGCCGCGCGGAGTGCCCGTCGATGACGAAGTGATTGGACAGATCGGCGGAGTGCTGCTGACCGTGCTCGAAGCGCCGGAACGCGCCAATCGGCTCTTCCTCGACCACCTCGTGACGGCGTTCGGCATCCATCTGGCGCAGATCTACGGGAAAGCAACGCCACGCTCACGCCTCAAGAGCGGCGGCCTTTCACCACTTCAGGAGCGGCGAGCGAAGGAGCTCTTGCTCTCTCGTCTCGACGGCGAAATAGGCGTTGGCGACCTAGCCAGGGAATGCGGTCTCTCGAAGAGCCATTTTTCGCGCGCGTTCAAGAGCAGCGTCGGACAGCCGCCCCATCGCTGGCTGCTGGCGCAGCGCATCGAGCGCGCGTGCCGTCTGCTGCTCGACTCGACGGAGCCGCTCGCAGCAATCGCGACTCGAACGGGCTTCGCGGACCAGAGTCATTTCACGGCCGCATTCGTCCGAGCTACAGGCACGAGTCCGGGACAATGGCGTCGCGCTCGACGCGGGTGACGCGCGGTGCCAGGCAACGAACCTAACGACTCGACGCTCCACTACGAGCTCGTCAGCATGTTCGCGGTCGCCCCGGGCGAGCGTTTCGACGAGGTCATGCGCGCGGCGCTTTCGCGGGTTCGGGAGTTCTTCGGCGCAGAGCGCGCCGTAGTCGCTTGGGCTCCGGGCGTGCACGGCGCCGGAGGTACTCAGGCCTGGAGCGCTTCCGGACCGGGTACGCGGGAGTCACCGCCCTTCGTCGACCCCGATCCGATGCTCGGCGGCGACGGCGTGGACTGGCCGGATACCTCGCGAGCGCGCGTCCGGCTTTGCATCGCGGGCCAGACGATCGCGACCCTGACGCTCTCTTGGGCAGCCCGGCCCCGCGCGGAGCCTGCCGAGCTGCCGGCGCGGCTCGTCCTGCTCGGCGACGTCTTTGCGACGGCCCTAGCACGCCAGTCGGCCGCCCGTGCGCTCGAGGAGTCGCGCGCTGCGCTCGAGGCGGCGCAGCGGGACCTCGCGCGCATGACTCGCATCACGACGCTCGGCGAGCTTGTCGTGTCGATCGCACACGAGGTCAATCAGCCGCTCGCTGCTATCACGGCGGACGCTGCAGCCTGCCTCAATTGGCTCGCGGAAGAGTCGCCGGACCTCGAGCAGGTGCGCGCCACCGTGAAGGCGATGGCACGCGACGGTGAACGCGCGACCCAGGTGGTCGCGCGGATCCGCGCCCTCCTCAGGCGGGAAGCCGCGGCGTTCGGGCCTTGCAGTGTGTCGGCGGTGGTCGATACCGTTCTGCCGCTCGTCGCAGGTCAGCTTCGGCGTGACGGCATCGCGCTGCGTGCAGCGCTCGCACCAGAGATGCCTCGCGTGCTGGGCGATCCCGTTCAGCTCCAACAAGTGGTGCTAAACCTCGTGCTTAACGCCGCGGATTCCTGCCGCGAGGTCGTCCCCGATCGGCGCGTCATCCAGGTCCGCACGTCGTCGACCACGGTGCAGGGCAAGCCCGTCGCGCTCGTAACGGTCGCGGACTTGGGCGCGGGCCTTCACGGCGCCGATCTCGCTCGCCTGTTCGAGACGTTTTACACGACCAAGGCGAACGGGCTCGGTATGGGGCTTTCGATCAGCCGCACGATTGTCGAGCGGCATGGCGGCAGGCTCTGGGGCGAGGCCCGCCCGGTCGGTGCGCTGTTCGGCTTCAGTATCCCCACCATCGCGTGACGCTCAAAGGGCGCTCAAGAGGAGCCGCAAGTCATCGAGCTCGAACGGCTTGCCCAGTGTCTTGCCGGAGATCGACGCGAGGAACTGCGCCGCACCCGGCGTGAACGCGCCGCCCGACATGAAGATGATTCGGCGCTGGAGCTCCGGCGCCACTGACCCGAGCCGCTGGTAGAGACTCATTCCGCCGCCGAGGGGCATCATGAGATCGCAGAGGATCCCGTCGAAGCGTGTGTCCGCCGCGATGATCGCGAGGGCGGCGTCGCGCCCGGTCGCGGTCACCACCTCGTATTCCTCACTCAACGATGTCGTGAGGATCTTCAGCAGCGCCGGCTCGTCGTCGATGACGAGCAGTCGGAGCCGGCCGAGGTGGGGCGGGGGAGCACGCTCGTCGAGTGGAGCGCTCGGAGTCGGAATCTTCGCGTTTGGCAACGCGACGCGAAAGACCGTGCCCTTGCCGAGCTCCGATTCGACGCCGATGGTGCCGCCGTAACCCGTCACGATGCGCTGACACACCGACAACCCGAGGCCCATGCCTTCGCGTTTGGTCGTGAAGAAGGGATCGAAGATGCGCGTGAGCTCGTTGGGCGGGATACCTGCACCGTCGTCGGCGACCTCCAAAGTGGCCCACCCGCGTCCGTCGGTGCCCGTACGGACCACGATGTGGTGGTCGCGGCTGCTCCCCTCCGGCAACGCCTGCACCGCGTTGAGCACGAGATTCAGCACGAGCTGAGACAATTTCGTTTCGTCCGCCAGAACACTCGGCGCGGGCTCGAGTTGGCGTTCGAGGATTCCGCGCTGCTGAACGTGGCTGCCGGCGAGCTCGAGGGCGCGCGTCACCGCCACGCGCGGGTCGACCGGCGCGAGCACCGCATTGTTGTCCTGGCGAAAGAGCCGCAGATCCTCGACGTTCTTCTGCATGCGCGCGACGGCGGCGAGCACGTCTCCGACCATGCTCAGCATGGTCTGCACGCGTGTGGCAAACGTGTCGGCCGACCCTTGGTACCAGAGCTCCCGCAGCATCTGCGCGATCATGTGCGCGTTCTCCTGCACGATCATGAGCGGGTTGTTGATCTCGTGCCCGATGCCCGCGGCTAGTACGCCGAGCGCGGCCAGTCGCTCGGCCTCGTCGAGTCGGCGCTCTAGTTCCTTCTCCTCGGTCACGTCCCGGATCAACGCTACCGCTCGCTGCGACTCGCTGCCGCCCGGATTGACGAGGCGCACTACCTTGGCCTCGAACGCGCGCGTGCCGTCGGGCAGGGGGAGCGCGTACTCGAACGTTTCCGAAACGCCGGTCTCGTAGACGCGAGTCGTTCCCTCCATTAGTCTGCGACCGACCTCTTCGCCGAGTGCTTCGACGATGGTCTTGCCGATCAGGTCCTGCGCGGGGAGCGCGAGGAGGCGCTCGTCCGTGGCCCATACGTCGCGGTACCGGCATTCACCGTCGAAAACGCAGACGATGCCGCGTGCGAACGCCGAGAGCAGCTCCACACGCTGTTCGGCGCGGCGCAGCAGCACCTCGCCGTCCTGAACCGGGGCGTCGCTCATCGAACACCATTCACTATCACACTGACGGACTCTCGCTCCGTCGTGATGACTCCACTCGAGCCCCACCAAGGTCGGGTTGACGCGGAGCGACGCGCGGACTCCTGGCACGTCCTGGCCGCGATGACCGCCCGTTGTCAGCGCCGGTCATGGGGGCCGCCTATAACGCGCTCTCGCCATGATTCGGAAGGGGCACGAGTCTTGCGCTGTCACGTGACGCGCCCGCACGTTGAGACGTCGACGGGCGCTCACAAGCGGAGACCAATCATGCCATTCGTGAACGTCAAACTCGTCGAAGGCGTATTCAGTACCGAAGAGAAGCACGAGCTTGCCAAGGCTCTCACCGAGGTCATGGTGAAGTTCGAGGGTTCGGAAGCATTTCGTGAGGTCGTGTGGGTCTTGATCGAGGAACTCCATCCAGACGGCTGGCACATCGGGGGACGACCTTTCGAGGGCCCCAAGTCGTTGATGGAAACATTGGGGCGCTCGAAGGCCATTTTCGAAGCAATCGACGGTCGTCCCACGTCGCGTGCCGAGTTCGCGGCCACGCTTCCGACGAAGCGTTGAGTCACACTCGCACCGAAGGGGTGCCAGTCGCCTCGTTCGGCCTCGCCGCGGCACCTGCGATACTCGACTCGCTCGTGGCGCGCGTCTGGTCACGTTGTCCATTTTCTAGGCCAAGTCGGCGCTTGTCGCAGTGATGGTTCGGCCAATGCGGCCTAGCCTTTCTAGTGGGCCACGCCTCGCTGCCGTGGCGCATGACTTGCAATCCAAGGCGCACGCCATGAAAAACACATCCGAAGCACAACCCATCGTCGGTCAGCGCGCCAAGGAGATTCAGCCCTTCGGCACGTTGGCCCGCTACCCACTCGGTCTCAGCGATGCGACGCGGTCCGCATCCGTGGAGTCGTTGAACCAGCTGCTCGCCGATACGATTTCGTTGCGAGACATGTACAAGAAGCATCACTGGCAAGTGTCGGGTCCGACATTTTATGCGTTGCACCTGCTATTCGACAAGCACGCGAGCGAGCAGACGGACCTGATCGACAAGATCGCCGAACGCGTCCAGGTGCTCGGTGGAGTCGCCATCGCCATGGCGGGGGACGTTGCGGAGCTCACCCAGATCGAGAAACCACCGCGTGGTCGCGAAGAGGTCCCGGTTCAGGTGTCGCGACTGCTCGAGGCTCACGAGCACATCCTGACCGAGGCACGCACGTTTGCGCGTCGAGCCGCCGAGCAAGGCGACGACGGCTCGAACGACTTGATCGTGAGCGACGTCATTCGCCTGAATGAGCTCGAAGTCTGGTTCATCAGCGAACACCTCGTCGATACGCCGCTCGTTCGTGCGCGCTGACTAGCGGAGTCGGCATGAAGAATCCCGGCGGGCTCGTTAGGAGCCACGCCGGGATTCTCTTTTGGGCCTAGCGCGCGCGGGTCGCCGGAGCTGGGCAAAAAAGTCTCACGCGACTGCGCGAAGTTCGCGCTCGACCGCGCGGGCCAGGGAATCGAGGTCGAAGGTGCCGTCGTGGCGGCGCCCGTTCACGTAAAAGGTCGGCGTCCCGCGGACTCCGCTCATGACGCCGCTCACGAAGTCCTCTTCGACGCGGTTCAGGAACCTGCGTTCTCGCACGTCACGCAGCCAGCGCGCGCGGTCGTCGACGACGCGCGATGCGTACCGAAGCAGTGCGGCTTCACTGAGTTCCGCTTGATTCTCGAACAAGACATCGTGCATCTCCCAGAAGCTCCCTTGCGCACCGGCAGCCTCGGCAGCTTCCGCCGCCGACTCGGCTCTCGCATGCACTTCACGCAATGGAAAATTACGAAAAACGACGCGCAAATCCTGCCCGACGAGCTTCTCGAGCGCTCTCACGATGGGGTAGGCAAGCCCGCAGTACGGGCACTGAAAGTCACCGTACTCGACGAGCGTGACGCGAGCGTTGTTCGGGCCGCGAACGTGGTCGCGGTCGTCGATCTGTTTGCTGAGCTGAACGAACATGTGGGTCACTCCTCCAGTTTTCGATCACGCCGCTCAGGTGCGGCGTTCCATTTCGAGCTCGGCGAGCAAGCTCTCGCGGTGCCGGCCGACGGTCGCCACGGCGAGCGCGCGTCCGCCTTTCCGGAACGTCACGCGGAAATCACGACGGGACAGGTCACCGTCGAGCTCGAGTGAATCCCACGCCTCCGCGTGGCCGACGTATTGAACGGAAACGTCGTAGTGTCGCGTCCAGAAGAACGGCACGAAGCGACAGCGTTCGCGCCGGCCGAGCATGTTGCGCGCGGCGATCTGCCCGTGTCGTTCGGCGACTGCCCAGTGCTCGACACGGATAGCCATGCCCGAATGCGGGTCGGGCCAGCGCGCGATGTCGCCTGCCGCAAACACGCGCGGGTCGCTCGAACAAAGGTATTGGTCCACGGCGACGCCGCGATCCATAGCGAGCTCGGCCTGCTCGGCGAGCTCGAGCGCAGGACGCACCCCGACGCCCATCACGACCAAATCAGCCGGCAAAGCGCGCCCGTCGTCGAGCTCGACTGCTTGGGGACCAATGCGTCGCGGTGCGTGCCCGAGCTCGAACACGACGCCGTGCGCCTCGTGCAAAGCGCGCATGAACGCTCCGATGTCCGGGCCGAGTACGCGCTCGAACGGCACCTTTTCCGGCGCGACCACGGTGACGTCCAGGCCGCGCGCCCGGAGCGATGCGGTCACTTCCAGCCCGGTGAAGCTCGCGCCGATCACGACGGCCCGGCGGGCGTTCGCGGCTCCGGCGATGATGCTCCGCGCGTCGTCGACACTCCGGAGCACGTGGACGTGGCCGAGTTCGGCGCCGGGGATCGCAAGCCGGATCGGGGTCGCGCCGGTGGCGAGCAGGAGCTTCGAGTAAGGAAGGTCGCGCCCGTCGGCGAGCGTCACCTGCCGTGCGTCCCTGTCGATACGCGTGACGCGGGTCCCGAGCATGAGCTCGATGCGTCGTTCCGCGAAGAATTCCGGCGGACGGAGCGGGACCCAGCTTTCATCTGCGCGTCCGGCCAGATAATCCTTCGACAGATTCGGGCGATCGCTCGGCGGCGTCGTCTCCGCGCTCACGATGGTCAGCGAGCCCCTGTAGCCCTCCGTGCGCAACGTCTCCGCGGCGGCGTGCCCCGCCGCGCCGCCGCCGACGATGACGATGGGTCCCGGCTCGTCGGGCGGTTCGGTGACGGCGCGCGGGCCGCTCTTCTTTCGGAGGACGACCACGCGGTCGTCTTGCCGTGCGAGTTCGAAGCACGCGATCGGGTCGAGCGCCGGCGCGGCCAAAACCTCGCCGGTACGGAGGCAGAAGGCCGCGTGATGAAGCGGGCACCGTACGGAGCCGTCAGCGACGATGCCCTGGGCGAGGGGGCCGCCGTAGTGCGGGCACGTGGCACTCACGGCGAAGAACTCGCCCCCGTCGCGCGCGAGCAAGACTGGCTCGCCTTGGAAATGACCGAGGAGGCTCTGCCCGTCCGTGAGCGCGTCGACCGTGATTCCGGCTCCGAAATCGGGACCTGGGGCAGGGGATAGGTGGTTCTCGGCCATGGCTACCTCTTCGCGAGCACGTTCAGCGGACGTTCGTCGCCGCTTGCTCGATCAAGCGCACGACGACGCTCGGGTGCGAGACGAAGGACACGTGGCTCGAGTCGAGCTCGAGCGTGCGAGCGCCCATACGAGCCGCCATGAAGCGCTGGAGGTCGGGATTGATGGCGTGGTCGCTCTTGCCGACGAGGTAGTACGATGGAATCGTCTTCCAAGCGGCGTGAGTGACGACTTCGCCGAGCGCGCCGCCGAAGACGGGCTTCTGAGTCGCCGCCAGCACGTTCGCTTCTTTTTGCGATACGTCGCCGCAGAACACGCCGCGGAATTTCGCGGTGTCGATGGTGTAGAAGCCGGCCGTGTCCGCGATCAGCGCGTCGGCGAGCGGCGCCGGCGCGAAGTTCTGCGAGAGTCCGCCGATCGTCTCACCAGCGTCTGGGGCGAAGGCATTGACGTACACGAGCGCCCTGACGGACGCATTGCCTGCGGCGGCTTCGGTGATGACCGCGCCGCCGAACGAATGTCCGACGACGACGAGCGGGCCGGCCTGTCCCGCCGCGTCGAGCACCCGCTTGGTAGTCTCGATGTCGGCGGCCAGCGACGTCAGCGGATTTTCCACCGCCGTCACGCTGTAACCGTCGCTCTGCAGCGGCTCGATCACTTGTCGCCAGCCGAGCGCGTCCGCCCAGGCGCCGTGGACGAGCACGATCGCCGGTTTCGTGTGTTGCTTGGGTCTTGCGAGATCCGCTTGGTCGACCGCGCTCGATTCGGCGCCCTCCGGAGCTGAGCCGCAACCAACGGTCAAGCTCAGCGCGAGGATAAAGACGTGACTCAATCGTCGAATGGTTCGGAACATGTGAGTTGCCTCCGTCGGGCCCCTTGAGCAAGCCGCATGCCGCGCGGCACGCGCATGAAAATCGCGAACGCCGTGCGGTTCTCGATTCGGGTACTCGCCTGGCGTGACCACCTCGTGGCCAGGTTGGCCACGAAATGAAGAACGTGGTCAGCACGGGCGTTCACCCGCGTGCTAGAGGGCGAGGAGAGTTCGTGGCGCGCCTGTTGCTCATCGACGACGACCCCGCGGTGATCCGCGAGCAGCTCACGGCGGCCTTTCCCGCACCCGAGTATCGAACCGAGATCGCGGAGACCGGCGCGGAGGGGGTCGCGGCAGTACGGCGCGAGTTGCCCGACGCTATCCTGCTCGACCTGCGCTTGCCCGATCAATCGGGCCTGGCCGTCTATGAGGCCATTCGCGAGCTCGATGCGCGCGTTCCCGTCATCTTCGTCACACTCACGAAAGCAGCCGATTTCGCGATCGAAGCCGTCAAGCAGGGCGCGTTCGACTACCTGGCGAAGCCGCTCGACCTCGAGCGGCTCAGGCGCGTCGTGGGTGAAGCGCTCGAGGTCGCACGCCGCATGCGCGCACCGGTCGCGCTCGACGACGGCAGCGACGAAGGCGTAGCCGACGGCGGTCTCGTCGGCCATTGCCCCGCGATGCTCGACGTCTACAAGGCCGTGGGTCGTGTCGCCGCTCAAGACGTGACCGTCCTCATCACGGGCGAGAGCGGGACCGGCAAGGAGCTCGTCGCCCGTGCCATCTACCAGCACAGCACCCGGGCGAGGGCGCCGTTCTACGCGCTCAACTGCGCGGCGATTCCGGAGAACCTACTCGAGAGCGAGCTCTTCGGGCATGAACGCGGCGCGTTCACGGGGGCCGACCGGCGACGGATCGGTCGTTTCGAGCAGTGCCACGGCGGTACGATCCTGCTCGACGAGATCGGTGACATGCCGCTCGCGCTCCAGGCCAAGATCCTGCGGGTCTTGCAAGAGCAGACGTTCGAGCGCATCGGCGGCGGCGAGACCTTGCGGGCGGACGTTCGCATCATCGCAGCGACCCATCGGGATCTGCGAGCGCGGGCCGCTGAAGAGCGATTTCGCTCCGACCTTTACTATCGCCTGAGCGTGTTCAGCATCGAGCTTCCGCCGCTGCGCGAGCGCGGCGACGATCTCGCGCTTTTGGTCCGGCGGTTTCTCGGCCGTTATGCGCGTGAGTTCGGCCGGCAGGTGCGGGACATCTCGCCCGAAGCGCTCGCGGAGCTCACGGCCTACGCCTGGCCCGGAAACGTGCGGGAGCTCCAGAGCGTCATCAAGCAAGCCTTGCTGCACGCGACGGGCGACCTCTTAGTGCCTGGGTTTCTGCCTGATCTGAAGACCAAGAGCGCTCGCGGAAACACGCGCCCGCCTTCGGGCAGTCAGCCGGATCTCGAAGCCTTCGTGCGTGCCGGGCTCTCCCGGGGCACGCCGGAGCTTTACGCTCAAACGCACGACCAGGTGGATCGGCTGCTCTTCAAGTTGGCGCTCGATCACACGGGCGGCAATCAGCGGGACGCGGCGAAGATCCTCGGCATCTCCCGCCAGACACTGCGCGTGAAGTTACGTGCCCTCGGTCTGCAGCTAGGCCACGCGATCGACACCACCGACGACGATTCCGCATCGTGAGGTTCGCTCGCGGCTCGAAGCTGAGCCTCGTGAGCGAGAATTGGTCCCGTCGAAATTTCCTTAGCAACGGTCGCGGCCGGTAGAGCTCGGCATGACTCGTGCTCTTCCGCCCGCCATGACGACCCGATGCAAGCCGTCCGTGAGCCCCTGGCGACATCCCTGGAAGAGCGCGTGGTGGACGTGGCTGTTCCTGTTGACCGGAGTGCTGTCGGGAGGTACCGCGATCGCTCGGAGCACTGGAGAAGCGCCCTTGACCACGCTTGATTCGAAACACGCCGTCGTCGACGGGCTCGACCTTCACTATCTCTCAGCCGGAGCGGGCGATGCGGTCCTGCTGCTTCACGGGTTCACCGAGACAGCGGACATGTGGCGTCCGATCATCCCGCACCTTGCCGCGCGCTTCCGCGTCATCGCGCCCGACCTGCCGGGCATCGGCGCTTCAGGAGTACCCGACCACGGGTACGACATGAAGAGCGCCGCGGAGCGGATTCATGCGCTCGCCGCGTCGCTCGGCGTCACACGTGTTCGTGTGGTCGGTCACGACATCGGCTTGATGGTGGCCTACGCCTACGCCGCTCGCTACCCGAACGAGGTGGAGCGGCTCGTGTTGATGGACGCCTTCTTGCCCGGCATCGGGGCTTGGGAAAGCTACGTTCACAGCCCGAAGCGCTGGCACTTCTTCTTCAACGGCCCGACGCCCGAGGCGCTGGTAAGAGGGCGCGAGCGCGTCTACCTCGAGCACTTTTGGAACGACTTTGCCGGCGAGCCGGGGCGATCGCTGAGCGAAGCGGATCGCGAGCGCTATGCGGCCGCTTACGCGCGCCCGGGCCGCATGGCAGCAGCGTGGCGTTACTTTGCCGCTGTGGACGAGACGGCGCGGGAGTTCGGCGCGTTAGCGCGCGAGAAACTCGCGATGCCCGTTCTCGTGCTCGCGGGCGAGAGGGCAGCCGGGAGGGGGCTCGTAGGCCAAGTCGAGCTCGTCGCGACGCAGGTGAGCTCCGTCGTGCTCCCCGCTACGGGTCATTGGTTGCTCGAGGAGCGCCCGCGTGAGACCTTGGCCGCCCTCGACGATTTTCTCTGAGCCGTCACCCATCGTGCGCGACGGCGAGACGAAGCCGCTCGATCGTCACCGATTGGAGCTCTGCAACGACGCGCGCAACGAGGGTGTCTAGCTCGGACAAGGTCCGAGCGGCGAGGTCGAGGCGGTCTTGTTCTGCACGATCCTCGAGCTCCGAGGCCAGCGCGCCCGCGCTGCTGGATGCGGCGGATACCGCGCCCAAGAGGCGGTGTGCCGTTTCGCGAAGCGCTTTTGTGTCCCCTGCTTCGAGCTGGGCTCTCGCACCTGCCAGGTCCTTCGGCAATTTCTCGCGCAGCGCGCGGCAGAGACCGGTGAGGATCGCCGCGTCTTCACCGCAGGCCGCGAGCAGGACGCGCGCGTCGAGCACGGAGCTCGACGGTTCTCCTGCGGCCGTGCGCTGCGTAAGCCGGTCGACCGTAGTCCACAGCGCTTCGCTGCTGATCGGCTTCGACAAAAAGTCGTCCATGCCGGCGTTCAGGCAGCGCTCGCGATCCTCGCGGCGCGACCGAGCCGTAGACGCGATGACAGGAAGGTGTCGTCCGGTTCCGCGTTCTCTCGCGCGTACGCGGCCGATCACCTCGAAGCCGTCGGCGCCTGGCATGTGCAAATCGAGCAACATGAGATCGAAACGCTCGGTCTCGAGCAAGTCGAGCGCTTCGTTCCCGTTCTGCGCGAGATGGACCTCGTGGCCGCGCTTGCGCAGGAGCTCGTAGAGTAGAGTCGCGTTGAACTCGTTGTCCTCCGCGACGAGCACGCGCAGGCTCGGCGTGTGCTCGCGCCGCGGCCACGGGCTCGAGGACGGCGTATTTGCGGCCGAGCTGGCGTGATCCTGTTCGCGCAGGGTCAGGAGCGCGCCGATGGTCTCGCGCAGTCGCTCGCGATCGATGGGCTTCGGTAGCTTTGCGTCATGCGGTTCGTAGCTCTGCCCGAGCCGGCGCGATCGCTCCCCCGACGTCATCAGCACGATGCGTGTCTGAGCGAGGTTCGGATCCAGCCGCATGCGCGCCGCGAGGCTCCGGCCTTCGGCGAGCACACCGCCGTCGAGCACAGCGACGGCGTACGGCTTGGCTTGCGCGACCGCCGCACGCATGAGCGAGAGCGCCTCGCCGCCGTCTGCGGCGCTCGTGACTTCGAGCCCGAATGCCGCGAGCCAGCGCGAAAGCACCGAGCGAAACGTCGCATTGTCGTCGACCACGAGCACGCGGGTCCCGCGAGGCAGCGGCGACGATGAAGCGGCCGGAACACCTGAACGCCTCCGAAACGGGGCAATCAGCGTGAAGGTGCTGCCGCGGCCGGGTTCGCTGGCGAGCGTGATCTTGCCCTCCATCAAGGCCGCAAAGCGCGCGGCGATGGTGAGGCCGAGTCCGGTGCCCCCGTAGTTACGTGTCGTGGACATGTCCTCCTGCGCGAACGCCTCGAAGATGAGGGCGTGCTTCTCGGGCGGGATCCCGATGCCGGTGTCCTCGACGGCCACGCGCAAAGAAATGTGTTCCGGCTCCTGGGCCTCGGCAGCGCTCACGCGCACGACGACCTCGCCCTGCGCCGTGAACTTGATCGCGTTCGCGACGAGATTGATGAGTATCTGTCGCAGGCGGCCGGCGTCGCCGACGAGCGCGTCCGGCACCTGATCGTCGATATCGACGATCAGCTCGAGGCCTTTCTTCTGGGCTCGCAGCGCGAGGGCGTGCAGTGTGTCTCTCAGTTCAGCGCGCAGCGAGAAGTCGCCGAGCACGAGCTCGACCTTCCCTGCTTGGATCTTCGAGAAATCGAGGAGTTCGTCGATGATGGCGAGCAAGCTGTCGGCCGCGGACTTGGCCGTGCCCAGCCACTGGCGCTGATCATCGCTGAGTGCCGTATCGAGTACGAGTTCGGTCATCCCCAGGATTGCGTTCATCGGTGTGCGAATCTCGTGACTCACGTTCGCGAGGAAGTCGTCCTTGGCGCGATTGGCGGCTTCCGCCGTCGCGACGGAGCGGCGCAGTTCCTCTTCGAGTTCCTTCCTGTCCGAGATGTCGACGCTCGTGCCGATGATGCGCACGACCTTGCCCGCGTCGTCGCGCACGGCGACGCCCCGGTTGATGCGCCACCAGACGGAGCCGTCCCGATGGTAGAGCCGGCTTTCCATGTCGAAGTCGTCGGCCTCCCCGCGCACGATCGCGTCCATCGTCTCGAACACATGACTGCGGTCGTCCGGGTGCCAGCGATCCGGGTGGTAGCGCGAGCCGTCGCCGGCTGCGTTCGAGGGCTCGGGTGAATAGCCCAATGATTCCCAGATATTGACCTGGTAGAGCGGCGCCTCGTGCATGCTCCCGCCGCGGACGTCGAAGTCGAAGATGCCGACGCGGGAGCCGCGCATGGCGAGCTCGAGTCGCTCGTTCGCAAGGGCGAGCGCCTCTGCCTGTTCGGCCCGCTTGGTCGCCGTCACGTCCATGACCGCGCCGATGAGCTCCGTCGTCGTGCCGTCCTCGACCTTCGACGAGTGAGCCATGATGCGGACGTGCTTGAGCGTGCCGTCCGGCAGGAGCAACCGCCGCTCGATTTGCCACTCTTGGCGATCCTCGATCAGCTTCTCGACGTGCCGCCGCATCGACTCGCGGTCCTCTGGGTGAATGCGGTCGTAGTAGCTCTCGAGCGAGGGGCGCGTCTTCGGCTCGTAACCGAAGATGCGGCAGGCCTCGTCCGACAGTTCGATTTCACCGGTCTGTACTACCCACCGAAAGCTGCCCGTTCCGCTCAGGCGTTGTGCCTCCGAGAGGTTCAGCTCGGCGCGACGCAAATCGGTGTAGAGCCGCGCGTTTTCCAGTGAAATCGCTGCTTGGGAGACCAGGAGCCGGAGCACTTCGATGCGGTCGGGCGCGAAGGCGTGCGAGGTGAGGGCGTTCTCGAGGTAGAGCACGCCCACGAGCTGCTTCTGCTTCACGAGCGGCAGGCACAGCACGGAACGCACGCCGGTATCGCGGAGATACGCATCGGAAGCGAAGCGGTTCGGCGCCGAGGCGTCGTCGATGATGACGTCGTCGTGGGTGCGTGTGACGTAACGCAAAATCGATTCGGGCAGCACCGTCGGCGCCACGGGCGCGCGCCGCACGCGGACGATGACGGTCGCCGCCGCGATGGCGTCTGCTTCGATCTGCGGACCCTCCGGTCCAGGGAGGATCAAGAGTGCACGACCGGCGCCCGCGTGTTCGACCGCGATCGTCATCAAGCGCTCGATCACGCGGTCCAACACGATTTCACTCGAGACCGTGAGCGACATCGCGATGACGCTCGCGAGATCGAGCTCGCCCAGGCGACTGCCGATTGTCGTCGTCGCGACGGCTTCCTCTGCGCGGCGCCGCTGGTCCAGCTGTCGGACCTTGGCCAGGGCCCCCCAGCGCTCGTAGCAATAGCGAGCATTCGCGCGGAAAGCCTGGGCTGCCGTGTCGAGCCCACGGTCCGCGTAACAGCGTGCCGCGCGCTCGTTGGCAAGCGCTTCGTCGTGGATGAGTCCCGCGGTGCGCGCTTCGGCGATCGCCTGTTCGTAGAGTCGCTGCGCGTCGCCGAAGCGCTCGTCGCGGCGAGCGATTTCGGCGGCCACGAGCGAGGCACGCCCGCAGAAGGTCTCGCGGAACGTTTCGGTCCAGAGGGCGAGCCGGGCATGGTGAGCGAGCGCGCGCGTGACCTCCCCGGCGGAAGCTTCGGCGAGTCCGGCGTAGAACGTGAACTCGGCGAGCTCGAAGAACGTGGGACTCGTCCACAGGAGGGGCTCGGCCTTCCGGGCGAAAATCAGCGCGCCGGCGTCGTCGCCCGCGACGGCGCGCTCGTGGGTGCGCCGGATCCAATGCCAGCACGCAGCGATCGCCACGCTCGCCCCGAGCGTCTCTTCCTCGGCGTCGGGGAACGGTTCGATGCCCCGTAGGGCAAGAATCAGCGCGAGCTGCGTCTGCAGGCAATCGACGGCGAGCTTGAAATTAGCCTTGCGCGCGAAGGCGAGCCCCGCTTCGCAGACCTTCTGAACGCCTTCGAGGCCGTCGCCCGCCGCGAGCCCGAGTGAGACGAGATGAACGTCCGAAAAGCCGACGAACGTGAGGTCGCCGTCCGCGAGAGCCACCTCCTTGGCTCGGCGCATCATGGCCTGGGCGTCCGCGAGGCGCGTCGTCCAGGGCAGCACGTGGTAGCCGAGCACGTTGAACACGCGGGCGCGGTACCGCTCGAGCCCGAGCTGTTCCACCATTTGAAATGCGATTTGCCCGAAGCGAAAGGCGGCTTCCCGGTCGCCGAAACGTGGGGGAAGCACCATCGCGAGGTGCGCGAACGCCATGCTCGACTCCACGGCGTTGCCGTTCTGTAGGGACAGATTCACCATCTTGAGAACCGTCCAGTCGAATAGGTTCTTGTTGGTGAACACGGCGGCCGGCAAAATCGACTCGAGAACGCCCATCAACGCGAGCCACTCGGCGTCGGTGGCAAGCTTCAGATCCGCGAGCGAGTCGAGCGGGCGCGAGCGCAGGGCCTCGAGCAGCTGCGCGTATTCGTCGGCGATGGTTCGCTCGTCCGGCTGGTACGAGCAGTCGAGTCCCACCTTGCGGCAATAGTCGAGCGCGGGCTCGATCGCCCTTTCGAAGGCGTTGGAGGTGACGTGCAGCGTCGCGACCAGACGGACGGCGCGCGCGAGATCGACGTTGCCACGGGCTCGGCGCGCGGCTTCCCTCAAGCGCGCTTCGGGTGCGGCGCGCTCGCCCGTCAAAATCTCGCACTCGGCGCGCTTGAGCTCGATGTCGAACATCAGCGGATAGTCGTCGTCCCAGGCGGTCGGCGGCAGCAACGCCACGGCCGTCGTGAGGCACTGGAGTGCGGCCGCATACGCGGTCGCCCCGCGCGCGCGTCGTGCTGCGACGAGGTTGAGCTCGGCGACCTCTCGCCGCTCCTCGGGCGAGACGATGAGCGAACTCGCCCGCGCATAGTGGCCGACGATCTCGAAGATCGCTTCCTCGCGTTTCACCGTGGTGAATGCGCCGGCGAGCAGCTTGCCGATCCGGTGGTGCGTGGCCGCCCGCTGCTCGTCGGGCAAGAAGGAATACGCGGCTTCCTGCACGCGATCATGCAGGAATTCGTAGCCGTGCGGGCTTGCAATCACGAGTCCGGCTTGCACGGCGTCCCACAGCGCCGCCGCCATTTCTACCTCTGTTTTGCCGCTCACGAGCAGCAGTGTCGCGACCGAAGCGCCGTGGCCGAGACAGGCGAGCGTGGTCAGCGCCACGCGCGTAGGAGCCGGCAGGCGGCTGAGCTTACCCACCATGAGCTCGACCACGTTGTCCGTGAAACCGCGCGCTCGAATGGCACCGAGATCCCAGTGCCAGAGCGCGCGTGCAGGATCGAAGGAAACGAGGCCGTCGTCGGCGAGCGCGACGACGAAATGCGAGGTGAAAAACGGGTTGCCGAGCGTCTTGTCGTGGACGAGTGCGGCGAGCTCGGCTACGTCCTTCGTGCTCGCGCGCAGCATGTCCGAGAGCAGCACCCCGACATGCTCGACCGACAACGGCGCAAGCGCGATTTCTTGAACGGGCGCGCCGACCTTGCGCAAGTCCTCGAGCGTCTTAGCCAACAAGCTCGCGGCATCCACCTCGTTGTCGCGGAACGCGCCGATGAGCAAGAGGTGGCTCACGTCCGAGTGCTCGAGCAGGTACGTCACGAGCTCGAGCGTCGCGCTGTCGAGCCACTGCAAGTCGTCGAGAAACAAAACGAGTGGTTGCTGGCGCGTCGCGAACACCGCGAGCACGCGCTCGATCACACGCAGGAAGCGGTTTTTTGCGTCCTCGACCGAGACCTGCGGCACGGCCGGCTGCCGCCCCAGCACGACCTCGAGCTCCGGCACGAGGTCGACGACGAGCTGACCGTTACCGCCGACGGCTTCCTGCAAGGCGACGCGCTGCCGGGCGACTTCCTGGTCGTTCTGGTGGAGGACGTGGCGTACTAGCTGCGCGAGCGCCTCCGCGATCGTCGCGTACGGGATGTTGCGCTTGTATTGGTCGAACTTCCCCGAAGCGAACAGCGCGTGCGACGATGCGACGGCCTTCTTGAGTTCGTCGACGAGCGACGACTTGCCGACGCCTGACGGGCCGGATACGAGGACGAGCTCCGCTCTGCCCGTATCGGCGACACGCTCGAAGCACCGAACCAGTCGTTCGACTTCGGCTTCACGCCCGTAGATGCGCTCCGGAATGAGCAGCCGGTCGCTCTCGTCGTGCTCGCCGAGCGGAAACGGTGCGACTGCGCCGCGTTCGTTCCACGCGTCAGCCGAGCGCTTGAGGTCGGCTTCGAGGCCACGCGCAGTCTGATAGCGATCGTCCGCGATCTTGGCGAGCAGTTTGCGCACGATCGCGCCGATCCCCTCGGGAATGGAGGCGGGCAGCGGCGCGGGCGAGCGTGCGACATGACAATGAATCCATTCGAGCGGCGTCGCGGCGACGAACGGCAGGCTTCCGCTGAGGAGCTGGTAGAGCGTCACCCCCACGGAATAGAGGTCGCTGCGGGCGTCGACGGAGCGGTTTAGACGCCCCGTCTGCTCGGGCGACATGTACGCGAGCGTCCCGCTGATCTCTTGCGGAGGCCCGGACGCCTGGCGCTCTCGTGGAAGGCGTGAGGCGATCCCGAAGCCGGACAGCCAGACCTTGCCCGCTGCGGGATCGAAGAAGAGGTTGCTCGGCTTGATGTCGCGGTGCACGAGCCCACGCTCGTGGAGACGGCGGACAGCGCGCGCGAGCCCGAGGGCAACGCGCAAAAATTCCGCGATCGGCCAGGCCGTACCGACGTGGCGCGCGAGCAGCTCTCCCCCGGGACTTTCGAGCAGGAGCGCCGGCCGGCCGCCATCGTTGACGAGCGCCATGGGCCGCACGGACCAAGCCGAATCGAGCTCGGCGCGCAGGGCGAAAGCGCGCTCCAGGCGTTCGATCACCGCCTGCGGTGGACGCGCGGAGCTCGGCGCGAGGACCAAGGGCGGCTCGCCGGCGGCGGTCGTCGCTCGCCGCCTCAGCACGAACTCGGCGTCTTCCCACAGCGTGCCCTGGGCTTCCGAAGAGAGCGCGTCGGACATTCTCGCCGGCCTAGCGTGTTTCTCGCCGACGAACAACGTCGGCGGCAGAGGTTAAACTCGTGAGCGCGTGCGCGTTCACGGGCTTCGGAAGAAATGCGTCGATACCCGCGGCGACGCAGCGGTCGCGATCCTCATGGCGCGAGCGCGAGGTGACCGCGATCACCGGTAAATGGTCGCCGGAGCTTTTCTCGCGCTCGCGCAGCGCTTCGACCACGGCCAACCCGTCGCGCTTGTCGGCTGAAATGCCGATGCCCGTGTCATGTACGGCGCCTCGGAGCTCGAACGTCGCATCGCGCTCGGCGGGCAGCGGAGAGTCTTCGCGAAGCGCTGTTTCCACGGTGCAGGTGCTACACGGCGCGATCGGCCGCGGGCACGGGCTCCGATGTCTGCAAGCTTCTTGCCAGCGAGGTCAGCTGACGGATCCTTGGACGCGCGCGTTCGTGGCGAGGCGTTCGCCGTCGGTGGACTCGAGCGCGTGCGTGACCTGCATGCCCAAGGCGCGCAGCTTCACGCGCATGGTCTGCCGCGAGATGCCGAGGAGTTGAGCCGCGTCGCGCTGGTTGCCTCGCGTGCGTTCTAGCGCTAGCGCGAAGACGAGGCGATCGACCTCGTCGTGGGTCTGCGCGTAAATGTCGGGTTCGCCCGCCTTGAGGCGGTCCAAGATGAAAGCCTCGAGCTCTAGCCGCTCGCGGTCCCCGCCGGTCACCGCTTCGGGTCGCTGCCGAAGTTCCGGCAGAAATGAGGCGAGGAGGGTCGGCCCGCTCGCCTGCAAGAGCGCCTGCTTGAGCACGCTTTGCAGCTCCCGCACGTTCCCCGGCCAGGCGTAACTTCGGAGGATCTCGAGCGCTTCGGGCGAGATGTCGCGGATGTCGCGGCCAAGGGACGCTGCAAAGCGGCGGAGGTAGTGGAGCGTGAGAGCGTGCACGTCGTCGCCGCGTTCGCGCAGCGGCGGCAAGGCGATGGTGAACACGCTGAGGCGGTAGTAGAGATCCGAGCGAAATTGCTCCGTGGCCGCGCGAGCCGCGAGGTCGCGGTGCGTGGCGGCGATGATACGAACGTCGGCGCGAATCGTTTCGTTCCCGCCGACGCGCTCGAAGCTCTGCTCCTGCAGCACGCGCAGGATCTTCGCTTGGAGCGATAACGGCATATCCCCGATTTCGTCGAGAAAGAGCGTGCCTCCGCTGCATTGCTCGAACCGTCCGATGCGCCGCCTGTCTGCGCCCGTGAACGCGCCCTTCTCGTGCCCGAAGAGCTCGCTCTCGAGCAGATTTTCGGGGATTGCGGCGCAATTTAGCGCAAAAAACGGCGCGCTCGCGCGTCTGCTGTGTTGGTAGATGGCGCGGGCGACGAGCTCCTTGCCGGTGCCGCTTTCACCCGCGATGAGTACCGTGACGTCCTGCGCTGCGACGCGGCCGATGGCCTTGTAGATGTCGAGCATGGCCGCGCAGCTCCCGAACATCGCCCCGTCCGGCTCGGGCGTGTCGAGCGCCTCGTTCAGCACCACCCTGGACCGCATGCGGCGCGCGACCTCGAGCGCCTCCGTCACGACTCGCCGGAGCCGCGCAAGATCGAGCGGCTTCTGCAAGTACTCGAACGCGCCCTGCTTCATTGCTTCGATCGCAGCGTCGGCCAGCTTGCTCACCGTCACGAAGATGACCGGGATCCGCGCGTCGATGGCTCGGATCGCCTCGTGCACCTCGAGCCCGGTGCGGTCCGGCAGCCGCAGATCGAGCAAGACTACGTCCGGCGGATCACGTCGTACTCGCTCGACGCCGTCGTCTCCTCGCGTGACCACCTCCACGTGATGGTCCGGTGCGAGCGCTAGCTGAGTCTGGTCGTGGACGATCGTTGGGTCGTCATCGATGAGAAGAATGCGCGCCATGGGTGCTGAATCGAGCGGCCGAATCGATTTGTCCGAGAGGACCCGACCCGCCTAGCAGTTATCGCGCCAGCCCGATTCAGCGCGCAAAGGCGTTGAGGACGGGCGAGCCCGAGACGTTACGAAGAGGCTCGAGTGCTCGCGAACTTGGCACTGTGGCCAAACTTTGGTCACAGCGTCTTGATCAGCCCGCCGTCGATCACGAAGTTTGCGCCGGTCACGTTCGAGATGCGCCCGGATGCGAGCATCACCACCAAGCTCGCGACCTCTTCGGGCGTCGAGAAGCGACCCGTGGCGAGACCTCCGATACTGGCGATCACGTTCTTGCGAGCGGTTTCGGGATCGACGCCGCTCGCCCGTGCGACCGTGGCGGCAACTCCGTCTTTTCCTAGCCACAGATCGGTGCTGACCGGTCCGGGGGAAACGGCGTTCACGCGGATACCCCGTGACCCGAACTCCTCGGCGAGGGACTTGGTGAGGTTCACGAGCGCGGCCTTCGCGGCCCCGTAGTCGACGGTACCCCCGTCGGGCTGGAAGAACGCGTTCACGGAGGCGACGTTGACGATCGCGCCGCTTCCGGCGCCGAGCATCCACCTCAAGGCCGCCCGACTTGCCCGAAGCGCGGCGAAGAAGTTGAGCTCCAGCGAACGCTGGAACTCATCATCGCCGATCGACAGGAAACCCCCGAGCCGCACCTGTGCCGCCCCGACGTTGTTGACCAAGACATCCACCCGATCGTGCGCGCGGAGCGCCGCCTCCACGAGCGCGGCGGGCGCGTCAGGGTTCGCTAGGTCGGTTGCGACCGGCATCACGCCGTCGAGTCGAGCCAATGTTTCGGTCGTGCGGGCGCCCGCGACGACGCGCGCGCCTTCCGAGACCAGGAGCTTTACGATCGCGAGCCCGATCCCTTTGCTCGCTCCGGTGACGATCGCGACTTTTCCGTTGAGTTGCAGGTCCATGGTGCCTCCTCGTCCGGTACCTACGCGGCCTGCCCAGCCGCGGCGGCTACGGCTTCGACCTCGACGGCAATGTCGACGGTATCGCCGACGAGGAGTCCGCCGCTTTCGAGTACTTGGTTCCAGCGGAGCCCGAAGTCCCGCCGGTTCAACGACGTTTTCGCGCTGAAGCTCAGGCGGTCGTGGCCCCAGGGGTCGCGCGTGCCGCCCAGCAGCTCCACCTCGAGATCGACCGGGCGGGTCACGCCGTGCAGGGTGAGCTCACCGATCAATAGATAGTGTCGCGGCTCGCGTGGTTCGACGCGCACGCTCTCGAAGCGGAGTATGGGATAGCGCTCGACGTCGAGAAAGTCGGCCGAACGCAGGTGTCCGTCACGCTTGGGTTCGCGGGTGTCGATGCTCTTCGCGTCGATGTCGACGACCACGCGCGTCGCGGTCGGTGCTGCTTCGTCGAACAGGATGCTGCCCTTCCAGTGCAGAAAGCCACCGTGCACGCGCGAGAAACCGAGGTGGCGGACACTGAAGCGGATGTCCGAATGCGCTGAATCGATCTCGAATTGACGAGTGGTCATGAGAATTCATCCTCTCGACCCCGACGTCAGCAAGCGCTGTGCCGAGCGAGGCTCGCGCGCGCCGAGGCCGAAGGAGGCTCGCATGCCGCTCAAGTTCGCGCGGAAGACATGCGAGCGAGTCGTTGCGAAGCTCTGCGCGCGTCCACGCTGGCAAGACTCTGAGCAGCGCGTCGCCGAAACACGTCTGCTAGCCGTCGAGCTCCGCGGTTTTGGCTACGGCATGCGACGTGCTTTGCCTCGCGTACGCGGGAAATCCCGAGCAAGGAAAGGACGAATCATGCAACAAGAGATGTTCGAAGGTTCAGGCGAAACGAAGCTCGCTGCACGAAGTTGGCAGCCGGAAGGTGCGGCGAGAGCCGTCGTCGTCATCAACCACGGATTCAAGTCCTATAGCGGGCTGTACGACTGGGTGGGCGAGGAGCTTGCGAGGCGCGGCTACGCGGTGTTCGCGCTCGACATGCGCGGCCACGGCGGCTCGGAAGGTGAACCTCTGTTCGTCGAGCACATGTCCGACTACGTCGCCGACCTCGAGGCCTTCGTCGACCTCGCGAAAGCACGCGTGCCGAATGTGCCGGTCTTCTTGCTGGGTCACAGTGCGGGCGGCGTGGTCGGTTGCCTTTACGCCCTCGACCACCAAAGGCAGCTCGCTGGCTTCGTGTGCGAGAGCTTCGCGCACGAGCTACCCGCGCCGGACTTTGCGCTCGCCGTCCTCAAAGGCATCAGTCAAGTTGCGCCGCACGCTCACGTCTTGAAGCTCGCTGACGAGGACTTTTCGCGCGATCCGGCCTTCGTTGCGCGCATGCACTCGGATCCGTACGTCAGTCAGGCTGGCTATCCGTCGGCGACCGCCGCCGCACTGGTGCGGGCTGACGAGCAGCTCAAGCGCGACTTCGGCAAGCTCGAGCTTCCGGTATTGATTCTGCACGGCACGGCCGACCGCGCGGCCAAGCCGCATGGAAGTCAGGCCTTCTTCGCTCTGACTGGATCACACGACAAAACACTCAAGCTCTACGACGGCTACTACCACGATCTCTTGAACGATCTCGGCAAGGAAGTCGTCCTCGCCGACATCGTGGAGTGGCTACAAGTCCGCTCCGCCGTGCGACGCTGAGGCCCATGGCAACGCACGTCGTCGTGCTCGGAGGTGGCTTCGGTGGCGTTCACGTCGCGCGCCGTCTCGAGCGTCTTTTGGCGCCTGGGGGCGACATCGAGCTCACGCTCGTGAACCGCGAGAATTTTTTCTTGGTGACGCCGCTCTTGTTCGAGGCGTGTTGGGGTTCGCTCGAGCTCCGCCACTGCTCGGTGCCGATCCGCGCCTTTTTGAAGCGAACTCGCTTCATCGAGGCGCGGGTCCAGGGCGTCGATCTCGAGCGGCGCAGCGTGAGCATCGAGCACGGCGGAGTGACCCGCGAGCTGCCGTACGATGAGCTCGTGCTCGCGCTCGGCGCCTGGACCAATGAGCGCATCATCCCCGGTTCGGAGCATGCGCTCACGTTCAAGACGCTTGCGGACGCGATCACGCTGCGTAACCACGTCATCGAGCGGTTGGAGCGCGCCGAGCAAGAGCTGGAGCCGGCGCGCAGGCGGGCACTCTTGACGTTCGTCATCATCGGCGGCGGTCTCGTCGGCACCGAGTTGCTCGGTGAAATCACGGCCTTCGCCGATCGCGTGATGCCGCTCTATTCGAGGGTCCGCCGCGACGAAGCGCGCTTCTTGCTGCTCGAGCACGCGGGCGAAATCATGCCCGAGGTCGAGCCGGGGCTCGTGCGCTACGCTCGCGCAGAGCTCGAGCGGCGTCCGGGGGTCACGATCCGGACGAGCGCGACCGTCACGCAGATCGCGCCCGGCATGGTCGCGATCGGAGACGAACAGATCCTGGCCGAGACGGTGGTCCTGACGGCGGGCATCGTGCCGAACCCGGTCGTCGCCGCGCTCGAGCTCGAGCGTGACCGCGCCGGCCACGCCGTGACCGACGGCAAGCTGCATACGAGCCGGCCGGGCGTCTGGGCGCTCGGCGACTGCGCGTCCGTCCCAGGCCCGGACGGCAAGCCGTATCCGTACCTGGCTCAGCATGCTCTACGTGAAGCCAGCGTGCTCGCCAGGAACATCGCTGCAGTAATGCGTGGCGGGGAGCCCCTCGCGTTTGCCTATCGCACCCTCGGGGTCATGGCGTCGCTGGGTCACGGACGAGCCGTGGCTCGCATTCTCGGTGTGCGACTCCGAGGCTTTCTGGCTTGGTGGCTGCGCCGCACGTATTACTTGCTTCAGACACCGGGTTTCGAGCGCAAGCTGCGAATCGTCGTCGACTGGACGCTCGCGCTGTTCTTGCGGCCCGACATCGTGAAGGTCGACACCGACGTCGAGCGTACGGCGCGAGCGGAAGTGCTCCCAGCCCGCCGGGACGTCGCCGCTTGACTCAAGGCACGATGAGCACTCGACCTGCGGTTCCGCGCGCTACTTCGCCGTAGGCGCGCGCGCCGTCGTCGAGGGCGAAGCTCCCGGCTACGGCCGGACTCTGAAAGCGCCCCGCCTCGAAGCCCGCCGCGACCTGCGTCAGGAGGTGCATGGACGCGGAAGCGTCGAGCTTGCGTGTGTCCGCGCCGAAGAGGACGGCCTCGTTGTGATAGAAGTCGATGAGGTCGAACTCCACGCGTCGACGGCCCGTCGAGCTGATTTCGACCAAGCGCCCGCGGTGCCGGAGTGCGCGCAGTGAAGGCTCGAAGAGGACGCCGCCCACGGTGTCGAAGACGACCTCCGCGCCGCCGTGCGTGAGACGCCGGACGCCCTCGGAAAAGTCGCCGTCGCTCTTCACGAAGTCGTGCAGCAGAGCGGCTGTCGGCTCGCTTGGTCGCGTGCGACCGATGCCGATGACTCGGCTACCGAGCGCTCGAGCGATTTGAACGACCGCGCTCCCGACGGCTCCGCCGGCGCCGACGACCGCGATCGTTTCTCCCGCCTCGAGCCGTGCATAAGAGATACATCCCAGCCATGCAGCGACGAACGGTACGCCGACGGTGCACGCTTGCTCGTGCGTGAGGCATCGCGGCTTGCGGGCGAGCGCATTCACCGGAAACGCCACGCGTTCGGCGTGAGTCCCGTCTTTGGTGAACCCGAGCTCGCCATCGGTGCCCCACACTTCCGCCCCGAGCCATGCAGCGGGCCCCTTTTCGACGATGCCCGAGAAGTCGCGCCCGGGGATCCGAGGCAACGTAGTGCCTTCCATTTGACCTGCGACGTTCTTCACGTCGCTTCGGTTGACGCTGGCGGCCGCGACGCGCACGACCGCGAGCTCCGGACTCCCCCGCGGATCCTCGTGCTCTATGACGGAAAGGCGCGACGGATCCCCGAACTCGCTGAAGCTCAATGCGCGCATGGGTGCACCGAGCGCGCTCGTTGGTCGGGCTCGGCCGAGTTCGGCTCGGGACTCGCGAGGCCGCTATGGCGTGTTCGTAGGCGCTCCGTCGTGCTTTCACCGAGCCACATGCCGAGGAGTCCCACGAGTGCGATGACCGGCGGGGCAGGCGAGCGCACGCGGAGGAGGGCGTAGAAGGCACCGACGACGATTCCGAGCGTGAGCGACGCTAGACCTTTGTACATGCAGAGTTCTCCGAGTGTGATGACGCGTGACCGGCACACGCGGTCTCCCAGTGCGCCTGAGCACGACTCATGCCGCCGTTTTCGTGCCTGCGCATCGAAGTCCCTCGGGAGGCCGGCGAGCAAGCTGTCCCGGATGGCCAGGGTTTAGTCACGCGACTCTTCCCGCGTGCGCGACTAGCGGATTGAGCTCGACCGAGGTCGTTGCAACTGGTGCCGAGTCCCGGCACGACCTTCGCATTCGTCACGTGCCAGGCCACATGTATCGACGCGATGACGGCGCTTGGATCCGACGGCGAGCACGCGCGGAACTCTTGCGCTGCGCGGGGGAGGGCTCGTGATTGCGCTCAGCCCCGGCCGGGGCACGAGTCGAGCTCAGCTCATGCACCTCTTGGCGGAGGCGGCGGAGATCGAGCACAACTTGATGTGCACTTACCTGTACGCCGCGTTCAGCCTCAAGCGCGCTGCTCCGGAGTTTTCGACCGCAGAGGCCGACGCCGTCGCGCGCTGGCGTCGCACCATCGTCCAGGTCGCCGTCGAGGAGATGTCCCACCTGGCGGCGGTCTGGAACATCGCCTCCGCGCTCGGCGGCGCGCCGCGCTTCGGTAGGGGTAACTTCCCGCTCGACCCGGGCACGTTGCCTGCGGGACTCGTCGTCAAACTCGCGCCTTTCGGAGTCGAGTCTCTACAGCACTTCATCTACCTCGAGCGTCCGTCCGAATCGGACGAGTCCGATGGCCGGGGCTTCGAGCCCGAAGCCTCGTTTCAGCGCGCTCCGAGCGCCGTGCGGCTCATCCCGATGCCGCCCGACTACCGAACCGTGGGCGAATTCTACGCCACGCTCGAACGCGAGATCGCGGCGTTCACGCGCCAACTTGGCGAGGACGAAGCCTTTTGCGGCGATCCGGCGCTGCAGCTCTCGCGCACGGAAGTGGAATTGCCCGGCATTCAGCCGGTCCTCTGCTCCAAGACGGCAACCGCTGCACTTCGAGCCATCGTCGAGCAAGGGGAGGGCGCGCCGCGGCACCTCGCAGGCTCGCACTTCGAGCGCTTTCTCGGCATCAAGGACGAGCTTCAGCGGCTGAAGACGCAAAACCCGCGCTTCGAGCCGGCATTCCCGGCGGCAGTGAACCCGGTGCTCAGGCCGCCTCCACGCCCGGCCGGTCGCGTCTGGATCGAGGACGAACGAGCCGCGGCGACGGTCGATCTCGCGAACAGCGTCTACATACTGATGCTGCGGCTTCTCGCCTACTCGTACGTCGTTCCGCGGCCCGCGGCCGAGAAGGCGATCGCACTCGACCTTTCACGCGGCTTGATGCATGCGATGAGCTTGCTCGGCGAGCGCGCGGCTCAGCTGCCCGCGGGGTCCAGTACGGCGTGCAACGCAGGAATGTCGTTCACGGCCGTGCGCGACGCGGCGGCGTTGCCGCGCGGCCCGAGCACCCATCGCTTTTTTGTCGAAAGGTTCGCAGAGCTCGCACAAGCGGCCATAGCGCTCGATGACGGCGGCAGCGAACAGGTGGCGACTTCGCGGCGAATGTTGGAAGCGCTCAGCGCTCGCGCGACCCGCAGTCTCGTTCTTGCTTCGACCGGTAGCACACCGCGCTCGCAAACCAGGGCGGAGCCGCCTGTTTCGCTCGATACGGACGTTCCTCGCGGCGGCGACGAGCATGAGAGCGACATCGAGCGGGTCGAAGGCAAGGCCCTCACGCTCATCTACGAAGGAAGAAAGTGCATTCACGCGCGCTTCTGCGTCACGTGGGGACCGAGCGCGTTTCTCGCGAACGTACCAGGACCGTGGATCCACCCCGACGCTATCAGCGTCGACTCGCTCGTGGAGATCGCTCACGTTTGCCCCTCCGGAGCCATTCGCTACCAGCGCAAGGATGGCGGCCCCAATGAAAGCGCGCCGCCGGTGAACCTGCTCGCGGTCCGCGAATCAGGTCCATATGCGGTGCGCGCTGACGTCGCGATCGGCGATGAAAGGCCGGGATTTCGCGTGACGCTCTGCCGCTGCGGCGCGTCGAAGCACAAGCCGTATTGTGACGGCTCACACAAAGAAATCGCCTTTGCCGCATCCGGTGAGCCGGTGAGTGGCGTCCTTGAGCCGCTCGCCGTGCGCAACGGTCCGCTTGCCATCGAGCCCGTGACCGACGGACCGCTGGAGCTCGAGGGCAATCTCGAAATCGTTAGTGGTACCGGACGCGTCGTAGCCCGGGTAACTCGCACGCGCCTTTGTCGTTGCGGCGGCAGCGCCAACAAGCCGTTTTGCGACGGAACGCACGAACGTATCGGTTTTCGTTCGACCTGACAGGAGTTCAATCATGCAGAATTCTCAAGCCGACTCTCCGACCAATTCCGCGCGTTACGATTTTGCTCACCCCTTCTTCGAGGGACTGTTCCAGCCTGGAAGTGGCAAGCGGAGCCTGGACGTTGCCGATCCCTGGTGTGGTGAGACCATCGCGCGGCTCTCGACTGCTTCAACGGTGGACGTGGAACGCGCCTTCCGGGCCGCCGAGAACGCGCAGCGCTCGTGGGCGCAGGCGCTACCGGGGGCGAAAACAGCCGTTTTTCTAAACGCTGCACGCATCATGGAGGCGCGGCGGAACGAGATTGTGAGCTGGCTGGTGCGTGATGCTGGCAGCACGCGTACGAAGGCCGAGATCGAATGGTGGGCGGTTCATAACTCGATGCTCGAGGCGGCCACGCTGCCGTCGCGCGTCGAAGGGCGCATCCTCTACGGTGACTACCAGGACAAGGAAAATCGGGTTTACAGGAAGCCGGTCGGAGTCGTTTCCGTCATCAGCCCATGGAACTGGCCACTCCATCTGAGCATGCGCTCGGTCGCGCCCGCGCTCGCCCTCGGCAACGCGGTGGTCGTGAAACCAGCGGCGGACACGCCGATCACCGGCGGCCTCCTCATCGCGAAGATTTTCGAGGAGGCTGGGCTGCCGCCGGCCGTCCTCAGCGTGATCGTGGGTTACTCGAGTGAAATCGGGGATGCGTTCGTTGCGAACGAGCGATCACGCGTGGTTTCGTTCACCGGCTCCACCGAAGTCGGCCGCCACGTCGGAGCGCTTGCGCTGACGAGCCCCCGCATCAAGAAGACGATGCTCGAACTCGGCGGCAACGGGCCGCTCGTCGTCACGGAAGACGTCGACCTCGACTGGGCCGCCCGAACGGCGATTGTCGGCAAGTTTCTCCATCAGGGCCAAATGTGCATCGCCGTGAACCGCCTTATCGTCGCAGACGCGATCCACGAGGCCTTCGTCGCACGGTTCCTGGAGCTTGCGCGCGCGCTGCCGCTCGAGGGACCGAACGACGCGCGCACCGCCATCGGTCCGGTGATCAATCGAAGCCAATTCGATCGTATCACGTCGCTCGTCGACGGCGCTGTCAGCGACGGTGCTCGGCTCCTGCTCGGTGAGCCGACGCGTGGTCTCTTGATGCCGCCCCGCGTGCTCGACCGCGTCACCATGCGCATGCAGATCGCCCGCACGGAGATCTTCGGTCCCGTCGCGACCATCATCCGTGCTCGCAACGACGATGAGGCGATCGCCTTCGCCAACGACACCGAGTACGGCCTCACGAGCGGCGTTCTTTGCCGCGATCTGCGCCGCGCCGAAAACCTCGCGCAGCGCATCGAAGGCGGCATGACGCACATCAACGACATCCCCGCCATCGACATGCCCCAAATGCCCTTCGGCGGCGAGAAGAACAGCGGCCTCGGCCGTTTCGGGAGCGAAGACCTGATTCGCACCTTCACGACGCAGCACTGGATCTCGGTCCAGCACCAAGCGCAGCCGTTCCCGTTTTAGAAACCGGCTAGCGCACCTTGTCGATGACGTTCGCGACCAGGAGCACCGTGCCGAGCAGGGCACCGGCGAGCAATGTGACCCAAGTCGCCGTGAGCCCGAGCACGATAGGGTCAGCTTTCGCCCGGTGAGCTCAGACGGCACCGCGGCGTCTGGGTCGAGCGACCACGCTCGGACGCGGAAGGGGAGGGCGGGCAGTGCGGCATCGGTCGCGCGTTCGAGTGGGGCGTCAACCTGAGTCATGCGTTGATTGTGACACGGACGCCCGTCGTGCCGAGACCGATGTCGGCGTCCCCCCGGGAGCAGCTAGCTGCTCCGATTTCGTCGTCGCGACCTTATTGGGGAGCAGCTAGCTGCTCAAAAGCGTTCCGACGACTTCGTTTGGGGCAGCCAGCTGCTCCAAATCGCCCCCGCCAACGCAAGTTGGACCAGCTAGCTGCTCCAAATCGCATTCGCGACCGATTTGGGAGCAGCTAGCTGCTCTAGACAGCCCTCGACCCTTTCCAAGGGCAGCTGGCTGCTCCAAAAGCCCCCCCCACGACGTTTTTTTTCGCAACTGGGCAAGCCCCCGTCCGACCTCTCGTGCATGGCGCAATCCAGCGCCGAGAAAGAGAGAAGTCATGTCTATGTCACAACAGCCGCAAACGAGCGGCCGGGTGCCCTCAACGCAAGAGTCGGACGCGGCTGAATTTGCCGCGGGGTTTCAACGAGTCGAAGCAGAGATCCAGGCCGTGACCGAGCGGGAGCTCATGCCCGTCAACGTCGACGTGCAGAGCGCCGTGGCGACGGTGCTCGGGGCGCTCCCCGAGATCCGAGCGCTGCGCGACACGTTCGCGCAGCTCATGGGGTTCGATATCGCCCGGTTCGACAAGTTGAGGGACTACACGCTCGCGCTCGGACACACGCACGCGATGTATCGCGGTGCAGCCGGACCGAGCGACGGCCTTACGGCCTTGGCCGACAACGTCACGGCCCTGCGCGACGTACTCGAGGCCGACGCCGTCGCGCTCGCCAAGCGCAAGATCTTGGACGAGGCCCAGGTGAACAAGCTCCGCGGGGGCAGCGGCTACAAGAACATCGCGTTCGAGGTCGCCGGGCTTGTCGGCCTCTTTCGCGAACACTGGGACGCGATCAAGGGGCGCTCCGCGCTCCAAGCAGACGAGCTCGAACACGCCGGCGAGCTCGCACAGCAGTTGGTCATCGCCGTGGGCATCAAAGAGCAGGGGCCGGTCGTGGTGAACGCCGCTTCGGCGCTACGCCAGCGCGCTTTCACCCTCTTCACGAATGCGTACGACGACGTTCGTCGTGCCGTCTCCTTCCTCCATTGGTCGGACGGCAACGCCGATCAGATCGCGCCGTCCCTTTACGCAGGTCGTGGTGGTCGCGGCAGCCCGGACGCACCCCCGGCACCTGCACCGGTTCCGACCGCCCCGGCGACGCCGCCCGCGGCGCAAGCAGCGTCGCCCGCCGCGCCGGTGGTCGCCACGCCTGTCGGATTGCCGGGCTCGGTTCCGTTCGGCCGTTCCTGATCACGAGGAGTCATGGCGCAGACTCCGTCGTTGTACCTCGGCTCCACCTGCACGCTCGACGGCGCGCAGGTGGAGCCCCTGCGCTTACCCGCGCATCACCTCACCACCCACGGCGTCGTCGTGGGCATGACCGGCAGCGGCAAGACCGGGCTCCTCATGGTCTTGGTCGAAGAAGCACTCACCGCCGGCGTCCCCGTCCTCATGATCGACGTCAAAGGCGACCTCCCGAATCTCCTCTTGGCTCTGCCTGACTTTGCCGCCTCGTCAGTCGTGCCCTGGGTCGAAGTCGCGCCCGGCGACGCGCGCACCCAACGCGAGCTTGCAGAGGCCGTCGCGACGGAGCGCCGGATCGGGCTCGAAGCGTGGGGCCTGAGCGAACCCGAGCTGCGTGCGTTTCGCGCTCGCACCGACATCCGCATCATCACGCCAGGCAGCTCGGCGGGTGAACCGCTCCATGTCCTCTCCTCCCTCGAGCACCCCGTCACCGACATCGCTGCCGACCCCGATCGCGCGCGCTCTTCCCTCTCGGCCGCGGTCTCACTCGTCCTGCGCCTGCTCGGTCGTGACCCCGACCCCGCCAAGAGTCGCGACCACGTCCTCTTGTCACTCCTCGCCGAGCGCCGCCTGCGCGCCAAACAAGCCTCGGACCTCGCCGCTCTGCTCGCGGACGTGAGCACGCCGCCACTCGAAAGCATCGGCGCCCTCCCGGTCGACCGCTTCATGCCCAAACGCCAGCGTGCCGATCTCGCCGCGGCGCTCAACGCGCTCCTCGCATCGCCGTCATTCGCAACGTGGCGCGACGGCATCCCTCTGGACATCGCAAGCTGGCTCACTCCTCGTACCGGTCGCACGCCAGCGGTCGTCGTCAGCGTCGCCCACCTCGACGACGATGACCGCGCGCTCGTGCTCGGCGTCTTGCTCGAAGAGCTCCTCACCTGGGTGCGCGGCCTTCCCGGCAGCAAACACCTCCGCGCCCTCGTCGTCTTCGACGAAGTGTGCGGCTTCTTACCCCCGCACCCCGCGAATCCACCCACCAAGGGGCCGCTCGTCTCACTGATGAAGCAAGCACGCGCCTTCGGTGTCGGCGTCGTCGTTGCGACGCAGAACCCCATGGACCTCGACTACCGAGCGCTCGGCAACGCCGGCCTCTGGTGCGTCGGCCGACTTCAAACGGACGCGGATCGTGCGCGCGTCCTCGAAGGCCTCGCGTCGAGCGAAGCGGGCGGCGGAAGTGCCAGCGAGGACCACCTCGCCGAGATCACCAAGCGCCTAGCGCAGCGATGGTTCGTATTCCGCGACGTCCACGCGGAGCGGAGCACCGCGCTGATGCAACCCCGCTGGGCCATGTCGCTGATGCGCGGCCCGATGACGGGGACGGAGGTGAGGCGGGCGAGGGGCGGGTGAGGCGAGAAGTATCGAGCCGGGATCAACGGCCAAGGCGGGGCAGCAGACTCGCTCCAACCCTCGTGTGGGAGAAGAGATTCGAACTCTCGACGTCCACCTTGGCGAAGCAAGAAACGCCGAGTTTCTGGCTGTTTCCCGCCGTTTCCTTCCCCCAAATGACCGTATGACTCCAACAGAGGCGTTACCTGAGCGTTCCGAACGTTACGCCGATGGCGGAGTTGAGGGAGGGTTGGGGAGGATTGGGCGACGCTCCTCTTCGGGCGTTACGCCAGCTACCGTCCTGGTGCTTGGACTTGTACGCGGGCTCCAGGCGCGTTGCTGCTCCCGTCGGCAACGACGAGAAAGCGATGCGCGCTCTTGCTCGGATCCTGGATGATTTGCCGGAGCAGGCCGACGGCGTTGACGACGGCCGCACCGGCAGGATTCGCCTTGAAATTCGCAAGTGGTTCCAGCGTGCCAGCGCCTTTCTCGTCGCTTGCAAGTGCAAGGACGTACGGGTGCCCCGGCGTGAGCCCGGTAACCACCGCCTGCAGCACCTGGACCAAACCCTGATTGAAAAGCGTCACCTCGCTCGCTCGATGCCCCTCGGTCGCCAAAAGCGAGAGCGTCACTTTCTCGCCGGCGAGGCCGAGTGGCGCGAGGTTCGGCGCCTTCGTACCGTCGCTCACCTAACAGTTGCGGCGCCGCACGCTCGGGGTTTTCCAGGTACATGAGGAACAAGCACAGACCATTGAGTGTTCTCGCTCTTCGAGGATGAAGAACACGCCAAGTCAGTCCAATCCGGCTTCGTCGGTTCTCACCGGTTCTAACTCCTGGACCTTCATGAGGCGTGCATGACTTTGGAGCTCCTGAGTGCGCCTGACACCTATGTAAGCCTCTTCACGCTGACCGCGATGGAAGTCGTGCTGGGGATCGACAACATCGTCTTCCTTTCGATTCTCACGGCAAAACTGCCAGAGGCTCAGCAGCCGAAGGCGCGTCGGCTTGGGCTGTCCCTCGCTCTGGTCTTCCGCCTCGGTCTGCTCTTCACGTTATCGTGGGTGATGGGGCTTACCTCCCCGCTCTTCACCGTGTTCGGACGGGGCCTTTCGGGTCGCGACCTGATCTTGCTCGGGGGAGGCCTATTTCTCGTGGGCAAAGCCACGCACGAGATCTATGAAAAGCTCGAAGTGGCCCACGCGGAGGTCGCACGGCCGCCTGGTCGTGGCGCCTTCGGCTGGATCCTCGTGCAGATCCTAGTACTCGACGTCGTGTTCTCGCTCGATTCCGTCATCACCGCCGTCGGCATGGCGCAAGAGCTCGCGGTGATGGTCTCGGCCATGGCCATCGCCGTCGGCCTCATGCTGGTATTCGCGGGTACCATCGGCGACTTTGTCAACCGGCACCCGAGCATGAAGATCCTGGCGCTCAGCTTTCTCCTGCTGATTGGCGTCGTGTTGGTGGCCGACGGTCTGGGACAGCACGTCGGCAAGGGCTACATCTACTTCGCGATGGCGTTTGCGTTTGCGGTGGAGCTCTTGAACATGCGGCTTCGCAAACGCCCTGCGCCTCTGGCACTCCATGGGCGTTTCGAAGCGGAGCTCAAGTCGGAGCCCGCGCCCCGCGACCGATAGCTCCCAAGGCACCGTTCGCTCCTCGTCGCGAGCGAGGTCGTCTTCGGCGAATAGAACCGGATCTTCAAGCACCCGATGACAACTGCCGCGGCCATCGACCGCTCGTGCACTGCTCCATGATCCTCGAGTTCGGCGGCAGCAGACGCGGTGAGGGTCGGTCCGCCGTTGGCGAATGCGTCTGGTGCGTATCTAGAGCGGGTGCGGGTCTAGCGGCTCATTGCACTAGCGGGCTGAGCTCGGATCAAACCCATTTGACGTGCGTGGGTGCCTTCAACCAGGGCAGTGAAAACACCGAAAGGTTCCACGGCAGCTCCGACAAGAGTAGATCCCACGCACGACGCTCGACGAGAACTTGCCAATGTTCGTCGGCGCGCTTGATGAGCCCCGGTCGGCAAAGGAACGACCCTCGCAACCCGGCGACGCTCGTGTTCCGAAGTGCCTTCCAGTGCGCCGTCACGGCGCTCAGCAAGCCCACACCGAGCTCACGTTGTTCGGCGGTCGGAACACAGCTCTCGGCGATCGGCACTTGCAGCGGAACACCGCACAGGACCTTTTCGAGGCATAGATCAGGTTCCGCGAATTCCTCGAAGTCTGTGCAGAGCCAGTGAAGGACGCCGGGCGCCTGCAGCTGGTGCTCGCGCGAACGCCATTGCACCCCATCCCAGAGGCCCCAGCGCGTGAACAATGAAGCCACGAAGGGATGAAGCAACACCGAGCCCGCGGTACGGGTGCGAATGGGCAGTAAGCCAGAAAGGTCTCGATCGCTTTCGGGTGTAAGCTCAGGCTCGCGCCCGGCGTTGAGGCTGACCTCGTCGCGCGCACGGTTCGCGGGCAGACGACCGCGCGCCTGCACGGATGGTCGAGCTGCCCTTGCCCGCGGACTGCTGGACCGCGGCGTCTCTCCCTCACGACCCGGTGACCAACTCTCGGTAACCACGGCACCCGGGGCTTGCTGCGCTTCCCGTACTACGACGGCGTGAGACGCAAGAGCTTCGTCGCGGACACCAGGGACCGCTCGGATCGAACGTGAATTCTGGAGCTCCATTTGGGTGCGGTCCGCGAAATTCACGTCGTTTGGCTTGGTCTGCCCTGTCGGTGCCTTTCTTGTTTCGATCCGCCCAAGCGAGCTTGGGTGTAAGCTAGCGACCGAGGCGCGCGGAGGTGCGGCGAGCGCGAGACTCCAGAAGCGAAGGCGTAGTCGGTCTCGCTCGCCGGAGGGGACGGCGCGTTCGAGCGCCGGCCACGTGTTCGCACCCCAACCGGTGACCACTTCCCAACGCCAGCCGACCAAGACGTTGAGCGTACGGTCGTCCAGGATGCGGACGAGCTCTGCCAAGCGCGGTCCACTCGCGGCTCGAATCGCCCATCTCCGCGTCTGTGAGCGAGGCAGGCTGTCCGGCAGACGCGCGAAGATCTCCGACCAAGTGGTGGGGGCAATCGCGCTTTCTGAAAGTCCGAGCAGGCTAGTCACCGCGATCGGTGTGTCTGCTAGTTGCCACATCAATAGCGCCCTCACGAGCTCTAGATCGAGAGTGCCGTCGTCCGGGGGACGGACGGACGGCACGAGGTCTTTCGTCGTGGCACGAGTTGTGGGCCAATCGGAGGCGTGCCGTGCGGGGGGCTCCCCGCGTGCTCCGGGGCGCCCCTGCGCCGTCGGCTTCGACCCGAGTTTCGACGACTCCGCGCTCGACGCGTCGGCCGATGCCTCGGCCGCGAGCGACGCCGAGTCCCAAAGAGCGTGTTCGACGTGCACGTGTGATTCCCACATCGCCCATCCCGGGTGGGGCGCCAGGCGAGCCTGTACACGGCGCAAGACCTCTTGCCGCCACGCCAACACATCGCGTGGCGATTGCGCCATGAGCGCGACGCTTAGGACGGAGCTGCGCAGGACGCGATTGCGAGTCTTGCGTTCGACCCGCTGGTCGGAGGGGACATGCAACCAAGCGCGTTCCATCAGCCGCGCTTGATGAAGCAAAACGGTACCTGGAAGCTCCACGGACACGTAGCTCGCCACGCGCAACAGCGTGTCGCTTCCCAGCGACTCGAGCGTGTCGAAAGTGGCTTGCTGCAAGGCATGGCGTAGCAAGGCCGGCGCGACTCGGGCATGCAGCGCGGCGTTCAGCAGGGCGTCGGTGCTGCGCGCGTCATCGTAGGCCCACGACGGTCCGGGGCTCAGACGTTGCAGCAGCGCGCGGAGCCATTCCGGCAGCGTTCGCGACGGCGTCTTCGCGTGACGAATTCGCGCCTGCTGCGCGCGCGCCCACGCGCGTTTCACGGCCGTGAGGCGGGAGTCTCGCACACCGAGGAAGAGCCGCGATGGCAACCCGGCCCCGCGATCGCCGAGCGCGAGCAACGCGGCCACGAACGCTTCGAGCCAGTGCTCCGGTAACGGCCTTTCGGCTTCGGCCTTCGCGCGGGCGAGATGCAGGACTCTGCGCTCTTGCGGTGCAAACCACCGCGCGAACCATTCGACTGCGACGGCTCGCGCTGCGTAAGAAGGCCCCGCCGCTGGCGTGTGCGAGGCGAGGGGCTCGAGGGCAACGCTGGACGCGCTGGACGCGCTGGACGTCGGCGGCCTTTGTCCTCGACGCGTGAACACTCGCGGCGCCGCTGCGGGAGGATCGCGCTCCGCTCGCGCGTGCGTTGCGAACGGTCGTTGACTCGGGGACTGGCTCGGCGAGATTTGAACCTGCGCCGGATCGCTGTCGGGAGAGCCCTCGACGTGCGCTGTCGATGCAGCAGCATCCACGGACGTCAGCGTCGCCCCCGCAATGGGCGACCGCGGCGCGACCGTCCGCGCGGGTGCGTTTTGGATGCCGTCGCTGCTCTCCGTCGGCATTGCCGCCCAAGGCCGCCCACCCCGTGTGGCGAGAGCCTCAACGCCGGATGCTGTCATTGACGCATGAGCTTCGAGCGCCGTCGCCGTCGACTCGGCTCCCACCGAGGCCGATGCGATGTCATCAACAGCCGCAGCATGCAGCGGTGTCCAATCGGATTCGCTCAGATGGGTGCGCAGCATGCCGGGCACCGGCGGGTCCGGCGTCTGCTGCGCGAATTGCCTCGAGGTGTCGCTCGTGTCGGTGCCCAACGTTTGAGTCCGCGCGTCGAATGCCGCGGACGAAGCGGTGGCTTCGACTTCGCTCGAGTGCTCGCGTGACTGCGTCCCGCTTATCGCAATCACCGCTCGCGCGGATGCGTCTTGGCTGCCGTCGCTGCTCTCCGTCGGCGTTGCCGCCCAAGGCTGTCCACCCCGCGTCGTAAGAGCTTCAACGCCGGATGCGATCATTGACGCGTCGGCCTCGATCGCCGTCGCCGTCGAGTCGGCTCCCACCGAGGCCGATGCGATGTCATGAACCGCTGCAGCAAGGAGCGCTGTCCAGTCGGATCCGCTCAGATGCTTGCGCAGCAGACCGAGCACTGGCAGGTCCAGCGCTTGCTGCGAGAATGGCATCGAGGTGTCACTCGTGTCGGCGCCCGACGTTCGAGTCCGCGCGTCGAATGCCGCGGACGAAGCGGTGGCTTCGACTTCGTTCGAGTGTTCGCGTGACTGCGTCCCGCTCGTCGCAACCACCGCGCTGCCTACATCTACGACGCCGGCGGTAACGTTCGCCGCGCCAGTTGCCGAAACCGGAACGGCGGCTGCAGCGGCGTTGGCGACGAGACCGTCCGCGGGTCGCACACGACCTGGCGTGATGGTCACCGCTTGGCCGAGGAACACTTGCGACGCAGGAGTTCGAGTCTGCTTGCCCTGACCGTCGACCCAGCGCACGAGCTCTGGCGGTACCTCACGTGGCGCGGCTGCGAGGATCTGAGCGACGTCAGCGGCCCGTCGCGGGTCCGCGACCGAGCCTTCCGGCTCGGTCGAAGGCCGTTGTGAAAGCGAGGACACCCTCGTGTGGTCGTGGTCGCGGGTCCGTGCGGAGCTCCGAAACGGTTGCTCGGTGATCGCACGCTCATACGCCGTCGGAGCATCCGTGCCCGGCGTGATGCCTGGCTCGAGCGAGGCGGTCGTGTCCCTTGGACTCGGCGCGATGACCGACGCGCTCGCTTCCGCAACTTTCTCTGCATGCTCGAACGGGGCGACGCCAGCGTCGTCGGGTAGAGCAAGCGCCTCGGAAGCGTCCGATCCGGGCGTCCCGAGACGCTCCGATGGATCCAACTGCTGCGATGTTCCCGGAGCGTTCGCGCGGTGGCCTGCGCCAGGTCTCTCGCGCTCCAGCGACGGCGCGAGCGATGCGATCTCCTGCGGCCGCGGAACCTGCGCGGCATCGACTGCGGCTCGCGAGAACTGTACTTGCGCTTCGGTCGGCAGCTCGCGCGAGCGGGAAACGAGGCCGGATGACGGCGTGACGTTCGAAGCAGCCCGGACCGCTGACAGCTCGGCCTCGCGCGTGTCCGTGCCGACGGTGAGCGCAACCCCAGCGTCGACCTCGGCGGAAGCCTCCCGGACGGCGTGTCGGTGACGACCGGTGCGCGTGGTTGCGCCGTGCGAGCTCTGCTGTAGCGGCGTCACTGCCCTTGGGGTCCGCTGCTCCAACCACCAGAGCAACCCGAGCGGATCCTCGCGCACCGCGGTGCTGAGAAGCTGCGTGATTTCACCGACCCGTCGAGGATCATCAAGACACCGGTCAAGCTCGCGCAGCGCCCGCTTGGCGAGCGGTGAGGACGGGCGTTCGTCGCGCTCGCGACCGTGGACGGCGCCGGCGGAAAGGTGCGGAGCGGCGCCGCTCCCGTAAACCTCCGAGTGCCCGCGGGGTGGCGGCCCGACGTGACCCTCGAGCCACGCCCGCGTCTCTATGCTGGTCTGGTTCGCGAACCGGGTTCGCACCTGCGGCGCCTGGGCTTCGTCGCTCGTAAACCATTTCTCGAACGACGAGCGCGACTCGGAGACCGCTTCACGCACGAGTTGGTCGCTCGATTTGAACACCCGAGTGTCTGCCCACCACGGATCGGCGCCCCACAAGAGTCGCAAGCGCAGGCGTTCGAGCGCGCCATGTTCTCGTTCAGTTTCGCGTTCGCCGAGCGCGAAACTGGGCTCGCCTGGCACCGGCGGCGCGCCCGCTCGCCCGAGCACGTCGAGCAAAGCCGGGCCAAGCCGCCTCAACAGTTCCTCGTGCCAGTCTTCCTCCGTCAGGACGCCCAGGTCGACTTCGATCCGTGGGTGTTCTGTCGCAGCGCCCGCTCGTTCGGCTCGAGACAACGCCCCGTCGAGCTCCGCGTGCAGGCGATGCTGCCAATGATCGGACAGTCTAGACTGCGCTTCATTCGCGTCGGTGACGGACGCGTGTACGAGCTCCAGCGTCAGCTGCGCGATTTGATGCGATGTCGTCACCACACGAGCTCACGGCAGCTTGTCGTCCACATGGTTGGCGCTCGCGCTATGCGGAGACCGCCTGACTCGAGTGCGTCCAAAGAAACTCCAGCAATGGGTAAGCACAGGCATCCCGGAAGACGCGAAGCTCGGAAGCGCTGGCGAGCGGCGCGACCCGCAAGCGCGGACACTTCTCGGCGATCCACGCCCTGTGGAGAGCGTGAAACTGGGTTGCGCCTTCTGAATCGAGCCATAGCCACGTCGAGACCAGGTGGGCAGGCAACGCGGGGTCGACCATCGAACGCACGTAGCGTTGGAACGCCGCGTGCTCCGGAAATTCGGTCCAGTTGGCACAGACGTGCGTCAACCGGCCCTCGAAGAACTCACGCGCCAGTGTCAGCCCGTTCGCCGCATCCGTGGACTCCGCTGCAAGCGGAGCGCCTGGGTCGAGCAGCGACGCATTCTCGAATAGGTAGTAGGCGCGGACGTAGCCCTCGCCGCTCTCGTTCTTCGTGTGCACGACCAATGGCCCACCGTTGGCGTTCGAAAGCAGAAGCTCGACACGCCGCTCCAGGGTCGACATCGTACGCCGCTTACCGTCCCCGTGGTGGTTTGCGGCGAGAGCGCGATCGCGTGACAGTGGCACCATTTCTCGCAGCCACGCGGAGAGCTGCGCGTCGGTCTCGAAGTTGTGCGCAAACTGCGGTGGCAGCACCTCACCGAAACGCGCGAGCAAGTGCCGCAGGATCGTGCGTCCCCCGGCGTCTTGCTCCGCCAAACGCCGACGAAGGTCGCGGAGCCCGCTTCGGTACGGATTGTCCGCATTGTCACGAAACTCGAGCCAGCGCGAGCGCCGCTCTTCCGCGCGCATGGCTGCGCTGGGGCCACCGCGCAGCACCATACCGATCTCCGGAACGCCATAGATCGGCTGCATCCCGTAGCGACTCTCCGCCGCTTGGGGCGAGAGCGCGGCCCCCGCGTCCGCAAGCTGTGCGTGCGCGTTGGCCAAGAGTTGGTCGAACACCGCGAGGTACGCTTTGAGCTGCATCACCTCGGCCACTCTTTGGCTGGACCACTCGCGCGCGACGGGATCGGCCGTGCCGTAGAGTGCCGGAAGATCCTTCTGAAACGAGACGTACTCACCCGCATTCAGAAAGCGCCCCTTGGGCAGCAGCGGCGCGTACTCGGCGCTGGCGTCGCGTGCGTGCAACGGTGGAACGCTGAGCGCGGGAACTTGCCGGCCGAGCCAATCAGCCAGCGACTTCGCGCCCTGCATCGAGGGCGGAAATTCGAGCTCGTCCACGTCCTGAACCGCGAGGACACTGCGCTCTTGGTCCAGCGTGAACGCGGCGCGATGGTGGGCCTGTGCCGCGCGGATGGACACCCCGCTGTCCGTCGTCTCGATGATCTGAACCTCGAGCTGAAACGCCTGTGTGCCGAACTCGCGCCGCAGCGCTTCCTCGAGCCTTGCCTTCGCGTCCTCGACGTTGGTCAGCGGCCACAGTTGCGCGTCCTCCAGCACTCCATGGGCTAGGGTCGGACCGTCGAATGTGTCGTCGGGCAAGAAGCCAGAAGTCAGGTTCCGCGGCTGGAACTCGATCGCCGGCAAGAGAGCGGCCGTGGCGACACGCGCGACACGAGCCGCTTCGGTGCGCGCGTCGACGCTGCCCGAATAGAGGCCCAGCGAGACCTTCAGCAACGGCACCGGCAGCACGACCTCTGCATCCTCGAAGAAATCACCCAACCCCCGGACGTCGTTCAAACACCGTCGAATGGCACTTTCGAGCGGAGCGAAGTCCGCCTCATCGAGGCCGGCCCGCGGAAGAAAGCGAACCTTGAGCGGATCGCCGGGTGCCGGCTTGGCCGCACGCTCGATCCAAATGTTGGCGACGTTCGGTAAGCTATCGAGTATGACTTTGCGGTAGTCGCAAGCCGATATGGGAGAGGTCGGCAAGATCGCGGGCGGCGGGTAGAGACCGAGCGCGTCGAAGTCGATCGTGTCGCGGGGCCCGGCCAGGAGGTCACCCATGTCGGACGCTGCAATGTACCCGAGGTCCGCCAACGCAAAGACCATGGCACCGAGAAACGTGACGCCTGGATCGTGCGAGTTGAAGTCGGTCCAGTCGTCACCTCCCAACGCGTGCAGGTCTTCGATCGCGGCTGCGTACATCGCGTTTGCGTCTTCGGCCGCATTCAGCTCGGCGCGATCGTCGAGAGCTTCGGGATCGACCTTGGCGCTCACGTGACGATCTCCACGAGCGGGTTCAGCCCTACGAAAGGCACCCGGACTCCGTTCCAGGCGGGTGGGCCCTTGGACCCAAAGTCGAGTTGCAACTGGTTGACCTGCTGCACTCCGGGACAGGCTACGACTGCTTCACGCAGCATCCGTACGTCTACGACACGCGGCACGCTCCGCGCGTGCTCGGGGTCGAACAGCCAGCCGGAAGCGCTTCGCTGTAGGGCCTGCGTGACACGGGCCACGACGGTCTGGGCACGGCAGTCCTTCTTGATGCTCAACTGACAGCGGATCGGCAATTGGACGTAGATGGCTTCTCTCACTTCGACCCGAGCGCGCAGTGCTGCAACCTTCGACAGCGACCGTTGCAGCCGTTCGAGCGCGCTCGGGGGTATTCGGGGAGGCAAGTCGTCTTCGCGGAGAACGTCGCCTGGACGAACTCGCGGAACGACTACCACCAACACGTGGCCGGCCGCGTTCTCGACCTCGCCCGACTCGACCATGCGAGCCGCGGGCAGGCAGTGCGCCGCGAAGATCGAGTCCTCCTCTGCGAGCGCCAAGCGCTCGTAGTCCCATGCGGTGAGCGCGCGTTGCTTGTGACGCAAGCGTTCGCTCACACGCACGGCGAAGTCCTCGCTCGACTCGGCCGTCATGCCGCCGAAGCTCGGCAAAGGTTGGCTCACGGAGGCGATTGCGGAGACCGTCGGTGAAAGGCGCAGCAGTGTTCCCGCCGGCACCGGTACCCCCGCACTTACCTTAGACTCGCCCTCGGGTTCCCGGACGACGAGGGCGGCGTTGGGATAGATAGCGACCGTCTTGCTCCCGAGCCCACCTGGCGCACTACCACTCACCCGTAAGCACACCTCCCCGGTGGGTCCGTACGGAGTGGCGAGCGCAGTCTCGACGGGCAACTCAAAGCGTACGACGCCCGTCTCAGATAAGTCGCTCACGAATCCGAGCTTGCGCCAGCCGGACTGGGGCTGCTTTTGCTCGTCAACGTAGTCGCTCCAGACTTCCCACAACAAGCTGTCGGCAGGCGCTGCCGTGGGGCCTGCCACCACCCAGAGCAACGAGATCAGCTCGCCGGGCTTCGCACCCGCAAGTCGCAGATACATCGCGGATTCTTGAGTGCCCCCCGCGAGGAGAGGCGCGCCGCTCTGGGGCGCCTCGGAGACAATCACTGGGCTCGATGCATCGGCAGGCTGGACGACTCGAAAGCTGTCGGCCAAAAGCTCGAGCTTTGCCGAAAAGGTAAACGAGATACTACGCGTCTTCGGCGTGAAAGGTGGGTTCGGTGGCAACTCCAGCACGGGTGCAACCGAAGGCACTGCCCCAGCAACCGCACGTTCGACGCCCTTCCCGAGCTCCGGCCCGAACTCGGTCTCCACTCCCTTTGCGAGTGTTTCGACGACGGCTGCCTCGACGGCCGCGCGCGTAGCCCCGGGAACGACCTGCGGACGGACGGCGACGGTTGCACGCGGTGGCTCGATGGCTACGGTGCCGTGAGCCGTCAGTAGGACCTGCGCGTTTTGTAGAGCGATTCGGCTCACGGCTGCCGCATACAGCCCGCTGCCGAACCCGCGGCTCGGAGCGCTCAGCTCGACGCTAACAGCCCTCGTCGCGCCGGGCTTCCAAGCGCTCACATCCCAGGCGAGCGCGCGCGAAGCAGGAATGCTCGCGGGGGTCGCGATCGAACTGGAGCGCGGCACCGAACGCGACGAAGCTGGGACGAACAGTGCGCATTCGGGTTGCCCGACGAAGGACCCCGGGCTCGAGCCCGCGGGCAATTCGCATGCAGTCGTCACCTGAAACGCGCGGTCGTCGAAGCCATCGACGATGTTCGCGGCCGGCGCTGGGTCGCTTTCGACGAGGGGTGCCGCGGCGAGCTCAACAACGGGTTGCGTCGTCCCTGAGCCAACCTCCGGGGCGGACCCCGAAACCCATCGCCGCCACGCGGCGTCGTCTCCCACGAACCAGTCCAGATCGACGGGCTTTCCGCCGAACCAGGCGGGGCCGTTCTCGAACGTCTTTTGATAAAACGTCGCCTTCCCCCAACCAGGAAGGCGCCCGATCGCGCCATCGCCGCTCACCTGGCCGTTCGCTAGCCAAAGCTCGTACCCCGGAAACGGGTTTGTGCTCCGGATCCAACAGCTGAGGTCGAGGTAAAGGATTGGTCTTCGCTGGCTCTTGTCGTGAACGGCTTCGAGCCAGCGTGTGGCTTCTTGGATGGTGTGTTCGAGCGTGCTGGCGCTTCCCAAATCCTCGAGGTCCAGCGCCGGCGGCAAGTCCCCCGAGTCGTGCTGCAGCAAATCGTACTGCCGTGCGAAGTTATCGACTTGCTGGTTCGAACTATCTTCGGATCTCCAATAGTGATATGCGCCGCGCGGAATGCCTGCGGCGCCGGCCCCCTGCCAGGCGTCGTGCACCCACTTTTGCGCGTCTGCCTTGTCGGGATAGGTCGCGCCCTCGGAAATCTTGATGTAAGCCAAACGGCATCCCGCGCTCGCTACCCGAGTCCAGTCGATGGTTCCTTGATTGTCGGAGACGTCGATTCCCCAAATTCCGGACAGGCTCACCGGCGGCGCAGGGTGCGGAGTACCCGGAGTACCCGGAGCGCTGGCGGTGCTCGCCAAGTAGCCGGCGTAGTAAACAGCGAAACCCTGGGGAACCGCGGAAGGGATGTTGTCCCATTCCAAGTGCAACTCGAATCGGGTGAGCGGCAGCGCGAACGCGACCGGATGCGAAATCTCGATACGCGCTCCGACATCGGGTGCTCCGCCCCAGGGGGCCCACAGCGCCGTGAGCTGAGCACCGGCGACGCGACCATTCGGGCCAATCACCTGTCCGGCAGTCGACTCGCTCACTTCCACTTCGATGCTGGCGCTCTGAAGCACCGCCTTGACCAGCCAGTCCGGCAGTTCGGCGTCTTCCGACGACTTGGGACTTAGCCAGATCCAGGGTCGATCCTGCGGCCAGTCATGGTGCGCGCCGGCAGACGGCTTGGGCGGCGCGAGTGGCTCCACCGATTGGGGGAGCCCGAGCTGCAACACGATGCTCGGCGCGGCCCTCGGTGAGCCGGGCTCCGGGTCTTTAGCGCCCAGGTCGCTCTGCGCCTGCCCCACCGACGCGGACTGCACGCTGGCCTCGGCCCAGCCCTTCTGTGTGGAAACCTGCGCGTTGAAGAACTTCCAGGCGTCGCCCGGAACGCCGGCTGCTCCGAGACGAAGGGTAATCGTCAGCGTCCGATCGCCGTCGAGCCCCATGAGAGATGCTGCGCCCAGCGCAAACCCGCCGAGACGAGAGCCGTCCGGCGCTCCGGGTTGTCGGGTGGCTTCGGCGGAGACGGCGCCCAGGGTCGGCCAGGCGGGCTCTGCACCGGTCAACAACGCCGGCGCGACGAGCTTCGGCTCTGTCGCCGACATCCGGACTTTGCCGGTGCTGGTCGACGCGACGCTGACCGTTCGCACGTGCGCGACCGTCACGGGAAGGACCTGAAGCGCCTCACTCAGCGAGAACACCCTGCTCTTGCCCGAGGGATCGGGAGCGTCCACGACCCTGGTGCCCGCCGGCAAGTTGGCTGCCGATGTTCCGGGCTTGAGCCCGAACACGACCCAGCTTCTGACGGCCTGCGCCGGGCGCGGCTGCATCTGCAGCACTTGAGTCAGGTAAAAACGATGGTGTCGTGCGACCAGGCCGTTATATGCGCCGTAGAACTTGGAGAGCTGTCGGATGAAGGCGATGTAGAGCGCCACCTGCGGCGCCCGGCCGAATTCCCAAGAGCTTGCCGCGAGCGCTGCGCGCGCGCCGTCGACAATCGAAGTCAATGCGTCGATCGTTCCGTGCGCGAGGTTCTCGAGATCGTCCCCGCTATTCGGCGTTTGAGCCGCGGTGGCCGCACCGTCGGATGCGAGTCGAGTCAGCACGGACGACAGCGGCGCGAGCCGCTCGCGGATCGTCGCCTGGAGCTGATGTCGGAGCGACTCGACGTGATCCACCTCCTCGAGTGCCGTCGCCCAATCGTTCAACAGGCTCCACGCCTCGTCGACGGTCGAGGTCAAATACGCGTGGCCTTCGACGGCGGCACCGTGGTCAGCGCTCCCCGCACGCAGCGCAAGCGCGAGTCCGGCGTCGAGCTTGCGGCGCAGCGCGCCGACCGGGTACTCCGCGATCGCGGCGACGAGTATCTGCGGGTCCGCGGCGAAGAAACGCCGCATGTCCGCCACCTCTCGCAGATTGGTGTCGTAATACCGCAGCTCCGCCGCGATCGACGGGGCCATGGCGAGCCACTGGCTCGGCGTTCGACTGTCCAGCAGGAGCGCGTCGCCGTGGAGCGCGCTCGGCGCTCGCTGTGGTCTGGCCGTCCCGAAACTCGAGCGTCGCTGCGCCACGTCTAGAGGTTCGTTCCTTCCTTCAAGTAGAACGGAAACACGCGACTGGCACGGCTGTTCGTGTCTCGAACGACGTAATCGACTCGCACTTCCAGCCGCCCCGATTGCGGATCTTTGGTCTCTACGATGACCGACTCCACCCAAATTCGCGGTTCATCGCGGCGTATCGAGCGTGCAAGCATGCTGAGTATTCCTTCCACCGTTGCATCATCCATCTCGGCGAATGCCCATGAGTCGAGGTCAGTCCCATAGTCGAGGTCGAGCGGATGGGTGCCACGCCGTGTGCGCAGCAGAATCTCGAGGCTCTGCTCGATGTCTTCATCGCCGCGCACGGTCGCAACGGTGGCGGCGGCCAGCTCGAACCGCGGCGGGTACGCCCAGCCGGCGCCCTTGAACTCGGTCGCCACAGCGCGACCCTCACCCGCCGATCATGACGGTCGGACAGCCTAACGCGATAGTGCCACCGTGTGCAGTCTGATCGCCCATTCGAACCGCAGGGCGCCCCCCGATCAGGACAGAAGTCGAGCCTTTCACTGCCGAGTCTGGCGGGCCGACGCACACCAGTGTGTCCCCAACTACACTCGCCGGCATACCCGCAATCAGCACAGTTGCGACCCCTGCCCCCACAATCGGCCCACCCACGTGTGGAATCGGCGGCAGTCCGGGTGTCAGCAGCGGGCAGACGTGCAAGTCCGTCACTCGGGCAGCCGGCGGCATGGCGCCCTTCTAGCTTCCGCAGTCCGAGAAAGCAATATGCAGATCTTGCGTCGGGGGATCCGGTTTGCCGCGCACCCGGCATCCGGCACCGGGTGTGAAAGGACTTGGCAATTAAAGCGAGAGGCACTCTACTAGTTGCGCAAATCCGCACCTCTTCAGGTCGGTTGCAGCGCACGTTGGCTCTGAAAGCGGCTGAATGGCGTTCGCCTCGAGGTCGCCACGTTCATGCTTGACGTGGCCGCGCCCCTCGCGTTTGATGGGTGCCAGCTACTCAAACATGACGGGGACCATGTCTGCGCAAGACTACTCGATCCAGTTTCGCAACACGCTCGAACAAGCGTGGATCAAACTCCATTCCGTACAGACGAAGACCTCGACGGACGCCCGTAAGGCCGTTTCCACCCTCGGCTACGCGACTCAGCAATACGCCGTAGCGGGCTCGTCGCTGGAGCTCGCCACGAAGTTAAAAGAGTATACGCTCGGCGTCTACTCGCTCGCGCGACAAGGTACCGCGATGGTCGGGATCGCGAACGACCTTGCCGCGCGCTCCGCCACGCTGGGCGGTGAAGCGACCAGTGCCATGGCGGCGGCTGCGACGAGCATCAAGGCGGCGGGGGAGGCCTTTGACCTGTACCTGGCCAGCGTCGCCGCCGTGTATGCGATCGCGAGCTTTGAGGACAGTCCAAGTGACGTGTCCCGCTCGGCTACGCTCGCGCACGACGACGCCGACGCGGCACGCCGGTTCATGTCGAGCGTCCGGCAAGATTCGATGCGTTCGAACGTCCTGGCTGCGCAAAGCGAGGCGCAGGCTGCGGAACAGTCGATGGAAGACACGACGCAGAAGATCGGAGACGTTGCCGAGCGCGCCAGCCAGTCGTACGAGGCGGCGTCTGCTCGCGAGACGGAGCTAGTGCTCGCCGACGTCGCAGCGCAGGCGGCGGCCACCGGAGCGGTCCGCTCTTTCAGTGAGTCGGAAGTGGACGCGGTTGGGTTGCAGCGAACTGCCCGAGTGTACGGACGAGTCGCCAACTTCGGTCTCACCGCAGAATACGGCGCGAGCGCGGTAGGAAACGATGCGAGCCTGGCGAGTGCCTCGGACGCCGGGTCACGCGCGATCACGAGTCGGGCTCGTCGAGAGGGCGTAAAGCAAATGTACTTCTTCGCTGTGCCCGCCGGCGAGCAGTATAGCTTCAGCCAATCGAAAGCGCTGAAACTAATTGGCGCAAACGGCGCAGCGTTCAGCCAGGGAACCTTGCAGAACGGCGAGTGGAGCGCCGCCCTGAGCGCGGACACGAACGGGAAGCGGCTGGGTGCAGCCGATCAGTATTCGGAGCCGCAACAGTACGTCGTTTTTGCGCTGGCTCAGTTTGCCGGTAACGAGAGAAGCGACAATTCGCCTACCTATCAGCTGTCGCTTCCGTCCGCTCCTATCACTCCGTCACATGAGCTTCCTGCGTCCTTGAAGCTTACTTCGGAAGACGGTGGGGCTTCGACTTCCCAGACATTCGTGCGTGTCAGTTGCGATGCGGGGCAGTGCCAGTCGTTCGAGGAGTATCGGTTTTACATGGTGCGAGCCGACGTGGCTCGAGCGCTCGGCTCTGCGCGACTAGCCGAAGTGCTGGCCGGCAGGGGCCCTGCGTTCTACAAATTGGCTCAAGCCTCCCAGGTCGCCTCGAACGACGCGAAGGGCGACCAAGCACCACTGTCGAAAACGTCAGCGCACGTGGCAATCAAATGGAGCGAGGGTGAGGCCGACGCGTACGGAGATCTGATTGTACCAGGCGGTCACTATTGGGTCGTGTCACTGCCCGTAAGTAACGCGGAGGGGCTCATTCCGGTCCAACAAGCAGCGCCAGAGGCGACGGCCCAGGGTGCTGAGCCCTCAGGACAGACGTTCCTGCCGGTCGCAGCTCCCAGCGCGGCGAATCTGGCCTTCGTGGCGGTCGTCGCTGATTCCGCCGGCGCTGCGGGGTCGTCGCCACGAGCAAAGGACAAGGCCTAATGGAATTGCAGCGGTCTCACCGAAACGGTCGAAAGGTGCTGGATACGCATATGCGGACGCCCGTTCACAATCTAGATCAAACCATCCTCGACCGGATCGAGGACTTCAAAGCAAGAGCGGTGATCGCGACTGATGAGCGCGAAGTCGCCTCGGCGACCGTCGACGCGCTGACGACACGTCTTGCAACTCTGCAAGGGCAGTTCGAGTTCGCGCAACTTGGCCGCCAGACAGCCGCTGCGAACTACGCCCAAGGCAAGGCAACCGAAAAGTCCCTGTCTGGGACCATGCAAGCGACGTTGCGAGCCTCCGAAAGAGCCATTCAAGCACGGCAAGCCGTTGAGCAGCTTCTCGGCGAGGCGTTCGCCTTGTGTCAGGGTTTGCTCAGCGGCGCCAGCTCTTCCGAGCAACTCGTGGTCGCTGTCGAGCGGGCCTCGTCCAAAAACTCCTACATTCCGGCCGAGCTCCTGGTTGCGGCCAAGAGCGCGTCGGGCGCGGCTAGCACGGCACTGTCGAGCGCGTTGCAAGCCTTTGCCGACGTCTCTGAAGCGCTCACGGCCTGCAGTCGCGCGGAAACGGCGGCGCTTCTCGTGCCTTACAGCATTGGGAACTTCCAGGAGGTGTTCAACGGCTACGAAGTGCCGTCCGACTCCGATATCTTGGGACCGCCGAACGAAGTTCTTGCCTCCTCGAATCAAGAGGACGCCTCCACTGACGCCTCTGCCGGCGTCGCGGCTCCCTCCGACGCGAATTCTGGGAGCACGGCTCCCGAGACGATCGAGGAGCTCTTGTCCAGCATCGATGCGTCGACCGGTGAAGACGCGACGAAGAGCACTCAAACCGCTTACCGAAAGTTCGCTCTCGCGTTCAGAGACATGTTTAGCCAAAGCGCGAAGGAAGTGCCTTCGCAGGCACTGTCTGCATTTCACTTCGCGCTGGATCATACCGCCGCCGGCAGCCCCGAGGCGCAGGCGCTCGGCATCCTCGGCAAACTCGGCGTGCTTCGCGACGTCGCGAGCGCACAGGAAAGTCTGTACCGCGACGCGGTCACCGAAGCAGAAGGGCATCTTGCCATGGCCAAACAGGAGCTCGATCGCAAGCAGCTCGAGTTTCAGCTTGCTGAAAGCGCGAAAGATGCGGCCGAGCACGCGGCCATGACGTGAAGGGTCCAGGTCGGAGGGGCTGAAATGCTGGGGTCCGCGCTCTCGTTCGTGGCTCAGAGGCTCAACGCAGACCTACAGCGGCGGTTTGGGACCAAGCGTGATTTGCTCGTGCTCGCTCCGCTGGTCGCAAACGATGGGACGCCGACCAGCACGGTCCAGAACGCGGTAGTGCTGACGATGACCAACGTATCGCAAGAGACCGTCATTCGAAATCGCAAGGTCTCCACATTGGAGGGCGATTCCGTGATCCGCGCCCGACCGCCGACCGAAGTGAATCTGCACGTGATGTTTTCCGCTGGCCTCAAGAATTACATCGAAGGGCTGAGCCTGCTTTCCGAAGTGATTGCCAGACTGAAGGACGTGTCGGTCTTCGACTCGGCCAGCTCACCTGGGCTGCCCGAGGGTCTTCAGCGTCTGGCCTTCTCGATGTTGAACCTCACCTACGCCGAACAGAGTCACCTTTGGGGCGGTCTCGGCGCCAAATACGTGCCGTCGGTGCTCTACGAGGTGCGCATGATCGGGCTCGGAGGGCAGCAACTCGACGCAATCGTTCCAGCGATCGCCAGCGCGAACGTGTCTGGGAGGGCTCTCGTGTGACGGCATTCACGTATGAGGGTGGACCCGTGGTCCGAGGGGTGCACGAGGGCTACGGCGGAGGGTGGCCTTCCCACGTCACGCTCTCGCTCGCTCCCGATCAGCGCGGCTTTGCCGCGCCGGCGTGGGTGTGGCGATGGGCGACAAACGATTTTGTGCTGGCTCGACGGCAGGACGAGGAACTGCCGACGTCTTCCTTGTGTCTGTGGTTCGACGGGATTGACGACGAGTTCGAGCTGCGAAGTGCGCTTCCGACGGCGGCCGGATCCTCGTTCACCGTGGTCGCGCTGATTTCCGGAAAGGGCGCTCCGAGCCTGACGTCGGTCGAAGTTCGCTCCGCGAGCAGGTTCGACCGAACCGTTCCAGGCTCCACGCTTGAGCTCGAAACGCCGGACGGATCGCGCGTCGAAGCGCGGGCCGACGCGACGGGCAACGTGGACTTGGCCGACATCGCCCCCGCCTTGCTACGGGCGCAAAACCCCAACGCCTTCGTCCTCGCGAGCGACGCCGCGCTACGCCGGCGCCCGAGACTGCTCGCGGTCGTCACAGCCGCAGCCGTCGAACGCGCCTTCGCCGACGATCGTGTCGTGCCCTCGGTCCGGATCGCGGCGTCTCGTAGACGCTGGCGGTATTTCGTGCTCCCGCGCGACGAAGTGTCGTCGGCGAATTGGCAGGTACGATGTCTGTCGGGCAATTGCACATTCAGCCCGGTCCGACGTAAATCGCACGGCGATCGTTTTAGCGTGTCACCTCGCGGTCTGCCGTGGCTGGAGTTCCCGGGGGGCGCGCGCGGCCTTGGCTTCAAGTCGTCGTCCGCTTTGCCTTTCGGTCAGGATCCAGCCCCCGTCTTGGACTTGGGGCAGGGGCTTACGCCCCTCCGATTACCGCTGCCAGCCGCAAAGACCTCGAATCTAGCGTCGGACGGCCAATGCTTGGACGTCTTCATACACGTGTAGCTCCCATATGACGGTTGAAACCATGGCATTGAATCTCTCCACACCCGGCGTTTACGTCCAGGAAGTCAACGCGTTCCCCAACTCCGTGGTGCCGGTCGCGACTGCGCTGCCGGCCTTCATTGGCTACACGGCGCGCGCGGACTACAAGGGCAAGTCGTACAAGAACAAGCCCGTTCTCATCAACTCGCTCTCGGATTACCTGACTTTCTTCGGCGCCATGGGCCCAGGGAACGGTGGCGCGCCGCCAGCGCCTCTGCCGCCCAGCGGTCAGTACTGGCCGCGCTACGTGCTCGTCCCCGCCGGCAGCAAAGACGAGCCGGACCTGCAGCTCGGCGGCAAGGATTACGTGCTGCGGCCCGACCCCAGCACGGTCTTCTATCTCTACAACTCGATCCGTCTCTTCTTTCTCAATGGCGGAGCGAGTGCGTACGTGTGCTCGGTGGGCTTCATGCCGGCGCCGCCGGCCTCTCCGAAACCTCTCCAGTCGGGCGCGCCCTTGGTGAACCTCAACGTCAGCGTCGGGGACCTCGAGACCGGGCTCGAGGCGGTGAAGAAGCTGAGCGACCCCACGATGCTGGTCGTCCCCGACGCAACGCTGCTTTCGCAAGACGACAATGCACAGCTCATGCAGGAGATGCTCGCTCAAGCGGCGTACACGCAGAGCCGAGTCGCCATCCTCGATGTGCCCGGCGGCTTGGCGCCCGATCCCGAGCTGTGGCAGAACGACATCACGCAGTTTCGAACCAGCGTGGGAACGAATGGTGTCGACTACGGTCTCGCGTACTACCCCTTCCTCGAGACTTCGGTCAGCTCCGTGGGGCACGTTACGTACGACAACCTGGGTGGGGTCAAAGCCTTGTCCTCGGTGCTTTCGGATGCGCAGCAGCCGAGTGTGGCGGCGGTGCTCGGCAACATTCAGAAGCCGCCGCCAGCGCCGAACACGCCGACGCCGAAGCAAAGCAATCAAGCGCTGCTGATTGCCAGCACGGACTACGCCGCGCTCTACACGGTGTTGCTCGAGAAGGTCAACTTGTTGCCTCCCTGTGGCGCCATCGCCGGCGTTCTCACCGCGGTGGACAACGCGCGTGGCGTTTGGAAAGCGCCGGCAAACGTCAGCATCGACGCCGCAGTGAAGCCCACGCTCCACATCACCGATGACAGTCAGGCCAGCTTGAACGTCGATGCGGTCTCCGGAAAGTCGGTGAACGCGATTCGCCTATTCACCGGCAAGGGCGTGCTGGTCTGGGGCGCTCGCACGCTGGACGGCAACAGCGAGGACTGGCGTTATGTGAATGTCCGCAGAACTGCCATCATGATCGAGCAATCGCTGCGGCTCGCGTCGGCGGCGTACGTATTCGAACCCAACGACGCGAACACGTGGACCACCGTCGCCGCGATGTTCGAGAACTTTCTGAGTGATCTCTGGAAGCAGGGTGCGCTCGCGGGTTCTAAACCATCGGACGCTTTCCAGGTTGCCGTGGGGCTAGGGAAGACAATGACCGCCGAGGACATTGCCAACGGGATAATGAGGATTGCCGTCAACGTCGCGATCACTCACCCCGCCGAGTTCATAGTGATCACGTTCTCGCAGATGATGCAGAAGAGCTAGCGCCGCCGAGTCCCCAAGCCGTTCGCTGGACGCAGGGGCCGTCTCCTGCGCAGCCCGAAATCTCATCACGGAGGAAAATCACCGATGGCCGAAGAAGGAAGCACCGAGAACAAAACCTGGCCCATGCCGAGCTTCAACTTCCAGGTGAGTTGGGGCAGCACGCCAAGCCTGCCGTTTCAGGAAATCAGCGGCCTCGACGCCGAAACGCAGGTCATCGAGTACCGTGCGAGCAACAGCAAAGAGTTCTCGACGGTTAAGATGCCGGGCATCGCCAAGTACTCGAACGTGACGCTGAAGAAGGGGATCTTCGTCAACGACAATACGTTCTGGACTTGGTACGGGCAGATCTCGATGAACACGTATCCTCGCGTCGCGATCGTCATCCAGCTTCTCGATGAGAATCAGGCGCCGACGATGACTTGGACGTTGAAGAACGCGTTTCCGGTGAAGGTATCGGGACCGACGCTGAAGTCCGACGGCAACGAAGTGGCCATCGAGACCATCGAAGTGGCCCACGAAGGCCTGACGATCAAGAATGGATCCTGAGCCGTACGACGACACGTGGCCGCCGACCGGGCTGTACTATCGAGTGCAGGTCGGTGGCGAGACGTCAGGTCCGGACGCCGGGTTCCGAGAAGTTACGGGCCTGTCGCTCAGCATCACGACCGAGGAAGTCACCGAAGGCGGCGAGAACCGCTTTCGCCACAAGCTGCCGACGCCCGCGAAGTCCGAGAACCTCGTGCTCAAGCGCGGTCTGCTCGTAAAGAGCGCGCCGCTTCATACGTGGTGCGCCGACACCTTGGGGGGCGGCATGGCCGAACCCATCAAGCCGCAAGCCGTCCAGGTGGTGCTCTTGAACGACCAGGGCACACCGCTGCGGACCTGGAAAATCGTCAACGCCTGGCCGGTGAAATGGGAGGTCAACGGTTTCAATGCACAGGAGGCCGCTGTGCTCGTCGAATCCATCGAGCTCGCTTACCAGTACTTCGAGGTCTCGCGATGACGGTCCAGATTCACGAGCTCGTGATCCGAGCAGTCGTGGAACCGCGGCCGCGGCACAGCGCTCCGACCCCGTCGGCTGCGGAGCTCGAGACATGGCGCGAGGAAATCTTGCGCGAGGCACTCCGACAGACCGAGCAGCTGCTGCTGGAACGGCGCACCGCGAGGTAGACACATGACCGGCCCGACTCGCATGGTGATCAAGTCCTACCGGGATGAGCAGATGGAGTCTCTGCTCGGTACCTACACGGTACGAGTCAACCCGGAGAAATACTCGCAGTCGTTCCGCGTTCAATACGATCAGCGAGCCGCGGCCGGTGCGAGCAATGCGACGCTGCGGTTTTCGCAGATGCCTCCTCAAACCATCGCCTTCGAGCTGCTCTTCGACGCCACCGGTGTCATTCCGGGCAGCGCGACCGACCTGGCAGCCGAGCTCAAGTCGTTTTTGGCGGTCGTTTACGACTACGACGGCGACATCCACGAACCGCGCTACCTGCGAGTGTTCTGGGGCAAGCTCGATTTCACCTGTCGTCTCACGAACATGGAGCTTCAGTACACGCTCTTCAATCCAGCCGGCGCACCGCTGCGAGCGCGCGCCAGCGTGACCTTCACGAACTTCGTCGATCCTAAAACGATCGCGGAGAAAGCAGACCAGCGCTCGGCCGATCTGACGCACGCTCGGACGGTGCGCGCGGGAGAGACCCTGCGCAGTATTGCGCGCGATGTGTACGGTCGCGCGGAGCTGTACGTCCAACTGGCGCGAGCGAACCGGCTGCCCAGCACCCGCAGGTTGCGACCGGGCATGACCATCCTGTGCCCGCCCACGAGGTCACCCCATGGCCGGCCCGACCGCTCCGCCTGAAGACAGCGACCTTACCGCCTACCGCGTGACGGTCGGTGGCACGCCGCTCCCGGACTACTTTCAGCTGGTCGTGTTGGTCGTCTCACTCGAGGTGAACCGGATTCCGTCGGCGCGGATCGAGCTCAACGACGGCGACTCCGCCAAGCGCGATTTCAGCATCAGCGGGGGAGAGGTGTTCAAGCCGGGCCTTGCCGTGCAGATCGAGCTTGGTTACGGCAGCGCGACGGAACCCGTGTTCAGCGGCTTCGTCGCGGGCCAGCGCATACGCATGGCTACGAGCGGTCGGTATTTTTTGCAGGTCGACGTGCTGCACAACGTCGCGAAACTGAATGTCGGCCGCAACAGCGCCGTCTACAATGATCAAGCCGATAGCGCTGTGCTGAGCAACCTGTTCAGCGCGCACGGAGTCCAAGTCTCGCCACCGAGCGGGGGTGCGAGCCACGCGCAACTCGTGCAGCACTACGCGACGGACTGGGACTTCGCCATGGCGCGCATCCAAGCCAACGGTTGGGTACTTGCGCCCCAGTCGGCCGACGTAAAGATCCTCGCGCTGGCTGCGGCCGGGTCGGCGACACGTGGGTTGGAGTTCGGAGACAATGTCCACGCATTCTCTCTCGAGCTCGATGGCATGAGCCAGGTGCCGTCGGTCACTTGCTCCGCCTGGAGCTACGCCGAGCAAGCGCTGATCAGCGGCCAAGCGTCGAGCTCGAACGCCAATTCGATCGGTCAATATGCCTCGAGCGCGCTCGCGCAGGACGTCGGCAACACCGCGTTCAAGCTGCAGACGAGCGCGGGCTTGGTTCAGGCGGACGTCGACGCCTGGGCGAAGGCCGAGGTCGGGCGGCACGAGTTCGCGAAGGTTCGCGGCTTCGTGACTTACCAGGGTTCGAATGACACGCAGCCCGGCGATGTCGTCTCGCTCGCGGGATTTGGCGAAACATACAACGGGACGGCGTACGTCGCGGGCATCGAGCATCGAGTCGAGTCGGGCGTGTGGTCGACCAGCGCACGTCTCGGCGTGGCCGCCGTCGGCTTCACCGAGTGTTTCGAGACGCAGGCCGCGCTCGCGTCAGGCGTGGTACCCGGCGTGCAGGGTTTGCTGAACGGCGTGGTTCAGGCCGTCAGCGATGATCCGGGAAAGAGCTATCGAGTCAAGGTTTCGATTCCGGTGTGGGGCCAGAGTGCCGAGCCTGTTTGGGCCCGTTTGGGTAACGCTTACGCGTCGAATCAGGTGGGCTTCGTCTTCTACCCAGAGGTGGGCGACGAAGTGATTTTGGGGTTCATCAATGGAGACCCCCGCGAGCCGGTGATCATCGGCAGCGCGTACAGCGGCTCGAAGAAGGTGCCGCCTCTCCCGCCGGACCAGGACAACAATCAGAAAGGCATCGTTACTCGCGCCAAGCTGAAGCTGCTGCTGGACGAGCAGAAGCCGTCGGTCACGATCGAGACGCCGGGCGGAAGAAAGTTCGTGCTCGACGACAAGACTGGCACGATCTCCCTGGCGGACGGCGCAGGCAATCTACTCGAAATGTCGTCTTCGGGTATCAAGATTCAAACGTCGAAGAAGCTCACGCTGTCGGCCGATCAAGGCATCACCGCGACGTCGAGCGGCGGTGCCATCGAGCTCGACGCAGCCTCACAAAGCGTGAAGGCCTCGGCCGGGACCGTAGAGATCCAAGCACAGCAATCCGTCGAGGTGAGCGGCACCTTGAGTGCGACGCTGAAGTCGGGGATGAGCACGATCATCAAGGGCACGATGGTGGAGATCAACTGATGCCGCCCGCGCCGAGCGCTGCGCCTCCGATCGACGAGATGCCGGCCGCGGTCATGGTCGTGCTGCGTTACCTGATGCAAGAGGCGGCCGCGGCAGTCGAAGGCGCGCAAGTCGCGATGGTTGGCAACGAGGGCCGAGGACTCACGCTCGCGAGCGGCGTGCTGGTGCGCCTGTTCCATGCCGCTCCGGCACTCGGCTTGCCCTCGGGCGTCGGCGCCGCATCGGGACACAGCACGCTGGACCTGCACGTCCTGTTCACGTGTGTGGGTGATGAGCAGCGCTACGAACCCGCGCGACTGCTCGGCCGGTGCATGGCGCAACTCGATGCCTATCCCAAGCTCGACGCAGGGCTCGCTTCCGTCGCGCTGCGCGAGGTCTCGGGGCATGGTCTACGCGAGAAGGCGCTCCTTTCCGCGTGGCCCGAACTCTCGCACGTGCCCGGCAGCCTCAGCCTCTCGGACCTGGCGAGCCTGCAAAACAACTCGAGCAGTCCTCGCGGCCCGACGCTCGTCACACGAGTACTCAGCGTCCCTTGCAGCGTGGTTCGGTCATGAACGATACCGCACGCGCGCTCTGGAGCGCCCAGAACAAGACCTTCCTCGGCGCGGCCGTGGAGCTGATCCACTCCCGGCTCTTGGCGGAGCTCACTCGACGCACCGGCGCCGACGCGAACGCCGGCGACGAGGTCGGCGCTCGCACCGAGCTCGCAACCAGCGCGCTGAGAGCCGCGCTCGAATGCATGACGGAGCCACCGCCGCTCTTGGAGCTCGGGCGTGCCTTCGAGCTGTCGGCTTTCGAGCTCGATGTGCTGCTGCTGTCGGCGGCACCAGAGCTCGACGCGCAGGTCGGTGCGACGATCGTGGCACTCGAAGGCGAGCGAGCCGGCGGGCGAGCGACGTGGAGCTTGGCGCTCGCGGCGTTGCCCGACGCCCACTGGTCCGCCATGTTGCCCGACGCGGCGTTGCGATTCCACGGGTTGCTCGAGCCCGGGCCTGCGGGTACGGGCGTCGTCAGCCAACCTCTCATGCTGTGCGAACGCGTGCTGCATTGGCTGCTCGGGGTGCAGAGCGAAGACCCGCTGTTGCGCCAAGCAGGCGTGTTCTTGCCGTTGGACGAAGAGCTCGTGCCTTCCCACCTCGAGCTCGCGGCAGAGATCGCGCGCGCGTGGTCTCTGGCGCGCGGCACGCTCCCGATCGTCCGGCTGCACGGCGTGCACGCCGCGTCGCTGCGCGCCGTGGCTGCGGCAAGTCTACGGGCGTTGGGGCGCGTGCCATGGATGCTCGACCCGGCAAACGCCGCCGACACGCCCGGACTTGCTCGTGTCCTGCAGCGAGAGCGTGTGCTGCAACAGCTCGGCTTGGTGGTCGTGGCGCCCGAAGCCGAGGTGAGCGGGCCCAGCGCCGCCGCGTGGCTCGCCGGGCACTTCGACGGGCTGGTCGTGGCGTGCGGCGGCGAGGCCCCCGTGACGAGCGCACGCCAAGAGCTCTGCTTCGAAGTGCCCGCGCCCACGGCAAGCGAACAGGTCGCGCTCTGGACGGGCGCTCTGGAGGCCGCGTCCAGCACGACGGGATGCCCCTTGTCTCTCGACGACGGTTCGCTGTCCGTGCTGCAGACGCGCTTTCGCTTCGCCCGCTCTCAGGTCGAAGCCGCGGTCGCGCGCGCTCTGCCCGCGCTGCTCGCGCATACGCAGGCGCCTGAACCGCGCGCCGTGGGCGGGGCGCTCCTGCGCGGCGCCGTCGAAACGTGTAGGGCGTCGTTTGCCGGTCTCGCGCAACGCATCGAAGTACGCGCCGGATGGGACGACCTCGTGCTGGACGATGACACGCGCGCCGCGCTGCGTTCAATCGTCGCGCACTCCAACTTCGAGCGGAAGGTCCAGCTCGATTGGGGATTCGGTGAGCGCGCGGGCCGTGGGCTCGGCGTGAGCGCGCTGCTGGTCGGACCGTCCGGCACCGGCAAGACCTCGGCGGCCGAGGTCGTCGCGGGCGAGCTCGGTCTGGACCTCTACCGCATCGATCTCTCGAGCCTCGTCAGCAAGTACATCGGCGAGACCGAGAAGAACCTGCGCAAGGTTTTCGATGCCGCCGACGCGGGGGGTGCGATCTTGTTGTTCGACGAGGCTGATGCGCTCTTCGCTCGCCGCACCGAGGTGCGCAGCAGCACCGACCGCTACGCCAACCTCGAGGTGGCCTACTTGCTGCAACGCATCGAGAGCTTCGAGGGCGTCACCTTGCTGACCACGAACATCGCCGACAACATCGACCAAGCGTTCGTTCGCCGCTTGCGCTTCGTCGTCCGTTTCGACTTCCCCGACGCCGGCGCGCGCGGTGAGATCTGGCGGCGCGCGTTTCCGCAGAGGGTGCCGTTGCAGGACCTTGCGTTCGAGCGCCTCGCCCAACTGCGGGTTTCGGGTGCCGGCATTCGTAACATTGCGCTCGCCGCTGCTTACGACGCGGCCGAGCGCGACGAGGCCATCAGCATGGCTCATCTCTATCGCTCGGCGCGGATGGAGTACCGCAAAGCCGGCCAAGTGCTGACGCGGGCCGAGCTCGAAGGTTGGTGCGTATGAGGGCCGTGGGAACCGAGTACCGAAGGACGGCCGTGGCTGCGAGTCCGGTGACGATCGTGCGGCCCGACGCGTTCGCGCCAAGTCGTTCGCGTCACGTGATCGGCCTTCCGAGCGGTGTGCTCCAAGCGATGTCGATGCATCGACCCGCAGCGCAGGACGGCCTACGTTCGCCAGTGAGCTCGGGTGTCGAGGCGTTGTCCGGATTCGGCATGTCGCACGAAGGCGTGTTGCCGATGATGCTGAAGGCGAGCGTGGCTCGCGGCGAGAACCTCCCGAGGGGGTTCGTGATTCAACCGCGGCTTGCCTTACAGGTGCCGGCGCACGCGGGCCGGAGAATCGTCCCGAGCTTCAGCGGCAACGTCGTGCAAGCCGCCAATGGCGACCGGGGGCGCCTGATCACCGGGCCCGTGGGAGCCTACAAGAAGGGCGACCCGTCGAGGCTCGGGTGGTATGTGGCCGGCTGGATTACCGACGTGGCCGATTACTGGTCATCTGGCCTTTTCTACGATGCGATTCAGCTCGTCTATGCCGTGGTCGGTGAGCATGGTGGGGGAACCCTGGCGCGCATCGAGGAGGTGATTCGTTTCGTTCAGCATCACCCGGAGGTGCTCGAGCGGGCGGCGTACTATCTGCCGATCCTCGCGACCTTCTTTGGCGTCCCTACGTGGGCGGTGCAAATGCTGCTTCTTTCTTCGCGCGGCGCGGCGTCAGACAGCATCGGCGCGTTACTCACGTCGCTGGTCGTGCCCTCCTGGCTGCAGCCTTATGTGCCCGTGCGCCATCTCGGTCGCTCCGCTCTCGACCGCGGAATCGCGCTCGCCCACGCGGTGGCAGGGATCATTCCAGGAGCGCAGAGCGTGCTTTCGGGGATCTCCCGTGTGTTCCATGGCTACAGCCTCAACTCCGGCACCGCGGCAGCGGGTCCGGCGCGGCCCGGTGTCAACAACCTCGGCTCGGTTCACGACTGGGCTCGAATGCTGTTGCCGATGGAGCGCTTGCACATCGTCGCGGCGCAGCACGGTGCGCAGAAAACTCCGTCGGTCGCCAACTCGGCCTACGGTGCCGCGGGTTCCAATACCCTCATGATCCCGAACGAGACTGCGAACACGGGTTGGAAGCCATCGATGGCCATCGAGAGCCCCACTGGGCAGCTCGAAGCGATGACCATGGGGCCCCTGTTCCGTGCCCGGGGCATTCGTCCACGAGCGGGGGAGCTGGAGCACTACGGCTTTGCTAGCTTGCTCGGCATCGCGTAGCCTCAATGACGTTCGGCGAAACCGCCAACCATGACCGAGTTCAAGGAACGAACCAGGCTGTTGGACCCCGCGGTCGACGCTCGTCACACCGCTGGCGCGCAAGCGTCGACACGTGCCGTGCAGCGCAAGAGCCGGACCGGTTTGCCGGACGGGCTGAAAGCCGGGGTCGAGCGCCTTTCGGGCTTCTCGCTCGACGCCGTCAACGTTCACTACAACTCACCGCGACCCGCGCAGCTGCAGGCGCACGCGTACACCCAAGGCACGGAGATCCACATCGCACCGGGGCAAGCGCGTCACTTGCCTCACGAGGCGTGGCACGTGGTGCAGCAGATCCAGGGTCGGGTCCGACCGACGCTGCAACTCGCGAACGGCGCACGCGTGAACGACGAGCACGGTTTGGAACGCGAAGCCGACGTGATGGGCGCAAGGGCGGCCGCCGTGGCGCAGCGACACTCGGCCGGTTCGAGCGCTCGGCCGTTGCGCGCCGCAACCGCGGGTCTCGTGCTGCAGGCCGTCGGTGTGGGCGAATGGTTGGGGCGGATCGCGGGACCGCTGACGGGGCCCAGCAAGGGTTGGGCGGTCGCGAGTCGCGCGGCTGGCGTCGCGCGCGGTGCTGGCTCCATGGTCGGGGGTCTCGGCCGCTTGGGGGGAATTCACCGACTGCCAGGCACCTACGCATCCACGACGACAGCCGCCCTCGCGGCCGAGCTTCAAGCTGGCTTGGGGGCTGCTAAAGCAAACCCCAATCCCGGTGCGCCCCCGATCCCTATTTGGCTAACCGCAGGCCAGCGTCGCCCGGTGGTTGGGGTGGCGTACGTTCTAGGCGCCGGCGCCCCCTCGTTCAACGCTGGTCACGCAGGCCAGTACCAAGCCCGCTGGGCCAGGCGATTCAACAACCACGACGGTCGGCTGCCGGGCGTGAGAAGTGCTGGCGGCTACAACGAGTATTACGCCCAACCGACTGTGGGTTGGGTACCCGCGGCCGGCCAAGTTCCGTGGGGCAGCAACCGAGTGCTCAGGCAAACCAACGATCCGACCGGAACCTATTGGTGGGTGACGAACGATCACTACAACACATTTACGTATGTGAGAGATGCTTGAACCTGATGGATTCGACGCCGCTCATCGATTGCATCGCCAGCGAGCAGCTGGAGCCCGTCACGGCGGCTCTACGCTCGGACGGCTACACCGTGCTCGTGCTCGATGGAAGCACCGTGCATGACGGTCCGAGCTTCCGGGCCGCTGTCAGCCGCGACCTGCTCGGTGCAGTAACCCCGGCTCTGGGTTGGGACGCGTGCGTCGATGCCCTTCGAAACCGATTCGACGAGCTCGAGAGCACGCGCATGGCCGTGCTTTGGACGCACGCGCAGCGGATGCTGAGCGGCGGGCTTTTGGACTTGCTGCGCGCCTGCGACCTGCTCACCTCGGTCGCGCGAGATCAATATGAGTCAGGACGCACGGTCATCATCCGACTCTTGGGTGACGGGGCGAATTTTCCGGGATAGACCAGCGCACGGCGTTGGCGTCGCAGGCCGGGTCAGTCGCGGTGGCGCTACTCGACTTTCACGCGCTTCCGTGGTCATAGCGGACTGGACGAGTCGAGTTGAGGTTTTGGCCCGATTCGATTTCGCGGCGCGCCAATTTGTTGACGATTTGACCGCAGCCATACAGGCGGAAGGCGCTGTCGCCATCGGGGGAAGCCAAGCCGGGAATGGTCGCCGCGCTCCACGGGCTGCGTCAGCCGAACGCGCTCCTCGCGCAGCGCCTGCCGCCGAGAGCCGCGGAGTTCGGGCGCTCGTTTCGCGGATGCGCGAGGGAGCAGCCGCCGCACGCGCGGCGCTGCGCGGCGCGCAAGCGGCGCTCGTCAGCGGGAGCGTTGGGCTCGTCGTCGCCCGAGGCAGTCGGCCCCGGACCGTCCTCCTCTTCACGATCGTCGACGACAAGATCCTAGCGATCTCTTAGCCGCCCTGCCGACGCACTTCGCGACAAGTCGCGCCTCGCGTGAGCCGAAGGGGGTGCGTCGCGCGTTTGCGGCCCTCGCCGAGCCCCACCGGAGGGCCATCCTGGGCCTGCTGCTCTCGTCCGAGCGCTCCGTGGGCGAGATCAAGCGCGAGCTTCGCCTGTCGCAGCCGTCGGCCTCCAAGCACCTGCGAGTGCTGCGGGAGGCCGGGTACGTCGAATGCCGGATCGAAGCGCAGCGACGCCTCTACCGATTGAGACCGGAGCCGCTCATGGCGCTCGATAAATGGCTCGTTCCCTTCCGGTCCGTTCTGTTAAAGACTTAAGGACGTCGAGCCCGTGCGCCGCATCGCACGGTGACGTGGCCTGATGCGGGCGACGAGGCGAACGAAAAACGAGATGACCGCTCCCGTCGTCCTCACCGCGCTGCTGTTTTGGGGCGCGGTATTCATGGTCTTCCTGACGTCGCACGGCACGTCGCCGGTTGAGTTCTTCTTCGGCCGCTATGAGCCGCCGCCACGCGACCTCGGCACCTGGAGGGAGGTTGGAGTCGACGAGCGGACTGGGCTGCTTCGAGAGGAGCGTCTCCTCCTTCCAAACGGCAATCCGAAAGCTGGTCGGCTAGTGCGACAGGTACGCTACCGTGACCCGGCAACCCGCGCGATCGCCCGCGTTGACCCGGAGCAGAAGGTTGCTCGGCGTCGATTGAGCGCGCGCTGAAGCGCTAGCCCGGGCGCCCTGACGCCGTCTCGCTGCTCGTTCGCGGCGACGCCCTTGCGTTTCGCGATTTTGTCGTGACAACCCACGGGCCTTGATGCGCCTCGCCGAAACGACCTAGACTCCGCCGACCAGGTTTCGCTCAAGACGCGGGTGCGCGACGCCGGGATTCGCCGCGTGGTCAAGGGCAAGGGTTGCGGGCGGGCCGCGCAAGGGTGATTGCATTCGATGAGGCTACATTTTCTCGATTGGCCGCTGCGCCTCAAGATGGCGGCTCTCTTGGCAGTCGCCTCCCTGCTCCCGCTCGCCGTCGCGGCGACCATCGACATTCGAGATGCGCGACAGAGACTCATTGACAGCACGTCGGCGCTCCTTGCCGCACGCGGCGACCAGCTCGTCGGCGAGCTGGACACGTTTCAGCGAGCCTACCAGAGGACAGCGGCCAAGTTCGCACGGCTTCCTTCCGTCGTTGAATTCTGCCGCGCGCCGGAAGCAGAAGCGGCTCGCCTGGCACCGCGGGCGCGCGCCGCACTCCTGGTGCAACCGACAGCCGATCCGAGCATCCGCGGCGCGGCTCTTCTCGACACCGCGGGCACCGTCATCATTGCCACGGAAGACGCGCTCGTCGGCAAGAACCTCGCCTTTCACGCGTACGTGCGGGAGGCGCTTCGTGGAAAAGCCGTCATCTCGGACCTCTACCTCGCCGAGAAGGAGGTCGGGCGGGCACCCACCATCGCGTACGTGGCTCCTGTCGAAGGCCGGGATGGAACGCCGAGCGCGTACTTCGCGCTCTGGGTCAAGGCGGACGCGTTCTGGGCGATGGCGCGCGCGTCGAACGGTCTCGCTGGCCCTCGGAGCTTTGCCGTCATGTTTGATCAGGCTGGCATCCGCATCGGGCACACCTACAGCCAGGCCATCGTGTTTCATCCGGGCGGACCGCTCGCGTCCGAGTTCATCGGCGCTGCGGTCGCCGAGCAACGGTTCGGCGACAACACCGAGGAACTCCTCCGTGCGGTGCGATCGTTTCCCGAGCAATTCGATCGTGCCCGCGCGGCGAAGATCGACGGGAGCTTATTCCGCGGCTTCGCGCCAGTCAATGGAACGTGGAACTACGGCGTCGGGCGGCGCCTCACGGTTGTCCCTTGGACGGTCTTCTACATGATCCCCGAAGCGTCGCTCAACGCTCAGATTGCCGAGCTCACGCGCCGCAAGGTGCTCTTCGCGGGCGCGATTATCTTGATCGCCCTCGTCGCAGGCGCCCTCGTTGCCGCCATCATCTTGCGTCCGGTTGCGGCTCTCGCGAAAGCAACCGACAGCCTCGCACGCGGTGATTTGGGGGCGCGTGCTCCAGCTGGCCACGCTGACGAGCTCGGTCGCCTCGGCGGCGGCTTCAACGTGATGGCCGAACGAATTCAATCCCAAGCAATCGAGCTGCAAGACATCAACGAGGCGCTCGAGCATACGGTACGCGAACGAACCGCCGAGCTTCGGGCGAGCGAGGAGAGCCTGGCCACGACATTGAACAGCATCGGAGATGCCGTGATCGCGACCGATACCGAGGGCAAGATCACGCGCATGAACCCCATTGCAGAGGAGCTCACCGGTTGGCCCCTCGGCGACGCCCGAGGGCGGCGGCTCATCGACGTGTTCCGCATCGTCAATGAAGATTCGCGGCGCCCGGTGGAGGATCCGGCGACCAAGGTGTTGCGCGAAGGCGTCGTCGTCGGCCTCGCCAACCACACGGCGCTCATCGCGCGCGACGGGCGCGAACGCGCCATCGCGGACAGCGGTGCCCCGATACGAAATCCAGACGGGATGGTGACCGGGGTCGTGCTCGTGTTTCGCGATCAGACCGAGGAGCGGAGGAACGAAGATCTGCGCGTCAAGAGTCACGCGCTCGAGATCCAGAACCGGCAGATCCAGCAGGCAAGCCGTCTCAAGAGCGAGTTTCTGGCCAACATGTCCCACGAGCTCCGGACGCCCCTCAATTCGGTGATTGGCTTCGCGGAGCTGCTCCATGACGGCGAGGCTGGCCCGGTCCTGCCGAGACAGCAGCAGTTCCTCGCCACCATCTTGGCGAGTGGAAAGCACCTGTTGCAGCTCATCAACGACATCCTCGATTTGTCCAAAGTCGAGGCGGGGAAGCTGCAGTTTCAACCCGAATTGGTCGACGTCGCCAAGATCGTCACAGAGGTAACTACGATCCTGCGAACCATAACCGCTGCCAAGCAGATTAGCTTGGAAACATCGGTGGCCCCGGAGCTCACCGACGTCTTCCTCGACGCGGCGCGCTTGAAGCAGGTGCTGTACAACTACCTCTCGAACGCGCTGAAGTTCACGCCCGAGGGGGGCAAGGTGGTCGTACGCGCAATTCCAGAAGGCGCTATGGCCTTGCGGGTCGAAGTCGAGGACACGGGGGTCGGCATCGCTGCCGAGGACATCCCACGACTGTTCGTCGAGTTCGAACAACTCGAAGCGGGAGCCGCCAAGAAGCATGGGGGTACAGGGCTTGGCCTCGCGCTGGTCAAACGCCTGATCGAGGCACAGGGAGGAACGGTTGGCGCGCGGAGCACCGTCGGGGAGGGCAGCGTGTTTCACGCAGTGTTGCCGCGACAGGCGACAGGTTCGCTGCCGCCTCCAGCAGCGACATTCGTCGCCACAGGCAGGGCTGGTGCGCGCCGAGTGCTGGTGGTCGAAGACACCGCGTCCGATCAGGCTGCCATCGTGCGTATCCTTGAGGCCGCCGGGTACGCCGTCCAAGTCGCACGGACTGGCTCTGAGGCGATCGCCCTTTGTGGGAGGTATGAGTTCGACGCCGTGACCCTGGATCTCATCCTGCCCGATATGAGCGGCCTCGACGTGCTTCGCGCTCTGCGAGCGGACGGCCGGAATCGAGAGATACCGGTGGTGGTGCTTACCATCGTTACGGAAATGGCGACGGCCGGATTCGCCGTTCATGATGTCCTCGCGAAGCCCGTCAACGGCTCGTTGCTGCTCTCGTCACTGCAAGGGGCAGGCCTCGCTCCCAACGCGCGAGGTAGGATTTGGGTCGTCGACGACGACCTCGGGTCCCGAGAGCTCATGGTCACGGCGCTTGCGCAGCTGGGGTTCGAAGCGACCGCGTTCGATCGGGCCGATGCCGCCCTCGAGGCGTTGCACAATGAGCTCCCGGCGGCGGTCCTTCTGGACTTGCTGATGCCAGGGATCGATGGGTTCGAGTTTCTCGTGCGATTTCGGTCGGCCGAGAAGAATCGGACTATTCCCGTGCTCGTTTGGTCGGTCAAGGACATCACGCCCGACGAGCTCGGGCGACTGCGAGCCTCGGCGCAGGCGGTTATCCAAAAGGGCGCAGGTATCACCGACCTCGGAGCGACGCTGCGCGCGTTCTTGATCAAGGGCGGGAGCCAAGGAGGCGTGCATGGCGAGTGACCCGATCCTGATCGTGGATGACAACCCGGACAATCTGACGCTCCTCTCTTTTCTCCTGGCCAAACGAGGCTATGAGGTTCGCTCGGTTAGCAGCGCGCAGGAGGCGCTCAATGCGCTCTTGTCTTTTCGTCCGCGGTTGATCCTCATGGACCTCCAGATGCCGGGCATGGATGGCTTCGAGCTGAGCCGCCGGATTAAGACCGATCCAACGACGCGTGGCATCGTCATTCTGGCTGTGACGGCGTACGCCATGAAGGGGGACGAGCAGAAGGCGCGTGCAGCCGGTTGCGATGGGTACGTGACTAAGCCGATTGATACGCGGGCCCTGCCGCAACTCGTCGCCGCCTATCTTGCCGGCACCCCGCCCAGGGAAAGCTAGTGCCGGAACGTTCTTCCGCCGAGCCATTCGGCGAGCAGTCATCGCGGCCGAAGGTCCTTGTGGTCGACGACATGCCCGCAAACTTGGCGCTGGCCGAGGCCATTCTCGAGCCTCTGTTTTGTGAGGTGCTAGTCGCGAGGTCCGGCCGCGAGGCGCTCACAGTGATCCAAGACCACGAGGTTGCCGTCTTGCTGCTCGACGTGCAGATGCCCGGCATGGACGGCTACGAGGTTGCCAACAGAGTGCGCCAGGATCCGAAAACCAGAAAAGTACCTATCATCTTTCAGACGGCTGCAAGTGTCGGAGATGAGAACGTGCTCCGTGGCTACGGATCCGGCGCGGTCGACTTCCTGTTCAAGCCAATTAGCGCGACCATTCTTCGCAGCAAGATCCAGGTCTTTCTCGAGCTTTACCAGAGCCAGCGCCGCATCATGGACGCGAAACAAGACCTAGAGCGAGCCTACGCGGAGCTCAAATCGACGCAGGCGCAGTTGGTCCAATCGGCGAAGATGGCTTCCCTCGGCGAGCTCGTGGCGGGAATCGCACACGAGCTCAACAATCCTCTGGCGTTCGTGCTCTCCCACGTCGGTACGGCGAAGAGGAGCCTCGACAAGGCCGAGCGCTTGCCTGCATCGCCGTTCCTTAAGTTGGCGGAGGAGGATTGGAGCCGGGCAATGAACCGGCTCTCCGAGACGAGCTCCGGGCTCGAAAGGATTCGGGACTTGGTCCTGAAGCTTCGCGTTTTCTCGCGCATCGACGAAGGCGAACGGAAGTCAGTCAGCATTCGAGAAAGCATAGAGTCGGTCCTGTTGATCCTCGTGTACCGGCTGCAGGAGGGCATCACCGTCGAGCGGCAATATGGACCGGACGATGTGGTCGAGTGCTATCCGAGCCTCTTGAACCAGGCCATCCTGAACGTGCTGGTGAACGCAATCGACGCAATTGAAGAGAATGGCTCGGTAACCATTCGAACCGGCGTCAACGACCTCGGCCACTTCATTCGTATCACCGACAACGGTCCCGGGATTCCGGCCGAGCTGAGAGAGCGTGTCGTGGAACCGTTTTTTACCACGAAGGCGCCGGGAAAGGGGACCGGGCTTGGGCTTTCGATCACCTACTCGATCATGCAAAAGCACGGTGGAGCGCTCGAATTCGATTGCCCGCCGGGGGAGGGGACCACGGTCACGCTCACGCTCCCGGGCACGGTTGGTCGTGGAGGACGAACGTGAGGCGGATTGCTCGCAGATAAGGAGGTTCCCGAGAGCGCTTGGGGTTGAGCGACACGCCGAGCTTCAGCGAACACGCCCCGCGCGCAATACCTGGGAGGGCATGGACGCCGGAGCTCGCGGAATCAATGCGAACCCCCGTCTCGTTGTAGCACTACCTTCTCTTGGGGACGTGATGCCTAGCCGGCGCTGGCGTCCGCCAACAGCTTCGCGATCTCGGCTTCGTTGCGCTTTGCGAAGCGGCGCGCACGATCAAACAGATCCGTCAGCAATCCTTCGGTCAGCGGCCGCTCGCTCGTGTCCAAACTCGCGATTCCGACGCCCACCAAATCGATGCAGCCGATCGGCGTCGTCTCTTGGCCGACGTATACGTCGACGAGGACGCTCGAGCGGTCGCGGTGCAGGTTGCCCAGGCGGAAGTCCATGCAGCCAGGATACCAGGGGCGCACCGGATCGCTTGCCGAGGGTCAAATCTTCCCGAAGCCGCACAGCCGGACCTTGCCCGCTACGGGATCGAAGAAGAGGTTGCTCGCTTGTTCATCGCCGAGCACACGCGTGGTGTCCTTGCCGACGTGAACGTTGATGCCGAGCTGTTCGAGCGACCGAAACACGAGGACGCCCGGCTTGTAGTCGAGCTCGGTCGTATGCAAGCCCTCGATGAGCGGGATGTAGGGGCGGCTACCCGTCGCGATCAGCAGCTGGTCATACGGCGCGACGATGCCGCCCGCGCCGACGACCGCGCAAGGATCTCCTCGACCGTGCATCCCGTTGCCGATGACGACCAGCTTTTGTCTGGTAGGAATACGCGGAGACCGACCGTACTTTCCCTGCTTTTCAGCGTGTGTCTCGAGCACTTCGTCGGCGCGTTCAATCCTGCACGTCGTCCAGCACCTTCAGCACCACGCGATGCCCAGTCGTGGTCGGGTGCTCGCGTAACTCTCGGAGCACGTTCAAGCGCGCTTCGAGAGTGCCGTCGGTGCTCGCGAGTGGGTTGCCCCGGCGTGCACCGGACGACTCGTCGAGCTCGGCGCATTGAAAGCAAACGCCTTCCTTTCGTACGAGCGCGCACGTCGCGACGCGATACGCGCCTTCGCAAGACGAATGGGCGTTCCCGAGACGACCATCGTCGAGAAGAAGGGGCTCGATCGGCCGCTCACTCCTGCGATGGTGGGCCAAGCCGTCGCCCGCATCATCGCGGACGGCAGCCACGACGTGAGCTCTCGCTTGACCCCAGATGGTGCCGAAGCTCTGAACGTAGGACGGTCAGCCCGTGGGCTCGGCGAAGGACGCAGCGTAAATCGTGCCAAAATCGCTTTGGCGCCACGCCGCTCGAGCGCCCGGCCGCACCACCGGTTTCGCTTGACGACTGTGGCAAAAAGCATCAAATGCAGAGGGAGCGAGAGGTCCGGACATGGAGCGGGCGTCCCAGATTTTGACCACCGAGGACATGAAGGCGGCCTCCGAGGTCGCTGCCTACCGCCAGGCTAGCCTCGGAGGGGTGCAGGTACGGGAGGTCACCGTCGTCAGCGATCCGGTGCTCGTTCGCGACGGTCTTTGGCTGGTGAATGTCCTCGTCGTGATGGCCGATGGTACCGAGCGCGTCTTCCGGTGCGATGCAACGGAGCGGGACGTCTTTGCCATCCGTGAGGTTTCAAACACCTAGAGCGCTTCTGGGTTAGGCCGCGCGGCGCACGGCAGCAGACATCGCCGTGTGGGGAAAGCGAAACTCCACGAGCGTGCCCTCCCCAGTTCGGGTGTCGATTCGGACGGTGCCGCCGAGCGCCGCGCAAGCCGCGCGCACCGAGCCCATACCGATACCGCGACCGGAAAACTCACTCACATGCGTAGCCGTCGAGATGCCGTCACAGAAGAGCGCCTCCTGGAGCTCGGCCTCACTCCCGTGGGCTACACCGGCGACTCTGGCGCGCTCGGCCACTCCTCGCCAGTCCACGCCTCTGCCGTCGTCGGCGAGGCCGATGACGAACTCGTCTCCGTCTAGGCGTGTCGTGATCTCCAGCCGTCCGCCCGGCGCCTTGCCGGCTTCCTTGCGGTCTCCTGGCGCCTCCAGTCCGTGATCAACGGCGTTGCGAATCACGTGAACGAAAGCGGACCAGAAAGGTGCCCAGTGCGACGCATCGAGTCGAAGATTGTTGTCTCGGAGCTCGAGCTCGATCGGCCCCTTTTCCAGGCGAGCGGCGATCCCTTGGGCCTGCTCGCCGATGCGCGAGAGGCGCTTCGCCGTCGGTTCGAGCTTGAGATCGGTGATGCGGCGCAGCAGACGGTCGCGAGTCTCGCCGCGTTCTACCGCGGTTAAGATTGCTTGGTACTCGGCTTCGTCGACTTCGAGCCCCGCGCGCGCGCCCTCGCCCCCGAGCATCTTCAACTTCGCGCGCACGCGCTCCCAACGCTGGAGCAAGCTCGCCCGCTGCTCCTCGCTCGGCCGCGCGGCGTCTTCGGTGAGGCGCGTTTCCATCGCGTGGCATTGGTCCCCGATGCTAGCGAGACCGAAGAGGAGCGAGTTACCCTTGAGCGTGTGGATGATCCGCTTGAGCACAGCAAGGTCGCTCACACCGTCGCGCGTGACGGCGGCGACTTGCTCCTCGGCCTCAGCGAAGAACTCGAGGAAGCCGGACTTGTCTTGGGTGAGGCGCTCGAAGACTGTGAGGACCTCGCGTTGCTCGAGCTCGAGTTGCTCACGCTCCACGTCCGCCGTGATGTCCGAGATGACGACGAGCACCTTCTCTAGCCCCATTGGGCCGAGGAGCGTGCGATACGCGAGGCGGAAGTGTTGGCCGCCTAGCGCAAAGCGCTGCGGCAGCTGGGCAATCGTCACCTCGAGGGGCAGTATGTCCGCGATGACCTCGTCCCAGCCGAGCTGGAACGACGCCGCCGCGTGCTTTGACGAGCGTCCGAGGTAATCGGCAAAGGTCATGCCCTTCTCGGGCGAGCCGAGCCAGCGTTCGACGACGGCCGAATGCTCGTCGGACATTACGCCTCGGCGGTCGATGGTGAAAAAGCCCTGTTCGACGTTGTCGAGCAGGAGCCGCAGGTCCTGGTTGCGGTGGTCGAGCTCGGCTGTCCGGGCCTGGACGATCTTCTCGAGCCCGATCACGTTGTCGAAGAACGAACGCGCGATAAAGCAAGTCGCGACGGACTCGAGCACCACGAACGCCGCGTGCACGGCCACGACCCAGACCGGCGCCTCGTAGTTAAAGACGCTCCGGGGCAAGAGGAGCCAAAGCAGCAGATGGTGGAGCGCCACCGTGGCTGCGGCCACGAGGACCACCGCCGGGTTGCCGTAGAGGGCGAGCATCGCGATGAGCGCGAAGAAGTAAAAGTGCATTTCGATCTGCACGGGTCCCTGCCCAAAGTGCACGAGCAGTCCACCCATGAGCATCGCCGTGAACCCGTACATCATCGAGACGTGACGCGGGTTGTGGAAGGTAGCGTACGCGAGGGCCGGTCCAAACAGCGCGGCGAGCGTCAGCACGACCGCTAGCCCTAGGCCCGTGCCGTTGAAGTGGGCGAGGAGCGCGAACACGGGCACGTGGAGCGCGAAGAACCCGAAGCCGATGCGGTTCATGCGGCGGAGATAGGCTGCCTCGAATTCGCTGATGGCCGTAGGCAGGATCAAATAGTTGAAGAGGTTCTTCATTGTGCTTCCCTCGTCAGACGGAGTCTCGGTATTTCAGCCCCAACGGGTCGAGTAGCTTCTGCAACGAACGACTCACGGCGCAGCCGAACACCGGCAGGCGCGTCGCGCGCGCTCCGTGCTCGAGGCCGCGAATGATCGCCACGTCCCTTACGTCGGGCCCCTGCTTGCGATCCGTGTAGCCGCCGACATATTCGATTCTGCCTGCACTGTTCGCGACGACGAGCAGCGGCGCTGCTGCGATCCCATAATGTCGAGCAAGCTCGGCGGGCTTCGTAGTCAACACGGAGTAGCCGTGTCGCTTCGCCTCTTGCTCGTACTCAGGGCTCGACCCGACGAACAGGATTGTCTCGGAAACGTCCGGGAGCGCGCTTCGCGCAAAAAGGTGCTCCAGAATGCGCTCGGAGCAGCGGCACTTCCCGTACACGACGTGAAGTGCCACCCAGCGGTGAGGCCCGGCTCCGCGCTGAAGCGTCGTGACGGCCGCCTCGAGTCGTACGTCGTCGGCTTGGGGCTGAGGCAACGCCGCCCAATGCCCGACCATCAACGTGACACCGACCACGAGCATGGAAATCCCCCAGGCCCCGATGACCCAGGGCACACAAAGGCGCAAATGTTGGCGGATGCGACGCATCGGTGGCGCCGAGACCCCGGCGCAGACGTATTGAACGGCCAGCCAACAGACGGACGTAAGCGCTCAGTCGTACGTCTTATCGCAGCGCGTCCGTGGCCGTTGATCCGCCCTGATGGAAGGGGTCTGGGCCGCGCATCATCCTGGCCGACGTGTGCGACGCGTCTCGCGAAGTGCTGGTCCGCCGGCTGAGCGCTCAGGGGTATTGCGTCGACGCGGCGGGCGATGCGGTTTCAAGGCGCCGACAAGGCGCTCTGCGAGCCTCCTGCCGCCGTCATCGCCGATCTCTCTTTGGCGCTCGCCCGGATGCAAACGCCGAGGCCGACTCCGAGTCGCTCGTTCGGCTCATCGCGCGGGAGCTCGGCGGCCCGCTGCGTATCGCCACGCTGATGGATGGGCAGCAGCGGCGCGCCGCGGTGGATCCACTCACTGGGCTCCGCAACCGCCGTGCATTCACCGAGCAGTTGAGCGTCGAGCACGCGCGCGCCAGCCGCTACACGACGCCGTCGTCGTTCCTGCTGCTCGACGTGGATCGCCCGGACCAAGCCATGTACGAGGCGAAGCGTGGTGGTAGGAACCGGGTGGCGCTATCGGCCGACGTCGCCTTTCGGCTCCTGCCGTGCACCGTCGCCGCAGCAATGAGCTGATACAATTCTCTTGTCCTTAGGTTCGAGTTTCACAGTGCCGTATTGAGACACGTCCCACAAAGCTAGCGAGGGAAGCCGAATGCACGCGAGAGAAGCAGTTGAGCTCCAAAGGCTCGTGATCGAAGCGGCCCGGCACGTCCTGCCCGTCTGTGGGCTCGACGTGGGCGAACTCGAAGAGGACCAAGCCGCGGCCGAGGGCGTCCTGCAAATCGTAGCGTTCATGGGCTTTACGGGTGACGTACTTCGGGGAACGATGGCGATCGTCGCTCCGGCAGAGCTCCTGCGGGCCGCCTACCCTTTGCCGCTCAACGACGCCACACGTTGGCAACTCGAGGTCTTCGACTGGGCCGGCGAGGTCGCAAATCGCTTGCTCGGGCGCATCAAGCTTGGACTGAGCGCCCGCGGCGCGGACGTTGAGGCGAGCACCCCTCGCGTCATGCTGGGCGAGCATCTGCACATCACGCGCTCGACGAAAGGGACGGTCTGCTCGGCCGCGTTTCGTGTACGCGGTTCGGTCGTCAAAGTCTGGTTCGATGCGGTATCGACCGAAGGATGCGACCTTTTCACGGTGCCGGCGTCGATCGTTCCGAGCTCGTTGCCTGAAGGCGACGTCCTGCTCTTCGAATGACGGGAACGTGACAGTTATGGCGAAGAAGATTCTCATCGTCGACGACTCGCGCACCGTTCGTCAGCAGATCGAAGCACTTCTGGCCGAGGTCGGTTACGAAGTCGTTCAGGCGGCGGACGGTACCGAGGGTGTCGAGACGATCGCGTCGACTCCCGACTTAGCACTGGTCATTTGCGACGTGAACATGCCCAAGATGAGCGGCGTGGACATGCTCGTGCACGTCAAACAGGATCCGCGCAACGCGAACTTGCAAGTGCTCATGCTGACGACCGAAGGGCAGCCCGCACTCGTCGCGCGTGCCAAGGCGGCGGGCGCCCGGGGCTGGATCGTCAAGCCGTACAAACACGATCTGCTGCTCGCCGCCGTGCGGAAGCTCGCCGGCGCAGCGTAGGTCCCGACCTCAGCCGTCGTCCGAGTCGGCGAACGTTTCGAGGGGCGTGACGATGACGGAACCGCCGCTCACGCGTTTGGTCTGCTCGGTATAGTGCTTGAAGTAGGGGCGCTCGCTAAGCAGGCGAGGGGCATCATCGTCGGTGGTCTCGGCGAGGTGATAGTAGTTTTCGGTCCCAGTCGCTCTCATGCACCGGTACCGGATGCGCCCCGCGAGCTCCGCGTCTGCCTGGAGCTGCCGGATAAAGTCGTCAACCTGACGAGTCCAGTCGGCGAGGGTGCCGGCTTCGGGGTGAAATGTGTAGGTGATTAGGAATTGTTTCATGTGAGGCCTCATTCTTCGAGCAGACACGGCATGTGCGCTAATCGCGGATCGACTTGAGGGAGCCGAGGACCGCGAGCAGGTGACGATCGGAAAGGCGCACTACCCCGTTCGCCAGCTCGAGCCAAGACCAGCTCCTCTGTAGCCTGGTGCGCTGCACCCACCGTAGCGGGGGTCCAATATTGATGGGACCGCTCGCGGACGAGCGGCGGGCAGCACCTGTCGAAGACCTCATCGCCGAGTGGGATCGCGATCGCAACGCTCATAGCCGGCTGCCTTGTCCTCAGCGTTGCGGTGGCGCCACTGCGGTGCCAGCAACGGTCCGGCCGCTGCGCGTCGCGATCGCGACGCGAAGAGCTCGGGTCACCTGCTCGAGCACAAACGGCTTGAGAACGATGACCGCGTCAGGTTCCATGTGTGGAACACTCTCATACGCCAAGACGAGCCCTAGGGCGCTACTCGAGGCTCCGCGGATCGCGCGAGCGAGTCGCCGTGTGCCGGGCTTACCGAGGGCAGCGTCGGCCAAGACGGCGTGTGGCCGCCAGGTGAGGAGCTTGAGGCAGAGCTCCGTATAGTCCGCGGCGACATTGATCGCGAAGCCGACCGAACGAAGACAGCCTGCAAGAGGATCGTCTCCGCCGCCAAGCCCCGCCAAAAGGACGCGTTCCTCCGTTGCTCGCCTCAGCATGGCACCGCGCTCGGCCGTCGAACCAAGGAAGCCCGCAGCGTCGCGTGAATCGTTGCATAGAGCTCCCACGGCCAAGCCGGGCTCCGCAAGACGATGAAGCGATCGCTGGTCGCCGATGCGACGTTGAGCGCCTGATATCGCTCGGGACAGCTCGTAACAATCAGCACTAGGAATTGAGAAACGCTCGTCCGCAGGCGTCGAAGGAACTGGCGGGTTGCGTATTGCGGAAAATCATCCGGGTAGAAGAGGACCGCGTCCGAGGACGCCAGCCCGACCGACGCTCGGCGAAGCATCGGCACCACTCGAACCTGTTGAACCCTGCTTCCCAAGTAGGTCGTCAGACCGAGGAGCGTATCCAGATCGTCCGCGATGGTGGTGATAACGAGATTTCGTCGTTTGAGGGGAACCATCCGAAACATGCGTCAGCCCTCCGCCAGACTTTGTGCGAGCACCAGCCCCGCTTCGAGCGTTGGCGCGAAATGCACGTGATCGTGATTCTTGGGGAGGTTGGCCCGATCGAAGATCTGCCTTGGCTCCGGGAGCGGCCCGGTGACGACGACTTGCTTGCGCGCGGCACGCAGCCGAATGAGCGCACTCTCGAGCGCAACCAGGCCCGTCGCATCGATCGACGGTACGCGACCGAGGGCAAGAACCAGGACCTTGCTGGTAGAACCACCGGTCTGGAGCGCGCCCATCGCATTCTGGGCGGCGCCAAAGAAGAGAGGTCCGGCGACTTCGTAGAGGGCAACGCCCTGCGGCAATCGGTATTCTGAATCGCCGGCGGTCGTTGCGTCGAACAGGCGCGAGTGCGTGAGCTCGGCCGTGCGCCGCATGAACAACAACGAAGCGAGGACCACGCCGAACGACACTGCCACGACCATGTCGAAGATCACCGTCAAGCCGAAGCACGCCAGGAGCACGATCACGTCGCTCTTCGGCGCGATGCGAAGGATGTTCGCAAAATGGCGTCGCTCGGACATGTTCCACGCTACCAAGAGGAGCAGGCCCGCGAGCGATGCCATCGGGACGTAGGCGAGGAGCGGCGCGAAGAGGAGGACCGCGAGCAGGACAACGACCGCGTGACACACCGAGGCGATGGGAGAGCGCGCTCCGGCGCGCACGTTCGTCGCGGTGCGAGCGAGCGCGCCGGTAGCCGCAATGCCTCCGAAGAACGGAGCGACGATGTTGCCGATCCCCAAACCCACCAGCTCGGCGTCCGGGTCGTGCTTCTTACCGGTCATGCCGTCGGCGATCACTGCAGACAGCAACGACTCGATGGCACCCAGCATCGCGATCGCGAACGCAGCCGATCCGAGGCTGCTGACTGCGCCCAAGCTGAGGCCGCCCGTGCCCCAGGGCAGCACCGGAATCGGCGGGAGCTGAGGGATCCCGTATACCTCCTTGCCTCCTATCGTCGAATGAAACCGACTGCCGATGGTCGCCACGGTGACGTGCGGAAAGAAATGGTGGACGGTGAGGATCGCTACGGACGAGAGCGAAAGCGCAATCAGCGGTGCCGGCACCCGCCTCGTGAGAGCGGGGAAAGTCCGTGGGAGTTCAACCAGCAAGGCGATCGTCACGAGGGCGACGAGCGCATCCGGCAACGACGCATCGCGCCGCGCGTTCCACAACGCCTCGACCTTCTCGAGGTACGTCTCCGGCATGTGCGCGATCGGTAAGCCGAACGCGTCCTTGAGCTGCAAGGTTGCGATGACCGTGGCGATGCCCGTGGTGAAGCCTGTCGTAACCGGATGCGGAATGAACTGGATGAGGCGGCCCAGTCGGGCGACGCCCATCGCGACGAGCAGCAGCCCAGCCAGTAAGCCGGCCGTGAGCAAGCCCGCCAGGCCATGGCGCGAAGCGATTGGCGCGAGAATGACGACGAACGCCGCAGTGGGGCCGGTGACCTGAAACTTCGACCCTCCGGTCAGCGCAACGACGGCTCCCGCCACGATGGCCGTGTAGAGGCCATGCTGAGGCGGAACACCCACCGAAATGGCAAGTGCCATCGAGAGCGGCAGCGCGACGATCCCGACGACAACGCCCGCAAGTAGGTCGGCACGGAGGGCCGCCTTGTCGTAGCCTTGCGCCAAAGTTCGCCGAAGCGCGATGGCGATTGGGACATCGAGCCGTGCCCGCACGGCTTGCGGAAAGAACGAGAGAAGCGAGCGCCGATTCTGCATGTTTCTAGCGGCCCTCGGGATCCGTACCCATCCCAGCTCTGATGGCGTCGAGTAGCACCCAGCCCCACGTCGGACGGGACACGATAGTGATCCGCGGGTGGACATCGGTGCGCTCTCGAAGCGCGTCGAAATCGTGAGCGCGAGCCGTTACGATTACGACGAGCTTCGATGCCAGGCCAGGAACCCTCCTCACGATCTCGTCAGAAGGGTAGTCGTCGGCGAACAGGACGATCGCGTCCTTGTGCGTCGTCTCTTCGGAGAGGTGCTCGAGGCGCGATGCGCTCGTCAGCGACGCGACCGAGCTTCTCAAGTAATCGCGAACGCCCGACAGTGTGGCGGGGTCCTTGGAGACCAGCGTGAGCGTGAAGTTGAACAGTCGGAACCTTTTGGCGGCTCGTCGGAAGCGAGGAAGCGTCCATAAGCAATCCCGGTGCCAGCCGGTTGCGGTGCCCGTTCCACGCCCTAAGGAGCAGTTCGGAGAGGTACGACGGCTCGGGTGCGCCATTTTGGCGTACATTGAGCTGAAGCATGCCTCGGTTGCGACAGCCTCCCGTCCTCTTGGAGCCAGTCATGGTTTCGGGCGCCATGAAGCGCCTCGATCGACAGCTTCGAGCCGTCGCCGACAAAGATGTCGCCGTCTGTCTCATCGGAGAGAGTGGGGCGGGGAAGGAGGTCATCGCTCGGCGCATCCACGAGCTCTCGCCGCGGCGCGGTGACGTGTTCATCCCGATCAACTGCGCGGCGATTCCGGAAACGCTTTTCGAGAGCGAGCTCTTCGGGCACGAGCGGGGAGCCTTCACGGGTGCGAGCGAGCTGGCACGGGGAAAGATCGAGGCAGCCGCGGGCGGGTCGCTTTTTTTGGACGAGATCGGCGAGCTGTCCCTCGCAGCGCAAGCAAAGCTCCTCAGGTTCCTCGAGCACCGGCGCTACATGCGCGTCGGCGGAACGCGCAAGATCGAGGCGGACGTGCGGGCCATCTTCGCGACGCTGCGTCCCCTCGACGACGAAGTGCGCCGGGGCGTCTTCCGCCCCGATCTTTTCTATCGGATCCATGGCATCACGCTCTCGATTCCACCGCTCAGAGAACGCCAGGCCGACATCGGCCTACTGGTAGAGCAATTCATTTCCGAATTCTCGTCGAAGCATGCCGTCGAGCCCCCTCGGTTCGCCCGGGCAACGCGTGCCGCGCTACGGGCCTACGCGTGGCCCGGAAACGTTCGCGAGCTTCGGAACGTCGTGGAACACCTCTGTCTGTTCCGTTGCGGCAAGGTCGCCCGTCCGGACCACTTGCCGGACCCGATCCGCTCGACGCTCGAGCGGCGGGTCGGCTCGAGCCCTGCAACGGCGCGAACCCTCGAGGTTCCCGTCGATCGCCCGCTCGCCGCTACGGTCGACGACATCATCGACGCGGCCGTGGCCCTCCAGGACGGCAACCGCTCCCGTGCAGCGCAGAAGCTCGGGATTGGCCTCCGGACGGTGCAGAGGCGGCTGCGAGCAAAACGCTAGGCGCGCTCAGCGTTCTGTCTTCGGGGCGTCGCGCCACGCGCGCGCGAACCCGCCGCTCAAGACGAAGCGCGGGAACGTGATCCACTGCTCGACCAGGAGCCGCACGACCGCGTCGAGCGGGCTACTGAACGGAGCCGGTGCGCAACTGCGACCAGATCCAGGGGTACCTCGTGGCGAGACCCTACTTTTGCGAATTCTCGAGCCAGTGCCGGGCCTCGCGCGGGTGGTCGAAAGTCTGCGCGACGACGCCGACCTTAGCGTACGTCTCCATCCAACGCCGCATGTTCATCTGACCAAGGACTTTGGTCGGTAGTACCACTGCCCAATGCTTCCAGCCGGCCGCGACCACGCGCGGCGCCCACTGAATCGTAGCCCATTCGGCATCGGCGGGAGTGACTGGACCATTGCCTCGATCATCGGACAACCACTTGCTCGCCCCTCGACTGCTAAGGAGCGTGAGGCCGCGCTCAAGCAGCTCGCGAAACGGCTGCCCATGAACAAACCTTCGAATTTCGTGGTGCACGATCTTGCTACGTGCGTGGAAATAGAGCGCCAGTTTGGGGGTCTCGATGACGATTTCTACGCCCGCAGACCCTCTCGTTGCCAGTTCAGAACTTCCTTTGCCTTGCTCGATCACAGCGCGACCTCAAATCGACATCCCGGCAAACCGCTTGAACGGAAGCTACCGACAGACCTTTAGGCGCATCGTGATGTGCATGCGTGTAAGGCGCGGTAGGACACGTAGTGCCCAGCGACCGGACATCAGCGACGATCAGCCCATCGGGACCCACGATGATGAGTTCGCGGTTGCCTTGCTATGCGTCGGCAACTTCGTCGCGTAGCTCTTCAATCGTTACGCATTTGGCAAGGCAGACCATCGCGCGTCCGTGCACATCGACAACGAAAGCGAGACTGCGCTGCGTTCTCGGCTGGGACGTAGGCTCGGAACATCTCACGACGGTAGGCATCGCGTGATGCTCGTGCAAGCCGCGCATCGATGGTCCCGTGCCACCGGCCCCCAAGTCCGCTTGATGCGCGTTCGCGCCGTGTTGTGTTCTCGCTGTGATCACTAACAACGGACGATGAACGTTTGTTGTGGTGCGTCGACAGGCTGCACGTCCCAGGAGTAGGGGTTGGATCCGCAATCCGAGGCCGAGTCGCACCTTGTACTTGGGGCGCGGGAGGTTCATGGGCCTTCACGACGTTGAGCGCTGAACCCATTTGATGAGCGTGACGGACGTTCCACGCCCCGCGCCCGATTGAATCTCGAAATCGTCAACCAACCGTCGAGCGCTCGGAAGTCCAAGACCGAGACCACCGCGAGTCGAAAATCCGTCCCGCATGGCGTCGCCGACGTTAGGGACACCGGGGCCATCGTCCTGCGCGATCGCTAGCAGGCCGGTCCGCTCGCCGTCGGTAACAATCCCGAGAAGAACCTCTCCGTTCCCTGCGTGGACGACGATGTTCCGCGCGAGCTCGCTGACCGCCGTCATCAGAGACACGGCGTCCGCTTCGCTCATCCTTCGTGCCGTTGCAAGTTCTCGAACCCGCAGCCGCGCCATGGCGACATCTGAATCGTCGCGAACGAGCATGTGGATGAGGATCTCGCGCTTGCTGTCCAAGGTCGGCCGTTCCGGTCGTCATATCGTACCGCGAGGATGAGGGCGTCGCCCCCTCAGATGTTTCCGGCCACAACCGCAGCCAAAAAGAGCGGACAAGCATGACCCTTGAGGTTCCCTGCTGGAACACCTAAGATTTGCTGGAATTCGAAGGCGACAGCCGCGACGTCCTGTCCGCGGGGTGGCATCTTTTAACAGAGGGAGAGACCGAGTGGCACAAGAGAGCAATCAGACTCCGTCGCAAGTCCTCATGCGGGAAATGGGCCTGACTGAGCAGAACGTCGAACGGCGAAAGCGGGTGGTAGGCATCGACGCCGGCGACCTCGCGAACATCGCGAACGTCAAACCATTGGTGCTGGCGCAGCTCGACGAGTTCACGTCCGCCTTCTTCGACTACCTGTCGGGTCTCGAGGAGGCTCGGTCGTTGCTCGCCGATCGAGTGCTTGCGCCCCGCGCCCGCGAGCTCAAGAAGAATCACCTGATCGCGATGGTTCAAGGTGAGTACGGACCCGCGTATGCGCGGGAACGCCTCGAATTGGCTCTGGTTTATAGCCGGGCGGGACTCGACTTGCGCGTGTTCCTCGCGGCATTTCACCATCTGCTGAAGAGCATCGGGGTTGCGATCATGACGACGTCATCGCGTCCCCCCCTCGAAGCCTTCGAGAGCTTCATGTCTCTCAAGAAGCTCGCGTTTTTTGACATCGGGTTGATCGTTGATGCCATCGTCTTCGAGCGTGAGCGCGTCATTCGCCAGCAGCAGGACGCGATCCGTGAGCTCTCCACGCCGGTCCTGCAGATTCGCGAGAGGCTCTTGCTACTGCCGATTATCGGCGTCATCGACACGCATCGTGCGCGTCTCATCACGGAAAGCCTGCTGCGCGCGATCCGTTCCAATCGTGCAAAGGTCGTGGTCATGGACATCACCGGCGTAGCGACCATTGACTCCAAAGTCGCAAACCACCTGATCCAAACGGTAACCGCAGCCAAGCTGATGGGTGCTTCGGTGATCGTTACCGGGCTCTCTGCCGAGGTCGCTCAGTCTCTCGTCGCGCTTGGAATCGATTTGACGAAGCTGAACACCGTGGGCGACTTGCAGGGTGGAATGGAGGAAGCCGAACGGCACCTGGGTTACCGCGTCGTCCTCGGCGAGGTGCGTCCGAGAGAAACGCCTACGATGTCGAGCTGAGGCCAGTATGCCGGTTCCGATCTTGAAGCAGGGCGACGTCCTAATCGCTTCCATTCAGGCGGCGCTGTCCGACCGCGACCTCGTCGACCTCAAGGATGAGCTCGCGGATCGTATCGGGCGCCTGCGTTCGCGCGGTGTCGTCATGGACGTGACCGCGCTCGATGTTCTCGACTCTTTCGCCACACGGACGATTCGCGGCATCGCCTACACCGCGAAACTCCGCGGAGCTGAGTGCGTCGTCGTCGGCATTCAGCCGGAAGTCGCGTTTGCGATGGTCCAGCTCGGCTTGTCGCTCGACGGTATTGCGACCGCCCTCGACCTCGAGGAAGGCCTCGCGCTCCTGCGCACTCGCAGTGGGGACCGTGTCCTCCGAGAATAGAATTCCGATCGAGCGAGAGCTCGACGTCGTCACGGCGCGCCAGAAAGGTCGCGAGCTAGCGGCTGGCGTTGGCTTCTCGAGCACCGACCAAACCCTTTTGGCAACGGCGATTTCAGAGCTCGCACGCAACATCGTCAGCTACGCCGGACGGGGGACGATAGAGCTCGTCAGCATCGAAGACGCGGGCCGGCGGGGAATCATGGTTGTAGCGAGCGATCATGGTCCCGGGATCCCCGATGTCGAGCTCGCGCTGCGCGACGGGTACTCGACCGGTAACAGTTTGGGCGTCGGACTGCCAGGCACTCGACGCCTCGTGGACGAGTTCGAACTGATATCGGCGCCCGGCAAGGGCACGACGGTTACGCTCAAGAAGTGGCTTCGATGATCGCTCCCACCGAATCGCATCTGGTCGAATGGGCTTGGGCCGGAGCGGCGCTCGGTGATGAGGAATCGGGCGACCTGTACGTGGTCGAACCGTTCGAGCGTGGCGTCCTGCTCGGTGTCATCGATGGGCTCGGCCACGGGCACGATGCGGCGGTGGCCTCCAAGGAGGCGGCCGCCGTGCTCGCATCGAACCCTGGACTGCCGGTGAAGGACCTCGTGGAGCGCTGTCATGAGGCCCTGCGCAAAACGCGGGGCGCGGTGATGAGCCTCGCTTCCCTCGATGCTCAAAGCTCGACGATCGAGTGGTGCGGGGTCGGCAACGTGGACGGCATATTGTTCCGCGCGCGCGTGGACGGTGGAAGGAAATCGGAGGCCATCGGAACGCGGGGCGGCGTCGTCGGGTACCGGTTGCCTCCGCTGCACGCGGCCACCGTAGTCGTGTCGGCGCGCGATCTCGTCGTCATGGCAACGGATGGCATTCGATCCGGATTCTCGGAAGCGCTGGATTCGTTTGCACAACCGCAAGCCATCGCGGACGGCGTGCTCGACCGATACGGCAAAGGGACAGACGACGCGCTGGTCCTCGTTGCACGCTACCTAGGGAGGCCGGGATGAGCGATCAACCCGAAGTCGACTACCTGTCGGTCCTTGCAGGTCACATCGAACAGCAGACTGAAGGGTCGCTCAGCCAGGCTTATGAGTTCGGGCGGAGAGCGCTGGCTCGCGGGCTCGGAATCTTGGATGTCTTCTCGCTCTATGGCGCCGCTCAGAAATCCCTCGTCTTCACGCCAGAGCAAACCCGAGCCGCGGCCGCTGTTGCGGATTTTTTCCGCGAGCTGCTCTCACCCTTCGAGATGAGCTTTCGCGGCTACCGAGAGGCCAACCGAGACCTTCAGAGGGCGAACGCGGAGCTGAAGCTTGCGTACGCGGCGCTGCAGCAAAAGCAGCAACAGCTCGTCCAATCGGCAAAGATGGCGTCGCTCGGCGAGCTCGTGGCAGGCATCGCGCACGAGATCAACAATCCGCTAGCGTTCATTTCGAGTCACTTGCACACGGCGGGCGTTAGTCTCGAGAAGATCCAAGACGAGTCCGCGGAGACGCCCGCGACCAAGGCAAATGAACTATTGGACCGTGCTCGCGACCGGATACGTGAAAGCGCGCTCGGCGCCGAACGCATCCGCGATCTCGTCCTCAAGCTTCGAACGTTTTCGCGGCTCGACGAGGGCGAACAGAAGCAGGCGAGCATTCGCGAGTCTGTCGGCTCGGTCCTCACGATCTTGGAGCATCGATGCAAGGGCCGGATCCGGGTCGCCACTCACTTCGGCTATCCGGACGTGGTGGAATGTTTTCCCGGTCCTTTGAACCAAGCCATCATGAACTTGGTATCGAACGCGATCGACGCGATCGAAAATACCGGAACCATCACGATCACGACCGGCGCTGACGCCGGCAGCTACGTGATCGCGGTCGCGGACACGGGCCACGGTATCCCAGCGCGAATCCGCGACCGCGTGCTCGAGCCTTTCTTCACGACCAAACCCGTCGGGCAAGGAACGGGTCTCGGCCTCAGCATCACGCATTCGATCGTGGAGCGTCATCGTGGAACCTTGGAGCTCGCGCCTGCCGAGGGTGGAGGGACGGTTGTGACGATTCGATTTCCCGTCAACCAGCATGGGGCCTGAAGACCAACGCCGGAGTCCGGCGGCGTTGCATTGCGAAAACGAACCGTAAGGCTCGAGCAGCCAGTCGTTTGTCTGCAACCAATGCGAGCGCGCCTAGGTGATGCGGCGCTTGACGCGTTCTGTCGACCTTGGGCCAGGATGGGAATGCGCCGACGCTTGTCGAACGGCTGGCGATGCATCGAAGGCAGCGCCCTCCGCTGCGTCGCTCTTGGTCCCCCAACGACCGACTGCCTTCCCACCACAGGTCGCGCTCGACGCGCTGGATCGACGCATGAGATCGTCGCCGCGGCGGGCGCGAACGACTTCGACGGAGTTCAGACCGCAGTGAGCCGCATCGGTTACTCCGAGCAGATGGGTCAGATGTGCCAGCACATGGGCGCGGCGGCTCCAGGCTTCACGCAGCTTTCGCTCAAGTTCCACCACACAGCGGACACCATCGGCGAGGCGGCCAAGCGGCGGAACGCAGAGGACGTGATCAAGGCGCTCAGCGACACGCTTGCGATCTGCACGACCTGTCACCAGACCTTCAAACAACAAATCGTCGATGACGCGGCGTGGTTAGCGTTGACGAAGGTGGCGCCTCCAAGGGAGCTGCTCCGCGAGTAGCGGCCTCTGGAGCCGAGTCCCACCTACGGTGCCACGTTCACCCGAACATGCTCGATGCCCGGCAGCGCCTCGAGCAGCTCGATAATGCTCGATACATTCACGCTCGATGCGACGCGAAGCTCGAACGTCGATCCAGTAAAGCCTGGGAGGGTATCTCAGCGGCGTCGAGGCGGCTCGTGTCCGACCATGACCTCTAGCTGTGGGAACCGATCGTAGAGTTCTCGAAGACCGGCGAGCGAGCGGATCGCCGCCTCCTGATCATCGACGCCGGGGCTGGGCCGTATGCGGTGCTCGAACTGCGCGTGGTATGCGCAGGCGTCACCGGTGATGAGGACCGGGCCGGCCTCTGCATTGACCAAGTACGACACGTGATTCGGTGAATGCCCGCGGGTCGAGAGCACCCAGATCGAGCCGTCGCCGAGCAGATCGAGCACGTGCTCGAAGGGCGGCAGCGCGGGAGCTTCGCCGAAGTCCAACGCGTAGAGGGGCCTGCCCTCGAGGTGGTCGCCGATCATCGCCTTTTGCATGAACGTGTCTTCGCCTCGCCCGAACACCGCGGGCACTTGAGCTGGGAGGTCGACGAGCCCCGAGGTGTGGTCGCCGTGCAGGTGGGTGAGGAACACGGCTCGCGGCGAGATGCCGCGCGATCGGAGTTGCGACGCGACGTCGGCCCCGTCCGTGCTGCGGCTCTCGGCACCGATCAGCGTGAGGAGCAGTCGCAGCAGGGCAGTATAGTTGCCGCCCTTATGCGCGAACGCGCGGGCGAGACCGGCGTCGACCAGGTAGTCGCCCTCGGTCGGGTGATGCACCCAGTAGGCCAACACCGTGCTCGGCGCATGATGGTCACCTAGCTCCTTGATGTTGGGATCGCTCGCGTCCAGGACCACGCGACGATCACCATCGACGGTGCCGGTGAGCAGCACCTCGACGGTGACCGGTCGCGGGCGCGCAAGGATCTCCTCCCAGGTGGTCGGCCGCTGCACGGGCAGCGCGTAGGCGGCGACATCGAGCGGCCGAAAGCCAGCGCGCACGAGCATGAGCACCGCACCGAGCATAAGCAGCGCGCCGAGCGCGACGTATCTTAGGAGTTGGCGGCTTCGTTTGGCGCGTCGCGCGGTTGCACCCTCGTCGGAGGCCATGGGTCGAGGCTGCGCCAGACGGATACATCAGTCTAATGCATGATTGGTATAGTGACACATGATCAAGAATCATTTGCAATCCGGCCGCGCGAGCGCCGAGCCCCGGCTCGAGCAGATGAACCTCAACTTGCTCCTCGCGCTGCACTGGCTGTTGGTCGAGCGAAGCGTCACGCGTGCGGCGGTCCGCCTTGGCGTGACGCAATCGGCGATGAGCCGGAGCCTCGGCCAACTCCGCGAGTGGTTTGACGATCCGCTGCTCGTCCCCGCGGGTCGCAAGCTGCTGCTCACGGCTCGCGCCGCAGGGTTGCGCGAGCCGCTCACGGCGAGCCTCGACGGGCTTCGTGGGCTCTTTCGTCCGCCGCACGCCTTCGACCCGGCCACCGCGACCGGGACCGTGCGCATGGCCGCGACCGAGCACGCGCTCGGAGCCGTCGTCCACGAATTCGTCGGCCGACTGACGCGACGCGCACCGCTGCTCGATGTGCAGATCGAACCCGCAGGTCGCGACGTCTTCTCACAGCTCGCGGCAGGCCGGTTGGAGCTCCTCGTCGTGCCCAAGGTCGGCCGCCTGCCGGAGGAGCTGCGGGCGGCGGACCTTCTCCACGAGCGCTTCCACAGCATCGTGCGCAAGGATCACCCCGTCGCCGAGCGAACGCTGACGCTACGGCGCTTCTGCGCGCTAGAGCACGTGGTCGTGTATCCCCTCGGTGGCGATGCCGACAGCCTCGTGAGCCGCGTGCTCACGCAGCGCGGCCTCGAGCGGCGCGTCGCGGTCCGCGTGCCGTACTTCGAGAGCGCCCTGAGGATCGTAGCCGAGACCGAGTACATCGCCACGATCCCCGCTGCGCTGGGCAGCCCGACCGCGCGCTCGGGCACCGGGAACCGCCGTCGGCCGGCGCTCGTGTGTCTGGAGCCGCCGGTGGCCATTCCCGGTTTCGTGCTTCAGGCGGTCTGGCATCGCCGACACGACGACGATCCTCTCCAACGCTGGCTCCGGGACTTGCTCGAGTCGACCTTGACCACGTGAGAGTAAGCAATTCGATCAGGATCGTGGTCGAGCGGCCTTAGACCCTCCCTCCGGCGAAGGGAACCGGGTAGGCGGCTGATTCAGCCGCGGTTTGGGCGAGTCTGATGGGCGGGCCGAGGAAGGAAAGAGGTCGCGGGTGTCGTTCACGGAACGAGTGACCGGACCTCGCGCACGAGGGCTTTCGTGCAGATCTTCGCTTGGACCGTAAATCGTCGGCGGTGCGAGCGGACCTACCGCTGCCTCGATTGCGGGGTCATGATTCAGGGCGTGCTGAGCGCGCGGCCGATGGCGAAATCAAGCGCATGGACGGCAAGCGGTACTCGCGCGAGAGCATCAGTCACATGCGGGCCACTGTGCTCCGCGTGCTTGAGAATGCGTGGCGCGAGGAGCTTGTCACCGAGAACGTGACGAAGCGGACGGCGGTTCCAGAGATCGACGAGAACAAGTTGCCGCCCGCCGTGCTGACGGACGAAGAGCTCGCGATGTTGATCGCTCACCCGAGGGTCAACGCCGAGATAGCTGCTCTTGCTCCTCTCGCGCACCATCGGCGGCATGCGGACGTGTGACCTCAACCGCCTCGACTGGAGCGCGTTCTCCCCGAACTTCGAGACCTGTACGTGGGTTCGCCGAAAGACGCGAAAGAGCTAGCCCACGCCTCAACGTTCGGGCAATCCCTCCGGAGGCGGTGCCGCTGCTGGACGGTGCTTCCGTAGCCACGTTCGCGGCGAACCAGAATCGTCCCAAGCGGGGGACGAAACCGGAGGCCCAAACGAAAAAACCGGCCAGCGCTCTGCGCCAACCGGTTGATTCATCTCAGATTTTCGGAGCGGGAGAAGAGATTCGAACTCTCGACGTCCACCTTGGCAAAGCAAGAAACGCCGAGTTTTTAGCCGTTTCCCGCCGTTTCCCTCCCCCAAAAATCTGTAAAACCCGAGCAAAGGCGTTACCTGAGCGTTCCAAACGTTACGCCGATGATGGCGGTTGGGGAGGGTTGGGGGAGGATTTGGGAGGAGGCGCCGTCCTTTTGTCGAAGGGCGGGGACGGATCCAATCGAGGTCAAACGGGTAGACGTCGTGGCGACAGCACGGTGCAGGATTCGAAGCGCCTTGGCCCGTTGCCGCGCGGTGGGCTGCGACGCCGCGGCTTCGCACTCATGCGACGACGCTCTATACCTTGCGACTGCTTTGTGAATGCTGGCGGCTCGGGCGCATCGTAAGCGCAATGGCGCCGCACGCAACGCTTCCGCGGCTGGGTTGGCCGTCTCGGTCAGCGGCGGTGGCGCTGGTGTTTGGTGCAGGATCCGTCGTCGCCTGCGGGAGCGACGATGATGACATCGGCTCGCCGTCGCACGCTGGCGGCGCGGCCGGGCAAGGCGTGCACGCGGGTCGTGGGGGCCGAGGGACGGGTGGCGCTGCACATGGCGGCGCGGGCAGGAGCGGAGAAGGCGGCGCAGTGACCGCAGCAGGGGGGGGCGCCACCGGCAGTGGTGGCACAGGCGGAAGCAACCCATTTGGCGAGCCGGGCACCGCTGGCGAAGCGGGCGCGGCCGGTGACCGGGGCTCGGGAGGTGAAGCGGGCGCGAGCGCTGGCGCCGGCTGTGATGTTAGCGGCGCCGGGAATACGGGTGGCGGCGGCGGCTTAGCCGGACGCCCTGCTGGGAGCACGGCGGGCGACGTCGGCGGAGGTGGCACGGCCGGTGGTAGCGACGGAACCGCAGCTGGCACCAGGGGAATAACCAGTGGAGCAGGGGGAACGACCGGCGTCGGCGGGAGTGCGGATACAACAGGTGGTAATGGCGGAGTTCGGGCGCGCCAGCAGGTAACGTCGGTGTTGCAGGTGCCGCTGGCTCGAGCGGCTGGAGCGGCCGCTGTGTGAAAGTCACAACCGACGGCGATGACGCGAGCGCCACGCGCAGCAACGGCGCGACGCCGTTTGCTGTCGTCTAGGCCGCGATCGACTTCACCGACGGCTTCGGCCCGAGCATCACGGTGTGCATCGCCGCGGCACGGCGCGCGGTTCGGGCGCCGTCTTCGATTATGGCAACCCGAGCGGTCAAAACCTCGTCTTGCGTGACGGCGTCTCCGTCTCCGGCAACTACGAGTCGACGAACTGGACGCAGTGTGCGAACTCGACCACGAACGTGAGCGCCGGCTGGTTGGGCGCGCGCATGTGGCCGGCGCCGACGTGACGCACGTCGTCATCGCGTCACATCCCGCGGGGTGATGCCCCATCGACCGCGCCCTTTAGAAACTACTACGTGAGGGCTCTTCCAAATCCGCGAGGGCTACGGTATGGACGCCGATCGTAACGATGTCCTTGGAGCAGCCATCCGGGTAGTCGCAGGTTCGGGGGGACCAGAGGCTTCCGTGGGTGGGGGCCACCGCTCTCTGAGCACGCAACTGACTCGGCCGCTGACCGAATGGAGCGGTCATGAACGTCCGAAGTGCGCGTCTTGCCCTGGTTCCCTGGTTCGTTTTGTTCGCCGCGTGCAGCGGCGACCGGGTCTCGGAGAACCTCGGAAGGGTTGAAGAAGCTTTAACCTCCAATGACCGCATCCTCGGTTTCGAGGGTACGATCTCGGGGGCAGCTGGGTCGGATTGGCGGCCGGTTGTCGGCACCGCCACTTCGAGCACTACCCACAGCGACGGCTCGCACTCCATGGCGCTCGGGGGCAACCAGAATCCAAGTGCTATCAGTGCGGCACTGACGGCGCTTGGCACGCTGAGCGGGGCGCCATCTGTCGACGTGATGTTCCAGACCGGGTACCAGCCTCAGGGCGCGTACTTCGGGCAGGCAGGGCTCTACTTCACCTGTGGAACCACCATCAACAATCAGTTCCTCGGCAGCATTCAGCTGCACGGACCCACTGGTTCCTTCAATCACTACACCTTCGCGTCGCTGCCGCAGAACGTAGCGACAGCACTCTCCACGACGAACGGCTGCACCGTTAAGGTGGAACTCAACTTGTCGAACACCGGCAGCGTGCCGGTCTTAGTCGACAAGCTTTCCTTCGGGCAGGCCACCGGGAGCGGAGGGACAGGCGGCAGCGGCGGTAGCGCGGGGACCAGCGGAGCTGCAGGCAGTAGCGGATCCGCGGGCAAAGCCGGAAGCGGATCTGGCGCAAGCGGCAAGGCCGGAGCCGCGGGAACGAGCGGTGGCGGATCTGGCGGCAGCTCTGATGTCGGCGGTTCCGGTGGCGCGGGCGCGGGCGGCAAGTCGGGAGGTGGTGGAACCAGCGGCGCGGGTGCAGGCGGCAAGTCGGGAGGTGGTGGAGCCAGCGGCGCGGGTGCGGGCGGCAAGTCGGGAGGTGGTGGAACCAGCGGCGCGGGACCCGGCGGAATGTCCGGTTCCGGCGGCGCTGGTGCAGGCGCGGGAGGCATCAGCGGCGGAGGCGCTGGGGGTGCGCGCGGAGGCGCTGGGGGTGCGCGCGGAGGCGCAGCAGGTGCAGGAGCTAGCGGAGCAGGCGCTGGCGGAGCAGGTGCTGGCGGCGCGAGCGGTGGAACGGGCGTCGAATTCTACATCGACCTGCCGGTGCACGTACCCCGCACAAGCGTCGCACTTGGCACGACGGGCGGCGCGTTGGTACTCAATGATTACGTCCGCATCCTCGCGTCGCCGAGCGGTTTTTCCTCCATCTCGAGCGTCAAGACGACGACTGAAACGAACCTCGGCGTTTCCGCCGAGACTCTGAACCTCTGGTCCGAAGCGAACGTTGTGGTTCTCCGCGACGGTGCATACGTCCACGGGAACCTCGCGACCGAAGGAGGCGTGAACACTCAGAACAACGTCCACGTCACGGGGACGGAGACGGTCAACGGCACGCTGACGCCGATCCAGCATCAGTCGTGGATCGTGCAGTTCCCGTCCACGAACGGCGGCCCCGTTAATCTCGACGTGTCGCAGGTCCGCACCATTCCCCCAGGCGCGTACGGCGGTAGCACCCTGCAACGCAACGCGCGGCTAACCCTCTCTGGCTCCGGCCGATACACGCTGGACGGCCCCTTCGACCTCGAGCCGAGCTCCACGCTCGACGTCGACAACACCCAAGGCCCCATCCAAATCTACGCGAGCGGCGGCTTCACCTTCCGCGGCACGCTCTCGCCCCGCGATCCCACCAAGAACAACATCTTCATCGGCATCGGCGGCACGGGTGCGATCCCGATCGACACGTCGTTCAACGCGATCCTAGTCGCCCCGCACGGGGACGTGACGCTCGGCAGTGCAAATCATTCGGGCGCCATCTACGCGCGGAGCATCAACGTTGGCGCGCACGTCGACTTCACCCACCGGCCATTTGCGCCGAGCGATCTCTGCTCTACGGGGGCGACGTGCGATGGGTTGTGTCAGTGTAGTCCAGGCGGGGGATGTACCGACGACGGTTCTTGCGCGACCGACGTGCATTGCTCGCAGAACGAGTGCGGCGGCCCGAGCGGCGGCTGCACTACATCGAGCCAATGTGCCGCTGGGCTCATGTGCAGCAATGGGTCCTGCGTTCCTGCGTGCAGCCCTAGCTGCGACCGGAAGGGCTGCGGCTCTAGTGACGGTTGCGGCAGTACTTGTCCTTGCGGTACCAAGAATCCGGGCGACGCGTGTTACAACGCGGACGATTGCAAGGGTGCGCTCGACTGTGGGAGCTGTGGCAACGGACCTACACGCTGTGGCCTGTGTTCGCCGGGGCAAGAATGCGTGAACGGTAGCTGTCAATGTGCGCCGAACTGCGAAGGGAAGACGAGCGGGGACAGCGATGGATGCGGCGGGAAATGCCTGACCGACCTGGGCGCCACGGGTTGTAGTTTCGACTCAGATTGTCTGGACGACGGTCCGGCGCCAGCCGAAGGCGCTCCGCCCACGCGAATCTGTGTGCAGCACACGTGTATGCGCCCGGATTGCCTGAGTTACCCGCAGCTTCTCGGGTGCGGGACTTCTACCTCGATCTGCGGACCAGCATGCACACCTCACCCTGTCTGCACGAGAGACGCCGATTGCGGTGCCGGTTATTACTGCCCCGCGAACAACGGCTGGCGCTTCGGGGAGCCCGGAAAGCGTGTCTGTCAACGTCCTGCGTGTGACAGCTCCCCCAAAGCTACGGGCTGTGGAGACATGTTCTCGGAATGCGGACTTTGCTATTGCACGCCACAATGTGGGAACAAGCATTGCGGGGATGCCGATCTGAGTGACGGTTGCGGGGGAATGTGCACAAATCTCTGTTCGCTCGGTGAAGGCGGCTGCAGTCGCGACTCCGACTGCGTTGCGGGCGGGGTCTGCCGAGCCGGAGTCTGCCGGCCCCTCCAGCCCTGTGGAAATGTCAACGTACAACCGCCGGATTGCGGCTCCGGGAGTGCGACGTGCGGCCCCTGTCTGACGCCGCCGCCGGCATCGACAAACCGGCAATGCGGAGTGGATCCGAACACACAAGTCAACGTTGGCTCTTGCGCTCCGGGCGAGCGATGTACGGCCGAGGGTCAGTGCACTCCCGCTCCTCAGACCCCTCCGATCCAGGTTTCCACGAGTGGCACCGTTCACGCGATCATTCCGCCGGCGAGTCCTCCGGCCGTTCCTGGGGTAGGCGCAATTCCAGGTAGGTTCGAGGTTTCTGATCGAGGCAGCGCTACGTACACAATTCCGATCGACGTCCCGCCCGGAAGAGCGATCACGCCAGCACTGGCGATCCGATATGCAAGCAGCTCGGGCAATGGAGCGCTCGGCGTTGGGTGGAGTCTCGATGGCCTGTCAGAAATCACTCGTTGCCAGCCAACCTTCGCACAAGACGGATTCTCCGCCCCGATCACTGGCACCGACGCGGATCAATTGTGTCTGGATGGGCAGAGGCTCAAGTTAGTCAATGATCCCACCCGAGGTCCTGTCTACTACACGATGGTCGACACCTTTAATCAGGTGCGGCCCGGCTTCACCGCCGGGAATGGGAACCACGTCATCCCCGATTACTTCAAGGTCTACGCGAAGGACGGCCGGATACTCACTTACGACCAATCGGGGACGTCTGCGCTCGCCAACGGTCAAGTGGGCACGTGGAGCCTGACGCGGGTCGATGACCGCGCTGGCAATTTCATGAAAATCGACTACGTCAACTATCGTCCGTCCGACGCCAACGGCGTCATTTCGAGCGCTGAGATTCTGCCAAACACGATTACGTACGGTGGACGCCAAGGCTCGATTGACGGTGATCGCGTAATTCAGTTTCACTACGATACCAATCGCGTTGACACGATGCTGGGCTGGCGGGCACCGGCCGCAACCCTCTTCACTCGTACCCGTCGGCTAAAGAGCATCGACTTGAGCGCAGAAGCGGGGGTGGTTCGAAGCTATCAGCTCAGCTATGACGAGGCTCGGGGCGTGAGTCGGCTGACCAGCATTCAGGAATGCGCATCTTCAGTCAGTCTGTGTAAGCCGCCGACTACTTTCTCGTACTTCGACGAGACCGGGTTCGAGAATGCAGTGCCCGTCAGCGTCGACTGTGCGGACACGAGCGAAGGTTGCCAGGGGACCCTTCCCGACATCATCAACGGCATCAACCCTTATGGGTACGCACTCCAAAACGGTAGCGGCAAAGATCGACTGAGTACCGCGACGATCGTCACCACGGTCGACACGGGGCTCGTTTCGTTTTTCGACTCCGTCGGGATTGGCTTCTCGGTCTTGTCTTTGGGTGGCGGCGCGGCCATCGCTGCGGCTGGGAGCATCGCGGCGCAAGCCGCTTCAACGGCGGCAGGTAGCAACGCGGCAAACAATCAATTCATTCCAGTTGACCTAGAGCTTTATACGCCCTCGCAGGCAACGCCTGGCCTCTTGCACATGAGGTACGATCTTCTTCCTAAAGAGAACTGCTTCGCTCCGCAGCGACAGCCAGTACTCGATGCTCCGTTGGATCGTGATCCGGGGGAGTACCTGGTCGACGATTGCCCGCGAGCGGTACCCACGGGCCAGTGGGTCGAGGTCAACATAGGTAATGACTCGGACGGCAATCCTGTAATCGACCAGGAGAGGCAGTACGCCGACTATTTCCCGCGCGTCTGGTATCTGGATGTCGACGGCGACGGTCTGCAAGACGAACTCCAATGTGGTTCGAACCGCAACCAGCAGTCGGATACGAGCTCAATTAGCGTCGTTTACGCCACCAAGACCGGCTCGAGTGTTCACATTCCAGGACCCCACGAGCCCAACGTTGACTTGTGGGTGCCGGCATTTAGCGACATGTGTGCGGCCGTTTGCAACAATCAGGAGCAGCGGTGCACAGCAATCACACCCTTTTCGACGATGCTCGATGTAAACGGGGACGGTACCCCAGATCTAGTCGCTGCGGACGCAGAGGAGCACCTCGCCGCCCTTATCTTTACGCGGGACCCGCAAAGCGGCAGCGTGACCGGGACGTGGCACCCGGAATACTTCTCGGGAGTGACGCTGGCGGTGAATAGTCGCGACTACATCGTTGCGATGGATGCGAACGGCGACGGCCTGAGAGATCTCGTCGGACTACCGAGTGATCAGATCGATGCGACGCGTACGGCGCGCATCGCGTACAACACCGGAGCGGGCTTCGTCGAACGCCCACTGGCTAGTGCCTCGGACGATGCCGCGCTCGCTCCGCAGCTCTCGCCCTATGTGCTGGATTACGACCACGACGGGTTCGACGACCTTCTCGAGCCTGTTTCCACGGCCGAAGGCCAATGGCGAATCAGGCATTTCAAGAATGGTGTCATTACAGTCGAGTCGTCTCCCATCAACCTGGCCCCTGGCACGATGGGTGACTTCGACGGTGATGGAAACATGGATTTGTTGACCGCGTCGAAGAACGATGCGCCGGGAAGCTGGCATCTCTCGAAGGGCCGCGGCCGTCGCGACCATCTGTTGAAATCGGTCACAGACGGTATGGGGCGCTACGTCTCAATCTCGTACGACGGCAATCCGAATTTGGGTGATCCGAGCAACCAAAACGACCCAGCCTGGGATCTTGGGCTGTACAACGCGAAGTCCTCGTGGAGTCCGGGATGGCCGCTTCGCGTAGTCAAGCAGGGGAAGACCGATCACGCGCTTGTGACGGAACATTCCGAGGGCCATTGGACGCGACAAACTCACGTTAATCCATTTTTTCAAACCGATCGCGTGGTCGACTACGGCTACTCGGATTGGGCCAACGACGTGGCTGGCTATGGACCGCTCGGTTTTTCGTCTCGGCTCGTCGTTGAACGGGACAGCGAAGGATTGGAGCGCGGCCGGAGGCTTATCGAATACAACCTGACGCAGCCGGCGTCGACGGCCGCGCCTTACCTCCGTCTATTCAGCGGGCTGCCCGCCAAGATCACCGAACTCGGCGGCGCAGTCGCGGAAACGACGACTACCTTCGGGTACTCTCCGCGTACGGAGACCACGTTCGACTGGGATCAAACGACGTCTTACGGCGGGCGACCGTTCCCGTATCTGCGGCAACGGACGGCAGACTGGGGCTTGAACGCCCGCGGTCGCGATGACCAGGGCCGTAGCTACAGTGCCCTCCAAAAATTGAGCGAGCGTGTGGAGGCTACGACCGTCGATGAATTCAACAACGTGACGCACTCGGAAGTCAGCGGCATCGACGTTCCACCAACGAGCATCGACAAAGACTTCACTCCGAGCAATGACGAGCTCGAGAGCTGGCTCATCAGCTTGCCCAAGAACGACGATACCACGAGCACCGCGGCGGACTGCACCGCCGGCTGCGACGCGCTGACCCGGCATCGGCACAACGACTACACGTACTACCCCGGCACGAACCTGCTTCAAACGGTCCATCGAGCGGACGGCGGAAGCGTGCTCGACAAGAACGTCGATAGAACGACAACGCTCGGGCGTGATCCAGCCGGCAACGTCGATCAAATTGTGACCACTGATCTGCTCGGAAACAGACGAGAGGTCGACATCGGATTCGACGATCGGTACCTCTTCCCGGTCACCATCACACGCGTCGGACAGACGCAGACGGACCAGACCACTCAAGTTCGCTACGATGATCGCTTCGGGACCCTGGTCGCGAGGGTGGATCCGAACGGCATCGAGGAAACCTGGAGCTACGACGACTTTGGCATCCTGCGACTCCAGCACGGCCCGAGCGGGGATGCCTCGACGGATTATGCCACGGACGATTTTTACAGCATTCCGCAACCGCAGGAAGGCGTCTTCGCGAACTTCAAGGTCACGGCAACCAAGTCGGGCGGTGAGACGCAGGTCAGCGAGTATAACAACCTTGGCCAGCTAGTCCGGCACCAAGTTACGGGACTGGGCGGGCAGCAGGTGTTCGAGGAGCGCGACTACGACTGGAGGAACCGACTCAGCCGCATCTTCCGACCGCATCTCGATTCAGACACCACGCAGGGTGCGGAATACTACCTCTATGACCTCGCGGATCGCGTGGTCGAGCGCATACGTGCGGACGACAAATCGACGCAGTACTTCTATGGCGTCCAGGGCGTGACAAAGCCCGACTACACTCAAATGATCGGCATTACCAGTACCCGCACTGTCGATGCGAACGGGCGCGTCCAGACGCGAACGCTCGACGCGGATGGGCACGTAAGGGTTGGTTACGACAGTGAGGGGCCTGATCCCGATCAGCCAGACGTACCCGCGCCGACGTTCTATGGCTACGGGGCGTTCGGTCTTCTCGATGATATTTGGACGAGTGAAAATCTTCCTGATGAGTTGTTGCTCACGCTCGACGATTACGGACGTGTCGTGGGTAGGAGCCAACCGTACCGCGGTTTGATGACCGCGACGACGACCTACGACGGCTTGGACGAGCCGATCCACACCGCTGATAACGCTGCGCGCGAGCGCGATGTCTTCTACGATGACTTTGGTCGCATCGATCACGCCCTCGATCAGGATGGCGAGACGCAATGGGTCTATGACACCGACTTCCAGGGCGGTGGCCACGATACCATCGGGCGCCTCGTTCAGACCAAGAGCCCGAGCGGTCAAATAGTCGATTACGGCTACACCGGGCCCGAGTCCGGTCGGAATCGCGGCTTGTTGTCTAGAATTACCGAGCATCTGCACGCTCCGCCTCAGGCCGGCAATTCAGGCGAAAGCGTAGATCTATCGGTCGACTATACCTACGATAGTTTTTCGCGACTCACGCGGATCGACTACCCGGCAGTCTCCGGGCCACGGTTCGCCGTCGAATACGGGTTCGACATTGCCGGCCACGTCATCTCGGCGGCTCAACCGGCCGACCTGCGGGGCCCAAATGACCCTGCGCTCATCTACTGGCAATTCCTGCAGGCTGACGAGGGCTTAAGAGTCCAGAAGGAGCAGTTAGGGAACACGGCATGTGCCAGCGCCGGCGTGGTCACTGTCCGTCAGTTTGATCACCACACCGGCCAGCTTGATGACGTTCAAAGCGCATGCGGCGATACGCTACTTCAGCACCTCAGTTACGATTACAACGACGCTCACAGCATGATCGGCCGTACCGATCACGTTACAAACCATAGCGAGTCCTTCGGCTACGACAGCGCTGGTCGCCTCGATCGCATCGACGGTGCGGTTGCTTTGAACTACAGCGTCGCCAACCACGGGATCAGCTACCAAGCAGGTGTCGGCGCGTACGGCACCCAGGTTGCCGGGCCCGACCAAGAACAGAACGACTACTGGACCCAAGACGCGGGTGGAAACAGCTACACTCGAGATGCGGCGGGGAATCAAACGGGGCGCAGCGGCCCCGGTGTCGTCGACGAAGACCAGCAAATTACCTACACGACTTTCGACCTCCCGAGCGAGATCATCAAAGGTAACGGCTACGTCGCCGACTTCAGCTACGCGGGCGCTGGTACACGAGCGGTCAAGTCGGCCACCTACGCCGGAAGCCCCGCGGGCATCACCTTCTACATGGGCGACCTCTTCCAAAGAGTCGACCCACCGAGTGGCCCCCGCACCGCCCGAAACATGATCTACGCGGGAGGCCGCCTTGTCGCTATAGCTACCGCCACGGACGCCGATCCAACTCATCCTACCCTCCACTACCTCCACGACGACGCGCTCGGCTCCATCCAAACGGTCAGCGCCGCCGACGGCACCCTTGAAGCGACCCGCGATTTCAGCGCCTTCGGAGTCGATCGCGGCAACAACGCCCATTTCGGCGATATCCCTTACGGCTTCACCGGCCAAGAACACGACTCGGACTTCGGCCTCATCAACATGCACGGCCGCATCTACGACCCGGTGCTCGCGCAGTTCCTCTCGTCGGATCCTTACATGCCGAGCGTGGTCGGCCACGGTCTGAACGCGTTCGCATACGTGAACAACCAGCCGCTCGAGTTCGTGGACCCCAGTGGGTTCACGCCGGGCAGCGCGGTGTCAGATCTGGGCGACATCTCGGTCAACGGGGCGACGTCGAGCGGCGCAGCGTTCGAGGGATACCGTGCTGGTGCCAGTGGCGCGGGGGATTGGGGATCCTTCTCACCCGGGCTGCCGGAAGGGACGATGGGCACGGGAGCCAGCGCGGCGTCGTTCGGAGAAGGTTCAATCTCGGCAGCCGAAGGGGTGCTCGGAGTAGCGGGCATCGCGATCCAGATCGCGGAGATCGCAACTCGCGCGCCGAACCCGCACAAGTCGCAAGGCGTGCCGGGCCCGCGGGGTCCGCGCTCTAGCGGGAGCACGGTGAGCAAGAATGTCAGCAGCGCGACGAACCCCGCGAGGCTTGATCAGGGGCATACGACATGGCAGGCGGGCAACTCTGCTCCGCCGGTCCCGAATGACTGTGCGCTGTATCCCGGATCGTGTTTGGCACAATTGGTTCCGCCAGCGGAAGCCGATGGCGAAGTTGACGAGGAGGCGGACTTCGCCGAGGGAGGTCCTGCTCTGCGCGAGGAGAACTTACCGCCGCCGCCGCCGCCCCTTCCCCCCTTGCCAGCAGAGGGCGAAGCTGTGGTCGGTCCGGAGGGCTATCCCACGTGCAGAGAGCCTCCGCCGTTCAGACAGGGTCTATTTTCCATTACGGATTGGGCGAACTATCCTGACAACGTACCTCGTCCAAAGGGACCAGTTGGGATACTTAGTCAGGAAGAGTATACGGCATCGAGATCGTTGGCCAACGACGCGACTGCTCGCATTCGCGCCGAGTCTTCGGCGCAAGGAACCGATCTCGGTCCAGACCTTCACATCCACCACATCACGCCAATTCAGTTCGGTGGGTCGCCGACGGACCTGGAGAATATGACAATTTTGCCCCAACCAGCTCACGCGGCGATCCATCAGCAGTTCTGGATTCCCTTGGCGAATTGGGCACAAGGGGAATAGTCTGGAGGCGCGGAAATGCAACTTGATGAATTCTTGCGACGGATTCGAAGCCAACCGGAGCGCACGGTCCGAGCTCTCGGGCTGCGTATCACACCCGACATGCTGGCAAAGGCTGGCCAGGCCGGCGGCATGAGATTGAGTGAAATGCTTGGAAAGCGAGGTCCATCCGCGCAACCTGACCTGCACTTTCGCCACGTCGTTGGACCACCAGCTTCCGAAGAAGCGATTGCATCCTGGCAAGCCAAGCGACCATCCCAGGTAGTCCCGGCCGATCTCCTCGCCTTGATTAGGGCGGCTAATGGCATTCACTTTTGGACAAATGCCAAGAACGGTGACCGTTACACGGGGTTGGCACCCATTGAGGAATGGGAAATCGCAAATCTGAAGATGTACGGAAACAATTCAAACGCGCCCGGGCTCGATGATCGCTACATTGCGATTTCTTATGATGTCGACGGTGGGTCTTTCATTGCCGTTGATGTCGTATCAGGAAAGTACTTTTCGCTTGAGACCTCGGGCCCTAACACGTCTTCACCAATTGCGAACAACCTGGAAGAACTCCTGGATTGGCTGTGGAAATACCGCGGGCAGCCGCAGGGGACCGACTGAATGCATCCGAATGCGTCGACTTTCATCTCGGCGATTCGCGCGGTGCGGCAGGTCCAGCTGGCACACGACCCGAGCTGCGGCAGCCTAGAGTGCGCGACGATTTGGGCTTCCGCGCGGTCCCGTGCGGCGTCAGACTCGTCGCGGACGATAGCGTCGGCTTCGGCGCTGCCTTCCTTGGCGTCGCAGACGCGCATGCGCGTAGGCCGTGTTTACGCGCGCCGCCGAAACGCGACGGCGCGCGCTTCCAGAGTTGAGCACCCCCGACGCCCAAAGGTTCGGGGCCGGTGTTCGCAACACCTTCCAATCAGCCTCGAGGCCGGTCTAAGCTGCCCTTCTCATGAGCCCCCGTATCCAAGAACTCGTCACCCAGTTCGTTGAAGATTTGACTGCGGCCATCCAGGCGGAGGGCGCTGCCGCGTTCGCGGTCGCCATCGGGGGAGGTCAGGCCGCTACCGGTCGCCGCGCGCCGCGGGCTGGAGCAGTCGTACGCGGTCCGCGTGCAGCGAGCACAAAGGGCGGCGGAAGGGCGAGAGCGAAGGGCGCGAAGCGAGCGCCAGAAGAGATCGAAGCGACGACAAAAACGCTCCTCGCTGCGATCAAGAAGAGTCCTGGTCAGCGAATCGAAGAGATTGGTAGAGCCGTCGGCATCAGCACCAAGGACCTCGCTCTACCGGTCTCCAAACTTTTCGATGCTAAGATGATCAAGACGACGGGACAAAGAAGGGCGACCAAGTACTTCCCACGATAGTGGTGCGTCTGCGCACGCTCGCGCGCGACGCAAGTGGGGCGCGAAGAACGGAGCACAAGCAGACCCAAACGAAGGTGACCGACGAGGTATCGACGCTCGACGTACGTCCCGTACACTACCTAGGTGAGGTGGACGTCCGGTCGCTCCTCAACGTAGAGCGCCCCAAAGAGCAGCATGGTTTGAATCTCGGTCTCGATGCATCCGTGAGCGCGTGCTCTACCGGGGTCTCGATCGCATTGCGCATTGTTGGGACACGCACACCAGCTGTCTCGCCGGCCGCGTGATTGCCGAACTGAGAAAACCGCAAATGGCTCCTCGGCGGCGCAGGAGTGCGGCTCCGCCATGTGCATCAACAGCAGACTTATGGGACGCAATGACGGCGCCATCGCGCATGACTTGAACTTGAACGTCCACCGACGAATATCGTCGTCCCCGGATTCCGATGCCCTGATGCCGTAGGCGGACCCTGTCTCAGCGTCGGCGCCCAGCTCCACCGTTTTGCTGCAAAGATCGTCCGCGGGCGCAAAATTCTCAAATGTGGCGCCGGATGATCAAAATCACGGGGCCGGGCATATCTCATTTGGTGTCACCGGAGCCATTTTTGAGAAACGAGCGTCCCGTGCGTGGGCCGATCCCCGCCTCCGCGCGTGAGCGGGCGCTCGACGTACTGGAGACGCGCTCATGACCGTACCTCGCCGATTCACGGCACGGACGTCGTTTGCGCTCATTGCGCTCGCGTTGACACCGGCATGCTCAGCCAACATGTCGGCACCTTCCGGCGCCGGGGCTGGCCCCGATGCCGGCGGGGCAAGCGGCGGTTGGAGTGGGACAAAGGACGGTCCTTCCGGCGACGGTGGTAGCGGGGTGGCGACGAGCGGCGGTACCGGCAAGGGGGGCACAGCTGGAGGTTCGGGGACTTCCGGCGATGTGTCGGGTCAGGCGAGCCCCGTCGCGATGGACGGTACGCCGATTTACAGCCGCTTCCTCCGTCTCACGAACAGCCAGTGGGAAAACAGCGTCCACGACATCCTCAAGCTCAGCGCTTCCACGGGGCAATCCGACCAGTTCTTGCATGCGGTCGCGGGCGTTACGGACTTCGACAATAACGAGCGCGTCGTCGTCGTCGACAACGACAACTGGTCCGACTTCCAGGGCGCCGCGGAGGCCGTCGCAGCGAGCGTGACGGCGACGGACGCTGCGCTCCAGAAAGTCGTCGCGACGACCGACCCGGCTACGTTCATCAAGACGTTCGGGCGGCGCGCATTTCGACGCGACCTCACGCCCGCGGAGCTCACGTCGTATACCTCGCTCTACACGGAGGGCTCTGGGTACTCGGGAACGCAGAGCGCCTTCACCAAGGGCGCAGCGCTCGTCATTACGGGAATGTTGCAGTCCCCGAGCTTCCTCTACCGGAGCGAGCTGGGGGACGAGGGGGCGCCACTCAGCGGTTACGAGATGGCGGCCAAGCTTTCGCTTTGGATTCGCGACACGACGCCGACCGACGCCATGCTCGACGCCGCCGCCCAGGGCTCGTTCGACTCGGCGGACGGCGCGGCCGCGCAAGCTCAGACGATGCTGGAAGATCCGGCAGCGGTCATCTTCGTGCGCGAGATGCATAACCAGCTCTACAAGCTTGCCCTCTTCGACACGATCACGAAGGACAACGTGTCGGGCTACAGCGACGGCTTGATCGCCGAGTTCGATGCCGCCGCGACGAGCTTCTTCGATTACATCTTCAGTAAGAACCTCGGCGTCAAGGACATCCTGACCACAAATATCGGTTTCGCGGGGCCGCTCATGGGCGCGCTCTATGGCGTGAGCGTCAACGGCAATGCGGTGAGTCAGGTGACGCTTTCGGATCGCCCGGGCTGGTATTCGCAGGCGCCGTTCTTGACGCTCTGGGCCATCAACAACGACCCGGATTCGATTCATCGCGGCGTGCGCATCAATTTCGATACGTTGTGCGCCGAACTCGGTCCTCCGTCCGCGATGCTGCCCCCCGTGCCGGCACTCGCCGCGAATCAGACCAACCGCCAGCGCTACGAGGGGCTCACCAACGGCTGCGGCGCGCCCTGCCACACCGTCTACATCAACCCGATCGGCTTCGCCTTCGAGGACTACGACGGCGTCGGGCGCTATCGCACCACCGACAACGGGCAAGCGGTGGACACGACCGGCAGCTACCCGTTCGCCGAGGGCACGCTGAGCTTCAGCGGCGCACCCGAGCTGATGCAGGACCTCGCGAACGGTACGCAGGCGCACCAGTGTTGGGCGAAGAAGATGACGAGCTACGCGCTCGAGCGCGACATCGTGGACGCGGAACGACCGGTGATCGAGTCGCTGGGCGCCGTAAGCATGGCGTCGGGCGGGTCACTCAAGCGGGTGATGCTCGCGCTCGCGCAAAATGACGCGTTCCGAAAGCGCGTCGGAGGTGCACAGTGACGCCACTTCGCAAACCGCAGCGCAAGCTGGTGAACCGGCGTGCCTTCCTTTATGGCGCGGGCGGCGTTGCGATCGGCTTGCCGTTCCTCGAGGGTTTACCCGAGCGCTCGGCGTGGGCGGCCGACGCAAAGCCGATCTTCACGTTCTTCATCTGCGCTGCTTGCGGCGTCGAGCCGAAGCGCTTCTGGCCGTCGGCCGTGGGCGCGCTCGACGGTTTGCTCTCGTCGGGCAAAGCCGTCGATGCTCTAGCCGATTACGCGCAAAACCTCCTGATCGTCAAAGGCATCAACTTCCCACTTACGGGGCCGACGGGCTGCGGACACGCGCAGGGACTTTCACAAGCGCTCACCGCTAGGCAGCCGACCGGAAGCGGAGGACAGGCCACCGCGACGGGGCCGTCCGTCGATTTTGTCATCTCGCAGGCCGTGAACCCCGCCGGCAGCGACCCGATGACGCTCTACGCAGGCAACTTGAGGAACGGCTACATCGCCGATCGGTTGTCGTTCGATGCCAACGCGAAGGTACGTGCCTCGGTTGACAACCCATACAAGCTCTATCAGAAGCTCACGGGACTCGCGGCGCCTGCTGGGAGCGGCGGGACTACGGGCGTCGGGGGGAGCGCGGGTATGGGTGCGTCGAACCCCATGGCCGAGGAGCTGGTCGAGAAACGCAAGAGCGTGAACGACCTCGTGCGCGGCGAGCTCAATTCACTGATCCAGAATCCGAAGCTCAGCTCGGCCGACAAGCAACGCCTTCAGCAACACTTCGACGCCATCCGCGACAGCGAGAGCACCATGATGCAGATGGGCCAGCAGATGGCGACCGTCGGCTGCACGCTCGACGGCATCGATACGTCCGTGTACGGCGCGCTTTCGAGCTGGAAATACAACCCGACGAACGTGCCGAACGGTGGCATCGAAAACATCGTGGAGCTCCACATGGGGCTCGTCGCGCTGGCGTTCGCTTGTGACTACAACCGCACCGGCACGCTCCAGTGGGGCGACGGGACCGATCACACTGTTTATCAAGTGCCCTCGAACCAGACGCTCGGCAACTGGAACTTCCATTACATCAGTCACCGCACGCAATCCGACAGCGCCACCGCCATGAATTCGACGGCAGAAGCCGCGCACGCCGAAATCGACCAAGTGCGCATGACCACCCTGGCGAACTCGCTGAAGCACTTTGCCGAGCGTGGACTGTCGGACAATGCCGTCATCGTTTGGACCAACCATGTCGCCGAGGGCAACCACACGATGAAGAACGTCCCTTTCATCCTGTGGGGCAACGGCGGCGGCGCGATTAAGCAAGGCCAATACGTGGACGCGGCCGGGGCCACGAACGGCCAACTCTACAATACGCTCGTCACCGCGGTGACGGGCGAGCCTAATCCGAACTTCGGCTCGAGTAACGGAAAGGATCTTCCCGTTGTCCACACGTAGCTCAGCGCTGCTGCTCGCTCTTTGCTTCGTCACGTCTAGCTTGGTGTGCTGTTCGACGGATACGCTGAACACCGACCAGACGTCGCCGGGAAGGGGCGTCGGCGACAGCGGTACGGGTGGCGGGAACATTCCAAGTGGTGGCAGCGCCTCAAGCGGCGGAGCTGGCGGCAGCGGCGGAGGCGCCGGTTCGTCTGCTGCGGGCAATGCGAGCAGCGGGGCGAGCGGGGCGCACGCAGGCACTGGCAGTGTTGTGGGCGGAAACGGCGGAACCGGCGGCTCGAGCGCGGCCGGAGCGTCAACGGGTGGAGGCGGGCGCGCGGTCGCGGGCGGCCCGGCCACGGGCGGCGCCGGCGCAGGCGGCCGTAACGCAAGCGGCGGATCCGCAGGAGCTCAGGCAGGAGCAGACGGCGGCGGCAGCGCGGGGACGGGTAGCTCGGTCGCGTCGAAGCCGAGCCCCGGTTGCGGCAAAGGCGGGCGTCCTTCGGGCGGCAAGGTCGAGGTCGCGAACACGTCGCTCCACATGTTCCCGGCGGACTACGACGGCACGAAGCCGTATCCGCTCCTGATCGCGCTCCACGCGTGCGGCAACCCCAACAGCGAATTCGTGAGCCTGACGAACGGCACTGATTTCGAGACCGGCTACGTCCGCACGTTCCCGAACACGCCGGACAGCGGACAATGCTGGAGCAACTACAGCGGTGACGTCTCGCGCATCACGTCGCAGTACGACGACATCATGCAGAACTACTGCGTCGACGAGAACCGCGTCTTCGCGATCGCGCACAGCTCCGGTGCGCAGCTGCTCGTGAACATCCTGTCGCACAAGAGCGACGCGGACCATTTGAATCTCAAGGGCATCTCGCCGGTCGCCGCGGATCCATACAACGTCGCCGTCCCGATGCCCGTCCTCTACATCGACGGTAAGAACGACAACCAGCGGAGCGCCGACTCGGCGAAGAACGCCGTCGCGAAATTCCGGATGTCGAACGCCTGCGCGGACACGTCGATGCCTTACTCGTCCGTGATGACGTGCAACAGCACGGACTCGGGACATCCCAAAGTCGACCCGGGTTGCATCATCTACGATGGCTGCGTCGTTCCGACGATCTGGTGCTCGCACAACGACCCGAGCTACAGCGGCACCGAGCACGGCGTGCCGTGCTTTGCGATGCAGGCGATGGTCGACTTTTTTGGCAGTCTGAAATGACGCTCCTTGGCCGGAACGCGCCGTCAAAGCCGTCCTGCGAGCGCTTATAGAAACGTGAGCCCGCGGAGCTTCGTGGCGGCCCGGGTCGGACGACGGCGCCCATCTCCCCACACGCAGCCATTCTTGCGATATCGAGCGCGGCCAGCTACCCTCGTTGGCGATGTTTCAGGCCGGCAAGTGGCAACTTAAACGCTTCAGCCTGTTCGAGCTGGGTTTGCTCATTTTTGGCGCGTCTCGTTGTTTGCCGGATTTCGACGGCCTGAAGCACGCAGGCGTCGAATGCGACGATGGGAACTGTTCGGCAGCCGGAACCGCAGGCGGCGGAGGGAAGGCTGGCTCGTCGGGCTTTGCTCACGGTGGGATGGCAGGCCGAGGAGCAGGCGGCGACACGCCTGAGTCAGGCGCGAGCTCAGTCGCAGGGAGCGACGCAGGCGGTGGTGGCGAGGGTGGTGAGACGCCGAGCGCCGTCGGTGGCGCCATGAGCCACACGGGTGGATCCGGCGGCACAGGTGGCAAGGGCGGCCGCGGGGGCGCAGGTGGCAAGGGCGGCGGTGCGGGTGGAACGACCGGCGGAACGTCGTCAGCCGGCGCGGGCGGAACCTCCGGCGTGGTCGGCGCGGAGGGCGGCATGGCGGGTGAAGGCGGCTGCCCACAGCGCTCGCCGGCCGCGCTCTTCAACTTCAGCACGTCGCTCGCGCCCACCAGCGGAGCTTGGACCGAGTGGTCGACGTACGCCGAACCGACCGACACCGCCTTGACCATTCACGGCAGCACCGTGGCGTGGAGCGGGGATCCGGGCCGCGGCGGCGACGCGGGCGTCCTCGCATTCACGATTCCGTTCTCCGACTACGGCGATGGGTCGCAAACGCAACAGCGCAAGGTGATGGCCCTCGTGAATTCGCCGCACGAAGACTGGACATGCCGATCGTCTCTGCACGCGTGGGTGCGCGTGCCGTTACCCGCCGGCGCGGCCGATTTCGGCTACCTCCAGGGCCTTCAGATCAACGCGTCGTCGACCTTCCTCGCAAACTACGACTCGTTCATTTCCCAGTACTACGACTTTCCCACGTGGGGCGATGGAGACTGGCATGAGCTCGTCCTCAAGCTGCCCGCGCAGCCGGTGTCGCCTCCGCCACAGGTCGGTGCTTATCAGCCCACGCAAGTCGTGCAGCTCGGTGTGCAGCTCATCGGCAAGACGAGCGCCTCGACAACCCCCGTGACTACCGTCGTCTACATCGACGACATCACCCTCGAATGACCCGCGACCCGCTCCTCGCACGCTCCGAATGTTCTTCCGTGTCCGACAACGTTGAACCAAGCCGGCGTCGGCCCGGCAGGAGGTACCCTTGAAGTTCCCATCGAATCATGCCGCTTCGTCGTTTCTGATGGCGCTCCCGTTGGTCGCCGTGGCCTGCTTCACCGCGTGCGGGAGTGACGATGACGATTCAGCCAATCCGCCCGCCACGGGTGGCAGTGGCGCAAAGGGGGGGACCGGCGGATCTGGGGGGAAAGGGTCGGCGGGTAAAGGTGGCTCGGCAGGTAAGGGTGGCTCGAACGGCGCGAGCGGTGGCACGGGCGCAACTGCCGGCAAGGGCGGCAGCAACGGCAACGGCGGCACCGGTGGTACGGTCGACGGGACCGGAGGCAGCTCCGCGGGCGCCGCAGGTGCGGGCGAAGCCGGCGCTGCAGGCGAGGCCGGTGGCGCCGCGGGTGAATCGAGCAGCACTGGCGGTTCGAGCGGCACTAGCGCTTCGGCCGGTATCGGCGGTGCGAGTGGCAGGGGCGGGTCTGCTGGCACGAGCGGGTCGAGCGGCAAAGGTGGTTCGGCTGGCACTAGCGGTTCGAGCGGCACTAGCGGTTCGAGCGGCACTAGCGGTTCGAGCGGCAGCGGGAACGCTGGGAGCAGCGGGACGAGTGGAAGCGGCGGCAGCGCGGGCTCGAGCGGGAGCGGCGGGACCGCGGGCTCGGGTGCGGGCCAGGCTGGTGCCGGCGGTCAAACCGGCGGTTGCCCGGCGCAAACCGCGAGCGTCCTTTACGCGTTCGACACGTCGAGCGTCAGCGGGTGGGAATTTTATCCCTCGACGACGACTGGTGCGATCACGCAGAGCGCGAGCGAGGGCAACGCCGCGGCGGGCGCGCTGTCGTCCGCGATCACCCTGCCGGGTTACGGCAGCGGCGTCACGACGCAGGTCAACTTCAACGCCGATTGGACATGCCGCACGACGCTGAGCGCGTACGTCAAGCTCGAGACGACGAACCCCGACCTGCTCTACTTGAACGGGCTCGGGTTCGCGATTCAGTCGAACGGCTATGCGGTCTACAGCGGCACGTACATTGGGATAAGCACGCTCGCCGACGGTGGTTGGCACAAGATCACGCTCGATCTCGTGAACACGAGCCCCGCGCCCGTGCTCGGCAACGTGAATCAGATCGCGTTCGTCTTGAACCCTGAAGGAACGCAGCCGGGCAGTGAGCCCGCGACGCCTCCGGCCACGACGCTTCTCGTGGACGACATCACCCTCGAATGAAACTCGAGCGCAGGGCGCCCTCTGCATTCACGCCGCACGGGGCGCCGCTCGACCTACAGGCACTCGGGGCGCATCACCTTGATGCCGTCGTTGGCGACGAAGAAAGGCGGCTCGCAGTTTGGGACTTTCGAGGTTGGCACGGGGGTGCTCTTCGCGGCACTTGGCCGCGTGGCGCCGAGCTCGACGCTGCGTCGTTTCTGGGCGGAACGGCGCACTCCCTCGCGTGGCGCGCCGTTCGGCGCCGGATTGGGTGCGGGCGGCTGATCCTCGGAGAGGTGCGCGGCCGTCGGCGCTGCGACTATCGGCTCGGTCGGCACGACCGGCGATGCCGGAGAGAGTCGTGGCTCGCGGTGCAACGGCAGCGTGCCGTGCGGGCGATCGGTCCCCACGAGCTCCCTGCCGAGCGTTTTCACTTCGAGCACGGCACCGAGGAGCAAGAGGCCCGGCAGGGCGAGCCGCAGACGCTTCGCACGTCGTTCGTTCCGAGTTCCCTCCAACTGGGTCCAGATCTTCGTCGTGTCGCTGCGCTTTGCCGCCGCGGCTCCGGGGCTGGCACGGGGCCCCGACGCGGAGGGCTCGTCCGTGCTCGCGAGCTCGAGCTGTCGCTCGACGAGGGCCTTGAGTTCGGCGCGCCTGTCCTCGAAAAGCGCGGAGATGTGTCGCGCGAGGTCCCGCTGGTTCGCGTTCCGACCGAGTCGATCGCAGTAAGCCTCGACGTCCAGCTGGAGCTCGAGCGCCGTGCGATAACGCGTGCTCGGTTCGGTTGCGAGCGCTCGCATGACCATCCGATCGAGGTCGCCGTCGCAATGGGGGTTCACGCTGAGCGGCGACGGGACCTCGCCGTTGATCACCCTTCGCATGATCTGGGCGTCGGGCGTGTCTTTCCACAGCGAGCGGCCCGTCGCCGCCGCCCACAGCATGCAGCCGACGGCGTAGACGTCGGCGCGTCGATCGACGCTCTCGGCGACGATGTGCTCGGGCGCCATGTACGCGAGCTTGCCCTTCATGACGCCGGTCGCCGTCTGTGTCGACGAGGTGGCGGCCTTGGCGATGCCGAAGTCGAGCACCTTGACCTGTCCCTCGTAGCTCACGAAAACATTCTGTGGCGACACGTCCCGGTGCACGAGCTCGAGCGCGACGCCGTTATATGCGTGGAGTTCGTGCGCGTAGTGCAGCCCTTCGAGGACCGACGCGATGACGCGCAGGTGCAGCTCGAGCGGCAGCGGAGCCCCCGCCTGTTCGCCCCGCGTGAGCACGGCGGCGAGCGACTGGCCTTCGAGGTATTCCATCACGATCACGTGGCGGTCTCCCTCGGTTCCGACCTCGTACGTTTGCACGACGTTCGGGTGATTCAGCTGAGCGGCGAGGCGCGCCTCGTCGAGAAACATCGATACCGCGTAAGCCTCTGCGGAGAGAGCGTGCGCGAGTGCTTTCAAGACGACCAGCTTGTTCACGCCACCGGGCCCTTGCGCCACGGCGAGATACACATTGGACATCCCACCGCGACCGAGCTCGGAGAGGACGCGATAGCGACCCACCCGCAGCACGGGCGCGTCGAAGATCTCGGTGCTGTCGTCGTCGTCCATCACAGGCGGCTCGGGTCCGAATCCCGACGCTTCATATTACCCCCGGAGATCCATGATGCATCGCTATTCGCTCGGTTCGTTCGTCGGCGCACTATGCGGTGCGCTCGTATGGTCGGTTGGTGCTCTCGCGGAGGAGCCCGCCGCGACGAACGCTGTCGACTCCGAGCATACGGCCACTTCTCCCTCTGACGACAAGCTCGCGTGCGCTCAAGCGTTCGAGAACGGTCAACGAGAACAGCAAGTGTCGCATTACGTCGCTGCGAAACGCGAGCTCACGAGGTGCGTCAACCCGAGTTGCGGTGACGCGCTCCTTCGTGAGTGCTCCAAGATCTACAGCGACGTTGAGGCCGCACTGCCGACCATCGTCCTTGCCGCACGCGATACGGACACGAAGGGTGACGTCTCGCGGGTGCGGGTGACCATCGATGGGCTTCTGCTGGCCGAGCAGGTCGACGGACGCCCTCTTCCGGTCGATCCCGGCTCGCATCGCCTACGTTTCGAAGCCGTGGGGTACGCCCCGATAGAAGAGAGCATCACCATCCACGCCGGCGAAAAATACCGTCAACTGAGCGTCGAGTTGGGCACGCCGAAGCCGGTCGCCGTGCTCGGCGCTGCGCCCGCCGGCGGCGGCGCATCCCGGAGTCTTCAACCCGATGACGGGGCCGAGGCCGCGCGCAAGATCCCGCTAGCGAGCTACGTGCTCGGTGGCGTCGGCATCGCCGGCGTTGCCGGTTTCGTCGCGCTGAACCTGGTCGGCGCGCACGATTACGACGGCTTGAAGCACGGCTGCGGGGCAAGCACGGGCTGTTCGGGTGCCGACATCGATCCCGTGCGGACGAAATACTACCTTTCGTATGTTTCGCTCGGCGTGGGCGCCGCAGCGCTGGCGGGTGCCGTCGTCGTCTACCTCGTTGCTCCGACGCGCGGGCGCGACCAAGCGCTCTACGTTGCGCCGAACGGCAGCGGCGTCGATGCTCGCTATTTCATGAGCTTCTGAACGATGCCAAAGTCGCGCAGCACGGTGTCGTCATGCTGCGCGTCGTTGGCGAGTAGGACGAGTGTTCACTCAGCGCGGAGGTTGTCGAGGTAGATCGGATCGGTGCCGGCGTTGCCGAGAAAAACGTACAGGTTGTGCACCGAGGACAGATCGGTCACGCCGCAGTCGAGCGCGGTGAGATCGACGTCGAGGGTCGCCGTCGTGTCGGCATTCACGAACGGAAAGGTACCGCCTGTGCAAAACGTGAAGGCGTCACCGACCTGAAGTGCCAGCTCCGTGGACGTCGGTGACCCGGTGGTCTTAAGGTCCCACTTCACGTGCGTCTTCCCCGCGAGGCTGATCGGTGCGCTGTATTCGCGACCGAACCAGCCGCCGCTGCCGCTGGGCGTCACCTTCAGGCTAAAGCTGCCGTCCGTCGCGTAGTCGGCGCTCTGCTCGACCGTGCCCGCGCTCGGGTTGAAGCTGGCGGGCGCCCAACCCTCGACGCCGGTCTCGAACGAGAAGAGCGGAGGCGGTGCCGAGAGCGCGCGCACGTCGTCGATGTAGATCGGGTCCGGTCCGCCGTTGCCGCCGAACACGTAAATGGCGTGGACTTTGCTGAAGTCGCAAGCGAGTGCCGTCAAGTCGGCGCTCAACGTCGTGGTCGTGTTGGCCGCGATGAAGGGGAACGTGTTCGGGCTGCAGAATTGGAAGTCGTCGCCCGTCACGATCGCGATCTCTTGTGAGCTCGGCGAGCCGGTGGTCTTCACGTCCCAGCTGATCTCACCGACGTCGCTGAGGTCGATCGGCGTCGAGAATTCGATGCCGAACCAGCCGCCGCCGGTCGGCGCGATGCGCAACGAATGCGTGCCGTCCGTCGCGAAATCGGTACTCGAAGACGTCGTGCCGGCGCTCGCATTGAAGCTAGCCGCCTGCCAGCCGTCGGTCCCCGTCTCGAATGAGTAAAGGACGCGGGGTGCGCCGGCCGGCGACGCTACCGTCACGACGAGCTCGGCGGCGCCGGACACGCGTCCGCGGTCGTCGCTCACCGTATAGGTGCCGTGCGCTTCGCCCACGAAGCCGGCGGCGGCCGTGAATTCGACGCTGCCGTCAGCGCGCGCCTCGAGGGTGCCGCCCGTGACCGCCAGCGTCAGCTGTTGGCCGGCCGTCACGGGGTCGAGATCGATCGACCCAGGGACAATCATCGCGCCGTTGTAAGCGACGTCGTTGACGATCGGCGTGAGCACGACGCCTTGGCCGCTGTGCGTTTGCGCAACGTCGTCGTCCGCGACAGGCGCGAACGGGAGCTCCCGGTCGGCCGTCATCATGGCCGAGAAGTGGCTGTAGGCGCTGCACACGGGGCTCGGGCAATACACCGTGAAGCCGTCGGCGTCTGGATAGAGCGTTCCGTCGTCCTGGACGCCCGCGAGCATCCAGTAGAGGGCGCCGTTACCGCCGACTTGGAACGCCGTGTCGGTCCAGAGCTTGTAGTTCGGATTGCGGAGCGTCTTGTCCACCAACCCGAACTCTCCAAGCATGGCCGGCTTGTGCAGGGCTAGCGCGTCCGCGAAATGCCGCTCGATGAACTCCTGACCCCATTCGACCGTCTGCCCCCAGCCGTCGGGGTAGAGATGAAACGACATCACGTCGATGTTCGGCAGCCGTGTGAGAGCCAGCGTGTCGACGCCGTCGTCACACCGGTCGATGAAGTTCGGCGCGCCGGGGATGCAGTAAAAGCCCTCGTCGCCCACCGAAACGAGATGGTGGTCGTCGAGCCGCTTGATGAACGTCGACATCTCGTTCGCCCAGCTCGTGATGGTCGTAGCCGAGCAAGTCGTCGAACGTGGGTAGACGCCGCTTCCGCCGCAGCGGGGCTCGTTCGCGAGCTCCCACGTCATGATCGTGGGGTCGTCTTTGAGCTTGATGCCGGTGTAGGGGTTCTTGTGGTCGAGGATGTGGGCGACCCAGTCCTTGTACCAGCCCCGGATCTTGGGGTCGGTGTAGAACTGGTCGTGAAATTGGTCGCCGGCCCAGGCGACGTACTGATCCATGCCGCCGAAGTCCGACCAGTTGTTCGTGAGCGGAAGCACGAGCTTGATCCCCAGCTGTGAAGCCTTGAACACGACGTAGTCGAGATGCTGCAGGCCGTCTGGGCCGTCGTTGAACGCCGGCGCTGAATCGTTTAAGTAATGATAGTAAACGGCGCCGTCGGCCTTGCCCTGAATCGATCCGCTGCCGTCCTTTTGACCGATGTCGATGAACGCCCAGGTGCGCAACACCGTGAAGCCTTGATCATCGGCGTCGCCCAAGACGTCGTCGACCATGAACTCGGACTTGTAAGCCGAATAGTAGTTATTGGCGCCCGCGAAGCGAAACTCGTCGCCGCCGAGGAACAGGCGCGACCCCGCGCGCCTCACGAAATCGTGCTTCGGCTGATGGGGGTGAGGGTGATGGTGCCCGAAATGTCCTAACCCAAAGGTATGATGATGTGGGTCCTGTGGACCGAAGCGATGATTGCCCCCGAGGTGATCGACGTACCGTCCCTGGTCCGTCCCACAAATGAGTGCAGCCGGCCCCGCTGCGGCGGCTGACTCCGAAAAGTCGCCAAAACTTCCAGCAAGAGTCAGTAGCAAGCCGAAACCACCAGCACGCAATACGCGTCCGCCGTTCATGCCTTCGCTCCCTTTGGTTGGATCCCCCCAACGCTCTATACACTACACGAAGTGGCGAGTTCGCACTAGTGGCTTTCGAAAAGTTCACATTTGAGAACTCCAATGAAGGTGGCGCACTTCACCCACGAGGTATGTACTTGTGGACGAAACGCTCTACCAGCCGAGCGACGTGCGAAGTCGCGCGGCGAGCAGATCGCCCATGGCCTGCTGCGCGGCTTCGTTCGGGTGCTGATTGCAAGCCGTGTTGTTGTTCGGCACCGAGCTGAAGCTCAAGAGCTCGACGTTCGACTCGCCGTCGCCAGCGAGACCCGTGATCACCTGATTCAACGCCGTGGCCCGGTCGCCGCCGTACATGTCGATCAAGACGAAACGCGCGGTGGCGTATTTCGTGCGCACGTGCTCGACGAAAGCGACGTAGGCATCGACGTACGGTTGCCCGGGGTTCCCGCTGCCGAAGTCGTTGGTGCCGAGATTGACGATGACGGCCTGCGGTGAGAACGCGGAGAAATCCCAGGCGCTTTGATCGTTCGGCACGGCGAAGTCGTAGCGCGCCGGCATGGTCGGATCGCTCGCCGAATAGCTTCGATACACGCCGATCCCGGACCAGGCGATCGTGACGACGTCGGCGCCCACGCTGCGTGCGGCGACGGAGCCGTACGCGAGGTAGTTGTTCGTGAAGGCGTCGATGTTCGGGCTACAAGTCGTCGAGGTGCCCTCGACGCCCGCCCCGACGGAAAGCGAATCACCGATGACTTCGATACGGCGGTCGGGCTCAACCGCCGGAGCCAGCAGTCCGCCGCCCGCGCTGAAGCTCGTGAGACCGCCGAACTCGGTGACGCCCATCGACGCCTCGGTGTTACGCCACACGACGAGGTCGTGGTCTCCGTCGCCGAGGCCGGTCGCGAGCGCGAGCGACGATTGCCCCGAGCTCGTCGTGAGGGTCTTCGGCGTGCCGCCGTCGACGACGACGGTGAAGCGGTTCTTGTTGTTACCGTCGTTCACGTTCATCGACACCTGCGTGCCGCTGAAGCGCGCCTGGACGTTCACGCCCGGCCATGAGAATTTGACCGAACCGCTCGCGCCCGGCTCCGTGCGCCCCACGATGCGTACGGCCGGCGTTCCCAGTGAGCCTGACCCCGCGCCGCCACCGCGTCCCGCCGTCGTCCCGGCTCCACCGTTCGGAGCTCCACCGCTCGTGCCGCCACCGCGTCCCGCCGAGTCATTGCCTGCGCCTCCGTTGGCGCTTCCTCCGCGCGGCGCGCCGCCGCTCGCTCCCGCGTCGGAGCGCCTGCCCCCGGGCGAAGTTCCGCCGGCCGCGCCGCCCGCGCCGCTGCGGCCTCCGCCGCCGGCTCCAGCCAACTGAGTGGCGCTACCAGCGCTGTTGCCGGACCCCGTTGGGGAACCGCCGTTCGCGCTGGCGCTCTGACCGCCCGAGTCGCCTCCTCTGCCAGCGTTCTCGGGAGCGCCTGCGCCGCCGCCGGCGTTCATCTCGAGGGAACCATCGTGTCGCGTCCCCGGCGTCTCGTCCGAGTGACCGCAAGCCACGGACGCGAGCAACGCCGCCGCCTCGAGAACGACGCGACGAGCAAACCGGGCTCGAGAAGGGTGCTGCATCTTGCGCTTCAATCAAAGAGAATGCTTGCCGAGGCCGATGCTGCAGTCGACGACCTGAACGGAGACGGGCAGCCAGCCTTGCTGGCCCACGTTGGTTCCCAGATTCGAGATGTCGCCGAGCCCGCTGCAACTGAGGTCGATGTGCTGGGCCTGTTTCGACGTGCACCAGCCGGACGCCGAGGAGACGTTGGTCGTGTGGTTGTGGGGGCAGGCGTCGATGTTTTGAACGACCACGTAGCTCGTCGTGCTGCAGGCCGAGTTGTGACTGAAGCCGCTGCTGTCCTTATAAGTGCTGCTCGGATCACATTTCACGGCGACGCAGATCCCGCACGCGCCGTTGGAAGAGATCTCGTCGTTGCATGAGGGTCCGCCGCACGTGGAAGTCGTGCTGCCGCTACATGTGCATGCGCTCGCGTTCCCGTTGACGGTCCAGAGATCGCTGAGATCGCCGAGAGCGGCGTAGTAGCTCGCGTTGTCGGCCTGGCCCGCACTGTACGAGCTCAAGGTCACCTTACGCGGCCCGTTCCCGAGCACGCAGGTGTACGTACTGATCGGCGTGTGATCGCTGAAGTTCGCGCTGTACGACACGCAATCGCCCGAGGTTACGTCGCCGTACATCGTTGCGACGTACCCGCTCGTCCAAGCACCGAGGTCGCCCGTCGACATCGTGCCGCCGCTGCCGCCGCCCGCGCTTCTGCCGGCCATGCCTCCCGCTGCGCTTGCTCCGCCGCCGCCGCCCCCGCCGCGACCTGCCCCCGATCTACCGGCTGCTCCAGTGCCGCTTTGCCCGCCTCCGCTCGTCGACGACCCTGCATTACCGAGAGCATTCCCGCCTTCGCCGGCTCCAGCGACGGCAGGATTCCCTCCAGTGGCGCTACGGCCGCCCGCGCCGAATGCGCCTCCTGCTCCCGACTGGCCCGCCCCACCCGCTGCCGGCAATGCTCCCCCGGCACCCGCTCGTCCGCCCCCTGGTCCTCCTGCGGTCGTGCCAGCGCCCGCGAAACCGCCCGTTCCCGTGCGCGCGCCGCCCGTCCCCGCATGACCGCTGACAGCCGACATCGAGCCGCCGAATGACGTTGGCGACCCGCCCTGCGCGTTCGCACTCTGGCCGTCGACCTCCGAGTCGGGCGTGCTTGCTGCCGAACAAGCGGAGCTCAGCAGCACGAACGTGGTCGTGAGGACGATGCGAAGGTTTGGCATTCAGCTCAGAGATCCGTGCCGCTTGGCGTGCGCTTCGGCTGCCGGCGCATCCAGCCACGAGTCCGAGCGCTGCCTCAGCCTCGGACTTGCCAGCTGCCGCTCGTACATGTCGAAGAGCCTGCTCAGCGCCGCCTTGGCAACTGCGTACGGATCCTCCGGCGGCCTCGGCGTCTTCTTGCGAGGGCGAGTAGCCATTGAGGAAGGCTCCCATGCGGCCCTGCGATACGCAAACGCTTAATCGCGGTTTTCTTCGTACTAAAACGTTTCAAACAGCGGCGAATGCGCGCTTGGTCTTTCGCCGGTTCCCGCGCGCTTGGTGCTACGGATCGAAACAGTCCACGCGCGGATCGCCCCAGCTCGCGCGGTCCCAGGCGAGGGGATCCTGGTCGGGCGGATCGTTGCCGTTCGTGACGATGAGCTCGAGGCGAACCTTGTCATCGATGTTCAGGTCGAGGTCCTGCGGTGGATCCGTCCCGGTAACGCGGTCGCTCTCGAAGAGCAGCTCGCCGTCGGCGACGACCCGGAACGCGACCGAGCCGTTGCCTTTGGTCAGATCATCGATGCCGACTGTTGCTCGGAACCGCGTGCAATTCTTGGCGAGGCGGTACACGACGCGTGACGGTGCGGCGACGCCCAGCCCTTGGGTAAAGCTCGTCCCGCCGAGAGAAATCGTCGAGCCATCGCCTGCCGCAGTCGCACCCACGTTGGTATTGCGCTCGACGGGCCCGAGGCCGTTGGCCGCGTAAATCCAGGGAAAATCGCCCAGGTGCACGCTGCCGCGCGGGTGCGTGGGCTCGCTTCCGCTGACCTTCAGCATCACGGCGTCGTGAGCTGGCACGGTGACCGCGTAGGGATCGCTGAAGCTGCCGAGGTCCGCCCGTTGCCACAGGTCCCGCACCGTCGCTTCGCCGGCGCGCAAGCCGACGGTCGGCCAATCCAGTGTCGTGGCGACCGCCGGGTTCGTCCCGCGGTTGATGATCGCGACGGCACGGACTCCGCTTTCGTTCAGGGGCTTGGCCCAAACCTGGAGATCACCGTCCGTTTTTACCGGGACGCCCTGGAAGCCGAGGTAGTCCTGATCGACCGCGATGACGTCCGCGTTCGTGAGCGTCGCGCGCGTGGTCTCGCTCATCGACCCGAGGTCGTTACCCGCGATGAGCGGCGAAGCCATGATCGCCCACAGACTGAAGTGCGCTCGCCCTTCTGCGTCGGCGACGCGCCCCACTTCGAGCATGTCGGCGTCGTTCCAGCCGTTCGGGCCCGCGTAGGCGGCGAACTTCGAATTCGCCTTCGCGATCGCGAGGATGGAATGCTCGGTGTTCTCGTCACCGAAGCTCGCCGTGATGTCGGAAGTCGTGCGCCAAAGCTGCCCCGTGCCGACGCCCCATTCGTAAAAGTTCCAGGCGCAGATGCTGTAGGTGATCGGGCGTCCACTCGCGTCGAGCGCCGTCCGCATGTCCTGGTATTGCGCCTGTTTGATGCTCCCGGTCTCGTCCGCCGAGCAGTTGTCGTACTTGAGGTAGTCGACGCCCCAGTTGGCGTAGGACTGGGCGTCGACGGACGTATGACCCTCGGAGCCCGCGCGGTGAGCGCAGGTCTCGGTCCCGCGGTCGGAGTAAATGCCGAGCTTCAGCCCACGCTCGTGCACGTAGTCGGCGAGGGAGGCGATGCCGTCGGCGAAATCCGGATCCAAGCGCACGGTGCCGTCGTCGTTCCGCTCGGAAGGTTGATCCGTGTTCGCGCCGGGGACCGGAGCGGCCCAGCCATCGTCGATGTTGACGTATTCGTAACCGGCGTCGCGCATTCCGCTGTCGACGAGTAGATCCGCGGAGGCTCGGATGTCTGCGGCGGTGACGTTGGCCGCGAAGCTATTCCAGCTGCTCCAACCCATCGGGGGTGTGGGCGCGAGGCCGTCGGCTTTGGCGCGCGGCAAATCGTCGTCGAGCTCGGGGGCAGGCGCCGGCACGCCGTCCCTACCCCGCGGGTGAGGCGCAGCGTCCGTCGAGCAGCCCGCACCGAGGAGTGTCGCGACGAGCGCGAAGGCCGATCGCCGGCGAGGTGAGGCCGCGCACGTCGCGAAGAGATATGTCATGGCTGGACGATTCCGCGTTTCCGAAACATGCGGGCACGCTTGCGAGAAGGCCTGTTACTGAGTAACTTAATCGATTAAGTGAGGCGTGGCAACGACCTGCCTCGCCGCGTTCGCGCGCCCACACGCTGGGTGAGGCGAGGAGAAGTCATGCAGCTCACGCGCCACTTGTACCGCTTGCCGTTGGTCATGCTCTTGGGCACCGGCGGGTGCACGGCACAGATAACGGCGCCGAGCGCGCAGGAAGCAATCACCCCGGGAAGCGGTGGTAGCGTCGGAGGCGGCGCGAACGGCACGGGCGGGAACAACAGTTCGGTCAACGGCGGGACGGGCGGCGGCGCGAACAGTTCTGGCGCCGGTGCGGGTGGCTCCTCAGCGGGCCGCTCCGGTGGAACGTCGAGCGCGAGCGGTGGCACGGGGAGTGCGACCGCGTGCACGCCCGGAGCGCTTCCGTTTCGCGTCATGACTCGACTCAACCGCATCGAGTACGACAACACGGTGCGGGACCTGCTCGGGGACACGACGCACGCGGTCCTCGGGGCGCTCGACCCCGACAGCGGCGACGGCGGCTTCGACAACAACGCGGCAGCTCTGACGGTAAGCCCCGCGCTCAGCTCGCAATACGAAGCTCTGGCACTAACGTTGGCAACGAACGCCATGGCTGCAGGCAGCCCGGGCCGGAGCTCCGTGCTCGGTGACTGCAATACGCAAACTTCGGGAGAGGCGACTTGCGCGGGCCAGTCAGCGAATCAATTCGCGGCCCGCGCCTGGCGCAGACCGCTGAAAGCCGGAGAGGCCGACGCCTTGGTCGCCGTCTACACGCAAGCCCGTGCCGCTGGCTTCAACTTCGACGACGGCATGAAGTTCATGGTCGAAGCGGTGTTGCTGTCGCCGTATTTTCTCTTTCGACCCGAGCTCGACGCGACGCCCGATTCGCCTGCAGAGCATCCGGTCGACCCGTACGAGCTCGCATCGAGGCTCTCGTACTTCCTCTGGAGCTCGATGCCCGACGCCGCGCTGCTGGCTGCGGCCGCCGACGGCACGCTCGGGAGCGCCACCGGCGTTCGCGCTCAGCTCGACCGCATGTGGGTCGATCCGAAAGCCGAAGGCCTCTTCGCCCGCTTCCCAGGCCTCTGGCTCAACACGCAGAACGTGACGGTGTCGAAGACGCCGGCGCCCGACCTCTTCCCGCAATTCGACTCGTCGCTTCAGGCGGCCATGCAGACCGAGACGTCACTCTTCATGCACGACTTCATGACGACGGACGTGAACTTCATGGACTTCATGACGGCGAAGTTCACGTATCTGAACGCGAAGTTGGCCCAATTTTACAATATTTCCGGGTCGTTCAGCGACAGCTTCCAGCGCGTCTCACTCGACGGCAACGCGCAGCGTGGGGGCATCCTGACGCAGGCGTCGTTCCTCACCGTCAGTTCACTCGCGGAGCGAACGTCACCGGTTCGGCGCGGGCAATGGGTGCTCGCCCGTGTGCTCGCCGATCCGCCGCCGCCTCCTCCCAATATGGTTCCGCCGCTCGACAGCACTGCCGTCCCGGCCGGAGCAACCATGCGCGAACGCCTCGAGGCGCACGTCGCCAACAGCACGTGCGCGAGCTGTCACGCCGTGATGGATCCGATCGGGTTCGGCCTCGAGAACTACGACGCCATCGGCGCTTGGCGCGACACCGACAACGGCAGCCCTGTCGACGCCTCCGGGACGCTCGATACGGGCTCCTCCTTCACTGGCGGCATCGCACTCGAGGGCCTCTTGAGGCAGGACCCGCGTATGCCGGTGGCCGTCGTGAAATACCTCCTTTCCTACGCGCTCGGACGCGAGACGCAGGCGGAGGACGCCTGCGTCATCGCCGATTTGGCGCAGGCGTTCAACGGCGACGACCAGGGCCGCATGACCGCCTTGGTGCGGCGCGTGGCGGCTACCGACGCCATGTTGTCACGCCGTGGTGCGCCTTGAGCTCGCAGCCTCGATCACGTGGAGCGAACGATGTCGAATAGCAGGCAACGCTGGTTGGGAAGTCACCTGAAGCAGGTGAACCGACGCTGGTTCTTGGCGAGTGGCGGCGCGTTCCTCGCGCTCCCCTACCTCGAGTTCTTCGAAGAGAAAAAGGCGTACGCGGCGGGGCCAAAGCGTCTGTTCCTCTTTCACATGCCGGCCGGCTGCAACATGACGGCGTGGAAGCCGACGGGGACGGGCACGAGCTTCACGCTCAGCCCGACGCTGAAGCCGGTCGACGACGCTGGGCTCAAGCCGAAGGTGACGGTAGTCACGGGCACGAGCGCGATCGGCGGTCCGCGCGGACATACCTGCGGCATCTCCGGCGTGCTCACTGGGGTTCAGTGCGTGGGCAACAGCACCAACAACTCGATCTCGTGGGATCAGGTCGTGGCTCAAGCATGGGCGGGGCAAACGGCGCTCACGAGCCTCGAGCTCGGGACGACGCACAACACCGAGAATCCGAACGGCGAAAGCGGTTACAGCACCGTGTTGAAGGACAACCTAAATTGGTCGTCCGCGACGGTGCCCTTATCGCGCGAGATTGATCCTGCCAAGGCATTCACGCGCGCTTTCGGCGGCGTTACCGCGACGGGCGGCGGCACCACCGCGGGCGGTGGGAGCACGAGTGCAATGGACCCGAGCGCCGTCATGCGCAAGAGCGTGCTCGACCTGGTGCTGTCGCAGTCGAACGACCTCATGGGCAAACTCGGGACCTCCGACAAGGAAAAGCTCGACCAGTACCTGACCGGCTTGAGCGAGATCGAACGCACGATCAAGACCATGCCGACGGCGGGCTCGATGGACCCCGTCACGGCCAGCTGCAACCCCGGCGCAGCTCCGGGAAGCCCGGCCGACATGCAGGCGCACGTGAAGGTCATGCTCGACATCATGGTCAACGCCTTCATGTGCGACGTAACGCGCGTCGGTACCTTTGCCTACGAGCACACGACGACCGAGATTCGTCACACCTGGCTCGGGGTCAACGTCGGGTATCATTCGAGCGTCACCCATCACAACAACGACGCCACGGCGCTCGCAAACTATGCGACCGTGAATCAATGGCTCGTGAGCCAGTTCGTGTACGCGCTGCAGGCGCTCGACAAAATTCAGGACGGCGACGGAACCATGCTCGACAACATGGTTTGCATGTGTTTCAGCGAGCTCAGCGACGGCAACTCGCACAGTAACCAGGACATGCCCGTCCTGCTCGCGGGCTCCGCGGGCGGCGCGCTGCAGACCGGCCGAGCCGTGGCAGGCAGCGGGAACATCGAGGGCATTTACGTCGCGCTCATGCAGGCGCTCGGAGTGAACCAGAGTTCCTTCGCTCGCGCGAAGTCGCCGCTCAACGGCTTGCTCGCCTAGCGCCGGTGACTGCTCGTCCGCCGGCACGCGAACACGACCAGCCCGACCGACAGCATCCAGAAGAGCGTCGGGTCGAAACCTCGGTTCGCAACCGCGCAGCCTGTCGAGTTCGCGGAGCTGCCCCCGCTACCGCCGGTAGCGGCACCCGAGGAGCTGATGCCAACGGCCCCCGTTCCGTTGCCCATCGCGACTGCGCCGGCCGAGCCGGGTGTCGCACTCGCCGCGCCCGCGGCCGCGCCGCCCGTGGCGGCAGTGACGGGCGAACCAGCCCCGAGCGCCGTGCACACTCCACCGAGACATGCCTGCCCGGCGCCGCAGAGGTCGCCGTCGTCGACCTCGCCGTTGCAATCGTCGTCGAGCAGATTGCAACGCTCCGCGCGCGGAGTGCCCGGCACGCAATCGGCGGCGTCGCAAGACGGGCCCTCGCGCTCGCACCAGCCGACACCGCAGCGCGGCCGCACGTATTCGTCCACGCGCCCGTCGCAGTCGTCGTCGAACAGATTGCAGATCTCCTCGGCACCGGGGTAGCGCGTGGGGTCATCGGCCGCGCAATCTCCCGGCTGGTTCGCATAACCGGCGAGCGGCAGGCAACCGATGACCGACGCGCCCGGCGTGACGCCGTAGAAACCGTCGCCGTCCGGGTCGGGGAACAACTCCTCCGCATTCGCACCGTCGTCGATCACGCCGTCGCAGTCGTCGTCCTTGCCGTTGCAGCGTTCAATGGCGCCCGGATGGACCTGATCGTGCCCGTCATCACAGTCGTCCGCGCTCGGCGCGTAGCCGGCGGGTGGCGGTTGGTCGGCACAGCCGAGCGTCGACGCGAAATCGGTCGCCCCGTAGCCGTCGCCGTCGGCGTCGAAATAGAAGGTCTGGGGCGTGCAGCCGAAGGTGTAGGGAAAGACTCCCTCTGTCGGTGCGTCGCCGGTCGAAGTGCCGTCGCCGTTCGCGGCGAGCGCATAGATATGGAACTCCACGGCGCCGGGCTCGAGTGGCGCCCGCCAAGTGAACGCGAAGTTCACGCTGTCGCTCGTTGCCGCCTTCGGACTCGACTGCGTGAGGGCGCCCGCGCTCAGCGTGAGGCCGTCGCCGCTTGTCGTGCCGAGCGTCCCGAGCGTGGGGCTCGCGACGAACATGCCGCCCACTTTCATGCCCAGCCGCGAGATCGTGGCCGTCAACGTCACCGTGTCGCCCAGTTCGATACTCGGCCGATCGGCACTCAAGACCAGCGTCGCTTGGAGGCCGCTGCCGTGGCAGCCCTCACAGCCGCTTGCCTGAATGCCGCGGCTATGTCCGAGCACGGGTGTTTCGAACCCGGCGAGCGACGCCATCCACACGCCGAAGGCGGTTGCTATCCGTATCGCTCTGGCTCGCCACGATGACGTCGGGTTCAAGACACCGTCGAGTCTGGCAAGGCTCGGCACCCATAAGGTCGGTCGGCGATGACGCACATCGCCGATCCGCGGCATGGTGTCGACTCGTGCTGCTCGCGCTCGGGTTGACACTTGCGGGCTGTCGCTCCACACGGAAGCCGACGCCGTACCCGAAGGCTTTGCCGGCCCGCTCGACGGAGCCGTACTTCGTGGTGCTGCCCGCCCCGAGCAGCACGGAGCCGCGCGCGCCTTTGCCGTCACGCGAGGCCTGTTGGCTCGACGTTCGCGGCGCGTTGAACCGCGAAATCACGGGAACTTATTACGCTTCTTCGCCCGCTCTGCCCATGACCGACGTGCAGGCCAGCTCGGATTATTGGTCGACCGACGCGGATCTCGGTCGCGTCATCGGCGCGCGTGTCCACGTTTTCGCCACGGATGCAGAGGCGCGCCTGAAGCTCGACCATGCCCTCGCCTCCGACCCACGGCAGATGATCCTGCGCCTGAGCTGCCTCACTGACGCTGGAGGGGTGATCCTGATGACGGGAAACCGTTCTCACTATCGCGACATTCCGTTCGGTCCTGGTCACTACCGTATCGGTTCGAGCGACATGGCTCGCGCAGTCCGCGGCGAGTTCGTGGCGCAGACCGTCCGCATCGGCAGACTCGACTATTACAAAACGCAGACAGGGGAGCTTCAGCTCTCACGCTTCGATCAGAAGGGGGCGGCCGGTTCGTTCACGCTGACGGCGGCGGCGGTCGCAGACGAGTCGACCATCACCGTCAGCGGCCGCTTCGATTTTCCGTGCGACCCGCTCGACGCGAGTCTGTGCGAGCCAAGCGTGACTCACCCGGACGGTGGAGGCTAGCCAGATTTGAGAATTTAGCGAGGACGTCGTTCGATCCAGCTTAATCGATTAATTAAAGTGGAATATGTCTATATTTGCGGCTCGAGGGCGAAGAAGTTCTCTCAAAAGTGATCCGTGGCCATGCGGGCGGGCATTGGCCCAGAGCGGTCCGCTTTCAAGCACCCGAGAGCGTGCCGCGGGCAAGACGAGCGTTGGCTCCTCTGCCGTCACAGAAAGGTCAACCTTCCATGCTCCTCCGCACGCTTGTCGGTCTCTTGCTCGCCGCACCCGTCTGCGCGTGCGCGTCGAAGGACAGTCCGCCCACGGATTCGGGATCAGGTCATCCGGGCACGGGCGCGACCGCAGCCGTAGGCGCCGGGGGGAGCGCGGGGCAGACGGGCGCAGGAGGGACGGGCGGTTCCAATGCCACCGGTGGCTCGTTGTCGACGGGTGGCTCCGTGTCGACCGGCGGCGCCACCTCGAGCGGGGGTACGGCCGGCTCGACGGCGACCGGCGGCTCGACGTCCGCCGCAGGGTCCACGTCAACTGGCGGCGTCGCAGGTACGAGCGGTTCCGGCGCCATGACGAGTGGTGGCCGGGGTGGTCGCAGCGCCGCGGGGGGCAGGGGCAGCGGCATGACGACGGGCGGGGCACCGGCGACAGGTGGTACCGGAGCAGGCACCGCCGGCTCTGGAGCTGGCGGCTCGCCGACAATGCCGACGATCACGGACGAGCTACCGGGCAGCGCCTGCACCCGTGATTTCACGGTACCTGCGTTCGCAGATCTAAAGACGAACGCAAAGATGCCCGATCCCTTCACGTTCCTCGACGGCTCGAAGGTGATGACCAAGGATGATTGGGTCTGCCGGCAGAAGGAGATCAACCTGCTCGCGCAGGCGTTCATCTACGGACCGAAGCCGGGGAAGCCCGAGACACTGAACGCGACTTTTAGCGGGAGCACGCTCACGCTCGACATGACCAACGCTGGCAAGAGCTGGACGTTGGCGGTCAGCATCAAGCTGCCGAGCGGTTCGGGCCCGTTCCCGGCCATGTTCGACGTGGATGCCGGAGCGCCGACTGGGGTCGCTTCGATCGGAGTCGGACTCACGTGGCTCACGACCAACGTGGCGGCGGCCGGCAGTGGTCGCGGCGCGAGCGGCAAGTTCTACGACTTCTTCCCGAACTCGAAGAAGACGGGCAGTTTGATGGCGTGGGCTTGGGTGGCGAGCCGGATCGTCGACGGCCTCATCGCCACGCAAGGCCAGCACAACATCGACGTGACGAAAATGTACGGGCTCGGCTGCTCGCGCAACGGGAAGACGGCGGCGACCATGGCGCTCTTCGATCAGCGTATCGCCATGGTCGCGATGCAGTCGCCCGGCTCGGGCACGACGAGCGGTTGGCGCATTGCCGACGCGCAAACGACCTCAGTGCAGACCGCGAGCGAGATCTACGGTGAAACGACGTGGATGGGCGACGATTTCGGTCAGTTCGGCAACGCCGTAAACAAGCTGCCGATCGACCAGCACGAAGTGCTGGCGCTCGCGTGGCCGCGTCCCATTCTCGTGCGTGAGGGTACGAACGACAGCTGGAATTGCCCCATCTGCGTTTATACGACGCTCAAGTACACCGAGCTCGTTTATGAAGCGCTCGGGAGCACGAACACGATCGGCTTCACGCACTACAACGGCGGCCATTGCGAGTCGGGTGGTCAGGAGTGGACGGACACGTACAACGCCTTCGTCAAGCACTACATCTTGCCTGCCGACGGTACGACCTCGACCGCGGGCATGTTCGACGAGAAGTTCACGTTCGACAAGGCCAAGTGGCAGGACGGCGATCTGACGCCAATCCCATGAAGCGGCGATTCGCTCGTATCTCTCTGGCCGCGGTCTGCTGCGGCGTACTCGCCTGTGCCACGGGCAATACCGCGAACACCGCAGCGGGTGGAGACGACACGCAAGGCGGCACGTCCGGTGCTGCAGCGAAGATGGGGTCGAGCGGCACGTCCGGTAACGCGGGCTCAACGCCGCTGTCCGGTGGCGGTCGCGGAGGTCAGTCGACAACCGGCGGTGCCGGCGGTGGTCCAGCTGCCGGCTCCCCGTCGGCCGGAGGCTCGGTTTCCGAGGGCGGCTCGACGTCGACCGGCGGTGGAGGCAGCGGCGGAGGCCCCGCGGGCGGCGGCCGGTCGTCCATGATGAGCGCGGGGCAGGCTGGGACGAATCAGGGCGGAGGACCGTCGAGCGGCGGCGCCGGCGGATCCGGGGGGCGGAGCGGTGGTGCCGCCGGCGGAGGCGTGGCGGGTACGTCCTCAGGCGCGAGCGGGAGCGGCGGCGGTGCGACCTGCGCGCTGCCGACCAAGTTCAAGTGGACATCGACGGGCCCTATCGCACAGCCGAAGTCCGGCTGGGTCTCGCTCAAGGACTTCACGAGTGTCGTCTACAACGGGCAACACCTGGTCTACATGTCGATGCACGACGACGCGAACTACGGCTCCGCGATGTTCAGCTTCGCGGATTGGCCGGACGCCGCGACCGCCACGCAGACGAAGCTCTCGACCTCGACCGTCGCGCCGACGCTCTTCTATTTCACGCCCAAAAATACGTGGATTCTCGCCTACCAGTGGTGTGCCGCGAAATTCTGCTACGCGACCTCGACCGATCCCACGAACCCTTCGTCGTGGTCCTTCGGCAAGACGCTCTTCAACGGCGACATCACGAATTCGAGTACGGGTCCCATCGACCAGACGGTTATTTGCGACGCCACGAACTGCTACCTGTTCTTCGCCGGCGACAACGGCAGCATTTACCGCTCGTCGATGGCGATCGCCAGCTTCCCGGGGACGTTCGGCGCGCAGACGACGGTGATGAGCGACACGTCGGCAAACCTGTTCGAAGCGGTGCAAGTCTACCGAATCAAGGGCGCGAACCAATACCTGATGCTCGTCGAGGCTCAGGGCAGTAACGGGCGCTACTTCCGCTCCTTCACGGCGACGGACCTCGGCGGCTCCTGGACACCGCTCGCCGCGAGCGAGAGTAGCCCCTTCGCGGGCAAGGCGAACGTCACCTTCGACGGAACCGCTTGGACCAACGACATTAGCCACGGTGATCTGGTGCGCACCAACCCGGACGAAACCTTCACCGTCGATCCGTGCAATTTGCAGCTGCTCTACCAAGGCCGCGATCCGAGCACGAGCGCGAGCTACGACCTGCTTCCGTATCGACCGGGCGTGCTCACGCTGCAGCCGTAGTGCTCGACGTTCAGCACCGTTCAGCGAAAGATGATGGATCAGCGCCGTGGGTATTGCGCCGCCCACGGCGCCGTGGTTTGGAGCAACTCAATGGCCGCTTTGGAAGTGTGTCGTCTCGCTTTCGGTCTGTTCACGGTCTCGCTCGTCGTCGCGGGCTGCTCGAACTCGGATGACGACGCCGCGGGTTCGACCGCAGGAACTGGGAACTTAAGCGGTTCGAATTCCGGCAGCGGCGGCACGACGGGGGGATCGCATGCGCAACCTGAAACCGGTTCCGTCGCCACGTGTGGCTGGTGCGCCCAAGCGGATGATTGCGCGAGTGGGTTTTGCAACGGCGTGAACGCGGAGCGTGGAGTGTGCACGGCGGCGGGCGACCTCACCTGCTCGCTCTCGGAAACGCAAACTCTCCGCGGACTCAGCGGCAAGGAGCAGACGGTCGGAAGCGTCCCTGCTGCGGGCACCCCGGGTATGCCGGTTACATACGACGCCGACGATCCACGCATCCTCTATTCCGGAAGGATCGATCGCGACACCGATCCGAAGGCGCCGCGCTTCTCGGCCCCCGCGGTCACGGTCAAGGCGAACTTCAGCGGCACCTCGGTCGCCGTACTCTTGAACGACGAGTTCCGTTATGGCCGTCGCAATTACTTCGACGCGGTTGTCGACGAAGAAAAGACCGATGCAAACGGCGCCTCGCTCGCGATCAGCGTCAAGCTCAGCCCGAGTAGAGACCAGACGCGCTACGAAGTGCTGAGCGGCTTGCCGGCGGGCGAGCATAGCATCACGCTCGTCAAGCGCACCGAGTCAAGCGTCGGGTATGCCGACTTCCTGGGGTTCGAGTTCGACGGACCTATGCTGGCTGCGCCCGCCACGGCGCAGCACAAGGTCCAAATCATCGGCGACTCGATCAATTGCGGCGTCGGTGACGATCTACCCGCCCATTCGCCGAGCGACGACATCGAAACGACCTTCTGCGCGGAAGACACGTGGGGGGTGCCGTACCACGACTCGTACTTGGCGTTCGGCGTCGAGACGGCACGGCACTTTCACGCGGAGTATCAGGTTGCCGCCGTTTCAGGCATCGGACTCGTGCGGGACTACAGCAGCAAATCGAGTGATGACACGCGCCCGCTCCCCGACGTCTACGCTTCGCTTTTCCTCGAGGACCCGAAGTCCCCGGCGTGGGATCCGAAGGCATTCGTTCCGGACGCGGTCGTCATCGCTCTCGGTACCAACGACTTTTCACCGGGCGACAACCCGGCGAGCAATCCGCGGCCTCGCATGACCGTCGATGATTTCGTGACCGCGTACGTCGCGTTCCTCGACACGCTGATGAGCGAGGATTATTACCCGGACGCGCAGTTCTTCGTACTCGGGAGCCCCATGCTCGGCGACGGCTACCCGGACGCGACGTACACGTATCGGACCGACCTCGAAACCGCGATTATGCAGGTGGAGGCGCACTACGCGGCCCAGGGCAACGTGCACGCCGTAAAGCTCGACAAGACTTTCGGCAAGGGCTGCGGCACGCACCCGGACGCGGGCGAACAAGCGAAGCTCGCCGTCAATGATCTCGAGCCCGCCCTGGCGCAGATCATGGGCTGGTGATGGGCGTTCCGAAGCTGTCGTTCCGAAGTTGCCCGCCACTTAAGCGGTTCAGTTGAGCGCCCTTCATTCCGCGCCTGACCTCGGCCGTGGCCTGACGGTCGTCGCCTTGGTCGCCATGCTCGCGAGCGGCTGCTTGAAGACGCCGGACCGCTTCGCCGCGTCGACACTCGACGTGAAAGTGAATCCGCCCGCGACCTTCGAGCTCGAAGGCAAGCCGTTCTGCTTCGCGGGCTCGAACAACTACTATCCGATCTACAAGCCGCGTCCCGTCGTCGACGATCTGTTCCGGGCCGCACGCGCCCTCGATCTCCGCGTGATGCGCGTCTGGGGCATGCTCGACCGCGGTTCGCTCGACGGCACCGTCCCCAACGCCGACCCGGATGGCGGCGACAAGGAAGGCGTCTACTTTCAATATTGGGACCCGGTGCGGCACGCACCCGCGTACAACGACGGCGAGAACGGTCTCCAGCGCCTCGACTACGTGCTCGCGAAGGCGGCGGAGTTCGACCTCAAGATCATCGTGGTGCTGGTCAACAATTGGCGCGCGTTCGGCGGCGTCGACCAGTACCTCATGTGGTACGGCCGCGAGCAGCACCACGAATTCTTCAGCGCCCCGGAGCTGAAGAAGGCCTACAAGGCCTGGGTCTCCCACGTCATCACGCGCACGAACAGCGTGAACGGCCGCAAATACGCCGAGGACCCCACGGTCTTCGCGTGGGAGCTCGCGAACGAGCCGCGCATGAAAGGTGGCGCCGCGTTCGACCGCGGCAGCGGCTGGACCACGGACACCCTGACCGATTGGGCGGACGAAATGTCGCGTTACGTCAAATCGCTCGATGGGCGGCACCTCGTCTCGGTGGGGGACGAAGGCTTTCTGAACGGCGGCGGCGACCACTGGGCTTACAAGGCGAACGACGGCGTCGATCATCGGACGCTGACGGCGCTCCCCGGCATCGACTTCGGTACCTTCCATCTCTATCCGGAGGACTGGGGGACGAAACCGGAGTGGGGCGAACAGTGGATCGTCGAGCACCTCAAGGTGGCGCGAGCACTCGACAAGCCCACCGTGCTCGAGGAATACGGTGTCAAGGTCGGACGCAGCGACGGCAACCTCGGCACGGTTCTCAAAGGCTGGCCCACGCGGGAGCGCGCTTACTCACGCTGGAACGAAATCATGCTGCGCCGAGGCGGTAACGGCTTCCTGCCGTGGATGCTCGCGGGCATCGACGAGCCGAACGGCGGTCAGCCGGCGGCGCGCTACCCCGACTACGACCACTACGAATTCTATGAAGACGACGAGACCGGGCGCCTGATCGGGGAGTACGCGAAGCGATTTCTCAGCGCGCCCGCGTGCACGAGCCAAGGGCCGTCGACGGTGGTGGGGTCGCCGTATGTGACGGTCCGCAAGTCGGCCGAACACGTCGCGTTCGGTTGGGTACCCAGGGACTGACGCATGCTCTCGCGCGCCGTATCTCTGGCCCTCTTTGCGTGTGCCCTCGCGTCCGGCTGCATCACCGCGCCCGGCTGGCAATACGGCGTCACACCGAAAGCCAAAGCACTCGACGTGCCGCCGTGCAGCCCCGAGGCACTGATCGAAGACGGGGAAGACGGCGACGGCCGCGTGCTCACGCGTGAGGGGCGGGGCGGCTACTGGTTCACCTTTCAAGACTCGGAGGGATCCTCGATCGATCCGCCGTCCGGCCCCTTCAAAATGGGTGCGCCCGGCCATGATTCGGCGCACGCCGCGCGCATGCGCGGGCACCTCGCCGAGTCGGGCAAGAGCATCTACGCCGGCATGGGGTTGTCGTTGACGGATCCGCGCGGCGCCTACGACGCGTCGAAGTACACGGGCGTCACTTTTTGGGCGAAAGGCCCGGGGCGCGTGCGCTTCGAGATGCCCGACGTGCACACCGCACCCGAAGGGGGCGTCTGCAAGGATTGTTACAACGACTTCGGCGTCGCGCTCTATCTCGAGAGCGTCTGGCGCAAATACACCGTCCGCTTCGACTGGCTCGAGCAGCGACCCAATTGGGGCGATCCATTCGCCGTCCTGCAGCCTGACCAAGTCATTGCGATGGAGTGGGAGTTCGACGGCGCCGGGCGTGACTTCGACATCTCGGTCGACGACATCGCGTTCATTTGCGAGGCGAAGCCGTGAAGCAAGCCGCGATGGTGCTCATGTTCGCGACGGCGGTCGTCGCTTGCGGGGGCGAGACCAAGATCCCCCGGCCCGACACCGGTGTCTGCCGGCCGGTCCCTGATTTCGCCGCCGAATTCGGCCCCGACGACGGCGGAAAAGCCGCCGATTGCGACGCGCTCGACGGCTACGAGCTCTACCCCCTCAACGACTTCGAAAGCACTCACGACGCCGACTTCTACTTCAACAACGATCGAACGGCGCTGCAGACGCCGCCGCCCGACAGCCAGGGCGTCGCCACGACGCCGATCCCCGGCGGGCGCTGTGTGGGAGCGACGCTCGCCGCGAATGCACCGACCGTCTGCGATTCGCCGGAAACGGAGCCGGGCGGCTGCACCGGCGCGTACGTGCCGGACAGCCGCTACGCGGTCGAGATCCGCACCGGCAACATGACGAACGACGGCGGGGTGTGCGGCATCATCCAAGCGAAGGACGGCTGCATCACGCCCATCGAGGGCGACCCTTCGACGCAGTGTCCGTTTCACGGCGCGCCGGCCAACGTCGGCGCATGCTCGGTCGGCGACGGCCCTTCGCCGCCGCTCCTCGGCTGCCACGCGCACGACGACTTGAGCCACTGGGAAGGCATCGTGTTCTGGGGCCGCGTCGGGCCCGGCAGTGAGTCGTCGGTTCGGGTGCGCGCGTCGGACGGCTTCACCGACGACAAGGGCTGCAACTGCAATCCTTATACGAGCCAAAACGACGCGTCTGACGGCTGCGACAAGTTCGGTGCGTTCGTGCCGCTCGATGCCGATTTTCGCGCGCGCTTCGTGCGCTTCGAGGACATGCAGCAAGGCGGGTGGGGTCTGCCGCGTCCCCACCTCGATACGACGAACATCTTCGAGATCGCGTTCGAGTACGGCGCCGGCACGTGGGACCTGTGGATCGACGACGTGGGGCTCTACCGGAGTCGCCCGTGAGCGCGGGTTCGCTGGGTTTCCGACGCCGCCTGCTCGCTGCGGCTGGGATGGCGGTCTTCGCGTTCGCTCCAGCGCGCGCGCACGCGGAGCCGCCACCCTCGCCGACCGACGACGGCTCCGCCGGGCTCGCCGAGGAACCGATGCCGCCGCCCGGTTACGTGCCCGGTCATCAGACGCAGATCGGGCTCGGACTTTCGCCGCACGTGCCCGACGAGGTGTCGATTCTGCCTAGTGGCATCATGCCGTCGTTCGGCGCGCCGCTCCGCCCTGCGGACGGCGGGAGATTCGAGTTTCACGGCTACGTGCAGGCGGGCGGGCGCGCGGGCTTCAACTCGCGGCGCGGCGCGACGTCGGACCAATCGTCGATCGTCGTGCACGGCGACCCGGTCGTGCCGCGCGGCAACGTTTTCGAGAACACGAACAACGTGCCCTACACCTGGTCGGAACTCCGCTTCTCGTACGTGACGCCGGTCGTCACGTCGACGGTGACGCTCGGCGCGTGGCAGCTCGGGCAAGCGATGCAGGCGTCGGGCTCGTTCGTGCCGAACGCGCAGCTGTGGGTGCGCGATGCGTTTGTCGCTTACCAGCCGCGCAAGCTCGGCCCCGTGGCGCTGAACGTGAAGGTCGGCGTGTACGAGGATCGCTACGGTTGGATGGAGCAGTATTCGAGTGGGGCATACGGCGCGCCGCTCGTCGCCAGCATTTACGGCGTCGGTGAGACGATCCAGGCCGAGCTCGCGCTCGGTGCCGCGCTGACGCTAGAGCTCGAGCAAGGCATCAAAGGCCAGCTCGCGCGCACGCCGCCCGACGTCGGCACGCGCGCCGAAAACAACTGGGCGAAGCCGTGGGAGGGCAACACGCTCGTCAACCACCTGCACGTGGGGCTCGACTACAAGGGCATCGTCAACCCTGCGTTCCACTACGTTCAAGCCTTCGCTCGCGACGATCAGGGCGACGGCGTCGCGCTCGGCAACCTGCGCGCCAACTACGAGAACTTCGACGGCGGCACCCCGCCTGCAAACGACGCCCTCGATCACGCCGACGGCTCGCTGCGAATCCTCGCCGCGGACAGCCGCTTTCGCATGCGGCGCTTCGGCTATCTTTACGTCGGCGTCTCGAGCACCAGCGTCGACCACGTTCGCACCCTGAACAACGTGGTCCAGATCCAGAACGCGGGCGGTGGCCGCGACCTGATGGACCGCTACTTCGGGCGCAACAATGCGAACGGACGCGGCTCGCTGCTGCTCGCCGGCGCGGAATATCAGGTGAGCCTCGGCGAGCTTTTGCGCTACCCCGACGAGTTTTGGGGCGAGGGACCCGATCTGAAGCTCAGCGTTTTCGGCATGGTCGCGCACGTCACGAGCGACGATCCGGCGCGCGACGGGCAAGACAGCTACAAGCTCGGCGTCGAGGGGACGTACTCGTTCTTGCCGTGGCTCGCTGCGTCGGGCCGCATCGATCACTCGGTGCCCTACGCGCACCGGCCGGAAGCGAAGGCGTATGCGGCGCCGCCTGGTTCGGTGCCGGGTGTGCCCGACTCGGCCGACCCGCTGTGTTACGCGTCGGGGGCCATCGCTCCCGGTACCGGAGCCGGCAATTATCGCTGCTATCTCTACGCCGGGCAGACCGACAACACGTTCAGCGTGTTCACGGCGAAGCTGATTTTTCGCAGTGAATGGAGCGCGCGCGAGGCGCTGACGCTGCAGTACTCGCGCTACGTCTACGGTTCGCACTTTCATCTCATCACGCTGAACTCGGGAGGTCAGGTGAGCAATCAAACCGATCACCCCGACCAGGATCTCTTCGCAATCTACGGAACGCTGTGGTGGTGACATGAAGCCTACGCAACTCGTCCTGATCACGGCGTTCCTATCAGCACTCGCCGCACCGATGCCGGCACGCGCTCAAGGCGAGCCGGTGGATGCCCCGGTCACGCCGGGCGGGCAGACGCCAGGCACGTCGGCGCCGGAAGCGCCGACGCCCGCAGCGAACACGCCGGCTCCGCCCGTGCCGACGGCGCCCGAGCCGGCTCAGCCCACGCCGCCGCCGCCCGCGCCGCCGGCGACCTCGCCGCCCGTCGCCGCCTCCGGTGTTGCAGTACCTGCCCCCACACCCAGCAAAAAGACCGCCGAAAAGGCGACCAGCTCTCGTGCTCCGGCGACACAACCGCTGCTCGGTCTTGCGATTGCAACGCCTGATACGGGCGCGCCACCCGGTAGGCTGACGCCGTCGTACGGTGTCGCGCCGCGTTCAGCGAGCGACTGGCGGCTCGACTTTCACGGCTACCTGAACGTGCCTTTGCGCGTGGGCATCGGTGAACGCAAGCACGCCTCGAAGACGCAGTACAAAACCGTCTTCCACGGTCCGCCGCTCGCCGCCGACGACTACGAACGCTGGGAACACACCGGGCTCGTTCCACAACCGTGGGTGCAGCTCGGTTTCTCGTATGGCAACTCGGCCGTGGTCGCGACCGTCATCATCGCGGCTCGCGGCGTGAGCGACGCGACGAGCTTTTTCGATCCGCCGACGGAGCTCGGCATCAACGACGCGTTCGTCACGTTCAAGCCGAAAATACCGGGCATGGCCCTCAACCTCGACGTGGGTGCGTTCGCGAATCGCTACGGTTCGCTGGGTGAGTACGATACCGGCCGCTACGACACGCCGGTCATCGCACGCGTCGCCGGCGTCGGCTACGCGGCACATGCGCAGGTGCCCGTCACGGATTCGCTCGTGTTGCTCGCCGAGCAAGGCATCACCGGCCAATGGGATCGCGCGCCGCTCGGCGTAGCGCCCTCGGGTTGGAACGGCTTCACTGACTCGAACGTGGGCACGAGCTTCGCCCACCACGAGCACTTGGGTTTGGCGCTGCCGGGCGTGGGCCAGGTGGGCCTGCACTACGCCGACGCGTTCACCCAGGACGATCGCACGGCGCCGGACCAAGCGGACGGCAACATCGCCGTGTTCGGGCTCGACGTGCGGGGTGAGCTCGGCGCATTCGGGCGCTTCACGCTCGCCGGGGCACGGACGAACGCCGACCATGCACGTGGTGTTTCCGGCGTGATCCGCGTGCTGAACACGTTCGGTGGGCCAGGGCTGATGCGCGAATACTTCGGCCCACAATCGGGCGGAAGCGGCACGTTGAGCACTGCTGGCGCGCAATACGACGTGAGCATCGGCGAGATCGTGCGCGGCTCGAGTCCGTTCTCCGGTTACGGGCCGGACGTGATCGTGAGCGCGTTCGGCATGGTGACGCACGTGACCAGCCACGACAAGTCGACCTACGTACGCGACCCTGCGACGGGCCGGGTGCTCCTGAATCAACCCGGCGGAAAGAGGGTGTACGACGGCGTCGACAAGCTGAAGTACGGCATCGAGGGCGTGTACAGCATGCTCTCGTGGTTCGCGGCCGGCGCGCGCTACGATCGCGTCGTCGCGAGCACCAGTGATCCGGACGAAACGCTCGCCGCCATCACGCCGCGCCTCATCTTCCGCAGCGACTACAACAGCCAGGATCAGGTGACCCTGAGCTATACGCACTGGTTCTACGGCAACGGCGTCATCCTGCGCCCGAACTACCGAGAGCTCGACGATCCCTCGGCGGTCCCCGACACCGACACGTTCTCGCTGTCGGCGACGATGTGGTGGTAAGCATGACCCGCTCCGCTCTGATACGGCTTTTTTCCTGCAGCATCGCGGGCGCCGCGGCGGCGTGTGGCGGGTCGAGCGACGTGCCGCGGCCGAGTGGCGAGCGGGTTCTGGCCGCGGCGGTGGATCAATGCGCGCTGGCGGCCACCTACACGGATACGGACCTGATCACGAGCTTCGACTCGGTGAATGGCTTGACCCAATGCGGTAAGCCGCCGGACCTGCGCTGCACGTTCTATCAAAACGAAGACACGGCCCACGCGCCGGAGGACGAATTCGGGCAAAAAGGGAGCGACTGCATCGACGAGATCAATCGAGACGGGCAGCTCGTCGAGAGTGGTGTGGTCGAGACGCTGACCCGACAAACAGAAATGACGGACCGCTGCGGGGCGGGGACGTCCGCGCTTCACTTCGTCGGTACCAACGTGAGCATGTGCTACGGCACGAACGGCCGGCACGGCTGGGGTGCGAGCTACGAGATCGATTTCGGCACGCAGAGCACGAAGGCTCCGATCGACGCGAGCCAGTGGGACGGACTCGCGTTCTGGGTGAAGAAGGGAGCAGGTCCCAGTCAGCGCGCACTCATCGTGCTGGCCGTTGACACGTTCGCGGCGAATTTTCAGGGTGCCACCGAGCCGGATCCGCTCACGGGCGCGCCCGTGAGCTGCGTCTCGGCAGATCCCCTGCAGGATCCGCTGCCCGAACCGGACTCGCCGAAGTGCGATCCGTTTTCTGCAGGCGTGACGCTGACCGATGATTGGACCTTCGTGCCGATTCGGTTCGCCGACCTGCGACAGAAGGGCTTCGGTGTGCCGGCGCCCGACGGCCTCGATTTGACGAAGCTCTTGCGCATCCAATTTCTCGTCAACGCGGGCGATTGGGACTTCTGGCTCGACGACGTCTCGCTCTTCCGGGAGCCGCGACCGTGAGGCTCGAGCGTGAACTCGACAGACGATGCCGCAAGGGTCGTCGAGGTTTAGCCGCCGCACTTCTACTCGCCGCGGTGGCGGGCTGTTCCGATTGGCAGAGCCCGCCGGGGTATTCGCAAAATGAAATCACGGACGCCGGCGCTGCGCCCGCGCCGTGCGCGGCGACCGCAGCCGAGCTCGCGGCCAGTGCTGGCCCCGCCGGGGGCACGTGCGCTCCCGCATTCGCGAGCGGCGTGAACGTGGCGTGGTTCAACTTCGCCCACGACATCCCCATGCCCAATCTATGCAGCTTTCGCAGCCTCTTCGCCAACGTGGCGGCGGCGGGCGGCCCCGTCGTGCGCTGGTGGCTGCACACGACGGGCGCGGCGACGCCGGGCTACGACGCGAACGGCTTCGCTCTGCCGATCAGCGAGGGCGACATTGCCGACATCCGCTCCGTACTCGATCGAGCACAGGCCTCACACGCCTTGCTCACCGTGAGTCTCTGGTCCTTCGACATGCTGGAGCAGGGTCCGGTGACGCAAAATCGCTTGTTACTCACCGACGCCGCGCACCGCCAAGCGTACATCGACAACGTGCTCACGCCGCTCGTGAGCGCTCTGGCCGGCCATCCCGGGCTCTACGCGTGGGAAGCGTTCAACGAGCCCGAGGGCATGACCACCGATTTCGGCTGGACTCCGCGCGATACGCGCGTCGACATCAGCGACATCCAGACCACCGTGAACTGGTTCGGGGACGCGATTCACGCCGCCGATCCGAAGGCGCGCTTCACGAACGGTTGTTGGTCGTTCCCGGCGTGCAGTTCGGTAGACGGCTTTCGCAACTATTATTCGGACGACGAGCTCGTGAACGCCGGCGGACGTGCCCTCGGAACGCTGGATTTCTATGAAGTCCACTACTACACGTCGAACGGCGGTCGCGCGTCACCGTTCCTGCATCCCGCGGCGTATTGGGGGCTGGATAAGCCGATCGTGATCGGCGAATTCTACGCGGCCGACACGGATGGCGTTGCGCAGGACGACCTCTACACGCATCTCTTCGACGACGGCTACGCCGGCGCCTGGACCTGGCAGTACGCGAACGGCGACGGTTCGATGAACGACGGCCAGTGGCCGGCCATGCGTCAGGGCCTCGAAAACCTCCGTGACGCACAGCACGCGAGCGTAGCCCTCGCGTGCCCCTGACGCGCTCTCACGGGCGCGCTCCGCGATCAGTACTGCACGTTGTCGATCAGCACCGTCGCCGCGACCGGCATGCTCTCGAGCGCATCGGGCGTGTCGATCTGAACGCCGAGTTCGCCGATCTCAGTCGGATCGAAGGTGCCGTTCGCGGTGTCGACGTAGCTCCACGAGTTCGGGTCGCTCAGATCGAACTTCAACGTGTACCAGGTACCCGACGCCGTGATCGATACGTAGTTGCCGGCCGAGTACGTGTACATGGGCCCCGACTTCAAGTAGAGCTTGGCGCCGGGGCTGTAGCTGGAAAGGTCGCTCGACGACTCGAGCCCCATGTCGATCTTCACGCGTGCCGTCAGCTTCTTCGCGGTCAAATCGGCGCCGTTCAAGTGAATGCCGATGCCGGCGTATTGCCGAGCGCTCGTGTAAGGGATTTCCGCCGCGAGGGCGCCCATGCCGTCACCGTCGCCCTTGTCGCTCACCCAATTCACCTTCACGTCGCCCGGGGCAAAGATGGGAATCGCGGTGGTGCCGTCCGCCTCCGTCCCCGACGACGTGTACTGACAAGTCCAGTCCTGCTGGTCCATGTCGAAGCTCCATTTTTGCGTCACGGTAGCGGGGCTGCCCGCGCTGCCCCCCGTGCCGCCCGTCGAATTGGCGGAGCCGCCGCTCCCGCCGGTCGCGCTCGATGAACCGCCCGTCCCGCCCGTCGTGTTCGACGAGCCGCCGGTGGTGTCATCGTCATCGCTCCCTTTCGCTCCGCACGCGACCGTGCAGACGGCGAGAGCTGAGAGCGCTAGCACGAACGAGAGGGGGGCCGAAAGTCCGACACGGGTCATGCTGCTTGTCCTCGATCTGTCGGGAAAGGTGTCCCGAGACGCTGCAACTTACCGCACCTAAAACGGTTAAGGCAAGGCGTCTCGTTGCGGGTCTTTGCGGAAAGTTGAAGAGTTGCGCCACGGATGACTACTCGAACACGAGTCGCCGCGCCCCACGGCGCCTTCGGCGGCCGGCCTCCAACCGTCGCCGAGCCCACAGCGTGAAACGCGCGACGATCAAGGATGTCGCGCGGAGGGCCGGCGTATCGACGGCCACGGTGTCGTTCGTCCTCAACCAAAATCCGAAGGAAGCGATCAGCGAGACCGTGCGCGTCCGTGTGCTCGATGCAGCGCGCGCTCTCAGCTACCACCCGAACGCCGCGGCCTCAGCGCTCGCGCGACGACGCGTGCAGAACGTCGCCCTCGTCTTCTACAAAGACGAAGACATGATCACGAATCCCTTTTACTCCTTCCTCGTTCAAGGGGCGATCAAGGAAGCGATCGAGCGCAACTACGACATTCTCTTTTCGTACGTGGAGGCGACCTACGCCGGGTACGAAACGCTCCCCAAGATCGTGCGCGAGAAGAACGCGGGAGGCGTGCTGTTCATGCGCCGAGTCGAGCCGCGCATGGTGGCGGACATCCAGGCGCTCGGCATTCCCGTCGTAGCCGTCGACGAAAATCCACGTATTTCAGGCCTCAATTCGGTGCAGATCGACAACCGCCGCGGCGGGACGCTCGCAGCCGAGCACTTGATGCAGCTCGGTCACGAACAGCTCGCAATGCTCGTGCCGAAGCGCACCGCAACGAGCATCGACGAGCGGCTCGAAGGCTTTCGTGCGGCGTTCGAGAAACTCGACCGCCCGTTCTCCCGTGCGAGCCATGTTCTCCACACTGAAGCGCTCACGTTTTCGGACGGCTTCGACGCCACGCGTGAGCTCCTCCAAGAGCAGCGGCTCACGGCCCTATTCTGCGCGAACGACGAGATGGCCGCGGGAGCGCTGCGCGCCGCGCACGAACTCGGCGTCGCCGTGCCGCGCGACTTCAGCGTCGTCGGCTTCGACGACATCCTGATGTCGAACTATACGGACCCGCCGCTGACGACGGTCAAAGTCGTGAAAGAGCATATGGGCCGCCGTGCGATGACGCGCCTGATCGAGCTCGTCGAGCAGACCGATACCCGCGTGAAGGTCGAAATGGCTCCGGTCGAGCTCGTGCAGCGGGCGTCGACCGCACGCGTGCGCGAACGGGCGTCGGCTCCGAAACGAAAGGGCCGTTCTAAAGCGCGTTAGCGCAGACACGCGCGAACGAGCGCGTCGAGCGGACAGGTCGCCACGCACTGCACCGTGTCGGCGCCGCCGTAGTACACCTTCACCTCGCCGTCGCTCTCGACCACTGCGCCCGAAGTGAACACGACGCTCGGCGTCTGCCCGACGAGCTCGTACTGCTCCTCGGGCTCGAGGATCGCCTCGGTCGCGAGCCCGATGAGCTTCGAAGGATCCTCGAGGTCCAGGAGACACACCCCGAGCTGGTAGACGTAGTGCTGCGCGCACTGCGTGCGCACGCCGTGGAAGATCGTCAGCCAGCCCTCGGGCGTCCGGATCGGCACAGCGCCGGGTCCGATCTTCGTCCATGCCCAGCGCACCTGGCTATTGCGTAGCACGCAGCGGGATTTTCCCCAGAAAATCAAATCCGGCGAATAGGAAACCCACATGTCGCCGAAGCTGCCGCCGGTGTTGGGCCGTTCGAGCCGCGCGTAGAGCCCGCCAATCTTCTCGGGAAAGAGCACTCCGTTCCGGTTGTCCGTCGCCGAGACGTGGCCCAGCCAGTCGAAGCGCGAAAAGTCGGTGGTTTTGAGCAAGCTCAGTCGACAGCCGTGGCCCGAGTGCGCGGCGTGCATCAGGTAGAACACGCCGTCGAGCTCGGTGATGCGCGGATCGTAGTACATGCTCGCGGTGTACTCGGCGAACTCGGGATGCTCTTCCGGCAACTCGGCTGCTCGCGGTCGTGGAACGAAGTGATAACCGTCGTCGCTGTCCGCGATCCAGATGCGATTGCGGAGCGCCGCGTCTTCCACGCGGCACGCCATGACGTAGCGGTTGCCTTTTTTGATGACGCCGGAGTTGAACACGCGCTTGACCCCCGACTCGACCGGGAAGTCGCGGCCCGTCAGGATCGGGTTCTTGGGAGATCGAACTAAAAGAGATTGGCTCATGTTGCGCGCTCCGAGCCGAAAATGGCTCGCCCGCGTGTAACAGCCGGCGCCAGGGCCGTCAATCGCGCGGCGATCCCCCGCGTCACGGTGCGCGCGAGCGATCGTAGTTTGGCACTATGGGCTCGGAATGGCATTTCGAACGAGCACGCCATTCGGGCCCGCGAGCGGCTCCGAACTCCGTATGTCGAAGGACCACGTTACCTGTTGCCAGTCCGGGATGTAGTCGTACACGAGGAAGCCGACGTAACCCGCGTCGAAGGCCGCGTGCAGCTTGGCTTCGACGCGCGCGGCGCGCTCACTGAAGCTCGCCGCGGAGGAATCCGCGAGCTCGACGGCCGTCGCGCCCGCGAAGATGGGCTTACCGAGCGCCGAAGCGATCGTTCCAAGCTCGGCCATTGCAGTGGGGAAGGGTGTTCCCGGCGCCGAGAAGTCGTGTGCGTCCAGCATGTCGACGGCGGGATAGGCGTGCAAGCGCTGGTAGTTCGACGGCATTTGACTGCGGTCGGTGGCGGGGGAGTCGCCGTTGTCCGTGCCGAGGATGATCAGATGATTAGGGTCGTTCTCCCGAATCGCGCCCGACATGGCCTGCGTGAAGGCGCTCATGGCGTTGAAGTCGTTGGTGCGGCCCTCATGGAGGATCTCCCACGCCAGGACAGTCGGCTCGTCTCGAAAAAAGAGCGCTAGGTCACGAGCGTAGTCGATGAAAGAGAGTGCATAGTCACCGTAAGGTGAGGCGTAGCCGGAAGCGTACCAGGAGTCGTTGCGCGACGGCCCGGACGTGCAGTCCTGTTCGTGTTGGTTCTCGAGCACGAAAATCAGACGTACACCGGCGCGTCGAGCGGCTGCGACAACGCGCTGAAAGCTCGCGTAGTCGTTCCCGGTCGGTCCCGCGTAGCTCTGGAACGCCCAGACCTTCAGCACCGTCACCCTCAACTCGACGAGGTCGTCGAACACTCGCTCGAGAGCCGTTGCCTGATCCGGCATCGTACTCACCTGGCAGTCGCTGCCCCACGCAATGCCCCATGAGACGGTTCCGATGAAACGATAAGGCTGACCGAGCAGCCAGAGTCCCTGCGCGGGGCGGCTGCGGACGAACGGATCCCCCGAGCGGCAGCTGCCGGGTGTGCAGCTCGGGTCAGTGGTCTTACAGCCGAGCGGATTCGGCTGGAAACTGCAGCCGTGCGCGGCGTCCGCGAGGCAGTCGTTTTGGGTGAGCCATTGGCTGCAGGCGTCCGCGCTCGGAACGGGCGCGCGTTGGATGGGGTCGACGTACTCGGTGCCGCACGCGAGGCATGCGAGCGCGAGCAGCCCGACGAACGACGGATTTCTCACCAGCCGATCTCCAGCCCTGCGTTTGCTGTGAGGAGCGGGCGCCCGAACGTCCCGACGTTCCGACCGTCGGAGCGGATCACTGTCTCGGGAAATGGAAGGGCGGCTTGTGCCGCTGCCAGCACGGAGAGGCGGGGGAGGAACTCACCACGCAGTCCGGCGGAAATCCACGGGCCCCAGGTGAGCGCGTGCTGCTCGACACCCCGAAACGGAGCGCTCGTTACGCCATCGGTCGTGAGACTGACGAGCGTGGCCCCGGCCTCGAAACGCGGGGATAGCGCGCGCGTCAGCTGCGGCCCCTCCAGGACGGCACCCAGTCGGTACTGCCATGCGAATGCGTTGACGCGACCGGCAGGACTTTCGAGCCCACTGCCGGTCCCCGGTGCGATCACGCTTGCCGTCGCGCCGAAGCCGCTCCGTGCTCTAAGCAGGATCGCGACCCAGATGTCGAGTGAGACCCCGAGCCCCGGACTCGCCACGAAAGCGGGACCTGCGGCGAAGGACAGCGTGCTCACGCGCGGCTCGGCGCCGGGCACGGCCAGAGCTCGCACCGCGGGCGTCACGGCTGCGTCACCGCGCGGTGGGTGCGGCGCTTCCAGCTCCATCAGGCTAGCGCGAAGAAGTTCGACGGTGCGTATCGCTACGAGCTCGCTCGACGCCGGATCACCCCCGGTCTCGATCGGCAGGTGGCGGCTCACGGTCTTTCCGGTTGCGCGATCCAAGATCGTCATGTCGACGGAGCCGAATCCACGCTGAACGATTCGAATCGCTCCGACGGCGTCGGCCCGGCGGGCCAGCGACTCCAGCGGCTCGTTCGGTTCGCTCTCCGTTATGACCGTCACCTCGAGCCCGAGGGACTCGATCTCCTCGCGCAACCGCACGGTGAGGGGTTTGCTGCCGGGATCGATGAGCAAAATGCGCGAAGGTAGGGCGTCCGCGCGCGCAACACCCGTCCAAAGCGCCGGTGCGGCGAGGAGCGACAAGGACAAGAGACCAACACCGAGACGCAAGGCCGCAGTTATCGCACGAGTGAACGCGCGAGGTCGGCGTGGGGTCCGTCCGGGTAGCGCGCCAGGTAGTTTTCGGCAGCCCGCCTCGCACCTGCATCGTCGCCCGCGCTTCGTAGGGCTTCGATCAACCGTCCCGCTGCTTCGCGAGCGAGGGAGCCGCTCGGTTGTTCGCGAATACTCGTCGCGAACCATTGCGCCGCTTCGGCGTACGTGTGCAGCTGATCGAAGGCGACCTTTCCCAGGGCGAATGCAGCTGCGGCCCGGCGCGAATCGCCAGGGAAAGCGCTGCGCAGCCGCAGCAGCGCCTGCCTGGCGCTCGCTGGATTGCCGGACAAGCGCGCGCCGTCTCCCAGTTGTAAGAGCTCCGCGGGCGAAGCGCTCTCGCATGCTGCATCGAAGCCTGCGACCTGCGCAGCCGCAAAGGCCTGGCGCAGGGAGCCCTTACGCGCGAATTCGCGCCAATCCGGGGCGGGGGAAGAAGCCGTCGCGACCGGCCTCGGTGTGGCCCTCGAGTCGGTCTCGGCAGCGGGGTGCGCCGGCTCTGCTTCCACTTCGGCAACGCTTGGTGCGGGCGCCGCGCTCGGTGCAGGAACGGACCCACTGTCGACCCCCGTCACGCGCCCGCCTGTCGCGACCGGTGCAGTGTTCGCCAACTCCAGACGGTGCTCACTCACGAACACGCGCAGCGTCTCACCGGCGCGGACCGCACGCTCCTCGCCGACGACGGCACCCGAAATCGCGACGCTGCCTTGTGTTACCGCGACGGAGAATTCCTCGGCACTCGCGCTCCAACGTACGTCGAAGCGGGTGCCGGTGACCCGCACGACGAGAGGCCCCGCGATCACGCGCCAAGCACTCTGCTCCGTGTGCACGACCTCTGCGTGCAGAGTGCCGTTCTCCAAAGCGAGGCTCGCGCCGCGCGCATCGACGGCGACGACGCGCGCCCGCGACGACCGCTCGAGGCGGAACAACGTTCCGTCTGAGAAACGCAGCGTCGTCGCACCGCCCTCGGGCGCGGCCACCCACGTCTCGACGACGCCAGGTTGCTGTCCTGCGGTGAACACCAGCGGACGCGATCGAACGTGGTCGAACACGCCGATCCCGACCAGCACTGCTGCCGCCGCAGCAGCAAGAGCGAACAGAGCGCGCCGCGAGCCGGCGGGCCTCTGCACCGCGATGGCCAGGTACCGATCGCGCGCCAGCTCTACCGCGCGCGCGCGTTCCGGGGCGTGCTCGTCCAGCGCATCGGCGACGCGCCGGCCCAGCGACTCCAGGGGCATCACCGGTTTTTCCATCGTTCTCCTCTTTCCAGCCAATCTCCGAGCTCGGGCCGCCGGTGAGCTCGATCGATGAAGCGTCGCTCGGCCCGCTGAAGCCGGCGCTTGGCGGTCGACAGCGACACCCGGCACGCCGCGGCCACTTCCGCGAGTTCCATGCCTTCGATGAACCGCAGCGCGAACGCGATGTGTTCGTCAGCGGGGAGTTCTTCGAGGATCGCGTACACGGCACCGAGCGCGCGCAGCGTCGCGAGGTCCGTGCCGCTCGTCACTTCTTCGGCGCCCTGTTCGTCCTCATGATCGACGAACAGCCGAAGCCAGCGCCGTCGCGAGCGGGTTCGCAGCACCTTGCGTGCCGTGCGGGTCGTTACTTGGGCGAGCCAGGGCCGGAGGGCGCTAGCGTCCTTGAGCGTGTGGATGGACGAAAGCGCACTCAAGAAGACATCCTGCACGATGTCGGAAAGCTCGCGGTCGAAGCCGATGACGCGAGTGACGACGCGCTCCACGTACCCTGCATGCCGGTGGAAAAACGCGGCTTTGGCGCCCGGATGGTGTTCGCGCAGCGCGGCGAGGAGAGCGCTGTCGTCACCAGAGAAGCCGAGCGGAAGGACAACCCCTTCGGACCGGGCCAGTCGCTGGGGGTCACGCACCTTGGCGATCACGCGATCTCTCTTCCTAGCAGCGCACGAAGTTCCCGCACGTCCTCAGGCTCACGGTACGTTATCGGCGGCTAACGCCGCGTACCAGACGTCTGCCATGAGCTGGGCACCGGCCGCGTTCGGGTGAACCCCGTCGCTCGTGTATTGGGAATTCGGGAGGTAGCTCGCCGCAGGCAGGGCGGTCCAGACGTTGACCACATGAATCGGTGATGCGGCAGTCGTCACGCCCGCGGCCCAGGATGGAATCATCGAATTCAAGGACTCGACGTTTGCTTCGCAAGCCGAGCAGCCGCTCGGATTCAGCGGCGTGATTTGTGCGACGAAGAAGATGACGCTCGGATTCTGGCTTCGGAATTGATCGACCACGAAGCTGTAGGCACTGAGGATGCTTGACAGCGAAATGCCGTTCCAAACGTCGTTCGTGGCGTACTCCATGAGCACGACATCCGGCTTCTCCGCTGCCCAGGTCTTGAGCTCCGCCAGCGTCCCGTGGCCCGACTGCGGCGGACTGTCGGTGACGAGGTAGGTCACGTCGTATCCGCCGTGGCCTTCCGTCATCAGGTTGGGCGCTCCCGTGCCGCAGCTCTGATTGTTGAGGTTCAATCCGATGAAATCGAAATTCGTATGTCCGTTGGAGATCAGCTCGCTCGAAAGGAGCTGGGGGTAGCACGTACTACCCGTGATGGAATCGCCGAGAGGCATGATGTGCCACTTCCCGGTGTGCGACGGGGATCCTCCGGCGCCCGTCGTCCCCGCCGTCGCGCTACCGCCTGCCGCGCCGGTGGTGCCTGCGCCGCCGGCTGAGGTCGAGCCGCCGGCTGAGGTCGAGCCGCCGCGCGCACCGCCGGCGGCCGCTCCACCGCCACGGCCTGTGGCGCCCCCCGTGCCGGCGCTGCCGCCGAGTCCGGGCGAGGAGCCGCCCCGCGCGCCGCCCGCCGTTGTACCGCCCCTGCCGGCGATATCGCCGAAGCCGCCGAGGCCGCCAGTTGCCAGGGAGCCGCCGCTCGCTGCGGTCGCTGCGCCTCCTTTACCGGCGCTACCGCCGGAGTCGGCGCTGCCGCCGACGCCGCTGGTTCCCGCCGAAGAGCCCTCCGTACCTGCGCCGCCGCTGGGGCCAGTGGCACCTCCCCCCATTCCGGCGGAGGCGCCAGCGCCTTTCGGTTCGCCGTTCGAATTACACCCGCTGAGGCCGGCGGCCAGGAGGAGCGTGGCCAGCGCAAACGGGCTGAGCTGGAGCCTGGGGAGATATCGGGTCGATGGATCCATCCGGGTCACGCGCTTTCACGATCACGGCGATCGTTGGTCTTACCGCACACGAAGTGCCCGCTGCGCTCCCGCACGGTCCACGTCGTCTCATTGCGGAATTTCCCGCCGTCACTGCCCCGCGAATCTCACGCTACCTAGGGCTGGGCGCGCGGCATTTCTTGCCCACGTGAACCTTCATTCGGTCGAGCGGGAACTCAGGAGCCGACCGTCAGAACCACCATGAGCCCGCCGCTCCTCGTCGCGACGTGCGTCGGCACGGAAACGCGGCGCGGACCAGGGCGTTCGTGAACGAAGCAAGATGAACAGACTCTCGATTTTATGCGCATGCGCCTTAGTGTTCGTAGCCGGTCAGCTCGCGTGTAGCAGCGCGGAACCGGTCACCTCGGATGAAGCCGGAGGGTCGAGCCCCTCCGCCGGCCGCGGCGGCTCGTCCGGCGCCTCGCCCGTCGCCGGACGAGCCGGGAGCTCGACGGGTGCGACGAGTGGTATCGGGACGACAGGCACCGGCGTGACGAGCGGCGGAGGAACGACCGGCTCAGGAGGCGGAACCAGCAGCGGCGGCATGACGAACGGGGGAGGAGTCACGAACTTCGGCGGAGGAACGAACGGCGGCGGACCGATGGGCACCAGCGGTACGCCCGCGGGCGGCGCGTCCGGCGCGCAAGGTGGCGCGCCATCCATCGCTGGTGGTCCCGGCAGGGCAGGGGCCGACGGAGGCTCCGGAGCACCGGCGGGCGGCAGGTCAGCCGGCGGTGCGACATCGAGCGGTGGCCGCGGCCCCGGCAACGGCGGGAGGCCAAGCTCAGGCGGCGCGTCGAGCGGCGGTGCGCCGGCGACAGCCGGTTCGGGCGGCGGAGTCGATTGCAGCGTCGCGCCCGTTACTCCGAATGCGACACAACAGACCAAAAATCTTCTCTGTTACCTCTATAGCATCAAGGGCAATCACGTTCTCTCGGGGCAGCAGGAAACCAACTGGAACGCCAACCCTGCTGACATCGGTTGGTACTCGACCAACATCGGCAAGTACCCCGCCGTGCTCGGCAGCGATTTCCTTTATCGCGACGGTGCCGCGTGCTCCGCGGTGACGCCCTCGACGACGCGGGCGATTGCCTATTGGAACGCAGGCGGCATTACGATGTTCCGCTACCACATGGGCATGCCGGGCTCCGGCTTGACCTGCACGGCGGACTGCTACCAGGGCAGCAATTGCGCGGAACCCACGAGCATGCCCTCGGGATCGTTCTTCACCAACGTGGTGACGGCGGGGACACCGGAGAACACGTCTTTGAACGCGAAGCTCGACTACGTGGCCGTTCAAATCGAGGCGATGAAGGCCGCGAACGTGCCGGTGCTCCTCGCGCTTTATCACGAGACCCAGCCCAACGGCTGGTTCTGGTGGGCGCAGACGTCCTCGGGTTCGGCGTTCGTCAACTTGTGGACCTACAGCTTCAACTACCTCACGAAGACCAAGGGCCTCACCAACATCGTCTGGCTCATGCCGTTCAGCGGCAGCCCGAGCTCGGCCTTCTACCCGGGCAAGGCCTATGTGGACGTCGGCGGCCCCGATGAATACACGCAGCCGAGCAATCTCGCGACCTTCAACGCATCAACCAACTACAATCCAGCTGCCACCATCTTCGGTAGCAGTATGCCCATCGCTCTGCATGAGACCGGGACGGCGGTGCAACCCGACTACATGTTCCCGAGTACGGCGCCCTGGGTGCTCTGGAACATTTGGGCGACCTATGAAAATACCGCGCAGAGCGGCTTCACGTTCAACACGCTCGACAGCCTGAAGGCCGCGTACGCGAGCCAATACACGATCACGCGGGACGAGATTCCGAATCTCAAGTGAACGATGACGCCCAAGGCCTTAACCATCGCTGCCGTCGCTGCGGGCGGGCTCTGGCTAGTGCTTGTCGCCAGCATCTGGCTGCTTTCGCGCCATTCCACCCGCGCGTCGCGTCACTCCAGCGAGTTCGGCGCGGTCACTCGACCCGTGTCCCTCGTGGAAAGTTCGAGCCCCGTGCCTTCGGGCGACTCCGAGCCGGCCGCTCACGACCCGGCCCCGATCATGGCGAACCCCTTGCCGATGGCAGCGCCCGTGCGCGTGTCGAACGAACCCGCGCCGACGAAGCGGGAAACCAGCGAGCTTTTGGACGAAATGTCGTTGCTCTCGAATCTACATGATTTGGCGGCAGCGGATCCGCCGCGATCTCTGCAATTGGCGAGAGAGGCCGTCGATAGATTTCCCGGTAGCGCAAACGCGCCTGAGTTCGAGTGGAACGCCGTCAAGGCGCTGTTCAATATGGGCCGTCTCGAAGAGGCCAAGAACGAGGCCCAACTCATGCTGCGGAGGTACCCGCAGAGCTCCTTCACGGGCGACGTGATTCACCACCTACTCAATCCACAGCCGAACCCGCCCGGCGCCCCGTAGAGCAAGGATGAACCTCATGGCTGAACCCTATGAAGACCTTGTAAACCCAGCGCTCCTGAAATGGGCGCCCCTGGCGGCCCCTCTGGGTGAAACGCAGCTAGATACACCCATCTGCGTCGTTCTGGGCGAGGCGGACGAAATCGCCACGATGCTGACCGATTACTGGGAGACGAAGAAGGACGAGAAGGGCAACCAGATCCCAGGCTTTTCGGGCCTGAGCACCACGAACGGCATCACCCTCGAGGTCGCGGACGAGATACGCGACATCAAGTTCGCCGTTGCCACCACTCACTCCGTCTATTTGGCACTCATTCAAAGCTCAGCTGCCGCGTCGCTTGACCGCGCAGAGTTGGTCCTCTCCGAGATCCGACTGACGCTCGAGTTCCTTTTCGACGCCAAGCAGCAAGAGCCGAACGCAGAGCTCGAGAACTTGCATGGCGCCTTCGCCGGCGCGGCATCTCAAGCGGCGATCGCCCTCGCACTCGAAGGCTACGCGGGGTTCGCGAGCCGCAACCGCGGGATGCTCTACGAGATCGAAGGATTCAACGTCGCACTCATCGACGAAGCCCGCACCCTGGCGGATGCCCTGCGCGAACAATCCGCCATCGCGCTCAGGCGGACCAGCGCCGACGAGCAACGCCAAGTGCTTGCGCTCCGGAACCGCCTCCTCACCCTCATGCTCGACCGCGTAACGCACGTTTGCCGCGCTGCGCGCTATTTGTTCCGCAACCACCACGACCTCGCGCGCAAGTTTACGAGCCTACACGAGCGCAAGCAGCGGCCCGCGACGACTACGGCACCCAGGTCGACAACCTCCGCGCAGCCTTCGCCCGGCCGGTCTCACAAGGCGTCACGGACCTCGGCCTCACGGATTACGCCGAGCTAGCGGCACCGTGAGCGTCGTGCCTCTGCGGCCTCCCCCATTTGCGGCCTGTCGTTCGCTGATGTTCGTCGATGAAGCGAAGCCCGGCCGACGGCGAGCGAAGGCCTAAGAGCGCGCACCGCCTTTGCCGCTTGAAAGTCGTGTTTTGGAGGTTGGTACTTGTCCCCGCGTGGTACTCGTAGCCAAGCCAGACAATCCTGACAGCTCGCCTGAGCCTCCGCATCCGCGACCGACGGGTCCGTGTGACTCCATAGCACGAGGAAAAGTCACGGGGCTGGTGCGGAACGGGGGACGCAAATCAACCCCCGCAGCTATGAAGCATGCCGAGCAACGCACAGAGGACGGCGAGACCAGCGACCGTCCGAACGAGCTCGTAGATGGCTTTGCGCCGGCGGATCTGTTCGGGCGTGAGCGGACTGAGCTCCGCGATGCGGTGGGGGACGTAGTAGCTCCAGGCGGCCCATACAGAGACGACCGCGACTATGCAGACGACCAGGAACACCCAGAACGCCACGATGGTGCCTTCGAAGAGAGTATTGGGCATCACGCGTTAGCTCCCGAGCAAGATAGCGAGGCAAGCGTCGAGGTGTCGCGTCACTTCGAGTTTCACGAAGCAGGTCGCGTGTTCGGCGCCGACCACGCGAAGCGGCGCTCAGGAGGCAACGACGACTCGGTACGCTCGGTACTACGTATCAGAACCTCTTGGACGACGTGCGTCGTCGTGCCGCGCGACGGCTCCTAACAAACACTGATTTGGCGATCGGCGAGGTCGCGTTCTTGCTCGGGTTCGAGGAGATGAATTCCTTCACCCGCGCCTTCCAGTCCTGGGAACGCACGACACCAGGGAAGTGGCATGGGCGAGCTCCTGCTAGCCGCGAACGAGGCACTCCTTCGCGAAAAGGTGACAGCTCGACCGAGTCTCTCGCTGCACGGCGTCGCTGATGGGACTTGACCGATGTGGAGCAAAGTCCTTGTCGTAGACGGCGCCTTCGCGTCGTTAACGGCTCGCCTCGCGTCCGGCCACTCTACGTGGAATGGCGAGACCGTTTCCACCATCTCGTCCCGCGTGACGCCGTATCGATACCCGTCTCGTGAAGGCGACGCCGGCATGACGAGCCGCAGCAACAAGAGTCAAAATGCAGCCAAGGGGAACAATTCGCGCCCAAGTTTCCCGGATGCGCAGCCCGCGTCGAAAGCGCTTGCTCCAGCAAGTGTGCGCGCGCCGCCTGGACAAGGGCACCAATACCTTTCCGCCGCTCGACGTCGCATCCGCCGGAGCAACCGTTCGCCGTTTTCGACCAACAGTTGACACCCAGGAGCGACGCTCGCGCCGAAAGATCGCTGGGGTCAACCAATCGGCGGGGGTTCGTCAGAATTCTCGGCCGTAGGAGACGACGGCACGCCTTTCGCACTGGGGCGGGCCACATATGAAAGCCAGCGATCAGCCGGCGGGTCTTTTCACCGCCAAACGGAGCTTGGGAAGCTCAAACAAAAATGCTTTCAAGAAGGAGCCCATCATGTTGGCGCGTCGCGTATTGTTTAAGTGGGTCGGGTTGGGCGGACTCTGCTTGGTGGCCATAGCTGCCTGCAAAGAGACGAGCACGGAACAGCCTCCCGCGAGTCCGAAGGCGGTGGTTAATCCGGAGACCGTGGCACCTCCAAAGGCAACTGCGGCGCTCTCGTACGACGTATTCGTTTCCGATCCCATCCCATTCAAGGAAGTCGAAAAGGCACCGAACGGTGAAGCCCGAACCTTTTCTGCTATTTCATCGACGCTCATCTTCGGAGCAACAGACGCGGTCCTGGTCGACCCTCCTTTGACTACGGCGCAGACCGAACGCGTCGCGCAATGGGTCGCCGGGCACGGTAGGCACCTTACGTACGTGTTCTCGACGCATGCACATGGTGACCATTGGTTCGGCACGGCCCTCTTGCTCAAGCACTTCCCTGGAGCCACCGCGTTGGCGTCGCCGGGCACGATCGAAATGATGCGTATTCAGGCCGAGAATCGAGCGAAATGGTGGGATCCCGGATTTCCGGGACAGATACCGGATTCGCCGGTGGTCGCCACCCCGCCCGCTGGCAATACTTTTACTCTCGAGGGCAACGACCTTCGCATCGTTGAGGTCGGCCACACGGATACCGACAAGACGACCGTCCTTTACGTGCCGTCAATCGGCCTCGTGGTCGCCGGTGACGTGGTCTACAACGGTGTTCATCAGTACTTGGCCGAAGCTGCGAACGGCGGCATCGACGCCTGGATACAGAACCTCGCCACCGTCTCCGCCCTCCAGCCGAAGCACGTCGTCGCAGGGCACAAGAACAAGGCGCTGTCGGACGATCCGAAGGCGATCGAAGAGACCCGACGCTATCTCGAGGACGCTAAGAAAACCATGGCGACCAGTCACACCGCACTCGAGTTCTACGACGGCATGACGAAGCTGTACCCCGATTACTTGAACCGCAGCGCCGTGTGGTTTTGGGAAGCTAAGCCGCTCTTCCCGAAGACGTAGACCCAACAGATGCCATGCCGACGACGGGCGTCACGCGCTAAGGAGTGACGCCCGTCTTCTCCTTCGGGCAGCTCAGAGATCCGCTTTAGCCGACGGCTGGGCAATGCGTCTCGCCGGGAGCGACTGGAAGATGCGCTCGACACCAGTCGTCAGCAGCTGATCATCGACCCGCTGCGGGTCGACTTCGGCGAGTCCGCTCCCGTGCCAGACTGCCGCGCCGGTGGCACGGTCGTAGACATCAATCCCGATGAATCCGCTGGACCCTGGCGGGGTCGAACCGCCGATCTGCGGCGCCTCCCCGGGCATCGAGCCCGAGCCCGTGCTGATCTTGACTATGAGATCTGCGGTGTCGTCGCCCGCCACGTAGCCGCGCTTCTCGAGCGACGCTTGCACGATCGGGGTTAGCCTACGTTGCACCTCTAGGGAGCGCGCCGTGGTTTCGTAACCGGCTGGAGGCGGATTTGCGGGCCCAAACGTGAAGGTTTGGTAGCTCGCGAAATCCGCGTGCGGAGCGCCCAACCCGGAAGCGGCGGCGCGTGGAGGTTTCGCCTCTGTAGTATTGCAGGCAGCTGTGGCGCCTAGCAGTGCCAGAATCATCCATCTCATTTTGTATGCTCCTTGCAGCTTGTGTTGCGCGCAGATTGCTTACGCTGGCTGCATCCGAGCCTCTCGATTGTGCATGATCCGTACCGTTGGCTAACAGCAGATGGAGTACCGCTTGCTTGGTGCGCTGATTAGGTCAAGCCGCTGACTATTCGTCATAGTCGACCAAATATGCTCAGCGCTCCCACCAAACAACCAAAGTGCATGTGGGGCGCATCACGCATCGGTTCGGCACGGTTCATGCGTCACCGTCGACCTATGACTTCAACTGCGGAGGCGAACGCCAACATTTCGTTCCAGACGAGCCTTGCCAAGAAATGCCCGTGCCTCGACCGCGATCGTGAGCAAGAGCTGGCTCGTCGGTTTCGTGACCTGGGAGATCGGCGAGCGGCCGACCTGCTCATGAGAGCTCACTTGCGAATGGTCCTTTCACTGGGCGTCAAGTACCGCCACTACCAAGTGCCGATCGCCGAGTTAGTCGCGGAGGGAAATTGCGGCCTGGTGTACGCTCTCACGAAGTTCGACCCCGAGCGGGGCGTGCGCTTCGCAACTTATGCCGTCCACTGGGTTAGAGCCGCGATGATCGGTTACATCATTCGCTCTCGAGGTATCGTGAACGGGGCCACGGGTCCGTTGCGCTCACGCATGTTCTTCAAGTTTCGACGCGAGCGTGCCCGGGCCAGTGTGATCCACGGTGATGCTGAGAACGTCAGGCGCGAGGTCGCGGCTCGGCTGGGAATTTCGGAAGTGAGAGTCGCCGATATGATGAACCGCATCGATAGCCTCGACACGTCGCTGGACATGTCCGCGGGGCCCGAGCCCGTATCCGCTTGGTTGGACGAGCTACAAGGCTGTGACAGTCCCGAGCAAGCGCTACATGACGCGCGCTTCAAGCAAGAAGCCCGCGTTGCCCTCGAACGCGCGCTCGCCGAGCTCGACAGCCGTGAGCGCTATGTGATCCAAAACCGGCTGATGGCCGATGAGGATGCGGCACTATCCCTCGCTGACATTGGCCGGCGGCTCGGCGTCTCGAGGGAGCGCGCTCGCCAGCTCGAGACCCGCGCCAAGAGGAAGCTCCGCCAAGCAGTCGAAGGCGCGGCGCATCATTTGGTCCCAGTGTGAACACAGCCTCGAGTCGTGCGGGTGCCTCGCCGGGGCTGGCGTGATAATCTATCGTTATGACCGATGCCCCGCTCGAGCCATCGACCAATGCGCTGCGGCTTGATGAGTCGGTTCAGTGCACGAGCTACCGTTACCTGGACAGGTTCTCGATCGAGCGCGTGGAAACCATCGGACAGCGCCCGATCCCAATTCAAAAGTCCTCAAGCGTTCCGGCCTTGCTGTTGTCGACGTTCTTGAAACCAGTCGCGCCGGAAGGGTATCGACTGTGGTTTGACGGCAAGCCGATTCCAATAGGAACCGTGCCGGCGTTCCGTGCCAATATCGTCGATCTCGCGTCCGAGCCGATCATGTGGGCAGCGCGGGGGGCCGACTACATCCACTTCCACGTGCGGAAAAGAACGCTCGACGAGGTCGCCGCAACCTTCGGCTATGACCCCGTAGAGTGCTTTCGGGTTTCAATTGGCGAGGAAGACATCTTTCTTGCGCAAATCACCAAGAGCATCCTGCCGTCTCTAGGCGCCGACGCGCGTCTAACGCGGCTAGCCCTGGACGAGCTTGAGCTCGTCCTCGCAGCGCATGTACTGCAGCGCTACGGGTCCGTCCGAGAACGCCAAACAAGCGGGCGTTATAAGCTTGCACCGTGGCAACGGGAGCGCGCCATGGAGCTCATCCGAGAGAACCTGGAGGGGAGAATCGGCCTCGCCGAGCTCGCGCGTGCCTGCGAGCTCTCGGTGAGCCACTTCGCGCGCTCGTTCAAGGCAACGTTCGGGGTCTCGTCTCATCGGTGGCTCACCGAGCGTCGGATCGAACACGCGCAAGCGCTCTTGCTTGGTAGCAATTACCCGCTTGCCGATATCGCTAGCCGGGCGGGCTTCGCGGATCAGCCCACCTTCACGCGCGCTTTCCGGCGTATTGTCGGCACCTCGCCCGCAAGGTGGCGTCGCGAAAACAGGTAGAACCCCCTCAACCCGGGGCGTCCAGCAGCGGAAGGTCGAAGCCGAACGTCGCGCCGACGCCGTCATTGGGCGCGTGCCACAGCGTCCCTCGGTAGCTTTCAACGATCGAGCGGCTGATCGAAAGCCCTACTCCTGTACCTTCCGGCTTCGTCGAGAAGAAGGGCTCAAAAAGAGTCGCTACATTCTCCTTCGAGACCCCTACACCGGAGTCGCGCACGAGGGTTCGAACGCGCTCATCCAGCAGCTCCGTGGCCACCAGGATTCGCTTCGGACCTTCGACCACACCCTGGAACGCTTGAATCGCGTTCAGTACCAAGTTCATGACCACCTGCTGCACCTGGACGCGGTTCGCGCAAACGCGCGGAGAGGCCGGCGTGAGCCGAACCTCCGTGGCGATCCCATTGCGCGTCATTTCGGCGCGGGTCAGAGCGACCACCTCGCTGACGGCGTCGTTGAGGTCGAGCTCCGTCGCCTCGGAGCCGCGCTTTTGGAACAGCGACCGCAGCCTGCGTACGACCTCCATCGCGCGTTCTGCCTCACGTACCACGCGAGTCGCGGCTGCGGCTCCCTCCGTGAGCTTGCCCGCCTCAAGCCAGCGAGAACAGGAAGCTGCGTTTACCGAAACGCTCGTGAGTGGTTGCGTGACTTCATGCGCAATGGACGCTGTAAGTTCGCCCAAGGTCGCAACCCGAGCGAGGTGCGCTAGCGCTTCGCGTGTCGTTTGAAGCGCTTGCTCGGCCGCGCGCGCTTTAGCGAGATCGGCGTAGAGTCGGGCGTTCTCCAGCGCGGCTGCCGCCTGAGACGCAATCAGCTTGATGGCAGTGAGGCGGCGCGCGGCAAACGCGTGGGTGGTGAGGTTGTTCTCGAAGTACAGCACGCCACTCAACTTTCCGCGTCTGGTTAGCGGAACGCAAGCCAGCGAGCGGCAGCGATGCTCGCTGATGTAGCAGTCGGTAGCGAAGAGGCCGTCGGACATCGCATCGTCGAGCACGACAGGTGTCCGAGTCGACGCTACATACTGCACGATCTGCTCGCAGAAGGTGGCAAGCAGTTTGCCGTGTGTCCCCAGGTCGACATCGAGGGTCTCGCCCTCCGTCGTTGCTTGAGCCTCCGCCGTCATTCCTGTGCGGCTCTTTGCGATCAAAATGACTCGTTCTGCGCCCGCAGTTTTGAGCGCCATCGACAACAATCCTTGCACGAGCCGCTCCGGGTCGAGGTTGCTCGAGACGGCCTCGGAAACAGCCACCGCCGTGGCAAGATCGAGCTGATCGACCGGTTGGGCCATCGTCGTCGTCACGGAGATGCCAGCCCCCTGATTGCGGAGCTCTGGAAACTGGGCTTCCATGTGTTGAGCCTTCGCGTCTGCACCCCAGCGCCGGTACGCGTCCCGCGCTTGCTCGCGATAGAGGCGTGTGAAGCTGCGGAACTGGAGAGTGGCCCAATACCGAGCGACCACCTCGAGAATGAAGGCCTCGTGGTGTACGAATCCGGTCTCACGCGCCAAGTCGATCGCGCGCTCGTACAGGCGGCCGGGATCCTCGCCGTCAACGCGCAGCAGCTCTGCCTCCACCAACGCCGCTCGGCTACCATAGGTCGTCGGTGCCATTACCGCGAACTGAGAAAGGATATTGCGATGCTCCAGAAGCTCATCCCGCCGGCTAAGGGCGTCGGGAAGTGCCGCGAGCGCCAATGCCCCAAAGAAGTGGAAGTCTGCGTTCTCTCTAAAATGCGGACCGAAGTTCCCGCCCTTGATCCATAACGTTGGCCAAACCCTATCGGCCGCCGCGACCGCCTCGGTGTAGTCGCCCGCCAAGAAGCGCGCGACGAGCTTTCGGATCCAATACCGCACCTCGAGATTGAGCGGAACCGGACGCTGTCGCAAGGTGGACTCGAAGTCGAGCTCGGTGAAGGAGCCGTCGTCGAGCGAGCCAAACCTCGGCGTTGAACCCCTGAGCATGTTCACCAGCGCCAACTGATGATCGATGTCGTTCACCGCATAGTTAACCTTGGCGGCGGCGGCGAGCGCGCGGCCCGTCGCGGCCTCGCTGATCACGACTGGGAGGGGAAGGCCGTTGGCCAGGCGGTGTGTAACCGAATGCATGTGGGTGTAAACGAGATAGAGGAGCTCACCGCCGCGGTGCATGGCGGCTTGGGCCTCGTCAGCCATGCCATCTGCCTCGCGGCAATCCCCGAGCCACGGAAGCACGTGATGAGCCAAGCTGATATGTGTGCGCGCGCTGAGGTTGTGGCCGGCGAAGCGTCTGGCCAATGCTTCAGCGATGGCCGCGAGACGACGCACCGTCTTCTGATCCTCGTTGGGAATCCCGCGCGCCCACGCTGCTGCGACGGCAAAGAGCCAGGCTATTGCGGGTGAAATGCCGTGCTCAAACGCAAGGTTCAGGGTGCCAAAAACGCAGAGTAAGAAGGGATTTCGGCCCGAATAGAGCATCGGCGCCATGCTATCCACCAAGACTTCGTCGAAGGTACGACGCATAGACTCGTCTTGCACGAGCGGCAGATTGACGATTGCCTCGGTGGGTCGTTCGTCGATGTTTCGCTTCGTGAGGGCAAGTTCAGCTGCTACCTGATCGTCGGTTGGCTGCGCCGGCCAATGTATGCCGACCGCGTCGAGGTAGTCATGGCAAGCCTTTGCCGCCAGGTCGATACGGCCCATCGTTAGATGAGCGCTCATCAATTGTCTGGTAACCGTCGCGCGATCGGGTAGATCGGTCGTGCGCTCCAGGACCTCGACGAGCCGCGAGCTCGCCGCGGCAAGATCGCCCAAAAACAGCTCGCATTCCGCCTTCAGGAGCTCGATCTCGAACACGAGACGGTAGTGGCTGGACCATGCGTCCGCAGGTAGGCGGCCGCTGGCGGCCACCAGGCAGGCCTTGGCAGCCACATAGGCGGCGGACGCTCTGGCCTCCTTTGCGGCCGCCAAGCTAAGCGTTGCGTCTCGGACGCGGGTGTCTTCGCTGGCAACGGCGGCCCCACGGTCTAGCTGAAAAAAGACATCGAAAAGGGTGCCCGGGAGATTGGCTTCGACGAGATGTTCGCCGATGCGACGGTGCACCATCGCGCGTTCGCCTGCGTCCTGCACGAGCTCGTAAACGGACTCTCTAATGCGATCGTGAAGAAACATATATGTCGATGTCGTGAGCGCAACCAGTCCAGCTTGCACCGCTGGAAGCATGCGCGCATGAACCGTCGTTGGTTCGACGCCGAGCGCGGTTGCCAGCATCCTCGGCGCTGCCGCATTTCCGAGGAATGCTAGGTGAACCAGCGCTTCGCGTGCGGTTGGGGGCAACCGCACCAACTTCGCGAGCATGATATCAACGAGGTTGTCCGTAAAACCACGAGCCTGAACCGCGGCCAGGTTGCAGTGCCAGCGAAGGTCTGCGCTGTCTAGTCTGAGAAGATTCTCCTCGGCGAGCGAATGGAGGAACTGGATCGCGAAAAACGGATTTCCCCCCGTCTTCTCGAAGACGAACCTCGCGAGCGAGTCAGTCCACTCCGCCTCGCCCCCGACCATGCTGCAGATCAGATGCTTCACCTCGGCCTGGCCGAGCGGCTGTAGGACGAGCTCGTGGACGTTGCCGCTTCCCGCTTTCAGCTCCGACAGGGTCGTAGGCGCGATCTCACCGCCTCGGTAGGTAGCAATGACCGTCAAAGGACCCTGACTGACGTCGGACAGCAGCGCACGAACCATCCCAAGCGTCGCGACGTCAATCCACTGAACGTCGTCGAGCACGAGCACCAGGCTGCGCCCTGACCTCGAAAAAACACGTACGAACGATCCGAGCACGCGCTGGAAGCGCTGGTGAGATTCACCGACCGAGAGGGCTATCGGCTCGGGCTCTCCATCGAAGAAGTCTTCGAGCTCGGGTAGCAACCCGATGAGGAGCCGGCCATGCGGTGCAACGGCCGTTCTAACCTCTGACGCCAGCCCATCGTCCGCGTGTAGACGCGGCAACAACTCCGCCACCGCGCGGCCGAGCGCGGCGAGTGGTGTCGCGCGCCCGAGTTCCTCGAGCTTTCCGGTCGCAAAGAGACACGAAGGATCACCGGCGGCCCGTCTGCGGGCCTCCTCAACGATTGCAGACTTGCCTACACCCGATGCACCCTCGACCAACAATAGCGCAGGACTGTTCCTCGAGACCGCGGTCGTAAGGAGCCGATCGATAGCGGCAAGGTCGGCTTCTCGTCCGAAGACCTGACTTGGCGTGCCGAGACGATCGGAAACGTCTTGGAGTCCGAGCGCGAAGGTGTCGACGGAGCCAGCGGCCGACCAGTTTTCCCAGCTCCGCCAAAGATCTCGGGCCAGGCCGGACGCGGTTTGGTAGCGTTCGCTCGGGTTCTTCGCCAGCAGCCGCAAGATGATAGCGGAAACAACCTCGGGTATCTCTGAACGTGAGACGCGAGGGGAGCGGGGCTCCCGCGCGATATGGGCATGAAGCAGCGATAATGGGTCTTCGTCGTCGAAGGGCAACACTCCCGTAAAAAGCTGATAGAGGGCAACACCGAGCGAGTAGAGATCGCTCCGCGCGTCCACTGGCCAGTTGACTCGTCCAGTCTGCTCGGGTGCCATGTAAGCCGGAGTTCCAACCATCGTCTCGAGAGGCGCGTTTCGCAGGCCCGAGCGAGCGACGCGCAACGAAAGCCCCGTCCCACCCAACCATGCTCTCCGCTGTTTGTCGTCGTAGACAACGACAGCGGGCTTGATATCGCGGTGGATAAACCCGCTCGCATGAAACGTAGATACAGCCGCAGTGAGCGCGAGGGCAGCCCGGAGCCCTAGCCCGATTTCGAGCGGCGTCGCCAGCTCCGCGAGGAGCACCCCACCGGGATCCAACAATATGAGATGCGGACGACGGTCGATGGACTCGAACGCAATGGGGCGAAGCGTCGCCTCGCGATCTAACTCGTCACGCAGCTCCCAAGACCGACGGAGCCGACTGCTTTCTCCGTTCGAGGCCACGGCGAGGACGGCACGCCCGGACCGCTGCTCGGTCCCACGGAGAATTGGGTATTCCCCTGAACGACCGGCGGCGACGAGCTGATACGTCATCGTGCCGATGGTTTTATTACCGCGAGCGGCAACTGGCGAGGGTGCGCCGCCGCGGTCGCGTTAGGGCAGCGGCCGCTCCGCCCCTACTTTTGGCCGTTCATGCTGCGTATTTGCCAAAACGCTCATGCCGTGAGGTGGCCCTCCTCACTTCCGCCCTTCGGAGCCCTCAAGCGGGTGGGAGCGCGCGCTCGATGCCGAGCTTTTTCATCCGGTACACCAATGTCGAGCGCTTCATGCCCAGCCGCGCGGCCGCGCCTCTCGGTCCCCCGACGAGCCAATTCGTGGCCTCCAGAACCGACAAGATGTGCCGGCGGCTGATGTCATCGAATCGCTCGCTGCTCCTGGATGGGAGGGTCGCATCGGGTTCCGGTGGTCTGCTTGATTGCCTTGGCGACGACGACGTAGCGACAGACGCCGATGTAGCGCCGCCTAAACAGCGGAGCGCTTCGACCGGCAACACGCCGTCCTGCGCCAAAATCGCGGCCCGCTCGACGACGTTTAACAATTCTCGAATATTCCCTGGCCAATCGTACGCCACCAGCTGATGCATGAATTCTTCGGCAATGGGGGCGAGGCAACGGCCGGTACGACTCGCGAACGCGTTTGCGAAATGCTGTGCGAGATGCCGGATGTCGTCACGGCGTTCGCGCAACGGCGGAACCTCGATGGGAAAGACATTCAGGCGGTAGAACAGATCTTCGCGAAACCGCCGTTCGGCGGTCATCGACCTTAGGTCACGATTCGTCGCAGCGACGAGCCGGGCATTGGACACGATCGTCTGATTGCCTCCAACCCGCTCGAACTCGCGCTCCTGCAGTAAGCGCAACACCTTTGGCTGCAGCTCGAGCGGCATCTCTCCGATCTCATCGAGGAAGATGGTGCCATCCTGCGCGGCCTCGAAGCGGCCGATGCGCCGTGCGATGGCGCCGGTGAAAGCTCCTCTCTCGTGCCCCATCAACTCGCTCTCGAGCAGACTGGCGGGCACCGCAGCGCAGTTGACCTTGACGAACGCTCCCAAGCGCCCACTTTGCGAGTGAATGGCGCGCGCAATCAGTTCCTTGCCCGTTCCGGTCTCCCCGAAGACGAGCACGGTCGCATCGGTCTTTGCGACGATTTCAACTTCTTGGAGAATGCGGCGGAGATTCTGGCTGCGCCCGATGATACCGAGCTCCGAAGCATCGCTCCCGGCACCGGGGTCGGCCTGAAGCACACTGCGCTGAACGGCACGCCCGACTGCTTCCAGCAGCGCTTCGGGGTCGAAAGGCTTCGTGAAGTACTCCAGCGCACCGGCTTTCATGGCGCGAACTGAGCTCGGAACGTCGCCGTGGCCGGTCACGAAGATGACGGGAACGGTGCTCTCGGCCTCCCGCAACCTGCCTTGAAGCTCAAAACCATCGAGCTCTGGCAGGCCTACATCCAAAACCAGACAAGACGGCTCCCTCAGCGCCTTGTCATTCAGCGCGAGAAACTCCATTGCGGAGGAGAACGTGCGGACCAAATGGCCTGCCGACTTCAGCAGGTCTCCCATGGATTCGCGGAGGCTCGGGTCGTCATCGATGATGCAGACTGGATATCGAGCGTGTGACATCTGGGACTCCAGTTTGGTAGCGCGAAGTGAAAACGAAAGCCTGCCGTGCCGAAGGCAACCCTACCCGCTTGGGAGGGAGCTCGAACCGGCAACTTGGTATACGTTTCCGGTTCGCCACCGCAGTGGTAGCGTCGCAGCGTGCTGATACCGGACGCCACCGATCAAAGCGCGGTCGTTTTGGTTGTCGATGACGACATCGGGCTGCGCACGGCCCTGGGCGACCTGCTGCGCGCTAGCGGGTTCGCCGTGCAGCTTTTTGCCTCAGCCCAGGACTTGCTGAGCCACCGCATGCCAGATGGCCCGCACTGCCTCGTCCTCGACGTTCTCATGCCCGGCTTCAGCGGCCTCGAGTTGCAGGACCACTTGATTGAGCAAGGGATGGGTACCCCCATCGTGTTCATTACGGGCCATGGCGACATTCCCATGACCGTCAGAGCAATGAAGGCAGGGGCGGCGGAGTTCCTGACCAAACCCTTCAAGGACACGGAGCTGCTCGAGGCGATCAAGCGAGCGCTCGCGCGCAGCGCTGCCCGACAGAAAGAGGATGCGGATTTGCGACAGGTGCGAGATCGATACGCCGCGCTGACGCCGCGGCAGCGGCAGGTCATGCGCCTCGTCACTACGGGAATGCTGAACAAGGAGATCGCCGCCGAGTTAGGAACGACGGAGGTCATGATTAAGGTTCACCGCCGGAACGTCATGGCGAAGATGGGCGCAGACTCCTTGCCGGCTCTCGTTCGAATGGCGGACCGATTGGCGCTTGGTTCGCCTTCGCGTTGATCGTGGGAGCCGGCTTACAAGAGGACGACCTAGCGAGCCGGTCGAATCGCGTGCTCACGCCGCCAGCGGCCAGGGCTATCACCGACGACACGGTGAAACGCGCGTGTGAACGCCGCTTGGTCGGTGAAGCCGCACTGGGTCGCGATCACGGAAAGAGTCATACCGCTGCGCTTGAGCTGTGCCTGAGCGTACTCGATTCGGCGCTCGAGCAGCCAGCGATGGGGGCTCACGCCGAACGTCACCTTGAACGAGTGGGCGAAGCGGCTCACCGACAGCTCGCAAAGCGTGGCAAGCTCGCTCAGCCGAACCCTCCCGTCGAGCCGCCCGCGTAGCAGCTCCGTGACACGCAGCCGCTGCCACGCCGCGAGGCCTTTGACACGGGGCTCGGTTTTCCGTTGGGGTACGCCATAGCGCTGCATGACGTGCGCGGCCACGGTGAGCTCGAGCTGGTCGAGAGCGAGAACCTCGGGCCTGCGGCGCTCGAGCAAGGACGAGACGTTCCGGGCAATCTGCGCGAGCACGAGGTCCTCCTCACCAATCGCGACTCGGAGCTCACCAACTCGCTCGTACCCGAGCTCCCGTGCGACTTCGTCCATCGCTGCTCGCCGGACATGAAAGTGCGCGACGTGAAAACCGCTATCCGCCCACACTGCCGGTTCGGCCGCGAGATCGATCACGGTTGTGCGAAAGGCAGGCATCTCGGCGGTTGGCACCTGCTTCCCCTCGACCCACTGACGATACTTTCGAGCCGCGATCGGGGCCAGGGATACCGAGACGAGCGCCGCGGTTACGCACGACGATTTCTGCACAGGACCGGGCAGGCGGCCTGTCGTCTCGACACGAACGACGGAAAACCGATCAGCGTACTGATGCGACTGCAGCGTCGTCGCCTGGTCCAGCCGCATGACGTTCGTCCAAGGCTCGAGAGGCTCGGGGCCCATCGCCCCATCACCTTACCATGGGGGCGGTGCTAACCGCGCACCATGGGGATCTGAAGGTTTGTCGGGCGGTTCTCCTCGCTGTCGAAGCCCCGACCGTCGACGTTCCGCGCACCCCAGAACAGCATTTCTTGGGCGACGTACACGAGGTCGTACTCCTTGAAGTCGGCGCCCTCTGCGAGCTGGAACGGCGCGAACGACTTGCGGAAGATGCTCTGCTTCACGCCGACCTCCCAACGCGCGTAGCCGTTTGACGCGACCTTGTTCAGCACGTCAGCAAAGGGCTGCAGGGCGGGGGTCACCGCATACGCTTCGTCGGCAATGAAGTCGACCTTCTGTGCGCCCGATGCGATTGGGTGGTCGCCACGCCAAAACATGTGGCCGGCGATATCGATAGTCGCGAGTGCGTGTTTGCCGAACGGATCAGCATAGTTGCTGACAGTGAGCTCGAAGCGATCGTTCGGACTAACTACGAAGGTCCGGGACAAGAAGAACGGCTTGATCGTCCCGTCGGGGTTTTTGCTTGGCCGGACCTCAGGCGCCAGGCTCACCCACTTTCCGAGAAGCGTTTTCTTTGTCTCTTCGAGCTGCGTAGCCATCGAGCCCAGCATCGAGCAGCGGCCCCTGGTTTGTCTTGTCGGTTCCTGCTCTGCTTTTGCCCTTCCTGCTACCGACCTTACGTTACCTTCGGGAGGTTCGTTGACTCGGTCCACCAGAGCCCCCTCGAGCGTCGCCGCTTCTCGCGACCAATGGCCGACATCTGTGTAGAGGACCCAGCTTCTGTGTCAATGCCAAGGGGGAGGGTGGTGGCGAGAGCGTCGGCTCCCCGTACTAAGGGGCGCTCAAGATCGTGTGGCGCGAGTCTTGAAAGGGGGATCGCGAAGGACCGCGATCCATGAAATTCCTGAATGCTCGACTGGTGCCCGCTGCTCCGCTGCTGCTCGGCTTGTCCACCGGCTGTAGCGAGACCCAGGCCGCGCCCGCCGGTGGTCCACCGCCGACGGTAACGGTCATAGCGATTCAAAAACGCGACGTCCCAGTTTTCGTCGAAGCAGTCGCGACGCTCGACGGCTACGACAATGCTGACATTCGGGCTCGGGTCCGTGGATACCTCCGATCGCAGCCGTATAAGGACGGCGCGCACGTGAAGGCAGGAGACCTGCTTTTCTCAATCGAGCAGGACGAGTACGTCGCGGCCGTCGCGGCCGCGCGCGCCAATCTTTCCAGCGCCAAGGCCGACCGAGATCGCAATGCGATCGACCTCAAGCGTCAACAGGCGTTGCGGGCTTCCGACGTCGTGTCGCAACAGGTACTCGACGACTCGCAGGCTGCTGCCGCGATGAGCGACGCGAAGGTAGGGGCTGCGGAAGCCGCGCTCGACACGGCGCTGCTCAACCTCTCCTACACGCGAATCCACGCCCCGATCGACGGCATCGCTGGTTTGGCGCTAGTTCGCCTCGGCAACTTGGTCGGGCAGGATGGGCCAACCCTCCTCACCACGGTTTCCCAAACGGACCTGGTCCGCGTGAACTTCCCAATAAGCGAAGTCGACTACGTACGGTCTCCGGAGAGGTTTAGGAACTTGGAGCAAAGGAACCTCGCCTGGGCAAAACAAAAACTGGCGGAGTTCGACGCGGCGCCCACCGCAGACGCAGCGGACTCCCGGGTGGAGCTGCTGCTCGCCGATGGCAGCGTGTACCCGCACAAAGGCGTCATCGTCGCCGTGAATCGTCAAATCGATGCGAGCACCGGCACTATCCAGATTCAGGCATTGATCTCGAATCCCGACGGGCTGCTGCGCCCCGGTCAGTACGGACGCGCACGAATTCGGCAAGAGGAAGCAGGGCGCGGGGCCCTTGTTGCCCCCGAGAAGTCCCTCATCGCGCTGCAGGGTGCGTTCTCGTTGGCGGTGGTCGGCACCGACAACAAGGTGCACCTACGAAAGGTGGAGCCCGGGCCTGCCTCAAGCGGTCAGCAGATCCTGACGAACGGGGTCGCCGAGGGAGAACGGGTAGTCGTCGAAGGCGTGCAGAAGGTCTCCGACGGCATGGTCGTGAATCCACAACCCGCAAAACAAAACTGAGAACGCCATGCTCTCCAGCTTTTTCATCCGACGCCCGATCGTCGCCATGGTCATCGCAATCGTAACGGTACTGATCGGCGCCGTTTCGCTGAGGGGACTGCCTATCGCGCAATTCCCCCAAATCTTGCCGCCGCAAGTCACGGTAGCGACGACCTATACGGGCGCCGACGCGCTGACCATCGAGCAATCGGTCGCGGCGCCAATCGAACAGCAAATGAACGGGGTCGACCGCATGCTCTACGTGCAGTCGACCAACGCTAACGACGGCACCATGTCGCAGGTCGTGACGTTCGACGTAGGCACGGACGTCGACATCGACAACGTCCTCGTCAACAACCGTTTCGCACAAGCTCAGGCCGTCCTCCCTCAGGACGTTAAGAACTTCGGCGTAACCATCAAGAAGTCGATTGCCTTCCCGTTGATGGTCCTAGCACTCTACTCGCCAGATGGTCGATATGATCCGGCGTTTCTTGCCAACTACCTGACCATCAATGTGAACGATCCTTTGCTGCGCATCAAAGGCGTCGGCGATCTCCGAACGCTCGGTTCTAGCGACTACTCAATGCGAATTTGGCTGGATCCAAACAAGTGCGCTCGTCTCGGCTTGACGGTCATCGACGTGCAGAATGCACTTCGCGCGCAAAACGTTGTGAATCCTGCCGGGCAAGTAGGCGCGGAACCTGCGCCTGCCGGGCAGCAGGTGACCTACACGGTTCGAGCACAGGGCCGCTTGGTAAATCCCGAAGACTTCGCAGACGTGATCGTGCGCGAGAACCCCGACGGTTCGATGGTGCGCGTTAAAGACATCGGTCGCACCGAGCTCGGTTCGCTCAATTATCAACAGTACGGCGCGTTCAACGGTAACCCCGCCGCGATCATCGCCATTTTTCAGGCACCAGGCTCTAACTCCCTCGACGTCGCGGAACAGGTCCGCGCCACGATGAAGCAGCTGGAAGCGAGTTTCCCGCCTGGCATGCAGTACAAAGTATCCTTCGACACGACTGCTCCGGTTACCGCCGGTATCCGCGAAATCGTGATCACGCTGTTGGAAGCGGTGGCGCTGGTGGTGCTGGTCGTCTTCGTCTTCCTCCAAAGTTGGCGAGCGACGCTCATTCCGCTGCTCACGGTTCCTGTGTCATTGGTGGGAGCATTCGCGCTCTTCCCGCTGCTCGGCCTGTCCGTGAACACGCTGTCGCTGTTCGGTTTGGTCTTGGCGATCGGTCTCGTGGTCGACGACGCGATCGTCGTGGTCGAAGCGGTCGAGCGGCACATCGAGGACGGTATGGCACCGCGGGACGCCGCGTTTGCGGCTATGCGCGAGGTACAGGGTCCCGTCATTGCAATCGCGCTAATCCTCGCGGCTGTGTTCGTTCCTGTGGCGTTCATGAGTGGAATCACCGGGCGCCTCTATCAGCAATTTGCACTCACGATCGCGGTGTCCGTGCTCATCTCGGCGTTCAACGCGCTGACGCTGAGCCCAGCGCTCGCAGCGCTGTTGCTTCGCCCACGCGCCAAACATCCCCGTTTTCTCGGCGGCCTCGGCGATGGTTTCAATCGCTGGTTTGGCCGAGCGACGGACCGGTATGTGTTGGTGAGCCACTGGCTTGTCCGCAAATTGGCCATTCCTTTGGTACTACTTGCCGGCGTCGCACTCATGTCATGGGGTTTGGGTCAGAAGCTTCCAACCGGCTTCGTGCCGGACGAGGATCAGGGTTACGGCGTGGTGGGCGTCGAGTTGCCCGCGGGGGCCTCCCTGCAGCGCACCCGCGAGATCTATGCCGAGATCGATGCTATCTTCGCAAAAGAGCCGGGGCTCTTCGCGTACACAGACATCTCGGGATTCAACTTCTTCACACGTACGGCGGCGAGTTACCAGGGTTCGGGCTTCGTCGCGTTCAAGCCTTGGGAAGAGCGGACGGCAGCGAGTCTGTCCGCACCGGCTATCATCGGGCGCTTGAATCGGGCGCTTTCACGGATTCCGGGCGCACGCGCGTTCGTCGTCGGACCTCCTGCGATCCCGGGCATTAGCGCGAGTGGAGGCTTCAGCATCATGCTGCAAGACAAGGCGGGTGCCTCGTTCGACTTCCTCGCGGCAAACGTAGAGCGATTCGTGGCCGAGGCGCGCAAGCGCCCCGAGCTTGCCAATGTTCACGCGAACTTGTCTGCCGGCGTACCGCAGCTCTTCGCGGAAGTGGACAAGGACAAGGCGCTGGCCGAAAAGGTATCCGTCACGGATATCTATGCCACGCTCCAGACGTTCCTCGGTGGCTCCTACGTTAACGACTTCACTCGTTTCGGTCGCCAGTGGCGCGTATTCGCACAGGCTGACGCCGCCTACCGGACTGGTCCCGAGGACATTGCCCACTACTACGTGCGAAACGCCCGCGGTGACATGGTTCCCCTGGCTTCTTTCGTGCGTGTGAAGCAGGTCGCCGGTCCCGAGTACAGCGTTCGGTTCAATCTCTATCGTTCGGTGGAAGTCTTGGGAACGCAAGCTCCGGGCTACAGCTCAGGGCAAGCGATGGCCGCACTCGAGGAGGTCGCGAGGACGACTCTGCCGTCGAGCATGGGCTACGCGTGGAATGCACTTTCCTACCAAGAGAAACTAGCTTCAGGAGGCTCAGCGAAGGTGCTCGGGATGTCGCTGATCTTCGTATTCCTCATCCTTGCTGCGCTCTACGAAAGCTGGTCGTTGCCGTTCAGCGTGTTGCTCAGCACACCAGTGGCGGTGTTTGGTGCCTATCTCGGACTCCTGTCGCGGCACTTCGACAATAACGTCTACGCGCAGATCGGCCTAATTATGTTGGTCGGTCTCACCGCGAAGAATGCGATCCTCATCGTCGAGTTTGCTCGTGACCAGCGAAGGCAGGGACGCTCGATCGTCGACGCAGCTCTCGAAGGCGCCCGACTTCGTCTAAGACCCATCCTGATGACGTCATTTGCGTTCGTTTGCGGATGCGTCCCACTTTGGGTCGCAGAGGGCGCGGGAGCAACCGCTCGCAAGATGCTCGGTACCGCAGTGATTTCCGGCGTCCTTGCGGCCACGCTCATCGGTGTGTTTTTCGTCCCTGCGCTCTTCGTCCTCGTCGAGCGTCTGTTTGGTGGTCGTTCGCCCCACGCCTCCGATGTCTCGACGAGTCTCGAAGCCACGCCCCAGCTTCCGAGTTGAGCCGTTCTAGTGTGAACTCGTCATTCCCGTACTCGAAGATGGCGCGGCGACGCGAAAATCAAACGATCGTAACAGCCTGCTTAATCGCAGCGAGAAGCGCCTCCGCATCGAGCGGCTTGGCGAACACGGCAACCGCCCCGCTCGTTGTGAGCTGGTTCCAAACGTCGTCGTCCGCGATCGCCGTAGCGAAGATTACCGGCACGCTTGCGCCGCGGTCACGAAGCTCCCTATACAGGTCGAGGCCGTTCATGCCCGGCATCGCGAAGTCCAAAACGACGCAGTCGACGCGATTCGTGGCTGACCAGTCGAGAAACGACTCCGGAGAGATAAAGGTCTGTACGGCGAACCCGGCAGAGCGAAGGAGTCCGTCGAGCGACTCGATGAGCGCTTCGTCGTCGTCGACGGCGCAGACGAGGGGGGTGCTCGGCATCTGCGATAGCTTACGGGCCCCGGCGCCCTTTGGCCCTTGCAAATTGGTATACGTCTTGGCGCCCGGTCCAAGCGGCACGCAAACTGCAGGACGCATGTCTAGGGATTCAATCTGCAATCACCCACGCTGAAAGGACCACTACGATGACGACTTCTCTTGAAAACAAGAACCTCGTTCTGAAGGCCTTCGACACGCTCTTCAACAAGAGGGACTACACCGCCGCCGCCGCTTTCTGGTCTCCCAGCTATATCCAGCACAGCGCACACATCCCGCCGGGCAGGGACGGCCTATTTAATCTCGTCAAGGCGCTTCCGCCCGGATTGCGGTACGAGAATTCCGTGGTGATGGCCGAAGGAGACTGGGTGATGCTACACGGTCGCTTCACGGGCCACGGTCTTCCCCGCGCTTGGATTGCTGCGGACATCGTGAGACTGGAGAACGGCGTCCTAGCCGAGCACTGGGACGTGATCCAAGACGAAGCCACGGCCGAAGAATCGAAGAGCGGGTTGCCCATGTTCGGTGATCGTTTCCCGGCGAGTGGCGAGGAATCGCCGCCGCGGCTCACCGTGGAGGCGGCGCGACGAATTACTGCGCCACTCTACGAGGCACTGAACGAGCCTCAGAAAAAGGATGTCGAGGCCCTTCTCGCGCAAGCCTGTCATCCGGACTACCGGTCGCACTCGACGAACGACGAGTGGCTGTCGCGCCAGCAGCTTGGGACCATCTTCAAACAAATCGGTGGGAGTATCCCCGATCTGAAGTGGAGCGTGGAAGACATCATGGTCGTCGGCGACCGCGTCATCGTACGGGGCCGGGCCACGGGGACACCGGTCGGAGACCTATTCGGGGCCCGCGCCACGGGCAAGAGCTTCAACACGATGGCTATCGACGTCTTCACGGTTCGCGGCGACAAGCTCATCACCGCCTACCATATCGAAAACTGGTTGGCGGCGATGCAGCAGATCCAATAGGCGAGCCCCACTGCGTCCTCAAGGGGCTCCGCGGGCTCAGAGTAGTTCGAACACGTTATAGACAGGGCCATCCTCGAAGCGGTGCCCCAGTCCGACGGCGAGAACGCCGTTGAGCCAAGCGTACTTTTCGGAGGCTGTTTCGAACATTGGGTTTATCCGAAAATAGTAGCTCGCTGGGTCGACGCGTTCGCCCATTTCAAGACGCGCGATGATGTCTGATGGCCCACGTCGGAGACCCTTGTACGTCATGCAAATCAGGTCGCCTTCCACCGTTTTCAGATTCAGACGCACGTCGAGCAACGTGCTCCCGTCGCGGCGGACCGACTGCCAATCGCTTCCGCCATCCACAATCGTGCCCGCGAGGCGCTCGCCCTCGAAGACGCCACCGTGAACAATACCGATTCGTCGAAACGTCTCGGGCGTGTCGCCGACGACGAGTATACGAACGTCGAGCTTCATTGCGAAAAGAGGTCTAGTGCGAACCTCGCTCAGCACTCCGGCGACCCTGTCTCTTAGTGATTCAGCCATGCTCACCGGCCCGAAACCTACCATCGCCGCCCACGCATGCGCGAGCGGGGCAACATGGTTCGGATGCGCTCGCGCCGGCGCGCCGACTCAACGTGTGAGCGTGCCAACCGGCCGACAAATTTCGATCAGCTGTCCCAACCGACGCTCGGCTTTCCGGCGACGATGGGAGACATCGCGGCGCCCTTTGCATACGCAGGCACAAGCATCAACGGAAGGAGAGCGTCTATCTCGCCCTTCGTCCCCCAGAAGGAGGGACCACGCTACTAAGCTGACTGACGCTTCCACGGCTGCCCTACAGAAGCCATTGGACGGGTCCGCCGTCAACCCCGTCCGGCAGCCGCTCACGCGCAACACCTCGTCTGTCATGAAGCTGACCTTCGCACCGAATCATGTACGCGAATGGCAAGCGATCCGGCGCCATGACATGGCCGCCCGAGAAAGAACGTGGCGGCGTGTTTGGGTGACGAGTTGCGCATATGTCAGCGTGTCGAATGGAGAAGCACCGAGCGCCTACCGAAGCCCGTGCAATGGCGTCGGTCAAGTTGGGCATCGCGGCGTTCTTGCGCTTGGCTCATCAACCGCATCGCTTAGGTAACCATTGCCCGCGCGGCCACGCCGAATGGCCTCCTTCGAGGGTTCGTCCCTCTCTCGAGACCTGGGTAAGGTGGACGTCGAGTGAGCATCTCCCGACGAAATACTGGGTGCGCGCCCTCCCAGCACGACAACTGTTCCCGCGCCTCCCCGGACGGCCTGGTGCGCACGGTCAGGGTGGCAGGATTTGAAGGCCCGCTCCCAAAAACCGCAGCAGATTTGCACGATCAGCATCTTTTCTGCGGGAAGCGTGATTTCTGGCCTGCGCCTCGACGAGACGCGAAAGGACACGAAATGACGCCAGAGTTGGCAATAGGATGGTAACGGGCACGCGCGCGATGTGGACCTTGCGACGTGTGCGGTCTACGCGCCCTTGCCCAGTCGCGCGACGCGCTCCGAGAGTTCGTGCAACTGCCCGAAGCCGGACAGCACTTGAAGCTTCGCCTCCCACTCGGCTGAAAAATGAGGGAGGTGTTGGCGTTCTTCTGGCGCTACCGCCCCGTCCAATTTGACGCGCAGCTCCTCGTACATCGGGCGAAGGTCGGCTGAGGCCTGCCGAAACGCTGCGATGTCTCGAGGCTCCGCGCTCATCGCCGCATTGGCCTTCTGGTAGGTGCTTTCGAGCTGCTCGAACTGCGAACGCACGCTCGACGGAACGCGAAAGGTCAATCCCGCCTCAGCCTTGAGCTCGGGAGCAATCTTGATAACGTCGCCGATTAGCTCGAACGCGGTCTTGAGACCGGGCTCGCCAAGGGCGTCCTTGATGGCCTTGAACGCCTCCTCGGTACCCTCGAGGGTTGGGGCGCCGTGGAAGCCGAAACAATTGCGGACGATCTGGACGGGCCGTTCGATCGGCTTCCACTTCTTTAGGAGCGCACCCAACTGTTTCGCGAGGAAATCGTCCTCGGTCTTGAGCTTCCCGAGGTGAACGCCTCTGGGATCAAACACCGAAAAAAGCATCGATAGAATGAACGCAAGGAGGTTCGCTTGCGTGAATTGTTGGTGCTCCCGCGTCAGCATCGCAAAAGGGGAGTTCGAGTAGGGCGTCGTCACGAGCTGGTTCACGCGGAGCAGGGACTCGAGTTGCATCACTCGAAGGTGAAGCTGGCGAGCGAACTCGGTTGGCTCTGGCGGGCGCTTGGCCATTGGGTCATTCTAGCGTGGTCAGCGTGACGGGCGCTGCGGGTGATGTCGCCGGTCCATTCCCGGGCGGCGCCCAGTCCAGGTAGCGCAAGGTGACAGGCACGTCTCGTAGCGCCACCAATCCCTCGGCGTCACGCGCTTGCGCGTTCGCGAATTGCTCGCGAAGCTCCGTCGGGTTCAGAAACTCAAACCGTACTCTACCGAGCGGAATCCGAACGCCAAGGAGATCTTCCTCGAGGGCTGCAGTCTCATACGTCACCGGCTCCTCGCGCGTGGCTGGATCGAGCGCGAGCTTTCCGGTCAAAGAGATGTGCGCGTGGAGGATGCCGGCCTGAAGGATCTCATTCAGACGCTCGATCTTCGCAAAGTCGTCTTCGCTGAACTGCCTGAGCGATAGCGTTCCGAAGCGAGCCACCCGACTCTGGATGTAGGTGAGCTTCTGGAGCACTCGTTCCCACTGGACGAGTTCTTCGAGGTCTCGGTCAATTCTAAACGCGAACTGGGGGGCATCAAGAGGCTTGCCGGTCGGAAAGATCAGTTGCACGGCGCCGCCCTGTTTGGTCGCGATCAGAAACTTGGTCAGCGTGAGCGATTCGTACACGGTGTTGCACGGTTGGTCGAACGAGATGTTGGTGTGTAGATTTCGTCGCTTGCCGTCGGACTCTCCCACGACGAGCTGCATTTTTACCGGGCCAGAGTTCTCCTTCGTATCAAACGTAATTTTCTTTCTTCCGGCCCGAGTCCTGTGCAATTCGACGGTCAGTGCCTCGGTGCGATCAGGCAATACTACTTGCAGGCGAATGAGGAAGCTGAGTGCCGTTCCCTTGCTCGGACCGATGGTGATCGACTCGGGGACCTGACGTCCGTATGCTTTTTCCCACCACCCCGAGGCGCGGAACGACTGGATGTACTTCTTGTCGATGGTCGCCCTGGTGCCCTCGTTGATTGCTCGCTCGAGGGCTTTGAGTGCGCGCCACCCCTCGCGTGTCGGCGGGAACGAGAAGACCTGGTCCAGCCTGATCTGTTTGCCTTTCGAAATAATCGGGAAAACGATATGGGCAACCGCAAGACGAAGCCGCTCGCGACCCTGCGCATCGCAGGTGTTCGATGCTGGTAGCCGGACATTGACCGTTTTTCGACGGCGCCACGACTTGCCGCGGGCGTCTAGCGCCTTGACGGCCGTTGGTACGTCCTGCCAGACACCAGCGTGCTGGGTTACGTCCCACAGGACCAGGATGACGGGGGTCGCGGACGACTCCCAACGCAGCAGATCCTTGGTCTTGAACTGATAAGTGACCCAATCGGGCGACCTGCTCAGTACATGTTTCGCGAGTGCGGGCGTGCTCTTGAGTTGCACGTAGAACGTGAGGCCGGTGAAGCTGCCGTCCTCGTTGATTTGGAAAGAAAAATCTTCGCCCACGTCCTCTTCCGGAGACCAGGGTAGCCAATCGCTCCACTCGAGCTTGAGCTGATTGCGACTGCGCGACTCTTGTTCTCGCTCCGATGAGCGTCGCCGCCCCGGCAATTGGCGTGTTCTTCCAGCCATTGTGGTTTCGACGCTCGTCAGAGCTCGCCCGGTGCGGTTCCATTCGCCCAGAGAGCCTCGAACGTCCGCTGAACATCCGCGCGCATGACATTGTCGAGCTCGACGAGGAATGCGTGCGCTCTGCCAAGGCCGTTCAGCGAGCTTCCGAGCAGAAATGCTCTCTTCGGACCGATGATAAATCGGTCGTGCAGGCTGGGTACAGAGCGAACCGTAACATCGTGATCGTGAGCCCAAGCGAGTATCGCGGCTGCGTTCTTGGCTCTGGTGATTACGCGCCCCCTCCGGAGCACGTCGCCCAGCGGCATCAAATCTTGTGGTTCGGCGTATGGATCACACAACGACGCAGGGCCACCGGCCCGCCGAAGCGACGCGACGGCCGACGTGAACGCATTCGCACCGGGCGGAACGTATTCTACGCGAGCCGGTGCGCTGAAACCTAACCCGGGCGATCGTGTCGCCCAGGGTTCGTGCGTGAATGAGCCGCTGCCGAGACCCCGAATTAGGCCGACTGCTGCCGCGTCGCAAAACCCGCTGGGATCGAGCAGGGTCAGACGCCAATCGCTGCCGGATTTCCCATGGGCGTCCGCAGGGTATTCCGCGAGTTGGCACGGTCGCGCATCGCGAGCTGCATTCATCGCCGCAAAATCCTGCCCTGATCGGCGAACGCTCAGATAGCGCAACCGTTCTTCGGCGTTGAGTTCTCTGCAAGGCTCCGTCCTCAGGGGCGCGGCGGTGCGCGCAATGACCGTCGTGCCGTCAAGCACTTCAGAGATCAGCACCAAGCTCTGGTCCCCGTTGTCGACCGCTGGGATGATCAATTTCTCGGTGTCGACGAAGAACGGACGCCTTCGAGGAATGAGCACGAGACGAGAGCTGAGATAGCCTAGCGTGCCGTCCGCGAGGCCGGCCGTGGCTCGTTCCTCGCCGTTGAGCTGGTTCCATAAGGTTCTGGCCCGCTCGTAGGCTGGTGCCGAGACCCAGACCTCATAGAGCGTGAGGGGGAGACTGAGGCCGAGGAGTTCCGCAGAGATACCGCCGTACCAATCCGTAACGGGCGGCTCAACCCTCCGGACCTCGAGGATCTGAGACTCAGCAGAAGTGTCGGGATTGGCGCATACGAGTGATTCAACCGTCGCCATGGGCAGCTCTTCAAGAGTGTTGACAATGCGGCCGATACGCGACGGCGCCAACCATTCGGGAGGCGTAGAACTGTCCCACCCGAGAATTCGATCCCAGAGAATTTCGCGAGCTTCGCCAGAATGTGCCGTCGTCGTCAGGCGAAACCAACGGGTGATCGTGGTTGTGTCGCGCGCCCATGCGCGCGCGATCCACGCCGTGCGCCACGACAAAGTCACTCCGGGACCCCACGCGCGGACTGGCTCTCGTCAACCACAGCCACATACTGCGCCTCTGTCTCGGCCTGGGTGTCGGGGGACCACCAGCTACTCGGGGCAGGCTCAAAGGGGTGGCCTGGCGTCCGTTGCCATCCCTGAATCGGCCCGCGATAGCCGACGATTTTCGAGAGCAGGGCGACGAGCATCGTCCGCACAACCGCGATCCGATTGAGGTACGCGTCAACCTCCGGTTGTGACTCGTCAAACATCACCGCGCGATGAACGATCCCTCCTCGTCCGTTTCCGAGTTCGTCCGTCATTTCCTTGGTGAGATCCAGGCCGAACTCATGAAATGCCAGGGCGACGAGCTTTCCCGAAGGATGTCTGTGAGCACCCTTGACGTTATTGAAAAGGAGATCCTCGAAGCCCGGCTTCGCTAGCCTGCGGATCTCCATCTCGTGGGTGCGAACCCACGCGCGCCAGCCTGGCTTGTCCACTACTTCTGCGTCTTCTTGTTGCTTAGCTTTCATCAACCAGTAGGCGAGCGCCTCAAGAGCAACATGTAACCGCAGGTACCTTGCTTCCACCAGATAGTCCGCGAGCACGTCCACGAATGCCGAGAGCGGGATGTGCAGCCGAAGTTCCGGGCGCTCGCGGTACGTGCGCGACACGCGGTCGAAGAGCGTTGGTGCCCAAGCGTCATCGTGCACCCACATCGGCACGGGTGCCTCGAACTGCGAGTTGCGCCCAACGTGCCGTCCAAACCGCCCCCCAACGACCCCTATGACTTGCCCCGCTGCGTCCACGCCGAGAAGTCGGTCGATTGAGAGGACGCGTCCGAGCGCGAACTGGAGGGCTAGAAAATCGGGAAAGAGCTCTTTTCGTGTGGGCTGTCTGCCGTCCGGGGTCTCCACCACCAAAAACCAACGCTCGGCGCAGCGAACAACGAAATATGTATACGCCCCGCGCAGCAAAAAGTGCCCGCCGCTTTCGTCGTTCAATGATCGGCGAACGATCAGGTTGGAGCCAAACTCCGGGACGCTGCCAGCAAGCTCCGCGATCCACAGCGTCGGGTCACGTGATGGATCAGTCAGGGTCCAGTACACGCCTTCGATCCAGCTATCAGTTCCGCGCGAGCTGCTCCAGAAAGCGCGTTCGACGTTCAACGATAGTCCGCCGTCGAGGACACCCCGCAGCGGCTCGCCATTTGCACTCCGGTTGCCCGGCTCGAACGGGGGGCCGCATTGTAGGCGGATCCGTTCCTGCGATAGATCAACGCTGACGACGTTCTGGATGTCCAGCATACCCCACGTCATGCTGTGGACGGTGGGCAACGAGGGGAGGCGCGGGCGCCAACCGTCAACCAGCTTCGCCAGAACCTCGGCGACGGAACGATGGACGTAGATGGCTTTCGACAACCCGCTACCCGACCTTTCTGCCGCGTCCTGCGTCTCCCGGGACAGGCGAAACGACGAGGTCGAAGACCCCACGCAACGCGCTTCGGAGCCGGTCCCCGTCACGCACCCGGAGCGCCTCCAGCACTTCCTCGTGTGGCGACGCCGGCCCGGCTGCAAATCGGTGGAGTCGGTTCTGCCAGTACACCGCAACCTCGGGCGCAGTGGTGAACCGTGGGTCCAGTAGGTACCAAACGCGATTGTCGCGTGCCCGAATTTCCGGCCCCGCAATCTCGATGCTCGGCTTGTCGCTAAGCACGGTCCAGACGTCTCCATCCGGTACGAAGCGCTCCGTCCTTAGGTACTGCCAGGCCCAGATGAGGTAGCGCGAAACACGTCGAACCTGCATGGCCGCAGACGGCTGCGGCGCGTCGTCGAAGGCGAGCATGGTCTCCGTGGCTACCCGGATGAGCAAGCGAGCGAGCGCGGGCTCGTCGCTGAGAAGAGGGGGGTCAACCTCTGTTGTGAGTCGACGCTCGTGAAGCTGAGCCCACGCGTCCGCATGGTAGTCGATGTCCTCGAGCACTTTGGGGAAGCGCCCGATCTGCGGAGCCGTCGCCAGTGTTAGGCGCTGGTACCCGTGCAGGGCCTCATGCAACAGGAAAAGTCGGGCCGCGCGGCGGCGCTGCGTTTGATCCACAATGCGCCGGAGCACTGGAACGAGGAGTTCATCACCGAGGACCCAGGTACGGCGGTCGGGAACGTAGGCGAACCCCCCGGGGACTTCGGTCGTGACGAGATCGATGTCGCTGTTGCGGAGATCAGCAAGTTCGGTGAGTCTGGGCAGCGCCCTCCAAGAGCTGCCGAACGCCGCACGGTTGCCCGTCGGTAGTACGTCGGCGAGCCACCCGTCCGTGTCGACCAGCTCCGGCAGGCTTGCAGCAAGGCCCCGAATGCGCGCGAGTTCCTCGCGCCAGATCATGCGCTCCGCGACCGCGCTCGCTTGCTCTTCCGCCGTGAGCGCGACCGACGGCGCCGGCTCCGCCTGCAGCAGAAGTGCCCGATAATACTTGGGATTGGACTTGGCGTCGAACTCGTAGGTCTGCACGGGTGGATGGATTGTGGGGCTCACTCGCGTTCCGAGTTTCAACGCGAGCCCGACTGGACATGCGGCGAAGAGGTGGAGAGCCGTCGCGTTGGGATAGAGGCGGTGGAGCTCATCAATCGTCGCCTTGAAGGCATCTGCGACCACCTCCACGTCACGTGGGCTTGCGAAAGTGTCCTCGCTGATGGTCCTCGTCTTGATGTCAACCTCGGCGAGCGGTCGACTGACGAGCTCGCGGGTCAGGGCCGGCTCGATCACATGGGACGTTGAGACTCGGACCACAAGGTCACCCTCTGCAAGGCTCCCTCCCGAAGACAGCGGCGAAGTTTCAACTTCGAGCGCCGGTCCTGCTCCGTCCGGGTCAGGCCACCGCCAATCCTTTTGGCCGTGGTGGTGTTGAAACACATTCACCGGGTGCCAGGTGCCCACCAGGAACCCGAGCTGGACGGCCAGAGGGATCGATACCGTGCCAAAGTAGGTGAAGTCGTAGTCAGGATGGGCGGTCAAGACGGGCTTCACCTTCGCCCGGTATCCGTCGAGAAGGATGCGCGCTGCGTCCTGCCAATCTCGAGTAGTGATCGCTCGCTCCTGCCCCGTGGCGAGATCGAGAACCAGGCGTTCACGCGGGCAGCCCTGCGCCCTTGAGGGCAACGCGGCGAGGGCGGCCGTGGGGTCCACGGCGAAGTAACCCGGGTGTTCCAAAATGATCACTCCGGAGGGCACGTCTCGGATGGTCATGGGTTTACGTCTTCGACGAGCGGGGTTGGCTCAAGGTTCCCGATCGTCTCCAGGAGGGTCGCCAAAGAAAACGGCTTGTCCGAACGGATGGAAACAGCCAACGCGGTTTCCAGTCCTCGCTGGACGAGGTCTGAGTAGCTAAACGGCGGGGTGCGCTCCGACGTCTTCACCAGTGCGTCGAGATCGGCTTCCTCAAACGGGACACCCTCCAGAAGCCGGGCGAAGAGGGCGCGCCGTGCGTCCGAATCGGGCCGAGCGAATCGAATGACGAGCGCCCGGCGAACGAGCGCGGGATCGAGGGCACTCATTCGGTTGGTGACGAGGATCACTGCGATGCGAACCTTCTCCCGCGCGAGGCGATCGATCTCCTTGATGAGAACGTTCAATCCGGCTCGATCCTCGTGGTGCGCCTGCATCTGGGCTCGGCTCGTCCCCAGATCGTCACCCTCGTCAATGATGAGAATCCCGGGATATTGACCGACCTCGACGCGGGCCTCCTTGAACGCGGCTGTCACCCGTTCCGAAAGCTGGCCGACCAGTCCTCCACCGCGAATGTCCGACGGCGTCTCGAGGGTCACGACCTGCTTGCCGATTGCGCTCGCGACGACCGAGCCGACCGAGGTTGCAAGCTCTGTCTTGCCGCACCCCACCTCGCCGCAGAGGACAATGAGGGGAGGGCGGTTCTCGATGCGTTTGGCGAGCGAAAGCCCCCGCGGGTGGTGCTTTTTCAGCCAGCGCTGAAGACGTACCGGGTCAAGAACACGAACGAGGTACTCGAGGAGGTTCGCCTTCTGCGCGTCGATGCCGACGAGCCCATCATAACGAGCCTGGGCCGCTGGGTCCGGGTGCTTGGCCTTGTGGAGCTGAATCGAGTTCATGGCCATGTGCCGAGTTTGGTGCGAACGAGGCCGTAGCCCTCGCTGGAGAAACCCCGATGCTCGGATTCCGGGGCGTCTATCTTCTTGCCGTTGAAGCCCCAGCCGCGACGACCGAGCTCGTCGCGAACTGATTGAGGGATGTCGTCGCGGAGGTGGGCGTAGATATTCACAGACGTGCCGGGCGCGAGTCCGTAGACGTCGATGCCCCCCGATGCCGAGTCCTGCTGAAGCGATCCGTCGGAGCTGACGACGTACCTCAGGCCAAACGACCGCCCGTTGATCTGTACCTCGAAGAACTCGAGGGCCTCCTCGACCAGAAGGAAGGTAAGGTCATCCGCCCACTTCTGAGCTCGAGCGCTCGCAACGAGATTGGCAGCGACGAAGGCACGGAAATTAGCAGCAACCTTCTGCATGACGGTGCGCACGCGCGTCTCCGTCGTGGTCGTCGTCCGAGTAGCGGTGGCCGTGTAGCTCATAATGATGAAGGCTCCGAATGGTGACGGATGGCGTTGCCGAAGACGCGGACCAGGCAGTCCACACCATCAGTCTCACGGTCGTCGTCAAAAGCAGCCATGGCGTCGTACATCGCATCCCGGCTCTCCTCCAGCCAGTCAACGAGCTCGTCGCACATGATGCCGCTCCACTTGTCGACCACGTTGTTGTTCGGGTTGACAGGGTCGTGGACGGCCCAGACGCCGCCTTGCGTGGGGATCGGCCTCGGAGCGAAATCGGAGAAGGTGATGGCGGCTCGCTGGCGAACTGCGCGAGCCAGAAAGCCGAACCAGTCGGCGACAGTTTCCCCGTAGGTGGCCTGCACGTTTCTATTGTCGAAGGCATGAGCGGCGAGCAGGTTCACGAGGAAACTGGGCACTTCCGTTAGTGTTCGCGCGTCATCCACTCGAACGCAGCGCCACCACTTCTCCAAACGCACGAGCTCGTTGAACTTCACGCGGCCAGGTTCGGCGTCACTCTTTCGCGTCCGGTTCTTCACAAATTCGGTGTGCTTCTGAACCGACGTCTCACGACGTTCACCGTCTGAGCGCACGAGGATCTGGCTTTCCGGATCCGTGGTCTTGAAGAGCGGAACGAGATCGAAGTTAACCTTGTCTGAAAACTTCAACCAAACGGAGCTCTTCGTCGTCTCCCGTTCTGTGTCCGGATACGCTTCGCGGGCGTACTTCTCGAAGCGTGGCAGGAGTAGGTCGAGCCGCTCCTCGTCCTTTGTCTTGGGGGCGACCACAAACGGCAGGTCGACGTCTTGCCCCTCCACTTCGGAGTGGCCGCGCATATGGCGACGAAGGCCAGTGCGAGTCGCAAAGGATCCAGAAGTGGGCGTCGCGACAATGACCAAGCCATCGTCCGACGCCTTCGCGCTGATTTTCTTGCGGATGTTCGACGAGCGCTCGCGCAGATCGTCTTCACGCGAGTCTTGGGTCGCGATCCAGTCGACGAAGGTCGAAAGGCGGCGGTGCAGCTTGGTGTTGGCGGGCATGTTGTTGTCTCGGATGACGGCGCGGCTTTGCCCCTGACTGCCGAAGGTACCGGGGTACTGTTCAAGTGTCCAGTGTGGATGGAAGTCCGGCAATGCCAGACTTCGGGTTCAGGGAAATCCCCATAAATGGTAGAGGTAGGGGCGAGTCCGTTTTCGCGGTGGGCGGGTCAAATTTGCGGCCACCGCGAAATGCGTGCGGGCGCTACCTCTTGAGGAATGAGGACGTGAGCAAGCCTGACGAGCTCGCGAAGGTGCTCGCCGCCCAGGACTGGGTGGTGATTACGAAGAGGATTGTGTTGTTCGCCCACCGCCGTCTTGGCTGCCGCTCGATCGAGATGGCTAGGGACGTCGCTCAGGAAGCGCTCACCCGGGTGTGGGACCCTGAGTATGCCGACTGGGACCCCAGCAAGGAGCCTAGCCTGGTGCGACATCTCGGGAGCGTTGTGAACGGCATCATCCGCAATCTGAACGTCTCGCAGCGCGAGCGCGTGGAGCGTCCTCACTCCCCCGATGCGCTCGAACAAGCCGTGGACGAAGGGGGCAAGCCGACGGCCGATGGTGGCTCACCAAGCGCAAGGATCGACGCATGCAAGATCCTCGATCGATTCCTCGAGCGGACCGCCGAGGACAAGCTGGCCTCGGGCATCATCCTGCTCATGGCCGACGGCGTCGACAAGCCGTCCGAGCAAGCCGTTTCGCTCGGGGTTCCGGTGAAGGACGTGTACAACGCGCGTCGCCGCCTCAATGAGCACGTCGGGCCCGTTCGCGCCGAGTTCAAGATGGAGGTGGGTGATGACCTCTGATCGGAGAAGTGATGCAGACCTCGTTAGAGCGGTAGGCGTCGACCTCGCAGAGGACGTCCTCGCCGACGAGTATCCTGTGGCCGAGGTTGAGGCGGAGCTTCGCAATGCGGGAGCGGAGCCTGAAGGTCTCGGGCAATGGGGAAGCACCCTGGTTCGGGACCTTGCGAAGAAACGGCGTCTGGCGTGGCAATCGGAAGCCGTCAAGATGCGGGAAACGATGCAATCGAAGCTCGCGGGTCGACAGTCAGTCGCGTTGTTGCCAAGAGCCGAGCTGCTCCGGCGCCTTGAGGCTGCCCGTCTAGATCCTCGACTCTCGGGTCCGGTCGCGATCGCCGCTCGCAATCTTAGTGGCGAGGCATCGGAGGACGAGCTCAGGCAGATCGTCGAGGATATTGAAGCGCTTGCACTCCTCGCCGGAAAAGCGAGCGATCGGGGCGGGGACAAGGATTGAGCTTTCTTCGTCGACCCTCACCCTTCGCCCTGGCCGAGGCGAGGCGAGTCCTTGCAGAGCTGTGCATCGAGAACCCCGACGAACTCGACATCGAGCTCATCGCCGCGAAGCACGGTGCCGCGGTACTTCGCAGGGAACTCGCCGGCTGCGATGGTCGTCTCGTCCGTTCAGGTGCCGACGCTTTGATCGTCGTCGACGCGAGGGCCTTCCAGACGGCGAAATGGCGCTTCACGATCGCACACGAACTCGGACATCTTATCCTTCACGAGAACGTCGACGTGCTCAAGCTCTGCAGCGAACGCGACATGAACGAGTACCACGGCTCTGGCAGGGAGCCGGAGGCGAACAGCTTCGCGGCCGAGTTGCTGATGCCGAAAGCTCTGTTTGGTCCTCGTTGCGACGTGAAGCGCCCGTCGTTCGTGAACGTGCGAAACCTGGCTGACGAGTTCGCGACGTCGCTGTCGGCGACCGCCATTCGCTTTGTGGAGTGCAGTCCGGAGCCTTGCGCGGTCGTTTACTCGGAGGGTGAGCGCATAAGATGGTGGACCAGGAACGACGGCTTCGCCCTCTGGATCGAGCGCAGCGAGAAGCTCTCGCCCGACACCTACGCGTATGATCTGGGTTGCGGCAAGGCCGTCGCCGACCGCATGCAGCTCACGGACGGTCGCGCGTGGTGCGACGAATCGCGCGCTGACGATGTGGAGCTGCACGAGCATCCTGTGGCGCTGCCGGCTTTGGGCGGCGTGATGACTTTGCTCTGGCATCCGGCCTAGCCGCGCCGTCGATGGGAGGTCCGGGGGATCGAGCACTGCCGGTCGCCGCGTGGCGGTTCGGGATGCACCACTATTCTGCGGATATCATTCACTTAAATGCGATTCGTGCATGGCCCATCGCCGATGACACGGCGACCCCGTCGGTGGTGAACGCTTGAGCAGTCAGGCGGCGTTCTATAGGCTCACAGCCGAGCCAGGATGTCCGTCAGCGAACAAGAGCTCGTGGCTGTGGCGCTCGCTCTCGGCGCACAAGGGGTCGGCGCGTTGTCCCCGGCCGAAAAAGGCGTTGCCGCTTCCGCAGCGCGCGTGTCCGAACACGTGGTTCGGCGTTTCCGTGCAGCCATTGCGGCGGGTTCGGACCCACTGGGCGACGCCTTCTGCGCCCTGCGCTCGCCGGTAGAGCGTCGCCCGATGGGCGCCACCTACACGCCGTCCGCGATCGTCGCTGCGATGACCAACTGGGCGGCGATCCGCAAGCCTGCGCGAATCGTAGACCCAGGCTCCGGTACAGGGCGTTTCGTTGTCGCGGCGGGCCGACAATTCCCGCACGCAAAGCTGATCGCGACGGAGGTTGATCCGCTCGCAGGGCTACTCCTGCGCGCGCATCTGGCCGTGTCGGGTCTGGCCAATCGATCAACGGTGGTGATGGGCGACTACCGCGAGCTGGCTCTCCCGAAAACCGCCGGCCCCACTCTTTTCCTGGGCAACCCGCCCTACGTCCGGCACCACCTGATCGACGCGCGCTGGAAGGCTTGGCTCGTTGACCGGGCCGCGGAGCTCGGGCTCACTGCCAGCCAGCTTTCCGGTCTGCACGTGCACTTTTTTCTGGCGACGGCCCTCGGCGCTCGCCCCGGAGACTATGGCGCGCTCATCACCGCCGCGGAATGGCTCGACGTCAACTACGGCTCCCTCGTCAGGCAGCTCTTCCTCGGCAAACTCGGTGGCAAGAGCATCCACTTCCTCGAACCCACAGTGCGACCGTTCGCGGATGCCGACACTACCGCCGTGATCACATGCTTCGAGATCGGTACGCGAGCGCCAACTGTTCGCGTGCGCCGCGTAGAGTCCGTGGAAGCACTGGCCAGCCTCGACGGAGGACGGCCGCTCCGTCGCGAGCGTCTCGAAGCTGCCCCACGATGGACGCCACTCACGAGGGCCGCCAAGAAGGTTCCTACTGGGTTCGTCGAGCTTGGAGAGCTTTGCCGCGTCCATCGCGGGCAGGTCACGGGAGCGAACAGCGTCTGGATATCGGGCGCGCACGGCGTCGGGCTGCCCGAAAGTGTACTTTTTGCAAGCGTAACGAAAGCGCGTGAGCTGTTTGCCGCGGGGGCTGCGCTGGCGGAGGATTCGAGCCTCCGCCGCGTGATTGATCTGCCGGCTGACCTCGACGCCTTGCAGGCAACCGAGCGCGCGAGCGTTGAGCGCTTCCTGCGCGTTGCTCGCCGCATGGGGGCGGATCGCGGATTTATCGCATCACATCGCAAAGCGTGGTGGTCCGTCGGCCTTCGCGAACCCGCCCCGATTCTCGCGACGTACATGGCGCGTCGGCCGCCCGCCTTCGTCCGAAATCTCGCGGACGCTCGACACATCAATATCGCGCACGGGCTCTATCCGCGCGACCCGCTGTCCTCGCGCGTTTTGGATGCCCTTGCTCGGTACCTCTCGTCGGCCACAACCCTGGCGCAGGGCAGAACGTATGCCGGGGGGCTCACTAAGTTCGAACCGAAGGAGATGGAGCGGCTGCTCGTCCCTACGCCGCAGACGTTGGAGCGGCACGCTGTATCGACATGACATCGCTGACGGAACGCGCCCTCGACCCTCCAACATGGGATGAGGCGAGGCTCGAAGGCGATCGCAAGCAGTCGATCGCCGCGTTTCGCGACGAGCGAATGCGGGAGCCGCTCGAGAAGTATCTCGAGGTTTTCGAGACCTACCGGGACACCTTCGACGAGCTGCTCGAGACGACTGTCGATCTGACGCGCCTCTCGGATAGCGCCGTCGAGATTCTTTCTGAAAAGCGCTTCCTTGAAGCGATTCGGTATCTTCCCGGTCCGCCCATCTCCCTCGACGACTTGAAGGTGCTCGTGGATGCTCCGTCGATAGTGCCCTCGACGTTGCGCGCGGCACCGGAGCTCGCGAGGCGGCTCATCGAGACGATCATGATAGGCCTTGATCGCCAGCGTTTTCCCTGGGTTGCCGAGAACCGCGAGGCGACTGAGCTCGAGCGGGCCAGCGCCGTCCTCGCTTCGGCCGCCATCATTGCGTCGCGTCGCGTAGAGACTGAGCGACGCAACGAAGGCAAGGTTGCGCAAGAGCAGCGTGTTCGGGAAACGCTTCTCGGTCACGGTTTCGCGGAGGTAGCGACTCGGCGGGTTCGTGCGCTGGGGGACGGGCCCGCTCCGGGTCATTTCTGCATGGAGAGCTTGCTCGGCACCCGGAAGGCTGACGTTCTGGTCGGTCTTTGGGATCGGCGTGTCATGCCAATCGAGTGCAAGGTGTCGAACTCCGCGACCAACTCGATCAAGCGGCTCAACAACGACGCCGCGGCAAAGGCAGAGGCGTGGCGCAAGGATTTTGGCGCCACCCAAGTGGTGCCCACCGCCGTGCTCAGCGGCGTGTACAAGCTGAAGAATCTCGAGGACGCGCAGCGTCGGGGGTTGACGCTATTTTGGGCGCACAGCCTCCATGAGCTGACTGGCTGGATCGACCAGACGAGGTGATCCGCATCACCACTGACCGAGCCGAGACGAAGCGTTCCTTGGAGAAAGAGATCCGCGCGTCGGGCCTCCTTGTTCCACCAACCTGACTCTCGGGGCAAGTCGCCAGGGCGCGGGTGCTCGGGCGCGAATGCTCGCTTGGAGGATGGACGCGACGCCATACTTCCTTGACGCTTCGCCCCCGGCTCGCGCGGAAAAAAACCTACAGCTCGTGCCATTCGACAAGTTCTACACAACGCGCAATTCGACGCGCCCTCGTTTGGCTAGATGAACCCTCGACGTCATCGTCGACGACCAAGAGTTCTTGACCGCCGAAAAGCACAAGGCACGTGCCATTGGGCGCGCAACTGCTTCGGTACATGATCCCAGCGATTCCGCCATCACGCGCAGAGATGTGCTCACGAAAATATTCGGTCACGACCTGCGTTGGCACGTACTCGATGTGGACTCGGTCATCGTGCTCGATGGGTTTCGATACATCCTTCGTAAATGCTTCTAGGAACATGAGCTCTCGGCGCTTCGCGAAGACTTCACTGGAATCAGGAATCTCCTCGAAGAATCCGGGAACCGGCGGAGTATTGCTGAGGTCGAGTACACGCAAGCGTTCGGCTAGCTTGAAGCGTGCCATGACCACCGTCGTTTCTGCACTGCGAGCACCGCCCATCTCAGCCGAGGCAGTGTCCGGTTCGAAGGCGAGGTAAGTCATTGCGATTCCTGGCGGACTCATGCGGTTGGAGATGCGGCACTCCTCGGGCCGGGGAGCGCCGAGATCTCGGACGCCAGCAATCGCCACGCCTTCCCGCAAGACCCGCACACGAAAGAGTTCCTGCCCAGGCTGAAGTAAAATCACCAGGCCCGCGTTTTCTGCGAGCCGCGCTACAGTCGCCAACATTCGTTCCGGGCTCAAGCTCTCGTGGTCGTCGGCGTATTCCGGCGTTCCTGACAGCGCTAGAAATCGCGCCTCATGAGAGACATATGAGACAAAAGCCTCCCAACTGAGCTGGAGCTGTTCGTCACGACGCAACGCGAAGGGATCGCGTTCGCACCACTGCCGATCACCGAGCGCCTGCGCGATGGCACCGGCGAGCTCACCGGACTCCTCGGAGAACTCGATGAGCTGGCAGACCAGATCATCAGCATCGTACGTAGTGCCCTGGTACCCCCCTTCGGCGGTCTCGTAAGGCAAGGCGCTGGCGTCCTCGTACTCTTCTGCAAGACACGCGTCGATGTGCTTGACTACGTCGACAAGTGTGGCCGCATCCGTGTTCGTCTTCCCACAGAAGTCGCACTCGTCGGCGTCGGCGCGAGCCGCAACAAAAGCGCTAAGTCCGGCATCTTCGAAGCAGTCCGCGCACACGTTCTTGTCTTGGATGTCAACGAGGTCGAGGCCGCCTTCGGTCAACTCCTCTAAGAGACGCTTTGTTCCTCCCAAGGTTCCTCCGCGAATCGCCACTGTCTCGCCGGACGCGAGTCCGCGGGGTCAGCAGATTCTTTCGTTCTGATCTTACCGCATGGTGCTTGCGGCTGCATTGAGCTCGTTCGACCTCATGGCACTGGTCGGCGCCCGCTCAGGTGACGAGCAGCAGGACATGTGGAGCGACCCCGCTGAAACGATGAAACGCCTGCGGACCCAGGCTCGTCAGGCGGGGGAGGGTCCACTCGGATTCGTCGCCGTTCTAAGAACCCGTGCTGCCGATGCGCGAAGGCGATGCAACTACGCTACGTCGTCCAAGTGATCTTGGGCGACTTGCGGACCCGCCCATGTTCGGCCTGTTCCACCACCCGCAGTTGTGTCCGTCGGGTCGTCTTCATCGCGGCCGCGGGCGCCGATGACTGCAACTGATCCTCAGGGCATGGCTCCGTCGTACCGTGCTCCTGAGCCCCGCGCTCGCGCAATGCTTCAGCGCGACGTAAGGGTCCAGGTGAGCTCTTGCCCGTGCATCGGGCCGCGGACGATCTACTGCTCAAAACAATACAACCGAGCCTTCGTCGAACACGCCTCCGTATTTTTGTACGACCAATCGAACGCGCTTCCGACATCGCCCCACGCACCCAGGGTCGTGCCGTTGTTCTTCCACTCGCCACACCGTGCCGATTGCGCCGTGCCAAGCAACGTCGTCCCTGTCCATGCGGGGCCGGACACGATGTCGCCGTATTCGGTCGCATTGACCGGAACATTGGCAGGTGAGGCGAGCTGGGCGTGGGTGTCGAACACCTTGGTGGTCTGGTCGATCAGGTACCAGGGAGCGACGTCGGCGACCCTATTGATCGCGTCGTTGCCTGTAACCGATAGCCAAGCGATCCACGCGCCGCCGAGACCCGCCGCCTCCGCTGCCGCGTTGCACAAGGTGTTGGCACCTTTGAGGCCGTCGGGGTCGCTCGTGCTGCCGTGTGCTTTGAAGTTGCCGTCGTAGGTTTCCCGCGTCACGAACACGCGTTTTACTGCGGGTGCACCGCCGCTCCCGCCGCCCGCGACCGAGGGGCCTCCGGCGCCAACAGCCGCCGTCCCAGCAATCCCGGCGCCCCCAACGCCCTCGCTGTTGCCGCCTGACCCACCAGTTGTGGTCGGTGAACCGGCGTTGTTGAGCTCACCAGCCTCGCCGCCCGCGTCATCAGTGGTTGTCGGTGTGCCGCCGGCACCAGTGGTTTCACTGCTGCGACCCGCCGAACCTCCGCTCGAAACAGAGCAGGCGCCACCGCCAAGCGCAACAGCGGTTCCACCGCGTCCTGTTCCGGCGCGGTTGTCCGCCGAACCACCCGCTTCGGCTTGGCCGCCGTCCCCGCCGTTGTCAGGCATAGCCAACGGGTAGTCCTTGGGATTGATGAGACATCCTGACGTACCTGTCGCCTGCACGGCAAGAACGAGCAGACACAGGGCGGTCAGGCGAACGACGCTGTTCGCGCGCGGTTTCACCATCGCCCGCTCCATGTGACGGAGAGCCCTTCAGGATGATTCCGTGCGACGCCCGCGCTCGGGGCAGGACCGGCGGTGAGATAGAGGTAGCTGCCGAAACCGACGCCTACGACGCCGAGGACGAATCCAACGGTGCTGGCCGCAGCCAGCGAGCGCGCTCTGTCGTTCGCGTCCACGCCTTTCTCGTTGCAGGTCCGCGTCGCATCCGAGCAGTTCGCGTTTCCGACGGCTTCTTGATGAAGACCGAGAGCGCCGGTGAGCGCGCCCGTCAGAATGCCTGCGACGCCAACGCTGCCGACGACGTACGCTGCCGTGCGGCGGTCGAGACCGAGGAATCGGTCGGAGCTGCGGGGCGCTTGTGCGCTCCGCGGGGACCGATCGTTGGAAGGTAGCCCCGCATTCGGCGGTGAGCTGCCTCGGGCGGCAGGTTCCTCGAACGGGATCGTGACCTCCAGCAGCTGGCGTTCTCGAAGCTCAAGCGTCTTCGTTCGCTCGGTTTGACCTGATGCAGCGAACGCTACTGTATGAACTCCTGGGTCCAGCGGAACGGAGCCGTTCCACGCGGCGGCTTCCAGTTCCGACCCGTCGATGCGGACGTGGACGTCCTCGGTCGCTTTGACAGCCGCGATCAGTCGGAGATGTGGGATGCGCGGCGCGAGTGCTGACAGGCGATCGTCGGCAATGGAGAGGCGGCGGTCGCCCGGCGACAGTTGTTCGCGAACGCGACGGAAAAGCGTGGTGGCCGTGAAGACCCGCCCGCGTTGCTCCTCACAGTTTGCCAGGTTGAAGATTGTGCCGACCGCGTGATCGAGTCGGTCGCTCTGGGAAAATCGGTCGCAAGCGAGGGCATAGTCGTGCGCCTGCATCGCTTCACGACCTTCGTTGAAGAGGCGCTCTGCCTCCGCGGCTGTTGACTGGGCCCGTGCAGGTCGAATCGCTCCGACCGTCGCGATGAACACCGCGCCGCCCAGAAGGAGTGCGCGACGTTTGTGCGAAGAAAGGTGTTGCGACATCGGGTTCATCGGCGTGATGCGAAAGGATCGTCAGAATTGAGATGGGGAGGTGACGCGGGCAGCGCGGAAGAGACGGCGGGCCATGGCTGGGGGCCGACCGCTGATGCGGCGGTCAGCGTCCGCCGGCTTTGGACGTCAGCGCGAAGCTTCGTGGCGAATGGTTCAGGAGCGCGGGGCTCGACGGCGGGTAAATCGTCAATCGAAACCCGCGTCGGCTCTGCCTGCGTCCCGCCTCCGGCGCTCGAAGCAGCGGCGGCTTTCGGGGGAGTTTTCGTAGGCAGGATCGACGATTGGCCGGGGGCGACCTCACCCGATGAAAGATTGGGGCGAAGACCCAACCAGACGCCCGCCAACGTCGCTGCAATCATGACAGCCGCGAGAATCACGTAGGTACCTTTTCGACCCGTAGCTCGCGCCTGAGCGAGCTCGCCATGAGTCACGCCGCGCGCGGTCGTGAGCGAACTCGGTTTTGTGACTAGTGGCGCAGTTGCCGGCATGTCCATTTCGAGGTTCCCGGGTTGCGCCCCGCGCAAGGCTTGGCCCTTGGTCGGACCAGCAGTTACCGAAGCGACGGTCGGATCCTCGAAAGTCTCGAGCGTGATGGGCTTCAGCGGCTCTGCGCCGGCGGCGAGGGCTGCGGCTTCGAGCCCAGCGTAGGCGCGTCTCAACGCCGTCTGCATGGTCGCAGCGCTCGGCCAGCGTGCGCGCTTGTCATAAGCGAGGGCGCGATCGACGAGCTCGACGACAGGGAAAGGGAGCTCGGGAAGGATGGTCGCGATGGAGCGCGCATGCTGCGTCGCCGCGAATGCCAGCGCTTCATTCACTGTAGTTGCCTCGTGCACGTAGTGACCCGTAAGCAGTGTGAACATCGTGGCGCCGACCGCCCAGATGTCGCTCTGCGCGTCGACTTCGTCCCAGCGCCCTCGAGCCTGCTCCGGCGGCATGAATGATGGCGTTCCCATCATGCTCCCCGTCTGCGTCTTCGATGAGCTCTGGCTGAGCTCGCGGACCCGCGCAATCCCGAAGTCGAGGACCTTCACGACGCCGGCTCGAGTAAGGAAAAGATTTTCCGGTTTGAGATCACGGTGAACGATGCCAGCCGCGTGCGCTGCCATCAGCGTGCTCAAAACCTGATCCGTGAGGGAAAGCACTTCGTCAGCCGGTAAGTGCTTTCCCTTGCGTTCCCAGCGAGCATCGAGCGTCTCGCCGTCGAGGAGCTCCATCACCAGAAACGCGCACCCATCATCGGTGACGTCGTCGTCGTCCACGGCCACGGCGCCCGAATGCCCCACGGAGTTCGCGACGTAGCCCTCGCGCAGGAATCGCTCACGGACGGTCACGTTCAGAGAGAACTCTGGGTGCAACATCTTCACGGCCGCTCGCTTCCGGTTCCGGTGCGTCGCCTCGTACACCGAGGCCATGCCACCGACGCCAAGCAGGCGATCGAGTCGCCACTTGCCATTGAGGGTCGAGCCGACCCGGGCCTGGGCGGACGCCAAGCTCCCGTCGAAGGCCGCGCCGGTCATCGCGTTCCCGCTAGGAGCGGTCGTGTTCGCCCGTGGATCCAGTGCCTACTCGTAGCTCGCAAGGTCCCGCTCCGCTGCGATGACGAAGAACCGCGACTGAAGATGCTGTGCTGAGAACAGAACAAAGTCAACGAAACCACGGGGGAACCTCCGTCCGTGCGGCGCGACCCTGCTGGCCCCTTGGAAAGGACGCTTGCTCGTCGCCTGCGCGAGTTCGCCCGTAAGAAGGGGCGCCCGCTGTATGTGGTGGCAGAGCTTGCAGGTTTTTCGCGACCGGCCTTCTGGGCAATCCTCAACCAACAGTCATCGCCCACGCTAAACACAGTCCAGCGGCTCGCGGCCGCGCTCGACGTACGGCCGCTGGACCTTCTACAAGGCGAGCCTGCTCCACCCGAGCCGCGGACCAAGCGCGCCTCGAAGGCCTCGTCCACGTCCCGCAAGGAACGAGGGAAGACTCGAGCCGGCCGAACTCGGTCGGGTGGTACCTCAGGCTCTGAAAGGTAGCGACCTCAGCGCCGACTCCGCGCGAGGCGGCGGTCATGGGTCGTTTCGGGCTCGGTGTCGCCCTCGCCGTCGAGCGCGACCTCGATCAATTGCCGCGTGAGTGCGATGGCATCGAGCCGACCTGCCATCGATTCGAGCTCAAGTGCGAGCGTCGCCGCGAGCCGCGCTCCGCACTTCACGCGCGAGGCACGGCCTCGAAGCTCCTCGCTCCGATCGTCGAATCCGGCGTCGACCATCCCGTCGAAGACGGTTCGCCCGGTGGTTTCGAGCTCTCGGGCGCGTTCGACTACGATTCGGAGGGCGTAGGCAACGTCGGTTCGGAGAGCATCTGGTTCGATTGGGACTGAAATAGGCTTCGGGGTATGATTCGCCATGTCGGGACCTGTTCGGGGTTCCGGCCGGGCCCGGGGCGTTAGTAGCGCCGCCGGGCCGTCCTTTTGTTGTCAGGCTCGAGCGCGCCGGGATGGAGCGCTCTCTTGCCGATTCTACGCCGCGATGGAGCCGAGCTTCCCAAGCAGGTGCGGTTCGATACGCGTGGGCACCCTCGCTGGACGCAGCGGCTGGAACGGCATGTCGATCCTTCGGGATTGTTTGGCCGTGTCTCGAAGGGCAACACGGCAGCCTCGGGCGGTTCCTCGAGGCACCATAAGGCGACGTAGGATCGAGGCTGACCCAGCCGGGTCAATCCCCCAGACGCTCGTGGAACGCCGGCCAGACATGCGTCGATCGTCTCCTGCCTCGCCTGATCCCAAGCCGCCCAAGGACAACGCCAACCCCAGGAGTGTCGATGCGCCCTCATCGACTCGAAGAACATGAATACTACTCCAAGGAGTGGTCCTCCAAACTTTGCGTCGGCTTCGTGCAGAGAATCATCGCGCGCCGTTACGGTGCGTTTCGCACGACGGCCGCGAACGTGAACGTTGACGAGTGCGCGCGCTGAGCGTAAAAAAGGTGCGAAGCGATCGGCATCTCTCGGTGTCGCTGACTGCGGACAGATCTGTTCGTGGCGACCGGAGAAACTCATGAAATGCGATTCGCTTCATGCATCTTCCAACCCCTGTGCTGCCGCCGCTCCGGTCGTCGTCAGGAGCCGAGATTTTCCGCCGGGCGGTGCTAGCTGCCTTCCTGCCAAGCTTGCCGACACTCCCGTCGAGCTGAGCGCGGTTCCAGGTGCGGGGCGTGCCTATGCGTTGACGACGCTACCCGAGGACGCCCTCGTTACAACCAAGGAGGCCGCGGCCCTTCTCGGCTTCCGAAGCACGAGCGCCGTGCGGAAGGCGTACATGGAGGGCCGCATTCGTCCTGCAGGGCGCCGGGGCTCGCGCCGCACCCACGTGTGGCAAGTCGGCGAGCTGCGCCGGTTCATGCGCGGTATTCCGCCCACTTAGGCGACTCCAGCATGTGGTCGCGCCTGCGTCGCCAATCACGGCCGGCCGGTGATTCTCTGGCCTCCGTTGCCGAGGTAAGCTCATCCCCGGAACGCTCAGGTCCGCCTCAAGAAAGTGAGGCGCCCATGAGCAATGAGCAGGCGCCATGGAAATTGGTTCGAGGCACATGGATCTCCGCGGAGCCGGTCCTGCCCGGCGTGTGGAGAAGAAAGGATGGTGGTCACGTCGTGCGCGGTCGCGCAGTGGACTCGCGCACGGGATTTCGACGCGAGGTGTACAAGGTGCTCCCCGAGGCAACCGAAGCGGAGGCAAACGCATGGCTCAGCGAGGCATGCGAGCGGCTCCGCCAGGGCATCGTCGAGGCGGCGCTCAAGCGCGAACGTTTGCGCGAGTACTCGGCGCGGCTTCTCGACCGGAAGGTGGAGGATGGCGACATCCGAAGCCCTGCGGGGATCTTGAAGTGGCGAAGCGTCCTAAAGCGGCTCGACAAGTTCAGCTTGTTCGATCTGTACGCGGACGTGGTCAGGCCCCGCGACGTTCTCGCGTGGCGTTCGGAAACGGCTCGACTCGTGATGGACGGACGTTACGCCCCGGGGACCGCGAACACGGATTTGACCGTGCTCAAGGTCATTCTTCGGCACGCCAGGCTCGATTTCGAGTTGGCGACCAACCCTGGGCAAGACATCCGCGCGTTCGATACGAGCCGGCATCGAACGTACACGAGGGAGCAGCCGAACTCGCTTCGGGCAACAGAGCTCCGGGAGTTTCTCGCGTGTCTGCGCGAGCGGTTCCCGCAGCACTTCGGGATGGCATTCACGGGGTTCTGCACTGGGCTTCGGCCTTCGAGCCTTCGGCCTTTGCGCCGCGCGGGCGCGACGCCGGACGTACTTTGGGACGAACGCGTCCTCTTGGTGCGTCGGTCGCACACGTACGGCGACGAGACGATGGTCGGAACGAAGACCGGGGTGGATCTCGAGATCGCCCTGCCGGAGGAGTTGCTCGAGGTGTTGCGTTGGCATGTGGCTACGCAACTGGTTACGGAAGCGCAGCTCGAGTCCGAGCTCCTGTTCCCGTCCGAGGACGGCGGGTTCAGGTCGCGGTCCGTGCTTCAGAAGCCGTTCGCCGAGGTTGCCAAGGCGATCGGTCTGACGAAGCTCATCACGGCGCGCGCGATGCGACGGACGTTCCAGGACGTCTGCCGCGAAGCGAACGTCGCCGACGTCGTCGCTCGCTCCATTTGCGGGCATGCGACGGAGGCGATGCAACGCCGGTACAGCACCGTGAGCAGCAACGAACAGGCGGATGGTCTCGCGAGGGTCATCCGGCTGTTCGAGGGCCCGTCTCAACGCACTCCCCAAGTCGTGGGGAGGGTAGTTGGGGAGGGTGCTTCCGAAGCCGAAAACAGCGACCGGTCGCCCAACCAGAACGACACATCGCACACTCGTTCCAACTCCGCGTAATGGAACGAAAAAACCGGCCCCTAGCGAGGCCGGTTTTGTAGAGCGGGAGAAGAGATTCGAACTCTCGACGTCCACCTTGGCAAGGTGGCACTCTACCGCTGAGTTACTCCCGCGGAAGAGCCGGCGGTTTACCTCCCGGCCCCTGCCGTGTCAAGCAGGTGCCGGAGGTCGGCCGGACGCCCAAAGATCCGCCGTAGCCTCGGCCGTTCGGCTCGGCCTCCGCGTCGCCTCCATGCGTCCCGCGCCCCGTATCCTCTTCCGCGACCACCGGCTCGTGGCCGTCGACAAGCCGGCCGGCACGGTGGTCCACCGCGGCTGGGCGAACGACGACGAGCCACTGCTCCAAGCCGTCCGTGACCTGGTCGGGCAGCACGTCTTCCCCGTGCACCGCCTCGACCGCGGCGCGTCCGGCATCGTCCTGTTTGCGCTCGACGCGGAAGCCACGGCTCGGCTTGCGTTGTCGTGGCGCGACCCGCTTTGTATAGACAAACGCTACCTCGCGATCACCCGCGGCCACCCGCCGCCCCACGTGCTCATCGACCACCCCATTCCGCGCGAACCCGGCGCCGAGCGCGTCGACGCCGTCACGGAGGTCTGGCTGCGCGAAACCATCGGACGCTACGCGCTCGTCGAGGCGCGCCCACACACCGGGCGGCTCCACCAGATTCGGCGGCACCTGAAGCACCTCGCGTGCCCGCTCGTCGGCGATGTGAAGTACGGCAAGGGTGAGCACAATCGGCGCTGGCGCAGCGAGCACGGCTTGCAGCGCCTCGCCCTCCACGCGACGCGCCTCACGTTCCCGCACCCCGAAACCCAGATGCCCATCACCGTCCTCGCCGAGCTCCCGGAGGATTTCGCCGCCGCGCTCGTCTCCGCTCGTCGCGCCTACGTCGAGCCCGCTGCCGCACCGCTGCCGCCGTAACCCCGGGTAAGGCCGGCCCGCATGCGGCCGTAACCCGCGCTAGTCGCCGAACGGATTGGGCGCGAGCGTTCCGCCCGTCGTCGCCTTCGACTTCGGCGCGGGTGGGGGAGTCGGCGCGGGCACCGGGTCCGGCTTCACCGCAGTCACGGCCGCCTCGGGCTCGTTCTTGCCGCCCTTGGCCGCCTTGCCGCCGTGCGCGGGCTTGCCGGCAGCGGCCGGCGCCGCCGTGTCGTCCGTGTCCGACGCCGCGGCCGCGGCCGCGCGATCCGCTTCCGCAACCGCTTCATCAAGTGACTTGCCGCGCCGCTTCGCCGCCGCCGCCTCCGACACGAGGCCGACGACGACGCGCGTCTTCGAGCCGTCGAGCTTCAGCGGTCGCGTGACGTAGCCCTTGCGCACGATGTTCACGACCTTGGTTTGACCCGGTTCGAGATCGATCGTGATCGGCATCATGCCGAGGTCCTTGTCGCCGTCGAACGCGTGCGAGTTCAGCGGGAACAAGATCAGCGCCACGTGCAAGAGCTGCGGCGCGTTCGCCGGCGCGCTCGCAGACGCAATGGCGCTTGGCGCAGCCGCGGTGGTCGCCGTCGTCACGGCTTCCCCCGCCGTCGCCGCGGCTTCCGTCAGCGCCGCGCCGGCTTGCTTCAGCACCGCTGCGCGCGTGGGCAGCCGCGGCCTGACGAACAAGAACGCGCCCGTGGCCGCCCCCGCCAGCAGCACGAACAGCGCGCCGCGCGCGAACCAGCGCCGGCGCCGCCCGTGCGCGTGGAGCTCGCGGAAATCCGTGTCGGCCTGGAGCTCCTCGGAATACGAATCCGTGCCGGCTTCCTGGCTCGACACGGGCGCGACGAGCGGCACGCCGCCGCCCGCGATGCGCTCGAGCGCCGCGCGCACGTCGTCCATGCTCGCAAAGCGGTCCGTCGTGTCCTTCGCGAGGCACTTCAGCACGACGGCCTCGAAGCCTTGCGGCAGCGTGCGCCCGGGCGGCATGCGCTTGCGCAGCGGCGGCGGATCGTCCGTCACCTGCATCGAGATCACGGCGAGCGGATTCTCGGCGTCGAACGGCACCTTGCCGCACGCGAGCTCGTAGAGCATGCAGCCGAGTGAATACACGTCGGTGCGCTCGTCGGTGCGTCCGCCCGTCGCTTGTTCGGGCGACATGTAATGCGGCGTGCCGATCACGGAGCCTGCCACCGTGAGCTTTTGGCCGCTCTGCATGATCTTCGCGATCCCGAAATCGAGGATCTTCACGAACCAGCCGCGCTCGCTCTGCAGCAAAAACACGTTGTCCGGCTTGAGATCGCGGTGCACGACGCCCGCGGCGTGGGCCGCGCCGAGCGCCTCCGTCATCTGGATACCGATATCGAGCGCGTCGCCGATCGAGAGCCCCGAGGGCGTGTCGAGCGCCTCCCCGAGCGTCAGGCCCTCGAGGTACTCCATCACGATGTAGCTCGCGCCGTCCGGCAGCGCGCCGAAATCGAGCACCTCGACGATGTGCTTGCTGCCGATGGCGGAGGCCGAACGCGCTTCCGTCACGAAGCGCCCGACGGTCTCCTCGTCCTGAGCCAGATCCTGCCGGATGATTTTCAGGGCGACCGTCTTGTCGAGCACGGTGTGCCGGCAGCGATAGACGAGGCCCATCGAGCCCACGCCGAGGAGCCGCTCGACCAGGTAGCGATCGGCGATCACCTTGCCGAGGTAGGGGTCCGTCGCGGGCGCGCTCTGCGCCCCCTGACTCATGGGGGCGGGGCTGAGCTCGTCGATCTCGTGCTCGGCGAGCGGGAAAATCCCGTCGTCGAAAGCCGACACCTTCACGTCGAGCTGGGGTGGCGCTGAATCCGGACGCTTGGGCCTGCGGTGCGTCGACTGAGCAGCGGTAGCGACGTCCTCCGGTAGGAGCTCTTCAGTCGCTTCTTCGTCGCTCGCGGCGTCGCCGTGGGGCATGGCTGGGAACCTGAACTTTGCCACCTCTTCGCACTCGGCTCAACCGGGGCCCTCGGCAAACCCCAAGGATTTTCGATAGGTAACCGCTAGTAACCGCTCCCAGCTCGAGACAGTCGAGAGCCCTGGGACGCCCGCGCGCGCCGCTTGACGCGCGCCACACTCTTCCCCTTGGGTTAGCGGACCGCGTTCCCCCCCTTGCACGACCGAAACGCGTGCCTACTTTGCTTTCGTCCCGACGACGGCACGAAACGTGACGGCCCAAACGGCTCGCACGCTTCAGCGGGTTCACCCCCGTCACGGACGTGGTGCGCGACCAGCCTCTGGTCCGTCGTGCCGTGGTCCGCCGTCGCTCGGGCGCAGACCCACAAAAACGAAAACGAAGAAGGAGAACGAACATGCTGACCCGTTGGAACGATTTTGGTGTGTGGCCGAGCCTCGGATTCCGCGATTTTCCGCGCCTTTCCCGCGACCTCGATCGACTCTTTTATGCCTTCGAGCGCCCGCAGGATTTCGCGCCGCGCGTGACGTTCGAAGAGCGTGAGAGCGCGTGGGTGCTGAAGAGCGAGCTGCCCGGCTTCAGTGAAAAGGAAATCGACATCAAGGTGACCGGCAGCACCGTGTCGCTGAAGGTCGAGCGCAAGACCGAAGCCAAGGGCGAGGGTGAGAAGGCGCAAGCGCAGTCGAGCTACCGCTACGAGCGCAGCTTCGAGCTGCCGACCAAGGTGGACGCCGAGAAAGTCGAAGCAGAGCTCAAGCTCGGTATCCTGACCGTCACGTTGCCGAAGGCGACCGAAGCGCAGCCGAAACAGATCGCCGTCAAGGCGGCCTGACCCAGGAGCGCTCCGTTACCGGCGCCACGCTGCGATGGATTTCGCGGCGTGGCGTCGCCGTTGGTACGCCACGTTCCACTCGCTACCCGAAGTGCGCTACGTGAGAGGGGTCGCCTTCACTCGGGGCGTCAACCCTCGCTGTGGCTCATCCTCTCGCCGGCAAACCCGCTCCGAAAGACCTGCTGCTCGACACCGCCGCGCTCCTCGCGGCCTACTTCGAGCGAAAGCCTGACCCGCAAAAGCCCGCTGAGCGCGTGAGTTTCGGCACGAGCGGTCACCGCGGCTCCGCCTTCGCCTCCGCCTTCAACGAAGCGCACATCCTCGCGATCACGCAGGCCATTTGCGAGTACCGCGCGAAGGAAGGGACGAGCGGCCCGCTTTTTCTCGGCAAAGACACGCACGCGCTCTCGGCGCCCGCCGAACGGAGCGCGCTCGAGGTGCTCGCGGCCAACGGCGTCGACGTCGTCGTGCAGGACAGCGACGGCTACACGCCGACGCCCGCCGTCTCGCTCGCGATCATCGAGCACAACCGCGGGCGCAGCTCGAAGCTCGCGGACGGCATCGTCGTCACGCCGTCGCACAACCCGCCCGAAGATGGCGGCTTCAAGTACAACCCGCCGCACGGCGGCCCCGCCGACACCGCCGCCACGCAGTGGATCGAGACGCGCGCCAACGCGCTCATCGCGTCGGGCCTCGGCGCCGTGCGGCGCGTTCCCTTCGAGCGCGCGCGTTCGGCTGCTACCACTACGAGCACGGATTTCGTCGCGATTTACCTGCGCGAGCTCCCCAAAATCCTCGACCTTGCCGCCGTGCGCAACGCGGGCGTCAAGCTCGGCGCCGATCCGCTCGGGGGCGCAAGCGTCGGCTACTACCCGCGCATCGCGGCCGAATTCGGCCTCGACCTCGACGTCGTCAACCCCAACGTCGACCCGCAGTTCGCCTTCATGCCGCTCGATCACGACGGTCGCATCCGCATGGACTGTTCGAGCCCCTACGCGATGGCCGGCCTCGTGAAGCTCGCGGACCGCTACGCCGTCGCCTTCGCCAACGACACCGACGCCGACCGCCACGGCATCGTCGTTCCGCGCACGGGCGTCATGAACCCGAACCACTTCCTCGCCGTCGCCGTCGACTATTTGTTCCGCTCGCGCAGCGGCTGGTCACCGAGTGCGGCCGTCGGCAAGACGGTCGTCTCGAGCGCGCTCATCGAACGGGTCGCGCGCGCGCTGGGGCGCCCGGTCGTCGAGGTGCCGGTGGGCTTCAAGTGGTTCGTGCAGGGACTGTCGGACGGCTCGCTCGGCTTCGGCGGCGAAGAGAGCGCGGGCGCGAGCTTTTTGCGCTTCGACGGTAGCGTCTGGACCACGGACAAGGACGGCATCCTGCTCGCGCTACTCGCCGCCGAAATCACCGCCAAGACCGGCAAGGACCCCGGCGTTTACTACGAGGAGCTCGCGCAAAAACTCGGCCGGCCGTACACGACGCGCCTCGACGCGCCAGCGACGCCCGAACAAAAAAACGCGCTGAAGAAGCTCACGCCGTCGGCCGTCACCGCCACGGAGCTCGCCGGCGAGCCGATCCGCGAGCGCCTCACCGAAGCGCCGGGCAACGGGGCGGCCATCGGCGGACTCGTGGTGAAGACCGAGAACGGCTGGTTTGCCGCGCGCCCGAGCGGAACCGAGAACATTTATAAAATCTATGCCGAGAGTTTCGTGAGTGAGGCGCACCTGGGCGCGCTCGTTGACGAAGCGAAGGCGATGGTGGGGCGCGCCCTCAACGCCTGATTTCGCGTCCGCGATCGGTCATTTGGATCTAGACTCGCATCTAGAGGGAACATGGCCGAGGTCGCATTTTACTATTCGATCGGCAGTCGCTATTCGTACCTGGCGGCGTCGCAGCTGGATGAGCTCGTCGCCGAAACGGGCTGCCACGTCGATTGGCTGCCGGTCAACAGCGTGCGGCTCTTGCAGGAGCGCGGCGGCGGTCCGTTCCGCGGCGAACCGGTCTCCGGGCAGTACGACTGGTCGTACCGCACGCGCGACGCGGAACGCTGGGCGGAGCTCTACGGCATCCCCTTCGTCGAAACGCGCGGGCGCGTCGAGATCGATTCGGAAGCGCTCGCGCTCGCCTGCACGGCGGGCAAGCGGCTCGGCAAGGTCGAGGCACTGAGCCGCGCGCTCTTCGCCGCCGTGTTCGACGGCACCACCTCGCTCATCGACGTGCACGAGTGCGTGCGCCGCGCGGAGAGCTGCGGCTTCTCCCCGACGGCGTTCCACGCCGAGCTCGCGCTGCCCGCGACGAAAAAGCAGCTCGAGCACACGATGAAGGCCGCTCAGCGCGCCGGCGTTTTCGGCGTGCCCGCGTTCGTCGTCGCGGGCGAGCTCTTCTGGGGCAACGACAGGCTCGTCCTCGTCAAGCGCCACCTGGAGCGGCTCGCGAAACGGACCTGAGCACGACCGCGGCGACTTTTTATCCTCTGGGTTGAAGCGGGAGGAGCAGCTTCAGCACCGTGGGAAGGCTCGCCGTCAGGGTCGGCACGATCGCGCTCGCGAAGCCGAGCTCGGGATTGCTCATCGTCAAGGCACCGAGCAGAGAAGCGACGCCCGTCGTCAGCGGGACCCGGAGGGCAGCCCACGCCGTGGACTTGTCGGCTTCGGCCCAAGCGGCTTGCTGCTCCGGGGACGTCGCCTGGCGTGCATGCTCGGCGAGCTCTTCGTGGATGATGGTAAACGTTTCCGAGTGGATGAGGCCGCGCGCCGCGAGTCGGAGCAGCGCACACGTGTTCGCCGGGTGCGGCGTCGCGTAGCCGCCGATCGCGATTTGGGTCAGGCAACGGCGCTCCTCATCCCCCGACTCGAGCCAGGCCTGCTCGACGGCGCCGCGTGACGGATGCTCCTCGTCGCTCGCCGCGTCGGATCGCGGGCCTGACGCGGCGGTCAACCTCACGAGCTTGAACGGCTCGAGCACCGCGATCCACGGCGGTCGCTGGGCTTCCGGAATTCGTTCGAGCGGGTCGGCGTCGGCCAGCAGGACGACGGAGCCGGCCGATGTCGAGAGGCGTCGCAGACCCTCGGCGTTCGCGGGATCTTCCACGAGCGCGTCAAAATCGACGACGACATGCAGTGCTTCTTGCCCGTCTGCTGCCTCCTCGTTCGGCGTCTCGTCCTCTGAAAGGAGCTGGCGCGCGCTCGCTGCCAGCTCCTTTCGGACGAGCGCCGAAGTCTGAAGGCAAAGGGCGCGGCGCGGGAAGCCCACTTCCTCGCGCCTCTGCAGATTCATCACTTCGTCCACGCCGAAGGTCCTCTGGGACAGAGCGACCAGCGTGTCGATGAAGAACAGGCGCTTGAGCGAATGGTAGCCCGCGACGTACGCCGCGGCTGCCGCGGCCGCCGCGAGCAGCACGAGCGTGAACAGCGAAAGCCAATGGTATTGGCTATCCATTCCGAGGAGTGGTGGCAGCGTCATCCTCGCCACGATCGGGTTCGGCGCTTCGAAGGTGGATTCGAGCCGCATGCTGGTTCTGTCTCGCCTCGGCGTGTACGTCGTCGATGCGGGACGAGCTTCAGCGGTGGTTTCGATCCGATAGAGGCGGCCGCCGTCCTCGAGCTCGCGGGCTCCGACGCGAGGCAAGTAATCGGCGAGCACGGGCAAGGGCCATAGGATGCTCGAACTAAGGAAACGCCCCGTTGCTGCTCGGGGCGTGCTCCCGTCGGACGTCGAGGGAACACCTTGTTCTTCGCCCGAGCCGACGACGCCCTCGCAGGAGGCCGGCGTCGAAAGCGCGCGCAGGCAAGCTTCCCGGTGCGTGAGGGCGGAGCCGAAGTGCGTGAGCTCCGCACGCGCGAGGGTGTCGATCACGTGATCATGAGCGCCCGCGAAGAGGACCGTCGCGGGCATCATGACGAACACTTCCGAGAGCCCGGCGATGCAGAGCAAGTAGGTGAGCGGTAGGTTCCCGCGCCAACCGCGCGCCGCCCGGCCGGCTTGCGCGTGCATGTCGCAGGGGATGCGCGAGAACGCGACGCCGCAAACGACGAGCACGACCACGAGCCATGCCGTCGTCGGCACCCAGCGCGTGGTCAACATGGCGGCCGCACACACGCCAAATCCGACCACGATGGCGCGGACGCCCAGCGTTGCGTACGCGTCCGAATGAGCCACGTGGGGCCGGAGCGTCAGCCGGCTTTCCTTCGCGCCCGCGCCGTGGCGCACCAAACTGATGAAACGCCCGTAGACGAGGAGCAAACAGCCGAGCACCACGACTACGGAGACCAAGAGTCCATAGCTGAACAGAGTGAGCAGCACCGTGTGAACGGTCGCGATGTCGACGATGCTCTCGGATTCGATCGTGACTACGGACCAGCCGAGATCGGGCAGGCGTACGGGCTCGACGTGGACGCGGCTCGGCTGTCCCAAATAGTTGAGGCTCAGCGTGGCCGGCACCTTCGCCGCCAGCGCCGCGCGCAGCTCGTCGGGGGAATCGACCTCTTCCAGCAAGATCTGCTCGTGATGCGCGTCGTTGTCGGAGTGGAGCATCACGTTGCTCCCCGCGTCGATCAGCGCTGCTTCGACGCCGAGCGGGAGTACGAGAGAGCGCACGTCCTTCATGTCCGTCTCGGCGCCAAGAACACCGACCGGGGTCGTCGTTCCCTGCGCATTGACGGCGTCGTCGCACCTCGCTCCGTCCTTTTCCTCTCCCTTGCAGACCGGCTTCGCGACGATGAGCACCATGTTCCCCGAGGTCGCCGCCCGTACGAACTCCGCGACTCCGTTGCCCTTCGCTCTGTCCTGTTCGGGACCGAGGTGCGCGAGGCTGGCCCTCATGGCCTGCTTGAAATAGGGACGCGACGCCAGGCTGATGGCGGTCGTGTTTCGCGCGGCGTGGCTCAGCTTCACGCGCTCGTTCCCCTGCCGGTCCAAGGCAAATACGTGTTTCCAGGCGTCCGGCCTCGCTCGATCGCCGTGATAACTCGGCACTTCGCAAAAGCTGCGCGTGCGTCCGTCGTCGAACATGACGCTGCCCGCGCGGATCCCGTCGATGGCGTCGCACGCCTTGGTTGCCGCGTCTGCGGGCGCCCCGGAATCGTCGTCGGTGAGGAGCGCCGGCAGCGAGGCGGCGAGCTGCGTCTCGGCGGTCTCGAGCGCCTGAAAGCTGGCCTGCAGTTTGTCCTGGATGCTCCGCGACAACTTCGTGCCCACGGCCGTGAGCTGGTCGTCGGCGCGCGCTGCCAACCGGTTGTGAGCGAGGAACGCGAGGACGAGCGTCGTGCCGAGCAGCGTGAACAGCAGCGTGGCCGTGGCGAGTACCGTCACGTCGATGGTCTGAAACGCCGTTTTGGGACCGAGCAACCAGAGCTTGGCGAGCGGCAGCGACAGCAAGCCGAGAGCGAGCAGCAATACGAACCAGAGGTAGTAGGGCAGCGTGAGCGACTGACTGTCCTTCTCGAGCTGATCGGAGCGCGCGAGGCCAGCGAGTACGAGATCGGCGTGTTCGCGAGCTTCGGGGTTGACCTCCTTGTCCTGCGCTGCGTCGAGTCGCAGGCGTACTGGCTGGAGGTAAGCCCGATAGTGCGCGGCCCCCAGATCGATGTCGGGAATGATACCGGTGGCGTTGGGGCGCTTCGCGTCGAAGCCGGGCAACGCGGAGATCCGGAGCGTCGCGGCCGGATCACGGACGGACAACGCCGTCCCGTCGCGCCGGAGCAGCACCACCGCCTCGAACACGCGCTCGGCAGGCGGCGACGTACCCCCCGAGCGGGCGTTCGCAGCCGAGAGAAACTGCGTGAGCTTGACCCGGCCACAGGCGGGCGGCTTCGTGCCTGCGGCGCCGACGCTCGTAGGCGGGATCAGCAAATAGCGCCCATCTTGACTGACCGAGGGGATGGGACTCGTCGTTTCGCACGGCTCGATCTCGATGTCCGTCGCGTCGTTCAACACGAGCAACTGCTTGGCCACGCAGACGTTGACGCGGCTGGTATCGCCCGCGCTGCGACACACGTCGAGGCTCGTGCGCTGGCTGGGCAACACGAGCTCCTTCAAGCGATCGAGGTAGCGATCGATGCTTGTCGACACGTTCGTCGCCTGCTCGAGCCGTTGCGCCGACTTGTCCGTTTCGGCCGCCTTCGTCTCGAGCTCACCCTGCGCTTTCTTCGTGGCCGAGGCGGCTTGTTCGGCGGTCTGCGTGGCGACGGCCGCATCCTGCGACGTGGCCGCGGTCGCGGAGGCAGCGGCGTTCCACGTGAGCCAACAAGCCTTCGCCGCGCCGTCGAGTGAGTTGGCGCGCGCGGCCGCCGCGCTCGCCTGAGTTTCGGCGCCGTCGACGGCGATGCGCGCGTCGAGCAGCGCCTTTTCTGCGCCGGCCCGATAGTTCGTCGCGGTATCGAGCGCCGACTTCGCGAGCGCCGCTTCGGCGGACACCGGCGCTCGACTCGAGCCAGGCGCGGAGCTCGGCGCCGGAGCGAGAGCGGGTTGTGCGGGTTGTGCGGTCGCGAGACGAAACTTCTCCTGTGCGTCGTTGACCGCCTTGTTGGCCGCGTCGAACGCGAGCTTCTTCTCGGCAAAGTCATCGAGACTTCGGTTGAAAACGCCGTAGGTCGCGCTCGCCGCGCTCTCTGCCGCTGCGAGCTCGGCCTCCGTCTGGAGACACGAGTTCTGCTGTTCGGTTGCTTTCGACTGGCCCTCGGCGGTCGTCGAGGTGGCGCGCTTACCGCGCTCCGCGGCATCTTTTTGCCGCTTTCGAGCCTGTTCCAGGATGGCGCGTTGCTCTTGTTCGAGCTTGCGCGCGTCCGCCAACGCCGCCTGCGCATTCGCAACCTGCCGCTGCCCTTCCGTGGTGACCGTCGCGGCAGCCTGCGTCGTGACGCGAGTCACATTGTCCACCAGCACGCGATAGTTCTTGTACTTGAGCTCGACTTCACGCCCGAGGCGCGCTGCGTTCTGAGCGAGCTCCGAGTCGATCTCCAGCTTGCGCTCGTGCTTGTGGTGCGCGAACAAGAAGAAGGCGAGCGCGATGACGGCGAAAAAGGCGAACGCCACCGCGGCTGCACCTTTGGCGGCTTCCGCCGACGTAGCCCAGAAATTGGCTTGGCCCGCGCCACCACTACCGGGAGCTTCCTTCCCGTGGTCGCCCTCCGCCATCGATGACTCCTTGCGCGGCAGTGCGCGCACTGCTCAGTAGAGCATCGAATCTCGCTATTTTGCGCGCTCGAGTGCCCCAGCTGAACAATTGACTATCGGGCGAAGCCTAATCCGCGCACGGCATGACGCGCGCGATCTGGATCGTGCTCGACGCCGAGGCGACGGACGCCCAGGCGACGCTGCCGTCGGGGAACGCTTTCCACGATTGCCAGGGGTGGTCCGGCACCGCGATGCTGAATTGGTCGCCGACCGGCGCGCCCGTGCCCGCATCGTAAATCTGCGCGGCGAGGCCGGTCCCGGATTTCCAGGTGAGCAGCATGTTGCTGGCGCCGAGCGAGACCAGGTGCGGGTTCTGGCTGTCGCCGGCCGTCGTCACGGTCTGGTCGGAAGCGCCCGTCGTGAAGTGCTCGAGCTTGATCGACTGCTGGTAGCTCCACGCCGTCCAATAGCCGGCCGTCGTGGCGTTCACGACGTCGCCGCCGAACAGCGTGCCGTCGCAAGTGGCGCTGACGATGGTCTTGTAGTTCGGCGCGAGCGCGATGCGGCAGTTGTTGTCGGTCGCGCACACGCTGACGAAGTGGTTCGTGCGTGAGTCCCAGAGCAGGCGCGTCGTCCAGCTGTGGCTGCAGCCGAGGTCGAAGCTGTCGTGGCCTTTGAGCAGGCTGCCGTCGGGGGCGACGACTTTCATGCGGTCGCCCTCGTGAATGTCCACTTTGCCGGCGCCGTTCACGCACATGTCGTTCGTGACGGTGATGGCGTCGCAGAAGTACGCCGCGTAGTTCGTGCCGTCGTAGGCGATGCGCCCGTGGTGCTGGTACCACCACACGAAGTAGTTGTAGCCGGCGCTGCCCGACGTGTAGCCGGGCGCGTCCGCGGTCGCGGAGTCGAGCTCCGTCGCCCACTGCTCTTTGCCCGCGCAGTCGAAGCGCACCATGTTCACGTCGTAACAACCGGGACGATCACTCGGCAGGACGCAAAGGTTGTTCACGTCGCCGCAGTGCTGCGCGTCGGGGCCGCCCTTCGAGTCGCGCGTGACCACGATCACGCCGCCGTCGCCGTCGGCTGCGAGATCCTGAAAATCGTGCGCCTCGAGCGTGAACGGCGTGCCCGTGAGCTTGTCGTCGCAGTCGAGGCTCGCGACGTGCACCTGGCTCGTCGTGCTGCTCCCGTAGTGCGAGTAGCCGGTCATCCACGCCACGAGCGAGCCGCCGCCCGGCTTGGCCGCGAGCGCGAGCGGGATGTTGTAGGTCTCGTCCGTCGAGTAGTTGAGCATCGAGCCGAGATCGACCTGCGTCACACGCACGTTCGGCATCGAGCACGAGGTCGGCGTGGCCGCCGCGCAGCTGCCCGGGCAATTGCCGGTCGCTCCGCCCGCGTTCGTCCCGCCGGTGGCCCCGCTGCCGCCCGCGGACATTCCGGCCGAACCGCCGCCGCTGCCGCCGGTCCCGCCGCGCCCGCCCGAACCGGACGCACCGCCCGCGCCGCCCATCGTCATGGACCCGCCGGTGCCCGTGCTCCCCGCGCTCGCGCCCGAGCCGCCGGCCGCCGAACGCCCGCTCGAGCCGCCGCCGGCACCCGACGTGGCCGTGCCGCCGGAGCCGCCGGTCGTGCCGCCGCCCGCGCCCGTGCCGGAACTCCCGCCGGTGCCCACGGAAGCTCCCTGGCCCGAGCCGCCGGCCGCTGGCTGCGGCAGGCCGTCTTGGGCGGAGCCCGATTGGCAGGCCGGCAGGAGCCAGAGGCCGGCTAGGAGCCCGAGGGGTCGCGAAAAGCGTGAAAGGGCGGACATCCCAGGGGCCTGGCTGCTGCGCGCGGAAATCACGTCCCTACAGTGTCCGGAGCGGCCCACGGTGAGCCACGAATCTACTGAGGCTACATGAGGCCGACGGCTGCGGGTCCCAGGAGTGAACGATTTCAAACGCTTGGCGCAGAAGGCCGCCGGCGTGTCACGGCCCCGCGCAGGCCCGCTACGACGGTGCCTCCGCGAGTCCAATCAGTCCGCGTCGCCGCCACCCTACTCGCGCGAGCCAGGTCCGCGCAGTGAAGGCGTCCGGATCGCTCTCTGGCTCGACGCCGCGTGGTTCTGCAATCGGCGGTGGCACCCCGGAGCTCGCTCGCGCCTCGACCCAACCGTCGAACCACGCAGCTGACGAAAACGGATCGATTCCCGTTCTCAGCGCATGGCGCGCGTGCTTTCGAAAATTCGCGAGCACGTAGACCAGCGCGTTTCGCACCTCACGCGGCGATGCAAGGGCGCGGCCGTGCCAGCGTCCGTTCCATAGCGGGCCACGCCGCGACAAGAGGTCGTTCACGTAGCGAGCAATGCGGATTGCAACGCCCTGCATGCCCCGTGAAAGCGCGTCCTTGCTCGCCGCCTCGACGATGAAGTGGACGTGATCGCGCTGCACCGAAAACTGAACGATGCGAAACTGCTCCGGATCGCGACGCGCTGCGCGCACCAGGGCGAGCCGGACGCTCGGGAACACGAACTCGCTGCGTAGCGCCGCCAGGCGTGACCGCAATGTCACGAGCACGGGTTCAGCCGCGCGGTGCCTTGGTCGCGCGCGGTGTGGCGTATTCGGGCGTGGCCCCGGCTTTCTGCCGGCATTGCGACGAGCGCCGGCCCACCTCGACGGAAACGCGAGCGTCAGTTGCCGCCCCGCGCGAACCGACGGGGAATGCATACGCCGCCGCGACCCCGCCATCTTGAATAGGGCATAAGACGCTTTGTCAGCACGTCAATGCCGAAGCCGATCAACTCGTGTTCGTGCGTTGCTCCACGCGTCATCCTCGTCCGTTGGGACGACGTAGCTTGCGTCGCCCAGGCCAAGGACGGCCTTCAGATCGCCGCGGCCGCGTCCAGATCGAAGCGCGTGAGGCTCGCCAGTGGCTCGCTCGGAACGAAGCGACCGCGCTCGTCGCGGAGGACGCGCGAGACGGCGACGTTCGGATCGTGCGTGTAGACGAGGCGGGTCCCGTCGCCGATCGCGCGGGACAAGAGCTCGCTCTTTTCGTCGACGAGGTGCTCGGCGTAGCGGTCGTAGCCCATGGTGATGGGCGCGTGCAGCCAGGGCGTCCCGGGGATCAAGTCCGAGCAAAAGAGCACGCGCTCGCGGCGGCCGGCGGCGATGCCGAGCAAGAGCCCCGGCGTGTGCCCCTCGCTGTCGACGAAGTCGAAACCTTCGCCGAGCGCCGCGCGCGCGCCGGCAGCGCCGTCGACGACGCGCAGGCGTCCGGAGGACTCGAGGAGCTGCGGGAGCTCGGGGATGTACGACGCGCGATCGCGCGGGTGCGGCCGCACAGCGCGTTCGAACGCACGCCGCGAGACCACGACTTCAGCACGCGGAAACAGGAGCTCCGGCGGGCGACCGGCGCGAAACGGCGCGAGCAGGCCGCCTGCATGATCGAAATGGAGGTGGCTCAGCACGACGCAATCGATGTCGGCGTCGGACAGGCCGAGCGCGCCGAGCGACTCGAGCAAGACGTGATGCTCCTCGACCACGCCGTAGCGCTCGCGCATGCTCGGCTCGAAGAACACGCCGATCCCGGTCTCGAACAGCACGCGCCGTCCCTCGGCCTCCACGAGCAGCGCGCGGCAGGCGAGGGGAATGCGCGACAGCTCGTCCGGCGCGAGCCAGCGGCTCCAGAGCGGCCGCGGCGCGTTGCCGAACATGGCCCCGCCGTCGAGGCGCTGACTGTTTCCGAGCAGCGTGCTCGCGAGCATCGGGCGAAGTATCGCTCACGCGCGGGCACCATGGTAGGAGCGGCCCATGCCGGACACGATTTTCGGGAAAATCCTGCGCGGTGAAGTCCCGAGCCACAAGGTCTACGAGGACGCGCACGTGCTCGCGTTCCTCGACGTGAATCCGCTCTCGCGCGGTCACTTGCTCGTGATTCCGAAAGAGCCGGCCGTGACGCTCGACGAGCTCTCCGACGACGCCGCGGCCGCCATCGGCCGCGTCTTGCCGCGCCTCGCGCGCGCGCTCAAGCGCGTGACCGGCGTCGACAACTACAACGTGCTGCAGAACAACGGCACGGGCGCACACCAAGCCGTCTTCCACGTGCACTTCCACCTGATCCCCAAGCCGAGCGCCGACGAAGGCCTCGGCATCAAATGGATCCCCAAAAAGCTCGAAGCCGGCGCCGACCTCGCGCAAGCACTCGCGACCGCGCTCGACGCGTAACGCTCGAGCATTGGGTCCATCTGCACGCACGGTGCAGCAAGTGCTGCCAGCCCCGGCGCACACGGTGCGGTCGGAGGGGATTTAACAGGGAGAAGGGAGGACGGGGAGGTTTTTATGGCTCAGACAAAGGGTCTGCGCCGCCTCCGCCCCCAAAATCCTCCGGCTCCCCGACCTCCCTTCTCCCTGTTAAAATCCGCTCGCCCGTTTCGAAGCCGTGCGGCGTGAACGGGCGTCGGAGTGCGAGAGCACCGTGCGTTGACGCACCGCGCGCGCCCCAGAATTTTCGGTCAGGCGCGGGTGCCGTCGACGATTTGGACGTTGACGGTGGGGGGCTTGGCGAGCGTTTGGAGGACGACGCAGTAGCGCTCGCTGAGCTCGACGAGCTTCTTCAGCTTGTCGCTCGCTACGTCAGCGCGCAGCGTGAACGTCAGGCTCAGGTTGGCGAAGCCGACGGGCGCGTCGCGTGCCACGCCGAGCGTGCCGCGAAAATCGACGTCGCCCTCCGCTTCCACGGACGCGTCCTCGAGCGTGATGCCCATCGCGGTCGCGACCGCGGCGAGCGTCACGCCCGCGCAGCCCACGAGCGCCTCGAGCAGCATGTCGCCGGAGCAGGCCGCGCTGCCGTCGCCCGCGGCGGCCGGATGCAAGCCGACCGGCACGCCGGCCTTGCCGGTCTCGAGCTTGCACGTGACGCTCGCCTGATCGACGCGACCGCGCGCGCGCAGCCGCACCACCGCGGCCGCCGGATCCTCTTTGTAGAGGGCCTTGAGCGGCGCCTGTCGCGCGCGCAGCGCCTCGGGCGTCACGCGCGACCCTGGGCCTTGCGGTAGCGGCGGAGCAGCGCGTTCGTCGAACCGTCGTGCGCGAGCGCCGGCGCCGCCTCGGCTTCGATTTCCGAAGCGATGCGTTTCGCGAGCACCTTGCCGAGCTCGACGCCCCACTGGTCGAAGGAGTTCACGCCCCAGATCGTGCCTTGGACGAACACTTTGTGCTCGTAGAGCGCGATCAAGCGTCCGAGCGCCGCGGGCGTCATGCGTTCGAGCAGGAGCGTGCTCGAAGGCCGATTGCCCGGGAACGTGCGGTGCGGGACGAGCTCGGGCTTCACGCCTTCGGCGCGCACTTCTTCGGCCGTCTTGCCGAAGGCGAGCGCTTCGGACTGCGCGAAGAGGTTCGCCATCAAGAGGTCGTGGTGCTTGCCGAGCGGGTTCTCGCTCTTCAGAAAGCCAATGAAGTCGCAGGGGATGAGCTTCGTCCCTTGGTGGATGAGCTGGTAGAAGGCGTGCTGGCCGTTCGTGCCGGGCTCGCCCCAGATGATGGGCCCCGTCTCGTAGTCGACGGGGCGGCCCGCGAGGTCGACGCGCTTGCCGTTGCTCTCCATGTCGAGCTGCTGGAGGTACGCGGGCAGGCGCGCGAGGTATTGATCGTACGGGAGCACGGCGTGCGTCTCGGCGCCGAAGAAGTTGTTGTAGAAAACGCCCAGCACGCCCAGGAGCACGGGCAGGTTCCGCTCGAACGGCGCGCTGCGGAAGTGCTCGTCCAACTCGCGAAAACCCGCCAAAAACTCGCGAAATCCGGCGGGCCCGATCGCGACCATGAGCGAGAGGCCGATGGCGGAGTCGACCGAGTAGCGCCCGCCCACCCAATCCCAAAACCCGAACATGTTCGCGGTGTCGATGCCGAACTTCGCGACCTCGGTCGCGTTCGTCGAGACGGCGACGAAGTGCTTGGCGACGGCGCTGTCGCTGCCGAGCTTGCCGACGAGCCAGGCGCGCGCCGTCTTCGCGTTCTCGAGCGTCTCGAGCGTCGTGAACGTCTTCGAGCAGACGATGAAGAGCGTCTCCTCGGGGTTCGCGTCGCGCACGGCTTCCGCGAAGTCGGTGGCGTCGATGTTCGAGACGAAGCGGAGCTCGAGCGCGCGGTCGCTCACGCTGCGGAGCGCCTGGTAGGCCATGGCGGGGCCGAGATCGGAGCCGCCGATGCCGATGTTGACGACGCGCCGGATGCGCTGGCCCGTGTGGCCCGTCCAGGCGCCGCTGCGGACGCGCTCGGCAAACCCTGCCATGCGTTCGAGCACGGCGTGCACTTCGGGGACGACGTTCTTCCCGTCGACGAGAATGCTCGCGCCCGCGGCTGCACGCAGCGCGACGTGGAGCACGGAGCGTCCCTCGGTCGCGTTGATCGGCGCGCCGCTGAACATCGCTTCCGTCCGTTCGCGCACACCGCGCGCCTTGGCGAGCGCGAGGAGCGCGTCGAGCGCCGGAGCGTCCACGCGTTGCTTCGAGTAATCGAGGAAGATCCCGGCCGCTTCGAGCGAGAAGCGTTCGGCGCGGCCCGCGTCTTCGGCGAACAGGCGGCGGAGCGGCACGTCGCGCAGGCGCGCGGCGTGCCCTTCGAGCGCTTGCCACTCGGGCAGCGCGGTGAGCGGCTTCGACTCTGACATGGCGGCCCCGAATCTATCAGCGTTCCGCGCCTACGTCGCCTCGAGCTCGAGCTCCGCGCAGAGCGGCAGGTGGTCGGAAGCCTGGCGCGTGAGCGGATTTTTCAGTGGGCCGCACGCGTGGGCGCGCACGCTGCCGCGCACGAAAATGCCGTCGAGCGGGCGGATGGGCACGGCGGCCGGAAACGTGTTCGTCGCACGTCCGGCACGGACGAAACCTGCGGGCGCGAAGAAGCGCGGGCCGAGCGAACCCCACACGTCGTTCAAGTCCCCGCCGACGACGACGGGTGTCGGGTGGTGCAGGTGACGGAGCTCGGGCGACGCGAGGAAGCGCTCGAGTTGCGACGCGCGTTCGGACCCGGCGAGCCCGAGGTGCAAATTGTAAGCGGCGACCGTACGCGTGTGGGTTCCGACGCGGACGCGCAGGTGGGCGCCAATCGCGCCGCGGCGCTTGCGGCTCCCGATCGTGAGATCGATCTCGTCGGTGCGCGTGATCGGGTGGCGGCTCAGGATCGCGTTGCCGTAGCCGCCGATTGAAAAGCGGTGCTGCGGGCAAAACGCCATGTGCTCCATCCCGAGCGCCTCGGCGAGCAGCTCCGCTTGATCGTGGAAGGACGCGCGGGGTAGGCCGTCCGTGACCTCCTGGAGCAGCGCTACGTCGGGGGCGATTTCGGCCAGCACCGCCACGACGCGGTCGATGCGGTAGCGCCGATCGACGCCGCCGATGCCCTTATGGATGTTCCAGCTCACGATCGAGAGCCGCATGCTATCTTCACCTATGGAGCGCGGAAGTCCGGCGCACTCGTGAGCGGGTCATGGAATCCTCGATTGTCGGATGACACAGGGTAGCGCGCTCTTCGGCTCCGTCGTCGCGCAGCGTTACGTGGTCCTCGAGCAACTCGGATCCGGCGGCATGGGCGCCGTGTACCTCGGCCGCCACGTGAGCCTGGGGCAGAAGGTCGCGATCAAGTTCATCCACCCCGAGCTCTCGCAGAGCGAGGACGTGCGGCGGCGCTTCGACACCGAAGCGAAGGCGGCGGCGGCGATCAAGAGTCGGCACGCCGTCTCCGTGATCGACCACGGCGTCGCCGAGAGCGGCCAGCCGTTCATCGTCATGGAGTACCTCGAGGGTCAGTCCCTCGAGCAGGCGATGCGCGAGCGCGGACGCTTGCCGTTCGAGGAAGTGACCGAGATCGTCGTGCAGGTTGCGCGCGCTCTCGAGCAGGCTCACGCCGCGGGGATCGTTCATCGCGATCTCAAACCCGACAATATCTTCCTCGCGAAGGACGAGGAAGCGGGTCGCTTCGGTTGGATCGTGAAGGTCTTGGATTTCGGCATCGCCAAGGTCGTGCACGACGACAACGTGGGGAGCGTGGGGACCACGAAGACCGGCATGGTGCTCGGCACGCCGCTCTTCATGAGCCCGGAGGCGCTCACTGCCTCGGCGCCCGTCAGCCCCGCGTCCGACATCTGGTCGCTCGGAGCCTGCGCCTTCGCCGCAGCGTGCGGCCGCGTGCCGTTTTCGGGCGAGGCGATCGGCGACGTCGTGCTCAAGGTGTGCGCCGCGCCGATGCCGGTACCGAGTCAATATGCCCCGGAGCTGCCGCGGGCCTTCGATGCTTGGTTCGCCAAGGCGTGCGCGCGCGACATGCGGCAGCGCTTCCGGCGCGTGGGCGAGATGGCCGATGCGCTGCGTCGTCTCGAAGAGTGGTCGCGCGCGCAGCAGGAGCGTGCGCTCTACGAGATTCGGCCGATCGGCTCGATCGTCGACGTCGAAAACGCCCTCGACGTCGACGAGCCGCGCACGTCGAGTCGCGGGCTCGTGCTCGGCGGCATGCTGGCCGGCGTCGCGCTCACGCTGGGCGCGCTCGGTTACTACGTGCTCCAGCGCACGCGAGCCGCGGATGAAACGGCTCGCGCCGCCACGGCCCGCGAGGCCGAGATCGTCGCCGCCGACAACGAGCGGAAGCTCCGCGAGGCCGAGCGCCAATTCCGAGCCCAGCCGCAGGAGGCCGCCGCGGACGCGGGCGCCGACGCCGGCTCGCCGGAAGGGGGCCGCGGGCATCGCCGGCGCCGCTCGACGCCGTCCCCGGGAGAAGCGCCCGCGCCGAGCAAGGCGGAGGAGCCGAGCCCCCGCGCCGGATCCTCGGCGCTGTGATATATGGTGCGCCCCGCTTGCGGAGGCGCGAAAAAGCATGATCGACGACGTATTGTCCGAGCTCAAGCAAGGCATCGAGAAGGCCAAGGAAGCACTCCGCCGGGACCTCTCGAAGCTTCGAACCGGGCGCGCTCACCCCGGCATGCTGGAGAATCTCCGCGTCGAGTACTACGGGCAGAGGACGCCCATCGCGCAGATGGCGAACATCAACGTGCCCGAGCCCCGACTCATCACGGTCAAGCCCTGGGACAAGTCGCAGGTTCAGGCCGTGGAGAAGGCGATTCGCGAGAGCGACCTCGGGCTCAATCCGCAGGTCGACAGCGAGCTCATTCGCATCCCGATCCCGCCCCTGAGCGAAGAGCGCCGTAAGGAGCTCGTGAAGGTCGCCAAGAAGAACGGGGAAGAGTGTAAGGTGGCGATCCGCAAAGCGCGTCACGAGGCCATCGACATGCTGGCCGAGATCGAAAAAGACGGCGGCGCGAGCAAGGACGACGTCGACCGCGGCAAGAAAAAAGCCGAGGAAATCGTCTCCGAATCGGGGGCAGCGGTCGACCACATCGTCCAGCAAAAGGAAAAGGAAATCCTAACGGTCTGATGTAGATTTGCCGGGGGGTATCGAGGGGTTACGCTCTTGACACGAAGAAGCTGGCATGAAACCGTGTGGCGTTGACGAACCGGCCTTACTAAACGGCCCAGGTTCTCCGTTCGGAAGGATGGCATGCGCGCAGTAGCGGCCGGGATCAGCGATGTGGGGCTTCAGCGCGACCACAACGAGGACAGCTTCGCGATCCTCAAGGAGCATCGCCTGTTCATCGTGGCCGACGGCATGGGCGGCCATCGCGCAGGTGACGTCGCAAGCCGACTCGCGACCGAGTCGATCGTCGACTTCTTCCGCGCCGCCGCGAACGAAGGTTACACCTGGCCGTTCCCGTTCGACACGCGCCTGACCGACGAAGAGAACCGGCTGCTCTGCGGCATTCGCATCGCCAATCGTCAGATCATCGAGCGGAGCACGCGCTCGCGCGAGTGCCAGGGCATGGGCACCACCGTCGTCGGCTGCCTCTTCAGCTCCTCCAAGGGCAAGATGTTCATCGGGCACGTCGGCGACAGCCGCGCGTACCGCGTGCGAAATCAGCAGATCCAGCTCATGACGCGCGACCATTCGCTCGTCAACGACTACCTCCTCGCGATGCCGGAGCTCACCGAAGAGCAGCGCAGCGAGCTGCCGAAGAACGTGATCACGCGCGCGCTCGGCATGCAGGAGCAGGTCGCCGTCGATATCCAGAGCGACGACGCGATTGCCGGTGACTGTTACGTGCTCTGCTCCGACGGCCTGAGCGGCATGGTCGAGGACCGAGAAATTCTCGAGGTCGTGAGCACGACGAGCGATCTCGAAGTCGCGTGCCGTCGTCTGATCGCGCTCGCCAACGAGCACGGCGGTGAAGACAACATCACCGCGCTGATCGTCCGCGTCGAACAGCAAGCGGAAGGCGAGATCAGCCTCTCGGACACGCTGCCCACGCCCGTGACCATTCGCCAGCCGCTCGACGGCCAAGCGGACACGCCGCCCGCGGGCGCCGTCGGCGGCAAGCGCGACTGATCGTCGCGGGCGGCCACTGGTCGTGGCAGCCCGCGTTCGCCGCCGCGCGGCTCAGTTCTGCTCGTCGCCCGTCTTGCAGTACTCGAACGCAATCGTGCCGTGCACGCTGCACCCGCTCGAGATGTCGTCGCTGACGCCGATCAGCGGGCAGTCGACATCCGTGAGGAGCGCGCCCTTTTTCAACGTTACGACGGGCCCGAAGGTGCAGTTTGGCCCACCGGTCAGGTTTGCCATGGGGCCCGTGTCGGGCGAAATCGAAGTCATCTGACCGATGTTGCTGGCCGTCTGATTCTTGTCGGCGATCTTGCCGGTGAAGGAGAAGCTGGCCGGCTTGTGACCGTTCTCGTCCGCGCCGCTGATGGTCGCGTTGAAGCTACCGTCCGCCCTCACGAGACATTCGACCGCCACTCCCTGCTTACCGTTCTCGATCGTTTGGCCCGCCACCGGCTGCCCGATTCGGTACGTGAAGGCGCCCGACGTTCCGGCGTAACAGGAACGCGTAGTGGTATACGTTTTGTCCGGTGGGCCGAGCGACATGGACACCCCCGCTGCTGGAGGCGTCGGTGGCGGATCACTGCAAGCAGCCACTGACAGTGCCAACGGAACAAACGTCAAAAAGGCAACGCGCATGGGGGCTCCGACACGAGAGACCGAGGCCATCATCTCGAGGCTGCGATCATCGCGCCGAGTCTAGTACTGCTTCAATCGCAACGCAATCGTTCGTACATCGAGCAAATGGCGATGGATGAGCCCCAGCCACGGCCGGTGCGTCGGCCGTGGGTGGAGAGCCTCCTTCGCCAAGACGCTGCCCTCGGACCGTGCCATTCGATTCGCGTCATCAGTTGGTACGAGTCCAAGCGACGGGTCATCGGATCCTCAAGCTAAGTCCGGTGCCCGTGAGGCGGTGACCGGATGGTCAACTACTGAGATTGATCGAAGAGGTAACAGCGGAGGACGGCATGATTGAGGTTCGAGCCGCCCGTGGCCGTCCATGCTGGTGGATTGCCACTCCGCACGAGCCGGGCCAACGAACCGCTGCTAGCGTGTGTCGAGGGGGAAATTTCGCTGAACGTGCAAATGCCATCCGAGAGTCTTACGCCTGGAGTGACCGTTTCGTTGGCATGTACGGTGGCCGTGACTTGACGAACAACGGTTCCTGTCTGTGGAATTCCAACAAAGAATGAATATCCAGCCCCGGCGGTGATGCCAAATGACGTGTTGCAGCACTCGACCGCGTTCAAGATCGCCGGTTGAAAGGGATCGGGGTCAGGCGTGATCCCGACAAAGTCACCGAGATCCAGATTGGGTCCAACTACTTCCGTCAATAGCTGCATGGCGTCGCTTTGCCACATCTGCACCGATTGCTGTTGGCTGAATGAGCCGTCGGCCACCATGTCTAGGTTGAACCGGCCCGAAAGCATGCGGGTCCAGTCGCCGTTCGAGAAGAAACACGCTCGAGGCAGACATTCGACCTCGCCCGCCCCTGAGAATTCATATTTGCCGTTCGAGTCATCCAGGATGCTCATATATGGCGACTGAGTCCCGTTGATCGAGAAGTTGTCGTACCTCGTTGGCCAGCAGATGTGACTGGAACGGTTTGGGCCAATGGTGGGTCGCGCGTCGGTAAAGTGTATGGTTACGGGCGTCTGATAATTCGATACGTCGCACGTCGTGAAGCTGATCGATTCTGCTTCCTCAGAAGTATTCGATGCTCCGCGGCCGCCCCCGCCCGTTGGAGATCCCCGGAAAATCCGGACAGATTGTTGATGTGACTATGCCGCGAGCCGACCTGAATTGGCCAGCTCGAAGTTGATGGGTGACTGGTTTCCCGCGGCGGAATGGCGCCGCTTCGCGTTGTAG